>Ga0335085_10000003_pt1 | contig 1509686 bp, 1326 predicted proteins | sample Lox_Sample_45_FD_206712 | JGI IMG/M metagenome (GOLD analysis project Ga0335085, IMG submission 206712) | Soil microbial communities from Loxahatchee National Wildlife Refuge, Florida, United States - Lox_Sample_4.5 | ecosystem: Environmental > Terrestrial > Soil > Wetlands | place: USA...
GACTGTTCCGCCGCCCCGCGCCTCCGCCCGCGGCGCCCTCTTTGGATTTCGCGGCGATGGAAACGGCCATTCGCGCCCGGCTGGACCTCGCGCTCACCTCGAGCGGCGTGCTTTGTTGCCGGCCGCGGCGCATGGGTTCCTATCGGATCGCGACCTCGTCAAGCGGCACGCTCGATCGCGAGATCAAACGGTATCTCGTGGAGGTCGGAAAGTCCGGCGACTTCAGCGCAACCTTGCTCCGCGATTTCAAGCACTGGCTGTCGTTGAGCTGCGAGGTGCTTCACCCCCAAACCGTGATTAAAGCAGAGGGAGTCCGAACTGTTTCTGAGGAGACGAGTCAATGATCCACCAACTTGCAGATATCACCGGAACCGGCGTGAAAGTCGCGCTCGCTTCGACGCCGACACCCGTGAACTGGGTCAAGATCCAGACCAACTCGAAGGTTCACGCGAACACATCCGTCGTCCGCGTGGGCGACGCGAGCGTGAGCGCGACCCAAGGATTGGTGGTCGACGTGAACGACTCGAAGGACATCAGTCCGGCGAGCGCCACGAACACGTTCGATCTGTCTCAGACCTTCGCGCTCATTCAGACCGGCGACGTGATTCAGGTTTCGTACAACCAAGTCTGAGGGAAAAATGAAGCTAAAGGAATTAGAAACATTTGAGGTAAGAAATGATCTCGCATCGGCCCTCAAAAAAGCCGTGGAGGATGTTCCCGCCCTTGAAAGTGCGCACAAGAAGGCCGAGGCGCGACGCGCGAAAGCAGAAGCCGAGAGGCAGAGACTGCTGGCGCTGTTCGCATCCATCAACACCAAGTTAAAGGCGGCGACTCAGGAACTCGTCGCGGCCAAGACGCGCTGGCTCGAAAGCACGGCCAGTGAAGCGGAGGACGTGAACGCTCACAAAACCTATTCGCAGCTCCGCGGCAAGAAGGCCGACTTGCTCGATCAACTGAGCTACCTCGCGAACTACGCGCAAGAGGACAACGCCCGAGAGATCCTCGAAGCGCAGATCGAGGAGCGCGGCGCTTTTGCCGATCTGCGAGAGGCTGAGGCTACGCGCCAGCGCGTCGCGGTGATCGCCGGCGCCGCGTCCGCTGCGCAATTTGACCCCGGTTCAGCGATCACATTTCCCGAGGACAGTTGGAGCAGCCGCGCCGCGGCCGAGGCAGCCGACATCCGATCCGTCGCGGTGACGCGTCTCCTCGATGAGCTCGCCAAGCACGACGCGGACGTAGCCAAGCGCCGCGATTTGATCGCTGCAAGTTTGTTCAGCTAACAACAAAGGAGAAAACACACGATGTCAACATCAGATCAAATCACGCAATTCTGGTTCGACGTGAGTGAAATGAGCCAGCAGATCGTCGCCGACAGCGCCAAGCAGAAACTGCAGAAGGCGCCGGACTACGTCTACATCACGTCGGTCGTCACGCGGAGGAACGGCATTTCCAACGCGCGCGTGATCGCCGCGCATTTGAAGCTAGCCGCGCAGCGGATCGTCGAGGGAACGCACCGTCTCTCGTCTGACGAAGAAATCGAAAAGTATCTCGCCGAGCAGGAGCGGAAGCGCGAGCAGATGAAATCGCAGGAGGCCGCGCTCAAGGGCCAGATCACCTTCAGCGCTCCGCCGCCGGTTCCCTCGGTGAGCAAGTAGGGAGGGCCGAAATGTCGAACGAACTCTTTGGAAACAGAGAAGCGCAACGGAGCCTCGCGAAGGACATCAACACCTACCTTCGCGAACAGCGACAGGGCGAGGATGCCGAACCGGTGAAGCCGCCGGAGCGCCCGAGCGTCGAAGGCTTGAACACGAAAGAAGCCGAGCAGAAACTCGCCGAGCACGACGCGAACGAGAAGAAATATCTGGATTACCTTCTGCGGCGTCCGGGTATGCTAACAGCTTCGGAGCAGGCATTCATCGGGCGCGCGCTGCGCCAATGGAACACGGCCGGGAGGCCAGCGTGACCGCGGAAGCGAGTCGCGGACATTCGCTTGTAGAGAGGTGCTCGCCCTCGCCGGAGGTCGCGGTCCGCCACGAGGGGCGCGACGAGCGCGGTCGTTTTGCGCCTGGAACCCAGATCACGCGCGCGGGTTCAGTAAATCGCATCACGCGGACAATGCGGTTGGAGGCTCTTCAGGCGATGTCCGCGGCGGGACCGTCAGGGAACCCGCTCCTCTCGCTTTTCTCGATCAGCCAGGACAAGGACACGCCTCTCCGGGTGCGCGTTTACGTACTTCGCGAGTTGGTGAGAGCCATTTGGGGAGATCGCGTGATTAGCACACTGGAAGTCGAGCCGCCTGATCCGGTCGACGAATCGCGGATTTCCTCGGTTCGCGCGATGCTGGCGAGCATCCTTCTCGTCGAGAAGCATGAGCAGCCATCTTGACGCGCTCGATCTGCCGGCCGCGTGGCCGGCCGCGCTGCGCGAGCGATCCGAGATCTGCCGCGGCGTGAGAGCGGACCCGATTCTAAAAACTTTGGTCGAAGCGGCCGTCGTTCAGAAGTGCACGGGATGGGGCGGCGCACTTGCTCTTTGATGAGTTGATTCAGAGCGTCCCAGACTTCATCTTCCTTAGCGACGACTACGCGCGCACGAATGGCCGCCGTAATGCCGGCGCCGTCGAGGTAATCCTCGATCTCGACGGCGGCCAGCGCGACCGCGCTCTTGATTTCTTGTTCGCCCATTACAGCAAGTCTAGCCGACGCCAGGGCTTCAATGTTCACTTGCGGGCCACCTCCGGCTTTTTCGCGTATTTCTACCGTGCGCGGTGACCCGTAGCTTTAATTTTCCTTCTCGCTCCGTGTAATCATGAGCGCCTCGACATGGCCGTTGGACTGACGAACTTGAAGATCGGCGACGCCGCCGCGAAAGACGCCGAGGCGTCGAACTTGAACATGTTCGCCAGCTTTGAGCTTCAGCTTCGGCTTCTTGTAGTACCAATAGCGAGCGGCTGTGAGCTTCTCGTCGGTCGAGAGTCTCAACGTGATCTCGATGCAGCAGGTGGCGTTTGATGGTGCCCGAGCGCTTCCGCCCGGAGCATCTGCTACAGACACGACAACTCCTTCCGTCCAAACTCCAGCCCCTCTCGTAATCACGGCCCCCAGCATCGTGGCGACCCACAGGGCAGCGGCCGTTAAGGCGATTCTTCTAACGCGGCGGTCACTCTTCGCGATAATTTCGTGACCCTCCCTTTGAAAAAGGCTACTCACCCACGGTCCTCGACGTCAACAGGGCCGTGGGAGGGGTTCCCTCTTGCGATCCTTTAGATCTTTGATTGAACCGCATAAGAAAAATTTGCCTTGTTCTGGCTCAATCCGTGCAGCTTGGCTTGTTTTTGGCTCAAACCGAAACACGCGGAATCAACGGCCTAGGAGTCCTCGTGTTGACGCTTAAGGCCCCTTTTCTTCCTTGACACGGTAGAGGTCAGAGATTCGAGTTCTCTCGGGCCCACCACTTCTTTCAAGTACTTAGCGTCTAGCGCGCCAAAACGTTACTCTGCGATACCGCTGCGATAAGCGCTCCCGCGACTCGATCAGGTAATACATTTGCGAAGATTCGGAAGTTCGTCTATAAGAGGGCATGGAACCAAGACACCTCCCCGCTAATAAGCTTCTGACACCTCGAGAAGTCGCCTCATGGCTCGATGTGTCGATCGATTGGGTTCAGGATCACGCCACCGCAAAGGAACCTCGGATTGCCTCTGTGCGCGTCGGAAAATTGTTGCGCTTCCGCCAGGAGGACGTGGAAGAGTTTATCACTCGCCAGGCCCAACGCAAGTCACGGACCTTCACACCCGATCTTCGCCTGGCAGCTCCGAAGTGACGAGGCGAATGGACGTTCCTAGCTGATGGATGTGAAGGGAGGTCCTATGAGGATTGCCTTAAGCCAAAAGATCGCGGGCTACCCAGCGGGTCAGATCCGTCAGTTGATGCGAGAGACCGTAGGGCGCACGATAACGCTCCGATACGTTTGCGAGATCCTTCGATGTTCTGACTCCGACGCGATTGCGGTGGTGAATCATCTCCAAGAGGAGGGTTTTGTCGAGTCGGTACAGGGCCATTTGGAACCGTCGATAAGGGGGAGCGCACTCGCCATGGCGACGGCCGCCTCGCCTCTCCGGCGCGAAACGGCTGAGCGTTTGATTGCCGACGTTACTGAACGTGCACTGAGTGTCAATAGAGATGACACGTGGGCCTACCGGATCGGGAGACTGGTTGTATTTGGCAGCTTCCTGCGAGGCGCAGAACGTCCTAATGATGTGGACGTTGCTTGTGATCTAGTTCCTCGATGGACGGGTGAAAGACAACTGGAGCAAGAACAGATCAGAAGGGCATCAAGAGGGGAACCGTTCCGCAATATAAGCCAATGGGCGGCATGGCCAAGGCTGGAGGTGATCCGTTATTTGAAGTCGCGTAGTCGTGGGTTGTCAATTCAGGAACTTCAGGATTGGATCCTCGAAACCATACAGCACCAAGTCCTACTCAAAGACGTTCCCCGAAATGGCCAGTGATCGCCAGTGGTAGAATGCCAGCTTCTAGCGGCGGGGAACGATGCTTTGCAGCGCTATTCCGCGTGCAGGTTTGCCTGAGCCAGTGTCCCTTATTAAGGCTATTGTCTACGCTGTTTAGGTACTATCGGAGGCCGCGACGACCGCCAAGGAGCCAAGGGTCGCCTGGTTCACACGCAGGAGGTCACAGGTTCGAGTCCTCTCGCCTTTGTCGGCGAAATCGGGGCTAATCTGGAATCCGGCTTGTTCCCCACGGTTCTAGCTGAGCTAGTGCCGCCTGATTCGGGACCAGGAGGTCGGTGGTTCGAATCCACTCGCCCCGACCAATTCATGCAATTCCAATAAACTCAATGACAAGCAAGCCCTCGAAGAAGGTCTCCATGTCCCTCCCGCGGCGCCTCTCGAACCTGGCCTCCTGGTCATCCACCAGCAGTGCGCTTCCAGAAACTCCCCTTTCCATCGATCGGGTTATCAATCCGGTGAAGGTCCAACGGCTAAGTTTGCCATTTCCTTGCCACCTTCGAGACACGCCACGAGAAACATATTCTGCGACCACAGGGCCAAACGTCGCCAGGTCACCGGAGGGTCGACCGATTGGAAATTTCTTGTTCCTTGGGCCTACGGGTACCGGGAAGACACGCGCCGTGGAGGCGACCGCGGAGGCCCTGCTCGGAAATCCGCGCGCCGTCATTAAGATCGATTGCGGGGAGTTTCAGCACAGTCATGAAATCGCCAAACTAATCGGATCGCCCCCTGGATATCTCGGTCATCGCGAAACGCACGCTCTTCTCTCCCAGGAAGCGCTCAGTCAATATCGCACGGAAAACAAGAAGCTCACCTTCGTCCTGTTCGATGAAATCGAGAAGGCGAGTGACGCGCTCTGGAATCTGCTCCTCGGGATCCTGGACAAAGCTACGCTGACCCTGGGCGATAACCGCAAAGTGGACTTTTCGAATGCGTTGATTTTCATGACAAGCAATATCGGTGCTGCTGAGATGAGTTCGCTCGTCAGTCCGAAGTTAGGTTTCAATGTTTCCACGCCGGGCGACGGCAATTGCGCACCCACACTAGCCGCCGAAGTTTCGCGCGCGGGCATACAAGCAGCGCGCCGCAAGTTCACGCCGGAGTTTCTCAATCGTCTGGACAAAATCGTCGTGTTCAGGGCTCTCGGCAATGAGGAACCAAACAGAATCATTGATATGGAGCTCGAACGCGCGCAACAGCGCGTCCAGTCGGCTAGCGCAGGTAAGCCTTTTCTCATAAATGTGACGGGTACTGCCAGGAAGTTCCTCCTGACCGAGGGCATCGACCTCAGATACGGCGCCCGCCCCCTAAAGCGCGCTATCGAACGACTGCTCGTCCATCCGCTCTCGAACATGAGAGCAAGCGGCCAGATTCAGCACCATGATCGGATTCACGTCACACATAACGGCGAATCTCCGTCCCTAACATTCTTCCGTGAAGCAGATGCTTGGGAGAGTTGGAAAACCAATGGGGTTGCTGCGGCGTGAGTCGTGGGTTACGATCTGGCTCCGCAGAGGTGTTCGAAAAATCGAGTACGTCGCAAACCCGATCTATAGAAGGAATGGAAGGATTGAACCGAAAGCCTAAAATGAGCTGCAGAATCGATCGAGTCGCTAACACTGAAGACGTCGTGGTGTTGTTCATAAGCGGCCGGATTACAGGAGTGGATGTCGAAATGCTTCGGGGCGTGCTGGAACAGGAATCGGGCAGCTTCGCCATCGATCTCAAAAACGTTCTTCTTGTCGACCGAGAAACCGTAGAACTCCTTGCTCTAAGCGAGACGAACGGAACGGAGCTCAGGAATTGTTCGCCCTATATCCGTGAATGGGTCACGAGAGAGAGGGCGGAAACGCATCGGCGCCCATCGGAGCAAGGGCTACAGGGAAGGGAGGACATCGAGGATGCCTGATACAAACCATGGCGGCCTGGACCGTCATTCGGACAATGGTGGGTCAAAGGTGGCTACAGAGAGAACCCCGGCGATCTCTGGCCTCATTGGATCTCGTCCCAACTTTCTCGATCGAGTGGCGCTGGCAGTTGAGGATGCCCTCGGCCATGAGGCGGAGTGCGGCAGGGATCCGAGTGACGAACTCCTTCAAGAAACCCTGGCATTGCGCGAAGAAATCGCCGCCACGTCGATGTTCGAGGAAATCGTTGGCTGCTCGGAAGAGCTGAACCACGTTTTGACCCAAGTGTCGAAAGTGGCGCCCACGGATGCTACGGTGCTCATCACCGGTGAGAGCGGAACTGGTAAGGAATTGATTGCACGAGCCATTCACAATCGCTCGCCGCGTCGCAACCGGCCTTTCATCCGGGTCAATTGTGCTGCCATCCCGGCTTCCTTGATTTCGTCGGAGCTTTTCGGCTACGAGAGAGGCGCCTTCACCGGGGCCACGCAACGCCATTTAGGCCGCTTTGAATTGGCCAACGGCGGGACGATCTTCCTGGATGAGATCGGCGACATTCCCGCCGAGACGCAGATCGCCCTGTTGCGCGTGCTGCAAGAACGCGAATTTGAGCGCGTGGGCGGCTCACAGCCCGTGCGTGTCGATGTCCGGGTGCTTGTGGCGACCAGCCGCGATCTGCCGGCCGAAGTCGCTGCAGATAAGTTTCGGCTGGACTTGTTTTACCGGCTCAACGTCTTTCCGGTGGAGCTACCGCCGCTGCGTGAGCGGCCGGACGACATTCCTCTGTTAGCCGAGTATTTCATCCACCGCTTTGCGAGCAAAGCTGGAAAGAAGATCAGAAACATCGAACGGAAAACGCTGGAGTGGTTGAAAGCTTACGAATGGCCCGGCAACATTCGCGAATTGCAGAATGTGGTGGAGAGGGCCGTTATTCTTTGTGACGGCGAAACCTTCTCGATTGACGAAACCTGGCTCAGGCCAAGAGAGCGAAGGTCTAAGCTACCCCTTTCTCTGCCCGCGACAATGGTGAACCACGAGAGAGAAATCATAGAAGCGGCTCTGGAGGAGAGCCGAGGCCGGATCTCAGGCCCGTCGGGGGCTGCCGAAAAGCTTGGAATGCCGCGAACGACGCTAGAAGCGAAGATTAGGAGCCTGAGGATCAATAAGCACCAGTTCAAGTCTGCTTAGGGCCATGTCCACGGCCAGGGCTCGGTGATGGAGAAGCAACAGGACATCGACTGAGATGGGGCAAAATGAGTCGTGAAAGAGAAGGGTATCGTGAAATGATTTAACGAGGGAAGGGATATCGGGGAGACGCGCTGCGGCCGTAGGTCATGAACACAGCCAGGTAGAGATTCAAATGCCACACTACATAATGTGCCGATTGCACCCGCGGATGGCAAGCTCGGAATCCTAAATCCGGAGGTCGGTGCGGTCAGCACCACATCATTGGCAGGTGTCAAGCGATAGAGCGACGTGTTTCCGGCCACCACCTCAGTTGAGCCCACCTATCGTTGCCCGGATAAGATTGAGCAGTGGTGCGGGGTACACGCCAAACCATATGAGCAGAACGGCCAGTCCGCCGAGCACCAGAGCGCTGCCCCATTCCAGTCTCGCCACCGAAGGCTGACGCTCCGGCACTGCTGAAAAGAGCGCAACCACGATCCTCAGGTAGTAGAAAAGGCCAGCAACGCTGGTGAGCACTAGGACGACGATCAGCAGCCAAGCCGAAGCGGCCGCTCCGGTCGCCAGGATATAGAACTTGCCGAGAAAACCCATGGTCGCGGGAATACCCGCGAGCGAGAGCAGCACAGCGATGAATATGCTGGCGATTACTGGACGGCGCCAGAAGAGGCCGCGGTAATCCTCCAGATCGCCCGCATCGCCCTCGGCGTTGGAGAGCACCGTCACGATACCGAAGGCCGCCAAAAGCGTGACGGTGTACGACACCAGATAGAAAGTCACGGCGCTGGCTCCCATTGCGGTGCCCGCCAGAAACGCTACCAGGATGTATCCGAAATGCGCGATCGAAGAGTAGGCCAGAACGCGCTTCACGTTGGATTGCCGCAGTGCGAGGAGATTGCCCACGCACATCGATGCGATCGCAAGGACCGCGAAAACCAAGAATACACTGCGGTACTGGAGGAGGCTGAAAGGTAGATAGCGGAGCAACAGTGCAACCATCGCAGTCTTGGAAGTTGTCGCGACGAACGCGGTCACTGGCGCCGGTGCGCCCTGGTAAACATCTGCTGTCCACATATGGAAGGGCACGACACCGAGTTTAAAGCCGATTCCGGTGACGGTGAGTACAATCCCGGCCAGCAGCAGGGCGAGGCTGGATCCGCCGAGCGACAATTCCCCGATTTTCGAGAACGACATTGTACCGGTATCGGCATAGATGAGCGCCATGCCGAAGAGGAGGAATGCGGCGGAAGCCGAAGCCAGGATCAGATACTTGATTCCAGCTTCGAGCGTCTCTTCGCGCCCCTTGAGATACGCAACCATGGCGTACAGGGAGATGCTCAAGATTTCGAGCCCGAGAAGGAACGAGGCAAAATGAATGCTCGTCACCAAGACGGCGCAACCTAAAGTTGCGAGAAGGAGCAGAAGGTACAGCTCCTCGCGGCGCTCGCCGTGATTCTCGAAGTATTGGTAGCACAGGACCGCAACGGCGGCGGCGGAGGCGATGATCAGCCCCAGGTAGAACAGCGCGAACTGATCAATGAACAGAAGGGATGTGACTTGCCTGGGCGCAAGAGGCGCAGCCGCCCAGATCGACACAAAAGCGGCGGCTAGCCCCGCCAATGTCAGGCCTGCGGTCAGCCCGGGACTGCGCTTGGCCGCGACGCCTAACATGACAACCACAGAAGTTCCTGCGATCAAAAGCAGCGGAAGCAAGGTGAGTATGTCGGTAGCGTTCATGAACTATCTCCGCAACGCCGCAGTCGGCATCAGAGCCATTCTCTGCAAGTTGTCCATAGCTGGCGCAAAGGTATTGAGTACCGGTTGCGGGTAGAATCCCAGCCACAGCAAGCCCACGATCATGGCCCCCACCATCAGTCCTTCGCGCGGCGTGAGATCGGCGAGTTTCCATGAGTTCGTGTTGGTACCAAGAAAAGCACGCTGCATCATCCGCAGGGCATAGAATGTGGATGCGAGAATCCCGAAGGTCGCGACCGCCGTGAGTGCAACGCTGACCTTATAAGATCCGAGCAACACAAGAAACTCGCCAACGAAATCACCCAGGCCCGGCAGCCCGAGCGAGGCCAGGCTGAAGAAGAGCGCGGAGGCGCTCAAGCGTGGCGCCACCGTCCAGAGGCCACCCATTCGATTCAAGTCGCGCGTGTGGATGCGCTCCTGCAAACCGCCGACCAGGACGAAAAGAGCACCCGTGCTTAGGCCGTGGCAGATCATGGTCATGATTGCGCCCTGGAGCGCCAGCGCGTTCCAGGAAAAGATTCCTAGCAACACGAATCCCAAGTGGCTGACGCTGGTGTAAGCCACCAAGCGCTTAAGATCCGTCTGCGAGAAGGCCATCACGGCGCCGTAAACAATCCCGATCACGCCAAGCGTCAGAGCCACAGGCGTGAACTCGTGAGTCGCGTGCGGAAACAAAGGGATCACGAAGCGCAGCAGGCCGTATGCGCCGGTTTTCAGCAGCAGCCCAGCCAGGATCACACTTCCCGCGGTGGGAGCCTCGGTGTGAGCGTCCGGCAGCCAGGTGTGAAAAGGCACGACCGGTAGCTTAACCGCGAAGGCGATGAAGAAGCCGAGCATGATCGCAAGTTCCGCGCCGCTGCTGAGGGTAGTGCCCAGAAGTTCCGAGTATTCGAAAGTGTAAACGCCGGTGGTCTGATGATGAATGAAGTACAGCGCTAGAATCGCGAGCAACATCAGTAATCCACTGCACTGTGTGAACAGGAAAAACTTCGTGGCGGCGTACACGCGCCGTTCATGGCCCCAGATGACGATGAGGAAATACATCGGGACCAGCATCAGTTCCCAGGCGAAGTAGAACAGGAACAAGTCGATCGCCAGGAAAACGCTGGCGATTCCGGCGAGAACCCACATCAGATTGAAATGGAAGAAGCCGACCTTTTCGCGGATCTCGGTCCACGAGGTGATGACTGCGACGATGCCCAGGAAGAAGGTCAGGATCAGCATCAGCAGACTCAGGCCATCCACCGCTAGATGAAAGTGAATGCCGAAACTGGGGACCCAGTTCCAGTCGATTTCGTTGAGCCACGGACTCCGGGAAGTAGACGAGCGGGCGGCCCAGATACTTAGCGCCAGCGCAAGGTCGACCGCGATCGCGCCAATCGAGACCCACCGCGGCGCCTGCGAACTCCAGCGCGTCGCGATCCCGGCGAGGATGCCGCCAAGCAGGAGAATGCCAATGAGCCAAATTAGAATCATAGGAACAACACCATCGCGATAAATAGGACCGACCCAGCGGCAATCCCTGCCGCGTACCAACGGACTCGGCCTGTCTCTGTGCTGCTCAACCAGCGGTAAGTCCGATCGCTAATCCACGCAAGCCCGGTATAGAACGCGTCGACGAAATCGCCCTTGTTGACATTGGAAAGCCAGACGTAGGGTTTGACAAATGCTTGGTCGTAAAACCAGTCGAAACCCCAGCCGGCAAACCACCACTCGTGCAGGGCACGCCCAACCGGGTTCGCGACTAGGGCGTCCGCGAGATTCCGCCTTTGAAAATGGAATAGATAGGCGAAGTAGAGGCCGATCAGGAGCAAAAGTCCGGCGATGGTCTCCGATCCCTTCTCTGTCAAGAAACCGGCGTGGACTTCGATCGTCTGTGGCAGCGCCGAATGCAGGAAGCCGAGCAATGGCTCTTTGAGGTATCCGCCCACGATGGCAAGGAATGCGAGGATCATGAGTGGAATCTTCATCGTGTAGCCGGGCCGCTTACTGACGGGCGTACCGAGCGGTCCGAAGAAGACTCGGAAAATCAGACGGAAAGTATACAGTGCGGTCAGCAGCGCGCCCAGCATTCCGGCAATCCAGAACGCGGGATGTCCGCCTTCAGCCGACCACGTTTGCCAGATGATCAGGTCTTTACTGAAGAAGCCGGCGGTGACGAATGGCAGACCTGCCAGAGCGCAACCGGCGATCAGAAACGTCCAGAAAGTGACCGGCATTTCCTTGCGCAGGCCACCCATCTTGAAGATGCTGTGTTCGTCGTCGAGCGCGTTGATGATCACGCCGGCGCCGAGAAACAGGAGGGCCTTGAAGAACGCGTGGGTGAGAAAGTGAAACATTGCGGCCTGCCATGCGCCAACGCCCAACGCGAGAAACATGTAACCGATCTGGCTGACGGTTGAGTAGGCGAGCACGCGCTTGATGTCGTGTTGCGTGAGAGCGCTGAGCCCAGCCAGCAGAAGCGTCGTAGCGCCCACGACCGCAACGGCCGATTGCGCTGCCGGCGCTAACGAGAAGAGGACGTGCGCGCGCGCGATCAAATAGACGCCAGCGGTCACCATGGTTGCGGCGTGGATGAGCGCGCTGGTTGGAGTCGGGCCGGCCATCGCATCGGGTAACCACACCTGCAGGGGAAGTTGTGCCGACTTGCCGACGGCGCCGCCTAGCAGCAGAAGAGCCGCCGCAAGAGCGAGAGTGGATCCGGACTGCCAGTGTTGGGAAGCGCGCTGCATGAGGTCTTGAATTTGCAGTGTGCCGAGGCTCGTGAATAGCAAGAACAAAGCGAGCATCATGGCGGAATCGCCGACGCGGGTTACGATGAAAGCTTTGCGTGCCGCACGGCCGTTCGCGGGATCGCGATACCAGAAGCCGATCAGTAGGTAACTGCACAACCCCACGCCTTCCCACCCGAGTAGGAGCAGGAGAAGGTTGTTTCCGAGCAGCAGCGTGATCATCGATGCAACAAACAGGTTCATGTAGGCGAAGAAGCGGCTGTAGCCAGGATCTTCGATCATGAACTCGGCCGAGTAGATGTGGATCAGGAAGCCAACCCAAGTGACTACCAGCACCATCACGAGCGACAGCGCATCGAGATACAAGCCGATCTGCGGCTGGAAGCCCCCAACATTGATCCAGGTCCAAAGAACCTGGGTGTAGAAGTTGCCGGCGGGAGGCGAGGTCAGGAAGCCGGCCGCGACCAGCGCGGTAACCACGGCCGAGAGACAGATGGATCCCACTCCCAAGGTGGCTACAACTTTGCGCGAAAGGCGCGAGCCAAACAACATGAGCAACGTCGCACTCGCGAACGGCAGCGCCGGAATTAGCCACAACCAACTAAGCACGTTATCCTCTCATCTCGCTGAGTTCGTCCACATCCAGCGACTTGAATCGCCGGTAAATCTGCATCACCAGCGCCAGTCCTACAGCAACTTCAGCTGCCGCCATGGCGAGAATGAACATAAACATGACCTGACCGTCGGGCTGCTGCCACCGAGATCCGGCGACGACGAATGCCAGCCCGGCCGCGTTGAGCATGACTTCGAGCGACATCAGGACAAAGATCAGATTACGGCGTACCAGCAGACCGGTCAGCCCCAGCGAGAATAAGATCCCCGCTAGAATCAGCCCGTCTCTCATGGGTATCAGAGTCATGTTGAATCTCCGGTTTTTCGGCTTTGCGGTATCCCAGATGATAAGCGCCCACCAGACCCGCGAGCATTAGCATGGAGGCCAATTCTACGCCAATGATGTACGGGCCAAATAGAGCGATCCCGACCTCCTTCGGTCCCAGCCCGCCAGTGCCCAATTGCGCCGATCCGCCGCGCGCCAGGTAAGCGACCTCAATAATAAGGATGCTGGCGAGAATCGCCGGCCCGGTCCAGATGCCGGGCGTCAGCCACTGTTCTTCTGTCTCAGCGCCATGCTTTCCTATGTTGAGCATCATGACCACGAACAAAAAGAGGACCATGATGGCGCCCGCATAAACTATCGCTTCGAGCGCCGCCGCAAATGGCGCACCGAGCACAAAGAAGTCAACGGCGACGGCGAGTAGCGACACGATCAGGTACAGCAAGGCATGAACCAGATTCAGACGAGTCAGCATGATGACCGTTGAAGTAACGGCTACTGCGCCCGCGATGTAAAAAGTGAATTCCATAAGGGCCTCAAGGCAACAGCGAGTGGACGTCGACGGGTGGCGCTTCGTGCGCGGCCCCGCCCTTGTCTTTTCCGCCGATTTGAACGCCGGCGACTCGCCAAAAGTTATAGCCCGGGTGCTTACCCGGACCGTCGATGAGCAGGTCTTCCTTTTCGTAAACCAGGTTCTTTCGCTCGAACTCGCCCATTTCGAAGTCGGGCGTTAACTGGATGGCGTAAGTAGGACATGCCTCTTCGCAAAGACCGCAGAAGATGCAGCGTGAAAAATTGATGCGGAAGAACTCGGGATAACGCCGCCCGTTCTCATCTTCCGTGGCCTGGAGTGCGATGCAATCCACCGGGCAGGCCACCGCGCAAAGATTGCACGCCACGCACCGCTCTCCTCCGTCGGGATCGCGCGACAGAACGATCCGGCCGCGATAGCGCGGCGCGAGATAGGGCTTTTCCTCCGGGTATTGAACCGTAACCCTCTTTTGGAAGGCATGGAGGAACACGTACCAGATTGTCCGAATCATGCTAAACATTGTTCACCTCCATGCGAGCACCGCCGCACCGGTCAGGAGCGCGTTTGCCAGAGCGAGAGGAAGCATCACCTTCCACCCCCAGGACATCAGCTGATCGAATCGCGGTCGCGGAAGGGCGGCCCGCAGCAAAACAAAGAACGAAATAAAGAAGAAGGTCTTGATCAGAAACCAGACGACCCCCGGGAGGACCGGGCCCAACCAGCCTCCGAAGAAGAGAACTGAAATCATGGCTGAAATCAGCGTGATTCCCATGTATTCCCCGACGAAAAACATGCCAAACTTCATGCCGGAGTACTCAGAGTGATAACCTGCGACGAGCTCACTTTCGGCTTCGGCCAGATCGAATGGAATGCGGCGCGTTTCCGCCAAACCGGCAATCAGGAATAGAACGAACCCTGGGAACTGCGGGATGACGAACCACATCTTGCGCTGCGCTTCGACGATGGCGGGTAGACTGAACGATCCAGAAAGCACCACGACGCCCATCAGCGACAGTCCCATGAACACCTCGTAGCTCAGCATCTGCGCCGCGGCTCGCAAGCCCCCAAGCAACGCGTACTTGTTGTCGGAGGACCATCCGGCGAGCACGACGCTGTAAACTCCGAGCGACGACATCGCGAGAAAGAACAATAGACCTATATTCAGGTCAGCGACGATGATCCCCGGCGCGACTGGAAGCACTGCGAACGACATCAGCACGGTTACAAAGATCACCGCCGGAGCCATGATGAACACCAGCTTGTCAGCGAAGGGAGGGATCCAATCCTCCTTCATGAAGATTTTGATGGCGTCAGCCACTACTTGGAGCAAACCGAAAGTGCCGGTGCGGTTCGGTCCGTAGCGGTCCTGCCAGAGCGCGAGGAGGCGGCGTTCAACCCAGATGAGCGACGCCGCGATCGTGAGCGCCACAATCACGATTCCGAGGATCGAAAGAAGCGGGTACGGACTTGTCATTTCGGCCTCGTGATCTTGACCCATATGGGGCTTGTGACTCCGCTTAGCGGCGCGACTCCGGCAGACAGGCACGCAACGCCCCTCGGAAGATCAGGCCGCAGACGTACCGGAAGACGAAAAATGCCGCTCGCACAACTCACCTCTACCTCCGTGTCGTCCTCCAGATCAGCGAAGTTGACGGCCACGTGCGGCTTCGTCGCTAGTTCTCGAAGACCGTGCGCCGCCAGACTTAATTCCTCGGAGCCGATGAAGTGATACATGGGCAGCAACAGCCACTCACCGTCGCGCGGCTGGAACGCGGGCGGGATCGCGCTGAACCAAGACTGACCGTTCGGCGGCTGGCCGTTCGGCTCGAACATGCGAACACCTGCATCGCCGCTAAGCAACGGTCCGCCTGGCTCCCTCTGATATGTATTGGTCGCCTGGACGGAATTCCAGCCGGGCGACCAGAAGAACGGGATAAGAGCTGCTGGAGGTTGGTCCGGCGTTCCTTCCATCGAAAAGGAGAGTGCCGAGTCGGGATCTTCAGGTGTCTTGGGCTCAGAAATACTGATGTTGACGAGCGCGGCGGTCCGGCCGCTCTCGCGATGCGGCGAGCGCGGGATCTTGGCTCCGGCAATTCGAAACGCCGCTGAGGGTGCGGCATAGGACGCCGGGGCGAGTTCTGGCAATGCCTTCGACAGAGCCGCAAGTACATCATCCAGGTTCTGCCAGTCATCCGGTTTCAACCACCGCCAGCTTGCGAGAACTTCGTTCTGCGGTACAAAAACCTGGAAGAATCTCTGGGCACGTCCTTCGCTGCTGATGAATGTGCCATCGGATTCGGCGAAAGTGCCGGCCGGGAGTTCCAACTCCGCTTTTTCGGTAGTCGGGTTGGCCAGGTGATCCAGGACGATCACATGTTTGGTGGCGCCGAAGAAAGCATCCACTTCGGCGGCCGGCGCGCGCCGATACAGATCATTCTCCAGGATGATCACGGTGTCGGCGCGTCCCTCCTTGACGGCTTCAAAGGCTGCCGTGAGCGAAGATCCGCCGATCAGAGCCACACCCACGGTGTTGCATTCGGGGGCGGTTAAGCTGAGTGCCGCGTGTGCTGCCGTCGCCACATTGGAGGCTGCTTCTATGACGGCCTGGCTGGAGCAGCTCATGCCGGAAATCACGAGGGGCCTCTTCGCACTTCTCAGGGCGTTCGCAATTTTAGCGGCCAGCGGGAAATCCTGGGCTGCGGGCGCCTCCGGATTAAGAACGTGGGCCACGGCGAAGCCCAACCGCGCCAGATCATCAGGCGCTCCGCGGAACGTAGCTGTAGCAACTTCGTCGAGGCGAGTGGCATACGGGGTGGCAATATACAGGGGGCCTTTCGAATCCTGCAGTGCGTCCCTCACTCCGTGATCCATCCACAACGGTACGTTCGCTCGCCTGGCAATCTCCATCGGTTGCTGGCGGACGGACTGGCGGACAGCCAACGCCAATCTGGGCGCCACGCTGGTAAGATCCTCACCCAGAATAAATACTGCGTCGCTCTCTTCGATCTCGCGCAACGTGGGCGTCCGCATGGCACCGCGCCGCAGAATCTCGATCATGCGGCCGGCCAGATTCGCCTGACCATCGGCCATGCCCGAATGAAACCGCTCCGGGCCCACCAAAGTCCGCAGTGCGAAATTGGCTTCCAGCGACGCGCGCGGCGAGCCGATCCCGATCACTCTGCCGGTGGCGAGTCTCTCTTCCAGATGCCGCCGAGACGCCGCAACGGACAAAGGTTTCCCGTTGAACAGCGGTTGCCGTAGCCGCCGTTCGCTGTTCACGAATTCATAGCCAAACCGCCCCCGGTCACATAGGAAGTAGCCGTTCACTTCGTGGTTATAGCGGTTGACGACGCGCCGCAGAGTGCCATAGCGCTCACCAGCATCGATATTGCAGCCCAATGCACAATGGACGCAAACCGACGGAGCGAACTGCTGATCCCACTTGCGTGCGTAATGGTGTTTGAGGGTCTTATCCGTGAACACACCAGTCGGACAAATCTCGACAAGATTCCCGCTGAACTCATTCTCCAGGACACCGTCTTCGTTACGGCCGAAAAATACCGTGTTGCGCGACGCGAACGCGTTCAGATCTGTGCCCCCCGCGTAATCGCGGTAATAGCGCACGCAGCGGTAGCATTGGATGCACCGGTTCGCCTCATGATTCACCAGCGGGCCCAGGTTCTGGTTGCGAAACGTGCGTTTGTCGAATTCGTAGCGCCGGTAGTCATGACCGGTCATGACGGTCATGTCCTGCAAGTGGCACTCGCCACCTTCATCGCACACCGGGCAGTCGTGCGGATGATTCAACATCAGTCCTTCGATGACGCCCGCGCGGAATGCGGTAGCCTCCGCATCCGTGATGGAGATTCGTGTGCCCTCTGCAGCCGGCGTCATGCAGGACATCACGATTTTGCCGTGTTCGTCGTGCTCGTCTTTGTATTGTTTGACGGCGCACTGACGGCAGGCACCCACCGATCCCAAAGCCGGATGCCAGCAGAAGTACGGTAGGTTGAAGCCTTGCGCGAGACAGCCGTGGAGTAAGTTCTCGTCGGCGTTCATCTGGTAAGGTTTGTTGTCAACGTAAACGGTCGCCATACCTATCTCCAGGGACAACGGTGCTCGCTGATGTGGCGCTCAAAATCGGGGCGAAAGTATTTCATAGCGGTTTCGAGGGGATCGGCGGCCCCAGGCGCGAGTGCGCAGAACGTAGCCCCGGGACCCCACATCTTGGCTTGAGAGGCAAGCTTGTCGAGGTCACCCGGTTTTCCCTGGCCGTCTTCCACCGACCGCAGAATCCGTTCCGCCCAACCCAGTCCGCTCCAGCAGGGCGTGCAGAATCCGCAGGACTCACGCGCGAAAAACTTCGTCATGTTCCACGCCATACCCACCGGACATGTATGGTCATCCAGCACGATCATGGTGCCTGTCCCCAGGCGGCTGCCGGCTTTGGGCATCTCGGTGAAGTCCATCGGCGTGTCCAGGTGCTTTTCGACGATGAAAGGCGTAGAACTGCCGCCAGGCAGCAATCCGCGAAACTTCAGCCCGTCCCGCATCCCGCCGGCGTGCTCTTCGAGAATTTCACGCGCTGTGGTCCCCATGGGTAGTTCCCAAAGGCCGGGACGCTTCACTTTTCCGCTGACACCGTAGAGCTTCGTGCCGCCATCTTTCGTCCGGCTCAGCCCGCGGAACCACTCCGCGCCGTTGTTGATGATGTGCGGCACACAACTGATGGTCTCCACGTTGTTCACAACTGTTGGTTTGCCGAACAGGCCCACCACGACGGGAAACGGCGGCTTCGCTCGCGGATTCGCGCGCTTACCTTCCAGCGCATTCAGTAATCCGGTCTCATCTCCGCATATGTAACGACCACCGCTGAGATGCAGATGTAGCTCCAGGCTGTAGCCGGAACCGAGGATGTCTTGCCCCAGATAATGACGTTCGTATGCTTCCGCGATGGCGCGTGACAAGCGTTCCGCGGCCAGCGTATACTCTCCGCGCAGAAAGATGTATGCGATGTCGGCTTCGATGGCGAAGCCGGCTACGATCGCGCCCTCGATAAGCTGGTGTGGATCGCGCTCCATCAACAGTCGGTCTTTGAAGGTTCCGGGCTCCATTTCGTCGGCGTTTACGCACAGGTAAGTCGGGTTGGGAGCGTCCTTGCCGCGGGGGACGAAAGACCATTTCAAGCCGGTTTGAAAACCTGCGCCTCCGCGCCCACGCAGATTCGCGTCTTTCACTTCCTCGATGACGGCTTTCGGCGTCATTCCGCCGCTTAAGACCTTGCGAATTGCCTGGTAACCACCATCCTGCTCATAGGCGGGCAAGTCCGGGTAAGACCCGTCAGGGCGCATTCTCGCGGTCAATGGCTTTTCGCTCGTACCAGTCATTTGTACTTCTCGAGTTCCGTGTCGATTTTCTGGGGGTCCAGATCGGTGTGCAGATCGCCGTCCACCATCAGTGCGGGTGCATGATCACAGCATCCGAGGCAGACGGTCGGCAGGAGCGTAAAACGATTGTCGGCAGTCGTCTCGCCCAGACCGACGCCCAGGCGCTGCTGGAGATGTTCCTGTATTTGTTCGCAGCCCATGATCCAACAGCTCACGCTGTCGCAGACCGAGATGACGTGGCGCCCAACGGGCCGGCGAAAGATCAGGTTGTAAAACGTGGCAATGCTGTCCAGGTCCGTCGGCGACATGCCGATATGTTGTGCGATGTCGCGAAGACTTTCGTCCGAAACCCAGCCGCGGTGTCGCTGCACGATCTTGAGCGCGTCGATGGAAACGGCTTCGCGTTTCGGATAGTGCGCCGCCTCGCTGTCAATCTCGTGAATCTCTGCCGTCGTCAGCATCGTTCAAATCCTCACCGGTCAACATCCGCCAATACGAAATCAAGGCTGCCCAAAATCACAACCAAGTCTGGAATCATCAAACCTCGCGACAACATCGGAAGCGTTTGAATGTGCGCGAAAGAAGGCGTCCGGATGCGTGTGCGGTAGGAATTCGTGCTTCCATCGCTCACCAGGTAGTAACCGTTATTGCCCTTGGCGGCTTCAATGGCGCCGAGCGCTTCGCCCGGGGGGAGCACCGGTCCCCAGCTCACGCCCAGGAAGTGCGTGATGAGCGTCTCGATGTCGTGCATCGTGCGCTCCTTTATTGGCGGGGTGGCCAGGTGATGATCCGATTTGTATGGACCCTCGGGCATATTTTTCACGCATTGCTCGATGATCCGCAGGCTTTGCCGCATTTCCTCAATTCTCACCGCCGCTCGCGCGTAGCAATCGCCTTTGCTGGCTGTGGGGATATCGAAGTCGAAATGGTCATATCCGCAGTAGGGTTGTTTCTTCCGAAAATCCCATTCGAATCCGCAGGCGCGCAGATTGGCGCCGGTCACACCCCACTCGATTGCCTCGTCCACGGTGAATGCACCGATACCCTGCGTGCGCGCTTTGAAGATCGCGTTCCGCATGATCGTGCGGTCATACTCGATCAGGCGCGGCGGAAGGTACTTAATGAAATCGAAAAACATGTTCTGCCAGCCCCTTGGCAGATCCGCGGCTACTCCGCCGATACGAAACCAGGCAGGGTGCATGCGCGCTCCGGTGATCGCCTCAACAATGCCAAAAGCGCGCTCGCGATCGTTGAACGTGAAGAATACCGGCGACATCTGTCCCAGATCCTGCGCGAACGTCCCGTACCAGACCAGGTGGCTGATGATGCGAAACAGCTCCGAAAGCATTACTCGGATCACCTGTGCCCGCGGCGGCACCTGAATCCCGGCTAGCTTCTCAACGGCAGTAAGATAAGCGAGGTTGTTCATCACCCCGCCCAGGTAGTCAATGCGGTCCGTGTAGGGGATGTAGCTGTGCCAGGACTGGCGCTCACCCATCTTCTCGGCGCCGCGATGGTGGAAGCCGATTTGGGGGACAGCGTCGACAATCTCTTCGCCATCCAGCTGCACAGCGATCCGCAACACACCGTGCGTACCGGGATGCTGCGGGCCGATGTTCAGAAAAATGAAATCCGAGCCGTCGCGCTCCCGGCGCATGCCCCACTCCTCGGGACGGAACCGAAGCGCCTCCTGCTCGGCATTCTCCTTTTCAGGCCCCAAGTGATACGGCTCCATTTCCGTCGCGCGAGCCGGGTGCTCTTTGCGCAGCGGGTGCCCCTTCCAGCTCTTGGGCATCAGGAGTCGTTCCAGGTGCGGGTGGCCGTCAAACGCGATCCCAAACATGTCCCACACTTCGCGTTCGTACCAATTCGCCGCCGGCCAGATGTGCGTGATAGTAGGCAGCGAAAGCCAGCCTTCGGCCAGCGCTACCTTGATACGCAGGTATTCGTTTCTCTCGAATGACAGGAGATGATAAACGACGGTGAAATCGCTCGCGGGCTGTCCCTCACGATGCGCCCTCATGCGCTCGTCGATAGCAGAGAGGTCGTACAGCATCTTGTAGGGCTGGTCGACCTCTTCCTTGAGAAAGCGCAGCAGCGCAGGCATTCGGTCCTTCGCCACCCAAAACGTAGGGATATGGTCGTGGGTCTGCTGAGCGACCGCAGACGGGCCAAACCGGTCTCTGATTTCCTCTGCGATGGTCGGAGCGGCGATCATACTTCGTCGGGCTCCCGCAACGCGGTCATCTTCTTCCGCGACGGCTGCATCAGGTCTCGCATCGACGGCATGGGCGCGCGAGTGGTTTCCTGAGGGCCTACCACCCAACTCAGCGGGCGCCGCTCAGTTCCGACAGCCTGCCGCAACAGCAGCAGACCTTCGAGAAACGCTTCCGGCCGCGGCGGGCAGCCCGGCACATAGACATCTACGGGAAGAAACTTATCGACACCCTGAACGACGCTGTAAATGTCGTACATTCCTCCCGAGTTTGCGCAGGAACCCATGGAGATCACCCAGCGCGGCTCCATCATCTGTTCATAAAGCCGCTGGACAATGGGCGCCATCTTTAGAAAGACAGTCCCCGCGACCACCATCAGATCCGCTTCGCGAGGCGTGCCACGAATCACCTCGGCGCCAAAGCGCGAGACGTCAAACTTACTGGTGATGCTGGTGGCCATCTCGACGTAACAGCAGGAGAGTCCAAAGTTAAATGGCCATACCGAGTTCTTGCGACCCCACTGAACGAGATCCTCGAGCCGTGATAGGACCACGCTTCGCCGGACGATTTCCTCCAACGGTTCAGGGTCCGGGGTTGCCACGAGTCCTGTAACGTCCGGTTTGGTTAATGACCACCGCATCAGATCGTCACCTCGAACCCCTCGGTTCGTTGGACCAGTCGAGCGCACCGGACCTCCAAAGGTAAATGAGCGCAGCACCAAGCAGGCAGACGAAGAGCAACAGGCCGAAATAGCCGCTCCAGCCCACCTCGCGAACAGCTCCGGCCCAGGCAAAGAGGAAGACCGCTTCCAGATCAAAAACAACGAAGAACATCGCAATCAGGTAGTAACGTACGGAGAAGCGTACCCGCGCAGAACCTTCTGAAACGATGCCCCCCTCGTAAGGCTCACCGGTCGCCGGTTCGGAATGCCTCTGGCCCAGCAGGTATGAGACACCGAGAACTGCGGCGACCAAGAAAACCACGAACACGAAGTAAACGAGCAGCGGCCAAGTCATAACAATTGTTGGTCAGCGCAATTAAGCGCGCTGCGAGCCTTCACAGTTGAGGAGGCTCGACCTAACGCATTTGTTGGATGGAAAAAATTGCGAAGCTCAAGCTATGGAAGCCAGGTACCCCGCAGGAAGCTTGTTCCTGTCGTCGCGCGGCCGGAACTTTGGCTTGACGGAGACATTTCCGCCAGCGCGAACCCTGTTGCACCACCTTGCCTTCTTTGTAGTGAACTGTCATGAGTTGGCCATCGACCCGCGTCTTGATGGTGACGGTGTAGACGAGTGGCACACTTACAGGCCGGTAACGTAGATCCCGATGTCTCCACGGAGCGCGACGCTACTGCGGGCATGGCCATACTGTTGCCCTGATGAGGAGCGAGCTGGGTTCCTTTGCCGGATGGAGCCGAGAAATTGTGCCGCGCCAAAACGTAGAGAGTGGCGGCGATCGGGGCCACGAGAACGAACCCGAGCGCCATCTGTACGACAAACGGCGTTGCGGTTGGGCGGAATGCGTCTAAATTTTGGCCTCCATTGCCGAATAAGTCTTGCGTTCCCAAGCCGAGGTTGACAACCCCACAACTCATCTCGGCGATTTGCTGCTGCTCAGTTATGTAAGGCCTGTTGATCACTTAGTCGCCAGTCCTCGAACGACACCTTCCCAACCGCAATGCACATTGCTACCGTGGATGCAACCGAGAGTGGTCAATTGATCTACGGCTGGGTCACGCAACTCGCCCAAGCGCTCGACGTTCGCTGGCACGCCTGTGGTCCGGGGGCCGGTATTGGTGAACTCAAAATTCCGGAAAACGAACCCGGCTAGTCCATCATGCCGGGAAAGATTAATCCGACTCAGTGCGAGGCCCTCACGATGGTCGCCGTCCAAGTATTTGGAAACGATCACGCGGTCGCGTTTGCGGGTTCGCAAGGGAGCTTTCTGTTGAAACTCGCTGATGCTAGTGACGGCCCTCAATCCCCATGTTGGCTATGAGAAAGAGGCCGAGATCTCGATGACCGCCTGTCACGAGGACCTCACTGTGCGGGAGGCTGCCTTGAAACTCGGATTCCTCACTGGGGAGCAGTTTGATTCATGGGTCCGCCCGGCGGAGATGACTCATCCGTTGGTAGTAAATGAATAAAGCCACCGATCATCACACGATCCACCATCGCTAAGTCGCTCCAGCTCCGCATTTCCAACTTTCTGCGGTCACTCTCCAGCCTCATCCAGGATGGCGGGGACCGGTTGGTAATGCGTCTCACAATTCTGCCACTCGCTTAGGTCGCAGACGAACTGGACGGAGACGATCTTTCAACCCATCCGTAACCGCCAGGACCACCAGTCTACGTCCGGCTTCCTCTAATCTCGTAACAGGGCGGCTTGCGATGTCAGTAGTACTTGCAAAATGCGACGAAAGTGGTAGCGGCAAACGGTACGATCTCGTGATGTGTCGTCCTGCTCTGATGGTTCAAAGTATGACTTGGGGGATTCAATGACGAAAACTGACTTGGGCCGATTTCAAGCGATACTGACAGTGAAGGCTACCGAACTGGAACGTTTCACCCGTCACAAGGACGGGATCGCGGTTGAGAGAAGTGCCGATCAACTGGATGATATCCAGCAGGCCTCCGAACGGGCACTCGCCGTTAGTAATCTCGACCGTGAATTTACTCAACTTCAACTGGTCCGGGCTGCTATACGTCGTCTCCAGGATGGTAGTTTCGGAACTTGCCAGCGTTGCGATGAGGACATCCATCCGAAGCGGCTCGCCGCGGTACCATGGGCGGCTTTTTGTATACGATGCCAGGAAGCCCTAGACAGGAATGCTGAGGAAGTAGACATCCCTAGCGGTGACTTCCTCCCGAGTGCGGCCTGATGTCTCCCGCGGCAGGCGTTTGCCTGGGAAGCAATATGCACTATTCAGCATCCCCCGCTGTGCGGTATGAAGCGCTGTTCCGCGCTTCCGATTGCCTGATGGTACATCGGGATCTAGACGGCCTGTTTCGAGATCTCCCGCTTCAGCTTCACCCGGTCCTGGATTTCGATTACATGAGCGTCTTTCTGAGCCAAGAACCGGGGAGTGGAGCCTGCTGGTACGTTCTTGAACATGATGAAGATCAAGCGGTCCTGACTCGAGCGCGAGCCGTTCCGGTCGAGCAAACGCATGTGTCGTGGGTATTCGAATGTCAACAACTCGCCGTCATACCCGAGTTGGTCCGGGACACCCAATTTTGTGGCGCGAACCGCTTGTTGACCGACCAGGGGCTGCAATCCGGCTGTGCAGTTCCATTGAAAACGATACACCGGTGCCTGGGAGTGATGTTCTTAGGGAGCGAGCGCCCGTGTCCTTATTCGGACGACGACGTGCGATTTTTGTCACTGGTTGCAGATCGAGTGGCGCTGGCAGTTGAGGATGCCCTCAGCCATGAGGCGGAGTGCGGCAGGGATCCGAGTGACGAACTCCCTCAAGAAAACCTGGCCTTACGGGAAGAAATCGCCGCCACGTCAATGTTCGAGGAAATCGTTGGGTCTTCGGAAGCGCTCGACAGCGTCTTGGCGCAAGTGGCGAAAGTTGCGCCCACGGATGCCACGGTCCTCATCACGGGTGAGAGCGGAACTGGGAAGGAATTGATTGCGCGAGCTATTCATAATAGCTCCCCTCGATCCCGGCGGCCGTTCGTGCGAGTCAATTGCGCGGCAATCCCGCCTTCATTGATTTCGTCCGAGCTCTTCGGCTACGAGAAAGGCGCCTTCACCGGGGCCACGCAACGCCATTTAGGCCGCTTTGAATTGGCCAACGGCGGTACGATCTTCCTGGATGAGATCGGCGACATTCCCGCCGAGACGCAGATCGCCCTGTTGCGCGTGCTGCAAGAACGCGAATTTGAGCGCGTGGGCGGCGCACACCCAGTGCATGTCGATGTGCGAGTGCTCGCGGCGACCAGCCGCGATCTACCAGCCGAAGTCGCTGCAGATAAGTTCCGGTTAGACTTGTTTTACCGGCTCAACGTCTTTCCCGTGGAGCTGCCGCCTCTTCGCGAGCGGTCTGATGACATTCCCGTGTTAGCCGAATATTTCATCCACCGCTTTGCGAGCAAGGCTGGAAAGAAGATCAGAAACATCGAACGGAAAACGCTGGAGTGGTTGAAAGCTTACGAATGGCCGGGCAACATTCGCGAGTTGCAGAATGTAGTGGAGAGGGCCGTTATTCTCTGTGACGGCGAAACCTTTTCGATTGACGAAACCTGGCTCAGGCCCGAAGGACGAAGGTCCAAGCTGCCTCTTTCTCTGTCCACGGCGATGGTGAATCACGAGAGAGAAATCATAGAAGCGGCTCTGGAGGAGAGCCGAGGCCGGATCTCAGGCCCGTCGGGGGCTGCCGAAAAGCTTGGAATGCCGCGAACGACGCTGGAAGCGAAGATAAAAAGCCTCCGGATCAACAAACACCAATTCAAGTCTGCGTAACAGACAAGGCGAGAATTCGCATAAGCGAAAGCGCCACAAAACAGCTGGATCGAACCCGTCAAGTAATTTGATAGGGCGGATTGAGGCCGCTATTCAGGCGCCCGAGTGCCTGCGCCACGGCAGACGGCACCGTTTGTTCCAGACGACAATTCCGGCTTTGCCGCGTGTCGTTACTGTTTTTTAACTGGTGTGTTACCGGAACAAAGAGTCTCCCCGCCACGATAGCCAACTGTCTACGGGATAATTGGGAATACGTGAAGAGAGGCACCCTCATTCTCCTGGCCCTCTGCCGTTGTGCTTTCGCCCTAAACCCATCTCTCGACATCAACCAATACGCGCACAATGCCTGGACGATCCGCGACGATTTTTTCAAAGGCGTCATCATGTCAATCGCTCAGACGCCCGACGGTTATCTGTGGCTGGGCACGGAATTCGGTCTGCTTCGCTTTGATGGCGTTCGCAGCGTCCCATGGCAGCCACCAGCGGATGAGCACCTCCCCGGAAGCGAAATTCGAGCCCTGCTCGTCCCACGAAATGGGAGTCTTTGGATCGGCACCAATGAAGGGCTGGCAAGCTGGAAAGATGGCAAGCTGACTCATTATCCGCAGCTTGCCGGGAAGACGGTTGAGTCGCTCTTGGAAGATCGTGAAGGAATGGTGTGGGCCGGCGTGTCCGCGGATCCAAACGGCGGGCTCTGCGCGATAAAGAACGGTATCACCCATTGCTACGGAGAGGACGGCAGCTTTGGGCGCCAGGTGCTCTCGCTCTATGAGGACAGCCGAGGCAATCTCTGGGCGGGAGCACAGACCGGGCTGTGGCGATGGAAGCCTGGCGCCCCGAAACTCTTCCCGATGCCAGGAGTGGACATCTACGGGATAAGTGAGGGCGACCACGGCGAACTCCTGTTCTCCATGGATACCGGAATCAAACAGCTTGTTGGTGGGAGGGCCGAGCCGGATCCGCTTCCAAACAATAAGTGGCAGTTCAGGCCCTATAAGCTCCTGCGGGATCGAAGTGGCAGTCTGTGGATCGAAACGGCCGACCACGGACTCGTGCATGTGCACCAAGGAAGGACGGATCTATTTGCGCAGTCTGATGGTCTCTCAGGCGATCTCGTCTACCGCGTCTTCGAGGATCGTGAAGGCAATACTTGGGTGTCCACGGATAACGGCCTCGACCGTTTCCACGACGTCGCCGTCCCCACGAGCTCCGTGAAGCAAGGTATCTCTAATTCCGTCGTTCTGTCCGTCCTGGCGGCCAGGGACGGCAGCGTTTGGCTCGGCACGGCTGATGGTTTGAACCGATGGACCAACGGTCGAATTACAGTTTACCGCAAGCCAAACGGATTGCCGGATGACTTGATCGAGTCTCTCTTCCAGGATTACAGCGGACGAATTTGGGTCTCGACGCATGGCGGTGTTGCCTGGTTTGAGCATGGGCGGTTTACGCCGATCAGCACCGTGCCGGCCGAAGCTGTGCACTCGATTGCCGGAGACAATGCTGGCAATCTCTGGATCGCCGACCAGTATCAAGGTCTATTTCACTTGTTTGAGGGAAGTGTAGTCGAACGGATTGCCTGGGCCAGGCTCGGACGGAAAGACTACGCCATTGCGCTGTTGGCTGATCCTGTGAAGGGTGGGCTATGGCTCGGATATTCTCAGGGAGGCGTGGCGTATTTCAAGGACAGTCACGTACGCGCATCGTATTCTAGCGCCGATGGGTTGGGCGCGGGTTCCGTCAACAGCCTTCAACTCGATCGGGACGGTGCACTCTGGGTCGGGGCAGACCGTGGGCTAAGCCGCATCAAGAACGTCCACATTGCCACGCTGACCAGCAAGAATGGATTGCCTTGCGATGCCGTTCACGGGGTGGTAGAGGACGACGAGCATTCGGTTTGGCTGTACCTGGCATGCGGTCTAGTGCGGTTGAACCGGACCGAATTGGACGCGTGGGTCACTGATCCCAAGCGCACGATCCAGACCACGGTTTTCGACAGTGCCGACGGATTCCGAACCCACTCGATCGCTGGTGCCTACACCCCGCATGTCGCGAAATCCAGGGATGGAAAATTGTGGTCGGCGCCCTGGAACGGCGCCAGCGTCATCGATCCGCGCCACCTGCCCTTCAACAAATTCCCGCCGCCAGTGCACATCGAGCAAATCACGGCCGACCGCAAAATTCGTTGGCAGAACTTATGGGGCGCGGCGGCTTCGAACCTACGCCTGCCGGCACTGAGTCGCGAACTGGAGATCGACTACACCGCTCTTACTCTCGTCGCGCCGGAAAAAATCCGTTTCAAATGCAAGCTGGAAGGCTACGATCGCGATTGGCAGGACGTAGGCAATCGCCGACAGGTATTCTACAACGATCTTCCTCCGCGTAACTACCGCTTCCGCGTCATCGCATCCAACAACAGCGGCGTGTGGAACGAGGCCGGCGACTCCTTGGCGTTCTCCATCGATCCTGCGTATTATCAAACCGCCTGGTTCCGCGCCTTGATCGCGGCTGTCATTCTAACCGTGTTCTGGGGCCTGCACCGGCTTCGCCTGCATCAGATGGTGCGGGAGTTCACTGCGCGCCTCGATGGACGCGTCGATGAGCGCATGCGCGTCGCCCGCGAATTGCACGACACGCTATTGCAGGGCTTTCAGGGTTCGCTGTTTCAAATGCAGGCGGCTCGCAACTTGTTTCCCCGGCGCCCCGAAAAAGCGGTTGAAACTCTCGATGAGGCTATCAACATGGCGGAAGGGGCGATCACCGAGGGCCGGGATGCAATTCAGGACTTGCGTTCTCAGCCGCCATTTCAGAGTGATCTGGCGCAGTTGTTGAAGGTAACGGGTCAAGAACTGGCGCGCTCCCACGCTACGAATGGGAATCTGGTGATGTTCCGCGTGAGGGTGGAAGGGGAGCGGCGGGATTTGGATCCGCTGCTCCAGGACGAGGCTTACCGGATCGCCCGCGAATTGCTGCGAAATGCTTTTCAGCACGCACACGCAAGCCAGATCGAAGCGGAGATCCGGTACGAACCGCGGCAGCTTCGAGTTCGAGTGCGGGATGACGGCGTCGGTATCGATGCTAGCGTGCTTAGTGCGGGACGCGCGGGACATTGGGGCTTACCCGGCATGCGCGAGCGCGCCAAAGCGATCGGCGCGCAACTGGAGATCTGGAGCGAGCGCGGAGCCGGGGCAGAGGTGGAACTGGCGATCCCAGCATCGGTAGCTTACGGAACTCATGCCAGCCGGCGTTTTCGTCTGCTTAAGCGCAAGGCGGAAACGACTTCATGAGCATCGGGCGTGTCTCCGGCCCGTGATCATTTGCCGGTGCAGCGTCATTACTCGCCTCCCGGCTTAGACCGGAAGGACGAAGGTCCAAGTTACCTCTTTCTCTGCCGACGACGGGTGAATCACGAGAGAGAAATCATAGCAGCTCTCGAGGAAAGCCATGGGCGGATTTCAGGCCCGTCGGGGGCGGCCGAGAAGCATGGAATGCCCCGAACAATACTTAAGGCCAAGACAAAAAGCCTGCGGATCAATGGCGCCAGTTCAAGTCGTATAACTGACAATCCCAATATGATCCCGTCGCACTCTCAATTCCCGGTCAGGCCGCGATGCGGTGACAAGAACGCACGTTGGTTACGTTTCTTTACACTTCAACACCCTGGATCGCTGAACGTCTTTTAGGTGTGCATGGCTCCGTGGATGTAATCGTGGGTCGCGTCGCGCATCATGCGGCTTGGATCGCCGGAATGTTATTGCTTATCAGCGTCAAGAGCCATTGCCTCAAACTCAATCTAGCGAAGGTGCCGGCGCAGCGTTATTGCCCGTCTCAACGCCCTTTCACTGATCCCGCACGAAGTTCTTGCGCTTTGACCGCAAGGACAGGTATTCGCGTGCTTCCTTGATGAGGCGACGGCGTTCAGCGGATTTGAACATCGCCTTCCGCACCACGCGCCAAACCACACGCGGCCGGAAGTAGTATTCGCCATAGAATCGTTCGACTGCATCCACGAGTTCCGCTTCATCCAAACCGGGATAAGTGATGTTGGGCAATTGATGGCCGGCTTCGTCCGCCATCGATATATTAATAAGTCCATTCTGCGTGCCAAAGTCGTAAAGTTCGGTGCCCGGGAGGGCATGCGCAATGGACACCTGTATTGTTTCGGTATCAAGCCGCTTTGCAAAATCGATTGTTCTGCGAATGGTCTGCTTTGTTTCGCCAGGCAAGCCGACGATGAAATCTCCATGGATCACCAAGCCCAACTTCTTGCAGTTCTCCGTGAACCTTAGCGCCATCTCGATGGTGGCACCCTTCTTGATGTTTTTCAGGATTTGAGGATCACCGGATTCGTATCCAACGATCAGCAGCCGGCATCCGGATTCCTTCATGGCCTTGAGCGTCTCGTAATCCGTCGTTACTCGGGACGTGCAGGACCAGGCGAAATTCAGATGTTTGAACTTAGCGCAAAGCTCCAACGTCCTGGCTTTCCGATAGTTAAAGGTGTCATCGTCAAAGAAGATTTCTCTGACCTCGGGGAAGGCGTCCAGCGCATAACGAACCTCAGCGGCCACGTCATCGGTCGAACGAAGACGCCAGCGGTGTCCGGAATGCGTCTGCGGCCAAAGGCAGAAGGTGCACATGGCAGGGCAACCGCGGGAAGTGTATAGGGATATGTAAGGGTGGCGCAGGAACGGAACGTTGTAACGCATTACGTCGAGGTCACGCTTATAGACTTTGGTCACCCACGGGAGTCGATCGAGCTCCTCAATCGCTCGGCCTTCCGGATTGTGTATGATGCTGCCGTTCTTCCTAAAACTGACCCCTGGTAACTGCTCGAGTGGCTTACCGCCGGCATAGGCCGCAATCTGGTAATCGAACTCGCGCCGCACGACGAAGTCGACTGCGCCATTCTGTAGGACTTTCTCGGGATCGATCGTCACGGGGGGGCCAACGAATGCGACCTTTACGTTCGGATTCGCATCCTTCATCATTTCTACGATCTTCAAATCGATGCGAAGTCCCAGGCTTGAAGTAAACAGCACGACGAGTTCAAAATCTTTCGTGATCTCGATGGTTTCAAGCGCTGTGATTTTGTGCGGGGGCGCGTCGACCACCTTGCTGTCAGGCAACATGCCGGCCGGGTAACACAACCAAACCGGATACCAGTAAGACTCGATTTCGCGCGTGGCCGGCCACCTGGAGCTGGCTCCGCCATCGAAGTTCTCGAACGAGGGTGGGTTCAAGAAAAGTGTTCGCACTGGTAGTCCTCCACGCTACGCGTTCTTGGACGGTTCATCTGGCGGCGTTCGTGTCGTCGCGGAGCTTGCGTCGGAACTTTCGCCGGAGGTCCGGCCAGAACTCCTTTAGAACGTTGGTGGCCATGTCGAGGCCGATCTGCAGGCCGAGCTTCGCGACAGCGCCGCCCGCAGTCCGATTGTCTGCGTAGTACGCAGTCGAAATCAAGACCGCAGCGGAGTTGCCTGCTATTTCGGAGTAGTTGAACTGCGTTCCGCCTGAATCGCAATGCGTCCAGACAATTTGCCCCAGCGCGTATCCGATCCGGGACCAACGAGTTCCAGTACCGCGCCTGAAATACCTCGGGTCCTGGTGGAGGATCGTGGGGAAGACGGCCTCAGTCATGTAATTTCCAATAAAGAGATCGCCGTATGCAGCACCATAGTAGCGGCCGAATCCTGCGCCACCCTGACCAAACGATCGATTTTCATTGGTGAGCTGAGCTTCTCCGGCTAGAAAACCCGCAAATGCGAACGTACCCGGATCAAAAGCGTCTTGCGATGCCAGTTTGAACTTTTGGCCGGTTGTCAACGGCTCGTAACTCGACAAGCTGGGAGAAGTCCGGTAATTTGGGATAATCCCGAGAATCCGCTTACTCTCCCGTACCTCAGTTTGGCCACCCGATATGTTTTGAGCGGCCGCCGCCCAGGCGCTCAGAAGGACGGCGAAGCTAACCCATGTAACGCGATAGAACAACAGGAGCCCCTATTTCTTTGGATTCACCAGCGTTCGTGGGCCGGCCATTTCGCCGCCCTTTAAGACCTGCATGTTCGGGCTACTTGCTCCCGAACTGAAACACAACACCGGCCGAGTACCGGATGTCGTTCTGGTGGTCGCCGAAACCCTTCGTGGAGCCACCAAGCTGGGCGCTTTTGAACTGAGTCATGACATACTCCACCTGAATCGGCTTGATGGCGATGTGATCGGTCAATTTATAGTCCAGGCCCCCGCCTGCAGCGGTTGCGAAGGAGTTTTGCGTGTTCGAATTCCCACTTGGACCGCTCCACGCGTAAGCGCCACCAAACAGGAATTGCACATAAGGATTCAGACGCGCATGCCGCCAGTTAAAGCGCGGGCCGAACAGATACGTAAGGGCCTTGTCGTTGATCCCCGTCCGCGTGTTCGCGTATCCACCGAAGTCACCCACCAACCCAATGACGCTGTTCAAATTGTACTCAAGATATCCCGAGCCACCGTTTCCGGTCCGCTGATAGTCATAATTAGCGGAATTCACGTGTAGCCAGGAATACTCCGCGCCGACCTCGTATTTCGGCGTCGATACCTCTTGCGCGCTCATTACTGCGCCAGTGACCAGAAAGACCCCCACAGCAAACATCAATGATTTCATAACTTACCCCTTTTCTCTTCTCCTTTTGAGTCGTACACCAAGTCGTAGTGCGTTTAGTTGCTCCCGTCGATCCCTGACCAAAGATAGCCAGTATTCAGCTGATCTGCGGTTCGGAGACCGTTACGTCTAGGAGGAGCCCAATCCCTGAGGTTTTGTTGGGCGTTTTGACTCAGAACTGTTTCGTGACGACATCCAAACCCAACGGTAACAACAGAGCAGGAAGTTGACGAAGTCCTTCTGTATGTGAACACAGGAAGGAGGAATGAAATGAGCCTGCTGGTATTTCGTCCTTGTGCGCGCAAGGCATTACACTCCGGCATCACGGTTTTGGCGCTTCTGTTGATTAGACCGTCTATCTTCGGGCGGAATCACTCGGGGCTACCCGGCCCGGCCAGGTCCGGCCTAAGTGCGGGGTCATTTGATGTCCAGGTCTCGGGGCCTAGGACGGCCAGCCCGGCCACTGTGACACTTCAGGAGCTCCAGCACATCGTACCCAGTAAAGCTTGGAAAGAAATGGAAAAAGCTGAAGCAGCACGTCTCAGAAACCGAACTGACGACGCCATCAGACACTATGGTCAGGCGATTTCGCTCGACCCTGAGTTCGTCGCGGCACGCAATAACCTGGCGGTTGTGTACTTGATCATTCGAAGGCCCGACGCCGCTGTTGCGCAACTGGAAGCCGCCATCAAAGCGGACCCCAATAGGTCAGTTTTGTTCACTAATCTCGCACTGGGTTATATCTTGATTCACCGGGACGATGCTGCGGAGCGTGCTGCTCGTGAAGCGGCCGACCTAGATCGGATAGATTCGCTTCCGCGCCTCCTTGTCGGACTCGCCTTGACAGCACAACGAAAGTCCCCGGTGGAGGCGCTTCAGTATTTCGAAGAAGCGAGCAGGACCTACACGGAGGCTCATCTCCACGCCGCTCGGATACTCATGACTGAGGGCCAGCTAAAACGGGCTAAGTCGGAGATCCAGACGTATCTGTCCAGCGCTGAAGATAAGCATAATCGTGCGGTAGCAAGTCACTGGCTTGACCTCATCGATCAAAATGAGCAGAAAGGTGTTACTTCATTAGAGCTACCGCCAACCAGGGACTAATCGAGCGCACAGCAGGTGGTCCAGGTCCCAACTTGGACTTACTGAAAGGAATCCTCACGATCAGTTGCTGCCATCGAGCCCTCGTTCCGCATTTTACCGTGGGCAAGCTCGGGGCGTAATCGGACTGCGTTTGCGGTTTGGCGAAGAGATATCTCGAGTGATGTTCGCGAGACGCGGCGGACGATCGGCTCGACCAGCCATCGAAGCGAAGCCGGTATGTCACGACTCAAACCAATCGCTTCGAGCTCGAGATAAACACCACCGTCGCGTTCGACGTAGCGCGTGATACTGAATAGTTTCCAAAGAAAACCGTCGCCATGGTTCTCAGGGAGGATGCGCTGAGTAGATGTGCCGTACGCCTGTATCTCCTGGATTCGCGTCGTCCACGAGACACTATACGCCATCCGGTTGTCTAATCGCACGAAGCTGGATTCGTAATCGGCGTCGAGCGCCGTTCTAAGAAACAGAGATTTGTTGAGTAGCAACATGGAAAAGCGGTCTTTTGCGTCGCCGATGTCGATCACACTAGAATTGATAACCGTCGGTTTGTACCAATCCTTGTACCGCGAGTAATTGCGTACGGTCTGCAATACGTCGCCAAGCGTAACGTGGGCGATGAAGGTGGCGCCAACCCAATCGTGAATCAGTCCAGACGGCACTCTCTTAGGTTCCTGCGGGCTCACTGGCGATACGACAATTTCACCATTCTGAACCTTCGCAAGGCGGCTTGGCTCCTTGGCCACCCACAAGAAGCATTGGCCAGGGCTCAAGCTTTGCTTTAGCCGTATGTCTGCGGACTCGATGTACTCTTTCCATGCTTTCGCCGTTGCTGGTTCAAGGCTAGCTCCATTGCTTGCCGGAGACAGAATGATGATTAGAGTAATCAATAAGAGTGCTCGGAGTCGAGCATGGCCTACCTCTTTCGCTCTCGCTGGCGAGGCAACTCGTCGCGTAGCAATCGAAGCGTTGGACCTCTTCGCGGTATACGTGTTGCCGCCACTCGTCAAGGATGTCACGAGGGTGGAATAGCACGCGGCCAGCCAAAGAAACTCTCTTCAGTTGTGGCCCGAATGCGGTCCGACGCTGGTCCAAATGGTCGGCAGAAGGCAAGCATTTGCCGGAATATCGTCAAGTTCTGACAGGAGGAAGGTAGCAGTCATCTCGATCGAGCCTCAGCCGCTGATATTCGGGCTTGCCAGGACCCGGACCTCTGAAGTAACGGGAAAGCCGTGCTCCCGCCAGGCCAGCAGGCCGCCGGCGAGCGGGTGGACATGGTCGATCCCTTTTTGGCGAAGTGCGAGGGCGACGCGCGCGCTTGTATACTCACCGGGACACGCACAATACAGGACGATTTCGCGGGCCGCCGATATTTTTACGTCCTTGTATTGCTCAAGTGCGCGAGGATTAATACGGACTGCGCCGGGAATGCCCTCGGCCGTCGAACCGCGACCTTGCAGATCGACGACGAGGATATCTTGACCGGCCTTCAATTTGTCACGGAGCTGTTCTGGCGTGATTCTCGCGAGGCTGAACTCACGAAGGAAACGATACCAGCGGACGAACTTCCGAGCCAGGTAAAAGCTCAAGGCGAGGGCAACAGCGACCGCCAAGTAGGCTCCCATCCGGAGCAAATGACTGGCAAGACGGTCCAATTGGTCACTAAACATGTACCCGAGGGCACTATAGGTAGTGGTCCACAACACGGCGCCGAAGGCGTCGAAGATCAAGAACTGAATTGATGATATGCGGTTCTTGCCCGCGAGTGGAGCAGCGACGGCATCGAGCCCAACGATAAACTTCGAGATCAGCAAAATACTGATACCGTGTTTCGAGAAAACGCCGGTGGCCCGGTCGGCACAGGAATCCGGATCTCGAGAGAGCCCGCAAAGGAAATGAAGTACTCTTTCGCCCAGTCTGCGACCAGCTTCGTACCAGGCTAGGTCCGCAAGTAGAAACGTCAAAACTGAGAAGCCGACGATCCCTGGCAGACTTAGTCTCCCCGAGTGCGCCAGTGCGCCGGCCGCGATGAATACCAAGGTCGAAGGGATTGGCAAACACGCTTGCCTGCCCAGGACTGTGCCGATCAGCAGCCAATAGTCGTGCTGCGCCAGAAACTGGACCGTCTCATTCATGGTCGGCGGCCGGCCAAAGACCAACTCGATTCGCGTGCTGTGATGCTCATCGGCGCTCCCTTCTCTTTTCGCAGAGTATCCATTCGCGAATGTAGAGGGGGCAGTTCATAAGCTCAATGCCCTTCGATTCGCAATCGCCGAGGAATCGCACAACGCACCGGTCCACGAGCTCCACCTCATCGAGGTTTAGGACGGTGTTTCGACGGCAGCTCTCGATCTGTTGCTGCAACGTTTGCAGCTGCTCCGATTGGATTCGACCACTGAGCTGAAGCAGCACGCCGTGCCCCTGCGAGCGCTTCTCGATTCTCAACATGGTAGTTGCTTGAATACACCTAATGTGCCCACAAGCTTCTCCGCTCTACGCCCGGCAAGTTGATGACCATTCTCTACCCGGAGTAGATGCAACAGAAGGACTTCTTGTTTGACGGCAGTTATATATCCTTGTCCAAACAAGCGCAGCCCATCCCGGCTCCTACCCTGTAGATCCGTGGACATACGTTTAAGACAACCAAGAAATTCCTTGGAGGATACCGACATCGGCATACGGTGGGATTCTGAAGGGCCGCACTGTGTTGTGTCGGTCTCAGGCAGAATTACGATCGACTCCTCGCCGGAGTTACGCATGCTCTTGCTGCAACAACTGCGATCTCCCGCTTGCCAAAGTCTCACCGTAGACTTTCACGACGTCGAATATATGGACACCTCCGGTCTCGCGATCTTAGTCGAAATCCTCAGAGCTGCGCGCGCGGAAGAGAAATCATTTCATCTAACCCAGTTTCGGGGCAGGCCACGTTTTTTGCTGGAAGCGACCGGTCTTCTACACCTCTTTGACGAACAGAGTGGCCAAGAGGCCAGGTTGGGCGCGGAGAACAAACCATGAAACTTTCCGTAGTGGAGCGTGTTGGCAGCACTACGCTAAGCCATGTTGAGTACGTCGGCGGCCTCACCACTCAGTTATGGAACGCTCTTCGCTCGTTAGGGCGAACGCTCCCGCTCTTCGGAAACAGGAATCGATGGCGATCGGCCGTGAAGCAAATGCTTGCCGTGGGGGTGGACGCCGTTCCAATGGTCGGAATCATGGCCGTCTGCGCGGGCTTTATCCTGGCCATGCAAGGAGCGTCCGAACTCCGCCGTTTTGGGGCGATGCAATTTGTGATCGATCTCGTGGTCATCGGCTTTACACGGGAGCTGGGACCACTACTCACTGCGATCGCAGTCAGCGGCCGTTCGGGATCGGCGTTTTCCGCGGAGATCGGAAGCATGGTGGTCACCGAAGAAGTCGACGCACTGCGAACGATGGCGCTGGACCCAGTAGAATTCCTGCTCGCGCCGAAGTACCTCGCTGCGCTCGTTGTGCTGCCCTGCCTCACGATTATCAGCAACGCGTGTGGAATTGTGGCGGGTGGGGTCTTCATGCGAATAAGCACAGGAATGGCGTTCAGTATGTACTTTCAGTACGCCATGCAGTCCATGGTTTTGCGCGATGTCGTGACCGGGTTAATAAAGAGTCTGGCGTTCGCGACAATCATCGTGCACGTCGGGTGTCTGGAAGGGTTCCGCGTCAGGGGCGGTCCGGACGCCGTAGGCCGGTCGGCCACGGCGGCGGTTGTAAAATCCACGTTCTTGGTAATCCTTGCCGATGTTGGGTTTACAGCTATCTTTTATCTGACTGGAGGGCATTGACGAGATGCCTGGCCTAGTCCGAGAGGCTGCAGAATCGGCAATTTCCGTTGAGGATGTGGTGGTCAGTTACGAGGGGCGCCGCGTCCTGGACGGAATCAACCTTCATATCGCGCGCGGCGAAACCATGGTGTTACTGGGAGGAAGTGGGTCCGGAAAAAGTACACTGCTCCGGCAGATTATCGGTCTGGAGCGGCCGCAATCCGGCCGGGTTATCGTAGCTGGCGTCGACCTCGCCAAGTCCAAACCAAGGCAGTTGAAAAAGCTGCGGCGTTCCATTGGAGTCGCATTCCAGGATGCTGCGTTATTCAACTCGATGTCAGTTGAAGACAACGTCGCACTGCCTCTCCGCGAGCTTACGCGTCTTGCCGAGTCGACTATCCGGCTGATGGCGTGGATGAAGCTGGCCGTCGTTGGGCTGGGAGAATTCGGAAAACTCAGCCCCCAATCCCTCTCCGGCGGAATGAGGAAGCGAGCCGCTGTCGCCAGAGCGCTTGCACTCGACCCGGAAATTCTGGTCTTTGACGAGCCGTCGGCCGGCCTGGACCCGATTGTGGCCGCGGAACTGGACGAATTGATTTTGACTTTGAAGCGCGCATTCGATATGACCGTTGTGGTTGTGACGCACGAATTGGCGAGCGCCTTCCGGATCGCCGACCGGATGGCGTTTCTCTACAAAGGGTCGCTAATCGCCGTTGGCACTAAAGAGGAAATCAAGAACAGTTCCCATCCCCGCATCCGGCAGTTCCTTGACCGCGTGCCGGACCAAATTGCGGACACAGCAACGGTTGACAACTATTTCCAACGGTACATGAAAGGGAGTGCCATGTGAACACAGATGCTAAGGTCGGAACGTTTGTAATTGTCAGTTTGCTCCTGCTGGGTGTTGCGGTGTACTACGTGGGCGACGCGCAATGGGGCAGCCATATAACGGCATACAAAACATATTTGAGGTACGCCGGGGGGGTGGTGCCTGGCTCTGACGTTCTGTTCGGCGGAATGGAAGCGGGGAAGGTTAAGGCGGTTAGACCATGGAACGAGGATCCGACCCGAATCGAAATTCTCCTTGAGGTGAAAGAAGGCACGCCAGTCAATGAGAAATCTGTCGCAAAGCTAGGATCGGTGAGCCTGATGAGCAGTCCCGCGATTTCGATTACGACGGGTGCGCAGGAGGCTCCGCACATCAAACGAGGTGGTGTAATTCCTTCTCAGGAGACTGTCAGCATCGATGACATGACTCGGAAGCTTTCTGGTATCGCCGACAGTGCGGAGACATTGATCACTGAGGTGCAAGGCGAACTTAAGGGAATTAGCGGGCGAGCGCAAACGCTTCTGGCGAACTTGAACGAGGTGACGGGGCCAACAAACCGCCAGCAGATTGCGGAGATCTTGCAGCAGGTGAACTCTCTGGTCGCAACGCAATCTCCGAAAATCGACCACATCACAGACCAGGTGGCGAAGGCTAGCCAGGACGCGGACTCGGTAATCCAGAAGATGGGGCCACTGGTGGATCATGCGGACGCGACGATAGCTAATGTGAACTCGACAATCGATCAACTGCGGGACCCCCTTCGCCAGGATCTCGCTCAATTACAATCCACCATAGAACAGACGAAGAGCTTGATCACTAGCCTGCAAATCGTAGTGCGCTCGAACGACGACAACATCCATGACACAATCGACAATCTCCGTGTTGCGACGGAAAATCTGGATGAGTTGACTGGTCAGGTTAAGCAACGCCCCTGGAGCTTGATAAGAATCCGGCAGCCCAAAGACCGCAAAGTGCCGCAGTAGCCATCGGGACAAGAGAACGAAGCCAACAAAGCAAGGCCGGCGAAGCTCTCATCCTTCGGGCAGGCATTTCAAACAGAAGGTGAACTGCCCAATGGAGCACACAAGATTTATGCGAAAACCACACTACCTTCTCCTCTTGACGATTGCCGCTGTTCTTCCGGCTGCGGCCGCAGACGACACCACGGAACGAATCGGCAAAGCCGTGACCGTTCTCAACAAGATGACGGAATCCGGGCACGGCATTCCAGCAGGCAAGCTCGCAAAGGCCGACTGCATCGCGGTGATCCCGGGATTCAAGAAAGGTGCGGCGGTTGTAGGCGTCGGTTACGGCCGAGGATTCATATCCTGCCGGAATAGCAACGGCTGGTCGACGCCTGGCGCGGTCACACTCGAAACTGGCAGTCTAGGGGTCCAAGTCGGTGGTGAAGACATCGATATCGTGGTGCTGTCGCTGGACAAGGAGAAGCGCGCGAAGCTTCTTTCAGACCGGTTCGCGGTCGGGTCGGATGCTTCAGCTGCATGGGGAAATGGCAAAACGGCGCACGAAGATCCCAGTGCGCAGATTCTTTTTTACGGGCACACCAAAGGGGCCTTCGCCGGTTTCGGCCTGGATGGCGCAACGCTGAAATCCGACGAGTCGACCAATAAGGCGCTGTACGGCAAGACGCTGCGCAACGGTCAAATCGTTGCCGAAGAAGCGACGCCGGCCATTGCGCAGTCCTTTGTTGCGAAGCTCGATCGGACAGCGGAATAGCAGGGACTACTCGCGACCAGCTCGAAGACTCCTCTCTTCGGCACGCCGGAAAGTGGTCTCTTCTCAATCCAAGCGACCGGGCGAGCCAGTTTGGCGGAACCGACGGTGCGTACCGTGTTTGACACCGATTGGCTAACTGCTCTTGCTTTTGAGTACCACGGCTGCCGCTGTGGACGTCATCGGCTTTCTGGCGCTCGGCGGACTGTTTACCGCCCATATCGCCGGCAACCTGGTGGTGCTCGCCGCGCACTACATAACAGGAGGCTTCAGCCAGATCGGGCCGCTACTTTCCGTGCCAGTGTTCATCGCTGTACGGCTACGGTGGCGTTTTGAAGAGCTGACAATGCTCGTGCGTCGCGGCGCGCATTGCTGGTCCTGCCCGTAGCCCTTCTGGCCGGCTTCCCGGCATTTGCCTCGGCGGACACCCCAATGCGGCCATCCGTGGACACCAAGAATCCGGCCAATGAAAATGCAAAGCGGAGGCGGAATTGAACCCTGCGAAACAAATTCGTAAGACAGCAGCTCAGAAGTTGGGGACTCTGTAGAGTAGGAGACAGGCGCGCCGCGCGAACGCACGTTTCCTGCCTCCCCTCATCGAACCGGACGTGCGGATTTCCCGCATCCGGCTCTCCGATCATCTTCTTCCGGCAGCGTGCGCCGCAGCCCCTCCAGATGACTCACCTTCCCCTCCATCCGATACAGTCGACATCGATCATGAAGGACATAGTAGTTCCACCTTCCCCGAGCCGTTCCCCACGCGCACTGATGCTTGCGCCGAAGCCATAACTGCACCTCGCTCCGCACCGCCCAGTCCACCTTGTGAAACGTCCGATTGCTGTTACCAACTCGAAAATAGGTACACCACCCATTCAGAACCGGATTCAGCTTTCGGATAACCGCCGTGACCGATTCATTACTCGGAAACGATCGCACCACTTCGCGTACTCGCTGCCGGATATTGCGGCACGCCTTCGTGCGTGGCCACATCAACAGCATCCGGCCAGGAGCTTTTCGAAACTCGAAGCCCAGAAACGCGAATCCTGCTTGCAACGTCGTCAGCCGACTCTTCTCCTGATTCACCGTCAGATGAAGCTCGGTGAACTCGCGTTGCAGTTGAACCCACGCTGTCCGCGCCTGTTGCTCCGTTTGCGTCAGCAGCACCATGTCGTCCGCATAACGAACCAATCGCACGACACCGGTGGCGACGCCGTCGCTCCGGCACCATTGGCGGTCCACCTCGTGCAGAAAGATGCTGCTCAGCAAAGGCGAGATCACCCCGCCTTGCGGCGAGCCGCGGTCGGGATGCGTCACCCTGCCTTCCTCCATGACTCCAGCTTTCAGCCAGGCGCGGATCAGGCGTAAGATCAGCACGTCTCCCACACGACGTTCCACTAGCCGCATCAGCAGCTCATGATCGATCGTGTCGAAATACGATTGCAGATCCACGTCCACCACGTGAAAATATCCCTCATTGACACTGTCCACGATTGCTTTCAGCGCCATTCGGGGCGTCTTCTTCGGGCGGAAACCAAAGGAGCAGGGCATGAAGTCCGCGTCGAACAATGGCTCGATCACGATCTTCACCGCCATCTGCACCACTTGAGAAAACCGTTCGGGCGCTTTGCGCTCCGCTGGTTTCCGCCGGGATGGAGCCGACCCTTGCGGGGGCAGTCCGGCAGCCTTTCCCTGTTTCGTTCGCTGGATGAAAGTAGCGGCCCTTCCCTCCGCTCGGTTGTCCCGAGTTTCATCGGTACTGCGGCCACCTCCGACTCCCTGCCCGGCTTCGCTACGGCGCTTTCGGGTTCCGCCCTTATGCGCTTCCCTACCGGCCGAAAACTTCTCCGCCGGACCGAACAGGGTCTCTCCGGTTAACTTGATGGTCTGTCTCTGCGTGCTGCCGCCCGATACACCGTCCCGGCGATTCGGTTGCTTTCTCGCTGTACTCCGAATCGTGGCAGGCTTCGCCTCGAGGACACAGGCTCGCCCCGGGAAAAGATCCAGCTGAATCGGCGTGATCGCTGGTGGAGTTAACGATGCTGATACGGCGTTTACTTCTGTTGCGGCCCGCAGATTCGCCTCGCCTTCCTGCCGACAGTTGAAGGCTTGTTCGTCCCGCTTCTCCGCCGCCGATTGCTCCGCTGCGGAGGGGATCTGGCTATCGGGTGAGCGAGTCATTACCCGAGTTGATTCCTCTCAATCAACAAGTCCATCAGGTCCTCTCGGACGCACGTCCCCAAGCCCCTGGGATTTAACGCTTTGGCGCCAGAATGGCTGCTTCGCTCGACCCCCCGAATTCCCGGGGGTTAGGCGTTCGGCCGGGGCCGATGAATGCTTGGTATCCGTTGGCCGCATTTTCAGTGTCCACGTATGGCCGGATTTCAGGTGTCCACTGAGGGCGTTTGGCGCGAGGTTCGGTCCATTCACAACTCCCGACGTCGCGCTTGCGGTGTTTGGGGGCATGCGGTGTGGCCGCGATAGCGACACAGAATGCGCTGGTAGCGGCTCACCCCGCCTGCCCGCCAAAGTTGCCAGGTCGATCACCAGCTCAGTGATGCTCGTGGTCAGCACCGCTGTCGAGGGTGATCCCGGCAACACAAATCTCTTGAAGTTACCCGGTCCCGGCGCCGCGCAATCCGCACCTTGCCGTCCGTCGCCGGGTTTGTGGTCGACTGTGCCGGTGGCGCGTTCCTTAGAGAGGTGCATCTGAATCTATTGGCATTAGTGCTCCCCGCTGTTCTCGCCGCACTGGCTGTCCCCTTGGGTAAGCAGCGGAGTGCCGGACGGGAAGAGAACGTTACAACGCTATGCCCGAATCGAGTCCCATCGATGACAGGGTTGAGGTCCCTGCCGACCTGATCCGACGTTCAGGGGTGGTCTCTCACGCTTGAAGTCAGGTTAACTGAATCCGGAGCATCGTTCGGTAGGTAGTCGAAATACTCGATAGTCATTTCTGTCGAGCCAAATATGCGGACGTCGGTCACGGAACGGTCTAGCACCGGAAACCAGAAGAAGCCTGTCTTTCCATACTCATGAACGAAGTGAACGCTCTTAATCCAGAAAGAAGGGCTCTTCGCAGGCATGCCTTCGATTCGGACAATGGCATAGTCCTCGGCATCCACCCAGATTCTGCCCCGGGAGAGATATTTGTTAGAGGTCTTGGGCTCAATCGCAAGAACGTAAGCCCGCCGGCCCCGGAGCCATTCAGTGCCAATCATCTCAAACGCATAGTTGTCAGGAGTGATTTGAGATTGCGCACGAACCCCCGGACGTGCCGCTTCGATTTCGCCTTCGAGCAGCCGTGGAAAAACGTGTTTTCGCGCGCCGCCCCAACCATCTTCGGAGAGAACCTCAAATGTCTTCGAGCCATCCTGCCGGCAGATCATCCGAACCAGCATTTCGGCTCGCTTATGATGCCTCTCGTTCTCCAGCACATACCGGCGGATGCCCGTATAGCCGTGGAGGGTGGCCTGCCGTTCATCATCGCGTGCAAGCATCTTCGCGACGATCTCGTCAGTACTTTGAGGCATGAACGTGATTTCGGCAGCCGCCACCGTGACGGACAAAGCGGCTATACCCAAGGCCAGTCTCATTGCTAGAACTCCCAAATAAATTTTCCTCGGAATGTTCGGCCTACGCCGTTGAATAGCGCGCCGTAGCGGTAACTATCGATGTCGCTTTGCACGTCCCGGGGGTTGAAGCGATCTAGAAGGTTGAAAACGCTGAAGCCGATGCGAGCTCTTACATCCTTGTGCGGGATCGGCAGCCGAATCGGCCGGGTGATTTGCAGGTCGAAAGAATCGAACACTGGGAAGCGCAGCGAATCTCTGGGTCCAACGAACTGACGTTCCTGGTCAATTTGGGAATAGGGGAATCCGGTGTGAACGTCCAGAACGGGCATCATTGTCAATTTGAACGGCGCTTGAAATTGGCCCCAGAACAAGAACCGGTTAGGGGCATCGAAGGGGAGGCGACCGCGAGCATTTGGCTCGATCACTGCAACAGCGTTGTTGCCGAAAAATTCATTGAAGTCGTTGAGATCGCCATACGCTTTCGATCGAACATAGGATACATTCAGGGTATGGCGCTTGAGCTTGTACTGTCCTTCGACTTGGAACTCACGATAAAAACTATGACCGTCGCTCGAAAGCGATAGGATTCCTTGTCCCGGGCTTGCGTCCGGATTGATGACGAAGTCCCGAACAGTATTGCGTTCCTGAAATCCAGCTCGAACGATAAAGGCGGAGCTGATTTGCCGGTCCAGTTCGATGTTCCAGGCAAAACTTCGGGGGTTGCGAAGGCGTCCGGAGATGGTATTGACATATGGCATCGAATCCAACACCTCTCCTGTTGGTCCGAGAGCCTCAATCGTGCGGTCTGGCAGTAGAGGAAAAGATTCTGTGTTCAGCGGCACGCGGTCATAAAACAATCCTGCGCCGCCTTTAAGTAAAGTCCTGGCGTCGCGCGTAAGTGCTAGGGCGAAGCCGGCCCGGGGCGCCGTATTTGTGGAATGCGTGACCGAATCACGGTCAAAACGCAAACCAAGATCGAGGGTCAGCCGTTGGAACGGCGTCCACTTGTCCGCGAGAAACCAGGCTATTTCGTTCTGATGGATGTCGAAGCGAGAAGTAGACCCGAACGTGATGGATTCGATCGGAAGGTCCGACGTTCCAAGGATGGTGACCGGTAAAAGTTGAGTACGGCCGTCATAGTCGCTGCGGGCAAAATCCGTTCCCACCTTCAGCTCGTGGGACCCGAGGAGGCCGTGCGTGTCGAATTGATAGCCCTCCTGCCACTCAGTCCTAAAGCTCTCGCGACCCTGGCGGTCGAAGAATCCTCCGGTCGTGGTCTCAACGAAAAGTTGGTACGGGGCGGTGCTATTCGCTGTGACATCGGCGTCGAAGGTCTTGTAGCTGAACTGTGAAACGAGCATTGAGCTGGAACCGGTGGCATAGCGGTGCTGGATGGAAGCCATGTAACCGCGCTGATGCAGATCGGGCGTCGATGGCTGCGGGACGAAAGTGTTCAGCCCCAGGTAGTTGAGCTTCTGCGGATACAGTGCGAACGAGGCAGTCAGCGATTGGCGCGCAGTTAAGTACGCATCCATCTGACTGAACGAGTTGAAAGATTCCAGCTTCATATCGCGCTGCAGAGGAGGAAGACTTTCAACGGGAGTGCGAATAAAGCGGTATTCAAAAGACTGCGTGAATGCGATTTTGTTTTTCAGAATTGGGCCAGTCAAAGTGAGACGTGGCGTAGCGGCCTCGATGCCTACGAAATCGCCGTCGCGCCTGCGCGGCCGCGGCATCAGGTTTTGCAAGGAAAAATGGAATGCATTGAAATTGCCAGTGACGGTCTCTACGCTGGCAACAGCCCCGGTAAGTCTGCCGTACTCTGGATCGTAGGGATCGGCAATCACTTTCACGGACTCGACGACATCGATGGGAAGGTTGATCGCTGCGTTACCCGTCACGGGATCGATCGCGCTTGCGCTATTCACCAGATAACCTGTCTGCGAGCTACGGGCGCCTTTCATATTGATCAGACCGTCTGGTCCGCGAACGACGCCCGGAACCAGAGGCAAAAGCGCATCAATACGTTCCTCCTTGTTCGGCGCGTTCAGGATTACTGCTTTGTCGACCGCTCTTTCGTCAGAGGGTTCGTTCGGATCGACCTCCGAGCCGCTGGACGTCACCGTAATAGAGTCTTTTTGCGCTTCAACTTTCAATTCGATAGCAGTGTCCAGGACCTCGCCCGCCGCTACTTTCACCAGGCTGGAACCGAGCAGACTGGGCGCCTCTGCCCGAAGTTGATACGTATCAGGCGGCACAGCCTGGAAGCGGTACCTTCCGGTGCCGTCAGTCAGCGTCTCATGGGAAAATACGGCGCCCCTGAGGCTGACCTTAGCTCCTGGAACAACGGCCCGCTCTCCACTTTGCTCACTTGTAAATACAGTCCCGTGCACAGTCCCAAAGTTTGCGCCAGCCGACGTTTGTGCCACAAGAGCGTGAGGGAACGAGCACATGATGCAGATCAATGCAGCCGAAACTGCTGTGCCGTAGATCGCCTTCCACAAACTCATGCGGCCTTGCCAACGGGTTCAATTTGTGACTTGCGCCAAACGCGTGACCTTGAGAGACCACCCTTTGGGGAAGCTCTTAAGTGTCGTGTCTGGAGTGCTGACGACAACAGTTGTCTCGCTCGAAACAGCCTGGTCTTCACCATCGGAATGCTGCCCCGGAGCGAGCATGCCGCTTCAATTTCGCTGAGTTCCTTGAGATTGCGGAGGACAAGGACGTCCCGGTAAATCGCCGGAAGGTTCGCAATAGCGCTTCGAACTTGCTCGATCGCTTCTTTTCGCTCAAGTGCCTGGTGCGGAGATTCACACGAGGAAGCGAAGTTGTCCAGGTCCTTGTGCGCCGGGCACATGGGGGCATTACGCTGTCGGCGATAGAACTGCATTACTTCGTTGACAGCAATCCGCGTGATCCAAGTTCGAAAGCTACTTTCGGACCGGAAGCTGGCGAGATGACGCCAAGCCTTCAGAAAGACTTCCTGAACAAAGTCGTCTTCATTCGATTCATCGAAGGTCATCGACCGGATCCGCTTTCTCACCGCTGACTGATGCCGATTCATCAACACGTCAAAGCATTCGGTTCGGCCCGCCAGAGTCATTTCGATGAGAACGTGGTCTTCGATTGTTGGGCTCGGTGTGGTCATTGCGAGATGTTTGCCTCTCCAATGGGGAAGAGCAAGTAAGTTACCCGGCTGTTTGACTGGTGACGTACTCACGCCAACAGATTGATGGGTCCTACGCTCCTTTCCTATGAGACTCGACCCAAATGAACACAGTGAATCAATGCCTTATTCTTGCTGCCGGTAACGGGACGCGCTTGAGGGCGGTCTCGCATGGGCTCCCTAAGCCCCTGGTTCACTTTCGTGGCAAGCCAATCCTCGAACATGTCATCCTTGGGGCACAGCAAGCCGGTATCGACAGGTTCGTAATCGTGGTCGGGTACCGCTCTGACTTGATTCGCCGCTGGTTCGCACAGCGCTGGCGGGGCACCGTCCCGGTGACTTGGGTAGAGAATACGGAATATCACAAGCAGAACGGCATTTCTGTTTTGAAGGCCCGGGAGGAGCTTCATGATAAATTCTTGCTACTCATGGCGGACCACATCTTTGATGCCGAGAGTGCGAGAAAACTAGTCCGCGAGCCGCTCGCACCCGGTGAGGTAATTCTTGCCGTGGATCCAAACATCGATCAGGTTTTTGACTTGGACGATGCAACCAAAGTCCGACGCAAAGGCGATCGTATCGTCGACATTGGTAAGGAGATCGAGACCTACGATGCGCTGGATACCGGCATGTTTCTCTGCAGTCCGGCGCTATTCGATCGTCTGCAATCAGCAGTCAGGGATGGGAACTGTTCGTTATCGGACGGTATGCGCCAGCTAGCCCAAGCGCTGCGGTTACGCGCTTTGGAGATCGGCGAGGCTGGATGGCAAGACCTGGATACCCCGGAAGCTCTAGCGCACGCCGAGACTGTGTTTGAGCCCTACTTCACCCCTAAACCTGCCGCCGAGAGGTTAGCGAGTTGAGGGCGAGAACTCGACTGCCGTTCCGGTTCCTCGCAAGCGTGTTCGGAGTGTTGCTCCTGACGTTCCTGATCCGGCGAGCCGGTCCTACCAAGCTCCTGGAAAGTACAGCTAGCGTGGGGTGGGGTCTGGGCCTTGTGATCGCTATCGGGGGAGCTTCGCACGTATTGAAAACTTGGGCCTGGCGCCTGACCTTACTGGAGGAAAAACGCCAGATTGCGTTCTTGCGCATGCTTGGGTTGCGGCTTGCTTCGGAGTCCGCAGGACAGTTCGGCGCCCTCGGCCAAGCGTTTGGCGAAACGTTCCGAGTCTCGCTTCTAAGCCCAACTCTACCGCTCGCCAGCGGGATTGCGTCGGTGACGTTAGACAGAGCTCTCTTTGTCTTGACAGCCGCAATCGTTAGCGCCGCCGGTCTGGTGGCAGCGGTAGCCCTCTGGCCCCTTCCTCCTCAGCTCTCCATATATGCGGGGCTGTTTGTATGTGTTCTCATTGGCTTGGTCCTGTCAGCGGCACTGGCCGTGCGCAAACGTTGGGCTGTGGTTTCAAGGAGCGCGCGTACGCTCGGCAGGATCCGGTACTTTAGCGACTGGATTGAGCGTAGGCGTTCATTGATTCAAGCTGTGGAACACAAACTGCTTGATTTCTACCACCAGACCCCCGGCGCGTTTTGGGGCAGTTTTCTGCTCAATCTGGCAGGCCAGGGGCTGGCGATCTGTGAGGTCTTCCTTATCCTCTGGCTCATGGGAGCCAAGGCCGGGTTCATCGCTGCACTGGCAGTTGAAGCTTTGACGAAGTTGGTTAATTTTGTTGGCATGTTCAATCCCGGAAACATAGGCACGTACGAAGGGGGAAACATGTTGATCGCGGAACAGTTGGGTCTCAGTGGCGCCGCCGGTTTGACTCTTGGACTCGCGCGGCGGGTTCGCGCCGTCTTCTGGGCGACGGTCGGAGGCGTGTGCCTGGTCCTGCTGTCCCAACGGCGAAAACAGATTGTCAGCTCTTCTTCAGTTACAGCTCCGAAAACTTCCACGGCCGGCGAGACTCGGAACGAGAGTGTTGCGGCTCAGGCGGCTCGCCCGCACATGGCGGTAATACTCGCTAATAACTTCCCGGACTGTAGCGCTAAGGAAGAGCTGCCCCGGGTCGGCGCTATCCCAATCTTGCTTCGAGCAATTGTGGGAGCCCAAAAGGCGGGCGCTTCGCGAATCGCGATTGTAGTCAACAAAGAAACAAGATCCTCCATAGTCCGGGATTTGCAGAATACGGGACGCTTGCCTGCGTCCCTTGAGTGGTTTGAACTGGACTCCGGTGAGGCACCGCTCGCTTCGTTATTAGGACATACTGCCGGTGGCACGGCGCAGAATCTAGTGCTGCTAGCGGGAGACAGAACATATCATCCCTCGCTGCATCGCCGCGCAGCCGAATGGGAAGGAGATGGCGCATCCCTGGCCCTTAGAACGGGCGGCCAACTAGCCGGGGTTTATGTGCTCTCAGGCGCTGCAGCGCTCGACCTGGCAAAGTGTTCTCAAACGCGATTCTGCAACCTCGAGGAGCTCGATGCGTTGCTCGGTTCGACACACTCGGTCGAGACCGAACAGGTTGACGCGGGCAACTGGCAGCGAGTTTCCACGCCGCAAGAGCGTTTGGCCGCTGAACGCAAGCTGGACTCCTGGCTCGTCAAGCCTACCGATGGAATCTTCGCGCGACTGAATCGCAGAATCTCGGTACCTATCAGCCGCCAGCTCATCAAGTTTCCAATCACGCCGAATATGGTCACCCTGTTTACTCTGGCTGTTAGCTTCGCCGCGGGGTTGTTCTTTGCATTCGGCGGATACCGGAATACGCTGATGGGTGCGATTCTATCCTTGTTTGCAAGCATTCTCGATGGAAGCGACGGCGAAGTCGCGCGGCTGAAGCTTCAAGAGTCCGATTTCGGCTGCTGGTTGGAGTCCATTTGTGACTACCTCTACTATCTGTTTATATTCGCGGGGATGACCATAGGGTTGATGCGAAGCACCGGCATGCGGAGCTATCTCGTGTGGGGCGTGCTCCTTCTCGTCGGAGCGGTCCTTAGCTTCTTCATAACTGGAATGCAGAGGTACCGGCTGACGAACGGGCGTCCCGAGCAATTGTTAGGAATCTGGCAAGCCGAAGCAGACAGCCGGCGGTCTAACCCTTTTTTGTACTTCGGCCGCCACACTGAGTTCATCATCCGGCGCTGTTTCTTGCCTTATGCTCTCCTGTTTTTCGCTCTTCTAAATATCACGCAGGTGGCATTCATTCTCGCAGCCGTAGGGGCCAACATTGTTTGGCTCATAGCACTCTATTCTCATCGCGCGTTTGCTGCAGGCCGAACGTCAACGGCAGCAAGCTCCCCGGTTTCTGTCTAGGTAAAGGCACAATGCGGGACGTGATCTCTGGCGGATTTGCCGACGGACGGAAGCAACCCTGGTCGCGAAAATACATTCGTGTGGTTGACTGGAACATTGACCGAGGCTTGCAGTTCTCAGGAATCCTAAATTTCCTGCGAGTGGCCGAGGCAGACCTAATCCTCCTGCAGGAAGTGGATCTGAACGCCCGGCGCACTCAGCACAGGGACGTAGCCCGAGAGCTTGCCCGGTCGCTTCAACTCAATTATGTATTCGGGATGGAATTCCAGGAACTGAGCGAAGGTTCACGGTCTTCACCGGCGTTCCACGGGCAGGCAACGCTTTCTCCATGGCCACTCTCCAATGGCCGTATTATTCGTTTCCAGCACCAGTCAAACTTCTGGAAGCCGCATTGGTATGTGCCTCGAGTCGAACTCTTCCAGCGGCGACTCGGGGGGAGGATCGCTCTGGTCAGTGAAGCACTGATCAATCGCCAAAGAATCTTAACCTACAACCTCCACCTCGAGAGCCAAGGAGAAGACGTCCTCCGGCTGCAGCAGCTCCAAGTGGCATTAGAGAATGCTCGGGGGCACGCGGAGTGTTCCCTGGTGATCCTCGGTGGGGACTTCAATTTGAATGCTGGCACGGGTGATGCGTCCCGGATGCTCCTGAGCAGCGGATTTCATGATGCGGTAAGGCTGCCGAAGATCCCGACTACGTCTGTTCGCGGCTTGTTCCAACACGGGCGTGCTATTGATTGGATATATGTCTCTGCTGACATCTGTTCGGTGGGGCAAGTACATAATCGCGTGCGGGCATCCGATCACTATCCTATTTCGGCTGAACTTTGGCGAGGGGATTGCGGTGTTTCGGCGCTGAATGGTAGACCACAGGCTCAAGGTCGGTCGATTGAACCCCCTCCACTTTTCACACCTCAGCAATCTCTCCACAATTCCTTCCAGAGTTCTCTCCAAAACCCTCAAATCGTCCCTTGAGCCTGGATGGTCATTGGGAATCTGCCGGCCATTTGTCATTTGCCATAGCAATCTGGCATTGGGAAGCCGTTGGTATGTTTCGGATTCAAACGCTTATGAATGGCCTCAGCTTTGCACTTTGCCGACTCGAGACCTTGCAAATTACCAAACCCCATCGAGTGTTGTTATGAAGATGGGAATCCGTTCCGACTCCACCGACGGGACACAAGGAGCTGAAGAGAATGACACTGGTTGTTGAAGCAGAACAAACTTCGACTCTCTCATTGAGTGCTTATGGAAAAGCCAGATCCACGATTCAGGGATCGCCGCTGAGCCAAGAAGAGCTGCGAAAAACCGATGCCTACTGGCGGGCGTGCAAGTATCTGGCGCTCGGGATGATCTATCTCCAGGACAATCCGCTGTTAAAAAAGCCTCTTCAGCCGGAGCATGTCAAGAACCGGCTACTCGGGCATTGGGGATCGAGCCCTGGGCTGGCATTCATCTACATTCATTTGAACCGGCTGATCAAGAAATTCGATCTAGACATGATCTTCATGGCCGGGCCGGGGCACGGAGCGCCTGGCGTCCTCGGGCCCGGTTACCTTGAAGGGACTTACTCTGAGGTATATCCCGAAAAGAGCGAAGATGAACGCGGTCTCCGGGAGTTCTTTAGGCAATTCTCTTTTCCTGGGGGCATCGGCAGCCACTGCACGCCTGAAACCCCGGGTTCGATTCACGAAGGAGGCGAGCTCGGCTACGTGCTTTCTCATGCCTGTGGCGCTGCCTTCGACAATCCTGACTTGATCGTCGCGGCAGTGGTCGGGGATGGCGAGTCGGAGACGGGCCCGCTGGCGACTTCGTGGCATATCAACAAGTTTCTGAGTCCGATTCGGGATGGTGCGGTTCTCCCGATCCTTCACCTGAACGGTTACAAGATCAATAATCCAACGCTTCTCGCGCGCGTGGGCCGTGAAGAGCTGGAAAGTCTCTTGTGGGGCTATGGCTGGTTACCGCACTTCGTGGAGGGGTCGGATACCGAGACGATGCATCAGGCGATGGCCGCCACAGTGGAGCATTGTATCCAGGAGATTCGAGACGCCCAACAGGAATGCCGAAGCGCTGGCCTTGCGCGCCGGCCGCATTGGCCAATGATCGTGCTCCGCTCTCCGAAAGGATGGGGCGCGCCCGCAGAAGTGGGTGGTCACCGGCTGGAAGGTTTTTGGCGCGCCCACCAGGTTCCTCTACTTGATGTCAAGAAGAATCCCGAACAACTCCAGATCCTCGAGAACTGGATGCGCGCTCAGAGGCCAGAGGAGTTGTTTGATCAGGATGGCAAGCTGACTCCAGAGCTCAAGGAACTCGCGCCCACCGGGACCCGCCGCATGAGCGCCAACCCTCATGCCAATGGTGGAATCCTCAAAGAGGCTCTGCGCTTGCCCGACTTCCGCGATTACGCTTTGAAGGTCGACCAGCCCGGAACCCTTGAAGTCGAGAACGTCCCGCCTTTAGGGGAGTTCTTGCGAGACGTGATGAAGCTGAACATGAACAACTTTCGCGTTTTCGGCCCGGACGAAACCACGTCGAACAAACTGCAAGCAATCTATGAGGTCGCCAAGAAATTCTGGATCGAGGAGTACTTCCTCGAAGACAAGGACGGCGGCGAACTGGCGACCGATGGACGCGTCATCGAGATGCTGAGCGAGCACACGATGGAGGGGATGCTCGAAGGCTATCTGCTTACCGGGCGAAATGGTTTCTTTTCCTCCTATGAAGCTTTCATCCATGTGATCGACTCCATGTTCAACCAGCATGCCAAGTGGCTATCGATCTGCAACCATCTGTCGTGGCGCCGGAAGATATCCTCGCTGAACCTGCTGATCACGTCTACTGTTTGGCGTCAGGACCACAACGGCTTCACACACCAGGATCCAGGCTTCCTCGATGTTGTCTTGAATAAGAGCGCCGCGGTCACTCGCATTTATCTCCCGCCCGATGTCAACTGTCTGCTTTCCGTGGCCGACCACTGCCTCAGAAGCGAAAACTACATCAACGTGATCGTTTCTGACAAGCAGTTGCATCTTCAGTACTTAAGTATGGATGCCGCGATTACGCATTGCACCAAGGGCATTGGGATTTGGGACTGGGCGAGCAACGATCAAGGTTGCGAGCCTGATCTCATTATGGCTTCAGCCGGCGACATACCCACCCAAGAGGCGCTAGCAGCGACAGTACTGCTACGAGAGGAGTTCCCCGATCTGAAAATCCGGTTCATCAACGTCGTCGACCTGTTCAAGCTCCAGCCCAGCACGGAACACCCGCACGGGTTGACGGACTTGGACTACGATTCTCTGTTCACAGTCGACAGGCCGGTCATCTTCAACTTCCACGGCTATCCATGGCTGATTCACCGGCTGACCTACGCACGCAAGAACAAGACTTTGCACGCGCGGGGATACAAGGAGAAGGGTAATATCAACACGCCGATGGAGCTGGCGATCAATAACGAAATCGACCGCTTCAGTTTGGCGATCGATGCGATTGATCGAGTTCCCAAACTCCAGAAGATCGGCGGACACGCGAAGGAGAAATTCCGCGACCACCAGATCGCTTGCCGGGCCTACGCCTACGAGCATGGCATCGACAGTCCGGATATTACCGGGTGGAGGTGGCCGCAATGAGTGTGGCCACTGTTTCCCCAACTCCTCCACCTATTCAGCCGACTGGCTTGAACATCGACCTGCTCGCCATCAACACCATCCGCACGCTTTCAATGGATGGCGTGCAGGCAGCCAGCTCGGGGCATCCTGGGACGCCGATGGCACTGGCGCCAGTGGCTTATTGCCTATGGCAGCAGTTCCTCCGCTTCGATCCGCAGGATCCGCTCTGGCCCAATCGCGATCGTTTCGTGTTGTCGAATGGTCATGCGTCCATGCTGCTCTATTCGTTGCTTCATTTGACTGGGGTACGGGCTGTCAGTAAGGATTACGAAGCGCTTGGCGAACCATCCGTACCCTTGGATGCGATCAAGGCGTTCCGGCAGTTGGACAGCCGCTGTCCGGGACATCCCGAGTACAGCTGGACGTCGGGCGTGGAGACGACAACAGGTCCACTCGGCCAGGGCGTTGCCACCAGCGTCGGCATGGCCATTGCCCGGCAGTGGCTCGCTGCGCGTTACAACCGTCCGGGCTTCGAACATCTGTTCGACTTCAACGTCTACGCGCTATGCGGCGATGGATGCATGATGGAAGGCATCTCAAATGAAGCTGCCTCCCTCGCCGGCCACCTGCAATTATCGAATCTTTGCTGGATTTACGACAACAACCACATCACAATCGAAGGCAACACAGCTCTAACGTTTACCGACGACGTGGCTACGCGCTTCATCGGCTACGGCTGGAATGTGACGCGGGTTGGCGACGCAAACGACCTCGATATGCTCGCCCGTGCATTCCGAACGTTTCAGAACTGTAAGGACCGCCCCACGCTTATCATCGTGGACAGTCACATTGGCTACGGCGCGCCCCACAAGCAGGATACCAGCGGGGCGCATGGCGAACCTTTGGGCGAAGAAGAGATCCGGCTCGCGAAGCGAAACTACGGCTGGCCGGAAGACCAAAAGTTCTACGTGCCCGAAGGTGTCTACGATCATTTCCGTCAAGGCATCGGCAATCGCGGCAAGCAACTGCGCGACGCGTGGTTTGCGCGAATCGAGGAGTATCGTAAGCGGTACCCGGAACTCGCCGAAGAGCTATTGCGGATGCAACATCGCTCGCTGCCAATGGGCTGGGACCGCGACCTGCCTGAATTCCCCCCAGACGCCAAAGGCCTGGCAACGCGCGAGTCCTCCGCCAAAGTGTTGAACGCTGCCGCCCGGAACATTCCTTGGTTGATCGGCGGAGCTGCGGATCTGACACCATCCACGAAAACTCGTCTTGTGTTTGATGGCGCGGGCGATTTCTCGGCCGAAAACTATGCCGGACGCAATTTTCACTTCGGAATCCGCGAACACGCCATGGGCGCCATTGTGAACGGCATGAGTTTGGTAAAAGTTCGGCCGTACGGCTCGGGATTTTTCATTTTTGTCGATTACATGCGCGGATCGCTGCGGCTGAGCGCGTTGATGGAGCTCCCCGTGATTTACGTGTTCACTCATGATTCGATTGGAGTCGGCGAGGACGGTCCAACCCATCAGCCCATCGAACAGCTTGCTCACATGCGGTCCATGCCCGGTTTGATCATGATCCGTCCGGCGGACGCGAACGAAGTAAGGGAAGCCTGGAAAGTGATACTGCAATTGCAACACGTACCGGCCGTGCTCGTGCTCACCCGGCAAGCCGTGCCAACGATCGACCGGGCCAAGTTTGCACCGGCGTCGGGTCTGGCGCGCGGGGCCTACGTACTCGCGGATGCTCCGAACGGCGATCCCGAAGTAATCCTCATCGGAACTGGCAGCGAGGTCTCGCTTTGTCTGGAAGCCTATGAGCAGTTAACGACGGAGGGCGTGCGTGCAAGGGTTGTCAGCATGCCTTCGTGGGAATTATTTGACGATCAGGAGCAGACCTATCGGGAATCGGTTCTTCCTCCCAAGGTGAGGGCAAGAGTTTCGGTGGAAGAGGCATCCGATTTCGGCTGGGCCAAATATACGGGTTCTGAGGGGCACAATGTGTGTATCGAGACTTTCGGCGCCTCGGCGCCTCTCAAGCAATTGCTGAAGAAGTTCGGTTTCAACGTTGAGAATGTTATAGCGGCCGCGAAGAGCCAGATTATCAGACACCGGGCTCAGCCTGAAGGGAGCACGTCATGAGAGTGGGATTGGGCGCCGATCACGGCGGATTCGAGATGAAACAGCGAATCGCGAATCTGCTTGCGGCGGAGGGCTATGAGGTCGTTGACTTTGGCGCCAAGACATATGACGCTAACGATGACTACCCGGACTTTACGATCCCCCTTGCCCGTGCAGTTTCGCGCGGAGAGGTCGAACGTGGAGTGCTGTTGTGCGGCAGCGGTGTCGGCGCCTCGGTCGCGGCCAACAAGGTGGTGGGCGTGCGCGCGGCGGTCTGTCACGATGATTTTTCCGCCCGGCAAGGAGTGGAGGACGATGACATGAACATCCTCTGTTTCGGAGGCCGCACGACAGGTGTCGCCGTTGCATGGGATTGCACGAAGAACTTTCTTGGCGCCAGATTCAGCGGTGCAGACCGGCATCGCCGCAGATTAGCAAAGGTTGCACAACTCGAAGCAGCCTGGTTACCAACGGTAAACCGTTCCAGACGCAAATCGGTGGAGAGGAGTAACATATGACACTGCTGGAATCGCTCAAGCAATACACAACCGTTGTGGCGGATACGGGTGATATTGAGGCCATAGCCCGGCACCGGCCGCAGGACGCAACTACCAATCCGTCGCTTCTCTTCCACGCGGCTCAGATGCCTGTCTACCGGCACCTGGTGACAGAGGCCACCGAGCTTGCCCTCGAACGCGGCGGCAGTCACGATGAAATGGCGGAAGAATTCATTGATCGTCTGTTCGTGCTGTTTGGATGTGAAATTCTCAAAGTCGTGCCCGGACGCGTATCCACCGAGGTTGCGGCCAGATTGAGCTTCGATACCGAAGGTACGATGGCCAAAGCCCGCAAGCTCATCTCGTTTTACGAGAAGAAGGGCGTTTTACGCGAGCGCATTCTGATCAAGATTGCCAGCACTTGGGAAGGCATCCGCGCGGCCGAGCAGCTCGAGAAAGAAGGCATCCACTGCAATCTGACCCTGCTCTTTAGCTTCGCCCAAGCGGTCGCGTGCGCCGAGGCGCGTGTAACCTTGATTTCGCCGTTCGTCGGCCGCATCTACGATTGGTACAAGAAGCAGCACGGCGGAGCCGAGATTCCTTCGGACCAGGACCCGGGCGTCGCCTCGGTCAGGCGCATTTACGACTACTACAAGAACTACGGGTACAAGACCCAGGTGATGGGGGCGAGTTTTCGAAATATCAATCAAATCATCCGTTTGGCAGGGTCAGACCTTCTGACCATCAGTCCGGAACTTCTTGACCAGTTGGAGCAGGCCGAGGGTGTTGTCGATCGGAACCTCGACCCAGCCAGGGCGCAGGCGAGCAAGGAACCGCGTTTGCACCTCGACGAAAAGACCTTCCGCTGGATGCACAACGAAGATGCGATGGCGACGGAAAAGCTAGCCGAGGGCATCCGCAAATTCAATAGCGATGCCAGCCATTTGCAAGAATACGCCCTGTCTCAGGTGGCGGAAAAAGTCCGCTAGAGTCTCATCGAGATGCGCATGGCTCGGGCCGTACTGTGGGACATGGACGGAACGTTGGTTGACTCGGAGGAACTCCACTGGATTTCTTGGCGGGAAACAATGGCGGAGGAGGGAATCGCGATCACTCACGAGCAGTTTCTCGCCTCCTTCGGCCAGCGCAACGATTCGACCATTCCCCGGTACCTAGGCGCGACGGTGACTCCCGAACGTGTCGAGAAGATCTCCTTCGCCAAAGACGCAATGTATCGCAATCTGGTCCGCGAAAAGGGAATCTCCCCGCTCCCTGGAGTCGCTCATTGGGTACGCGCACTGCACGAACAGGGGTGGCTGCAAGCAATTGCCTCGTCGGCGCCGCGTGCGAACGTAGAGGTCGTCCTGGAGGCTTTGGCGGCTACCCACCGCTTTCAAGCGATCGTCTCCGCTGAAGATGTGCGCCGCGGGAAACCGGATCCTGAAGTTTATCTGACCGCAGCAACGCGGGTGGGCGCGTCGCCTGATAGATCTATTGTTGTCGAAGATGCAGCGGCGGGTATCGAAGGAGCGCGCCGGGCAGGCATGCGGAGCGTTGGAGTCAGCCACCACGGCAAGCATTTGGCTGCCGACATAGTGGTCCCGTCTCTGGATCACCTGAAGGCAGACGCTTTTGATGCCCTACTGGAGATCCGCAGCGTCGTGGACGCGAACGAGTAGCGGAATTATGTGCGATAGATGATCATCAACGCGAACAGCGCTGGAAGATAGACTATCGAGGCGAACAGGAGTTTGCGTGCATCGACGTTGGATGTGTGCCTTGCAAATCGAGCGCCGTAATAGACAAAGCTCATACTCAATAACGAAGCCACTGCAGCATAAGAGGGCGGCGCAACGGGTCTTGCCGCCACAGTAAGTACAGCCAGGACCACTAGGGGCAACACCGTCTGTAAAACAACAAGACGAACTCTCGCCCGACCGCGCGGAAGTACCTGGTAGCCGGCACGATCGTAATCTTCCCGGTACATCCAGGCGATTGCCATGAAATGCGGGAACTGCCAGAGGAAGACGAACAAACAAAGGCTACACGCTGCGGGCGTCAAACTTCCACTTGCTGCTGCCCATCCGATTAGCGGAGGCATGGCGCCGGGAACAGCGCCGATGAGAGTGCAAAAGGGCGTACGTCGTTTCAGCGGTGTGTAGACGAATAAATAGCTCAACAGCGTAAGAACAGCGAGCAAGCTCGCGAGTAAGCTAACAGCGGCCGCGAGAAAAATGCTGCCGGCGGTCGAGAGCCCGATCCCGAACCACAGTGCCGAGGTAGGTTTAAGTCTGCCGGAAGCGACTGGCCGCCGGGCGGTCCGCCTCATCTGCGCGTCAAAGCGCCGTTCGATATATTGATTCAACGTACTTGTGCCGGCAGCGACCAGGGCCGTACCCAACACAGTTTGAATCAGCCGCAATACCGGGAAGTTGGCCAGCTGGGACGGATACCCCAAATAGAATCCCGCAAAGGTTGCGATCGCGATCATCAAATTGATGTCCGGCTTCGTGAGTGCCCAATAGTCCGCGAGTCTGCCACTCGCAGGTAGATGATACGACTTGACAGCAATCGTCTGCTCGGTTGTCATGCTAAGGCCTCATTCGGCGCGGAATTCAGCGGTGCTCGGGGCGATAGAGTCCGTACGGTGATGACGACCGCCGGAGCCAGATAAATCAATGTCACGGCTACCCACATGAGCGCCCCCGCGAATTCCTGATCTTCGAGAGGGGACAAACGGAAATGTCGAGGCATGGCGAGATATGACGGGTAAACAACCCGACCGCAAAACGCCAGAAACGCCGAGAGGATGTCGCAAGGGATCGTAGCGAAGAAAAGATACAGCGGCAGCGACCAGGGAGGCGTGTTCTCGGGCCGAGACAGCACGACGGGCCACCAGAACAACAGACCAGCCAACAAGAAACTCACGCTCTCTATGCTATGGCACGCGTGCGATCCGAGAGCCAATTGAAACGAGGCGGGAATATGCCAACCAATGACCGTCGCGGTGCCGGCGAGCCAACACAGAATAAGACTTCGACCAGACCAGTGCAGCGAGCGCCGCGCGGGAAGACCCCAGAGGATCAGGGGTGCAGCAACGGTCATCAACAACAGGTGCTTGACCATGTGGAACGTGAGTAATTCGTGATCCAGCGCAGCCAAGGGCGACGCAATCGCGATCCATACGGCTAAGGCGCCGCCGAGAAAAGAAGCGACCTGCCAGATGGGCTGCCGGCGCCAGACGCACAGATAGACCACCCCGATCCCGGCGAGTGCCAGGGTAATCGGCAGCGACCACGATTGAACATGAGCTTCGGACAGCATCGGCAGTTCTACTCGAGCGCGGCGGAGTGAGACGCATCTTGCGCGGGCGCCATCGCGGCCGGATGCAACGTCTTCAGGAAGGCGACGAGCGCTGTGGTCTCTGGAGGATTCAGGTTCTTCCCGTAAGCCGGCATGTTGCCATCTCCCTGAATCACTTGTCGAATGAGCTGGTCCTCGTTAAGGCGCAGCGCGACTTGATCGAGAGCTGGCCCGCGTTTCCCCCCTTGATTACCGAGAGAGTGGCAGTCGTGACACTGCTTCTCCTGGAAGACCAAGGCACCCCGTCGTTCGAGGGCGGTTCGACGGTTCAAAAATTGCGCCGGGATTGGGAGGCTGCTCCAGGCGTCCATCACAGGGCTCCAAGGCGCGTGGTCGCCCAAACGCGTTAACGTACCCAGCGTCACTGCGACCAGCAGAATTGTCAAGACGGCGATCGGCCGGCGCCTCCAACTCTTCTCACCTTCGCCTGCAACAAACGGGAGCACGAGCAACACGACGATTGCGATGGCTGGACCGAGCAGCAGGATAGGTGTTTCGGCGGAAGGCGGCAGGAAAGACAGCAGCGCATAGAGCCAGAGAAAAAAGAAATCGGGCCGCGGAGCGGTCTGGATAATCGTCGGATCGGGCTGACCGCCTGGACCGAAGGGGCCAAAATAGACCGCGCAAGCAGCGATCGCAAGTAGAACGAAGCCCGAAAACACGATGTCCTTCCACACGGCGTTTGGCACGAACGGTACGCCATTCTTATGTGTCAGCTCCTGGTATTCCTTAAGGTACGTTGCGCGCCGGACGATGCGTCCAGGCATCGGCCACTCGTTGATCCCTAATTTCAATACCATTAGCAAATGCAAGCCCACAAGCCCGAGCATTAGACTGGGAATGACAAAAACATGGAGCGCGAAGAACCGCGAAAGCGTGCATCCCGCGATAATCGGGCCGCCCAGCAGAAGGCTCACTGCCCAAGGTCCGATCAACGGAATGCGGCTGGTGATCGATGCGCCGATACCTAGCCCCCAATAGGCATCCTGGTCAAATCGCAAAACCTGGCCCGTAAAGGCCATGCCCAGCGTCATCAGAAGAAGAAACACTCCAACGATCCAGGTGAGTTCCCGCGGAAATTTATAGGCGCCGAAAAGAAAGACCTGAACCAGGTGGATCAAGACAATGGCTAGCATGAAATTCGAGCCCCAGCCGTGCAATGCTCGAATGAACCAACCCAGAGAGACATTGTGATTCAGGACCTGAAGCGTGTTCCAGGCCTCCGCCCCGGAGGGCACATAGATCAGCGCAAGCAGTATCCCGGTTACGATCTGCAGAAGCAAGACAGTCAACGCCGCGCTTCCGAAGACGTAGAACCAGCTTGCGGACTCGCGTGGGATGGAATGCGTGGCAGCTTCGGTAATCGGCGCGCCTATTTGCGTTCGCTGATCGAACCAGGCGCCGACCTTGTTTATTAGACGCATGTCTTCTTCCCGCTTAGCTGGATTAAAGCCGATGGGCCCGGCGTCGGCAATTCGCCGGCTTTGATGAATAGGCTTCCGCCTTCAGTCTTGTAGGCGTATTCGAACAGCCCGCGCTCGGGCGGTCCAGATGCGCGCGAGCCATCCTGATAATAAACGCCGCCGTGGCACGGGCACAGGAAGAGATTCGATTGAGGGAACCAGCGTACCGGACATCCGAGGTGTGCGCAATTGACGGCAAAAACCTGGAAGTTTCGATCGTCTACATTGCGAACCCAGCAGGCGATTTCCGCGGTCTGGCCGTCTGAAGGATTGACGACCGGATTGCGATATGTAGCGAGGCGAGTCTCGCCGGCGGGAAACTGCGACAGTTGGCCCAGGGAGAGCCAGGACTCGTAACCGTTGTCCCTTCCGCGTGTCGCCGGCGAAAAGAGGTAACGCACAATTGGAATGCCGAGAGCCAAACCAACGAATCCGTTGAACAATAGGCCGACCTTCACAAGTAGCGCTCGTCTCGACGTGCTGGTTTCTACGTTCATCGAATTCCTCCTGTAGTCCGATTCATGACCGACATCGGATAGGGCTGGCCAGGGATTTCAGGGCGCTGCGCCGCAAGCCAGGCAACAACATCGGATATTTGCTCTTCCGACAAGGGGCGACCGGGTATGTCATTGCGCCAATCTGGCGCACCCGACCCAGGCCTCCCCAGGATCACATTGAGCCGAAGGTCTTGATTGCTGACGAGCGCCAGGAACGAGCCGTCCACGATCGAACCAGCTTTGCCTCCACTACCGTCCTGTCCGTGACAAGAGGAGCAGTAGCTTCGAAAGACCTGTGCCCCACGCTCCGAATTCGCGTCGCTCTTTGCCGCGTAGGACGGTAGATCCACGCCGTGGACGAGCGCGGGGTTAGCCCACGCCCTAATGCCCTGCACCAATGCATCGATTTGTTTGCCGGTCAGCAGCCCGCCTGCGGTCCGCGCGAAGGCGGGCATGGGCGTTCCAGGCACCCCGCTTTCCGCGGTGCGGCGAATCGTCGCATCGTCAGCGATTGCCAGGAAAACTGGATCGGCCAATGCAATAGCTGCTCCGTTCCGCCCTCCAACTCCATGACATCCTGCACAGTTCTGGGTATAAAGAACATTGAAATCTGAGATCTGATTGGGAGGAATGACTTCGGATGCTGCGTCGCGCCGAGACCTGCAGGACGCTGAAAGCAATGCCACGATGCCAGCCAGGCTGAGGAAGATCACCCTGGTCCTCATTGCGCCTGGCCCCCTCCGCTGTTCTTATCGATTACGCCTGGAGTCTCGATTCCGGCGCGGACCGCGAATGGCAGGTATTGCCAAGTTCTTACGCGCTCTTGCCGCCAAACGACGGTACCTGCAACCAGGCCGAATCCTATCTGCGAAAGAACAAACCATAACCAATCGACGCGCTGGTTAAGAACCGGATTGAGCACGTCGAGAATGCTGTGGAGCAGCCCAGACCAAAGGATTGGCGCGATGATCCCCCCGAGCAGGATTGGGCGGCGTGGAAACATCGGAAGGGTTGCGCCATACAGCATACCGACAACCAACGAGCACACCAGGTGAATGGCCGTTGCAACGATGAGTGCGTCCCAGCTAAAAGCTGCGATTTGCGCAAGCGTGGTTCGCTCTGGGAAAAATCCCGCGGATAATAGATTGATCGGATACCAGACGCCATGTCCGCTGACAATGCCATACGCGGCCGCCAGCACTGCCATCACAACGCCCCCGGCCAGGCCTCCTTTGATGCCAGCGGTGACTGGATAAATCTCCAGAGGAAGTCGAGCGCGCGGCAGTTCCTGGCTCATCCACGCAACACGTTCGACGCTGGGACGCGTAGTGGCCACCGGCGCCACTCTCTCGGACACGGAGACGGACTCATGTTTTTCGCAGGGCAAAACCCGTCGAAACCATCCAACCGAGCCGCTGATTGCGAGGATCGCGCCGAAGATGCTGACCGAGGCGCTGGTGAGCAGGCCCGCGAAGAGCAGTGCAATCCCTAGAGCAAGGATGATCGGCCACACTGTCGGCGCGGGAATATCGATGTGGTCTATTCGCTGGTCTGGCGTCTCTCCCGGCAACTCGATGGTTGTTGAGCCCATATACAGTCCTTTGCTAACGTCCAATCACGTAAACCACCGTGAACACCACAACCCAGACAATGTCAACGAAGTGCCAGTAGAGAGACAGCACGTACGCGCGAGGAGCGTGCTGAGCTGTCACCTTGCCCACTAATGCGAATGCCATAACGATGCTGAGGCACAACAGCCCGATGACGACGTGAAAGCCGTGCAGGCCAACTAGCGAATAATAGGTTGTGCCGAACAGGTTGGTCGTGATAGTCAATCCGTATTTGTAGATGAGCCTGTGCCACTCGCTGGCGGTGCCTAACAGAAAAGCTGCACCGAGCACAATGGTCGAACCCCACCAGGTTACGAAGCTCCTAATGCGCCCCTGGCAGAGAGCTTCCACTGCGCGGTGAATCGTCAGACTGCTCGAAAGCAAACAGATGCTGTAGAAAATCGGAGCTTCCAGCACATCCTTGGGCTGGGGGCCGGTTTGAGATTTGCCTATATAGAAGATGTAGGCGACGACGAAGATCGTGAAGATGGCGGATTCCGCTGCGATCAGGCTAAACATGGCCACGGGCCCTCGCGCGGGAACTGTCCAGGTGGATTCCGATGCAGTCATAGCGTGGTCCTATTCGTATTTCCAGTCCGGATCGTCCGGATGTTTCAGATCCCAAAGCGGGCGGCGGCTTTGGACGGCCGGAATCGTTGCGAAATTGTAAGCGGGTGGCGGTGAGCTTGTGGACCATTCCAGAGTCCAAGCATCCCAAGGATCGTTGCCGGCACGTTTGCCTCGGAGGTAGGACGCCAGCAAGTTGTAAACGAACACCAGAACGCCCAGGGCCTGAAAAACAACTCCAATGCTTACGATCACATTCCATATTTCCCAACCTCGCCCAGGTTCGTAGGTGTAGATTCTTCGAGGCATCCCCAGCAGTCCTGGGATATGCATGAAGTCGAAGGTCAGGTGAAATCCGATGACGAACAACCAGAAGTGCCACTTGCCCAAGGTTTCCGAGTACATCTTCCCGGACATTTTCGGGAACCAATAGTAGAAGGTCGCAAAAATCGCGAAGAGGATTGCGCCCACGATGACGTAGTGGAAGTGCGCAACCAAGAAGTAAGACCCCGAGAGCTGCCAGTCGAAGGGCGCGGTGGCCAGCATGATTCCCGTCAGACCGCCGATCAAGAACTGGAACAAAAATCCAATGCAAAACAGCATGGGGGTGGTGAACTGGATCTTTCCTCCCCACATCGTGCCCAGCCAGTTGAAAATCTTGATCCCGGTCGGAACGCTGATGGCCATGGTCGCAAGGACGAAGAACGAGTTGGCGTTGGCGTTCATCCCGATGGTGAACATGTGGTGAGCCCAGACAGCCATGCTCAAGAACCCGATAGCGACGGTAGCGCCTACCATGACTGGATAGCCGAACATAACTTTCCTGGAGAAAACGGGCACAATCTCCGACATGAATGCAAAGGCGGGGATCACAAGAATATAAACTTCCGGATGGCCGAAGATCCAGAAGAAGTGCATCCAGATGACGGCTGAGCCTCCCGCCTGCGTGTCGAAAAAGTGTCCGCCCAAAAAGCGATCGATCAACAGCATGATTTGCGCGGCCGTCAATGGGCTGACAGCAAGAAGCACCATACCTGACATGACGAGGTTCAGCCAAGCAAGCAACGGCATTCTGCCGAGAGTCATGCCAGGACAGCGCATGCTGACAATCGTCGCGATGATGTTTATGGCGGTACCGATGCTACCAAAGCCCGAGACGAGGAGGCTCAGGGTCCAGTAATCCGTGCTGTGCCCTGGCGAGAACGCAAGCGAGGTCAGTGGTGCATAGGCAAACCAGCCTACATCCGGCGCATTCCCTGCTCCATAGAGGCCATTCGCGCCCAGAAGGCTGAAGTACAGGAGCAGGCCACCGAACGCTGTCATCCAAAAACTAAAAGCATTGAGACGGGGGAACGCCATGTCCCGCGCCCCGATCATCAGAGGAACGAGATAATTCGCGAATCCGAACACCAGCGGCATGGCAACAAAGAAAATCATGGTTGTTCCATGCATAGTGAACATGCGGTTGAATACTTGAGGCGAAACAAAGTCGTTGTGCGGACGGATGAGCTGAATGCGCATGATCGTCGCCTCAATCCCGCCGATAACGAGAAAGATCAGGGCATAAACGATATACATGATGCCCAGCCGTTTGTGATCGACGGTGGTCACCCAGTCGTGGAGCTTATCCACGATTGGGCGCGGTGCTATCTGCGGGGCCGGCCATGCGATGGTTTCAGTCGCCATATGGCATCCTCCAAAAAAGTCTCCTCCTCCAACTCACCGAAGCGTCCCCAGGTAGGCAGTGACCGCGTTGACGTCTTGATCGCTCAACCCCATGGACGGCATGAGGCAGCCTGGTTTCAAGGTCTGGGGATCGCTGATCCACTGGCGCAAGGTCCCTGGAGTGTTCCGAACCGCCCCCGAGGCGATCGTGTCGCGGCTCATCAGGTGCGTGAGGTCCGGACCGAATCGCCCGTTGGCGACGGTGCCCGCGACTGTATGGCAATTGATGCACGCAGTAGTCTCGAAAATGTGACGGCCCTTGGAGACTACGGCGTCGAGGTGCGCCGACTGTCGTTGCTCTTGAACCCAGCGGTCGAACTGATCTGGGGAATCGACATAGACACGCAGCAGCATCTTGGCGTGCTGGGTTCCGCAGTATTGCGCGCACTGGCCCAGGTAAAGCCCGGTTTCATGCGGGTCGATCCACATGCTGTTCGGATGGCCGGGAATCAAGTCGGTTTTGCCCGCGAGCCGTGGAACCCAGAAGCTGTGATCGGTGTCGGCGGACAACAGCTTCAAGAATGTTGGCGTGGGATGCTTTGGATCGCTTACTGGAACGTGCAGCTCATTCGCGGTCACAATGTGCAGTTTCGGGTAGCGATATTCCCACCAATACTGATGACCGATCACGGTCACCTCGACAGCATTTTGCGGTAGAGCGGCGTTCTGCACAGTAGCAATGACTCGTGCGGCCGCCAGGAATAAAGCAACTACGATGAGAATCGGAATGACGGTCCATGCGAGTTCCACCTGGTTGCTGCCGTAAACCTGAGGCGGCTCACGGCCGTCGTCATTCCTCCTTCTCCTAAATCTCACGACCGAGTACAGCAGAGCCGCACAGACGACGGTGAAAATTGCCGATGTTACTGCAAGCACGAAACGAGAGAGTCCGAAGATGGAATCGGCCGGCGTGGAGACAGGGGCAAAGATGTTGGTTGGGCTCAGCGCGGGATTTGTGGTTTGCGCCAACGCGGATACCGCCTGGCAAAAGACAGTAATCAAGAACGCGAGGACCCAATGCCTGCGCAAGTATTGCATGTTCACTCGCTGCCGCGCTTTCTCTCGCGAAGCAGGACAACGATGGACCGTGGATCCACTGTGTACTGAGTTCGCTCAAGACGCGGTCCCTGGTCCGAGAAATCCGCGGGACTCGGTAAAGCTGTATCCACGATTCGCCTCCACTCCTGCGCGGTCCCCTCTTGAATCTCGAATTCCAACGGTTCCCAGTAAGCATTGATCAGTACGTAGATGTCGTCGTCGCCTTGAGATGCGCCGTGCAGGCAAAATGAAAGAGAGTGAGAATCGTTGGACAAGTCGGCAGTCCGACCGACTCCGTACCACGCAATATCCTCGCGCCAGAATCTGCTCCGGCTGATGGAAGGATGAGCCTTCCGGAACGCGATCATGGACTTGAAGAACCGGAAGATGTCCTCATTGGCGCGGAGTTGATCCCAGTCCAGCCACCCCATTTCGTTGTCTTGGTTGTAAGGATTGTTGTTGCCGAACTGTGAGTTCAGGAATTCGTCGCCGGCGCGGAACATCGGAATTCCATTTGAAAGAAACAGCAAACAGCAGAAATTCTTAACCTGCTTGCGGCGCAGATCCAGGACCGCTGGTGGCACGTCTTCCACGCCCTCATGCCCGCAATTCCAACTGTAGTTGTCGTCGGTACCGTCTTCGTTGTGATGGCCATTCGCCCAGTTACGTTTGCGATCGTACGAGACAAGATCATACAAAGTGAAGCCGTCGTGGGAAGTGACGTAGTTGATGCTCTGGTAGGCGTGATAGGCGTCGGTGCGGTTGTCAGGAAAGAAGTCGTCGCTGCCATAGATGCGCCGCATCAGATCGGGAACTATGCCGGGGTCGCTCCGGACAAAGCGCCGGATATCGTCGCGAAACCTTCCGTTCCACTGGAGCCAGGTGACGCCCGGGAATCCGCGGCCGAGTTGGTAGGCTCCGGTATCCCAGGGTTCCGCAATCAGACGTAACCGGCCCAGCTCCGGATCTTCCGCAATCTCGCTGAATATGGGAGCGTCTCCCCAATTGAGCGATCCATCCGCGTTACGGCTAAACACTGATGCCAGGTCAAACCGGAACCCATCCACATGCATTTCTTTTTTCCAATAGCGAAGGCTGTCCAACACCATCTTGCGGACATGTGGCTGGCTAAAGTTCAGAGTGTTGCCCGTGCCTGAGTAGTTGGCGTAAGGATTTCCAGGGTCCGAGGACAGCATGTAATAGCTGGCGGCATCGAAGCCCTTATAACTGTAGATCGGACCGCGGTGGTCGCCCTCGCAAGTATGGTTGTAAACCACATCCAGGACGACGCCGATGCCGGCATCATGAAATGTCTTCACCATTCTTTTGAATTCGACGTGCTGCTCGTCATCTCCGTAGTTGCTTGCATACTGCACATGCGGCGCGAAGAAGTTTAGAGGCATGTAGCCCCAGTAGTCGCCTTCCTGTGGATCCCGCTGGTAAACAGGCATCAGCTCGACTATTGTTATCCCGAGTTCCTTCAAGTACGGGACTTTTTCCACCAGGCCCGCATAGGTACCGGCGCGGCTGGGATCCACGCCCGAATTAGGATTCTTTGTGAAGCCCTTCACGTGGAGTTCGTATATGATCGAATCGAACTCATGGTGGGGTGACCGGTCTCCGCCCCAGTCAAAGGCCGCGAGGTGTCCCGTCAGCACGCCTAGAGGTGCCCGGGCAGCGTTGGGTCCTTCCCGAGTTGCGAGTTCTCGATCAAAACCAGGCGGGAAGAAAATGCACTTCGCATATGGATCGAGCAGCACCTTCTGTGGGTCGAAGCTGTGAAGGGATGAAGCCGCCTGTCCTGATACCGAATACGCGTAGTAGCGAGCTGCGCCAATTTCTGTGATCGGCACACGGCAATGCCAGACCCGGCCCGACTTGTTATGCAGAAAATCGAATCGAAACGTTAGAACAGGGTTCACCCAGTCGGTGGCGGAATAGAGTAACAAAGTGACTCTTTCGGCGTGTTCGGCGTGAACAGCGAAATTGAATGCCTGCTCCTCTTCAATCCACGTAGCACCCAGCGGCAACGGGCTGCCCTCAGCCTGAGTCCAGGTCCGCCGGTCTCTAACGGGCAGCGCCGATTGCTGGGCCGCTTTGGACTCGTAACCTAGCTCGGCAAGCATAGTAGCGCTCGGACGTCCCGCTGCCGGTTTAGCATCTTCCTTCGGCAGCTACACTTTTCTAGAGATAGAAACCCGCCGGAATGTTGGAACTACGGCGCGGTTTGTCCTTCGTCCTTTAGATCCCCGGCCGCCACGCAATCCGCAATGATCACTGCGCGATCCTCGCAAATCCGGCCGGCTGGAATGGACTTGTCGCCTTTGCTCAGCCGAGCCAGCATCCCCGATTTCTCGCCGCCTGTCACCAGCCAAAGAATGCGGCGGGCGCGATTGATGACCGGATAGGTCAGTGTCATTCTACGTCTGCCCTGGTAAGCTCCCGTCAAAGCGACATCCGCCTCGGTGACGCTTAAGACCGGATCTCCGGGCACGAGAGAAGCTGTGTGTCCGTCCGTCCCCAGACCCAAATGGATGAGGTCAAGCGCCGGTGCCGCCCCGGCGAGTTGGACGAGTGTCGCGGCGTATTGTTTCGCTGCTGCTTCCAGATCGGAAGATTCTACGGGCATCGCAAGGACCTGCTCCGCGCGGAGCGGCGTATATTCGAGCAGGCTTTCTCGAAGATGTGTAAGATTTCTGTCCGGGTGTCCCGCCGGTGCGACGCGCTCGTCCACCTGCACCACATGCACACTCTCCCACGGCACTTCCTCTGCGGCAAGCATGCGCAGCATGATCCATGGCGTGCGTCCGCCGCTAACGGCCATGATGAAACGGCTTCGTTCGGCGACGGCAGCGCGCGCTTCGGCCGCGATTGTTTGGGCAGCCGCCTGAGCGGCGGATCGGTCTTTCGCGAAGACTTCGACTTTCATGCCGTCACCGTCTCAGGCGGCCCGGTCGCTGACCACCGATGTGTCGTGGGCGACGGCAGGGTTCTGCCAGCCACCGGCAGGTGTTATTTGCTCGACCTCGTCCGGACCCCACGTGGTCGGGTCGTAAGAGTACACAGGTGTAGGTTCCTTCAGCACTGGGTCAACAATGCGCCAAGCTTCTTCTACATAGTCCTCGCGAGCGAACAGTGTCGTGTCCCCAGCCATGGCGTCGCCCAGCACTCGCTCGTAGGCGTCCATGTCCTCCGCGTTTGGTTGCCTGCTTCCAACCATCTCAGCCTGCTGCCCGATCATCCGGTCTCCAGGAGCCATGACTGTCACTCCCATGGCGGCCGCAACATCCGGGCTGATCCGGAATCGGAAGTAGTCCGAAGTCAGAAGGTCCGCTGGTATGACAGTCGGAGGCTTCCGAAGACGGCAGATAATTTCGGTACACGTAACCGGCAGGTTCTTTCCAGCCCGGATATAGAAAGGAACACCTTGCCAACGCCAGGAGCTGATCTCCAGTTTCAACGCGGCGAACGTCTCCACTTTCGAGCCGGGAGCCACGCCTTTCTCTTGGAGATAACCGCGAAATTGTCCTCGAACCACGTTCTGGTCCTCGATCGACGGAATGGCCTTAAGAACCTTCACTTTCTCATCCCGAATCGACTCGCTGTCCATCCGTGCCGGAGCTTCCATAGCCAGATTGCTAAGTACCTGAAACAAATGGTTCTGGATTACGTCGCGAATCGTGCCAGTTTGATCATAGAAGGCACCGCGGCCTTGAACGCCGAAGTTTTCCGCCATTGTAATTTGTACGCTCTCGATGTAGTTCCGGTTCCAGAATGCTTCCATGAATGCGTTTGCGAAGCGGAAGACGACCATGTTGTGTACGGGGCGCTTCCCGAGGTAGTGGTCGATGCGGAAAATCGCGCTCTCATCGAAATTCCGGAGGAGGACCTTGTTCAAATGCTTCGCAGATTCGAGATCGTTTCCGAACGGCTTCTCGACGATGATCCGAGCCTCCGCCATGCTGCCGCAGCGAGCTAGTTGCTCGGTTACCCCTTCAAACATAGTGGGCGGGATCGCAAGGTAATGCGCCGGACGGTGCACTGACTCCAGTTCCTTCGCAAGTGCACGAAACGTGACGGGATCGTTGTAGTCTCCGTCGACGTAGCGGAGCAGTTTCACAAGTTTCGTGAACGCCGCGGAATCCACGCCACCATGTTGTTCCAGGCTGCTATAGGCACGTGCACGGAGCTGTTCGAGTGTCCAGCCAGCCTTGGCGACGCCAATCACCGGCACATCGAGGTGGCCTCGCTTGATCATCGCCTGCAGGGCGGGAAATATCTTTTTGTATGCCAAGTCTCCGGTTGCGCCGAAGAACACCAGGGCGTCCGAGTGGGAGTTGGTCTTCGTCATTGTTATGCCACCCTCGCGGTCGCGTCGGATTTTTCCAAATGCCCGCCGAACTCATACCGCATCGCAGACAGGAGCTTGTCAGCGAAATCGGCCTCGCCGCGCGAGGTGAATCGCTCGAAAAGAGCGCTGGAGAGAACCGGCACGGGTACAGCTTCGTCGATTGCAGCCGTTATCGTCCATCGCCCTTCGCCCGAGTCCGAGACCCGGCCGGCGAACTTCGAAAGGCGGGGATCCTGCAGCAAAGCTGCCGCCGTCAGATCCAGGAGCCAAGAGGCGATCACGCTTCCACGACGCCAAACTTCGGCGATGTCAGGCAGGTTTAAGTCATATTGATATAGCTCGGGATTGCGCAGCGGTGTGGTTTCGGCATCTGCGGTACCGCCTTCGTGTTTGCCGACATTCGCGCCGCGCAGTATTCCTAAACCCTCCGCGTACGCCGCCATGACTCCGTACTCGATTCCGTTGTGAACCATCTTGACGAAATGACCGGCGCCGTTGGGACCGCAGTGCAAATATCCCTGCTCGGCGGTGCCGTCGCCCTTTTCGCGGCCGGGCGTCCGCAGAATGTCACCTTTTCCGGGGGCGAGGGCCGCAAAGATGGGGTCGAGGCGTTTAACGACTGAAGACTCACCACCGATCATCATACAGTAACCGCGCTCTAAACCCCAGACACCGCCGCTGGTGCCAACGTCGACATAGTGAATGTTCCGCGAAGCGAGCTCGCGAGCCCGCCGGATGTCGTCCACGTAGTAAGAGTTCCCGCCGTCGATGAGGATGTCTCCTGTCGCGAGGTGGGGCAGAAGATCAACAATAGTCTTGTCCACCACGGCAGCGGGTACCATCAACCAAATTGCTCGCGGCGAAGGGAGTTTCTCCACTAATTCTGCCAACGAGGCGGCGCCGATTGCCTTCCCCTTGACCAGTTCGCCGACCGCTTGCGGCGACATGTCAAAGACCACGCAGTTGTGTCCGCGATTGATCAGGCGCCGTACCATATTGGCGCCCATTCGTCCAAGACCGATCATGCCCAGTTGCATATACGCCTCCACAAACGAAAACTGGTTGCTAAGTTCGCGCAACGCTCAAAGGCGCGATGCTGGTGCGCAGGCGTTTTATAGCCGACTCCACGCCCGCGCCACTCCCAAAAATCGATGATCCAGCAACAAAGACGTCTGCGCCCGCTGCGGCGGCTAACGGCGCAGTCTCCACATCGATGCCCCCATCCACCTCGACCTCACAGCTCGGATTCGCTCGCTCGATCATCTGCCGGACCCGTTGGATCTTAGACACCGTGTTGCGGATGAAGTGCTGGTGGCCGAAGCCCGGATTTACTGTCATCACCAACACCAGGTCGAGATCGGGCAAGATCTCTTCGAGGACTGCGGCGGGGGTTGCAGGATTGATTGCTACGCCCGCACGCTTTCGGAGTTCCTTGATCCGGTGAACCGTCCGATGCAAGTTGTTGTTTCCCTCCCAGTGAACGATCAACGAATCTGAGCCGGCCTCGACGAATTCCTCGAAAAAGAGATCAGGATCTGAAATCATGAGGTGCGTCTCTAGGGGAAGGCTGGTGACGCGCCTCAGCGACTGCACGATGGGAGCCCCCATCGATAGGTTGGGAACGAAGTGCCCGTCCATCACATCGACATGGATCCTGTTGGCTCCCGCCTTCTCCGCTTCCGCCACTTGTTCACCGAGGCGAGCGAAGTCAGCCGCGAGGATCGACGGGGCTAGTTTCATAGAGTCCGTTTCGTCTCTTCCTTTAGTCACGCCGGGACAACTTTCTCGCGGGTCTCGAAGATTTCCACGAACTCCCGATAGCGGCGGGCAATCTCGGCTACTGCAGCATCCCGCGTGATCTTCTTCGCACGCCAGTCAACCAACGGCCCCCAGAAACTCGTCCGTCCGACCGCGAAACCGATGAAGCCTGGCACTGCGGCGGCGGTGGTGAGCCATTCACGAACTTTCTGATCGTCCTCACCGCGCCCCAGGATGATGCAACCGACTCGCTCACGGCCATCTCGTTGCGCCGCGGCGACGATCCTTTCGCAGTCCTCATGCCGGTCGAGCCCTTCGATCTTCCAAACGTCCGGCTCGACGCCCGCGTCCTGCAATTGCTCAATCGCTTGTGCCATCAGCCGGGGCCGGAGCTTCAGATCGTAGGCCGTCTTGTCTCCATTCAATCGATCGAGTTGGGCCTTCTCCGCCGGAACCAGCAGTTCGAACATGAACCGGCTGTGGGTGTTCTCTCTACGCAGATACTCCGACAATCGCCTCAGGCGAACAGCTTGCCGCTGGTTGAGACCCCGGTCTCCTTCCGGGTTGTAGCGAACCAGCACCTTGCAAAATGTTGGCCGGAACGCTTCGATATGCGGCGCAAACTCTTCACCGTACTCGAAGTCGAACTCATCCTGTCCACTCTTCTCTGCCGGACAAGACGTCGAATGGCCTTCTCTAACGGCATCACGGAGAATCGCCGCCCCGAACTGTTCGTCGACAAGAATTCCGGCTTTGTCTTTGGGCACGCCAACTTGGACAGCAGATTTGAACGCATCGTAAATCACCCGTTTGGCGGACGCGATTTCCGCCGTTTGTTGCGTTGTCAGGTCGCCGTCCCAGCCGAACATCTTTTTCTGGAACGATCCACGGTGGTCGAAAGGCAGAATGTAGAGCGGGTCGTTAAAACCAAGAGTTTTCATGCGGTCTCCCTGCGTTTGCGGTAAAAACGGATGAGTTGGTTTGTTGAACTGTCATGACCGAGCGTCGGTTCGGCTTTACTCTCCAGCTCTGGGATGATGCGCTGCGCCAGAACCTTGCCCAACTCAACGCCCCACTGATCGAACGAATCGATATTCCAGATTGCGCCCTGGGTAAATACCGAGTGTTCGTAAAGCGCGACTAACTTGCCTAGGGTTTCTGGAGTGAGTCGTTCAGCCAGGATGACGTTTGACGGGCGATTGCCCTCGAATACCCGATGAGGCACAAGCGAACGCGGAGTGCCTTCGGACTCCACTTGCTCGCGGGTCTTGCCAAACGCCAGCGCCTCTGCCTGCGCAAAGACGTTGGATATCAGGATGTCGTGATGACGGCCAAGCGGGTTCACTGGCTTGGTAAAGGCGATAAAGTCGCAGGGGATTAGCTTGGTACCCTGATGAATCAGCTGGTAGAACGAGTGTTGGCCGTTTGTTCCCGGTTCGCCCCAGTAAATGGGGCCAGTCTGGTGGGCTACTCCTTTCCCCTCGAGCGTGACATGCTTGCCGTTGCTCTCCATGGTCAATTGTTGGAGGTAGGCTGGGAACCTCTTTAAGTACTGCTCATACGGCAACACTGCAACAGTCTGCGCGCCGAAGAATTCGTTGTACCAGATACCTAGAAGGCCCAGGAGTACGGGAAGGTTACGATCGAGCGGAGCGGTGCGGAAGTGCTCGTCCATTTCATGCAGGCCACCTAACATGGCGCGGAAATTGCCCGGACCGATGGCAATCATCGTCGAGAGCCCGATAGCGGAGGACATTGAGTATCGGCCGCCGACCCAATCCCAGAACTCGAACATATTGGCCGTGTCGATTCCGAACTTGGCTACTTCCGGCGCGTTCGTCGAAACGGCAACGAAATGTTTCGCAACGGAGCTCTCATCGCTTCCCAATCCGGCGAGTAACCAGGCACGTGCCGTGTGGGCATTCGTCATCGTCTCCAAGGTCGTAAATGTTTTCGAAGAGATGATGAAAAGTGTCTCCCCGGGATCAAGATCACGGACGGCTTCCAGGAAGTCGGTGCCGTCAACGTTCGACACAAAGCGAAACGTCATGGTCCTCTCGGCATAGTGCTTCAGAGCCTCATACGCCATTACTGGTCCGAGGTCGGAACCACCGATGCCGACGTTTACCACGTTACGGATTCGTTTGCCGGTATGACCCTTCCAATCGCCACTGCGCAAGCGGTTGGTAAAATTGGCCATTCGATCGAGCACTGCATGGACTTTGGGTACTACATCCTCGCCGTCGACAATTATGGACGCATCTCGCGGCGCGCGCAGCGCCGTATGCAACACAGCTCGCTTTTCCGTGACGTTGATTTTTTTTCCCCGAAACATCGCGTCGATTCGCTCTTGCAAGCGCGACGCCTCGGCCAGGCGGATCAACAGTTGGAGCGTCTCGCTCATGATGAGATTCTTGGAATAGTCCAGATAAAGACCTACCGCCTCGGCGGTCAGCCGCCCGCCCCGCTTTGGATCGTCTTCAAAGAACCATCGCAGATGTACCCCGCGGATCTTCTGATAGTGATGCCGGAGGTCCTTCCACGCCTGGCGTTTGGCGGCTGGGCGCTTGGGTATTGCCTCTAACTGTGCTCCCATTGGGTTCTCCTTCCTGTCCTTCAATCTCGAATGATTCCTACGCGAGCCAACGAGCGGGTTTCTTTGCTCCAGAGGCGGCCTTTCCCAAGAACGCCATACAAAGTGTTGTCACGCTTACACTTCGGTAGGGTTCCACCTATACTAATGACGAGTACTTTCATAAAGACCTTGTTGGCCAGTTCGAAGAGAATTGAGCCAAGCTGAGTCCGAAATTCTAGGAACTCTCCAGCCCGAAGGCTGCCGCACCCACCAGAGCCGCTTGACTGACAACAACATGAACGGGAATCCGCGACATTAGTTCAGCGAAACGTCCCTTTCGCTTAAAAGCATTCATAAAGACCGCCTTCTTTAGAGCCGGCAGTGCGTGCGTCACCACACCGCCGGTGACGTAGACACCTCCCGTAGCGAATACCTTTACCGCAAGGTTGCCGGCCTCACTAGCAAGAATCGAAAGAAACATCTCGATAGTCGCCGCGCACAACTCGCACGAATCCGAACCGAGGGCGCGATCGACGATTACAACAGATGGGTCACCAGAAGAAGCGACTAACTCGGCGACTGCGGGCGTTTCGGGCATCCGCTCGACATCCCGTAGAAAAGCGTAGATATTGGGGATGCCGATTCCAGAGCACACATGTTCAAAGCTGACGTGATCGAATTTCTGGAGCGTGTATTCGAGAAGGCGGACCTGTTTCCTGTCGGTGGGAGCGAAATCTGAATGCCCGCCTTCGGAACTGTGGGCAACATAGCGCAGTCCGTCCCAAGTCAGGAAAGACTCTCCTAGCCCGGTGCCCGGCGCAATAACGCCAAGGGCTCCTTTTGGAACCGGCTCTCCGGTGTTGATGGTTTGGATATCGCTCGGCCTCAGGACTGGAACAGCACGCGCGACAGCTTCCAAATCATTGATGAGGTGAACTGACTTGGGATTAATATTCAGCTCCTGAGCGAGAGTTTCTTCTTCGATCACCCAAGGCAAGTTTGTCGTCTTGACACGCCCGCCGATTACTGGTCCAGCCACGGCGAAGCAAGCTCGGTCGATCGGCTTGTGTGCTTTTGCGGCGAACTCTTTCACGATCGCTTGTAAGCTTGGATAACTTGCGCTGTGGACCCTGGCTTGGCTCAGTGGCGCGTGAGGCCCAGCCTCACTCGAGAAGATCGCCAAGTCAGTCTTCGTTCCGCCGATGTCTCCTGCAAGCAGCATTCCTGTTCTCCGTCTGAACCTAACTTCCTGTCCGCTCGCTATTCGGTTTCGATCCGCTCAGGGCGTAGAACAAAATGTACAGGTAGCAAAGCACGGGGATGAAAAACGCGTGGTGAAGCCCAATATGATCTGCAATTGCGCCCTGGATGACTGGCAGGATCGCGCCCCCCACGATGGCCATGTTCAGGAGGCCGGATCCACTTCCAGTCAGAGGACCGAGTTCCGCGACTCCCAGGCTAAAGATGGTTGGAAACATGATTGAGTTGAACAATCCCACGGCCAGAATGCTCCACATCGCTGCGTTTCCTCTCGTAAGCATGGAAGTAGTAACCAGGCCCGCCGCACAGACCGCGCACGCGGCGAGCATGTAGCCCGGCTTGACTTTTCGAAGAATTGGCGCGCCTGCAAAGCGTCCAACCATGGCGCCCCCCCAATAGAAGGAGACAAAACCAGCGGCAGTGATTGCCGAGAGACCTCCTATCTGGGGTAAACCAAAATAGTTCACCAGAAAGCTTCCAACAGACACTTCCGCACCCACATAAGCGAAGATGCCAATCGCGCCCAAAACAAGATTGCGATGTTTCCAGATCGAATCGTTCACCTCCTCTTTACCGTTTCTGGCGGCCTCAACTTGTGGCAACTTGGACATGCCAATCAAGATCGCCAGTAGCACAAGCGCGAACGCGATGACCGTGTAAGGCATTTTGACTGACGCCGCTTGCTGGACGCGGTAGGCTTGCAGAGCGTGTGGCGTGAGCTTCCTCAACTCTTCCATGGCAAGTGGTGCGGCGCTGAGGATAAGCAGGCCGCCGAGTTTCGGGGCGATTGTGGTTCCCAGCGAGTTGAACGCTTGCGTTAGATCCAGCCGGCTCGACGCCGTTTCCGGTTTTCCCAACAGATCCACGTAAGGGTTGGCGGCCACTTGAAGGCCGGTGATCCCTCCGGCGAGAATCAGGAGGGCGGCTAAAAACAACGCATAGGACGCAGCGGCTGATGCTGGCACGAACAGGAATGCTCCGCAGGCCATCGTTAGTAACCCAATCACCATAGCTCGCTGGTAGCCGATCCTGTTCACGATCTTCGACCATGGCACCGAGAATAGAAAGTACGCAGAAAAGAACGCAAATTGGATCAGCATGACTCCCGCGTAACTCAGGTCAAAGATGGACTTCAGATGCGGCACCAAAATGTCGTTCAGGCAAGTCAGAAAACCCCACATGAAAAACAACGTCGTGATGATTGCTAACGGGCGCGAGTAACTTGCCGTCGCCGCAATAGGCGGGATCTGTGCTTGGCTAGAACTAATCGTGTCTTCTCGAGTTGCCATACTGTTGTCTCACAATCCTGGTAGTTAAAACCACGTTTCAGCCTGGACGCCGTAAGTTAGGCCCGAGGTTCTGTGCTCGAAGGGCACGCCGCCGACAGAGCCGCGGAGCCCGTCCGACCAGTTTGCGTACGTCACAAAAGCGCGCAGTACGGGACGGCTAAAGAATTTTCTACCGGCTCCGATTTGCGGCGCAATAGTAAACTTGCGCAGCCAACCGTCATATGAAGGGCTGGGGTTACCGGACAAATCCACGCAGCCAAGTGCGCAGTGTGTGTGGTCGAATCCTGCTTCGAACGCGAGAGAAAGATGTTGTGTGAAGAAAAGCTCCGGTCTCGCGCCGAACGACACCCACTGATTCCAGTCGTGTTGTGGATTACCATCTTTGGTCCGTTGAAAGAGAACCATGGGCATGATGGCGAACCTGTCATTCGGCTGAAACAACACTTGTTCTGTGACTAGAAGCTGTCTTGATCTACCAATAAACGGCGTTGGGTTCTGGATCGTCGTACCATTTCCAGGGTTACTAAAGTTGCTCGCCACTCCGGTTCCGTATTGAACCGAAAAGGTGTGATAGCCGCCGTGCCACTCCAGGAGTTGGTGACGGAATCCGAAGGCGTATCCGTCAGTTGTGGGAATTCTCGTCGCTGCCGGCGTCAGACCACCTTTTGAAGTAGCGAAATCGAACCACGCACCCCATAGACCAGGGGTTGGCCCCTTCACGTCATAGAGCCGCACGTCGACATTGCTCTTCGCTAGGTTGCCGTTTTCGGTGACGATATCGGGCCGGGCAGCGTTCAGAAAACCCACTGCCAGCTTGCCGATACCAACGTGGAGGTCCTCGACGCCTGCGCCGTACCCACTCATGTCCAGTGGATAGAAATCGTCTATATCGATGTGTTGTCGGCGATAGTATCTCTCGCCGGCCCAAAACTTGGCGTCCGGTTGGCTATCAAAAATATTTCCCGTTTGGATGAATGCCTCACGGAAGCGAAACTGATCGTTACCAACACCGTTGGGAAAAGTTGCGGAATTGGCCGCATTCGCGGTGTTGGCCTCCACCATGAACTCTGTCTTCATCCACGCCTTGTTCGAATCGTGGTCCGGATTCAGCCAGTTGTTGACAAATATCAATTCGGCGTAGGTTTCCGCTTCGTTGCCCAGGCGGTACTTCGCATCGGCCCCGGGCGCTTCGAAGGCAACCTGCTGTCCGCCCACGCTGTTTAGACCGTAGCCCGATCGAAAATATCCGTGGAATTCAAATTCGCCCACCTGTTGCTGCAGCTTTTCAATCTTTCGATCCGCCTCTTGCAGGAGGTCATAACTCGGTTCCGAGGGAACCTGGCCTTGAAAGTTCGCGCCAACTTGGTTTGACTCTCCGACGGCCGCGGTTTTAGCCGCCCCTTCGGCGGCAAGCTCCGTCGCCGAGATGGTTCCCGCCTTCGGCTCCTCGCTGGAGGCCTTCTCCTTCTGAGCTTGCCGCTCTTGCTGCTTCTGTATCTGCTGTTCTAAAGAGGCGATGCGCTGCTGGAGGTCGCGAGTGGTCTCTTCATACTGCTGCTTCAATTGCTGGAGCTGCCGTTGTAGATCGGTGGTTTCCTGAGCCGAAGCGGTCCCAAGCCCGGCAAGCAGCGCGCCTATGATCCATATCGAGCCTGTAAGACGCCGCCAGAAACGGCCGCCGGTCCTCATCGGAGGACCTCTCCGTAAGAGTGAATCTTGCATCAACGCATCTTTCGTTGGGCATTCACGATTCCAGCCCGAGTTGGATCCACAGGATCCTCTTACTCGCTTTGCTTACAACAGTTGTGAGCATATTTCACCTGGAATGCTGCTTCCGAACAGTTATGGAAGAACCACGTTAATGACGAGCTTTTGTCAATTGACGAACTCGACATCGCCGGCCAGCAACAGCTCCAACTGTCCACGCATCACGAGAAAGCTTCACTCTGTGAGCATTTCATGCCAGTGACTATTGGTGAAAGCGTGACGTCTGGACGGCTATCCATGTGCTGCTATCTGAGGCCTGGGGAACCGAGCGGCGAGCCTTAGTTCAAGGAGGGGAGGCGCATACTTGCAAGTCGGCTACAGCGTTCGTGACGTTCTTCCCGTCTCCAGCATAATGCTCGGCTTCCTGTTCGCGGGTTTCTGGTGGACACTCGATCGAGAACTGGCCTTCAAAGCCGAAGACCGTCATTTCAAGTTCGGAATTGGACTGCTTCTCGTTGCAATGATCTTGCTCGCGGTGTTTGGCGTCGCGTTACCCCTGGGCAAGCTCGCTGACGAGGATCAACACTTTCTCCTGTACTATCGCGGTGTCGTTTTAGCGCTCATCACCGTATTCGGATACATGCTCACAGACTTGGGACACTACGGAGTCTTCAAAGCACCGAGGTACAAAACCAAAGCCGAACTCTTTTGGCTCGTTGGGACTGTGGTTGTAATAGCCGGGTGCATTACCAAATGGTGCTTCTCATAGGCGTCTGCGTGCTCCGCACTTGTCGGCGGAGCAACCAGCAGGTTCCTATTCCGAATTACGCTGCGGTTTAGATCCTGGAGGTTGAAGCTCTACAGGATGGCCAGTTTCCGCGGAACGTTGGAGCGCCTCAATAATTCGCACATCGGATGAACCTTCTTCGCCAGAAGATGTTGGGGTCCGTCCGTTGAGCACACAATCAGAGAATTCGGCCAGTTCGCTTGCAAACTGATCCTGCTGGTAAAAAACGCGTTTTGTTGTGACGCCATTAGCGATGAGGTGATGGGTGCAAGGATGGGCGCGTTCGTATGCTGGATCGGATCGCAGCACTGCGTTCGTACCCACGACCTCGTACACCGACTCGCGGGCTGCACCGAAGCTGCACGTGAATGTTGCGACACGGCCCTGAGAGAAACGGAGGATCGCGCTCGTGCTCTCCCCCACCTCGGCAAAGCGTGAATCTTGCAGCTTCGCTTGACACGCGAAAACCTCGCCAGGTTCTGCGTCAAACATGTGACGAGCGGCATTAATGCAATAGATGCCGATATCGTACACGGGTCCGCCACCCAGCCTCTTCTTCAAGCGCACGTTTCCATCCTTGACCAGCATGGTGAGCACTGAGTTAAAAATGCGCGGAATCCCGAGCTGGCCGGAAGTCACGATTCTAACCGCCTCCGAATGCGCTGTGTCGAAGTGCATACGATACGCGATCATGAGCCTGACTTGGTGCTGCCGCGCTTCGCGAATCATTCGTTCACAGTCTCGTTCGGTGACAGCCATGGGCTTTTCGCACAAGACGTGAACTCCCGCCCGCGCGGCGGCTACCGAGTATTCGCAGTGCATGCTATTGGGAAGAGCGATGTAAACCGCGTCTATCTCTCCACTGCGCAGACACCTGTCGTATTGGTCGTATGAATAGGTACACGGAACGAGATATCGTTTGCTCAGTTCTCGCAGTTTGCCGGGATCGCCCGAGACCAGTGCGCGCAATTCGGAATTGTGCGAAGCGTGGGCGAAGGCCGGGAGGATGGCTGCCTGAGCGATATGGCCGAGGCCCACAACAGCGTAACGGGCTTTGCGAGTCGGGGGAGCGGAATTCATCCAGTTGTTAGACGCTCAACACTGGGAATGGCGAATCCCGTACGATTCCATACGTCAGATCCCGCATTCTTCCCAACACGCCTGACCGAAGCGTCCTTCCGATAATGATAGCGTCAGCGGAGCAACGCCGGGCCGCTTCGAGCAGGGCGCCTTTGATTGGACCCTCCACGACGCTAAGATCTGCTTCGCACCCAACCTTGTCCTGGAGATCGGCGAGGCGTTGTAAGGATCCTCTATCCTGATCAGAATCGGCGCCGTCGATTACATGGACGAGGGACAGCTTCGCCTGGACGTCGGCGGCTGCTTGGCTGGCTATGCGAAGCACTCTTTCAGAGTCAGATCCCAAGCTAAGCGCGCAAAGCCACACCCGATGCTCAAGGGGCCGCGGGACGATCGACTCAGCGTGTTCGGTCGTCAACACCGGGCAGTCAGCGTCGTCGAGCACCTTGGCGGTGGTGGAACCAAGCAGCATTCGCCGAAATCTCCCGGCATGCGTCGGCATGACGATGAGGTCGAATCCGGATGCCCGGGCGACCTCCGCAATTTGCGGCGCCACATCACCGGATTGCAGCACCCTAGGCGACCGCGGGAATTCAGGCACCAGAAATGACTGGAGTTCGTCCTGCGCAACAGCCTCGCGCGTTTCGGCAATTTCCTGAGGACTTCGCACATAGAGGTCGAATCCATTGTGGCTTGCGAGATCGCATACGTGAATTAGTGTCACCTCCGCGCCGAACAAGTCCGCAGCCCTTATTACGTAAGGGGCCATTGCAGCCGAGGGAGGAGAAAAATCAACCGGAAAAAGAATCTTCTGGATGAACACGTTATTGCCTTCGCACCCCCGCCTTACTTCGATGCACTATTGTCGTGCGGCCCGTAAAGCCTCCAATTTCTGGATCACCGCGTGCGCCAGCTCTTCTTCATGTGGACCAACAGGCTGATCCAGGGCCCCGCCGTGGCTAATTCGAATCCGCAGCAATGCTTCAGCCTTAAAATGCTTGCTCGGGTTCATAACAAGGGCATCCTCGATTGGTATGACTTCGATCTCGCTGTTATTGGCGTGCTGTGGCACAATTTGCTTCGCTACCGCCGTCAAATCTTCCAGCGTCGAGCGTAGGAGCTCATCGTCTCGGTGCAAGTCGCCATTCAGTGGCGATCCATACAAGTCCACATCGAAACCTCTTTGAACCCTGCGCTGAATCGGCGGCGTGCCGAGCGGGTGTTCATCGAGGAGGATGTAATAGGGCGAAACTTCGTGCCGGATGGATGTCCGCCCGAGCAGGTCACTCGTATCGTTGGTCATGCCGTTACTCACAGCAACTCTGGGACCAGATGGTGCGTTTGAATTGTCTCTGAGGGTACGCTAGATAGGTTCGGAGAACCTGATTCGGCCGTGCGCCTCGCGCTGCTGGTGATGTCCCGAAGCGATTGAAACGCTGGGGAAGACAGCTCGTCTTGGGCGACACGCCATGTCCAGTTTCCGCCCGCCCGGCCGGGCACGTTCATCCGGCTTTCTTTGCCCAGATTCAATAGGTCTTGCAACGGAGCCATTGCCAGCGCCGCCGTCGACAACCACGCCAGGCGCATCACAGCCGGAGCCACTTCAGCGCTTTCGCCCGGCGGGCGCTTCAAGTACTCCCACAAATTGCGCTTCTGGTCACTGCTCAATTCTTCGTACCATTGGCGGGTAGTGGCGTTGTCATGCGTACCGGTATACGCGACAGTGTTGTGCACAAAATTGTCCGGAAGGTACGGATTGTCCCGATGCCCGTCGAAAGCAAACTGCAGAACTCGCGTCCCAGGTATTTGGAAGTCGTCGCGCAAAGCCTGGACATCGGGCGTGATCACACCCAGATCCTCCGCGACAAAAGGCAGACAACCCAACTCTTTTTGCACCGCCTTGAAAAACCCGGCCCCCGGACCGGGCGACCATTTGCCGGACCAGGCCGTTTGTGCTCCGGCCGGGACATACCAGGCAGCAGTGAAACCCCGGAAATGATCCAAGCGAATCACGTCAACGTGAGCCAGAAGCGCGCGCAAGCGATCGATACACCATCGATAACCAGTCGCACTAAGGGCATCCCAGTTGTAGACTGGGTTGCCCCACAACTGTCCTTGCGCGCTGAAATAATCGGGAGGAACTCCGGCGACGAATCGCGGCCGGCGGTCGCCGTCCAGCAGGAATAATTCCGGGTTGGCCCAGACGTCGCTTGAGTCGGGCGAGACAAAACACGGCAGGTCGCCTATCAGTCCGACACCCTTGGCTTTGGCGTGCTCCCTGAGTTGCTCGGCTTGGCGGAACAGTAGGAATTCTGCGAAACGGACTTGATCGATCTCATTGGCTAGCTCGCGTCGAGCTTGAGCTAAGGCATTCGGCCTGCGTTCGACCAAGTCTTCAGGCCATTCAAGATAATACGCGTGGTGGTACTTGGCTTTGAGCGCCCGGAAGAGAGCATAGTCTTCCAGCCAGTGTTCTTGCGCAGCACAAAACTCGTCATAGACAGGCCGCAGGTCGTTCCGCTCGCCAGATTGAAAATATGTCCACGCTCTTTCAAGCAGGCGATGTTTATACGGGATGACCCTCTCATATTCAACGTCGTCCGACGCAAAGTGCTCTTCACAATCGTTCGTCCGGAGTAAGCCATCTGAGATTAGGCGCTCGGGACTGATCAGGAGGTCATTGCCGGCAAATGAAGATAGCGATTGGTAGGGCGAATTACCATAACCGGTCGGACCGAGCGGCAGTGCCTGCCACCACCCTTGTCCAGCCTCATGGAGGCGATCCACCCATGAGAATGCCGACTGTCCAAGGTCGCCGATGCCATACGGTGACGGTAGCGAAGTAACATGCAGCAGGATGCCGGAACTCCGGTAATCAGGGGGAAACGGCGGTACCCAGTTAACTTCCGAGCGCATTATTCACCATTGCTCGGGCTTCGCTCAGAATAGCGTGAAGATGGGACGCGCTCTGGAAGCTTTCAGCGTAGATCTTATAGATGTTCTCCGTACCAGACGGGCGCGCGGCAAACCAGCCGCTTTTTGCCACGACTTTTAGGCCGCCGATGGGCGCATCATTGCCAGGAGCCTTGGTCAGCTTGGCTTTGATCGGCTCACCGGCGAGCTCCGATTCCTTCACATCGTCCAGTGAAAGCTTCCGTAATTTACTTTTCTGCTCGGGAGTCGCCGGCGCATCGATGCGGGTGTAATAAGGTGTGCCAAACTCTTGGGTGAGCTCGCTGTAATGCTCGCCGGGATCTTTGCCGGTGCGCGCTGTAATCTCAGCCGCCAGCAGGTCCATGATCGGTCCGTCCTTGTCGGTCGTCCACACGGTCCCGTCAAAGCGGAGGAAGCTGGCTCCAGCGCTCTCCTCCCCGCCGAAACAGTACGAGCCGTCGACCAGACCCGGCACAAACCACTTGAAACCCACCGGCACTTCGCTCAGCTCGCGGCCGAGCTTGTGAACCACTCGATCGATCATGCTGCTGCTTACCAGCGTCTTTCCAACGGCGGAGTCCTTACGCCATTGCGGGCGATGTGTGAGTAAGTATCGGATGGCCACTGCGAGGTAATGGTTCGGGTTCATCAAACCTGCAACGGGAGTCACGATGCCGTGCCGATCCGAGTCCGGATCATTCGCAAAGGCCACTTGATAATGATCTTTCAGCTCGACGAGCCGGGCCATTGCGTATGGACTCGAACAGTCCATGCGTATCCTACCGTCGTGATCGACCGTCATGAACGAAAAGGTCGGGTCTATCGTCGGATTGACAACCACTACATCCAGTCCGTAAAAGGCGTTGATCGGTTCCCAGTACGGCCTCGCGGCTCCACCCAGCGGATCTACGGCGAGTTTCAGCCTGGCGGCCCGAATTGCATCCACATCTACGACGTTTTTGAGATCGCGAACGTACGGCACCATGAAATCTTCCTGATGCGTGGAGGGGGCCTGAATGGCTTTGGTATAGGGAACTCGCTTGACGCTCACGTTCCCTGCACGCAACAGCTCGTTCGCACGGTCCTCGACCAAACGCGTCACGTCGGTATCGGCGGGGCCTCCATTGGTTGGGTTGTACTTGAATCCTCCGTCTTCGGGCGGATTGTGCGAGGGCGTGATCACGATGCCATCGGCCAGATGTTCTTTGCGGCTCCGGTTGTAAACCAGAATGGCTCGCGAGATAACAGGGGTTGGAGTTACACCGTCGCCTTGTTGGATCACCGTTTCCACGCCGTTTGCCGCGAGCACTTCCAGTGCCGTGCGCTGCGCGGAGTCTGAGATCGCGTGGGTGTCTTTCCCCATGTAGAGTGGGCCGTTGGTTCCTTGAGCGCGGCGGCAGTCGCAGATTGCCTGAGTAATAGCGAGAATGTGGGCTTCGGTGAACGTGCCGCTCAGAGCCGAACCGCGGTGCCCGCTCGTGCCGAAGCTCACCAGTTGGTTAGGATCGTGCACATCGGGATGGCGCTCAAAGTAATCCCTTTCCAGGCGCGCCACGTCCAGCAGCATCTCCTTGGGAGCCGGTTTGCCCGCCAAAGGCGAAATTATCTCTTCGTTTTCTACAGCACTTGGCATGGTTCCGCCTTCCAAATCTCTCTTGCGTATTCAGCTATGCTGCGATCGCTCGAAAACTTCCCGGAGCTCGCGATATTCAGGATGGCTTTGCGCGCCCATGCGTCGCGATCGGCATACAATGCGCCGAGCCTTTCTTGCGCTTGGCAATACGAGGTCAAGTCCGCTAAGTGCATGTAATAATCCCCGTGCGTCAGCAGCATCTCGCGCAACGGAGCGAACACGCCCGGCTCATCGCGGTTGAAGTGGTCGGAGAAGATCAGGTCCAGAGCCGCTTGCGTCTCGGCCTCATGCTCGTAGTGCCAGTAGGGACTGTACCAGGAGCGGCTGTTCGCTACCTGCTCCGCAGACAGACCAAACAGGAAGACATTCTCTTCGCCTGCTTCCTCGGCCATCTCGATGGTCGCGCCGTCGCGTGTACCGACCGTCAACGCTCCATTCATCATGAATTTCATGTTGCTTGTTCCGCTGGCTTCGTAGCCGGCGGTCGAGATCTGGTTGGAGACATCGCTGGCAGGAATCAAGCGCTCCGCCAACGAAACGTTGTACTCAGGTAAAAAGACAACGTTGAGGCGGCCGGCCAAGGCGGGATCAGCGTCAATTGTGGCTGCGAGATTGTTGATGAACTTAATGATTAGCTTGGCCAGGCGGTAACCCGGCGCCGCTTTGCCGGCGAAGAAAAACGTTCGCGGCGCCATCTCGACGCCTGGATTTTCCCGCAGCCGATTATAGATGACGACGATTCGCAAGGCGTTTAACAGTTGCCGCTTATATTCATGAATACGCTTTATCTGGCAGTCAAAGATGGTGCTTGGGTCCACTATCCGGCCAGACGTCGCCTTAAGCCAGTCGGCAAACCGAGTCTTGGCTTCAAGCTTTGATGCGCGGAATAATTCCAGAGCTTCGCGATCGTCGGCAAATGATTTCAGTTTCCCTAGTTGGCTTAGGTCGGTGATCCACTTTTCACCGATTACCTCTGTGATCGCTCGGGACAGGGCACGATTCGCTTCCAGCATCCAACGTCGTGGAGTCACGCCGTTGGTCTTGTTGCTGAAACGCTCTGGATACATTTCGGCGAGATCTTTGACAGTCGACGTACGCAGCAGCATCGAGTGGATGGCGGCCACTCCATTCGTGCTATGCGAACCTACGATTGCCAGATTCGCCATGCGAATCTTGCGCTGAGGGCCCTCTTCGACCAGGCTCACGCGCTGCACACGGCTCTCATCGCCCGGGAAGCGCAGGCGAACTTCGTCCAGCAGCCGACGGTTGATTTCGTACACGATCTCCAGATGGCGGGGAAGAAGTATCTCAAACCATGCAGCCGGCCATTTCTCAAGTGCCTCTGGCAACAAAGTGTGATTGGTGTATGCTAGCGTCCGCTTCGTTAGATCCCAAGCTTGCTCCCATCCCAAGTGCGCATCGTCAAGCAGGATTCGCATTAGCTCGGCGACCGCCATGGAAGGGTGGGTGTCGTTGAGTTGGATTGCGACTTTTTCCGGCAGCAGGTTCCAATCCACGTTGTGTCGCAGAAAGCGGCGTACGAGATCGGTGAGCGAGCACGCAACCAGAAAATACTCCTGAAGGAAGCGCAGCCCCTGCCCCGCTGTCGTAGAGTCATCGGGATAAAGCACTCGGGTGAGCGATTCGGCTTCGAGAGTCTCGCCCAGAGCACCAACGAAGTCGCCAGTGCCGAATTCCTGAAAATCGAAATAGTCCGGCGCAGCCGCGGCCCATAACCTGAGTGTGTTGATCGTCTTTCCGCCATAGGCCACCACCGGACGATCATAGGGAACACCGATCAGGCTCGACTGTTTGCCTGGGACGATCTTAAAGTTACCCCCTCGCAACAGGAAAGAACAATTCAGCTTAACTTCCACTTTTTCGTGCGGGCGCGCGATCTCCCACGGATCTGTGTTGCGGAGCCAGTTGTCGGCTTTCTCCCGTTGCCAGCCATTCACGATGGATTGCTTGAACATGCCGTATTCGTAACGCAGACCATAGCCGGTGGCGGGGAGTTGCATGGTGGCCATTGAGTCGAGGAAGCACGCCGCGAGGCGCCCCAAACCTCCATTGCCCAGGCCTGCATCTGGTTCCTGCTCGATCAACTCAAGCCAGTCGAGACTCTTGTCCTGAACGGCCAGCTGCACGATAGGATCCAGCAATAAGTTCGTGACGTTATTGGCCAGTGAACGCCCGATAAGAAACTCCATCGAAAGGTAATAGATGCGCTTAGGATTCTCTCGCTCATACGTGTTCTTGGTTAGGACCCAACGCTGCGCCAAAACATCGCGTACGGAGCTGGAGAATGCCTCGAAGCGCTCGCGTGCGCTGGCCACCTTCGGGTCGATCGCTCGATCAAAAATCAGATGTCGCTCGTAGAACGCGTTCTCTGTCCCGACGAACGGAATCGGGCCGCAAAAGTATCGGTCAAGAAGTTTTGCCCCGTTGGCTGAAGTGGTCGCGGACACTGCGTCTAGAACGCTGTTTGTGGTCATGAAGAGTCCTTTAGCTCTTGAAATGGGTCTGTAGCACTACGCAGCTATGTGGTGAGCGTCATTCCATAGCCTGATCACGGGCTGCGAAAGATTGTGTTCATAGCCCAGTTCGCTCAAGCTCGCCGTGCTCAGAGCCAAGTATCTTCCTGCGTAGATCGTGTCCAGCGCTAGCCAGCGGGTCGCCAGAACCCGGAGGAAATGACCGCTGGAGAAGAGAAGAACACTTCCCCCGACCGCTCGGGCGCGCTGCACCACGCGGTCTGCCCGCTCGCCAATCTGTGCGGGCGATTCGCCCCCCGGGCAGCCGTCCCGGAATAACTGCCAGTCTGGGCGTTTTGCAAGGATATCTTCCTTGTGCAGCCCCTCGTATTGACCGTAGTCCCATTCCACAAGATCGGGATCGATTTCAGCCAGAGGTCCGAACCCGGCCAGCTCGCAGGTTCGCGCCGCACGCTGCAATGGGCTGGTAAACACCTTGGCAAACTGCATTCCCTTCAGCCGTTCGCCGAGCTGGCGGGCGTGCCGTTCGCCATGCGGTGTAAGCGGTAGGTCCACCAGACCCGTATGTTGGCCCGACTCCGTCCAGGCTGTATCGCCGTGCCGCGCTGCATAGACAATTGGGAGTTTTTCGATCATGCAATCTCCGTTTTATGCATTCGAGGTTCCAACTATGTTGGCTAGGGGAGCTGGGGCCAAATCAGTGTCTTGCCCCGGCGAGTCAAACATTCCGTGACGACAGTTTGGCAAATGACAGCGCTAACCTTCATTCACGACTTCTGCGGCTCTGTGAGCCAGCTTCCAACATTCGGCAGCGATAGCCCAGTCCTCTTGCGCTCGAATCACGAGGATGCGTACACGCGATTGTGCCATGGAGACATCCCCATCGAGAGTGGGTTGCACATTTTGTTGAGGGTCAAGCCTGAGGCCGAGAAATTCTAATCCGCTGCATGCGGCGGCTCGTACCTCGGCTGAGTTCTCGCCCACCCCCGCGGTAAACACCAATGCATCCATTCCGTTCAATGCAGCGGCCATAGCTGCGATCGCCGCCCGCAGACGATGTATATAGATGTCATACGCCAGCTTCGCTCTCTGGTGTCCCCTTTGGATGGCGGCGAGGATGTCGCGCATGTCGGCGGAAACACCTGAGATGCCGAGCAGCCCGGATTTATGGTTCAAAACGCTGTCGATCTCCTCAGGATTCAGTTGGGCTTGACGCATCAAGAAAGTCAGAATTCCGGGATCCACTGCTCCGGAACGTGTCCCCATCATTAAACCGTCCAGCGGAGTGAAGCCCATTGTGGTGTCGACACCGCGGCCGCCTAGAACCGCGGATACGGAGCAACCATTACCGAGATGGCAAGTAACTAATTTGAGTGATGCTTGATCCTTCCCCAGCAGCTGCGCAGCACGCTGCGCACAGTACTGATGATTGATGCCGTGGAATCCATAGCGGCGAATGCCACCCTCGAACCAATCATAAGGTCCTGGATAAATGGTGGCAGCCAAAGGCATTTGGCGATGGAAGCCGGTATCGAAAACAGCCATCTGTGGAACAGCGGCGAAGAGCTTCTCGACGATGTTTATCCCCTCCAACTCCGCTCTATTGTGGAGCGGCGCAAACTCGGACACGCTCGCGATCGCCGCTTTTACCTCAGCGGTGATGACGACGGGATCCTCGAAATGGGAGCCACCGTGAACCACGCGGTGTCCCACCGCCTCGATATCGGAAAGTGAGGCAATCGCCCGTGCCTTCCCGTTCCATACCGTACTCAACAATTCCCGCACAACTTGTTCGCGGGAGGAGAATCTAACTTGTTCCTTTTGGACCGTCTCCTTGGAGTTCTTCACGACGGTCGCTGCTGTCTCGCCATTCCACTCGATCTTCCCCTCCCACAGAGCAGCCGGCGGGTCAGTCGGCAGTGCGTCCCCGAGTTCGTAGAGGCAGGCTTTTTGGCTGCTGGAGCCTGAGTTGAGCACTAGGATTTTCATTTCTGCGGGAGACCGTGTTAATTCTTGGTGGCCAGCGACGCGGGATCCGACAGTTTTGCCTGTTTTACCGCATTGGCCAAGTGATGCGCGAGGTTGTAAGTCGCGCGGAGGTTACTTCCAAAGAAACGGACATCTCCGTCCACAACGCGTTCAAAAACGACCTGATTCTCCCGTGTGCAAAATTGCGTCCGGACCTTCAACTTGGTTGCGCCAGTCACGGTAGTAACGGCCCGACGGGCTTCGCTTCCTGGCGTAAACGCCTCGACAGTTGTCTTCACAATTAGGAGCTTAGGAATATCGTTGGCGCGGCTGTCACCGCTCCGCAATACTTGCTGGAACCGGCCACTCTTCGCTAACTCCTCCAGTAGATTCTCGTAAATGGCAACTCTGAAGGCGGGCTCGATATTTACATTGCCCGGCACAACCTTGTCGACCTGAGCGCTCCATTCCGTGGCTACGGTGCGATTATCTGCGACTAGGCGCGACGGCAATTGATAGTGGACGACCAGGATTGCACCCGTAAGCACCGCCCATGAGACCTTCCTATTTGCTTTCATGCTTTCCTCCCGTGGGATTGGACTCATTGTTTGCGTACTCGACCCCGGCAACACGCACGCCTTGACCCTGTAGGTCGTTCTCAAGAACTTGCGCTTGTTTTTTGTCGATTTGGAAGATCGCGCCGTGAAAGCCACCTTCCTGATCGAGATATTCCACAGTCACGGTGACGTACTTCTTGTGAGCGAAGAGACCAATCACCCGCCCTCCGCCGAAAGGCGCGGCGACTCTGCCCACTGCCATGGGCGTCCCCCCTATCTCCTTGTCTTCCTCGCCGAAAAACACGGTCCGGATAGATTTCAGTGCTATCCGGGCGCTAGAACCCTCATCTGGGTGAAACTCCAAGGCGTCATTCTGAATTGAAATATCGCCGCTACTGTTCCTCCGTGTAGTGTCGAAACCTAAAATGTGGGTGGCGTGCAGTGTAGAGCCTGACGTGTTAGCGTTACCGTCGTTCTGGGCCATCACACTCACGCTGCAGTAAACGGCGAGTGTCAGATACCCGAGTAATTGACTGAGTCGTGCGAACCGAACAATCCGATGGTTCATGTTTCCTCTCCCGCCGGAAAGATACCGGCGCTTGCAGATCTGACATGAGCAGTTCGAAGTCCACCATGATCGCGCGTATCGGCCCCGCTCGAAACAGCTACTTAGATGGCGTCGCGTTGCCATTAACTTTCCTCCGGAGACGGTTGAATGCCCGGAACTCGGCAATTGCCGACACATCATCGTCCGAAATGCAGCCGGCGGGGCTTTGCAAGACACTCACAACACAGCTACTTTTCGAGCAGCGGAAATGGATGCGTGTTTGCCTTATGCAGAGTGCAGCCGAAGAGGGGCTGAACCTGAAATGAACAACCAGCCGACCACAAACGAGAGATTCGTTCGGGAAGGGGCAGTGACGGAGCGGTTCTTAGAGAGCCCAACCGAGGATTCGTTCGCCGAACTGTTCAACGTTTTTAGTCCGCAAATCATTGCGTTCTTCCGGGCGCGGGGCTGCGAGTTGGCGTTGGCCGAGGACTTGGCCCAGGAAGTGATGCTTACGGTTTACCGTAAAGCCTCGCAAGTTCGCGACCGCACATTGTTTCGCGCGTGGCTGTTCAAGGTTGCCCGGAACGCTCTCTGTCGCCACTATGGAAAGCAAACCCGTGAAGTGGAGACAGTGGAATTCACGGATGTCACCGATCGCTTGATCGCCGCCAGCCATAAGCCCGCCGGATCTCCTGCATTCGAGTTCCTGCACTGGATGGCCTTCCTGGATTCGCGAGAGCGCGAAGTCATGAAGCTGCGTTTCATCGAACAATGGGAATACCACGAGATAGCCGCTGCCCGGGACATCCCGATCGGAACAGTGCAATGGAGAGTATTCAACGCGAAGAAGAAGCTGGCGCCGCACCTTGCGACCCGGCCAAACAATACCCGTAAGGCTGCCTGAAGGCGTTAGAAGGAGAACTCAAGTGCCGAAGCTCGCGTTATTGGATCCAAGTAAAACAGGAAGGCAGGCGGAAGATCTGGAACACAATCTCCGTCGTCTCATCGTCGGACAACAAGAAGCAATTCATCAGATCGTCAGGGCGTATCAAACTCATCTGGCGGGACTGTCTCCGGTTGGCCGGCCAATCGGCAATTTTCTATTCCTCGGGCCTACAGGCTCTGGGAAGACTCGCATTGTGGAGGCGACCGCCGAGTCCCTTGTCAAGAACTCTCGAGCCGTGATCAAGATCGATTGCGCGGAGTTCCAACACAGCCATGAGATCGCTAAACTAATCGGGTCACCGCCCGGTTATTTGGGACACCGTGAGACGCACGCCTTATTGTCGCAAGAAGCGCTGGATCAGCATCACACAGAGAGAGTCAAGATCAGCTTTCTGCTCTTCGACGAAATTGAGAAGGCGTCCGACTCGCTTTGGAATCTTCTTCTTGGCATCCTCGACAAAGCGACTTTGACTTTGGGCGACAATCGCAAAGTCGACTTCTCGTCGACGATGGTCTTCCTGACTAGCAATCTCGGTGCGGCCGAAATGAGTTCTCTCGTCAGTCCGCGATTGGGCTTCTATGCGCCTTCTTCGGAGAAGACCGGATGTGACGCGAAGCTCAGCGCTCGAATTTCTCGAACCGGTATTGATGCCGCGCGCCGAAAGTTCACGCCGGAGTTTATCAACCGCCTGGATAAGATAGTGGTTTTCAAGTCTCTCGGCAGCGAGGAACTGCGGAGGATTGTCGATATTGAACTCGACATGGTGCAGCAGCGTATCCTGACTGCTGCCGCGAACAAGCCGTTTCTCGTTACTTTCACCGACCCCGCTCGGCGCTTCTTGCTCACGGAGGGCACCGACGTCCGGTATGGCGCGCGTCCCCTGAAGCGAGCCATCGAGCGCTTGCTCGTCCAGCCGCTGTCGAATCTGATGGCCACGGGCCAGATTCAGCGCGGCGATCGCGTCAGTGTGACCCATAGCGATGGCGCACCGACCCTAATGTTCTTCCGCGAGTCGGGAGTCATGGAAGCATGGGAAGCGGCCGGCCGGGCCGCTGCCTAGCAGCTCGGTCAATAGCAAGGTGCGTGCCCTTCCTCGTAGGGTTCGTGTCGCTGCCGCGACTGGCAGGTCGGGCTTTCTGCTGGCCTCTTGCTGTCGGAAGTGACAGTCCGACACCTTGGCGTGGAGACCGCCGCCTGCATCCAGACCGGATGTGGGTTCGTCCGTGATCAAGATGGGCGCGTTGCGGATGATGGCCCGCGCGACCGCGATTCTCTAGCGCCCGCCTGAAAGCGTCACACCGCGTTCGCCCACCGTCGTGTCGTACCCTTGAGGAAGTATCATCACGTTCGTGAGGTTCTTCCGCAGTTCATTGCGGCGCAGTTCATCATTCGGAAGCGCGCCGACAGCGTGCTTGAGGCCGTCTTCAACGATCGGAGCCCGCGGGAGGTTCCCGGACGATAACCTTCACTGCCTTCTTGAGCGCTTTTGCGTCCACGCCGGCGTCTTGAAGGGGGTCTCGCGATCCGGTTCCAGGCCAGCTTGGTCGCTTTCGAACGCCTGGACGGTGAGCGCACGACATCGCGGTCTCGCACGATCATGCCCCGCTCGCACCGTCTGTCGAGTTCCGCTTCGCGCGGGCTTTGGCCGCCCAGGAATGCCTCGGGGCGATCGCGCACGATGGTACGCGTGTGAAACCGCATGCGCATCAGCCGCCCCGAGTCGAATTCTGCGGACGGCTTGGTGACTTGCCCGATGATGCGGATCTTTACTCCTTCGCGCGCGGTCCCCAGCAGCCGGATCATCGCCCGGTCGCTGATCTCAGGATCGTAGATCAACAACTGCTTCTCCGTGCCCTTGATCAGGTGCGACAACTGCTCGCGGGCATTGATGGGACTTACCACAAAGCCTTTCAGTTCCGGCTTGTAGTGCTGCCGCCGAACATCGGCGTAGACAGGGCCGACGCTTCCTCGCGAACCCTGTGTGCCTCTGAGACGAATTTCACTACCCTGCGCCGTCCCGAACTCGACCTTCGGATTGGTGCTTCCGAATTTCTCTTTGACGAACCGGAACGGCCGGCCTTGGCGCCATCGCTGGACCACCCGGACTCCAAGCCTGGCCCGACGTGCCGAATTTCGCTGGCGCCTTCCACAGTACCAGTCATCGTTGAAAATTCTAGTGGTCGCGGGCTCGAGATCGAGGCGTGAAGACCGCCCGGTGTACCATCGCCCGCGAAAACAATCGACGCCGGTATGCACATGCCAAGCGCTATGCACGCAGTAACTCGCATCACGTCCATGTGCCTGCACCTGAACCATGAACTTTGGCATTCGATGTCACTACACTCGTGAAGAGCCGACCGGCGGATCTTGCTCGTGGCTCTTACGCGCCAGCGTCAGAATCCGGGAGTGCGCCCAACTTCCCGCTGGAGTTCCGCCCAGGCCAGTAGATATCCCAAACTTGCCTGGAGATAATTTGCCTGGGCCTTATACGTTTCGGCCGTAGCTTGTCGCTGCTCGGACACCAATACCACTCCCTGAGTCAATTGGTTCTGCGCCAGCCGCTCGCTCTCCTGCCGCAGTTTTACCACCTGACTTGCGACTTGGACCATGTGCTTCGTCCGTTCGACCTTGTTATAACTTCGTTGGATCCCAACGGCGACCTCCTCTTTCAAGCGGCTTAGATTCTCCTCGGCTTGCGCGAGTTGCGCTTCGCGCTCCCTTACACCGGCCCGCCGCTTGCCGAAGTCGAACACGTTCCAATCGAGATTGACGCCGAACGTACCGAAGTTTCGAACCAGAAACGGAACACCGTCCTGATAGCTGTGGCGCGCGTAGGCGGTAATGTCGGGGATGTAGGCCGATTTCGCGGCGGTCACACCGGCCTCTGCTTTCCGGACGGCTTCCTCGGCAGCCAAGATTTCGGGGTTCCCGGACCAGGCGGTCTGGACATATTCCTCGCGCGGGCGTTCGTCGAAGTTGGAGGGAACGGAAGGGTCCAGCTGCAATTGCGTATCGAGCGGAAGCCCCAACAGATCGTTCAGTTCCGTGGTTAAATCGGAGAGCTGAAGGTCCGCAGTGAGCACCGACTGCTGGCTTTCGAGCAACCCGGCGCGTCCTTGTATCGCCGCCACGTTCAACGCACTGCCGTGGCGCACGTCGTCTTCACTCTCCCGCAGATTCTCGCCCGCGAACGCGGTCTCTTTTTCGGCCGCTTGCTTCTGCAACTGCGCGACCAAGATGCCAAAGTACAGCGTATGCACTTGAAGCGCAACCTGATTCTCGGCGTTCTTCAAATCGTCGCGAGAAGCGGCGACGTCGGCGGCGGCAATCCGGTTTGCCGCATGAATCCGAATCAACTGCGTTAGCGGTTGGGAAATCTGTGTGCCGCTGGACAAGAAGGTCTTCTGGCCCTGTTGGACACCAACGCTCTGTCCGGGGACGAGGGTTCCCGCCACCGACCCGAGCGCGCCGGCTGGTATGACGATATTCTGCAGCTCCGTAACATGGAGAGCGTTTGACTGATTCGTAATTTGCGGGAAATACCCAGAACGCTCGCCAGCCTTCTTCTGCTGGTTCTCGACCACCTTCAGGCGGGCGATCTTCAGCGCGCGGTTCTGGCTGATTGCAAGGTGAACGGCCTCCGTCAAGGTAAGATGCCGTGTTTCTGCCGCATTTTGGGGGACTGCGGCTAGCGCCAGAACGCCGGCCATCGTCAAGGTACGAAACAAAAGCACGCGATTCATCACATGTTCCTCAAGTCTTTGTAACTGAGCTTGATGGGCCGCATAGTCAGCAACACCAGCAGAAAAACAGCCGAGATCCATCCAATGGCTATGAATCCATCGGAGATCGCCAGAGTATAGGCCTGCCCTCGCACTTGCTGGCTTAGGATATCGATCGCGCGATGTTGTGCTTCCGGTGATCCGGTGGAAGCTGGAAACAGTCCTCCGGTGACCATCCGCACTCGTTCGTCCGTCAGCCAACTGCTGGCTTGCACATGTAGCCCCAGCAGGTTGGAATGAAACCGCTCTCGCACAGTAACGAGGCGGGTCATGATGGCCACCCCAACTGAGCCGCCAAAAATGCGGGTGAAGTGCATGACTCCAGAGAACGTCGCTATGTTGGAAGCCTTGCTCAACGCGCCCCCTGCCAGAGCTTCCAAGACAATGCTGCTCACCATTCCGATGTAGGAGCAGGCAAATCCGACCGCCAGTGCAAGTTCGATTGGTTCGAAGCTGTTTCCTGCCCACGACGAGTCGACGTGCGCGCAGGTCCAGCACGCCACTGCCGTTACTGTAAGCCCAACAGCCAGGATTAGCCGTGAGTTCGTGTATATGATGATCAGCGCTACGAGCCAAACCACCACCAACTGCGGCGCGGCCACCCAGGCAAGGGCTTGGCCGGTTTGGATCGCCCGGTAATGTTGGATATTTCCCAGGAATCCCGGGATAAGCACGTATCCCGCCAAGAGCGTAAACCGAAACACGAAAATCGAGCTCGCAAGGATGATGGTATTCCGTGTGTTCAGGAACTCAAGATTTACGGTCGTGTTTGGACGCAGCACGCGTCTCGCCCAGGCTGCGGCCAGCAGGAACAGTCCCGCCGTTCCCATCCCGACAATCAAGCTAGAGTGCAACCAGTCCAGCCGTTCGCCCTGATCGAGGGCGCCGGTCAGCAGAGCCAGACCCAGGCTGAAGTAAGCAAAGCCACGCCAGCTTGGCCCCGGATCGGAGGGCGCCGCTCGGCGCGGAACGCCAAAATAGACGCAGATCATCATAAGCGGCGTAACAATTGCGGCAGTCCAGAAGATCCAGTGCCATGAGAGATGCTCAGCGTACCATCCCTGCAGTGCTGACGCCATATTGCTGTCAAAAACAATGTCTGCAGCATAAGCCGCAATGCCAAAAATGACCAGCCGCCTCGGCAAAGCAATCAGAGCAAACGTCAAAGTCAATGAATAGAAGGTGCCCGACGTCAGCCCTGCCAGGACGAGCAAACCAAACATTACCCAGATATTCGGCGCAAAGGGAAGCAGAAACGACGCAATCGTGAAGAATGCAGCGCAGGGCATCAGTATGCGGCGAGGGCCTAGCCGGGAGTTTAAGAACACGCAGAAAACTCCGCTGAACATCATGGCCATATCGAGCACGGTGGGAATCCAGGAAGCTTCGTCAAACCCGAAGCCGTGGGCACCCCTGATATCGGCCAAGCCGATGCTGATAAGACGCGCATTCAGCGTGGCGATTCCCGCTCCCAGAAAGACTCCCAAGGTCCCGATGTACGGGTTCGTCTTGATTTGGGGTGGACCCGCTTGCGCGGGGGTGGGCGGCGCTGCTTTCGCTTCTGTGACAGTCACCTGAGATTCTCCGTCACCGGCCGGCACGATTCGTCCGGACCGTGGCGATAACCGATAGGCCGGGCCGCAATCGTTCGTCCTCTGCCTGGCCGGGATCCAAAACGATCTTCACCGGCACTCGCTGCACGATCTTTGTGAAGTTGCCGGTGGCATTGTCCGGGGGCAACAAGGCGAACTGCGAGCCGCTGGCGGGAGAGACGTGATCCACTTTCCCTTTGAAAATCACGCCTGGAAATGCGTCCACCCGAATTTCAGCAGGGTCGCCCGCGTGAATGTGGCTTAACTGCGTTTCTTTGTAATTAGCGTCTACCCACACGTCCTTTTGAACTAGGGAAATAACCTGCGTGCCTGGACTAACCAATTGCCCGGCACGCACTTTACGTTCACTCACGACTCCGTCTTCTGGTGCAACAATTCGCGTATAGCCTAGATTGACCTGTGCCAGTGCGAACGAGGCTCTCTTTGCGTTGAGATCGGAGCGGAGCAGAAGTTCCTGCGAATCCAAGACCGCACGCTGGCGTTTCTGTGCTTCGAGTTCGGCCTTGGCGCTGTCGAGATGGGCGTGCGCTCGAGCCAGATCCGCCTGCCGGCTTGCCAACTGCGCCGTAGCCGCACTGAGATCCGCCTCCCGGCTCGCAAGCTGCGCGCGAAAACGCTCCGCGTCCGCTACCACCTGCTCCAACTTCTGCCTCGTCGCGGACTGCGTAGCTAGCAACGCTTCCTGACGGCGCCGCTCTAGAGTTGTACGTTCTACATCCGCTTGGCTTCCAGCGATTCCGCTGTGAGCATTCGCGATCGCGGACTTGGCCGCCTCAATGCCCGCCTCCGCCGCCGTGATGTCCGCTTGCGCCGCGCGAACGCCCTCTCCAGCCTGAAGAATCCGGGCATCCTGTAATTCCTTCTGCCGCTGATTGTTGATGAGCGCATCTTCGCCTGCGGTGACGGCCGCCTCGGCTTGCTGCACCTGGGCACGAAAATCGTCATCGCGCAACTGTACCAGCAAGTCCCCTGCTTTCACCGGTTGATAATCGGAAACCGCTACCTTAGCCACCAACCCAGCGACCTTGGTACTCAACGGCGTGAGGTCCGCGCGCACGTAGGCATCGTCCGTTTCCTGCGATGCCCGCTCGCTGGCCCAAGTATTCCAGTTACCGGCGATCAGGAACAAGACTCCTACAGCCATCAACAGAATCATCGCCGGGACTAACAATCCCTTCAAGCGTTGCCCCCAACTGGGGCTTTTCTGAACTGAATCCTTTGAATCAGGCATTCTTAACTCTCCTGGCGCTTCTCGATCCCTACTGTTCAACGTTGGAACGGCTCGACTGCAATGCGGCCACTGAAACGCGGTCCTGCATGGAAGAAACTAAACTCCCGAGAGCGCCCGCCAGTTCTCTGGACATTTCGGAAACAATACCGTTCATCGAGCGCTCGTCCAAGGTCGCCGTTTTCGTCGCGGTTCCCCGCCACAGAACTTCTCCGGTGTGCAAGGCGACTAGTCGTGCGGACAGGCTCACTTCAATTGAGACATTGGAGCCCTGGTCAACTTCTTCCAGGTGATCGAGTGTTCCGCTGAGCAGATACTCCGGAGACTGACGCCCATCGTAGACATCGACAGACTCGAAAAGTCCTCGCGCGCGTATCTCCCGAGCCAGGGCCTCGGTAATCACCTGCCGCGGGTCTTCAGCCCAGTGATCATAGTTATAGAAGTCCAATTGTTCGGGCGACGGCCGATACACAATAGGACCTTGCCGTAAGAAACGCGGAGCGCTAAACTCCCGGATGGCGACCGATCCTAATACCGGCTTCGGTGGATCCTCAGTAGACGGCGGTGCAGGTACGTTCAAGACGTAATAACTTGGAAAATGAGTCTTGCTGCCGCATCCAGCAAGGCTCACGAGTGCGGCCGTCAGTCCAAACGCACATATCACTCTTGAGTGGCGCATCAATTGCTCTCCCAAAACCATCCGCGGGCTTTCAAAATGCTAGGATCTCGTCAAGGCTGTCTTTGTTGGTGTAGCGCTGTATCCAACAAAAACGAGCCGTGAAAGACTCTTGACAATTGGAAGAGTCCGAACAATTACGGAAGCACAAGCGGTGACACAATTCGACATTCCAAATGCGCTCCGGCTCGAGGAAGTCCCGGGCGGATTAGTGCGCGTTGTGGTCTCAACGCCGGCCGCCGAAGCCAGCCTGTATCTGCAAGGCGCGCACTTAACGCACTGGACGCCACGCAGGCATCGGCCGGTCCTTTTTCTTAGCCCTAAAACTTTGTTCACACCCGGCAAAGCCATCCGCGGCGGCGTGCCAATCATTTTCCCGTGGTTTGGCCCCCGTAGCGATGGAAAGCCCGGTCCGGCTCATGGGTTCGCGCGCACGATCGAGTGGACGGTTGAAGCGGCACGCCTGCATGACGATGGAAAACTGCAAATCACACTCGCGCTTTCGCCCAACGACGTTACTCGCGGTTTCGGGTACGCCGGCTTCCACCTGCGCTTTAGTGTGACGATCGGCGCCCAGCTCGAAGTGGAGCTTGAGGCGTGCAACGATTCAAACGAAACGCTCACGTACGAAGAAGCATTGCATGCCTATTTCGCGATTGGTGATATTCATCAAGCTTCGATTTCCGGGCTTGAGGGCACCACCTACATCGACAAGACAGACGGCTTCAAGCGGAAAACTGTGGGCGGCGAGCCTATTCGGATCACGAAAGAGACTGATCAGGTACACTTGAACACCCGGGCTGGTTGCGTGGTACACGACCCAGTTTGGAATCGCCGCATCATCATTGAAAAGGCCGGCTCCGACAGCACCGTCGTGTGGAATCCTTGGGTTGATAAGACCAAGGGGATGGCCGACATGGCTCCGGATTCGTGGAAAGAGATGATCTGTGTGGAGACGGCCAATGCTGCCGATAACGCTGTCCGACTTCTCCCCGGCGCATCTCACAAACTGACCGCTTCCATCCGCGTAGAATAGGTCACTTCTCCGCGGTTGCCAAACAGCGCAGCGGCCTACTGCAGGGGATGGTAGTGCTGACCGTTGCGCGTGTAGCCAGGGTCGGGCGCCACGCTTAAGGGTTCCCGCAATTGGAACGTAAGAATGGATTCGGAGGGAACCTGCACCCGGCGGCCTCGTGTCGCGATCTGGCCGACCGCGCCCGCTGTTCCGCCTGCCAGAGCACCGATTGCTGCGCCTCTTCCGCCGCCGGCCACTGCGCCCAGAAGTGTCCCAAACAAGGCGCCACCGCCCAAGAACTTTCCGGTCCGGCGATTTGCGCCGATGCCGTCTTTCTTGTCTCCGGTCCGCGTCACGTCGTATGAGGTGACGCTGTATCGCTTTCCATTCACGACTACGGCGTCTAAATCTAAAGCGAGCGTGTGATGGCCGATGTCGCGGACCATCAGTTCGACATCGGATCCACGCGGAATTGCAATCCTGTTATTGCCATCGAAGACGTCAGCATCGACTACACCCGGGTATACGCGTCCATGGTCGGTATCCCGGGCATCGATCGCGTCATCTGTTCGAACTTGAATCGTTGTTCCTGCCGCAATCGTGTCGGCGCGAATTCCCGTAATGCTACACAGCGCCAGACACAATCCGAGTAGAAGTGTTTTGGACATCAAGAGTTTCTCCAATATTTGTGAACGCCGTCGTGCGGCCTTCAATGGAAAGGAGCCCGTGGCGATCCTGTTTGTTGGATCCGTTAACACCGCGAGGCGCGGTGATTCCCAGTGGTGCTTTAGGCTAATCCATCCAAGTTCCCAACAGAGAACAGTTGATCGGGACTCCTATCGTGTGTGGGTATTGCATTTCCCTCGTTCACAAAAAGTGTTATCAGCCATCGTCATGGCAGGCTGGCTCGGCTACGCTTCGCAGCCTCCCAGAAGTAGGCGGCAACAGCCGCAATCGAACTGGACTAGCCCTGATACGCCGTGTGCGAAGTTTGATAGCTTGCGAAAGCCGCTTCTGGGTGATATTGGTGTCAAGATCGACGCGACCGGGCCGTGGGCGAATGGATTCCGTCGTGCGCTAGGTTTCTGGAATACTGTCCTGGCTGCGAACTTGCACGAAGAAACCGACCTTAGCACTTGCAGCTTACGAATCATTGATGGAACCCCAGACATTCTGGGTCATGCGGTTGCAGCTCGGTCGCAAATCACGGATTGGGCTAATTTCAAGGGAAAGATCGCTGTTAGCCAGGTGGTGGCCGAGGATATGAACAGCGATGAAATCTACGCCGCGGCTGTGCACGAAATCGGTCATGTGCTGGGCCTTAAACATAGTGCAAACAACCATTCCGTCATGTTCTTTCTCGACGTCGACGGCACGGACGTTCTTGATGGCAAGGATATCCTGGACCTGAGCAGGCGCCATAAGCTACGGCCAGCAATCCTCGCCAAGGGTTTTGTGCCGATCCGGGCTAGTTCAGCGGTAATCGCGTCAAAACCGGAAGTCTGGGCGATCGCTCCCCAAAGAACCGAAAACCCGCGTACACCAATGCGCCAGGACGATGGAGTCGCAGAAAGCGCCGCGCCCTCCGCCAATCAGAAATAGCCCAGTCAGAGTTTCGCGGAAGCTTAATCTCGGTGCCGGTTCCACAGCAAATGCCTGCCCCCAATCAGCACAGCCACGCTCGACTCCGCCCAGCTAGGGGCATTGTTTTCAAGCAGACACATCAATGCGGCGGTATGGCTCCCGAACTGCCCTAGTATCGGCGTGAAACACCGCGCATGGCTGTTATCAGGACTGCTCGCGCTACTCATTCCTTTGAGCGCGCCGGCCGGAGACTTGTCCCCCGCACCCACGTCCGCCGAAGCTCTGGCTTTCGCCCGTTACCTGGCTTCCATTCAGGAAGCCGACCCATGGACGGAATCGGGGCCTGTGGAGGTGGTGATCGAAGCCTGGTTGCCCAGCCTGCACAAAGCAAGCCGCTTGGTGGCGGTCCGGAACACCAGCGAATCCGAACACAGGGAGTATTTCGTCCTCAATTGCCAGGGTGATGCGGCTGTACTAACAAAGGTAATTGCACCTTATCTCTCCGCAGAGGAGGAACTGGAAAATCTGCCGGTAAAGTCGGTCATGATCACACCGACCAACTATATATTCCGATACGCCGGCGTGGCACGCACTGAAGACCCGACAGCATACGCGTTTCAAATCGCGCCAAAGAAGAAGCGCAGTGGCCTTCTTAGAGGCGAACTCTGGATTGACGGCACCACTGGTACTGTACTCGCACAGGCGGGGCACTTCGTTAAACTACCTTCTCGATCTATCCGGCGCATGGATATCGTGCGGTACACCAAGCTAGACGGTGACGGCTCTGTCTCCGCTCGCATCACTCGCACGGCTATTGAGATGCGGCGCATAGGACGTGCTTACTTAACGATGACAGAGATCCTTCTATCCAATACCATCGAGACTGAGCCATCCCAACCACCAGTGGCGATTCGCGTCCCATCAGACGTGGGCGGATTTTTTCGCCAGTAGGTTAGACAGTCATCCGCGGGCGGCGTGATTGTGCCTTTGGTGATTGGCGGAATCGCTCGCCCGGCCGGTGATCAGGGTTCGATGAGAGGCGTTTGGGAAACCAACTGCAGTTCCATAATCAGACCGAGACGCCAATCCATTTGATAGAAGAGCGCTGTGACCTTACCGGGCAACACCTTGCGAAAGACTGGAAGGTATCTGAGGCGCAATTGCATGATGGACTGCTCGACGGCCGCACGCCCCTTGATGTAGCTCTCTGCCTCCTCGCCGGTCATGGTCGTGTAATTCTGTGCGTACTCCTTGAGCAGCGCGTACTTCTTATCAGTGATCGCGCTCAATTCCATGGTGTACCGATCGTATATGGGCCAGAACTGTTGAGCTTCCGTGTCCGTCAAGTCCAGGTTGGCAGCGATGATCTGCTTTTTCATAGACCTGACGTCCTTCCGGAACAGGTTGATGTCGTCGTCAGATACCGCCGGCTCTTGGGTTTGGGCAAATGCTCTCGTGCCACTGTTCACCGAGGCTCCGGCCAGCAGAGCAAGCATCATCCACAGTCTCTTAGTCATCCATTCTCCTTCGCCGCCTGTCAGCGGTTCTCAGAAGAGAGGAGGAGCGGCCGCAAGCTTTTGTTGGGTGCGATAAGGCTCAGGCGCCGCGCGCCTCGGCGTGAATCGCGACACTTTTCTCCGCGTCGAGTTGGCTGAGGGCAACTGACGCTTCGTAAGCCTTCGATTCACTGTCAAGAACTACAACAAGCATTCTTTCCATTGCCGCGTTTTCCTAGGATTTGGTTCTTGCGTGGGGCTGGATAGACCTATCGAGGCTGGCCGGCTTCCCATATACTGCGGGCGCTGAGCTAATCAATCGGTATGATCAGATTGACCTTGGCTTGCTTGGACGAATTGAATTTGCTCACTCTTTTTGGCTTCGACCACCACCTTCTGTACTTCGCTTTCAAGATGTAGTCGATATCGTCATGCAATCCACTGAAGTGGTAGCCGCCATCGTCATCGGTCACGTAAGAGACGACCGACAATGTTTCGGTGTTCTCCAGTTGCACAGCGGCGCCCCGGAGCGCATTGCCCCCCAGGTCAGTGACAACGCCAGTTACCAAGCGCGTCTCGAATTGTGGCGAGGCCGAGAGTCCCGCTATGAGCAACATCACTGAAAGGCGGACAGTCCTCGTCAACATGTGGATGCTCGCTGTTAACACGCAAATTGGGATCCGTGCAGCGTTCACGCCATCGTGAAGTCAGGTGCTGGTTTGGCTCGTATCCTCCTTTAGTCGAGGCTTAGCCTCATACTTGGAGGCGCACTTGGCCTGAATCTTCGTGGCTTGAAACACGCCATCCGGACCAAGCCTGCCATCGGCAATCGCCTGGGCATCATCTTTGAACGTATCCGGCAACGGGTCTATCCCCTTGTACACAACTTTCAACCTGAGGCCATCCTGGTGCCTCTTGTTGGGATCTTGATGGATGATAAAAGACACTTCGGCTCCGCTGCGGACAATCGATCCAGGCTCGACATAACCGTCCACGCGCAGGCGTCTTGTCTGGGCTTGATCACCCATTCGGCTGAGCTCGGAAATGGTCTTGAAGTAGGTCGCGCTTTCTTTCGTCCCTCCCATGGCGAGCCAAACCACCGCGCCGATGATGGCGACAACCAGCTCTCCGAACCTCACGTATGTCTTCATGTTGTGTTCCCCAAAGGAAGGAATCTGCGCGCCGCTCGCTTAACCGGAGGTCCCAGTTGAGCCGAACGGCGCGAACCTCCGTGGATTACTTCTTCAGGCTACGGACGTATGCGACAACGTTATCCAATGCCGATCCGGAAACCGATTTGATCGAGCTCATCTTGCCCTTGCCGTCGGTGATGATCCTCTTTATGTCGTCGTCGCTCATTGCCTGGACGTCGGCCGACTTCAGATCTTTTATGTCAACCTTGAACATCTTGGCGATGGCTGGGTTGGCTGTTCCGTCGGGTCCGTGACAGGTCTTGCAAGACTTGTCGTAGATCGCTTGACCTGCCTTCGCATCGGCGGCTGACGCCACCGCTCCCGATAAGCAAGCGAGTGTCAATATTGTGAAGATGATTCTCATAGTTGCCCTCCAGTTATGGTTTTCTACTGCTGTTCGCGCTCCGACCTGCGTCAGTACTGCGCGTGAACCTGCTCTACGTCGAAGGCCGCGCCGGGTTGATGACAAACCGTGCAACTCTCGCCGAGCTCCGACGTATTGGCGAGGAAATGCGCCGCCGCGTCCTTAGCTACGTGACAGCCCGAGCACGCTGTCGCGGTGGCGCCTTCAGGATTAATCCAGCCTTGCGGATTGACTGCGTTATTCAATCCTACGGGCAGGTTGGCCTCAGAACCGTTCACGTGACACAGTGAGCAGTTGGCCAGGTCCGTCGCTTTGCCGTTGGGGCCCATTGCTGGAAACAGTGTTGTCGAAAAATCGTTGTGACTGCCGCCGTAACCCACAACTGTGTAGCTGCCTCCGTCGGCGACCATGTTCACGCCATCGTGAATCCGATGAACGAGCAGCGGAAACGTGATGCCCTGCGGAGGCGCGGATTTATCTGCAGCCACTTGAGCGTTCCCGCGTTGGGACGCATCCGTATTGGAAGGATTGTGGCACATCACGCAGTATTCCGTGTCGTTGCGCAGCGACCCGTGCACGGACAAGGCCACGTGACATTGATTGCAATTGCTTGTGGCCACCACCTGCCGTCGTGGTGTCACCTGCGAGCCGTCCACGGAAAAGTAAACGACTTTATTCGGCGCACCGTAAGTAATACTCTGCTGGGACGTTGTTCCTGCGAGCACTGTTTCGGTCCGGCGAGCTTCCACGCCGATCGCATACGTCCCGGTCGCCATCGCCGGAACCGCGTGGGTGAACGTGTACGCGCAGTTCCCACTCGCGTCGCAACTGGCTTTCGCCGCACTCTCGGTAACGTAGCCCGGCGTGCTTGCGGTGTCGCTTCCAAAGCTGGTGTATCCGTAATCGCTGGTGGGGCCGGCCATGGTGAAAGAGATGGAGCCGAGCTGCGAGAGGGCAAGCGGCTTGCCGCTCCCATCCTGAACCGTGAACGACACCACAGGAGCGCTCCCCGCTGTGCCGTCCTGCACTTTCGTGATGTTCACCGCCAAGCCCGTAAGCAAGCTAGAAGCTGTGGGCGCGACGTGAGCACCCTTAATGGAAGCATCAAAATCGAGTTCGCCCTGAGGGATGTGGCAATTGTGGCACTGGTTATCGTCCGGCTGCACACCACCCGGGTGCTTGTCACCGGTCGCGAAGTTCACGTCGTTGTGGCAGGCGCCGCAGGCAGCACGCGTTGGGTTAGTGAGATACGCAGTAGCCTGCGCGGCCCCGGTGGTCTGCGAATGGCAGGTTTCGCAGCGCCGCGGATCACCCGGATCGGCCGGGTAGACGACGTTCGTGAAGTCGGTCGCATTAATCATCAGAGGGGTCCCAGCGACCACGCTGGGCAACTTGCTTCCCATGTGAAGCTGATGGATGATTACCTTCAAGTCAAGCGAGCCCCCAGTGGTGGTGTCCACATTCTGCTGGGTGTGGCAGAGCACGCACATCTCGATGCCGCGGCGCCTTCCGCCGTGGTACGAAAGCTGATCGTGGCAGGTATTGCAACTTGCAGTCTTGATCACATCGTGGATTTTGGTGACCGCGGCCCCGTCAGGCACGAAATTGAATGTCGCGCTCGCGAAGTTCGTGGGCAGATTGAAGTCGGTCAGAACTCGCGATGCGTAGATGCCGATGGTGTGCGTGGCGGTCGTGTCGAACCCACTAGGCGCCTTGGTGTGGAAAAGATACTGATATTGTCCCGGACCAATGTTGGTAACGACACCGCCAGCATCGGGACCTGGCTGGTTTGTCGACGCGACTGCCGGTCCGGAATTGGTCTTGGTTGTGTAGGCCGTATATTCTTCCTGGTTGTTCGGCAACACTGCTGCTATGTAACCCAAAGTGATCGCTCCCGGTGTCGTGACGCCGGCCGCATCGAGCGGCAGTCCGCTCGGGTCTGTCAACGTGTAGGTTGTGAAGATGGTCCCGTCGGCAGCGATCTGGGCCGAGTTGATCGTGATCACGAGACCAGGGCGGACGAAATCAACCAGCGCCGGGTCGGCGTAGTAGGCCTTCTCGCGAGGGGAATACTGGTGCTTCTGGACTCCAGCTGTCAAACAGAGAACGGCGATGCCCAGCAAGGCCGCTGGTCGCGCAAGATAACGAAACGAATTCATCCATTCCGTGATGTTCAGTGTGGTCTTTTTCATGGGAATAATCCTCGCGCTAGCGTTTCTGCAGATTAGCGATTTGGTCTGTCAGGCCGAGCGTCGTCAACACTTGCGGATTTGCCTCGTCTACTGCGAGCGGCACGTGACAGGTGTTGCAGTCCTGCGTGATCGTCGCTTTCTGATCGGAGGTGGAGTGCGATCCATCATGGCATCGAAAACAGCCGGGGAAGTCGGTATGTCCCAGATTGTTGGGGTAAGTACCCCAGGTCACTTTCAGGTCGGGGAATACGTTGCGGTTGTAAATTGCAGCGATCTCCGCCCCGGCGGCGGTGATGTCGCGCGCACGCGTGGAGCAGATGGACGGATCGGTTTTACGATAAAAGTTGACTAATGCCGCCGGAATAACCCGCGATGCCTCTTCATTGCTCGCGTAGTTCGCCTTGAGTAACTCCATCGCCTTCTTCTTGACATAAGGCAGCGTTGGAGAAATATGGCCTAACCCCATAGCTTCGTCCACTGCTCGCTCCGGGAGTTCGAACGCGTGGGTTGGGCGGTTGTGACAATCGACACACTGCATCTGATAGCGGGGCAGCCGCGCGACCGACTGAGACGTCGAGCCATCCGCCAGGAACGTGCGGACTTCACCCGTATTCCGGTTGCGGTACTCGACCCAGGGAATGGTCTGACGTTTCGCATCGGCGGCCGCGTAATGGATTTCGACTCCGGGTGCGAGATGTTTTCCGTGAATACCTCCGAGATCTCCCCCGCCAGTCAGCATCATCAACGCTGTCTGGGTTTGAGTATTGGTTGCATCGTCCTTGAAGTGGAACAGTACCCGAAGCTTCACTGAGTCGAAATTTTGCGGGTAATGGCATTGTTCGCAAGTGCCGCGGGACGGAACCAGACGGTTGGTTTCCATCGCCGATTCAATCGGATAGTGAGCGCGCTTGAACACCACGTCAATCAACTGCCGGGTACCCGCTGCCTTACTTGCCACCCATCCGGCCGCGCCTGGCGCCACGTGGCAATCCACGCAAAGAACATCTGCGTGAGGCGAATTCTGATGTGCGGTGAACTCCGGTTTCATGACGTGGCAACTCTGGCCACAGAACTGCGCGGTCTCCATGTGCTGTACGGCACGGTACGTTCCCTGAGTCCCTATCACTATATTGACTGCGGTGGTTACGGCGAAGAAGACCGCGAGTTTTCGAAGGTAAGTTTGCCGTTCTGGCGCCTTCAGCAGGCCGCTCTCAATCCGCTTGCGAGCAAGGAAAACGCCGAGGGCGATCAAAACCAAGCCAGCTACGAAGACGATCGGAATAACGAGAAAAAGAACGATGCCGATGTAGGGATTGCTGGCATGTCCTCGAAGCTCGGTTGGGGCGGCGAACAGCCAGGAGAAGCCAGCCGTCGTCACGAGTGCCGCCCCCAGCATGCTTATCCAATGGCTGCTGAGCAGCATCAGTATCGGGCGCTTTGAAGCGTTGTTCACGGTTCTTTAATACCCTGGTCGAAGTTGGCACCCGGACCGCTTTTGGCCGACTCTGCTGACTGCGGCTTCTTGGACAATAACAATGCCACGATGCAGCCAATGCAGACAGACATAGGGATGCCCAACAACAGCAAAATAATTGGCGCCGATGACGGCCATGTCAACACCTCGATACACCCCGTGGTTCCAAACCTTCCTTGATATTGGTCCTGCAGGAAAGAGACCTGCGCGAACAAAAGTGTTGGCTTCGCATCATGTCCTTACTTCGGCGAGCAACTTGAGCATCGGGCGGTAGGATCCTCGTCGAGCGTCGATCGATTAATCAGCATCAATTCCCCCGGGACTCCCTACTATGCGGGCCGCAACCATGGAGTGCACTTCCCGGGCCTACCGGTCTTTCCATGAAGTGCGCTGATTAGAAAGCACTTATGGCTGGATGCGACACAAGCGATAAGCGTGTGGATGACAGGGGAGCGTCAATTGCCGTGGCGTCTGACGGGGTTCGGGCTTTCTGAAGATAGTAGGCAGCGGTTCGGGCACTTTCAAAGACTCTGGTAGAAGGCTCCAATGAACCCTCAGACTGGTACACACTACTCTCCGGCGTAGGCTGGACGGCGCGGATATTGAACCGCCGGCAAGGTTGCTAACCATCGCTCTTCGACAAAATACGGCAGCGTAATGACTGTGCTGATTCAACATGCTCATCCGGCGCGTAGGAGTGGGCAGACCAACCGAAGGGTCGAGGTGAAAGTCCGATCGGAGGTTATTCTGTGGGAGGACAGAGAGTTGTAAATGACGGGCGTGTGTGTCACGCCCGTCTCGCCTTTCAGACTCGTAAGACGAGTGAAGCGCCCGGCGCGCAAGCCGACCGCGCGATCAAGCCACGCGGATCAGTTTCTTGTTCACAAACTCGCTGATGCCCAGATCGGAAAGTTCGCGGCCATAGCCAGAGTTCTTCACGCCGCCGAACGGAAGGTCGGGGGCCGTCCAAGTCGATTGGTTGATGAAGACCATTCCCGTCTCGATCTGGCGGGCAATGCGCTTCCCCCGCTCGACATCTTTGGTGATGACGGATCCACCCAGCCCGTATGGAGAGTCGTTCGCAAGGTCGATCGCCTCTTTTTCATTCTTCACACGGAAGACCAGCGCAACTGGGGCGAAGAACTCGACGTGAAAAGCCGGGTTCTCGGGAGTAATATCCGTCAGGATTGTAGGCGCAAGAAAGTACCCTGGACGGTTGAGCCGCTTACCGCCCGTAAGGACCTTGGCGCCACCATCGACCGCCGTTTGGATCTGTTTCTCCACTAACTCCAGCGCACCTTTCGTGCACAGCGGGCCCAGCGTGGTTGTGGGGTCCATCGGGTCGCCGGGGACCAGCGCCTCGAGTTCTTTTCTGAAGCGCTCCAGGAACGTGTCGGCGATCTTTTCGTGGAGGATGAACCTTTTTGCAGCCACGCAGCACTCGCCGGTGTTGTTCATTCGCCCCCAGACACCCCACTTAACGGCGGTATCCATGTCGGCGTCATCCAGAACAATGAACGCGTCACTGCCGCCCAACTCCATCGTGGTTTTCTTCAGAGCCTGCCCGGCTTCAGCGGCAACCGCCGAACCCGCCCTCTCGCTGCCAGTCAGTGCGACACCCTTGATCCGCGGATCTGCAACCGCCTTCGCAGCCTGCTCGTTCGTAAGGAAGACGTTGGTGTAGACGCCTTCCGGAGCGCCCGCATCCAGAAACAGCTTTTCGAACGCCAGCGCGCACTGCGGCACATTGGGCGCATGCTTGATGATCAGTACATTACCCGCCATCAGGTCCGGTCCGGCGACGCGTGCCAGCTGATAATACGGAAAATTCCACGGCTCCACGCAGAACAACACACCCAGCGGTTCACTCTCCACGACGGCTTCCCCTTCCGCTACTTTGAGCTTGCGGGGCGCCAGAAAGGTCCCGGCGTTATCGGCATAGTAGTCCAGTATGTCCGCGCTCAGAGTGACCTCCGCCTGGGCCTCGCGGTACAGTTTGCCCATTTCGAGCGTGATGGGTCTTGCGAATTCATCCAGTTTGTCACGGAGAATCGCGGCCGCTTTTTTGACAATGGCTTTCCGCTCAGCCAGCGTCCTCCGCTTCCAGTCGTTCTCGTAAACGGCTTGGGCTTTTGCGATGATGCCCTGCAATTGCGCGTCCGTGTGCTCCGGAAACGTTTCGATTAGTTCCTCTGTTGAGGGATTGATCGTTTGATAATTCATAGATGTAAATACTCTCCTTTGTTGTTGTCAAATTTCGGCACACTGTACTCTAGAAGCCGTACGAGATACCCATCGCGACCTGGTGGCGGGCCTTCAGGTCCGTACCCGGCATAATGTGGTTTGCGATCTGCGCAATCCCGAAGTCTACATTGAAGTTGTTGAATTTGCCCTCTGGAGCCGGCACCACGCGCACGGCGTAAGTGAATGTCGTTGGAATGCTGGCAGCGCTCAGGTATTCTGGATGTGTGGGTTGTTGCGCTACCTCGCTGGCGAAAACGACACTGCTTCTGGCCGGGCCGTGGAAAACGAACGCCACCGCGCCGAAGGCTCGCCCTTGGAATCTCGTGGCGTTGCCGGCCATACCATAGAGTTCTGCGTTCGTGCCCCGGAACCCGCCGCTCAACATGATCGGCATGGCCTTGGTTTCGGTGATGGTTTTGGTGGCCACGATGTAAACATCGCCGTTGGTCGTGTCTTTCCCATTAATTGCACCGCCCACGTTGTGAACCTGCGTGCGTACCAGAAACCCAGCGGAAACTGCGGGAAGCCAAGTGTGACTGTCCAGGTTCTCGGGCAGGATGTTGACCTTGCCATGGAAAATGTTGAAGCCGTTGTGCCACAGCGGACTGAGCTCAGGGGAGTCAGCCGTCTGGTGAATATCGCGAGTGTACCCAAACTCAATACGACTAAACGCCCCCTCCGTTACTGAAAGCTTGCTGAAGTAGCCAATGACACTTCCGCCATCAAGGAAGTGATAGCCGACGGTGGGCATCCCAAGGTTGTTTGAGGGAGACTTCAGGACGTAGGCGAGGGGCGTGACGAACACGCCGGTCGGACCTTCCAAGCCTAGGTTTTGCGCTTGCAGCGCGCCGCCAGCGAGCGCGGCGAGCATGATCGCGGACAGAACGAAAACTGAGCGAAAGACCCGATAAAGTCCTTTTGACACAACATTTCTCCTTTGAACTATTGCCCGCTTGTTCTTGTCAAATTGGCGCCCCTGCGAGCGAGCGGAGCAGTAATAAGCCTTAAGCGCGCTAGGGAGGCCGACTGTTGGCTGCGGCAACCCGACTTCCCCACTCCATCAACTGTTTCGTACAGTCGTCGCGATCGATTGTGCATTCGATCAGGGTCGGGCCGATCTTATGGGCGAGCGCCCCTGTGATGGCTGCGGCCAGTTCCTTTCCGGTCGTGGCACGGAACCCTTGCCCGGCACCGTCGGTGGAATTGAATACCTTCATGATCCCCGCATAATCCCAGTTCTTTATGTTGTTGTATGGCCCGTCGTGAATTTCCACCTCGATCGTGTATCCGCGATTGTTGACGAGAAAGATAATCACCGGCAGCTTGAGTCGGACCATCTGGCAGACCTCCTGCGCGGTCAACTGGAAGGAACCATCTCCCACCATCAGAACGATCCGCCGGCCCGGAGCGGCCACGGCGTATCCAAAAGCCGCCGGCACGGACCAGCCGATGCTACCGTATTGCATTTCGATCTCGAATTTCGCACCGTCCGGGAGCACCATGTTGAAGCCGTTAAACCAGGAGTCACCGGTCTCGACGAGCAGCGTTGTATCGCGATCGATAATGTCTTGGATTTGACGGCACATTTCCGCCCGCGTCAGCGGAACGTCCGGGTTGGCTATTGCTGATTGCGCTGTTTCAACCCGGGTGCGCTGAAACTCTAGCAACGTTGTCGTGTTTTTGGGGTTCTTCTTCACTGCCTCCGCGAGTGCCGCCAGAAATTCGTTCAGAAATACGCCGTCATAAGTAACGCCAGCCACGTGAACACGATCCGGATCAACGTGTATCGTCTTGCTCGCTGCTGGTTGCGCGGACCATCCGACTGTCGTGTAGTCATTAAAGATAGGTCCGGCAGCCAGTACTGCGTCAGCCGACTCAATCAGCTCGCTGCAACCTGGACTGCTGACTGAACCGAGATAAACGCCGACAAACTGGGCATGTTCTTCCGGAAAGAAACCTTTGGCACTGGGCATCACGGCGACGCCGCAGCCGATTGCTTCAGCGACGTCGCGAAAAGCTCGTACTCCGTCATATGATCTGAGCCTGGGTCCCGCGAGAAGAATCGGCCTGACCGCATTTTGAAGAAATGTGCTTGCGGCATCCACTGCCGCGGCCAATGACGCGGAGTCACTCTCAGGTAAGTCCAACAGCGACGCACGCGGCCCGGGCGCCGAGCAAACGGCACTAGACAAGTTACAAGGGATCTCGATGTAGACGGGCTTTCTGTTTCGGATGGCCGCGCGAATTGCTTTGTCAATCAGCCAGGGCGCTTCTTCTGGGTGAGCGATTGCTACCGCCTCACACGTAATGTATCGAGCCATCTCGAGTTGATAGCGGTAGTTCGTCGTCCCCAGCGTGTGGTGTAAAAGATGATAAGCACCGAGATCGTTGGTGTTCGGGCTGCCGGAGATGAGTATCACAGGAAGGCTCTCAGCATATGCGGAGGCGATAGCATTGAAGGCCGATAAAGCCCCCACGCTGTAAGTGACTACGCAGGCCGCGGCGCCATGAGCGCGCGCATAACCTTCCGCGGCATACCCACAATTGAGCTCGTTGCAACAGTAGACCTGTCTCACCTTCTCGTTCAGAAGTAGCTGATCCAAGAGAAGAAGGTTGTAATCCCCGGCCACTGCAAAGTGGTGCTTAAGCCCGATCTGCTCAAGCCTGGTGGCCAAGTAACTGCCTATTGTGACTGTCGAAAGCGACGACTTACCATTCAGTGGCAACCGCTTTGTTCTGGGTTGAATCTTTGTGATCATAGATCCGGTCTGCCGTGGCAAGAGGCGCCAAAACCGTTCTTGGCAGGTGATGCAGCTTCAATACGGTGCATTCCTAGGACCACCGGTCCTTCCGTGAAGTGCTTTGATTAGAAAGCGCTTGTGCCTGGATGCAACGCTTATAAAGCGCGCCGATGACATTAGATCGTCAATTGCCATCGCGGTCGGCAGCGGTTCGTACCTGCAACCAGTCACGGAAGGAAGAACTCGGCAGTGATTTTCGACCAGTTAGCGCCCGGCAAAGCAGCAAGCAAGTCCTCGCTAGGCCGCTTGCCGTCAGCGGCAGCAACCAGCGAAGGTTGTTCGGCGTGCAAGCGGCTGACAGCCTCCTTCATCCAGTTCTTGACCAAGTTGACCGGCAAGAGGTTGTGCCACGGGCTGATCTCGTCGTCGACGTGCAGCGTCATCAACCAGCCCTTGCCGTAAGAATCGCGGCGCAGCAGCGAGGGGTCCTTTACGACATCCGGGTTCACTTCCACGACTTCGCCCTCGATGGGAGAAAGCAAAGTGGCCGTTTCACCCTTTCGATGAAGCTTGACCAGTGGTTGCCCCTGCCGGAACCATTCGCCGGGCTTTGGCAGCTCCATTGAGTCTATGTTTCCAGCAAGCCTAGCCGCGAACTCGTCCACACCGACGCGGGCGGTATCACCCTGCTCACGCTGCACCCAGGTGTGCCCGGTATGGTAGCGAAGTCCTTGCGGAACAAGAAATCCTGAGACGTAGCTCGGCGACAATTCGAGTGCGGTCGGTGAGACGGCTGGAGCGAGAACGGGTTTTTCGGCCCCACTCTTCCGCCAGCGCCGACTAATTATGTAGTCGGCGAGGACACCGAGGCAAAACGTCAAAATCGTCAGGGTGATCATGGTGTACGTTCGTCTCTTAGTCCCGCGCGTGGGGACTCGCAAGGTTACGTGCACTTTCCGTGCCCATCGAATTGCACTGAAAACTAGACAACTGTGAACGGATTCAACGGACACGGTTGGCCCGTTCGTGGCGCAGAATTGTCATTTGCCAACAGCTACTGCAAGAGTCCCGGCGTTCTAGAGAATTCTGTCGGAGCAAGTGCGCAAACAAAGACGGCGCCACAACGCTCTCATTAGATGAAGGATCGCGCCCGACCGGGTGCCAACCATGGACAAATTCCAGCTTCAAATGGAGCGCGAGTGACCCGCGGGCGCTGGCTGTCGCCGCTGCTGATCCTGGCGACAGTCGCCGGCCAGGCAGTTGCGCAGCAGGGCGCGACCTCCGGCGTCTCCTCTCAGTTACGGGGAATTGCTTCGGCCGGCTATCTGCCCGAACTTCGATGGCCTGATTTCTCCGACTATCGCGCGCACGTTCAGAAATTTTACGAGCCTTCGACCTACACGCCGGCGTGGATAGGCGATGGCCAGCCAACCCCGCAGGCGCACGCGATCATAGAGCTCTTGAAGCGCGCGGACACCCAAGGTCTGGACCCTGAAGACTATGATGGCTCCCGCTGGGCCGATCGGCTGGCGCGCCTGCAAAAGTCTCATGACAGCAGCCAGGTCGCAACTTTCGATGCGGCGCTCACGGTTTGCTTGATGCGTTACATCTCCGATCGCCATGTCGGAAAGATCAATCCGCAACACTTTAACTTCGGACTCAGCGTCGAAGCCAAGAAGTATGACTTGCCTGCTTTCTTGCGGGAACGGCTGGTCAAAGGGGATGTGAAAAAGGAGCTGGCCCAAATCGGACCGCCGTTTGGAGCGTACAAGCGCACGCTGGGGGCCTTGCAGCGCTACTTGCAACTGGAGCGGGAAGACGACGGTGAGAAACTTCCGGTTTCGAGCAAAGCCATTACGCCAGGCAGTCCGTACGATGGCACGCGTCGATTGGCTCGCCTGCTGCGCTTGTTGGGTGATCTGCCCGCAAACGCGGCAGTTCCCGACAATTCCAATTTGTACGAGGGTGCGCTAGTGGAGGCGGTCAAGCGCTTCCAAAGCCGACATGGCCTGACGCCTGACGGCAGATTGGACGAACCAACTCTGAAAAACCTGAACACGCCGTTGAGCCAGCGTGTCGAACAACTGCGCCTAACCCTCGAGCGCTGGCATTGGCTGCCGGACCAGTTCAAAGAACCACCGATTGTCGTCAATATCCCGGAGTTCCGTCTGTATGCTTTCGACAGCAACGAAAACATTGTGCTCACCATGAACGTCATCGTGGGCAAGGCATTCCACCATAAGACGCCAATCTTCGAAAAAGACATCCGGTACGTGGTCTTCCGCCCATACTGGAACGTTCCTCCGAGTATCCAGCGCTCGGAGATCGTGCCAGCCATACAGAAAGATCGCGGCTATATCGCCAAGAAGGGATTCGAGGTCGTGACGCCTGGGGGACAGGTGGTCACTGCAGGCGCCATTTCGGACGACGTGCTATCGCAACTGCGCTCCGGAAAGCTGGAAGTGCGCCAGAAACCGGGCGCAACAGACGCACTGGGGCTGGTCAAACTGGTGTTCCCCAACGAGTACAACGTTTACCTCCACAGCACGCCGTCGCCGCAATTGTTCTCTCAGACGCGCCGGGATTTCAGCCACGGCTGCATTCGGGTTGAGAAGCCGGCGGAACTAGCGGCATGGGTGCTACGGGACAAGCCCGACTGGAGCCTCGAACGTGTACAAGCGGCCATGACGAGCGGACGGGACAACTTGCAGGTCAACCTCACAAACCCGATCCCTGCCCTGATCCTTTACGGCACCGCGGTCGTCGATCCGGACGGTGAGGTGCGTTTCTTCGACGACATTTATGGCTACGATGACGAACTCAAGGAGGCGCTCGCAAAGGGGTATCCGTATCCCTCGTGAAGCCAAATTATTATGACCACTTTGAAGCGTGTTGTGTGCCTCGGCCTGCTGTCATCAGTTCGGTTGTTCCCGGTTTGCTCGCAGGATCTCCCGGATGATCCAGGCACGCAAGGCCCGGCGCAGGCCGCGTCCGCGCCGCCATACACGCAACAGACCCCCGAACAGTTGCAGCAGTTGGTAGCGCCGATTGCGCTGTATCCGGATTCCCTCGTGGCGCAGATCCTGGCCGCATCCACGTTTCCCGAGCAAGTGGTCGAGGCCGACAGATGGGTCCAAGCGCATCCCGGCTTGAAGGGCGACGCCTTGGGTCACGCCGTGGACCCACAACCCTGGGATCCCAGCGTGAAGGCGCTCACCGCATTTCCATCCGTTCTTGGAAACATGGATAAGAACCTCTCCTGGACGTCATCCTTGGGCGACGCCTACTACAATCAGCAGCCCGAGGTGATGGATGCCATACAGGTGATGCGCCGGCGGGCCGAACAGGCAGGTAATCTCAAGAGCACGCCGCAACAGAACGTGGAGACGCAAGGATCGACGATCGTCATTCAACCCGCCGAGCCGGAGGTGGTCTACGTCCCCGCCTACGATCCCTGGGTAGTGTATGGAGATCCCATCTTGGCGTGGCCTGGGTGGTACCCGTATCCCGGCATCTGGTATGAGGGCCCTTACCTTTCGTGGGGAATCGGGTTCCAGATCGGTTGGTTCGGTGGTTTCGGTTGGGGCTGGGGTAACTGGGGATTCGATTGGCATCACCGATACGCAGTGTACGACCACGACCGGTATTACTCCCACAGCCGGACCTTCTACAACCGGGATCACTTCTATCGGAGTGGAGGCGAGCGCAGTGAAGGGTTCAGTCGTTCCAGAGGGTCGGCGCGACCCTTCAACGGAGACACACGGGCTGCGCGAGGATTCGCAGAACCCCGAGGGCAGAGCGGCATGAGATCGGGGGCCTTCAGCGACTTCGGTCATGGAGGAGAGGAACGAAGCTTTTCGTCTCGTGGAAGCTCCAGCTTCGGCGGGGGAGAACGCGGCGGCTTCGGTGGTGGTGGTTTCCGTGGCGGTGGCTTCGGCGGCCATGCAGGTGGTGGCTTCGGCGGAGGGCATGGTGGCGGTGGCCACCGATAGGAGACGATTTAGATGCGGCAAACGAATATCGGCAAACTAGCGGCGGCCTCCATCCTTTTGGCGGCCTGCCTTCCCCTGTATTCCAACGCGCAACAGCCGGGTCAGAAGACATTTTCCTCACCGCAGGACGCCAGCACAGCGCTCGTCGGGGCCGTGCAGAGCAACGACGAAAAAGCGATGCTCGAAATCCTCGGACCAGACGGCAAGGAAGTCATCTCTTCGGGAGACGGAACCCAGGACGCCCAGAACCGCGCTGAGTTCATCCGGAGATATCGCGAAATGCACCGTCTGGTGAAAGAGCCGGATGGATTCACGTTGTATGTTGGCGCCGAGAATTGGCCGGTGCCGATACCGGTCGTCGAGAGAGATCGCTCCTGGTATTTCGACACCGCGGCAGGCAAGAGAGAAATCTTGTACCGGCGAATTGGCCGGAATGAGATTTCCACCATTCGGGTGTGCCAGGAGCTGGTAGCCGCAGAGAAGGATTACCACTCCACGCAGCACGAATACGCCCAGAAAATCTTCAGCGATGACGGGAAGCACAACGGCCTCTATTGGAAAGCTGCTGAAAGCGAACCCCAGAGCCCCATTGGGCCGCTGGTGGCGTCGGCTGTTGCCGAAGGCTATGCCAAGGGACAGAACGGCACACCGACTCCATACCGCGGTTACTACTACCACATCCTGACTGGTCAGGGGAAAAATAGTCCAGGGGGACCGATGAGTTACATGGCCGGCGGCAAAATGACCCGGGGCTTTGCTTTCGTAGCCTATCCGGCAGAATACAGGTCCTCCGGCGTAATGACATTCATCGTTAACGAAGACGGGGTGGTCTATCAGAAGGATCTCGGCTGGAAGACTGAGACCCTCGCGAAGGCGATGAAGGAGTACAACCCCGGTTCCGGCTGGCAAAAGGCTGAAGATCAGCAGTGGCAAAGCGCCTCCGAGCAGAAATAACGTAGACCTGGCCTGAAACAATCCGCAACGGAGAGCCCGCCCCACAAACAATAAAATGGGGATCCGGCTTCCTTCTAGGGACGCTGCGCGTTGCTGATCCTACTCGTAGATTTGCACGCCAAACTCCCCTACGCCTTCCGACGTACGGGCGCTGGGCTTGATTGCCGTCTTTGAGGCTGCTGAGGGGCTGTGGACTCTAGCGTCGATCGCGCTAGCTTACTCGCTTTTGAGATTCGCGGAAGCTCTAAGACTATGGTACCGGCGCGCCTGGGGACAGTGGTTAGCGCTGCTGTCATCCTATACCTGCCGTGCGGGCCCAAGACGACGAATCGGCGGAGGGCATACATCGTGATGGCGATGCGCCCTCCGGCCGGAACGCTTTCTGCTTGAAGTGTTGGTTAGCCCCGCTTCGCTGGCAACTGGCGCTTGGCGAACCGTAGCAACCCCGCTGTCCCGAGTGACAGTAGACCGATGAGACCCACCAGCGGCAATGAACTGGCGGTCGTAGGCAGTTGGGCCGGCGCCTGAGCGGGCGCGGCATCAAAAGCCTCGGCGATCTCGACCTCCTCACCCGTCGGCTGCTCGGCCTTTACTGGCGCCTGCTTGAGCGCCACTACGGGCGCCTCCTGAACGGTTTGGACGGGCTGGGTAGTGTTAGTCGCCAATTCGTTTGGCATGGAAGCAACCGGTTGATTGTTCGTCTGGGCCAGCTCCACGGCCTTCTCTTTGGGATATACAAATTGATGGCCGTAATTCTCGCCGGGATAGAACCACGCTCGCACCGCTATAGGAGATCCTGCAGGCCGTTCGTCGAACGTAATGATGGGTTTCCCGGCAGGCTTCAACCGGTAATCCGGTACTGCCAGGAATGTGCCATACAAGTGATTTTCGTCCTTGTTGAACACCTGGACGACATTGCGGTCCGAAGGCGAGTCCATGAGTTTGAAGACGTATGTGCCCGCATCCAGGACCTGTCCGGGGATTTCCACTGGTCCACTGAATGTAAAGACCGTCTTTTGGTTCCAATCGTCTGCCTTGGCCTGCGGGGCGATTGCACCCACAAGAGCCATGCACACGAATGCAATTAACTTGACACTGTTCATTTCCACTGCTCCTTTTGTGATTTTCTATTTCGACTTACTTTTCGAGTAGTGCCGACTTCGCGGACAAAACGCTGGTATTCGGCGAATATGGGTACTCCGGTCTGTAAAGAGTCACATAGTGAGAACGTTGTTGGCCATCACCGAACCGATGCGGGCGCGGGCTGTGCCACTTCGGCGGCCGTGGCTTGCCGTTCCAACATGCGGCGCTTCAAGCTTTCGTAGATCGACTCGCTCTGGAACAGCATCGCAACCAGCATGGCGGTCAGCGACGCCGCCAGCAATGCCAGGGTCAGGTCTCCGCGGCCCGTCATTTCAACCGTGAGCACGATTCCAGTCAGCGGCGCCCGTACGGTCGCCGAAAACAGCGCGCCCATCCCGACCACCGCAAACGCGACGGCCGAGAGACCCAAGTGCGGCATCGCACGGCTCAGGATCCCCGCGAAGAGAGCGCCGGAGGAAGCGCCCAGTAACAACAGCGGCGCAAAGATGCCTCCGGGAACGCCCGCGGCGTACGACCACGGACTAAGAAGAAAGCGCACGAGAAATATCGTCACCAGCGCCCCAACCGTATAACCGCCGGAAAGTATAGCCTGCGTCAACCCTTCTCCACCTCCCACCAGAGCCGGCACAAACCAGGCCGCAAGCCCCACGGTGGCGCCGACGATGGCCGCGCGCTGTACGGGCGAGAGTTTGGTCAGACGATCCCCTAGGCGAAGCAGGCGCATGGTAGCGGCGTTGTAAAGAGCGCCGGCCGCACCCAGCAATGCGCCCAGAGCGAGAAACGGACCAATTTTCCAGGCATAGGTCAGCTCCACCTGTCTTACTGTGAAATCCACTTCATTACCCAGCATCCATCGCACGATCCAGACAGCGATCACGGCAGCCGACAGCGTAGCCACCAGCAGCCAGGGCGTGAAACTGCTGGTCAATTCTTCGAAGACGAAGATGGCTCCGCCAATGGGAGCGTTGAAGGCAACACCGAGCCCCGCACCGGCGCCGGCTGCCGCGACAATTCTCCTGTCTTCTTCGTCTCGGATGAATAAGCGCGAGATCCACAAGGCCAGCGCGGCGCCCATCTGGACAGTCGGTCCCTCGCGGCCCAGCGCCAGGCCGGTGCCCATCGAGAGCAAGCCTCCGAAGAACTTCACCGGCACCACGATGATGGAGGAAGGTTTCGCCTGGCGCTTGAAGACGGCTTCGACCAATTGGATCCCGCTGCCCTCCGCATGGGGAGCAAACCGAACCACCAGGTAGCGCGCCAAACCAGCGCCCACCAGTCCCAGCGCGACGGGCGCCACCCAGCCGATGAAAGGCCAGGCATGCGCCCACGCAATGAGCGCATCGCGCCCGTGATTGGCTGCAATCAGAAGGTAACGGAAGCCACCGCCGACGAGCCCGATAACGACGCCCGCAAGTATACTGGCCGTTGAAATCCGGATTGTGGCGTACACACTCGTGCGTGCCGCGCCGACACTCGTGTCGACGGCAGTTTTCACCAACACACGCTACACAGCGCCGACCGGTCGCGCTGCCACCCCAGCATGAACATTCACCTCCACCGGCGAAGTCCGTCCAATGATCTCTTTCGCCTTGGCCGTTTCTTCCGCGGCGCCGTGCGCAATCAGCAAGAACTTGTCCGCCTTCAGCGCGACCTCATAGCGGAGAACGCTGTCCTTGGGAATCCCGATGCTGAAGAGGCCAGCGCCGATTGCGCTCACTCCACCTACGACAACAGCTCCCTCCAGCGCCGCCACGATCCAGGCAGCCAGGGGTCCGGCGACCAGCACCGGCCCAATACCCGGCACGAAAAAGAACGCAGCGCCGAATAGCAATCCCCAGACACCACCCCAGAAGGCGCCCCACTTCCCCCAATACTTCATGCGGTCGCCGGCATTGTAATATCCGACCACGTTCTCTTCGGTGTGGTAATCCTTGCCGACGATGGACAGCTTCTTCATATCGAAGCCGGCCTTCTTAAGCTGACTCACCGCCTGTTCAGCCTCGACGTGGCTGTTGTAGACGGCGACAACTGCATTCTCATTCGTCATGGAGTCCTCCTCTATGCGAAGACTCAAGAATTGCGAAACCTGTTGGTTCGCGTATTAACAGGCGGAGATCGTCCGCACCAGCCCGCTCACGCCATTCCAGACGATCTGCACCCCGATACACACAAGAATGAATGACGATAAGCGAACGACGGCATTCATCGCGGTTTCGCCTAACGCGCGCCCGATTCGTTCGGCGAAGCGGTAGCCCAGATAGATCATGAGCGCGATCGCGGCGCATCCCAACAACGCAGCCACGACCAGCACCCAGCGAGGTAGGCTCCCGTGCGGCTGGGATGCGCCGACCGCAATCGCAACGGAAACCGACCCAGGACCCACGGTCAGAGGCATGGTCAAAGGGTAGAACGCGCGGCGCGACAGGTACGAGGCGGCCACGGGCTTGGCCAAAGTTTCAGCCGTCTTGCCGTCGTCATCGGCCCCATTCAGCAGGTTCCATCCCGCTGCAATGACCACCAACCCGCCTCCCACCTGAACGACCGGCAGCGAAATGCCGAAGAAGGCGAGGATGTGTATTCCGACTAACATTGAGACGATGAGGAGCCCAAACCCGTACACGGCAACCTTGCGCGCCAAGATGGCGCGACTGTCGTTGGAAAGGTCTGACGTCAGCCCGAGAAAGATCGGGATGTTCTCCGGACCGTTGACAATAGGGAACAACGCGCCGACGGTCAGGAGGAAGACCTTAAGCACGTCGATAATCGCGTTATGCATCGCGCGCAAACATCGCCAGGTTCACCGATGGAGCTTTCGACTAAGAGGAGTGTCGCGCCGATGCGTTTGTTGGAAGGCGAGGAGGCTCAGCCGCCGATGGACGCAGATGAATGCGAATTGAGGAAAATAGCTTATCTGCGTTTGTTCCTGCGAGAGGCGCCGGCAACGGCCAACCTCGCTTCACGCACCAGCGCCTCATCAAGCAGTCCCTTTATGTATGTCTGGTAGGGCATACCTTTTAACCTGGAGAGGCGCCGGGCGGCATCCACAGTCGCTTTCTTCATAGTCTCTCCGCTCACCTCGAGTTGCTTTCCGAGCCTACCCCAAAGCTCAAGCCTCCCACGGATTAACCACGGAAAGCCCGACAGCCGCAAAATCGCCCACGTTGCGCGACACGACCGTAAGACCGTGTTCCAGGGCTGTAGCCGCAAGCAGGCCATCCACAACAGAGAGCGGCCGGCCCTTCATCTGCGCTTGGGCGCGAAGCACTCCCCATCGATCTGCAATAGACCGATCCACTGGTAGAACCCGGCCCTCGAACCAAGTAGGCAAATCGTGTTCGAGCCACTCCTCTAACACGGTTCGCCGTTTGCTTGTGGGAAGCAGCTCGACTCCAAATCGGATCTCCGCCAGTGTGAGCACACTAGCGTAAAGAGAGCGCGCGTCGGCCACCTCTAGCCACTGTTTGACGCGGGGGCTTGGATCGCCCCGCCGATTGAATTCAGAAAGCACATTCGTATCGAGCAGAAACCCGCTCATAGGTCAATCGAGCGGCCATAATCCTTTTGCCTATCCAAGTTCAGCTCCGCGCCTGCCAACGGGGATTCCATAAGAAACTGCGCCAGGTTCTTCCCTGGCGCTGCGGCTGTGGCCTTATGCTCCTTTTCTTGTAGTGCGGCCAAAGCCTGATCGAGCACTTCCTCGGGATTGCGGAAGTGGCCGCTAGCGATCTCGGCTTGTATGATCCGTTCCTGTTCAGGCTTGAGGTTGATCGTCATTTTTCACCACCGTAGCGCTTTGTGCGCTGCACTTTCATGATCTCATGCGTAGACTCCCCACGGACAAGTGTTGGTGACTAGAAAATAAGCTTCAGAGCGAGTTGCGCCGAGCGCGGGCCGCCGATTTGATACAGCGGATTGAGGCCGCCATTCTGGCCGCCGCTTCCGAGCGAGGCTCCCAGCATCTGCGTCGATTGGCCGAAGAGAGTAGAAGTCATGTAGTTGGTCGGGGGACCGAAATTGGGGTGATTGGAGATGTTGAAGAGGTCCGCTCGCGCCTGAAGAGAAGCCGCTCCCGGAGTCGGAACTGCCTGCGCAGCTTCAAATCGATATTCGTGCCCCGAATTAGAATCGGACGTTGAACCCTCGCTGGTTCCGATAAGGCCCTCTCGACGAACGAATTTCAGCCTGTCTAAGTTGACGCGACCTTAAAACGTGAGTTTGAGCGCCAGTTGAATGGAGCGTGGTCCGCCGATCTGATATAGCGGACTGAATCCGGAAAACTGGCTTTGCAGAGCCGTCGCCAAAGTGGACGTGGGCTGGCCGAACAGCGCGTTGGAAAGAGAAGTCGTCGGCTGGCCGAAGTTGGGGTGGTTCAGGATGTTGAAGAACTCCGCGACGAACAGCAGCCTAACATTTTCCCGAACCGAGAACTGGCGGCGAATGGAGAAGTCGTCTTGCCACGCTCCGTAACCGCGAACCGAGTTGCGCGCCATATTCCCTTGCGTTCCTGTTGGCGGGGTGCAGAACGCGCCATGGGCAACAGACCCCACGCACCCGGCGGAGGCAATCTGCGCGGCCGTCAATGGCGAATTGTTCAGGATCTTCCCGCCGGGATACCCACGGCCATACAGATACAATGGTGCGCCCGGCACGATGTTGGGCCGCGGAGTGAAGTAGTAGCCCGAAACGAACACGCTGGCGGCAGTTGGAGTCACCGGAGGCGCGGTACGCGCAATGAAGAAATCGTTCAGCGACCATCCACCGAACAGTGTCTTAGCCCAATGCGCCGACGGACTTGGGATGTCGTAAACCACCGCGCCCGAGAACGCCTGGCGAATGTCGAAATCGGAGTTTCCGTAATCGGTGTGAGCGCTGCCGGCCACGGTGGGAGGATTGCCCAGATAGGACAACGACGCCGTATCCAAAGAGTGCGACCACGTGTACTGCGCCAACGCCTGCAAGCCATGCAGAAACCGGCGCTGAAACTTCACCTGCAGCGCGTTGTAGTTGGATGTGCCCTTATTCGTGGCTACCGAAACACCGCTAGGGAAATTTTGGCTCGCGGAATAGATGTAGTAGTTGTAAATCATGTCCCGTCCGAGGGCGCCGACATAGGTGAGACTTAGATTCTGGGCTTTGCCTAAGGACTGCTCCAACGCGACGTTGTACTGCCACGTCCTCGGCAGCTTCAGATTCGGAACTGAGACGTATATGAAGCTGTCGACCGGGTAGCTAGTAGAAATAGCAGGGGGGATCGCCTGGGCCGGCGTCAGCGGAACGGCTATGTTGGGAAAAAACATCGTGGGATCGAAGGGCCACCCTAGGCCTGCGGCACCCTCTAAATAGGCATCGCCAATATCGAAGAACTCGCCAAATCCGCCGCGCGCTACGGTCTCCCATCCGGACCGGTCCCTGATCGTGTAGGCCAAGCCAAGGCGGGGCGCGACGTTCCCCCAGGTGGTGGAGTACATCCGAGTGCCTCCTGGAGCGAGAGTCATCGTAGAAGGATTTTGGTAGCCCGTCACCGTATAGAACGGGCGATTGGAATCCTCGCTCTTAAACGGCGGGTTGACATCCCATCGCGCGCCGTAGGTGAGATTCAGATGGCGCGAAACGGCCCATGTGTCTTGTGCAAATGCCGAGAAGTTCTTGACCAACACCACCGTAGTTTGCGGTGTATCGACGCTGGCGAATTCAGCCAAGCCGGATTGCATTGTGCCTGCGCCGCCGAGAACTCCAGAAAAAAAGATGGTCTGGTCGTAGTTCCGCGGACCTGATAGCGGAGCCAGCCACCGGTAATCGATGCCGAACTTCAGGTGATGCGATCCTGTGATCACGGTAGCCGTATCCACCACGTTCGCCTGGCGCTGGAAGTTGGTCGAATTCTTTCCATCGAAGAAATCCGCCCCGGTCGACGCTTCGCCGAGGGCGAAAACTGCATTTCGCGGTGTGAAGCCGGAGGGATAGTTGAGCGTCTGCATCAACGACGCAGCGGACTGAGGCGTGGCGCCGCCAAAATCATCGATGTTGGCAATCGACCCGGCTCTCGTATGGCTATAGTTCACGCGAAGCTCATTGCTGATGCGCGGAGTAATCAGTTCATTGAGGCCGACCGTGACGGTATACAGCCGTTGCGCCACGTCGAGCACCATGGATGGGCCGCCGTATAAATTTCGCTGGCCCTCGCTGCTCGGCGTGTCGCTGTAGCGCCCGAATAATACCGTTTTCGAATTGATGGTCTGGTCGATCCGAATACTGTATGCATTGACCGTTGCAGGGTTCGAGTAACTGGCGTCGAATTGCGCCGTACCATTTCCTAAATCTGGGGAGTTGGTTACCGGAAAGAGATTCACGAACGGCTTTACCGAAGCAGGTAATAGCGCACGGGCTGCGTTCGACGGCACCAGTGTGGTTGCCGTAAGCGGTTGTCTCAGCCGAAGTCCTTCATATGAAAAGAAGAAGAAGGTATGATCCTTCCGGATCGGCCCTCCCAGCACTCCGCCGAAATCGTTCTGGCGCTCTTTGGGTTTCGAGATATTGTCGCGGTCGCCAAACCAGTTGTTCGCGTCGAGCACGTCGTTGCGCAGGTACTCGAACAGCGAACCATGGAACTGGTTCGAGCCGGACTTGGAGACAATCGAAATCTGCGCGCCAGGCGTGCGCCCGAACTCAGCCGCAAAGGTCGACGTGTCGATGCGAAACTCCTGCATCGCATCCACTGAGACCAGGCTCTGCGTACTGCCAAGGGATGTCAGGCCAGGCAGGGTTCCCCCAGCGCTCTGCACAAGGCTCAATCCCGCGGCGGCGGCGTTGTTGGCGCTTACTCCATCCACTGTGAAATAGTTCGTGTCGGCACGCTGGCCGTTGACGCTGAACTGGCCCTGCGCGGAATAACTCGCCGGCGTGGCCACGGCTCCCGGCGTTAGCAAGAGCAACGTCTGGAAACTTCTGCCATTCAAGGGCAGGTTGGAAACGAAGTGCTCATCGATCACTGTGCCCACGGTCGCGTCCTGCGTATTGACCAGGGGCGCAGCGCCTTCCACTGTAACTGTCTCCTCCTTCGGGCCTACCGCCATTTCAAAGTTCATCTCCACCCGGTCCTCGACATGCAGGATTACGCCCGGTCTCAGGACGGTTTTGAATCCGGTCTTCTCGACTTCGAAGCGATAGGAGCCCGGGGGCAGATTGGAGATGTAGAAGCTGCCCGTCTGGTCGGTGACCGCGGAAGAGCGCGCGTTCGTGCTCTCGTTCGTAACTGTCAGTTTCGCGTCTGGAATGGCTGCCTTGCTGGCGTCCGCCACCACGCCAGTTATGGACGCGTCTGTCGTTTGCGCATAATTACCTCCAACCCAACAGCAAAGACTTGCGGCGAGGATGAAGGTTCTTGATTTGTTCATCGAATACTGCGATCTTGTCATTCCTCCGACTGCAACGAACCTGCTGGTTCGTCACCAGGCGGCGCTTTGCGCCAGCAAGAGACAAGTTAGCCCCAGATGCACGCCAACGAAAGCAACGAGCAGCCACTTGGATTTTGTGATCGGCCTCAATGTATGTTCTCCAAGTTTAGCGCCGACCGAACGTCGGGGGATAGCCTCGAAAGAGGGACAAAGCTCCACCCGATCGGGCAGCAACAAGGAACGTCGCACAGGCTGGATCTGGTGCACACTGTATAGGTACGGGATAATTTTGCCCACATGGAGAGTGCGGAGCGAAAGCGGAGAGCCTCAACCAGAGCACAGGTTAAAGCCTGTGCCATCATCCTCCTCCTGGCGTGCTGCCCTTATGCTTCCGCTTTAGATCCGTCTCTCGACATCGATCAATACGCCCACGCCGCCTGGGCCATCCGGGACGGCGCCCTCAGAAGCATAGTCACGACGATCGCCCAGACGCCCGATGGTTACCTCTGGCTCGGTACGGAGCTCGGCATCGTTCGTTTCGATGGCGTTCGCTTCGTCCCGTGGGAGCCGCCAGCCGGCGAGCATCTCCCCAACATCTACATAACAAGGCTGCTCGTCACACGGGACGGGCAGCTCTGGATCGGCACAAGGACCGGGCTTGCCAGTTGGAAGGATGGCAGGCTGCTCCGATTCCCGGAAGTCAGCAGCCAGGTCAGTGCGCTGCTGGAGGATCGGGAGGGAACGGTATGGGCCGGTATAGGGCTTCCTGCCGGAAGACTCTGCGCAATCCGCAGCGGCGCGGTTCAGTGCTTCGGGCAAGATGGCAGCTTCGGACGAGGGGTTGGGTCGTTGTTGGAGGAAAACGGCAATCTGTGGGCTGGCGCGGATAACGGTCTCTGGCGATGGAAGCCTGGCGTTCCAAAAAGCTACCCCATGCCGGCGCCGGAGATCAGCGGCTTGACGAGACTCGACGGCGGGCCGCTGTTGCTCGCCATGCGCGGCGGAGTCAGACAACTCGTCGGCGACAGAACCGAGCCTTACCCGATTGGGGCCGCCGGGCCGCCACCCCGCGCCGAGTGGTTTCTTCGGGATCGCGATGGCGGTCTTTGGATCGCAACCAGGGATCAGGGCCTCTGGCACATACACCAAGGAAGATCGGATCGGTTTAGCCGGTCCGACGGTCTCTCCGGCGATTTCATCTGGGCTCTTTTTGAGGACCGGGAAGGCAGTATTTGGGTGGCCACCACAGATGGTCTCGACCGCTTTCGAGACCTGGCCATTCCCGCAATCACTTCACGGCAAGGCCTGTCAAGCGACATTGTTGGAGCCGTGCTGCCGGCACGCGATGGCACCGTTTGGCTCGGCACAACCGCCGGCCTGAACCGATGGAACAAGGGGCAAATCACGATTTTCCGCAAGCTGGACGGGCTGCCAGAAGACTCCATTTATGGCCTGCTGGAAGACGAGCGCGGGCGAATTTGGGTCTCAACCGATCGCGGCCTGGCTTATTTCCAGGATGGCAGGTTCGTTGCGGTGCGCTCCGTGTCTAGTCCCGGCCTCGAGCATCTGGTCGAAGACCGTGGCGGGAGTCTCTGGATCGCGGATATCAGAGAGGGCTTGATTCATTTGCTCGACGGGGAAGTAACCGAGCGAATCCCCTGGAGTGCGATGGGGCACAAGGATAATCCCACGGCTCTGGCGCCCGATCCGGGACGAGGCGGCATCTGGCTCGGGTTTTTCGGAGGCGGTGTCCTGCATTTTAAGGATGGGCAGGTCCGCGCGTCGTATGCTGCCGACCAGGGATTAGGTGCGGGTTTTGTTGGGCAGATCCAAATCCTTTCCGACGGCTCGGTCTGGGCGGCCACCGCCGGCGGCTTGAGCCGCATCCAGGACAAGAACGTCGCCACGCTCAGTGCTCGCAACGGCCTCCCATGCGACGGCGTTCACTGGATGATGCAGGACGGCGAAGGCTCGGCCTGGCTACACATGCCGTGTGGCCTGGCGCGGATCAGCCGCTCCGAAATGGACGGGTGGATCGCGAGTCCGGACCGTGCCCTCAGGTACACGCTTTTCGACAGCACCGACGGGGTTGAGATCCGGGCCACCGCAGGCGGTTACAGTCCAAAGGTCGCGAAGTCACCGGATGGACGCCTTTGGTTCGAGAGTCTCAACGGCGTCAGCATCATCGACCCGCGCCATCTCCCGTTCAACAAACTCCCGCCGCCGGTGCACATCGAGCAGATCACCGCCGACCGCAAGACTTATGACGCATCTTCGAATCGGCGCCTGCCCGCGCTGACTCGCGATCTGGAAATCGACTACACCGCTCTCAGCCTGGTGGCACCGGAGAAGAACCGTTTCAAATACAAGCTGGAAGGCTACGATCGCGACTGGCAGGACGTGGGCAATCGCCGGCAAGCGTTCTATGGTAATCTCGCTCCTCGGAGCTACCGCTTCCGCGTCATCGCCTCGAATAACAGCGGCGTGTGGAACGAAACCGGCGACTCGCTCGATTTCTCCATCGCCCCAGCGTACTATCAGACCGCCTGGTTTCGCGTGTCGGTGGTGGTCGCCATTCTCGCATTGCTCTGGGCGCTCTATCGCTACCGCCTCCACCAGATCGCGAAGGAATTCAACGTGCGGCTGGGGGAGCGCACGCGCATCGCCCGCGAACTGCACGACACACTGTTGCAGAGCTTTCAGGCTTCACTATTCCAAATGCAGGCGGCTCGCAACCTTTTTTCATGGCGCCCCGAAAAAGCAGTCGAGACTCTCGATGAGGCGATCAACATGGCGGAGGGGGCGATCACCGAAGGCCGGGATGCGATTCAGGATTTGCGCTCCCAGCCGCCACTGGAGAACGATTTGGCAAAATTGTTGACAGTGACGGGTCAAGAACTGGCGCGCACGCAGGATGGGAACGGGAAGCCGGCGACCTTCCGCGTGGCCGTGGAAGGCGAGCGGCAGGAGTTGGATCCGCTGCTCCAGGACGAGGCGTACCGGATCGCCCGCGAATTGCTGCGCAATGCGTTCCGGCACTCACAGGCTAGCCAGATCGAAGCTGAGATCCGGTATGAGGATCGCATGTTTCGCCTGCGGATTCGCGATGATGGAAAAGGCATCGAGCCGGAAATCGTGAAGGCAGGCGGCCGCGACGGACACTTTGGGTTGCAGGGGATGCGGGAGCGCGCGAAGCGAATCGGCGCCCAATTGGAATTCTGGAGCGAGGCGGGCGCGGGCACGGAAGTGGAGCTGAGCGTCTCAGCCTCAGTTGCTTATGGGGCCGCGCGCGGCGGCCGGCGCTTTCCGCTGCTCCGCAAGAAGAAGGCGAACCCGTGAGCGGCGAAACTAAACCGATTCGGGTTCTTACCGTCGACGACCATGCTCTGCTGCGCTACGGCATTGCGTCGCTGGTCGGCGCCGAACCGGACATGGAGCTGGTCGCGCAGGCGTCCACCGGACGGGAGGCCATTCAGCAATTCAAGCTGCATCAGCCGGACGTGACGCTAATGGATCTGCAGATGCCCGACGTCAGCGGCATCGAGGCCATCATCGCGATTCGCGGCGAATTTCCCGATGCCCGGATCATTGTCCTGACGACCTACACGGGTGACGTCCAGGTGCTGCGGGCAATGAAGGCCGGAGCGCGAGCCTATATCCTGAAAGGCCGCGTGGCCCACGAGCTTTTGGACACCATCCGCGCGGTGCATGCCGGCCAAAAGCGAATCCCTCCGGAGATCGCCGCCGAACTGGCCGACCACGCCGGCGAAAGCGGGTTGAGCGCACGCGAAATGGATGTGCTCCGTCTGATCGCGGCCGGGAATGCAAACAAAGTGATCGCCGCTGAGCTTTCCATCACCGAGGAGACAGTCAAGAGCCACGTGACGAGCATCCTGGCCAAGTTGGGCGCCAATGACCGGACGCATGCCGTCACCATCGGGCTAAAGCGCGGGATTATCGAACTGTAGCCCCCCGCGATCGCTCAATCCCCAACAAAAGAGCCGATCCGCCGATCCTCTCTCAGCGGACACGCTTTTTCGATGGGCCTTCTCCCCCAAGCCGGCGCCGCATTCGTTCTCATAACGCTCACGCTCACGTTTGAGTGCGCCGGAATGGCCGTACTCATCGACTGGGCGATCCGGCATTTCGCGCGGTACAGGCACAGGTTCGGCCTGGTTCGTTCGGCTGAGCTCATGGTCCGGTTCACCAGCGTGATGATCGTCTTGCACTTATTCCAGGTCCTGGTGTGGGCCGTGTTCTATCGTTGGCAGTGCTTTCCCTCCTGGGAATCGGCGCTCTATTTCTCGACAGCCAGTTATTCGACGGTTGGCTATGGGGATCTGCTTCTCCCGCGGATGTGGCGGAACCTGGGACCGATGGAAAGCCTCACCGGTGTGCTGATGTGCGGCCTTTCCGCGAGCTTCCTGTTTGCCATGGTGACCCGGCTCGTCGGCCGGGAAGTGCGGCTCACACCGGAACTGGAGAAATCCGTTGCGCAGTGGGAGTCTATGCCCGCTCGGTCGCCCATCCCCCAAAAGTAGGATGGCAGAATTCCAATATCGAACGTTTCGATTTGGTTGTGAGTTACTTACCCTGGAAGTGGGACAGTTCTTTGCAACGGCTTTTTTCGAGTTTCGCGGACGGTTGGCCCGGCACGGGCCTGCTGCTCCAGCGGCTGCTTACCGGCACCGCGCTGCTTCATTGTGCGTTTCTCTATGTAAGCGCAGGAACACAGTTTGCGCCCGTCGCGCCGCAACTTATAGGAGCTGCATTGGGGACTCTTCTGTTGGCCGGCTTGTGGACCCCGCTCACGGGATCGCTGATCGCCATCGTTGAGCTGTGGATCGCGTTCACAGGCTCGGCCAATCCCTGGATCCCCATCATATTAGCGGGTTTAGGCGCCAGTCTGGCGATGGTTGGACCGGGAGCCTGGTCCATCGACGCCAGGCTCTTCGGCCGGAAGCATATTCATACCCCGGACCTTTAGGGGTCGATCGATCCCTCTGTCGATCGATCCCTCTAAAGTGGGAGCCTCAGTCCCCACTATCCAGCCAACGGACCGCTCAACCATTTAGGCTTGGCCAAACTTGGAATCGGGTCTATAATTGGGCCGGGGAACGAAACCGGCTCTCACTGTTCCGACTTAGACTTTGTACGAGAACTTCTTCGAATTCTCGCCCGACGCGATCGTCGTCACGGATGAAGACGGATGGATCACGAACGTCAATTCGCAAGCCGAAGGAGCTTTCGGATATACGCGGGAAGAATTGCTGGGACTTCCGGTGGAGACCCTCATCCCCGAGCGATTCCGACCCGCACATCCCAACCACCGGCGAAGCTACAGCGCCCAACCGAGTGTTCGCCCAATGGGCTCGGGCTTAGAGCTGCTTGGCAGACGCAAGGATGGCAGCGAATTTCCCGTCGACATCATGCTGAGCCCAGTGGAAACGGCCAGCGGCCGGATTGTCTTGAGTGTGATCCGGGATGTTTCCGAAAGAAAGCGCGCCGAGGAGGCTCTCCATCAGATTGAGCAACGCTTGCGGAACAGCGCCGAGCAAAGCGAGAAGGAGCTTCGGCAGCTGATCGATACGATTCCCCAGCAGGTTTTTGTGTTCCATGCGGATTGGACTCCTCTTTTTGCGAACCGGCGAGAACTGGAATACACCGGCCTGACGCCGCAAGAGGCCCAGTCCAAAGACGCAGTTGCCAGAATTTTTCACCCGGAAGATCTCGAGCGGCTGGAGGAACGTCGTCAGCGCATGCTTCGAGAGGCCGCCCCCTTTGAGATGGAGGCGCGAATCCGGGGCAAAGACGGGCAGTACCGCTGGTTCTTGATCCGGGACAATCCTTTGCTGGATACCCAGGGACGCGTCCTTCGCTGGTATGGCACGCGAACCGATATCGAAGACCGCAAGCGGGCCGAAGAAGCATTGCGCCAAGCGCAGGCGGATCTCGCCCACGTCACGCGAGTCATGACCATGGGAGAATTGGCCGCCTCCATCGCCCACGAAGTCAACCAGCCGATTTCCGGTATCGTGCTCAACGCCAATACCTGCCTGCGTTGGTTGGCGGGAGATCCGCCCAACGTCGAGGAAGCGCGGGAAGCTGCCCGCCGCATCGTCCGCGATGGAAAGCGGGCGGGCGAAGTCATCGCGCGGATTCGGGCCCTGTCGATGAAAGCTGTCGCGGCAAAGGAACGGCTGGACATGAACAAAATCATTCGGGAGGTGGTTGCTCTCGCCCGGGATGAAGTGCGCAGAAGTAGTGTGATGCTATGGATGGAACTTGCGGATGATCTCTGGCCTGTCTTAGGTGACCGGGTGCAGTTGCAGCAGGTGGTTTTGAACCTGATCATGAATGGAGTCCAGGCCATGAGCAGCGTTGAAGAAGGGCGGCGGGAACTGGTCATCAGAACGCAAAACGATGAAGGCGAACAGGTGAGGGTGACAGTCCAGGACTCGGGGATTGGTCTTGATCCTCAGAGTATGGACCGGATGTTTGATGCTTTCTACACCACGAAACACGAGGGCATGGGCATGGGCCTCTCGATTAGCCGCTCCATCGTCCAAGATCATGGAGGGCAGCTATGGGCGGCGGCGAATGAGGGCTCCGGCGCAACTTTTCACTTCACGGTTCTGAAGCACTACTAGGAGCCCATTTGCCGAACCGTGAAGCAATCGTGCTCGTGGTGGATGACGACGTATCGGTTCGAGAGGCTTTGGCTGGTTTGATTCGGTCAGCCGGGATGATGGTGGAGACTTTTGCCACTGCGCAAGAGTTTTTGGCTCACCCCCGGCCCGATGCGCCGGGTTGTTTGGTGCTGGACATAGCGCTACCAGGTCTGAGCGGGCTTGACCTGCAGAAGCGGATGGCCGAGATCGAGCTTGAGATCCCGATTGTTTTTATCACCGGCCACGGGGATGTTCCGACGTCGGTGCAGGCGATGAAAGCGGGAGCGCTTGAGTTTCTTACCAAACCATTCGCAGACCGGGATCTGCTGAACGCGATTCAGCAGGCGATCAAGCGTGACCGGGCGACACGCCGCGAGCGAGCCAAGGTAAGGGAGTTGCGCCACCGCTACGAGTCGCTGACACCGCGTGAGCGGGAGGTGATGGAGCGTGTGGTCTCCGGACTCATCAATAAGCAAATCGCTGCCGAGCTGGGAACCAGCGTGATGACGGTCAAAGCTCATAGAGGCCAGGTTATGCATAAGATGCAGGCCGACTCTTTGGCGGACCTGGTAAGAATGTCGGACATGCTGGGCATACGGCGCGCGAGAGAATTGTGAGCCACCAATACCAAGGTCTAATAGACTTCTCTTTTTAAACGCCGCACAATCACTGCGGGTGGCAAATACTTGCCTGATTGCGGTGGTGGATGATGACGAATCAGTGCGTGAATCCATTGAGGGTCTGATGAGGTCTGTTGGGTACCCAGTGAAGGCATATGCTTCGGCTGAGGCGTTCTTGAGTTCCGGCCATCTGGGCGATACCAGCTGCCTGATATTGGATGTGCGCATGCCGGGGATAGATGGAATGGAACTGCACCGCCGCCTGTTGGCCAGCCATAGAGAGATCCCGGTCATTTTTATCACCGCACATGCGTCAGATGAGTGGGTGCGCTCGAAAGCTTTAGCGAACGGCGCGGCGGATTTTCTAAGCAAGCCGCTGAGTGAGGATGAGTTGCTGAGTGCAGTCCGCAAGGCTCTAACCCCGGAGTGACCCAGAACGAATCGAATGAGATAGATACGAACCATAGCTGATTTGAAGTTGGAGGTAGAAGGGGGTCCCAGCGCGGTCCCTTCCTGACCTCGTACAAATTGAAGAAGGTGCTCCGCTCCTATGAGTGACACAGGCGTGCCAGTCTACGTCGTAGACGATGACGCGTCCGTGCGCGAAGCCGTAGGAGGTCTCATTCGCTCCGCGGGATGGAGGGCTGAAACCTTTCCGTCGGCGCCAGAGTTCCTGGCCAGAACCCGTGCCGAGGTGCCGAGTTGTCTGGTGCTCGACGTGGAGCTCCCCGGGTTGAGTGGACTCGATCTGCAACAAGAGCTTGCCAAAGCGGATGTTCAGATCCCGATCATTTTCCTCAGCGGACGGGCCAATATTCCAATGTCAGTGCAAGCGATGAAGGCAGGTGCGCTGGATTTCCTGACAAAGCCCATTGATGATGAAGTCCTCTTGGATGCGATCCGGCGAGGTATTGCCCTTCATCGAACAAGTCGGCAGCAACTTCGGAACGCCAATGTCTCCCCCGCCCTTGCGATGACCAGCGTCAAGGAGTTTCCTCCGTTCCGGCTGGACACTGTCAATCAGTGCCTCTGGCGGCGCATGGGCAACGGAGAGGACGAACGTGTTGCTTTGAAACCGAAGCCGTTCGCAATTCTCCGATATCTAGTAGAGCACGCCGGCCGCTTGGTGACCCCGGACGAACTCCTGGATGCGGTCTGGCCCGACACGCATGTGCAACCCGAGGTTCTGAAGCGGCACATCTTCGAGGTCAGAGAAGTGCTGGGAGATGATCCCCGGCATCCGACTTATATCGAGACGCTGCCCCGGCTCGGATATCAGTTCATCGTGGATATTCGCAATGCGGCGCCGGCTGAGCCCATGTTAGGGGAAGCCCCGGCGCGAGCGGAGATCGTGGGCCGAGATCGGCCGCTCGCTGATTTGAGAGCGGGTCTTCAGAAAGCATTGGGCGGGCTGCGGCAGATCGTTTTCATCGCAGGCGAGTCCGGGATAGGAAAGACCACCTTGGTGGACGAATTTCAGCGCCAAGCTTCGGCAGCCGTGCCCATACGAATCGCCAGGGGCCAGTGCGTGGAAGGTTACGGCGGCAAGGAGGCTTATTATCCGGTGCTGGAGGCGCTGGGTAGTTTGTGCCGTGGCCCCGAAAGAGACTCCGTGGTCCGGATCCTGGCCGCGCAAGCTCCTAACTGGCTGGTTCAGTTCCCGGCATTGATCAGAAAAGAGCAGCGCGAGTTGCTGCAGCGCGAAATCGAGGGAGCAACGCGGCAGAGAATGCTGCGCGAGATCTGCGAAGCGTTGGAGACCATTACTTCCGAGCAACCGCTCCTGCTGGTCTTGGAGGATCTGAATTGGGTGGATCCGTGCACGGTGGACTTTATCTCGGCTCTGGCGCGCGGCCGAGGTACAGCCAAACTGATGATGATCGGCACATACCGTCCGACAGAAGTGTTCGTCGCCGGCCATCCCTTGAAGGCGGTGAAGCAAGATCTGTTGCTTCATCAATTGTGCTGCGAACTGGCATTGGAGCGGCTGCGGGAAGAAGAAATAAGCGCGTATCTCGCGGCTGGCGCGACGGCCGGTAGCGTCCCGAACGGTCTTGCCGCTTTGCTTCACCGGCAATCAGACGGCAATCCGTTGTTCATGGCGGCGGCATTGGACCACATGACCCAGCGGGGCTTCATTTCCCGCGAAAGCGGAGGGTGGAAACTGAACGTGGCATTCGATGAAGTCGATCTGCACGTGCCGGACGAACTGGGCCAAATGATCGAACTGCAGATCGAGCGATTGAGCGAAGCGGAGCGTCGAGCTCTCGAGGCAGCCAGCGTCACGGGCATCGTGTTCTCCCCTGCGCTCAGCGCGGACGCAGCGAGTATGGACGTCGACTACTTCGAAGAGCTATGCGAAGGCTTGGCACGCAGGCACTACATCGTGCGCAGGGTAGAATCGAAGGAGTCGCCGGACCGAAAAGGGTCGTGCTACGCGTTTGTCCACGCGCTGTACCGCGAGGTGCTGTATCGGCGGCTATCGCCGGCGCAAAGGATCAAGCTAGACCGGAAGCACACTCATAGGCCGGACCTTTAGGAGGCCCTCACTTTCGAATTGTTCAGTGGTTGATGCGCAGGGCCAACTGGATCAGACGAGTTGATTTTGCAGGCTGGAACCGCTCGCCGTGATTACCTCAAAAGTGGGGGTTCCCATGACCATGCCCGGATTGGCAAACCTCTTATGGTTTGCGAGGTTGAGTGCTTTCCCACGGAACTGAATCGTGCAGCGCTCGCGAACGATGAAGTTGCGGACCACGGCAAGATCGAAGTAAGTGATGCCCTGCCCGCGAAGCACGGGATCGTAGCGGGATCGTCACTGAAACTGAACGCGGAGGGCGCCGTGAAGCAGGCGGTGTTGAACCACTTGCCGCTGTTGAAGCGGTCGACAGGCGAGCCGGGCAGGCTTTCCTGGCACCCGTCGATCATGTTCGGCCGGATGGTAACCGGAGCCGAAAGTCGAGCCGAGAACGGATTGGGCACCTGGGTCAGCAGAGCCGGCCCCATCGAGTTGTATCGATTCGGCAATTGATTCAAGTTCGCGCTGACGGCGATGGCCAGATGCGTTCCCTTGATCCCGACATAGCTGGCCTCCGCCACAATGCCATCTCTCTTTTGGCATCCTTCCGCAGGTAGTGTGGTCTTAGGCCTAAGCGCACACTACCCTTCCGAAGCCTTGAGCACCCGTGGTAGTATACGCAGATGCCGGTGCTAGGCGCCGGTCTGGCTTCGCTGGGCCCGGCGCCTGGTAGATCATGGCTGGCGGTACGGAAGGAGACTTCTCCTCAATGGTAATACCGCAAGGCGTCCGCAGGCCGCGTGATCAATCCACTAAACGCGCGTGGCTAAATAGAACGATCCCGCCTCGCGAGTTCCATGGTTCGAGTTGAAGCAGCCATTGTGGACCACGATGGGCGCGGGGCGCGATACCCAGTTTCAATCTGCCCTACGAAATGGAGGCGCGTTCAGACGTGCCCTTGACGAGGAGTACGAGCCGTTTGTTCATCAAGGAATGCTGGCAGCGCGGCGAGAAAGCGTTTCGTACGGTCGTTCTTCTCTCGCTCATCGCTTTGATGGAAGCAGGTCTCGTTGACGCACAGACGTTCTATGGAACCATTCTGGGCACCGTCGCAGACGCCTCCGGCGGCGACATCGCCGGCGCGCGGGTTGCCCTCACCAATTCGGGTACTGCGGAGAGACTCGTAACCCAGACCGACGCCATCGGGAACTATCAGTTTCTAAATCTGCTTCCTGGTATGTACAAGCTGGACGTTGAGCAGCCGCATTTCAAGCATCTAACACGCGATCAGATCCAGGTGCGCGTGGATAACGCTACTCGTGTCAATGTGTCTCTCGAACTCGGCGAAATTAGGGAGAGCGTGGCGGTAACTTCGAATGCCCCTCTGTTACAAACCGAATCGGCGGCTCTGAACCAGGTAGTCGAAGGCCGGCAAGTGCAGGACCTGCCGCTCAATGGTCGCAATGTGTTTAATCTCGTCGGGTTGGCGCCGGGCGTTGTGCCCCTGGGATCCAGCCAAGGCTCCGCGGTGGGTAATGCGGTGGGTAACAGCGGCGCTGGCACCAACCCCGGGGCGTTCGGGAATTACTCGATCGGGGGCGGACTCGCCGCTCAGAACTCGATCTTCATTGATGGCGTTCAAGACAATCTCTCCGGAAACAATACGCCGCTTGTACCGACCCAGGACGCCATTCAGGAATTCAGCGTCGCAACCAACAACGTCGACGCGGAATTTGGGCAATTTGGCGGGGGCATAATCAACATGTCCACCAAATCGGGCACTAACTCCTTACATGGTGGTCTGTACGAGTACCTTCGCAACAAGGTTTTGAACGCGAACGATTTTTTTAACAACCGGAACGGAGTCCCTCGCCCGCCGTTCACGCAGAACCAGTACGGCGCCACCCTCGGAGGACCATTGATCCATAACAAGACGTTTTTCTTCGCGTCTTGGGAAGGGTTTGCGCTACGCACGGGTCTACCGAGCACATTCACGGTGCCGACGGCCGCCCTTCGGGCGGGCAACTTCGCCGCTCAGCCGACTATATACGACCCGCTTGCCACTTGCGCAGTAGGCAGTAATCCGACCTGCCCCGTTAATGCGAACGGTCAACCCATCGTCACGCGAACACCTTTTCCAAATAACCAGATCCCTGCCAGCCGGTTCGACCCCACCACGCTGGTCATGCAGAAATACTGGCCGCTGCCCAATGAGCCGGGCACGGTGAATAATTACGTGCTGAATTTTCCGGCAGGCGCGAACTCGAACCAGGTGATGGGCCGACTCGATCACTCGTTTAACGATAAACAGCGTCTGCTCGCGCGATATAGCTGGTGGCATGTGGGGAACAGTCCGGGCGATCCGTTCCACAATCTCACCGGGAATAACAACTACCATCTCGGCGTCAACCAAATCGTTTTAGGGTATACCTACACGATCACGCCGGCCCTAATTGCAGATTTCCGCGGGGCTTACTTGAGAGAGAATTTTCCCTCGTTTGCTTCCTCGGTCGGCGCCGACATGTCGCAGTTTGGCCCAGCGTGGGCGGCCATTGGCCCACAACTGCCCTTCAGGCTATATCCGGCCGAAAACATCACTGGCGGCTTCCGCCCACTGGCTGCCTCCGGGCAGCTGAACCGGAACAACGATTACTTCTACACAGGAAGCGTGACGAAGATCGAGGGCCGTCACACGATTAAATTCGGCGGCACCTTCAAGCGAGACCTGGCCGCGAATAAATTCGCGGCCGCAAATAGCTTCAATTTCGATTCGACGTTCACGTCCGCCAATGCCACCAATTCGGCAACGTCAGGGTCGGGATTCGCCGACTTCATCCTTGGCTACCCTACCACCGGACAGCTTGGGACTGTCAAGGAGATCTACGTCTACCTGAAGGCTTACTCCTTCTATGTAATGGATACCTACCAGATTCATCCCAGACTGACTTTGAATCTCGGTCTTCGCTGGGACCAACCCGGGTCCGATGGCGAATTAAATAACAGCGACGTTGTGCTCGATTTGACAAAGCCTGATCCGGTCGGCGCCGCAGCCGGATTGTCCAATCTGGTCGGCCAACCAGTGCTGGTAGCCTCGCCAGATCATCCCAGCCCTCTGGAAACGCAGCGGCACTGGAACGATTTCTCGCCTCGAGCCGGGTTTGCCTGGCGGGCTACCGACAGCACGGTGATTCGCGGCGGGTTTGGAATCAGCTATCTGCCATATCTCTTCATGAGGTACCCTTCTGTCCTGGCTGCGGTAAACTCGGCAACTACTAGCATGGTCACCACGCTGAATAGCGGACTGACGCCTTACGCTGTGATGAGCAACCCGTTTCCGAATGGACTGCTCCAGCCAGCCGGGCGCAGCCCGGGCTTTCTCCAGACGCTCGAAGGTAGGAACGTCTTCGGGTCGACCGACCAGCCGGACAAATACGTGATGCAATGGAATTTCACCGTGCAGCGCGACCTTGGGCACGATGCGATGGTGCAGGCGACTTACGCCTCGTCCGGCGGAAGGCACCTCGCGTGGACTACCGGTGCAGGTGGAGGCGTGAATTTAGACCAGATTCCCGACCAGTATCTCTCGCTGGGATCAGCCCTGTTGAAACAGGTTCCGAATCCGTTCTACGGAGTTTTGCCTGCAAGCGTCGGAGTGTTGGGGCAGCCGACGGTGGCGCTCGGCTATCTCTTGAGACCTTACCCTCAATTTCTTAGCGTGCAAACGATCGCAGAAAACGAGGCCACCTCTTCGTACAATTCGTTGCAGGCGACCTTTCAGAAACGCTTCAATCAGGGTGGCACGATTGTGGCCAACTACACCTGGTCGAAACTCCTGAGCAACACCGACACAGCCACGGGTTCCATGGAAAACGATCTCACGTGTGGCTGGACTCAGGACTGGAATAACCGCCGGGCAGATTACTCGCTCGCATGCGAGGACGTACCGCAGCGGCTCGTGATCAACTACATTTACGACCTCCCATTCGGCAAAGGAAAGCGCTTCGTCTCCCATCTGAACCGAGCGGCCAACGATCTGATCGGGGGATGGTCCATAGCGGGCGTGACCACGTTCTCCTCGGGGCAACCGCTGAGCATGACCGCCCTTGCCAATGTTCTCTCGCAACAATTCGGCGCGTCCTGGCCACAATTCAACAACGCCCTGCGGCCGTATGTGGTCCCCGGATGCAACCCGGGGCTTTCCGGCTCGGCGGTATCGCGCCTTAACGAATGGTTCAATACCGCCTGCTACCAGCAACCTGGCAACTTCGCTTTCGGCGACGCCAGCCGCACTGACCCGAAGTTGCGCGATGAAGGTATTGCAAACTTTGATTTCGCCATCAGCAAGAGCTTCGCGGTACGCGAGAACTGGAACCTGCTGTTCCACGCGGAGTTCTTCAACCTTTTCAACCGCGAGCGATTCGGTGCTCCGAACACTCAGGTGGGCAATGCGAATTTCGGAGTCGTGACCGAGACTTCGCCTTTAGCCACTCCCCGGCTCGTTCAGTTTGCGTTACGTTTGAAGTTCTGAGGGAGATTTGTTGTCCGATAAATGCCTTCGAGTCTCTGACTACGCTTCGGTGGCGCAACTGGTGCTTGGCGCAGTGGGCATGCTGTTGTTATGCCCTCGCGCTTCCGCCCTGAATCCCTCGCTTGAAGTCAATCAATACCTCCATAGGGCTTGGACCCACGGCGCGGGCTTTACGGGCGAAACGCGGTCGATTGTCCAGACGCCTGACGGGTACCTTTGGCTCGGCACGGAATTCGGCTTGGTGCGCTTCGATGGCGTTCGATTTAGTTCCTGGACGCCCCCGCCAGGCCAGCGTCTCCCGAGCAACGACATTATGTCTTTGTTAGCCACACACGATGGCACGTTATGGATCGGCACTACAGAGGGACTGGTAAGTTTTAGAGATGGCAGGCTGACCGATTACCCCGAGATCGCTCGAGAGCCCGTCTTTGCCCTTTTGGAAGATCATCAGGGAGCAGTGTGGGCTGGCCTACACGCCAGACTCTGCCCGATTCGGAGCGGCAAGGCTGAGTGCTCTGAGCCCAGCCATCTCCTCCGCGGCGTGCCTATGCAATCTTTGTTCGAGGACAGCGAGGGTCGTCTGTGGGCCGCAGGAGCCGGATCGGGACTCTGGCAATGGAAGCCCGGTCCTCCCAGAAAAATCCTTTCGGGATCGTTAATCTGGCCCCATGCTCTCGCTCCAGGAGATCACGCAATAGGGTTGATTGCCGCGCACGACGGGCTGCTGCGGCAGGTCGTGGGCGAGAACAGCAAGGAGTACGTTGTTCCAGGTGAGCGGCAGCCATTTGCACGCCTTCTCCTGCGGGATCACGATGACGCTTTATGGATTGGCACGGCTCGGGGACTTTTGCGCGTTTATCAGGGAAAGACAACTCGGTTTGCGCACGGCGACGGACTCTCCAGCGATTCTGTGTCGACACTATTTGAGGATCGTGAAGGAAGCATTTGGGTGGGCACGACCAATGGTATTGACCGCTTCCGAGAACCCGCGGTTTCCACGATATCTGCGGATCAAGGATTGTTGGGCCGGGCTACGTCCGTACTCGCAACTCGCGATGGTAGCGTGTGGATCGGTACCGACCGAGGTTTGCACAGATGGCATCAAGGTCAAATGACCGTCTATCACTCCTTCGTCGAACCCAGGGCGCCCTTCCATAGTGAATTGAATAGTGGACTGGCCGAAATCACCGAGCCTGAATCAACGGACAACAAGGTGGAGTCGCTCTTCGAAGATCAACAAGGTCGCATCTGGGTCACTACTCGTGGCAGAGCTGCATGGTTTGAGAATGGCAAATTCACTCGCGTTAGTGGCAGGCTGCCTGTCGGACCTGTGAACGCGGTTCTCCCCGATCGGCACCAGGGCATCTGGATCAGCTATCCCTTTTATGGTCTCAGTCATGTAGTCGAAGGGAGGGTCGTCGAATTGGCACCCTGGCCATGGTCCGACGAAACCGAGCCGCGTCTTTCGGCCATGGTATCCGACCCAGTCAAGGATGGATTTTGGATTGGATTCAAACAACAGGGCATTGCGTATTTGGCCGGCCATCGAGTGGGTACAACCTTCGGCGCCAAATATGGGTTAGCTGGGAAGCGGGTCTGGGATCTTCACATTGATAAAGAGGGTACGCTTTGGGCCGCGACGGAAGGAGGCCTTAGACGGATCAGAGACGGACGCGTGGAGACCCTTACGGCCAAGAATGGACTGCCGTGCGATGCGGTTTACTGGGCCATCGAGGACGAGGCATCTTCCTTATGGTTGTACAGCGCCTGTGGCCTCGTGCGCATTACTCGGCCCGAGTTAGAGGCGTGGGCATCCAACCCGAAACGTGTCATCCACACCACTTTGTTTGGGGAGGCCGACGGCATCCGGGTGCATGCATTGCTCAGACCCTTTACTCCACTTGTGACTAAGTCTCCCGATGGAAAAATATGGTTCGTGCATCTGGATGGTGTCAGCGTCGTTGATCCGCGGCATCTTCCGTTCAACCCGCTTCCACCGCCTGTACACATCGAGCAAATCACTGCCGATGGCAAAAAGTACGATACGGCGCGCGGCATTCGCTTGCCTCCAAGGGTCCGAGATCTCGCGATCGATTACACTGCGCTCAGCCTGGTCGCGCCGGAGAAGGTGAATTTCCGATTCAAGCTCGACGGACAGGACGATGAATGGAGAGAGGTCGTCAATCAGCGCCGTGTCGAGTACTCGAATCTGCCGCCGGGCAATTACCGTTTTCGCGTGATGGCCTCCAACAACAGCGGTGTCTGGAATACCGTCGGCGACACGTTGGAGTTTTCTATCACTCCGGCGTACTATCAGACAGCCTGGTTTCGCGTGTCGTCGCTGGCTGCTTTCTTCCTGTTGCTGTGGGCGCTGTACCGCTACCGGCTGCATCAGATCGCGCAGGAATTCAATGTGCGCCTGGAGGAGCGAGTCGGCGAGCGCACGCGCATCGCCCGCGAGATACACGACACGCTGCTGCAAAGTTTCCAAGGGTTGATGCTCCGCTTGCAGGTAGGACTCGACCGCCTTCCTCCGGGCGAAGCCAAGGACGCCCTCGAAACGGCTCTTGAAAAAGGGGATCAGGCGATCGCCGAGGGCCGGGAGGCGATACACGACTTACGTGCCTCGACAGTCGTGGAAAACGATCTGGCGCAGGCGGTGAGAGCGTTGGGTGACGAATTGGCCTCTCAGCATTCCGCCCATAACGCAGCGATGTTCCGTTTGGTGGTGGAAGGCCCGGCGCGAAATCTGCATCCGATTCTGCGCGACGAAATCTACCGGATTGCCCGTGAGGCGGTGCGAAATGCTTTCCGCCACGCGCAGGCGTCCCGGATCGAAGCGGAGATCACATATAGTGAAAAGCTGCTGCGTTTGCGAGTGCGCGATGATGGACGCGGCATCGATACTCGAATCGCCGAAGGAGGCCGCGCTGGCCACTACGGTCTGCCAGGAATGCGGGAGCGCGCCGAACGGATTGGCGGGAAATTGGATGTTTGGAGTGGGAATGGGGCAGGCACGGAGATCGATTTGACGATCCCCGGCCCGACTGCCTATGGGACATCGCCAAGCCGGAGGCGTTTTCCGCTGTTCCGCAACAAGAGTGAGGTCTCGTGATTCGCGTTCTCTCGGTGGACGACCATCCCATGCTTCGCGAAGGCATCGCTGCGCTGGTCGCGAGTCAATCGGACATGGAGCTGGTCGCGGAAGCCTCCAATGGCCGCGAAGCGGTCGAGAAGTTCCGTATTTACCATCCGGATGTCACGCTGATGGACTTGCAGATGCCCGAGCTGGGCGGAATCGATGCGATCAGCGCGATTCGCGGCGAGTGCCCCGATGCACGTATCATCGTCCTGACGACCTATGCGGGCGATGTCCAGGTTAGGCGCGCGATTCAAGCCGGCGCTCGAGCTTACCTGTTGAAGGGCCTCTTGCGAAAAGAGCTTCTGGAGACGATCCGCGCAGTGCATGCCGGGCAGAAGCACGTATCGCCTGAGGTAGCCGCTGAGATCGCTGAGCACGTCCTCGACGATACGTTAACTTCGCGTGAAATCGACGTCCTTCGGCTGATCGCCGGCGGGAACGCCAATAAAGATATCGGCGCTCTGCTATCGATCTCGGAGGAAACGGTTAAGGGTCACGTGAAGAACATTCTCGCCAAACTTGATGCAAACGATCGGACCCACGCGGTTATGATCGGGTTAAAGCGCGGAATTATCCAACTATAATGCCCTTGGACCCCTCGAAAGAGGGGGTCTGATCCGCGCTTTCTAGGGTTCCGCGTTATGGCCCGGATTATGTACTGTGGGGGTGGTGGGTTCGTTTTCTGCAGCGTCTATTTTCAACATTTCCCGATGGCAGGCCCGGGACAGGGCTTTTGTGCCTGCGGCTTGGCGTCAGCATTTCTTTGGTTCACTTTGCAATCAGTAACTTCTCGGCCGGGCCGATAATCGCGGCCTTAGCGGGAATACTTTTGCTCGCTGGTTTGTGGACGCCTGTCGCCGGGACATTGATTGCGCTCACGGAATTGTGGACCGCATTTTCGCAACACGGCGATGTGTGGCTCAACATCGTGCTGGCAGCCCTTGCCGCCGGGCTTGCTTTGCTCGGCCCAGGCGCCTGGTCAATCGATGCTCGCCTTTTCGGAAGGAAACGGTTCAGCATACCCCCCAAAAGTAGGATCACTACCCACGACCATCCAGTGGACTAAACGGGACACCATCTAGGGTTGATGGCCGGGGGAACTGGGTCCACAATGCAGAGGAGCAAAGGATATGGCTGCGGAACATATGAGGCAGATTAATGCTGCTGTGCTCGCCGTCGCAGTCGTCACTTTCTCCGTAGGTCTGGAAGGCCAGGTGAATGCCACTGGGAGCTTCTCAGGGTTGATTACCGATCCCGCCGGAAAGGCTGTGGTGAAGGCGAGAATTCAACTGACCGACCAACAAACGGGGATTACGATTGCCAAGTTAAGCGAACCGGAAGGACACTACGTTTTCCCGATTGTGAAGCCCGGCATCTATTCGCTCGAAATAACGGCACCCGGATTTGCCGTCGTAAGCCGCCGCGACCTGGTTTTGCAAATCCAGCAGGTCATTCAGCAGGATTTTCAGTTGCAGGTGGCCGGCGCGCAGCAGAAGATCACAGTGACAGGCGCCTCGCCCTTGCTCAACGCCGAAACGACGGAAGTGGGCAATGTGATCAGCGAGCGTACCACGCAACAGCTGCCGCTCAACGGCCGCAATTTTTCGCAGCTCGCACTGCTGGTCCCAGGAGCGAATCCTGGGCCGATCGGCGGTATCCGGACCCAGGGCAACGGTAACGAAACACAGCGCGCCGGCGCCGAAGTGATTGCCGATGGCTCGCGCGGCAGCTTCAACCTCTTCCTCATCGACGGTCTCGATGATCGCGACCAGTCCGTCGGCACCATCAAATTGTTTCCAAACCTTGAGAGTATCCAGGAGTTTAAAGTCCAGGTGGGCAACTACGATGCCGGATTCGCATCCGGAGGTGCCGTTGTCAACGTGATCACGCGCTCGGGCTCAAGCCAGTTCCACGGGTCGGCCTTTGAGTTCCTGCGCAATAGTGACCTTGATGCTCGTCAGTTCTTTGATGCCAAGAAGCCGCAATTCCAGCAAAACCAGTTCGGCGGCGCGATCGGAGGTCCGATCCGCAAAAACAAGGCGTTCTTTTTCGCCGATTATCAGGGTCTGCGCCTCCACACGGCCGCCACTTCGATCCTCTCGGAACCGACCTCCGCCATGCGCGGGGGCGACTTTAGCAGCTATCCGGCAATCATCTACGATCCAACTACCTATAACTCGACGACCCACACTCGCATGCCCTTTACGGGCAACATGATTCCTGCCAATGACATCGATCCCGTCGCGAAAAACCTTCTCTCTATATTGCCCTTGCCGAATCTCCCCGGCGTGGTGAACAATCTGCGAGTCAATCCTCTCGATGTGGATGTTCAGGATCAGATGGATGTCCGCGGCGACCAGGTTTTCTCGGAGCGGGACGCGATGTTCGCGAGATACACGTGGGGTAGAGCAGACATCACTTACCCATCAACTCCGGTGATGATCAATGGGGCTATCAATCCGCTGGCGTTCGCTCAGGGGAGCGCCTTAGCAGGATCTCTGAAGCTCAACCACGCCCCCAGTCAACAGGCCACCTTGCAGGAGATTCATCAATTCACGGCAAACATCGTGAACCAACTTGCTCTGGGCTACACTCGCTTTGACTTGCGTGTGACTAACCTGGAACAAGGACTAAACATCGCTCAAATGCTGGGCTTGCAGGGCGCCAATACCGATCCAGACGGGAGTGCAATGTCTAGTTTGACCATTTCAGGCGACTCCGGCTATAGCTCCGCCAATCTTCCAGAGATCGTTCCGCAGAACACATGGCAACTGAGCGACACGATCTCTTACACGCATGGCGCACACGACCTGCGCTTTGGCTTCTCTGCGATCCAAAATCGGTTCGGTTTCTTTCAGTTGGGCGCTCCGTCAGGTTCTCTATCCTTCACGGGCGCCTACACGAACAACCCTGCGAACACGGCCGGAACTGGCGCCGGTTTCGCGGACTTCCTTCTCGGGTTGCCAGTGAGCTCAGCGAAATCCGCTTTCCCGCAAGGCACCCCTTATCTCCGGTACAGCGAGTACGGCTCGTTCGTGCAGGATCAATGGCGTGCCACCTCTCGGCTCACCGTCAATCTCGGCGTTCGCTATGATCTGTTCACACCCGTGTCTGAGCGCTACAACCGGCAATCTGATTTTCTTCTGGGCGCCGGCACGCTGGTGCTTGCGGGACAGAACGGCGTTTCGTCGAGCATCCTTAGCCTGCAGAAACACGACTTCAGCCCGCGCGTCGGTTTGGCGTACCGGCTCGGCAGTAGAACGGTGATTCGCGGCGCATACGGCCTGTTCTACTTCAATGAGCAAGGGATCGGCGGCTCGACGCGCCTCTTCATTAACTATCCGTTCGCTGCGCAATTTACGGTCTCATGTAGCGCGACTCTTCCATGCCTGAGCACCTCAACCGGAATTCCTGAGACCCTAAGCGCCAATAACCTGCCGACCGCTGTGTACCAACCAACGCCGAATCTTACCCCCAACATGCAGCAATGGAACACGACGATTGAGCGACAGGTCGGAGCGGCACTGGTGCTTCGGGCTGCTTACGTTGGCAGCCATGGCAATCATCTCAACCTGAACATCAATGAGAACGTCGCCACGCCGGGGCCAGGCCCCGTGGCACCTCGCCAGCCGTTTCCTTCTTACGGCACGATTTCAGCTTGGGAGCCAAGAGGTTTCTCGAATTATGACGGGTTACAGCTTTCGGCCGAAAAACGCTTTAGCGCCGGGGTATCGTTTCTGGCCGCGTTCACTTGGAGCAAGAGCCTCGATGAGGGTGGCGGCGGCAACTCCTCGACCGGAGATCCGCGGATCAACATTCAGAACCCTCGCGACGTCCGGGCTGACTATGGGCTTTCGGATTTCGATTACGGCCAGCGTTTCACGCTCAGCCTCATCTATGACCTACCCTTCGGGCATGGAGGGAGATATCTGAGCAACGCTAAACGCTTCGCGGATACCTTCGTTGGCGGATGGCAGATGACCAGCATCGTGACTGCGCAATCGGGCGCGCCTTTTTCGGTTTCCCTTGCCAATCCGACCGCAAATACAGGCACATTTACGAGGCCCAATCGCGTATGCAATGGCGATCTTCCGGCAGACAAGCAGACCATCCACGAGTGGTTTGACACAAGCTGTTTCGTGAACCCTCCGTTGTACACGTTTGGTAACGCTGGACGCAACATCCTGATCGGACCTGGCCTCTTCACCTGGGATCTGGGCGCCGATAAAGACTTCCGCATCAATGAAGAAGTTGGGTTGCAGTTCCGGTCTGAGTTCTTCAACGTTCTGAACCGTGCGAATTTCGGTTTGCCCTCCGGAAGTATCGGCTCGGCGGCAGCCGGCACGATCACCAGTGTGGTCACGAACGCAAGGCAGATCCAATTCGCGCTTCGTTTACACTGGTGAGGGAGAACGAGACAGACTACATGGCAAAATGCGTCGGCGATTAAATGTCATCCTGCCGGTTGTTTTGTGCTACTCTGCCCTCGCCGCAAGCCCGCTGAATTCGATCCGGCCCGTGATTTTGCCGGTCACCGACGCGAGCGACATCCGCTTCATTCATGTATCCTTTGGCGCCTTTCGTAAGGAGCCGTCTTACAGCCGCATCCATGCGATTGTCCAGGGAAGCAAGGGATTTCTCTGGTTTGGCACGCAAAACAAGCTGCAACGGTACGACGGATATGAGATCCGCGAATACCCGCAAGAACCGGACAGCCCCAATGCGGTGTTCACAAGGTCGCTATTTATGGCCAGATCAAATACGCTGTGGGGCGGGTCGGAGCGTTGGCTCGATCGGTTTGACCCGGCGACGGAAACGTTTCGACAATACCCGACGAATGGACAGTTCGATGGTGTAATGTCTGCCATCCAGGATCATAACGGCGTGTTGTGGTTCGCGACAAATTACGGCCTCGTCCGAATGGATCCGTCCACGGGCACGACCGTTCAGTATCAACACCGCTCAAACGACGCTCGCAGCTTGAGCACTAACAGGGTAAGGGCCAGTTTCGAAGCCAAAGACGGGACGTTTTGGGTAGCCACTACCGGCGGCGTGGATCTCTTCGATCGGCAGACCGGCGAAGTACGCCGCCACATCCCGCTGCCGGTTGATTTTCCAATCGGGGATCCGAACCCCGTGCTCACCATTCAGTTTTGCGAGGATCACACCGGCGCCTTGTGGCTCATATACGCGTATGGATATGGTCTCGCCCGGCTGAATCGGGAAGCGGGCACGTTAATGTTCTATTCCTTGGATGGTACCGGAAAGGATAATACACTTCAATCTGGCGCCCGCTCCATTGTCGAAGATAAGGATGGGGCGTTGTGGATCGGGACAACGGGCAGTGGCCTGTTAAGGCTTGACCCAGCCCGCTCCCGATTCGTGCGGTACCGCCACAACCCAGCCGACCCCGAAAGCTTGAGTGGGGATCAGGTTCATGCCTTGTTTCTGGACCGAGAAGGGAACATGTGGGCAGGAACGAATGGCGCGGGCGCAAACCGGTTTTCTCCCCGCCCTTTGCCGTTCAAAGTCTATCAGCAGAAGCTAGGTGATCCGGACAGCCTGGACATGAACTACACGACCGCAATCTTTGAGGACAGCCGTGGCGAGCTCTGGATCGGAAGCCTCAGGGCTCTGGGCCGGTTGGATCTCAAAACCGGGAAAATGACTTTCGACCGAAGGGCCGGCGGACCCGGAGAACTATCCAGCACCTGGGTGATTTCCATGGCCGAGGACCGCTCGGGTCGTCTCTGGTTCGGCACCGTAGGCGCTGGCCTCAATTCCCTGAATCGCGCAACCGGGAAATTCACGGTTTTCCGGCATAAGCCAAGCGATCCTCACTCGTTGAGTCACGATACGATTCAAAAGATTTTTGTTGATCATAAGGGCTCCGTCTGGGCTGGAACGGAGGACGGGTTGGACGAATTCGACGAGGCTAGCCAGAGTTTTCGCACTTACAAAGCGGGCCGTGCGCTGTTCGACTCGCGGGTACATGATATTGCGGAAGATGCCACTGGCTCGTTGTGGATCGCTACCCAGGGAACAGGCCTGCTTCGTTTCACACCCGCAACCGGCCAGTTTAAAGCCTACCGGCATAACCAGGCGCCGGGAAGCCTGAGCTCCGATGTCACCGAGACGGTCTGGATCGACGCGGCTGGCAAGATCTGGGTTGGAACGGACAACGGGTTAGACCGGTTGGATCCGGCCACAGGCTCCTTTATCGCGTACCATGAGCGTGACGGTTTGGCTGGAGACCACATCAGCAGAATCCTGGAGGATGGCAACGGCAATCTGTGGGTCAGCACGAACAAAGGGCTGTCTCGATTCGACGTTCAAAAGAAGATTTTCAAGAACTACTACGTATCCGACGGGATCGCCGGTAACGAATTCTATAACTATGCGTCGGCTTTCAAGAGTGCTACGGGAGAGATGTTTTTTAGCTCCTACGCCGGAGTCACAGCTTTTTTCCCGGACAGAGTGATTGATAACCCGTATGCTCCTCCAGTAGTCATCACCGATTTGAGAGTCGCCGGACGGCCCCTTCTGATTGGAGGCCATTCTCCCTTGAAGCAAGCAACTCCCTTCACAGAATCTGTGAGACTTTCTCACAACCAGAATGTCGTGTCGATACAATTTGCCGCCCTTAGCTTCACCAACCCGGACGGGAATCGCTACCGTTACCGGCTCGACGGACTGGACACAGAGTGGAACGAATCGGGCAGCGATGAGAGGGTGATCACGTATTCACTCGCGCCTGGCACATACGTGTTTCACGTGCTTGGCAGCAACAGCCGCGGAATATGGAACGAACAAGGGACAAGTTTACAGATCGTGATATTGCCTCCCTGGTGGAGCACGGCCTGGTTTCGAACGTGTTCGGTCGCTGCTGGCTTGCTTTTTTTTTGGGCGTTCTATAGGTATCGGCTGCAGGAGATCGCCCGGGAATTCAACGCCCGTCTGGAAGAGCGCATCGACGAGCGCACGCGCATCGCCCGCGAACTGCACGACACGCTGTTGCAGAGTTTCCAGGGTGCGCTGTTTGAATTTCAGGCGGCTCTCAATCTGTTTTCCCGGCGGCCCGAAGAGGCCATCCGAACTCTAGCGGGCGCGATCAACAGTGCGGAAGAGGCCATCGTCGAGGGCCGCGATGCGATTCAGGACTTACGTGTCCCCGGCTTGACCGGTCAGACCGATTTGGAACATCTCCTCACTACTCTGGGAGAGGAACTGGCCAGCTCGCAGGATTCGAATGGGGATCGTCCGGTCTTCCGTGTGACGGTCGAGGGGCCACAACAAGCGTTAGATCCTGTTCTCCAGGACGAGGTCTACCGGATTGTCCGTGAGGTGCTGCGAAATGCTTTCCACCACGCGCATGCCAGCCGGATAGAAGCCGAGATCCGGTATAACGATCGGCTCCTCCGCTTGCGTATCCGCGACGATGGGAAGGGAATCGACAAGACAGTGCAGCAGAAGGGCGCCCGCGCTGGACACTGGGGTTTGCCGGGGATGCGCGAGCGTGCGCGACGAATCGGCGGGCGGCTGGCGATCTGGAGCGAAATCGGAGCAGGTACGGAAGTGGAGCTGACGGTTCCCGCCGGAGTTGCCTATGCGAAATCTAAGAGCAGGCGCCGATTCGGGCTGTTCCGGAAGAAGAGTGAGGTCTCGTGAGCTCCGATTCGCCGGTAATTCGAGTCTTAACTGTCGATGATCACGCCCTGCTACGCAAGGGGATCGCGCTGTTAGTCAACGCGGAACCCGACATGGAGTTGATCGGAGAGGCGTCCACGGGCTTAGAAGCGATCAAGCAATTCAAACAGCATCGGCCAGATGTCACGTTAATGGACCTGCAAATGCCAGGTATGAGCGGCATCGAGGCCATGATCGCGATTCGCAACGAATTTGCCGACGCCCGAATCATCGTCCTCACCACCTACGCCGGCGACGCCCAAGTGATCCGGGCGCTGAAAGCCGGCGCCCGCGGTTACCTGTTGAAAGCACAGGTCAACAGGGAACTTTTGGAAATCATCCGTTCAGTCCACTCCGGGCACAAGCGAATTCCCCCAGAGATCGCCGCCGAGTTGGCTGACCATACCGGGGAGGACGAGTTGAGCGCGCGTGAAATCGAGGTACTTCGGCTGGTGGCCGCCGGGAACGCGAACAAGGAAATCGCCGCACAGCTTTCCATTGGAGAAGAGACCGTCAAACGGCACGTGACGAACATTCTCGCTAAATTACGAGCGAATGACCGAACCCACGCGGTCACCATTGGGATCAAACGCGGAATCATTGAATTGTAAATCCCACTAAAGTGGAATCGGGCGATGCCCGATTCGTGGGTTCCCGTTTGCATGCAGATCCCCTACGCTGTAAACAGGATTACTGTGCAAAGGCTGTTTTCCACCTTCGCTAATGGCTGGCCGGGGGGGGGCCTTCTGCTGCAGCGGCTCCTCGCTGGAGGAACTCTTGTTTACATTGGAGTCGTCTCCGTGACCGCGGCGAATCATGTTGAGCTCGCAGCCCCGCAAATGCTTGGAGCCGCCGCCGGCGCCCTGCTTCTCGCCGGGCTGTGGACGCCCATAGCGGGCGTGGTGGCGGCCCTCGTGGAAGCGTGGATTGCCTTCTCCCACGCAGGCCACTCGTGGACTCCGATCATGTTGGCGATCCTGGGGGCCAGCTTGGCCATGATCGGCCCCGGTGCCTGGTCTATCGATGCCCGCCTTTTTGGCAGGAAGCAGCTCGATCAGGATCTTTAGAGGGGCTTCCTCGATTCCCCCGAAAGTGGGACACGCGGCTTTCACGATCTAACTAGCTTGGCACCCAACGATATAGGGTTGTTGCCAAACGCGATTGGATTGACAATCAGTCCAAGAGGAACCAAAGGAAATGGCAACAATGAGCACCATCATGATCCGTTCCATTCCGAATTTCCAATCCGGCTCCGGCGCAGAACCAAAGGGTCCGCGCCTGGTGACCGTCCACCACCACGGCTCTGCAAGCGCAAACACGATCGAGTTTCCCCCTTTCCGGCTAGACACAGTCAATCAGTGCCTCTGGCGCCGCGGGGCCAACGGAGAAGACGAGCGTGTTCCTCTGAAACCGAAGCCATTCGCAATTCTGCGATATCTGGTGGATCACGCTGGACGATTGGTGACCCAGGACGAACTCCTCGATGCCGTCTGGCCGGATACACATGTTCAACCTGAGGTTCTGAAGCGCCACATGTTCGAAATCAGGGAGGTGCTGGGAGACGATCCGCGAAATCCTACCTATATCGAGACGCTGGCCCGCCGCGGATACCAGTTCATAGCGCCCGTCCGCCATGCGGCGCCGGCTGAACCCAGGACGGCGGAGATCCCGGCGCGAACCAAGATCGTGGGAAGAGATCAACAGCTCGGCGATTTGCGAACTTGCCTTCAGAAGGCTTTGGGCGGCGGTCAGCGGCAGATCGTTTTCGTCACGGGCGAGCCCGGCATCGGAAAGACCACCCTGGTGGACGAATTTCAGCGCCAGGCTTCGGCAGCCGCTCCTATTCGTGTCGCCAGAGGACAGTGCGTGGAAGGTTACGGTGGGAAGGAAGCTTATTATCCGGTCCTGGAGGCGCTAAGTAGTTTATGCCGTGGCACGGAAGGAGACTCGGTGGTCCGGATCCTCGGCGCGCAAGCACCAACTTGGCTGGTTCAGTTCCCGGCGTTGGTGCGCAGGGAACAGCGCGAGATGCTGCAGCGCGAAATCCAGGGGGCTACACGGCAGCGAATGCTGCGCGAGATCTGCGAGGCATTGGAGACCATTACTTCCGAGAAACCGCTTCTGTTGGTCTTGGAGGATCTGAATTGGACGGATCCGTCGACGGTGGATTTCATCTCCGCCCTGGCGCGTGGCCGAGGCGCCGCGAAGCTGATGGTGATCGGCACATACCGCCCGGCGGAGGTGCTCGTCCCTGGCCATCCCTTGAAGGCGGTGAAGCAAGATTTGTTGCTTCATCAATTGTGCCGGAAGCTGGCTTTGGAGCCGCTGCGGGAAGAAGAAATATCCGCGTATCTTGCGGGCGCGTCGCCGGACGCCACGGTACCCGACGGTCTCGCCGCGCTGCTCCACCGCCGTTCGGAGGGAAATCCGTTGTACATGGTGGCCGCTCTGGACCATATGAGCCAGCGTGGCTTCATCTCACGCGAGAACGGAAGCTGGAGACTCAACGTTCCGATCGAAGAAATCGATCTGGAGGTGCCGGAGAGTCTGCGTCAGATGATCGAATTGCAGATCGAGCAGCTAAGTAAAGAGGAGCTTCGGGCGTTAGAGGCCGCGAGCGTCACCGGAACCGTGTTCTCGGCCGCATTGAGCGCGGGGGCAGCGAACATGGACGTGGAGCACTTTGAAAGCTTATGCGAAGGCTTGGCGCGACGGCACTACATCGTGCGTTCAGCAGATGTTTTGAACGCCCCGGACGCGAGCGATTCGGAACGCTATGAGTTTGTCCATGCGCTGTACCGCGAGGTGTTATATCGACGGCAATCGCCGGGGCATAGAGCGAAGCTGCACCGGCAGGTCGCGGGACGGTTAGAGACAATCCACGCGCAGGGGCTGAGCGACGCTGCTGCGGAATTGGCGCATCATTTCGACCGGGCGGGAGATGCACTCCGTGCCACGGAGTATAGGCGGCTCGCGGCGGCAAAGGCGGCGGTTTAATATGCAACAGGCCAAGCACCCGAAGGATGTCAGTGCGCAGTACATGAGGGCTGAGCACTATCGATTGCACTGCGTGGAGCAGTGGCCAGACAGTCCTTACAGGCAAGCCCTGCTGGCGGGAATTCGTTCCGCCTTGGAGCGCCTTAAGGAGTCACTAGCCCCAATCGAACCAGAGCAGTGCATCGTGTGCGCATCCAGAGAGGCGGGATCGGCGGCGCGGACGTTCTCTGTGCCACAAAAGTCTCCCGCGATCACGCGTTTGGCGGCATAAGGCTGAAGGTTGCCCTCGTGCTTGGTAGCTCTTCAGGAAACGCCCGAGACACGGCTCTTTAACGGCCAACGGCTTACGCGAACGCCCACTGCGATTGTCGTTGAGACATTGGTGACCGCCTGTTCGCACAGTCTCCGCCGCTCTCACCCGATCGCCCGTGGCATTCATCGGAGGAACGGCAAATCATAATGGACGCGTGGCGCCTTCCTGCTTGCGATGCGTGTTGGGCTTCTTCAGCGCATCGATCTGCTCTAAGGTGTGTAGTGGCTAGCTAGCGTTTTCGTCGGGCACTAAGAACACTTCCGGGAAGCAAACAAAACTCCTGAGTTCGTGATCGACTATGTAGGATCGAGCAATTTGGCGGTCAAATATTGCGACATTCGTCCAGATTATCGAATGCTAGCGCGAACCGCCATCACACTTGCACTTTTGACCGTGGCCAGCCGGCTGTTGGCCCAGTCTCCACCCCTTTCGGCCGATCGTCCGTGGCATTCATCGGAGGAACGGCAGATCATAACGGACGCGCGAGGCCTTCATCTACCGGCGCTCCGTATTGAATCCGACAAAATCTATTCATTGGCCGAGTTGATCGATCTGGCTGAAGCGCATAATCCCGAAACGCGCGTCGCTTGGGAGAACGCCCGTGCCCAAGCCGCCGCGCTCGGAATCGCTCGCAGTGAGTTGTTCCCGACGCTGGCTGCCGTCGTACTCGCCGGTGTGGAGCGCGATGAGGCAGGGTTCGGTGCGCGCTACTATCGCCAGACCATCCCGTCATTTCAGGCCTCGCTGGATCTGAACTATACGATTTTCGACTTCGGCGCGCGTCGCGGCCGAATTAACGCCGAATGTGCGCGCCTGCTCGCATCGAACTTCGGCTTCAACGACGTTCACCGGCAGCTGATCTACGATGTCTCACTGGCTTACTATCGGCTGTTGAATGCGGCGGGGCAGGAAGAAGCCGCCGGAGCGAATCTGGTGAATGCGCAGGCCGTGCAGCAGGCGGCAGAGGAGCGTTTGCGTAACGGCTTAGCGACGCTGCCCGATGTTCTCGAAGCGCGTAGCGCGACCGCTCAGGCGAAGTACGATCTGCAGGCCGTTTTGGGGACCGAGGAAATCGCGCGCGGCGACCTGGCCACTGCCCTGGGCGCGCCCGCCACCACGCGCTTTCTCGTGCAGCCGCTGAATGAAGTCCCGACGCCTGATTCGGTCGCCGAGACCGTGGAGCAGGCGATCCATCGCGCGCTGGAGCAACGTCCCGATCTCGAAGCGCAGATCGCCGAGGTCCGCCTGGGGCAAGCAGAGCGGCAACAGGCACGGGCCGCCTTCTATCCCAGCCTGAGTGTTAGCGCCGGCTCAAGCGCACAATCGCTGTACATTCTTCAGCAGGATCTTCCCTGGGGGCACACGGGCGGTTTGACCGGCGGCCTAACAGCGAGCCTGAACTGGACGGTCTTCGACGGGGGCGCGAGGCGAAGCCGGCTTGCGCAAGCGGAGGCTCATATCCGCGAGGCAAAGGCACGAGTCAATGCTGCGCGCGACCACATTGAAGACCAGGTTTGGACGGCGTATTCGAATTTGAACACAGCTTTCCGGCAGCGCGAGGCCGCCGCCGCATTGGTTAACGCCGCGACACAGTCCTATAGCGCTGCCCTGGAGTCCTACAACTACGGTGTACGCAACCTGCTGGACGTTACGAACGCGCAGAAGGTCCTGGCGCAAGCGCGCTCGACGGACATTCTGGCGCGTACCCAGGTGCTGGCCGCGCTCGCAGATTTGGCGTTCCAAACGGGCGATGCGATTCAGGCGAACGCCGGGAGGACTCGCCCATGATCATCACGAATGGAATGTACGGGATGTTCGGTTTGTTGTTCAGTCGAGCCCCATCGTTCGACATTCTGGGATCCTTCTTTCCGGCGTGGCTCGTCTGCCTGGCGATTGGCCTGCTGCTCACTGTGGGGGTCTACTGGGTGCTTTTGCGCGTCCGAGTTGTACTCGCGCTTCCAACATTGACCTATCCGAGCCTAACTGCGCTGTTCACCTTCGCGCTGTGGCTCGCCTTCTTTCGGTAACGATGAAAACCCATGTCGCCCACCGCCAATAGCAAGATCAGAATTTTGGTCGGCCGCATCCTCAGCGCTCTCATCGTGACTGGCGGCATCGGATTGGGGCTTATGGTGGTCTACCATACGAACTACAATCCCCGAACGGACGATTCCGAGATTCTGGCGAACTTCATTGGAATCGCGCCTCAGGTCGAAGGCCCACTCATCCGTCTGAATGTGCGCGACAACCAGTTCGTGAAGAAAGGCGATCCGCTTTTCGAAATTGACGACCGGCCGTACCGGTATGCCCTGGAGAAAGCAGTTTCCGAGCAGGCAACTCTCGAAGGACAGATTACGGACGAGCGCAGACGCATCGCGGCTCTCGTGAGCGCCGTCTCGGTGGCGGAGGCCAACATCCATAGCACGGAAGCCGATGTAAGCCGGTGGGCGGCAGCCGTCGATCAGGCCAGGGCAGACGTGGCGAATGCGCAGGACGCAGTCAGCCGTGCGAGAGCCGAATGGACTTATGCGAACAATAACCTGCATCGCATCGAGCCGCTATTGGTTAAGCAGTTTGTTACTGTCGATCAGGTGGATCGGGCGCGGACGTCAGAGATCTCGCAAGCCCAGTCGCTGAAGCAGGCGGAATCTCAACTGCTCCAGGCACAAGCTGGACTGGAGGTGGCCATAGCGCAGGCGCAACGCTCCAAGGCAATACTGAGTCAGAGTAAGGCTCAGCATGAACAGACGCAGAATGCGGTCACGACACTCGAGCCGCTCATCAACCAGCGCGGCGCAAAAGTGTCAGCCATAGAGACTGCACGCTACAACCTCAACAACTGCCGGGTCTACGCGCCGTTCGACGCCCGCGTCACCAACCTCACGATTTCGGAAGGGGCGTATGCACACACTGGCCAGCAGATGTTCGTGCTCATTGACGCGCGCACGTGGTGGGCGGTCGCGAATTTCCGCGAAGGACAACTCGAGCGCATCGCCCCCGGAATGCGAGCCGACGTCTATGTCCTGTCCAAGCCCAACGTGCGTTTTTCGGGCGTCGTGGAAAGCGTTGGGTTCGGTGTAACTCCAGACGCAGACGTGATTGGCCGTTTCGAACAAGGTCTGCCGGATGTGCAGAGGACGCTGAACTGGGTGCATCTGGCGTCGCGTTATCCGGTTCGGGTGCGCGTCGAACATCCTCCATCAGATCTATTTCGCGTAAGCGAGTCGGCAGTGGTAGTAATTCGCGGGCGTTGACATGGCGTCGATTGCTCAATCGCTGCCTGTTTCGAACAGCCCGCTGGCGTGGCTCTGGGAATGGGTCAGAGACGAGTTGAGCCCATATCCTGGCAGAGCGCTCCTGGTCGGGAGGATGGTTCTGTCGGCGACGCTCATCATGATCATCGGCATGACCTTTCAGATCCCGTATACCTGGCAAGGCGCGATTTATGCGCTTCTGGTTTCCCGTGAAAGCCCACGAGCCACCATAACATCCGCGGCAACGATATTCTTGATTACTGGAATCGGCGTGGGTTATATTATTTTGTCGATGAAGCTGGTCATCAATATTCTTCCGCTTCATTTCCTCTGGATCGTTGCCACGTTCTTCTCGGCTTTTTATGGGATCAGCACGCTGACAAACTATCTGGCGGCAGTCGCCTTCGTGAATACAATTGCGCTTGGAATTCCGTTGTGGGACCGGCGGGTCTCAGCTGAGACCAACGTGGAGGATACTCTTTGGCTGTGTTTGGCAGTATTGATCGCGGTCGTAGTTACGGGCGCGGTGGAATTGGCGTATTCGCGACAACGTCCGGGCGATGAAATTCTCTCTCCAATGACAGAGCGATTATCAGCAGTCGAAGACGTGTTGAGTTGCTACGCCGAGGGCCGCGCTCCAGAGCCCGCTAGCCAACGCAGAATACTAAGGCTCGCGACGCTGGGAACATCCACGATGCGGCGTCGGTTAAGGCGCGCAAACGTTCCGCCGCAGTATTCGGCGGCCGCCGGCGGCGTTGTGGTCCTGATTGGAAGGCTCGTCGATCTTGCAGCTACTCTGACGCCGCTCAGTTTCGAATCCTCCGCCGATAATCGGAGCAGATTCCACAGTCTGGCCTCAACTCTAGCAGGTATTCGCAATGATCTGATGAACCGCAAAATTCCGGCGCGGGTTCAGTTCAATGCAGAGGCGGACTCCGCCGCTGTGGCGCCGCTGCTGGGCGAGATGGAGCGTACAGTTGCTTTGATGAGTGAGGTGTTTGCGGGTACTCAAGCGGCTCACGAATACCTGTCTTCCCCAGACCAGCCAGAGCGGCCAACGCTTCTTTCCCGAGACGCGTTTACTAACCCTGCGCACCTTCTCTTCGCGCTAAAGGGCTGCCTGGCGGCGAGCCTTTGTTACGTCATCTACAAGGCGCTGGCCTGGCCAGGAATCAGCACGGCCGTGACCACGTGTTTACTGACCGCGCTGTCCACGATTGGCTCATCGCGTCAGAAGCAGATCCTTCGTATTGCAGGCGCGATCGCAGGCGGGTTTGTGATCGGCATGGGCGCGCAGATATTCATTTTGCCCTATCTCGACTCTATCGCCGGGTTCTTGGTTCTTTTCGTTATCGTCACTGCGGTATCTGCCTGGTTCATGACATCCAGTCCTCGCTTGTCGTACTTCGGCGTGCAGCTCGCTCTGGCTTTCTACCTCATCCACCTTCAAGAATTCACAATACAGACCTCGCTCTCGATAGCACGAGATCGCGTTGTCGGGATTTTGCTTGGCCTTTTCATGATGTGGCTTGTCTTCGACCAGCTATGGGGAGTACGAGCCGCTGTTGAAATGAGAAGGACGTTTCTTCTCAATCTTCGACTAGTGGCGCAGTTCGCAAGAGGGCCGGCTTCAACTGACCTGAAAAGTGAGCTCGGCCGGAGCCGTGTCCTTCGCGAGACAATCAATGCGAATCTGGATAAAGTAAGGGCCGTTGCCGATGGCGTATTTTTCGAGCTCGGCCCCTCCCGCCGCAGGGATCTCGAATTACGGAGCTACATCCGCCAGGTGCAGCCGCAATTGCGGACTCTTTTCGTGATGCGGATTGCCTTCCTGAAATACCGTCTCCAGTTGCCCGGCTTCGAATTGCCCGAGAGTGTTCGTCTTCGACAGCAGGTATACGACGAGGTTTCCGCTGGGCTGCTGGAACAAACGGCGGATCGAATAGACGATCAGGCGCCGGAGATAGGAAGCAGCGATGAACAACGGCAGGAGCTTCTGAAACGGACGCTGGGAGATGTGGAAGCCGAAGCGTCGCGGGAATTGCCGGCCGCGCAGGCCCAGTCATTCCTCACACTGCTCCGCGAAATAGACGCGCTAACAAATTGTCTTGCGGCGGAGATCGCGACGAAATTTACCGGATCGGCTTAACGCACATCCTGGGTGGATTGGTGCAGCATGACGCGGCTCGTAGGCCCTGAAAGCGCTCAATCTCGGTCGCCTGCGCGTCGACCAGGAGATCCGCTCACGCAGTTGCTCCTGCGAGCATCGAGTTGGGAGGCTGCAAATCATTGAGATGTTGGGCCAGTGCGTCCTGAACCACTGGCTTTTGGATTCGCGAATCGGAGGAACAGCCTGACCAATCACCCACGCACATTAGCTGTTATGCCCGGCAAAATCCGAATCACTTGCCAATGATCAGGAGAGGATGACCGATCAACCAGACCGCATGTTATTTCGCCAGGAACTATGCACGGGGGCCGACTCAAAGCTGAGCTCCCTCGTCCAAACCTGACGGAGCGTCTCGCGATCCTGCGTAAAATCCGCCACCGTGAAGTCGTAGACCTCGTGCTCCTTTAAGAAGTTGTCCACTTGCATGAGGGTTTCGAAACCGAGCAACCGGCGAAGCTGAGCGGCCGAAAGCGCGTTGGACCGGTATGCTTCGAGTGCGAGGCTTTCAAGCGCTGCGCGATGCAGATCCGTCCACTTCGTTTTCAGACCCTGCGCGATGTCCTCCGGCAGTTCAAACTTGATCTGCACGGCGGCGATGCCTCATTATCTCAATGCTAGATCTCCCACCCCGTGGCACATGAAAGCCCACTGTTAGCAGGTGCCGTCAAGAGACCAAACCACGACGCTTTTAGGTTTGCTAGCACTTGGCCCAATTTTCCGCGAGCCTTTCGCCTGTTCCCTTCGCTCGCCGGTGATCTTGGATCAGAAGGAGAACCGGCTTCTGAAGACAGGGAGGTGCAATTAGCGGCAAATAGCCGCAAAAAGGGGCTTTCCAAGGTTCGGGACCAGGAGGTCAACATGGTTTGGCAAGGCAGTGTCTGGTATCGGTCAGAGTCGCGTTAGCGTGCAATAGCGTGCAATGGTATACAGCATTGTTGGCGTGTTTGGCACGGCGATCAACATGGAATCTGGAACTTGCGGAGGCGGCGGGGCGCATTTGGGTTCGAATCCAACCCACGGAACCTGAAGTTCTCGGCAAGATGCGAAACCAGACGCGGCATTGTGACGCCTCAATCGGGGCCATGACTTGCCCTTCAGCACCCCGTAGGTTCGAACCGATTTGCGTAGTGCTCCAAAATGGCCGTACGATACCCGTATGGGAAGAACGCGGCGCCGGCACACGCAAGGTTGGATAGTGCTTGAAAAGCGAGCGACGCCGCAACGCTGGGTAGCCCACTGGTATTTGAGCGAGTCCTATCGAGACAGCAAGTTCGTTCTGCGATATAAACAGGGCGCCCATGTGCTCGGTTTTAAGACGAAAGATGATCTCCCGACAAAGGGTGCGGCACAAAAGCGGTGGGAGGCCCAGCGCGATGAAGTGATCCGAGGTAAACGATCATCCGGATCGGAGGGGAAACCAGATCCGACTTTCCAGCTTTTCATTAACGATGAGTTCATCCCCACCCGGCGGTCGGCATGGAACAGGGCGACAAGCGAGAAATTGAGCTACTACTTCAATCTGATGTGTGCCGAATTCGGAGAAGCATTGCTCGGCGACATCGACAAGAAACGATTGCAGCGTTTTCTGAATGGGCTATCGGAGCGTTTCTGTCATGACACTGTGACTGGCTGCTACATCTATCTCAAAGCTGTTTTCGCTGAGGCAGTCGAACAAAGAATGGTAGTGGAGAATCCCACCAAGACGCTCACGCTCCCACACACTCGTGAGCGAGACACTCACACAGTATCCTTCGAAGACGTCCAGAGGCTGGAGGATGCTCTTGACGGCAGAAACAAGGTCATCTTTAAGCTCCTCAGCCGCTGCGGCCCCCGCGCGGGAGAGGCTTTTGCTTTCCAGTGGCAGGATCTGCAGGCGGACCAGAGCTTGAGGATTCAGAGGACATATTCTCGCGGCGAATTGAAGCCCCCAAAGACCAAGAAGAGCAGGAAACCCATTTATCTGCCTCTGTCTCTATACAACGATTTACAGCAACTAAAGGCGATCTCCGAAGATTCGTCACCGACCGGCTGGATTTTTCCTTCCGAGAGAAAACGGAGACGCCGGCTTGAAAATGCCGAACTCGAGGCCTCGGCCACGTTGATGCCGCTCGACTATCATAACTGGGTGAACCGGCGCCTCAAGCCGGTTGCAGAAGAGTTAGGAATTCGGGTCAACTGCCAGATCATGCGCCGTACCTTCGCGACTCTTGCGAATGAAGCTGGCGGCGACCTGAAGGATATCCAGACCCAGATGCGACATACCAGGTCTGCGACCACCGCCGACATTTACGTTCAGCCGATTCCGAGGAGCGTGCGGGAATCAATGGAAGCATTAGATAGGGTGCTCAGCGACCGGCCGGAGAAGGTTCAAAGCAACAAGGAGCCCCGGCGTGTACAGTGAGGCTTCTCGCTGCGATATCGCTGCGATAGGCGCTCCTCTGTTCGTTTTCGGCACTTCAGGGCGGCCAAACACTCAATGGAATCAATATGCTGAGTCTAAACCTCTACCTTGACACGGTAGAGGTCAGAGATTCGAGTTCTCTCGGGCCCACCACTCATTCTGAGGATTCCGGCGAAGCCGAACGCTGTTTCCGGAGGAAAAGCCGAACGGCATTCCGGGATGAACCCGAACACCCTCGGAGCGTAGCGACGCTGGCATCCCGATTGTGCAAGAAGTGTTCGGCTTCGTCAAGGAAAAATGTCCGGAGCGCAGCGAAGGAAGAGCGCCGGTAGCGGGCAAAGGGGTGCGGGGAAAGGCGGCAGGCCTTGCCCCGCCTCAGCTCACAGAAGCCCGGAGCGCGTGAGCGCTCCGAATTGATTCGTGCAGGAGTATGCGGGCCCTGACCTTCGGGAAAGGCACACTGGAAGCTGCCGCTCGCTAGAATTTAAAAGCGACGGAGATTGGATGAATCAACGGACCATAGATGGCGGCGCGGGCAGTATTGGCGTGTTAAGTGAACTCGCGAAGATTTTTGGGGTGAAGGTTAAACGAGCCAAGGTAATGCTCACGGATGCCTCTTTGCTCACACGCCAAGTGCGGGCAACCTATCGACGTCACCAGATCGAGCTGCTTGCGAGTGAAGACTTGATTCTTGCAGACGTGGAAGCCCGTTACGGGTCGTTCACGTTGTTGAAAGTGAACCCGCGAGTAAGGTCGCTCCACCAAGCGCCGGTATGTGATGTGCGTGCCTCTGGGGCCGACCATCAAGTATTCAATGCTGACGGTAAGTTGTCGCAAGCGCAGTCTGATCTGATCAATTCGGGCTTGCTAACGCGCCTTCTTGAAGTTATCAGTCCGCAAGAGGGAGAAGAGATCAACGTGTCACAGCGGCTGGTTCGCGTTTTCCTGCAAAGGCCCACGACGCAACGAGTGATGGCAGTTATTCACGCGGTCATAGAAATCATGCCACACGAGGACGGCTTGAAAGAACGGGACGCCGGATTCGAGGGCATGCCCGCCGCGCTTCGACCGCTACTTCCACTCGTAAGGAAATGGGCAATCTCGGACGACGAAGAACGCTCGCAGAAACTCAAGCGCTGTGCTCCAGCGACCCGGAGAAAACTGGCTAGCACAGTAGTTCCGTTGCTTCCCGCCATAGATCAATTTCTTGCGAGTTTTGGGACGAATCCGCCCGAAGAAGTTTGCGCGTGGGGCGACCTTGCCCAAGCAGCACTTGAGGCGCAGTCCCTTCTCGTCGAGGGATCTCACAACCGAACAAGATAAAGTCGGACGCACGGCATTCCACTCAGCAGAACTTCCTGGCTTTGCTGATCCTATGCATTGGGTTTCCCCCGATTCTTGCGCATCGAATCCCCACGCATCTCGATGCGGTGGGCGTTATGAACCAACCGGTCTAAGATGCCGTCGGCCAGCGTCGGATCGCCGACCTGTTCGTGCCAGCGCGAGACCGGCAACTGCGAAGTCAGGATCGTCGAGCGCACCTGATAGCGGTCCTCGCAGATCTCCCAGAAGTCGCGCCGCTCGGGTTCCGATAGCGGAGCCATCACCCAGTCATCGATCACCAGGACGTCGATGCGGCTGAGTCGGGCCAACAAACTGCGCAGGCTGCCATCGGCGCGAGCCATTGCGAGATCTCGGAATAGCGTTTGGGCACGAGTGTAAAGTGCCGAATAACCATCGCGGCACGCCTTCTGCGCCAGCGCACAGGCCACGAAGCTCTTTCCGACGCCAGTTGGCCCCAGAACGAAAACGTTCTCGTGCGTGCCCCACCACAATTCCTCAAACACTGACACGCTACAGGCCCTCCGCTTGGGCTGCTACGAGATGTTCCAGCGCTAGCGGGCCATAGTAAGATGGATTTTGAGCCTTAACCGCGGTTGCCTACTCTCGAGCGATCCCGCGAAACCATAGTAAATGAACACCGAGCTCTTTATCCGCCGGCCAGTGATGACGAGCGTTCTGATGCTGGCCATTCTGGTTGCCGGCATCCTCGGCTATAATCTCCTGGCTGTCAGCGATCTGCCCAGCGTTGATTTCCCCACCATTCAGGTCTCGGCCGGCCTGCCCGGCGCCAGCCCGGAGACAATGGCGTCCACCGTCGCTACGCCGCTCGAAAAGCAATTCACCACCATCGCCGGCCTGGATGAATTGACCTCCACCAGTTCGCTCGGCTCGACGAATATCACGCTTCAGTTCTCGCTGAGCCGCGACATTAATTCTGCGGCTCTCGACGTGCAATCGGCCATCACCGCCGCCACTTCCCAATTGCCGGCCAACCTGCCGACCCCGCCTACGCTCCGGAAAGTGAATCCAAGCGAATCACCCATTCTTTTTCTGGGCCTCACGTCCCGCACCCTCCCCCTCTACACGGTCGACCAGTACGCGGAGGTGCAGCTCGGCGAGCAGATTTCCAGGGTGCAGGGTGTGGCGCAGGTTCAGGTCTACGGTTCCGTCCCTTACGCGGTGCGCGTCCAGGTGAATCCCGAGGAGTTGGCCAGCCGCCAGCTCGGCATCGACCAAGTAGCCAGCGCCATTCAAAACGCCAATGTCACCATGGCGATGGGCACGCTCTACGGCGCCAACACGGCGTATAACCTCCAATCCAACGGGCAATTGAACGATGCGGCGGCATATCGCCCGCTGATTGTCGCCTATCGGAACGGGGCCCCGGTTCGCCTCGATCAGGTCGCCAATGTCTTCGACGGCGTTCAGGATGCGGATGTCGCCGGCTGGGTCAACGGAGTTCCGGGCGTGGTTCTCGCGATTGAACGCCAACCCGGCGCCAACACAATCGAGGTGGTCAAGGCCGTCCGCGCGCTCTTCCCGCGGTTCCGCGCAGTCATGCCGCCGTCGCTGATCATGACGGTGGAACATGACCGGTCCATTTCTATTCTCCAGTCGGTCAACGACGTCAGGTTCACGCTCCTGCTGGCCGTTTTTCTGGTCATCCTTGTTATCTTCCTGTTCTTGCGGAATCTCTCCGCCACGATGATTCCCAGCTTCGCCCTGCCGATGGCCATCCTCGGCGCCTTCGCCGTGATGTACGAGCTCGACTACACCATCGACAACCTCTCGCTGCTGGCCCTGACGCTATCGGTCGGCTTCGTCGTCGATGACGCCATCGTCATGCTGGAAAACATCGTGCGCCACATGGAAATGGGCAAAGGCGCGCTCCAAGCCGCGCTCGAGGGATCGAAAGAGATCGGCTTCACCATTCTTTCGATGACCATCTCGCTGAGCGCCGTGTTCATTCCGGTGTTTTTCATGAGCGGCATGCTGGGGCGGCTTCTGCACGAATTCTCCGTGGTCATCATCGCCGCCGTTCTGGTTTCCGGCGTCGTTTCGCTCACGCTCACGCCGATGCTGTGTAGCCGCTACCTGCGTCCCGAGCACGAAAAGGAGCATGGCTGGCTCTACCGCAAACTCGACGGGATGCTGAATTCCAGCCTGAATTCCTATGGCGTGAGCCTGCGCTGGGCGATGCGCCACCGCGGGCTGGTGATGTTGTTCTCGCTTCTCGTTCTGGCAGGCACCGCCTGGGAATTCTGGATCATTCCCAAGGGCTTCCTTCCCGTAGAAGACCAGGCCCAGCTCAGGGTCAACACGGAGGCAAAGCAGGGGATCTCCTTCGCCGCGATGAAGGCGGATCAGGAGACTCTGAACGGAATCATCCTCCAGGATCCGAACACACTGCAATTCCATTCCTCGATCAGCGATGCCGGTGGGAATGGCCTGAACAACGGCAACGTTTCCTTGCACCTGAAGGACGTCTCCGAGCGCCAATGGACCTACAGCCCGGCATATGAGCGCCTGGCGGCGAAATACGGGTCCGACAGTTTCTTGAGAACGATCGTTCATGCGGCGCGCCCGCTGTTCGAACATCACATGACGATCCAAGATCTCGCGCGCCACTACGAACCCAAGGTCAACACGATTCCCGGGGTGCGGGCGTATATCCAGATCCCGCCAGCCATCCAGATCGGCGGCCGGTCCACCAAGAGTGAGTATCAGTACACGCTAGAAAGTCCGGATACTACGACACTTTATCGGTACGCGGCGATCCTCGAGTCCCGGATGAAAGAACTGCCCGGCCTGGCCGAAGTGACTACCGATTTGCAAAATAAGAATCCGCAGGCGAATGTGGTCGTCGATCGCGACGAGGCTTCTGCGCTTGGGATTACCCCCGAGCAGGTCGAAACCGCCCTCTACGCCGCCTATGGCCAGAACCAGGTGTCCAACATCTACACGCCCACCAATCTCTACAAGGTTGTTCTCCAGGTTGCGCCCAAGTACCAAAGCGACCCCGCCATGCTCTCCGAGCTGTACATCCACTCTTCTTCGGGGAAATTGATCCCTCTTAGCGCCGTCTCCAAGTTCGTCACCAACTTCGGCCCGCTGACCGTCAACCACACGGGCCAGCTCTCGTCGGTCACGTTGTCCTTCAACCTGCGACCCGGCGTCGCCATAGGACAGGCGGTGAACGAAGTCGAGACCCTGGCGTCGTCGCTGCTGCCGGAATCGATAAGCGGCAGTTTCCAGGGAACAGCCAAGGCATTCCAAGAGTCGCTAAGGGGCCTGGGCATTTTGCTGGTGATGGCCGTGCTCGTGATCTACATGATTCTCGCTATTCTCTACGAGAGTTGGATCCATCCCATCACCATTCTCACTGGTCTGCCGTCGGCCGCGTTCGGCGGTCTGCTCACGCTCACACTCTTTCACATACAGCTCGATCTGTTCGGCTTCGTCGGCTTGATCATGCTGATCGGAATCGTCAAGAAGAACGCCATCATGATGGTCGATTTCGCCGTCGAGATGCAAAAGTCCGGCTACAACGCCAGCGAATCGGCCTACGAAGGCTGCATGATCCGCTTCCGGCCCATCATGATGACCACCGCGGCAGCCATCATGGGCACGCTGCCCATCGCCCTGGGAACGGGAGCGGGGGCCGACGAACGCCGTCCGCTCGGGCTTTGCGTGGTTGGCGGATTGATTTTCGCTCAGTTCGTCACGCTGTATTTGACGCCCGTGTTCTACACGTACATGGATGGTTTGCAACGGCGGCTGAGTCGCCGGAAGGTCAAGAAGGTGAAGGCCGACGCCCAACCAGTTGCGACACATCCGGAACCAGTGCTCGCCCCGCAGACCAATCGCCTCGCATCTGACTAAGCCGCGAGGAGATCAGGCCTCGTCCACCCATTCGACGCCCATCGCGACCAGCTTCGCGCGCAAGCCGGAGCGGTCCAGGCCGAGTTCGCCGGCTTTGAGCGCCTGGCGGCTCTTCTCTTCTTTGGCGATGCGGGCGTCGGCTAGGTCCGCTACCTCGGCGGCAAGCTCGCGCGGCACCACCACCACGCCGTCGATGTCGGCCACGATGACGTCGCCGGGATGGACCGTCGCTCCGGCGCAAACGACATCCGTATTCACCCAGCCCGGAGTCGCCTTCACGGTGCCCTGCGCGGAGATGGCCTTCGACCACACCGGAAACTGCATCGCCGTGAGATCGGCCACGTCGCGCACGCCGGCGTCGATGATCAGGCCGATCACGCCGTGAGCGCGGAGCGAAGTCGCCAGCAGCTCGCCGAAAAATCCGTCTGTCGATTCCGTGAACGTTGTGACTACCAGGACGTCGCCGGGCTTGCAGACCTCAACCGCGGCGTGAATCATGATATTGTCGCCGGGCGCGCAGTTCACGGTCACCGCCGGGCCGGCCATCCGCGCTGTGGGATAGATGGGCCGCATGTAGGGGCGCATCAGGCCAGTGCGATTCTGCGCTTCGTGGACGGTGGCGACACCCTGCGCTTCCAGGCGGCGGACCACGTCCGGGTCGGGACGTGGAATGTTGCGAACGACTCGCGGCTTCATACGTTGTCAGTATAAGTCCGCGAACCCTCGTTCGGCGAGTGCGAGGGGTATACTGATTCGGTGGATCAGAGGATCGTCAGCTTCCGGGCGGCGCTGGATGCACGGCCGCTCACCGGCTTTCACATCCGGATGGTCGCGATCGCGGTGCTGCTGCTGCTGACCGAGGGGTTCGATTCGCAGGCCATCGGGTACGTGGCGCCAGCGCTGCGGGACCTGCTGCATCTTACGCCGTTGCAGATGGGCAGCGCGCTCAGCGTGGGACTGTTGGGACTGACCATCGGCGCGCTGGTGTTCTCGCCGCTGGCGGACCGATTCAAGACGCGCGGCCTGCTGGTGATTTGTATTCTGATCTGCGGCGTTTCGACGCTGGCGACGATTTGGGTTTCGTCTTTGGAGATGCTGGTCGCGCTGCGATTCCTGACCGGATTCGGTGTAGGCGGCGTGATGCCGCAGGCGATCGGCGTGGTTTCCGAATACGCACCCACGCGATGCCGCACGCTGATCGTGACCGTCGCGGGCGCGGGCTTTTCGCTGGGCGGCGTGGTCGGCGGTACGGTAAGCGCGGCGTTGATTCCGAAGTACGGCTGGCAATCGGTGCTGATCTTTGGCGGCGTGGCCGCGCTGTTGATGCTGCCGTTGGCGATGTGGAGCTTCCCCAATTCCCTGCCCCAGCTTCTGAATTCCGCCGAGCCGCGCGCGGAGCTCAAGAAGGTGGTTGCGATTCTCGCGCCGGGGTGGAAGGAGCCGAAGGTCGCGGCGGTGCAGGAGCGCTTTCCGGTGAGCCTGCTGTTTGCGGGCGGCTACTCGGGCCGCACGCTGCTCATCTGGACCGCGTACCTGATGAACATCATGGCTCTGTACTTCATTCTGAACTGGCTGCCTTCGGTGCTGAAGGCGGGCGGGCTTTCGATTGCGCGGTCCAGCCTGATCACCAGCCTGTACAGCGCGGGCGGGATCGTGGGCGGGCTGCTGCTCGCCTACTTGAGCGATAAGACGAAGCCGCAATGGATGCTCGGAATCGCGTTCGTGGGAAGCGCGCTGTGCCTCCTCGGCCTGGGCTCGGCGGGGACCAACACGGTGCTGCTGACGGTTGGCGCGATCGGTGCGGGCTTCTGCACCATCGGCGGGCAGAATGCGATGAACGCTTTCACGAGCGCGTATTATCCGGCCGCGGCGCGCGCCACGGGGCTCGGATGGGCGCTTGGAGTCGGGCGCTGCGGGTCGATCCTGGGTCCGTATCTGGGCGGCGTGCTGCTGGAAGTTGGCGTCTCCGGGCCGAATCTGCTGAAGCTGGCGGCGGTGCCGGCGTTGATTACAGCGATCGCGATGCTGCTGGTTCCGAAGTCGCCGGAAGGCGGGGCGGTGGAGGCGGCAGGCGGCGCGCGGTTGGAGACGGCGGCGGGGCGTTAGGCGGTGGAAGCCCAAATCATTTTATGCGTAGAATGATTTTGCCGGCGGTGGCGCGGCTTTCAAGGTCGCGGTGGGCCTGGGCGGCATCGGATAGCCGATATTCGTGCTCGACGCGGAGTTTGAGTTTGCCTTCGGCGATCCAGCGGAAGACATCGCCGGCGCGCCAGGCGATTTCGGCCGGGGTTGAAACGTGGGTCAGCAGAGTGGGGCGCGTGAGATAGAGCGAGCCGCGTTCAGTGAGCGCGCGGGTATTCAGAGGGTCGATCTGGCCGCTTGAAACGCCGAAGTGGACCATCAGACCGCGGGGCCTCAAGCAATCGAGACCTTTGAGGAAGGTCGTTTTGCCGACGGCATCGTAGACCACGTCGACGCCAACGCCCGCGGTGAGGCGTTTGACTTCGGCGACCCAGTCCTGCTGTTCGTAAACGAGAACCTCGGAGGCGCCGGCCTCGCGCGCGATGGCGGCTTTCGCTTCGCTGCCGACAGTCGCGATGACGCGCGCGCCCGCATGGGACGCCAACTGGACGAGCAGGCGGCCGGTGCCACCGGCGGCGGAGTGAATCAGCGCGGTGTGCTCGGGCTTCAGCACAAACGTCGTGTGCGTGAGATAGTGCGCGGTGAAACCCTGGAGCATGGCGGCGGCCGCGGTTTCGAGCGTCGTGTCCTCGGGAATGCGAGCCAGCATCTTCGCGGGAACGGCGGCATATTCGGCATAAGAGCCGCGCACCATGACGTAACCAACGCGGTCGCCGGGGGCGAATCCGGTGACGCCTTCGCCGAGCTTTTCGATGGTGCCGGCGGCCTCCATGCCGGGGATGGCGGGGAGCGGGACTTTGTTGTGGCCGCTGCGGACGTTGACGTCGGCGAAGTTGACGCCGGCGGCTGCTATCTTGATGAGCACTTCGCCGTCGGCGGGTTCTGGCGTGGGGCGCTCGCCGTAGACGAGGACCTCGGGGGGGCCGGGTTGTTCGAAGTAAGCGGCTTTCATGACTGCCACGTCGCGAATGCGAGTCCGCTACCAGTGCCGGCTTCGGAGCGATAAGCGGGCACGTAATCCACGAGATTCATTTTCAATCCGGCTTCAGTCATGGCGCCCGCGACAGTGATCCAGTTCTTGATTTCTGATGTGCCCGATTGCCACGTAGACTCCGGCACTTGGCGTAGCGCAGCCGCGTCGCCGCGCGCCATCGCGCTGAGCACGTCGCGATCGAAATCTTCATCGACGACGAAGTGGGACATGCCGCCCGAGGCCACCATGACCACTGTTTTGTCTTCGGGCCAGGAGGCCACGGCGCGAGCCAGTGCGCGGCCGAACTCGAAGCATCGGGCGGCGTGGGGCTGATTGGGCGGATAAAAGGTGTTCACGAAGACGGGCACGTGCGGCGGGACTTGATCGCGCATGATGCGGCGGTAGACGAACGCGTAGGCATGGGGCGCGGCGTTGGAGCCGATTTCGCCGGTCTGCAGCTTGGTCATCTGCGTGACGTCGAAGCCGTGGGCAGTGAGCTCCGCAGTCACGTGCCAGCCGACGTCGGGCAAGCAGGGATATTGGGTGTAGACCTGCGGCGTGCGGTCGAGTTCGGCGCGCGCGATGGCGGGGTTGAGCTTGGCGAGAAACTCGGGCGTGCGCGGAATGCCTTCGACATAAGGCCCACGGAAAATGCTGAAGGCGGGGATGGTTTCGCGCGTGAAGACTTCGAGCTGGTCGTTGCCGACGATCACCGCCATGCCGGCTTTTGTGGCCGCGTAGGTGTCGGCGAGGCTCGCGATGGCACGCTGGCAGCGCGCGTGGCGGTCGCACATCACCTCGGGGCGGATCTGATCGGGAAGATTTTCGTTGCGGCGCAGTGCGGCGAGCTCGTCAAATGTATAGGTGCCGCCGCGAAAGGGGTGGTGCTTTTCGGCGCGGTCGGCCGGAACGCGGTCCTTCCAGTATTCGGAGGGAATGGAGACCATGACGCCGTGCGAAGTGCCGATGCCGAGGACGATGCGAGCCATGTGTCTTCTCTAGCGACCTGCGGATGGCGGACGGTGTAAGCCATCCGACATGGCTGAGGCAGGCGTTTCAACGCGAGAGTGTCCGTTTGTGGGATTGGGTTCGTTTGGTAATTTTGCGTTGCGCGCCGCTAGCATTCGCTTAAGCCTCCCCGATGAGTGTAACGCGGCGGGTCAAGGGTTATGGGGTTGTGGTGTTGGCCGGGCGCGACGAGTGGGTGGCAACTCGAATCTGGCTTACGGCCTCGATTGTCCAACGCAGGGCGATATGTGGATGCCCGTCGCCCACACTTCCGCACTGGTTGTCAGAACTAGGTCCGGTAGATTCTGGCTCAGGCGCCTGATTCGGTCTCAGTGGTTGGTGGCGCTCAACTTGCCCATCTTCTCTTCGATCTCGACCTCCCTTGCTGCAGAGAACTCATTGAAGATTTCGCGATCTACAAAGGGTTTGCTGTCGGTTTTCAGCCGTGCCATGCGCTCGGCGAACGTTCCGGAAGGCTGGTTCAGCATCCCGGACCATGCGTAGGAGCCGGTTTCGAGGTAAATGTCTACCGGGTACAGCTTGCGGAAAGTTTCAAAAGTGTTGCGCACGCTCGCCTCGGTAATATAAGCGTTTTGACTCAGATCGGCCGGGTACTCCCAGCAGCAAAATTCGACCACTTTATAGTTTCGACCATGATCTCGAACCGTATAGGCGAATGTGGTGGACGCGGGGCTATGTCCCGGAATCAAATATGCAGTTACGCTCAAAGGGCCAACCTTGACCACATCGCCATTGAAGAGAGCACGATCCACCTTGACGGGCGGATAGTGCGGCGGCCCTCTTCGCGCACCTTGGCCTGCTTTTCCGTTCTGCTCGGTTGGCGGGACCGGGATTGCAGGAGGATTGAACATGCCATGCTCCAAAAAAGGGATTTCGGCGAAGGCCGCCATCACTTGCGCACCGCTCTTCTCCTTTAGATAGGCCGCCCCTCCGGATTGATCCCCGTGATTGTGGTTGAGTAGGATGACCTTGATATCACTCATCTTGAAACCCAGGCTCTCAATATTTTTTTCCACTCGTTCGGACGTGCTGTCCATCGCCGCGCCCATTAAGATGTCGCCCTGTGGAGATGTCAAAAGGTAGGCTTCTCCATTCGCAACACCGACAAAGTAGAGGTTTCCGATGATTTTGAACGGGTCGGCCGGCGCGCTCATGTCAGTGATTTGCTTTCGGAGTTCGAGCGATTTCGCCACCAACTGTTTGCCGAGTTCCGCCTCCTTCGGCGTGAACGGCGGGTAGGGAGCGCTGGTGGTCTGCGCCTGGAGGATCCCGCAAGAGACACATACAAGCGAGCCAATAAGCCACAAATTACGTTTCATAGATACCCGTCCGTAGAGAGTACCAAACGAGCGCCAGATTTCTTAGCTTTTTCTTATGAGCGGACGTTTTCCTTTCGTGGCTGGGCAAGAGGCCGATGCAAGCGGATTGTTCTCCCGGCCCGGCGAAATCAGATTTGGACGCAAAACACGACAATGCCTTGAGCCGTTCTGACTGCGCCTGGCTTGATCGACAATCTCGTCATGGAGCGACAATGCGGCTCACGAGTCAAGGTCCTGAGGTTCGGGACCGCTCGGGTGCGGGACGGGCACTGCGGGTAGATGGCGCAGCTTGTCCGGGTTGCGGACCACGTAGAGCGCGCGGATGACGCCGTCCTCGATTTCCAACGCGGCGGTCTGCACCGGTCCCTCAGGTGCATCGATGATGATGCCGGGCAAGCCATTAATCGTGGCAAAGCGCCAGGTGAAGTTGTCGCGCCAGCCTTTGCGTGTGGCGCCGACCAGGAAGCGCGCCGCGCGATCGGCGCCCTCGATGACGTTCAGCGCGGCCGACACCTTGCCGCCGCCATCGGACGTGACGCGCACGTCGCTGGCGAGCAGGTGCGTCAGCGCCTGAAGATCGCCCGAGCTGGTTGCGGTGACGAATGCGGACAGGAGTTGCTCATGCCGGGCATCGATGTCGCCCGATCGCGCGGGCGGCGTGGCGGCTCCGCGCGGCCGAACGGCGCGCACGTGTTCGCGGGCACGGGCGGCAAGCTGCCGGCAGGCGACTTCACCGCGCTCCAGAGTCGCGGCCACTTCGCTGAACGAGAAGTCGAAGACGTCGTGCAGCAGGAAGGCGGCGCGCTCGAGCGGCGACAGCCGGTCCAGCGTCAAGAGCAGGGCGACGGACAAATCTTCGGCCAACTCGGTGCGGCTGTCGGGGGCGAGCGCCGCGGTGTCGACCACGGGCTCCGGCAGCCAGGGGCCGACGTATTGCTCGCGGCGGGCTCGCGCCGAGGTCAGCAGATCGAGACAAATGCGCGCCGTGGTGGTCATGAGAAACGCTCTCGGGTCCAATACTTTCTCGCGGTTCGCCGCATGCCAGCGCAAGTAGGCGTCCTGCACCGCGTCCTCGGCGTCCGCCATTGACCCCAGCATGCGGTAGGCGAGGCCGAGCAGGCGACGGCGGTAGGGCTCGAAGCTTGCGGCCGGATCCGGCATCGCGCTGGCTGAGCTCATGACATGCGCAGCGCGACATCGGCCGGCGCGGGGGCGCGGCCGTGATCCTGCAGGACGGCCGAGCCGTCAACGACAACGCGCATACAGGCCTTGCCGTGGCCCAGGGCATACTTGACGGTGGGATAGATTCGCGACGCGGTGATGGCGAAAGCCAAACTGACCAGGCCGAGCCGTCCCCAGCGCTTCACGATTTCCTCGCGATACTCGTCGGCGGCGACATCGTGCGCGAGCGTGGCGCGCGTGAAGTTCCACACCAGGCGGACGTCGGGCGGCATGGCGCCGGGATTGTCGGACAGCAGGGCGCGCAGAACCGCAGGACTGACGCCGGCGCGCTCAGCCATTGTGACGCCGAGCTGCGTACAAGGGCCGCAATCCTCGCTGCGAACGGCGGTGATGCCGGCGGCAAACCAAGGCTGGATGGGGACGCCGCGCCGGAACTGGCCGATGGCGACGGCGCGGGAAAACAGCCAAGCTGCGCGGGGGCTGGCGTCGATGATGTCGCGCATATAGCCGGCGTCGTATTGCCATTCACGCTCGAATTTGCCGATCGCTTTCCGAAGTAGCCATTTGATCATGTGGTTTTTCCTTTCTCTACCAGTGAGACGGGACAGGGCTTGGGAGTGTGACATCGGTGGGAGAGCGGGCGCTTCAAGCCTGGATAAGAGCCGGCTGGAAATCGCGAAAAGTCACAGAATGCACAGAAACGGCTACCAGATAACCGCAGCTCAGCACGACCAGCATGGGGGTGTAGCCGAACACCGGGATCAGGTAGCCGGGAAGCACGGCGGCGAACAGCACGCTGCTGATGGCACCCGCAAACCCGCCCCATCCCTGAACCGTGGCGACAGCCTCTTGGGGAAAAACGTCGCCTGGCATAGTGAACGCCATGGAACTGAAGGCTTGATGCGCGGCAGCGGCGATACTAAAGCACATTACCGTGCCCGCGACACTGGTCACCAGCCCCGCTAGGATTGCCGGGGGGATGATGAGCGCGCAGAGGAGCGTAGCGCCCAAGCGTGCGCGGCGCTTGGTGGCGCCCCGGCGGAGCGAAGCGCCAGACAGCCATCCGACGGCCACGCTGCCCAAGCCGGCCATGAAGTAAATCCATGGCAGCGCCCATCCGATCTGGCTCATCTGCAACTTTCGCGCGTCGCGAAAATAGAGGGGCAGCCAGAACAACATAAAGAACCAGGCCGGATCGACGAGGATCTTGCCCACAATGAAGCCCCATGCCTGACGGTAGCGCAGAGCTTGCCGCAGAGTGAGCCCGGATTGGCCCAGGCGGGCCTGGCGCGGCGCTTTCGGGATGAAGCTCCACAACGCGAGCCAAATGAAACCCAACGACGACACACCGGCGAAGCAGGCGCGCCAACCGTACCAGGCTGTGAGAGCCACGAACATCGGCGGGCCGATGACGGACGCAAGATTGACGCCCGCGTTGAAGATGCCCGTGGCGAGCGCGCGCTCCTCAAGCGGAAACCATTCGGCTACGGCTTTGTTGCAGGCGGGGAAGTTTGCCCCTTCCGACAGGCCGAGCACGGTGCGCCAGACGCCAAACTGAGCCACGCCGTTAACGGTAGCGTGGAGCAGTGACGCCACCGACCATAACGCAGCGGCGGCTCCCAGCCCGATCTTGGTGCCGTAGCGATCAACAACCCTCGCAAGAAAAAGGTATCCCAATGCGTAGGCGATCTGAAACGCCCCAGAGATGTTTCCATAGACGCTGTCGGTGAAATGGAACGTGTCACGCAACACCGGGGCCAACACGCTGAGCAAGAGACGATCCAGGTAATTGATGGTGGTTACTCCTACGAGCAAGCACAGAATCGTCCAGCGCATTCGCTGATTATCGCACCGAAGGTTCGCGCGCCCGCGCTACACTGCCAAGAAGCAGCACCGATGAAGAACCACTTCTTGATGGGCCTGATCGGCAGTGGGATTGCCGCGTCCAAATCTCCGGAGATCCATGAATCCGAGGGACGTTCGCTCGACCTGGAGGTTTCTTACAAAATCATGGACCTGAACGAGACGCACTGCGACCTTCCTACACTTCTGGACCTGGCGGAGCGACGCGGGTGCTATGGAGTAAACGTCACGTATCCGTGCAAGCAGGAAGTGATGCGATATCTCACGGAGATTGCGCCGGAGGCGATGGCGATTGGAGCGGTGAACACGGTTACGTTCCAGGACGGCCAACGCCGCGGCTACAACACGGATGCATACGGGTTTGCGCGAGGCTTTCAATTGGGACTTCCCGGCGCGGCGCTAGAGAGCGTGCTTCTAGTGGGCGCGGGCGGCGCAGGCAGCGCCGCGGGCTATGCCGCCCTGGAGATGGGCGTGGGCACTCTGCGCATTTTCGATGAACTACCCGGCCGCGCCGCTATGCTCGCGGAAAGATTGTGCGCTCAATTCGGCTCTGGCCGGGCGTGTGCTACCAAGGCGCTCGAAAAAGCCAGCGGGCTGATTCACGCAACGCCGGTCGGCATGGCGGCTCATCCCGGCGTGGCCGTGCCGCGAGAGTGTTTGGACGCAGCGATGTGGGTTGCCGAGATCGTGTATGTTCCGTTGGAAACGGAGTTGCTCCGCGTGGCGCGCAGCGTGGGATGCCGGACGGTCGATGGAGGCGGCATGGCTGTTTATCAAGCGGCTCGGGCGTTCTATTTGTTTACGGGGATGGCTCCCAACGAGGAAAGGATGCTGGCTCGATTTCGAGGATCGCTGTGAGGCCTGTGTTTTCGCGTTGGAAGACTATGGCCGGCGCCGTCCCTTGCATGTCTCCGATCCATGTCATATACTGAACTGAATGGTTCAGTGTCAACAGGCCCCCCTCGATGCCTCGTTCGCCGCGCTCTCGGACGCCACACGACGCGGCATTCTGGAGCGGCTCGGGCGTGCGGACGCTTCGATCACGGACCTTGCCGAGAAGTTCCATATGACCCTCACGGGCATGAAGAAGCACGTCGGAGTCTTGGAGCAGGCGGGGCTCGTCACCACGGAAAAGGTCGGGCGCGTGCGTACCTGCAAGCTCGGCCTGCGCCGCCTAGAGCAAGAGGCGGCATGGATTGAGAGGTACCGCCAGCTCTGGGACGCACGCTTCGACGAGTTGGACAAGATCGTTGAGTCATTGAAACGGGAGGAAAGAGTCGATGGACGAAAGAAGAGAAAGTGAGGCCCTATGAAGAACCCCACGACGGTAGAACGAAAGTCTGAGCGTGAGCTAGTCGTCACGCGAATCTTCCACAGCCCTGCGCACATCGTGTTCGAGGCCTGGACCAAGCCTGAGTTGCTCAAGCGGTGGTGGGCGCCGAAGTCGTTTGGAATATCTTTCATTTCGTGCGAGGCCGATGTTCGCACGGGGGGCACGTACCGTTTCGTGTTCAGCCACCCTGCCTTTGAGCAGCCTATGGCGTTCTTCGGCAGGTATATCGAAGTGACGCCCCACTCGCGCATCGTCTGGACGAATGAGGAAAGCGCCGATGGCGCCGTTACCACGGTGACCTTCGAGGAAAAGGGCGACAAGACGCTACTGGTCCTGCACGAGCTCTATCCCTCCAAGCAAGCCCTGGACGACGCAATCGCCTCGGGAAGCACAGGCACAAGCGGGGCAGGCGAGCAGTTCGAGGAGCTGGACACACTTCTCGTCACCTTGGTGAGCTCATGAGAAAGCCTCCCCTCAGGCCGGACGCCCAAGGCCATACTGGCACGAAGCTGCTGGTCGCCATGACCGGCAAGGCAAGCGCCGCGAAGGCCGCGGAAGGGGACGAACCCGTGTTCGCCTATATCGCGAGCTTGCCGCAGCCACAGCGCAGCATCGCCGAGCGTGTCGATGCTTTGGCTGCCAATACGCTGCCAAACCTCCAACGTGCGGTGAAGTGGGGGATGGCGTATTACGGTGTGGGCGGAGGCTGGTGCTTCTCGTCCGGTGCTTTCGCCGGTCACGTGAAACTGATGTTCATACGCGGCACGGAGATCAAGCCTGAACCGCCTGTGACGCCGATTGGGATGGGCAAGTCCACACGAGGCGTAGAGCTGGCATCCGTGGACGATCTCGACGAGCACCAAGTAGCCTCGTGGATGAAGCAGGCAGCCGCGAACCCCTTTGCCGGGGGGAAGAAACGATGACGAAAATGGAAGACATCAAGCGGGGGCAGTTTGGCCGATGCCGAACGACGAATTACCGGACTGCGCTCTGAATTGACGCTAATCGTGGTCGCCGAGAGTTTTCACGTAGCTCTTGCCGTACGGATAGAAACTTTCCTTGCGGCCTTGCTGCCAGGCGGCTTTCAGTTCGGGCGTGGTGATGTCCCAGTCCGGGCGGCATTTCATCATGACGGCGCGCAGGTCCTGACTTTAGAGTGTCACGTCACTGGGACGGGTCGGCTCCGCCCGTCGGCCCAAAGCCTACACCGTTGTGGAAGGGCGTGGCCCTAGCCTATTGAGCGGTGCAGACGGAATCGAGCTGTGGACCGAACTTAGCTTGGTTGTCAGCGGCGAGTTGTTTCAAAATGGTTGCCGCTTCATTACAGGCTCCGGCCGCTTGTGAGTTCTGGCCTTCGGCCTTGTACATGACACCGAGGTTGTTCAGCGTTTGCGCAACATCCGGCAGATACGCCTGCGGGTTCGCCTTGGCCAGTTCGCGGCGAATCTGTAGCGCCTCGGTGAGGGCATTGGCGGACTCCTCCGGACGCTGTATCGCGCGATACACAAGGCCAAGGTTGTTCAGCGTCCCTGCCACGTCCGGCAGGTACGCCTCCGGGTTCGCCTTGGCCAGTTCGCGATACGTCTGCAGCGCCTCGGTGAAGGCGTCGGTGGAGTCCTTCAGCCGGTTCGTGACGCTATACAGTACGCCTAGATTGTTCAGCGTCTCCGCCACGTCCGGCAGATACGCCTCCGGGTTGGCCTTGGCCAGTTCGCGGCGAATCTGTAGCGCCTCGGTGAAGGCATTGGCGGACTCCTGCGGCCGCTGCGTGGCCCGATACAGGTTAGCAAGGTTATTCAGCGTCCCGGCCACGTGCGGCAGATAAGCTTGCGGGTTCGCTTTCGCGAGCTCGCGACGAATCTGAAGTGCCTCGGCGTATGCGTCGGAAGACTCCTTCAGCCGCCGCATCTCGCTGAAGAGGATGCCGAGACTGTTCAGCGTCGCCGCCACGTCCGGCAGATACGCCTCCGGGTTCGCCTTGGCCAGTTCGCGACGAATCCGTAGCGCCTCGGTGAGGGCCCCGGCGGACTCCTTCAGCCGCTGCGTGGCGCGATACAGGTTGCCCAGGTTGTTCAGCGTCGCTGCCACGTCCGGCAGATACGCCTCCGGGTTCGCCTTGGCCAGTCCGCGATACGTCTCCAGCGCCTCAGTGTAAGCATCAGCCGACTCCTTCAGCCGCTGCGTGTCGCGGTACAGGACGCCCAGGCTGTTCAGCGTCGTTGCCACGTCCGGCAGATACGCCTGCGGGTTCCCCTTGGCAAGTTCGCGACGAATCTGGAGCGCCTCGGTGTAAGCATCAGCCGACTCCTTCAGCCGCTGCGTGGCCCGATACAGCTTGCCGAGGTTGTTCAGCGTTCCGGCCACGTCCGGCAGGTACGCTTGTGGGTTCGCTTTCGCCAACTCGCGATACGTCTGGAGCGCCTCGGTGAAGACGTCAGCGGACTCCTTTAGCCGTTGCGTCTCGCTGAACAAGTTGCCCAGGTTTTCTAGCGTCGCGGCCACGTCCGGCAGGTACGCTTGCGGGTTCGTTTTAGCCAGTTCGCGATATGTCTGCAGTGCCTCGGTGAAGGCGTCGGCAGACTCTTTCAGCCGCTGTGTCTTGCTGAATAGGACGCCCAGGTTATTCAGCGTCCCGGCCACGTTCGGCAAATACGCCTGCGGGTTCGCTCTTGCCAGTTGGCGACGAATCTCCAGTGCCTCGGTATAGACGTCGGCGGACTCCTTCAGCCGCTGCGTCTCGCTGAACAGGTTGCCCAGGTTGTTTAGCGTCGCAGCCACGTCCGGCAGATACGTGTCCGGGTTCGCCTTGGCCAGTTCGCGATACGCCTGCAGTGCCTGGGTGAACGCCTCACCGGACTCCTTCAGCCGCCGCACGGCGCGATACAGGTTGCCCAGGTTGTTCAGCGTCGCTGCCACGCCCGGCAGATACGCCTCCGGGTTCCGCTTGGCCAGTTCGCGATACGTCTGCAGCGCCTCGGCATAGGCATCGGCGGACTCGTTCAGCCGCTGCGTCTCGCTAAACAGGATGCCCAGGTTATTCAGCGTCCCGGCCACGCTGGGCAAATACGCCTGCGGGTTCGCTTTAGCCAGTTCGCGACGAATCTGCAGAACCTGCTCGAAGACTGGCTCTGCTTTCGCATAGTCCTTTTCTTTGTATAGAAGTGTAGCGTAAGCCTCACCGTAGTCTGGAATGTCTGAACGGTATTTGTAAGCCTTCTCGTAGTGTGGCAACGCTTGCAATGGTTGGATTTGAAGTTCGTATAGTCTAGCCCGCTCGAACTGGTTTCTTGCGATCTGATCAACCTCTTTTTCCTCACTAGCGAGCACTTCATCAAGAACGCGCCCAGCGTCGTCGAGTCTTCCCGTTTTCAAAAATTCCTCGGCCTTTCGTTTCAGCCCGTCGGTGACGCTTGCGTCGGCCAGACGGGCCGTTAAGTCAAGATACCGCTCCTTCCAGTCGTTTGCCTCTTTTTTGATCTGGTCGATGGTGAGATCACGGTCCTTGAGTCGCGCGTTGAGTTGCTCGTTGAGAGCCCGAATAGCTGAGGGAGCAAGTCCGGGGCAGTTGATCGTGACATTCCCTACTACTCCGGCTACTGTGCATGTTGCCTGCTGGGCGAGTGAGCCAATCGACACCTGCGCCCAGGCATCAATCGGTGTTAGCAGGCACAACAGTATAAGCGTTCGCATGTCAACGGCGTTACTGCTTTGGTTTTACTTCTTTTGGACTGGCCGGCACGTTCACGTTCACGTTGCCCTGCACGCCCGCGACGGCGGCCCCGCCAGGGGCGCGCTGGTGGATCGTGCCTATCTTCATCGAGGGAAGCGCGGCTTTCGACGCGTCCGGGCGTTCGCGTCTATACGCAATCGTGACGCCGCCAACGGCGCAAATAGCGGCGAGGGCGAAGCCAGCTCCCAGGATCCAGCGCGTGTCCTTCTGACGCTTCCGGCCCACAACCTTAGTTACGACGCTGAACACTAGGGCGAGTGCAAACCCCGCGAGTCCGAGTGGGTCCAAGACGACTCTTGTCCAGTCCATAATTCAGCATCGATTTTATTCCATTCTAAAGCAAGGGGCGACCCACAGGCCAAGCTTTGAGTGGCGCCGCCCAATCGAAGTTGCCGTCATCCGCGATATAGGCATCCAGCGACGCAAGCGTGACAGAGATCAGTTTGACCATCGTAGTCTGCACACGCGTTGAATTACCGGACGGCGCGCTGAATGGACGCTAATCGTGTTCGCCGAGAGTTTTCACGTAGCTCTTGCCGTACGGATAGAAACTTTCCTTGCGGCCTTGCTGCCAGGCGGCTTTCAGTTCGGGTGTGGTGATGTCCCAGTCCGGGCGGCATTTCATCGTGACGGCGCGCAGGTCCTGGCGCAGGTCTTCCAAGGTCGGGCGGCCCCAATACCAGTAGCCGTTGTAGATCTTGTAAATGACGAGACCGGGCTCCAGCACAATGGTGTGGGGGATCATCGGATTGTGGAACGGGTCGGTGTATTCGGCGATGTCGAGATCCTTTTGCACGACGCGGCCGGCGTCGGAGAGGAACGTCCAATGGGCGTCCATTCCGGTGCGAAATTCATTGATCTCGGTGATATTGTCGGTGCTGATCGTGACCATGCGCGTGTAGGCGACTTCGAGCTCGCGATGCAGTTCCAGCAGCGACTCGGTCTGGCGGCGGTCCTTGGGGCAGAAGGCTCCACGGCTGAGGACCAGGATCATGGGATCGGGCCCTTGCAGTTCGGAGAGCTTGCGGCGCTTGGCGGTGTGGTCGGTCAGTTCGTAGTCGGGGAAGACGGCTCCGGGAACGATGTCAGATCGCATGGCTAGATTATCGCGCCGTTGCGAGACGACGATCGTCCGCCGTAGAGCCGGCGAAGTTCCGAACTAACGCGGCGATCTCGTCGGCGGCCGTATCCAAGGCGAAATGGCCAGCGTTCAGGACGTGAACCTGCGCGGTGGGCACGTCCTGGCGATAGCGCTCCGGTTCGCCGGGGTCGAATGAGAGATCGTACTTGCCCCAGATCACGAGCAGGCGCGGCTGCTTCTCGCGCATCCAGGCCTGCCATTTCGGGTAGGAGTCGACGTTGGTTCGATAGTCGTAGAACAGGTCGCTTTGGATGTCGCCCTGGCCGGGCTGGTTGAGGAAGGCGAATTCGTCGGTCCAGAGATCAGGGTCGTAGCGTTCGACGTTGGGATCGTTGCCGACGTGGCGAGTGCGCGTGGTGGGAAGCGACAGGAGGTTGGTGCGCAGCGCTACTTCGTTGGCGGCGCGATCGGTCCAAAAAGCGCGACGCGTTTTCCAATTGGCGCCGAGGCCTTCGTTGTGCGCGACGGCGTCCTGCACGATGAGCGCTTCGACGCGGTCGGGATGCGCTAAGGCCATGCGAAAACCGACCGGGCCGCCGTAGTCCTGCATGTAGAGCGTGTAGCGCGGCAGGCCGAGCGTTTCGGTGAAACGGTTCAGGATCTCGGCGTAATGATCGAAGGTGTAAGCGAATTTCTTGGGGTCCGGCCAGTCGCTGTGGCCGAAGCCGGGATAGTCGGGAGCGATTAAGTGGAACTGGCCGGAAAGCCGCGCGAACAGCGGCTCAAACATGCGGGAAGAGGACGGCAGTCCATGCAGCAGAAGAAGGACGGGCGCATCTTTCGCGCCCGCCTCGCGGTAAAAGATGGAGAGGCCGTCGATCTGGATCGTGCGATAAAACGTCGGGTTGGTCATATTCACATGGTCAGAACGACGCGGAACTGCGCCTTGCCGCTCAGCATGCGCGCGTAGGCCTCGGCGGCCTTGTCGAGCGGATAGGTTTCAATCATCGGACGCACGCCGCTCAATTCGGCGAATCGCAGCGTGTCCTCGGAATCGGACGGTGTTCCCGACCACCAGCCTTGGATGGCGCGGCTGCCGGAGATCAGCTGTAAGGGCGTGACCTCGATAGGATCAAACGCCGCACCGATGACCAGGAGCTTGCCGTTTGGCCCCAGGCCGTCGACCAGTTCTGACATCGCTTTGGAATTCGGAGCGGTTGCCAGGATCACATGGGCGCCGCCGAGCTTCTGAAGTTCTTCGGCTGGCTTCGTGGCACTGCTATCGATGTAGACGGCAGCGCCGAGTTTCTTGGCGAAGGCGGCGTTTTCGGAGCCACGGCCGATGGCCGCGACTTTGTAGCCGAACTTGTTGGCGAATTGCACGCCGAGGTGTCCGAGGCCGCCGATGCCCTGGACCGCGACCAGATCGCCGGGCATGGCGCCGCTGTGACGCAGGGCATTGTAAGTGGTGATTCCGGCGCAGAGCAGGGGCGCAGCTTCGACGTCGCTGAGAGTTTCAGGTATCGCCGCCAGCGCCTCGATCGGCGCGATCATATATTGCTGGTATCCGCCGTCGTAGCTGATGCCGGGAATTTTCACGTTGCGGCAGTTGCTAAAATCGCCACGCCGGCAGGACGGGCACGTATTGTCCTGACCGCCGTGCCAGCCGACGCCGACGCGCTGGCCTTCCTTCCAGGACGTGACGCCCGCGCCGAGTGCATCGATCCGGCCCACGACTTCGTGTCCCGGCACGCGCGGATACTGAATTCCGGGCCACAGGCCATCCTTCGTAAGCACGTCGCTGTGGCAAACGCCGCAGGCCTGGACCTTGATACGAACTTCTCCGGCATTCGGCTTGGGGACGTCGCGTTGGACGATCTCGAAATCCCCACCCGGCTTGGAAATTTGCGCCGCTCGCATGGGCGCGATGCCGATTTTTGTAGTTGCCATGATTTACCACCTCTTTTAGATGGATGAAGGAAGCGTGCCGTGGTTTCGGGAGAATTGCAAAAAACGCACGACGAGCCGCGGCGGTCTGCGTTCGCGTTGTGCGAGTGTCACCAGGGTGACGCAGCGCGCCGATGGCGGCTAGTTCTTCTCGCGCTTGGCGGCCGCGACGATGGCGTTGAGCGTGGGAATGTCTTTCAACGGCGGCGCGGAGCTTTTGAAGGTGCGGATGTACGCGTAGATGTCTTTGGCCTGCTTGTCGGACATCACGTTGGGGCTGAAGTTCGGCATGCGGTCCGACGGAACCACGGGTGCAACGTTCACGCGCTGTCGGAGGAAGGTGATGAACTCCTGCTCATTGGCGAGGTGCCCCCAATTGCCGACAAAGGCGCGGTATCCGGTCTCGCCGTTATAGCCGTGGCAGGCGTAGCAACCGTAGGAATAAAACAGCTTCTTGCCGATGGCCGCGCTACCGGTGACGGGGCTGGTGGGTTCCGGCTTGTTGGGGAGCGGCTGCGCGTTCAAGGTTGCCAGCGCCAGCGCGCAGGCGATCGTCAGGAGCAGAGTCTTTCGCATGAGCATGCTCCTTAACGCGGCTCTGTGATGACGTCGATCATGTAAGGCTCGCCGCGCTTCACCGTGGCGATGCCGCGCCGCAGCGCCGCCTGGAGGTTCGTGGGATCGCTGATAGGGCCTTCGCCGGCCATGCCGTAGCCCGCCGCCATTTTCGCGTAGTCGATGAACGGATCGCGCAGGACGTTGCCGATGGTCGCACGTTCGGCGCCGCGTCCACGAGTGCCGGCCATGTACTGGATGAACATGTATTCCTGATGCCATGCGCGGTTGTTGTGCATGACGGTGAGGACGGGCAGCTTGTGATGGACCGCGGTCCAGAGGACGCCGGGAGCGTAGTTCATGTCGCCATCGGTCTGCACATTAATGACGATGCGGTTGCGCGCTTTCGCGGCAAGGCCCGCCCCCATGGACGCCGGCGCTCCGTAGCCCATGCCGCCCGCACCCTGACCGCCGAGGTAGCTATAGGGTTTGTTGTGCTCCCATAGCTGCACGTTGTGCCCGCCCGAAAAAGCGCTGGGCGAGGACAGGCACCAGTCTTCGTTCATGATGAGCGGCCATAGTTCGGCGTAAACGCGCGCGGTGCTGATGGGCGAGCCGTTCCATCCGGCGCGGGCTTTCTCGACGGCCTGCTCCAGCGCGGCGACGTGCGCGTCGTGATTCGCTGTCGCGTGTTTGGCCGAGCGCTCCTGAATGCGCGACTTCTGTTCTGGCGTGATCTGGCGTTTCACTTCGTCGATGATGAGCGGCAAGCTGGCTTCGGCGTCGGCGGTCAGCGGCATCGCCGATTTCACGCGATTGCCGCGCCCGAAGTTAGCCGGGGTGCGGACGCCTTTGAACTCGATGTGCGTGACGTCGCGCTCCTCGGCGACTTTCGCGAGGCCGGGGCCGTTGATGGCGACCTGCGCGCCGGCGGCTTCGAGGCCCAGCGTGTAGTCGTAGTTGGTATCCGCGCCGGGCCCGCATAATGGATGACGCTGCGGGAAGCTCATCGGGCCGCGCATCGCTTCGGTGCTGGTGCAGGCGCCGGTAAGCTCGGCGAGTTCGATGGAACGCTTCACGCCTTCGGGCGTGCGCATGCGGCCGACTTCGATTCTTGGATTTTGCGCGGAGAGCAGGCCTTTTGCGATGTCGCGCGCGCTGGACGCGTCGATGGTGGGAAATTGCGGCGGCTTATACGCCGGAATTTGCACGTTGGGCGAATTGATTTTCTGAATTTCCGAGCTGAGCACCACCAGCGTCGGCCCCATCGGCGGCGTGATGGCTTCGTTGTAAGCGCGCTGCAGCGCGACGAGCGCGTCGTCCACGGATTCGGGCTGCGCGTCCCACTTGGTGAAGCTGCGGACCATGCCCGCCATGTCGTGCGCGGTATGCGCTGGAATGAAATCGACGTCGTTGCCCGCGACCATCACTACCGGCACGCGATCGTAGTAAGCCTGATAAATGGACATGGCCGCGTGCTGGATGCCGATGGTGCCGTGCAGCGCCGCCAGCATCGGTTTGCCTTCGGCCTTGGCGTAGCCGTGCGCCATGGTAACGGCCGACTCTTCGTGCAGCGCCGTGATCCACTCCGGCATGACGTTCGGCGGCGTGCCGTAATTGATGACCGATTCCTGGAAGCCTTCGAAGCTGGAGCCAGGGTTGGCGGCGGCGTATTCGATGCCGAGGTCGCGCAGAGTCTGGACCATGAGATCGGAGCCAGGCCGCGTGATCTTGCGGACTTCGATGGCCGGCGGGCGGACGTCGCCCGAGTCGCGCTCGATTTGCTTGTCGGTGGGAGGAGGCGCGCCAGCGCCCGACCCGCGAACCGCTGACTTTGCTCCGGTCTGCGCTTCCGCGAGCGGCGCGGAGGTGACCAGCGCCGCCGCTCCGGCTGCCGAAGCCGCCGCGTTTTTCAGAAAGCCGCGACGGCCGACGGGATTTTTGGATTTGGCCATGGTTTCTCCTGTTTGCTTCCGGAAATCATCATATCAATCGGCGACGGGGAGCGGCGAGCTAAAGCATCCTCGAAGCCCTGTTCCAGCAATACAATGGAGTCAATGGCACCTGAGCCCGTCATTGTGGTCGACAAGGAGATCATGAACGGAACGCCTTGCTTCCGCGGCACCAGAGTTCCCTTCAAGAACCTGATCGATTACCTGGAGGGCGGCCACTCCTTGGGTGAATTTCTCGATCAGTTTCCGACCGTGACGCGGGAAATGGCTATCCAGGCGCTGGAAGAAGCGAAGGAGTCGTTGGTAGCCAGAGTCGGGTGAATCCGGCTGCCCAGTTGCTTCGTGTGACAGAATAGGGCCATGAAGCGACCGTTTGCCGCGACCGTCTGGCGTGAGGGAAATTGGTACGTTTCCCAGTGTCTCGAAGTAGACGTCGCCAGCCAGGGCGCGACCGAAGAAGAGGCGCTTGCCAACTTGAAAGAGGCGCTGGAACTTCACTTCGAGCACCGGCAGGCTATCCGACCACCCAAGCGGCGAACCATCGAGGTTGAGGTAGGTTCGGCGTAAGCAGCCACCCTTTGCCAACCCCGCTCCCGCCAACTACAATTGGTCTCCATCCGGAGGGACTCACATGCTCCCGTCACCCGTCAAGCTCCGCATCGCGATCCTTGCCATCACCGCCGCTGCCGCACACGCGCAAACGGCAACCTGCGTCAACGATGCGCCGAATCCATATCGCCTGATCAACGACTGGGCGCATCTGCCGCGGCCTTGGGCCGCTGCCAACAATGTCTATGTCGACGCGCACGACAACATCTGGGTGGCCGACCGCTGCGAAGCTTCCGGCTGCGCCGACTCCAGCCTCGCGCCTGTCTGGGAAATTTCACCGTCGGGCGAGGTCCTCAGGAATATCGGCGCCGGGCTGTTCGCCTACCCGCACGCGGCGGTGCCCGACCGCGAGGGCAACGTTTGGGTGGTCGACAATCGGGCCAAGGACGGCAAAGGCATGCAAGTGCTGAAACTCTCGCCCGACGGCAAGGTGCTCATGACGCTCGGCAAGGCGGGGCAAGGCGGCACGGGGCTGGACGTGTTCGATCAGCCCACTTCGGTGGCCATCGCGCCCAACGGCGATATTCTGGTCGCCGAAGGCCACGCGCCGACGTTCGGCAATTCGCGCATCATGCGGTTCGACAAGCACGGGAAATTCCTTCGGACGTTCGGCCACGTCGGCTCGGGCGAGGGCGAATTCAAGAGCCCGCACGTGATCGTATTTGATTCGGCGGGGCGCATCTTTGTGGCCGATCGCAGCAACAACCGCGTCGACATCCTGGATCGCAACGGCAAATTCCTCGCGGCCTGGAAACAGTTCGGCCGGCCCAGCGGCGTCTGGATCGACAAGAACGACATGCTGTATGTCACGGACTCGCAATCGGAGGACGCGCCGGGCAAGGACAGCAACAATCCCGGATGCAAGCGCGGCATTCGCATTGGCAGCGCGAAGACGGGCAAGGTGGAGTACTACATTCCTCCGCCGCCGGTCGCCAATCCGTCGTTCCCGCCGCCCGAGGGGATCGCGGTAGATTCGCACGGCGTCATTTATGCCGCGGCAGTGGAGGCCAAGACGGTGTACAAGTACGTCAAGAAGTGAATCCTACTTTCGCGGGTCGAAGCGCACTTCCACCTCGGTATTCACTCTCACCGGCTGGCTTCCCTTGACCGTGGGCTTATAGCGGAACTGAGACCACGGCACGGCCTCGCAGAGTTGTGAGCCGCTGCTGAGTTCCGCGATCTTGCCGTTCTCGTCCACCACCACTTTGCAGCGAACCGTTTCTCCCTCGGGTTCCCAAAGAGGCGCGGTCAGAACCGCGGGACTGCTGATCAAAAGAGCGCGCTGCTTATCGGCTGCGACGGTGACTTCCGGCGCTTCCTTCTTCTCCGCCGCGCCATCTTTGTCCGCATCCTTCTTCTGTTCGGCGGAACCGGCGGGCTCGATATGGGTCACCAGGAATACGGGCCTGGCGGGAAGGCGTTTCACTTTGGCACGCAGCGTCGAAGCGTCTACGTCCGTCACATCGAAGGCCAGCCCTGGCCAAGCCATGCTCACGACGCTGGCGCAGCTCGACTGCAGCGGGTAGCCGTTCTTCCCCTGGTCGGGATCGCCGATCGCATCGATGGCCTTTTGCGCAATGACGCCCTCGGCAACGTACTCCCGGCCGGGTTCCACCTGATACGCCGTGTTGAAGAAGAGCCGGTAGCGATTCAGGCCATCCACAAGGTAAACGGAAGGCCCGCCCGCGTTCAGAGCGGTGTCTTCGGCTGTAGTTTCGTCGAGAAGAATCTGGGCCTTTCCCTGGATTTTGTCCAGGCTGGCGGCGGGCTTGGATGCTTTCTCGGACGGCTTGCTGGAACAGCCGGCCAAACCAGCGAGAATGACCAGGAAACAAAGGACGTGCTTGTTGCGTGTCACGCATCCGACGTTAGCACGGGGCAGCAGCGGTGACAACCAATGAGGAGCTACTCGTACCGCAGAGCGATCGTCGGATCGGTTTGCACCGCCCGCAGCGTCGGCACCAGGCAAGCCAACAGGGCGACGGCAACAAGCAGCAAGGAGACCCCAAAGAACGTGGCTGAGTCCGCCGACGGCACTTCCCACAGTTCCGACGAAATGAACCGCGTCAGTGCCAACGCTCCTCCCAGACCGAGTGCGAGGCCGGCGGCGATCATCCAAATCGCCTGGCGAAGCATCAACCCGAACACGCGCCATCGGTCCGCGCCAAGCGCCATGCGAATCCCGATTTCGCGCGTGCGCTGTACGACGGCGTAGGACATGATGCCGTAGATTCCGACGGCGGCGAGCGCGGTGGCGACAAACGCGAACAGGCCCAGCAGCATCGAGTAATAGCGCGGGTATTGGAGCTCTTCAGCGAGATGGCTTTCCAGCGTGCGTGGATCGCCGACCGGCCGGTTCGGATCAATCTCCGCCACTGCGCGCCGCAGCGCCGGCAACAGCCGCATCGGATCGCCTGCAGCCCGAACCAGGAACGTCAGCCGAAACCGCAGGAAATTCATCGGGCCGATACTGTTTGGCCCGGTTTGAAAGAAGGGCACGTAGATCGCCGGGAGTTCCAGCTTCTGCTTGGGATTGCTCGGCGTGTCGTGCACGACGGCGATAATCTCGCGCGGCTGGTCTTCCGGGGAAAGATCCACCTTCACGCGCTTGCCGATGGGATCTTCGTCCGGCCAGTAACGGTGCGCCATCGTCTCGTTGATGATCATCACCCACGGCGCGCTGGCGGTGTCGTGCATGGTGAAGTCGCGGCCGCGCAGCATGGCGATTTTCATGGTCTTGAAGAAATTCGGAGTCACCGGATAGTAGACCGCGCTCGGCGCGTCGCTTGCCGCAGTGGGGCGGCCCGTGATCTCGAAGGGCGTCTCCGGTGCGTAGGTTAGCGGAGGAAGAACGGACGCGCCCACCGATTCGACGCCTGGCACGCTCTGCACCCGTTCAAAAACGCGCCGCAAAGTGGCGCCCGGCAGCGGGCTGATCTCCCAAAGCGGCACGCCTTCGTAGATCGACTTGATCTGCGCGAATTGGGAGCCCGGAAAGCGGACGTCGAAGGTCAGCAGGCCAGTGGGGTCGCAGCCCAGGTCCGCTCCGCTCATCTTGAGAAAGCTGCGGATCAGCAAACCGGAACCGATCAACAAGACCAGAGCCAGGGCGAGTTGGGCCGTCACCAAGGCCGCGCGGATGCGGTGGCGCGCGGCTCCGGAACTACCGCCGCGAGTCGAATCCTTCAGCGATTCCACGAGCGTGGACTTAGCCGCGTGCAGGGCGGGGGCGAGTCCGAAGACGATTCCCGTAAGCAACGCCACGCCGGCGCTGAATAGGAGCACGCGGGTGTCGAGCGAGACGTCGTGGAGGCGGGGAAACCAAGGCGGCGCCATGGCGACCAGCAACCGGACCGACCACCACGCCAGCAGCACGCCCAGCGCTCCACCAAAGAGGGAGAGCATCACGCTTTCGGTGAGGAACTGGACAATGATGCGGCTGCGGCTGGCGCCAAGCGCGGCCCGGATGGCAACCTCGTTCTGCCGCGACGAAGTCTGCGCCAGCAAAAGCGCCGCGACGTTGGCGCACGCGATCAGCAGCACGAAGAGCACCGCGCCTTGCAGCAGCAGCAGCGGCCGGTTCATGAAACCGAACAGCGCCTGGCGAGCCGTCACGACCCGGACGCCCCACGGTTTGCCTTGTTCTTTGTCGCGCGGAAACTCGTTGGCCAGTTGCTGGGCGATCGGCTCGACGTCGGCCTGCGCCTGCTGGATAGTCACGCCCGGCTTCAGGCGGCCGCCGACCATCAGATACCGAGCCGAGCCTTTGAGCTGCACTCTGCTGATGGGAAACGGGGCGAGGTATTCGGCGTGATCGTCGGAAAGCAGAAAATCGGGCCGCAGCACGCCGATAATGCTGGTCTTGATGCCGTTGATCAGCACGGTGCGGCTGAGGATGTCCTTGTCGCCGCCGAAGCGCCGCTGCCACAGCCGATAGCTGATCAAAATGACCGGCGCCGGGTGGTCGATTTCGTCCTCGGCCGCCGTGAACAGACGCCCCATCAGCGGTTGAACGCCCAAGGCCGGTAAGACCTCGGCCGTACACTCCTCGCCCTCGATACGCTCGGCGGGCGAGCCGTTTTCGGCTGCGCCGAAGTCGCGTTCGTCCTGGTCCAACGCGCCCAGCGTCTCGAACGACCGGTTTCCCTCCTTGTACGCCATGTAGTCTGGGATCGACACGTAGTCAGTCTGGTCCCGGTGCTGCGGAGGCACCGACCAGATGAACGCGATGCGCTCCGGCGCCTGCCAGGGCAACGATCCCCATAGCATGGTGTTGATCAATGTGAAGATTGCGGTGTTGAGTCCGATGCCCAGAGCCAGCGAAAGCGCCGCCACGGCCGTGAACAGCGGCTTTGCCGCCAGCATGCGAAGTCCATAAACGACGTCTTGCCGAAAGCCGCCCATATTAAGTGCTCAGACGCGGCCGGCGCGAATTTGTCCCGTCCTTATTGGGAATCTCGCGCGCCGGTGCGCCCTGATGTAGACTAACAGCTTCCCTGGAACAAGCACCCAGTAGAGGAAACATGCGCACAACGCCCTGGTACTCCATCGCCGCCCTGCTCGCCGCCAATTGCCTCGCCCAAACCCCGCCGGCCGACTGGCCCGCCTATAGCGGCGACCTCACCGCCACCCGCTTCTCGCCGCTCAGCGAAGTCACCACAGCCAATGTCGGCGGCCTCAAGCGTATCTGTACCTATGACACGGGCGAAACCGCCGCCTTCCAGACCGGCCTCGTCATGGTTCAGGATGTGATTTACTTCACCACTTACAACAACACCTACGCGATCGACGCCTCCACGTGCGCGCTGAAATGGAAGTACAGCCACCCAGGCCCCAAAGATGTGCTGAGCGTGAATCGCGGCTTGGCGTTTGGCGACGGCAAGGTGTTCCGGGGCACAGGCGACGCGCACGTCTTCGCTTTGGATGCTTCCGATGGCAAGCCCGCCTGGGACGTCGCGATCGGCGACGCGGCGAAAGGGGAGACCGTTCCGATGGCGCCCATCGCCTGGAACGGCATGGTGTTCGCCGGCAACGCGGGTGGCGACAACTTCGGAGTCACCGGGCGCATCTATGCGCTGAGTGCTGCTGACGGCCACCAGATCTGGCGGTTTGATGTCGTTCCCGAGTCCGGCCCGGCGCGCGCAACATGGAAAGATGTAACGGCCCAAAACCCGCCGACCGGCGGCGCGACCTGGACCTCGTACAGCCTGGACCCTGAGGCCGGTGTGCTGTGGGTCTGCACTGGAAATGTCGCACCGGATTTTCTGTTCCAACTGCACTCTGGCGAGAACCTCTATACAACTTCCGTGCTGGCATTGGACGCCAAGACGGGCAAGCTGCTCGGCTACGTGCAGCCGGTCAAGAAAGACTTTCACGATTGGGACATGACCGCGCCGCCCGTGCTGATCAGCACGAAAGCCGGCCGCCGTCTGGCCGCAGCCGCGGGCAAGGACGGGCTGCTTTACGGCATCGATCGCTCCGACATCAGTCCGTCGGGCAAAACCGCCGATCGCCCGTTGAAGATCCTCTATGCGACGCCGGTCACGACGCGGACCAACGTCAAGGCGCCGCTGAACACGTCAACGGAGACGCATTTCTGTCCCGGCACGCAGGGCGGCACCGAGTGGAACGGGCCGGGCTACAACCCGCCGCTGAATTTGCTGTATGTCAATGCGATCGATTGGTGCGCTTCGGTGAAGGTGGCTGAAGCGTCCAAAGCCGTTGGTAAGCCTGGCGGGGCGTGGTCCGGTTCCGGCGATTCCCAGCATCCCTTCGGACGCGTCGATGACAAAGAGAAGTGGGGCGGCTGGGTGACCGCCGTCGATGCCGACAGCGGCAAGGTTCGCTGGAAGTATCATTCGCCCACGCCGATGCTCGCCGGACTCGCGACCACCGCGGGCGGCCTGGTCTTCACCGGCGATCTGAATGGCGACGCGCTAGCGCTGGACGCGGAAAGCGGCAAGGTTTTATGGCGCGATGCGACCGGCGGCGCCATCGGCGGCGGAGTCATCTCCTATGGGGCGGGCGGACATCAACGCATCGCAGTTGCCTCGGGCATGACCGCGCGCATCTGGCCGGTAACGCCGTCCCACGCGATTATCGCTGTTTACGGCCTTCCGTAACGCCAGCTGCCACCGACAAGCTAGAATCCATAGCGATAGAGTGGCTTGTGACGAACAGTTTTGACCTTAGACAACACCTCGACGAGGCGGTCGCAATTGTCCTTGTCGCCAATCGAACTTAGGTACTGAATTGCGTCCTGGAGGTCCTCTACAGCCAAGATTTCTGGTTCCTCCACGGCGATATCGCGTATCGCGTCCAACGCATGCTCTCTTTCTTCCGATGACTTACTCCGAAGGCGCTGAAAGAACACTCGAAGGACCGACGGAAACGACCCCGCCATCGCCTTAATTGCGCTATTTGCAGGTGTCTCAACATACCAGTCCTCGTCATACGAGGACAGCTTAGCCACGACGTCGAACGGCACTCGATCCGGAGCTGAATGCGCGAGATCTAGGCAAATCGATGCTGCCGACGACCTAACCGAAAAGCTCGGGTGATTCGCCATCCGGCTTATCATTCTATGACTGATCAGCCACGGCGCAAGGCGGACGCAACACTCGATCGTATGCAACGCGCCCCATAATCGGGGGTCCTCATCGTTGAGATCTTGATAATTAAGCAACACCTCGAACAGCTCGTTTTGCCCGCTGGAGTCTGTCGTTTTGATGATCTCCAGCGCGGCTTCCTCAGCAGCATGCCAATCGCCAAGTTTGACGGGCTTGACCAGAGCGTCGAGGCGTCTATCACCTTTGAACTCTGCGCCGAGCGGTGACGCGTGCCGTAACCGTCGATTAATAATCTCTCGCACTCGACGGCAAATGTCGCGCGAGCCGGTCAGATCTGCTGTCACGCGGCGGGCATGTAGAAGTTTCACATGCCACGGGAGGTCGTCAAGCGGAGTGTCATCGATGACAAACGGCAAAACACGAATTTCTTTTTCTTTGACGGCCCTCATCAGCGCAGACTTCAATTCTCGATCGACCCATGGAGACTTCAGGGCATCATGAGACACAAGGAAGAGAAGCAGGTCCATCGTCTTGAGCCCCTCTCCGACGCTTTCGATAATGTCGTCGCCAACCAGAACTTCAGCGCTATCTATCCACGGGTCAAAATCCGCCTTTCGCAGCGCTTCAGCCACTAAGAGCGCAAACGCCTTGTCATTACTGGAATGACTGATGAAGATGCGGCATGACTGAACACGGCTCGTCGCCGCCTGACTTTGCTTAACAGTGGTCTTGGATCGCTCAACCCCAGCCTCATCTTCCAGCACGGCGTTGTCCTCAGTTTGCCCCTCGTAATGAGCAAGCACTTTCCGAATCCTCTCCTCATTCCATCCGACTGGAAACTTACTTTTGCTCATTGCTGTTTCTTTCTCATTCGCCTTCGGAATGCTACCAGAGGCTTTCCTGTTAGCTCGTACGCCGTGATAACGAATATGTCGTCCTCGTTCGGATCTGGAACATAGATGATCCGCAAATATCTGCCGGCCGCCGTCTGGCCGAGAGCAACCCTGGTATCTTCCCGCCCTGGACGATCCTCTCCAGGCTGCTCCAATACGTCGATGACCTCATCCTCATCCACTCCATGGTTCTGTATATGCGGCAAACCAGTTGCCGGGTCGATGTAGAATCGTGCTCGCAAACCTCTTAGAAACCATTCTAACGCTAGCCCCTCGCGCGCCAGCACCCCTGGTGAGGGCCGCAGGACCCTGGTTGCCGTGCCTCCACGCCTGGGGTGAGCCGTTGCGCTTCGGATTTTCGCGCCCAGGGCCCGACCCGCTTGCTCAGTGCTGTCGAGTTCTGACTGCCCCATCCGCCTGAACTTGGGTATATACTGCCGTTCAGGATTTTCGGCGCGGCGCCGCCGCGTCATCGGATCGTAATGCCGGGAGGCGAATCATGCGGAGTTTCAAGCTTCTGTCCTTGACGGCGATTGCCGCTGCTGGCATCGCCGCATACTTCATTGCAACCGCGCCCAACGTGCACGCGCAGGACAGTTCCATCAAGATCAAAGCCAACGACATCGGCGGCGTCGTATCCAGTTCCAAAGGCCCGGAAGCCGGTGTCTGGGTGATCGCCGAGACCACCGACCTGCCCACGCGCTATATCAAGGAAGTCGTCACCGACGATCGCGGCCGCTATCTTATCCCCGATCTGCCGAAGGCAAACTACACCGTCTGGGCGCGCGGCTACGGCCTTGTCGATTCGCCCAAGGCGAAGACCGAGCCCGGCAAGCTCGTCGATCTGAAGGCGACCATCGCGGCCGATGCCAAAACTGCCTCCGCGATTTATCCCGCGAACTATTGGTACGCGCTGCTCAAGGTGCCGCCGAAGAGCGATTTCCCGGGCACCGGCCCGGAGGGCAACGGCATCTCGCCGAACATCAAGAATCAAGGCCAGTGGATTCACCTCATCAAAACCGATAGCTGCGAATCCTGCCACCAGCTTGGCAACAAGTACACGCGGAGCATTCCGTCTCTGTTTGCGAACCTCTCGCCCGACAAAGCCTGGCTGCGCCGCATCGAGTCCGGACAGGCCGGCCGTGCGATGGTAGGCGGCATCACCCAACTGGGACCGCAGCGCGCCGCCGAGGAGTTCGGCGATTGGACCACCCGCATCGCGCACGGCGAGCTTCCCGATCAAATGCCGCCGCGGCCGCAGGGCATGGAGCGCAACGTCGTGATCACCCAGTGGGACTGGGCCGACCCGACGGCCTATCTGCACGACGAGATTTCCACCGACAAGCGGCATCCGTCGGTGAACGCCAACGGCCTGATCTACGGATCGCCCGAGGAAAGCCGCGACTATCTTCCAGTGCTCGATCCGGTTCACAACACCACGAGCGAAGTGAAGACTCCTTACCGCGATCCCGACACGCCGGGCCAGCCCAAGCCGATGGAGCCGTCCTTCTTCTGGGGCGACGAATCCATCTGGGACAGCCACACCACGGTTCACAATCCGATGTTCGATCAGCAGGGCCGCCTCTGGTACACCTCGCGGATCCGCGGACCCAACGATCCTGCGTTCTGCAAAGAAGGCTCGGACCAGCCTTCGGCAAAACTCACGCCGCTCGATCGCTCGGGCCGGCAGTTAGCGGTTTACGATCCGAAAACCAAGAAGACCGAGATGATCGACACGTGCTTCGGCACGCATCATCTTCTATTCGCCGAAGACGCCAACAACACGCTGTGGACTTCGAGCGGCGGCGGTGGCGGCGTAGTCGGCTGGCTCAACACGAAGATGTGGGACAAAACGCATGACGCCGCGAAGTCGCAAGGCTGGACCGCGCTCGTGCTGGACACCAACGGTAACGGCAAGCGCGATGCTTACGTTGAGGCCGAGCAGAAAGTGCTAACCGCGCCCAGCGGCGAAAGCCTGGGCACTTCCAAAGCTCTCAACGCACCGTCCGATCCGACAAAGGACACGCGCCTCAACGCGGCCTTCTATGGTCTCGCCATCGGCACCGATGGCTCCATCTGGGGAACTGTACTCGGCTTCCCTGGCGGCATCGCTCGGCTGACTCCCGGATCCAATCCACCCGAGACCACGCTGGCTGAATACTACGAGGTCCCGTATAACAATCCGAAAGCGCCGGTGTGGGGGTACTCGCCGCGCGGCATGGACATCGACCGCAACAATGTCGCCTGGGTTGCGCTCGGAAGCGGCCATCTCGCCAGCTTTGACCGGCGCAAGTGCAAAGGCCCGCTCAACGGCCCCACTGTCACTGGTCAGCAATGTCCGGAAGGCTGGACGCTCTATCAGACTCCCGGTCCGAACTTCAAGAACGTGACTGACTCCGGCAGCGCCGATTCGCATTATTACGACTGGGTGGATCAGTACAATACGCTGGGCCTCGGCGCCAACACGCCCATCATCACTGGCAACGGATCGGATTCGCTGCTCGCCCTGGTGAACGGGAAATTCGTCGTGCTGCGCGTGCCCTATCCGCTCGGCTTTTTCGCGAAAGGCATGGACGGCCGCATCGACGATTCGAAAACGGGCTGGAAAGGCAAGGGCGTTTGGACCACCTGGGGCACCCGCACGCCTTTCCACAGCGAAACCGGAAAAGGGACCATGAGCAAAGTGGTCCACTTCCAGATGCGCCCGAACCCGCTCGCGAATTAGCCCGGCTTCTACGCCTGGGTCGCCACTCGCTTGCCGGCGAGCACGGTCGAGCTCGGGAACAGCCGCTGGCGGCCGGCCCGCTTGTTGCCGTAGTTGTCGACGAACTCGAAGCTCCCTTCGCGGAGCTCCAGCACCGCGATATCGGCGGGCGCGCCCACTTTCAATGTTCCGCGGTCGCGAAAGACTGGAAAATCGCGGGACGCGTTCGACGTCGCGAATGCGATCACCTGGTCCAGCGGCAGGCCCAGCATCAGGAATTTCGACATCACGTTCTCGAAGTTGATCACCTGGGCAGTGCGGGCTTCCGCGGTCCAGTCGGTGGATAACGTGTCCGGCAAAAAGCCCGCCTTCAGCACGCTATCGGCGATATCCCACCGCAGATGGCCGGTGCGCCCGTTGCCCAAATCGAACTGGACGCCGCGGCGCCGTGCCGCCAGCACTTCGGGCAAAATGTGGCCGCTGTCGTCGACGATGCTGTTGGGCGGCGGCGCAAACATGTGCGTCACAATATCGCCCGGTTTCAGGAGCGCCAGCAGTTTAGGCAGCGGCGACATCGTCTGGCCCATGTGGATCATCACGGGCAAATGGTACGCCGAAGCCGCCTCCTGCGCGCGCTTGAGCACTTCGTAATCGTTGGACCCGCAGACGTCGCGCGAGAGCCTCGCCTTCACACCCACAACGAAATCACGATTCCGGCCGATGGCGGCACGCGCCGCGGCCACATCGGCACGGGCGAGATCCATCGTGTCGCCTTGCGGCAGGATTCCAGCGCGCCCGATGTTGATCAACACGCGGCACTGCTGCGGCGCCGCCTTGGCCACTGCAATCGCATCATCGATGTGATCCGCGCCTTGCGAGCCTGCATCGATCAATCCGGTAACGCCATCGGCCAGACACAGGTGCGGCCCGTCCTTGGTGCGCGTGGCGTGAGTATGGATGTCGATCAAGCCGGGCACCACCAGCTTGCCGCGCGCGTCGATCATCTCGGCAGCGCCGGTACGAATGTCGGCCGCCACCGCCGCGATTCGACCATTCGCGATGGCGACATCCCGGATGCCATCCAGTTTCCGGGCGGGATCGATCACGCGCCCTCCCTGGATGATCAGGTCAAACTTGCGTGGTGCCGCGAGCGCTTCTGGAACGCATACCAGCGCCGCAGCGGTTGTCGAGACAAATTGCCGCCGGTTCATCACGGCCAACAATGATATCAGCCGGTGATGGCCCGAGGATCGCCAGCGCCTGCTTAGGACTGCCGGGCGCGGCAATGAATCACTTGTGCCGGTAAGTGATCCTGCCTCTGGTCAGGTCATAGGGCGAGAGTTCCAGCGTCACCCGATCGCCATTCATGATCTTGATGCGGTTGCGCCGGAGCCTCCCGGCCATGGCCGCCAGCACGGTCTTGCCGGCGTCCAGTTCGACGGAGAACATCCCCGCCTTGAACTTCTCAACGACTCTTCCGGATACTTCGATGTTGTCTTCTTTGGGCAAAATTGTCCTTTCAAATTCAATTGGCAGATTGGCAGAACGGCGAATCGGGGCAGGATCAATCGGCGGACTGTCAACTACTCTTCTATCGTCGCACGCGGCCGGGGAACAAGCAAACACTTTTGCCCAGTCCGCCCCCCCTTTCTCTCCAAAAACGTGCTATAGTGATTCTGTATTCGAAGTTAGTTCGTTAAGCCCCTCACCTGTCCGTACCTGGCTCGCCGTTCTTCCTTCCACGCAAAACTAAATGAAAACTTTTTCTGAACTGAACCTGTCGCCTGTCTTGAAGACCAATCTCGCCAGGCACGGCTTTACGGAACCAACCCCGGTCCAAGCCGAGTCCATCCCTCACGCGCTCGCCGGCCGCGACATCGTCGCCACCGCGCAAACCGGCACCGGCAAGACGCTGGCGTTTGTCCTGCCCATGCTCGAATTGCTTGCCAAGGAACGCGCGGCCGGCGTCCGCGCAGTCGTCTTGAGTCCCACGCGGGAACTGGCCCAGCAGATCGCCGAGACGTTTTCCAAGCTCTCCGCTGGAACCGGCCTGCGGGCCGCCACAGTGGTCGGCGGCCTCAACGAGAGCACGCAATTGAAAGCGATTCGCGGCGGCGCCCAAGTCCTGATCGCGACTCCCGGCCGCCTGCGCGATTTCCTGGAGCGCAAACTTGTCCAACTCGGCGGCGTCAGCCTGCTGGTCCTGGATGAAGCCGACCGCATGCTCGACATGGGCTTTTTACCGGCCATCCAATACATCACCGGCAAAATGCCGGTCCAGCGGCAGAACCTTCTCTTCTCTGCGACGATTCAGGCCTCGGTGCAACACCTCATTGATCGCCATACCAACAACCCGGTTCGCGTTGCCATCGGTTCGATCACCAAGCCGGCCGAGCATGTCGACCTGCACGTCTACGAAGTGGAGCAGGATCGCAAACTGGGTCTCCTGCAGCACATGTTGAAGGAGAAGCAGGGCTCGTATCTGGTGTTCGCGCGCACCAAACGCGGTGTCGACCGTCTGGCCAAGCGCCTGACCGCGCATGGAATCGCCGCCGCCAATATCCACGGCGATCGTTCACAAAGCCAGCGCAATCAGGCTCTCCGAAGCTTCCAGCAAGGCCATCATCGCGTCTTGGTGGCCACCGATGTCGCCGCCCGCGGCATCCACGTCGACGGCATCGCGCACGTCGTGAATTACGACCTGCCCCAAGTGCCCGAGGATTTCATCCACCGTGTCGGCCGGACCGGCCGCGCCGGCGCGCGCGGAACGGCTTCCACATTCGCCACACGCTCCGAGCGCGGCGAGATCCGCAATATCGAGCGCACTCTGCGGATTCGTCTGACGCCGCGCGAGGTTTCCCCGCAGGTAGCCCGCGACGCCGGGCGCTAATTCAGAATACTAGCGCGCCTGCTCCGCCATCTTCCGCAAGACCGCAATCACCGCGCCCGTGTCATAACCACCCATCCCCTGCGCGGCTGCCGCGGTGAAAAACGGAACGCTCGCACTGAAGAGCGGCACCGGCGATTGAACCTGGCGTGCGAACGCCCCAATAATCTCCAGATCCTTCTGGAATACGTCCACCTTCATCATGGGCGTCGCGTACGTGCCCGCGGCCATGCTCGGCCCTCGCACCTCCAGCATCCGCGACGTCGCAGCGCTATCGGCCAAGATCTCCACCAGCGCGGCCGGATCGAGGCCCGCCTTCTCGCCCAGCACGATCGCCTCCGCCGTCGCCAACACGTGCACAGCCACCAGCAGATTCGCGATGTACTTCACCTTGGAGCCGGCTCCAAACTCGCCCACATACCGTACCGATCGCGCCAGGTGCGAGATCACACCGAGCGCGCGTTCGTAATCCGCCCGGTCGCCGCTGGCGAGAATCGTGATGTCCTTCGCCACAGCCTGCGGCCCCGTCCCGCTGATGGGCGCATCCAGCATCGCGATTCCCGCTTCGGCCAACCGCGCCCGCGCCCACTCCTTCGCATCCAGAGGCAGCGTGCTGGTCTCGACAACCAAAAGCCCGCGCCGGCCGGCCGCCACAACCCCTTCCTTCCCACACAGCGCCTCCTCAAGCGCCTTCACGCTGGGCAATGACGTGATCACGACGTCCGCTTCCGCCGCCACGGCGCGCGACGACGCGCAGCCCTCGCCGCCGCCCGCCTGGAACGCTTCCATTTGCGCCGCGATCGGATCGTATCCTAGCGTCCGCAACCCCGCTCCTGCCAGATGCCGCGCGAATGTCCCGCCCATGATTCCTAACCCAATCACGCCAACCTCCGGCGTTCTTGCATTTACGTCGTTCGTGCTCATGGTCTAGAATCTTCTCATGCCACGTAAACCCGCAACAGCCGCGTCGCTCCTCGCGATCCTCCTTGCCGCTACCTGGACTCAGTCGCGCGCCGCTGACAAAAAATCGCTCGACCCGCTGGTCGTCGATCCGCAACACTACCACCTCGACTTCGAAAACCAGTACGTTCAAGTGACCCGCGAACACATGGGCCCCCATGGGACCATGCCCATGCACCAGCACCTGCCTCCTGGCGCGCTCATCGTGTTTGTCACGGCTCGCAAGAACCGCCTCACCACGCCGGATGGCAAGAGCCAGGTGTTTGACAACCCCCCGGGCGGAATCCAATGGGCTGGCCCCGCTACCCATCGCAGCGAAAACCTGAACGACGCCGACTTCGAAGCCATCCGCATTCAGCCCAAAGTGCCCGCCGTCGCGCCCAAGCCCGCGCCTCCCGAAAAAATGGACGCCGTGATCCTCGACCCGCAGCATTATAAAGTTGAGTTCGAGAACCAATACGTCCGCGCGATCCGCGTCAAGATCGGGCCACACGAAAAGCTCAAAATGCACAAACACCCGGACACCTACGCCGTGGTGGTGCAACTCACCGACCAGGACATGCGCCAGCAGCATGCCGGCGCCAAGACCACCGAGAGCCATTTCAAGGCCGGAAACGTCCGCTGGTCGCCGCCCGACGTCGCGCACGCCGACGAGAATCTGAGCGACAAGCCGATCGAGATCGTGCGCGTTGAACTGAAGATGGCGCGCCCCTAGCCCTTTCGGGCCGTTGACACCTCTTCATCGCGCGCGATAAGATTCGTTACTGTCACGCAAGAAATCCCCCGTGCAGCAATACTTTAGCTCCGCACCATCCTTGCAACACAAGTCTTTCTCATTGGAGGAATCGAGAACAAAATGGCAAACGTCGGCGCAGTAGGTTTGGATTGGCAGGAACGCGTCAATTGGGACCGGCTGCGCAAACACCGACTGGAACGCGCGCGCGCACGCATGAAGGCCCATGGCCTGGGCGCAATGCTGCTCATGTATGACGAGAACGTCCGCTACGTCACCAGCACCCTGACGCCCGGTTGGAACCGCTTGAAGCCCGGCCTGCGCTACGCGATGTTGTGCGGCGACGATGCGCCTGTGCTCTTCGAGCAGGGCGACATCGGCATGCACATCGCCAAGCATTCGCCCTGGATCCCCAAGGACAACATCCGTTATTCCTACGCCTGGATCAAAGGCGCCGCGGGGCCCGCTTCGCTGCAGCAGGTGGAGAAATTCACACGAGCCGTCAAGCAGGAGATGAAGAAGAGCGGCGTGGACGGCATGAAGCTGGGCGTCGACTTCATCGACATCAATATGATGCGCATCTTCCAGGATGAAAAGATCTCCTGGGACGACGGCATGACGGCCATGATGGAAGCGCGCGCCGTTAAGAACCAGGACGAACACGAATGCATGCGCATCGTGGGCGCCATCGGCGACGCCGCGCACTGGGAGTTCATGAAGTTCCTGAAGCCGGGTCTCACCGAGAACCAGCTCACGGCGCACATCATGGAGTTCCTCTACAACATCCCCGGCATGGAAGATGTCGAGGACGTGATCGTGTCTTCTGGCTTGAACACCTGGCCGAACTGGCGCAATTTCTCGGACCGGATCATCAAACCGGGCGACATGGTCTTCATGGATCTGGCCGCACTCACCTGGAACGGCTACAAATCCTGCTACTACCGCACCTACATGGTCGGCAAAGAACCGACGCAGGAGCAAAAGGACTACTACGCGCTCGCGCTGAAGTGGCTCTATGACTCGATCAAGGCCGTCAAGGTCGGCGCCACCACGCGCGACATCGCCTCGAAATGGCCATCGGCGAAGGAAGCCTGGGGCTACGAGGAAGAGGATCAGGCTGCGGCGAACTTGTGGGGTCATGGTCTCGGCCTCGCGCAGTACGATCAGCCCGTGATCTCCCGAATCTGGTCGCTGGATCATCCCATCGAAATCAAAGAAGGGATGGTCTTCGCGCTCGAAACGCAGCATGGTAAGCCGTATGAGTGGGGCGTGCGCATTGAAGAAATGCTCATCGTCCACAAGGACGGCGTGGAGATCGTCTCCAACTTCCCGGTGGAACAAATTACTGTGGTCGACCCGATGCCGGGCTATTCCAGTTACGGGAAGCGGCCCGGCCAGTAAGCAAGGCACGCAATGCATGAGTTTGTACTTCCGCTGACCAGCCGCGAGGCTACCGACGCGGGCCGGTTCGGTCCGAAAGCGGCAAATCTCGCGCGCCTGGGCCAAGCCGGTTTGCCGATCCCGGCCGGATTTTGTCTGGATGCGGAAGCGTATCGTACACAAATCCGCGCGCTCGGTTTAGAAGCCGATGCGCGCGGCGCCTTTTCGGCGCAAGATAGCCCGCGCATGCGGCGGCACGCGCTTGCGATGAAGCTGGGCTTGCTGGATCAGCCCATCATTCCGGAAGTTCTCGATCCGCTGCTGGCGGCCTGGCGCGAGTTGAAGGCCGAGACGGGCGCTCTCACTGTCGTGCGATCGTCGGCGCTGGTCGAGGATCGGTTCGGATCGAGCTTCGCAGGCCAGTTTGAAAGCTTTCTCGGACTCGAAACCGAAGAGGATTTTATCACCGCCGTTCGCTCCTGCTGGGGCGCGCTGTGGGCCACGCGCGCGCTGCGCTACATGGCGACGCATGAGATCGACCCGGCCGACACCGCCATGGGCGTGCTGGTGCAGCCGCTGGTTTCCGCCCGCGCATCCGGCGGCGGCTTGAGCCAGTCCGCCGAAGATACCATGATCCTGAGCGCGACCTGGGGGCTGGGCTCCGCGATCGCGCAAGGCGAAGTGACGCCCGATCGCTACGAACTGTCGCGCGAAGGCGCCCTCATGAGCATCGCTGCCGGCCGCAAAGACCATCAGGTCGGCTGCATCCATACCCAGAAGGTTCCCGCCGCCGTCGCCACCGCACCGTGTCTCACGGAGGCGCAAGCCGTCGAGCTCGGCGCACTCCTGCAGCGGGTCGAAAAGTTAATGGACATGCCCGTCGAAATTGAATGGGCGATGGACGACACCGGCTTCAAGCTCCTGCAGGCCCGCCCGCTGCACACGGAACCCGCCGTTACTCCCGACGCGGTCTGGATGAATCGTCCGCGCCTCAACGGACACGCGGCCGGCGTGGGCTGGGGCGAGGGCCGGGCCTGCGTGATCAACTGCGAATGCGAGCTGTCGCGCGTGGCGCCCGGTGATGTCCTCGTCACCCGAGTCGCAAGTCCGGCGCTCAGTCATGTCCTGACGCAAGTGGCGGGAGTGGTCGCCGAGCGCGGCGGCAGCACGTCGCATATGGCTTCGCTGGCGCGCGAACGCGGCATTCCGATGGTCCTGGGCGTGCTCGATGCTACGCGCCGCATTCCGGACGGCTCGACGGTTGCAGTCGATGGCGTTGCGGGCGTCGTACGGTGGATGAACAACTGATGAGCAAACTTGTCGCGGTAACCGACTCCGTCTTTCCGAACCTGGACCCTGCCCGCGCCGTGCTGGCGAAGATTGGCGCGGAGTTACAACTGGCCAAAGAGCCGAAGCCGGAAGCGATTCTCGAAATTGCGCAGGCTGCCGACGGCGTGCTGACCACCTACGCGAAGCTGACGGCCGACATGATCGCACGTATGACCAAGGTCCGCGTCATCGGCCGCTTCGGCATTGGCGTGGACAACGTCGACATTCCCGCCGCCACTCAGGCCGGAATCGTAGTGACCCGCGTTCCCGACTATTGCCTGGACGAAGTCTCCGATCACGCCATGGCCTTGCTGCTGTCGCTGGTGCGGAAGATCCCGTCGGCTAATGCGCGCACGCATGCGGGCCGCTGGGAAATGCCCGCCGTCGTCCCGATTCACCGGCTGCGCGGAACCGTGCTCGGGCTGGTGGCATTCGGCCAAATCCCGCAGTTGATGGCGCCCAAAGCCCAGTCCTTCGGCATTCGCGTCGTCGCCTACGATCCGTTCGTGCCGAAAGAAGTCGCGCAGAAAGCCGGAGTCGATTTAGTCGACTTCGACGAGCTCATCAAAATCTCAGACTACATCTCCATCCATACTCCGCTGCTCCCGGCGACACGTCATCTCTTTAACGCTGACGTGTTCCGCCGCATGAAGCCGACCGCGTACCTCATCAACACCGCGCGCGGCCCCATCATCGACGAAGCGGCCCTAGCCCAGGCCTTGGATCAAAAGCTGATCGCAGGCGCAGGCCTCGACGTCATGGAGCAGGAGCCTCCGGGCGCCTCGCCGCTGTTTGGGCGCGACAACGTCATCGTGACGCCCCACACCAGTTTCTATTCGGAAGAATCCCTGGTCGACCTGCAAACCAAGGCGGCCGAAGAAGTCGTGCGCGTCCTCAGCGGACAAGCGCCTCGCAATCCCGTCAACCCCGATGCTCTGAAAGCGGCTCGGGCCAGTTAAGATTTCTAGTTTGGAGGAATTCATCATGTCACAACAGCCCTGGAAGACCGATAAGTGGTTCGTCAGCCCGTGGGACTTCGAGCCTGCCGTAACCGAGCAGCTCCACTTCCCCCAGCAAGTGAAGTTTCACGACATCACCCTGCGCGACGGCGAACAGCAGACCGGCGTCATTTTCACTAAGGACGATAAGATCCGCATCGCCGAAGCGCTGGCCGAAGCCGGCGTGCACCGCATCGAGGCCGGCATGCCCGTCGTGTCGCCCAGCGATACGGCCGCGATCAAGGAAATCGTGAAGCGCAACCTGGGCCCGCAGGTCTTCGCGTTCTCGCGCTGCATGGTGGACGACGTGAAGCGCGCCGTCGACTGCGGCGTCTCCGGCATCGTCATGGAAGTGCCCTCCAGCACGCACATCATCGAGTACGCCTACAAGTGGCCGCTCGAACGCGCCATCGACCTGTCCATCGAATCCACCGCCTACGCGCACTCCCAGGGCCTCGAAGTCGTGTTCTTCCCGATTGACTTCAGCCGCGCCGAAATGAAATGGGTGCTGGATCTCATCCTGCGCGTCGCCAACGAGGGCTGGATGGATGCTTTGGCGCTGGTGGACACCTTCGGCGTCGTTTCGCCGCACGCCATGCAGTACCTGGTGCGCGAAGTGAAGAAGCGCGTCAATAAACGGCTGGAAGCGCACTTCCACATGGACTTCGGCATGGGCATCGCCAACACCATCATGGCCGTTGCCGAAGGCGTCGAAGTGATCCACTCGACCGTGCTGGGCCTGGGCGAGCGCGCCGGCAACGTGCCTATCGAAGAGACGGCGATGGCACTGCTCACGCTCTACGGCGTCGACACTGGTTTGAAGTACGACAAACTGTACGGCCTGGCACGGCTGGTGGAGCAACTCTCCGGTCACAAAGTCGCCAGCAACCGGCCCGTCGTCGGCGAGGCTCTGTTCCAGATCGAATCCGGCATTATCGCGAGCTGGTGGCAGAACTGCGGCGCTGAGCATCCCACCGAACTGTTCCCGTTCCGCTGGGACGTAGTCGGCCAGCCCAAGGCGAAGGTCGTGCTCGGCAAGGGCAGCGGCATCGATTCCATCAAGGCCGCGCTGAAAGACATCGGCGTGCAGGCGAGCGAAGAAGAAGCCATGCAGGTGGTGGTCGCCGTGAAAGAGTTTTCGCTCCAGCATAAGCGCTTGCTGACCGACGCGGAGTTCCGCTCCGTGGTCGCCAAGACGCTTCCCCACAAAGTAGCTGTCACAACCGCCGTCTAACTTAAGAAGCGAGGGAACTATGGCGAATCGCGTGTGGGTATTGCCGCTGGCATTGGCATTCGCGTTTGTCAGCGGCGTCACCGCTCAGAACACGAAACCGGACTGGGCGTTCCTGATGCCGGACAAAGTACAGCCGCCCGCCACCGAAGAGGAAGGTCCGCAGCATGTGCCGGGCAGCGACAAGGCGTACACGGCGAAGGAGGTGGACAATCTCTCCAATCCGCCGGACTGGTTCCCGAGCGATCACCCCACCGCGCCGGCGGTCGTGCAACACGGCCAAGGCGCGGTGCTGGCGTGCGGCTCCTGCCACCTGATGTCGGGCCACGGCCACCCGGAATCGGCCGATCTGGCTGGCATGCCCGCCGGCTACATCGTCCACACGATGCACGACTTCAAGACCGGCGCGCGCATCGATCCGGCGCGCATGAATGCCATCGCCAAGGGGATGTCGGATGAAGAGATCCAGCAGGCCGCCGACTACTTCGCGGCGTTGAAGCCAGGCGGATGGGTCAAGGTGATGGAAACCAAGACGGTGCCGAAGAGCTACGTCAGCGTGCGGGGCCGCGCACGGATGCCGCTGCCCGGCGGCGGGACCGAGGCGCTGGGCAACCGCATCATCGAACTGCCGGAAGATGCGAGGCTCGCCAGCCTGCGCGACGCGCGCTCTCCGTTTATCGCCTATGTGCCCGTCGGCAGCATCCGCAAAGGCGAAATGCTGGTGAAGACCGGCGGCCATGGCAAGACGATCGAGTGCTCCATCTGCCACGGCGACAACCTGGCTGGATTGGCCGATGTGCCGCGGCTCGCAGGCCTGCATCCACTGTATGTCGGCCGCCAACTCTACGCTTTCCAGACCGGAACGAATCATAGCGTGGACGCGGCTCTGATGAAGAGAGTGGTCGCGAAGCTCACGGCGCAAGATATCCTCGATATTTCTGCTTACCTGGCCGCGCAGCAGCCGTAATGAAACCGGTGACGCGGCGCGATGCGTTGAAGGCAGCCGCCGCGGCGGTAGGTTGCAGTGTCGCCTTCGCGAAAGCGTCGCAACCCGCGACGCCGGTGAACTTCGCGGTCCCCGCGGGCGCCTGCGACTGTCACACGCACATCTTCGCCGACCCGAAGCAGTATCCGCTTTCACCCAATCGCGTTTACACGCCCGAGACCGCGCTGCCGGCGGAGATGTCGGCGCTGCATCGCGCGCTGCACGTCGAGCGCGTGGTGATCGTCACGCCGAGCATCTACGGAACCGATAACGCCGCGACGCTGTACGGCATGAAGGCGCGCGGCGCGACGGCACGCGGCGTGGCGGTGATCGGCGACAAGACCAGCGAGGCAGAGTTGGATGCGATGCATCGCGCGGGCATCCGCGGCATTCGGATCAACCTCGTGCAAGCGGGCCAATCCGACCCGACGCTGAGCCGGCGGCTGTTTGAAGCCGCGATCGCGCGAGCTAAGCGGCAGAACTGGCACCTGCAGATGTACACCACGCTGGATGTCATTTCGGCGATCAAGGACCTGGTGCAGCGCGCGCCGGTACCCGTGGTCTTCGATCACTTCGGCGGCGCGCAGGCTGCGCTCGGGCTCCAGCAGCAAGGCTTCCCCGATCTGCTCGACCTGGTGCGGTCCGGCAAAGCTTACGTCAAAATCTCCGGCGCTTATCGCGCGTCCATGCAGGCTCCCGATTATCCCGACGTAGAGCCGTTCGCGCAGGCGTTGATCTCAGCGAACCCGGATCGCATCGTCTGGGGCACCGACTGGCCGCATCCGGACTCCGCAATATTGCCCGACCGCAAGTCAACGGATCTCGCGCCCCTGCTCCAGATTGACGACGGCCGTTTGCTGAACCTGCTGCCTATCTGGGCGCCGGATGCGGGCGTGCGCAAGAAGATTCTGGTGGACAATCCCGCGCGGCTGTACGAGTTCTGATTAGGCCGGTGTGAGAACCGGCGTCTTCTTGCGGCGCGACTTGGGAACCGAGGGCGCGGCTGCCGGCGAATCATCCATGGGCAGGCTGAAGCGGCGTTTGCGATCGTACGAATAGAGCGCGCCCGCAACTGCACCGGCGGTCGGGACCAAGCCGATTTCGCCCGCGCCCTTCGCGCCGTAGCCGCCGACTTCATCAGGGACTTCGATGAGAATCACGTCGATGCGCGGCGTGTCTTTCGCTTTCAGGATGCCGCAGTCGCGCAGCGCGAGCGAATCGGGCCGCGCGCCGGTGCTGGGGAAATTTTCTGACAGCGCGTAGCCTAAGCCCATGTGGACGCCGCCTTCGACTTGACCGGCGCACGCGCGCGGATTAATGGCGCGGCCGACGTCATGCGCCGCGACCACGCGGTCGAGCCGCCCTTCGTCATTCAGAATGACGACCTGCGTGGCGTAGCTGAACGTCATGTGCGTGGTGGGATTGGTCACGGCCTCGGGCGTGCCAGGACGCGTGGTGAAATTGCAGACGTAATCGCCCGAGTATTCGCGGCCGGCGAGTTGTTCGAGCGTCGAAGATTTCAGATCCTCGGCCAGTTGAACGGCCGCCCGCTGCGCCGCTGCGCAACTGAGTGTTGTGGCGCGCGAGGCCCAGGTCTCACCGCACTTGAGGCCCAGCTCTTTGTCCCAGCGCGCGGTCATGATGTCGAGCGGCAGGCCGGTCTCTTCGCATACCGACTGCAGCATCGACGTAAAAACGCCCTGGCCCATTTCGGTGTAGCCGGTCATGACTTCCAGACGACCGCCGGGCAGCACGCGAATCTTTGCGTGGCCGCTGTCGATGGTGCCGTTGCCGATGCCGGTGCTCTTGATGCCGCAGCCGATGCCCGCGTACTTGGCGCTCTTGTAGATATCTTTGACCGCTTCCAGGCTCTTGCGCATGCCGAGGACGCTGTCGCGCATGATCTGGCCGGTGGCAAAAGCGTCGCCCGGATTCAGGATATTCCGCTCGCGGATGTCCCAGCCGTCCACGCCGACGCGCTCCGCCAGAGTGTCCATGATGCCTTCGATGGCGAAGTGCGCCTGGTTGGTGCCGAAGCCGCGCATCGCGCCGCTGGTCGGGTTGTTGGTAAAGACGGCGAGCGCCTCGGCGTCGACATGGGGCACGCGGTAAGGGCCGCAAGAGTGGCAAGCGGCGCGCAGAAGGCATTTCCCACCCGTACCGGCATAGGCGCCAGTGTCACCTACGACACGAACCTTGACGGCCAACAAATGGCCTTCGGCATCCGCACCCACTTTATACTCGAGCGTCATCGGATGACGTTTCGGATGAAGCTGCGTGGACTGTTCGCGCGTGAGCACGGTTTTCACCGGGCGCTGCAGTAAAAACGAAGCCACAGCCGTTTGTGCTTGAATCGAAAGCTCTTCTTTGGCGCCGAATGCACCACCGCTGGCCGCGAGCGCGATCTCGACCTCGTCGAGCGGCAGGTTCAGGACCGCGGCAATTTGCTTTTGATCGAAAACCGAACCCTGGCTCTGTGTGTGGACCCTTACACCTTTGCCCTGCGGAACGACTAAACATGCTTCCGGTTCCAAAAAGGCCGGCTCGACGGGCTGGGTGCGGTAGGTCTGCTCGATGATGTGCGCCGCCTGCGCGAAGCCCGCTTCGACATCGCCGCGGGAAAACGCGGTTCGTTCGAGCAGATTGGGGTGCACGTGCAGATTGCCCGGAGCGTGCACCTGGGGCGCGCCCGGTTCGAGCGCTTCAAACGGATCGGTGACCGGCTCCAGGACTTCGTAATCGACGCGGACTTTCCCGGCGGCGCGCTGCGCGTGGAACGGCGTGTCCGCTACCACGAGCGCAAAGATGTCGCCGACGCAGCAGGTGGTTTCGCCAACCGCCACGAAGATCGGCAGATCGGGAATCGCCAAACCGACGCCGCGCTGGCCGAACACATCGGCGGCGGTGAAGATTCGAACGACACCGGGCATCGCCAGCGCTTGTGAGGTATCGATCGCCAGCACTTTCGCCCGCGGATGCTCCGACATGACGGGCGCGCCGTGCAGCATGCCCGCAACACGCATGTCATCCACGAACGGTTTCTCGCCGAGCGTTTGCTCAGTCCCCATGTAGCGAGAAGGCGACGTCCCGATGCCGTTCGGACGCTTTTGATTTTCAAACGCGGGATTGCGCTTCAACCCGAACTCTTCGCCGAAATAGCTGCAACGGCGGGGCGTTTCGCGCGGCAATTGTTTGTGATCGTTCCAGGCCTCGCCCGCGGTTTGGATGGCGTCGATGATGCGGGCGTAGCCGGTGCAACGGCACAGGTGCGCATCCAGCGCCTTGGCGACGGCGTTGCGGTCGGCCGTGCGGTCCTGCTTCAGCAAACCCGAGGCGCGCACGACGATGCCGGGAATGCAGAAGCCGCACTGCACTCCGCCTTCCATAACGAACGCCTCGCCCAGCACGCGGCGCATGTCTTCGGGCAAGCCTTCGAGCGTGGTGACGTCCTTGCCCTGCATGTGCTCCGGCTTGCGGAGGCAGGAGAGAACCGGCTGGCCGTCGACGAGCACGGCGCAGCATCCGCAGGCGCCTTCGGGCGAGCAGCCGTTCTTGGCCGAAACGATGCCGCATTCCTCGCGCAGCACCTCCAGGAAGGTCATGCCGGGTTCATAGGCAACTGTAACCGGCTTTCCGTTGAGTGTGAAGTTAGTTTCCGCCACAACGCCCCACTCATTTCAGACTAACAGAATTGTCCAAGCGACCCAATAGGATGCGAGCTGCGTCGGATGGCTATTTGGGGCTACTTGCCCACTAGATGCGTGAGATCCTTCTCGTTTTCCTGGCAGAAGTATTCGAGCAGCTCGGTGTTGAGCACGATGAATTGGTGTAGCGTGACCGTCCAGGGCTTGGTGTAGGCCTTGGGGTCGTCCATGGTGATCTGGATCTCGAGGTTGCCGTAGTTGATGCGGTGATAGCGCTCGACCATTTTCGCGGCGTCGGTCAAGGGGCTGCCGCTGCGGTCGAGCCACATGCCGTCGTGGAAGCCGGTGGTTTGAACGACGAGCGTGTCGCCTTCCCAGTGGCCGGCGGAGTAACCGTTATAGGAGGGCGACGGGTCGTCGGGCAGCATGCGGCCGTCGGTGAAGATTTGGCGATACGTCACGTCGCGCTCGGAGAGAATCGCCATCATGCCGGGCACCTCGACGATCTTGCGATACGGAGGGAAGGTGAGCAGGCGCAGCGCGCCGGCGGGCCGGCAGTGCGAGACCGGATCGTCCTTGCCGTTGGCGGCCATGCGCTTCTTCACCAACTCCGCGGCCCAGGGCTGATAGGGGAGACCGCCGGGAAGCCGCGCTCCGATGTTGAGAAATTCGCGGGACATGGGCATGTCCTGGCAGCCGCCCGGAGGACAAGGCGCGGTGTTCTCGGCTTCCCAGATGCCGGAGAAATCGGGATGGCCATCGACGGTGAGGGGCGTGGGCGCGCCCAGGTTGGGAATGCCGCTGGGAGTCATGGGGACGCCGGCGGTTGGGTATTTGACCCATTGACTGGCCAATGGCGTGGCGGCCAGCATTGCGATCGATACCAAAGTGAACCAGCTCCGATGCATCACGTGTGATCCAGAATAATCTTCAGGCGGCGTTCGGCGCCATCCTCCACCATGTCGAGCGCGGCTTCCAACTCGCTCAATGAGAGGTGATGCGTGACCAGCGGCTCCAGCCGGACAACGCCGCGCGCGACGAGGTCGATAGTGACCGGAAAATCCTGCGCGGTGGCGGCGCGGTTGTTCAGGAGCGTTATTTCCTTGTAGTAAAGATCGTAGAACGGCAGCGCGCCTTCCTTGGCGCTCATGATGCCGAACATCACGATGCGGCCGCCGAACCGGACCATCCGGATGGCGTCGGCCAGGGCGGACATCACGCCGGTGCATTCGATGACGAGGTCGGCGCCGCGGCCGCCAGTGGCTTCAAGCACCTGTTCGACGACGGAGCCGCCGCGCGATTCGAACGTCACGTCCGCGCCGAGTTCGCGCGCCAGTTGATTCTTGAACGCGCTGCGGCTAATGCCAATCACTCTGCCCGCGCCGCGCGCCTTAGCGATCTGCACGTGCAATTGACCGGACACGCCGAGGCCGATGACGGCTACCGATTCGCCCAAGAAGAACGGCGTCAGTCGCTGGGCATGCAGGCACGTTGTGGCGACCTGGATGAGCGGCGCGGTGCGGCTGTCGACCGAGTCGGGCAGGCGGAAAACCTGGCCGGCCGGAACCACGGCATACTCTGCAAAACCGCCGTTCGATTCGCGGCCGATCAATCCGCCGTTGGGGCATAGATTCGTCTGGCCGATGCGGCAGTGAAAGCAGGTCCCGCAGAACAGAACTGGATCGATGATGACGCGGTCACCCGGGCGGATGCCATCGGCGGCTTCGCCGCGCACGTCTTCGGCGCGCATTACTTCGCCGATCATTTCGTGGCCCATGATCAGTGGATACTTCGCCGGAATCGCGCCTTTGTAGATCTTCAGGTCGGTGCCGCAGATGCCGCTGTTGGTGATGCGCACCAGGACCTGACCTGAGCACACTTCGGGCATCGCAACATCTTCCAGCGCCACATTGCCCGGCGCATTCAGGACCATCGCTCTCATCATTGCTATTGTCGCGCTGAGCGCCACCGGTCCGTCAGGCGGGCAGCGGCTTGCCCTTGGTCTCGTGGCCGAAGGGTAGCAGCAAGAGTCCGACGACGAACGCCACGCTGGTTAACGCCACCGGAGTGCCGAGCGTTCCGTAATGCCGGATCATCGCACCGACCAGGAAAGTGAGGAATGCACCCGCGAAACGGCCGACGTTGGTGGTAAAGGCAAACGCGCTGACGCGGCAATCCGTGGCGTACTGCTCGGGCAGCCAGAACGAGTAGACCACGAAGTTCGCGCCGCCGACGCCCAGGAAGAACGTGCTGATCATGAACCACAGGATGGCGTTCTGCTGCAGGTAGAAGGCGTAGCCGAACGCGACCCACAGGAAGATGAGCATCAGAGCAAAGAACATCCCCAGAATGAGGCGGCGGTCGAACCGCTTGGCGAGCGGCGGCGTGAGCACCGCGCCGATCACCGTTCCGATGCCCAGGATCGCGGTGCAGTAGGAAGCAAGGCGCGCGCCGGTCAGCGTGGATTCACCCGCCCGCTCGGCGATGTAAGTGATGGCCGATGGCACGTACACGGATCCGGCCCACAGTCCTACGATGGAAGCGACCAGATACAGAGAATTCAGAATCGTGCGCCAGCGGTATTCGGCTGTGAAGAGCTTGAAGAAAGCGTGATGCATCGCGATGATGCCGCCCTCTTCGCGCCGGTTCTTCCAGCGCTCCGGCTCGTGCAGGCGGTTATAGAAGAACGCCACCAGAATGGCAGGCACGCCGCCCACCACGAACATCCATCGCCATCCATACTGGCTGCCGATGAAATAATTGGCGACGGCCGCGACGACAAATCCGATGTAATAGCCGGTGTGCATCAGGCACACACCCCAGGTCCGCCGCTGCTCGGGCCACTCCTCGGAGACCAGCGACGCGCCGATGGACCATTCGCCGCCGATGCCCACGCCGGCGAGAAAGCGCACGATCGCGAGCGACCAGACGTTCTTGCACAGCGCCGCAAGCAGCGTGAACAGCGAGAACCACAGGATGGAGAACATCAGCGTGCGGGCGCGTCCGAACCGGTCCGCCACCGGTCCCCAGACCAACGCCACGCCCCAACCGATCATGAACAGCGCGAAAAGCAGGCCGCTGTAATAGCCGACGTTCGCGGTGGTGGCCTGAATTCCGGAGTTAGGCAAAACGTCGCGCAGGGCCGGGACCAGGACCAGCGAGAAGATGAAGGAGTCCATTCCGTCCATCGTCCAACCACCCCAAGCGGCCCAGAAGGCGCGCTTTTGCGCACTGGTGAGAGGCTGTTTGGCGGTTTTCGCGGGTTCCACAACCGGTTTGTGCATTTAGAGGGTACCTTCGAAGCCTAGGTCTTATGAATTAGATCATCCGTGCGCCGAGAAATCAATAGGCAGTAGGAGTCATGGCCTGGTTGGGCATAAGATTGCTATTGCAGAAAATCAGATGGCAATTCCTGTTCCAGAGCAGGCCTCCAACATGAATGCGCGGTTCCGTCTGTCTGCAGTCCTGGTATCCATCAGCGCGCTGATCGTGATCGCGCTCGGCGCTTTCGTCAGCAGCCGGGCGAATGCTCCCCAAACGTCGTGGCATCCCGGGGTGGATGCAACGGTTCACCGGTTCGTAGCCACCGCGGTGGGGATCCTGGTTGTCTGGCTGGTGTTCTGGCTGTCGCAGGCGGAGCCGATGCCCGTTGTGGGTTGGACCGCGCTGGCTTTCTTCGTGGTGAACGGTTGCGTCGGCTGGATGGGCGGGTCCGTCGTAGTGCTCCACGCAACGCTTGCGCCGCTGGTGTTCGCGAGCTTTGTCGCGGTCGCTGTGGTCACGTCGCCCGGTTGGAAGGAAGCGCCGGAATTCGCCGACCCAAAGGCCGCCCCGATGCTCCGGCCCCTGGCGATGGCCGCTCCGCCGCTGCTGTTGCTGCAAACCCTGCTGGGTGCGGCCTATCGTCATAAGCTCACTGGCGTATTGCCGCACGTGACCTTCGCCATCTTGGTGACGATCGTGACGCTGGCGGAGGCGGCGCTCGTCCTGCAGCACTATCCCAAGCATCAGACCCTGCGCCCGGCGGCGGCCTGGCTGATGTTCGCCCTGATCGCGCAGGTGGTGCTGGGATTCACGGCTTTGACCATGCAATTGCTGCAACGGGGGGACTCCTTAGCGCTGGCTCTGGTGATCTCGACGGCGGTGCATGTCGTGGTAGGATCACTGACGCTGGCGGCCAGTGTGGTGCTCGCAATTCAGGTCTGGCGCCACGTGCGGGTTGCGTCTGGCGAGGCGCAAATCCCGGCGATGGCCCAGAAGGATCATTGACACAAAAAAGACGCCGGTGCTATAGTCCTCGACGAATGGTTTCAACGGCTAAGGCGCGTTGAGTGTGCCTGCGCTCCGGCTCTCCGGAGCGGCGCGAAGAACCAAAAGGCGGACGTATCAAATGAAATTCAAGTTATTGGCACTCCTGGCTGCGGCGGCTAGTGTGTTATTGATTCCGGCTTCGCTTGAGGCGCATCACGGGCAAGCCGGCTACAACGTCAAAGAACCGGTCACTGTAAGCGGAACCGTCTCGGGCTTCCGCTTTCTGAATCCTCACTGCATCATCGAGTTCGATGTGAAGGACGACAAGGGCCAGGTTGAAAAATGGCAAGGCGAACTGACCAGCCCGAATCATCTGATTCGCGCCGGCTGGACCGCGACCTCCTTGAAGCCCGGCGATCAAGTCACCGTCACGGGATATCGCGCCAAGAGCGGGGCTCCATCTCTATGGATTACCAAGCTGATGCTGAACGGCGAAGAAATGCAGTTGCGCGAAGGAAATTAGCTCGGCCACGCGAGCGAGGAGCCTGAAGATGCGAAACCAAATATTGGGCGCGGCGGTTGTGCTGGCCGCGCTGCTCTTGCCGGTCCACGGAGCGGCGCAGGACGCCAAGTCGGGCTCCGTGCCGGACCTCTCCGGTGTCTGGAACGTCAAGGGCTCGCCGGCCACGCGCTACTTTTCCTACACCTTCAGCAAGGACGAGCCGTCCATGACGCCTTGGGCCGAAGAGCGTTTCAAGAAAAACAAGCCCTCCTTCGGGCCGCGCTCCGTGGAGGACTCCAATGACCCGGTAAACCCGACCACCGTGAGTGCGCTCGGCTGTTTCCCTCCGGGCATGCCGCGTATGTATCTCCAGCCCTTTCCGCTGGAGATCATCCAGACTCCCGGCCGCGTGATCGAGTTCTTCGAGTTCGGCCACTACGTGCGCCAGATCTGGACCGACGGCCGTCCGCACAACACCGCGCTGGGCCCCACATGGCTGGGCGACGCGATCGGCAAATGGGACGGCGACACGCTGGTGGTGGACACAATCGGATTTAACGACAAGACCTGGGTAGACCGGGGGGGGCATCCTCACAGCGACCAACTGCACTTAACGGAGCGCATCCACCGCGTGGATCACAATACGCTGACGGACGAGATCACCATCGAAGATCCCGTCGCCTACACCAAGCCGTGGGGCGGCACGATGACCTTCGCGCTGCATCCGAAGTGGAGCATCGGGGAAATGATCTGCGAAGACAACATCAACTTCGACGAATTTCTGAAGAACGAAGCCAAGCCCGCGAAGTAAAGCCGGGCGAATTCAGGCTTCTTTGACCAGGTGCTTCGCCGCCCAGTCGGCTAAGGCGGGCGAGCGCATCGACCGCGGGCCTCCGGCGTTGGACGCCTGATTGTGGCCGGTGCCCTCCACCATCTCGCGCTTGGAGTTCGCGGCTGACTTGTACAGCCGGTATGCGCCCGCTGGATCCATGATGCGATCGTCCTTGCTGTAGCCGATCAACATGGGGCATTCGATGCGGTTGGCGCGGCCTTCCAGGGTGTAGTCGGCCAGCTTTTTGCGGGCGTCGGCCAGATCGCGCGCACCGATGATCCAGCGCACGCGCTCCTGGATCGGCGGGTAGTAATCGAACAGATCATGCCCCAGATCGAACGATCCGCTGCTCATGAGCGCGGCGGCGATGCGCGACTCTCCGGCGGCCGCACGCGGGGTTCCGTAGCCGCCCATGCTGATGCCTGCTACCCCAATGCGATTGGCGTCCACGTCGGGCCGCGTCACCAGGTAATCGATCATGGCCTTCAGGATTCGGTCTGTGTCCGGCGGCAGATGCAGATCCTTCAAACGCAGTGCGCCGCCTTGTCCGGGAAAATCCAGCGCCAGATAAGCCATGCCGCGAGTGACATAGCTGGTTGCGTTCAGAATGGTGGCCTCGGCCATCGTGTCCGCGCCTTCGAAGGCGATCAGTGTGGGGAATTTCTTGCCGGCCGGACCGTTGGGTTTGCGGAAATAGCCGTCCAGCATCTGGCCTTCGTAGTTCACCTGGACACGCTCAAACTGGGGCCGCGTCATCTTCCAGGCCTTGTCGAAGTTCTCGCGCATGCGCTTATAGAGCGGCAGCATGCGCGGCTCGCTCACCGGCATGGGCCAGCAGGCCTCGCGATAGAAGTTGGAGGCGCGCAGATAGTATTCGTTGGCGGTGACTTTGTAGCCTTCCGCGGCGTGTTGATCCGCGACCTTTTCGTTGCGCTCGGCGACGCGCGTCCATTCCTCCACCCAGGAAGCCAGATTGTAGGGCTTCATGCGCTGCGCCACTTCGAGCTGATCCGGATCGCTGGTGTAGATGCTGGCCGTCAACCGGATCTCCAACTGGCCTCCGCCCGGGAGGCCCTTACCAGGAAACAGCTCCTGTTCCGATCTCCCGCCTACGACTCCCAGTGTGCCTGCCTCGGCGCCGGCGTCCTGCGCACGGACACGCGAAACGAACGGAGAAATACCGGCTGAGACCACGCCCAGTCTAACCAAACCTCTGCGACTCAGCTTCGCCAAAGAATCCATTGTGCAGTCCTCCTTCTCACGCCGATCCCTGCATTCGATTGGGGATTGTATCAGCAATTGTGCTCCTCCGATTTGCCAGTAGCTCCATTGAGCTATGCATTTCCCCTTGCTGCTCAAACGCACTGGTGATAACGTTATTTTCCGAGTCATCAGGGCGCTTTGAGGAAGGAACGTATGCGTAGATCGCTTGCCGTGTTCGCGGCCGTCGTGGCAGTTTTCGTTGCTGGTTTCCTGGTTGGGACGAAACAGGCGCCCGTGCAGGCGAAGGAAAAACCTGGAACAGGTTTCGCCGCTATTCCGGGCGAAATGAACACGCAAGATGTCTTCGGCGCTTACGATGTCGTCGCGGACTGGCCGCAGAATATCAGCACTCTGCCGGGCAACTCCGGATGGACCTGGGGCGCCGGTCAAAGCGTATACGCCGAAAGTCCCAACCGGATCTTCCTGCTGTTTCGCGGTGAACTTCCGAACATCAAGCGGCCCGCCACGAAGCTAATTCCCGACTTCGGACCCAGCCTGCAATTCCCCATCGGACGGCTGCCCTGGCGCGACGCCACCGTTTCGGCGCTGCCGGGCGCGGGCGGAACCGGCCAGGACCCGGCGGACGGACCGAAGCTTTGGAAGGGAACGGTCGGTGTGGATGCCAAGTGGGAGCACTGCCTCACGGTGGTCGACGGCAACGGCAAGATCATCGAGACTTGGACTCAGTGGGACAAGATCATGAAGCGTCCCCACTTCGTCACCATCAATCCCTACGATCCGGAAAAGCATGTTTGGGTGGTAGACGACCACATGCACGCCATCTACAAATTCACGCACGATGGATCGAAACTGGTGCAGACCATCGGCACGCCGACGGTGAAGGGCGCCGACGGAACGCACTTCAACCGGCCGACGTTCATCGTCTGGCTGCCGGACAGCACCATGTTCGTCGCCGACGGCTATAACGGCACGCGCGTCGCCAAGTTCGACAAGGACGGCAAGTTCCTGATGGATTGGGGCAAGAAAGGCACGCCGCCGAATGACACGCGGCCCGGCTACTTCAATAACGTGCATGGCCTGGCGATCGATCCGCAGACCCGCCACGTCTTTGTGAATGACCGCGGCAACCACCGCGTCCAGGTTTTCGACGAAAACGGGAAATATCTGTACGATTTCAGTCTGGGCCAGCCGCCATCCGACGTCCACCTGATCTATATAGGAGCCGATCGGACGCTATGGGCTTTCGACCGGGGTACTTCCAAGATGCTGAAGTACGACCTGCAAGGACACTTCCTGTATTCGTTCGGCACGTGGGGCGATTTCCCCGGCGGTTTCTGGGGCGTTCATGGATTCAGCGTCGATCAGGACGGCAACTTCTATGTGGCTGAGGTGGACAACGGCCGGGTGCAGAAGTTCAGCCCGCGGGCAGGCGCCAACCCGGCGTTTCTGGTCAGCAAGCCAGTGTACGCGGCTTGGAAGTGAAATTCGATCGAACGCGGGCGTCTCTTAGACGCCGCTTTGCCCGATGAGATTTTTCAGCAGATTTTCAGATTGCCGGAGTATGGTTTACCCAAACCGAATGGGGATTTGGCGGCCGCTTGACTTCATTTGCTTCGGGTGATATATCGGCTTGAGTTCCGTTCGGGGTTTTGTGCTTCAGATCATCGACTAGGAGGTCGTATGAGTTCCCACCGTGTTGCGGGGTGTCTCAGTGGCAGGAAAGCATGGCTTGTTCTGGCAGTGTGTTTGATAGCGCTTGTCGCCACTTCTCCTCTATTTTCTCAAGGCAGTAGCGCCCGTATTCTAGGCACCATCACAGATCAGACTGGCGCGGCGATCCTGGGCGCCACAGTCACCATTCAGGATACCCAGAGAGGCACCAGCAGAGTCCTCAGCACGGACGCGGCAGGGGCGTACTTGGCTCCGAATCTGATTCCCGGAACGTACACCGTCCGCGCCGAGTTCAAGGGATTCAAGACCGTCGCTCGCGAGAACATCACGTTGGAAGTCGGCCAGGATATTCGCGTCGATCTCAGCATGCAGCCCGGCGAGCAGACTCAGGTGGTGAACGTCACGGAAACGGTGCCACTGATTGAGACCAACAACGCCGAACTGGGCGGCACTCTGCAGAACAAGGTCATCAATGATCTGCCCCTCAATGGCCGCAACTTCGAAAACCTCTTGGATCTCCGTCCAGGCGTCACGAAGTTCCCCGGCAACTCGGGCTGGAGCCAGAGCACCAACGGCGGGCGTCCCCACGACAACTTCTTCATGGTGGACGGTATCGACAGTAACGATCCCTGGATGGCCCAAAGCATGATGAACGCCGTCATGGCCGCCGGCGATGCCGGAACCATGCTGCCCATCGATGCCATCGACGAATTCAAGACCCAGCAGAATCCCGGCGCCGAATATGGCTGGAAGCCCGGCGCCATTGTCAACGTCGGCATCAAGTCGGGCAGCAATGCGTGGCATGGGACGGCCTACGCCTACGGCCGTACCGACTCCTGGGATGCCAAGGACTATTTCGCTGACCCTACGCAGCCGAATCCCCCGCTCGACGTTGAGCAATACGGCGCCAGCTTCGGCGGCAAAATCATCCGCGACAAGCTCTTTTTCTTTGGGAATTTCGAATCGCAACACTATAGCGTGGGCAACCCGGTTCAGCACGATGTGCCGATCACCAACACCAGTTCCACGGATCCCAACAGCCTGGTGGGCGCCTGTAACGCCGCGTTATCGGCAGGCAGACTCAGTGCTCTCAGCGCTTCCTTAGCCGGCTTGAGCACCACCTGCGCGCCGTTATCCAACTATCCCGGTCTGTTTCCGGTCAATAACGGATCAACCACGGCCCTCAACACCGCCCTACCCAGCGTGAACGACATCTACTCCGGCGTCGGCAAACTGGACTATCACATGAACGAAAAGAATTCTTTCAGCGGGATGTATTTCATCAGCCCGGGCAACGGCACGTTCGTCGACAATCCCACCTTGCAGATCAATCCAAACTGGCTGACCGTCCAGTATGCCCGCTCTCAGGTGGGTTCGGGAGACTGGACCTGGGTTCCCACTTCCAGCCTGGTCAATTCGCTAAGGTTCGGGTACTCGCACTACTATCAGACGTTCGCAACGCCGGATGCCAACGACAATCCCGCGAATTACTCGTTCAACGGCAGCACCTACCACTTATATACCGGTCAGACCAATCCGGCGTATTTCGGACTTCCGCAGCTGTGGCTTCAGGGCGGCTTGTCGTTGGCCCTCGGCGCGTCCTGGCCCAAGACCGTCGGCCCCAACGGTGTCTGGCAAATCACGGACAGCGTTTCATGGCTCCGCGGCAAACACGCGATTAAGTTCGGCGGCGAGGTTCTGATCAATCAAAGCACCAACAACGTCACCGCGAATACCAAGGGCCCCATGCGGTTCAAGGGCGGCATCGCGTCATTCTTCACCGGCGACATGAGCAGGGCGCAGATCAGCTCCGGCAACTTCCTGCGCCACCTGCAGGACGAGAATTACGGACTCTTCATTCAGGATGACTGGCGGGTAACGCCCCGATTAACGCTAAACCTGGGCGTTCGCTACGAACTGACCACAGTCTTTAATGAGAGCGACAACCTCATCGGCAACTTCGATCCAACCCAGGGTCTGGTGCAGGCCGGCAAACAAATCGGCTCCGTCATTAACGGAGATCACAACAACTTCGCTCCCCGCGTGGGCGTAGCGTGGGATGTGTTTGGCACTGGCAAGACCGTGATTCGCGCGGGAGCGGGCATCTATTACGAACAGTCCAGCTTCGACTCCTTCATGGCGCTCGGTAATCTGCTCGGATTGCGCACCGTTCCTACGGGTGTCAATCTTTATACCAATGGCAATCCAACGCCGTTCACTGCCGGCGGCAACATCAATCTGGGTGCCATCACGCTAAGCGGCGGCGCACTCGGCAATGCTTCTACTCCGGGAACAATTAAATACAACTGGGCCAACAACAGCGCCAACGTGCCGATCTATTCCGCCACGCCGGGCTGCGGCGATGGTTCGGTCACGTTGCCCGACGGCTTTACTCCGACGCCTTGCAACATCATGGGTGTGGACCGCAATCTGCGTACTCCCTATGTCACCAAGTGGAGCGTGGATATCCAGCACGCCATCACCAATGACCTGTCGCTCGATGTTGCTTATGTAGGGAACCACGCTACCAAGCTGTTCGGCATTACCGATCTCAACCAACCGCGGCTGGTCAACGGATTCAGCCCCGGCTGGGGGAATCCGGCGGATCCTAACAGCCCGGCGGGACAGTGTGTGGCGAGTGCAGCCACCGGCTACGATGCCTGCGCCAACGGTCCTGATCCTGGCCTCGAGCAGGCGGCCGCACCGTTCAACGCCAAGTTTCCGTACTTAGGTATCATCAACTGGCTAAGCAACAATAACTATTCCAACTACAACGGCCTGCAGGTCTCGCTAACGCAGCGGACCTGGCATGGGCTGTCGTACGTTGCCGGCTATACGTACGCGCATGCGCTGTCCATCTCGCCGGACAACTGGTCGTTCTTGCAGCCCATCAACAGCAACAACGTGAAGCAGTTGTATGGGAACAGCCCGTTTGATATACGCCACCACTTCACCTTCTCGACCACCTATGCCATTCCCGGCATCAAGTCGCCCGGCCAGATCTTGCAAGGCTGGTCGATTAACTCCATCATCAATCTGCAAACCGGCTTGCCCTGGGGCATCAACGATTTGAGCACCGACTTCAGTGGGACCGGCGAAATCAACTCCATTCCGTCGAATGGCGAACAGTGGGATTTCTTCGGCAATCCCAACGATTTCAAGACGACGAAGGATTGGTGGCAGAACACCAACGGCGGAGCGGGCGGCATCCCCTATTTCGCAGGTACCAGCAATGCGACTTGCCTCGCGAAGTCGCAAGCCATGGGCGCTTTGGCCGTGGCCTCTCTCACGAACCTCGGCTGCTACGCCGTGGGTAACTCGGTTCTCGTTCCTCCTGCTTACGGCAGCTATGGGAACACTGGCCCCAACGTCTTCCGCGGCTTCCCCTTCTACAACGTCGATTTCTCGATCACCAAATCCTGGACGTTCGGCGAGAAGCTGACAGCCCAGTTCCGCGCTGAGTTCTTCAACATCTTCAACCACCCGAACATTTCGAATGTGTTCGGTGGCCCGGGCGGCGACAACACCTTCACCGACCCGACCGCCGACGCTGGCGCTGGCTTTGGCTTCCGGAATCAGACGCCGGACGTCACCAGTTCCAACCCGGTGCTGGGATCGGGCGGACCTCGCGCCATCCAGCTTGGTTTGAAGATCATTTTCTAGCACAGTGAGAATACCCCTGGCCCTCCGGTTACCAGCCGGAGGGTTTCTTTTGTTGTCGGCAACGCTGCTGACCGCAGCAAGCTATCACCTGGTCAAGAAGATCCCGATTCCCGGCGATTACGGATGGGATTACCTGACCGCGGACTCCGACGCGCGCCGGCTCTATGTGTCCCACGACCGCGAAGTCGTGGTGCTGGATCTCGACTCCGGTGCAATCCTCGGAAAGATCCCCGGCTCCGATGTTCACGGCATCGCGATCGCCAGCGAGTTCGGCCGCGGATTCATCAGCGCTAGCGATCCTGGTTCCGTCACGATCTTTGATTTGAAAACTCTCAAGGTCATCCGCCGCGTTCCGGTCGGCGACGACCCGAACGGAATCATCTACGATCCCCATACAAAGCGTGTTTTCAGCGCCGATCGCGGTAGCAAACGCTTCACCGCCATCGATGTGAAGACAGGCAAAATCGCCGGCACCATCGAGAATCTCGGCGGCAGGACCGAGCACCTCGCCTCCGACGAAGCCGGACACGTTTTCCTGAACCTGCAGGACCGCAACACGGTCTTGCGCCTGGACGCCCAGGCGCTCAAGGTGCTGAACACTTGGCCCGTCGATCCCTGCGGGCAGCCCAGCAGCATGGACATGGATCGCAAAACCGAGCGCGTGTTCATCGGCTGCCGGAGCGGCGTGATGGCTGTCGTCGACGGAAATACCGGCCGCGTGGTCACCACCCAGCCCATCGGCAAGGGCGTCGACGCCACCGAGTTCGATGCCGCGCGCGGCTTGATTTACTTCTCCACCGGCGCCGACGGTACTGTGTCCATTTTTCACGAGGAGGCACCCGACAGATACACGCTGGTGGAGCGCGTTCAAACGCAGGCCGGCGCGCGGACCATGGCTTTGGATCGTAAAACGGGTAATGTCTTCCTCTCGGTTGCAGACTTCGGTCCACGGCCGCAGCCCACAGCGGCCAACCCGCGCCCGCGGCCGCCTGTGGTGCCCGGCTCGTTCGCAGTATTGGTAATTGGTCGCTAACCCGCCGCTCCTGCTACGCTGAAAGTGCCGGCGCTGTCTCGCTTCCAATTCATGCGCATCAAACCGGAGGACCGCTTCTGGATCGCGATCTACAGCTTTGCGGCCTTCATCCTCTGTGTGGCGGTCGGAGTCTTCTCCTGGCTGGCCTACGAATCGCACCAGGAAGCCAGCGCAGGGCCGACTGCTCATAGCAAACCCCTGCCGTCTACCGCTCCGATTGCCGAGGAAGAGTTCGGACTGCTCGCTCAGTTTCAGGCACCGCCCTATGCCCGCGCCGCTTCCGATCCCGCTGACTTCGTGAAAGCGATGCACAGCTATACGCACGGCGAGTACTCCGCGGCCATCCCCGCGCTTCGGGCCATCGCGGACGCTCACCCCAACTTTGACGCCGCTCACTTTTATCTGGGAATCTGCCTGTTGCTTACCGGCGAACGCCTCTCGGGCATCGAGGAGCTGCGAGCCGTCACCCAATCGGGAAGTGGCGCATACCTGGAACGCGCGCGCTTCTACCTCGCCAAGGGAATGATCGCCGAGCATGACCTCAAGCATGCCGAGCAGCAACTGCGCAGCGCGATCGTGCAGCACGGCGATCTGGAGAAAGAGGCGCAAGCCTTGCTGGATCAGATACAGCCCGGCCGTTGAGTCCGCCACTATACTTAGACTTGCTCTCCCTCAAGTCGTGGAAGCAGTGGACGCTGGTGGTGGTTGCGTCCGCTGCCCTCTACTGCCTCTATTTCTTCGGACTGACTCGCACCGGCCTGCTGGGACCGGATGAGCCACGCTACGCCGCCATCGGTCAAGCCATGGCCGGTTCCGGCGACTGGATCACGCCGCGCTTGTGGGGGCATCCCTGGTTTGAAAAACCCGCGCTGCTGTATTGGATGACGGCGCTCGGCTTCAAGACCGGCTTGGGTCCGGACCTAGCGCCTCGGCTGCCCGTGGCCGTCGCGAGCGTGCTCTTTCTGATCTACTTTTTCTTCGTTCTGCGCCGTGAATTCGGTGAGCCGGCGGCCTGCTATGCAACCGCGATTCTCGCGACTGCGGGAGGTTGGCTGGCTTTCAGCCGCGTCGCCGTGACCGATCTGCCTATGTCGGCGGCTTTCGCGGCGTCGATGCTGGCACTCCTCGGCGGCCGGCCGCTCCTCGCCGGTGTACTGCTGGGCCTTGCCGTTTTGGCAAAGGGACTGGTGCCGCTCGCGCTGTTCCTGCCGGCGCTGTGGTTCCTGCGCGATCGTCTTCGCGCTCTCGTTCTTACCTTCAGCGCGGCCGCTATCATCGCCGCACCCTGGTACATCCTGGTGACGTTGCGCAATGGCGCGCCCTTTTTGCAAGACTTCTTCTGGAAGCAACACTTTGCCCGCTTCGCGACCGGCGCGCTGCAACATGTGCAGCCCTTCTGGTTTTATGTGCCCGTGCTGGTGGCCGGGCTTTTTCCCTGGAGCCCGCTGCTCGTGCTGCTGTTCGGCAAACGCTTGTACAAGGATCGGCGCACTCTGTTTCTGGCCGCTTGGCTCGTGTGGGGCTTCCTCTTCTTCTCCGTTTCGCGCAACAAACTCCCCGGCTATTTGCTGCCGCTCTTGCCCGCGCTAGCCGCGCTCATCGGCATCGCGTTGGAACAAGCGCGCCCACGCACCGCTTTCGTGGCCGCTCTGCTGGCGTCCTGTGCCGCTCTGCTGTGGTTTGTTCCAGCTGTTCAAGAGTTGCTTCCACAAGCGCTGCTGGCTGGGATTTCGCACGCTCCGCTCCGGCTTTCGGCCACATGGATAGCTCCCGCGCTCGCCGCCGCAGTTGCCGGCGTCTTTCTCGAGAAAACCGGCCATCGCCCAACCGCCGTCGCGCTGGTCGCCCTGCTCATGACTTTCTCTGTCGTTCGGCTCGTCTGGGTGACGTACCCGGTGTTGGATCGCACGGTGTCGGCGCGAAGCCTGTGGAGGAGTCGCCAGGGCGCAATTGCCTGCGTTCCGCCCGGCCAGCGCTCGTTGCGCTACGGCCTGGATTACTACGCTGGCCGGGACCTTCCTGATTGCAATTAAGCCCTAAATATAGTAATCTCTATAGACATAAGGGTAAATGCAATGACCGCAGAAGCAGCCGTCCAATCCCGCAGCCAGGAAACCGTCGCAGCCGAATACGACGCCACCGTTCGTGCTGACATCGACCTTTTCGGTTCCTTCGCCGAGAAATACATGGCAGGCCAACTGTCCGACGACGATTTCCGCGCTCAGCGCCTGCGGCGCGGCGTTTATAGCCAGCGCCAAACCGGCGTTCACATGATCCGCACGAAAATTCCCGGCGGCATGTTGACGGCGGCGCAGATGGATCAGTTGGCTTTCATTGCCGACGAATTTGGCGGCGGCAAGGGACATCTCACAACGCGCCAGAACATGCAGTATCACTTTGTTCCGCTGCCCCAGGTTGCGCCTTTGCTGCATCGGCTGGCCGATGTCCGGCTGACTACGCGCGAAGCCTGCTATAACACGGTGCGCAACGTCACTGCCTGTCCGCTGAGCGGTCTGCTGGAGGACGAGGTTTTCGATGTCCGCCCCTACGCGCAGAAAGTGGCGTTCGCTTTTCTGCACAAAGAGCTGACCGATGCCATGCCGCGAAAGTTCAAGATTGCGTTTTCCGGCTGCAAGGAAGACTGCATGATCGGGGCGATCCACGATATAGGGCTGCGCGCCGTGATGCGCGACGGCAAGCGCGGCTTCCGCATGGTGGTCGGCGGCGGTCTTGGACCTCTGCCTACCGAAGCGCATCTGCTGGACGAGTTCGTACCGGAAGAGAATCTGGTGAGCCGCTGCGAGGCGGTTCTTCGGCTTTTCAACAAGAACGGGAATCGCAAGAACAAGAACAAAGCGCGCCTGAAGTTCGTGGTGCGCGAGCGTGGTTGGGATTGGGTAAAGGAGCAGATTGAGGCGGAGTACGCCGATATTTTGGCCAACGGCGGGATTGCGACGCCGGAAACGGTACCGGACGGTTTTGGTGGTTTTCAAGCAGCGCCACCACCACTCGGAACGGGCGCCGAGCTACCCCCGGTTCTTGGTTCCAACGGTCATTCGAACCCGGAGTATGAGCGCTGGCTCCAGACCAACATCCGCGAACAAAAGCAGCAAGGTTATGCCATGGTCACGGTCAAAGTGGCCCAAGGCAACCTGACCGGCAGCCAGATGCGCGGCTTAGCTGAGATCGCCCGGAACGCAGGCGATGGCGTGCTGCGGGTCACCATCGATCAGAACCTGGTGGTAGCCTACATCCCTCTCCGCGTCCTGCCGCGAGTTTACGCGGCTCTGAGCCTGATCGGCCTAGCCAGCGCTGGGGCCAACGAGATTGACGACATCACAACATGTCCGGGAGCTTACAGTTGCAACCTGGCGCTGACGAAGACCATGAACCTGGGCGCGGCCCTGACCGATGTGGTGAAGGGCTATACGGATCCAGGCGTTAGGAAGCTTACGATCAAGGCGAGCGGTTGCCCCAATTCCTGCGGCCAGCATTGGATTGGCGATATCGGCTTTTACGGCAATGCGCGGAAGATCGACGGTAAGGAAGTGCCGTATTATCAGATGCTACTGGGCGGCGGATACGATGATGCGGGCATGATGCGGTTCGGTACAGCCGTGCAAAGCATCCCGGCCCGCCTGGCCCCGCAAGCGGTCCGGAGAGTGCTGGATCATTTTGTTGCAAACCGACAGAACGGCGAGACTTTCCGGGACTATGTCCTGCGGAACAAGGTGGAGACTTTCCGCCTGATGACCAACGATCTGGTCAAGCCCGCCGAAACGTTCCCGGAGATTTACCGCGACTGGGGCGACGATGTGGAGTATTCACTCCAACTAGGCCGCGGGGAGTGCGCCAGTTAGCCCTGTAGGCGTGTTCTGGCGACACTAGCGGCGATTCTAGGCTCGTTTGGATGAGCGCGCGCTCTGCGTCTTGGCAGCTTCGATGAAGGCGCCGTTCGCGAGTGCGAAGGCCGGGATCGAGATGGAACGGTCCACCAGATCGGCCATAGCGTGGATGGCCAGCCCCTCGGCTTCCTTGATGAACGTCAGGGAGTTCCCCTCGGAATCGAAGTTCACGTTGACGCAGTCGCCCCCGCGAACCTGATCGGTGGCAATCAAGTTGGACATGGGCTGCACCAGCAACCGCTCGATGGCGCGCTTCAGATGCCGTGCTCCATACTTCAAGTCCGTCCCTTCCCGCAGCAGGAAATCCTTGGCTTCCTCGCTGGCCTTGAACACGAAGGATTTTTCCGGCGAAGTGTTGAAGATGCGCTGCTGAACCATGTTCAGCTCGATGTCCAGGATGCGTTTTAGCTCCGAGGACCCCAGTGGCCGGAACGTGACGATCTTGTCCAGGCGGTTCATGAACTCGGGCGTGAACTTGCGCCGGGCGGCTTCTACTCCACTGCGGCCAATCTTGGCATTCAGCTTCTCATCCACTGTTCCATTTTGAGACTGGCGTGCTGCTTCCGGAGCACTGAAGCCTAAGCGAGGATTCATAAGGGAACTCATCTCGGAAGCGCCCAGGTTGCTGGTCATGAAGATCATTGCCCGGGAGAAGTCGACCTTGCGATTGTCGCCCAGCGTCAGCGTGGCTTTGTCCAAGATGCCGAGCAGCAGGTTCCACAATGCGTCACTGGCCTTCTCGATTTCGTCGAACAGGACAAAGCTCACCTTCATCGTTTCAGTCTGGTATTGATTCAGCACTTCCTGGCTGAGCAGCGGATGGGTCTCACGATGGCCCAGGTATCCGGGAGGTGAGCCGATCAGCTTGGCAATTTCATGACTGTGCTGAAACTCGGCGCAGTCGATCTTGATGACCGCACGCGGGTTCTTCACCAGCGCTTCGGCGGTCGCTTCCACGATCCGCGTCTTACCGCTGCCGGTCGGTCCCAGGAAGAGAAAGTTGCCGATGGGGCGTCCCGGGGCTGACATCCCGGTGAGGTGCATCTGATAGATGTTCACTATCTGCTGGATGGCCTCGTCCTGCCCCACAATCATGCGGCGCAGATTTCCCTCCAGCACTTCGGCATCCCGCCCTGTCTTCGTCGGATCTAAAGGAACATTAACCCGTAACATTTTCTTCTGGGCCCCTTTCATTGCCGCTCCCGGCCTTCCTAGAGCAAATTGCATGCCATACTTCTGGGACCCTTAAACCGCCTCACTTGCGAGGCTTCGACGGTCTAACATCGACCCGGCTCACCAGAGTCCTTTCTGGCATTCTCAGTAACATGAGCACAATCTCCGCGATGTCCTCGGGAGCTATCTTCCAGTCGGATTTCCCCGATCTGGAACTAAACTCCGTATCGACGCTTCCTGGCATAATATGAGTCACGCGTATGTTGTCGTATCGATGATCCAACATGAGCGCTTCACTAAATCCGTTCAACCCAAACTTGGAGGCATTGTAAGCTGCCCCACCGGCAAAGGCGTTCACCCCCGCCAGGCTGCCTACATTGACTATGTAACCTCCGCCCCGCTTCCGCATGCGTTCCACGGCTTCGCGGCTGCAATAGAAAGGACCCGAGAGATTGGTCTCCAGGGTGTTTTGCCACTCTTTCACCGTCAGGTCGGCTACGCTTCGGAAGATCCCGATGCCGGCGTTGTTCACAACGACATCCGGTCCCCCGAGTTCACGATCCACCCAATCGAACAATGCGGCTACCTCTGTGCTGCTCCTTACATCGGCATCTTTGCCCATCACTTTACTCCCCGGCACGCTCATCAGCCGCCGAATGGCGTCCTCCAGACCGGCCTGCGTCCGCCCGCAAATGGCAACAGCCGCGCCCGCGCCTGCCAGCGCCCCGGCGATCGCAAAGCCGATCCCACGCGTTCCGCCAGTGACAACCGCCGTACGTCCTTCCAAGAATCTGTTTTCCATCTTTTCATCCTACGAAGGTCCATCACGGCTTGAAGGTCGCGGTATCATGGAGGTTCGAGAAGGAGCCGATTTCATGCAGAATTCAGTCCTGGTGCCGATGGTGGTGGAGCAGACTTCGCGGGGAGAGCGCGCTTTCGACATCTACTCGCGATTGCTCAAGGAAAATATCATCTTCCTGGGCACTCCGATCGACGACAACGTCGCCAACCTGATCATCGCGCAGATGCTGTTCCTGGCCGCCGAGGACCCGGAAAAGGACATTTCGCTGTACATCAATTCGCCGGGCGGGTCCATCACGGCAGGCCTCGCCATTTTGGACACCATGAATCTGATCGAGCCGGACATCGTGACCTATTGCGTCGGTCAGGCCGCTTCCATGGCGGCAGTACTTCTGGCTTGCGGTACTAAAGGAAAGCGCTATAGCCTGCCCCATTCCCGGATCCTGATTCACCAGCCTTCCATGAGCGGCTTGGGCGGCCAGGCCACCGACATCGACATCTACGCGCGCGAGATCCTGCGCATGCGCGAGTCGCTCAATCAGATTCTGGCCAACGCCACCGGCCAGACAGCGGACCGGATCGCGCGCGACGTGGATCGCGACTATATCCTGGAGCCCGATCAGGCCCTGGAGTACGGTATCATCGACCGCATCATCGAGAGCCGCGCCCTGCAACCCGTTCCCACGCGGTAGCATTGGTTCATGCGCCGTTGGCTGGCCGCCGCTGGTTTGCTATTTTTTTGCCTGGCCTCGACGGCTCGCGCCCAACTGATTCCCAGCGGAACGCCGGTGCCGCATACGGCGCTGCCGCCTGTTGTGTTCATCAACGGCTACCAGTTTGAAGGCTGCCCCGCCACGTTTGCCGGCACATTCGGACTCGCCGACCAGGTGCTCCAAGCTAACGGTGAAGCCAGCCTGTTCTTCGACACATGTAGCCTGCCTTCCACTGCCAGCATCGAAGATCTCGCCGGGGCGTTCGCGACCTTTCTTTCCGGACTGAAGTACACCGACGGCACGCCGATCCAGCAGGTGGACGTGGTGGCGCACAGCATGGGCGGCCTGGTGCTGCGCTGCTACTTGAGTGGAAAGCAGAACAGCGCAGGCATGTTTCAGCCGCCGGCGGCGACCCACGTCCGCAAGGCAGTGTTCCTGGCGACTCCCCACTTCGGCACGCCGATCGCAACGTTCGCGGGATCGTTCCTTCCCATCGTCAAACAACTGGAAGAGCTGTCCAGCGGCAGCGCTTTCCTGTTCGACCTAGCCACCTGGAACGACGCCACCGACGACCTGCGCGGCGTCGATGCCATTGCGGCGGCGGGCAACGGCGGCACGGGCCTGCTGACCAGCACCGCGGGATTCGATGACGGCGTCGTGCCGCTCACGAGCGCTGCGCTGCGATTCTATGGACCGGGCCGCACGCGTGTGCTTCCGTACTGCCACGTCTCGGGCGGCGGCTTGGTCAGCGCCTTCGGCCTGTGCCCGGCAAGCGCCAAGGGAATCGCCCATATCGATTCCGCCTCGCACGAATCGGCCCAGATCATTGTGTCGTTCTTCAATGGAACGAATGCGTGGCAGAGCGTCGGAACGGCGGCGCAAAACGATGCGTTTTTGTCCGTGGATGGCGGATTGATCGTGGCAGCGCACGACCCCAATGACGCCGGCCTGACGATCAGCTCAGCGGCGGCCGACTCTCACAGCCTGAGCACTTCGCCCGATCATCTGGCCTTCACCGACATGCTGACGGCCGGTACGCTGTCGCTTTCGGTAACTTCAGGTACAACCAACATCTCCAGTTCCGTCACGCTGGCCGCTGGCGGCACAGAAGCATACATCGTGAAATCCGGCCCGCGGATCGCCCGCGTCTTCCCGGCGGCCGCCGCTAACTTCCCGCTGGAACTCGCGCCGCGCATGCTGATCGCAATCTATGGTTCGAACATGGCGTCCGGGACCGTTGCGGTGAACGGGTTGCCGCTCGCGACATATTACGTCTCGGCGAGCCAGATTAACGCGGCCCTTCCCGAAAGTGTGTCGGGCCTGACCCAGCTCACCGTTCAGGGTAGTTCCGGGAAAAGCTCAGTGAACATCTTCATCGGTGCAGCCGCGCCGGCGATCTTCACGCAGGATTCGTCCGGCGCCGGGCCCGCATCCGCTCTGAGGGCAAGCGATCAGACTCTGGTCACGGCTTCAAACCCGCTGCATCCCGGCGATTACGTCGAGTTGTACGCCACCGGCCTCGGCCTGACCCAGCCGCAGAATGGACTCGACTATGCCGTGCAGCAACCGACGGTCACGGTGGAGGGCCTGAACTGCCCGGTGAGCTTCGCGGGCGCGGCGCCCGGCTTCATCGGCTTGGATCAGATCAACTGTCAAATCCCCGCAGTATTGGGATCGGGGGCTGTTTCCGTAGTGATTACATCCGGCAACCGCACCAGCAACACGGCCACCCTGGCGATCGCGGGACTCACAGGGACTCTGCAGCCCTAGATCGTCATCGCGGCCGGCTGCCGGATCTCCATGCAGCCTTTGCCGGTCGGCAGCATCTTGCCCGGATTCAGGCGGCATTGCGGATCGAACAGGCTTTTCAGGCGCGAGATCATTTCGAGCGTTTCTTCAGGAAACTGTTCGCCAACCAGCTCCATCTTCTCCATGCCCACGCCGTGCTCGCCGGTGATCGATCCACCGTGCGCCAGGCAGAACCGCAGGATTTCGTCGCCGGCCGCCTTGGCACGCTCGTACTCGCCGGGCAGGTGGTGATTGAACAGAATCAGCGGGTGCAGGTTGCCGTCGCCCGCGTGGAAGATGTTGCTGATGACCAGGCCGTACTTCTCCGAGATGCGGTGGATCTCGCGCAGCGTCGGCGCCACTTGAGTCCGCGGCACCACGCCATCTTGCACATAGTAAGCCGGGCTGACGCGCCCCACCGCACCGAACGCGTTCTTGCGGCCTTTCCACAGCAGCTCGCGCTCCAGCGCCGACCGTGCGATGCGCACGTCCCGCGCGCGGCAGCATTTGCAGACGTCCTCGATCTGCTCCACTTGTTCCTCGACGGCTTCCTTCAAGCCCTCCAGTTCCATGAGCAGCACGGCCGCAGCATCCTTCGGGTAGCCGGCATGGGACATGTCTTCCACCATGCGTAACATGACGCCGTCCAGCATTTCGACAGCGGCGGGCGTAATCGCTCGCGCGGTGATCTCGGCCACCGTATCCGCGCAATCGTCGACCGAGTCGAAGATGGCGAGCAGTGTCTTGACCAACTCGGGCGACCGCATCAGCCGCACGGTGATCCCGGTGGTGAGCGCCATCGTCCCTTCCGAGCCGCACAGCAACCCGGTCAGGTCATATCCAGGGAGATCGGGCGCCTTGCCTCCGGTGTGCATTACGGTTCCGTCCGCCAGGACCGTATCGATGCCCAGAACATGGTTGGTGGTGACGCCGTAGGCCAGCGTGTGGGGGCCGCCGGAGTTTTCGGCAACATTACCGCCGACGGTGCAGGCCTTCTGGCTGGACGGATCGGGCGCGTAGAAATAACCCTGGCTCTCGACCGCCTGCGTGATCTCGGCGTTCACGACGCCCGGCTCGAGCAGTGCCCGCTCGTTGTCGAGATCGGTTTCGACGATGCGGTTCATGCGCGCGAAGGAGACCACGATGCCGCCGGCGCGCGGAATGACGCCTCCGCTCAAGCCGGTGCCCGCGCCGCGGCCGACAATCGGGATGCTGTGCTGATGCGCGATTTTGAGAAGCGCCGCTACATGCTCGGCCGACTGCGGAAAAGCCACCAGCTCCGGCAGAGCCTTATCGACGCTGCCGTCGTATTCGTACAGCTTCAGGTCTTCGGGCTTGTCGAGATAGCCGGTCCGGCCGAGAACTTTGTCGATTTCCGCGAGGGCGGCAGACGCCATCATGCCAATCCCTTTAATGGACCGCTCCCTAACGGTCGCGGCTCGGTAAGTTGGCCTGATTCTGACCCGCGGGCGTCAACAAGCGAGGCCGGGAATTCATCGGCACCTTTCCCGCACTCGTGGGGCGGGTACCATCCGTACATGCGCAGCATCGTGCGCTGGCATTCCAGAAACACTTCCAGAGCTTTTGCATCGGTATCGGAATACCAATCGTGCTTCGGCACTACAGCAGCGACCTCACGTAGGCCATCAACTGGGGATCGGTCCAGGGAATCGGCTGGCCGTCGCGCTCCGGCAGACCCGCGAACTTGCGCACCACCTTGCCACTGCGGTCGATGATGTAGCTTTCCGGGAACTGATAGGTCCCGTAAAGGTAGCTGCTGTTCTCGTCCGGGTCGCGCACGGTCGGATAAGCGATGTGGAAGCGCTTCAGGAAATTCTCGTACATCTGTGGGTTCCGGTCCACGCTGACGCCCAGCACCACGACGCCCGAACTTTCGAGCGTCTTGGCAAACTCATTGAGCGACGGCGCTTCTTCGACGCAAGGCGGGCACCAGGCCGCCCAAAAATTGAGCACCACAACCTTGCCGCTGTACTGCTTCAACGAGACCTGTTGGCCGTTGTCCGCAGTGAGCGTGAAATTCTTGGCCTGGTCACCCACTCGAATAATATGCTGCTGCATCGACCACACGATGATTGCGGCTAGCGCCACCAGCAGCGCCGCGATGGCGCCCTTAATCGCCAGATCCACCTTGGAATGAGTCATTTCGGTACTTCCGTTGTTCCCTCTCTTATAATATTAGAGTATCCTGTCTTTCACGCGGAGCATCGAACAATAGGCATGTTACTTACGCGCCGGGCTGAATTTTCTGCGTCGCACGTTTGTTGCCAGCCGTCGCTCTCGGCGGAAGAAAACCGGCGACTGTACGGCGCCGCCGCCAATCCCAGTGGACACGGGCACAACTATGTGCTCGAGGTGACGCTGGAAGGCGAACCCGATCCGGTCACCGGCATGGTCTACGATTTGAAAAAACTCAAAGAGGTCATCCAGCAGACGGTCATCGAGCCGATGGACCACCGGTTCCTGAACCACGAGGTGCCGCCGTTCGATAAGATCGTGCCCACCACGGAAAATGTCGCTGCCGAGATCTGGAAGCGCCTGGAACCGAACTTTGGCAACGGGCGCGCGCGGTTGCGCAACGTCCGGCTTTACGAGACCGAGGACCTGTACGTCGACTGCACGGGAGACCGGTCATGATGCGGGTGACGCGGCGGTATCGTTTTTCGGCTTCGCATCGCCTGCACTCGGCCCAGTTGAGCGAGGAGGAAAACCGGGAGCTGTACGGCAAGTGCAGCAATCCCTATGGGCACGGCCACGACTACGTTCTGGAAGTGACCGCGGCGGGTCCGCTGAACGCGGCCACGGGCCAGGTGGTTCAGGTTCCGGTGCTGGACCGGCTGGTCGCCGAGCGAGTGCTGGGCGACTTCGACCACAAGTACATGAACGTCGATGTGGGCGAATTCCAGGCGTTAGTGCCAACTTCGGAAAACATTATCCGGGTGATCGAGAAGCGCCTGGAAACACACTGGCAGGAAACTTTCCCCGGCGAGTGGCCGCGTCTAGAAACCATTCGCTTGCGCGAAACCAAACGCAATCTTTTTGAGTTACGACCATGAAATCGAAACGAGGCTCAGTCCAGGTAATTACGCCGCCGCGGGAAGAGGAGTCCATTGCCAAGCTCATGCGGGAGCTTTTGCTGAAGATCGGCGAAGATCCAACGCGGGAGGGGCTGGTGCGCACGCCCGAGCGCGCCGACAAGGCGCTCCGCTTCCTGACCAGCGGCTACAACACCAACGTCGAAGAGATTGTCAACGGTGCCCTGTTCAACGAGAAGTGCGACGAGATGGTGGTGGTGAAGGACATCGAGTTCTATAGCATGTGCGAGCACCACCTGCTGCCTTTCTTCGGCACCATGCACGTGGCTTATCTGCCCCGGGACAGGGTGATCGGCCTGAGCAAGATTCCGCGCATCGTGGACATGTTCGCGCGCCGGCTTCAGGTGCAGGAGCGCCTGACACACGAGGTGGCCGAAACGCTGCAAAACGTGCTGCAGCCGAAGGGCGTGGGCGTGATCTGCGAAGCGCGCCACTTCTGCATGATGATGCGCGGCGTGGAGAAGCAGCACTCCGGAACCATCACGAGTGCCATGCTGGGCGCCTTCCGCAAGCGCAAGGAAACCCGCGACGAGTTCCTGTCCCTGGTTTCGCGCAGGAACCACCCGTTCACCTAAGCAGCGGCCGGCTCGGTTACAATCAATCGAAATGATCGACAACTTTCGCCAGTTCCAGGCCGGCCCAGACCCGTTCGGGCGTACGTGGCAGGTTCACTTCAACTGGGTCCAGAACGGCATCTCGATCCGGCACGCCGACACAGTGGACGTCAAGTTCGGCGTGTCTACGGAAGGTGAGCCGTTCGACGAGCGCGTCATCGCGCTGCCGCATCCCGCGCTGCTGGCAGTGAGCAAGGATGTGGGTCATCCGCTCACCGACGCCTGGTGCATGAAGCTGGCCGCGCTGCATCTGAAGCATATGCTCGAAAGCGGCGAGGACATGGAGAAGACGCTGGTCACCGTGCAGGCGCCGGAGATCGAGGCATACGCGCGCCAGTTGCAGGAAGCGCTCGTGCGCAGGTAGCTCTTGAAAGCTTGACGTCTTACCTATTCGTTTACGGTACCCTCCGCCGCGGCTCCAAGAACGAATCGGCCCGGCTTCTGGAGGGGCAGTCGCGCTTCGTGGGCAATGCTCGCATGCAGGGCCGGTTGTATGGCCTGGGCCGGTATCCGGGAGCCGTCGCTGCGGCCAACCCTGGCGAGTGGGTGCGCGGCGAAGTCTACAACATGAACGAGCCGGGTCGCCTGCTGGCTGCCTTGGATGATTATGAAGGCTCCGACTTCGAACGCGCTGTCGCGACCGTGCAACTCGACGACGGTAGCAAGCAAGATTGTTGGGTCTACCTTTATGTCGGCAAGACGCCTGGGCGGCTGATAGCATCGGGCGACTGGTTCACGGAGCCGGTCTAGTTCAGGCAAGAGGAAGGCGAAATGTCTCGGCACCGGTTGTTGGTAGTGCTTGCCGTCGCAGTTTGTCTCTTACTAGTACCGTTCCCCCACTTGCTTAGTCCAGCCTGGGACGTTTGGGTCGTCGACGAAAACGGGAATGCCGTTGAAGGCATGAATGTGCGGCTCGTTTATCAGGATTATTCACTCGAATCCGTGTCGCACGAAGAGACCCAGGCCACTGATGGGAGTGGGCACGTGAGATTTGGCGCCAAGTCGACGACCTCGACCGTTGGCGCTCACGTTGTGGGCACCATCCGCTCCTTTAGCGAAGCCGGGTTTCATGCGAGCTTCGGACGCTACGCGTATCTGGTAGTTTTCGGGCAAGGACGACGAAATGAAAGTCTCGAAAGCTGGACTGGATGGTCATCCAGCAAGCAATCTCGAATTGTCACGAAGCGTGATTCATCAGCTCCATGATGCCGAACGCGGACCGTCACAACCGCGCCTTGTTCGCAAGTTCGCCGCGTCCGGTCTAGTTCAGATAATACGTCCGGTACAGAGTATCCCGCTGCTTAGGCACGAACCCGGCGTCGCGGATCAGGCGGCGCAGCTCTTCCTCGCTCGCGCGGTTGTGCGTGCCCGCGGCCGACACCACGTTTTCCTCGATCATGATGCTGCCGACGTCGTTGCCGCCGAAGCGCAGACCCATCTGACAGGTCTTCAGGCCCGGCGTCACCCAGGACGACTGAATGTTCTCGATGTTCTCCAGGTACAGCCGCGACAGAGCCAGCATCTTCAAATATTCCACCGCGGTCGCTTCCTGCTTGACGAACCGGCCGAGCGAAGTGAACTCGCGCTGGAACGGCCAGGGGATAAAGGCCGTAAAACCGCCGGTGTCTTCCTGAATCTCGCGCACGATATCGAAGTGATTCATGCGCTGCTCGATGGTCTCGCCGGTGCCGTACATCATGGTGGCCGTGGTGCGGATGCCGAGCGCATGCGCCGTGCGGTGCATGTCGATCCACTCGTTCACCGAACACTTCAGGCGGCTGATGCGGTGGCGCACGGCGTCGTCCAGGATTTCGGCGCCGCCGCCGGGGATAGAATCCAGGCCGGCGTCGCGAAGGCGCGCGAGCGTGTCGCGGACGGAGAGCCCGCTCACTTCGGCGATGTTCACGATTTCCGGTGCGGAGAAGCAGTGGTTCCAGATCCTGTCGCCGAACTTGGCCTTGATCGAACTCAGCAGATCCTCGTACCACTCGATCTTCAGGTCCGGATGCAGTCCGCCCTGCATGAGGATGCCGGTGCCACCCATGTCGATGGTCTCCTGAATCTTTTCGAAGATCACTTCCTTGGGATGAATGTAGCCTTCGGCGTGGCCCAGCGGCCGGTAAAACGCGCAGAAGCTGCAATACTCGGTGCAGAAGTTGGTGTAGTTGATGTTGCGGTCGATGATGTAGCTGACGACGCCGTGGGGATGCAGCTTGCGGCGTACCGCGTCGGCCGCCATGCCGATGCCGATCAGGTCGTCATTGTGAAAAAGGTCAATTGCCTCCTGGCGCGTCATCATACCGAAACCTGTCTCCTCTCGATGGGACTGCCGAGCTCCGCTGCATATTTTAAGTAAGTTTGAAGGCCCGAGTATTCGCGCTCGCCCAGCTCAAATACGATGTTCTTCGTCAGATATTCGTGGACCATGGCCTCGGAGATCTTCAACCTCGGCGCCCATTCGCGCGCGATGTCCTCGATGTGCTCGCGGCCGTAGCGCAGGGAGGTCTTGAACGGGCCCGGATCCTGTGCGGGAAAACCCGCGCGCGCGGCCCAAACGGCGAAGACCATGGGGAGGCCGGTCATCTCCACCCATTCGGCGCCGAGGTCGAGTGTGTGAAACGGGAGCTCGGCCGGGTTCAGCACCAGCGCCGAGTCGCCAATGATCAAGGCGGCGTCGGAGTGTTCCAGCATCGATGCCAGGTGCGGCGCCTCTGAACGCACCTCCGGCTCGACGCCGTATTTGCGCGAGAGAATGACGCGGCTGAGCATGGCCGAAGTGCGCGACGTATTGTCGGTGGCGAGCCTGCGGATCTCGCCGAACGGGACTTTCGAAATCAGCAGGATGCTGCGGACCGGGCCGTGGCAGGCGATGCCGGTGCCGCGAATGATCTCGAGAGGTTGCCGGTTCAGTTCGACGGCGGGCACGATGCCGATGTCTGCCAGGCCGGAAGCAAGCCGGTCGGCACATTCAGCCGGGACGGCGAAGGACAGATCGAAGAGGCCGCGCTCGGGGCCATGCATCATGCCCCAGACCAGCGGGACGGTGTTCAGATAGCTGACGACGGAGACGCGAGGTTTGGCCGCGGGTGTCAAGAAACCAGTCTAGCAGGCGGATTTGGGCGGTAAGCATGGTCTTTGTGTTTCTGGACCGCACCGCTCGCACTCATGCATGCATCCGCGCCAGGCGTTCCCGGAAGTAGGCCTTCCAACTCTCCGGCAACGCCGCGAGCTGCAGCGCTTGGTGCGCCGAGGCCACGTCGGCGTCGCCGTACTTTTTTTCGGCGTACAGCCGAGTGATTTCCGACACCGGCACGCCGTTCGGGTCCCGGGCAATCTCCTGGATCTCATCGCCGGCGCCGACTTCTCCCTCGCGAGCGACGGCCACGTAGAATCCTGTCCGGCGGGCGGCGAAGAATCGCTTCACCATCTCGTCGGATTGAAACCGGATGCCGAGTTTGTAACAAGGGAGGCGAGGCTGCGTCACGATTACTTCGGCGGACCCGACCGAGAACCGGTCGCCCACATGGACTGAATCCTCCAGCAAACCGTCGGTGGTGAAGTTCTCCCCAAAGACGCCCAGCGGCAACTCCCGGCCGGGCAGCTGCCTGCTCCAGTAATCGTAGTGCGCAAGCGGATAGCAGTAGACGGCCTTGTACTCGCCTCCATGGACGGTGAGATCCGCCTGGCGGTCGCCGTCCAGATTAAGCTTTCGCAAAGCGACGCGGCCTCCGACGGGCTGCTTGAAGATCCCGGTAGTCACGACCGTCTCCCGCCACGTGACCTCGCGCGGGAGTCCAACGTTCAGCGAGACGAGGGTGGTTTTGTGCGGGTCCATTCGATTGCGTCCCGATCCGCCGGCCGGCGGGCACTGCTCTAAGGATATGTCATGCGTTCGACGGCGCGGACGCAGAACTGAATTCAGGCGTTGCGAAGAGGGACTTCAATCCGACCGCAAGGCCTCGGTGGGATCGACGCTGGCCGCGCGCAGCGCCGGGAAAGAGCCCGCCAGGAGCGCCGGGCACGCCAGGACCAAAGCCACGCTCACCGACGTTATGGCGTCGGTGGGGTGCACTTGAAAGAGCAACCCGGAAAGGAAACGGGTGAGCGCGAACTCGGCTAGCATGCCGCCGGCCAGTCCCCAGGCGAGCAGGACGAGCACATCGGCGATGATCATTCTCAGGACTGCGCCGCGCTGGGCGCCCAATGCCATCCGGATTCCCACCTCGCGCGTCCGGAGGCCGACCATGTACGAGACGACGCCGTAGACACCGACCGCCGCCAGCAGAAGAGCCATGGCTGCGAACAGTCCGATCAGCGTCAGAATGAACGAACGATCCGCCAGATAGGAGGTGACGTAGTCGTCCATCGGTTGAACGTGGAAGACCGGCTGCAGCGGGTCGACCTCCCGGATCGCAGCACGGACAGCCTTCTCGAAGTTCATTGGGTCGCCAGCCGTGCGGGCCACCAGCCGCGTGTAGGTAGCTCTTTCGGGGCCAAAGACGTGAGGATCGGAATCGCGCGCCAGGCCAGCAGCACTCCCGCGAGGCCGCCTGCCGCCGAGAGCAGCACGCTCTCAGTGAGCAACTGCCGAACCAGCCGCCATCGGCCGCCGCCCAAGGCCGCGCGAACCGCAATCTCGCGGGTCCGAGCGGTCGCTCGCGCCAGCAGCAAATTCGCCGTGTTGATGCACGCGATGAGAAGAACCAGCGAAACGGCGGCTAGAAGCACCCACAAGGCGATTTGGACCGGACCAATCAGGCGGTCTCGCAGCGGCTCCAAGAATACGGAAGGGTCGCGTGGATAATCGGACGGATACTGGCGCGCAAGCTCACGCTGGATGCCGTTTAGTTCGGCTTTCGCTTGGCCCGGGCGGACACCCGGCTTGAGCCGGCCAATCGCGGTCCCTCCGAAGCATGCTCGGCAAGTGGTCGCCTGCACGGCGTCGTAGCCCAGCGGCATGAAGATCATCGGCTTCTCGGCTGGATTGCTCATGCGCAGAGGATGAAAATCCGGCGGCAGTACACCGATCACGCGATAGGCTTGCTCGCTGAGCTGCAAGACGCGTCCGATAATGTGCGGATCGCCGCCAAAGCGCCGCTGCCAAAGTCCATGCGTGAGAATCACCACGTTCGCTCGAGGCCAGCGGTCTTCATCGGCATGAAAGCTCCGGCCCAGCAGCAGATTCACGCCGAGAGTTTCAAAGAAATCGTGGTTGACGCGTAAGCCACGGAGGACCTCGGCCTCGCCGTTTTCGACCAAAATGAGGTGTCCATCCCCGTAGAGTGAAATGCTTTGGAACGAGCGGGCGCGAGCACGCCACCGGTTGGCAGTCCATCCACCCACAAATTCTCGATCTGGACCCGCTGGATAGGTTTCCGAAAGAGCGACCACTCGATCCGGGTTGTGGTACGGCAATTGATGCAGCAAAACGGCCTGGACGGCGCTAAAAATTGCGGCCGTCGAGCCGACGCCCAGCGCGAGCGTGGCGACCGCCATAACCGTGAAGCCCGGATTGCGCCGCGCCATTCGAAGGGCGAACCGGATGTCTTGCGAAATGTCTTCAAACCACATCACGCGCTAGCGTTGATAGGCCAGTTTTCCGTCCAGGATTGTCATATCGACGGCGAGATTTCCGAAGTTGGCCGGCGGCGTCGCTAAGGGATCGGCTGAAAGAACAACCAGGTCGGCGAGTTTGCCCGCTTCAATGGAGCCGCGGGAGGCTTCCAGGAAATCGGCGCGGGCGGCCCAGATGGTGAACATCCGGATGGCGTCCATGGGTGAAATTGCTTCCTCCGGATGGACGATGACACCGTACTTGCTGTCGCGGCGCACCGCGCGGGTGAGGGCGAATAGCGGATCGGTAGCGAAGTTCTGGGTGCCCAACGTGTCGGCGCCATTGGGAGGCTGAAAGCCCAAATCAATGATGGTCTTCAACGGGAAGAACTTTATTCCGGGCTCCTCCAAATCCCCCGCGGAGTACCGCCACAACATGGATACCTGCGGCGAAGGGATGACGCCGTCCCGCTTCATCCGCGCAATGCGCTCGGGGAGCCGCTCGGGATCCTCGACCCAGGCATGGCCCACATGCTCGATGCGGAGCCGTGCGTCCGCGCGCGGATAGGCCTGCTGCGCCGCCTCGAAGGCCGTCAGAACCATGTCCTGCGCGCGATCGCCCAGCGCGTGAACCATGATTTGCCAGCCCGCCTTATGTGCGTCCAGGACGGCGCGGTTCAGTTCGTCGGGCGTGAAGCTGGTGCCTCCCAGATTGGTTGGGCTCCAGTTCTTCTTGGAGCCTTTCCAGAAGGGCTTGTAGGTGGCGGCCGTGGTGCCCCAGACGCCGTCGAGAAGTATTTTGATGGCTCCGATGCGGACCCAATCATCGCCGAAGCCGGAGCGCAGCCCGCTCGCGATCAGCGAGTTCAGCAAACTGGAAACGCGGATGGATTCGCCGGATCCGCTGGGCGTGTCGGCGTGAATGATGTAATTCAGCGTGAGGCGCACGGGCAGTTTCCCCTCGTCGCGCAGTTCCTGGTAGGCACGGTAAGCGGGGACGGGGTCGGACATGTCGGTGACAGTGGTGACGCCCTTGTTGAGGTAGAAATCCGTCAACGTTTCGCGAAGCGCTTCCTTGGCCTGCGGGTAGGTGAACTGCGGCACCGGATAATGGAGGCCGGCGTCATGGACGATTTTCACTTCGCCGTCCGCGGTGCGCTCGAATTGGCCGCGGCCCGTTGGATCGGGCGCATCCTTCGTCAGTCCCAAGGCAAGGGAAGCTTTGTGATTCATGATCTGGTCATGATCGCTCCACCACAGCAAGACGGGATTGTTGGGGAACGCCGCGTCCAGTTGCTCGCGCGTCGGCATGGGTTGATAGTAGGTGCCTTGACCGAACAGCCAGGCGCCCGCAGGCAACTGCGCCTGCTTCTGCTCCAGAGCGGCGAGGATGGCGGCGACATCTTTACGGGGAGGGATCTGGATGGGAATTTTCAGATGCTCGGATTCCGCCAGGCCCAGCACGTGGGAATGCGCGTCGATGAATCCAGGCAGCAACGCGCGGCCGTTGAGTTCGATCACCCGGGTTTGAGGGCCAACCAGGCGGGAGATTTCCTGACTGGAGCCGATGGCCGTGATGCGATTGCCGGTTACCGCGACGGCTTCCGCGATGCGGTTTTGGCCGTCCACTGTAATCACTTTTCCGCCGCGCAGAACTAGGTCCGCTTGTGGTGGCTGCTGCGCGGAGAGGAGAGGAGCCAGCAGGCAGGCGGCCAGCGTCTTCAGGAATGCGCCTTTACGATCCACGGGAATCATTGTAGCCTCATCGAGCGCCGGTAAACTCGGGGACGCCTTCTCCTATTCGTGGCGCAAAGCGGCCATGGGGCCCAAAACCGCGGCGCGGCGCGCGGGAATATAACAGGCCAGCAGAGCCGCGGCGACCAAACAGAGCGAGACGGCGGGCAGCGTCAACGGATCGTCCGGCCGCACGCCATACAGCAATCGCGAAAACCCCGACGAGACTGCGCTCCCGGCCACGTGTTGCGGCTCGCCGGGACTGGTGAGGTCAATTGTAGAGCGCGGGCCGTCACGGTTGCTTGTCCATCGTGCTAACATGGCTCACTGCCGAGACGCGAGGTGTTGTTCTGCTTTGCGCACATGGTTGAGCGATTCTGTTGGATTGGGAGCGGCCGGCTGCGACGCTCCCTGGTGCACTGATCTCGACGATGGTCAGGGATACCGGCGAACTTCACAAGCGTTTGGAAGAGAGCCGTCGTCTTCTGCTAGATGTGATCGGGCAGCCGGGCGACTTCACGGTGCTTCGGTCCTGGGGCAATCGCGGAGACGAGTTGATTTTTGCGGGGATGCGCAGGCTGCTCCGCGACCTTTCTTATCGCGAATACGATATTCGACTTCTGGACCGGGTTCCTGCCGGCGGACTCGCGGTAATTTCCGGCGGAGGCTCATGGTGCCGACCCTTCCACGCCATGCCCGAACTGTTATCCGCGGTCGAGTTGAGTTTCCGCCGCGTCATCGTCTTCCCCTCCAGCTTCGATATTGAGGAGCCGGCCGTACGGCAGGTCCTGGAGAAGACGCGGGCTGTCGTTTTCGCCCGCGAGCGCGAGTCCTACGAGAGGATACGTGGATTGTGCGACGTCCGCCTGGCACACGATACAGCTTTCTTCTTCGACTTCGAGCCCTACCGGTCGCGTTTTCAGCAAGGAGTGCTGCATGCGTTCCGAAGGGATGCGGAGGCCGCCGGAGGCGCGCTGCCCGAGGACAACCGCGATATTTCCGAGGAATGTCAGTCGCTGGATGAGTGGCTTTGGACTATCAGCAGACACCGGTTGATCCGGACCGATCGGGCGCATGTGGTCATTGCCGGCGCCATGCTGGACAAGCAGATTGAGTACAGGCCGTCGTCCTATCACAAGGTGCCTGCAATTGTGGATTTCTGCATCCCGCAGAATCTGATCACAACGCTACGGGTTGGCGATGGGCTCGGACCTGCGGTCGAGCCCGCGCGGTTGCGGACCGGCGACTCCGGATGGACTCCCACGGAAGTCAAACTCCAGGCCAGCCATCACGCGCTCGAAGCGATACGGAAGTCCTGGTCGTGGCGACTGACTGCGCCATTGCGCGCGATGCTGGACGGCGCCCGGGCCGTCAAGGGATTTGTCGCGGGAGATAGGCGACCTGAGCCCCGTGCATGATGGTCCAGCGGCATTCACTCGTTGCGGAGAGCGGCGAGTGGCGAAATGCGCGTCGGCCGTAACGCCGGCGCCAGCCAGTGACGCTCCTTGTCCGGCTACCATGGCACATCCGGCTGCGACGCGCCCAGCGCCATGCGAACGCCGATTTCATGCGTGCGCTGCACCACCCCGCAGCAAACGACGCCGCAGATTCCAACCGCCGCCAGCAGCACCGCGATCCCGGCGCACAGCGCGAACAGAAGCGTGTTGAAGCGCGGCTCGGAGACCGATTGATCCAACGCCTGTTCCATCGTGCCGATTCGCGTCAGTGTCAATCTGGACCGGCAAATCGCCGACGAACTGGCAAAGGGGTTGACGCCCGGCGCCCGCTCCCTGCGCCGGAGCCCGGCCTTCGCCGCGACCTTGGGTTGGCACTGGCGCTGACACGCAATGCCAGAGGATGAGGTGAGAATGTCGTCTTATTCTATGGTGCTATTCGTCCAGTCCTGCTGATGGCCGCCAAGCCAGCGCTGTGGGCGTCGGTGGGCATTTTAGGAATGTCCGTTGTGCTTGGAGTGCTTTCGGCGCTTCTCGAACCGCGCCGCCGCCCGGCTACTTGTTCTCCACGCTTCTCCGCGGCGAGTCCACCGTCACGTTGACTGCGGTCAGCTTCAAATCCGAATCCTCGGTGGCGTCGACGGTGACGGGCGTCTCCAGGTCGATTTCAGACGGCTTGATCGCTTGGCCGTCCTTGAGGAACTTGGTTTTGTGCGAGCGGCGCACCGAAATCATCTGATTGTCGTCGTTGACAATCATGATTTCCTTGTCGCTCAGCTCCTTTAGCTTGCCGTGGAAGGAGCCGGCGACGTCCTTGTAGGCCTGGGGCACTGACGCGCCCGATCCGCGGGTTGAGCCTCGGCGTGCCCGGCTATAGCCAGCCTGCGCCTCTAAGAGCGCCGGCGAGCTCATCACCAGAAACACCCAGACTGCCGCGGCTATCCTCAGGCTCATGCTCACTCAGCGCGCCGGCCTCTTCCTCCAAAACCGCCGCCCTGCTGGAGCGTCAGACCCGAAGGAAGCTGGAACAGCGACGCGTCCGGCTCGGCGGTTGAGATGTTGCTGAGTTGATAAGTGGTCGTTCCGCCGCGCGGGTCCGAGCGGGAGCTTTGGACAACAATCTGCAAGTCTGGCGAATACCAACGCGTTGAGGTGATCGTGATGGGCTGCGCATTGCCCAACCGGCCCGCCGGAATGGTGGCGACCGTCTGAGTACCCTGCGCGTTGAACGAGGTTCCCGCGATGGGCTGCGTTCCGAGCGAAGTTTGCACACCATTTTGCCGGTTTCGCGCTTCGCGTTCGGCACGCGGCGCAGCCCCGGCGGGCGGAGCCTGGAGCGACATCTGCCGGTAAGTATTGTTCTGCGGGTCAATGAAATACCTCATCCCGGCTACTGGATCGACGATGAGAATCGTTGACGGCGTTGCGCTGCACGTGGCGGAATTCCGGGTCTCTTCCTGGCGCGTGCGCCCAGCGCTGTCCCGATACACCTTCACGCATTGCGATTCGGTAATCGTGTTGCCGTCGGCGAGCACACGCTTCGTGGTCGTGACTCCCACGCCGGAATACGGCTCATTCGTCACGGTCTTGGCGAAAAACATCCCTCCAAGAGGTCCGCGGCCAAACCCACCCCGTTCGGGCCTCTGCGCCAGGAGGGTTGCGCCGATCGCCACGGCAACGATCCAGCAAGCGGCGGCCGCTTTGTGATTGACTTTCATGCTCGGTAACTCCTTCTTTTGAACCCGCCCTTTATCTAATTCACCCCATGGGCAGCCAAAAGTTCCAAAGAAACGCGGTGTAACCACGTGGCGGCGGAGTGCGTCTTTCAGCCAATTCGCCTGGGAGTGGGGCGTTTGTCTGACGCGGCGTATTCTATTGATGTGCGGGTCCGGCGTGCTGTTGGCGCAATCCAATAGCGAACCCGTCTACGATCTCGGCCCCGGCATTACGCCGCCGCGAGTCGCCAAACAAGTGAATCCGAGCTACCCGAACGACCGCGGCGTTCGCGCTACCGGCTCGGTGATCATTGGACTGGTGGTCAGTTCCAAAGGCTTGCCCAAAGATCCGCACATCATCAAGGGGATCGATAAGGACCTCGACCAGAGCGCGGTGGACGCCGTCAAGCAATGGCGTTTCGTAGCGGCGCAGCGGGACGGCAAGCCCATCGCGGTGCGGATCAGCTTACAAATCCAGTTTCACGAAATGTAGAGGCGCTTGACGGCTAGCGCTCGCCGAAGTTATAACCAACCCAGACCATCCCCGCCGGCACGGAGTTGCTACCAAACTGGTCAGTGAGCCCGGGAGCGTAGTGATAATCAAATTCCGGGCGGACGAAGATATGATCCGTCAGGTAAACCTGAACCCCGATCCCAATGTGCGTGTCGAAATGGTTCGATGTTCCCACCGGCTGAGTGGATGTGGAACACACTGCGGTCCCAACGCAACCGCTCTGGGTGAAGGAGAAGCCGGTGTGCGCGGCGCCGATTCCACCGATCAAACGCAGCTCCGCCCGTTTCACAGTGATGGGTGCGTAAATGGCGTCGAAGTCGTAAAATGCCTGCCGGTATTGCAGCGGGCCATAGTCCTGGCGCGTCGGCTGCAGGCTGGCTGAAAAGCCCGCGCCCAGGTGTTTATAGAACATCAAGTCCGCACCGAAGCCCAGAAAGAAACCGCCCAGGCTAGGCAGACTCTCGCAGTTCGGGTCGCCCGCGTTTGGCGTGCAGCCCCCAAAGGCATTCACTGAATTGACGTTGTCGATTCCGCCACTATTGGCGCTCGCATGCGCGCTGCCGAATCCAAGATTGACGTCGAACGCCGACTGAGCGTTGACAAAGGAGGCTCCCAAAAGCAGCAAGAAAGCTCCGCGAAGGCTCCAGGAAACAATGTTCATATGACGCTCTAGACGCCGCACGTTAGCGCTGGGTTTCCTGAACACCAAAAACAAGTCACCTGGTAAGTAACCCGGTTCATGATAGAGTCGTTATTTCTAATAATTCCGCCTCCAGGAGTATGTATGAGAATTACAACGGTTTTGCTCTTTCTAGCGGCCACGTTGCCGCTTCTGGGACAAACTAACTGGCCGGCGTATGGCGGTGACGCAGGCAATACACGTTATTCCACCTTGGATCAAATCAATACTGCAAATGTGTCCAAGCTGAAGCAGGCATGGAGCTACGACACGCGCGCCGGCGCGAGCGAAAAGACCCGGCGGCCCTCGCAGGCAACCCCGCTGATCGTAAATGGCGTGATGTACCAAGTGACGTCGTATCAGAGCCTGGTGGCGCTCAATCCGGACACCGGAAAGCTGATCTGGAGTTACAAGCATCATCATGCCGGACGCCCGCCGCGTGGTATTGCTTACTGGCCGGGAGACAAGAATCATCCGCCTGAGATACTGTTTGGAACCTTCGACGGCTACCTGCTCGCAGTGAACGCAAATACCGGAAAGGCGGTAGAAGGCTTCGGCAATCATGGCGAAATTGATCTGAAAGTGGGCATGAAGGACAATTTTCCCGACGTTCATTACGGACTTTCGGGCGCGCCCGTCATTTACAAGGATCTGGCCATCACCGGCTCGCACACGCAGGACAGCCCCGGCCTCGGTTCCAAAGGCGATATTCGAGCCTGGGACGTGCGCACTGGCAAGCTCGCCTGGACGTTTCACTCCGTTCCGCTGCCAGGCGAGAAGGGTCACGAGACCTGGCTCAACGATGGATGGCAAAACCGTTCCGGCGTGAACGGCTGGACCACCGGATCGCTCGACGCCGCCACGGGAACGCTGTACCTGACGCTGGATTCGCCCTCTTACGACCTGTATGGCGGCGACCGGCCCGGCAACGATCTCTACGGCAATTCACTCGTGGCGATGGATGCGGCCACGGGCAAAGTGAAATGGTACTTCCAGACCGTGCATCACGACATCTGGGACTACGATGCGCCTGGCCCGCCGCCCCTGGTGGACGTGATCCATGGCAACCAGCACATCCCGGCGATTATTCAAACCGGTAAGACGGGGCTGGTGTTCATCCTGGACCGCCGCAACGGCAAGCCGATTTATCCGGTCGAAGAACGGCCCGTTCCCAAGGGTGATGTTCCGGACGAGTGGTATTCGCCCACGCAACCTTTCCCGGTGAAACCTGCACCCCTGACGCGCTTGAGCATCACGCGCGATCAACTCGCCAAGGTGACGCCGGAGCAGCAGAAGTTCTGCGAAGAATTGTGGGATGCGGAGGGCGGCGCGCACAACAACGGGCCGTTCACGCCGGTGGGCATGAAGCCGACGGTCGTATTTCCGGGCCCCGACGGCGGCAGCAATTGGGGAAGCGGAACTGTGGATCCGAAGCTCGGCTATTACTTCATCAACAGCAAAGCGGACGGAGCGATCGGGAAAATGGTGAAGCCGGGCGATCTCAATCCGCCCGCGATCAAGGACGGTCTGGGCGAGGATGTCAGCACGAACAAATACATGCGCACCGGGGTTCACGTCGCGGGAAACGCCCGCGCCATCGGGTCGTTCTCCAACCCGAATACGGGATGGCCTTGCGAAGCGCCGCCATGGGGCGAGTTGTCCGCGGTGAACTACAATACCGGTGAAATCGCCTGGCGCATTCCGTTCGGCCGCGTCGACGCGCTGGAAGCCAAGGGCATCAAGAACACCGGATCGTTCAATAAGGGCGGTTCGGTAGCCACGGCGGGTGGATTGCTGTTCATTGGCGCCAGTTACGACAAACGCTTTCACGCGTTCGAATCGAAAACCGGAAAGCTGCTGTGGGAAACCAAGCTCGCGGCGGATGCAATCGCCAATCCGGTTACCTACGCGGGCAAGAACGGCAAACAGTACGTGGTGATCGAAGCGGGCGACGAGTTAGTGGCGTTCAGTCTGCCGTAGATCCTTTACGTCGAAGCGCCCTCCAAGAGCCGTCCCGTGAGGCGCTCGTGACTGCGCAGCCGCGCGGCGTCGGCCAGCATCTCGCCCGCCCAGCGATACACGTTGAAGTGCGAGAGCAGCGTCCGCATGGAACGCAGTCGGATGGCCTGTTCCTCGGGCGGCATCCGTAGCGCGGTGGCCAGCGCATTGCTCACTTCTTCCAGATCATACGGGTTGACGATCAGCGCCTCGGTCAGTTCGCGCGCGGCGCCCGTGAACTGGCTCAGCAGAAGCACACCCCTCAGATCGTCGCGGGCTGCGACAAATTCCTTGGCCACCAGGTTCATCCCGTCGTGGAGGCTGCTGACGTAACACACGTGCGCGGCGCGGTAGTAGCGGAAGACGTCCGGAGGTTCATGATGGAAGCGGCGCAGGATAATTGGCCGGTACGATCCGTCGCCGAAACGCACATTAATGCGCGCCGCCAGTTGCTCCACGAGTTCGTTGAGCTCGCGGTACCGGTCAATCTTGGTGCGGCTGGGCGCGGCGAGCTGGACGAAGGTGAACCGGCCGATGAACTCCGGGAAGCGCTCCAATAAGGCCTCCACCGCCAGCAACCGCTCCTCGACGCCCTTGGTGTAGTCCAGCCGATCCACTCCGACACCTAGCAGCGCGTCGGGCTTCAATTGCAACTCGTGCCAGACCTGCTCGCGGCATTCGGCCGGGCTCGGCGCGGACTCGAGCCACCGCACCGGCCATTCGAGCGAAATAGGGTACGGCCGGACCAGCGTCGGATGACCCTGGCGGATCACGGCGTGCTGCTCCCGATCGATGCGGGCCTCCAAATAGCAATCCACGGAGTCGAAAAAATTGTTGCAGTGGAACTGCGTGTGGAAGCCCAGGATACTGCTGCCGAGCAGGCCCTCCAGAATCTGATTGCGCCAGGGGCAGATCCCAAAGCGCTCCGAGTTGGGCCAGGGAATGTGCCAGAACATGATCACGGTGGCCGCCGGCAACCGTTCGCGGATCATGGCGGGCGCGAGCGCGAAGTGATAATCCTGCACCAGGACGATGGGGTCGTCGGAATCCACTTCCGCCGCGACGGCATCGGCAAAACGCTCGTTCACGAGCTGGTACTCGATCCAATCTTCAGTGCGAAACACGGGGCGGGCGTGCGACAGATGGCAGAGCGGCCACAGGCCCTCGTTGGAGAAGCCGTAGTAATAACCATCCTCTTCCTGCTGCGAAAGCCAAACCCGCCGGATGTAGTAGGATTCTTCGCCGGGCGGCACGCGCACTCGATCCGAGCGGTCCACCGTGTCGCGGTCAGCAGTGCCGCTGCCGTGGGCGATCCAAACACCGGAACAGGCGCGCAGCACAGGCTCCAACGCGGTTACCAGGCCGCTGGCGGGGTGCAGCACGCGGATGCTGCCATCCGGCTCGCGATTGTGCACATAGGGCTCTCGATTGGCCAGAATGACGATCCGCTCGCCCTGCAAGTTGCGCCGGAGGGTCTGTTTCAGCCGGTCGGCTGTCCAGGCGCCGGAGGTATCTCCGGTATCTTCGATCATGCGTTCGACCAGCTCGCGGACGTCGCGCAGGATGGGCTGGAATTCGGGCCGATGCGGCCGGTCGCCGTGGAGCGCCTTGCGCAGTTCGGCACTCCAGGCCTGGCGGCTCAGGCGGGCGATGGCAAGCGTAACCAGTGAGGCCAATAGGGCCAGGACGCCAAAGGCAGCCAACAGGAACTTCGTGGTTGCGTCTTCGCGCCGCTCGGCGTAGCTCAAATCCTGGAGCAGGACAACGAAGCCCACCTCGCGGCCGTCATCCCACAGTGGCACAGCGTTGACCGCGACACTACCGCCAGGCAGGCGGCTCACCGAGTTCCATTCCTGCAGCGGAGCTTCCGGTGTCGCATTCCGGGATTGCATGTGGTCGCCCACTTCCTGACAACCGAAGCCATCCGGAAAATCGGGAGTCGAGGTCAGTCGCGAAAAGTCGAGGGTGCAGGCGGCTACGGCCATCACGCGCTCGTCGCGAGTGATTTCAGCGAGCTGTTTTCGCAGTTCGCGCCGGTGTTCTCTATCCCATTGGGCGGCCAGGGAGGCTCGAGCGCCGGTAACAACCAAGCGGGCTCGCAGGCTCACATCCCGGGCGAACCAGTTTTGGGCGGTTGTCTGTACAAATTCGGTAACGCCCCAGGCGAGAAGACCCAGGCCGACAATCAGTGCCAGCACGAACTGCAATAGACGCGGCACTCATTCATTTTAACATAAACCCTGGAAAATCAGCTATCTGCAAACGTCGCCTGGACCAAGAAACCGTTACTTCGCACCGGCGTAACGGCGGCTAAGAATCTAAATAGTGGAGGTGATTAGAAGTGACACCAACCAATGAGAACATGCGCCAGACTGGAATAATGGCCTCGAACACCATCGCGTTGCTCGCGGGCGTTTGGCTGTTCGTTTCTCCCTGGGTTTACAGCGCATCGATGGAACGAAATGCCTGGAATAGCTGGATCTTCGGTGCGGTGATCGCCATTCTGGCGGCGATCCGGCTGGGCCGGCCTATGGGAACGGTTGCACTGAGCTGGATCCACTGCCTGCTCGGCATTTGGATGTTCATTTCGCCGTGGGTATATGGTTACGCGACGGACATGGGCAGGTTCGTCAACAGCCTGTGCATCGGGGTCGTGGTGTTCGTAGCGGCGATCAGCATTGCCGCAAGCTCACCACACACCCAGCATCCAGTGCCAACGCACAACTAGGTGAACGGCTGCCCGGCGGCTAAAAACCGCCGCGCGGCCGGTAGCCGGGACGAGCGCGGACGCGGAATTTCTTGCCGATATCGCTGACGATTTCGACATTAATCTTGCGGAAGCCCTCGTTTGGATTGGGTTGTGGGTAGTAGGTAATGGTATAGCTGTTGCCGAGGTCTTCACGGATGGATTCGAAGGCTTCCACCTGCTTCTGCCAGGTTTTGGCGAAGTAAGCCTTTCCGCCAGTATTCGTGGAGATGCGTTTGAAGACCGAGCTGGACATGGCGTCCTTGTTGACGTCATTGGTGGAAATGACGTAAATGGGGATGCCCTCGTCCTCGGCGACGGCCCGCACATCGTCGGGCGCAACCAGGCTGGCGTTATCCGGGCCGTTGGAGAAAACGATGATGACTTTGCGGCCGGGCACCTTGGCCGCGTCCCGCAAGGTGAGCAGCAGGCCATTGTAGAGGGCCGCGTCGTCGCCGGCGACGGCTTTGCGAAGGCCGAAAATGGCTTCGTTGCGGTCGTGCGTGAGCGGCGCCGGTCGCGAGAGATTGCGGCTGAAGGTGTAGACGGCGACGGAGTCGGCGCGGTCCAACCCGCGCACGAAGTCGGCGATCGCGTCGGAAGCGTAAACGAAGCCTCGATACATGTAGTTGCTGGTGTCGAACAGAACGAAGACGTTCGTGCCGACGAACGCGTCGGAACGCACCTCAGCGGGTGCCGAACTGTCGCCCGAGCTCTCCGGACTGGAAATGGTCAAAGGGCGCGTGGTGCCATCGGCCATCATTTGCACGGGAGGTTTGTTGCCCTCGCCGAAGGTGTTCAGCTTTTGCGGAATGCCGTCTTCAGTAATTCGAAATTCCGCCGGCTTCAGGCCGTTGATGTAATGTCCTTTGCTGTCGGTCACGGTGAAACTGAGCACCACCATGTCGACTTTGACGCGAAAGGTTGGCCGTTGCTGTTGGGCGCGCAGTGCGAGTGGAATCGCCAGTAGAACCGCACCCCCCAGAGCGGCGCCTCCCATGAACAGTTTATGATTGCGTAACTTCAAGATTTCCTCCGTAGCGGCTAAAAGCCGGTCCCCGCCACTGTCGGCTTGCGCGCTTTCTCACGGACATCTTCACCGACCAGCCGGAGCGACCGCAGCAACGCCGGCCAGTCCTCCAGGTTCGTGGCAAAGATGTGCTCTACCGTCTGTTGCGTCCAGGTTGGAACCAGAACGTTCAGTTCGGCTGGCGAAAAATGCAACTGGTCCGCCAGGGCCCCATAGAAAAGCAGATTCGATTCCCAGCTTTCGGCCAGAATCCGGCTGGAATAGCCCATTAGAGTGGGAAACGTTCGGAGGTCGAGCAATTCCGGCGAATAGGAGTTCGCCAGCGTGGGTTTGGGCGTGCCGAAAGCGCGGGAGATGGCCGCGTAGTTCAGCTCGCCCGGCGATTCGGCCGCCTCGCGGCGGATCTCCACAGCCATCGGCGAAGCGCCTGATTTATCTACGGCCAGCAAGTCCTTGGACAATTCGAACAGCTCGGAGGGCATGACGTTATCCAGCGCTTCCTTGACGCGCGCGGTCTCCAGCAGTTCTCTGATTTTGGCGATTCGCGCGGGCATGGCGTGCTGCGACAAGGCATCCAGAACCACGGGCAGCTCGGCCGGGTCGAGCGCCGCCTCGGCCAGACGGGTCTGCGCATAATCCATGTGCAGATCCACCCAGTGCAATTGGGCAGGGGTGACATTCCACCAGCGCTTGACCGTCGCGGAAAGCAGGAGCTGCGGCACCAGGTCGCCCCAAATCAGAGCCTGTTCGCGGCTCGGAATCAAGAAATTCTGTTCGGCATCCGCCAACGCGTAAGGCAGGCTGATGAGCGAGCCTTCCAGCTTGCCGCCGGCGCTGGAGGGCCAGCCGGTTCCCAGGACTTCGGTCTCCTTCCACGCGCTGAACGGCGTACCGAGGCCGACAAAATCGTGGCTGCGAACAAACAGCGGATTGGTGTAGAGGACTTGCGCACCAGGGGGCGCGTAATAGATATAGTTCAGGCCGACCAGCGTGTCACGCAGCACCGGCGCCATCAGCCCGCGGACTTCGTCCAGCTTCTTGGGATCGACGGCGGCGCGGTCCACGATGGCGCGCAGGTTCAATTTTCTTTCGGCTTCGATGTGGCGTTCGGACCAGTAGCCGAAGCTGAGCGTGTTCTTCTCCTGGCTGCTCAGGGAGCCGCGCGGAAGCTGAATTTCGGTAATGCGCGCGGCGGTCTTGTTGATCAGGGCGAGATTGGCCTTGGCGCCTTTGGCGACGGCCTCCAAGTGATCCACCAGATCGAAGATCGAGGACAACGAAACGAGACGCTGCGCCTCGAAAATCTGGATCATGTTCTCGACCAGCTGAGTGTGTACGTCGGAATTGTCGCCCTGCGAGGTTCCCGCCAGCAGGTCGATCATGCGGTCTTCGACCCCCGCCCCCTGCGGCGCATGGGCGGCCATCAGCAGCGCCTGGACGCCTTCGCGGCCAGCTTCGAAAGCCTCGCGCTCGTTCTTGACCTTCTCGAAACGGGACAGGATATCGGCCAGGGCGTGATCCCTCTCCGCGGGCGCGATGGACCCCTGGCGGCAGAAGATCTGCCAGAGACCAACCAGCGCCTGTAGCGTGCCGGCCGTATCGGCGCGCACGCCGCCATCCTTGATCTGGTTCACCGAGTCAGCCGCGTCCAGGAATTGGACGATCGTGGCGCCGGAGACTTCGGACACTTCGGCGAAGATCGAATACTGCGCTCCCAAAACGCGATACTGGCGCGCCATGCGGTCCGCGGTTTTGGCGTCGAGCGGAGTAGCGCGATGGCGGTCGACGTCGCTCAGGGTAAGAAAGATCTTCAGCGGCTCGTTCTCCACGGTCTTGCGGCAAAGACCAAATAAGGCTTCCAGCACGTCGTCGGGATCTTTCCAGCCGGCGGCGGCCTTGCTCAGCTTGGCGTCGTATTTGCCCCCGCCCTGCGGATGCTGGATGAACAGATTGCGCCAGACATCCAGGCTGCCTGGAATGTGCGGCCGTCCGTCAGGGTCCAGGCGCAGGCGCGTGGTGAACAGCATCATTTCTGTGTTGGAGCGGAAGACGGGCCGGGCGGGGCCGGGGCTGGTCACTTTTCCTCGAATCGCGGCGTAAAAGCGTTTGAGCCGCTCGGGCTCGGTCAAATAGTTCTGCACAGGCCCGCCGGTGGGGGTGATGCGCGCCAAAGAATCGAAATAGCTGGCCATCCAGCCGTCGTCGCGCGCGACCAGCCGCTCGATGAAGGGGCCGGGCTTGTCGGGCGATACGCCCACCAGATCGGCCCAAGCTTTCTCCGACCGCGCGCCGCCCGGCACGATCACCTTGCCGTCGCGGATTTGCAGCATGCCGCCATAGAAGTCCAGTACGTGCGCGTAGGCGCGAATCTTCTGCACGGAGGTGTGCTTTTGCAGCTCAGCGGCGACTTGCGGGTCCAGTTTCGCGAGTGCCAGATAAAGGCGGCATAAAGCGGGGTCGCCCAGGAAAGCGTCAATGAACTCGACGCCCTGGCGGTCCTTTGAAGGGATCCAGTAGTCTTCAGTGTAAAGAAGGGGCACCTGGGTAGCCTTGTAGGCGTATTCAAAGGGCCGGTTGGTGCGCAGGTCTTCTTCGAGTTGAGCCAGAGGGAAGCCGGAATCGATGGTGAGGAAGGCGCGGCTGGCATTCAAAGTTTCCAGCACGACTTCGCTGCCGCAGCCGCCCCGCATGCGGTAGCCGAGGACTCGCAGCAACTCGCCAGTTTGCGAGGAGTCGCAGGTTTCGACTTTAATGACGCCGCCCGTGCCAGCCAGCTTTGCCAATTCGCGGGCCTGAGAAAGGTAACGGACGATGAGCTTCAAATACTCGGTCTGTTCGAGGACCTCGCTGTTGCCCGATGCCTGGTATCCGTTGGTGACGACATTGCGGGCCAGCGAAGGCAGCAGTTCATCGGGGCTCACTTCCGGCGCGAGCGCTGCCATGCGGGCAAAGGAGCGCAGGGGGCCTGGAATCGAGATGCTTTGCATGTGCGCGGGAAGGCTGGATTCCGAGGGGAGGCTGAAATCAGATCCTCCGGCCGCGCGGTATTCACCGGCATGGCGCTGCGCGGCCTGACGGTCGCCCGCAAGCAGATCGAGAATCACCAGGCGGCGAACAGCCAACTCGCGCTCCTGGCCGTGGGCAGCGTTGATCGCCTTTTCGTAAGCCGTGCGCGCTCCCGGATCGTGGTGGCGGTCGAGGAACTGCGCATAGGCCAGCAGGCCGTCGGCTTTGCCCCCTTGCGCGGCGCGCTGGAGGTATTCGAGGGCCTCGGCAGCCTCTCCCTTGCTTTCCAATTGCCAAGCCCGAAGGCTCAAATCATCGGCGAATGCGCCGGCGCTTACGCTAAAAGCAGCTAGAAATCCCGCTAAGAGGGCCTTCATGGAGGGTGTGATCCTTTCCCATCCGGTAACCAACGTCGCGTCCCTCGCGGCGGCTCCCGCTCTCCCGTCCCGGTCCCCTGGCGGCCGCACCTGACGCGGTTCTATGGCTAATTAATGTAACACCGGCAACAGGAGGCGCGCTTGGACGAGCTTAGCGGCGCCAGCCAAGGGCGGGGCGCGATAGGATGTGAAATATGATTGGCAGGCTTTTAGTCGGAGTCTGGGCTGCCGTGGGCCTGCACGCGGCGGTGCAAATTCCGGTAGGCACGCAGATCCAGATCCGTCTGACGACCGCGGTGAAATCGGCCAGCACGAAGGTGGGCGACCCGGTGGAGGCGGTGGTGATCGCGCCGGTGGTGGCTAACGGCCAGATTGCGATGGCGGCGGGCGCCACGTTGAAGGGTCACGTCAAGGAAGCAGTGGCCGCGGCCGAAGCAAGCGATCAGGCAGTGCTGGATTTGGCGTTCGAGCAAGTCAGCGATGCTACCGGCGCAAAGGCGGCCATCGGGGCCAAGGTGGCGAGCCTGGACAACGCCCGCGAATCAGTGGATTCCAACGGACGAATTCTGGGCATCATCGCTTCGCAGACTGGAGCAGGACGTCTGGACCAGGGCATCAACAAAGTAAGCCAGAAATACCAAGGGCTGGCCGATCTGTTGAACACCGTGAAGGACGCGGTGTTGAAGGAGCCGGACGCCAACATCGACTTCGAGCTCGGCGCGGAAATGGCGCTCGAACTGACCAAGCCGCTGGACTGGGCGGGCAGCGCGAGCAGTCCGGATGTGGCCGACATTCAGCCGCAAGACGAGCTGTTCCGGTTGGTGAACGCGCAGCCGGCGCGAACCATGGCCGAGAAGCCGTCCAAGCCCTCCGACATGACCAATCTGATGTTTCTGGGCAGTCTGAAGCAAATCGAAGACGCATTCCAGAAGGCAGGCTGGCATGAAGCAGCCGCGTTGAACGCGCAATCCAAACTGGAGACCTTCCGTGCGATGGCCGAGATGCGCGGATATTCAGAGGCGCCGGTTTCGACGCTGCTGCTGGACGGCCGCGCTCCGGACCTAGCGATGGAGAAGGAGACAGACACATTCTCGGCGCGACATCATCTGCGCATCTGGCATCGTCCGGGGCAGTTTCAAGGACAGGACATCTGGGTCTGTTCGGCCACGCACGACATCGGCATCGATTTTTCCGAGACCACGCACAACTTCACGCACAAAGTGGACGTCGAGATCGATCATGAACGGGCCAAGGTGGTGAACGATCTGCTGTTCACGGGAATGGTTCGCGGGCTTTCGCTGGTGGACCGGCCGGAAGCCCCGACTGCGTTCTCCAACGCGACGGGCGACAATCTGAAGACCGACGGCGCGATGGCGGTCATCCGCTTCTAAATCGGCGCGTCCTCTATAATTGGGAATTGGCCGAAAAGACCAGGGTCTTCAAATACTACGACCTGCTTGCCAGCATCTTCATCGTTGTATTGGTGATTTCGAACCTGGTGGGGCAAAAGATCTGCGCATTCGGCCCGTTTCGCGTGAGCGGAGCGCAACTGCTGTTTCCGATTACCTACATCTTCGGCGACATCTTCACCGAGGTGTACGGCTACGGCGGGTCGCGGCGCATCATCTGGATCGGGTTCGTGGCGAACGCGCTGATGGCGGGTTTGGGCAATCTGATTGTGGCGCTGCCGGCTGCGCCGGAATGGAAGAATCAGGAAGCATTTGCGATCGTGTTTCATCAGGTGCCGAGGCTGGTGCTGGCGAGCCTCATCGCCTATTGGTGCGGCGAGTTCGCCAATTCGTTCACCCTGGCCAAGATGAAGCTGCTCACCAAAGGGCGCTATCTGTGGACGCGCACGGTGGGATCGACTGTCGTGGGGCAGGCGGTGGATACCGTGATTTTGGTCCTCATCGCGTTTACGGGCGAAGTGACGCCGTCGGGGCTGGTACGGCTGATCATTTCGGCGTATCTCTTCAAGGTGGTCTATGAAGTGGTGGCGACGCCATTGACATATGCCATCGTGGGTTTCTTGAAGCACACCGAAGGGATCGACACGTTCGATTACAAGACCCGCTTTACGCCGTTCGCGACGGAAATCTAATCGTCCTTGACGAGCTTTTCGCAGAGCTTGGCGATGTCTTCCGACTCCCGTTCGACAAGCTCGCAGCCTAGCGCCTTCAGGGCGGTGATGTTACGCGGGCTGGTGTTGTCGAGCTTGGAATCGTGGCCGTTCAACTGCACCTGGAAGCGGTAGTAGAGCTGGCTCTGGCTGGGCGTGCTGCGAACCAGCTCCCGCAGTTGGTAATCCACCGTGCTGCTGACGCCGTCGAAGACGATATCGATCAGGGGTTTGGCCCATCGCACGGAGCCCCAGTACTTGGCCACGCTAAGGGGAAGGCTGCGCACGAGGGCGCCGGTTCCCAGCGAGACCATCAGATAGGCACTGGCGTCGGGATACATGGTACGCGCTTCCACCAGTGCGCAGGCAGCGGGATTATTGGCGAATACGCCGCCATCGATGAGGGTGTAGTGATCCGAGTTGGTGCCGGTGAATAGTTTCATAGGCTCGAAATAGGTGGGCGCGGCGGATGTAGCGCGGGCGATTGCGCGCGCCGGAAAATCGTAATCCAGCCGCTCGCGGGCGTGGCAGCTTTTGAAGAAGAACGGGAAGCGCCGCTCGACTTCGTAGCTTGTGATGAGCACTTCGGTGGCGGCGTCGCGCAGCCGTGAATCGCCGAAGTACTCCAGCAGGACTTGTTCGATGCCCGTGGACGAGTATTTCTTCCAAGTCAGGTTGTCGCAGGCGAAGAGTTTTCGTAGAAGAGAACGGGAGAAGATCCGGCGGCCTTCGCGCTCGTACATTTCCACTAGGTTTTGGGCGGTGTAAAGCGGCGCGCCTTTGATCTTGGGAATCGTCAGGCCGAGCGCGAGGATGCCGCCCGTTGAGGTGCCCGCCACGAGGTCGAATAGCTGGGAGACGGCGCGGCCGGTGCGTTTTTCGATCTCGGCGAGCACGATCGCGGGTATGATGCCGCGAATTCCGCCGCCATCTATCGACAAAATTTTGACGATGCCTTTGGAGGATCGCATCGATGCAAGGTGGGCGAGGCGCTAGAAACGCACGGACCGCGGCGCGAGGCCAAGAAAGCCCTCGCAGGAGCAATTCACCGCGGCCCGTGCGCTTCCGCCATCACCCAAGCAGAGCTTAGGGGACGGAGTGAGCGGCGGGGCGGGGTTACAGGCGCAAGTGCAAGAGGCGGCGGGGAAAATAGTTTCGCGAGCGGCGGGACTAGACGTCCTTGAATAGCTCGGAGGCAGAAATTGCAAAAACGAAGCCAGGCAGTGTGAGGCTGGGGTGCTGGAGCAGGCCGGCGTCGGTGTACTCGTAAAGGCGTTTCAAGAAGGGATCGACGAGCCAGACGTGCGGGACGCCCCAGCGGCGGTAATCTTCCAGGCGCGGGATGAGGTCGTTGTAGCGGTCGTCCGGGGAGACGATTTCGATCACGATGAACGCAGGAGTTGTGGCATAGCGGCCTTCCGGGCGGGCGCCGCGATAAACCGCAAAGTCGGCGACGCGGAAAAGGTCCGGCTCGATCTGCACGCGAAGCTCGGACATCGCTACCATTCCGACCTGCTTGAGCAGCGGTGCAAACAGGATGCCGAGCAAGACTTGAACTTGACCATGAATTGGAGTTGGCAAGGCTCGTTCCACGACCTCCCCGTGAACGTAGTCCGATTCGGGGCGGTCGGGAAATACCAAGGCCAAGTATTCCTCCACGCTAATCTGCGTCTTAGCCAGCATCTGGCTCTATGATACTGGGAAATTTCCGCCGACAGGGCGCATGATGCGCTTCTAGGGCTTCTCAGGTCCCGCGGCCAAGGCATGTTCGAGTTCACTTAGGATGCTGTCGTGGCTTGGGTTGTGGCCATCGATGGTGGTTATAATTCTAAGGAGCTCCGCAGCATTACTAGCGTATGTTCTCCAAGCAGGTTCGCCTGGCTGCCCAAAACAGAAAGCCAGCGCATAGTACGAAAACGGAAATTTCGGATACTTTTCTGCTACTGCTCGAAATTTTCCGATAGCATCATTAGTGCACAAAACCCGGGCGCGGTCTCCATCGTGGATGGTGAAAGCGCCTCTGAGCATGCGCGATATCGGTGTCTCGTCAACTATGCCGGAATTTGGCGGGAAGAAACGTTGCCTATTGAAAATGTTTGACGGCCGTGGTATGTTCACATATTGTGGGAGGTTGTCGCCATGGCTACAACGGTCTGGAAAGGGCATCTCACTTTCGGCCTGGTTTCGTTTCCGGTGAAGCTGTTCACTGCCGCGCGCAGCGAGAGCATCAGCTTCAATCAACTGCACAAATCCGATAACTCGCGCATCAAGCAGGTGATCTACTGCCAGGCCGAAGACAAGCCTATTCCGCGCAGCGAGATCGTCAAGGGCTATGAGTACGAGAAGGACCGCTACGTCGTCATCGAAGACGAAGAGATCAAGAAGATGGCGCCCTCCACGGCCAAGGTGATGGAGATCCTGGAGTTCGTCAAGTCCACGGAGGTGGACCCGATTTACTTCGAAAGCTCCTTCTACATGGCGCCGGACGAGGCGGGCCAGAAGCCCTATGCGCTGCTGTTCGACACGCTGAAGAAGACCGGCTATGTGGGTGTGGCGAAGATTGCCATGCACAACCGCGAGCACATCGTCATCTTCCGGCCGGGCCCGCACGGCCTGCTGATGCACACCATGTATTACGCCGATGAAGTGCGGCGGGTGGAGGAGTTCCGCACCGATACCGGCCTGGTGAAGGAGCAGGAGCTGAAGCTGGCCGAGATGCTGGTGGAGTCGCTCGCGGCGCCGTTTCAGCCGGAAAAATACCACGACACCTACCGCGACAACCTGCATTCCCTGATCGACGCCAAGATCAAAGGCCAGGAAGTGGTGACGCCGCCCGCGGCCGAGCCGGCCAAGGTGATCGACATCATGCAGGCGTTGAAGCAGAGTCTGGCGGCCGCCAAGAAGCCGCCTTCGATGGAGACACTCGCGGCCGAAGAACCCAAAAAAACCGCGAAGAAGCGAGCGGCGCGCGGTTAGTTCCGGCGGCTACTTGCTGCCGCTGGGCCTGGGCGGGGCCATCAGCGCGCAATCCCAGTGTTCGGCGATCTTGCCGTTATCGAACCGGAACATGTCAAACCACGTGGTGGTGTACTTGTGTCCTTTGTGCATCGGGTCATCGTACTCACGCACGAAGGATAGCGTGACGTAGTTGCCCTCGGCTTGAATCGCCACCAGCCCCGGCAGAGTGTCGGGGATGGTGGTCGGCCCGCCGAGCTTTTCGAAATATTCCTTAAAGCCTTTGAGGCCGGTATCGGCGTTGGGATTGTGCTGGATGTAATCTTCGCGCATGTACTTGTCGGCCTGATCCAGGTGGCGTCCGCGCAGGACGATGCGGAAGAAATCATAGGCCGCTTTCTTGTTGGCGGCGAGCTTGGGGTCCTTGCTCTTGAGCAGCGCGGCCTGATCGGGCGCGGGAACAACGGGAAGAGCGGCGAAAACCGGCGCGGCGAACAGCGCCAGTGACAGGGCACAACAAAGTCGAGTCATGGATAGGTTTCTCCTCTTCGAATCATAGAGTCTATCGCAACAGCGGCGCCGCCGGAATGCAGTATTTTGGGAGGAGCTTGGCCCACGTACCGTACATCGTCAAAGGCACGCCGGAGTTCCGCCGCACCAACCTGGCCTTGTTTTCGGCTGGTTTCTCCACGTTTGCGCTGTTGTACTGCGTACAGCCGCTGCTGCCGGTATTTTCGCGCGAGTTCGGTGTCAGTGCGGCGGCAGCCAGTCTGGCTTTGTCGTCAACCACGGTCTTGCTGGCGGCGTCGGTTTTGATCGCCGGCTCGATCTCGGAGGCCTGGGGGCGCAAGCCCGTGATGGTGGTGTCGCTGTTCGCCGCGGCGTTCCTGACGATCCTGGGAGCGCTCGCGCCGAACTGGCACGGGCTGCTGCTGACGCGGGCGCTGGAAGGCATCGCGTTTAGCGGTCTGCCGGCCGTAGCAATGGCCTATTTGAGCGAGGAGATGGATTACCGCTCGGTGGGCCTGGCGATGGGGCTTTACATCGGAGGTGCCGGCGTGGGCGGAATGGCCGGGCGAATCGTCACCGGTTACCTGACTGACGTGGCGTCCTGGCGGGTGGCCCTGGGCACGATCGGTGTTTTTGGCGTGCTTTCGGCGATCATTTTCTGGAGGACGCTGCCGCTGTCGGCGCATTTCGTGCGGCGGCAACTCGCACCCGGCGAGCTGCGGGCGTCGTTTTTGGATCATCTGCGCGATGCGGGGCTACCCTGGCTTTTCGCCGAGGGCTTCCTGCTGATGGGCGCTTTCGTGACCACTTACAACTACATCAGCTATCGGCTCATTGCGCCGCCTTACCGGCTGAGCCAGACTGCGGTGGGATCGATTTTCGCGGTGTATGTCGTGGGCATTGCGAGTTCGGCCTGGATGGGCGATCTGGCGAGCCGACTGGGCCGCCGCAAGGTGTTCTGGGCGGCGACGCTGCTCATGCTGGTGGGCCTGTTGCTGACGCTGCTGCGGCCTCTCGGGTGGATCATCGGCGGCATCGCGGTCGTGACGGCGGGCTTCTTCGGCGCGCATTCGGTGGCCAGCAGTTGGGTGGGACTGCGCGCGCGGCACTCCAAAGCGCAGGCCGCGGCGCTGTATCTGTTCTTCTACTATCTGGGCTCGAGCATCGTGGGATCCACCGGCGGCTTCTTCTGGACCGCGGCCGGATGGCGGGGCGTGGTGGCGTTCACCGGCTCGCTGCTCGGCGTGGCGCTGCTGATCGCGCTGCGGCTGTCGATGCTGCAGCCGTTGCCGCGGCCGGAAGTGGAGCCGGCGCCGGTGTCGCTGTAGCCTCTTGACAGGCGATGGGCGTCCGGGTTAATATGTCGTTGTGCGACATGTCGCAGGACGGAATGCAGAAGCCGGGCCGCTCAGCGAGCCGGTACTGTTGATCCTGATGAGCCTGGCGGAGCAGCCCCGTCACGGCTACGCGCTGCTGAAGGACATCGAGGCGCTGAGCCAAGGCCGGGTGCGGCTCAGCACCGGCACGCTGTATGGCGCGCTGCGCCGGTTGCTGGAGGATGGCTGGATCGAGCGTTTCGAGCAGGAAGACACGGCGCGCGACAAGCAGGCCTACCGGCTTACCGCGGCGGGGCGCAAGCAGCTAGCGCTGGAGTTGGAACGCATGAAGCAACTGACGCGCGTCGGAATGGCGCGGCTGAGAGCGAGCGAGGCGTGAAGTGAGACGAACCTACCTATTCTTCTTGCTGTTGTATCCACGGAACCACCGGGCATTATTTGGCACCGAGATGTTGCGCGTTCATCAGGAATCGGCTGCGGAACACAGGTCGCAAGGCCGGATTGCCTACGCGGCCTTCGTGGTGCGGGAGCTGGCCGGACTTTTGACCGGGGCCGCCGGCGCATGGTTCGGCCGCCAACCCCCTCTTCCCAAGGCTCAGGGCAACGTCCCTACCAATATCGCCGAGGCCCAACGGTGTATCGATGCCAGCATTGCTGGCATGGTTCAGGCCATCGCTCACCACCAGTTCGAGAAGGCCCGCTTCTATTCGTTCGCGGAGCGCAAAGCGCGCGAGAATCTGCGCCGGCTAAAGGAAAGCTACGGGATCAGCGACTAGCCGCTCCGGATGCGGCAGGAAACCGCTGCAGCAGTTCTTCGGCGTAAAGCGCGCCAGCAGGCGTTTCTTCGTGCTTGAAGAAAACGTAGACATCCCGGCCCTGGCTGAGTAGCTGCTCCACCTGGCCGGCGATTTCTTTACGATCTTCCGGCGAATACTCGGGCATGCGCAAGCGCGAATACATGAAGCCCGCCGTGATCACCTTGGGGATGACCAGCTTTTCGGATTCGGCCAGGCATAACGCGACACCATATTTTTCGAGCAGCGCGTAGACCGCGTCGGTCAGCCACGAAGCATGGCGAAATTCGAAGGCGCATTGAACTTCGCGCGGCAGCGTCGCCAGAAACTCAGACAGGAGTGCTTCGTCGCACTTAAGCGCGGGCGGAAGCTGGAAGAGCACGGGGCCGAGGCGCCGCGCCGTCCGCAACGGATCGATGGCGCGAAAGAAAACTTCGGTGAACTCCGACGGCTTCAATCGCTGAATATGGGTGATCCGCATGTGCGCCTTCAGCGGAAACACGAAGCCGGCACGCGTTTCCTTCACCCAATTCTCCAGCGTGGAGGCGGAGGGAAGCCGGCGGAAGGTGTAATTGATCTCGACCGCGTTCAGACGCTCGGCGTAGTAGGAAAGGAATTTCTTGGACGGCAATTTTTCCGGATAAAATTCGGGCTTCCAACTGGGGTAGGCAAAGCCCGAAGTTCCTGCATACAGTTTGGGCATGGGAATCCTCGCATCCGGCGGCACAAGCAGCGCATCCCATACAATAGTTCAAACAGTTGTGATTCCGCAAAAGGCTCCCAAAAAGCGTTCATCCGAGCGGCTGCGCGAGTTGTGGCCGGACATTCGCGAAATGGCGCGCCCGCGCCTGAAGGTGCTGCTCGGCGGCTTCGTGCTCATGCTCATCGGCCGCGTGTGCGGTCTGGTGCTTCCCACCTCGTCGAAATACCTGATCGACAACGTAATCGGCAAACATCAACTCTCGCTCTTGATTCCGTTGGTGCTGGTGGTGCTGGCCGCGACCATGGTCCAGGGAATCACCGGTTTTGCCAATACGCAGTTAGTGTCGAAAGCGGGCCAGCGTTTGATCGCAGAGCTGCGGGCCAAAGTGCAGTCCCACGTTGGCCGCCTGCCCGTGGCTTACTACGACGCGAACAAGACCGGCGTCCTGGTGTCCCGCATCATGACCGATGTCGACGGGATCCGCAATCTTTTGGGCACGGGCCTGATCGACTTTACCGGCGGAATCCTGCAGGCGCTGCTTGTGCTGGGTTTCCTGCTCCGCATCAGCCCGCTGTTGACGCTGATCGCCCTGGTCATCATCGTCGGTTTCACCACCGCCATGGCGAAGGCTTTTAGCACAATCCGGCCCATTTTTCGCGAGCGCGGGAAGATCAACGCCGAAGTGACCGGACGGCTCACCGAGTCGCTGGGCGGCGTTCGCGTGGTGAAGGGCTACCATGCCGAAGCGCGCGAAGAGGCCGTGTTTGAGGCCGGCGTGCAGCGGCTGCTCAATAATGTTCTGAAGAGCCTGACCGCGACGTCCGTCATGAGTCTTTCCGCGACGGTCCTGATGGGCGTGGTGGGGGCCATCGTGATGTACGTGGGAGCGCGCCAGATCAACGCCCACGCAATGACGCTGGGGGATTTTGTCACCTTCACCGCCTTGCTGGCCTTCCTGATCGCTCCCGTGATTCAGGTTTCCAACATCGGAACGCAGCTCACTGAGGCGCTGGCAGGCCTCGAGCGCACGCGCGAAGTGCTGCGCGAGCGCCCCGAAGATGCCGATCCGCAGCGCGTGGTCGCATTGGGTCCTATCGCCGGACAGGTGATTTTCGACAAAGTGAGCTTCGCCTACGACACCGGCAAGGAAGTGTTGCACGAGATTTCGTTCCGGTCCGAGCCGGGCACGGTGACGGCGCTGGTAGGCCCGTCGGGGTCCGGCAAATCCACCATCATTGGTTTGATCGCCGCGTTCCACGGCCCGCAATCGGGGACCGTGCTGGTGGACGGCGTCGATCTTTCGAGCGTCCGCCTGGATTCTTACCGAACGCAGCTCGGCGTGGTGCTGCAGGAGACCTTCTTGTTCGACGGGACGATTCGTGAAAACGTCGCATTCGCGCGGCCGTCGGCGACCGAGGAGCAGATCCTGGAGGCTTGCCGGATTGCGCGTGTTGACGAGTTCGCCGAAACCTTCGAGAACAAGTACGACACCGTGGTGGGCGAGCGAGGCGTGAAATTGTCCGGTGGCCAGCGCCAACGGGTTTCCATCGCACGGGCGCTGCTGGCCGACCCCCGTATACTGATTCTCGATGAGGCCACGTCCAGCCTGGATTCCGAATCCGAGGCCATGATTCAGGAGGGCCTGCGCTACCTGATGCAGGGGCGCACGACGTTCGTCATCGCACATCGCCTTTCGACCATCCGGCGCGCCGATCAGATCCTGGTGGTGGAAGCGGGAAGCATCGTGGAGCGCGGCACGCACGGGGAACTGTACGCCGCGCGCGGCCGTTACTACGATCTCTACACCAAGCAGCACGGCATCGAAGCCAATCTGTTCCTGGCGCCGGGCGAAGGGGGAGAGCAACCGAACGCCGATGGAGCGGGAAAGCCGGCAGGCGCTATCGCGGCCGGAGGCGGCAACGTTATTTCTGACGCGATGCGCATGCTGCGCGGCTAAGCCTTTTTGCGCACCACGCCGTCCAGGCTAAATCCGCCGGGACCGGCAGTAACCAGATACAGGAACAGGAAGCAGTAGAGCACGGTAATTTCGCCCATGTTCAGCAGCGGAAAAAGCCAAGGCCCCATGTGGACGTGCACCGTGAAATAGGCAACCGCCATTTCGCCGCACAACAGGAAAGCCACAGGACGGGTGAACAGGCCGAGAATGATCAGCGGGCCTCCGATGCTTTCAATCAGTCCAGCCACCCATAGCATGGAGAAAGTTGCCGCGGCATGACCGCGCAAACCGCCGAGAGCCCCGAACTTCTGGATGCCATGTAGCGTGAACGTAAACCCCGCGACGATGCGCAAGAGCGAGAGCGCCAAGGACTGCAATGAAGCGTTTTTAGCCAAGTCTCATTGTAATCATGAGGCGTAAGCGATGCTCAAGCCTTTCCCGACCGGGACCACGACATGCTGGAAGTCGAGAGCCTGAATGGCCGCGAGGTAGCCCGCGATTTGATCGGGATGGGAGAGCGCGTTGTCGGCCAGGATTAACGCGGGCCGCGCTAGCTTCTGCGCGAGGAGGCTGAGCTGCGCCGGCGCGCTGATCCGGTCGGCGTCGAAGAAGACGAAATCGAACGGGCCGGAAAGCGCTGCGATCATCTCAGTGGCGTCGCCGGTTCTGAGGTCCACGGAGTCGAGAAGGCCGGCTCGTGTCAAATTTTCGCGGGCCCGGCGGTGTTTCTCCGGGTTGCGGTCGATGCTGGTCACGCGGCCGCCGGACGGAGCGATGGAAGCGGCTAGCCAGATGGTGCTGTAGCCGTTGGAAGTGCCTATTTCGAGCGCGTTGCGCGCACGCGAACTCTGCGCGAGAATGCTGACCAGCTCAGCCGTGGCCGGCTCCAGATTCAGCATCCGGCGCGAATGATCCGGCTCTTTGGCATCGTGCTCGCGGCCGCGCTGTTCGAGTTCGGAGAGCAGGCGTCGAATCTCCGGCGTCATTTCCCCGCCCTCTCGTTGCGGTAGATCACGCCGCCCTTCATGACAAAGAAGGCGCTCTGGGTGGCTTTGATGTCGTCCAGCGGATTGCCGGGGACGGCGACGATGTCGGCGAGCATGCCGGCCTTGAGCGCGCCGATCTGGTCCGGCAGCCCGAGTAGTTCGGCGGCGGACGAGGTGCCGGCGCGCAGCGATTGGGCGGGCGTCATGCCGTCGGCCGCCATGAAAGCAAACTCCAGGGCGTTACTGCCGTGCGGATAAACTGCCGCGTCGGTGCCGAGCGCGATCTTGACACCGAGCGCGAGGGCGCGCTGCACCATGTTGTCCTGCTGTTTGACGGCGCGCTCGGCTTTGGCCTCGACCAGCGGCGGGAATTTCGACTCCGCCAGGCCCACGCGCGTGGTGAGCGTCGGCACCAGGAAAACGCCGCGGTCGTGCATCATACGGAGGGCTTCGTCATCCAGGAAGGTACCGTGCTCGATGGAGTCGATTCCCGCGCGAATGGCGCGCTTCCCGGCCTCGGCCCCATGCACGTGCGCGGCGGTCTTGCGGCGCAAGGAGTGCGCTTCATCCACCAAAGCATTGAGTTCGGCCTGCGATAACTGCGGCGCTTCGACGTCGTCCGTCGGCGAGAGTACGCCGCCGCTAGCACAAGTCTTGATGATGTCCGCGCCGTACTTGATGTTGAATCGGACGGCGTAGCGCGCCTCATCCGGCGAATTGATGACGCCGTCTTCAGGGCGGCTTTCGTGATTCAGCACACCGTAGCGGAAACTGTCGCCGTCATCACAATGCCCGCCCGTCGAGCCGAGCGCGTGCACGGAGACCAGCATTCTGGGGCCGGGCACCACGCCTGCGTTGATCGAGTTGCGCAGGCCGACGTCGATGAAGTTGGACGACCCGAGGTCGCGCACCGTGGTGAATCCGGCGAGCAGCGTCTTGCGCGCGTTCACGGTCGCGCGAATGGCATCTTCGGGAATCGTGCGCTGGAGGCCCAGCAGCACTTTGCCATTGTAATCAGGGTTGAATTCGTCGGAGAGATGCGTGTGCGCGTCGATGAAACCCGGCGTCAGCGTAGCGTCGCCCAGATCGATGACCGTCGCATCGGGTGGCGTGGCGGACTGAGCGCCGACCGCGACAATCTTTCCTCCAGAGACAACGATCAGGCCGGGCTGCACCACTGCATCGCTCACGCCGTCGAACAGCCGGGCAGCTTTCAGCACGTAGACGTTGGATTGTGCAGCCGCAAGACCGGTGAAAACCATCGATGCGGCAAGAATGCCAAAGGCTCGATGCATGAATGCCAGCGTAGCAAATGCGCTTTGCGGGTAGTGTCACAGTCTGGAACCTCTGTGTGGTTGCGGAGTCGCCAAGACGGACAGCATACTGGAATAATAGCGTCAATGAATTCTTGGAACATCCCGGATTGGCTGGAAAAGGAGGTTATCGACCGCGACAGAGCTTGTGTCTATTGCGGCGTGGCTTTCGGCTTGGCTAATGCCAGATTCGGACGCCGCCCAAGTTGGGAGCACATCGTCAATGATGCTCGGATCATCACACGAGACAACATCGCTCTTTGCTGCCGCTCCTGCAACTCCAGCAAGGGCGTAAAACCGCTTACGAATTGGCTGGATTCGCCCTATTGCAAGAAACGCGGCATCAACAAGGATACCGTGGCGGCAGTCGTTAGAGACGCATTGGAAATTTCAAACTGAGACATTATCGCTTTGCGGCTACTCTCCGCTCTGCTGGAGGAGTTTCGCCACCAGCGCCGTCCAGCCGGTTTGATGACTCGCGCCCAGGCCCGCGCCGTTGTCGCCATGGAAGTACTCGTAAAACAGGATGTGATCGCGGAAATGCGGATCGGTCTGGAATTTTTCGGCGCCGCCGAACACCGGCCGGCGGCCGCATTCGTCGCGCAGGAACAAGCGGGACAGCCGGCGCGAAAGCTCGGACGCCACCTGCGACAGATTCATCGAGACGCCGGAGCCGGTGGGAAACTCCACCTTCATCTCGTCGCCGAAGTAGTGATGGAAGCGCTGCAGCGACTCGATCATGAGGTAGTTCACCGGAAACCACACTGGCCCACGCCAGTTGGAATTACCGCCAAACAGGGCGTTGGTCGATTCGGCCGGTTCGTAATTCACGCTGTAATCATGGCCGTTGGTGCGCAGCACGAAGGGATCGTCGCGGTGAACGCGCGAGATGCCGCGAATTCCATGCGGCGACAGAAATTCGTTCTCATCCAACATGTACTGCAGAACGCGCCGCAGCCGCGAAGGATGCACCATGGAAAGCAGCAGCCGTTCTTCCATCCCAGGCCGCGTGAGCGAGGCAATGTTGTAGCAAAGGTCGGGCCGGTGCCTCAGGAACCAGGTCATGCGCCGCTTGAAGCCGGGAAGCTTGTCGATCACGCCAGAGTCCAGCGTGGCGACGGCGAAGAGCGGAATCAGACCGACCAAGGACCTCACTCGCATGGGAATCTTCCGCCCATCGGGCATCCGCAGCCAATCGTAGAAGAAGCCGTCGTCTTCGTCCCAAAGCCCGCCGTCGCCCAGGCGGTTCATCGCGCTGGCGATGTGCAGAAAGTGCTCGAAGAATTTACTGGCGATGTCTTCGTAGGAAGGATCGTGCGGCACCAATTCAATCGCGATGCGCAGCATGGTCAAACAGAACATGCCCATCCAGGCCGTGCCGTCGGCCTGCTCGATGAAACCGCCGGTGGGCAGCGGCTTGCTGCGGTCGAAAACCCCGATGTTGTCCAGGCCGAGGAATCCGCCTTCGAAGATGTTGTTGCCTTGCGAGTCCTTGCGGTTCACCCACCAGGTGAAGTTCATCAGCAGCTTGTGAAAAGCCGATTCCAGAAAGGCGAAGTCGGCTTCGCCCGTCAGCTTCTGATCGATCTTGAAGACCCGCCAGCAAGCCCAGGGATGCACGGGCGGATTGACGTCGCTGAATTCCCACTCATAGGCGGGAAGCTGGCCGTTCGGCGACATGTACCACTCGCGCAGCAGCAGCGAAAGCTGGCGCTTGGCGAAGTCGGGATCGATCATCGCGAAAGGGATCATGTGGAAGCTGAGATCCCAGGCCGCAAACCAGGGGTATTCCCACTTGTCGGGCATCGACAGTACGTCGTCGTTATAGACGTGGATCCAGTTCCGATTCCGGCTCCACTGGCGCTCGAGCGGCGGCGGAGGCTGCGCCGGGTCGCCTTTCAGCCACTGCTCCACGACATAGTGATAGAACTGCTTGCTCCACAGCAAACCGGCGAACGCCTGGCGCTGCACGCAGCGTGCGTCGTCGGACAGGCTAGCAGGCGCGAATCCATAAAAGTCGTCAGCCTCTTCGATTCGATCGAGAAACACCTGGTGGAAATCGGGCAACGCATCGTCGTCGCCGGAGTAGAGCCGGAAGTGGAGCACCTGGGACCCGTTGGGCGCGAGGTCGATGCGCTGAACACCGCAGGCCTTGGTGCCTATTTCCTCCGGATTGACCGCGCTGTGCTCGCCTTCAATCAGGTAACGGTGGAATGCGTCCTTGGTGTAGGGGAGGCCACCGTCGTAGCCGAACAGGCGCTGATAGTTGGTTTCGTTCTCGGTGAAAAGAACCGCCGAAGCGTTTTCCATCCAGAGCTTGAACTCGCCCAGCGACTGCTCGCGGGCCCGAATGGTGTGCAGGCTCTGGCGCTCCATCTCGGGACGCGGTGTCCCGTAGCCCCAGCTCCAGGTATTGCGGAACCACAGCGTGGGCAACACGTGAAGAGAAGCCGGATCGGGTCCTCGATTGATGATGGTGAGACGTACTAGAATGTCGTCGATGCCGTTCTTGGCGTACTCGACGAAGATGTCGAAGTAGCGGTTCTCGTCGAAAACACCCGTGTCGATCAGCTCGAACTCCTGTTCGAAGCGCGAGCGTCGGCGGTTTTCTTCCACCAGGCGGGTGTAGGGAAACGGCGATTGCGGGTACTTGTACAGGCACTTCATGTAGGAGTGCGTAGGCGTGGAGTCCAGGTAGTAGTAATACTCCTTGACGTCTTCGCCGTGGTTGCCTTCCGGCCCCGAGACACCGAACAAGCGCTCCTTGAGGATCGGATCGACGCCGTTCCAGAAGGCGAAGGCGAAACATAACCGCTGATGGTTGTCGCAAATGCCGCCGATGCCGTCTTCGGTCCAGCGATAGGTTCGCGAGCGGGCGTGATCGTGCGGAAAGTATTCCCAGGATTCGCCGGTGGCGCTGTAGTCTTCGCGAGGATTGCCCCACGACCTCTCGGAGAGATAAGGTCCCCAGCGCTTCCAGTGCCGCGACCTGCTTCGCGACTCCAACACCCGTTCTCGTTCAGATTGCATCTATATGTCTATGGAATCATAGATCGTTCGAAAAGCTAGGAACCTTTACGAGCAGTCAACGTGCGAGTGGGCACGCACCAGAGAAAAGTCAGGGGCGAGAGCCGGATATCGATGAAGCCGGACGCCTCAAGCGCCTTGGCGTACTCGCTGGTGTGGAAGATGTCGAAGATGGCCAGATAGCCGCCGGGCTTCAGCACGCGGGCGATTTCGGCCAGCGCCTTGGCGCGGTCGGCTCGCGTGGGGATGTTATGGATGGCCAGGCTCGATAGCGTGACATCGAAGCTGGCGGCCGCGAACGGCAGCTGGCGCGCGTCGGCGGTCTCTACTTTGACGCGGCCGGCCACGCCTTCCGCTTTGGCGTTGGCGAGCGTAGCTTCGGCGGAGTTGCCGGAGAGATCTTCGGATTGCCAGGTGTCGACGCCGGTAGCCTTCCCCGTCTTGAGCCGCTTGGCCGCGCCGATCAGGAACAGGCCCCGTCCGCAGCCGACATCCAGGACGTTTTCGTCGCCGCGCCAGGGAACGCTGTCGAGAATGCGCGCGCAAACCTTGATCTTCACTACACGGCTGCTTACGATCATGACGATCGAGACGACCACGAAAGCGGCGCCGATAAATGACACCGCCACTGCCAGGGGACCGATGCCGGGGCTGCTCCCGCGATTCACGAAGTAGAGGATCGCCGCGAAGGCCATCAGCAGAATGCCGCGGGCCGCAAACCTGCGAACAAGCTTGGGGGCATCGAGGCCGTAATCAGGTTGAGACATGGTGGGCGGAAGCTTCATCTTACGTCACACGGCAGGCCGCGGGTTGACTTTTACAAATGTTTGGGTTATGCGAGATGAATGTCTGTCGAGAGGACTGCAAATGACCGGCGGATGTTCGGGCTTCTCCGGGAAATTCGTGCTGGAGCGCGATATCTTCAAAATTCGCTGGAGGATGTGCTCCAGCAGGCCTCCCAGCGCGCGGCCGGCGACCGTGACGATTTCATCAAAGAGGCCTTAGATCCGGCGCTTCGCGATCGCGTGGACGGCATCATCACGCGCGGCTTGGTTGAAATCCGAAGTATATTCGCGGCCGATGTCGCCGAATACGAGTGGGGCGCCGCCGATGTGGCGACCATCGAGCTCACTTGGAACACCGTCAAAGACGTGTGGCCGCCGCCGAAAACGCCGTTCGAAGATGCGGAGCCGCGGCTGAAGCAGATCGATAGCGAGCTGGATCAGATCGTTTATCAATGCGAGTCGCTCACGCTTTCGCCCGCCATCAACGACGCGATGGAGAACCTGCGCACCGGCCAGCCGTTGGACCTGGATTTCGAATACGGCCCGGATCTGCCCAAGAACGAGAACCTGAAGAACCGGCTGGTGCTGGAGCTGGCGCAGGAGTCGAATGTAATCGTCTCCGGCGTGGTAGACGCGAGCCAGCGGGTGATATACAAAGCCTCGTCTTCGCGAGCCGAGCAGCGTTGGAGCGTGGTTCGAATCGGCATCGCATGGGCGGTAATCGGGCTGGCGGCGGCGTCCATAGCGGCGCTGATCACAAACCAGTTGAACCAGTGGCCGCCGATGTGGACCGTTCTCAGGAACCTGCTGGCCAACTATGTGGCGCTCACCGTTGGGGCCGGCGCGCATTGGCTGGTGGAGGCGGTGAAGGCGCAACGGGCGCAGACCAAGCCCAGTTTTCAGGCCATGAACGACTGGATTCTGTGGCTGCACGTGCGCGAGTACGAAGTGCTGTGGAGCCTGGTCTGGCTGGGGCTCGGTTATGTGCTCATGTCCAGAACGATCACGCTGAATCTCAGTTCCGCGTTTTTCGCCGGGTACAGCATCGACAGCGTGATGGAAGTTTACCTGCAGAGATTCACGGCAACCGTGCAGAAGAAGGCGGAAGCGTTGGTCAAAGCCGCCACTTAACCGCTTAGGCCGGGGACCTCTGCCTGTACGAATGGCTTCTTGAACTTCTATTCGCCGTTCGGGCACTGCGTCATCGGTTCGGCCTCTTTACCGCGCGATTGGCTTATCAGAATCCGCGGGCCATTGAATCGCAGGGCGCCGCTTTTGAATGGCGCAGTCTCTCAAGAACAGGTTGATCAGGTTCTGATAAGGCATTCCGAGTTCAGCCGCCAATTTCTTGAAGTAGTCGACAGCCACAGTGTCAAGACGAATGGTGATCTGGCGCTTGAGCTGACTGGCATAGGGGTTCTTACGGGATTTGGAAAAGTCATATTCTTTTCTCATTTGAGTCTCCAATACACTTCTTCTTCCTGCGTCGTTGCGCGCCTGGCGGAGATCAGGCGGATCACCGAGTCGGATTGCCGGTAGCAATGACTGACGATCAGACAGCGCGCCTGAAAGCTGTAGCCCAACAACAGGAAGCGGTCCTCGTCCTCCGAGTCGTCGATCAAGCGGGCACTTTCGTCCAGAAAAACGGTTTGTGCTTCCTCGAAAGAGACGCCATGCTTTACCAGGTTGGATCGTGCCTTCCGCCGATCCCAGGCAAACATGATATTGCCCACAGCATTATTATAGCAATATGAAGCTGCTGACGATGACTCCCTTGCCGTAACTGACTCACCGTTCGCCTTTGGAGCGTTGCGTCACCTTCACCAGGTTTCAGGATCGAGCCAGATCGAAGCAGCTGGCCTTTGCTTCGACGTGACTATTCATCGCGAAAGTGACGTTAAGCAAGAAGCGATTCAATGTAGTCTTGAGCACGCTGACGGACAGGCGCTCGAACGCTTCACACCGTATTCGAAGACCGAGTCCGGAGCACTCCAGTATGGAGAGGACTTCACTGCTGATCGCCACCGCCAGATTCTTGGGTTTGCCGGTTCGGTCCTCACTCTTGAAAACCAGGCGCTGCTAAGCTCACCAGCCCTAAGGCAACTGGGTGCGGCGGTCGACTCGCTCACACCGCGAGGCGGCCCGGGATTCCTGGTCCTGGAGGGCACAACTCAAGACTACGCCCAGGCCGCAGGAGGAGATGGAAAGTACACTGCCGAGTGGCGCGAGTATGCAGATGGGCAATTCAGGCATTGGGTCGCCGGCTTAACGGGCCAAAGCAACAACGAAAAGCCCGTCGAAATCGAGACGAATGGCTGCATAGTAACCGTCTGCGAGAACGAGGTCCTGACTGGCGAGGACGTAAGCGTTCGCGCAAGGGAAGGGCGAGCCGAGGCGATACCTTTGGCGAGACATGACAGCACGGTTTATCGAAAACGAGCCGAAAGTGCAACAAGAGTAATCAGCCGGTGTTGGCGAAGATGGGCCGCGGCAAATAGCGGCGCCCGAACTAGGCCGGCTGCTCCACCTTCGGCAATTCGCGCTTATATTTGCACTCGCCGTTCGGGCACTGCGCCACTGGACCGGCCTTGAGCCACTTTTCGATGAGGTAGCTGGAACCGCACTCGGGGCACTTCTCGGCGATGGGTTTGCCCCAGGCGACGAAATCGCAGTCCGGATAGCGGCTGCAGCCATAGAACGTCTTGCCGCGCTTGCTGCGCCGCTCCACTACCTGGCCTTCCGAGCAGTTCGGGCAGGCGACCCCGATGGTCTTCTGCTTGACGAATTTGCACTTGGGGTAGTTGCTGCAAGCGGTGAACTCGCCGAAGCGCCCTTGCTTGAGCAGCAGATTATTGCCGCACTGCGGGCATTTTTCATCCAGCGGCACGTCCGATTTCTTCTGTTCGCCGCCGATGCGCTTGGTGGTCTTACAGTCCGGGTAACCGGAGCAGGCGTAGAACTGCCCGAAGCGGCCTTTCTTCAGCACCATGGGCCGTCCGCAGTTCTCGCAGTATTCTTCGGCGTCCTGTTCGGTTAGCCCTTCGACGGTGCCGGGTTCGGGCGGAAGCTCGCGCGTGTTGGAGCATTCGGGGTAGCCGGAACAAGCGATAAATTTTCCAAAACGGCCCCACTTGATTACCATGGGTTTGCCGCATTTTTCGCAGTTCTCGCCGGTCGGCTCCTCCATGCGCTTGATGTCGGTCATATGGCGCTCGGCATGCTCGAGGTCTCTCGAGAAGCGCTCATAGAAATCCGACATGGCCTCGCGCCAGTCGATTTTGCCTTCTTCGATCTCGTCCAGCGTCTCTTCCATGCTGGCGGTGTACTTCACGTTGAAGAGGTTTTCGAAGCCTTCGAGCAGCAGGTCGGTCACTACCATACCCAACTCGGTGGGAACGAATTTGCCGCCTTCCTTCTTCACGTACTCGCGCTCCTGGATGGTGGAGAGAATCGAGGCGTACGTGGATGGCCGGCCGACGCCGTCCGATTCCAGCTCCTTCACCAGCGTGGCTTCGTTGTAGCGCGGCGGTGGCTCGGTGAAGTGTTGCTCGGGCAGGATCGCCTTGAACTTCAACTCCTCGCCCTCCACGACCGCAGGCAGGCGATGCTTCAACTCCTCATCGTCATCGTCCTTCTGATCCTTGCCTTCTTCGTAGACTTCCAGGAAGCCTTTGAACTTCGGCACACTTCCGGTGGCGCGGAACATATAAGTGGCGCCATCCTTGCCTTGGGCCGCGACGTCAATGGTGGTCTGGTCGAATATCGCCGGCGTCATCTGCGACGCCACAAAGCGCATCCAGATCAGCCGGTAGAGCTTCAGCTCGTCTTCCTGGAGATACGGAGCGACGTCATCGGGAGTACGCCGGGCCGAACTGGGACGGATGGCTTCATGCGCGTCTTGAGCGTCTTTCTTGCTCTTATAAACGTTGGGCGATTCCGGGCAGAACGGCGGGCCGTAGCGCTCTTTCACCAAGGCGCGCACTTCGTCCAGGGCGTCCTGCGACACGCGTGTGGAATCGGTTCGCATGTAGGTAACCAAACCCACCGAACCTTCGGTGCCCAGCTCCACACCCTCGTACAGCCGCTGCGCCAGCATCATGGTGCGCTTCACGCTGAAGCGTAGCTTGCGGGCGGCTTCCTGCTGCAGGGTCGAGGTGATAAACGGTGGAACCGGGTTGCGCTTCTTTTCCTTTGTCGAGACCGAATGGACCAGGTACTTGGCGCCGTCGACCTGATCCAGCAGGCTCTTGGCGGTGGCTTCGTCGGCGAGTTCGATGGCTTCGTCGTTCTTCTTGGTGAAGCGCGCCGTCAGCATTGGCGGCTTCTTGGCGTTGAGCTGGACGTCGATGGTCCAGTACTCGCGCTTGATGAAGGCACGGATCTCGCGCTCGCGGTCGACAATCAGCCGCAGCGCGACGGTCTGGACGCGTCCGGCCGAAAGCCCCCGCCGGACTTTATCCCAAAGGAGGGGCGAAATCTTGTAGCCCACCAGCCGATCCAGAATGCGGCGGGCCTGCTGCGCGTCCACCAGGTGCAAATTCACCGAACCCGGTTTCTCGAACGCCTTCTTGATCGCGCTAGAGGTGATTTCGTTGAACATCACGCGGAAGATCTTAGGCCCCTTCTTAGAGCCGTTCAGTTCTTCCTGCAGGTGGTAACAGATGGCCTCGCCCTCGCGGTCCGGGTCGGCCGCGAGGTACACGGAGTCCACGTCCTTGGCGGCCTGCTTCAGTTCGGCGATGAGCTTCTTCTTGCCTTCGATCACCTCGTAATGAGGCTCGAAGTGCTTCTCGACGTCTACTGCCAAATCCTTCTTAGGAAGATCCTTGATGTGGCCGAGAGACGCCTTCACGACGTACTGCTTGCCGAGATACTTCCCGATTGTTTTCGCCTTCGTCGGCGATTCGACGATGACGAGCGATTTTGCCATAGCTATCCTAAATCGTACGAATACTTACAGTTAGATGACGGATGAAGTCTACCACACTTTAACAAAGTTCTTGCCGGGGAGCTGGCGGACCAGACCTAACAACTCAAGTTCAAACAAGGCGGCAATTACCTCTGATGAGGTCAGAGTATCAAAAGTTTCGAGAAGTTCGTCAACATGGGCCGGCACGTCGGCCGGAATTTTTGCCAGCAGGGCGCGAGCGGCGCCGCCCAGCTCCGGCGGCAGACTGCCCGGTTCATCCTTCATTTCCAACGACATAACGCCCAACCGCGCCTGCGCCTTGGCGATCAGGAGGCGCCGGATTTCGGCTGGTAGTTCTACCAGGACGTCGTTCCACTCCTGGACCAGCTTGGCGCCCTGCTTGATCAGCAGGTTGGGCCCCCAGCTCATCTTAGAGGTGATGTTGCCCGGGACGGCGAAGACCTCGCGCTGCTGATCCAGCGCCATTTTGGCTGTGATAGCCGACCCGCTGTACTGCGCGCCCTCGACAACCAGGACTCCCACGCTCATACCACTGATGATGCGGTTGCGGATCGGAAAGTTCTGGGGATAGGCCGGCGAGCCCATGGGGAATTCGGACAACAGCAGGCCTTTTTGGGCGATCTCGTCGGCAAGCTTGCGGTTCTCGGCCGGGTAGACCAAGTCGACGCCGCAGCCGAAGACTGCCACGGTATCGCCGCCAGTGGCGAGCGTGCTGCGGTGGGCGGCGGTGTCGATGCCGCGAGCCATTCCGCTGGTGATGGTGAGGCCGGCCTGGGCCAGATCAGCCGAGAGGCGCTCGGCCGCGGCAGTCCCATAGGCGGTAGGCCGCCGGGTGCCGACGACACCGAGCATGACGGATTGGAGCAGTTCCAGGCGGCCGCGCGCGAACAGCACGATCGGCGGGTCGTAAACTTCCTTGAGCCGTGGCGGATAAGCCGGGTCTGACCAGGGGACCAGCGCCGCGCCGGTTTCGAGCATTTTCTGCTGCTGGTCAATGGCGTCGTCGAACGTGCAGCCGCTGGCGATGGTTTGGGCGACGCTGCCAGAAAGGCCCGCCGATTCCAGCTCTTCCCGCGACGCGCGGAAGATGGCGTGCGGCGAACGGAACCGGTCCAGAAGCTGGCCGGCTTTGCGCATTCCGAGACCGGGGATCAGCCGGAGCGCGAGCCAGTGCAGTTCTTCTTCCTTATTGATGGCGGGTGCAAGCACGGCTGTCGCATGTGTGGTGGGTGGAGGCGGGCTATGCTCTCCAGTTCTTTCGTGATATCCGGCGTGACCACTCCCTCATGGTCGTGGCTCGGCAAGATTCCGAGCCGCCCTAGGCGGTAAGCGGGACTAGTTCTTTCGTACTTGGCGCGGCCCCTCCGGCGGATTACACTAGCCCTTATGGACAAACCTACTCATCATGATGCGGAATTGATACTCAAGCTGTACGAACTGCGCCGCGAAGACCGGATGCGCAAAGCGCGGAACTGGCTGGCCGGCTACAAAGTCGGCACGCTGGCCGAACACCAGGCCGCTTGCCCGCCGGGATCGGATGCGGACGCTTCGTTCCGCATGGTCACCAGTTATTGGGATATGGCGGCGTCGTTCGTCACCAGCGGCGCGCTGAATCAAGAGCTGTTCCTGCAAAGCGGCGGCGAACTGCTGTTCATCTGGACCAAGATTTCGCCGTTGGTGGAGGAGACGCGCAAAGCTCTCGGTATGCCGCGTTATCTGGGCCATATGGAGCAAGTGGCTAAAATGCAGATCGAAAACATGAACAGAGCGAATCCCAAGGCCTACGAATCGATGGTGGCGCGGGTTCGGGGAATGGGCGCCTAAGCCAGCAATGCGGCGTGAAGCGGAGTTTTTTGGCGAGCGTGAAATGGACCTGGTCTATATCGCCAAGAAACTGAACGAGGCTTTGCGCCTGGAATCGGCGCTCACCGAATCGGGCGTGGATTATGCCGTTGAGACCGACAAGTACAGCGGCGGGGTGATCTTTCGCAGCGAGCGGATGGGCGCCTTTTTTTATGTGTTGCCGGAGGTGCTCGAACAGACCCGCGAGGTGATGCGGCAGCATGGGTTTCGATTTCGTGATTGGCAGCCGGAGTAAATTATGAAGAAACATCTGTTGTTGGGGATCGCCGGAATCGCTTTCGCCGGCGCGTTAGCCGCGCAGGAGGAGACCGGCGGCCTCACGGAGCGTTATCGCGCTACCGCCAACAAACTGATTGACGCGGCGCTGGCCGATCACGCCGGAATGGAACAACTCACTTATTTGTGCGACCGCATCGGCAACCGCCTGAGCGGCTCGCCGGCGCTCGAAAAAGCCGTTGTTTGGGCGGCCGCGCAGATGAAGGCCGACGGTCTGGTGAATGTCGTGACGCCGCCGGTAAAGGTTCCGCACTGGGTGCGCGGCAATGAGAGCGCCGCGGTGGTGGAGCCGGTGAACCGGCCGCTGACGATTCTGGGGCTGGGCGGGAGCATCGCTACGCCGAAGAAAGGCATCACCGCGCTGGTGGTGGCGGTTTCCAGCTTCGAGGAGTTGGAGAAGCTGGGCCGCGCCCAGGTGGCAGGCAAGATTGTTCTCTTCAATGTTCCGTACGAGGGCTACAACCGCACAGTGATTTATCGAACCGCTGGTCCGTCGCGGGCGGCGCGGCTGGGCGCCGTGGCGGCTCTGGTGCGCTCGATTACGCCGGTCAGCATTCAGTCTCCGCACACGGGCGCGCTGGAATATTCCGATGGCTTCCCGAAGATCCCCGCAGCGGCCGTCACCATCGAAGACGCGCTGTTGATCCAGAGGCTGCTGGATGCCGGCAACGCGGTGAGCGTGCACCTGGAAATGGACGCAAAGACGCTGCCCGACGCCGAATCCGCCAACGTGATCGGCGAAATACCGGGCCGCGAGCATCCCGAGGAAGTGGTCGACATCGGCGGCCATATCGACTCCTGGGATGTCGGTGAGGGCGCGCAAGATGATGGGTCGGGAATCATCACGGCTTTGGAAGCCGCGCACCTGATTCACGAGTTGGGGCTCGAACCACTGCGCACCATCCGCGTTGTCTTTTGGACCAACGAGGAAAACGGCGGCGCGGGCGGCGATGCCTATCGCGCGTGGATCGGCGACGCGGTGAAGAATCACGTGGCATCCATCGAGATGGATGGCGGCGCGGAGAAACCGATCGGCTTTGGGCTCAGTACCACCGGCGATCTGCAGGCGATGCTGACGAAGACGCGCGAGATCGGCCACCTGCTGGACCGGATCGACGCCGGTGCCATCCAGATCGGTGGCGGCGGCGCCGACATCGCGCCGGTGATGATGGAGGGCGTGCCGGGCCTGGCTCTGCGAACCGTGGGCACGCGATACTTCGACTGGCACCACACGCGTGCCGACACCGTGGACAAGATCCGGCCTGAAGATCTGCGCGCCAACATCGCAGCCATGGCCGTGATGGCGTACGTGCTGGCCGACATGCCGGAACCGCTACGGCAGGTCACGCCGTCGACGCGCTAGTCGAAGGCGCTGTGTTAGCCTGACTGCTCAAGGGCTCACACATGCAATTCACCCTCTCCCGTCGCGATTGGATGCTCGCCGCTGCCTGCTGGACCGAGGCGTTGCGCGCGCAAACCGCCGCGAAGTTCGCCTGGTTCGATCCGGCTACTGCGGCTGAAATTAAAGCCATTGCCGCGCAGATCATCCCTGATGACGACACGCCGGGCGCCGACCGCGCGGGCGTGATCTGGTTCATCGACGGCGCGCTCGCTGGCTACGATCAGGATAAACGCGAGATCTACAAGCGCGGGCTGGCCGATGCGCAGGCCAAGCGAGCCCAGTTATTTCCCGGTTCGGCGAACATCGCCGGGCTCTCCAGCGTGCAACAAATCCAACTGCTCAAGGCCATCGAGCAGACCGAGTTCTTTCAGGAAGTGCGGCGGCACACGATTCTCGGCTTCTTCGGACATCCCAAGTATGGCGGCAATCGCGACATGGCCGGCTGGAAACTGATCGGGGTCCAATACTCCGCGCGCTATGAGCCGCCATTCGGCTACTACGACGCCGAAGCCACGGGAAGGAAACTGAAGTGAGCGACGCCAAGTACCGCCCGAACGAGGTAGTGGACTTCATTGTCGTGGGCGCCGGCGCGGCAGGCGGTGTTGTCGCCAAGGAACTCTCCACAGCCGGTTTCAAAGTGGTGGTGCTGGAGCAGGGGCCGTGGTTTCAGACCAAGGACTTCATGCATGATGAAGTCGCGGTCCTGTACCGCAGCGCCTTCACCAACGATTTCAAGAAGCAGCCGAACACGTTCCGCAAGACGGCCGCCGAGCCCGCGAAAATCCAGCCCGCGGTGGAATATGGCCGCATGGTCGGCGGCGGCTCGGTGCACTACACCAGCAACTATTGGCGCTTTCATCCGGAGGACTTCCGGGAGCGGTCGGCCGTTGGCGCGGTCCCGGGCGCGGACCTTCGCGACTGGCCCATCACTTACGACGATCTGGAACCCTATTACACCAAAGCCGAATGGGACCTTGGGATCTCTGGGCAAGGCGGTTCGAATCCGTTCGACGGCCCGCGGTCGAGGCCCTACCCGCTGCCGCCGATGCCGGTGAAATCGTCGGGCGTGCTGTTCGAGCGCGCGGCGAAAAAGTTGGGCCTGCACCCGTTTCCCGCGCCGATGGCCGTGATTTCGCAACCGTATCACGGACGCGCAGCCTGCTCGCATTGCGGATTCTGCGAAGCCTTTGGTTGCGAGATGAACGCCAAATCCAGCACGCTGGCTGCACTGGTTCCGCTGGCCGTGAAAACCGGCCGCTGCGAGATCCGCCCGAACTCCTATGTCCGGAAGCTTGAAGTCGGCAAGGACGGCCGCGTGACTGGCGCGATCTACTTCGACGGCAGCGGCCGCGAGATTTTTCAGCGCGCAAAAGCCGTCGTCGTTTCCGCCAACGGCGCCGAAACCCCGCGCTTGCTGCTGATGTCAAAGTCGAACAGGTTCCCGCAGGGCCTCGGCAACTCCAACGGCAACGTCGGCAAATATCTGATGTTCGACAACGGCGCCATGGCCATGGGCTATTTCGAGCACCCGTTAAACGAATACAAGAGCATCGCCGTCACCCGCGTGCTGCATGACTACTATCGCTCCGACCCCAAGCGCGGTTTCTACGGCGGCGGCGGCTTGGACGCCCGGTTCGATTACTATCCCGCCGGCTTCGCGCTAGCCGGAATGCCTTCGGACATGCCCCAATGGGGCGCCGAGTGGAAGCGCGCCGTCGGCCAATACTACACGCACGTCGGCGGCGTGCTGGCGCATGCCAGCAGCCTCTCAGTGGAGCAAAACAGCATCTCGCTCGACGACAAGGTGAAGGACGCCTGGGGCCTTCCCGCCATGCGCGTCACGTTCAAGAACCATCCGGACGATTTGAAAGCGGTCGACTTCCTGATCGAAAAGCAGAAGGAGATCCTGGAGACGGCCGGCGCCAAGAAGGTCTGGGTCGACCTGTCTGGCACCGGAGACGTCACTTACTCGCGCCACTTGATGGGAACCTGCCGCATGGGCGAGGATCCGCGCTTGAGCGTCGTGGACAAATGGAACCGCGCGCACGACGTCCCCAATCTATTCCTGGTGGACGGCAGCAGCCTGGTGACTTGCGCGCGCCAGCAGCCCACGGCCACCATCCAGGCCCTGGCGTACCGTGCCGCCGAGCACATCGGCCAAGCGGCACGTCGCGGCGAGATATAATACCGGGCGCAGCAAGAATAGGAGACTAACCATGGCATCGGAATTGACGCGGCGAGAAACTCTGGGGCTGGCAGCGGCCGGCGTGCTGGCGCTGACCGATTGGGCCGTGCCCGCGATGGCGCAAGGCGAAGAGGATATTCCGTTCATCGATTATCCGGCGAACTACAAGTCTGGCGGTCCTCCCGGCGCGGCCAATCGCTTCCTCGATATCCGCACCATCGATGGCCATATCACGCCTAACGACAAGTTTTTTTGGATCCAGCACTACAATCGCCCAGAGATCGACGGCAATGCCTGGCGCCTGAAACTTACCGGCATGGTCAACAAGCCGATGGAGCTTTCGTTGTCCGACATCAAGGGCATGAAAGCAACCGAGTTGGTAAACGGCTACGAGTGCTCCGGCAACAGCAGCCGCTTCTTTGACGGGCTCTCCTCCTGCGGGCGCTTCAAGGGCGTGCCACTGCGCGACGTGCTGAAACATGCGGGCATCGGCGAGAAGGCCCGCGAAGTAGTGTTCTTCGGCACCGATCGCGGCAAGGAAAAGGTGGTGTTTCGCGAAAACACCTTCAACCTGGAACAGCAGTTTGCCCGCAGCATCACGGTGGAGAACGCGCTCAAGCCGGGCCCGCTGCTGGCTTACGAATTGAATGGCCAGGCGCTCACCCGCGATCAGGGATTTCCCGTCCGCCTGATCATGCCGGGCTGGTACGGCGTTTGCAACGTAAAGTGGGTCTCCGAAATTCATCTGATGGAAGACCGTTTCCTGGGCAACTTCCAGGCTCGCTGGTATCGCAATCTGTGGGGCGTTGGCGGCACCGGAGGCGACACGGATCCCGGCACGCAGTGGGTGGAAACCGAAGTCACGCGCATGCAGTTGAAGTCCGTGATCTCGCGCGTCCGCAAAACCGCAGCGGGATATCAGGTGTTTGGCTTCGTTTTGAACGATGGCACGCCGCTGAAGTCTGTCGAGGTCAGCGTCGACGGGGGCAACTGGCGGCCCGCCGCTCTGGACAAAGGCAACACCCAATATTCCTGGAAGCTGTTCACCTTCGACTGGAAAGACGCCACGCCCGGCGAGCACACACTGGTCTCGCGCGCCACCGATCGCGACGGCAACGTGCAACAGACCGAGGCCGACCTGAGCCGGAAGAAGACCTTCCTTGAAGACAACGGCCAGTTCGTGCGCAAGATCAAGATTGCTTAGCGCGCGGCTACTTTAGAAGATCGGCGACGGCCGCCAAGCCGGCCTTCGCGCAAGCATCGTCCTGTTGTTGATTCGACCCGGCGCTTCCGACGCCGCCAATGATTTCACCGCCCGCCCGGATGGGCACGCCGCCGCCTAAGGCCAAAATGTCGGCAACATTGCGCTGTGGAAGCAGAGCTGGGTCGTCGATGGTTCGCTTCTGAAACTCCAGCGTAGTGCTGCGGAACATGCGGGCGGTGTAAGCTTTGCGCCGGGCCATCTCCGCCGTCTCCGCGACGGCCGCCTCATCGCGCAGGATCACCAGCACCTGTCCGGCGCGATCGATCACGGCCGCCGATGTGTGGAATCCCTGAGCCCTGCACTCGGCGAGCGTCGCCTCGGCAATGGTCTTCGCCACACTCAGCGATAGGTTACGCTGCATGACCAGTCCTTGTGCCGGTGCGAAGCCCTGTGCACTTGCCCCTCCAGCTGCCATCAGCGCCATGCAAACTGCCATCCAGAGTCTCAGCATCATAATCGTGCCTCCCGTCAGCGGACAATTATACTCGTGTTCGCCGGTAGCGATCCGCCGCTCGCCGATTGGGTGTTTGTTCCGGAGACGTCGCGCCCCAAACTGAAACCACGAGGTCAATCAATATGCACACAGCAAATCATCGAGCACACAAGGGTATGGGCATGGAAGGTTGGATGGCACGTTGGTACACATCCACCACCGGCAAGGACATGGAGCAGTTCCAGAAACTGGCGCGCGAAATCGCGGCCGAAATCGAGCCCGGCAGCAAGATCCTGGAAGTGGCGCCGGGACCGGGCTTCTTGGCCATCGAATTGGCGAAACTAGGCAGGTTCGAAGTCACCGGCCTCGACATCAGCAAAACGTTCGTCGAAATTGCGCGCGCGAACGCGGCGCGTGAGGGCGTCAAAGTCGACTTCCAACGCGGCAACGCGGCGGCGATTCCCTTCGAACATGGAACTTTCGATCGCATCATCTGCCGGGCGGCGTTCAAGAACTTCGCCGAGCCGGTGGAAGCGCTACGCGAAATGCGGCGGGTACTCAGACCCGGCGGCAAAGCGCTCATCGTCGACCTAAGGAAGGACGTGCCGATGAGCGTCATCGAAGAACACGTCGATCATATGAACCTGAGCCTGCCGTCCACGGTGTTCACCAAATGGACGTTCCGCCTGCTGCTGCTCAAGCGCGCTTACAGTAACAGCCAATTCGAGGAATTTGTGAAGCAGAGCGGCTTTACGAAATCGCGCGTCGACGTGGCCGACATTGGTTTCGCCGCGTGGCTCGAGAAGTGATCTAACGGGACGCCGACGTCGCCTCGGCCGCCTTGCCGACAATCTTCAGGAATTCGTCGTTCGTCCCGACGCGTCCGTGAATCGGCACGTGGCGCTCGACGTCCAGTTTTTCCAGCCGCATGTTTTGATAGAGCGTCAGCATGCCGGGTGTCGGAGCGGGCAGCGGCCGGCCCGGCGCAGGCGGCGAGTACAGGTCCGCATTGATCAGGATCTTCTCCTTCGGCAGGTAGACCATCAGCATGTCCGCTGCATGGTTACCCTGCCGGTAGGACGGATCTTCCAGCGCATAGGCGACGTCCTGAACGTGATCGATATCCATGTTGCGCACGCCGTCGCTGATGGTGTTCTTCGCGTTCACCGTCTCGATCGGCGCGGGCCGCCGGCTGATCATGAACATGGGATAGTAGGTGGCCAGACGGTCCGGCTGCAGCGTCCATCCGCCGGGATGGAAGAGGATGTCCAGGTAGTAATCCTTGTTCGATTCGTGCGTCACCACTGTCGTTCCTTGCGCGAGATACGTGCGCAGTCCGCCCGCGTGGTCGAAATGATGATGCGTGTTGACCACGTAGCGGATCGGCTTGTCCGGCACCAGGCGGTTCACTTCGTTGATCACCGCGAGCGACCGCGCTTCGCTCAGCGGCGCTTCCACCACCGCGACGAAATCCTTGAACTCTACCAGCACGCTGTTGTGCGTCCCGCCCGCGAGCAGCCACACGCCATCGGCGAGCTTCTGCGACTCGACGCGCACCGGCGAAGCGACGGCCACGCGCACGGCTTCGGGCACAGTCAGCGCGGCAACTTCAACGTTTGGCTTCGCTTCGCTGACTTTGATCTCGTAGATGTTGTGCGCCGGGTTCAGCACCGGATCGCCCATGTGCACGTGAATCAAACCGGGGAACTGAATGCCCCCGAAATCCTTGTACTGCGTGTAGCGGTACTCATACAACAGATCGCCGTAGACTGGATTAGGAATCCAGGTAGTGACAAGTTCTACCAGATTGTGGTCATTAACGGTGGCGTTCACCCGATACTTGCCCAGCGCCTTGAAGGAAACGATGGTGACTTTTCGGCCGTTGCCCGAAAGACCCCCGTCCGACGGCCCTACGATGGGCTGCGTAATCGCCGTAGCATTGCCCGCCGCCAGCGCAGCCTTCAAAAATCCGTGCGGTGTCAGCATGATCTCCAATTGCCGCAGCTCTGCGACGGGCGGACCTTCCAGATAGCGACCGGGTTGCGGCTGCACCGTATCGCCCCGCAGGTTCCAAGCGAAGCCCCCAGCCGACAACGCTGTGATGTGCTCTTCCTTAAGCGGCAGACGCCCCTGCGTCGGATTGTTGCCCTGCCGGCGCGTGCGCTCCTCGCGTGACGTCATGGCATCGTAGTCGATCACGCGCGTGTAGCTGGAAACCTCAACACGCGGCCAGTCGCTAGTCAGGTTGTAGCTCTGGCCGACGGCGGAGTCCCAACCGCTGCCGGAGTACTCGACGGTCTTCAGATTCGTCGCGCCCATCGTGCGGGCTGCGGTTTCCAAAACACTGCGGACGTCCTGTGCATACGTCGGGCCCGCCATCAAAGCTAGAACAACAATCGATTGTAGGCGCACGTGGCCTCCTTTTGCGCTATCGCGCCGCTTTCGACTTTTCGGCTAACCGCGCTGCCTCGAGGATGTCCACCAGGCCGTAATTCCCTTCGTGACAGGCGTACTCAAAGATGGGTCCCTTGGTCTTATTCATGAGAAGTTCGCCCGACCATGGCTTGGTCCAACTGCCTGGATCGTCCACCGTGAACCGGTAGACGATGGTGTCTTCGGAGATGCGCGTGAACCGCTCCACCACGTGCAGCCGCGGACTGGAGAAAATGTCCTGCCGCGCGGTCGCAGGCGGACCGCGGAAGTTCGTTTCAGCGTTGAAATTGCTGGAGTCCACCACCAGCGTGTCGCCCTCCCAATGCCCGCGCGAGTCGCCGCCGAGTTGATGGATCGCAGCCGGGATGTGCGGGGTGCCGTCCAGTGGAATCACCCGGACGTCGTGCATCATTTCGGTAAGAATGGTGACCTGCCCTGGCGTCTGCAGGATCTGTACGTTGGCGTTATAGGTAGAGCCGAGCATCGGCGGGCCGTCGGCGCCCCACGTGATGCAGCGCTCGGCCAGCGATCGGACCTCGGCGCTTTCCGAGGCGGCGCGACGCTTCGCGATCGCGGCTTCCTCTGCTGCGCGTTTCTCGCCTTCCGCTGACAGCGGCGGGATCCGGCCATCCGGCGGATCGAAGATGATTGACGTCCGCCGGCTCACGGCGTCCTTGTCGTTCTTCTCGCCCTGCCAGATCACGTTGTCGTAGTGAATGTCGTTGGCCGCCTGGCTGTGTTCCTTTTCCAGTTTCTTGCGCTCGATCGCAACCGCCTCGGCCTCGGTATAGAACTCCTTGGTCCCAAGTTCCTTCGGACGCTCCAAAGGGATGAAGGTAGCGTTGGACCAATAGCCCGACAGATCAGGCTGGCCGTCGGATGTGCGCGGCGGCGTCCAGTTCGCGCCGTTTTTGGCCGCGGCCGGTTCCGCGGCCGGCGACGATGCGGCCAGGAAAGCGACGCCCAGGGCGGCGGTCGCCAGAACGTGAAGTCGAAGGCTCATACGAGGCTCTCCTTCCTTCATGGGATCATCTCACGTTGCGGGCAGAAACGCGACCCACCCCGCCTTCTTCCCCGCTTGCATTTTTTCCAGCGTTTAACATTTGTCTCTTCTGGCGGACCAGTGCTATATTGGCGGTCTCTACCGGAAGTCGCATATGCATAGGGTTTTGCGGTTAGCCGTTGTGGCGTTCTTCTTGTCCGGACTTGGGACCTACGCCCAGGACCCCGATCCGGTAGAAGGCATTCCGGTCACAGACCCACTGGTGATTGCCAAGTGCAGCGTCTGCCACCACGAGGACCACAACGGAAACCTAAGCCGCATTTCCTGGGAGCGCACTACACCCGAAGGATGGCAGGAGGTGATCCGGCGCATGGTGCGGTCGAACGGCCTGCGGTTGACGCCTGAGGAAGCGCGCGCCATCGTCAAGTCGCTGAGTGCGAGTCATGGCCTCGCGCCCGAAGAGGCCAAACCCGTGCTTTACATGGCGGAGCACACGATTCCCGATGAAGTCTATCCAATCCCCACGATGCGGACCACCTGCGGTTCCTGCCACGCCTTCGGACGGCCGGCATCCTGGCGGCGATCCCCTGACGAATGGAAGTTGCTGCTGAATATGCACATCGGCTACTACCCCAATGCCGAAGGTGAGGCCGCTTGGCGGCGCAGAGAAGGAGAGGATATCTTCGCCGGTGCTGGCCCCGATGCACAGGCCGCGCCGAAACCGAAACTCGTGGATCTTGCCATCGACTATCTGTCAAAGAACTATGCATTGCACACGCCTGAATGGGCTGCATGGCGCGCTAGGATGCGGGCGCCCAAACTGGCGGGAACCTGGCTGGTAACAGCGCACCTTGCCGGGCATGGCGATTATTACGGCGAACTGGTCGTCGCGCCAGGCTCGGCGGACGACGAATTCAACACGACGATCAAACTTCAGCCCGCGGCCGGCGGCGCAGCGATCGAACGGCAAGGCCGCGCGGTGGTCTATTCCGGCTATGCCTGGCGCGGACGCTCCATGGGGACGCCCTCCGGCTCGGTGCCCGGCGACGTGCCCGCGGAAATGCACGAAGCCCTTTGGATATCGCCGGACGAGTTGCAAGGCAGTGGCCGCTGGTTCTGGGGCTCGTACGACGAATTCGGTTTCGACGTCCAGCTGCAGCGCTCCTCGGGCGCGCCGGTTCTGCTGACCGTCGACCGCCGTGCGCTGAAAGCCGGTTCCGAAGGCCAGCGCGTTCGCATCTTCGGCGACAGCCTGCCGAGCCAAATCTCGCCGGCGGACGTCGACTTCGGGCCGGGAATCAAGGTGCGGAGCGTTGTCTCGAACACTTCGCGCGACGTGGTGGTCAACGTGGATGTCGCGGCGAACGCCATCTCCGGAAGGCGCGACGTTGTGGTTGGGCACGCTAACCTCCCCAGCGCGATCGCGGTCTACGACCAGATCGACTACATCAAGGTGCTCCCGGAAAACTCGCTCGCGCGATTAGGCGGCGGATCGCAGCACCAAAAGGGTTATCAGCAGTTTGAAGCCGTGGCCTACAATCGCGGCGCCGACGGCCAACCTGGCACCGCCGACGACATCGAATTGGGACCCATCGACGCGACGTGGTCCGTCGAAGAGTTTTATGAGCGGTTTGACGATGACGACAAGGAATTCGTCGGCTCGCTGAGCAGCGCCGGCTTGTTCACGCCCGCCCTCGACGGACCCAACCCGCAGCGCAAGCAGACGCGCGACAATTACGGAAACGTTTGGGTAGTGGGCACGGCGAAGAGCGAGCGGAATCGCGAAGGTAAGCCATTAATCGGCAAATCGTACCTCGTCGTCGCGCCTCCCCTGTTCGTCGTCTGGGACCGGGAAATCGACCAGTGAAAGGGGACTCATGAAGCATCTGCTGCCCATCAACAAGAAGGCCCAGCGCATCGAACAATACGCTGCATCGAAGCCTGCCGCATCCCAGAACGAAGACGTCTTCGCCCTCCAGGGCGAGAACAAGCCCACGCCTGGAATGCACGTCCCCACCGGCTGCAGCTTTGTCTTCTCGCCCGGCTGGGAGGTGGACGCCGCGGGCGGCGCCGCCGGCCTGTGCGCTCCGGTGGAACGCGACATCTACGACTGCTGGTTTAGTTGTTATTGGCCGGCCCAGGTGCCGGATCACTTGAACAATGCGCCCGATTGGACCGCCAAGTGCGCCTCCGCCACCAAGGACTGGCGCAATCTGGACTTGATCTACCCATGAAGAATGTCCTAGCCGTTTTCGTCCTTGCCTGCGGCGGCGTACAGGCCGGCAACATCTTTCTGGGCGCACATCCGGACGGCGTTCTGGTGGTCGACGAGGCCTCCGCGCAGGTCATCGACCGATTTCCAACAGAGGCCGGGCTGCCGACGGGAATGCGATTGTCCTATGACCGCAAAAAGATTTATCTCACCAGCGGCGATCGCGCCGGCATATCGGTGGTGGACATCGCTACCCGCAAAGTCATTAATCATTTCGCGCTGAATTCAGGCAACCGCCAGTTTCGCTTCAGCAGCGGCGTCGCACCTGATCCCGAAGACAAACTGCTTTACACCGTGCTCACCGAGATCGACAAGAAGATTGACCGCTTCGAAATCGGAACGCCCAAGTACGCGGTCATCGACCTGGCCCAAAAGAAAATCATCCGCACCGTCGACATCGCGCCCGAAGACGAAGAAGCCAACGTCAACACGGGAGACAGTTTCTTCCGTCCGCTCTTCTTCGTGTCACCGGATGGAAAGTATCTGTATCAGTTCCGCGACAGCGTCGTGGTGTTGGACACAACCACATTCCAGGTCGTCGGCCGGATCCCGCTCGCTAAGCCGAATTTTCCGGGCGTGGTCGAAGTGGGCGTCGGGTCCGCCCTGGAATCGCTCAATGAGCCCGGTTTCTACACCTCGGTCTTCAACGCAGTGGATCCATCCGTGCGCCGCAAGATGTTCGGAATCGCCCGGTTTAACTTGAGCACGCGCGATTATGAATTTTCCCCGATCGGCCCCGCGCCCGATGGAATGCTGGGCTTAGAGGTGACGCCCGATCGGAAGACGGCTTACACCGTCGCGAGCAACGGGGAATATGGAACGCGCCGCTGCGAGTTCTGGTCGATCGATCTAACGCGCCACGTGCGCACGCGGACGCGCGAGTTTCCGTGCCGCCCGCGCTTTAGCTTTTCCATTTCGAGCACCGGCAAGGAACTCTACATCTACGGTGCGGGATTTCAAATCGAGATCTACGACGCAGCGACGCTGGAACTCAAACGGACAATCGATCTCCACAACGACGTGACAATGGCCGGAATCGTGGTTGCCCCCTAGATTAGCGGCCGCGGGGGATTCGCTCGTCCCGCATGGCCGCCTGCCACGCAAAGACGGCAAGCACCACTGCCGACTGCCGCACATCTTCGATCTTGACGGCGTCTGCGAAGTCGGCGTTGGTGTGCCGCGTGTGCACGTCGTAGTTTTCGAAGTCCTTGATCGTTGTGAAGGCCGGCACGCCCGCCTGGACGAACGGCACATGATCCGTGCTTCCAATCCCCTCGATCACGTTCCGCCGCATGCCCAGGCTGGCTAGCGGCTTGAGCCAAGCGTCGAAGATCTGCTTCGCCGCCGCGTTTTCCTCCATGTAGAAGCCGTAGGTCTTGCCGGTCCCCGGATCGTCGTTCAAGTAGACAGCGATGCGGTCGCGCGCCGCCTTGTCCGCAAGATGCTGCGCCACCCAAGCCCGGGATCCGACCAAGCCTTGCTCTTCGCCTCCCCAGAGGGCGACCCGGATGGTCCGTCGCGGCGAGGCGTGGAGCGCAGCCAGAATGCGCATCGCTTCCATCGCGGCCGAGACTGCATCTGCGTTATCCGTCGCGCCGGTGGCCGTGTGCCAGGAGTCCAGGTGAGCGCCCACCAGAACGACTTCGTCTTTGAGCACAGGATCCATGCCCGCGATCTCGGCCACAACGTTGTCACTATCCAGGCGGTCTTGAGTGAAGCGGGCGCCGACCTCAAGGCGGAGCTTCAGCGGCTCTCTGGCCTTCGCCAGGCGGACGAGCATGTTGTACTGTTCAGCCGCCAGCACCAACATAGGCACCGCATCCGGGGGCGTCTCCCGGTTACCCTGGACACGCACGGTACCGTGCTGCGTGGCCGATGGAGTGAGCGCGGCTCCCGCCCCGTACTTCTGAAGACGTGAGAGGATCTCGCGCTGGGTCGCCCGGCTGGATGGGCCAGGAAAGGGAGGGTTCCCGGTTTTGACAGGTTCGGCACCCTCGGACGGATCCGGCCGGTCCTTGCGAAGGAACTCCGTCTGGGGACGCGCCGTCAGGACGATGGCGCCGTGGAGACGGCTGCCGAGCGCGTCGATCTCCTCGATGGTGCTATCGCCGACATAGACGGGCGTTCCCGTCAAGACGCCAGTGGTCGATGGCGACCAAGCCGCAGCGTACCCTTCGAGTGGCATGTAGCGCGGCGCCGTCATCTCTAGTGTGAACTTCTCCAGGGTCCAGGCGGGGCCGAACTTGAAAGGCTCGAGGTGCGGGTTCGCCAGCCCCCACTGCCGGAAGCGGTCCAAGGCCCAGCGGGCGGCCTTGTCGTACGCGGGAGACCCTGAAAGCCTCGGCCCGAGAACGTCCGTCAGCGTGTAAAACAGATCCGACGCCCCGGAGTGGTCCAGCCCTTCGGCCCGGATTCGAGCGATCATTGCCGCGTCCACCGTTTCCTGCGCAGTCGCTTCCGATTGCAGCGACCCGACGACCATCGCAGCTGCCGCTAGCAGCATAAAAGTTTCTGTTCGAGCCAATCGCATGATCTCCTTCCTTGCGTTCCAGGTGGCAGGGAGCGGCCGCCTCATCTTACAATACTTTCTCCTTCATACGGCGCGTCGGGCAAATTGGTTGGCCGGTGAAATCCCCACCCCTCCGGAGTCGCTCCGGAACAGGATGAACACCCCCAACCTGGGAGGCCTCTTGCCGGGGCGATTTCGATCAGAGCGTAGGTGCCGGTTACATCCGCCGCGATGCTATACTCGGAAATGCGGCGGCTCCCGCCGTTCTTTCGGGGCGTGGCTCAGCCTGGCTAGAGCGCCTGGTTCGGGACCAGGAGGTCGGTGGTTCGAATCCACTCGCCCCGACCAATCTTTTCAATAACTTGGCAAGCGCCCTTCCCCTTCCTGTTTCGGTGCTGTAGGTAAATTTGTAGACAATAGTTTCTTTCCCGACCAGCGTTTCCGCGCTCCTAGCATTCACCACGATGTTGCTCCCGCCGGATGAACTAGCGAGTCTGTTGAAAGTAGACTTGGTTTTGTCCTTAGATCCTCGCTATGTCGGGTGGAATAATTGGATTTATCTCCCGACGTGGCCTTATTGAAATGCACGTGATCTCTGATGCATTCCTCGTATGCACCCTTCTCGCCCTCCAAAGTTGTGCGCCTTCGTTCCCAGTGAACCAAGATCTCAACGCGGAACTCGCGCAGCGTTCCCGCAGTGAGGGTTTGGCGATAATCACCACGTGGCCGTCATCCGGAACTCTACCTGTAGCCTACTTCGATCATAGGTGGGAAAAACTCAATTGTTGCAGTCGGACTTCGGACACCTGGGTGACTACAGGCGGTCGGCAACTAATTTCCGTAGAACACTCCATTCCAAGCACCGCTGAACTAAAATCTGGGAATCCTGGTGTTCTCTTGTCCTATGTAAAGCCGAACGTCGTCCTTTTCGACCTGAAGGGAGTGGAGCGGCGCCGCCTTACGATCCGAATTAGCGCTGCTTTTCTGGCCGTGTCGGCCGACGGAAAGATGATGGCCTTTACGGGCGAACGTGAGCCACTGCCCCCGACGATTTCAGATTCGATCCAAAACGCAGACGGCTCCACGAGCCGGGTTCGAGGTCTCCTGTTTGGCTCCCTTGGCTCGGCGTCCTTCAGTAAAATCTATTCTCTACCAGAGGAACGCTTCGCGGCAACAACTGGCGAACGACCACAAACTATCGCATGGTCTCCGGATGACAACGAGATAGTTTATGGCAAAGACGGCAAAATATTCATCTACAACCTGCAAAAACATTCATCTCGCGAGCTCGCCAGAGGGTCCAACCCGCTGTGGTCTCCAGATGGGCTTTGGATCTCGTATCGCGGGCAGCAGGGTGAGGCGATGCTAATCGCCCCATCGGGTCAGAGGCAACAGCAGATCTTGCCGGGACGAAAGATCCAGCACGCGTTGCACTGGTCGCCAGATGGACGCTACCTTTTGCTAACATTCTTGAGCGAAAGCGTACCGTGGGCGAGTCTCGCAGTCTGCCGTCTCAGTGACGGCGCGATCACCTCGATTGGTGAGCCTGGCCTCACGACCCTAGGACTAGACGATGCGGGCAGCGATTGGGTCTTGATGGGACCCCAGCATTGACCGCTGCGCCGATGTTTAGAGAGATGTGTGCGTTTGACAACCAGACTTGGCCCACGCAAGTCCGTTCGATTTCAGATTCAGGACCTCGGTTATTTGCGGCGCCTGTCAAAACTTGTAGTGAAAAATGTAGTGACTGCGGTTAAACGCCATTCTCAACGTTGCCCAACGGTGAGCAAGATTTGACGATCTAACCGACGGTACTTGACGTGTAGCGTGACAGCTGTATGATTCAACGATTCAACTGACGCTGATGAATCCGTTCAGGCTTAACAAATGTGAATGTCAACTGAAGAATGGATCTTCCGCATTTTCGGTGCAGCTCAAGGCGCCATGGCCCGGTACGGCAGCACTCGCGCGCGGAGCAGTTGGAATCCAGCGCGCCCATACATCTGCCGCTTAATGGCCTTCAGCCGGTTGATCTGTCCTTCGGTTTGCCCGTTGCTCCAGGGACTTTCCACAGCTGCGAGGACTGCCTGAAAGTCTTTCCTTAGACCATAGGCAAACCGAATGAGCGGGCCGATGCCGGATTGGGTAATCCTCTGGGGCGTGCAATGAGTGTAGATAGATTTGTGATGACGAAAGCACCTGCTTTCCACTGGCCCCAACAAGCTTCAACCAAGTTTCCACCACCTGCTTTGAATTCAATGGCTTGGAAGCCACTGATTGTACGGCGGCTTTCAGAAAATGCCGAATCAGGTTCGGGACCAGGAGGTCGTTGGTTCGAATCCACTCGCCCCGACCAATTCCTTCAATAATTTGGAAGTAACGGCCAGGCACTTTCTGCGTGCTAAAGTACACTCGTGGGTGGATAGTTGGGTGGGTAATTCATCAATCGTTAACCCCCTCCGCTCGTCGTTGCGGGAGTGCATTCACCCCCAGCCGGCTCGATCTATCAAGGGGTTGTCTGTTTTGCTGACAGGCAATGGGCTCAACGGGACTCCTGGCCAGAAGCCAGGCGATCATCACATGAAGCACTCGCGACCATTCGAACTCGTGATCCTCTGGCCGGCGCTCGTCTCCGCAGTATCGAGCGAAGTGGCAACTCATCGAAGCCGAGTGCGGATCCTTAGTGTCCACCGGGCCCGTCAATCCAACCGGGAGTTCGGTTAGACGACGTTTTAGATCCGCTTGGCAAGCGTGACGGGTGGGACAAGCTGAATTTCTTTCTGCAGATAAATGATCATCCGAGTTTTTCAATGCTTTTCAGTGATCCGGAATGTGCGAATCCCGGCACGTCTTTGACGACCCCGATTCTCGGCCAAATCTTGGCCGCCGGCGTTTGTCCGCGAGTAGTACAATGCGCTCTCAGGTATGTTTTTGATTCCCACGCTGGGCCAAGGCGGGCCCCGGTGCGCTGGGATCGTTCCGAGGAGGCCCTGAAATGTCTCGAACTTCTGATTGGCGGGTGATTCGTCGAGTGCTTCTCACTATCGAGTACTCTGAATTGCGCGAAAGTCTAGCGAATGGTTGCCGGGTGCTGTTCAGAGCGCCGAAATCCGAACATGGAAAGCGAATGGGAAGTGTGGACACAGTCCACGGGCAAAAGCGGAACGTGCGCCTCCACGTGCTTGGCTTGCTTATCATGGCGGCGTCGGTTCCCGGCTCTGGACAGTGGATCAACTACCCGACGGCCGGCGTACCGAAAAACGCCGACGGGACTCCTAATCTGAACGCCCCCACGCCGCGATTCCCGGATGGGAAACCGGACTTCTCCGGCATCTGGCACGCCGCGACGATCAATAAGTGCAATCCGGCGACAGGCGAATTCTGCGGGATCGAAATCGGGGGCTCACCACTTGCACTGAACATCGGGAAAGACTTGCCCGGTGGTCTCCCGTACCAGCCCTGGGCGGCCGAACTCGTGAAGCACAGATACAGCAAAGACGATCCACACGTTCGCTGCCTCCCTGATAATCCTCCGCGAACATGGGTAATGCCTCACCTTACGAAGATTGTGCACACTCCCCAGTTGCTCGTGATGCTCTATGAGGTGAACGCGATGTACCGGCAGATTTTCATCGACGGACGTCCTCTCCCGGAGGATCCCAACCCTTCGTGGAACGGGTACTCGACCGCCAAATGGGACGGTGACACGCTCGTGATCCAGACGAATGGCTTCCGAGACGATCTGTGGATCGACATGGCCGGCGCACCGATGACCAATGCCGCGAAAATGACCGAACGGCTGCGCCGCCCCAGCTGGGGAACGTTGGAGGTGGAGATCACCGTCGACGATCCCAAAGTGTACACGCACCCATGGACTGCTTCCCTGAAAGAGGCGCGCGAGCTCAATATCGAACTGATCGACGAGGTCTGCCTCGAAAACGAAAGGTCATGGAAGCACATGCAGACGTCCCAACCTGCAAAGCAGGACTACAAATGATGCTTCGAGCGGGTGTCTTCTTCATTCTGGCCTCCGTTCCACTGCTGGCCGACCTGACGGGCCGCTGGTCCGCGGGTGGCGCCAATGTTTTTGTGCTGCGCCAGGAGGGGAACGTAGTGACCGGCCACATCGAGGGACGTCCGGGCGAACCCACCTGGAAAATCGTGGATGGAGTGATTCGCGGAAATCAGATCCACTTCTTTGTCCTGCACGAGAATGAGAATGACCCTGAGGTAAAGGCCAACGGCGGTAATCCGTTTCACAATCTGGCGAAGGGAACGTTTACCGAAAACGAGATCGTGGTGTCGGGATCGCGGGAGAATACCAAGATTCACGAATATCATCTCGTGCTCAAACGGATCGGCCAGTAAGGAACCTCTGATGCTCGACGGAAACAAGGTTATTGTCACGGTTGCCATTAACGGGGGCATGCAGCAGGATCGCGAAGGCGCCATTGTTCCGAAACAGCCTGCCGAGATCGGTGAAGCCGCGGCGCGTTGTTACGAGGCGGGCGCCTCTCTCATTCACTTCCACGCACGCGATGCTCAGGGCAGGAATAGCAGCGCCAGAGAAATTTACGCCGAGGTCATCCGGCAAATCCGCGCCAGGTCTCCCATTCTCATCCAAACCACGAATGGCATCGGTGTGCGCCGCGATCCGGCGACCGGGCAGTTCCTCTGGCCCACGGATAGCGAACGGCTCGGGCTGCTCGAAATTGAGCCGCGTCAGGATCTGTTCGGAATCGCCGGAGGCTCAGCCGATTTCTATAACCCCGAGGGCGGCTATCCGGCCGAGACCCCTTACGTGAACTCTCCCGAACTATTGAAGAAGACCATCCAGGCTGTCTATGCGAAGGGATCGGCTCTTGAATACGAGGTGGTAGAGGCGAGTTCTCTCCATCGTCTGCTGCGTTACGCCAACGAAGGTCTATTTGAACGCGATCGCGATAATGTCTGGCTGCTGCACGGAGGCGGCTTTGGGGCCACACCTGCGATTGCAAGAAACGTTCTGTTCAACATCGACGAGGGCTTGCGCCTGTTCCCCAGAGCGATCTGGGGCGTAACGGCGACCGGCCGCGACATGTTCAGGATCGTCACGTTGGGCCTAGCGCTCGGATGCGATCTTGTGCGTGTTGGACTGGAGGATAGTATTCACCTGCCGGACGGCAGCGTGGCACGCGACAATACTGAAATGGTGCGGGCGGCGATCCAGATTGCGGCCATTTACGGGCTCAAGCCTGCGACTGTCGCGGAAGCCCGAGCGCGATTTCGAATCTAGGTGTCCCGCGTCTTCACTCCAAACCGCTGACATTTATGCCGATTACTCGATTCAATCGCAGACAGTTCGTTACTGCCGGGGTAGTTGCAGGAGGAATGACTCGCATGGCTCTCTCGCAGGAAAAGAATAGTGGCGCCAGGAAAGTTGCGAGCGCTCTTGCTCTGGCGCGCATCGTTAACTCTCCGATCCGCTACTCCACTCTTCCGCAGACGCCGATCAAGTACAGCAAGATGACTCTCGCCAGCACCTTATGCGGCGCGGCTGCTGGGACAAAGATCGGATCGGTCAGCATCATCCGGGAAATTGCCAAGGAACAAGGGGGTAAGGCCGAAGCGGCGCTGTGGTTCGACGGAGCGAAGCTGCCTGTGAATTCCGCGGCGCGCGTGAACGCGATGCTCAGCGACGCCTACGCTTCCGATGACAGTGACTTGCGGAACGTTGCGCACATCGGGACCTGTTTGACGGCCGTAGGACTGGCTGTGGGCGATCGGACGGGCGCAAGCGGACAGGAAACACTGAGCGCGATGGTTGCCGGATATGAGGTGGCTGGACGAATGACAGACGCCATCATAGCCAGTTCTGCCTCGAGGGGACGTGGGTCCGGGGCGATCAGCGGCAGCGTAGGTTCCGGCTTCCACGCTTCGTCGATCGTGGCTTTCGGCGGAGCCGTTACAGCCGCAAAGCTGCTGGGTCTTTCCGACGAGCAGATGGCCCAGGCGATCGGTATCACCGCTACCTCCGTGGGCGGTCTCTCGATCGGAACCAACAGTTGGGCACGCGAGTATCACGCGGGAAATGCAGCTCTCACTTCGGTCAACGCCGCGCTTGCCGCCAGCCGGGGATATCTCGTCAATCCGGACATGCTCGAAGCGCGCGGCGGGTTTCTGGCGGTGTTCGGCGGTGGCGTGCCCGACGCCGGCAGGTTACTCGCCGAGCTGAAATACGGATCGGACGATGGATATCAAATTTCCCAATACCTGGCGGTGAAGCTTGTTCCTGGTGCACACGCTCTGCACCCAGCGGTAGAAGCCGCGGTGAACGCAGCGCGCGAATCCAACGCGCAACCGGAAGATGTAAAACAGATTCTCGTTGCCGGTCCGCAGAGTGGCCTGGTGGCTGACGTTCCACCCGCAGATGTCATCCAGGCGATTCACAGTCTCTCTTACTACCTTGCTTCTGCGGTGGCGGACAAAGATTTTTCATGGGCGCACGCTGAGCCTGCAATGATCGAGCGTCCTGTGATTCGGCGCCTCATTGGATTGGTTGGGCAGGACCCCTTGCCGGCTCCGGTGCGCTATCAATGGCCGTGGGGAGCTACCGTGACAATCGTCACTCGCTCCGGTGAGCGTTTCAGCAGCACTGTGGATGCTCCGAAAGGCTCCGCTCCGCGAGGCATCCAATGGGTCGACATCGAAGCGAAGTATAACGCCCTGATGCCAAAATCGATGCTGTCGGAACGCCGAGTGGCGGAAATCCTCGAAACGATTCACAATTTCGAACAAGTCGAAAGGGTTTCCCAATTGACCGACCTACTCAGCAACTAATTGGCGAGCCCGCCAAGTTGTGTGTGCTTCCGTGCTGCCTGCGCCTGTTCTCACTCCGACGGTAAAGTAAAGGCCACGTATTCGCCGAGTAGGACCCACCGCTCACAGCCACAACGAGATACTGTTTGCCGTCGAGCATGTAAGTCATCGGAGACCCGCTCTGCGGCCCCGGCAGCGAGATCGCGCCTATTTCGTTCCTCATCCACGGTGATCTGGGCCCAAACGCCCGCGTTGCCGGTATATTCCGCCGAATGATTCAGCCAAGTGTCGTATCCGAACTCGCCTTTCGTGGGGATCGTATGGAAAATCCAGGGCCGTTTGCCGGTTCTCACATCGAATGCGTGTACATATCCCTTCACGTTCTGTTTACTCTTGGGAGCGGCCCCATCGAGGAAGGCCGCCCCGATCAGAACAACATCCTTGGCCACTACTGGAGCGGACTGCAGTCCGATCTCAGCTTCGTTTAGGTTGATCGGCTAATCGTCGTTCTCCTTCAAATCGACCGTCCCGTTGTCGCCGAAGCCCAGTGCCGACGATCCGGTCTTGGCATCGAGCGACAGGAGGCGGTATGCGGGCGTGACATAAAAAACGCGAGACTGTTTCACGTCGCCGCATCCAGGGCGATCACGGCGCGCCGCGTTCCGGCAGTCGCGTAGATGACTCCGTCGACCATCAACGGAGTTCCTTCCAGCTTGTATTCTGGGGCGGTTGCCGAGCTTAATCGGTCTTGAATCGCCATGCGATTTCAAGCTTGCTGAAGTTCGACGCGTTGATCTGATCGAATGGCCGTTATCGGGTACTTGTGAGGTCGCCGCCATAGGTCGGCCATTCGCCGGGTTTTCCGCTGGATTGACCGCAAGCAACCATGCACGCAGCGAACGCTCCACACGTGACCAAGAAGATTTTTGTAAGCCGGTCCACTCGAGTTCCTCGTAGATTCATCTGTTTCCGTTCTTTATCGACCGCGCAGCGGACTGGCGCCAAATTCAGGCCGATGAAACTTACTTTTTCGGAGCGTACGGGCCGATTTCTGGTTTACCTTGCGTATCCTTCAGAGGACCCAGTTCCGCCGCCACTCCTCGGGCGATGGCTGCCGTCTCACTGCCGGCCTGGAAACAGGTGAAGTCCGGGCGATCGCGCCATGCTAAAGGTCCGCAGAGGCGTTTGCCGGCTGCCAGAGCGGCGTCGTGCACAACGTTAATCAGTCGCTCGTAGTCGGGCTCGCCCTGCTTAAAGCCGGAGAAGTTGCCGAGGTCCCCGCTGGCGGCGAATACGGCGTCGACGCCTGGAATGGCAGCGATCTCGCGCGCTTGCGCGGCGCCGCCGATGGTTTCGATCATCTCGATGAGAACCACATTGTCGTTGATCGTATTCCGATAGCCGCCCGGAACGCTGCCCCAAAAGTCAGGCGAGAATGCCTGGCCACCGCCCAGGCTGCGTTTCCCGAGTGGTGGGAAATACGTCCAGTCTCTGCCCGCCTTCCCTTCTTCGACCGTCCTCACGGTAGGGATGACGATCACCAATGCGCCCGCATCCAAGGCGTGTTGAATTTCGCGTTCATCCGCGTAGGCGACCCGAACGCCGGGAACCGCCTTCGCGTGCGGACATGCCTGCCACATTTTGGCGACGTCGGACCAGGTGCGGGTGTTGTGCTGCATCTCCGTCCAAACGAAGTCGTAGCCGGCGTTCGCAAAGGCGCAGTAGGTGGTGGGATCGGATGAGGCGAAGAATGTCCCGCCAGTTACCTTCTCGCCCCGCATCATCTTGAGCTTCACCGGATTCCAGATCTTGCCGTCCGCGGTTGCGTCGAAAGCGTGACCGTACTTCCACGACTTTTCGTCAATCGCGCCCTGATTGACTGAGTTGGGAAGCGGCGTTGTGATTGCACCGGAATCCTTGCCGGCAGGCGCCGCCAGCGGGAACTTGAGGGTGCCCGCTGCCGCATTGTTGGCGTAGGGATCGGCCGTGGGCGGCGGTTGCCTTCCTGGTGTCTGGCCTGCGGCCTGCTGAGCTTGTAATGGCAACATTCCGACTCCGAGTGCTGCTGAAAGCGTTAAGAAGATAAACTGGCGATTCATTTCCCATTCCTTTCTCGATGCTTCATTTAACTTGCACGACCGGCGAACTTTCCGATGTACATTCACAGCGGTTTGCCGTCCCAAGCAACGACGATTGATGACACCGGCGACGAAGCTCAATCGGGCAAACCGGGCTTCGGGCTGACTGGTGGCATTCACTTCCCGACGGCATTCTCCATAAACAGTCCGCAAGCTTCACGCCGCAGCCCTTCTCGCGCTACTGGACCATTCGCCGTCAGGTCCATATAAGCCCGGGCTGCCGGATCGAACTTCGGCCACCGGGGCAGCGAACGGCCGTTCGGGTTCCCTGTCCTCGCGAAGTTGGTCCAGTATTGCTGGATCTGGCTGGACACCGTTCCATCCGTCGCATCAAATCGAGGTGCACGCGGCGACTGGGCGGCGATCGAAAGGGTCCCGAATACGTACGGAAGTTCGCTCCCATGCGCTGCTCCCACGCTCTCCCGCCCAGGAGGCACGCGCGAAAATTGAAATTGGTAAGACGTATTGCCGGCGCGCGAATGCCACACCAATTCGGCGACCGTGCCGCAGCGGAACTGCGCGTCGGTCGCCCACTGGGCCATTGCGTCCCCGTATACCGGATCGGGCGTGGCGGGCGCCTGCTCACCCTCGATGCCATAAATCTGCAGAGCTCGCGCAGCCAGTGGCCCGAACTGAGCCGTGATGCCCTCGCGCAATCCCGGTATTGGGAAAAACGGCCGCATCAGTTCGCGGGCGTTCGTTCCCAGCAGCAGATCGATACGATGTTCCTGCCCCGCCTCAAATACTGCAAACGGCGCCCTGGGCAGTACCCAACCGTCGACCACTACGCCCAACAGTGGTCCGAGAAACGACAGTCCCTGTCCGGTCGTCTTCTGAAGATCCGCGGCTGGAAGGGCGCGCAACTCCTTCAGCGAATGCGCATGCAGGCCCTCGGCCACGCTCAGTCCCTTCTTCTCGCCTTCGGCCAGCGATGGCGGCGCAACCACTGGTCCGCTCTCTCCGATGAGGCGGGCGAACAGGCCCTTCGTCAAAGGCGACGTCATCAGCACATTGATATCGAGCGCGCCCGCTGATTCACCGAAAAGAGTCACGTTGCGGGTTTCGCCACCAAATTTCGCGATGTTCTCGTGAACCCATTTCAGCGCCGCGATCTGATCCATCAGACCGTAATTGCCGGATGCGTGATGGGTGGATTCCGCGGTCAGCTCAGGATGCGCGAAGAATCCAAAGACTCCCAGACGGTAATTGGCGCTTACCAGGACCACGCCGTGTTGGGCAAACTGTGCCCCATCGAAAATGGCCTCGCCCGAGGAACCCGCAAAATTGCCGCCGCCGTGAATCCACAGCATGACGGGCCTGCGCGATTTCGCCGGCCATTCAGGAGTCCAGACATTCAGATACAGACAATCTTCGCTGACATCCTTGCCGTTCTGCATGCATCTTGAACCGAACGCTGTTGCGTCGCGAATGCCGTTCCACGGCTTCACAGGATTCGGTTCGCGCCAACGCAACTCGCCGACGGGCGGCGCAGCGAAAGGAATGCCTTTGAAAGCCGCGCCACCGGCGCTCAGACTGGTGCCCTGAATTTCGCCGCCAGTGACGACCGTTGAAGGCGGCCGCTGAGCTAAGATCGCCGGAGCGAAACCCGCGAGTACCGCTATGGCATGGATCCGAATTCTTCGCTGCATTCGCAGGCTCACCTCACTTCCCGGCGGCGGGCACATATTGCCCACTGGCCGACTTCAATCGAATGTATCCTACCTCGTTTTCGCCGTGGATGCAGGAGTACAGTTGCTCACTTCGCGTTTTTGCGGTCGTGAATTGGTAGACCCAGTTCGGCATAAGTCAAAGCATCTACAGCTTCAGCATTTCCGGGGACTCTCTAGATGCGCAGTTTCCCGAGCGGGACCGGCCCCAAACGACAACGCTCTGTGTTGGGGTACATCGAGGAGACAAGCAGACGGCTGGAAAAGTATACTCGATAGCATCGCTATGCACGATAACTGTTTGTGATCGTCCGAGTAGCCGCGCGAAGTTGAAAGACGTTCAGCCGGAGTGTATGCAAAGGCGCAAGCGCTCGGCGCGCAGGATAGTTGCTTGACCACTTGACGCAAATCCATGTCTACTTGAGGAGCGATCTACTTATGAAAACGCGAGCCGCGCTCTTAATCATGGGCATCAGTGCCTTCTGCTCCAGTGCTTTCGGACAGGAAGCCGCTACGGTGCTCCCCACTCAACCTCATCTTTTCCATATTTGGTCCGATGCGAACGGTGACACCCATATTCAGGAGATTAAGCTAGCCAACAGCAAACGGGCAATGATTTCTGGTCTCACGATGAACTTTTCAGGTACTCCTGCAGGACCAAATGCGAAGAAGTTCCACAACGCTCCAGCACGGCAATTTGCGATAACCGTCTCGGGCAAAATTGATGTCGAAGCGTCCGACGGATCGAGGGCTCATTTAGACGTTGGCGATATGGCCTTCCTTGAAGATACTACCGGGAAAGGCCACAAAACGTTCGAAGAAGGCGCTTCTAGTGTTTTTCTGCGCGTGCCTGAACAGTTCGATGTGAACGCCTGGGCACGTGGGAACTAGTGGTTTTCTAGATACTCGACTCTCGTCAGGAGGAAGCTATGCTCAGACGGTCATTTCTCAGCTCCACCGCTGGTGGCCTGCTTCTCTCCGGCAGATTTGGTCGGAGTTTCGCCGCAACCGGTAGTCTGACATCGGGTCCGGTCGTTGCCACGGCCAACGGGAAAATCAAGGGCCTCTTTGACGGCAGGGTTCACTCTTTCAAGGGCATACCCTATGGCGCGTCTCCGGTGGGTAATGGCCGTTTCCTGCCGCCCGCGCACCCTGCCCCCTGGTCGGGCGTCCGCGAAGTCACGGAAATCGGCCCACGCTCTTTCCAACCGGTCAGGATTATGATTCCGGAGATGAGTGATGCTTTAACCGGACACGGGCCCATGAGTGAGGACTGCCTGACCCTGAACGTCTGGACCAGCGGCCTGAACAGGAATTCTCGCAAGCCCGTAATGGTGTGGTTTCACGGAGGGGGAATGCGCACCGGATGGTCGGGCTCCGTTCTTTATGACGGGACCGAGTTGGCGTCGCGCCACGGAGTGGTGCTTGTCAGCGTCAATCACCGGCTCAATGTGTTCGGCTTTCTCTATCTAGCTCAAACCGGATCCGCGCGATATGCGAATGCGGCGAACGCCGGCGCTCTCGATCTGATCGCCGCTCTCGAATGGGTTCGGGACAACATCGCGTCGTTTGGCGGCGATCCCCGGAATGTGACCATCTTCGGGCAATCCGGAGGCGGAGGAAAGGTGGCCACGCTCCAGAGCATGCCCACCGCCCGCGGCCTCTATCATCGCATGATCATCCAGAGCACAATCAGCGACACTGGTTTGAGGGGCATGCCCAAAGATGACGCTGCCCAATGGACTGAGATCTACCTGAGCCGCTTGGGTCTTAAACCGAAAGATGCGGATCAACTCGCCGCAATTCCGGCGGACAAACTGATTGACGCGCTGTCGGGAACCGGGCGCGGCGCGGAAACGGCTCGCGACGCCGCCACCGGTCAGCCTGGGTCCAACTTTGCAACGCGGGGCGACATCTCAACAAGATTTGTTCCCGTGGTCGACGGTAAGACTATGCCGGCGAATCCCTTCGATCCTGCTGCACCGGAGATTTCGGCCGACATCCCCTTGATGGTCGGCTCTGTCGAAACTGAGTCTGTTCCTTACACGGCGCCCAACGATCCCTACTGGACGACAACTGATCTGGACGTCGCCGGGCTGCATCAACATGTGAAGCGAACCTTGCGAGTGGACGACGCGGCGACGGATCGCATTATTGGCATTTACCGTGAAGGGCGCAGCAAAGTCTCTAACCTGGATCTGGCGACGATCCTCGCGTCTGACGCCGGCTCGCTCCGCCAGTCTGCTTACACCATCGCGGAGCTGAAGGCCAGGCAAAATAAAGCGCCAGCCTACCTGTACTACTTCAAATGGTATTCGCCGCTTCGGGACGGCAAAATTCGCTGCATGCATGGCATGGAGTTGCCTTTTGTGTTCGATCATGTGGATCGTGTCAAGTGGATGACCGGCAACGGCCAGGACCGCCACGCGCTCGCCGATAAAGTCAGCAGAGCTTGGATCGCTTTTGCGCGGACAGGTAATCCGAATCACAGCGGCCTACCCACGTGGCGCCCATTTGAGCCAGGTCCGCGAGCTACCATGGTCTTCGACACGGATTGTCAGGCACTCGACGATCCTCATCGCGAAGAACGCCTCGCCGTCAAAGCTGTGCTCGATTCCCACCCGAGGGCACCTGCATAGCGAAGCATCGAGCTCGCTGAGAACGGCTGCGGACGCTATACCGGCATGATAGTTTTCGTGGGCCGGTTCCAAAACGACGACTTTGTCTCCCGGATTGACGACACCCTGCAGAGCGGCAATCACGGCTTCGGTAACTCCGCGGGTGAGGGTGGCGTGCCGGTCGGGATCGACCTCCTGTCCGTAAAATCGCCGGCTGATTCTCTATGGCAGCAGTATGAGTAACCAGCATGATCACGATCCCTTGCCTGTCGTCGTTGCCGGCGGCGGCTCCGGTCGGCTGAAAGGCGACCGTCACATCGTGACGCCGCCGCATACGCCTATGTCCAATCTGCTGCTCGCGATACTCGACAAATTGGGCGTGGAGCAGGATTCGTTCGGCGATGGCACAGGCAAACTCGAGATCTGACGATGACAATGCAAACCAACAAATGGAGCCGGCGGGAAGCACTGGCTGCGGCGGCAACATTGGCGGGCGTATGGGCGGTCACCGGCCGCGCCGAAGAACCGGGCTCCGGACCGTTGCCGCTCCATTCCACGGGATTGGAACATATCGGTATGACCGTGCCGGATCAGAAAGCTTCCGCCGATTGGTGCGGGCGAATTTTCGATCCTCAACTGTTCCAGGAACGCGATTCCCCGCCGCGCTGTTACGTGCGCATGGGCAGCGCTTATATTGCCTTTGGCGGAACGCGAGGCGAGGACACAACTCCGCAAATCGACCACTTCTGCGCGCTCGTAAAAGATTACAAGCCAGACGAAATGCGGGCCGCCATCGAAAACCGTGACCTGAACGGCCTCACCATCGAATTAACCGGTGAACCGCGGCACGTTTGACGCATCTTATGATGCGATGGCTCTCATCGCGCGTCATGGCTAGGTGTCCAAGCTGACGCGGCCGTTAAGAAGGCCGCCGTCTCTCGCTCGGCATTGGTATCCGCTGGAGGAAAATAGCTCACCTTCACAATTACTGTCTTGGTGGACGGATCGACAAAAATATATTGGCCCTGGAGCCCGAGCGCAGTGAACGCCTGTGAGTTTGCGAATGTCCACCATTGGTATCCGTAGCCCATCGGGCCGTTCGCTGGGAACGTAGAGGCTGTGGCTTCCTTCAACCAAGCACTGGAAACGATGCGGTGCCCGTTGGCTTCGCCGCCGTTCAAAACCATCTGGCCAAAGCGCGCATAATCGCGGAGTACCGCGTTGAAGCCGGCGCCTGTGAATTCGCGTCCCACTCCGGGAAGGCCGTCCATGATAAAGAAACCATCCGCTTCGGCGCCGATCGGCTCCCAAATCTTTCGTGTCATGTAGGCCGAAATAGTTTCGCCGGCAACACGTTCCACCAGCCAGCCGAGGACCGCGGTGTCGAGCGTTTTATAGGCAAAGACCTCGCCTGGCTTGTGCGCGCGGTGGATGGTGCGCGCGGCATCGGCAAAACGAGCAACATTCTTAATCAGGGCGTTTTCGTGATTGCGCGCAGCAAGGCTTGGATTCGTGGGAGAGAAGTCGTAGCGTTCCTGGTAATCCACTCCCGAGCGCATTTCGAGCACCTGGCGAATAGTAACGCCTTCATAGCCGCCGCCTTTCAGCTCGGGTAGATACGACGAGATATCGTCGTCGAGCGATTTGATCCGGCCTTCTGATAGTGCGATGCCGACGAGTGTCCCAATGTACGACTTGGTGGCGGACCAGGCGATAAAATGGGTCTGATCGTTGGTATAGTTCCGATAAATCTCGGAAACGATCACACCGTTCTTCATGATCAGCAGCGCGTTGGTGTAAGTACGATCGAAGAAGTCCGCTGGCCGGTATGTTTTGCCATCGAATGTGTAGGTGAAATCGAGTGGGTGGTCGGCGCGAGGTAGCTGCCAGGCCGGTCCGCTGTGCGGCACCTTGCGGGTCGTGAACAAAATGTCCATGCTACGAAAGGCGAGGCTATTGAAGCCGGGATCCAGCATGTGCCAGCGCAAATTTTGAACCTCCAATGGCACATCGGAGCCGGGCGACTCCACCGATTGGCCAGGGATCGATAGCGGCACAGCCGCGAGCGCGAACACCACCAAAATCGTCCTATACGCAAAAAGCATGCTGATGACTCTCCTAACTACCGTATTGACCGTCGGGCTCTTCACATTGTATAGAGAAGGTTCGTGGGAGCGCGCAAAGGGCAAGCGTCGTTGTTGGGACATCGTCGTTTGACAACCGAACAGTATCCCTGATATCGTTCACCAAGCGGTAGAGAAAAAGAGAACCGCCCTTACAGGCCGTACTGCGACTTGTAAGGGCGGTTTTTTGTTTGCCAAGAGCGAGATGGAGGCCAAACATTGAGAGTCGAGTGGAATGGATTTCTTCCGGTGATAGCAATGCTTGCAGCGACGGCGTTCCCGGCCGCGCCAGCCACACCGGTGCCCCAAGTCAGAGGTCCGCTTCCCGCCAGCACGGCTTCCTACCCCTTCGGAGCGGCGGACCATACGCTGATGCCTCAGGACCTCAGGAACATGGGATATGTGGAAGAGGAATTCCTGATCAGCGGCACCGCCAATGTCTATGATTGGCCCGACTTGGGCCCTGCGACGGTGCGCGTGGCACATGCGCCGTACACAACCCGCGTTCTGGTCCGGCGGCCGATGAACCGTTCGAAGTTCAGCGGAACGGTGGCGGTGGAAATGCTGAATCCCTCGAATCGCTTCGATTTGAATATCGGATGGGCGCTAACGCACAAGGAGTTCGTGCGCAACGGTGACGCTTGGGTGGGGATTACCGCCAAGCCCATCGCCGTGGACGCCCTAAAGAAGTTCGATCCGGAACGCTATAGAGACCTCTCGTGGGCAAACCCTGTGCCTCTGAATGATCCGCGCAACTGCGCTGATGTCGCCAATGACAGCGAGCGCACAACCGAAAACGGATTGGTTTGGGACATCAACTCGCAGACAGCCGCCTGGCTCAAAAGCCGCGACAAGACCAACCCCTTGTTATATGGCGTGGCCGCGAATGCTCCACATCCGGTGCAACACCTTTATGCCTGGGGCTTTTCGCAGATCGGCGGCTTTCTGGTCACTTATGCCAACGCCATTCACCCTCTGGATGTTCAAGCGAACGGCAAACCTCTTTTCGACGGCTATCTGATCGGCACGCCGGTGCTCGGCACGCCCATCAATCAATGTGCCGGTCCGATTTCGGCCGAAGATCCGCGAAGGAAAGTGCACAATACCGGGGTGCCGGTGATTCGCGTGATGACAACCTCCGACTATCTTCTCGCGATTGCAGCGCGCCAACCCGATAGCGACACCGACTCCGAAAAGTTCCGGAATTACGAAATTGCGGGAGCCGCGCACGCAACTCCGGATGAGCTTTATTTTTCCGCCGCTCCTGCCGACATTATAAAAGCTGGCCGCCAAGTACCTCCCATGGATTGCAAAGAGGGGCCTCGCAGCCGATTCCCCAGCAGCATTGCTTTCGATGCAGCTTGGCGGGCGCTCGATGAGTGGGTGCGCAAGGGCCGCCCGGCGCCCCATGCCGATCCAATTCGCGTGGAGAATGGCAAGCCTGTCCTTGATGAATTCGGCAACGTTATGGGCGGCGTCCGCTCGCCATTTGTTGACGTACCAACCGCTACATGGTTCGGCTCCTCCACTGGAACGTCGTTTTGTTTTATAGCGGGACATGAAGTGCCTTTCGATTCCGCCCGGCTCAAGCACCTCTATCCGAACCACAAGGCTTATGAGCGCGAGGTAGCGGCAGATGTAACCAGGTTGAACGAGGAGCGTTGGATCACGCGGGCCGACAGTGTGGACCTGATAGAAGAGGCCGAACGGGCTAAGGTTCCATAGCGGCGTTCCGGTGCGAAGTCCAGCGCCATTGAAAGTGCGGCAAAGGAGACTCACAAGCATGAATGTCAACGACACGACGGAGGCTTTGCCTAACCGGCGGAGTTTTTTAAAGCGGGGCTTGCAATTGGGAGCAGTGGCAGGGTTCGATCCGTTTGCAAGCGTGAGCCGCGCGGAGCCTACGTCTACCGCCGGCAAAACCGTCGACATTTCCTCGGGGAAGATTCGCGGGAAAGTGCACGACGGAATCCATGCGTTCAAAGGGATTCCCTATGGCGCGCCTACCGGCGGCAAGATGCGTTTCATGGCGCCTGTAAAACCGGAACCCTGGCCGGGCGTGCGCGATTGCTTCACCTTTGGCCATCAATCGCCGCAAAATATGAACTACGTCGAGGTGCTTGCTCCTCAGGCGAACGGAGCTGCGGACGGATACGACGAGGATTGTCTCTGTCTCAATGTGTGGACTCCCGACCCGAGCATGAACAGGAAGCGTCCTGTCATGTTCTGGTGCCATGGCGGCGGTTACGCACAGGAAAGCGGGTCGTGGCCTTGGGTGGATGGCGAGGCGCTGTCCCGCCGCGGTGATGTCGTCGTCGTCACCATTAATCACCGCCTGAATCTATTCGGCTATTTCCATTTGGGCGATGTTGGCGGCGAGAAGTATGCCGCCTCAGGAAACGCAGGCATGCTGGACCTGGTCGCAGCACTGACGTGGGTTCGCGACAACATCGCGCAGTTTGGCGGGGATCCGGGTCAAGTGATGATCTTCGGCGAGTCCGGCGGCGGCGCCAAGGTCAGCACGCTGCTGGCAATGCCTTCGGCCAGAGGCCTGTTTCATCGCGCTGCCGTACAGAGCGGGCCCAGCCTGCGAGCGAATACTCGCGATGCAGCGAACGCGCTCACCAAAGCGATGCTCGCCAAGCTGAAAATCGGGCCGGACCGAATTGACGATTTGCAGAGTGTACCCGTGGAAACATTGCTGTCTGTCATGAAGAGCGTTCAGAGCACACCGGGGATGCGCGCGCGTTTCGGCCCGGTTCTGGATCCAAAGATTCTTCCGGCTCATCCTTTTGACCCGATCGCTTCGGCAATTTCCTCCGACATCCCTCTCATCATTGGTTGCAATCGGACCGAACAGACGTTTTTTTCGTTGCGGGATGACGATGCTTTTCACCTCACCGAGGAGGGCCTTGCGAAACGGATCGCGGCGTTGGCGCCGGATGCCGACGCCCCGCGTGTCCTTGCCACGTATAGAGCCGCCTATCCAGGTGCGTCTCCAAGCGAGATTTTCTTTTTGGCGGGAACCGATCGAGGCGTCAGGCGCGGATCGATCCGTCTGGCCGAACGCAAGGTGGCTCAGCGTTCTGCTCCTGTGTATATGTACGTTTTCGCTTGGAAGTCCCCTGCGCTCGGCGGCAAGCTCCGCTCGCCCCACACGGCCGAAATACCGTTTGTGTTCGATAACACGGACATACCGAAGTTCATGACTGCGCATACCAGCCAGGAGAAGGAATTGGCCGCCAAGATGAGCCAGGCCTGGATTCAATTCGCTCGCAGCGGCGAGCCCGATCACAAGGGCGTTCTGAACTGGCCGCAGTACGATTTCCAGAAACGAGCAACCATGATTTTCGACACGACCTGCCGGGTCGTCAACGACCCCGAGACCGAAACCCGTGAACTATGGGCGAGTATTTAGACAGCAACGTCTTCGCGCAGCGGCATGACTCCTTGGCATGATGTTTTCTAGAGCTGAGGCGAGTCAGAGGATCATCGATACTCCCTTTCAAGTTTGCGTGATTGGCGGAGGCGCAACCGGATCGGGCTGCGCACTCGATGCGGCGCTCCGGGGACTAAAGACCGTTCTTCTGGAAGGGGCCGATTTTGGCTCGGGTGCTTCCAGCGCCTCGACGAAATTGATCCACGGCGGCTTGCGTTATCTGCAGCAAGGCTTTGCCCAGCTCGATTTCGGACAATTCCGCCTCGTCAAGACGGCTCTTAGAGAGCGGCGCACCATGATGGCCAATGCACCTCATCTGTCGCGGACGCTGCGGATCTGCGTCCCCTGCCGTAGTTCATGGGATTTGTTCTACTACAGGATCGGATTGAAAATGTACGGCTGGCTGTCAGGCAATAGCAGGCTTTCCGGCAGCAGTTTCGCGGATCGTCGCGCATCGCTGGCGAAAATGCATCGGCTCCGTGCCGATGGCCTGCAAGGCACGGTTTCTTATTCCGACGGTCAGTTCGACGACGCTCGTTATAGCCTTGCCTTGGTTCAAAGCGCCGCCCAGTCGGGCGCTGAAGTTCTCAACCATGCCTGTGTGATTGGCTTCGAAAAGAACCAGAGCGGAAAGGTAATCGCGGCCAACGTATTCGACCGGCTCTCGGGACGCAGTTTTAAGGTCAACGCACAGATGTTCGTAAACGCAACAGGAGCCGTGTCCGATCATGTCCGTCAGTTGGCAAATCCTCAGGCGGAGCCAAGGCTGCAACCCAGCAAGGGAGTTCATATCCTTCTTCCTCTGCCCGGCAACTTCGGTGTAGAAGCGCTTTTGATCCCACACACGGAAGACGGAAGGTTGATTTTTGCGATTCCCTGGATGAATCGTCTGCTCGTCGGAACCACCGACACCCTTTGCGATCCCGCAGGTGATATGACGGTCGGTCGCGGGGAAGCGGAGTATCTACTGCGACATTTGAACCGTTATGTAAATCCGGAGTTCACGCTTGAGGAAGTTGTGAGCGCGACCGCTGGATTGCGCCCGTTGGTGCGAGCAGGGGAATTCTCGCAAACCAAACAGATCAGCCGCGATTACGAAATTGAGATCCAACCTGAGAGTGGCTTGATTAGCATCATGGGAGGAAAGTGGACGGTGTATCGCGCCATGGCTGAAGACACCATCAATATAGTAGAGAGACAGTTACAGGGGCGGTTTACCCCATGCAGAACTCGTAGCTTTCGTTTGTGGGGGGCTGAAAACGAGCCCGATCGTCTCGTGGAGCAACTGATGAAGGCTTATCCTATATCGTTAGCGCTCGCCGAACACCTGGTCCGCAAGTACGGCTCCTTAGCGCCCAATGTGCTCGAACCCTTCCGGGAGAATAGCGACCTTCTTTCTCCGATTGCAGACGGCGCCCTACCGGTTCAGGCTGAGGTGGTTTACTGCGTCCGTCATGAAATGGCTGCTTCAGTCGAAGATATTCTTGCACGGCGCCTGGGATTGCAGTTCTTCGACTGGAATACGTCTTTGAAGGCTGCTCCCGTGGTTGCCGCGATTCTCGCGCAAGAATTGGGATGGAACCGGGCAACAGAGCAGGACGCGCTCGACGAGTACGTCACCTTAATTCGGAAGTTGCAGGAAAAGATCGGTCTTTTCGACGCAGCAGAGGAGCGAACGGCAATATGAGCTTGACCGAGAGGTATCTTGGCGCTATCGACCAGGGAACAACCAGTACACGCTTCATGGTGTTCGATCGCGGCGGCCGCTGCGTATCGATCGCGCAAAGAGAGCATCAGCAGTTCTATCCACAACCTGGGTGGGTGGAGCACGACCCGCAGGAAATTTTGGAGCGGACTCGACAAGTCATCGCGGAGGCCCTCAACCGGGCGAATCTGAAATCGACTGACCTGGCGGCTGTTGGAATCGCGAATCAGCGTGAGACTACGGTCCTTTGGGATCGCAGAACGGGCGATCCGGTAATGAATGCAATCGTCTGGCAAGATGCTCGAGTTGACGACATGGTGTCCGCATTGATTGCTTCCGGCGGTATCGATCAATTTCGGCCTGCGACCGGGTTGCCCGTTTCCACCTATTTCAGCGGGCTGAAGATTCGTTGGATATTGGATCATGTTCCGGGCGTGAGAAATCTTGCGGAGGCTGGCGAGATATTATTCGGCAACATAGATACGTTCCTTGCCTGGCATCTCACGGGCGGCCCACGGGGCGGGATTCACGTCACCGATGTAACCAACGCAAGCCGGACTCAGCTTATGAACCTGCAAACTCTGGCCTGGGATCCCGGCATGCTGGAATGCTTCGATATTCCTCCCGCAATCCTTCCTCGTATCCTTCCAAGTAGCATGAATTACGCCTCTGTCCAGCAGAGTCCACTCGAAGGGGTGCCTTTGGCCGGAATTCTTGGAGACCAGCAAGCAGCTCTCGTAGGACAAGCGTGCTTCGACGCTGGGCAAGCCAAGAACACCTATGGCACCGGTTGTTTCCTGCTCATGAACACCGGAGAAACCCCCGTCGCATCGAAGCACGGTCTGGTGAGTACCGTAGCTTACCAGTTAGGTAATTCAAAGGCATGTTACGCGCTGGAAGGAAGCGTTGCCATCGCAGGTGCGCTGGTGCAGTGGCTTCGAGACAACCTGGGCCTGATCCAGACCAGCGACGAGGTCGAAGCACTGGCCCAAACGGTTGAGGACAACGGAGACGTGTATTTTGTGCCTGCGTTTTCCGGTCTCTATGCGCCTTATTGGAAGGAATCGGCTCGCGGCGTCATCGCCGGCTTGACCCGTTACGCCACCAAGGGGCACATCGCCCGTGCGGCTCTGGAAGCGACTGCTTTTCAGACCAAAGATGTCGTTGACGCCATGGAACAGGATGCTGGAACTCCTCTTAGTGTGCTTCGCGTCGATGGCGGCATGACCGTCAACAACCTTCTGATGCAATTTCAAGCCGACATCCTGGGTCGTTCAGTCGTCACGCCTGCAAGCAAAGAAACTACCGCCCTTGGCGCGGCCTATGCGGCTGGGCTAGCGATCGGATTCTACAGCGACATTAACGACCTTCGAAGCAACTGGAGCGTGGACCGCGAGTGGATTCCTAAGCTCCAGGATGAAGCCCGCAACGTATTTCTTCAAAACTGGAAGAAAGCCGTGACCCGTTCTTTTGACTGGACCGTTCCTTCGAGCGATTGCCATGCATGAAATCCTACTGGGCGAGTTTATTGGCACGCTCATCCTTGTGCTGTTGGGGAACGGAGTGGTTGCAGGCGTGCTTCTCAAGGGATCGAAGTCCGAAGGCGGCGGGTGGATCGTGATTACCGCGGGCTGGGCATTCGCCGTCATGGCAGGCGTCTTCACGGCAGCCGCATGCGGAAGCAACGCCGCGCACCTTAATCCGGCGATCACCCTGGGATTCGCTCTGGCATCCGGCGACTGGACCAAGGCTGCTCCCATGATCCTCGCCCAGCTACTTGGCGCATTTGCGGGTGCATGTCTGGTGTGGGTGCACTTTTATCCGCACTGGGCCAAGACCACGGACGACCGCGCGAAACTCGCCTGCTTCTGCACCAGTCCCGCCATCCGCAACACGCCCGCGAACCTCGTCAGTGAGATGATCGCCACGTTCGTCCTGGTGTTTGTCGTTGCGGCGATCTCATCAAAGCGGGCGACCGCGATCGGCGTTCCAACTGCCGGACTGGGACCGTATCTGGTGGGGAGTCTCGTATGGGGAATCGGAATGTCCTTAGGCGGAACCACCGGATATGCGATCAATCCGGCAAGGGACTTCGGGCCGCGGCTCGCGCATTCCGTGTTGCCGATTTCCGGCAAAAGTAATTCGGACTGGAGCTATGCCTTGGTTCCCATTCTTGGACCCAGCCTCGGCGGATTGTTCGCCGGCGCTCTGATTCGTTTTCTCCACCTGTAGACTCTGCTGAGCGAAACGGATGGAGCAAGAGCGTTGAGGCTAACGAATCCAGAAACGCGGATCGCTGACCGATACTGCGTCAATGCCAGCGTCAATCAAGTTCTCAACTTCTTTCAGATCGTTGACCAAGCCGCCCGCAACAACACGCAACGTGGAGTGAACCTGCCTCAATTTCGATGCCACGCGCGGGGCGGCCACGGCCGGTAGAATCTCCACGGCATCAGGCCGGAACTGGCTAATCGTTTTCAGCCCGGCTTCCACAGCCGCAGAATCCAAAGCGAAGGTTCGTTGCACCGTGATCAGTCCTTGCTTCTGAGAAGCTCGCAGCACCTCATAGTGCGTGGATACGATTCCGGCTGCTCCGCACTTAGCCAAATACTCAGCGTTAATGGCATCGCGAGAAAAACCAGTTAGCAGGTCCAGGTTTACCAGTGGAAGCTTGCCTTTATCCAGCATCGCCTGCACAAGCTCTCGAATGTTCAGAGGATTACCGAAGAGCAAGTAAACTGCTTCGGTCGGTGCAGACAGAACTGCCGGCACAGCCTCTACATTGCGCAGCGCAGCGATGATGTGACGATTCTCCAGTACTTCAATCCATTGCGCGCTTTGTGCCATCTTGGTCGCGGAGCGAGTGGGGATAAGTTTTTTCAGCAATGCCGGTTATGGCCGGGGGCCATAGTGTGGAATCGGTTTGCCCATCTCGTAAGCCCCGAGATCAGGCGCCCTGCCAGTGTAGTCGTCGTTTATGTTCGGCAGCACGATTCCTGCGTCTACAGCCGCAGACCCCGGACGAAGCTCGAAACTGAATCCCGATGGGTCATAAAGTCGCTGCGGATCGGCCAGGTCGGGCTTGCTGACCTTCATGAATACGTCATAGTCCACAAGGACGCTGTGTTTTTCCTGCCCGGTTGCTTCGCGGTATTCATCGAGAGTTTTAAATCGGCGGGTCACGGGACTCCTGGTGAAATCAGCCTGGACTTCAAAGGGTGGCGAATTCCATTCGAAGGAATCGTTCACTCCTGGATTGGGGCGGAAGCCATTGTAATCGGAAGTCGTGTAATTGGTGAATGTCGTAATCGCAAAGACAGGATCCATCGCGCCCTCGGCCAGAATGAGGTTGTTCCGGAAAGTTTCGTTCGACGCCGGCCCGGCTCGGCCCTCCCCGATAATCGTGTTGTTATAGGTAAGGATTCCCGCTGATTCTTCGATATATTTCAGAGATCCTGTCGGCGCGTTGTAGATCAGATTCTGATAAAAGTAAACCGGGCCGCCGAATACTGGCTGAACGCTCAGCGCGCCGGAGGCGGAGTTGAAACAACGATTTCTGAATACCCGGATGTTTCGTGCGCCGCCGTCAGTTTCAAAGCAATTGTCACCCATGTTGAAGATATCGTTGTTGTAAAAGTCGATATCCATGGGGACGCGGTCGGCGATATCGTTTGGCGCACCATCGGGTGTGCCGTATGTGGCGATATCGATGCCGTCGTGCCAGTTCGCAACGTAATTGTGGGCGACTACATGGCCCTGGCCGTACACTTTGACCGCATATTCCGACAACAACAGCTCGGGGAACCCGGGAAACTTCGACCACAGCGCACCGATCCAACCCATCATCTTATTGGGGTCGTGACGGCCGATCATTATGTTATCGGCAATGTAAAAGTTCTTTGAGCCCGACCAGTCCGCTTGGACTACGCGCCCCACGTCGTAGATGCGTGAATGCTTCAGGGTGAAGCCGCTTGCCCCGGCAATGTTCTTGATTCCGATCAAGAAGGCGACATTCGCGTTTCGGATCGTGAGGCCCTCGAAATAGTTGTAATTGGCGGCCATGATATTGAAAAACGTCTGACATCCCGCGCCGTCGAAGATGACTTCACCGTCACCGGCCGCTTTGATCACGATGGGCTTGTCCGGCGTTCCACTCTGTGTGAGATAGTAAGTGCCATCAAAGAGATTTCCTAGCGCCAGATAACCAGGCCGCGGCGCTCCGTTCATATAGTGGAAGCGGTCGCCGACGTATAGACCGGCGTGCACGAGGATCACGTCACCAGGCTGAACCCGGGGCGGGTAAGCATTCTCGTAGTCGAAATGAGCACTGCCCATGTAATAAGCTGCCATGAGTCCCGTGAAGGACGGCTCCTGGCGCGGCCCTTCATACCCAACGGGGTAAACGTGATATGTGTGTCCCCCGGGGACGGCCGCAGGCTCTTTTCGTGTCCTGACTGTGACCGTTTTCTCCGTGGGCCCAGTGATGCCGTCTGGATCCGCCAGCACAAAGCGGCACTCGTACTCGGTATCCGGCTCCAGATTGAGGATGCTTCCGGCGAACATATTTGGCGCGGTGTACTTGAACAATGGAAACCGTGGGCCGGCTCCAGCCCCACCTGGTCCAACAGCTAGATTCGGGGGTGGATCGCCTATGAGTTCGTGCTGTTCCCGCATGAGCGGCAGTGCGTCGTGCCATTGGGATTCACCGCTTCTACGGAACGTCACGTTGACGTGTGCGTTTCGATTGTCGTCGCCCGTGATGCGCCACTCGAAGCCCAGCGAGACCAGCGTGGCCGGCTCGACCGTAAACTCGCCGGAGATGGTGTTGTTCTGTGCGCTGAAAGCGGGCGCACAAAGAAGCGGGAGGATTGCGATCGCAGCCCCAAAAGTAAGCCGGTGAGGGTTCCTCATAAGCGTGCTCCGATACTGAATTGTCGGTGCAGTCGGTCCTAAAGACATGGACATTATACTCGCACTGCTTGTCGCTGACTTCTTCACCACACGGGAATAGCCGGGATCAACAATGACGCCCGCCGGACCTGCGACGTGAACCAGATGATGGAACTCGCTGCTCGGCGTTTGCGCGTTATGGGTCACCGAAACGATATCGCGCAGCCCTATGACATGAGCACAACGTTTGTAGCGGAGATCTTTTGTGGTCATCCGCCCGCCGAATCGCCGAAAAGAGTCACGTTGCGGGGATCGCCACCAAATTTCGCGACGCCACCGGCGCTCAGACTGCTGCCCTGAATTTCGCCACCAGCGACGACCGTTGACGGCGGCCGCTGAGCCAAGATCGCCGAAGCGAAAAACGCGAGTACCGCAATGGCATGGATCCGAATTTTTCGCTGCCTTGGCAGGCTCGGCCTCGCTTCCCGGCGGCGGGCACACGTTGCCCACTGGCCGGCTCCGTGCGCGAGATTGGTTGAGGAGGCGTTGCCTCACAGATGCAGCGAGATCACGCCCGCTCACAGCAGAGTCTCAAGGTACAGGCGCATGACCTTCTGGACACGATCGATTTGCGCGAATTTTGTTAGAGCTGCTCTGTTTGGTTTGCGTGTGCGTTCGCGATAAGCGCGCAGAGCTCAATGGCAGTGTCCCGGCCAATCTTGTTGCAGTACTTGAAGCAGTTAAATATGTTGGGACATTCCATAAAAGCGGCCAAGCCTTCGTTTTGTGGATGTGGCTGTAGAATCTCCTGGTCTCACGCCATAGGGTCGTCCCCGGTCGGGCGGAATGACTCACGCTGTAGCGGCACATTCTACCGGCCACCCGACCGACAGCCGGCCACGCCCACCCGTCCGTGGTTGCAATTTTCTCTCTGAATTCAACAGACCTAGCATCAATCATTGATCTGGCGAACAGTTTGCACGAATCTCCGCACACGTCACTCGGCCCGCGATAACATGAGACTGTGCAGTTGCGCTTGTGGTTGCTGTTTTGCCTGCCGCTCTCATTGCCGGCCGCGGACCACTGGATCGCTTTGAGATCCGGCCCGTTCGAGGTCTTCAGCGACGCTGGCGACCGCCCTGCCCGCGAACAACTGATGTTCCTCGAGCAGTTCCGGGAGACGCTGCGAGTGATCACCGGAAAGCCCGAAATCCGGTTGGTTTGGCCGGTGCATGTGCTGGTCTTCAAGAACGCCAAAGAAATGCCCGCTGCGCCCGCTTCGTTCGCCGTCGGGGGTGATGCACGGATGGAAGCGGTCACCGAATCGGGCGGATTTTCGCGGGATAGTCTCAAGGAATTCGGCCGGATTCTGCTTTACGACAACACCAACCGATTGCCACAGCCTGTAGAAGAAGGCTTGATCGAGCTGCTTTCGACGCTCCAGGTGGACGGAACGCACGTCACTCTGGGAGCGCCGGTTCCCGAAGCCGAGCGTTCGCGGGGGTGGGCTTTGATGCAGCTGGTCACGGTGAACCCGGACTACGCCGGGCGAACGCGGGTCATGATTTCCAATCTGGAGCAGAGCGGCGACTTCGACGCGGCCTGCCACAATGCTTTTCAAAAGAGCGCCGCCGAGATCAATCAACAGACGGATGCATATTTGAGAGCAGCGAATTTCGGGACCACCTCGGTATCGGCGCGTGCGCTCAGCCCGGTTCGCGATTTCAAGCCGGTACAGTTGGACCGGGACGACATTCAGGGCGCTCTGGCTGATCTCGCGTCGGCCGGCAGGCCGGCCAAGAGTGCGAATCAGACTCTTGCCGGCGCGATCGACCCTGCCAACCTGAGTCCGCACGCCTGGCTCAACGCGGGACTCCACGAACCAGACCAAGCCAAGGCTCGCGCCGATTTCAAGAAGTCCGCGGATCTGAATCCTCTTTGGGCTGAACCCTACTTTCATCTCGCTGAGTTGGACAAAGACAATCCCGAGCAGCGCGCGGCGATGCTCCGAAAGGCAACCACCCTGGAACCGCGCAACATCGATTATTGGCAGGCCCTGGCCAAGACCCTGATGTCCATCCACAAATATCCGGAAGCGCAGAAGGCTTGGGCTGGCGCCGAGCGGGCCGCCGCGACGGACGAAGAACGCGAGCGCATCCATCAGGTGCGGCTGGATACCGAACGCGAGCGTGCCGATTTCGAAGCGGCCGAAATCCGGCGGATTGCAGCCGAGCGGGAGGCGGACATCCAGCGTGTGAAGGCACAGAGCGAAGCCGCTATCCACCAGGCCGAAGAGGAAGCGCGCAAGAAATTAAACCCTGGTGGCGAAGCGCCGCCCAAGCCGCAAGCCTGGTACGAAGCTCCCAAAGCCGCCGAACATGTGCAGGGAGTTTTCGAGCGTCTGGATTGTATTGGCCAGCTCGGCCGTCTGGTCATTCAGACTGGTGGCGGCAAGACCGTACAACTAGCCGTGGCCGATCCCACTCAGATCGCTATCAGCGGTGGTGAGCAGGCCTTGGCCTGTGGCCCGCAGAAGCCTGCACGCCAGGTGGTCGTGCAGTACAACCCCAAGCTCGATCCGAAGCTGCACACCGCCGGCGTCGTCACATCCATCGAATTCCATTGAAGGCCGGTCTAAAGCATTTCATCTTCCGGATACTCGGCAAGGACCCGGAGGCGGTGGTGGTGACGTTTGCCACGGGCGACGCCGAGTTGGCGCGGCACATGTTCGCCGAAATCCAGTCGCTGGAGCCTGCGCGCCGCCACTTCCTGGTGAAACCGGAGGAATTTGAAGCGGCGTCGGCATGGGCCGCTTACCGGCAGCTTAGAAAGCGATTTCGCCGTTATCGAGTCGGCCTGGCGCCCGTGCTCTTCGAGAAGAACCCGAGGTATCGGCCGTTGCGGCGGGCGGCGTTTCTCCTCGCGCCCACTCGGATTCTGGCGTACAACCAGCGCTTGGAGCGGCATCACCTACGGCTGCGCACGGCGATCGCCTCGTCGCTGTTCCTGCGGGGTGTTCCGCTTGACCGCATCTTTCTGCGTCCGAAGTGGCTCGTTCCCTGGAAGAAGGACCGGTCGGTTTATCCATCGGAAATTCAGGAAATCGAGGGCCGTCCGATGTCGCCGCGACGCCGTCGAGTCGCGATCATCAGCCCATACTTTCCTTTCCCGTTATCCCATGGCGGCGCCGTTCGGATCTTCAATCTACTGCGCGAGATGTCGGACGAGTTCGATATCTTCCTGTTGGCCTTTCGCGATCAGGAGACAGCGGATGACTTACAGCCCGTCCTGAACCTTTGCGCGCGCATCATACTTGCTGCGAAACCGCGCTATCGGGAACCGCGCTGGTCAACTCTTTTGCCGCCCGAAGTGCATGAGTTCCGATCTCCAGCAATGCTCCAGGCTCTGGCTCGCATCCGCGCCGAAGACAAGATCGAGGCTGTCCAGGTGGAGTACACGATGCTGGCGCCTTATCCCGGCGATGTCCTGGTAGAGCACGACGTCACCTACGAACTATACCGGCAAGTGCGCGATCGCGGTCCGTCCACGCTGGCGCAACGTTGGGACTATTGGCGCTGGCGGCGATTCGAGCGGAAGTGGGTCCGGCGCTGTCCGCGAGTGGTGGTGATGTCCGAACGGGATCGCGCGCTCCTGAATCAGCCGAATGTCCGGGCAATTCCCAACGGAGTCGACCTGGACCGCTTCATGCCGGAAATCGAGCGCCCGGGTCAAAGGCTGCTCTTCATCGGGTCTTTCCGTCATTTTCCTAACGTTGTAGCCTATCGCTTCTTCACTGAACAGGTTTGGCCGCGCCTTCGCGACGCAATGCCCGGCCTCACCTTCACGGTGGTCGCCGGACCGGACCCCGCACTGTACTGGCGCCAGCACACCGGGTTGCTGTCCATTCCCGCTGACGACCGCATCTGCCTCCTTGAGTTTGTTGCCGATGTTCGGCCGCTCTACGTCGAGGCCAATCTGGCACTGGTGCCGACGTTGGTTTCGGCCGGCACCAACCTGAAAGTACTGGAAGCTATGGCGATGCAGCGCGCCGTTGTGTCGACGTCTTCGGGCTGCGCGGGTCTCGGCCTGGAGCACGGGTCCAATGTGTGGATCGCCGACCAGCCGGAAGCCTTCGCGGGCGCGATTCAAACGTTGCTGAAAGACACTGAATTGCGTCACACGATCGCCCTGTCCGGCCGCGACCACGTGGAGCGCCACTTCGGATGGAAGGCCATCGGAGCCCAACAGCGCACTCTGCTTCTGGAGTTGATGCCAGCGCGGGTCCGCATCCGCGTGGCGGGCGAAAGCGACCTGGCGCAAATTACCGCGATTCAGGAGACGGCTCCGGAATCCTCGCAATGGCTTCCTCAAGACTATCTGGCCTTCGATTGCCGCGTCGCGATGCTGGATGGCCGCCTATCCGGCTTCCTGGTCTCGCGCCAGGTGGCCGGCGGAGAGCGGGAGATCCTGAATATCGCCGTTCATCCCGAATTTCGCCGGCTCGGAATCGCCACCGAACTGCTCCGGGCCGAGATCGCCCGTTGCCCGGGGAGCCACTTCCTGGAGGTCCGCGAGTCCAATGCAGCGGCTCGCCGTCTCTACGAACGCCTAGGCTTCCAGCCGATCGGAGAGCGCCCCGGGTACTATGAGAATCCACCCGAAACGGGGATTGTCATGAGATTTTTTTCATGATACTGTCACATATGCGGGAGCCTTTCGGTGACTCTCGCCGGACGAATGTTTACGGACTCACTACGTACCCACCGAGCGATTCAATCCCACCAACTCGGCGCGGCACCCCCACAAGGAGGCAGTACCCTGATGGAGAACAGCCTAGAAGAACTCAAGGCGCACCTGATGAAGACGGATGATGCGTTCCGCCATCTGGCTGAGCAGCATGCTCAGTATCATGAGCAGTTGGAAGCTTTGGAAGCCAAGTCGCACCTCACTCCCGAAGAAGAAGTTGAGGAGCATCGGCTGAAGAAGCTGAAGCTGAATCTGAAAGACCAGATGAACGGAATCATCAGCAAACACCGGGCGCAGCACGTCGCCTGACAATCTGGTGCGCGAAGTAGAATCGAGACCCGATCCGGAGCTTCCGGGTCGGGTTTTCATTTTAGGGTTCTAATTTTCCGCGGGATGCTTCTTCAGAAACTCGCGTGTGCGCTCCACTGCCGCCATCAGTTTCTCATAGGAATTAGCGATGCTGAAGCGCAGATAGCCGTCGCCGTAAGCGCCGAAGGCGGTTCCGCTCAGGCAGGCGACGCCGGCTTCTTGCAGCAGCGCGTCGGCCAGATCCTTGGACTTCCAGCCTGTGCCGGTGATGTTCGGAAACGCATAGAAAGCTCCACCCGGAATGGCGCAACGAAATCCCGGCAGCGTGTTCAGGCCCGCGCAGAAGGCGTCTCGACGCTTGCGGAACTCAGCCACCATTTTGTCGACGTCGCCTTGGGGGCCGTTGAGCGCCGCAATGCCGGCGCGCTGCGTGAAGCTGGCGGTGCAGGAGTTCGAATTCACCATCAGCTTGTTGATGGGATCGACGAGCCATTGCGGGAAAACACCGTAGCCCATGCGCCATCCGGTCATCGCGTAGGTCTTCGAGAACCCGTCCAGGATGATGGTCTTCTCCAACATCCCTGGCAGCGACGCGATGGACAGCGGCGCCTCCTCGAAATAGATGCGCGTGTAAATCTCGTCCGACAGCACCATCAGGTCGCGATCGCGCACCAGGTCAGCGATCGTGCGCACATCCGCCGCCGGAATGACGCCGCCCGTGGGGTTGTGCGGCGAATTCAGGATCAGCATCTTCGTCTTGGGCGACAGCGAATCCTTCAGCACGTTCAAGTCGAACGAAAAGCCGCGATCCTCCACCAGAGGAATCGGCACCGGCTTGGCGCCCAGGAAATTGATCATCGACTCGTAGATGGGGAAACCGGGATTGGGGTAAATCACTTCATCGCCCGGCTCCAGCAACGCGATCATCGGGAAAAAAATGATCGGTTTTCCGCCGGGCACCACGCAGACGTTCTCCGCGCGCGCAGGGATCCCGCCATGCGTGCGGCATATGTACGACGCGATGGCTTCCCGCAGTTCCGGCAGGCCTTGGGTCGGGCCATAGTGCGTCCAGCCCTGATCCAGCGCCTGCTTGCCGGCTTCCACGATATGGCGCGGCGTGTCAAAATCCGGCTCGCCAATTTCCAGGTGAATGATGTCGTGCCCCTTGGCTTCCAACGCGCGGGCGCGCACCAGTACTTCGAAGGCAGTCTCCGTGCCTATGCGGCTCATCCGCTCAGCTAGTTTCATGGTTGTTTTCGAAAGAAAGGAACGCTATTGCGGAACTCGGCGAAAGCCACGCGATCGCCGATGTGGGCTCGCTCGCCTTCGATGCGTCCTGTGATGCGGCGGCCGCTGTCGAGTTGAACGATCGCCAGTTGATAGGGGACGTCGTTGACGTAAGCTTCCGGAGGCGAGTAGACCACCGTCTCAGTATAGACCGTGCCGGAACCGAGCTGATTCGCTGCTGCGCTGCTCATGCAGCCCCCAGGACGGTGACTACGCTGGTGGCGCCGGATCCGCCGAGATTCTGCGCCAGGCCCAACTTGTTTCGGACGATTTGCCGCTCGCTGGCCTCGCCACGAATCTGCTGCACCACGTCGCAAATCTGGCCGACGCCCGTGGCGCCCACGGGATGGCCCTTCGACTTCAGTCCGCCGCTGGTATTGATAGGACGTTCGCCGTTCAGACACGTGCGACCGGCCAGCGTGTACGGCCCGCCTTCGCCCTTCTTCACGAAGCCCAGGTCTTCGATGGCTACGATCTCCGCGATGGTGAAGCAGTCGTGCACTTCGGCAAACTGAATGTCCTCCGGCTTGACGCCCGCCATCTGGTACGCCTTGGCTGCCGATTTCTTCACCGCCTCGAAGGTTGTGATGTCGTCCTTTTCATCCAGAGCGACGTGATCCGATGCCTGCGCGATACCCAGCACGCGGGCCGGCTTGTCGGTGAACTCGGATGCGCGCTCGAAGGGCACGATCAACACGGCCGCTGCGCCGTCGCTGATCAGCGAGCAATCGTAGACCGTCAGCGGCTCTGAGATCGGCTTGCCGTTTAGCGCCTGCTCCATGGTGATCACTTTGCGCATGTGTGCCAGAGGATTCTTCGCGCCGTTTTGGTGATTCTTGACTGCCACCGCGGCCAAATGCTCGCGCGTGGTTCCGTACTGAAACATGTGCCGCCGCGCGATCATCGCGAACAGGGCCGGGAAGGTGGCGCCCGCGCGCACTTCACCGCAGAGGTCGCCTGCGCCGGCCAGAATCTCGGTGACTTTGGGCGTCGACTGCGACGTCATCTTCTCGACGCCGCCCACCAGAAGGACGTCGTACAGTCCGGCAGCGACTGCGGAAACAGCATGGAAGAACGCCGATCCGCTGGACGCGCAGGCCGCTTCGAAGCGGGTCGCGGGAACCCCGGTGATTCCGATGCCCTCAGCAATGTACGGCGCCAGGTGATTCTGCCCCGTGAATCCAGGCCCGGCGAAGTTGCCCAGATAAAATGCCTCTACCTGGGAAGGTTTCGCATGGCCGTTCTCCAGAGCTTTCTGGCCGGCTTCCACGGCGAGCGAACGAAGATCGCGATCCGGAAATGCGCCAAACGCAGTTTTCCCAATGCCGACGACGGCGACTTGTCTCATGCTTTCAGCATAACCGCTGCCCGCGCCGGCATGCTGAGCACGCTGTGCAGAACACGCGCCATTGCGGCGGATGACGCGCCTTCGCCAGTTTTCGCCCGCCACGCCACGAATCCATCGGGACGCACCAGGACGGCCCCCGCTGGGGTGATGCCATAGGCGTCACAGAAAGCTGCGTCCGCGATGCGATGTACGTCGATATCCATGCTAGCGTCGCGGAATGCTTCGGAGGCGGCGTCGCACCAGGCTTGGCCTTCGGCGGTCAACAGAACGAAGTTGCGGCCGAACAGATCGAGCGTCGAGATCCTTCGGCCGCTATGTCCAATAAACAAGTGCGGTGCTCGCCGCCCCGGCCGGCCTTTCGATTCGCGCGGGTTTTCGTGCTCGCGGCCGGCGTCATCGTTTTCCGGAATCACGGCCGTTGAGTGATAGCAGTAACCCAGCTCGATGTTGAGATCATTCTCCGGTTTCTGCATCCCGCTGGTTCCGAGATACTGCGCCGAGCGGACCACGTATCGCGTATAAGCCTGCTCGACTGTGAACGCCGAAGCCGGCCTCCGCTCTGGTTCGTAGGTGGCAAGCAACTCCGGGCCCGCGATCCCCTTCAACACCAGCGCGAGCTTCCAGGCAAGATTGTGGGCATCGGCGATTCCGGTATTTCCTCCGAATCCGCCGTATGGCGGCATCACGTGAGCCGCGTCGCCAGCTAGAAAAATGCGCCCTTGCTGGAAGCGCTCGGCCACGTCTGCCTGCGACTCCCAGTGCATGACGTTATCGATCTCAACCGGCACGCTCGCGTCACCCAGCGCCATGTGCACCAGCTCCAGGCAGCGCTTCTCATCGAGGCCCGTCGTGACGTCTGTCTGCGGATGATTGGCGTCGCCCAGCGTGTTCACGGCGAGGAAGCCACTCTTGAACGGCTTCTCGATGCGGAAAAAGCCGCGCAGGTCCGGATGGACAATCAGGATGATGCTCAAGTTGCGCCCGCGCAGCAGCGGATTGACGTCCGCCCGGAAGTAAATGGTGGCGCTTCTTGAAAAGACGCCGTGCCCCAACATGCGGATTCCCAGTTGCTCCCGGACGCGGCTGCGGCTGCCGTCCGCTGCCACCATATAACGCGCGCGGACGGTGGACTGCTTGCCTGTATCGCGATCTCGAATCACGGCCGTGACACCATCCGCGTCCTGCTCAAACGAAATCATCTCTGTGCCGAAACGCAACTGCACGCCCAGTTCTTGCGCTTTCGCCTGCAGCAACGGCTCCAGCAGCTTCTGCGTGATGAACACGCGCACCGTGGGACTGACGTCGCGGATGCCTTCGTTCAGGTTGGGAATATAGTACGCGATTTCCTTGCCCGCCAGCGTTTCGGCCGACATCACCGCACCGTCCTGGTCGAATTGCTCGCCGGACTTCTGCGTCACGATCTGCTCGACACCCACCGTGCGAAAGATCTCCATGCTGCGCTGGTTGATCAGCGCCGCGCGCGGATGGATCGCGGTGCCGCGATGGTGCTCTACCGTGAGTGCGGAGATTCCGTGGTGAGCCAGAAGGAGCGCGGTGGACATTCCCACCAGGCTGCCTCCCACAATGAGGACAGGGGTCTCGATGTCGAACGTGGACATGACGAGCCGTAGTCTATCAAAGCACCGGCCCGGAAGTCTGGAATTGGCTTAGTTCGCGGTCTTTTGGTCTTTGGTCTGGGCCATCAGCTTGCGGAACAGGGCGACCGTATCGTCGTGCTCCACCCAGCCGCCCGGACCGATGTGCATGCCCTCGGCCATGTTGATGGGCGTGCGGCCTTCTTTGTTCTTCACGTCCATCTTCGCGCCGTGGTCCACCAGGAACTGCACCACTTCGTTCGCACCGCGGAACGACGCGCCGTGCAGCGCCGTGTAGCCTTCATCGTTCACTGCGTTCACGTCGCCGCCCCATTGAAGGCAGAGTTTCAAGGCTTCCGGTGCGTCGGCCTGTGAGCCGTGGCTTTGCCCGTCGGACCAGCCCACGCCCGCTGCAACCATCAGCGGTGTGGTGTGATCCTTGGCGGCGATGAGCGGATCGGCGCCGTGATCCACCAACAGCTTCATCACCGTGACGTCGTCGGATTGCGCTGCGCGCCAGAACGGCGTCGCACCGACCTGGTTCGCCCAACGGCCATCGAACGACGGCTGTCCGCGCAGGGGAATCTTCTTGGTCAGCCGCGCATTCGGATTCGCGCCGTGATCCAGCAACGCTTTGATGAGGTCCAATTCGCTCAGCGTGTCCTTCTCGGGCGGCGCCGGACGTGTGGACCATTCCAGGTTCCGCATGTCGACGGCGGCGTACAGCGGTGCACGTCCCTTGTCGTCGGCAAGATTCGGATTCGCGCCATGCTCCAGCAGGAATTTCGCCAGCGCGTAATGGCCATTCACGATCGCTACCAGCACGGGGCTGCTGCCATCTGCGGACGTGTCGTTCACATCCGCGTGCGCGTCCAGCAGAATGCGCGCGGAATCCAAATCGTCCTGCCGGGCCGCATAGAGCAGCGGCGTCATCCCACCCGCCGGGAACGGCGCGGAGAAGATCAATTGAAACGGCGAAGGCGGCGGAATCTTGTTGGTGCGGGCGTTCACATCCGCTTTATGGTCGATCAAAACTTGGGCCGCCGCGGCATTCTTTTCGGCCGCTGCCCACATCAGCGCCGTCTGGCCCTCCAGGTTGGTCTTGTCGACCTGCGCGCCGTGATCGAGCAGCACCTTCAAAGCGTCCACTTTACCCGTGCGCGCCGCGACCATCAACACCGTGTCGCCCTTCTCCGAGATCACCCCGTTCGGGTCGTCACCGGCCTTCAGCAGCGTCTCGATCATCGGAGCGCTGCCGTTCATCGCGGCCAACAAAAGCGGAGTAGCGCCAAAACGGTTCGCGGCTTTTACGTTTGCGCCCGCTCGGATCAGCAAATCGGCCATTTCCTGGTTGTTCCAGCGGGCCGCCCAATGGAGTGCCGTAGTGCCGTCCGTTTGAGCGGCGTTGACGTCTGCATGCAGCTTGAGCAGTGAGCGAACCTTCGCGAGGTCGCGATCCATCGCGGCATCGGCGAGTTTGGAGTCCGGAACGGTGGCGGCAAAGCCAGCCGCCGCTACCAGTACCGCCATCCAGATCCTGTTTGCCCGTTTCAGCATTATGCTGCTCGCCTCCTTGATTTTTAAGGGCTTTGAAGCGCTGCGTCCTCGCGGCCCGCCTCCCGGCCGCTTCGGCCCATAGACATAATCCTATTGCAACACAGCGGGCGTTGGCAATACAATTGACAGAGTGAACCCTGTTGCTTGGCTAAGGCCGGTTCCTGCCGCTGCGGTGGGCCTATTTGCTTTTCTGCATGCAGCTCCTGGCCACGCGCAGACGGTCTCGCCCCAACGCGCACTGATCAATCAGTATTGCGTCGTCTGTCATAACCAAAAAGCCAAGACCGCCGGCCTGATGCTGGACCGCCTGGACATCAATAATGTCGCGGACCACGCCGAAACCTGGGAAAAGGTGGTGCGCAAGCTCCGCGTTGGCGCGATGCCTCCCCAGGGCATGCCGCGTCCGGACCGCGCCACGATGGATTCGCTCGCCAGCTGGCTGGAAAATTCGCTGGATCGCGCCGCCGCCGCGCATGAAAATCCCGGCCGCCCGGTCCTGCACCGCCTGAACCGTACCGAGTACGGCAACGCGATCCGCGACCTGCTGGCGCTGAACGTCGACGTGTCGGATCTTCTGCCGACCGACGATTCCAGCTTCGGTTTTGACAACATCGGCAGCGTGCTGGGTGTTTCGCCGGCGCTGCTCGAGCGCTATCTATCCGCCGCCGGAAAGATCAGCCGCCTGGCCGTCGGCGATCCGAAGACCGACCCGATCGTCGACACCTACCGCGTCCGCGCCGACGTCACGCAGAACGAGCACCTGGAAGGCCTGCCGCTCGGCTCGCGCGGCGGCGTGCTGATTCATCACAACTTCCCGTTGGAAGGCGACTACGTCATCAAGGTGAAGCTGCTGAAATCCACCGTGGACCTGCTGTGGGGTAACAACGCGCAGGACGAACTGATGGACGTCGCCTTGAACGGCGTGCGCGTCGCCACTCTGGCCATCAATCCTGCCAAAAAGGCAGATCCCAAGCCCGCGCTAACAGGCAAGGTAAAGCAAGACGGCTTCGATCCGTCAGCTGCAACCAAGCTCAGCATGTCGCAGCCGAAGGACAACGTAGAGGCGCGCGTGCACGCCAAAGCGGGCCCTCAAACCGTTGAAGTTTCCTTTGTTCAGCGCAGCTATGGGCCGACGCAGGATTTGCTGGAGCCATTCGAGCGCAGCACCATCGATCCCAGCGACCCCAAGGGACTGCCGCACGTGCTAAGCGTCGCCATCAGCGGGCCGTTCAATGCGGAGGGCGCCGGCCAGACGCCCAGCCGGGAGCGAATCTTCATTTGCCATCCCGCGAGCACGCGCGATGAGCTTCCGTGCGGAAAGAAAATCATCTCCACGCTCGCCAGGCGTGCTTACCGCCGCCCGGTGACCGACACGGACATGGAAACGCTGCTGGGCTTCTATCAGCAGGGCCGTAACAAGGGCAGTTTCGAGAGCGGCATCGAGATGGCGCTGCACCGCATTCTCTCGGATCCGCAGTTCATCTATCGCTTCGAGCGCGACCCGGCCAATGTCCCGCCGGACACGATGTATCACGTCAGCGATATCGAATTGGCGTCGCGCCTTTCGTTCTTCCTCTGGAGCAGCATTCCCGATGACGAGCTGTTGAACCTGGCCGCGCGCGGAAAGCTGAAGGATCCCGTGGTGCTGGAACACCAGGTGCGCCGCATGCTAGCTGATCCTCGCGCCGATGCGCTGGTCACTAATTTCGCCGACCAGTGGCTGTACCTGCGCAATCTCCGCGGCGTCGCGCCGGACCTGGAAGAGTTCCCCAACTTCGACGACAATCTGCGCCAGGCCTTCAAGCGCGAGACCGAGCTTTTCTTTGGCAGCATGATCCAGGGAGACCGCGATATGCTGAATCTGCTGAACGCCGATTACACGTTCGTCAATGAGCGCCTGGCTAAGCACTACGGCATCCCGAACGTCTACGGCAGCCAGTTCCGCCGCATTTCGCTTCCTGAAGACAGCCCGCGCCGCGGATTGCTGGGCCAAGGCAGCATCCTGACCGTCACATCCATCGCCACGCGCACTTCGCCCGTGCAGCGCGGAAAATTTCTGCTGGAAAACATCATTGGCACGCCGCCCAATCCGCCGCCGGCGAACGTTCCGCCACTCAAGGAAAACAAGGCGGGCGCGAAAGCACTTTCCGTACGCCAGCTCATGGAAGCGCACCGCAAGTATGAGCCGTGCGCGAGCTGCCACAAGCAGCTTGACCCGTTGGGCTTCGCACTCGACAATTTCAATGCGGTTGGCGCGTGGCGCACGGTCAGCGAATCGGGTGATCCGATCGACGCCTCGGGCGTGCTGGCCGACGGAACCAAGATCGACGGCCCCGCCAGTCTGCGCGAAGCTTTGCTGAGCCGGCCCAACGTGTTCGTCGGAACTCTGACCGAAAAGCTCATGACCTACGCTCTGGGCCGCGGCTTGGAATATTACGATATGCCGGCCGTGCGCGCGGTTGTGCATCGTGCCGAAAAGAATAACTACAAGTTTTCATTGTTGATTTTAGGAATCGTGAACAGTGTGCCGTTCGAGATGCGCCGGTCCCAACCCGGCGAAAGCGCCGCCGCGGCTAACGCGGTAGCCGATATCAGGAGGCCGAAGCAATGATCGTCACGAAGAAACATTTGCCCCGCCGGACGTTCTTACGCGGCCTGATGGGTACCACCATCGCTCTGCCGTTGCTGGACTCCATGGTCCCGGCGCTCACCGCGGCCACCAAGACGGCCGCCAATCCCAAGCCCCGCATGGGCTTCGTCTACGTACCGCATGGCGCTGTGATGGACAAATGGACACCGGCCACCGAAGGCGCCAACTTCGAATTCACGCCCATCTTGAAGCCATTGGAGCCGTTTCGCGACCGTTTGCTGGTGGTGAGTGGACTGGCCAACAAGGCCGCGGAGTCGCAAGGCGACGGCGGCGGCGACCACGCCCGCAGCGCTCCCTCGTATCTGAGCGGCGTCCATCCGCTGCGCACCGAAGGCGAGGATATCCGCGCCGGCATGACGATCGACCAGATCGCCGCGCGCCACATTAGTCAGGACACTCCGCTGCCCTCGCTGGAGCTGGGCATTGAAGACACGGGTCTCGTGGGCGTCTGCGACGTCGGCTACAGTTGCGCCTACATGAACTCGATCGCCTGGCGCACCGCCACCGAGTCCCTGCCCATGGAAATCAACCCGCGCGTGGTATTCGAGCGCCTGTTCGGCGACGGCAGCAACGCCGCCGAGCGCCTGGAGCGCAAACAGGAAGACCACAGCATCCTGGATTCGATCACCGGCGAAGTGGCGCATTTGCAAACTGGCCTCGGCACGCGCGATCGCTCTCGCGTGGCGGACTATCTGGACAACATCCGCGAGATCGAGCGCCGCATTCAGATGGCCGAGAAGCGCGCCGCCTCTTCGGTGAACGTGCCGGAAACGCCCATCGGGGTGCCGGAGTCATTCGACGAGCACGCTAAGTTGATGTTCGAGCTGCAGGTGCTGGCCTATCAGGCCGAAATCACGCGCATCTCGACCTTCATGATCGCGCGCGACCTGAGCCAGCGAACCTTCCCGCAGATCGGCGTGCCCGAGCCGCACCATTCGGTTTCGCATCACGGCAACAATCCGGTCATGATTGCGAAGCTGGAGAAAATCAATAACTATCACGCCACCCTGTTCGGCTACTTCCTCAACAGGCTGCGCGCGACGCCCGATGGCGACGGCAACCTGCTGGATCACTCCATCATCATGTATGGCAGCTCGATGAGCAATCCGAACGAGCATAACCATTTCCCGCTACCGCTGCTGGTGGCCGGAGGCGCTTGCGGCCGTCTGCAGGGCAATCGCCACCTGAAATTCCCCGAACGGACGTCGATGGCGAACCTGCTGCTCGCCCTGCTGGACAAAGCCGGCGTCGAGCAGAACAAGCTCGGCGACAGCACGGGCATGCTGACCATTTGAGTGCATAACCGGGCGGCGGACGCTGAAAGCGCAACCGGGCGTTACAATTGAAGCGCTATGGCCACAATCCTCGGCGCTGTCGCCACCTCCCACACGCCCGCCATCGGTTTCGCGCTGGACCGCCAGAAGCAAAACGATCCCGTGTGGGCTCCCATTTTCGAAGGCTACGAGCCGGTGCGGAGATGGCTCGCGGAAAAGAAACCCGACGTGCTCTTTCTCACCTTCAACGACCACGTCACTTCGTTCTTTTTCGATCACTATTCACACTTCGCGCTGGGCATCGGCGAATCGTTTCCCGTTGCTGACGAGGGCGGCGGACCTCGTGCTCTGCCCCCCATCCGCAGCCACACGGGTCTCGCGCACCACATCGCCCAGGCGCTCGTAGCGGACGAATTCGACCTCTCCTTCTTTCAGGACAAAGCGCTGGACCATGGCTGCTTCTCGCCGCTTTCCATGCTCCTGCCTCACAACGGGGAGTGGGCCGCCAAAGTCATTCCTTTGCAAATTGGCGTGCTGCAGTTTCCGATTCCTTCGGCGCGGCGCTGCTTCAAGCTGGGTCAATCGCTGCGGCGCGCGATCGAAAGCTATCCGGAAGATCTGAAGGTCGTGCTCGTCGCCACCGGCGGTCTCTCGCATCAGGTGCATGGCGAGCGCGCCGGCTTCAACAACACGCCCTGGGACATGCAGTTTCTGGAGCTTTTCGAGAAGGACCCCGAGAAGCTTGCCGAACTAACCATCGCCGATTACGCGCGGCTGGGCGGCGTGGAAGGCGCTGAGGTGATCATGTGGCTGATCGCGCGCGGCGCGCTGTCCGCCAACGTGCGCAAGATCCATCAAAGTTACTACCTCCCCACCATGACCGCGATCGCCACCGCCATCTACGAGAACGAATCGGTGGAGCCGATGGCGGAGACCAATACCTGCTATCGCGAGCACATCGCGCACGAACTGGCGGGCATCGAGAAGCTGGAAGGCAGCTATCCGTTCACCGTCCAAACCAGCGTCAAGGCCTATCGGCTGAACAAATTTCTGCACAGCTTAGTTGAACCCGGCTTCCGCCGCCGGTTCCTCGAAGACCAGGATCAACTGTTCGAAGAGCACGGACTCACAACCGAAGAGCGGGACATGGTGCGCCGCCGCGATTGGCGCGCGCTGATCCATTACGGTGTCATCTTTTTCATGCTGGAGAAGTTTGGCGCCGTTGTGGGCACTTCCAACATGCACATTTACGCCGCCATGCGCGGTCAAACATTGGAGGAGTTCCAGCAGACCCGCAATGCGCCAGGTGCTTTGTATTCGGTTGCGGGAACTGATGCGAAGCAGTTCAGTTGGGACAAGCGGTAACCATTCGATGGCCGCCGAAAGTCAGATCGTATCCAGGGATATTCCGCCGCCCGAGCCGCACCTCACGCCCGCGGAGATGATCGCCCGCGCCGAGGCCATGCAGCCGATGTTGCGCGAGCGGCAGACCGAGTGTGAGCAGCTCGGCCAGCTCCCCGACGACACCCAGAAACTGTTCCTGGATGCGGGCTTTTACCGCATCCTCCAGCCGCGCCGCTTCGGCGGCTACGAGTTCGATCTCCCGGATTTCCTGCGCATCATGACGGCCGTCTCGCGCGGCTGCTCGGAAAGCGGCTGGGTGCTGGCGCTGACCTCCGGCCACACGGTGCTCGCGTCCATGCTGTCTGAAAATGCCCAGCGCGCGGCCTTCGGCCCAACCGGCGATTTCCGTGCACCCGGCGTCGGAATGCCCGGCGGCACGGGGTTTCCCGTCGAGAGCGGCTACAGGGTGAAAGGCGCCTGGGATTATGCCTCCGGCTGCGATCTTGCCACCCACTTCTTCGGCTCCACGATGGTGCACGATCCCGAAACTAAAGCCCCGCTCGGCAACTCCTGGTTCCTGTTCGATCGCAGCCAATACCGCATCGTAGATAACTGGAACGTGATTGGGATGCAGGGCACTGGTTCGCGCCGCGTGGTCATCGAAGAAACGTTCGTCCCCGAGAATCGCGCGCTGTGGTTTCTCGACGCACAATGGCAGCCCGTACGCGATCAGCCCGGCCACGCCGTGCATCCGAATCCGCTGTACCACGGCTGGATCTCGCCATTGCTGATCTCGGAAGTCGCCGCCGTCTCCGTGGGCGCGGCGCGCGGCGCGCTCGACATCTACGCCGAGATCCTGCGCAACAAGAAAACCAGCTTCCAGCCCGTCCAGCCGCGCTATCTCGAACAGGAATTCCAGCAGCACTTCGGCGAGGCGCAGGCGTGGGTCGACACCGCCGAAGCCGCCTTGCTCAAGATGGCCGAAGATTACATGGATTACGCGCGCCGCCACATGGACGAAGGCGCGCCGCTGACCGATGAGCTGGAGCGCCGCCTGATTCTGGTCGAGCAGCAAGTCATCCGCCTGGCTTGGGACGCGGTGGAGCTGATGTTCCGGACTTCTGGCACTTCAGCCGCCAACAAGGCCGCGCCGCTCGGCCGCGCCCTGCGCAATCTCGCCGTCATCCGCACCCACGTCACGCTGCAGACGGACCACACCTCCACCAACGCCGGCCGCATGCACTTCGGCCTGCCGAGTCTGAGCCGATTCTAGCTCCAAAGACGTCGATGACTTTTGGCGGACTTCTCTTCAGGCTTGCACTTGGATACGGGTGCGGCCTGCTGCTTGGTCCGCTCATCGGGCGTTACTACTCGCGCCCGGGAGATGTGTCAGTTCGCGGAGGCATTGCCGGAGGGCTTGGAGCGACCGTGCCGTATGTCCTGCTGAATTCCGTCTGGGTAGCCGGGTCCTCGCATTTCGTATTAACCCGACACGAGAATTGGACGACATTTGCGATTTCGCTTGTCGTCGCGGAGGGATGCGCAGCATCGGTGTCGCCCGCAATGGCAAGCAACTGGCCGCCGACATTGCCGTAGCCTCGCTCGCCGACCTCCCGCCCGACTGCTTCACTCGACTGCTGCCGCCGCCCTGACTTCCTGCTTCCTCGAACGCCGCATCCACGGACGCACGACGCGATTCCACCACATCAAAATTGCGCTCGTGAACAGCACCGCTGGCGCCAGCCCCAGGATCACCCAAAGCGTCTTCACTCCCCACCCGGCGAAGTTGCCGTAGTGCGCATACGAAAACCCGCGCAGAATTTGTCCGCCCACCGTCACGACGCGACGCCCATGCACAAACTGCGGCCCCGCCGGCGCCAGCGGAGTGAACCAGCCGATCACCGCCCGAAACGGATCGGGAAACACGAAGTAGCCGCCCGTCAGCCCCCACATCAGCAGAAACAGAAAGGTCCAAAACCCCACCGCGCGATGCAGATCGAAATTGAGCCGCTTCCATCCCACGCGCGTCTGAATCGTGAGAGCCCGCCGCCAATTCCCCGCGCTCGGCCACCACACGACCATGCCGCTCAAGCACAGCGCTGCCAGTAGAAAACCTCCAATCGCGTTCGCAGTCATGCCAGCCGCGCCCATCAACAGGCTGCCGTGCAGTTTCCCCAGCCACGACAGCCAAAAGTAGAACGACGCGCGATACGCGGCGGCGCCGGGCGTCTCCAGCCAGTCGTACAGATCGTTGCGAAACACGATCGCGCTGCCGCTCGCGCACACCACGACAACGTACGCGCCGAGGATCATCCCCGACCACAAATGAATCTGAAAAATCGCCTTCCTAACCCAGCTCTTCTGATTCAACGCTTCATGATAAGCCCCTGGCCGGTAGGAAGCGACAGCACGTCGAAGCCGAGCGATCGCGACAGGGCGTCAATCGCCTCCATCTGGCTCTCGTACCCATGAAACGCGTAGTCATCCAGCAACACCATCGCGCCCGGCGAGAGGCGCTCCCAAAAGTACTCCAGCGCGGCGCGCTCCGGATACGCGCAGTTCATATCGAGATGGAGAAACGCCACCTGAGCCGCATCCACGGACGGCAAAATCTCCGGAACCGCTCCCTGCAACACCACCGCGTTCGGCCATTCCGCGAAATTCGCGCGAATGCGATCGATATCCGTTACATATCCGCCCTTCGCGATCGCAGTCTCGACAATCTTCAGCCGCCCGCGCTGGACTTCCTCGCTGGAGAACTGCGACGTGACCGGCCCGGCGAAAGTGTCCACCAGGAAAAACCGCCGATCCAACGCGCCCCAATTCAGACATTGCATAATCGCCGAGCTGATGACTCCTGCGTTCACACCGCACTCAACGAAGTCTCCCGGCGCCCGTAGCGCGCTCGAGGCAGCCCACAACGCCACGTGCACCCGCCACTCAAAGTGCAGATCCACGCCATGGCCCGCCTCAACACCGCGTTGATAGGCGGCGCGGAACGCCGGGTCCTGACGAAAATGGTCATTATGGATCGTCGATAGCCCGTCTTCGGAGTAATTCTTGCGGGCATTGACGACTGAATAACCCGCGCGGCCCAGTACTTTCTTGATCCAAGCCTTCAGCATTCAGGAACCACTAATATAGCGGGAAGGTGCCCATACCCAACACCGGCCCGCGGATATCCATCGGACGATTCACCTGCAACATCTGCGGCGCCGCCAACTCGTCCTCTGACAGAACGGATGCGCGGGAAGGCGCCACCTGCGACGTCTGCCGCTCGTCCTTACTGATGCGATCCGTGGTGCTCGCTCTGTCGCGCGCCCTCTTCGGCATGGAACTGGCCTTGCCCGATTTCCCGGTTCTCAAAACCGTGCGCGGCCTCGGCCTCAGCGACTCCGACAGCTACGCCGGGCGCTTGGAAACCCGCTTCAATTACACCAACACGTTCTATCACCGGCCGCCCGCCTTCGACCTTGCACATCCCGACGAAACCGAGTTCGGCCGGTACGACTTCGTCATCTGCAGCGAAGTCCTCGAGCACGTCCAGGCTCCCGTGGATCGCGCCTTTCAAACACTGGCGCGGCTCCTGAAGCCGGCCGGCGTGCTGATCCTGACCGTCCCCTACGCATTTGCCGATGCCACCACAGAAAACTTCGCGATCCTCCATCAAACCGGCCTCGCGCAGATCGGCACCGCGACAGTTCTGGTGAATCGCTCAGAAACTGGGAAATACGAGGTCTACGACCAACTCGTCTTCCACGGCGGCCAGGGCGCGACCCTGGAGCTACGGACATTTTCCGAAGCAGATCTTCGTCAGAAGCTCATCGCATCCGGATTGCCCAACATCCGCTTCGACGCCACCGGCAGCCGGGAGTTTGGCGTCCTGTTCGCCGGCCCCAACTCCTTGCCGATCATCGCAGCGCGCGCACCGTTCTCTTTGGAGGCCGGCGCCATTCACGAACTCGTAGACGAATGGGCCGCCACCCGCCGCGTGCTTCAAGGCGTGAAGGATTCGCGCTGGCTCAAACTCGGCCGCCTGTTCGGCCTTGGCCCGAAAATCCGTTTGCCACACTGACATGCCCTCGGCGTGACGTCTTCCATCAGCCTTTCGCCTTCCGCAACCAGAGGTAACAGTGATTGCTCATAATCCCCGCCTGCGGCGACTTCAACAGCAGCAAGTCCACGTACCGGAACGGAAACAGGAGCCACCCTAGCACGATGTGCACCAAGCCGCGCCACGCGCGCCAGGGCAGCCACAGCTTCACGTACTCCAGGACAAACACCAACATGGTCGCGGTCGGTCCCGTTCGCCAGCCCTCCGCCACCACGTCCATTTCATCGCCCGCCAGGTCTTTCAGCCCGTCCAACGTGAAACGGCGATAATCCCGAGGATACTCATGAAAGGGGTGACAGAACGGCGTCACCAGATGCAGATGTCCGCCCGGCGCCAGCACCCGGCTCAGTTCCCGCATCACCAGGTCCGGATGACGCACATGCTCCAAGACAGCGTCGCACTCGATGCATTCGAACAGTCCGGAAGGAAACGGCAACTGCTCCGCGTCGGCCGCGACGTCGACGCCGGGAATCGGGAATAAATCGATGTTGACGTACCCTTGCGGATTCGCACCGCCGCCCCCTACGTACAGATTCCACCGGCCCAACGGGAAGTGCAGCGGCTCAGCGGGGTTCGGCAGAAACGGGTCCGGTGGCTTCAGAATTCGATACAGCCTGCTGAACAAACCGCGGGACTGCCGGCGCGCGTAAACCTCCTGCATTGGGCTGCCCGGCATTTCCATAGGTTAGCGAGCCTTCCCATGCGGGCGCACGCAACCGCGATATCATCGTCCAGTGAGGTTGCTCTCTCGCCTCAGCCTCCTGCTGTGCATTCTCGCGGTCGTTGCCTCGACCGCAAATTCCGCCGACTTCACAACCTATATCGGCGACGTCAACCAGTATCAAGTCGCGGCGCTGACGACGGATGCGGCCGGCAACACCTACGTGACCGGAGGGCGGGTCATCCAAATGCCCTCAGGCGCGACGCCAACCGACGTCTTCGTTACCAAGCTCGACCCAGCCGGCAACATCGTCTTCACCACGACCTTCGGGGGCAAAGGCAGCGACCAAGGGGCGGCCATCGCCGTCGACGCGGCGGGCAACATCTGGGTGGGCGGCTCGACTTCCTCCACTAATCTTCCTCTTCACGACGCATTGCAAGCCGATCCTGGGTTGGGCGCCACGGGATTTCTAGTCAAGCTGGCTTCGGATGGCACCGTGATTTATTCCTCGTACTTCGGGGGCGTCAAGGGCACCAGCAGCGTCAACGGCATTGCAATCGACCCTAGCGGCAATGTGTATCTCACGGGCACGACGAATTCGAGCGATTTCGCCACCACGCCCGGCCTGCCAACCGCCAGTGTGCGTCCCGGCCTGACCGCCATCTCCGGTGCATTCATTACCAAGCTGGACCCGAGCGGCGCGCACATCATCTACTCGGCCCTGCTGGCCGGCACCATGGTGGAATGCGAAAGCGGCAGCACCTGCTTCCTCTCGGACCGCAGTACTCGCGGCGCCGGGATCGCGATCGACCAGGCTGGCGACGCCTTTATTGCCGGCTACAGCAACACCACCGATCTGCCCGTCGCGCCGGGAGGAATCTCCGGATACGGAGCCTTCGCCGCCAAGATCGACGCCGCCGGAAACCAGTTGGCCTATCTGACCTACCTTGGACCCGGCGCCGGATTTCTAACGTCTTACGGTCCTTCAGAGACCATCGGTGCCACAGCCATCGCTGCCGACGCCGCAGGCAACGCATTCGTCACCGGTTCCACCAACGATTCGATGCTTCCCACAACGGCCGGCGCTTTCCAAACGAAGCTCAACGCCGACGCAACCGAATATTACCCGCCTACCGACGCGTTCGCGGTCAAGCTGGATCCATCCGGCAAGCTGGCATGGGCGACCTACCTCGGCGGACCGGGCAACGATTCCGCGAATTCCGTGAGCGTCGACAACGCGGGCAATGTCTGGCTGGCGGGCAGCAACGCCGACGGCTTTCCTAGTCAGTCACGATTCGCGTCCGGCGCTGCCGGCGATTTCCTCGCCGAATTGAGTGCTGACGGCTCTACGCTTAGCTACACTGCAGAATTCGGAACGGGCGGCGCAGGGCAGGCCTTAACGATCGACTCCAGCGGAATTGCCCATATTGCAGGCTTCACCGGCCTCGTCTCCACCATCACTCCCAGCCAGCCTTCGACCCCTCGCATTCTCGGCATCGCCAACGCAGCTGCGGGCCAGGTCTCCGGTCGCATCGCGCCCGGTGAAGTGATCTCCATCTACGGCTTCGGCTTGGGCCCGACCACGTCCGTGAGCGCCGCGCCTGTAAACAATCCTTTTCCGGCTTCGCTCGGCGGAGTTCAGGTTCTCGTCAATGGATCCGCGATCCCGCTCTTGTATGTCTCGGCTTCCCAAATCAACGCGGAGATCCCCGCGCCTTTGTACGACGCGAGTGCCACGATCCGCATCATCAACGGCTCGGCCACGCTTCCCGATTTCCGCGCTTCCGTGGACGACTCTATCGCTGGCATTTTCCAGAATCCGGACGGTTCAGCCAAAGCCATCAACCAGGACAGCACGCTCAACAGCCCAACCAATCCAGCCAAAGCCGGCACTTACGTCGCCATTTGGACCACCGGATTCAGCCGATCAGGCGGACCGTCCGTGACGGGCACCGTCGCGACGGCCGCGAACAACTGGTGCAGCTACTGCCAGATCTCCGTCGGCACCGTGACAGAGACAGTGGCCTACGCGGGCGACGCCCCCGGGTTGATCGATGGGGTCATGCAGGTCAACTTCCTGGTCCCGCCGCAGTTCGCCCCAACTCAGGTGAGCGTAGATTTCGACGGCGGTTTCGCAACACTATATGTGTCCCCATAGCGCCGGGAAACCCTATACTATCCAGTGGGAGGAGCCGATTTGTACCTAGCGCCATTGAAAACTCTGCACGTTTTCATGGTTTTCACGTCAGCCTGTTATAGGCATGACACTGGCGCTACGCACATATGAGGCAGTCATGAGCGACCGGGGCCTGCCGTCCGATGTCGAGGCCGCGCTGCTGGCGTCCCAGGAGCAGCAGAACCGCTTCATTTCAGACAACTTACGTCGGATCTTCCTGCTCATTTATCGCATCGTCGGCAACGTCGCCGACGCCCAGGACCTCACCCAGGAAGCTTTCATCAAAGCCCTCCAGCGCCAGGATCAGCTCAAGGAACTGGACAAAGCCACGCACTGGCTGTCCCGGATCGCCAGCAACACCGCCATCGACTTCCTACGGCGCAACGGCAAGGTCAATTTCTGCGAGATTGACGCACTGGTCGAGCCTCTGCGGGAACCGTCGGAATCGCCCGAGCAGGTAATTCTGAGGTCCGAGCATCGCGCCTATCTGGAAGATGGACTGGCGGTATTGACCGAACGGGAGCGTACGGCGCTGCTCCTGCGCGACGTCGAAGGCCTTCCGGCTGAGGTAGTTGCCGAGCAGATGAACTGCTCCAAGGCCACAGTCAGGTCGCACATCGCCAACGCCCGCATCAAGCTGAAACGCTACATGGATCGCTCGCGCCGCACCGGAAAGAGGCCGTCATGAAGCATCCGGCCGAAACTCAACTGGCGCTGTTTGCGGGCTCGGATCTGGGCCGCTGGGAGCGCTGGCGTGTCCGGCGGCACGTTGCCGGCTGCGCGGCGTGCGCCGAAGAAGTCCAGGAATTGCGCGCCATCGGCTCCGATCTGCGCGAAGCCGCTGGGGAATTGCCGGAGCAATTTCCCAAAGAACTGAACTGGACGCGTCTCGCCGAAGAAATGTCGGCGAACATCCGCGTGGGCCTGGCCGCGGGCGAAGCCATTGCTCGCTTCGACCGGCCGGTTGCGTCCAGGAAGCTACGGCTCGGATGGCATGCGGCCATGGTGATCGCCGCGGCGTGCGCCATTTTCGCGGTGGCCTTCTGGTCCAGCCTTCCACCGCAGCAGGCCGAACACCTGATGGCGTCGCTGAGGCGCATTCGCGTGGAAAGGCTAGGCATGTTCGTTCACGGCGCGGCGCTGGCGCCGGACGAAGTCGTCCTCGAAGCATCCTCGTCGGGAATCGAGTTGAAGGAGAATGGCGCCGCGATGTCGCTGACGCATCCACATGCGGACGGCGGCACGGTCTCGGTCAGCCTGCAAGGCGAGGCCGGCGTGCGCTTCGTTGACGCCGACACCGGCCAGGTCACGACCAACAAGGTGTACTATGGCGAGCAGTAGGTTTCTCGCCGCCGCGATCGTCGCCGCCAGTATAAGCTACGCTGGAGTCCTTCCGAAAATCGATCTCCCCAAGGACTCGCCGGTGGCCGTGCTCGCCGCCGACTACGGCGATTCCAGTGAAACCGCGCGCGGCGGGGCGCTGCTGCTCGATCTGCATGCGGCTCTTTCGCTGCGCAATTCCAGCCAGCGCACCATCCACGGCATTACGCTCGCAGTCACGGCGCAGGATGTAACGCCGGGCGGCAGAGGTTCGGTGACAGTCACAAGTCTCGACGTCGCGCCCGGTGATACATTCCCGGTGCGCGTCGACCTGCGCCTGTTGCGTCCATTGCAGGCTTCGAGCGCACTGCCCGTTGTGATCAGCCTGGATGGCGTGCTGTTCGACGATCTCAGCTTTTACGGCCCCGACAAGCTCAGTTCCCATCGCACCATGGCGTTGGCCGAGCAGGAAGCGCGGCGCGACCGGAAGTATTTCAAGTCGCTTCTCGCCGAAGGCGGCCCCGACCGGCTACAGCGGCAAATGCTGGCGACGCTGACGCATGAAGCCGACCGCCCTAGCCTGGATGTCCAGGTGGTTCGCGGTGGCAGGGCCACCAACTTCGAGCCCGAACAACAGGTCCAGTTCGCGTTCTTGAACTTGCCGGACTCGCCCGTAGAACCGATGGATGGTATGGCCCGCATTGCCGGTAATGAAGCGCGTGCGCCGCGAATGGAAGTGCACAATCGCTCGGACCGCCCGGTCCGGTACATCGAGGTCGCGTGGATCTTGCGCGATCGCAGCGGCCGCGAGTTCCTGGCCGGCTCCGTTCCCGCCGACCTTCACCTGGCGCCCGGCCAACGCCAGCAGATCCTGGAAAACACCACGCTCAAGTTCCCGGGCCGTGGCGGCCAACCGCTTGCCATTGACGGCATGACCGGCTTCGTTTCGAGCGTCGAATTTTCCGACGGCAGCCTCTGGATCCCCAGCCGTGCCGATCTCGGCCAACAGCAGTTGCAAGGAGTCGTTGCCCCTTCGGCCGAGGAACAACGCCTGGCGCAAATCTATCGCAAACGGGGCCTTAAGGCACTCATCACGGAACTGAACAAGTTCTAGTACGGCGGCATTTCACTCTTTTCCCGCGCCATATCACACAGGGTGTCGAAGGGATTTTTCCTCAACTCCGTCTTTCTGTGCACTGATTCCACAGCACTTCTGGGTTCGTTTCGCCATCGGGCTTGCCAATTGCATACTCCGGGGGCATGAAGGACTTCCTGCGGAACACGGAACACTTGCTCCGCGTGGTGGTGCTCTTGGCTCTGGGTGTGGTCGCCTTCCTGGTGATCCGCGCGGCCGTCGTCCCCAAGAATTTTGGCGAATATGGGCACTTCCGGCCGGCCGCCTTGGGCGAGGTCCGCGCCCGCCCTGTCCGGTTCGCCGGGCACGGAACCTGCGAGGCCTGCCACACCGACGAGGCGTCGACCAAGAGCAAAGGTAAACACGCCAATGTCGCTTGCGAGGCTTGTCATGGCCCACTGGCAAGCCACGCCGAGGACCCCGTATCTGTCGTTCCCAAGCTGCCCGACGTGGCAACTCTGTGCGTGCGATGCCACGAAGCCAACGCCTCCAAACCCAAATCGTTCCCGCAAGTCGTTTCCGCCGACCATTCCGGCGGCGTGGTCTGTAACACATGCCACAAACCGCACGACCCGCTGGGAGGAGCCTAGCCATGGACAAGACACGGGACATGACACGGCGCGACCTGCTCGCCTGGTCGGGGAAATTCATTCTGTTGACTTCTGCAGCCGCGGCCGCCTGGGAGCATGTGCTGGCCGGGAATCCCGAAGCATCGCCAAATTACGATATGACCAAGCATTGGTGGGCGATGCTGATCGATCCCGGCAAGTGCATCGGCTGCGGCAATTGCGTGCGGGCGTGCGAGGCCGAGAACGACGTTCCGCCCGGTTTCTTCCGCACCTGGATCGAGCGCTATCACGTCGACGACTACGACCTGGAACATCCGCAAGTCGATTCGCCCAACGGCGGCCACGACGGCTTCCCCGACATCTATAAGGACGGTGGCAAGACTTTCTTCGTCCCCAAGCTGTGCAACCATTGTGCCGATTCTCCGTGCGTCCAGGTCTGCCCCGTGGGCGCTACGTTCGTCTCGCCGGATGGCGTTGTGCTGGTGGATGAAGAATACTGTCTCGGTTGCCGGTATTGCATTCAAGCCTGTCCCTACGGCTGCCGTTTCTTCAACCCCAGGAAGAACACCGCCGACAAGTGCACGCTTTGTTACCACCGCATCACGAAGGGTTTGACCACGGCGTGCTGCGAGGCGTGCCCCACGCAGGCGCGGGTGCTGGCTGATTTGAAGAATCCCAAAGACCCCATCCACGAGTTCTTGCGAACTCACAGCGTGCAGGTGCTCAAGCCGCAAATGGCCACCGGCGCCAAAGCGTTTTACGTGAACCTGGATGGGTCGGTTCGATAAGGAGCGAGACGCATGCTACATCTTCTGCCGGGCGTTGAAGGCTACATGTACCCGGATGAAATCGAGCTGCAATGGAGCATCCTGATTGTGTTGTACCCCTACATTACGGGACTGGTGGCCGGCGCGTTCATCCTGGCCTCGCTCGAGCGAGTGTTCAAAGTGGAAGAAGTGAAGCCCACCTACCGGCTGGCGCTGCTCACCGCGCTCGCGTTTCTGTTGGTGGCGCCGCTGCCGTTGCAGTTGCACCTGGGTCATCCCGAGCGATCGTTTGAGATGTATCTCACGCCACACCGCTCCTCGGCGATGGCGATGTTCGGCTTCGTATATTTGTGGTATTTGATGGTGGTCCTGCTGATGGAGATCTGGCTGGACTACCGCAAGGACATCGTTGCGTTTGCCGAGTCCAAGCGCGGCGCTACAGGTTGGATCTACCGGGTTCTGACCCTGGGCTCGCACAATGTCAGTCCGGCGGCGCTGCGCATCGACGATAAAGTCGGCTATTTCATTACAATGATCGGCATCCCCTCCGCGTTTCTGCTGCACGGGTATGTGGGCTTCATTTTCGGTTCGGTGAAGGCCAATCCCTGGTGGTCGAGCCCGCTGATGCCAGTGGTATTCATCTTCTCCGCCATGGTCTCCGGCATCGCGACGGTTCTGCTCCTGTATATGGTGGCGTCGAAGCTGCGCCGGACGCCGATCGACATGCGCTGCGTGGACACGATCGCGCGTTATCTGCTCTATACATTCATCATCGATTTTTCCCTGGAGATGCTGGACCTGGTCCACCGTATCTACGAAGCCGACGAATCGTTCCGGGCGCTGGACTTCATGGTGCATACTCGCCTGTACTTCTCGCAGATCGTTCTCCAGATTTTCCTGGGCACCCTGCTGCCGATCGCGCTGCTCGGATTAATGCAGTTATGGAAGCTGCGCGACGGCGCGCGCAAGGCGCTGTACGGCGTGGCCGGCTCGCTTACTTTGATTGGTATTTTCGCGATGCGTTGGAACGTAGTAATCGGCGGCCAACTCTTCTCGAAGAGCTTCCTGGGATATACGAGCTACAAGATGGGCTTCGCCACGCGCGAAGGATTGCTGCCGGCGATTGTGCTGACTCTGTTGCCGCTGCTGATCCTGTACGGTCTGGTGAAGCTGCTGCCACCGTGGCCCAAGCACGAGGCCGCGGCATGAGGAGGTCGCCATGGAAGGGCTTCCTACCGAGGAAGCAGCACACCAACTCGACTCGTTAGTCCAGGCCATCGAAGACTTGCGGCGCCGCGTGGAAGCTCTGGAGCGCCAGCCGCTTGTCGCGCGCGTGGAGTCTGAGCCCGTTCACCAGAGCTATGCACCCGCGCCCCTAGCCGCAGATCTCTCCTCGGGCCTGTTGGCCGGCCTGGGCCGCGTGCTCTTGGGCATTGCCGGCGCTTACCTGCTGCGCGCCATCACCGAAGCGAACCTGCTGCCCCATCTCGCCGGCACGCTCGCGGGCGCCTCATACGCCTGCGGCTGGTTGGTCGTGGCCCAGCGCGCCGGCGCTTCCAATCGATGGGCCGCGCCTCTGCAAGGGGCCGCAGCATCCGCCGTTCTGGGGCCACTATTGTGGGAAGCGACCCTCCGGTTCCACACCATCCCGCCTTCGACCGCAGCCGCCATCCTGGCGGTCTTCTTAATTCTGGGTCAGTTGCTAGCGTGGCGCCGCGGCTTGTCTTCGCTGGCTGGCATCGTGACATTGGCAGGTTCAGGGACCGCCATCGCATTGATCGTCGCCACACTCGACCCGCTGCCATTCGCTATCGCGCTGGCCGTGGCTGCTATTTCCGGAGAGTACGGAGCGTGCCGGGATCGCTTGTTGGCCACGAGCTGGATCGCCGCCCTCGCCGCGGACTTCTGCTTGTTCCTGCTGATTTACCTGATCACGCGGCCGAACGGACTTCCCGAGGGCTACGCGCCCGTGCCGGTTGCCGCGGTGATCTCAATCCTGTGGATCCTGCTGGCCGTGTATCTCGCTAGCACTTTGTTCCGCACACTGAGGCGCGAGCGCTGCATCGGCTGGTTCGATATCGGACAACTGGTCGCTTTGGCCGCGCTTGCGATCGGCACAGTGCTGCAGATCGCGCGCGCTCCGGTCGTGGCGGCTGCGGTCGGCGGAGGTTGTGTGCTCTCCGCGGCGGGGTTCTATGCGGTGGCGGGTTGGAGCCGGATGCGCCGGCCCGAGCGCAATGCCCACGCCTATGCAACGTTCGGGCTGCTGCTGGCGCTGCTCGGCTTCTGGTTACTGGCTACCGGTCTGACGCTTGCGGCGCTGTGGGCGGCCCTGGCTCTCGCGGCCACGGCAGTGGGCGAGCGTAAGCGCATAAACGTTTTGCGATTGCACGGCGCTCTCTATCTTGCGGCGTCGGCCGCGGCGTCGGGTCTGATGAACTGGTCGCCGCCGATTACTGCGGCGGTTCTGTTGGGAATCTCTGCCGCGTCCGCGTATTTGCTGGCTCTCTGGATGCGGCCGGCCGGCGCTCTGCCATGGCGTGACCGCGCGCCGGCACTCGCATCGGCCGGCCTGTTGTGCTGGAGCCTGGTGGGATTGGCAACCGGGTCCGCGGTGTTCTTGCACTTGTCCGCGGCGTTCACTGGCACGCTGCGCACCGTGGTGCTGTCAGCTATAGCGATCGCGCTGGCTTGGCTCGGATCGCGGCGCGGCCTGACCGAACTGGTCTGGCTTCTCTATCCCTGGATGACCTTCGGCGCCGCCAAGCTGTTGTTCGAAGATTTCGGCAGAGGACAGTCTGCGACGTTGTTCGTCTCGCTGCTGGTCTATGGCGCCGCCCTCATCGCGCTGCCGCGTCTGCTCCGCCGAGCCAAGCCCGCGGCGTCTGATCTATCCTGAAAAGGGTAGATTGCCGTGAACATCCGAAGTCTCTTTTTCATTCCGGTCGTACTGCTGATGCTGGCTCCAGCGGCGCCCGCGCAGCAGGCCGACGCGAACAAGCCGCTTCCGTCCATTGGAAACAACCGGCCGAAGCGCGACAAGGACACCAACACGCGGATCATCGAAGGCACCGTCCAGGACCCTTCCAGCAACCTCGTGTCTGAGGCAATCGTGCAGCTCAAGGACACCAAGACGGCCAAGATTGTCGATTTTGTCACCAAAAGCGACGGCAGGTTCGCTTTCCGCGACCTTCCGATGGACATCGACTACGAACTGGTGGCCAAGCACGGTGGCGCGACGACTCCGGTCAGGAAGGTGAGCGTTTACGACACGCGCAAGGACGTGGTGGTGAATCTGCAGCTATCGGCGGCCAAGGCCACGGTGAAGCGGTAAGCGCCCGCGTGAAATGGAGTACCTGTGGTACGAACTTACCGCACTTGACTTGCGAGCAGTGAAACTACGCCTGAATTAAATCTACGTCGGACCGCCCGGGCTGGGTTTGGAATTGGAGGCTATAGGGCACGGAAGAGCCAAACAAACTGTCATCCACGGTTCTAGGTACAGCCGAAGGATCACGACATGTTTGTCCCAAGACCAAGCGTTGGAGCTCCTCCGTGCCCAACAGGTTTGAACATATCAAAAGATGTACGCGGCAAAAACTAGGAGATACACTAGTTTGTATTCCATTTCACCGAACCAGCCGCATCCGGCCGAACGACTTCGACTTTCCGCCGTCCAAGGATGTCAGACCGCCCGGCCGCGTCTTGGGCGCGGTGCGGAACTCATAGCGGCTGATCTTCAGAGCAGTGCCCCGGGGTCCGCTTCGCAAGACCCTGCCTTGAACCATCAATTGCAGAGGACAATCGCCGTTCAGCAGATATGGCCACATCACGATCACATCAGCTGCACCGCCTACTGGAAGAACGTCTGTGGTTTGAAATAGAATCCCACCGCTGCTAATGTCCAGTACCTCTCCGTCGCCACTGGGCAAATTGGGCAGGAGATAGCGAAGTTTTAGGGAAAGTGGAAACCGGCGATTCGTTCGCCGCTCCATTTGATTCAACGCAAGCGCCTCCGATAACACGCAGGCCTCCAAAACTCATGGCTTAGGCAGATGTGCCGGCGTGTGGACGCAGCGGAGTCGGTCTCTTTCGCTCACCTCTCCGAGGGTTCCACCGGGTGCCACGTCCACATCCCCATTTTCCGCGATGTTAACAAAATTCTTTATCCACCTGGCACTAGGAAAACACCTAGCCTTTCAGCGATTTAAAGGCAAGGGTTCCATGTCTACCAGCCGTCCTGTTACTATCCGAAAAGCCATGAAATTCTTAGCAGTGATCTCGGTGATGCTCATCATCCTGGCTGGCGTCCCGGCCGTGACTTTGCTCCTGATGTCGTCGCATTCGGTGGTCAGCTTCTCTCCACAGCCCAAGGTGATCGGCATCGCCACGCCGGTGACAGTGAAGATTTCGAACCCGCATGGCGAGCGGCACATCACCGGGCTTCTCGAACAGAATGGCGTTCAAACCACCTTAAGTGAAACGCGCCAACCCGCCACCCGCTTTGGCTTCTGGCGCGCAGAGGAGCCGGATCAGGATTTCAAGTTCACGGCGGGCAAAAAGCTGGCGCCCAATCTCAAGGAAGGCCCGGCGCGTCTGATCGTCGAAGTGCAGTCCAACGATCTGCGCGGCTCGACCGACTCAGTTTCGGCGGACGTGAACGTGGTCCTGCGCCCCGCTTCAGTGTCCGCCGACGGCTTCCAGCACTACATCAACCAGGGCGGCTCGGAGATGGTTCTGATCACGCCGTCGGGCAGCTGGAGCGAGGCGGGCGTCCGCGTCGGCAACGACACATACACCAGCTTTCCGGTACCCGGCAACCCCAAGCAGCGGCTGGCGCTATTTGCCTATCCGTGGGACATGCCCATCGATAGGGTACCGCTGGTGTTCGCGAGGAACGAAGCGGGGACCGAGGCCAAAGCGGGCTTTTGGTTCAAAGTCTTCCCCAAGAAGTTCCGCATGCGCGACCTGACGATCGACGATCAGTTTTTGACCAAGGTGGTGAACCAGATCGATCCTGACGGCAGCGGCGATCTGCTGGCCCGCTTCCTGAAGATCAATGGCGAAATGCGGCGCAAGAACAACCAGACGCTGGCGGATTTGCGTTTGAAGACGGCGGATCATTTCCTCTGGACGGAATCCTTTCTGCAGTTGGCCAACTCCAAGGTGGAATCCGAATTCGCCGACGTGCGCAGCTACATCTACAAAGGCAAGAAGGTGGACCAGCAGGTGCATCTGGGCTTCGATCTGGCCGTCTCCGCGCACACGCCCGTGGTTGCCGCCAACGATGGCCGGGTGGTTTGGGCCGCGCCGCTCGGCATTTACGGCAATTGCATCGTAGTCGATCACGGCTGCGGCCTGCAATCGATTTACGGGCACTTGAGCGAAATCGCGGTGAAGGAGGGCGACGTCGTGAAGCGCGGCCAGGAAATGGGCAAGAGCGGGTCGACCGGTTTAGCCGGCGGCGATCATCTGCACTTCTCCATGCAGGTGGGCGGCGTGGAAGTGAATCCGGTGGAGTGGTGGGACGCGCACTGGCTCAAGGATCACATCCAGGACCGGCTCCAGGCCAAGTAGCGCGCCGCGAATTTAGTGCTCCGGAACGGACCGCGGCACGTGCAGGGACATCAAAATGATCGTCCCGTGAATCGGGCTAAACCAGTGCGGCGTGTCTTCCGGCACGATAACGAAGTCGCCCTGGGCAACAGGTTGGGCGTTTCCGCCTTCAATCGCCGTGCCGGTGAAGTTTTCCGCGTTGGTTTGCTTTTCGTTCACCAGCTTGCCGCCAGTAACCAGGGTGGCTGAGCCCTGGATCACGTAAAACATCTCCGCCTCTTTGACGTGCCGCGCGGCAGGACCGACGGAAGCGCGGTATTCCAGGTTCGCGCCGTAAGGAGCCAGCCGCAGGATCGGCTGCACAACGATCGGCTGGCCTGGCTTGCGCTCCTTCTTCGCCTTGGCGATCATCGCTTTGATCTCCGTCGAGGAGGTGAAGGTCTTCATCGCCGCGGCAGCTCCCTGGGCGCTAGCCGTCTGCGCCAGAGTTCCAGCCGCCAAGAGTGTCAGACTGATGATTCCGAGTGCGCGCATGCGAACCTCCCGGTTCTGAGCCCGTTTGCCGGACTCAAGGCATGCTATCACACGGCGGGCGCACCGCGCCTACTGCAATTTGAGACCGCCGTTGCCCGCACCGAAACCGTGGCCTGTTCCGTCGAGTTGAACTCCCAGGATGCCGGCATCCAGGCCGGTTGCGGTAAACGAGACCTCGGTCGCCGTGGGCGCTATTGTGAACCCGGCAGACTGAGTGGTCGGTAGCGCGAGCATCACGTAAGGCGGAATCGTGAACGTTCCCGGAGCCGCGGGCGCGTTGCACATCGCCTGGTTACCGATACCCATTGCCGGATTCACCGCCCCGAACACCGTGAGGCGGAGGTCTCCCTTCGGATCGCCTCCTGTCCAGGTGATGGTCATTCCATCCGCCCGATTGACGGTGGCGTTGTTCGCGGGACTGACTAAGGTCGGCGAGGGTGGAAAAGTGATAGTGGCGCTGAAGGGGCCGATGTCGGCGCCTCCTGGGCCGGTAATGGTGTAATCACCGGGCACGAAGAACGATGCATCCGCGGCGAGTATTGGGGCGCTTTCCCCTGAACTCACCGGCACGACCTGCGTTCCGTTCGGCCCTTTTACAGTAAGGCTGGAGCCGGCATCGGCGCTGGCAAAGCTCGTTCCCGGAGGACTATCCTCGGCTGTATCGATGCCGTTGTAGGCGACACAGGTGCCCACAGGCTGGTCATCAATCCAGGAGAGAAAGAAAGGTTGCGTTCCGGAAGGATAGCCGGTGATCGTTCCGAAACTGTATTTCAGTTTGTCCACGTAGCCGGTCGCATTGTCGTTTATGTTCTTGGCCAAAGTTATTTCGGCGAATGTGACGGGACCGCCGGCCAGGAACTTTGGACCGGCGTTCGCCAGTGCAGGGTTCAACGGCGTGCAATCCCGGCTTCCTTTCGCCACTGGCAGAACGGTGGTGTTGCTTACTTCATTGCCGACTTGAAGCACCAACGGCACAGCGCAGCCAGTGGGCACACTATCGGGAACCGTAAAGACAATCTGATCCTCACCGACGCAGCAGCCGGATCGCCCCTGATAAGTGACTGTGGCCCGGACTCCTCCCAGCCAGAGCGCGAGCGGAATGTTCGGCATATTCTTGCCCAGGTCAGAACCCGACGCATCATCCCCACTGACCGGGCCTAAGCCGGTGGCCCACAGGATCAGGGTGTCGCCTGGGTTTGCGGCGCCGCATGCCGTGTTGGGTCCTCCGCACGGGTTGGCTTTCACAGACGAAACCAGGCTGTAATCGGGATAAGTGACGATGCCGGGTCCCTGCCCACTCGAATCGACGGTAAAGACGCCGGGGTTGTTCTCTGCGATGCCATGTCCGGCGGCGTTGCTGGCCTGACCGTTATACGTGACTGTAAAAGTCGCTGGCCCCGTGGGAGCATTCGAGGTTAACAGGGCCGCAACCTGGCCGTCGGATGTGTAGTAGATCGGAAGGTTGGAAGTGAACGTACCCGCGGTGACGGTCACCGAGGTGCCACTCAGGCTGGTGGTCTGGAACGGCTGCGGCGCCACGGTGAGGTTTGCCGGGCCCAGTCCCTTGCCGTAGATGACGAAGATGGCCCCTTGGGCGATGGGGCCGTTCGGACCGAAGCCGATGTTACTGGCCGCGTTCGCGATGCCCGTGATGGTTGGAGCCGCGGTCAACTGCAAACCCGCCGCGGCTATCAGAGAAATGTAGGAACCTAATTTCAGAATCCGCACGTGATCCTCCCGCTGGTAAACCCGTTACCGGGGTCAGAGTATGCTAACAACGGCGCCCACCTCCGGCTTGCTTCAGCGCCAATGATCTGAGCTGACCACCCCGCCTCCGATACGTTCGCGCCATCCATAAACCCACGGCCAACGCGAGCAGCATTCCGTAGGACGATGGCTCTGGAACTGGCGAGGGGCCTTGGGATTGCGCAAGAACGATGGGAGCAGACAACGAAAACTGGCTTCCCGGAGCCGAGCCATAGGTCGTGATCACGGGCGCGTCGCCGCCCGCTAAGCTCACGTCCAGGAACTCGTCGGAGCCACCTGTAGTCGGAAGCTCATCGCCCATGTTGTCGAGGATCGCTACGGTGAGCAGATCCGGGTTGCCGCTTGGGTCGAGCACATTGGTCGTATCGATGGTGAATGAGAGAGTGTTTCCGGGAGTGAAGTCCTCGTAATACTCGTTGAAGAACTCCAAATCCTGCAGCGTCACGCCCGCCGCAAGGCTCCCGGAGGCGCCGCCAGTTGCCGTTCCGCCGCCCGACGCACTGCCCGTTCCAAACGCGAAGTTCGTGAGCGTGACCGTGTTGTTGTTCAAATCCCCGGGCGTGCCACTACCGTCAAAGAACTGCAGATCGAGCGTAAATGGACCGTTTCCAACCAATGCGCTGGTGTCCATGGTGAACGTGTAGACGCTGTCCGCGCTAGCGGAATGGGCGGCCCAAAGGGCCAAAGCCAATAGTGGAATGAATCGTCTGATCATTTTCATCTCCCTCCTGGACCGGCCAGCACACGCAAGTTGTAGGTGATGCCGGTTTGCGCCGTATCGATAAAGCTGATGCTTCCGGAAATGGAAGCGCCCGGCTCGAAATCCTGCCCAGCCCCGATATTGCCGATATTGATGTATGGACTCCCTTGCGGCGCGGCGCACAGCGTATCGCCCGAAATGCCGAAGAGCGAGGCGTTGGTGGACAGATTATCGACTACCAGCGAAATCGGCCCTGGAATCGGAGATCCGCTGGTGTTCGTGACGGACCCAATCAACGCGAAAAGTCCGGTGGAGTGGTTGTAGCGGAAGCCGGTGCGAGTGATTTGCACTTGCGAGGTGACGTCCTGGCCGCATGGGCCGGATGGGGTCAGGAGGTAGTTGTACTGGCCTTCGCTGGCGATGAATTGACCGGCGTCGTTTAGCGCGCTCGGCACAGGAAAGTCGTCCGGGCCGAAGAGTCCGGCGGGTAATTGGAGCGGCGTGGAGATTCCGTTCTGCCAGAGATAGAACGAGCCGCTTTCGAAGGAACTCGCGCCTCCCGCGTTCGTTCCGGGCCCGAGGTAAACCACTTGGCCAACTTGATTTAGATGTCCGTAGCCGCTCGGCCCGAGATCGTGGACGCCGCTTTTATCCCAGAACACGAGGTGAGTGGGCGAGGTGTAATAGCCCAAAACGTCGCCAAGATCGTTGATATAGCTGCCTGTGGCCGCGGCCAGGGTTCCCAGCGGCAGGAACGAAGTACTTCCGGTCGGTTGGACCAAGAAAGGATCAGCGCTGGGAAACCCTGGCGTGACGTAAGGGGGTCCGCAAAAGAAGTTGTCCAGTGTCTGCAATACCAGGTCGGCGTCATTGATAGCTGCCCCGAAGCCCACTCCCACTCCAGGGGCGTACCCGGGGGGAAGGGGCGGGCTTGTGCATATCGACGGAATTGCAATGGGCAGGAGCCGGAAACTCGCGCCATTGTACAGCCAATACCCGCTGCACGACGGCCCGCCTGGCGTAACGGACGGATAAGTGGTCGATCCAACGATGTGTCCGGCTGCGTTGATTCCAAAGGAGGAGCTCGAGCCGCTTGTGGAGCAGATGGTGCCAGAACCGGGAATGGGGGCATCCGGCAGAGCGGTCGGGACGCCATTCGTCCAGACGAAGACGTGATTATACGGAACGTTATTGGCGCCCAATGTCTGCAGCGTCCCGACTACCGTGCCAGAATCATTGATTCCGTAATAGGAAAGCACGGCGATGTAGGCGTAACCAGTTGGGATTGGCAGGGGAGTCATCACGCCGCTACTCCACACGGCGGGGTAGCGGTGGGAGCCGTAACAGTACAGGTAGGACCCGACAAAATCGCAGGCATCTCCCAAAACTTGGCCCTTATTGTTCAGCGCGATTATGTTGGCAAAACCGTTCGTGCTGGTTTGTAGTGACGTGGCCGTGTAAGACGCGGCGGTGGCAATTCCGGCTGTGACTAATAGTACCGAAAGCAATTTCATAACTATGGAACGTCCTCCGTGGGGCCGAGTATACTGGTACGCATCAACAGACGGGGATGAATTACGTCTGAAATTTTTCTGAGAGAATTCTGAGGGCGGTTGGAACCTGTTGCTATGGCGCGGGTTTTCGAATTCGGGCCATTTCGTCTGGACGAGCGTGAGAGAACGCTGGAGTGTGAAGGTAGCAGTGTCAACGTAACCCCGAAAGCGTTCGATGTGCTGCTGGCGCTCCTGGCGAACGCCAATCGTCTGGTCGAGAAGAGCACGCTGCTCAGAACCGTGTGGGGCGACGTTCATGTAGACGATGCCGTGCTGACCCGCGCGATTTCCGACTTGCGTAAGGCTCTCGGGCAGAACGGTGAGCAGACCCGGATCGAAACAGTTCCCAAGTTCGGTTACCGTTTTGTAGCGGACGTTCGCGTGATCGAAAGCGGGCAGGCGGCCGTAGCCGCTAGACCCAAACCGCGGCGGCTTTGGCCGGTAGCGATCGTGGTGGCTGCAGGCCTGTTGGCACTCGTGATCGCGCGCGGCACCAGTGGATCCCGCGAAACGATCCACAGCCTGGTGGTGCTGCCTTTCCAGGCGGTCGGCGGAACCGGCGATCAGGCAGCCCTGCGCGTCGGTCTGGCCGATGCCTTGATCACGCGCCTGAGCAGTCTGGAAGGATTGGTCGTCCGGCCCCTTTCCACTGTGCGGCGATTTGAACAGACGCCCACGGACCCACTGCGGGCCGCGCAGGAGTTGCAGGCCGACGCGGTTTTGGAAGGAACATTACAATTTGGCGATGGCTCCGTGCGCGCCAGCGTCCGGCTGGTTCGCGCCGGTGACGGTAAAGCTCTTTGGACCGAGACAGTCGATTCCAAGGCGAACCGGTTTTTCGATATGGAGGATTCCCTCGCCGAGCAGTTGGCGGCCAAGCTTTCGCTCCTACTGCCTGAGGACGAGCGCCGCGATCTGCCGGTCCACCGGGAACTCAATGAGGAAGCCCACCGTTTGTATGTGCAAGGGCGTTACGAGTGGGGCAAACGGACTCAGGAAGGCTTCGAAAAAGCAGCTGGTTACTTCCGGCAGGCGATCGACCGGGATCCTGGCTATGCGCGTGCATATGCGGGATTGGCGGATTGCTACCTGCTGCTCGGGCTCTACAGCTACGCTCCACCGCTCGATATGCTGCCGAAGGCCAAGGTGACGGCCTTGCGTGCCCTGGAGTTGGAGCCGCGCTTGGCGGACGCCCACGCAACGCTCGGGCTGATCACGCAAAACCTGGATTGGGATTGGGTGGAAACCGAGCGGCATTACCGCGAGTCCATCCGGCTGGCGCCCAATTATTCGACCGCGCACGAGTGGTACGCGGAGTTTCTCTCGATCCAGGGCCGCTTCGATGAGTCGCGGCAGGAGTTCGCCCGCGCGCGCCAGATCGATCCGATTTCGCCGATCATCCAGGTGGACGAAGCCCAGCTCTTTTTTTTCCAGAGGGACTACGGCCGCAACCTGGCTCTGCTGGAAAAAGTGTCGCGAGAAGATCCATCGTTTGCCCTGGCTCGCGAACGGATGGCGTTCACACACTTGATTCAGGGCCGCGAAGAAGATGCCTGGCGGGAGGCGATGAGTTTGCCGGACTGCGCCTCGGAAACAAGCGATTGCCGGCACATGTGGACCGCCTGGCTCCCACGGCGCGATCCATTAGCCGCACGAAAGGCTTTGGAGCAACTTGAGGCCGGCGCGACAGCGGGCCGGGTTCCCGCCTATACCGTTATGTTTGGCAACGCGCGGCAAGGCCACATCGATCGTGCGTTGGACTGGCTGGAGCGAATGCGGGACACCCACGCGGTCTGGCTCATCACGGCGAAAGTGAATCCCATGTTCGATGCGCTGCGCGGCGAGCCGCGGGCCAAAGCGACGCTGGCCCAGCTTCACCTGGACCAAGCGCCGAATGCGTTGTTGGCAACCCACTAGGGCTGTTCGGCGGCCGGCTTCGCAGGAAAACGCCACTTCTCCGGATCCGCGGGCGGCTTGAATTCATCCGTGCTGAAGATGCGCGGGGTCTGTCCTGGCCCGGCGATTTTCAACTGCAGCGCAACTTGGAATTTCGGCCCCTGAAAATAAGAGACGCGGATGCTGTGAATGCCACCGGCGAGTTGCACGTTGCCCTGTTTCTCCTGCGGCGGATGCAGGCCGTCATTGTCGATCAGCAGTTGATCATCAATGTATAGCTTCGCGCCGTCGTCGGAAAGCAGCGCGAACGTGTAAGCGCCGGGCTGGTCGATCCAGAAACGGCCCGTATAGTCGATCGCGAACCATTCGAAGCGCTTGGTGACGCCGGGAAAACCTTGCTTGAAATCCTGGGGCGCAACGTCCAGGGAGGAGGCGTAGATGGCGCCCACCGGTTTCCGTTTGCTGAAATCGGGGAGCATCTTTGTGAAGCGCGAGATGTGGTAAATCTCTCCGCGAAGACCGGACGGAATCACCACCGTCGTCCCGAAGGTAGCCGTGGTCTCCTGCGCGAGACTCGCGCACGCCACGACGAAAACGGCCGCGAGCAAGCCCTTCACGACAATTTGGCGCGCACTTTTTCGCTGAGCGCTTTGCCGTCCACGCGCTTGCCGGTGAGCTTGGCCTGGGTGGCTTTCATCACCACGCCCATCTGCTTGACAGACGTCACGCCAGTCTCGGCCATTGCCGCCGCGATGGCCGCGTCGACCTCCTCATCACTCGGCGCAGCGGGCATGTAGGATTCGATCAGCTTCAGCTCGGCTTCTTCTTTATCCGCCAGTTCCGCGCGGCCGCCTTTGCGGAACATGTCGGCTGCTTCTCTGCGCTGCTTGACGAGCGTGGATAACACCTGCAACTCGGACGGCTCGTCCAGGGGCTTCATCGAGTCAACTTCGTGTTTCTTCAGCGCCGCTTTGATCATGCGGATCGCGTTCAAACGCACTTCATCTTTGGCGCGCATCGCGGCCACCATATCGGATTGAATCTGATCGAGCAGGGCCATCGTTTGTTATCCTGAACTTGTTAATTCCTCTCATGTATATCAAGAAACAACGCCTGCTCACACCGGGCCCCACGCCGCTGCTTCCGAAAGCGCTGCACGCGATGATGGGCTCGGATATACATCACCGCACCGAAGACTTCCGCAACCTCTACCGCGCGGTGCTCGCGGATTTGAAGGCAGTGTTGGGCACTTCGAATGATGTGCTGGCGCTCGTGGCCTCCGGCACGGGCGCGATGGAAGCGTCGGTTTCCAACTTCCTGTCGGCCGGCGATCGGGTGATCGCCTGCTCGGCGGGAAAATTCGGCGAACGCTGGGTGGAGATCGCCAAGGCCTACGGCCTGGACGCGATCGTCTTGAAGGAAGAATACGGGCGCACCGTCAGCGCGCAGCGCGTGGCGGACACTCTGAAGTCGGAACCGAATGTCCGCGCGGTCTTCGTGCAAGCTTCGGAAACCTCTACCGGCGCTGCGCACGACGTGCGCGCCATGGGCGAAGCCGTCAAGACTACGCCGGCGATCTTCGTGGTCGACGCCATCACCGGACTGGGCACCATGCCGCTCGATATCGACGGCTGGGGCCTGGACATCGTGATCGGCGGCTCGCAGAAGGCGTTCATGATTCCGCCCGGTATGGCGTTCCTGTCCATCAGTCCCAAGGCCTGGGCGCTTTCGGAAAGCTCCAAGCTCCCGCGCTACTACTTCGACCTGAAGAAGGAAAAGAAAAACGCGGCGGGCGGCGAATCCAGCTGGACGCCTTCGACATCGCTGCTGCTGGCCTTCGCCGAGTCGCTGAAATACATCAAGACGCTCGGCATGGACAAGCTGGTGGACAACGCGCAAATGCTGGCCAAGGCGACGCGGGCCGCTGTCACGGCGCTGGGGCTGGAGCTGTTCGCTCCTGAGTCTCCGGCTGCTTCCGTCACCGCGGTGCGGGCGCCCAAGGGCCTGGATTCGAGCGTCATCGTCAAGGAGTTCCGCAACCGCTTCGGCGCGATTATCGCCAATGGCCAGGGATCCATGAAGGGGCAGATCTTCCGCATTGCGCACCTGGGTTATTTCGACTTCGCGGATCTGTTCGCGGTGATCGCCGAACTGGAAATCATTCTGGCGGGCCAAAGCGTGCCCGTGCAATTCGGAGCGGGCGTTGCGGCGGCGCAAAACGTGTACGCCGAGGCCGCTCTTGCCAAGGAAACAATTACTGCTTGACCCCGAATACAACATGCGAATCCTGATAGCCGAGCCCTTGGCTGCCGCGGGCATCCAGCTTCTCCGCGAGCAGCCGGGATGGGAAGTTGTCGTCTCGAATCCGAAAGAGTATGCGCAGCACTTGGCGGAGGCCGACGCGTTAATTGTTCGCAGCGCGGTGACGGTGGACCAGTCCGTGCTAAGCGGCGCGCCGAAGCTGCGCGTGATTGGGCGCGCGGGCGTCGGCGTGGATAACGTCGATCTGCCCGCCGCAACCGCCGCCGGAGTGCTGGTGATGAACACGCCCGGCGGCAACGCTGTCTCGGTGGCCGAGCACACGTTGGCCTTGATGCTGTGCCTGGCCCGTTCCATTCCCAACGCCAGCGCCTCGGTGAAATCGGGCAAGTGGGAAAAACGCAAGTTCATGGGGACCGAGCTGCGCGGGAAAACGCTCGGGATCGTCGGGCTGGGGAGCATTGGACGCGAGGTGGTGAAGCGCGCCGCCGCGTTCGAAATGAAAATCATCGCCAACGACCCCTATGTGCATTCCCAGACCGCCAAGGACGTCGGCGTAGAGTTGGTGGATCTCGCCACGTTGTATGCCCGCAGCGACTACATCACGCTGCACACCGCGCTCACGCCGGAATCCGTTCGGATGCTCAATGCAACGGCATTTTCGAACATGAAACCCGGCGCTCGCATCATCAACTGCGCGCGCGGCGAACTGATCGATCAGGACGCGCTGCGCGACGCGCTGGCCGCCGGAAAGCTGGGCGGCGCCGCGCTGGATGTCTTCGAGAAGGAACCCCCCAAGCCCGACGATCCGTTGTTCTCGATGGAAAAGCTGGTGGCCACGCCGCACATCGGCGGCTCAACCGAGGAAGCCCAGGAAATCGTGGGCGTTCGCATCGCCGAACAGATCGTCCAATACTTGCAGCACGGCGCCGCGTTGCACGCGGTGAACCTGCCGGCGCTTACGCCGGAGCAATACAAGACTCTGGGGCCGTACGGGCAATTGGCCGAGCGGCTCGGCAACTTCGCTTCGTACGTGTCCACCGGAAATCCGCAATCCGTGCGCCTAGTCTATTTCGGCAAGATCGCCGAGTACAATACCCTGCTGGTGCGCAACGCCGGATTGGCCGGCGTGCTGCAGCGCTCGGTGGCGCGCAACGCGAATTCGATTAACGCAATGCAGATCGCCGGCGACCGCGGCCTTACCGTAGCAGAGCGGCATGAAAAGCGGGTGGTGCACATCGATTCCGTGCGCGTGGACCTGGAGACGGATGCCGGGTCGACGTCCGTCGAGGGAGCGGTGGTACTGGACCAGCCTCGCCTCCTTCAAGTGGATGGCATCCATTGCGAGGCGCCGCTCGAAGGCCATTTGACGATGCTCAAGAGCAAGGATGTTCCCGGCGTGATCGGCTATGTCGGCGACGTACTTGGCAGGGGCGGCATCAATGTCGCAACGTTCTCGCTCGGCCGTGGCGAGGCGGGCGGCGTCGCGGTCTCGGTCATCCAAACCGACCAGCCGGTGCCCGACGAAGTTCTGGACGAGCTGCGCAAGAACCCCGCGGTCAACGTGGCGCGAAGCATCCGGTTCGCCAACACCATGCCCGCGCTGCCGGTCCTATAGCGTTTCATTACAAATCAGTAAACTTGGTGCGGCTGCGGGCGGCTGAGATAATATACAGCGTGCCCGAGGCGCTCATTGAAGCACGCCAGGTCGAAAAGTACTATCAACAGCCGAACCAGAACCGCATCCAGGTGATCGCGCCGCTGGATCTGGCGGTGTACCCGGGCGAAATCCTGGCGCTGCTGGGGCCATCCGGCTCAGGTAAATCCACGCTGCTGCGCATCCTCACTGGTTTGGCGCGCGCCTCGGCGGGCCAGATCCTGTGGCACGGCCAACCTACCACCGGCCCATGCGAAGACGTGTCCATAGTCTTTCAGAGCTTCGCGCTATTTCCCTGGCTCACCGTGTATGAGAACGTGGAGGCCCCTCTCAAGGCCCGGGGTGTCCCAGCAGCCGAGCGCTTCACGCGCAGCCTCAAGATGCTCGACGCCGTTGGCCTGGATGGATTTGAGAATGCCTACCCGAAGGAACTCTCTGGGGGCATGAAACAGCGCGTCGGTTTTGCGCGCGCGCTGGTGGTCGAGCCCGAAGTACTCTTCATGGATGAACCGTTCTCCGCGCTCGATGTTCTGACCGCCGAAAACCTCCGCAGCGAACTACTGGAGCTGTGGGAAGACAAGAAGATGCCCACGCGCGCGGTGTTCATTGTCACTCACAACATCGAAGAGGCGCTTATTTTGGCCGACCGAATCGTTGTCCTGGGCAAGAATCCGGGCAGGATCCGCACGGATTTCCACGTCGAACTGCCGCGCCCGCGCGACCGCAAGCTCCCGCGCTTCACTCAGCTCATCGATTACGTCTACAAGGTCCTGACTCAGCCCGAGGCCGAACACGCGCTGCCCGTCATCGGTCCGGCGCCGCAACCGGCACGCGCCCAATATCCGATGCTCCCGCACGCCCGCACGGGCGGCATCGCCGGCCTGCTGGAACTGCTGGCTGACCAGAACGGCCGCGCGGACGTCTACCAGCTCGCCGACCTGCTGTCGTTTGAAATCGACGATCTGCTGCCCATCGTGGAAGCCTCGGCTTTGTTGGGATTCGTGAAGCTGTCCGAAGGCGACGCGGAAATCACGCCGCAGGGCCTGGAGTTCGTCAACGCCGACATTCTGCGCCGCAAGGAACTCTTCCGCAGCGCCGCGCTCGAGCACGTGGCGCTCCTGAAACAGATTACGCGATCGCTCGAGACCAAGTCCGACCACACTCTGCCCGACGAGTTCTTCCACGACATTCTGGACGAGCACTTCAGCGAAGAGGAGACCGTTCGTCAGCTTGAGACCGCGATCAATTGGGGGCGCTACGCCGAGCTGTTCGATCATGACTCACAGCGGGAGCGCTTCTACATCCCCGAGCCCGAAGAGACCGCGCACGAGCCTGATGAGGAGTCGGCGAAAACCGGCACATGACGATTTCCGCCCTGTCGCGTTCGCTGATTCGCGATCGCAGCTGGAACTTTTTCATGGACGCCACCGTTTTCGCCACGCTGCTGGCGATCGGCTTCGCCATGGTCACGGTGGCCCGTTACTGGTTCAGCGCGCCGGTTGCCGCGGTGGAAATCTCACTCGCACCTTCAGCCATTCCCCGCTACGCCTTCTATTCCCTGGTGCGAATGGTGGTGGCTTACCTGCTGAGTCTGGTTTTCGCCGTCGCGTACGGGTATATCGCAGCCTACAACAAGCGGCTCGAAGCGATCATGCTCGCCGCGCTCGACATCCTGCAGTCCATTCCGGTGCTGAGCTTCCTCCCAGGCGTCATGCTCGCGATGGTGTCGCTATTTCCTTCGCGTCAATTAGGTGTCGAGTTCGGCTCCATCGTGCTAATCTTCACCGGCCAGGTGTGGAACATGGCGTTCAGCTTTTATGCGTCGCTCAAATCCATCCCGCGCGAGTTGATGGAAGCGTCGAGAATCTATCGCTACAGCGGAATCCAGCGTTTTCTGCAACTGGAGCTGCCCCAGGGCGCCATCGGCCTGGTGTGGAATTCCATGGTTTCCGTCGCCGGTGGCTGGTTCTTCCTGATGGCTTGCGAGATGTTCGTGCTCGGAAAGCGCGACTTCCGCCTCCCCGGCCTGGGTTCTTATCTGCAATCGGCCGCGAGCGCGGGCGATACGGCAGCCATCGCCTGGGGCCTCACGGCGATGATTGCGGTCGTCGTCCTGATCGACCAGCTGGTATGGCGTCCGGCCATCGCCTGGTCCGACAAATTCAAGCTGGAACAGGTGGAGAGCTCGGCCGAACATTCTTCATTGGTGCTGGAGTTGGTCCGCAAATCTCCCATTCTGACGCTCTTACGCGAGAAGATCACCTCGCCTCTGGCCGAGCGTATGTACCTGTCAGCGGCCATGCACCGGACGGAAACCGAAGCGCCGCCTCCCGCCTGGCAGCGCGCGTTCTGGGCGATGGCCGGCGTCATCGCGATCCTGGCAGTTCTGTATGGCGTGCTCCAAGGCCTGCTCATCTTGCGAGGTGTCAGCGCAGCCGAGTGGACCACGACGCTTGAAAGCGCCGGCGCCACTTTCCTCCGCGTGACCGCGTCATTGGTGATCGCTTCCCTGTGGACTATTCCAGCCGGCGTAGCCATCGGCTTCAACCCGCGGCTCGCGCGCATCGCGCAACCGCTGGCCCAGGTTGCGGCCTCGGTTCCAGCCACCGCCCTCTTCCCCGTCTTGCTCCTTGCCTTGGTGCGCTGGGGCGGCGGGCTGAACACCGGATCGATCTTGCTGATGCTGCTGGGCACGCAGTGGTACATCCTGTTCAACGTGATCGCCGGGGCCATCGCCATTCCGTCGGATCTGCGTGAAGCCGCCTCCATTTTCCGCTTCGGCAGCCTGGAACGCTGGCGTGTGGTGATTCTTCCCGGCATCTTTCCTTACCTGGTGACCGGGCTGGTGACGGCATCCGGCGGCGCGTGGAACGCCAGCATCGTCGCCGAGTATTTTCACTTCCAGGGCAAGGTGCTGTCGACCTTCGGCCTCGGCGCGGAGATCAGTTCCGCTACCGATTCGGGCAACTTCGCCGTGCTGCTGCTTTCCACCGTCGTCATGGCGACTCTGGTGGTTTCCGTGAATCGCCTGGTTTGGCGTCCGCTCTATCGCCTGGCCGAAAGCCGCTACCGGCTGGAAACGTAAAATCCCGTCAAATGAGCGCCTGACACCGTGGGCGTTCCGGGTGTGCCGCCGGGCCGGGGATATACTAACCATATGAAGACCAAGCTCGCCCTCCCGTGCTTCGTTCTGCTGTGTGCCTGCACGGCTCCCGCGCCAGGCCAGCAGTCCAAAGAATTTGAACTTCCCACTATGCACGCCGCACGCGGCACTCGGGGGGCGCTCGCTTCGGGCAGTGAATATGCCGACGAAGCCGGCATGCGGGTCTTCTTTCACGGCGGCAATGCCGTGGACGCCGGAGTCGCGGCGATGTTCGCCGCTTCGGTCTCGGAGTTTTCGCACTTCGGCATGGGCGGTGAAGCCCCCATTCTGATTCGCACCAAGGACGGCAAGATCCACGCTATCGCGGGCGTCGGCCCGATGCCCAAGCTCGCCACGGCGCAGTTCTTCCTGAATCACCGTCCGCGGGTGGGCGAAATTCTGGAGCTCGAGCCGGGCGGGCTGAAGGGTATCATTCCTGTCGCCGGCATTTTGCCCGCGTTGGTGCCGAGCATGGTGGACTCCGGCCTGGTGGCGCTGCGCGACTACGGAACCAAGTCGTTCTCCGAGATCGCCCAACCGGCCATCGAACTCGCCGACGGCATGGCGATCGATGAAATGCGATCCAGCGCCATCGCGCGCTCGCGCCGCTGGTTTGACCTGTGGCCGGATTCCAAGAAGACGTTCATGCCGGACGGCCGCGTTCCGCTGCCGGGCGAGATTTTCCGCCAGCCCAATCTTGCTCGCACGCTGCGGTCCATGGTCGCCGCCGAAAAGAAGGCGCTCGCTGAAGGCGCCAGCCGCACCGCCGGCATCGACGCGGTGCGCGACTATTTTTATCGCGGCGACATCGCGCATCGCATCGACGCGTTCATGCGCGCCAACGGCGGCCTGCTGCGCTATGAGGACATGGCGGCCTTCAGGCTGGAACCGGAAGATCCCGTGTCCACCGATTACCGCGGCTACATGGTGTACAAGCCCGGTTTCTGGAGCCAGGGTCCGGCGATGCTGGAGGCCCTCAATATTCTGGAAGGCTACGATCTGCGCGAAATGGGCTTCAATTCGAGCGAGTACATTCACACTGTTGTCGAAGCTCTGAAGCTCGCTTACGCGGACCGCGATACCTATTACGGCGATCCCAAATTCAATCACATCCCGTCGGATGTTCTGCTTTCCAAGACCTACGCCGCCCAACGCCGCAAGCTGATCGGGCACAACGCATCCATGGATTTTGTTCCCGGGATGATCAACGGCAAGCGCGGCAAGCATCCCACGGAGATGGATATCGCGCGCACGAAGATTTCCGACGCACTGATGGCGCGCGACACCACCTGCGTCGACGCCATCGATAAAGACGGCATCGTGTTCTCCGCCACGCCGTCGGGCGCCTGGCTGCCGTCGGTGGTGGCCGGCGACACCGGCATTCCGTTGACCGAACGCGCGCAGCAATTCATCCTGGTGCCGGGCTCGCCCAACGACCTGGCCGGCGGCAAGCGCCCGCGCGTCACGCTCAGTCCCACCATCGTTATCGAGCAAGGCAAACCGTTCCTGGCTCTCTCAACGCCGGGCGGCGACAATCAGGAACAGAGCCTGATCCAGTTGTTCTTCAACGTCGTCGAATTCGGCATGAATGCGCAGGAAGCCGTTGAGGCGCCTCGCTTCCAGACCCGCCACCTGGTTTCGAGTTTCGATAACCACGCCTGGAATCGCGGCGACTTGCTGCTGGATGAGCGCATCTCGCCCGTCGTGGCTTCGCAGCTCGAAGCGCGCGGCCACAAGGTCGGAACCCGTTCGCGCTGGGCCAGCGGAGCTGCGCCCGTGATGGTTCGCGTGACGCCGGATGGCGTACTGGAAGCCGGGGCCGATCCCTACGGATATCGCGTCGCGCACGCCTACTAGATTTGAGCAATCTTCCGCTCTTTGAAGAGCCATCGGCGTTCGACCGCCCAGGACTCAGCGCCAAATTGGCGGCGCTCGCTGCACAGAACATTTTCATCGGCACGAGTTCCTGGAAATACGAAGGCTGGATGGGCCAGATCTATTCGCGCAGCCGCTATGTGGTGCGCGGCCGGTTCTCGCAAAAGCGTTTCCAGGAAGAGTGCTTGAGCGAATACGCGGCTACGTTCCCTATCGTCTGCGGCGATTTTTCGTTCTACCAGTTCCCTTCGGAAAGCTACTGGAGCAAACTGTTCGGCTCGGCGCCAGCCACGCTGAAGTACGCGTTCAAGGTGCCGGAAGATGTCACCGTGAAGGCGTTCCCACGGCATCCGCGCTATGGAGGGCGCGCGGGTGAAGCCAACCCGTCGTTCCTGGACGCCATTTTGTTCCAAAACGCATTTCTCGATCTCCTCGCGCCCTACCGCAGGCAGATTGCCGTGCTGATCTTCGAGTTCGGTACATTTCCCAAGCAGACCTACGCGAACGTTAGCGAGTTTCTGCGGGAGCTGGACCCATTCCTGGCGGCGCTTCCGCCGGTTTTCAAATATGCCGTCGAGATCCGCAACCCAGAGTTCCTCAGCCCGGAGTATTTCGCGTGCCTGCGGCAGCGCGGCGTCGCGCATGTATTCAATGCGTGGACGCGCATGCCTGAGATTGGCCGTCAGATGAAGCTGCCGGAGATCTACACGGCCGACTTCACCGTAGCGCGCGCTCTGCTCCGGCGCGAGCGCACCTATGAAGCCGCCGTGGCGAAGTTCACGCCGTACTCGGAAGTCAAGGATCCCAATCCGGAAGCGCGCGACGCACTGAAACTGCTGATCGGGCGGGCTCGCGAGCGCCACGAGCCGTCCTACATCTTCGTCAACAACCGCCTGGAGGGCAACGCGCCGGCAACCATCGAGGCGATAATCTAGGAGGATGCGACTGCGGTTTTGGGGCACCCGAGGGTCCATCGCAGCACCGGGGCCAGGCACAAATCATTTCGGTGGAAACACGTCTTGCGTGGAACTCACCACGCCTTCCGGCGGCATTCTGGTTTTGGATTGCGGCACCGGAGCCCGGCTGCTGGGAAACAGCTTGCTGGCAAAGGCGTCCGGCCCCATCCAAGCAACCATCCTGCTCACCCACACGCATTGGGATCACATTCAAGGCTTCCCTTTTTTTGCACCCCTATTCCTGCCGAATAATCACTTCAAGGTATACGGCCCTCACGGCGCGAGCTTCTCCTTGCGCGACGTTCTGGCGGGCCAGATGGAGCACCACTACTTTCCGGTGGAACTGGATCAACTCGCGGCGCGGATCAGTTACGAAGATCTGGGCGAGGGCGTCCATCAAATCGACGGCCTGCGGGTGTCCGCCCAGCGCATGAACCACCCATCGGTGACGCTCGGGTATCGCTTTGAATCCGGCGGGCGTTCCATTTGCTATTTGAGCGATCATGAGCCGTACTTTGAAAACGTGTGGCGAGACGGCGCCCAGCCTGGGCGCATCGAGTCGATCCGCGAAGAAGGCGACCGGCGGCACGCCGCCTTCATGCAGGGCGCAGATGTCGTGATTCACGAGGCGCAGTACACGCCCGAAGAATATCCGGCGAAGCGGCACTGGGGGCACAGCACGTATGCCTACGTCGTCGAGCTGGCGGCTGCGGCTGGAGTGCGGCGCCTGTATCTCACGCATCATGATCCCTCGCACGACGACGCCTTTCTCGCCGATGTCGAAATGCGCGCGCAGGAACTGGCCAAGCGTCTCAATTCGCAGCTCGAAGTGCACTGCGCCTATGAGGGTTGCAAGGTCGAGCTGTAGCTTAGGCGAGCTGTGAGGTACAGTTCGGGCAACGCGTCGCCGGAATCGGAATCGCCGTGCAGCAGAACTGGCAGTCCTTCGTGGTGGCCGCGGCCGGAGCGGGCTCCTTCTTGAGCTTGTTGGCTTGCCGGATCACCACGAATATCGCGAACGCGACGATCACAAAGTCGATGATCGTATTCAGGAATAATCCGTAGTTGATGGTGGCGGCGCCGGCGGCCTTCGCGGCTGCAATCGTCGGGTGGTTCCCGCCGGACAGGTCGATGAACAGGTTGCTGAAGTCTACTTTGCCAAGAATGATTCCGATCGGCGGCATGATGATATCGTTGACGAGCGAAGTCACAATCCGGCCAAAGGCCGCGCCAATGATCACGGCAACCGCCAAATCCAGCACGTTGCCGCGCATGATGAATTCTTTGAATTCTTTCAGCATCAATCCTCCACGGTCGGCATCATCATAGCATCGTACACTGAGGGAATTGAAAACCTGGAAGCTGACGCTCGAATACGACGGAACGAAGTACAGCGGCTGGCAGGAGCAGCGCAACGCGCGCACCGTGCAGGGCCAGTTGCGCAAAGCCGCGGAGGATTTTTTCGCCGGCGAAGTGGAACTGCAAGGCGCCGGCCGCACCGACGCCGGCGTCCACGCGCGGGCGCAAGTGGCGCACCTGCGCGTTCGGCCCCAAGCCGAAAAATCAAAGCCCGGAGCCAAGCCACGCTGGCCCGCGGCCGGCCAGATTTTGCGCGCGTTGAACGAGCGCCTCCCGTCCGATGTTTGCATCATCGATGTAGCGGAAGTCCCGAATAGCTTTCACGCGCGGCACGACGCGGTAGCGCGCTCCTACATCTATCAGATCTCGACGCGGCGGACGGCGTTCTTCAAGAAATATGTCTGGTGGGTCCGTGAGCCGCTGGATGTGCCGGCCATGGCGCACGCCGCACGCCTGCTGGTAGGCCGCCACGACTTTACTTGTTTCCGCGCGCAGGACCCGTCGAAGCCCGACGAATCGCCCATCGTGGTGGTGGAGGACGCTGGCATCGACGTTGAAGGCGACCTCATCGTATTCCGCATCACTGCTTCGCATTTCGTCTGGCGCATGGTGCGGCGCATCGTCGGCGTACTGGTCAAACTCGGCAAGAGCGATATTACGCTGCAGGATTTTTCCAGCCTGCTCGAAGGCAAGGCCAGCCCATCGCTGGACGTAGCGGCTTGGACCGCGCCGGCCTCCGGGCTGCTCTTGGATCAGGTCATCTATCCGAAGCCTTGAATCGCGGGTATACTGGCTGGAATATGTTCCGGAACAAATCTCTGTGGATTCGCCTTAGCGGCATTGGCCTTGGCGTGGTCGCGCTCTCGTTCGTGTGGCTGCACGCGCAGCAGCAAAGCGCGCCGTTGACCATGCAAAAGGTCACCGACGGACTTTGGGTCATTCAAAGCAACGACAGCGGCAACGTCGCGGTGATGCCCACCAGTGAAGGCGTGCTGCTGGTGGACGACAAGTTTTCTCAAAACGCACAGGAGATTGTCGCGAAGGTGAAGAGCGTCAGCGACAAGCCGATCAAGTACATCCTGAACACGCACCAGCATGGCGACCATACCGGCGGCAACGAGTGGATGATGATGAACACACCGGCTGAGATCCTGATCCACAAGAACGCGCGGGCCAACATGGTAGCCGGTAAGCAGCCCGGACTGCCGCAGATCACCTATGCCGACGACGCGCAGGTGTTCATCGGCGGCAAGGAAGTCAGCGCGCATCACCTGGGACGCGGCCACACCAACGGCGACGCCGTGATTCTGTTTCCATCCGAGCGCGTGCTCCACACCGGCGACCTGTTCGTAAACGGCAGCACTCCGTTCATCGACTACAGCGCCAAAGGCAGCCTGGTGGAATGGGACAAGACGCTGGATCGCGTGCTCCAGCTGGACTTCGATACCGTAATTCCCGGCCACGGCGCGGTGGCGAAGAAGGCGGATCTCGCGAAGTGGCGCGACACGATTGTGGCTTTGCGGACCCGCGCGAAAGCGGCCTGCGGGGGCGGCGCGGCGGATGCGGCGAAACGAATGAACTTCACCGACCTGGGCCTCAAGGACACGCTAGGATTTTTCTCACGAAGCATGCCGGGGATTTGTGCGGAGTTAGCGAACTAGCTGCTGAGCAGGACTAGGCGGACTGCGACTTTTGGTGCGCGGAAAACTTGGCGTACAGGGAGGCTGATCCGAGTCGGTCAACGTTGAAGCGGCTGGCTTTGAGATGATCCACTATTTCGTTCGTACTCGTATTCATCCGATTGAACCAATACTCGGCGCACTCCATGAGGATGTTCGAGATACGGCCGCTCGCGATCAGGTTGGCGGCGCCCTTCAGGACGAGTGGTTCAAGGCCGTCTACGTCGATTTTGATCAGATCAATCTGCTGGATGCCAAACTGCTCCGCCATGCGGTCTAGAGTTTCGATGGGAACGAGCGCTCTTTGTGGGTCATCGCTAGGTACCATAGTCGCGGTCCGGAGGCCCAAAGAACCTTCCTTTACCGCACCATAGAGATACCTCTCGCCTGCTGCGTCCGCCAGGCCACACTTGATCGGCCGGACGCAAGTCAAACCGCTCTTTTCAATCATGTTGGTCAGGCGCGGGTAGGCATAGTCGGAAGGCTCAAAGGCGTAGACCGAACCGGTGGGCCCGACCAGTTGAGCAGCCAGGGCGGTGTAGTAGCCGACGTTGGCCCCAACATCCACGAACGTCATTCCCGGACGCAACACTTTGCGAACTAAGCGGGTCTCCAGGCGTTCAAAGGCTCCCGCATACATCTGGCGCTGTAAGTAATCTGACGTATCGAGCGAGAACTGCGATCCGAACAGCAGCGCTTTTCGGCTATTGCTGCGAGGAACCACCAGTTCCGCCAGTCTTCCTTTTCCGCGAAACTGCAGCGGGCGCAATGCAGCGATCACGGCATCAATCAGTCCGAGGCGTTCACCGGTAGGCACCGAGGCTACTGACATCCTTCTCCCGCATTCTAGCATAGGGGTCGTTGATGACCAGTATTTATAGTACTGGGCCGGGCCGCAGAAGTACTGGATCTACAGTGGTTTCCCTAGTGCCATACGCGCGGAAACCAAAAAGCCCGCCCCTTTCGAGGCGGGCCAAGCTTTCAGGTTCACGAACGCCACGGCGCCGGAACGCCATGGCCGCCCCGCCAGGGGCTTAGTAGTCCATTTCCGGTCCGCCGTGCCCACCCGGGGCCGGGGCCGGCTTCTTTTCGGGGATCTCAGCAATCATGGCTTCGGTCGTCAGCATGAGAGCCGCGATCGAAGAAGCGTTCTGCAACGCCGACCGCGTCACCTTGGTCGGATCGATGACGCCCGCCTTCACCAGGTCTTCGTACTGCGCGGTGGCAGCGTTGAAGCCGTAGTTGGCGTCGTTGGCGTTCTGGATCTTCTCGATCACGATGGCGCCTTCGTAACCGGCGTTGCCCACAATCTGGCGAACCGGCTCTTCGCAGGCGCGGTGCACGATGTTCACACCGATCTGCTCGTCGCCAGTCACCTTGAGGTTTTTCAAAGTCGTGGCAGCCCGCAGCAGAGCCACGCCGCCGCCCGGAACGATGCCTTCCTCAACCGCGGCGCGGGTGGCGTGCAAGGCATCCTCCACGCGAGCCTTCTTCTCCTTCATCTCGGTCTCGGTGGCTGCGCCGACTTTGATCACCGCGACGCCGCCGGCCAGCTTCGCCAACCGCTCCTGCAGCTTCTCTCGGTCGTAGTCGCTGGTGGTCTCGTCGATCTGGGCGCGCAACTGCTTAATGCGGCCCTCGATGTTCTTCTGCGTCCCGGCGCCGTCCACCAGAGTGGTGTTGTCCTTGTCTACGGTCACGCGCTTGGCGCGGCCGAGGTCTTCCAGACGGACACCCTCCAGCTTAATGCCGGTCTCTTCCATCAGAGCCTTGCCGCCCGTCAGGATGCCGATGTCTTCGAGCATCGCCTTGCGACGATCGCCGAAGCCGGGGGCCTTCACCGCGCAGGCATTCAGAGTGCCGCGCAGCTTGTTGACCACCAGCGTGGCCAGCGCCTCGCCTTCCACTTCCTCTGCGATCACCAGCAGCGGCTTGCCGGAGCGGGCAATCTGCTCCAGCAGCGGAAGCAGATCCTTCATGTTGCTGATCTTCTTCTCGTGGATCAGGATGTAGGGATCTTCCAGCACGCACTCCATGCGGTCCGGATCACTGATGAAGTAGGGCGACAGATAGCCGCGGTCGAACTGCATGCCGTCCACGGTCTGCAACTCGGTGGTCATCGTCCTGGATTCTTCCACGGTGATGACGCCGTCCTTGCCCACTTTCTTCATCGCGTCGGCGATCGTCTTTCCGATCTCGGCGTCGCCATTGGCGGAAATAGTGCCCACCTGCGCGATGGTCTCGTTGTCCTTGACTTCCTTGGACAGCTTCTTCACGTCGGCGACGACGGACTCCACAGCCTTCTCAATGCCGCGCTTCAGGGCCATCGGATTCGCGCCCGCGGCCACGGCCTTCACGCCTTCGCGGAAGATCGATTGAGCCAGGATGGTCGCGGTGGTGGTGCCGTCACCGGCGGTGTCGGAAGTCTTGGAAGCGACTTCACGCACCATCTGCGCGCCCATATTTTCCAGCGGATCCTTGAGCTCGATTTCTTTCGCGACAGTGACGCCGTCCTTAGTGATGGTGGGGCCGCCGAACTTTTTCTCCAGAACGACGTTGCGCCCGCGGGGGCCGAGCGTTACCTTCACCGCGTCGGCCAATTGATTGACGCCACGCAAAATCGCCTGGCGGGAATTTTCGCTATAAACAATCTGTTTTGCTGCCATTCGAATCTCTCCTTGTAGAACCTCGCGGCTTACGCCACCTTGGCGTGCTTCGCGGCGCCTTCCAGAACTCCGAGCACTTCGTCTTCGCGCATGATCATTAGATCTTCACCGTCGATGCGGATTTCGCTGCCCGAGTACTTGCCAAACAGGATACGGTCGCCCGCTTGAACGTCCAGCGGCACCACTTTCCCGTCTTCCAAACGCTTGCCCTTGCCGACGGCCACTACTTCTCCCTGCTGGGGCTTCTCTTTGGCCGAGTCCGGAATGAACAAACCGCCAATCTTGGTTTCCTGCTCTTCGATCCGTTTCACAACGATCCGGTCATAGAGCGGTCGAATATTCATACGTTGAACCTCCTGGTTAGTAAACTTAGCGATGGCGAGCGGGATTGACCCCCGCCTGGAACATATTAGCAGAGTCTAGCGAGGAGTGACAAGATCAGTCCACAACTTATTGATAATGATAATGTTTGAGTGATTGACACTCAGATAAGCGTCGGCCTGGATTCGTGTACGAGGCGTCCCATTCCGAACGCCGGAATTCCGGAAATGAACACTGATCGAATCCGGTACAAGATAAAGGCCTTTGTTTGCATAGACGTCCGGGGCATCGAACTTGCGACAGTCACCCACCCAATGCCAGCCAGAGGAGGTAACGGCATGATCGAACAGATCGGCACTTTCCTGGGCGAGTTGAAGGTCGGCGCACGATCCCTGGCGCGCGAAAAGGGGCTCATCGTCACCGCCGTACTTACTCTGGCGCTGGGCATCGGCGCGAACGCCGCGATCTTCACCCTCGTTCGGGGTGTGCTGCTGCGCCCCCTGGTGAACCGTGACGAAGATCGGCTGATCTACATCCGGCAGAGTTCGCAGGGGCAAAACGCAACTTTCTCGATACCAGAGATCGCCGATCTGCGCTCGCGCCTGAAAACGCTGAACTCGTTCGGGGACTTCTCGACGATCGGTTTCACCATGGTCGGGCTCGGGGAGCCGCGGGAAGTCAGCGCGGGAGTGGTGGGCGGATCGTACTTCCAGGTGATGGGGCTGCGCCCAGTGCTGGGGCGGCTGCTGGATGCCCGTGACGACGGCCCCAACGCGGCCGGCGCGGTTGTCTTGACCTACCGTTTCTGGTCGACCGCGCTGCACAGCGACCCGAATGTGATCGGCACGAAGATCCGGCTCGACTCCTTCGATTCTCGAGGCGCCACCGTCGTGGGCGTCCTGGAGCCAAGCGTTCCCTATCCGGCCGACACAGAAATCATCGCCAACGTCGTGACGAGCGCGCATCATCTTTCAGCGACCATGGTCACCAGCCGCCTTCATCGCATGACCGAGCTGTTCGCGAGACTTGCCCCCGGCGCGGATCTGAAAACAGCGCGCGCGGAGCTGAGCACGGCGTATGGCGCGATGAAGCGGGATCATCCGGACGCCTATCCGGCGGACGCCGATTTCCGCATCTCCGCCGTAAGGCTGCGGGACGAACTCACGTCGGGAGCGCGGACGATCCTGCTGGTGCTGCTGGCGACATCGATCTTGATTTTCGTGATTGCCTGCTCGAATGTAGCCAATCTGATTCTGGCTCGCAGCGTGCGGCGCGAGGCCGAACTGGGCATCCGTGCCGCGCTGGGCGCCAGCGCCGCTGCTCTGCGGCGTGCGCTGCTGACTGAAAGTCTGCTGCTATGCGTCGCGGGAGCAACAGTCGGGCTGTTGATCGCCAGCCCGATCGTCGCCGTTCTGGCGCGATACATGTCCCGGTATTCGATCCGAGCCGCCGGCCTCACCGTCGACCCCAGCATGCTTTGGATCGGAGCGGGGCTGGCTGTGGTTGCCGCGGTCCTGCTTGCCTACGTTCCACGCCTGCCATCGACCGGAGGAACCGCCGGATTCGGTCTGGCCAGCGGCGGCCCCCGCATCACTGGCGCGAATAGGAAGTTGCGGATCTTCGCAGTGATTCAGATCGCCGCCTCTTTTGTGCTGGTGGCGTCGGCAGCCGCCACTGTTAGGACGCTCCTCGCGCTCGAAGCCGTGCACAGTAATCTCGATACGCGCCACGTGCTGGCCATCAATGTTCCTGTGGTGCGTTACCAGAAATCAGACCATCAGGTGGTGGATTACTACCGGGAAGCCACACGGCGCATCCGGGAATTGCCCGGCGTTCAGAATGTTGCGATTGGCACCGTGGTGCCCTGGCGCGACGCGGGTAACGTCACGCTTCAATTCGGAGTGGACGGGCATGAACCCGCCGCGGGCGAGAAACATCCCCAGGCGACGATCCGGATTGTCTCGCCCGGATTTTTCGCCACGCTGGGCCTGCCGATGACGGAAGGGCGCGACTTCAATGATGCCGACCGCAGCGGCAGCGAGCGCGTCGTGATTGTAAGCCAGAGCCTGGCGCAACGGATGTTCCCCAACCGGGATGCTCTGAACCATCAGATGATGTGGACTGACCCGATTCTGAAGGCCATCCCGCTGATGAGTACCGCGCCGATGCGCATTATCGGTGTAGTGCCGGACGTTGACGATACGAACCTGGTGCCCGTGCCGACCATGACCGTGTATCGTCCGTTCGATCAGGAGGCGCTGCTCGGAGGCGGCCGTCTGTTCATCCATGCGAGTGCGAATCCCTATGGTCTGGTGACGCCGGTTACGCGCATCTTGCGCCAGATGTCCGCGGATCAACCTGTGGAGCACGCGGCAACTCTGGACGATGTCCGCGCCGAGGTGCTCTCGCCAGACCGGCTCAACGTGATCGTGTTCAGTGTTTTCGCCGGAGTGGCGCTGCTGATCGCCGTGGTCGGAGTGGCAGGCGTACTCGCGTTCTCGGTGAGCGGCCGCACGCGCGAGTTCGGCATCCGGCTGGCGGTAGGATCCGAGCCGCAGAGTCTACTGCTGCGAGTCATCGGAGAAGGCGTCTCCATTGGGATGGGCGGCCTGGCTCTCGGGTTCGCGTCAGGGTTCGGGCTGGCGCAACTCGCGGGTGCTTTCCTTGGAGACTTGAAACTGCCGGGGACGCTGCCCGTGGCGGGTTCTGCTTTCATCCTGCTGCTTGCCGCGGTAATCGCATCCGTCGTCCCGGCGGCACGGGCAGCGCGGGTGGACGTGATGCAAGCGCTGCGCAGCGATTGAGTCGCGGTAGACGGATCGAGGTCTAGTTGCGCCCGGCGTCGTGCAGGAGTGAGTCAAATGGCCGGGACGGCGACTACACGTCCACGTGGATTGTTTCTGAGTTGCCGACCAGAACGGACAATTCAACAGCGTTACAGGGCAAGCGATAAATCAAAGAAGACGAGAGCGATCGGACACCGGAGCTTATCTTGTCGAGGGCTTTACCGGAACAGGGTCTGCGGGTCGTCGTCGGCTTCGCGGTCTTCGCGATTGCAAGCCTCAGACGATGTGTCGGTCACTTGCACCATTGAGAATTCGTATGGCGGTCGCCAACGCACCGTAAAGTAGACCCCTTTTGGCGGCTCGCCGATCGGCGTCGGCGGGTCGCTGAAATCCACGCCAACCTGCCACAAATCCGGGGTGGCCGGGCAGTGCATCGTTGGATAGATAAACTCGCCGTGCACGTTATCCTTGTGTAGTTTTTCGTGCCAGGCGAGCATGCCCCTGCGATTTGCCGATTCGGACCAGAACGCCGCTTCCCTCCACTCGTGCGTCAGCCATTCGTCCACGAAGTCCCGTGGGCGCAGCGCCAGCGGAGCAATGCGTTTGGCTTCTGGCCCGTCGATCCGGTAATGTCTGATGTGCGGCCGGACGAGGATTCCACCGTCAATGCTGGGCCCGTTGTATTGAATCAAGACATCATCCGTGGTGACGCTCCCGCGAATCGCCTGGTCGCTGCCGAGATAAGCCAACTCTTCTCCCGAGACCAGCGGTCGCGCCAACGGGTCGCCGCCGAGCCGATAGGCACGATAGTAAACGTCGTGCCAGGCAGAGGCGCACCAAGTCTGCACGCCGAGGGTGAGGGCAACGTAATTGTTCGAGGGGTTCCACGGGGAAATCACGACGTCGTTCAGGAATTGCGGTTTGTAAGCCGATTCCCTGTAGTCGTTCTGCTCGTTCTGGAGCACCCTCTGCCAACCATCCCCGGACCATGCATAGACGTAGGCCGACTCGTCCTCGCCGCACTGGATCCCAAGTGAAGTCACGACAACGACGAACACCGAGCTTCGTTGCACCCTGACTGGGTTCAGATAACCCAGATACTCCATCGACCACGGATCGGACGCCGAGGCATGCGTCGGATCGAACATCAGTCCAGCAGCCCGAAGTTCGGAGTTCACTCGACTCTCGAAAGCCCCCTGGTTGTCGCGCTCGCCCAGCTCCGGCAGTCGGCTCTCGATCCAGTCGCGGAGATCATGCTTGGCCGTGGAGAGCTGCGACGTGGCTCCGCGCGGCGCGCCCTTCCCAATGTTCTGCATTTGGGCGCCGCGCATCGATGTCAGCGTCGCGCGCAGAGCGTCGAGCTTGGCGTCGGCGGGTGCGGCCTGCGCTAGTACAGCAGACAGGACGAACAACACCGTTCTGAACATGGTATTGAGATGATACCTCGCAGGATACTCTGGCTGGCTGAGTTAGGTGGAAACTCACTTCGGGATAATTCTTTTCCTGGCCGCGAACAATCGGGAAGTTGGGCCCCATGGCCCATCAAGTTAACGAAAAACGGCCTATGCTCTTCCGTGGAACGACAGATCCTCAATCCGCGCGATGGCGACGAGTCGTCCAAGTGCATCACAGGAATAAAATCGTCTTAGTGAGAATCAGAGGCATACTTCTGCTGATCGCCGTGGTTACTGGTTCTATTGTCTCTGCTCGATCAGCGCAGCCCGCAGCCGCACAGGACAATCCGACGCAAGGAGTTTGGGTTGATCCGTCCACCGGCCTGATGTGGGCTGGTAAGGATAACGGTAAGGACGTAAGTTGGAGAGGGGCTATGAAGTACTGCCACGGTCTGCGTTTAGGAGGTCATTCTGACTGGAGGTTAGCGAATATGGCTGAGCTTCAAGGCCTATATGACAAGACAGTCGAAGCTCCCGGGCTGGCTGGCTACGCCAAGCATCTTCGAGCTTTCACTTGGCATGTAAAGGGTAATTTGTTCCTGACGGGAGAACAATGGAGCGGCCGCCAAGTAACTGGTCGCATGCCTCTGGAGTCGTATGAATACCACTTCGACTTCAATGACGGCAAGGCTGACAGAGATCCTAGCGGCTGGCCTTACCCCTCCTCAGGAATGCGTGCATTGTGTGTGCGCGGTCCCGGAAAGTGAACGCAAGTGTACGTGCATTACGGTCTAAACGCTGTCTGGACTGTCTCCCAAAAGCGCGCTGAGGTCCACTTGGCCGTAGAACGCCCTATCCGCCTAAGTGCCTTGCCCGAGCCCAGTGCCGCCCGGCCGAGTGGTCGAAGGAGCGCGGTCTGTGCACGCCGAGACCGAGTGGATATACAATAGCGCGATACGCGCGGTTTTCCGCGTGTGTAGGCATCGATAAGGAGCGACTATGTGCGATCAGGATCATTTTGAGGAAGACCTTAAGAATTTCGAAGCTCTCGGTTTGCTGACACGGAGGAAGCAAGTCGGCATGATGCTGAGCGCCGCCGGCATCGCGATGATGCTGCCGCGCGCGGCAAACGCCTTGGAGGTAACCGACTCGGACGTCAATGTAACGACACCGGACGGCACTTGCGACGCCTACTTCGTTCATCCCGCGAGCGGCACGGCCCCGGGCGTCCTCATCTGGCCGGATATCTTCGGGCTGCGGCCGGCATTCCGAGCCATGGGCAAGCGGCTGGCTGAATCGGGCTACTCGGTGCTGGTGATCAATCCGTTCTACCGCACCCAGAGGGCCCCGACGGCGGAACAAGGCGCCGCGACACCCATCCCGAAGCTGATTCCACTCGCGCAAACCTTGAACGAGAAGACGCACATGACGGACGCCAAGGCGTTCATCGGATGGCTGGACCAGCAAACCCCGGTCGCCAAGGACAAGAAGATGGGCACCCAGGGTTATTGCATGGGCGGGCCGATGGCGTTTCGTACCGCTGCCGCTATGCCCGATCGCGTGGGAGCGGTGGCTACGTTCCACGGCGGCGGGCTGGTCACCGACAAGCCCGACAGTCCGGTTGTGCAGGCCGCAACCAGCCACGCGCAGTTCCTCGTGTGCATCGCGGCGAACGACGACATGCGGGCGCCGAATGACAAGAGCGTGATTAAAGAGACGTTCGCCAAGGCACACCTGCACGCGGAAGTCGAGGTGTACACGAACGCCTTGCACGGCTGGTGTCCTTTTGACACGCAGGTTTACAACGAGCCGCAGGCCGAGAAGGCCTGGAGCCGGCTGCTCGTGCTCTACGGAAAGGCCCTGGCTTAACGCGGAGTCCGTCGGGATCGCGCCCTGGCGGGAGCTGGCTTCCGCTTCTTCTGGGACTCGGATGTGACGAAGCGCCAGGACGCGCCAAGAAGGTCCCGCAGCTGCTCAGCCGGGATTCGGGATAGTCTTACGAGCACGGCCGGATAATTCCGGTAATGATCCGTCAGATAGTACGTCTCGGGCGCGTCCGCCAGCAGCCCGGCGCGCTGGTCGAAGTCGATGCGCACCACCAGCGAATCGGGTTCGGCCGACTTGTGAATCGCCAGGCACGCAAGAAGCTTGCCGCGCACTTTCAGCGCGAGCTTTCCATACATGGTGCTGTCTTCCACATCCGGCAGCGCCAGGCCAATCTGGCGGACCGTGTCGAAGCTAACTTTCGTTCGAGGCATGCAGAACCGTTGTGTTTTCCAGGATAGATGATACTTCATCGCGATATACTCACTAGGTCACTTCTGCGGCTCGAAGGAGGCTTATGAGGATCGCGCTTGCCATTTGTTTCGCTTCGGCCCTGATGGGAGCGGCCTTGGTCGCCAGCGCGCAAACCGAATCCGAGGACCAGGCCAAGCCCCGGATCCAAAGCCTTTCGCACGCCATCCACGCTGTCGAAGATTTGGATACGACGCTCGCGTTTTACCGCGAAGTCTTCGGCCTGAATGGTACGCCGACGGATTTTCCCAATCCGGCTGTACCGCTACTCACCAACGCTCCCGGCGTTACGCTGCGTCTTTCCATGATGCGCCTTCCCGGCAAAATGATGTTCGAGCTGACGCATTTCAAGGGCCTCGAGCGCAAGCCCGGACGAGCAGCGTACACGGATCCCGGCGCGGGCAGCATCGTTTTCCATGTCCGCGACCTTGACGAAGTCGTCGCGAACGCGAAGAAGGCGAATGCGACCATCGTTACAACCGGCGGCGAGCCCGTGGAGATCCATACCGCCCATGGCATGGCCCGGTCCATCGTGATGCGCGATCCGGACGGCTTCTTCGTCCAGGCCATCCAGGAAACGCCCGCGCCCGGCGCGCCGGAAGGAAATGTGCATCGCGTCTCACTCGCTTATACGATGGAGAGCGCCGAATCGACGCTGCAGTTCTATCACGGCATGCTGGGCGTCGAACTCAGCGGACCCTCGAAGTTCTCCAAAGATCCGGCGATGCTGAAGCTGGTTGGCGCGCCGAAGGGAACCGAGTTTCGGACACTGACCGGCGTGCTCCCTGGCCCACCCGCCGACATCGTGTTCACGGAGTTTCGCGGCGTGCCGCGTACCAAATTCCACCTGCGTGTCCGCGATCCTGGCGCGCCAGCCATGGCGATCCAGGTGAATAACCTGCAGGGGATGGTCGCGGTGATGAAGGCGGCAGGAACACCCGTGCTTTCCACCAATGGGCAGATTGTCGACTTCGGACGCGGCACGCACACGATCTTCGTCGAAGATCCCAATGGCATGAACCTCGAAGTGTTCCAGCGTTCCGCTCCACCGCCGGGGAGCAGTCAGACGCGGTAGCAGTTGCTGCGTCTGATGTACACGCGGGGTTTGCTGCATCCAGGCAGGCAGACTTGAGCGCTTCTCGATATCCTGGTAAGTACGGATGCGACGTGCGGCGCCTTTGATTCTTGTGGCTCTGGTCGCCATTCTTGCAGGCGTGGGCGCAACGTATTACGCGCGGCTGAAGCAGCAGGCGCTCGAAAAAACCGCACCGCCCAAGAAACTCGCTCCCGGCACGGCTGTGTTGTATCACGGCTGGACCTACACGCACACCTCCAACGAGAAGACCGTGATTACGGTGCACGCCGATGACTTCCAGGAAGTCAACGGCAAGGACGAGCTCACCGGCGTCAAGCTGGACATTTATCACAAGGACGGCAACCAGTACGACCATGTCACTTGCGCTAAGGCGGAGTTCGACATGGAACAGGGCATTCTCTATTCCGACGGTGACGTCGAAATCACCATGGGAGTGCCCGTGGACCAGCCGCCCAATGGCCGGCTGATGAAGATCAAGTCGTCGGGCGTTCGCGTGGAAGTGAAGACCAGCAAGACCTCGACTGACCGGTTGGCGACGTTTCAGTTCGACCGCGGAGAAGGCCAATCGATGGGAGCCGACTACGATCCCAACACGCGGGAGCTGGTGATGCACAGCCAGGTGCAGTTGATCTGGCGTGGCACGGACCCAAAGACCGTGCCGATGAAAGTGGAAACCGGCCACCTCGACTACAAGGAGCGGGACGCGAAGGTGTTTCTGTCGCCCTGGTCGAAGCTGACCCGCGGGACGCTGTCCATGGAGGGCGGTCCGGCGATCGTCACGCTGCAGGACGGCACCATCCGGCTGGTGGAAACGACGGACGCGCATGGCACCGATCAGCAGCCGGGACGCAATCTGCAATTCGGCGCGCAACGGCTAGTCCTGGATTTCAATGACAACAACCAGGTTCAAAAGATCACCGGAGACACCCAGGCGCACCTGGTGGCTGCCTCAGACACCGCGGTTACCACGGTGAACTCCGATCACGTGATCATGGACTTTGACGTTACAGGCGCCGAAAGCGTCCTGCAGGCATCCGTATCGCAGGGCCACAGCACCATGGAGTCAAAGCCGGTGCCGCGGGCAGGCGTGGAACCGGCGGAGACGCGAGTTCTCAAGAGCGACACAATCTGGACGAAGATGCGCACGGGCGGCCGTGAAATCGAGTCGGTGGAAACGCAATCGGCGGGCGCGCTCGAATTCATCCCCAACCGTGCCGACCAGCCGCATCGCTGGATGAACGGCGACAAGATTTGGCTGGCGTACGGACCGAAGAATCAGATCGAATCCTGCCGTTCGATATCGGTTACCACGCGAACCGAAAAGCCGAAGCCCAAAGACGCCAAAGCAGCGCCGGCGCCGGAACTGACCTGGAGCAAGAATCTGCTCGCGAGCTTCAAGGCCAGCCAGTTGTCCAAGCTGGAGCAATCCGGCGATTTTCGCTACCAGGAAGGCGACCGGCGCGCCAAAGCGGATCGCGCGGTGTTGGAGCAGACGGACAACCGCATCGACCTGGTGGGTTCGGCCCGGGTTTGGGATTCCACCGGCTCGGCCGACGCCGACCAGATCGTGCTGGATCAGAAGACGGGCGACTTCAGCGCCGAAGGAAACGTCAGTTCCACGCGTCTGCCGGACCAGAAGCCGGATCAAAAGAAGGACTCGGCGGGCAGCGGCCCTCCCGACCAGAATGGCGGCGGAATGTTATCTCAGGATGAGCCCTTGCACGCCCGCGCGAAGAAGATGCGCTCCACCGATAACAATACGGAGATCCGTTACGAAGGGAATGCCGTTTTGTGGCAAGGCGCGAACCGGCTGGAGGCAGATGTCGTGCAGATCGATCGGGAGAACAACCTTCTGGTAGCGCACGGAAACGTGCGGAGCCAGTTGTTGGACAAGGGGCAGGACTCGGCTAAATCCGGAAAGACCACCGCGACGGCGGGCAAAGGTCAAAAGCCGGCCGCAACCAAACCCGCCCTCAGCGTGTTTACCATTGTGAGGGCGCCCGAATTGAATTACGACGACAACAAGCGGCTGGCGCGGTATAGCGGCGGCGCCGTGCTGGAGCGGCCGAATATGACCGTCAAAGGCCGCGAGATCCAGGCATACTTACGGAACGACAGCAACGATTCCTCGCTGGATCATGCTCTTGCCGACGGCAAGGTGGACATCCATCAGGTCTCGCCGGAACGCACGCGTGACGCTTCTTCCGAACACGCCGAGTATTACGTCGATAAGGACGAAGTCATTCTGGAGGGAGGCAAACCCACGTTCATCGACAGCCTGCGCGGAACAACCACCGGCCGGAAATTGACCTGGTTCTCTCAGGATGATAGGCTGCTGGTAGACGGAGTCGAAAAAGAGCCCGTGCAATCCGTGATCCGGCGCAAAACGAAGTAGCGATCCCGTATTATGCGCACCCTCCAAACCGCCGAAATCTCCAAAAGTTACCGCGGCCGCAAGGTCGTCGACAACGTATCGCTGTGGGTAAAGCAAGGCGAAGTGGTGGGTCTGCTGGGACCAAACGGCGCCGGCAAGACGACGTCTTTTTACATGATTGTGGGGCTGATCAGTCCCGATTCCGGCCGCGTGCAGGTGAGTAACGGCGAAGGCTCGGAAGACATCACCAACATGCCGATGTATCAACGCGCGCGGCGCGGCATCAGCTATCTGCCGCAGGAAGCCTCGGTTTTCCGCAAGCTGACGGTGGAAGACAACCTGATGGCCATCCTGCAAACGCTGCGCATGAACGGGCGCGAGCGGCGCGAGCGGATGAACCGGCTGATCGAGCAGCTTGGCCTGGAGACAGTACGCCACAACAAGGGCTACGCGCTTTCGGGCGGAGAGCGCCGGCGCGTGGAAATTGCGCGCTCGCTGGTGATTGAGCCCAGCTTTCTGCTACTCGACGAGCCGTTCTCGGGCATCGATCCGATTCAAGTCTTGGAGCTGCAGCGCATCATCTTCGATTTGAAGAACTCGGGCATCGGAATTCTCGTGACCGATCACAACGTGCGCGAGACTCTGGCGGTGACAGACCGCGCCTACATCATCAACAACGGTAAGATCTTCCGCGCCGGGACGCCGGATGCGCTGGGCCGCGATCCCGAAGTGCGCCGTGTGTACCTGGGCGAAAACTTCAACCTGGGTATCGACGCCGAGCGCTGGCGTCCGGTGGCCGAGCGCTGAGCCTACTACCGATCGTTTCCCGGTTTATATATCCAGCCTGATAGTCCGCCCTATCCGAACGGATAGTTTAAGGTTTTCACCTTAGTCCGTCCGCCCAGTGTGTTCAATCACTTCCATCCAGTTTGTGCCCTGGCATTCGGATTGCCAGAGTAAGGCCCCCGGGAGCGCTGGAAAGCTCCCAAGGACGCGGTTTATGACTGGACGATCACGACATATTTCACTAGCGTTAGCAATCGGCATTGCGGTTTCTTTGGTCGCGGGAGCACGGGCGGACACGGTCAGCCTGAATCTCTCCGGCCTGGTCAACTCGGATCTAACCACCTACACAGAGGGTTGGAGCTATCCGCAGCACGGCGGTCCCATCACCATCGGCGGTGTACCATTTACACTCGCAACCATCGGCCCGAATTCGGACACGGCCGTCATTCAGTCTTCTACCGACTATGGCGCGGACCAGACGTTCTCGCTGAATGTTGGCCTCTTCGGCGTCACATCCGCATTTACGCTCATCAATACGGCATTCGGAGTGTGCGGCACCACGGTGGGCGCAGTGGAGTTCGTCGGCTCGTCAACGACGTACACGTACGACCTTACGGAGGGAAATAACGTTCGTGACCATTACAACGGTTACTACTGCAATGGGATAGGCCTCTCAGACAGGATGATCTACTTTGGCTTCGACCGTCTGGATCGGCAGTCCATCGTATTGCCTGACGCTTTCGCTCACGAGACCCTCGAGAGCATCGTCTTCGAGAGCTTCGGCCAAGGTGTGGGCGGAGCGCCTTTCCTGGCAGCCATCACGTTGGACCCGGCATCCAACGCGGTTCCGGAGCCCGTGACCTGGCCGCTCGGCTTAATCGCCCTGCTGGCCATGCCGCTGGTACACCGCCGTCGGCGCACGCAGCAGTAATTCAGGAGTTGTCTCCTATAATTGTAGTTTGGACCTGGAAAAACAACTCCTGCGCAAGGTAGGCGAAGCGGTTGGCCGTTTCAAGATGATCCGGGACGGCGACCGCGTCGCAGTGGCGCTGTCCGGCGGCAAGGATTCACTGACGCTGCTGGAAGCGCTGCTGTTGCTGGCCGCTCGCGCGCCGGTGCAGTTCTCCGTATGCGCGTTCACCGTGGAACAGGGCAAGTTTCTGCGGCCGATCGAGCCGCTGGGCGAATATCTGAAGTCGCGCGGCGTGGCGTGGACCTATGTGCAGGACCGGCCGTCGCTGCGCCTGCTCGAAGAACAGCCGGATCACGGCTGCGACCTGTGCAGCCGCTACCGTCGCCGCGCGGTGTATGAGATCGCGCGCGGCTTGGGCGCCAATGTGATCGCCTTCGGCCACACGGCCGACGATTTCTGCGAATCCTTCCTGCGCAACGCGATGTTCACCGGTCGGGTGAGCGCGCTGCCGCCGGTCACCTACTCCCGCAACAAAGATTTCCGGCTCATTCGCCCGCTGGCGTTCGTCACCGAAGAAGTCACCAGCCGGTTCGCCGAGTCGCTAGGCGCGCCCATCGTGCCGTGCGGGTGCTCGCAGCGGACGGGCACTGTCCGGAAGTCCATCCGCGGCCTGTTCAGCGAAATCGAGAAGGACTATCCGCATCTGAAAGAGACGCTGCTGGCGGCCATGGGAAATCTGGAGCCGGACCGGCTGCTCGATCCACGATACCTGGATCTGGAAGGCGCCAAGCCCGAGTCTGGCCGTGCGCTGCTGCCTGTGTTGGACGGCGCGCTAGAGTAAGTACAGTTTCTATGCAACCTGCAATTGCGACCGCGCAGAAGGTCCTGGAGGAAAAAATCAAGGCCCGAACCGCGCGCGTCGGTATCATCGGACTCGGTTATGTGGGTTTGCCGCTGGCCGTCGAGTTCGCCAAGGCCGGCTTTTCGGTCACCGGCATCGACGTTCAGGAATCGAAGGTCGCGCGGCTGAACGCGGGCGAATCCTACGTTCAGGACGTGACCGGTAACGCCCTGCGCCCGCTAGTTGAATCCGGAAAATTTCACGCGACCACGGATTTTTCAGCCGTCGCCGACCTCGACACCATCAATATCGCCGTCCCCACGCCGCTGCGCAAGACCAAGGACCCCGACATGAGCTATATCGTGTCGGCCTGCCAGGAGACCGCCAAGTACTTCGGCCCGGGCAAACTGGTGATCCTGGAGTCGACCACCTATCCCGGGACCACTGACGAGCTGGTGCTGCCGATGCTGGAACGGCCGGGGCTCAAGGTGGGCGAAGATTTCTTCCTCTGCTTTTCCCCCGAACGCGTGGATCCGGGCAACGCCCGATATCAAACGGCCAATATCCCGAAGGTGGTCGGTGGGATCACGCCGGCCTGCACGGAACTGGGCGCGCTGTTCTATTCCCAGGCGCTTCAGACTGTGGTTCCGGTCAGTTCCACCAGCGTGGCGGAAATGGTGAAGCTGCTCGAAAACACGTTCCGGATGATCAACATCGGCCTGGTGAACGAACTGGCTCTCATGTGCGACCGCATGGGCATCAACGTCTGGGAAGTGATCGACGCCGCCGCCACCAAGCCGTTCGGCTTCATGCCGTTTTATCCCGGTCCCGGCTTGGGCGGCCACTGCATCCCGATCGACCCGTTCTATCTTTCCTGGAAAACCAAGCAGGCGGGCATCGAGGCGCGCTTCATCGATCTGGCCGGATACATCAATGGCCAGATGCCGCATTTTGTCGTGGACAAGATTCAGAACGCGCTGAACGATCAGGCCAAGCCGCTCAAAGGCTCACACGTGCACATCCTGGGCGTGGCCTACAAGCGCGACATCGACGATATGCGCGAATCGCCCGCGCTGGACATCATTCTGCTGCTGGAACGGCGCGGCGCGCTCGTCACCTACAGCGACCCTTACGTGCCCCATGTGAAGCTGGATGGCCGCGAACTGTCCGCCCAGGACGCTCTGAGCTCCGCCGCGCAAGCCGATTGCACGGTGATTGTGACCGATCACAGCAGTTTCGACTACGCCGGCTTGGTCCAATGCGCCCGCTTGATTGTGGACACCCGCAACGCGCTGAAGAATCTTCCTTCGCCGAAGGTTGTGCGTTTGTAAGGCCGCTTGCTGAGCCGCCCCTCCGGAGCATGGTAGCATCGGGTTGATGGGGGCGACGGTTTGCTCGATTTCCTGAAATCACCCATCGCCGCCCTGCAAGATTTTTACATCCTGACGGGGCGCGCCCTCCTCAACATTTTTCGAGGGCCGCACTACGCCGACGACATCGCCATGCAGATGGATATCATCGGCGTGGGCAGCCTTCCGATCGTCGCCCTGGTTTCGTTTTTCAGCGGCGTTGTCATCACCATGCAGATGTCGCGCGCGCTCTCGCAATACGGCGCCGTGGGACAAGTGGGCCAAATTGTCGCCCTCACGCTGGTGCGGGAACTGGGGCCGGTGTTAACCGCGGTCGTCGTGGCCGGGCGCGTGGCTTCGGGAATCGCCAGTGAACTGGGCTCCATGAAGGTAACCGAGCAGATTGACGCCATGCGCGCGCTCGGAACCGATCCGATTCAAAAACTGGTGACTCCGCGCATGATCGCCTCGGCTGTCATGCTACCTTTGCTGGTCATCTGCGCCGACTTCGTCGGGATCGTAGGCGGCTACCTCATCGCTTATTTCACGCTGGGCTTGACCACTTCGCAATACTGGACCAACGCCTATCAGTCGCTGGAATACAACGATGTCGTGCAAGGTTTGCTCAAGCCGTTCGTGTTCGCGTTCATCATTTCACTGGTTGGCTGCTTCTATGGGCTGCGCACTTCGGGCGGGACGCAAGGCGTCGGTTTGGCGACCACCAAGGCCGTGGTGGCGGCGTCGGTGTGGATCTTCGTTCTGACCACATTTCTCACGCGCATCTTCGTGAACCTTCACTGATGCAGCCGACTCCGGAAAGCCCGGCCACCGATCAGGCACTCCTGCGCTTTGAGAATGTCAGTCTGAGCTTCGACGAAGTGCCGGCGTTGCAGGGGATTTCTTTCCAACTGCACGCCGGTGAGACGCGCGTCGTCCTGGGCGCGGCGGGCAGCGGCAAGACCACGCTGCTGAAGACCGCCATCGGCCTGCTCAAGCCCGATTCCGGCCGCGTTTACCTGTTCGGCGAGGAGATCACGGGCTTGCAGGAAAACCAGATGTTCGAACTGCGCAGCCAGGTGGGCGTTCTGTTTCAGGAAGGCGGTCTATTTGATTCACTCACCGTGGCCGACAACGTGGCTTATCCGCTGGTCAACCGCCGCAGCCACGACGTGCCGCTCGCCGAAGTCGACACCAAGGTAGTGGAGGCGTTGCGCTTCGTCGAGCTGGAACATACGCTGGAGCAACTCCCGAGCGAGCTTTCGGGCGGTATGCGGCGCCGCGTCGGTATCGCCCGCGCCGTGGTGAGCGAGCCGCCCCTGGTGCTCTACGATTCACCCACCGCCGGGCTCGATCCCATTACCGCCAACACCATCATGGCCGTGATCGCCAAGGAGCGCGATTTCAAGAACACCGCCAACCTGATCGTCACGCAGCGCTATCAGGACGGGCAGTTGATGGCTAACTTTCGCTACAATCGCAACAGCGGGCATTTGGAGCCGGTATCTCAGAACGGCGCTCGCGGGGATGGCTCGAACCCAACCCGTACTATCTTCATGGTGATGAAGGAAGGTCGGATGGTCTTCGAGGGCGCGCAGGAGCAATTGGAGGCGTCGCGAGACGAGTACATCTCCAAGTTCGTACCCAAGCACTCATAGACCATGCCGACTCAGACCAAGGCCAGCTGGGCGCGACTGCGAGTAGGGCTGCTGGCGATCGCCGCCATGGCCATCCTGGCAACCCTCATCTTCCTGATCACGGGCCATACCAACCTGTTTGAGTCCAACGCCGACATCTACACCTACATGAGCGACGCGGCGGCGCTGACTACGGGCGCGCCGGTCAATCTGGATGGGATTCCGGTCGGCAAGGTGAAAGCAATCGCACTCTCCGGCTCCAAGGATCCCCGCCGGCTGGTGCGCATCGAAATGGAGTTGCCGCTGAACCAGATGAAGTCCATCCCGTCGGATTCGGTGGCCTCCATCAGCGCCGCCAATGTGCTTGGCACCAAGTACATCAACATCAAGTCCGGCATGAGCGAGACCCCCATCCAGCCGGGGCAGGAATTGCCCAGCTTGAACACCGAAGCTTTCGATGACCTGGTGCAACAGGGATACAGTGTTTTGACCGCGTTGCAAGGCACCGTGGAGCGCGTGGACCGCATTATCGGCATTGTTGAATCCGGCAAGGGCAGTATCGGCAAGCTGCTGGTGGACGACACCCTTTACAACCATTTCCTGGCGATTGTGGACGAAGTCAAGCAACTGGCGGATGTCTTGAACAGCGACAAGGGCACCTTCGGCCAACTGATCTACCATCGCGACGTTTACGACGATATCCGCAAATCGCTGACGCGCGTCGACAGCTTGCTCGAAGGGCTCCAGCAGGGGCAAGGCACAGCCGGTCAGCTGCTGAAGAACCGTGAGCTTTACGATCAGATGGACAAGACGGTCGCCGGGCTGCGGACGATCGTCGACGATCTCAATGCCGGCAAAGGCACGGCCGGGGCGTTGCTGAAGAACGACGATCTCCACAACCAGTTGAAGGCCACGATGACCAAGATCGACAGCATCCTCGACAAAGTCAACTCCGGCCAGGGCACTATCGGCCAGCTTCTGGTGAACCAGCAACTGTACGACAACCTGAACGGCACTACCGCCGAGATGCACGGCTTGATGAAGGACTTCCGGGCAAACCCGAAGAAATTCCTGCGTATCAAACTCTCGATCTTTTGAGGCCTGCTGTCCTGTCTTGAAGCGCCTGATTGTCAACGCCGACGACTTCGGCTTCACCCGCGACGTCAACGAGGGGATCGTCCACGCGCACCGCCAGGGCATCCTCACCGCGACCACTTTGATGGCCACCGGACCGGCCTTCGACCACGCGGTGGAATTGGCCCGCGCTACGCCCACTCTGGACGTCGGCGTGCATCTGGTGCTGGTCGGCGGCGCCGGCTATCCGCCGACCGTAAGCAAGCTCATCGAGGCCATCGCTCTCGGCCGCCTGCGCATCGAACAGGAATTGCGGGGGCAGATTCAGAAAGTGCTGGCCGCCGGCGTCCGGCCCACGCATCTGGACACGCACAAGCACACGCACCTCTTGCCCCCTGTGCTTGCGGCGATGGCCCGGCTGGCCGCCGAATTTCAAATTCCCTGGATCCGCCGGCCGTTCGATCTGCCACTCCACGCCGGCGGAGTTCCCTGGACCAAGCGGCTGGTGAGCAAGAGCATCGGATTCGCGCGCCGCCGCTTCGAGCGCACGCTCGCCGCCAACGGCTGCCGGGCCACGGACCACTTCGCAGGCTTCCAGATCACCGGACGCTACAACGCCGCGGAACTGGCTGCGCTGATTCGCGGTCTGCCGGATGGCCTCACCGAGTTCATGTGCCACCCGGGCTTCTGCACCGCTGAACTCGAAGCCTCGCACACGCGCCTCAAAGAAAGCAGGAGGCGGGAACTGGATGCGCTCACGTCGCCCGAAGCCCGCGCCGCGCTGGACGAAGCCGCCGTTAAGCTCGCCAGCTACCGCGAAATCGCGTAACGTGGGCCGGGTTCGGCGGCGCTGTTGAACACAGACGTGTATAATGAAAGTGTCGAACGAATGCGGTGGGCGAAAGCCCACTTTTTTATTGCAATCCGCCAATGTCTGTCGCCGCCAAAGAGGAGATCGTAACGAAGATCGCCGCAATCGCCGAGCGCGTTGGCTCGCCGGAAGGCATCGAGATTGTCGATGTCGAGTTCCTGGGCGCGGGCCGCGGCCGTGTTGTGCGCATTTTCATTGACCGGCCCCAAGGTGTCTCTCACGGAGATTGCGAATTTATTTCGCAGCAGGTCGGAACAATTTTAGACGTGGAAGACGTCATACCTGGGGACAGCTACACGCTCGAGGTTAGTTCGCCCGGCCTGGAGCGCAAGTTAGCGAAACCCAAGGACTTCGAAAGATTCGTGGGACAAAAAGCGAGAGTCGTGCTGCGGGAACCGGTGGAGAATCAGCGCCGTTGGGAAGGCAAACTGGCCGGAATTTCCCAAGGTGTCGTCGCGCTGGAGCCCAGCGCCGGCAAGGTCATCCATTTCCCGCTGGAACAGGTCCAAAAAGCCAACCTGAAGTTTGAGTGGTAAGTTTACCCCCGGACAGTTTAAGAAGAGGACACAGTGGCTAGCATCTATCAGTCCATTGAGATCTTGAGCAAAGAGAAAGGCATCGACCCGCAGATCGTTATCGATGCGGTGAAGGACGCCATGCTGGTGGCGGCGCGGAAGCATTTCCGCACCCTGGAAGACCTGGTGGCTGCGTTCAACGATCAAACCGGGGCGCTCGAGATCTATGGCGTGAAGAAGGTAGTGGAGTCGGTGCAGGACCCCGTGAAGGAGATCTCACTCGAAGATGCTCAGCGTATCGATCCCGGCGCGCAGCTGGAGTCGGAAGTCCGCTTCCCTAAGCCGACGGACGCCTTGGGACGCATTTCCGCTCAAACGGCTAAGCAGGTGATCCTGCAAAAGGTTCGCGAAGCCGAGCGCGAGACCATTTATTCGGAATACTCCGGCCGCGTGGGTGAGCTGGTGAATTGCACGGTAAAGCGCATCGAGGGCCAGGACCTGGTGGTGGACCTGGGCAAAACCGAGGCCCGGCTGTCCAAGAAGGAACAAAGCAAGCTGGAGAACTTCAGCGTAGGCGACCGGGCGCGGTGCGTGATCCGCAGCGTCGAAAAAGCCGGCAAGAACGCGGGCGTCATCGTGTCGCGTGCCGCGCCGGAACTGGTGATGCGCCTGTTCGAGCAGGAAGTTCCCGAAATCTACGACAACACAGTGGTCATCAAGGGCTGCGCCCGCGAAGCCGGCGAGCGAACCAAGATCGCGGTAGTCAGCCGCGACCGCGACGTGGACAGCGTGGGCGCTTGTGTCGGCATGAAGGGTATGCGCGTGCAATCCATCATCCGCGAGCTGCGCGGCGAGAAGATCGACATCATCGAATATTCCGAGGACCCGGTGGTGTTCGCTACCCACGCGCTCAGCCCGGCCAAAATCAGCCGCGTATCTATCCTGGACATGGGTGAGAAGCACATGGAAGTGATTGTCGATGATACGCAGCTCTCGCTGGCCATCGGCAAGAAGGGCCAGAACGTGCGGCTGGCTGCCAAGCTCCTGGGCTGGAAGATCGACATCAAGAGTGAAGAGGAAAAGCGCCAGGAAGTGGAATCGGCCATGGCCGCGCTAGTGCCGGCCGGCGCGCCTGTTTCCATCCTGATCGATCACGGCCTGGGCGAGAAGATTGCCGAAAAACTGATTGAGGCCGGTGTCGGAACCGTGGAAAAGCTAGGATCGATGACGCCCGAAGAACTGGAAGCGATTCCAGGGATCGGACCGAAGATCGTCGAAAAGATCCTGGTTGCGGTGAACTCTTATTACGCCCAATTTGAGCAGCCGGCCGAGCCCGGCGAAGCGCCCGTGGAGGCGCTGCCTCTTCTGGCCGAATCCGAGGCTGTGGAAGCAGCCGTGGACGAGGCGGCTGGGTCCGTGGAGTTTGTGGACGCCGTACCGCAAATCAGTGAATCGAATCAGCAACCCCAGCCTGGCGAGGCTCTGGATACTGCAGATTCGAAAAAGGAATTTGATACTATAGGAAACTCGGAGGGGGTAAGTTAAAGCAGCGCCCGGCTACCGGGCGGTGTAGTTTTTATGAGTAAAATTCGCATTAACGAGCTGGCAAGGCAACTGGAGATCCCCTCGCACGAGATCCTCGAGATGTTGCCCGAACTGGGTGTGTCCGAGAAGAAGACCCACTCCAGTTCGATCGATGAAGACGTCGCGGAGAAGATCCGGAGACGGACCCAGGGCGGTGGAGAGGAATCCGCGCCGGCCAGGACCTTCAGCACCGCCGCAGCGGTGGCCGAGCCTGAGCCCGACCTGCAGCCGGAGATGCCGGCTGAACCTCCAGCCCCTGTGGTGCACGCACCGGCTCATATCGAGGAACTGCCGGAAGCGATGCCTGAGGACGCGACGCCCGTCGTCGAGGACCTTCCTCGATCGAAACCGGCTCCTTTGCGGCCGCCTCTGGCCGCCGGCGGAGGCGCTCCGGTGCATCCGCCTCTCAGAACTACTCCGCTGCCGGCCCGGCCCGCGCCGCCTGCGCCTCGTCCCGGCCAAATCCTATCGGGGCCGCGCCAGCCGCTGCCGCCATCGACCGCGTCGCCCATGCCCCCGGCATCGATTACGCTTCCAGCTCAGCCGGCAGCCCGCGCCGCCGCTCCTGTGGAAACGGCCACACCGGCAGCACCGACGCCCGGAACTCCGATCCGGCCTCAGCCCCGCGCACCTTTAGCAGGCCAGCCCGCCGCCCGTCCGGTAGTGCCGCCCCGGCCCGATATGGTGGCTCGCCTGCAACAACAGCAGGTACGGCCCGGCGCCGCCGCAGCCCCACCAGCGCCGCGTCCCGGCATGCCGACCCGCAGTTCAACGCCCGTGCCTGGCCAGCCCATCTACCGCGGTCCGATTCGTCCGGGCCAGCCCGTGATGCGCGGGCCGGGAGTCGGTGCGCCGGGCGGCGGCGCAGCCCCCGGGGGCTTCCGGCGGCCCAGGACGCTGCACCCGACATCGCCACTGCGCGCCGAGCCGGCCACTCCGCTGCCAACCGAGCAACAGCGGCGTCATCAGGCCAAGCCGGGCAGCCGCGACCGCCATCGCGATCAGGAACAGGAAGAGGGTCGTCTACGGATGCCCACGCGGCGCAACGAAGCCGCCGCGCCGCCTCCCATCGACCGCGAAATCACAATCTCGGAAGGCGTCACCGTGAAGGAGCTTTCCGAAAAGCTCGGCATCAAAGCCAATCTGGTGATCAAGAAGCTGGTGGAAAAGAAGATTTTCGCCACCATCAACCAGAACCTCGACGCCAAGATGGCCGAGGAGATCGCGCGCGACTTCGGCGCCTCCACCAATAAAGTCAGCTTCGAAGAGGAAAGCTCGCAAGTCATCGAACAGGCTGAGGAGTCCACCGACCGCGTGAAGCGCGCGCCGGTGGTCACCATCATGGGCCACGTCGATCACGGCAAAACTTCGTTGCTCGATGCCATCCGCTCCGCCAACGTCGCCGAACGCGAGGCCGGCGGCATCACGCAACACATCGGCGCTTACTATGTCGAGAAGAACGGCCGCAAGATCGTGTTCATCGATACGCCCGGCCACGAAGCTTTCACCCGCATGCGCGCCCGCGGCGCCAAAGTCACGGACATCGTCGTGCTCGTGGTAGCGGCCGACGACGGCGTCATGCCCCAGACGCTTGAAGCGATTGATCACGCCAAGGCTGCCGGCGTGCCGATCGTCGTCGCCATCAATAAGGTCGACAAACCCGACGCTCAGCCGGAGCGCATCAAGCAGCAACTGTCTGATCGGGGGCTCGTTCCCGAAGACTGGGGCGGCGAGACCGTCATGGTGCCGGTTTCAGCGAAGACGAAAGTGGGCCTGGATCTGCTGCTCGAAATGATCCTGCTGGTCGCCGATATGCAGGATCTGAAGGCCAATCCCGACCGTCCGGCCGTCGGCAATGTTCTCGAAGCCAATCTCGATCGCGGCCGCGGGCCCGTCGCAACCGTGCTGGTGCGCAACGGTATGCTGCACGTGGGCGACTATTTTATCTGCGGCTCCGTCTTCGGCAAGGTCCGCGCAATGTTCGACGACCGCGGTCAGCCATTGCGCGACGCCGAGCCGTCCATGCCGGTTGAAGTGCTCGGCCTGGAGTCGCTGCCGGATGTGGGTGACACCTTCCAGGTGGTCACCGACACCGCTAAGGCCAAGCAAATCGTTCTCTATCGCGAAGCCAAAGCCCGCGACGTCGCCATGGCCAAGACCGGACGCGTCACCCTGGAACAGTTGCACGAGCAGTTGAAGGAAGGCGAAGTCAAGGAGCTGAATATCATCCTGAAGACGGACGTCAGCGGCACCGCCGAAGTCCTGTCCGACATGATGCAGAAGCTCTCCAACGACAAAGTCCGGATTCGCGTTCTGCGCAGCGCCGTGGGCGCCATCAATGAAAGCGACGTTCTGCTAGCCTCTACTTCCAACGCGATTATTGTCGGCTTTAACGTGCGTCCCGAGCGCAACGCCGCCGCGCTGGCGGAGCAGGAGAAGGTGGACGTCCGCCTGCACACCATCATCTATGAGCTGACCGACGAGTTGAAGCGCGCCATGACGGGCATGCTCGAACCGGTCTTCAAGGAAGTCTACCAGGGCCGGGCCGAAATCCGCGAAGTCTTCCGCATCACCAAAGTCGGCAACGTGGCCGGTTGCATGGTCGTCGACGGCTTCATCAAACGCGACAGCGACGTGCGCATTCTGCGCGACAACGTCGTGGTCTTCACCGGCAAGGTGGAATCGCTCAAGCGCTTCAAAAACGACGCCAGCGAGGTCAAGACCGGCTTCGAATGCGGCATCACCATCCGCAATTTCGGCGACATCAAGCCGGGCGACATCATTGAAGCGTTCGCCACCGAACGCGTTGCGGCCGAGGTCATGGCGTGAGGTGCCGTCCATCGGCGTATTGACGCTGGAACTTCGCCTGGACGGCGCGCACTCGCTCAAGGACAAGCGGCACACCGTAAAGGGTCTGAAGGACCGCCTGCGCAGCAGGTTCAACGTCGCGGTGGCCGAAATCGATTATCAGAACACCTGGCAGCGGTCCCTGGTCTCTGCCGTCACGGTTTCGGGCGACCACCAGCGCGCCGAACAGACTTTGCAACTGGTGGAGCGTGAGGCCGCTAACATCCTGGGCGGCGTCCTCGTGGGAACCACCGTGGAATGGATTGAGTAACGCCTAGCGCCATGCAGCATCGCACTGAACGCATCGCGGAAGCTCTTCGCGAGGAGCTTTCCGAATTGATTTCCTACGAGCTCTCCGATCCGCGCATCGGCTTCACCACGGTCACCGATGTCCAGGTGTCACCCGACAAGCGCCACGCCTTCGTGCGCGTTCGTGTGGAAGAAGGCACCGATTCCCAGGCCACAATCGCGGCTCTGGAACATGCCAGCCACTTCCTCCGGCACGAAGTGGGCGTGCGTCTGGAGCTGTTCCGCGTTCCGGAGCTGCATTTCCAGGCCGATATCGCGACGGAACTCGGCGGCCGCATGGACCAGTTGCTCAAGCGCATCAAGAAGGGCCGGCCCCGCGAATAATTCTCCAGATTTGTAGCGGATTCAAACATCGTGTGCTAACTTTGTTGTTAGCAACACCGGGACACACTCGAGGCTGGTCTGTATCCGACTGATTCTAAAAAACAAAACGGGCGCTATTGACACTGAACCCACCGTCGCGCCCTACTATAACTTAGGCTCCCAACGCGGGGCCGAAAGATCAGTCCAGGGCTTTTTCATGTCCTCTATCAGCCAGGTCACAGGTGCACGATGCGTATGCCCTCAATGAACAGCCGTTTCTTAGACGCCTGCCGCCGCCGGCCCACCGATGTACGGCCGGTCTGGTTTATGCGGCAAGCCGGGCGCTACATGAAGCAGTACCGTGAAATCCGCGCCAAGGCCGGTATTCTCGAAATCTGTAAGCGGCCTGACTTGGCAGCGCAAGTCACGCTGCAGCCGGTCGAGTTTCTGGACGTCGACGCCGCCATCATCTTCGCCGACCTTCTACTCCCCGTCGAACCCATGGGGCTGAAGCTCAAGTTCGTTTCCGGCGAAGGCCCGGCGATCGACAATCCCGTGCGCACTTCCGATGACGTCGATTCCCTGTCCATTTCCAACACGGACGACCTGGGCTATGTCGGCGACGCGATCCAGCTCGTAGTCCGGCAGCTCGCCGGCCGCGTGCCCGTTATCGGCTTCGTCGGAGCGCCATTTACGCTCGCCAGCTACATGATCGAAGGCGGCCCGTCAAAGAATTTCGTCCGGACCAAGTCGATGATGTACCACGACGAAACGCTCTGGCGCCGCTTGATGGGAAAGCTGGTGGACGTGCTGGGGCCGTTTGCCCTCGGCCAGGTGACCGCCGGAGCGCGAGCGATTCAGGTATTCGACAGTTGGGTGGGCGCGCTCAGCCCCGATGATTACGTTCGCTACGTGGCGCCTTATTCACGCGCTCTCATCGAGCGCATCCGCACCGCCAGCGTTCCGGTCATTCACTTTGGAACCGGCGCCGCCGGATTCTTCCGCGAACTGCACGCCGCCGGCGGCGACGTGATGGGCGTCGACTGGCGCATCAACATCGACCAGGCCTGGATGGACATCAGCTACCGCTCGGCCGTCCAGGGCAACCTGGATCCGGCCGTGCTCTTCGCGCCGCTCCCCGAGCTGAAGATGCGCGTCCACGAATTACTGAAGCGCACCGGTTCGCGCCCTGGCCACATCTTCAACCTCGGCCACGGAATCCTGCCCGAAACACCGCCCGACCACGTGCGGGCCGTGGTGGATTTCGTGCGCGAGTTTAAGATGTAAGTAGTGGCCCACAAAGCACTGATCATCGGCGGCGGAATCTCCGGTCTCGCCACCGCCTACTACCTGTCGAAGGCGGGCGTTCATCCCACCCTCATCGAAAAAGCTCCGCGCGTCGGCGGGGTGATCCAGACCACGGTGCGCGAGGAGTGCGTGCTCGAAGCCGGCCCCGACGGCTTCATGGCTGCCAAGCCTTGGGCTATGAGCCTGATCCGCGAACTGGGATTGGCGGACGAGGTAATCGGCTCCAACGACCACTCCCGCGTGACTTACATCGTCAAGAAAGGCCGGCTGATTCCCATGCCCGACGGCCTCATGATGATGGTGCCCACCAAGATCATGCCGCTGGTGGGCACGTCTCTGTTGGGCTGGGGCACGAAGATTCGCATGGGCCTGGAGTTTTTGCGCCGGCCCAAGGGCAAGCAGCCGGACCGCTCGGTGCAAGAGTTCCTGCTGGATCATTACGGCCAGGAGTCGATCGATTATCTCGCCGAGCCGCTGCTCGCCGGCGTCTACGGCGGAGATCCGCGCCAAATGAGCGTCGACAGCGTGCTGGCGCGCTTCGCTGAAATCGAAGCCAAGTACGGAAGTTTGACGCGCGGCGTCCTGGCGCAGCCGCGTCCTAAAGGTTCCGGGGGCGGGTCATTTCTGCTGACATTGAAACAAGGCCTAGGCCAGTTGATCGAAAAACTGCGGCCCTTCGCCGACGTGGTTCACGCCAACGCCGAGACGGTGGAACAGACCGAGGGCGGTAGCTACCGTGTGCGGGCAGACGGCGACTGGATCGAAGCCGAGAACGTGGTGCTGGCAGCTTCGGCGCGCGATTCCGCCAAGCTCCTGGATGGCTCGCAAAAGGAATTGGCGGACCTTCTGGCCGCGGTTCCTTACACGACTTCAATCACGCTGGCGCTCGGCTACGAGAAAAGCACCTTCGATCACCCCATCGCCGGTCATGGCTTCCTGGTGCCCAAGCGCGAGCGCAAACATATCCTCGGCTGCACCTGGGTCGGCAACAAGTTCGATCACCGCGTCCCGCAGGACAAAGTCGTGTTGCGCTGCTTCATGGGCGGCGACGCGCTGTCTCTTACCGACGAAGCCCTGGTGGAAACTGCCTGCGACGAATTGCGCAGCATCATGGGCTTGCAGGCGAAGCCCGTCTTCCATAGCATTGCGCGCTGGCCGTATTCAATGGCGCAGTACACGGTGGGACACGCACAACGCGTCGAACGCATCGAAGCGATCCTCGAGTCCACGCCAGGGCTGCATCTGGCAGGCAACGCCTACCACGGCATCGGCATCCCGGACTGCGTCCACATGGGAAAGACCGCGGCCGAGCGAATCACTTCCTGATGTAGATCCGGGCTTCCTGCGGCGTCAGCTCGATGCGCTCGATGTGAAAATCGAGCTCAAAAGGCTCATCGATTTTGGCGTCGGGATAAAGCGGCAGCAGGAAATTCCGGATCAGAAAGTCCAGCGCCGCACCGCTCATCGTCAGGCCTCCCACGTCCACGCGCAACAGGTGGACCGTCGCGCGCCCATTCGCCGATAGCAGGCTCGCTCTCACGACCGCGGGCTCCTCGCCTTGAATCAGCTTGCCGAGAAGCCAACTGGTCTCCCCGCCGGCTGCGCGCCGCAGCTTCACAAAGTCCACCACTGCGTAACCCGTCGCGGTATTGTTGCCCAAGACGATCCGCGGCTCGCGCACGCCGTCTCCCACCGACTCAGGCGCGGCAGCACGTACCCAGGCGTTCAGCTCCGCAAGGGAAAGCCGGACGACGGAGCCGGGCTTTGCCTGGCCGTTTTCAATCTGGTCGAGCTTGCGGGTGACCGCGGCAACCAGGGGATCGGTAGCGGCGGGCAAAGCCGATGCGGCAGCGACAACCAGCGCTAGGATGCGTGCGCCCAACCTTCATGATAACGATTCGATGTCGAAGTTGGCGGGGCTCAACCTGCTAAAATCGGCTCTGAGGAGATCTCATGCGAATAACCCACCTGGCAGCACTTCTCGCAGTCACTACCAGCCTTCTGTACGCGGCCAACGACGCCGTCAAACGGCTGGACGACTCGGCCGACGTCATGACCGACATCATGGCCGCACCCGATAAAGGCATCCCCCAAGACCTTTTGGAGAAGGCGCAGTGCATCGTTGTCGTGCCTGGCGTGAAGAAGGGCGCATTCATCTTTGGCGGCAAGTACGGCAAGGGGTTCATGCTGTGCCGCAAAGAAGGCGGAGTGGGCTGGTCCGCACCGGCCGCTATGCGAGTGGAAGGCGGTAGCGTCGGCTTTCAGATCGGCGTCTCGGAGACGGACGTGGTCATGCTGGTCATGAGCGGGACCGGCGTTAGGAAGCTGCTGCAAAGCAAGTTCACCGTGGGCGCGGACGCGTCGGCGGCGGCGGGTCCAGTGGGCCGGACTTCTTCGGCCGAGACCGACGCCCAATTGCACGCCGAGATCCTCACCTACTCTCGCTCGCGGGGGCTCTTCGCCGGCATATCATTGCAGGGCGCGACGCTCCGGCCGGACGACGATTGGAATAGAGACCTGTACGGCTCCGCCCTCACCAGCCAGGAAATCGTCATGGGCAAGACCAAGCCCCCGGCGGGCGCCGGCAAACTGCTCATGGTGCTCAATAAGTACTCGAGCCGGAAGTAAGCTCGATCCAGCCTTCGGGTGGAATTAACTCCGGCCCGGCACTGCGGTTGGCGGCGGCGAGCTGAAAATGTACAGGCTGATCTTTGGAAGCGCCCAGAAGATGGAAGGGCACACGGATTTCCAGGATCTTGCCTTGCGCTGTTTGCACATCGGGATTGTCCAACAGGGACACCGCCGCGCGCTCGGTGCGCAGCTCCAGCGATGTGAAGTCCGGGTGAGTTTCAAAGTCCAGGCGTAAATACAAATTGTCGCCGTCTCCGCCATAGTAGAGATCGCGGACGAGGAGACGGTCGCCGTGCATGGCTCCGGAGCGTAGCGCCGGCCGGTAGCGCCCGGCGCCCATCCACTCGAAATACGAAGTCACCTCGCCATCGATCACTGGATGAATCGGATTGGCGGGAGGCTCGCTCAAATCCGGAGCCCGGGCCATCAGGATCGGCCGCGCCAAATCGTCGGGGATCGGCTGCCGGAGAGCGCGATAGACGTTGGCCAGGTGCTGGCGGTAGAGCTCGTCGAACTCGCGCCGGTTCTCGGAATGATGCTCGGGGCCATACCACCAGTTCCAATCGCTGCCCTCTGCGATCCGTAGCTCTTCATGCGCCAGTCGGCGGTTGTCTTCGGACACTCCGGAGGAAACCTCGTCGAATTTCTGCCGGGCGCGCAGCAGGTACTCCCACGCTTTGTTGTCTTCCTGCGCGCCGATCCAGATGTCGAAGTTGGCGTTGATCCAGGAGCCGGGATGGATATGATCGATCGGCCGGGCCTGATCGGCTTTCAGCGCCTCGCTGACGGTGAGCGCGGCTAAATCCGGAGACTCGCTGATGCGGCGGTAAAGTTCGCGCAGGAACGGCCGGCCATTCTGGTAGTAATACTCCCAGGCGTTTTCGCCGTCCAAGATGATGGGCACCAGTACATCCGATCCGTTCGCTGCCAACGGGTGGGCATTGGCGCGGATACGATCCAGAAACTGAGCCGCCGCTTCCTCCGCGCCCATCCGCGAATAGACGAAGCCCACTTCATCGCTCAGGAAGTGATCGCGGAAGATCATGCGAAGCTGGCGGTTCTGCTGCTGCCAGAGATAGGAACGGTACGTGACTTCCGGACCGGCCGCGCGGTGCAGCGTTTGCGCCAGGACACCGTTATCGCTGCCAGCCCATTCGAAGCCCACTTCGGCCGCTAGAGCCAGCGCTTCATCGGACACCGAGCCTTCGGATGGCCACAAACCCACCGGCGCCTGGCCGAACTCGCGCTGGATGTATTCGCGCGCGGCCTGGAGCTGTTGACGGGCGTCGCCAGGATAGGAAAACCGCGTGGGCAAGGTCACGCCGGGGTGCGAGACCAAGGCAATGTTGGTGTCACAAAGCAGCGGCAGAATGGGATGGTAGAACGGCGTGGTGGAGATCTCGATCTGGCCGCGCGCGGCGAATTCCTTATAGACCGGCACCACCTGGGCCAGGATCTCGCGCTGCTTGCGCGCCATCGAGGCCTGGTCCTCCAGCGAGTAGTTGCGTTCCTTGGCGATCAGATCGCGCACCTCGACGTCACGCGCCTGAAACTCTTCATCGAACCAGGCAAGCTGCGACAGGATCTGAAGATCGCGGAAGTCCTGCGGGCTGAACTGGCGGCGCGCGCGCTGCGGATTCGTGCCGGTCTTCTGCCAAGCGTCGAAAAGCTCGCCGTAGCGCGGATACCGGTAGATCAGGCGGCCGGGATTGGCCTGGAAGAAGTAGCGCAGCACGAACTCCTGCTCGGCTTCCCCCAGATCTTCGGCACGCTTGACGGCGCAATCCAGAAACGGATCCGCGGCTTGGCCGGACGCGTACTCCAGGATCTGGACGATCATCGACGGAACCAGGTTGAAGGTCTGGTGAACGTCCGGAAAATCCTGGAGCACCTTTACCATGCCGTAGTAGTCTTTCAGCGCATGAAAGCGCGTCCAAGGCAGGCGATACTCGCCGGTCACCAGGTCCTTGTAGAAGGGCTGGTGCATGTGCCAGACAAAGCAAAGATGAATGCGTGACAATTTAATGTCCAAACAAGCTATGCACCGGCGGCGGCGGATCGGTGCCGCGGAGTGCCCGCCATAGGATGTCGTTCAGTTCGTCGTCATCATTCAGATCCGCCTCCCTGAAATCCAATTTCTCCGAGAGGGTGGCGGTCGGCGAATTGGCCGGGTTGCGCTCATCCAACGAAATGCGAGGCTTCTCCACCTGGTAGGGCGTCATCAGGGCATTCTTGGAGAAAGCGTTAATCATGGGACGCGCGGCGGCGTCGAAGTGAGTCATGGGCCGGAGGTGCAGGATCAATTCCATGGTACGCAGCACCGACGTGGTGTTGTACATGGTGCTGTCGATGGCGCCGGTGTGGGTGTAGGGCGAAAGCAAGAACGCCGGCGAACGGTGCGAGTCGACGTGGTCGGGGCCGTCCTGCGCGTCGTCCTCCACGACAAAGATGGCAGTGCTCGCCCAGAACTTGCTGCGCGAAACACCTTCGACGATCATGCCCAGTGCGTAGTCGTTGTCGGCGAAGGCGGAAAGCGGTGCGATCTTGCCGGGCCGCGTGGCGGAAGTGTGATCGTTACCCAGGCGCAGGAACATCAGCGCCGGCATCTGGTTGGATTTTTCAAACTGTGCCATATCGTCCAGAAAAGTCTGCGCGCGTTTGACGTCGGGATAATCGAGATCGAAGCTCCGGTATTTACGGTTGGTGACCTTTGCCAGCACCGGATCGAGTACAGATTCGATCTGGATGCCGTCATCGCCGGGCTTCTCCTTGTTCTCCACCCAGTAACCGTAATTGCGCATGGAGATGCCGGCCGCGGCAGCATTGGTCCACAAGTAGCCGGCCGGCGGATAGGCCGCCGGCTCGCCGCCTTCGAAGTCGTAACGGTCGTGGCGGTTCGCATAGCTGGACGGCCACATCTTCGCCACATAGTCGTTGGCGATGGCGGATGTGGACCAGTTGTGCCCGTCGGCGCTCACGTCGCTGTTGACGTAGAAATTGTCGAACAGCACGAATTCGCGGGCCAGCTTGTGATGATTGGGGCTGGCTTTCTCGCCGAACAGCACCAGCGACGGGTCGCCGTTGCCCTTGCCGAGGTCGCCCAAAACCTGGTCGTAGCTGCGATTCTCCTTAACGATATAGATGACGTGCTCGAGAGCCGCCGGAATTCCAGCGGGAGTGCCCTCCAGCTTGGCGTCGCTATAGGGCGAATTGGCGTGGACTTCTTCGGTGTATCGCGCAAGCGATTCTTCGGTGAGCGCGGGAATCACAGATGCCGACCCAGTCTGGATATGCGCGACGTATTGAATGTCAGGACTGCGCTGACGAATGCTGGGGTTCGGGCCCTTGGGATTCGGATAGCTGCGCGAGCCTTTGCCGTTCAGCACGATGAGTCGGCCGTCGGCCAGCGCCCTCGCGGCCGTCGGGTACCAGCCCGTGGGAATGAAGCCAAGCACCGCGCTGGACGCCGCGGAGACATCCACAACCGCGGCTGCGTTGGCATCGGAACAGACCACGTATAGCCGCGTCTGATTAGGACTAAGCGCCAGCGCGCTGGGCGTCATGCCGAGTGGATGGTTGGGCGTGGTAGCCACATTAATGGTCTCGGCGACGCGCAGGTCGCCGCTGGGCGCGACAGCAACCGTGTACACGTTGTTCGTATTGGCAGCTGAAACGAAAATGCGCGCCTTCCAGTTGGCCGATTGTCCCTCCTCGGTGCGAACCGTGTGGTCGCTCCAAACCATGTCAGTCGGATGCGCGCCGAGCCGCAGCACCTGCAAATCCGAGCCGTTCTTGGTTTCCTGGTGATGCAGCGTGCCGTCCGCCCAACTGGTCACGAAGAAGGACTTGCCGTCCGGATCGAACAGGATGCGGTAAGGCCGCCGGCCGGTTTTGAAATGGTCGATCACTGTGCCCGACTGCGGATTTACCACCACGATCGAGTCATGATAAAGATCGCAGGCGTAGAGCAGATGCCCGTCGGGCGCGAGCGCGACGTCGCCGATGAAGTCCGTGCCGCTCCGCGCGGACGCTTTGACGATTTCGAAGGTGCGCGTGGGGCGCAGCACTCCGTTCGAGTCGAAAGAGAATTCAAAGATAGCGGCCTGGCCGCCGCCGCCGACCCAAAGCGTGCGCCCGTCCTTGGAAAAAGCCATGCCCAGCCAGGCGTCCCGAACCCGCGCGCGGCCGATCTCGCGGCCGTCCTTAGTATCGAGCACGCTCAGCGACGGCGGATTGTAGCCGCCGTTCAGGACAACCAGGAACCGGCCGTCCGGCGAGAGAATGCTAGACATCGGCAGCGTGTCGAGCGGAACCTGCGTACCCGCGGGCTTCACGCGCCATCCGCTGTTGAGCAGGAATCCGCCGTTGGCCAGCGGGCCGACTTGCTCGCGCTGGGGGGCTTGGGAGGACAACAGGGACGCGACAGCGACAAGGATGAGCGCGGCGAAGATGACACGTGACTGATGGTTGGTGGTTGGTGAATGGGTCATTCGGAGAACCTTTGGGCGATGGGAAAGCGGCGACCGACGCCGAATGCTTTGGTGGTTACCTTCAGGCCGGGGGCGGCCTGCTGGCGCTTGTATTCGTTGCGGTCCACTTTGTTGACAATGTCCCGCACCAAAGTTACAGACAGATGAAGACTGTCGGCGATCTGCTGTGAGGACGCGTTGTTTTCGACGTAGCCCTCGAGGATCTGGTCGAGCACGGCGTAGTCGGGCAGCGAATCGCTGTCCTTCTGATCGGGCCGCAGTTCGGCCGAGGGCGGTTTGACGAAGGTGTTTTCCGGAATAGCGCCGGCGTGGCGGCGGTTGGCAACGCGAGCCAGCGAATAGACCATCGTCTTCGGCACGTCGCTGATGACGGCCAGGCCGCGCGCGTCGGCGACGCTGTGCTCGGACGAGTATGGCCCGGGCATCCCCACGCCGACGACGTTCTCCTTGCCGACCGCGCCGGTCGCGATCGCGGCGGTCAGCGCCGAATCTATGCCGCCGCTCAGGCCGACGATCACCCGCTCGAACCCGCATTTCCGGATATAGTCGCGCGTGCCGAGCACCAAGGCCTGGTAGACGGCCTCGCATTCCTCGGGATAATTCTCATGCCGGTCGCCAGTGAGCGTTTCGGTGTCGAAAAGCACCAGGTCTTCCTCAAACGACGCAGCGCACGCGACCACGCGGCCGTCCGCATCCATGGCGAAGCTGCTGCCGTCGAAAATCAAATGGTCGTTGCCTCCCACCTGGTTGACATAGACGATCGGCATACGGAAATGGCGCGCCGTGGCGGCGAAGATTTCGTGACGCTGCCGGCGCTTACCCATGTGATAGGGCGACGCGTTCAGACTGATCAGAATACGCGCTCCACTGGCAGCCAGTTCCTCCACCGGGTCGCGGCTGTAGAGCGGGCGCTCCCAATATTGCTTGTCGTTCCAGGCGTCCTCGCAGATGGTCAGAGCGGCGATAGAGGCGCCCAGTTTCAGCGGGCCCTGCTTCGGCGCAGGCTCGAAGTAGCGGGCTTCGTCAAAAACGTCGTAGGTCGGCAGCAGCATTTTGTGCTGCCGGAATGCGATGCGGCCGCCTTCCAACACCGCGGCGCTGTTGTAGATGGGATGTCCGGAAGAGATTCCGCTGCGCGTGACCGCTCCGCAGATGATGGTGACGTCCAGATTCGCCGCCTCGGCGGCTAGCTGCTGGAGGTGCTCCTCGGCACGATCCAGAAAGCTCTGTTTTTCAAGCAAATCGCGCGGGGGGTAGCCGGTAAGCGTCAGTTCCGGGAAGACCACCGCGCCCGCACCTGACTCAGCGGCCCGCCGGGCAAAGCTTAGGATGCGCTGGCCATTGCCACAAAGGTCGCCGACGGTGGTATTGGTCTGCGCCAGGGCGATTTTCATGGCGTAGTCCTATTTTACTGGTTGCTAGACAGAATTGTGCCCAGCCAGCCGGCCTGTGGTTCTCCAGTTCTAGTACGGTCTAAAGCCAAGATTCCATTGCGCCACCCACGCCGGGGGCCGTATACTGCAGGTACATTTCATTGTAATTGCTAGCCAGTGACGATCCGGTTTCAGGGGAAGCCGGGCGCTGTTCGACACCACCCAAGAAAGCATACTTACCGAAACTATGTCTGTATCTGAAAGCAAGACAGGGACCTTGACGGAACGGACCTCCGGGCGATTCTCGGATTTCGCGCTGTGTGCGACCGCCCTCTTTCTGTTGGAGGTGATCCTCAAGGTACGCATCCTGGAAAAGGGGGGCCTGGATGTCGTCAGCACGCAGGTTCCTGGAGGCCACCTTTCGTTCTTGCAGCTGGCTTCGCTATTCGCCGGAGAGTTCTGGGAGTGCGAGGTGGTGCTCCCACTTCTGCTCCTGGGAATCGGTTGGCTGGTACAAGGCTGGTGGAAGAGAATCCTGTGGGTAGTTGTGGTGGAAGTCGAGTTATTCTTCGCTTTCGCGCATTGGGCGACATACGAGTACATTTTTGAGTTTCCGTCCAAGTCGTTGATCCTGGATTTCTTCGGCACCCTGAAATCAAACCCCGATTTTCTGGTGGCTGGCCTGCTCACGAAACGGGCGCGCATCGTGTTGCTCGTCACGATCGTTTGGGGGCTGTTGTCGTTGTTATCTGTGCGCCTGAAACTCGGGAACAGGTTCCGGCGCGGCTTGCAGCTTGGATTTGCGGCGATCATGCTACCGCTGCCGGCCTTCTCGGGCTTGGTGCTGATGTCGGGAAGCGTGATCGACTACTATCGAATGGGCCCGGTGCAGCGCATGCTCACGGAGATGATTCGGCCCGAGCCCGCCGACGCGGCTCTCGCCTCCGACGTCGCGCTCGCTTCGAAGGATCCGCTGGATGCTTATCACACGATCATATTTCCCGGAGGGACTCCCCAGGCGATTTCGGCGTCGCACTTTCCCAAGCCCGCCGTGCCGCCCAATGTCATTTTCGTGGTGTGGGAAACCGCTGGCTACCGGGACTATCCGATTGCTCCCTCGGTAACCCTGGAGCCCAACTTCGCAGCGTTAATGCCGCACTCCCTCATTAGCGCCCAGCACTACTCGGCAGATGTCGAATCGATCCGGTCCCAGTTCGAGATCTTTTCCGGCCTTTATGAGATGCCCGGGAGGGGCTGGAGCCAGTACTTTGTCAAACAGCTCGAAGGGGCTGTGAATGCGCGCTCCTTAGACTCCCTTCCGAAGCTCCTCGGCGCTGCCGGATATACCACGCGCTACTACTTCCCGGCGAGCCTCTGGCCGGAGCGATATGAACCGGAACAACTCGACAAACTGGGATTCCAGGAAGTCCGGCTGGCCTCTCAACAGACCTTGAATTGGGGCGACGCGCACGCCCGCTCAAAGGCTGAAAAATCCATGTACCAGATGGCGGTCCGCGACATCCAGCGCCAACCAGCGGGGAAGCCCTTCATGATGGCGCTGGTAGGCAGCATCGGGCACTTCCCGCTGAGCGACATCCGTCCGCCGGAAATCATCGCGCGAGATCCAAACCCGGACCGCAAGACGCTGTTGAAGGTAACCGCGGATTTCCAGGATCAATTGCTGGGGATGCTGATTCAGTCACTCCGGGACCGGGGCATGTTGGATGATACGATCCTCGTCATTACCGGGGACCACGGCCCGCGGAGCCTGGGGGACGACCCGGATCTGAATCTTGCCTTCATCGGGGAGCGGAATTTTCACGTGCCGCTGCTCATTCATTATCCGCGCGCCTTTCCGCAGCCAGTCATGACGAAAAGCATCACCTCGCATGTGGACCTAGCTCCCACCGTTCTCGACCTGATGGGAACCGATCGATCAGGGCTTCTGCAACAGGGCCTGTCCATGCTGGACCCCGCGATCGATCGCCGGATCACCTATTTCCTGGGTGAGCATTTGCTGAGCGAAACCGCGATGCACTACCGGGGCAAGTACTTGGTGGTCGACCGCCGTACTCATGTGGTCTATCGAAACGACCGTTTCGCATTCAGCTCCGCCAATGCGGTTCGCGATCCCGAAGCGGACCCACACGCCAAGAACCTGCTGGGTGCGTTCAATGCGTTCAAGCGCGTCCAGGAAGCCTGGGTTCTGAACCTGCGCCAACCCGCGACGAGTGGGACCGAGGCTTCCGCGCGTTAGTGGCCGATATCGAAGAACACATTCGCCGGCGATGTTTTACCGCTTGCCGACACCGTGATCGCGTACTCGCCGTCGGCCACTTGTGGCACGGTGAAGTTCACTTGGTACTGCCCCGCGGCGACGAAGTCCGCGGCGAGCACCGACGCGTTGGTGTCTCCAATCTTCACGCCGACCCCTGTGATGGGAATCGGGTTGGTGATGGTGACTCCCGAAGGGGAGGGCCCGAGACCAGAAGCGTAGAGTTGGATAATGTCACCCGGCTTCGCTTTATGCGTTCCCGGCACCACCGCCGGGTCGCCGACCACCGTGTAGTCCACGAACAATGCCGCCGCAAAATTCTTCCCATTGACAGTGTAATAGTAGACGGATGGGTCGATCTGCGCCACCGGAACCGTTAGTATGTTGCTCAACTGCCCGTCGTGGGACACCTGAACCGTAATCGATCCGCTGACATCCTGGGGCGCTTGTGCGTTGACTTGTGCAGGGCTAATGAAGTAAACAGGCGCTGGAACGCCGTTGATCAAGACCTCGACGCCGCTCAAGTTCGTGGGGAGGTTGTTACCGTTCGTAAAATCGCTGGGCCCCCAGATGCGTGTAACATCCGCCAGGTTCGCCCCCTTGACGTAAAACCACCCACCGGGCACGATGGCTCCACCGCTGACGAGATTGTCGCTGACGATGGTGATATCCGGCGCCGGAGGCGGCGGGATCAGCTTGCCGAAAAGTAACACGATCCCGTCTTCGGCGCCACCGCCATACGACGCCTGGATGGGCCTCACGAGCGGAAGGTCCGTGGAGGAGCCCTCTCCGACGACGTGGATGTTGCCTGCCCGGTCGACCGCGATGCCGCGTCCGGATTCGCTTCCCGTGCCGCCGACAAAAGTAGAGAACAGCCTTGCCGACCCGTCCGCGCTCAGCTCGGCCACGAACATGTCGAACGCGAATCGTCCGGCCTGAACCGGGTCCGTCAAGGGGAAATCGGATGAGTTCGTTCGCCCGGTCACATACGCGTTGCCGGCCTGATCGATGGCCAGACCGTATGCCTGATCCTCCGAGCCTCCGCCCAGGTAGGTGGAGTAAATCAGGCCTGAACCATTCGCGCTCAATTTCGCGATGAACGCGTCGTCCGCGCCCGCCAGCTTCGGCTGCATCGCGTTGACGACAGGGAAATCCTTCGATCCTGCAACCCCTGCCACGTAGACGTTTCCCGACGCATCCACCACGATGCCCGTGCCGTAGTCCGTCGCCGTGCCGCCCAAGTAGGTGGAAAAGACCAGCGCCGAGCCGGCCGGATTCAGCTTCGTGATGAATGCGTCGACGCTATTCGAATTGGACGATCTCAATGGAGACTGCAGAGGAAAATTGGAAGATCCCGTGTAGCCGGTCACATAAGCATTTCCATTGCTGTCGGCGGCGATTGCATAACCCTCATCGACCGCGTTGCCGCCCAGGTATGTGCAGTAGACCCATGCCGAGCCGTCTGGATTGGCTTTGGCGACAAACGCATCTTGCTGGGCTCCTTTAGCGGCCTGAAAGGGATTCACGGTCGGAAAATTGGCCGAGAAGGTGACTCCTACGATGTACGCGTTGCCGACAGGATCGGTAGCGACGGCCGTTGCGTAATCGATTGCGTTGCCCCCAAGATACGTGGAGTAGACGAGCAACGCGCCGGATGGGTCGAGCTTCGTCAGAAAAGCGTCTCCCGATCCGCCCCACGTCCCTTGGATCGGGTTCTTCATGGGGAAGTCGAACGAACCCGCGCTGCCGGTGATATATACGTTCTGTTCATTGTCTACGGCGATTCCCTTGCCTTCATCGGGACCGCCTCCACCGAGGAAAGTCGAGAAGATTTTGGAGGAGCCGTCGGAGTTGATCTTCGTCACGGAGACGTCTTCAACTCCCTTTAGGGCGCCCTGCAGCGCACCCGACGTTGAGAAATTCGACGATCCGGTACCACCCGCAACGTAGGTGTTGCCGGCGGCGTCCACCGCAACCGCATAGGCGTAGTCCGCGAGGTTTCCGCCTTCGTAGGTCGCAAAGACCAATGGCGGATCTATCGTGAGCGTTCTGGTGTGGTCATAGACGCCGATCTGGAAGCTGCATTCGGAGCCGCGGACCACCCACAGGCCGTCAACTGCCGTGCGTTTGCCCGCAATTTCCTGGTAGATAGCTGGTTTCTTGTGACGATATTCATTACCGCCCTGCCGGATGACAAGGTCGCCTTGCCCGTCGATTCGCAAATCGGGCCGGCCCTCGAAGGTTATCCGGATCTTGCCGGGATCCGCGCCGGGCGCGACGATCCAGTCATACTCCAGGGTCCCCTCGCGTCCGTAATAGACGAGATCAATTCCCGGATAGATTCCGCTGTAACGAACTCGTGCATAGTTCGGAACGGCGGTCCGCCATTTGGTTGGATCATTGCCAACGAAATAGTTGCTAGTGGATCGTTGCGACGCTTCCGCCGCCATCGGAGCTGACGGATTCCCGCCGGCAAACGACATTCGCAGTGGCGGCTGATTTCTGGCTGCAACCACCGTTTCACGCCCCGTCAGGAGGAGAGTGTAGTTGCTCCCTCTCGCCAAATAACGTACTTCCTTGTTTGCTTGCCCCGTATTGGGTTCAAAGCTTAAGGGAACATTGCTCCATGGAACGCTTGGCGCCGCCATCGCAGTAGCGGCAGTCAGTAGACACAGCAGTCGTGCGCGCATATTCCTCCTCCGAGGTTTGAATCGCAATTAAACCCGCCGAACAGTTAAAACGTCATCGCTTGGGCCCGTTAGATCTTGCGGAACAGGCTAGCACAATCATTCACCGAGCGCATCCGTCCGGCGCGCTGAAGGGCGAATACGGCGCTGACGCCTGGCTGAAGGACTCCGCCGCCGGCGACAGTCGAGAAGAGCGTTCGCATGGGCGTCTTATATACGCGATTTGGGGTGCACCAGCGACCTTTTTGCGAAACCCAGGCCTAGGATCAATATCGCCAGAATGGCCGCAGCCATGCTGATTCCGGCGGCGGCTTTTTCAGCGCCTGTACGACCGTACCGGACATCGACATTGTGTGTTCCAGCGGGGACTTGAAACGTGATCAATCCGCTCGGCTTGCCGGGACCCGCCGAAACAGGCTGGCCGTCCACGCGCGCTTCCCAGCCCGGGAACCAGGCCGTTTTCATTTCAATGGTGCTGGCCACCTTGGAAACCACCGGGCTCGACCAGGAGAGGGGAGTGCGAAACGGCCGGCCGATCTCCGCATCGCCTGACAGGACCGTGGCTGCGGCCGGAGTGTACGGGGGCAGCCCGCCGATCCAGCGCGGCGTGACCTCAGCCATCGTGGTGGTCTCGAATCCGCGAATCGAGAGCTGCTGAGGCGTCCAGAAAAGGAGGTCCACGTCGACCGGCTGTCTGGAATGCAGGTGCGAGAGGTTCGGCACAATCAGCAGCGCCAGCGCGGCGGTCATTCCCGCGCATCGCCAGCGGGGCGCCGAAGCCAACAGACGTCCCAGCGGAGCAATGAGAAGCGCCATGCACACTGACACCGGGCCCAATAGCCTCCAGGGCAACTGGACGTTCTGTAGCAAAGGAAGCTGCTGCCATACCCACAGCGCGTCTTCGAGCATCAGCAAGCAAAGCAACCCCGCCGCGACGCCGAAAAAGCGTACCAACCGGCGATCGGCGAGCGCAAGCGCGGGCTTTCGCGAGATCCAGATCCAAACCACAATCGCCAGCAGCATGTGGCTCCAGCCAATAGCGAACGACATTCCGTCATTGGGTCCCGGCAGCGAAAGCCCGTAACCCCAGGGCGAGTAGAACAACTGGTGGAGGTAAACAAAGTGGTTCGTGTATTGGCCATTCCCTTCCACGGCGCGGTTCATGTCCGCGAAGGGTCGCGCCGCCAGAGCCGGAATCCAGATGAAAGCGCTCAACCCGAGCCCCAGCAGGAAGCCGGCGGCTTGCCGTACCAGCAGCATCCACGACTTCTCCATCCACGCCGTGAGCGCCAGGAAGGCCAGAAGCAGAGGCGTAAAAAGCAATGCGGCCGGAAAATGGCAAAGCAACACGCAGGCGTACGCGGCCGCGCCCATCAGCCAATGACGCTTCTTTCCAGACTTGGCGTGCGCGCCGAATCCGTACAGGGCAAGAGCGAAAAACGGAAAGGCTGCGAACTCCTCCATGGCCGAGCGAACGTACAGATCCACCGCGAAGTACGGCACATATAAATACGCCGCCGCGCCCAGCCAGCCGCCGGCCTCACCGAAGTACAGGCGCGCCAACAAGAACATGGCGGCCGCGGACAGGAGCACGATCACGAGACAAGCCAGGTTCATGGCGGCGACGAAGTCGAAACCGAGCAGGTGCCAAACTTCGCCGAAGTAGTAGATCATCGGCGGATGGAAGAAGAAGAGGGGTTGACCGGTTCCTCGCCCTAAGTCCGGGGCCCAGCGCGGTATCAGAACCCCGTGAGTGATATTTTCGTGCACTTCTACCAGCCGCGGAAAATAAACGAAGCCATCGTGCCCCCAGAGCACGCTGCGGGTGCAAAGCGGGATGCAAACGGGAAGCGCGAGGAGAATCAAACCCGCGGCGATGCGGAGTCTCCAGAGCGCAGGCTCCGGCGGGCGCCAAGCCGGGGCCCAATCTTCCAGGCGGGCCAGGATGCCCCGATGCTCGATCACCAGCAGCACAGCCACAATGAACAGCCCGCCAAACCCCACGGCGATCTTCCAGTTCTCCGGCTCGTACCGCATGATCAAGGTGTGGCGCCCCGGATCCAACGGAACGCCCACGAAGCCAGGTGAAACCATCTCTGTCTGACGGACCTTCCCGTCGAGATAAGCCTTCCAGTTGGCGTGCCATGTCATCTTGAACAGCGCCGTGGAGGGGCGGACCGCCTCCAAATCCGCCTGATAGACCTCCCCGTTTCTCTGTTCGCCGAGAACCGCGCCGGCCGGCGGGAGTGGCGGCATGGGCGGCAGCGCATCGTCGGGACCGAGGCGCGCAATTCGCGGTGAGATATCGTCCTGCCAGTCCAGCCGCAGGTGGGCGTGCTTGGCCACCCAGTCGCTTTGCAGCCATCGGTCGTTGACGTCGTAGAAGTTGTTGCGCGTCACCTTGACGGAAGCCACCACATCGACGACGTCGAAGTAAGAATTACCGGGCGCCGCAAGAACCCGGAAACGGCCGTTTTGAGCGATGGGCGTGAGGAACGGCGGCAGAGGCGGCGTCAAGCCCACCGGCGCCACCACCGTTCGGACGTTGAACAGGCGATAGTGGCTGGGGTTCCACTGGTTGAAGCGAACCATGATGTCGGAGGTGAGCGCCATGGAGTGATACAGGAAGGCCACGGCTGGTATGTTCGCTTCGCTAAAGAACGCATAGAAGGGCACGTCGCCGACTTTGAAGGCGCCGCCCCATTGCGCCGCAAGGCCGGAATAGGCGCGTCCGCCGCGTTCTTTGACCTTGGCGATGGTCGTGTCCACTGCGTCGCGCTCGGCCGCGTTGGCTGCCAGATTCCTTCGGCCCCAGACGGCGTCATTCGACAGATAGCGCGCGCGTTCCCGCACCGTGGGATAAAGCAGCAGGGCGGTCGCGGCAACGGCCGCTACATAATGCCAGCGCTGCGAGAGCGCGCTCCACAAGGCTGCGAGAGCGATAGCGGCCAACAAAACCAGGAAAATCTGCACGCCGCCGATTATGCGGTGCAGTTGCATGTCGGAAGGAACGCCGAGCATCACCAAGAGCGGCCCCCAGAAAGGCCGGCCGAAAAACAGCAGCGTCCAAAACAGCGCGCCGCATGTGGCAAACGTCAGCGCCGGGCACTCAGGGCGCCGCTTATACCGATTCCAGATGAAGATCCCCGCGCCGGCGAACGCCAGCGCCGTCAGCAGCGGAAGACGCCCATAGTCGAGCAGAGCGCCGGTAAACAGCCAACGCAGCACTTGCCAGGCTCCAAAGGAATCCCACTTCCAGGCGGCTTCCCAACGGCTGTGATTGATGTTGGCGGCGTCCAGCAGCAAGGGTGCCAATTGAAACGCCGAGAGCAGCAGCGTGACCGCTCCTACGACGAGCAAGCGCCGAATGCGAATCGCGCGCTTCACCTCGACATCGGGAATCAGCGCCAGCAGGCAGATCGACAGCGCGCCCATGTACCCGTAAATCAGGTGCGCCAGGAATGTCAGGCCCAGCATCGCTCCGGTGAATACCAACTGCCTTCCGCGGCGGATGGAGCGGAATGCCAAGCCTAGCGTGATCAGCAGGAAATGGCTGCCGACAGCCTGGGGAAACAGCCCGCTACCGGCCCAGGTGTAGCTGCCATATCCGATGCCGTAGAGGAAGTTGGTGGAAACCAAGGGCGCCAGCAACGCAGCAGCCGCGGCCACCAGGGGGCGGAGGCCCATCAGGCGAACCGGCACGAAGAAACTCAACGGCAGCAGGAGCACGGAGAGGAAGCGGACCCACACGAATACCGTCATCAAGTCCACGGATTTGCCGAGCGCGAAGTACGCCAGGGCGACCAGCGCGTGCGCTAACGGCTGGTAAGTTCGCAGCACCGGATAGCCGAGCGACCATTCCGGTGACCAACAATCCAAGGGATTTTCGCCGTGCTCGACGGCCTGCACCATGCGCTCCACGAGCGTGAAGTGGAACACATTATCGTTCAGGTCCGCGCGGCTGATCGACAGCTCCGGCCATAGCCCGATTGCGTTAACTGCCAGAACTGCAAGCAATAAAGCCGCAGCCAGCCGGTTCTCTCTGTAAATCTTCATGGAGGAATCGACGATCAGGGATGCAGAGCCCAATTTGGGCGAAAGCCAGTATAACGCGAGGTAACGCCTGTTATACTGCGATCTCCAGGCGCCATGTCTTTGCCAGAGGCACTTCGACCGAACTTGCGGCCGCACCGGGTTTCACGCATTATCGTTGTGCTTCCTGCCTATAACGAGGAGGCGAACATCGGAAATCTGCTCCGCCGCATCTTCGAGAGCCTGACCGACGAACAATTTGGATTTTCTGTGATCGTGGTGGATGACGGCAGCTCCGACCGGACGCTCCAGATCCTTGAAGAGTACGCCGGCGAGTTTCCGCTGATCGTTCATCGCCACGCGAAGAATCAGGGGCTGGGCGCCACGATCCGGGACGGTTTGCGCGAGGCGGCGGCTGTGGCTTCCGAGCGCGACATCATTATCACCATGGATGCGGACGAAAGCCATACGCCCGGCTTGATGATCCGAATGATCCGGATGATCCGCGAGGGTTACGATGTGGTGATCGCCTCGCGGTACCAGAGTGGATCGCGCATTTACGGGTTGGGCATGGGCCGCAGGATCATCAGCCGCGCGGCATCCCTGCTGATGCGAGTCCTGTTTCCCACCCCAGGGGTTTCCGATTACACATGCGGCTACCGCGCCTATCGCGCCGAAGCACTGCAACAAGCCTATGCACACTACGGGGACTCGCTGGTGGACCAGGACGGTTTCCAGTGCATGGTGGATATTCTTTTGAAACTCCGCACCTTGCCGCTGATCTTCGGGGAGGTCCCGCTGATTCTGCGATACGACTTGAAGCGCGGATCGAGCAAAATGCACATCATCAAGACGACCGTGAATACCTTACGGCTGCTGTGGAAGCGACGGATGGGAACACTGTTCTAGCGCCCGTCACTGTTAATGATGATCCAGTGTCCTGCTCCATCGCTGACGGATACGATGGGATGAGCGGACGTATTGGCCGCTGAATTTACCAGAGTGTCACCCGGTTGCACCGCGACCGTCACGCCGGGGCACTGCAGGCTCGTGCTGTTGGGCACGTTGCCGGGGCTGATAATCACCATTCTCCCGGCGCCTACAGCAGAGGAGTGAGGGAGGTTCATAGTGACTGAGCCACCGCACGTCGCCGAGGTGCCCGCAGGATTGTTCGTGAGGAAGTACAAGTGGGTATCGGAATCCGGGATCGTGTAGGGGCTGTTGTGCAGCACGGTGTCCAAACTGAAATGGTTGTTGTTGACCGGACCATTTGCGCCGGCGGGCCCGGTGGCTCCGGTCGCTCCGGTCGGGCCAGCGGGACCTGCCAGTCCTTGAGCTCCAGTAGCCCCGGCTGGTCCGGCGAATCCAGTGGGTCCCACAGGGCCGGTCGGTCCCGTCGCTCCGCGGGCGCCCGCCGGGCCAGTGGGGCCAGCCGATCCGGCTGGTCCTTGAGCGCCAAAGGGTCCGGTGGCTCCAGTTGCTCCCTGTGCGCCCGCAGGACCGGGGGGGCCAGGCGTTGCAGCACCGGCTGGACCGGTAGCTCCCGTCGGGCCCGCTGGACCTGGGGGACCCGGAGGACCCGCGAGGCTGCTACCTGCCGGCCCCGCTGGTCCCGTAGCGCCCGACGGTCCGGCCGGGCCGATGATTGAAAGCTCCAGCGAAGCCGCGTGGCTGGTCAGAGTATTTTCTTTACTGTCCAACTGGACCGATGTCGCTCCCTCGCCCGTGATCTCAATCCCGAAGTTGGTCGACGGGGTAGTAAGCCAGCCTTGCACCTGGCTGGTTACATCCACCAGCACAAAAGTGTTTGCACGCGCCACCGGAGCCGAGGCGAAGACCGAACCGACTGTCGGCGAAGTGCTGAAGCTCACGCTGTTTTCGGCCCAAGGAGAAGTAGCGGAGGCAAAATCCAGGGTTCCGCTGGAGATGACCTTGTCCACGTACACGCGGAGGTAGGCTTTGGCGACGACGGAAGAAAATGGCACAGAGCTGAGGTCGAACTGCACGAGTCCCGAGTTGCCAGGAGAGACGACGAGGCTCGTCGCAACACCGAAGTTGGTTGCGGGAGAAGCGGAACTGATATAGGTATCGGCCACCGGAGGCGCATCCACGGCCCAGAGCGATGGCAGCAACAGCGGCGCCGTTACCACCAGAAATCCAAATGAGCGAGCGAGTTTGGCTTTCATCTCATGTCCTCTATTGGTTGGTATACGCCGCGTTCCATCTTGACCCGTCGCTATAGAACTGAACTGCGTTCTGGAATGTCAACGACGTTGCTCCGTTGTCTCCGAAGTCGTACAGCAGGTCGCCGCCCTGGCGGGAAACGGTGAAAAAGTTTCCGCCGCCGGGATTGGTCATGACGATCCAGAATTTCTTTCCGGTCATGCTGGAGGCCAGCGGCATGGTAACTACGCTGCCAGCCGTCGTAAAGAAGACACCAGCCGTGGTTGTATTGGAGATCGTGTAGCTTCCCGAACCCGGATTGACGCTGAACACATTGGAGGCAGATGGGCCTGCGAGACCCACCGCTCCGGATGGCCCGTTCGGGCCTTGGACACCAAAAGGGCCGGTCGCGCCTGCCGGTCCTGGTGAACCCTGAGCACCCCGTGGCCCTTGGGGTCCGAGAGCTCCTGTAGCGCCGAACGCACCGGCAACTCCTGCCGCTCCTGGTGTACCTGGGGCGCCACTCGGACCCGCTGGACCCGTAGCGCCCGTGGCACCATTGGCTCCGGCAAGCCCAACTGCGCCGGAGGGGCCGGACGGACCCACGGGCCCTGTGGCGCCGGTAGGGCCTTGCGCCCCAGCCGGTCCCTGCGCGCCCACTGGACCGCTTGCGCCAGAAGGACCCGGCGGGCCGGTAGCTCCGGCCGCGCCGCTGAAGACCACTTCCAGAACCGCCGGATGACTGGTGGCCGGGCTCTCTTTGGCGTCGAGGAAAATCGTGAGACTGGGCGTTGCAGGATCCGCAGTCAGAATGAAGCCATTGTTTGGCGATCCACTCAGCCAGGCTGCCACCTGTGCGGTCACGTCGAACGTCACGTAGCCGGTGACGAACACCGGGGCTGATGCGAGAGGTGAGCCAACTGAGATTCCGCTTGTGCCTGTCACGGTTGTTTCGGTCCAGGACGCATTGGCAGCGCCAAGATCCAAACTGCCGCCGGTGTTTATTTTGTCTACATACACGCTCAGGCGAGCCCAGGCGACGGGCGCGGAAGGCACCGTCGACAGATCGAACAGCAACAGACCCGAAGAAGCCGGCGCGCCGCCTATGTTGATTGTGGGCAGTGCTCCGTAGTTCAACGCGTCGCCAGGATTTACGAAAGTATCGCCCGCCAGAACGGCATTGTCGGCATGGGCAACGATCGGGAGAAGAAGGGCAGCGACGGTGGCAACCAGTCGGGTGATTCTCAGGAATGACGGTTTCTTCATGGTCTTCTCCCTAGTTGTTGCTCAAGAAATACCAGTGACCGGCGCCATCCGACAGCACTTCGCACGAGTAATTGAGTGACCAGAACGTGCCTGGCGTGACCACGCCGACAGGATTAATGTGTCCTTCCGCTGGAACCAGAAGTTGGTCGCCGGCCTGGGGTCCTACGAGGATCACGTTTGAGGCAGCGGACCAATCATGCACGCTAATCGAAAGCACCGTTCCCGCGCCGATCACAGTGCTGTGAGGCAGCAGGATATTCGGCTGGAAGGTGTCGTTGTCAACCTGAATGTTGGTATGCGTCTCGGAGTCGGAGATGGTAATGTTCTGCGCGCTGGGTAGCAGGACGTAAGAAAAGCCGTTGTTGATCACGCCGCTCGGACCTGGGGCGCCTGTGGCTCCGCTGGGGCCGGGTGCACCAAAGGGTCCCTGCGGTCCCGTAGCGCCCGGCGGACCAGTGGGACCTGCAGGTCCCGCCAAGCCAACCGCCCCAGTGGCACCGCTAGGGCCGGTGGGTCCGACAGCGCCCGTTGGGCCCGTGGGCCCGGCAGGCCCTGCCAAACCTACTGCGCCGGTTGCACCGGTGGCTCCAGTCGGGCCAAATGGGCCGGTTGGTCCGACCGGTCCTGCTGGACCCGGCGCCCCGGCTGGCCCTTGCGCTCCAGTAGCGCCGACGGGTCCAGTGGGGCCGGTTGGACCGGCTGGACCCGCTGGCCCTTGCGCTCCAACCGGGCCGGGCTGACCCAGGAGATCGATTTCGAGCGCCGCCGGATGGCTCGTGGCGGTGCTCTCTTTACTGTCGAACGTCACGTTCGTCCCGGGCGTTGCAGCAGTGAGAATGAGTCCGTTGTTCGGTTCCCCGTTCAGCCACGACTGAACCTGACTCGTGATCGGGATGGAAAGATAGGAACCTGCGACCGACACGCTAATAGGACCAGCGACGGCATGCCCCATTCCCGGCGTGGATGTACCAACGACCGTTGATTCCGTCCAGGCGGTCAGGGGCACGTTGACGTTGATGGATCCTGCGGCGCCGACTTTGTTCACAAAAAGGCGCAAGAAGGCAGCGGAGATGTTCGCGGCCGTAGTGCCGGGCGGCAGCATGGAAAGATCGAATTGCACAAGTCCTTGGAAGCCTGCGACTCCGCCGACATTCACCATGATCAGGGCGCCGTAGTTGGTAGACCCACCCGGCTGGATAAACGCGTCCCCCACCAGTGGGGCTGTCTGGGCCCAAGCGGTCGTCTGCCAGAACACGAGTGCGCCGATTCCGAACCACAGAAGCCTCGAAGAAAACCCTCTCATTGCCGCTCTCCTTCGGCGTTCATACAAAACGCCCTTCTGCTCAAGGAACTGGTGAATCGGATTACGCTAGGCTATTTTGCTGCGCCGGCGAAATAGGGCCAGGCCCGCAATTGCGGCTGCTAGTAGCAGAGTCGATCTTGGCTCTGGAACTGCGCTGCCGTTGGTGATGTCAGTGGCAGAGCGCACGCCGGTGATGTCCACCGCCCAATCGCCCGTTCGTTGCGCGAGATTGGCGTCGCAAAATGCGATTCCGCCGCACGGGAACTCGCTGGCGGTGAAATCGCCGTTTCCGGTCTGGGTAAATCCACCCGCGTAGTCCGGTCCGTTCGGTATGTTGTCATACTCGCTCAGGACCAACGCGTATGTTCCGCCGGCATCGAGACCGCTAAGGTCGATCAGCGAGTCAAAGGCGCTGCCGGTGGAAGGATCGGTGGCTACGCCCGCCCCGTCGTCGACCGTTGCGATCAACAGGCTGCTGCTAACCAACCCGCCGGTGGCATCGAACACGCTGAGAACCGGATCGAAACCGCCGGCGGATATGGCATCTCCGGCCGCGTTGGTTCCGCCTGCGTAGCCTAAGGTTTGAACAACGACACTGGCCGAGGGCGCTGTGAAAAGGAAGACCTCTAGCTGGTCGTCCTGGGTGAAGGTTCCCGTGAAGGAGAAAGAATCGGCACTAGCGACCTGGACGGACAGGCTACAAGCGAGAACTGCGACAGCGGACCACCCCAAACGCATTAAAATCTCCTATAAGCCTTCCTTGTTAGGCTAAATTCCACTTGGAGCCCGGGACGGTCGTTGGTGCTAGAACACCGTGCTCGGCGGAGTACGTCAAACCTGAAATGCTCGGTTATTATCTCATGGCTTTGTTTTCTTGCGAACACATTTTGGCGAGTCGGATTCTGGAAACAGTACTAGGAGTATGATACGGCCATGGCGGATAGAGCCTTCGAGGGGCACACCTTTATGGCTTGACACGGCTCGAGTTTACCTGACACGATCACGGGATGCACAGCATGTCTGTTCGACTCGCTGGCCTCTTCATCCTTGCTTCGGCCGCGACCAGCCTCGCGACGGCCCAGACCAGCACCTCGCACAGGACCGCATGGGCGGGCGCCTACACGGAGGCTCAAGCTGCTCGCGGCATTGGGGCCTTCGGTCAAAGTTGCTCGGGGTGTCATACGCTCACGGCCGTAGGCAAGGCGCCGCTGGTGGGCGAATCGTTCTGGAAGAGCTTCCAGCAAAAGACCGTCGCCGACCTGCTTGAATACGTCAGCTCCAATATGCCGAACGGCACGCCCGGTTCGCTCAACGAATCCACTTATCGAGACATCGTCGCGCTGATGCTGAAGTCCAACGGGTTTCCTGCGGGAACCACCGAGCTTCGGGGCGATGACAGTGCCGACGTGCTGATTGTCCCGAAGGACGGAGGTACGGAGCTTCCGGCCGATGCATTGGCGCGCGTGGTCGGCTGTCTGGTGCGGCGCGGAGCGGGCTGGGTGGTTACGAGCGCGACAAACCCCGAGCGGGCAGAACACGCGGTTCCGGCTGGGAACGACGCCGCGCGGACTCTTGGAAACCGCACGATGCAACTCAAGTTCGTGCTGACTAAGTTAGATCCGTTGGCCGGTTCGCGCGTCGTGGTAACCGGCCTCTTAATGGGCGACGGCGGCAAAGACGGCATCAATGTGACAACCGTAAGCCGCGTCGCCGAAAAATGCCCTTAAGACTTAAAGATCGATTCGACCTGTACTAGCCCCGAGTTTGTCGATCTCCGCGCCGCCTATGTGCGCCATCGCGAGCAATAGGTTCGCGGTTGGAACCTCGGGCGCGACAATGTGCCGGTTGCCCTTCATCCGGCCGCATCCGCCGCCCACAAGCACGGCCGGTGGATTGTGCCGGTCATGCGCGTTGCCGTTGCTCATACCGCTGCCCCAATAGAGAAGCGAGTGATCCAGCAGGGTTCCGTCGCCGTCGTTGGTGGCCTTCAGCTTCTCAAGGAACTGCGAGAACTTCACGATTTGATAAGTGGCAATCTTGGCGTACTTGGCGAGCTTCTCGGGATCGTTGCCATGATGCGAGATGGTATGGTGCTGCTCGGGAATGCCGATAAACGCATACGCGCGGTCGCTGGCTTCATGACCGGTCATAAAGGTGAAGACGCGGCTGATGTCGCCCTGATAGGCGAGGTGCATCAAATTGTACGTCACGGTCATGTGGTCGTCGAACGCATCCGGCAAGCCGACCGGCGCTTCCGGGTCTCCGGTGATGGTTGCCAGGCGGGCTTCCATCCGGTCGAGCTGCTGTTCCACCTCGCGGATGTTGCCGAGATACTCATCGAGGATGGCTCGATCCGGCGCTCCCAGCGAGCGTTCCAGTTTTGAGGTTTCCTCGGTCACCGAATCGAGCAGGCTTTGCTTTTCCTTCAGGCGGGCAAAACGCCGTTCTTTCGAGTCGGTTTCGCCGAACATGCGCTCAAAGGTAACGCGCGGATTGATCCCAACCGGCAGCGGATTGTCATCATCGCGCCACGCGAGCGTGTTGAAGAACGTGCAGGCAAAACCGTCGCACGCCCCGACGGCGGTGCCCATGTCCTCGGTACCGACCTCGATGGACCGCAAGGGCGTATCGCCGGCCACGCGATCGGCGATGAACTGGTCGACGGTTTTCTTCGACTCAATCTTTCCGAAAGAGTCGCCCCGCCCGTCGCGGTGGACGGCCGGCCCAACGCCGTTGAGGAAGGCCGAACTCGCGCCCAGGTGGACCGACTCGCCCCAGGGCGCTTTCATCTTGCTGACGGTGACGAGTTGTTTGCGGAATTGTTCCAGCGGCTGCATCACCGGCTTGAACGCGAAGTCGCTGCCTTCCTTGTCGGGATGCCAGGTAGCCGGCCAAACGCCGCAAGGGAAGTAGACCGCACCGAACCGGAACGTCGATTTGGGCGCCGCCGAGAGCGCGGGCACCATGGCGTCGAGGAACGGCAACGCGACCGTGGCGCCCATGGCGCCATGCAGGAACGTCCGCCGGGAAAGGTGCTTCTTCGTGATGAACATAGCTACTCCCTAGTATTTGATTTTACAACTTTTACGGCAACCGGGGGGCCTTTGACGGTTTTCGCCGATTCCGGCCCTGCTTCTAATTTCGTGCGCATCTGGAACGGCGCGCTCTCGACAATTCCCATGACAATGGAGGAGAGCCGATAATCGTTCTGCGCGGACTTCCTTACGATTTTGCGAACCACGGGCATGTCGGCAGGCTCCAACCCGCGGCCGAGCGCGTAGGTCAACATCTTTTCGGCAACCACGGTGGTGAAGGCGTTCGGACGGCCCGCAATGGCCTCCCGCAATGCCACCGGACCGCTAACTTGCGTTCCATCGACGAGCGTGCCAGCCACATCGAGCGGGGCGCCATCGGGGCCTTTGTCGCGCCAACGGCCCACGGAATCAAAGTTCTCGAGCGCGAACCCCACCGGATCGATGACACGGTGGCAGGACGCACAGGGCTGATTTTTCCGGTGCAGTTCGAGTTGCGCCCGCACCGTCTTCGGAACCTTGGAGTCCTTGTTGCTTTCCTCCAGCGTGGGGACGTTTGGCGGCGGCTGAGGCGGGGGCGTATTGAGTAAGTTGCTCAGCACATACTTGCCGCGGTAAACCGGTGAGGTTCTGGTGGCGACGGAAGTCAGGGCGAGGATGCTTCCTTGACCAAGCAGGCCGCGCCGGTTGGGATCGGGGATCTTCACTTTCCGGAATTGCGGGCCGTAGACACCCGGGATGCCGTAGTGTCTGGCAAGCTGCTCATCCAGAAAGGTGTAATCCGCGTTCAAAAGATCGAGAGTGCTCCGGTCATCCCGCAAAATGTAGCCGAAGAACATCTCGGTCTCCTTGCGGAACCCCTTGCGCATGTTGTCGTCGAAATCGGGGAACATGAGTATGTCCGGAACGGCCTTGGCCTCCAGATTTCGAAGTTGCAGCCACTGCCCTGTGAAATTCTCAACCAGGGCGTCGGCGCGGTCGTCCTGGATCATACGCCGCACCTGCGCCTCGAGCACTCCGGGAGCCCGCAGCCGGCGCGCCTCCGCCAGATCCAGGAGCTTTTCGTCGGGAATGCTGCTCCACAGGAAGAAGGACAGGCGGGAGGCCAGCTCAACATCGCTGACCGGGTGCGCCACTCCAGCGCGGGCATCGGCCGGATCCTTTTCGATTCGATATAAGAAGTATGGGCTAGAGAGCACACGCGCCACGCCGGCGCGGATGCCATCGTCGAAACTGCCGCCGGCTTGCCGTGCCCGTTTGTAAAACTCGAGCGGCGCCTCATCGTCGGCGGCGGTCACGGGGCGCCGGTACGCGCGGCGTTCGAGATTTGTCAGGATCTTGGCCGCGCAGGCTGTTTCGTTCGCAGCCTCTGGATGGCACACAAAAAGGCGCCGCCGGGTCGGATTCTCGCTAATGCCGCGCACGTTATACGGGCCGTCGATGGACACGCTCCTCAGCTTCGGCATGCCCCCGACGAAGTGAACTTCCTGGCTGTCGCGCTGTGCCGGCTCCCAGACGTCCTGCAATTTGAACGGCCGCCCGATCCAGGTGAAGCCTACATCGTGAGGCCCGGCAGAGACCCGCACGCGTCCCGTCATCCTTTTGTCGATAATGGGTTGGGCGGCGGCCAAATCCTTGGCTTGCATCTCGTCGTCCGCTGGGCCTCCAACCGGAGCCGAATACACCTCGGCGCCGTCCACAGTGATGACGAAAGTGTAGGGCGTGTCATTTCCTTCCACACCCGCGTAGCCTTCCTGGACGCCGCGGACAAGGCGGCCGGAAAGCTTATATTCGGCGTCGGCCGGAAAAACGTGGTGGACCACGGTGCCGCCGACGGTTCCGAGCGGCAGGCCATCGATGTATCCATTTTGGCTGAATTCGCGGCTGATCGACTGTTCGGTGGTACCGGGCCTGACCTTCGGATCACCTACAGCCATCGCGCTCACCCGCTGCGCGGCGTTTACGTATCCCTCGAGCAGCAGGGGCGATGTTTTGAGCGACGTCGCGATGTTGTCAAACCCGAATTCCGCGCCGTCGGTCGGCAGCAGATCGCTCACGTCGAGGTCGACGTCAAACAAGTCACGGATCGCGTTCGCATATTCCGCCCGATTCAGACGATGCACGACGTAGCGGCCCGGAGTGCCGTGGCCCTCCCAGGCGCGGTCGAGCGATGCAGCGAGCGAATTCGTAAAGGCTGCATATTCGGCCTCGGTGGGACGAGGCATGCCGGGAGGCGGCATGGCCCGCACGCTCAGCTTGCGAAGGACCCTTTCCAAAGTCGCCGCATGGCCCAACAGGTCGTCGAAGGTGGCCGGCTCCAGGTTGACGGGCGCTTCGGCGGGCAGGGCCGCACGTTTGTTGTGGCAGGTGACGCAATATTTATCCGCGAACGCGCGGTACTTCGCCGCGTCCGCGGTCTGTGCTACGCCCGGTGCAGACGTAGTGAGGTAGACCAACAATGCCGTGATGAGAAACTGTCCTGCTGTCTTGCTCATTTCTCGCTCGTTACCGCCGCAACGTCTTTCTTCTCCTGCTTCTTGTCCTCACCGGCCTTCTTGTCCTTGTCCGCTGCAGGCAGGGGCGGCGGCTGGGGCACAGGATCGTTGGGACCAAGATGCATCAGCTCCCGCAGAGCTGCGACGACCTCTTCTTTCGAATTGTGAGGCCGATGATAAATGTCCTGATCCCCCATGTCGTTGGGGTTCGGAGTCTTGGGCTTTAAAGCTAGCAGCAGTGGAGTTAGATTATCCTTGTTGACCGCGTCCAGCTTTCCGCCCGCGGCCGCGAGCGCACGAATCATAGGCACTTGCTCCTCCTGCACAGCCTCGTGAAGCGGTGTCGCGCCATTGGGCGCCTTTACGTTGGGATTGGCGCCGGCCGCAAGGAGAAGTTTGAGAGCCTCCAGCGGATCGCGGCTGCCGGGCTCACGATACTGCGGAGGACCAATGCGGGTGAAGCCGGGCCCTCCCGCGATCGGTGCGCCATTGCCACCTTTTATAGCGGCCATCAGGGGCGTTCGTCCGGCGTTGGCGTTCGCGCCGAAGGCAGGCTTTTTGCCGTCCTTGGGCTTGATCTCGCTCGGGCTCCACTCGATCTTGGCACCGTGGGCGAGCATCAGTTTCAAAACTTCCACGTCGGCCGCCACAGCGGCACGGTAGAACGGCGAACTGTTGATGCTCGCGCCGCAACACAGCGTTGTGGAGTGCAAGGCGCCGACGAACGGCTTGTTTACGTCCGCCTTGAGATCGAGCAGCGCCTTGACCAAATCGAGAGACGTCAGCTTGTTGGGATGATCGGGCTGCATGCGCGAGCCATCGTGCGCGCGCATATCGGTAGTGGCGTCGTGCATGTCCACGGCGAAGTACAGGGATCCGTCATTGGGATCGGCGCCGAGGTCCAACAGATCTTTGGCCAGATCGAACCGGTCGTTGACGATGGCGACGATCGTAGCCGTGGCTCCATCAGCGTTGGCCGCCTTCAGGTCGGCGCCTGCTTTAACCAGCGTCCGAACCACGTCCTCGTGTCCGTTCCGAACGGCAAACATGAGGGCGGTAAAACCGCCGGAAGGATGGTCCGCGTCCTTGCGTTCTGTAATCGTAGAGACGTGCGCCTTGAGGTTGGGATCGGCACCGGCGGCGAGCAGCGTCTTGACGACTTCTAGCTGTCCTTCGGCGGACGCCCACATCAGCGCGGTCTCTTCCTGAAACGGATCGGCGGCATTGACAAACGAGCCATGAGCAAGCAGCAATTGAACTGCATCCACTTTGCCTGTACGCGAGGCGGCCATCAAAGGCGTTTCGCCCTGCGGGTGCCAGTGCGTCGGATTGGCTCCCGCATCGAGCAGCAATCGCATCACGGCGACGTCGCCGTTGCGGCTCGCTTGGAGAAGCGGGGTAATTCCGTAGTGGTTCTCCGCATCGACCTGGGCTCCCGCGGCAAGAAGCGCCTTGGTCATTTCGGCGTCCGAGTGATAGGCCGCCCACAGCAGCGCGGAGGAGCCATCACTGGCGGGCGCATTCACATCCGCGTGCTCCTTGATGAGCTTGCGAACCTCCTGCAGATCATCGGCCCTGGCCGCGTCAGCCATGGCAGTCGTGTTCGAAGCAGCCTGCAGCAAGGTATGGGGCGGCAACGCGAACCCCAGCAGAATCGCGAGACACCACCCTGCGTGCCTCATGGGCCTTGCCCACGCCGTAGCTGTATGCATCCCTAGCCCTCCGTATTCACTTGCATCATAAGATATATCGTCCGCGGGTCCAGCGCAAGCCCCCGTTTTCTCGTCCAACCGCCGGAGATCGCGGGGGCGGCCAAGCAAAGGGCCGGACGAAGCAGCCAAGTACAAGATGGAAAAGGTGAAACAACTACTGGGAAGCGCGCTGAATCAATTCCCACATGAAACCATTCACGTCTCGCACAAACACGCTGCCCCCGCCGTTTGAGCGAACAATTGCCTTGCCGCCGCGGCTCGCGACGGTTCCGCCAGCTTTCGTCCATTGATCAACGGCGGCGTTGACGTCGCGCACGACCATTGTAAATGCGGGCGACCCCGGATCTTCGGCTCCCGCCGTGAGTCTCGACCGCTTTACTCCGGAATACTCGATCAGCCCGAAGTCGAGCGTGGTGCCGGGAATTTTGCCGTGGGTGATACGCCATCGCGCACCTTCGAGGCCGATCAGCTTGGCCACCACGGGATTCGTACCCAATGGGCTGGTTGGCCGCGCCTCAAACCCGAGCGCGTTTCGCAAGAACGCCACTGTCCTTGCTGAATCCTCGATGGAGAACTGCACGGAAGCGCCAAGAATATCGCCGGCCGTGTTCGCTGCCGAAGCGGGCAGCGGATCCGGCTGCTGCAATTCAACAAAGAAGCCGTCGGGGTCGCGAAGGATGATCTCGCGCAATTGGCTGTTCGCATTCCCGGAGGGATTGATGGGGCCTCCCCCGGTCGTCACGATGGTCGCCCCTGCCGCCCGAACTTTCGACATGACCTTGGCGATGTCCCGCACCTGTAAGGCCAGCGTGGCCGCCCCGATATCCTGCAGATTCGGCCGCGCGACGCTTCGAGGCCCGCCGGTGAATTCCGTCAACTCAAAACCAAAGTCTGCGTTTGGAATGCGGAAGACGGCCGCTCGAAAGCTCATGCCGCTTGTCGCGGTGAACTTCGACATCTCCTCATCGAGCTTCTGCGGGTGCTGCGCCAATGGATCGCGAGTTCCGTTCAGCGGCAAGCCCAGCACATCCCGGTAAAATGGCACGGTTTTGTCAAGACTTTCTGCGGTATGCGCCAGATTCTGCAACCGAACCACAGGAGCCGTTTGAGGAATTCCAATCGCCGCCAGAAGGGGGACGGCGGCACAGAGCTTCAACAGGGTTGTAAACTGCATCCTCGAAGTATAGCCCTCCGCTGCCGGCTCGAGTCCCTTCAGGAGGGGACGCTGGCGGCGCTTTTTGGGTTCACTGGAATTGCGGTGGCCTGGGCGGGGATCGCAAAGATATTGTTTCTGATATTCGTCCCGCTATTTGTGGTCTCACTCCTAATGCACTTAGGCCGCAGGGCATGACGAAAATGCCCGCCGTCATCTATGCTCAAAGGATGGTTCGCGACGGGCACGAATTCCGGGAGTTCCTGCTGCGCGCCTGCCACGATTTGAGAGCCCCGCTGCGTTCCGTCAGATCGAATGCCGAATTGCTGCTGAAAGTTCCGGAGAAGCGTGAAGGACCGGAATTTCAACAGATCCTGGGCTTTCTGGCGAACGGTGCCCAAACGGCGGACGCACTCGTAGATGCGCTCGCAAATTACGCGCTGGCGTTGCACGTCGAATTCAGCTCCCTGCCCGTGTCGAGCGGCGCCCTACTGCGTAGCGTGCTCATGAAGTTGGCGTCGGAAGTCCACGCGAGCGGCGCGGAGGTTACCTACGGCGAGCTGCCTCACGTGCCCGGTGATCCGGATCGCTTGATGCAACTATTCGAGAACCTGCTGCGCAATGCCATCCAGCAGCGCGGAGAAGCGGCGCCGCGCATTCATGTCAGTGGACAGCAGCAGGGCGGAGGTTGGATCTTCTCAGTACAAGACAACGGGCGGGGCATCGCAGCCGAAGATTTGGAGAGGATCTTTCGGCCATTCGAGCGTTTGAGCAGCGATCGCGGAGGCGGCGGCCTTGGACTGGCAATGTGCCAGGCGATTGTAGCGGGGCATGGCGGGAGGATCTGGGCAGAGTCGGTGGTCGGAGCTGGGACCACGTTCTACTTCACCCTTGCGCCGGTGTAATCGGCTACTCGGCAGCCACAGCGGTCAACGCTTTCGCTTTCCGTTCCGCATAGGAGTGCAGCTTGTTGTGAAGTCCGCGAAGGCTTAACCCGATGATCTCCGCGGCGCGAGTCTTGTTGTTTTTGGTGTGCCGGAGGACCAGGTGGATGTATGCTTCCTCGATTTCTTCAAGACGATCCCCGACGCGGACCTGTAAGCTGCCTTCCGGCTGTTCCGCGCCAGAACTCAGGCCCAGCGGCGGAGCAAGCGGGCTCGGCAGGTGCCGCGGGTGTATCTCACCCTCGCCCGCGACGATCACAGCGCGTTCAACGACGTTCCGCAACTCCCGAACGTTGCCAGGCCAGTTGTAATCGTTCAGCTGAGCGAGGACCTCGGCGGAAATCTGGGTTACGCGGCAGGAGTGCTTTTGGTTCAGGGTGCGAATCAGGGCGGCGGTAATGAGCGGGATATCGCTCTTCCGGTCACGAAGCGGAGGCAGATTGATGTGGAAGACATTGAGCCGGTAGAACAGGTCCTCGCGCAGCTGCTTGTTCCGGATCGCCGTCTCCGGCTGCAGATTGGTGGCGGCCAGGACGCGCACATCGATCGGAATGTCGTGCGCCCCGCCGAGCCTTCGAACAGTTGATTGTTCCAAAACACGCAGCAGTTTGGCCTGCGTGCCGACCGGCATTTCACCGATCTCGTCGAGCAGCAAGGTGCCAAGTTGAGCCTGCTCAAAACAGCCGGCCCGCCGCTCGACAGCGCCGGTAAACGCGCCCCGCTCGTGCCCGAAGAGTTCGCTTTCCATCAGGCTCTCTGGAAGGGCGGCGCAATTGATGGCCACGAACGGGCCGTCCCGCCTGGCGCTTAGTTGATGGATGGCCCGTGCAACCAGCTCCTTGCCCGTTCCGCTTTCGCCGGTGATCAGCACGGATGCCGTGGTGCCGGCCATTTGACGAATCAGCGAGAAGATCTCCCGCATGGCCGGAGAACCGCCCACCAGATCGCCCAAGACACCTTGGTGGGCGAGCTGGCTGCTCAGCCGCTCGGTTTCCTGCCAAAGGCGGCTTTGCTGCATGGCGCGTTCGACCAGCGTGGCCAGTACCGCTGGCTGAACCGGCTTCTCCAGAAACCAGAAGGCTTTCAAATCGTGCACTACCGAAACGGCATGATCAATGGTGCCTAAACCGGTAAGAACGATTGCCGGCGTGCGGTCGCCGCGCGCAGCGAGTTCTTTCAGCAGCTCGAATCCGTCCATGCGCGGCATCATCAGGTCGGTGAGAATCACAGAAAACCGGGACTCCGCGAGCTGGTTTAGCGCTTCCCGTCCATCTGCGGCAGTGGATACTCGAAATCCGAAGGACACGAGCATCTCCGCTAAGTCAGCTCGTTGCCTCTCATCGTCATCTACCAGTAAGACTTCTGCGCGCTTAGATGCCATTTCACACCGCCTCAAGAGCTATAGCTATTATGCTTCTCGGTCCCGCAGCTTTTGCAATCCTGTGGACACCTGAAAACTACGGCTGCTGACCGGCGGCAGCCGCCGATCCGGATGCGGGTTCTAAGATCAGCTGCACGATCCTTTTGAATTCGTCCTCTGCCAAGGGTTTCTCCAAGAAGTACGCTCCTTCACCGAGCAGGCCATAGTAGCGGCAGATCTCGGCTCCGGAAGGAGCGGAAACGAAAAGCACTTTCAGATCCGGCGTCTTCTCCAACAGCCGCTTGGCCAGCTCACAGCCATTTTTCCCCGGAAGAGCGACAGCCGTAACCAGCAAGTCAATTTCGCCTATGTGCATGTGAGCCGTATTGAGCCCGGCAAGGTACCCGGAGGCCGGAAGAGCCTGGTGGGCCTGTCTCCGAACCACTTTGCACATGAGCTCGAGGTCCGAGAGGTCGTGATCCACCACCAATATCACTCTTTTTGCGCCTTTCGCCATGCTAGGGGGCTCCCGGCCTGAACGCGGTGCTGATCCACTTGCCCGGTGAGCCACCCACTTTGAGCACGCGAGGGGCCAGCAAGCGTCTAACGTGTTGATCACTCGTAAATTTTCGAGAGTGCGCACCGCCGGTTCCGGATATCAGAAGGCAAGCAACTCAAAGGCTTGTGCTCGGAAATCACCAGACCTTGGTTTGGGCCATAAGATGCACGCCAACCGCCGTTTTCCAACGTCCGTGATATAAGTGGAAGCGCGTCAGGGGCCTGTTTCCGCCAGTGTGCAGGTAATGCACAGCGGCGCGTGCAGAAATTGCATTCCAGGTTTCTTCTTTATGCCTGAGATTTGGCTCGCCGAAGACAACCCAGCGGACGTGTATCTCATCCGCGAAGCGTTGAAACAGCATGGCGTGGAATGCGCCGTGCGGATCGCATCGGACGGTAAGGACGTGCTGAACCTCCTTGCCCCGGGCGCCACCACGCGTGCCCCTGACCTGATTATTCTGGATCTCAACCTGCCACGCCACGACGGCATCGAGATTCTCCAGGCGCTGAGATCCACCGAAGGAGTCGTCGGGGTGCCGGTGGTGGTGCTCACTTCCTCCGATTCGCCACGCGACCGTCAGACTGCCACCGAACTGGGTGCGACTCGATATTTTCGCAAGCCTTCCAGCCTGGACCACTTCCTCGAACTGGGGGCGATTTTCAAAGAGCTGTTAGAGCGGCCGGCGCAGGATGCGGCGGCATTTGTTCGTAAGGAGCCTACACATGACGCCTGAATCGGTGGTGGATGCATTTGACACCAGTGTCTTCCTGAAGACCTTGATTGCATTTCGGGACGGTGACTTCTCGGTCCGTCTGCCAGTCGACCAGGTGGGGGTCGCCGGCAAAATTGCCGACACGCTGAACGACATTTTCAAAATGAACGAGCGCATGGCGAGCGAGTTCGGGCGGATCAGCACTGTCGTCGGCAAGGAGGGCCGGATTAACCAACGCGCGACGCTCGCCTCGGCCTACGGCGCCTGGGCCACGTGCGTAGAGTCGGTCAACGACTTGATTGGCGACCTGGTGCAACCTTCCACGGAGGTGGCGCGTGTAATCGGCGCCGTGGCGAACGGAGATCTCTCGCAGACCATGGCGCTCGAAGTGGAGGGTCGATCTCTCAAAGGCGAATTCTTCCACACCGCGCGAGTGGTGAACACCATGGTGGAGCAGTTGAACTCCTTCGCCTCCGAAGTGACCCGCGTGGCGCGCGAAGTAGGCACGGAAGGCAAACTGGGCGGACAAGCGGACGTGCGCGGCGTCGCCGGAACCTGGAAAGACCTGACGGATTCGGTGAACTCCATGGCCGGCAACCTGACCAACCAGGTGCGCAACATCGCCGGTGTCACCACGGCGGTAGCCAAGGGCGACCTGTCCACCAAGATCACCGTGGATGCGCGGGGCGAGATTCTGGAGCTGAAGAACACGATCAACACCATGGTGGATCAGTTGAACAGCTTTGCCTCGGAGGTGACGCGCGTGGCGCGCGAAGTTGGCACGGAGGGTATCCTGGGCGGCCAGGCGCAGGTAAAAGGCGTTGGAGGCGTGTGGAAAGATTTAACTGACTCGGTGAACTCCATGGCGGGCAACCTGACCAACCAGGTGCGTAATATCGCCGGTGTCACCACTGCCGTTGCCAGAGGCGACCTCTCTACGACCATCACGGTGGATGCGCGCGGCGAAATTCTGGAGTTGAAGAACACCATCAACACCATGGTGGATCAGCTCAACGCCTTCGCCTCGGAGGTGACGCGCGTGGCGCGCGAGGTAGGCACAGAAGGCGAGCTAGGTGGCCAGGCAGAGGTGACAGGCGTCGGCGGCGTTTGGAAAGACCTGACCGATTCGGTCAACTCCATGGCCGGCAACCTGACCGCCCAGGTGCACAACATCGCCGAAGTGACCACCGCCGTTGCGAACGGTGACTTGTCGCGCAAGATCACGGTGGACGTGCGCGGCGAAATTCTGGAGCTGAAGAACACCGTCAACACGATGGTGGATCAGCTTGGTTCGTTCGCGTCGGAAGTGACGCGTGTGGCGCGCGAGGTGGGCACGGAAGGCAAACTGGGCGGCCAAGCGGACGTCCGCGGCGTGGCCGGAACCTGGAAAGATCTGACGGATTCGGTGAATTCCATGGCGAGCAACCTGACTAACCAGGTGCGCAATATCGCCGGCGTCACCACGGCCGTGGCCACCGGCGACTTGACGACCAAGATCACCGTGGATGCGCGGGGCGAGATTCAGGAGCTGAAGAATACCATCAACACCATGGTGGATCAGCTGAGCTCGTTTGCTTCGGAAGTGACGCGCGTGGCGCGCGAAGTAGGAACGGAAGGCAAACTGGGCGGCCAGGCGGACGTGAAAGGCGTAGCTGGAACCTGGAAAGATCTGACGGATTCGGTGAACTCTATGGCCGGCAACCTGACAGCGCAGGTCCGCAACATCGCGGAAGTGACGACGGCCGTAGCCAAGGGAGACCTAAGCCGCAAGATCACGGTGGATGTCCGCGGCGAAATTCTGGAGTTGAAGGACACCATCAACACCATGGTGGATCAGCTCAATGCATTTGCCTCGGAAGTGACGCGCGTCGCGCGCGAAGTAGGTACGGAAGGCAAACTGGGCGGGCAGGCGGAAGTGAAAGGCGTGGGCGGAACCTGGAAGGACCTGACCGATTCGGTGAACTCGATGGCCAGCAACCTGACCAACCAGGTGCGCAACATCGCCGAAGTGACCACGGCGGTGGCCAGGGGCGACTTAAGTCGCAAGATCACGGTGGACGTGCGCGGCGAGATTCTGGAACTGAAGAACACCGTCAACACGATGGTGGATCAGCTTGGCTCCTTCGCCTCGGAAGTGACTCGTGTGGCGCGCGAAGTGGGTACGGAGGGCAAGCTCGGCGGCCAAGCGGATGTCCGCGGTGTGGCCGGTACCTGGAAAGATTTAACGGATTCGGTGAACTCCATGGCGAGCAACCTGACCAACCAGGTGCGCAACATCGCCGGCGTCACCACGGCCGTGGCCACCGGCGACTTGACGACCAAGATCACCGTGGATGCGCGGGGCGAGATTCAGGAGCTGAAGAATACCATCAACACCATGGTCGATCAGCTGAGCTCGTTTGCTTCGGAAGTGACGCGCGTGGCGCGCGAAGTAGGAACGGAAGGCAAACTGGGTGGCCAGGCGGACGTGAAAGGCGTAGCTGGAACCTGGAAAGATCTGACGGATTCGGTGAACTCTATGGCCGGCAACCTGACAGCGCAGGTCCGCAACATCGCGGAAGTGACCACGGCCGTAGCCAAGGGCGATTTGAGGCGCAAGATCACGGTGGATGTCCGCGGCGAAATTCTAGAGCTAAAGGACACCATCAACACCATGGTGGATCAGCTCAATGCCTTCGCCTCGGAAGTGACGCGCGTGGCCCGCGAGGTAGGGACGGAAGGCAAACTGGGCGGCCAGGCAGATGTGAAGGGCGTGGGTGGAACCTGGAAGGATCTGACAGACTCAGTGAACTCGATGGCCAGCAACCTGACCAACCAGGTGCGCAACATCGCGGAAGTAACGACAGCGGTAGCCACCGGCGATCTGTCGCGCAAGATCACGGTGGATGTCCGCGGCGAGATCCTGGAGCTGAAGAACACCATCAACACCATGGTGGATCAGCTCAATGCATTTGCCTCGGAAGTGACCCGCGTGGCGCGCGAAGTAGGCACGGAAGGCAAGCTCGGCGGACAAGCGGACGTCCGCGGCGTGGCCGGTACCTGGAAGGATTTGACGGACAACGTAAACTCCATGGCTGCCAACCTCACCACACAAGTCCGCGCGATTGCCAAGGTGGTGACCGAAGTCGCCAACGGCAATCTAAAGCGCAAGCTGGTTCTGGAAACCAAGGGCGAAATCGCGGAGTTGGCTGACACAATCAATGGGATGATCGACACCCTGGCCGTATTCGCCGACCAGGTTTCGAACGTAGCGCGCGAGGTCGGCATCGAAGGCAAGCTGGGCGGCCAGGCGCGCGTTCCCGGAGCGGCCGGCATCTGGCGCGACTTGACCGATAACGTCAACCAACTCGCAGGCAACCTGACCACCCAGGTCCGCGCCATCGCCGATGTGGCCACGGCCGTCACCAAGGGCGATCTGACGCGATCGATCGCAGTGGCGGCGCAAGGCGAAGTGGCGGCTCTCAAGGACAACATCAACGAGATGATTGTCAACCTGGCCGAGACAACCCGCAAAAACAAGGATCAGGATTGGCTGAAGACGAACATCGCCAAATTCACCGGAATGCTGCAAGGCCAGCGCGATCTGTTGACCGTTGCATCACTGCTCTTGTCCGAGTTGACGCCGCTTGTGGGAGCGCAGTACGGAACGTTCTATCTGGCGGACTCGGCTGAAAAGGAACCCAGCCTGAAATTGCTAGCCGCCTATGCCCCTATGGAGGGCAAGGGTTTTTCGCCGGTCCTCAAGATGGGGCATGGCCTGGTGGGACAGTGCGGCTTGGAGAAGATGCGCATTTTGGTGACCGACGTCCCCGAGGATTACATCAAGATCAGCTCCAGCCTCGGCGACGGCACGCCAACGAGTATCGTGGTGTTGCCCGTGCTGTTTGAAGGTGAGGCCAAGGCAGTGCTTGAGCTGGCATCATTCCGGCATTTCAGCGATATCCACCTGGCCTTTCTGGATCAGCTCACGCAAAGCATCGGCATCGTGCTGAACACCATCGAGGCCACCATGCGCACCGAACAACTGCTGACCCAGAGCCAGGCGCTGGCCGAGGAACTGCAGAAAACCAATGCCGAACTCGAGGAAAAGGCGCACCTGCTGGCCGAGCAGAAGAACGAAGTCGAGACGAAGAACCGGGAGGTGGAACAGGCGAAGGCGGCGCTCGAAGAAAAAGCGGAACAACTGTCGCTCACATCCAAGTACAAGAGCGAGTTCCTGGCGAATATGAGCCATGAATTGCGCACGCCGCTCAACAATCTGCTGATCCTGGCGCAGATGCTGGGCGAGAACAGCGATAGCACGCTCACTCCCAAACAGGTGAAGTACGCCGAAACGATTCACTCCTCTGGAACGGACTTGCTGGCCTTGATCAACGACATTCTGGATCTCAGCAAGATCGAATCCGGCAAGATGGACGTGCAAATCAGCGGCGTCCGCTTCACCGAGCTGCGGGATTTCTGCTCGCGCACGTTCCGTCATGTGGCCGACGGCAAGGGGCTGGAGTTCCGCATCGAACTGGGCGAGAACCTGCCTTCGGAAACGATCATCACCGATGCCAAACGGCTGCAGCAGGTACTCAAGAACCTGCTTTCGAACGCCCTCAAGTTCACCGAACAAGGGTCGGTGTGCCTGAAGATCGAAAGAGCCACGGCGGGATGGAGCCCCTCCCACGCCATCCTAAACCGCGCAAAATCAACCATAGCGTTTTCAGTGACCGACTCCGGTATTGGCATTCCGCACGACAAACAAAAGATCATCTTCGAAGCGTTCCAGCAGGCGGACGGAACCACCAGCCGCAAGTACGGCGGCACGGGGCTGGGCCTGTCTATCAGCCGCGAGTTGACGCGCCTGCTCGGCGGCGAAATACGGCTGAAAAGCGCACTCGGCGTGGGAAGTACGTTTACACTCTATTTGCCGCAGACTTACGTGTCCGCAGTTTCCGCCCCAAGACAGGAGCCGGAACTGAGCGCCGCGCCGAACGAGGGCCCCGCCCAGCCGGCGCCCCTGCTTCTGGAGGCCGTTGATTCGGACCAGGAGGCGGGCATGGTTCTGCCGGCCCCAACTTCCACGCCGGCGGCGCTCGTGCACGAGATCGAAATCGACGATGACCGCAACCTGATTCAGCCCGGAGATACGGTGCTGCTAATCATCGAAGACGACGCTACCTTCGCGCGCATCCTGGTAGACATGGCACATGACCGCGGCATCAAAGCGCTGGTTGCATTAGGCGGCAGCGCGGCCTTGGCGCTGGCCCGGGAATTCGTCCCCAACGCCATTACGCTGGACATTACGCTTCCGGATATGGCCGGATGGACCATACTGGACTTGCTGAAGCACGATCCGGCGATGAGCCACATACCCGTGCATGTCATCACCGGCGACGAGAACCGCCGCCGCGGCCTGGCGCTAGGGGCCATGAGCTACCTGGAGAAGGCAACCACCCAGGAGAACCTCAGCACGACGTTCGACACGATTCATCGGTCGGTGCAGGCCCGGCAGAAGAAGCTGCTGGTAGTGGCGCAGGCGGACACGTCAATGGACTGGCACGTGTTGTTGGGGGGAAACGGCGTGGAGACTCTCGTGGTTGCGTCCGGGGGCGAAGCCTTAGCGGTAATCAGGCATCAATATTTAGACGCTATCGCGATCGACATCCGTCTCAGTGACATCCCTGCCATGCAGTTGGTGGAAGAGATCCACGCGCAGGCGGGTCCGCAGGCTCCTCCCATCGTGGTCTACAGTCTAGGCAGTGTTAGCCTGGACCTTGAAACCGCAATTCGCAATTTGGGACGGGACGGCGTCGTCCGGTTCGCGGATTCTCCGGCGCGGCTGCTGGAGGAGGCGGTACTGCTGCTGCATCGGGCGGATGCTGATCTCTCCTCTGCCCAGCGGGCGACCCTGGCGGAGGCTCGGCGGCATGACGACACGCTCAAAGGCAAGCGAGTGCTGGTAGTGGATGATGATGTCCGGAATATCTTCGCACTCACCAGCGTGTTGGAGCAGCACGATCTGGAAGTGGTGCACGCTGAGAACGGCCGGGCCGGCATCGAGATGCTCTTGAAGACTCCGGGGATTGATGGCGTTCTGATGGACATCATGATGCCCGAAATGGATGGCTATGAAACCACTCGTGCGATTCGTAGGATTCCTGAATTCCGCATGCTGCCCATCATTGCGGTGACTGCCAAGGCCATGAAGGGAGACCGGACCAAGTGCATTGAAGCCGGCGCCTCCGATTACATCACCAAGCCCGTCGACCTGGATCAGTTGTTCTCCGTGCTGCGCGTTTGGTTGACGCGCGGCGCGGAAACGCCCAAGAGTGCGACGATGACAGTGGCGGGTTGAGTTCATGTCCGCGGCGGCAAGCAGCAGCATCCATACTAGCGGCGTTCCAGACCAACAGGTGAAGATCCTGCTGGTGGACGACACGCCGGAGAATTTGGTCTCCCTCGGCGCGGCGCTGGAGGGGCTAGGCGAACAATTGGTGCTGGCGCGTTCCGGTAAGGAGGCGCTGCGACACCTGCTGCAGGACGATTTCGCGGCGATCCTTCTGGATGTCCGCATGCCCGACATGGACGGTTTCGAGACCGCCGAACTCATTCGCAGCCGCCCTCGTTCCCGGCAGACACCGATCATCTTCCTCTCCGGCTTCCGGAATGAGGAACACTTGTTCCGGGGATACGACCTGGGCGCGGTGGATTTTCTTTTCAAGCCAATCGTGCCCGAGGTACTGCGCTCCAAGGTTACGGTCTTCGTGGAGCTGGCGCGAAGCAACGCAAAACTTAAGGAGCAGGCCGATGCGCTGCGCAAGCAGGCCAGCGTTCTGAGAAAGGCGGAACAGCGCTTCCGGTCGCTGCTGGAGGCCGCTCCGGACGCCATGGTAATGTGCCGCGATGACGGCGAAATTGTCCTGGTGAACTCGCAGACCGAGCTCCTCTTCGGTTGCTCGCGCCACAACTTGCTCTCCAAGAACATTCGGACGCTGGTTCCAGACTGGGCCTATCAACGCCTGTCCGAGGACGCCGTCGAAGGAGGCTCTCAGAAACTGCAGCCGGGCGATATCGGAAAGGAGCTGCACGCAGTCCGGGAGGACGGATCGATGTTCCCGGTAGCCATCAGTGTCAGGCCGTTGTATACCGACGATGGCGTCGTCATTACCACCGCCATCCGGGACATCAGTGTTCGCAAAAAGAACGAGGAACAGATCCGGCAGCTTAATGGCACGTTGGAGCAGCGGGTGCTCGAGCGGACTGAGGCCCTGATGCAGTCCAACGAAGAACTGCAGCAGTTCGCCTACATCGCCAGTCACGACCTCCAGGAACCGCTCCGCACCGTCTCGGTTTTTGCGCAGCTACTGGCAAACCGATATGCAGGTCAGCTGCAAGGTGAAGCCGACCAGTACATTCGTTACATCGTGGATAGCGCCGAACGAATGGAAAGGTTGATCCATGATCTCCTGGATTTTTCGCGTGTAGACGCGCGCGGTACGGATCACTTCGTGCGAACCAGTTGCGACGAGGCTTTGAACGACGCAATCCGCAATCTGCATTCGCTGATCCAGGAAAACAGCGCGGTGGTGACGCTAGGCAGTTTGCCGGTGCTCCTGGCCGACCCGGTCCAGCTCACGCGCCTGTTCCAAAACCTGCTGGCCAATTCCATTCGGTACCGCGCCGAGGAGCCACCCCGCATCCACGTTGCCGCCGAACCGCGGGAAGCCGAGTGGCTCTTCTCGGTAAAAGACAACGGGATTGGTATTGAGCCGCAATACGCGGAAAAAATATTCGGCATTTTTAGGTGCCTGAATTCGCGCGACAAGTATCCGGGTAGCGGGATGGGGTTGGCGATCTGCCGCAAGATTGTGACGCGGCATCACGGCAGGATCTGGGTGGAAAGCGATCTTGGCAGAGGTGCCACCTTCTACTTCACGCTGCCGCGATGAATCAACGGAATGGGATCTGCCGGAGTGACAAGCTGCAACAGCTTGCGTCAACCTTGCGTTGCGGCATAGCGAAATCCCGACAGGTGAATGGCTTCAAAAAGCTCACGCGCACCCTCTCGCAGCCTGGACGTTTCTTCCGTGGGATTCACTGAAATCGTATCGAGGTGTTGCATCGCAGCCTTGTAAGCAACGGCCGCCTTGTCGATCAATTCTGAAGCATGTGAATGTTTGCCGTTCTTACACTCGGCATCAGCCAGGCGCAAGAAAGCAAGCGCGATTTCGATTTCAGTCTGCAAGCGCGCCAGGCAGGCCCGCTTGTCCAACCCTTCAGCGCCGAGATTGTGAGTAAGTGGATTCATCTTCTATCCTACGGCGTAGGCACGTACCGCGCTAACAGAAAGCCGATCGCGATGAGTAGGAGAATGGCTAATGTTACTAACCTCTGAGTTGTTGGTTTAATCGCAGAGCGCTGAAGCATTTTGCCCTTCCCTTCTAGTCTCGATCACAGCTCCTCGGTTTCAGAAGTAACTCGGTTGTCACGAGGCCTCCCTTTGCCTGGTCCGGTGGCTAACGTCTGGCGGCGGCGCGGCGGGCGCGCAGCAGCCGGATGCGCACGGCCGTCTCCGTCCAACCATGCGCTGCCGCGATTTCACGAACAGTGTAGCCCTCGATATAGTGGCGTTGTAGAACCAGCCTGTCATTCTCCTTGCAAGTTCTCAAAATGCCCTTGATGTCGATGGCCGCGAGATTGGCGGCGGGACAATTGTACGTTTCCAGGACCCCTTGAAGGAAGGGCTGGCGCCTTAGACTAGTGCGATACATGTTCAATGCAATCGTATTCATCCAGGTCGCCAAGACGCGTGGGTCGCGCAATTGGCTTACCTTCTCCCAACCCCGGACCCACGCATTCTGTGCAGTCTCTTCGGCAGACTCCGAAGAGAGACCGCGCGAGACCAAGAATCGCACGGTTCGTTCAAATCCCCTCTCATACGCCTTGCCGTATTCTTCGCTCGTCATTTCCAAAGCTTTGACCTGTTCCAGCCATCCAGCAACGTGCAATTGTCGTTCCAGCCATGCTCTCGCCCGTATCTGTTTGCAAGTAACTCTACTTTGGGAGCGTCTTGCACGTGTGTTGCGCGAAGAGCCTGGAGAAGAAGTGAAGAAACTGCATCTTTGCAAAACTGATTGTGCACAGACTTGTAGTTTCTGCCGAACGGAGCGATCCCCTCCATCGAAGTCTTTCTGGCATTCCTAGAGCGCCGCTGGCTGGGGCCAGGCGCGAGCCTCCAACCGGGAATCACTGGGCCTATTGAGGTGTGATCCAGGGGGCTGAGTCATGCTACGCTTCAAGACTGAGACCGGCCTCCTTTTCAGGCGCGCCTTGTCTCCACGCTCATTCGTACTGAGACGAATACATGTCATCTAATACGATCACTTGGACCAAAACCGACGAGGCACCCGCACTCGCCTCCTACGCGCTGCTGCCCGTCCTACGAGCCTACTTGAAGGGCACGGGGGTGGAGGTCGAGACGGCCGACATCTCGCTCGCTGGACGTATCATCGCCAACTTCCCAGACCGACTTCGTAACGACCAAAAGATTCCCGACGAGTTGACCCGCCTGGGAAAACTCGCGCAAACACCGAACGCCAACATCATCAAGCTTCCCAACATCAGCGCCTCGATTCCGCAGCTCCGGGAAGCCATCGCGGAACTCCGGGGAAAGGGCTACGACATACCCGACTATCCCGAGGAGCCATCCACGGACGAAGAGCGTGCGGTGCAGGCCCGGTTTGCCGTCGTCCTGGGCTCCGCCGTGAACCCCGTATTGCGCGAAGGCAACTCGGACCGCCGTGCTGCGGCGTCGGTAAAAGCGTTCGCCCAGAAGCATCCACACAGGATGATGAAAAGCTGGCCGAAGTCCGGCTCGGTGACACGCGTCGCCCACATGAGTGACAAGGACTTCTATGGCAGCGAGAAATCCGTGACGGTGGGCGCCCCAACGGAGGTGCGCATTGAATTCGTGGACCCTGCCGGCGCCGTCAAGGTGCTGAAGCAAAGCATCCCGCTGCTCGTGGGCGAGGTCATCGACTGCGCGGTGATGAACGTGGGCGCGCTCCGGAAATTCTATGCGGAGCAGATGGCCGCCGCCAAAGCGGACAACGCGTTGTTGTCGCTGCATCTGAAGTGCACGATGATGAAGATCTCCGATCCGATCATGTTCGGGCACTGCGTGGCCGTGTATTTCGCCGATGCCCTGGAGAAGCATGCCGCCGCGATCCAAAAAATCGGCGCCAACGTCAACAACGGGCTGGCCGACGTCCTCGGCAAACTCGCCCAGCTTCCGGCCGGGAAGAAGGCCGAGATCGAGGCCGATATCGCGGCTTGTTACACCAAGGGTCCCGGCCTGGCGATGGTCGATTCGCGCGCGGGTAAGACCAACCTGCACGTTCCCAACGACGTGATCGTCGACGCCTCGATGCCGGTCGTGATCCGGGACGGCGGCAAAATGTGGAACCGGGCGGACGCGCTCGAAGACACTGTTGCCATGATCCCGGACCGCTGCTACGCCACCATGTACCAGGTCATGATCGAGGACTGCAAAAAACACGGACAGTTCGATCCGGCGACCATGGGCAGCGTGTCCAACGTCGGGCTCATGGCGCAGAAGGCCGAAGAGTACGGCTCGCACGACAAGACGTTTTCCGCGCCCGGCAACGGCACGATTCGCATCGTGGATGCGGGCGGCAAGACGCTGCTCGAACAGAGCGTCGAGCGCGGCGATATCTTCCGCGCCTGCCAGACGAAAGACGAGGCCATCCGCGATTGGGTGAAGCTGGGCGTGACACGCGCGCGGGCAACCGGCGCGCCTGCAGTGTTCTGGCTCGACCCCGATCGTGGCCACGATGCACAAATCATTCAGAAGGTGAAAGCCTACTTACCCGAACACGACCTGTCGGCGCTGAAAATCGAGATCATGAAGCCCGTCGACGCGATGAAATTCTCGCTAGAGCGAATTCGCCTCGGCCAGGACACCATCTCCGTTACTGGTAATGTGCTTCGTGACTATCTCACCGACCTGTTCCCGATTCTCGAGTTGGGGACAAGCGCCCGCATGCTCTCGATCGTGCCGCTGCTCCAAGGCGGCGCTATGTTCGAAACCGGCGCCGGCGGTTCGGCGCCCAAGCACGTGCAGCAGTTCGTCAAAGAAGGGCACCTGCGCTGGGACTCCCTCGGTGAATACTGTGCCCTGGTACCCTCGCTGGAGTTCATCGCGACGAAGACCGGCAACCCGCGGGCGGCGCTGCTCTCGAAAACGCTCGACCAGGCTATCGGCCGCTACCTCGAAGACGCCCGCGAGCCTTCGCGCAAGGTTAACGAAATCGACAACCGCGGTTCGACGTTCTATCTCGCGCTGGCGTGGGCAAAGTCGCTCGCCTCCCAGAACGAGGACGCCGAGTTGAAGCAACGCTTCACTCCGGTAGCCGCGGCGTTAGCGGAGAACGAGGGCAAGATTACCCAGGAGTTGCTGGCGGCACAAGGCAAGCCAGTGGACATCGGAGGCTATTATTGCCCGGACGACGAACTGTGCGCCGCAGCGATGCGGCCCAGTGCGACGCTGAACACAATCATCGAGCGAATCTAGCGGCGTTTACGCGTCCACGCCTGTCAGAATCCAGGGCCACTCCGTGGCTCATCTAGTAGAGCTCCATGCCTACGATCGGGTCAACGAGGTTTGCTCATGGTCACTCGGTGCTTCGGATCGGCGCTACCCCCACGTCCGGCATACCGCCCGTTGTCAAGAGAATTCCGTTAAATAACTGGTTCCCCGGCATGGATTCGAACCACATAATCGACAGATTTTGGATGTTCCGGAACTTTTTGATTTCACGAAGTTACTGAAGTCGTCAAAAGCATCAAAAGCAGCAACCTTGCACAAAATCGGTACAAAGGTCTTCCAAACAATCCGTCCCTGAAGCTATTAGGGAGCAACCGTAGGATTCACTCTTGGAGCTTGAACCTAGCGGTGAGAGCCGCTTTGTAGGCCGCCGCCGTCCACTCTGGGTGGAACTTCTTCTAGCCCCGGCAGTCCCATCGCGGCCTCTGCCTGGCAGCCGACGCCGCCCACGAAACTTAAGGTGTCCCAGGCAGAAGGATTCTAAGATATCGCTGTCCGGCAGCGGCAACTGTGTGACCTTGATTGTGAACGGCTTGGTATACATCTCTAGGGATCGTCAATGGTGATCTGCGATGTCCATGTGGCCGAAGTCACGACGGCGAAAACGCTCCTTAATATGCAATGATTCACTGGTCGGATAAAACCAGCAGAGTCAACCACCAGCGTTTTGCTTTCCCAATGAACAACCGAGTCGCCGATCCACGCAGGGTTTGGATCGACGGGCAATCGCGTTCTCAGGGTCTAAATTTCGAGGGAATCGAACCGAAGCGGCGCGATTTGAACTTCAATGGTCTATCTACGCAAGCAATCCCTTGCGGAGCACGGCCTATTCTACCGTGAGCTCACCGTTTATGCATCGGAATCCAAGAGGGCGCACCCTCTTCGGTCGAGTTATCGGTCAGCAGGCGAACGTTCGAGCCGTCCGCACGCATGACGGCGATCTCTCCATATGGCTGGAACGTCAGACCGGCGGGAGAAGCCAACAGCAAGTGGATCGCTTCATCCTTGAATCCCTGCCGCCCCGTCGAGAAGGCAATCCATTCCCCATCGGGAGAGAAACTGGAATGAGCATTCTTGCCTTGCGCATGAGTCAGACGTTGCAGGCCGGATCCATCCGGCCGGATCCTGTAAATCTCATAATCGCCGTCCCGCTTACTGGTGAAAGCGATCCAGTCGCCGCGGGGCGACCAATCGGGGAATACATCGTATTCCGATCCGGTTTCCAGCTTCCGGCTTTTGCCACTCGCAAGGTCCAGAATGTGTAGACCCCGCACCGGCCCCTTCGTCACACGATAGGCCACCTTTTTGCCGTCAGGCGACCAACTCGGCGATCCGCTATTCTCATCGGCCGCTGTGAGGGCAGTCATACTGGACCCATCGGGACGAATGCTCATCAATTGCGCCGGCTTGATCGTCTCCCTCTGATAAAGCCCTCCCAGGGTAAACAGGATGACGTCGCCCACCGGAGACCACATCGGCAACATCATGTCATCGGTAGCCGGACCCTCAAATATCACCCGATGATCGGACCCGTCCGGACGTGCCACAACGATCGAGCCGCTGCGGGACGCTCCATTAAGGGTGCCCTGCTGGTAGACCATCCGGTCTCCGCTGGGAGAAAAGGAAGCAGGATAGGGGAAACGCCGCAAAGCGAACGACGGGTTCATGCCCGGCCAGGCTCGGACCGTATTGTCGCGCTCGGCGCCCACCTCCACCTCGCGATGAAAGATCATGCTGCGACCGTCGGGTGACCAATCCGGCGCCTCGAAGTCGCCCGCGAGTTCAACCCCGCCCTTGAACTTAATGCCAGTGGGGGTCTGGTAAGCGATCTGGTTCGAATCCACGTAGCGTGGAAAGACTTTCAGTCCCCCGCCGTCCGAAATTGTGCTTCGCTCGCCCGTCTTCCAATCCACTGAGACGATCTGGCTCAAGCCGTTGCCGAAAATCAAGCCGCCTTTGCAGACCTGGTCCAGAGCAGCGATGTAGAAAATGAGGCGCGATCCATCCGGCGACCAATGTGGCGTTCCCGTCAACTCGGATGAATCGGTGATTCCGCGCAGGCCCGAACCATCTGGATGCACAATGTAAATACGGGTGAATTGCGGAGTTACAAATGGCGCAGGACCGGGCACGGTAGTTGCCGGACACGCCTTGATACGGGGATCCCGATCCGAAGAGAAGGCAATCCACTGTCCGTCCGGAGACCATGCGGGCCTGAAATCTCCGGCCGGATGATTGGTGATGTTGCGCAATTTATGAGTCGCAAGATCGAGGACCCAGATGTCTGCTTGCCCGCTCCGGCTCGACACGAATGCAAGGGTCTTTCCGTCGGGCGAGAGCGCCCCCTGGTCATCAAAGGCGGGATCATCTGTCAGCCGCTCGAGCTGCGATCCGTCCGGATGTACCCGATATATGTCCGCGGAACCGGCGCGATGCGACGTGAAGACGATCCATCGTCCATCCGGAGAAAATGTTGCATTGTAATCCAGGGCAGAGTTGGGCACTAGCGGACGCGCGTTACTGCCGTCTCGCGCAGCTACAAAAATGTCCGTGTTGTACGGTGCATAGCTCTTGATAGCGATGGTATATTTGGGGACGCTATTCCCTTGGGCGGCCGCAATCGCACAACACAAGAGCGGTAGGGGAAGTAAGCCGAATCGCGAACAGCCCATTCGTCAGCCCTCGCTTTTTCATCGATGCTATCACAGCGTCCGCCTCAGTGAGGACTTGCCTCAAAAGTTGTCGCGCCAAAGTGCAAAGTCTTAGTTGACCGCCTTGGGAGCGTTTGGGCAGCGATCTTCCCGTGAGGATCTAGGATCCTCATCTCCTGAGATCCGACCTCTTTGCTGTCAACACATCGCGATGCCTGAGCTTATCGGCAATCCGACACCGCCCAAACTACGCCCGCAGTCGTCTGATCTGTCCAACGGCGCCGAACGCCAAAGAATAATCAAGGTCTTGGAGGAGTGCAAAGGGATGGTGGGCGGCCCGAACGGGGCAGCGGCGCGTTTGGGTCTGAAGCGAACGACGCTACAGGCACGGATGCGGGTATAAGATCGCGCGGCAATTCGGCTGAGCAGAGCTTCGAATCCCGAGATGGACGTTCCCCGATTGGCACCGCAAATGCCGGCCCAGAGTCGGGGTGCACCATGATCAGCACGAAACCCGAACAGAATCAAGCTCAAATGCTGTCATCTGGCATACAGATCAAAGGGCTAACCTCCGAGGAAGCAGCAGCTCGGTTCGAGCAGTATGGGCCTAATGACCCAGCCCCAGCCAAGCGCCATTCGGCCATACTCGACTTTCTTCGCCTATTCTTGAATCCACTGGTGCTGATCCTGTTGATCGCAGCGGTGGCTTCCATCTTCCTTGGCGAAGTGACAGACGCGGCGATCATCATTGGCATTGTCGTTGTCAGCAACGTGCTGGATTTCAGCCAGAGCCACAAGTCACAGGCAGCCATGGAGCAATTGCGCCAACGAGTGGCTCCCACTGCAACAGTGTTGCGCGACGGGACCTGGCAGGAGATTCGGCGAATCGAAGTAGTGCCTGGCGATTGCGTGCGTCTTTCAGCCGGTGACGTGGTTCCGGCTGACGCGCGGCTGCTGGAGTCCCGGGATCTTTATGTCCAGCAGGCGGCGCTCACGGGCGAATCGCTGCCGGTCGACAAACACGCGCGGGGCGACGAGGTCTCGATTCGGCCTGATGCGGAAAACATGGTGTTTCTGGGAACCTCCGTCGTAAGCGGAACCGCGACGGCCCTGGTTGTGGCGACGGGTGCGAAGACCTCCTTTGGCGACATCGCGGTCCGCCTCGCCTCCCGCGCGCAGCCCACCTCATTTGACAGGGGGTTAAAAGATTTCAGCCTGCTGATGACGCGCACGGTGCTCTTTCTGGTGGTTTTCCTCATCATCGTTGGTGTATTCACGCATCGCGATCCTCTTCAATCGCTCCTATTCGCTGTGGCACTGGCGGTCGGCTTAACCCCGGAGTTTCTGCCGATGATCGTCTCGGTCACGCTGTCGAAAGGCGCGCGGGCCATGGCGCGGAAGAAAGTTATCGTCAAGCACCTTTCGGCAATTCAGAACTTTGGCAGCATCGATGTATTGTGCAGTGACAAGACGGGCACACTCACCAGCGGCAATATGTCGCTCGACCGGTCTCACGACGCGCTCGGGAAGCCGTCGGAGCGGGTGCTCAGTCTAGCGCGCCTCAACAGCACGTTCGAAACCGGGATTCGGAGCCCCCTTGATGATGCGATCCTCAAAGGCGCTGAGCCCGCAGATATGGCCGGTTACGAAAAGCGAGACGAGATCCCGTACGATTTCGATCGCCGACGGTTGTCCATCGTGGTGGAAAGGGAATCCAAACGGCTTCTGATCAGCAAAGGTGCGCCCGAAGGAATCCTGGCTCGTTCGATCGCGTATGAATCGGATGGGCGCACTGCGCCTTTGGATGCCGCGGCGCTAGAACGGTGCCAGAAGACTTATCAAGATTTCAGCCAACAAGGTTTCCGGGTCCTCGCAGTCGCATACGCGGAGGTCGCCGCTCGTCCGGACTATTCGCCCGACGACGAAAAAGATCTGACGCTTGCCGGATTCCTGACCTTTTCCGATCCGCCTCTGCCCGACGCCGCCGAAGCGGTGGCCGCGCTGCAGTCGGAGGGGGTGAGGGTGAAAATCATTACCGGTGATGGAGATCTGGTCACCGCCCACGTTTGCAGCCAAGTCGGGCTCGACTGCGGCGAAATCGTTCTTGGCGACGAAATCGAAAAGATGACGGATGCCGCTCTGGCGCACGTCGCCGAACAAACGACGGTTTTCGCGCGCGTCTCGCCGGCACAAAAAAACCGCATCTTATTGGCGCTCAAGAGTCGCGGCCACGTGGTGGGCTTTATGGGCGATGGAATCAACGATGCTCCGTCACTGCACGCCGCGGATGTGGGCATCTCGGTCTCCTCGGCGGTTGACGTCGCCCGTGAGGCGGCCGATATCATTCTGGTCGAACCCGGCCTGGATGTGCTGGCGAGCGGAATTGTCGAAGGGAGGAAGGCCTACGGAAATGTAATGAAGTATCTGCTGATGGGTACCAGTTCGAACTTCGGCAATATGTTCAGCATGGCAGGAGCTTCGGTTTTTCTGCCCTTCCTACCCATGTTGCCGACGCAGATCCTTCTGAACAACTTCATGTACGACATGTCACAGCTCACGATCCCCTCCGACAATGTTGACGACGAGTTCCTACGAAAGCCGAAAGAATGGGACATCGGCCTGATCCGCAAGTTCATGCTGCACATTGGGCCAATCAGCTCCCTATTCGATTTCCTGACGTTCTACGTCCTCTTGCACTTTTTCCATGCCGGCGAAGCGCTTTTTCACACCGGATGGTTTGTCGAATCGCTGGCAACGCAAACGTTGGTGATATTCGTGATTCGCACTACCGGGAATCCGCTCAAGAGTCTGCCTAGCCGCCCGCTGATAGTTACCACGTTGGTGATCGTGGCGATCGGAGCGTTGTTGCCCTTCACCGTTTTGGCCGGCCCGCTCGGATTTGTACCACTCATGGCAGCGTATTTCGCATATCTCGCAGTGGCGACCGCGGTTTATCTTGTTCTGGTGGAGTTCGGAAAACGCGTGCTTCTCGGGCGAGTGGCGGAGGCACAGGGAATCCGGAGCTAAGTCGCCATACTCTTCTTCTGTTGAACGTGTTTGAAGCAGATCACTGCAATGGCGGCGATCACTGCCAGCGCAATCAGAGCGCTAATCGTCAGCCGAGAGTGACTCGAATACCACGCAATCATCTGGGGGCCGTAGGTTCTGCCCAGAAAGGCTTCGGTAAAGAAGCGCAGGCTGCGGCCGGTGCCCAGGGCCATGAAGAACTTCTTCCGCGGATAATGCAGTATTCCTGCGGCCATCTGAACAGGAGTAAAGGGAAAACCCGGCGGCGCGATAGCCCCGCCGAATACCGTGATGAACCCATGTTTCTCGAAGTGTGCGTGGACTTTGTCTGCCCGCTCCTTGCCCAGTTTCTTGTCTAAGATCTCGCGACCGGCTTTTTCCGCGAATCGATAGGTCAGATATGCGCCCAGGATCTCACCGAGTGTGATCATCGACGCATAGTAGGCCCACGATTCATGTCCGCCTGTGCAAAACAGGATCAGACAAGCGTCCGCCGTCCCTGGCGGCAAGTGCACAAAAGGTGCACTACCGGCGAGTCCGACAAGACCTGGCCCAAATGGCCCGAGGCGTTGTATCCAGCTCCACACTACCTGGATAGACGGCGCTGAAAATATTGTCATGGGGCAGCTATTTGAGGCAGATCGACGCGTCAAGCCGGCGAACACGCTGGAGAGAATGGCGGTGATCGGGCGTTGATCACCGCCTACGGGCAGAATGAGCAATGGAATCCAGTGATCGATCCACCTGGCAAGCTGGCTTACCGAGTGGCGTGCAGCGTCTGCTCAACGCGCGCCCGCTGCTTTTCGCTCAACGTCGTGCGCAGCACGGTGCCGCCATAACCTCGGAACGCCTCAGCCACCTGGTCGGGACTAACGGCACGCGCCAGCACGAAGACCGCGGAGTCGCCGGGCTGGACCATCGAACCGATGCGCTGCACGAAGTCTTCCGAGATCCCGTAGTCTTCCTTCCACGATTCGGCATCGATGGCGCCCAGGCTCGCGCCAAGCGCGACGCCGCTCAGCGATCCCGTCGCAAGCGCTGCCGCGGCGATGCCTGCGCTAGCGCCGGCCGTGAACGGGGCGGCCAACAGCGCGCCAATAAGTCCGCCGAAGAGCCCGCCCCAAGCTGCGCCCTCACTGGTGGTCGTCTGGTAGCTCTGGTCAACACGCAGTTTCCCGCCGTAATCACGGTACACGGCCACCGCATCGCTCAGGTCGAGAGCCCAACTCTGGTTTAGATCCTTAATTTGGTTGAGCGCCTCCGATGCCCGGTACATATCCTTCTTGAATCCAACGACAATCAATTCAGCCATGACTTTACTCCTTTGTTCCAGTTAATTTGTGCGTAGTGGCGTTTGAGCCCGCTACTGTTTCTCGGTAGTCGGCCTTCCAACCGCCGATTTGTCGAAACCAGCCCACATCGAGTTGGTCGTTTCTGTGTGTTCGTTCCGCGGCCGCTTGCGTCCAGGTTCTCTCCCCGCTCACATTACGGTTTTGATTCGTGAAATCGAATCGACTGGACCATGTGATCGAACATGGGCCGCGTATCGCTTAACTCCTTGTCCGGGGAGGCGAACATTAAATAGAACAAACCTTCGGGACGCGCCACCGTTATCAGCAGATCGGTTTCCATTCCTCCCAGCGGCGAATTGCTAGTAAACTGTGTAAGAAGAGCGGGTTGCTTATCCACTTCGATCCTCTGCTGAGTTCCGGATTCGTGCATGCCGGAATCGAGGTCGTGCAACCGGCGAATCAGGTCGCCTGTTGCGACCGGCAAAGACGAGCGGTCCGGATCAACAAAGAAGTAGCTAGTCAGCACGCCGAGGCCAATAGCAGCGTCCCCGTGCACGGACACGATTCCGTCATCCGGCGCGATCGCAAGGATGTTCGATTCTGTATCGCCACGCACCTTCCAAGCGCTTGGGTATTCAAGCGAACCCTGTGGCGTGCTCAACTGCTTATACCCGCTGGCGGCCGCAGCAGAGATCTTGATGTCTTCTGCCCGAATATCGAGGGGAGGTGGCAGGCTTGCGACCGCCAACTTCACGGCTTGAAATCGTTGGTTGTCAGCAACGTAAGTCCGATGTGGCATCGTTCGTGCTTCTGCCTGGACCGCTTCGACGCGATTGCCTGGGCTGGGATGGTCGGACAGAAACTCCGGGACGCCGGGTCCACCCTTTGCTTCCAGCTTTTGAAAGAAACTGGCGAGAGCGACAGGGTCATATCCGGCCTCCGACATGATATGGGCTCCTAGCGCGTCCGCTTCGCTCTCATCTTCGCGGGAGTTTTTCAAGAAAACCCCATCCAGTGCCACGCCAAGCCCAACGTTGACGAGCCGCCCGATCAAAGTGAAGCTGTTGAGAAATCCGATCACTCGCGCAGGCGCCTCGATTAGGTTCGCCTTCGACGCACGGCTGGTGCCGTGCCGAAGAACGACGTGCGAGATCTCATGCGCCAGTACGCCCGCCAACTCTGCTTCGCTGTCGGTTGCTTTGAGCAAGCCAGTGAAAACAAATGTCGGCCCGCCCGGAAGCGCAAATGCGTTCACTTGTTTGTAGTTCAAGAGCGTGAACGTAAACTGGAAGCCGGAATTTGCGGCCGTTGGCGTCCTTGCCAGGCGCTGCCCAACTTCAGTGATATAGGCTTGCAGCTCGCGATTCTGGACCTGCTGATATCGGCTCTTCACTTGCGCAGCCGCCTCCTTACCGGCCTCAATGTCCTGTTGCTTGGAGTAGAGATTGAATCCAGGCTTCAACGGGTCGCCGGGCATGCGGGCGAATCCCGGAATTGCGAAGCTCAGGAAGACGACCGTCGTGACTGCAACATTAGTCATGAGGCGTTGCATAGGAACCTCCTCGCCCACTGGTAAGCATTTCGCCAGCCAGATCGCTTCCTGATCCGGCGACCGCTCATGGACATTGGAGCCCTGATCACACGAGCGGCTATTTTATGCGTTCGCGCTCTGTTTTCGCGCACGGTTGTTCTTGTAGTAAATTAGCCCCGCAATGCCGGCGATCACTGCCAGTGCGATGAGCGTATTCATGGCCGCTCGATAATGACCGGAATAGAATGCAATCATCTGAGGGCCGTAGGTTCTCCCCAGAAATGCCTCCGTAAAGAATCGAATGGTCCGTCCACAAGCAAGAGCCACCAGGAATTTCTTCCGCGGGTACTGCATGATTCCCGCGGATATCAGAAGTGACGTGAAGGGGAAAGGCGGCGGCGCTGCAGCCCCTGCGAAGACCGCAACGAATCCATGTTTCTCGAACAGCTTATAGAACTTTGCGGCCCTAGCTTGGCCGATTCTTTTGTTTAAGATTTGCTCGCCGCCCTTCTCGGCAATGCGATAAGCCATATAACCACCGATGACCTCGCCGACGGTGGCAGTCAAAGCATAAAGGGCCCACAGTTCGCGGCTCCCGGCGCATAGAAGGATGACGAAAAGGTCGATCGTTCCGGGCGGCGCGCCGAACACGGGGTCGTTGTCGAAGATGCCAACGAGAAGCAAGCCGAAGGGGCCCAGGCGCCGCATCCAACTCCACAGCGCGGCCGATGACAGAGAGGACAGAATCGTCATTCGCTTGTCCCTTCTGGACCGCTATTATTGTTGTTCGGCGAGCCGTTCGGGGTCCTCAAATCGTCGCGCCGTCACAGCACCAAAAATAAACCCCGCCACATGTGCCACGTATGCCACTCCACCCGTTTGGGCTGTCGCCACGACGCCTGCATCGACAAGCTGGCTGAGAAACCAGAAACCGATCAGGAAGGCCGCCGGAATGTACGTTACCTTGACGAAGATGAAGATGAACAACAGGGAGCGAATCTGGTCACGTGGAAAGGTAACCAGAAACGCGCCCATGACGGCGGCAATGGCGCCGCTCGCGCCGAGCGCGGGGACCTTCGAATCAGGGCTTACGGCAACTTGCGCCAACATCGCTGCGACTCCACCGAACAAGTAAAAAGCTGAATACCGCAGCGGATTCATGGCATCCTCGATCTCGGGGCCGAACGCCCAGAGAAAAACCATGTTGCCGATCAGATGCGACCAGCTGGCATGCAGGAACATAGCGGTAAGAATCGTAATCCAGCGGTGATTTCCCCCTAGAATATCCGCGGGGACGGCGGCCCAGTTCATGACAAACGTGTCACCGCCCATCAACTCCAGCACGAAAACAAAGCAGTTGATCGCGATGAGCGACATGGTCACGAACGGGAAATGCATGGGCCGCCGTGACGCATCTGATAAAGGAATCAGTCCCATTTTGCCCCCTGCGCAAGCGTGCTGCGGCCGGATTACGGCATGATCACGATTTGATTGTCGACCGAAGTGACGCCCGGCGCCGACCACGCAGCCTCATCGGCCTGTTCTTTCTCCGCCCAGGAACGGACTGTTCCTGAAAGCCGTACGAGAGTGCCATCGGCCTGAACTGTAACACCATGAGCATCAACCAGCGCATTCCGCTGTAGCGCCTGCTCGATGTTGGTCTTTACGTCGGTAGTGGAGACGCGCGGCTTCAGCACAATGTTGTTCGTGATGCCCATTACACCCCTGATCTTTTTCGCGCTGTCTTCAGCAAGCTTCCTCTGGTATTGCCAATCGACAATGCCTTCCAGCGTCACCCATCCATTCCGTACCGTTACCGTGACCCTATCCGCTGGAAGGAAGATGTGGTTCACCATATCTTGGACCACGTCGCGCGCAATCTCAGGGTCAGTCCGTGTAAACTGCGGCTTGAGTTCGAGATCGTTTGCTACGGCCCGCACCCCTCGGACCCGCTTGGCTGCCCTCTCGGCGGCGTCCTTCTCCATATAGCTGGAGACGAACCCATAAATCGTCACGACCCCATCTTTGATCGACCCGCCGATGTCTTTGGAGGTGATTTGCGGGTCCCATTTGAACTCGCGAATGATGTCCGAGAGAAGAGCCTCATCCATTCTCGTTTTTGTATCCGCTAATGTTGCCATAGTGCGATATTCTCCTTTCCGGATGTAATATTGACAGGCAAGTGATTCGCCATCTAGCGAGAGGCCCAAGTGGCCGACTTAGACGTTCAGGGCAAATTACGTGCTGGCGTACAAACCGTGCAGATTGCCGTTCCGTCACAGCTAAAGCCGGAATCTTCGGGTGTGGCTCTAACCAGAATCTTGCTGCCTATCGACTTCAACTACTCGAATTTGAGAGCCGCGCATCAGGTACGAGTATTGGCCAGGCGCTTCCATGCATCAGTGACTCTGATGCATGTGGCCGAGGATTCGTCTTTTGCATTTTATGCTCCGGCGGCGGGTGCCGAACTGAACGCCTCCCGTACACGGCTAGAGCGATTTGGAGCAGCGGAACTTCCCGGCATCACAGTGAAACCCGTCATTACGTCGGGTGATCCTGCGACTCGCATTGTTGAGTTTGCAGAGAGCCAACATTGTCATCTCATTGTCATGCCTACGCATGGGTACGGGCCAGTGCGTCGCTTCCTGCTGGGTTTGGTAACAGCAAAGGTGCTCAACAAGGCGACGTGCCCGGTTTGGACCGTAGCAAGTTCAACCTGGGAATCCAGTGCCAGCGGTCTGAAGCACGTCGTTTGTGGGGTGAACTTCAATTCCTCAACCGCAACCATCGTCCGATGGGCAGCCTTGTTCGCGCAGGCATTCGGCGCGAAGCTATCGGTGCTGTCTGTACTTCCTTCCAGATCGCCGTGCGACGGACGCGAGCGGTACGTCGATCAACGGAATGAAGGTGTTTTATCCGTTTTAGAATCAAAACTTTCTGGGCTTGTTCGAGAGTTGGGCGTTCACGCGGAGATTCTTGTCGACGAAGGTGATGCCGCAACCATTCTGCTCGATGTCGCACGAGTAAAAGAGGCTGGTTTGCTGGCGATAGGCCGTCGCGACGGCGGCTGCGACGGCCTAAACGACGACGCAAATGCCGTCGTCCGGCACGCGCCGTGTCCTGTCGTAAGCGTCTGACTGCTGCGCGGCAGATTTGCGTGGTCTTGCGCAGGTTGCGTTGTGTTACTTAGCTCAGCTTTCAGGCTCGCTCGCCTCGACTCCACTAGCTGCCGAGATGAACTCCAACTAGCGCGAGTCCGGCGACGATCAGGGCTGTGGCTGCCGATTTTGCCGCCAAGATCCTGCCGGTGAAATCCTCTTTGAACCAGTCCGGCCGGATTAAACTGATTGCGAGCGCACCCACAAAGATCACCATATAACGTACGCCTGAGATCGCCTCTACAATTGCGGGGCTCGTGCGGCTGATGGCATAAACCACAAGGAATGAGCCGATTCCCGCTATTAAGCGGTTCGTCGTGTAGGACAACTTACGTTTGGGAGCCGCTTGCTTGGATCGCTCAAAGACCTGTTTGCGCCAGGATGGCGGGATCAGGAGAGCAAGAGACGCGGCGAACGTTCCCATCGTGAAGAACACATATCCGGTAACGAAGCTTGAGTTATTAAAAGCAATCTTCTGTAGCACGTCCGCCGTTCCGAACGCGATCGAAGCGATCAGTACTGCAGGCAGCATCTTTTTCTTCGGGGTCTTATCGGCGAAGAACATCACGAATCCGCCTAGTGTCATGAGAATGAAGGCAGTTGCTTTTCCTCCGACAGGCTGTTTTAGGAGCGGAACCGAGATTAGGGCCGTGGCGATCGGCGTAAAGCCGCCCATCACAGCAAGTTCTTCCGACGCCTCTCCGGCTTTGAGGGCCGCGTAATAGAAATACGTGGCAATCAGATCTAGCACTCCGGCGACAAATGCTATTGCCGCGACGCTTGGCTTCGGCAATTTGAATCCAAACGGCAGAAGCGCAAGTCCGAAGATGCTGATGGCCCCCAACCAGAAGACGTATGAAACCAGATTGGTCGTCGTCCGACGGCCCAGCAGCACTTTATCCCAAAGTAACGACAGACCAATAAGGGCATGGCCCAGGATGGCCATCAATATACCGTTGTTAGCGATTGTTCTCAAGAAAGTCACCCGTGTAAAACTCGCCGCCGCTACGGGTTCCTGGCATCTGCAGGTTCCGCACGTCTACACGCCCACGAATGCAACTAACGAACCAGCGTTTCAGCGAGCCGGAATAGGGCAGACTTTGGCGCATGCAATTGGCACCTGCCAACGGCACCCGCTTCCCGGGATGCATTCGGCACGCTCTTTTCGGTGTAGCAAGTGGTCTGCGACCGAGCTCCCTTTTAGGAAGTCAAAATGCATTGCTCACCTACGAAGATCGAAGATAAATCGAGTTGGCTGGAGTAAGTGGCCGTTGCCGAGATGACGACGGGGTTAAGCCATGGCTGCACGATCCGCCAACCCAGAAGTTAACTTCTAGGACCGTTTCCGCGACAGCGAGCGGTCCTCCAATCAACGCAAGGAGGTCGATATGTCGAGAGAGGAATTCGTGGATAACCCATTCTTCGCCGGCGTGAATGAGATTCGCAGCTCATGGGGCTGGTTCTTGATCCTCGGGATCATGTTCATGCTTTTCGGCGCAATTTGTATCGTAGGCAACATCTCCGCCACGTTCGCCACAATGCTGGTGCTCGGGTGGCTGCTGATGATCAGCGGAGTTTTCGCTCTGATTCAGGCATTCCGAGTTCACACGTGGAGCGGCTTTTTCCTGTACTTTCTCAGCGCTCTACTGCGAGGATTCACCGGCTATTTGCTGGTTCGATATCCCGACATTGGCGCTGCCAGCGTCACGCTGATTCTCGCGACGTTCTTCATCGTCGGCGGGCTGTTTCGTGGAATCGGCTCGGCTATGTTGAAATTTCCCCGGTGGGGCTGGGCGACCTTCTCCGGTGTTCTGTCCGTCGCACTAGGGATCATGTTGCTTGCACAATGGCCGGTTTCCAGTGTTTGGTTCATTGGTTTTGCCATAGGCGTGGATATGATCTTCGACGGTGCGTCGTTTGTGGGCCTCGCGATGGCAATCCACACCATACCGAAAATTGGCGAATTCAAGGCAAAGCCGGCCTAGAGCCACCACTTTGCCGGTGAGCGGCGGCTAAAGGACCACAGCGCCAACCCAATGCATCCCGAAGTGGAGGGAAAGATGAAATCGATATTGCGAACTCAACCGAGTGAAAACGACAAGAAGAAACCGGATCGCCGCCAGTCGCCTTTCAATATCGGTTTCTGGATAGCGAGCTTGTTGTTTCTTTGGCTGTTTCAAGAGTTGGTCTTAGCTCCCTGGGTATCCCGTACGACGGAAATCTCCTACAGCGAGTTTAAGAACAAGCTCGGGGACCATCAGATCACCGACGTCACGATCGGCGATAGGCGGATCGAGGGCACCATGAAGGGCAAAAAGCCGGATGGGTCTGCCGCCACTGTCCCGTTCAATACGGTTTATGTAGGTCAAAGCGATTCCAAGTTGATCGAGGAGCTGCAGAATGCGGGCGTGTCCTACCGCTTTCAGCGTCCTCCAAACCCCGTCGGAACCGTGTTGCTGTCGTATGTACTGCCTCTCGTCTTAATGGCGGTGTTCTGGTCCCTCGTCGCGCAGCGGTCCGGCGGCGCCATGGGCGGAGGCCTCGGTAGTATTTTTGGCGTGTCCAAGAGCAAAGCCATCGAGGTCAAGCCGGAAGACGTCAAGGTGACCTACAAGGATGTGGGTGGAGCAGATGAGGCCATCGCGGAAATGCAGGAAATCATCCAGTTCTTAAAGGAGCCGGAGCGATTTGCCACGCTCGGTGGACGTATTCCGAAGGGCGTTCTCCTGGTGGGACCGCCTGGCACCGGTAAGACACTTCTGGCCAAAGCGACGGCCGGCGAGGCTCGCGTGGCTTTCTTTGAAACCAGCGGCTCGGAGTTCGTCGAAATGTTCGTTGGCGTGGGGGCCGCGCGTGTGCGGGACTTGTTCGAGCAGGCACGAAAGTCGGCCCCGGCCATCATTTTCATCGATGAAATTGACGCGATCGGCCAGAAACGCGGCGGCTTGGCAAGTCTGGGAGGCAATGACGAGCGTGAGCAAACGCTCAATCAGTTGCTGGGCGAGATCGATGGTTTCAAGACAGATACGAACGCGCCTGTGATCATCATGGCCGCGACCAACCGGCCTGAGGTGCTTGACCCCGCGCTTCTCCGCGCCGGCCGCTTTGACCGGCAGATTGCCATTGGCAATCCTGACCTCATCGGTCGGGTCCAGATTCTAAAGATCCACAGCAAGAACGTGAAGCTTGCGCCCGACTTCGACATCGACCGAGCGGCTCGGATCACTGCCGGGTTCAGCGGCGCCGATCTGGCAAATGCGATGAATGAAGCGGCACTGGAGGCCGCGCGCAGAAAGGCCTCCGGCGTCGCGCTCAGCGACTTCGAAACGGCGATTGAACATGTGATCGCGGGCTCTGAAAAGAAAAGCCGCGTGATGAACGCTCAAGAACGCACAACGGTGGCCTACCACGAATCGGGCCATGCGCTGGTGGCCGCTCTGGTGCCGCATGCCGAACCGGTTGCCAAGATCAGCATCGTTCCTCATAGCCGGGGCGCCTTGGGATATACGATGCAGACGCCCACCGAGGATCGTTATTTACTCACGGCGGAGGAGCTTGAGGACCGAATCGCCGTGATGCTGGGCGGCCGTGCAGCCGAAATCGTGCAGTTCCGATGCATCAGCACTGGAGCGAGCGACGACATCGGCCGCGCGACGGACTTGGCTCGGCGCATGATTACAGAATTCGGCATGAGCGACAAACTTGGGTCGGTGCGTTACGCCGGTCAACAAATGCAGTATCTCGGAAGGTCCGTTGAGGACAGTTCGCAGCTTAGCCCGGAGACACGCGAGGTCATTGACAAAGAAGTGCAGCGGCTCGTGACTGAGCAATATAAGCGTGCCCAGGACCTGCTCAAAGAGCATCATGCGGCGCTGGAAGTACTGGCGCGGCAGCTGCTCGAACATGAAACCGTGGACGGCGGCGCGATTCAGGCGGCTCTGACGCAGGAAACGGTCAGTGCCCCTTTATCCGCCCAGGTTAAGGCGCAATCGCAGGAAGCAATGGAAGCCGGGCAGTTATTGGCAAAAGTGTAGAGTCATTCAACAAATGGAGAAAGGAACCGGATCATGGAAAAGCTAGTTGTTGCGGTAGTCGATAACGAAGCGAAGGCCTCTGAAGCGTCTCAAGCGCTCAAGGAACTCGATCGCGAAGGAAGCATCTCAATTTACGCTGAAGCGGTTCTACAGAAGAACGCAAACGGCACAGTTACTTTCAAAGAGTCCGCAGACGATTTCCCGATTCGCACGGTGGCAGGCACGGCGATCGGCTCGATGATCGGGCTGCTCGGGGGCCCTGTCGGCGTGGGGATCGGAGCGGTCGCCGGCACGCTCGCTGGCGGGTTTAGCGATCTGTACCAGGTAGGGGTCAGCGCAGACTTTCTCGACGAGGTTTCGGCGAAGCTGAAACCGGGCAAGTTTGCGATTGTCGCCGATATTAGCGAGGAATGGATCATGCCTCTCGATCTGGCGATGGAGAAGCTCGGAGCGGAGTCGCTACTTCGGTCCCCAAAGGCGAGCGTGGAAGCCGCCCAACGAGCCCGAGAAATCGCCACGTTGCGAGCGGAAATCGAAGAGTATAAGGCCGAACAAGCCCATGCCCGCGCCGAGCGCAAGGCGAAACTTCAGGCCAAGATCGATAAGCTCAACGCGGAACTCGACGCCAAGCTAGAGCAGGCCAAGCTTCGGGCAGAGCAAATGAAGAGCGAGACGGATGCCAAGGTTCAGGCCTTGCACAAGAAAGCCGCGAAGGCTCAGGCAGACGTGAAGAACAGTCTCAACGCGCGCGCGCAACAGATACGGCACGATTACGAAGAAAAGGACGCCCAGCTGAGGAATGTTGTCGCGACGAAATTGAGGGCAGCCGCGGCGAAGGTGGAACAGCACGAGCCCGTGCATCACTGATCAAGCGAAGTAGTTTTTCTGGGCGGAGTCGGCTGTGGACAAGATGCTGGCGGTAATCTTTGACGACGAAAACAAAGCGTACGAAGGATCGCGCGCCCTTGCCGAACTTGACCGCGAAGGCAAGGTTTCGGTTCACGCGAAAGCTGTGGTCAAAAGGAGCGCCGACGGAACGGTCTACATACCACACGCCGAAACCGATTTCCCGCTTCGCACCTTGACAGGGACCGCTATCGGCGGCCTCGTCGGGCTCCTTGGAGGCGCAGCCGGCGTCGAAGTCGGCGCAGCCGTAGGATCAGCGGTGGGAGTTTTCGCTGACATTTGCAGAACAGGGGTGAACGATGAGTTTCTCACCTCTGTCCTGCACTCCTTGAGTCCCGGCAAGTCTGCCCTGCTTGCTGACATTAGCGAGGAGTGGGTCACTCCCGTGGACGTGCGGATGGAAGCATTGGGCGGAGTCGTCTATCGGACCACCAGGGAACATGCTAAGCAGGAGCAGCTGGCTAGTGAGCAGGCGGAGATCAGGACTGAGCTTGATCGGTTGAAAACGGAGTTCGCCGAGACAAGGGCGGATACGAAGGCTGAACTTCGGGCCAGGATCGATAAGCTGAAAGCTCACCTCAAAGCACGGTTGGATCAGATACGTCAGGAGCATGAAATCAAGGAGGCAAAGCTGAAGGACGTCCTGGCGTATGCGCACGAACAGTTGGTAATTCATGAACGGGAAATCCAGGGAATCCGGATATTGGACCTGCATGGTCATATTATTGCCGGCGCTTCGGAAGCTCGGCTGCGCGAACGGATTACTGCATTGACTGAGTCCGGTGCCGTAAACGTCATCCTCAACTGCGACAGGGTAATGGATATCGATGTGGACGGCCTCACGTCTCTGGCGTGGTGCTCCGCCATGATCCGATATTCCGGCGGAGCATTAAAGCTTTTGAAGGTCCGCTGGGATCACATGGACCTGATCGCGCGCGCCGGGCTTGACAAAGAATTCGAGATTTTCAGCGACGAGGGTTCCGCGTTGAACAGCTTTTTTCCCGAGCGCGCCGTTCCGACATTCGATGTTCTTGAGTATGCAAAACAGCAAAGAAAAGAGGCATCGGATCGTGTGACCTGAGTGCGCAATTATGAGCCACGGATCTCCCATGGAATTCCTGAAAACAAGGGCGGCGTCTGAGAACACGAAAGCGACCGGCAAGGTTGAGTTTCATGGCCGGATAACCGTGGAGAACTCCGGCGAAATGCGGTCCGCACTGCGTAAGGCGCTGCGTGGTAAGCCGCCGGTCTTGCACGTGAACCTCTCCGACGTCTCTTACGTTGACACGTCTGGGGTGGCCACTCTGGTGGAGGCGGCGAGGATCTGCCGAAAGCAGCGTGGCCAGATGATCTTGGAAGGACTGCACGATCAACCGCGGTATCTTCTTGAAATCACGCATCTCGATCATTTGTTCGATATCGCGGGCCCCGAGGTTGGCAAATGAAGCTTCTCGAACGGATCGGAAGTCGCGTGATCGAGGGCCTGGCGTACGTCGGCGGACTCACTATGCAATTTGCCGAGGGGGTGCGAGCCATCCCGCATGTCCTTCCGATTCGTGGGAAGCCCAGACGCTGGCGAACAGCCATGCAGCAAATGGTCGCGATTGGAGTGGACGCGCTTCCCACAATCGCGCTCATGTCCGTTTGCATTGGATTCATCCTGGCGATGCAAATCGGCTCTGAACTCCGCCGTTGGGGCGCATTGCAGTATGTCATGGATACGGTGGCGATTGGGTTCACACGCGAAATTGGCCCGCTCTTGACGGCGCTTGCCTTGAGTGGCCGGTCAGGCTCTGCGTTTTCGGCAGAGATCGGAACCATGGTGGTCACCAGTGAGATCGACGCACTACGAACCATGGCAATTGATCCGATCGAATTCGTCCTCACCCCGAAGTACCTAGCGGCGATGATCGTGATCCCATGCCTCACCGTGATGAGTAACGCTTTCGGAATTCTTGCCGGATCGGCTTACATGTACATCGAAACGAAGATTGGCCTGAGCATGTATCTCGATTACATCTATAACTCGATTGACATGCGCGACGTCGTGAGCGGGTTGCTGAAGAGCCTCGTCTTCGCGACCATCATTGTGCAGGTCGGGTGCAGAGAAGGTTTCAAAGTCAAGGGCGCGGCGGACGCGGTCGGTCGCTCCACCACATCCGCGGTAGTGCGGTCTACGTTTTTGGTCATTCTCGCGGATGCCTTCTTCACAGCCATCTTCTATTTAGTGCGGAAGGATTAGCGCATGGCAGCCCCCATCATCTCAGTCGACGGGTTGACGGTTGTCTACGGAGGCAAACGTGTATTGGATCAGGTCAGCCTCGAAATTGAGCAAGGTGAGGTGATGGTGCTGCTTGGCGGCAGCGGCTCCGGGAAAACGACAATGTTGCGGCACATCATCGGGCTGGAGCGGCCTACCTCAGGAACAGTGCGGGTTCTGGGGACCGACATAAATCGCTGCTCTGAAAAAGAGCTGAAATCGATACGACGCCACATGGGCGTAGCTTTTCAAGAAGCTGCGTTGTTCAATTCGATGTCGATTGAAGAAAATGTCAGTCTTCCGGTGCGGGAGTTAACCACGTTGGCGGATCCGATTATCGAAATCATGACCTACATGAAGCTGGCCGCCGTGGGTTTGGGTGAATCGGGCAAACAGATGCCGCGAGAGCTTTCGGGAGGCATGAAGAAGCGCGCGGCTGTCGCGAGGGCGACCGCGCTCGATCCCGAAATTCTCGTTTTCGATGAGCCATCCGCGGGTCTAGATCCGATTGTCGCGGCCGGCTTGGATGACCTCATCCTACTGCTCAAGCGCGTTTTTAACATGACGATGTTGGTCGTAACGCACGAGTTGGCAAGCGCGTTCAAGATTGCCGACCGCATCGCCATGCTATATCAGGGCTCGCTCCTCGCCGTAAAGAGTAAGGAGGAATTTCGCGCCGACTCGAATCCGCGCATCCGGCAGTTTCTCGACCGGCAGCCGGACGCAATCGGCACCAGTACGGTGGCACAGCAGCGGCTTGAAGAACTTGCAGGCATCTCGGGAGCCAAGACGTGAAGACTGAAGCCAAGGTCGGATTGTTTGTCGTCGTCAGCGCCGCGGTGCTGCTTGTCAGCGTCTATCGCATCAGCACCGCAACCATCCGGGGCGCACACGTCTCCTATAAGACTTACTTCCGTTATGCGGGGGGACTGCAACCCGGTGCGGACGTTCTGTTTGGTGGGATTAAAGTCGGCAACGTAACCGCGGTGCAGCCTGATGCGCAGGACCCAACTCGAATCGAGATTCTCATGGATGTCAAGACCGGCACTCCATTAAATGCCAACTCTGTGGCAAAGCTCGGTTCGGTAACGCTGGTAACCAGTCCCGTGATCTCTGTCAGCACGGGATCGAACGATGCAGCACGCATACCGCCGGGCGGCGTCATCCCCTCGCAAGAAACGGTCAGCGTGGACGACATGGAACGAAAATTTGCGACTCTGGCAGATTCCGCGCACTCAGTTCTGAGTTCGGCGGAAAAAGATATGAATGATGTAACCGGTGACGCGCGCAAGCTGATCGCAAACCTGAACCAGATCACGGGAAAACCGAATCAGCAGCACATTCAGGCGATACTAGACAACGCGGATGCAACGATTGCGCGACTGTCGCCGAAGGTCGACCAGATTACCGACCGAATTCAAAAGGTAGCGGATGACGCCGACCAAGTAGTCGCAAAAGCGGGTACGGTGATGGATAATGCGAATGCCACGGTCGTTAATGGGAACCAGACGGTCACGGATCTCCGCGAACCGCTTCAGAAGGACCTTGCCGATTTGAGCAAGACGCTGGATCAGGCTCGGGGCCTCTTGGTCGACTTTCGAACTTCGATGCGGGCCAAGGATCAGGACTTCACCTACACCCTTGAAAACATCCGGGCAGTTACTGACAACCTCAATGAACTCACAGACTCGCTGAAGCAGCGTCCGTGGAGCCTGATCAGAATCAGACAGCCGAAGGACCGAAAGATCCCCCAGGAAGCGAGCACGCAACCATGAAGACTGTGGCAAATACGACGGTTTTTGCGTTGGCGCTGCTTGCGCTGGCTGCTTGCGGGGGCAAGATCCTGTACCCGAAGTATTACTCAATGGAGATTCCGGCACCGCCGCCGCATTCTGTGAACGCTCGCGTGCTCGGCACGGTCGCAGTACGACGGTTCGAGAGTGCGCCGTACATTCGGCAGAAGAAAATCGTCTACAGACCAGTTCCCGAAGAGATTGGCTTCTACGAATATCATCGATGGGTGAATGATCCGGCAGAAATGGTAACCTCGGCAATGATCGAATCGCTGCGCTCCTCGGGATTGTTTTCGTCGGTCACGCCATACGACGCCCAAAACCAGCAGAACTACCTTATGGCTGGTCGCCTCGAACGGCTTGAGGAAACCGATTACGGTGGCAATGTCAACGTCACGGCGAAACTCTCCGCCGAGTTAGTCAATCTGCGAACTGGCAGCACGGAGTGGACCGGCAATGCGGCTCAGACCTTGAAAGTCGATGAACGCAGTGTCAACTCCGTCGTGATCGAGCTCGGCCGTGCTGTCCAAAAGAGTATTGATCAGATCATCACGAGTTTGGGTCAGCAAACCCAGTAGCTGACGAATCCTGTTTATGCATGGTGTACCGGCTGGTGATCAAGGCCAGCAAACCTCTGGGCCGGACGACATCAAGGCATTTCACGAGAAAGTAGTCATGAATCGCGTGGGTCAGGTGCGGACTGCCGCGATGCTCAAACGGGCAGGTATCGGGGCACGCGATTGTCTGTTCTGACCTGGGATACAGCCGGGAAAGCCGTTCGTCTTCTTGTATTCCCTTCCTGCGCGACGTCGTGCTCACGCCGGATATCTACGAACCGGCGCTCAATCCGCTTTACCGTGACGTGCTACAGCACTACGGTGCCACCGCGCTTCCATGCAGGGTTGCAGCACTCGGATCGCAAAGGTAAAGTCGATGGACACTTCATTTCAGGTGTCCATTGATGGCCGGTTTTGGGTGTCCCCCGAGGTTCACGCGAAGAAGACTCCGGTCAAAGGGCAGCGTTTCGAGAGCTTGGAGGACGCGCAAGCGTACCTCGATCGCTGGGAAGCGCACAGAGCCGACACGCGCATTCGCTCCGGCGCCCCGAGATCGTCGTACCGGTCGATGAGTATGAACTGGTCTGAGAGATGCGGCTGTGGTTGCACCCGCGACTCCGGCCGGCTCTGGCGCCGATCGGGGGAAGATCGTATTTGTCCTAATTAGCTATAAGCTGCACAAGCCTTAAGAGAATTTCGCAGCGTGCGGAGTCTCACACCTCGGGCAACGTAATGCCGAGCCGCTGCGCCACTGTTTTAGGAGGCCATGTTCGGTGAACACTTGCCGTGCTTTTGTGAGTGTGGTGTCGGTCGCCGGTATGGATAGAACCTACGGATAGCATACACAATTGGAATCAATGCTCTGGACAAAGATCAACAAACCAAAGGGCGATGTTAATTCGCCATCCGTACGCAACTAGTACGCGGAAATTCGCAACTGACTGAAATCAATGGAATGGCTCCCCGGCATGGATTCGAACCACGATTGCCTTAAGCAACGCAGAATCTGTAAGTTGCAGACTCTTTAATGGTCTAAAATGCCGCATTGGACCAGAAAAACCAACACTCGTACGTAACTCGTACACGGAATCGTGGTCGGGCACAACGGGATTCTGCCGGCATGGGCGAGCGGCTTCCATCGCTTATGGGCAGTCCCGATCATACCCGAATTCAAGATCGAAGCGCGTTTCCTTCCTGCCGCCGAGTTCGATCCAGGCTTGGAGACTTTGCGAATTAGTGGGGAAGGCCGCCTATGCGGCGGCCTCGGTAGACTCGACTTTCGCCACGCGGTCGAGGCCTGCGATTCGGTGCACACGGATTTCAGTTACATGTTTCTTCGCGCCGTCTCTGTCGACGAAGTCCCGCGTCTGGATCTCGCCGACGATTTGGAGGTGGGCACCCTTGGTGAGTGTAGCCGCATATTCGGCAGTCTTGCCAAACACCACGCAGCGATGCCAGGTGGTTCGCGGCTCGCGGTCTCCCTTCTCACGGTTCTTCCAGGTCCGCTTAGTCGCGAGTGAAAGTACCGTCCGCGTCGAGTTATTTCGGGTGGTACGGGATCCCTGGGAGCAGCCCGCCGTCGAACGAGTTTGACTGAGAGCTTTTACATCGAGTCGCTACTATTGCAATGGTCTGCAGTGTACCAGGAAGGCAAGAATCGAGTGGAGCTATCCGGCCAGAATTCGGATCGTCGTCGTGAACCCAGATTCTCGATAGGCGCACAGGCCATCTTGCGCCGTAGCGATAGCGACGAAACGTACCCGGCGTTGACAGTCAACATAAGCTCAAGCGGCCTGCTACTCAAGCTCATGGGAGCATGTCCCTTCGAGGTCGGTGACCACGTTGTTTGCGAGGTTGCCTTGCCAAATTCCCCGAACGAGGCATTGGCAACGTGGGGGATCGGCCACGTCGTCCGCGTAGACGAAACCAGAACAGCCATTGAGCTTCGATCCGGCATTTTTCCGCCCGATGGTGACTCCCTTTTCGATCTCCCCGCCCACCGAAAGACCAGCGATTCCTCCTAAAACGCGCAGCCGATCCCGCCGATATTAAAGACGTGTCCTGGCAATTGCGACATAGAATCTGAAATCCGGCAGCGTCGAGTGACGGACCATGGGGATGTCGCCAAAACTAAACTGCGACAAAAGCTTCCAAAAACCACTAGATAAGCGTTACTTCAGTTTTTTCAGAGTCAACCAATTCCGAATTGAGATTAGGAGAACTATCGATGCAGACAGGGATAGGGGAACCGAAGGTGAACGGTTCCGCAACGCCGATCAGCCGCTTGGCAACGAATCGACTCGCACCTCAGCGGACCGCGCCGGTTCCGCCCGCTTCCAAGGCTAACGTACACACGGCCGATGACGCCTCTCAAAACCGCCTCGCTGCCAAGAAACTCGCAGAGGAAAAGGCACGCGCCCGCACGCTTGCCCGCGCGCAGGCCGTGGCTGAGAAGCTCTCAACCGCGACAGAGCAGGTGGCCAGCGCCATCGCCGAAGCGAACAGCGCGGTGGTCGAACTCGAAAAGACCATGCATTCCATTGCTTCGGGAGCCGAAGAGGCTTCCACAGCGGCAGAGGAATCTCGGGCTGCGATCAATCAGATCGAAAAGGCTTCCGACACCGCGAACGGACGGGCAGATGGTGCTCTGCAAAAAGTCAACGAGCTGCAGACGCTCGCCAAGACAGTGTCGGCCGACATCGATGAGCTGATCAAGGGTGTGACCGAATCCGCCCAAGCAAACATCGAGTCCGCAAAGATGGTGGCGGAACTCGAACGGCAGTCTGAGGAGATTGGCAAGATTGTCCATGCCGTGGCGCGCATTGCCGACCAGACTAATCTTTTAGCCCTGAATGCGGCAATTGAAGCAGCCCGGGCAGGAGAGCACGGAAAGGGCTTTGCCGTCGTAGCCGACGAAGTCCGCAACCTGGCGGAAATGAGCGAGAAGAGCGCGCGTGGCATCCAGGAAGTGGTCAACGAAATTCAAAATCAGGTAAAAGTAGTCGCCGCCGATACGGAAACGGCCGGCAAAAAGAGCCGCGAAGAGATTGAAAAAGCCAAAGTGATCACCAGCGATCTGGTGAAGGTCAACGCCGACTTTGCCGCGATCCAGTCCGGCTGTGTGGAAATCCGCAAGAACGCCCAGGAGTCGCTGGTAGGAGCCAAGCAATACCTCAAAGGGGCCGAAGAGATTGCCGCGGCTTCAGAAGAGGCCAGTTCCGGGTGCCAGGAAGCCCAAAAGTCAGTGCAGGAGCAGTCCAAGGCATACGCCGAAATGAATGACGCGGCGCGATCTTTGGCGGAGATGGCCGAGTCACTGAAGACCTCCACGAACGCACAAAAATCGGCGGAAGAACTGGCGGCCACCGCGGAAGAACTTTCCACGAACGCCGAAGAAGTAAAGACCTCGTCGGGACAGATTTCCACCGCAATCGAGCAGATCAACAAGGCAGCTAGCATACAAGCGAAATCCGCCGAAGCATCAAACACACTTGGAGCGCAGCTTTTGCAGGCCGCGAAGATAATGGTGGAAAACGGTGAGCTGGGTGCGCAGAAAGCCGAGGCTATCGCGAAGTTGCTCGCTGATAATAAGCAGAACGTGGATCAATTGATCGTCAACATCGGCAAAGCGGCCGATGCCTCCCTCGAGTCGGCCAAAAACGTGCTCGAACTCGAAGAGCGCACGCGACGCATCGACAAGATCGTGGACGCGATTGTCATGGTCACAGTCCAGACCAAGATGCTGGCGGTCAATGGCAACGTGGAAGCCGCGCGGGCCGGGGAATATGGCAGAGGCTTCTCGGTGGTGGCGGGGGACATTCGCTCCTTGGCCAATGAGAGCAGCGAGAATGCCGACCGCATCAAGGACCTCGTGAAAAATGTCCAGGGACAGATCGCCAAAGTCGCCAACGACATTCAGATGGCAGGGAACAAGGCTCGGCAAGAGGTGGAGAAGGCGAAAGCGTCCACCAGCAACCTGGAGCTGATTACCAAGGAGTGCGACGTTATCGTCAGCGGCATCAAAGAAGTGTCCAAGGGCGCCACCGAGTCCCTGGCCGCATTGGAGCAGGCCGGAAAGGCCAGCCAGCAGATCGCCAGTGCCGCCGAAGAGACCGCCCGCGCCAGCACCGAAGCAGCCGGAGCTGCGGAGCAGGGGCTCAAAGCCGCGCAGGAGATCGCTCAGGCAGTCGAGGACATTGCATCGCAGGCAGACGAACTGCAGAACGGGTAAGTTTTCGCTCCCGGTCGAAAGGAGAAAGAAACCCTATGCAGAACCAAACAATGCAAGACCGCGCCGCTTCGAAAGAGGAAAGCCAACTCGTCACGTTCCTGTTGAAGGACGAGGAGTTCGGCTTCGACATCATGTCGGTGCAGGAGATTATTCGCCTGCCCAAAATGGCCAAAGTCCCCCGGACGCCCCCTTACGTGGAGGGAATTGCAAACCTTCGCGGAGTGGTCCTCCCGATCATTGACATGCGTACACGCTTCGGCATGGAACGAGCGGAGGAGACAGACCGAACCAGAGTCCTTGTGGTGGACATTGGCGGAGTGAAGACGGGGCTACGCGTGGACCGCGTTCAACAGGTGACGCGCGTGCAGCGTAGCGACGTCGATCCGCCGCCGCCTGCCATCCGCGGAACCTCGGCGAATTACCTGGAGGGAGTGGTCAAGCTGGATAACGGCCAGCGAATCATCATGTCCCTGAACGCCGCGCAAGTCTGTCATATCGACGACACCACTCGGAGAACCGAAACGACGGCGATGGGGGGCAGCGGTGGGCCGGCAGCCGAAACCGCCGGGTCCGAAGCGGGCGCGGCCGACGGCATTGCCCAGATGGTGACATTTCGAATTGCGAAAGAAGAATTCGCCTTCGAGATGAAGCATGTCCGGGAGATCCTAAGGGTCCAGGCGCCGAAGCAAGTTCCAGACGTCCCGGAATACGTCTTGGGCGTTCTAACGGTGCGAGGGCAGATCCTACCCATTGTAGATCTCCGCCGCCTGCTGCATCAGCAGTCCCTTGCGGATGAATTCTGTGGAAGCTGCCGTGAAATCCGCGAATCCTACGAACGTTGGACGGAACGGTCGGGGGGAAATCAATCGGGCCGCACAGATCTGTCCGCGCCGGAACGTCTGAGGGCTTGGATCAGCGCAGCCAACAGTTCCAGCCAGGTCCTTATGGAGACCCTTTCCAAGGTTCGGGGCTTCAACGAGCGGACGATCAAACTAGTGCAGAGTCATGCTCCAGCCGAAGAGATCGACGCCAGTGTGTCGGCGGTCATCGCCGGCCTGCAGGATTTCGAACGCGAGGTGGCAGCCAACATCCACGAGGATCAACGCATTATCGTTGTGGATGCCGGCGGATTCGTCCTCGGATTGGTGGTCGATCACGTGAACGAAGTCCTGAACGTGTTGCGCAAGCTGCTCGATCCGCCTCCCATGGTCACCTCCGCCGGGGGATTGGAATTGGAGGCCGTCGCGAAACTGGAGGACGGCAACCGCCTGATCATGCTTCTCGACGTGGCGAACCTGATGCGGGATCAGAAACTTCGCGAAATCCAGACCGACTCAAGTGGTGAGGCTGCCAAGGACACCCAAACGGATGCTGAAAATACCGATGCTGATCAGGAGCGGAGCGAACTGCAACTGGTGACGTTCCTGCTCGGCGGCGAGGAGTACGGCGTACCCATATCTCAGATTCAAGAAATCGATCGCTTGTCCAAAATCACCAAAGTCCCGAAGGCCGCGCAGTTCGTCGAAGGTGTTACCAATCTGCGAGGTGAAGTGATACCCGTTCTGGACACTCGCAAGCGATTCGACCTCGAAACCAAGGCATCCGACGATCGCTCGCGAATCATCATCGTAGAGCTGGGCGGCGTCAAGACGGGTCTGATCGTGGACTCGGTGCGCGAGGTGCTGAGCCTTCCGAAGAAGGATATCGCGCCTCCTCCGGAGGCGATCCACTCCGGTATTGACCAAAAATTCATCTCGGGGATCGGAAAGGTCGACTCCGGGAAGCGGATGGTGGTCCTGCTGGACGTTGAGAAGATCCTCTCCAAGACGGAGCAGGCGGAACTGGCGGAGCTTCCAGCGAATTAGACCAAACCGGCTGGGCGTGTCGTAAGAAGACGTCCAGCCCCCACAAAATCCTAATGAGCTCGATTCGGGTGCTGGTGGCCGATGACTCGGCCCTCATGCGCCAAACCCTCAAGCGTGTGATCTCCGCCGAACCCGGCATGGAAGTTGCCGGAATAGCCCGCGACGGAGAGGATGCCGTCGCCAAGGCGCGCGAGTTGCGGCCGGATGTCGTCACTATGGACATCAATATGCCCAAACTCGATGGGATCACGGCTCTCCAACTCATCATGGAGGAGAAGATCTGCCCGGTAGTGATGGTCTCCTCGCTCACTCAGCGTGGTGCGATGACCACTTTCGAGTGTTTGGAACTGGGGGCTTTTGACTTCATCGCAAAGCCGGACGGGACGGTTTCGTCAGACCTGGGATCTGCCGCGGCGGAACTCGTCTCGAAGCTACGAGCGGCCGCCGCCTCCGGCGTGCTGCAGCGGGTCCGCAAGAATCGGGCGCGGCGTCTGTCCTCGCGGGAGCGGGTGGAGATTCCAGTCGCGCGCTGGCAAAGTACCGGCCCCGTAGCGGTGGCGATAGGGATTTCAACCGGCGGTCCGGCCACCTTATCTGAAGTCCTTCCGCTGCTACCTGCTGACCTTCCCGCCAGTGTCTTTCTCGTCCAGCATATGCCGGCTTCGTTCTTGACCGCGTTCGCCCGCCGCCTGGACGAGCACTGCCCGCTAAAAGTGTTTGAAGCGCGCGCGGGTATGGCCGTAGAGCTCGGGCATTGCTATGTGGCCCCGGGCGGACTGCATCTTTGCCCCCACCGTAAGTCGACCGGAGAGATCGTAATTCGCACACCCGCACAGCCTCACACGCTTTTTGTCCCTTCCGTGAATGTAATGATGCAGGCGGTGCTAGAGGTGTACGGAGCAAATACCGTCGGCGTTTTGATGACCGGGATCGGCGATGACGGCGCCGACCAGATGGTGAGAATCCGCCAGGCGGGCGGCATAACGATCGCCGAAAGCGAAGAGACCGCGGTGGTTTATGGTATGCCGCGGGAAGCCGTAGAGCGCGGCGGGGCCGAAATTGTCTCTCCGCACTACGAGGTGGCTCAACAGATCGTGCAGGCAGTGGGAAAGGTGGGTGCTACCAAATGACCGACATTCGTGACTGTATTGAAAAGCTCGCGAGTAGCGACGAGGCGGACCGGATTTATGCTGCCGAGGACATCGGTTACGCCAACCAGTCCGCCGGTGTTCTTCCCCTGCTTAGGAGGCTTCGCGAGGAGCCATCCCGCGCGGTAAAAGAATCGATCTTCGCAGCCCTGCTTCAGATCGAGGATGACGCGGTAATTGAGGGAGCGCTGGAATTGTTGGACAGCGACGATTCATTTCTCCGCAACCAGGCAGTGGAATTGCTGCAGGCTCTTGGCAACAAAGCGTTGCCGTACCTGGGTCAGGCGTTCCAGGAAGGAGATCGTGACAGACGGAAATTCGTCATTGACGTGATTGCTCGACTAACCGACCCAGCGGCACGCGATCTCCTCGCTCTCGCGTTGAAGGACGCAGACCTTAATGTCGTAATAACGGCCGTCGAAAGCGTCGGCAATACTCGCCAGTGCCAGTTTCGCGAGCAGATCGAGAGTTTGATATCGCCGGACGCACAGCCGATGGTTCTCAGTGCGTGCCTCGAGGCGCTTACGCACGTCGGAGATAGCAACTCCGTGAGCGCCGTTCACAGCTGCTTTGGAAGTATCGAGTCCCTTCCCGCGTTCCTTCGGCCTTCGTACCTCAAGCTAGTGGGAACCAAGGGCGGACCGCAGCACCTTGCCGAGATCGCGTCCTTGGCCGGCATCCAATCTCTCGACGGTGCCGTGTTAAACGCCATGACGTCGCTACGAAACCGGTACCCGGAAATATCGCTCCCCTCGGGGCTGGCACAGCCGTTGATGGATATGGCCCGCAGAAATCCAGGCCCTCTGGCGTACCAGGCAGTGCGCCTTTTGAGCGGCCTCATCGACAACCGAGACGTTTTCGAGTTCCTGGCGCACTGTCTGGATCATTCCGACAAAGTGATCCGGATTGGCGCCATACAGGCGATGCGGCAGGCCGGAGGAGAACGGAGTGAAGCTCTCCTGTCCAGGCGGCTTGACCGGGAAACAGACGAGGAAGTCCTCCAGGCGTGGGGCGGCAAGAACGCGCAATGATGCAACTTTCCACGGACCACTTCGACAAACTCGCCCAGCAGATCTACCAGCGGTTGGGCCTTCATTTTGAAGATAAGAAGACCTACTTCCTGCAGAAGCGAGTCGAGAAACGCATGGAAGCCCTGGGATTCCATGATCCCCAGGAATATGTGTTTCTGCTCTGCTTTGCCGATCCCGAAGGAACGGAGATGCAGGCTCTTGCCAACTTGATTACCACCAACGAAACATACATGTTTCGCGAATATGAGCAACTCGAGGCATTCGCAAACTGCTGTCTTCCCGAAGTGTTGTCCGCTAAACAGTCACGTGGTGAGCAGCGGCTTCGCATCTGGTCGGCGGGCTGCTCATCAGGAGAAGAGGCTTATACGCTAGCCATGATTCTGCAGGAGGTTTTTCCGCAATCGCAGTATTGGGATTGCGAAATCATGGCCACCGATATTGACGAGAACATGCTGGCCCATGCTCGGCGGGCCAGGTACTGGTCGAGGTCCGTCCGCGATGTTCCCGCCCAGTATATAGAGAAATACCTGATCAAGGAAGGCGAGAGTTACTTGGTTCGCCCCAAAGTCGCATCGCTCGTGCGGTTTGCGCATCTCAACCTGCATGACCGCATGGCGATGCGAGCGATGCGGGACTTCGATTTCATTTTCTGCCGCAACGTTCTGATCTATTTTGACGACCATTCGAGAAAAGCGGCCGTTGATAACTTCTACAATTCGCTGAACCGCGGCGGCTACATCTTTCTAGGCCACTCTGAATCTGTAGGCCGCATATCGAGCGCGTTCAAGTTGAAGAGGGTTGAAGACCACCTGGTTTATGCCAAGGAGTAAAGGAGCATGAAGAAAAGAATCCTTGTCGTGGACGATTCCGAGTTTGTACGGAACTACCACTCACACATTCTCACGCAAGCCAGTTTTGATGTACTTACGGCGGTAGACGGGAACGACGGCTTGGAGAAGCTCTACATGCATCCCTGCGATCTGATCCTGACCGATATCAACATGGGGCGTATGGATGGATACGAGTTCATTCGCCGTGTGCGGGCTGAGCGCCAGTACGAAGATCTGCCGATCATCATCATTTCGACCGAGGGCGATAAGGCCGATAAGATGAAAGGTTTCGAAGCGGGTGCAAATCTGTACATCGTCAAGCCTTCCGAGCCCGCGGTGATGATCGAGAACATTCGTCTCGTGCTGTCCATTCAATGAGGTCCTGGAAGCTTCGATATGCCCTACACGATTCAAACAAAGGACAACACGCTCGCTCTAGAGCTCACAGGCGGAGTGACGGCCCGTGACGTAGGCGACATCAGCGGGCATTTGGCTCCTTCATTGAAGGGTGAACTTACTGTTGTGGTCCATACCCGAGAGCTGGAAGACATCGACACGAGTGTTTTGCAAATGCTGGTCTCAGTGCGCAAGACCGTGACCGCTTTGCTGTTTGAGAATCCATCGGAAGCCTTCGTGACTGCGGTCGACCGGTGTGCGTTGAGGCGTGAACTGTTAGCGGACTCGAAGGAGGCGGCGTGAAACGAGTCATGACCATTGATGACTCTCCGAGCCTTCGCCAGATGGTGGCCCTGACGCTGGAGAGCGCGGGCTACGAAGTGACTGAAGCGTGTGACGCCAAGGACGCCCTGGCCAAGTTGAGCGGCCGCGAATATCATCTGTTTCTCACGGATTTGAATATGCCTGGGATGGACGGCATTGAACTGACCCGCAAACTGAGAAGCATGCCTGAATATAAGTTCGTTCCGATCGTTCTGCTGACAACGGAGTCTCAGCAGGAAAAGAAGATGCAGGGTAAGGCGGCCGGCGCTACCGGTTGGATCGTGAAGCCGTTTCAACCTCAAGACCTGCTTGCAACTGTCAAACGGGTGGTGCGATGAGGAGTCGGCGCGGACGTTGCCGGCCGGCAGCAGTTTGCACACCGGCTGATCCCGCGCTGCGTGTCAGACGAAGCTTTGGAGCGGGCCCGCAATGAGCATCGACATAATGGAGCGCATGCGCGCCTCCTTTCGGTCCGAGGCCCTGGAGCTTTTAGCCGAACTTGACGCAGCGCTCCTGACCCTCGAGTCGGAGCCCGAGAACGGCGACTTCGTTCATCGCGTATTTCGCGCGATTCATACCATCAAAGGTTCGGGCGCAACCGCGGGTTTTACGCACCTGGCCGCCGTTGCACACAAAGCGGAAGAGGCATTCGATCTTGCCCGATCCGGGCGCCTGGCAATCAGCGGAGCGCTTATCGATTGCGGCCTGAAGGCTTGCGATGTGTTGCGCGCCATCCTTGGCGCCGAAAACCCCGACGCAGAGTGTCCCGGCGAGCAGGAAGTGGCTCGAGCGCTCTCCGGACTTCTGCCCAAGACGGAATCGAAGCCGGATCATGATACCGCGGCAGCTGTAGATGGCACTTACCACTCTGGGCAGACGGCTTTCGAAGTCGTGATTCGCCCTCACCGGGATCTGTTCTATTCCGGTACGGATCCGATCACACTTCTCGACGAACTTCGCGGGCTCGGGCAAGCCCACATCACCGCTCATACAGAAGGCGTTCCCCTCTTCTGCGACCTGGAGCCGGAGTCCTGCTATCTCTGGTGGGAAGCGAGGCTGGTCACGGATCGAGGGCAGGATGCGATCCACCAGGTGTTCAGCTTCGTTGAAGACGAGTGCGAGCTGTCGATTCGATTGCTTGAAGATCAGTCTTCCGCAGTGGCGCTGTTGGGGGCCATTCCGGCGGAATCCCTGGAACTCTTCACGATCGAGTGTCAGGAGCATCTGGAAACAATCGAGAGCCAGGCTCTGGCGCTCGAAACCGATAACTCCTCACGGGACAGTCTGGACGCACTGTTCCGAGCGGTTCATAGCATTAAGGGCAACGCCGGGCTATTGCTGGGGCAAGTACCGGCGTCATCTCTTGCGTCTGACCACCCTTTGCCTATGCTGGCTCGTCTGGCGCATGCCGTAGAGTCAAAACTCGATCCGCACCGGCAGACCGGCGGGGCGCCTGTCGATTCTTCAACGATTGCCTTGTTGCTCGAAATTCGAGATGCGATGCAGGGAATGCTCGAACATCTGGCCGGGCGGTCACGCGGCTTTGTGCTTCCAACGCACCTCCTGGAACAGCTTGGACTGGGGACGAAGCCGAAATCGGGGGCGGCGTCCGAAGCGGTCGTATCGGCGTTTCGCAATACGGCTTTGCAGTGCATGGAAATCTTTGATAACTGCCTTCATCAGATGGAAGGTGGACAACCCGGACGCGCACTCTTGAAGGCTTACCAGAGAGGACTCAAGACTCTCGCCTCGGCGGCTGCCTACCAGCATCGATCCGATCTCGAAGAATCCGTTGCAGGCCAACTGCGGATTCTGGATGCCGCGTTGTGCGCCGGAGGTATTCTTAGTCCCGAGGATCGCAACCAGCTCAGAGAAGGCTACTACTCGACCCGATCCAGAATCGATGGACAATCCGGTGTCGCACCTCGAGCCGTTCAGAAGAGCACATCGGTTTTAGGAGCGTCCCGCCAGAGCTCCACTTCCTCTGCCGCCTCGACGACAATTCGCATCGACCAGGACAAGTTGGATCGGCTGATGCGAGTGGTTGGGGAACTGCTGGTCGCCAAAGGCTCATTCCCCACGCTGATCGAGAGGCTCACGGCGGGGGAAGATCGCGTGATCGTGACGCGGATGCTCAAGGATACGGGTGCAAGCGTTTCTCACATAGCCGAGGAACTTCAAGCCAGTGTAATGGCGATTCGTATGCTCCCGGTCAAGACAGTCTTCCAGCGCTTTCCACGATTGGTTCGCGACTTGGCGAAGAGTCTTGGGAAAGAAGTCCAACTGGTTGTTGAAGGCGAAGCGATTGAGTTGGACAAGACGATTCTGGAACAGATCGGCGATCCCCTGGTTCATCTGGTCAGGAACGCAGTCGATCACGGTCTGGAACGTCCGGAAGAACGGTCGCGTCGTGGAAAGCCATCCTTTGGAAGGGTGACGCTTCGAGCCAGTAACGAGGCAGGCAACGTCTTGATCGAGGTGGGGGACGATGGCCGCGGGTTGGATTCGGAAGCGCTGAAACGCAAGGCTGTGGAAAAAGGTCTCGTGACTGCCGATGCCGCATCCGCAATGTCACACGCCGAGGCTTGCCGTCTGGTCTTCTTACCGGGATTGAGCACTGCAGAGAAAGTGACCGAAGTATCCGGGCGGGGCGTGGGCATGGACGTCGTCCGCAACAACATCCGCGACCTTCAGGGAACAGTGGATATTAGCAGCGCTCCCGGTTCAGGAACCACCTTTTCCATCAAACTGCCGACCAGCCTCATCGTATCTAAAGGCATTCTTCTCGAGGCTGGAGGGCAGGAGTACATCCTGCCGCTTACCTGTATTCGCGACATGGTAAAAGTACTGGCAACGGATATTCACAATTACAGCGGGCATAGAATGACTCGTGTTCGGGGCCAGGTCTATTCTCTGTTTTCACTGGCCGAGATCTTCGGTCTGCCCATGAGAAGCGGGGAGGAACTGTCGGTAGCCGTCGTTGAGTCTGGAAAGATCCGTTACGGCTTAATTGCGGACCGTTTTCTCAGCGAAGTAGAGGTCCTGGTTAAGCCTTTGGCGGGCGGGCTGGAGCAGTGCAAAGAGTTTCACGGCGCGGCGATTATGGGCGACGGCCGCGTCGTGTTGGTCCTCAATCCTCTCCAATGTCATCGATTGGAGGCCGTAGGAGGTCGATGACCCTGGAATTGCCCAGGCTTCTCGCGAATCGTCTGCGCGCCGTGTGGGAAGGGCGCACGCGCCATGCCACAACTCTGACGCCGGACGGCGTCCGCGAACTCAGCCGCAGCCTGGAAGAGGAAAAGCAGGCTCTCGAGACTTTCACGACTTCGATGGAGGAGGAGTTCCTTCAACTGGGAGCGTTGCTGCGGAAGATAACGGTACTGGCGCGGGATGTGCAGAACCGGTCGGGTGAGATTATGGATGCCGCCGCCGGTCGCGCCGAAGACGCAGCCATCCAGTTTGCCTTTCAGTTGCTCAAGAAAGCCGAAGACTTGGTACGCGCGAGCCGGGAGCAGTACGCCACCGTGTTTCAACTGTTCGAAAAGATGCACGTGGATCTGACTCGCGTCGCGCGCGAGAGGGGAGCGTTGATGCGTACACTTTCGCCACTGGAGTCGACCAATACCCAATTTCGAATCCAGGCCTGCGCTTTCGATGAGAACACGCGAGCTCAGTTCTTCGCCCTGGCGGATGCGATTGCAGCAATTGTCAGAGACGTTCAATTGGCTGTGGGTCAGCGATTTGAGGAACTCGACCGCACGGGCCGGGCAACCAGCGAGCTCGTGGCGAACCTGACGGCTCTGGCGGCGGAACAGACCAAGGAAACAGAGCGGATGCTCGCGCAGACGCGGAGTCACCTTTCGACGCTTAACGCAGCGCTGCAGTCCTCTGAGCGCGCCGCGCAGTCGATAGCTCAGGCCGGATCGAATATCGCCGGCGGGGTCGGTAAGGTGATTGTGGCGCTGCAGTGTCAGGATATGGCCCGCCAGAAATTTCAGCACATCTGTGCGGCCATAGACGATATGCTCGGCCACCTGGCATCGGGAGTAACCGAAAAGTTCGGCGGCACGGAAGAGGCCGATTGCCGCCACTTTCTAGCCGACGCGAGCCGCGTCCAACTTGGTCAACTGCGAGGGGTTTTCGGGCAGTTGGACGAGGCGGCGCGGCAGGTGGACACCGGACTCTCGGAAGTGGACTCCGACGTCAAGTCCTTGGCCGATCACGCCGTGCATTCGGGCGCTGCGGCCCTCGACGGCAGGATTATCGACCGCGCCATTGAGAGCATCCACGCGGTGCTGGGCGTGATGGAAAAGGCGGTGAGCAGCATCAAGAAGGTGCTGGAGCTGGTAGTGAAGCTAAAGTCTACTTTCAGCGACTGCACGTCTCAGATCCTTGGCCTTGCGCTGGGCCTTCGAATGGTAGCGCTGAACGCGCAAATCTTCGCCGCACACGTGGACACCGGCGCGGCGCTGGAAGTGGTCGCCATGAACACGCGCATGATTGCGGATGAATCCATGCAACAGCTGGACGAAATCTCTGTGCGGGTGGCGGAGCTGGTCGACTCGGTGGTCGACCTGGAACAGCGGCTGGGCGACTACGCCGAGTTGGCGGAAATCGAGCAGGCGCTTCTGGCCGACGAGGCGCGCGAATCGGAGAACAAGCTCCGGGCGCTGGAGCAGCACTTGAGAACCGCACTTGCGGCAATGGGGCCCATGGAGAAGGAACTCGCCGAAACGATACAACATGCGGTTCGGTCCATTCGTTTTCCTGAGGCCGTAACGGAAGAAGGATCGCGTTCGACCGGTCTATTCGAGCAGATCGCAAGCCGATATTCCGATTCGAAGGTCATCTCGCACCGCAAAGTGCAGGAGCTGAAGCGTAATTACACAATGCAGCACGAAAGAGCCGTTCACGAATCAACCGTATCGATCGAAAGCATGCCCGCGCAAGAGGTGGACGGTGAGGCGGATAAATCTTCCGATCCCCGCCCACAATCGGAGAGTGAGAGCCCGGCGAATTCAGCGGTGCTGTTCGAAGAGTCATCGCCGCTGGAAGGCGGGGAAAACGGGGAAAGACTGGCTGACAATGTGGAACTGTTCTGAAGCGGCGTAGCGACGGGACATAAAGTGAAGGACGCCATGATGAAGAAAGAAACGGCAACTGACCCTGATGGACACGCTCTCGAAGACGAGAATGCCCAGTTGGAGGTCGTCAAGTCCCGCCAGGAGCAGCAGATTGAAAAACTGAAGGCCGAAAACCAGGCGGTCCGCAACGAGAACACCGGGCTCCGGGCCGCGGCGCAGGCCGACCGCGAAGAAATCGATGATTTGAAACGGGCAAAACGCCAGATCCAGATTCTCAATCACGATTTGGGGACCAGAAACCATGCGCTCGAGGCATTGACGAAGGAACTGGAGTCATTCTCGTATGCCGTATCTCACGACCTGCGCAGCCCTCTCCGGAGCATCCACGGGTTCAGCGAGGCGTTGAGGCGAAGTGCTGTAGCCAAGCTTTCGCCAGAGGAAACCGCGTGGTTATTGAAGATCTCTGACGCCGCGGCGCGGATGGACCGGCTGACCGAGGACCTCCTGCGGTTGTCCAGGATTACGCGGTCACAACTAAAACGGGAGACCATTGACCTGGCGTTACTCGCGCGGGAGGTGGTTCATGAGCTTCGCCAAGGCGAACCAGATCGCGACGTTGTGTTTGCCATCTCTGACTCAATGGAGGTGCAGGCCGACCCTGTTCTGATGCGAGTCGCATTGGTAAACCTCCTTGGAAATGCCTGGAAATATACCGGGCGCCGGCCGCAAGCTTTGATCTCATTCGGAAAAGAGCGGCGGGATGACCAGGTGGTTTTTTGCATACGAGACAACGGGGCCGGCTTTGACATGGCGTATGCCTCCAAGCTGTTCGCTCCCTTTCAACGACTCCACTCGGCCCGCGAGTTTCCCGGCTCCGGAGTCGGGCTCGCGTGCGTAGCGCGAGTTATACACAAGCATGGCGGCCGCATTTGGGCCGATGCCAAAACCGGCGAGGGCGCCGCGTTCTTCTTCACAATTCCAGAGAAGCTGGACCCTGTGGAGCAAGCGAGCCTTTAGCCAAATGAGACGAGCTCAAATGACGACGAAACCAATCCTGCTAGTCGAGGACACACCGGATGACGCTGAGCTGACAGTGATGTCGCTCAAGCATTCTGGTCTTATCAATGATGTGATCGTAGCCGAAGATGGTCTGGAGGCTCTCGATTACCTCTTTGGCCAGGGCAGCTATGCCGGGCGAAATCCGGAGGACACGCCGGCACTGGTCTTATTGGATATCAAGATGCCTCGCCTGGATGGAATCGAGGTGCTGCAACGTCTTCGAGCGGATAAACGGACCAGCGTATTGCCGGTCGTGATTCTGACGACCTCAAATGAAGATATTGATCTGGTCCGAGCATACGAATCGGGAGCGAACGCATACGTCCGCAAGCCGGTGAGCCTGGCCCAGTTCCAAGAGGCGGTGCGTCAGTTGGGACTGTTCTGGATCCTCACTAACGAACCCCCCAAGACCCCCAGGTGAACGGTGTACCACGCCATTAAGCCCTTGCAAGCCCTGGTGATCGAGGACTGCGAGGACGATTACGATCTTCTGCTACTGAAGCTCAGACAAGCCGGATTCGAGCCGATGGCCATACGCGTCGAAACCATCGCGGAGGTCGAAGACGCGCTCGCGCGTCAAGACTGGCAGATCATCATCAGTGACTTCGATCTGCCCGGGTTTGACGGGCTGCGCGCGCTCGACCTGGTGCGGGCGCACACCGCCGATATCCCGTTCTTTCTCGTGTCGGGAGTCATCGACGAAGAGCAGGCCGTCGCGGCCATGAGGGCGGGAGTTCAGGACTACTTCTTTAAAGGGAAGTTGGCCCGTCTGGGCCCGGCCGTGAGCCGGGAGTTACACGAAGCAGACCAGCGGGCACAACGGCGGCAAGCACAGGCAGAACTCGATCGCGATCGGGACCTCCTGCGGCACGATCGTATCCGGTTCGTTGACGTGATGTCCCACGAATTGCGGACCCCGCTCAACATTATCAATGTGGCTGCCGGCATGTTGGCAAGGTATAGCGAACGGATGGACGCAAGCGCCCGGCAGGAACGCATCTCCGAGATCCAGGATGCGATTGTGCGAATGACACGCGTCATCGACAAGGTTCTCCTTACCAGCCGCCTTGAATTGCGCCGATGGGACCTCCGGTCGGATACGTTCGATCCGGCCGTGTGGTGTAAGGAATTCCTCGACCACGAATTCACGGACTCTGACCAAAGGCGGCGAATCCGCCTGCAAATGAGGAATCTGCCGGCACGCGTCGCCATGGACCAGCGAGTGATCGAGATCGCGCTGCAGAACCTGCTTACCAATGCCATTAAGTATTCGCCGCCCGATGCACCGGTGGAGTTAGAGGTGCGGACGGCCTCGTCCGGTGGAATCGAGTTTCTGGTTCGTGACTACGGCATTGGAATTCCGGATGCGGATATCGCCCATGTCCTCGACTCGTTCTATCGCGGAAGCAACGTCGGCGACGTGCCCGGCACCGGCTTGGGTTTGGCCCTCGTGAAAAACTGTACGGATTTGCATGGGGGGACCATCGAGATTCAGAGCCAACCAGGACAGGGGACTTGCGTCAGGATGTGCCTTGCGGATTGGCTGCGACAGGACGCATCGAGAGAACTGCCCGCTTCGCAGGCGGAGGTATTACAAGGATGAATCGAGTACTAATCGTTGAAGATGATGCCGTAGCAAGACGGCAACTGGGCCAGCTATTCCGGTTCGAGAACTTTGACGTTGCCGAAGCCGAATCCGGGGAGGCGGGCATCGCGGCCGCCTCGGATGTGGCGCCCGATCTCGTGGTCTGCGACATTATGATGCCTGGTATGGACGGGTTCGGGGTGCTAGAGGCCCTGCGCAATCGGCCTGCGACCGCCCTGACACCTTTCATTTTTCTGACGGCGAAAGCCGGCAGCCGGGATGTCCGCCAAGGGATGAACGAAGGCGCCGACGACTACATCACCAAGCCGTTCGATCCCGAAGCACTCCTCGCCTCCGCCCGCGTGAGGTTGGCGCGCCGTCGTGTCCAGTTGGAAGAAGCGGAACGGCGGGCGGCAGACACCGGCATGTTGGCCGCCGCTGCGTTGCCACGCGAAATGGAGGGTTGCCTTGGGCACCTGGAGACCCTCTCCGAAATGCTCGCAGCGAGATACGACGGCGACCGGCAAGCCGGCGAGATAGGGAAGTCCATCAAGACCGAAGTTATGCGGCTCCGGACGCTCTCCGAGCGACTGCGTCTCTACGGCGAACTTCCCAGCCTGTATGCACGGCGGTTCTCGTCTACCGGCGGCAGTATGAACGCAAGTTGTTCTATGCAGGTAGCGGCGGATACGGCCCACGCTGTAGCGAGCCAGTGGGATCGTGTCCGTGACTTGGAAATCTCCGCATCCCCGGCGAGCGTTCCTTTGCCAACGAGCACTTTGGAAATATTGGTCAGAGAACTGGTGGACAATGCGTGCAAGTTTTCGCATGTTTCGACGCGCATCGATCTCAACATCGAGCCGGAAGACGTGTTCTGGAAGATTGTAATCGCCGACCGCGGCAGAGGCATGCCACCCGAGCAGATCCGGGATCTCGGCGCATTCAAACAGTTCTGGAACGGCTCTGAACGGCCTTGCGGTCTAGGAATTGGGCTGGTGCTCGTTCAGACTCTTGTTCGGCTACATGGTGGAGAAGTTCAGATTGAAAGTCAACCAGGAGCGGGAACACGCGTCAGCGTGATGATTCCATCGGAGTAAATCATGCCTACGACCACCACTCACGATGAACTAGAACTTGCGAGGCTGCCCGTCGCCCGTATTCAGGATGTCCTTCTGAGCCGGATGGTCGTTCGTGAAGAGGGCACAAGGCTGGGTTTCGCGCCTCAGGCTTTAACTCAGATCGCCACAGCTGTTTCGGAGATTACCAGAAACGTTGTGCAGCATGCCGGTGGGGCGGGACAGGTCCGAGTACTCAAACTAGCCGAGCCTGGCCGTTGCGGACTCAAGATTACGGTGGAGGATTCCGGGGTTGGGATTGCCGACATTGATCGCGTACTCGCGGGGGCGTCTCCGGGAGCCGGTATTGCCGGCTGCCGAAAACTGATGGATGAGTTTGCAATCCGGTCTAGTGCTGGCACAGGCACTGCCGTGACGATGGTGAAATGGCTCCCGAACGCCTGAGGAGAGTTCGTATAGCAACAGGCCTGAGCCTGCTGGCGATGGTCGCGATGGCCGCCAGTGCGGCCTTGATGCGGCCCGAGTCGAGTTTAGTGTCATGGTTGCCCCTGGGAGCTGTAGCTGTTCCCCTTAATAATGGGAAACACTCCGCCGCGATCGAATGATCGGTCGAGCGTGGTTTCCTGTAAATACGGAAACGAGCTTCAATGCGCGCAGCTTTTCGAGCATCTTCCCGTTGTCGTTTGGACGGCCGAAGGATTCAGGTTTTGTCGCTCCTATTAAAAAGGGAGGCGTCTCGCCACGCCTAATCTCTGTCAGATTTGCCTTGCTGCTTCTCCCAACCCGAGTGATGAATGTGACGACCGCAACCCTGTCAGGAGAAACAAATGATCAACGATTCAATCGAGAACAGCGCGGCGGCGCAGCCCGAGCCGGCCAAGCCGAAGCGCAAGCCCAGAGCCACGAAGAAGAACAAGCCCGCGAAGAAGACGAGCCCGGCCAAGAAGGCAGTCGGCAATCCGAAAGAAGACCGCGCCAACAAGAAGGCCGGCGTGGTCGCCTTGATGAAGCGCGCCAAGGGCGCGACGTCGGCGGAAATCATGGCGGCGACCGGCTGGCAGGCCCACACGGTACGCGGCTTCGTCAGCATCCTAGGCAGCAAGGGAGGGCAGAAGATGGTTCGCATGATTGCCACGGTCCAGCTTCGGATGCTTCGCCAGGATCGCTTCATAACGACCCTTCAGCTCGCCAAGCCACACTTCCTGATTGCGCTGCGGAATGTTGTGCCATGCGCCCCGATCGCCTGCTCCACCGTGATTCGTCCGGCCGTGCGGCACAGCTGTCTCAATTGCGGCACGAATCCCCTTCAAGTTGTCCGGGAGATCGTGTGCATTCAGACTGGTCTGAACCGCCATCATGCCGCAGCCGATGTCCACGCCGACCGCGGCCGGGATGATCGCGCCCTTGGTCGGGATCACACTTCCAACGGTTGCCCCGATCCCCCAATGTCCGGCATCGCGGCGATCCACTTGAAGATAAACGGAACCTGCGCGGCATTCAGAAGCTGGTTGCGCGCCGCATCTTCCAGCGGAACTCCTTTCGTCCAGGCCTTGACCGGCACGCCTTTCTCAGGCGCAATCACGTTGTACGTGGTCTCCGACATCTTGGATCTCCTTTCCATTCTGACAACGACTAGAGGCTGCGGCGACAATCCGTCGAGAAACGTTCTGTTGCTCTACCCGGTTGAGCTAGCGTGCCTGTGAAGGCTCGCCCCGGATTCGAACCGGGAACCCACAGATTACATGTAGTTCCTCCTGCATTCGCCGCGGGCACATCACTTCGTACGGCTCACAACGGCAAGATCAGCCTATGCGCATGGCTGGCGACAACGATTGACGAGAGCTTCCCTAGCCACCTTCGCAGGCAGATCAGGAACGGGAGTCGAACCCGCTTTACTATGTACTCCCGCCGGCATTCGCCAGCTAAATCCAAGAAAGGGCCGACAAGGGTCTTGGTCGAGACGCGACATGTTGGAAGATGTAGTCCCGCCAGCATTCGGCCCCTTCCTTTTCGTTGCGCACAGCCCCACGAGCGGGCTGTGCGCTTCTTCAGACCGCCACAGCTTCGATCCGAGCGATCCAGTGATCCGCCTCGAGTTGCCCCGAAGCGAATGCCGAGATCACCTCGAACACCTGATCGGAGAATCCCCCGATGTTCAGGATGTCCGCGCGTTCGGCGGCTTGCGTTGTCTGGTTCGGCTGGATGTCCAGGCAAACCAGGCGAGCTTTCGGATTCCGTTGCCGGAACTCCGACCACTCGGCCAGCAACGCAGTTCCACGGCCGCGTCCCTGATCCACCCACGACTCGTTGTCCGAGACGAAGATGACCAGGGCCGCCTTCGCCACCCGCTCGTTCAGAAGGCGAACCGGAGCGCTGCAGTTGGTGCCGCCCCCGCCGATCGAACCGAGCCGCCGGGCGTTCGTCATCACGCTATCGCGCGAGTTCAGATCCACCGGAACAACGGCCTGCTCGAACGGCAGTACGGTTGCGGAAGGATTCTTCCGCAGTACCGATGCAGCCACCAGGGCAGCCACATCGACACACCGCACGCTGGTCGTCGAGCCACGCCGATGGCCAGTGACCGGGCTCCGCATGGAACCCGATACGTCGGGACACACTACGACGCGGCCAGGAATCGACGGTACGTTGGCGATCGCCAACTCCATCGCATCCTGCAGAGCGTCCCGCACCTCCTGAGGAACGGCCGCATCGGTGTTCTGATACGCCGTCAGCAGTTGGTACGGGAAAACGCGCGCCCGCTCGATCTCCCCTGCATCGCGCAACCGTGCCGCGATCAGGCTCGCCAGACCGGGCGCTTCGAATACGCCGTGTCGGGCGAATGTATTCAGGTTCATCCGCGTTGTCTGCCATGAAGCGTTCTTCGCAATCTCCACCCAATCCTTTTGGGAAAGCGGCAGAGCAGACAGCAGCATGAACGGGAGGTCCGGGATCTCGGACGCCTCGCCGGCCTTGAACTGTTCGAACTGCATCACCAGCTTCGGCAATGCATTCGCATCGTAAGACCGGCCGAGCATGTAGCCGTAGAACGCCTCCCGCTGTGGACCCGCCGGCTTCGGATGCACCATCTTCACGATGTCCGAAAGCGACGGACTCTGACCGGCGCTGGCGCCGAACAGAGCGTCCTCGTTACGGCTGGCGAGCCACTCGCGCACCAGCCGCTTGGGAGCGCTTCCCAGCGACTTTCGGCCAACTACTCCGGAACGAAGAATCTGGACGTACGTCCGCAGCATCCGCGCGCTGTCGATCACACGCGCGAACACAGTCTCGTGCAGACGCGGATCACGTGCAGACAGCCAGGCGCACAGCAAAGCCGGCATGTCCTTCATGAGAGACTGCTCGCGAGCATAGATGGCGATCTGCGCGACGAACCGCGGATCGACCGCGTCGCACAATTCGAGCACACGAGTCAGTTGCTCGTCCGCCGTCGCGTAGAACGTCCGTCCGAAGCAGCCGGTGGCAGCATACTGCGCCAGGGCCTGCTTGGGCGCCAGCGCGTAAGCCGGAGCGTTCTCGGAGTTCACGGTATCCGTTTGTGGGATCAGTGCACCCCGAAGAGTTGCGAATAAGGTCTTGTTTGCCATCGTTGTTCTCCTCGCTTTCGTGTTTCTACGTGCAGCCCTCTTCCCAAGACATTGGATTGGCAGGGGAGGAAAGATTTGAACTTTCGATCTCTCGGGTCAGAACCGAGCGCTTTGATCCGGGTTAGCTACTCCCCCGCATGGTGCATGACCGTCTTGGCGAAGTGGATGGGAGTCGAACCCACCTGGTCCTCATAGACAGTGAGGTGCCTTTGCCGCTCGGCCACCACTTCAAAACTTGGTATCCCGCTCGGGACTCGAACCCGAATCTGAACGTTCGTAGCGTTCTATCCTGATCCATTGGACGAACGGGACATGGCACCGGCGAGGAGAATCGAACTCCCGTCCGCTGATTGAAGGTCAGCGATCCTAGCCACTAGACGACGCCGGCAAAACGGGATCCATTGGTGGAACTGGAGAGAATCGAACTCTCGCCGCCTCGATTAAAAGTCGAGCGCCTCACCATTCGGCCACAGTTCCAAAACTTGGTGCGTTCGGTTGGAATCGAACCAACTGCCTGCCGATTAAGAATCGGCTGCTCATCCTCATGAGCTTCGAACGCATGGTGCTGGCGCGCTGGGAGTCGAACCCAGCCCATGCTCTAATCTGGAGCGAAGCGGTCTATAAGTCCGCCGGTGCACCGTACACCACGCCAGCACAGGACTTTGGCACCGAGGGCTGGAATCGAACCAACGTAGAAGGCTTCAAAGACCTTCGTCCTGCCATTGAACGACCTCGGCCTGGAGCGCCTGGCTGGATTTGAACCAGCATGTACCGCTTCAGAAGAGCGGTGCCTGAATCCCCTCGGCCACAGGCGCGTTTGCCACTCTGAGCTTGGTACCGGGGTAGAGGATCGAACTCTACTGCACCTGTTTGTAGGACAGGGGCCCTCGACCAGAAGGCGACCCCGGCATTTTTGGCTGTGGGGGCAGGATTCGAACCTGCGCATAAGCTGGTTAACAGCCAGCTGCCTTGCCACTTGGCTACCCCACAAAAAACTGGTCGGGGACCTCGGATTTGAACCGAGATTCTCTTGGTCCCAGGCCAAGCGGGTTGATCCGTTTCCCTAGTCCCCGAGATTGAAAATCTGGAGTGAGCGGCTGGGATCGAACCAGCGGCCTCGGGCTTCGGAAACCCGCGCTCTCATCCAACTGAGCTACGCCCACACTCACTGGAACAGGCGGCCGGAATTGAACCGACATTTCTTCGTTAGGACCGAAGTGTTCTATCCGTTGAACGACGCCCGCACGATTGGGGTGACCGGAGGGAATTGAACCCTCCGACTAGAGGCGAAGCCGTGCTGGTCACCTTGTCCGCGGATAAGGTCGGTAGTCTTCTTCGCTTCTGGCCGAGATCCACAGTCTGCCGCCTAAGCCACTCGGCCACGGTCACACTTGAGCGCGCAGGCCGTTGGTGTCCGTTGCGCGCTTTCTAAGTACTTGGTGCCAGGAGCACGAGTCGAACGTGCTTATCCGGCTTTTCAGACCGGCGCCTTGACCGCAACGGCCTCCCTGGCGAATTTGGTGGAAGAGGAGGGAATCGAACCCTCCGACCAGAGGCAAAGCCGCACGGGTCACCTTGTCCGCGGATAAGGTCGACATTTCTCTTCGCTTCTGGCCGGCTGGTTGCAGGCCAGCGGTCCTACTGTTGAACGACTCCCCCAAAACTTGGTTGCGGGCTGGCGAGTTGAACGCCACTCGCATGGCTTATGAGGCCAGCATGACACCGGTTCACTTGCCCGCATCAAACATGGTCCGGGAAGCTGGAGTCGAACCAGCGGCCTCTCGATTATCGATCGAGTGCTCAAACCACGCTGAGCTTTTCCCGGGCGCAGAACTCACGCATTCCTGGAGCCCCGTGCCAGATTCGAACTGGCTTTTCCGGATTACAGGTCCGGCGCATCGCCAGCTATGCTTACAGGGCTTCGCTATTCTGGAGCCAATGGAGCGAATCGAACGCTCATCGGTTGCCTACCATGCAACTGCTCTCCCGTTGAGCTACATCGGCTGGAGCCAGAGGGGGTATTCGAAACCCCGACCTCCGCGTTACGAATGCGGCGCTCTTCTTAGAGGCGCACAACGGACACGAACAGCCTGTGCGCCTGCACTTGAGCTACTCCGGCGCAGAAGAAACTGGAGCGAGTGCGGAGAATCGAACTCCGTTGCCCGGACTGGCGATCCAGTGCCCAACCAATGGGCCACACCCGCAGAAATCTTGGAGCGGACGGAGATAATCGAAATCTCTTCTCTGGGTTGGAGGCCCAGGGCACACCCTATATACCACGCCCGCTCATCTAGACTTCTGTGATGCCTATTCAGTTGTCAAAGACCAGCTCTGAGGCACACTTCCACTGCGTCGCTTCCACGCCGAAGCGAGTTCGACAAAGCGCCTCAAATTACCGATAAAACAAAAAAAGAGGGCGACCATTTTTGGTGGCCGCCCTCTTCTTGAAACCGGTATGTTATTCCAAGACGGTCAGGTCACCTCACGCACGTCATGATTGACGGGCCTCGCCGTACCTTTCGGTTCGGTTCCGAGTTGGAATAGTTGTGTCACGCAGTTCGATCGTAATCCACCTTCACGAAAAATTCAAGCCCCTTAATGTGCTCTTCATATACAACTCATTGCTCTACTCTTCGAGATGGCGGAGGAGGAGGGAATTCAACCCTCGGTGGCCCTTACGGACTCACGCCAGTTTTCGGGACTGGTGACTTTAGCAGCTCGTCCACTCCTCCGCATTGAAAAACTTGGAGCGCCGCCGCGGAGCTTGCGCACAGGCCGCTCGTGTCCGTTGTGCGCGGAAACGACGTGAACCGCGCACACCGAGTTTGCAGCTCGGCCGCTCACCACTTGCTGTTGCGGCGCATGGCACCCTGGGGGTGATTCGAACACCCTGACCAGGAACGAAGTCACGCTGGTCACCTTGTCCGCGGATAAGGTCGACAGTCGTCTTCGATTCTGGCCGGCGGGTTTGGAATCCGCTCGCCTCACCATCGGCAACCAGGGCTTATGGTGCGCCCGGCTGGATTCGAACCAGCACCTGTACCGCTTTTGAGGCGGCTGCCTCTGCCGTTGGACTACGGGCGCATTGGTAGGCTCGGTCGGATTCGAACCGACACTGGACACGGTCTGAGCGTGTCGCCTCTGCCGGGTTGGGCTACGAGCCTGTCTTCAATCAAACTTGGTGTTCGGGGCGAGATTCGAACTCGCAACAATGCGGCCCTCGCCCGCACGCGTCTACCAGTTGCGCCACCCGAACCTTGGTGGGCAGTCAAGGATTTGAACCTTGGAGATTCCAAAGGAATACCGGGTCTACAGCCCGGTGCTTTCAGCCGCTCAGCCAACTGCCCAAACGCGAATTGTCAAAGATCTGGCGGAAGGCAGGCGACTCGAACGCCTATGTCCCGAGGGACCCTGGCTTAGCAGACCAGTGGGATACCGATTACCCGAGCCTTCCGGGTGCAACTATTAGATTGAATTTAAAGAGAAATTACAGACTTGGTGAGAGACACCAAGACTGCCCGACTGTAAGTCGGTAAGATAGGAGCCCGCGACTAAGAACTTGCCGCATTACGTAATTACTTTAGAGCGAAAATGCATTCGAGTCAAGACTCATTTTGCAGCCGCAATATGAAGTCGAGTTCCAGACAACCGCCGAGGACGGCGGCAAGGTGGCAGTCTCAACCGGGGTCGGCGACGCGGAAGCAAGAGACTGGCCGAGTCGCCGCATCGAAGCCCGGCTCGGTTCGCGTCCGTGGGATTGACGTTGCGTTTGACCGTATACCATGAGTGACGAGGGGTTAAGGGAGCAATCGGCACCGGCCACCAGGGGTCGCATGGCTCCCGAGGTTCATCTTTGTACGAGTCGCGCGTCATCCAGGAGCCGCGCCCGTTTCCGTACACCGTTATATAATGCCCATGGCGGTCGGGTTTCGGATGCGTTTTCTGCCAATTGTCGGCGGTCTCTGCTGTTGTATGGTGGCCTTGAGCCAAACTAGATCCGGCTCCATTTTGGGTTCCGTCTTGGACCCGGCGCACGCACCGGCGGCGGGTGTAAGTGTCGAAGCCAGGAACACCGAAACCGGGACTGATTACAAGGCCGTAAGTTCTGCCAAGGGCGAATACACTCTTGTGCAGCTACCGCCCGGAAACTACGACATCTTCGTTATCGATGCCAAGTACCGGCCTTTTGTGCGTAGGGGTGTCGTGATTGGAGCAGGCCAACCGGCAGCCGTGGAGATTCAGCTCGCGTCGAATGCCGGTATGTTGGCCACACTTGGAGAAATGCCGGCGTTGTTTGAGCTTCTTTCTAAAAGGCCGCCTCCTCCCGAAGGGCCTGCGCCTAGAACTCCGGATGGGAAGCCGGACTTTTCAGGCGTCTGGCTGATATCTCCTACGTCCGTTGGGAGCCGTTCGCAACAACCGGATCTGCAGCCGTGGGCAAGAGCTTTATTCCGCGAACGCGTACTCAATGACTATAAAGACAAGCCTTCCGCTCGATGCCTGCCGGAGCTCGCGGGATTCCTGGCTCGGTGGCCTATCAAAATCGTCCAGACTCCCAAGCTCCTGGTGACGCTGAGAAGCGACGACGTAATCTCCAGCCATCAGGTTTACCTTGACGGACGCAGTTTCCCGAAGGATCTGGAATCATCATGGCAGGGATATTCGATTGGCAAATGGGAAGGCGACACGCTGGTCATCGATACGCTGGGGTTGAATGACAAAACATGGCTGAACATGTTTCCGCATACCGATAAGCTGCATATCATTGACCGATTGCGGCGTCTGGATCTGGGCCACCTGGAAGTGGAAACCACATACGATGATCCAGGAAGTTTCAAAGCGCCGTTCCAGACTAGGATTGTAAATGTCCTCTCGCCAGACGAGGAAGTAGAGGAGTACGTTTGCGCGGAGAATAATCAATACAGCGAGCACGTGAACACCAATTAGCCGAGCACGCGTCTGGGGAGAACAAACTATGAGATACGAAGCGCATTCATTGATCCTGTCTCTGGGGCTGGTACTCACGAGCTCGGCTGCATACGCGCACCACTCGTTCGCCGCGGAGTTCGATAGCGATAAGCCAGTTCAAGTCACCGGTACGGTCACCAAAGTGGAGTGGACCAATCCACACGTTCGCTTCTACATAGATGTTAAGAACGATCAAGGCGAAGTGGTCAATTGGAATATCGAACTTGGGCCGCCGCTCATCTTGCGCCACCTGGGATGGCGGCAAGATTCATTGAAGATCGGCGATCAGGTGACGGTCGACGGCTACCCTGCCAAAGACCACTCCAATATGGCGAATGCGAAGAAAGTAACCTTGGCCGATGGTCGAAACGTATTTGCGGGATCTTCGGGTGAAAAACGCAGCGAATAGGCCTGCTATTCCTTGGCTGCTGCTTCGGCAAACCGATCATTGTCGTTCCGGACTGAGTCGCTTGCGACTGTCTGCGGGCGGATCGTCCCCCCACCCGGAGAATGCTGCCCCGAACTGGTTTCTTTGGACATCGATCGTGCTAAGTCGCCCTCACGTCAACTGCACGTCCACTAGTCGCCGCTAGTCCGAAGCCAGGTTTGTGGGAGGTCGGCGGCAGTGGACTTGCACGGGTAATCATGCCCTATCGACAGACAAACTAAGGCCACCAGAAGGTCATCTGAACCAATTCTTACCCTTACTGCCGAGCCAGTTCGCTGTTCGCTCCGGATCGATCCACGCGTCTCTGGTCGGCTTCGGTCGAACCGGTTGCTGTTCAGTCGGCTTCAGTTCCGGATTCGCGAGTTGCCCAACGTGGTTCTCAAGCATCACCCAGTCGGCATCGTCAAATCGATCTTTGCCACAAATCGTCGAAGGAACGCAAGGTCTTACCAGACTTGTATGTTTAGCCCGAGTGGATTCTCAACCGCAATCTTGGCTTGGCCGACGCGGCTGACCACCGATCACAAGAAGTATCAATGGCGTTGCGAGGAGATCGCCAATTTCACCGTCTTGGAGTTTCGCGCTCAACTGTCCGCTCGTCTCCCGCTAAGAACACACAATTCGCGCACGACATGCGGCGGTAATGAAGATCTACAGCAGGTCGGAGGCCGTGCTACTGATCAAGTGTCTCAGTTGTTCGAGTGGGCTCGACATAAGACGAGAACGGGTCACAAGGGTCGTGGTTTCGCCGAATGACATTATTGGGCCCCCGGCCTTGACGGACCTGTCAACAAGCGCGACCTGTCAACTGGAGAAAACAGAGAATTCGGCACCCGCGAGGCGACTCGCACCCGGATACATCCCTCGCTTGCTTGCAGAACTTACCGCTGGGGAGAATTGCCGAAGTTACAAAATGTGCCGAATGTTTGGGATACCGGCGGCCCTCGAAGAGGTTCGAGCCTGTCAACAAGACGGGGTCGTCAGTTTGCAACGGTAGTCGTGGGTCCCCAAAAACTCGGTTCTCCAACTTTTTCTCTCAAGGTTCCTTAATGTTGTTGAGGGCCCACGTGGATTCGAAATCAACTCCGCTTGGTGCCGTACGTCATTGGATCTCTGGATCAAATCTCACCGTATGCTCTCGAAGCCACCTTCCAAGTTCGCTGAACCGTCGCGTTCCGGTTTCGTAGAGGCCAACTAGGAATGAAAAGGCCTCGACGTCGTCGAAGTCCAGCCGATATCCATTGACTCTCAGAAAGGCCGCCGTCACGGTGACGGCGACGCGCTTGTTGCCATCAACGAAGGGATGATTCTGGGACAGGCTCTCCCAAAGTGCTGCGGCCTCTTGAATGATATCGGTGTAGTAGCCAATCTGCGGTCTAGCCACTGCGGCTTCGAGCCCACCACGGTCTCGGATTCCTGGTGAGCCCCCGAATTTGGCAATCAACAGTGCGTGGACGGCGATGACCTCGTCCACGGTGGGGTAGGAGATCACTGGGCCAGACGGCGGAGCAGTTCTGGGTGTTGATCGATGAACTCGTCAACTGCCGCCAGAAACGGCGATGAAGGGGACGATCCCTTCCGCCTCAAGAACTCGACAAATTGCTTGACCGATTCCTGTTCTTCTGGCGTAAGCGAACTGATAACATCGGCAAGACTCTCGGTGGCCATGGTTGCCTTCCATTCGCAGTATAACCTGGCTACGTGTGGCTTGCCTGATCAACCAGTATCACTCCGGAGCAACAAATCACATCGGAGAGCACTGCTGAGCAATGGCTCCCCGGCATGGATTCGAACCACGATTCACGGCTCCAAAGGCCGCTGTCCTACCATTAGACGACCGGGGATCTGGGGGCGGAGGAACGAATTACCACTTCAGTTTAGCATCATGCCACACTGGTTCCTGAACTAATGAAAGTCACCGTCAAGAAACTGCACGCCGACGCCATCCTGCCCAGCTACGCCCACGGTCCGGACGAAGACGCCGCTATGGATCTCTGCGCGCTCGAGCGAGTGGTGCTCACGCCCGGCGCCGCGCAAGCCGTCCCCACCGGCATCGCCATCGAACTGCCCCGCGGCCACGAAGCGCAGGTCCGCCCCCGCAGCGGACTCGCCCTGAAGCACGCGGTCACGGTCAACTTCGGCACCATCGATCCCGGCTACCGCGGCGAGATCCGCGTCGTCATGTTCAACCTCGGGCGCGCAGACTACGTCGTGGAAAAAGGCGACCGCATCGCGCAATTGATCGTCGCTCCCTACGACGCGGTGGAATGGCAGGAAGGCGATTTGGCCGATTCAGCGCGGGGCGCCGGCGGCTTTGGCTCCTCCGGCCGGTAACCCCGCGCAGCCTCTCAACGCCCCTTAATCCGGGCACTTCCCAAAGCGCTACCATTGAGCTAGGCCTATGTTGATCCGAAAACCCACTGAACTTCGCTATTCCGACGTTACACCTAAGTCGGTGTACCTCAACCGGCGCCGGTTCCTTGCGGGATCGGTCGCGCTGGGCGCGTTGGCGGGCACCGCGCGGGCCGCCCTCACGAAACTCAACGCCGCTAAGACCTCTTATAACGTCGGCGACGAAAAGATCACGCCGCTCGAAGCCATCACGCACTATAACAACTTCTACGAGTTCGGCACGGGCAAGGAAGATCCTTCGGAAAACGCCGGCAATTTCAAGACTCAACCCTGGACTCTCAAAGTGGAAGGCGAAGTCGCCAAACCCAAAACGCTCGATTACGATCAGCTCTTCAAGATCGCTCCACTCGAAGAGCGCATCTACCGGCATCGTTGCGTGGAAGCCTGGTCCATCGTGGTGCCTTGGATCGGCTTCTCTCTGAACACGCTGCTCAAGCAGGTGGAACCCACTTCCAAAGCCAAGTACGTCGCCTTCGAAAGCTACTACGATCCTAAGCAAATGCCCCTTGGCCGGTTCGCCGGCATCGAACTTCCTTATGTCGAAGGGCTGCGCCTGGATGAGGCCATGCACCCGCTTGCCCTGCTGGCCGTCGGCCTGTACGGCGAGAGTCTTCCCAACCAGGATGGCGCGCCGATCCGCATGGTACTTCCGTGGAAGTACGGCTTCAAGAGCGTCAAATCTCTGGTCAAGATCCGGCTGGTTGAGCGTCAGCCGCCCACCACCTGGAATATCTCCGCGCCCAACGAGTACGGCTTCTATTCCAACGTGAATCCGCACGTGGATCACCCCCGCTGGAGCCAGGCCAAGGAACGCCGCCTGGGTGAGTTCTTCAAGCGCGACACGCTCATGTTCAACGGCTACAACGAAGTGGCCAGCCTGTACTCGGGCATGGATCTCCGCAAGTATTATTGACCGAATCGATGGGCAAGGTCCTCTCTAGCCCTTGGACAAAAGCGGCTGTATTTGTCGTATCTCTGGTGCCGCTCGCCCTTCTGGGATGGCGCTGTCTGCAGCTTTGGCAAACCGGCTACCAGCCGGACCTGACCGCCAACCCCATCGAGTACATCACCCACTACACCGGCGACTGGACCATGCGGTTCCTGCTTATCTCGCTCAGCATCACGCCGCTCCGCAAGCTGGCGAATCTCCCCAAGCTGGCGCGCTATCGACGCATGCTGGGCCTGTTTGCCTTCGCCTACGGCTGCCTGCACTTGATGACCTGGGTGTGGTTCGACAAATTCTTCAGCCTGCCGGATATGTGGGCCGACGTTCAAAAGCGCCGTTACATCACCGTGGGCATGGCGGCGTTTCTCATGATCCTTCCGTTGGCCATCACGTCAACCGCGGGCTGGGTGCGGCGGCTGGGATTCATGAAATGGCAGCGGCTGCATCGCCTGGTCTACTTCGCTTGCCTCGCGGGCGTGATCCACTACTACTGGCTGGTCAAATCCGACGTACGGCTGCCACTGATGTATGGCGCGATTCTCGGGATTTTGATGCTGTGCCGGTGGGCGCTGTGGATGGAGTCCGCGCCGAAACGCACCGTCGTCCGGCGCGTCACCACTCCGAGTACGGCGACCCTTCCAGACTAGTTTTGTCGGAACCGCTGCGCACGTCGAAGATGCCGGGCTCGGTCTGGTTCACCGTATTGGTGGCGTCTTCCATGATCAGCTTCCAGGTATCGGCGGAGCCTGTGATGGGATCCACCGGGATCTGGCGCAGATAGCCGTCGCTCACCAGGTCTTGCAGCGTTTGCGGCGCTTTCTGCTTGTCGTAGGTGTACTCGTCGATCACGTTGCGCAGCGTGAACAGATTGTTCTTCAGCACGCTCTCCTTGGAGCGCGTGATGGAACGGTTATAGATCGGAATCGCTACTGACATCAGCACCGCGATGATCGCCATCACGATCATCAGCTCGATGAGCGTGAAGCCGAACCGCCGGCGCGTCTGAATCTGTTGCCGATTCATGACTCGCTTACCAGGTGCTGTACGCCGTTCCATCACGGGCCTTGTCGGTGCTCTTGGTGTAGACGTCGAAGACGTTTTGGCCGCCCCAGGACTGGGAGTCCGTATCGTCGCGTGTGCTGCGCAAACCCCAGTCGTAGGAGTTGGTCATGGGATCCTTGGGAATCCGGCGCAGGTACTTCATTTTCTTGTCCACCGCGCCAGTGGCTTTAATACCGTCCACCAGTTGTTGCAAGCTCTCCGGATAATTGTCGGAATCCAGTTTCGCCGGGCCGATCTTGCCGGTGTCCATGTCGTCCTTGAACTTGTCGATGGCCGTTCGGATCACGCGCAGCGCGTACACCAAATCGCGCTCCTTGTCGCGCTGCACTTTGTAGCGCGCCAGCGGAACCGCCATCGTGGTCAGCACCATCAGAATGGTGAACGCCACGATCAGTTCCACCAGCGTCAGGCCGCTTTGCCGCTTGCGCCGCAAGTTCATTGCACAGTAACCGCCACCGCCGGAGCCGTCACTCGGATCGGCTGCTGCTTGGAGTTCTTGAGGTTTGCCTCGGATACGGCCACCCGTGTGTTCCCCTGCCCCACCGCCGTGAACGTAAACCGGATCAACGCGCCGGCACCGCTCACGCCTTCTGCTCCTGCAAGGCGGTTCACTTCGATGGTGGCTTCGCCCGAGTCGTTCCGGATGTCCAGGCTCGGTGCCGCCACTTTCCCGTCCTCCGTCAGGAGCCCGCCGGGAGCCGCCATTTCCAGGCGCAGGATCCTGGGATCCCAAGTCACCTTCACCGGGACGGACACCACATCAATCATGTTGTCGGCCTCCAGATTCAGTGTCACCGTACTGCCCAGCCGGGCCCGCACGGTTGCAGGATTAAATGCGATCCTCGGCCCGCTGCCGGGAATCACCGGTGTGGCAGGGGCAGTAGGAACCGCGGCCGTGCCGGAGCTCGGAGCCGGGGCGGCGGGCGCCGGCGCAGGTGGATTCTCGTCCGCGCGCGGCCCGAAACTGAGCTTCACGTTCTGATCCGTTCCCGCAGCGATGCCGCGCATATCCACCGCCGTGATGTCCGGCTTCCGCACAATGTGCGGAATCAGAGCAATCATGAGCTCTTCTTTCTGCCGGTCCTTGGATGTTCCACCGAACAGATATTTGCCCAGGATGGGGATGTTCACCAGGCCCGGAATACCGTTCACCGTGTTGGTGTCCTGGGTCTGCATCAATCCGCCCAAGAGGCTGACTTCCCCGTCGCGCAGGCGGATGTCGGCTTCATTCTTCTTCTGCGAAATTACCGGCTGCGACAAACCGCCCAGGTTCACGGTATTGCTGACGTTGGATACGTCGATCTTCACGTGCAGCGTCAGTTCGCTATCGCCGTGGACGTGCGGTGTAATTTCAACGTTGACTCCGGTATCGACGAACTGAAACTGCGTGCTGACCAGCGGGCTCACGCCCACCGTTCCAACGCCCGGCTGGAAGCTGCCGGTGGCATAGGGATACTTCGCGCCGATGTTGATGGTGACCTTCTGGCCGTCGGACGCTCTCACTTGCGGCGATTGCATCACCTGGGTGCTGCTGTCGGACATAACCGCCTGGAGCAAAGCTCCGGGCAGGCTGGTGGAGAAATCGTTCCAACTAAGGTGCCCGATCTGGCCCAGGGATATGAAACTCGACCCAGTCGTGCCCGTAGTTCCGGTGGTTCCTGTGGTGCCAGTGGTGCCCGTAGTGCCGGTGCCACCCGTCCCGCCGGTGCCGTTTGTTCCCCCGGTCCCTTGCAAAACTGGATTGGTCGGTGAGAATGTGATCGGAACCGCGAGGCCAGTGGTGCCGTTCGAGACCAGGCCTGCCGCGATGCTCCGGCTGCGGTCGCTCGCCACGTCCATCACGATCACGTCCACCACCACTTCCGCTTTCGGCTTGTCCAGATCGTGGAGCAGCTTTTCCACCAGCGCCACTTTGTCCACGGTGTCGCGCACCACAATCGCGTTCTCCGCGTTGAAGGTGAACATGCGGCGGACATCGGAAACCGAACGTACCGCCGTAACGATCTCCTGAAACTCCTGTGTCGAGGTCGGATTTTTCAGGTAGAAAACTTTGACTACTTCGTCTTCATAGTCGCGGCGCTTGGTGACATTGTCTTCTGTCACGAATATGGCATTGTCGCTGACAGGCTTCCAGAACGTTTTCGTGAGCAATCCAATATAGTTCAGCGCTTCTTCCAGCGTGACGTTGTTCAAGTCCAGGTTTGCATTCCGGCCGGCCTGCATCTGCGGATCGAACAGCACGTTGATGCCGGCCAGCTTGCCCACGGTTTCGTAGAGCACCTTGGGCGGCTGATTGTTCATCTTCAGAAGGCTGATGCGGTTGGTCACCGGTTTCAGCTCGGGCACCGACTGCAGAGATTTGATCATGTCCAGGCTCTGCTCCTGCGCCCTTTGGACCGCGGTTTCCGGCTTCTCGCCCGGCGGCAGGCCCTTCTTGACCTGGTCCAGCAGTTCCGTCGTTTGCTGGATGCCCTGGATTGCGATAAACGAACCGGGATCGATGCTATAAGCCTTCTGGTACTCCCGCAAAGCGTCCTCGATCTGGCCGCCCTGCAGTAGTTTCTTCGCAGCCTCGGCGTGAGCCTCACCAGCCTGGAACCGGACCCGCCGCGCCCCTAACTGATAGCCGGCGTTCTTGGGATCGAGAGCAAGCGCCTGTTGGTAGTAGTCCAGGGCCTTGTCATATTCTTTAGCCGCTTCAGCTTGCTGGGCTTCCTTCAACAACTTGTCGGCCTTATGGCTGGCGAATGCACCTGCGGGCAGAAGGAGCAGTGCGACCAGGGCCATGGCCAACGCTCGTAATGTATTAGAACGAATCATCTTATTCCCGGAGACCTAGCATGATACAATAAACCAGCGCTGGCCTGCGAAACTACCACATAAACGCTTGACGCGGTTCGCTTTTCTGGCGTTGAGTGAAAAGAGTGTGAAGAGCGCCCTAAACCCGCTAAAGGGGAGACGCGGGAGCTGGCGATCCATGGAATCTGGAATTAAAGTGTTGAGCGATAACCGCCAAGCCGGGCATAACTACCATTTGTTGGAACGGTTTGAGGCGGGTGTCGCCCTCACCGGCACAGAGGTCAAGGCGGCTAAGATCGGCAGAATTCAGCTCAAAGACGCCTACGCTGAAGTGCAGGCCAACGAAGCCTGGCTGCTCAACGCTCATATCAGTCAATACTCGCACGGCAACAGGGAAAATCACGAGCCGACCCGCAGGAGGAAGCTGCTTCTGCACCGTCGGGAAATCGACAAGCTCTTCGCCAAGCAGCGCGAACAGGGTCTGACGCTAATTCCAACCAAGATGTATCTGAAGAACGGACATATTAAGGTGGAGCTGGCGGTTGCCAAGGGCAAGAAACTGCACGACAAGCGCGAAACGGAACGGAAGAGGGAGATGGAAGCGGAAGCCCGTGCGGCTATCGGAAAACGGAGGAGCTAATTCATGGAAGTGAGGATCGAAACGAAAGCCGTCCCACAGGTGGAGGCGGACGCCCTGGTCATCATTGGGTTCGAGGGCGCTCCGCCGGAAGGCCCGGCGGCCGATCAGGTCAAGGAACTGTACGATTCCGGGGAGTTTTCCGGAAAAGCTCTGGAGACCGCGATCCTGCATCGGCCTGCCGGACTGAAAGCCAAACGATTAGTGCTGGCTGGCGGAGGCAAGCGCGAGAAATTCGATTCAGCGGAGATGCGCAAGCTGGCTGGGGCGGTGCTGCGATCTCTGAAAAACAAAGCCACTCGCTCTATCGTCATGGTTTTGCAGGACTTCTACGGTGGGGATGACTTCGCCGCCGCTGCGGTTGAAGGCGCGATCCTAGGCGAACTGGAGGCGGATCGCTACAAGACCGATCCCAAAAAAAACGAGAAACAGGTGGATTCGTTCGCCGTGCTCGGCGGTTCGCAAGCCGCGCTGGATCGGGGCAGGATTCTGGCGGAGGCGCAGAACTTCTCGCGCGGTCTCGCCAACGAACCGGCCAATACGATGACGCCCGGCCTTCTGGCAGAACGGGCGCGAGAGATGGCTTCCGAGTTCGGGCTCGATTGTGAGGTGCTGGACCAGGACCGGATGCGCCAACTCGGCATGGGCGCGCTGCTCGGCGTGGCGCAAGGCAGCGCCGAGCCGCCCGCGATGATCATCCTGCGCTACCAACCGGCCTCGCCCGCATCCACGAAGGATCACCTGGGTCTGGTTGGCAAGGGCGTCACCTTCGACACCGGCGGCATTTCGATCAAGCCTGCTGAAGGCATGGAGAAGATGCGCTATGACATGTCCGGTGGCGCCGCGGTGCTGGGCGCCATGCGGGCCATCGCGCAGTTGAAGCCGTCCATTCCGGTTACGGGCATCATTCCGGCGGTCGAGAACATGCCGGGCAGCAAGGCGCAGCGGCCGGGCGATATCGTCAAGTCGCTTTCGGGCAAGACGGTTGAAGTGCTGAACACCGACGCCGAAGGCCGGATGATTCTGATCGATGCGCTCACTTACGCGCAGCGGATGGGCTGCACGCATCTGGTGGACGCCGCGACTTTGACGGGAGCCATCGTGGTCGCGCTGGGCAACATCAACGTCGGCGCTTTCACCAACAACGATGACTTCTGCAAAAAGCTGCTGGCCGCGGCCAAAACCGAAGGCGAAAAGACCTGGCAGATGCCCATGGACGACGAGTACAAGGAGCTGCTGAAAAGCTCCTTCGCCGATTTGCAGAACATCGGCGGGCGCGCGGGCGGCTCCATCACCGCGGCCATGTTCATTCGCGATTTCGTCAACGACACGCCGTGGGTGCATCTGGACATCGCCGGCACGGCCTGGCTGGACGATTCCAAGCCGTACATGGCCAAAGGCGCTACCGGCGTCGGCGTGCGGACCTTCGTGCGCCTGGCGCTGAACTGGTAGCTGTCCGGTTGCGGGACACGGATTCCCGGCGCTGAACAAGGGCGCTCGCTAGAAAGCGCGCATTTCCTTATAAATATTGCGGCGCGTGCATTGGCATCCGCCGTGCCGTAGCAATGACCCATCATGCGAACGCTGCTGGAAGACGTCCGCTACGGCGTGCGGATGCTGCGCAAGACGCCGGGCCTGACCGCCGTGGTCGCGACCACCCTTGCGCTGGGAATCGGCGCAAATGCACTGATTTTCAGCATCGTGAACGGATTCCTGCTCCGGCCTTTACCTGTCCCACATCCGGGCGAAATCGCGGTTCTTGCGGCCAACCAGAAGGCGGATCTGACGTTGGGCTACTCGTTCTCCTATCCCGAGTTCACCGACTTCCGAGCACAGTCGGCGCCGTTCGCTCAGCTGTTCGGCTATACGCTGGGCCTGCGCGGCTTCAGCGCCGACAATCGTTCCGATCAGGTACTCGCGGCATTCGTCACGGGCAACTACTTCCCGACGCTAGGCGTGCAACCGGCGCTGGGCCGTCTGATCCAACCGAGCGAAGAGAATCAGCCGGGACAACAGCCCGTCATCGTCCTGGGATACGGCTATTGGCAGAAACGATTCGCGGGGGATCTGTCGGTGATCGGCAAACAAGTGCGCGTGAACGGCCGTTCGGCGAGCATCGTGGGCGTTGTGCCGCGGCAATTTACCGGTACACAGTTGCTGACCGAACCGGCGATGTACATGCCGCTGAACGCCTCTCCGGACGATCGCAGCGCGCGGCTGCTTACGGTGCTGGGCCGGTTGAAGCCCGGAGTGAGCTTTGCGGGGGCCCAGAGTTCCGTGGATGTGATCGCCGCCCGGCTCGCGAAGCAATACCCAGCGACCGACGCCAAAGTCACAGTACAGGTCTACCGCGAACGGCTCGCACGGCCGTTTCCGGTCGGCAATAGCGTGGTGCCGATGATTGCGGGATTTTTCCTGATTCTGGCCGGTCTGCTGCTGGCCATGGCCTGCATGAACGTGACCAATATTCTGCTGGCACGCGCGACTGTTCGCCAGCGAGAGATGGGTCTCAGGGCAGCGTTGGGCGCCGGTCGCGGCCGTCTGATTTGCCAGACGCTCACTGAGACTATCCTGCTCGGACTCTGCGGCGGATTCGTTGGCATATTGATTGGTGTCTGGTTGATTCCTGCCGATGCTTCCAATTTTGCGCCATCCAACTTCGGAGTCCATTTGGAGCTCGGGTTTGATTGGCGAGTATTCGCCTATTCGCTCGCTGCCACACTGTTCGCCGGGATCTTCGTGGGGCTCTGGCCGGCGCTACGCGCTTCGCGCACCGACCTGCTCGCGATGCTTCAGGAAGGTGGCCGCGGCGAGACGGCCGGAAAGCACCGGCAACGGATGCGTAGCGCATTGGTGATCGCACAAGTGGCCGGCTCGCTCCTGCTGCTGGTGGTCGCGGGACTGTTCGTGCGCAGCCTACGGCACGCCGAAACGATGTACCTCGGCCTGGAGCCGGATCACCTGCTGAATGTCACCGTGGATCCGAACGCGGTCGGCTACGACGAGCCTCGCACGAAGGAGTTTTATCGCCAGCTGAAGGCGCGGGTGCTTGGACTGCCAGGCGTCGAGGCGGCGAGCTTCGCCTATGCCGTACCCTTGGGAGGCACCAACGCCGCTTATGCGGCCTCCATCACCATCGAAGGGCGACCCCTGGTGCGCGATCAACAGCCGCCGATGCTCTTCTTCAATAATGTCGATTCCAGCTATTTCGACACGCTGCGGATTCCGCTGCTGCGCGGGCGCCCATTCACGGACCTGGACAACGCGGCGTCTCCCCCGGTGGCGATCGTGAACCAATACATGGCCGACAGATTCTGGCCCAAGCAGGACGCACTGGGCAAGCGCTTCAGGTTCAAGGGGCCGTATGGGCCGCCAAAGACCGTGGAGATTGTGGGCGTGGCGACGAACGGCAAATACGTCTTCATCGGCGAGGGCCCCGATCCATATTTCTACGTTCCGCTTGCGCAGAACTTCACGGCGATGCGCGCGTTGCAGGTACGCTCATCCGGCGCGCCCGAAGAGCTTTTGCAGCCCGTCCGGCAGGTGATTCGCACCTTAGCGCCAGAGCTGCCGATCATGCAAGCCAACACCATGCGGGAAACTCAGGGCGGAGCCACCGGACTGTGGTTTTATCGCATAGGCGCCCAGCTTGCGTCCATGATCGGCGGCGTCGGGCTGGTTCTGGCCATGGTGGGGCTTTACGGGCTGGTTTCGTTCAATGCGGCTCAACGCACGCGGGAGATCGGCATCCGTATGGCGCTCGGAGGGACCGCGGGCGATGTCATGAACCTTATCCTACGGCAAGGCGTCTGGCTGGTTACGCTTGGGTTGGGAATCGGCGTGATCGCGGCGCTCGGCGCGACCCGCGTCATGGGGCGACTGCTGATCGGCATCAGCCCGAGTGATCCACTGACTTATGCCACTGTCGCGCTGCTGCTTGCCTCAGTCGCATTGTTCGGCTGCTGGATTCCGGCACGGCGCGCCACCCGCGTCGACCCGGCCATCACGTTGCGATATGAATAGAGCCTAATCATGAAAACGCTGCTGCAAGACATCCGCTACGGCGTAAGGATGCTCCGCAAAACACCGGGCTTGACAGCTGTGGTTGCCGTCACGCTCGCGCTTGGGATTGCAGCCAACGCCCTCATCTTCAGCATCGTCAATGGCTACCTGCTGCGGCCGCTCTCGGTGCCGGATGCCGGCCAGATTGCGTTTCTGGCAACGCAGCAAAAGGGCAGTTCTCCGCTGCTGTTCACGTTCTCTGATCCCGACTTTCAGGACGTCCGGGCCCAGGCTGCAAAGGTAGCCGATGTCTTCGCCTTCATACCCGTGCTGCCGGGCTTGAGCGCCGATGGCGAGGCCGATCAGATGCTGGCCAGCTACGTGACCGGCAACTACTTCACCGCACTGCAGGTCAAACCCTTCCTCGGCCGCCTGATCGTCCCTGCCGAGGAGAACCAACCAGGTAAAGAGGCTGTGCTGGTGCTCGGATATTCCTACTGGCAGAAGCGCTTCGGCGGCAATCCCAACGTCATTGGCAAGCAGGTGCGCTTGAACGGCAAGCCGGCAGTGATCATCGGCGTCGTGCCCAAACAGTTCCGGGGCACCATGTCACTGGCCGAGATGGATGGCTACATCCCAATGTCGAACGGCGCGCTGCTGGAGTCCGCTGGCAGCGACCTGATGCAAGACCGGGAATCGCGGGTTTTGCGGGTGATGGCCCGGCTGCACCACGGCGTCACGTATCCCGAGGCGCAAAGCGCGATGGACGTGATCGCCGGCCGCCTGGCAAAGGAGTACCCGGCCAGCGACAAAAACATCACGATGCGGGTTTACCGCGAGCAACTGGCGAGGCCGCAGCCGCTGGGAAACAACGTGGTGGCCGTGATCGCGGGCTTTTTCCTGGTCCTGGCGGGAATGGTGCTGCTGCTGGCGTGCATGAATGTCGCGAACGTTCTGCTGGCCCGGGCGACTGTGCGCCGCCGCGAGATGGGTCTGCGGGCCGCATTGGGGGCCAGCCGCGGCCGGCTGATTCGCCAGATGCTGACCGAGACTGTCCTGTTGGGGCTGCTCGGTGGCGCGGCTGGCGTCCTGCTGGGCAATTGGTTCAACCCCGGCGACGTTTCACGATTAGTCAGTACCAGCCTGCCGGTTCACCTGGATTTGAGCTTCGACTGGCGCGTCTTCGCGTATGCTTTTGGCGCGGCTTTGTTCAGTGGCATCCTGGTCGGGCTGTGGCCGGCGTGGAGGGCTTCGCGCGCCGATATCAACAGTCTGCTGCAGGAAGGCGGGCGTGGGGATACCGCAGGCATAGGACGTCACTGGATGCGCAACGCGCTTGTGGTCGCACAGGTAGCCGGCTCGTTGGTTCTACTGGTGGTCGCCGGGCTGCTGGTGCGCAGTCTGCAGCATGCCGGCAGCATTCATCTGGGATTCGACCCTGCTCATGTGTTGAACGTCAACGTGGACCCGCACGAGATCGGCTATGACGAAAAACAGCAGCGTGAATTCTACCGCCGGCTGGAAGCCCGCGTGCGCGAGATCCCCGGCGTCGAGTCCGTCAGCCTGGCTTATGGAACGCCGATGGGGACGATCACCAACGTCAACGCGGGCGCGGTTACGATCGAAGGGCATTCGCTCTTGGCCGGCCAGCAGCCTCCCACGGTCTTCTTCAATAACGTCGACTCGGGATATTTCGAGACCATGCGCATTCCACTCCTGCGGGGGCGCTCGTTCAGCGACTCGGACAACCAGACCGCGCCGCGTGTCGCCATCGTGAACCAGGCGATGGCGGAAGAGTTCTGGCCGCACGAGGATCCCATGGGAAAGCAGCTCACTTTAAAGCCGCTCGCGGCTCCCGCGCAAACCATGCAAGTGGTGGGCGTCGCGGGGAACGGCAAGTACGCGGCCCTCTTTGAAGACCAAACCGCGTTCCTGTACGTTCCGATGGCGCAAAACTTCGTTTCCGGTGAGACTCTGCAGGTGCGCTCGTCGGTGACTCCGGAGTCGCTGATGGCGCCCGTACGGAACGTGATTCGCGGACTGGCGCCCGACCTGCCGATCATCGATACGTCGACAATGGGGGAGTTGGTCGACGGCGCGAATGGCTTGCAGATCTTCCGGATTGGAGCTTATTTCGCGGCCGCCATCGGAGGCCTGGGATTGTTCATGGCCGTCCTCGGCGTCTATGGCGTGGTGTCGTTCGCCGCAGTCCAGCGCACGCGCGAGATCGGAGTACGCATGGCTCTGGGCGGAACAGAGGGTGATGTCCTGCGCCTGGTTCTTCGGCAAGGCGTGACCATGGTGCTGGCCGGCCTGGGAATAGGCGTGCTGGCCGCCCTAGCGTTGACTCGCGTAATGACGCGCTTCCTGTTCGGCGTCAGCCCGAGCGATCCGCTCACGTACGTCATCGTCGCGGCGGTCCTTTCGGCGATCGCGCTCGCGGCCTGCTGGCTTCCCGCGCGCCGCGCCACGCGCGTCGACCCGAGCATCGCGCTCCGATACGAATAAGCCAGCAACCGCCAAACTCCTTGTGTTAGCCTCGTGAGTTACCCACCGCACCCGCGCGGTTTCGCTCCAACATTGGAATCATGAGGGAGGATGAATGAGGCGTGCGTTTCTAGCCATGGCAATTGTCGCTGCGCTCGCGGCACGCGCCGGCGCGCAGACTAGCGACCAGGACACCAAGCAGCTCATCCAGACGCTGATGAATCGCATCAACAGCCTGGAGCAGCGCGTCGCGGACTTGGAGAAGGAGAACGCGGCGGCACATCTGGCGCCCGCGCAACCGGCTCCGCAGACTCAGGCAGCCGCGCAGCCAGCGCCGCAAAATGCCCACACGCCCGCTGCGCGGCCCAGCCCGGCGGAAACGATCGCCGCCGTGCATCAAGCGCACGAACAGGCGCCGCCAATCGAAACGACGGCGCCATCGGCGGGTCCTGCAATGCACATCGCCGGATTCGGAAGCATGGCCTTCTCCGGCACCGATCTGCACGGCCCCAACGGCGGCTTTCAGCCTCTCACGCTGCTGGGACCGCATAGCGGGTTTGAGGAAGGCCAGTTCGTCCTGCAATTCAGCTCGGCTTTGTCTTCGAAAGTCAGCGTGTTTAGCGAGCTAAGCCTGACTGCCCGCTCGGATGCCGGCACGGGCACGCCCGGGGCGCCAGGTTTCAATCCGGAAGTGGAGCGCATCATCATCCGCTACGACTGGAACGACTTTTTCAAGGTCTCTTTCGGACGCTATCACACGCCAATCAACTATTGGAACACCGCGTATCATCACGGAACCTGGCTGCAGACTACCATCGACCGCCCCGAGATGACGCAATTCGGCGGCAGCTTCATTCCAGTTCACTTCGTCGGCATGCTGGTGGAAGGCGCGGTTCCGGCCAATGGGTTGAACTTGAATTACGACTTCGGAATGGGCAACGGCCGCGGCCAGGTGCTAAGCCGCGCCGGAGACGCGGGCGACATCAACAACAACCGGGCCTGGCTGGTGAACGCCTTCATCCGGCCGGATCAGCTCTACGGATTGCAGTTGGGCGGCTCGGTCTACCGCGACGATTTGAACCCCCTGAACGGCATGCGGGCAAAGGAATGGATCGAGTCCGCGCACCTGGTCTGGACTAAGGAGACGCCGGAGTTCATCTCCGAGTTCGCCAACGTGCACCACCAACCGGTGGATGGTCCGGCGTCGAACAGCCAGGCGTTCTATGCCCAGCTCGCTTACCGGCTGCCGTGGGCCCAGAAGCTGTGGAAGCCTTACTACCGCTTTGAGTACATTCACGTGCCGCATTCCGACACGTTGTTTCGCGTCGTGGTGCCCAGCTTCGAAGCATCGACGGTGGGCGTTCGCTACGACATCACGAGTTATGCCGCGTTCAAGTTGGAATATCGGCACTACAACCCACGCGGACTGGCGCCGATCAACGGCGCGTTCATCGCGACAGACTTCACATTCTAGGTGCGCCACATGCCCATTCTCTTAACTCGCTGGCTGCGGCGCATCGTGCTGGCAGCCATTTTGTGCCTCAGCGCTTTTGGAAACTTCGCGGGCCCGCCGGCCGACGACGTCGCCATCGTCGTGCCCCAGGACGTCCCCCTCAGCAACGTGTCTTTCGCCGAGCTGCGTCGTCTGATGCTGGGCGAAAAGCAGTATTGGACGTCCAACCTACATGTCACCCTGCTGGCGCGCGCGCCTGGGTCGGCGGAGCGGGATATCGTGTTGCGGACGGTGTATCAAATGTCGGAAGCGCAGTTCCGCCAGTATTGGATCGCCAAGGTGTTCCGGGCGGAAGTGCAGAGCGGCCCGCGGGTGGTCTATTCCAGCGAAATGGCGGCCGAAGTGGCCGAATCCACGCCGGGTGCGCTTGCTTATATGGACGCCGCCCAGGTGCCTAAGGGGCTGAAAATACTCAAGATTAACGGACTGCTTCCGGGGCAAAAGGGCTATCCGCTGCGCTGAAGCTAAGGCTCACATCACGGGTGCCGGCAGAAAGACCTCGCGGTGCCGGCCCTGCTGTCGCACCGTGACTCTGGCGCCGGCGCACAGAGGGTCAGCAACAAGGATGGGGTGGATGGTCTGAAACAAAGCCTCCGCGTCATCGCCATAGAACAGCAGCGTTGTAGCTTCCGGAATAATCACGCGCCCTGCTGGATACCCGCTGTCCTGTTCGTCCAACGCTTCCGCGATCCGGCGCTCCAGCCCATCGCAGCGAGTTGCGCCAGCCGCTCTCTTGCGCATGCCGAACTCGAGTTCGACCAGGACCGCCCCCTTGTCCAACCGCTCCGGCTCGCAAACCGTGCCGCCCCGTGAGATACCGGCCATCGTCGCGCGTACTGTGTCCAGGTGGCCGCGAGCCGCTGCTGCTTCCTCTTGCCGGCCCAGCCGCTCAAGCGCGGCGGCTTCGTTTTCGAGTTCTTCGGAAAGCGTCTCGAGATTTGGACTCGGCTGTTTTTGATGTGCCGCAGCCGATTTGCGAAACCATTCCACCGATTCGGCATCGCGACCCCAATCGCGGTAGATCAGCCCCCGGGTTCCCAGAGCACACGCAAATGAATGTCCCCCAATTGGCTCCAACAGGCTGTGAGCGCGTTCGACGGTGTGAATCGCATCGTCAAAGCGGCCCATGCGCCGCTGGACGTTGGCGATATTATTGAGCAGCGTACCCATCCGCTCGGGAGGAGTGCCCGACACCCTTTCACGGACGTGCAGCGCCTTCTCATAGTAGGCGAGAGACTCTGCAAAACGGCCCTGTTCAGAACACAGAACGCCCAGGTTCACCCAGGCCGGCGCGGCTGATTCCAGTTGGCCTCTGGACTCGTGGTACTCCGCCGCTTCCTGGTAGCAGCGTTCTGCCTCCGCCGGCGAGCTTTTGCGCAGAGCATTCCCCAAGGCGATCAGCGCCGCTGCCAGCCGGGGATCTCCGGCAAGCTCCCGGAAGCTCCGCACCGCAGCCCGCAGCGGGACGGCGGCATGGTCGCGCAATCCTACCGTCGAGTAACACTTTCCCGCACGGAACAGCACATCGGCAGCGGCGGACGGACCGTTCAGAAAGTCCAATGGGCCTTGGAGCGCTGCTTCGAAATATGGAATTGCACGGCGGTGCTCGCCGAGTTCGGAAAGAGCATCGGCCATCAACACGGAATGGAGCCGCGCCCAAGGTTCCGGCAAATGCGCGCTTTCGCCGGCGGACGCCAAGAATTTCTCCGCCTGTTCGCGCAGTTGCCTCGCCAGTTCCGGGCGTTTTTCGCGAGTGCGGAGTCGGCTGAGGTCATAGAGCGCCAATGCACGCAGCTCCGGGGCCTGTTCCTCCGGCAGTTCGTTGGTGGCCAGCAGCGCGGCGGCGAGCGCCAAGTTGGCGCTCTCATGATTGCCTCGCTCCAGGTAGTTCAAGCCAAAAGTGATCAGGTGCAGGCACTTTTCGAGCGGATTGCCAGTGGCGCAGTTCATACGATCCTATCGGCCGCTACGCGAGGCTCCTGTAACCCTTACACGGCCTATCGCTTTCCTATGGATTGAACCAGACGGCTTAACACGATATCCTGCAGGTGTCCTCCTGCAAATGATCGGAAAGACGATCTCCCACTACCGCATTGTCGCCCCTCTCGGCAAGGGCGGCATGGGCGTCGTCTATCGGGCCGAGGATACGCGGCTGGGGCGCATGGTGGCGCTCAAGTTTATCCCGCAGGAGATGGTGAACGATCGCACGGCGCTCGAGCGCTTTCAGCGTGAAGCCCGCGCGGTCTCGGCGCTCAATCATCCCAACATCTGTACGCTGCACGATATCGGCGAGTCCGAAGGCCAGCCTTTCATCGTGATGGAGTGCCTGGAGGGGCGGACACTGAAGGAGCGCATCGCCGCCAAGCCACTTGGAATCGACGAAATTGTCGACCTGGCCATCCAGATGGTGGACGCGCTGGACGCCGCGCACGCTCAAGGAATCGTGCATCGCGATATTAAGCCCGCGAACATCTTTGTAACGACGCGCGGTCATATCAAGGTGATGGACTTCGGCCTGGCCAAAGTAGGCGTCGCGCAAAGCGCCAAGAGCGGCTCGACCGCAGTCACGGCGGCGTTCGATGACATGATCACCAGCCCCGGCTCGACGCTGGGCACGGTGGCCTACATGTCGCCCGAGCAGGCACGCGGCGAGGACCTGGACGCGCGCTCGGACCTGTTCTCCTTCGGCGTGGTGCTGTACGAGATGGTGGCCGGCGTGTCGCCATTTCAGGGCAATACCAGCGCGCTGACCTTCGTTGCCATCCTGCACAACACGCCCATTCCACCTTCGCGGGTTCGTCCCGACGTGCCGCAGGAGCTGGAGCGCATCATTTTCAAGGCGCTCGAGAAGAACGCCGACCTGCGCTATCAAACGGCTTCCGACATCCGCGCCGACCTGAAGCGGCTGCGCCGCGATGCCGATTCCAGCCGCGCGTCGGTGTCGGCCGCGCCGGGGAGCGCGCCATCGGTCACCAGCTACGCAGCCGTGCCGATATCTCTTCCCAGCGCCACAGGTGCGGCTCAGGCAATGCCCGTGAGCCAGCCGGTCAGCCATCCGTCCGGCAGCTCGCCTTCCAGTGCCGAGTACCTGGTCCAGGGGATCAAGCGCCACAGCCGCGCCCTTATTTTGGTGCTCGCGATTTTCGTACTGGGGGGAATCGGGGGTCTGTATTGGATGTTGCGGCCGAAGCCGCTGGACTCGCTGGCCGTGCTGCCGTTCACCAACATGGGCGGAGATCCCAACGCCGAGTATCTCAGCGACGGCATCACCGAAAGCATCATCAACAATCTTTCGCAGGTCCCCAAGCTGTCGGTTCGCTCTTTTAGCTCGGTTCTGCATTACAAAGGTAAGGACACTGATCCGCAGCAGGTGGGGCGGGCGCTGAAGGTGCAGGCGGTGCTGACGGGCCGCCTGGAGCACCACGGCGACCAGCTGTTTATCGACGCGGAATTGATCGACGTCCGGAATAACAACCAGATCTGGGGCAGCCAATACAATCCGATGATGGCGGACATGGTAGCCATTCAGGAAGAGATCTCGAAGGAAATTTCCGAGAAACTGCGCCTTCAGCTCAGCGGTGCAGAGATGCACCGCATGATGACTGCGCGCAACACCACCGACGCCGAGGCGTACCAGCTATACCTGCAGGGCCGCTATCAGTGGAACAAGCGTACGCTAGACGGACTGCAGCAGAGCCTGGATCTGTTCCAGCAGGCCATCCAGCACGATCCCCGCTATGCGCTCGCCTATGCCGGACAAGCCGACGCGTATGCGCTGCTGGCCGACTCCAACGTCCTGCCGGCGCGCGAAGTGCTTCCCAAGCTCAAGGCTGCCGCGAACAAGGCGTTGGAGCTGGACAATTCTCTCGCAGAGGCGCATACGTCACTGGCCTGGGCTGAGTTCCACGACTGGGACTGGATCGGCGCGGAAAAGGAGTTCAAGCGCGCCATCGAGCTGAATTCGAGCTACGCCAGCGCGCACTCCTGGTATGGCGAATATCTGATGGTGCTCGGGCGGTTCGATCCAGCGCTCAGCGAACTGAATCGAGCCTATGAACTGAGCCCGCTCGAGCCGGTCACCAATCTGGCATTGGGCTATCGGTTCTATTACGCGCGTCAATATCCGCAGGCCATCGACCAATTACAGAAGACGCTGGCCATGGATGCGAGGTTCGTTCCCGCACACGTATATCTGGGGCGGGCGTACGAGCAGAACGGATCGCGCGCCGAGGCGCTGGCCGAATTCCAAAAGGCGCTGGATCTATCCGAAGGCGACACCAACGAACTGGCGGCGCTGGGGCATTACTATGCCGCGGAGCACCAGGAAGCTCAGGCCCGCAAGATTCTCGACCAATTGAAGGAACGTTCGCAACAGACTTACGTACAGCCGGCATCCATCGCGCTGATCTACATGGCGCTGGACGACAAAAATCAGGCGTTTGAGTGGCTGCAGCGCGCGTATGAAGACCGGTCCGGCTGGCTCCTGTATTTGAAAGTCGATCCATGGGCCGATTCGGTACGGAACGACGCGCGGTACACGGACCTGGTGCGGCGGGTGTTTCCGGCTTCGAACTGACGGACGCTACTTGCGCGCCGAATCGATTTGCACCAGTTCGTCGGCGTTCGCGCTCTTGCGCGGCGGAGTCAGTAGAGTCCGCGGGAGCTTCGAGAAGTAAACCAGACGCTCCACCCAGGGCAGCAGTCTTCGAACGGTGCGACCGTGCAGGATGAGGCTGCCGGCTACCAACGCCGTGTGCGGGATCGTGGTGCAGCAGCGCGCACAGACATCAATCTCTCCCGCGCGTCCCGCGGCGTGCAGTTCGCGCATGCGCTGCATTTCTTCGGAATTGAAGATCGCCGCCAGCGGCTCGGCGCCGATGTTTCCCACCGGGCGGCCGTCCATCATGTAGCTCTGACAGCAGGGATACACGTCGCCGTTGTGCTTCACGTACATCGGCCCGCGCCAGAGATAGTGGCAGGGATGTTTCCAATCCTGCGGCGCGTGCCCGGCCTCGGGCTGCAGTTCGTTGGTTTCGTCTTCCTTGATGCGTACCTGGTCGACGCCCGGCACCTTGCTCCAATAGCGGATGAAATCGTCCACTTCGCCGGCGTTCCGCTCCATACGGACCATCTGGACCACCACCTGTACCTTGGCGCGACGCTCGTGCTTCATGCGGGCGAACCGCACGAAGTTGTCGCGGACCTTTTCGAATTTCGCGCCCTTGCGGTAGTATTCGTAGGATTCTTTGGTCGCGCCGTCGAAGCTGAGCGTGATGTGTTCGAGCGGCGCGTCCAGAATCTGCGCGCAGGTTTTCTCGTCGAGCAGAGTGCCGTTGGTGGAGAGCAATGTGGAGATGTGGTGGCGTTCACAATACTCGATGCGATCGAAAATCTTGCGGTCCATGAACGGCTCGCCCAGGCCGATCAGCATCATGTGCTCGGCGCTGGCGCCTGACTCCTGGACCAGCCGGGTGAAGATCTCCTCCGGCATGTCTTCCTTGGGCTGCTTGTGGGTTTCGCGCGGGCACATGGGACAATAGAGGTTGCACTTGGCCGTCGTCTCGACGATATACTCCACCGGCAATGCGTTCAGCTTCGGCTTGCGCCGCAGGTAGCCCCACAGAAGTTTTGCCCGGTTCCAGGCGCGCATGGCGATCACCTTCATTATGGAGAATGTGGAAGACCGCGTCCAACGGCTGAACAGCGCGCCGTTTCGGGCGGACGCCCGGTATGTGCTCTATTGGGCGCAGGTGAACCGCCGGGTTTCGTTCAATCATGGGCTGGCTTACGCCGTCGGGATGGCGAATCAGGCCGGTCTTCCGGTGCTGTTCTATGAAGGACTCACGTTCGATTACCCCTATGCGAGCGAACGTTTTCACACCTTCATCCAGCAAGGTGTTCCCGATACACAGGCAGAGCTGCGGAGGCTTGGCGTGGGCTACGTTTTCCACCAGCGGCATCGTCGTGAGGATCGCAATGACATCTTGTATCGGATGGCGAAGGGCGCGGCGGCGATCGTCACCGACGATTATCCGCTGTTCCCCGCGAAGCGGTATAACGCCAGCGCGCCGGCCAAGCTCGACATCCCTTACTACGCCGTTGATTCAAGCTGCATTGTTCCAATGTCGTGTTTCGAGAAACGTGAATACGCCGCCTACACGATACGCCCGAAGATCAAGCGGCTGCTGCCCGCTTATCTGAAGCCTGTTCCGCCGATCCGCGTCCAAAACAAGTTTCGCGGGTCGATTCCGCATTTTCCGGCGGGCAGCGCCGGCGTCGATCCATCCATCCGCCCTTCGCCGGTCTATCGGGGTGGGGCCCGGGCGGCGCATCGGCGCCTCCAGCACTTTCTCAAACATAACCTGCACCGTTATGCGAACCTCAGCGGCCAGCCTGCGGAGAATGCTACTTCGGGACTCAGTCCGTATCTTCACTTTGGACACATTTCATCGCTCGAAATCGCTCTGACGGTGGAAGAATACGCACGCGAGCACAAGCTCATCGCCGACGATTTTCTAGAAGAGCTGATCGTCCGGCGCGAACTGGCCTTCAACTTTGCGCGTTTCGCTGAAGATCCGGAGTCGCTGGAGAGCCTCCCGAATTGGGCGCGGGCGACGCTCGCCAAACATGCCCGGGACAAACGCAACCCCGTGTACACGCGCGAACAGTTCGAGCGCGCGCTCACGCACGATCCGCTGTGGAACGCCGCGCAAAAGGAATTGCTCATTACCGGCAAGATTCACGGCTACTACCGCATGTATTGGGGCAAGAAGATCCTGGAATGGTCCGCGACTCCTGAAGCAGCGCTCGCCACTGCGATCTACTTAAACGACCGCTACGCACTGGACGGCCGCGATCCCAATTCGTACACCAACATCCTCTGGTGCTTCGGCCTGCATGACCGGCCATGGGTGGAGCGGCCCATTTTCGGCCAGGTGCGCTACATGTCTTACGAAGGGATGCGGCGCAAGACCGACGTCGACGCCTATATCCGCGGCATAGAATGTCTAGAGTGAACGTCGCGGTCACCGGCGCAAGCGGATTTATCGGCGGTTTGCTCACGCGAAAGCTGCTGGAAACAGGACACGCCGTTCATGTTCTTGGCCGGCGGCTGGGCGCGGGCCTGCCGGCGGAAGTTCAGTTCTCCGAGTGGCGTTCGATGGACGTCGAGCCGCCCGCCGGGAGTCTGGCCTCAGCCGATGCCGTCGTTCATCTGGCCGGCGAGCCAGTGGCGCAGCGGTGGACTGCGGAAGCCCGGCGGCGTATCCGCGACAGCCGTGTCAACGGTACCCGGAACCTGCTGCAGGCGCTTTCGAAACTTGCGCCGCGGCCCGGCGTGTTGGTGAGTGCGTCGGCCATCGGATATTACGGCCCGCACGGCGATGAAATTCTGACGGAAAACGCTCCTCCGGGCAGCGATTTTCTGGCGAATCTTTCTGTGGAATGGGAGCAGGCCGCGCTCGCCGCCGAGGCGCTGGGAATCCGCGTCGTGCTGCCGCGCATTGGCGTAGTGCTGGGCAAGGGCGGTGCGCTGGCGCGGATGCTTCCGCCGTTCCGCTTCGGGCTGGGCGGGCGCCTGGGATCGGGCAAACAATGGATGTCGTGGATCCATGTTCAGGACCTGATCAACCTGATTGTGTTCGCGCTGACGAGTGACGCCGTTCGCGGACCAGTGAACGCCACAGCGCCGCATCCAGTCACCAACGCCGAGTTCACCCAGGCACTCGCCGCCACGCTGCACCGGCCGGCGATCTTCTTTGTGCCGGCCGTTGCGCTGCAGTTCGCGCTCGGCGAAATGGCGACCATGGTGTTGGGTGGTCAACGGGTAATCCCAGGCGCCGCTGAGACGGCAGGCTTTCGATTCCAATACCCGGATTTAGCGCCCGCCCTGGCCGACCTGCTGGCCGGCAAAACCTGAGGGACAATAGAAATATATATGCGTTACCTGCTGGTTTTGGTGGCTGCTCTCGGGTTAACCGCCGCGACTGAGATGGCGCTGACGGTCGACAACCTGGTGAAGTTCATCCGCTCGTCCATCGATCTGAAGCAGCCCGACCGGCAAGTGGCCGAATACCTGCGCCACGTGAAGATGCTGGAGAAGCTGGACGACCGGACCGTGGAAGAGCTGCAAGGCATGGGCGCTGGGCCAAAGACCGTCGCCGCTTTGCGCGATTTGAGCGATGCTTCCGCCAGTTTGCCCGTGGCGCCGCCACCTGCGCCGAAACCCGTGATCGTCCCGATTCCGCCGCCCGACTCGATCGAACAAGCCAAGATTCTGAATGAAACGCGCGATTACGTGATGAACTACACGAAAAACCTGCCGAACTTCATCTGCGTCCAGGTGACGCGGCGCGACGTCGACCCGTCGAGCTCCGGCAACAACTGGTATCACGTCGACACCATCACTTCGCGCCTCAGCTACAACGGCCAGCAGGAAAACTACGAGGTTATCCTGAAAAACAACCAGCCGGTGACCAACGTGAAAATGGAGCAGCTCGGGGGCACGGTGTCCGCTGGTGAATTCGGCAGCATGATGAAGGAGATATTCGACCCCGGCAGCCAGGCGCGCTTCGGCTGGGAGCGCTGGGCAACGCTGCGCGGCCGGCGAACGTACGTCTTTTCGTATGACATCGCGCAGGCGAACTCGAAATTCCACGTGCTGGCCGATAACAAAGACGAAATCATCCCGGCCTACCGCGGCTTGATTTACATCGACAAGGATACCAACATGGTGACCAAGATCACCCTGAATCCTTACGATATGCCGGCCGATTTTCCAGTGCGCGAGGCGCATGAATCGCTGGACTACGATTTTCAGAAGATCGGCGACGCGGACTACATGCTGCCGTTGAAAGCGGAGCTGACGCTGCGGGCGAAGTACCTCACCAAGAACGATATCGAGTTCCGGCTGTATCGCAAGTTCGGCACTGAGACCACGATCAAGTTCGATACTCCGGATCCGCTTCCGGAGGACCAGACGAAAGAGAAACCCGCCGAACCGACGCCTCAAAAGTAGCGAGCGCCTGCTGAACGTTCATGGCATCCGGCCGGATGACGGCGCTGGCGCGGGTGCTGCCGGTTGGACGCCACCGTTGGAACATCCGCTCGGAGGCAGCGCCGGCGAAAATACTTACCAGCGGAACTCCGCAAGCCGCGGCAGCGTGGCCGCCGGCCGAGTCGTATCCCACATAGAGCCGGCTGCGCTGGATGTGCGCTGCAAATCCGGCGAAGGATCCATCCCACATTTCAATGCCGCTGCCGGCATTCGCAACGGCGCGCTCGACGCGCTCGGCTTCTTCGCCCCCGGCGCCTTTGTCGACCAGGACCGGCCGAGGCAATCGCCGCAACACTTCGGCCTCGAAGGGATCGGGCAGGCGCTTCGCAGGATTTTCGCCGACGCCGAAGCTCACTGTAGCTGCGAACGGCGCGGCTTCGAGCCCGGTGGCAATGTAAGGCTCGGCATTCGGAGCCCCGAACGTTTCCTTGCACCAGCGGCCCGCGAGCACAGGCAGCGGTTCGTCAGCGTCGCCGCCATAGGAGCGGCTCTCGAAGAAGTAGTAGTCTTCTTCCGGACAGATGGGCAGCAGGCCAAGTTGCGTGAGACGCGAATCTGGATCGATAACGATGCTGGCCGGCCGGCTGACCGCCTCGCGCAGTTGCGGCCAGATCGAGAGCCGGTCATCAATCGTGCCGGCGCGTCCGTAAGCGATCGGCAAGTGCCGCAAGCGGGCATCGGCCGCAAACAGCTCCCAGCTCTTCTTCGGACCGGTGAACCAGATCGCAGCATTTGGAAAACGCTGCTTCGCGGCATCGAGAAGAACGCTGGTGACGGCGATGTCGGCGCCCAGGGTGACGCGCGAAAGCACAAAGACGTTCTCGACGGCGGAGGGCTTCCGGTCGCAGATGCGTGGCTTGCGCACACGCTCGTAGCGGGCGGTCAGGTGATCGGCGTGGATGCCGGGAATCTTTCGCGCGACGACTTCGGCAAACAGGTCCGCATAGACGGCACATAGGCGCGGCTCGAAGAGATCGGCCAGGCGCTCCACCACTACGCGGAAGAGTTCGCGATCGCCTCCGGCCGCCAACAGGTCGTCGAGCAAATGCTCGGGCCACGGCCGCGCGGCCATGCAGTGTTCGAGCAGTTCCTGTGCCAGCCGCTCAGTGGAGATACTTTCCAACCAGCAGCTCCAGCTTGGCGCGAGTGGCGGGCGGCACTACCTTGGGGTCGGTAATGAGCGCGTGCGCCAGCGCCGATCCGCACTTGCATTCGCGCGCCGAAGGCATGCTCGCGACGGCTTCAGCCACTACCCGGCAGGCATGTTCGGCGTTCTTCGTGAGGTTTGCGAGGATATCCGTAACGGTGACGGCAGCGTGCTCTTCGTGCCAGCAGTCGTAGTCGGTCACCATGGCGATGGTGACGTAGCAGATCTCAGCTTCGCGGGCGAGTTTGGCCTCCTGAAGATTGGTCATGCCGATCACGTCCATGCCCCAAGTGCGATACACGTTCGACTCGGCTTTGGTGGAAAATGCCGGGCCTTCCATACAAAGATACGTTCCGCCTTGCGCGACATCGACGCCGGCGCTGACACAGGCCTGGTGCACGACGCGCGAAAGCTGCGGGCAAACCGGATCGGCGAAGCTGATGTGGGCGACGAGCCCTTCGCCGAAGAAGGTCGATACGCGGCCGCGCGTGCGGTCGAAGAACTGATCGGGGATGACGAATTTCAGCGGCGGGTGTTCCTCCTTGAGTGAGCCGACGGCGCTGAGCGAGAGAATGCGTTCGACGCCCAGCGACTTGAAGCCGTAGATGTTGGCGCGGAAATTCAGCTCGGAAGGCGAGATGCGATGGCCGCGGCCGTGGCGCGCCAGAAAGGCAACCTCCCTGCCTGCCAACTGGCCGACGACATAGGCATCCGAAGGATCTCCCCAAGGCGTGGCGACTTCCACTTCTTTCTGCGCGGTGAAGCCCGGCATCGAATAGAGGCCGCTCCCGCCGATGATTCCAATGGTTGGTTTCATTCCTGTATGAGTTCCAGCAACACGCCGCCGGTAGACGATGGATGGACGAAGACGTAGAGATGCCCGCCCGCGCCGGCCCGAGGCTCGTTCAGCAAGCGCGCGCCAGACGACTGAAGGCGCGCGACGGTGGCCGCTAGATCCGGCACCTTGAGCGCAACGTGATGCAGGCCTTCGCCGCGCTTTTCGATGAATTTGGCGATGACCGAGTCGGAGCCCGTGGCTTCCAGCAGCTCGATGCGCGGGCCGCCGGCGGGTAGCATAGCGACGTTGACCTTCTCCTCCTCCACTGTCTCGCGCGGCGGGGCACTAAAGCCGAGCTGCTTCTCGTAGAAGTCGAGCGCGGCGTCGATGGACCGCACGGCAATGCCCAGGTGATCAATCTTGAAAGTGTTGGATCCAGCCATCGATGATTGTGTACGGGTCGCACCGCCGCGCCGCCACTTCTTCGGCCGCGGCGTGAAAGTTCAAATCCACGAACTGAGCGAGCAGACGGTCGCGCAGCATCTCGCGCAGCCGCTGTTCCCAATTGGCGACGGCGCGTTCTTTGGCTCCGCCCCGCTGCAAGAATGATCGTACGGCGGCGAGTGTCTCCGCAATGCCCTGCCCTTCCGTGGCGATACTGCGGATAATCGGCGGAACCCAGCCATCAGCCCGAACGGATAGACTTTGCAAACTCAGGATCTCGCGCTCCAAGCGGTCGGCGCCGGGCTGGTCAGCCTTGTTGATGACGAAGACGTCGGCGATCTCCATGATACCGGCTTTGATGGCTTGCACGTCGTCACCCATGCCGGGGACCAGGACCAGGATGGTGACGTCGGCCAGACGGGCGACCTCGACTTCGTCCTGGCCGACGCCTACGGTTTCGACGAGCACCACTTCTTTGCCCGCGGCGTCCAGCAACAGCGCCATGTCCGTGGTTGCGGCGGCAAGTCCGCCGAGGTGGCCCCGCGTGGCCATGGAGCGGATGAACACGCCTTCGTCGGCATGATGGCTCAGCATGCGGATGCGGTCGCCCAGGATTGCGCCGCCGGTGAACGGGCTGGTGGGATCGACCGCGAGGACGCCGACAGGTTTGCCTTCGCGCCGCAGTTCATGAACCAGGCGATCGGTCAGGGTGCTCTTGCCGACGCCAGGCGAACCGGTGACGCCGATGACTGTGGCGCGGCCAGTGTGCGGAAACAGCTCCTTGAGCAAGGCTTCGGCGGCGGCGCTGCGGTTTTCAATGGCGGTGGCGGCGCGGGCCAAGGCACGGAGATCGCCGGCCAGAATTTTTTGGGACCAGTCCGTCATTCGGATTTGAGGAGCTGGCGTGCGATCACCAGGCGCTGGATTTCGCTGGTGCCTTCTCCGATGGTGCAGAGCTTCACGTCGCGGTAAAACTTCTCGACTGGGTAATCCTTGATGAAGCCGTTGCCACCATGGATTTGCACCGCCTCATTGGCGACGCGCACCGCAGTCTCGGAGGCGAACAGCTTGGCCATGGAAGATTCCTTGGTGACGCGCTGGCCATGGTCCTTCATCCAACCGGCACGATACGTGAGCAGGCGCGCGGCGTCGATTTCGGTTGCCATGTCGGCCAGCTTTTGCTGGATGGCTTGAAACTCCGAGATCGGCCGTCCGAACTGCTTGCGCTGTTTCGAATACTTCAAAGCCGCTTCATATGCGCCTTGCGCGGTGCCGACGGAAAGCGCGGCGATGGAGATGCGTCCGCCGTCCAGAATGCGAAGACTGTCGACGAATCCTTCGCCCGTCTTGCCGAGAAGCTGCGATTCCGGCACCCGGCAATCCGTGAATATGACCTCGCCGGTGGCGCTTGCGCGCATGCCCATCTTATTTTCCTGCTTGCCGAACTGAAAGCCGGGCACGCCTTTTTCGAGGATGAACGCAGAAACGCCGTGGTGTGAAGCGGCGCGGTCGGTGACCGCCATGGCGACGCAAACGTCTGCATAGCGCGCGTTGGTGGTGAATATTTTGGTCCCGTTCAGCACCCAGCAGGAGCCGTCCTTGACGGCTTTGGTGCGCATCCCACCGGCATCCGAGCCCGACTCTGATTCGGTGAGCGACCAGCAGCCGATCCATTCGCCGCTGGCCAGCTTGGGAATGTATTTCTTGCGCTGCTCGTCGTTGCCGGCAACGTAGATGTGGTTCGTGCACAGCGAATTATGCGCGGCAACGATGAGGCCGACTGAAGGATCCACGCGCGCGAGTTCCTCCACGATGATGGAGTACTCGATGTAGCCCAGGCCCGCGCCGCCCAGATCCTCGGGGAAAATGGCGCCGAGGAAGCCCAGTCCTCCGGCTTTCTTGATGGCTTCCAGCGGGAAAATCTCGTTCTCGTCCCACTCCAGCACGTGCGGCCGGATCTCCTGTTCGGCGAACTCCCGGATGCTCTTGCGAAGCTGCGTCTGCTCCGGCGTGAATTCAAATTCCATGGAGAAAGCGGGAGGGTGTCCCTGAGTCAATGGTAGCAACGGTCGCTGGTGGCCGGCGACTAGTGATTGGTGACAGTTCGTCTTAGCACCATGGTTGGGAGCATAAAGGACATTTAATCAGCTCGCCGGTCAACTTTTCGTCCAGGTCCGCGTTTGACAGGGTGTGAGCCGCCGCGAGCGGCGAGACAAAAGCGGGACGAGGAGGAGCATATGAAAACGATTCTGGTGACGGCATTTGCGGCATCGCTTCTGGCTGTCGGGGCGTTCGCTCAGAAGAGCGAGGTGGGCCGGCGCGCGGAGCGCCAACAGGACCGCATCGCGCAGGGCGTCAAGTCCGGATCGCTGAAGCCGCGCGAAACCGCGCACCTGGAGAGCAAAGAGGCAGGAATCCATCGCGAGATTCGCGCCGACCGTGCGACTAACGGAGGAAAGCTATCGCCAGCCGAAAGGCGCTCCGTAAACCGGCAGCAGAATCGCGTGAGCCGCCGGATCTACCGCGACAAACACAACTAAACGCGTTTTACCGGAGGAGTGGCGCTCGCGTCCCTGCGATGCGAGCGCCTTCGCTTCCTACCGGCACAACAGGGCTCGATTGAGCATGACCACGTTCCAGGGCCGGATCTCCCAGGAAACGAACACACCCTGCTGCGTGAAGGGATCCGCGGCGATGAGCGCTTCCACCTGCTCGACGCTCTCGGCTTCGTAGACCAACAGACCGCCGCGATCGTCCGTGAAGGGTCCGGAGATGACGAGCTGGTTTTGCTCGATCAGCCCCGTCAGATATTCGCGGTGAGCAGGCCGGGCCTTGGCGATGGTAGCGGCGTCGGAAGTGTATTTGGCAATGGCGGCGTATTTCATCTCGAACCGATTATAAGCGAGTCTTGCAGCACCGCCGCGCCGACGCCGCGCGGCTTGCTACCATAAGCGTTTCGTGATGCCTGATTTGCGATCGGTCACCGCACCGATGTCCGAAGCCGTGACGAACCACATCCGCGTAGAGGTCATGTCCCGCTACGTTCCGGAGCAGTCAAAGCCGCAGGAAGACGTTTGGGTATTCCAATACACGGTGCGCATCACGAATCAGGGCGAGCAGACCGTCCAGCTCATCAGCCGGCATTGGATCATCACCGATGCTTTGGAACACGTGGAAGAGGTCCAAGGCCCGGGAGTCGTCGGAGAGCAGCCCGTACTCGCGCCCGGCGAATCGTTCCAATATTCGTCCTGGTGTCCGTTGAAGACACCGGTGGGCATGATGCACGGCACTTACCAGATGACGGCCGGCGGTGGGGACCAGTTTGACATCGAGATTGCACCGTTCGCGCTCAAAGCGCGCTACACAGTGCACTGATCAGACGATCGTTTCGGTGCGCGGGTCCCAGTGGACGGTGCGTCGCTGGCGGAAGCTTTCCAGCGCCATCGAGCACGCGATGGAAACGCGATAGCCCAGGTCAAACGGGCAATTGGTCTCCTTGCCGGCACGGATCGAATCCACGAAATTCTGCATGTGCGCGGCGGGAAAGCTCATCACTTTGCCGATCAGCTCAACGCCGTCCGGGCGATTCACTTTTTGAGGAATGTAGCGGATGGTCTGGCCGCGGGAGATCGTCCCGTCGGCGCCCAACACGTCTTCGCCGATGCCGGGCTGGCTGTTCCCCAGCCCTGAGTCCCAGCTGATGAGCATCTGCTCGGGCTGCTCGAACACAACGTTCATCGTGTCCGGAAGCTCGCGGCCGTCCTTCCAGAGAAACAGACCGCCGCTCATCGTGGCTGCATGCGGGATCTGGAGCTGCAGAGCCTGATACCAGAAGGCGAGCTGGTGGCACAGATTCTCGTGCACATTGCCTCCCGAATAATCCTCGAAGAAGCGCCAGTTGACGAAGCGGTCGGGATTGAAATCGCGCTGGGGTGCGTCACCCAGGAACGCATTCCAGGCGATACTCTCGGGCGTCATATCCGGATAAACCGGACGCGCCCATTGGGGCTTGCCGTGTGGCGTGTTGCGGTACCACTGCATACGGATAGCGGTGATTTTGCCCACCAGGCCCGATGCCAGGAACGCAAGCGCGTCGCGCATCTGCCCGGAGGAGCAGGACTGATGGCCGATCTGCACGGCGAGCTTGGGAGCGTTACGGCGGGCAGCCCGCATGCGCTTGGCGTGCTCCACCGTGAATGCCATTGTCTTTTCCTGATAGACGTGCTTGCCCGCATCGAGGGAGTGAATGAAGTGCTCGGCATGCAGATGCTGCGGCGTCGCGACGATGACTGCGTCGATGGTTTTGTCTTCCAAGATCCGGCGGTAATCCAGGTACGCAGCAGCGCCGGGGGCCAACCTGCGCGCGTCTTCCAAACGCCGGGTATAGACGTCGGCGAAGGCGGCGAGCTCAACGTTGGGGCAGGCCAAGGCCTGGTGGGCGAGTTCAGCGCCACGCTGGCCCGCGCCAATCACGCCGATGCGCAGCCGGTCGTTTGCGCCGAGGACGCTAGCGGAGGCCAGCGTCGTGGCCAACCCGCTTGCCATAGTGCCGATAAACGTACGGCGTGAATTCATCGGGATCCTTTTCCGCTGGGCTTTCCAACACGTTGCCAGCACGGGGAACTTGATTTATCTTAGCGCTTGGCCGGCGAGCTTTGCATGCACTACATCCTTCCTTGACGGACCTTAGATTGTCGTATATACTCCCCACAACGACGGGACGGAGGGTTCCATGCAAACGCTACGTATCGCGTCCATACTTGCGCTCAGTTGCGCGGCGCTGTTCGCGCAGGCCACGTCGCAGATCCAGGGGACAGTACACGACGAAAGCGGGTCGGCAGTTCCAGGCGCAGAGGTAAGGGCCATTCAAACCGCCACGGGCGTGCAACGCACCGCCACAACCAGCACGGAAGGCGGGTACGTGCTGCCCAACCTGCCGATCGGACCGTATCGCCTCGAAGTGAGCAAAGCTGGCTTCACGACGTTCGTTCAGACCGGCATCACGCTTCAGGTGGCGACGAATCCCACCATCGATGTGCAACTGAAAGTCGGGGCCGTCACCGAGCAAGTTCAGGTAGCTGCCAACGCGGCTCTGGTGGACACGGAAGCCACCAGCGTCGGCTCGGTGATTGAAAACCAGCGCATCGTCGAACTGCCCCTCAACGGCCGCAATCCGGTGGAACTGATCCAACTCGCCGGCGCCGCGGTGCCCGGCGGAAGAAACGGGACGGCCGGCTACCCGGGCGGGTTGAATATCTCCATCGCGGGCGGCATGCTTTCCGGCGTCACATACTCGCTGGACGGTACGCTCTACAACAACCCATTCGACGCAATGAATCTGCCGTTCCCGTTCCCCGATGCATTGCAGGAATTCAAAGTCGAAACCAATTCACTGACTGCGCAGAATGGGATGCATGCGGCCGGTGCGGTCAGCGCGGTGGTCAAGTCGGGCACGAACCAGTATCACGGCGATTTGTTCGAGTTTCTGCGCAACGGCGACATGAACGCGCGCAACTTCTTCGCACCGCGCCGTGACACTTTGAAACGCAATCAGTACGGCGGAACGCTGGGTGGGCCGGTTCTGAAGAACAAGCTGTTCTTCTTCGTCGGCTACCAGGGGACGCGCACGCGATCGGACCCGGCTAATCTGACCGGATTCGTTCCTACCGCCAGCATGCTACAGGGCAATTTCAGCGGCTGCGGCTTTCCCCAACTCAAAGACCCCAGCACTGGCGCCCCGTTCCCGGGCAACCAGATTCCGGCCAGCATGTTCAGCGCGCAATCGTTGGCCATTGTCAAACAGTTGCCTACCAGCACAGACCCCTGCGGCAAGGTGCCTTACGGGCCGGTCACCAAAACCAACGAGTACCAGGTGCTCGGCCGCGTGGACTACCAGATTAGCGAGCGCCAGACGCTTTTCGGCCGTTACATGGCCAGCGCCTACTATCTACCGCCAGCCTATGCCTTCTCGAAAAACATTCTGGACACGGTCCAGGGCGGTTTGGATGATTTGGCGCAGACCGCGGCCGTCGGCCACACCTTTCTATTCAGCCCCACGTCCATCAACACCTTTAGTTTCGCGGCCAACCGCGTCGCGGTGCATCGCTTCAATGACGACTATTTCTCGGCCTGCGACCTGGGCGTAGCATTCACTTGTTTTGTGCCGCACCAGACCGTGGTCAACGTAACCGGCGGCCCGAGCATCGGCATTGGCACCGCGATCCAGGCGTCCTTCATTCCGATGTACTACACGCTCGCCGACGACGTCAGCCTGGTGCGCGGATCGCATCAGATCAAATTCGGCTACTCCGGCTTCAAGTACCAGCACAGCCAATTAGCCAACGTCTTTTCCGCCGGCACGTTCGGTTTCACTGGACTTGCGTCCGGCGCAGGCATGTCCGACTTCCTGCTGGGCGAGCTTGGCTCACTGACCCAAGGCACGCCGAACAGTACATTCACGTACAAGTGGTATCACAGCCTCTATCTACAGGACACTTGGAAAATCTCCAGCCGTCTCACCGCCAATCTGGGTATCCGCTGGGAGCCGTTCCTGCCTCAAGGGATCAATAACGGAGCTGTCTACAATTTCAACTGGGCGAACTTTTATCAAGGAATCCACAGCACAGTTTTCTCGAAGGCTCCGGCCGGATTGGTGTATGCGGGCGATCCGGGCTTCCAGGGAAAGACAGGGGTCGGCAACCGCTGGGGCCAGTTCGGTCCGCGCGTCGGGATCGCCTTCGATCCGCGGGGAGACGGCAAGACCGTCATTCGTGCATCGGGCGGGATCTTCTACGATTTCCCGAACATTCAGATCATGTCTACGCCCACCACGGCGCCGCCGTTCGGCAACACCGTGCAACCGCCGGGGCCCCTGAATTTCGCCAATCCGTGGGCGACTGTGGCGGGAGGGAATCCCTTTACCACGCCTTTCGGACCAAACTCGCCATTCGTGAATTTTGGCTCCTTCATGGCGCAACAACCGGACGCCAAGGGCACGACGGTATACACCTGGAACCTGGCAGTCCAACGGCAGGTGGCCAGCTGGCTACTTTCAGTAACCTATCTAGGAACCCAAACCAGGCACCTGTGGGTGAGCGAACAGCTCAATCCGGCCATTCTCGTCCCCGGGCCACTCACTTGCGCCAAGGGCCAAGTGACCGGGTGCAACTCGACCACAAACACGAACCAGCGCCGGCTGGCATACCTGGCCGACCCGGCCAACGGCCAATACCTGGGTTTTGTGGACCAGTTCGAATCGGGCGGAACGGCCAGCTACAACGGCATGATCCTTTCAGCCGAGAAGCGGCTCACGCGTGGTGTTAGCATCGACGCCAATTACACCTGGTCGCATTGCATCGGCGACAGCACCATCGGCTCGCTTGTGGGAGGCGTCGGGGCCGGCCTGCTGGATCCCAACAACCGCGCCTTCGACCGCGGCAACTGCCAGACCGGCACGCTGGACGGAACGCAGTCGCTGGACCGCCGTCATATCGTGAACATCACCGCGGTGCTCCAGTCTCCGCGCTTTGAAGACCGCATTCTGCGGATCATCGCGAGCAATTGGGTGCTCTCGCCGAGCTATCGTTTCCTATCCGGCGCCTACCTGACGGCGTATACAGGTGTCGACCGTCAGTTGAGCGGGACTTCCGGCGCCGATCAGCGGCCCAATCAGGTCCTCGCCGATCCGCTTTGTTCCGATCCGCGCCCGTCATGTTGGATCAATCCGGCGGCCTTCGCGCAGCCTGCATTGGGCACGCTCGGCAGTTCGGGCCGGTCGAGTATTCCGGGGCCTGGATTCTGGGATATTTCCGCAGCTCTCTCGCGCATCTTCACGGTTCATGAAGGCATGACCTTGGAAGCCCGCGGGGAAGCCTTCAACCTGACCAACAGCTTCCGCGCGGGCGCGCCGGGGCAGCCGATCGTCACCACCACACTGACCAGCAATCAGTTCGGTCAGATCCTGAGCGCGCAGGACCCGCGGATCATGCAAGTTGCGCTGAAGTTCGTGTTCTGATACGGAACGGGCGCGATCAGGCGCGTTCCTGATAGGTGCCTTCCGACGTGCTGACGCGGATCTTTTCGCCTTCGTTGATGAACGGCGGCACCTGCACGACCAGCCCCGTCTCGAGCTTTGCTGGTTTGGTGACGTTGGAGACGGAGGCGCCTTTCAGGCCAGGCTCGGTTTCGACCACCGTGAGATCGACGGTGGGCGGCAGTTCCACGCTGATGGGCTTGCCTTCATAGAACTCGATGTTCACCTTGAGCTGCGGAACCAGGAATTCGACGCCGTCACCCAAGATATCGCGCGTCAGGTGCATCTGCTCGAAGTTCTCGGTGTTCATGAAGTAGTAGTATTCGCCGTCGTCGTACAGATACTCCATTTCATGTTCTTCGAGCGTGGCGCGATCGACGCGATCTTCCGAGGAGAAGCGATGCTCGATCATCGTGCCGCTGCTGAGCTTGCGCATCTTAGCCTGGACGAAACCGCGCAGGTTGCCCGGCGTGCGGTGTTCGGTCTTGAAGATGGAGTACAGCTCGTTGTTGAACTTGATGACCATGCCAGGGCGTAGCTGTGTCGCTGAAATCATGTTGAGTGGTCTCCGCCAGCGTCCGGCGAAGCCCGGAGCCAGGATAATGAGTGAAGCCCTATTTTAACAGGTGGCGGCGTGGCACGGTCGGATATAATGGTTCCAACCGGCGGCGCTATCGTCTAACGGTTAGGACGGAGCCCTCTCAAGGCTTAAATACGGGTTCGATTCCCGTTAGCGCTACCAACCTCCCCTCCATCTTTCCAAAAAGTTCCAACGATTGAACTGTGGCTGCTTCTCTTGCATTATATTCCTTGACTTGTATATGCACATGGCGGTATATGAAGAGAGTGGAATCTGTGTTCGAAATCATTGCAGAGCCGAACCGCCGCGCGATATTGAGCCTCCTGGTCTCGTCACAACAGTCGGTTGGCGAGATCGAGCGGCAGCTTCGTATGCCGCAGCCGACCGTTTCAAAACACCTGCGCGTGCTGCGCGAGGCCGGCTTCGTGGAATCCACGGTGGACGCACAGCGCCGTCTCTACCGGCTAAGACCTGAACCACTCCAGGAAGTCGATGCTTGGCTGGCTCCGTTCCGCCGGTTCTGGTCCGCTCACCTGGACGCTCTCGAACGCCACCTCGACCGCATGGATCAATCAACAACAACAAGAAAGAAAACAAAAGAGAAATTGACGCGGCCCAAACCGCGAACGTGACCAAGGAGAAACGCATTGAAAATCAAAGTGACCAGCGTATACGTGGACGATCAGGACAAGGCCCTGCGCTTCTATACAGAGGTGTTGGGCTTTGCCAAGAAGACCGATTTCAGCCAAGGCCCATATCGCTGGCTGACCGTGGCGTCGCCCGAGGAGCCGAACGGTACTGAGTTGCAGCTCGCGTTGAACAGCAACCCCGCTGCCAAAGCGTATCAGGAGGCGATCTTTCAACAGGGCCAACCCGCGGCCATGTTCTTCACCGACGACATCAAAGGCGATTACGAACGGATCAAGGCGCGCGGCGCTGAGTTTACGATGCCGCCCACCGACGTGACCGCATCCACCATTGCGATGCTGAAGGACACATGCGGCAACCTTGTTCAGCTCACCCAGCTGGCACGCTACACAGGCTGAGAAAGCGCTGATGGATCGCGAACAGTACACACCGGGCCCTGCCGGTGGGGCGCAGGTACGAAAGGATGGAGAGAAGTGGACGCTCATTCTGGTCAGAGAACTGCGCCACTCGCCGGAAAAAGTCTGGCAGGCACTTACCGACCCGGCGCATCTGCGCGAGTGGGCTCCCTTTGTCGCCGATGGGAGCTTGGCTACGGTCGGGAGCACGGTGAATCTCACCTGGGTGGGAACAGGCAGGCCGCAGTTAACAACGGTGACGCGAGCCGATGCGCCCGAGGTACTTGAGTACGGCGAGATCCGGTGGGAACTCGAGCCCTTGGGCGGCGGCACGCGCCTGACACTGTGGCACAGTATCGATCGCCGCTTCATCTCGTGGGGTGCTGCGGGCTGGCACATTTGTTTCGATGTTCTGGATCACCTTCTCGACGGAACTCCCATCGGCCGCATGGTCGGCCCCGACGCTATGAAGTTCGACGGCTGGCAGCGGCTAAACGCGGAGTATGCCAAGCAGTTCGGCATCGAAACGCCCAGCTGGACGGCTAATGCTCCGAAGCCTTGAAGGCAGATATGAATCCATCCGAACGGATTGACCAGCTAATCGCAGGGCTCACGGACTGGCGCGGCAAAACGCTCGCCAGTGTCCGCAAGCACATCCTTGCGGCCGACCGGGAGATCATCGAGGAATGGAAGTGGATGGGCAGCCCAGTGTGGTCGCGCGACGGAATCATCGCGGTCGGCAACGCCCATAAAGATAAGGTGAAGCTTACCTTTGCCCACGGCGCGAGCCTCCCGGATCCCGAAAAGCTCTTCAACGCGGGCCTGGATGGCAAGGTCTGGAGAGCGATCGATCTTTTCGAGGGCGATAAAGTGAATGATCGCGCTCTTAAAGAGCTGGTTCGTGCCGCCGTTGATTACAACCGGATCAAACCGAAGAAGAAGCCTCTTGCGGCTACCCGAGGGAAGGCGCCTAAAAGCGGGAAGTGACCAGCACGCTGTTTGTTCTGCTTCAAACAAACGCCTGTGTTATACTCCCGTGACGTGAATTGGCATTTGTCGCCATGCGTCAGATAGAGCACGCCGTTTGGCTCGAGACGACCCCGGAAGCCGCTTACGACTACACGACGGCGCCAGAACATTGGTGTCGCTGGTACCCCGGAACTGTCGCCGTGGAAGGACATGCCGGCGTGCCATTGGCCGCGGGCGACACGTTCACGGAGCGTGTCAGGACCCTGGGCGTACTGGGCAATCTGCGCTGGACCACGGTGGAGTCCGCGCGGCCCTGGCGCTTTGTCGCCGAGACGACGTCGGTGGAGTTGCCGCTCATGCGTCGCGCACGCATGAAGATCACCTATTCGTTTGAGCCGCCGGGAAAGCTCCGTGAACGCCACATCCGGATGGTGCGCACGTTTGAGTACGAGTTCACCGGGGTTGCCCGCGCTCTCGACCGGGTCTACCTGCATAAGCACCTGAAGCAGACAGCCGCTTTCGCTCTGGCGAAGCTCCAGGAGCTCATAGGGAGCGACGCTTCTGACGGGTTTTGCAGGCACGCGGTTCAGGGCAAGGCGCCCCGCAGACGGCCGAACGCGATTCAGCGGTTTGCGCACGCTTCTCTTTCCACCGCTTTGGTCGTGTTCGCCGTGCCGCTTCTCAGCATGGCAGCATTGGCGCGCGCGGTATTCCTGCGCGTTGTCCGCGGCAAGGCAACACAAATCCTGCGGATTGGGCAGGCTCCCTACCGCGCCGGCCGATTTTACGTGGCGCAGATGGTCTTCGAGAAGCCGTTTGATCCCTCCCAACTCCAGGAAGTTTTCTTCGAAATGGTCCGGGAGGCGGGAATCGATCCAGCAAAGGCGCGGGTTGACCTCGAGCAAGAGACGCCGCGGCCTTTGCCCGCAAGCGGCGCCGTCGAGGCGAACCACTATGTGGGGCAGCGGACAAATTGGCTTCGCGGGAAGCGAGTCAAGGGCCTGGTGCTCTGGCTGCGCCTATTCGCCGGCAATACCGGGACGCCCACCGTGGTGCAAGCGGGTCTGCCCGTCGGGTCTTGGGACGGCACCAGTTGCTTCAACTTCATGAAGGAACTCGTGTCCCGTTGCTGTGGCGGCCAGCACGCCGACATATTCCAGGGAAAAAGGCTGACCTTGCGGCCCGAATCGGCGCGTGTGCTTGACCGAAGCTCGTTTCTCGCGTTCCTTGCCCGGCTTCCCCGCAACGTAGCCGTCAATACGTGGAGCGGTGTCTGGAACTGGGTCGGCGCGACTCGCCCGTTGGGCGGCCCCGGTGTGAGGCCGGAGCTCGTGCTGCTCAACTTCGATGAGGCCGACAGTGCCGGGCTGCAGGCCGGCCTCGAAACGCTCGGCGTGAAACCCTACGCGGCCCTGGCCTTCGCTGCGGTGGATGCCTACAACGCGGTCCTGGGCCAGAACCCCTACTCGATCATTCAGCAATCGTCCTTGCAGACGCGGCACTACGAACCCAAGCTCGAACGGACGCTGGTCGGAGACTGGCTGATCGGTCCGGTCCAACGGATCCCGAAGGACCGCTACACGCTCGAGGACGCGCAACGCGGCTACCAACGGCTCGTCCGCGATCTGGACATCTTAGGTGAGGATGTGCGCCGTGCCTTCGATGCCAAGGCCTACGGATTCTCCACCGAGGCGGGCCGTTTCGAAGCGCTGCCTACCTACGGCCTCGACGCTCGAACTTGGGACAGCATCTTTTTCAACAATTACGGCGTACGCTCTGTGTGTCCGGAAGCGGCCTTGGTCTCCTGGAACTGGATCGCCCCGTTCAAGCTATCCTTCAACGCAATCAACGTGAACGGAAAGACCTGCATCACGTTCGCCTCCTACGTGCTCGGCCTGGAAAACCTGCGAGAGGTTCGAGATCGCGTCGAGCGAACTCTTCGCGACTTCATGGCGCTGGCGCCACTGGCATAGTCGACGCTTGCGTGGGAGCGCAGAACGTGCCGCCTTTCCGTTTGGCCCGCCTCGGTTGAAACGGTTATAGCGTGGCACAGTCTACCTAACGGAGCCCATGCCCAACCGGATCGAAGACTACGCCTTAATCGGTGATTGTCATACAGCCGCCCTGGTTGGCCGCGACGGCTCCATGGACTGGTTGTGTCTGCCGCGGTTCGATTCTGGCGCGTGTTTTGCGGCGCTGCTGGGCGAAGAAGAGAACGGCCGGTGGCGGCTGTGCCCTGCCGCGCCGGTTCTGGAAGTCCGGCGGCGCTACCGCGGCGACACCCTGATTCTCGAAACCGATTTCGTAACCGACCACGGTGTTGCCCGCGTAATCGACTTCATGCCGCCACGGACCAGCTTTCCGCAGGTTGTCCGCCTGGTGGAAGGAGTCCGCGGACAAGTCCCCATGGAAATGGATCTGGTGATCCGGTTCGATTACGGCTCCATCGTTCCCTGGGTGCGAAAGATCGAGGGCGGAATTCGGGCCGTGGCGGGGCCGGACACCGTCGAGTGCGTGTCGGAGGTGGACCTTCGCGGCCAAAACCTGCACACCGTAGCAACCTTCACAATCTCCGAGGGCCAATTCGTGCCGTTCGCCTTCACCTGGTCGCCCACGCATGAGAGCCCTCCCCGGCCGCGCCACTGGAAAGAGTGTCTCAGACAGACCGAGCAATGGTGGACCGAATGGGCGAGCCGCTGCACCTATCAGGGCGATTGGAAACAGCCCGTGCTGCGTTCCCTGCTCACCCTAAAGGCGCTTATTTACCAGCCCACCGGCGGAATTGTCGCGGCTCCAACCACATCTTTACCCGAATTCCTGGGCGGCAGCCGCAACTGGGACTACCGTTACTGCTGGGTTCGAGATGCAACCCTCACGCTCTACGCGCTGATTATGGGCGGATATCACGAAGAAGCGGGTGCATGGCGGAGTTGGCTGCTGCGTGCCGTTGCGGGAACTCCCTCCGATCTGCAGATCATGTACGGGCTGGCGGGAGAACGCCGCTTGACTGAACTCACTCTGCCGTGGCTTTCCGGCTACGAGCACTCCGCGCCCGTGCGGATCGGCAACGCGGCTCACGCGCAGTCTCAGCTGGATGTCTATGGCGAGTTCATGGACACGGTCCATCTCGCCCTTCACGCCGGCTTACCGCCCACCGATTACTCCCGGCAAGTTCAACTCGCTCTGCTCGAGTTTCTTGAGAAAGCTTGGCGCGAACCCGACCACGGCATTTGGGAAGTTCGCGGGCCGAAGCAGCATTTTACGCACTCCAAAGTCATGGCCTGGGTGGCCTTCGACCGCGGCGTACGTACCGTAGAGGATTTTGGCCTTCCCGGGGATGTCACCAAATGGCGAAGCCTGCGCGACGAGATTCATGCCGAGGTTTGCCGCGAAGGTTTTGATGCCGGGCTCAACTCGTTCGTACAGTACTATGGCTCGCGCGATGCGGACGCAAGCCTGCTGATGCTGGCCACGGTGGGCTTCCTTCCTCCTTCGGACCCGCGCGTTCGCGGGACCGTCGATTACATCCAGCGCGAGCTGATGGACAACGGCCTGCTTCAAAGGTATCCTTCCGAAGGAGGCGTAGATGGAATGCCGCCTGGCGAGGGGTGTTTCCTGCCCTGCACATTCTGGCTGGTGAACAATCTCGCATTGTTGGGCAGACTGCGGGAGGCCCGCGAGCTTTGGGAGCGCCTGCTGGATCTCCGCAACGACGTCGGGTTGCTGCCGGAGGAATACGATCCCATGGCGCGGCGCTTCCTTGGCAATTTCCCCCAGGCCTTCACGCATGTCAGCCTGCTGAACGCCGCGAGCTATCTGGCGCAGGACGGATCTCTGCAATCGGCCCGCTTGGCCGGGTCCTCGCCTGTTCTTAAGACGTAACCCCTGTGTTACTAGATATTTCCGGAGGAAATACCGGCGGCCGGTTTTTCCTCTTGACTGGGAACCCGGTTTAGCACACACTTTACTATCACGCTGCATCGTTTGCAGCGTTGAGGAAGCGGCCGCTCGCTGTAAGTTCCTACGAGAAATTTCGCTTCTGATCTTTCTTGGCAATGATGCCATTCTAGTTTCCATCGTTTCTGAGGTTTGCATGCGCAACTCGCGCGAGTGGCCCAAACGGTTCAAAGCTAATGGAAACTGCGTGCCCAAGAGCTTTTCAACCCAGCAGAAGATTGACACTCTGAGGAATTTGTGAAGAAACGATTTCTAATCGCTGCAACCCTTTGCCTGATGCCCGCCGCTTGGGCGCAATCGGGAGGAGGTGCCACAGCCGGTGCCGATACCCCAGCCGAAGAAGGCATTCCGGTCACCGACCCACTGGTCATTTCGCGTTGTGGAACCTGCCATACACGGGACGCCAAGGGCAACATGACCCGCATCTCCTGGGAGCGGACGACCCCGGAAGGGTGGGAAGAAGCCATCAAAAGGATGGTGCGTCTGAACGGACTGACGATTACACCCACCGAAGCGCGTACCATCTTGAAATACCTGGCTACGTATCACGGGCTCGCGCCGGAAGAAGCCAAAGCGGTCATGTATGTGCCGGAGCACCGGCTGGTGGACGAGAGCAGCATTCCCAATAACACGGTGCATGACACGTGCGCGAACTGCCACGCTTTGGGGCGCGCTTTATCCTGGCGGCGCACGAAATCCGACTGGCAACTGCTGGTCAATATGCACACCTTCCTGTATCCGCAGGCCGATAACATCTTCCGCCATGGCTCGGGCGCGTTTCCGGACGTCCGTGGTCCAGGTGCCAGGCGCCGTGGCGAGTCGGAAGAGGCCGCCAAGACGCCCGAACGGGAGCCCGTGCAAACTTCGATTGATTTCCTGGCGAAGTCTGCGCCGCTACACACTACGGAATGGGCTACTTGGCGTGCGCGCATGCGTGCGCCGAAGCTGGCGGGAAAATGGTTGGTTTCCGCCGACTTGCCCGGACATGGCCGCTATTACGGCGAGATGGAGATCACCACCGGCTCCAGCGACGACGAATTCACTACCAAGATCAATCTGAAGTCCATCAAAGATGGATCCACGCTGAGCCGCACCGGGAGCGGCCTGGTTTATGCCGGCTACGCGTGGCGCGGCCGTTCCTCGGCAGCGGCGAAGGGCGGCGACTCACCCGACAGTCTCTCGCACGACATGCGCGAGGCCCTTTGGTTCGATCCCAACCAGCTCGACGCAATGGGCCGCTGGTATTGGGGCGCTTATCAGGAGTTCGGCATGGATGTGAAGCTCGTGCGTGCCTTCGCCGACCCGGCCGTCATCGGCGTTGACGTAACGTCGCTCAAGGCCGGCTCGACTGGCGCGAAGGTCCGGCTGATCGGCAACAACTTCCCAGCGAAAGTGGAGCCCTCCGATCTCGATCTGGGCGCCGGCGTGACGGTGACGCGCGTTCTCTCCAGCAAACCCGGTGAGATCGACGCCGAAGTGAACGTGGCCTCAGACGCAGTCAGCGGCAAACGCGACGTGGCATTCCGGCAGGCTGTTCTACAGAACGGCATCGCCGTGTACGACCGCATCGACTACATTAAAGTGACTCCCGAGACGGCCTTGGCCCACCTCGGCAGCGAAACGCATCCGAAGGGTTACCAGCAATTCGAGGCCGTCGCCTACAACCGGGGCGCTGACGGCAAGGCGCACACGGCCGACGACGTGGACCTCGGTCCCATCGATGTCACTTGGTCGGTGGAGGAGTTCCAGTCGGTCTACGGTGACGATGACAAGGGCTTCGTGGGCCAACTTAGCCCGACCGCGCTGTTTGACCCGGCATCCGATGGCCCCAATCCGGAACGGAAGTTCAGCCGGAACAACTACGGCAACGTGTGGGTCGTCGCTACCTCGAAGACCGAGAAGGAAAAAGACGGGCGCCCGATGACCGGCAAATCCTACTTGGTCGTGACCGTTCCAACTTATATTAAGTGGGATCAGCCGGAGGTGGAGAAGTGAGCGCAGCCGCCGATCCGGCTCTGGCGTCCGGGCTGTGCCGCCTCGGCGAATTTCATGAGTTCGAGGGTGGTGGCGCGCGTTTCGTCTATCTTCCGGCCGGGGCCATCTTTGCAGTCGACGAAGAAGTGTCCGCGATCATCAGCAGTTTGCGTGACCAGCCGATCCCTCGCAGCCGCCTGGTCGATGGACTGAGTTCGCCGGAAGCCGGGGAGCTGATTGCGGAGTTGGAATCACTGCAAGTGATTGTCGGCGATGAAGCCGCACCCGAGCCGGTAGCGAATCCGCCGGCCGATTTCCCGCTGCAATCGCTGGTACTGAACCTGACCAACCAGTGCAACCTATCCTGCCAGTATTGTTACGAATTCGGCGAGGACAAGGTCGCGACGCCCGAGGGCAAGCCGAAATTCATGGATTTCGAAACGGCGAAAGCCTCGGTGGATTTTCTGCTCAACGAGTCCACAGGCCGGCGCGCGGTCCACATCACGTTCTTCGGCGGCGAAACGCTCATGAATTTTCCGCTGCTCCAGCGTGTAGTGAATTACGCGACGGAGCAAGCCGGGCTGCGCGGCCGGTCCATCGACTTCAGCCTGACCACGAACGCCACGCTGCTCACGCCCGCCATCATCCGCTTTCTCTCCGCAAACCAGATTGGCGTCACCGTGAGCATGGATGGACCGCCGGAGCTTCACGATAAGCTGCGAGTCTTCGCCAATGGCCGCGGCAGCTACGACATCATCGCCCCGAAAGTTCGCGCGTTGATCGAAAACCATCGCACGCGTCCCATTGCCGCGCGGGTTACGCTCACCTCCGGCGTGACGGACGTTGTCAAAATCTACCGCCATCTGAAACAGGATCTCGGGTTCCATGAAGTGGGCTTCGCGCCCGTGACCACCTCGCCGAACCGGCTCTATTCGATCAACGAACGCGGCATGGATGATGTGCTGGGCGAGTTTCACACGCTCGCCGAAGAGTGGCTCGAATTCGCGCTGCGCGGCGAACTGCACGGCTTTTCCAACGTCAGCGATACGATCGCCGAGCTATATCAGGGCGTCAATAAATCGCATCCTTGCGGGGCGGGCCTTGGGCTACTCGGTGTCGGCCCGTCGGGGGACATCGCGCCCTGCCACCGCTTCGTCGACTCCGACACGCACTCCCTGGGACACATCTCCAGCGGGATCGACCAAGCCAAACGCGACGATTTTCTCAACCGCGGCCACATTGGCGCGAAATACGCGTGCCACACTTGTTGGGCGCGTCCTTTGTGCGCGGGCGGCTGCCACCACGAAGCCTTCGTGCGCTACGGCGACACCGGCCATCCGAACCTGCATTACTGCGACTGGATTCGCGACTGGACGGATACCTGTCTTACAATCTACGGAACGCTTAGCGTCCGGAACCCCGAATTTCTAGCAAGATTTGCAGAAAGGAAAGCTCTATGAGGCACATGCGAGCAGTAAACAAAAAGGCTCTGCGGATGAGCCAATCCGCCGAAGCTGCCGCAGCCGCGGCGCGGAACGAAGACGTCTTCGCGCTGCAGAATCAGCAGGCGCCGCAGCGGCCGCACATCCCCACCGGATGTTCTCTCTCCTTCTCGCCGGGTTGGGAAGTCGATTCGTCCGGCGGGACGGCGGGTCTTTGCCAGCCGGTGGAGCGCGACATCTACGATTGCTACAACTCCTGCTACTGGCCGGCCCAGGTTCCCGATCACCTGAACAACGCTCCCGATTGGGCCAGCAAGTGCGCCGTGGCCACCAAGGACTGGCGCAATCTCGACCTGGTATTTCCATAGAAAGCGCGCGATTTCGAGCCATGAAAAAGCTGATCCTTTTCTCTGCAACCTGCGCGGCGTCCGTGTATGCCGGCACGATTTACACAGGCACTTATCAGGACACCATCATTGCCGTCGATGAAGCCAAGGGCCAAGTTGTCGGCACCATCCCCATCAGCACCGGCCTGCCCAACGGCTTGACCCTTTCCGAAGATAAGAAGACTCTCTACGTGATGTCGGCCGACAACAGCGGCATCGACGTGGTCGATCTCGCCACTCGTAAGGTCACGAATCACTTCGTTCTCAATACGCCCACGAAGCGAATCCGCTTCGACGCCCGTGGAGTGACTGATCCGCAGGGCAAGGTCCTCTATACGGTCACAACCGAGATGAACAAGCTGGCCGATCATTACGAAATCGGGAAGCCAAAGTACACCGTGATCGACCTGGCCGCGCAGAAGATCTCCAAAACCTACGATATTGCCAAGGAAGACGAACTCGCCATCGGCGGGCGCGGGCGCGCATCGCTGGAGATTTCTCCGGATGGAAAGTACCTGTATCATTTCGGTGACAAAGTTCTGGTGATCGAGACCTCCGATTTCAAGGTGGTTGACCGGATCGATCTCGCCAAACCGGATCTGCCCGAAATGGAGGACATCGGCTTCGGCGGGCAGCTCGACAGCATCGAAGAGCCGGGTATGCATGTTTCGATCTTCAATTCCTCCGATCCGATCGTTCACAATCGGGTCTTCGGGATCGGGCGCTTCGATCTGACGACGAGGCAGATGACCTTCGACCCGATCGGCCCGGCTCCGTCCGGAATGACCGGCCTGCAAGTCACGCCCGACAAGACCCACGCCTACACAGTCGTTACCAACGGAACGCTGGGAAATAAACGCTGCGAGTTTTGGCAGTTCGATATGCATTCGGACCGCATCAGCAATACGCGCGAGTTTCCCTGCCGCAGCCGGTTCAGCTTCGGGATGTCCGGCGATGGCAAGAAGCTCTATATCTACGGCGCCGGTTTCGAGATCGACGTCTATGATGCCGCGACGCTGCAATTCGAACGCACCTGGGATCTGCAGCACGACACCACCGGCGGAGGGCTGATTGTTGTTCCTTAGGAAACGGGCTTGGGCCGTTTCCCTGGCCGTTCAGGCGGCCTGTTTACTGTCCGCGCAGCCTTCCCGGAAACCCGCCGAGGTTGCCCGCAAAGCCGTGGACCTCTTGCTGGCCGAGAAATACACCGAACTGCAGGGCATGCTGACCCCCGCCGCGCAGGAGAAGCTGACCCTGGACTTCCTGCACGACCGCGTGGGCGGCGAAATCCGCACCTTCGGACAGTTGAACAGCGTCGGCGAGCCGGTGATCGCGCAGGATGGCGATAACACTCTGGTCAGTTTCCCGGCCCAGTTCGCCGCGGCGAAGATCAATATCCAGCTCACGCTGAATCCGTCTCTCCAGGTGGCCGGCCTCTACCTGCGTCCGCCCGAGGCGCCTTTGCCGAAGATCTGGCAGCGGCCGTCCTATAGCAAGCCGGATGCATTCACGCAGCGCGAAGTGACCATCGGGACCGACGAATGGAAGCTGGGCGGCACGCTCACCGTGCCCGTCGGCAAAGGACCATTCCCCGGACTGGTGCTGGTCCCGGGACCTGGACCGAACAACCGCGACGAAGAGATTTACTCGAACCGCATCTTCCGCGACATCGCCGAAGGGCTTGCTTCACGCGGCATCGCCGTGCTGCGCTACGACAAGCGCACCTATACCTACGGCGACAAGATGGGTGACATGGCGTTTACCATCGACCAGGAACTGGCCGAGGATGCAGCGCGCGCCGTTGACCTGATGCGGCATCAGCCGGAAGTCGCCGCCACTCGCGTCTATCTGTTGGGCCATAGCTTGGGCGGTTACGTTGCTCCACGCATCGCCGCTCGCGACGGTAAGCTCGCCGGCATTATCTTCCTGGCGGCGAACGCGCGCCCCATCGAAGACGTCGCCCTGGACCAGAACGAATACATCGCGCATCTGAACGGCGACCCTTCAGCGCAATTGCAGGCTCGTCTGGACGCCTTCAAGGCAGAAGTCGCCCGGGTAAAAACCATTGAGCCCGGAAAGCCGGTTCCTCAAATCGTCATGGGGCTTCCCGGCGTCTACCTTCTGGACTTGAAGGGCTACAATCCGGCGGCTCAGGCAAAACAGCTAACCATTCCCCTGCTCTTCCTGCAGGGCGGGCGCGACTTTCAGGTCACGTCGAAGGATTTTGAAATCTGGAAGACCACTCTCGCCGGCAAGACGAACGCGGAGTTCAAAGAATATCCCGCATTGAACGATCTCTTCATATCCGGCAACGGCAAGCCGGGCCCGTCCGACTATCTCAAGCAAGGCAACGTGGATCCGAGTGCGATCGACGACATCGCGAGCTGGATCGCGCATTCCGGGAAATAATCATCATGAACCGTCGCGAGTTTCTCGCATTCGCCGCCTCCACTCTGCCCGCCGCACGCCTCGCCCGTGCGACAGACGAACCGGCAGCCGATATCACGCTTCGCATCGCCGAGATCAACGCCGACCTTGGGAACGGTCACGTCGTGAAGACGCTGGCCTACAACGGCCAGGTGCCGGGCCCGCTTCTGCGGATAACGGAAGGCAAGACGGTGACGGTCGACGTGGTGAACCAGTCGCGCCGTCCCGAGCTCGTCCACTGGCACGGGTTTCACATTCCGCCGGAAGTAGATGGCACACACGAAGAAGGCACGCCGCACGTCCAACCCAACGACACCCGGCGTTACTCGTTCACCGCGAATCCCACCGGCACGCGCTGGTATCACACGCACGCCATGGCCGGTCAAAATACGCGTATCGGCACATACTCCGGACAGTTCGGCATGGCCGTGGTCGAGCCGCGCGACAATCCGGCGCGTTACGACGCCGAGTTCCCCATCATTCTGCACGATTGGGAACCCTTCTTCCGCGCGGAGATGGAAGGTGACGTCGATTACCGGCTATTCACGATCAACGGCAAGGTGCTGGGTTCCGCTGAACCAATCCGCGTCAAGAGCGGCCAGCGCGTTCTGTTCCGCGTGCTCAACGCCAGCGCGACCAAAGCGCATCGGCTCGCACTCGCAGGACACTCGTTTCAAGTGTTGGCGCTGGACGGCAACGCCGTGCCGAAGCAGGCGTCTGTTCCCGTGCTGGACCTCGCCCCGGCCGAGCGCGTGGATGCCCTCGTCGAAATGAAGAACCCGGGCGTCTGGATTTTCGGTGAATTGGAGGATGCGCAGCGCATCGGGGGCGCAGGCATCGTCGTGGAGTATGCCGGGGCGAAGGGCGCCGCGCGATGGACGCCACCGCCGCCGGACTTCCACTGGGACTTGGCGGCTTTTGGCGAACCGCGCGACCTGCCGGCGTCCGAATCCATAGTGCCCTTCGTCATCGAACCCGGCAAGAACGGCTACCTTTGGGCGATCAACGGTAAATCGTGGCCGCACACTGATGAGGTCCATCTCACTTCCGGAATTCGCAACCGGCTGGTGTTCGACAACCGCAGCGACATGGGCCACCCGGTTCACCTTCACCGGCACACCTTCGAGCTTGGCTCGGGCGTTCGCAAGGACGTCTTGCTCGTCCCTTCCCACTCCAAACTAGAAGTAGATGTGCTGGCCGACAGCCCCGGCCCCTCCCTGTTTCATTGCCATCATCAGCTCCACATGGACTTTGGGTTCATGGCCCTCCTGCGCTACTGAAACAAGAGGCTCCCCCCGTAGTCTAGTAAGTGGAGGGGTCATGAGCTTACGAAGTGCGTCCTTGCTGGCGATGATTGGTACGGTCCTGCTGGCGGTTCTCCTGCTCTTGGACTTGATACGGGACATCGTCGGCGTGGCCCGCGACATAGTGCCTGCGATGGTTTTGCTGCGCTCGTTTCTGTATATGTTTATTGGCCTCACGCTGGCGATCTTTTTCGTCGTATTCCACAAGCGCAACTCCTGATGGCCGCCGGCATCATCTCCGGCCGGTTGTGACCAAGACGACGCCCCCAATGAGCGCAACGGCGCCCGCAATCGGTGAAATTGGGACTTCGTGCTTCTGCTTTTGAGTGGCTTGAATCGGGCCGATATCCAGGATCTTCTTTCTGGATGTATAGGTAAATCCACCCCAGGCGATCGCGACGATGCCGATGACAATCAGGATGGCTCCAAGCAGTTTTTGCATTCCAAGACCTCCCTCCTTAAGCAAGCGCAACCGACCACCCCGCGTCCGACAGGCGTCATGCTAGACTCTGCCCGTCAGCACGAGGAGGATCACAATCAAAAGGACGATGGCCAATGTGCCGCTCGGATAATAACCCCACCCCCGGCTGTACGGCCATGATGGAAGAGCGCCCAACAGCAGCAGGACCAATATGATTAGCAAGATCAGTGAAAGCATCGTCGCCTCCTTCACACGGACCACTGCAATCTTTGCGCCACCTTCGCTATGTCATAGAACGGAAGCGCGCGCTCGCACCGGCAGAGGGGGAGTTGTGTAAAAGTTGCCTGCAGTGGAAGCAGCTTGGGCCAGTAAACAAAGGTTAGCCAGGTTAACGGCACTCTGCGGCTTCCCTTGTGATTTTCCACTGGAAGCAGTTCAACGATCGTTTAGCGTCATAATCCGGCTGCGCCTCGCGGTAAAAACTTATGCGCGCCTTTCCCGGCCCGTTACCTGCCCCGCCCTTGCAAAAGTTCGCTGAGTCCGATCTTTGTGAAGCTGGCCCGTCAATTGCACTCTCCTCGGAGGAGGGTGCGATATGCCTTTGATCTACGTCGTACTGGTGCTCCTGGTCGTTGGAATCGCGCTTTGGCTCATTAACACCTACGTTCCCATGGCAGGCAGCATCAAAGCGATCCTGAACGTGGTGGTAGTCGTAGCCGTTTCCGTTTGGGTCCTCCAGGCGTTCGGCCTCTGGAACAAAGTGCTCCAGTATCGGGTCCCACACTAAGGCGATGTAAATCCGAATGACGAAAGGAGTTTTTTCATGCTGTATTGGGCTGTGGTTTTCTTTGTTATCGGCTTGGTAGCCGCGATCTTTGGATTTAGCGGAATTGCGGTCGCGTCGGCCGGAATCGCAAAGATCCTGTTCCTGATATTTCTCGTGCTGTTTGTGGTCTCGCTCGTCATGCACCTTGGCCGCCGAGCATGAAGAGAATGCCCGCCGGAGGCTCCTGCTCCCGGCGGGCATGCACTGCTCCTTTGGAGCGCTTTCGATCGACGGGCCTACCGCCGGTCCCAGTCGCTGTGGTGCTCGCGATAATCGCGCATCCGGTGCAGGTCGTCAGACAGCATATCGCGTTCGCGCGGTGATAGCTTGTTGCTGTCCACCACGCGCTGCATCGCGTGAATCACGTCGTCCAGCTCTCGCTGATCGTATTGACTACTGGCCATCTTGTTCTGCAGTTCGTCCAGCTCATGTTCGGTGCGCACGATACGAAACTCATCGCCGCTGACCGGGAACGTCGTGGATTTCACGCGATCCAAGTCCTCGCGAACGCGCTCGAATAGATGGCCGCGCCAGTGTTGCTCCTGGTAAAACGCGCTCCGGTGCTGATACCAGTCGCTATCTTCCCGCCCGTGATCCCGGTCCTGTGCCAATCCCATCGTTAGGCCGAGAGCAAACAGCCCGGCCATCGCAATTGTCCCCAGTTGGATAGTTTTCACGACTCTGTATACCTCCATCCTTGTTGACGCTGCGTGGAGCGGATTGCTTTCGCGCGTAACCGGGTGACACGCCGGCGTAGACAGTGGTAAGTGCTGCAGAATCGCGAGTGTTACCTCAGCGGTTCCCGGCCATCGGTGCGTTTATGCGTAATGCCCACTTCACTTCCCCACGAAGTGCCCGACGTCGCGGTTGTTCTCTTCGCAGATGTACTCGAGCAGTTCGGTGTCCGGCTGGTAAACCGCGACTTCCTTGACGGTCCACGGCTTGGTGTACGCCTTGGGGTCGTCGATGGTGATCTGGACTTCCAGGTGTCCAAAATCGGTGCGATGATACCGCTCGATCAAGTGCAGAGCCTCAGTAGTGGGATGGCCGTTGGTATCCATCCAGCCTTTGCCGTTGAAACCGTTGCTTTCAACGACAAATGTGTCGCCCTCCCAGCGGCCGATGGAATATCCCTGCCACGTCGGATTGGGGTCTTGGGGCAACTCGCGGCCGTCCGTCAACACCTGCCGGTAAATGGTGCGCGATTCGTACAGAAAAATCGTCAGGCCCGGCGTCTCCACAATCTTCCATGGCGACGTCACCGCGATCTTCTCCGGAAAGCCCGAAGGCAGACAGAAATTGTTCGGATCGTCTTTGCCTAACGTCTCCCGGCGCTGTTTATACTCGGCTTCGGCCCACGGCTGGAACGGGACTTCTTTCAGGTCGGCAGCAATATTGATCAGGTATTTCAGCCCCGGCACAAGCCAGATCCCCCCGAGATCCGGCTGTCCGTTCGGCTTCCGCGGCGCCGGCGCAGAGAGATTCGGTCTTCCGTCGGGTGTGCGAGGGATCCCGCGCGTCGGATAATGCAACCACTGCGCCCCGGCGGGCGAGCAAGCCGCCAGCAGCACCGCCGCGATCGCGCAACGATATTGGATACTCCTTGCCATGACTTCGCAATTATATCCTCAACACACGGCGCGCTCCAGTTGGCTATCATCGACCTTGGTGAACAAACAAACCAATTGGAGGAGCGTGGGATGAGAGTTGTCCTTTACGGAGCTACGGGAATGATCGGAAGCCGGATCTTGAAGGAGTTGCTATCGCGCGGGCACGCTGTCACAGCGGTGGTGCGCGATCCCTCGAAGCTGGCGCCGCAGCCGAATCTGCTGATCGAAAAAGGCGACTTGCTGGACACGGATCATGCCGCCAAAGTCTCGAAAGGCGCCGACGTGGTGGTAAGTTCCTATGCGCCGCCGGTCATTCCGGGCCAAGGACCCGATCCCGCCAAAGTGAGCCAACTGGTGGATGCAACGAAATCGCTGATCGCCGCTGCACGCCGCGCCGGAGCGCCTCGCATCATCATGGTGGGCGGGGCCGGGAGCCTGGAAGTATCGCCGGGGTTGCAGATCGTCGACGCGCCGAGTTTCCCGGAACCTTACAAGCCTGTCGCGCTGGCGCATCGCGACGCCTACTACACCCTCCGCGACACGGACTTGAACTGGACCTATTTCAGCCCGGCCATGATGATTCAACCCGGCGAACGCACCGGCAAGTTCCGGCTCGGCAAGGACGCCTTGATCTCCGACGACAAAGGCCAGAGCTCCATATCGGCCGAAGATTACGCCATCGCCCTGGTGGACGAAGTCGAGCAGGGGCGTCACACCAAACAGCGGTTCACCATCGGATATTGACGGCCGGAATGGAAGCGCTCGACCAATATAAGCAAGCCGCCGCCGAATCGGCCGTTCAGCTCGTTGAGAGCGGGATGGTCGTTGGTTTGGGGACCGGCTCTACGGCATCGTTCGCAATCGAAGCTTTGGGAAAGCGCGTCCAGGACGGCCTGCGGATCATTGGTATTCCCACGTCGGAGCGAACATCGCGGCAGGCGCGGGGCCTGGGCATTTCGATTTCTTCGCTGGCCGAGCATGCCGAGCTGGATCTGACCATCGACGGCGCCGACGAAATCCAGCGTGGCACACTGGATCTGATTAAGGGCCACGGCGGCGCGCTGCTGCGCGAGAAAGTAGTGGCCAGCGCGAGCCGGCGGCTCATCATCATCGCCGACGAGACCAAGCTGGTGGATCAATTAGGAACGCATTTCGCCGTGCCGGTAGAGGTAGTGCCTTTCGGCTGGCAGGCGGCCGTGCGCAAGCTGCAGAAGCTGGGTGCGCATACCTCGCTGCGGCCCGGGCCAGACGACAAGCCGTTTATCACCGATGGCGGCAATTTCATCGTCGATTGCAGTTTCAGCCCGATTGCCGCTCCGCGCGAACTGGAGCAGGAATTGAACAACGTGGTGGGCATCGTGGAGCATGGGCTGTTCTTAAGGATGACGTCACAAGCCATCGTGGCTGGACGCGAAGGCGTGCAGGTGCTCCGGCCTCCGCACTGAGCCGCGCAGGAGGGATCTTGAAGAAATCGTCGACATTCACTCGCCGCCAGGCGCTGGCCACAGCTGCCGGCGCGCCGTTGGCCATGGTCGCCGCGGCCGAATGGGCGCAAGCGGCCGATCCGCCGCCGAACTTCGTCTTCATCATGGCCGACGACCTCGGCTACGCGGATCTGTCCTGCTACGGCCGGCCCGACTTCAGCACGCCCAACGTGGATCGGCTCGCCTCCGGCGGAATGCGGTTCCTGCAAGCCTATGCCAACTCGGCAGTCTGCTCGGCTACGCGCACCGCGCTGATCACCGGCCGTTATCAATACCGCCTGCCCGTGGGCCTGGAAGAGCCGCTGGCGGGCAACCGGCGGAACATCGGCCTGCCGCCGGAGCATCCCACCCTGCCCTCGCTGCTACGAAAAGCCGGCTATGGAACCACGCTCGTCGGCAAGTGGCATCTCGGCTGGCTCCCGAATTATGGCCCGCTGAAGAGCGGCTACGACCATTTCTGGGGCTTCCGCGGAGGCGCGCTCGATTACTACACGCACAAGTCCGGACCCGCGAACACGGACACCGAAGATCTCTGGGACGACGACGCCAAAGTACATCAGGCTGGCTACCTGACCGACCTGCTGGGTAGCCGCGCCGTGAGCGTGATCCACGGCTACGCCCAGGCCAAGCGGCCTTTTCTGCTCAGTCTGCATTTCAACGCGCCGCATTGGCCGTGGGAGGCGCCCGGCGACGAAGCCGAGTCGCAGCGAATCAAATCGCTCATTGACTTCGACGGCGGAACGCAGAAGACCTATGCGCGCATGGTGCGCGAGCTGGACCTCCAAGTGGGCCGCGTTCTCGAAGCATTGGAGGCCGATGGCATCGCCGATAACACCGTCGTCGTTTTCACCAGCGACAACGGCGGCGAGCGCTTCGCTGACACCTGGCCGTTCACCGGCAAGAAGACCGAGTTGCTGGAAGGCGGCCTGAGAATCCCGGCGATCGCGCGCTGGCCCGGCCATATCGCGCCGGCCAGCACCAGCGAGCAAGTCATCATCTCGATGGACTGGATGCCGACGCTGCTGGAGTTCGCCGGAACGAAGCCCGATCCCGCCTACCCTCCTGACGGCATGAGCCTCGTCCCCACCTTGACTCAAAACGCCACTCCCGTTCCGCGAAAACTCTATTGGCGTTATCACGCCCGCCAGCAGCGCGCCATGCGCGACGGCGACATGAAATGGCTGAAGATCAACGACAATACTTTCCTGTTCAACGTCGTCGACGATCCGCTGGAAAGAGCCAATCTAAGGGAACGCAAACCCGAAATCTATCGCCAGATGGTCAACGAATACGAAGCCTGGAACGCCACCATGCTGCCCATCGATCCAGCCAGCTTCACGCACGCCTTCTCTCCGAAGGACCTGGCCGATCATTTCAACACGAACACCAGCAAGTGAAGGCGCCCAAGCTATACTTTCGTTAGGAGACTAGTTTGTCCGCACCGGACGTGGGGTCCGCGGCTCCTTCCGCCCGCGAGCCGAAAGAATCCCGCCGCTGGTTAAAGCCGCGCGTACCAAAAGAAAACCTGCACCGGTTGGCGCCTCCGCGCCCCGAGCCGAGGCGGTTGCGCGAACGGCTTGACCTTTCCTGGCGGGTGCGCCGCGTCATCCGGACGTGGTGGATCTGGCTGGCGCTGGCCGCCGTTGCCTGGCAATTCAACCATTGGTATCTGGCCCTGCTCGCCGGCGCCCTGTCGTTCATCTGTTACCACCTGGAGCCGAATCGCCATCCCGCGATCTACGCCTTGGAGCCCGATTTTGACGCGCGATCCGACGAGTTTCGCACCACCATGGCGGGCATGACCCGCATGCCGTGGGTGGACGGCAACCGCGTGACCATCTTCAATAATGGCGACGAGTTTTATCCCGCCATGCTGGATGCCATCGATGCGGCCGAGTATTCGGTCACCATGGAGCAGTTCATCTACTGGGATGGCCTGATCGGCCGTCGCTTCGCCGAAGCGTTCGCTGAAAAAGCGCGCCAGGGTGTTGCTGTGAAGCTGCTCGTGGATGCCGTGGGTTCTTCCACTTTAGGTGAAGACATCCTCCGCATCCTGGAGGCCGGCGGCTGCCAACTGGCGTGGTTCCGGCCGATTCATTGGTACACGCTCGACCGCGCGAATCTGCGGACGCATCGCAAATCGCTCATCGTCGACGGCAAGCTGGCGTTCACCGGCGGCGCGGGCCTCGCCGACCATTGGCTCGGCGCGGCCGGAAACCCGCACGAATGGCGCGACATTCAAATCCGTGTGGAAGGCCCGGCGGCGTGGGAGCAGCAAGCCGGGTTCGCGCAAAACTGGCTGGTGACCACCGGCGAAATCTTGAGCGGGCACGATTTCTTTCCCGTCGCGCGAACCGAAGGCAGCGTGCAGGTGCAGACCATTCTCAGCTCCCCTTCCATGGGCGGCGCCGCGGCCGAAACCATGCACTTCATCGCCGTGCAGTGCGCCCGCAACTATCTCTACATCGCCAATCCCTATTTCATTCCCAGTGCCCGTCTGGTCGGAATGCTCGGCGACGCCTGCCGCCGTGGCGTGGACGTGCAGTTGATGGTGGCAGGCAAAAATAACGACACCTGGTGGGCGCGCCAGAACAGCCTGCGGTTGTACGGCCGGCTCCTCGAGGCCGGCGTTGAAATCTACGAGTACCAGCCCTCCATGCTGCACCAGAAAACCATGATTGTCGACGGCGCCTGGGCCACGGTGGGTACGACCAATTTCGACAGCCGCTCGTTCGCGCTGAGCGAAGAGACTAATGTCTGCTTTCACGATCACGGGCTGGTGGACGAACTGCGGCGCGTTTTCGTCTCCGATTTGGACCGCTGCCAGAAGATCGATCTGGCCGAATGGCGCAAACGCAGCGCGTGGCAGAAGACCCAGGAGCACGTCGCGTCGCTCATCGAGGATCAGGTCTAGACGGCGCCAGGCTCCGATGCACAAGTTCCGCATCGCCACTTACAACATTCACAAAGCCCGCGGCATGGACGGACGCACCCGCGTCGAACGCATCGGGCGCGTGCTGGAGCAGGTGGACGCCGACGTGATCGCGCTGCAGGAAGTCGTCAATCACGAAGGGCGCAGTATGGAGGATCATCAAGCCGCCTATCTGGCCAAGCGGCTCGGCTACTCTTACGCGGTCGGCGAGACGCGCAAACACGGCGGCGGAGTCTATGGCAACGTCACTTTGAGCCGTTGGAAGTTTGATCTGGTGCGCCCGCTGGATCTAACCGTCGTTGGGCGCGAGGAGCGCGGCGCGCTGCGCACCGACATCCACTTCGGCCATCACGTGCTGCACGTTTTCAATGTGCATCTGGGCGTGGCGCATCGCGAGCGGCGAAGCCAGGCCGTCCGGCTCATGGACCGGGATCTGCTGCGCGCAGTGGACATCCGCGGTCCGCGCATCGTCCTGGGAGATTTCAACGAGTGGACACACGGGCTGGTGACGCGGACACTCTCGGCGGAATTTCATCTTACTGACCTGCGTCTGCATCTCGCCTGGACGCGGGCCTATCCCGCCCTGCTTCCTCTATTGCACCTGGACCACATCTATTTCGACCATCACCTGCAGGTTGAGAGCGCCCGGTTCCACCGCAGCCGGTTGGCGCTGATCTCCAGCGATCATCTGCCATTGGTGGCGGACTTCAGAATGGCGTAAACGCTAGCCGGCGGCCTGCCGCGCAGCCAGCATCTTCTGGTAGGCCCCCAGCAATTCGGCCCGTGCGGTTTCACCCAGCGGCCCCGGCAGTTCGGCGGGCTGGTAGCGCCGGCACAACTCCACGGTCTTACGCAGGCTTTCGGCGAACTCGACGCACGGCGCGCATCCGGCCAGGTGCTGCTCAATTTCGCGGCACGCATCCGGCGGCAGTTCCAGGTTTAGATACTCCGACAGCAGCGCAAACACTTCCTGACATTTTTCCGGATGCTCATGCGTTTCCATGTTGTTCTCCCCGGCGCCCCAGATACCCGTCCAGTTTCTGCCGCACCGCCAGGCGCGCCCGATGCAGGCGAGTCTTCACAACGTCGTCCGTCAGATCCAGAATCTGCGCCGTCTCCTGCGTCGACAGTTCCTCCACATCGCGCAACAGGATCACGGAACGATAGTTCTCCGGCAATTCGCTCATCGCCCTCTGCAACTCGGCCTTCAGCTCCACATTCAGCACCTGGTCTTCGGGCAATCCGCTCCAGTCCGCAATCTGCAGCTGCACGTGCCCATCCCGCTGGTCCTTGGCCGGCAGAAACTGGTCGAGTGAAAGCTCCTTCGCCGGCGCAAAAACACTCTTGCGGCGTTTCATGAGGCACTCATTCCTGGCGATGCGAAATACCCAAGGCCGCACCCGCTCAGGCTCCCGCAACTGGCCGAAGCTCTCAAACACCTTCAGCAAGGTCTCCTGCGCCACCTCTTCGGCATCTTCCCGCTGGCCGCACATCAACCAGCTATAGTGGAAAATCTTGGCGCGAAAATGTTCCACAAAGCGGTCGAACGCCTCCGCCGACCCTGCGAGTAAACGCCGCGCCAGTTCGATTTCCGTTTCCCGTTCCAAGGCCCGGTCCCGCTCTTCATTCTAGCGGGCCGCGCTCAGGCAGCTATCTCAGCAGCCGCGTGAATGATGACCTCGATGCTGGGCCGCTCCAGCAGCGTATTGTGCACCAGACAGGATTTCACCGCGCGCAGAATCGCGGCCTGGTGCCGCTCATCCAGGCCCGGCGCGATCACCTCAATCACAAACCTACCGAGCCGCGCGGGCTGCCTCGCTTTTTCCGCCACTACTCGTACTTCAAGCCCTTCAGTGGCCAAGCCGCGCGTCTTCAAGTATTGACTGGCATAGTAGCCCGCACACGTTGCGAGCGACGCCAGCAGAAACTCGGGAGATGACATTCCCGCGTCGTCGCCGCCGTTGTCACGCGGCTGGTCGCAGAGGATCTCATGCGCGCCAGAAATCACTTTGAACTTGCAATCTCCCAAGAACTTGGCCTTAATTTCCATGAATGCCTGCCTTCCGCTAACCTAGATGCATGTTTCCAGGCAAGGTGACAACCCCACGGCCGCTTGAAGGGAAAATCTCCTCCGGACAATAGGCTGCCTGCCCCGGCGAGTGTACAAACGCCCAGCACCGGCGTAGGACCGTCGCCGTGAAGTGACCGCGCGAGCACCCTTTTTAGGGACGCTTGTCCTCCGGCTGTTTTTGGTGTATACATGACGAAACCGCCGCGCAACGGGGATTTGGGTTGTGGCGATGGGACACCGCTTGGAAACCAGGCGATCCCGAAGTGGCTCACAACAGCCAGCGCTGCGACGGCAAAACCGGCTGGCCTCCTTGTGGGGCCAGCAGTGTCTCATGCTTGGGCGTCGACCACGGCAATCGCCGCCACGTTCACGATCTCGTTGACCTCGGCGCCGCGCTGCAAAACGTGCACCGGCTTGGAAAACCCGGTCAGGATCGGACCGATGGCGTCGGCTCCGCCCAAACGCGCCAGCAGCTTGTAGGCGATATTGCCCGCCTCCAGATTCGGAAAGATCAGCACGTTGGCGCCGCCCTCGAGCGAGCTGAACGCGTAGGTGTTCTTGATGATCTCCGGCGTCACGGCGGTATCGGCCTGCATCTCGCCATCGACCACGAGATCCGGCGCGCGCTGCCTTACCAGCTCCACGGCCCTGCGAACCTTGTCCGCCAGCGGATGCCGCGTGCTGCCGAAGTTGGAGAACGACAGCAAGGCCACGCGCGGCTTCACGTTAAAGCGCTGCGCCGTTTCGGCCGCCGAGACCGCGATCTCCGCCAGATCCTCGGACGAAGGCTCGATGTTCACCGTGGCATCGGCAAAGAAGTAGATGCCTTGCTGCGTGATCATCAGATAGACCCCCGCGACGCGGCGCAGTCCTTCACGCAACGGGATCACTTCCAGTCCCGGACGAATCGTGTCCGGATAGTGCTGCGTGATGCCGCCGACGATCGCATCGGCGTCGCCCAGGGCGACCATCAACGAGCCAAAGTAATTGTGATTGAGGACCAACTCGCTGGCTTCGCTCGGCGTAACGCCTTTGCGCTGGCGCAGCCGCGATAGCTCCTCCGCATACCGGGCCCGGTCCGGCGAAGTCGACGGATCGATGATCCCGGCGGAATCTAGACTGAGGTGCAGCGAGCAAAGCCGCTCCCGGATCACATCTTCGCGGCCCAACAGAATGGGGCGTGCGATCCCCTCGTCGACTAGGATCTGGGCGGCGCGCAGGATTTTGCCTTCCTCGCCTTCCGGAAACACCACACGCTTGGGATTTCGCTGCGCTTTGTGGATCACCGCCCGCATGACGCCATGCACCTTGCTCAAGCGCCGCTCCAGTTGCTCGCGATATTCATCCAGATCGACGTGCTCCTGAGCCACCCCACTATCCATCGCTGCCTTGGCCACGGCCGCGGACTCGCGCAGCAGCACGCGCGGATCGAACGGCTTGGGGATAATGTACTCGGGGCCGAACTCCAGCCGGTCGACGCCATACGTCCGGCTCACCGAGTCCGGCACCTCTTCGCGCGCCAGTTCGGCCAGCGCATGCGTCGCCGCCAGCTTCATGGCGTCGTTAATCGTCGTGGCGCGCACATCCAGAGCTCCACGGAAAATGAACGGGAAGCCCAGCAGATTGTTCACCTGGTTCGGAAAATCCGAGCGTCCCGTGGCCACGATCCCGTCCGGCCGCGTCTTCACCACGGCATCGTAAGGAATCTCCGGGTCGGGATTGGCCAGGGCAAAGACGATCGGGCGCGGAGCCATCGACAGCAGCATCTCCGGCGTTACGCAGTTGCCCACTGACAGCCCGATGAAGACGTCGGCGCCGCGCATGGCGTCAGAGAGCGTGCGGCAATCCGTCTCACGGGCAAAACGGGCCTTGTAAGGATTCATCCCCACCGTGCGCCCCTTGTAGATGACGCCATCGATGTCACACATCAAGATGTTCTCGCGCTTGAGTCCGAGTTGAATGGCATGCTCGGCGCAGGCGATGGAACTGGCTCCGCCGCCGTTGCACACTACGCGGATCTCGTCGATCTTCTTATTCACCAGGATCAGCGCGTTGATCAGCCCCGCCCCAACGATGATCGCAGTGCCATGCTGATCGTCGTGAAACACCGGAATGCGCAGCGTGCGCCGCAGCTCTTCCTCCACCAGGAAGCAATCCGGCGCCTTAATGTCCTCCAGATTGATGGCGCCGAACGACGGCTCCAGCATCTGGCAGGCGCGGATCACGTCTTGCGGATCTTTCGCCGCCAGCTCCAGATCGAAAACGTCAATGTCGGCAAAACGCTTGAACAGAACCGCCTTGCCTTCCATCACCGGCTTGCCCGCCAGAGGCCCGATGTCGCCCAGTCCCAGGACGGCCGTTCCATTGGTCACCACCGCCACCAGATTGCCCTTTGCGGTGTACCGGTAGGCCAGTTTGGGGTCTTGTTGGATCTCCAGGCAAGGGATCGCGACGCCGGGAGTATAAGCCAGGCTCAAATCGCGCTGGGTGTGGCACGGCTTGGTTGGCAGAAGGGATACCTTGCCGGCCGGGTTGGAGGCATGGTACTCCAGTACGTCTTGCTTGCGTATGGTCATCGAACCTAGTTTGCAGCAAGTTCGACGCCAAAGGCCCCGGGCCTATTGAATATCCAGCGTCACCCGCACATCGACCGTGCGCGGCGCCAGGCATTCCTTGTTGTTGCAGGCCTGGTAGCGCAGCTTCCCGTTCATAAATGCCATCCCGGGCGCTGCCGTAGCAGGAGCTTTGAACTGCGTCACAATTTCGAACGTGCCGGTGTAGACCGAGACAGGTTTGGGCGAAAACCCCAGCTTCTCCATCTGCGGCTTGGGGTAGTTCACCTGTTCGGCTTCCAGCGGTTCCTTGTTCCAGGTGAGCTTGATCGGGATCAGGTAATCGTCGCCCGGCATGTTGCTGTTGACGTGAAACCCGGACTGCAGATTGGCCTTCAGGCTCAATTCGGCCGTGCCGCCGCGCTTGATGGTCAGCCGCGTAAGCGGCGCGACCGTGAGGACGCCGTTATTTTGAGCTTGTAAGGAGGGCCAGGCTGCGGCCAGCAGGAACAAAAGCGCCGGCGCTGGGCGCATTGAGCAACTCAACAATCGCATTCTTGAAGTCATCCTTCCCGCCGGTGATCCCAATGTGCTTGGAGACGATGCGGCCCTGCCGGTCGATCAGAAGCGTGGTGGGCAGCGAATCCAGGCCGCCGTATTTGTTGCTGACGTCATCGTTACCGAGCAAAACCGGGTAGTTCATCTGCATGCTCGCCATGTAAGGCTTGATCACCTTCCAGCCATCTTCGTCCATGGAAACGCCCAGCACCGCGAAGCCGCGATCCTTGAATTCCCGCTCGAAATCCATGAACCAGGGAATCTCCACCTTGCAGGGTCCGCACCAGGTGGCCCAGAAATCGAGCAGCACGACTTTGCCCTTGTAGTCGGAAAGCCGGACGCTCTGGCCGTTGGCGTCCTGGAGTTTGAATTCGGGCGCGAGCGTGAGCTTGCTGTTGCCCGGCCCGGCGGCACTGCGCGACGCCTTCGAGCAGCCGGCAAACGTCAATGCAGCGGCGAGAACTAAACAGGCGGCTAGCGCCGTGGCGGTCTTGGTCACAGGCATCTCCTGCCATTAATTATATCGGGATTGCGCTACCCTGAAACGCAGCGTGGAACCATTCCGCGCGGCGGCGTCGGTGCCTCTCGGCGAGCGTGAATTCGGGATGGCGCCGCACGCCGGAATAGAGCCACGCTGCCGTGTCGCAAAAACTCTCGCAGAGATACTCGCGCCATTCTCTGAGTTCGCGGGCCTGCGAACGCGGTAAGTGTAGCTTGCGGGATTCGGCCGACCAACCCAGCTCGCCCCGCGCTCCGGCTTTTCGCTCCCGCGCGACGGTGTCCTCCCAGGAACGGCGGGCCCGGTTGCCCAGCCTCACCCAAACGAAGTGAAATAGCTCGTGCGTCAGGATGCGGGAAAACTCCCGAGGGCGCCGTTCGAGCTCCTGGTCGAGCACGATTTGACGCTTTCGCACGAACGAGGCGGCGTGCACCGGCAGGCCGTGCTGGCGATCCGAGTAAAGCTTGCGGCTACCCGCGGTGAGCGAAGGCAGAAAACGAACGCGCAAGCCGCGCCCCTGAAGCTCCGGCAGGCGCCGCTCCAGGGCCCTAACGCACTTGTTGCAGCTGCGCCGGGACGGGCGGCTTAAAATAATCCGGGTTGTCAACTTTCACCGTGTATTGCGACTGAACGCCCTTCAGCCATTCCTGGAAGCGCTCCCGCCGGATATCCTGCACGATCGGAATGCGCACGTCGTCGTAGGGCTGCGTCGAGATCTCTTCGGCGCGGATCAGGTAGAATCCATTCGGCTCTTTGATCGGCTCGCTCACCTCGCCCTGCTTCAACTCGAACACTGCTTTCTTGATCTGGTCCGGATAGGCGCTGTCTTGTTTGATCACGCCGAAGTCGCCGTCTTTGGCGGCTGAGGAGGCATCGTCGGAATTCTCACGCGCCACTTTCCCGAAATCCCCGCCCCCCAAAACCTGGATCCGCAGCTTCATGACCTTGGCTTGCGCTTCCGCCTCGCTGGGAAGCTCCTTGCCGCCGGGCGGAGTCTTGCCGGGATTCGGGTTGAAAGCGACGTAGATCACCTTCACCTTTACTTCCTTGAACTTCTCCGGATGCTCTTTGTAGTACTTCTGTTTGTCTTCCTCGGACACTTTGATGTTGTTGTTCTCGTTGGTCAGCTCCGCGGTCGAAAGCACCTGCAAGCGGTTAAATTCCAACTGCTCCTTGAACGGCGATTGCTTGTCCACACCGCCCTTGACGGCATCGTCGGCCAGGCGCCTCATCAGGAACAATTGCCCGAGCTGTTGAGGCTGCCGCTGAAGGGCCTGCTGGACCTGTACCGGCATGTCGGCTAACAGTTTATCGAGCTGCGCCTTGGTCACTTTCTGGTCGCCGATGGTTACTACGACGGCGTCAGGCGCGATGGGAGTGGCAGGAGCACCGGACGCTGCCGGCGCAGGCGCCGCCGGCTCTTTTACAGCGGGTGTGCCGGGGTTCACCTTGACCGGTTCCTGTCCAAGCAGGAGCGCCGAGGCCAACAAGGGAATCGCAAGAAATTTCATATCAGAGGCTTCCTCGAAGGTGGAACCCAATAGTCTATCACGCAGCCTCCCGGCGGCTGGCGCGGCCGCCGTTACGCCCGGGGAACACTGCGCTCGATGAGCTGTTCGGAGGTCAATCCGTACAGCGGAGGAGTCGGCGTCTCCAGTAAGGACAGATAAATGTAAATCTGGCCGCGATGATGGATTTCATGCTCCACCATCGACCGCAACCACTTCCAGGTGGTGATTGAGGCCCCGTCGGGTGTGATGCACCGGCCCTCCAGGTCCGCGTGGCTAATCCCCGAGAGAATCTCTACAGCCTCGCGATGCAATCTCTCCGAGAACGAAACAATCTCATCGTACGTTGCCGCCAACTCTTTGCCGCAACCGCCGTACGCGCTCGGCCTTCCTAGGGCGACTTCCAGGAACATGTAGCGATTGGTGGTCGCGATATGCCGAACCAAATCCCCCAAAGTGAATTTGCCCTCGCGAAATCGCCAGTCCACTTTGTCCGGCGGTACCACACGGACCACGTTCATTGTCCGCTGATGGACTTTATTGAAGTAGTTGAGAAACTCTCCCGGATCTCGGATCTCCATTGTGCACGCACCCCCACGTCGATGAGATGCACGCCGTCCGGCAAGCGCACCAGCGATCAGGGCGTTGCCTTGGCCACGGCCGCGCTCGCACGGATCTTCATCGAAAATACGGGAGCGGCCATGTCGGCTTCGTCATGCAGATTGCAATATGGATCTTTCCCGAAGCCGTACCACAGCGTGGCATCTTCCGGCACTTTACCCTGTACAAACAGGGAAACCGTGCTGGCCTCGGCGGGATCGACTTTGGTCTTGTAGATGAGAGGCAGCCACTCGCCCTTCGCGTCCCGGATCGAAAAGCCGGCCAGCGGCCCCTCCGACTTCAACCGGCCGTTGACGCCGGAAAAGTTCACCTTCACCACGCCCGCGCCGTAGACCGCATCTAGGGGATGCGGCCCAGGCTTCAGGGAGCCGAAATCCTTCATCCGCGGAAACAGGTCCAGGCAGACTCGGTTCGCCAGCCGGTGCGCCAGGCGTTTCAGGTCTTGCGTTCCGATATGGATGCTGTCGTCGAGTTGCAGGTCCACGGCCGCCACCATGCCGCTGCGCGGAATCTCCGCCTCAGCCCGAAGCTGCGCCAGTTGGATGCGATCCCAGTCGTCCACGTTGTTCGCATCGATGTGCCGGCCGATCTGCACGTAATAAAACGGAAGATTGGGTTGCTGAAAATCGGTCCGCACCGCTTTCACGAAACTCTCAAATCTGGCCAGGAACGGCGCGGAGTACTTGGGCGTGGCGTCGGATTCGCCCTGATACCACAGGATCCCCTTCACCTTGCCGCCAACGGCTTGCACGCGCCGGTACATCGCGCCGTAGAGCGAATCGCCGCCGCGATCCTTCAGCGCTGGATTCCACTGCTCCATGGAGGTCCCGCCGTGCGCGCAAGGAATCAGCCCAACCGGCACGCCGGTGCGCGCCACCATTTCGACGGCGAAGGGCAGGCCCAGTCCCGCGCCTTTCTTGCGATTGGCTTTGTACGTTTCCAGCGCCTGGCCCTGAAGGCGCTCCGGCTCGTGCTGAGCATTCAAAGGCCAATGCACCGGATCCGCCGCACTCACCGTGGTGTGCAGCGGCTCCTCGGCGACCTCCCAATGGTCCGCCATATCGAAGCTGTGCACCAGCGGCGAAGACGATTCGACGTCCACCAGGTCGCCGTGTCCCTCCATGTTGGACTGTCCGGCGAGCACCCACAGATCGCCGACCAGCAAGTTGCCGACGGACAAACTGGAATCCGTGCCTTGCAGCCGGACTTCCAGGCGGTACGGACCGCCCACCGGCACCTGTTTCAGTGCCCCGCCCCAGTGTTGTTTGTCCACCCGGCTCAGAAAGGTCCAATCGAATCCGGGCAGCGCGGCGCCATCGGCGCCCGTCAAGCGCGCCTCGACATCCTTGCCGTTGACCTTTTTGCCGCTAGCCGAGCCGGCGAGTGGAATGTCGACGCCCCGGTCCGAAGTCCGCTGCAGCACCTGGTTGTCGTCGGGCGAAGTTGTGAAACGAATGTCCTGGCCGAACGCCGCGGCGGCGCACAGAGCTGCCGTAGTGACCAGGCCCGCGGTGCTCATGCGAAGGGTGCGCACTCCGATGCATTGTAGCAAGCAGGCGGAGGCTGGAGGCGTTAGGTGCTAGTTTGTTTTCACTTGTACGCGGCGAAGCTCACCGCTGGAGCTCGCGCCGGCTTTCTGCGCTGCTCCTTCGGAGACTTTAATGTTATTCACCACCTGAATCGCGCCCGCCGTCTTCGCCATCCGCGTGGCCGCGCCCTTGTGTTGCATCGTGGCTGTCGTCCCCGTCCAAGTGGCGACTCCGTCCTTGACATGCACCTGGAAGCCGTCCTTGCCGATCTTCGACTTCGCCAGCTTCGCCTTGATGGTGGCTTCAATTTCCGCGTCGCTGAACTTGCCCTGGCTGTGCGACTTGGTGAGCGGTCCCGCAAAGCCCGCGAGCGAGCAGGCCAGCAAAGTAAGAACGATGAAAGCTTTCCTCATGCCGGATTAGTGCCGGCGTGCCGCGGGAAATCGCAGACGATTATTGCGCCGTCCAGCCGCCGTCGATGAGAATGTCCGAGCCGGTGATAAACGATGAGTCCTCCGAACAGAGGTACGCCACCAGTTTGCCGACCTCGTCGGGCCGGCCAGGACGTCCCGTCAGAGTGCCCGCCAGCAGCGGCGCCAGCTTCGCCGGGTCGTTCAGGATTGGCTCTGTCATGTCGGTGGCGAACAGGCCCGGGCTAACCGAGACCACGCCGATGCCGTCGCCCGCCAGCTCGATCGCCAGCGCGCGCGTGAAGGCGATGACCCCGGCCTTGCTGGACGAATACGCCGTGCGCTGCGGAATGGACACGTGCCCCATCATCGAGGCGATGTTCACGATCCGGCCCCAGCCGTGACCCTTCATGTGAGGAATGAAGGACCGGCACAGCAGGAACACGCTGGTGAGGTTCGTATGCAGGACGCTGTTCCACTCGTCGAGCGTGGTTTCCAGGCACGTCTTGCGGATGTTGATGCCGGCGTTGTTGATGAGGACGTTCACTTGACCGAATCGGGCGATAACGTCGCGCTCCAGTTGCCGGACTTGTCCTTCGTCGGAGACGTCGGCCGTGAAGATTTCGGCCTCGGCGCCCAGGCCGCGCGTTTCAGCGCAGGTCTCGGCCAGCTTTTCGCGATCGCGGCCGGCCAGAGCCAGGCGCACACGCTCAGGCGCCAATGCGAGCGCGATCCCGCGGCCCAATCCGCGGCTTGCTCCGGTGATCAACGCCACGCGTCCGCTCAATGGCATAAGACGCTCATTGTACACGCCCTCGAAAACACGAAGGCCTCAGCATTGCGGCTGAGGCCGTGAAATTCATGATCTGGAGTGAGTTTATTCGACGTCCTTGCTTCTCTTCTTGCGATTCCGCTTGCGAGCCAGCGCTTCTTTGGTACGCTTCTTCTCGCCCGGCTTCAAATAGAAAGAGTGACGTTTGATCTCTTTGATGATGTCCTCCTGTTGGACTTTGCGCTTGAAGCGCCGCAATGCGCTTTCCACCGTTTCGCCGTCCTGGATATGGACTTCAGCCAATCAAAACTCACCTCCCTTGCCGTAGAGAAGCGCCAGCCCTAGTGAATTTACCGCGAGGGGATGCCCAAATCAGGCAGGCCAGACGCTAATAGCTAATGATAGCCAGCCGGAGGCCGGCACGGCAATCCCCGGTAGCCACCCCCGTTTGTACGACTCCCCACCAGTCTTCATATCGTGGAATCAACCGCTTAGCGGATGCACTTCCTAAGTTTCTAGCATTGTGCTAGTATTTCTCTAGGAATTACTATGGCCACTCTGTACGTCGAGAAGGTCCCCGAGGAACTCTACCAATCCTTGCGCGAGCGCGCGCAGACCAACCACAGGTCCATCGCCGCCGAAACCATCTCGCTGCTCGAAAGCGTGTTGCCCAGCCCGCAAGAACTTCGCCGGCGGGCTGCGTTTTACCAGCGCATCCAACGCCTCACCGCGCGCATGACGGCCGCGGCCGCCGGCCCCTCCACCGAGGAAATGCTGCGCGAGGATCGCGCTCGTTGAAGACCTACGTGCTGGACGCGAGCGTTGCGGCGAAATGGTTCCTCCGCGTGCGCGAGCCGCTGGCCGAGGAAGCCGTCGGTTTGCTGCGTCGTCACGCCAAAGCCGAAGTCGATTTCCTTGTCCCCGATCTCTTCTTCGCCGAGTTCGCCAATATCTTCTGGAAGGCGCAGAGGCTCGGCCGCTGCGATGGAGAATTGGCCGACGCCGCCGTTCACGAGATCGTCGACAAAGGTCTCCCCACCTATCCGTCCGCGCCTTTGCTCCAACCCGCCCTCCAAATCGCCCGCGCCTTCGAACGCACCGTCTACGATTCGCTCTACGTCGCGCTCGCCGTCCACACCAACAGCGACTTCGTCACCGCCGACGAAAAGCTGGCCCACTCCTCGGCCGGCCAATTGCCCGTCGTTTGGCTGGGCTATCTGTAGGAGCATCAGGATTCGGACGATCACAGACCATCCGCGAAAACTTCTCCTTCGACTTCCATCACTTCTCCAAGCCCGCATGATCTTGACCCACGTTCCGGCGTATTCTGGTCCAAATGAGCACACGGCAACACCCCAACTTCCACGCCTCGCCAACCGAAATTACCAAACGAACGGCAATAACATACTTCGCTAACCTAGTCCTGGTCGGTCTATTGGCATCGTGGCACTTTGTTCCAGTGAACTACTGGAACGGATTGTCTCCCACGGTCACCACGAAACTATGCACGCCATCGTTAATAAATCGGAGCTGGTCACGTCCCAGTGACAGTGAGAAGACCAGAGGCCCCCTACCCTCGATTAGGAGTGCGTCGTGTAGGACCTGTGAGAGTTGCTCTGCGGCTAATCGAGTGCGGTCATTAGCAGTTGGATCTAGTTGTATTTGTATTCCGAAAACACTCGCACAGAATTCTACTCCTAGATCCGGATCCCAATGCGCCCTCGTAAGTTGGAATCCCAGTTCATGGACGGCATCATTGCGTTCTCGGTCTATTGGATTTCCCCCGCTGCCCAAAGTCTTGAAGAAAGCACGAAAGACCTGCTCTGGAGTATCCAATTGTTCGGGCCAGCAGGACAGAATGGTCACCTTCTGCTCTCTGAATGGTCTCAGCCGCAGATCTTCTGCAATGTCGGCATCATGCAAAAGCCCCTCGCGTGGAGATCGTCTTCGGAAGCTTAATTCTAATATCCTTTGTGCACTGGCGAGGTCCGTTGTAGCGGATGTTAGCCGTGCCTCTGATTCCGCAGCTTGCTTTTCAACTGTGTCAGCCTTTTGGCGCGCCGCCGTTGCCATCGTCAATGCACTGGACGCGGTACCTTCCGCCTTCTTGGACGCGGAGATGGCTGTTTTGGAGGCCTCTTCAGCAGCACGCGCCTTGGGTTCTACGGTCCCAACCTGCATCATGGCTGTATTGGCATCGCGTAGAGCATCGCTGGCGTTGTCGGCGGCATCTTTGGCTAATTCCCCCAAGTCACCGGTCAGCTTGCCATTGGTTGCCGCCAGCTCCGTTTCTAGCCCAGACTGTCGGAACTCAATCCCTAATTCCCCCATGACGCCTACGGTTACGAGCGTTCCGGCTCCAATTGCGATGATTAGCGCACGAATCCTCCACCACTCAAACGGAACGCGGCCCGTAATGTATATCCATAGCAACTCTCCCAATCGGATGAATTCCTTCCGGTATTCGAGAATCAGACCTACGGCGACGGCCGCCGTCCAAATGTACAACCAGATCCTCAAGTACTCCGATTGGCGATCAAGATCTGTGACGCGTTTGGCGAGTCGCTCTATTTCAGATGGCGAAATCGACGTTGCCATAAAAGACTACCAGGGAGCCTACCAAAAGGCCATGGAATCTCAACGACGCTTCCATGAGGCCGAGTGGCGGTGTCTGATGATTATAGCGATTACGCTCGCGTTCGGCTGGATACCGTTTTTTGTTTGGAGGATGTACAAACAGCGCTAAGCGCTTTTACGAATTCTTTGTTTTGCGCTTGTGCTCGCGTGCCAGCTTGCGATCCACTTCCTTCTTGGGAACCTGGACAAGTTTGGACATGAACGCTTGGAACTTGCCGAACGGGGAATCAGGTGGGGGCTGTGCGGGCTTGGGGCTTGTGGCCATCCACTTCGAGCCTAACACACAAATCTTAGGAGCGACACCAATACGTGTGACGCTGGGAGCACGTCCGCAGCACAGGCGCTCGATAACACGGCGTCCACGCTGGAAGTCGGAACGTCTCCCAGCGTCTTAGATTCTAATGCTCTGGGTGCTATAAATCCAGCAGGATGGGATTGTTCACGGTAGCATCTGAAAAGGAATGTTGTTGGCTCTCATCATATCGATTGCGTGCTTTATGTGCGATCCCCACCCTAGATGAATGAATTGATGCTCTACAATCTCGCGTGAACCTTGTTTCACTGTTGGAGTGAAACCCAGGGGCAAAGAAATTGTCTGACTCTGAATCGCCCAGACCACGGCGTCCTTATCGAATATCGGCCCCCCGCTCTGGCCACGCAAACCGGCTGTGGATGTTTCGATGAACAGTACCTTCCGCTGGCCGTCTGTCGAACTTTTGGCGGCGAACCGAGTTAAGATTCCATCGTTCGGAAACTGGGGAATGGGGAACGTCGAGGGATCTAGCGAGAACCCTCTAGTCTGCTCGTCAAAGGTGGCTTTGACAGCGTGGAAAGGATATCCCAGCCTACACAGCGATGTGCCGACGGTAAAACTGCTGATAGGATTCTTAAAGACGGGATACTCCTCAATGCTTCTTGCGTCGAATCCCACGAGTTGCACAAGAGCCACGTCTGCCAATGTGTCTAGAAAATACCGCGATGGTGCCCAGTTTAACCCAAAGGCTTCCGCGTGGTCCGTGATCCAATCATCTGATACAGGTAGGCGCTGAATCATCCGCCGCTTCTCGTTGTCCTTGAGGTCCGCTCGCGCGGTTATCTCGGCTTTCGCTTTCTCGTACTTTTCTATCTCTGCGCTACTCTTTTCGTGCTTAAGAATCTCCGTCATAATATGAGCGGCTGTGAGCACCCAGCCCTGGTCGTTAACCACAATGCAGCTCCCGATGATAGAGGAGATGCGCCCGTTTCTGAAGCGCTGAGTGCTCATCACAGGCATCGTGAATTTTCTAGCCTTTTCTAAAGCTGTTGAGAACATTGGGGTAATCGTACTGGTGGATTTGTCAGAAGTTGTACTATACTACAAAGGCGTTTGTTAAAGTTGTAGTTAGGGAATGACGATATGACACCTGTGGAAGAGAACAAGCCGCAACCTGATTCGATGCTGTTGTTTGATGAGGAAAAGCTTAGCGCACTTGTCTCACAGACCATCGAATACTCCGAAGATTCGGAGGAGTCGCCCTACTTCATTGCATCTTCATACAGCGAATAGATCACGCGCGTACCATATGTGATCGGCGCTCCACGCCTCTATTGCCGTGGTCAACGTCGTCCGCGTGTTTGTCTTGGCTTCCCTGACTTTGGATCTCTTCAACCGGGCTGTCGTTCTGTCTTGCCAGTCAGTTCATCGTAGGTGATCCGTCGTCCCACTACCTGCATCATGACTAGCGCGAAGCGATCAAAGTCCGTGCTCTTGCGCTCGTTGAATCGGAAGCACTGTTCATCGGCGTAGGCTTGCAGGTGGAACGGCTCAACCGACACGTAGGTGCCCTTCAGAGCACGTTTGAACAGACTCCAGAAATTCTCCAGTCCGTTGGTATGGACATGGCCGCGAACGTAAGCCTCAGTGTGGTCGATGAACTCGTGCGCGAATCCGTCTACCGGAAGATTGCGATAGGAGCGCAGCGAGTCGCTATAGACCGCCGCGCCTTTCTCGACATTCTCGATGACGTTGGTCCGAGCGTAGAATGCGCGATTGTTAGGAGTGACTTTGACGCGGGCTTCGCGCGTGTTCCGATCTAGCAGACCCATGACAACCGCCTTACCCTCGAATCCGCCGATCCGTTTCTTGCCCATGCGAGCGCGAGTCTGTTTGTCTAAGTGCATGTTGCGAACTTTTCCGCCGATGAAAGTCTCATCGGCTTCGATGGGGCCTGCCAACTTCTTGAACGTTCCGCTCTGCATCGCAAGGCGAATCCGATGCAGCATGAACCAAGTGGACTTCTGAGTGATCTTGAGATCCCGCGCCAGTTCGTAACTGGAGATGCCGTTCTTGCAATTGCAGATGAGCCATGCTGCCGGTAACCACTTCTCAAGGCCCAGCGGGGAATCCTCAAAGATTGTGCCGACCTTCAGAGAGAACTGGGATTTGGGATGCTTGCCGTAGCACTTCCAGCGGCGCTGTTTGGCGAGATAGGTGACCTTATCGGAGTCGCAGTGCGGGCAGCGAACCTTGCCATCCTGCCAACGAATTGCGATCATGAACTGGTCGCAGTTCTCGGGATTCGAGAAGAATACGATTGCCTCTTGTAAGGTCTCAGGCCACTTGTTCATGTCTCAATCATACGGCAAAACGCGTGGTTAGTCAAGTATGTTGTTGCCAAACGAACCCAATCCCAAATCTGAACACTCCAACCTCGCGCCCGCGTCGGATTCGTTTCGTAACCTGGGCCCCTCCTCTTCGTGAAGCAATCCTAATCCGCCGATCCGCGCCCCCTCCGCATCCGTCTGCTAGCCTAATGAATGGAGGGGTCGAAGGTTCATGGACACTGATGACGCCGTGGCCATCCGTGGCGTCGCTCTCACCAAAAAGTTCCGTTCGGGCGGAGCCGACTTGGTGGTGTTCGCGGACCTCACCTTCGAAGTCGCGCGCGGCGAAAGCCTCGCTCTGATCGGTGAATCGGGCGCAGGCAAGAGCACGCTGCTCTACCTCTTAGGAGGTCTGGACAGGCCTTCCAGCGGTACGATATACTTCGGTCACCAGGACATTTCAGGCTTCTCGGACATTGAGCTGGCGGATTTTCGCAACCGGGAAATAGGTTTTGTTTGGCAGAATCACTCCCTGCTGCCGGAGTTTACGGCGGTGGAAAATGTGATGATGCCGTTGCTGATACGGGGCGCTCGCATCCAGGATGCCGAGCCTGCTTCGCTGGAGAGGTTGGATGAAGTTGGGTTACGAAACCGGGCTTCCCATCGCGCGGGCGAATTGTCCGGCGGCGAGCAGCAGCGCGTCGCTCTGGCCCGTGCTTTGGCAGCCAACCCGGCAGTCTTGCTCGCCGACGAGCCCACCGGCAATCTGGATTTTCGGACCGGCGAAATGATTATTTCGCTGCTCAAGGACCTGCACCGTTCGCACCAGTTGACCTCGATTTTCGTCACGCACAATCTTTCCTTCGCTTCCCGATGCGACCGGATCCTGCAGTTGGACAAAGGGGTACTAGCCCCCTGGTCGGCCGACAGTACTCCACACTGTGGCGCGGACCTGGAACAACCGATAATGTGGAAAGACGGCGGTAACTATGTTTGAACGTTATACAGAAAAAGCGCGCCGGGTGATCTTCTTTGCAAGATACGAGGCCAGCCAGTTCGGAAGTCCTTATATCGAGACCGAGCATCTCCTCCTGGGTCTTCTGCGCGAGGACAAAGCTTTAGCCAACCGGTTCCTGCGGTCCCACGCCGCCATCGAATCGATTCGCAAGCAGATTGAAGCGCACACCACCATCCGCGAAAAGGTCTCCACGTCCGTGGATCTTCCGCTCAGCCACGAGTGCAAGCGTGTGTTGGCGTATGGCGCCGAGGAAGCCGAGCGCCTCAACCACAAGCACATCGGCACCGAGCATCTGCTGCTCGGCCTGCTGCGCGAAGAAAAATGCTTCGCCGCCGAGATTCTGCACGAGCGGGGCCTGCGGCTGTCGCAGGTGCGCGAGGAAATCCAGCGCTCGTCGTCGGAGAAGGTTGCCTCCAACCGCCCCAAGGAAAGCTCCTTGCTGGCCGAGTTCAGCCGCGATCTCACCCAGGCCGCCATGGACGGCTCGCTCGATCCGCTGATCGGCCGCGATTATGAGCTGGAGCGCGTCGTGCAAATCCTGTGCCGCCGCACCAAGAACAATCCTGTTCTCATCGGCGAGCCCGGCGTCGGAAAGACCGCCATCGTCGAAGGTTTAGCGCAACGGATCGCCGACGGCGACGTGCCGTCGTTCCTGTCCGACAAGCGCATCCTGGCGTTGGACCTTTCGCTCATCGTTGCAGGCACCAAGTACCGCGGCCAGTTTGAAGAGCGCCTGAAGACCATCATGAAGGAACTGATGGAGAATCAGAACGCCATCATCTTCATCGACGAATTGCACACGCTGGTGGGCGCGGGCTCAGCGGAGGGTTCGCTGGACGCCGCCAATATCCTGAAGCCGGCGCTGTCGCGCGGCGAGATCCAGTGCATCGGCGCAACAACGCCGGGCGAGTACCGCAAGTCCATCGAAAAGGACCGGTCGCTCGAGCGCCGCTTCCAGGCGGTGAAGGTTCCACCGCCGACCGAATCTGACGCCATCCGCATTCTGTTCGGCATCAAGGAGCGCTACGAGAAGTTCCACGCCGTGGCGTATACGGACGAAGCGATCGAATCCGCCGTGCACACTTCGACGCGCTTTATTCCGGACCGCTTCCTGCCGGACAAAGCCATCGACCTGATCGACGAAGCCGGCGCGCGCGTCAAGCTCCGCCAAACCACGCTGCCCGGCGAAGTGGCCGACATCCAGAAGCGCATCAAGTTCATCGTGCATCGCATGGAGAACGCCATCGCGAATCACGAATTCGAGAAGGCGCGCTTCTATTCCGACGAAGAGCGCAAGGAGCGCGAAAACCTGCGCCAGTTGCGCGAAAAGTACAACCTGGACGACACCTCCACCGGTGTCGTCACCAAGGACGACATCGAAGACGTCGTGGCCCGCTGGACCGGCGTCCCCATGACCGCTATTCGAGAAGAAGAAGTCAGCAAGCTCATCCGTATCGAAGAAGAGCTGCACAAGCGCGTCATCAGCCAGGAGAAAGCTATTTCGGCGCTGGCGCGCGCCATCCGCCGTTCGCGCGCGGGCTTGAAATCGCCCAAGCGGCCTTCCGGCTCGTTCCTGTTCCTCGGCCCCACCGGCGTCGGCAAAACCGAAGTCGCGCGCGCCCTGGCCGAATTCCTGTTCGGCAGCGAGAAATCGCTCATCCGCTTCGATATGTCCGAGTTCATGGAAAAACACTCCGTCTCGAAGCTCATCGGCTCGCCTCCCGGATACGTCGGTTATGAAGAAGGCGGCCAGCTGACCGAGCGCGTCAAGCGCGCGCCGTATTCCATCATCCTGCTGGATGAAATCGAGAAAGCGCACCCGGATGTCTACAACATCCTGCTGCAGGTGTTTGAAGATGGCCAGTTGACCGACGGCCTCGGCAACACGGTGGACTTCAAGAACACCATCATCATCATGACCTCGAACCTCGGCGCGCGCTTCCTCGATAAGAAGACGCAAATCGGTTTCGCCGCGCCCTCCACCACCGGCATTCCGCCCAAAGTGGAAGACCAGGTGATGGCCGAGGTGAAGAAGGCCTTCAACCCCGAATTCCTCAACCGCCTGGACGAGATCATTCTGTTCACCTCGCTCACCGACGAGGATTTGCTGAAGATCATCAACCTGTTGGTCGAGCAGATCAACGTCAACCTGGTGGCCAAGCAGATCAAGATCCGGGTGAACGAGGACGCGGCCAAGTACATTCTGGAAAAGACTCTGGTGGATCGCAGCTACGGCGCCCGTCCGCTGCGCCGCGCCCTCCAGAAGTACATCGAGGATCCGCTTTCCGAAGCCCTGATCCAAGGCTCGCTGCCGCGGCCGTCCGAACTGGAAGTTTACTTGGGCGACACCGGCATCTTCTGCCGCCCCATCGCGGGCGAGTTGCAGGAGCAGCCCGTCGGCGCGCCGGGCGAAGAGAAGGCTCCGGTGGCCGGCACGGCACTGTATCTGTTCTAGCCCGCTTCACAGGCGCGGGCCGGGAGCTTGGCGATGACTCGCAGACGAATGGTGAAGTCCGCCGGGATCGGCATTGCCGCGATGGCCTTGCAAAGTGGTGACAGCTTCGGCGCTCCCGCGGCGCCTCCCGTGAAGGCGCTGCTCTTCGACACCTTCGGCACCGTCGTCGACTGGCGCGGCTCCATCATCCGGGAAGGCGAGGCCTGGGAAAAAACCAAGGGCCTCACCATCGATTGGGGTCACTTTGCCGACCGCTGGCGCGCCGGGTACGCGCCTTCCATGGACAAAGTCCGCAAGGGCGAGATGCCCTGGACCAACCTCGATCACCTGCACCGCGCGCTGCTCGATGGCCTGCTCGCGGAGTTTCACATCGAAGGTCTTTCTGAGGAAGAGAAGGACCACTGGAACCGCGTCTGGCATCGTCTGACCCCCTGGCCGGATTCGGTCGCCGGCCTCACGCGCCTCAAGAAGAAGTACACCATCGCGCCGCTGTCGAACGGCAACGTCGCTTTGCTTGCCGACATGGCCAAGCACGCGGGCATTCCGTGGGACCTGATTCTCTCAGCGGAACTGGCCAAGCATTACAAGCCGGATCGCGAAGCCTACCTCACCGCGGTCAGCCTGTTGGAGCTGAAGCCTGAGGAAGTCATGATGTGCGCGGCGCATCGCGGCGATCTTGGCGCCGCGCGCAGTTTCGGCCTGCGCACCGGGTTCATCCATCGGCCTAAGGAATACGGACCCACGAAAAAGGCCGATGACGCCAAGCCCGGCGATTTCGACGCGGTGTCCTCGGACATCCTCGACTTGGCTGCAAAGCTTGGCGCTTAGCTCGATGCCCAGGAACTTGTGGCGGCGATGGACGGACCGGCCACAGCAGTTGTGGGCCCGCAAGGCTCTCTTCCAAATCCACCTTTGGACAGGTATCGCCGCCGCTCTCTACGTCATCGTGGTCAGCGTATCCGGCGGCGCCATCGTACTTCGGCAGGAGATCGACAAGCGAGTACCAAGGACCATCCCAACCATAAGCGCGGGAACGCCACTGAGCCCCGTGCAAATCCAGCAGCGCATCGAGCAGGCCCATCCCACCGACGAGATTCTGACCATCATCGAACCGCGCAAACCGGGCCAACCGTTCACCGTCATTTTGGAAGTGGGCAACCAGCGAGTGCAGCGCGTGTTGGATCCTTACACCGGCGCCGTTCTCGGCGACCCGCGGCCGCCGGTGGTTCGCGTCCTCGATTGGCTCACCGATCTCCACGACAACCTGCTCTCCGGATTCATTGGCCGCACGCTGAACGGGCTCGGCGCATTACTGCTGGTCGTGATGTCGCTCACCGGCGCGGTCATCTGGTGGCCGGGAAGCCGGAACTGGCGCAGAAGCACTCGCGTCCAGTGGCGCGCGCGCTTTGCCCGGCTCAATTGGGATCTGCACAGCGCCATCGGATTCTGGTGCTTTGTGTTCGTGTTGATTTGGGGCGTCTCCGGCATCCTGCTTTGCTTTCCGGGCACTCTGGACGCCGTTCTGGGCGGCCACCTTCGCTACTGGCTCACTCGGCTGCACTTCGGCCGATTCAACCTGGCGCTGGAATGCGTCTGGACCCTTCTGGGACTCGCTCCCGCTGCTCTCGCGGTCACAGGCGCTTTGATGTGGTGGAATCGCGTCCTCCGCAAAAAGGTAAAGCGTTCCCGCAAGCAGAAGGAGGCCGTCGCGGCAGTTTAATGCGCCGATTCTTTCGCGCGCGAAACGATGAAGGCCTGAATCGCCATCACCTGATCGTGGTTGAGGATCTTCTGGAACGAAGGCATGCCTAAATTGGCGCGGCTGCCCCCCAGCACAATCCCGTCGATTCCCTCCAAAACCTCTTTGCTCGAATAACGAAGATCGGGCAGCGGGCCCGCAACCGCATTCATTCCATGACAGGTGGCGCATTGCGCGGCGAAGAGCATCCCCCCTTCGTCGATCACCTTCTTCGGAGCGCTCGTTGTGATCGCGGGCGTCGGCGGATTCTTGTGGCCGAACGGGAGCGGCTTCAGCGTCGCGGCGCCATCCAGCGTGAAGGTGAGAATCCGCGCATAGCCCGGCTTCATCGGACCCCACCCGGGGAGATTCTCCAATCCGTCCGCGCCGCCCCATCCCACCATCACGGATACATATTGGACGCCGTTGACTAAGTAAGTCACCGGCGGGGCCATGATTCCCGTACCGGCGTCGAAGGTCCAGACTTGCTTGCCGTCGGTAGCGCGGTAAGCGGCCAGGATGCCGTCCGCGCGGCCTTGAAAGACGAGGTTGCCGGCCGTTGCGAGAACGCCTCCGCCATCCGCAACCGGATACTTCACTCGCCAGGCTGCTTTTTGCGCGACTGGATCCCAAGCCACCAGCGCTCCGGTCGGACCAGGCATGGACGCCAGCTTCGCGTTGAGCGGTCCATTGTACGAGGCATCCCCGCCTATGTTGTCGCGGTTGGGATTGTACTTCCACTTAGGATCGGCTACGTGCAGTTCGTGGCTGCCCTCGATCACCGGCAGATAAACGAACCCCGTCGCAGGACTGAAAGCCATCGGATTCCAGTTGTGTGCGCCTTCCGAACCGGGCGAGACGATCACTGCGCTCATATCGGCGGTGCCCGGCGCTTCTAGGGGGCGCCCGGTTTTGGGATCCAGTCCGGTCGCCCAGGTGATGCCGCTCGCAAACGGTGTACCGGAGATAAACTCTCCGGTCTCGCGGTCGAGAACGTAGAAGAACCCGTTCTTGTTCGCCTGCAGGATCACCTTGCGGGTGCGGCCGCTGATGTAAAGGTCGGCCTGCATCAGCGGCTGCGTTGCATCGTAGTCCCAGTTGTCGCCGGGCGTGGTTTGGAAATGCCAGGCCAGCTCGCCGTTGCTGGCATGTACAGCGAGGATCGAAGCCGTGTAAAGGTTGTCGCCTCCCTGGCGGAGTGCGCGATACCAGGACGTGGGGTTTCCGGTCCCGAAATAGAGCAGATCCAGCGTGGGATCGTAGACGATGCCTTCCCACGGCGTCCCACCGCCGCCTACTTCCCACCACTGGCCCTTCCAGGTCTTGGCGGCGTCTTCCATGGCCTTCGATTCGAACCCCTTCGAAGGATCGCCGGGCACGGTATAAGTGCGCCAAGCCGTCTTCCCCGTCTCGGCGTCGTAAGCGGAGATGTAGCCGCGCACGCCGTACTCCGCGCCCGCATTGCCGATCACGACAAGGCCTTTGGCAATGCGGGGAGCGCTGGTGATCGAGAAAGGTTTGGCACTATCGGTGGTGGACACGCTCCACACCGGTGCGCCCGTGCGCTCGTCGAGCGCGATCAGGCGGCCATCGAGTGTCCCGACGTAGACTTTGCCCTTGTAGAGCGCCGCGCCACGATTCACCACATCGCAGCAAATAAAATAAGCGCGGTCGCGAGCGACCTTTGGATCGTAGGTCCAGCGGACGTCGCCGGTCTTGGCGTCGATCGCATATACGACGCTCCACGATCCGGTCGTGTAGATCACGCCGTCCTTGACCAGAGGCGTCGCTTCGAGCCCGCGCGTGGCGCCGAATTCGTGACTCCACGCAAGCCCCAGCCGCGCGACGGTCTGTTCGTTGATCTGGTTGAGCGAGCTATAGCGGTGATCGTCGTAAGTGCGTCCGTACATGAGCCAGTTGCCGGCGTTGTCGTCCGCTTGGCGAAGAGCCGAATCGTCGACCACCTTCAAGCGGCTACAGGAGGCGGCGGCTAAAGAAACAAACAGGATGATCCATAGCAGACAGCGCGTCGACATGGGCATAAGCGTATCAACGAGTCTAGCAACCGATTGAGGCGGGAGGCAGCCCCTTCGGCACTGAGTAATATGACCCAATCGTCGGAAGCGGTTGCTGCAACTATAAGATTTTTCTGGCCCCGCGTCGCGGGCGGCGAATTGCTGCGTCCGTGTAATGGTGGGCGAACTCATATGTGGCGAAGTGCACTAGAAATCTGGGTTGCATGGTCTGTTGTGGCGCTGGTCGCGGGCGGTCTGTTGTTCACGGCGGCCGCCTGGAAGATGGGCCGTCTCGATGAACGCACCATTCACCGCTTGGTGCTGTGGTCGCGCATCGGGCTGAGCATCACGTTCCTCTATAGCGGATTGGTGAAGCTGACCAACCCCTGGTACGTGCTGGCGACCTCGATCGTCGACTTCAAAGTGGGCATCACAGAGACTTCGGCGTTGCTCCGTCCGCTGGCCGTGGCGATCCCGTGGGCCGAGGTCGCGATCGCGATCCTGCTGCTGTTTCCCATTCGCTGGGTGGTGCTTTCGACCGGCGCAGTTCTGATGGCCTTTCTCGGCCTCGGGGTCGCGTCGGAGATGCGCGGCATGCAGGTTACCTGCGGGTGCTGGGGCGGCACGATGCTGGTGGGTCCGCTGTGGTTTGGCGAGCACGGCGGCATGTTCCTGATGGCGCTCGCGGCGGATCGAGTGTTCGCGAAACGGCTGCTGGCCGGCAGAACCGCGTAACCCGAGCGGGAACTCGCCTCCTCACACATACCGCGTGTTCCTCATGACTCCTGTCAGTCGAGATAGAATTTCAATTCCGGGGTAGTCAACTGAGGATCACCTTATGGCAGACATGCAAGGAACGAAGACCCGCCTTTTCGCAGCGCATGTAGTGCTCGGCGCTGCGATCCTGATGACGATTGCTGCAATACCGGGGCGCCCGCAGGATTTTTCTGACGCGAAGGCCGCGCTGGTGGACTATTCCAATGCCGCGATGGAGCCGCACAAAGCCTGCGAAACGCTCGGCAAGTTCAAATCGAAGGACATCGTGCAGATAACGGCTACAGCGATGCCTGCCACCGAGGCCGAGCCGGCCTTCTGCGACGTCACTGGAACGCTTTCGCCCGAGATCGCCTTCGAAGTCAGCCTGCCGGCCAAATGGAATGGACGGTTTTACATGATCGGCAACGGCGGCTTTGCGGGCGACGCATTGGACAACCCCGGCCGCGTCGCGCAGCGCAACGAAGCGCTCAAGCTCGGATTCGCCTTCGCCCAGACCAACACCGGCCACTACGCGCAAAAGGAGCCAGGCGCCAGCTTCGTGATGAGCAATCCGCAGAAAGCGGTCGACTACGCTTACCGGGCGGTGCATCTGACCGCCAAGACCAGCAGGGAAATCACCCGCGATTACTACGGGAAGCCCATCGCCCATGCCTACTGGAACTCCTGCTCCAACGGCGGCCGGCAGGGTCTGATTGAGGCCGAACGCTTCCCCGAGGATTTCGACGGCGTGGTGACCGCCTCGCCGTGGGTGGATCAGACCGGTTTTACGATTGGCGCGCTGTGGAATGAGAAGGCCGTGAGCGCGGTTACGTTGACGCCAGCCAAGCTGGCGCTGGTGGCCGACAAAGTGATGGCGAAGTGCGACGCCATCGACGGGCTGAAGGACGGGCTGATCGACGATCCGCGCAAGTGCGACTTCGATCCGGCGCGCGACGTTCCGGCCTGTAGCGCCGGCGGTGATGGCGCAGACTGTCTGACCACCGAGGAAGCCGCGGCGGTTGCCAAAGTTTATAGCGGACCCATCAGCAACGGCAAGCCTTTCTTTCCCGGCTATATGCCCGGCAGCGAAGCCGTGGTTCCGAACCTCTTTGGAGGCGGCGCCGGCAGCGGTTGGCTAAACGTGATCGTTGCCACGCAGCCGGATCGCAAGCCCGCCGATTTCAACCTCGGCGAAGGCGCGATGAAGTATCTCGTGCCCAAGCCGCCGAAACCGGATTATGATTACCGGACCTTCGATTTCGACCATGACACTCACCTGCTGGATGACTGGGGCAAACTGGCCGACGCGACCAATCCGGACTTGTCGAAGTTCCGCAAGCGGGGAGGAAAGCTGCTCATGACATACGGATGGGCGGACTCGATCCTGCAGCCCATGATGGGCGTGAACTACTACGAGCAGGCTGTGGCGAAGAACGGCCCGGACACGCCGCAGTTCTTCCGTTTGTTCATGGCGCCGGGCATGGAGCACTGCGGAGGCGGCATCGGACCGGACCGCCACGACTCGATGACCGCGATCATCGACTGGGTGGAGAAGGGCAAAGCCCCGGACACAATCATGGCCAGCCGGGTGGTCGACAAGCAGGTGGTGCGTACCCGCCCGCTCTGCCCGTATCCGCAGGTGGCGCGGTACTCCGGCCAAGGCAGCATCGACGAGGCGGCGAACTTCCGGTGCGTAGCGCCATGAATACGGCTTCCGCGAATTCCGAGAAGACGCGGCTCAGCCGCCGGGACGTGCTGCGAAGCGCCCCGGCGTTTGTAGCGGCTTCTCTCCTGGCGCAGCAAGCCCCCGCAGCGCTGCTGCCGCTCCAGACAACCGAGCTGGAGCATCTGGGGATGACGGTGCCCGATCCCAAGGCTGCGGCGGACTTCTACGGGCGCATTTTCGATCCGCAGCTTTTTCAAGAGCGCGAGCCGCCGCTGCGCTATTACGTCCGGCTCGGTTCCGCCTACATCGCTTTCGGCAGCGCCACCGATCCAAGGAGCGGCGCCGACCCGAACCTTCCGACGCGAATCGACCACTTCTGCGTGCTGGTCAACAACTATCAGCCGCGCGAACTGAGAACGGCGCTGGAGCAGGCAGGAATCAACATGGGGCAAGGCCGGTTTGGGCTACCGACAGACGCCGACGGCATCCGCCTGCAGGTTGCGGGCACGCCCGGCGGGCTGACACGGACTGTGATCCCGGGGCCACGGCTGTCAGCCGATGACGCTGCCGTCGAGGCCATCGGACTGGATCATATTGTCCTTGCCGTATCGGACCTAGACAGGTCTTCCGCATACTACACCAAGCTGTTCGGCCCGCCCGCGTCGCGTTCGAAGAAGCCCGAGAGGATCTGGTTCCAAATCGCGCGGCAAAGGCTGGCGCTCGAACCGGTCGCGGCCGGCGCCAAGCCTGCGATACAGCGCCTCTGCGTAAAGATCGCAGGCTTTAATCGGCATTCCATTCCAGAAAAGCTCAAGAAACTCGGAATTGAAATCCTACCAAAAGAGGAAGAGCATCTCGTCAGCTTCCGCGACTTAAACGGCTTTCTCATCGACTTGGCGGCGGAAACATAGTTCTCGCCGACCGATTACCGCTTAGACGCCGCCTTGACCCTCTGCGAAATCGTGGATATACTAGCTGCCAATTTCATCCGGCAAGGATTATACGTCAGCCAAGTATCCGCTGACACGTGCCCGGCCGGCAACTTGATTTGAGGGAGGTTCCAGGTGAGAATCATCGTCCGTTTGCTGCTCGGTTGTTCGCTCGCTTGCGCCGCAGTCTGGGGGCAGGCAATCTCCACATCACAACTTAAGGGTACAGTCCAGGATCCGAGCGGGTCGGCGATCCCTGGCGCCGTCGTTACAGTGACCCAAACGGCCACTGGCATCTCCCGGTCCGTAACAACCGGCGCCGACGGCGGCTATTTGTTTACCGAGCTGGCGGTTGGCCCCTATCAGCTCCAGGTCACCAAGGAAGGCTTCAGCAAGTCCGTTCGATCAGGCATCGTCCTGCAGGTGGCCAGCAATCCCACCATCGACGTCACTCTGAATGTCGGCACGGTGAACGAACAGGTTGTCGTCGAGGCGGCCGCTGCAATGGTGGAAACGCAAAGCACGGGCGTCGGCCAAGTGATCGACCAGCAGCGCGTGGTGGACCTGCCGCTGAATGGCCGTCAGGTGACCGACTTGATCTTCCTGACCGGCGGCGCCAATTCAGCGACTCTCTCCGGCCGCTCTTCGTATCCGTCGTCGACAGCCGTATCCATCGGCGGCGGCGGCGTCGGCACAGTGGGCTATGTCCTGGACGGCGGCACGCATAACGATCCGCTGAGCAATCAGAACCTGCCTCTGCCATTCCCCGATGCGATTCAGGAGTTCAAGGTGGAGACCAGCGCGCTTCCCGCACAGTACGGCTACCACTCGGCGGGCGCGGTGAACGTCGTGACCAAGTCCGGGAGCAACCAGTTTCACGGCGACGCCTTCGAATTCGTGCGGAACTATCTTTTCAACGCGCGCAACAGCTTTCAGCCGGTGCGCGACAGCTTGAAGCGCAACCAGTTTGGCGGAACGCTGGGCGGCCCGATCGTGAAGAACAAGCTGTTCTTCTTCGTTGGCTACCAGGACAACATCGTGAAATCCAGCCCGACGGCGACGGTCGCTTTCGTGCCCACGCCGGCCATGCTCGACGGAAATTTCCAGGCGGTCACCTCAACGCAGTGCCGCCCGAAAGCTCTGGTGCTCCCGTCTTCGCTCGGTTTCGTCAACAACACGATCAGCCCGTCGACGTTCGATCCGATTGCGTTGAATCTCGAGAAGCTTCTTCCGACGACTTCGGACCCATGCGGCAAAATCACCTATGCGACGCCGGCCAGCTTCACCGAACATCAGGGGCTGGTTCGTGTCGACTACCAATTGAGTCCGAAGAACTCCATTTTTGGGCGATACTTCGTAACCCACTATGCGAGCCCCGCCGGCGATCCCAGCGGCGGCATTCTGGTTGAGGCCGTTGGCGGCGCATCGGACAGCGTGTTCAACGCCACGCTGGGCGATACGTACGTGATCACACCGAGAATGGTAAACAGCTTCCGGCTCATGGCGAACCGCACCTCCAACACCACCGTCTACAACTCGTACATCGGTTATCCCGATCTGGGCATCACGGGCGTCTACCAACTGCCCAGCGCTCAGTTTGGGAAATACATCGGCGGCATCACCACCACGGGCGGCTTCGGCATTAGCACGACGCCTTCCTTTCAGCCGTATCTGACCTGGCAGCTTTCCGACGACATTTCTCTCACCGCCGGAGCGCATCAGATCGCCTTTGGAGTGCTGTTCATCAACCTGAAGGCCACGGCCATTAACTATCTCAGCTCGAATGGATCGTACACCTTCAACGGGCAATTCTCGGGACTGCAAAACGCCGATTTCCTGTTGGGCAAGGCCAGCACCTTTGCACAGGCGGCGCCGGCGTATTCCGATCAACACCAGAACATCTTCGGCATGTATGTTCAGGATTCCTGGAAGGTAAACCGGCGCCTTACCGTCAACCTTGGCGTACGCTGGGATCCCTTCTTTGCTCACACCAACCCGTACAACGAGACTCTGACATTCTCGCCGGCGAACTTCGTGAACGGCGTGGTCAGCAAGGTGCTGCCCAACGCGCCGGCGGGAATGATCTTTGGAGGCGACCCCGGACTCCCCAAGAACCAGTACAGCAGCAACAAGCTTGCGAACTTCGATCCACGCGTTGGAATTGTCTGGGATCCGAGGGGCGACGGCAAGATGTCCATACGCGCCGGTTACGGCATTTTTTACGACTTCCCCAGCTTTGCCTTCGATCAGTTTGGCTTCTCGCCTCCCTGGGGAGCCAATCTCAGCGTGTTCAATCCTCCATCCTTGGCCAACCCGTGGGGCAATTTCCCAGGCGGAAATCCCTATCCTCTAGGGCCGCCCAGCACGTACAAGTTTCCGCAGGGAAATGCGCAGCTCACCTACGGTTATCCGCTGGTTCTGCAGCCGACTTATATCGAGCAGTACAATCTCAGCATCGAAAAGCAGATCGGCAACAATTGGCTGTTTTCCGGCACGTACTCCGGAAATTCCACGCGCCACTTGTGGCTGAACAATCCAGTCAACCAGTCGCAGTTCCTGGGCATTGGACCCTGCACGATCAACGGAGTTTCGTACACTCAGGCGCAATGCGACAGCACGGCTACGACCGCGGCGCGCCGCCGGCTGAATTTCGTCAATCCGCAGTGGGGGCCGTACTACGGCGAAACCGAGGTTCTGGACACTGGCGGCAACGGGACTTACAATGCCCTGATCCTATCGGCCCAGCATCGATTCGGACACAACTTCACCTCCAGCACCAACTACACGTGGGCGCATTGCATTTCCGACTACTACACCCCGGCGGTGGGTCTGTCCCTGTATTCGGAAACGCGCTACAACAACCGGGCAGCAGACCGCGGTCCGTGCGCCGGAGCAGACCGGCGCCAGGTGTTTAGCCAGACGCTGGTGGTAGGTTCGCCCCAATATTCGAATCACATCGTGAGGCTGCTGGCCGGAGACTGGCGAATGTCGATTTCGGCCGTGATTCAAACCGGACCACCCCTGAACGTCAGCGACGTGCTCGACCAGGCGCTGAACGGCAACGGAACCATCCAGCGTCCGAATCAGCTCTTGCCGGATGTCTATGTGGCCAACAAAGGCCCCAGCGGCTGGCTGAACCCGAAAGCATTTGCCGAGCCGGCGCTGGGTACCTACGGCAACATGGGGGCGGGCGCGATTCGAGGCCCAGGGTCGTTTGTGCTGAACATGGCCCTTTCCCGGCTGTTCCCGATCCGCGAGCATCAGAGCCTGGAGGTTCGCGGAGAGGCGTTCAACCTGCCCAACTGGACCAACCCCTACAATCCGGTTACCAGTCTGACAGCGCCGAACTTCGGCCAGATCGTGCCTGCGAGCTCGGTCGCCTTTGGCGCCCTCAGTTCGTCCGCCAACGACCCCCGAATCATGCAATTTGCCTTGAAGTATAACTTTTGACCGGCCGCGGACGCCTATTGAGAAAGGTATGAGTGCGATGAAGAGAACCATCCTGACCCTGGCGGCGGCCGTGCTTTCGGCCGGCGTGGCGGTGTCTCAAGAAGGAGCGGTGCCCGCCGGCACGGGAAACCCCTATCTGCGGGCGCGCCAGCTTCCAGCGCGAATCATGGAGTTCAAGGCGGATCATGACTCCATTCAGCCCGGCCAGACGGTCACCCTTACGTGGGCGACCGAGAATCCGACCAGCGCTACGATCGAGCCGGATATAGGTCGTGTGACAGCCCGGGGCGTGCGAGAATTCACGCCCGCGGCCACCACCACGTACACCTTGACCGTGCATGGACCAAACGATGAAGTGCTGACCCGGTCGGTGACCGTAAAGGTTGCCGGCACGGTGGCGGTTGCGGAGAGTTCCGGGGAGGCCGCCAAGAAAGAGGTCCCCCGAACCGCTGACGGCAAGCCGGATCTCTCCGGGGTCTATGATTTCAGCTTTGGACGGGGCCGGCCTGGAGCGCGCGGGCCTGGTGCGCGCGGGCCCGCTGCTGCTCCCGACCCCAACGGACCGGTCCTCAAGCCCGGCGCGGAAAAATACAAAGTGGTTCACGGCCCGGACGACGCCGGACAGTATGCCGACTGCATGCCGCTCGCCGGCCCACAAGCCTTCATGGTGCCGTACCAGTTTGAGCTGGTCCAGAGCGCTCACCGGCTGGCAATTCTCTTCGGATATCCGGGAACGTTCCGGATCATCCCCACCGACGGCGGCCTGCACCCGGCGGACCCGGACCCCACCTGGATGGGAGACTCGATCGGCCATTGGGAAGGCGACACATTAGTGGTGGATAGCGTCGGCTTCAACGACAAGACCGAGATCAACGGCTTTCACCATACCGAGTCGCTGCACATCGTCGAGCGCTTCCGCCGCGCCGATTACAATACACTGGATTATGAGGCTACCATCGAAGACCCGAACGTCTTTGTGAAGCCCTGGATTGTGAACCGAGCCTTCGCTCTCCGGCCCGATCTGACGAAGGTGGACGAATTCGTTTGCGAACATAATCCCGACTACAGCAAGTATTTTGAGAAGAAATAATTGGAGGTCCTAAGAATGAACCTGCGTTCCGCTGCCCTAGTGATGACGCTCGGCTTGATGCTGCCTGCCGCACCCACATTCGCTCACCATTCCACCGCCATGTACAACATGGAGCATCCGGTGACCGTGACCGGAGTGGTGGAGCGATTCGAGTGGACCAATCCGCACGCATATATCTATCTGATGGTCACCGACGAGAAGGGCAAGAAGGTGGAATGGGCCATCGAAATGATGAGCCTGAACCACCTGAAGTCGTACGGCTGGGTGCACGACTTGGTGAAGCCCGGCGATGTGATCAGCTGCACCGGTGGCGCGGCCAAGAGCGGCGCGCCCGCCATGTTGAGTTCGCTCATCAAACTCCCTGACGGGCGGATGATCAAATCGTAGCCATCGGGCGATCAAAACCAGCGATGCGCACGTCGAGGTACTATTGTCTGCGGGTTCTGGCTCTGGGCGTCAGTTTGCCACTATTGGCGCCCGGGCAGCCGCCTCCTCAGCGCCGCGCACGCGTGGCGCCGCCTGCGCTGATCCTCAAATTCACGGTAAAGCCGGAGACCGTCCATCCGGGACAGCAGGCCGTTCTCACCTGGGCCACGGAGAATCCGATTGGAGTCACGATCGACCCGGATGTGGGTCCAGTGACGGCCCGCGGAATCAAGCAGGTCTTTCCCACGGCGACCACCACCTACACGCTGAAGGTGGGCGGGCCCAACGATGCGGTTTTGACCAAATCCGTTACCGTAACGGTCATGGGCGCTGCATCCACGGCGCCCAAGGCTGCTGCCGCTTCGGCGGACGCGCGTATGCCGGACGGCAAACCGGACCTTACGGGTGTTTACGGATTCGCCGGCGTCCGCGGTCTGGCGCCTCCCGATCTGAAGCCTGGAGCGGAAAAATTCAAAGTCGACCGCAGCGGAAACTTCGTCGGCGGCCGGACCACCTTGGGCACCGACTGCGTGCCGCTGGGTGTCCCGCAGACCTTCGTCACCCCGTACCCGTTCCAGATCGTGCAGAAGCAGAATTTTCTGGTGATGCTGTTCGAATACCCCAACACCTTCCGCTTCATTCCACTGGACGGCCGCCCGCACACTCCCGATCCCGATCCCACCTGGATGGGAGAATCCGTGGGCCACTGGGATGGGGACACGCTGGTGGTGGACACGATCGGGTTCAACGACAAAACCGAGGTCAGCGGTTACATGCACACCGAAGCCCTTCACGTGGTGGAGCGCTACCGGCGCGTCGACAAGGGCCTGCTCTACGACGTCACCGTGGAAGATCCGAATGTCTTTCAACACCCTTGGGTTTTTCCCGAGCGTCTGCTTCCAGCCCATCCCGAAGAGGAGCGGGTGGATGAGTTCGTGTGCGAAAACCACGTGGACTACAGCAAATATTTCGGAAAGGACGGCAAGGAATAGCCGATGACGGTACTGGGCGCCTGTGAGTGGCTCCAGAGTCTGCCTTTGGCGAGCGGAGTAAAGCACTCGGCGTGGCAATTCCCTCTCGTCGAATCTGTCCACTCGCTGGCTCTGGCCGTGATGCTTTGGCCGGCCGCGATTCTCGACCTTCGCCTGCTGGGCGCCATCATGAAGCGCCGCCCGGTTTCAGCCGTCGCCGCGCAGTTCCTGCCCTGGGTGTGGATCGGCTTCACAACCATGGTTCTGAGCGGTTCGATTCTGTTCGCGTCCGAAGCGGTGAAATGCTACGACAGCCCGTTCTTCCGCGTGAAGGTCGTATTGCTGGTGGTTGCGGGATTGAACGCTCTCGTTTTTCACACTACGGTCTTTCGCGATGTCTCGGTCTGGGACAACGATCTCCATACGCCTTTGCGAGCCAAAATGGCGGGAGCCTTTTCGCTCCTGGTCTGGATTGGCGTGGTCGCGATGGGACGGGCTCTGGCCTATGCTTAGCGCATCCTTCCAGCCCTTCTTCGATTGGTGCGGCAAGACGTGGCTGGGAACGATCGTGCGCGACACCACCTGGGCGTTTCCCGTGCTCGAGACCTTCCATCTTCTTGCGCTCGCCGTGCTGTTGGGAACCGTGCTGATCATCAACCTGCGGGCTTTTGGTATCGGTGTTCGATACCTGTCGGAGACCTGGACGGACCGCGAGCTGGAGCCGTGGATGGTGACCGGTCTGGTCATCCTCATCGCTACCGGCATTCCCATGTTCCTGTCGGAAACGGAGAAATGCTACGAGAGCTATTCGTTTCCGATCAAGATGATGCTGCTGGTGGTCGCCATCGTGTGGCACTTCGCGGTTCAGCGCAAATGGAGCGCAAGGAATCCGGCGCTGTCTCCCGGGTTCAAGGGCAGACTGATTGCGAGCCTCTCGGTCTTGCTGTGGCTCTGTATCGGCGTGGCCGGCAAGGGAATCCCGTACGTCTAAGCGGTCGAGGTCCTTGAGCTAGTTCCCCGCTACTCCGCCGACGGTGGACGATCCGGTCCCGCTGCAACCGGTGGCGCCAAACCTCAGAAACTTCTGGATGCGTTTAGCAGTATCCACCTCCCCGGTGTAGATGTTGCCCTTGCTGTCCACGCTCACCTGATGCAGATAGTGGAATTCTCCGGCGCCGCGCCCGCTACGCCCAAGTTGGCCGAGTTCCTGGAGATTGCTCCGGTTCAGAATGTAGATGGTCATGTTGGCGTTGTCGCCCACATACAGGCAGCTCTGGGCCTTGTCGGTGGAGAAATTCATGGAAACCGCGGTTCCAATGATATTGGTGTGAGGGCTGACGAATTGTTCCGTGAGGAAGCCGCAGGTGCCCGCCGCGCCGGACGGATTGCTGCACGGCTTGCCCAGCCTGGGATCGTTCTTATCGAACACCTGGATGCGATCGTTTCCACGGTCGCAGACATACAGCTTGCCGTCGTTGGCGATCTTGACGCAATGCACGGGATTCCGGAAGAAAGCCGGTTTCCGGTTGCCTTTGGTAGAGTCGGCGATCCACGACCCGGCAGCCGCCGCGGCCGCATCGTCAACAGGGTTGTTTCCGTAGGCGCCGAAGTGGCCAATGTATTGTCCAGAGTTGGCATCCACGATCAGAACACGGCGGTTTCCATAGCCGTCGGCGACGTAAAGGCGATTTGTTGCCGGATCTACCACCATGTCCGCAGCCTGATAGAGCAGCGGTGTTCCGTTGATACCGCCGTTGGTGTCGTTGCTGTTCGGCCCGTTGGGAGTCCCGCCGATCCGCAGCTTGAAGTTGCCGTCCATATCGAACTTCAGGACAAAACCGTCGCCGCCTTCCTTGTGGGATGTCCAAGGCAGCAGTTCACGTCCTCGAACAACACCGCCGCTTGGCGCCGCCTGGTTTCCTGAAATCCAAACGTTATCGTTTTGATCCACGTAAATGCCGTGTTCGTTGTTGGGCCAGATGCAGCCCGCCTCAGCCTTGCATTTGCCGCCGATGAAGCCAGGATCAGACGGACCGCCCCAGGCACGCAGCATCTTGCCTTCGGCGTCAAACTCCAGCACGGAGGGTGCAGCTTTGCAGCAATCGGACACAGGGCCAAAGGAACGCTCCTGGCCGAGGCCGTCGATCGGCCGGCCCTTGTCATCGGTTGCGCCGGGCACCGGACCTTCGAGTCCTGCTTCATCCGTGGACAAGGTTCGCGGCCGGTTGTAGACCCAGATGTGATCGTGCTGATCGACGTAGAGCCCGCCGATTTGCCCAAGCAGCCAGTTGTGAGGCAGCGGCTGCGGCCAGGAGGGGTCCACCACGAATCCCGGCGTCTTTCCGGTGCTGGATGCGTTGTAGACACCCGTCTTCTTGATGAGGCGATCCAGAGAACCGCTGCTCTTCAGGACGTTCGTGCCGGAATCGGCGGCACTGAGCAGGCCGGTGAAAGCAAAAATCAACGCAGGAATCGCGGCCGGCACTTGGCGGTGCGTCATCGTTATCTTCCTTTTCCGCATTATCGCTTTAACGGTGGCAGCAGTGCCTCGCGCTCGGGCGGAAGGTGCTGATCGACAGCATCCATCATGATGCCCACTTTGAAGTATTCGCCCATGATCATCATGAGCTGGACGGTACGCTGACGCCCGAAATCACTCACCATCTTGTCCCACAGTTCGCTGCTGACGCGATGTTCGCGAAATAGCGTGCGCCCGAAAGTGATCAGCGTCGCGTCCTTCTCGGGTAGCGACGCCACGTCCTTGTCGTATTTGATGACATCCATGACGGATTGCTCCAAGCCTTGCCGCCGGCCGGCCAACTCGTGCATGGTCCATTCGAATTGTTGGTCGATTTCTCTCGCGGTGATCAGCACTGCGATCTGAAAGTAGCGAGGGCCCACCGGGCTTTTGGTGCCTAACGGAATACCCAGATCGATTTCCCTCGGGCTGTAGACCGTGATGTGGGCCGGTCCCGGACCTGGCTTGTAGTTGGTCCTGGCGGCCAGAAGACGCTGCGCCGGTTCGTCGAGATCTTTCGCGGTGGCCGGAGGCAGCCGCGAGAGCGTCACAGGGTCGATGTCGCGCGGCAGCGGGCTCTTGTCCTGGGGGATTACCGGAAGCGCTGCAAGCAACAGGACACTCAATCGGATCATCCTCATAGCACCCTCCTCAGTCTGGCGTTACAAAATTCCGCGGCTCGTGGTCCAAGATAACAAGAAACTGAGGTCTTGATGAAAAGACGAACATGCCGCCGCAAGCGGAGGCGGATGGGTGTAAAATGACTCGGGATGATGGCAGTAATCAAACAAATGGAGGGACCATTCATGTCCTTTCGACCAGGGATGATTTGGGCAAAGATCGCGCTCGCAATCGTTTTCACGATGGGCGCGGCGTTTACAGCCGCTGCGCAGGGCTTTGGCGGGAAGGTTCCCGAACCCTACACGCCCGCCGCGGACGCCAAGGACCTGAAGGCCGTGCTCTTCAAGTGGGAATGGGGCCAGGGCATGCTGAGGGGCCATGATGAGCGCGACATGGTGGCGACCCTCGAATATCAGGGCAAAGGCACGATTCAGGTGGACGGACAACCATGCACGCTCACGAAATATCGTGCCAGCACGAACTACCAGACCTTCAGCCAGCGGATTCAGTACACCTGCACGCGGGCGAATGGAGAGGCGTACTCAAACATCGAGGTGGTGAGCGGGCTATACGCCTGGAACGAGGACATGGCCGGCGCCGAGATCGGTCCAACCAAGGGAAAGGCTGTTCCCATGCCGAAGGCCGTGCAGGAACGCCTGATCCGAATTTGGGCGAGTCCCCAGGGCGCACCCAAGGCCGCGATAGCAGGGACCACGGAGACCTTCTGGTTGGGAGCCAATCCGGGCACTCTATTCGCAGACGGCGTCGCGAAGGTGGGCCAGACATCCGTGGCGTGGGAGGACGGTAAGCCGGTGGTGACGTTCCCGATACCGTGCGTTCCGGGGGCGATTGCGACAGCAACAATCGATCCGGTGAAATTCACAACCGACCGCGTGGTAGTGAAACAGGGCTCAGCCACCACCGAGTTCACCTACGGCGACTATCAAGACTGGAACAACCCGCTCAACAGAATCGGGGTGCTTTACGCCGGAAAGATGGTGGAGCACCGGAACGGCGCGGTTGTCCGCGACCTGACCACGACGGTGACGGAGACGGGCAACGTCTATGTGGTTGCGCCTGTCCCGGCAAGCGTGCAGGCGGCCATCCAGCCTACGGGGCAGATCCCGCGCGGCGTGATGGCGAAGAAGGAACCTCCGGTAGACAAGTCTGCGCCCACGCCGCGGTTGGGCGACCATCCGGACCTGTCGGGCAACTGGTCCTGGAACGACTGGATTGGGAACTACATGACGGGGGGAGGACGCCGGCGCAGCCCCTGGCAGTCTGCAGACAGTAATCGGACAACTAATCAGACCGAAGATTTTGAGCTGTACTCGCCGTCGCGGTTCGGAAATCTGGGCCGGCCAATCTACAAGCCGGAGAACTGGGACAAAGTGCAACAGCTCGACATGTGGACGAACAAGTATGACCCGGTCATGACCTGCCAGCCCCTGGGAATTCCGCGGGAAGGCCCGCCACACCGCATCTATCAGACGGACCACGACATCACCTTTCTCTATTACGGAGGCGATGCCGGAGGCGGATATGGCGAGTATCGCGTGATGCCGATCGATGGCCGCCAGCACGGCAAAGAGGCGCAGTTTGATATCACGTATATGGGCGATACCGTGGGACGCTGGGACGGCGACACGCTGGTGCTGGACTCCGTCGCGTTCACCGATGCGACCTGGTTGGGGCGCGGCGGTCTCTTCCACTCCGATCAGATGCATGTCGTGGAGCGATTCAAGCGTGAAGGCGATGCACTCCTGTACGACGTCACCGTGGAAGACCCCGAGGTGCTGGTGGAGCCCTACGTGTATCCGACACGAGTGATGCGTCTCAACCGGAATCCCAACGCGGGCCTGGTCCGTGAGCGAGGCAACTGCGACGTTCCGGAGACCGGTCACGTCACGTCCCAGATTCGGCACTAGCACTAAGGAGGACGCCGATTATGGACTCGACCAGACGCACTATCCTGGCAGCGGGAGCGGCGGTAGCGGCAACGGCCGCCGTTCCGGGCGTATTTGCTCAACAGGCTGGCGAAAGAGGAACCGGCAAGTTTTATGACAGAGGCCCGGTTCGTATCTATTATGAGGAGGCCGGCGCCGGCTTCCCGCTGTTACTGATTCCGGGCGGAGGCTTGAACTCGACCATTTCCTTCTTCACCGGTAACTCGCCCTTCAATGCGATCGAGGAATTCAAGGGAGAGTACCGCTCGATCACGGCGGACCTACGCAACGCCCCCAGCGGGCAGTCGACCGGTCCTGTCGAAGTCGAACGGCCGTGGGAATCCTATGCCGACGACCAGCTCGGCCTGATGGATCATCTGGGCATCGACAAGTTCATGCTGATGGGTTTCTGCATCGGCGGCCCGTTCATCTGGAGCCTGTTGAAGCGCGCGCCCAATCGGATTGCCGCAGCCGTGCTGGCGCAGCCCGTGGGTTGGCGTCCGGAGATGCGCGACCCGAATTACCCAGGCAGGTTTTGGAAGACCTGGGGCGCCACGCTGACCGCCAAGCGGCCCGAAATCACGTTGCAGACGACCGATCAATTCGTGACCAATATGTTCGAAACCAATCCGGACTTCGTCTTCACCGTGACACGCGATTTCGTGCGGAGCTGCCAAAACCCGATTCTGGTTCTGCCGGATGAAGTCCCGGCGCATCCATACGCGGTCGCCATGGAGTGCGCGATGCTCGCGCCAAAGGCCGAAGTGAGCATCTTTCCTTGGAAAGAACCCAAGGAGCGAATCCCGCTGGCGGTGCGGCAAATACATTCCTTCCTCAAGGCGCACCGGCCTGCTTAGGCGGGCTTAGGGTGCGATGTCTTCCAACCTGCGGTTCCGCGTTTCGATCATGCCAAGCGCAGTCACTGCGCCCACAATCGCCACCGCCGCGAACATCCAGAAGACCGGTCCGATGCCTTTCGCGGCGACCAGGACTCCGACAATTGCCGGGCCGATCGCGGATGCGATGCGGAGCCACGAGGTGCTGAGGCCTGTGCCGATCGCTCGCATGCGCGTCGGGTAAATCTCTGGCGTGTAGAGATACAGCACCGCGTTCGCCGAGCCGATGACACCATAGCTCAGCGTGCCCAGGATCATAACGCGCGATGCGCTGGCCTCCGGCCCAAATCCGAGGATCGCCAGCAGCACGGCGCTCGCGATGAAACAGGCAGATGTCCAGGCTCGGCGTCCGGTGCGGTCGATCGCAAAAGCGCAGACGAGTAACAGTGCGACCTGAGCCACGTTCAGCATGGAAGCGGCCCTTAGCGATTCGCGCAGGCCCAGGTGATACACGGTGTTGTACAGAGTGGGCATCCAGTTATTCAAGCTGTTTGAAACGAAATACGCGCACGACCACAGCGTCCAGGCGATCAAGGTCCGGCTGCGATAAAGCGGCGAGAGCACGTCACGCCAGCGTGTACGGCCGCTCACCTGAACCGTAGATCGCGCGGCCTGTTCCGCCAGGGGCGTCCGCTTCTCCGTGGACGCTTCGACTTGCCGCACGACGCGCTCCGCCTCGCCGAACCTGCCGTGCTCAATCAGCCAGCGCGGCGATTCGGGAAGGCGAGCCAGCACGTATGCGATGATCAACCCGGGGATGCCGCCCAGAAGGAACATGGACTGCCAACCCCACACCGGAACCATGAGCGTGCCGATCTGCCCGGTCGCCATCAGACCGACGGGGAAGATCATTTCATACAGCAGAAAGAACCGTCCGCGGCCCCGTGCCTGCGACAGCTCGCTGATGTAGGTTGCGGCCACCGGCATCTCGCCGCCCACCCCGACGCCTTGGATTAGCCGGCACACCAGAAGCGCCGTGAAGTTTCCCGCGAAGATGCAAGCCAGGCTCATCACGGACATGAGCGTCACCGCCCAAACAGCACTGGGAACGCGTCCGCGGCGTTCCGCGAACCAACTGAACAGCAGCGCGCCCGCGAGCTGGCCGACGTAGGAAGCGCCGATCAGCACGCCGCTCTGGGCCGGCGTGATATGCCAGGCGCGAATCAGCATGGGTAACGCGAACGCGAGCGAAAGCGCGTTGAAGGCGTCGAAGAACGTCGCGCTGCCCATCACCAGACGGGCCCGGGCGTGCCACCAAGTGAAGGGGACACTCTCCAGGCGCGCCAGCAAGGACGCGGCATTGGCGCGTTCGATCACGCCGGCGGAGGCGCTCTCCGGCGTGCTCACGATATAGCCGCCATCCGCGCCAGCAACGCCCGCAATTCCGCTGCAATGCGATCCGCGTCCGTGCCATACCACGCCGTTGTGTCGATCAAGCCGAGCGCCGCTGCGCGCTGGGGATGCAGCCCGCCAAACGCTTGCGCCACGCACCCTCCGCGGCAATCATAGGCCAGCAGATGCGCCTCGCCCTCGAGTTCCCGCGCGACTCCGTCCCAAATCGTGCGGTCGAGCGCCAGCGAATGAATCAGCGCGAGCCGCGGATCGTGGACGTCGCGCGCAGTCCGCAAGGTGTAGCCGATCGCGCATCCGTCGTGCGTTTGAAAGGAATTGGTCATTGGTTACGATCGCGTTATCACAACAGCCTGCGCGACGGGCGTCAGCGGGACATTCCAGGCGTCGTATCCATATAGCCAACTGGTATCATCGTCACCGCCTTTCATCCAGGTGTTGGCGCTGGAGATGGCTTGAATCCGTGATGTCCGCGGCTTGCGATTGATTTCGTAGAGCTGGAAAGCACCCGGGATGTCCTCGCCGCCGGTTTCCTCGAAGCAGCGCGCCAGAATCGCAGCGTCCTCGATGCTGGTCGCCGCCCCCTGCGCCATGTATGGAGTCATGGGATGACAGGCGTCGCCCAGAAGCCCGACGTTTCCGTCGCTCCAGCGAGGTAAAGGGTCACGCTCCAGAATCGCCCACTTGTGGCAATCGGGGCAGGCTTCGAGCACCGCGCGAACATCGGCGTGGAAGCCGTCGTATTCCGCCCGCAGTTCCCCGACGTCGCCTTTGGCCGACCACGATTCGCGCGTCAGCCACTCAGCAGGCTCCGGCACACTCGTGACGAAGTAGATTTCGCTGCGATCGATCCGGGTGTAATAAATCACGATGTGGCGGTCGACGCCCCACCATTTCGTGCGCGACGGCCCAATGTCACGGCCCTGCAACAATGCGGAGGAGAAGTTGGCCCGATAGGCGATTCGACCTTTGTGGATGGGCGCGTCCGGCCCTACCACGATGTCGCGCACCAGTGAATGCACTCCATCCGCGCCAATCACTGCATCCGCTGTGACTTTCGCGCCGTCGGCGAAAGACATGGTCACCTGTGCGCCTCTTTGGTCCAAACCGACCAGTTTTTTGTTCAGGTGGATCCGCTCCGCAGGCACGACGGAGGCGAGCGCGGAGTGCAGATCGGCGCGATGCATGCACAAATACGGCGCGCCGAATAGCGTCTCCGGCATGGGCAGCTCGCGCATCACTTCGCCGGTATCCCACATTCGATTGAGATGCGAATAGGGCATGAAGGAGGTCTCGCGCAACCGTTCCTCGATACCCAAGCGGCGCAGCACTTTCATGGAATTGGGCATCATTTGAATGCCGGCGCCGATCCGCTCGAAGTGCGCCGCCTGTTCGTAGACCTGGATTTCAAAACCCGCCATGCGAAGCGTACCGGCCGCAGCCAGTCCGCCCATGCCCGCGCCGACGATTGCGATACACGGTTTCTTGTGACTCATGAGGACGCCGGAATAGTGGATCGTAGGATAGGATGATTTTACTCCGATGCGGAACGAGATTTCTGAAACTGGGGGCACGGCCTAAGACGGGCAGCCGACGGCCGGGCTTTTGATGAGGTTGGTTGCGGGGGATGGATTTGAACCACCGACCTTTGGGTTATGAGCCCAACGAGCTACCAGACTGCTCCACCCCGCAGTCTGATTCTAGCGCAGCATTCAAGGTCCGTCAAACCCCAGCGGAAGGCTCGTGCCGCTCTCGGGATAGGTGACTGTAGTCCCATCCAGTCTGGCAAATGGAGTCAGTTTGTGAGGCTGCGCTTTGGCCGCGGTCAGGATCTCGTTAACTTCGATGCCGCGCGGGTTGAACAGCGTAATGTTCGCGAAAAACTGGCGCGATACCGACTTTATGTTACTGATCGGAATAACATCAGGCACCATTCGTGCGAGGGAAGCCTTGCGAGTGCCTTTGCCGATAGCGCTGACCGTAGGGACTTGAGGTGATGTCAGTCCGAGAGTGGAACATCAATAAGCTGCCGCGGCTTCCTGTTTGCTGAGCGCCTTCCTGAAAGTCTCTTGCGCGTCAGCGACAAACGCCTGATAACCAGCCGGGTCGATAAAGACCCGGGGACCAGACTGCGGATAGCGCTTCAGTTTGGTCAGCATGTCGAAGTATTGGCCATGGGCCCCCAGAAATACGTCGCAGGGCAAAGCGCGCAGCTCCGAAAACGTATGCTGAAAGTCCTGAGCGATTGCGGGATAACTGGCGGGATGCCCGGATGTAGCGATGAAATGGTACTCCGACCAGAAACTCACGCCTCCGACGATGACGATGTTCCGAATCGTTCCCGCCGGCTCCCCTGGGAGGTGAGAGCGCATCGTCCATGTAGTACATCCGCGCGTGTGGCCTGCGGTTTTGTGGGCAGTTAGAGTCACATCGCCCAGGCTCACTGTATCCCCGTCATGGAGAATGCGATCCACATGGACAGGGGTGTATGCGGCGATGTTAGGTGAAGGTGCTAAGAAATCCGTGCGGGCGCCTGTTTCAACCACACTCACGTCGCCGTCCATCACCATGTTCTTTGCATGGGTCTCGCGAACCACCTGCGCTGCTCCACCGACATGATCGGAGTGCGCCTGGCTGTTGAGTAGAATCCTGGTGTCACTCCAGCGAAAGCCGAGCTTCTCTACACTCGCCCGGATTTGCGGCGGTGAGCTAGCAAGGTTTGCATTGATGAGGATATTTCCCTTTGGCGTGACGACGAGGTAGCTGGCAAGGTCTTCGCTTCCCACGTAGTACAGGTTGTCAGCAATTCTAAACGGAGAAATCGGGGTCGTCTGCGAAGGGTCTACCTCAGCAAGGAGAGACTCGGGGCTGCAGAATAAAAGCAGGAATAAACAGGAGAGTATCGTGCGCATTCTGCTCTTATAGCACAGCCGGGCACTGGAGCTCGTCCGATATGCCTAAGGAAGCAAAGCACTGTTGATCTTTGAGGCACATCCAAGATAAGTCCCCTAAACGCCCTTGTCGTCGGCGATCGGCCCTGCTCGCGTCGATGAGCGCAGAATCGCCAGAGCACTTAAGGAAGATAGCCAGATGGCCAATGAGTCGGCCATGCGGGAGCGAGGCTGACCAGAACCGCGATGGCAGCTGCGCCGCAATCACGCCGGAAAGGCCACTGGATCGAGAGCCCGAGTTCCGGAAAGCATATTGACTGGAAGGTGCGCTTTGCTCCGAAGCTCACAGCAGGCCCGGCCGAAGCCCGGATAGTGCTCTGCGCCGACAATCGAACCATATCGGCCGCAAGAGCCGATCAGGTTGCGCAACCGATGCCTTGCGAATTCCCAGCACAGATGTTTTGGCGAGACACAGCGCGCTGGCCGGAGCGGAATAAATCCAGGGCGCATGCTATTGTTCTAGCGCAGCATTCAAGGTCCGTCAAACCCGAGCGGAAGGCTCGCGCCGCTCTCTGGATAGGTGACTGTAGTCCCATCCAGTCTGGCAAAAGGAGTCAGTTTGTGAGGCTGCGCTTTGGCCGCGGTCAGGATCTCGAGGACTTCGATGCCGCGCGCAACCAGGGCGTCCGCGATCAGAGAACGATGGCAGCGCCAGGGCACGGCCTCGGCGCACATGATGGACGTGGGGGCCTGGGCTGCTAGCGAGATTAACGCGTCCAGCGCCTGGCGAAATTCGGGCGTCTGCATGTAATCGGCGAACCCGCGAAAGGACGCGTTGCGCCAGCCGGTGTTGATCGAATCGCGACTCGCGTGCCGCAGTCCGCCCAGGCCGGGCATGTGCCGGTACACGATGCCGGCCGATTGCAGGCTGCCGGGCAGACTTTCCCGATTGAATTGCGGATTGCGCCGCGAGCGCGGAATGGTTCGCACGTCTACCAACTGCCGGACATCGTGCGCCTTAAGGATGGTCAGGAATTCTTCGATCGGATGCGTCGAGTGCCCAACCGTGCGGATGGTGAGTGGCGGCCGCGACTTCGCCGGCATACTACAATCTCATCACGTCACCGCGCCACCAGCGCGCCGAGTAGACCACGGCCCCAGCGGCCAGCCAACCGAGCGCATAGTCCGGTTGCGCGGCCCATCGCAGTAGCGGCGAGTGCATCAGGCCGAACCAGGAGAATACCGCCGCGATAAGGCACCAGATGGCGGCGCGGCCGAAGCGGCGGTCGATCATCTCCGCAATCATCGACGCCACCACCAGCACCAGAAACAGGAACCCGTTGCCCAGGCCCTGCACCGATGACCAGTAAATAGACCGGTTCAGCGCGTTTTCAACGGCGGGGTTGGACGCCGAGAGACGCAGCGCGGGCAGGGCAGAATTGATTGCAGTTGCGACCACGGCGCCGGCGGGGAGTACGAAGCCCAGCAGCAACGCGCTCAGGTACCTTGGCTCGACGCGACGCAGCGCAGCCATGCCGACGCCGATCGAGACATAAGCGATGATGGCCGCCAGGATCGGCCAGGGGAATAACTGCGCGACGAAGATCGTCAGCCCGCTCGCCACCACGAACAAGAACGCTATGGGTGTCCAGAGCGCGAAGCTGATGCGCGCACCCACGGCTTTGTAAGGCGGGTGCATGGCGTAGATGACGGGCGCGACGATGCTGCCTGCTAATCCTGCCACCAGCGTGCCAAGGCCGTCCCAGGCCAGCACGGCGCGTACATCGTAATCGTCGCCTGCAGCCGCGGCGCCGGCGACAGAGGCGATGTCCTGCAACACGTGATAGATCGCCATGGGCGCGATGACGGAGAGATAGGGCAGCGCGAGGACCATCGCGCGCAGCGGCTCGGGAGTAATGGCGAAGGGAAGCTGCAGCGCCAGACCAGGCCAGGAAGGCCGAACATATCCGATGACGAGCGCGACGATCAACGGAATGATCCAAGCCGCCAAAAACGGTGGAATCCGCAAGCGCGTAATCGGGACGTTGGCGAGAATGCTGGCTGCGATGATGGCCAGCGCGATCAAGCCGATGATTGGTTGATCGAAAACGCGTTGCAACAAAACCAGCGCGAGGTAGCTGTACATCGCAGCGCCGAAGACCGCCATCGCTGCCGGAGCGGGAATGAAGCGGCGGAATGCACCCGCAAAGGGAGCGGCTGCTAACTTGATAACACCGGTCCAGGCGACCGCCGCCGCGCCGATCTCCCAGGCACGGTTAGCATCATGAGTCTCCAAGTAAACCGGCAATAGGATCGACAGCGTATAAGCGATGATCGCCGGAACGTTGTTGCCGTAGACGTGCGCAGTGACTTCCCGATCTTCGCGCCGCGCCAGTCGCACTGCCAGATGCACGAGTCCGAGAGATCCAACCAGGAATCCCAACGCGTAGCCGGGCAGAAGATGCGTGACGCTGAAGCTCGCAGAGATTCCGGCCGGCAGCAGCAGGAAAACCGGGATCACCATCTGTGCCAGATTGAAGCCGACCTGCGCGACCGTGGTGTCGAGATCGCCGCGGCTCAGCGCCCACCAGCGTGGCATCGGCATTCAGATCTTGAACGACTCGAGCGATTCGGGCGCGAACAGTTCGGCCGGCGTGAGCAGGCGTTTCGAGAGCCCCTGTTCGAAGGAATAGCGCAGGAACGTCTGCAGCACATGCTGGTTTGGTTCCAGGCCATACGGCCAGAAGTCGCGGCCCAGCAACTTCTCGGTCTCTTCGACGTGCGCCACCAGCCAAGGCAGCGTCATCTTGAGCGCGCCCATCTCGTGCAGATCTTCGTAGGTGTCCTGTTTCGCGAGTGCAAACGCCTTGGCGAGCGACTGCGCCACCCAGCGGTTCTTCTCATAAACGTCGCGCCGGATGACCACGGTGTGCATGATCGGGAAGATCTTGGTCTTCACGTAATACGCGTGCTCCACCGTTTGATAGTCCTCGAAGAGCCGGCGGACGCGACGGGAGCCGTTGCCGAACGTCGAGGGCGCGCGGGCAGTGTAGAGCGCGTCGATTTCGCCGGATTCGATCATTCGCGAAAGCGTCTTCGTGGCTGGAATCGGTTGCACGCGAAATTCGGGCGGCAGTGACAACGCCAGCTTTTCCGGCCGTCCGGGCTGTTCTTCGCCGCCGGTGAAATAGTCGGGACTGGTGACCGGCACGCCGTATTCGTCGCTCAAAATGCCGCGGATCCACACCGGCGCGGTCATTTGGTACTCGGGACTGCCCACGCGCTTTCCGGCAAGATCCTTGGGTTCGCGGATGCCGCTATCCGCGTGAACATAAATGCAGGAATGGCGGAACATGCGCGACGGAAAAATAGGAATCGCGATGAACGGAGGATTTTCAAGGAACAAAGACAGCGTGTAAGACGACAGGGAAAGCTCGGCCACATCGAACTCGCGGTGCCGCAGCATCCGGAAGAAGGTTTCTTCCACCGGCAGGTTCAGGTAATTCAGGTCGACGCCGTCGACGGCCACCCGTCCTTCGGCGAGCGCGCGCGTGCGGTCATAATTCCAGCAAGCGAGTGTGAGCTGGAGTTTCGGCATGGCGGGGCCTATTCGTAGTACGCGGGAGATTTCTTCAGCTTGGAATCGTGCGCGTAGTCATGCTCGATCCAAAGCTCGGCGCCGGATTGCTTCAGGAACTCTTCGATCTTGGCGCGGCTGGCGAGCGATTCCTCTTTGTTGTATTCGAAGGTCGGGACATTCTCGGTGTGGCGCTCTTCCTGGTAGTGATAGAGGTCGCCTGCGATGAGCACCGGCCCGGTCTTGCGCAGTTTCAGAAACAGAACCTGGTGCCCCGGCGTGTGCCCGGGAGCGGGCTTGATGACGACAGTCCCGTCGCCGAAGACATCGTAATCGGAATCAGCGGGAAGGATCGTGGTTTTGCTGTTCTTCAACGCGTCGTAGTTCTTCTCAACCTTCACCGGCGCGGGCTTGGCGGAAAACATGATGTCGCGCTCGGACTGCTCGACCAGCCATGTGGAGCGGGCGAACATGTTGCCGTTGGCCGTGTGATCAAGGTGGTAATGCGAGAAGGCGATGTATTTGATGTCCTCAGGCTCGTAACCAATGGCTTCAAGTTGCGGCTTGAGTGGTTTGTCCACATCCATCATGCCCTGGATGAACGGACCGCCGCCGGGCTTGAAATCGCTGTCGGGAACGGTCCCCACGTCCCACATGAGAGTGCCCTTGGGATGCGCAATCAGAAAGCAAGGCACCGACATCTCCAGCACCGCGACCTCATCGTTCTTGAAGTGGAACATCGCGGCATCCTTCGGTTTCAAGACTCCGCAATCGAAGACATAAAGCCGCAGCGACCTGGGCGGCTTGGGAGCGTGATGCGAAGCGCCTTGGGAACCGAGGGAAGTCGCTAGTAACGCAAGCGCAAGAAGAATTGGAAGCGGTTTCATAACGCCTACCCATCTTAGTCCGAAATGCCGGCCAATGTGCTGCGGCCCGACGATGTATTCTCACAACTGTGGCAATCGTACTGGTGACCGGCGGGACGGGATCTTTGGGGCGCGAAGTTGTTGCGCGCTCACTCGCCGGGCGGCATCGCGTTCGGATTCTGACGCGGCAGCCGAAGGCGCCACTGTCAAATGCAGAAGTATTTTCGGGCAGCCTCGCCGACGCATCGATCGTGCGGCGAGCGGCCATAGACGCCGATGTCATCATTCATTGCGCCAGCAACTCCAAAGACCCGCAGGCCGCCGACGTGGAAGGTACCCGGGCGCTGGTCGAATCCGCGGAGGCGGTGGGGTCGCCGCATTTGATCTACATCTCGATTGTCGGTGTGGACCGCAGCACATTCCCCTATTACCAGGCCAAGCACCTAGCCGAAGAGATCGTCCAAGCCTCGGGTCTGCCCTGGACGATTCTCCGGGCAACTCAGTTCCATGGGTTTGTACTGCGCATCCTTCAGACGCTGGGCATCGACACGCTGCCGGAGGTGCCCGTTCCAGCGGGCATGCGTTTCCAATCCGTCGACGTCGGCGAGGTTGCCGGCCGCTTGGTCGAATTGGCCGAAATGGAGCCAAGCCGCCGCGTCTACGAACTGGCCGGGCCGGAGGTGCTGTCGATCGAAGAAATGGCCCGGCAATATCTCCGCACGCGCCAAGGGAGCGCGAAGATACGGGTTGAACTTCTTGGCGGCTTCTACGAGGTCTTCCGGTCGGGCGTTAACCTGTGCCCGACCGGAGAACTCGGAAAAACTACGTGGGCGGCGTTTCTAAGCTCCGCGTTCTTGAATTCAACTACGCCAACTGCTTCTTGATCGGCAGTTCGCGAATTCGCTTACCGGTAGCGGCGAAGATCGCGTTGCAAATCGCGGGCGACATGGGCGGTACGCCTGGTTCGCCGACGCCGGCGGGCGGCTCATTGCTCGGAACGATGTAAACATGCGTTTCGAGCGGCGATTCGTTGATCCGCGCCACCGGGTAGTTGTTGAAGTTGGACTGCTGGATGCGGCCGTTGGCGGCGGTCACTTCGCCCATCATCGCGACGGTGGCGCCAAATACCGCGGCACCCTCAAACTGCGAGTGGACGCGATCCGGGCTGACGACAACGCCGGTGTCCAACGCGGTGTACACGCGCGGAATCCGGATCTTGCCCTTGTCCACTTCCACCTCAACCACGCTGGCGACGTAGGTCAGGAAGCTGTAATGCACGGCGATGCCGAACGCGCGGCCGTTGCCGGGCTTATTCTTCGCCCAGCCGGACTTGTCGGCGACGGTCTCGATCACGCGGCGAACGCGCGCCGTGTCGAGCATGTATGGATCCGGATTCGAGCGCCGGTTCGGCGGACGAAAATCGATTTTGCGATCCTTGCCCAACAGTTCGAGCAGGTACTCGACGCGATCGCGCCCGGCCGCGGCGGCCAGTTCATCAGTAAACGATTGCACCGCGAAAGCGTGCGGAATGTTAGCGACCGAACGCAGCCAGCCGATGCGCACCTTGGCTTCCGCCGGCCCAACCTCGGCCCGGAAGTTGGGGATATCGTAGGGAACGTTGGTCCAGCCCATGGTCAGCTCGAACGAGCCATAGCGCTGCGACGCATCGTTCATCGACGCGATGGGCGGGAACGCGCTGCGCTGCAGCCAAGCAGTAGGCCGGCCCTTTTCATCCGTGACGGCCTTCATGTACATGCCGGCGACCGAGTGGAAGTAGTCGAAGTGGATGTCGTCCTCGCGGCTCCAAACCACCTTCACCGGCTTCCCAACTTGCTTGGAGAGAACCGCAGCTTCGGCGACGTAGTCAGGCTTCGATTTGCGTCCGAAGCCGCCGCCTAGCAGCGTGACGTGTACCTGGACGTCTTCCGGCTTGATTCCCACGGCCTTGGCGACCGTTTCCTGCGTCGCCTGCGGATCCTGCGTGGGCGCCCATGCGGTTACCTTGCCGTCCTTGAACTCGGCGACAGCCACGGGCGGTTCCATGGAAGCGTGCGCGAGGTGCGGCACGTAATAGGACGCCTCGTGAACTTTCGATGCTTTCGCAAAGACCGCGTCCACATCGCCCACGTTTTGCGCCGGCTTGCATTTCTCGTGCGCGGTCGCCAGCAACTGCTTCTTGTAAGCGGCGGAATCGTAGTTGGCGTTCGGACCCAGGTCCCAGTCGACTTTCAGTTTCTTGCGGCCCTGCATGGCGGCCCAGGTATTGTCGGCGATCACGGCGACGCCGCCGAGCGGCTGGAATGCCCACGCCCCCTGGTACGGGGGGATGGTGATGGTTTGCGAAACGCCGCGCACCTGGCGCGCTTCGGAGTCGTCCACGCTCTTGAGCTTGCCGCCGATGACGGGCGAGCGCTCGATGGAGGCGTAGACCATGCCGGGCATGCGCGCGTCCATGCCGAACGTGGCCTTGCCGTCGGCGATATTCGCAAGGTCCGTTACCGGCATATTCTTGCCGACGTAGCGGAACTCAGACGGCGACTTTAATTTCAAGGATTCCGGCTTCGGCATCGGCTCTTTGGCCGCGAGCGCAGCCAATTCGCCAAAGCCCGCTTTGCGATTACTGCCGGCGTGAATCACCTCATGATTCTTGGCGTGGCACTGCGCGGCGGGAACGCCCCACTTCTTAGCGGCTGCGCTTTCCAACATGGTGCGGGCGGTAGCACCGGCCACGCGCATCGGTTCGTAGAAACTGCGGACCGAATGCGAGCCATCGGTGTCCTGATCGCCGTATTTCTTGTCGCCCAGGCCTTGTTGGATGGTGACGCGGTTCCAGTCGGCTTCCAATTCGTCGGCCACGATCATCGGCAGCGCCGTCCGGATGCCGGTACCCATTTCCGAGCGTGCAGCAATGATGGTTACACGGCCGCTCGGCTCCACGCTGAGCCAGATGTTTGGCTGCCAGCCGGAGCTACCGCTTTCGGGCGCAGCCAGCGCGTCCACGGGCAGTATGCGGGCTCCGATGATCAGCGCGCCGGCGGACGCAACGCCGCCGAGGAAACCTCTGCGGCTGACGACTGTGATGTTTGTCGGTTTCATGCTTTCACCCCCGCGGCCATCTTGACCGCTTGCCGGATCCGTTGGTATGTGCCGCAGCGGCAGATGTTGCCCTGCATGGACGCGTCGATTTCGCGGTCCGTCGGTTTGGGTTTTTCCTTCAGGAGAGCCGCGGCCTGCATCATCTGGCCGGCCTGGCAGTACCCGCACTGAGGCACGTTCGCCGACTTCCAGGCCTTCTGGACCGGATGGTCGCCATTGGCGCTCAGGCCCTCAATGGTGGTGATGCGTTTGCCGGCCGCGTCACTCATCGTGACCACGCAGCTCCGGGCCGGCTTGCCTTCGACGTGTACCGTGCACGCGCCGCACAGGCCGATTCCGCAGCCGAACTTCGCGCCCGTCAATTCCAGCATGTCGCGCAAGTACCACAGCAGCGGCATGGCGGGATCGCCATCGAATTGCTTGACTGTGCCGTTTACGGTCAGTTGAATCATATCCCTTCCCCTTTTTCACTGGGCCTGGAAGCCCCCAACGTGCCCGACTGACTACCATCCCATGATAGTCTGGCGGCGGCGTGTTTGTCTGGAGGCGGCCGACGGGGCCTATACAAGAGCAACCTGCTCTTCGGTGGGCTCCGCTCAACAGTACCAGGGCTCGTCGAGATACGGAACGGTGGCGCGCGGCATCAGGTCGAAGTCTTCCGGCAGCGGACGGTCCGTCGCCAGCGCCCACAGATGGCGAAAGGCCTCGCGGCGGGGAGCAGGCAGCGCGGCGATGCGCAGCGCCTGTTCGGCCAGCGCATCGATCTCCGGGTCGGGGTGCTTCCAGCGGTAGAGCAGCGCCGCCTCATCGAAAGCGCCGACGGCCGCCTGAATATCATCCAGCTCGAGCAGCCGCGAGCCGCGCGGGATGAGCAGGCGGAGGGCGAGTTGAACGGGCGCGACGTGCTCCACAAGGTCCAGATCCAGCAGCACTTGGAGCAGATCGATGTACGATTCGCGCGTGGTCCAGGGCGTGAAGGGGATAAAAGTCGGCGCCAACGTCAGGCCGGCGGCGCGAAACTCGCGCACCACTTCTATGAAATCAGCGCGGGTGTGTCCCTTGTCGAGCTTCGCCAGCACCGCGTCATCCACGGACTCGACGGCGCTGATCACAAACAGGCAGCCGGTTTCGCGCAGGCGCGGCAACAGGTGGCGCTGCTTCAAAAGATGCTCGATCTTGATCGTCGCGTCATAAGTGAGCGCCGGAAACTCCCGGTGTAGCGCTTCCACGATGCGCATCGCGTGCGCGGGTCCGTTGAAGAAGTCAGGATCCCCGAAAGTGATGTGTTCGGCGCCCGCCGCGACTTGCTGGCGAATATCTTTCAGAACCACGTCTGGCTGCACTACTCGAAAATTGCCTTGATAAACCGGCACCACCGGGCAATGCCTGCATAGGTGCTTGCAGCCGCGGCTGGCCTCGGTGTAGCCGGCCCGTTTCGCCAGCCCGTCGACGCGCAATCGCGCATACTCTTCGAGCGGCGGCAGACCGTCGCGTCGCGGCGTGAGGAACTGGAGACGGTCGAGCGAGATCGTCGACTCGGGTTTCCGGCCCTCGGCGAGCGCGACCAGCCCCGGCTCAAATTCGCCGCCCAAAATCGACTCGACGCCCAGCTTGCGCAGATAGGATTCGTTCAGTGGCGCGTAGAGTCCATAGCAGCAAAGCTGCGCGTGCGGATTCAGACGCCGGATCCTCTCAATCACTGGCGCAGCCAGCCGCGTGGCCGTGTGCATCGGCAGGAAAAATGCGACCAACGCGGCATCGCCAACGGCCTCGGTGGGCAACCGCTCCACGCAGAGATCGGCGCAGCTAACCTCGTGGCCCCGCGCGGCAAGCCACGCCGCAGGCGAGGCCAGCCCAAAGGGCTGATGGCCAAGTTCGTAAGTGGAAAGCAACAGGACTTTCACCGGCAACTCTATTATCGCCGGGCGTCCGGGGCGCGTTCGTTACCCTTTGGCGAAGTATAGCGCGGTGGCGCGTTCCAGCTCCGATTTGCTCATGAACGGCGGACGGCCTTCGTACTTGCCGATGGAGATCAAAATGTTGCAGATATCGCCCGGATAGCAGGCGCGCAGTTCGGTGCGTCCCTCGCGCAGGCACAGCTTGCGCAGATATTCGGAGCTATCCGGCTCGCAGGGGATGTTGAAACTCCCAACCACTCGATGGAAGATCTGGTCGAAAGCCTTGTCGTCCACGGCATCCACGAAGATCTTGTTGTGGATGCGGCGAAGGAAGGCTTCGTCCGCCAGGTCGCTCGGCTCCAGGTTGGTCGAGAACACCACCATCAGCTCGAACGGAATCTGGAATTTCACGCCGTAGCGTAGCATCAGGTAATCGACGCGGCGGTCCAACGGTACGATCCAGCGGTTGAGCAGGTCGCGGGGCGACATCAGCTGGCGGCCGAAGTCGTCGACGATGAAGATGCCGTTGTTGGCCTTCATCTGCAGCGGCGCGGCGTAGATGCCCGAGGATTCATCCAGGCGCAATTCCAACATGCTGGGGATCAGTTCGCCGCCGACCACGATGCACGGCCGCCGGCACAGCACCCAGCGCGGATCGATGTCCGGATCGTCCATGTCCAGCTTCTGGTGCACCACCGGGTCGTACAAGCTGATGATCTGGCCGTCTACCTCGACGGAGTGCGGCAGTAAGATGGCGTCCTGATAAACGCGCAGCATGCGTTCCGCCAGGCTGGTTTTACCGTTTCCCGTTGGCCCGTATATGAAGATGGAGTTCTGCGAAATCAGCGCCGGACCAAGCTGATCCAGTAACTGGTCATGAATCACCAGGTCCGAAAAGGCCGAACGCAGGGCTTTGCGGTCAATCCGGATTTCGGCGGCCTGCGCCTTGGTGGCGCTGTGATAATCCTTGAGCGAAACCGGCGCCGCCCCGGCGTATTGGGTGATTTGGAAACGTTCGCTGGCCAACAGCTTGCCCGACTGTGAAAGCGTGAAGTGGTAGTCGTTGCCGAGCATCCCTTTCACTTCCACCAACTGCTGCTGGCGCATGTGGTTGAATACAATATTCAGGATGGGAATGGACAGCCGGAGCGAAGCGCTCAGCCCCTGCAGATTGCTGAAGCCTTCCAGTAGGAGGCGGCGCAGCACCAGATCCAGCACTAACGACTGGGGAATGCCTAATTCTTCAAAGGTTTGCGGGATCGAGGGCGTGAAAGCGGTGCGCGTGGGCGCGAGTATGGCAGCCATGGACGAAACGTAGCCTCTCTTGCTTCATCGGCGTAAATGGCTCAATTGTTTATACACGTTGCCCGGACCAAGCTCGTCAGATGTTTTGTGAAGTCCTGCGCCGCCATCGTCTTGGCCCTGGTTGTGACCTCCCTGACAGGGGCTGCGACGTCCGCCGAGCAGCTCTTCGAGCGAGGGCAGAAAGCCGAGCACGACGGCCAGATCGTCAAAGCCTACCTCCTTTATGCGGAGGCTGCGGCGGCCGCGCCCGATAACCTCAGCTATTGGCAGCACGCCCAGGCCCTGCGCCCTTCCGCCAGCTTGATAGAAGCCAGCCCGCCGAAACTCCCCGATCTTCCTTCCGAAAGAGTCGATCGGACGCTCTTCGGATCCATTTCCGGCCAGGACTTGGAGCAGGCACGCACGCTCTTGCCCCCGCCCCGGCTCAAGCCCGCGGCCGGGCCCCGCGATTACGATTATCGCGGCGATTCGAAAGAGCTCTGGGAGCGCGTCGGCGCCGCGCTACAGCTCAAAGTGCTGTTCGATCCGCAGTATCAGCCCACCAAGCCGTTTCAGTTTCAGCTCAGCGACGTGGATTATCGTGGCGCGCTGCGAGCTCTCGAAGCCGCCACCGATTCGTTTCTGGTGCCCTTGAGCGACCGGGCGATTTTCGTCGCCAACGACAGCCAGCAGAAGCGGATTGAATATGAGCCGACCGCAGCCGTCGTCGTGCCGTTCCCCGAAAGCCTTGGCGTTCGGGAGCTGCAGGAACTCGCCACCAGCATCCGCGGCGCTCTGGATATCCAGAAGCTCACTGTGGACTCCCAGCGGGGCTTGATCCTGGTGCGGGATCGCGTCACCAAAGTGCGCCTGGCGCAGAAAATTCTCCAGGACTTGCTGCGGCCGAGAGCCCAAGTTGCCGTCGACGTCGACGTGATGACCACCGATGCGTCGTCATCGCTGAGTTACGGGTTGTCATTGCCTACCTCGTTTCCCCTGGTGGCGTTTCCCAACCGGTCCAACTGGCTTTCGGCGATTCCCTCCGGCTTTTCCACCTTCCTGTCGTTCGGCGGCGGCGCGACCATGGTCGGCATCGGGCTGACCAGCGCGCAGCTTTTTGGAACCGTGGCCAACGCCAGCGCCGACACGCTGCTGGAGTCCCGGGTGGTCGCCGTGGATGGGCAGCCGGCCACCCTGCACGTCGGCCAAAGGTATCCCATCGTGACGGCCGGCTACTTCGGCGCCACCTCCACATCGGGCCAGGTTTACACACCGCCTCCCACGTTCAATTTCGAGGATCTGGGCCTGGTGCTGAAGCTGACGCCGCACATCCACGGCCCCGACGACGTGACGCTGGAGGTAAGCGCGGAATTCAAGCTGCTGGGCGCGAGCAGCGTCGACGGCATTCCGGTGATCGAGAATACCAAGTACCAATCCGAGGTCCGGGTCATGTCCGGCCAGTGGGCCGTGCTCGCGGGATTGATGACCACTTCGGAAGCGCGCACCATAACGGGCATCCCGATTTTGAGCTACATTCCCCTGCTGCGGAACAAGACGATCACCCGCGACAACGGGGAAACGCTGATCGTGCTGAAGCCGCACGTCACCATTGCGCCGCCGGACAACGTGTCCTGGGCGGCTTGGACCGGAACCGAGACGCGGCTGCCGGACGAATTGTAGCGGCGCGGCGCTTCCATGTCCAAGATGCGCGACGAAATCCGCGAGCAGCCCGCGGTTCTGGAGCGTACTCTTGGCGCCGACCGCCGGCCCATCGAAGAACTGCGTTCCATGCTCCAGCGCGAACGGCCGCGGCTGATCCTGCTGGCCGCGCGAGGCACTTCCGACAACGCCGCCCAATTCGGCCGCTATTTGCTGGAGATCACCACAGGCATTCCCGTCTCGCTGGCCGCGCCATCCATTTTCACGCTGTATAACGCTCCGTTCTGCTTCGATGGCGTGCTGGTGGTGGCGATTTCGCAGTCGGGCGAATCCACGGACACGAATCTGGTGTTGGAGCGGGCTCGGCAACAGGGCGCGCGCACGGTCGCCATCACCAACGAACCAGCGAGCACGCTGGCCCGGATGGCTGAGCACGTCTTCCTGGTGCACGCCGGGCGCGAGCAAAGCATCGCCGCTACGAAAACCTATACCGGCCAGTTGCTGCTGCTGTATCTGCTGGCTTATGCCTTGGGCGCAAACATTGCCCTCGACGACCTGGCGCGCCTGCCCGAGTGGGCCGCCCGCGCGCTGGAACTGGAGCCGGAAATGGCGCTCCGGGCCGTGCGCTACCGCTTCATGGAGCACGCCGTGGTGGTCGGCCGGGGCCTCAATTACGCCAACGCTTTCGAGTTCGCTCTGAAGCTCATGGAGACCTGTTACGTGGTGGCGGAACGCTTTTCGAGCGCCGACCTGCTGCACGGGCCGATCGCCATGGTGGAGGCGTCGTTTCCGGCTTTCGTCTTCGCACCCTCCGGCGTCACCTGGACGGGTGTGCGCAGCATGGTCGCAAAGCTAACCGAATTGAAAGCCGAAACGATGCTGATCACCGACCAAAGCAATCGGGAGGCCGCAGGCCGCGACGGCCGCGCCGTGGTGCTGCCCATGCCTTTGGACGAACTGTTCACGCCGATCCCCTACATCATGCCCGCCCAGCTCTTCGCCGCGAGCCTAGCCGAAGAGAAGGGTCTCAATCCGGACCAGCCCCGCGCGCTGAGCAAGGTGACGAGAACCTTGTGAACGTGAACGCCGGAGTTGTGGTCTCAGCGTGGAGATGCCCACCTCTTCCGCAGAATGTGAATGGCACAGGTGATTGCAAAATAGAATCCGAAGTTTCCCATCGCGACCGCCGAGATTGAAAACGCGTGGACGTTACCGCTCACAGCCATAGCAATAATAAAGCCAGGGAAGAGTAGAACAATGGCAGGCCCAAACCGTTCTGGGTTGTGCATCATCAATAGACTTAGGACAGCAGCGCAGCTGCCCGCGAAAAGCGCAATAAGTAGCGTCCGCTTCTTCATGGATGATGGCAAGTTTCATCCTCCCATTAGTACATCACGTCGCGGAAAGGCTGCTACCGGCCACTGAACGAGCTATCTTGACACGCCCTCACAGTCAGGTAGCCTAAAGGTATATGGCAACAAGAACAGCTGCCGCGAACGTTGAGCCTACGGGCCGTGTGGGGCATCGTCGCCAAGTCGTTATCCCTCAAGAAATCTTCGAGCAACTCCAGTTACAGGAGGGCGATCTGGTGGCGTTTACCCGAAAGCCCGGCGGCGTTCTTATGACGCGCAAACGCGACGGCGGTCGCGAAGAAGCGCTCACGCCGGCCGAGGCGAAGAAGGTTCACCAGGGTGCCAGTCAGATTAAGCAGGGCCGCTTCAAACTTTGGCGTGACGTGAAGCATGAACTGGACCGTTAGGCTCGCGGAGGACGCGTATCAGTTCGTGAACAGCCTACCCGGAAAAGCGCGACGACAGGCGAGCCGAAGCCTCAATCAGCTGGAGGCAGATCCATTTCGCGGCGACGTGAAGCCTCTCAAAGGCGAGGAGTGGAAAGGCTACTATCGCAAGCGCACCGGCGATTACCGAATCATCTTTTCGGTGAATCACAGTCTCCGTATCGTCGACGTCGTCGCGATCCTGCTCCGCTCTGAAAAGACCTATCGATAAAGAAACGGACCTGCGCCTGGTGCTCATGCTATCTTCATAACTTTGCCACCCCCACTGACAGGCATCCGCGTACTCGACCTCAGCACCATCGTCGCCGGGCCCACCGCCAGCATGGTCCTGGGCGACCTTGGCGCCGACGTCATCAAGGTCGAGCGCATCGACGGCGGCGACGACGGCCGCAGCATGGGACCGCACCGCGGCCCCTGGGGCGCGTTCTTTGTTCCCCTCAACCGCGGCAAGCGGTCCATCGCAGTCGATGTCACTAAGCCGGCCGGCCGCGACATCATCTTGCGTCTCGCCTCCACTTGCGACGTTTTCGTGGAAAATTTCCGCGGCGGCAAAGCGGCGGCGCTGGGCCTCGACGAATCCGCCGTCCGCGCCCGCAAGCCGGACATTATCTACGCATCGCTCACCGCCTACGGCGCGCGCGGCCCCGATTACACCAAGCCCGGTTACGATGCCCTTGCGCAGGGGCGTTCCGGCATCGTGAGCGTCACCGGCACCAGCGCCGACGCACCCATCCGCGCGGGCGTCTCCATTATCGACATGGGCGCCGGCGTTTGGATCGCACTCGGCGTGCTGGCCGCTCTATTTGAACGGCAACGTTCCGGGCGTGGCCAGCGCGTGGATTCCTCACTGTTCCAAACCGGCGTCATGCTCATGTCTTATCACCTGATGTACCGCCAGTTCACGGGCGTCGATCCGAAACCGCAAGGCTCGCGCCACACCGCCTTCGCTCCCTACGGGGCATTTCCTACGGCCACGGGCGCGATCATGATCGGCATCTCGAACGACCGCCAGTTCCGGCGTCTGTGCGATGTCATCGGCAAGCCGGAGCTGGCCGACGATCCGCGCTTCGAAACGAATCCTGCCCGGGTTGCCCATGTCGACGCCTTGGAAGTGCTCATCTCCGACGTGTTTCGCACGCAGCCCGCATCGCACTGGGTTGCGGCGCTGGACGCTGCCGACGTCCCCAACGACGCCGTGCAGAAAGCGGGCCAGGTGCTGGCCGATCCGCAATTGGCTGCGCTCGGCCAACTCGCTCAAGTTACGCTTCCGGGCGAGCAATCCGCGGTAGTCCCCGGCTTGCCCATCGAGCTCTCGCTGACTCCTTCACGCGTCGCCGGCCCGCCGCCCGCCTTGAGTCAGCACAGCCGGGCCATTCTCCACGAAGCCGGATATAGCGACGCCGAAATCGAAGAACTGGCGCGCGGCGGCGCCTGCAAGATCGATCCCTGACATGAACTACGGACGCTACTTCGAAGAGCTGGAGGCAGGCCAGACGTTCCGTCACTGGCCCGGGCGCACCATCGCCGAGTACGACGACACGTTGTTCAGCCTGCTCAGCATGAATCAGCACCCGGTGCATATCGATGAGCATTACGCCGCCGGCACGCAGCATCACCAGCGCCTGGTCGAAGGCCCCATCGTCATCAGCCTGGTCATCGGTATGAGCCAGTCCGACATCGGCGGGCGTGCGCTGGAGACTCTGGACTATTCCGACGTCCGGCATACCGGCCCGGTCTTTCACGGCGACACCATTTACGCGGAATCCACCATCCTCGAGACGCGCGACCTCGGCGCCGGGCGCGGCCTGATAGTTGTTGAGCACAAAGGGCTTAACCAAAGGCAGGAGACCATCCTGACCATGCGCCGCCGGATTGTCGTGCCGCTGCAGCCGAGAGTCTGAAACGCGCGCTCAAACTTTCGCGCCGCTCGCCGATAAGCACGGCGTGAGAAATAAGATCCTACTTTGCATCGCGGCGCTGGCCCTGGCACGGCCGGCGCGCGGCGCCGTCACGCTATCGTCGACTCCGGCGAGTCTCACGTTCACCTATCAATTCGGCGCGATCACGTTGCCGCCTGCGCAGACGCTCTCGGTCAAATGCAGTTCCGGCACGATTTCCTATACCGCGGCAACCGATGAGCCCTGGCTCACCGTGAGTCCCGATCAAGGCAACCTCCCGGGCAGCCTTTCAGTGAAGGTCAACCCGACCAGTATGCCCGTCGGCACTCAGCCGGCCGCCCACGTGTTGGTAAACGTCGCTGGCGTGCCGCAGCTGAGCGTGGTCGTGACGCTGGTCGTAACACCGCCTCCGGCCAGCCTGACACCCAGCCCGTTGAGTCTGTCGTTCACCGCGCCGCCCACACCGGTGGCAACGCAAACATTCACGCTCGCGACCGACAGCCTGCCGATCGCTTTCACTGCCACCAGCGGGGCCGCCTGGCTGACGCTGAATGCCGACGGCGGCTCGCCGGCCAGCTCGGTGACCGGCGTGGTGCTGTCGCCGGCGAATCCGGTTACGTTGACGGTCACGGTCGATCCGTCCGCGCTGAGCCCGCAATCCGCGGCCTATGCGGCGAAGATCACCATCGTGGCCTCGGGCCCCGCGATAAAAACGAAGTCGCAGAATCTTACCGTGAATTTCACGGTGAACGCAGCGCAGCCTACCATCACCAGCGTGTGGCCCTCGGAGCTGCCCGTGAACGGCGCCGCCGCCACGATTACAATTCAGGGCACCAACTTCTACTCCAAGAGCGTGGCCATGGTGCAGGGCGTCGCGACTCCCCTGGTTACAACCCCGGATGCGAAAAGCTCGAAGATTCTCACCGCCGTTGTGCCTGCCAGCCTTCAGACCACCGCCCAGGTATTGCAGGTTTACGTCACCAACGGAACCGGCCTGAACTCCAGCACCGCGAACATCACCGTTGGTAGCGGCGCGCAAATTCTGGGAATCGTGAACGCAGCCAGCTATGCCAGCGGCCCAGTCGGCCCCGGCGAGTTGGTGACCATCTTCGGAACCAATATCGGCCCGGCCAACGCCGCGACGATGAACGTAACCAACGGCTACGTGGATACCAGCTTGAGCAATGTCTCGGTGAAGATCGACGGCAAGGATGCGCCGATCATCTACGCCAGCCAAAACCAGGTCAGCGTCCAGGTTCCGTATGAAGTCTCCATTGGAACCGGCAAAACCGTCGCACTCGTCAACGGAACCAATAACGCCAACAGCACCGTCACCACGCAAGCTTCGGCGCCCGGCATCTTCACCTCCGACGGCTCGGGTTCGGGCGCCGCGGCAGTGCTGAATTACAATTCCTCCACCCAGCAATACACTCTGAACAGCTCGACGAATCCGGCGCATATCGGAGATATCGTACTCGTCTATCTGACCGGCGAGGGCGACTACAACAGCAGCGGACCGCTTTCCGGCGTGCCGGGAGCTTCCAATACCGGCTACATCATTCCCGAGAGCCTCGCGCCGCTGCCGCAAATGGGCACGCTGCCCACGGTGACCATCGGCGGCGTGGATGCCAGCTCCGGGGTGCTGTACGCAGGGCCGCTGTACGATTCGATTCTGGGATTGCTGCAAATGAATGTGACCATCCCCGCAGGCAGCGCCACCGGCAACGCGGTTCCCATCCAGGTGACCATTGGCAGCAATTCCACGCAGGCCAACGTGACCCTCGCGGTTCACCAGTAACGGTGCTTTAATCCCGCGCAGCGATCCAGTGGGTTACCTTGGGCGGCTCTGTGCCCTGGTGGAATGCGAATGCTTTCGTTTCCACCTCGCGGTCGGATACGGTTACGCGCTCATGCTGGCGCAGATGTTCCGCCCAGCTCTCCACCACATAAGTCTCGATGTAGCGGCCCGGCGTGGCGGCGTCTTCGAACAGCCCCCAGCGGATCGCGCCGTCGCGCCGGCGGATTCTCCGCATCCCCTGCATCGCGCGAGAGAACTCCCCGCCGTTTGCCGGATCGATCGAGTATTCCACAGTAACCAGCACCGGACCGTGTTCTTCATTCCGCTCGACGATCAGGCTCGGCTCGGGCCAGTGCTGGGACGGCCGGGTGTCCAATTCTTGCAGGCCCGCCAGCCGCATCCGGAACGTCGCCGCGGCAGCCACCAGAAGGGCAATGCCCGCCGACACCAGAGTCGCCCGCAGCCCGATCCGCTCGGCCACGGCGCCCCAGATCACGCTGCCCACCGCCATCGCGCCCTGAAAGACGAGCAGGTACACCGCCAGTGCCCGGGCGCGAACCCAGACCGGAACCGAGATTTGCGTGGCTGTCGTCAGCGTCGCGTTCACGCTCATCCACGCCAATCCGCAGGCGACTAGCGCGAGCGCCACCGCGCCGAAGCTGCCCATGTAGGCGAGCAGGATATTCATTACGCCAAACAGAGCCACGCCGCAGGTGACAATCAGGTCCATCGAAAACGCATTGCGCAGCCGGTTCAGGATCATGGCGCCAACAATCGCCCCCGCACCCAAGCAGCCCAGCAGCACGCCGAAACCGGTGCTCTCGCGGTGCAGGCTAACTTTGGCCACAAGCGGCAGCAGCGACCACAACGCCGACGCGGAGATAATGAAGCCTCCGGAGCGAAACAAAACCGAATGAATGGGCGGAGCGAAGCGGACGTAGCGCATGCCGGTCCACATCGCCGTGCCGACGCTTTCAGTGGAAACCGACGCGCGTTCCGGCCGCGGCCATAAGTACAGCACGATCATCACGCCGATGAACGAAATGGCGTTCAGGATGAATGTCGCGCCGGTTCCGATCGCGGCGACCACGAGGCCGCCCAACGCCGGACCAACCGCGCGGGCCAGGTTGAAGCCCACCGAATTCAGCGCAATCGCGCCGGGAACTTCCGCGCTTGGCACCAGCTCCGGGATGATCGCCTGCCACGCGGGACCATTCATGGTGGCGCCCAAGCCAAGCGCGAAAGTAAGCCACAGCAGCGCCTGCGGCCCGGCCGCGCCCGCCACCGTCAGTCCGCCAAGAAGTCCGGCCGCGACCAGCATCCAGCCCTGCGTGAATAACAGCACCTTGCGCCGATCGAAAATATCGCCGACCGCGCCGGCCGGCACACCCAACAAAAAGACTGGAAGATTCGTCGCCGTCTGCACCAGCGCCACCAACAGCGGAGACGGAGCGATCTGGGTCATGAGCCAGGCCGCGCCCACGTTCTGCATCCAGGTGCCGATGTTGGATACAACGTTGGCGATCCAGATCCAGCGAAACCAGGTATACAGCAGCGGAGACCAGGTCCCGTGCGGGCGCGCGGCGGAAGTAGCCGGGGTCAAACTTCTATTCTAGGCGGTGCTGCGGGGCAGCAAGTGTTTCTGCACTTTGCCCAGGGCATTTCGCGGCAGCTTGTCGACGACAACGAAGGAACGCGGAATCTTGAACGACGCCAGTTTTTCGCGGCAGACTCGCTCCAGTTCGGCCGGATCGACGGCGCGCGTAGTCACGATATAAGCGACCGGGACTTCGCCGCGCACGCGGTCCGGCACGCCGGCGACAGCCGCTTCAGCAATGCCGTCCTGCTCCATCAGAAATTCTTCGATCTCCCGCGGATAGATATTGAAACCGCCCGAGATGATGAGGTCGCTCTTGCGCCCGCACAGCGTGTAGTAGCCGTCGGGCGAACGCGTCGCCAGGTCGCCGGTCTTGAAATATCCGTCCACGAAAGCCGCGCGCGTGGCTTCCTCGCGCCGCCAGTAGCCTGCGAACACGTTGGAGCCTTTCAGATACACTTCGCCGATTTCGCCATACGGCACCGGACGGCCCTCCGTGTCGAGCAGGCGCACCGACACGCCCGGCAAAGGCAGCCCGACGCTACCAGGCCGCCGCTCGCCCACGTACGGATTGCTGATGTTCATCATGTTCTCGCTCATTCCGTAGCGCTCCAGCGGAGCGTGACCGAAGCGCGCGCGAAACTCCTCGAACACTTGCGCGGGCAGCGGCGCCGAGCCGGAGACGAACAGCCGCATGAAGCCGCCGATCTCGCGCGCCTGTTCTGGCGGGATGTCCAGCAGCCGGACGTACATTGCCGGCACGCCGAAGAACAGCGTCGGGCGAAAGTCCAGAAACTCGGCCGCAGCCTTCTGATGTTCGAAGCGCTCCAGCAGCCGCATGCGGCAGCCGCTAATCAGCCACGAATGCAGTCCGTTGCCCAGACCGTGCACGTGAAACAGCGGCAGCGTCAGCAGGAAGCGGTCGGCGCTCGAGATCTGCCAGCACGTGATCAGGTTGAGCGCGTTGGCCGCGAAATTATTGTGCGTAAGCACCGCGCCCTTCGACGCGCCAGTGGTGCCGGAAGTATAGATAATGCCAGCCGGCGCGTCGCCGTCGATCATCACTTGCGGCCGTGCATCCGGAAGCGCGGCGGCCTCGCGCTCCAGATCCGCGGGCTTCCAGACCGGCGCCGGGCTCGGAAATTCGCTATCGGAGACCACCGCGACGGGATCGGCATCGGTGAGAATATGCGCCATCTCACGCTCGCGATACAGAATGTTGATCGGCACGAAGATCACGCCCAGCTTCACGCACGCGACATACAGATCCACCATTTCGATGCAGTTGGCGAGATACACGCACAAGCGGTCGCCGGTTTTCAGCCCGCGTTCGGCGAGCAGTTGCGCCAGCCGGTTGCTGCGCGCATCCATGTCGCCGAAAGTGTACGTGTGGCCTAGATACTCAAGCGCGGCTTGATCGCGCCGCCCCTGGAAGGAAAGATCGAACAGATTTGTAAGATTCAAATGCCATTGTAGCCGCGCAGCGATTGCCCAGGTGTCACTTCCGGTTGGGACTAAGCAGATCGATCCGAGCGCCTTTCGCCGAGCGCTCGATGAGCTGAGCGAGCCGCCGCGCGCGAGTTTCTTCTTTCTTGGCGCTCATGATCCAGAAGACCGCCACCTTGCGGTACCCGGGTGGCTGCGCGTCGAAAAACTCCGCAGCCTTCTTGTTGGCGCGGAGAGCGGCATCCAGCGCCGGATCCAACTCAGCCTGGCTGCGCTCGTAAGAGTATTTCCGCGTCTTCTGCTCGTCGCGCTCGCGAAAAACCCGCAGCCCCGGCGCCTCCATCCGCCCCTTCGCAATCAGCGCCTCGACGCGCTGGAGATTCACCTGGCTCCAGATGCTGCCCGGCTTCCGCGGCGCGAAGCGGATCGTGTACGCTTCCTCATTCAACCGCTTGCGCACGCCATCGATCCAGCCAAACGCCAGCGCCGCATCGAGCGCTTCCGGATACGTGACACCGCGGTTGAGCTCTTTCTTGTAAAGCCCAACCAGCAGTTCGCGCTCCGCAGCGTGGTTCTTACGCAGCCACGCGCGAAAGTCGTAAGCCGACTTGAAGAATACCGGGACCAAATTAGCGGTGCGCAGCCTACCGCAGTTCCTTCATCATGCCGGGCACGCTCCACTGCTGCTGCAAGCTACCGGGCGCCCAGTGATATTCGTCGGTCATGAACTTCGCCACTTCCTCCTGGGTCTTGCCCTCGTGGATCATGCTGGTGACGCGTTCGCGCAGCTTCTCGACATTGTCGCGATACGTGATCAGTCCGGCTTTATTGGTCACCGGACCGTGGCCGGGGATCACCGTGTCGAAGTCGAGGTCATGGATGGGGCCGTCCAACGTCTTGGCCCACTCCACCAGGCTGCCGCCGCCGTTATAGTCGATGAGCGGGCTGGCGCCGGCCATCAGGTCGCCGGTGTGCAGCGTGCGGATCTCGGGGAAATAGATGACTGCGTCGCCATCGGTGTGGCCGCGTCCGTAGTAAATCGCCCGCACTTCCTTGCCCCCCAGAAACACACTCAGTTCCTTCTTGAACACGATGGGCGCGGGGCTGACGCCCGGAGGCGCATTGGACTGCTTGTGCTCGAGAATGTTCGTGCGCGCGTTCGCGGTGGAAATGATGATCGCCGAGGACAGAAACTTCGTGTTCCCGCCGCTATGATCGGCGTGGTAGTGCGTGTTGATGATGTACTTGATCGGCTGATCGGTGACGCTCTTCACCTTCTCGACGATCTGTTCGTGATCCTGGTCGAACTTGTCGTCGATCAGGATGACACCTTCGCCGGTGACGTAGACGGCCACGTTGCCGCCGTCGCCCTCGATCTCCCAGAGGTCGTCCTTGACCTTGTTGAGATTGAGTTTGGCAGGCTGATTGTTTTGCGTGTAAGCGATCCAGGCGAGCACCAGGAACAGAATCGCAGCGGAAATGCGCGAGAGGGCGGTTCGGCTCATGCGGGACACTATATCAAATTCGTTTGACGAGTTGAATGCGAGGCCGCATGCATAATCGCCGCCAGGTACTGCTCCCGGATCCGTTCAACGCGCCGCTGCACTCCAAAGGATCCCTGGCGCCAGGCCGGGTTCAACGTGTGCCCGGTGAGCTTTAAGATCAGGAGCCGCAATGGCGCCCAGTATGTGGCATGCCAAGCCGCGTAAATCATCCGGTTGGCCCATGACCGGATCTCTGGCCCTCCGGCGCGGGGGCCGCCCTTCTTGCTCTGGCCAAAAAGATGTTGCGGAACGCCGGCTTCCTCCGCCAGCCGCCGAACGATTGGCCGGTCGTAGTCGCCGCCTACCGACCAAGGGTCCATCGCCTTCGATTCGCTGAGCCTCTTGATCGCGGGCGCATGAAGCCCGCGGATGCAGGACACCGGAAAATCAATGAAGCCGGTACGGAGACGGAACTCGCCCAAGCCGCATCCGCCGATCTTGTGCCGGGTAGGAACCGCTAGGTAAGGATTCCCGTACTCTCCGGGCAGCCCCCAGCGCGAACACCACTCGCGCGACCAAAACCTCTCTCCGTATCTCCCTTGTAACTGAATCGAACCAACCAACTGCTTCTCCATCAGGACCATCTGCCGGTCGATGCCGCCTGGCTCTATATAGAATTCGTCATCGTGGCGCTCGGCCAGCATGTCATAATCCGTGCGTTCGTATTCGGTGAGCTGAAGACCCAGGTAGGGAGCGATCTCCCGCCCGCCGTCATCCTCGTACCCGCGCGCGCTGTTGCTTTTGCGAAAGGAAGCGGCCTCCCGGCAGCCGGCCCGGGCAGCCAGGATGGAAACCGCGACGCTATCGTAGCCCCGCGACATCTGAGTAACCGGCCGGTAGGTTTGTTTGCGGCGAGGGTCGCGCGCATTGGCCAGTACTGCCTCTAACGTCTTCATGACGAAGGCTATGTAATCGTCGTACCCCCGCGGCGGCGTACCCAACGGCTTCTCCGCGCGTGACACCGTGAGGCCCGGCTGAACCACCACGTTGCAGCAGTCATGCACCTCCATGAACCGCGTCCCGGCCAGGCGCAGCCGCTTCTCCTTGTGACGGATGCCGTCGCGGTTGAAGTCCAGAAAGTTCAAATAGTAGTGCTTGTAGTTCTGATCAAGCCGCTCTTCGCTCACCGCGAGCACAAATGCCAGCGAGTTGGCGATGTGAAACTCGTCATTGGTGCGGATGGCGAAGAGCCGGTCAAAGGTGTGGCTTGGCCCCGCGAACACCACCTCCCCATCCCGCACCCGGCCGCCCGATCCTGCGAACGTTTCCGCCTCGTCGAACCGGCCGTCTTCGAATGGCCCGTCCCAGGCGCCCTCGAAGAAGCAGTCCGGGCGCGTCTCTACCCAAGCACCGTGCAGAACCCGGACCACAGGTTCGTTCCTGCGCACGCGCGCCGCCCACGCCAGGCGGGGAAGCTCCGGGATCAACTCGTATTCGAACCTCACCGGCGTTTGCTTTCCTTCAGGCTGATTTTCGCAGAAAAATCCATCTGCGGATGGCTGCCGCCTACGCCGTGCTAACATTGATAAATTAACTGCGCTCATGATTCGCGCCTATCGCGGCATCGTCCCCAAGATTGCCGCTTCCGCATACATCGATCCGAGTGCCCAGGTCATTGGAGACGTCGCCGTGGGCGAACGCTCCAGCATCTGGCCGAATGTCACTGCGCGCGGCGACGTCAACACCATCCGCATCGGTGAGGAGAGCAACGTCCAGGACAACTCGGTGCTCCACTGCGACGCCGGCCTGTTTCCGCTGAACATCGGCAATCGCGTCACTGTCGGCCATCTGGCGATGCTGCACGGCTGCACCATCGAAGACGACTGCCTCATCGGCATCGGCGCCATCGTGCTCAACGGCGCGAAGATAGGAAAAGGTTCGGTGATCGCCGCCGGCGCGGTGGTCCCGGAAGGGGCCGAAGTGCCCCCGTCGAGCATGGTGATGGGCGTGCCAGCCAAGGTGAAGCGCCAGGTGACCGAGGAAGAGCGTGAACGCTTTCGCCAGAATGCGCAGCGCTATGTTGAAGCGACTCAGATCTATCGGAACGAGCCGGCCTGATGGCGGCGCTCTCCGGGGCTTTTTAACTCATGATCAAGGCAGTCAAAGGCACTCGCGATATTCTTCCCCCTTCCAGCGCCGCCTGGAATCAGGTGGAGGCGGTCGCGCGTGAAGTGTTTCGCGCCTTCAACTACCAGGAGATCCGCACGCCCATCCTGGAAGAAACGGCTCTGTTCGCGCGCGGCGTCGGCCAGGACACCGACATCGTGAGCAAAGAGATGTACACGTTCGACGATCGCGACGGCTCCTCCCTCACGTTGCGCCCGGAAGCCACCGCGTCGGTGATCCGCGCCTATATCGAACACCGCCTGGACCAGCGGCCGGGCTTGCAGAAGCTCTATTACATCGGCCCGATGTTCCGGCGCGAGCGCCCGCAAAAAGGCCGTTACCGGCAGTTCTTTCAGATCGGCGCCGAAGCGATCGGATCGGAATCACCGGCCGTGGACGCCGAAGTGATCGAGATGGTGGTGGAACTGCTGCGCCGCGCCGGCCTGAGCGGTTTTCAACTGCTGCTGAATTCAGTGGGCGATCAGAACTGCCGCCCGCAATACGTCGCGCTGCTCAAGGAAAAACTGCGCGACGTCGCGGCGAAGTTGTGCGAAGATTGCCAGCGCCGCTCGGAAACGAATCCGCTGCGCGTGCTCGATTGCAAGGTGCCCGAAGATCAGCCGTTGATCGACGCGCTGCCGTCCATTCAGGATCACCTGTGCGAAGCATGCCAGGCTCACTTCAACGCGGTGCGCGCGCACCTGGACGATCGCGGCATCCCGTATGAAGTGCGCCCCCGCATGGTCCGCGGCCTGGATTACTACATGCGCACCACGTTCGAAATCGTACACGGCGCCCTCGGCGCGCAAAATTCCGTGCTCGGCGGCGGCCGCTATGATGGCTTGGCGGAATCGCTCGGCTCGCGCGTGCATTCACCCGGTATCGGCTTCTCCATCGGCGAGGACCGCCTGGTGATGAGCGTCGAGCAGGAGCACCCCGATGCCTACAAGCCATCGCTCGACCTCTATATCGCGCCCATCGGCGCCGCGGCCGAGCGTCACGCCGCGCACCTGGCCAGCCGGTTGCGATCTTCCGGCCGATCCGTCGAAATGGGCCTCGACAGCAAGCTGAAGCGCTCGCTTGAACTGGCCAACAAAATGGGCGCGCGCTTCGCGCTCATTGTCGGCGACAACGAAATCGCGGCGGGGCTTTACGCATTGAAGAATATGGAATCCGGCGAACAGCAAACCGTCACGCTGGATCAACTGCTTGAGCGATTGAAATAGGTCGCGGATGAAATAACTTATGGAAACAGTTCAACTCGATTTTCTGGGCGACCTGCGCCGCACACACACCTGCGGCCAACTGCGCGCCGCCGACACCGGCAAACGCGCTTTGCTAATGGGCTGGGTGCATCGCCGCCGCGATCTGGGCGGCGTCTTCTTCATTCATTTACGCGATCGCGACGGCGTCACACAAATTGTCTTCCACGCCGACGGCGGCTCGGAACTGCACGCCAAAGCCGAATCGCTTGGCCCCGAGTACGTCATCGCCGTCGAAGGCCGCGTCACCGCGCGCGCTCCCGAAACCGTGAATCCGGCGCTGGAAACCGGCGAAGTGGAGCTGGTGGCCGAGAAGATTTGGATTCTCAACGAATCGCGCACGCCCCCCTTCCCCATGGAAGAAACCGTCGACGTGAAAGAAGACGCGCGCCTGAAGTACCGCTATGTCGATCTGCGCCGCCCGCACATGCAGCGCAACATTATGCTGCGCTCCAAAATCAGCTTTGCGGTGCGCGAGCATCTCTACAAGCTGGGCTTCCTCGAGATAGAAACGCCGTTCATGACGCGCTCGACGCCCGAAGGCGCCCGCGACTATCTGGTCCCCAGCCGCGTCCAGCCCGGCAGCTTCTATGCGCTGCCGCAATCGCCGCAGATTTTTAAGCAGCTCCTCATGGTCAGCGGCTACGAGAAATATTTCCAGATCGTCCGCTGCTTCCGCGACGAAGACCTGCGCGCCGACCGCCAGCCCGAATTCACGCAGATCGATATCGAGATGTCCTTCCCGCAGCAGGAGCGCGTCTATGAATCCGTCGAGCCGATGCTCGAGCGGGTCTTCGAAGTCGCCGGCCACAAAGTCTCGGCGCCTTTCCCCCGCCTCACCTACGCGCAGGCCATGCGCTCCTACGGCATCGACAAACCCGACCTGCGCCTTCCCCCGTTCCACGTGCTCGACAGCCAAACCTGGGAGCTCGGCCTGACGTTTCCGCCCGTCGCCATTCACATCCCCAAGACCGGCGCGCTCAGCCGCAAGGAACGCGACGAGCTGAAAGAATTCGGCTCCGAACGCGGCCTGCGCGTCTACGACGATTTGAAAAAGCTCGATACCCGCCTCGTCGAACAAGCCCGTGCCGATTCCGGCGCCGCCGAAGACGATCTGCTGCTCATCGCCGGTTGGCCCGGCGCGCCCAAGGGCCAGCGCCCCGAGGAAACGTTCTATCAGGCTTGCGGCCAACTGCGCCTGTTCGCCGGCCAGAAATATAACGATCGCCACAAGCTCCTCGACCCCATGAATTTCAAGCTCCTCTGGGTCGTCGATTTCCCCATGTTCGAATGGGACGAGGAAGAAAACCGCTGGAACGCCGCCCATCACCCGTTCACGTCCGTGCACGATGAGGACATCGAAAAGCTCACCAGCGACCCCGCTCGCTGCCGCGCCAAGTCTTACGACGTCGTGCTGAACGGCGTCGAGCTCGGCTCCGGCTCCATCCGTATCCATCGCCGCGACGTACAGGCCAAAGTTTTCGCCGCCCTCGGGTTCTCCGACGACGAAGCTAAGCGCCGCTTCGGCTTCCTGCTTGAGGCTCTCGAATACGGCGCACCGCCCCACGGCGGCATCGCGCTCGGCCTGGACCGCCTTGTGATGATCCTCGCCGGCGAAACTTCCATCCGCGAAGTCATCCCGTTCCCCAAAACCGCGCGCGGCACCGATCTGATGTGCGATGCTCCCGCGGCCGTGCCCGAGCGCCAGTTGCGCGAACTCGGCATCCGCCTGATGGGCGGCCCGGCGAAGCAGTAGAGTAAAAAAGAATAATGTCACCGGCCAGCGCGGTCGCAATCCAAGGCGTCTGGAAATACTACGGCGATTTTCCCGCGCTGCGCGACATTTCTTTCGACGTCAAGGCCGGCTCCTGTCTCGCGCTGCTGGGCCGCAATGGCGCCGGCAAAACCACCCTGCTGCGCATCCTCGCTGGTCTTTCCAAAGCCGCCCGCGGCACCATTACGATCCTCGACGGCGACGCCCGCGCCGAAAAAACCCGCCAGCGCATCGGCCTCCTCGGCCACGGCATCGGCGTTTATGAAGAGCTTTCCGCGTTCGAAAACCTGCGCCTCTTCGGCAAGCTCTACGGCGTCGACGATCCGCGCAGAACGGCAACCGAATGGCTCGAACGCACCGGCCTCGACCGCGTCCGCGACGGCCTGGTCCGCGAGTTCTCCCGCGGCATGCGCCAGCGCCTCGCCGTAGCGCGCTGCTTCCTCCACAACCCCTCGGTGCTGCTGCTGGACGAACCCTTCACCGCGCTCGATGACCGCGCCATCCACGTCCTGCAGGACCTGCTCAAAACCGCGCTCACCGAAGGCCGCACCATCATCATGTCCACGCACCAACTCCGCGAGGCGCTGGAGCTCGCCACCGATGTCGCGTTGATCAACCGCGGCAAACTCGGATTCCGCGGCGAACGCACTTGGGAAATGTTGGAAGATCCGGGCTGGTTGTATCGTCATTACGGAGAAGCATGAGCTTCCTGCGCCAGGCGCTGGCCATCGCGGCCAAGGATCTGCGCTCGGAAGTACGGAGCAAGGAGACCGTCAACGCTTCGCTGTCCTTCGCGCTCGTGATATTGCTGCTCTTCAGCTTCGCCTTCGACCCGGATTCCGACCAGGTCCGCGAAATCGCCGGCGGCCTGCTCTGGCTGGTCTTCGCCTTCGCCGGCACGCTGATCTTGAACCGCAGTTTCGCCCGCGAGCTGGTCAACGACTGCCTGGACGCCCTGATCGCCTCACCCGTCAGCGGCGCCCAGCTTTTCCTGGGAAAATGCCTGGCCAATTACACCCTGCTGATCATCGTCGAATGCATCAGCCTGCCCGTCTTCGCTATCTTCTACAACGTCCGGCTGCCTCAAAGCCTCGCCCTGCTCTTCCTCGTGATGCTGCTCGGCACCTGGGGTCTCACCGTCATCGGAACGCTGTTCAGCGCCATGACTGTCAACCTGCGCCTGCGCGAACTGATGCTGCCGACGCTGGTTTATCCGTTGCTCATTCCCGCCCTGATGGGCGCCATCCAGCTTTCCAGCGTCCTGATCGCCGGCGACCCTGTGGGCGAACAAAACATGTTCTGGTTCCGCTTGCTCGCCGCCTTCGACGTCATCTTTACTATTTTGTCTCTGGGTCTGGTAGAAATCGTACTAGTGGGGTAAGAATATGCGCCTGAAAATTATCTTGGCTCTGTGCACGCTTTCGGCAGCGATCCTGGCCGTGGACCTCTACAGGATCTTCCTGCTCGTTCCCGATGAGGCCAGCCAGGGCCCGATCTTCCGCATCATCTATTTCCACGTGCCCGCCGCCATCACCTCGTTCACCGGGTTCTACGTCGCGATGTTCTCCAGCGTCGGCTACCTGATGCGTAAAGATCTGCGGCTCGACGCGGCCGCCGCGGCCATCAACGAAGTCTCGCTCGCCTTCGCCACCATCACGCTCATCACCGGCAGCATCTGGGGCCGCATCATCTGGGGCATCTGGTGGACCTGGGACCCGCGCCTCACCTCGTTCTTCGTCTGCTGGCTGATCTACGTCGGCTACTTCATGCTGCGCCGCGCCATCGACGACCCCACCGCGCGCGCCCGCATGTCGGCCGCGTTTTCCATCTTCGCCTGCGTCGACATCGTGCTGGTGTGGAAGTCCATCGAGTGGTTCCGCACCCAGCATCCCGGTCCAGTGCTCGAGATCCGCGGCGGCGGCGGAATGGCCCCGGGCATGGAAGCGCCGCTGTGGTGGAACCTGCTTGCGCTGCTGATGCTGTCGGCGGCATTGATCCTGATCCGCATGCGGCAGGAAGCCATGCAGCGCGAAATCGACTCCATGCGCCGCTTCGCCCACGCCTTCTAAGGAGATCCCATGAGCCCACAAAACTACACGTTCATGTTCTACGGCTTCACCGTCGCCTGGCTGATCGTCCTCGGCTATGTGATCTCGATCGCGCTCCGCGAGAAGAAGCTGCGCGCCGAACTCGACCGTGTCAAGCGCATGGTGGAAGACCGCGAAGGGGAGATCAAGAAGTAGGCCTCCCGAAGCGAAAATGTTGCCGGAGCGATCAGGAAACCTCGCGGATAATCCGTTCAGTGGTCGACAGCCAACCAGCCACGAACGGCTGACGGGATTGCCCTGGGATGCGTCTTACCGCGATGGCCCGCCGCCCTGGGACATTGGCCGGCCCCAGCCGGCAATCGTGCGATTGGCATCCGAAGGCCGATTCGCTGGAGCTGTACTCGATGCGGGCTGCGGGACCGGCGAGAACGCTCTGCACATCGCCTCGCTGGGATTGTCGGTTCTGGGTGTTGACGTGGCCGCGACGGCGCTGGAGATCGCCCGGGAGAAGGCCGGCAACCGTGGAATCGACGTTGGGTTCGTAGCGCTTGACGCCTTCCAACTGGAACGTTTGGGGCGCAGGTTTGAGACCGTACTGGACTGCGGACTGTTCCATACTTTTGGCGGCCACGAGCGGCCAAGATACGTGGCGAGTCTAGCGTCGGTGACCGAGCCCGGTGGAACCTTGTATGTGTTGTGCTTCAGTGACGATGGTCCAGATACCGGCCCTCACCCCATCTCGCAGGAAGAGCTGAGAGCGGCGTTCAACCCCAGCCATGGATGGAATGTCGCCGCTATAGAACTAGACCGCCTTCAGACGAGATACCACGACAAGGGCGCACCGGCCTGGTTCGCGACAATCAAACGGATCTGAACTGGCTCACCGCCAAGCTCCTGGTGGTGCGGCATTCGTCTGCAAGCCGGATCGATGGTCACTTTCCATCGTGGGAATCCGGCGTCCCGTCCGACCATTCGCCGACAGGAATCATGAATATAGTTAACCGGCCCGGAATCTCTTCGGCGCCGATCACCGGAGAGCCCGGCATCCCCGCGCCCCATGCCTTGGCTTCCGTTCGTTCGGCCCAGAACATCAAATGCGGATGCCAGTGCCCGGCCTGATCGTTCAGGTAGCCTTGCTTTGACAACATGTAACTCATCGCGCCGGCTTCGAGTGCCGGTAGCTCCTTCTTGTCGAGAGCCGAGTCGATCGCCTCGAGCATCTGCTTTTCCGATTTCCCCGCCAGGGCCAGCCGGGTTCTCGCGATGACGATGGGCAGGTATGTTCGTGCGGCCGGCGGATTGAAGCAGATCGGTCCGCGAATCTTGGGATTCCAAAACGTCGGATCCCCGAACCCCGCCGTCCACGAGCGCTCCACCATGCATACGAAACCGTTCGTGCCCTGAACAGCCGTTTTGTAGCCTTGCCGCTCCAGCACCATTACCTCCGCGTGATCCGCGATGCTCTTCGGGGCTGCGCTTCTCGCCAGGGCTATTTCGGCGGCGCGGTCCCCTATCAGGTATTGGTCAAGCGGGGCCATGCGGGGATAGGGAGTGGCAGTCTTTTGCGCCTGTACTACATTGCTCAGAAAAAGCACCGTTGCGATGATCCTTAGCATGCCGGTCCCCTCCAAGTCTCCTAGGATACGTCGAGTGTGCCACGAAATGCGTCTTGAGACCCGAATCAGGCCAGCCCGGAACACGCTGCCGGTAATGGCCTACTCGCTTCTTCGCGGAGGCGCTCAAGGGGCCACGCCATCGGAAGTACCGAAGGTGACTTCAACGCCCAGAGCGCGCAATTCCGCGGCGAACGTCTCGTCATCCTCGGCCAGAACCGTTCGAATGGCTCCGGGATTACCGTAATCGGCCACAGCGATGTGATCCAGGGGGTAGATCGTGACCTCTTTCAACTTCCTCTGGCGGACTTCGATGAGGAACTGCTGGCGACTGACCTCGCGCGGGACCAATCGCAAGACGAGCAAGGCAGCCAACACGCCGAACGCAACCGCCACAAGGCCGGCGATTACGACGCGCCTTGTCCTGATGGAAGCCATTTGAACCTCCCTCAAAGAATCGACGCCATGGAGGTTCTACTTTACCGGTGCGACGGCTTTACGAACCTAATTGTCGCCGTTGATCGTAATCATCATCGACTCGGCGGTGTTGGTGCCGGATGATGTCGAGATCATGGACGTTCCCCAAATGGCGGCGGTACCCCAAGCCGCGTTGGTGCCCCAGGCCGCGTTGGTGCCCCAGGCCGCGTTCGTGCCCCAAGCCGCGTTGGTGCCCGAGAGCACATTAGTTCCCCAAATCGCAGCCGTACCCCAAGACGCATTCGCACCCCAAAAAACATTCGTGCCCCAAGCCGCATTCGTGCCCCAAGCCGCATTCGATCCAAAGTCCAGGTACACGTTGCCGCTCGCGGTGTCGGGCACAGCCATTGGTGAAGGTGCGCCTCCCGCCAGCAAATCCGTATTCGCCAGGGCCGCTTGCACGTTCAAGTAGCCTGCGCCGACGGTGAAGATATCATTTTGCGTGTAGTAGGGAACGCCAGTCGCCGGGTCGACCGATACGGTGGTGACTCGAGGCAGCTTCGTGGCTGTCTTCATCAGTCGCGCTTTTACCTGATCCGGCGTCAGGGCTGGATTCTGTTGGATCAGAAGGGCCGCAGCGCCGCTGACCATGGGTGCGGCGAAAGACGTACCGCTCAGTTCAAAATACTGGCTCGAAGGACCGGTATTGGTTCCCGTCTGATAGAGGTCTTGGGCCACCTTGTTGTTCGGATAGGTGGCCAACAGATAGCTGCCGCTCGGCTGTATCGAAACAATACGGTTACCCGGCGCGACGAGATCGGGTTTCACAACGTGATCGATGAGCGTTGGACCTTTGGAGCTGTAGCTGGTCATCTTGTCGTCGGAGCTCATCAGAGTCCCGACGGTGTTCATAGCTCCTACCGTGATCACATACGGGCTGTTACCAGGAACAGTGATGGTCCCATACCCGCTTTCGCCTTCTGAATTGTCTCGTCCATTGTTGCCGGCCGCAACAACGACCACGATACCCGCGTTCCAGGCCTGCTGTACCGCTTGGCAAAGCGGATCGATAGTATAGCTCTCAAAAACCGGTCGGCCGAGCGACAGATTGATGACCCGGATGTTGTATTGGCTTTTCAGCGCAATCGCGCGCTGGATCGCAGCAATGACCGTGCTGTCCGTTGAGGCTCCTTTATTGTCCAGCACGCGCAAGTTAATGAAATTGACGTTCGGAGCTACACCCCGGACCTTATAATCCGTGTTCGCGCCACTCGAGTTCTTGCCGCTTCCCCCAATGAGGCCGGCAACCATCGTTCCGTGTCCGAAATGATCGTTGACATCATTGACGTTCGGAATCAAGCTCTGCTGATACACAACTCGATTCTTTCCGGCGGCGTTCTGCAAATCTGGGGGGCTGCCTGCGATCCCGCTATCGATCAAAGCTACGCCAATACCCGTACCATCCCAGGGCAAGGTTGCGGCCGGCGAACTGGCGCCGAGAACAGTCATCCAGCCGTAATCGGGCGTCGAGGGAAGTGTAGCCCCAGTCGCGTGGAGTTCATGGTCCAAACTGATGTGCTCCACTTCCGGGTCGTTCGCTAGCTCTTCCAGCTGGCTCGCCGGAAGAGAATAGTGCGCTCCGCGGATGAGTTTGAGTTCGTGCTTGAGTTGACCGCCTCTCCAGAGCACGCGGTCATGATCAGCCGCCGTCGGCGAATGGCGGTATTGCACAATTACATCCACCATTGTTTGCGGATCTTGAGCCCGCACGTCTTCGGCGATCTTGGTCAGGGCGGCGTGAGCACAGCTCGCGAGGGCTACGGCCCAGATCACGACGTTTACACGCATGCTCTATTGATGGCACCTGAGACGCCAAAGAGTGTCGATGTGTAAGATTTTGATTCCGGGCGCGTTACTTCTTTGACCCGGTACTTTGCGGAATGCGAGTTTAAGACAGACTGTCGACGCTGACAGGACAAGCTGTCCGATTGGACACCTGCTATTGCCACAGGTCTAGTTGTCCAACCCGATCGCTGCTCCGGCCGGATCACGACGCATCGGGAGTTCACGTTTCCTCCGCAAATATTCGCCGCTCCCGCCTCAACCACTTACGCAATCCTACCGCCGCCGCTTCCATCCACCGGGCGTAAGCTTGATTCAATGGACCAAGGCATGGCGCCGTGTGCGGATTGCTGTTAGAGCGAAATTACCAAACGAACCCAATCCCGGAAACGAACACTTGGAAGCTCCGTCGGGCAAACAAGGCAGCGCGCCTATTCCAGCGGAAGGTCGTTTTTGCCGACCCCGGCGCGGACACGCACCAGCTGCTGCTGGTTCTGAGCGAGTCTGGCGCTCTCCGGTCTCTGTCGCGCGGCACGGCCATTGGGCGACCGGCTCCCGCCCACGATGGCGCTCAAGCGCACGACAATCTCCTTCAGCGTCTCCGACTGCGCGTTGAGTTGCTCGGCCGCCGCCGCCCCTTCCTCGGCGCTCGCGGCCGTCTGCTGCGTTACCTGTTCCATCTGTGCGATGGCCTTGCCGATCTGCTCGATCCCGCAGGCCTGCTGCTCGCTGCCCGAGTCCACGCCCTCTACCAGTGCTTTCAAACGGCTACCCTCTTCGGTGACGGCCTGGATCGCGCTGGCGACTTCGTCCACCGTGGCCTTGCCGCCGGCCGACTTGGTGATGGACTCCTCGATCAGCGACGCAGTGTCCTGAGCTGCCTGCGCGCAGCGTTGCGCCAGGCTGCGAACTTCGTCCGCTACGACGGCAAAGCCCGCCCCGGCCTCGCCCGCCCGCGCTGCCTCCACGGCCGCGTTCAGGGCCAGAATATTGGTCTGAAATGCGATCTCCTCAATCACTCGGATAATCCGCGAGATCTTGGCGCTTTGCGTCTCGATTTCCGCAATAGCCGTCACCATACGCTCCAACGAGCGGCCTGTCTCGGCGATCCTGTCTTGCGACCGGATCACCAGTTCCGCCGCGTGGTGGCAGTGCTGTCTGCTGTTGCGCACCGCGTCGTTGATCTCCTGGCTGCAGGCCGAAGTCTGTTCGATCGACGCCGCTTGCTCGGTGGATCCCTGAGCCAGAACCTGGCTGCTGGCCGAAACTTGGCTGGCCGCGCCGGCCACTTCCTCGGCCCCCCACCGAATGTCTTCGGCGATGCGGCGCAGGCCCCGCAGGCTTCCGCGCACCACAACGAGCACGACGCTGGTGATCAGCAGGCTCATGACGATCAGCAGCGCGCTCATCCATCGGCTGCGCGCAACCGTGGAACTTGCCTGCGCTGCGGCCGCCTGGAGCGCTGCCTGCTGTTCTGAGCGCATCTTCTCCAGGGTGTTATCGGTCTTCTCCACCAGCGGAAACATCTGGTCGCGCAGCACCCCATGAGCGTCGTCATAGTGGTTGCCGTCCACCAGGCCCAGGTACTGGCTGAATAAGGAGGTGTAGTCCTGTACCGCCGCTTGAAGTGTTCCCAGAGACTTCCGCGACTCTTCCGTCGTCGCGAGCGGCTGCATCTGGGATATCGTGGCTCTAACCTTCGCCGCCACCTCGCCCATTTGGCGTTCCCGCACGGCGCGGGTTTCCGTAGTGTGGCAGGCGGAGCATTCCACCACCGCCCCAACCTGGACGCTCGGCTTCGCCAGCCGCGTCATTACAAATGAGGATTGCGTCTGGATCGAGTAGGACTTCATGTCCTGAAATCCCGCCCACAGCTCCGCCGCCAGCGCCGACCTCCGGGCGTTGACGTTGACCGCCGTATCGAGTTCGCTCCCCAGCCCGCCAATTGCAATCCGCGCCCACACTCCCAGAACCGCAACCACCACCAGGGCTAAGACAAATCCCCCGATCACCTGGACCCCAAGCGTCATTCGTTTGCTCATGTGTCGTTCCGTTGGGTGCGCCGGCACCGAAACCTCCTGCCAGTGCTCACAGGTCTCCTTGGCCCGTGGGAGCCTCGGTATTCTTATCGGCGGGACACCTGCGAAATACGACCCGGGGGCTGCGCCCGCCGCCCAGGCAGTGGACCGCCATGTGTCGGAAGATTAGCTACAGGGCTCCACGTCAACGAGTAGGCCGTTTTCCGTCAAATTGACTTGGTGGCGACTTCAAGGGACCTAAACCACTAGTTGACTGGTCGGCAACTCCAAGTGCGGGTGCATGTAAGCCGTTCAGTCCGGGCCGGATTCGACCACGCGAACAGGTGCCGGACCGAAGTGAGGTTTGTACTCGACTTTATCTAAGATGATCCTGTTGATGGATTGAATTTTGACTGAACCATCGGCGACTGGCCTACCGAAAAGAGCAAGGTTCGAAATAGTGCTCTTGCGCGTGTATTCGCGAAGTTCCGGGATTCTGCGGAGTGAGATCCCGAATGTCGTCGCAAAAGGCATGTCGCCGGTGCGGAGTAACGAGAAGTAGGAAGGGTACACAAGTCCATCGAACCCAGCGTTGTATGCCGCATTGGCGATTTCTCGGCTTATCTCATAGGAGTGACTGCCGGCAAGAAACAACATGTGGACAGCCATATCGAGACTCTCAAATTCTGAGACTTGCTCCTCGAGTAGTGGCTCGGCCAAGTTAAGAAGTTTGAGCGTCCTTGTTGATGCCAACGTAGCTAAATAGATCTCGTCCTCCGCGGTGAGACGGCATTCGTGCAAACACACCTCCAAGTCCTGTGATCCATAAAGAACCGGCACGGTGGCAGAGTCGAGGCGCCCCGTTCCAAGGAACGCCTTCGGCGGGGAATCATATTCGTCGTATGCCTCGGGGCGCGCTGGGGCCTTGCGGACACGATAGAAGGATTCATCGGAGCTGAGCAGTCTGCCGGAGTATTCGTTAAGGATTCGCGCAACAATTGTAGCCCGCGTTGTGGGTTCCTGAAGTGCTTTCAGTGGTTCTACTTCTCCCACCATCCACAGTCGCGGTCCGTAGCTAAAGAAGCCGACTCGAAGGGTTCTCTCTAGAAGTCGAAGATCCGCCTCAAGCCATGGAGCGACGTCGATGGAGGTGCCCTGATAACGGTTGAACTGCACCGCTGGGTACCCGCCATATTCGCACCTCCTCACCGTCCCCCACACAAAAAACTGATGAGCCAGTATCCCGATAGCCAGTCTGCTTAGCTTCTTACCGTTCTTGGCGCCACAGTTCGGACATTTGGAGAAGTCTGGTACACCGATGTCGGCCGAGGCCAAGCGAAGACCTTCGTCGTGAAAGCAACTGGAACAAAGCAGCGGTGCTCCCGAATCATCACCTCCCGTGACCTCTTCCAAATTCTCGCCCTCCCAGCGGAGAACTTGATTGAGGGCACTCTCGAAACGCTCGTCACGTTTTGGAGTAGAAGGTTTCGGAGAGCTCTGAACTACAAGGTCCCGCAATAGAACCTGCACGTCGGCGGTGGAGCGACGTAGGGCGTCGCAAGCGAGGTCGATTGCTGTTGCCATGTAGGTTGTGTCTATGGGGTTTGGCTCACCGCGCCCCCTATTCTCATCTCCAGTGCGGTAATACGCGAGCGGTGACAAATCGGCATGAGATGAAACGAATCGTAGAAAAGTGCGCCCGGTCTGATCGAGGATTCCCAGCCTGTCGAGGATTTGATCGTCAGTTAGAATGGTCCCCTTGGTGCCCTTGATCAGGTCCTTCCGTGTGCGCGCCGGTAACCGTGCGAAGTAGGTATTGGCCGAAAGCTCTACGCGGATACGCTTGCGGGCCGAATCGAGCTCCCGTGTTTGTTCGCCGGAGAGACCATAGCCTTGGAATAACTGTAACCGCTCCGTGCAATCCCGCAGTTGCATGACGAGTACACGGGCGCGCGATTCCTCTTCTCCCACAGCCTCAGTACCAAGGTAAAAGAGCGTAAGCGCTGTTTGCACGAGATTACGGACAACAGGAGCCAGCGCGCTGAAGTCCCAATGATCCGCGTTTTTATTGAGTGGGCTTCCGGGACATATATGCAGCAGGGTTGTGCCAACGGAGCACAAACGAGTGAATAACACCGAAGCCCAGTATTGTCTAACGTTGGCGGGGTGTCCAGAAGTTCTGTGTGACAGCGTTGTTGCCTGCCTCAGCGCGCTAACGTACTTGTGGAGCACCGTCCAATAGTGCTCTGCCGGGAATTCAGCTCCGTTGTCGCTACTACCGGTCATCTTCTTGTTGAATACGGCTAACGAGCCCCCACGCTTTTTCTCCGATAGGGACTGCTCACCCGGCATGGGGAGCCCAACCAATGGATGCCGCTCGCCCGTGCCATTGCACGTTCTTCGTACGAACGATGCATAGCTTTCCCGGTCAAGCTTCAGTCTAACAAGTTGAGCGTCAGAGGTCGGATAAAGTTGCCTCCTTAACGCTGCGCAACCAGCACAACGCTTATCAATCGCCGAGTGGCTAGCCCGTTAGCACGCTACTTCGCGAGGATTGGACCTGACGCTAAAACCGATCACTCCCGTGAAACGCCGTCCACAGAAACCACGTGAGCGGGAAGTCGCCGAACCACCGATCAGCCGCCACACAGCTTCACATTCACGTTCCCTCTGCAAATATTCGCTGCCCTTGCCTCAACCACTTACGCATCCCACCACGGTCACTTCCATCCGTCGGGCATAAACTGGATTGGATGGACCAAGGGATTCGCGCCGTGCTCGAAGCCTCGCCACAGCGAAATTGCCAAACGAACCCAATCCCGAAAATGAACACTCGAGCGTTAGCCTCCAGACAATTCGGCTAGCCCAACTTGGCGCAGCCTCGTGCAAGCAAGCGACCCGCCGATCCTCGACCTCCTGAAGATCACCACCGGCACGCCCTCGACATCAGGACCGATGGCTGATTGCCGCTCCCGCCGGGCCAGAGCGGCGTCCAGAGTTCGAGGCCGCGCACAAAGGCCACGTCAGAGCGTTTAACAGGTCCGGGGCGGATCCCCAAACTGAGCGCAAGCGCGGGACATCACCTTGCCAAGCCCAGCTACGACTCCCAATTTCCCAATCTTGTGCTATCCTGTAGAGGACAAAAAAGAGATTAAGTTAAGACGAGGAGTATCGATTCGAGCATGGCCCTGGCGACCGATTCAAAGAAACAAGTGATTTCCAATTACCGTGTCCACAAAACAGATACGGGCTCGCCAGAGGTTCAGGTAGCCATCCTCAGCCAACGCATCAAACAGCTCGAGGATCATTTCAAGACTCACGCCAAGGATCATCATTCCCGGCGGGGGTTGCTGTCCATGGTGGCTCGTAGGCGCCGCCTGTTGAAATACCTGAAAAGCCGTAACCCGGAAAGGTACAAGACCCTGATTCAAAGTTTGGGCATCCGCCGTTAGGGTGCTCCTGGTCAGGTGACCCGCCCTGGTGGGCGGCATTCCCACAGTTCATTCACTCCAAAGTCTCCTCTTAGTCCTTCACAAGGCGCGGCCGCGAGCTTCGCCTGGATTAAAGGAATTCGAATGCTACATACAGTTGAAATTGACCTGGATGGTCAAAAGATCACCCTGGAAACAGGCAAGATGGCCAAGCAAGCCAATGGCGCCGTGATTGTCCGCTCCGGGGATACCGTGGTGCTGGTGAGCGCCTGCTCCAACGAGAAACCCAAACCGGGAGCGGCGTTCTTTCCGCTCACCGTCGATTACCGCGAATATACTTACGCCGCCGGCAAGTTTCCGGGCGGCTTCATCAAACGCGAGGGGCGTCCCTCGGAAAAAGAAATTCTGACCAGCCGCCTCATTGACCGGCCCATCCGCCCCCTGTTTCCGGAAGGCTATATGAATGAGACGCAGGTCATCGCCATGGTGCTCTCCGCCGACCCGCAGCGCGATCCCAACACGCTCGCCATCGTCGGCGCCGGCGCTGCGCTGGCCATCTCCGACATCCCCTTCCAGCACGTGTTGGGCGGTGTGCGCGTCGGCTCCATCAAAGGTAAGCTGACCGCGAATCCCTCTTACGATGAGACCCGCGAATCCACCATCAATATCATCGTGGCTGGCACCGAGGAAGGCATCGTCATGGTGGAAGCGGGCGCGCAGCATGCCACCGAAGAAGAAGTGCTCGCAGCCATCGAGTACGGCCACGAATGCTGCAAGAAGATCGCCAAGGGCATTCGCGACCTGGTCGCCAAGACCGGCAAGAAGAAGTGGGAATACACGGCGCCGGAAATCAACAAGGAGCTTTACGCCAAGATCGAAAAGCAGATCCGCACGGAGCTGACCGACGCGCTCGACACCAAGAAGTATCCCAAGCTGGAAAGCTACCACCGCGTCGACCTGGCCAAGGCCAAGGTCCTGGAGGGCATGGCCGAGGAGCAGCAGGAAGAAGCCGGCGACTTGTTCGACCGCCTGAAAGAGCGCATCTTCCGCGACGAAATGCTCAAAGCCCGCCGCCGTCCGGATGGCCGCGCGTTCGACGAAATCCGCAATATCGCGAGCGAAGTCGGCGTGCTGCCACGCACCCACGGCTCGGCGCTCTTCACTCGCGGCGAGACCCAGGCGCTGGTCACCGTCACGCTCGGCACCAAGGAAGACGAGCAGCGCATCGAGATGTTCGATGCCAGCGAGACCTCCAAGCGCTTCATGCTGCACTACAACTTCCCGCCGTTCAGCGTCGGCGAAGTAGGCTTCATGCGCGGTCCGGGCCGCCGCGAGATCGGCCATGGCGCTCTCGCCGAACGGTCGCTTTCCGCCGTCATTCCCGACGAAAAAAAGTTCCCCTACACGCTGCGCGTGGTCAGCGACATCCTGGAATCCAACGGTTCCAGCTCCATGGCCACCGTCTGCGGCGCAACGCTGGCTGCCATGGACGCCGGAGTCCCGATCGCTGAGCCGGTCGCCGGCATCGCCATGGGACTGGTGCTGGAAGGCAAGGATTACGCCATCCTCACCGACATCGCCGGCGCCGAGGACCACTACGGCGACATGGACTTCAAAGTCGCCGGCTCCAAACGCGGCATCACCGGCCTGCAGATGGACATCAAGGTCCCCAACGTCACTACGAAAATCATGAAGGAAGCGTTGGCGCAGGCGAAGGGCGCGCGGCTGTTCATCCTCGACAAGATGGTGGCGGTCATCGCCGAGCCGCGCAAGGAGATGTCGCAGTATGCCCCGCGCATCTACACGCTCACCATCCCCACCGACAAGATCCGCGATCTGATCGGGCCGGGCGGCAAGATGATCCGGAGCATCGTCGACGAAACCGGCGTCAAGATCGACGTCGAAGACGACGGCACGGTCAACATCTTCGCTTCCGACGGCGAATCGGCCGCCAAAGCCATTCAGCGGGTCACCGACATCGCGGCAGTCGCCGAAGTGGGCAAAACCTACCTGGGCAAAGTGGTGCGGCTGGCGGAATTCGGCGCTTTCGTCGAAATCTTCCCCGGGACCGACGGACTGCTGCACATCAGCGAGATTTCAGAAAACCGCATCAAAAATGTGCGCGATGAGTTGAAGGAAGGCGACCAGATTCTGGTGAAAGTCCTGGCGCTCGACGGCAACAAAATCAAGCTGAGCCGCAAGGCTGTGCTGCGCGAGCAGCGGGAAAAACTGAAGCAGTAGCGGAAATACACATGGGGTGCGGGCCACCGCATCCCATTACTGAGCTGCGACCGTGAGAAGAGCGCTGTGTGTTAATTGGCGGCGGCTGGAGCTGCGGCTTTCTTGCGGGAAGCGCGCCGCTTTTCCACCGGAGGTTGCCGGTCGCTCTTTTTCAATGCGGGCAGCGCAATCGCGAGCACGAACTTCTTTTCCCCGTGATCGTCAAACTTAATCACGATGTGCTCTTCGTTGCAGGAAAGGACGGACCCCAAGCCGTACTTGGAATGCTCGATCTGCGCGCCCGGCGCAAACGCTGGTTTGTTAGCCATAAAGGGGGGTGTGAAGCCTCAAGTTCATTGTAACATTTTAGAAGCGGAATGTGGGAACCGGCCAGGCACCACCTGTTGTCCGGCGCTCGTATAATGGAAACTGTCTTACCGGAATGCAAGACCTGAAGAAGAAGCTGGAAGAAGAAATTGCGGCCCTGGATATCGAGCTGCGCATCGACCTTCCCCGCGAAATCGCCAAAGCCCGCGCCCACGGCGATTTGAGCGAAAACGCCGAGTATCACGCCGCCAAGGAACGCCAGGGCATGGTGAATGCCCGACTGGGCCAGCTCCGCGCCCGCCTGCGCGAACTGTCCATGATCGACGTTTCGCGCATCCCGCGGGACCGCGTTGGTCTGGGCTCCTCGGTCACCGTGCTGGACCTTACCAAAGAGGAGGAGGTCACCTATCGACTGGTCACCAGCGAAGAAGCGAATGTCAACGAGGGGCGCATCTCCACCAGTTCCCCCATCGGCCGGGGCCTTCTGGGCAAGCAGGTCGGCGACACCGTGAAGGTGCAAATTCCAGGTGGTGTTCGCGAGATGGAGATCATCCAACTGGTCACCATCCACGATGCGGACGCATGAGCGGATTTCGAGCTAGAATCAGTAAGGGCTGTTGCCAATGACCTACACCCGCGCGATTGGGGTTGCCTGCAATAAAGTCATTCGCCTCATCGTCCGCGGCCTGGCGCTGTCGAAAATCCATCCCAACGTCCTGACGTTCCTCGGCCTGGTGATCAACATCGGCGCCGCCGTGCTGCTGGCCGCCGGCGAGTTCCGCTGGGCCGGCGCTGTGATCATCGGCGCTGGACTGTTTGACATGGTGGATGGCCGCGTGGCCCGCGAAACCAACCAGGTGACCCGCTTCGGCGGCTTCTTCGATTCGGTTCTGGACCGCTACTCCGACCTCGCCCTGCTCATGGGATTGCTGGTCTATTACGGCATCATCAACCGGCCGTTTTACGTCGTGCTCACGGCCATCGTGATGACTGGATCGGTGATGGTGAGCTACACCCGCGCTCGCGCGGAAAACACCATCCCACGCTGCAAGGTCGGTTTCATGGAACGCCCCGAACGCGTGGTGCTGCTGATCATCGGCGCGCTGTTCGACCGCATGGCCCCGGTGCTGTGGGTGATCGCGGTGCTCTCCAACATCACCGTGATTCACCGCATGGTGTTCACCTACCAGGAAGCCAAGCGCCTGGAAGAGGCGCAGCTCCGGCCCGCCGGAGTGCGCGAAGGCTCCTCACTTTAGCGCGTCCCCCTCGAGCCGGAAGATCGTCCATTCGTGCATGGATTCCGCTCCCAGGCTTCGATAGAAGTCGATGGCCGGCTGGTTCCAGTCGAGCACGGCCCACTCCACGCGGCCATAGCCGCGCTCGCGCGCGATCTCACCCAGCCGCTTGAGCAGCGCCTTGCCGATTCCCTTCCCCCGCAGCGCCGGCTCCACGAACAGGTCTTCGAGATAGATGCCGGTTTTCCCGAGGAACGTGGAAAAGTTGCGGAAGTACAAAGCGAAGCCCGCGGGCTCGTCCGCCCAGTAGGCCAGCAGGACCTCGGCCACGCGATTCGAGCCGAAAAGGGCCTCTCGCAGATCGGCCTCGGTGGCCACCACTTCGTGCGAAAGCTTCTCGTAATCGGCCAGCGCCCGGATGAACCGCAGGACAAGCGGAACGTCCGCTTCGGTGGCTTCAACGATGCGCAGCGGTCCGTTCATTGCAGCGCCTCCACGTGCGCGCGCACCCCGGCTCGCAAACCGGTCAGGCTGTAGCCGCCTTCGAGCACCGAAACAACGCGTCCGCCGGCGTGCTTATCGGCGATCTCGCGCATCACGCGCGTCAGGTCGGCGAAGTCGGCGTCGGTCAGGAAGAACTGGCCCAGCGGATCGCCCGCGCGCGAATCGAAGCCGGCCGAGATCAGCACCAGGTCCGGCTTCACCTGTTCAGCCGCCGGCATCAGCTTCTCCTGAAACGCCCCGAGAATCTCCTTGCGCCCGGACCCGGCTGGGAATGGGCAGTTCATCGTCATCCCGGCGCCCGCGCCTTCGCCGGTCTCGATGGCTGGGCCCGTGCCCGGATACCAAGGACTTTGGTGCGTGCTGAAGAAGAACACCGAGCCGTCGCAATAGAAGATGTCCTGGGTGCCGTTGCCGTGGTGCACGTCCCAATCGGCGATCAACACGCGCCCGATTCCATGCTTCTTCTGCGCGTAACGGGCTGCGATGGCAACGTTATTGAATAGGCAGAAGCCCATGCCCGCGATCGCGTTGGCGTGATGGCCGGGTGGCCGCACGATGCAAAACGCATTCTGGACCTGCCCGGCTGCCACGGCGTCCACCGCGTTCAGAACGCTTCCGGCGGCGCGCAGCGCGGCATCCCAGGAGCGCGGCGAGATATCCGTATCGCCGGTACTCAGCTGATGAAAACCGTTCATGACCTCGCGCTCCACCAGCCGGATGTACTCGTGGCGGTGGCACAGCGCGATCTCATCGGTGTTGGCGAGCCGGGACGGCAGCCGGACAAGCGGCAAGTCGTCGAGGCCGCCCAGCGCGGCATCGAAACGGGTGGGACTTTCGGGATGGTGCGGACCGGTGAAATGTTCCTTCGAAGCAGGGTCCGCAACCAGCGCCGTCATTACCTCCCGTATTCTAGCAGTTGAAAGCTGTCCGGCTTCACCTTGCGGCGCGGACGCTTCTCGCCTGCCTCCGGCGGCAGGAACTCGACGTCCGCCACAGCCAGATACACGTTGTGGGTCTTGGGATCGATCGCCATGGTGCGCGCGCCTTTCTGCGTCTGTACAGTTTCGACCACGGTGTACTTGTCGGGCGAGTCTTCATGAATAACGGTCAGGACGGCGTCCTGGCCGCACGAGTCGAAGACCAGTTTTGTTGCCGGATCGAACCAGGTGGCATCCACGCCGTCGCCGATGGGAACCGTCGCCACCACTTTGCCGGTGTCGGCGTTCATGACCGCCATCATTTTGTTGTCGCAACCGGAGAAGATGCGCCGGGTCTTGGTATCGAACGCCATACCCGAGGGCTCCTCGCAGGGCGCGAGCGGCCACTTGTGGGTCACCATCAACGCCTTGGCGTCGATCTCCATCACTTCGCTCTTATCCTCGATATTCACGTACACATGGCCCTTGCCATCCGGCTGCGGGAACTCGGGCTTCCCTTCGAGCATCACCGTGCCGGCCAACGTTCCAGTTTTGGCGTCGACCGCCGTCGCATTGGCGCTGCGGCCATTGAAAGCGAAGACTCGCTTGCTCGCCGGGTCGTAGATGATTCCGTCGGGATTCGTGCCCGCCGGAACCGCGCCGGTCTTGGCGAGCGTCTTCATGTCGAACACCACAATTTGATTGGCGCCGCCATCGCTGATGAAGCCCTTGTCGAATTCAGGCGCGAGCGCGATGCCGTGCACCAGCTTCAGGCCCGTGATGGTGGCCACTACTTCGCCCTTCTTGCCATCCACGACCGCGACTTCGTTGCCGTGCGAGACAAAGACTCGGCCGGTAGCGCCGTCGGTAGTCAGATAGTCCCAAAAGCCATTGCCCGGGATCGGAATTTTCTTGATGAGGTGATAGCCGCTCTGCGCGAACGCTGCGCTGAACACGAACAGAGCCAAGACCGTACGACGCATGGTAAGCCTCCCTGTCCTATTTTGATCGATGGACCCAAGGATTTTACCGGAATCGCCTGAAGATTTGCTGAAACGCCATTGATCCGGATTTCAGCCCGGAAGTGTTGACGGAGAAATCCATCAACCCGGACCCTCCGCGGCGACCCTGCACCGAGATCCGCCACAGCCCGGGTTCTGGCTTGGGCAATCGAAATTCCTGGGGATTGGTGTCTTCGCCCGAGTAACCTGTGGGATCGCCATACCAGCCGTAGTGCCTGCCGCTGGGACTGACCAGGTGAAGGTCCAGGTGATCCCCGGCGCCGACCCAGGATAGTGTTGCCTCAAATACCTTCGCGCCTCTCGGCACGGCCACCACGTCGCTCCACCACTGAGCGACCGATACCTGGCCCGCGAACTGGGCTTCGGAAGGATTCGAGGCCAGCGTCGCCGTATGAGAAGCGCTGCAATCGCACAGCGGCGAAGAGTTGTCTGACAGGACCGTGCGATTCAGGTCGGCGCGCGACCAGGTGCCTAGATCGTCGAATTGAAACGGTACGCTTGGGGCCGTGATGGCCATCGCGCGGGTGACGCTGACGTGAACGTGGTAGCCTCCGCCCTCGCCGAGCGTGTAACCGGAGTTACCGGCGATGGCCAGTGCCTGGCCTTGCTCGACATGCTGGCCGTTCTTCACAACGAATGTGCCGGTCGCCAAGTGCGCGTAGTGGCTGAATTCGCCATTGCCGTGGTCGATGGTGATGAAGTTGCCGAAAGAGCGGTGGCGATGATCCTGGTGGAGTCCCAGATCGTGCGTGTAGACGATGCCTGCTTTCATGGCGACCACGCAGCGTCCGGAGCGCGGCGCGATATCGTAGGCGTGCAGCGCGTTACCCCAATGCGAGAACGTCCCGTAAGGCCCCTGAGTGATCACCCAAGGAACGCCCGCGGCGGTGGGGAGCTTGTAGCCGCCAGTCGCGATCACGAAGGGCATCGGACGGCTCATGCGCTGGTCCGGATTTTCCACGATGACCAGATATTCGTTGGCCGGCAGCCCCGCGTAGTGCACGGAAAGCTCGTTCGGAGCGTTCGCGGTGGGTTGCAGGCTGGCGATATATGTCCAGCCGCCAGCCGGACCGTAGCGGGCGATGAAGACCAGGGCACTGGGCTGAAAATTCTTGCCGCGCACCGTGAAGTCGATTTCCTGTGTCTTGACGCCGGACCAGGTGACGCTGGTAACGAGGGGGCCGCCGTTGTCGGCCTCTGCGGCGAGGGTGAACGTGCGTGAGAACGCGATCTTGCCGTTCACGACTCCCCGTGCCGTCCACATACCGGGCTGCGTGGCGGGCGCGAAGCCGGCGATGGGAAGCTGCGTGGTGAAGCATAGTTCGCCGGCATCGGGCAGTTCGCCGTAGTCGGCCGCAGTGGAGACCGCCCCCGACGGATCGACCCATTCTACGCGCAACTGGTCGCCGACGCGGACATGGCGGGCGACAAACCATAGAAAAGCCTGGCGGTCCGTGGCTTGAAACGTAGTGACCGGCTTGGGCACGCTACAGGACTGTTCGCTAACGGACGCTGCGGTGCGGCTGTCGGTGACGGTGAGGGCGAAGGCGGAGCCGGCGCAGGCGGCCAACCAGAGCAGGGAGAAATTGCGAAACGAACCCAAATTGTCTAATCGGCATTTAGAGTCAGAGACTTGAGGCGGCGCAACCATCTCCATCCAAGAAGGATAATGAGGAGGGCCAGCCCGCCCCAGAGGACCACGCTCGGCCCGTAAGCAAGCAGAAACACCGCCAAACCGGTCAGGCCGTCCACCAGAGAGTCGTAACCGGAGGCCGCGGCTTCGTGAAACCGGCCCAGCCTGGAGTGAGCCGGCTTCGCCTCATCTTCGATCAGCATGAGGTTCAGCGTCGCAAAGTCCACCTTGTTCACAAGCGCCTTCTTCTGCGCCTCCATCTGCTCGATGTTGCCGCGCACCCGGCTCAGCTCGCCTTCCACGGCGAGTACATCGGTCATTTTGCCGCTGCGGTCGCGGATCAGGCCGTTTAAGCGCTGCTCGGTATTGCGGGCGTTGGCGAGCCGTGCATCCAGGTCGGTATATTGTTGCGTTACTTCTTCGCCAGTCTGCGATTCCGCGTCGACTCGGCCCAGCTTCTTGACCTCTGCTGTAACAGCGTCCAGTTGATCCGCGGGGACGCGAAGGGACGCGTCGAGGGTCCGGCCCGTACCGGCCGGCGCCGCAACGTTCAGATGGCCGATATAGCCACGGTGACGCTTTAGGATCTCGTCGAGGGAAATGCGGGCTTTGTCGAACTCTTTGGTGGTGAGAGTGAGCTGGGCGGAACGTACGATCAGCGGGCTTCCGGCGCGAAGCAAGTCAGGCGCAGGCGAGGCCTTCTCAGCGGATAGTTGGTAGTGAGGAGCCAAACTTACTCTGGCTTGACGCGATATCTTCGGCTCGATAATGGCCACGGCCAAGACCAACAGGGCAGCGGCCGTTGCGATTACTGGCCATAACGCATTTTTCTTCGTTCGCCTCCGCTTGTCCAGCGCGGAAGCGGTAGTCTCCGGCAGCCGTTCTGACGACCGTTCCACTTGCCAAGCCGCCAGTCGCATGGACACGCTGCGAAAATCCGCCGTGAGCCGCAGGCAATCGTCGCAATGTTCCAGATGCTCCTGGGCGAGCGCCGCGCGGTCAGGGGACAGTTCACCATCCAGATATGCCATCAGTTCTTCCTGCGCGATGGGATGTTGGTTTACTTGCATTTCATGCCTCGTGCTTCGCCGGCTCTAACTGGTTCTTCAGCGCCAAGCGGGACCGGAACAGCCGGGAACGAACGGTGTTGACCGGTAGGTCCAGCAAGGCTGCGATCTCGGAATAGCTCAGCTGTTCGTACTCACGCAGCATCAAGATTTCGCGGTCACGATCATCGAGCCGCGCGAGCGCTTCCCGAACCCACAGGACGTCGTCTGCGTTGTCCGCCACCACTCGCTCAATCTCGACCACAGCGGGCCGCTGTTTCCGCCGTTCTGCAGCCAACAGCTTAATAGCGATGCCGTAGAAATAGGTCCGCACGGTGGCCCGAGGCTCGTAGCGCGCCGTTGCATGAATTACCGCCAGGAACGTTTCCTGGGTGAGGTCTTCCGCGCGTTCGCTGGTGGCCAATCTTCTGGCGAAGAAACCGAAAAGCGGGCCCTGGTAACGCGCGAAGAGCTCCTCGAATGCCTGGCGCGATCCTCGTTGAAACTCCACCATCAAGGCTTCGTCACTCACCATGTCGGCTTGCTCTATAGACTGTAATGCCGCGGAGGGTCGAAAAGTTCCCGGCCGGAAGGATTAACTCGTAGGGAACCGGACCCGGAACGCGGAGCCTTGGCCGACCACGCTTTCGGCCTCCAGACTGGCGTGGTGGACTTCGGCGATCCACTTGGCGATGGAAAGACCCAGGCCCGTGCCGCCGGCTTCTCGATTGCGCGATTCGTCCACGCGATAGAAGCGCTCGAAGACGTGCGGCAGGGCAGTGTCGGGGATGCCGATGCCGGTATCGCGCACGGTGACTGTCGCGGCGCCGGATTCGCGGCCCACCGAGACGGTGATGCGGCCGCCGGCTGGCGTGTACTTCACGGCGTTGTCCACCAGGAGCAGAAGCAGGCGGCGCAGGGCCGGGTCGTTGGCGTCCACAAAGATCGGCTCATCGGGGACTTCGGCCGAGATATCCAACTGGCGGGACTGCGCGAGCACCAGTCCTTGCTCGCAGACATCGCGCACCAGGGGCGTGAGCTCCAGGCGGTCGAGTGAAAGCGCAGGCAGGCCGGCATCGGCGCGGGCGAGCAACAGCAGGTCGTCGATGAGGTGCGTCATGCGGTCGGATTCCGCCATGATCTGGCGCAGCGATTCGCGATAGGTCTCGGGCGGCCGTTCGCGGCGCAGCGTCAGTTCCGCGGTGGTGCGGATTAAAGCCACGGGCGTGCGCAACTCGTGCGAGGCGTCGGCGGTAAATTCGGAAAGCCGTTTGACGGCCGCTTCCAGGCGCGCCAGCATGCCGTTCCAGGTTTCGGACAGACGCTGCAATTCGTCGGAGGCTTTGGGCACGGCCAGGCGCTGCGAGAGATTCTGGATGCCGATGGATTGAGCCGCGCGAGTAATCTGATCCACAGGCGCCAGGGCGCGGCGGCTGATCCAGTAACCGCCTAGGGCGGCGATCAGGAGAACGGCGGGAGTCACCCACAGCAGCAGCTCGCGAGTGCGCCGCAAAGTCGCTTGCGTGCTTTCAAGCGGCGCGGCGACGAAAATGTGGTACGGCGCGCCGCGAACGGTGACCACCGTTGTGTACGTGCGATAGCGGCCGGAGGAGGCCTTCTGGACGCCGAATCCATAGCCGGTCTTGCTGCGCGCAGCCGACACCACCTTGCTTTGCGCCAACCGGTTCCCTTGGGCATCCCACACTTCCATTAAATTGCCTTCGGGCGTGGCGTCGGCGTATTCGCTTACCTCTTCTTTGAGGTGCTGCGGCTTGGCGGGATTGAATTCCGTTTCGAGCACCGTGGCAACGCCCCTGGCTTGAGCGGAGAGGCTCTCGTCGAGTGAGGCGCGCAGGCTGTGCGAGACCACCAGCCAGACGCCCGCGCTGAACAACACGAGACCCGCCAACAGCACCAGGGAGTACCAAAGCGTCAGCCGCGAGCCGATGGACCAGTGCGTCATGCCGCCTCTTCGTTCCGCAGGCAATAGCCCACGCCGCGCACGGTGTGGATCAGTTTGATTTCGCCGGGCGAGTCCACCTTTTCGCGCAAGAGCCGGATGAAGGCGTCCAGCGTGTTGTTGCGGACGTCGGTTTCAAATCCCCAGACGGCCTCGATGAGGTTTTCGCGGGCCACCACACGGCCGGCGCGCTTCATGAGCATTTCGAGCAGGCTGTATTCAGTGCGCGTGAGCGCGATGCGGCGGCCGCCGCGGGTTACTTCGCGCGCCGCGGGATTGAGCGACAAGTCCGCCACCTGGAGATTCACAGGCTGCGCGATGGGTCCACGGCGCGAGACCGCTCGCAGCCGCGCGAGCAGAATCTCAAAGGAAAAGGGTTTCACCAGATAATCGTCGGCGCCGAGGTTCAAGCCTTCCACCATGTCGCGCGTTGTGTCACGGGCCGTTAACATGAGGATGGGAGTTTGATTCCGCGCGGCGCGCAATTTGCGGGCCACCGAAAAACCATCCAGGCCGGGCAACATCACATCCAGTACGATTGCGTCAAACGTATAGGACTCCGCCATGGCGAGCGCGTCGCGGCCGTTGGCGGCGGAAACGACGGAATGGCCCTCTTCTTCCAGTCCCTGGCGCAGCAGTTCGGCCATGCGCTGTTCGTCTTCGACTACCAGAACCTGCATGTTTCTATCTCATGCTACCTTTTCAATCTGAAGTTTTGCTGTAAGGGCGGTTTCGCGCGGGGATTCAGAATATTTTCAGCTAAGGAGGGTTATGCTAGGCGAGATGCGGCGAATACGTCTTGTAGGAGTGATGTTGGCGTCGAGCGCGGCGCTATTCGGACAGCAGGCCCAGACAGGCAGTTCGTCAAAGGAATTCGCATTCGCAACGGCCGGCTCGACGGCAAGAACCGAGTTCGTCGAGACCAGCAAGGGCACGAGCGGGCCGGGGCAGGATTCCAAGCTCCTCCAGAACAACAGCGAAGCGCAGCCGGCTCCGAGCACCGCCCCGGAAGGGCCGGTTACCTTGACGCTGAAGGATGCACTGGATCTGGCGCAGAAGAACGATCCGTTGTACCTCTCGGCTCTGACCGACGCGGCGGTGGCGGCCGAGGACGTGCGCCAGGCGCGCGCCGCGCGTTATCCGACATTGAGCGACTCAACTCAATATCTGGGAACTCAAGGCAACGGAAAGACGCCGAACGGACGATACGTGACCAACGATGGCGTGCACGTGTACCGGGAGTGGGGTGTAGTGCACGAGGATTTCAATGCGGGCCTTTTTACGGGTACCGGGATCAACCGGGCCGCGGCGGCCCAGGCTGTGGCACGCGCCCGGGCCGAAGTCGCGCGCCGGGGATTGGCCCCTACAGTCACCAAAGCGTACTACGGCTTGCTGATTGCCCAGCGTAAGTACTCGACGGCGCAACAGGCTGTCGATCAAGCCCAGCGCGCGTTGAGCATCAGCCAGGATTTGGAACGAGGTGGCGAGGTGGCGCACAGCGACGTAGTCCGGTCGCAACTGCAGCTGAATGCTCAGCAGCAGGCGCTTCGGGAGGCGATGCTCGGGATGCAAACCGCGCGTCTGGATTTGGCGGTCTTGCTATACCGCGACTTTAGCGTGAACTTCTCGGTGGTGGACGACCTGGACCTGTCGCCCGCTCTACCGCCGCTAGCCGATGTCCGCACGCTGGCCGAGCGCGAGAATCCGACCATTCGCGTGGCCATGGCGACATTGCGGGGCGCGAACCTGGACATTTCGATCGCGCGCCAGGCGTACCTGCCGACACTTTCGATGGACTTCATTGAAGGCATCGAAGCGAACGCTTTTGCGCTGAATAGCAAGGCCGCTGCGTTTCCCGAGGCTGGTTCCTTGCCGAACCTGGGGTACTTCGTTACCTTGAACCTGAACATACCGGTGTGGGATTGGGGCCAGCGCAGGAGCAAGGTCCGGCAGGCGGAGCTCAGACGGGAGCAGGCGAGCGTCGAGTTAAGCGCAGCACAGCGGCTGGCGGTAAGAAATCTCCAAGCGTACTATGGCGAAGCCCAGACCGCGCGCGAACAGATGGATTTGCTGCGAAGCGCGGTTGACTTGGCGTCCGATAGCCTGCGCTTAATCGTCTTGCGCTATCAGGCCGGGGAGTCGACCATACTGGAACTGGTGGATGCTCAAACCGCACTGACGCAAGCCCGTAACGCCTACGATGACGGCATATTGCGCTACCGCGTGGCCCTTTCCAATCTTCAGACACTCACGGGAGCGTTTTAGAGATGCCGGCGAAGGGGCAGCCAGTCTAGAGACTCTGACGGGGAACATCTGATCCATGCGGAAAATCCTGGTACTAATCGCATTGGCCGGCTTGGCCGGCTGTAAGAAACAGACTGAGGCGGAGAAAGAGCCGGTGGTTCCCGTGCAGGTGACCGAGGTGACGCGCGGGCCGATCCAGCAACTGGTCACGGGCGATGGAATCGTCTATCCGGTGAACCAGGCCAGTGTTGTGCCGAAGATCAGCGCGCCGATCCGGTCGTTCACTGTAAAGCGGGGCGATCATGTGGCCAAGGACCAGCTATTGGCGACGCTCGAAAATCGAGATCTGGAAGCCGCTGCCGCCGAAGCCCGGCAGAACTACGAACAAGCGCAAGCCGTGCAGCGCACCACGACGGCGGCGCAGATTCCCGAAGACGCTACCAAGGCGCAGCAGGACGTGGAGTCCACTAAAGAGGCGATGGACGCGGCGCAGAAAGTATACGAGAGCCGCAAGCAGCTATTCGAACAAGGGGCGCTGGCCCGGCGGCTAGTGGAAGAAGCCAACGTCGCTTACGTGCAGGCACGCAGCCAGTACGATATCGCTTCGCAACACTTAAAGGCACAGGAAGGCGTGAGCCGGCCAGAGCTAGTGAAGAGCGCTGAAGCGCAGATGCGGGCGGCCAAGGCGCGGTACGATGCGGCCGAAGCGCAGCTTTCCTACTCCGAGGTTCATAGCCCGATCGCGGGGATCATTTCAGACCGGCCGCTGTACCCTGGCGAAATGGCGGCGGCCGGATCGCCGCTACTCACTGTGGTGGATATCTCACGCGTCATCGTGCGGACCAGCATTCCAGTGAGCCAGGCCGCGGCGTTGAAGGTGGGCGCTCCAGTGACGATTACGGCGGATCCCGGCATCGAGCTGCATGGCAAGGTGACCGTGGTGAGCCCGGCCGTGGATCCCAACAGCACGACTTTGGAGATCTGGTCGGAGGCCGATAATCCCGGCGAGAAGCTCAAGCCCGGCGCGACGGCGCACGTGGCGATGCTGGCGGCCACCATTCCGGATGCCGTGATCATTCCGGCCGCGGCGCTGCTCGCTTCCGATGAAGGCGGACTGCAGGTGATGATTGTCGGCGGCGATGGCGCGGCGCATGAGAAGAAGGTCGAGGTGGGAGTTCGCGAGCCGGATAAGGTCCAGATCCTGAAAGGAGTGGCTCCGGGCGAGCAGGTGATTACCGTCGGCGGTGTCGGCCTGGAGGACGGCGCGAAGGTGAAGGTCGGCGCGGCCGGGGATGCCGACAAGGGCGACAAAGACGAGGACGACGAAGACAAGAAATGATCGAGCATCCTAAAGTCGAGCCGACGCCCGCGATTCAGCTCGAAGCCGAGCATTGGAGCGCGCGGTTCAGCAAGAGCATCATTTTCGTCATCCTGACGATGGTGGCGGCGGGAATTTATCTGGCGTTCACCATTCCGATCGCGGTTTTTCCGGAGACCAATTTCCCGCGCATTGTGGTGGGCGTGGATAACGGCGTCGCGCCGATCGACCAGATGCTGGTCACGGTGACACGACCCATTGAACTGGCCTTGAACAGCGTGCCAGGGCTGGAGAAGGTGCAGTCGATCACCAGCCGCGGATCGGTGGAAATCGACCTGTTCTTCGACTGGAAAGTAAATATGTTCCAGACGTTGGAACTGGTGAACGCGGCGCTCGCGCGGGTGCAATCGTCGCTGCCGGCAACCGCGGCGGTCACTTCGAATCGTTTGACTTTCGCGGCATTCCCGATTCTGGGGTACAGCCTGACCTCGGACACCGTCACACAAACCAGGCTGTGGGAGATGGCGACGTACGAGATCAAGCCGCGCTTGAACCGGTTGAACGGAGTGTCGACCGTAGTGGTGCAGGGCGGCCAGGAGCCGGAGTTTCAGATCCAGCCCGATCCCGCCAAGCTTCTGCAGACCGGTGTGACGGTCCCGGGGTTGCTCGAGGCGGTGCGGCGCAGCAACATGGTCGACTCGCCGGGCTTGATTGAAGCCAATCACCAGTTGGTGCTGAGCCTGGTGAGCGGCCAGGTGCATACGCCAGGCGAGATCGGCAACATTGTGGTCAAAACCACGCCGGCGGGCATTCCGGTGCGCATCGGGGATCTGGGCACGGTGGAATCGTCCGTGAAGCCGGTGTACACGATTGTGCGCGCCAACGGCAAGCCGGCCGTGTTGCTGAACATCAATCGCCAGCCTGACGGCAACACGGTGCAGGTTGCGGACGCGGTTCACGCCGAGATCGACAGCATTCGCAAGACACTTCCCAAGGGCGTGAGCCTGGTGCCTTTCTATGATCAGTCCGAACTGGTGAAGGACGCCATCCAGAGCGTGCGCGACGCGATTCTGATTGGGCTGGCTCTGGCGGCGATTATTCTGGTGCTGTTCCTGCATGATTGGGGCAGCTCGATCGTCGCCGGCCTGGTGATTCCAGTGACCGTGGCGATCACCCTGATCGCGCTGCGCCTGCTGAACCAGAGCTTCAACCTGATGACGCTGGGAGGGCTGGCGGCGGCGGTCGGCCTGGTAATTGACGACGCGATCGTGGTGGTGGAGAACATCGTGATGCACCGCGACGCGGGGCAAAGCCGCAGCGAAGCGATCCGGAGCGCGATGCGGGAAATTCGCACACCGCTGATCGGATCCACGCTGACGCCTATTGTCGTGTTTCTTCCGCTGATCTCGATCACTGGAGTGACTGGCACATTTTTCAGCGCGCTTGCGATTACGGTGGGTACTGCGCTGCTCACGTCGCTGCTGTTGGCGCTGACGTGGACCCCGACCCTCAGCCATTACCTGCTGCGCAAGCCTCGCGAACGCGTCGCCGGGCAGGACGCCGGAGCTGAGGAGCATCATGGTATTCTCCGGCACGTCATCAAAATCTACAGCCGCGTGCTACGCGTTGCGCTGGAACGGCCGTGGGCCACAGCGATCTTTTGCGTCGTGCTGATCGGCGCTTCCTACGTGTGCTACAACGCCCTCGGGTCGGATTTGCTGCCCGGAATTGATGAAGGCGGATTCATTCTGGACTACATCGCTCCGGCGGGCGCGTCGCTGACAGAGACCAACCGTCTTCTGGAGCAGGTGCAGGCCATTCTGCAAAAGACGCCCGAAGTAGAGAACACATCGCGACGCACGGGGCTGCAGCTGGGACTAGCCACGGTCACGGAAGCCAATACGGGCGACTTTACCGTGAAGCTGAAGCGCAATCGGAAGCGCGGCATCGACGAGGTGATCTCCGACGTGCGCGAGAAGGTGAACAAGCAGGTGCCGACGCTGGACGTGGAGTTTGTCCAGTTGCTCCAGGACATGATCGGCGATTTGACCAGCGCGCCCGAGCCGATCGTCATCAAGATGTTTTCGGAAAATCCGGACCTGCTGCGCACCTGGGGGCCGAGAATGGGCGACGCACTAAAGAAGATCCACGGCGTGGTGGACATTCAGAACGGCATCGAGAACACGATCAGTGGACCGGCGCTGCAGTTTCAGGTGGATCCGACGGTCGCTGCCCGGGCCGGGTTCACGCCGGAGGAGGTCGAACTGGATGCCAGCGCGATCCTGCAAGGCGAGCCGGCGACGACGCCGGTGGTGGTCAACGACCGCGCTTACACGATCCGGGTGCGGTTTCCCGACTCCGCTCGCGCCTCTATGGAATCGATCCGCAACACGCTGCTTGTGAGCCAGAGCGGCAGCCGGGCGACACTGGGGTCGCTCGCGTCCATTCAAGAACTTCCTGGCCAGGTGGAGATCCGCCGCGAAAACCTGCAGCGCATGATCGATGTGACGGCGCGGCTGGAAGGCGTCGACCTGGGCACGGGAATCGCGGCGGTGAAGAAGGCCGTCGCGGACATGAATCTGCCGTCGGCAATTCGCGTGTTCTACGGCGGCGGATACGAAGAGCAGCAGAAATCGTTCGGCGACTTGATTGTCGTGCTGATTTTAGCCATCGTGCTGGTGTTTATCGTGCTGTTGTTCGAGTTTGGAGAATTCGGCGCGCCGGTCGCGATTCTGTCGTCGGCGCTGCTGTCGACTTCGGGAGTGTTTCTCGCGCTGCTCGTCACCAAGACGACCTTCAACATATCGTCGTTCATGGGCCTGATCATGGTGGTTGGCATCGTGGCTAAGAACGGAATTCTGTTACTGGATGCCGACAAGAAGTTTCGTGCTGAAGGCGCCGGACCGGAGGAAGCGATGCTGCTGGCCGGCGAGCGCCGCCTGCGGCCGATTCTCATGACGGCGTTAGCCACGGTTGCCGGCATGATTCCGTTAGCGCTCGCCTTCGGGGCGGGATCGCAGATGCTGCAGCCGCTGGCGATCGCGGTGATCGGCGGAATCCTGGCGTCGATGATCCTGTCGCTGATCGTGACGCCGGCCGTGCACTACTACCTGGAAAAAAAGAACGCAGACTAGAGCGACGGGCGATGCGCAGGGCTGCACATCAGCACCAGAAGCGCGAGTAGAACGATCAGGCCGATGTATTGCATGAGCGCGCCGTTGTCTTCTTGAGCGGGGTAATCGCGAGTGAAGAGCCGGTAGGCGGCGCCCGCCGCGATGAACAGCAGCATTCCCTCTTGGGTTAGCGCCCACATCGCGACAGCCGCGCCCAGCGCCATGCCGCGCTGATTCCGAGTCAGCGCGCGGAAACCGCGACCGCCGTCCAGCTGCCAGACCGGGATCAAGTTGAAGAGGTTGATCCACGCGCCGGTGTAGGCGATGGCGTACCAGATCGGCTGTCCGGTTGCAACGGCCGCCAGCCAACAGGCCACGGCCGCGCCTAAACCATAGATCGGACCGGCCAAGCCCACACGCGCATCTTCACCGGGGTTCGCCGGATACTGCTTGAGGCGCACGAACGCTCCCAGGAACGGAATGAACATGGGCGCGCTGGCGGCGATACTATATTTGCGCAGCGCGATGACATGGCCCATTTCGTGGATGTAGATGGAAAGGACGAAACCAAGGGCGAACTTCCATCCGTACAGCGACCAATACACCGCAAAAAACGCCAGCATGCTGGCGAACGTGCTGAGCTTCGTCAGGCCGAGGATCAGCAGCTTGCCCTTTGTCAGAACGAGCAGCGCAATGGTTTTGAACTTCCAGAGCAGGACGCCGACTGGCCCGAGTTGAGCGGCGCGCTTGCCCCAGACGCTTTTCTCGTTCAGCTGCAAGTCGAGGTTTTCGACGCGCGCCTTCGCCGTGCGATACTCCGCGGAGCCGGGAGGCAGCAACTCCAGAGCTTTCGCCCAAGCCTGCCGGGCGCTCTGCCAATCGCGCGCCTGGCCGGCCAGCTTCGCGTGCTGCACCAAAGCCTCGTACTCCACAGCGTGCGTCAGCCGGCCGCAAGCAGGGCAGCTCAGCGCGGCCGGAGCCAGCGTGGCGGCGCAATTCGGGCAAATTGTCGAAGAAACAGAGACCACTACTTTAATTGTAAGGCATCACTTCAGCTCAACCACCGTTGCGCCGGTTCCGCCTTCGCTGGGCGATGCGGGATAGAACTTCTCGACGAGGGGATTGGTGGCGAGCAGTTCCGCGATCACCTTGCGCAAGATGCCCATGCCATGGCCGTGCACGATGCGTACGCGATCGACCGAGGCCATCGCGGCGCTGTCCAGAAACTTGTCGACTTCTTCGCGAGCTTCCTCGGCACGTTTGCCGATGACATTGATCTCGCGGTACGACACGTCCCAGCGGGGCCCAGGCTCGTAGGAGATGTTCTTGGGCAGCCGCGCGGATTCGGGAGTTGCCGGCAGGACTTCTTCGACGTCGTCGGTAGAGACCTGCAGCTTCATCAGACCAGCCTCTACTTCGAGCAGTCCGCCGGAGAGCTTGCGGCGGACTCGCGCCGGCTCGCGGATGTTTTTCAGGCGCACTCGAACGCCCTCTTCAATGACGGGGAGTGCTTTCGCGGCCTGCGTCTGGCCGAACACGGCCACGCGCGCTTTCTCTTCGAACTCGCGCCGGGCCTTGGCTACGCGGCGCTCGGCCTGCTCCGCGGCTTTACGCTGTTCGGCGCCCGCGAGAATCTTCTCCAGCGTTTCGCGCCCCTGGGCTTCGAAGTCCTTGAGCGCGGCTTGCAAGCGTTGCTCGATCTCTTTGAACTTGGTGGTTTCCTTCTGCTCCCATTCCTTGGTGAGCGACTGTTCACGCGCCGCCAGCGACTTCTGCTGTTCGCGAAGGCCACGCTCCGCTTCGGCCAGACCGTCGACGCGCTGGTGCAGTTCGTCCAGGAAGCTTGCGACGTCGCGCTCCTGGGTGGACATGCGTTGGCGCGCGTCCCGGATCAGATTTTCCGGCAGACCCAAGCGGCCGGCGATCTCGAGACCGGCCGATTTCCCGGGTGCGCCTAGCCGCAAGACATAAGTCGGCTGCAAGGTCTGCTCGTCGAAGCCCATCGAAGCGTTGACGACGCCCGCCGTGGTCGAGCCATAAACCTTCAGCGCCAGCAGGTGCGTGGAGGCGAGCGTGAAAGCCCCATGCGATCGAAACGCCTCCAGAATCGACACGCCCAACGCGCCGCCTTCCTCCGGATCGGTGGCCCGGCCCAATTCGTCGAGCAGCACCAAGGACTGCGGTGTGACGGTTTCCAGCATGTCGCGCACGTGCGCGATGTGAGCGGAGAAACTGCTGAGGCTTTCCTGGATGGATTGCTGATCGCCCATATCGGCCAGCACCTGCTCGAAGATAGGGAACTCGGCGTCGGCCGCGGGCACCGGCAGTCCTGTTTGCGCCATCAGCGCGAGCAGCCCGGCGGTTTTCATCGAGACTGTTTTGCCGCCGGTGTTGGGACCGCTGATCAGCAGCGTCCGGCGCGCCTCGTCCAGCTCCAGCGAGATCGGGACGACACGCTTCTTCTGGCGGCGCAGCACGTCTTCGAGCAGCGGATGGCGCGCTTCCTTCAGCGCCAGGCGACGCTTGTTTTCTGGGCTGAAGCGGGGGATGGTGCAATCGAAGTCCGACGCAAAGGCGGCCTTGGCGAATAGCAGATCCAGCCGCCCGACGGCCTCGACACCGGCCTGGATCTCCGCGCCGTGTGTCCGCAGCAGTTCGGTCAGCTCTTTCAGAATGCGCAGGACCTCGCGCTGCTCTTCTTCGCGCAGCCGCACCAGTTCATTGTTCAGGTCGATGGTTTCCAGCGGCTCGACGAACAGCGTGTGGCCGCTGCCGCTGGCGCCGTGGATCACGCCGTAGACTTTACGCTGCTGGCCGGCCACCACCGGCACGACGAAGCGATCGTTACGCAGCGTGATGAATTCTTCCTGGAGCGTGCCGTCGTCGCGATGCGCACGGAGAAACCGCTCCAGCGAATTCTGGATCTGCCGTTGCTGCCGCTCGATGTCGCGTCGCAGGCGATGCAGAACCACGCTGGCGTCGTCGGCCAGAGTCGCGTCGGGGAGAATCTTGCCGCGGAGGTCGCGCAGCATCGGCCGAGGATCGGCAATGGCGTCCACGTACGCCGCCAGTCGCGGATATTTCCCGGCAGCGAGGTGCAAGGCTGAGCGGATCTCGCCGGATTCTTCGAGCAGCCGAGTGAGTTGCAGGATCTGTTCCGGCTCCAGTACGGCGCCTTCGATTCGCAGCACAGGCAGCGCCGCCGAGACATCGGGAATCGCATCGAACCGCAGCCGGATGGCCGCGCCGCGCGCCGCAGCCTGAGGCTGGCGGGTAGCGCTCAAATACGCGATTGCTTCGGCGGCATCGGCCAGCGCGCTTTCCAGGGCCGGTCGATCGGAATGCGGCTTCAGCTCTTCCAGTTCCTCCTTCCCGGCGGGGCTGTGGACAAAGCGCCCCAACAATTGGCGCAATGGTTCGAATTCGAGGAGGTCAGCGCTGAAGTTTTGCAAAGGCTCGCTCAATGACGCCCAGGGTGCCCTCAGTAATACGATAGCCGCGCAGATCCGGCTCAGTGACCCAAGCCACGCGGCTGGCGTCGCTGGAAGGCGCAGCATCGCCGCCCAAACGGCGGCACAGATAGTCGATCAAGACATAGTGATATTCGGGTTTGCCCTCCGCATCTGGAATGATCCGCTCGAAGATTTCAAAGATAGACAGTGGTTCAACGTCCAGCCCGGTCTCTTCCAAAACCTCGCGCCGGATCCCCTCGGCCAGCTTTTCGCCGGTCTCGACGATCCCGCCGGGAATGGACCAGTAGCCTTTCAGCGGCTCATGGCCGCGCTCGACCAGAAGGATGCGGCCGTCCTCAAAGATCAGCGCGCCGACGCCGAGGAACGGCCGTTGGGGATACCGGCGGCTTTCGTCGTTAATACTGCACGCTCCCTTTCACGTTCATGCGGACGCGGTACACCGATGTTCGCGCCGTGATGTACAACGTTTGATAATCCGGGTCGCCGAACGCGCAATTCGACGGGGTTTCCGCCGTTTCGATGGAGCCGAGCATCTTGCCCTCGGGCGAGAAAACATCGAGCCGATTGGCGGCGACGTAGAGGTCGCCTTTCTCATCCACGCAGATGCCGCCAGGCACGCCGTCGATTCCCGATATCACAACGCGCTCGTTGGATGCCTCGCCGTTATGATCCAGATCGTATGCGCGCACGCTACGCTCATCCGAATTTCCCACGTAAAGAGTGCGGCCGTTGGGTGACAGCGCGACACCCTTCGGCCGGCCTTTGGACTTAGCTACCACCGACAGCTCGCCTTTGTGGGAAATGCGAAAGACGCCGTAAAAGTCGAGTTCGCGCGTGTCTTGCTGGTTGCCGAACGCCGGGTCGGTGAAGTAAATCTGCCCGTCTTTGCGAATGGCGATATCGTTTGGAGCGTTTAGCCGCTTGCCCTGCCAGCGCTCCGCCAGAACTTCCACCTTGCCCTTCTTGTCGGTGCGCGTGACGCGGCGTGAGTGGCTCTCGCACGTATACAGCCTCCCTTGCGCATCGAACTTGTTGCCGATGGCGCCGCCCGAGTCCTCACGAAAGATGGCCGGCATTTTGCCGGGCGTCCATTCGAAGAGTTTGTTGTTGGGAATATCGCTGAAGATCAAGCTCCCCGCAGGCGACCACGCCGGGCCTTCGGTGAACGTATAACCGGCCGCCACCTTGTCGACTTTCAAGTCCGCGAAATCCTGGGCGCCGGCGGTCAGGCTCAGGCAGAGAATCGGAAGTACCAGCCTCACTCATCGACAAGGTTACCACCAGTACTTTTTTCGTGACGGTGGTACTTGCGCGCAGCGTTCGGTCTTGGTATAAAAAGGACCCATGGCACGCAGGTTTCAGCACGTCGCGTGCCTTGCTGTGGTCCTTCTGCTGTGCCCCGTTTTGCCAGCTTTTCAGGCGCCCGGCGAGGACTCGCTGGTTTCCATCGGGCCGACCTTGCGGCCCCGGATTGTTCCTGTCGCGAATGCTCTCCCCAAGGCTGATATCCGTGTGGACTCGTCGCTGGTCCTGATCCCGGCACACGTGACCACTGCGTTGGGAACGTCCATCACCGATCTCGGCGAGAAGAATTTTGAGCTTTTCGAAGATGGCGTCTCTCAGAGCATCCGCTACTTTTCAAAAGAAGAAGCGCCACTCTCGGTGGGCTTGCTTTTCGACGTGAGCGGCAGCATGCGCGACAAGATCCGCAAAGCAGCCGAAGCAGCCGCGGCCTTCTTCAAGACGTCCAACCCGCAGGACGAATTTTTCCTGGTTGAGTTCAGCGAGAAGCCCAAGCTGAAGGTCCCGTTCACCACCGATACGGACGAGATTTACGACCAGATCTCTCATACCAGGCCGTTCGGCCGCACCGCCCTGCTGGACGCGATCCATATGGCCATGATGCAGCTGAAGAACGCGCGCAATCCGCGGAAGGCCATCGTGATCGTCTCCGATGGCGGGGACAATCGCAGCCGGCACACCGCGCGAGAAATCAAGAACGAGTTGCTCGAAACCGACGCGCAGGTTTACTCGATGGGCATCTTCGAGCACGACACCCACAAGCTACCGTCAGAAGAGCGGAACGGCCCGCGCCTGCTCGAAGAACTGGCCGAGGAGAGCGGCGGGCGCGAGTACCCGGTCGAGAAGCTCGACGATCTGCCCGCGATCAGCGAGCATATCAGCAACGAGCTTCGCGACCAGTACGTGATCGGGTACACGCCCAGCAATGACGTGCGCGACGGAAAGTTCCGCACCGTCAAATTAGTGGTGCAAGCGGCGAACTCCACGCAACTGCGGACGTACTATCGCCGTGGTTACTACGCGCCGATTCGCTGAGCACGGCTAGAAGCGGAACCCGAACGACACCGGTACGTAGTCCACGTGCCGCCCATTGCCGCCCAGGAAGATGCGATCGTAGCGCGCTTCGGCAAAAATTTTCCAGCGCCCTTTGGCCGCAAACTCAATTCCCGCGCCCGCGTTCACTCCACCGTGGGTCGCCGAATAAGAACTGGAAAGAAACCCGCCGAAGAAAGGATCGAATGCTGTAGCCGGTGCGGCAAACGATTGCGTGTAATGATACACGCCGTAGCCTCCGATGAGATACGGGTCGATTTTGCCGCGTGGATTTAACCGGACCACCGGATCGATGGTGGCGGAAAAGACGTTGAAGTTGCCGCTCTGCAAACCGAGATTGCTCAACGTCGTCGAACCGACGCCAAACGAGTTATAACCCAGATCCAACTTGACGCCGAGAAACGGAGCGAGGTTATAGGTGGGACCTCCATCGACGTTCCAACCCCGATCGAGATTGTTGCCCGTGTTCCCTACAGTTTGAGTGAAGCCGGCGCCGAAATCATAGGTGAGCCGTGGTATTTCTTGAGCATTCATAGAACAAACCAAGGCCAAGCTGAAAGCGGAGAAGACAGCGAGACTTTTCATTGGACATAACCCTCTGAAAAGTTAGACCAGGGCGCAACAGAGGCACGTTTCGTACCAGTCGAGCGGAGTACTTTTTCTATCGGTGAGTCAAGAATCCGCTAAGGTTAGCGGATCACCGTGAAGCGGTAAAACGCAACGGGCTTTCCAGCAACATCGAGCTCGATGGTGTGATCTCCGGCAGCCAGAACACCGGCCGGAATCCAGACAGGCGCGAGTATCGCGGTTCCACGTGATTCAGCGGTCACGGGCGCTTCGCTCCAAACGATGCGGCCGCCGGCGGACACGGCCGCCGTGTACACATTCTGTTCATCGCCAGGCCTGAGTTCCAACTCCAACCGAAGCATCGAGGCGCCCGCCGCCAAACGAATCGAATTGGGCGTTGAGACCCCACGCACGGTGTCAGCCGGTAGCTGGGTGGTGAACAAGCCGCCGGATGCCAGCGGAGCCCGGCTCTGCAGGCTGGCCACTTCCCGACGCAATTGCCGATTCTGGATGCCGAGCCAAGCGGAACCTGCGGCAAAGGCAACCACTATGGCTACGGCGATCGCCGCCCAGGGCATATGCCACCGCTTGGTCTGCGGCAGCGCAGCACACAGCGCGGCGGCGAAGGCAAGCTTCCGGCGTTGCGCCTCAGAACCCAGCAAATACTGCTCGATCCGGCGACGCTGCGTCCGCGAGACCTTGTGGCGGACGTAATCGTCCAATAGACCGGACTCGGCCATGCGCACGCTCTCGTACAGCTCCGGCTCGTTAAACCAACGTTCCGCAAATGCCGTGCGTTCCGCTTCCGGCATCTCGTGCAACAGGTATTCGATCACTTCGTCCCTATTCACCATGGCCGAAACTCAGGATTCGTCACGCCGGCGGGTGAGGCTGGTAAACAACTCTTCCCGGATCCGCATGGCCCGGTTGCGTAACGCATTGACCGAGATGCCCAGTTCGCGCGCGAGGGCGGCCCGGTCTTCGGCGTAGTACCGTTCGATCAATCTGCGGCGCTCGGCCGATAAAGCAGCCAGGCAGCGGTCCATTGCATCGAGGCCAGGCCACTCCGAACTACTTTGCACGTCAACCGGCCGAAGTTCGCGCAACAGAGCCTGCCGGTTCCGCTGCTTCCGGCCTTCTTCCTGCATCAAGAACCGGGCAATGCCAAACGCGAACCGGTCCAGCTGCGGGATGGCGGCACCCTCCATAACTCTGCGTGCCAGCCGATTGAGAACCTCGTCAGCCAAGTCTTCGGGACCCTGCCACTGCTCCCAAGCGAACAGATTGATGAGCCTGCGTCGTAACTCCTCGTACCTGCGGCCCGCCGCTTCACGATCCGGCGCCAATGCGCCGAGCAGCGCGTCAAGTCCCTCGCGGTCTAACTGCCAAACTTTTCGTCCGACAGACGTTTCTTGGTCGGATTCCGGCATTGCAAGTACTAGTGAAGAAAAGGGATTGTACTACACTATGTGCCCCAGGCTTCCTCACTGGCATTGTGCCATAATGAGTCGGTTTGGAGGTCCCGGCAGCTGCAATCTTTTCCCTTGCTTCGGTTCCTTCTCACGGTTACAACGGTTGTTTTCTGCGCTGAAGCCGCCCTCTGCCAGAGCGGAGCAGCGGATGCCCCACTGTTGGACGCCGGCCACCCAGTGGAGCTTCATCTTTCAGGCGGCCAGCGGATGACCGTGCGCATCGTGGCCGGCGCGGGCGAGTACCTGCAAATCACCGCCGATGCCGATTCCCAACTGGTGGTGAAGACCTTGTTATTCGACCCGGCCGGCAACCTGGTTGCGGTTACCCCAAGTCTGGGCGGAACGGGAGGCAGCGCGAAAATCTCGGCTGAGGCGGAATCCGGCGGAGAATTTCGCCTGCAGGTGACTTCGCAGATGCCCAGCGCCGAGGTTCGGACGTGCACGGTTACGCTGGTGCAGCGCCGCGCGGCCGGGGAGCTGAATCGCGTCGACGCGGACGCACATCGGGCGTTCGCCAAAGCCGCCGCGCAAGCTGCCAGTGGCGCCGCGGGGATGCGAGCCGCGGTGGCCGCACTCGATCAGCCCATCGAATTGGCGCGCCGGGCCGGCGACGACATTCTCGAAATCCGGGCCGTGTTTGGCAAGGGCCAGTATCTCGCCATGCTGGGCGATCTGCCTGCCGCTTTACCGTTTTTCGAACAGAGCCGCCAGTTGAGCCACAAGGCAGGCGACCCGAGGGCGGAAGCTCACGCACTGGACGACCTGGGTTTGGTGGAGACGAACCTCGAACGTTACAACGACGCCATCGAACAGTTTCGCCAGGCGCTCGATTTGCAGCGCCAGACGCGCCAGCCCTGGGAGACGGCGCTCACCTTGGCCAATCTCGCGGAAGCCGAATCGGCGCTGGGACGCGTGGATCTGGCGCTCGACGCTCTCCAGCAACAGGAGCAGATTCGCAGGGACATTCACGATGAGTTCGGGCTAAGCGAGACTTGGCTCGGTATGGCGGACGTCTATCTCATGACCGGCGATCCGGAGCAAGCGCTCGAAAAGCTGGTCGAAACCTTACCTCACTGGCCTCATTTTCGGGACAAAGAGGATGGCAAGGAATCGGAAATCGCGACGTACCGCAGCTTGGGTGCGGCCTATTCGGCGTTAGGAGACTATTCGTCTGCCGACGCGGCATTACGAACGGCTCTGAAACTGGCCCGGGCGTTGGGCAGCAAGCGGATCATGGCCGAAACCTTGGTAGCCGAGGCGCAGTTGTATCCCTTGATCGGCAATGCTGCCCAAGCGCAGAAGATCGGCTGGCAGGCGCTGGAGGCATCGCGCGCGGCCGAATACCAACGCGGCGAAGCACTCGCACTGGTGGAGTTGGCGAAGCTGGGAGTCGCCTCCGGGCATGTGAGTGAGGCTGTTGCGTCGCTCGAAAAAGCCCTGCAGATCTCGACTCAGCTCGGCCAGCCCTACGACGAAGCGAATGAGGACCACGTGTTGGGCGAGGCCCACGCGGCTAGGGGAGAGACCGGCGCTGCGGAGCGCGATTTCGCTGCAGCTCTGGCGATCGAGCGCCGGATCGGCGATCGTTTCGGCGAAGTCCAAACGCTGGTCGAGGCCGCACAGCTGGAGGACCGGCTACAGCAGCCGGCGCGCGCGCTCGAAAGTCTGGAGGGCGCCTTGTCGGCGATTGACAAGACCAGGTCGTCCTTGGCGGCTCCCGAGCTGCGGGCTAGTTATCTGGCATCGCAACGCGCGGCTTATGAGCTCACGGCCCGCATTCTGATGCGACTGGACCAGAAGCAGCCCTCGGCCGGCTATGGACTTCGCGCGTTCGACATCAGCGAGCGAGCGCATGCGCGGACGCTGCTGGACGCGTTGGGACAAACGCATGGCGAACTGGATCAGGCCGATCGGGCTCTAACCGCTCAGCTCGATGCCGTGGACGCCTCTCTGCACTCGCTGGCGTCCCGGGACGATTCCCCTCACCGCGAGGCGCGCATCGCGGTGCTGATGACGAAGCGCAATCAGCTCGAATTAGAATTGCAAACGCAACGCTCCGGCATCTCGGGCGCAGGGGCGGAATCGGTCGCGCCCCTTCCCTTGCCGGCGATCCGCAAACAATTGTTGGGCAAAGACGCGGTCCTGCTGGAGTATCTTACCGGCCCGCAGCAGAGCCACCTGTGGGTAGTAAGCCGAACCAGCTTCCGCCATTACGCACTTCCTGGCGAGGCGACGCTCCGTGCGTCCGTGCGGCGGCTTTATGATTCGCTGACAGCGGCCAACCGGTTGCCTTCCGGCGCCACGATCGAGCAGCGCGAAGCCGAGCAGGCCGCAGCCGACGTCAGAGCGTCGCGAGAAGCCAAGGCCCTTGCTGGGATTCTGTTGCCGATGCCGGCCGATGCGCTTGGCAAAGCCTCGCTCCTGATCGTCGGTGACGGACCCGTACAGATGGTTCCTTTCGCCCTTCTGCCAGATCCCGGAGACCCGAACCGCAGACTCGGGGGTGCGCACGCCCTGGCAGTGGAACCTTCGGCGTCCGTGCTGGCGCGGATCCGTGACGCCGCGCCGCCGGCGACCGATGGGCGTGTTTTAATCGTCGCTGATCCGGCCTACAGCCGGTCTGCCGTTCACTCCGGCGAGCGATGGCCGCCGCTCCTGCCGACTTCTTATAGCCCACCTTTGCGCTCTGCGATCGACGGGCGCCTTGCCTCACTGCCTCCCTTGCCCATGTCGCGCGTGGAGGCCCAGGAGATTGCAAAACTGGCCTCCGGACGCGCGGTTACACTTCTGGATTTCGCCGCGACACCGGCGGCGCTCCGGCGCCAAGCCGCCGAACCCTTCTCGGTCATCCACATCGCGACCCACACTCTCTTGGACGACCGCCATCCGGATCTCTCCGGCCTGGTCCTGTCGCTTGTGAACCGTCAAGGCCATCGCCAGGACGGGTTCTTGCCGCTACTGGACATCTACAAGTTGCGTCTGCGCGCACATTTGGTGGTGCTCAGTGCCTGCGAGACTAACATCGGGAACGACCTTCGCGGCGAGGGCTTACTCAGTCTCGCGCGCGGGTTCCTCTATGCCGGCGCGCGCCAGGTGGTGGCCAGCTTGTGGAAAGTGGATGACCGCGCCACAGCCGTTTTCATGCAGCGGTTCTACACTGCGCTCCTGCGCGACAACTTGACGGCGCCTGCGGCTCTTCGCCGGGTTCAAGACCAGATGTCGCAGGATCCAGCCTGGCGCTCGCCGCGCTTTTGGGCAGGATTCGTGCTCGAAGGCGATCTTCAATAGCGGCGTTCGCTGCCTTCCATCAGTACTAGTGCGGCCCCAGGTAGTACTGAATTGTCGTGATGTTCCTTGAAGCCACGACATTGCTCAATGAAGCAGAAAACTGTTAGCGCGTCGGCGTTAACGTTTGCCGGAGGCAATAGTGCGCGAGGATTGTTTCAAAGACTTCATCATCAAGCTGCTCGTTATTTTTATGGCGCTTCAGGCGCCGATCGTTCTGCCCGGCCAACAGCTAGCCATCCCTCAAGTCACAGCCGCTTCGGATGTGACGGTACCAGCGCAAACGGAGCTTCCAGCGTCGCTCGCGGCCTCGGCGCCTCTGACGGTCATCAAGAGCACGCTCTCTCCTCGTACGGCTGGCCACGCGCTTGTCAAAGCTCCTGTCTTCAAGCCGAAGTACTTACCCACGGGTCCCGACGATCCAGCCGACCCCTACATTGCCGCAGAGGCGGCCGCGCTCAACAACGACCCCAACCAGATTTTTACATTCGTGCGCGACCAGGTTGCGTTTGAGTCTTATTACGGATCGGTCCGGGGAGCGCGCGGTGCGCTATGGGCCATGGCCGGCAATTCGTTGGATCGGGCCAGCCTTCTGGTCGCGCTGCTGGGCGCGGCGGGGTTTACCGCCAATTACGAACATGCCAACGTCAATGGCACCCAGGCCCAAGCGAACCTGATCCTAAGCATGTTCCCGTCGACGGGCCGTTACGTCGGATGCATCCCGCCAACCGCGCCGACAGACAATCCGGTCTACGAGTATCCGGCGCAGCAAGGCGCGACGGATTACTATTGGGTGCAATACGGAGCAGGCAACACTGCACTCGACGCGAACGTGCCGGCCGCCCAGCCCGGCCAAACCTTCCAAACGCCGGATTCCAGCTTCGCAACTGTTCCTCAGAACCTGCGTCAGCAGGTGACCATCAAAATCAACGCCGAGACTTACAACCAGGCTAACGGACTCTTCGGCTTCGGACCGGGCACCACGACGGTGCTGTCGCAAACGTTTGATGCCTCCGCTCTGGTGGGCAATGTCGTCACAGCCGGTAATTTTGTGACGTCGGCCGGAGGCGGCGCGCTCGATCTTACGGCAACCACATTCACTTATACGCCGTACATCCTGATCGGATCGGGCGGGCCCGACGTCAGCCAGGACAACTTGATCACCGGGACGAGCTACCAGGAGTTCTACACGAACTTTCCGCTCGCGAGCGAAATCCTCACGGGACTGTTCCTGGAAATCGACGCCGACGACTACACCTACACGCAGCGCGCCTACACGCACACGCTGTTCGACCGTCTTGGCCCGGCGGCGCGGCAGGGCAACGCGTCGGTGAACCTGAGTCTCCCGTCCACTCCAGCGCCGGCGCTCAGCGATTTCGATCTCACCACGGTGAACATCAACACCTCGCGGCAGCCCACCAGCAGCGTTCAATTGCAGCAGGCGCGGCTGCAGAACGCCTACAACAACTACGAAGCCATCAAGCCGGAACTGGCCTCCATACCGACCTCGGGTACGCTCACGGACAGCCAACAGGAGCTGGTGACGCAGGGGACCGCGCTGGCAAGGTACTTGACAATCGCAGAGAACGAGTTGATCACGATGGGTTACGGCGCGTCGGCGGACGTCCTGGCCGCGCAGTTGGAAACCGGTTACGACTCGCGCGTTTACCCGAACTCGCCGCGCCTGACGGTGGCGCAAAGCGTCTTCAACAACGGCAACTCCATGGAGATGTTGGACGTTCTCAAAAACGACATGCTGGTGATCGACGGCCTCGGGCAGAACCGGAGCGCGCCGCTTTACGAGGAAATCGAGCGAGGCATTCTCGAATCCCTGATGGAGAGCACCGTCCTGAACCAGGTCACCGGGCAGGTTTCCACGGGAATTGGCGAAGTGTTCGGCGCTCTTGGAGATCCCAGCCTGCTGACGGTAGTTGGTCCGACGACCGGGACGGTTCCCTCCAATCCGGATGCTCTCTCGGGCACGACGCTTTCGGCCGATGCCCAAACTTTGATTTTGAACGACGTCTCCAACGGGCAAGTGGTGATCACGCCGACCCGGATGGTCACCGTAAATGGCATGACGACGGTGGGGTGGTGGGAGACCGATCGCACCAGCGGGCACACGGTCAGTCATTTCGTGAATGGCGGCCATCAGGCGATCGTCCAGTATGCCGCCACTCAAGTGGTGGACCTCGTCGGCATCAACCCGAGCGCGACCAAATTCATTGGTGAAATGGAAGGATTCGCCCTGGTTGGGATCGACTACGCGGCGTCGATTTTGGAGCTGGTCGCCAGCCCGGTGAAGACCGCAAAATCGCTGTCGATCGGGACAGGAGACGACGCGGAAAACGAGTTCCTGAAGATCTTTCAAACATCGCTGGAAATAACCAACCTCATCACCGGAGTGGAGATCCCGGAAGGGCTGGGTTTGCTGGGTGACTTTATCGGTGGGATGAAGGATGGCATCGAGGCGGGCATAAAGTTCGTGAAGGCAAATCTCCCACTCGATCCCGAGGTTCTCCCGTTCATCTCGACGCCGCTGGGTACTCCTCCGGCGCCGACGCCGGGCACAACACCGGGCGTGCAAGTAGGGGCCATTGCACCGGACTCGCTGTATACGATGGGGATCGGCGGCAATGAATTGCCGCTGGTCTTCGACCTGCCCATCACCAACACCGGTCCAAGCACGGACACTTTCAACATTCAGATCCAGGACTCATCTCAGTACTTCCGGGTTTATCCCACGGTCAGTTCGCTGACGCTCGCAGGTGGGCAGTCGGGGATGGTGAACGTCTGTGTCGTGCCGTACGACACCACCAACTCGAATCTTCCGCCGGTGGGCCAGGCCCAGAACTACACAGCAACGGTGACCAGCGCGACGAATTCCAGCATCACCGCCTCCTCTCAGCCGAGCTTCAGCGCGCCGCCGGTTGCCTCCATCCAGGTATCGACGGATCCCCAGACTGTGACCGTGGCGCCAGGCGGAGCAGTCGCCGCGAATCTGAATATCGCGTCCATCGGGAACATCGCGCCAGGACCGGTTACCCTAACCGTCACGCCTCCTACCGGGATCACTGTGGGCGGGCTGACGTCGCCGGCGAGCGTGCCGCTTAGCGGGGTTGCCACCGAGCCGCTGTCGTTCGGCGCCGCGGGGGGTCTGGCCAACGGAACCTACAACGTATCGTTTACGGCATCCTACACGCCTTCAGGAGGGATCGCGCAACAGATTCCGTTTACCGTGCCGGTGATTGTGTCGGCCGTCGGTACCTGCGCGGCGAATGCAGCAACGGTGGCGACACAGGTGGGAAAGACCAGCCTGGCTGCCGATTTGACCCAGCTCGTCAACGACATGAACGCAGCCGCGAGCGCGCCCTCCAGCACCGCCTTGACGAACCGCGTGGTTGGGGATATGAATGTCATCCTCAGCCGCGAGTTGACTGCCTCGTACTTCAGTACGCTCGTGCCGAGTCTGACATCGGCCACCAATGCGGTAGCAGCGGCGACGCCGGGCACTCTGCTGACAGCGCTGAGCAACCTGAATACTCTGCTGTGCACTCTGGGAACGCTGCTGAATCAGGCGAGTCTCACCACTACCAGCATCTCTCTGCGCGAGAGCGGCGCGCTATCCCAGACCGGCGGCTCCACGGGCCCCAGCCAGTCGGCGCAATGGAACATCTTCCTCATCAATAATTCGCGCAGCTTGCAGGTCTACGATTTGAGCGTTACCGGGGTGCCCAGCGGAGTTACTGTGCAGTTCAGCCAGCCCAGCGTCGCACTCGGGCCTTACGGCAGTCCGACGTATAATTCCACCTCAACCGTTCTCACGCTGACGCCCGGGCCGACGTTCAATACGCCGTTCTCATTCAACGTGGTCGCAACGCCGGAAGGCGCGCCGGAATTCGCAGTGTCCGCGCCCGGCACATTGCTGGTGCGTCCCGAAAGCATTTACATCGACCAGGTGACTGCCACTCCGCAAGCCGCGAATCCCGGCACGCCGGTCACGATTACGGCGCGCCTCTTTGGCGTCGTCAACGAACAAATTCAAACCTACGGCCAGTTGAGCATTACGGATCCCAACGGGCACTATCTGTGCTGCGGCTATCAGTCGAACGCGATCACGCTCAGCCCCTCGTCGAACATCCAGACCGTCACGTTCGGCCCGATCGACACCACCAGTTTCATCAACGGCGTCTACTCGCTGTCGATTCAGAGCCAGAATGGCAATATTACGCAGAGCAACACGGCCACCGGGTCGCTCGTGATCGGCGCGCCTCTCTCCGGCGTATTGACGGCCAATCCTCCAATCGTGCCTCCTGGAGCGAGCACCGTCCAGGCGAAGCTGACCATCAACCGGGACAACGTTCCAAATCCGGTCTCGACGTTGATCGGGACCGTGTCATTAAACGGCGCCCCCCGAAGCATGGTGCTCTACACGAACACGCAAGTGACCGAGAACGGCGGCCCGCAGCAACTGGCTTACGTCTGCGCGGACTCACAGGTCAACATCGTGGACGTGACGAATCCGGCCAGTCCAAGCGTGCTCAGCACCTTCGCCAACAGCCTGCTGACGGCCGGCGGCAGCGTCCCTGGTTTCAACGGGGTCCAGTGCGGAATCTACAACTCCGATCTGATCGTGGATTACAGCCGCGACGAAGGAAACACGTCGGCGGATCCCACAAAGGTTCCAACGTTTTTCGCGGTCTTTAGCCTGGCCAATCCGCTCGCGCCTACGCAGGTGGGAAGCGTGACCAATATCGACCGGCCGGACAGCGCGTATGGGTTCTACTTGCTGGGATCTTCCGCGCTGCTGTTCCAGAACGACGTCTTTTACAATCCCTTTTCGAACTTCATCTTCCAACAGAATGGCGACGTCTGGTCTCTCGATCTGACGAACGCTCCCACGACCGGCAGCGTCGCGTTCCTGAGCGATGTTTATCCGTGCGGCGGCATCAATCCGATGACGAATGCCTGCAATGACGGAGTCACGCTGGATGGGAACTTCATCCCCAACGGCCAGTTTAATGGCGGCCCCTATGCGGTTCATGCCGGCACGGAGGTGAACAGCACCACGGCGTACTTCGCCTCCAGCAGTTCCTACGGCGGCAACATCGAAGAGCCCGGCAATCCCGCTTTTGACGGGCAGTTGGTAGTTGTAGACGACTCGAACCCCACCGCCCTGAACATTCTTACCAAGGTTGATGTCCCGCAATCGGCTTATTTGACGGACGTCGCGGTGCAAGGCAACATCGCGCTGGCCGTGGGAGACTCCACCGGCTACTACGACATCAATTCTGGACTGGTTGGCACACTGGTGCTCGCCTCGTTCGACATCACCAATCCGAAGAGTCCGGTTCTGCTCAACACGGTGATCACTGCGCTCACCGACAAACCCGGCGCCACGGTAGTGCCGCTGGGAAACAACACGTTTGCGGTGGGCGGGACTTCCAACAACGGAAAGGGCTCGTTGGTTTTGGTGGATGCGTCGAACCCGAGCGCTCTGCGCTATGTACCGTACGATGCGCTTTTCGTCGCCACTCCGGCTATCGCGAATCCGCCATACTTTTACGCTCTGAGCGGTACCCCGTCGGCTAGCACGAATCAGTTATCGATTTTCCAACTCAGTAACATCAACGGGCCGCAGCTCAACGTGTCGCTGCAGATTCCCACGACGGGTAACGCCGCCCTGGACGCGACTTCGTTCAATCAAACGCCTTCCAGTTCCACGCCGGGGACAGGCTACACGACCTACGTGTGGAACCAGCCCAGCCTGGACACGATCACCTTCAACATGAACCTGACAGGCGTCAACGGCGGCGACGTCACCCCGCTCGTCAACAGCGGCGAACTCGACTACACGGCTCCTACAATCGGCTCCGGGAAGATCCAACTCGGTGGGTTGAGCGTGCTGACGCAGCACATTCTGAGCATCACGCCCGCGACCCAATCGATCAACGCTCCGGGAGACACCGCCAGTTACACCGCGTCCATCATGAATCCCACCATGACGGATCAGACCTTCATTGTCTCGCTCCTGGTGCCTCCCGGATGGGGAACCATGGTTCCGGCGAGTATCGTCGTCCCTGCGGGCACTACGCAGAACTTCAATGTCGCCGTGACGCCGCCGATCAATGTGCAGACCGGCAGCAGTTTCAATGTCGCGGCGAACAGCACAACCGGAATTTCGGATTCCGCGCCCGCGCAGTTGAATATCGGCAACATCGGAAACAATGTCGCGACAATCCTGGGCGGCAACAGCGGCTTAAATTCCGTCACATTCATCGCCTCGCTTGCACCGAGCCAGGTCACGGCCGGGCAGGGCGAGAACTCGCAGCCCTTCGTCATTTCCATCACCAATACCGGCAACTACGCCGACACGATCCAATTGGGTTATCCGACCAATTTGCCGAACGGCTGGTTTGTCGGCAGTTATTCGCCGGCGTATTACACCTTTGTTCAGCCGAACACCACCTCGAAGGTCACCGAGACGATCGGCGTGCCGCGCGGAGCCGCGCCAGGACCGTACCAGATCACGATTCCGGTTGTCTATGGATCCTTTGTTCAGGACGTCAGCGTGACCGTGAACGTGTCCAACGCGGGGGTCGGCGGATACATCAGCCCGAATCCCGGTCCTCCGACGAGCGCGTTCGTTCTGAATCTCGAGAATCTGGGGCTTGCTCAGGACACGTTTAATCTGTCCGTGGTCGGCCCCTTGGCTCAGGCAGCTTCGATCCAGCCGTCGATCACTTTGGGCTCCTTGATTACGCAGAACAACATTCCGATCACCTTTAACGCGCTCAGCTATGTGATTTCGTCCAACACGCCGCTCGAAATCCAGGCGGTGTCGAAGAGCGATCCGAATGTTCAGGCCGTGATATCGGCAACGGTCACGGTGCCGCCGGCCAAAGGCGTGTCAGCGGCAATCCTGCCGTCGTCCACCAATGTCAACTTCGCGCCGTCCGCAGCCAACCTGCTTTTGAACGCGACCAACACCGGCAACGTGGCAGACTCCTATTCAGCACAGATCACGGGGACAACTGGACCGCTAACCGCTACTCTAGTCGGTCCCAACGGCCAGTCCGGGCAGTCTATTTCGCAGTTTGCGGTCACCGGTCTTGGCACCGCGCAATTCCCGCTGAACGCCAACATCACGGGGCCAGGAAAGGGCACAGTCACTGTCAGCGTCACCTCCTTGACGGCGCCGGCGGTGACTTCCAGCGCCACGGTTACCATCAATGGTCCAGCGGCTCAGACGCCGCCCACGGCCAACGGAGGCGCCGGCGGCAACATTCCGCTGCACCGGATCGCCATTCTCAACGGATCGGCCAGCGTGGACACCAATAATCCAGCGCTGCCGCTCAGCTATGCGTGGACCCTGGTTTCAACTCCCACGGGCAGCGCCGTCACCACCGCTTCCATCCGCTTCCCCACTTCGCCCGAAGCGGTCTTTGTGCCGGACATCGCTGGCAGCTATACCTTCGAACTCACCGTTACCACGACCGCCGGATCGAACAGCACGCAGGTGGTTTATAACGCGCAGATCTTCCCGCCGGTTGCCGTGGCCGGCAAGCCGCAGAATGCGGAGACCGGGAAGTTCGTCGTCCTGAACGGCAAGTATTCCTACGATCCGAACAGCTTGCCCATCACGTTCGCGTGGACCTTTAACTCCCTGCCGAACGGTAGCCACCTCACGGCAGCCGATCTTCTGAATTCCAACACGCCCAAGGCGTTCTTCACGCCGGACGTGGATGGCGTCTATACGCTGCAGCTCATCGTGAATAACGGCACGCTCTCCAGCGCAGCCGATACGGTTCAGATTACGTCCGCAACCGGGAGCCTTCCGCCCAACGCGCGTGCCGGCGCCGACCAGAACGCCCAGGTTTCTCACACGGTGACGTTGAACGGTACCGGTACTTACGATCCAAATTCACCTCCGCTCGCGCTGACCTATACTTGGACGTTCTCAACGCTTCCGGGAGGCAGCAGCCTGACGAACTCTCAGATTTCCAATGCCGGCAGTGCGACCGCTCAATTTGTTCCTGACGTGGCGGGAGACTACCTGCTCAACCTGCACGTCACCAACAGCACGGGCGGAAGCGACAGCACGACCACGGTGCACGTGTTCACGGGGTACACGCTGAGCTATCTCAGCGACGTTCCTCCGAACGGCAATGCGGGTCCTGATCAGTACGTCGTGCCTGGCAACCAGGCGAATCTGGATGGATCCGGGTCCGCCGATCCGGATGGCGGTCCCTTACCGCTGACCGAAAGCTGGTGGCTGAACGCATTGCCCTCGGCAAGTACGTCCGCTCTGAATAACGCCAATACGGCCACGCCAAACTTCACGCCGGACCTCTCGGGCTATTACATCGCGCGTGTGGAGGCGTCCGACGGCTTTGCCTCCGGCTTCTCGAATACGCTGGTCATTGCGGCGCAAAAATGCGACGCCGACGCCAACGGGGTGATCAACCAGATTGACCTCAATTTGATCACCGCGGCCTTGGGCCAAACCGCGCTCGTAAACGATCCGCGCGACCCGCTTGGCGCCGGAACGATCAATTCCGCCGATGTGGCCTATTGCTCGGGGATCGTCAACCCCGTGCTGCCCAACGCCGCGTCCATGCCGCCTTCGCTGATGTTTAACGGCGCGGTGGGGACGACACCCGGCGCGCAGAACGTGACGGTCACGTCCAACGGCGCCGCTTTCGACTTCACCATCAGCACCGATCAGAGCTGGCTGATGGCGACTCCGTCGTCCGGAAACACGGCCAGCAACAGCATCAGTGTGTCGGTGATTACGACCGGGCTCACATCCCAAACTTATCAAGGCAACGTGATCGTCACCTCGGCGGGAGCGGGCAACAGTCCGTTCAAGATTCCGGTGACTTTGACCCTGGAGAGCACCTCGATCACGGCTACGGCGGGCACACCACAGGTGGCGGATGTAAACAATCCGTTTGCGATTGCCTTGCAGGCGTTGGTCAAGGATACGGATGGAAGTCCCGTCCAGGGCGCTACGGTTACCTTCAGCGCCCCAACTACGGGTGCGACGGGCGCGTTCCCTGGAAACCAGACGTCGGTCCAAGTGCTGACGAATGGATCCGGCATCGCCACCGCGCCGAGCTTCACCGCCAACGGCACGGCCGGCAATTACAATCTTCAGGCAACAGTGAACGGGGCGTCCACCCCGGCGACCTTTGCGGTGACGAACGCGGTCCCTGGTCCTTCATCGCTTGGCGGACTGATGAGTAGCAAGACAGGACCGCAAAATGCGCGTGTATGGACGTTCGCCGTCGGAAACAACGGCCCTGGCTCCGCGATTGGAGCCGAGATTACGAGCGTCACGCTCTTGCAAACGCTGGGGGCGGCTTGCACGCCGGTCATACTGACACCGATGCCGGTGCCGGCGGGCAACATCGCACCCAAGGGTCTCGGGGGCGCGAGCGTCACGATTAACTTTACCGGTTGCGCCGCCAACGCGGCGTTCCGGGTAACGGCGAAGGAGTCCGCGAACAACGGCGCGGCAACCGGGACCATAGTGCTGGGAAATCAATTTCAGTAGTGAGGCTGGAGGAGTCATGAGAAGAATTCTTTATACTGCGGCATTCGGATTGTTAGCCATGTCTTTGGCCGCGAATGCCGATGTCACGCTTTCGCTGGATCCAGTGGACGGAACTGTGCCGGGCTCTCCGGGCGATACCGTGGGATGGGGCTACGCCCTGGACAACAATACGAGTGATTATCTGCTGGTTTCGTACTCTTCCTTTTGCGAGGCGGGGCAGGATCCGCTGTTCACAACCTGTTCACCCAATCTCGGCGCCAGCACCTACACCGATTACCTTTCTAGTAACTTCATCTTGCTCGCTCCAGGTGACAACGCCACGGGGGCCTTTGATCCCACCACGATAAGTGGCGTGGGCGAGTACAGCATCGATCCAACAGCGGCGCCCGGATCGAGCGATTCCGGGAACATTACCGTGATCTACGATCTATTCGAAAGCGACCCGACCCAACTCGACCCCACGACCGGTTTGCCGGCGGTCCAAGATTGTTCCAACATCAACGTGGACGGCGTGAACGTCTGCGACTTTGAAATAAGCGCCGCTGCGACCGTGAATGTTCCCGGTCCCGCTTCCGCGGCCCCCGAGCCGCGCCTGTTGCTGATCATAGGCGCCTGCCTGGCGGCCTTGATCATTCGCCGCGCCTTCCCCGGCAAGGCAGCCGCGAAATAGCGCTAGCGCTTTCGCCGAAACGCTGGCAGGCGCAAATCTTAGTTCCAGTAGGTCCGATCCAGGCTTCGATACTGAATGGCTTCAGCCAGATGCTTCGCTGAGATATCTGGAACGCCGCTCAGATCGGCGATCGTCCGGGCGACTTTCAGGATGCGGTCGTGCGCGCGGGCGCTCATGCCCATGCGCCGGACCGCCATTTCGAGCGTCCGCTCAGCGGCGTCATCCAAAGCGCAGAGCCTGCGCAACTGGCTCGGAGGAATGCGCGCGTTGTAGAATCCCCGCTGTCGTTGAATGGCCCGGGCTGCCAGCACGCGCTCGCGCATTTCGGCCGACCCGGATTCGGCGCCTTTGGCTCGCATTGCGTTAAACGCCACCGCCGGCACTTCGACGTGCAAGTCGATCCGGTCGAGAAGCGGCCCGCTGATCTTCGCCAGATATCGTTGAATGATCGCGCCGGTGCAGCGGCATTCGCGGGCGGTGTCCCCAAAATGCCCGCACGGGCACGGATTCATCGCGGCGACCAAGGTAAAGTCTGACGGAAAGGATAACGTCATGTTGGCCCGCGCCAATGTCACCGAGGCCTCCTCCAGCGGCTGGCGGAGCATTTCAAGCACGTTGCGGGGAAACTCCGGCAGTTCGTCGAGAAACAGGACTCCGTTGTGGGCCAGGCTGACCTCTCCAGGCCGCGGCGTTCCGGAACCCCCGCCGATCAAACCAGCGTCAGAAACCGTGTGATGCGGTGCGCGGAACGGCCGCTCGGAGAGCAATCCAACGCCGTGGGGCAATAGTCCCGCAACGCTGTGGACTTGTGTCGTCTGAATGGCCTCCTGGAATGTAAGCGGCGGGAGGATGCCCGCGAATCGCTTGGCAAGCATCGTCTTGCCCGACCCGGGAGGACCAATCATCAGAACGTTGTGGCCGCCGGCCGCCGCGACCTCCAGCGCGCGCTTCGCCGTCGTTTGACCGCGGACCTCGGAAAAGTCCGGAACATTACGATCCAGCGGGATGCCATCCGTCGAGACGGCGGAGGCCGGCTGGAATCGATCCGGCTGGTTCAGATATTGCACCACCTCTGCCAAGTGCCGCATTCCGAACACCCGGACGCCTTCGGTGACGGAGGCCTCCGCGGCGTTGTCGGCGGGAACCAGCAGGTTAGGAATCCCGCGGTGGCGGGCGCAAACCGCGATGGACAGCGCACCACGAACCGGCCTCAGCGTTCCATCCAAAGACAGCTCGCCAACCAGCAGGTGTTCCTCCATTCGACCAACCGTCCCCATTGCCCCCAGGATGCCGAGCGCCATGGGAAGGTCGAAGCCGGCGCCTTCCTTGCGGATGTTGGCGGGAGCCAGGTTGATGGTGACCGATTTGTTCGGATAGCCGAAGCCGGAGTTGAGCAACGCGGATTTGATACGCTCCCGGCTCTCGCGCACCGCAGTGTCGGGCATGCCGACCGTGACGAAATCACGGGCGCTTCCGCCCGAATACATGTCGACCTCGACATCGATGAGGTGGGCGTCGATGCCAAAGACGGCGGCGGTGCGGGTTCGGAACAGCGCCATGCTCGATGAGGTAGTGCAGCAATTCGGAGAAGCTTCTCGCGAAAACGGCCTCTTGCGGTTCAGTCACGAGGAGATATATCAGTCAGCGAGATATTCAATATCAACGTACCTAGCTCGTCCTTCTGACGACTCCCGCATATAATTGGCAGGACGGCGTCTACGCTTCTTATTGGGATCGGGGTTTCACGTTTCTATCGCGCGTACGCGCCAATATCGAAAGGGGTAGGTTTCTGTGAATAAGCAACTCTGTCTGTTGTTTTGGTCTGTCGTCTTGCTTGCGAGCTTGATGCTTCCCTCGCGCGTGCAAGCCCAGACCGCCAGCGTTTCCGGGACGGTGACCGATAGTTCGGGCGCGGCTGTCCCCGGCGCATCCATCGAACTACGGAATACGGCCACTGGTGCCACCAGGACGGTGGTGACTGACAATCAGGGCCGGTACAGCGTACCCGAACTAAACATAGGCACTTATGAACTTCGCGGGTCCAAGACTGGATTCGAGACCACTGTGCGCTCCGGAATCACGTTGACCGTCGGATCCGCGCCCGTGGTGGACATTCAACTCCCGGTCGGTCAGGCGACGCAAACGGTGACCGTATCGGCGGAGGCCTCGCAGGTGGAGACCACCAACGCCGCCGTCTCCTCACTAGTCAACCAGACTCAAATGCGCGAGTTGCCCTTGAACGGCCGGAACTTTGAGCAATTGATTCTGCTCGCTCCGGGCGTTTCGACGTACCCAGCCGGAGGGAGTTCGGCGCTCACCTCGGTGGCCAACGCATATTCCATCGCCGGTACGCGACCGGAAGGATACGCCAACACGTTGGACGGTGAAGACGTCCTGAATTATTGGCAGCGAAATGCCGGTGGCGACGTGACCGGTTCGTCCCTGGGCATCGACAGCATCGCCGAGTTCCAAACGCTGACCGGCACCTTTGGCGCCCAGTACGGTGGGAACGGCGGCGCGATTATCGCCGTGACCAAATCGGGTACGAACGACTTCCACGGATCGCTCTACGAGTTCTTCCGCAACAGCGCCCTTGACTCTCGCGGCTTCTTTGATGCCGGCTCTCCGCCTCCGTTCCGCAGAAACCAGTACGGCGCCAGCCTCGGTGGCCCCATCGTGAAGAACAAAGTGTTCTTTTTCATGAACTACGAAGGCATCAAGCAGGTGCTGGATACCACCTACGTGAATTATGTTCCTTCTGAGGCCCTGCGCCAGGGGATCTATAACGGCGCCCAGACCACGAATTTGAATTCAGCCGCGATGGCTATGTTGGGTGTCTATCCGCATGCGAATGGTGGTTTGTTAAACCAAAACGTCGGTATCTACAACTTTGTTGGCCCGCAGGACATCGGCGAGGATTTCGGCGTAGCGCGCGTCGACTGGAACATCTCTGACAAAGACAGCTTATTCGGCAGGTATCAAGCCGATTTCGGAGACCGGACCACCTTTGGCGGAATGGGGCTCTGGCCAACCTTCGACGTCACCCACAACCAGTTCCTGACGGTCGGAGAGCACCACATCTTCTCTCCGACGCTGATCAACGAGTTCGACATCTCATACTCCCGGCCAGTGACTTCCGAAGTTCAGCCGACCGAGCACGCCCCGCTTCAAATCTTCAGCCCGGCGCGCGAGGACGTTTACGTCGCCATGCCACTCGGCCTTTCCCCGCTCGGCGCTTCGTTCATCAATCCATTTCAATACGTCCAGAACAAATTCACGGAGCGCGACGACTTGAAGTGGATCAAAGGCTCCCACACCATCAGCATGGGAATAACCTTCCGGCGCGAGCAGCTCAATCCGTATGCCTACACCTATTGGAACGGATTTTACATCTTCACCAGCATGCCGAACTTCTATGCCGGCAATCCCTTGGAATTCACGGGTGCGCCCAACGGCCACACGAATACCAACCGTGCCGAGCGCGATATCCGGTTCACTCCTTATATTCAGGATGACTGGAAAATCAGCAACCGGCTGACGCTGAATATCGGATTGCGCTATGACTGGGAGTCCAACCCCATCGAGACTCACAATAACTTTTACAACGCCGTCGGTCCGCCCTTCGGAACCAACTTCCAGAACGTGCCGAATGCATACGTGAGCAATCCGTCGAACAAGAACTTCGACCCCAGAGTCGGTCTCGCGTGGGATGTGTTTGGAGATCACAAGACGGCCGTCCGCGCCGGATTCGGCATCTTCCATGACACTTTTCAGACCTACACGTTCTCCTCGGCGTACTTGACCAATCCCCCCTATCTGACAGAGAACCAGTTCTTCTTCACGGGCGACCCGAACTTCCCGACGCCTTTCGTTGGCGGCGGAACTCCCCTGCTGAGCAACACCAACGGAACCTATTATGGTACCCACACCACTCCGTACAGCCTCGAATACACCTTGAGCATCCAGCGTCAACTTCCGGGAAATTCGCTTTTGACAGTGGGTTACCAAGGGACACGCGGTGTTCACCTGCTCGCTTTCCATGATTTCAACGCGCCGATCCCGACGGTGATCAATGGGGTCGATCATTTCGCGACTGAAGTGATCAACCCGACCACTGGCGCCGTCTCCTATACTCAGAATCCGCGGCCCTCGCCGGCCTTCGGTGCGCTGGACATGACGGACACCACCAGCTACTCGAAGTACAACGCTCTGCAGGTTGGCCTGCAACATAGGCAATCTGCCAATCTGGTGTACCAGTTCTCCTACACCTGGTCGCATTGCATCGATAGCGCGTACTCCTATGGCGGCTTGGGATTCAACAACGTCACGTCGGCCATCACAAATCCTTACAACTACAACGCAGAGAAGGGGCCTTGCAGCTTCGACCTGCGCCATAACATCTCCGCGAACGCCGTGTATGTGCTTCCCTTCAAGGGCAACCGGCTGAAGGAAGGTTGGCAGATAACTGGGATTGAAGCTTGGCACACGGGAGTTCCGTTCTCACTGGGAGAAGGTGACCAGGCCGATTTGGGCAATAACTTCGACAATCCCCGCCCGGACGTCGTCGCAGGCTGCAACGTCTACGCCAATCAAAGCCCGAACCAGTGGTACAACCCCAAATGCTTCAGTTCCTCGGCCTATGGGACGGTCGGCAATATGGGCAGAAACGCGCTCATCGGGCCGGGCTACGTGGAAACTGACCTGGGTGTGATGAAGGAGACCAGGATCACGGAGCGGATCAGCCTTCAGATCCGCGCCGAGCTATTCAACCTGTTCAATCACCCTAACTTTAGTTTCCCGAATACCGGGGTTTTCACGGCAGGATCGGCAACATCCTGCTCAGCCGCGCAACAGGCGGCTGGTGCGTGCGTCGCCTATCAGGGCGTGGGCGTCGGGACCGCGGGCGCGATCACTTCTCTGGTAGGCAGCGGCGGACTCAGCAACGTCGCAAGGCAGACCCAGTTCAGCATGAAGCTGATCTTCTAACTGCGAGTGGTTTCAAAGCCTTCCGCTGCGGCCGACGTCTTTCCGGCCCGGCGGAAGGCTTTTTGTTTCAGTTGAGAGCGTCGCGGGCCAGGCCAGTTGGTAGTGTCTGAAAAATACCTCAGAACCCTACCGCCGACGCTTTCAGCAAGAAATGGGAGAACCGCTGGGCTGCGCTATCGCTGTACTTCGCGTTCTACAACTTCTGCCGCATTCATTCCAGCATCCGCGTGACACCAGCAATGCAAGCGGGAATCACCGATCACGTGTGGGAGTTAGCTGAACTGCTCGCTTGAATTTTGGTAACATGCTCGTCTATGCGGGCTAGTCTCGAAGTCATCAAGACGGCGACGCGGGTGCTCTCTGCGTTGACTGAAAACCAATCCCCAAATCCAGATGACGTTCAGGCATTGCGCGAATATGACAACTCCACCAACGGACGAGATTTGGATGAACTGGCCTGTGACGTAATCCAAAAGGCGCTAAGGCATCGCGCCCAGGTGCGCGGCCGTAAAGCGGCATCACAATAAATCGTCAACGCACATTTCAGACACTACCGGGCCAGTTGGTAGTGGGGTCTTAGACCCCACTACCGGCCAGTTTGACAGTGCATTCCGCGCCCCCTATACTAAAAAGTGACGAGTCTTCAACGTTTCGGGTCGCTTGCCCGGGCCAAGGAAGTCAAATGCCAAAACGTACATTTCAGCCAAACAACCGCAAACGGGCAAAAACACACGGGTTCCTGGTACGCATGTCAACCAAGGATGGCCGCGCTGTGCTGGCGCGACGGCGCGCCAAGGGCCGGCACAAGCTCACCGTCAGCGACGAGAGAGCCGTCCGGTACGCCGACTAAGCTCGGTCTCCCGAGCAGCGCTCGGATCTTGAGGGCTGCTGATTTCCGCAAGGTCTATAACGAAGGGACTCGATTCGCGGGCCGGTATTTTGCGGCATTCTGCCTCCAGGTCCCGCGCGGCGACGGGCAGAGCGCGAGATTGGGATTCACGGTTCCACGGGCGTTCGGAAAAGCGGTGGCCCGAAACCGCGTGAAAAGAAGGTTACGGGAGGCGCTGCGGGTTCGGTGGAGCGAAGTGGAGCCGCGATGGGATATCGTGATCAACCCCAGGCGAACAGCCTTGACGGCGCCGACAGAGGAGTTACGACTGGAAGTGGATCGGCTGGTAACGCAATGCGGAAAGCGGTAATCGCCACCTTGCGTGTTTATAAACGGTTCGTCTCGCCTTGGCTGCCTTCGGCCTGCCGTTTTCATCCCACTTGCTCGGAATACATGCTGGAGGCCGTTGAAAAGCACGGTGCGATGCGCGGCGTCGGCATGGGCGTCCTGCGCCTGCTCCGCTGCCACCCGCTGCACGCCGGCGGCTTCGATCCGGTTCGCTAAATCCGTTTTATCTCATGGCCGACAATCCCATCCAACCCGGCAAATCAGGGAAAAGAGAACTCACCATGGAGCAACGGCTCCTGCTGGCGTTCTTGCTCATGGGGTTGGTGCTGTTTCTCACACCGTATATCTATAAAACGCCGCCTCCGTCCAAGACTGCCAAACCAGCGGCGCCTGCTGCGTCCAGCGAGACTGTAGCCAGCCAGCCGGCTCCGGCCGTGGCACCGGCGGCGACAGAAAACGTGCCGGGCCGGATCGCCGCGGCCTCCGAACAGAGTTTCGACGTGGACACCGACATCTATCACGTGCGCTTCTCTAACCACGGCGCGCTGGTTCAAAGTTGGATTCTGAAGAAATACCGCGACCGTGCCGGGAAGCCTTTAGAGCTGGTCAATCCCGCCAGCTTCTCCAAAATCGCCGGGCCATTCTCGCTTTCTCTCGCGGACACGCAGGTTGCCAACTCGCTTAACTTCGGCCTGTATGTGCCCAAGCCCAGCGCCGACGGTCTGGGCATCCAATACGAGTTCTCCGACGGCAAGAATTACGCCAAAAAGACCTTCGAGTTCTCCAAAAGCGGCTACCTGACCCATGTGACCACCGAAGTCACGCAGAACGGCGTGCCTCTGGCTAACTCCATTCAATGGCGGGGCGGATTTGGCGACGCCACGGTGTTGAACCGCGTGGGCGAAGAGCACGCGGTCTATTACGATCCGCACGAAAGCAGCTTCCTCAGCCAGGGCAAGCTGGTCACCAAGGACGCCAAGTCGGTAAAAGATGGCCCGGTAATCACATCCGGCGATTATTCCTTTGCCGGCCTGGACGATCGCTTCTTTGCCTTTGTCGTTCTGCCCAAGGACAACACCTCCATCAAGGTGGAGACCATCAAGGATGACGTGCCGCCGGCTGCCGCGGCCAAGGATGAGACACGTGTCGGCGTCGAAATCGGCGGCGACTCGGTGAATCGGTTGGTCGCGTTCGTCGGACCGAAAGACATCGATCTGCTGCGCAAAGTTGATCCCAAATTGCAGCAGCTCATCGACTGGGGCTGGTACGGGGTCATCGCCAAGCCTTTGTTCCTGGTGATGCACTGGGTGAACGACACCGTCGTGCACAACTACGGATGGTCGATCGTCTTGATCACCGTCGTCATCAACCTGCTGATACTGCCGATGCGGCTTTCCAGCATGAAGTCGCAGAAGAAAATGCAGGCGCTCAAGCCGCAGTTGGATACGATCAACGCCAAGTACAAGGGCCTCAGCCTGCGCGACCCCAAGAAGCAAAAGCAGAACGAAGAGGTCATGGAGCTGTACAAGAAGGAGGGCGTAAACCCGATGGGTGGTTGTCTGCCCATGCTGGTGCAACTTCCACTGATCTACGCCTTCTACAAAGTGCTGGCGGTGACGATCGAGCTGCGTGGTGCCCACTGGCTGTGGGTCACCGATCTGTCGCAGCCGGAGGCGCTGCCGATCCATATCCTGCCGATCATCATGATCGTCACGCAATTCATGTCGCAGAAGATGACGCCCAGCCCCGGCATGGATCCCTCGCAAGCCAAGATCATGCAGTTGATGCCACTGATGTTTGGCTTCTTCTTCTATAACTTGTCGAGCGGCCTGGTGTTATACTGGTTGACCAGCAATTTAGTGGGTATTGTCCAGCAATGGTTCGTAAATCGCATGATGCCGGCTCCGCCTCCGCCTCCCAAGCCAGTGCCCAAAAAGAAGGTCAGGGGATAAGATAGGTGGACGAAAAAATCTACACGGTGGCCTCAACCGGCCCGCGCATCGAAGAATTTCTCCGGCAAACCATCGCCAATATGGGACTCGACCTGCCTTTCGAGATTCTGGAAGGCCAGCACCTTCATCCGGATCTCGAAGACCCCGACTTGCTGGTGAAATTCTCGGGCACGGACGTCGACATCCTGCTGGCCAACAAAGCTGAGCTGTTGCTCGCACTGGAGTTGCTGACCATGGAAGTGCTCGCCATGCCGGCCGAGCATCATTCCTTGCTGTGCTTCGACTGCAACGATTACCGCGCCTTGCGAATCGAGGAGCTGCGGCTCAGCGCGCTGACCGCCGCCGAGAACGTCAAACGCACGCGCCGGCCGTTTCATTTCAATCCAATGAGCAGCCGCGAGCGGCGCATTATTCACCTGTGCCTGCGCAACGAGACCGACATTCGAAGCGAAAGCACCGGGACCGGCCCGTTCCGCCAGGTGGTGGTGCTGCCCGTCGGCATGCCGCTGCCTGAGCCGATCCGCCCGCCGCGCCCGAGTCCTCCAGGGCGGGAAGGCCGTGAGGGTCCACGAGGCAGACGGTCTGGTCCGCCGCGGCGAGGCGACCGGCGGCGGTAAGCAGTAGGCGATCCCGCTGCAGCTTCAAGACACCATCGTTGCCGTTTCTACTCCGCCCGGGCGTTCCGGCCTGGGCGTAGTGCGGCTCTCGGGCGCTTACGCCACGGCCATCGCCGGGCGCATTCTGCGGTTCTCAACCAGCCACCAGTGGGACCCGTGGAGCGCGTCGCTCGGCGAATTGGTGGACGAATCCGGCGCGGTAGTCGATCAGGCAGTCGTAACTTACTTCGCTGCGCCGCGCTCCTACACCGCCGAGGATCTGGTGGAGGTCTCCTGTCACGGCTCGCCGGTCGTATTGCGCTTTTGTGTCGAGCGCGCCTGTTGGGCTGGCGCACGGCTGGCCGAACCCGGCGAGTTCACTCTGCGCGCCTTCTTGAATGGAAGAATCGATCTGCCACAGGCTGAGGCGGTCCGGGACCTGATCGAAGCCACGACGCTGTATCAAGCGCGGATTGCGGCGCAACAGGTGGAAGGTTCGGTCTCCGGGCGGATCCGTCCCATCAAGGAGCAACTGCTGGAGTTGATCGCGCTGCTCGAAGCCGGAATCGACTTCGCCGAGGACGACATCAGCGTTGCGCCCTCCGAAGAGATCCTGCGGCGTCTGGACCCTATCGAGCAAGCCTTGACCGCCTTGGCCGCCAGCTTCGATTACGGCAAGCTGGTTCACTCCGGCATCTCGCTGGCCATTGTCGGACGGCCCAACGTCGGCAAGAGCAGCCTTTTCAACCGCTTGCTGGAGCAGGAACGCGCCATTGTCACCGACATTCCCGGCACCACGCGCGACCTGGTTTCGGAAACTGCGGCCATTCAGGGCATCCCTGTCCGATTTGTCGATACAGCCGGTATTCGGGCCGGCCAGGACTTGGTGGAAACGCTCGGCATCGAACGGAGTTATCAGGCGATGGCCGACGCCGCCGTCACTCTGGTCGTACTGGATCTTGCGCAGCCTGTCCAGGGGGACGACCTGGCCCTGATCGAGCGCGCACGGAGCCAGGGGCGTTACATACTGGTAGGAAATAAGTCCGACTTGCCGCGCGTCGCCGAGCCGCCCGAGGAGATCCTGGCCGTTTCCGCCGTCACCGGCGAAGGCCTGGAACAACTGCGGAGCCGCATCGCGCCTGCCGCCGCGCGGGAAAACGAGTCCGGCTTCATCACTAGCATCCGGCACGAGCAATTGTTGCGGGAAAGCCTGGAGGCGCTGCGGCAGGCGCGCCAAGCCACTGAGTTCGGCATTCCCCATGAAATGCTGCTGCTGGATCTATATGCCGCCCTGCGGCCCATCGATGCTATCACCGGCGCCACCACGGCCGACGACATCCTGAACCGGATCTTCTCTACTTTTTGCATTGGAAAATAGCCCTTCTGTGCCTTCAATCCGCAGCCGCCAACCGATTACAATTGGAGGAGACTTGGTTCGCCTGCTCGCACTCACCGTTCTGCTCTCCACAGCGCTGGCTCAGGCGCAGCCGCGTGGGCAATCGTCTCAAAACCAACTGGACGGCAGCCAGGCGTTGTTCACGGTGCTTGCCGCCATCAACGCCGCCGGCTACGACGCCGACGTGGACTCCACGGCCAACTCGCCCGTCCGCCGCCAGGTTCGCGATGCCCTCGCCCAGAAGCACCTGGAGTCCGTAGAAGCGCTCAAGAAGTTCTTCGCCAAGCACCGGAAGGACGACCCTGAAGCCGAACTCAGCCAATACATCTCCTTCGGGCTTTCGATTGACGGCCCGCCGGATTTCAAGTACTGGTGGACGCCTGAGGAACTCCCTCCTGACGTCCAAAAGCTCGACGGCCTCAATGAGCTAATCGCCCGGTTTTACCAGGAGGCTGGGATCCAAAGCCTTTGGAATCGGGCCCAGCCCGAATTCGACCGCACGATCGCCTCCTATCACAGCGGAGTCGCCCAGGCGTTGCTGGAAGCCAACGCTTACCTGCGCAATCCCACGAGCGGATTTCGCGGGCGCTATTTTCAGATCTACATCGACCTGCTGGGTGCGCCGAATGAAGTACAGACCCGCAGCTACAAAGACGAGTACTTCGTAGTGATCACGCCGTCGGCGGAGCCGCAGATCGACCAAATCCGCCATGCATATCTGCATTACCTCCTGGATCCGCTGTCGCTGCGTTATAACGAGCAGCTGGAGCGCATCAAAGCTTTGGCGGATTTCGCCCAGCCCGCGCCGGCTCTTCCCGATGCTTACAAGAACGATTTCCTGCTGCTCGCCACCGAGTGCGTGATCAAAGCCGTGGAGAGCAGGCTTGCTCCGCGCGCGAACCGGCAGGCGCTGGTGGACCAGGCGCTTCGCGAAGGCTATGTCCTGACGCCTGGTCTCGCGGATGGCCTGGTGGCATACGAGAAGCAGGAGCAATCGCTCAGAAACTACTTTCCCGACCTGCTCGGGCAGATCGACCTGGCGCGCGAAGACAAGCGCCTCGACAAAGTCACCTTCGTCCAGGAAGCGGCCGTGAAGAAAGCCCCGCACGCTGCCCCGCCCCCCGAACCCGTGCTCACCGGCGCTGCCCGGACTTTGGCCGAAGCCGAGGATCTGTACACCAAGCGCGATCTCGAAAACGCCCGCCAGCGCTATCTGAAAGTTCTGGAGGAGCCGGGTGGCAACAGCTTGCACGGCAAGGCATACTATGGATTAGCGCGGATTGCCGCCCTGCAGCGCGATCCCGGGCTTGCTGAAAAGCTGTTTCAAAAAACGGTGGAAATGGCTCCGGACGGAGAAACCACGTCCTGGGCTTATCTCTATCTGGGGAGGCTCGCGGACGCCGCTGGTGACCGCAGCCAGGCCGAGAAAAACTATCGCGCCGCGCTCGCCGTTGATGGAGCGCCCGCATCGGTAAAAGCCGCCGCCGAGAAGGGAATTGCCCAGCCATTCCAAAAGCGCTAGGCAGGAACCGCTCGTTCCGGCAATGATATAAAAGTGAGGACAGGAGTTTCCATGCTTACAGGATTCAGACAATTCGCAGCACTCTCCTTGGGTGCTCTGGCGCTCGCCTTTTCCTTATCGGCGCAGAAGGCGAAATCCCAAAAGGAGTTGCAGGCGATTGTGGCCGTGCAGAACGCCAAGACGCCGGACGAACGCATCCAGGCCATCGAGAGCGTGCTCGACAAGTACGCCGACACGGAGTTCAAGACTCTGCTGCTCCAGATGGCCATCCAAACAGAAGAGCAGAAGGGCGACTATGCCCAGACCGTGTTTTATGCCGAGCGCTTGCTCAAAGCCGATCCCAAGAATCCGTTTGCGCTGACAACTCTGGCGCTGGAGACTGCCAATCACACCCGCGAGTTTGACTTAGACAAGGACGAGAAGCTGGGCAAGGTCGAAAAGTGGGCCAACGAAGCCATCGAGGATTCCAAGACCATGCCGAAAGCCCGCGCTGACTGGACGGATGAGCAGTTGGAAGCTGCACGGAAAGACTTTCAAGCCCAGGGCTACGAAGCTCTGGGGATGGCGGACCAGGTGCGCAAGAGCTACGACAACGCAGTTAATAACTACAAGAAAGCGCTAACGACCGGCGCTACGCCCCAGCCCGCGATCCTCGTCCGCCTGGCGCAGGTTTATGCGATCCAAGGCAAACCCGACGACGCCATTTTCACGCTCGATAAGGCGATCAACAGTCCGGATTCGCCGGATCAGGTCAAGACCGTCGCGCAGAGGTTAAAGGACGACATCCAAAAGCGGAAGGGCGCTGCTACCGCCAAGCCGGCTGCTCCCGCCGCTGCCCCTGCTACGCCAACCAGCCAGAACAAGTAGTCCTAGAGGATTCAGGCGCTGACGTTGGAAGCTCTGGAGACTGTGCTCGGTTACCGCTTTCGGGACCGGGAACTGTTGTCGCGCGCACTCACCCACAAATCCAGCGCTCATGAGCGGAACTCGCATCCCCCTACCGGCGACAATGAGCAGCTCGAGTTCCTGGGAGATGCGATCCTGGGGTTCATCGTCAGCGATGACCTGCTGGCTCGCCATCCCGGGCATCCCGAGGGACGTTTGTCGAAGCTGAAGGCGCACCTGGTGAGCGCGTCGCACCTCCACCAGACGGCGTTGCGGCTGGGCTTGGGCGAATTTCTGCGATTGGGCCGTGGCGAAGAACTGAGCGGCGGCCGTGAGAAGAAAGCGCTGCTGGCGGATGCCCTGGAAGCGTTGATCGCGGCGCTGTATTTGGATGGCGGCATGGAAGCGGCCCGCCATTTCGTCGTCGAGCGCGTGATCGGAGAGACTCCGGCCGCCGAGATCGGCGAAGCGGTCATCGACTATAAGAGCGCGCTACAGGAGACCGCGCAAGCGCTGAAACTTCCCCAGCCGCGCTATTCGATCGTTGAAGAGCGCGGTCCCGAGCACGCCAAGACGTTCGTCGTGGAAGTGAAAGTGGGACCGGACTGTACGGGCCGCGCCGAAGGTCTGTCCAAGAAGAGCGCAGGGCAGAAGGCGGCGCAATTGGTTCTTCGGCGGCTATCGGAGCTCGACTAAGGGCTTAGTGTTTTGCTGTTTTACCGGCGTCCTTCTTGGGCTCGACGGGTGGCGGCGCCGGCCGCTCCGGCTCGCCCTTGAGTCCGGTTTCATTTAACAGGACGATGTCCACGCGCCGGTTCCTCTGACGCCCCTCCGCACTGTCATTGCTATCCACAGGGGCGGTATCTGCGTAGCCGGCGATGGAGAGCCGGTCGCGCGGCACGCCGAATTGGATCAGTAATTGCACCAAAGCAATGCTGCGGGCGGCAGAAAGCTCCCAGTTGCTCCGAAACCGCGAATTGTGAATCGGAATTGCGTCGGTGTGGCCTTCGGCGCGGGCCGGATTGGGAATCTGCCTCATCGCGTTGGCGATTTTCTGGATGCTCGGATAGAAATCCCGTGCGATCTCATCTTCGCCCGAAGGAAACAGCGCGGCCTGCGCAAAGCTGATGGTCAGCCCGCGCGGGCCCATGTGAATATTCAGCTTTCCTTCTTTGATCTCTTGAGAAAGCTCCTTAGTGAGAATCTCGAGCGAAGGCAGCAGTTCCACGACCTTGCCCTGTGGCTTCTCTTCCACCTTAACGACCTTCTTAGCGCCACCCGGGCCATTGCGCTGCGCGTTGCCCTGACCCTTCATGTCGACCGTACCGCCCAGAATGAGCTGCGCCATCGCTTTGATGGATTCACCTTCAAGGGCCTTCTTCACGGAATCAGAGACTGCCTGAGCCTTGGACTTGTCGGTTTGGGAAGTGGCGAACATGACCACGAAGAACGCGAACAGAAGCGTGATGAAGTCCGCGTAGGACACCAGCCATCGCTCGTGGTTTTCATGTTCCTCGTGCTTCTTGCGTGCCATGTTGTTCCAGTCAGCCTTTCGCCGGGGCCGGCTGCTGCGCGGCGGCGGGAGCTTTCTCTGGTTTGGCGGCGGCCTTGCTCTTGGCCTTGTCCGCGCTCTTTTGTTCGCGCTGGTAGGCCTCCAGCTTGCTGCGAATCAGCTTCGGGTTTAACCCCTCGACAATCGCCACCACGCCTTCCAGTTTCAGCTCCTTCAGTTCGGAATCGCTGGCAATGCGGGCTTTGATTTTGGTGGATGCCGGCAACAGGAGGATATTCGCGAGCCCGACGCCGTATACGGTGGCGACGAAGGCCACCGCGATTCCGTGTCCTACCTCCTCGATATTGGCCAAGTTCTTCATCACCTGGATGAGCCCCATTACAGCGCCGATAATGCCAATGGTCGGCGAGTAGCCGCCGGCACTCTCAAACACCTTGGCCTCGGCTATGGCCCGGCTCTCCGCCATGTCGATTTCCAACTGCATCATGTTGCGAATCTCCTGCAGGTCCGTGCCGTCAACGGCCAGCGTCAGCGCCTTGCGCAGGAACGGATCCTGAACCTCCAGGGCTTCATTCTCGAGTGAGACGAGGCCATTTTTGCGGGCCTTGGTGGCATAGCCGATCAGCTCCTCGATGGCCGCGTCCGGAGCCTGCGTCTTATCCAGGACCACATGCACCAGCCGTAGCAAAGCGCCCTTCAGCACCACCAAAGGAGTGCTCACCATCACCGCGCCAAAGGTGCCGCCCAGGACAATGAACGCAGCCGTGATCTGCGAGATGTCCTTGATCTTGCCGCCTTCCATGAGAAGGCCGCCGACAATGCCACCGAATGCCAACAGGATTCCGCCCAAGGTGGCAAAATCCGGACGCGAGCCGGCCTTCTTGGCCTTCTCCGGTGATTTGCCCTTTCCGGGCGGGGTCTTGGCTGGTGGTGCCCCTGGTTTGGGTTGATCCGCCATATCGATCTGGTGCTACTGGTCTGCCATCCTCCCTTCGTCTTCACACGGAGCCCTGGCGTCCGGACGATTTGCGATCAATCGGCGGAACTCGATCACCTTCTGTATCACCTCATCGGCCGACTCCATGACCATGAACTTCTGGCCCGTAGTCATCGCGATCACGGTATCCGGAGTGATTTCCACGTGCTCAATCAGGTCCGCATTGAGAACCAACGGAACGTGATTGATGCGCGTGAGCCGGATCATGGGGCACTCCCCTGTTTGGCTCATCGGCTTGAAGCGCAGCGATTTTAGCGGGGGATCACACTACGTGCTAGCGCAGAATCTGCAGGATTTCGGTGAGTTCTTTGCGGATCTCTTCCAGGACAGGGGCCGGGTTGCCGAACAAGTCGGCCTGCTTGCGGCCAACCTTGGCGGTTACGCCAGACGGTTTGGAGGGCGCTTCGCGGCTGCGCGAGTCCAGAAACTTCCGCGCGCCTTCAATGGTGTAGCGTTTCTCGTAGAGCAGGCGCTTGATCTCCAGCACCAGTTCCACGTCTTTGCGCCGGTAGAGGCGATGTCCTTTGCCCGATTTTTTCGGACCGAGCGCGGAGAACTCCGTTTCCCAGAACCGCAGCACATAAGGCTTAATCCCCGCCAAGCGGCTCACTTCGCCAATCCGAAAATAGAGCTTGTCCGGGATCTCGGGCCGAAGATCCCCGACTACGGGCTCCAACATACCACGCTATTCTAGCAAACCACCTCCAGCGAGGATTGCACATTGAGCAATGCCTTACGCTTTCTTACACTGGAATCTACGAAACCACGCTCCCCGAGCAGTCCCCATACAGACCAGCCGGCAAGCAACGTCCTGGCCGGCGTTCATCCGGTCCGCGAAGCCCTGCGCGCCGGCCGGACCCTGGATCGCGTTCTGATTGCCCGTGGCGCCGGCGGCGCACGGCTCCAGGAGATTATCGATCTGGCGCGCGAGCGGTCCGTGCCGGTTCGCTTCGAGCCGCGCGATGCACTGGACCGGGCCGCTCGCGGCGCAGCGCACCAAGGCGTAGTCGCTTTTGGCGCCGCTCATCGCTATACCGAACTCTCCCGGGTACTAGACACCGCGGAACTGCTCATCCTGCTGGACGGCGTGGAAGATCCCCACAATCTGGGCGCAATCGTGCGCACGGCCCACGCCGCGGGCGCCTCTGCCGTTTTGATCCCCGAGCGGCGCGCGGCCGGATTGAACGAGACCGTCGCCAAGGCGGCGGCCGGCGCGCTCGAACATCTTCCCGTGGTGCGCATTGGCAACGTCAACCAAGCACTCGAAGAGCTGAAAACCCGCGGGTTCTGGATCTATGGCCTGGATGAACGCGCCAGCCAGCTTCACACCGAAATCGATTATGCGCGGCCGACAGTTTTCGTACTGGGCGGCGAGGGACACGGCCTGCACGAAATGGTCAAGAAACATTGCGACCTGCTGGTCCGCATTCCGATGGCAGGGGCCATTGCTTCGCTGAACGTGTCGGTGGCAGCCGGGATCGTGTTGTTCGAATGGCGGCGGAGGAATCCCGGACAGTAGTTCCAGCTTTCCAGAACGCCTTTTCAGTGAAGACATTACCCTTTTTCACACACATCCCGGAACCCGGGCTATACTGGGGATAGGCGGTCCTTAGCTATACCCTATGACCAGGCGCATCAAGTTTTTCGTTGCCTCCACTTCTACTTGTCTCGTTTTCGCGCTTCTCTTCGGAGCCATGCGCGGCAAGAGCGCATCCCCGGAAGACACTTACCGGCATTTGGCCGTGTATACCGAAGTCCTTTCGCGTATCAAAAGCGATTACGTGGAAGAACCGGACATGAAGAGTGTCACACTGGGCGCGCTCAACGGTCTACTTGAGTCGATCGATCCGTATGCCAGCTACTTGAATGCCGACCAATACAAGCAGTGGCAGAAGAGCAAAGATCAGCACAAAGCGGACGTGGGCCTGGTGCTGTCGAAGAAGTTCGGTTACGTAGGTATCGTGGATGCGATTCCGGGCTCGCCCGCCGCCAAGGCTGGACTCACGACCACGGATGTGCTGGAGACGATTAACGGTGTCGCGACGCGCGACATGCCGCTGGCTTTTGCCGAGCTGCTGCTCGAAGGCGATCCAGGGTCGACCGTCGAACTAGGCGTGTTGCGATTCCGGAAACCCGAGCCACAGAAGCTTACGCTCACCCGCGCCTTGATCGCTTACCCGGTGGTGACCTCGAAGATGCTGCCCGACAATGTCGGCCTTGTGCAGGCCGCCAGCCTGGAAGGCGATCGAGTGAAAGAGATCGCGGCCAAGGTCGAAGATCTGCAAAAGCAAGGCGCCAAACAATTGGTCCTGGACCTGCGCCACTGCGCTACGGGCGATCCCGGCCAGGGTGAGCAACTGGCCAATCTGTTTCTCGATAAAGGGCTGATCACGTACACGGAAGGCCAGAAGGTAGAGCGCCATGACGTCACCGCTGTGGCATCGGCCGATATCAGTCATTTGCCGCTGGCCGTGATCGTCAACCGGGGCACGGCGGACGGAGCGGAGGTGGCCGCAGCGGCCTTGATGGATGACAAACGCGCCGAGGTGGTTGGCGAGCGCACATACGGCGATGCATCCATCCGCAAGCCCATCACGATGGACGATGGTTCGGCCGTCATTTTGTCGGTGGCGAAATACTATTCGCCCAGCGGCAAGGCGATTCAGGATACCGGCGTCACGCCTTCGGTGCCCGTCCAGGAGCCCGAGGCGGTGGTGGTGGATGATGATGGCAATCCGCAGACGGTGGAACCGCAGTCGCAGCCGCAAGGTCAGGATCTGCTTCTGCAGAAGGCCGTCGACGTAGTCACGAAAGGGAAGGACGCAGCCACTGCCACCAGTGATCAAGCAGCCAAACCGGCGGACTCCAATCAGGCGGTCCCGCTGACACCGCTGAATATTCCGCATCCGAATCAACAACCGCACTAGATGCCGCTCTACGAGTACAAATGCGACGGCTGCGGCGAAGTTTTTGAGGTGATGCAGAAGTTTTCCGATAACGAGCTCACCATCCACGAAAAGTGCGGCGGGCCCGTGCATCGGCTGCTCTCGGCGCCGGCGTTCCAGTTCAAAGGATCGGGCTGGTACGCAACCGATTACGCCAAGAGCGGAGGCAGTTCGCACAAAAGCGAATCGGCTTCCAAATCCGAGAGCAAGCCGGCAGAAACCAAAACGGCCGAGTCAAAACCCGCCGCCAGCAGCGACAAACCCAAGTCTGACTAATGTCAGCGTCGGTGCACGGGGTCGATCCAGGGCGTGCTGGACGGCGGCTCCGGGCTGGGAATATCCAGATTGACCACAATCGGATCCTGACCGCTGCGCACCACCACCGCTTCCACGGGATCGTTGGGATCGGCGTTGATCTCCTGGTGCGGTACGTACGGCGGTACATAGACAAAGTCGCCCGGGCCGGCTTCGGCGACGAATTCCAGATGGTCGCCCCAACGCAATCGCGCCCGGCCTTTCACGATGAACAGCACGGTTTCCAAATCACCGTGATGATGCACGCCGGTCTTGGCGTCCGGATGGATCACGACGGTTCCGGCCCAGAGCTTGCTCGCCCCGGTGCGCGCGTGCGTGATGGCTGCGGCGCGTGTCATGCCGCTGGTTTGCGGCGTGTTGGGGTCTAATTCATTGGCGTGCACGATGCGCACGCCGTGCTGCTTCCAGTCAGGGTTGGGTTGGGCGCTCATGAGTTCAAGAAACCGGGACCGGCGCGGACCTTCGCGCAGTCAGCAGTTCGGCAATAGCGCGGCAATCGCCGGCCAGTTCGCGGAATTGATCGGGGAACAAGGATTGATAGCCGTCGGATAGCGCGCGGTCCGGGTTGGGATGCACTTCCACAATGAGTCCGGACGCGCCTGCAGCGATCGCCGCGAGCGCCATCGGATGGACCTTATCGCGCTTGCCGGTGCCGTGGCTTGGATCGACGATGATCGGCAGGTGGCTCAGGCTCTGCACCGCGGGCACGACGCTTAGGTCCAGCGTGTTGCGGGTGTGATCCGTAAAAGTACGCACGCCGCGCTCGCACAGAATCACCTGGTAGTTGCCTTCCGACAGAATGTACTCGGCGGCCATCAGAAATTCTTCGAGCGTCGAGGACATGCCGCGCTTCAGCAGGATCGGCTTGCGCGCCCGGCCCGCCCGGCGCAGCAGCGAGAAATTTTGCATGTTGCGCGCGCCGATCTGGACGCAGTCGGCGTAGTGCTCCACCAGGTCGAACGTCTCCACGTCGATGGCTTCGGTCACGATGCCCAGGCCGGTTTCGCTGCGCGCGTCCGCCAGATAGCGCAATCCCTCCTCGCCCAGACCTTGAAAAGCGTATGGAGACGTTCGCGGCTTATATGCACCGCCCCGCAGCAGTTGCGCTCCGGCGGCCTTCACGGCGCGGGCGGATTCCAGAATCTGCTCACGGCTTTCCACCGAACAGGGCCCGGCGCATAGTGCCAGCTCCGCACCGCCTACCAGCACGCCGGCAACGTTAACGACGGTGTTGTCAGGCTTTACTTCCCGGCTGACCAGCTTATAAGGCTTGGAAACCGGGATCGCCTCGGCCACGCCTGCCAGGCTCTCGAATTCCTCCGGCGGCACAGGCCCATGGTTGCCGGTAATGCCAATGGCCGTTCGCTCGGCGCCAGGCATGACGTGGGCCCGAAATCCGAGACTTTGGATTTTGTCGCAGACCAGAGCGATGTCTTCCGCGGTGGCCTGCGCGCGCATGACGACGAGCACGCGAAGTCTTCCTCTCAAGCAAGTGTAACGCGTTGCCGGCCGCAGCACCGCGTTAGAATTGAGGATCTCGTGAAGACAAGCCTGGAACGCTACTTCCAATTCCGCGAATTGGGAACAAACTGGCGCACCGAAATTCTGGCCGGATGCACGACCTTCATCACCATGGCGTACATCATCTTCGTGAATCCGTCCATCCTGCACGAGACTGGAATGCCGCTGGCGGCGGTAGTGGCCGCGACGTGCTTATGCGCGGCTCTGGGCAGCATTTTGATGGGCGTCTTCGCGAGGTATCCGCTCGCGCTTGCGCCGGGCATGGGACTCAATGCGTACTTCACCTACACTGTCGTGAAAGGAATGGGCGTGCCATGGCAGACGGCACTGGGCGCTGTGTTCCTGTCGGGAGTCGCATTTCTGATTTTGACCGCCGCGGGGGTGCGCCAGATGATCGTGTCGGCGATTCCGTTCGAGCTGTATGCGGCGGTGGCGGTCGGCATCGGCTTGTTCATCGCGCTCATCGGACTGCGTAACGCCGGGATCATCGTCGCGAGCCCGTCGACGCTGGTCACCATGGGTAATCTGCGAAGCCCGAACACGCTGCTTGCGATCACCGGGCTGCTGCTCATGGCGGCTCTCATGGCGCGGGGGGTCCGCGGCGCGATTTTGTTGGGAATTCTGGCGACTACGGCGATCGGAGCGGTATTCGGCCTGGTGGAATGGCATCCGCAAACCTATTCGTTCCAGGACATCGCGGCGACGGCTTTGCATCTGAATATCCGCGGCGCATTGCATTACGGACTGGTTGAAATCGCCTTCGTTTTTCTGTTTGTCGATCTTTTCGACAACGTGGGCACGCTGGTGGCGGTGGGCAAACAAGCACAGCTGTTCGATGAAATGCAGCAGATCCCGCGGATCAACCGCATCCTTTATTCAGATGCCGTGGCGACGATCGCCGGATCGCTGGCCGGCACCTCCACGGTGACCAGCTACATCGAGAGCGCGGCAGGTGTCGTAGCGGGCGGGCGCTCGGGCGTCACGGCTATCTGCACGGGCATTTTGTTTCTGATTTCCATGTTCGTCGCGCCGGTGGTGGGAGCGATCCCCAACGCGGCCACCGCGCCCGCGTTGATTATCGTCGGCTCACTGATGATCGCGCACGCGGCCGAGATTCCGTGGTCGAACCTCGTACTTTCGATTCCCGCATTCCTGATCATCATCGCCATCCCGCTCACGTTCAGTATCGCCAATGGCTTGGCGTTTGGATTCACAGCCTACACGGTGCTGAAGATTGCGCGCGGCGAGTATCGCAGCGTTAGCTGGCTGGTCTACGCGCTGACGATTCTGTTTATCGCGCGGTTCGCTTATCTGGGTTCGAGCTAGAACGTGAAACGCATTTGCAGTTCCAGCCGCCGGTTGTCGGAATTTTCAGAGAAGCCTTCACCGTTCAGGTTGCCGGCCGTCTGATTCGCCTGGCCGAAAAGAGGTGACGTAATGTCGCCGATGATGGGCCCGGGGTTGGTGTGATTCAAAACGTTGCGCGCCGCTAAGGAAATAGAAACGTTATAGCGGTGGCTCGTGCTGGGCGCGGCAATGATGGAACCCAGGCCACGGCCGCTCGCCAGGTTCGGATTCGAGGCGCCCCCACTGGGAAGCTGGCCGCCATTGGATCGTTTGGCAGACGCGCCACGCTCGCCGCCGAATCCGAAGGTCTTCGACAGCCGCAGATTCACTGCGATCAATCCCGGGCCGCGGCCGTAATTGCGCGGCACCAAGCGTTCATCTGGCGTGGGATTCGGATCGAGCAGACCGTACGAGGTCTGAATCAGGCCGGGCCTGCTTGGATCATTCGCGAAGCCCGGCCGGCCATTAAACAGCGTCGTGCCGTATAGATCGCTTCCAGCGGTAATATCGAACGGCGAGCCGGACTGTATCGTCACGAAAGGGCTCAAACGGATGTTCCATCGCGTGTTGATGGACCCGCCGATGGTGGCGCGGTGGCGGACATCCGTGGAGGCCGGGCCGTATTCGCCGGCGAAGTTATATGGGTTGGCTGGGAATGTATTGAGACCGTCCGTATTGCTCGTGGCGTGATTGAACACGTAGAAGCCGAAGAGCGAGAACGCCTCGTTCACTCTGGAATTCACATTCACGATTAGCTGGTTCTGGTTATACAGGCCCGATGATTCCATCAGAAACGCCGGATTGGGCTCGCCGAGGGGAAATACGCCGCTGCCCTGCACGCCGCGAATGTAGGTTCCCGGCAGTGGCGCGTTGATATCGCCGGAACGCAGCATGTGAAGGCCGTGCGAATTGCTGTACGTGACGGCCAGAGTGGTGTTGGCGGGCAACTGGCGCTCAACAGTCGCAGAAGATTGCAGAATATACGGCGCACCCAGGGTCCCGCTCAGCCCTTGTAGCACTTGCGGTGAAGCTTGGAAATCCGTCAGCGGAGGAATTGCGGGGAAGAAATCGGGATTGGTCACCACGTATTGTTGTTGCAAGACCCCGTTGTAGCGCCGCGCGATGAGGACGTCGGCCAGCGGGAAGCGGTCATAGAAGGTCCCAAATCCGGCTCGGAACACGGTCTTGGGGCTCGAGTTTTTGCTGCTAGCGGCGGGCGCCCAGGCAATGGCGAGGCGCGGCGCGAAATCGCTCCAATCGTGAATATTGGTCTGCGACTCCCAGCGCAGTCCGGCGCTCAAAGTGAGGTTGGGCCGGATGCGCCAGTCGTCTCCAATGTAGGCTCCCAAATCTTCCTGGTGAACTGCCAGCGCTTGAGCCCCGGCGCCAATACTGAACTGCGCGGCCCCGCCGCCCGCCGCGCGAATCTGCGCGGGTGTGTACCCGGCCTGCTGCAGCGCGAGCGTCTGCTGATACGTCTGGATGGAGTTAAATATGAACGTCCCGTTGAAGTTGTTTGGAAAAACGTTGTCTTCCATGTAGCCGCGCAGGCGCACGCCCCACTTCCAGAGGTGCGCACCGTGCGTCCAGGCAGTGTAGTTCTGCAATTCGAAGGTATTTTGCGTGTCGAAGGATTGACCCACTTGTGAACCTCCGTCGTTGAACGCACCCATCGCCTGAACTTCCGGCGCCGAACTCATGGCGTTGCGGTGTAGCGCGCTGCGGAAATATTGAAAGCGCGTGTCATTCACCGCACTGCCCAGCACCGCGGTTTCGGTCACCTGGACGGTCTGGTTGAGATAGCCGAAATCGTAGCCGCGCGATGCCAGATCAAACCCGCCGATGCCGGCACCGTTGATGTCGGAGTCCGTAATCGAATAGCGAAGAATGAGCGTGTTGTTATCGTTCAACCGGTAGTCCACGCGCGGACTGCCGCGGAGGAACCGCTGGGGGACGGTATAGGAGCTGAAGTAGGGCTGAATGGCGAGGGTCCGAGGATCGAGGGCGAGTGCGTTGATGATGGCGCCGTTGTCCACCGTGTTGCGCTGGCCGTCAAAGGTGAATGAAGCGCGCTGGTTGATGGGACCCGCCACGTTGCCCTCCAGCTCGTTCAGCAGCAGTTTCGCCTTCTCGGCGGAATAGGGATTGCGGGAGTTCCAGGCATCGGTGGCGACGTTGTAATCCAGCGTGCCGCGGTAGCGATCGGCACCGGGCTTGGTGAAGACTTCAATGCGGCCGAGACCCAGCGTGTCGTACTCAGGCGAGAACGGATTCTGATTGATCCGGACTTCGCGGATGGAGTCCTTCGCCGGCAACTCGCCGCCGCTGAATCCATCGACGAAAACCGCGCCGCCATTCGGCCCTGCGGACGGGCCCGCCAAAGCCTGCAGGTCGGAAGCCAGGTCGTCGGGATCATCGGAGAGCGCCTGCAAGTCGGTTCCGCGGAGCACCAGTGCGCCCGCGTTGCTGGACGGATCGGTGCTGACGGCCGGTCCCGCGGTCTCCTGAATGGTGACTTTCTGAGTAGTAGAGACAACGTTGACGATGAGGTTTAGTGTCTGAATTCCCGGCTGCAGCGTGATGTCTGACAGGCGCGGCATGGCGAGCTGCGGGGCCGATGCGTTTACTCGATAGTCTCCGGGAGCGATTCCCGTGAACAAATACGAGCCTTGGTTGCCGGACGTGGTGGACTGAATGCGGCTGTCCGGACCCGTGAGCGTGACGGTAGCGCCGGGCACGACGGCACCAGTCTCATCGGTCACCTGGCCGCGCAGCGATGCAGTTTGAGCGCGAGCAGCCATGGCAAGCGCTGCAAACAAACACAGCTTCCGTAAGATGCGCATCGGCTCAAGAAAGGGCGTATGCTTACGATAATCTAGCGATGCTGAAGATTCCGTGAAAGTAAGTCCATGAAACTCTTGGCAGGGATCGTACTGATGGCCACCATCGCCAACGCGCAGCCGCCGTCTGACGGAGACATTCGCAAGATTCTGGTACAACGCATCGATGAGGCGCGGCAGAGCGTCGGCATCGTAGCGGGCATCATCGACCCTGCCGGAAAGCGGATCATCGCCTATGGCGCGCTGGATCAAGGCGACCAGCGCACGCTCAATGGTGATACGGTCTTCGAGATCGGCTCGGTGACGAAGGTGTTCACTTCTCTACTGCTGGCCGACATGGCCGAGCGTGGTGAGGTCGCGCTGACCGATCCAGTAGCCAAGTATCTCCCGGCATCGGTGAAAATGCCGGAGCGGAGCGGCCGCTCTATTGAGCTCCAGGACCTGGCCACTCACACGTCCGGCTTGCCGCGGCTTCCGACGAACATGGCTCCTGAGGATCCGACTAATCCCTACGCGGACTACACGGTCGAGCAGCTTTACCAGTTTCTGTCGAGTTACAAGCTGACGCGTGACATCGGTGCGCAATATGAATACTCAAACCTGGGCGGCGGACTGTTGGGGCACGTGCTGGCGCGGCGTGCGGGCATGGACTACGAGGCGCTGGTGCATGCGCGCATTACCGCGCCGCTGCAAATGAGCAGCACGGCCATCGCTCTGACGCCGGAGTTGAAGGCGCGGCTGGCAGTAGGGCATGACCCCGCGCTCCATCGCGCCGCAAATTGGGATCTTCCCACGCTGGCAGGCGCCGGTGCACTGCGGTCGACCGCCAACGATATGCTCACGTTCCTTTCGGCGAACCTGGGCTATACCAAGACGCCACTCGCGCCGGCGATGGCAGCCATGCTGACGGTGCGGAGGCCGACGGGCGTGCCGAATCTGGAGGTCGCGCTCGGCTGGCATATCGACACGCGGTTTGGCAGTGACATTGTCTGGCACAACGGGGGCACGGGCGGCTACCGGTCCTTCATCGGGTACAATCCCAAGACGCGCGTCGGCGTAGTCGTCCTATCCAACACTTCGACTCCCGCGGGCGTGGACGATATTGGGCTTCACCTTCTGGATGCGCGCTATAAGCTGATCGAGTCGCGCGAGCATATGGAGATTACGCTCGATCCGAAGCTGTTCGACAATCTCGTGGGGCGCTATCAGCTTGCACCGAACTTCCTACTGGACGTCTCACGCGACGGCGATCATTTGTTCGCGCAGGCCACCGGTCAAGGGAAGGCCGAAATTTTTCCGGAGGCGGCTCACGAATTCTTCTATAAGATCGTCGACGCTCAAATCAGCTTTCAGACCGACAACCAGGGCCGGGCCACGAGCCTGGTATTGCACCAGAACGGCCGCGATCTGCCCGCGCCGCGAATCGGGGACGCTCCTGCGCCGAAGCAGCACAAGGAAGTTGCCGTGGATCCGAAGCTGTTCGCCGGATACGTGGGACGCTATCAGCTAGCGCCGAACTTTGTTATCGAAATCACCGAAGACGCCGGCCATCTTTTCGCGCAGGCCACAGGCCAGCAAAAACTAGAGCTGTTCGCCGAAGGAGAGAAGGACTTCTTTCTGAAAGCAGTGGACGCTCAAGTCACGTTCGAGACGGCCGCACAAGGCAAAGCCACTGGCCTGATCCTGCACCAGAACGGACGCGACGTACCGGCGAAGCGACTCGAATAGGTTCAATCCTGCACGGTATAAATGCGCATCTCGGCCGGCTCGTTACCGCGGGCCGGAACAGCTAGAAAGAAACGGTCGAAGCCTTTGCTCTGCTTGCCAAAATATCCCGCAGTGCCAGCGCCGATGGCCGTCGGAACTTTGGCAAGCAGCCGGTAATGAGCGGGATCGCTCATTTGGAAGACGTAGATAAAGCCCTCGGCGCCGGGCATGTAGATCCGCTTGCGGGCGGCGTCGTAATAGAGATCGTCGCTCGCTTGCACGCTCGGAAGCGCGGCCAGCATGTGGCCTGAGGCCGTGTCGAAGACCGCAAGGCGCGCGGGCTCGTGCGTTCCGACGAACAGGCGATGGTCGCTTTCATCGAGCGCCATCGGGAAGTTGCCGGCAACGCCGCTCAATGGCCAGTGCGAGATGGCTTTGGTGCTGCGATCGATGACCACGATCTGTTTCAAATCCGGCACGTTCACATAAATGTGCGGACCGGATTTCTCTAACTGGAACGACTCGGGCTCGCCGCCGATTTTGTATTCCTCGCCGGTGCGCTGATTCGTCACCGCGTCGATCGCGGCAATTGCGCCGGTCTTCTCGTCCTCGCCACACCCGACGTAGACGCGCTGGGTGGCCGAGTCATAGCGCAAGTTGTCAGCGCCGCCCGGGAAGTCGACCGTGGTAATCAGCGAATAAGAAGCGGCGTCGTATACGTACACCTTCTCCGTCGAACCGCTAGCGACGAACAGTTTGTTGGTTTCGGGCGAAAACGCGATACCCTGCGGATCGGGCACGCCGGTGATGGTGTGATCCAGCGTGCGCGCGCCGACATTGATCACCAAGACCGCGTTGCTTCCGAGCGCGGAAACGAACACGCGGCCGCGGCCGTAAGCGAAATGATCGAAGCGGCCTCGAACGCCCTCCAGGGGGATCGCATCGGTCAAAACCAGAGGGCTGTCCGGCTCCGGTTGCAAAGCTGTGCCGGCGTTGCAAGCGGTCAAGCCGCTGAGTCCTGCAAATAAGGCAGCGCCGCACAAGTAAACTCGAAAATGCAGACGATAGCATTTCATTTGTTCGCGAAGGAATATACCAGAATCGAACGTCCGGTGAATGACTCATTCAGGCTATTTGCATGCACAACGTTTCACCCAATTTTCAGATTGCGAGAATAGCATCTCCATAACTTCCCGTGGGACGGGAACTGATAGATCACTGCTTCTTCCGGCTTTTGCGCCGAGGGTTTTCAGCGGCGCTTGTACGGTAGTTTTGCCAACAAGCACAAGAGAGGATTGTATGTATTGCTCGGCATCGAGTTCCAGGACCTCGAACTCTGTCACCGTGAGGACGGCCAAGCATCTGGTGATGGTCAGTTTTGGGGTGATGTTGTTTTGTGTGGCCGCGTTCGCACAATTGAACCTGGGCCATATCTACGGAGTTGTGACTGATCCCAGCGGAGCCGTCGTCCCAGGGGCGATGGTAACTGTTACCGACGTTGCGCGCGGCGTCTCCCGAACTCTAACCACCGATACTGCCGGGCAATATTCAGCCCCCAGCCTGACTCCCGGCGCTTATGCCGTCAAAGTGGAGGCCACGGGGTTTAACGTTGTCCAACGCGAGGGCGTCACCGTCGGCGTCGGCCAGGAGGTGCGGATCGACCTGGCATTGCAGACCGGCACGCAGACGCAGGAAGTTGTGGTGACTGGCGCGCCGCCCATCGTCAACACCACCAGCTCCATGATCTCGACGACGATCGAGCCCAAGATCCTGAACGATTTGCCGCTAAATGGACGCCTGTACACCAAACTGCTGGACTACACGCCCGGCGTGGCGGGGCGGCCAGGCGGCAATACGCCGACCTACTCCAGCAACGGCGCCGGCACCATGACGAACATGTGGATGCTGGACGGCGTCGATGACGTCAATGAGTTCGCTATGTCGGGTCCACTGTTCGGCGCCACCACGAGCGCGGACGAACTGACCATACTGCCCCTGGACTCCATCCAGGAAGTGAACGTCAGCGCCAATCCGAGGGCGGACTTCGGCTGGACCCAGGGCGCAGTGGTCAACGTCGGGCTCAAGTCGGGCACCAATGCGCTGCATGGTTCGGCCTACGCATACGGCCGCTACACAGGCTGGGACGCCAAGAGCCCCTACATCGGACCTGATCTGCCGAAGGCTGACGACGAATTCCGGCAAGTAGGAGCGTCCATTGGTGGACGAATCATCAAGGACAAGTTGTTTTATTTTGGCAATTACGAGGGCTTTCGGTACACGGTTGGCGCGCCTGGGATCTTCACTGCCCCGAGTTCACTCAGTCTGGGCGGCGATCCCTCGAACAGCTTTCCGGACGCCATCGCGGACATGAAAGCCAACGGTGTGCAACCCAACCAACTCAGCTTGAACCTGGCCGGCTGCACAGCCGATGGCAAATGCGATCCCAAGAAGGGCATTTTCACCAATGGCCGGCCGACTCCGGTCATTTCCTCGGCCTTGGATAACATCGGGCATTCCGACAACGAAGTGACCAAACTGGATTACCACCTGAATGACAAGAACAACATCAATGGCGAATATCTGTTTGGCAACGCCTCGGACCAGACTGCTGGCGTTGGACTGCAGCCGTATTGGGCGAACATTGACCACAACCGCGTGCAAATCGTAAGGGCCGTATGGGTCTACGTTCCGAACTCGACCTGGGTGAATGAAGCCCGGTTCGGTTACGACCGCTACAACCTGCAAGATTATAACGGCGAGTGCACGCAGAACCTTGGCCAGCCCGACTACTATAAGCAGTTCGGCTTCGTGTCTGGCATCAACGCGCCTTCACCCATCTGCGGATTTCCGATCATCCAGATTGGTGGCTTTGCAACCACGGGCGCCGGCCAATTTATTCAGGACCAGATCGTCTTCCAGAACACTTGGCATTACGTCGACAGCGTCTCCTATACGCGCGGCAGCCACATCATGAAGTTCGGCGGCGAGTTTCACCACACGTTGTACCGGGGATACGGGGCGCCGAACTACGTGGACGGCCAAGTTGTGTTCAACGGCGGGATGACTCCGAACTTCCCAGGCGCCACGGCGCTGGAAGACTTTCTGTCAGGATCCCCAAGCGGCGGCCAGTTTCTCTTAAATCCGCCGCTGACCACGACCGGTTTCAACCGCTACGCCGGCTTCTTCCAGGACGACTGGCGGATCTCCCGCAGGCTGACGCTCAACCTCGGTCTGCGCTACGAATACGAGCCGCCGCAGGTGGATTCCCATAACGCTTGGGGCAATTTCGACCCACACTCGCCCTCCGGACTGGTGCAGCAGACCAACGGCAACGCGCTGTACAGCACCGATCACCGCGACTTTGCTCCGCGTGTCGGTTTCGCCTGGGACGTCACTGGCAAAGGCACTACTGTAGTCCGGGCCGGTACCAGCATCGGCTTTGACACGGTCCCCATGGATGCGCTCGTCACGTTCCAAGGCGCCAGCTTGCCATCCATTCCAACCGGATTCACGCTTTACAATGCGGACGGAAGCGTCCGGCCGAACCCCGGGAATATTCAGTCTGGTGTGCCGCAACTCGGACCCGGTCAGCTGAACTGGGTCTACAACGCTCCCGGCGCCCCGGTTATGCCCGTCTTCAATACTACGGCGAGCGCGCTCAAGTGTGGCGACGGCATTGGTTCCAACCCGGCGCCTTGTTCCCTGCTGGCGAAGTCTCCGAACGCGCCTCGGAGTTACATGGTCACTTGGACGGCCGCCATCCAGCACGCATTCACGAACAATCTATCGTTGAATGCGGCTTACGTCGGCACCCACGCCACGGGCTTGCCGGAGTACGTTAACGTGAATCAGCCCGGGCTTGGGCAGAGCAGCGCCGTAGACCCGGTGGGTTTCCAGCAAAGACGGCCGTACTACAACCAGTTCCCGTATTTCTCGGACATCCTGGTCTACTCCAATGTCGGGTATTCCAACTACCACGGCCTGCAGTTGAATCTCGTGCAGAGAAATTCCCACGGATTGGCGGTTTCGGCAGCCTACACTCTCGCCTACGCGGATACTACCCAGAGCGGGGAAAGCGATAACTTCCCCTTCCTGCGGGACAGCACCAATGTCAGCAGTTCTTACTCGCCGATGAATTCCACGCCGCGTCATCACATCGGTGTGACACTGACGTACGACATTCCTGGTAAGAAGGGCCTGGGACAGACGTTGGAGGGCTGGTCGATCAACACGGCGTTCAATTGGCTGAGCGGAGTCGGCGTAGATCAGTACGACTTTATTAACGACTTCAGTGGAAACGGGAACCTGAATGGCGTTTTCACGGGATCGTACTGGAATCTGTACGGACATGCCAGCGATTTCAGCAAGCACTGGGGGCGCACTTCGCCGATTCCCTGCTTTGGCGGGCCGGGCAGCATCTTCGCCCTGGCCTTTGGCTGTTCCACGGCCGTTCCTCAGGCGTGTATCTCCGCCGCTGCGTCCGAGCCAACCAATCCGAACGTGCCCGGCAGCAGCGGCGCCGACTCGTTGAATACCTACGGCTGCTATGCCGAAGGCAATTCCGTAATCATTCCGCCGGCTCAAGGGACCCTGGGCAACATGAACCGCAACCAGATTACCGGACCGCCGTTCCGCGAATGGAATTTCTCGATCACCAAGGAGTGGAGGTTTCTGGAGCGGGCGACCGCGCAGTTCCGGGCTGAGTTCTTCAACTTGACCAACAGCCGGAACTTCGGACCGGCCACCGTGGTCTTCACCGGGGAGCCGTTCCTGGCGAACACCTATGGCATGTCCACGTCGCCCGTGACCGCCGGCAACGCAGTGAACGGAACCGGCGACGCGCGGCGCATCCAGTTGGGGCTCAAGTTCATGTTCTGATTTGCCGGCTCGCGGCGGATCCTGGCATGAAAACGCTGTCGACAATTACGCTTGCTTTCGCGATGCTGCCTCTTCCGGCAGCCGCTCAACGATTCCACATCCGGCCCGTCAAGGGATCGCCGGGAACCTCGGCTTTCGACATCAGTTGGGTGGACAACTCGACCCAGAAGTATTACCTGGCCGATCGCACGAACAACGCCATTGACCTGGTAGACGCGGCCACTGACACTTTTCTGGGTTTCATCGGCAAGGGTCAATATACGGGGAGTCGCCCTTGCCCGGGCCAGCCCAAAGACGTGCGCCATTGCTCGGGGCCGAACGGAGTCCTGACCGATAACCTCGGCCATGTGTGGGCGGGAGACGGAGATGGCAACATCATCGAAGCGGACGCTACCAAGCCCGGAACGTCCATTCTCCGCAAAATTCCGACGGGGGGCAAGTTCCGCGTTGACGAACTGGCCTATGACCCCGTGAATCAGATCCTGATGGCCTCCAACGATGGGGATTCACCGGTCTTCCTGACGTTCCTCTCGGTAACGGATGGACGTGTATTGGGCCACTACAAATACCCAAAGGAGCAGGACGGTTTGGAGCAGCCCGCCTGGGGGCGCGACACCGGCTGGTTCTATCAGAATGTGCCCGGAGACAAGAATCGCATCGACGTATTCGATCCACGTAAACTTCCGAGTCCGATCAAGAGCTTCTCCATCGAGTGCAGCGGCGGCCTGCTCGGTCTGACGTTGAGCGGCTTGGTCGCGAGCGCGAATGGACAACTGATGACCGTGTGCGGAACGGTTGGCGGCAAGTCTCTGAACGCCCGCACCGGCCAAGTTCTCAAGACTATTCCGCAAGTTGGCGACGCCGACGAGGTTTGGTACGATCCAGGCTCCAACCGCTATTACTTCGCACACAGCACCGGAGGCGCTGCGGAAGCGGCCTCGGCCCGCGCCGGGGCGATCGGAGTAGTCGATGCCGCTGCGGAAAAGTTTGCGATCGACATTCCAATTAAAGGCGCCGGCGTCCATTCGGTTGCCGTCAACGCAAGGAACGGGCACATCTTTGTTCCTGTGAGCGGCAAGGGAATTCTGGTGGCCACGCTGGAGAAGTAGTCTGTCAAAGTGATGTTGCTTTCCGATCAAGCCTCCCTCCGGTGTATCAGCACAGCCCCGCCTCCATGCTGTATACTCGGTTTTCGATCAGGAGGTGCCCATGCGGGCTATTAACGAAAACACAATTACAGACGCTGCCCTGGAGCAGATGGCCGCGACGCCGAATCCGCGCCTGAAAGAGATCATGGCTATCCTGGTAAAGCATTTACATGCATTCGCGCGCGAGGCCGATATCACGCCCGAAGAATGGCTGGAAGGCATCAAATTCCTGACGGCCGTCGGCCAGAAATGCACACCGTTCCGCCAGGAATTCATCCTGCTGTCGGACACGCTGGGCATGAGCAGCCTGGTGAACGCGCTCCACGACAAGCGCGCGACGGAGTCGAGCACAAAGTCGAGCCTGCTTGGCCCGTTCTACCGCCAGGACTCGCCGAAGCTGAAGCTCGGCGATACCATCGTCACCAAGCCCACCAACGGGCAGGAAGTCTGTCTATATGGATACATTCTGGATGCCTCCGGCAAAGGAGTCCCGAACGCGTCCGTTCAGGTCTGGCAACCCGATGAGACAGGCAATTACGATCTGCAGAAACACGATCCGTCGGAGATGGATTTGCGCGGCACGTTTCAGACCGACGACAAAGGCTTTTACTACCTGCGCACCATCGCGCCGCTTGGCTATATGATTCCGATGGACGGTCCGGTAGGCGACATGATCCGAGCACAGAAGCGCCATGGCTACCGGCCGGCCCACATCCATTTCCTGATCGGCGCACCCGGGTACCGCGAGGTGGTCACGGCTTTGTACCTGGCGGGCGATGAGCACATCGATTCCGACACGGTTTTTGGAGTCACGGAATCGTTGGTGACGGATGTCAAGGCGAACGATCCGGAATGCCCGATCAAGGGTCTGCCGGGGCTGAAGTTCAACTTCCAGGTCGCCTCGGCGCAAGGCATCGGCATCGGACGCGTGGGCGCCGACCCGTCGCAGATCGTCAAGAAAGCGGCCAGCTAGAGCTTCCCGCTCTTTTCTTCGCCGCGCCACTCCAGAGGCCGGATGACTGCTTGGCAACGATGGCTGCGAAGGCCGCAGAGTGTGTGGCTGCGCAAGGCCATCTTCCAGGTGCATCTGTGGACCGGTATCGGCCTGGGCTTCTACGTTCTGATGATCAGCATAAGCGGTAGCGCGCTGGTCTTCCGCAACGAGCTTTATACGGTACTTTGGCCCGGGCCGAAAACGGTGATGGTCTCCGGACCGCGACTGACTCGCGACCAACTCCGGGCGGCGGCGCGCCGGGCCTATCCCCGCTATACGGTGAACTGGATCTGGGAGTCCAAGCAATCGAACCAGGCGACCGAAATCTGGCTGGACCGGGGCAATTCGCGGAAAGAACGGCTCTTCGATCCCTACACCGGCCGCGATTTGGGCGAGTCGCGGCCCTACTCGATTCAGTTTCTCCGTTGGGTGGGCGATCTGCACATCAATCTTCTGGCTGGCGAGCGGGGACGCGAGATCAACGGCGCGTGCGCCATGTTGGTTGTTCTGCTCTCGCTCTCTGGTGCGGTGCTATGGTGGCCCGGAGTTTCGAATTGGCGGCGGAGCCTCACAATTCAGCGCAAAACAAGCTGGAAGCAGCTCAATTGGCAGCTGCACAGCGTGGTGGGTCTGTGGACGCTGGCCGTCGTGCTTATGTTCGGCGTGGTGGGCATCTACGCGGGTTTTCCCATACCGTTCCAAGCGGCGGTCAATCGCATTGCCCCCTTGGATTTCTACCGGCTGGAGCCGGAATCGAGGTTGCAGCCAGCGCGGGTGACCTTCCTCGCAGTGAGCGGCCAAAGCGGTACAGAGCGTCCGCGCTTCCGCCCGCGCCTGAGTACCGGCGATCAGATTATCCGCTGGTTCAGCTATCTGCATTTCGGAAACTTTGGAGGCTGGCTGAGCAAAGCGGCCTGGGTTGTCCTCGGCCTTGCGCCGGCGTTTCTGTTCATCACCGGCTTGCTGATGTGGTGGAATCGAGTGCTGAGTCCTGGCGCGCGCAGGCTGCGGCGGAGCGCGAGCTGAAGGGGTATATAATCCTGCCATGGCGATCCAGCGAAAAATTGTTTGGACCACTCTGGCGGTGCTCGGCTCGGCCGCGCTCGCACTCGCCGCGGGCAGCTCCGATCCCAATAATCCCACCGGCGCGCACGGGCTGATCCTGATCGACAAGATCGGACGGCATATTCGCTTTTTCGATCCGTCGGACTTCAAGGAACTGTCCAACATGGAGGCGGGCGTCGCGCCGCACGATCTGGCCATCTCGCCCGATCACAAGACGGCGTACGTGCCCATCTACGGCGATGGCGTCTACGGCCGCAACCCGCATCCGGGACACACCATCCTGATCATCGACCTGGAGTCGCGGCAGACCACCGGCAGCATCGATGTGTCGCCTTATCAAGCGCCGCATGGAATCCAGATCGACGCCGCGGGAACGATTTATGTGACTTGCGATCTGAGCCGCAAGCTGCTGGTGATCGATCCGGCTAAGCGCCGCATCGAAGCGGCCATTGACACGGAAGGCACCGGCCACTGGGTCGCGGTGTTGCCGGATGGAAGCAAGGCGTATGTCCCCAACAAAAACGACCGGCCGTTCATCAGCGTCATTGACCTGAAGGCGCGCAAGATGATCGGCAAGATTCCCATGCCCAACGGCACCGAGGGAATCGCGGCCTCACCCGACGGCAAATGGGTTGCGGCGGTGGATTACGCCGAACCGAACCTCGCCGTCATTGATCCGGCGCAGGACGAAGTGGTGGTCCGCATTCCGCTGGAAGGCAACACCAAGGCGGCGTTTAAGCCGCGCTTCTCGCCAGATGGCCGCAAATTGCTGGTTTGCAATCTGCGCGAGCGGATGGTCAACATCATCGACGTGGCCGACGCCCACGGACCGCAGAAGACGCTCGCGGTAGGCAAAGACCCCATGGGATTTGCCTTTGCTCCCGATGGTAAAACCGCGCTGGTGGCGAATCACGGTGACGGCACGATCTCAGTGATCGATCTGGAACAGGGCCGCGTCGTTTCTAGCTTCACAGGCGGAACCGGAGTTGAGTCCTTGTCCTACTACTGAAGAAGCTCGGCTGGCCGAGGGCTGGACGGTACAATAAGAGTCTGCGCCGCGCGAAATGCGCACCGACATCGTGGACAAGCTTCAATCTCGCCCGGACTGGGAAAAGATCCAACAGCGTTATTTTGAGACTGGCGACGCTGCGCCTGTGCTGCGCGGGATCACTGAACTCGTCGAGCAGATGGCGGTTGATGCGTTTCAACGGGCGTTGGAACCGCTGGCAGCCAACGATGTCGCGATGCTTGCGGTCGGCGGATTCGGCCGACGCGAACTGTTCCCTTACTCCGACGTCGATGTACTCATCCTGGTGGAGCGCGAATCGCACGCAGCCGCGCTGAAGAATCCGCTGGCTGAATTCATCCGTCTGCTCTGGGACTCGGGCCTGCGGCTCAGTCATTCGGTTCGAACCGTGGCGGAATGCGCCGAAATCCACGAGAACAACATCGAGCTGAGCATCAGTTTGCTGGACCGGCGATTCCTGGCCGGCTCGAATGATCTGTTGGCCAAGCTGGAAGGCAAACTCCCGGAGTTCCTGGAACGGCAGGGGCACCCGCTCGCGCGCCATCTCGTGCGGATGTCCCGGGCGCGGCACGAGAAATTCCAGGGCACCTTGTACCATCTGGAGCCGGACGTCAAGGAAACGCCGGGCGGCTTGCGCGACCTGCACATGATCGGATGGCTCGGCCAGCTGCGCAAGCCTGATCCCGAGATTGCCGAGCGCCTGGCCGAGCCCGCGCATTTCCTGCGTTCGCTGCGTTGCTTTCTGCATTACTGCGCCGGCCGGGATCAGAATCTGTTGAACTTCGACTCGCAAGAAGAAATCGCCGGTCAACGCTTTCAGCGCTTCCACGAGCCGGCCGAGTTCATGCGCGAGTATTTCCGGAACGCCCGCGCGATTTACACCGAAGCGCGGCGCACGCTGGACCTCAATGAGAGAGGCGAAAGCTCGTTAGCGTCGCAGTTCCGCGACTGGCGATCCCGCTTGTCCAACGCCGAATTCACCGTCTCCAACGAGCGCGTTTTTCTGCGTACGCCGGCGCAGTTGGCGACCGATCCGGCCATCGTGCTGCGGCTCCTGGAATTTGTCGCACGCCACGGCGTTCCACTGGCGGCCGATACGGAGCGCCGCCTGGAAGCGATCAAGGATGCCTTCACCCTCTATTGCGCCGAGCCGCGGCCGCTCTGGCCCGCGTTGCGCGGCATTCTCTCGCTACCGCACGCTGCCATGGCGCTGCGCGCACTGCACGATACCGGACTCATGCAGGCCGTGTTCCCCGAGTGGAAGACCATCGTATGCCTGGTCGTACCCGACTATTATCACCGCTACACCGTGGACGAGCACACGCTGGTGACCATTGAAAAGGTAGCCGAACTGGCCACCAGCAAGGAGCCGGCCAAGCGCCGCTTCTCTGAAGTCTTCTCCGAGGTGGAGGACCTGGCGCTGCTGCGCTTCGCGTTGTTGTTTCATGACGCGGGAAAGGGAGCACACAGCGGGGACCACGCGCGGCTTTCCGTGGAGCTGGCCCAACAAGCCATGCAGCGCATCCAAATGCCGGCTGACGAGCAGAGCGCCGTGGCATTTCTCATAGCCCATCATCTCGATTTGTCCGCTGTCATGAACTCCCGGGACCTGGACGATCCCGCTACCGCGCGTCTCCTGGCCGACAAGATTGGCTCTGCCGAGCGTCTGCGGCTGTTGACGATTCTGACTTACGCCGACATCTCCGCCGTCCACCCTGCCGCGATGACCCCCTGGCGCTTGGAACAGTTATGGCAGACCTATCGCATCACGCATCAAGAGCTGCTGCTGGAACTGGAAACCGCGCGCATTCAAAACGTGCCGAGCGATCTGCCCGAACCGGCCGAATTCATCCGCGGCTTTCCCGTGCGATATCTGCGCACGCACACTCCCGAGGAGATCCGGTCGCACATTGAATTACACGAACTGACCCGCACAAACGGCGCCGCCGCCCTGATCGAAGCCGCCAGCGGCGTGTACCGAGCCACCATTGTCGCGCCCGACCGCCCGGCACTCTTCGCCGCGCTCGCCGGGGCAATCTCGAGCTTCGGAATGGACATCGTGAAGGCCGAAGCCTTCTCCAATGCGCAGGGCTTGATCCTGGACACGTTTTCGTTCGCGGACCCGCGGCGCACCCTGGAGCTGAATCCCGCGGAGAACGACCGGATGCGCGAGACGCTCGAGCAGGTAGCTCTGAACCGGCAGAACGTCGAGCAACTGTTGCGCGGCCGGCCCATGCGGCGGCAGGCCAAGCGCACCGTTTCCACTCAGGTGTACTTTGACGGATCGGCATGCGAAACCGCCACGTTGGTTGAGATTGTCACCGAAGACCGGCCCCGCCTGCTCTATGACCTGGCTGCGGCCTTCTCGGCAGCCGGTTGCAATATTGATGTGGTTCTCATCGATACGGAGGGCCGAAAGGCCATTGATGTCTTCTACGTAGCCGCAGACGGGAAAAAGCTGACTACCAGCGTGCAGGCCCGGCTGGAGCAAACCCTACTAACTGTCTGCTAAGATAGAAACACAGCAGTAGCGCGCACCTGTAACCTTCTCGCCCCTGATGGCGTTTCTATAGGTGTGATGCATTGATACGGCAAAGTAAGCCTGCAAGTTAGTCCTAGCTGACGTTCTAAAACAATTCAAGGAGATACCAGATGAAGCTGGCAAAATTATTGCTTAGCGGTTGTGTGCTTTCCCTCGGCGTAGCGGCTTTTGCCGCGTCCAGTCACAAAGTGACGATCGTCGACCCCACATGGGTTGGACAGACGGAGCTCAAGCCTGGCGATTATAACGTCCAGGTAACAGGCGACAAAGCGATGCTCAAGATGGGCAAACAGGTGGTCGAAGTACCCGCGAAGATGGAGACGAATTCCGCGAAGTTCTCTTACACGCAGCTCGGCACGAAGAGCGTCAACGGCAAGGCCCAACTGCAGGAGATCGACTTAGGTGGAACCAATTCGAAGATCGTATTTGGTGAACCTTCGGGTCCGGCTGCCGGGACTAAGTAATTCGGCCGACGCTAAGGTAAGGCGAAAACCACTAACGACTCGACACCCGGTGTAGAGTCGTCGAGTGTTCCATTGCCTCCGGCCACGATGGCCACGTACTGCTTCCCGTTTTTACCCTCGTAGGTGATGGGGACGGCGTGTGCGCTGGCCTGCAACTTGGTGGACCATAGCTCCACTCCCGTCTTCGAATCGAAGGCGCGGAAGCGGCGGTCGTTGGTCGCGCCGATAAATACTAATCCGCCCGCCGTGGCGATCGGGCCGCCCAGATTCAGGCGGCCCGTATGCTGTTTACTGGTGGGCAATTCGTCAGTGATTCCTAACGGCACTTGCCAGGCAAAGTCGCCGGTGTGCGCGTTCACCGCGATCAGCCGGCCCCATGGCGGTTTCTGACAAGGCCAGGCACGCTCGCCCGCGTTGGGAATGTTGCCGCGCCGCGGGTCGCCTTCGCTCCATTGGAAGCGGGACATAGGACCGACGATGCTGTTGCGGTCGAATAACACCGGCGATCCCGCCGGCTTCTTCTCGATCCAGCCGATGCTCGCTTCGTCGTTCGAATTCACGAAAATGTAGCCGAGATTCGGGTCCGCCGCTGTGCCGCCCCAGTTCACCCCACCGATCGCTCCGGGAAAGATAATCGTCGAATGCGGCTTCGCGCCTTTCTCGCGATAGACGTACGGAGTAAACGGCCCCTCGTTGTAGAACCCTCCGCTGCGCTGATAAAGGTCGCGGCAGAACTTCGCGTGATCCTCGCTGGTGTCGGCTGCGGTCACGATCTCCTCCACGCCGAAGCTCATGCGAGCCAGCGGCGGCGGCTTCAGCGGGATGGGTTGCGTGGGCGAGCTGACCTCGCCAGGAACCTGGCTGGGCCGCACGGGCCTTTCCACGATGCCGAACACGGGCTTGCCGGTAACGCGGTTGAGAATATACATGTAGCCGGTCTTGGCGGTCTGCGCCAGAATCGGTATCTCCTGGCCGTTGATGGTGACATCCAACAATCCCGGCGCCGCGGGCAAATCGAAATCCCACACATCGTGGTGCACCGCCTGAAAATGCCATTTCTGCTTGCCCGTGGCCGCATCAATGGCCACGACCGAGTCCGAATAAAGATCATCGCCATTGCGGTCTCCGCCCCAGAAGTTCGTATTCGGCCCACCGAACGTCGTATACACGATGCCGCGCGCGGCATCCACGGTCAGCGAAAATCCCCAATTGTTCACGCCGGAACGGTTCTTCCAGCTATCGCCTTGCCAGGTCTCATGGCCCGGCTCGCCCGGCCGCGGCACGGAGTGAAATTCCCAAACTTTGCGGCCGGTGCGTGCGTCGTAAGCTCTCGTGTCGCCCGCCGGACCAAGCGCGGGCGTCTCCGGCGTATTGGCTCCCACCAGCAGCAGGTTTTTGTAAATCACTGGCGCCGAGTTATACGGCACCGTCATCTCCACTTCGCCTTCATTACCGAAGCCGGGATCGATCTTGCCGGTCTTCGCGTTCAGCGCTGCCATTTTGCTGCCGGTCGTAAAAATGATGCGCGGCGGATTGTCCTTGTCTCCCGGCCAATACGCGACTCCGCGCTTGGACGGCGTGCCGGTCTTCAGATCGTAACTCCAGATCTCCTTGCCGGTGTCCGCCTCGAGCGCCATCACGGAGTGAAACGTCGCCAGGTAAAGCACGCCATCGACGACGATCGGCGTGAACTCCGAGCCTGCCGCTGGGCCTTTGGCTTCGCCCAGGTTATACGTCCAGGCACCCGCGAGCTTGGAAACGTTGCCAGTGTTGATCTGCGAGAGCGGCGAGTACCGCGTGCCGGACAGATCGCGATTATACATCGGCCAGTCAGCGCCCGATTGCGCCTCGCCAACAGCAGCCGCCGCCAGGAAGACAAGCAAAATGCGCATATTCGCTTGAAACAGGTGCGCCGTCCATTGTAACCTAGCGGCTTCCGGGCGGCGTCGTCTAATTGACATATCATAAGAGCTCGCCGACCACGAACAACCTGGAGGTGTTCCGGAGATGTCCATTCTAAGCATGTGCCAGTGGTTACAGGACACTGCTATCGGCACCAATATCCGGGAGTCGATCTGGACGTTTCCGATCATCGAGACCATTCACGTGCTGGGCCTCTCCTTCTCCGTGGGGCTGCTCCTGGTCTCCGATCTGCGGCTCATGGGAGTAATTCTGCGCAAACGCTCCGTGACCGAGGTCTACGAACAAATCAAACCCTGGATGTTTGCGGGATTCGCCATCATGGTCATCACCGGCATCTTTCTTTTCTGGTGCCAGGCCGTGAAGGCCTATAACAGCTATTTCTTCCGCGCCAAGGTTATTCTGCTGGTTTTGGCTGCCATCAATGCGATCGCCTTTGAACGGGGTATTTACCGCAAAGTCAGCGAATGGGACAACGCGCTGGTCCCTCCAGTCGAAGCCAGAATCGCCGGCTGGGCTTCCTTGATCCTATGGGCCGCCATCATCACGTGCGGCCGCACCATGGCTTACACGTTCTAGCGAATGGAGAAATCGTAAATGCAAGCGATCTTGCCTTTCTTTCAGTGGTGCGATTCCTGTTGGGTCGGTCAGGCGATGAGGAACTCGCGGGCGGCGTTCCCTGTCGTCGAAAATTTCCATTTGTTCGCGCTCACTGTATTGTTGGGCACCCTGATTGTTCTCTGCCTCCGCGAATTTGGAGTACTTTATAAGACCGTCCCGCTGCAGGATGTCGCGGCCCAGCTTCGCCCGTGGAACCTGTGGAGCCTGGCGGTGATGCTGCTCTCCGGCATCTTGCTGTTCCTCTCGGAAGCCATGAAATGTTACGGCAACACTTCTTTCCGTATCAAAATGCTCTTCTTGTTTAGCGCGCTCATCTTCCAGTTCGCCGTGTTCAACCGGATCGTCAGGAAACAGGGATCAACCGCGAGCGTATCGGGAAAGATCGCCGCCGCCGTGGCGCTGTGCTTGTGGTTCGGCGTGGGCCTCGCCGGGCGCGCCATCGGCTTCTTGGGATAACGCTCGCACCAATCGAGGGTGTATAATTCTTCACGGCAACGCAGCCATTATCCAACCTGACGTAAAGGAGCCTTCATGAGTTCTAAGAGCGAATCCACGAAGATTGATCGCCGGTCGTTTCTCGGCGGAACAGCGGCCGCAGGCGCGCTTTTGGGATCGGCGCAAGCGTGGGCTGGGACAGGCAAGAGCGGCTCGGCCGGACCTGTGGTCGAAACCAAAGCCGGAAAGCTCCGCGGAGTCACGCTGGAGAAATGCATCGCCTTCAAAGGCGTGTCGTATGGCGCTTCCACCGCGGGCGCCGGACGCTTCATGCCCCCGCGCAAGCTCGAACCGTGGACCGGCGTGAAAGACGCGCTGGAGTTGGGCGCGCGCTCGCCCCAGAACGCTTCCGGGTTGATCCCGGAAGTGGACGCCGTCGACCGCAAAGAGCCCATCAGCGAGGACTGTCTGCACTTGAACGTGTGGACCCCCAGCCTCGGTTCTTCACACAAACGCCCGGTCATGTTTTGGCTGCATGGTGGCGGCTTCACCTCCGGCTCGGGCGGGTTTGCGATTTACGACGGAACCAACCTGGCCTCCCGGCATGATGTCGTGGTCGTCACGGTAAATCATCGCCTCAACGTATTCGGCTATCTGTATCTCGCGGGAATCGGAGGCGCGAAATATGCCGACGCCAGCAACGTTGGCATGCTGGACATCATTCAGGCGCTCGAATGGGTCCGCGACAATATCGCTGAGTTCGGCGGCGATCCGAACAACGTCACCATCTTCGGCCAATCCGGCGGCGGCGCCAAGGTCAGCACGCTGCTGGCCATGCCCGCGGCGCAAGGGCTGTTCCATCGTGCCGTGATTGAGAGCGGCGCGTCGCTCCGTGGAATTCCTGTTGAAGCTGCGAACAAGTCCACCGAAGCAGTGCTGGCGAAGCTCGGACTCAAATCCAACCAGCTCGACGAGCTGCAAAACATGCCCATGGACCAGTTACTGCACGGCATCAGCGGCGGCGGCTTGATGGGCAATCCTGCGTTCCGCTTCGCGCCTGTAGTGGATGGCAAGACGCTCACCGCCAACCCCTTCGATCCGACGGCGCCCGAAATGTCCGCCGGCGTCCCGCTACTAATCGGCTCGACGCAAACCGAGGTCACCTTCTTCGCCGGCCAACTGCTGGACCCGATCGACGAAGCCACCATGCGCCAGCATGTGAAGCAGACGCTGCGCGCCGGCGACGCCGAAACCGACAAGGTCATCGCGGCCTACAAGAAGGTCGACCCCAAGATCAGCAACATCGATCTGTATCTCGAAGTCGCGTCCGACTCGTTTGCCATGGTCAACGCCGTCACCGCCGCCGAGCGCAAGGCCGCGCTGGGCAAGGCGCCTGTTTTCATGTACTACTTCAAGTGGCGCTCGCCCGTGCGCGACGGCAAGCTGAAGGCGATGCACTGCATGGAAATTCCGTTCGTCTTCGATAACGTCGACGGCGGAAAGCCAATGACCGGCAGCGGCCAGGACCGTTACGCGCTGGCCAGCAAGATCAGCGGTGCGTGGGTTGCATTTGCCCGCAGCGGGAACCCCAGCCAGAAGGGCCTACACTGGCCCGCTTACGACGCAACCAAGCGTGCCACCATGATTCTCGACGACAAGTGCGAGGTAGTGGACGACCCGCGCCGCGACGTGCGTCTCACGCTGGAATCCGTCCGGCGCGCGTAGCTCGGCCTGCGTATGAGCCCTGAAGCAAAGGCAAGCCCTACGGTTCAGACTACGGCCGGCAAGGTTCGCGGCACGGTCCAGGGCGGGGTGCACGTCTTCAAGGGCGTTCCCTACGGCGCGTCCGCGGCGGGCGCTCGGCGTTTCTTGCCGCCAGCGAAGCCGGGGCCTTGGACTGGCGTGCGCGATGCGATCGAACTCGGCCCGAAATGCCCGCAGCTCGAAATGGCTCTCCCGCCCGAAATGCAAGCCATTCTCGAGGGAATGCGGACGGATGTGCTGGTAGGCGAGGATTGCTTGTGCCTGAACGTGTGGTCGGCAGGCCTCGGAACTGCGCACCGCCGTCCCGTGATGGTCTGGCTGCACGGCGGCGGATTTACCGCCGGATCGGGCGGCGCGCCCATGTACGATGGCACGGCGCTGGCGTCCAAGCACGACGTCGTAGTAGTCACCATCAATCATCGGCTCAACGTCTTCGGCTATCTTTATCTGGCGGAGTTGGCCGGAAGCGAATTCGCCGATTCGGGGAACGCCGGCATGCTCGACATCGTCGCGGCGCTGGAATGGGTGCGCGATCACATCGCCGAATTCGGCGGCGACCCCGCCAACGTTACCATCTTCGGCGAATCCGGCGGCGGCATGAAGGTCACCGCACTGATGGCGATGCCGCCGGCGAAGGGCCTGTTTCATCGCGCCATTGTGCAGAGCGGTCCGTTCCTGAAGGCCATCCCGCACCAGCGTGCTACGCAGGCCGCCGAGGCATTCCTCGCCAAGCTCGGCTTGAAATCCAGCCAGGCCGATCAACTGCGCGGCCTTCCCGTGGAGCAACTCCTCGAAGCTCTGCCGGCGATTCCCGGCGGCCCGCTGGCCTTGGCGCCAGTCGTTGATGGCCGCTCACTACCCACCGATCCGTTCGATCCCGCCGCGCCCGCGATATCCGCCGGCGTCCCGCTGCTGATCGGCACCAACGCCACCGAGTTTACGTTCTTCGAGCCGCCTCCGGCCGATCTCGACGATGCGGCGTTTCTAACGCAAGTGAAGAAGCGCATGCGCCTCGACGACGCGGCCGCCACACAGCTCACCGCCACTTACAAGAAGGCGCACGGAAACAACATCGAGGCCTCGCTGGCCCTGCAATCCGACAGCTTCATGCGAATTAACTCCATCGCGCAGGCCGAGCGCAAGGCCAATCAAACCGCGGCGCCCGTGTACATGTATTGCTTCAACTGGCAGACTCCCATATTGAATGGAAGTCTGCGCTGTCCGCATGCGCTGGAGATTCCATTTGTGTTCGACAACGCCGACTCATGGAAAGGACTCACCGGCGAAGGAGCGGACCGTTATCCGCTGGCGGCCAAGATGAGCAGCGCGTGGGCGGCATTCGCGCACACCGGTAATCCCAGCCACAGCGGCCTGCCCGCTTGGCCAGCTTACGAAGCCAGCCGCCGTTCCACGATGATCTTCGACAACGAGTGCCGCGTCGCCGACGATCCGGGAGGGGATGAACGCCGGGCGTTTCTCGCCGCGACTCCATCCCCAGTCTGAGGAGACTGTGCGCCTCTGCCGTTTCGGCGACTCGCGGCTGGGCCTCGTTGAAGACTCGACCGTCCGCGACGTCACCGCGGCGCTCGATGTCCTGCCCACGCACCGGTATCCGCACCCCGAGTACGACCTGCTGATCGCGAATCTGGACCAAGTGGCGGAGCGCGTTCGCGCCATCGCGCCCCGGGCGCCGGCGCTGCCGCTGGCCGGCCTGCGACTGCTCAGCCCCGTTGCGAATCCAGGCAAAATCGTCGCCGCGCCGCTCAACTACCGCAAGCATCTGGAAGAAGTGAAGGCCGACGCGGAACTGCATCAGAACAACCCGGCTCACACTGCGAACATCCAAACCATCGGCCTGTTTCTCAAAGCCACCAGTTCGCTGGTAGGCCCCGGCCAAGGGATCGCGCTGCGGAAACTGGATCGCCGCAACGATCACGAAGTGGAACTCGCCGTCGTCATCGGCAAGGTGGCCGCTAACGTTTCGCGCGAAGACGCGTTGAGCTGCGTCGCCGGATACTCCATTGGCCTGGATATCACCATCCGCGGACCCGAGGATCGCAGCTTCCGGAAATCGCCGGACAGCTACACCGTGCTCGGGCCCTGGCTGGTGACGCGCGATGAAATCCCTGACCCGTCTGCGCTGGACCTTTCCATCTCCGTGAACGGCGAAGTGCGCCAGCGTTCCAACACGAAGTACATGATCCTGGGCGTGCCCGAACTGATCGAGTTTGCGTCGTCGTTCTACACACTACATCCCGGCGACATCCTCATCACGGGGACGCCGGAGGGAGTCAGCCCGATCCAGCCCGGAGACCTCATTGCCGCGGCCATCGAGAAAATTGGCACCATGGAAGTGAAGGTGCGCGCCGCATAAACGGCGCGAGGAGACAGCATGGGTGCACAGGCATTTTTCACCAAGCCCGAGACATCAGCGGAGCGCGAGGAATTTTATCAGCGCCTGAACAAGACGAACGCGGCTCCGCTATGGAATGTGCTGGGCGACATCGTCACTGCGGAACCGCGGACCCCGTGTCTGCCCGCAATGTGGCGCTACGAAGAACTGCGGCCCTTCCTGATGGAGTCCGGCAGGCTCATCACCGCCGAGGAAGCCGAGCGCCGCGTTCTGATGCTCGAGAACCCCGGGATGCCGGGCGTCTCGCGCATCTCCAAGACTCTCTACGCCGGTCTGCAACTGGTGCTACCGGGCGAAGTGACCTCCACTCATCGGCACGCGGCGGCAGCGCTGCGCTTCATCCTCGAAGGAGAAGGCGCCTATACCGCCGTCAACGGCGAACGCTTCACGATGCGGCCCGGGGACCTGATTCTCACGCCTTCCTGGACCTATCATGACCATGGCAACCTCACCGATGTTCCCGTGGTTTGGCTCGACGGACTCGACATTCCGCTGGTGAACATGTTCGATTCCAGCTTCGCCGAGCATTATCCCGGCGAAGGGACACAGCCAGTGGCTCCGTCGGGCACTTCGCCGCGATTGCTGTCTTATTCGTACGCCAGTTGCAGGGAGAGGCTGGAACAGCTCCGCCGCAATGGATCACTCGATCCGTGTCACGGCGTGAAGATGCAATACGCCAGCTCGGCTAGCGGCGGCGAGACGATGCCGACCATCGGCGCATCTCTCCGGTTGCTGCCCTCGGGCTTCCGGGGCACGGCCTACCGCAGCACCGATGCCACCGTCTATTGCGTGGCCGAAGGACGCGGAACCAGCCACGTTGGCGGCAGCACCTTCGCCTGGAAGGAGCACGACATATTTGTCGTGCCATCCTGGAGCCCTGTTTCGCACGTGACCGAAACGGACGCCGTTCTCTTCAGCTTTTCCGACCGGCCCGCGCAAAAGGCGCTGGGCTTATGGCGCGAGCAGGCGCCGATTCCCGGTTAACCTTTCGTACTCCACCAGGCAGTGGCGTAGCAACCGCTCGATCGAATAGCCGCCCGCCAGAAAAACGAAGCGGTGTTGCAGCCAAACGAGGATCGTGGTGACCACCAGGAACCATCGATGCAACTCGCGCACGGCTTGCTGTACCGGCACCCATCCGCTCGCCAACCGTGCGAAGGTGAAGGCCTGAAACCGCAGATGGGCCCGCTCCTCTTCGAGAATCCGCCCACAGATGGCGCGCAGCAGCGGCGACCCCGTGGCCTGGCGCAGCGCCGTGTAATAGGGAATGGCCACCACCTCGGCCGTCGCCAGCACGCGCATGCACAACTCCAGACCTGCGAGTCCGCGAATCGCGTGGAACACGCTGTCGACCCAATGCCGGCGCAGACAGTGCGCGCCCTGCATCGTCAGGAACCGGCCTAGAATCGCACTGTGGCGTTGTTCTTCGCGGACGAACAGGCGCAGCGCTTCCAGATAGTCGCATCCTAAGACTTGCGCGCGATCCATGAGCCGGCGGCCTTGCGCGTTCTCTCCCAACTGGAACTGCTGAATCGAAGGCAGGACCACCGCACGTTCGGCGCCCGTTAGCCGATAGGCATCGTCCCACGGCAACAACGGATCGGCCGAATTGGCCCGGAAATATTGAATCCAACCGCAGTCGCCGGTTTGCAGCATATTCGCATGGTATCACAATGTACTTTTTGTTTCAAAGAACTTCGCGATCAGTTCGTACGACCGCCGCCGCGCCGCGTGGTCGAACACGATGTTCACGACGAAGATCTCTTCGGCCGCGTAGTCCGCCACCACCGCCTCGATCGCGGCGCGAACTTTCTCTGGCGTGCCGGTGATGATGCGGCGGTGCGCGGGGAGTTGATCGATGGCCACGCCCTCGTTGGCCAGGAAGGCCATGGCGCGCTCGATGGGCGGCACGGCGATCAACTGTCCGCGGTAAAGCAGGAGCATCACCATCCGGAAGCTCGCGGACAGCAGCAGTGCTTCTTCGTCGCTCTCCGCGCAAATCGCCCAAACCGCTACTCCCACGCGCGGCTCTCTGCATCGTTGAGACGGTTGGAAGTTGTCGCGATAATACGCCGCCATCGGCTCGCCCGCAGGATTGATGAAATCGGCGAAGACGTAGGGCAGCCCCATTTCGGCCGCCCAGACCGCGCTTTGCGCCGACGATCCCAGCAGCGCGACTTCGGGAGATTCAAAGTGCATCGAGGCGAACTGCCGGAACGGACCCGATGCCGGCCCGCGGTTATCCAAATATCCCAGCAACTCTCTCAGTTGTTCATAAAAGTCGTCCGGCGACGGCTGGCGTCGATCCCTCTGAAGCGCGTACGCGATGCTTGCGCTGGTTCCCGCGGCGCGGCCGATCCCCAGGTCAATGCGGCCCGGAAAAAGGCCGCTGAGCATGCTGAAGGTCTCCGCCACCTTTAGGGGGCTGTAGTGCGGCAGCATGATGCCGCCGCTGCCGACGCGCAGGCGCGAAGTCGCGGCTGCAACCGGCCCGATCACTACCTCAGGGCTCGCACACGCCAGGCCGGGTGTTCCATGATGCTCGGCGAGCCAGTACCGGTGATAGCCGAGTTGCTCGGCCAACCGCGCCAGGTCGATGCTGTTGCGCAAAGCGTCGCCTGCGCTGCATCCTTCGGGAATCGGCGATTGATCCAAAACGCTCAGACGGAGCGAACGGCTCACTTCGATTCCACCGGAAGCAGAGCGAAGAAGGGCAGCAAAGCGCGCATGATAGTGTCTATCATCGCATCTGCGTGTCGTCACGCGGGATGCTACAATCCAGGCGTCCCCATGAAATCGCATTTGCTACCCACCTCTCTAGTCGGCTCTTTTCCGCAACCGGATTGGTTGATCGATCGCGACAAGCTCTCGCATAGCTTGCCGGCGCGCGTGCGCATGATGGATCTTTGGCGCGTGGCGCCGGAGTATCTGGAGCAGGCGCAGGACGACGCGACGATCCTTGCCATCCGCGCCCAGGAGCGCGCGGGGCTGGACATCATTACCGACGGCGAAGTCCGGCGCGAAAGCTATTCCAACCGCTTCGCCACGGCTCTGGAGGGCATTGACCTGGCGAATCCCGCGGAGGTGGTGGCGCGCTCCGGCAAGTTGAACCTGGTCCCGCGCATCACCGGCAAGATCCGCCGTAAGTATCCCGTGGAAGTTCGCGACGTTCAGTTCCTGCGCGCCAATACGGACCGCCGCACCAAGGTGACCGTCCCCGGCCCCTACACCATGGCGATGCAGGCCAAAAACGATTTCTATTCGAGCGAAGCAGAGATGACGATGGACTATGCGGGCGCCGTCAATGAAGAGATCAAGGATCTGTTCAAGGCCGGCGCGGACATCGTGCAGATCGACGAACCTTACATGCAGGCCATGCCGGACAAGGCCCGCGAGTTCGGTGTAGCGGCGCTCAAACGCGCGCTGGACGGCGCTCCGGGCGAAACGGCGGTCCACTTATGCTTCGGCTACGCCGCGATGGTGGCCAACCGGCCGTCGGAGTATCAATTTCTGACGGAACTGGTGGATACGCCCGCCAACTGCATCTCCATCGAGACAGCGCAATCGAAGCTGGATTGCGCGGTGCTGGCGAAGATGACCGGCAAGAACATCATTCTCGGCGTGATTGATCTGTCCACGAGCGAGGTTGAGACGCCGGAAACCATCGCCGCACGCATCCGCCGCGCGCTGCCCTACATCCCGGCCGAGCGGCTGATTATCGCGCCGGATTGCGGGATGAAGTATCTTCCTCGCGACGCGGCTTTCGGAAAGCTGCAATCCATGGTGGCTGGAGCGCGCATGGTGCGCGAAGAATTAGGCAGCCGCGCTTCGCAAAGCGCCTGACGTAAACTCAAAACTATGCAGTTCGGAAGGCCCAGCCGCACCGCCGTGGCGGCGGCTCGCCATCGCGCGGCGCATCAGGTGTTGGAAAGCGGCCGCATCTTCGCCGACCCTTTAGCTCTGCCGATTCTCGGCGAATCCGCAGACGAAGTCGCCCGGCGCGCCGAGGAGCGCCCTTCTGAGCGCGTGCTGCGCCTTTTCATTGCGGTCCGGACACGCTTCGCCGAGGATGCGCTCGCAGCCGCAGCGGAGCGTGGTGTTCGCCAACTGGTCGTGCTCGGCGCGGGCTTGGATACCTACGCATACCGCGGCGCACTGCGCGACCACCTGCACATTTTCGAAGTCGATCACCCGGCGACGCAGGCCTGGAAGCGCGCGCGCCTTGCCGAAGCGTCCATTGCCCTGCCGGACTGGCTCACCTTCGCGCCCATGGATTTTGAACGGCAGACTTTGCCCGAAGGCCTTGCCGCCGCCGGCTTCGATGCATCGCAACCCGCCTTCTTCACATGGCTGGGTGTCGTGCCGTATCTCACTGAGGATGCCATTTGGTCCACGCTGGGCTTCATTGCCGGGCTGCCCAAAGATACGCATATCGTGTTCGACTATGCCAATCCACCGGACACGCTGGCGCCGGAAATGCGCGCCGTGCACGACGAGCGCGCCGCGCGCGTCGCCGAAATCGGTGAGTCCTGGATCAGCTACTTCGAACCGGACGCACTCCATTCAAAACTAAGAGAGTTGGGATTCGCCGAAATCGAAGACCTCAGCCCGCAGCAGATCGTGACGCGCTATATCAACCCGCTGGCTACCACTCAGGCGCGGACCGGCGCTCACATCGTCCGCGCGGCGAAGGTGTGATCAAGCCTGTCGTTCCACGGTCAAATACATCGGTCCGACGCCGAGCGTAGAAACCAGGAACCAGGTGAGCTTTCCCATTTTGTTGCTGGTCTGAAATTTGACTTCCTCTCCCGGCGCGACGTCAAACTCCAGCTTCTTCTTCTGCCATGTGTTGTCCAGCTGCAAGCGATGCCGCCCGGGCGCCACTACGCGGGAGATTTTGTAGCCGTACACCAGGTCGGCAATCCACTCGCCGTCCAGCTTCACGATCACCTGGCGCTGCTGAGAATCGTCCTCTGAAGAACGCAGGACGGTGACGCGAGATTCGCTCTCCATGCCTTCGAGTATAAGCCGCGAACTGCATTGACATCTCAGTCTGCCGGCAGATACAATGAAGCCGCTGGTTTGTCAAGCGCTCCAGGTTCTGGTGCGCCTCAGGAGTTACCATGAAGAAGCAAGTCTTGCTCGCGGCTGCTTTCCTCGCAGCTGCCGCCCTGCCCTCGTTCGCGCATCATTCCTTCGCTGCCGAGTTCGATATGAAACAGCCCGTCACGGTGAAGGGCGTGGTTACCAAGCTCGAATGGATGAACCCTCATGCGTGGTTCTATCTCGACGTCAAAAAAGACGACGGTACTGTAGCGCACTGGCAGTGTGAGACGGGCGCACCGGTAGAACTGGTTCGCCGAGGCTGGCGCAAGACGGACCTGAAGGTGGGCGACGAAGTCACGGTACACGGCCTCCGCGCGAAGGACGGCACCAACACTCTCAGCGCGCGCATGGTAACCCTTGCGGACGGCAGGAAAGTCTTCAACGGACCGGCCGGAGAGAGCGAACCGAACTCGCAACCGAAGACCACCGGCGGCACGCAGTAGCTTTCGCGCAGTCTCCCGGCGTACGAGGCCGGAGTATACTGGAACTCTTGTGACCAGTCAACCGGCCCGGGTAAACGTATCCGAAATCATCGATAACAGCCCATTCGGTGCGTTTCGCTGGGGTCTATGCATCCTCTGCGGCCTGTGCCTGATCATGGACGGGTTCGACGTTCAGGCCATCGGCTACGTGGCGCCCGCCATCAAGCAGGAATGGCATATTCCCGATCCTGTGCTGGGCCGCGTTCTGACGGCCGCGCTGGTCGGCATCCTCGTCGGTTCTCTGCTGCTCAGCATGCTGGCCGACAGGATCGGCCGGCGCCCGGTGCTGATCGGCTCCTGTCTGTTCTTTGCGGTGATGACCGTTCTGACGGCCCGCGCGGGCTCCGTCAACGAGTTGCTGATGGTCCGCTTCATCGCGGGCTGTGGACTGGGCGCCATCATGCCCAATTCCATGGCGTTGGTCAGCGAATACACGCCCCTCCGGTCCAAGGTAACGGCCATGATGATCGTCTCCAATGGCTTTACGGTCGGCGCCGCCATCGGCGGCTTTATTGCAGCATGGTTGATCCCGGCGTATGGCTGGCGGTCGGTGTTCTACTTCGGTGGCGCGCTGCCGCTGGTCATCGGCCTGGGCATGCTGGCGGGGCTTCCGGAATCGCTCCAGTTCCTGGTTCTGAAGCGCAAGAGCCTCGACAAAGTGGGCCGCTGGCTGCGGCGCATCGATCCGCGCGTTCCGCTTGCCGGGGAAGCAGAATACTTCCTCCACGAGGAAAAAAAACCCGGCTTCCTGTTCTGGAATCTCTTTCGCGACGGCCGCGCCGTGGGCACGGTTCTCATCTGGATCACATACTTCCTCAATCTGCTGAACCTCTACTTCCTGGCGGGCTGGCTGCCTACCGTCGCCAGGGAGGCTGGTTTCTCGACATCCACGTCCGTGCTGGTAGGCACCACCGAGCAGGTGGGCGGCGCCATCGGAGCCCTCATCCTCGGCTGGTTCGTTTATCGCCTCGGCTTCGTCGCCGTGCTGTCCACGTGTTTCGGCATCGCGGCTCTCAACATCGCTTTGATCGGAAAGCCCGGTTTATCGCTGGCGCTGCTGTTCACTGTGGTCTTCATCGCCGGTTTCGGGGTGGTGGGTGGCCAGGCGGGCGTGAACGCACTGACCGGAACGTATTATCCGACGACGCTGCGCTCCACGGGACTGGGCGCCGGATTAGGCGTCGGACGTCTTGGCTCCATCGTTGGCCCGCTAGTGGCCGGAGTTTTGCTCGGCCGTCATTGGACGAGCCAGAGCTTGTTTATAGCTGCTGCGATTCCTGCCCTGATTTCAGCCTTCGTGATGATCGCTATGCACTGGGTGCTCAAGGGGCGTAGCGCTGAAGTACCCGAGCGCAGCGCCGCAACCGTGCACTAGCCGAAGCGCGGAACGCGCTTACTTGACGTGGTGGTCTTCCACTTCCTTGTTGTTTTCCGTGCAGACATACTCGAGGATTTCCTCGTTCTTCGGCATAAGGACCCAAGTGCGCACGTTGGTGAAGGGCTTGGTGTACATCTTCGGATCGTCAATCGTGACCTCGTAGCCAAGATGTGTCGCATCCAGCCGCCGGAAGTGCTCGATGATGTGCAGATTCTCGCTCACCGGGTGACCGCGTGTGTCGAGTAACATCTTGGGAGTCCCGAAGAACGGGCCAACGGTATCCACCACCATCGTGTCGCCTTCCCAATGGCCCACCGAATGCCCGTACCACATGGTTTCCAGAGCATCCTCCGCGGTAGGATGCATGCGCCCATCCAGGTACACCACGTGGAAAGCGAACATCGATTCGTGCAGGAAAACCAGTTCCTTCGGGGTCTGCACGATCTCTGTCGGCACCGGCGCGTTCATCGATCGCGTATAGCCCATCGGATTGCAGTGAGCCGTCGCGTCGTAGTTGGTAGGATCGTAGTTCTTCGTCCAGTTGGCGGCCCACGGCGTCATCGGCAGCTCGCCGCCGGTGCCCTTTGCGCTGCACCCTCTAACCTCCGCGCCGCATTTGTCGGTGGGCTTGTGAGTCTGCAGGTCCATCAGGTCCTTGCTCATGTCGACCACGAACGGATGATCCCAAAGACCGCTCAAATCGGGCTTGCCGTCGGGCATTCTCGGAATATCCGAACCGCTCGCGATCTTGGCGGCGGCGCCGGTTTGGGCCGCGGCGGGCAGAGAGAAGAACGCCGGTATGGCCAATAGAGCCACTGCGCCGAGGGCCGACAGGAAGAAGCGATTTCGCACGGTGAAACCTCCAGAGGATGGCGATTCAGATTGTAACAGATATGTCAGCGCTTCCGTCCGCAGTCAATCCGCGTACCAGTCCAGAATGCGCACTTCCACGCCGGAGCCCTCCAGGCCTTTCTTAAATGCATTCAGGTCCGAGCCGCGATCGTGGTAGGGGTAGGCGATGGCAGGATGAAATTCGCGGACCGCTTTGGCAGCCTCTTCCGGGGTCATGGTGTACGGCAGGTTCATGCAGATAAACGCGACGGCGCACAGCGATACAGTAAGCAATAGTTTTTTCATTTGCGAATGCGGTCCTTTCACCTTACTTCGAACGGTCCGCAGGGACCTTCAAGGTAACGACGGGCGCGCGATAGAACGATCCCGGCGGACCAACGAACTCTTCCTTCTTGCCGTCTTCGTAGTACTGCACGAATTTCCACACCAGCCGGTCCGTCCCTTCCTTGGGATTAATGCCTAGCATGCCAAACTCGACAAATTCGTATGGAGCGATGGTCCCGGTCCAGGTGGCGCCGATGATGTTTCCCTTGTCGTCTTTTTTGAAGTCGATCTTCCAACCCGGCTTGAACTCGAAATCATAAAGCTTCAACTCAGGCGGAAATTCAGCCTCAATCTTGACGCTGTTCACCTGCTTCTCGTTCGGCACTCGCATCGTATACTTTTCGCGGGCACCGGCCGCGGACTCCTGCGGAAAAATGCTGATGTGGGCCAGCAATGCGGTGGGCAGGAACAACCACAGCGCCGCCGCCGAAGCCTTGTTGATCTTCTTCATTTGGGCGCCTCACAGACAAAGTTTTTTGCATCATCGATACTACCTGATCCGTTGTACTGAGCTACCTGCGGATACGCACACAACGGCCGCGTGCGCTCCACCTTGCCGGCCGCCATGCGGGATGCCACGATGCGTTCCGGTGTCTTGCCATCTTCTCGCCATGCCACCATCGCGGTCATCATATCGAACGTGTTCGGGCCTTCGCCGCCGCCGCAGTGCCCCATGCCCGGAACCATGAACAGCCGGATCGAATCCGCCGTCTTGCGCTCGCCGCCCATCGTATCCACGGCGGCCTTGTAGTAGTTGACGCTGGCCAGCGGCGGCACGCCCGGATCGGCCCAGCCGTGATACATCAGCAGCTTTCCGCCGTGCGCGAGGAAAGCTGTCAGATTGGGGTCGGCAGCGTTGATGGTGTCGTGATCTATTTTGTCGGCCAGCGGGTGGTCCCGGTCCAGATTGAAGGTGTGCCAATCCCAGTTCGGGTTCTTATACACGACGTAGCGGAACTGATCGGTCGCCGCGGTGAATGGCTCCGGCCCGCGCGCCAGCATGCCCCAGCCTAGCTCGCTGCCGGGTTCCAGGTTGTAGTAGACCTGTTCGCCGCTGGACGTCTTCGGCACCGTGTACATTCTTTCGGCCGCCGCCACCTGGCCCGCCGTCAGACATGTCGGCGCATCGGCGCCTTTGCATTCGATGGCTTCCGGATCGAAGTGGCAGCGCGTGGGGTCGGTAATCAGCCCGTCCTTGAGCCCGTCGGTCGCGTCGCAAGCCTCCAGTACCGCTTGGTGGATGACCGGATACTTGCTCGCGGGAATGTAATTCGCCGGATCCAGCACCACCTGCGACAACCAGATCTGCCAGCTCGAAAGGCTCGTTCTCGGATTGGCGGACGCACCGGCGATGATGCCGTCGTAGTCGTTCGGAAAACGCTGCGCTTCTTTCAGGCCCTGGCGGCCGCCCGTCGAACAGCCGTTCCAATACGACATGCGGGGTGCGCGGCCATAGAACGATTCCGTGATCGCCTTGGCCTGGACGGTCATCTGGTGCACGGCACGATAGCCAAAGTCGACGAGTTTCTCGGGATGATCCAGCGCGAACGTTCCGCGCCCGCCGGCATGTCCGGTGTCGGTGGAAGCCGTGGCGTAGCCGTCGCGCACCGCTTCCGCCAGGGATTCATAGCTAATCACGCCCGCCCAGCCGCCGTTACCCACCGCTTCGAACTTACCGTTCCAGCCGGAAGCCGGCAGCCACACCTCGATCTTGATGTCGGAGTCGCTCGTCGGTTTCAGCGTCGCAGCCACGCGGCAGAACGCCGGCAGACTCTTGAACACCGGCGGGGCGCCGGGGCCGCGCTCGACGAACGTGCCGGAGGGGCGAGCGAACGCGCCCGGGGCCACCGGCTCAGCCAACGTGATGGTCGTGTCCGGCAGCTTCAGCGAACTGAGGCTCTCACAGGTCGCGGCGTTGGATGGCGCAATAACGGCCAGCGCCGCAAGCACGGCTAGAATGCACGATCTCATGACGCTCCCTTCTTCTGCTCCAGCTTCAGCAGCCGCCGGGCATTGCCCGAATAAATCTTCTCTTTGTCCGCGGCGGAAATGTCCAGACCTTCGATGCAGCGGATGGTCTCCCGAATATAAAGGCCCGGCTTCGGCTCAAACGGCACGTCGGAGGCGAACAGCACGTGATCCACGCCGAAGAAGTCCAGGCCGCACTTTGTCGCCGCCTGACCGCCAAAGAGCGCCGTGTCGGCATAAAACATGCGGAAATAATCGATGGGCCGCTTCTTCATCGATTTCAGCAGCGAAACATAATCGACATCCGACGTTCGCGAGCCCAGCACGTCCCAGCCATAGCCGACGCGGCCTTCGAAATACGGGATCATGCCGCCCATGTGATGCGTGATGATCTTCAGGTTTGGAAACTTGTCCAGCAGTCCCGAAAACACGATGCGCGACATGGCGACGCTGGTCTCGTAGGGCCAGCCAAACGTCCACCAGATCTCGAACTTGGATTTGTCTTCGGTCTTGTAGTCGGGGAAGTCGGCGCCGCGCGCCGGATGAATCCAGATGGCCCAGTCGCGCTCCGATGCCCGCTGGAACAGCGGCACGAATTCGGGCTCGTCCAGCGGACGGCCAGCGACGTTGCTGTACATCTGCACGCCGCGCGCGCCGAGCTGGGAACACGCCCGGTCCATCTCTTTCAACGAGGCGTCCACGTTGTTCATCGGAAGCGAAGCGACGAAGCCGATGAACCGGTCCGGATGCTTGGCCGCCAGTTCCGCCAGGCCGTCGTTGGCGATGCGCGCGAATTCGGGAGACTTGTCGGGCCCGGCCATCACCTCCATCGGCGGCGCCGGCAGGCTGAGCAACTGGCAGTACTCGCCGAACTCATCCATCACACGAAAGCGGGCATCCAGATCCGCGATGGTTGCGACATTGCGCACACGCTTGCCCATGTCCTTGCCGGCAAGGCCGGCTTCAATGACGTCGTGGGCGTAGCGCGGAGGGAAAAAGTGATTGAAGATATCGATTTTCATGAACGCGGTCATTATATCCAATGCCGCTTCGAGTCCGGTAGATCGTTTCCAGCCCGTGTGATAAACTAACTCATTTGCGTCTGGGGCACGCGCCTATCTTGTGCCCGGAAGACCCGTCTTGTCCCCAAAAGAAAGGTGCTAATACTCAGTTATGAGCCAAAGCTTGGAAGATCTCTTACAAACGAAGAACGCTGTTGACCTTTTGCGGAATTCACAGATCGGCGCGTATGTTTACCCCGTCGTCCCCGCCGAGTACTCGAACTGGCGCGACGAGCAGCGCGCCTGGCGCGACAGTTGCGTTCTTTTCGACCAGTCCCACCACATGGCCAACATCTACATCGAAGGGCCGGATGCGGTGAAGATGTGCACCTATCTCGGGTTCAACAGCTTCGAAAAGTTCCCGGTGGACCGGGCCAAGCAGTTCGCTCCGTGCAGCTACGACGGCTACGTGATCGGCGACGGCATTTTGTTCCACCTGGAGCCCAACCGGCTGGTGTTTGTCGGACGCGCACCGGCTGCCAACTGGATCCAGTTCCACGGCGAAACCGGCGGATACAATGTGACCATTCAGAAGGACGACCGCTCTCCTTCCAATCCCGGCGGAAAAGCGGTGATCCGCACCTGCTACCGCTACCAGATTCAAGGACCGAATGCCTGGAAGGTGATTGAGAAATTGAACGGCGGGCCGATGGCGGAAATCAAGTTCTTCAACATGGGCTACATGAATATCGCGGGCCGCAAAGTGCGCGCGTTGCGCCACGGCATGGCCGGCGCTCCAGGCCTGGAGATCTGGGGACCATACGAGGAGCGCGAAGAGATCCGCTCGGCGATCGTGGAAGGGGGCAAGGAGTTCGGCATCGTGCAAGTGGGCGCGCGCGCCTACGCCACCAACACTCTGGAATCAGGCTGGATTCCTTCACCGCTGCCGGCCGCTTACACGGGCGAGAAGATGAAAGCCTACCGGAAATGGCTCCCCGCCAGCGCCTACGAGGGCACCGGCTCACTGGGCGGCAGCTTCGTTTCGAGCAATATCGAAGACTACTACGTGACGCCGTACGAGATGGGCTACGGCCCGTTCGTCAAGTTCGATCACGATTTCATCGGCCGTGAAGCCATGGAGAAAATGGCGAAGCAGCCGCAGCGCAAGAAAGTGACGTTCGCCTGGAATGCCGACGACGTCGCCAAGGTGCAGCGCTCCATGTTCGGGCCGATTGAGCAGCGCTACAAGTACATCGATCTGCCGCTGTCCAACTACGCCTCGGCGTCGTACGACAAAATCCTGATCGGCGGCAAACTGGCCGGTCTATCGATGTTCAGCGGCTACAGCTACAACGAAGGTTCCATGCTGTCGCTGGGCATCGTGGAGCACGACGTGCAGATTGGCACGGAGGTCACGTTGGTCTGGGGCGAAGAGAACGGCGGGACCAAGAAAGCCACCGTCGAACGGCACAAGCAGGCCGAGATTCGCGCCGTAGTCAGCCCGGTGCCTTACGCCAAGACTGCTCGCGAAGAGTATGCCGCCGGCTGGCGCACCGCGGCGCATTAATCAGACAGTCAGAATTTCGACTGCTCGTTTCAGCGAGGTCAGCGGGTCCTTCGCAGGCACGAATTCCTGCGCGATGAAGCCGGTGAAGTTGAGGTCGGCGATGGCCGTCGCCACCGCCTTCCAATTCACTTCCTGGGTCTCGTCGATCTCGTGCCGGCCGGGCACGCCCGCGCAGTGGAAGTGCGCGATGTACTGGATGTTTTCGCGGATGGTGCGGATCAAGTCGCCTTCCATGATCTGCATGTGGTAGGCGTCGTAGAGCAGCTTCACTCGCGGCGAATCCACGCCTTTGATCACGGCCACGCCGTACGCGGTGTGATCGCCCTGGTAGTCCTTGTGATCCACCTTGCTGTTCAGCAGTTCGATACACAGCGTCACACCGTGATCCTCGGCGAATTTCTTCACGCGGTTCAGGCCCGTGATGCAGTTGCCGATGCCCTCGGCGTCGCTCATTCCACGGCGCGCGCCGAACAGCGTGATGACATTCGGAACCTTGGCCTCGGCCGCCCGCAGGATGCTGCTCTTGGCAGCTTCTTCCAGCTTGTTGTGATACTCGGGATGGTTCCAGCCGTAGTCAAAAACGGCGCCTGGCTGGCCCGAAAGGACAGCCCCCTGCACCATGGCTGGCGTGAGCCCGTACTTGCGCAGCGTGGGCCAGTCCTCGGGATTCACTAGATCCAGGCCGCTAACGCCCAGATCCGCCGCGTGGCGGCACAGGTCGTCAATGGGAATGTCGCGGTAGCACCAGCGCGCGATGGACTGCTTCAAACGGCCCGCGGAGCCGGGAGTCGCGGTTGCGGCAGCAGGCGCCAGCGCCAGTCCGGCGCCGGCTTTCAACGCATCTCGCCTGGTCATGATGTCCGAAATCGTATCGAAGTTGCGCGGAGCGCGCAAGGCAGCTTACTGAGCCGCGGCATCCGCGAAAATGATGACGTCCTTCTTGGCTTCCAGTTTTTTGGCGTCGACGCCGGGGACTTTGGTGAGACTGTCGTAGTCCTTGAAATTGCCGTGATCGGTGCGGTACTTGACGATCGCTTCGGCTTCCTCGGTGGTGAGCGCCAGGCCGGTCTCGATGTCCTTGGCTGTGGCTTTGTTGACGTTCACCTTGTCAGGCAGCGGCGGGAAGCTCTTCGCCAGGTAATCCACCATGGTCTGGATCTCTTCCGGCGTACCCGAAGCGCCGCGCGAAACCATGTAGTCGACGATGGACGCCCAGCCGTCTTTGGTCGCATGCTGCGCGACCACGACGTCCAGCCCGTGGCAGGCCGCGCAACTGTTCTCCACTAGATCCTTACCCTTGCCCGGGGGAAGATCCTGGGCCTGGGCGAGGAAAAGCGCAAGCAACGGCGCGATCAGAGCGATTCGTTTCATATTTTTCATCATAGCTGCATGCACCCGCCGTGGAGCGGGCTGGTCCGTCCGTACTAGCACCCGGCGAGCGGGGGTTAAAGCGCTTGGGCTATTTACGGCCGGAAGCAGGGCCGTTATGTTGGAGATGGACGAGAAGCCTGGAGGAGACTGCTTTGAATCTCATACTCTGCATGTTTGTGATCTCGATCGCTTGTTTTGGAATTTGCGTGTGGCTCACGCCAGCCCTCCTGCGCAAAGTCGCCGCGAAGTTGCTGACCCGGGCGGATGTGATCGACGCTGCCAAGTTGGAGCATCAGCGGCGCCTTCAATTCTGGTATACCGAACTGGGCGTCCCCCGCGAGCTCGACGTAGAAAACGCGATCGCCGATCCGGTGGTTCCCACGCTGGCGCGAAATTGAATCTCTCCCGAAGGCTGTGCCGCGGGCACTCGAAATCTGCTATAGTCCGCCCCATGAACAACTGGATTCGGCTTTCCCTGGTTGCTGTCGTATCGTTCGGTTTGGGCGCTTTGGTGACTGCGCGGCTTGGCTCGGCGCCGAAAGTGAGCGCGGACGCCAATCGCTCTTTCGAGCTGCGCATCTATCACACCGCGCCCGGCAAATTGGGCGACTTAGAGACGCTGTTCCGCGAGCACACGCTGCCGATGTTCAAGAAGCATAATCTCAAGGCCGTCGGCTACTGGGTTCCCCAAGACAAGCCCGACACGTGGATCTACATCCTGGCCCACAAGTCGCGCGACGACGCCAAGAAGAATTGGGCGGCGTTCCAGGCCGATCCGGAATGGCAGGCCGCGCTGAAGGCCTCGGGCGCCAACGGCAAGGTGGTGGAGAACATCGAATCCACGTACATGGACCCGGCAGATTTTTCGCCGCTGAAGTAGCGCGGCGGGCGCTTCATTCACGCCGGCTTCGGTCCGGCAACCTTGCGGTCCAGCCACTCGCGGATCACTTCGAACACTTCGTGGTTGTTCTTCTCGAGCAGCATGAGGTTGCCGTTGCCCAGGATGCCGTGGTCGCGCAGCCGCACCATTTCCGCAGAGCAACCCACCTGCTTTAAGAATTCGACATTCGGCACAGGCGACCCGCCTCCGCCGAATTCGCTGGTCATCCATCCGATGGGAATGCCCTCGAGGTTCTTCCACTTGTGCACCGGTTCGGCCTGCAGCTTGTAGGATGCAACCAGCGGACGCGGCGCATCGGCGGGGAGCTTTTGCTCGACGAATCGAAACTGCGAAGGATCGGTGACGGGCGGATCGTAGGTCATCGGCGCGGCGGTCAGCCCCCAGCGAAGCTGCCGCTCAAACGGATTGCCGTTGATCTCCATCGCGAAGATGCCTTTCACCAGGTTCGGCCGGCGATCGGCGACGCCCCAGGCGAAGAATCCGCCGAAGGCGTGCGTGAGCAGGATGCTCGGCCCGATGCGATCCAGCAGTTCGGCGCCGCCGCGCCACACCAGTTCGCTGTGGAAGGCTTCGTCCATCACGTTGCCGCGTTCGTTGGCCATGAACTGATCGACGAGCGGATCGTTCATGCCGCCCGGGCCGGGCCACTGCGACGTGTTGAAGACGGCGGTGCTCTGAACCAACGGCTCGTAGGGCGGCACGTTCGGCAAATGACTCGGTCCGAGCGCGTCGGGATGATACGGCGAGCGGCCGTAGCTGGGCCGGTCCACCCAATAGACGCTGTAGCCGGCCTGCACGAAATAATGCACCCAGCCGGGCCGTCCGCCGATGCCCATCATGTGGCAGCCCTGCCCGCCGCCGCCGTGAACCAGCACGATGGGATACGGGTAGCGCTTCTCGGCGGGGATCATGTACTGCACATACATCTGGCCTTGCGCGATGGTGCCGTACGGCATCTTCTTGCGGCCGATACCTACCCAGAAACAGCCCTGGTCGGCGAGCTTGAGCGCAGTGGATTCGCGGTTGGGATGCGGATCCGGTGCCGGAGAAGCGGGCACTGGGGCTGGCGCGGAAATCTGGTCCAACTCGGCGCGCAGGGATTCAGCCGATTGCTCGGACGCAACGATCCCCTTCACCAGCTTGGGACGCTCCTGCGCAGCCAAACTTGCAAAGACCGATCCGTCGCCCTGCGTGATCAGGATGGACGGGCCAATATCATCCAGCAGCATCGCACCCCGCGACCGCCACAGATCCTGCGTGATCGGGTTATTGCCCATCGGCTGGTCCATCGCAGCGACGGCTTGCGCGACGGCGGGATCGCTGGCGTCCACCTTCCTGCTCGCGGCCACGGCTTCAAACGTCGGCGCTTCGCGGTCGAAATAGCCGTGCACCCAGGGATGATAGGGGCAGCGGCCTTGGCCCGGCCGGTCCAGCACGTAGACCCTGTAGCCTTGCTCCAGTAGCTCGGTGGCCAAGCCGCGATGGCCTTCGGGCGTGCTGAACCACTGCGACCCCTGCCCGTGACCGCCGTGAATAAGTACGACAGGATACGGATGGCGCACTTCGCGCGGAATCCAGTGCTCGACGTACATCTGCCCGCCGTTGCACATGGTGCCGCGCGCGAGCTTGGCGTGCTCGACACCGTACCAGTGGTAGCTCCATTCGGCGATGTCCAGCGGCGGCCCCGTCTCTCCCGCCGTCTGCGCCAACGCCCTGGCGGCGTTCGCCGCAATCGCCGCCGCCGCTAATCCGCCCAACTCGCGCCGAGTCATTTCGGTTGTCATTATGACACCGGAAGAGAGATCCTGGAAGACGAGCCGGCTCACAATAGAATGAAAATCGAACCCACCCAACTCGAAAAGGCTGTCGTGCTTAAAGTTAGCGGACGCATGGACGCCGAAAACTCCCACGAATTTGAGGAGGCCTGTGATCAGTGGATCAGCAAAGGCGCGCGGCACCTGATCGCGGAGTTAGACGGCTTACAGTACGTTAGCAGCATGGGACTGCGTTCTTTTCTGGCCGTGGCGCAGAAACTGCAGTCCAGCTCCGGTTCGCTGATCCTGTGCGGCCTCAGAGGTCTGCCCAGGCAGGTTTTCGAGATGACCCGGCTGATCGGCGTCTTCCCAGTGTATGAATCCGCCGAGCAGGCCCTGGCCAAGCTTTGATGCCGCCTGAATTTACACGGCTGACGATGCCCGCCGGCCTCGATTCGCTGCAGCCATTGACGGAATTCGTCCTGGCGGGCGCCGACCGGGCGGGCTTGGCGCAGTCTGAGCGGGACAAACTGGAGTTGGTTCTGGAGGAGCTGCTGGTCAATGTCGCCCGCTACGCCTACCAACCCGAGCCCGGCGATGTCGAGGTGGCGTACGCCGCCGATAAGCCCGGCGAGCTTTTGGTGGAGATCTCTGATAAAGGCCGCTTTTTCAATCCTTTGGAAGTACCAACGCCGGATCTATCCACGGGCCTGGTAGACCGGCCCATCGGCGGCCTGGGCCTGTTTCTGGTGCGCAGCCTGGCAGGATCGGTCGCCTACCGCCGCGAACAGGACCGCAACACCGTCTCTTTCCGCTTTCCCGGGCCGCAGCGTCCTGGTACTTAAAAAATCCGAAACTTCTTTACAACCTCTGTAACACCGGGCGTAACTGTGTCACTCTATGACATCGGATGTTGCCCAGGAGATGAAGACATGAGAAGAGAGGATGACACAATGACTACGTTCCGCAAATTGAGATTTCCGATCCTGATCGGCAGCGGCCTCATCGCCGCTGGCGTGTTGATTTACTTCTCGAGCGCGCACGTTGGCACGGGATCAACGCAAGGAGCCATCGGCAAGCGCGACGTTTATCGCGACGGCCAAGTAAACTCGGCCGACGTTGCCACTCCGGGCCAGGCTCCGGTGGCGACCGCGGCCATCTTGGAGAGCAGCGAATTCAAATCGCTGGCCAAGAACCCGGACTTCCAGAGCCTGCTGAGCGACGAATCGTTTTTGAGGCTTCGCCGTAACGATTCGTTCGCTCGATTGCTTTCAGAAAAGGCTTTTAGCGAGATGGCCAAGCAGGAAAGCTTCCGAAACCTGCTGAAGAACGAGGCATTCCGCAGAGCGCTGGCCGAGTCCGCAAAGCAGAGTCTGCGGCATGACGACGAGAGCCCCAAGGAAACGCTGAACTTCAACTCGCTCAAGCAGGATGCCAATTTCGCCGAACTCAGCAAACAGGAGGCATTCCATGAGCTGATGAAGAGCGAAGCGATGGCGCATATGGTCAAGAACGAAGCGTTCTTAAGCCTGATGTCGTCCCGCGCCTTCAGCTCGCTGATGCGGCAGAGCGCTTTTTCCAGCCTGCTGACGAACGCGTCCTTCCGGGCGGATCTGCTGAACCGGAGCGCGGCCGAACTGAAGGCAGATAAGAAGTAGGAGCCAATCCGCTACACTGACGTACTTGGCTGAGAACAATTCGACAAAGATGCATCGAGTCCCGCTGATTGTAGCGGGACTCTTTCTTTTTTTTCAGCCGGCGCTGCACGCGCGCGTGCCGAAGATCTTCATTCAGTCCTCTGAGCACATCGAAGTTCTGTATTACACGCCGGCGCATGAATACCTGGTCACCCACCTGATCCGGGCTTATGAGAACGCGCTCAACTTCGAGCGCAGCCAGTTTCATTTCACACCCTCGAAGAAAGTCAGCGTTCTGTTGGAAGACTTCGGCGATTACGGCCACGGCGCGGCGGGAAGCGTGCCGTCGAACTTCATCGACGTCGGCATCGCGCCGTTCAGCTACACCTACGAAACGTTGCCCGCCAACGAGCGGATGACCTGGATCATGAACCACGAGTCGATTCACATCGTGATGGGCGATCAGGCCAACAGCGTCGACAAGCGGTTCCGGCGGTTTTTCTTCGGCAAGGTGGCGCCCACCGATGAAGAGCCGCTGTCGGTAATGTATAGTTCGCTGACCAGTCCACGGCATTACGCGACGCGCTGGTTTCACGAAGGCATCGCGGTGTTCATGGAGACCTGGATGTCAGGGGGACTGGGCCGCGCCATGGGTGGCTACGACGAAATGGTTTTCCGGACGCTGGTGCGGGACGACGACTATATCTATCACGTGGTCGGGCTCGAATCGGAGGGAACCGCGGCCGACTTTCAAACCGGCGCCAATTCATATTTGTATGGCACTCGGTTCATGACGTGGCTGTGCTACACCTACGGGCCGGACAAATTGATGCAATGGGTGACGCGCGCGCCGAATACCAGCCGTTACTTTGGCGCGCGGTTCCGGCAGGTCTACGGGATGGGCATGGAGACGGCGTGGGAACAGTGGATCGCGGGCGAGCGGAAGTCTCAGGAAGCCAATCTGGCCGACATTCGCAAGTATCCCGTCACTAAGCCGCAGCGGCTGGCGGAACGCGCCGTGGGATCGGTGTCGCGGGCGTATTACGACTCGAAGGCCAACGTACTGTATGCGGCAGTGCGGTTTCCGGAGCACATGGCGAGTGTCGCGGCGATTCATCTGGACACGGGTAAAATCGAAGAGCTGAAGGATATCAAAGGGCCTGCGTTGTACTATGTGGCGTCGCTGACCTGGGACACGCGCGGCCGGAAGCTCTACTACACCACCGACAACAACGACTGGCGCGATTTGAACGTCTACGACGTGGAGACGCACCACGCGCAGCGGCTGATCAAAGACTTTCGCACCGGCGATCTGGCCTTCGATTCCCAGGACGGCTCCATCTGGGGCGTGCGGCATAGCGACGGCCTATCGAGCCTGGTGGAGATCGCGGCGCCGTACAAGGAGTTCAAAACGCGGCGGGAGTTCGAGTACGGAACCGATATTTTCGACATCGATATTTCGCCGGACGGCCGGTATCTGACCGGCGCGATCACCGACGTGAGCGGCCGCCAGAAGCTGGTGCGGTTTCCGATCGATCAATTGCGTGGGAACGAGGCGGCGCCGTTCGAAGTGCTGTACGACTTCGATTACAACTCGCCCGGCAATTTCGTTTACTCGCCGGACGGGCGTTATCTGTATGGCTCGTCTTACTACACCGGCGCGTCGAATCTATTCCGCTATGATTTCGAGACCAAGAAGATGGACCCGATCAGCAACGCGGAGACCGGGCTTTTCCGGCCGGTGCCGCTGGCCGACGGCTCGCTGATCGCGTTCGAATACACCAGCAAAGGCTTCGTTCCCGCACGCGTGCCGACCAAGCCGCTTGAGGACATCAGCGCGGTGAAGTATCTCGGGCAGGCGACGCTCGACAAGTATCCGGTACTGCGGAAATGGAAGCTGCCTCCGCCGGCGTCGCTCAATTCGCCGAATCTGGTCACACGCGCGGGCGCTTACAATCCGGTGGATAACGTTCAGTTGATCTCGGCGTATCCGATCGTGCAAGGCTATAAGGACAGCCAGGTAGTCGGGATGCGGGCGGAATTTGCCGACCGGCTGCGGCTGGCGGGCGTCAATGTCGAAGCGGGCTATTCGCCGGACCCGAGCCTGCCGTCCAAAGAACGCGCGCACGCTTCCTTCGATGCGCACTTTTGGGACTGGAAGATCAGCGGCTATTACAACTACGCCGACTTCTACGATCTGTTCGGGCCAACCAAAGTGAGCCGCCGGGGCGAATCGCTGAAGGTGGGACATTCGAATTATTTGCTCTTCGACACGCCGCGGACGCTGTCGCTGGAATGGAATGTGGCGGGATATTCGGGTTTGGACGAACTGCCCGAGTATCAGAATGTGACGACGCTGACTCCGAACCTGCTCGAAGGGAACCTGATGCTGAAATATTCGAATCTCAGCCGGGCGCAGGGCGCCGTGGATGACGAACAGGGCACGGCCTGGGGCGTTTACTCGCGCTACTACTTCAGCCGCGGTTCATTCCCCAGCATCCGCGGAAACTATGACCATGGGTTCCTGCTGCCGCGCAACAGTTCCTTTTGGATTCGTACGTCGGCGGGCAAATCGTTTGGCGATTTCAACAGCCCGTTTTCGAGTTTCTACTTCGGCGATTTCGGCAACAATTATGTCGATCACCAGGAAATCGACCGCTATCGCGAGTATTACAGCTTTCCGGGAGTGGACATCGATGCCATCGGCGCACGCAGCTTCGGCAAAGTGCTGGGCGAGTACAACCTGCCGCCGAAGCGTTTCCGCGAGCTGGGCGCCACTTGGGCGTACGTGAATTGGGCGCGGCTGACGTTCTTTTCGTCCGGCCTGTTCACGAATCTCTCGAATGCGGAGACGCGCGGCTACTTTGCGAACCTGGGCACGCAGCTCGATTTGCGCCTGGTACTGTTCACGTACCTGAACACGACGCTGTCCGGCGGCTATGCCGCGGCGGCGGATCGCAACGGCCATATCTCGACGCAGTATATGGTCTCGCTTCGCATCCTCTAATGACGCGATGACGCCGCATCTCATCCGGTTGTTGCTGGCGCAGGCGGGTTTGAGTTTGCTGCCGGTGCTGATCTTTCTGTTTGCGCTGGAGCTGATCGATACCTATAAGCTGCTCACGCTGCGGCGTGTGTTGGTGAGCGTCGCGGTGGGCTGCGGCGTCGCCGTGGTCTGTTATGCGCTGAACACCGCGGTGTACAAGTCCGGCGTGATTTCGCCGGACGTTTGGGCGAGATCCGGCGCGCCGTTGATCGAAGAGTTTGCCAAGGCGCTGTATTTGATCTGGCTGCTGCGGCGGAATCGCGTCGGCTTCATGGTGGATACGGCGATCTCGGGGTTCGCGATCGGCGCGGGCTTTGCCGTACTGGAGAATCTAACCTACATTCCGGATTTGAGCACGGCAGGACTGCTTACCAGCGCCGTCCGCGGCCTGGGCACCGCCATGATGCACGGTGGTACAACCGCGATTTTCGGTATCGTGTCCGTGAACCTGAGCGAGATTCGCGCTTCCCGGTCCTGGCCGCTGTTTGCACCTGGTCTGGCGATCGCGATATTCATCCACGAACTCTACAACCAGCCATGGTGGCGGCCGGTGGCGGCCGCGGTAGCGGTGCTGGTGCTGCTGCCCGTCGTGATGTCGTTCATCTTCTGGCGCAGCGAGAAGGCGCTGGAGCGATGGTTGGGAGCTAAGCTCGACAAAGACATCGACCTGCTGCAGATGATCGCCAGCGGATCGTTCAGCGATTCGCACGCGGGCCGCTACCTGCAATCGCTCGAGAGCACGTTTTCAAGCGAAGTACTGGGCGACATGCTGTCGTACCTGCACCTTTGCCTGGAACTGAGCGCGCGCGCCAAAGGCGACCTGCTGCGGCGCGAAATGGGTTTCCCGGTTCCGCCCGATCCCGAGTTGCCTGGGCAATTGAAGGAGCTTTACTTCCTGGAATCGAACATCGGCCGCGCAGGAAAGCTGGCCCTAGCGCCCCTGGTCGGACAAAGCCGGCGGGATGTATGGGAGTTGCAGCACCTGGCCGCGAAGCAGGATGCGACCTGAGCCCGAAGCAAGGCAATGGTGGCACGTACGGTCGTGGGGCTGAGATGATTACGCAATTCCAAAACAAGCTTTGAGGACGTCCTCAAAGAACTGCTCCGCGATTCGGGAAGCGGATGGTTCAGCCGTGGAAACAGCCTGCCCGCCCTCAATGCGCCGCGCGAAAAGCCCTTTTTCCTTGTTTATCCAAATCTCGCGAAGACGTATGTTCGGATTGTCCACAGGCGCCTCTTCTCCACTCACGAACCAGTTGAGTTGGAGCGGTATGATCTCTCGATCTCCCGGATGCAATTGACGGTCGCGGTAGAACCTGAAGAAGAAGTGCTGAGCATCCCCTTCTTCATCGTGGAACCGAAGGGAGAAGAACCAACTTTGGGGAGCACGCCCTTTGTCACGAAGAACGATGTATTTCGAGAAATCGGGGGACGGATAGGCCTTGAACGAAATCGCAACTCTGCCGAGTTCGTCCGCCAGCGCTTCCGCTCTGCCTTGAAATTCCAGCCTGACTGTTTCGAAGGAGGAAAGCCAAACTCGGTAGTCCCGTTCTTCGCGCTTCAAGGCGACTTCGGCTTCTTTTTGACCAAGCCGGTCTGCCCAGTCTTTCATGCGCTCAGTCTCTTCCCTGACTCGCTTCATCTCGTTGAAGACCTCAAGCGAGCGATCAAGGGCTAAGCTGATCAACGCCGAATATAGACCCACGTCTGCAAAAGTTAGTGCTTCATAATACCGAGGTCTGTCCTCTCGTCTGACGTTGACCACCGGATACCCCGCTCTCATTAGTATGAGGTTCAGCAACAATCTGGCCACTCGACCGTTGCCGTCCATAAAGGGGTGTATTGCGGTGAGCTTGTGATGAGCTATCACAGCGAAGGCAAACGTGTCCAGTTCTAGTTTGGGGCGATTGATCCAGGCGACCAACTTCTCCATCAGTCCCGGAACCGCAAGTGGCTCGGGCGGTTTTAGATCACTACCTGTGATCACGACGCCAGCGCGTCGGTAGGACCCTGGCTGGCCTTCAGGATTCTGGCCCACGGTGAGCCGATGCAACTCTCTCAGGTCGATTTCTCTCAGGAGGCCGTTTTGCTGGACGCATTGTTCCAGGAACCGGAAGGCAGCTGCTAGGTCTTTGACTTCGATTTGATCTGCAAGAGACTTGTCACCCAACTCGACGCCCTCCAACAGGACGACTTCCGTTTCCCTTAGCGAAAGCCTGTTCCCCTCAATTCCCGTACTGTGGTAGATATGTTGCAGGCGGAAGTACTCTCCTAACTTGCGTGCTGCTAGCGGTTCAAGGGCTCCCCCGGAACGAAATTTCTTGATCTCATCGGCAAGAGACTCGAGTCGTGCTCTAGTGTCAGGCTCGAGCTCAATTTCAGCGCTAGACTCAGGTAGAAAATCAAGCATCGAAGTAACATCGGGCGCTTGCTGAGGCGACTGTCCCGCACCAAGCAGAGAGCGAAGCTTTTCAGCGAGCTCGATCTCAATGGAGCTGGAATTGGTCAGTCTTCTGTCGACACCCAGTGTTCGAAGAGTTTCGAGCAAAAAGCGACTGGTGACCTCTAACTCCCGTGCAAGCTCGTTGATCCTAATGCGCGTCGGCACTTCACCTCTATTGAACCGGCCAGCCACTTTCTCGCGCCGCGCCGGGCCACTTTAATCTGAGTCTGTCTTTGATGATAGCGGCCTGTGAACAGGGACGCACGTGGAACGCGGCGGCACTTTTATAGACTCTGACGGGAAGAGTGCACGCTAGACAAGCAGTCCCTGCCAAAGGGCGCCCTAGGGGCTTAGAAACAAGGTATTGTGGGCCATCGCCTAAGCCTGCATGGCCGCGAAACTGGCGATGGCCGCGGTTTCGTCCTCGAAGCTCTGCAGCACCGAATCGATCCTGGTCACGCTCAGAACCTTTTTCACCGGCGCGTCGGGGTTCAGCAGCTTCAAGGCTCCCGAGTTCTTGACGGCATGCGTGTAGCAGTTCATGAGCACGCCTAGACCGGTGCTATCGATCCGGCTGACCTTGCTGAGGTCGATCAGGACCTTGGTGTCGTTCTGGAGGCGGATGGCATTGGCCAGCTCGTTCAGCTCCAGCGACGAAGCCAGTAGCTGAGCGCTTTCGACGAAGCGGAGCACGGTGACATCGTTCACGCGCTTGCGCTCGAGAATCGGCTCTCCCAACCCGCGGATGAGCAACTCGGTGGCTCGCAGCTCCGTAAAGCACTCATCGCAACCGAGATAGTGGTCCTCGAACTGCTCGACCAGCTCAGTGCTCAGCCGCCGGTGCAGATACTTCCGGATGGATTCTTCGCGAAGGATCGGATCGCTATGCCAGTCCATACTCATATTATTGAGTGACCGAGGGGGGCCCGATGTTTCGTCTGATCGAGATAAATCGCGCGAAATTTTTCCTTGGCCCGGAACAGGACCACGCGGAAATTCTGGTCGGTCATTCCGGTCTGGCGCAGGATCTCTTCTTTAGTCTTTTCTTCGAGATAGAAGGCGCGGAGGATGCGGCGGTCGCGGTCCGGAAGCTGCTCCATTCCGCGGGCGATGGCCTGCCGGAGCTCAAAAAGTTCCGCTTCGGCGATGCTTTTGCCGGGCGGTTCCGGAACGACCTCGGGCATGGGCTCGTCGCGGAAGGACCGGCGACGGTACTCGGAAATCACGTTGCGGCAGATGCCGTTCAGGAAGGCTCCGGCAGCCTCGGGGTTGCGGAGTTTGTCGTCCTTGTCGGCGACCAGAAAGCGGGCGATGGTCTCCTGCACGACGTCGTCAATGTCGGGACAGAGAAATCCAAGCGCGTAGCTCACCTTGAATCGGAGCTTTGGCCGGAGCTTCTCGATCTCCTCGCCCGACAGGCTCATTCATTCCCCCGATTGAACAGGGTACCAAAGAACCGTCCGGCGCTCACTTCTTTCCGAGATACTCCAGCTCATGATTGATGACCAACTGGAGGTCGGACCACTGAAGGCCTCCAATCTTGCGGCCGTTGATGAAGAGCGTGGGTGTGCCGTGGATGTCCAGCGCGCGGCCTTCGGAAATGCTGGCCTCCACTTCGGGGCCGGTGGCCTGGGTGTCGATACAGCTCTTGAGCTCGGCACTGTTCAAGCCGTTCTGGCCGGCCCACGCCTCAATCTTGGCGTTGAGATTATCCGGCGTGATCTCGTCTTGAGTTTGATAGATCCAGTCGTAGAATTTCCAGAAGCCGGCGTTGCCCTGACGGTAAACGCAGCGGCCGGCGATGGCGGCGGCGTGCGCCCAGGGATGGATGGACTCGAGCGGATAGTTCTTGAAGACCACGCGCACCTTGTCGGGGAACGTTTCGGGGACGTTCTGCCGCAGTAGCGGCGCTTCCATGCGGCAGTCCGGGCACTCCAGATCGCCGAACTCCACGATGGTCACGGGCGCGTTGGCAGGGCCGAGGCTGGGATCGTCTTTCAGAGTGAGTTTTTCGAGGTTGCCTTCGAACGGGCTCTGGTGGATGTTGTAGACGTCGCCTTCGATGATGGTCTGGCCGTCGGGCGAAATGTAATACAGCTCGTCCTTGGTGGAGCCGCCCTGGAAGCTGAGGTGCACGCTGACATCGTAGAAGCCCGGCAGGCGCTTGGACGGCTTCGGGTCGTCGATCTGGAACGTGACGGGCGTGCGATAGATCTCCAGGTGGCGCAGGTAGGCTTCGAGCGTGGCCTTGTCGAACGCGCCTTTGTGAGCCGTGACCGCGGCGGTCTGGGCTGAGGCTGCGATGGACCACGCGAACAGCAGTACGAGGGCGATCAGGATTTTCATGGCGACGTGCCCATTCTAATATGTTCGTGTGGTAACGTCGGATACCGGATGGGCACGGCAGCGGAGTTTCTCCTGCAATTCTGCCGGTGGGTGGACAGCACCCATCTCAGTTCCGTCCTGCGGCACTCCAACTGGATGTTCGATGCGCTGGATGTGACTCACACGCTGGGAATCGTGCTGGTAGCGGGGACGATCGTGCTGGTGGATCTGCGGCTGGTCGGGCTGGGCGTGCGCCGGGCGCAGGTTTCGGCCGTGGTCGAGCGCATCGTGCCGTGGACGCTATCGGGATTCGGCCTGATGTTCATGACCGGAGGGCTGCTGTTCTGTTCGGAGGCGGTGAAGATGTATCACAGCGGCGCGTTCCGGATCAAACTGGTGCTACTGGCGGCGGCCGGGTTGAACGCGCTGGTGTTCCACCGGACGATTTACCGCCAGGCGGCGGAATGGGACGACGACATCCGGCCGCCCTGGCGGGCGCGTCTGGCGGGACTGGCGTCGCTGCTGTTGTGGATCGGAATCATCGTGGCGGGACGGGCGATCGCCTATGGACCCGGATACGATGCGGATTAAGCCGTATGAAGCTGCAGCCGCTGTTTGAATGGGTTCAACAGACGCCAATCGCCGTCACGATCCGTAGCTCTGCCGCGCTCATCGCGACGGTGGAAGGCGTGCATCTGGTGGGTCTGGCCTTGCTGCTGGGAACCATTCTGATGGTGGACATGAGCCTGCTGGGGCGCGGCATCCGAGGCATGTCCACTTCGGACATCGCGCGCGCGCTTAGGAGGTGGACAGTCGCCGGACTAGTCGTGATGCTAATCAGCGGCCCGCTGATGTTTACGTCGGAAGCGTTTCGCTGCTACAAGACGCCTGCGTTTTGGGTGAAGATGTCGCTGCTGGTGGTGGCGCTGGTGTTTCACTTCAGCGTGCATCAAAGGACCGCGCTGGCGGAGCCGCCCGACGCTCCGTGGCGGTCCCGGCTCGTCGGCGCGGCTTCGTTAGCTCTGTGGACCAGCATTGCGCTCGCCGCCAAAGCCATCGCCATCTTCCCGGGCAACACCGAAGGCCGCTTCTAACGCAAGTGCGGCTAGGGTTTCAGGCGGACGCTGATCAGGTTGCCGCTTTCTGCGATGACGTCATTGGGCACGGCCTTGAATCGCTTGCGATATTCGGCCTTGTCCAGCATGAAGACGCGCGGCGTGCCTCTCCTGAGCGCCTGCTCGAGATCGTCCGGCGTGAGTAGAATGACGGGAAGAACGCGGCTGTACCATTCCAGTTGATTGGTCTCGTCATAGCGCGGGTCGCCTTTGTCGTAGAAGCCGACTGGTTCACCGGCCGGCAACACGCGATCCTGCGCCTGGGCGATCGCGCGGATTTCAGTGGCATGCCAATCCGGCCGCCAGAAGACGGCGATGCAAATTGCGGCGGCAAGGGCGATGGGCGCGGCCCAGTTCATCGCGCGTTCCAGAATGCGGCGCGGAACCCACTTCATCAAGCCGACGGCTGTGAGGATCGCGAATGCGGGATAAGCGGGCAGCATGTAGCGCAGCACCCGGCTGCGCGCCATGGCGCAGAGGATAAACACGGCGCCGATCCAGGCCAACAGCAAGTAGAGAGGGCGCCGGCGTTCGCGGATCGCGACCACTAAGCCCGCCAGCATCACTGGCAGCCAGGGCCAGTAGGATTTCGCCAGCATCCAGACATACTCGAACGCGCCCGTGTAGCGCCGCCACGCGGGTGTCAGCGATCCGTACACCTCGCGTTGCAGCCAGCCTTGATGGAAATAGACGAACGCACCGCCGAAGGCTGTCAGTTGATAGGTGTACCAGGCCGCTAGCGGCACGACGGCGATGATCAGCGCAGGGATCACGTAGCGCCACGCCGGGCGGCGGCGAAGGCAAAGCAGGTACGCGCCGAAGGCAAGCGGCAAGGCGACGCCGATCAAGCCGCGCACCATGAGCGCCATCGCGGTGAACAATCCGGCGGCGAGATACCAGCGCGGATCTTCGTCAGCCAGCAGCCACGCGCCGACAGCGCAGACGAACAGGAATGTGGCGGGGACATCGGTCATCGCGCGGCCTGCGTACTTGATGAAGTAGGGCGTCGCGAGCATGACGAACATGGCGATTGATGCGGCGAGCGCGTCGTTGAGCAGACGTCGGGCCAGCCAGAATGTCAGCAGGATCGTGCCGAGCGCGCAGAGCGCCGCCGGAAGCTTGGCAATCGGATCGGAGATGCCGAATGCATCCAGGAACGCGGCCTGCGTCCAGACGAACAAAGGCGGATGTTCAAACGTTACGGTGCCGCGGCATTTCGGCGCGAGCCAGTTGCCATTCTCCGCGATGCCCTTCGCCTGCAGCGAGTACATCGCGTCGTCGTAGCCGGCCAGGTCGCCGAGACGAATCACGCCCAGGAACAGGATGGCCGCTGCACTGGCGAGAAGCAGGAAGTGCAGCCTCGTACTCACTTCGATTCGGCGTAAGTTCGCTTGACGATGTTAGCGACAGGCCCCATCGTCTGCCAGTCCGGATATTTCATTTTGAAGTAGGCCGTGACGGTTTTGGCGGCTTCGTCCTCCGACTTGCCTTCGTGCTTCAGCGCGAGCGTGTGCTGCTGCAGATCCACCAGCATGTCGTGTTCGGCGGGGATGATGGAGCCGCCGCCCAGCGAAAAATGATCAGGCACAACCTCGTGCGGCTTGAGAGCTTCCAGCTTGGCGAGAATATCGATCCAGTTTTGCACGCTGGATTGGTCGCCCGGCAGGCTGGGTGCGACTTTGTTCATGACGATGTCGCCGGAAAGTAGCACGCTGTCCGGGTTCACCATGATCATCTCGTCGCCTTGCGTGTGCGCGGGCCCCATCCAGAACAGGCGCGCAGTGACGCCGCCCAGATCGAGCGTCATTTCACGGTCGAAAGTGATGTCCGGCGTTCGGAACCTGACGTCCTTGAGCAGTTCCTTCGCCTCGGGCGAGAAGCGGCGAAAGAAGTTGTTCATCTCTTCGCCGTGCTCTTCCATTTCTTTCTGTTGGACGGCGTCGCGAATGATCACGGTGCGCGGCGGGAAGGCGGACTCGCCCATCGCGTGTTCGGGATGAAAGTGGGTTGTGGTGAGGTAGAGATTCGGGCCTTTGGCGAGTTTTTCCGCTTCCCGCACGACGATGGCGCCGTTGCGCGGGCCGAGGCCGGTGTCGACCACCAGCGTGCCGCGAGTGCCGACGACGAAGCCGATGTTGGGAAACCCGAGAATAGCGAAAACGTGATCGGAGACCTTCCTGACTTGCGGGTTCTCCGGCAGCATCATGGACTGCTGGGCCGAGGCGAGAGCGGCTGCGCTCAAAAGCCCGGCCGCCAAGGGGAGGAGCGCGGTGCGGAAGGACATCGGTGACGACCATCTTACTACGCGCTGAGGGCGCATCCGTTGACACGGCCAGTCTATCCTGTTAGATTTTCGGAGTCTGGAAAGGAGCGCTCCATGCAACAAGATCTCTCCCTGACCGCGACCAGCCGGCGCGGTTTTATGCAGCAAGCTTCTCTTCTCGTGGCCGGGCCGGCGGCGCTGGTGCTCGGGCGCGCTCGAGGCGCTGAAACCGGTTTCATTGTCGGCGAAACTGCGTTCGGCAAAATCCGCGGCGTCGAAAACCAGGGCATCAAGATTTTCAAGGGCGTCCCGTATGGCGCGAACACCGCGGGTGAGAACCGTTTCATGCCGCCCTCGGATCCCGCGAAGTGGGCGGGCGTTCGCGACGCGTTGCACTATGGGCCGAGTACGCCTCAGAGTGGTCCGAGCGAGCAACGGAGCGGCGCGTCGCGCGCGATCGATGACAATCGTCCCGCCGAGAGCGAGGACTGCCTCGTGTTGAACATCTGGACGCCGGCGCTGAAGGACGGCCGCAAGAGGCCGGTCATGTTTTGGTGCCATGGCGGCGGCTTTGTGAGCGGGTCGGGATCGGCTCCGGGCTACGACGGAACCAACCTGGCGCGGCGTGGAGATGTGGTCGTGGTGACGATCAATCATCGCCTGAACGCGCTTGGGTTCACGTATTTTGGCGAACTTGCCGGCTCCGGCTTCGCGCAGTCGGGCGACGTGGGCATGCTGGACATCGTGCATGCGCTACGCTGGGTTCGCGACAACATCGAGCAGTTCGGCGGGGACCCGAACACGGTCATGATTTTCGGGCAGTCCGGCGGCGGGCGAAAAGTGGGAACGCTGCTGGCGATGCCGTCGGCCAAAGGGCTATTCCATCGCGCCATCATCGAGAGCGGTCCGACGATCAAGCTGGTGGAGCGCGAGCAGGCGACGCGCGACGCCGAGGCGCTGCTGAAGGCGCTCGGCCTGAACAAGAATCAGGTGCGGGAGGCGCAGAAGCTGCCGGTGGACCGCATCATGGCGGCATATTTCCAGGTGGTGCGCAGCATGCGCGGCGCCGATCAAATGACCGAAGGCTTTTCGCCCACCGTGGACGGCGAAGCGATTCCGCATCATCCGTTCTATCCGAAGGCGTCTGCGATTTCGGCCGATGTGCCGGTGATGGCCGGCTGCACGCGGACCGAAATGACGTTGATGCATATGAACGATCCCTCCGCATTTTCGCTGGATGAAGCGGGAATGCGGGAGCGCGTGAAGGCCACGGTTGGCGCCGCGGACGCGGACCGCTTGATCGAGGTGTATCAGAAGGCGAATCCGGGCGCGTCGCCATCGGATATATTCTTCCTGATCGACAGCGATCACCGCTACGGCGCGCCGATGATGAAGATCGAAGAGCTGCGGTCAGCGCTGGGCCGCGGGCCAGTGTACGCGTACTACTTCACCTGGGAGACGCCTGTCGATGGCGGGAGACTGCGGTCGCCGCACACCATGGAGATCCCGTTTGCGTTCGACAACGTCAAGATTTCCGCGCGCATGACCGGCGGCGGGCCGGATGCGATGGCGCTGGCCGACAAAGTGAGCGACGCGTGGATCGCCTTCGCACGCACCGGCAATCCGAACACTGGCAAACTGCCGGATTGGCCGGCGTTCAACGCCAAGGATCGCGCGACCATGGTCATTAGCAACGAGAGCAAGGTGGAGAAGGACCCGATCCGGGAGCAGCGCCTGGCGATGTTCGGCGACCTGCATTTCACCTGAGCGAACCGCCTCGCGTTCCGGCGACACTAGAGGCATGGGCATCCTCCGGCTGGAGCGCGTCAGCAAGGACTACCCCACCGATGGCGCAACTGTGCCCGCGCTGCATGAAGTATCGCTCGACGTCGAGCGCGGCGAGTTCGTGTCGCTGGTGGGGCGCAGCGGCTGCGGGAAGTCGACGCTGCTGAATCTGGCCGGCGCGATGGACTTTCCGACGTCGGGGAACGTGATCCTGGACGGCGTGATCACGACATCGCTCGGTGAAGCGGACCTGACGCGGCTACGGCGCGAGAATGTCGGATTCGTTTTTCAATCGTTCCAGTTGCTGCCGGCGCTATCCGTCGTGGAGAATGTCGAGTTGCCGCTGATGCTCGCTGGCCGCGGCGATGCGCGCGAGCGGGCGCTCGAAGCGCTGCGTTGGGTGGAGATGGATTCCTATGGCGTGCGGATGCCGTTTCAGCTCTCCGGTGGCCAGATGCAGCGAGTGGCCATCGCCCGCGCGCTGGTGCATGCACCGGCGTTGCTGTTGGCCGACGAACCGACCGGCAATCTCGACACCGTCACCAGCGATCTGATCATCGGCCTGCTGCGGCGGATCGCGAGCGAGCGCGGCGCGACCGTGTTGATGGCCACGCACAGCCTGGAGGCGGCCGGGATGTCGGACACCATCGTGAGATTGCGCGACGGGCGCGTGGAGGAGGTGCTGCAGCCCGTCAAAAAAGGCTAGCGCATCCATGCAGCAGCTCAAAATCTTCTACAGGCTGATTCTCCGGCCGCTGCGCGCGGAGCCGATGCGCACTGCGCTCACGGTGCTGGCCGTCGCGCTGGGCGTGGCGGCGGTGCTCGCGATCGAACTGGCGGGGGACGCGGCGGCCGGCTCGTTCCGCTCGTCGATGGAGACGCTAATCGGCAAGGCGGATTTTGAAGTGACGGGGACGGGCGGTGTTGTGCCGGAAGTACTGGCACGGCTGGCGCGGCTGCCGTACACCTTGAAGATTCATCCCCGTTTTGAGGATTACGCTGAGGCCGTCGATTCAAGCCGCACCGTGACGCTGCTCGGTGTGGACATGCTCTCGGAGGCGCTCGCAAGCGGCGCGTCAAACGACACCGGCAACTTCGACCTCGGCGATTCCATCTGGACTGGTGACGGCCTGGGCTACAAGAGCGGCGATCGCGTGCGCCTGTTGATCAACGATCGCGTCAGCGAATACACGGTGCGCGGCACACTCGGCCAAGGGTCGGGCGAGACGGTCGTTATGGACCTGGCGCAGGCGTCGCGTGCGCTGGGCCGCGAGCGGTTGGACCGGATTCTCATCGAAGCCCCTGCGGGCAGCTCCATTGATGAGTGGGAGGCGCTGCTGAGGAAAGCGTTGCCGGTGGGTGTCGCAGTGGCGCGTGAAGGTGCGCGCACCGACGAGAACCGGCGCATGCTGGCGGCGTTTCGCTGGAATCTGCGAGTGCTGAGCTACATCGCGCTCACGGTTGGCGCGTTTCTGATTTACAACACGATTTCGGTGTCGGTGGTGCGGCGGCGTTACGAGATCGGCATCATGCGTGCGCTTGGTGCGACCCGTGGCGGAGTGCTGGCGGCATTTCTGGGCGAAGCGGCAGTGTTCGGTCTGCTGGGAGCCATCGCCGGGATCGGTCTGGGACGCCTGATGGCCGCAGGGGCGGTGAAGCTGGTTGCGGCGACGGTGGAATCGCTGTACGTCAGCAGCCGGCCGGGACCAATCACATTGACGTGGGAAACGGCGGCGCTGGCGATCGTCATTGGAGTCGGTGTGGCGCTGCTCTCGGCGTTGTCACCCGCGTGGGAAGCTTCGCTGGTGGCGCCAGTGGACGCGATGGCGCGCGGACGGCGCGAATATGAAACGCGAGTGCACAAATGGCGTGACCTGGCGTTCGCCGCGGTGCTCGGGAGTGGCGCATGGATCGCATCGCGTCAGCAACCGATCGACGGCAAGCCGATGTTCGGTTATCTGGCGGCACTGCTGCTGATCTCAGCGACGGCCTTCGCGATTCCGGCGCTGGTCTCGGGCATGGCCTGGGCGACAGGGGGCATCATGCGCCGCGTGTTCGGCGTGGAAGCGCTGCTGGCGACGCGCAGCCTGGCAGGCTCGCTGTGGCGCACATCGGTGCTCGCGGGCGCGCTGGCCACCGCCATCGCGATGCTCTCGGCTGTCGGCATCATGGTCGGCAGTTTTCGTCAGACCGTGCTGGTTTGGATGGAGGACCGGTTGGGGGCCGATCTTTACCTGAGGCCCGCCGCGCCGATGACGGCGGACCGGCACCCCATCATGTCCGCCGAGATTCCCATCGCGTTGGCGAGGCTGCCCGAGGTGGCCGCTGTGGATCAGCTTCGGACGTATGAGATCAGCTACCAGGGGCTGCCGGCGACGCTGGGCGGCGCGGACGCACGCATCACGGGCCGCTATGGCCATCGCCCTTTCCTCTCAGGGGCCGATCCGCGTACGGTTTTCGCGCAGTTAATCGGCGCCAATACGGTGATCGTCAGCGAGCCGTTCGCTAATAAGCATCATATCCGGCCCGGCGACAATCTGACGTTAGCGCTGGGCGGGAAAGATGTGCGGTTCCGCGTAGCCGACGTTTACTACGACTATTCGAATGAGCGCGGCTTCATCATCATGGATCGCGGAACGTTGGGGAAGTATTTGCCGGGCGAGGCGCCGACCAACGTGGCCGTGTATCTGAAGTCCGGAGTCTCGCTCGACGCCGGGCGGCGCGCGGTGGAGGCGGCGGTGGCGGGCCGCAAGGTGGTGGTGGCGTCGAACCGCACGCTGCGACAGGAAGGCATGCGCGTGTTCGACCGGACATTCGCGATTACGTATGCCCTCGAAGCCGTGGCCGTGCTGGTGGCCATCATGGGCGTAAGCGGCGCGCTGCTGGCTCTGGTGATCGACCGGCGACGTGAGTTCGGTTTGCTGCGATTCCTGGGCGGCGCGGGCAGCCAGCTTCGGAAGATCATTCTGTTTGAAGCCGGGCTGTTGGGTTTGCTGGCCAACGTGGCGGGCTTGATCCTGGGGCTCTTGCTGTCGCTGCTGTTAATCTTCGTAATCAACAAGCAGTCGTTCGGGTGGACTATCCAGTTTCATTGCCCGGTTGCGATATTGCTCGGGGCGCTGGGCCTCGTGTATGTGGCGACCGTCGTCGCAGGGCTTTATCCCGCTCGGATCGCGACACGGCTCGTTCCCATCGATGTGATCCATGAAGAATAGACCCGCGATTGCGTTGATGGTGGTCTGGGGAGTCGCGCTTCCCGGCTACCACTACGAGTTTCCGCGCGATCACTACAGTCATCCCGATTATCAGACGGAGTGGTGGTACTACACGGGCAACCTGCACACCGCGGAAGGCCGTAAGTTCGGTTTCGAGCTGACGTTCTTCCGCCAGGGAGTGGACCGAAGCGCGCAGAAGGCGGATGTATGGGACGTTCGCGATGTTTGGATGGCGCATCTCGCGCTGAGTGATATTGACGGCGGCCAGTTCTATCACACCGAGCGATTGAATCGTGCCGGGGCAGGCGTTGCGGGCGCGGGTCAGTCTCGCGCGATGGTGTGGAATGGCAACTGGCAGGCGCACATCGGCGATGGCGCAACGCAGCAACTGCGGGCGGTGGCAGAGAGATTCTCGTTCGAGTTGAACTTGAGGTCGGCGAAACCGCCGGTGATTCACGGCGTCAATGGCGTTAGCCAGAAGGCCGAAGGCGAAGGCCGCGCGTCACACTACATTTCGCTGACCCGGCTGATCACCAATGGCACGCTCACGCTCGACGGCAAGCAATACTCCGTCGACGGCCTGAGTTGGATGGACCACGAGTTTTTCACACATCAGTTGGAAGCGGACCAGATCGGGTGGGACTGGTTCAGCCTGCAGTTTGACGACAACACCGAGCTGATGCTGTTCCGAATCCGGCGCAAGGATGGGACAGTCGATCCGTACTCGGCCGGTACTTACGTGGATGCAAAAGGCCACGCGACACATCTTACTGTGCGTGATTTTTCGCTCGCGCCCGGCAAGACTTGGAAGAAGTATCCCGTCGCGTGGGACATCGCCATCCCATCCCTTGATTTGAAGCTGGCACTAAGCACGCGCCTCCCGCAACAGGAACTGACCGGCAACGTCACTTACTGGGAAGGCGCGATCGAGTGCACCGGCACCAAGCACGGCGTTGGGTATCTGGAAATGACAGGCTACGCGGCCCCGGTACCCTTGAGCGCCGCTTTGACGCGATCCGGAGTAAACGGGATTTGGCGAAGCCTCGCGCCGGTGGCGTCGAAGACCGCGTTACCGATGGCGGCCGCGATCACGGTGATGGACGTTTCACCTGCGCCGGTGGCTTCTTCATCCGGACGATTCACGAGCACGCACTCCACTTTGGGAAGCGCGAAGCCAAGCGGCAAGGTGTGATACGTGCGCCAGTCGATCGACGTGACCTTTTCGCGATCCCAGCTGACCTCTTCCATCAGCGCGCGGCTCATGCCTTGCAGCGCTCCGCCTTCGGCCTGATTCGTGAGGCCGTCCGGGTTTGAGATGGGGCCGGCGTCGATGGCGACGACCACGCGCTTCACCGCGATCTTGCCGGTGTCCTGGTCGACTTCGACTTCCGTGACGATGCCGGTGTATCCGTTGTCGCCTTCGTAGGCGACGCACGCGAGGCCGCGGCCGGTGGCGATGCCCGTCTTGCGATTGCCGGGCCTCGGTGACGGGCGCGTGTCCCAATTGGCCGCTTTCGCCGCAGCCTTGAGCACTCCGATGACGCGATCGCTGCGCAAGTGGCGCAGGCGGTACTCCACCGGGTCGGCTTTCACGTGAGCGGCCAGCTCGTCCATAAAACATTCGTGAGCGAACGTGTTCTGGAAGCGGGCGGGCGACCGCAGCGGGCCGGTGAAGAACGGCGAGGGAAGATTGTGAACCAGCACGCGCGCGCTGCGTACGGTTCCCGCGCCCTTCGGCACACCGTCGAACAGAGCGGCGGCGTAGGAGGGAATGCCATTACTGTTGTTGTTAAAGCCTCGGGGTTCGGCGGCGGCGCCGGGCGAGAACCGCTGCGCTTCAAAGCCCACCAGCGAACCGGTGATGACATTGCCGGGCGTTCCGGGGCCGGGCCGGTTGCCGTGCGCGGGCGACCACGCTTCGTGATCCCACGCGATGATGTTGCCTTGCGCGTCGAGGCCGGCGCGCTCATCCATCAAAAACGGGTTGCCGTAATTTTCCGACGTCAGCTCGTCCTTGCGGGTGAGCTGCACGCGCACGGGCTTGCCGACGGCCTGCGAAAGCAGCGCGGCATCGTAGGTTACCGTGTCAGCGGCATTCAAGCCATAGCAGCCGGCGCCGCGCTTGAAGATCACATGAACGTTTTCCGGCTTCAGTCCGAGAACCATCGCCGCAGTGCTCTTCTGATACCACACGCCCTGCGTGGGCGACCAGATCGTGGCTTTGTCGCCTTGCACATCGGCGACCGCGCAGGAACTGCCCATGGAGCCGTGCGCCTGATAGGGATGTAGGTAGGTGGCTTTGAGCACCGTGGCAGCCTGGCCGAGCTTCTGGTCGACATCTTTCGAATCGACCAACAGGAAATCGCGCGAGCCCTTCTGATCGCGCAACCGCTCAATGAATCCGGCCTGTTCCGGCAGTCCGGTTCCCGCGCTCCAGTTGACCTTCAGCTTCTCGGCCGCTTGCAGCGCTTGCCAGGGTTTTTCGGCGACTATGCCGACGAAGTTTTTCTTGACGACCACCTTGACCAGGCCGGGCATGCCTTGCACGGAGCTTTCGTCGACGCTCTCGACCGTCGCGCCGGTGGCCGGCGGGCGAACAACGCTGCCGTGCAGCATGCCAGGCACGCGCACGTTGTGGACAAATTCGAATTGACCGGTGACGATCTCGGGGATGTCCAGACGATGGATCGGCTTTCCGAGCACGGTCCATTCGCTGGGCGGCTTGCGCTTGGCGCTGGGATCGAGCGCGAGGTGAAACTTCTTGCCGCCTACCAGTTGGCCATAGGTCACTCGCTTGGATACGTCGCTCTTTGCGCTGATCACTCCGTCGGCGGCAGTGAGCTGATCGACGGGCACTCCGAGTTGTTGCGAAGCCATTTTGACGAGCGCTTCGCGCGCAGTCGCCGCGGCCTGTCCCAGATTCTTGTGGTTGAAATTCGCGGGGTGCGACTGGCTGCCTGACGTGTAGGCTTGATCTGGCGTCAGCGCGGTGTCACAGTAAATCAGCTTCACGCGCTCGAACGGAACGGAAAGCTCTTCCGCCACCAACTGTGTTTGCGCGGTGACGATGCCCTGCCCCAGTTCTTCCTTGCCGCTGTAGGCGGTGATGCTGCCGTCGGACGCGATGGCGAGCCAGGAGTCGACTTCGTCGATCGGCGGCGAACCGGGCGACGGCCTGCCGAATTGCGCGAGGGCCGGCTCAGTGGCCAAATCCACCACGCTGAAGCCGACGATGAGAGCGCCGGAAGTTTTCAAGAAGCCGCGGCGGGAGAGTGCGGCTAACGCGGCGGAGGTCATGCGCGGTTTCATTATGCTCTCTCCTTCGCGTATTTCTGAATGGCGGAATACATCCGCGTATGCGTGAAGCAGCGACAAAGGACGCCGGAAAGCGCCTGCTGGATCTCCTCTTCATTCGCCTTGGGATGCTTGTCGAGAAACGCTTTGGCGGTGAGGATGACGCCGTTTACGCAGAAGCCGCATTGCGCAGCCTGCTCATCGATGAAGGCTTGCTGGATGGGATGCGGTTTTTCGGGCGTACCCAGCCCTTCGAGCGTGGTGATTTCAGCGCCCGCCGCCGCCTTTACCGGCGTGATGCAGGACTTCACGGCGTTGCCTTTCAGAATTACAGTGCAGGCGCCGCATTGGCCCAGACCACAGCCAAACTTCGGCCCGCGCAGCTCCAGATCGTCGCTCAGTACATATAACAGCGGCGTGGATGGGTCCACGTCCACGGTGTGCGTTTGGCCGTTGACTTTCAGGGTGATCGCACTCATTTGCGAGTCCTCTTTCTTATCGTAAGCCGCCGCCGCTGACGAGATCAGCTTTGGATGCAGCTTCGTCCTTTAACGGAGTTACTTTGTCGGGGTCGACGCGGACCATCAAATAGCTGATGTGGTCGTCGATTCTCGTGAACCAGTGGCCGACGCCGGCGGGGATGATGACCACGTCGCCGGGCTTCAGCTCGTAAGTTGCGCCGTTGCGAATCGTTTTGCCATTGCCGCCGGGACCGTTTAGCAGACGCACCGCGCGATCATCGGGCGAGCGTTTCTTTAGATCCGTAATGTCGGAGCCCGTGACTAGCGTCGCCGAGCCATCCAGAACGTGGTAGACCTCGCTCACGAGGTCGTGCTCGGCCACCGCACCGCCTGTGGTCTTGCCTCGATACACGACACCGATGTCGACATGCGCTTTTCCGACATCGACCGCGCGCACCTGCTGATCGCTAACGGCTTCGGTGGCGGGCACGCGCTTCAGATAAGCCTGGACCTCGTCGCTCGTAATGTAGGCGCCGGAACATTTGTGGCAGCTCGGGCTTGTGTCCTGCGCGACAACCGCGGACGCGGCCATCACCAGCGCCAGAGTGAGTTTCGATGTCATACATCCTCCCTATTTCGCCCCTTTCGGCCACACGACGCCTTGATCCAAATTCGTGACAGGCGCCATGCCCTTGTAGACGAATCGCTGCACCCGCTGGCCGCGATACGTCTCCGTGGTGTAGATGTTGCCTTTCGAATCGGTGGCGATACTGTGCACGCCGTAGAACTCGCCGGGCTGGCGGCCGCCTTCGCCGAAGCTGGTCAGCACTTTCAGCGTGGCGCGATCGACGATATGGACGCGGTCGTTTTCGCCGTCGGCAACATACAGAAACCGCTGCTGCGGATCACGCGAGAACGCGATGTCCCAGACCGACCCCGAGCCCAGCGTCTGCTTTTCGATGAACGCTTCTTTGACGAACGTGCCGTCGGGCCGGAAGACCTGGATGCGGTCGTTCACGCGGTCGCAGACATACAGCAGATTGTCGTTGGACAGCATGGCGCAATGCACTGGATTGCGGAACTGCTGCGCGGGCGGACCGTCAGGCTTGTAGGGGCCAAGGTCGGCATCGCTGGGACGGTGGCCGTAGGCGCCCCAATGGCGCTTGTACTTGCCCGTGTCGGCGTCGAAGACGATCACGCGGTGGTTGCCATAGCCGTCGGCGACGTATAGCTCATTGGTCTTCTGGTCCACAAACGTCTTGGCGGCCAGCCGTACATTCTGGGTGTCGTTGCTACCCTTGCTTTGGCCGGGCTTGCCGATTTGCAGCAGAAACTTCCCATCGCTGGTAAACTTGAGAATTTGATTATCGTGAAAGCTTTCGACCTGGTCGCCGGCTTTCGACTCTTCGTCCTGGCCGTTGATGGCGCCCCGTCCGCTCTGGGGGCCGCGCCCGTTGCCGCCCAGCCAGACGTTGCCTTTGTAATCGACAGTGATTCCATGGGCGGATTCGGGCCAATCGTAGCCCGGACCGGGACCGCCCCAATGTCCGATCAAGTTGCCTTCCTGATCAAACTCCAGGACCGGCGGCGCGGGCTCGCAGCATTGCGCGATGGGAGGACTGGTGGTGGCATGGCGTTCGCCGGCTTCGAGCGAGCCGACGCGATGGATGATCCAGATATGATCCTGAGGGTCAGCGGAAACGCCGATGCTCTGGCCCAGGATCCAGTGGTTCGGAAGCGGTTTCGGCCAGAAAGGATCCACTTCGAAGCGGGGCGCCATAACCCCCGCGGCGTGCACCACGGTGCCCGTTTGAAGGATTCCGAGCCCGCCGGTAACCACGATGGCGGCGGCAACCGATAACAAGTATCGCTTCATGGCGACCCTCCTTGATGGGGAAAGTATACACAATACGGTGGCTGCTGCCATGATCCTTGCGAGCCAGGAGGCTTAAGTAAAGTTTGGTAAAACCATTTGACTCTTTGTACTCATGGCCATCAGGGCCGCCGTCATTCTGTAAATCTCTCGATATCAAAGGCCCGTCTCATCGAGCATTCCAGGGAGGAGTATTGAAGACACTACGCAAAGCTACCGGTCTGTCTGTCCTTGTGTCGCTTCTGCTGGCGATTTCCGCCGCGGGGCAGCAGCCGCAGGATCAGAATCAAAGCGCGACTGCGCCGCTGGCCCAGCCGGCGCAGAAGGAATCGACGGCCAACGCGGTCCCGCAGCCGCTGGAGCACTGGTCCATCGAGCCCTTCTATTGGCTGACCACCATCCGTCCCAACCTGCGCGGAGGCGCGGCCGCGTTCGACTACGAGAACCTGGATTATCCCGGAAATGGCAAGCACACGCCCGGCCTTGCGATCACGATCCCGATATCGCGAGCGGGCACTCTGGTTTTCTCCGGATTCGTCGCCAAGGGCGAGGGCAACAGCACCGCGCCTCAGGATCTGGATCTGTTCGGAACCGGATATGCGTCGGGCGACTTTTTGTCGTCCAACTACACGATTAAGAACTTCAAGCTATCCTTCCAGGATTTGCTCTTTCCCTTCCCGCGCAAGCAGGGACAGAAATGGCACATCAAGACGCTCTGGGAGGTGCAGTACGCGAGCATATCCACCAACATCAACGCGCCGCTGGCGCCCACCACGGACAGCTCCGGCAATCTCATCAGCTATGTCGCCACGGGTAACCGCCGGGTGATCTACCCGACTTTCGGCCTGGCAGGCGAGTACCACCTGGCCAAGAACCTGGAACTAGGAGGTTACGCATCCGGCTTTACGATTCCTCACCGCTCCACCATCGGCGACGCGGAAGGTTCCATCGGCTACCGTATCGGCGTAGTGGAACTGGTTGCTGGCGGGAAGTTCTACCACTTCAAGACGTCGGCGCAGAATGCGGAGTACTTCAAGACCACGCTCTGGGGGCCTTACGTCGCGCTTCGGTTGTATCCGGAGAAGTTCTCCGTGCCGTGCCCGTTCTGCGGGGGAAGATCGACGACGGCGAAGAACGGCGGCCCAGCTGGGCCGGCTTCCACCGGCCAGGGTCAGAGCACGACCGCGCCCAGCGGGGGCACGAGCAGTTCCGCTACTTCCACGTCGGATTACGGCAATTACGTGCGCCGCTTTTCGGGCGGATTGACGCTCTCTGTGCTCGGCATGACTCTGATTCCGAACTCCAGCAGCACGATCAACAACTCATCCACCGTCAGCACGGCTTACAGCACCACGGGCGCGTCGTCGCGCATCGGCTACGGAATCACGGGGCAAGTGGCGCTGACCGATCATTTCGCGGTGGCCGCCGAAGGGCTTGTGCGGCGAATCGGATATAAGTTAGACACGACCGTGACCGACAGCACCTCGGTCAACGGCCTCACCACGACCACCACGACGAGCACGCACGAAGACACCCGGGCGCGCCTGATCGATATTCCGATCGCCTTGAGATTCTACAATAAGAGCCGGCACGCTCCTGGGGCGCGCTGGTTCGTCGAGGCCGGCGGCGCATTTCGCGAAGCCCGCTCCGTCCGGACGTCCCTGTCTTCGACCGACAGCAGCGGTAACGTGACTTGCTGTACTAACACGCCCACCGAGCCGGCGCACAAGAACGCCGAGGGCGTCGTCGCGGGCGCGGGATTCCTGTTGATCGATCCGCTCGGAATCCGCATCATCCCCGAGGTTCGGTACACCCGCTGGATGAGTTCGACATTCGACCTGCTGAGCACGAGGACGCAGCGGAACGAAATAGCGGCGGGGTTTTCGATCTCCTTCTAGGTAACTGCGCCAACCCGGTCCCGAAGACGGCGCCCTGGGCACGTTCCGGCCCAAAACGTGCTGGCTGCGAAGTGAAGGACTCCCCGTGGCGGGATGAGCAGCATCTTGCGCAGCAAAATCGCGGGTTACGCGGCGGCTGCCTTGGGCATCGCTGCGGTTACCGCTGTGTGCGCAATAATACGCACCCACATCAATGATTTGACTGTGTCGCTCGCCATGCTGCTCGTGGTACTTTTCGTTGCCACGGAGTGGGAGAGCGGGCCGGCTATCTTGGCTTCCGTGCTGGGCGTGCTGTGCCTGAACTACTTCTTCCTGCCGCCGCTTTACACATTCACCATTGCGGATCCGAAGAACTGGGTGGCGCTAGCAGCTTTCTTCATGACAGTCCTGACGGCCGGCCGGTTGTCCTCTTGGGCGAAACAGCAGGCGGCTCAGGCGGAGGCCAGCAGGAGTCAAGCCCGGTTGGCCAGCGCCTACAATCGCAGCCTGCTGGAGGCCAGCCTGGACCCGCTCCTGACCATCGGCCAGGACGGCAAGATCAATGACGTCAACGCCGCAGCCGAGGCCGTGACGGGTTATTCAAGAGCGGAGCTCATTGGCAGCGATTTCGCAGGGCATTTCACGGAGTCTGAAAAGGCGGGTGTGGCGTTTCAACAGGTCTTTCGCGAGGGCGGCGTCCGGAGCTACGCCCTGGAGCTTCGCCACCGCAGCGGGCATAACACTTCCGTTCTTCTCGACGGGTCGCTTTATCGGGACGCCGATGGCAACGTGATCGGGGTGGTGGCCACGGCCCGTCCGATCCGCACGTATGTGGGTAAACCCTGGGAGGCGCCGCCGGACCCTCGCGTGCTACGGCACCTGAAGCTCTTCGTTGGATTCGCCAGTTTGCTATCGCTGGCCGCCGGGCTCCTGTCGATCGTAGGCCTGGCGTTCCAGATTGCGATTCTGAAAAGCGTTATACCCGGGCAACCAGTCATTAAGATCAACACGGCCGTATGCCTGGTGTTGCTCGGCCTCTGTCTCTGGATTGCGCGGAAGGAAGAGCGGTGCTCGCGGGTTACAAAAATTTGCAGCCGGATCATGGCCGCCCTGGTCTTATTCGTTGGCTTCTCGGGCGTGATGGAACATTTGTTCCGCTGGAATTTAGGAGTCGACCAATTGTTGTTCCGGGAGCCAGGCGCCGACGCCTTCTTTAGCGCCCGGCCCGGACTGATCGCTCCCATCACAGCCGTCGATCTGCTCTTCCTGGGTCTGGCATTTCTGCTGCTGGACCGGCCGGTCACCTGGAGAGCCCGGCGGTATTGGCCGGCGCAACACCTCGCCTCGCTCACCGTCATGCTTTCGATTGTCGCGCTGCTGGACTTCGTTTTTGGATCGCACGCTTCCTACACTCACATCGCTTTACAGACGGCCATTACGCTCCTCGTCGTGTCCCTCAGTCTGCTCTGCATCCGCCCCGACCGTGGATTGGCGGCTTTGCTTTCGAGTTCCACCGCCGGCGGCGTGTTGACGCGGCGACTACTGCCCGCAGCCGTCGTGATTCCCATCGTGATCGGCGCGCTGTCGTGGAGGGCGTTAGCGTCGGGCCGGCACTTCGTCTGGAGCGAGGTCAGCCTGATGACCATCGCGATGATTACGCTGCTGGCCGCCTTCGCGATTTGGAATGGATACATCGTCAATCGCGGTGACGTCGATCGCCGGAGAGTGGAAGCAGCATTGCACCGCAACGAACTGGAACTTCGCGAGGCGCAGCGGCTGGCGCAACTAGGCAATTGGTGGTGGGACCCTACCGGCGACGCCGTCACCTGGTCCGCCGGGCTATCGCTTCTGGCCTTGCGTAATCCGATGCTGCCCCCGCCGACATACAAAGAACACTTGGCTGTGTTCACCCCGGAGAGTGCCGCGCGGCTGGACACCGCCATCCACAGTGCCATGGAAAGCGGCGCGTCTTTCGAGCTCGACCTCGAACTGGTTCGCACCGACGCGGCCGTTCGTTCGGTCACCGCCCATGGAGAAGTAGAGCGCGACGCCGGCGGCCAAGCCCGGCTGGTGCGCGGCACGGTGGAGGACGTCACCGAGCGCAAGCAGGCCGCAGAAGCATTGCAAAAATCGGCCGAAGAGATACGCGATTTGTATAATCACGCTCCCTGCGGTTATCACTCCCTGGACCCGCAGGGCGTATTCGTACAAATCAACGACACAGAACTGGAATGGCTGCAGTACACGCGCGAGGCAGTAGTTGGGAAACGGCGCTTCACCGACCTGCTTACGCCTGAGGGGTTGAAGACTTTCGAGGCTAGTTTTCCGCGGCTGAAACAGACGGGAGCGATCCAGGACGCGGAATTCGACCTAGTCCGGAAGGACGGCACCACGTTCCCCGTACTGCTGAGCGCCACCGCGGTCACCGATGCGGCCGGTAACTATCTGATGAGCCGGTCGACGGTGTACGACATCACCGCACGCAAACGGGCCGAAGACGAGGTTCGGCTGTTGGCGCTGCGGCAAGAAGTGGTGGCCGAGCTCGGCGGGCAGGCGTTGCGCAATGAGCCCCTATCAACCGTGCTGAACGAAGCCGTCGCGCGGGTGGCGCGGACGCTGGGCGTCGAGTATTGCAAGGTGCTGGAGTTGCTTCCGGACCGCAAAGCAATGCTTCTGCGCGCCGGCGTCGGCTGGAAGGAAGGCTTGGTCGGACAGGCCACGGTCGGCGCCGGGTTGGACTCCCAGGCCGGTTTCACTCTGATTTCCAAAGATCCGGTGGTGGTGGAAGACCTGCGCACGGAAAAACGCTTCAGTGGACCCCCGCTGCTCAGCGAGCACGAGGTGGTGAGCGGCATGAGCGTCATCATTCCCACCAGTGAGGGCCCGTATGGCGTTCTTGGGGCGCACAGCACGAAAGAGCGGAAGTTCACTGAAGACGAAGCCAACTTCCTGCAATCCGTCGCCAACGTGCTCGGCAGCATGGTCGAACGACGCAGGGCCGAAGCGGCGCTGCTGCGAAGCAATCGGGCACACCGCGCCTTGAGCAGCTGCAACGAGGCCCTGATCCGGATCACCGACGAGGGTACGTTGCTGCAGGAAATCTGCCGGCTCATCATCCAGGAAGCCGGATATCGCTTCTGCTGGGTGGGCTACGCCGAACACGACGAAACCAAGGCCGTGAGGCCGCTTGCGGTGGCAGGCCTCGAGGAAGGCTACCTGAAGACGGCCAACGTCACCTGGGCCGACACGGAGCGCGGCCGAGGGCCCACCGGCGCATGTATTCGGACCGGCCAGATCCAACTGGTGAAGAATTTCGCGACCGATCCGCGGCTCGAGCCATGGCGCGAGGAAGCGCGGAAACGTGGCTATGCTTCCTCGCTGGCGGTTCCGCTGGTGGTTGACTCCAAGACGTTCGGAGCCTTGACGATCTATGCGGAAGAGCCCGGGGCATTCGAGGCCGAAGAAGTCGACCTGCTGGCCGAACTGGCCGCTGATCTGGGCTTTGGCATCACGGGGCTGCATACACGGGCAGAGCGCGAACGGGCAGAGCAGGAGATCCGTACGCTCAATACGGAGCTGGAACAACGCGTCGTACGCCGCACCGCGCAGCTCCAGGCAGCGAACCAGGAATTGGAGCAAGCCCGCGAGCGGGAAATCGAAATCGGTTTCCGCATCCAGCAGACCCTGTTGCTCGATCAGCCGCCCCGAGATGTTCCCGGTCTGCACGTCGCGGCGCTGACCATCCCCTCCCAGCGAATCGATGGCGATTTCTATATCTTCATCCGGCACTCCCAGGAGTGTCTCGACGTCATCATCGGCGACGTCATGGGTAAGGGCATCCCCGCCGCGCTTTTGGGAGCCGCCACCAAGAGCCATTTTCTGCGAGCCCTCGGCGATTTGATGGCACTGTCGAAAGACGGGAAGCTTCCGGCTCCGAAGGACATCGTGATGCTGGCCCACGCGGAGTTGGCACACCACCTGATCGAGCTGGATAGCTTCGTGACCTTGTGCTACGCGCGGTTGGACATGGATCAATACCGCGTCACCTTGGTGGATTGCGGGCACACCGGTGTCATCCACCGGCATGGCGCCACTGGGGTGTGCGAGACCCTCCATGGAGACAACCTGCCCCTGGGAGTCCGGGAAGGGGAAATTTACGACGAAACGTCGGTCGAGTTCAAACCTGGGGATTTGTTGTTCTTTTACTCGGACGGAATTACCGAAGCGCGCAACCCGGCGGGAGAGTTTTTCGGAGTAGGGCGCTTGGAGGAATACGTCCAGCTCAACGGAGAACTCGATTCGGGCGCCCTGGTGGAAGGAATACGGAAGACGGTCGCCACTTTCTCCGGAGCCGAGCGGCTCACCGACGACCTGACCTGCGTGGCGGTCCGGGTGGAGGAGCGGCAGCTACCAGTGGCGCACGGCGAGGTGGACATTCTCAGCGACCTGAAGCAGCTTCGCGGGGTGCGCGAGTTCGTGCGGCGCTTTTGCAACAAGCTCCCGGGACTGCCGCTCGATGAAGGAAGCGAGGACGCGCTCGAGCTGGCGGTGAACGAAGCAACCAGCAACATTATGAAGCACGCCTATCATGGCCGCCGGGACCAATGGATTCATCTGGACGCGGAGGCATTCCCCGGCCATCTTTCCGTTCGGCTGCACCATTTTGGCGACCCGTTTGATCCGTCGAAAGTTCCGCCGCCGCCGCTGGATGGCTCGCGCGAGTCCGGATTGGGCGCTTACATCATTACCAAGAGCGTGGATGAGGTGCGTTACTATCGCGATGACCGCGGCCGGAACTGCGTGGCGTTGATGAAGTTCCGGACCCCCGCGCCAGGCGTGGCCACCGAAGCAGTTCTGAAAGGAAACGAGGCCTAAATGGAAATCCCTGTCGACAACGTGGACGGTGTGGCCGTCGCAGCAATGCCGGTGGATGAGCTGGACGCAAGTAACAGCGGCGAGTTTAAGCGTGACATCGCCCCGGTGCTCCAGGCGCAGACGAAGCTGGTGCTCGATTTGAGCCAGCTGCGCTTCGTGGATAGCTCCGGACTGGGCGCCATGCTCTCCTGCTTGCGGCAGTTGAGCGCGAGGGGCGGCGACTTGAAGCTGTGCTCGATGTCGAAACAGGTGCGGGCGCTGTTTGAACTCGTCCGCATGCATCGCATCTTCGACATCTACCCAACCCGGGATGATGCCGTGCACGCGTTTCAGCCCTAGCCACGAAAGGAGCACCATGCGCAACCAGCAAGGCTCTCCGGAAGACACGGCGGCGCTCGAGGAATCCATCCAACGCCACGCGCGCTATTCGCTCGGCAAGACCTGGCGTGATCTTTCCGCGCGCGACCGGTTTGCGGCAGTGGCCCTGGCCGTCCGCGACCGCATGCTGGACCTGAGCTTTGCTACCGAAGAGCGTTACCGCCGGAATGATGCCAAACGGCTGTATTATCTCTCGATCGAATTTCTGATCGGCCAATCGCTCGGAAACAATCTTCGCAACCTCGGTCTCCGCGAATCCTGCAAACAGGCGCTGGGCCACTTGGGAGCGGATCTGGACGAAATCGAGGAAAGCGAACCCGACGCGGCTCTGGGCAATGGCGGCTTGGGCCGTCTCGCCGCCTGCTTCCTGGACTCTCTGGCGACTCTTGGCATGCCGGGCTACGGGTACGGCATCGATTACGAATATGGCCTCTTTAAGCAGGAGATCGACAACGGCTATCAGCGGGAAAAGCCCGATAACTGGCTGGCGCAAAGCAGCCCCTGGCAGATCGCGCGCCCGGATGAAGCCTGCGTGATCCCCGTCTACGGCCGCATCGAACACAGCGTGGACCGCAAGGGCGGCTACAACCCGATGTGGATGGACTGGAGAGTGCTCATCGGCACGCCTTACGACATGCTGATCCCCGGCTATGGCGGGCGGAGCGTCAATTTCCTGCGGCTCTATTCAGCGCGCTCTTCACACGACTTCGACATGGGGATCTTCAACGACGGCGACTATTTCAAGGCGGTGGAGCAGAAGATCGCCTCGGAGACGATCTCCAAGGTGCTTTATCCGTCCGACGCGGTCGTGGCCGGCCACGAGCTGCGGTTGGTTCAGGAATACTTTCTGGTTGCCTGCACGCTCCGGGACATCGTAACCAGATTCGAACAAAGCCACACCTCTTACCGGGACTTCTCCGCCAAAGTTGCGATCCAGATGAACGACACGCATCCCGCGCTGGCAGTGGCGGAATTGATGCGCATCCTGGTGGACGAGAAAAACATCGCCTGGGAGGAGGCTTGGGAGACCACGCAGGCGACTTTGGCCTACACCAATCACACGCTGTTGCCGGAAGCGCTGGAGAAATGGCCGGTGCCACTTCTGGAGCATGTGCTTCCGCGGCACTTGCAGATCATTCTGGAGATCAACCGTCGTTTTCTGGAGCAGGTTACGCCGGCCTTCTCCGGCGACACGGAACGGCTCGCCCGGATGTCGCTGATCGAGGAATCCACGCCGCGGCAAGTTCGCATGGCCAACTTGGCGATCGCCGGTAGCCACTCCATCAATGGCGTTGCGGCCATCCATACGCGATTACTCGAGACGGCCTTGGTGCCGGACTTCTACCGCCTGTGGCCGGAACGATTCAACAACAAGACGAACGGTGTTACCCAGCGGCGCTGGCTGCTCAACGCCAACCCCGCGCTTGCGGATCTGATCTGTTCGGCGATCGGCGACGCCTGGATCACCGATCTTGATCGGCTTCGGGAGATCGAAAACTGCGCCCTGGATGCCGGGTTCCAGTACGAGTTCGGCAAAGTGAAGCGCGCCAACAAGGAACGGCTGGCGCGGATCATTCGAGAAACTTCGCGCGTGAAATGCGATCCGGATTCGCTGTTCGACATTCAGGTAAAGCGCATTCATGCCTACAAGCGGCAGTTGCTGAACGTTCTGCACATCGTCGACGAGTACCTGTCGCTGGTCGAGGACTCGCGGCGCCCCCCGGTTCCGCGCACTTACGTCTTCGCCGGCAAAGCGGCGCCGGGATACTGGCTGGCGAAGCAAATCATCAAGCTGATCCACAATGTGGGCCGCGTCATCAACAACGATGCGCGCGCCAGCCGCTGGATGAAGGTGGCTTTCATCCCGGACTACCGGGTCTCGCTGGCCGAACAAATCATTCCCGCTGCCGATCTGAGCGAACAGATCTCCACGGCGGGAACCGAGGCCTCCGGAACCGGGAACATGAAGTTCGCGTTGAATGGCGCGCTGACGATCGGGACGCTGGATGGCGCCAATATCGAGATCCTGGAGCAAGTCGGCCCGGAGAACATCTTCATCTTCGGGCTGAAGGCCGGCGATGTACAGGCCATGCGCCGCGACCGGTCTTATCGTCCGCACGAATACTACGATCGCGACCCCCGCATCCGCCGCGTGGCCGATGCCTTCCGTTCGAATCTGTTCAGTCTGCAGGAGCCGGATCTCTTCACCTGGATTTACCAGACGGTCCTCGACGAAAATGACACTTACTTCCATCTTGCGGACTTGCCCGCGTACCTGGAAGCGCACGAAAGAGCCGGCGCCGTGTTCCAGAACAACGCCCGATGGATGCACATGGCGATCTTGAACGTCGCGCGCATGGGCAAGTTCTCCAGCGACCGCGCGGTCCAGGAGTACGCGCGAGACATCTGGGCGCCATTCGAACCGGTTGTCGCCGAAACGCCCGCGCCCGAACTGCAGTTGCTGTAAGCCTACAGCCCTTCCTCCGCAACGGGCGCCGGCAAGCTTGGTTCGCCGCCGATGCCCGCGCGCCTCCGAGCCGAGAACAATGGACCTTGCGCGCGTTGATTCGGCGCGAAGCGCAGCATTCCAACAGGAGCCGGCAGATAATCGTAGACCGCTTCCATGCCGCCGCGCAGGAAATATGTTTCATGCCAGAACCCTGTGCCCGCGGGGTCGCGAAGATACTGCTGCCACCAGCCCTGATGCGGTAGCGACCGCGCCCATGCTTCCATCGATTCAAAGTCCCGCCAGTACTGTCGCATTCCGAAGTGCGGCGGAAAGAACGAGTAGTAGAGATTTTCGTGCAACAGCAGACCGTCGGGCTTCTGAGCCGCCGCTGCGCTGATGCGTGGCCCAAATTGCATCAAGGTCTTGAAACCGCGCAGCGAGTTCACGCGCATGCCCAGATAGATCACAACCAGGTTGGGGTAGGGCGACAAATCCACGGTGAGACGGTTCGCTTTGGCGGACATAGCCACCAGTCTAAACTGGCGCGCTACTTCGAACCAGGCCCCAGAAAATCGAAGTCGCAGCCCAGATCGGCCTGCGTGACATGCTCCAGAAAGAGACGGCCGTAGCCGCGAGTGTAGTGGGGCGGCGGAGGCGTGAAGCGCTCCAAGCGCCGGGCGATCTCATCGGCAGGCACCGCTAGTTCCAGGCTGCGCCCGGCGACGTCCAATACGATCTCGTCACCGGTTTCGACAACGGCGAGCGGTCCACCAACGGCCGATTCCGGCGCGACGTGCAGGACCACGGTGCCGTAGGAAGTCCCGCTCATCCGTGCATCCGAGATGCGCACCACATCGGTGATGCCCTCGTTCAGCAGCTTGCGCGGCATCGGAATGTGGCCCCATTCCGGAAAGCCCGGCGCGCCCTTGGGGCCGCAGTTCCGCATCACCAGCACGCTATTGCGATCAACGGGCAGATCTTCGCGCTCCACGCCCGCCAGCATTTCATCGTGGTTCTCGAAGACGAACGCCCGCCCGCGATGTTGCATTAACCCGGGCGACGCCGCGGATTGCTTCAACACGGCGCCATTGGGCGCGAGATTGCCGCTGAGCACTGCGATGCCGCCTTCCCCATATAGAGGCTGATCGCGCGTCCGGATCACATTGTCGTTGAGCACCTGCGCGGCGGCGATGTTCTCGCCGATCGATTTGCCGTTCACCGTCAGACAATCCTTGTGCAGGCGGTCTTGAATCCGATTCATCACCGCCGGTATGCCGCCGGCATGAAACAGGTCCTCCATCATGTATTCGCCGGAGGGCTGGACATTCACGATGCAGGGCGTGCGGCGCGACACGCGGTCGAAATCGTCCAGCTTTAGCCGGATGCCCAGCCGCCCGGCGATCGCGATCAAATGCACCACTGCATTGGTCGACCCGCCCATCGCCATCAGCATGGTCATCGCATTTTCGAAGGCGTCCCGCGTCAGGATGCGCGATGGCGTGAGCTGTGGCTCGATCATTTCCACCACCCGCCTGCCGGTCAGTTCCGCGATCGCCAAGCGGCGTGAATCCGGTGCCGGAATATTCGCGCAGCCGGGCAGCGTCATGCCGAGTACTTCGGCCAGGCTGGTCATGGTGGAGGCCGTGCCCATCACGGCGCAGTGGCCGGCGGTGCGCGCGATGCAGCCTTCCACCTCGCACCATTCTTCCTCGCTGAGCTTTCCCGTGCGGTACAGGTCGAACAGTTTCTTGCCGTCGGTGCCGGAACCAAGCCTCTGCCCCCGCCATTGGCCGGTCAGCATCGGCCCGCCCGGAACAACAATAGCCGGAATATCAGCGCTGGCCGCCCCCATCAATTGCGCGGGAGTCGTCTTGTCGCAGCCGCACAGCAGAACCACCGCATCCAACGGATTTGCCCGGATTGACTCTTCCACGTCCATGGCCATCAGGTTCCGGTACAGCATAGTGGTGGGACGCATGAACATTTCGCCCAGCGATATGGTGGGAAATTCCAGCGGCACGCCGCCTGCGGCCCAGACGCCGCGCTTCACAGCCTCGGCGACGTCGCGCAAATGCGCGTTGCAGTTGTTCAGCTCGCTCCAGGAATTGCAGATGCCGATGACCGGCTTGCCGTCGAACACATCGGCGGGAAAGCCTTCCGAGCGCAGCCACGCGCGCCGCGCGAATCCATAGTAGTCAGGACTTCGGAACCACTCGCGGCTGCGGCTGTTTTTCATGTAGACTGCGTTCTTGATATTCTGATACAGCCCACTAGGAGAGAATACCTCATGAGAAGCACCTCAACCCTGGCAGTCTCGATGGCGCTGGCAATCGCCTGCGCCGGTTTGTCGTTGGCTCAACAAAAGGGCGGTCCACCGCGGCCCGGCCTCACCCTCACCACACCCGCCTTCCCGGACGGAGGCGAGGTTCCCAAAGAATACACGCAGTCGGTCGAGAACGCTCCTTCGCCGAAGCTCGAGTGGACGCATGTCCCGCCCGGCACGGAAAGCTTCGCGCTGATCATGCACGATCCCGATGTCGCGCTCGGCAAGAAAACCGATGACGTGCTGCACTGGATGATCTTTAACATTCCCGGTACGGCCACCGGACTCCCGGAGAATGTACCGCATGAAGCCAAGCTGGAGGACGGCGCCATCAACGCCAAGAATCTGCGCGGCGGCGTGGGCTACATGGGACCCGGCGCGCCACCGGCCGGCCCGATGCATCACTACACCTGGGAACTGTTCGCATTGGACACCAAGCTCGATCTGGGGCCCGACGCCACGCGCGCTCAAGTCCTCGAAGCGATGCAAGGCCACATCCTCGGCAAGGGTGTGCTGGTGGGACGCTTCCACCGCTAATGCGCGCGAAGTCCGGTTTATGGCTGGTGACGGCGCTGTTTCTGGCGGCGCCGTCCATCCAGTCCGCTGAACTGCCCGACGGCCCCGGCAAGCCGATTATGATGCGCGCTTGCATCGGCTGCCACAAGGTCGAGGAGTTCCTGGCCTACCGGCTGACCAAAGACGAGTACCAGAAGGCCGTCTACAGCATGGTCGATCGCGGCGCGCAGGCTACCAACGCCGAGCTGGATACCATCGCGGCCTATTTGTACAAGAATTTTCCCAAGGTCGTAGACACGACCAAGATCAACGTCAACAAAGCTTCCGCCGAAGAGCTCGCCAAAGGCCTGGATCTCACCGCCAAGGAAGCCGACGCGATTGTCAGCTACCGCGACCGCCACGGCAATTTCCTCGCCTGGGGCGATCTGCTGGTGATCTACGGCGTGGACGGCAAGAAAATCGAAGCGGCCAAAGACCGCATGACGTTCTAGCGCCAACGGCTACTTCACAATTTCCGTGGAATCCAGTTCGCTGCCGTCCGGCCGGATCGCATCCAAGCGTACCTTTTTTTCCTCCACCTTCACCCGCAGGAAGTTCTCCACGCTTTCCACTTTCACCGTGATGCCCGCCGGCGGTTTGCTGACGTCGTAGAGCGGCGCACCGCCTCCGCCCGTGATGAAGTAATGGACGCCGTTCTTCAGATAGTGCTGGTAGTTGTGATCGTGGCCGAAGAAGCCCGCCGTCACTTTGTACTTCTCGAACAACGGGATCAGCGCGGTCATATGCGGGTTGTCGCCCTGGCGGCGCAAGACGGCCGTCATCGGCGGATGGTGAGCGATCACGAAGCGGAAATCGTCCAACTGGCTGGCTTTCAAGTCGTCCTCCAGCCAGCGAACCTCTTCATCCCAGAAGACCTGGCGCGCGGAATCCATCTTGGAAACGTTGTTGATATCGCTGTCCAGCACGATGAAATGGCTGCTTCCCCAGTTGAAGGAGTAATAGGAAGCGGAGGCGTCCAGAAAGTCGTAATAGAGACGATCGTTGCGCTCGTGATTGCCCAGCGAAGGGAAGAAGGCCACCTTGCGCAGAAGCTCCCGTTCGGCGTCGAAGAAGATGGGCCATAGCGCGGGGTCGGCGCCGTTTTCCACCAGGTCGCCGGTATGCAGAACAAAGTCAGGAGAGCTATGGCTCAGAATGGCGGAAATAACTTTGCGATGTACGTCATGGCGCGTGCGAGTGTCTCCGTACACCACAAACTGGAAGGGCACCGGTCCCGTCGGCGCGGTCTCAAACGAGCCTTTGCCTTCGTCCCGTCCGAGTACGTCGTAGTAATAGCGGGTGCCCGCCTTCAGCCCCGTGAAGGTTGCCTTCTCGGCTCGCAGCCAAGGCGCGGTCTTATCCGCCCGGCCGGGCTCGGTACCCAGTGTCACCTGCCCCCTCTCGACCAGCCAGACCACCGTGGCCGACCTCGGCCCTACGTTCACCACATAAGGGCCGCCGGCGAGTTTCTCCTGCCCGCGCGACGGTGCGGCGATCCATACACTGAGAGCGATAAGCAGACAAATTCGATGACGCACGGCGCTTATCCTAACACGGCCAAGTTGCAGTTCGATGAGCTTTCAACCGCGGGATTCGTCGATAATGGAAATTCGCGCCTGGCGCGAAGCACAACCTGAGGAGAAAATCATGACGACCCGCAAGCTGGGAGGCTCGGGACTGGAAGTATCGACGCTGTGCTTGGGCGGAAATGTGTTCGGCTGGACCGCGGATGAACCGACGTCCTTCAGCATTCTGGACGCGTTCGTGGCCGCTGGATGCAATTTTATCGACACCGCCGACGTTTATTCGCGCTGGGCGCCGGGGCACAAGGGCGGCGAATCGGAAACCGTGCTGGGCAACTGGTTCCGGCGCAGCGGCAATCGCGTGCGCGTCATCCTGGCCACCAAAGTCGGCATCGAGATGGCGCCCGATAAGAAGGGGCTTTCGAAGGCTTACATCCTGCGCGAGGTGGACGAGTCGCTGCAGCGCCTCCAGACCGACTATATCGATCTGTACCAATCCCACATCGACGACGCCAACACGCCGCTTGAGGAAACACTGGAAGCCTACGATCAGCTGCTCAGACAAGGCAAGGTGCGGGCGATCGGCGCGTCGAACTACACCGGCGAGCGGCTGGCGGCTGCGATCGAAGTCGGCGAGCAGCGCGGGCTCCCCAAGTATCAGTGCCTTCAGCCCCACTACAACCTCATCGAGCGTGCCGGTTATGAGAAGGACCTGGAGCCGTTGTGCCTGAAGCACGGCATCGGCGTGATTCCCTACTTCGCGCTGGCCGCCGGGTTCTTGACCGGCAAGTACCGGTCCGAAGCCGATCTCTCGAAGAGCCCGCGAGGCATGGGCGTGAAGAAGTACCTGAATGAGCGCGGCATGCGGATTCTCGCCGCGCTCGATCAGGTGGCCCACCAGTACAGCTCGACGCCCGGCAAGGTTGCGCTGGCCTGGTTGATCGCGCGGCCCAGCATCACCGCGCCGATCGCCAGCGCTACCAGCGTGGAACAGCTCACCGATCTGATCGACGCCACCCGGCTGCATCTCGATCAGGCCTCCATTGACTTGTTAAACAATGCCAGCGCCTGAGCTGCGCTTCGCATTCGAGGTCGTGGTGGAAGTGGGCGCGCCGCTCGATCTCGGTCAAACGCACAACGGGCACCGGCGCATCATTCCCATCGCGAGCGGACGCGTTGAAGGGCCGCGGCTCAATGGCCGCGTTTTGCCCGGCGGCGCGGATTGGCAGATTCTCCGGCCGGATGGCACGGCCGATCTTGACGCCCGCTACACCATCGAGACCGAGCAAGGCGCGCTCATCTACGTAGTGAATCGCGGCGTGCGGCACGGCCCGCGCGAGGTGTTGGAAAAGCTGAATCGCGGCGAACGCGTCGATCCGTCGACATATTATTTCCGCAGTGCGGCGACCTTCGAAACGTCGGCCATTGAACACCAGTGGCTCACCCGCGCGGTCGTCGTGGGCGTGGGCGAGAGATATCCCGACAAAGTGATTATCCGGTTCTGGGAGTTGCTGTGAGCCGCATCGCGATGGTCACGGGCGCGGGTAGCGGCATCGGGCGCGCGGCGAGTCTGGCACTGAACGCTGCCGGATACTCCGTGGTCCTAGCCGGACGCCGTTCCGGGGAACTGGAGCGCACCGCGGCGTCAGCTCAAAACCGCGACGCCCCCATGCTGCGAGTGCCTTCCGACATCAGCCAACCCGATGCCGTCCGCGCACTCTTCGCGCAAACCAAGCAAGTCTTCGGCCGCCTGGATGTTCTGTTCAACAACGCCGGAACGGGCGCGCCCGGCGTGCCCATGGAAGAGCTGAGCTTCGAGCAGTGGAGCACGGTGGTGGGCGTCAATCTGACGGGCACCTTCCTCTGCTGCCAGGAAGCGATCAAGCTGATGAAATCGCAGATGCCGCGTGGCGGACGCATCATCAACAACGGATCGATCTCAGCGCACGCGCCGCGCCCCAATTCGGCGCCCTACACCGCCACCAAGCACGCCATCACAGGCCTCACCAAGAGCATTTCGCTCGACGGCCGCAAGTACGACATCGCCTGCGGGCAGATCGACATCGGCAACGCCGCCACCGAGATGACCGAGCGCATGAACCGGGGAGTCCCGCAGGCCGACGGCACCACCAAAGTCGAGCCGCGCATGGACGTGGGCCTGGTGGCTGACGCGGTGGTCTACATGGCCAATCTGCCGCTCGATGCCAATGTCCAATTCCTGACCATCATGGCCACTAAGATGCCATTTGTCGGCCGGGGTTAGCCCCAGCGGCGGTGGCCGTAACCTGGTTGACACAAGTGGCTGTTTCTGACTATACTCGTTCATCTTTATAACTTCTTAATGAATTAAGGAGCATAGATGAGACACCTAGCCCTGTTGCTAGCGTTCGGTTTGGCGCCGCTCTTTTGCGCCCAGGACACCTCCGCAGTCGGCACGTGGAAGCTGGACTCGGCAAAGTCTAAATTTTCTCCGGGAACGCCGCCTGCCAGCGCGACGATGGCGATTCAGGCAGAGAGCGATGGCCTGAAGACGAGTTACGAGGAAGTGGAAGCCGACGGCAGTCACAACGGATACCAATACACTGCCAGCTACGATGGCAAGGACTATCCGCTTACCGTTTCGGGAGCCCCAGCCTGGCACGCCGAAGAGCTCAGTAGCGCGCAGTCCGTCGTCCTCCACCATGCCGGAGGAAGCGCCTACAGCCTCCTGCTAAAGAACTCGAAAGGCGTTGTGATGACCATGCGGTGCGTCGTCTCCAAGAACGGAAAAGTGCTCACAGTTACCTCATTCGGAGCCGATTCCAGCGGCAAGACGATCTCCTCAGTCACCGTCTGGGATAAGCAATAGCGCGCGGCGGCAGTTCTAGCTCGCCGCCGTCTTCTGGCACTGCTTGGCGAGTTGCGTTTTCAAGCGCGGATACACACTGTAGGCGTTATCCTCGAAGACCTTTTGCTTGTCCGTTGCGTTGAGCGCCAGCGATTCGACATAGCGCTTCGTATCGTCGTAATGGAAGCCCGTCTGCGGATCGATTCCCTTCACCGCGCCCACCATCTCCGACGCAAACAAAATGTTGTCCACGGGAACGATTTCGAACAGCAGCTTGATCCCTGGCAAGTGATACACGCAGGTGTCGAAGTAGACATTCTTCAGCAGCTCGGTCAAAGGCGGTTTGCCGGCGTCCTGCACAAGACCGCGATAGCGGCCCCAATGGTAGGGAACCGCGCCGCCGCCGTGCGGAATGATGAACTTGAGGCTCGGAAAATCCTTGAATAGGCTAGAAGTAGCCAGCTGCATGAACGCCGTGGTGTCGGCGTTGATGTAGTAAGCGCCGGTGGTGTGGAAGCTGGGGTTGCACGACGCGCTGACGTGGATCATCGCTGGGACTTGCAGCTCGCACATCTTCTCGTACATCGGATACCAGAAGCGATCCGTCAACGGTGGCGAGTTGAACTGTCCGCCGGAGGGGTCGGGATTCAGGTTGCAGCCGACAAATCCAAGCTCATTGACGCAGCGCTCCAACTCGCGAATCGAATTGTCGAGCGATGCTCCCGGCGACTGCGGCAATTGGCAGACTCCCACGAAATTTTCCGGATACAACATGCAAACCCGGTGAATGAGGTCGTTGCAGACCTCGGACCAGTGCAGACTCGTGGTCGGCGTGCCGATGTGCGGCCCCATCGCGGAGGCACGCGGAGAAAAGATGGTGACGTGGGTTCCGCGCTCGCGCTGGAATTTCAGTTGCGCGCCTTCCAGACTTTGACGGATCTCGTCGTCGGTGATGGCCACAGTCCCCTTTTGCGGCACGTGGTTGGGATCTTTCAGACCGGCAATCTGGCCGTCGCGATAGGCTTGCAAGCCTTTGGGAGCCGTCGTGTAGTGCCCGTGGCAGTCGATGATCATAACCTTCAATTATATTCAGACCCCAGCCGGAGAGCTTGGTATGTCAGATTGACAGCACTGTTTAGCCCCTGTCATACTGCGAGGTTGCATGAGCGCACAGGCGGTAATTGAGACATCCCTTTCGGTTTCCGACGCGGCCTGGAAGGCGATTGAAGGCGGTTACGACTTACAGGTCCACGTGGCGCCAGATGTGATCGAGCGTCGCATCGACGATCTCGATCTGGGCAAAGAGTTCCTTTCGCGGGGTCTGAAAGGCTTCGTGCTGAAATCGCACTATTTCCCTACCGCCGAGCGCGCGCAAGTGGTCACAAAAGCCATCCCCGGTATCCGGGCCTATGGCGCGGTTGTGCTGAACCACAGCGTCGGCGGAGTGAACCCGGTGGCGGTGGAGTTAGCGGGCCGCTCCGGTGCGAAAATCGTCTGGATGCCGACTGTGGACGCCGCTAACGAAACGGCTGGCCGGGCCGGTGGAACCAACGTGAAGTTGCCGTTTTGGGCGCAAATCCAGCGCGATCTGTCCGCCATGGGCATTTCGCCGCCGCCGCTTACGGTTCTCGACGAAAACGGCCGGCTCAACGAACCCACCCGCCGCTGCCTGGAACTGATCGGCCGCCACAACATGATCATGGCCACCGGTCACCTGGGCCGCAAGGAGATCTTCGCGCTGGTGAAGGCCGCTCGCGAAATGAAGCTCCAGCGCGTTTTGGTGACCCACGCCGAATTCCCGTCCCAGAACCTGACCGCTGAAGAGCAGGTGGAATTGGCCGGCCTGGGCGCCTACATCGAGCACTGCTTCACTACGATGCACACCAAGAAAGCTCCCTGGGAAGTGGTGATGGACAGCATCCGCAAGGTGGGCGCGGAGCGCTGCGTTCTTTCCACGGACCTCGGCCAGACCATCAACCCACCGGTTGCAGAGGGGTTCGCCATGTTCGCCCAAACCTTGCTGGATGGCGGATTCACGGTGGAGCAGATCCACCGGATGGCGGTCACCAATCCCGGCGCGCTCGTCCAGTAACCAGTAAACTGAGGGCATGAGCCACGTAATTGTCGACGAACTTCCCGAGGAAGTATTGGCTCAGCCGGGCGTTCGAAAGGGGTAGCACATGGGACAAATCGTACTTGCAGCCGCGACGGTTCACGCGCCGCAGCTTTTCACCTATCCGCCGAGCGAAGACAAGGGGCAACTGGACGCCGACATCGCGGCGATGCGCGAACTGGGCAAGACGCTGGATGAAGTGAAGCCGGACGCGGTGCTTGTGGTCGGCAGCGATCACCTGGAGACGTTTTTCCTTTCCGCCGTGCCGACCTTCGCCGTCGTGGGCGGCCAGAAATCCAAAGCTGCATTCGCTCGCAAGACCTACGCGCTGCCGATTCATCCGTTTACCGAGGAGCTGATCGAAAAGCTGGTGAGCGCCGGCTTCGACATGACCTATTCGCAGGACGCCGAACTCGGCCATTCCTTCGCCGCCGTCTACGAGTGGGTGATCGAAGGCCGCCCGATTCCGGTGATTCCAATCTTCGTGAACACCTATCTCCCGCCGCTGCCCACGGGCCGCCGCTGTGCGCAGTTAGGAGCGGCCGTCCGGGATGCGATCCTCGCTTCGCCGTATAAGATCGCCATTGTCGCCAGCGGCGGCATGTCGCACTATCCCGGCGCCTGGAAATATCCGCAGCCCGCCTTTGATTTCGACTGGTGGGCCATCGCGCACATGGAGCGCGGCAACAACGAAGCGCTTCTGGAGCTGTCCAACGAACAACTGGATGAGGTCGGCAACACCGAAATGCTGCCCTGGATGTTCCTGTTCGGCGCCGTCGGCAACCAGCCCGGCGAGTTGATCACCTATCAGCCCACCTGGCACCACGGCCACGCGGTCATGCGCTTCATTCCCAACAAGAAGGGCACGCCGACGACGCCCGAGCCGGAGCCGAAATTCAAGTTTGGCAGCGAAGGCGGCTACCAGTTCTACCGCCATCCCGATCCGACTGTTTATCCGCTCAACAAGCTGCTTTATGATCTGCGCTTCAGCTCGGATCTTCGCCGCCGCCTGTTCGCCGACACGCCTGGCCTCGCCGCCGAATACGGGCTGAATGAAAAACAGGCCCAGGTTCTGGAGACGATGAAGGACGAGAGCATCGACGCCGTGCGGTCGCTCAAGCCGCATCCGCTGGTCGAGGCCGGCGCGCATCCGCTGGGGATGTGGATGTCACTGATCACGGTCCAGGCCGAGCAGCGCCGCATGCGAGCCGAACAGGCTCAAGCCCGGCAATAGCCGCTAGAAGTACTTATGGCCGCAACCACCACTCCTCCGCCGGTTACTGCCTCCGCGGCTCGAGTGAAGTGGGCGCCGCTGCTGCTGGCCATCCTGGTTGGCGCGGCGCTCTTCTTCATGCCAACACCGCACGGCCTGACCAGGCCGGGCCAGATGGCTCTCGCCATTAGCGCGTTCACCATCGTGCTGTGGGCCTTCGGTGTCATGAACAACGGTGTGGCGTCGATCCTCATGATGGCGCTGCTGATTCCCGCCGGGGCCAAACCGTCGCTCGCGCTCAGCGGATTTTCGAGTGGATCATGGTGGATTCTGTTATCCGTCTTATACTACGGCTTCGCGATGCAGAAGACGGGCCTCGCGGCGCGCGTCTCCTACTACATCCTATCTCTTTTCCCTGCAACGTATTCCGGCATTCTGGCTTCGTTTTTTGTAATCGGCACACTCCTTTCGCTAGGCATTCCTTCGATGACCGTCCGGACGGCGATCATGGTGCCGATCGCCTGGGCCTTGGTCAAATCGCTGGATTTGAAACCGCGCAGCCACGGCTCGGCGCTCATCATGCTGACCACGATCGAGATGGCCGTGGTGCCCGGACTCGGACTGCTGTACGGGTCTCTCGATGGCCCTGTCGTCGCGTCGGTATTCGAGTTAAAGCATCTACCCCTCAGTTATCTGGCTTACGCGCGCGTGCTTTACTTGCCGGTGTTCATACTATGCGCCTTGATCGTTTTCGGCAACCAATGGGTGCTGAAACCGGAGCGCGCGCTGGATACTACGCCGGAATTTGTGCGCAACAAATTGCGCGAGTTGGGGCCATTCAAGCGCGATGAGATGATCACGGCGTTAATCGTGCTCTGCTCTATCGTGTTCTGGTCCACGGACCGCTGGCATCATCTGCCCAGCTTCTTCATTGGCATGGTGGGTCTGGCGGTCTTCGCACTAGCGGGCATCGTCGGAAATGCCGACATTGCGAGCGGCATTTCCTGGACCCTGCTGCTGTTTATGGGAGGCATTTTCAGCCTGCAAAACGTCCTGACGGAATACAAGCTGACCGATTGGCTGGCCGGGTACTTCGTCCCCATCACGCAGCGTCTGACGTTCAGCGTAATCGTGGTTCTGCTGGCTATTGGAATCATGACGCTCGCCCTGCGTTTCCTCGATCCCAGCGGATTCATCGCCATCGTGGTGACGTTCGTTCCGATCGTCGACACAACCACTGCGGCTGGAATTGCACCGCTCATCTTGACCGCGGCACTGCTGATTCCTTCGGTTCCTTTCTGGGCCACTTATCAGAACATCTGGGTCGCGATGGGTGAAGCAATTACGGAGGGCATGGCATTCAGCGGCGCTGAGCGCGTGCGGCTTGCCAGTCTGTATAGCGTCCTGGCACTACTGACGGTTATCGCGTCCGTCGGCTATTGGAAATTGATTGGAGCGCTTTGATGAAGCTTGGTTTCGTCGGATTTGGTGAAGCAGCGTATCACATCGCGAAGGGTCTCCGGCAGCCCGGTGTCGCTGCGATCGCGGCTTACGACATCAAGGTCACCGACAAAGTGCGGCAGCGCGCCCAGGAGACGGGGACGCGCCTGGTGGATACGAACCGTGAACTCGCCGAATCGTGCGAGATCATGATGTCGGCGGTAACCGCGGATCAAGCCTTGATCGCGGCCGAGCAGAACAAGCCATTCTTGAGCGCCGCGCACCTTTACGCAGACCTGAATTCGGTGTCTCCTGGGGTGAAGCAGTCGATCGCCCGCACGATTGAATCCGGGGGCGCGCGTTTTGTCGAGATCGCAATGATGGCGCCGGTTCCACCTTATGGCCACAAAGTGCCGATGCTCGCGGGCGGCGCAGGGGCGGAAGATTTCGTCGCGAAGCTGGCGCCTTTCGGCATCTCCGCCGAAATCGTTTCGCGCGAAGTAGGCACCGCGGCGGCGACCAAAATGTTCCGCAGCATTATGATCAAAGGGCTGGAAGCACTGATTACCGAGTGCGTCCTCGGCGCCAGCCGCTACAACGCCGAGCCGCGCGTCTTCGCATCGCTTTCCGAAAGCTACCCGGGCATCAACTGGAGCGAACTGGCCGACTACATGGTGGGCCGCGTGGTGGTGCATGGCGAACGCCGCGCACGCGAGATGGAAGAAGTAGCCGAAACGCTTCGTGAGATCGACATTGAGCCAATCATGGCGGAAGCCATCGTGCGCCGCATGGACTGGAGCGTCCAACTCGGCCTGAAGGAGCTCTTCAAAGGTGAAGCGCCTAAGAGCTATCGCGAGGTTGTCGACGCGGTCGCGAAGATGGCGGCCGTGGAACGGTAGGGCGTCCTGAAACGGTCCTTCGCCGTAGCCGCCGCCTTGTTGGTCTGCGCCAGCGCCGGCGTCGCGGTGGAATTGAAACCGGAAACCGTCCAGGCGTTCGACCGCTATATCTCCTCCGTCGAAGCCCGCCTGGAACCCCGCTGGCACGGGCAGCACTTCCTGTGGTTCGACGAATCTCCCAACATCCGGCAGAAGTTGCTAACGGGCGCCATCGTCACCCAACCCGGTCAAGGCAACGGGATCATCGCCATCAAGAACGGCCTGATTCAAGATCAGATGGGCGCGGTCTTCATCCCTCACACCAATCTGAAGAGCGTTCTGGCGTTTGTGCAGGATTACAATCGGCACAGTGAGTTTTACAAGCCGGACGTCATCATGGCCAAGATCGAGTCGCGCACCGGCAATCACTTCCTGGTGCACACCCGGGTTGTGAAGGCGAAGTTCTTCCTGTCCGATGTGCTCGACATCGACAACGACATTCAATTCTTCCCGTTAGATGCCAAGCGCGTCTACAGCCGTTCGGCCAGCCAGCGTGTGGCAGAGGTGAGCAATCCCGGAAAGCCGAACGAACATGAGCTGCCGGTGGGCCATGATCGCGGCCTGTTGTGGCGCCTGAACGGCTACTGGTTCTTCGAGGAAGCCGATGGCGGCGTATACGTCACCAGCGAATCGGTCACGCTCACGCGCGATGTTCCTTTCATGATGTCCAAACTGCTAAGCCCCATCATTCATGAATTGCCCGCGGAAGCCTTGCGAACCAGTCTCGAGCAAACCCGCAAGGCGGTCACCGCTTCCCGACCCACCCAGTATTAGAGCGCCGCGGCTTTACGGAGCGAGCAACTCAGCTTTCGCCTTCGGCGGAAGCGCGTCCAGCAGCACCGTGAACGCCGCGTTGGTCCAACCGAAGCCGGCTTCGTTCGAGCGGTAGCCGAAATGGATTTCGCCGCCGACATCGGCGGTTCGGTGAACCACGTCGTATTTCTCGACAATTCGTCCGCTCTTGCGGTACTGGTCCAGCACTAACGACAGGAACTTCTCAGAGATGCGATCCGCGTCCTGGTTGTAACCGTATCGCCGGAGTCCCTCAACCGCGATCAGTTCGAGCGGCGCCCAACCGAAGGGAGCGTCCCATTGCTCGCCGCTTTGACTGGTGCTGGTCTCAAGCCCGCCGGGCTTTTCAAACATCGGCAGCGAGCGCACCACTCGGGCAGCCTGCTCGCGGCTGGCGATGCCGGCCCACAGCGGATAGAACGTCGTGAGGAACGGATACCGGCGCAGCCGTTTGCGCGCGAAATCGTAGTCGTAGTAGAGGCCGTCTTTTTCGTCCCACAGCAGCCGGTTGATGAGCGCGGCGCGGTCTGCGGCACGCTTGCGCCAGACGTCTTCGTCGGTCGGCCGGGCAAGGATGTGCAAAATCTCCGCGGTTTGCGACTCCATGAGATAGAGCAGCGAGTTGAGACCCACCGGGTTGTAGTGGATGATGTCGACGCTGAACGGGCCGAAGCGATCTGAAGGATCGAAGCCTGATTCGCGCATCGAACGGTCGCCTTTGTAGAAGAGAGCAGTCAGCTTGTCTTGCTTGGCATTGTAGTATTGAGCCTCGTCGTAGTCCGTCACGCGGTGCGTCCGGAAGTACTCTCTGGCCAGATCGTAGTGCGTACGGCCTTGCGCGTCGCGCTCGGCGGCGACCACTTCCGGCGCGGGACCTTCGCCCAGAGCGAAGTAGCGGGACAGGCCGGTTTCGGGCGTCCGGTGCGGCTCGCTGGTCCAATATTTGTAGTAGGCTTCGATCGCGGGGACCGAATCGGCAAGCCACGCGCGATCATGCGTTCGACGGTAGACACCCAGCAGCATCTCAGTAAGAAACGGCGGCTGCGACCGCATCAGGTAGTACGTGCGATTGGCATTCAGAATCTTGCCGTAGTTGCGGATCTCGTAGAGAGCGTCGTCGGCCATGTCCTTGGCGAGAGCGTCGCGATGATCGCGCAATAGTCCGATCTCAATGAAGTAGCTGTCCCAGCCGTACATCTCATTGAACCTTCCGCCCGGCACAACGTAGGGCTTCGGCAGGTACAGGAGGCCGGGATTGCGGATCTGCGATGGGTCCTGCGGCAACGGAAGCAGTTGGACGGCGCCCCGCACCTGTGCCTCGATCGCTTTCAAATGCTCGCTGCGCGGAACATACACGGGCCATCGCCCGTCAGGCAGGGAATGAAATTTGGGATCGGGAGCGGCGTCGGCCAGACTGCGATTGGAACGCGTCAGCGTGGTCCAGGTGTTCTGGATGTAGACGAGGATCGGCGGAGGAGCAGCAGCCGCGGGCAGAAGCAGCGCGGCCGAAATCAATGCGGAGCGAATCGTGCGTGAAAGCAAAATTTGAAATTACTTGGAGGCTTGCTCGCCCGGCGGCAGCACCCCGCGCGTGGCCATCTCCTCGCGCAAAAGCTTGGCGATGGCGGGAAATTCCTTTTTGGTGTTCGACACGAAGATGCCTTCAGCGAGCATGAGCGGAGTCCAGCCGAGGCGGGTCTTAGCGTCGATTTGCGCGCCGTCGTCGATTAGGAACTTGACGATCGAAATCTGGCCGGAAACGACCGCGCCATGCAGCGCTGTTGCGCCCGACCAACGCACGTCGCCCAACGCGTTCGGAGGCATGTTGTTGATGTTCAGCGGATAGTTGAGCAGCAGATACTTGCCGTCGCCTTCCATCGGATAATTGCCGAAGTCGGCGTGCGCGTTAATGTCGTTGCCTAGCAGGATCGCTAGTTTCACAGCGTCCAGGCGCTCGTTTTCCGGGCAACCGGCGTAAGGACCGGGGCTTTCGCCGTCCCAATATCCGATTCCCGCGGCGGCCATCAGTGGCGTGATGTTCTGCACGGTCGGCAATTTCGGATCGGCGCCTGCGTCGGCCAGCACCTTCATGTATGGAGCGTCGCCGTTCTGCGCGGCAACGTAAAACGGCGTGGCGCCGACATAACTGATGTACTTGCGGCCGATCGGGATGTCAGGCGGAAGCTTCACTTGTCCGAAGTCGCGGTTGTATTTGATTTCTTTCCAGGCGACCCGGACGTTGGGATTCGCGCCATGCGCCAGCAGCGCCTTGGCTAGATCGAGGCTGTCGACGTTGCCGGTGGGCACCGGCGGGCCAACCGGAGGCATGCCGGCGCCCGCGCTGGGACTCGATCCCGGCTTGCGCAACCAGGCCAGCGTATGCAGCACGGAACCGCGCGGATCGGGCGCATTGGGATCGGCGCCGTGATCCAGCAGCACCATGGCGAGTTCGTAATAGGCGTTCACCACCGCCATGCCCAAAGCGCTGGTGCCATCGGGCGCGACGTCGTTTACATTGGCTCCATGCGCGAGCAAAACTTTCGCCGCATCGATGTGCCCGTTGCGCACCGCGAACAGAAATGGAGTAAAGCCGGTCTTCGACTTGGCATTCACCTCGGCGCCGAATTCGATGAGCATCGCCGCCGCGTCCGCGTTGCCTTCCGATGCCGCCCACATCAGCGCGGTCTGACCCTTCCAGGGTTCCTTGGCGTTCACGTTTGCGCCGCGGGCGAGCAGGAGCTTCACCGCGTCCACTTTGCCGGTGAGTGCCGCGGTCATGAGAGCAGTCTGGCCTTCTTCGGAGGTGGAATTGGGATCGACGCCGGTCTTCAGCAACCGGTCGATCATGGCCGCGTCGCCGTTGGTGCAGGCCAGTGACAGCGGCGTGATGTTGTAGCGCGTGGCGGCTTTCGGATTGGCGCCTGCGTCGAGGAGCAGGTTTACGATTTCCAGGTTGTCGCGCTGCGCGGCCCAATGCAGCGCGGTGAAACCGTCGGCCTCGGCCGTGTTCACATCCGCGTGTTGTGCGAGAAGCGATCGCACGGCGGCGGCATTGGAGTCTCTTGCCGCATCGATTAAACGCAGATCGGCGCCGTGCAAAGCCAGCGCGGTCGCGAGCAACATCAGACTGGATCGGCGTCTCACGATTTGAGTGTAATATATCAGTTAGTGCGGTCGGTCTCGATTGGTGTCGGTTGCCAGGTGGTTTTCGCGGCTATCGCCTTCTCTGTAACCGCGAATTCACAAGCTGTGAATTCACCCGCGCCGGTCTTCAATAAGTACTGCGTCGTCTGCCACAACGCGAAGCTCAAAACCGGCGGATTCGTGCTGGACGTTGCGGGCTTGGACCACGTCGGCGCGAATGCGGAGCTGTGGGAGAGGGTCGTCAAGAAACTGCGCGCGGAAGTGATGCCGCCCGCCGGCATGCCAAGGCCCGACCAAGCCACGTACAATGCAACCGCAGCGTGGCTCGAAACTCAGTTGGACAAGGCTGCGGGGGCGCATCCTGATCCCGGCAAGCTGCCTCTGCTGCATCGCCTGAGCCGGACGGAATACGAAAACGCCATCCGTGATTTGCTGGCCGTGGACGCGCTTCCCAGAGAAATGGATTACTCGCTGCTACTTCCGCCGGACAATGCCAGCAGCGGGTTCGACAATATCGCTGATTTGCTTTTCGTATCGCCAACGGCCTTAGAAAGCTACCTGGACGCGGCGCGCAAGATCAGCCGCCTGGCCGTGGGTGATCCGAACACGCCGATCATGGTCAACACTTTTAGGCTGTCGGGCGAACACACGCAGGATATTCACGAGCAGGGACTGCCGTACGGCACGCGCGGCGGCCTGGCCGTGCGCATGGATGTCCCGTTGGATGGCGAGTACGCGTTCAAGATCGAGTTCACAGGGCCTGCGCGCGAGCCCGATCAGTTGGAAATCACGGTGGACGGCGCCAGGGCCGAGTTGATTCCGTTGGGAGAGAAACCGCCGCTGGGCGGTGGTGGACGATTCCGCCCGCTGAAGCCTCTGGAAGTTCGTGTGCCGCTCCAAGCCGGGCCGCGGCAGATCGGCGTTACGTTCGTTCAGCACGATGAAGCTCGCGACGAAGAAACGGTCCGCCCACGGATGCGCGGGCGCGGCACAGAGCTGGCGTTGGCGATGGTGACGATCAGCGGCCCCTATAATGCAAAGGCCCCGCGCGACACGACGAGCCGCGCGCGCATTTTCGTTTGCCATCCGGCGAGCGCCGCGGACGAACTCCTCTGCGCGAGGCGCATTCTCTCAACTCTGGAGCGCCACGCGTACCGGCGGCCGGTGACCAGCGCAGACCTGCAGGACCTGCTGCCGTTTTACACTGCCGGCCTTGCGCAGCGTGGCTTTGAGTACGGTATTCAGATGGCGCTGGAGCGGCTGTTGGTCAGCCCGCAATTTCTCTTCCGCATCGAGCGCGACCCGCCCAATCTTCCGCCGGGCACGCCGTATCGCGTCAGTGATCTGGAACTGGCGTCGCGCCTCGCGTTCTTCCTATGGAGCAGCCTTCCCGACGATGAGTTGCTGGACGTCGCCGCGCGCGGCAAGCTGAAGGACACGGCGGTGTTGGAGCGCGAAGTGCGGCGCATGCTGGCCGACCCGCGCGCCGAATCGCTGGTCACCAACTTCGCCGAGCAGTGGCTCTACCTGCGCGACGTCGACGCCAAGCGACCCGATGATCTGCTCTTCCCCGATTTCGACGAGACGCTGCGCCAGGCCTTCCGCCGCGAGACCGATCTTTTCCTGGACAGCGTCTTGCTGCATGGCAATCACAGCGTGGTCGACTTGATGACCGCCAACTACACGTTCGTCAACGAGCGGTTGGCGAAGCATTATGGAATCCCAAACATCGAAGGCACTTACTTCCGCCGGGTCACCTTTCCGCCCGGCAGTCCGCGCGGTGGGCTGCTGGGCCAGGGGAGCATTCTTACACTGACTTCTTACGCTACGCGAACTTCACCAGTGCTGCGCGGAAAGTGGATTCTGGAGAATATTCTCTCCACGCCGCCACCGCCTCCGCCGCCCAACGTGCCGCCGCTGAAGACCGAGAAGGAAGGCGGCAAGCCGCTGACTATGCGTGCGGCCATGACCGCGCACCGTGCGAATCCGGTCTGCGCGAGCTGCCATGCGCGGATGGATCCGATCGGTTTCGCCATGGACAACTTCGATGCCATCGGCCAATGGCGAGACCGCGAAGCCGGCGAGCCGATCGACGGGAGCGGTGTTCTTCCCGACGGAACCAAGTTCAACGGCGTGGCGGAGCTTCGCAAAGCCCTGCTGCGGCATCCGGAGCAGTTCGTCACTACGGTGGCCGAGAAGCTGCTGATGTACGCCATCGGGCGCAACGTGCAGTATTACGATCAGCCGGCCGTTCGCAAGATTGTGCAGCAGGCCCGCGCCGGCAATTACACGTTTGCATCGCTGGTGTTGGGAGTGGCCGAGAGCGAGCCGTTTCAGATGCGAAAGACGCAGCAAACGCCGGCCAAACCAGAACCCGGTTCGACGACCGCGACGCTCCGGTAAGCCAGCCTAATCGCGCGCCGCTCGCAGAATCGCCGCCACACTCCGGTCGACGTCTTCGTCCCGTGTCGCCCAGGAGGACACACTGATGCGCATCGCCGTGCGGCCCTGCCATTCCGTAGGCCCGCACCAGCACGTGCCGTCCCGCTGCACTCGCTGGATCACACGCCGTGTCCGGGCGGGGTCTCCGAAAGAGACCAACACTTGATTCAATACAACCTCATTCAGAATCTCGCAGCCGCCCCGTTTCAATTCGTCCGCGAAACGGCGGGCGAAGCGGCAGTTGCGTTCAATCAGGCCGCTCAGCCCGGCGCGGCCCAGCGAACGCAGCGCCGCCCAGATCTCCACGCCGCGCGCCCGCCTGGAAAGCTCTGGGGTAAAGTGCGAAGGCTCGCGATGTTCGCTCTCGGGCAGATACGCGGCGCTAACCGCCATGGCTTGTTGCAGTGCCTGGGAATCACGAACGAAAGCCAGGCCGCTGTCATACGGCACGTTGAGCCACTTGTGCGCGTCGGTGGCCCAGGAGTCGGCGTCTGCTACTCCGTCCACCAGGTGAGCGCGTTGTGGGCTCGCCGCAGCCCACAGTCCAAAAGCGCCGTCGACGTGTATCCACGCACCGGCCGCGCGGGCTCGCACGCAAACCTCCCGCGCCGGATCGAAAGCACCCGTGTTGACGTTGCCGGCTTGCAGGCACACGATGGTTGTTCCGTTGAGTGGCGGCATTTCACCAGCGCGCATTCTGCCCTGGTTGTCGACAGGCACATGCACAACGCGCGAACGCCCCAGGCCGAGCATTCCCAGCGCCTTGATCACCGACGGATGGACTTCGCCACCCACGACCACCGTAACTGGAGGAGCACCGAACAATCCGTTGGCCTCCACATCCCAGCCGGCGCGCTCCAAGACCGCGTGGCGGGCGGCGGCCAGCGCGGTGAAATTGGCCATGGTTGCGCCGGTCACGAACGCGCCAGCCGACTCGGCCGGCAGTCTCAACAGATCCAACAGCCAGCGCAGCGAGACTTCTTCCAACTTGGCCCCGATGGGCGACGCGGCGAAGAGGCCGGGGCATTGGTCCCACGCACCCGCGAGCCAGTTGGCCGCCAGTGCCGCCGGCAGCGACCCGCCGATGACGAATCCGAAATATCGCCGTCCGGCCATGGCCACGGTTGCCGGCGAACCGATGCGATCCAGCATTTCGAGCACCGCAGCCGGATCCTGCGGGCTATCGGGAAGCGGTTCGTTTAGATCGTTCAGCCGCGCCAATGCCTCCGGAGCCGGCGCGACACCACGCGTGTCCAGCGTTTCCAGGTAGCGCGCGGCAATGTCCGCGGTACGGTTCAGCAACTCTCGCATTCCTTCGATGCTAGCAACAGTCCTGCGGCGGAAGTACGCGCTTGTTACCATGGTGCAAGGTCTTTCAGGTCATGTTCATCACGAAGCTCGCTTTGGATCGGCGAACGTTCCTGCGGGGCGTCGGCGCCACAGTCGCGCTGCCTCTGCTGGACGCCATGGTTCCTGCGCTTTCGGCCAAGACCGTTCAGCCCGCACGACGTCTCGGTTTCGTTTACGTACCCAACGGCATCATTCAGGAGCAATGGATTCCGGCTACGGAAGGCGCTGGATTTGAATTGCCTCCGATTTTGAAACCCATTTCTCCGGTTCGCGACCAAATCACCGTGGTGAGCCACCTGGCTCACCTGCAAGCCAATACTTTCGGCGACGGCGTGGGTGATCATCCGCGCGCCTCGGCCGTGTGGCTAAGCGGCGTGCACGCCTGGGATCGCACGCGGCCCGGCATGGAAGTTCGCCTGGGCACGACAGCCGATCAACTGGCTGCTCGGGTTCTCGGCAAGGACACGCAGGTGCCTTCGCTCGAATTGGTTCTGGAAAAGCCCACGCAAATCGCCTGCGACACGGACGATTGCTTCTTCGTCAACACGATTTCCTGGCGCAATCCGACGACGCCGAATCCGACTGAGGCGCATCCGCGCATCGTCTTCGATCGGCTTTTCGGCGACGGCGGTACGGCCGCGCAGCGTATGGCTCGCCTGCAGCAGAACGGCAGTATTCTGGATTCAGTGCTGAACGAAGTGGGCCGGCTGCAGACCTCGCTCGGCCCGGGCGACCGCACCAAGCTCACCGAATATCTGGATTCGGTCCGCGAAATCGAACAGCGGATTCAGAGCACGGAAAAGAAGGGCGCCAGCAGCCCGCTCGAATTGCCCGACCGCCCCGTAGACATCCCGGAGACTTTCGAAGAACACGCCAAGCTGATGTACGATCTGCTGGTGCTGGGCTACCGCGCCGACGTCACACGCATCTTCACGCTGATCATGGCGCGCGAACTGAGCTCGCGTACGTATCCGAACATCGGCGTGCCCGAGCAGCACCACGCCGTATCACACCACCGCAACGATCCGGAGCTGATCGCGAAGAAAGCGAAGATCGATACCTACCACGTATCGCTGTTCGACTACTTCCTGGAGAAGCTGCAGGCCACGCCCGACGGCGACGGCACGCTGCTGGATCATAGCCTGATCCTGTACGGCGGCGGCATCGGCAACGGCAATCTGCACGAGCACACCAATCTGCCGCTGCTGATGGCGGGCAAACTCGGCGGCCAAGTGAAGCCGGGGCGCCATGTCCGATATCCGGACAATACACCCATGACAAACCTGCTGCTGAGCGTGCTCGACAAGGCGGGCGTGCGGACCGACAAACTCGGCGACAGCACCGGCCCGCTCAAGCCGGACTACCTGACGGTTTAGCTCGCTGCGCTACTGATTCAGCGCGTAGACATCCACGCGCCCGTCGTAGGTTGCGACGTATAGCTTCCCGTCGGCAACCATCGGCGTGCAGAACTTGCTGAAGTTGAAAGTGACGCCGGCCTTGTCGCTGTCCCAGAGCAGTTTCAGTTTGGCGGTGCCGTCCGCGTTGGAGCCATCGAACGCCGTGGCATCATAAGCGCGCGCAATACCTTTCACAACATTCTTGTTCGCGTTGCCGTCAACGGGAGCCAGGGCCCACACGATGCCGTTGTTCGTGCCATCGGAGCTGACGCTCAGCATCCCGCCGGTCATCCCGCCGATGCCGTTGTCCAGCGCCTCGGCGCGCGATGCGAGTTCCGTACTTTTGCCTAGGAAGGTAACCTTGCCGGAACCGGGATCCACACTCCACGAGCGCAGCGATTCGTTTTCGCCCCAATCAAACAGGCGCGGACCGTTGGGACCAACCCAATATGCGGGAGACGCGTGCAGATGATGCGTCTTCTTGGGAAAGCCCTGACCAGGATCGGGGCCTCCGCCCAGAACAAAGTCGATGTTGGGTGGGAACGGCTTTAGACCTAGTCCGTTGAACGTGACGAAAATGGGCGGCTGCTTCAGGACGCTGAGATCCGCGACCTTCTTGCCGAGGTTCTGCCGGTCGAGCACGTAGAGGATCCCATCTTTGCCGGCGCCCATCAGTAACTGGCTGCCGGGCGGAAGCAATGGTGCGGCCGAACCTAGATCCTGATCCTGATAGTCCGGGTCGCCGTTGGCGTTGCGCTTGGAATCCTGGAACGGGATGAACCAGTCGTTCAGGGCTAGGTTGCCTTTGCCGGTACCGGTTCTTTGATATTTGAACCGGATGAACGCCTCCGCAAAGTCGGTGGTCCCTTCGAAATCACCGATCCTGCCGGGATCGCGGTTCTTTTTGATATCGTCCTCGGTTTTGGCGTTGAAGCCGCCGTTGCCGGTCATCACATAGACGCCGCCCTGGTCGTCGCTCGAAGGCCCCTGTGCCCCCTGCCAGATACCTCCGCCGAAGCCTTGTTGTGTGGTCGGAACCGCAGCGGTCTGCTTGAATTTGTCGACGTCCACGGCCACCAGCCATCCGTGAGGGTCGCCAGGAGTTTCGCCTCCCGTGATCCCGATGAAGAGCGTCTTGTGCGGGCCGTGCAGTGGAGAGAGTAGCAGCGCGGCTCGCTGCTTTTGATCGGGATTCAATTGGACGGCCTTACCGCGGGCGTCCAGCACAGGCTTTCCGTTGGCGTCCTTCAGCATGCCGGTGAGCTTCACGGGTTTGCCCAGTTCCTTGCCGTCGCTCAGGCGGATGCGATGCAGCAGCAGCACGGGAGAATTGGGGTCCGGCCCCTCGGTCCAGTTCGTAAGGTACATCTGCTTGGCGTCCATGTCGACAACCGGCGTGCTAAGAATGCCCCACAGGATGTTGATGCCCCAAAGGTCGACGTTCGTTTCGCGATGGTGCGTCGCATCACCCGCCTGTTTCACAATCGGATTGTAGGGCTGCGTCAAGAGCGGCGATTCCCAAAGCAAGTCCTGGCCTTCCGGGGCGTTGGCGTCGAATGCGAACACGTGATTTCCCATGGACGCCACGAGCACCACATTGTGCGCTTTGTTGTCCTTTTTCACCACCAGACCGGGAACGTAAAGCGGCTGGGCCTCCACTCTTTTGTCGTCGGGGATGGCGAGGCTTTTTATCTTCTTCAACCCCTTCGTCTGCACCAACTGGGGCGTGAATGTGGTCTCCGTAGTGTTCGCGCCGTTGCGCCCGTTATCGTAGGATCGCGTCAACACGGGCGTGGCAGCCTGCGCCGGCAAAAGCAAAACCAACAGCATTCCTGCGAACTTCATGGGCATTCCTCCGGACTTCAGATGCCTTGCGGGGCGGTGTATTTCACTCGCAGCCGGTAGCTGGGCGTTTTGTTCTGAGCAGGTGTGTTCTCAGCCTGGACAAAGAAACTGTGGAAGCCGCGCTTGCGAGTATTCAATTTGAACCCCGTATCTTGAAGCGAGTTTTGATGGAACTTCGCGCCACCCACTTTCGCGCCATCTGGATCGTCCAGATCCAGTTGAATGGCTGTGGCGGCGGTCCAATGCGCGGTATCAAAAGAGAACTCCGCCTCGAGCGGCGTATTTGCTTCGGCAAACACGCGCGCTACGAGCACGCGTTCGTTTTCGACCGCGGGCTTGATGTCCAGGTCCGCGGCGCCGTCGTAATCCTGAGTCACCGCGATCGTCTTTACCGGAAACGGTCCCACCTGCGCGGGCTTGGCGTAACAGACGTATCCAAGGCCGTCGGCATTCTTGGGGATGGTGATCGTGACCATCGAGGAACCGTCCGTGGTCACCGATGCCTCGTGCCCGGCGAAATCGTGCAGTTGGGTGTGCGGCGGGAAGCCGGTCTGTATGCGGATGGTGCGGGAGCCGCCAGTGTCTTTGTTCAATCCAACCAGCAGATGGCCGCCGCCCAGGCGTTCATACGCGAACACGCCCCCGTCCTTCCAGCGCTGCAGCGTCGGGCCGGACGCCAGGTGTTCGTGAATCCAGATCAGCGGGTCGATCTTGGGCTTGAGCCCGAAGCAATTCTTGTCCGTGCTGTAGTCGCGGTAGAAGACGCACGGATAGCCCTCGGCTGTAAGAATGTGGGCGTAAGCCAGCATCTTGTTGCTGACGATGGGAGAGCTCCCGTCGGTGTCGTGATTCTCCACGAACGTCACGCTGCCCAGGGGATCCCTGCCAGTGAGGCCCGCGTGATCCAAACTTCCCATGTCGAAGCCGCCGGGATTGTCGCACATGGCCTGGAGCTGGAAGCGCAGCGGAAAATCGAAGGCGGCAACGCGGTGCTGCGTTTCGTTCATCCAGCCTTGAATGAATCCGATGTTGCCGTCAAAGAACTCACCGACGGCAAACTTGCGCGCGAGCGCGCCGTGGTTGAGCAGCGGAACCAGGAACTCCGCGGAGATGCCTTTTGCATCATCAATTCGAAAACCCTGGACGTCCAGCGAGCGCGCCAGCCAGTCGCCGGCGTCCAGTAGTCCGGTGAAGACGTGGTGCTTCTTTCCGTCAATCGGCGCCAGGTCGCGCCCGAACTGAAACCCGTCATCGAATACTTCCGGATCTTCGGGAACATTCGGATGAAAGTCGCCGGGGTCCTTCGGAAAACGGCCTTTCCCCGGCTGGCCAAATGCGTTTACGTAACGGAAGTGAAAATGGCCGTCGTCGCCATCGCGCTGATTCTCCACCATGTCCAGGTAGATGTCGATCCCGTTGGCCCGCATGACGGCGACGCAGCGTTCCAATTGCTCGCGGCTGCCATAGCGCGTTGGAACGGTGCCTTTCTGATTCTTTTCCCCGATATCGTAGTCGTCGAATGGATCGTAACCGTTCGAAGACGGCCCCGCGGCGCCTTTAAGCGGTGGAGGGAGCCAGATTGCACTGAACCCGGCGCGCCCCAGCGCGTTTGCCTGCGCAGCCAGATGGTCCCACCAGAACGGGACGCTCTTGTCTCCATCCAGCGGGGACGGCACGCCATGAACGCGCCCCGGGCCAAAATAGAATCCTTGCAACAGCACTCCCATGATTTCCTCCGATGGAGCCTGATGCGAACCTTAGATTAGTTGGCTGCACGCATTGCAGCCAACAGTTCCCCGTTAACGGACGCATCTCACTACGCCGCGAAAGACATTCTGCGCTCTTTATTCTTGCCTGTCAACTAGGTATTTCCATGACAATTGCGTCACTGAGTCATGAACGTTACATATTGTTATAACGTGCGCGAATTTGAATTCGGAGAAATATAGGCACGTTTTCCCTTGACGTCCTCTCGTGCCTGACGTAACATTCGGGGTACGAATTGGCCCGGGGAATCGGAACCCCACTGGAGGAAACCTACATGAGCTCTGCCCCTACGTCTGGGTTCGCAGGCTCGCGAAAACTCGCGCGTCACGGCGAGGTTCGCGGACTAAATTTGAATCGCCGTTCTTCGGAGCTTGAAGGACGTTTCGGACGCATGTTTCGCGCTCTTGCGCCCGCGCATGGCTACACCGAAGAGATTTTGACCAAGCTGGGGGTGGCCATGACCGCCGACCTGGACACACCCACGCCAGAAGATCAACACGACGATGAAGAAAACACGGGGATCAGCGCCGGATACACATATCTCGGACAGTTCATCGATCATGACCTGACGTTCGATCCGGCCAGCAGCCTCCAAAAGCAGGACGACCCGGATGCATTGGTGGATTTCCGCACGCCGCGATTCGACCTCGACAACCTGTACGGCCGTGGACCAGATGATCAGCCGTATCTGTATCAGGGCGATGGCCAGCACCTGCTGCTCGGCCCGCCTCTTACCGGCAATCCCGATGATCCCAATGCGCGCGGATTGGCTCGCAATCAACCCTCCGGCGCGGACCCGGCGCGCGCCATCATCGGCGATCCGCGCAACGATGAAAACGTGATCGTCAGCCAGTTGCAGGCCAACATGATCCGTTTTCACAACCGCGTCGTGGATGTGTTGGGGCCAACCGCTACGTTCGAGCAGTGCCAGCAAACGGTCCGCTGGCATTACCAATGGGTGGTTCTGCATGATTTTCTACCCACCGTGATCGGCCTGGACACCTGGCACGCCATTCTTCCAAACATCGCCAAGGGAACGACGGTACTGGAAGATCCACCGCACGTGCACTTCTATAAACCCAAGCACAGTGCGTTCATGCCGGTAGAATTTTCCGTGGCGGCGTACCGCTTCGGCCACTCCATGGTCCGCCCAATCTACCGCTTGAACCAGACTATTCCGCGTTTTCCCATTTTCAGCACGACCGGCGAGAGCCTTGCGGGCTTCCGTGCGTTTCCGACAAATTGGGCAATCGACTGGCGCTTGTTCTTCAATTTCGGAGGCGCGCCGCCGCTCGGTCCTACGCGCGTTCAACCGGCGTATAAGATCGACACTTCGGTCGTGAATCCACTGGGATCTCTACCGCCGTCCGTGGCGTCGAATCCTGCGAGCCTGCCGGTGCGCAATCTGCTGCGCGGCTTCCGGATGGATCTGCCCTCCGGGCAAGCGGTGGCGCGGGCGATGGGAATGACGCCGATTCCGGATTCGAAACTGCACGTGGGTAAAGCCACCGAGGCGGACACCGGCGGCAATCCGCTGCTGACGTCGGTCTCCGACGTGTTCAAGAACAACGCGCCGCTGTGGTATTACCTTCTGGCAGAAGCGCAGCAGGAGTTTCAAGACAACAACACACCGATTCACTTGGGGCCGGTAGGCGGGCGCATCGTTGGCGAAGTGTTCGTCGGTCTGATGCTCGCTGACAGCCACTCGTTCCTGCGCCAGAATCCGTCGTTCCAGCCCCGGCAGGATTTTCAGTCGGCCGCAGGGACGTTCGGCATGGCGGAATTGCTGCTCCAGGCCAAAAAAGCCTGAGCGGCCTCGGGCCGGCGCGCGAACCGGGGCGCCGGCCCTACTTTCCGTCCACCGAGAACGCCAGCAAGACGTTACCGGGCGTGCCTCCAACGAATCCGTAGCCGCTCATTGAGATCACCATGCCGTCGGCGATCGCCGGACCGCCGCCATTGAAGGAACCGCCCCGAGCCGGCACGTGATTCACGGTGTCGAAGTCGCGGATGGCGTCGAAGTCCCAGACAATTTCGCCGGTCTTCGCGGAATAGGCGCGCAGGTGTCCACCCCACGACCCGGAGAACACGATGCCGGGCATAGCAGACACGGCCGATAGCTGAGAGCGGTTCCCGGCGCCTTGCGGCGCTGGCGTGCTCCAGACTTTCTCGCCGTTGTCAATGCGTAGCGCGTACAACCCCGGCGTGCCCTGCTCGCGGCGCGATACGTCGGACACAGCGGCGTACACGATGTCACCGTCCACGGCCGCGCCCCATTGAATGCCGCCCTGCGCGCCGCCCAGCCCGATGCGAGTCTTCCAGACAAGTTTGCCGCGATGGTCCGGGTCGAGGCCGTAGACGACGCCGGACTTTTGCGTCGCGACCAGGATCTGCTTGCCATTCGGAAGCGTGCGCAAAATTGAAGAGCTGCCGAAGTCCACATCTTCGCCCGGATTCTCGGGGCAATTCGGGCTTTTCGGACACCCGCCCATCCAATTGTCGCCGGGTGTCACCTGGTTCGACCAAAGCATGCTCCCGGTTGCTAGATCGAACGCGAGGATCGAATCGCTGGTGGGGATGGCGACGCCGGTGTAGGAATTGCCGGTGCCCACGTAAACACGTTTACGCTTGGGATCGATCGTGGGAGACGACCAGATCCCCGCGCCCGCCGGCCCGTAGAGCTTGGTTCCCGCCGAATTCGTTTTATACTCTTTCGGCGGATCCGGGATCGAATACGTCTTCCAGACGACCTTGCCGGTTTCGGCATCCAGCGCACTCAAGCTGCCGCGAAACGTGCAGCAGGAATATTGGGGTGACGCGCCATTCAGTTCTTCGGATGAAGCAACCGGCACATAGAGGCGGCCCTGATAATAAGCCGGCGAGCCGCTGACGCGCGCTGCGGGATGGTCATCGACTTTAGTCTTCCAGAGCAGTTTCCCGGTCTCCGCGTCGATCGCCTGCGCGGAGCCGTGATAATCGCCGAAGTAGGCGACCCAACGATGCGACTTGGGCGACTTCACGATACGAATAGCGGACCGCACGATGCCGCCGGCGTCGTACGCCCAGTACACACAGCCGGTGGACGCGTCCAGCGAGTAAACTTCTCCGCCGTTGCTTCCGACAAACACGCGCCCTCCAACAATCACCGGCTGTCCGGCGGCCTGCGTATCGTCGGGAAAACCGAAGGACCATTTCAGCTTCAATCGCGGAACATCGGAGGCGGCGATGCCGGGATGCGGCTGAAAACGGGCATTACTCGATTCCACGCCTCCCCATCCGTTCCAGTCCTGCGCGCCCGGAGAAAACGGCTTGGGCGTTCCGGTGCAAGCCGCTGCCTTCGGATCCACTGGAGTCGACGAGAATTCCTTGCCCGTAACGTAAAGCGCGACCGCGCGGATCTCACTGGTAGACAGAACCGACCCCTGAATGGTCATCTTGCCGCGAAGCAGCGCGCTCATGACCTGCTCGGGTTTCAGAGCGCCCAACTCGCCGCGGGTCGGAGTGCGCGAGTCCGTCTTCTCTAGATGACAGGTCGCGCAGCGATCCCGGAAAATTGCCGATCCGTCGGGCGCCGCGCCAGAAAGCGAAAGCGCAAAAGCAGCCAATAGCAGTGCGCGCATGTGGCCTCCCGCGGCAGTGTATCATACGGAACGGACACTGGAGACGAATGTTGCGCCACATACGATATTTCGCGTTCTTTGCCGCGTTTTGCCTGTCGGCCCAGGCTCAACCGGAACCCGCGCCGGCAGGAGTCGTGACCGGCGTGGGCGGCTTCAGCCACATCGTTGCGAATGTTGAGAAATCGATCGGCTTCTATCGCGACGTACTGGGTCTGGAACTGACGGCGCCGCCGCGAGCGTTCGCGAGCACGCCGTGGATCATGAAGATGGGCAACACACCCGGCGCCCAGTCGCGCCCCGCCATCCTGCGCATTCCCGGCGCGGCGCTGCGAATCGAATTGATCGACTACAAAGATATCGACCGCAAGGCCGCCCATCCACGATTCCAGGACCCGGGCGCTGCCAATTTGATTTTGACCGTGCGCGACATCGACCCCATCATGGCGAAGGTCAAGGCGACCGGCGCGCACGTGGTCACCAAGGGCGGCGAGCCGTCGGTGTTGCCGGGCCCTGGAAAAGCGCGCGTCGTCTTTCTTCAAGATCCGGACGGTTTTCTGGTTGAGCTTTCCGAGCGCCACCCGACTCCGAAGACAACGGCGCCGGCGTCCAGCAACGTCATCGGCGGAGCCTTTGAGATCGTCGTATCCGATCTGGATTCCGCGCTGCGCCTGTATCGCGTTGTGCTAGGATTCCAGCCGCAACCGTTCACCCAATTCAATGGCAACAAGCTCATGATGGAGACGGCCGGCACGCCCGGCGCGCAGTTCCGCCGCACCGCCGCGCAAATCCCTGGGACCTTCGTGATGATGGCGTTCATGGAATTCAAGGACATCGATCGCAAGCCGCTGCACACGCGCGTGCAGGACCCGGGCACGCCAATTCTGCAGGTGCGCGTTGCCGATGTCGACGCGGTGACGAAAGCGTGGAAAGCGGCCGGAGGCGAGGTAATCTCCGAAGGCGGCGAGCCGGTGGAAGGCCCGAATGGCACGCGCTTCTGCATCGTGCGAGATCCGAATAACTTGTTTCTGGAGCTATTCCAGATGCCGCCTCGGCCGCAATCCGCGAATTAGACCTGTGCCTCACAATCCGATGAAGACCACCCTGAGCCCGGAGATTCTCGACCCCATTGTCACGGCGTTGACCCGCGCCAACTCGGGACATGACGCAATTTTTCCCGGAGATTCTTCCGAACGCCAGCCGGTTCACAGCGTCTATGGAGGCGCGCAACTTTTCAAGCCGGAAACTCCGGCAAAGCTAGGTTCGCTCGCGCTCGACATGCTCCGTACTTACACGCCGGATGCGGCGTCGTTCTCCGAATGCCTGGGGCTGCGAGATGCGGACTTGGCCCGGACAGTCTTTGAGCGCACCGTCGCCAAGCTTGAGCGGGAGCCGGTGGAAGATTATCGGATTGATTTTGAAGACGGCTACGGCCACCGCTCGGATGCCGAAGAAGACGGTCACGCGGTTTCGACGGCCAAAGCGTTGGCGCAGGCGGCCGGCAAATCGGGCTTTCCGCCTTTCGTTGGAATCCGCATCAAGCCGTTCACCGAAGTGCTGCGCACCCGCGCGATGCGCACTCTGGATCTTTTCCTCACTACGCTGCTCGGCGAGGCCGGGAAGCTGCCGGCGAACTTCGTGGTGACCCTGCCTAAGATCACCGCGCCCCAGCAGGTGATCGCGCTGGTCCGGTTGCTGGACGTGCTGGAGGCCTGGCATCGCTTGAAGCCTGGCTGCATCAAGATCGAGTTGATGATCGAAACACCACAAGTGATCATCGACCGCGCCGGTTCCATCGGCATTCCGAAGCTGCTCGAAGCCGCTGATGGACGCTGCCGCGGACTGCACTTCGGGCCTTACGATTACACGGCCAATTGCAATATCGCGGCGGCAGCCTTGAGCCATCCCGCGTGCGACTTCGCGCGGCACGTCATCCAGGTGAGCGCGGCGGGCCGGGGCGTGACGCTGGCCGATGGTCCGACGAACATCATGCCGATTCCCCGCCATCGCGCGCCCGCCGGCGGCGCCTTGACCGATGCGCAGATCGCCGAGAACCGCTCCATCGTGCATCGCGCCATGCGCCTGCACTTCGACAACGCGCGCCGTTCGCTCGCCCACGGTTATTTTCAGGGCTGGGATTTGCATCCCGGCCAGCTACCGACACGCTACGCGGCAGTCTATGCGTTCTTCCTGGAGAGCTTCGACCAAGCCGCGGCGCGCTTGAAGAACTTCATTAATCAAGCGGCGCAGGCGACTCTCGTGGGCGACGTTTTTGACGACGCCGCCACCGGCCAGGGGCTGCTGAATTTCTTCCTGCGCGGCGTCAATTGCGGCGCGTTCACGGAAGCGGACGCCGCAGCGGTTGGGCTGACCGTGGATGAGTTGCGCGGGCGCTCCTTCCTTCAAATTCTGAAGAACCGGGCGACTTTATAGTACTTCCCGGCTAGAAGTCCCAGAACGTTTTAGGGACAAATTGTCGCAACGGAGACATGTTGTCTCTACCTGCCCCTGCTCGTCGCGCGCATATCGCACATAGCAAAGCCATTCTGTTTGGATCGCGAACTGCCCTACCCCAGTCGAGGGTAAGGACTGTTCATGAGGAACCTGCTTCGGGTTGTACTGGCAAGTCTCGCCGCAACACTCGCCTGGGCGGCCCCAAAGGTTGCCCGCGACATGCCGCGCGCCACGCGGGATGGCATGGTGGATGTGATTGTTCAGTACCGCTTCGATGCCACCGGCAGCGAGTTGAGTCAAGTCCGCCGTATGGGAGTCGTGCGCCGCCAGTTCCGCAACATTCCCGCCGTGCACATGATGGTTCCGCTATCGGCGGTCTCGACACTCGCCGCCAACCCGCGCGTCGCATATATCTCGCCAAACCGCACAACGACAAGCTATCTGGACATCACCACGCAGGCCGTGAACGCCAACCCGCTGTGGACGTCCGGTTGGGACGGGACCGGAGTTGGGATCGCGGTGATCGATAGCGGCGTCGCTCTGAAACCGGATCTCGCGTCGACGGACGGCTCCGGCTCGCGCGTCGTGTTCAGTGACAGCTTCGTCGCGGGCCGCGATGCCTCCGACGAGTACGGACATGGAACGCACGTGGCTGGAATCATCGGTGCGAACGGCGCCAGTTCCGCGGGCGCTGGTTTCACGCACACCTTCAAAGGCGTCGCGCCCAACGCGAACATCATCAATCTGCGTGTTCTCGACGAGAACGGCAGCGGCACGGAATCGGAAGTGATCGCCGCCATCGACGAAGCGATTGCGCTGAAGAACAAGTACAACATTCGCGTCATCAATCTTTCCCTCGGCCATCCGGTGTACGAGAGCTTTCAGCTCGACCCGCTGTGCCAGGCGGTGGAAGCCGCATGGAAATCCGGGATCACGGTGGTTGCGGCCGCCGGCAACTCGGGCCGCGATAATTCACTGGGCACGGACGGTTACGCGACCATCACATCGCCGGGCAACGATCCTTACGTGATCACCGTGGGAGCAGCGAACGCCAAGGGCACACCCTGGCGCGGAGACGACGTCATCGCCAGTTATAGCTCCAAGGGACCGACGCTCCTGGATCACTTCGTCAAACCGGACCTGGTGGCGCCCGGCAACAACGTCGTTTCCCTGCTGGCGTCGCCGAATTGCACGTTGGCTACGGAGTATCCATCCACTCTGATTTCCACCGCCACCTATGAGACTTCCGATCACGGCGTCTCGATCGATTATTTCAAGCTCAGTGGAACCAGTATGGCGACGCCCGTAGTGAGCGCCGCGGCTGCGTTGCTGGTACAGGAAGATCCCACGCTGACGCCGGATCAGATCAAGGCGCGATTAATGAAGACGGCCGGCAAGACGTTCCCGCGCTACGCGTCATCGACCGACGTCAACCACAGCGGCGTTTACTACACCCAGGAAGACATCTTTGCGGTGGGCGCGGGCTATGTCGACATTCAAGCCGCGATGGCCAGCCATGACCACGCGAATTTCCAGGCGCTGTCTCCGGTGGCGGTCTACAATCCGCAGACGCAGACGGTTTCGCTAGTCTCCGCGCAAGCCATCATCTGGGGCTCCGGCGCGACGGATCCCTCCGTGTGGAACAGCGCCATTGTTTGGGGCAATGCGATCGTGTGGGGCAACGCCATCGTGTGGGGCAATGCGATTGTCTGGGGTAACGCCATCGTATGGGGGAATGCGATTGTCTGGGGGAATGCCATCGTATGGGGCAACGCGATCGTGTGGGGCAATTCCAACCTGGACGGCTTCGCGATCGTGTGGGGAAACAGCGTCCCGGACACCGGCGGGCTTCAGGCCGCGGCACTCAACGACGGCGACGAGTAACCTTGCAGGCTAGTTCGCTTCGACGGCTTCCTGAAAGATCGTTGTAAAAAACTCCCGCGACGCGGGCGAAGTGCCGATGTGCACCGTATCGCCGCCCACCGGCACCCAACCAAGATAACCATCCCAGCCCAAGTCTTCCAGAGTGAAGCGCAGGCATTCGCGTTCGCCGCGAGGCAGGTTGGAGCGGTCGATATCGAATACCTGTCCGGTAGAATGCTCCGGGAATTCGGGATCCGCCAGCAGTGTGCCGGCTTCGGCAGGACGATCCGTCGTGCTCACCAACTCGGCGACTTCGAGCGGCACGAAGTGCTCGCCCCTGGGCTTCAAATCTTCGAACAGGCGGCGCGTTTCAAATGCGATGTATAGCAACGCGCCGACCGCGGCCGGCGAGTCTTGCAGATACAGTTCACGGGCACTGGTCATTCGTAGCGCCGGCAGCGAGAAACCGTAAAACTGGGGATCATCCAGAACTTTGACCAGCCCGGTTCCGGAGGCGCGCTGCAAGTCGTCAATCGAGCGATAAAAAGTATCCTCGGATTTCAGCCAGACCATCAGGCGGTCGGCGGCACGGCGCCGGGGATTGGCGAGATTGCGATACTCATCGGCTAACTCCTGAAAAGCGTCCGGATCGTCTTGATACAGCATGAGCAGTTGCTGGGCGCGCTGCACGCGGAACCAATAAGTCGGCGAATAGTCGCGCTGCATCTGCTCCTCGAGAGCCTCGTACAATTCGCGGTGCCGCGACGGGCTGGCGGCGAAGAACATCTCGGCGACGGTCGGCTTGTGATGCACGGCCGCTTGGGCGAGCGGCAGGAGGTCCGAAACGCAGCCCTCGCCGCAGTGGTAAGCGAAGATGGCCCAATCACGTCCGCCGAACTTGTTCTCCAGCCGCGCCAGGTAGTTGGCGGCGGCAGGCACAGCGCGCTGCGGATTGAAGCGGTCGTCCCGAACGGTCACCGTGTAAGGCGTGCGGTGGCGCACCTTCCGGTATACCGGCTTGCCGCGTTTGCGCCGCACTAGTCCCCGCTCTGTGATCGTCTTGAAACGGGTGACGCGAACGATGCGAAGGCCCGCGGTGCGGGCAGTGGCCTCTGAAAATTGCATGATGCCCTTGGGACCGGCTGGGCTGGCGGCGCCGGCGTCTCCCCAGCTTTCCAGGTACGCAACGGCGGCGAGCAGCGATGCCGGCCATCCGCATGCTTGCGCGGCCCGCCGGAACAGGGGCGCGAGCTTCGATCCCGTGATTCGTTCCGCTCCGGGGGCGGCTTGCGGCTCGCGCATGATCACGAACGTTTGGGACTGGATCATGCGGTCGGTGCGCGCCTGAAGAACTTCCGGCGTCAGATCGTCCCGGCCGGCTCCGATGCCTGCCACGCGGTGTTGCGGCATGAAGTATGGCGGGCGGGCCAGAAGACTCGCACCAACTAGCGCCAACAGACAGCGTCGGATGGACACGACCTTCTCATTCTAACGTAATATGCCGAAAATGTTTTGGCTCAAAACTGCCATTCGAGGATGTTTTTCTGTACTTCCGACCAAACACGGGAGCGCGGATCGACAAGATCGAAGTGGCCCGCTCCCTGCACCGGGATCAGCTTGGCGTTGCTTGAGGCTTTCGCGAAGCGCTCGCTCATGTCGAATGGGACAACATTGTCGGCGGTGCCGTGAATCATCCGCTGCGGCACCGAGATCGGCAGCAGTTCCATCGGCGAAGACGCGGCATAGCGCTGCGGCACCTGCGTAGGTGTTCCGCCCAACAACTGGGCGACCACACCGCCACCTAATTGCAAAGCGAAGGCCCGAGACAGATCGGAAATCGCTGCCAGCGCAGCCACCCCGCGAAGATCGGCCACGCGCTGCGCTGCCAACCACAGGATCAACTGCCCGCCAGCGGAGTGGCCCGCGCCGACCAGGCGGTTGAGGTCCAAGTTGTAACGTTGGCCAAGCCTCGGTACATATTCGCCCGCGCGCACCATGTCGTCGAATGTGCCCATCCATCCTCCGCCGGGATCGCCGATCCGGCGGTACTCGATGTTCCAGGCAGCCGCGCCCGCGCTGGCCAACGCCGCGCACAGGTGGCTGGTGTAGTCGAGATTAAACGCGCTGCGCCAGAATCCTCCGTGAATCACGAGAACGGTCGGATGCGGGCCGGGGCCTTTCGGCAGCCAGATATCGCCGAACTGAGACGGATCTTTGCCATAGGGAATCCGCGCGTTCGCTTTTGAGGGCGGGAGCTGGAGAATCTCCTGTCCCATCGCGGAAACAGCCGCGGTGACACCCAGAAACATTCGGCGGGTCACAAAATCATTGTATCGAGCGAGGCTTGAAATGAGCAGGTCCGAAAACCGCTGGTTTCACCGGCCGGCTTGCGGCATACTGGGCGCATGGATCCGGAGATCTGCTACCGCGCCGTGCTGGCGCGTGACGCGCGCTTCGACGGATTGTTCTTCACCGCCGTGCGGACCACTCGGATCTTCTGCCGGCCGGTCTGTCCGGCGCGAACGCCGTACCGGCATAACGTGGAGTTTTTCTCGAACGCGGCGGCGGCGCAGGCGGCGGGATACAGGCCCTGTCTGCGCTGTCGTCCGGAAGTCTCGCCGGACACGCCGGCCTGGGCGGGGACATCGGCCACCGTGCAGCGCGCCTTGCGATTGATCGACGAAGGCGCGCTCGATGCGCAGACTACGGCGGATCTTGCGGCGCGGCTCGGCCTGACGGACCGGCATCTGCGTCGGCTGTTTCTCGAGCACGTCGGCGTGCCTCCCGTCGCTGTCGCACAGACCCGGCGGACGTTGTTCGCCAAGAATCTGATCTCGGAAACGAGCCTGCCGTTTTCGGAGATTGCTTTTGCCGCGGGATTTGCCAGCTTGCGGCGGTTCAACGAATCGATCCGCAAGATGTACGGACGAAATCCAAGAGAGCTGCGCCGCTTTTCGCCGCCCGAGGCAGCGGACTCCGCGATTGAACTCGAGCTGCACTACCGGCCGCCCTACGATTGGGAGGCGTTCCTCGCGTTCGTGCGCCCGCGCGCGATTCCGGGCCTTGAAGAAGTGAGCGCGGACCGCTACCAACGCGCCGGGATCGTGGTGCGGAACGATCCATCGCGCCACTGCCTGACGGCAAGGATCGAGCCGGCGAACGCTAGAAGTCTACGGCGCATCGCGGAACAGATTCGGTTCTTCTTCGATCTGCGCGCCAATTTGCATCAGATCGCGGGGCAGCTCGGCAGGGACCGGTTACTGAAGGAGACCGTAAAACGCCGTCCGGGGCTGCGGCTACCGGGATGCTGGGATGCATTTGAACTCGCCGTCCGTGCCATGCTGGGACAGCAGGTGACCGTGAAGGGAGCGACGACACTGGCGGGACGCCTGGTGGAGCGATTCGGAGCGATTACTCCAGCGATTCTTGCCGAAGCGGACGTTGCAGCGATCGGCTTGCCGAAAGCGCGCGCAGAGTCGATTCGCGCCTTCGCGCGGGCGATGTGCGACGGACAGATCCGCTTTGACGCCTCGGTCTCCAGCAGCGAAATGATCGGACGCATGTGCGAACTGCCCGGCATCGGTCCGTGGACCGCGAACTACATCGCGATGCGCGCACTGGGCGATCCGGATGCCTTTCCGGCGTCGGACCTGGGTCTGCTCAAGGCCGCCGATGTTTCTTCGCCAAGGCGCCTGGAGGAGATGGCCGAGCGCTGGAGGCCATGGCGAGCATACGCGGCTATGTATCTTTGGGAATCTTTGCGGGAACCGCTGCGGCAGAAAGGATGACTGTCCATGCTGCTCCACTACGATGAAACGAACTCTCCGATTGGCCGGATTCAATTCTTCTCGGACGGCGAAGCGGTTTGCGCGCTGGAATTCCCGGGCCATGAAAAACAAATGCGGGCCGCGCTCCAGCGGCGCTTCGGAAAGTTCGAAGTGCGGCGAGAATCGGATCCACTGAAGCTGGCCGTGCAGCTTCGCGAATACTTCGCCGGGAACCTGCATGTGTTCGACGCCACGCCGGTGAACGCCGGCGGAACGCCGTTCCAGCAGCGCGTGTGGGCTGCGCTGCGCACGATTCCCGCTGGAGAAACGCTGAGCTATGGAGAACTCGCCGCGAGTCTGGGCAACCCCGCGGCCTGCCGGGCGGTGGGCCGCGCAAACGCACTGAACCCGGTCTCGATTATCGTGCCGTGCCATCGCGTCATCGGCGCATCCTCGTCACTCACCGGTTACGGTGGCGGTCTGGAACGCAAACAGTGGCTATTGCGTCACGAAGGCGCACTCATCAACGATCAACTCGCCCTCACAGCCGACGCGTAGACTCACCAGACCCGGCAGGCGGGCTGACGCACCATGGGCTGGCCGACGCGGCACGCGAAAGCCTCGCGGAATTCAGGCATGTTCTCCACGACGCCGTTCACGCGGTCGTGAGCGGGCGAGTGCGGATCGATCTGCACACGCATGCGGGCAGCCTCCGGACGGATGTTCTGGCACCACACCTGGCCCCAGGCCAGGAAGAAGCGCTGCTGCGGCGTGTAGCCGTCAATCTTGGGTTCGGGCTTGTCGTCGAGGGACTTCATCAGGGCCATGAAGGCCAGCCGCACGCCCCCGTTATCGGCCGTATTTTCGCCCAGAGTCAGCTTTCCGTTCACGTGAACATCGTCAACCGGCGTAAAAGACGAATACTCGTTGATGAAGCACTGCGCACGTTTCTCAAACTCCTTGGCATCTTCCTCGGTCCACCACTCCTTCAAATTTCCCTGCCCGTCGAACTTGCGGCCCTGGTCGTCGAAGCCGTGTGTCAGTTCGTGGCCCACGACAGAACCAATGGCGCCATAATTCACCGCCGCATCCTTCCGGTTGTCGAAAAACGGCGGCTGGAGAATGCCCGCAGGGAAGTTGATGTTGTTTTCGAGCGGATTGTAGTAGGCGTTCACGGTGGGCGGCGTCATGCCCCACTCGCTGCGGTCCACAGGCTTGCCGATCTTGTTCAGGTCGCGATGTACTTCGAATTCGGTGGCGCGCTCGTCGTTGCCGATGGCATCACCGCGCACGATTTTCACGCTAGAGTAGTCCCGCCACTTGTCCGGATAGCCGATCTTGTTCGTGACCAGCTTTAATTTGTCGAGCGCCTGCTGCTTGGTGGCCGGCGTCATCCACGAAAGCGTTTGGATATCCTCGCCCAACGCCTTTTCGATCTCGCCCACCATCTTGAGCGTGCGAGCTTTGGCGTCGGGCGGGAAAGCGACTTCGACGAACTTCTGGCCCAGCGCTTCGCCCAGATCGCCGTCCGTAGCCGCGACGCAGCGTTTCCAGCGCGGCTGAATCTCTTTGGCGCCGGTCAGAATCTGGCGGTAAAAATGGAAGTCTTCGTCGACGAAAGCCTGCGGCAGAAGCGCCGCCTCGGAGTGCACCAGGTGCCAGCGCATGTATGTCTTGAGATCGGCCAGGCTGGTTTGGGACAGCACCGTTGAGAGGGCGCGGAAAAAGTCCGGCACCGACACATTCAAATCGGAGAAGGCCGGCGCGGCTGTATCTGAGAAATATTTCCGCCAATCGACGGAAGGACACAGGGACGCCAGCTCGGCGACGGTCATCTTGTGATATGTCTTGTCGGGATCGCGGCGCGACACGCGGTCGAGCGACGCCTTCGCCAGCTCCGTTTCAATGTGCATGACGGCCTGGGCGTCCAAAGCGGCCTGGCTGGATGGCTCGCCGGTGAGTTGCATCATCTTTTGGACGTGTTCCAGGTATTGCTTGCGCAGCTCCACGGATTTAGCATCTTCTTTGAGGTAGTAGTCACGGTCAGGAAGTCCCAGGCCACCCTGATCGGCGCCGGCGATGTTCTGCGTGGAGTTCTTGGCGTCCGGCGTGGCACCGAAGCCAAAGAATACATCCACGCCCATGCCGTGCAAACGCACGATCTCGCCGACTAGAGCATCCTTGGCCCGCATCGATGCGATCCGGTGCAATTCCGGCTCCAGCGGCTTGACCCCCAGTTTGGCGATGGCCTGCTCGTCCATGCAGGACTCGTAGAAATCACCGATTTTCTGCTCGACGGCGGTTCGCTTCGGATTATCCGCGGAAGCTTTTTCGAGAATGCTGCGCAGAATGGTCCGGTTGCGCTCGGCTAACTGGCTGCTGGTGCCCCAGAGCGACTGGTCGGCCGGAATAGGGTTCTTGGCCATCCAGCCGCCGCACGCATATTGATAAAAGTCTGCGCACGGATCAGCCGATTTGTCGATGTTCGCAACGCTGAATTCGGTGTCGGTTTGCGCGCCCGCGCAAATCGTGAATAGGGAGAGAAGAAGCGTGAGTCGCACGCTTTGATTTTACTGCTATACCATGGTGGAAAGAACCCGCGCCTGAAATGCGCGGACGCTAATCCAATACAATGCACGCACTGCGTTTCCAATGCCAGCCGGGCTGCACCAACTGCTGCCAGCAGCAGGGCTTCGTTTATCTCACAGAAACGGATCTGGTCCGCATTGCAGAGTACGTCGGCATGTCCGCCGCCGAATTCGAGCGTCGTTACGTTTACCGAACCAAGCGGCGGCTGCGGCTACGCGTTCCGAGGCACTCGCAATGCCACTTCCTGCAAGACCACGGCTGCTCGATCCACGCGGTGAAGCCGGTGCAGTGCCGGCTGTTCCCGTATTGGCCGGAGCTGGTGGACGATAAGCGCGAATGGAAGAAGACCGCCGCGTTCTGCCCGGGAATCGGCCAGGGAGAATTGGTTCAAATCGAAGCAGCGCGAGAGCGCGCGTCGGAAATGAAAGAAGCGTACCCGGCGATGTACTAGTAGCGGCTCGTCTTACTTGACGACGACTTTACTCACGCTCTGATTGTCGAACTCGTCGGTCACACGCACCGCCACCACCTGCTGATCCTGCGACGCCCGGTCGATCGAAAGCTGGTACTGTTCTTCGAGTGAATCCGACAGGCGGCCGGCGGGAGCAACCAGGAGCCAGTCGCCGCCGTTCACCGAATACTCGGCCCGGTCGATGTTGCTGCGTGCATCGCGCGCGGTCCAGCGAACTTCGATCTTGTTGCCGGAGGCCGTTCCATTTAGATTCAGGATCTCGGGCGGCGTGTTGTCAATCAAAAATGGATCGCTGACCAAGGACGACGAAAGCGCCTGAACAGGCGGATTGCTCGGTGAATCCGACGCAGTGACTCGCACGACATATTCGCCGTCGGGAAACGAGGTGGAGTCCCAGCTCAGATACCGATCCTTGACGTGGTCCTTCAGCAGACTCCAGCCGGTTTCCCGGACGCCGCGGATCTCAACCTTATAAATCAAGCTGTCGCCGTTGTCGTCCGCAGCCGACCAACGAACGCCCACGAAGCCCTTGGCATAGTTCATGGACGAAGCGCTCGCCGTTGTTTCAATCACAGGTGTATTGGAAGACCTGGACTGGCCCATGGGCGGGAGCGTGATGGAGGATGAAGGAGAGATCGAAAGCACCGGAGCTGGAAAACGATAGTTAGGTGGTGTGATGTCGATTTGCTCCACTGCCGGCGCCACATTCTTGGGCAGATACGCGACCTCGATGTAGCTGACTTGCGGGGCGGGAGTAGCCCCGGATGCGGTCATGTCGATCTTGTACTGCAAGAAGCGGGCCGAAGGTGACGTCGTGCGGCCGCCGCCGCACGAATCGCAGGCCGCCGGAGCGCTCTCGGCCTGCACGGACGCCCAGGGGCTCCAGTTGTTTTCCGGATGATTTTGGTTTCCGCTGCGAGTCGAAACGGTAATCGACCCGGAACCTCGATAACTCACGCGGCCCCAGTAGGCGAAGGAACCGGCGTCCAGCACCTGGCTGTCAAACGTCCCCTGTTTTGCAAAACCCGGCCCGATGCGAAAAACCTTGCCGATGTTTCCGGTGACTGCGTACAGATCGCCTTTCTGATCTTTTCCAAACCCGGTGACCTGCGTGGGCGTCGCGTCGATCAGCAGGGTGCTGATGGTGTCGGAGTCGATGCGATAGATCTTGCCGCGGTTGCCGGTGCCCAGCAGCGGACGGCCCTGGGAGTCGAACGTGATCGCATACACCACATCCACGGGATTCGACCAGACCTTGCGGGGCGCGCCGTCGGGATTGATGCGATACAGGTCCGAACCGCCGGCCACGGTAGGCCCAGCGGGACTGGAGGCGGGCCGGGGAACACTCTGGGCGCTGATCACAATCTGCGTCGCTGAACCGAGCTGCGACGGCGCAGGCAGAGGCGTAGGAGTCGGTGAAGGCGCGGGCGCCGCTTGGACAACCGCCGCTTTGTTGCCGACGCCGGCTGCCCAGATCACGCCGTTGGATGCGATCGACACCGTGGTGATCTCGCGCTTCGGCGCCTGGTAGAGGACAAAACCCTGGCCTGAGGGCGAAATGCGCAGGATTAGCCCGCTGGGCTCGGTTCCCACAATGAGGTTGTCCTCGGCGTCCATCGCGAGCGAGCGCGCGTGCGTCTCTTCGGTCCTGAAAAAGACCGAACCGGAACCCGACGGCGTCACTCGAAAAATCTCGCCTTGGTCGCCGGTGGCGACGAAAAGATCGCCCTGACGGTTGAACGCCATCGCCCAGATATATTTCTGATGCGGATCGTAAAACAGGCTCGCCTTTCCGGCGGATGAAATCTTGTAGATCTTGCCGTCAGGATCGGTGGCGGCATAGAGTTGCTCTTTGGAATCAAATGCCAGGGCGTGGATTTCCAGGCCATCGAGTTCGGCGAACGTCCGGCTCTTGCCGCTGGAGTCGATCAGAAAGATCTTCGCGGTGCCGCCGCCCGAGCCTCCGCCGGCGGTGTAGAGATTGCCTTTGGAATCGGCCACCACGGTCCAGAGATAGGGCGTGGCCGAGTCAAACACTTCCTTTAATTCGGGCGCCAGAAAGATGCGGCCGTCGCTGGCCAGCGAAAGATTCGTGAGGCTTCCGGCTTCAAAGTCGGTGCGGTCGCCTTGCTGCCAGAAGCGCGTTTCCGCGGCGAAGCAGGTGGCGGCAGCAAGCGCCACCAGCGAGAGTTTGGAAGGGGACATTGATACTGCTATTTTACGGTGATCCTCAGCGAGTAACTGCCATCCACCATGAAATCGAAGGGAATGCTGCCTTCTTCGACGGCGCTTTCCGCTGAACTCTGGAGATGACGGCTGCTGGTGCGGCCGGTCTGCATCACGTTCATGATAGACGCCGGCAGGCTGGGCAGCGTCTTGTCTTCGTAAAAGACTGTGGGGCGCGGCTCAATCAAAGAAATATAGAGCTTGTTATTGCTCCGCTCCTGGTTGAGCACTGAGACCGTCTGCGGGATGTTCATGAAGCGGTCCGAATTGATGGCAGCGCTTTGCATGCGGTTCAAGGTATCGGCGTCGCTGAACAGAATGCGATGCTCGCCCTTAGGCAGACCCGCGGGGATCTTCAGCAGGAAATCGCGCGTGATACGCTCGCCGCGGTAGGGCCGCAGGAAAATCTTCACCGGCACGGTCGAACCGGCTTCGAATTCACTAGCCGGGATCCAAGCGTTCTCGATGGTGGCCACGCGGCGCTCCGGCAGGATATCCACGGTGGCGTCTACGCTCTTGAGCTTGGGCGTCTGCACTGGATTCAGGAACAGGCGGTTGAATTTGTCGCCCCACCAGCCAGCCAACTGGTTGGGAGCGGGTGCGGGGCTTTCGTTAGACGCAAGCATGGTGGAAAGCGAGAGGCCGGGCTCGCCGTCCAGCGCCACTTTGCCGCTCAGCCTGTACGTGGTTTCGTCGGCGAATTCGTTCAAGCTGGAAAGGGAGTTGTACAAAGTGAGCATCATCAGGTAGGGCGTCCACTTCTGCTGGACGAACACGCTGAAGTGCAGGTCCCGTTCCTTGCGGACGATATTGTTGTCGCCGAAAGAACGAACGCGCAGCGTCACCGGAACCATGTCGGCGGTAGCGCCCAGCTCGCCCATCACGCCGCTATGCCGGTCCTGCCGCAAAGCGCCGACAATCTCGGTGGCGTTGCCGAACTTGGTGGGCTGATACTGCGACGCCAGCGTCGTGATCACGTCGGCCTTCGCCATGGGCATGTCCACCGGGCCAAGGTTGAAGAAGGAGTGGCCGCAGAACAGCACGTGCTTGGTGTCGTTGTAGGTGACCGTGCACATGGCGCTCACGCTCATGTCGCCGGTGACCAGAATGCCGCTGACCGCGTCACCCGGCTGAAGCGATTGCTGCCAGCCTGGCGCGGGCTTGGCGCTAGAAAGCGTGCTAGCCGTACCGCCGCCCGCTACCTGCACGCCCATCTGTTGAAAGGTGGGAGCGAACTCACGCAGCACGCCGTCTTGAAATCCTGCGAAATTCAGCGGCGTCTCGATGGGAGTCATCGCCAGATTCCCCGGCAGCAGAGAAGCCGTTTCCTTGGAACCGGCCTTCTCCGGTGTGCGCGCGTCGGATGGGCGCGATTCGTCGAATTCGTTGACCTCCAGCATCAGTTCGATAGGAGTGATGCCGCAGATCGCATCTGGCGAAAAGGTGCTGAAGCGCAGCGCTACGGCGCCCACCAGCTTGCCGTCGATGTACACCGGGCTGCCGCTCATTCCCGCGGCGACGTTGGTGCGCTGCCCCTTGCCGCCCATCTTGGCGAGGATGACGTCCTGCTTGGGTCCCCATTGGTTCTTGTAAATGCCCAGGATCTCCACCGGAATCGCTTCCGGCTCCGACCCCTGAAGCACGGTCCAGGCGTAGCCCTTCATACCGGGTTTGAGATCGGCTTCCTTGAAAATCTGCACCTTGCCGGCCTTGGGCCGGAACGGCGCCGGCGCCTGGCCGGACAGAATGGATGAACACGCCACCGCCACGATGATTGCGGCAAACTTCTGCATGGGGACCTTCCTTCTTCTCGCGCAGGCTTTCGGGGCTTGCTGTTTCTATTATCGTCTAGATTTTCCAGGACGGGGAGAGCAGTGCCGCAGAGAGCGCGTGGCGTGTCCGGTTTGCCGCGGTTACGACGCCTCAGGTCTGCGGATCTGTATGGTCCGGGTTGTAGCCTCCTCCGGGGTCCTGGTCCAATTCGGCAGGCTGCGGCGGATGCACGGGCCCCCGTGGCGGCGCGGTTTCGTCCTCCTTGGGCAACACCGTGGTTCCTTTCAACTCGTCGATCATCGGTTGCACGATGGGCACAGGGGCGGGCGCTGGCGCAGGTGCGGGCGCCGGATCGGGCTTTTCTTCTGGGTGCTTGCTCACTTGCGGCACCTCCTTTCTCGCCTGCGATTCTAGGAGCCGCTCGTCGACCCCTTCTGGGCACACTTCGGCAAACGCTTCAGCAGGAACACATTAAAGGAGGCGGCGAAACGTGATCTGGTCTTTCGTAAAAGCGCCCAGCAACCATTTGGGGACTGCCGGCATCTATGAACGGTCTGAGAGAGTAAGGAGGAAAAGTGCCGCTGCCATCCGACGAGAAGCTGATCCAACTCGGCAACGAATTGATTCACCAATTTGACGCGATGTTCGGTGTTCATCCCGGTTTCCGCCCCGCGCACGCCAAGGGCGTGTTGCTCACAGGTTCGTTCACCCCTTCGGCAGAAGCCGCGTCGCTGACGCGAGCGCCGCACGCAAATCGCGCTTCCACGCCCGTCTCGGCACGATTCTCCAACGGAACGGGCCTCCCGATGATCCCCGACAACGACCCCAACGCAAGCCCGCGCGGTTTTGCACTCCGCTTTAACCTGGCTGAACATGTGCACACCGACATCATTGCCCACTCCACGGACGGCTTTCCCACCCGAACCGGCCAGGAGTTTCTGGATTTCCTGCGCGCCGCCGTTGCGAGTGGTCCCGGGGCGCCTTCGCCGTCTCCGATCGACGTTTTCCTTGGCGCGCATCCGGCGGCTCTCGCGTTCATCCAAGCGCCCAAGCCCAGCCCGACCAGTCTTGCTAAGGAGACATACTTCGGCGTGACCGCGATGCGCTTTATCAATAAAGATGGACTGGCCCGTTATGGACGCTACCGGATTGTTCCGGAGGCAGGCGTCGAGCATCTGGACGACGCCACCGCCAAAACCAAAGGCGTTAACTATCTGTTTGACGAACTCACCGAGCGCGCCGTAAAAGGACCAATCCGTTTCCACATTGACGTACAAATTGCCGGCCAGGGCGACGTCGTGGACGATGCAACCATCCATTGGCCCAGCGACCGGCCGGTGATCCGTTTCGGCACGGTCGCATTGACGGCTGTCGCGCTAAACAACGCCGCGGAGCAACAGCAGATTATCTTCGATCCGATTCCTCGCGTGGATGGGATTGAACCTTCCGGCGATCCGCTGCTCGAATTGCGCGCCGCCATCTATCTGCTGAGCGGACGTCGCCGGCGCCAGGCTCAACCAGCCCAGGCGGCCAAAGTCTAAAACGAAATCCCGATCAGGAATTCCGCCTGGTTCTGGTTGGAGGGAGCGGTGAAGAAACCGGGTCCCGCCGCCGCGTCGCCGCCCCAACGCGAGTAGCGGATCTCAGGCTCCAGGCGCACCACAAGCACCTTCACATCTACACCGGCGCCCATCGCGAATCCACTGTTGGAAAGATACGAACCCGACGACCCGAGTGCCCGAAAGATGGGCCCGGCTTCCACGTACGGCTTCACGATCGGCGTGTGAAGGAAGTGGTATTTGCCCAATATCGGAAATTCCCAGGCGGAGATATCCGTCGCCGAACGGACCGTGGTCGAACCCGACACGATTGTGTTTTCGCTCACCAGGCTGAGCGGACGATAGAGCGCGTCGGCCTCGACGGAGAAGCCCAGCGGCAGGCGCAACTCGGCTGTCGGCCCGATGACGTAGTTCTTCGAGTCCGAGAAGGTATGGGTGAAAGTGTCCACGCCCAGGAAGGTACGGTCGGAAAAAGCGTCGTTCAGCGGGACACCGCCTTTTATTCCAAAAGAGACCAGGCTCTGTCCCCAGGCCGCGGGTCCCAGAAGCGCAAACAAACTCAGCGAGGTGAGCAGACGCATGTCTTTGGGACGTTGCCACCCGCCGGACGTTTCGCCCTCTGGCTCCCTGCTATGATGTTAGCGGAGGTTGTTGCATGGGACCCGTGGGTGTACAGGAAATGATCGTGATCTTCCTGGTCGCCCTTGTCTTGTTCGGCCCGAAGAAGCTCCCCGAACTCGGCAAGACGATTGGGAAAGCGATCACTGAGTTCCGCCGTGCACAAAGCGAACTCAAATCCACGTTTGAAAGCCACATGCGAGAGTTGGAGCGGGAAAACGAGTCGATCAAAGAAGTCACGCGTAGTTACACCAACGACATTTACAACCACTACTCTGGCTACGACTCCTCTTACTACGATTCCGGCGCCTTTGGCGGGGAACCGAACCCATCCACCGAAGCAAGTCCGTCCACAGTAAGCGCACCAGCAACTCAGGGCGCCGAATCCAGCGTGTCTCCCGAGACGCCTGCGAATGGAACCGTGCCGCGAAGTTCCAGCCCGGCTTTGGAGCCTAGCTCCGCGCAACCGGCGAACCCGCCGGCGGCGCCGGAATCCATCAACACCTGAGAGACAGCGCAATAGAAACGTAGCACAGCATGGAAGACGATAAGCAGGGAGTTCCTCCTCCCGGCGGGGAGGGATCGCCCGAAGTGCAGCCTCCGGTGATCGAGGCGGAGTTTACTCCGGCGCCGCCCGCGGAGACTACCGCGGTGATCAAGGCGCCTCCGCCTCCTCCGCCGCCACCGCCGGCGCCTCCCACGAATCCCGAAGAGGAAGAAGAAGAGGGCATGCTGCGCATGTCCTTCATGGAACACCTGGAGGAACTGCGCAACCGGATTATCAACGCGCTGTACGGCTTGGCTATTGCTTTCGTGTTTGCGTTGGTTTTCGCCGGCAAACTTTGGGACATTATCAGCGATCCGGCCGTGGAAGCTCTGAAGCATCTGCACGTGGATCCTCCGCAGCTGGCCCAGCTCTCTCCGATGGAGAGTTTCTCCATCATCTGGGTCTATCTGCCGCTGCTTTGCTCCGTCTTTATCGCCTCACCCTGGATCGTCTATCAGCTCTGGGCATTCATCTCGCCGGGACTGTACAAGAAGGAGAAGCGGCTGGCGCTGCCTTTCGTGTTGCTGACGGCCGGCCTGTTTATTACCGGCGGGTGCTTCGCTTATTTCCTGGCATTCCGCTATGGACTGGAGTTCCTGCTGGGCATCAGCGTCGCCAACAACGTCCATCCCGTCGTGTCCATTACCGAGTACTTCGATCTGTTTGTGGACGTGATGCTGGGCGTCGGCCTGGTGTTCGAAATGCCGGTACTGATATTCCTCTTGACCCTGTTGCGGCTGCTTTCGCCGCGCTTCCTGCTGCGCCACTCCCGCTACGCCGTTTTGATCATCGTCATCCTGGCAGCCATCATCACGCCGACGCCCGACGTATTTAACCTGATGCTCTTCGCGATCCCCATGTGCGCGCTCTATTTCGTGGGCGTCTACGCCGGCCTGGTGCTAGTGTGGCGGCGCGAGGGCCGGACCTTCCCCTGGCAGCGTTTGACGCTGACCGTACTAACTGCCGCGGTTGTCATCGGCGTCATTTACTTTGTCTTGGTATACTTCCACTTACATTTGATACGCCAGTGGCCGTACCTGAGCAAATAAAGAATTGATTAAGATTCACCTGAAATCTATCGAATAGATTCGTCAGGGCGGCGCAATCCCTCACAGAGGCTATAGATTTTTTTCGCAGACTCGTCTAGTATAGAGGCCCGCGTTCGAAGTGGGGTTATGGACATCGTCAAAACACTAAAAGAGCTATACGAAGAGAAGAAGCGCCTGGATGCCGCCATCGCCAGGCTGGAAACCCGTGTTGGTCCAAGACTTGCAAAAAGCCGTCGGGGAAGGAAGAGCATGGGTGCGGCGGAACGCCAGGAAGTGTCCCGCCGGATGAGGCGTTATTGGGCGGCTCGCAGAGCAGCCAAGGGTGCGTTGAACGGACAGGCCGGCTCCGTCGCCAGCCAATCGGCCGTCAGCGCTTAAAGAACCACAGCCAGAAATACTGCTCACCGGCGCCGTGCCGATACCGCGGTTCGAATCCGCAGCGGAGCGCCATCTCCACGACTTGGCGGTCCGAGAACGGCACGCCCAGCCAAGTGTCGTCCGGCCGGGTTTCCAAACTACTATCGCCCTGCACCTGGAATTTGAACAATGCGCCCGGACGTAGCAGCCTCTGGACCTCGGAAACATAGTTTTCGATGATTTCGCGGCTCGGAATGTGCTGGAATACGATCGAAGAAAACGCGAAATCGAATTCCACGTCCGGCACGACGGCTAAGTCCATGCCGTTGTTCTGATACACAAACGCGTTCGGATAGCGCTTCAAGGCGGCCGCGGCTTGCCGCACCATCTCGCCACTGACATCCACCGCGTGAACCTCGCCGAACGTTTTGGCCAGCGCTCGGGTCACCCGCCCGGCCCCACACCCGATCTCCAGCACCCGCATTTTCCCTGGAGGCTTACCCTGGCAGATGTTACCCATATCGTTTAGAATCTGTTCGGCCAGGGTCTTCTCGCCGGAGGCGAAGAACTCGTCGTCGGTCCACTCCGTCGTAGCCGTGTTGACGTAGTAGCGCGCGTTCTCGCGGGCGCGTTGATCCCAGTCTTGGCGCATCTTCTCAAGCTGCTGCTGCGTGGTCGGGTCCATGGGGCGTGGATGTGTTCTTATTCTGTCACACCGGGTGGCGCGGATCACGCGTTTGGGGCTAAACGCGGTCAAAGTACTGGAACCATGCAAGTTATATATACGTTACTGGTGCGTTACTATTTGCGTCTCACTCTATTGACCCAGGCACGAGTCTCGGATTAGAGTCTTAGAGGCGACAAGAAAAATGGAACAGCGCAAAGCGCAACGATTCGAACTTCGATTACCGGTGGAGGTAATCCGGAAAGGCTCCGAGAACCTCTCCGAACATGGCCAAACCAGAAACATGAGCTCTGTGGGCGTGCTCTTTGAGCCAGACACGGGGGCCGACCTTCGAATCGGCGAGGCCGTCGAGTACTTGATCACCTTGCCCTCCTCTTCCGACTCCCTTGAGCGGGTCCGGCTCCATTGCCTGGGCAAAGTCGTGCGACTAGAGCAAGCGGACGGGGTTGCCGCTACTCTGGAGCGCTACGAGTTCGTTCGCTGATCTCCGATCAATTCGACGAGCAGCCGCAGCGCGGCGTCCTTTCCGCGCTCTCCGATCTCGCCTACCGGGCCCACGCAGGCCGGACATCCCGCTTCGCAGCCACACTGTTTCAGCACTTCCAGGGCGCCCGCCAATAGCTTCGATGTCAGCTTGAACAAAGGCTGGCTTTGGCCGATGCCGCCCGGGTAATTGTCAAACAGGAAAAGATCCGGTTCGTAGCTCTGAGTGCCTTGGGAGATGTCCTCGGCGATGGCAACGCCCAAGTCCCGCGGGTCGCACATCAGTAGCAGCGACGCAACGGTACGCAGCACGTTGGCCAAGCCGCTCAATCCGTTCTGCTTTTCGGCGGGCGTCAAGTCGGGGAAGCGCGCCAGGAAACCTTCGGGGAAGTGCACCCAGAATGCCGTTGTATGCAGCTCCTGCTCTGGCATTGACAGGTTGCCCGCGCCGATGTTCTCCATGGTGTAGAAACGGATCTTCTTAAACCCGACCACCTGCGTGTTGACTCGCACATCGCCGTGCGCGGCGCGCGCACCATTCACGTTGATGGATTCGAACTCCTCCAGTTCCTTCACTTGCGTGTAGTCGATGGCGTCGGTGAAATAGTCACTGTCCACGCGCCGTACATAAGCCTTGCGGCCCTCATAGTCGAAGCGCTCCACCTGGTATTGACGAGCCTCATGCAGATAGATGGCTTTTGCATGCAACGTGGTGAGTGCGGCCGTGAACGCTACCTCGGCGATCACCTGATGATCGCCGGTGATATCCACCACCACAAAGTTGTCACTCGATACGGCCCGCAGGCTGACCGCATCGGCGGGGTAGGTGTCCGAGGTCCAGTGCCAGCAGCCCGCGGAATGATGCAGTAAGCCCGCTTCTTCGCCGAGGAACCGGCAGAGTTCCGCCGTATCGTGGGGGCCGAACTTCTCGCCGTCGCGGATGGGCAGCTCGAAGGCGGCGCATTTCAGGTGATTCAACAGGATTTCCAGGTTGTCGGCGTTGATGTGGGCATGCTCGGGTGAGCGATCGAAGAAATACTCCGGGTGTTCGACGACGTATTGATCGAGCGGCATGCTGGACGCCACCATGACCGCCAGTGATGCGGTTTGGCGCCGTCCCGCTCGGCCGGCCCGCTGCCAGGAGGACGCGATGGAGCCGGGGTAGCCGGCCATCACGACTGCATCCAGAGATCCGATGTCGATGCCGAGCTCCAGTGCATTAGTAGCAACCACGGCCTTGATGTCGCCGTCGCGCAGCTTGCGTTCGATTTCGCGGCGCTCGCGCGGCAGGTAGCCACCGCGGTACCCGCGCACCAGATTGCCGGGGATCGGTCCGCGCTCCAGGGCATCGCGCAGATACTTCAAGAGAATCTCGGTGGCTAGGCGGCTGTTGGCGAACACCAGCGTCTGCTGGCCTCGTTCGATGAACTCGGTGGCGATGCGCCTCGTCTCCTGCAGGTAGCTGCGCCGGATGCCGAGCTGCCGGTTTACCACCGGCGGATTGTAGAAGACGAAGTATTTCTCGCCGCTCGGCGCCCCGTTGCGGTCTACCAGGGCAAACGGCTGTTCGGCTAGCGCCTCGGCCAGTTCCTTGGGGTTCGCGATGGTGGCTGAACAGCAAATGAACTGCGGCTGGGAACCATAGAACTCGCAAATGCGCCGCAGCCGGCGCAGCACGTTCGCCAGATGACTGCCGTAGACACCACGATAGTAGTGCAACTCGTCAATGACGACGTAGCGCAGGTTCTCGAACGCTTTGGCCCACTTGGTATGGTGCGGCAGAATGCCCGAGTGAAGCATGTCGGGATTGGTTAGCACCACATTGGCGCGCTCGCGGATGGCACGGCGGGCGTCCTGTGGTGTGTCGCCATCGTAGGTGAAGGCGCGGATCTCGGAGCCCATGGCGTCCACCGCGGCTTGGAACTCGTGTAGTTGATCCTCGGCTAGCGCCTTGGTGGGGAAGAGGTAAAGGGCGCGGGCGTTGGGATCATCAATCAGGCGCTGTAGAATCGGCAGGTTGTAGCAAAGCGTCTTGCCGCTGGCGGTGGGGGTTACCACGACGACGTTCTTGCCCGCCGTGCAAAGCTCGAATGCGTCCGCCTGGTGCGTGTACAGGCGCGGGATGCCGCGAGCGATCAAGGCTTCGCGCAGCACCGGGGCTGCCGATTCTGGAATCTCAGTATAGTCGCCGTCGCGCGCCGGCTGATGCCGGATGGCACGGATGGGCGAATCCGGATCGGCCATCCGCTCACGGAAGCGCTCAACCGAAGTTTCGACGCCGTCACCGCGCCGCGTCACGCCGAGGAAGTCAGAAGGCTCCGGGAGGCCGAGGGTCAGGTTCATGAGCTTCGCCTTTTCTTTGCCAGCTTACGGCAAAGCGAGGCGAAAGTCCAGAACAAATGGGCGGCGAAATGTCGCCGCCCGTCGATGCCGCTGTTAGGCGAGGCCTCGCTTGTACAACGCCGTTAGTTTGGCCCAGGCCTTCTCGGCTTCCGGCTTATCGTAGGTCGGCGTGCCGTCGGCTTGCTTCGGCATATCCGGCACGCACCAGCCATGGAAACAGGTTTCGTAAACCTCGATCTCGGCCGGATTGCCAGCGGCCATGAACGCCTCCTTCAGTTTGTCTTTGGCGTCCGGCTGGCGCACGTCGTCGCTGTGTGCGATGCCGAAGTACATTTTGGCTTTGATCTTCGGCGCAAGCAGATGCGGGCTGTCCGGCTTGTCGGTCACCAGGCCGCCGCCATGGAACGAACCGCCGGCGCCGACGCGATCGGGTACGGTTGCTGCGGTCCGCACCACCAGCGCGCCGCCCATGCAGTATCCTTGCGTGCCGATCTTTTTCGACTTGTTTACCTGCTTTTGCGCATCCAGGAACTCAATGTAGGCTGTGGCGTCCATTTCACAGTGGCCCGGCGCGTTCACAGATGCCATCAACGGCCCGATCTTGTTTCGCTCCTTTCCGAAATCGATGTTGGAGGCATCTTCCCAGAAAGGAGATTTGCCCACGCGATAGAAGGGATTGGGTACCAGGACCGAATATCCCATCTCGGCAACGCGTTTCCCCATCGCGCGGAACGAGGGACGCAAGCCGAACGCATCGGTCCAGATCAACACGCCCGGGTGGGAACCGCTGGCCGGGTGAAAAAACGCCGCATCGCAAGTGCCGTCGGGGGTTTTGATCTCGACGTTGGTCTCGACCACTTTCATTGCGCCCGCGGCGGAGCCTGCCGCGGCCAAGCCCGCGGCCACCGACATGACAAAGTCACGCCGTGGAAGGCCGCTGGACTCTTCCTGATTCTTAGGGTCTTTCGTTTCGTCTGCCATTTCTTTCCTCCCAGTCAGAGAGTATATCGTTCTAGCGAGTGTCATGCGCGCGGGCACCGGACAAAATGTCTTCCAGACCGTAGTTGCCCTCGTGGCAGGCGTATTCAAAGATCCGTGTGTCGGCCTTTTCCATAGGAATTTCGACACTCCAGGACTGGGTGTAGACGGTTGGATCGATCACTGTGGCGCGGTAAGTAAGAGTATTGGGGCCGGTTCGGCTGAGCCGCTCGATGACATGTAGATTCTCATCGGTCATGCCGTCATACTGAACGCCGAAACGGCTCTGATCGCTCGCCCGGAAGTTCGTCGTATCGATGACGAGCGTGTCGCTTTCCCAGTGGGCAACCGAGTCGCCCTGCCATTGACGGATGTTCGATGCGAGGTGCGGGCGGGCGCTTACGGCGTCCTTTGCAACCGTCATCGTGCGCGCCTGGTGGCCCATTTCGGAAACAATCGCGACCACGCCGGGCGACTGGGCGATCTGATAGAAGTTGTTGTAATTTCCGGGAAGGAACGGCGGGCCGGATTGCGAGAAGACCAGGCAGCGGTCGTAGAGCGTGCGCGTTTGGGCGCTATCGTCGGCGTGCTCGGCGAGCCAGGCGTGCATTTCCTTGTATTTCTGGGCGGCCGCGGGAGTCATGGCCGGGAACCTGCCATTAGGAGGATCGATCAGGCGTGACGTCCGATGATTGCTGCCCAGGTGCGCTCCGCGGTCGAACCAGCCGTCGTTATAGGCGCGCGCCAGATCCGCTTCGGCGGTCCCGTCGCGGCGGTCGCGATTCAGATCGCGGGTGCGTTGCTTCTCGTAAGCCGCCACTTCCTCGGCGGTGTAGAATTCCTTGTTGCCGAGTTCCACCGGGCGCTCGAGCGGCGTCATGCTGGCGGCGTCCCAAACACCGGTGAGATCCGGATGGCCATCGGGCGTTCTCGGCGCTGTCCACTTCTCGTTGGAAGGCGTCTGGGCGTGCAGAAACGTCAAAGAAAGCAGGGCCAGTGCTGCTGCAGCCGCCGGAATCCGGGGATGTGTCATGCGCACCTCTCGATTACTGGATATTCTACTCCTCGTCCTGGCAGACGTCGTCCATGATTTCTGAATCCAGCTTCTTGTAGTAGCGCGTGTAGGTATAGGGCTTCGCCAATATCTTTGGATCCTCGGCCGTCACCTTGTATTCCAGGTACTCGCCGCTCAATACCGGACGAATTCGCTCCACCAGGTGCAGGGCGTCGCTGTGCTGCGCGCCCTCTTCATTGAGCCACGTCTTGTCGTTAAAGCCGATCGTATCCACTACTAGCGTGTCACCCTCCCACCGAGCAACCGAATCTCCCAGCCAGGTAGGCAGCAGCTTCGCCGGATGCTCACGCTTCAAATAGATCGCGCGAAACACGCCGTGAGAGAGATCTTCAAACAGCATCATGATCATCGCGCGCACCGGCACCAGTTCGATCTTGGTCTGCTCATGAGCCATCATCCGGAACGGGCCGACCGGCTGACACATTTTCCACGGGTCTCTTTTCAAGTCGACGGCCTTGGCTTGTTTCCCGGCTTCCGGGAGCAGCGTGATTGCGGCGGGCGAACCCACATTTTTCAGGCCTCCAGAGAGCGTCACGCGATCGGGGATCGATTGATACACGCCTTGCAAGTCCGGCTGCGCCAGTGCGAACGGCGCGCCGATACCGACCACGATCACCAGCCCCAGGAAGGCTTTCATTTGATCTGCCGCGCGCGATCGAGTTCTTTCTTCAACGCTGCATCCCGGTACGCTTTCCACGTTTCCGGATCTTCATTGCAAATGTCCTCGGCCATTTCAGCACCGTCCGGCTGTTTCTTGTAATAGCGGTTGTAACTGTACGCCGATGTCAGCGCGTGCCGGTCTTCCACGGTGATGTTGATTTCCAGCAAACTGCCATCACCCACACGCCGGATGCGCTCCATCAAATGCGCCTCTTCGGTGTGCGGTTCCATACCGCCGAACAACCACGACTTGTCGTTGAATCCGATCGTATCCACCGCCAGCGTGTCGCCATCCCAGCGCCCGACCGAGTCGCCGTTCCAACTCGGAGTCGGGTTCTTGGGATGCGGACGGTCCAGATAGATCCGGCGCACGCCAGCGGTGTTGACGTTCTCGAATACCATGACGATCCTTCCCCGCTCTTCCAGCCACAGAAACCTTCCTGCCATGCTGGGATAGCGGAAGATTCCGTCAGGCAGGCAGACCTGCCCCGTGTCGTCGGCGATGCCGTCGGTTGCCTGCATGCGCGCCCTGGCCCAGGGCTGCAGGTGCGCGATAATCAGGCCGTTCAACTGCTCGCCCGGCGCGTCCTGGTGAAAGCCGGTGCCGGCGAGTTCCCGATTACTTGCCAGCCCATAGTAGCCGGTCCAGTCGGCATGAGCTTGACTACCGGTCTGCGCCTTAACGGCGTTCCACTTGATCCCGAGGATCAATAGCACGACCGTCGCGCGGCAAAGCTTGTTCGTCATGGCCTGCCTCCATCTAAGGCTGGGCGACAGCGTGCAGATAGGCCAAGATCGCGTTCAACTCCGCGTCGCTATACGCGGTGATCGCCGATGCATGCCGCCAACCGCTGCCTTCGCTGAATTTCACCGAACCCGGCAGCACGTCGCGCTCGACCGGCGGCGTGGCGCCGAGGTCGTAAAACTGTGCGCCTTGCTTGCCGTCGCTCAACACCAGAGCCGGCATGGATTCGCCATCCAGTGTTGCGGTCTTCACGTTCGGCGTTGCGAGCGCTTTGAGAGCGTCGACGGACGCGGGCACTTGCGCGATTAGACTGGCCACGGAAATTCCGAAGCCGCCGACTTCGTGGCAGGTGGAGCATCGCCCAAACCCACGCAGCGCCTCACGGAATAAGAGAGCACCGCGGGCAGCTTCGCCAGTCAATTGAGGCCCGCTGGGGCCAGTCGCCGCGGGACCACCGAAGCCGGGATTGGGGTTCACGACGCCGTTCAGCGCCGCGACGTAGGAAATTACCGCAGCCAGGTCCGCATTGGGCAGCCTTCCTGCAAACCCCTGCATACCCGTGTTCGGAATGCCGCGCACTACCACACTTGCGATGTAGGCCTGATTGAAGCCGCGGGCGGCCAGACGCGGAGCGCCGCTCGAAGCACCGCGCGCTCCGTGGCAATATCCGGTGGCGCACGTCTTGGCGAACACCCGCTCGCCCTGCTTCACCAACGCCGCGGAATCCTGCGCACATGCCAGCGCCGCGCCGGCCAGCAACAGAAGCAGCGGGCGCGTCATTTCGATCCCTCCGGCAGCGCAAAGACCACCAGCGACGAGCCCAGCCGCCAGTCCTGATCGGGAAACAGCGCCTGCACGGCTCCTCCGACTACTGACGAGTGCCATCCGGTTGAAGTCGCGATGTACTCGCGGCCGTTCACCGAATAGGCGACCGAGGCTCCGCGATGTCCCGCGCCAGTTTGAAAACTCCACAGCTTGTTTCCGCTGGCGGCGTCGAGCGCAAAGAACTCGCCTTCAGGATTTCCCGTGAACACCAGATTGCCCGCCGTAGCGAGCATGGACGCGAGCAGCACGTACTTGTAGGGCATGCTCCAAACACGCTTGCCCGTAGCGGGATCCCATGCGTCCAAATGGCTGTTGGTGGCGCGGCCGGGAATCAGGCGAATGGGGAACTCGCCATTCATGTAGTTTTGGCCTTCTTCGGCAGGATTATTGTTGGGCGTGATGTCGTTGCAGAGTTCGTTGACGGGAACGTAGATCAAACTGGTGCGGGGCGAGTACGCCATGGAGTTCCAGCTTTTCGCTCCGGCGGCGCTGGGACAGATCGCGGTGGATTTGCCGAGTTGCGGCTCATTGCGGCCCACCAGTTTGCCGTCTTCGGTGATTCCCGTCACCCAGGTCCGAACCTCGGGAACGGAAAATACGCCGAGCAATTCACCGTTGGTGCGATCGAGAACTGAAGTCAAGCCGCTCTTGTTCATGTGGACCAGCGCCTGACGCGTGCGGCCGCGGATTTCGAGATCCATCAGGAGCACCTCGTAGGCCGAATCGTAATCCCAGATGTCGCCGGGGACTTCCTGATGGAACCAGCGCAGTTTGCCGGTATCGGGGTCCAGCGCCACGACGCTCGCCGTGTAGAGATTCAGATTGCCGCTCTTGTCCGCGCCGGTGGGCACGCGCCCGGCGTCGTAGAAATCGGCCGCGGCGTTACCAGTGCCCCAATAGAGCAAGTTCAACGTCGGGTCGTAGGATCCGGTCAACCAGGGCGCGCCGCCGCCGAAGATCCAACTATCGCCCTTCCAGGTCTCATGACCTTTTTCTCCGGGGCCGGGAACCACGTACCAGCGCCACGCAAGATGTCCGTTGCTGGTGGAGAATGCGGTGAGGTAGCCGCGATGCGCGCTGTCTCCGCCGGTGCCGCCGACGATGACCTTGTCCTTGACCACCAGCGGCGCGGCGGTGATGTTGCATCCGCACTGGTGCGCATCATCAATATTCACGCGCCACAGCATACGCCCGGTCTTCTGATCCAGCGCGACCAGATAGTCATCTTTGGTGCCAAAGAAGACCTTGCCGTCGCCCACCGCCAATCCACGATTTCCGACAAAGCCGGGAACGGAGCGGGGCGGATCGGGATACCGGTAATTCCAGACCTCGCGGCCTGTGGCAGCGTCCAAGGCGAACACGCGCGCCCGCGCGGTGATCAGGTACAGCACACCGTTTTCGACGATCGGAGTGGCTTGCAGGTTCTCCGCGTAGTCGCCGGTCTGAAACATCCAGACCGGAGCGAGCGATTTGACGTTCCCTGTGTTGATCTGATCGAGAGCGCTATAGCGCCACGAGAAGTCCGAGCCGCCGTACGAAGGCCAGTCGGAGTGCGTGGGTCCGCCGTCCTGGGCCAGGGCGACGGATACAGCGAACAGGGCTAGGAGCAATCGCATGGTTTCCTATCATAGTTGCTTTCGAGTGGGGAGTGGGCGCGATTTCCTCGGCTGGTCCTGAAACATGTACTATGAACCGTGTAGCTCAAATCACTGGAGGCTCCGCGTATGACCCGAACAACGCCACGTTCGCTCTCCCTCGCACTTTTGCTTGCTCTGCCGATCGCGGCGGGCACGGTTCGCATCATCCAGACCAACAGCGCCGGAGACGATGTGTCCGTCATCGATCCGGTGACCAACAAAGTGGTCGGAACCATCAATGGCATCGAGGTGAATCACGGCGCAGCGGCCGCTCCGGACGGAAGCCATTACTTTGTCAGCGACGAAGAGAAAAGCACGCTGGACGTGGTGGATACTAAGACGCTGCAGGTGACGCGCCGAATCCCGCTGAGCGGGCATCCGAACAACATCGCAATCAGCAAGGACGGGCGGCGTGTGTATGTTTCCATCGCTGTAGCGCCAGGCGCGGTGGATGTCATCGATACAGCCTCGCTGGAACGAGTCAAGAGCATCCCGGTGAAGGGCGCGGTGCACAACACCTACGTCACGCCAGACGGCAAGTACGTTGTCAGCGGCTCGATTCCGTCCAAGGTCATCACGGTGATTGATCAGAAGACCGAGGAGCCCGTGTGGTCCGTGCAAATGGATCTAGGGATCCGGCCGATGGCTTTCTACACGAATCCGGACGGGTCCACCAAGTGGATTTTCGCACAGTTGACCGCATTCAACGGATTCGCGGTGCTGGATTTCGCGGCGCACAAGGAGATCAACCGGATCAAGCTACCCGATCTTCCGCCGGGCGAGGCGACGTACAAGTGGGGCGGGAACGAGTCGCACGGAATGGCCGTGACGTCGGACGAAAAAACGTTGGTGGTCAACAGCCGGTTGAACAGCTCCATCTACTTCTATTCGTTGCCGGATTTGAAGCTGCTGGGAAGAACCGGAGTCGGCCGCTCGCCGGACTGGGTCACCTTGACGCCGGACGGCAAGCGAGCGTACGTCGCTTGCGCGGCGTCGAACTTTGTATCGGTGGTGGACATCCCGTCGAGGCGGGAGATCGCGCGGATCCCGGTGGGCGAGGTGCCGAAGCGCAACATCACGGCGGTGCTGCCTTGATGGTCACGCGAATCGCGCTGTTAGGGACGATCGCTTTCGCGGCGCATCTGGCGGCCGCTCAGCCGCTCGACTACGAAACTTTCAAAACCACGGTTGAGCCGATTTTCGCCAAGAAGCGCCCCGGCCATGCGCGCTGCGTGGCGTGCCATAGTGCATCGAATAATCTGTTCAAGCTGCAGCCGCTGAAGGAGGGCGAACAGTGGACCGATGCGCAGTCGCGCATGAATTACGAGTCGGTTCTCAAGTTGGTGAATCGGGCCGATCCCGCCGCGAGCAAGCTGCTGCTACACCCACTGGCAAAGGAAGCTGGCGGAGACGAGTTTCATAGCGGCGGCCGCCAGTTCACTTCTAAAGATGATCCGGATTGGAAGGCGATGGCCGCTTGGGTCGGTGTTGGAGAGTAGTCGCAGCCGCGCTCCCGCTACAATTCATTCGTGCAGCTCACATCCGCGGACTGGCTGGTCGTCGCGCTCTATTTCCTTTTCAACCTGGCGATCGGGTTCTACTACAAGTCGCGCGCGGGCAAGAGCGTCAGCGAGTTTTTCCTGTCGGGGCGCAGCGTGCCCTGGTGGCTGGCTGGAACCTCCATGGTCGCCACCACCTTCGCGGCCGATACGCCACTGGCAGTCACCGGGATGGTGGCTACGGGCGGCATCGCCGGCAACTGGCTGTGGTGGAACTTCGTCGCGAGCGGGATGCTGACCGTCTTCTTCTATGCACGGCTGTGGCGCCGCTCGGGCGTCATGACCGACATCGAATTCTCCGAGATCCGCTATTCCGGCAAGCCCGCCGCGTTCCTGCGCGGTTTTCGCGCTCTCTACCTGGGCATTCCGATCAACTGCATCATTCTTGGATGGGTCAACCTGGCGATGGTGAAGATCCTCGAACTGGTGCTGGGCGTGACCAAACTGGAAGCGCTCGCCATCGTCATGGGACTGATCGCGCTGACATCGTTTATCTCCACGCTGTCGGGCCTGTGGGGTGTGCTGGTCACCGACATGTTCCAGTTCGTGATCAAGATGGGGATGGTCACAGTGCTGGCTGTGTTCGCCGTGCAGGCTGTGGGTGGGATCGATGCGATGAAAGCCAAGCTCGCGGTGGTCGATCAAGCTCGCGGCGCGACACAAGGCTCCGTGCTGAACTTCATCCCCGACCTGCACTCGGCCTGGATGCCGATGATTACGTTCCTGGTCTACATTTCGATGAACTGGTGGTCCACCTGGTATCCGGGGGCGGAGCCGGGCGGCGGCGGGTACGTGGCGCAGCGCATGTTCAGCGCGAAAGACGAGAAGAACTCGCTGCTGGCGACGCTGTGGTTCAACATCGCGCACTACGCCGTGCGGCCGTGGCCGTGGGTGCTGGTGGCGCTGGCGTCGTTGATTCTGTTCCCCGGCTTGGCGGATCCCGAAACCGGCTACATCCGCGTGATGATCGCCTACTTGCCCCCTTCTCTCCGTGGGCTGATGATTGCGGCGTTCGCGGCGGCCTACATGTCCACCATCGCGACGCAATTGAACTGGGGCGCCAGCTACCTGGTGAACGATTTCTATCGCCGCTTCTGGAAGCGCGACGGCAGCGAGCGGCATTACGTCGTGGCGTCGCAATGGGCCACTGTTTTTCTGACCATCGTGTCGGCCGTAGTAACGTTCTACCTCGATTCGATTGCGGGCGCGTGGAAATTGCTGCTCGTCACCGGGGCGGGCACTGGTGGCGTGCTGCTGTTGCGCTGGTATTGGTGGCGCATCAACGCGTGGAGCGAAGTCTCGGCGATGATCTCGGGCTTCGTCGTTTCGCTCGCGCTGCAAATCGGCGGCGGCCTGGATAAAGACCAGCCGCGCGACTTCGCCTGGATCATGATTATCACCGTCTCCGTCACTACTGCCGTCTGGCTGGCAGTCACCTTTCTTACGCGGCCCGAATCCAAAGAGACACTGATCGCCTTCTATCGCCGCACGCATCCCTCGGCGGCCGGTTGGCGCCCCATCGCCGCGATGGCCCCGGACGTGAAACCCTCCACGGGCGGGCTGTCGAACCTGCTCGACTGGATCTCCGGCTGCGTCCTGATCTACGGCATCCTATTCGGGACCGGCAAGCTGCTGCTGAAGGATTTCGTCAGCGGGTCGGTCTTGATGGCCTTGGGCCTTGCGGCCGGCGCCGTAATCTACTGGGACCTCTCGCGCCGCGGCTGGAGTACAGTGGTGGAGTAGGCGGGTTTTGTGGTGAAAACGTATCTGGCGATTCTGCTTCTCGCTGCGGCGGAACAGTGTCTGGCGGCCCCAAAGAGTGCCTTCGCCATCGTGCATCCTGTCTTCGCGACCGGTGAAGACGGCCCACCCGTCGCAACGGATTACCAATTCGTGCCCGCTGACACCATTTACTTCAGTTGTCAGGCTGAGGGCTATCGCAAGGTTGACAAGCCGGATGACTACGGCAAGCAGGCCATCCACCTGAAATACCAGATCGAAGCTCGTGACGCGCACGGAATACTGCTGCAACCGCCCACCGAGGGCGAAGTCAAGACCGACGTCACCTCCGAGGACAAGAATTGGGAACCAAAGTTTCGCTACAAGATCGTGGTGCCGCCGCTGCCCGATCCGGGCGAATATGTGGTTCTCGTCAAGCTGTCGGACGAGCAGGCGAAAGCAGAGACGGAGCTTCGAGCGCCGTTCAGCGTGACGGCCCGCAACGTCGCACCGAGCGACACTCTGATTGTCCGGAACTTTCATTTCCTGCGCAGCGAGGATGATCCGAAACCGTTGGAAGTGGCGGCGTACCGGCCCGGTGACCCGGTGTGGGCACGCTTCGACATGACCGGCTACAAATTTGGCGAGAAGAACCTGGTCGACATCGAATACGGGCTAACGGTGCTGCGCGCGGACGGCTCCACGGCTTACACGCAGCCGGAAGCCGCCAAGCAGAGAGTCCAGACTTTCTACCCGCAGCGCTATCAGCCGGGCGAACTCAGCCTGAATCTGGCAACAGATCAGGCACTCGGCAAGTACACGATCGTGCTAACCGTTCGCGACAACATCAGCCACCAGACCTACGAAACGCGGCAGACGTTTTCCGTGGAGTAGCCGGAAACCGCCCGCCGCGGTCCAGAATTAGAAGCGCACGCGCATGACGATGATGCCGTTGCGCGGCTGCGCCAAAGGTGTCGTTGGCGAAACGGCGGGATTGATATAGCCGAATCCGCCCGCGTTCAGACCGGCCAGCGGTCCCGCTTTGTTGATCGACTGGGGCAGGGCGAAGCCGGTAGCGGTCGGATTGTTGTAGTACGTACGATTGAAAATGTTGTCGAACTCCACGCGCAGTTCGATGCTGAACCGTTCCTTGATGGGAAAGATGCGGCCCAGACCCAGGTTCTCGATGGGATGGCGTTGATAGCGATAGTCCGTGTAGAACGGCGCCGCGGTGCCGAATTGCCCCTGCGGCGGATTCACCCAAGCCGCTGGATTCAGCACGAAGGTCTTGGTTGGATCGTAGCAATGGCAGTTGATGTCCACTGTGTATAGCGGCACGTTCGGCACGCGGTCCGCGAGAGTGGGCTGGAACAGCTCGTTGACCAGGCTCGTCGTCGCCGGCGGGCTGGGAATCGGGAGGCCGCTGGCGTAGTTTAGGAAGCCGGTGATTTCCCAATCCTTCATAACAAATGAGACGACCTTGTTGCCGGGTAATTTGGGCAACGTGTAAGAGCCGGCGAATGTGAACAGGAACGGCTGATCGAAGCTGGAGATGCTCTTCGAGAGCGCAGGATTGCCAATTGGGGCTATCTGAACGTTGGGGCCGCCGACGGTTGGGCTGGTGTTGGTGTCGACACCTTCCTGAAGGGATTTCTGCCAGCTGAAGGAGCTGTTGAAAACCAGCCCGCGACCGAATCGCTTGGTTGCCTTGGTCTGCAGAGCGTCGTACCAAGTCCTGCCTAGGGGCGCGCCCAGCGCGGGGATATAGCCGAACTGCGGGAACGGCCGCAGCGCTTGCGCCACGGTATTGTTGGGCGAAAATCCCGCGTACGGAAGAACGTTGAACGCGCGCTGCGAAGCGAGCGATGAATTGAGATGTGAGATCAACAACTGCTGGTCGGCAGTACTGGTGATGTTCAGCCCGTGAGCGGCCAGGATGGCCGGCGTGATGGCGTTGATATCCTCAATGGCCGAGGTATTCCACCACGCCCCTACGTTGCCTACGTAGGATGCCTCCACGACGAAATCGCGGAAGATTTCGCGCTGCAGACCAATGCTCCACTGGATCTGCCGCGCGGGCCGGCCGGCGTTGGGATCCAGGAATCCGATCCCTGCAGGAAGAGACTGGCCTCCGGCTTTGCTGGCGGGGAACAAGCCAGGGTTGAAGACGGGCCAGGCAGGCTCATCCTGCGCTGGTATTCCAGTTCGCAGGAACATAGCGGCCTGACCAGCGCCGGGAGACGTATAGGTGGAGGTGGCGGCGACGCCAGCGGCGGCATAACCCAGCTGCGTGGTGCCGGTCTGGTTGTACATGACGCCGAAGCCGCCGCGGAATACTGTCTTGTCGTTCAATTGATAAGCCACGCCGATACGCGGGCCGATCGCAAAGGGATAGTTCTTCGCAAAGCTACAGTTGCAGTGGCCGGTCCCGCTGCCCTCGAACAGGAACGCACCCGGGACGCCCACGGTTGGATTGAGCGTCGTGGGAGAGAAGTTCGCCGCGCGGCCGTGCTCCTCGGTGAAGTAGGTACCGTAATCCCAGCGCACGCCATATTCCAAGGTGAGCTTGCGGGTGACCTTCCAGGAGTCTTGCAGGAACAAGCCCCATTGGGACTTCGAGTTCCGGTACTCGGCCGGGGCCGCGATGTTGAAACTGTCTACGGCACCGAGAAGAAAGCTCGCGTAGGGGAAGCCAGGTGCGCCGCCAGTGAAACTTTGGCCCACGAGATAAGGCTGATTGGTTTCGTTCGCGCTAAAAGTGTAAGCTCCATTCGTATTGGTGTAGGGAATGGCCGGGATCGCAAGATAAAAGACTTCGGCGCCCGCCTTGAAGCTGTGGTTGCCGTGCACCCAGGTGAGGCTGGAGTTGGCGGAGGGCTTTTCATAGAACTGATGTCCCTGTCCGGCGACCGGTCCCATGTTGTACATGCCGCCCGCAGCCGTGCAGGCCACACCTGCTATGCCCGCCGGCGGACAGAATCCGGTAAACACAGGCGTGTTGCGGTTGACGGTTGCTCCAACCAGTCCGAACACCTGAGCGGCGTTGAAATTGGTGAGGGGTGCGTCGTCGAAGAAATTGTTCTGTTGATATCCAGCGCCTACGTGCAACAACAACGTCGGCGAAATGGTGTAGTCGTAGTTGAGCCGCTCGACATGTGAGTGGATGAAAGTGCCGCGATCCGCGGTGATCTGGTCGGGCAAACCCTCCGATTGTCCGTAAATGGGCGAGTAAGGCGAATCGGTGTGGGTAAAGGACCAGTAGAACGACAGGTGCTGCTGGTCGTTGATCTGATGGTCCATCTTGATGGCCGGAATGGTGGTGTGCCGGACGCTGGAGTAAACCGGAATCAGGTTGTTCGTGAAACTCGACAACGTTGCCGCCGGGATGAAGCTCTGGATCTTCAGTGCGACGGGATCCATCATGGACATCGGGATGGTGTTGTTCTGAAACTGGTTGGCAACGGTGTTTCCCGTCACGGGATCAACGTGGGCCGAAGTAGGGTCAAAGATCTCGTTCGCAAGAATCGGCCGGCCGAGGACATCGGTGCCCAGAACCTTGTTGCCGAGCGCGCTGATGGCGCCACTGAAGTTACCGTTGCGGTACGCAGCGGTCGGGACCGTGATCGGCGTATTGTTGACAATCTGCGTTTCGCGGAACTGTTCGAAGCTGAAAAAGAAGAAGGTCTTGTCGCGGCCGTTGTAGACTTTCGGAATCACTACCGGACCGCCCACGGTCCAGCCATAGTCGTGGCGGCGGGCGCGGGGCCTCACTAACTCTCCTGCCTGGGTGGGAGTGAACGGAGGACCCGTGAACGGGGTACCGGCGTTCAGCACCTCGTTGACCAGGTAGTCGTAACCGCTGCCGTGAAGCTGATTAGTACCGGACCGCATCGTAACATTGAAGAAGCCGCCGCCGGCGCCGCCGTATTCCGCCGCGAAATTACTGGTTTGGACGGATACTTCCTGAATCGCATCGACGCCTTGCTGCACTTGGGCGGCGGCGTACGGGAAGCCCTGATTGGTGGTGTCCTGACCCTCCACGTGATAGGCCTGAGTGTTACTCGGCGCGCCGTTAATCTTTACCTGCGAATTCGGGATGTAGTAAGTGCCCGGAACCACATTCAGAACTCCGTTGGGATTGCGGATTCCCGAACTACCCGACGCGGCGGCGCCAACCCCGATGAGGGGAAGCTGATTGAGCGCTTCCGCGTTGACGTTGCTGCTCACGTCGCCGCTCTCGGTCTTCAGCATGGATGCTTCAGCAGCCACGGTCACTGATTCGGATGCCGCGCCCACTTCGAGCGTGACATCGACGCGCAACGTTTGTGCGACTTGGACCGTCAGGTTTTGCCGCACATATTTCTTAAAGCCGGGCACCGTCACGGACACTTCATATTGGCCGAACGGTAACTCCGCAAGAGTGTAATTTCCGGTTTCCGTTGTGGCAGCTTGATAAACCGTGCCGGTGGCGGTATTCCGTGCCTGTACCGCAGCATTGGCAACCACGGCGCCCGCCGGATCGCTCACCGTTCCCGTAATCGTGCCGCGGTCGCCCTGGGCAGTGCAGCAAAAAAGGACACACAGATCGCAAGGCACACGAAGCGCATGCTCAATCCCCTCACACTTTGAAATTTTGAATTAGCCCCTAATCCCCATTTGAAAAGGAGTCTGCAATTTCAGTTACGGCCTTCTGCATGAAGATATACTGTTTCTAGCATTGCGTCAAGGGGAAATTTAACGTTCTTTGTAGCCTGAATACATGCCCCGTCATCGCTTCCGGTACCACTCCACGGACTGGCGGGAACTTACGCCAGGAGAGCCGGCGGGAGAGTCGAATGATACGTCCGTATTTCCAGCGAGTTGCATAGAGCTTGCGGAAGTGACGGGCAGCCGGTCATTCGTTAGCAGGAGGCCTCCGGGTTTGAGCATGGCGCCTGCATTTTCGAGAGCCAGAGCTTGTTCGAACGCGTCGTAATAAACAAAAACATTCGTTGCTACCACTAAGTCAAAGCGGTCCGGCCCAGCCAAGTTAAGACGTTCAAAAACAATATCGAGATCGATCGGCTTGCATGCAAGAACCACGTCCGGGCGGATTCGCACCGCGCGCGATTCCAATCCCGGAAAGATCGAAGGCGGCGAGATAGGGCCAACGGGAGCGCCGACTTGGTCTCCAGAGGCTTTCCAATAGGCGAGCAGTTGGTGCGGCCAGGGCGGTCCAAGATCGCGGGGCAACTGGATCGTGTAGCCGACGCCTTTCGCTGCGCGTTCGCGAGCCTGCAGCAAGTGATCGAGCACGGCGGAGCTGATATCGAGCACCGATACGCGCACGGCGTTCGCCTTCGCTATGCGGAGGCGCAGGAGCGAGTCCACGAGAGCGAACGGCTGCACAGTCTGCTCAGGATAGTAATCGTAGGCGGAGGCTTCGTTCTTGTCGATAAAATCGAGGCCCGGACCGATCACCGCCGCGCGCGAAACTTGGCCCTCGCGCAACACACCGCGTTGCTTGAGATCGCGCAGCGTCTGCTCGATGGAGTAATCGGGAATGATGCGAGTGTCCAGCGAAACTCCGCGATCGCGGAAGAGTGAAGATCCCACCGTGGCAGCACGCTGGGCGAGCGTCCTCCGCTCTTCAACCACACGCTGCAGATTCTGAAAGAGGAATACGCCGGTTTGCTTGGGATTGGCAACGTCGATGCCCTGGCTTCTCAGAAGGTTTTGGAGAAAGACCAGCCGTTCGTTGTCACGCGGGCTGCGTAGGCCTGTGACCAGATCGTCCACGCGGGCGCGCAAGACACCGGACTTCGACGCTTCGGCAATGCCCTCGCCTTGCATGCTGATCCGAGGCTGCTTGGTGAAGGATGTTCCATAGAGGAGCAGATTCACCATGGAGTCCAGATCGCCCTGCCGGAGGCGCGCACGAATGGCGTTATCTTCGCGGCGAGCCCAGGCCAGCCACTGCGGCTCGTTAGTAATTCTCAGTTCGGCGGGGAGCGGCGCACGTCTTGCGTCGGCGTAGGAAATGAAAGAGCGGCCGGCTGCGAACAGGCCGGCCGCCAGGATGAAGAGCGCGGCAAACTTTCCGAACACTACATCAGTACATCAGAAAGAGAAGCGGGCGATCAGGGTACCCGTGCGGCCCTGCAGGTAAGCCGTATTGGCGCTGTAATACGTCCCGGTCGCCAGGTACGCGTTGATGACGCCATAGCCGCCCGTGAGTTGGCCCGCAGCCCCGAAGTGCTGCAGCGGATTAACCGCTCCCGTCGGCGAAACGGGACTTGCCGTGCCCGGATTCGGGAACAGAGTGCGGTTGAAGATATTGACGAACTCGGCGCGGATGAAGAGATTGAATTTGCCGTCCGGGCCGAAACGGAAGTTGCGGCCGATGCTCGCGTCTTCTGTTGGCGTGCGGGGGCCACGGAAATCCTTGAAGAACGTCGAGGGTGCAGCGCAGACACCGTTGGCGGGACAAGGCGCCCACGCCTTCGGGTTCAGCACCTGTGTTGTGTAGGGATTGAAGGTGCTGTGATCGTTGATGTTCACGCCCGGTGTATACAACGGCTGTCCAGGGACGCGGATGTCTTCACTGGGAATCAAGTTTAAGGTCGGGCTAGTGGGAGGCGTCAGGAACTGGCCACTTTGGTAATTGGCGTACCAGCCGACCTGCCAATCTTTGACTGCCCAATTTGCAGCTTTGGGGAGAGCTTCGTAGGACGGCACCGTGTAGATCGCGTTGAAATTCAGGTCCTCAACCGGGATCTGCTGGATCTGCCACAGGTTGCCAGTTGGGTTGAAGAAATTCTGCCGATTCGGCCGGAGGTAGCCGCCGCCCCAGGTGTAGGTGCCACCGGCTTGCAGTCCGTGCGAAAAGCGCTTCGTGGCGGTGATTTGAAGGGCGTCGTACTTGGAATCTCCGGTCGGCGAGGTAGTATCGGTGATCCCACCATATTGCGGGAAGGGATAGAGCGCGCTGTTCAGCGAGTTGCGGATCGGGAAACCCGCATAGGGCACAAACCCGGCGTGACCGCTTGCCGCCAATCTTTGTTGAACTGCGGTGCTGTTGAGAGGCTGAAGGGTCAGCAAATAGTCTGCGTAGTTGTTGTATCCGGCCGGACCGGTTCCGGGATAAGGATACAAGCCGAATTGCGCGTACGTCGCCGGCGAGATCTGAGCGGTACCGTTGCTGTTGACGCCGGTGCCGGCTACGGTGCCCAGTGGCCCAAAGCCAAGCCACGCGGCCCGATTCCCAACAAATGCAGCCTGCAAGATGAAGTTCGGAGTAACTTCCTGCTGGATACTGAAACTGAATTGGTTGATGCGCGGCGGCCGGTTCTCGTTGCCATCCGGAACAAAGTTCCCCGTTGGAGCGCCCACGGTACCGGGGAGCGGGTACGCGCCGGGATTGGTGGTCGGCCAACTCGGTGTGGCAATGGCCCCCGGCGTAGCAATATTGACGTAAGGATTCACGCCGGAGAGAGGGTAGAGGCCGGGAATCGCAACGATGGCGCCCGCCGCATTGCTCACATATTGATAGGTGAATCCCCAACCGCCGCGAAATACGGTCTTCGGTGTAATCTGATACGCCACACCAACGCGTGGTCCAATCGCGAAAGGATAAGCAGACTTATAGAAGTTGCAATTGCAATTGGAAGCGTACTGAATCGCACCGAGGGCACCACCAGCGCTGGGATTCGGCAGAGTCCCGTTCAACTGTCCTAAGCGGCCGTATTGCTCTTGATAAGGCGTGGCATAATCCCAGCGCGCGCCGTAAGTGATCGTCAGGTTGCGCCGCACTTTCCAGGAATCCTGGGCGAACAAGCCCCACTGTTGATAGCCCTGCCGATAGAATTCAGCTGGGTTCTGGAGATTGGCGCCGATCGCGTTGGCGAAGGTGTAGTCGCCGAGCAGGAAGCTGGCGAAACCGAACCCCATGTTATACCCGTTGAAGCTGGTGGTCGGGACGTAAGGCTGCGCTGTCGCGGCGGAGATGCCGGCATCAGGAGTGCCAAACGCTCCTGTGGCCGCCAGCGTCACTCCGGAATAGGCTCCGGTGAGGATTTGATCCAAATACAACTCCGCGCCGAACTTGAAGCTGTGTGCGCCTTTGACCCACGTCAGGTTCGCGTTGAAGCTCGGCTTCTCCTCATAATTCTGCGACTGGATTTGACCGGAAGTACCGATGTTCTGCATTCCACCGAAGCCGGAAAACTGCTGGCCGAAGGCATTTGCCCCAGTACCATTCAAACAAGCGGCTGGCGTACCCGGGGGGCCCAGGAGTTGACCGCACAGCCCTGTGATACTCGGGAACTGGCGATGCTGGATAAAACCGCTGAGATCAAAGTCGGAAGGGTTGAAGTTGAGAAACGGTGCGTGATCGTTGAAACTGGTGTGCAGGTAGCCAGCGCCCAGGTGCAGCAGGATGGTCGGCGAGATCGTGCGATCGTAGTTCAGTCGCGTGATCCACGTTGGAATAAACGTACCGCGGTACCCACCGATCTCTTCGGGCAGACCGTCTGCATTCCCCAGGGGAAACCCAATCTGACTTTCGGTGTTATTTCTGTCCCAATAGAACGACAATTTGTCCTTGGAAGAGAGAATTTCGTCGACCTTGATCGATGGAATCGCCGAGTATCTTCCGCCGTGGATAATTCCCTGATAATTGCCAACAAGAGCGGAACTTTGCGGCTGGGGTAGCAGGGCCAAAAAAGCCAGAGAGCTCGGACTGAACTCGCTCATCGGAATCTTGTTGCCCTGAAATGGATTGGCGTATCCCAGGCCCTGCGCGGTGGTGCCCCGCGTACCAGGATCGTAGATCTCGTTGGCGTAAATTGGGCGACCCAGGGCGTCCATTCCCAAGGCGGCGGTTGGGATGCCAGCGGCGGCGCACAACGCACACGTGCCATTGGCGGAGATCGCGGAGAAATCGCCCGCACGGAAAGCTGCGCTCGGAACCGTATCATTGAAGCTGTATGAGGTGCCTTCCAGATACTGCTCGTAAGCGAAGAAGAAAAACGTCTTGTTCTTGCCGTTATAGAGCTTGGGAATGATAACGGGACCGCCGAGCGTGCCGCCGAAATCGTTGCGCCGGTTGATGGGCCGGTACTTGTGTCCAGCGGCATCGATCGTGAACGGATCGGCTGCGTTCAAGTCCTCGTTGACGAAATAGTCGAAGCCGGTGCCGTGATACTGATTAGTTCCCGACTTCATCGTCATGTTGATCACCGCACTGCCCGCCTGTCCGTACTCCGGCGCATAGTTACTGGTCTGATACGCGATTTCCTGAACCGCGTCCGTGTTCGGCTGCGCCATCTGGGTGTAGTCGTAGGTATTGAAGATGCGCGAGGTAGCGTCCTGGCCTTCGATACGCATCGTTTCGCCCAGCGACGGAGTGAAGCTGGAGCCGCCGCCCAATCCGTTGATATTGAATAGTCCGCTGCTGTTGTACTGGCTGACCCCAGGAAGTGTAAGAAGCGTGTTGTAAGGATTACGGTAGCCCGAGGTGCCGGCGTTCACCGTGCCGACGCCCAGCAGAGGGAGATTATCCATTTGCGTTAGCGTCACGTCGACGGTCTGGTCGCCCGTTTCGGTTTGTAACAGCGAAGCCTGGGCTTCAACAGTCACCGATTCGGAAGCCGCGCCGATCTCCATCGGAACGTCCTGCCTCACGGTCTGCGCCGCGGCGATGGCGAGGTTGGTGTGCGTGTAGGTCTTGAAACCCTGCACCTTCACCGTAAGTGTGTAAGTGCCGACCGGCAAGTTCGGAATGGCGTAGTTGCCAGCAGCGGTCGATGCAGCCGTATAGACTACGCCGGTCTCGACGTTGGTTGCCTGGACATTCGCTCCGGCCACGGCTAGCCCGGTGGGATCGGTAACAGTACCAGTGATGGTTCCGGTTCCGCCTTGACCAAATGCAGCAACGGCAGCCAGAACAAAGCAAATCGCAAGGCACACTGAGCGCATGCTGATTTCCTCACACGTTGAGAGCTAAATTGTAAAACAATCCTCAACAGACGGACGACAGGCCCGACTGCAATTTCAGTAACCCCTACTCCTGTCGAACATATAACGTTTTTTTGGCTTCGTCAAGAGAAAACGCAATCCTATGAGTCCCCGGAATTTGTATATGGAATTACGTTGTTGCGGGCTTAGTTTGCGTAACATTGTTACTCGAACCTAGTGGCGATCGTGCGACGTTTGACTCCACAGTTCCAGGCGATATACACTAACCCCGCTGATCCATGACCAGACTGGCGTACCTTCTTTCTGTTCTTCTGCTGCTCTCCTCGTTCTCGCTGGCGCAATTCGGACGCGGCAGTTGGACCACCTTCGGCGGCGATCCGCAGCGCAGCGGCTGGAACAAAACAGAGACCGACCTTACGCCGGAGAATGTGAAGGGGCTGAAGCTCGAATGGAGCGTCAAGCTGGACAACTCGCCGAAAGCACTCAACGGGCTGACCGCTCCGCTGGTGCGTGCCACGGTAGCCACTTCGAAAGGCGTGAAGGACCTGGTGGTTGTGGGCGGCGCCTCTGACAAGGTCTTCGTGATCGACGGCGATACCGGCAAGACCGTTTGGCAGAAAACACTTTCCGTCGAAGGAACGCCGCAGCGCCAGGAAAGCTGGCTCTGCCCCAATGCGCTGACCGCGACTCCGGTGATCGGCCCGGCGCCACGCACCGAAACTGCTGGAACGTTCGGCCAAGCTCTGTATGTGCTGGCCAGCGACGGAAAACTGCACATCTTCAGTCTGGTCAGCGGTGAGGACATTCTGGCGCCGGCGCCCTTTGTGCCGCCATTCGCCAAAATGTGGAGCATGAATCTGGTAAATGGTCTTCTTTACACGACCACGTCGCAGGGTTGTAACGGTGTTAATTCGGGCGTTTACGCCATGGATCTGAATGACGCCGGCCACAAGACATACTATTTTCAAGCCGGCAAGAATGGTTCCGGCGTTTGGGAGCGCGGCGGCGCGGCGCTGACATCGGACGGAAAGATTCTGGTATCAACGGGCGACGGGCCGTATGATCCGCAGCAGAATCTGATCGCGGACTCGGTGATCGCCCTTTCGGCGAAGGATTTGAGCCTGCTGGATTACTTCACTCCGCGCAACCGCTCGTGGATGACAAAGAAAGACCTGGACATGGGATGCATCGGCCCCACCGTCTTTAAGTTCAAAGATTGGGAGCTTGCGGCTGCTGCCGGTAAGGAAGGCGTGATTTTTTTGCTGGACACCAAGTCGCCGGGGGGCGCCGATCATGGCACTCCGCTCTTCCGCAGCCCCCTGTACACCAATGCGGAGGTTAACTTCGCCACCAAAGGCTTCTGGGGCGCTTTCTCTACCTGGGAAGATGCTGCCGGAACACGCTGGCTGTACGCGCCGGCCTGGGGCCCGCCAACGGCCAATGCAAAGTTTACTCAAAGCTACGGCGCCACTCCGGACGGTAGCCTGATGGCGTTCAAAGTGGAATTGAAATCCGGCAAGCCCGTCTTGACGCCTGTTTGGAACTCCTTGAATTTGTCGCTTCCCACGCCGGCGATTGTGGCGAATGGAATGGTCTTCGTCGAATCCGATGGCGACTATGGCCCGCAATTTGGTCCGAATGGGAACTTTCTGGGGACCGAGCAGCGCCTAGCAAAGACCGGGCACGCGGTTCTCTACGCTTTGGACGCAACCACCGGCAAGGTTCTGTTTTCGAGCGACGATACGATTCACGGATTTTCCCATTTCAGCGCGCCTACAGTTGGCGGCGGCCGCGTATACGTAGGGACGCGGGATGGCACACTTTATGCGTTTGGATTGGGCATTCCGAAGCCGTAGACTGCACAGTGTTCTGCTGCTGGCGCTGAGTCTTGCGGGCCTGCAAGCCCAGGATTTCCTATCGATCTTCGATGGCAGGACGCTGAACGGCTGGGATGGCGATCCCAAGCTGTGGCGCGTGGAGGACGGCGCGATTGTCGGCGAGACCACTCCGGCCACCATTCCCAGGCAGAACAGCTTTCTGATTTGGCGCGGCGGACATCCGGCCAACTTCGAACTGAAGCTCGAATACCGGTTGACCGGCGGCAACAGCGGCATCCAGTACCGCAGCAGCGAACTTCCGGATATCCGCTGGGCGATGAAAGGTTACCAAGCCGACATCGACGCGGAGCAGCAGTACACCGGCCAGATCTACGAAGAACGAGGGCGCGGGTTCCTCGCTCTACGCGGGCAGTTTGCCCTGATCGAGTTAGGGAAGAAACCGGCCGCGATCGGCCACCTGGGCGACGATGCAGCGCTGAAGAGGTTCATTCACTCCGAGGGGTGGAATGAATACCACATTATCGCCCGCGGCCGGATCCTGGTTCAGATCCTGAACGGGCGGATCATGAGCGGGCTCATGGACGACGACCTGGCTAATCGCCGCATGGAAGGACTGATCGGCATTCAATTACACGCCGGCGAGCCGATGAAGATCGAAGTGCGGAATATCCAGCTGAAAAATCTGACGGGCGAGCGTTAGAAACGGTCCGGATCGAGCCCCAACTGCTCCACCAGATACTCGTAGTAGTTTCCGTCAATCAGAAATACAAGAAAGATTTCGTGGACCAGATGGATGATTTTGCGCGTGGCGTATTCGAAATCGCCGCCAGGGACGGAGAAAGCGAGCGACACATTGCCGGCGCGGTTACTGACGCGCAAGCGAGCCTTGGCGGGATTCACGCGGCGATGTTCGGGCGTTGCAGGCGACTGGCGCTCTTTAAGGAATGCCTTCAGCTTTTTGTAAATAGCCGATTTCGCGGGCATGCCCGGCAGAAGATCAGCGAAGCGCAGGGTTTTTGCCCGTACGTCGAGCGTCAGCTCGAACTGCCGCTCATAGTGCCAGACCATTCGATAGCGCGCCTTGCCCGGACCAGCGGCTTGCGCGTTGAAACCGCGAAAAACAGCCTTCGACGCGTAGCCTTCCAAAATGGAAGTAACCAGCGCGACGATGGATTGGCGCTTCGCCGGAGTCTTAGTGGGCAAGCGCTCCCACGCTCGGCTCGGGATTGATGATGTTGCCAGGCGGATAATCCTTGCCGGAGGTAAATTCCTTCATTGCCTGCACGTTGATGAGCGTGGAGACCCGGTCTCTGGCGGCCACTTCGTAGCTGGTCTTCAGCGCTTTGCGGAATTCGTCCTGCGTGCGGACGTATTCGCCGCGTGCGCCCAAGCCCTCGGCCATCTTGTCGTAGCGGAGATTCTCCTGGAACAGGTACATGTGCATGGATCGCGGCGTTCCCACCGCGCTCGGCCACATGCCCCAGGCGTTGTTGTTGTAGACGACGCAAATCACAGGGATCTTGTATTTCGCGGCAGTGTCGAGTTCGAACATGCTGTAAGTGATGCCGGCGTCGCTGGTGATCACCAGCACGGGCGCACCTTTGTAGGCCGCTTGCGGGCCCACGCCCAACTGCACGGCCGCGCCGGCGCCGATCATCATGGCCAGATCCGGGCCAACCGCGGAGTACTGATACGGGCAGTTCACTTCCTGACCGGGCCGGTAGGCGCGCAGCCAGCGGGCACCGCAATTGCCGATGGTCCAACCGCCCCAGCCTGTCACGGTTAGCTTGGGATCGATGCTCCCTTTGTAGAGGAAATCGTGCACTTCCTTGCAGACCACAGCGTGATGCAGTGTGTTGGTGGCTTGGCTATGCTTGACGCCCTGTTCGTATTCATCGAGCAACCGCTTCTCATATTTCTGACGCGCCGACGCGAGTTCGGCCACCCAGGCGTCGCGCTTCTTGCGCGGTAGATCGCTGGCCAATCCTTCGAGAAACGCGCGTTCGTCGGCGACGATGCCGAGATCAAGCGGCCAGTTGCGGCCCAGGTCCTCGGGATTACCCGGGTTCACCCGGATTGCCTTGGCGTCGGGATTGAAACGCCACTCCTGCTTGGTCGGCATGCTGTACTGGCCAACGAAGACCACCAAATCGGCACTCATGAAGGCGTCGGGCGAAAGGCTCGCCGAGAGGCGATGTTCATCCGGAAAATGCCCGCGCATCGGGCCGGATGTCACCACGGCGATTTCGTTCTTCTCCGCGGCCGCTAATAGCGGCTCCCAAGCCTTGTGGAAGAAAACACCGTGTCCAGCCACAATCACGGGCCGCTCGGCGCGATTGACCATGTCCACGGCCTTCGCCAGGTCCGCGGGCGCGGGATGGGGCCGCGACTCGGTGCGGTATTTGTCCTTGCTGTAGTATTCCTTCACCTCCGATTCCGCGCTGAAGCGATGGCGGTAGATTTCGCCCGGAAAATCCAGATGCACCGGCCCCGGCACGCCGGTCTTCAGATAGCGAAATGCATAGCCGGTGTACTCGTGGATCCGGTCCGGCGCGATCAGCCGTTTACCGTACTTCTTCAGGCCTTCGGTGGTGGGTTGCTGGTAGCCGGTCTGGATGAAGAATTCGCGATCGTCAGTTGCGATCGTCACATTGCTGGCCAGCACCAATAACGGCGTACGCGCGCGATGGGCCACGGCGATGTTCATGATCATATTGGTGAAGCCCGGACCTTCTGTGCCCGAGCAGGCTGTCACCTCGCCGGTGCAGCGCGAAAAGCCGTCCGCCGCCGTCGCCATGGAGCCTTCCGAGCGACCGCCGAACGCCGGAATGCCCGCCGCCGAGATCGCGTTGATGATCTGGTAATTGCCGGGACAGCAGAACAGCGCCGCCAGATCTTCCTCCTTGCACGATTTGGCAAAGAGTTCGGCGCCGGTCATCCCACCCTTGGCGTCAAACGAGCCGAGTTTAGTGGCTTCAGCCAGGCTGTCCGAAAAATCCTTGGGAATCCGGATGGACGGGATGGACCCGGTAGTGTCGGCGAACATCTTACTGGGACTCACGAGCGCGGCAGCGACAGCGCCCGCGCCAATCGAGGAGAAAAGTCCGCGCCGGGATTGCCGCGAGCCGCTTTCCGCTTTCTGGGAATTGTTGGTCTCGCTTGGTTCGCTCATATTGCGTCTCCTTATTTGCTCTTGCCGTCGTCCTCGAGAGCAGGCCGCATCGATGCCGGCCACAGGCTGTGGATGAAGTTCACCAGGTTCCAGATGTCAGTCTCGCTGTCCAGCTGCGACTTGAAAGCGGGCATCTGGTCGCCGGCACCGTCGCGAATGCTGCGGAAGATTTCGCCATCCGTAGTCCCGCTTTTGTAAAGGCTGGGCGTGGTGAGATCCGTGGCGTCGGCGATCAGCGAGCCTTGCGCCTTACCATCCTCGCCGTGACAGCTGGTGCAATTTTGCAGGAAAGTGACGCGGCCGCGATCGATCGATTTCTTGCTGTACGGGACCGGGTCCTTGAGCTTGCGGGCATCCTCGCGCGTGAGTTTGGCCGGCGCATCGCCCGGCGACTGCAGCACGCACCCGAACGCCAGTAGAACGATGGCGGCAAGACTTCTCAAGTCCAACAGCGGCAAGCTCCTTTGCGTCTCTGCGCTTTAGTCGCGTTTATCGTCGCAAATGCCGCGTTCCGCCGTCAAGGTTATAGCCGGGCTGGGAGCTCAGGAGATGACGCCTTTTCTCACAGCGTAAAGGATCAGTTCCGCCAGGCTGTGCAGATTCAGTTTTTCCTGTAGGTTCCGCCGGTGCGTTTCGACAGTATAGGGGCTCAAATTCAGCGCCTGTGCGATTTCCTTGTTGGATTTGCGCTCGGCCAGAAGTTGCAGGATCTCCCGCTCGCGGACGGTCAGCAAGTCGTAGCTGTCCTCCACGCCGCGCGTGCGGATTTCTCGAATGTAATCCTCCACCAGCATTTTGCTGATCTCGGGGCTAAAGAAGGTCCTGCCTTCGTGGACGGCTTTAATGGCTTCAATGAGGTCGCCTTCGGCGGAATCCTTCAGGAGATATCCCTTGGCGCCAACCTTCAGAGCCCGCAGGACATAGCCTTCGTCGGAGTGCATGCTGAGGATGACGACGGCCACGCGGGGCAGCGCGGTGGTGATCCGCTGCGCGGCTTCGATGCCGTTCAACTGGGGCATGCCGATATCGACGACAGCGACATCCGGCTGGGTCGCCTCGGCCTGCTCGATAGCCTGCCGGCCGTCGGATGCCTCCGCGACGATGGTAAACTCCGGCTGGCTCTCGAGCAGGAGCCGCAGGCCTTTCCTCATGACCGTATGGTCGTCAGCTAAGAGAATGCGAATGGATTTCACTGGTAATGGAGCTCCGCTGCTCCTGTTGGAACGGTAATTTCAAAGAGAGAGTCGTTCCGCTTCTGGGCTTTGACTGGATGGTGCATACGCCTCCGAGGCGGGCCGCGCGTTCCTGGATGCCCAATAGTCCCAAACCCTTAATTTGGTGAGCTTCGAAACCAAGGCCATCGTCCTGAATCGTCAGGATCAGGCGGCTGTGCTCCTGCTGCACCTGGATGCGCACCGTACTGGCCTGAGCATGGCGTTCGCAGTTATGCAAGGCTTCCTGAACAACCCGGTAGACACAGGTCTTGTAATCGTCGGGAAGATTATCCGAATCCAGTTCGGCCATTACCGTGACGTCCATGGAGGTGCGCTTGGAGGACTCCCGGGCCTGCCATTTCAGCGCGGGAATCAGACCCAGGTCGTCCAGCATTGACGGGCGCAACAGAAGCGACATATTCCGCACGACGCGGACCGCATTCTCCACCAGGCCTTTGATGGTTTCCACGTGACTGCGTGACTGATGGTCGGAATGAAAAGTCTGGCCAACCGAAAGATTCCGCAGTTCCACCAGCACGGCCGACAAGGACTGGCCGACTTCGTCATGCAGCTCACGCGCCAGCGCGCGGCGTTCGGTCTCCTGGGCCTGCAGCAGCCTCGCGGAGAGATCCTTGAGCTGGCCGCGGGCGTCGGCTACCTCCTGGTAGCGCTGATGGGCCTGATCCTCCAGCTTGAGGATCGTTCGAGTACAAAATGTGGCCATGCCCAAGCCCAACACCAACGCGGCAATCAGAGTGATCAGAAGGCGCGCCTGAAAACGGAGCAGAAGGGAAACCACTTCGGCGTTGCCGGCGGTCAACTGCTGTTCGTTGATGGCGGCGATCCGGTCGGCCATCGAAAGCATACTCTGGCGGCGCGGGAAAACTTCGTCGCGCAAAAATGTGTAACCGGAACGTCGTCTTTCGCCGGGGCTCCATTGAAAGATCGGAGCCAACACGCCCCAGTAGTCCATCAATTCACTGCGAAGCGCGGCATAGTGGCCGAGCTCCAGCGGATCCGCTTGGCGGCCGTAGGATTCCAGCGCGGATTCCATCTGTCTGCGAGCTGCGCTGAGGTCGGTGCGATACGTCTCCGCCCTTCCAGAGTCGGGTTCAAGGAGATAGTCCCGGATGTAGGTTCCCGAAACGTATACATCCGAGCGGATCTCGTTCAGCGCGTTATTCTGCGCAAGATAGCGGCGCCGGATCTGATCATCATTGTGCCGGTATTGTTTCAGTACCCGCATCGCGTCGATGCCGGCGAGCGCCATGATCGACAACAGGCCTCCGAAGCCGATCAGCAGTACCAGGCGCGAACTCTCCATTAAGCCACGCACGATGTGGCGCCGCGAAGAAGCCATAGTGGCACTCAACCCAATACTAATCGAGGCTTCGCGGTATGAAACCGAACTACCAAGCTTTTGCGCCAAAAATACCGGTTCTCTGGTATGGGGAAGCCCAGGGCAGGCGTCGTACTGTGTTGAAGTAGAATACTTTCGATGCTCCCTACTGGATTCGTCTGCCCCACACGCTTGAACACATGACTGACCAATACGCCGTCAGGGGGGTGGACCTCAACAAGCTTCGCGCGTTCGACACGTGCACCGTTTCCAATGCAATCGAACGGCTGGATGTGCGCCTGCGCAACGAGGGCTTTGTCGCGCATGAGGTGCGTTGCCAGTTTCCGGACCTTTCTCCGATGGTCGGTTACGCGGCCACAGCCCGAATCCGCACTTCGTCACCGCCGATGACGCAACGTTGTTACTACGACCGCCCGGACTGGTGGAACTACGTTGCGTCGGTTCCCGAGCCGCGCGTCATGGTTCTGCAGGATGTCGACCACAACCTGGGGCTCGGCGCGTTTGTCGGCGAGATCCATGCGGTGATCGGCCAGGTGTTGCGCTGCGTGGGCTGCGTGACGAACGGATCGGTTCGGGATCTACCCGAGGTGGAGGCCATCGGTTTTCATCTGTTCGCCGGCTCGGTCTCGGTGTCGCATGCGTATGCGCACATCATTGAATTTGGCGAGCCCGTAGAGATTGGCGGCCTGAAGATCGAGTCGGGCGATTTGCTGCACGGCGACCGGCACGGCGTACTAAAGATTCCGTTCTCTATTGCATCTCAAGTGCCCGAAGAGGCCTACAAAGTCCGGTGCGAGGAAAAGGAATTGATCGAATACTGTAAGTCACCGGGCTTCTCCCTGGACGAATTAACGGAGCGGATCCGCAGCGCGAGCGCCAACTGCGATCTGCCCTGGAGGCCGCGTTGAAGCAATCTGGCCTAAGGTCAATCGCATGCTCTGCTCTCGCCTGCGTTTCACTGGCAATTCTGGCCGGCCTGCTCGCTTCGTGCGGCAACAGCGGTAAGGTGCGGGCTGAGTCACCCGCCATAGATTCCAAGCCCGCGGGCGTCGCGGTGGGCATCGTCAAGACAAGCCGGAAGACTCTCGAGCGAACCCTGAGTCTGTCTTCCGAGTTGGTTCCGTTCCAGGAGATCGACGTTTACGCGAAAGAGTCCGGTTTCGTCAAGGATCTGAATGTCGATTACGGAAGCCGCGTGCGAGCCGGGCAGGTTCTGGCCACTCTGGACATTCCCGAATTGCAGGCGCAATTGAAGCTGGACGACGCGTCGATCCGTAATGCGAGCGATCAAATCACACACGCGCAGAACGAGCTAAGCCGCGTGGAAGCCCAGCACAAAGTGCTGCAGTTGGAGTTTGACCGCCTGAACGGCGTCGCCAAATCGAAACCCGGCCTGGTGGCCCAACAGGAAGTGGACGACGCTGAAGGTAAGGCGCTGGCGTCGGCGGCTCAAATCGAAGCGGCGAAATCCAATTTGGAAGCCGCAAGAAGCACGCTTTCTGAGGCCGAGGCGAAGAAAGAACACGACCAGGTGCTGTTCGACTATTCCAAAATCACGGCGCCGTTCGCGGGCGTGGTCACCCAGCGCTACGCCAATCAAGGCACACTGATGCAGGCTGGAACCAACTCCAGCACGCAGGTTCTACCGCTAGTCCGGCTCTCGCAAGACAACCTTTTCCGCCTGGTCATCCCGGTGCCGGAGTCCTACGTCCGTTACATTCGGATCGGTGATCCTGTTAATGTTCGCGTACCCTCCCTGAACCGAACCTTCCCGGGGAAAGTCGCGCGCTTTTCCGTCGACGTTCAAGAAGACACGCGCACGATGCACACCGAAGTGGACGTGCCAAACGTTGACCGGGTCCTTGTTCCGGGGCTCTACGCGGAAGCTACCATTACGCTGGAGCATAAGACCAACGCCCTGACCGTGCCCATCCAGGCCTTGAACCAAGGAGACCATGTGACCGTGGATGTAGTCACCGGGGCTAATAAGATCGAAGTCCGTCCGATCACCATGGGTATTCAGACCGCCAGCGACGCGGAGGTGCTTTCTGGCTTGCAAGACGGCGAATCGGTCGTGGTAAGCGAACGCAGCGGACTGAAGGACGGTCAGGAAGTCGTCCCCAAGATTGTCGATCTGCCGTCCGCATCAGCTCAGGAATGATGCTTGGCGGAATGCGAGGGAGGTAAGCAGTGTCCCGTTTCTCCATCCGGAATCCCTACTTCATCGTCGTCATTTGCCTGGTTTTAACTCTGATTGGCATCACCAGCCTGGTGCGGATGCCGGTGGACTTGTTTCCGCCCATCAACCTTCCCGAGGTCGTGGTAGCGACGTTTTACTCCGGCATGCCGCCCCAGGACGTGGAAACCGACATCACCAATCCGCTGGAGCGCTTCTTCACACTGGCGTCGGGCATCGATCACATGGAATCGCGGTCGATGCTGGGTATCAGCATGATCAAGGTATTCTTCCAGCCGGACACCAGCGCCGACGCCGACGTCACCGAGCTGTCGAATCTTGCGCTGGCGGACCTGAAACGCCTGCCGCCCGGCACTCTTCCGCCGGTCGTGCTGAAGATGGACGCCTCCAGTCTTCCCGTCTGCCTGGTGACGCTCAAGGGTCAAGGCCTTACCCAGACGCAGCTTCACGACATCGGCCAGTTCACGATCCGCAATCAAATCGTGGTGGTGCCCGGTTCGGCGATTCCGCCTCCCTTTGGCGGCGAGTACCGGCAGGCGATGGTGTACGTAGACCCCATCAAGCTTCTCTCGCGCCAGTTGAGTCCCATGGACGTCGTCGGAGCATTGAACAGCAGCAATCTGATTCTGCCCGCAGGCGACGTAAAGGTGGGCCCTTACGACTATTACCTGTATTCCAACAGCCTGGTGGAAAAAGTTAAGGACATCAATGATCTTCCGATCAAGACCGTAGGCCAGCGATCCGTCACCATCAATGACATTGGCGAAGCCAAAGACGCCAATCAGATTCAGTACAACGTTGTGCGCGTTGACGGGCAGCGGTCGGTTTACCTGCCGATCCTGAAGCAGGGCGGCGATACCAACACGATCCAGGTGGTGAATGGCATTCGCGAGATGATTCCGAAGCTGCTGGACATTCCCAAGCAACTGGAAGCCACTGTGGTGTTCGACCAGTCGGCGTTCGTCAAGGAAGCTATCCGGACACTTCTGGATGAAGGAGCGATCGGTCTGGCTCTGACCAGCCTGATGATCCTGATCTTCCTTGGAAGCATGCGGGCGACACTGGCGGTGTTTCTTTCGATTCCGCTCTCCGCGCTGGCCACGTTTGTTGTGCTGTACCTGGCTGGCAGCACGGTGAACACGATGATCCTGGGCGGCCTGGCGCTCGCCTTTTCGCGCGTGATCGACAACTCGGTAATTTCGCTCGAGAATATCTATCGCCATTTGGAGACCGGTGCGTCGCCGGAAGCGGCGGCGGAGACGGGCGGTTCCGAGGTCAGCATGGCGGTACTCGCGGCAACACTCACCACCGTGGTTGTGTTCTTTCCTGTCACGCTATTGACCGGCGTCAGCAAATTCCTGTTCAGTGCCCTTGCCATCGCTGTGGTGCTTTCCCTGTTCGCTTCCTACTTTGTAGCCATGACTGTGATTCCGCTGTTTTGCGCGCGTTTCCTGAAGCGGATGCAGCACACGCACGAGGGCGGTGAGTCGCACGGTGGAGGAGGCTTTAACGGCTGGTTCAACCGGGGATTCCAGGGCTTGTTGAACGCCTACGAAGCGGCGGTTCGAGCCGCATTGCGGGTCCCGGCGCTGACGGTCATTGTGTTGCTCGGCCTGTTTGTCGCCAGTCTCGCGATCTATCCCTTGTTGGGCGTCGCGTTTTTCCCTCAGACGGATGCGGGGCAGTTCACCATTACACTCAAGGCACCCACCGGTTCGCGGATTGAAGTAACCGAAAACTACGTGAGCAAGGTGGAGGACCTGGTCCGCAAGGTGGTCGATCCGGCGGACTTCAACATGGTGGTGTCCAACATCGGGATCGTACCGGACTTTTCGGCTTTGTATAGCAGCAACGCCGGCCCATATACTGCGACGGTACAGGTCCAGTTGAAGGAAGACCACCGCATCAGCAGTTTTGAGTATATGGACCAGGTGCGAAAAGCCGTCGCGGCTCAATATCCCGATCTACGAACCTTCTTTTCCAGCGGGTCGATGGTGGACGCGATTCTCAATTCCGGCCTGGCGGCGCCAATCGATGTCCAGGTCAGCAGCCGTAATCTCGATCGCGCCTACAGCGTGGCTCAGGACCTGGCGGCGCACATCCGCACGCTGCCCGGCGCGGGCGAAGTTTACATCCCACAAGATCTCAACTATCCCGCTCTCCGTTTGGATATCGACCGTGTGCATGCCGCGGAGCTGGGCCTGACGGAAAAAGAAATCGTGGACAACGTGATCACCGCGCTGAATTCCAACACGATGATCGCGCCCAACTATTGGGTGGATCATCAGACCGGGAACGATTACTTCTTGACGGTTCAATACTACGAGAATGGCAAGCCGGCCATTCACAATCTCATCGATCTACAGCAGATTCCTCTACGCGGCGCGGAAAACAAGGTCGACGGTGTACATTCCCCTATGGCGCACGCGGCCGACGCGACGCGTCCCATCACGGTGCTGGGCAATGTGGCCGACCTCAAGGCCGTTCAATCCCCGACGGAAATCGATCACTACCAGATCCAGCGCGTGGCAGATGTGTACGTGACGCCTTCCGGCGAGGATCTCGGAAAGCTTTCGACGAAAATCAGCCAGCTCCTCGCCGACCAAAAGTATCCAGGAAATGTGCGGGTCAATCTGCGCGGAATGGTACAAGGAATGAACGCATCTTTCCGGAGCTTCGGTATTGGTCTGTCGCTGGCGGTAGTTTTGCTGTTCCTGATTCTGGTCGCCCAGTTCCGCTCCTTCAAGGATCCGTTTCTGATCATGCTGGCGATTCCGATGGGATTCATCGGAGTGCTGGTGGTGCTGCCTCTGACGCACACCACGCTGAATGTGATGTCGCTGATGGGGGTACTGATGTTGGTGGGAATCGCAGCGTCCAACAGCATTCTGATTGTAGAGTTCGCACACCGTCTCGAAGAGCAGGGCCAGTCCGTCAAGGACGCTGTAATCACCTCGTGCCGGGTTCGTCTGAGGCCGATTCTCATGACCTCGCTTGCGACGATCATCGGCATGGTGCCCATGGCGCTCAAGCTGGGCACGGGAAGCGAACAATATGCTCCCCTGGCGCGCGCCATTATCGGCGGATTGACGGTTTCCGTGTTGTTGACGGTGTTCATCGTCCCGGCCGCTTACTTGCTGATGTACCGCAACCGAGCTCATGCGGTTCCGTCCGCGTAGCGGTTCTTGTACTTCGCTTCCACTGACCTATTTTTTGTTGTCGAAGGAGAAGATAACCGAATGCTCGCAAGGGCCAATCGCGATCAGTCTAATTTGATCCTCGCTGCAGTGGCGCTACTACTACTGGGCTCGGCCGGCGCAGCACAGAATCCCCCGGCGCCCTCCCAACCCCGGCTGACACTGCAACAAGCGGAAGCCATGGCCGTTCAGAATCATCCGCAGATCGCGGCCGCGCAAAATGAAGTGAACTTTGCCAACCAGCAGATCGTTGAGACGCGCTCGGCGTATTACCCGGCCGTTACCGGCGACCTGACCGGATCGCAAGGCAACCATGGAGCGCGAATCGGCGCTGGTGAATTGTCCGCTTCCCGTCTGTTCGACCGGCTTGGACAAGGCGTGCTCATACAACAACTGATTACCGACTCAGGCCGGACTCCGAACTTGGTCGCTAGCTCCCGCCTGACCGCGCAATCAGTGGCCCAGACCTCTCAAGCCACGCGCTATGACGTCTTGATCGATGTCAACCGGTCGTATTTCGACGTTTTGCGCGCCCAGGCTACCGTGAAAGTCGCCGAACAGACGGTGGCGGCGCGGCAGCTTCTGAGCGACCAGGTAACCGAACTGGCGCGCAATAAGCTGAAATCGCAACTGGACGTCACGTTCGCCGAGGTGAACGTTTCCGAAGCCAAGCTGCTGCTGCTGCGGGCACAGGATGGCGTCGAGCAGGCGGTGGCGGCACTCGGCCGCGCAATCGGCAGCGATCAGCCGGCCAATTATCAGCTTTCCGATGAGCCGCTCCCGGAAGCGCCGCCTCCCGCGGCAGACGTGTTGGTAATGCAGGCTTTCAATAACCGCCCCGAAATCGCCAGCCTGCGGTATGCCCGCGACGCGGCTTACAAGTTCTACCAGGCCGAGAAAGACCTCTCGCGTCCTACCGTTAGCGCCGTGGCCGTGGGCGGCTTCCTTCCGGTTGTCGTAAATCCGACGACTTCCGCCATTCCGGCTGAATATGAAGGCATCGGCGCCAACGTCAGCATCCCGGTCTTCAACGGGCACTTGTTTTCGGCCCGGCGCGAGGCGGCCTACCAACACGCCCTGGAGGCGGACCAAAAGCTGCGCGACGAACAGGAGCTGGTTGCCCGCGACGTGCGCGTTGCGTGGTCCAGCGCGAAGGACGCCTACCAGCGCATCGATGTCACCGCCCAGTTCCTGCGGCAGGCTTCACTTGCCCTTGATCTGGCTCAAGGGCGCTATAACCTCGGCCTGTCTTCCATCGTCGAGCTGACCCAGGCGCAGTTGAACCTGACGCAAGCCGAGATCGAGAATCTCAGCGCGAAGTACGATTATCAGACGCAGTATGCGACGCTGCAATACGTAATCGGATTGTTGCGATAGAATCGCGTCGGGAGTTATGGCGGGCGGCGCATCCTTTCGCGAACTGCAAGCCCTGCCGCGGCGCCGCGCTGCCATCGCTCTAGCTTTGCCTCCATGCGCCATGCTCGCCGTACTCGTCTGGCAAGTGGTGCTGGGACATCCGTGGGGCAAGCAACCGATGTCCAATGCCAGCGTCATTGGATGGACGATCTTTCTTTGGCTCCTGTATTTGCGCCTACTTACCGTCCGGCTAAGCACGCAAGTTCGTAAGGGCGTGCTGGTCGTCGGCCTGCACGGCCTGATCCTGCGGCGCAAGGTGCGGCTTTCCGATGTTTCGTCCGTCGAATTGATCACGTTCGACGCGCAGCACGATTATGGCGGATACGGAATCCGCTCCATTCGCGGCGGTAAGGCCTACGTTGCGGCCGGAAATCGCGGCGTACGCATCCAGCTTCGGGCTGGCGGGATGCTCGTGGTAGGCTCCCAGCGGTCTGAGGAGCTGGCCGGGACTCTGCGCGCCTGAACCGTCGTACTATCGTAGGACTGATGAAAGTCTACGAAGTGCAAGCAGGAGCTACGAGTTTGGATGGTCTGCGCCGCGCCGAGCGGCCCGATCCGCAACCAGGACCCCGCGAAGTTCTGATCCGCGTCCGCGCGGCGTCTCTCAACTACCGCGACCATCTAGTGGTCGCCGGTCAGTACTTTGGCGGGCCGCTGGAGCGCAACATCATTCCGGTATCCGACGGCGCGGGCGAAGTGGCGGCAATCGGCCCGGGCGTCACGCGCTTCAAGCCGGGCGACCGCGTCGCCGGAACGTTCTTCCAAGGCTGGATCTCCGGTCCGATGACGCAACGCCACCCCGCACTGGGCGTGCCGCTTGACGGTATGCTGGCCGAATATCGCGTGCTGCACGAGGACGGCGCAGTCGCGATTCCGTCTAATCTCTCGTTCGAAGAAGCCGCGTGCCTGCCTTGCGCCGGCGTCACCGCCTGGAACGCTTTGATGGTAGCCGGCAAGCCGGTCAAGCCCGGCGATATCGTGCTCTGCCTCGGTACCGGCGGCGTCTCCATGTTCGGCCTGCAGTTCGGCAGAGCAGCGGGTGCACGCGTGATCGTCACCTCATCGAGCGACGCCAAGATCCAGCGTGCCTGCGGCCTGGGCGCGTCCGGCGGCGTCAACTACAAGAAGTTCCCGGATTGGCACAAGGAGGTGCTGCGCATTACCGGCGGCCATGGCGCCGACCATATCATCGACAACGGAGGCGCCGGTTCGTTGACACGCTCCTTCGAAGCGACCGCCTTCAGCGGCAAGGTGGCTCTCATCGGCTTCCTGGCAGGCCGTGAGGGCGACATCAACCCCCTGGTCCTCATGATGAAGGGCGGCAGCATGGTGGGCATCGGCGTCGGCAGCCGCGCGATGTTCGAGGACATGAACCGGGCCATCGAAGTCGCTGGGATGAAGCCGGTGATCGACAAGGTTTTCCCCTTTGACAGCGCGTCCGAAGCCTTCCGGCTGCAGGCCTCCGGCGACTTTATCGGCAAGCTGGTCATCACCATCTGAGCGGCTAAAGATCCTTCTGAATCAAGCCGATAGATGCTAGAGGCATCTCGGCGCATGACACAGGAAACCGCTACGCTACCGCTCGCCCAATCGGGCACGGAGCGGAAGCCTTGGCCTCGGATTCTCCGCCTGTCCCTGACGGACCTGTTCCTGGTCATCATGATCTTCTGGCTGTTCATGGCGGATCCGATGGGCTGGGATCGTCTGCTCTGGGATGGCGACACGGCGCTCCACATCAGAACCGGCGACTTTATTCTGGACCACGGATACGTTCCCACGCAGGACCCGTTTTCCTTTACACAGCCAGGCGGCCATTGGGTGGCCTTCCAGTGGCTGAGCGGCGTAGTGCTGGCTGTCGCCAATCGCGCCGCGGGCTTGAAGGGCGTAGTGCTGCTATGCGGCGCGGTGATCGCGCTGTACTTGGCCTTGCTGGCCTGTGACATGGTGAAACGCGGGACGAACGGCCTGATTGCTCTGCTGTTGGTAATGGTCGGCGCGAATGCTTCGGCGATTCATTTTCACGCGCGCCCACATTTGTTTACGTTGCTATTTCTGGTGATTGCCGGGGCGCTGGTGGCGCGGGACCGCGAGCAGCCTTCGTGGCGAATCTGGGTACTGGCGCCGCTGGCCGCCCTGTGGGCCAACATGCACTCCGCTTTTCCCGTCCTGTTCGCGCTGGTGGGCCTGCTCGTGGCCGGATGCGCTCTTTCTCAAGACTGGCCACGCGCACGCCGCTACGCGATCGTCCTGGGCGTGTGCGTCGCCGTGACGCTCCTCAATCCCAATGGCAGCGGCCTGCATCTGCACATCGCCGAATTCCTGAACAACAAGTGGGCCATGGAGAACATCAACGAGTACCAGTCGCCGGTGTTCCGCTCGGAGGCGATGACTTGCTACATGGGCCTCTTGTTCTTGGCCTTGATGGCCTGCGGCCGTTATTTCGCGCGACGCCAGTGGACCGAGTGTCTGTGGATTCTATGCTTCGCTGCCGGATCGCTGACTTCGGCCCGCCACATTCCGTTATTTATTGTCGTCACATTGCCGTTGACGGGCACAGTATTGAGCGAGTTATGGCTTGAACTCACCCGCAGCCTGCCAGCGACCTCCGCCCTGGGCGTGCTGGGAGGGATGTCGGCGAACCTCGCTTCTAAGCTTCAGCCGTTGAGCGTCTGGAGCGCGGTAGCCATCGCCGTTATCGCGCTGTTGCCGCAGCAATGGCCCAAGGATCTCTCCGCAAAATATTTCCCGCGGGCAGTTGTTCATCAGTTCGCGGGCCAGTTGACCGAAGCCCGCGTTTTCACCACCGATCAATGGGGCGACTACCTACTTTGGACTGGCTATCCAAAGCAGCGCATCTTTATCGATGGCCGGAGCGACTTCTTCGGCGAGAAGATCGGCCGGGACTACGCCACAATCATGAACGCCGCGCCCGGATGGCGCGAAGCGCTCAAGCGTTACGGCGTAAACATGGCGCTGCTGCCTCCCGAGACTCCGCTGGTTGAGCTGTTGGCGCGCGAAGCAGGCTGGCGCGTCCTCGATCGCGAACGAGATGCTGTCCTGCTGGCAAAACCGTGACCAACGTCACCGAGTCTCTGGTAGCACTGAGCGCGGGCGCCGCGGCTCAGTGCCTGGACCTTGCGGTAGTGATCCCTACGTACAATGAGCGCGACAACATCGCGCAGCTCCTCGATCGTCTGTCGGCCGCGTTAGAAGGCCTCACCTACGAGGTGCTGATCGTCGACGACGATTCTCCCGATGGCACTTCCGAGGCCGTACGACAGATCGCGCTCCGGGAGCACCATGTCCGGCTGATCCGGCGGATCGGGCGGCGCGGTCTGGCGTCGGCGTGCCTGGAAGGGATGGTCTCCACCGCCGCTCCCTACATCGCCGTCATGGATGGCGACCTGCAGCACGACGAAAGCATCCTTCCGCGCATGCTTGCCCAGGCGCGGGAGAAACAACTGGATGTCGTCGTTGCGAGCCGTAATGCCCTAGGTGCCAGCATGGGCGAATTCGCGCCGCGCCGCGTGTGGCTCAGCAATCTGGGCCTGAAACTCAGTCACCTGGTGCTCCACACCCCCGTGTCCGATCCCATGAGCGGGTACTTCTTAGTGGAGAGGGCGTTCCTGGAGGAAGTCATCTACCGCACGTCGGGCGTGGGATTCAAGGTACTGGTGGATCTGCTCGCTTCGGCAAAGCGGCCGATCAACCTGGCCGAGGTCCCTTACGCGTTCCGGCTGCGCGAACATGGCGACAGCAAGCTGGACGCCGCTGTCAGCCTCGAATACCTGTATCTGCTGCTCGATAAGTTGATCGGGCACTTGCTCCCGCTGCGTTTTGTCATGTACACGCTCGTAGGAGCAGCGGGCGTGGTGCTGCATCTTGCCACGCTCGGCGCACTTTATCTAAACCACTGGTTGCCGTTCCAATGGGCGCAGGTTGCCGCAACGCTGGCTGCCATGACGTTCAACTTCCTGGTCAACAACCTGGTGACCTACCGGGACGCGAGCCTCCGGGGCAAGCGACTCTTCACCGGCCTGCTGACGTTTTATCTGGCCTGCGCCGTCGGCGCGGCGGTGAATTTCAGCGTCTCGGAGAATCTATTCCAGCGCGGCCTGCCATGGCTGCTCGCGGGCGCAGCGGGCTTGGCGATCAGTTCGGTCTGGAATTACGGTGTCACCAGCGTCACCACGTGGCGCCGGCGGCGCCGCTAAGATCGTTAGAGCTACGTGCTCATCCTGGAAATCACCGGCACTCTGTCGCTGTGCGCTTGGATCTATCTGTTAGCGGCTCGGGGTGGATTTTGGCGCATCCAACCCTTGCCTGCTCCCGCTTCCAAGCCATCCGCCGGGACCGTCTGCGCTGTGATTCCAGCACGCAATGAAGAAGCGGTCATAGGAGATGCGGTGACCTCCCTCGCCGGCCAATGCGCCCAGGTGATCGTAGTGGATGATCACAGCTCCGATCGCACAGCGGAGCGAGCTTCCGCAGCGGGCGCCATCGTGGTCACTGCAGGACCCTTACCCGCAGGCTGGACCGGCAAACTTTGGGCGCTGTCCGAGGGCGTGAAAGCGGCGCAAGCATTCAAACCGGACTACTATCTATTCACCGACGCGGACATCGTTCATTCACCGCACAACGTCGCCGACCTGGTGGCACGCGCCGAATCCAGCGGCCTCGATCTGGCCTCGCTGATGGTCAAGCTCCGGTGCCGTTCGCTCGCCGAGCGCGCGCTCGTCCCGGCGTTCGTGTTTTTCTTCTTTATGCTCTGTCCACCCGCCTGGATCGCCAATCGCCGTCACAAGACCGCGGGCGCGGCCGGCGGCTGCATCCTGATCCGGCCGTCGGCGGTCGAGCGTATCGGAGGCATCGCGGCGATTCGTGCGCAACTCATCGATGATTGCGCACTCGCACGAGCCGTCAAGCCGGGCGGCGGCATCTGGCTGGGCGTAGCCGAAGACACGGTCAGCATCCGCGATTACACTACCTTCGGCGAAATCCGTCGCACGATCTCGCGCACCGCCTTCACACAACTGCGCCACTCGGCGCTCTTGCTCGCTGGCACTCTTGCAGGCTTGGCCGTCATTTACCTGGCGCCGCCGCTGTTGTTGCTCACGGGCGACCCGCTCGCCGCCACGGCCGGCCTCGCGGCCTGGATCCTGATGATCATCGCCTACCTGCCCGTCCTGCGCTTCTACAGGAGGTCTCCTAGCTGGGCGCCATTCTTGCCGCTGGTCGCACTCTTTTACATGACGGCCACCGTAGACTCGGCTATCCGCTACTGGTCGGGGCGCGGCGGCGTTTGGAAAGGCCGTGTGCAGGACGCGCGCTAGGCAGGATGCTACGATGATGGCAACGCAATGAACGCGAAGGCGCAGATGGTGATCGGCCTGGTCCTCGGCGTTGTGCTGCTGGTGGAGGGCTCCTCGCTGCTTACCGCGCCGCGCGGCAGTGGGCCGGGCCAGGGTTTTGGTGCGATCCTGGGCACCGCTGTCCTGATTGGCGCGCCCTGCTGCTTTTATCTGGCCTGGAAAGGCTACCAAAAAGCCCGAAGCTCCGATGACTGAACCGAACGAAGTCAAAGAACGACTGGCGGCGATCGCCCTCAACCTGGGCGTCGGAAACCTGTCGCGTCACATCTTCTTGTGCGCCGATCAGAGCAAGCCCAAGTGCGCGCCGCGCGAGGTGACCAACGCTTCCTGGGACTATCTGAAGAAGCGCCTGGCCGAATGCGGGCTGATGCAAGGCCCCGGCTGCCTCTATCGCACCAAGGCGAACTGCCTCCGCATCTGCGAGCACGGCCCCATCGCCGTGGTTTATCCCGATGGCGTCTGGTATCACTCCGCTACGCCGGAAGTGCTGGAACGGATCATCCAGGAACACTTGATCGGTGGCAAGCCGGTGGAGGAATTTGTGTTCGCCGTGGGCCCGCTCAGCGCTCCAGTTTGTATATCGTCAGACCGCTAAGCAGCTTTGGATAGAAATCGGTCGATTTCTGCGGCATGACGCCGCCGGAGAAGGCCACGCCAGCCACCTGCTCGATGGTTGTGGGCTCAAGCAGGAACGCGACTTGCGCGCCTTCGCGGACTTTGGCGTAAGCCGCGTCCAGGCCGCGCACATACTCGATGTGCTTTTCTTCGCGAACCGCTTCCTCGCTAATTCCGAGCACTCCGGCCAATAGTTCCTCATGCAAGACCCGCACGTCGAGCTCTCCGGGCTTGCGGTCGCGCTCGTAGAGACGCACATCGCCCGACGCCAACGCAACGCCGATACGGATCCGCGCCGGAGCCGGGGTGCGGAAAAGTTGCCGCAGTTCGTCGAGCGAACCGAGCGGCCGCGTGGGAATCGCTGCGTTATCGAATCCCGCGAGGCCTGCCAGCACGCGATGCGTCGCCAGAATCTCGAGGCCGGGCGAATGCATGTTGACAAAGGTCATCATGACGTTCTCTGCGTCCTTCAACCCCGGACGATCTTTGTGAAACGCCAGCGCGGTTTCGTAGCGATGGTGCCCGTCGGCGATCAGCAGTTTTTTGCCCGCCATCAACCGCTGAATCTGACCGATGACGGCCGTATCCGAGATTTTCCAGACGCGGTGCAGCGTATCGTACTCGTCTTTCACTGTCATCACGGGCGCTGCCGTTGCCTCTTGATCGAGAATCTTGTCGACGGCCAGCTCTGGATCGGGGTACAGCATGAAAATCTGGCCGAAATGCGCAAGCGTGTGACGCAGCAGCTCCATGCGATCCTTCTTCGGACTCGAGAGCGTCTGCTCGTGCCGGTGCACCACACCTGCCGAATAATCTTCCACCGCGCCCACGCCGATGAAACCCTTGCGCTCCAGAACCTGTCCCGTATCCGGCACCGTGAACCGCTGGAAATAGGCAAACAGGCTGGGTGTGCCGTCCTGCTCGAGAATGCCGTCCCCGATCCAGTCATCCAGCAGCACCGCGGCGCGCGTGTACACACTGTTGCTCTCCGTGTCCGAAGGAAACCGCTTGCCCAGGATGATGCGCACCAGGTTATAGGGACTCATTGCAAGGTAGCGCGCCTGCATCTGCGGCGAAATCTTGTCGTAGGGCTGCGTGACCAGGCTTTCAGCCGGTCCCGCCTTAGCGCTGTACCGGTAGGGTTGGAACGGGAATATGCGTGCCAAGCGTTCAGGATATCAGCCGACCGCTCACTCGGGCAGGGTGAGCAGGTAAGCGCGCACGGCCCATATGACCCCGGCGACCAGAAGCAGCGCGAGCGTGCTCCACGGCGCGAACGGGCAAGCAGATACGTACCCCAGATCGTTTGCCTTGGGTGCAGACACCGGCAGCAGCGTGAATACGGCTAGCCCGGCGAAGAGGTACATCAAAATCAGCAGCAACGTATTGCGCGTCTTGGCCGACATAACCGGAAACCGATAGCTTAGCAGGCTCTCGCAGTTCCCAACTACTGCCTGTGGTAGTGATACGCGGTGCAAAACGGACAAAGACCGTGGCTGACGAGAACCGCTCCCCGCACCAGCAGTTCCGGGAACCAGTCCCATTGGCCTGATTCGTCCAGGCGCTTCACGCGCCGGCAATGCGCGCACATGGTCACGATTCCGTCACAATCCGTGTAATTCCGCCGGATGCCGTTGCCGTTCACGTGAGGCTCCTCGCTGATCAGAGTATTAACCGTCAGCACACCCCCGTCGCCGGATGGCAGAATGCGCATCTGAAATACTCGCGCCACGGTTGGAGAGGGGCATTCGAACACATGCCACCAGTCCCGCTGGGCCGAGCGCACTGTAGCGTAGGCAGCGCGATAGAAGTCGTGTAAAGCCGGAGGGACAACGTCCATAAGGCGAGTGCCGACGATCTTGGACGAGATGGCCTGAAGCCCATCGTTGGCCATCGCGAAGCGGTCCCAGGCGGGATTGCAACGGACGATCCGCAGATCCTCATCCATCAGATAAATCACAGACGGATCTGCATCGAATCCTTGCTTCCAGGCCGGGCCCGGTTCGCGGAAAAACCGCGTAGCCATTTCGCTTCATGGTACAACAGGGCCTGAAGGCGGCCAAGCCAGCTTGATCGTTGATGCTTTGTAACCTGATTAACGTCGTTGTCCAAATAGAAGACAATGTGATCTAACGTCGATACAATTTGAATTTCCAGCGTATAATAGCTACACATTTAGCTTTATTTCGTAGACCGCTGTTTGGACCAGCAGGAGAACCGCGATGAAGCGCTGTCGATATTGGTTTGCCACCTGCACCCTCCTTCTCGTCGCGGCAGGGAACTGTGCGGCGCAATCCACGATGGTGCCCTGGCTCACCCGCTCGGCCGACAATTCCCGAAGCGGCTGGAACCCGCACGAGACCACGCTGACGCAGGCATCGGTTGAATCCAAGGGAATTGTCCGGGCGACGATCATTCCGGTTATCGGGGACGCACGGGGCATGGAGGCGCAGCCGCTCATACTGCCCAATGTACAGACCACGCTGGGGAACCGGGACGTGATGGTGCTTCCGTCTATGGCGGACGTGGTGCGAGGCGTGGACGCACATGACGGCTCCGGGATCTGGCAAGTCACGCTCGGCACGCCTGTAAATAGCTCCATGCAGATTGATTCCAAGAACATCAATCAACACTGGGGCTGTATCTCGACCGGCGTGATCGACCCGGACACTAAGCGACTTTATCAGGTCTGCTGGGTTTCTCCGGACAAAACCGGAAATCCGCAAACGGCGCGGTATTTCATGTTCGTGCTCAACGTGGCAGATGGCAGTCAGGTAGTTCCGCCGGTATTGATTGAAGGAAAAAGCGAGAACCAGGACTTTAACGCGGAGATGCGCAAACAGCGATCCTCGTTAGTGGAAACCAACGTGAACGGCGTCAAGACGGTGTTTGGATGCTCCGGAACCATCTTCGAAACCGCGAACGGCGCTTCCGGCTTCTGCTTTGCTTTCGACGTGGCAACGAACAAATTGGCGGCGATGCTGGCTACGACTGCCGGGAGGGGCGCCGGCGTGTGGATGGCAGGGCAGGGCTTAGCCGCGGACCCGCAGGGCAATCTGTACCTCATCACCGGAAACGGCAACTTCGATGGAGTGAGTCAGTGGGGCGAGTCGTTTTTGAAGCTGAGCTACACGCCGCCTTCGGGCGGGAATCCGGCGAGCCTCAAGGTAGTGGATCACTGGACGCCCTGGACCGACCTGGCCAGAATTGGGAAGAAGCAGGCGGCCGCCATCCAGACGGCGGACACTCCCTCCGACGTGAGCGCGCCCTCGGAGGCGATGCGGCGGCCCGTAAATAGCGGGATGAACATCTCGTTGAAGAATGCCAAGACCAAAGCGCTGATCAACGCGGAAGGCGTTCCGACGCTGCTCGTCTTTCCGGATATCGCCACTGGCAACTGGTCCGACGAGGATTGGGGTTCGGCGGGCCCGGCCTGCCTATTCTCCATCGGTGTTTGCGTGGCGACCGGGAAAGACGGAATCGGTTACCCGATCAAGACGTCGAATCTTGGCGGCACGACGTTGAAGGACCTCGGCAACCCAAAGGCGAACTGTGCGAAGCTGGCGGCGCCTCCAGTTTGGCTGACCATGAGCCCCGGCCCGGTTGATGCTTGCCCGAACGATCCCCGCACCCTGAACTTCTTTCCATGGGGCGATACGGCACATCTCCATATGACGCCGGTACAGTTCTTCGATCCGATGCTGAATTCGTGGACTATCTTCGCCTGGGGCGAGAACGCGCAACTTCACAAATGGTCCGTCAGTTCAACGGGGGCACTGAAGTATATCGCACAGAGCCACGAGTTCGCCAGCGTAGACGTGCGGGGCAATCCGCCTGGAGGCATGCCTGGGGGCTTTTGCTCCGGCTCGAGCAATGGCGCAGACCCCAACTCCGCGATCCTCGTCTGTACGATCCCGTATGGCGACGCAAATAGTCAGGTAGTCAACGGCCGCCTACTTGTCTATGATCCCGTACACCTGGCTGCGGACGGATCTCTGAAAGTTCTGTGGGATTCGCAGCGCTTTGCGGTCACGTTCCTATTTAACAAGTTCGATCCTCCGGTGATTGACGGCGGCGAAATCTACGTACCGAATTACAACGGCGGAGTCGATCTCTACCGGCTGGTGCAATAGACGGAGCAGCGGCGTCCGCTCGTTTCTTGGCTTCCGTCGCACATGGTAGAATGGGTCGCCAAAACGGTTTGGCACGATTCTCACGCGCGCGAGGCTTATATGAGCAAGATCTCACGTAGGGAATTCGTTGAAACCACCGGCGCCGGGCTGGCTATCGCAACCAGCGTTCCCCTGGCCGCCCAGGAGGCAGCGCACGAAGCCCCGGCAACGCCGAGCACCTCCATTAAGCTGGTTATCAACGGAACGGAACATCGCCTGGAAGTAGAGGACCGCTGGACGCTGGTTGAAGTCCTGCGCGACCACCTCGGTCTTACCGGCACCAAGATCGGCTGCGACCGCGGCGAGTGCGGCGCCTGCACTGTTCTACTGGACGGTAAGCCGGTTTATTCCTGCAGCCAGCTCGCGGTCTGGGCCGACGGCCGTACGATTCAAACCGTGGAGGGCCTGGCGCAGAACGGCCACTTGCATCCGCTACAGGAAGCGTTCATTGAGCACGACGGCCCGCAGTGTGGCTACTGCACTTCCGGTCAATTGATGAGCGCCAAGGCGCTGCTGGACCACAATCCGCACCCCACGGCAGACGAAGTTCGCGCAGCCATGACGGGCAACATCTGCCGCTGCTCGAACTACAACCGCTATGTGGAATCGGTGCTGGCCGCATCCGGGAGCCGCGCATGAACACGCTCAAGACCGTCGGCCATCCCACCTCGCGCATTGATGCGCTGGAGCGCGTCACTGGAAGAGCCGAATACACCGGCGACATCCGCCTGCCCGGTATGCTGTACGCTCGTGTCCTGCGCAGCCCACATCCACATGCGCGCATCCGCCGCATCGACGTTTCGAAAGCGCTCGCGCTGCCTGGCGTTAAGACCATCCTTACACACGAAAACTGCGACACAGTCTGGGGCAGCGGCGACATCCGCAACAAACGGTACCTGTTTGACAGCACCGTCCGGTTCGTCGGCGACGCGGTGGCAGCGGTCGCGGCCGTCAACCGGCACGTCGCCGAGGAAGCCACCCGTCTCATCGACGTCGATTATGAGATCTTGCCTTTCGTGCTCGATCCCGAAGAAGCGCTGAAGCCGGGCGCGCCGGAGATTCAACCGGGGGGAAATCTGTCACCCGACAACAAAGGCCAGCACGAACCGGAGACCTACACTCGCGGCAACGTCGCCGAAGGCCTGGCGTCAGCCGATCAGGTATTCGAAGATCAATACACGTCGGTCCATCTGAACAACGCGCAGCTCGAGATTCGCGCGAGCATCGCCGAATGGCAGGGCGATAAGCTCACCATGCACGCTTCCACGCAAGGCGTTGCCAATTGCCGCATGGAAATGGCGCGCGATCTGAAGATGCCGCTCGAAAACGTCCGCGTCATCTGCCATTACATGGGCGGCGGCTTCGGCAACAAGAATCAGAATCAGGATTTCGACCTGATGGCCGCGGTTCTGGCGCAGCGCGCCGGCGTGCCGGTGAAACTCGAATTCACCCGCAAAGAGGACTTCATCGCCGTTCACGGACGCTGGCCCACCAAGCAGTACTACAAGGTCGGCGTGAAGCGCGACGGAACGCTCACCGCCATTCAATTTCGTGGCTACAGCGGCATGGGCCCGCATCGTAAGAGCAGCGGCGATATTGCCGGCGTCGAGCTTTATAAGTGCGCGAACGTCGAGAAGTCCGTCTATCCCGTTTACACCAACATGGCCGTTTCGGCCAATTTGCGCGGGCCGGCTTACCCGCAGGGCATCTTCGGCATCGAGTCCCTCATGGACCACATCGCCTACGCGCTGCAAATGGATCCGGTAGAGTTCCGCTTAAAGAACATGACGCGGATGTATCACGACAACATCCCGTTTACCAGCTTCGGGCTGGAGGACTGCGTCCGCCGCGGTGCGGAGGCCTTCGAATGGAAGACGCGCTGGCATGCGCCGGGCGCGGGCGATGGTCCCGTGAAGCACGGCGTCGGGATGGCCATGGGCGCGTTTAGCGCAGCGGTCGGCCGCAGCAGCGCTGTGATTCATCTCGACTCGAAAGGCATGTACCATCTGCACGTAGGCGTTACGGACATTGGTACCGCCGCCAAGACCACGATGGCGTTGATCGCAGCCGAAGAATTGGGCGTGCCGCTCGAAAAGATTGACGTCGTCTGGGGCGATACCCAGACCTGCCCGTATTCGGTGGGTGAGTCCGGCAGCCGCACCACCACGCACACCGGCTACGCCGTCATTCAGGCGGTGAAGGATCTCAAACGGCAAATCGCCGATAAGGGCCTGCCGCAGGGCGACGAGGTTCGCACCGGCAGCGCCACGCCGGACCCCGCGCCGCTCAAGGATGCCGCCCGCTACGCTTTCGCCGCGCATTTCGCCGAAGTCGAAGTCGACACCGAAGTCGGCCACGTCCGGGTGACAAAATACTTGGGCGTGCACGACAGCGGCCGCATCATCAATCCATTGACCTGCGCCAGCCAGGTGAAAGGCGGCGCAACCATGGGCATCGGCATGGCGCTGCACGAAGAGCTGCTCTATGACAAAGCGCACGGCGTGCCGATCAACACCGGTTATTACGGCGCGCGTGTGATGACGCACCTCGACACGCCGGTCATCGATGTGATGTTCGTCGAGCCGGACGACGCCTACGGGCCGTATGGCGCGAAATCCATCGGCGAGTCAAGCATCGTTCCCTCGGTGGCGGCCGTCGCCAACGCTATCTTCAACGCGACCGGGAAGCGCATCAAGAATCTTCCCATCACTCGCGAAAAGCTGCTGGAGGTGCTCGCATGAAAGCCTTTCGTAGCGTCAATCCACACGACATTAAGGAGGCAGTATCTCTGCTCGGGCAACCGAACGCCTCCGTTGTGGGCGGCGGCAGCGACCTGCTTGGAATGGTCAAGGAGCACCTGGTCTCGCCCAACGTGCTGGTGCACCTCAAGTCCATCCATGGGCTGGATCAGATCGAAACCCGCAACGCAAGAATCCGGATCGGCGGCCTGGCCACTTTGGACACGGTCAGCCGCGACCAGCGCATCCGCAAGGAGTACACGGTGTTGGCCGAGGCGGCCGAGAAGGTCGGGACACCGCAGATCCGCAACGCCGGAACGCTCGCAGGCAACGTCTGCCAGCGGCCTTGGTGCTGGTATTACCGCAATGGCTTCAAATGCTTCAAGGCGGGCGGCAACACTTGCTTCTCGGCTTCCGGCGAGAATCAATTCCACGCCATCTTCGGCGGCGGCCCCAGCTACATCGTGCATCCATCGGACACCGCGCCGGCGCTGGTCGCGCTGGATGCCGAGTTTCACATCGAAGGTCCCAAGGGCCGACGTGTCGTGCCCGCAGCCGATTTCTTCCAATTGCCCCGCGTCAATGCCGCCCGCGAAAACGTGCTGGCCAACGACGAAATACTGACTGCTGTAGAGTTCCCCGAAGCGAAGCCCGGGACTCGCGGTGCCTATCACAAGGTGCTCGATCGCGAATCCTGGACCCACGCAACGGTCAGCGCGGCCGTTGTGCTCGAAATGGATCAGAAGGTCTGCCGCAGCGCCCGCGTCGTGCTGGGTGGCGTAGCGCCGATCCCGTGGCGTCTGCCGAAAGTGGAAGCAATGCTAACCGGTAAGTTGATCACGCCGGAACTGGCCGCTCAAGCCGGCGAAGCCGCCGTCGAGGGAGCGCATCCGCTCGCGAAGAACAAATATAAGATTCCGCTGACCAAAGCGGTCGTCAAACGCACGATCCTACAAGTCGCGAACGCCTAAGACCGTCAGCAAGAACGCGTAATCGAAGGCGACTTCCTTGATGCCTTCATACCGTCCCGACGGGCCGAAGTGGCCGCTGCCCATATCGGTCTTCAGCAGCAACGTGTTCTGATCCGTCTTCAGCGCTCGCAGCTTAGCCACCCACTTGGCCGGCTCCCAATACGACACTCGCGGATCGTTCAAGCCGGCGGTCACCAGCATAGTTGGATATTCGCGCGCCGTCACATTGTCGTAGGGCGAATAAGAGCGGATGTAGTCGTAATACTGCTTCTCCGCCGGATTGCCCCACTCTTCGTACTCGGCCATGGTAAGCGGCAACGTCGGATCGAGCATCGTGTTCAATGTGTCGACAAACGGCACTTTCGCAATGACCGCGCGAAACAACTCCGGCCGCAAGTTCAGAACGGCACCCATTAGCAGCCCACCCGCGCTGCCGCCCATGATCGCCAGCCGATCGCTGGACGTGTAGCGCTCTGCAACCAAGTGCTCCGCGCAGGCGACGAAGTCCGTGAATGTGTTCTTCTTGGCGAGCAGCTTACCCTGATCGTGCCACTCCTCGCCCATCTCGGCGCCGCCGCGGATGTGCGCAATTGCGAACGCGAAGCCGCGGTCCAGCAGACTCAACCGATCCGACGAAAACGCCGGATCGATGCTGTGCCCGTATGCGCCGTAGCCGTAGAGCAGCAGCGGGCTGGCTCCGTACTTCTCGAAGCCTGCGCGATAGACCAACGAAATCGGCACCTCCACGCCATCCGGCGCTTTCGCGAAGATTCGCTCAGAACGATACTGCGACGCATCGTAACCGCCCTTGACCTCGTATTGCTTCTTCAGCTCGCGCTCCCGCGTCTCCACGTTGTAATCGAAAATCGAAACCGGCGTCACCAGCGACGTATAGCGGAAGCGCAGATCTTTCGTCTTGTACTCCAGATTGCCGGTCGGCGCCACCGTGTAGACGGGCTCCGGGAACTCCACGTAGTGAGAAAGCGCGCCCGAAGCGTCGCGGATGCGAATCTTCTCCAGGCCGCGCTCGCGCTCGTACACGACCATGTGATCCTCAAACGAGTCCACACCCTCGATCGTCACAGCCGCGCGCGCCGGGATGATCTCTTCCCACCCGTCGCTCGACGGTTTCGCAACCGCTGTTCGCATCAGCCGGAAATTTTTGGCCCGATCGTTCGTGCGGATGTAGAAATATTCTCCGTGATGCGACGTGTCATACTCGACACCCTGCTGCCGGGGCAGCATCACGCGAAACTCACCCCGCGGGTCGTCGGCTTCGAGATAGCGCTCTTCCGACGTCAGCGGGCTGGCCAGATTGATGAAGATGAATTGGCGGCTGCGCGTCTTCCGCAATCCCAGCGCGAAGCGGCCATCGTCTTCCTGGTACACCAGCGTGTCCGCTCCACCGCCAAGCTCGTGGCGGAACACTCGATAGGGTCGCTTGGATTCGTCGAGGACTGTGTAAAAGAACGTCCGATTATCATTCGCCCATTCCAACGTGTAATAGGTATTCGCAATGCGGTCCGCGAGAAGCTCACCGCTCGCGAGGTCCTTCACAAAGATCGTGTACGCCTCATCGCCCTCGGTGTCCGTGGAGTAGGCAAGAAGACGATGGTCCGGGCTGACGGCAAAGTTACCGACTCGAAAATAGGCCTGGCCTTCAGCCAGTACGTTCGAATCGAGCAGGATCTCTTCCGCCGATTCCAAGCTTCCGTGCTTGCGGCAATGAATCGGATAAGCTTTGCCCTCTTCGGTGCGCGTGTAGTAGAAGTAGTCGTCGCGCTGGACCGGTACTGAAAGATCGGTCTCCTGAATTCGTCCTAGAATCTCCTGGTACAACTTGTCCCGCAGCGCTTGCGCCGGCGCCATCAGTTCATCGGTATAGCGATTTTCGGCCTCCAGATATGTGACGACATCCGGCTCCGAGCGGTCCCGCAGCCAGAAATAATTGTCGACACGTGTGTCGCCGTGAACTGTGATTTCCTTCGGAACAGCCTTCGCGACCGGCGGTTGGGAAGCCAACTATTGGCTCTCCTCTTTGCCCATGTAAAGCTCGCTGACGAGTTGGCGGTGATTCTCCAACACCCGATTCCGCCGCACCTTCATGGTTGGTGTCAGCTCACCTGCCTCGATCGAAAAGTCGCGCTCCAAAACTCGGAATTTGCGGATCTGCTCGAATGGCGCAAGCTGCCGGTTCACACGCGCCACGGCTTTGCCCACTTCAGCCACCGCCGCAGTCCCGGTTTCCGTCGCGTTAACCGTCACAAGGGCCGTCACGTACGGCAGGCGGTCGCCGATCAGCACCACTTGATTAATAATCGGCTCGGTCTTGAATAGCATCTCGATGCGCGCCGGATATATCTTCTTGCCGTTCGACGAGACGATTAATTCTTTCTTGCGGCCCGTGATGTAGACATAACCATCGGAGTCAAATTCAGCAATATCGCCTGTGTAAAGCCAGCCATCCCGCAGCACGGCGGCGGTCGCCTCGGGGTCCTTATAGTAGCCCGAAAACAGCGTCGGACTCTTGATCAACAGTTCTCCATCCTCCGCCAGACGAAGCTCCACACCGGGCAGCTTCACGCCGATGCTTCCGGACTTTGGCCGGTCGATCGGATTCAGGCACACGACTCCGCCTTCGGTGAGTCCGTACCCCTCGATCAGCGGCATGCCGATCGCTGCATAGAATCGCGCGAGATCGCGTCCCAGCGGCGCCGCGCCAGAGGCTGCCACGCGCAGTCGTCCGCCCAGCCGGCTTCGAATCTTCGAAAATACCAGGCGATCGGCAAGTTTCAGCAACGCCAGCATCGCTTTGGGCACTGGCTTGCTCTCTTCGCGCAGCCGGCTTGCTTCAGAGCCCAAGCCGACGGCTCCATCGAATAGCTTCCTCGAAATTGCGCCGCGCTTCTTGATCTCCGTATGGATGCTGGCGAAGATCCGCTCCCACACGCGCGGCGGAGCCAGCAAAAAGGTCGGCCGGATGGCCTTCATTTCACTAGGCAGCTTCGAAAGGCTTTCTGAGAACCAGACCGGAACGCCCATGCGGATTGGCAACAGCTCGATCACCAGGCGCTGCGCGATGTGCGCGGAAGGCAAAAAAGAGATGGTGCAGTCCTCCGGCGACAACGGTAGTACCTGCGGCCCCATGTCGATGTTGTTCGTCAGCGCCGCGTGCGTCACCATTCCCATCTTCGGCTCGCCGGTGGCGCCTGAGGTGAGATACAGGATGGCAGGATCGTCAGGCCCGAACTCTGCGCCGATCTTGTCGAACGCGTGGGCATCCTCGGCCAGCAGTGTGCGGCCTTCCGCACGGAGCTGATCCAGCGTGAGCGCACCCTCGGCTTCGCCGGTCAACAAAATCCAGTGCACCGCGAGGCCCGGATCCCCAGCCGCAGCGATCAAGCCTAGCAGACTCTTCGGATCTTCCACGAACACTGCGCGGGCATCGCTGGCTCGCAGATTTCCGATCTGCTCATGCATCGGATAGCTGGTGTAAAGCGCCGCGGCGATGGAACCGTTCGCCAGAATGCCGAGATCCGCGAGATAGAATTCTGCCCTCGTCTCCGCATGCAGCGCCACCACATCGCCCTTGCCGATGCCCAAGCGTCTTAACCCGCACGCGATTTCTCTGGCCGCGCGCTCGTATTCTGTCCAAGTGTAGCTCTGGTACTTTCCCTGTCCGATGGGTTGATGCAGAGCGGGGGCGTCCGGGTAGGTTCGGGCAGCCTCTTCCAGAACCGCATGCATGGTGCGAGCGTCCACAAGGCTATTGTAGACGGCACGGCTTGTGCGAGGCTGTAACAATGAGCAGTTGGTTTCATGAACTGGAAGTGGCCTCCGACGCCGCGCGCCAAGCCGCCGAACTCGCGCTGCGTTACCAGCCCGGCATCACCGCCGAAACGAAGCCCGACGATTCGCCGGTGACGCAAGCGGATCGAGAAGGCGAGCTGCTGATAGCGCGCATCTTGAACGACGCGTTCCCCGCCGATGGCCTGCTGGGCGAAGAAGGCACGCGCGCCGAGTCTCGCAGCGGGCGGCGGTGGATTATCGACCCGATCGACGGCACCCGCGATTATGTGCGCGGAAATCCTCTGTGGGCCAATTTGATCGCTCTGGAAGATCATGGCGAAGTGGTCGCTGGCGTCGTTCATCTCCCGCTGCTCGGCAGCCTCTACACCGCGGCCCGCGGCGCCGGCGCGTTCCGCAACGGCGCGAAGATCCGTGCGTCGCAGAAAACAGCGCTCGAAGAATCGGTGCTGTGCTTCAACGGCTTCAACAAGATTGAGAGCGCGCCATTTCGCGGACCATGGCTGGACTGGATGGCGCGCTGCTGGGCCATGCGCGGACTTGGCGGCGCGCCGGATGCGATGATGGTGGCCTCCGGTCAGGCCGATATCTGGATGGAACCCAGCGCGTCGCCGTGGGACTTCGCGCCGCTGAAAATCATCCTCGAAGAGGCCGGGGCGCGCTATTTCAATCTGGATGGCGGCGCGAGTATCTACGCCGGCAACTGTGTCGCTTGTGCTCCTGGCTTAGAACAGGCCGTGCGGCGGTTACTCAGCCTTTCCAATTAGGACGACGGAGCTTCGGATTCCAGCTCGGCCTGCTCGGCCTCGGCCGGCCCGGCGCTCTCGGCTTCCGCAAGTAACTGGCGCGCGCGCGCAGCTTGATCGCGCGCCACACGGACTTCGAAGGGAAGGTTGGGAAGAACCGCGTCGCCGACCATTACCGCGGCGATGCCGTTGGCTTCCAGCAGATTCTTGACACCCAGCGCCTCGATCTCCCCGATGCTGCTGCCCACCGAGCTTTGATATACGGCTTCCAGGTTCAGGTTGGCGGACGCGTCCATTTCCGCCAATTCGTCGAGCCGGGTATTCTCGGCAATCAATGCCTCCGCCTTGGACCCGTCGGCGGCCGCCACGCGAACCTCGAAGGCGCCCTCCGGCACGCCGGGAAATGAATCGTCCCACAAAACAGCGGAAATGCCTTCCGCCTTCAGCATCTCGACAAGGTCTTCACAGTCGTCCTTGGCGTCCACTTCCATGGAACGGTACACGGTTACCAAGTCCGGTTCAGCGCTCATACCCTGATTGTAGAGTATCGCCCCGGCGGGCGGGCGCTAAAATGGGAAAGGAGGATCTATGGCGGATCAAGACTACGGCAACAAAGCGGTATGGTTCATGGCAGGGATCGCGATCGGGGCCACGGTCGCGCTGCTTTATGCCCCGGCTTCGGGGGAGCACACACGGCGGCAGATCGCAAGGCGAGCGCAGCGGGGAGCCGACGCGCTGGCGGATTCCGGCCGGGACATGTTGGATCGCGGACGCGACATGTACGACCGCGGGCGCAAGCTAGCCGACGAGGCCGCGGAGATGTTCGAACGCGGACGTAAAATCGTCGAGAGCAGCGCATCCAATTTGAAAGGATAATCGCCGCCTATGAGCAGCACGATTGCCGAGCCGCTGCAGGCGCTGCGGCCGTTTTCCAATGAGCCGGCGGTCGACTTCGCAAAGCCCGCCAATCGCGACGCCATCCAGCAGGCTCTGCGCGACGTTCGCGCGCAGTTTGGGCGCGAATACGATTTGCTGGTCGCGGGCCGGCGCGAGAAGACACCCGACAAATTGAAATCGGTCAATCCGTCCCGGCCCGGCGAGATTGTCGGCATCCACAACAAAGCTACCGCAGCGCTAGCCAACGAAGCTGTGGAGGCTGCTCACTCGTATTTCCCGCATTGGGCGGCCGTCCGGCCCGATGTACGCGCCGAAACGCTGCTGCGAGCGGCAGCGCTTTTCCGCAAGCGCAAGTTTGAGTTCGACGCTTGGCTGGTGTACGAAGCCGGCAAGACCTGGCCGGAGGCGGAAGCGGACGTTTCGGAAGCAATCGACTTTTGCGAATACTACGCGCGCCAGATGCTGCGTCTGGCCAACCCGGAACCGCTGCTGCAACTTCCCGGCGAGCATGATGAACTGGTTTACCTGCCGCTGGGCGTTGGCGTGGTTGTTCCCCCGTGGAATTTCCCGCTGGCCATCATGGTGGGGATGACGACGGCGGCTCTGGTGGCCGGCAACACGGTGGTGTTGAAGCCGTCCAGCGAGACGCCCACGATCGCGGCGAAGTTTGCCGAAGTTCTGCTCGAAGCCGGCTTTCCACCACAGTCGTTCTCTCTATTGGTGGGCAGCGGCGCGGTCATCGGCGACTTGTTAGTGGAGCATCCCAAGACCAGATTCATCGCGTTCACTGGATCCAAGGAAGTAGGGCTGCGCATCAACGAGCTAGCCGCCAGGCCCCGCAAGGGCCAGATCTGGATCAAGCGCGTGATCGCCGAGATGGGCGGCAAGGACGCCATCATCGTCGACCGCGAAGCCGACCTCGACACCGCAGTGAAGAACGTAATGTGGTCGGCGTTCGGATATCAGGGGCAGAAATGCTCGGCTTGCTCGCGCGCCATCGTGGACCAGGCCGTCTACGACCAGTTCCTGGAGAAGCTAAAAGCCGAGGTGGAGCCGCTCAAGGTCGGACCTGCGGAGGAACCTGGCAATTATATGGGGCCGGTAATCAGCGAGGGCGCCCAGCGCTCGATTCTTGACTACGTCGAGATCGGCAAAAAAGAGGGGCGCTTGATTGCGGGCGGCTCGGGCACTGCTCCGGCCGAAGGCTATTTTATCCAGCCCACTGTGATCGCCGACGTCGATTCCAAGGCGCGCATCTTTCAGGAAGAGATCTTCGGGCCGGTGCTGGCTGTGACCAAGGCCCGCGATTTCGATCACGCTCTCCAACTCGCCAACGATTCCGAATACGGCTTGACCGGGGCCGTCTTCACCAACAACACCGAGAAGGCTCGGAAGGCCAAGGACCAGTTCTTCGTTGGGAATCTCTACATCAACCGCAAGTGCACCGGCGCCATGGTGGGCGCACATCCGTTCGGCGGCTTCAACATGTCAGGCACGGATTCCAAAGCGGGCGGTCCTGATTACCTGCTGCAGTTCCTGCAGGCCAAGTCGATCGGCGAGAAGCTTTCGTGATAAGATCGCCGGAGTAGGCTCTGGAACCCCGACCAGAAGGGGACCAAGAAGTCACAACTCCAGGGTCGATTCTGAACGACGCGGCAACGGGGCGCTGAACCTTCAGCGCCCTGTTCCATTTGAGGCGCCGCCGCTTACCTCTTGGCTGCGCTTTCCAGCGGATTCGGAAATGCGTCGGGATCCGGCGCGTCGCCGCTGTGAAGGCACTGGAAGTCTTTCTCGATTAGAATAGAGAGCTGCTTGCCGCCCGTCAGCGGCTGGTCGCCGGATACGCCCACGCGATCCGTCGTGGCCCATTCCGTCGCGTCGCCGGAAGGGATCTGAATGCGAAGCCACCCGTTTTGGTACGTGGCGCGGGGGCTTGATACCTCCGATAACGACTCCAGTGCGTAAGAGAAACTCGCTCCGTGCGCGAACTGGATGCTGTCTTCCACAAAGCCCGTCTTGCTGAACTGCGCGACCTCCGCCTGGTTCAGCCTGAGCCGCAGCGAATTTCCGTGGATCCGTAGTTTCACTGAATTCTCGATGCTCCTGAATAGATGTTAAAACGGCCGTCGCGCACGAAGCCTGCCAGCGTCATGCTGAAGCGCTGCGCCGTTTCGACCGCCAGGCTAGACGGCGCGCCGACCGCCGCCAGGATCGGAATCCCCGCCATGAGCGCTTTCTGGACGAGTTCAAAGCTGGCCCGGCCGCTCACCAGCAGCAGCTTGTCGTGGAGCGGCGTGTGGCCGGCCAGCATCTCGGCGCCGATCAGTTTGTCGAGAGCATTGTGCCGGCCGACGTCTTCGCGCAACAGCAGCAACTTGCCGTCTGGATTGAACAGTGCAGCAGCGTGCAGGCCGCCCGTTCTTTCAAAGACTGCCTGTTCGTCGCGGAGCGCTTTCGGGAGAGCATGAATCGCAGTCGCGCTAACGACCGGCGTATTCTTCGGCAACACTGGACAGCCCTGCATCTGCAGCGCTTCAATGGAGGCCTTGCCGCAGACCCCGCAGCTCGAGCTGGTATAGAAGTGGCGCTCCAGGCGTTCGAGATCGACTTCAACACCCGGATTCAGCTCGACGGTCACGGAATTGCCCGCTTGGCGCGGGTTTCCGGCGATCTGTGACCAGCGAATTTCGCGGATCTGGCCGCGGTCTTGGACGATTCCTTCGGTGAACAGAAAGCCGGCGGCAAGATCAAAGTCGTGGCCGGGTGTCCGCATGGTGATGGCGACCGTTCGGTCGGCAAGGCGGATCTCGAGCGGTTCTTCGACGGCGAGCAGGTCCTGAACTGGCGCCGAGGATGCGCCATCAACTTTTTGGACAGGTACCGTTAGGATGGTTCGGTTCACACCGAACTCATGGTAGCGCGGGCGGACGATCCGCGGCGTTAGGCTAGGTTCGGGATCTTGATGATCTTCTTCTGGATCGCGTACTGCACCAACTGGGCTTTGTTATGGATGTCCAGCTTACGCATCAGGTTGAACTTGTGCGCTTCCACGGTTTTCACGCTCAGGTTCAGATCGCAGGCGATTTCCTTCACTGAATTGCCTTCGGCTAGCATTTTCAGCACTTCGCGCTCACGTGTGGTGAGAGTGGCAAAGCGCGGCAGCCGGTTCGCCGATTTGATTCTCGAGCGGAAATCATCCACGAGCTGAGACAACATGCGAGGGCTCAAGTAGCTGCCGCCTCGGCAGATGTCCCTCACAGCCGCGACGAGTTGGGCGGACGGGCTGTCCTTCAGAACGTATCCGCTGGCGCCCACTTCCATGCCCTCCACCAGGTAATCTTCGTCGTCATACATAGTGAGGAACAGGACTTTGGTTTCGGGGCGGTTCTTCTTGATTTGCCGGGTAGCTTCGAAGCTGCTGAGACCTGGCATACCGATATCCATCAGCACGACATCGGGCCGGAACTCGGCGGCCTTTTCGACCGCGTCGCCGCCGTTGGAGGCTTCACCAACCACTTCCATGTCCGCTTCCGCGGAGATCAGTGTCCGGATACCCTGGCGAAAGAGCGTGTGATCGTCCGCCAACATGATGCGAGTCTTTGCCATAACGTTTGCCGAGTCTAAAGCTGTTCTCGGATACCTTTCCTAAGCTTGAGCTTTCCGCCTACGAACCCAGAAATCCGCCGGATCTACGCTCCGATGGCTCTGATCCTCCGTGCGGTTCTTCCTCCTGCCGGCTTAGCGATCGGCTCGAGCGAACCTGATGCCGGCGGTTCTTTCGCTACCGGCAGACGGATCAGAATCTTGGTTCCCCAACCCGTTTTCTTACGCTCGATCGATCCGCTCCCACTCTTGGGGTGGCTTTTCACTTCAAATCTGCCGCCGAGCAGGGCAACGCGCTCTCTCATGCCAGAAAGTCCAAACGAATCTTTCCGAGCTAGCGCCTCCTCCACTTTGAATCCAACTCCGTTGTCTTCAACGGCCAGTCTCACCCATCCATCGGCCGAACTCACGGAAATGTTTACGTTACTGGCGGCCGAATGCTTGGCGATGTTGTTGAAACACTCTTGCACGAGCCTATACACAATGATTTCAGTATGTTGCGGCAACCGGCCCAGCCGCGACAGCAATAGCTTGACCCGGATCGGGTGCAACCTCCGGAAACGGTTCACTAACTGACGCAAGGCCGCTCCCAGGCCCAGTTGCTCCAGCACCGCCGGGCTTAAAGCCGCAATCAGCCGCCGCATCTCGAGGATGGTGCGTTCGGTAAGGTCCCGAGCCTCCCGCAGCTTGCCGATCCATTCGGCGTGCTCGACCGGCAGTGCCTGTTCCAGCAGTTCCATTTGCAACCGGATGCACAACAACGACTGCCCTGCCTCATCGTGCAGCTCCCGGCTGATGCGCCGCCGCTCAATTTCCTCAACATGGAGCATGTGTTCGGCCAGTTGCCGGATTTGCTCCTCGCGCGCCGCCAGATCCTCCATAAGTCGTGCTTTTTCAGCGGCTAACAGGCACCGCTCGGCCGCAGCCGCCAGCAACTCCTGTTCGCGCGGCAGCCATTCATAGGGTTTCGAGAAGCCAAACTGCATGACACCGGCCGTTCGCCCTCCGGCCGCCAGAGGGATAGACCAGCAGGTGTGAAAATGTTGCTTCCAGCCGGGTTCCAGCAGAAACTGAGCTGTTCCAGGCTGTAGAAGGTCGGTCTGGCGCGACTTGGCCAGCGTAACCAGCCTGCCCCGGGTGTTGGGCACTTCACTAGGCGCAGGCACGTTGGCGCCAGCCGATGCCGCCTTGGCCCGGAGCACCCACGCGCTGTGCTTGTCGTTCAGCATGTACAGATGACCGGCGTCTGCGCGGCATACCTGCACCAGGGCCTGGAGAAAGCGGTTCAGCAGTTCGTCCAGGTTGCGTGACTCCAACTCCACGCGGAAAAGCTCGTAGAAGGCCTGCGTCTCGGCTTCACGTACCTGGTAATAGGCGTTGTTAAGCGTCAGTGTGACGCAGAAGTGCAGCTGCTCGCGCACCCATTGGAAGTTGGCGTATTCGGTGGGCAGCAGCTTCCGGAGCGTCGGCGTCAGCAGCCGGTCATATTCCTGCAGCGCTTCCACAATGCTGCTGGGCGGCAGATTGAGCTTGGCCAGCCGCCGGCCGTTGTACTCCACCTGCTCGATGAACTTGAGCGGCGGTTGCCCGCCGGCCAAAATGCGAGCAGCCGCGCCAGGTGTGATCGCGGCCAAGGCGGATCGGATCTTGGCCTCGGACTGCCGGGGCTCGAATTGGCGGCGCTTCAACCGGGCCAAAAACTTTCGATCCAGCGCTTCGGCGTGCGGCAGCAGAATCACCGCCAGCCTCTGCAAATGGACTCGTAACTGATCGCTCAGGACATCGGCGGCGTCGGCCAGCTCCGGAGCTAGTTCGGTCAGTGGCACCTAGGTGTTCTATCGGCTTCTAAGGGAAAGACTTTAGAGGCGCGCTGGAGTCTCCTGATTGGAACACGCGAGACCGGTGAGCCAGGACCAGCGCAGGCCTACGGATTCGCGGCCTTGCTGAGCGCTCCGGTTATCGGCTCGAGCAGAGCGAGCACGAAGCTCGCTTCACCCGTCATAGGTATGAACTGATACCTCTCGTGTACGCCCGTTGCCGGGACCGAGTTGGGGCCCGAGTGGGACGTCACAATGGCTTCCGTGCCGAACTTTTGGTGATTGGAGATGGAAGTCAGGCTGATCGCTGGAATCAGAATGCTGAACGACGTGGAGCCAGTGTCGATGGTCATGTGAGTGGTGACCGAAACCAAGGTTCCTATTTCAGTATTCGCCGTACGGATCTGCGATCCCGAGAAGTGCCGGATCGGGCCCGGTCCCTGGGTGAGATTCAAAACCGGCTGGCCGATGAAACTGGTTGCTTCATAATCGACCTTGGTACTTCCGTCTTGACTTTGCAGGACGAATCGGTTGGGTTGGATATTCGCCATATCAGTACTCCTTTGGCTTGTCTGCAGGCGCCACGGCGGGGCTGCGGTCATGCGCCAGGGGGCTGTGGCCATGTGCCACTCGGACACACTGTACTCTTAACTGGCAGCGAGGTCAAACCTCATCCCACCGGTCAAAGCTAGGTGCGTGACCCGTTTGCTACAATGACCTCATCCAATGAAATTCGGCGTCGTCGTTTTTCCTGGCAGCAACCGCGACCATGACGCCTGGTACGTGGTTTCGCAAATCCTCGGACAGCCCACCGAATTCATCTGGCACGACACCACGAGCCTGGGCAATGTCGACGCCCTGATTCTCCCTGGCGGCTTTTCCTATGGCGACTATCTGCGTTGCGGCGCCATCGCAAAGTTCTCGCCGGTGATGCAGAGCATCCGGAAGTTCGCCGCTGACGGCGGCCTGGTGCTCGGCATCTGCAACGGCTTCCAGATCCTGGTGGAAAGCGGTCTGCTGCCGGGCGCGTTGGTGCGCAATCGCGGCCTGAAGTTCGTCTGCAAGCAGGTGCCGTTGCGCATCGAGACCACCAACTCGCCCTTCACCTGCGAAGCCACAAAAGGCCAGCGCGTGGTGTTCCCCGTCGCGCACGGCGAGGGCTGCTACATCGGCGATGACCGAACGCTCGATCAGCTCGAAGCCGAAGACCGGGTCGTAATCCGCTATCTGGAAAATCCTAACGGCTCGATGCGCGACATCGCCGGCGTACTGAACGAAGGCCGCAACGTGATGGGCTTAATGCCGCATCCGGAAGACGTCACCGAACCGCTCATGGGCTCCACTGACGGCCTGGTCATTTTCAAATCCATGGTGTCCGCCTTGGTGGCCGCGCGCTAGCCGATGACGCCCGAAGTCGTCGAAGCCCACCAACTCACCGAATCGGAATACAAGAAGATCGTCTCGCTGCTGGGCCGCGAGCCCACCTACACCGAACTCGGCATCTTCAGCGTCATGTGGAGCGAGCACTGCTCGTACAAAAGCTCGCGCATTCATCTGAAGAAGCTGCCGACGCGCAGCAAGTTGGTCCTGCAAGGGCCGGGCGAAAACGCCGGCATCATCGACATCGGTGGCGACTACGCCATCGCGTTCAAGATCGAGTCGCACAACCATCCCAGCTTCATTGAACCGTTTCAAGGCGCGGCCACCGGCGTCGGCGGCATCCTGCGCGACATCTTCACCATGGGCGCGCGGCCCATCGCTGTCATGGACGCCCTGCGCTTTGGCCCACTGGACGTCCCGCGCAATCGACGCATTCTCGAAGGCGTGGTTTCCGGCGTCGCGCATTACGGCAATTGTTTCGGCGTGCCCACTGTCGGCGGCGAGTGCGTCTTCGAAGAATCTTACAGCGGCAATCCGCTGGTGAATGTGTTCGCCCTAGGCGTGTTTCGCAAGGACCAGGTCTTCTACGGCAAGGCCACAGGCGTCGGCAATCCGGTGATTTACGTGGGCGCGAAGACCGGCCGGGACGGCATTCACGGCGCGTCCATGGCATCGGCCGAATTCACCGAAGAGTCAAAGCAAAAGCGCCCCAACGTGCAGGTGGGCGATCCGTTTCTCGAAAAACTGCTGCTCGAGGCGTGCCTCGAAGCGATGCAAACGGGCGCGGTGGTCGGTATTCAGGACATGGGCGCCGCGGGCCTCACCTGCTCGACATGCGAAATGGGCAGTCGCGCCGGCACCGGCGTCGAAATCGACTTGATGTACGTCCCGCAGCGCGAAACCGGCATGACCCCGTACGAGATCATGCTGTCGGAATCTCAGGAGCGCATGCTGCTGGTGGCCGACAAAGGCCGCGAGGACGAAGTTTTCCGCGTATTCCACAAGTGGGGCCTGGATGCGGCCACCGTCGGCCACGTCACCGCCGACGGAATTCTGCGCGTCAAGGATCACGGCAAGGTTGTGGCGGAGATTCCGAACCGCGCCCTCGCCGACGAAGCGCCGCTGTATGACCGCCCGCACACCAAGCCGCAGCGCCGCGCGCCAATGGAAGCACCGGCCAGCCTTCGCAATCGCCGCGTCGACATCCAATCCGACCTGATCGCGCTGCTCAGCTCCGCCGACATCTGCTCCAAGCGTTGGATCTGGGAACAGTACGACTATCTCGTCCGCAGCAGCACGCTCGCCGGCCCAGGCTCGGATGCCGCCATCGTCCGCATCAAGGAAACCGGCGCCTCCATCGCAATGTCGCTCGACGGTAACGGCCGCTATTGCGCGCTCGATCCGCGCGAAGGAACAAAACTGATCGTCGCCGAATGCTGCCGCAATCTCTCTACCGCCGGCGCGCTGCCCGTTGCGGCAACCAACAACCTCAACTTCGGCAACCCGGAGCGCCCCGAGATCATGGCGCAGCTTGTCGAATCGATCGAAGGCATGTCCGAGGCCTGCCAGTTCTTCGAGACACCGATCACGGGCGGCAACGTAAGCCTCTACAACGAGACGCTAGGCGAAGCCATCTTCCCGACACCGGTGATGGGCATCGTCGGCCTCCTAAAGACGACGCAACCCACGCCGATCGCCTTCTCGCGGCCGGACCGCGCCGTCATCCTGCTCGGCGGCTTCGGCTCATCGGATGAAATGCGCCTCGGCGGAACGCAATACGCCAAAGTGATCCTCAAGTCCCTGTGGGGATTGCCGCCCGCGCTCGACATGGATCGTGAGAAACGCGTTCAGCAAGCCATTCGAGAGATTGTCACGGCAGGACTCGCCGAATCCGCGCACGATCTGAGCGACGGCGGCCTGGCAGTCGCGCTGGCTGAAGCCAGCTTCGGACCCGCTGCCATCGGCGCGCGCATCACGATCCCCGCTGGGGAGCGCGCCGATTTCCGGCTCTTCCACGAAGCCCCCTCCCGTGTCCTGCTGTCCACCACCAAGCCTGAAGACGTAATGGAAATTGCCGAAAAATTTAAGGTTGAAGCCGCCGAGATCGGTGTTACGATGAAAATGCGATTACGAATCGATTGCGGTTCGGAAACGCTGCTGGATTGCGACCTGACGGAGTTGAGGCAACCTTGGGAAACTTCACTCGAACGCATGCTGCACCAGTCATGAGCCAGCAGCACCACCTCCCCCACGCTGAATTGGACGGGCACGAGTTGCATATGGACAAATTGCACGAGGAGTGTGGAGTGTTCGCCATCTATGGCCATCCAGAAGCTGCCAACCTGACCTACCTGGGTCTGTACGCGCTGCAACACCGCGGCCAGGAGAGCGCCGGAATCGCCACCAGCGACCGCCGCGAGATCCGCTGCTTCAAATCCATGGGGCATGTCGCCGATATTTTCACGCCCGAGCAAATTGCCTGCCTGCCCGGGGACATGGGGATCGGACACACGCGCTATTCCACCGCCGGCGACACGGTACTGCTAAACGCCCAGCCGTTCCTGGTGGCCTGCAACAAGGGACAAATCGCCGTCGCCCACAACGGCAACATCACCAACGCCGGCGAACTGAAACGCGACCTGGAGCGCGAAGGCTCCATTTTCCAGGCCTCGAGCGATACCGAAGTGATCCTCCATCTGGTGGCCCGCTCGCGCGAACGTACGCTCGCCGGCGCTCTGCGCGAAGCGTTACTGCAGCTGGAAGGCGCGTTTTCCTTGGTCTTTCTCGCGCGCGACCGCATCATCATCGCCCGCGACCCGCATGGCTTTCGCCCGCTCGCTTTCGGACAGATGCCTTCGCCCGACGGCGGTATGGCCTACGTCTTCGCATCGGAAACCTGCGCCTTCGACCTGATCAACGCCGACTACGTCAACGACGTAGAGCCCGGCGAAATGGTCTGCATCGGCCCGGAAGGCATGACGCGCGAGCGCTATGCCCCTGAATCCACGCGCGCGCAGTGCGTCTTCGAACACGTATACTTCTCCCGCCCAGACTCCATCGTCTTCGGCCGCCCGGTCGAGCAATCGCGCGAAAACCTTGGCCGTCTGTTGGCCCGGGAGTCGGGAGTGGAAGCCGACGTAGTCGTCCCGGTACCGGACTCCGGCGTCGCGGCCGCCATCGGATACGCGTCGGAATCCGGCATCCCCTTCCGCCAGGCCCTAATCCGTAATCATTACGTGGGCCGGACGTTCATCGAACCCTCGCAGGCCATCCGCGACTTCGGCGTCAAGCTAAAACTGAACCCCGTGCGCCATCTGCTGGAAGGCAAGCGCGTGATCCTGGTCGACGACTCCATCGTACGCGGCACCACCAGCCGCAAGATCGTCCGCATGGTCCGCAACGCCGGCGCGCGCGAAGTGCATCTGCGCATTTCCTGCCCGCCCACGGTTTCGTCCTGCTTCTATGGTGTCGACACGCCCAGCGAGAGCGAACTCATCGCGGCGAATCATACCGTCGAAGAGATCCGCCGTTACGTCGAAGCCGACACGCTAGGCTATCTTTCTTTGGGTGCTCTGCGCGAAGCGGTGGCCGACCACAACGGCCAATACTGCTACGCGTGCTACACGGGTGACTACCCCACCCAACTGGTCAACATCGAAGAGCTGGTAGCCGCAAAAGACCGCTGCCGCTAGCCCAGTTGTAAAATCAAGTTATGGCGACCACGACGCTGGTGACAGTCCACGAGTTTCTGCAAATGCCCGAGCAAGAAGGCGTGCGCAGGGAACTGATCGCGGGTGAGGTTGTTAGCGAGGACATCACCATGGGCACCGCCCACTGGCCGCACGAAAACACCAAGAAAAACGTCAACAAGATTCTCGTTCTCTGGCTGGCGCAGCATCCCATGGCCGAGGTGTTCCCCGAAACGGGCTTCCAGGTCGACGAGCATGACGCCCTCATCCCGGAGCTTAGCATCGTCTTCACCGGGCAATTTGAACAGCGGACCGAAGGTCTGCCAAAAGGCGTGCCCGGAGTGGCTATCGAGGTTGTATCTTCGGAACCAGCGGCCCGCTTGGAGTACAAGGTCGAATCGTATCTGGCCCACGGCGCGAAGTCTGTCTGGACCGTCTTCCCCGAACAGGGAATCATCCGGATCTACGACGCCACCGGCCAATCCAAGCGCTTCGAACTCAACCAAACGCTCGAAGACCCCGCACTCCCCGGCTTCAGCGTCCCGGTCGCTGCGATTTTCGAAGGCGTCTAAGCCCGCGGGCCGATGATGCCGCGCTCTCTCTTCGGCAACAGATCGATCATGTCTTTCGAAATGCCGAAGTTCACCTGCAGCATCGAATCCGGATTTCCGCCTAGCCAGTTGGCGAGCGAAATCTCCTGATACTCTCCGCTATTGAACAGGATCAGAATCTCGGTCTCTTCGTCGCCGATCTGTTCGATGTAGTGCCCGTAGCCCTGCGGAATGAACCCGACATTTCCTGGCATGTATTCTTCGGTACGCGCCCGCCCATGCGAGCCGAACACCGTCATGCGCGCGCGGCCCTTCACGTAGTATTGCCATTCATCGGCGTGGGGATGCCAATGCATTTCACGCAGCGCGCCGGGCTTCAGGTTCATCTTCACGGCCGTCATCGTGGTCTGCATCGGGAACTCTTTCGAGGAAACGATGCGCTCTTCACCGCCCGCCATCACCTTGGGAGGCTGCATATCCAGCCGGTATTTGTGCGTCGACTGCATGGGTTGCAAACTGGTGTCGCGAAAATCTTCCAGTTCCGTTGCCGGAATGAATCCGGGGCCGATATACAGCTCCTTCTGCGGAAACTTGGCAATCGTCTCGGCCGGCAGATTCAAGACCCGAGTGGTCACATTCGAAGGCGTGCGCGCGATCCAATCCGTAATCGAAAACGTCCCGAACTCCGAAAAATGCCCGCTGTCGAAACCCAGCAGGAAGTGCGCTTCGCCCGGCCCCATCCCTTGCAGCGCGTGACCATGGCCACGTGGGAAAAACCACGTGTCGCCTTTGACGAAGTCGGAAATTTCGCTCTGTCCATTTGGCGAAATCACCGTCGTGCGGACGCGGCCTTCCAGCACATACGCCCACTCGGCCGCCAGCGCGTGCCAGTGCAATTCGCGGATCGCGCCCGGTTCCAGCCGCATCGAAACCCCGGCGATGCTCTGCGACACCGGAAATTCCTCCACGGTGGCTTCTTTCGCCGAACCGCCCTTGCCCACCCAGTGCGTCTGCGCCTCCAGGTCGTACTTAAGCGGCGGGATCGACGTGTCCTTCTTCTTCTCTTCTTCGGGAGCGGCGGAAGCCCGCTGACCGCCAACGGCGGCAATGCCGAGCGAGGTCAGCGACGCGCCTTTGAACCATCCACGGCGGCTCAGTCCATTTTTCTCTTGCGGTTTGTCGGCCATGCGTTCCTGCCTTTCGTAGAGACGATTAACATCTTACAACAGGCAGCATGGCGCCTTCCGGCAAGTAGTTACCTACGCGCTGCGGCGGCGCGTCGCGTGGGCGCGAACAGAACCCCGGGACTGCAGCCAGCGCTCCAGTTTCGGCCACGCCCACGTGTTCACCACCGAGCGCGCCTCCACCCATCCCCGCTGCGCCTGGAAAACGCCGTAGCGAATCTGGTCGAGTTGTGCCGTGCTGTGCGCATCTGAGCCGATGGCAAGCAACGCACCCGCCTCCTGCGCCGCCTTCGCCATCACATCGTTCAGGTCCAGCCGGTACATCGACCCGTTTACTTCCAGCGCCACGCCATGGCGGATCGCCGACCTCAGCACCGCGTCAAAATCGAACTCCAGCGGTTCGCGCGTCCCGATCAGCCGCCCGGTGGGGTGCCCCAGGATATGGACGTGCCGATTCTCGATGGCGGCGATCATCCTCTTCGTCAGCTCTTCGCGAGAGCCGCGGAACAGCGAGTGAATCGACGCCACCACGACGTCGAGCTTGGCCAGGACCTCATCGGGATAGTCCAGCTTGCCGTCCGCCAGAATGTCGACCTCGGTCCCCAACAGAATGCGCGGCTTCACGCCGAGTTTCTTCCGCACCCGCTCCACTTCCCGGATTTTCTCCTCCAGCCGCTTCACGTCCAACCCATTGGCGATCCGCTGCGACGGCGAATGATCCGTGAGCGCAATATACTCGTAGCCGAGTTCCGCGGCGTGCCGCGCCATCTCCTCGACCGTCGCTTTGCCGTCGGAATAGTCCGTGTGCGCGTGCAGATCGCCGCGCAAATCCGCCAACCCGATTAGCCTGGGCAGGCGGCCCTCCATCGCCGCCTCGATTTCTCCCCGATCTTCCCGTATCTCGGGCGGCATTACCGGCATGTCCAGCAGCGCATACACGTCCTTCTCGGCGCGCCCTCCCAGGTTCTTCTCGCCGCGGAACACACCGTATTCGTTCACCTTCAACCCGCGCTCGTGCGCGATGCTCCGCAGATGCACGTTGTGCTGTTTCGATCCGGTGAAATATTGCAGCGCCGCGCCGTAACAATCCTCGGACACCGCGCGAAGATCCACCTGAATCCCACCTTCGATGATCACCGTGGCTCGAGTTCCGCCGATGGCCAGCACCTGCTTCACCACCGGCAGCTTCACGCATTCTTGGAGCGCGCGCGCCCCGTCCGGTGAGCCGATCACCATGTCCATATCGCCGATTGTTTCCCTCTTGCGCCGCAGCGATCCAGCCATGTCCGCCTGCGTCACCAGCTTGATCTTACGCAGTTGCTCCAGAAGATTTTCGCCCATCGGCAGCGCGACGCCCAGCAGCATGCGCTTGTGCCCCGCCGTCCACAGATCGATCCCGCGCTGGAGATTTTCCGCCTTCTTGGGCCCAAATCCCGGCAGCTTTCCCGCCTTGCCCGATTCCAACGCACGCTTCAACGATTCGAGATCGTTCACCTTCAGCTTCTTGTGAAACAGCGCTAGCGTCTTCGGCCCCAGCCCGGGGATACTCATCAGCACGATCAGTCCGTCGGGAATGCCTCGTCGGGCCTGCTCGTATTTTTTGATCTTGCGCGTCCGGATGTACTCCTCGATCATTCCCGCCAGGTCTTTTCCGATGCCTGGAATCTCGTCCAGCTTGCCTTCGCGAGCGATGGTGGCCAGGTCGACGTCGAGATCGCGCAGCGACACCGCCGCCCGCTCGTAGGCCATGATGCGGAAGCGATCTTCGTTCTTGAAGGCCAGCAAGCGCGCCATGTTCTCAAACGTCTTGGCAATCTCTTCGTTCAGCATTGCATTACACCTCTGCCCGTAAACCGATCGCGCGCCGTGCCTCGCACTGCGCCTCATCCATCCTCGCCTGCAGCTTCTTCCGCGCCTCCTCCAATGCTGCGGCGTCCCGAAAATCACGCATCCACAGCGGCTCGGCCACCGAGATGCCGATGCACCCGAACGGCACCGGATTGCGCGCCCGATCCCATTTGTGCGGTTCTGCGATGCCGGGCCGGCAATCGACCCCCACTGCCACCAGCGGAGCATCGGCGGCAGCCGCCAGAGCCACTACACCGGCACGCGCCACTCCCCGCGCCGCTCCACCATCCGGCGTAATCACCGCGCAAGCCCCGCCGGCTACAGCCTCCGCCGCGCGCGCCAGCGACGGCCATCCGTGATGTTCCGAGTCACCGCGAATCACGCGGAATCCGAGCATGCGGCAAAGCAGCTCGAGAACGTCGCCACGGGGTGAAGTGGTGACTAGAATCACCATCGGTTGCCGCGGCTTCCGCTTGGCGATGGCCGCCAACAGCGACGGCGCGCAGCCGTGCCAAACCGCCAGCACCGAGCGCTCGGGCACTTCCGGCCACTCTACAGGCCCCGCGTTGACCAGCCGCAACGTTCGGCCCAACACCCGAATGTAGAAGAACATCGCCACGCCTGCGATCCATGTTCCCAACCGATGCATCGGCCGGACGCGCCGCCGCACGAGAAGCAGCAGTCGATCCACGAAGCGCGTGAGCGCGTTCCGGCCCGCATTGGTAGCCCTGGGAACAGAAGGACTGCCGGCCAGCCGCACCAACTCCGCCATGCGCTCGATCCGCTGGTGAATCGTGCTGCCGCTGTATAATTGAGATTGGTCCCCGGTTTTCATTTCCCTCAGACCAAGCGCATCGGATTGGCCTTGAGCGGCGGTTCCGCCCGAGGCTTGGCCCATATTGGCGTCTATAAAGCTCTGACCGAAGCCGGCATCCGGCCCTCCTTCGTCACGGGCACCAGCGCGGGCAGCGTGGTTGGCGCCGGAATCGCCGCCGGGATGAGCTGGTGCGATCTCACGGAACTGGCCCGCGGCGTATTCTGGCCAAAGTTGCTGCACGGCGCTACCCTGGAACGCTTCTGCGCGAGCAATTTGCCGCACGATTTCTCCGGCCTCCAGATTCCCTTCGCGGCCATTGCGACCACGCTCCCCGATAAACGAGCCGTCGCCATCAGCACCGGCCCGCTGGCTTCTGCCATCAGCGCCAGTTGTGCGATGCGCGTCATCCGTGGCCGGGTGCATCGCGAGGGCCGCATTCTCAAAGATGGTGGAATCGCCCGCGCCCTTCCGGCCGACTTCTGCCGCCACCTGGGCGCCGAGTTCGTCATCGGATCGGACGTTTGGGAATTGAGTTCCCTGCTCCGCGGCATGGGCGTCCATCCGGCGCACCCCCAGGCGCGCCGCCTCTATCCCAACCAATACCACGTGTCGCTCCTCCACACCGATCTCCTCATTCATCCCCGGGTTCCCATCGCCGGCTACTGGCCGGGAGAAGACGGCATCCAGCGCATGATCGCCGCAGGCTACCGGGCCGCCGAGCGAGCCTTGAGCCGCTTGGCCGCCTGATCACTCAAGCCCCGCGCGCCATCGGTGACAAATCGACGCCGTAGTATTCCGCACATTCCGGCTCGCGCCCGCGTACGATTCTCCGGCCTTCCAGCGCGCCAGCGTGGCTTGTAATCACGGTGCATTGCCGCTCGCCCGACGGGCCGTCGTAATACACGATCACCCAGTCCGCAGTTTTGCCCAGCTTGTGAGCGCGCGCCGTGTTGGAAAACAGAACCGTGTAATGCCGTTCGCCGCGATGGGTGTGCAGGATGGGCAACCAGGCCTCGTGCTGCGGATTGAAGCGGCGCGGAGCGATCTGGTGCAACTCGCCCGCTCCCGCGCGCTCACGATACTCCCGGTCTACATCCAACAGTTCCGCGACCGTGGCGTCCGCGACGGCCGGCCCGTGCGCGGAACGGATGCGTCCTAAACGCGTCGCCAGAGAATCGATGATGCCCGCCACCCGCTTCGCGCCAAGTCCAGCGACGTCGGCAAGGCGTCCATCATGCGCGGCGGCTTCCAGATCTTCGAGCGAATCGATGCCCAAGTCTTCATGCAGCCGCGCCGCCTGCACGGGACCGATGCCCGGCACGGTGCGAAGAAGCTCCACTACATCCGTTTGGCCGCGCAACCGATCCAGCATGGGCAGCCGTCCGGTCCGCACGACGTCTCGGATCGCGAGCGCGATCCGGTCGCCCACGCCCGGCAGGCGCCGCAGCCCTTCCATGCCTTCCTGATCCAGGACTTCGTTGACAGGACGCTCCAGCCGCCGGACGGTTTCAGCCCCCCGCCGGTAGGCGTGCACCCGGAACACGTTGGCGCCCTGCTCTTCCAGTAATTGCGCCAATTCTTCCAGTCGCCTGGCCACCTGCGCATTGATGTCCATGCCACGCCTCCACGGCGCAACAGGCGCTAAACGCTGATCACCGGGCAGGGAGCTTCGCGGATGATCGAGTAGGCGCTGCTGCGCAGCCTTCCGAACGGCTTCTGGATGACTCCGCGTCCGATCACCACCAGATCCGATTCATGCCCCGTCGCAGCTTGGCGCACCACGCGTCCCGGGCTCCCAGCCAGGAGGCAAACCTCGAAATCCGTGCCCGCTTCCTTTTGCAACTTGGCGATCCGTTCGCGCGCTATTTCGAACAGCATGGCGTACATGCCGGGCTCGGTTGCTTCCCCGATAGATCCATTCGCGCCGCGCACCGCGTGCACCAGCCGCAATTCCATCCCTTGCTCCCCGGCAAAAGCGGCGGCCCAGCGCAGCACACCCAAGTCTCGCTCCTCGCCCTCCAGCGCGCACAGCATCCGTTTCCACTGTTGCGGAGGATGGGCCTGAACCTCTTCCACGTGAACGCCAGTCCAAACCGGCCCCTGCGCGTCGTGCAGAACCTTCGCCGTCACGGAGCCGAGCAGCAGCGCTCGAAACGGACCAAGCCCGCTGGTCGGCATCATGATCAGGCCCGGGTTCTCGCTGGCGTAGTCCACAATTTGCCGCGCCGCGTCGCCTTCTTCCAGTTGCGCGGTTACCGGAGTGCCCGCAAACTCCCGCTCGATGAACCGTTCCAGCGCAACGCGCCCCTGGAGGCGCAGCTGATCGGCGTTAATGAGCGCCGACCACGCCGATGCTTCCGGCGACCCGTACCATGTGGCCGGAAGATCGATCACATGCAGCACCACTACTTCCGAGCCGAACCGCTTTGCCATCGCCTTCACGGCGGGCGCCACCGCAACGCACCGCTCCGAGAAGTCGACGGGAAACAAAATGCGCGGAAAACCGGCCATATCGCGCCTCCATTCTCGTCCGGCGGCGGCGTAGTTAGTGCGCCACCAGTTGCGATACCGGATTTACCACCAGTAGGTTCTCCACATCCCAAACGCCTGGAGCACCCCAGGCCGCGCGCTCCGCTTCCTCGCGCTCTACCCAGGATTGAACCGTGCCGGTCAGGACGACTTTGTTGCCACGGATATCCACGCGGATGCTGTTCGCGTCCAGTTGCGCGTTGCGCAGCAGGGCCGCCTCGATCTGCGTCCGGACCGCCAGCCGGTCCGCCACTGGCCGGACCACAACGTGATTGTTGACGTCCTTCACTCCGGCCAGATAGCGCACGCACTGATCCGCCGATTTCCTCTGGTATTGCCAATCCACCGTGCCTTCGAGTGTCACCCGGCCCTGGTCCACCCAGACCTGGATTCGTCCCTTCGGCAGCAAAGTGTTCCAGGCGATCGCGTTCGCCGCGGCGTGCGCGATTTCTTCGTCGGCCCGTTCCTTGCCATCCGGCAAGTTCACTTGAAGCTCGCACGCTACCGCCTTCACTCCCCGTACCAGACCCGCGACTTTCTCCGCCTCCCGCTTCTCCGGATAGCTATCCACGTGTCCGTTTAGTGTGACAATTCCATCCTTTACCGAAACTCCGATGCCCTTGGCGTTGATGATCGGCTCCCAGTCGAGCGCCTGCTCGACCGCTTCCCGCAAATCTCGATCGTTCATATAAGTTCCTCAGGCGAACACGTCCGCCTACTCTCATTGTGGCAAGGGGTGTACCGAACAGACAGATCTTCGCTTTGTTGGTGATGAAAGGGCGGATGAACGCCCCCGCGCCTAAACCCTCACCGCTGAGTGGGTTAAAAGCCTCAACCTCCTAACGCCCCGTATCTTCAGACACGCTTGGATATTCGGCCCAAGATTACCTGTTATGGTTCCAAAAGATGGCCGGAAGCGTGCCCTGTGTTTTCGGGGAGGGAGTGATGACCGAAATCAAAACTACAGAAGTGACGCCCCTTCGGCTCGACAATGTCTACGAAATTCTAAAATCAGCCGGCCCGTGCCTGACGTTGTTATTGCCGGCTTACCGGCCTGGAGCCCAGGCTAAGTCGATGGCCGCCATCATCAAAACCGATCTTCAAGAGGCTGGGAAGCAGCTGCGCATGCGGAAGATCCCAGAGACCGGGATCGTCGATCTGCTGGCGCCGCTGGAGCATTTCACGGAAGAAGAAGACTTTCTGGCCGGAACTCGCTGCGGACGTGTCGTCTTCCGCTCGCCTCAGGTCCTTCGCCAGTTTGAATTGACTGGTCCTGTCAGCCAGGCTCTCCACGTGGGAGCGAGCTTCTACATCCGTCCGCTCTTGAACGAACTACATCTGCCGCCCGAGTACTATGTCCTGAAACTGAGCAAGAAGCGGATCTCGCTGTTGCGCGGCGCTCATCTGCGCGCAATGGAGATTTCACTGCCGAAGACCATCCCGGCAAATGCTGAAGAAGTCCTGGAATTCGAGCCGCCGGATCACGACCTCAAGAATCGCTCCGTGGTGAAGGGGTCGGTTGGACAAATGGGTGGTGTCACCTTCGGCACCGGTTCCGATCACGAGAGGCAACACACCTATCTGGCGGATTTCTACAAGGCTGTTGACCGGGGCCTGAACGAATTCCTGCATCTCACCAAGCCGCCGCTGGTGCTGGCTGGAGTCGTGGAAGACGCCGCGGCATACCGGAACATCAGTTCCTACCCGAATTTGTTGGAGCAGGGCATCGAAGGCAGCCCCAGTGGCTCCATCTCGGAAGAAGATCTCGTGCAGCGGGCTTTGATCATTGTGCAAGGCGACTGCGACAATCGCGCCGCTGCCGAATTGTTCGATTCACGCGAGCGGGTCTCGCCGGCCCGGTTTTCGACGAGCTTCGAGAAAATCCTCCACGCGGCGATCGAAGGACGCGTGCATCGGCTTTATCTGGACGAGAGCGCGAAGAGGTTCGGTGCGGTGCCGGAAGTGAAACGGGGCGGACCTTCGAATTGGGGCGACGAAGACCTTTTGAACCTCGCTGCTGTCGAGACCATTCTGCAGCGCGGCTTGGTTTTCTCCCTGCCGAGTAACAAGATGCCGGACGGCGCGGCGGCCGCGGCCGTCCTCCGGTTCTGAGGAAACGCCAGGGCGGCGAAAGGGCCGCTCCGGATCATGCGCGGCTGGCTTTGAGTGCGGCGCGCAGCAAATAGTTGTGCCAGCTGCTCGGCAGCAGCAGGCCGGCCGTAGCGGCCGCGGTGATCTGCCAATTCCGGCGATCGCTCAGGAATTCAACGGGCGTCGAAGTGAACGAATGGCCCAGGCGGCGCAGCGCCTCGCCGTAGCGCCCCGCCTGATAACTGCGGAACGCAAAGAAACGCCGCATGTTGGAGCGGGCCACCTGTTGCACCCGATCCACCTGGCCCGGCTCGAGCGCCCGCAGCTTTTCGATCATCCGGTCGAAAGTCGGCTCCATCAAACTGAGATCCCCGCTGAGCTGCCCGGCGCGCGCGCGATAAAACGTCAGAAACTCGGGAATCGCACACAAATTGCCGGGCCGGAGCAGGGCCACGCGCAGAGAAATATCGACATCCTGGCAGCACGGCATCGTCGTATCGAAGCCCCCCGCCTCTAGGAACGCCTTGCGCCGGCACACCAATGCCGAGCCGTTGCCCATTACGTTGTCGGCCAGCAATTGAGCGAACGAGATCGGTCCGCTCCAGGGCCGCGATGTCAGGCCGGTGTCCCTTCCCTGATCGTCAATGAAGCGCGACCACGAAAACGTCAGATCCACTTCGGGATGCTCCTCCAGGAATCGGACATGACGCTCCAGTTTCAAGGGGCTCCAAACGTCGTCTCCATCCAGGAAGGAAAGGTAGGGAGCCTGAGCGACACTGGTGCCTTCGCAGAGCGGGAAGGGTATGCCCCGGTGTGCACAGGTGAGCAGGCGGATCCGCGGATCGCCGAAGCCGCGGACCACTTCCACCGTTCCGTCGGTCGAGCCATCGTCCACCACGATCAGCTCGAAATCCGCGAAGGTCTGGCCCAGCACCGACTCCACCGCGGTAGCGATAAAGGCGGACACATTGTACGCGGGCATGACTACGCTGACGGCGGGCAAGCAGAATCCTTAGAACTAAATTATAGTGGTTCGACGCATTAGAATCGGAGTAGGGCATGACAACCACCTCGCCCAGTCTGTACCTGGAGCGGCCCGGCCCGATGCAGCGTTTTTGGGGTCTGTTCCGCCAGGCCTGCATCGCCACTGTCGAAGACAACTGTTTCGGCACGGCTAAAGGCGCGGCCTACTCGGCGCTGCTGGCGTTCTTTCCGGTTCTAGCGTCGCTGGCCGGGATCTTCGCCAGTGTGAATGCGGCTGCGGTTGCGCGCGTGTTCTCGCGCCTGTTGTTTCAGATCATCCCGCCTGGCACTCAGGATCTGGTGCGGTCGCACTTCAATACGCAAGGCCAGAGGCCGGGCTGGCTGATCCTGCTGGCCGCTGTGCTGGCTGCTTTCGCTGCGTCGGGCGTCATGATGACTCTGATGGAGGGCTTTCAGGCCGCCTACCGCTTGCCATCCGGAAGATCCTTCTTAAAGCAGCGGGCGGTGGCGTTATTGCTCGTCTTCATCGCCGAAGTGCCGGCCGTGAGTTCGTCGGCGCTAATCGTGTTCGGCACGCACGTAGAAGGCTGGATGCTGGGCTGGCTCGGCTTAGGTCCGGGCGACGACATCCGCCTCTCTTTGATTCTGCTCTTTGGTTTGCTGCGCTATGTGGTAGCCCTGGCGGCGACCGTTCTGGTGACTGGCCTGCTCTACTACGTCGGCCCCAACCGGCGCATCCCGCTTCGCAGCGTTTGGCCGGGTGCGCTTCTGGCAACCGTGTTGTGGTTGCTCGCCACCACCGGTTTCGCTCTGTACGTGCGGAATTTTGGCCATTACAACGTGCTCTACGGCAGCATTGGCGCTGTGATCGCACTGCTGGTGTGGATGTATCTGCTGGCTGTGATTGCGCTTTTCGGATGCGAGTATAATGCGGTGCGCGAGCGGTTGTTAGACTGAGAACTGCTTGAACGGCAATGGGTCGGTCATCTCGGTCCGCGGGCTGCGGAAGCTGTACGGCGATTTCGAAGCTCTGCGCGGTGTGGAGTTCGAAGTTCATGCGGGCGAAGTCTTCGGATTGCTCGGCCCCAACGGCGCCGGTAAAACCACCACCATCGAGATCCTGGAGGGTTTGCGGCAGAGAAGCTCGGGGGAAGCTCAGGTGCTCGGACTGGACCCCGGTTTGCAGCCCCGCGAAATCAAGGACCGCATCGGCGTCTGCCTGCAGGCGACCAATCTGCCCGACAAGATCAAGGTGCACGAAGCGCTGGCCTTGTTTGCTTCGTTCTACTCGCAGACGACGGACCGCGAAAAGCTGCTCGAACGGCTGCAACTGGGCGATAAGCGCAACACCTATTACTCCAAGCTATCGGGAGGTCAGAAGCAGCGCGTGGCGCTGGCGCTGGCGCTCATCAACGATCCGCAACTGGTCTTTCTGGATGAGCCGACCGCGGGGCTGGATCCGCAGGTGCGCCTGGAAATCCACGGCCTGATCCAGGAGCTGCGCGGCGCGCAACGGTCGATTTTGTTGACAACGCACTACATCGAGGAGGCCGAGCGGTTATGCGACCGCGTGGCGATCATCGACCAAGGCCGGATCATCGAGATGGGCACGCCGCGCGCGATCCAGCAGCGCACACTGGGTCACAGCCGCATCGAAATTCAGTGCGAGCAGCCGCTCCCGGCCGAGGGCCTGCCTGATTTTCTCACTGCCGCGAAGCACTCCTTCTCAGAAGACCGCAGGTCGTTGACCGTGCATTCCGAGCAGCCGGCGCGCACCATCGTCGAACTGGTGAAGTGGATCGACCAGCTCGGCGCCGGCCTGGCCGACATCCACCTGAAGCACCCGACGCTCGAAGACGTGTTCATCGAGCTGACCGGCAAGAGGCTACGCGAATGATGAAAGCCTTCCTCGCACAGGCCGAAATCAACGTCAAGCTGACTTTCCGCGACCGGACCGTCATCTTTTTCAACTTCCTGTTCCCGCTGATTTTCTTTTTCATCTTTGCGCAGTTGTTTCACGCCGAGCAGGGCGGCGCCATCATCCAGGTTTTGACGATGGTGCTGAGCATCGGCATCCTGGGCATCGGGTTCTTCGGCGCCGGCATCCGCGCCGTGCAGGACCGCGAAGCGAACATCTTGCGGCGCTTCAAGGTGGCGCCGACCTCGGCCGCGCCTCTGCTGGTGGCATCGCTACTGACCGGGCTGTTGAGCTTTCTTCCCTCCGCAGTCTTGATGACGCTGCTCGCGCATTACATCTACGGGATGCCTTTCCCCGATCGCTGGCTTTCCCTGCTGGTGTTCATCGCATTGGGCGTGCTTGCGTTTCGCGGGCTGGGATTGATGATCGCTTCGGTGGTGAACTCCGCGCAGGAAAGCCAGATCGTGATTCAGTTGCTGTACTTCCCGATGCTGTTTCTGAGCGGCACCGCCATCCCCATTTCGATTCTTCCCGACTGGGTGCAGTTGGTGGCTCAATTCATTCCCGCCACCTACCTGGTGAACGGGATGCAGGCCATTCTGGGCCGCAATGAAACGGTATTTCAAAACGCGGCGGCGGCCGGCGCGCTGATCCTGACCACGCTGCTGGCCACGTTCCTGGGCGTCAAGCTGTTCCGCTGGGAGAAGGAAGAAAAGATCGGCGGCGCCGCGAAGCTCTGGCTGGTTGCCGTGCTCGCGCCCTTTCTGGTCCTGGGGGCCTACCAAGCGCGGAACAAAGAGAGCATCGTACAGGCCAAGCTGTTGACGCGCGATTTGCTCCGCAGCCGTACGCTGCTGATCCACGGCGCGCGAATCTTTGTGGGCGACGGCCGCGTGATCGAGTCCGGCGCGGTGTTGATCAAGAGCGGCAAGATCGCGCACGTCTATGAAGGCGATGCTCCGACGGCCGAGGAGCTGAATGCCGAAGGCATCGAAGCCGCCGGCAAGACGCTGCTGCCGGGACTGATCGACGTGCACGTGCACTTGTCCTCGCCGGGCGGCTTTTCGCAGTCGCCGGACGCCTATCAAGTGGACAAGACCATGCCCCGCGCGCTAGCCGCGTATTTGTATAGCGGCGTGACGACGGTGAAGAGCGTCGGCGACCCGCTGGATGACATCCTCAAGGTGCGGCAGCTGGTGAATTCGGGTGAGCGGCTGGGGGCAGAGTTGTTCGCATGCGGCCCCATGTTCACGGCCCCTGGCGGACACGGGACAGAGTACTTCCAATACATTCCGGAGCCTTACCGGAAGATGGTGGAGGGCGAGACGGTTCGGACACCCGCTACTCCCGCCGAAGCGCGCCAGCAGGTGGATACCTTGCAGCAGCGCGGTGTGGACGGCATCAAGGCGATTCTCGAGGCGGGGCAGGGCGACCGGCATTTCAACCGCCTGGATGTTACGCTTCTGCGGGCGATTGCCGACGAGGCGCGTGCACGAAAGTTGCCGATTGTCGTTCACACCGGCGACGCCCGCGACGTTGCGGATGCCTTGAACGCCGGGGTCAACGGAATCGAGCACGGATCGTCGCGTGAGCTGATTCCACCGGACTTGTTCGTGCAAATGAAAGTGGGCGGCGTAACCTACGATCCCACGCTTTCGGTGTGGGAAGGATATACGGCCATCGCCAACGGCACCGCCGAGGAGTTGGACCGGCCGCTCGTGCTGCAGGTGGCTCCAGCGGCGTTGATCGCATCCACCAAAGACTTCCTGAATTCGGCGGACGGCGCCAAGCTGCGCGAGGGCGTAGCGCGTTATGGCGTGAATTTGGACATCGCGAAACAAAATTTGGTGGCGGCGTGGCACGCCGGAGTGACGCTGGTCACCGGCAGCGACGCGGGCAATCCGCTGGTGCTGCACGGCCCGACGATTGAGCGTGAAGTCGAGCTGTGGGTGGATGCGGGCCTGCCGCCGGCAGTAGCGCTTCAGGCTGCCACTTACAACGCCGCGCGGCTACTGGGCGTGGACGGTCGCATCGGAATCATCGAGGAAGGCCGAGATGCCAATCTGATGCTCGTGACGGGCGATCCGTTGAAGGACATTCACCAGATCGAGAACGTCGAGACGGTGATTCTCAAGGGCGAGCAGATCGACCGGGCAGAACTGTTCCATCAGGAGTAGCGCTAGCGAAACTCCATCCCACGCAGCAGGCCGTCGCCGTGGGGTGACGCGGCATATTCCACCAGCACTTGCTGGTGGTCCTGAGGACCGCAAACGAACTCGGCCGGCGCGTTGCGCACCTGGACGCGGGATGGATCGGGAATGGCGAGCGTCAGCGGTTTGCCGCCGGCCAGCAGGTGCAGCCGCATCACCGCGTCATCGCAATCCACGTCCTGCAGAGTCGCCTCGACGCGGTGCAAGTCGTCGCCGGCTTCAACGAACGGGTTCCAGTCGCGCGTTGCGTGCGGCACGCGCGTAGTGACAAGCTGCGCCTGACCGTTGGCGCCGCGCGCGAACTGAACGTTCATGTCGGTTTGCGCGATGTAGGCCTGCTGGGCCGCGTGAGCCTTCTCTGCCGGAGTCGTGGCGTAAGTAGCGGCCTTTTTCGCGGCGGCCTGCGCTTGTTCACGGCGACCCAGTTCATTGTAAGCGTCGGCGACCGCGGCCCAATAGGCGTAAGCCCGCGCGCGTTCCACATGGCGCATCGCGAGGAACTGAGCGAGCGCGGCCTGGTAGTGTCCGGCGTTCTTTTCAAGCAGGGCCAGTTGATAGCGCGCGTCGTCATAATCGGGTTGGAGCGCAATGGCGCGTTCGAGCGCGGGCCGGATCTCGTCCGGCGCGAGACCGGCCTGGTCGGCCAGGACGGCGTAGTGATAGCAAAGCGCCGCGTCCTGGACGCCTTGGGCGATGGCTTGTTTCCATTCGCGGCGAGCGCCTTCGGAATCGCCACGGCGCGACGCAATGGCGCCGAGCGCGGCGGAAGCTTCGGCCGGGGCTTCGGTGGCCAGTTCGCGATACAGGGGTTCCGCACGATCGAGTTCGCCGGCAGTCAGCAACACATCGGCCAGCAAGAGGCGCGTGCCAAGCGATGGCACGTCGGACAATTGAATGGCAACCTCGCCGGGATCTACGCCCGGCAACTCGATGGGGCGGACCTGATTGTGCTCCACCCAGGCGTGCAAGTCGCGAGTGATTTGGTCGGGCGAACGGCCGTAGATTCTGCCCAGCGCTTCCAAACTCGGCTCACCTGTTTTCAACACGTCGAGCAGTTCGCCGAAACGGGAGCTGTAGGCTGGCGAGCGCAGTAGCATTTCGGTAAGCGCCCAGCATTGCGCGTAGAAGAGGTTGGCCGAGGCGCGGTCACCGCCCATAATCGACTCGTCGGTCACCGTGAGCATCTCGGGAAGGGGCATCCACGAGTGGCGGACCAAAGTCTGGAGGCGGCCTGGCAGAACTTCGCCCAGTTCGACTGCCTGGCCGGTAACGCGTACGGTGGAGAAGAAGTCGGCTAGTCCTTCATTGAGCCAGCGGGGCAGTTGCAGACCGGCGGCGCGCAGGACGAGGTGGGCGTACTCATGCGCGGCCATGCGGAATTCACGCTGGTCCGACGCTGCCATCACGATGTAGTTCCGGCTTCCCAGGCCGACGTAGTAGGCGTCGGCGAGCGGGCGAAGCTGGTATGGCTGATATTCCCGCGGCGAGGCAAACACGACCACGCGCACAGGTGACGATTCGGCGGGCTGCCGTCCGCTTTGCGCGGCGAAGAAAGCGCGCAACTCCTCGAACCACAAGAGGACGGAACGCGCCTCGGCTTCGCTCGACTGCGCGTACACTTCGAAATGCGCGCTGCGCGCAAGTTTCCACGGCGCAGCGGATGCAGCGTGGAGGCAGGACACCGCGAGCGCGGCTAAAGCGGCATATCTAGCCGCAGGATTCCATCGTAACCACGGCCTGCTCATATTTGCCTGCGCCCATCTGCCCTTCTGGGAAAATGTGGTGCTGCGCGATCCACTCGAAGGACTCTTCGTATACTTCTTTCGTATACGGCTCGAAAACGAGCCGCTCGCCCGGCCCCCAGCGGCGCGTGTCCATTTGATCCAGGAAGCGCTCGGGCATTTCTTTCTTGTAGTAGTGCGAGTACAGATCGGGCCGCAGGTCGATGTCGCGCTGTGCACGCCGCAGGGCACGGAAATACTTGCGCACGTCTTCAGCGTCGGGATTGCCCTGGAGCATAGCGGCGATCATGAACGTGCTGTCGATGATCTTGCGGAAGCCGAGCTGTTCGACGAAGTAGTAGGGGCCGCTGAAGAGCGATGCCGCGGGCACTTTGCGGTCGATGAGCAGTTCCATGCGGCGGAACAGCAGGCCATCGGCGAACGAGAGCTTGATTTGCTCCGGCTTCAAGAACTGTTCAAGCGCCTGGATGGTGGCGTAGTGGCTGCCGGATTGGTAGCCAACCGAGATCGGTACGCCGGCCAGATCCTTGGGCTCGCGGATCGGTGAATCCGGGGGCACGAAAACGCCGGCGGGCGAGACCGAGTAGGCGTCGGCGTAGAGCTTGCCGAGTCCGTTCGAAGCGGCGACGTTAATGGTCCAATGGCAGGCGCAACTGACGTTACTGGTGCGGCCCTGCTCGAAAGTTTGATAAGCGCCGACTTTGTCGCCGAAGTCGTGGCGCTTGCCTTCCTTGGAGGTGAGCTCGTCGCGAAACTCGTAATCGAGACCTTCCGCGGCGAAATAGCCTTTTTCTTCTGCGACCCATTCCTGCAGACGCATATGGGGAGCGATGACGAACTTGGGCATGTCGGCCTCCTCTGGCGGATTGCGATGCTAAGAGCTACGTTAGCAGGTGCGGATGCGGAATGGCGCGGCGTTTAAGAGGCAGCAGCGGCTTTTGGAGGCATGTGGAAGCGGACATGTTCGATATGGCGGGCCTGGTTGAGGAGGATGAGGTGGTGGGCGTGGGATTCGATTTAGTCCTTTGAAAAAACGAAGCCATGATCGGCGGGATTGAAGGGAAGTCCTTGATGCTTGTGGAGTTCGAGGAGAGCGGCGGCGTCGCGAAGCTGGCGGTGCTTGCCCTCGGCGCGTTCAGCCTGGAGTTCGCGAAGGGTGTTGAGCGTCTTTTGGAACTGGCGAGAGAGGCGCCCGCTGTGGAGGCCGAGGGTAGCGAGGGCGCGGTGGGCGTCGACGATGTCGAAGGCGATGGCCTCCCGTTCGGTGCGGGGATTGGCGGCGCGGTCGAGGAGGGCGGCTTCGAGTTTCGGAACGCGGTTGAGGCGCCAGGCGGTGTCGGCGAGTTCGGTGACGAGTTGAGTCTCGGTAGGCGTGGAGGGTTTGTATTCGTCGTGGAAGGCGCGGCAATGGGTTTCGTAGGCGGCGGGGTCTTCGGATGGCAGGACGGGGGAGGCGGCGGTGAGACCGTGAGTGAGGGCGTTTTGCGAAGAGCGTTTTTTGCCGACGGGGGTACGCGGGCCGGTGGAGTGTTGGGCGTTTGCCTGGTTGATCGCCTCGCGACGTTCGAGCCAGCGAAGGACGGGATCGGTTGGAGTTGTTGTAGCGGACATGTTGGGCACCTCGGCCCCACGGGTAGCACGAGAGCGAGGGAGCGAGAAGCGCGCGGTGATGGAGGTTGTTGATTGGGAGAGAGATCGGGCGAGGGAAGGCAGGTGATCGGGCGGCGGCCCCGCGTGTCAGCCGCCGCCCAAAACCAGGCTCACTTCCAGGCCGAGGCCGGAACGATGACGTCGTCGGCGGGCACCAGGGTGTTGACCGAGACATGCGGCCAGGTGAGGCCCGCGAAATTCAGGAAGACGGTTTGCGTGTACTGAATTTGGGTGAAGCGAACGGTGAGCTGGCGCGGGACGGTGGTGTCGATCGGGGCGGTGACGGAGAATGTCGGAACACGCTGGCCGGGAATGCTCGCCTTGGCTTTCACGGCGAAGGGCGGGCCTCCGATGTGCATGGGCGGAACCAGGATGACTTCTTCCACAGTTTCGATCCAGAAGACGGCGGTCATCTTTGTAGTCTGGGCGTTGGGCGCCGTGGCCGCGGCCTGGCCCAGCAGGAAGGCGATGTTATCGGCTCCGCCTCCGAAGAGCGGCGGGGGCGGCGGCGGGGCAGTGGAAATGATCAGTGTGTCGGTGTGGACGATTTTCTGCTTGCTGATGTGAGCGCGCAGCAGCGAATTGGGGTCGTCCAGAAGAGCCTGGGTGATGGTGCCGGCGGCAATGAAGCTGCTCAAATCCTGGGGAATTCTCGGCGTGTTGGGATCACTGGCGGTCTGGCTGGGGAACTTGATCTTGTTCGCCGGATTTGCCGTTTGAAATGGCGTGATATCGGCGGCGGCGATGGTCGGCGGGCCGTCGACTCTGGCGATGATGCCCTGCGCGTTGATGGTGGTTCCGTGTGGGATGGACGCCATGCGGGAAACGGTTTCCTGCGTGATGGGCGGCACGTTAGTCGCTGGCACGTGGATCCAGATTCCGGGCTCGACGTGGATGCCGACCTTTTCGCCGTGGATGGTGACGTCGTCGACGGTCTGAAGATAAGGCACGCCGTTGAGGAAGATGTCGCCCTGCGGTGTGGTGCCACGATTGGGAACCGAGCCGAGGCCCTTGGAGAACATGAGGTTCTCACTGGTAAGGTTGAGTTCCAGAATGTTGTCGCCGGGAAGCAGTGGATGGGGCAGCGGCGTGGGTGTGGCGCTGTTGTTGGGCCGGAAAATCGTATTGAAGCCGTTGCCGACCCAATTGCCGACAAAAGCGGCGAGGGGGCCGAGGGGCGGGGGCGGTTCGGGCGGCGGGGGGGGCGCCTTGTGATCGGGGCGGACATGCCCAAACAGGAAGTCGACCAGGTCAATTGACGGTCGGATAACGGGGTCGCTCATTTCGTGATCCTCCTTAAGGAGACACTGAGATGCCGGTGTGCTCCTGCTGACGTAAGAGCCGGGATGTGCCAGGCGTTTCCCGGAGGCTGACTCTATGTAAAGCGCAGTATCTCGATGGATGCCGCCAATCCCGGCAGTATTTCAGGAATATTTGAGCAGGCGGTTTTCGGACGGATCAACTATACTGTTCGCCATGCGTAAGCCATCCTTCAATCGAATGCGCGCCGCGGCGGCGGTAGTAGCGCTGGCCGGCTTCTGTGGGGCAGCGGCGGATTCGCAGGCCGCGCCGAAGCACTCGAAAGCTCCCAAGAGCGTGCGCCTGTATATCTTCGACTGCGGAACGATCCACACGACGACCGTGGACGCGTATTCACTGAAGAAGGAAGAAGTGGGGTCGACCGAGATGGCGATTCCCTGCATCCTGGTGGCGCATCCGAAGGGAACGCTGATGTGGGACAACGGGGACATTCCGGACCGCGCGTTTCCGGCGGGCGGCGGACCAGCGCGAGCGGGCGTCGTGACGCAGGACAAACCGCTGCTGCCGCAGCTGGCCGCGGTTGGTTACACGCCGGCCGACATTACGTACCTGGCGATGTCGCACTATCACGGCGATCATGTGGCGAACGCGAATGCTTTCGCGGGGTCGACGTGGCTGGTGCGGAAGGTGGAACGCGATCGCATGTTTTCCGGCGAGCCGATTCCGCGCTCGGACCCGGCCAATTACAGCGCGCTGAAGGACAGCAAGACGGTGATTATCGATCAGAATGAGTACGACGTTTTTGGCGATGGCACGGTGATTATCAAGTCGGCGCCGGGGCATACGCCGGGGCATCAGGTGTTGTTCTTGAAGCTGGCGAAGACCGGGCCGGTGTTGCTGAGCGGCGATTTGTACCACTATCCGGAGGAGCGGAAGCTGAATCGTTTACCGGTGACCGAGTTCAACAAGGAACAGACGGCTGCGTCGCGCGCGGAGATCGAAACTTTCTTGAAGAAGACCGGCGCGCAGTTGTGGATCCAGCACGATTTTCTGGGCAACGCGAAGTTGAAGAAGGCGCCGGCGTATTACGAATAAGGGCGGTCAGGCGCGGAGGAATTGCTGGATTTCGGCTAGCGTTTCTTTGGGCGCGCTTTCCTGGAGCGAGTGGTTGCCGGGGAGGCCCTTGCCAGTGACGTTTGTGCCTTCGTCCTTCCAGATGGCGAGGACGTCGTAGAGGCGGCCCATGGCGCCGTTGGCTGCCCACAAGGTCAGCAGCGGACACTGGATCTTTTTGCCGGCTTTGATGTCGGCGGCGTCGATTTCCAGGTCGATGGAAGCCGAGGCGCGATAATCCTCGCACATGGCGTGAATCGTGAGGGGATTGGTGTTGTTGCGCAGGTATTCGCGCATCACGTCATTGTTGGCGCGCGCGAGGAAGGCATCGTTCATGGTCTTGAGTTCGTTCTCGGGGCCGGGCGCCTTGCGCAGGTAGTTGAACCAGTGAAAATAGGCCTGGACGAACTCGAGCGTGACGTGCGAGTAGAGATAATGCGCGGGCACGATGTCCATGACCACGAGTTTCTGGACGCGGTCCGGATGATCAAGCGCCATGCGTCGGCCGACGCGCCCGCCGCGGTCGTGACCGACCATCAGGAACTGGCGATAGCCTAAGTGCTCCATCACTTGGACGCCGTCGAGCGCCATGGGCCGCTTGGATTGGCTGGCGTAGTGGGACTCATCCGCGGGCTTGCTGGAATCGCCGTAGCCGCGCAGGTCGCACATCACGAGCGTGTAATCCTTGGCGAGATCGGGTGCAATCAGGCGCCAGGTGATGACGGATTGCGGCGCGCCGTGGAATAAGAGCACGGGCGGGCCAGAGCCGCCGATCACCGCATTGATCTCGGCGCCGGAGGTTTTGATTCGTTCGTTGCGGAAGTTGGAGGGGAAGAACTTCATGCAGGGCGACGGCTCGCTGGCGGCGGTTTGGGCAACAGCCTGAGCGCCAGCGAACGCGGTTCCCGCCGCGAGGGCGGTTTCCTGAAGCAAACGACGCCGTGTTCGCATGGTACCTGTCTCGTGATTCTTCATACTCCGTTATCTTATTGCAATTGGAACCACTACCCGTCAGCTCTGGGTCGGGAGGCACTGCAACTTGTGGCCATCGGGCCATTGCACGTAGCCGGCGCGCATGCGGAAACTCTGGTCTTTGGCGCGGCTGCCGACGACGGTGATGGTATCGCCGGGCTTCAGCGTGGTCTTGGTCCAGCCCTGACGGCGAAGGATCACGAGGCTTTCCATTTCGATGACCCAGTGTTCGGGCTCGGCATCGGTGGCGACGTCGAGGTAGAGCATGGAGTGGGGATTCTCCCACTCGAACTTCGTCACCGTGCCGCTAATGATGGTGCCGTGGATCAGGTCGTAGGGGGCGGTGGAGTGATGCGCCTGGGCGGGCACCAGCGGCAGGGCGAGCGCGACTAGGAACGCGAAATAAAGCGGGCGGAATCGCATCGCACTTTCAGTTTACTTGGAGTAGTAGTGATCCCGGATGTTGGCGAGTCCGTTGACAATGTGCTGCTGGTCGCGTTCGCCGCCGAAGCAGTCGGACTCGAAAGGTTCCTGCGGGTGGGCGGCCTTCTTTATTTGGAAATGCACCTTGAAGGTGCGCGTGAAGACCTTGGGATCGTCGAAGGTGGCTTCATAGTCGATGGTGTCTTTGTCGATCAGAGTGAAGCGTTCGACGATGTGCAGGGCATCACTGTGGAAATGGCCAGCCATATCGAAGACGGACTTGTCGTTGTTGCCGGCGACATCCACCACCAGCGTGTTGCCTTCCCAGTGGCCGCGGGAATCGCCCATCCAGGCTTTGTAGCCCTGCGGATGCGGCTTGCCATCGAGGTAAACCAAGCGCCGCGCGTGCATGTTTTCGTGAAGAAACGCGATGAATTGCGGCGTTTGGATGATCTGGAAGCCGAAGTACAGGGCGTGCGGGACGCCTTCGTAGTGGCAATGGCCGGTGGGATCGAGTTCCATGTGCTCGGTGAGGTGCTTCACTTCTTCGTCGGCCCAGGGCTGATAGGGCAGGACGCCGCCTTCGACGATTCCGGTCTTCGATTCGGTGCCGAGGAAGAAGCCACCCGGGTGAGGGAGAACGGAATAAGCGGCGCCGCCGGCGCGAGGCTGCCAGGACCCTTCGATGTCCGGCTGGCCGTCGGGTGTGCGGTCCGGAGTAAACGGCTGGTTCTGACCGAAGACCGGAAACAAAGTCACAGCGAACAGAGCGAACAATCTAGGCATCATTGTTTCTTCCCTGGATACGGGCGGACAAATTCGAAGATGTCGCCTTCGGGACGTTCCTGGTAAGGAGGGTGGATGGCGCGGCCATCGTCGGCCTCGGTGCATTCCTGGTCGCGGAGTTCGAAGCCCGGCTCGGTGTTGCGATGCATCAGCATGTGGATTTTCCAGGGCCGGCTGTAAGTCTTCGGGTCGTCGAGGGTGGCTTCGTAGTCGATGGTGTTGGGGCCGAGGCGCGTGTAGCGCTCGATCACGTGCAGCTGGTCGCTATGGGTGTGGCGCGCCGAATCGAGCCAGGTTTTGTCGTTGAAGTCGGTGACGTCGACCACTAATGTGTTGCCCTCCCAGTGGCCGACCGAATCGCCCATGGCGAAATCGATGCCGTCGAGATGCGGGCGGTTGTTGGTGGTGACGTAGCGGATGTCGTGCAAGTATTCGTACAGGAAGACGACCACGCCGGGATGCTGGAGAATCTGGATGGGAAAGGGCATGTAGCTGATGCGTGGGACGCCGGGCATCATGCAATGGATAATCGGGTCCACGCGCGGGCCTTTTTCTTCGCTTGCGAGGGCGTCGGGCCGATAGGGAATCTCGTGTCCCTCGGCGATCTCGCCGACGTCAAAGGACGCGGCGTTGCGCGTTTCCCAGATTCCCTGCAGGTCGGGCACGCCTTCCGGGGTGCGCGGCGCTTTGCCGGCATCGGCGACAGGCTGGGAACCTGCTTGGGCGAACGCGGGAAGCATGGCAAGGGGCGACAGCATCACAGCCGCTGCCAGGGCGGGAAAGATACAACGATTCACCTGACGATGTCTCCTGAACTAGCCGGGATTGGTTTCTGTGCCGAGCGTCTTGACGGTTCCATCCGGCATGGTTAACTGTTGTGCGTCGGCGGTGTGGGAATTGTCTTTGGCGCCATAGCCGGTGATCGTGATTTCCATGCCGGGTTTGATGGTGTCTTTGCGGAAGCCTCGTTTATACAAAACCGCCGCCGAGCCGGTTTCGAACGCCCAGTGGACGATCTCTCCGTTGGCGTCTTTCGCGTCGAGGTAGATCCAGGAGTGCGGATTGGAAAGATCGAACTTGGTGACGGTGCCGGTGACCTTGACGATTTTGTTCTGATCGTATTCGGCCGCGAAAGAGTGGTGCGCCAGTGCGGCCGTTGAAGCCAGCAGACCTCCGCAGACCGCCAGCAGACATAGCTTTGTGTTCACTCGGTAAATCTCCCAGAATGTCTCGCCCGGCCCATCTTCATTTCGGGTTCCGGCGCTGCGAAAGATTTTACTACGCTTTGGGTCACGCTTCTGGACGAGCAACTGTGCGGCTCGCTGGCCTACTTGCCCACCATGTGCTGGTAGTCCTTCTCGTTCTCCAGGCAGTAATAGTCGATCAACTCGCTGTCGAGGACGAGAGGCTGGGTCATGGTGACGGTCCAGGGCGCGGTATAGGCTTTAGGATCGTCGACGGTGATTTCGATCTTCAGAGTTCCGTAGTTGGGTCGCGAGATTCTCTCGATCACTCTTGCGGAGTTGGTGAGCGGGTTGCCGTCGGAATCCAGCCACAGATCGTCGCGGAAACCGTTGCTCCGCACCACCAGGGTGTCGCCTTCCCATTTGGCCGTCGAATAACCGTTCCAGGTGGGGTTCGGATCGTCCAGAAGCTCCCGCCCATCCGTGAAAATCTGGCGGTACTGCATGTTGCGCTCGGTCAGGATGATCACGCGGCCTGGAACTTCGAAGATGCGCTTGTAGTAATCGTCGGTCCAGATCCGAAGCGCGCCGCGCGGCATGCAGCGGACGTTGGGATCGTCCTTGGCCATTCGGGCTTTCCGTTGTTTCACCAGCTCCGCGGCCCATGGCTGGTAGGGCAAGCTGCCTTTGAAGTTGTGGGCGATGTTCAGAAACTCCCAGCCGATTTGCAGGTCGGTGCACTTCGCGCCGCAAGGCGGGCCGATGGTAGTCCAGCCCCACATTCCGGAGAGATCCGGCTTGCCGTCGGCGGTGCGCGGCGTGGGCGCGGTCATGTTGGGCTTGCCGTCGGGCGTGCGGGGCACGTTGGGGGTCGGATAATTCAGGTACTGGGCGAACAACGGCTGCGCCGCGGCCAACACCAACACGGCCCCGGCATATTTCCAGCACGATGGACTGTGCATGCCTGTCTTGCTTTCCTGCATTATTTCAATCTCTGCTTTGCATGCACTACCTGTCAAGGCGAGAGCGAAGGACGCTCGATGATGTCTAGCCCCAGGAGAGCGTGGTAGCCACCGCGTCACCCGACCCCTGTGAAAGAGCGTCACTTGCCGTCGACCGAAAACGCCAGGAACACATTTCCGGGCATGCCTCCCCACTGGCCATAGCCGGAATTCACGAAGAGCATGCCGTTGATCACGGCGGGACCGGCGGCATCGAGCGAGCCACCATGAGCCGGCTTGCCGTTGACGGTTTCAAACTCGCGTTCGGTATCCGTGTCCCACAGGATTTCACCGGTGGATGCCGAGTAAGCTCGCAGATGTCCGTCGACGGAGCCGGAGAAGACGACGCCTGGAATCGCGGTTACGGCTGCGGATTGCGCGGGCGAGCAGTCCGTGCGGCCGTCGGCGCAAGGCGCCGGTTTTGCGGTCCAGACTATTTTGCCCGTGTTGAGGCCGATAGCGTGCAATCCGCCACCCTTCTTCGGATCGAGGGTCAGCCGGAAACCCTGCGGCGACTTCGGATCGGGGGCGCCGCCGATTCCGATATTGGAGATCGCCACATAGACATTCCGTTCGTCGGCCGCCGAGCCCCACTGGCTGCCGCCCAGCGCGCTTCCTTCTCCGGCCCTGGTCTGCCAGAGGATCTTGCCCTTTTGGTCGGGATCGATGGCATGCACCATTCCCGACTTCTGCCCGATGACCAGCGCGCGCTTGCCCGCGCCCAAACTCACCAAAATCGGCGGCTGCCCAAAATCATAGTCGGGCCCTTTGGATTCGGGGCAATTTCCCGGAACCGGCACGGCGCATCCGACGTTATAAGCATCGTTCGCCGTCAACTGCTTCGACCAGAGCAGCGCGCCGGTCTTCAGGTCCATTGCCAGGATGGCGTCGCTGGTGCCGGTCGGCGGGTCGGAATAATTGTCTCCCGTGGCAACATAAAGTGCTCCCAGCTTCTCATCGATCGTCGGGCTCGACCATACGCTCGCTCCCGAAGGCCCGAACTGCTGCGTTCCCGACACGCTCTTGCGCGTCGGCTTGGGCGCTTCCGCAATCGTGAACGTCTGCCACAACTTCTTGCCCGTCCCGGCGTCCAGCGCCACCACACTCCCGCGAAACGTGCAGCACTGCGTCTTCGGATCGCCGCCCAGCGCCTCTTCGAACGACGCGATTGGCTGATACACCACGCCTTTGTAATACCGTGCTGTTCCCGTAATGGTGCTCGCGAAGTGATCCACCGGCCGTACTTTCCAGATCAACACACCGGTTTGTGCGTTCAGCGCGTACATGGTCGCGCTCGCGTCGCCGAAGAACACTGCCGGATCACCGTTCGCGTGGCCAACCGTAACGCCCGATCGAATTCCGCCCGGTGCGGCCTGAAATCCCCACCGCGTGCACCCCGAATCGGCGTCCAGTGCATACACCGCGCTCGTCCCCGTGCCGATGAACACGCGCCCGCTCGCGACAGCTGGTTGCGACCGCGCCACCGTTACATCGCCCAGGTTGAACGCCCATTTCAGCTTTAGCTTCCCCACGTCGGAAGCCGTAAGCTGGGCCCCGGCCGCATCCTGGAATCGCGAATTCGTCACGCTCGGGCTCCAGCCGTTCCACTCTGGGACCCCGGCGCTCGCGTGAAACGGCGCGTCACCTTTGCACGTCGTCGTGAAGGTTGTGGCGGCAGCGTGCGTTCCCGCCGGCCCAATGTATCCGATCAGAGAAAAGATCTCCGCCGTCGACAGCCCCGCGGCTTCCGTCTTCATAGCCCCGTTCGATAGCGCGACGTAGACCGCCTCCGCACTCATCTCTTTGATCGCCGTAAGCGATGGCACCCGCGCCGCGGGCATGTCGTGACACTTTGCGCACCGCTCCTTGTAAATCGCCGCGCCGTCTTGCGCCGGCAATACCGGCAGCAGCAATGCAAACAGACACACGTATCGCATAGCAACTCCTCTCTTCTTACGAAGCGCCCTAACTAGATGAAATCGCGCTTTCGCGATTGCAGAAAAAACGTCAGCCCCAAAACCAGCGCGACGATCGCGAACTCCGTGCCGAGCAACTTCAACACCAGCGGGCTCCACACCACCGTTGCGCCAGCCATGTCATGTTGGATGGCTGGAATCCGGACGATGAGATACCAGACAAGGCCGTACGACGAGTTGCAGACGATGGTCGCCGCGGTAAACCATCCTTCCGATTCCCCAACTATGGTCGTTCCGGTGGTCAGGGCAAAAGCGACCAGAACAAGACCGCCGAGTACCAGTAGGATGGGAATAAACCCGTGCGGAAGGCCTATGGCCGCAATCAGCAACAACGCCGCACCGATCAGCGCGAGCCAAGGCACCAGGAACATCCCGAAGGTGGAGGCAATCTTGGCGGCGCTATATTGCATGGGCGAAACGGGCAAGCTCATCAGAAACGCGAGGTTCTGCTTCTTTCTCTCGTTGAGAATCGTGCCCGCCGGCAGAAAGCTGGCCAGCAAGATCAGCGCGATGAAGAACCAGACGCCGCCGATTACTAACGGCAGTTCCTTCTTCATCTGAACCAGCCCAAGCGCCGCTATCCCCGTGGCAACCGAACACAAAATCCCGGTCCGTTGCAGCCGCCAGTCCTTCAGAATTAGCTGACCAACCACTGAGCCCCTCATGCCTCCACCTCCTCGCGGCTGCGTTCCACGTTAGCCACGAAAATCTCTTCCAGCGTCATGCTTTCCACAGCGTGCACGCGGGCGCCGGAAGTCTCGTAAGCATTCGGCAGATCGGCCACGAAGGCGTTCGCGATCGCCACCGCGAGACGCCCGCTCCGTTTCACTTCAATCACTCCGGGCAGAGACGGCAGTTCGATTCCGCACGGGACTTCCAGGCGCAGGCGGCGCCAGCGGTCCAGGTATTGCTCTTTGTCCATGGAATCGATGATGCGGCCGCGGTCGATAAAGGTAATCTGATCGGAAATCTGCTCGACATCCTGGGTGTTGTGCGAGGAAAACAGGATGCTGCGGCCCTCATCGGCCATCACGCCGGTTAGCTCGCGGAGAATTTCGTGGCGCGCAACCGGATCGAGGCCCGTGGTTGGTTCGTCCAGGACGAGCAGCTTCGGTCGCCTCGCCAGAATGAGCAGCAAAGTGGCCTTCACGCGCTGTCCGTGAGAGAGTCCCTTGATTTTCTGCTTGGCCGGTAATCCAAAACGCTTCAGCAGAAGCCCCGCGTAGGCCGCGTCCCAGCTGGGATAGATCGATTGCACGAACTGCATGTGCCAGCCGACGGTCATGGAGTCATAGAGGCGCATATCCTCGGACGCGTAGCCGATGTCCCACTTGGCTGCCACTTGCTCTTGGGGCATCGGGTGGCCCAGCACCCGCACGTCGCCGCAGTCCTGATGCACCAGTCCCATCAGAATGCGAATGGTTGTAGACTTGCCCGCTCCGTTCGGCCCGATTAGGCCCATGATCTGGCCTTGCGGGACCTTCAGGTGGACGTTATCGAGCGAAAAGAACCGGTACGTCTTTCCCACCCCGCTCATCTCCACGGCGAAATCGCTCATACGAACTCCTCCTTGCTTTCGGCCATGCGTTCGCAGGCGGCACGGAGCCGGCCGGCGAGATCGTCAATGCCAAGCCCCATCTGCGCGCCAATCCTTGCTGCCTCTACCAAGTGCTGCGCCAGCTCTGCTTCGCGTATGCGCTCCCCCAGGTCCGGGCTTGACGCAACGAATGAGCCTCTGCCGTGGTGCGTGACGATGACGCCTTCCCGTTCCAGTTCGAGATAGGCTCGCTTCACGGTGATGACGCTGACGCCGGAGTCCACGGCCAACTGACGGATCGAAGGGATGGCTTGGCCCGCAGACCAGTCGCCCACGGCGATCCGCCGTTTGATCTGCTCCATGATCTGGAAGTACATAGGCCGTTTGTCAGCCTGGGAAATGACGAATTCGCCTGCTTCTTCCATCTCAGTATACTCAGTATATACAGTTCGCTGAACCTGTCAAGGCCTAATTGCGCGAATGTGATGTTAAAATAATTTGCCTTGAACAGGGTGTTGAATACCGCGGCGCAAACATCGCCGCCGGTTGAAACCGGCCTGGGGCTGGAGCGGCACGCCGCCGCACTGGAACGCTTCCTGGAACGGCACCAAGCCTGGGTTCTAGCGCTTTGGAGCGTCGTGTACTTTGGTGGGACGATGGTGCGTGCGCGCGCTTATCCGTTCTGGTACGACGAGATTCTCGCTCTGCTCGAGGCGCGCCAACCCACAGTCGCCGCGGCAATCGGTGCGTTACGCGACGCGGACTGGATGCCCCCGGCCCATCACGTAGTCCTCTATCTGACCGACAAACTGCTGGGGCACGGCGAGGTGGCGTTTCGAATCCCGGCGATGATCGGTTTTTGGGTGTTCAGTATTTGCCTGTTTGTGTTCGCCCGCCGGCGGGTGGGCGTCGTGTTCGCACTCCTGGCAATGCTTCTGCCGTACGCCAGTTCGTTTCAGGCATATTCTTTTGAAGCGCGCAGCTACGCCTTCGTATTGGGTTTTGGCGGGATTGCACTGGTCTCCTGGCAGGCAGCCACTGCGGGAATTGGCCGGCCATGGTCGCTGGTGGGATTGGCACTGGGCATCGCCGGAGCGGTGGCGTTTCACTATTGGGCCGTCCTGATTTACTTGCCGCTCGGCGGCGCCGAGCTGTACCGCACCGTGCGACAGCGCCGGATCGACTGGCCGGTGTGGGCGGCTATGTTGGCGGGCGGACTGTCCCTGGCGGCTTCACTTTACCCGATTCTTCAGGGGCTGCAGAGTTGGTCGCCGCATGGCGCGCAGGTACATCGGAGAATGTACTGGAATTTCTACCGTATCGAGTTTCGGGTGTTCTACGCCTTCGCGATTCCCGCAGCGGCTCTGCTGGCTGCGTGGTTCCTGCTAGGAGGCCGCAAGGAGCAGCCGGCCGAAGCGCGGCGAACCGCGATCCCGGACTACGAGTGGGTGGCCGCAGTGCTCTTCCTGTTAATCCCAGTTGCTGCGATTTCGATCGCGCTGGCTTCTCCCCATCAAGTCTTTGCGTTGCGGTATGCGGCGTTGACGGTAACCGGATATGCGCTGCTGGTGTCGTTTGTGGCGGCGCGGTTGGCCGAAAGGCGATCCGCAATCGGCGTCGCCTGCGTCGTAGCGGCGCTGGCTCCGTTCACCTACCTGATCACTCACCCCGAGTACAATCCCAACCCGCCCGAACCAACGGAGTCCTTGAGGCGGGCGCTAGAAAAGGAAACGGTGGTATCGGATATTCTCGTTCCGCAGTTCGTCGAGATTTGGTATTACCTTCCTGACAGCTTGAAACCCAGGTTTGTCACTCTGAGTCCAACGGGCGCGGATGAAAAGGAATGGCCCTTCCTAGGCGAATTCGCAAAAATCGGCGTTCCGGTCGGCGCGTATCGCGACTTTGCGATTCCAGGGAAGACTTTTCTGCTCTACACGTGGCGGCACGGCGATTTCGAGAAGATGATGGCAAGCCAAGGTGCCACGATGGAACCGGTGGCGTCAACACGGCGCTACCGGTTGGTACGGGTGCACTCTGCGGACCAGGCCACACCGCGCGTGATCCCCTAACAGCGAACCCGTTTGCCGCGGGTCCCATTGCGTTGCATGCAAGTCTCCCATATAATGCTGACAATACCTGCCCGAGGAGGGCTTGAACGATGATGCTGCGTCTTTCTGCCGCTGGTTTGTTAATGGGGATGGCCGCGTTGGCCGGTACCGCTTCGTCCACCACGCCGACATTCGACAAGGACGTTCTGCCGATATTGCAGAAGCATTGCCAGACCTGCCATCGGCCGGGCGAAGTGGCTCCGATGTCGCTGATCACGTACAAGGACGCGCGTCCGTGGGCGAAATCGATCAAGCAGGCCGTTGCGACCAAGAAGATGCCGCCATGGTTCGCCGACTACGGCCACTTCGCGAACGACCGCACGCTGCAGCAAGCCGACGTCAAGACGCTGGAAGCCTGGGCGGACGGCGGGGCTCCGGAAGGCGACGCGAAGGACGCACCGCCGCCGTTGACGTTCACGAATGGCTGGAATCTCAAGCCCGACATGATCGTGAAGATGCCTAAGCCGTTCCGCGTAGCGGCGACAGGGACCATCAATTATCAGGACATCCTGGTGAAAGTGAACTTCCCGGAGGACAAATGGGTGGTCGCCGCGGAGATGCGTCCTGGCAATCCGAAGGTGGTGCACCACGGGCGCGTGATCGTGCGGCCGCCGGGATCGAAGTTCATGGCGACGGCGATTCCAGGCGAGCCTTATGAAACGACCTCAGCCGCGGCGGGAAGCCCGCAGGACGGCACGGATCTGCTGGGCAAGTTCAATCCTGGGTTAGGCGCGCAATCTTTCGACGTCGACGACTCAGCAAAGTTCATCCCCAAGGGCTCGGACTTGGTTTTCAACATGCACTACACGTCGGTGGGCACGGCACAAGACGACCAATCCGAAGTCGGGCTGGTCTTCGCGAAGCACCCGCCCAAGAATCGCTACTGGATGTCGCCGGGCACGCCGGCGGCGTTCAACCTGGTGATTCCCGCGGGCGACGCGGACGCCGAAGTGGTGAGCGAAGTGACGGTTGGCATCGACGACGCTAAGCTGGTTTACATCCAGCCGCACATGCACCTGCGCGGCAAAGATTACGAATTGCGTCTGATCTATCCGACCGGCGAGATGCAAACCGTGTTCAAGGGCCAGTGGAATTTCGATTGGCAGGTGGGCTATCAGCTCGAGAAGCCGCTTCCCATGCCTCGGGGCACGCGGGTTCTGGCGATCGCGCATTACGACAACTCGGCCAATAACCGCTTCAATCCGGATCCGAACAAGACGATCGTCTGGGGCGATCAGAACTGGGACGAGATGCAGTCGGGCTTCCTGGGGCTGATTTTCGACGTGAACACCGATAGTTCCAAGGTGTTCAAGATGTCGGGGCCGAGCCTGCTGCCGCGCGGAACGGACGCGGGGCCGAGTCTTGCGACCGTGAAGCTGCCGGTACCGTCGGCGAACCACTAAATCGCCGAACGATCGCGATGCGCTAGACTGTTGCGCATGCGAAGCTTGTCCCTACTTGCGCTACTTGCGGCTATCTTGCCCGCAGCCGCGCAAACGCCCGACTGGTCCAAAGTCAATGAAGAAGCCATGCGCCACTTCCAGGCGCTGGTGCGCATCGACAGCACCGATCCGCCGGGAAACGAAACGCACGTAGCCGACTACGTTAAGAAGACGCTGGAGGCCGAGGGCATTCCGGTGATGATGGTGGCCAAGGACCCGGCACGGGCGAACATCATCGCACGGCTGAAAGGGAATGGATCAAAGCGGCCGCTGCTGATTATGGGTCACAGCGATACGGTGCGCGTGGACCTGGCGAAGTGGACTTTTCCGCCCTTCAGCGCGACTCGCAACGGGGGCTATGTTTACGGCCGCGGCACATTGGACGACAAGAGCGACCTGATGGCCGCGATGATGACGATGCTGCTGCTGGAGCGCTCGGGCGTCAAGCTGGATCGGGATGTGATCTTTGTTTCGGAAGCGGGCGAAGAGGCCGCAACCGGTCCAGGCATCCAATACCTGGTCGACGAGCATTGGAACGACATCGACGCCGAGATCTGCCTGGCGGAAACCGGCAGCGTGAAGCGCAGGAACGGGCAGGCGGAGTATGCCTTGGTGGAGACTACCGAGAAGCAGCCGCGCGGCGCAAAGCTGGTGGCCAAGGGACCGTCGGGGCATGGGTCGCGGCCATTGCGGTCCAACGCCATCGTGCACCTGGCGCGGGCAGTGGAGAAGATCGCGGCATGGGACCCGCCGATGCGCTTCAACGACACGACCCGTTACTATTTCGAGAAACTCGCGACGGTCAGCAGCCCGGAGGATGCGGCGCGGTTCAAGGCGCTGTTCGATCCCGAGAAGGCGCCGGCGGCGCGCGAGTATCTGGCAGAGCACGATCCCATCAGCTACTCGATGCTGCACACATCGATCTCGCCCAACATCATTCAGGGCGGCTACCAGGTGAACGTGATTCCGTCGGAGGCGGAAGCGACGCTGGATATCCGAGCGCTGCCGGGCGAGAACATCGAAGCTTTCTACGACATGATGCGCAAGGTGATCAGCGATCCGGCAGTGGAACTGGTGCCGGAGCAGCGTAACGTAAGGCCGGGCGCCGCGCCGTCGCGGATCGATTCCGACGCCTATCACGACATCGAAGGAGCGTACCGGAAGGTCTATGGAGTGCAAACCTTGCCCTACATGGGCACGGGCGCAACCGACATGGCCTTCTTACGCGCTAAGGGCGTGCAGTGCTATGGAGTGGGGGCGATGGTGGATGAAGAGGACGCGCCCAAGGGCTTTGGGCCGCACAGCGATCAAGAACGCATTCTGGAGGAAGCCGTTTACAAGCACGTCCAGTTTTTCTGGGACACGGTGACGGCGATCGCGGCTTCGAAGAACTAGCTGTTCTTGCAGCAAGCCATCTTGCCGGAGTCCATCTTGCCGCACTTCATCTCGCCCTTGCCCTTCACTTTGGCCGCTGCCTGGGCGTCCTTGCCTTTACAGCATGGGCAATCGCACGATCCCTTTGCCGGTGCTGGCTGGGCCTGCGGCGCATCACCGTTGGCTTGATCGCTGTTGGCGTTGGTGGCTGCGCCGTTCGCTTGCGCGAAAGCGAGGCCGGTAGCGAGTGCGCCGGCAATGAGAAGATTCCGCATGGTCTTCATCTGAATCTCCTGAATCTTTGAGTCCGCAATCTGAGTGGGCAAACCCGTTACCAGCCCTAAGTGACTGAGCGCTCGATTTGGGCGTCTCAGCAGGCGGGGATAGTGGCGCAAAATTGGGTGTCAAAACGCAGGCGCATCCGAAGTCCTTTGCGATAGACTGTTTGCGATGCGAAGCTTTCTTGTGTTCGCCTTGATTGCAGGAGTGACGCCGGCCTTTGCCCAGGAAGCGGCGCAAGCCCCCGCCACCAAGCCCCCGGTTCCACGCACGGCAGACGGGCATCCGGACCTATCGGGCATCTGGCAAGGCGGTGGAGCAGGAGGTCTGGCTTTTGCCATCGGATCGGCGAACGCGAAGGCGGCACGTCCGGACGACAAAGCGGTCGCCGCGGCGCCAGCGGCCGTTCCGAGAAATCGCTTCCAGGCTCCGTATCAGGCTTGGGTTCTACCCAAGCTCAAGGAGCTGCGCGACCGGCGGAACATCGACGATCCCAGCTCGCGTTGCCTGCTGGTGGGCGTCCCGCGCATCACGAATGAGCCACTGCCGATCCAGATCATTCAGACGCCCGGACAGATCGCGTTTCTTTACGAGACTTTTCATGCGTTTCGCGTGATCCCGACCGATGGGCGGGCGCATCCGGACGATGTCGATCCGTCGTTTATGGGGAATTCGGTGGCGCATTGGGAAGGCGACACGCTAGTGGTGGACGTGAACGGCTTCAACGACAAGACCTGGATTGGAGTCGGCGGGGCGACGCTGCACAGCGAGGCGCTGCACGTAATCGAGCGCTATACGAGATCGAGCTACGACACCATCAACTACGAGGTCAGGATTGACGATCCCAAGGTATTCACGGAGCCCTGGAGCCCGCCGGCCACGTATTTGTCGCTGCGGCCGGGCGAGCGCCTGCGCGAATATGAGTGCATCGAGAACAACGAAGACATCCTCCGTTACGAGCAGCTTCTGAAGACGCCGTCGTTGTTTGAGAGGAAGTAGCGTTTACCCGGGCGGTGGATTTACTTGCCCGGAGGCGGCAGCGTAGGCGCTAGAGCCGGCTGCGGCCCGACGACCTTGGTGAGCGCCTCGTACGCGCACTCTTCATCCGCGCGCGAGCCGCCGACGCCAATCACGCCGATCATCTCGTCGCCCATCATGATGGGCAGGCCGCCGGAGGTGGGGAACACGCCGATATTGCCCCAGCGCACCTGAAGCGGCAGATTCCCCGAGACCATGTTGGCGCGGGCGTGGGTGGAGTCCTTTGTATACAGGACGCTTTTGGCTTTGAGCAGCGCGGTTTCGATATTGATCGGTACCTGGCCGTCCATGCGGTGGGCGTGCACGATTTCGCCATTGGGGCTGAGGATAAAGACCGTGACGGCCATGTTGTGCTCCTTGGCCCAGTCCTCACAGGCTTTGGCGACCTTTTCGGCCGTTTCGGCGGAGATTTCGCCCTTGGTCATGATCTTTTTGGCAGCAGCGCCGGTGACCACTAAGTTGCCGGATTCCTGCGCCAAGGCAGCGCCGGCAAAAAGCGTCAAGGCGGCGGCCGTCCATAGTATGTGTTTCTGCATGTCTTCCTCCCTGGTAATGTCGCTGACGGTCCAAGCATGGGTCCACGAGTGGACACGCCGTACATAACTCTATACCGGGGCTTCTACGGCAAACAATAGCTACTATGGTGGATGCCGGGTATGGAGAGAACGTCGAGACGGCGGTTCCTTGCGGCTGCTGGTGTCGGACTGGGCGGGTTCGCGCTGCGCGGCCAGGACCGGGACGAGGCAACGTTTTCCACCGAGGTCAAGGTGGTGAACGTGCTGGCGACGGTGCGGGGAAAACACGGCGAGATTGTCCGGGGATTGATGAAGGACGACTTCGTACTCGCGGAGAACAAGCGTCCGGAGGCGATTCGCTACTTTTCGCAGGATACGGACCTGCCGCTGACGCTGGGCCTGCTGATCGACACCAGCCTGAGCCAAGGCAAGGTGATGGAAGCCGAGCGTGCCGCGAGCTTGCGGTTTCTAGATGAAGTGCTGCGCGAGAAGATCGACCAGGTGTTTGTTCTTCAGTTTGATTTCGCCTTGTCGGTTCGCGCGGAGCTGACGAGCTCGCGCCGGCGGCTGGAGAACGCTCTGGAGCAGGTGGACACACCGACCCAAAGCGAGCTGGAGTTGCAGCGCGGCGGCGGGACGCTGCTGTACGACGCGGTGGTGATGGCGGCGAACAAGATCATGCTGAACCAGCAGAACCGGAAGGCGATCATCGTCATGACCGACGGCGTGGACACGGGCAGCGACGCGGATTTGCCGGCGGCGATCGAGGCGGCGCAGAAGGCGGATACGCTGATTTATTCGATTCTGTTCTCCGATGAAGGCTACTACGGCGGCTTCGGCGGTCCGAACGGCAAACGCGTGCTTCAACGCATGTCGCAGGAGACCGGCGGCGGTTTTTTTGAGGTTTCGAAGAAGCTGAGCATCGACCAGGTTTTCGATTTGATTCAAGCCGAACTGCGCAGCCAGTACAACATCGGGTATGTTTCGGACGTGCCGGTGCGGGTGTCGGAGTTCCGGAGCATTCAGCTCGCGACGAAGCAGAAGGGGCTGATCGTGCAGGCGCGGGACCGGTATTGGGCGAAGCGATAGGTGGCAAGATAATAATGTGAGAGCTGCATAATGCTGGACTGGACGATTTGCCCGGCGGTTGAACAGCACGCTGACAAAGTTAGCGGCGCCTGGGTTTTTCGCGGCACTCGCGTGCCGGTAGCGGCCCTATTTTCCAATCTCGAGGGCGGAGCAACAGTCGACGAATTCCTGGAGTGGTTCCCCGGGGTATCCCGCGAGCAGGTGAGCATGGTGTTAGAGCACGCTGCTCGCAGTTTGGGCACACCAATCCCAGCTTAGGAACTGCGCAGTGCGCATCCTGCTCGACCATAATGTTCCCGTTCCGCTGCGGCACTGGCTGGCCGGGCATTCGGTGGAGACGGCTTACGAACGCGGTTGGGCGGAGCTAACCAATGGAGCGCTCCTCAAGGCGGCGGAGGAGGACGGCTTCGAGGTCAGTGTCACAACGGACAAAGGCATCCGTCATCAGCAGAATCTCGTCGGGTGCCGGCTCGCGCTCGTAATTATCAGCACGAATGATTGGACAAGAATCCGGAAATCTAAATCGGTCGTCGTCGCGGCGATCTCCACGACTGTTCCAGGATCGATCCTCGAAGTGGAGGTCCCACTTGCCTAGCCAACTCCTACGGGCCATTCGCCTCAACCTGTGATCTCATAGAAGATATGCGGCCGATCTTAGTGTGCCTGGCATTCGTGGCGGCGGGTTACGGCGCCACGCCGTTCCATGCTTCGTTCGACAACTCCAAGACCGGATGGGCGGTGTTGCGAGGGGCGGGCGAGGTCGACCCGGCGGTGATGCACGAAGGCCAGCGGTCGATGCGTCTAGAGCACGGTGCGAGCCGGGATGCCGTTGTGGAATCCACCCCGGTCACGTTGACCATCGGCAAAAGCTACGAACTGACTGGATGGATCCGGACCGATCAAGTCGCCGTGCGTGACACGGACCGCTCGCCCATCGCTACCGGCGCGGCCATCCGCATGGCCTCCATGCCGTTTGATGTGCACTCGGAATCGTTCGCGGGCACGCACGATTGGACTCGCGTCGAGCTGCGCTTCACGGCCACGCGCGCGCAGGACAACATCCTGCTGACGGCTGGGTACGGTGGCGCGTTTGACGGCAAGGCCTGGTTCTCGGGGGTCGGAATCGATGAAGCAGCGTCCACAAACGCCTGGCCCGCGCCCGAAGCCGTCACCACTTATGGCCCGGCCTACCGCTATCCCGACCACGGCTGGATTTATCTGCACATCGAGGGCAAGCCTTACGAACGCGGCTATCAGCATGGCCGCCTGATGGCCAAAGAGATTCCGCAATACATGGCGCGCTGTGCGGCGGTCCTCGATTCCAAAGGCAAGGAGCAAAGCTGGGATCTGGCTCGCACCACCGCCAGCGCGCTCTTTCTGCACGGATTCGACCAAGAGATTCTGGAAGAAATGAAGGGCATTGCCGATGGCGCGTCCGACGGGGGAGCACGCTGGCAAGGCCGGCGCATCGATCTGACCGATATCGTGGTGGTGAACACCACGGTCGAGCTGGACTCGCTCAAAGAGGCCATTCCGATTACGCCCAACGGCCTGGAAGGCCTGCATCTGAAGGCGCCGGAGTATTCCGAACTCGGCAAACTTCTGGATCATTGCAGCGCTTTCGCCGCTACGGGGCCGGCAACCCGGGACGGCCACATGGTGATCGGGCACACGACGTGGTGGTGGCTTACCCTCGCCGAACAAACCAACGTGATGCTGGACATCAAGCCCGCCAGCGGCCATCGCGTCCTGATGCAAAGCTATCCAGGCGGCATCGAGAGCGGCCTGGACTGGTATCAAAACGACGCGGGCGTGGTGTTGACCGAAACTACGATTCATCAGAGTCCGTTCAATGCGTCGGGAACTCCGGTGGCCTTTCGCGCGCGCCAGGCCATTCAGTACGGCGACAACATCGACCAGGTGGTCCAGTATCTGGGCGCGAAGAACAATGGCCTGTATACGAATGAGTGGCTGATTGGTGACGCCAAGACCGACGAAATTGCCATGTATGAGCTGGGCACGTACAAGACGCGGCTGTACCGCAGTTCCAAGAACGACTGGTTTGAAGGCACTGAAGGCTTCTACTGGGGCAACAACAATGCCAAGGATCTGGCGGTGCGGCTGGAATCGCAGCCGGACCCGCACGGTGCGCCCGGCTATTTTCCCTACGTGCCGGCGCCGCGGGATCTGAAGTGGCAGGAGCTGTATCGCGAATACAAGGGCAAAATCGACGAGCAGTTTGGATTTCTTGCGTTTCGCACTGCGCCGCTGGTGAGTTCCACGGCGATGGACGCCAAGATCGCGACGGCCGATATGGCGTCGCGCATGATGGTGTGGGCGGAGTTCGGCAAACCCAACGAGCGCGAGTGGGCGCCGTCGAAGTCGCAGCTTGCGGAGTACCCGCGAAACGACGGCCTGTATCCTTCGGGCTATCACCTGATGGGAGCGCGCGCGGCGGCACCGGCGGCCATGAAGTCCAACGCGTGGGTGGAGGAGCCGCCTTCGCAGTCCTATGCGGGCCGCTTATGGAAAGGCTGGCTGCTGCCTGGTTCCGATGCGGACACTTGGTTCGTCGCAGGCTCGACGGCTTATTATCAGGATCTGCGGTCGCTCGATCTGGCGGGCGCGATGGCGGCGCACTGGGCGGAATACCGCTCGTTGAGCCTCGCGGAGCCGAATGCGGCGCAGCGCTACGAACTGGCGAAGCACGAAGGTGCGATCTTTTTGGATCAATTGCGGCATGACATGGGCGACGAAAGGTTCTCCAAGCTGATGGCCGACTTCTTCACCGTGCACCTGCACACGGCGGTTAGCGCGCAGTCGTTTCTGGATGCGGCGGGCGTGAAGTTCGCGATGCCGCGCGATCCGGGGGGCCCGGCGTATCTGGTCTCCGACATCGGCCGCCACTTGCCCACGGCGATGCTGGTGTACGGAACCATGTCCGACGCGGGCGCCAATCGCTACGCGGCCGAACAACTGCAGAAGACGTACCTCAATCGCTTCGAAGGCGAAGTGCCGATCCGGAAAGATTTCGAAGTCACCGAGGAAGAGCTGCGAACACATGATGTCATCTTTGTCGGCAGGCCCGAAAGCAATTCGGCGCTCGGCGCGTGGAAAGACAAGATCGGCCTGAGCACCGACGGGGGCCTGTTCCGCATCGGCGGAAAGGCGCACGCCTCCGAGACCGAAGCTCTGGCGTTCGCCGCCACCAATCCGCTGGACCGCCGGCACATGGTTCTCGTGCTGGCCGGCAACGATGCGCTGGAGACCGTCCTCATGACCAAGACCTTCCTCGGCCCGACGCAATATGCGATCTTCGACTCCGGCAAGGAAACCGCTGCCGGATTTCTGAAGTAGCGTGCTATACTCGCCTGAGTTGCGTTGACGCGCAACTCGATCTTTCAAAGCTCAACCAGCGAGGGATGCACGGGAAGGCGGTGTAAATCCGCCACTGCCCCGCAACTGTGAGCGGCCCGAAATATGGCCGAAGCGATCACTGCGCAAGCGGGAAGATCGCTTCCAGGAAACAGCCAGCCGCAAGTCAGGAGACCGGTCCTTCGCTTCGAATCCACAACGTTTTCGAGGGAGAAACGTACGATGCGAACCATTCTTTTCTTACTCCTGCCGCTCGTGCTGTGCGCGGGCGAGACCTCCAACATTCGCGGCACCATCTTCGATGCCAGCGGCCGTCCAGTGGAGGGCGCGCAGGTCTCTTGCCAAAACCAGAAGGTCTTTACCGACGCGGAAGGGCGATTCAGCGTGCGTGGAGCTGACCAGTGCTTAGCGCGGATCGGGAAACCTGGCTTCGACGCGCAAACCATGCAGCTCAGTTCCTCGAAAGAGAGCCGAATTACGCTGGCAGTGGCGGGTCCGACGGAGAGTGTTGTTGTTTCGGCCACGCGAACCGAGGCCACGCCCGAACAGGCCGCCGTGTCGGCCAGCGTCATTACTGGGCAGGAGCTCAGCGCGCTGAACTATCCGATGCTTTCGGACGTTCTACGCGACGTTCCTGGTCTGCAGATCTCGCAATATGGCCCGCGCGGCGCGCTGGCGGAAGTGTTCATGCGCGGCGCCGAGCGGACTGGCACGCTCGTGCTTCTGGACGGAGTGCCTCTGAACGATCCGGGCGGCGAACTGCATCTGGAGAATCTAACCTCAGAGGGAATCGATCGCGTGGAGGTAGTGCGGGGCCCGCAAAGCGCGCTGTTCGGAGCAGAAGCGGCCGCGGGCGTCATTCAGCTATTCACCAAACACGGCAATCCCGAAGACAAGCTTCCGCACGGTTCTGTTTCGTACGAGCGCGGCAATTTTCAGACTGACCGGTGGATCGCCGGGCTCAACGGCGGGATCGCTTCGCGGATCGACTATTCACTCAGTGCCGCCGAGATCCATACGGTCGGGGAATGGCCGAATACGTTCAACCGCAACAACAGCGGCACTGCCGACATCGGTTACAAGATAGCCAACTCTACGGAACTGCGCGGCATCTTCCGCGCGTACGATGCGATCGCCGGCGTGCCGGGCCCAGTCGCATATGGCGTGGACGATCCGGTGCCGAACGAGCACGAGCGCGATGACACTGTGTCGCTACGCCTGGACGACAGCCGGGGATCGCACTTTCACCAGCAATTTTCGTTCGGCTTCCATCGTCTCACCGACCGCTATAATGACGACGAACCTTTCGGAGAGCAGCCGCTTGCCGCCCTGGTTCGGGAGGTCGCAGGCCAGCCTCCAGCCGTTTACTTCGTCAGTCTGGTGAATCCCAATGCACCGCCCTCCGTCATTCCTCCAGGACTCACGCTGGTTCAAAGCGCGGCTTATTTCGGCCCGTCGGATTCCTTGAATCTCACCGAACGCAAGATGGCCGGCTATCAGGGCACGCTCGCTTACGGAAGCGGCGCTCTGGTCTTCGGCTACGACTTTCAGAATCAGAGCGGTGTTCTCTCCGGCACTGTGGCATCGCGCGAGAACCACGGCTTTTTCGCCAACCTGCAGCAGAGCCTGGGCAGCCGGATCTATCTGAGCGGCGGCGCCCGCGTGGAGCACAGCAGCGCCTTCGGCACCATCGGCTCCGGCCGCGGCGGTGCTAGCGTCCTTCTGCTGCGCGAACACGGCGTATTATCATCCGCTACGCTGCGGCTGAGCGCAGGACGTGGCGTCACCGAGCCAAGTCTGCTCGAAAACTACGTCCAAGTCCCTCCCTATGAGATCGGAAACCCCGCGCTGCGACCGGAAGACACCACCACCTATGAAGCGGCGTTCGTTTCGGAATGGTGGGGCCGGCGCGTCAAGACAGAAGTGGCGGCGTTTCGCAATTCCTTTCGCAATCTGATCGCTTACGTCGAACCCACCTGGGAGAACATTGAAGCGAGTTGGGCTCGGGGCGTCGAGACTTCCGCCCAAGCGCGCATCGTTCGCAACGTTCTCATCACCGGCACCTATATGTGGCTCGACACGCGGATCACGGCATCCACGACGCCCACCTCCTCCGACACGGGCATCGGGGACCCACTGGTCCGGAGGCCGCGAAACTCCGGGTCCGTCGTGATCATGGCGACTCCGCGGCGCTGGTCGCTGGCCGTGGGTGGCACGTTCGTGGGCGAGCGGCAGGACGCCGATTTCATCTTCGGCGTCACGCGCAATCCCGGCTACGAGAATGTGTTTGCCAGCGCTTCCTATGACGCGACCAAGCACGTAACGCCGATCCTGCGCATCGACAATCTGCTCAACGAAAACTACCAGGAAGTGCTGGGATATCCAGCGCTCTCGCGCAGCGTGATGGGCGGCGTGCGGATTCACTGGTGAACATCCCGCTATGATGGTGACATGTCTTCGTCACCGCAAACCCAGGCCTTGTCGCCTGCTATCGTATTCGACACGCTGCAGGCGTACCAGCGCACCGTCGCGCTCCGAGGCGCGATCGATCTGGATCTCTTCACCGCGATGGCGGAAGGCAAAGAAACAGCGGGCGACATCGCAGCGCGCATCGGTGCTTCCGAAAAGGGCACGCGCGTGCTGTGCGATTTTCTGACCATCATGGGTTTGCTGACGAAAGAAGACGAGCGCTACTCACTCACGCCGGAATCGGCGACGTTTCTGAATCGTCACTCGCCAGCCTACATGGGAACCATGGCCAACTTTCTGGTCAGCCCGCAGATCGCCGCCATGCTGGAAGACATCACCGGCGTGGTCCGCAATGGCGGAGCGCTTCCCAGCGAACAGAGCGCGTTGGAGGCGGATCACCCAGTCTGGGTAGAATTCGCGCGATCCATGGCGACGATGATGCGAGCGGGAGCGGCGCTGGTCGCTCAGGTGTTCAGCCGCGGCTCCGAGCCGGTCAAAGTGCTCGATATCTCAGCGAGCCATGGGATGTGGGGATTGGCTTTCGCCGAGCGGAACCCCAACGCAAGGGTGGTCGGTCTGGACTGGGCCAGCGTACTTGAAGTCGCAAAGGAGAACGCGCAGAAGTCTGGGGTGTCGGACCGCTATTCCACCATCGTTGGCAGCGCGTTCGACGTGGACCTGGGGTCCGGTTATGACATCGTCCTGATTCCCAACTTCCTGCATCACTTCGATCCCGCGACCAACGAATCGCTGCTTCGAAAGGTTCATGCCGCGCTCTCGCCGGACGGCCTCGCGCTCACACCGGACTTTATTCCGAACGAGGACCGGATCTCGCCCGCGCGCGACGCCATGTTCAGCCTGCAGATGCTGGGCGCGACGCCGCACGGCGATGCATATACGTTCGCCGAGCTGGACCGCATGTTCCGCAACGCAGGCTTCGCGCGCAATGAACTGCGAGACTTAGCGCCGCACCCGCAGCGCCTGGTCGTATCCTACAGGTAGCTTGACCAACAAACTGGTTTTCGAAAACGTCAAGTACCGGCCGGTGCGCACTCTGCTCAGCATTGTCGCCATCAGCATTCAAGTGACGATGGTGCTGGCGTTGGTGGGCTTGAGCGATGGGATGTTGAACGATCAGGCTCGGCGCGCTCGCGGCGTGGGCGCGGACATTCTGATCCGGCCGCCGGGCAGCGCGATCGTCGCATCGGGCGGGCAAATGCTCGAAAAGCTGATTCCCGCGGTGATCGATAAACAGCCTCACGTGACCGCTGCGAGCGGGACTCTGATCTTTGCGACGGACCTCTTCAACTATGTCACGGGCGTGGACCTGGCGACCTTTGACCGGCTCAACGGCGGATACCGCTTCGTGAGCGGCGGGCCGTTTCGGCGCCCCGACGATGTCATGGTGGACCAGCTTTACGCCAGCCAACATAAACTGCGTGTTGGCGATATGACTACCGTCATGAATCGCCCCTGGCATGTCTCCGGCATTTTTGAGCCCGGCATGCTGGCGCGAGTGGTTGTGCCGCTCGCGACTTTGCAGGATCTGACGGGCAACACCGGAAAGGTCAGCACGATCTATGTGAAGGTGGATAATGCCTCGCATGTTTCCGGGGTCATCGCGGAACTTTCCGCCAAGCTCACCACGTACAAAGTCTATTCGATGGAAGATTACACCACGCTGTTCTCGCCGGCGAACGTTCCCATGCTGACTCAGTTCATCGGCGTAGTGATCGGGCTGGGCGTTGTGGTCGGATTCCTGGTTGTTTTTCTGTCGATGTACACGGCGGTTCTGGAGCGGACGCGCGAGATCGGCATACTCAAAGCTTTGGGGGCGTCGCCGGCGTTCATTCTGAATATCCTGCTTCGGGAAACAGTGCTGCTGGCCATCGCCGGCTCTCTGCTCGGGATTCTGCTTTCCTATGGAACGCGCGTCCTGTTGGAGCATGTAGCGCCCAGCTCGCTGATTCAAGCCATCGTACCTGGCTGGTGGCCGATCGCGATGGGGATCGCATTGGCCGGCGCGATTTTAGGCGCTCTGTATCCGGGGCTGAAGGCCGCGCGGCAGGATGCCATCGAAGCGCTCGCCTATGAGTGAGCACCCGATCATTTCCATTCGGGGCCTGCGTAAGACCTATCGTGTGGGTGAAGTGGATGTGCATGCGCTGCGCGGCGTCGATCTGGACGTGCAACGCGGTGAGTTTGTCTCCATTGTAGGTCCTTCCGGGTCCGGTAAATCGACCTTGTTCCACATCGTGGGCGGGTTGACGCCGCCCACCGCCGGAACGATCCATATCGACGGCCGGGACTTGCTGGGTATGACCGATACGCAGCGTACCGAGCTGCGCAAGACCAGCGTGGGGTTCGTCTTTCAAAAGTACAATCTGCTGCCGACACTGACCGCGCGCGATAACATCGAGATCGCCCGCTACATCGCGCACAAGGACGGGCCGCTCGATCCCGAGTTTGAAGAAGTGCTACGGTTGCTCGGCATCTCCGGCCGGCTGGAACACAAGCCGCGGGCTCTTTCGGGAGGCGAGCAGCAGCGTGTGGCCATCGCGCGCGCCATCGTGAATCGTCCCGCCATTTTGCTGGCCGACGAACCCACCGGCAATCTGGACACGGAAAATTCAAACGCAGTTCTGGCGCTCCTGCGCGATCTCAACAAGCGCTTGGGACAGACCATTCTCATGATTACGCACAATCCCGAAGCCGCCGCCTTTGCCGATCGTATCGTCCGGATGCGCGACGGGCGTATCGAGTAACCCCGCACCCTTGTTTGCGCGGCCTCCCGGGTTTATGATTTGGGCGGGGAGGCATGCCATGAAACCAGTCGATACGATCGATTCCGTATTGCGGTTCAAGGGCCGCCAGGTGTGGTCAATTTCTCCAACCGCGACGGTGTACGAAGCGATCGCGAGGATGTCGGAAAGAGGCGTCGGTGCGCTGCTGGTGTTGTCGGGGGAGCAACTCGCCGGCATCATTTCCGAGCGGGATTACGCGCGTAAGGTGATTCTGAAAGACCGGTCCTCGAAGAAGACCGAGGTGCGCGAGATCATGACCAGCCCAGTCGTCACGACCGTGCCGGAGAGCACGGTGGAAGAGTGCATGCGGATCATGACCGAGCACCGCATCCGTCATCTGCCCGTGCTCCAGGGCGATCGGGTGACCGGCGTGATCTCGATCGGCGATCTTGTGAACTGGACGATTACGGCGCACGAAGAGACGATCGGGCAGTTGCAGAATTACATCGCAGGCCGGTATCCGGGCTAGGCGCCCGGCGCGATCAACGAATCGCGAGCGTCACACCGGATTGACTTTGCGCCGTCCCAATAGTCAAGACCACGGGCTGAATTCCGGGCGGCAGGAAGCCCGCCGGTACTTGAACGTTGATCTGCATCAGTCCAGGAAAGCCCGGCGCCGGTCCAGCGTAGGGCACCACGGCCGCATAACCCGCGATCGTCACGCTGACATCGCTCAGATCATCTCCCTGACCCGTGGCATAGAGCGAAACGATGGAACCGCGGGGAGCCGGATTCGAGGCTGAGTTGATGCTGCCGTCCTGATTGTTGGCGGCCGCCGGGCCCGCGCCATTGGCCGTGGTAAAGATGGCCGGCTCGGCCGCGGCGACGGGCGCAAACCAGTCCGTCGCAACAGCGCCGTCCACCCGGATGGTAACTTCGGTATTCGAGCCAGGCGATAAGGTTTCGGGCGCCAGCGCGTTGATCTGAGTCGCGCTGGTATAGAAGATTGTCGCGGGCTTGCCGTCGAACAAAAGCTGCGTTTGCGCCGGATCGAACCCGGATCCGAAGATGGTCACGATCTCGCCAGGCGCGATCGGTCCGGAGGCCATCGACGCGCCATTCACCATGGTGGCTTCGGTGGTATCGGCAGGCGTCGCCGACACTGTGAGCGTACGGATGCGGTTGTTGCCGCTGTCGGCGACCCAAACCGTGCCGGCCGAGTCAATGGTCAGATCCGTAGGCGTGTTGAGCTGGGCAGTCGTGGCCACATAGCCGTCTCCCGAGAAACCGGCCGTTCCGGTTCCGGCGATGGTCGTGAGGACGCCGGACGGCGTCAAACGCCGGATGACGTTCGCTCCGGACTCGGCGATCAACAGGTCGCCGTCGGCATTTAAGGTCATGCCCCGCGGTGCATTGAGCCCGTCGGCCAGCTTGGCAAGAGCGCCACCCAAAGGAACCTGCCAGATCGCCGTGGCATCGCTAATGTAGACGCCCCCAGCGGCGTCAACCGCAACCGCCATGGGCTGAAGGATCTGGGTTAAGGTAGTCGCAGCGCCAGCGGCCGTAACTTTGACGATCCGGTTATCGCCAGTATCCGCGATATAGACCGATCCCGCGCCATCCACAACGATAGATTGCGGGTTGTTCACTTGCATGTCAAAAGAAACGATCATCCCGTCCGGCGTAATCCTCCGGATCTCGTTGTTCCCCGTGTCGGCGACGTAGACGTTATGCATCGCGTCGACCGCCACGCTGCGAGGTCCATTCAACTCGGCCGAGGCCGCCGGCCCATTGTTTCCAGCCTCGCCCGCGTCGCCCGTGCCTGCCAGCGTGCTGATCACACCGTCGGCCGTTACCTTGCGAATTCGATTGTTCGCGGTATCGGCAATGTACGCAGTGCCGTCGCTATCCACCGCGACGCTGGATGGCGAGTACAGACGCGCGCTCGCGGCCGGGCCTCCATCGCCGCCGAAGTATCGCGAGGCGCCGCTTCCGGCGATCGTGAAGGCATCACCGTCCGCTGTCGCTTCCACCACAAATGCGCCGGTGCTGAGATAGAGATTGCCCACCGTGTCTGCTGCGATGTCTCTGGCAGAGGACATGCCGGTTAGAGGTTGCGAGATCGTACCGACATAGCTGGCGGAGGCGATAAAGAGGTTGCCCAAGCTATCCATTGCCAGGCCGGTCGGGGACGGCACATTATAAATCGTGCTGATTATGCCGTTCACGATTTTCCGGATGCAGTTGTTTCCACTGTCAGCGAGGTAGACCGCTCCTTGCGAGTCCACGGCAATTCCTGCAGGCGCATTGAGTTGTGCCGCCATCGCCGGGCCACCGTCGCCTGCAACGCCCGCGTTGCCGGTGCCCGCGAGCACAACCAGCATGCCTGCTGTTACCCGATAGACGCGATTGGCGCCGAAATCGGAAATATAGAGCGAACCGGCGGAATCTACCGCGACGTCACGCGGTTGAAGCATCTGCGCGGTGGTGGCTGAACTTCCGTTCGCGTTGTTGACCGGCGGAGTGGTACCTCCGCCGGCGACCGTTTGAATCATGCCATCGGTTGTCACTTCTCGCACGCGCGCATTGCCGAGATCGGCGATGTACAAATTGCCCGCGGCGTCCACGGCCAGACCGTATGGCTGATTGAGCAGAGCGGCAGCGGCAGGGCCACCGTCGCCCGCGAATCCCGCCTCGCCCGTTCCGGCGATGGTTTGAATCACTCCGGCAGGGCTGATCTTACGGACGCGGTTGTCGTCCGCGTCGGCGACATAAATATTGCCGAGGCTATCGACCGCAAGGCCTTCCGGCTGGCTCAGGGCCGCGCTTAATGCAGACCCGCCATCGCCAACGAAATTGCTTCCCGCCACGGTTTGAATGACGTAAGTCTTCGCCGGAGCGTCGGCTAGGAGAATGAAAAGATTGCCGGTAAAGATCAAGAGCGCGAGGGGACGAAAGCGAACCACGACTACTCCTTATGGGATTAGTGTGTCCGCCCAATAGAAAACTCTCAGGCGACTTCCGATCTAAGGGTATGAGGATGATCTCACGCCTCTTTCCGCTGATCTTGCTGGCCGGCGCCGCCGTCGCGCAAACGCCCTTGCACTTCAAAGCTCTGCAGCCGGGAGCTGCGGCACATTCGCGGGTGCTGGCGCCACCCAAAACCCGGACGCCTGCCCGCGCGCATTGGATACTTCAATTTGGTGCGAACCCTTCCAGCGCCCAACTGCGGGATCTGGCTTCTCGCGGCGCCGCGGTGCTCTCTTACGTTCCGGACTTCGCGGTCATGGTTTCGGCTCCGGCCGGCGCAAGCTTCGAGGGATTGGGCGTGCAGTGGGCGGGCCGGATGCGGCCGGACGAAAAGATCAGTCCGCTGCTCGAAAAACAGTTAGCGCGCGGGCATTCTGCCGACGCGCTCGTCGAGTTTTACGGCGATGTTGATCCCGGCGACGCCCGTACCATCGCCACAGAATCCGGCCTGGTGATCCGTGAGAATCCGGACCTGTTGTCTCACCATTTGCTGGTTTCGGGCAATAGCGACCAGGTGCGGGAACTGGCGAACTGGGACGAAGTATCCTATATTTTCCCGGCATCGCAGGACTTGCTAGCCGGAAGGCGCGTGCGTGGCTGCGCCGGCGGTGTCACCAGCTACGGATTAGTGGGCCAGTCGGTAGCGTTGATCGACAATGGCTGGGATGGGCCTGGCCAGGGAAGCGCCGATCTTAAATACGCATTCGTGCATGTGACGGAGGAGCAGCCGGCCGACACGGTCGAAAGCGAGATCGTGCGGGCACTGTCGCAGTGGGCGCAATATGCCAAGCTGACCTTCACGCCCACCAGCGACACAACGGGGCCGCGAACGCTGACGGTCCTCTTTGCCAGCTACGCCCACGGCGACGGCTATCCGTTTGATGGTCCCGGCGGCGTGCTGGCCCACACCTTTTATCCGGTGCCCACTAATCCGGAACCAATCGCCGGCGATATGCATTTCGATGATTCCGAGAGTTGGAAGATCGGTGCGGACACGGATGTCTTCAGCGTCGCCCTGCATGAGGCCGGGCACGCATTAGGCTTGGGCCACTCCGATAATCCCGCCGATGTGATGTATCCTTACTACCGCAAGGTTACAGGGTTGGGGCAAGGGGACATCGTGGCCATTCAGAGTCTGTATGCTGCAGAAGGCGCCAACGGCTCGCCAAACGCGCCAAGTACGCCTACTGCGCCCGCTGCTCCTCCTCCGCTCGTGTTGTCGCCTCAAGCGCCTCCGAGCTCGACCACCGCGCCGTCCATCGCGATGAGCGGCACGACGTCAGGCGGTTCGGGCACGATCCAAGTGAGCTGGCGGATCAATCACGGAGCGATGGGAACAGCGCAGGGCTCGTCCGCTTGGACCATCGCGTCAATTCCCTTGAGCACCGGCAGCAACGCCATCACCATCCTGGCGCAGGACACTAAGCAAGACCAGGTTGCGCAAACCTACTTCGTGACCCGGCTCGCTGAGAGTCAGACCGGCAATCAACCAACGCCAACCGGTCCCACGCCCTCGAATCCCACGTCCGGGCCAGACACGACGCCGCCATCCATCACCGTTCTCTCACCGGCCACCACCAACGTGGTCACATCGGCTGCTTCCATCCTGGTTAGCGGGACAGCCTCCGATAACGTGGGCGTCGCGCAAGTCACTTGGTCTACGTCGAACGGCGATTCAGGAGTCGCGAGTGGCACGAACAACTGGGCAACGCCGGCGATCCCGCTGTACGTCGGAACCACAATGGTCATCATTCATGCGAGTGATGCCGCCGGAAATACGGCCTGGCGCTCGCTTGCCGTAACGCGCTACTAGCCGCTATAGAAGTTGAGCCAGCCGTGAGCCTTCGATGAGGATAGTCTCATCACGCTCCGGTCCGGTCGAAATGCAGCCCACCTCGACCCCGGTGCGCTCGCTCAGGAAGCGCAGATAATCGCGAGCGTGCGGCGGCAAATCGGCGTGGCGCGTCAAGCCGCGTGTTTCCGACTTCCACCCGGGCAGCTTTTCATAGACCGGCTCTACTGCTTCCAGCCCGCGGAATGTGGCCGGCATCGCCTTGGTATTCCGGTACTCGGTGCAGACCAGAATCTCGTCGAACTGGTCCAGCACATCGAGCTTGGTGATCACGAGGCTGGTGAAGCCGTTGATCATGGCGGTATAGCGGAGCAGCGGCACATCGAACCATCCGCAGCGGCGGGGACGCCCGGTGACCGCGCCGAATTCATTGCCTGCCCGCCGGATGCGCTCGCCGTCTTCGCCCAGCAATTCGGTAGGAAACGGCCCGCTGCCGACGCGCGTCGTGTAGGCCTTGGACACACCGATGACGCCCTCAATCGCTGTCGGCGGAATGCCCGCTCCGGTGCAGGCGCCACCCGCGGTCGCGCTGGAGGAAGTCACAAAGGGATAGGTGCCGTGGTCGACATCCAGCATGGAGCCTTGCGCGCCTTCAAACAGCACGCGCTTGCCTGCCTGCATGGCGTCGTGGAGCAACTGGGCCGTGTCGCACACCATCGGACGGATCCGCTCGGCGAAGCGCAAGTACTCATCCCGGATCTTTTCGTAGTCGATGGCTTCGTGAATGTCGAACGTCTGCGCCAGCAGCTGCTTGTCTTCGGCTAGGGCCGCGTACATCGCGCAGAAAGCCTCAGGCTCGTACATGTCCGCGATGCGGATGCCGCGCCGCCCGATCTTATCCTCATAACAGGGACCGATGCCGCGCGACGTAGTTCCAATCGGCACGCGATCCTGGCGGCCTTCCGACATCTTCTCGACAATGCGGTGGAAGGGAAAAATGACGTGCGCGCGGTTGCTGATGGCGAGCTGCTCGCGCACGTTGACGCCCGCCCGCTCCAGCGTTTCCATTTCTTCGAGCAGCGCCGCCGGATCCACGACGACGCCATTGCCGATCACCGCCTGCACGCCCGGCCGCAGGATGCCGCTCGGGATCAGCTTCAAGACGAACTTCTGTGGGCCGATGAAGACAGTATGGCCGGCGTTGTGGCCGCCCTGATAGCGGGCCACGACGGAGAATTTCTCTGAGAACAGGTCGACGACCTTGCCCTTCCCCTCGTCTCCCCACTGCGCCCCTAATACGACAATGTTTCCCATGCGCGAAACCAAAACGTCCTATTGTACCCTGTACCGGCGACGGTTTCGTGACGAGTGATCCCGCCGTCTTCCGGCGGTCAACAGCAGGCAGCCGCATGATACGCTGACTGTTTATGCAGCTTTCCGAGATTTTCCTGGGCTTGGGCGAAGAGCCATTCCGCCAGCTTCTGCGCGGAATCTCCATCGGCAAGCTCAAGACCTATCAGCTATACGATCGCGTCAAGGTCCGGCTTCACCTCGCCAAGCTGAACTCCGAGAACCTGCGGAAGGCGGAGCCGCGGTTTTGGGCCCGGCTGGGGGAAAAAGACGAGGACTTCGCCACCGATCTCTCTCAAGCCATCCTGGTTTCGCATCTGGACATGATCAAGGCGGTGCTCGACGAGCTGGGCATTCCCAACCAGGACGGTTTCTTCGAGAAAGACATCGACGGAACCAAATATTTGACCGACGGCTGGCAGCAAAGAACGTACGAGAAATTCAAGACAACCTATCCGGAGGCGGTCCTGCTGTTCTACATCAACCATCTGGGGTGGGAAGTCGGAAAAGCGGAGCAGGTTTATCAGGTGGCGGGGTGATGGGATGAGCAAAGAATTTTTCGACGCGATCCGCGCCGGCGATGAGAACCAAGTGCGCTCGCTTTTAGCCGCTGACCCAGCGCTGCTGGCCTCCACGGATGACAAAGGGCTGAGCCCCTTCGTCGCGGCAAAATATTCGGGCCGCAATAACGTAGCGGTCTTGCTGCTGGAATACGGCGCCGAGTTGGACCTTTTCGCCGCGTGCATGGCGGGCGCCGATCAACGCGTCATGGAGCTTGCGCGCGGCAAAGACGGTTCCGTGAACAGCTACAGCCAGGATGGCTGGACGCCGCTGCATCTGGCTTGTTTCTTCAGCCAACCTGCCACAGCTGAGGCTCTCATTGCCTTCGGGGCGGATGTGAATGCGCGTTCACGCAATGCCATGCACAACACTCCGCTGCATGCCGCCGCGGGCGGCCGCGCTCGGGATGCTGTTCGCGCGCTGATCGAGCACGGCGCCGACGTCAATGCGCGCCAGGAGGGCGGCTGGACGGCGCTGCATGCCGCGGCGCAAAATGGAGACATAGAGATGGTGCGGCTGCTAATCGCTTCCGGCGCCGACATCCAGGCCCGCGCCGCCAACCAGCAAAACGCGCTCGATCTCGCGCTGATGAAAGGCCATCAGGACGTCGTGACTTTACTAGATGAATACGCAACGCAATAGCGTGGAGCTTCCCCGGTAGTGCTCGAAGAACAAATCCAACAACTGCAGTCCGCCGCTTTGGCCCGGATCCAGGCGGCGGAGAATGCCGAAGCTCTGGAGGCCGTCCGGGTGGACGTGCTGGGCCGCAAGGGGTCGCTGGCGCAAATCAGCAAGGACTTCGGCAAGCTGACGCCGGAAGAACGTGCCGCCGCCGGCAAGGCTCTCAACGCCGCCAAACAAGAACTGGAGAGCGCATTCGAAGCACGCAAGCAGTCTTTTGCTTCCGACGCGTTGAAAACGCGCTTGCGTGGCGAGTGGCTGGACCTGACATTGCCCGCGCCCGGCCCGCGCCCCGGCAGCCTGCACCCGGTCACCATCATTCAGACCGAGATCGAGGACCTGTTCACATCGCTCGGCTTCGCGGTGCTCGACGGCCCCGAAGTCGAAACCGAGTACCACAACTTCGACGCGCTGAACATCCCGCCCGAGCATCCAGCGCGCGACATGCAGGACACTTTCTGGCTTGCGAACGGTCATTTGCTGCGCACGCACACTTCGCCGGTGCAGGTGCGCGGCATGGAGAAGCTGGGGCCGCCTTTGCGCATGATCGCCCCCGGCCGCGTGTTCCGTAACGAAGAAGTGGACGCGTCTCACGAGCACACGTTTTATCAACTGGAAGGCATGATGGTGGATCGCGATGTTTCCGTCGCTCACCTGATCTACTTCATGAAGACGCTACTCAGCGCGATTTTCCATCGCGAGGCTACGGTGCGGCTTCGTCCCGGCTACTTCCCGTTCGTTGAGCCAGGCTTCGAGCTGGACATCCAATGCCTGATTTGCGGCGGTCCCGGCTGCCCCGTCTGCAAACAAAGCGGCTGGGTGGAGCTACTGCCGTGCGGGTTGGTGCACCCCAACGTGCTGCGCATGAGCGGCATCGATCCGGACGAATGGGGCGGCTTCGCCTTCGGCCTGGGACTCACGCGTCTGGCCATGATGCGCTACGGCATCGACGACATTCGACTGCTAGCGAGTGGTGACTTGAGATTCCTGCGCCAGTTTTGACATGAAATTCTCTTATCGCTGGTTACATGAGCTGGTCCCGGGTCTGGACGCGACTCTCCCGGTGGAGCTGATGCGGCTCATCACCATGAAAACGGCCGAGTGTGAAGGCCTGGAACACGTGGGCGCGAAGCTCGCCGACGCATCCGTCGCTCGCGTCAAAGAGGTCGAATGGATTGCGGGAAGCCACAACCAGATCGCGATCGTGGAGACCGCACACTACGGAACCAAGCGAGTCGTGTGCGGCGCGCCCAATTGCAAGCCGGGGATGCTCACGGTGTATCTCCCTCTCGCGCCTAAGGTAATCGAGGGCGTGGAAAGTGACGGGATGCTGGCAAGCGCGCTCGATCTAGGCATAGGAAGCGATCACTCCGGCATCGCGGAACTCGAAAGCGAGCTGCTGCTCGCGCCCGACTCCATCATCGAAGTTGACAACAAGTCCCTTACGCACCGGCCGGATCTATGGGGGCATCACGGCATGGCGCGCGAGATCGCTGCCATCACCCGCCGGACGCTGCGCGACCCCGTAACTACCGACCTTCTGCCCAAGTCCACGCAGTCAATCGAAATCCACATCCAGGACTTCGCGCTTTGCCCGCGTTACAGCGCATTGGTTTTTGAGAACGTGACGGTGAAGCCTTCGCCGCTGTGGCTGCAGTATCGCCTCGAAGCCATCGGGCTCAACGCCATCAACAACATCGTCGACGTCACGAACTTCATCATGGCCGAGCTCGCGCAGCCCATGCATGCCTTCGACGCGGACAAACTTCACGGCTCGCAAATTTTTGTCCGTCGCGCGCTAGTAGGGGAGCGCTTTGATGCTCTGAACGACCAAGGCTACACGCTCAGTCCGTCCAATCTGGTCATCGCCGACGCCGAAGGAGCCATCGCGCTCGCCGGCGTGATCGGCGGGAAAGACAGCGCCATCGGTCCGGGCACCACGCGCATCGTGCTCGAAAGCGCCAATTTCCAGGCCGCGAGCGTTCGCAAGACTTCCGTCGCGTTGAAGCTGCGTACAGACGCATCCATGCGCTTCGAAAAATCCCAAGACCCGCGGAACACCGTGCGCGGTCTGGCGCGGGCCATTGAGCTGCTATATGAAGTCTCGCCGGGCATCCGATTGGCCGGCGGGCTCGCCGATTCTCACGCCGGATTCAAGACGCCAGCCCCCATCGATCTCAGCGTCGAATGGTTGAAAGCAAAGCTGGGCCGCGATCTCGATGCCCGCGAAGTCCGTGCCATTCTCGAGTCGCTGGAATTCGGCGTGAAGGAAGTCACTGCCGGTCATTTCTCGGTTACGGTGCCGAGCTGGCGTGCCACCAAAGACATCTCCATCAAAGACGACCTGGTAGAGGAGGTCGGCCGCATGATCGGCTACGAGTCCATCACGCCGCAACCGCCGCTGATCGCCTCTGTGGTGCCGCCCGAAGACCCTTCCCGTCTGTTCCTGCGCAAGCTCCGCAGCATGGCCACGGCGCAGGGATTCACGGAGGTCTACAACTACTCGTTCGTGACCGAAGAAATGGCGGGCGCCTTTGACATGGATCCAGACGCGCACATCCGCGTGGCCAATCCTATCGCGGTCGATCAAACGCTGCTGCGCGTGAGCTTGCTGCCTGCCATCCGCAAGAACATCCTCGAAAACAGCCGGCGCTTCCCAACCTTTCGCCTGTTCGAGATCGGCCGTGAGATTCATCCGCGAGGCCCGAGCCTCCCCGAGGAAATCCCCCACTTCGCCGCAGCAATGTACGCGCGCGACGGCGACGGCAGCGCATCGCTGTTTGAACTGAAACACCTGGCCGAATGCCTGATGCCTGGCTGCGAAGTGCGCCAGGCACCCGCCCGTCCGTTCGAGCATCCGGAACGCGCGGCTACCGTGCATTGGCGCGGCGGCGAGACCGGTCGCCTGTTTGAACTCCACCCGTCGCTCGGCATCGAGGGCCGCGCCGCGGTGCTCGACCTCGACCTGGCGCTGATAGAGAAGTTGGACACACGCGAAAAACGCTATCAGCCTTTGCGCCGCTTCCCCACCAGCGCATTCGACTTATCAGTGGTCGCGGGCCGGCGCACACCCGCCGGCGAAATGGAACGTCGGCTAGCCGCGGCCGCCGGAACCAACCTGGTCGAAATTGAATTCGTCCGCCAATACATCGGAGCACCGCTGCCTGAAGACCGCAAGAGCGTCTCTTACCGCCTTACGGTGGGCGCGGCGGACCACACCCTGTCGTCCGATGAAGTCACCGCGATCCGCAACCGGGTCATCGAAGCCATGCGCGAGGCAGGATACGAGCTTCGCCTTTGAGCGCCCGGTTGCGGCTTCCCGCGGCAACCTGATAGACTGAGGTTTCCACCCAAGGAGCGAGATTATGGCGAAAGTATGTGAACTCTGCGGACGTGGGCCCCAGTTCGGCAACCGGGTCAGCCACGCGCACAATGTAACCAAGCGCCGCTGGAATCTGAACCTGCAGAGCGTCCGCGCCGTTGTGAACGGAGCCGCAAAGCGCATCCGTGTTTGCACTTCCTGCATCAAGAGCGGGAAGGTGCAGAAGGCCGCCTAGCGGCTTTATTCCCCCGCCCCGCTACACTCCTCATGAAATTTGCCACATTTCGACGGCCGGACGGAGCTCCGGAAGCTGGAGTATTGCTTGCGGAAACGGTCGTCGGCTTATCGGCTGCCGGTTTCGGGGACATGCTGGCGGTACTGGCCGCTGGCGCCAGCGGACGCGCCAGCATCGAAAGCTTTGTCGCGCAGCCGCCGGCCGGATCGATTTTCCCTCTTTCCATGGTCCGTCTGCTCGCGCCTGTGCCTCGTCCTCCCAAGCTGATTTGCTTGGGCCTCAACTATCGCGATCATATCGCCGAAGCCAAGCGCGACATCCCCACCGTGCCCGTGATCTTCACCAAGTTCTCGAGCTGCGTCATCGGCCCCGGCGAAGCGATCGTGCTGCCAAAAAACTCCACGAAGCCGGATTACGAAGCCGAATTTGCCTTCATCATCGGCCCCGGTGGCCGGCACATCGCAGCCGACGACTGGCAGCGCCATGTCTTCGGCTACACAATCTTCAACGACGTCAGTGCGCGCGACGTGCAGTCCGCTACGTCGCAGTGGACCATGGGTAAGAGCTTTGACACTTTCGCGCCCATGGGCCCCTACATCACGAGCGCCGACGAGATCGCCGACCCGCACTCGCTCGACCTCAGCCTGAGCATCGCGGGCGAAGTGCTGCAGCACTCCAACACACGCGAGCTGATCTTCGGGATTCCCGAGTTGGTTGCTTATTTGTCGAGTATCGTCACGCTGGAGCCAGGCGACGTCATCGCTACGGGAACGCCCGGCGGTGTCGGCTTTGCGCGGCGCCCTCCGCGCTACCTGAAACCCGGCGACGAAGTCGTGATCCGGATTGAAGGCTTAGGAGAACTCCATAACCCGGTAGTCGCGGAAGCCTAGCGCTTAGCTGGTCCGCTCGTCAGAAATTTTTCGTCGATCTCCACTTGATAGCCGCTGGCCAGCCGGTTGGTTTCGTTCGCCATTCCGACCACGGCCATGAGCTCTGCGAACATCGCATCGGTCATACCAGCCTTGCGCGCCGCCGCGGTGTGCGACGCAATACAGTAACCGCACTGATTAGTGGCGCTCACCGCCACGTAGATCATCTCTTTCAACAGCGGGTCCAGCGCTCCGGGCGCCATGATCTCCTTGATGCTCTGCCAGGTGCGCCGCAGCGTTACCGGATCGTGCGCCAGGGCCTTCCAAAAGTTGTTGATCCAATCGGTCTTGCGCGTCGCCATGATGTCGTCGTACACTGCCCGCACTTCCGGACTTGCGTCCTGATACTCCACGAATCCCAAGGTCGCCATGCTCCTCCTCGACTACCCATGGTAGCGGTTCAAGGCATAATAGAAGTACCCTGCATGATTCCAGAATCGATTGCCGAAGGCCTCACATTTGACGACGTTCTCCTGCAGCCGGCACGCAGCAGCGTCCTGCCCACGCAAACCGACACCCGCACGTGCCTTACCCGCCGGATCGCCCTGAACATCCCCATCGTCAGCTCCGCCATGGATACCGTGACGGAATCACACCTCGCCATCGCCCTGGCGCAACAAGGCGGCATCGGCATCATGCACCGCAACATGCCGATCGAGCGGCAGGCCGAGGAAGTGGACCGCGTGAAGCGCAGTGAAAGCGGAATGATCGTCGACCCCATCACCATCGAGCCCGATCGCAAAATCTCGGATGCGCTCGCGTTGATGAAGCGCTATCGCATCTCGGGCGTGCCGGTCACTACGCACGGCAAGCTGGTGGGCATCCTGACCAACCGCGACCTGCGATTCGAGACACGCCACGATCTGCCGATCTCGCAGGTGATGACCAAAGACAATCTCATCACCGTTCCGGTGGGTACGACGCTGGAGGATGCCGAGAAGATCCTCCACCAGCACCGCGTCGAAAAACTGCTGGTGGTGGATGACCACTACATGCTGAAAGGTCTGATCACGGTCAAAGACATTCAGAAGAAGTTGAAATACCCGAACGCAGCTAAGGACGAGCAGGGGCGTTTGCGCGTCGGCGCCGCCGTCGGCTCGGGCGCCGATTTTCTGGAACGCGCCCAGGAACTAGTGGCCAGGAAAGTGGATGTGCTGGTGGTGGATTCCGCCCACGGCCACAGCGAAGGCGTCATGAATGCGTTGCGGACGCTCAAGCAGAAAATCTCGGGGATCGACATCATTGCCGGCAACGTCGCCACTTACGAAGGCGCGCGCGATCTGATCGAATTGGGCGCCGACGGCGTCAAAGTCGGCATCGGCCCCGGGTCTATCTGTACGACGCGCGTAGTATCCGGAGCGGGCGTCCCGCAGATCACGGCGATTGCCGAATGCGCCCGCGCCACGCGCGGCTCCGGTGTGCCGCTCATTTCCGACGGAGGGGTCAAGTTCTCCGGCGACGTCACCAAAGCCATCGCGGCCGGCGCCGACACGGTCATGATCGGCAGCCTGCTGGCCGGCACCGAGGAAAGCCCCGGCGAAACCATCCTGTACCAAGGCCGCACATTTAAGAGCTATCGCGGCATGGGTTCCATGGGCGCCATGACAGCCGGTTCGGACCGCTATCCCCAGGACACCAGCGGCAAACTAGTGCCCGAGGGTATCGAGGGCCGTGTCCCCTATAAAGGCCCCCTGTCTGAGCTGGTGTATCAACTGGTAGGCGGCCTGCGCGCCGGCATGGGCTACTGCGGTTGTCCCAATATCCGAGAGCTCCAGGAGCGTGCGCGGTTCCTGCGCGTGACGCTGGCTGGCCAGCGCGAAGGTCACGTGCACGACGTGATCATCACCAAAGAAGCGCCCAATTACCGCTTGGAATAGCTTACAATCCGTTTGCGTTAGTCGTTTTGCCGTACAAGACGTAATTCAAGCTCTGGATGGAGGCATTCACCGTATTTTGCTGGGATTGCAGTTGCGCCACCATTGCGTCGGCAGCCTGCATTTGCGCGGTGATGGTTGCCTGGACTTTATTGACGCGATCGGTCAGTGTAGCGATCTGGTTGCCCAATTGCGAGCTGTCCTGGTCGTAGCCGTTTTCCTGCGTGCGGATCAACCCCAGCGTCGGATCGCTCAACTGCGTGAAGTTGTTGGCGAAAGCCGCGAAGCCCGAGCTGGAAGATCCCAGAAACTTCATCGCGTCGGAAAGCTTGCTGCTGGACAGAGAATCGACCGCGTTGGCGTTGAAGGTCAGATGGCCGCTGTTGTCTTCGAACGTGACGCCCAAGTCAGACAAGCTGCGAATACTGCTGCTGCCCGGACTCCAATAGCCGGCCAGCTGTTGCATGTCGTTGGTGATGGTGTAGACCAACATATCGCCGGTAAGCGGACCGCCGGACGTGCCGATTTGTCGAGCCACCTGGTCTACCAGTGAGTTGTAGTTGTTAACAAAGGTTTGCAGGGCGCTGCTCAGTTGGGACCCGTCTTGCTGCAGCGATAGCGTCACCGAACCGTTCGTATCGGTTTTCTGCAAGGTAAAGCTCACGCCAGGAATGATGTCACTGATGGTATTGGTGGATCGGACTTCCGGGACGCCGCCCAGGTCGAAGGTCGCGTTCGAACCCTGGTTCGAGTTGGAAATCAGGTTGACCGGATTCTTGATGTCGTTCAATTGCATGCTGACCGGACCGCCCGCCGCAGTCAGTGAAAGCGAGTACGGCCCCGATCCTGTAATGCTGGCCGTGACTCCCGCGCCCGAGCTGTTGATGGCATTCATCAAGCCAGTCAGGTTGTTGTTTCCGGTGATATCCAGATGAAAAGTACTGGACCCAACGTTCAGATCCACTTTCCCGGTGGTCGAGACCGGTGCGGTGGTGGTGTCTGCATAAGTAGTCAGCGACGTCTCAGTCCCTTGCCCCGCATTGCTGATCAGATCGGCCTGAGGCACATCGTTGACTTGCAGCGTCGTCGCACCGGAGTGCAGGGCCGTTATAGAAAGATAATTGCCGCTATCCGTGCTGAGAATCGTCGCATTCACGCCCGCGTTGGCTTTGTTGATGGCGTCAACCAGACCGTTCAGGTTGTTGTGGCCCGTAAGGTCGAGCTGGTAGGTGTTCGAACCAACTACGAGATTGACGTGGCCGCTGGTCGATACGGGCGTGCTGGCCGCATTGGCGTAATGCGTGAGTGACATCTCCGACGCCACCGAGGCTAGCGACTGAATGTTCGAGATAACGTAGTTCCCCGTTCCGCTCGCACCCGTATTGACCACCGAAACGGTGGTCGAGTCCGAACTGGTCGCCGATAGACTTCCGCCGCTGGCGATCGTGCCCAGCGCCGCTACCGCCGATCCCAGGTTGGACACGACCGGGTTCAAGGCCACCAGCGCGGCCTTCTTATTCATATCGTCGGCCTGTTCGTTCTGCAGCTTGGTCAGAGGCAGCTGTGCGATCTGCACAGCCCGCTGGATGACGCTTTGAAAGTCGTCCGAGTATGAACTCAGCCCGGTGAAATATAACGAACCGACACTGCTTGTGCTGCCCATCTTAACCAGCTTATCGGCCGGAAACGATGGTTTCTTGATTCGCTTTAGGGCGGAGTTTCAAGATCTGCTCGGATACCTGCTCGACTTCACCTGCCGCCATATGTGCATGCAAAGGCAGGCTCAGAACCGACTGCGCGCACGCCTCGGCGCACGGAAAATCGCCGGCTTTGTACCTCGCGTCGGCATACGCAGGCATAAGGTGAATCGGTAAGGGATAGTGCACCGCTGTCTGTATTCCCGCCGCCTCTAGCCCCCGCTGCAAGCCATCCCGATCCTGGCTGCGGATCGTGTAAAGGCAATAGGTGTGGCGAACATCCCCGGCCGCGTGCGGGCGCGTCACAGCAGAATCCTCGAGCAGCCGGTCGTACTTCGCCGCCAGCGCCCGCCGCGCCTCCGTCCATGGTTCCAGCCGCCGGAACTTCACCCGCAGGATCGCGCCTTGCAGGCCCTCCATGCGGTAGTTATAGCCTTTAAGCACGGGATGATAGCGGCGGTCTTCGCCCCAGTTCCTCAGCGAAGCGACGGCGCGCGCGTAATCGGGATTGTTCGTTGTGACCATTCCGCCCTCGCCGGCCGCGCCCAGGTTCTTCGACGGATAGAAGCTAAAGCAGGCAAGGTCTCCGATACCGCCCACGCGGCGCTCGCGATATTCGGCGCCATGCGCCTGCGCGGCGTCCTCGATCACCAGCAGCTTGTGACGGCGCGCGATGTCGAGAATCGGATCCATATCCGCTGGTTGGCCGTACAAATGGACTGGCAGAATGGCCCGTGTACGATCGGTAATTGCGGCCTCGATTTTCCGCGTGTCCAGGTTGAAAGTGACGGGATCGATATCCACGTACGCGGCTGTCGCGCCCACGTAGCCGATCGCGGCCACAGTCGCGTAGAAGGTGAACGGTGTGGTGATCACTTCGTCTCCCTCGCCGATTCCGGCCGCGAGCAACGCGAGATGCAGCGCGCTGGTCCCCGAATTGACCCCCACCGCATATTGAGCACCGCAGTAATCTGCGAACTCGTCTTCGAACGCCGCCACCTCCTGGCCCAACACGAACTGGCTGGTTTCAAAGACGCGCCGGATGGCGGCGTGAATCTCCGTTTCGAGCTCTCGATATTGAGCGCTCAGATCAAGCAAGCGAATCATACGGGGAACTGTTCCCAAAGTAACATGCGCGATCGCCGATAATAGGAAGCCGATGATCGCGCTCAACGAAACGCACAACCCGGCGCGGCGCAGCTGGGTGCCGGGCGCCAACGTCCCCGACGGCGATTTTCCCGTCCAAAACCTTCCCTTCGGCATCTTCCGGACGCCGGGCCGCGAACCCCGTGGCGGCGTTGCCATCGGCGGTTCCATCTTCGACCTCGGCGCCGGCCTCGAACTGGGCCTGTTCACCGGCATTACCGCAACGGCTGCGCGAGCCGCGTCCGGCGCCACGCTCAATCCCCTGATGGCGCTCGGCGCTGACGCCGCGTCTGCGCTCCGGGCGCGCCTCTCCGATCTTTTGAGCGAAGACGGAGCAGAACGCCACCATGTGGAAGTTCTCGCGAACCGCTTTCTGGTGCCCATGACTTCCACGGAGATGCTCCTGCCCGTCCAGGTCGGCAATTTCACGGACTTCATGACCTCCTCATTTCATGCGTCGCGCGTGACCGGCCGCCCGCTGGATGCACCGCTCCCGCCAGTCGTCTGCCATATGCCAGTGGCTTATCACGGCCGCGCCAGCTCAGTGCGGATTAGCGGAGAGGAAGTGCGGCGCCCCAACGGCCAATCCAAGCCTCGCGACGGCAGCCTGCAGTTCGGCCCGTCCCAGGCTCTCGATTTTGAGTTGGAATTCGGCGCCTTCATCGCGCAGGGCAACGCGCTCGGGTCACCCATCGCCCTCGGCGAAGCGCCGTCAAAGATCTTCGGTTACTGCCTGCTGAACGACTGGTCGGCACGCGACATCCAGTCCTGGGAGAGCATGCTCGGTCCATTCTTGAGCAAGAGCCTCTCGACGACAATTTCTCCCTGGGTGGTCACCGCGGAGGCGCTGGCGCCTTTTCGCGCGCCGGTCTTCGTGCCTCGCCCCGACTGGCCGGCTACTCTTCCTTATCTCGACTCCGAAGTAAATCGCGCCGAAGGCGGCCTGGATGTCGATTTAGAAGCCTCTCTCCAAACCACACAAATGCGCGACAGTGGTGCACCGCCTGCACGCGTCGCGGCAACCAACGTCCGCTATCTCTGCTGGACCTTCGTCCAGATGGTCACGCATCACTCGAGTAACGGCTGCAATCTGCAGCCCGGCGATCTGCTGGGCAGCGGCACGGTCTCCGGTCCAACCGACGACAGCCGCGGCTGCCTGTTGGAATATACGGAACCTCTCCAGTTACCCAACGGCGAGATACGGCGATACCTCGAAGATGGCGACGAGGTCATCTTTCGCGGCCGCGCCCGCCGCGAGGGCTATGTAACGGTCGGCTTCGGCGAGTGCCGGGCGCGCATCGCCCCCGCCCCGCCTTGGTCTTCCTCGTAGCGATCTATTTCCTGGCCGACAGTTCCGGCGCGCTCTCAATCCAAACCAAATTGGGCGGCTCTTCCCGTGTCGTCACCTTCGGGTGCATGGTGGCGTCGCCGTGCAACTCATAGCGGAACACCACTGCAACGGTCTTTCCAGCGCAATCCGCCTTGAACTTGGAAGCGTGAATGGCGGCCTCCACCGGCGGGGTCAGCAGACTGGCGCCGTTCGACCAGGCCGAAACGACTTGTGTGTTGATCTTGCCGGCCATCCCTTGCGGATTCACCTCCACACGGGTCCAGACCGAACCATCCACACGGGACTGGAGAGCGGATATCGGATATTCCGGCATCGTCAAATGCTCGTAACATTCCAGACCAGGTAACGCGAGAGGCGGCGTTGGCGCAGGCGGCTGGGCCCCTGCGTACTGCGACACCAAAAGAGAAGTAGCTGCAATGGCAAGCAGAATTCGCATTTAAGCACCTCTGTCAAGTTGTCGAAGATTTTCCTGAAGCTCGGCGGGGAGGGTCCGGCAGGACGCTGAGGTCCCTAGACCCAGCCCCACCGTTTGTCATTATCCCTCATTGAGCCGGAGCCTGGTGAAATGGCCTTCTGTCACCAAAGCCCCCCGCCGGGCATCATGGCTTGCCGAGGTAGCAGTGACCGAACACACGCCGTCCGATGAGTGTTGGAAGCCGCGGCTTGCGGGCCTTAGTACCGCTACCCAATCCTGTCCGGCGGGCTCCGATGTATACTGCCTTTATCCTCGGAGGGTACGGGATGACGTATGCGAACCAAGGGCAGGTCACGCAACTTTTGATCCGATGGACCCAGGGTGATCGCAGCGCCCTCGATCTACTGACACCGATCGTCTACAGCGAGTTGCGGAAGATGGCGGAAGGCCATCTCAGGCGTGAACGGGATAACCACACCCTGCAGCCCACGGCTCTTGTCAACGAAGCTTGGCTGCGCCTGGCGAAGACAACCGAGTTAAGCTTCGACAACCGCAAACAGTTCTTCGGTTTGGCGGCACAGGTGATGCGGCAGGTGCTGGTGGACTACGCACGGGGAGCGCGCGCGGGAAAGCGCGGTGGAGGCGAGCGGGCGCTTTCTCTCGACGATTTGGAAGCCGGCGCCACCACTGACTTGGACGCCTTTCTGGCCCTCGACCAGGCAATTGAACGGCTGACCGCGATCAGCCCCCGGCAGGCGCGTGTGATTGAACTTCGCTATTTCGCCGGTCTGAATCTCGACGAGATGGCGGAATTGTTGAATGTTTCGCCGGCGACGATCAGCCGGGAGCAGAAATCCGCAGAGGTCTGGCTGAGCTGCGCTATCGATCCGTCCGAGGGCTGACAATCCGTCATTATTTCTGTGCTCCTATGAGTCGCGCTGTATTGCAGCTGAATCAAGAAGGTTGGCGCCGCTTGGAAGCTCTCTTCCATGCAGCGCTGGATCTGCCGGATGAAGAGCGCGAGTTCTTCATCGAACGCGAAACCGGCTCCGATCCCGATTTGCGGCGCGAGCTACAGTCCATGCTCAAGCATGCCGACGTAGCGCGAGACCGAATCGCCAGTACCGTCCAGCGCGTCGTTGAACGAGCCGCGGATGGTGATGATTGGGTGGGACGCCACTTCGGACCCTACCAGCTTGTCCGCGAAATAGGGCGCGGCGGCATGGGCCTGGTCTTCGAAGCGCGCCGTGACGATGCCGAATACGACAAGACCGTTGCCCTGAAGGTGGCAACCGATTGGCGGGATCTGGACAGACTGCGCGAACGCTTTCGCGCCGAACGGCAAATCCTGGCGCGCCTGGAACACCCCAATATCGCCCGCTTCCTCGACGGCGGCACCGACAACGGAATCCCGTATTTCGTGATGGAATACGTCGACGGTAAGCCCATCACGCAATGGGCGAAGGAGCAGAACCTGGGGCTCCGCGACCGAATCATCTTATTCCGGCAGGTCTGTGCCGCGGTCCACTACGCGCATGAGAACCTGGTGGTCCATCGCGACTTGAAGCCTGCTAATATTCTTGTCGACCGGAACGACACGCCCAAACTCCTCGATTTCGGGATCGCAGCACTGCTGAGCCCCTTCGAAGAGGAGTCTCCGGCGACAACCGGCGCCCGGCTTTGGACCCCGAATTATGCCAGCCCGGAGCAGGTTCGGGGAGGCGCAGTCTCGATCCGTACGGACGTCTATTCGCTTGGCTTGGTGCTCTACGAATTGCTGAGCGATCAGCGCGCGCAAATCGCAGATCAAACTTCTCCGCTCGCACTGTACCGGTCGATTTGCGAGACAGAACCGCCGCCTCCGAGCGCCGCCCACGGCGGGAACGGCTGGAGCCGCCAATTGAAGGGCGACCTGGATACGATCGTCGCCATGGCGATTCGCAAGGAGCCGGAGCGCCGCTACCCGTCCGCGGCCGCGTTGGATGCCGATCTGGCCCGGTACCTGGAAGGCCGGGCCGTCGAAGCGCGCCCGAATACGGCCGGCTACCGGCTCTCGAAATGGATGCAACGCCACTGGCTGGCTAGCGTTGCCGCCCTGCTCGTCCTGCTGAGCATCGCTGGAGGCGTGATCTCCACCGCCTATCAGGCGCGCCGAGCGGAGATTCGAGCAGGTCCGCGGCTTGGCGAACGCGTTCGTATTCGACGTCCACGACCGGATTCAATACCTGCCAGGCTCCACCGAAGCGCGAAAGGTTATCGTCTCTACCGCCCTGCGCTATTTGGAAAATCTTAGGCAAGACGCGGAAAACGATGCCGCCCTGCTGCGGGAACTTGCTGCGGCCTATGAGAAGATCGGCGACGTTCAGGGAAACCCCGGCTCCAGCAACCTGGGCGATTCGCAAGGCGCGTTGACCAGCTACCGTCGCGCGGAGTCCATTCTGACGCCGCTCGCGGCCAAAGGCGACGGCGCCGCGAAATTTTCTCTCACCTCGACGACCTACAAGCTGGGCAGCCTTCAACATGTCCTCGGGGATCCGGCCGGAAAGAAGCAACTGGAACACGCACAAAAGATGGCGCGCGAGCTGGTCGCGCAGCAAGGCAACGACCTTCGGGTGCTGGGCCTGGCGGGCAATATCAATAGCGACCTCACCCGTCTTGCGTCCGATGCCCGCGATGCGGCGGGGGCGCGCCAAACTGCCCTAGAAGCTACGGCCATCGCTCAGCGCATGGTGGGCCTCCAGCCGTCCAGCCAGGAGAGCCGCGATTTCCTCGCCCTGTCGCAGAACAGCCTGGCCTCGGCCTACCGCGCTTCAGGCGATCTTGAACTTTCCGTCCAGACCTATCGCGAATCGCTGAAGGTCCGCGAACGACTGGCGCAGGATTTTCCCGAGAACATGAATTATCGCAGGCTGCTGCTGATCACCTACGGTCATCTTGGTGATGCGCTGGGGCCGCCGGAGGCGAACGGACTCGGCCGGCTGGACGAGTCGGTGCAGGCTTTCGAAAAGGCGGCGGCGCTCGCCGAATCGATCTCCCAGCGGGATCCGGCGGACCGGAAGTCGTTGTTCGATCTGGTCGCGGCTCATATGCGAACGGCCGACTCCTTGCTCGTGGAACCGGATGGCGCGCGGGAGGCGCTACCCCATCTCACTAAGGCGGAGCTAATTCTCTCCCGGCTCGTAAAAGAAGATCCATCCAACCAGCGGTACCGCTATTACGCTTTGGCGCTCGACAACGCGATGGGGAAAGCGCTTGCCGCCCTGGGGCGAAATGCGCCGGCGGTACGGCGATTGGAGCGCGTGCGATCCGCGGCTCACACTTTTCGCGGCGGACCCAATGAAGCGCTCGCGCAGTCCGCCTGGATCTTCGCCTCTCTCCGGCTTGGCGACATGAAGGCGAAGTCCGGCGATCCCGTAGCTCTTTCCATGGCGGACGAAATCGCGGCGGCTCTCTCCCAGGCAAGCCCGGGAGTCATCACGAATCGATGGAACCAAGCCTCGCTTTATGGCCGCTTGGGAACGCTCTACACGCGGATAGGGCAGGTAAAGGCCGCCACGGTCTGGCTCGAAAAGAGCGCCGAGGTCTGGCGTGAAATGACGGTACCTGCCGTCCTGGAAGCGGAGCGCCGCAAAGCCTTGGCCGCGGTCGAGCAGGAGCTGAATCGCCGCTAGAGATCGACCACGGCAAAGGTCGCCCTACTGGCCGTTCGTTGAGGTGGTCGATTGCTCCATGGGAAGTTGCACTGCGGGCAAGTATAGATTCGTGCGCCCTGTCAGGGTCTCATAGATCTCCGCGGACATCACGACGCGGCACGGATCCGGTGGAACCACCGAAATCACTGGACGCAACACCTGACGCAAAGGCGAATCTGCGACCGCGGTTACTCTGGCCTGGCTGGCCTCTAGGAAGTTCACGGTTGCCCACGCGATGTGCCCCACATCGATGCTGAGGCTGGACGATTTCACCGTTTGCCCATTCGCATTGACGAAGGTAATCTGCACGTTGCACGGACCGGGGGGCACGGTGGAGGGCCCTCCCAGATTGACGATGTTGACGCCGAACGTTTGGCCAAGCGAAATGCTGGCGGCGGTGAACACGGCCGGCGGGTCGATCTGGGCGTCGGCTGGTTTCGGCAGACCTCCGATGGCTATCAACGGCACAATCGCCATAACCATCCGGGCAACTTTGTTGCAAACATTGCTTCTCGAATCGAACATAGATCTTCTCCTTTGTGTGGATTTGAAAATGAACACTTTGCTTGGGGCCGCGGCGAACCGAGTCGCCCCGTCCCGATTCAGCGGACAATCGTGCCCGAAAGATCCGGTACGGCCATCGCCAACGCGAACGCCAAGACGAACTGGCGTAGGCGTGAGTGAAAAGGCCGACGGTGTAGCATGACTCCTCCTGCCCTAACGAGCGCAATGCGAGCAGATTTCTTGCACGCTTCACAACGATAATTTCCGTGTGCAGCAGGGACTACCGGACATCTTGCGGCCATTCAGGAAATCCGCTAGCGTGGAGTTGGAGGAATGGGTGAGTGGTTGAAACCGGCGGTCTTGAAAACCGTTAGCGGGGTAACTCGCTCGGGGGTTCGAATCCCTCTTCCTCCGCCATCGACAGCCGGTCCCGAAAAACAATCCTTCTCATGGGCGGTACGATTCTTGTCCGGGGAGATGGCATCGCCGCCGTGTGCTGTAGCCGTCTTCTGGTCCGCGCGGGCCTCAGCGTCAACGCAGAAGGACCGCCCCGGCCCAAGCTCCCGGCCATTATGATCAGCGAAGCCACTCAGAAGCTCTTCCAGGACATCTTTGAACGGCCCGATTTGTTTGAGGGCTTATCCCAGGTTCACCACCGGGTTGTGGCCTGGGGCCCGGGAGCGGAGCCAGTCGCTTTCCCTCATTCGGCGGTAGTTACGTCGGAAGAGGCCCTGCTCGAGCGGATTCTCCGGCCCGAGGTTCCCGGCAGCCACAGCGACGAAGAAACCGCTTGGACCGTGTTTGCCGCGCGTCCGCTCCCTGCCGCCATCGAAGAAAAGCACTTCGGATCGAGGGTTGCCAACGTCGCCGCGGTGAAGCTGAAGCCCGAATCACCGCCGGAAACCTGTTGGATCGAATCGCTCGATGACGGCTGGCTGTTTTTGTTACCTACAGGGGAGTGTGCGTGGCTTTTGTCGGTGGGCGGACCGGTCGATTCACAACTGGCGCGCAGCCGCGTGATCGCTTGTCAAGTCCTCGAAATCCATTCGGAAGGAAGTAGTTTCCAATCGCATCCGCGCATTGCCAGCTCGCTTTGCGCTCCGCGATGGCTGGCCTGTGGAACGGCGGCGCTGGCATTCGACCCGTTGTGCGGAGAAGGCGCTGGAAATGCCGCCAGGGAGGCGATCCTGGCATCCGCCGTGATCCGTGCCGCGCTTGCGGGCGCGGATGTAAACGCACTGCTGGCCCACTATAGCGGCCGGTTGATCGCCGGCTTCCGTCGGCATCTCCAGGTCTGCGAGGACTTTTATCGCTCCGGTGGCGCGAATTCCTGGTGGCAGGAACAGTGCACGGCTACCCGCAGCGGAATCGAGTGGGGCGAGTCCGCCTTGGCCCACAGCGGGAAACCTCGCTTTCGCCTCAACGGCTTCTCCCTGGAAGCCTTGCAGTAGCCGCTTTGCTCACCAAAACGTAACCGAAGGCTAAGCAGATCGTCACACTGCCGGGATATACTGCTCGGACCGAAGGAGAACTATGGCCGCAGCAGCACCCGCACCCGCAACAGTACAGCAAAAACTTTCGCGAAGCCCCGGGATGATCGGAATGATCATCTTCGGAGCGGCGCTCGTCGTTGGCCTTATCTACACTGTCCTTAGCCTCTCGCGTGATTTGCAAGCAGAGCGAGGTACGTCTATCTTCCCGTACCTCTTGCTAGGCGTCGCACTGCTGGTCGCGCTCGGCTTTGAGTTCGTGAACGGGTTCCACGATACCGCCAACGCCGTTGCGACCGTCATCTATACCCATTCGATGGAACCGCACCTCGCCGTGGCATGGTCCGGCATGTGGAACTTCATTGGTGTCCTGCTCTCGACGGGCGCCGTCGCATTCACAATCATCACTTTGCTGCCCGTAGAATTGATCCTGCAAGTGGGCAGCGGCGCGGGATTTGCGATGGTCTTCGCGCTGTTGATTGCGGCCATCCTTTGGAACCTCGGCACGTGGTATTTCGGATTGCCTGCGTCGAGTTCGCATACCATGGTCGGATCGATCATTGGTGTCGGCATCGCCAATCAGCTGATGAATCCCCGGCAAGGCACCAGCGGAGTCGATTGGGGGCAGGCCATGGGCGTCGGACGCTCATTACTGGTCTCGCCCTTGGTTGGATTCTTCATGGCTGCCGTGCTGTTGGTGATTTGCAAAGCGATTATTAAAGACCGCCAGCTATACCAAGCGCCGACCACCGGCGATCCGCCGCCTTTCTGGATTCGGGGCTTGCTGGTCTTTACCTGCACTGGTGTCAGTTTCTTTCACGGCTCTAACGACGGCCAAAAGGGCATGGGGCTGATCATGCTGATCCTGATCGGCACCGTGCCCACGACCTATGCCTTGAACCGCGCAGTGAGTCCGTCGCAGACCGCGGACTTCCTGGCAGTCTCGCAACAGACCGTCCAGATGGTGAATAAGTACGTTCAGCCTTCCGCCGTAGTCGCGGATCCTCGCGACGACTTGACTGCCTACATCCGCACCCGGGAGTTTAACGCCAACACCATGCTGGCCCTGCGCTCGGTGATCAACGACATCGGCGACGAAACGGCCATCTACAAGCAGCTCAAGAACGTTCCGGCCGACATGACCCGCAATTTCCGCAATGACATGTACGTAGTCAGCGAAGCCATTCGCCTGGTTGAGAAATCCGGCAAGGCTCCATTTTCCGCCGATGACTTGAAGATCCTCGCGAACTACAAAAAGCACATCGACCTCGCGACCAAGTTCATTCCGACCTGGGTGAAGGTAGCCGTGGCGATGGCGCTCGGCTTGGGCACCATGATCGGCTGGAAACGTATCGTGGTCACGGTTGGGGAAAAGATCGGCAAGGATCACCTGACCTACGGACAAGGCGCGGCGGCTGAAATCACAGCCATGGCCACCATCGGCATGGCCGATTACTGGGGGCTTCCCGTGAGCACAACGCACGTGCTTTCTTCCGGCGTCGCTGGAACCATGGCCGCCAATAAGACAGGACTGCAATGGGGCACCGTTCGCAACCTGGCGCTGGCCTGGGTGTTGACGCTTCCGGCCGCGATGATCCTGTCGGGCTTCCTGTTCTGGGCCCTGAGGAACGCTTTCCAAAGCTAATAATATGGAAAACGCAGTACTCGATCAGCTTCGCCTGAAGTACAATGCAGCGGTAGACCGTTGGATTGAGGCCATTCGCGCCGAGCAAAACCTCGCGAAAATCGATCATTCGATGGTCGCCGACGAAGCCTGGGACCAGGCGCACTTTGCGGAAGAAGACGCCCGCAACGCGGCTCAGGCGGCTCGTCAGGAATACGCCGACGAGCTCCGGAAAGTCCTTTACAACATCTGAGGCGGCAGTCTTCGACTAAGCTGTTGGTATAGGATGCAAACATCCTCGCCAGCATCCGCTCAACCGGATCTCTCCGGCGGATTCAGCAGTTCCCGCCTCCTGGGCTGGCTGTTGCCGGCGCTCGTCGCGCTAATCTGTATTCGCGTCTGGGTGCTGCCGCTCTCATCCAGCTTTTGGGTGGATGAGATGGGCACGGCGTTTGTCGTGCAGCGAGGAGCACAAGATCCGTCGCTGCGGGCCGCGCCCCAAGTTTCCGAGTCCATCTACTACGCGCTGGCCGGCGTCTCCACGAAGCTGTTCGGCACTTCCGAGGCCGCCTACCGCCTTCCTTCGCTCCTCGCGATGGTGCTGGCTTTGTTTTTCATTTACCGCCTGGCGGTGAAGTTGATCCATCCAGCGGCCGCCTGGTTCGCCGTGTTCACGTGTCTTTCGCTGCGCGGATTTAACTACCAGGCCGCCGATGCACGTCCGTACGCTTTGGGAACCTGCGTTGCCGCTGCGAGCTTGCTGCTGCTGATCCGCTGGCTGGATTCCGGCCGCTATCTCGACGGGCTGTTCTTCGCCGTCGCGGCCACTCTGCTGTGGCGGGTTCACCTGATCTATTGGCCGTTCTATCTAATTTTTTTCCTCTATGCGCTGGTGCGATTGTGGCGCTCGGACACAAAAGCGAGCTGGCTCCAGGCGGCGGTGGTCTTCGTCTTGCTCGGTATTTCCCTGCTCCCCGTGCTCGCCACAGCGCTCGCGTTGAACCGGCAAGCCGGTGCTCATGTCATCGTTCCAAAGCCATCGCTGAACGAACTTACAACGGACATCAAGGTCGGCCTGGTGGTTGGAGCAGCGGCCCTGGCTGCGCTCGCCGCCCGCTGGCTCCGTTGGCCAGAGCCGGCTTCGTCGGTCTCTTCGCGCGGCGCGCTGCTGATCCTGTCCTGGTGGCTTTGCCAACCGATCGCGCTACTCGCGTATTCCTGGATCACGGGCCACAGCGTCTTTCTGGGACGGTACCTCTCGATTGCGCTGCCGGGCGCGGCGCTGTCGGCCACGATGGTCGCCGCTTTATTCGTCCCCGCCGACCGTTGGCGGCCGATGTCGCTCGCGCTGGGCGTTGGCGTCCTCCTCTTCATGGGCCAGTGGAGCAAGCTGCTGCCGACGCATGATAACTCGGGCTGGAGGGCGGCCGTCGAGAAGATCCAGGCGCTCGACCTCGACGCCGCAACGCCAGTGATCTGCCCGAGCCCGTTCATCGAGGCGAAGCCCCCGGTCTGGACGCCCGACTATCCCCTGCCGGGCTTTCTCTACGCCCATTTGTTCGCCTATCCGATTCCGGGCAAGATCTACCCGTTTCCGTTTGAAAGTTCACCCGAGACCGAGCGATACGCAGCAGGCTTGACCAAGGACGTGCTGGCGAAGTCGCAACGCTTTGTCGTCTACGGCGGCGACGTCAACGTGAGATTCTGGCGGAACTGGTTCGCAACGCGCGTCGAGCTGACCGGCTGGAACCGCAGGACGCTGGGGCCCTTCGGCGATGTGGACGCGGTGGAGTTCACCCCGCCGGCTCAACATTGACAGGTTGGATCTTGCCGCGAACGAAACCAACCGCTGCGCCGCCATAGAAGAGCACAAGAAGCCCGGTGACAAGGATGTTCATGCCTTGTTGCAGTAGTGGCCATGGTTGGTGGTTCACATAGGATGTTACGCCCAGAGCCACAGAGAGGATCAGTACGTTCCAATATATCCTCAAGATCCAGCTCACCGATTTCGGCCATGGCTTTGGCCACATCGGGGCGATGCAGGCGAGTGCGAAGGATCCCCCGCCGAGCAACCATGTACCCCAACCGCCCGGCCAATTCGAGCCAAAGCAGAGACCAACCAGCCGAAATAGCGAGAGCGCCAGTCCGATCTGTGCCAGGATGCTAAGTTCCCGGCGGTGCGCCGCAACAAACGGGGCAAACGGCTGCCGAGGCGCCTGCTTCTGTCGTTCGTCCGGCACAACGATGGGTAAGCGACGATAGTAGTGGCGTCCGACGAATAACAACCCGATGCCAATGGCCAGAAATAGCCAGCCCAGCCAACTGGCAGCGTTGGTGAAATCGAGCAGGGTAGCGAGTCCGACAAACCCAACGCCGGATATCACCAGCCCGCCGACGACTCGGTTCACTTTCCGCATTTTAGGCCCTATTATCTCCCGACACGGCCGACGCTGGAGGCGCGCAGTAGGCGAAGGACAGGGCTTCAAGAGCATACAGCCAGGCAAAAAATCCTGCGCTCAAGATTGGTTCCCTGTTTTCCACTAGCCGCGAAGGCAGGCTGGACCGATGCCACCCAGCTAGGAACACGAAGAGAACCAATGCCAGAAACCAAAATGTCAGGACCTGGGTTGCCCACCTGGGTATGGCCTTCGCCCCCGGAGCGATCACTAAAAGCCCAAGGCACACAATCGGTAGGACCCAGTGAGCCCACCCGGGAACATCCGGACCCAAGCAGAGCACGATCAGTCGAAAAAGCGAAAGGACCAAGCCAGCCTGCGCCAATACACCGAGTTCGCGGCGATGGGCCGCAACGAACGGCGTGGGTGGTTTCGGTTCTTCTTCATCTTCCGGCGCATCGACATCCATGCGCCAGTAATAGCGTCCGGCGAGAAGCAACCCGGTACCTATGATGAGCGGAATAAGTAAACTGACGAATTTGAGCCCAGGCTCGTTCTGTTTGGTGAAGAGCAGAATCGCGAGGCCGATGAAGCCGAGCCCGCCGATTATGAATAGCCCGCCAATGATCCGGCTGGCGACCCGCATGGCCCTTGCCTAGAACGGCACGTCGTCGTCCGTGATTCCCTGATCGTCCATTCCGCCGCCTGGGGCACCACCGCCCGCTGGTGGTTTCTGCGACCGCGGCATCGACACCGGCCGGCCTGCGTCTTCGCCGCCCTCGCCGCCCCGTCCGCCCAGCAGGATCACGTCCTCGGCCACCACCTCAGTCATGTACTGCTTCTTACCGTCCTTATCGTCGTAGCTGCGCGTCTGCAGCCGGCCTTCCACGTAAACCTGCTTACCCTTGGTCAGGTAATTCGCCAGGTTCTCCTGCCGCCACAGAACGACATTCGCCCAGTCCGTCTCTTCCTTCCATTCCCCGCTCTGTTGATCTTTCCAGCGGCGGTTGGTTGCGACGGAGAATTTGGTGACCGCGACGCCGGCGGGGGTGAAGCGCGTCTCAGCGTCCCTGCCCAGGTGACCGATGAGAATTACTTTGTTAACGCTGCGGGAAGCCATAATCCAAGCACTGTAGCACAAGAAATCGAACACGGGCTGTTTCTTTCGTGCGGGTCAAGCGTCTAAGTTGCGGATTCGCGAGGCTGGCGCGGCTCTAAAGACAGGTTCCAGTACTGCCGATCGCTGAGGAACGAGAAAAGTTGGCCCTTTGGCTAACTTCGTTATTTGTTGCGCGCGGCTCTGGATGTACAATAGGGAACAATCTGACGGGTAAGGGTAATGCAGAGGCCCTTTTGGTTGGCAAATTTTCGCGGTGCGCTGACCTCAGTTGCACTCCTAATGATGTCTGTGTGCGCCCGCGCACAGTTTCTCCTGCCTAGTTCCGGGCCGAGCCACAACGTCAACATCTTTAACACGGACCTGGCTGTGCTGGAGGCCGGCGAGCAGCGCAAGGACTTGCCCTGCTCGGTGACGCCCGAAAAGCCTACGCTCGGGTTCGATCTCCGCTACCACGCCGGCTACCAGGTAACGCTTCCGCTCAAGGAACTGGAAGGCGGCGACAGTGTGCTCTACATTGTCTTTCGCGTGTCGCCTACGGCCCATCCCGACGAACCGGTCTATTTCTCGCAGCACATCCGCGTCCCTCCCATCGAACCCGATCCCAAGGGCGACGCGTATCTGCAAGGGACTTTCGACGTCGGCGTGGGCGATTATCATGTCGACTGGCTGATGCGCGACCGGGTGGAACGCGTTTGTTCGTCCTCCTGGGACGCCACCGCCACGCTGGCTCCCAAGGACAAGTCCATTAATCTCGACATCGCGCCCGGTTCGATTCAACACGCCGATTTCGAACAGTTCAAGGAAGAGCCGCCCGTCCAGCGGGTCGCAACGGATCCGTTGAACGTCAAGGTGCTGGTGAACTTCGCGCCGCAGAATTCCCTTTCGGCCGCGTTGCAGCCCATGGACACCGGCGCCCTGGTCTCCATCCTGCGGACTATTGAGCGCGATCCGCGGATAGGCAAATTTTCGGTGGTCGCCTTCAACATGCAGGAAGAAAGGGTGGTGTATCGCCAGGAGGGCGGCTCGCGTATCGATTTTCCCGCCTTGGGTAAAGCTATCAAAACCTTGAACTTGGGCACCATCGATCTGAAACGGCTCAGCGAAAAACACGGCGATACCGAGTTCCTGACGGACTTAGTGCGCAAAGAGATCTCCCCTACCCCGGATAACCATCCGGACGCCTTGATCTTTGCCGGCCCGAAAGTCATGCTGGATGCCAACGTCCCGGACGACGCCCTAAAAGCCACCGGAGATGTCGATTTTCCAGTGTTTTACATGAACTACAACCTGAGCCCGCAGGCAGTGCCGTGGAAGGACGCCATCAGCCATACGGTGCACTTCTTCCGGGGCTACGAATACACCATCACCCGGCCGCGGGATCTTTGGTTCGCGGTGTCGGAAATGGTGTCGCGCATAGTAAAATCAAGAAACGTAAAAGAAACTTCATCCATCTCAAGCAAATAGAGGGGTTTTCAGCACAGGAATGCGAAAGTTTCATTTGGCGGGTTCGATCGCGCTGTTGGCGGCGTGCGCGGCGCTATCACAGGCCCAGGATCTTTACGCCCAGCAAAGAGTCCGGCACTACGCCAATAGCCTGGCGCCTTATGTCGTTTCGCCGCAGGAAATCGTGGATCGGATGCTGGAGCTGGCCGATCTGAAGCCGGGTGAGACGCTTTACGACCTGGGCAGCGGTGACGGGCGCATCCTGGTGACGGCAGTCACGCGCTTCAAAGCCAAGGCGGTGGGCGTCGAAATCTCCGACGAGCTGGTGAAAAACACCAACGAGCGCATCCGCAAGCTGGGGCTGGCGGATGACGCGCGCGTGATCCATGGCGACATGCGTAATGTCGACCTGAGCCCCGCCGATGTGGTCACCATGTACCTGGCGACCGACGCCAATGCGGAGCTGCGCCCAAACCTGGAGAAGTATCTAAAACCGGGGGCCCGCGTAGTGACGCACGAGTATGCCGTGCCGGGCTGGAAGCCGAAGCTGGTGGACAAGGACCCCGAAGCGCATGGCCACACCCTCTATCTGTACACGATGCCGCCGGTGAAGAAGTAGCCCGGAATCGTGCCCCAGTTCGACGTCGCCGGCGTTGGGCTGAACGCTACCGACACGCTCATTCTCCTCCCCCACTTCCCCGCTTACGGAGGCAAGGTTCCGTTTCTGCGCGAAATCCTGAGTCCCGGCGGGCAGGTGGCAAGCGCACTGGTGACCTGCGCGATGCTCGGGCTTCGGGCGAAATACATCGGAACCGTGGGCGACGACGAGCGCGGGCGCATTCAAATGGAAAGCCTGCGCGAGAGCGGACTGAATCTGGACGACGTCGAAATCCGGCGCAACTGTGCCAATCAAAGCGCGTACATCCTGATCGACCAGACCACGGGCGAACGCACCGTGCTGTGGAAGCGCGATGAATGCCTGCGCATCGATGCGGACGCACTGACGGCGGAAAAGATCGCCAGCGCGCGGCTTCTGCACATCGACGGACACGACACTCCGGCGGTGGCGCGCGCCGCTGAAATCGCGCGCCGGCTGGGCATTCCGGTCAGCGTGGATGTGGACACCATTTATCACGGCTTCGACCGCGTACTCCCCAACGTCGACTACCTGGTAGCCAGCTCCGAATTTCCCGAGCGCTGGACTAGCGAGCGCGATCCGTTCCGCGCGCTGGCCCTGATTCAGGATGAGTACGGCATGAAAGTCGCGGCCATGACGTTGGGCGCCCGCGGCGCACTGGCGCGAGCCGGGGGCCGGTTCATCTATTCACCCGGCTTCGTGGTGAATTGCATCGATACCACCGGCGCTGGAGACGTGTTTCACGGCGCGTTCTGTTATGCTGTTTTGCAGGATATGCCGCTAGGGACCGCACTGGAGTTTTCCAATGCCATGGCGGCGTTGAATTGCACGGCATTCGGCGCGCGGGGCGGCATCGCAACCCGCGAACGCGCCCAAGCTCTGATGCGCGGCGGCGAGAGGCGCTCCGAGCTGGACTTCGAAAAGTGCACCTGACTCCCGGAACCGGTCCATGATCCCCCTTCGATCTTCCGAGCCGCACTACACGCGCCCCACCGTCACACTCGCGATTATCGCCGCGAACGTGCTGGTATTCCTGTACGAACTCGTTTTGCCGCATTACGCTTTGAACCAGTTCATTGAGCTGCATGGCATTGTGCCGGCGCATCTGCATTACTCCTCCGTGTTCACCTCGATGTTCATTCACGGTGGATTTCTGCACATCGCCGGCAACATGTGGTTCCTGTGGGTATTCGGCCGCGCCGTCGAGGATCTGCTGGGCCACACCAAGTATCTGTTCTTTTATCTCGCTTGCGGCGTGGCGGCGGCGTTCGCGCATATTCTGCTGAATCCGTTTTCACCCGTGCCCACCATCGGCGCAAGCGGCGCCATCGCCGGCATCATGGGCGGCTATCTGATCAAGTTCCCGCGCGCGCACGTGGTCACGCTGGTGTTTATCTTCATCTTCATCACCACTGTGGACATTCCGGCCTTTGTCCTGCTGCTCTACTGGTTCGCGATGCAATTCTTCAATGGCGTCGGCTCTATCGGCTACTCGCAGGCCTCCAGCGGTGACGTGGCCTGGTTCGCGCACGTCGGCGGGTTCCTGGCCGGGATGGCGTTGATCTGGCTTCTGCCCACTCGGCAGCGCTTCCGTTCCTCCTGGTACCGGAATGTTTGAGGAAGTGAACACCGGGTCGGCGGCGATCTCCAAGCCGCTGGACATTCTGGCTATCGCCGCGCATCCGGACGACGTCGAGCAGACCTGTGGCGGCACTCTGATTCGCATGGCTGAGCAGAGCTACCGCACCGGCGTGCTGGATTTGACGGCCGGCGACATGGGCAGCCGCGGGACTCCCGAAATTCGATTGAAGGAGGCCGATGCGGCCGCGTGTCAGATGCAACTGGCGTGGCGCGGCAACTTGCGTTTGCCCGACGCGCGGTTGGAGAACACGGTCACCGTTCGCATGACCCTGGCGATGGAGATTCGAAATCTCAAGCCGCGCGTGGTGATTCTGCCGTATTGGGAGGCGCGCCATCCGGACCACTACCGTGCGTCCGAGATCGGCTTTGAAGCCTGCTTCCTGGCTGGCCTGAAGAAGTTGGACGAAGAGACCGAGCCGCATCGCCCGCACAAGATCATCTACTCGTCGATCTACGCCAATGTGACGCCCTCGTTCGTAGTAGACATCTCGGCGCAGTTCGAGCGGCGCATGGCCGCGCTGCTCAGCTACGATTCGCAATACGGCCAGTCGGCCGAGGCCGCGCATCTGTTCCCGCAAGCGCAGGAGATTCGCGAGCGCCTGGGCGCTATCGCGCGCTTCTATGGCAACCTGATCGGCGTGCAGTACGGCGAACCGTTCGTGGTGAAGGAAACCATGCGGGTGGACGACATCACCACGATGGGCGTTAGAAGCCTGTAAGCGTCACAGCAGAACCTCCCCACGCTCCCAAGTCTGGGAGATTTGCGAGTGGCCGGATGCCACCGTGCGAATCTACGATAGCTTTGAGCAGAATAACCTAAGAGTCTCGCGCAACGCGAGACAGGAGGTGACCGGCCGTGTTACGAAGCCATTTCATTTTCGCCGCTACTCTGCTGCTTAGCGCCCCTGCCGTGGCGGATATCGTTGACGTCACCTACTCTGCCGTAAGTGGAGGTTCCGGCTGCATTACTGCGCTCTGCTTCTTCGGCTCAGGCTGCGGCACCGACACCCAGACGTTCGGCTTGCCGGGAACGGGTAGCGCCGACAGCGGCCGAGTGACCATGTCAGGCTCGGTTAACAATGCTACGACGATGACATCCAATAATGTGACAGCGGAACTGGATACGTCAGTCACTGTGGACGCTCTGGGCGCTCACTGGGGAGCCTGCGCTCAGCTGTCCGACCACTACGAATTGAAATTCACCCTGACAACTGAGTCCACGTCAGCTTTGGCACTATTGCCCGAGGGCTTTGTCCAGTCTTCGGACCTCACGCTCCAGGGTCCAGGTCTTACTCTTAATGGCAATTTCGAGAACGTCGATCTGATGCCCGGGATGTATACGGTGGACGCATCGTACACGACCATCAATTATGCTTTCTTTCCCCTTGGCGTCAGCACACATAACACTTTTTCAACCAATGTTGTTCTGGGAGCCGAATTCACACCGATCGTTCCCGAACCGGGCTGGACCTTCATCATCCCGGCGCTGCTCGTGGTTATGGTGCTCTGTGTTCGCCGACTGAGGCGGGGGAATCGGCGTGCTCTGATTTCATCCTGATTACAGTGGGATATTGCTGTGCTTCTTGCGCGGCATCGTGTCCACTTTATTGGCCAGCATCCGCAGCGCGCGGATCACCTTGGGCCGCGTTTCATGCGGCTCGATCACGTCGTCGATGAAGCCGCGCTCGGCCGCGACGAACGGGCTGGCGAAGCGGTCGCGAAACTCCTCGATCTTTTCCTTGCGCAGCGCTTCGGGATCAGCCGCCGCCGACAGTTCTCGCCTATACACGATGTTCACGGCGCCCTCGGCCCCCATCACAGCGATCTCGGCGGTCGGATAAGCGAAGTTCACGTCAGTGCGCAGATGCTTCGAGCCCATGACGTCATACGCGCCCCCGTAGGCTTTGCGCGTGATCACGGTGATCTTGGGCACTGTGGCTTCGGCGTAGGCGTACAGGAGTTTGGCGCCGTGCCGGATGATGCCGCCGAACTCCTGATCGGTCCCGGGAAGAAAACCGGGCACGTCCACGAAGGTCAGAATCGGGATGTTGAACGCGTCGCAGAAGCGCACAAAGCGCGCGCCTTTCACGGATGAGTTGATGTCCAGGCAACCGGCCAGAAACGCCGGCTGATTCGCCACAATGCCCACGCTCTGGCCGTCCAGGCGCGCAAAGCCCACCACGATGTTCTTCGCCCAATGCTCGTGGATCTCGAAGAACTCGCCGTCGTCCACAACGCGATGGATGATGTCCTTCATGTCGTAAGGAATCTGCGATTCGGCGGGCACTAGCGTATCGAGCGCGGCGTCGGCGCGGTCGATGGAATCGCTCGAACCACGCACCGGCACGCTATCCAGGTTGTTTTGCGGAATGTAAGAGACCAGCTGCCGGATCATTTGCAAACATTCAGCGTCGTCGTGGGCGAGAAAATGCGCGACGCCGCTCACGCTGTTGTGCGTTTCGGCGCCGCCCAGCTTTTCCTTGGTGACGTCTTCATGCGTGACGGTCTTGATGACGTCGGGGCCGGTAACGAACATATGGCTGGTGTGATCCACCATGAAAACGAAGTCTGTCAGCGCCGGCGAATAGACCGCCCCGCCCGCGCAAGGGCCCATGATCGCTGAAATCTGCGGGATGACACCGCTTGCGAGAGTGTTGCGCAGGAAGATGTCCGCGTAACCGGCAAGCGACGCGACGCCTTCCTGGATGCGCGCGCCACCGGAATCGTTCAGACCGATCACGGGCGCGCCGGTCTTCAGCGCAAGGTCCATGATCTTGCAGATTTTGAGCGCATTCGCCTCGGAAAGCGAGCCGCCGAATACGGTGAAGTCCTGCGCGAAGACAAACACCTGTCGTCCGTGGATGCGCCCGTGTCCGGTGACGAAGCCATCGCCATCGATGACTTGCTGGTCCATGCCGAAATCGGTCGAGCGATGGCGCACCAGCTTGTCCACTTCCTCGAAAGTACCTTCGTCGAGCAGCAGATCGATGCGTTCGCGCGCGGACAGCTTGCCTTCAGCATGCTGGCGCTGCATGCGCTCCGGCCCGCCCCCGGCTTCGGCATTGGCGTGGCGGCGGCGCACTTCGGCGAGTCGGTCTGTGGACATGAAATAACAGTATAAGGGTGTGAGAGCATGGAAGCCGCGGAGGATTCCATTGAACGCCGTTGAGCAGAACAGCCGGACAAGCGAAAATTCGCAGACCGGCACCTGGGCTGTCCTGGCTATCGCCGCGGCGATCGCGCTCCTGCACCTCCTCACGAACCAGCGCTACGGCTTCCATCGCGACGAACTGCAGACGCTGAGCGACGCGCTGCACATGGACTGGGGATTCGTCGCCTACCCGCCGTTCACGCCTTTTGTGGAGCGCATCGGCCTCGGCCTCTTCGGGCTTTCGCTGGTCGGGCTGCGGCTTTTCTCGGTGATCGCGCAGGCAGCGGCCATTGTGGTCACCGGCCTGATTGCCCGCGAATTGGGCGGCGGACGGTTGGCACAAGTTGCGGCCGCGCTTGCGGTCGCGCTCTCGCCGCTGCCGCTGTTCGAAGGAACCGAATTTCAATACAGCACCTTCGATTATTTGTGGTGGGTGCTGATTGCCTGGTTCGCGATCCGCCTCCTGAAGACGGAAAATCCGCGCTGGTGGCTCGCGATCGGCGCGGTCGTCGGCCTGGGCCTCATGACCAAGTACACGATTGCTTTCCTTGTGGCTGGTGTGCTGGGCGGCCTTGTGCTGACGCCTGCGCGACGCTATTTCACTAGCGGCTGGTTCTGGGGCGGAGCGGCGCTGGCGCTTGCGATCTTCCTGCCGAACCTCATCTGGCAACTGCGTCACGATCTCATCTCGCTGCACTTCCTGCAGCACATTCACGCGCGCGACGTCGGCGAAGGGCGAGCGGACGGATTCGTCCGCGATCAATTCCTGCTTTGCATGAACCTGTTTGCAGTGCCGCTATGGATCGCCGGCCTGATCGGCTTCTTGCGCGACCGGCGCTTACGCCTGCTGGCCTGGATGTACCTCATCCCGCTAGCGCTCTTTCTGGTCGGAAAAGGGCGCGGCTATTATCTGGCAGCCGCTTACCCGGTGCTGTTCGCGAACGGCGCGGCCGTGGGCGAGCGCTGGCTGGGTTCGATTTCGCGGCTGTGGCGGCGCACGGTGGAAGCCGTGTTCTTCACCGCCGTCGTGGTGACTGGGCTGTTGATCTGCGTCGCGCTCCTGCCGTTGGCCTCCAACGGAAAGCTCCGCGACTTCGCGCTCACCATCAACGGCGAACTGCGCGAGGAGATTGGGTGGACCGATCTGGTCAAGACCGTCGCTGACATCCGCGATTCGCTGCCGCCCGATGAGCGCGCCAGCGCCGGTGTGCTGGTAGGCAACTACGGTGAGCAGGGCGCGATCGAAATCTATGGTCCCGCATATCATCTGCCACCGCCCATCAGCCTGACCAACTCCGCCTGGCTGCGCGGATATCCGATGCCGCCACCAACTACCTTGATCGTCGTCGGATTCTCGCGCCGAACCGTGGAGCGCGTGTTTACGTCCTACCGGCTGGCCGGACATGACGGCAATCCCCTCGGCATCCGGAACGAAGAGAGCCGGGACCATCCCGACATCTTTGTTTGCGGCCCGCCGCGCATGCCGTGGCCGGAATTCTGGAAGGAGTTTCAGAATTTTGGTTGATGTTCGTCTCTCCCAATGACGATTCGGTACTCTTTGACCCGGGCCGACATCCTGCGCTCTTTTTTCCGGGGCTTGAAAAGCTCTCCGCGATTTCTCGTCACAGTTGTCACCTATTCGGTGGCGTTCGGCCTGTTCTCCATGTTGGCGAACGGCGACTTTTCGCGATCCCTGACGGTTCGCGACATCTTGATTGCCCTCGCCTGGACCGCTGCCGCCTTCTTCTTCATGCCCACTTGGTTTCTCGTTCGATACAAGCTGGAAGAGCGGACGCTCACAACTTCGCCGGAAGGCATCACCAATGAAATGGGCGATCGGAAGGCAACCATCCCATGGAGCAGGATCAAGGAGGTCACGAACACCCGGCGCAATGTCGTAATCGTGGGCGTCACCGGGAACGCCATCGTCATCCCCAGCCGGGCATTTCGGGACCACGATCAGCAGGCGCAGTTCGTCAAGGAAATCGAAGACTGGCGAAGCTACTCGGCGTAGTATCCGCTGCGGCAGTGCAGTTCCGCCGTCGGGTATTTCTTGTGCGCGGCCTCGGAAAGCTTCACCGTAATGTGCCGGAACGCGCCTGGCGCGGACGGCGGCTCATGGTACGCCAGCATGTAGCGGCTGCGAATCCGCTCGATCATTTCGCTGAAAGACGCCGACGCGTCCTGCGCCTTCACCCATTCGCCGCCGGTCTGCTCGGCCAGCTCAAACACGTTGGCGGGTGTGAAGTCCGCGTTGGTGTCTTTGTTGGGATCGGGCGGCCTCGGCCGGATGGCGTGCCCGGTCACGATGGCGTTGAAAACTGTATCAGCCTTGTTCAGCTCGCGGATCACCTGGCCGTCCGTGAGGCGGTAACTCATGCTGAGGTTGTCGGTGAGGATGAGAATCGCACGGCGTCCGCGCGGCCCGGCGCGCTTATCCATGTAGTGCGCGGCATCCACGACGGCGGAATTGATCAGCGTGCTGGTGCCGACGTCCCAGCTCTTCACCGCGCTCCCGATCTGGCGCGCCGTCTCGGCCAGATTGTCACTGAAGCCCTGGTGCACGGCGGTGCGCCGAGCGAACACCATGATGGCCACCCGATCGCCCGGGCGCAGATGGTCCAGCGACTCCCGCGCGTGCTGCGCAATCTCGTCGATCGACTTCTGCATGCTCCCGCTGATATCCAGCAGCAGGATCAGGTTCACGGGTTCATCGCCGTGTGAAAAGCCGTCGATGGTCTGCGGCTGGCCTTCGTCGGTGATGACGAAATCCTCCTTGGTGAGATCGCGAATCAGCTTCTTGCCCTCGGTCACCTGGACGTCCACCCGCACATCCGCCACGCCGGCTTTGAAAATGGCCGACTCCCCATCCTGAGCGCGGAGAGGCGCTAGGATGAGAAGCGTCGAGATGAAGAACATCATTATCGGCACGGCAGGCCACATTGACCACGGCAAAACTGCTCTCGTGCGCACCCTGACAGGCATCGATACGGATCGTCTTAAGGAAGAAAAGCAGCGCGGGATTTCCATTGATCTCGGTTTCGCGCACCTCCAGCTTAGCGCCAATCTCCGCCTCGGCTTCGTAGACGTACCCGGCCACGAAAGGTTCATCAAAAATATGCTGGCCGGCGTGGGTGGCATCGATCTGGTTCTCTTTGTTATAGCCGCTGACGAGTCCATAAAGCCACAGACCCGCGAACATTTTGATATCTGCTCGCTGTTAGGCATTCGAAAAGGCATCGTGGTTCTTACCAAGGCCGACTTGGCGGGCGCCGATCTGGTCGAGTTGGTGCGGCTGGAAGTCGACGAATTCGTACGCGGATCATTTTTGGAAGGCGCACCTGTCGTGGCCGTCAGTTCGACGACCGGGGCGGGCTTGCCGGAGCTGCGGGCCGAGGTCGCTAAGCTGGCCGAGTCCATCGCCGAGCGGGACGCATCGCAGTATTTTCGTTTACCCATCGATCGCGCGTTCACCATGCGCGGATTCGGCGGCGTGGTGACAGGCACGCTGGTGTCCGGCTCGGTGCGTCTGGAAGAAGAGGTGGAACTCCATCCGCTGGGCCGGCGCGTCCGCGTGCGCGGCATCCAGGTGCATAGCGCCAGTGTAAAGGAGGCCTCGGCCGGCCAGCGGACGGCGCTGAACCTGGCGGGCGTCGACGTCGCGGAGCTCCGGCGTGGCATGGTGCTGGCTGAAGCCGGACGGTTCCGCCCCACCACGCAGGTGGATTGCGCGTTCGACTTGCTGCCTTCGGCAAAGCCACTGAAGCACCGCGCTCCCGTGCATTTCCACTCCGGAACCGCCGAAGTGGAAGCCGAGATGAGACGGATTCGGGGCTCGGAGCCGCTGGCGCCCGGCTCGCGGGAATATGTGCGCTTCCTGCTGAGCGAACCGCTGCTCTTGCTGCCGGGCGATCGTTTCATCGTGCGCATGTTCTCGCCGGTTGTCACCATCGGCGGAGGTGTGGTGCTGGATATCGCCGCACCCCGCCGCGCGACGGTCGAAAGGCTGCGCAGCCTGGAAACAGCGCCACCGGCCGAACGCCTGGCGCTGCTGGTGAGCGAGTCGCGCTACGGCCTGGGCATGCCCGAATTGGTGGCGCGCACGGGTTGGCTCGAGTCCGATATCCGCAAGGCCGCAGCTAGCGCCGGTTTGATCGTTCTGGACGCGCCGCAGTTCTGGCTCCTCGATTCTCGCTGGGCCGACGCGAAGCTCGCCGCGATTCACGAACATCTGAAGCAGTTTCACCGGCGGAACCCGCTGCTGGCCGGCGCGTCGAAAGAAGAGCTGCGGAGCAAACACCTGGCCGGTGCGCCGCCCTGGCTGATGGACGCGCTGCTCGCTCGCGGCAAGTCGCTGGCGGCCGACGCCGAGACCGTCCGGCTTTCCTCGCACAAAGTCTCGCTCAAGCAGGATGAAGAAGAAGCATCGGCGAAGATCGAAAACGCGTTTCGCTCCGCCGGCCTCGCGACGCCCGCGATGCACGAAGTCCTCGGCAAATCCGGCGTAGAGGCGACTCGCGCCCGTACCATTCTGCAGTTGCTCTTGCGCGACAAACGCCTGGTACGGGTTAGCGACGAACTGGTGTTCCACGTGTCCGCAATCCAGGCCCTGCGCGCGTTGCTCGCCCAGAAAAAAGGCTCCCGCTTTGCAGTGCCGGAGTTCAAAGACTGGACCGGCATATCGCGTAAGTACGCCATTCCGCTGCTGGAGTACCTGGACCGCGAGCACATTACGCGTCGCGACGGCGATTCGCGCGTCGTGCTTTAGGCCTCAGGCTCAAGCCCTGCCCCGCACGTGAATCATCACGCTCACGAGAACGCCGAGCATAAATACCCAGAACAGGACTTTGGCCATAGCGGCCAGTGTGGTGGAGGGTTCGGCGGAGCCCAGCAGACCGACGGAGATAGCCGCGATCAGAAAGGATACAGCCCATACCAACATAAAACAGCTTGATTACTCCATTCCTGCTGATGGGACGCCAGGGACAGATAAGTTGTGACACCGGAAAAACTACCAGAGGGGAGGCGCTTGACAACAGGAGAATAAAAGGCGAATATAATCAGGCGAGCCCGGCTATGCTCTTCCCCGACGATCCTCCCCGAAAACTGGTCGGCATTGCGCGCCTGGCGGCCTCCGCCGGCGTGCTTGAAGCCAAGCGTCAGGTCGAATATTTGGAGCTGGAAACGCGCCGCTTCCTGGGGCGCGGTTCCGGGCGGATGGCCAACATCTGGACCATCAATCCGTATCGCGGCTGCGAGTTCGGCTGCAAGTACTGCTATGCACGCTACGCACACGAATTCATGGAGTTGCGCGATCCGGAACTCTTCGAGCGCAAGATCTACGCCAAGCGCTTCGAGCAGTCGGCCTTCGGCGCCGAAGTGCGCCGGCTCAAGCGTGGAGAGACGATCTGGATCGGCACAGCCACCGATCCTTACCAGCCCGCCGAGCGGCGCTTCAAGATCATGCGCCAGATGTTGAAGGTTTTGTCGAGCGAGCGCGGGCTGGACATCGGCATCACGACGAAGTCGGACCTGGTGGCCCGCGACGCGGACCTTTTGGCGCAGATCGCCAGAGGGAGCCGGGTGCGCGTGCATATCACCGTTACGACGCTGGATGAATCGCTCGCGCGCTTGATTGAGCCGCGAGCACCACGGCCGGCGCTGCGGCTCGCCGCGGTCCGCAAGTTGGCCGAAGCCTCAATCCCCGTGTGCGTTCTGGCACACCCCGTCATGCCCCTGATCAACGACAGCGAGCGAAGCCTGGATGCGGTCTGCGCGGCCTCGGCGGCTCACGGCGCGTGCTCCTTCAGCGCCGCGCCTTTGTTCCTGAAGCCTTGCGCCCAGCAGGTATTCTTTCCGTTTCTGGAACAATCGTTCCCGCACTTGGTGAGGCGCTATCGCGAGCGCTTTCAGCGCAACGCTTACTTGTCGGGTCATTATCCCGAGATGATCGCCGAGCGGGTGAAGAAGATCCGTGCGCGTCACAAACTCGCTACCCGGGAAGCGCCCGAATGGCCTCTGGACGATCAACTCGACCTCTTCTCCGCGGTGGCGCCCGGCGCCTGAGTGCTCAGGAGTTCAGATACAGAGGATTACCGTCGGGATCCGCGAACGCCACAACCTTGGCCGGATATCCGGCGGCTCGGATGACATGGCCAAGACCGAAGAATGCCGGCTGCGCCGTGTCACCGCTCACGCGCATTCCTGAGCCCCTTTCACCGCACACCAGCCCTTCGGCAGCAAGATCTTCATAGGCCACCATCACAGTGTTTCTGGACACGCTCAACAATTTCGCCATCAATCGAGTGGACGGCAGTCGCGCTCCCGCGCCGGCGGCGCCGCTACGGATGGCCCTCGCAAGCTCATGATGAATTTGCCGCTGCAAAGGGGTTGCGGAGTCCCGATCCAGTACGATCGGCGGCACGAAAAGTTCCCGGCGTCGGCTCACAAGTGGCCCTCCCAAGTGGCTCTTTCTATTTTGCACCGATTCAGCGAAGATATTTGCGGGAGGAACCTGAAATGATCACTGGCGGCAATGCAACCGTTTTCGTCTCCAACATGGACGCGGCAGTGCAGTTTTACACCGACGTCCTCGGACTGAAGCTCACCAACCGTTTCGGCAACAACTGGGCCACAGTGGAGGCCGGCAAAGGACTCACGATCGGCCTGCATCCGGCTTCGCCCAAGTATCCCGCGCCCGGCACGAAGGGCTCCATGGTGCTGGGCATGGAGATTGATGAGCCCATGGAGCGCATGCTGGCCCGGCTGAACGAAAAGGGCGTGGAAATCAAGGGTTCGGTTCAGAGGGAGCAGGAGGGAACTTTTGCTCACGTGGAAGATCCCGATGGCAACGGAATTTATTTGTGGGAAGTCAACCGCAGCGTTGTCCCGGAGACCGAGTTCGCGCAAGCCGGAGCGGAGCAGCGCGGCTAATTGCCGGACCCTCTCCGATCCGCAGCAGAGGGCCATCCGCGACCGCGATCTCCCCTAGGGCCCATCCGGTACTCCCGGCACTTTACAGCGCAAAGTAAATCGCCTATAATCGCTCGCATGGCTACCGTTCAGCCGATTCGCGCGGCCCGCCGGGAACCGGTGTCGCTGCAGAACCACGCGATGGACAATCTGCAGTTCATCCGCGACACCATGGAACGCGCGGGATCGTTCACCGCTGTTCCGGGTTGGGGCGGTTTCGCGATGGGCGTGAGCGCCCTGGTGGCCGCCGGCATCGCTTCCCGGCAATCCAGCATTGACGCCTGGCTGCTGGTATGGCTGGTGGAGGGCGTCTTCGCCATCGCTTTGGGCGCGTTCACGATGAAGCGCAAGGCCGATTCGGCGCAGATCCCGCTGCTGTCGGCGCCCGCACGCAAATTTGTTCTGAGCTTTGCTCCACCTTTGGTAGTTGGAGCGCTGCTGACGTTGATTCTCTTACGCGCCGGGCTCACCAGCGCCATTCCAGGAACCTGGCTGCTGCTTTATGGGAGCGGGGTGGTCACCGGCGGAGCGTTCTCGGTCCGCGTGGTGCCGGTGATGGGCCTCTGCTTCATGCTGATCGGCGCGATTGCTCTGTTTTGCCCGCTCACGTGGGGCACCGCGTTTCTGGGCGCTGGTTTCGGCGGGTTGCACGTAATTTTCGGAATTATTATCGCCAGGAGGTTTGGTGGCTAGACAAAATACGGCTAGAAAGGATGCGCCGGTGGAACGGGCGCACCGTGTGGTTGCGGGCCGGACGCTGCCTGATCTGGATCGCCTGATCCACGAACGCATGCGCCTGGGCATTGTCAGCGCGCTGGCGGCTAACCAGTCGTTGACCTTCAACGAGCTGAAGAAGCTGCTCAAGACGACCGACGGAAACCTGAGTGTCCATGCCCGCAAGCTTGAGGACGCCCAGTACATTAGCTGCACGAAATCGTTTGAAGGGCGCATGCCGAAAACTGAGTATCGGCTAACCGACCTGGGCCGGCGCGCACTCGAAAAATATCTGGATCACATGGAAGCGCTGATTGAAGCCATGCGCGAGCATTAGTTCCCTTTTTTTGGAGCCATTCTTTATGTCGCAAAGAACTTCTAATCGATTACACGCGGCCATCATCATGGATGGAAACGGCCGTTGGGCGACCGCGCGAGGGCTGCCCCGAATTGCCGGCCATCGCGCCGGAGTGGAGGCTCTGCGCCGCGTTGTGGAGGCCGCGCCCGATCTGGGAATTGGCGCCCTGACCGTCTACGCGTTTTCCTCCGACAACTGGCGGCGGCCGCCGGTGGAGGTTTCCGCGCTGATGAAGCTATTCCATGTCTATTTGCGTCACGAGCAGGAACGGTGCCTGGAGAACGGTGTGCGCGTTTCGGTGATTGGCCGGCGCGATCGTCTGCCACGCCTGCTGCTTCCCGTGATGGAGGAGTGCGAAAAGGCGACCGCGCGCGGCCAGCGGCTGCACCTGCGTCTGGCCGTCGATTATTCATCGCGCGATGCCATCGTTCACGCCGCGCAGATGCTCAAAGGCAAGGTCACGCGCGAGAAATTGTCTGCCGCGCTGGGCGGCCCCGACGTCGATCTGCTGATTCGCACCGGCGGCGAGCAGCGTCTGAGCGATTTTCTGCTCTGGGAATCCGCCTACGCCGAACTGGTCTTCACGCCCGTGATGTGGCCGGACTTCGGCGCGTCAGACTTGGCCGCGGCGGTGGAAGAGTTCCACTCGCGCGAGCGACGTTTTGGCGCGCTGCCGAAGCAGGCCGCGCTGGCATGACGCGCGGTTGGAGTCTCTTCTTCCGCGACGAAGTACCATAGCCGACATCCGCTTTGAAAGATCATGAGTAGACACGCAGCCGGATGCTTGGTGGTCTGCTTAGTGACTCCAGGCGTCGTGATCGGTCTGTTCGCAGCTTTTCTGGTAAGAATCCGGTTGTATGATTCAGTTGGAACCTACAGGGGATGGAACAATATCGGGACAGCTCCGATCGCCTTCGCGACGGTGTCTTTGTGCGCTTTCGTTGCGGCCTGGTTGGCATGGCGCCGAGCCGAGTGAACCTACGTGAGCTCGGCGTAAGGATCACTCTTATCTCCCTCCTGGGATTTACGGCGTTCGGACAGCCGCCGCGGAAACCGGCCTGTGATTTCGACGGCTTCGACACGAATTCAAAACTGGCCGAGGTCAAGACCGCAACCACCGGCTACTATCAATCTATCCCGATGAAGCTCAAGCCCGGTGACACCGTTGTCGTGAACCGAGTCGATGGCGATTGGACCTGCGGGTATCTCACCGCCCGCCGCGGCGCGGCGCAGGGTTGGATTCGTTCCGCAGACATTCGCCCAGTCAACTTCGATCAGAACCCTCCGCTAAGCGCCTGGGTCGGAAATTGGTCTCAAGCAGAGAACCGCATCCGGATTCAACCGTCGAAGACGTCTGGCAAGTTGGATCTCGAAGGCGAAGCCTACTGGCACGGCATCGGAGATAACGTGCACACGGGCGAGTTCTCCAGCGAAGCGGCTCCAGCCGGAAGTAAGCTTCACGTGGAAGACGATCCGTGTAGGATCGACCTCGCGCTGATCGGTAAATATATCCTGGCCAACGACAACAACATGTGCGGCGGCATGAATGTCCGCTTCTGGGGCGTGTGGAAGCACGCACGCTGATAGATCCCAACCTGCAAATCCGCTAAAATGGTTGGAGGTCTTTCTAGAATGCCGTTTTGACCCCTGGGAATGGTCACCAAACACGCCGGAGAAGCCATATGAGACAGCACGGACTTTTTATTGGTTGCGTCCGCGTTAATATTGTCGACGCGGAAGACAAAAAGAAACAATTCCAGCGAGCCGGGTTTTCCTATGTGAGAGAACTTTCGCCGGAGGAAGCACGGCTGCCAGACCTCAAGATGCACGAGACGGTGTTGGCTTTTAGTCACCCGCTGAACTAGCTTGTCAATCAACTAGCAATTCGTCAGGCGCGTCAGCCTAGCGTTGAGCCACAGAGGTCATTCTCGCGGATTCACAACAAGGAGCGGTAGTGCGAAGGTCAACTCTGCGGCGTCTGAAGAAGCGCACGCTGGATAAGGCCGCACTCCCCCAGATCCGCTAAAATACTATCAGGCGTCTCATGCTCGATAAGACCCTCGCCAAAATCTTCGGGACCCGGAACGAACGCGAAGTCAAACGACTCCGTCCCCTCATCGCCGCCATCAACGATCAGGAACCGGCCCTCCAACAGCTCTCCGACGCCGATCTCGCCGCCAAAACCCAGGATTTCAAGCAGCGCATCGCCAACGGCGAGCCGCTCGACGACCTGCTCATCGAATCCTTCGCCGTCTGTCGCGAAGCTGGCCGCCGCATCCTCAACATGCGGCATTTCGACGTCCAGTTGATCGGCGGCGTAGTGCTGCACCGCGGCCGAATCGCCGAAATGCGCACCGGTGAAGGAAAAACGCTGGTTGCAACGCTGCCGGTCTACCTCAACGCGCTCGCCGGCGAAGGCGTCCACGTCGTCACCGTGAACGATTACCTGGCCAAGCGCGACGCTGAATGGATGGGGCGCATCTACAAGTTCCTGGGCCTGTCGGTCGGCATCATCGTGCACGATCTGGATGACGAAGAGCGCCAGCAAAGCTATAACTGCGACATCACCTACGGCACCAACAACGAATTCGGGTTCGATTACCTGCGCGACAACATGAAGTTCCGCCTGGCGGATTGCGTGCAGCGCAGCCATCACTTCGCCATCGTTGACGAAGTGGACTCCATCCTGGTGGACGAAGCCCGTACGCCGCTGATCATCTCCGGCCCCAGCGAAGAATCCACCGACAAGTATTTCAAGATCAACCGCATCATCCCGCGCCTCGTTCGCGGCGAAGAGATCAAGGGCAAGGAGCCCGGCGAAACCTACACCACCGGCGACTACACGGTCGACGAAAAGCACCGCAGCGCTGCTCTCACCGAGGAAGGCATCTCGAAAGTTGAGCAGTTGCTCGGCTGCGGCAATCTCTACCAGCCGGAGAACTGGGCCACGCTGCACCACGTCCAGCAGGCGCTGAAGGCGTACGTCCTGTTCCATCGCGACAAGGACTACCTGGTGCAAGACGGCCAAGTGATCATCGTCGACGAGTTCACCGGCCGCGTGATGCCGGGCCGCCGCTGGAGCGACGGTCTCCACCAGGCCGTGGAAGCCAAGGAAGGCGTCAAGATCGAGCGCGAAAACCAGACGCTCGCCACCATTACCTTCCAGAATTACTTCCGCCTGTATAAGAAGCTCGCCGGCATGACCGGTACCGCCGAGACGGAAGCCGCCGAGTTCAATAAGACCTACAAACTCGACGTCATGGTGATCCCCACCAACCGCCCGATGATGCGGAAGGAATTTCAGGACACCGTCTACCGCACCGAGGAAGAAAAATTCCGCAACGCCGCCAAGTCGATCAAGGAGTTTAATGAGCGCGGCCAACCGGTGCTCGTGGGCACCATCTCGGTGGAAAAATCCGAGCGGCTGTCCGGCCTGCTGAAGAAGATGGGCGTCAAGCATGAGGTGCTGAACGCCAAGAATCACGAGCGCGAGGCCTTCATCATCGCGCAGGCCGGCCGCAAAAACGCCGTCACGGTTTCCACCAACATGGCCGGCCGCGGCACCGACATTCTGCTCGGCGGCAATCCGGAGTTCCTCACCAAGGAACACCTGAAGAAGCAGAACAAGGATCCGGATGCGCTGCAGACCGCCCCGGTAGGCAGCCCGGAGCGCGCGGAATGGGATGCGGTTTTTTCGCGTTACCGCGACGAGACCTCGGTCGAACACGATGAAGTGGTCGCCGCCGGCGGCCTGCACGTGCTGGGCACCGAGCGCCATGAATCCCGCCGCATCGACAATCAGCTCCGCGGACGCGCCGGACGCCAGGGCGATCCTGGCAGCTCGCGCTTCTATCTCTCGCTGCAAGACGATTTGATGCGCATCTTCGGCGGCGAGCGCATGCAGAACCTCATGCTGCGCCTGGGCATGGAAGAGGACGTGCCCATCGAGTCGCGACTCATCACCAAGCGCATCGCGGCCGCCCAGGAGGCCGTCGAAGCCCAGAACTTCGCCTCCCGCAAACACCTGCTCGAATACGACGACGTCATGAATAAGCAGCGCCAGGCCGTCTACGGCATGCGGCGCGGCCTGCTCGAGGGCAATGACCAGCGCGAGCGCATCACCGAAATCATCCAGGGCATCGTCGCCTCGTTCATCGACGTGCGCTGCCCCGAGCGCGAGCACATCACCAACTTCGATCTGGGCGGATTGCAGTCCGACGTCCTCAGCCAGTTCGGCGTTAAGGTCGATCCCCAGGAACTCAACGGCATGCTGCGGCAGGAGATCGAAGACTACATCAACGATCTGCTGGGGCGCCGCTACAAGGAGAAAGAAGACCTCATCGGAGGCGACCACATGCGCGAGGCCGAGCGCATCGTCATGCTCAACGTCATCGACGGCCAGTGGAAAGACCACCTGCTGTCGATGGATCACCTCAAAGAAGGCATCGGGCTGCGCGGATACGGCCAGAAAGATCCGCTCATCGAGTACAAGAAGGAATCCTTCGCTCTGTTCCAGGACATGATGGACCGGATCGAAGATGAGACTATCCGTTACCTGTTCTTCCTGCAGGTGACCACGGGCGAGCCGGGCGGCAATGGGCTCGGCGGCGAGGCGAAACCTATCCTGCCGTTCGCCGAAGACGAGGACGAAGAGGAAGACGAGGACGACGAAGAACAGCTCGTCGGCGCTTCCAACGAGCAGCGCGCGGCGGCCCAAACCGCCGTCGCCGACTTCACCCGCAACATCCAGCGAAAAAAAGAAAAGGAAATGGCCGAACTGCAGTTCGCCGGCGGCAGCGGCACCACCACCGAAAAGAAGCAGGCCGTCTCCGCCAAGAAAGCTGGCCGCAACGATCCTTGCCCGTGCGGTAGCGGCAAAAAATACAAGAAATGTTGCGGAGCCTGATCCTTGCCGCGGGCTTCGTTTCCTCAGCCTGCGCCGCGATCCTGCCGGACCAGTTAGGCCCGTATCATCGCCAGCCTCTGGAAATGAAGGCGCCAGCCATTGACGCGCAGATGGCCGAATATGGCGCCGACAGTTGGGATGGCGGCGACTACGGCGCATTCCGCCTCACCGTCTGGCAGTTCAAAGACGTGACGGGTGCCTATGCCGCCTCTCTCGAACCGGCGAATGTTCACGCGACGCGCGTGGGCAACTACCTGATCTCCTGCGAGGGCAAGTGCCCAAAAAACCTTGCCGAACTGGCCGACGCGGCGCTGCCCCACGTTTCGCACGGCTCTCCGCCGATGCTGAGCGACTATCTGCCCCGCCGAAACCGGGTCCCGCACTCGGAACGATACGTGATCGGCCCGGTTGGGCTGCACGCCAATGCCCCGCAGATTCCCGACGCCGTCGCGGACTTCGATTTCAGCACCGAGATCCAGATAGCCCGCTACCGGACGCCTTCGGGCGAAGAAACACTAGCCATCCTGTCTTACCCGACGCCCGACCTGGCCCGCCAGCAACTGGCTGCTTTTCAGAAACTTCCAGACGTAACCGCGAAGCGTTCCGGTCCCTGGCTCATCGCTGTTCTGGCCAGTCCCACGCCCGCCGCCCAGGCGCTGCTCAAGCAGGTGAACTACGGCGGCATTGTGGAGGCGAACGAAACCCCTCCGCCGCCGGGTCTTGTAGTCACACCTCAGACTGCCGGAAATATGCTTCTGGCGATCGTCAGCCTGGCCGGTATAGTCCTGGGCTTCTGCGTTCTATCGGGTGTCGCCTTTGGCCTGATGCTGATGGTCGCGCGACGGTTTGGCTACTCAGGTGCTGACGGTTCGCTCATCACGCTCCACCTCAGCGGCGATTAACTGCCCGGATTTCTCCACGTTAGAAACCAAAGGATTAGCCGCGCAAATGGCTCAACTCCGGTTTTCCACAGGATTTCCAAAACAAACCCACGTAGGTAACGGTTCTGTCATCATGCACTTACGGGTAAAAATCAATTCGCCAGTTTTTTGCTTGACTCACAACCCCCGTGGCCCTATGATCTGAATCACAAACAGGTTTTGACGGGTTGCAGTTCCGTCGAATCTGATTCTCCCATACATCGCCCTGTGAATAGCAGGGGCCTGTAAATACAGGCAGATGGTGTCGAATGGGGCCTTCGGGCCCCGTTCCATTCCAGAAATCCAGCGTTACACTGAGATTTGATCCCGCATCCGCCTCCTCCGAAGTCCTCTGCCGCGCCCGCGACTTGGCGGGAACGCCTGCAGGCCTTGCGGAATCTCCCGCCGCTCCTGCGGATGGTCTGGGAAACCGGCCCACTCCTTACCACTGGCACGGTGGTGCTACGTCTGGTCTCGGCCGTGATACCGGTCGGCCAACTTTGGGTCGGAAAGCTGATTATCGATCAGGTGGTCCAGACCATACGGGGCCGTCCAGTGGACCCGCACCGGATCTGGGTCTATCTAGCCTATGAGATCGCCCTCGCCGTCCTGAGCGACCTGCTATCGCGCGCAGTGAACCTTTTCGACAGCCTCCTGGGCGACAAATTCACTAACTATGTCAGCCTCCGGCTCATGGAGCACGCCACCCGCCTGGACCTGGTTTCCTTTGAAGATCCAGTGTTTTACGACAAGCTGGAGCGCGCCCGCCGCCAGACCACGGCCCGGCTCGGCATGCTCGGGATCATCGCCAGCATGGGCCAGCAGTTCGTGACTTTGCTGACCCTACTCGGCGCCGTAGTCGCGTTCTCGCCCTGGTTCCTGGTCCTGCTGGTGGCCGCGGTGGTTCCCTCTTTCCTCGGCGAGACTCGGTTCGCCATGTTGGCTTATTCGATCCTCTACCGCTGGACCCCGGAGCGCCGCGAACTGGACTACCTCCGCATGCTCGGCGCCAGCAGCCAGAGCGCAAAAGAAGTGAAGATCTTCGGCCTCGGCCAGCATCTGGCGGACCGCTCGCGCGCCTTGTTCGACCGGTTCTATGACGAAAACAAGGCCCTGGCCATCAAGCGCGCGATCACTGGATCATTGCTGAATCTGCTGCCGACAGCCGGGTATTACGGCGCTTACGTTCTGATCCTGATCCGCACACTGGCCGGCGCGATGACCGTAGGCAGCCTGACGTTCGTCGCCGGAGCCTTCGCGCGCTCACGGACGCTGATCGAGAGCCTGTTTGGAAGTCTGAACAACATCGCCGAACAGGCCTTATACATCAAGGATCTGTTCGATTTCTTCGAAACGCAGCCCAATATTGTGTCGCCGCCCAACGCCCTGCCTGCGCCGCGGCCCATTCAAGCCGGCTTCGAGTTCCGCGACGTTTCGTTCGCCTATCCCGGCTCTGAGCGGCAGGTGCTCAAGCGTGTGAACTTCCGCTTTGATGCAGGCGAGCGCATCGCCCTGATCGGCGAAAACGGCGCCGGCAAGACGACTCTGGTGAAGCTTCTGGCGCGTCTTTACGATCCCACCGGCGGCGCGATTTTGCTCGACGGCGTCGACCTGCGCGAGTACGATGTCGACAGCCTGCGCGGTGAGATCGGCGTCATCTTTCAGGACTACATGCGCTACGACATGCTGGTCCGCGAAAACATCGGCTTCGGGCGCATCGAAGAGCTGCGGAATCAGGCACGGGTCGAGTCAGCGGCACGGAAAAGCCTGGCCGAGCCTCTGATCGCGCAGTTTTCGCTCGGCTACGACCAGATGCTGGGCCGGCGTTTCGAAAACGGCGTGGATCTGTCGGCCGGCCAATGGCAGAAGGTCGCGCTAGCCCGCGCCTACATGCGCGACGCCCAGGTGCTGATTCTCGACGAACCCACCGCTAGCCTGGACGCCCGCGCCGAGTACGAAGTGTTCCTGCGCTTCGCCGACCTCACGCGCGACCGCATGGCCGTGCTGATCTCGCACCGCTTCTCGACCGTCCGCATGGCCGACCGCATCCTCGTCCTAGCCGACGGCGAACTGATCGAGCAAGGCACCCATCAGCAGTTGGTAGCCCTGGGCGGCCGCTACGCGGAGTTGTTCGAACTACAGGCCGCCGGGTACAGATAATGAGCGAGCCAGGTCCTCCAACACGCTGGAACATCGGACTGAGCTTTTGGATCATCCAGGATGGCAACTATCCCGACTTCGAGATCGGTCAAACCGTCGAGTTTGCTGTGGAGTTCTGGTGTCCTGAGGGCGTTGCTCCACTTGTCTCGAAAGGTCTAACGTCAGCCACCAACGTCGGCGGCCATGTGTACAACACCGTAGCCGAGGTCGTCGTGCGGAACACGAAGATCACTGTTCTCGACATAGGGATCTTGGTCTATTCGCAATTCGCTCCTTTGCCCGCATCCCTTCCGGATGGATCCCGGCTGGAGGTTCAATTGGCACTCGGAGTGGATCCATTCTCCTGCGGGGAGACCCTAAACAAGGATGGTGACGTTCTGCCGCTCGTCTATTCATGGAAAATCCTGTCCATCCTCAGGCAAACTGCACCATTCGTGGAGAGGGTTCAGGCCGGGTCCAAGGTCCGAACGCGCGATCCGCAAAAGCTCGGATACGAGGAAATCCTCAAGACTGATGCGTGGAGGGACGATGACGGTTTTGCCGAGTACATGCTCCGCTGCGATCTCTTGCCGATTCCACCTAAGCGCACGAGCGCTACAGCGCTCTAGCCGCCGAAGCTCCAAGCCGCCGGGTATCGCTAGCTACATGATCCGGCTTACTTCGCGTTCGGCAGGACTACGGTCACCCGGCCATTTACGATGGGATTCCGGTCCTCTGGATTGCCGCAGGTCTCCGGCTCAGACACCCACATCATGGGTTTCATGCGTGTGTAGCGCTTCGTGAACTTCCAGGGCTTGGTGAGTGCGACCGGGTCCGTGATGGTGACCTGATCTTCCAGCGTGTTCGAGTCGATTTGCCGGAATCGCTCGCTGAAGTGCGCCTGCTCGCTCAGCATTGCCGGCGTAAAATCGGCCCACAAACCGCTCTTCACCGAGATGGTCTCCGCCACCAGCGTCTGGCCTTCCCAGTGCCCGATTGACCTGCCTAGCAAAGTTGGCCATAGCTCGTCGGCCGGCTGGAATGGGCGGCCATCGGTATAGATGTGCCGAGTTTCCTTGTCCACGATGATCCAGGTCTCCTCCGGGGTCACGATGAATTCGTAGTCGAACGGAGTGCCGATGATGTGCGGCATGCCAGCCGCGCAATAAACGGTGTGAGTGTCAACCAGCGGGTTGGGATAATTGGCATCCCCCTGGTGCTCCGCACGCACCAGGTTTTCCCTGTACTTGGCCTCCCATTCCGCGTTATACGGCGGATGATCCCGTTCCCCGGGCACGAATGATTTACCGTTTTCGGTATCGAGCAAGGCGGGCGAACCCTTCAGGCTCCAGAGGCCGCTCCAATCGGGGAGTTTGGAAAATTTCTGGAGCCGCGCGGGAGAGTTTACGGGAGTCTGCGCAAACGCGGCTGGAAGCAGCACGAAGGCAAGGGCCGTAGCGACGAGGGCATGTTTCAACATATCGTGATCCTCTAGTTCTGAGTTTGCGGTTCGCCGGTCGGGGAACCTCCCATGACTTTGCCGTCCGGGAGCGTCGCTGAGACCAGAGAACCGCCCGGCCTTCCGTCGCGCAGCGGATGCAGGATAAGTGTGATCTTGTCGCCGGGCTTCAGTGTCTTCGGTTTCCAACCCTTTCTGACCAGGCTAGATGGCGAATTCAATTCGATGCTCCATTCCACCGCCATTCCCGAGGCATCCGTCACCATCAGCTGGATCCAAGAATGCGGGTTGGACCACTGGAACTCCTTCACCACACCCGTCAGCGTTGCGGTCTTGGACATGTCGAAGGCAGAGAACGCGTGATGCGGGAAAGCGGGCGTACATGACAGAATCGCCAGCCCGGCAGCGAATCCGGTGAGTCTGCGCAGTTTCATAGCTAGCAAGTTTACACGTTCAGGTCTGACGATTCCAAGCGGAACTATGCGGAGCTTTCGGACTCCTAGCTATCGCCTAGCCGCCGAATAGCGACTTGAACCACGCGCCTAGATGCAAATGCCGGCCGGGGCACTCGGGCCAGGGCGCGAAGCTGAGGGTTCCCGTGTCGCGCTCCACCCACAACGGGACGGCCTCTTCCGAGCCTTTGTAGTCCATCCGGATCACTACGCCCGAACCGCAGGACTGCGACAGGCCGATGTGCGCCGAAGCCTCGTCGGCATGCGGACTTTTCGGTCCCCAGTCGTCCATGAACTTGTTGAATGGATACTCAGTGCAGGGGTGCGAATCCGTGCAGCCCCACATCGCGTAGGCGGCTTTGTAATCGTGCGCGGACAACAGGGCAACGAACGTTTTGGCCTTGTGTTCCTGACTGTAGTTCTTAAAAGTCCCGTACAGAATCAGGCCCACGACAACCACACAGGCCAGAATAATGGACGCGTTCTTGAGGAGATGCAGCCGATTGGCGCGTTGCTGCTCCGCCGCTCCGTAGGCTTCCAGGTATCCGGACATCGTGCCTACAACTATTTTACCGGATAGGTCTTGTTGTAGGCGGCCGTCGCGTCGGCGGTCAAGTCAAAGGTGGGCTTGTAGAAGAGCGTGTTCGCGCTATCGATGATGATATCCATGCCTTTCTCTTCCGCCAGCTTCTTGACCACGTCCTGCATGCGCGCTCCGGCGCGCTGGAGGATGTCATTTCGCTCCTGAGTCACGTCGTCCTGCAGGTCCTGCTGCAGGCGCTGCAGGTCGCGCTGCTTCTTCTGCCCTTGGGCCTGCGCGTCTTCGGTTCCAACCTGATTCAGTTTGCCGCTCTGCAACTCGTTCTGAATGTCCTGCAATTCCTTTTGCAACTGCACGATCTTGTCCTGGCGAGGCTTGAACTTGGCCTCCATTTCGGCCTGAGCCTTCTTGAGGTCCGCCGTATCGAGCAGCGCCTTTTGCAGATTCACCACTCCGACCTTGAGCTGCGCATTCACCGCGCCGGCGCCGGCCAGCGCCAGGACCGCAACCAGAAGCGTCTTCATTTCGCCAGAACTCCCAAAATCTCATCTTCCCGGAGAATCAGGTATTCCTGGCCATCGATCTTGATGTCGGAGCCCGAGTATTTGCCGAAGAGAATCCGGTCGCCAGCCTTCACATCCACTTCAGCCCGTTGCCCGTTATCCAGCAGCTTGCCGGCGCCCACGGCCACCACTTCGGCTTGCTGGGGCTTTTCCTTGGCGCTATCCGGGATGATGATGCCGCCGCGCACGGTCTCCTGTTCTTCCAGGCGCTTGACCAAGATGCGGTCGTGAAGCGGACGAAGGTTCATAAACTGTCTCCTGTCACTACGTTCGAGAGGTTGGGAAAAAACTGACTGACACAGACCCGCAGCCAATTAATATAGCACGACCGAAACGCCCATTGTTCAGGCAATCAAGTCCAGCACGGTGACTTCCGGGCGGCAGTTCACGCGGACTCCGCCGACGTTGCCGACGCCCCGGGAAATGTATACCTGGCGGCAGTTCCAGGGCTTCAGGCCCGCAATGAAACGCTTGTCGCGCACCGGGACGAAACGACCGCCGACCAGCGGGAGGACCACCTGGCCGCCGTGCGTGTGGCCGCTCAACATCACATCCCAAGGGCGTTCGGCCAGGGCATCCTTCGTATCTGGATTGTGGGCCAAAAGAACCGTGGCTTCTCCGGGCCGAACATCCCGGAACGCCAGGTCGCCGTCAACCTGATGGCTCCAGAGATCGGGAACTCCTACCAGGCGAACGGACTGGCCGCGCACCTGGAGCAATTCGGAGCGGTTGTGCAACAGCTTTGCACCCGCGGAATCCAGAAGCCCGCAAACAACCGAGGTATCCGTAAACCCGCCCTGCCGTCCAACCCAGCGGCCGCCGTCATGATTGCCCAGGCAGGCGAACGCCGGCGCCGCGCTCGAGAGGCGGCGAAGAATCCGCGCGTATTCCGTAAAGTCGACCGGCTGCGCATTCGTAATAAAGTCGCCGGTCAGGCAAATGACATCGGGCTTGGCGGCCAAACCCAGATCGACCGATTTCTCGATCAGCGAGAACGGGACATCGCTGGACGCGTGAAAATCGGAAAGCTGCAAAATTCGCACGCCTGCCCCGAGGCTGCGGCCGGGAAGTTTGACCTGAGACGAAGTTACTTCCAGCCAGTTGGGCTCCAAACCAAACGCATACGCAGGTGCGGCGCCTGCTACCGGGAGCAACGAAAGTAGTTTTCTCCGAGTCAAGCTATTCCTATTGTCTCATCGGCGGAAGATTCGCGCACCCTTACGTCAGTTCCAGTACCAACGCCCCCACCAACGTTTATGATGAGGGTTGCCCGATGGCCAGTGAGAACGTTCTTACAGTTGAAAATCTCTCGGTGACGTTGGACGGCGGCCCCATCCTCCGCGATGTTTCGTTCACATTACGGCAGGGGGAAGCACTGGCGGTGATTGGGCCGAACGGCGCGGGCAAGACGGTGCTGTTCCGGGCGCTGCTTGGACTATTGCCTCACGGGGGAACGGTGCGCTGGAGGCCGGGCGTGAAGCGGGGCTACGTGCCGCAGCGATTCGCCGTGGACCCATCCGCTCCCATCACTGCCATGGAGTTCTTTCTCCTCAGGTCCACGCGGTTCTGGCAGCCGAGTAAGGAGTTCATCGATCACCTGGACCACGAACTGGGCGCGGTCGGCCTGACGCGTGACGTCTTGAAGAAAAATCTAGGAGATCTTTCGGGCGGCCAGACGCAGCGGCTGCTCATTGCCTGGGCATTGCTGCAGCATCCGGAAGTGCTGCTCCTGGATGAACCGACTGCGGGCGTGGACACTGGCTTCGAGGACTCGATTTACGCGCTGCTGCATCGCGTCCAAATGGAGCGCGGGACCACGCTGCTCGTCATTTCGCACGATCTCAACGTGGTCTACCGCTACGCGCAGCGCGTCCTGTGCGTGAACCGGACGGTGGTTTGCCAGGGAAATCCCGTGGAAGCTTTGAATCCGGAAGCACTGGCCACTCTCTATGGCGAGTCCGGCTTTTATCGCCACGAGCACGAGCGGGGCCACTGAGAGCCATGCCGGCGCCCCATCACGCTTCGTTCTGGATCGCCTTGCTGGTAGGCATCGCCTCCGGCAGCGTGGGACCGTTCATTTTGCTCCGCCGCATGGCGCTGGTGGGCGACGCGTTGTCCCACGTGGCGCTACCGGGCATCGCGCTGGCGCTGATCTACGGAATCGATCCGTTCTATGGCGTGATTGTCTTCCTGATCGCCGCGGCGTTTCTTGTCTTTTGGTTGGAAGTGCGCAGCCGCGTTCCGCCGGACGCCATTGTGGGCCTGCTGTTCACAGCCAGCCTGGCCATCGGCATCCTGATACTGCCGAGCGCCGACGTGATCGAATCGCTGTTCGGCGCGTTTCCGGTGCTGTCGCTGCCGTTCCTGCTGCTGATCCTTGCCATCGCGGCCATTCTTGCGGGGCTATGCTTCCTGCTGGCCCGGCGGTTTCTGTTTTTGATTGTCTCTCCGGATCTGGCCAGAGTGGAAGGCGTCGGCCGCGCCTACGACCTGGCGCTGCTGCTGATCTTCGCGATGATCGTGGCGTTGGGGATCAAGCTGGTGGGAACGCTGCTGATGGGCGCACTCACCATTATTCCAGCTTCCATCGCCAAGAATCTGTCGCGCAGTATGCGGCAATATATCATCGCGTCCGCGGTCCTTGGCGGCGCGATTTCGGTGGCCGGTGTATGGATCGCGGGCGCGTTCCGTTTGCTGCCAGGACCGGCGATCGTGCTGCTCGGCATCGGGCTGTTTGTGCTCAGCCTGCCGATGGCGCGAAGGAGCGCGGCATAGGGCTTACGGCTTGAATCGGGCGGCGAGATAATTCAGGACGGCTTCGCGGTCCTCGGCCTTCAGCGGGGCGCCCCAGCCCGTCATCTTGCTCAATTCGCGATCCCATTGGGCTCGCGTGAGGTGCTGCTGCTGCATCATGTGATCGTCGTGACAGATGAAGCAGGCCGTCTTGTAGCCGTCGGGGAGCGGGCCTTCGGCGGGTGGCGCCGCTGCTTGCGGCGTCGGAGCTTGAGCGGCGACCGTCACCGTAACCGGCTGAACCACGTTCCATAGATAACCGGCTGGATTCCATTGCTCGGTCATGGGCTGGATTTGGCCGGCCATGTTGGTTGCGCGCGACATCAGGCTGTGCTCGCCTTCGGTGGCTTTCCAGTCGAGTTGCCAGAGACGCCAGCCGTATTGAGTGCGCTGGCCGCCCAGTTTAGCGGTCCTCCACGTCTTGCCGCCGTCGGTGGATACTTCGACTTTGCTGACTGGCGAGGTGTTGGACCAGGCCGTGCCCTGAATGCGTACCGTCCCCGGCTTGGCCCATTCGCGCGGCGACGCGATCACCGACTTCACGTTCAGATCGGTGACTGGAACCATGTCCGCTGCGTCGACGGCAGTGCCGGGCGCGACGGGTTGCGGCGGGTGCCGGTAAGCCGACTTCATCCAAAAGCCTTCGAATTCGTGATCGAGCACTTCGATGTGCTGCACCCACTTCACCCAGGAGTCGCTGGCCCAACCGGGTGCAATCACGCGGAGCGGGAAGCCGTGCTCGACCGGCAGATCCTGGCCGTTCATCTGATACGCCAGCAGCGTGTCCGGGTGAAGCGCTTTGGCGCGGGTAATGGTGCGCTGGAAGTCGGGCATCTTGCCGAGCGGGATGTCGGCGCCATCGAACAGAATTTCGGTGCCGGAGTTCTGGATGCCGGCCTTTTGCAAAACGTCGCGCAGGCGCACACCCGTCCAGCGCCCATTGCCTACGGAGCCATAAGCCCACTGCGTACCGGCGACGTGCGGCTCATAGAAACTCCTGCCATTGCCCGCGCACTCCAGCACGCTGACCAGTTCGACGCGCGGAAGCTTCTTCAGATCGTCCAGGCTGAGCGTCATGGGGTGGTCGACTTTGCCGTCGATCTTCAAGCTCCAGTCGCTCAACTTCACGGTGGGCGTGTAAGTGTGGCAGCGGACGAAGAAGCGGTCGATGGGAGTGATCCAATCGGTGAAGCCATCGAGCGGCATTTCGAGATCTTGAGGTTTGGGCGAGCGGACGATCATGCGCGAGGCGTCGGCGGCGTGTGTCATACGGGGCAGCAAGGCAGCGGCAGCAGACGCGAACCAGTGGCGTCGGGTGATGGTCATTGATCCAGTCTAGTAGGAGCGGGTGAGGGAGTCCACGAACGCTTTCGGGATCGGCCACTGGCCGTAAACCTGGCGGTCGTCGCGGTGGAACGCGCCTGCAACCAGCAAGCTGGTGAGGTCGGCAGGATTGGCCGGCTGGTGGGACTGGCCAACCCACTGGCGCAGCGTTTTGGTTGCGCCTTCCAGGTTGCCGACCAGAGCGGAGGCGGCCGCCGCATCCTTGCAGGTGACGTGCACGTCGAGCTGCAGGTGATCGGCGGACGGGCCCACGCTGAAGAGAATCCGATCGGAGTTGTCGAGCGCTGCGAGATATTGTCTGGCGCCATCGGGAAGAGCAGCGGCGTTCTTGAGCGCTTCGGCAGGAACCAACGCCCACAGCGGCTGATTGGGAGACGGTATCGCCAGTTGACTGGCCTGACGCTTGATTTGGTAAGCGGCGAAATCATCGGGCGCGACCGCCATCGCCATGACGTTCGACGCAAGCGGATAAAACGAGATGCGCCGGTTTGGTTGGCTGCCCGCGAGCACGCAGTAATTCTCATGACAGGAGCCGCCCTGGTGCGCGGCGTAGGCGGTCAGGTCCTTCCAGTGAAAGCGGCCACGCAGCGCGAAGTAGACCTGGCCGTCCTTGAACGCCGCGGCGACTGCATCCAAATCGCGCGCATAGTCGAACCGGGTTTCATTGACGAACTGCTGATAATCCGGCTCTTCGGCGGCCTTCGAACCAGCCAGCATGTTCAGGATGCCGGACCGGCGGAGCGCGTCGACATCGATGTAGACCACCGTGGCGTTCGCGGCGGGTAAGCTTGCGACCAGATCCACCGGGCTGAGCCTGGAGACCCGGCTCGCCAGCGATGGCCACAGTGGTGGAAGGATAATCGACGCGATCGCGCCGGCGAAAGCCAGCACGGTTACTACTTGCCAGGCTTGGATACGCCCGCGCACAAGGCTTACACTGCGGCGGCGGTCTCGGTCACGCGCGACTCCTTCCAGAGCCGGATATAAGGCTTGAGCGACTCCATCATGCTTTCGAACTGCGGCAGGTCGAGCGACTGCGCGCCGTCGCTCATGGCTTTTTCGGGCGCGGGATGCACTTCGACAATCAATCCGTCGGCGCCGATGGCCACGCCCGCGCGCGAGAGCGCCGGAACCAGGCTGCGTTTACCCGTAGCGTGGCTGGGATCGAGGATGACGGGCAGATGCGTCAGCTCGTTGAGGACCGCGACCGCGGCGATGTCGCAGGTGTTGCGCGTGGCCGTCTCGAAGGTGCGGATGCCGCGCTCGCACAGGATCACGTTGGGATTGCCGTGTGCGACCACGTATTCGGCCGACATCAACAGCTCCTTGATGGTAGAGCTCATGCCGCGCTTCAGCAGCACCGGCCGGTTGCACTTGCCCAGAGTCTTGAGCAGCGCGAAATTCTGCATGTTGCGCGCGCCGATTTGCAGCACGTCGGCGTAGCCAGCGACCAAGTCGACGTCGCGGTCGCTCATGACTTCGGTGATGATGCCCAGACCGGTAGCCTGTTTGGCCTTGGCCAGCAGCTTCAGGCCTTCTTCTTCCAGGCCCTGAAAGTCATAGGGCGACGTGCGCGGCTTGAAAGCGCCGCCGCGCAGCAGCTTGGCGCCGGCGCGCGCGACCCCTTCGGCGGCCTGCATGATTTGCTTTTCCGATTCCACCGAGCATGGCCCCGCCATCACGATGAACTCGTCGCCGCCCACTTCGCAGCCGTTCACCCGGATGCGCGTGCGCTCGCTGCGGTATTCTTTGCTGACGAATTTGTACGGAGCCGAGATGCGCATGGCGGTTTCGACTTGCGGCATGGCTTCCACCGATTCCAGGCAGGGCGTGACGTCGCCGACGCCGACGACGCCGATGACCACGCGCTCCTCGCCTTCGATGGCGTGGATCTTATAGCCGAAGTCTCGAATACGCTCGCACACTTGCTCGATCTCCTCTTTCGTCGAGTGGAGTTTCATCGAGATGATCATAGTTACTCTCCCAAAAATGAAAAACCCACTCTTTCGAGTGGGCCGCTTTTTGCTAACGATTGCTTACGCCGACGCCACTCGTCCCGATTCAGGCGCTAAACCAGTACCAAAATCGAAACGAGCTGTAAGCGCGGCAGCGCATAAAACGCCAGTATATACAGATGCGCGGCGGAAATGCAAGTCAAGCGGTTTGGGTAGTGGCTCAACCTGAGCATGACATGTGGCTCAGGCATCCAAGGATCGGGACAGTTCCTGTGAGGCAATCTCAAGCTGCTCCTTGTCGCCTAGACGGATAGCCGCGATTCCATGTTGCGCAGCGAGGGCGATGGACTCTAGGACCGGAGAAGGTGTGGACTCACTAACGCCGTAAAACGTCTCGGGATCATCAATCGCGGACAGAACAATCTCATGCAACCGCTCAAAAAACCAACCGTTGGGCGAGCTCACCAGTTTATCGCTCTCCGCCAAGATCTCCGAGCAGCTTTCGTGGCTATGAATGTGCTCCAGCAGGGACAGGAGACGCGTGAAGTCGTTCATCCTCGGCGATAAGCTCCGAGACCTTGAAAATGCTCTCAAGTGGACAGTGATAGAGCCTCGACAGATTCTCTGTAGCCCCTTGTTGACGATCTACAAGGCAAATGGCACCTATCACGTCCATACCGGCGTCTCGGGCTTTGTCGATAGCATCCCCCGTGGACCCGCCGCCAGTACATACATCGTCAACAATGACGACACGCATGCCCCTAGGGTCAATGAGGCCTTCAATGGTCTGTTTCGTTCCATGACCCTTCGGTTCCTTGCGGACGGCAAAAGCGTCTATTGGCGCGCTCCAGTATTCTAAACTCTCCCTGGCAATCGCATCTATGATTGGGTCGGCTCCGAGCGTCCTCCCACCTACTGCTGCGGGATGCCATCCACGTTCGGCCATCTTGCGTAGGAAAGCCCGCCCAATGAGAGGTTTGGCCTTTGCCTTAAAGGCAGTTCGCTTGGCGTCTATGTAGAATTGACTTTCCGCCCCAGAGGACAGCTTGAAGGTTCCGCCGCGTTGTAGGGAGAGACGGACCAGCATCTCTAACAACTCGGCACGTTCTTGATCTGCTGTGTCTTCAGGCATTCGATAGAAGGACTCCATTCTAGGTAATCCTGCTACGCAACGCAAATCTGGGAACCGACTCGGGAGTGTAGTCGGCCACTACATCTATGGCCATGAAAAGTAACGGCCAAGATATTAGTAGGATGCTACCACAGAACATATCAGCAGGCAAATGTTCCGAAGTTTTCTTTTGAAAAACTGTGGAAAACCTCAAGACGATTTGTAAGCCCTTTAACACAGCATAACACGGGGTAAAATGCCGGGCGAGCCATTACTGGACTACCCCGCCCGCGCGCGCAACTGGTCCAGCACCGCCTTGGGAATGCAGATGTTGTGGTTCCAGCCCGTGCCCAGTGCGATCTGCGGCTTGGCGTCGCCATGAAAATCGGAGCCGCCCGTCACGGCCAGATTGTACTTCCGCGCGATGCCGGAGTAGCGCTCCATGTCCTTCAGCGTGTGATCGGAGTGGTAGACCTCGATGCCGCGCAGCCCGGCGTCGCGCATTTCACCGATCAGCGCCTCTTCGTCGGCTGGATCGCGGACGCCCAGTCGCACGGGATGCGCCAGCACGGGCAGGCCCCCGGCGTCCAGCACCCGCTGGATGCCTTCGGGAACGTACGGCGCGCGGCGTTCGACATAAGTGGGCGCCGATTCGTCCAGGTATTTGTGGAAAGCTTCCTCCGTGGTCCGAACGTAGCCTTTGCGGATCAGCACGCGGGCGAAGTGCGGACGCGCGGTGAGCGTCCGGCCGAGTTTCTCCACTTCGGCGAGCTCAATGTCGACGCCCTGGGCTTGCAGGCTTTGGATCAAACGGATATTCCGGTCGCGGCGATTCTGGAGCACCTCGCCCAACCATTCGCGGAACTCCGCTGCAGGCGGCTGCGCCAGAAAATAGCCCAACAAATGCACCGCGCGCGATCTGCCGCCCGGCGAACGGGTGCTCAGTTCGATGCCGCAGACCAAATCCAGACCCGCTGCCTCGGCAATCGGCTTGGCCTGATCGAAGCCGGCGAACGTGTCGTGGTCCGTGATGGCCAGCGCCTCAAGACCGGTCGCGACGGCGCAGTCGATCAATTCCTGCGGTGTGAAAGTTCCGTCGGATTCGTTGGTATGGCTATGCAGATCGATCACAGCGCTAGCTTCCGCAGCCGCAGCGCATTGGTGATCACGGAAACCGAACTCAAGGTCATGGCGGCACTGGCGATGATGGGGCTGAGCAGAATCCCGAAGAACGGATATAAGACTCCCGCCGCCAAAGGAACGCCGATCGTATTGTACAAAAACGCGAAGAACAGATTCTGGCGAATGTTGCGCATGGTGGCCTTGCTCAGCGCGCGGGCGCGCACAATGCCGCCGAGATCGCCCTTCACCAGCGTGATGGCGGCGCTTTCCATGGCGATATCCGTTCCGGTGCCCATGGCGATGCCAACCTGCGCGCGGGCCAGAGCAGGAGCGTCGTTGATACCGTCGCCAGCCATCGCCACCACACGGCCCTGCGACTGCAGCTCAGCGACTGCTTCAGCCTTCCCGCCGGGCAGCACTTCCGCGCGCACTTCGTCGATGCCAAGCTCGCGCGCCACCGCTTCGGCCGTTGCGCGGCGGTCGCCCGTCAGCATCACGATGCGCAGCCCGTCGCGGTGCAGGCGCTCGATCGCTTCTTTGGCCGAGGCCTTGATCGGATCGGCTAGCGCGAGCGCACCGGCAGGCTGGCCATCGACGGACACGTAGACCACCGTCTGGCCGTCTTGCGGCAGCGAGGCGCCGAGTTCCTGTGCGCTCTGATTCCCAATCGAAATCGTGTGGCCTTCCACCACTCCCGTGACGCCTTGCCCGGTCAGCGAGCGGAATTCCTGAACCGCGGACAAAGCCAGATGCCGCTCCTCGGCGCCCGCCACGATCGCCGACGCCAGCGGATGTTCGCTCAGCCGCTCGACGCTGGCCGCCAGACGCAGCACCTCCGGATCGCCGGCGGTGACCAGTTTGGGCTTGCCTTCGGTCAGTGTGCCGGTCTTGTCGACCACCAGCGTGTCCACCTTCTCGAGCGTTTCCAGCGCCTGCGCGTCGCGAATTAGCACTCCTGCGGTAGCGCCGCGCCCCGTGCCGACCATGATGGACATCGGCGTCGCCAGGCCCAATGCGCACGGGCACGCGATGATCAGCACCGCCACCGCATTCACCAGCCCATAAGCCAAGCGCGGCTGCGGCCCGACCAGCGCCCAGACCACAAATGTGACCACCGCCGCTGCAATCACCGCCGGCACGAACCACCCGGCCACGCGGTCGGCCAGCCGTTGGATGGGCGCGCGCGAACGCTGCGCCTCGCTCACCATGCGGACAATCTGCGCAAGCAGCGTAGCCGACCCGACGCGCTCGGCCTGCATCACGAATGCGCCCGTCCTGTTGACGGTTCCGCCGGTAACGCGGGTGCCGGCTAACTTCTCGGCCGGGATCGCTTCGCCCGTGATCATTGATTCATCGACGGCGCTGGACCCCTCGAGAACCACGCCATCCACCGGAACTCGTTCCCCCGGCCGAACGCGCAGATGGTCGCCCACATGGACGTGCGCGAGCGGCACGTCTTCCTCCGCGCCGTCCGCCGCCAGCCGGCGCGCGGTCTTAGGCGCGAGACCAAGCAAAGATTTGATTGCGCTCGAGGTCTGGCTGCGCGCGCGCAGTTCCAGCACCTGTCCGAGAAGCACCAGCGTGACAATCACGGCCGCGGCTTCGTAATAAACCGGAACCTCGCCGTTCGGTCCCACCATCGAATCGGGGAAGATCCAGGGCGCGAGCGTCGCAACCAGGCTGTATAGAAACGCCGCGCCGGTGCCGGTCGCAATCAGCGTGAACATGTTCAGGCTGCGATTCACTAGCGACGCCCAGGCGCGGTCGAATAACGGCGAGCCCGCCCAAACAATCACCGGGGTCGCCAGCAGCCCTTCGAACAGCGCCGCACGCGGTCCATGGTACGTGTAGACGAGCACCAACAACGCGGCTGTGGGCACAACGCTCAGCCAGAACCTGCGCCGCATGTCGACATATTCCGGATTGACCTCATCCACCGTCTCCGCGCTGACGCTGACCGGCTCCAGCGCCATTCCGCACTTGGGGCAGGAGCCAGGTCCCATCTGGCGAACCTCGGGATGCATCGGGCAGGTGTACTCTGCCGCGGCGGGCGCAGCCGATGGCTCCGGCGTGGCCATTGCGTGCGGCATCGCCATCGGCTCGGGCTTCGCTGCTGGATGCAGGTACTTCTCCGGATCCGCCTCGAACTTAGCGACGCAACCCTTCGAGCAGAAGTAGTAAGTTTTCCCCTGGTACGTGGATTTGCCCGCCGCCTTCTCGGGATCCACGCTCATACCGCAAACCGGATCGCGAGCTTGGACGGTGTTATTTAGGATTGGCAACATTGCGAATCAAGGTTCGCGGACGGGCACCCTTTCGTAGCGCCGGTGCAAGCTTTGAAACTGCCGTTGACGCAGCCCGGCCCGGTGCAGAAGATACCTCGTCAAAAGCTGCAGGATCGACATTCCATAGACGGAGCTTTGAATAAACGAAGCCGAAGACGCTTCGGGGAAGTATCGTGCGGGCACCGCCACTTCTTGAATCCTGACGCCCGCGTCAACAAACTGAGCAATAATTTCCTGGTCAAACAGGAAATTGTCGGAATTCGTTTCCAGATTCACCGTTTCCAATGCATCGCGCCGGTACGCCCGGTAGCCGGTGTGATATTCGCTCAGGTGCAAGCCGAACGCACGATTCTCCAGCATGGTGAGAAAACGATTCGACAAGTATTTCCACCACGGCATCCCTTGGCGCATCGGGTTGCCTTCGAGCAGTCGCGAGCCCAGCACGACATCGGCTTCATCGCGATCGATCGGCTCCAGCAGGCGCGGAAGCAGCTTGGGATCGTACTGATAATCGGGATGCACCATGACGATGATGTCGGCGCCCGCTTTCAGCGCTTCCCGGTAGCAGGTCTTCTGGTTGGCGCCGTAGCCGTAATTGCGGTTGTGAACGAAAAGCTCCAGCCCCAGCTCGTGCGCGATTTTCACGGTGTCGTCGGAGCTGCCGTCATCCACCAGGATCACGTGGTCCACCAGGCCCGGCGGAAGGTCGGCGTAGGTGATGCGCAACGTTTTCGCAGCGTTGTAAGCGGGCATCACTACGACGATTTTGCGGTCCTGCGGCATGCGGGAACGAGACCCTTTCTCAGTGTAGTCTCACGCGCAGATAAACGCATATGGCGATCGGGTGGTTGCCATAGTAAGGACGGATGGCATCCGGCATCGAGTAGCCGGTGAAGTTTGCGCCCAGGCCCGTCTCCATTTTGTGAAACGTGCCGATGTCGCGCGTGTAGCCCGCGGTATAAGCGCCAATGCGGAACGTGCTGCCTGCTGTGATGGCGAGCAGATCTTCCAGGTCCGGCTGATCGCTGAAGAGTTCGTCCTTGTCGATCAGTTCCACACGGCCGGTGAAGAAATTCCGCTCGCGCCACGGCACGACGGATTCCAGTAGGTACGAGTTGGTATCGCGATGCAGCAAGGTCTCATGGTTGCGGCCCCAAATCAGGCTAGTGGACCACGTGTCGCCCTGCATTGGTCGCGAGTACTCGACCGACGCGGTCGAGCGCACTACATCGCCCGGGTCCAATCGCTCGGGATGCGTGAGGCGGCCCACGGACACCTGCGCAGTCCAATTGCGCGTAGGGAACCAGGAAAGCCGCGTGGACCAGGAGTTGATGGCGCCGTAGTCGATGTTCCAGCGGTTTTCGTTGGGCTCGGTTCCGTAGAATCCGCTGGCCTCCAGCCGGATTTTCCTGTACTTAATTCCGGCGGTGACCACTTCGTTTGCGATATGCGTCGAGTCCTGCCAATGGTGCGAGAGCGGCGCTTGCGGAAGTTCGGCGGCGGAAGCGCGGTGCGGAAACGCCACCGGCCCGAGAGCCGGATCGCCGACAGGTGCGAAATAAAGCTCCAACATCGTGTTCTCGGCTAGCGGGTATGCGTAGTGGACGCCCAGACCCATGATGAAATCGTGCGGATGCTGCGCGTCCACCAGCGGCCGCCCGTAGGCTGTTTCGCCGGTTTGAAACAGCTCCGGATAACGGCGGTTCGTCACGGCAGCCGGTTCCAGGCTCAGCATCAAGTCAAACTGCACGCTGCCGTGCCCCAGTTCGTGTCCGGCCGAAAACATGCCCCAGTTGGTCGAGAAAAGCTTGTCGGCGCCGCGCCCGCCGCTTTGCTGCGTGTCCAGCAGGAAACCCTGGCCCATGAACATGAAGTTCCAGCCCGCCGTGCTCAGCATCTCCATCGGCAGCGCTCCCGATTGCGGACTCACACTGGTGCCGGATGAAAAATCCATCAGGTCCATGCCAGCGGCATTCATGCCGCCCATGTGCATATGCGACATGTCCTGTTCCTGCGCGGCCGCAAAAGGCAAAAATAGTAAACCAATAGCAAGACTTCGGAACATACTCCATCCCTTCTAAAAATCTATGTCAAGATTTCGGGAAGAGACGGATCAGATACGGAGAGGAAGTGGTGAACTGGCGGTATCGAGAATCGGCGGGGACGGGCTGAGCGCAAGGCCCACATATTCGCGCGCACTCGGCAGGCAGTTTTCATCTTGATGCGCGAGCGCCACGACTTGCCAACCGGCTGGCGCCTGCGAATGCGCCGAGACCAGCTCAAAATCGTGCTGCGGCGCGCTCGGCTTCGCCTTGTCCTTCGAGTGGCAAGGCATGGAGGCGTGGTTCGCCGGATGCACCAGGCAGCGCGTAAAGCACTCCGCGTTCGCCGCGGTCAAGGCGAGGGCAAGCAAAATCAAAACTCTCGCGGACAAACGCCCCATCAAGCCTCAGGGTAACACGCATCCGTTACAATGAAGGTGCTTCGCGTCCCCCATGATCCAGACCCTATTCGGCTCCGTCGAGCAAGAACCCAACCTGCTGGAACGCCTGAAAGCAGGCATCGAGAAGACCCGTTCGGGCCTGGTGGATCGTCTGGAGGACGCCTTCGCGGGCCGCAAGGAAATCGATGCGGACCTGCTGGAGGAACTGGAATACGCGCTGATCACCGCGGACATCGGCGTGAACACGGCAACCGAGATTCTGGAGAGCATCCGCGAGCGCGCGGACCGCAAGCAGCTGGCCGACGCCGGTGAAGTCAAGCAGCTCATTGCGCAGCATCTGCAGGAAGTGCTGGAAACAGCCGAACGTCCGTTGCCGCATGTCGCCGAGCCGCCTGCCGTGGTGATGGTGGTGGGCGTGAACGGGTCCGGGAAAACCACAACCATCGGCAAACTGGCCAACCGCTACAAGTCCGAAGGCCGCAGCGTCCTCCTCTGTGCGGCCGACACGTTCCGCGCCGCCGCCATCGAGCAATTGCAGGTGTGGGGCGAGCGGACTGCGACCGATGTCATCCGCCAATCCGCCGGCGCCGACCCAAGCGCCGTGCTGTTCGACGCGCTCCAGGCCGCAAAAGCGCGCAAAGTGGATTACGTCATCGTCGACACCGCCGGGCGCCTGCACACCAAATCGAACCTGATGTCGGAACTCGAAAAGATGCGCCGCACTGCCGCCAAAGTGATTCCGACGGCTCCCCATGAAGTGCTGCTAGTGCTGGATGCCACCACCGGCCAGAACGGGCTGGAGCAGGCCCGGCGCTTCACCGAATCGAGCGGCGTCACTGGCCTGGTGCTCACCAAGTTGGATGGAACGGCTAAGGGCGGCATCGTAGTCGCGATCGCGCGTGAGCTGAACCTGCCTATCCGCTACGTCGGCGTCGGCGAGCAGGCCGGCGATCTGCTGCCGTTCGAGCCCGACAAGTTTATCGCCTCGCTTTTTGCCGCCTGAGACCCTCCGCATGCCTGACCTTCTCATGAACGAAGCGCTGGAACTGGCCCGCCAAGGCATGGGCCTCACCAGCCCGAACCCCACCGTCGGCGCCGTGCTGGTGAAAGGCGGCGTGGTGATCGGCCGCGGCTTCCACACCTATGCGCAGGCCAAGCACGCCGAGATTCTCGCGCTCGAAGAGGCCGGTGAAAAGGCTCGCGGCGCAACGCTGTACATTACTTTAGAGCCTTGCTCGCACCAGGGCCGTACGCCGCCTTGCGCCGACGCGCTCGTGAAGGCGGGTGTAGCGCGGGTGGTCGCCGCGATGGAAGATCCCAACCCGGCTGTTTCTGGTCAGGGATTCCGGCGCTTGCACGACGCGGGAGTTACGGTCGAGGTGGCGTCAGAATATGGCGAGCAGGCCGCGCAATTGAACGAAGCGTTTATCCATTCCATGCGCACGGGCCTTCCTCTAGTGACGCTAAAAGCCGCGCTGACACTGGACGGCAAGATCGCCGCTCCGGAAGACAACACCGGCTGGATCACCAGCGAACGGGCCCGCACCCACGTGCAGCAGATCCGGCACAATTCCGACGCGATCCTGACAGGCATCGGCACCGTGCTGGCTGACGATTGCCGTCTGACCGACCGCACCGGCCTGGAGCGCAGCCGCCCGCTATTGCGCATCGTTGCCGATTCCACGCTGCGCATTCCCCTGGATTCCCGGATGGTCACGGAAGCCAACGGCGATCTCGCCATACTCACGACTTCCGCCGCGCCCGAGGACCGCCGCCGCGCGCTGGAATACCGCGGCGTGCGCGTGCTGGTATTCGACGGCCCAGGCGGCCGCACCGATCTGCGCAAACTGGTGGAGTATCTGGCCGGCCAGCAATACCGGTCTTTGATGATCGAATCCGGCAGCAAGCTCAACTGGGCCGTGCTCGAGTCGGGAATCGCCGACAAAATCTTCTTCTACTATGCCCCCAAGATCCTGGGCGGGCTGCAGTCATTGCCGGTCGCGGGCGGAACCGGCCGCCTGCGCCGCACCGATGCGATCCTATTTCACCAAGTGAAGCTGCATACCATCCCGCCGGACGAATACGCCGTGGAAGCTTACGTCGTGAAGTGATGTTTACCGGGATCGTCGAAGAAGTCGGCAGCGTCGCCGTCGCCGGTCACCGCATGCGCATTCAGTGCCGCCGTGTGATGGAAGACACCTTGGAAGGCTCCAGCATCGCGGTCAACGGCGTCTGTCTGACCGCCACGAAAATCGAACCCGACGGCTTCTGGTGTGACCTGTCGCCGGAGACCCTGGCCCTGACCAACCTGGGCGCCCTGCGAGAAGGGTCGCTCGTGAACCTGGAGCGTCCGGCCGCCGTGGGCGACCGCCTGAGCGGACATATCGTTCAGGGTCATGTAGATGGCACGGCTGGGTTCGTTTTGTTGGACCCGCTCACGGACGGCAATTGGTGGCTCGAGGTGCGAATCCCGCCGGAGCTGGACTGTTATCTCATTCACAAAGGCTCGGTCACGCTCGACGGAGTCAGCCTGACGGTCGCATCGCTGGAAGGTGGAGTCCTGGGCGTAGCCATCATCCCCCACACTTATCAGAACACGATCCTGCACACTTACCGGCCCGGTTCGGCCATCAACGTGGAAGTGGACCTGATCGGCAAGTACGTAGAAAAGCTGTATCCTGGATTGCGTTAGGCGCGTCCAACGGACGGATAATGTGGTCGAGGAGGCGCATATGCGCACGTTGCAGATCGCACTCTTTTGTTTTGCGTTGACCGGAGCTACCTGTTTCGCACAGCGCGGCGGGGGCCATGGTGGTGGCGGCGGGTCTCACGGCGGCGGAGGCTTCCGCGGTGGTGGCGGTTTCCGTGGAGGTGGTGGCGGATTTCGCGGCGGCGGCGGATTCCGTGGCGGGGGCTCTTATGGTGGCGGCGCGTACCGGGGCGGCAGTGGATATCGCGGCGGCTATTATGGCGGCTTCCGGGGCGGATACTACGGAGGCTACGGCCGCGGATGGGGTCGAGGCTGGGGTGGATGGGGCGGCTGGGGCTTTGGCTTTGCGTATGATCCCTGGTATTGGCCTTATTATTACGGCTACCCGAGTCCCTATGCCTACGGCGGCTACTACGATCCCTACTATTACGATCCCTACGATTACAACACGCCGTACTATTACGGCCCTTATGCCAATGCGCCCTACGGCGATCCTCCTCCCCAACAACGGACTGCGCCACCTCCGGCTCAGAACGCGCGCCCGGCTAACCCGGCGCCGCAGGGCACTTATTACAAACCGCCGGCGCAAGGTAGCTATGCTACTGCTGATGGCCAGTGGCATCACTTCGGCGATCAGCGCGGCACAGTAGGCCAGGTGGTTTCCCAGTAGCATCGACTGAAGAATAACCGCGCCGCAGTCGATGGAACAGGTGGATGACCTGTGCGAACTGCGGCGCGCCGATGCGCCTGGAATCCGGTAAAGACTACTTAGTCTGCGACTACTGCGGCAACCTCCACTTCCCCGATCCGAATCCCGAGGGCGTGCGCGTGCTGGAGGAGCCTTCCACTCTCGCCTGTCCCAAGTGCGCGGTCCCTTTGGTCCACGCGTCCGTCGGCGGCCAGCGCATTCTGTACTGCAACCGCTGCCGAGGCATGCTGATCGGCATGGACATCTTTCTTGCCATCATTGAGGATCTGCGTTCCCGCCGCGAAGCCGTCGCCGAGGCCGCGCGCCAGCCGGACTGGCACGACCTGGACCGGCGCATCCACTGCCCACAATGCGGCGAAACCATGGATACGCATGCTTATGAGGGCGGAGGCAACGTCATCATCGACGATTGCGAGCGCTGCTCGTTTAACTGGCTGGACTATGGCGAGTTGGATCGCATCGTCCGTGCGCCCGATCACGAACAGGCCACCGAGTACTGGGGTCCGCAATAGCCGGCGCGCCGTTCCCTGAGAATATCTCCACACCCCCGGCACGTATATTGCGTGAATATCCGAGGGATAATTGCTTGGCGCAACGTGGTTTGCTGCGCGCTCGCCGCGGCTCTCGCTGCAAATGCCTCTGTCATCATTCAGTTGAAAGTGGTTGGGGGCGAGGGCGTTGTTTATCGAACAGGGGCTAGGGCAACGCGCGGGCTCACGGTCCTGGTGACCGACGAAACGGGCAAGCCCGTGGAAAATGCCGCCGTCAGTTTTCGACTGCCGGACGAAGGCCCGAGCGGCACATTCAATTCCGGCCTGCGCACCGAAGTGGTGACAACCGGCCCGGACGGCCGCGCCACCATCTGGGGCATGCAATGGAACAAGACGGCGGGACCGGTCTCGATTCGCATCACGGCTGCCAAGGACCAGGCGCGCGCGGGCGTTATCAGCACGCAATACCTGAGCGACACGATCGCGGCAAAAGCAGGGGGCGAAGGCGTGTTCACTGCACCGCACAAAGGACATAAGTGGCTGTGGATCGCTTTGGTCGCTGGAGCTGCGGCAGGGGCAGGCATGGCATTCGGCGGGCACGGCTCCTCGTCGGGAACCGCCGCGGCATCCACCACACCGGGCATTGTCATTGGAACGCCGAGCATTATTGTGGGACATCCGTAATGAAACGACTCTTACTTTTCATCGCCGTCTCGAGCGCGTGGGCGCAGCCGGCGCTCGCGCCTCCACAGCTGGGGTTCATCGCGGACGGCGCGCATGCGCTGCATGCGATTTACGGCATCGCGGGGAACTTCGTGCTGGGGAGCGCGGCTGCGGCGGGCGTCACCGCGGCTGCTTTTTCCGGCTCGATCGGGCTGCTGAAGACCGACTCGGCGGTGATTGCGTTCGACCGGCAAGGCAATACGCTGGGCAGCGCCAGCGCGCCCGCGGGACCGGCATTGTTCGGTCTTGCAGAGAAGGGCGAAGCGGCGCTTGCTTACCTCCCGGGATCGGGCCAGATTGTTCGCTTCACCGGCGGCCACTTTACGCCTCGGACCGTAACTCTGGACGTCTCTTCTGTCGTCTCTGTCGCGTTTCCCAACATCCGGCAGGCGTCGTTGATCGTCCAACGCGATGGCGGGCTCTGGCAACTGCGCGTGGACCTCTCTGACGGCCACGTAGATTCTCAAGCCGCACTTACCGGCTTGACTGCCCCGATTCTCGAATTGCCCTCGGAGGCGCTGGTATCGAGCGACAGTCAGGGCATCGTCGTGACCGGGCCGGACGGCTCGCAAATCCACATCGCCGGCCGGTTACCCGCGCATTTTGCCTTGCAGCAGATGAGCGCGGGCTGGGTGCAGGTGGCCGATCTGGACAGCGCCGCGCGTTTCGCCGTTCGCGTCATAGCCGGCCACGAAGGCTTCTATACGCTACCGGAGGTGGGGCAATGATTTCGCGCTGCGCTCTCGTGGCGCTGCTCGCGCCTCTGGCAGCTCTGGCGCAGATCCAGGTCTTTCAGTACGACGGAACCAACTATGCACCGGTCAGCGGCCTTTTCAACGTTGGTACCGCGTCGCCGGGCGACACCATCGAGACACGCTTTCGCGTGCGCAATACAGGCACCGCGGCAACGCAACTGACGAAAATCGCCTTGGCTGGCGAAGGATTCGCCATCTCCAGTGCGCCTTCGCTTCCCTACACGCTCGCCCCCTACGTGGGCCCGACGTCGGAAGCCGAGTTCCGCGTGACGTTCAGTCCGACTAGCACCGGCTCTTATAGCGCATTCCTGGAAGTCAACACCGTTAACATCGTTCTGCAAGGGACGGCGGCAGCCGGGGTGTCGCTCACGCAGGCCGGCAGTAATACGCCGCTCGCGGCCGGTAGCACAATCGATTTTGGCTCCGTGAACGTGGGCGCAAGCCATGCGATCGCGTTTACGCTGTCAAATCCCGGAAGCACGAGCCTCACCGTCGGCACATTGGCGGTAGCCGGAACCGGCTTTAGCGGTCCCATCGGCCTCACCGCGCCCGTGCAACTCGCGGCCGGGCAAACGGCATCGTTCCAAGTGACTTTTCAGCCAAAATCCGGCCAGGCCGCGCAGGGAACCCTGACGGTAGCTCAGCGCTCGTTCAAGCTCGCGGGGCAAGGACTCGCTCAACCATTGCCGACAGCTTCCATTGTGCTCGGCTCTACATTGGGCGCCAGCGATGATCAGAACAATGTGTCCGTTTCGCTTGCGTCTGCATCGCCGGTGAGCGCCACCGGGACGCTGACGCTGGCCTTCCAACCGGCGACCGGCCTTCCGGACGATCCCGCGATCGCGTTCCTCTCGGGACCGCCGCGCGCGGCAACCGTCACGATCGCGGCCGGCGACACCGTGGCGAAGTTCAACGGGCAGAGCAGCATCCAGTTCCAGACGGGGACCACGGCCGGGACGATCGTGTTCACCTTGACGCTGCCGAATGCGACCCAACAGGCGTCGCTGGTGATTACGCCCTCGCCCGTGATCGTCGACGCAGCCACCAGCGTGCGGCGGTTTGGCGCCGTGGATGTAAGCTTGACCGGGTTCGACAATACGTATTCGACGTCGCAGCTCGCGTTCACGTTTTACAACCTGAGCGGGGCGGTCATGTCCGGCGCAATCCCGGTGGATGCAACGTCGATTTTTCACCGGTATTTCTTCAATTCCAACCCTACGGGAGGCGCCTTCGGTCTTCTAGCAACCTTCCCGGTCACGGGCGACACGACGCAGATTGGCGCCGTGGATGTCCAGATCACCAACTCCGCCGGCGTCACCACCGCGCAGAAGATTCCCATCGGCAACTAGCCGGACCTCGCCTGCGGCATTCCGCTATTCTGCGTACATGCTGCTGGCCGGCGTGGTCGAGACGTCGCGGAAGGTTGCCGACACATCTAAGCGGCTGGAGAAGATCGACCTGCTAGCAGGGCTGTTGCGCCAGCTTCATCCCAACGAAGTGGATATCGTCGTGCCATTCCTGGCAGGCCAGACTCGTCAGGGCCGCCTCGGGATCGGCTATGCGGCGCTGCGCGACGCCCGAACTTCGCCGGCCGCGGAGGCAAGCCTGGAAGTGGCCGAAGTCGACCGCACTCTTGACTCGATAGCCGCTGCTACTGGAAGCGGCTCGCAACGGCGGCGGCTCGAGCTGTTGCAGGGGATGTTTGCTCGCGCCACAGAGGCCGAGCAACAGTTCCTGGTTGGCCTGCTGATGGGTGAACTGCGGCAAGGCGCGCTGGAAGGAATCATGGTGGAGGCGGTCGCGAAGGCTTCCGGCATCGTTAGTGAGCGCGTCCGGCGGGCCGCGATGATGGCCGGCGACATCACGCGAGTGGCGCGGTCGGCGATGGAGGCGGGCGAGGCCGACCTGGGGCAGTTCGATGTCCAGCTCTTCCGGCCGATCCAGCCGATGCTGGCGCAATCCGCCGAAGATGTCCCGGAGGCGCTGGCCGAACTGGGCGAGGCGGCACTCGAATTCAAGCTGGACGGCGCGCGCGTCCAGGTCCACAAATCGGGCGACGATGTCCGCGTGTACTCGCGGGCCTTGAATGATGTCAGCCTGGCGGTGCCCGAGATCGTGGAAGTGGTGCGAGGGCTGCCCGCCAAAGATCTGATCCTGGATGGCGAAGTGATCAGCCTGCAGCCGGATGGCCGTCCGCAGCCGTTTCAGGTGACGATGCGGCGGTTCGGGCGCAAGCTGGATGTCGAGCGGATGCGCCAGGAGCTGCCCATGACGCCGTTCTGGTTCGACCTGCTGTACCTGGACGGCGGGTCGCTTCTGGATGAACCGCAGTCGCGGCGCTTTCATGCGCTGTCGGAGCTGGCGCGCGGCTCGGTGATCCCGAGCATGATCACCGGCGACTCCGCCAAGGGCGATGAGTTCATGGACCAGGCGCTGGCGCGCGGCCACGAGGGCATCATGGCGAAGGCGACAGGAGCCACCTACGCCGCCGGTTCGCGGGGGCAAAGCTGGCTGAAGGTGAAGCGGGCGCGCACGCTGGACCTGGTGATCCTGGCGGCCGAGTGGGGGCATGGGCGGCGGCAAGGCTGGCTGAGCAACCTGCATCTGGGCGCGCGCGACAGCGTCAAGGGCGGATTCGCCATGCTCGGCAAGACCTTCAAAGGCCTCACCGACGAGATGCTAGAGTGGCAGACGGGCGAGCTGCTGCGGCTCGAAATCGGCCGCGACAACTACACGGTGTACGTTGAGCCGAAGCTGGTAGTGGAAATCGCGTTCAACGAGATCCAGATCAGCCCGCGCTACGTCAGCGGCCTGGCACTCCGTTTCGCGCGAGTGAAGCGCTATCGCACCGACAAGCCCGCCGCCGAGGCTGATACATTCGAGACAGTGCAGAAGCTGGCGGGCGTGGCATGACGGGCGCGAAGCCGGTGGCGCTGACCATCGCCGGATCGGACGCGAGCGGCGGAGCCGGGATCCAGGCCGATCTCAAGGTTTTTCACCAGTTCGGCGTTTATGGCGAGGCCGTGGTCACGTTAGTCACGGTGCAGAATACGTGTGGCGTGCAGCGCGTCCAGCACCTGGCGGCGGACCTGGTGGCCGATCAGATTCGCGCGGTGATCAGCGACATTCCGCCGGCGGCGGCAAAGACCGGGGCGCTGGGCAATGGAGAGATCATTGAGGCCGTCGCGGAACTGGCTGCCGAGTTCCCGTTTCCACTGATAGTGGATCCCGTGCTGGTCAGTAAGAACGGGGCGGCACTGCTGGCGGCCGGCGCCGTAGACATATTGAAGACAGGGCTGCTGCCGCGTGCATTTTTGCTCACCCCAAATCTGGAAGAAGCGGGCCTGCTGACGGGTCTGGAAGTGCGGGACGCGGCCGGGATGCGCGAGGCGGCGCGGAAGCTGTCAGCGATGGGACCGCGGGCCGTCTTGGTGAAAGGCGGGCACCTGAGCGGAGAGGCCATCGACATCCTGTTCCATAACGGCGAATGGCTGGAGTTCACGGCGCCGCGGATCGATTCGCGCAATACGCATGGCACCGGATGCACGTTCTCGGCGGCGATTACGGCTTCGCTGGCCCTGGGCTGCGATCTGGAGACCGCCGTCGGGCGCGCGAAGCAATACATCACAAACGCCATTCGCACAAGTCCCGGGCTGGGCAAAGGCGCGGGCCCGCTAAATCACTTCGCTGGTTGAGGGTCGGGGCTCGAGCTATCGGTCTTGGGCTGATCGGGCAAAATGAAGGTCGTTTCGCCCGGGCGCAGCAACTTCAGCTTCTTGCGGATCTCCAACTCCTGATCCGACGGGCTGGCTTCGAGTTTCCGAATGCGCTCGCGGCGGTAGTCGTTCTCACGCTGGAGATTGGCGTTCTCTTCTTCCAGCTTGCGAATGTCATCCCACTTCTCGCGAAGCGCGGGGATGCCCTGCGGTCCACGGAGAGCAACCACGCCGTAGGCGCCCAGCAGTCCAAAAGCGGCGACGAGGATTACGCGGCGGAGAAAAGGATTCATGCGCGACGGATTCAGCCCTTACATTCGTTTATAATCCTCTTTTGCCAAAAGATCCAGAGCTGAACCGAAAAAACTCGAAATGACAGACAAGATTGTTGTGCTGAGCACATGCGCGTCACCCAAGGAAGCGCACCGCGTCGCGCACGCGCTGGTGGAGAAACGCTTGGCGGCTTGCGTAAACATCCTGCCGGGAGCGCGTAGCGTGTACCACTGGAAGGACGCGGTGGAAGACGAGGAAGAGGTGCTGCTGGTGATCAAAACCAGCCGCGAGCTTTTCGACCGGCTGCGCAGCGAGATCGAGCGGCTACACACCTATGAACTTCCAGAAGTGATCGCGCTCCCGATCGTCGACGGATCGCAGGGTTATCTCACCTGGCTGGACCACGAGCTAGCCGAGAAGCACGAGACGTAAGACACTCAACTGACAGCCTGCCCGTGCTGCACCGGCTATGATGGAGGGGTGAACCTGACCATCGACCTGGATCGGGAAGAGGACGGGCGCTGGATCGCGGAAGTTGTCGAGCTTCCGGGCGTCATGTGCTACGGCCAGACGCGGGACGAAGCAATCAGTAATACGGAGCGCCTTGCGATCGAGGTGATTGCCGATCGGATTGCTCACGGCGAGCTTCCGTCCTCGGCCCTCGGAGTTTCCTTCTCAATTCCGGATGAGCAGTTGGCCCGCCAGTAAAGCGCGGCGCGTCCTTGCTGCCTTGCAACGAATTGGCTGGCAAGTGAAGCGAGAGCGCGGTTCACATCGCTTGTTGGTCCGGCCAGGATGGCCAGATTATGAATTCGCCTTCCACGAGCAAGAGGAGATTGGCCCAAAAATGTTGGCCAGAATCGCAAAGCGGACTGGCTTGAAGCCTGAAGATCTTTGATCTTCGCGGTCGCTGGCGGCTATGCCGTGGGCAACTGCAACAGGTACTTGCAGAGGTTGTCCAGGTCCTGCGAAGTGAATTTGTAGGGCGGCATAATGCTGCCGGGCGTGACGGCGGACGGATCGGCGAAGTGCTTTTCGAGCCAGGCGCGGTCGTGCCGTTGGCCGACGCCGTCGAGCGCGGGACCCAGTTTGGTGCCCACGCCCGCGATCTGATGGCAGGAGTCGCAGCGGTTGGTCTGATAGACCAGCGCGCCGGCGGTAGCGAAATCCGGGGCGGACTCGACCGATGCCTCATTTTCCGGGGTCAGCTTCAGGACGAACGCCGCGAGGGCGTTCAAGCCGGCCGCATCCAGTTCCACCGGCGGCATCACGCTGCCGGGCACGATCAGGGACGGGTTCTTGAAGTGCGGGATCAACCACTTGGCGTTACGATGGTCTGCCTGCATTTTGGCCAAGTCCGGGCCCACTCCAGTCTTCCCCGGGCCGGGGTGGCAGCCGAAGCAAGCCTCCTTCTTGAAGAGGCCCAGTCCCGCCAGTTCCTCGGGTGAGAGCTTCTGCCAGGCCGGTGGTGTTGTTGAGGCCACGCCCTCGGTGTCCGCGGAGGCATCCACCGATTCGGTGTTCTTCGGCGTCGTGATGACGGCGGCGGTGGTTAAGCCGGTCCAGGCGATCGCCGCCAGCAGCACAAACGCGATGGCGAACCCGCGCTTGCCCAGCCGGACCATCGGTCCGCGGTCAATGAACGGAATCAGGAACAGAGTCAGAACGGCGATACCGGGTAAGGCCACGTTCGCGAAGGCCTCAATCGGACCCTTGAAAGCCTTCAGGATCTGGAACAGGAATAAGAAATACCATTCGGGCCGCGGGATATACGCGGTGTCGGTGGGGTCGGCCAGGCGCTCCAGCGGGACTTTGGCGACGATGGCCATGACAAACAGGACGAGGAAGCCGATAGTCACGCCGACGGTATCTTTGAAGACCTGCTCGGGGAAGAACTTGCGTTTGGGGGCGGTATCGCCGACTGCCGCTGCAACGCCGTGTTTGCGCACCAGGTAGATATGGATCCCGATCAGGATCATCATCAACGGCGGCAGCAGAACGGTGTGCAGGGCGTAGAAGCGCGAGAAGGTCACATTGCCGACGGTGTCACCTTGGGCGCCCAGCAGCCGCACCAGATAGGGCCCGAGCACGGGCGTTTGCGACGCAATGTGGGTGGTGACCACGGTTCCGAAGTAGGCGCGATTATCCCATGGCAGCAGATAGCCGGTGAGGGCGAAGCCGAGCGTGAGCAACAGCAGAATCACGCCCATCATCCAGGTGGCCTCCCGAGGCTTCTTGTAGGCGCCGTAGATGAACACCTGGATCATGTGCAGCACGACGATGATCACCATAATGCTGGCGCCCCAATGGTGCAGGCCACGGATGAGCGGGCCGCCGGTCACCTCGGTCATGATGTAGCGCACGCTGTTGTAGGCTTCGCCGGGCGTCGGCGCGTAGTTAAACGCCAGCAGGCCGCCGGTGAAAACCTGGGTGATGAAGAAGAATACGGCCATGCTGCCGATGATCTGGTGCCAGCCGGCCGAGGCGGGGATGTCCTCGTACAGGAAATTCTTAATGGCGCTCTCCAGGCCAGTCCGGTGTTCCAGCCAATCCAGGATCTTACGCATGGGGCTCCGGAGGTCCGATCTCGAGTTTGCCGGCATCTACTTTGACCATGTAACGGTCGAGCGGGCGGGGGGCTGGACCGGACAACACTTTGCCATCGATCGAAAAGACCGAAGTGTGGCAGGGGCACACGAAGGTGTGGCTGGGATCGTCCCAATGGTAGGCGCAGCCGAGATGGGTGCATTGCGGCGCAAAGGCGACGACGGAGTTGTCCGCCTTTTTCACAACCCAAGCGGTCGCCTTTTCGGTTGTGACCCTCCAGCCATCTTCCTGCCTGCGGTCATAAGCAACTTCGGTGGGAGTGCCGACCGGGATCGACGACAGGTCCTCGGCCTCAAACCATTGGGCTTGCTTCTTCAGCTTGGGAGGCACGAGCAGATAGACAGCGGCCGGAACGGCCAGCGCGAGGCCGATCAGGCCCATCACGCCGTTGATGAATCCGATGTAAAAGGTACGCCGCGTGGGAGATAAGTCGGCGGCGGCCGGAGTGGCTTCTCTCAAAGGTTCCATTTTTACGCTTTCACTGTAATCCGTGCGCGCAGAACGGTCAAGACTAATGTTGTCACAAGGATGCGCAACGGCTATTTTACAGGACGGCGGAGGGATTAGGTTTGTTACAGGGCGGACAGTCCGCGGGCGGTTACAGGGCGCTGTCGCCGCGCTCGTCGTTGCGAATGCGAATCGCTTCGGCGACGTCGTACACGAACACCTTGCCGTCGCCGATCTTGCCGGTGCGGGCGCTCGCGACGACGGTTTGGATGACTTCTTCGGCCCGGTCGTCGGCGACCACCATCTCGACCTTCACTTTGGGCAGCAGGTCCACCTGATACTCCATGCCCCGATATACCTCTTTGTGGCCCCTCTGGCGGCCGTGGCCCCGGACCTCGGAGATGGTCATCCCGTCGATGCCGATCCCTTTGAGCGCTTCTTTCACGTCTTCCATTTTGTGGGGTTGGATGATGGCTTCTATCTTCTTCATGGCTGGTCCGTTGTCTCGTGGCTGATGTCTGGTTGCAGGTCTGAGTCTACGCTTCGAGATTATAGCCTTCTTCACCATGCAAGCTGATATCCAGGCCTTCGCGCTCCTGCTCGACCGGGGCCCGCACACCGATGAGGGCGTCGCAGATTTTCAAAATGATGATCGTTCCGACGATGGCGACGGTCCAGGAAATGAGAACAGCGATGGCCTGGTTCAGCACCTGGTGAGGAACGCCGTCGATCCAGCCCAAGGGCAGCACCTTGCCGTTGGCATCTTTGAGATTGTCGTTCACGGCCATGGTGGCGAACACACCGGTGAGCAGCGCGCCGATGGTGCCGCCCGCGCCGTGGACGCCGAAAGCGTCCAAAGTGTCGTCATAGCCAAACTTGCTCTTCACGGTGGTGACCATGAAGAAGCAGACCATGCCGGCGATGAAGCCGATGAGCATGGCGGGGAATGGCTTGACGAAGCCGGACGCGGGCGTGATGGCGACCAGGCCGGCCACCGCGCCGGAGATAGCACCCAGCACGCTGGGCTTGCCATTATGCATCCATTCCACCAGGGTCCATCCCAGGACCGCGGCCGCAGTGGCAAAGTGTGTGGCGACGAAAGCGCTGGTGGCCAGCGCGGATGCGGCCACGGCGCTGCCGGCGTTGAAACCGAACCAACCCACCCACAGAAGACAGGCGCCGATCACGCTGATCACCAGGCTGTGCGGTTTCATCGGCTCGGTTTGATAGCCCGTACGTTTTCCTAAATACAGAGCGCACACCAGTGCCGAGACGCCGGAGCTGATGTGGACCACGGTGCCTCCGGCGAAGTCGAAGGCGGGAATCGAGCCGCCCAGATACGCATTCAGCAGTCCGCCCTTGCCCCACACCATGTGAGCCAGCGGGAAATACACGATGAACGCCCACAGCACCGTGAACAGCAGCATCGCGCTGAATTTGATGCGCTCGGCAAAAGCGCCCGAAATGAGGGCCGGCGTGATGATGGCGAACATGAGCTGGTAGATCATGTAGGTCTGCTGCGGGATCGTGGCGGCGTAGTCGGGATTGGGAGCGGCCCCGACGCCGTTCAGGAACAGATAGCGGAAGTCGCCGATGAAAGCCGTGCCTCCGCCGAATGCCAGGCTATAACCCACGATGGCCCACAGCACGCTGACGACGGCCATGAGGATGAAGCTATGCATCATGGTGCTAAGGACGTTCTTGCGGCGCACCAGCCCGCCGTAGAACAGCGCCAGGCCGGGGCCGGTCATCATGAGCACCAGAGCCGCGCTCACCAGCATCCACGCGTTGTCGCCGGCGCTCTGAGCGGATTTGACGGCAGTTTCCAAACTGCCGAGTCGAGCTTCGATGGAGGTAGGAGCGGACTGAGCGAGCGCCAACACCGGCGTCAACAACGCAGCCCACGCAACGCGGGAAAGCATAGCTTCTATCATTGTCCAGGTGCGAGCCTGGAATCCATCGGAATCTTTAATTCGTTGAATCAGTAGAATTTATAGCTCCGCGGGATGGGCTGGCACTGGGGGGGCGTGTCAGTCTTTGGGCTTGTACTGCAAGCCGGCGCTAAATTCGAGGCCGACGACGTATTTCAGGCCTTTGCGGGTGCAACTGCGGACCGAGGCGGTGCCATGGATTCCCAGTTCGTCGGCGCGGACGGTGAGGTAGATGAGCTTTTCAAGAGGCTCGGGCACTTCCACCCGCATGCCTGCTTCGGAGATGTCGACCAGACGGCCGCGGCTCACTTGGGCATTCCCGTTGCGATCCCTCCAGGAGAGCTGGACGGGGCCGCTGCGAGGGGTGCGGGAATGCCGGCGAATATCGCCTTTCTGGCTCATACCCGTCGTATAGCATTCTCACGGACGGCGAGGCAACCGGGCGGCGCCGGGCGCCCGGATTTTATATCGTGATACGATATAAATGTGCGCGACCTTTCGCAGGCCGAATACCGGGCGCTGGCCGAATTGCGCTACCAGATCCGCCGCTTTTTGCATTTCAGCGAGGAGCAGGCGCGGACGGTGGGGCTGGAGCCACAGCAGCATCAACTGCTGCTGGCGGTGCAAGGGCTTCCGCGCGGCGCAGCGGCGACCGTCACCGAGCTGGCGGAACGGCTGCAGCTAAAGCACCACAGCGTGGTGGAGCTGATCGACCGGCTGGAGAAACGCGGCTTCGTCAGCCGCAATTCCGGCCGTGAGGACCGCCGGCAGGTGATCGTCCATCTCACAGCAGAGGGAAGCTCGGTGCTGCGGAAGCTCTCGCTAGCGCATCACGAGGAATTGGAAACGGCCGGCCCGGCGCTGGCCAAGGCGCTGCGCTCGCTCGCCCAGCAGCACCGCAGGAAACAGAAACAACCGGCATGAAAAAGAACCCAAAGTCCAAACCGGATCTCGGGGATTTTACGACGGACTGGCGCGTCGTCCCGATCTCTTTACTCGCAATTGCCATTGGATTACTGGGAACGCTGGTGGCCTGGGTCCTGCTGCGGCTCATCGGTCTGTTCACAAATCTGTTCTACTATCACCGCTGGAACACGATCCTGGTGTCGCCGGCTGGGAATCCGCTGGGACCGTGGGCGATCGTGGTGCCGGTGCTGGGCTCGATCATCGTGGGCTTGATGGCGCGCTACGGCTCGGAAAAAATCCGCGGCCACGGCATTCCCGAAGCTCTGGAGTCGATTTTGATCAACGGCAGCCGCGTGCAGCCGCGCCTTGCGATTTTGAAGCCAATTTCCTCCGCGATTGCGATTGGCAGCGGCGGGCCGTTCGGAGCCGAAGGCCCGATCATCATGAGCGGCGGAGCGTTCGGATCGATGATCGCGCAGTTCTTTCATCTGACCAGCGTGGAGCGTAAGACTCTGCTGGTGGCGGGAGCGGCCGCGGGAATGTCGGCTACGTTCGCATCGCCGGTGGCCGCAGTTTTGCTGGCTGTGGAGGTGCTGCTGTTTGAATGGAAGCCGCGCAGCTTAGTGCCGGTGGCCCTGGCGAGCGCCACGGCCGGCGCGGCCCGGCGATACATTCTTGGCGCGGGACCGCTGTTTCCCGTCCCGGCTCATCCGGCTTTCATCGGCCCGATGGGTCTGATGGGCTGCGTGATCTGCGGCGTGCTGGCCGGAGTTTTAGCAGCCCTGCTGACCGAGGCGATTTACGCTGTCGAAGACGGGTTCCGCAAGCTGCCGATTCATTGGATGTGGTGGCCGGCCATTGGCGGATTGGTGGTAGGGCTCGGCGGGCTTATTTTCCCGCAAGCGCTGGGAGTTGGTTACGACACCATCGGCGCGCTGCTGAAAGGCGACGTGGCGCGCACGACGATTCTCGGCATCCTGCTGGTGAAGAGTGTGATCTGGGCGGTTTCACTTGGCTCGGGCACGTCGGGCGGTGTGCTGGCGCCGCTGTTGATGATGGGTGGAGCGTTGGGTGGGCTGGAGTCGATGTTCCTGCCGCCCGAGGGCGCGGGTTTCTGGTCGTTGGTTGGAATGGGTGCGATTCTGGGGGGTGCGATGCGGGCGCCGCTTACGGGCGTGGTATTCGCCCTGGAGGTGACGCACGATGTCAACATGCTGCTGCCGCTGCTGCTGGCCAGTTTCCTGGCGCACTCGTTCACGGTGCTGCTGCTGAGGCGGTCGATTCTTACAGAGAAAGTCGCGCGCCGCGGCTATCACTTGAGCTGCGAATACGGTGTGGACCCATTGGAAATTCTGGTAGTACGCGACGCGATGCGAACCAATCTGGTCGCGTTTCCGGCGAGCAGCACACTGGAGGAGGTCCGGGCGGTGATGCGCGCCAATCATGGGCCGCGAGGCCAGCATCTGTATCCGGTGGTATCGGAAGACCGCGTTTTAAGCGGGGTCATCACCAGGAGGCAGCTGCAACAGCTATTGACGGACCCGTCGGCACCGCATGAGACGCTTGCGAGCGTGGTGGCAGAACCGGTTGTGGCCTATTCTGACGAACCCTTGCGCGTGGTGGTGAATCGGATGGCCGAGACCGGGCTAACGCATTTTCCCGTGGTGGATCGGAGTGGCGAACGGAAATTGCTCGGCGTGATCGCCTTGCGGGATCTACTGTTGGCGCGAACGCGAAATCTCACCGAAGAGCGCAAGCGCGAGCGGGTGTTGCGGATCCGGCTGCCGTTGTTGAGCAGAAGCAAAGCGACTTAGCGAGGGAGAATTACTTCCACTCGGCGGTGAAAATGTTGAACTCGTAGGGAGACTTCGCGCCTTTGTCGGACGCGAAGACGATCTTTTTTCCGTCAGGCGAAAACTCCGGAAACGCCGTGAAACCGCCGAAATCGGTGACTTGCTCCAGATCCGTGCCGTCCACGTTGATGAGGTACAGTTCGAACTTGCGTCCGTCACAGGCGTGCTTGTTGGAGGAAAACAGGATCTTCTTGCCGTCGGGCGTGAAGGTGGGCGCGAAGCTGGCGCAGCCGAAATTGGTGATCTGCTTTACCTTCTTGCCGTCGGCATCCGCAACGAACAACTCCATCTTCATGGGCGATGTCAGATTGTCGGCCAGCAGGTCGTGATACCGCTTCTTGGTTTCCGGCGTTGAGGGATGATTGGCGCGCCAGGTCAGCTTTTTGCCGTCGCGCGAAAACACCGGCCCGCCGTCATAGCCTTCGGTTTTGGTGAGCTGCTTTTTGCCAGAGCCATCCGGATTCATGGTCCACAAGTCCAGGTCACCCGACTGCATGGAGGTGTACACGATCTTGCCGGTCTTGAAGTTCACCGTGCCTTCGGCGTTGTAGCCGGGCGCGTCCGCCAGTTTCTTCTGGATTTTTCCGTCGTCGGTGGCGAGATAAATCTGGTACGTCGGGTAGACGGCCCAAACGTAGCCTTTGCTGCGGTCGGCCGCCGGCGGGCAAGCGTCGCCGGCCTCGTGGGTGGACGCATAAAGGATGTGCTGGTTGTCCGGCAGGAAATAGCCGCAGGTGGTGCGGCCCTTGCCGGTGGAGACCATGTGCTGGTTCGATCCGTCGGCATTCATGATGAAAATCTGGTCGCAGCCCAGTTTGTCGCGGGTGGATTGAAAGATGATGCGCTGGCCGTCCGGCGCCCAATAGGCTTCGGCATTTTCGCCGCCGAAGGTCAATTGCTGGATCTTCCCGAGGTGAGCTGGAGATTGCGCCAGCAGTCCGCCCGCGACGAGAATGTATAGTAAATTTCTATGCAAGCCACTATCCTACCATCGGGTATGGCGTCGCATAATGTGAGATGGTACGAGAACCTGGCCAAGTCCACCCGATGGTGACGGTGGCCGTACCCACTTTGGCGGCTGATAGCGCTCTCGAGGAATGCCTCGGCTCTTTGGAGCGCCAGACGTTCTCTGATTTCGAGGTGATGGTCATCGACAACAGCGGGCGGCAGGCGGTCGTTCCCAGAGGGCATGTGCGGGTGATCGCCAACAAGAGCAACGTGGGCTTTGGCGCGGCAGTCAATCAGGCGTTCCACGAATCTGCGGCGCCGTTTCTGGCCGTCTTGAATGACGACGCCGTAGCGCATCCGGGGTGGCTAAAGGCTTTGCTCGGCGCTGTTGAAGAGCGTCCGGACGTGGGGATGTGCGCCTCGCAGGTCCGGCTGGCGGGCGTCGATCTTTTGGACTCGGCGGGGATGCTGCTCGCGCGAGACGGCAGCAGCAAGCAGCGCGGGCATCGCGAGTCATCGAACGGGTACGCGCGGCTCGAAGAAGCGCTGCTGCCGAGCGGATCGGCCGCGCTGTACCGGCGCGAGATGCTGGAAGAAATCGGCCTGTTCGACGAAAGCTTCTTCTTGTACTGCGAAGACACCGACCTCGGGCTGCGTGCGCGCTGGGCCGGCTGGGAATGCTTATATGCGCCTGACGCTGTGGTGGAGCATCGCTACTCGCATTCGGCGGGCCAAGCTTCGGCTTTGAAGGCGTATTACGTCGAGCGCAACCGGCTGTTCGTGATCTTCAAGAACTTCCCGCTGGCCGATCTGCTCCTGGTCCCCTTCTATGCCACGGCGCGTTTCTTCTGGCACGCCGCGTATGCGCTCCAGGGCCGGGGCAAGGCGGCCGAGTTCCAACGGCAGGGGAGCAGCCTGGGCCAGTTGCCGGTCATCGTCGTACGCGCGCATTGGGAGCTATTGCGGCGGTTGCCGGAAATCTGGAAGCAGCGCCAACGGATCAAACGCCGTCTTTCCTCGCGGCAGTTTCGAAGGCTGATCCGCCGGTTCGCGATCAGCCCGCGCCAGGTAGCCGCATCGTGAGGCAGGCCGTTTGTCCTAACCAGCTCCTGGTCCTGATTCCCGCTTTCAATGAAGAAGGCGCGATCGCGGGCGTCATTCGGGAGGTGCATGAGGTTCTTCCGGGCGTACCGGTGCTGGTGGTGGACGACGCTTCCCGCGACGGCACCTATCAGCAAGCCAGATCCGCAGGGGCCGATGTGCTGCGGCTGCCCTATCATCTGGGCCTGGGGGGCGGGGTGCAGGCCGGATATAAGCTTGCCTATGAGCTGGGTTACGATTACGTGATCCGCGTAGACGGCGACGGCCAGCACGATCCGAAGTACATACCGGATTTATTCAAAACGCTGCGCGAAACCGGCTGCCACATGGTGATCGGCTCGCGCTTTTATCAGAACAACGGCGCGCATACGAGCGTGGTTCGCGCCGCGGGTATCTGGTTTTTCCGGCTGGTCCTGCGCCCGATTCTCGGCAAACCGGTCCGCGATCCGACTTCCGGCTTCGTGGGCGTGAATCGCGAAGCTCTGCAGGTGTTCACCGGCAGCTTCCCTCTGGAATACCCGGAAATTGAGGCGCTGGTCGTCTTGCAGCGCAAGCGATTCCGGTTTCAGGAAGTGCCCTGCCAGATGCGCGCTCGTAAGGCAGGCCGCAGCACCATCACCGCGGTAAAATCGCTGTATTACATCTTCCACGTTCTGCTAGGCGTATTTGTCAACGTCTTGAAGTTCGAAGGCCGCCGAAGAAAGGAATAAACATGGAGCGCTTGTTGAATGCCATGACTGTGCTGAGCCTCCTTTTGATGGCCATGGTGCTGTTCTCGGTCCGGCGCTCGCACATCCGCGTCGAATACTCGGCCAGCTGGCTGGCAGCCGCCGTGATTCTCCTGGTGCTTTCGCGTTCCTCTTTCGCGTTGAAGTGGATTGCAGCTCAACTGGGGCTGGCCGACCCTCCGCTAGCCCTGCTGCTGCTGATACTGGGTGTGTTTGTGATTGTGATTTATCGCCTGTCCGTCGTAATTTCCGATTTGAAAGACGCCAACATCGCCATGGCCCAGCGGCTGGCGATCGTCGAGTTTCAGTTGCAGAGCCGGAATGAAAAGTAGCAAGTCCAAGAAGGCGAGACGCCCGCCGGCAACGGCGGTTGCTGTTGACGCGCGCTCCGGGCCGGCGTGGTGGTTGTACGCGGCCGCCGGGCTCATAGCGATGTTCGTGGTTTTCGAAGTTTATTGGCCCGCAATCCACGGCCCCTTTCTTCTGGACGACACGCACCTCGATTACATGCAGCCCGGGGCCGATCAAAGGCCGCTGTCGGTTTGGATGGGGGGTCTCCGGCCGCTTTTGATGTTCAGCTACTGGCTGAACTTCCAACAGTCGGGCCTGCAGGACACTTTCAGCTACCACGTGACCAACGTGATCCTGCATCTCTTCAATGGCGCATTCATTTTGTTTGCAGTTCGCAAGGTGCTTGGCTGGGCCGGCGTGGTTGATCCGAAACGCTGGATTTTAGCGCTCTTTGCGGCGGGATTGTTTCTGCTGCATCCTTTACAGACCGAATCGGTGAGCTATATCGCCAGCCGCTCGGAAACGTTGAGTGTGTTTTGGATTCTGCTGGCGCTGGTGATCTTCCTGTACCGCGGAACAGACCCAGTCTCGTTTCCCAGAGCCGGTGTCATCTTGGCGGTGTTCACCGCCGCGATGCTGTCCAAGGAACACACCGCCGTGCTGCCCTTTCTGCTGCTGATCACCGACTACTTTTGGAACCCTGGCTTCTCGGCAGCGGGTATCAAACGCAATTGGCGATTGTACCTGCCCTTCACCGCCGGCGCCGCGCTGGGTGGGTTGTACGTCTTGCGCATTCTGCGGGTGGGAGGCACTGCGGGATTCCATGTCCGAGGTCTGCCTTGGTATGCGTATTTCTTCACCGAGTGCCGCGTGCTGTGGGATTACCTGCGTTTGTTTGTGGTGCCCATCGGCCAGAATCTCGACCCAGACGTCATAATCTCCCGCACGGTTTTGGATCACGGCGCAATTTTCGGGCTGCTTGCATTGCTCGCCGTGACCGTGCTGGCGTGGATCTACCGCCGCCGGTTTCCGCTGGCGTCTTACGGCTGGTTTGTCTTCCTGATCCTGATCGCTCCAACGTCCTCGTTTGTACCGATTCGCGACCCAATGGCGGAGCGGCGGCTGTACCTTCCATTCATCGGTCTTCTGTTCATCACGGTGGAGTTCCTGCGCCGCTGGAAAACGAGCCGGAATTCCATGATCGCGTTCCTTAGCGCGGTGTTGTTAGTGGAAAGCGTGTTCACCTATCAACGAAACGAGCTGTGGGGAAGCGCGATCGGGATCTGGAATGACACGGTCGCAAAGTCGCCCCGGAAAGTCCGGCCGCGGTACCAACTCGCCTATGTTTACTATCAGGCCGGCCAGTGCAGCGATGCAGCAGAACAGTATGGAAAGACCGCCGAGCTCACCAAGCGAGTTGGCGCGGATCTGCTGCTCGACTGGGCTTTAGCCTATGACTGCGCGGGCAGATCCGAGGACGCGCTGGCGAAACTGAAACTGGCCGCCGAGCGTATGCCTAACGCGCACGTTTACTCGCAACTGGGCATGGAGTACGGCAAGATGGGCAGGTACCCGGAGGCGTTGGAGGCGCTTGCGAAAGCCCAGAAAAAGAATCCGCGTTTTGGCATGACGTATTTCTATCTCGGCAATGTCTACAGCATCCAAGGCAACCGCGAGCAAGCCATCGAAGAGTACCGGCACGTGTTGGCGTTGGATCCCGGTAATCAACCCGCACAGGACGCTTTGGCCCGCCTGGGCGCTCGATGATTCGCATCGGCGTGAACGCGCTGTATCTGATACCGGGCGGCGTGGGCGGCACCGAGATCTATCTTCGAAACCTACTGAAGGCCTTGGCACGCGTCGATTCCGTCAACCAGTACGTGGTGTTCACCAATCGTGAGACGGATGCCGGTCTGGTTCCGGCGCAGCCGAACTTCATTTGCGAGCCACAACCGGTGCGCGCCTCGTTTCGTCCGGCGCGAATTTTGTGGGAACAATTCCTGTTGCCGCTGGCGGTCCGGAAACATCGGTTGAACGTCCTGTTCAATCCCGGATTCACCGCGCCGGTGACCTGCGGCTGCCCGATGGTGACCGTGTTTCATGACTTGCAGCACAAGCGCCATCCGGAATATTTCCGGTGGTTTGATCTGCCCTTCTGGCGGCTGTTGCTGTGGGCGTCGGCGCGGCGGTCGCGCGCGCTCATCGCGGATTCCCAGGCAACGGCGGGCGACGTTCAGCACTATTACCATCGGGTGGCTCAGGTGATCCATCTCGGCGTGGAGCCACAGTTTTTCGAGATCGCCACGCGCCGCGAGCCGAAGGATTACTTGCTGTGTGCCTCCACCACGCATCCACACAAGAATCTGGAACGGCTGCTGCGTGTGCACGCACAGATGAGCGCTGCGCCCCGGCTGGTGCTGACCGGTGTGCGGGGCTTCGCAGCCCATCGAATCGAGCGCCTTGCCGGGCCTGGTGTGCAGATCACGGGATGGATTCCTCGCGAGGAGCTATACGAGTTGTTTCGCGGCGCGCTGGGCTTCATCTACCCGTCCACATTCGAGGGCTTTGGGCTGCCGGTATTGGAAGCAATGGCGGCGGGAGTTCCTGTGGCGTGCTCGGACATTCCCCCGCTGCGGGAAATCGCGGGGTCAACCGTGCACTACTTCGATCCGGGGAGCGATAGCCAGATTCAAGACGCGCTTGTGAGGCTGGCGTCCGGCGCGATTTCGCCTGGGGCCGCGCTGTCACAGGCGGCCGGATTCACCTGGGAGAAAACGGCACGCGCGACGCTGGATTATCTGAGCAAATCTTCGAGCTGAATCTTGGTGTCGGTTTTGGCGTCGCGATACTTGACGATAACCGGCGTGTACAAGGAGAGGCCCCAATCGCGTCCAGGCCCTGAGGTCACCGCGCGCGAGCCGGCGACGACCACGGCGTCCTCGGGAATAACCAGCGGATCGTCATCTGTGGCCCGGTAGATCGCACTGCGCACGACGTCGTATACGGGAGTGGAGCGGTTCAGGATGACACCGGAGCCGAGCACGGCGCGGCGCTTCACCACCGTGCCCTCGTAGACGCCACAATTCCCACCGACCAGAACTTCATCTTCAATGATCACCGGCAGCGCGCCCACCGGCTCCAGAACTCCGCCAATCTGCGCGGCCGCGGAAACATGGCAATTTGCGCCGATCTGCGCACAGCTTCCCACCAGCGCATGCGAATCGATCATGGCGCCGTCACCCACCCACGAGCCGGTGTTGATGTACATCGGCGGCATGCACGTCACACCTTTGCCGATATAGCAGCCATCGCGGATGCTGGAGCCGCCCGGCACGATGCGAATGCCGCGATCGGCCGTGAAGTGCTGCACCGGAAAAGTAGCTTTGTCGAACCAAGGCTGACGCGTGGGGTTGACGGACATGTCCACCACGGTTCCCATACGAAAGCCGAGCAGGATGCCTTTCTTGACCCAGGCGTTCACACGCCATCCGGTCTTCGCCGAGGGATCCGGCTCGGCGGCACGGATCTCGCCGGCGTTCAGCGCTTGTTTGAATCGCTGGAAAACATGGAAATGTTCTTCGGTGTAAATGGCGGGCTTTTCGTCGAACAGCTTCTCGATCTCAGCCCGCATGCACGCTCCGGCCGGCCAGCAGCCCAAGGCTCTCGAGTGCCTTCTCGATCTTGGCGAGATTGGCGGGGTTCGGCGGGCAGAGCGGCAGCCGCCACACCGGCTCGAGCAGGCCCATCAGAGCCATCGCCGCCTTCACCGGAATCGGATTGGATTCGACGAAGTTGACGTCCATCAGTGGCAAATACTTGCGCTGGAGCTCGCGCGCACCTGCGAAGTCGTTGGCTAGAGCGCGCTGGATGAGCATTGTAAACTCACGTGGAATTTCGTTGGAAACCACGGAAATTACGCCTTTGCCGCCGAGCGCGATGAGCGGAATGCTGATCGAATCATCACCGCAGAGCACCGCGAAGTCCGGCGGCACGAGGTGAACCACGGCCGCCATTTGGCCGATATTGCCGGACGCTTCTTTGACGCCGATGATGTAGTCGATCTCGGAGAGCCGCTTCAGCGTGGCCGGCTCCACGTTCACGCCCGTGCGGCCCTGCACGCTGTACACGATGATCGGTAACTGCACCGCGGACGCGATGGCCTTGTAGTGCTGATACAGACCTTCCTGCGTTGGTTTGTTGTAGTAGGGCGTGACCGACAGAATGCCGTCGGCGCCCATGGCCTTCATTTCCTTGCCCAGCTCGATCACCTCGGCGGTGTTGTAGCCGCCCGCGCCCGCCAGCACCGGCACGCGGCCCTTGGCTTCTTCGAGCGTGATCTCCACCACGCGCAAATGTTCGGTGTGCGAGAGCGTCGGATTTTCGCCCGTGGTCCCACACGGCACCAGGAAATTGATGCCCTCCTGAATCTGGCGCTTCACCAGCGAGCGAAGCGTGAGTTCATCGAGCGACCCATCCTTGCGGAACGGGGTGACCATTGCGGTGCCGCAGCCTTGAAATAACATGTCAGCCTCCAAAGAGAACGTCGCTAAATTCGTAGAATCCTTTGCGCCCGATAATCCATTGTGCCGCTTTCAGAGCGCCTCGGGCGAAACCTTCCCGGCTGCGCGCGGTGTGGCGCAGGGTAATGGTGTCGGCGGCGGAATCGAAACCGATCTCGTGGGTGCCCGGATGAGCGCCCGCGCGGCTCGAACTGGCGTCGATCGCGCGGTCGTAGCCGGCCGCTTTCATCTGTTCCACCAGCTTGACCAGGGTGCCCGAAGGCGCGTCTTTCTTGGTGATGTGGTGAATCTCCCAAGCCCAGGCGCCGTATTCCTTTTCGTTCTTGAGAAGCCGTGCGGCTTCGGAGACAAGGCGCGTGAAGACGTTCAACCCTACGGAGAAGTTCGGGCTCCAGACGAGCGCGCCGTCGTTTTTCTCGATAATCGCTTTGGCTTCGGCCAGATGCTGCGACCAAGCCGTAGTGCCGACAACCAGCGGAATGCGGTGCCCGGCGACCTTGGCGATGTTGCCGAGCACGGCCGAGGGAACCGAAAACTCCAACGCGACATCGGCGCCGGCCAGCGATTCGTCGCGGCCAATGTCCACGCGGGCCGTCACCGTGAACCCATACTCGGGTGCGAGTGTATCGATCAAGCGGCCCATCTTCCCGTAGCCGACGATGGCGAGATTAGGCATCGAAGACCGCCGGGTCAAGTTCAGTGAAGAATTCCGTGTGAAGCGCGTGAACCGCCGCAGGCAGGTCTTCACCCGCGACCACGAAGCCCAGGTTCAGCGCCGACGCCCCTTGCGAAAGCATCCGGACATTGATATCACCCAGAGCCTTGAACAGACGCGCCGCGATACCCGGCGTATGGCTGATGTTCTCGCCCACAATGCAAATGATAGCCTGATTTTCGTCGACCGAGACTTCGGAGAATTCCCGCAGCGCGTCGACAATCGGCTGCACGCGCTCGGGCTGATCCACAGTCAGTGAAACACTGACCTCGGACGTTGCGACCATGTCCACCGACGTTTCGAATCGCTCGAAAACGTCGAATATGCGCCGCATGAAACCATGCGCCATGAACATGCGCGTTGACCTTATGTTCATTACGATCACCTTGGACTTGCAGGCAATGGATTTCACGACGTTCTTCGACGGTACGGACGCTGACTGGATGCGCGTGCCCTCCACCTGCGGGCGTCGCGAGTTGAGGATCATCACCGGAATGTTCTTGTCGATAGCCGGCATCACCGTGGCCGGGTGCAGCACCTTGGCGCCGAAATAGGCCAGTTCGGCGGCTTCGGTGAACGAGATCACGCGGACGCGATGTGCATTAGGGATCATGTTGGGATCGGCGGTCAGCATGCCGTCCACGTCGGTCCAGATTTGAATCTCGTCGGCGCCGATGCCCGCGCCCACCAGCGAAGCGGTGAAATCGGAGCCGCCGCGCCCGAGCGTTGTCGTGATGCCGTCCTCGGTGGATGCGATGAAACCACCCATCACCACGACATGCTGCCGGGTGAGCGGTGGGATGGCTTCGGCAAGCTTGGCATAAGTCTGATCTAGCAGCGGCGCGGCTTGCGTGTTCCGATGATCGGTGACAATCACCCTGCGCGAATCGACGTGGACGGCGTTCAAGCCATGATGCTGGAAATAATTCGTGACGATCAGGCTGGAGAGCCGCTCGCCGAAACTCGATATGGCGTCGATGGAGCGCGGCGTCAGCTCGCCCAGCACCGCCAGACCTTTTACCAGTTCAGAAAGCTCTTGAAAATGTTCGTCCACCGTGCGCTCCATGCCGGACTCGCGCAGGTGAAAATCACGCAAGGCAATCAATTCGCCCAGCGCCTCGTCGCGCTTGCCTCCGACGGCGAGGTTCGCGATGTGAAGCAGGCGGTTGGTGGTCTTGCCCATGGCGGACACGACGACCACGGGCCGCCGGTCGAGGCGCGACTTCACGATTCCGGTAACGCGCTGGATGGCTTCGGCGGACTCGACGGAGGTCCCGCCGAATTTCATGACGATCATTAGTCGAGCAGTCCTTCGGAGTACATCAATTCAGCGTTTAAGACGGCCGCGCCGGCCGCACCGCGGATGGTGTTGTGTCCCAGCGCGATGAACTTGTAGTCCAGCACCGGGCACTCGCGAAGACGTCCGATAAACACAGCCATCCCGCGTTCGCGCTCGACATCGCGCCGTGGCTGCGGACGGTCTTTCTCAAACGTGTAAATGACCGGCTGCGGCGGCGCGCTGGGAAGCTTGCGCTCCTGCGGCACGCTGCGGAAACTTTCGATGGCGCGGATCATTTCATCCATCGCCGGTTTGCGATCGAACTCGACACTGACGGTGACGGTGTGGCCATCCACCACAGGCACCCGATTGCAATGCGCGCTCACCTTTGCGGCAAGGGGCTGGAAGCCCTCGCCGGTGAAGTCGCCCAGAATTTTCTGCGTCTCCTGCTGCATCTTTTCTTCTTCGCCGCCGATGAACGGAATCACGTTGGCGTTGATGTCCATCGATGCGACGCCCGGATAGCCAGCGCCCGAGATGGCCTGCATGGTGGTGGCAATCACGCGCGTGATGCCGAACTGCTTCAACGGCGCCAGGGCCATGGTCAGCACAATCGTGGAGCAATTGGGATTGGTGGCGATCTGGCCCTTCCAGCCGCGCCGCCGCTGCTGCAGCGGAATCATCTTCAAGTGATCCGGGTTGATCTCGGGAACCAGCAGCGGAACGTCCGGCTCCATGCGATGATTGCGCGAGTTGGAGACGACCACGTGGCCGGCTTGCGCGAACTCCCGCTCGATCTCGGTAGCGACCGACGCGTCCATGGCCGAGAACATCAGACGCGGCGTATGACCCGGCTTGCACTCGTCCACCTTCAGATGCTGCACGGCGGCGGGCATTGAGCCATCGAGCCGCCAGGCAGTGGCTTCGCGATAGGGCTTGCCTGCCGAGCGATCGCTCGCACCCACCCAGGCGATGTCAAACCAGGGATGGTTCTGTAGAAACTTCACGAAGTGCTGGCCGACCATTCCGGTCGCGCCTAAGATTCCAACCGGGATACGTGTTTCGTTCATTGGAGTTGCCTGACCATTTTTTTGTAAATCTGCACCGCTTCAAGGAGCTGCTTCTTCGGGATTCGCTCATCGGCCGTGTGCGCGACATGGATTGATCCAGGACCGATCAGGAACGGCTGGCCCCAAGCGCCGCCAAAGGCCGGGATGTCGGTGGTATAGGCGACGATCATCGTATCGAAGCCCGGCAGCGAGCCCAGATGCACCGCGGGAATCGTCAGCACTTCGCGAACGTGCGCTTTGCCGCTTGCGGCCTGCTGCACGGCGGCCAACGTTGCAGCGCCATCGTCCACCAGCCGGATGAACAGCTCCGCCTGCGCGCTGTCAGCGATGACGTTCGGCGCGCGTCCGCCTGACAGTAAACCGATGTTCAACGTGCTCGGACCCAGAATCTTGTCCACCGGGAGCGTGATATGACGAACCGATTCCAACGCGTCGAGCAGCTTTTCGATGGCCGATTCGCCCAGCTCCGGATAAGCTGAATGGGCCATGCGCCCGCTCGCCACCAATTCCAACCGCAGCGCGCCTTTGGAGCCCAGCGCCAGTTTGTTCTCCGTCGGCTCACCGTTGATCAGGAATTTCGAGCCACGCGGCGTCTTGGCGGCTGCGATCGCGCCAGCGCTGTTGCGCTCTTCGCCCACAACGAAGAGCATTCCCATGTTGCGCCGGCCTTCCTCCAGCAATTCGCGCACCGCGAAGAGCATCGCCGCAATAATGCCTTTGGTGTCGCACGCGCCGCGGCCCCAGATGTGATCGTTGTCTTCGCGCGAAGGATAGAATGGCGGGACGGTGTCGATGTGCGTGGAGAGCGTGACCACCGGATCGCCCCAGCAGGCAAACAGGTTCGAGCGGCGCGGCTCTACGGGCACTAGTTCGGCATGACCGCCATGCCGTGCGGCAAGCTCGGAGAGATGCGCGAACAGCGCCTGGCCCATGCGCTCTTCATTTCCCGTGATGGACTCGATGTCCACCAGCGACCGTGTTAGCTCAAACAAATCCATAGCAATCAAAAGGGGGATGGAACGGAGGAGGGACGCGAACACCGCGCTCGCGTGCTTCCCGGTAGCGCTCCATCCGATCCCCAGTCCAGGAGATTCGGATGACAGTGGGCAGGTATTAGCCTGGCCCCCCAACCGCGCCGGGCGGGAGCTGCCGCGGCCGATTTCGGCGGAAGATGTTACCGACCCCTTTCACCGGCCGCTCCGAAACTCCCGGAACCGTGCCGCCGGTTACTGATGGTCTCCGCGCCTCTACGAGGACAAAAACAGGATAGCAGGTTCGGCGGACAGAGTGGAGGTCCACGCCGCCGCAAACTTTGGGACAATGCAGGCAGAAGGCTCTCCCCTATGAAACAACTCCTCTTAGTGCTGGCCGGTGCGGCTCTAACCTTGTGCAGCCAGTCGGCCGCGACGTTCCACTATCCGCTCGCGCCAAAGGGCAACCAGGTGGACACTTACCACGGCGTCAAAATCGCGGACCCTTACCGCCAGCTCGAGGATGCCGATTCGCCGGCCACCGAAAAGTGGGTCAAGGAGGAGAACGAGCTGACCTTCTCGTATCTGCACAAGCTGCCCGGGCGCGACGCGATCGAGAAGCACCTCACCGAGCTGTGGAATTACGAGAAATTTTCCGATTTGCACGAAGCCGGCGGCCATTACTTCTACCGGCACAACACCGGATTGCAAAACCAATCCGTGGTCTTCGTGGAAGATTCTCTGGCGGGCCCTGCGCGCGAGCTGATCGATCCAAACACGTATCGCAAGGACGGCACAGCGGCGTTGAACGGCGAATCGATCAGTTGGAACGGCAAGCTATTCGGCTATGGCGTGGCGCAGGCGGGATCGGACTGGACCGACTGGCATGTGCGCGAGGTCGCCACCGGCAAGGACCTGCCGGACCTGCTGCATTGGACCAAGTCCACCATGCCGGCCTGGACCGCGGACGATCGCGGATTCTACTATTCGCGTTTTCCTGAGCCGCCGCCCGACAAGATCCTGACAGTCGCCGCTCTAAACCAGAAGATCTATTTCCACAAACTCGGCGACCCGCAGTCGGCCGACAAGCTGGTGTATGAGCGCCCGGATCATCCTTCCTGGGGACTCGATTCGATCTTTTTGGAAGGCAGCCATTATTTGTTCTTCTACATCTACCCCGGCGTCGAAGGCACCAATCTACTTTCGTATCAGGATCTGAGCACCGCAACCCCACGCACCGTCGATCTCATAACCACGCCCCAGTACAGCTATGTCCCGATTGCGGCCGTGGGATCCCTCGTGTACGTGCAGACGAACGACAATGCTCCGCGCGGCAGAGTGATCGCGATGGATCTCGATCGTCCCCAGCGCGCGAATTGGAAAGAGATTGTTCCACAGCGGCAGGAAACGCTGCAGGGCGTGCAGATGGCGGACAACAAGCTGCTGTTGGATTACATGCAGGACGCGCACTCCGTGGCTCGCCTGGTGACGCTCGAAGGGAAGCCGATCTCCGAAATCGCGATGCCCGGGATCGGCACGGCGAATTGGTCAGCCGCGCGCCTGCACCAAAAGGAGATGTTCTATCGGTTCGAAAGCTTCACCGTTCCTCCCAGCACGTATCGCCTGGATCTGCAAACCGACAAGAGCACGCAGGTGTGGCAAAGCAAAGTGGCGTTCAAGCCATCCGAGTATGAGACGAAGCAGATCTTCTATCACAGCAAGGACGGCACACGCGTACCGATGTTTCTCAGCTATCGCAAAGGGCTGAAGCTAGACGGTGAAAATCCGACGCTGCTGTATGGCTATGGCGGATTCGATATCGCCGAAAATCCGGTGTTCCGGCCCAGGATCATGGAATGGCTTGAAATGGGCGGAATCTACGCGTCGGCCAATCTGCGCGGTGGATCGGAGTACGGCGAGGCCTGGCACCACGCCGGATGGCGAGCCAACAAGCAGAACGTCTTCGACGATTTCATCTCGGCGGCGGAATGGCTGATCGCCAACAAGTACACGTCCACACCCAAGCTCGCGATCTATGGCGCCAGTAACGGCGGCTTGTTGATCGGCGCCGTGTTGAATCAGCGCCCGGATCTGTTCGGTGCGGCGATGCCCGCCGTCGGCGTGATGGACATGCTGCGTTTCGACAAGTTCGGCTTCGGCACGCAATGGGTCGGCGAATACGGCCGGCCGGAAAATCCCGCGGATTTTAAGGTGCTGATCAAGTATTCGCCACTGCAGAACATTCGCAAAGGCGTGGCGTATCCGCCCACGCTGATCACCACGGCCGATCACGACGACCGCGTCATGCCGGGACACAGCCTGAAGTACGCCGCCACGCTGCAGCAGGCGCAGGAAGGCCCCGCGCCAATTCTGATCCGTATCGAAACGCGCGCCGGGCATGGCGCCGGATCGCCTACGGCCAAGCAAATTGACGAGTGGACGGACCGGTTCGCATTTCTCGCGTCCGCGCTGAAGATGCACGTGGGCTCGTAGCTTTTGGCGGTCAACCGCGCGTAACGCACGTGTTCGTGTGTGGGAACTAAAATAGGGTCGATGCGCCTCGGTCTGCTCGTCACCGCGCTTCTTGTCCTCGCGATGGCCGCCATGGCGCAGCGCTTCCGCTTCGGCATCCCCGAACAAGCAGAAGGCGCGCGGCCAGTATTCCCCACCCAAGCCGAATTCCACTTCATTCGCGTTGAATACACCGATTTGCCGCAGTTCCATAGGTTCTTCGGTTACGCCTCGCGCGGCGCCACGGGCGAAGGCTGGTGGCTGGTGGATTGGCCGGACGCCGACGACCATTTTTCCCAGGGCGTCGAGCGGCTCACCCGCATCAACACCGGCGATCCCCGCCACCTGCGCCTCACCGACGACCGCCTCTTTGACTATCCCTGGATTTACGCGACGCAAACCGGCTGGTGGGGCTTGAGCGACGCTGAAACCGCGCGCCTGCGCGAATACCTGCTGCGCGGCGGATTTCTGGTAGTGGACGACTTCTGGGGCGAGGAGCAGTGGGAGGTTTTCCGCGAAACGATGAATCGCGTGCTCGGCAGCCGGCCGATCCCCGACATCGCCGAATCCGATTCGGTCATGCACACGCTCTACGATATTCGCGACAAAGACCGCACCTTCATTCCCGGCACGCGCCATCTGCGCATCGGGCCGGGCGGAGCGGTCACCGTTTACCAGCCCGAAGGCACGTCGCCGGCTTGGCGCGCGATGTACGACGACAAAAACCACATGGTGGTCGCGGTGAACTTCAATACTGACGTCGGCGACGCCTGGGAATACGCCGATTCACCGCTCTATCCCGAGCAGATGACCGCGCTCGCGTATCGCTACGGCATCAACTATGTCATATACTCGATGACGCACTAGATTGGCCGGGGAATCAGCACCAAGGAGAAGAGTATGAATCGCAAGTACATTGTGGATGGCGTTCTGTCGCTGTTTGTGTTCGGCTCGGCGCTCGCGATGGCGCAGCAGGGGCAGCAGAAAGGTCCGCCGCCGCCCATGTCGTTCTTCGTCACTAGCACCGGCGTGGGCAAAGGGGCGAACCTCGGCGGATTGTCGGGAGCGGACGCGCATTGCCAGAAGCTCGCCGAAGCAGCAGGCGCGGGTAATCGCACCTGGCACGCGTACTTGAGCACCAGCCCGTCGGGCGATAAGCCGGGACTCAACGCCCGTGACCGCATCGGCCAAGGCCCCTGGTTCAACGCCAAAGGCCAACGCATCGCGAAGAACCTTTCGGATCTGCACGGCGACACGCTGGAAGAAGCGCGCGTCGGCAATACGCTGACCAAGGCCACGGCGCTCACTGAAAAAGGCGATCGAGTGAACGGCTTTGGCGACACGCCCAACACGCACGACATCCTCACAGGATCGCAGCCCGATGGCACAGCATACCCCGATAGCGCCGACCATACTTGCGGCAACTGGACCAGCGAAGGCGCAGGCAGTGCGCAACTCGGCCACTTCGACCGCACCGGCGGACCGAACACCTCCTGGAACTCCGCGCATCCCAGTCGCGGCTGTAGCCAGGAAAATCTGGTGAGCACGGGCGGCGCTGGCTTGCTCTACTGCTTCGCCGTACAGCCGTAATTTAGGCGAGCTTCACGCTGGGGAGATATTTCGGCGCACGGCGTGCCTTGGTGGCTTGCTCAAAAGCGAACGCGTAGCGGATGAGCTTCGCCTCGCTGCGCGCCGCTCCGAAAAACGATAGCCCTACCGGAAGCCCGAATACCTGGCCGGCAGGCACAGTGATGTGCGGGTAGCCAGCAACCGCCGCGGGCGTCGAGCAGCCGCCGGTGAAATGGTCGCCATCGACATAGTCGGTCAGCCAAGCCGGGCCATCGGTAGGCGCGACTAGAGCATCGAGTTTCCGTTTCGACAGAATGGCATCGATGCCGTCCTGGCGCGCGATGCGGTTCAGACGCGCCACCAAATCCGCATAAGCTTTGCTATTCGTGTCGCCCTTGGTTTCCGCCTTGAGCATTTGATCCTGGCCGAAGTAAGGCATCTCGCGGGCACGGTTGCGCTCATTGAAGTCGATGATGTCCTTCAGGCTGCGCACCGCTGCGCCGCGCGTCTTCAAATAGGCATTGAGGTCGGCTTTGAATTCCCACAGCAATGCCTCGCCTTCCGGCTCGCCGAACTGCGAGTAGGTTGGGATGTCGGCCGGATCGATTATCTCGGCGCCAAGGTGCTTCAGCACACCAATCGCGTCGTTGATCACCTTGTCGACCTGGTCGTTGAAGCCGAACACCTGACGCGCGACGCCGATTCGCGCGCCTTTGAGGCCACTGGCATCAAGAGAAGATCGAAAATCTGCACCAGCCAGCACACCGAGCAGCAGCGCGGCGTCCGTCACGGTGCGCGCCATCGGCCCCGCCGTATCTTGCCGGTGCGAAATCGGAACAATGCCCGCGCCCGGGATCAAACCAACCGTCGGCTTGATGCCAACCAGACCATTCAGCGATGAGGGGGAGACCACTGACCCGTCGGTCTCCGTGCCAACGGCCACCGCGCAAAGGCTCGCGGATGCGCCCGCTCCGGATCCCGAACTAGACCCCGAAGGATTGCGATCCAGCGCGTACGGATTGCGCGTCTGGCCGCCGCGCCCGCTCCATCCGCTGATGGAGTGTGTTGAACGGAAGTTGGCCCACTCGCTGAGATTCGTTTTGCCCAGGATCACCGCACCCGCGGCCCGCAACCGTGTCACCAGCGCAGCGTCCTTGGGTGCGGGCGCGCCAGCGAGGGCGAGCGACCCGGCTGTGGTCATCATCTTGTCGCCGGTATCGATGTTGTCCTTGATCAAGACTGGAATTCCGTGCAACGGGCCCCGCGACCCTTTCTGCTTTCGCTCGGCGTCCAGCGCGGCCGCGATCGCTGCAGCGTCAGGATTCAGTTCGATCACCGCGTTGATCGCCGGTCCGTGCTTGTCGATCTGATCGATCCGCGCCAGATATTTTTCAACGAGCTGCACTGAGGTCCAGCGCGAGCTGCCGAGACCCTGCTGCAACTGCGCGACTGTAATTTCCTCCAGATCCGGTGATGCCGCCGCCTGTAGCGCCATTGCAGCGGTAAGTTGAAGAAGCTGCCGCCGGGTTTGCATTAGTACTACGCAGCGTAGCACTTGCTGATTCCAGCCGTGGCCGCTATCGTTAAACCATGGTATCCGCACAAAACGAAACGCTGGCCTCGAACTATGTAGGGGGTGCTTGGATTCCCGGCAAGTCCGGCGAGTCCATGGAGGTCACGAATCCCGCCACCTCCGAGGTCCTTGCGACCTTCCAACTCGCCCAGGCCGAAGAAGTGGATCAGGCTGTCACGGCTGCGGTCGCGGCTTTTCCCGCTTGGCGCCGTACACCGCCTCAAGATCGTATCCAGTTTCTCTTCCGCCTGAAGCAACTGTTGGAAAGGAATTTCGAGGACATCGCGCGAATCACCACGCTCGAAAACGGCAAGACGCTCGTGGAGGCGCGCGCCGAGCTGCAGCGCGGCATCGAGAACGTCGAAGTGGCCTGCGGCATTCCGACCATGATGCAGGGCTACAACCTGGAAGATGTCGCCAGCGGCATCGACGAGATCATGATCCGGCAGCCGCTCGGCGTTGTAGCAGCCATCACGCCGTTCAATTTTCCGGCCATGATTCCGCTGTGGTTCCTGCCGTACGCGATCGCCTGCGGAAACACGTTCATTCTGAAGCCGTCGGAACGCGTGCCGTTGACGGCGCTCAAGATTTTCGAACTTCTGCACGAGACCGGATTGCCGGCTGGCGTAGTCAACTTGGTTGCGGGCGCGAAGCCTGCCGTCGACGCTCTGCTGCATCACCCCGCCGTGCGCGCCATTAGCTTTGTCGGCTCCACTCCCGTAGCGAGGTACATTTACGCCGAAGGGTCCGCGCACGGCAAGCGCGTTCAGTGCCAGGGCGGTGCGAAGAACCACGTCGTCGTCATGCCGGATGCGGACCTGGAGATGGCAGCGAAAATCGTGAGCGACAGCGCGTTTGGCTGCGCCGGACAACGCTGCCTGGCCGTCTCCACCGCCGTCACCGTGGGCGATGCGAGCAAGCCCTTTACAGAAACGATCAGCGGCATTGCCGCGGGCCTGCACGTTGGGAACGGCCTGGATGCCGCTGTACAAATGGGCCCAGTGATTACTCCCGCCAGCAAACAGCGCATTGAACGATCCATCGAAACCGGCTTGCAAGGCGGCGCGAAGATCCTGCTCGACGGCCGCGGCGCCAAAATTCCGCAAGGCGAGAAGGGCAATTTCCTGAAGCCCACTCTGCTTACCGGCGTCGGCTCGGAGCATTCCTTGGCAACCACCGAAATCTTCGGCCCCGTGCTCACGCTTGAAGCAGTCGACGACCTGGATCAGGCGATCGCCATGATCGCGCGCAATCCCTACGGCAACGCCGCGTCCATCTTTACCTCCAGCGGCCCGGCGGCGCGCAAGTTCCGCTATGAAGTGCCCACCGGTAACATTGGCGTCAACATCGGCGTGGCCGCGCCCATGGCTTACTTCCCCTTTAGCGGTTGGAAGGACAGCTTTCTCGGCGTCCTGCACGGCCAGGGCCGCGACGCGATCGAGTTCTACACCGACAAAAAAGTCGTGGTCGAGCGTTGGCCCAAGGAGTGGTCGCGCAAGTTCTAATTCGCCGTCACCTTGCGTGCTCCGCGTTGTACGCTTTCCAGGACATCTCGATGACGTAGGCGTGAATCGCCTCGGATTCCTGCGCGCTCATCTTCCCAACCACAACTGGAAACCCGGGCGGGTTGGCGAAGCCCGGCATCCCGTTGTTGCGATGCGACCCACCTAATACGGTCGCGCTCCACAGCCGGTGCGACTCGGCAGGCAGGTAGCGCAGGTCCGGAATGGCCCCGTCCTCGGTGAACGCGCCGCTGCCGTCCGCCTCCGGCCCGTGGCAATCGAAGCAGAAGTCTTTCGCGAAAAGAGCGCGGCCCTTGTCGATCGTCGCTTGATCGAAGGTTTGGGCTGGCGGCTTCGGCACAGGCGGAATTCTCCAATCAACTGGAGGCATCGCTTCCTTGGCGCCTAGCTTAAACGCAAACAACCGCGAGGGTCCTCGTTTCGCGAGCGGGGTCGCCATCGAACTACCCTTCGCGAACAACCTTGATCCGGAACCCCAGCCCACTGGCACGAGAATGTATTGATCGCCGTTGAGCGCGAACGAAACGGGAACCGAATGGATCGCCGATCCGGTCTGCACCGACCAAATCTTCTGTCCCGTATCGGCATTGTAAGCCGCAAATTCACCAGTGCCTTGGCCTTGGAACACGAGATTGCCGGCCGTCGACAAAACCCCGCTATTGGTCGAAATCGGCTCGTCCACGGACCACCGCATGGACTCGTGGATCGGATCCCACGCCACGAGCTTGCCCAACTCCGGAAACTCGCCCGCGGGTACCGGCGCCGGCTTCGGATCGTGCAGCGGAAGATAAACCAGGCCTGTCAGCGGGCTGTAGCTCATCGGCCACCAGTTGTGCCCTCCGTTGATCCGGCCGCGGCCGCGCGGACGGTCCAGCACTTCCACAGCCTTTCCCGTTTTCAGATCAATCGACGTCGCCCAGTTCACCGTGGCCACCGGCTTTGCTTCCAGTAGTTGCCCGTTGGTCGCATCCAGCATGTAGAAGAAGCCGTTCTTCGGCGCGGTCATCGCGACGTGACGCTTGCGTCCCTGGAACATCACATCCGCCGTCAGGATATGCATGTTTTCGGTGTGATAATGCTCGCCGCTGGTTTGGTAGTGCCACACGTATTCGCCAGTGGCCGCCTTCACAGCCACGACGCAGCCCGAGAATAGCCGGTCGCCGCCGACTTTCAGCTCCGCGTTGTCCCCAAACAGGCTCTCCGGCTCGGCGCCTGCTGTTCCGAAGATCACCAAGCCCGTCGTCGGATCATAGGTGATCGGGTCCCACACATCCCCGCCGCCAGCGCGCCACCATTGATCGCCCGTCCACGTCTTGACGGCCATTTCCAGCGCCTTGGATTCGAAGCCATTCGCCGGATTTCCCGGAACGGTCCAGAACCGCCACGCCAGTTTCCCTGTCTCTGCGTCAAACGCACTCAGCGATCCGCGCACGCCCGTGTCGGAGCCGTTGTAGCCGATGAAAACTTTGCCATCGCCCACGTGCGGCGCGCCGGTGATCCCGGTTCGCGTTGCATCACAAACCTGCGCCTGCCAAGCCTGCACCCCGTTCGTCGCGTTGATCGCCACCAGACGGCAATCGCCGGTGCCGACGTACACTTTGCCGGCCCAAACCGCTAAGCCGCGATTGCTGTGCGCCGCCCACGAATTCCGCATTCGGCTCAGCGGAACCTTGGGATCGAATCGCCACAAAACCTTGCCCGACGACGCGCTCACCGCATACACCTTGGACATCGGAGCGCTCACGTAAATAACGCCATCCATCACCAGCGGTTCCGTCGCCAGACCCATGGGGCTCTCGATGTCGGTAAACCAGGCCAGGCCGAGGTTGCCGATGTTCTTATCGCTGATCTGACGAAGCGGGCTGAAGTGCTGCTCGTCGAACGTCCGCCCGCCCACCAACCAGTCGGTCCCCTTGGATTCTTCCGCGATCACCTTCGAGTCCGTCACGTCCGCGGACTTTGCGCCGAGAACGGCCGCATGGCGAACCGCCGTCACGCCTAGCAGCAAACAAGTCAGAGTAAGCAGAAGAACGCGCAAGGGTCTCATGATTGCCTAGCAATGTAGCGCCCTGGCTGACCGGAAGTCAATGCAACCTTGCACGGTTTTGGTAGCCTTGAGGGACGGCCATGCCATTGCAGAAAAATCGGAAGAAGTTATCCGAACCTCATCCTGCACCCTTCGACGCTTTGAAATACCCGCGGTTCGCCGGCATTCCGACATTCATGCGCCTGCCCAACATTCCCGATGCAGACCGCCTGGATGTCGCTGTCATCGGAGTGCCTTACGACGGCGGAACCACTTTCCGCCCCGGCCCGCGCTTCGGACCGCGGCACATTCGCGAACAATCCGCCATCATCCGGCCCTACAACCCGGTCCTAAAAGTGAACCCTTTCGAACAACTGCGCGTGGCCGACTATGGCGATCTCTCCATCAACCCGATCGTCATCGAAGACACCTACGCGCGCATCACTGCCGGTCTGAAGCCCGTCTTGGACGCGGGAACCATCCCCATGTGCGTCGGCGGCGATCACTCCATCCTTTTGCCGATTCTGCGAGCGATTCACGCCGCCCACGGTCCGGTCGGGCTGATTCAGTTCGACGCGCACTCCGACACCTGGGACCAATACTGGGGATCGAAATACACGCACGGCACTCCCGTCCGCCGCGCCATCGAAGAAGGCTTGATCGACGAGCCTCACGTGCTCCAGATCGGTCTGCGAGGCCAGCTCTACGGCGTCGAGGACTACGACTACATCCGTGAGCACAAAATCTCGACGATCACATCCGAAGAATTCCACGAGCACGGGCTCCCGCTGGTTCAGAAGAAGCTGAAGCCGTTTCGAGGCCGCAAGACTTATTTCACCCTCGACATCGACGTGGTCGACCCCGCGTTCGCCCCCGGCACCGGAACGCCCCAGGTCGGCGGGCTCTCCAGCGTCCAGATTCTCGATCTGGTGCGGTCCCTCAAAGGCCTGAACCTGGTCGGTTGCGATCTGGTGGAAGTCTCGCCGCCGTTCGACAGCGCCGAAATTACTTCGCTTCTAGCCGCCAATCTGCTCTTCGAACAGCTTTGCCTGTTCTGCTCCTGATGACCACGCTTGCCCGAAGGCTCCGGCTCATCGACTATTTCTCGCTCGCCTTCGGCACGATGGTCGGCACCGGGTGGCTGGTGGTCATGGACGACTGGTTGAGTCGCGGCGGCTCTGCCGGTGCCATTCTCGGATTCCTGATCGGCGGCGCCGTCCTGTTTCCGATCGGCTATGTCTACGGGAAACTCGTCATGGCCATGCCGGACGCAGCGGGCGAGGTCGCTTACACCGCGAAAGTGTTTCCGAAGCCGGTCAGCTTCGCCACGGGATGGACCATGATGCTGTCGTACTTCGTGGTCTGTCCGTACGAAGCCGTCGCGGCTGGCAAGATCGCGGGCTACGTTTTTCCCCGGCTCGACTCCATGGAGTTGTACCGATTGGGTGGCAAACCGGTCTACTTGCCGCACCTAATCGTCAGCCTGCTGGTGGTCGCCCTGGTGACGGGCATGAATTACCGCGGCATCCGGCTCAGCGCCAATTTTCAAACCTGGACCACCCTCAGCGTCATCGCCTTGGCTCTCGTCTTTGCTTCTGCAGGTTTCGGTCATGGCTCCGCCGCAAATTTGAAGCCGCTATTTCAGGGCAGTTCGTTTGTCTCCATTCTGCTCGTCGTTCAGATTGTTCCCTTTTTTATGGAAGGCTACGAATCGGTCGGAAAATCCGCCGAGGAAGCCAAAGAGGGTTTCGCGGCGCATCACTTCTTCCTGGCGATCAGTCTCGCGATTGTCGTCGGAATCCTGTTTTACGTGATGGTCATCGCCGCGGTTGCCTACGCCGCTCCCCGTGAAACTTATCTCCATACCAGTTTCGCTACTGCCGTCGCGTTGCAGCATGCCGTGGGTGCGCGATGGATTGTCAGTCTGGTGATGGTGGCGGCGCTCCTCTCCGTGTTGAAATGTTTCAACGGAAATATGGTGGCGGCCAGCCGCCTTCTCTTTGGGCTGGGACGGCGCGGCTTTGTGCACCGGCAGATGGCTCATGTGCACCAGGAGAATCGGACGCCCTCGGTCGCGATCATTTGGCTGGGCATTGCAACGCTAATCATCACTCTCGGAGGCGATTCCATCCTCGTGCCGGTTGCCGAAGTTGGCTCGGTGGCCGCGGCAGCCGGTTGGATGGCCGCGTGCGCGTCTTTCGCTCGCATGAAGCCTTCTCTGGCCGGCCAGCTTGTGGCGTTCGCGGGACTGCTGGTCACGGCGCTGCTGGTGCTGATGAAGTTGATTCCGTTCATCCCCGGACATTTCACCGCGTACGAATGGATCGCCGTTGCCATCTGGTGCGCTATCGGCTGGCTGCTGCATCGTGGTAACGTTCTTACAGAAGCTTGACCACTCCTACTGCCGGCGTTCACACCGAAGATCTCCGCCATAGCCTTGGGCTGTTTGATTCCACCATGATCGTGGCCGGATCCATGATTGGTTCCGGCATCTTCATCGTCTCGGCGGAAATGTCGCGGCAGCTTGGCAGCGCCGGATGGCTGCTTGCCTCCTGGATCATCACCGGACTGCTGACCATCGCCGCCGCTCTGTCGTATGGCGAGCTGGCGGCCATGATGCCGCACGCCGGAGGCCAGTACGTTTATCTGAAGGAAGCCTGGTCGCCGCTGTGCGGATTCCTCTACGGCTGGACGCTCTTTCTCGTCATTCAAACCGGCACGGTAGCCGCCGTGGCCGTCGGCTTCGCGCGCTATCTCGGCGTGCTGTGGCCGCGCATTTCCGAAAGCGACTACCTCATTCCGCCGATCCACATTTCAAGCGGCTACGCGCTCTCGCTGTCCACCGCCCAGTTGGTCGGCGTACTTCTCATCATCTTGCTCACCTGGAGTAACGCCCGCGGCATCCAATACGGCAAGATCGTTCAGAACGCCTTCACTTCAGCGAAAATCGGCGCGCTCCTGGGCGTCATCGCCTTGGGCGTCGTCGGCTGGCGGGCTCTGGCGGTGAACGCGAACTTCAGCAATCCCTGGACTGCGCACGACGTCGCGCCCATTGCTCCAGGCCTTTCACAAACCACTGTCTTCGGCTTGTTCGTCGCGCTCTGCGTCGCGCAGGTCGGCTCGATGTTCGCGGCCGACGCTTGGAACAACATTACATTCATCGCGGGTGAAGTCCGAAAGCCGCAGCGCAACGTGCCGCTCTCGCTCGCCTTGGGCGCGATCCTCGTCATTGGGCTCTACACGCTGGCCAACACTGCCTACGTGCTGGTGCTCCCGCTTCACGACGTGCAGAATGCTGCCTCGGATCGCGTGGCTGCCGCCATGGTGGAGGCGATCTTTCCCAGGCTGGGCGCCGCCTTGATGGCCCTCGTCATCATGATCTCCTCGTTCGGCTGCATCAACGGCATGCTGATGTCCGGCGCCCGTGCCTACTTCGCCATGGCGCGGCACGGCCTGTTCTTCCGGCGCGCGGCCGATCTGAATGGAGCCCGCGTGCCGGGCGCTTCGCTGATGATGCAAGGAGCCTGGGGTGTGGTGCTGGTCCTGATTCGCACCTACGATCCAGCCACCCGCGCGTACGGCAACCTGTATAGCAATCTGCTGGACTACGTCATCTCCGCCGCGCTTCTGTTCTACATTTTGACCATCGCGGCGGTGTTTCGCCTCCGCCGCACACGGCCCAATGCCGACCGGCCCTATCGCGCGTTCGGCTATCCCATCGTGCCGTTGCTCTACCTTGTCAGCGCTGCCGTCATTCTCACCGTACTGTTCGTGTATCGCCCGGCCACTACTTTCCCGGGCCTGGTCATCGTCGTGATCGGCATTCCCGTCTACTTCGCTTTCCGCTGGTCGTCGCGCCGCGCGTCAGCATGAGCGGTCAACGATGCTGATCCTCGCCGCGATCCTCTCCATCTTCGTCTACGGCATGACCGCGTCCATGCTCGGCACCATCCTGCCGGATCTTTCGACCCGCTTCCAACTCACGCCCAAGCAAAACGGCACCATCGCGCTGTATCAGGCCATGGGCCTCGTGCTTGCCTCAGTCGGCGTCGGCCCGCTCATCGACAACGAAGGCAAGAAGGTCGCACTGGTGCTGGGCCTCGCACTCAGCGCCGTCGCGCTATTCCTGCTCCCCCGCTCCAGCGGCTTTCCGAGCATCGTGGCATACCTCTTCGTGCTGGGCTGCGGCGGCGGCATTATCGTTACCGCTGCGAACGCACTCGGCAGCGACGTCGACCCCACGCGGCGCGCTACCGTTCTGAACTTTCTCAACATCTTTTTCGGCGTCGGCGGCCTTGCCACGCCGTTCATTTCCGCCAACCTTCTTCGCAGAAGTTCCACGCGGCTGTCCTACCTGATCGGTGTGCTCGCGGTGGCAGCCGTCCTTGTGAACCTCGGCGCGCCGATCCCTCCGCCCACCAGCGCTCAGAGCTTCGTCTTTTCCGATGTCGGCGTGCTGGCGAGTCCGACCCTCGCGCTGTGCGCCCTGCTTCTGTTCCTCTACGTCGCTACCGAGGTCGGTGTCTGGAACTGGCTGGTACAGCACCTCATCGCGCAGGGCATTCCGGAAGCTCGCGCGCTCAACGTCCTTTCACTCGGTTTCGCGCTGGGACTGCTGCTGGGGCGCTTAGCCGCGTCCCAGGTGCTAATCTCCGTCAAAGGACTCAACGTCATCCTAGCAGCAGCGCTGCTGATGGCCCTCACGACGTTCCTGATGCTCCGAACACGCGACCCCCGGCGCGCTTGGATTCTCACGTTCTGTGCCGGTGCATCCATGGCGCCCGTCTTCCCGACGACGGTCGCGATCATCGGCGATTCGTTTCCGCGCATGACCGGCACGGCCATCGGCCTTGCCATCACGGCCAGTTGGATCGGTCTCGCCGTCAGTTCCCGCATCATCGGAGTAATCGCGGCCGGAGACCCGAAGCGGCTCCAGAAAGCTCTCCTCGTCCTGCCTGGCATGTCGGTCCTGATCGTCGCCGTGAGCATGGCGCTGCGCGCCGTGGTCAAGTAGCTTGCTCGTAAAAGCTCAGCGAATTGTCGCCTTGCTTCAGGACGCGGCAACGCCGCAGGTGGCCGTACGCTTCCGCGAGCGTTGCGTGCGAGGAATGTTGCACTACCACCATCCCGCTTCCTGATCGGTCCAACGCCCCCATCGCCAGTTCGTATTCTTTCGCCGCCTCATAAGGCGGATCCAGAAACACGATATCAGCCTGCACGCGCTCCAACACTACCGGAGCTTTGCTCGTAAACACCTCCGCGCGTGCCTCCAGGCCCAATGCCGCCACGTTTTGGCGAATCACGTCGACCGCGCCCCGGTTCTTCTCCACGAAGATGGCCCTTCGCGCGCCGCGGCTCAATGCCTCGATGCCAACAGCGCCGGTTCCCGCATACGCGTCCAGAAAAACACTACCTTCAATCCGCGGCGCCAGCACGTTGAAGAGCGCCTCTCGTAAACGATCCGGCGTCGGCCGGGTCTCCAGTCCGGGCACGCTCTTCAAACGGCGGCTGCGAAACTCTCCCGCGATTACCCGCATCAGCCCACTTGCACCAAAGCGTAGCGCCGCTGCCAGTGTTCCCGGAGGTACGTGATCGCGCGTTTGATCTCATCCTGCGACGGCGGACTCGCGATGAATCCTTGCCCTTCGTTCCGCGCGATTTCGAGCACGTCTTGATCGCGGAGAATGTTCCCGATCCGCAGCGTCGGCAGTCCCGATTGTTTGGTTCCGAAAAATTCGCCCGGCCCGCGCAGCTTCAGATCCATCTCCGCGATATAAAATCCGTCGGTAGAGTCCACCATTGTCCGGATACGCTCGCGCCCTGCGTCACCGAGCTTGCCTGTCACCAGGATGCAGTAGCTCTTCTCGGACCCGCGCCCCACTCGCCCGCGCAACTGATGCAACTGCGCCAGTCCGAAGCGCTCCGCCTGCTCGATGACCATCACAGTCGCGTTCGGCACATCCACGCCCACTTCGATTACCGTGGTCGACACCAGGATCTTCACCTCACCGCGCCGGAACTGATCCATCACGGTTTCCTTCTCATCCGTTTTCATGCGCCCATGCAGCAGTCCCACGCGAATATCCGGGAACACGCGTTCCGACAAATGCTGGTACATCTTCTGTGCCGCCTTCACATCCTCGGACTCCTCGATCACCGGATACACGACGTAGGCCTGGCGGCCCGCCTGGATCTGCTGTTTCAGGAAACTATACACGCGTTCGATGCGATCCTCCGTCGCATGGCTGGTTTCGATCGGCTGCCTCCCCGGCGGCATCTCGTCAATGATCGAAACATCCAGATCACCATAGATGGTCAGCGCCAGCGTGCGCGGAATGGGCGTGGCTGTCATCACCAATACGTCGGGATGCTCCCCCTTGGATGCCAGCCGCAGCCGCTGCATCACCCCGAAACGGTGCTGCTCGTCTACGATTGCCAGGCCCAGCTTCTTCCATTCCACGTCTTGTTCGATCAAGGCATGCGTGCCGATGGCAACGTGCACCAATCCTTCGGCTAGCAACTTCTTCAGCTGCGACTTCTCGCGCGCCGTCGCCGACCCCGTCAAAAGCACGACCACGTAACCCATCTTTTGGAACAGATTCTTGAAATAGAAGAAATGCTGGTTGGCAAGAATCTCCGTCGGCGCGAGGACCGCCACCTGATAGCCGTTCTCAATGGCAATCACTGCGGCTTCCGCAGCCACTAGTGTCTTGCCGCTGCCCACATCACCCTGCAGCAGCCGGCTCATCGGATGCGGCTGGTGCATATCCTCCGCGATCTCTTTCAGAACCCGCTTCTGCGCGCCGGTCGGCTTGAACGGCAGCATGGTCTTGATGCGCTCGCGGACGCGATCGGTCAGTTCAAACGAGATGCCCGGCTGCACCCGCGCCTTCGCCCGCTTCAACGACAGCCCGAACTCCAGCCAGAAGAATTCTTCAAAGATCAGCCGCCATTGCGCCGGAGTGCGATAGGCATTGAGCAGCCGCAGATCGGCGCCTTGCTCCGGGAAATGCAAAGCACGGATCGCATCCCAGCGGTCCGGCAGCTTCAGACGCTCACGAATCGCCGGCGGCAGGTGATCTTCCACCGGCTCCAGACCCTCCAGCACACGAGCAATCAATGCACGGAACGCTCGCGTTGTGACTTTGCCCGCAGCTTCGTAGATGGGCACGATACGGCCCGTGTGCAGCGCGGCCTCGCCGTCGGAATCATCGGCTGTCAGGATTTCAAACTCGGGATGCATCAGCAGGAGGTCGCCGGTGTAGCTGTCCAACTCGACCTTGCCGTACAGCGCCACGCGCAAGCCCGGCAGGAACCGATCCACCAGATAGCCGCCGTGAAACCATTTCGCCAGCAGCCGCTCGCCGGAGGCGTCCTTGAAAATCGCCTCAAACAATCCCAGGTTGCGGCGGCGGAATCCAGCCAGGTGCGCGGACTGCACTTCCGCGATCACGGTAGCCATCTCGCCCGGCGCCAGTTGAGCGATCGGCTTCACGTTGGTCCGGTCTTCGTAGCGGAACGGCGCATAGGTGATGAGGTCTTCCACCGTGAGCAGGCCTTTGGCCGCAAGCATCTCCGCGCGCGCCGGGCCGATCCCTTTCACGTATTGCAGTGGTGTGACGATATCCAAAGAAGCGGAGCCTCAGTGTCGCGCGGATGACAATACAAGTAATATTACTAGGGTTGACATCTTCTTAGAAGAGAATTATTCTTAGCTTAGTGCGTCTGTCCCGTCCGGAGATTCTCGCCGCGTTTCGCGAGCACAAGGTTCGCTGCACGCCGCAGCGGTTCACGATTCTGGACTATCTGAATCGTAACGCGAAACACCCCTCGGCGGAAGAAATCTACAAGGCCATCAACCGGACGGATCCGCGAGCCTCTCTGGCCACCGTTTATAAGAGCCTGCACGCCATGGCTTCAGCGGGCCTGATACGCGAAGTCACGGTGGATGGCAATGCGGTGCGGTTCGAATCGAACATGGCCAAGCACCATCATTTTGTCTGCGAGCGCTGCGGCAACATTGAAGACCTGGGGTGGTACGCCGTGCCCAAGCCTCCCTCTGGCTCCCTCGGCAAACGGATTCTTCGCGAGTATGAACTCGTTTTCCGGGGGCTCTGCACGAAGTGCGCTCGGCCGCATGCCCGTTGATGTTTTTGCTTAATTCGAAGGAGATGAACACATGTCAACCGAAACCAAGTGCCCCGTCCACACCTCGGCTGGAGCCCACTCGAATGCGGACTGGTGGCCGAATCAGCTCAACCTGAAGATCCTGCACCAGCGCTCCAATCTGTCCAATCCGATGGACAAGGAGTTTAACTACAGGGAAGAATTCAAGAGCCTCGACCTGAATGCCGTGGTCAAGGACCTGCACGCTCTCATGACGACGTCGCAGTCCTGGTGGCCGGCGGACTTCGGCCACTACGGCCCACTCTTCATTCGCATGGCCTGGCATAGCGCCGGCACCTACCGCATCGGCGACGGCCGCGGCGGCGCAGGCAACGGCACACAGCGTTTTGCGCCCCTCAATAGCTGGCCCGACAATGTGAACCTGGACAAGGCGCGCCGCCTGCTCTGGCCCATCAAGCAGAAATATGGCCGGAAAATCTCCTGGGCCGACCTCATGATTCTCGCCGGTAACGTCGCCTTGGATTCGATGGGATTCAAGACCTTCGGTTTCGGCGGCGGGCGCGAGGACGTCTGGGAGCCCGAAGAGGACATTTTCTGGGGGCCTGAGGGCAAGTGGCTCGGCGACGAGCGCTATCGCGGCGAGCGTCAGCTCGATAATCCTTTGGCCGCTGTTCAGATGGGCCTAATTTACGTGAATCCGGAAGGGCCCAACGGAAAGCCCGATCCACTCGCCGCTGCTGTCGATATCCGCGAGACGTTCGCCCGCATGGCGATGAATGACTATGAGACGGTTGCGCTGATTGCCGGCGGTCACACATTCGGCAAGACCCACGGCGCCGCCGATCCGAGCAAGTATGTCGGTCCCGAGCCCGAGGCCGCTCCGATAGAGCAGCAAGGCTTGGGCTGGAACAACACCTATGGCAGTGGCCACGGCGACGAGAGCATCGGAAGCGGAATAGAAGTCACGTGGACCACTACGCCGGTGAAGTGGAGCAACAACTTCCTGGAAAACCTCTACAAGTATGAGTGGGAGCTCACCAAGAGCCCGGCCGGTGCGTACCAGTGGACTCCCAAGAACGGAGCTGCGGCGACCGCCGTTCCGTATGCTCACGATGCGTCGAAGCGGCACGCCCCGGGAATGCTGACGACAGATCTCTCCCTGCGGATGGACCCCGTTTATGCGCCGATCTCAAGGCACTTCTACGAGCATCCCGACGAGTTGGCGGACGCGTTCGCCAAGGCCTGGTTCAAACTGACGCACCGCGATATGGGACCGATCTCGCGGTACCTTGGCCCGCTTGTTCCCAAGGAGCCGCAGATCTGGCAAGACCCTCTTCCCGCAGTCGATCATCAATTAATCAGCGAACAGGACATCGCTGCTCTGAAGGCCAAGATCCTCGCGTCCGGACTGTCGATCTCGCAACTGGTCACCACTGCCTGGGCTTCGGCATCCACCTTCCGAGGCTCCGATAAGCGCGGTGGAGCAAATGGCGCGCGCATTACCTTGGCGCCGCAAAAAGATTGGGAAGTGAACCAGCCGGCCGAACTGGCCAAAGTCCTCTCGACGCTAGAAACAATCCAAAAGGACTTCAACAAATCTCAATCCCAGTCCAACGGAAAAGCCAAGAAAGTCTCTCTCGCGGACGTGATCGTTCTGGGCGGCTGCGCAGCCGTCGAGGCAGCCGCGAAGAAGGCGGGGTACGACGTGAAGGTTCCCTTCTCGCCCGGGCGCACGGATGCGACTCAGGAGCAGACCGATGCCCACTCTTTTGCGCCGCTCGAACCGAAGGCGGACGGCTTCCGCAACTACGTCCGAAACGGACAGTCCATGTCGCCGGAGGAACTTTTAGTCGACCGGGCGCAGTTGCTGAAGCTGACCGCGCCCGAGATGACGGTTCTCATCGGCGGCATGCGCGCCCTGAATGCGAACTTCGGCCAGTCCAAACACGGCGTGTTCACCAATCGGCCCGAGACGCTGACGAACGATTTCTTCGTCAACCTGGTCGACATGAACACCAAGTGGCAGCCCTCCACAACGGAAGGAGTCTATGAGTTGCGCGATCGCGCAACGGACAAACTCAAGTGGACCGCGACGCGAGTCGACCTTGTCTTCGGTTCCAACTCCCAGCTCCGGGCGCTCGCGGAAGTCTATGCATCGGACGACTCGAAGGAGACGTTCGTGAAGGACTTCGTGGCCGCGTGGAACAAGGTCATGAACCTGGATCGCTACGACCTGGCTTGAGTTCGGGGTCTTAATAGCCGAGTCCACCGGGCATCCGAGCGCTCGGTGGGCTTGGCTACATTAGATACAGGGCGGCGCACAGTGATTCGGGCGCACTACATTCTTACGGCGCTGGCGTTCCCAACCATTCTCGCTGCGCAGACCCAATTGTCGGACGAAAATGCTTACAATCCTGTTCCGAGCCCGGATGGCAAGAAAATCGCCGCCGTTCGAACAGGCTGGCATCGCCCAGGTGGGAGTAGCGGTTTTGGAAGGTCGAATCTTGTCTCAGAAATCATCCTCCTGGATCGCGAGGGCCATATACTCTCATCGAAACCTCCTGCGGACGGCTTTGTAGCCGATTGGACTAAGGCCGGAATTGTTGTTTTTCGGGATTGGTCCTATGCACTCGTTTCAGAGGATGGGTCAATTGTTCAAAAAGGACGTGTCTGCCCTGGACGATCGGTTTCCGAAGCGCCTCCTACTTGCGCAGAGCGAGTGGCTTACCTTTCCACGATCAATAGCTTTGTTTGGGTGTTTGAGAAGTTTGACGATTCCGTGTTGATGACGCCCCGTGGAGATCTCTCCTCGCATCATCACGAAGGGTTTCTGGGTGATTCGCTCGCGCCCTCGCCAGACGAACGGTACATAGCCGCTGGTCCTGTTCATTTGAGCCGATCGCTCCACATTTACGATCTGCGCGAGAAAGCTTGGATTGAACTTGGCACCGCAACCATACATCCGGATCCGGATTGGAACTTCATGGAGCCAAGCTGGAGTCCGTGGTTCGCGGACAGTTCCCAGCTCACGTTCTTCGACACTGATGGATTAGTGGTGAGTTCTCCCGATGGCCACCAGAGGCGTGTCGTACTTCGCGCAGAGGAGCCGGCTGGTCTTGCCGCGCCATCGCCCGATGGACGCCGGATCGCGTATGCCACGTTCACATCCCGGCCCCGAACCGCCGGACCCAGGAATCAACCAATCTGGAGCTGTAGCGGCATCTGGGTGGTGGGATTGCAGGCGACGAGCCAACCGCGCCGCTTAGTAGGCCCGGCATCAGATCTAACCTACGACTTGCGCTGGCTCGATAACGAACACCTGGTTTTTGACCGAATCGACACAGCTACATTGATATCGCCGAAAGCCCGAATCTGGATCGTGGACGTTCCCCGCTGAGACACCAACTCCGATCGCGCACTAATGACTCCGGCACCCGGTGGTCTCCGACGTGTAGACAATGGTGGCGATTTTCCAGCCTTGCGGGGTCTTGAAGAGGCTGAAGGAATCGACGCCGCAGTGGTGGAATTTGCCTTCGCGCAGGAACTCGTAGTCGCCCCACACCTGAGCGATACGGCCGTGTATGGAGATGGCTGGCTGGCCGGTGAAGCGCTCCAGAATCTGCTCATGGATTCCGGCGATGCGCGTGGCGAAGTCCTCGATGGCCATGGCCGGGGACGGAACGCCTTGTTCGCCAATGGCAAACAGTCGTGCGTCGGGCAAGGAGACAGCGCGGATCGCGGAAGCGTCGTGAGCGGTCATGGCATCGAACATCTTCTGAGTCGCCGCGAGCGCCTCCTTTTCGTCGGATGATTGAGCAAACAGTGGTGTTATCGCAGCCAAGGCGAGAATGGTGAGCAGACGCATGGTTCCCATTATGCACTGTATATAATCGAGCGACCGAAGAAGCTCCTCCATGAATCGCAACACTGCTGTCGTGCAGAACGGAGCCAAGCCGGGAAATCGACCCTTGACCTCAACGCTAACCGCCGCTGTCGATTCGATAGTCCACTAGATGCAGCGGCGCCGGTCGCGATAACTTCGCGTCTACTTCTGATCGGGTGGTTCCGCAGGTTCGGGCGTGTTGCCGGCGGGAACGGGCTGACGGCGCTGCAAATCCTGCCACTGCTGATCAGTCAGAATCAACCGGAGTTTGAGACTCAGCTGGCTGAGCGTGCGCGTGAGATCGCTGCGGGCATCCACCAGGCGGCCGATCGCCTCATCCGCCTTGGCCGGATTCACCGGACTGCGATTGAACTCCTGCGCCAGATCCTGCTCGGCGCGGAGCACTTCGGCGCGCACGTTCAACAAATGCGGCCGGTACTGCTGGACTGTGGACCGGATCTGCTGGCGCTGAGCGGGCGTGAGGTTCAAACCGCGCGTAATCTCCGGCCGGCTCCACCAGGCGTAAAGTCCCTTGGGTAACTGCGCAGGAGCCCAGACTGAGAACGCCAAAACCAGTGCGATAGCCCGCAACATGATCAGAACCCGCTATTCCTCGAACAGGCCGTGGATCGGCTGGATGGCTTTCGGCTCGGTGCGCTGTTCCATGTTGGCGAGGTCGGAAAACAGTTGCTCGTCGGAGATCGTGGGTGCGGGTCTTTGGACGCGCTGGATGGCAAAGCTGGCCACCAATAGAAGCAGCATCGCAACCGATAGCCCCCAGCGAAGCGCCGCATGCCTGCGGGGTTCGCCGATACGGCGATAGATGCTGCGGCGTTGCGCGGCCAGGAAGTCCTCGGAGACTTCCGGCTCCGGCACACCTCGCGCGCGATCGTGCAGCCAATTCTCGAAATCAGTCTCGTCCCGGTGTTTCATTTCTCTTCCCATCTTGCCTGTCGCGAAGATACAAGTCGTGCAGCTCCTCCCGAAGCTTCTCCGTGGCACGAAACAGATGCACCTTCACGGTTCCTACGTCCAAATTCAAAATCTCGGCAATCTCGGCGAGGCTCCGGTCTTCATAATGCCTCAAATTGAACACCGCGCGCTGGCGCAGACTCAATTTTCCGAGAGCGCCCTCCAGCCTGTTGCGAATCTCGTTGGCAAAGGCTTGATCTTCGGCGTTCGGATCTGTAGCCGCGGCCAATTGAAGAATCGCCGATTCATCCTCCGGCTGCGGGCGCTTCCGCCAGAACTGCCAGCGGCGCGAGCGCAAACGGTCCAAGCAGGTGTTGACGGCGATCCGGGTCAGCCATTTGCCCGGGTCGTCCAGGTTCTTCGAGTCCGGCCGGCTCAACGCTTGCCAGGCTTTCAAAAAGGTGTCCTGGGTGGCGGAATCCGCGTCCTCGGTATCTTGCAGCATGCGGCGGCAAAGCAGAAAGATGCGCTTTTGCTCGGAGACCATCCAGGTCCCGAACTCACGCGTGTCGGCCAATGCGGGGATGCTGGCCTCCAGACGGTCCGCCATTGCGCCCATCATATCCTCTGGACGGGTATCCAGAGAATCGGTTGACATGCAATTGCGCCGCCGCGCTTGGGCGGTGCGAAGTTGTTGGAATTAGGCGGCTTGGCCGTTATTCGTGGCCGTGGCAAGCTGGGGAGTCGACCCGGAAGCCGACGCGGCGGCTTGTTCAAGCATGCGGGAGACGGCGTTCTTGCTTTCGTCCGTCAATGCCTTGGTGCTGAAGATCGAGCAGCCTTTCGCCAGATGCTGGATGTCGGGCAGGTCCTGTTCCACTACCATTTCGTGCTCCACCCAATTGGAGAGCGGGATGTTGCGGAAGTACAGCCGTTCCTGCAGAATCATGGCCTTCTGCCGTGCGGTAACCGACTTGTTTTCACGGAAGTAGTGGCGTTCCTCCACGCGGAAATCCTGCATGAACTCGTCCAGCGCGCGGCGGCGGGCCTCCTGCTCCGTGGCCCGGACCCGCTCTTCCATGGTGTTCTTGCAAGTGCGGATCTCAGCGCGTGCTTCCGACAGCACCTCGCGTTCTTTCGCGATCGCGACTTCCATCCGCGCCTGCATAATGTAGAACGACAACAGCGCAGACCCGGCAGCAATGAAGAGGGGGAGGAGAATCCAAAGCACGGCGTCTATCTGCATACCGCTCTACTATCGGCGCTTGGTGGACGGAACGTTAGGTACCGCGTTGCCGCGAGTACTGAACACTACACGCATCTTATTGATACTAAAGAATGTCTGACTGTGATCCGTCGATTCGCGTGTCAGAAAGTAGTGCAAAAAACAAACCCAACCGGAAAGTGACCAGCGCGGCAAGAGCGGTCTTCACGCGGAACAGAATCCCGGCGACCAAGCCGAAATGCTTTCCGAAGTAGACAGCGGCGCCGTGGAGCCGATCGGCGTCCATGATGGTGCGCGCCGATTCTGAATAAGGCGAATTTGCAGTGAATAAAGCAGTCACCTGCGGTAGAACCAGCGTTTTGCGTCCGGCGCGGCGGATCTGGTAACAGAGCTCTGCGTCGGAGAACGATTCGCCATAGCGTTCGTCCAGATAGTTGATCCCTTTGACGAAATACTTACGGACGAGAAAGGCCTGGAACGTGGCCAACTCCACGGCGGTCTCTGCGGCGGTTCGATCGATGCTGACGGGAGTCAACTCGGCGCCGGTATCGGGCGTCGGCAGGCGAAAGAACTGCGGTACAGGCTGAGAGTCGGTGTTCAACAGCAAGGGGCATACGGCCGCGGCTTCCTGGTCGGATTCCAGGCGGGCCAGGAGCGCAGGGATGGTGGTGGGCAGCGGCTCGACTTCCGGCGTGAGAAAGAACAGATAGTCGCCCGCCGCGGTGCGCGTGCCGATGTTCAGAGCCTTGGTACGGCCGAAGTAACGGGGCAGGCGCAGGATGGTGACGCCGGAGAATTCGGAATCGAGCTGCGGGCTTTCGTCGTGAGAACCGCAGTCCACTACGAGAATCTCGATGGATGCGCGGTCGTTGGAGCTTTCGAGCGCAGCCAGGCAACGCCGCAGCGCCGGCGCGCTGTCGTAGGAAAAAATCAACGCCGTCACCTTGATTCCAGGTTCCGGCTCGAGTTGCTCGGGCAGAGCCGCCGGTTCGGCCTCGGCGATCGGCGCGGACTTCTTCGCTTCTTCTTTGCGTTTACTGGCGATGGGCATGGGGTCAGGAGTGAGATTCGTTCATTTCGAGACTCGAATCAGGCAGTCGTTGGTAAGCAGCGTCACCTTATCGGGCGAGGTCTTCAACGGGATGGAGAACGGAACCGGATCACTGCCCGTCGCCAGCCAGTAGACATGGCTTTGATTTCCGGTCTGGATTTCCACTGGGACAAACGCCGCGAAGGAGTCGTCCACGTCGCTCTGGGAGAGCGATCCGGTCAGTTTTGACGCGTGCCAGGCATAGCGCAGCTTCACCGAGGGAATGCCGCTGCCGTACACCCAGTTGTCGAAAAACGTTTTCAGCATCGGATCTTGCGATGGCGGCATGTATTTCTGTGCCAGTTCGCGGAACTGTTCGGTGCTGATTCTCTGGAATCCGTAGCGGCTGCAAATCTCGCGCAGCAGCGCGAAAAACTTCTCGTCGCCGAGCCGGCGCCGGAGCATATGAATGATCCAGGTGCCTTTCTCGTAAGTGACGGTGCGCCAGGCGTCGGGAGTGAAAGAGGATTCCAGGCGTAACCCCCAGATGATGGGGCCGGCCTCCTCGAGCGTGCGGGCAGAGGCGGTCTTGGTCAACATATGACTCCGGTATCCATCCAGAACGGCGTCCACCGCCTTGGTTCCTCTTCTCTGCTCGAGCAAAAGCAGCGCCGAATAGTTGGCCAGGGCCTCGATCAACCAGTCGTCATGACCGCTGGCAGGTATCACGTAGTTACCCCACCACTGATGTGCTACCTCATGACTCTCCAGCAGGTCCGCATAAAAGATGGCGTCCTGCGGCTGATGCTGGATGCCAGAAGGCAGCTGGCTGGAGTTGAGATACGCCAAGGTAGAAAGGTAAACCAGACCCGGGAAACCCTGGCCGAATGTTCCCGGAATGGGAGTTATGGAGAGCCGCCGGAACGGCGTAGGCCCAAATTTGCCGGTCAGGAAATCCAGAGTGTCGGCGACATCCTTGGCCAAGCTGTGAAGGCGCGCCGCAGGATCCGGCGGCAGGGGAGTAGGAACTGTATCGAGCGAGCCCAGATCTGGCGGCCGGCGGTGGAAAATGCGCGGCGCAGAAGGAAGCGGAGGACCGGCCGGAGGCTGAGGCGCTTTCGGCTGGAGAGCCGTTTCCAGCTTGCGGTTGGCGTACACGCCGATCTTGTAGCCGTTCTGGTCCAGTTCGAGCGAAGTAAAATCGCCCAGATTGAAGCCTGCAAAGCGCGTGGGGACACTGGTGATGTTGCGCGTGATGCGCCAATCTCCGTCGGTGCGATCTTCCACGGTATCGCCGGTGGCGGCGAGCGTCAGGTTGCGGGGATAGCGGAAGGTGAGATCGAAGCGAGCCAGATCGGCTCCGGCGCGCGGGTACCAGTTACCGCGGGAAGACACGTAGTAGACGCCGTTTCCGGCATCGCGGATCACGTCACCCGCATAGTGGAGCTCAATCCGGTGCGGCGCCGCAGGATCGAGCGGCTGCGCGCATACCAGGAGAAACTGGCGGTCCTCGCCGCCGGCGATCAGGCTGGCGCGGAGCGAATCGCGCTGGAAAACCTCCACGGGCCGACCGTCGATGCTGGCTGCGGTTACACGGAGATTCTGAGCGAGGACCAGGGGGACCAGAAACCCAGGCCGCTTGATCGTCAGGTCTGCGCGCGCAACCGCTTTCAGCTGGAGATTGGGTTCGATGGTGGCCTCGATCTGGTACTTGTCCAGCCCGAAATGGCCGCTGCGGGAAGGGGCGCCGTTGCGGAAGGAGCGCGCGGGGAAGGTGGTCCAGATGTCGAAGTAGGAGCGATTTTCGCGGTCCACGAGCTTTCCGGCCAGGATCTGATCCGCTGCGGTGGGATCGTACAGAATATCGAAATCACCCAGCTTGAGGCCCGAAACCGCACCGTAAAAAATGCCTGCATCGCGGGCGCCGGACAGCAGGTCGTAAACCAGCCGCGTTTCGAAGCTCCCGCTCAGGTTGCGGAGCACGGGCGTGTACTGATCGGCCATCAAGGCGCCGACTTCCGGTGCCTTCTTGGCGGAATCTTGCTGGAGGCGCGCCAGAAGCTGGTCAGCCGTCCCGTCGGTAAAGATGAAGACGGCCGCTTGAAAATGTTCTTCCAGGTTTGGGCTTCCGGTGAAGTTGGCCAACGAGAACCGCTCGGCGCGAGAAGGAGGCAGCAGAAGCACCTCAGCGTCGCCGGCTTCCCGGCTGGCGACAAAGACCGCGCCCAGACGCAGGCCTTCCGTGGGCTTGGTAAAGATGAGGTAGCCGGATGTCAGGTATAGTTTGAGATCTTCCTTGCTGAAGCTCAGATCCAAAACGCGGTAGCATTCGGCGGGATCGAGCGCCACCTGTTGGATTTCGGTGGAGATGTCCGCGGCGGTTGCGCCCCAGGCAAGGCGGACGGCGAGCAAGCCAAAAAGAAGGAGCAGGCGGCGCACATATTCAGTTTAGCGAGGAACCGCGCGCCTGCATGGGCGGAACGACGAACTAATTTGTGGAGCGCGAAGCTACGCTGACCACCTGGCCGTTGACCAGATGAACGGTCCCCACGTGTTGTCCGTTGGACCAATATTGGCAGCTCTCAAGGAGACGCCCATCGTCACCGGGAATAATCACACGAGACTCGGGGACGCCCAGCGCTGCCTGCATCTCCTGGCCAGAGGAGCCCACTCGGAGGTTAGCCAGATCGGCCGCCGAGAGCTGCCTGACCACCGGCTCAACAGGCGCCGCCGGTGCAAATTGCGCGGCAGGAACAAAGGAGCTTGGCGCAGCCTCGGTTCGGTAGACGTTTCGCGAACTATTTCCGCTGGAACCAGATCCACCTCTCGCTTCGCCCATGGGGCCGGGGCCTGCCGGGGAGGAGCCCGAAAACGACGGGGTAGAACCAGATTGCTTTGCGGTAACCGTTTCAGGTTCCGGCTTTTCTACCTTCTGCTCCTGATTCGTTTTGGCAGTTTTGGGAGTCTTCGCGGTTTTCGCGTTGGCGGCCTTGTCGGTGTCCTTATCTATTTTGCCGAAGATGTTGCCCAGAGCAGTGCCGAGCGGTTTTCCGGCGGCCGTGCCGATGGTGGCGCCGGCAATCGCAGCGGCATTCTCCGTCAGGCTCTGAGCCTCCAGGCCGGCAACCAACAAAAGACTTCCAATTATTGCGACAGGCGCGAACGTGCGCATGAGTTTCTCACCTCTATCTCGATGCTAAAGCGTGGAGGGACGATGGGCCAGACTGTGAATACCTTAGTCCAGCCGAAAAAAAGTACCAGTGCTAGGGTCGCGCGTACACTTCGATCCATTGGCCCCGCTGATCCCAGCGGCGGACCGGCACAAGGCCAAAGCGGCTGCGGACTTCGGCGGCACTCATCTGGCGTTCATATTGATAGAAGCGAGCGAGGAATCGACGCACCAGCGTCCAGTTGAGGATACCCCAGGGCGGCGTCCAGGCGCGTGAATAGAGCACCAGGACGTGGACATTTTGCGGCGCGAGCGCGTTGAGCGTGGAGAAATGGAGGTCGGAGGTTTCCACCGCGTTCAGCGGACGGCTGACGTAACCGAAGGCGGGATTGCGCAGAGCCTGCGTCAATGGCCAAGCGCTGTAGACAGACTGATCGGCGTACTTGTCTTCCAGGAACTCGGCGGCGGCGCGATGGAGTTGAACGAAGTCCACCAGCGCGAGGTTGTTTTCGAAGGGAAATGGATAGGGCGGATTGAGGAACAGGCCGGCGACGAGCCCGGCGGCGGTGGCGGCGATGCCCAGATTGCGCCACAAAGGGGTGACGGCCATCCAGGCTGCGCCCATGGCGATGTAGACCAGAGGCAACACGGGGAGCAGGTAGCGCTCCAGTTCGGCGCCGCCGAGCACGCTCACGAACACCAGGTGCGCCGCGAGGAAGCACCACGTGACGGCCCACGCGCGGCCCGAGTAGATGCGCGTTTTCCTCCAGGCCAGGACGATCGCGATGGACCCTACCCAGCGGAAGTCAGCGACGAACAGGTAGTAAGTATGGCGGAGCAGGGAGAAGACGGCGCGGACGGGATTGAGCGAATAGAAGATGTTGTATTCGGTATAGCCGGCGTCGCCGAACAGGTGGCCGGTGGCGCTCCATAAAGCGAGAAACCAAACGGCCAACATCACGAAGGGGGCCAGGTAGTAGGCGGCGGAGGAACGGCGTTGAGGATCGAGCAGCAGAGCAATGCCCAGGGTGAGAGGCAGGACGGCCCCGGTTTCCTTGGCAAGCACCAGGGCAGTGCAGGCGAGCGCGGCGGCGGCGTGGCGGTCCTCGAGGAACAGCAGCAACGCCAGCACGGTGAAAAGCATGGCGGGCATGTCCAGCTGCGCCAGTATGGACTGCATGTAGAACAGCGGATCGAGCAATAGCAGGAGAGTCGCGATGAAGGCAGGGATTCGTCCCAGCCCCTGGCACAGGCGCGTAGCGAGCAACGACGTGAAGTAGGCAGCGAAACCGGCCAGCACAAGCATGGCCGCGCGCGTGGCGGGGATCGAATAGCCGAAGATGCGCCAGACCAGCGCCAGGTAAGCCATGACGCCGGGGGCATGGGAGTTAGGAACCGCGGAATGCGGCACCCAGGCCCCATCGTGCAGGATGTCGAGGGCAGCGGGCACGAACTGGCCGAGTTCATCCCAGAAATAGGGAAGCCGGAAGAACGGCGTGTGAATGACCAGGATGAGGACGGTGAGGGACAGCCAGAGGCGGTAGCGAGCCAGGATGCCACTTTGGGCATTCAAGGCGTCATTCGCGGCAGGCTCCCGGGCCGCGGTCGACATTATTGAATGGCGCCGGAGGGGCCGTGCGGCTCGAGCTTAATTTCTCCGAAGGTAGCTTCGTACTGCGTGATGTTCTGCGTCAGCACGTTCAAGAGCGCCTTGGCCTGCTGCGGGCTGAGATAGACGCCTTGGAAGTTGTGAATCATGACGTTGTCGGGCGAGGTCTGGTTCACGGTGCCGAACATCAGGAAGAAGTCCCATAGGTTGACCCGGATCTGCACGCTGTTGGCGTACTGTTCACGGTAATCCGGGGTGTTCACCAGTTGGAACTTTGGCGCTGGTTGTGGAGGCGTCATAGACACAACCATAGTGCCATACCGCTCGCTGACGCTCGCGGCTCAGTTTATTGGTTGAGACTGTCGTCGGCTTCCGGGTCGTCGATGGGAAAGGGCAGGAGAATTTCGGGATCGAGGAACTGGCTGAAGCCGAGCGGTAGCGTGTCGGAAGGGTAATCGACGTTGGTGCCGCCCAGAACTCCATGAGAGCCGATCAGCGCGAGCGGCGAATTAGGCCAACACTCCCGCGCGCTGTCGAACGCCTCGCCGAAGGAGTTCAGGTCCTTATGCTCGAGGCGCGCGGCGGCGGGCGCATGCGGCGGATGGGGCGGATGGGCCGTGATGCCAAGGTGCTGGTGGTGGGAGCTATTGATGGCTTGGGCGATTTTCTGCAGAGTTTCGGGCCGCATGCTGTTTCCTTTCCGAACGCTTCCTGGAAGCCAGCGTAGGACCAGCGCGGGCGCAAGGAGCCAGCGGGGCCGCGCAAGTGATTGGCAGGCCACAAAAGAAAAGCGGTCGCGATGCGTGACTAGCTGATGCGCTTGCCGACGGTTTCCAGTGTCTCGGCGGCTTCGGCGATCACCCGCTCGGGGTCGAGCGCGGTAAGCTTGCCGGCGCGCTTCAGGATGCGGCCGTCCACTGAGACGGTGTCGATGTCGGCTTCCTCGGCCGCTTCCACAAGCATGTGCGCCGGATCGGTGAACACACCCATGTGCAGGCTGTCGGTCTTCACCATGATGACGTCGGCGCGTTTGCCGGGCGTCAGCGAGCCGGTCAGGTGATCCATCTGCAAAGCTCGGGCGCCGTGGATGGTGGCGATTTCGAGCGCGCGGCGGGCAGTGAGCTTGAATTCGTTGAACGCTTTGGCGTTTTCGGCGTTGCGCATGAGTTTCAAGATGCCGAAGAGATTGGCGTCGCCGGTGAGCGGCACCGTGTCCACCGAGACGGCCACGTTGATGCCGGCGTCCATAAAGTCGCAAGCTTTGGTGAGGCCGTAGCCGATGCGCAACTCAGAGCCGGGAGAACAGCTGATGGGCGAGCCGGCCTCGGCCACCATTTTCATTTCGGGCGGAGTGGTGGCGAGCATGTGAATCAGCAGCACGTCCTTGCCACAGAAGCCGCCTTTGACCAGCGCTTCCACCTGGCCGCCGGGCGTGTTTTCGCGCGAGGCCCAGTGAGTGGCCATGGGAATGCCGAGCCGGCGGGCGGTCTCGAACTCCTTGCGGGCGGTTTCGAGGCGTTCGGGATACTTCGTGGCTTCGTCGCCCAGCGGGATGCCGCCCCAGGCGAATCCGAGCGACATCAGGCCGCCATTGGAATATTTGTCCCAGTCGCGATGGAAACCCTCCAGATCTTCGAGATTGATGTGTTGATCCGGAGTCATGCCGCGGTAAGGACCGTAAGACCAGCGGCAACGGACGCCGGTCTCCTGGTGCGCGCGAATATCCTGGACCGCGTGGTCGTGGCTGCGCACGTTGTGGCAGTTGTCACCCACGGTAGTAATGCCGGCATTGATGGCTTCCGCGCAAGCCAGGCGCGTGGAGCGGTACATGTCGATGGGCTCCATCGCTTTGCCGTAGCGCGTGGTGATGGGGAAATAGCCGTCGGCGGGTTTGTCTCCGGCCATGGAGCGCATGTAGGAGGTCCACATGTGCCAGTGCGTGTCGATGAGTCCGGGCAGCACGATGGTGCGATGGCCGTCGATGATGGTGGCGCGGGACGGGGCCTTGATATCTTTGCCCACCGCGGCGATGACGCCGTTCTTCACGTGGACACTGCCGCTGGGGATGTCGCCGAGAGCGGGGTCCATGGTCATGATGTAGGCGTCGCGGATGATGAATTCGCCGCGCGCGGGAAGCGGTCTGGTAGCGGACTGGGCCTGCGCGAGACTGGGCGAAGCGGCCACAGCGCCGGCGGCGGCGAACCCTTTGAAGAGCCCGCGCCTGGTGATTTCTGGTAATTTCATCGCACCAGGATTCTATCGCAAGCGGATGCGAGCCGGTTTAGGCTACTTGATGTTCTTGCTCAGCCAGCCGTCGATGAACTGGATCACCTGATCGCTGTTGCGGTCGAGGAACATCTCGTGCTGGTTGCCGTGGATGCCGGCGTCCTCCAGGCGCACGAAATCGTCTTTCGCGCCGGCCTGGTTCAGCCACTTGGGAATGCAGACGTCGAAGACGCGGTGGTAGGTGCCTTCGGCCGAAATCGACAAGATGCGCATCCCCTCGAAGCTCACCAGCTTGTGTACCGGCTGGTCCTGCATATAGCAGCCGACTTCGTCGCCGGGCCGTTCCGACGGTTCCAGATGAACCTTGATGTCGGACGGGCTGGCGAACGGCGGATCGTATTGCATGGGCATCGGCGTGAGGCCCCAGGATTTGGGGTTCACACGCGAATATTCCACTTTGGCGGTATCCACGACGCCGATCTGGGGGCCGCCGGGCTCGATGGCCACCATGCCCGCGATCAGTTTGGGACGCTGGTCGGCGACGTTAAAGCCGATGCCGCCGCCCTGCGAATGCGTGATCAGGATGACCGGGGAGCCGATCTTGTCGAGCAGCGCGACACCCGCGGGTACAGACAACTCGGCCTGATCGTTGACAAACTGAACCTGGCCCTTGGCGAAGTTGTCGAAGACCGGGTCGCCCATCTTGCCCTTGTTCGGCGAGTCGCTCGGCCACTGCGTGTATTTGTGCATGCGCGGGAAATTGCCGCCTGAGGTGGCCGGCGCGGTCCAGATGTTTTCAAGCTGCAGCGCGGTGCGGATGTTCAGTTTGCCGTCGACGCCGGGCACGTAAGCGGAGCGGCCGCGCGCGGGGTAATCCACCATGTAGACCGTGTAGCCGTGATCGACCAGATAATAAGCCCAGCCGGGACGGCCGTCCGGCGTTTGCCGCCACACCGCGCCGGTCTGCCCGTTGCCGTGAAAGAAAACCACCGGATAAGGATGCAGAACTTGCCTGGGGACCCACACTTCGGTGTACATGGAGTCGTCCATGACTTCTTTGCCAGGCTCGCCGACATACTTGCCGCCAGCATAAAAGAATCCGGTTCGCGCGATGTTCTGCGTGGAAAACGTCGGGATGGAATCGGGCGGCGCGGCGAGGCTCGCCTGGTCCTTTTGCGGAACGTTCTTTTCGATCCAGCCATCGATGAACTGCGCGATTTCGTCGCTGTTCTTTTCGAGCATCATTTCGTGGCCGTTGCCGTGGAGGCCCACGTCTTCCATGCGTACGAATTGGGTCTTGACGCCTGCCTGGTTCAGCCATTTGGCCAGGCAGTGGTCGAATTCGCGGTGATAGCCGCCTTCAGCCGACAAATAGACGACGGGGATCTTTTCGAGATTCACGAGCTTGTGCACCGGCTCCTGCTGCACGTAGCAGGGAACCACGTCGCCGGGGATGTCCGACTTTTCTTCGAGCGCCACCTTCAGTTCGGACGGATCTTTGATGGGCGGGTCGTACGTAATGGGGCTGGAGGTGACGCCCCAGCTCAGCCCGCCTCCACCGGTGTTGTAGGCGACCTTCGCGGTGTTGACGTTCTTGATGGGCGGCGCAGCGGGTTCCACTGTAACGATGGCTTTTACCTGATTGGGACGCGCATCGGCCATCAGCCAGCCGACCGGGCCGCCCTGCGAGTGCGACAGGATAATGACCGGCGTCTTGATCATGTCCAGCAGCGCGACGAACGCGTCGCGGCTGAGTTCATCTTGCGAAAGCGGGCCGCCGCCGCTGAGAAACTGCACCTGGGTTTTCGCGAAATCGTCGAATATAGGATCGCCCATCAGCCCTGTGCCGGGCCACTGGTTGTGCAGGCGCGCGCGGGGGAAATCGCCTTTGCGCGCTGAAGCGGTGAAAACGGCCTCCAGATTCGGCGCCGTGCGGATGGTGAGATTGCCGTCGTGGTCCGGCACGTAAGGCGAACGGCCGCGGGCGGGCGAATCCACCATGTACTGCACGTAGCCTTCCTTGGCGAAATAGTAGGCCCAGCCGGGGCGGCCGTCGGGAGTTTGCAGCCAGTCGGTCGCGGTTTGGCCGGCGCCGTGAATGTAGATGATGGGGTAGGGATGGCGGATTTCGCGCGGCACCCAGACTTCGACGTATGCCGACCCACCCATGACCTCTTTGCCCGGCTCGCCGACGTATTTGCCGCCGGCGTAAAAGATGCCCGTGCGGGAGATATCGGCCGTAGAGAAAGTGGGGATCGCGGTTGGCAGAGCGGCGCTCGCCGTTTTGATCGCTGTCGCGGTCTGCGCGTAGAGGGACGCACTGGCGAGCGCGGCGAACGCCGCTAACATCCAAAGTCTTGCTTTCATGAGGCTTTTCTCCCGGTACCGTAGTAGACACCGGATGGGGGCAGGCTGTCAAGAAACCCAATAGGGCTAGCCTCACTCCGCGACGGGATTCTCGTGCTGATGTTTCGGGCATACCATGGAAGTAGAGGAAGGGAAAGCGTATGCAAGGTTCAGTGAAAGCGATCACGATAACCTCCGCCCTTCTGTGGGGCGGCTGTATGTTGGTGGTGGGCCTAATCCATCTAGCCGACGCATCTTACGGTGAGGAATTCCTCCGGGTGATGAGTTCGATTTACCCGGGCCTGGAAACCTCCCGCACGATTGGGAGAGCGCTGCTGGGGACCGTATACGGCGCCCTCGACGGGGCGATCGCCGGGTATCTGTTCGCGAGCCTGTATCAACTCTTCACGCGCGGACACCGGTCGGCGCACTAGGAGGTTACACCCGCTCGCTCACTGGCTCGCGACCGCGATGGTCACGTTGTCCGAGCTGAGGTGCTGGAGCGAGTCGATCTGGATGGGCACCACGCCGGCGGAAACGTTCGGCACGACCACGTTGAGTTGATTCACGCCGACGAACTGCGGGGAAAGTCCTGCGAACGAAACGGTGGCCGGGACGCCTCCGATAGTTACCGTCGGCTGTATGATCGCAGTTCGCAACTGATCGGAAGAGGCGGCGCCAGCCGCTGGAACTGACGGCTTCGTAATGCCGAGGCCAGTGCCCAAAAGGATGATGGTGTCGCCTACCTTCGCCGGATGGGTGACAATGCCTGAAATTGATCCAACCGGCTGGGCGAGCGATCCGTCCGGGTTGATGGCGATAGCGGGCCCGGTTCCGTAATTGGTGGTGAAAATACCCGGCGCGAGCCCACCCACCATCGCCGAAAACGCGGCCGACACAGATCCGTTTAAAGTCACGACGATGTCGGAACTCCCGGTTTGGAGCGTCCACGGGATTTGCAAGTTGATTTGTCCGGACGACACAAAGAGCAAAGGCGCGGCAACACCCGCGATCGTGACGGAGACGCCGTGGAGCGCAAATGGCAATGGGACAGCAGATGCCACAACTGTCGATGGCGCGAGATTTGTGCCGAAGATCGACGCCAGCGAGCCTTGCACCAGCGGTTGGTCCTTCGCGAACGTCGCCGCATTCAGCGCGGCCGTGACCACCGGCTTCGGGCCGGACTGGCTGAACGTGCCCACTCCGGTCACTTTGCGGACGCGGCGGTTGTTCGTGTCCGCGATGTAGAGGTTCCCGGCGTTGTCGAAGGTCAATTGCGTGGGAGCGTTGAGCTCCGCGCTGGTGGCCGGGCCGTTATCGCCGGAAAATCCCAAGGTGCCGTTGCCGGCAATGGTAGTGATGATTCCCTTGGTATCCACTTTGCGAATCTTGTGGGACAGCCAGTCCGCTATATAGAGGTTCCCCGCGCCGTCCACCGCGACGCCCCAAGGCGCCGATAGCGTGGCTGCCGTGGCTGGGCCGCCATCGCCCGTGGAACCGACGCCGCCATTGCCTGCCACCGTCGTAATCATGCCCGACGTATCTATCTTGCGGATCCGATTGTTGCTGGTGTCCGAGAAGTACACATTACCCGCGCTGTCTACGGCGACGCAGTGGGGACTATAGAGCTCCGCGTTGACCGCGAGCCCTTCATCGCCCGAAAACCCCTGCGTCCCGTTGCCGGCGATCGTGGTGATGATGCCAGACGCGCTTACCTTGCGAACCCGATTGTTGGAAACGTCGGCAAAGTAGACGTTACCCGCACTGTCTATCGCCATGCCAAGCGGTCCATTGAGCGTTGCGTTCGTGGCTTGGCCTCCGTCGCCCGAGAATCCGGTGTGGCTATTGCCGGCCACCGTGTTCATGATGCCTTGCGAGTTCACGATTCGGACGCGGTTATTTCCGTCGTCGGCGATGTAGTAGTTGCCCAGCTTGTCGGCCGCGACGTCGAAGACGTTGATGATGGGAGCCAAGGCCGGTCCGCCATCGCCCAAGCCAGCCAGGACGCACTGCACGCTGATTCCTCCGCAGCCGGCCACCGTGGTGATCTTGCCATCCGGGGTCACCTGCCGCACACGGTTGTTAACGATATCGGCGATCAGGAGATTGCCTGCGCTGTCGATCGCGACGCCTTGCGGGTTTAGTCCGGCGCTAATGGCTGGGCCGCCATCGCCGGAGTAGTTCATGTCGCCGCTACCGGCTACCGTCGTGATGATGTTCTGGCCCCAAACCAGCGGCGCAACCAAGGCAAGTAAAAAGACACGCATGATCGCTCCAGTCTACTTCTGAACTGTCAACACCACTCCGCTGGGCGACGACGAGCCGCCGACAGAGGCGACGATCGGCCAGTCGCCATCGCCGAGCGAAGGAGGCACCTGAATCGCGACCTGGTAGAGCCCCCCAAAGCCGGGAGCGAGGGCGGCTCCATAGACCGCAGCGGTGATTCCGCCGACTGTGACCTTGGGCGCCGTGCTGCTGGAGTAGGTTTGATCGGTGGGAGTGATATAGCCTAGCGGCGTCGCCGGAGTGCTGGGGCCGAAACCAGTGCCCCACAGAATGAGGACGTCACCGGGCTTCGCCGCTACTGTCGTCAAGGTGGAGAATGTACCGTTCTTGACGGCGTAACTGTAGTCCTGGTGTGTTGCCACGGCCTGATTGTCCGGCCAGACGAAGAATGCAGGCCCGGCTTGGCCCGCCGGAGCATTGAAGATGCTCGTGACTTTGGCTCCGGAATTCGAAACTACAACCGATGTCGTCGTGGATCGAATATTCGGAACCAGGACGTTGAGCTGCGTCGGACTAATGTAGCTGATGTAGGCGGGAATGCCGTCGAACAGGACAGTCACGCCATCGAGCGATGTGGGGAGCTGCCCGTTTTGGATTGAATTGTTCCAATTGTCCGTTTTGGACGCGAGATTGGTTCCCTGAATCGTCGCCCAGGAGTTGGCGGACACGCCGGGTTGGAAAGTCGCTCCGTTCACAACGCCCGTGACTACGGGCCTGTCGGGTGGCGAGGTCGTAACCAGGTACGTAACGGGAATGGTCACTGTGGGGAGATCCGGCGCAGTTGGAGTCAGCTTGACCGTTCCGCTGTAGGCGCCTGCGGGAGGCTCCGCGACGATGGAGACGGTGAACTCAACTGGCGTTGACCCGCCGGAGAATGTCGCCTGCAGCCAATTCCCCCCGGACGAGACGGACGCGGAGACTTTGAAACCGAGCGGGACGCTGCCGGCCGTGTAGACGGTGACGATCTGGGAATTGGGTGAGTTTCCGCCCACCGTAGACGAAAAATAAAGCGCGCCGACGCTCGCGGAGAGCCCTGGAACCTTCGCGCCGACCGTCACCTTGCGGACGCGATTGGCCCCGTCGTCAGCGATGTAATAGTTTCCCGCCGCATCGACGGCCAGGCCCGCCGGCTCTACGTTCGCGCTGGTGGGCGGGCCGCCGTCTCCAAGACTTCCGCCGTGTCCGGCCACCGTGGTGATCGTTCCGGTGGGATCGACTTTGCGGACGCGCGCGTTGCCGTGATCGGCAATGTAGATGTTCCCCGTGCCGTCCACGGCGACGCTGTACGGGCCGGACAATTCGGCCTTTGCAGCCTGACCGCCGTCGCCGGAAAAGCCGAAATCCCCATCGCCTGCGACGGTACTGATGATTCCTAGCGTGTTCACTTTGCGAACCACGTAGGCGTTTTGATCCGCGATGTAGATGTTGCCGGCCTTGTCGACCGCCACGTCCATCGGATAGAAGAGGGACGCGCTGGTGGCAAGGCCGCCGTCGCCGGAATAGCCGATGGCGCCGTTGCCGGCGACCGTGCTGATGGTGCCGTCCTTGGCCACTTTACGGATGCGGAAGTTATCCGTATCCGCGATGTACAGATTCCCAGCGTTGTCCACAGCCACGCCGCTGGGACGATAGAGCGACGCGTCCGTAGCCTGGACGCCGTCGCCCGAATAGTTTCTTTGCCCGTTACCGGCGACCGTGGTGATGATTCCGGTAGGATCCACCTTACGGATGCGCTGGTGACCGTCGTCGGCAATGTACAGGTTGCCGGCGCTGTCCACGGCGAGACCGTTGTGGTTGGACGAAATGTAGATCGATGCGCTGGTCGCCTGTCCGCCATCGCCGGAGAACTGGGTCTTTTCGCCTTGAAAACCGGCCACTGTACTGATAATTCCGGCCGTGTTGACCTTGCGGATGACCGAAGCGGAGAGGTCCGCGATATAGATGTTTCCGGCGCTGTCGACAGTGACCCCGTTGGGGTGCATCGAGGCGCTCGTCGCCAGGCCACCGTCGCCGGCGTAGGCGCTGGTTCCGTTGCCGGCTACTGTCGAGATCACGCCTTGGGCGTAAGAGGGGGTGGACGCCACCAGGATGGCGAAGAAAGTTATGGTTTGCCGCATGTTCGAAGCGCCCCCGGATGGGCCGCTCTGTAGTCTACACTTCGCCTTGCGTCAGCGGGCGGCGAAAACCGTCATGCGGTCTGGGATTTAGTACTAGAGAATTAGCGCTGGGCGGTCCGGTTCTCCGCCAGCAGGCTTTCCACCTGCGAATAAAACTCCTGCGCGGCCTGTTTGTACAATTCGCCGCTGGCCGGACCCGGGAACCCGGCGTGCACGAAACGGACGCGGCCGTCGCGGCCCAGGAAGAAAGTCGTGGGCCAGGAGTTCAGGTTGACTGGCTGCGTGAGCTTCTTATCGCGGTCGTCGGGGACGCCGCACAGCAGAACCGTGTAATCGATCCCGTAGGTCTTGATGAACGCCCGCAACCGGGCCGGGTTCTGAAGCTGCTCGTCTTCCTCAAACGACAGCGCGACGATTTCCAGGCCCTGGCTGTGATATTTGCGGTACAGCGCCTCCAGGAATGGCGCTTCGTCGTGGCAGTTAGGGCACCAGCTACCGGTCACGTTCACCAGCACCACCTTGCCCTGGAAGCGGGCGTCGGTGTTCGAGACCAGGCGGCCGTTCAAATCCGGGAAGCTGAAACGGAACGGTTCGGAGCGATCCTTCACCGTAGTGTGGTGGTCTGGATCCTCAGGTGACGGCAGCCCTTCAGCGCGCGCCACCGCGGGACGCACCGCCTTCAGCTCCCTGGCGCCGTGGAGGTCGGTCATGTCGATCGCCAAGGTTCCGTCGCTCTCTGGAGTGACGATGAGCAGCGAGGGCCGGCCGCCGGAGAAATGGCTCAGCGTGAACTTGCCGTCCTTGTAACCGCCGGTCAATGCGCCGGTGTCGCCGTCCACGCGCAGGATGGCCGCAGAGACGTCGCCGCCCATCTGGCGCACGATGAATCGCCAGGCCTTCTCACCCTTGGCGCTGTTGACATCGACTTCCCAGAGGCCGGAGATGGACGGCGCCTTCGCGCTCGACTTCGTTTCCGTCTGGTGCCGCCGCGCCATGACCGGGTAGATCTTCTTGAGCATCGGCCCGTATTCGCCGGTGAGGACGCCATCCTTCAGCGTGGCAGTCAGCTTGGCGGCGTAGTCGTCGAAATTCAGCACCAGAGAGCCGTTCTGAAACTTGCCGCTGGTAGCCAGCACTTTGTCGTCACCGTTGAAAAGCCAGCCTCGCACGCTGGGACCGTCCCCGGCGATCTCCAGCCGGAAGGGGATGTCAGCGTTGTTGAAATGAATGGTGGCGTCCCACAGACCTGCGACGGATTGAGCCGAGGCGACGGGCGCGACGGCGAAAAGGAGAGCGGTCAAAAGCCTGGTCTTCATATCCAGCTCCTCTTGCATCTGGTCCAACGGGGACCGGGTAGCTCCCAGTGTACATCCGGGCGGGCAGTGCAGGGAGTGCCCTCGAATTGATCGGATCGGGGCGCTGGTGACGCTGGTACCCTACGGCATGCCGGCGGCGTGGACGAAGTAACGAATCACGGACCGGCTTTGATGTAAGCCCAGCCGTCATTCTGTTTGCGGATCAGTTCCGCCGCACCCGAATCCACAGTCACATCGAAGGGGAACAAGTCCGCCTTGGTGACGTTTTGGTGCCGCATGCTGTTCTCGCAGGCGGCGAACGTGACGCCGGTGGCCGAAATCTTCTGCATGCGCTCCTCCATGCTGGTGTTGGCCGCCTTCACTACCATGCTCAGTCCGCGCTCGTGTCCCACCACCTCGATTTCAACGTTCTCCGGACCAAGCGCTTTCTGGATGTTTTGAATGCTGTTCAACACCGTGCCCCAGACCTCGGGCGCGGGGTTAGTGACATCAATGACAACACGGTGCTTCTTGGCCTTCTGCGCGTGCATCGTCACGGAAAGCGTAACCAGCGCTGCCAATGCGAGCGAAAATGCAGCTAGTTTCTTCATAGGCTCCTTCGCACAATCATTCTATGCGAAGCAGCCAGGCTGCGAAAACTGTCCCGGGCATGTCAACATCGAATGTGAATGACTGTTGCTGAGTTCACCGCCATCGTCGGTGGCGGCGCGCTGGTCGCGGGCTTTCTGGGCTCGCTTACCGGGCTGGGCGGCGGCGTGGTGATTGTTCCGCTGCTGACCATCGGCCTGGGAGTCGACATTCGCTACGCCATCGGAGCATCGCTCGTGTCGGTAATCGCGACGTCGTCGGGAGCGGCGGCAGCTTACGTGCGCGAGGGCTACTCGAACATTCGCGCCGGGATGTTTCTGGAGATCGCCACCAGCGCCGGAGCCCTTTCCGGAGCCTTTGTCGCAACGCTGCTTGCCCCCAAGGTGATTGCCATTATTTTCGGCGGCGTGTTGATCTATTCGGCGTATCTTTCATTCACCAAGGCGGCAGAAGATCCAGTCGAAACGGGGCCTCCGGACCGGCTGGCCGCCTGGCTGCGGATGGACAGTTCGTATCCCACCCGGTCCGGGCAAGTGTCCTATCGTGTTCGCAATGTACCGGTGGGTTTTCTACTCATGGCCATCGCGGGCGTGCTGTCCGGGCTGCTCGGTATCGGCTCCGGGGCGCTCAAGGTGATCGCGATGGACCGGGCGATGAAGCTGCCGTTCAAAGTGTCCACTACCACCAGCAATTTCATGATCGGCGTGACCGCGGCGGCCAGCGCGGGCGTGTACTTCGGACGCGGTTACGTAGACCCTGGTATCGCGATGCCGGTGATGCTGGGCGTTCTCGCCGGGGCTTTCCTCGGCGCACATATCCTTGCTGCCGCTCGCAGCCACGTGTTGCGGATCGCTTTCGCCGTCGTCATTTTCGCGTTGGGAATTCAGATGATTTACAACGGCCTGGCCGGGAGAATTTGAACGTGACACCGGAAGAACGCCACTTAGAGGGTATGGTCGCCAATCTGTTGCGGGCCGGCGTCATTTTAGCGGCCGCCTTGGTCGGGTTCGGAGGCATCTTTTATCTGGCGCGCCATGGCCAGGACGCGGGCGCCTATCGGACTTTCCGAGGCGAGCCGGCGGACTTCCGGACGTTGTCAGGGGTGTTCCGCGATGCAATCGCGCTGCACGGGCGCGGCATTATCCAACTGGGCTTGCTGCTTTTGATCGCGACGCCGGTGGCGCGGGTCGCGTTTTCGGCTTATGGATTTGCGCGCTTGCGCGACGGAAAATACGTCGTGATTACACTGATTGTTCTGGGACTGCTGCTGTTCAGTTTATTTGGAACGCACTGACAGCGAATCTTCTGTCTTGGGGACCTTGCTGTCCAGCCTTTTGCGTTGAGACTCAACGTCGCAGGAACCGGACATTCAGGTCGGAACGCCGAGCCGCGGCAGCACCCAGCGCATCAGCACAACGTAGCCGATGATGACCAGGACAGGGAAGAGCGCTTGTAGCATCGTTAGTTCCTCGAAGCCGCCGGTGCAGGATCCAGACGCTCTGCTAGCAGGCTCTCCACATCGGCTTGAAAGACCGATTCGCGCACCGCACCGACATAGGTCTTAGCCACGCGGCCCTGCCGGTCGACCAGCACGGTGGTGGGGATGGCCTCGACATCGGATGCAAACGGCTGCGCCGGCGCCGGGAAAACCACCGGATACGTCATGTGAAATTCCTTGACGAACGACTGAACCGGGGCTTTGCTGCCCTTGTCCAGCGACACGCCGACCATCGCCAGGCCTTTGTAGCGGTAATCTCGCGCCAGGCTCTCCAGACCGGGCGTTTCCTGCCGGCACGGACCGCACCAGCTGGCCCAGTAGTTAATGAGGACAACCTCGCCGCGATGATCGGAAAGCCGCCAGGAGGCTCCATTCAGTTCCGGCATCACCAGATCCGACAGCGGTTTTCGCTGAGCGACCGGTTGGATGTGGCCGGTTTCATCGTTCCAGCCACGGAAAGCGAAAGCGATCCAGAGGACGACGCCCACGAAGAGGCCGTATTGGATGAGCTTGCGGATTATCTTCTGGCGATCGGTCACGGTGGTTCCCCGCAGGCGGCTGAGGGGCCCTCTCTTTCAGTATATCGGTGGAACCATGCGCCGCCTTGACTCTTAGTCCTTCCGCCATTCCGGCGGGAACAGTTTGCCCGCTTTGTCGGCGTCTATTTCAACGCCTGCCAGATGCGCCGCCCGAGCCAGCACGGGATCCCGTCCAGCGGATAAGTCGGCTGCTGTCGGCAGGATCAGTTCGTCCGGCGTCACGCCGGTGTGCTCCAGGCTCTTTCCGTCGGACATGACGAGATCAGCGTCAGTGATCGAAGCGCCATAGAAAATCTCTGTATCGGCGCCCTGTTTGAAGGAATAATAGCGGGATTCCATGACGCTTCCCGAGCTCAGGTCCCCGAGAACGGTTCCGCGATGCTCGAGTTGGACCACTCGGGCCATCAACTCTGCGGCCGAAGCCGAACGGCTATCGACCAGCACAGTCAGCTTACCCTCGAACGCGAAGCTGCGGCTTTTTGCGAGTTGCGGTTTGAGATCGGACTTTCGGCCGGTGCGTTTCGCGATGGTCACATCGTGATCCATTACGTCGCCCACCACGCGCTCCAAAGTCTTTACCAGCCCGCCGGGATTGCCGCGCAAATCCAACACAAGAGCCTGGAATTTTCTCGCTTGTTTCAACATCCGATCCACTTCATCGTCCGTCATGTCAAACTCGGGCATCTTCCAGATCATGAGCATGTCGCCAAACTCGACGTAGCGCTGCCGGTTCAGGCGCTCGTCGTTCTGGTCTTCGCGAATCAATTGCCAGATGTCGTTGTCACCCGTCAGATCCAGGACGCGCTTTCCCTGAGTGACTTTCGGCGTCACGATCACCTTACGCTCCTTTCCGTCCGGTGAGCGAAGCGTGAGGTGATGAACCTGCAGTCCATAAAGCTTGTTAAAAGCGTAATTCATTTTCCAGAGCGTCTGGCGCGTGGGCGTGTATCCTTCCCAATCCATCACCTGGTCGCCCGGCGCCAGTTTCTCGCTGGCGTCAGTGTCAGGCCGGACGGCCGTAATGAAACAACGGTCGCCGATCATCTGGGCCGCGTAGCCGAACTCCCGGCGAGTGGCGCGCGAGGGCGGGTTGAAGAACGTATGGGAATCGTTCAGCGCATCTAGCGACGCCCCGATGAGGATAAGCGCCTGACCGAGATTCGTGGCCTTCTGGAGGTTCTCGTCCGCCGCCTTGAAACGCGAATCCATATCGACCCCATGATAGGTGGGATCGTAATAGTTCTTTTTCAGGCCTTCCTGCAAATCATGGAGCATTCTGCGGGCGCGGTCGCGCTGCAATTTGTCGAACTGGATTTGAGCGGCGGCTGGCGCCAGGGCAAAAAGAACGAGTATTCCTGCAACTGTCGAACGCTTCGTCATAGTCGGTCAGAAAATTATACATGCTTTCGGTGGAATAGCAATAGACCGTCCGGAATTTATGGAAACTTATTCCGAATGTGCGTTTAGCGTGCAGCAGCGCGTCCCCACAACCGGTCCGAGGCAATATCGGCGCCTTGGCGCAGCGACTTCAGCTTCAGCCAGACCACCGGCTCGAGCACGTATTCGCGGTTGGTGAAGGTGCCGAAGCCGCAATCGCAACTGGCGATGACGCGCTCGCGATCACCCACCGCCGCCACGGCTTCCTCGAGGCGCCGCGCCACCACTTCCGGATGCTCGACGATGTTGCTGTTGCTTTCGATCACACCCGGCAGCAGCAGCATCTGGCCCGGAAGCGGATGCCGGCGCAGCGCCTGGAACTCGTGCTGGTGGCGCGGATTGCCGAACTCGATGCTGAGCGCGCCGACGTTGGCCTGATACAGGACGGGCAGAATCAGCTCCAGCGGTACGTCGTGCGTGTGCGGCCCGTTCCAGTTGCCCCAGCAAACGTGCAGGCGCACGCGATCGCGCGGGATGCCTTCGATACCTTCATTGAGAGCAGCGATGTGCATTTCCACGGCCTTGCGGAACTGGGCGTCGGGGAGATCCCGGTAGAACATCGCGCGGTCCATCGCCAGGTCGGGCGCGTCGATTTGCAGCAACATGCCCGCACGGTGGATGGCCAGATACTCGTTGCGCATCTCGCGCGCCAGCGCGGCCAGATACGCTTCCTGCGAGTCGTAATGGGCATTCAGCATCGTGGTGGAGATGATGCCCGGCGACGGCGCGGTCATGAAGCATTCGGAGAAACGGCCGACTTCGCCCGCGTTGCGCTTCAGCCGATCGAGTTCCTGCAGGATGGGGGCGGTGTCCAGGTAATGCACTTCGGCTTGCGCTTCGGGCGCGTTCTGCATGCGGCTGCGCTTGGGGAAGCGTCGGGCAAGGTCGGCCACCAGCTCGGGGAACTCTTCGAAATCGATCCCACGGCGGCGCTTGGATTCGCCCGCGAAACCTGACATGCGCCGGGGCACGTAGGTCTGGAAGCCGACGCGCTGCTGCTCACCGTCGTTGGCGATATCGATGCCAGCTTCGGCTTGCTTTTCCAGGATGTGGCGGACCGCGCGATCCATCTCTTGGGCGAGTTGCCGCTCGTCGAGAAGTTTTCCTTCTTCACGGTCAATCAGAAGTTCGGAAAGCACTTCGTTGCGCGGCAGGCTGCCGACGTGAGTGGTGAGGATGCGATCGCGGCTGGTGAGCATGATTGCTCTCATAGGATGCACCCTGCACAAAGCCGTTGACAACCGGCGCGCCCGATGTTAATTTATACGCAGCCTGCTAAACAATACGCATGAGAAAGAAACCCCAGCCCGCTCCCGCTGATCCGAATCTGAGCCGCCGCGAACGGCAGATCATGGACGTACTTTTTGCGCGCGGCCGCGCCACCGGGCCGCAGATTCAGGAAGGCCTGCCCGACCAGCCGCATTACTCTTCGGTGCGTACGATCCTGCGCGTTCTGGAGCGCAAGGGGTACGTCCGCCACGCCATAGAGGGGATGCGCTACGTATATGAACCGACGGTGCAACGCCAGGCCGCCAGCCGGTCGGCCCTGGAGCGGATCATCCGCACGTTTTTTGATGGTTCGGCCAAGCGGGCCGTTGCGGCGCTGCTCGATCCGGCCGTCTTCCACCTCAGTAAGAAAGAGCTCGATGAACTGGCCCAAATGATCGAACAGGCCCAAAAGGAGAAGAAGTAATCATGTTGGCGTCCTACCTGATCGCTGTTGCCTTGAAATCCAGCCTGTGGCTCGCGGTGGGCCTGGTTGGTGTGCGTTTATTACGCAAAGCTGACGCGGCGCTACGCCACTCGGTGTGCCTTGTGGCATTGGCAGGCGCGGTCTCCACTCTCCTGCTGGCTCTGTGGAATCCACAATGGAGCATCGCGATTCCGATCCCCACGGTGGCAGCAGTCTCCGGGGGAAGCGGCGGCGCTACGCCACTGCTGCAGTGGGCCATCATCGCGTCGGCCGCCTGGGGCATCGGCGCGCTAGCGATGCTGTGCCGGCTGATCGCCGGTCTATCGGTGCTGGCGCTGGCGCGGCGGCGGTCTGAACCATTCCTGATTCGCGAAGGCATCGCCGTTCGCATCAGCCGCGCCTCTGTTCCGTTGACCAGCGGCGTGTTCCGGCCTCTTGTACTTCTTCCCGAGAGAGCGCGCCGGTGGGACGAACTGCGTCTCCGCGCTGTGCTGCTGCATGAACTGGCGCACGTCCGCCGACGGGATTGCCTGGCGAAACATCTTGCGCAGTGGTCGCGCGCGCTGCTGTGGTGGAATCCACTGGTGTGGGTCGTCGCCGCCCGGCTGGATCACGAACAGGAACTGGCTTGCGATGCCGCCGTGCTGGCTTCTGGAGTGGCCGCGGACGCCTATGCCAACGTTCTGCTGGATGCCGCGCGCGAGTGTTCCTCCAGCCTGCTGCTCAGCTGTGCGATGCAGGCGCGCCCCAGCACGGCCTTGCAGCAGCGGTTCGCACATTTGTTCGCCTGGCGGAATGAACCGCGCGCCTCCAGCCGCCGCATTGCATTCGCTCTTCCCGTGCTGCTGGTGCTGCTGACCGGCGTGTCTTGCGCGGAAAAGATCTACAAGATTGGTCCGGGCATAGTGCCGCCGAAAGTTCTGCAAAAAACGGATCCGAATTACACCGATCAAGCCAGAGCCGCCAGGATCGAAGGACCCGTGGTGCTTTCCATCGTTGTTGGCACCGATCAGCGCGCGCACGATATCAAGGTGACTAAGTCTCTCAATCCGGGCATGGATGCGAATGCAATTGAGGCCATTAAGGCCTGGCAATTTCAGCCGGGGACCAAGAATGGCAAACCCGTGCCTGTGCGGGCAACCATCCAAGTGAACTTCAAGCTGCTTTGACTATCCGCGCAGCGTCAGCGGATCGGTGAGAGCTTCGGCCAGGTCGTTCAGAAACACCGCGGCCTGTGCGCCATCGACCACGCGGTGGTCGCTCGATAGCGTCATGGTCATGATCGGCCGGATGCCGATCAGGCCATTAACGGGAACCACGCGGTCGGTAATGCGGCCCACTGCCAGCACTGCGGCCTGTGGAGGCGTGATGATGGCGCTGAAAGCGTCCACGCCGAACATCCCCAGGTTGCTGATCGTGAACGTGCCGCCGGTAATGTCGGGCGGATGCAGGCGGCCGGCGCGAGCGCGCTCGGCGAGGTCCTGACGCCTGGCGGTGATCTCGGTGATGCTGGCTTTATCGGCATTGGGGATCACGGCGCCCACAACACCGTCCTTCACGGCGATCGCGACGCTAATATTCACGTCGGGATGAAACTGAACCGCCTTGCCGTCCCAACTGGCGTTCATCTTGGGATGCCTGGCAAGCGTGCGGGCCACCAACGCAACTAGCAGGTCCGTGTGTGTGGTCGGCTTGCCGAACTTCTCGCGGGCCTGATTCAGACCGCTAGCATCGATCTCGCGCACCAGGAAGAAATGCGGCGCTGTGGTCCAACTGTGGGTGGTGCGCTCGGCCATCAGGCGCGCGATGGTGCTGAGCTCGGACGAAGGAGGAATGTGTATCGTGGCCGCCGGGGGTATCGCCGGAGGCGCTGGTGCGGCTACGGCCTTCTGCGCCGCGGCCGCGCGCTCCACATCTTCGCCGGAAATGATTCCGCTCGGACCGGTCCCTGTGACACGGCTCAAGTCCACGCCCAGCTCCTTGGCCATGCGGCGGGCCTTGGGCGAAACTCGTTGCTCGGGTGCCTCGGCCTTCGCGACTGGGGCAGGGGCGGGGGCGGGCGCCGCAGCAGCCGGTGCGGTCCGCTTCTCGGTCATCGCACGCGCTGCGGGAGCGGCGCTTCCGCCATCGGCTGGCGGTTTTTCTCCCGGAGCAACGATCCAGGCGATCACTTGGCCAACCGGAACCACGTCGCCCGCACCCGACTTCACGCCCGCCAGAACGCCTTCACCGGGCGCTTCCAGTTCCAGTACGACTTTGTCGGTTTCGATTTCGGCGAGCGGCTCGCCTTTGGCGATCGAGTCGCCTTCCTTCTTCAGCCACGAGATAATTTTGCCGCTCTCCTGCGCCATCTCGAGCGCAGGCATGACAACGCTGACCGCCATTTACCGCGACACCACTTGCTCGGTTCTGGCGCTGGCTTCCACCATCTCGAGGATGCGCTGGCTGGGGGGGCCGTCGTGCTCACGCTCGGTGGGCAGCGGGCCGTCCACGGTGTGATAATGCGCGCCGGCGACCAGCAGCTTTTCGGCCGGGAAACGCGTGATCACTTCGTGGCCGGTCTCAGTCACGACGATTTCTTCTTCGATGCGCGCCGCGCTCCAGCCGTCCTTCGACGGCCAGAAAGTTTCGAGCGCAAACACCATGCCGGGCTTGATCTCGTAGGAGTGCTCCAGCGAGACGAGCCGGCTGATCACCGGCTTCTCCCAAATCGCGAGACCGATGCCGTGACCGAACTGCAGCGCGAAAGCGGCCTCTTCGTTGGGAAAGCCGAACTCCTGCGCTTTTGGCCATACGGAAGCAATTTCGCCAGTGGTGCGGCCTGGCCGGATCAGCGAGATCGCCGCATCCAGATAATCGCGGCAGCGCTGGTAGGCGTCGATAAGCGAGTGCGGTGCATAACCGATGCTGAAGGAGCGGTAATAGCACGTCCGGTAGCCCATGTAGGAATGCAGGATGTCGTAGTAGACCGGATCGCCGGGCCGCAGGATGCGATCCGAAAACACGTGCGGGTGGGGGCTGCAGCGCTCGCCGGAAATCGCGTTCACGCCTTCCACGTATTCCGAACCCATGTCGTAAAGAATCTTGTTCACCAGCCCGACAGCCTGGTTTTCGCTCATGCCGGGCTTCATCGCCATGTACAGTTCGTGATACGCGGCATCCACCATCATGGCGGAATGGTTCAGTAGCGCGATCTCGTCCTGCGTCTTGATGACGCGCGCGTTGGACATGAGCTGCTGGCCGTCGACAACGGTGATGCCTTCTTTTTGAAGCGCGAACAGAATGGGTGGCTCAACCACGTCGATGCCGACCGGTTGCTTGTGCAGCCCGCGCATCTCGAGCTCAATCTTGATCTTTTTCGCGACATCTTCGGCGCGGCCCATTTCGGGCGACATCGCGCCCCGCAGCAGTGCGATGCCCGGCCGCGAGCGCTCGCCCAGCCACGGGCAGTTGAGCTGATGGTGTTTGGCCGCCGAACCGAAGTCCCACAGGATCGGCTCGTCATTCTGCGGCAGCAGCGTGAAGCGGCTGATCTTGTCCTGCGCCCAGGTCCCGATGTGCGTCGCGGTGATGTAGCGCACGTTGTTCATGTCGAAACACAACAGCGCTCCCATTTCGGACTTGGCCAGAAGATCCTTGGCCCGCTGCAGGCGCTCGCGGCGCAGCCGATCCATGTCGACGCGCTGCTCCCAATCCACCGCCATTGTTCCGTACGTCTTCAGTGCCACGATCTGTCTCCCAGTCTTCTTTAAAGAGTCTTGTCAGGATTTGCCGAGCATCTCGCGAGCAGCTTCCGCCACCGACTTTTCGGTCGGCACAGTGAGGTCCTCGAGAGGCGGCGAGAAAGGAATCGGGATGTGCATCGCGCCCATGCGCTTCACCGGCATTTCGAGGTCGAAGAACGCGCCCTCCTGGATCACCGAGGCCAGTTCGGCGGTCGTGCCGTAGCGCCCATAGCCTTCGTCCACCACGATCACGCGCGACGTTTTCCGGGCCGATTCCAGCAGCGTCTTCTCATCCAGCGGCCACAGCGTGCGCGGATCCACCACTTCGGCGCTGATGCCGGCTTCTTCGAGCAAACTCGCCGCGCCCAACGCGACTTGGACCATGCTGCTGGTGGCAATGATGGTGATGTCGTCGCCTTCGCGCTTCACGTCCGCCAAGCCCAAAGGAATGGTGTACTCTTCCTCCGGCACCTGGCCTTTCAGCCGGTACATCATCTTGTCTTCGAAAAACACCACCGGGTTTTCGTCGCGGATGGCCGATTTCAGCAGCCCCTTGGCGTCGTAAGGCGTCGACGGCAGAATCACCTTCAATCCGGGGACATGGCAGAACCAGGCATGCAGCGATTGCGAATGCTGCGCGGCCGACCGCCGCGTCGCACCCAGCGTCGTCCGCATCACCATTGGGCACTTCCACGCGCCGCCCGACATGTAATGGACCTTCGCGGCCTGGTTCACCATCTGGTCCATCGTCAGGCCGATGAAATCGCCGAACATGATGTCGACCACAGGACGCATGCCGGTCATGGCCGCGCCCACGGCGATCCCGGTGAAGCCCGCTTCCGATATGGGAGTGTCCAGCACGCGCTTCGGGCCGAATTCCTCCACCAGGCCCGTCAGCACCTTAAACGGATGGCCGGCTTCGGCGATGTCTTCTCCCATCACGAAGACGCGCTCATCGCGGCGCATTTCTTCGGCCAGAGCCTCGCGGACCGCCTGACCGAGCGTCAACTCGCGTGTGGCGACTTCAAGCGTAGACATCTTGGTCCACCTCGTCGGCAGTCGGGTACGGAGCGTTCAAGGCAAACTGCACACCTTTGTCGATCTCCGTCTTCACTTCGGCCTGAATCTTGTCCAAGACCGCGCGATCCGCCAGTTTCTCCGCCACCAGCCAATCGCCCAGGATCTTGACCGGATCGCGTTCAGTCTTCCACTGCTGTTCTTCCTGCTTGGTGCGATAGTATTCGCGGCTGACGTCGCCCACGTGATGTCCGTGGTAGCGATACGTGTTCACCAGCAGGAACGACGGGCCTTCGCCGTTTCGCGCCCGCCCCACTAACCCTTGCGCCGTGGCATACACGGCGCGCACATCCTGCCCATCCACCGATTCCGCATGCACGCCAAACGCAGGCCCGCGCGAGAGAATTTCGCCCGCCGTGGTCTCGGAGAAATGCGTGTACTCGTTGTACATGTTGTTCTCGCAGACGTAGATGACCGGCAGCTTCCACAGCGACGCCATGTTCATCACTTCGTACAGCACGCCCTGCCCGAGCGCGCCTTCACCGAAGAAGCATACCGTCACGCGCCCGTTTCCCAGCCGCTGCGCCGCGAACGCCGCACCAGTAGCGATGCCCGCGCTGCCGCCGACAATCGCGTTGGCTCCCAAGTTGCCCGTGGCCGGATCGGCGATGTGCATCGAGCCGCCCTTGCCCTTGCAGTAGCCCGCCCGCTTGCCTAGTAACTCGGCGAACATGCGGTCCACCGACGCGCCCTTCGCCAGGCAATGCCCGTGGCCGCGATGCGTGCTGGTGATGTAGTCGTCCGGCCGCAGCGCTTCGCAAATGCCCACCGCCACCGCCTCCTCGCCAATATAAAGGTGCGCGAGGCCGGGCATCAGCGCCCGGGTATACAAGTCGTTCACCTGCTCCTCGAACAGCCGGATCATCATCATCTGCCGGTACATGCGCAGATAGTCGGCGCCCGTTCGCGATTCGGGCTTGGAGGGATCAACAGCCGTGGTCATTTTGAAACTCCAATCGCTCGATCAAAGGCTATCAGTCGCTGGCGGCGACGGCTTGCGCAAAACCCACTCCAATGAGCAGAATCTTGATTCCGCTTTCACCCGTCATCGTGCAACTCCAGACATCCTTGCCAGTACTTCAAATACTACTGCAAAATCCTGCTCCACGAGGCCCATGCCGCGGGCTGCGGTGAGGAACTCGTTGGCGGTGGCCGTGGTGGGCAGAGGCACGTCCACTTTGCGCCCCAGTTCCAGCGCTAGCAACATGTCCTTTTGCATCATATTGACGTTGAACCAGGCTTCGTCCGGCATCTTGAGCACGAACGGGCCGCGGTATTGAACCATCGGTGAAGCGATGGCGCTGTGCGTCAGCACATCCACCGCCGTCTCGCGGACGATGCCGCTCTTTTCGGCCAAAAGCACGGCTTCTGAGAACGCCAGCATCTGCACGGCAAGATTCAGATTGGTGGCGATCTTCATCACCAGCGCCAGGCCGTTTTCGCCAACGTGGGTCACCTTCGGCCCCAGGTCCAGCAGCAACGGCTTGACGCGCTCGAAGCTCTCGGTGCGCCCTCCGGCCATCACAGAAAGCTTGCCCTGCTCCAGCGTGATCACGCTGCCGGAGACGGGCGCATCCAGCATGTCCGCGCCCTTTTCGCGCACTTTGGCGGCCAGCGCCTTGCTGAGTTCCGGGCTGACGGTGCTCATGTCCACCAGGATCTTGCCGGCGCTCAGCCCCGCCAGCATGCCGTTCGGACCGTTAACAACGTCTTCGAGGGCCGCCGAATTGGTGACCATGGAGAGCGTCACGTCGGCGGCCTCGGCCACGGCGCGCGGCGAGTCGGCGAACTTCATGCCGCGGTCGATCAGCCATTGCGCCTTGGAGCGCGTCCGGTTGTAACCCGTCACGGTGTGACCCTTTTCGAGCAGGCGGTTCACCATGCGGCCGCCCATCACACCCAGACCAACAAATCCTAGATTCGCCATTTTCAAAGACCGGACGCGCGACTTCGCTCAAAAGCTAAGGGCGGCGCTGGCTGGACGGCGGCACCAGGCCCTTCAGCCGAAGGTAAACCACCATCTGGCCGTACATTTCGGTGTCGTGAACGACGTTGAAATTCAGCACGCCCAGCTTGATCCGGTCGCGGCCGAACATTTTCACGGTTTTCGCGCCTTCGGCATCGGTCATGGAATCATAGACGCCGTCGCAATAATCGAACGAAGCCTTCAAAACGGCAACCAGGTCGGCCTTGGAAGTCTTGGTCTTTTCCGCATCGCCCATCTTCTGTTCACCTTTGGCCATGCCGCAAAGTGCCATTTGCACGTCCGCGATGTGTCCTACGATGGCTCCATACGTCCGCTCAGGCGGGCTGGCCTTGAACGAATAGTCGGCTTCCGCCATCTCGTCGGCCGCGGCGAGCACAGTCTTCTTGATGCCCTCATAGCTGTTCTTGGTGTCGGTGCTGAATGGATTCTGGGCGTTCAGGGCTACGGCACCCGACAGAGCGGCGAGGAAGCTGAAGGTAAGGATACGTTTCACGAGGTCTCCTTGAATGGAAATTGGGATTGCAAGCGAAAGTATATCAAGACCGCTGATGGCCTCGCGCGGAATTCGCGCCGGTTAGTGCGTGACGGTCTGGAAGTAACTGGGCAGGCCCTGTTTTGTTTGCCGCAGGATTTCGACGATCGCCTGCCGGTTTGCCAGCGAAAGCCGGGCGTAGCGCTTGCCCTTCTCTTCGCCCGAAAGGACCTGCCACATGCGCTGGTAGATCGCGTCTTTCGCTGGTTCCGGCAGACTTTCGAAGGCCTTCGAATAGATCATGTAGCTGCACGGGTAGCGGAATATTCGCGTTTTGAGTTCGAACTGGCGCAGGCTGCGGCCCCCGCTGTCCGACGGCCCTTCGGCCCCGAACTTCTGCGCGAAGCCGGAAACGCCTTGAACCGGACCTGGTAGCGGCGCTTCGTCGATGAATAGCAGATAGTCCACGAATTCCTTCGCGGATTCATGGAACAGAGCGGCCAGCGCGCTCGCCGGCGCCTTGTCATAGAGCGCGCAGCGGACCTCCCAATCGACGCGAGTGATCAGGTTCATCATGTGCATCTGATGATCGAAGACCAGCAGCGCCACCAGGTCGCTGTAAGGCGAAAGATATGTGCTGGTATCGTATCTACCTTTGAGCGACGTTACATCTAGTGTCCGATCCGTAATCATCGAATCCGGATCTTCGGCATCGCCGACCATCGCGTTGCCCATGTGCCGCCCGTGCGCCAGCATGCCTGTGACATACCAGCCGCCCCAGCGTTCTTCGAACGGGCTGCGATGATCCGTGGTGAATCCGCCGAGGATCAGCCGCGGCCGGCCATCCGGCATGGTGTAAAAGCTGCGCACGATCATGCCCGGAACGCCGAGGCTCAAATCCGAGCTATGGCATCGCAGGCAGTCGTCGCGGCGGATGATGTTGGGGCGCGCCGCGGCCTGCTGCTCCAGCGTATAGAAAATCACGCCTTGCTGCGGGTCCTGGGCGGCCATTTCGATGAACCCGCCATGAACCCAGCCGACCGCGACTGAGTCATTGAAGAAGATCGTGCGCGGATTGTCCGGTTCGATGCGCTCGGCCTGCAGACTGGTTCTGGAAAACACGGCCAACTGCGATTCGACCGGCACGTTCAACGCCCGGAGCACGGACGGCAGATAGCCCCGTTCCCCGTCGAATTTCAATCGAACTCGGCCGCTTTCGATTTTCCCCTTCAGGCCCGCGACCACGTCCTGCGCGGGATGCTTCAGGTAATTAAAGTATTCGATGGCCGGATGGTCGAGCGAAGGCGCCAGCTTGTCGCTGAGTTCGGCGAGTCCGGAGGCGACCGCGGCGCAAGCAAGCGCAGCCACGAGAATCCAGCGCCCGGCCCTATTCATATCGCAATGCCACGATCGGATCAATCCGTGTCGCGCGCCGGGCTGGCAGCCAAACCGCTAACAATGCCACCGCACAGAGTGTGATGGGCACGGACGCAAAGACCACCGGATCCCACGGCTTAACGCCGAAAAGAAAGCTCGCCAGGAAGCGCGTCAGCTCAAAAGACGCGATGAGGCCGATCGCAGCGCCAATCAGTGCCAGCCGCATACCTTGGACGATCACCATTTTGCGCACGCTGCTCTCTTCAGCTCCCAGAGCCAGCCGGATCCCGATTTCCTGAGTGCGCTGCTGGACCGAATACGCGATTAGGCCATAAATTCCGATGGCCGCCAACAGGAGTGCTGAGCAGCCGAAGATCGTCATGAGCAGCATGTTCAACTGAGTGCGGGCGGTGGACTGCTCCATAACTTCAGCCATTGAGCGGACGCGGGCCACGGGCTGTCCAGTGCCTTTGCGCAACTGTCCCTCGATGGCGGAACTCAGTGAGTGCGGTTCCACAGATGTGCGGACGATCCACGCTATGGGCAGGAGCCGCAAGTTCAGCGCGTTGATGCCATCGGGCAGTTGCGCGATCGGAACATACATCTCCGGCCGCGGTTCACGATTCAGACCGATAGCCCGGACATCGCCAACGATTCCCACGATCTGGCGGATGGGATCTTTGTCATACTCCGGCCGCATGCCCCTCCCAAGCAGCAGACGATCCATGAGTGGGTCACCGTGTGGCCAGACTATCCGGGCCATCGTTTCATTGATGACGACGACACCGGGCGCGGAGGCGTTATCGCGTTCTGTGAATTCACGGCCTCGCAAAATAGGGATATGAAACGCTTGGAAATATTCGGGCGAAACAAAAGTCCATCCCGCTATGCCATGAAAGCGTCCTGCTAGCGGACGTCCCTGGACGATAAAGAAGTTCTGCCAGACCGTTTCCAACGGCACGCAACAGGACACCGCAGCGGCCGTCACTCCAGGCAGAGCACGGATGCTCCGGACTCCGCCGCGAACCAGGCGGTCGATGTCAACCGTTCTTTCGAAACGCGTCCCCGCCAAGGACATCTGCATGATCAATACATTGTGGGAATCGAATCCGGGATCGACGTTTTGCAAATCCATAGAGGAGCGGATGAGTAGCGCCGCGCCAATGAGCAAGATCAGCGCCAGAGCTATTTCGCCGGCGACCAGCAGCGACCGGGTCTTGTTCTGGCGAAGACCGCTTCCGGTCCGTCCGGAGCTTTCCTTAAGATCACGGACCAGATCCACGCGAGAGGCTTGAAACGCTGGAATGAGCCCGAACAACACGCCAGTGAACAGCGAAATCGACAGCGTGAATGCAAGGACGCGCCAATCGAGCGAGACGGCCGAACCGTTCTCGCCGATTCGCGGAATGTGGATCATGTTCAGAGGAGCAAGAAGAGGATTGCCCGGGTAAAGGCCCAGGATCGCTCGAATACCGGCAAGGCCGATCACCAGGCCGAACGCACCGCCAGCCAAGGAGAGCATCAGGCTCTCGGTGAGCAGTTGGCGAATCAGGCGGCCGCGGCTTGCCCCCAGGGCTGACCGTACCGCGATCTCCCGACGCTGGGCATTCCCGCGAACCAACAGAAGACCGGCGACATTCGTGCACGCGATGAGCAACACGAAGGTCACCGCAACGGCAAGAATCATGAGCAAAGGCCGCACGTCGCCGACCATTGCATTTCTCAATGATTGGACACTGAACGACATTCGGGATACCATCTGTCCGGGAAACGCCCGGCGAAACTGTTGGGCGAGCGCCTTGAGTCGCGCGTTCGCCACGTCCAGTGTCATACCGGGCTGAAGCCGGCCGACGACACGGCAATAACAATCGCCGTCGGTGCTATTGGGATCCATTTGATAGGGAATCCATACTTGCGGCGGCTCGTCAAACTGTTCGGAATCGAATCCACGCGCCATGACGCCAACTACGGTGTAAAGTTCGCCGCTGAGCGGTACGGTACGACCGAGGATGGCCGGATCCCTGCCGAATCTCCCGGCCCACAGTCCGTAGCTCAACACGGCGACGTGCGGACCACCCGGACGGTCCTCGTCCGAATCGAATACGCGGCCCTCCACCGGCGACGCCCCAAATAGACGGAAAAATCCAGCACTCACCCGAGCGGCAGGTATCTGCTGCGGTTCGCCAAGTCCAGCGAAGTTGAGCAGCTCCAGTCGAAGGGCGGAAACATCCCGAAACAAACTCTGCTGCTGGCCCCAGAAATAGAAATGATGCGCTGAGCCGCCCGGGCTGGCAATGGTTCCATAGTTCATCACGAATTGAACGATTCGATCGGCTTGAGGCGCGGCTATCGGCTTGAGCAGGACCGTATTGACGACAGAAAAGACCGCGGTATTTGCGCCGATGCCGAGCGCCAAAGCGGCCAACGCAGCCAAGGTAAAGGCAGGACTCTCCCGAAGTGCGCGAGCCGACCGCTTCAGGTCTCGAAGGAGGTCTTCCATTCCGGCGACCCTCTAAGCGTAGCGCTTCGACGCTCGGATCAGGCGAGCACTATCTCTTTGCGGCCGGCGCGGGCGCGAGGCTCACTGCAGCGGGCTTCTCGGGCGCTGCGGCCGGAGCCTTTTCCGGCGGGCCCGCAGGAGTCTCCGCCAGCTTCTCTTCCTGTTGGTCGATGCCCTGGTTGCGCACGATGATCGAGATGCGGCGGTTGGAAGGATTCGTGGGGTCGTCCTTCAGCAACAGCCTCTGGTCCGCAAACCCGCGCACCTGGCTGATGCGATCTTCCGTTAGCCCCGCCTCCATCAGAATCCTGCGCGCCGCATTGGCTCGATCGGCCGACAGCTCCCAGTTGGAATAATCTGAACGGCCGTATGGCGTCGAGTCGGTGTGCCCTTCAATCGCGATCTTGTTCGGCAGCCTCACCAACTGCGCCCCGAGCACCCGCAGCAGTTCGCCCCCGGCCTCCGACGGCTTGGGATCGCCCGTCGCAAAGAACAAACCTTTTTTGGTCTCCATCAGGTCGATGCGCAGACCTTCGGCCGTGATGGTCATCTTGATCTGGTTTTCCAGGTCCTTGAACTTCGGAATCTGCTTCATCGCCTGCGCGATTTCTTCCTTCAGCTTCTGCAGTTCGTCCTTGTTCAACTTTAAGGTCTCGCCGACGCCCACGTTGGTGCTGCCGGTCTGACGGCCCTTGCCGGTGGGATCCTGAAAGTAACCGCCCACGGCCTTCTGCACTTTTTGGCTGGCGCTCAGCAGCCACAGGACGATGAACAGCGCCATCATGGCGGTGACGAAGTCGGCGTACGCTACCTTCCATGCGCCGCCGTGTTCGTCGTCATGACCGGCGACCTTCTTCTTGATGATGATGACCGGGGCTTTGCCCTGGCTCAAGCGGCTGCCTCCGTACTGCCGCCGGCCGCAGGCGCGGGCTTACGGCAGGCCTTGTCCATCTCCTGGAAGGTGGGCCGCACGTGCGGCGGGATCGCGCGCCGCGCCGCTTCCAGCGCCAGGATCGGCGGCATGCCTTTCATGAACGCCAACAGCGCCATGCGCAGGCACGTGAGGTATTCGCTTTCGGCACTGGTCTGCTTCTTGATGTTGGCCGCGATCGGCCCCAGAAATCCGTAGCACAGCAGAATGCCCAGGAACGTTCCCACCAACGCCGCCGCTACCTTGTGCCCGATCTCTTCCGGCGGCCCGCCTAGCGAACCCATCGTGATGACCACCCCCAGCACTGCTGCCACGATTCCCAAACCCGGCAGACTGTCCGCCATAGTGCTCAGCGCGCCCGCGGGCAACAGACTTTGATGATGCAGGACTTCCAGGTCCGTCTCCATCACCTGATCCAAATCGTGCACCTCCACGCCGCCGGCAACCGCCGTGCGCATCGTGTCGCAAAAGAAGTGCATGGCTTCGTGCTCTTTGGTGAAGTTGGGGTGCCGTTTGAACAAGGCGCTCTTTTCGGGCTCGTCCAAGTCCTGTTCGAGAGAAGTTAAACCGTTCTTGCGGGAGGTGGCAAAGAAGTCATTCAAGAAGCGCAGGGTGTCCAGATAAAGCGAGGACGTGTAATGGTTTCCCTTGAGCACGCCCAGGATACTTCCAATCAGGGCCTTCAAAATGTGAGGCGGGTTACCAATCAACACCGTACCGATGGCCGCGCCGCCAATAATGAGCAGCTCCGCCGGCTGCATCAGAACCAAAAGGTTCCCTTTTTCCATGAGATAGCCGCCGGCAATACAGCCGAGAACGACAACGATGCCGATGATCGGAAACATGTCCCGATGAATCTCCAACGATTAGAATGGCCTAAGAGCTTACCCCGATACCATCGGCACTTTCACACCCGGCCTGTATACGGAACTTCTACTGCGGGCGCGCGGCTTGAATGCGGAGTGAGCCCGCAAACTCGCGGACTCCCCAGAGAGCCTCAAGCGCCTGGCCGATTCCGCCGACCGGGGCGATGAGAGGCTTCGGGGTCGAGGGATGGAGCCAGTCGAACGGCTGGATATCGACAAAAACGAAGCCAGCCCGCTCCAGGTCACAGCGAAGCCGACGCCGAACGAAAGCGGTCTCGTCGGCTGAGACCTGGGGGAAGAACCGGCGGAAGTGTCGCTCGCAAAAGATCTGTGGATTGAGCATGTTAGGCTCGGCGAAGCTGATTCGCCCGCCGGGCTTGAGCAGCGAGAAAAGCTTCGGCCAGGTACGTTCCAGGTCCAGGTGATGCAGCACCGAAGATCCGATAATGGCGTCGAACGGCCCGTCGACCTCGCAGTCCTCGAAGCTCTTCTCGACGAAGCGGACGCGCGGGAGGGAGCGCTGGCGGGCCATTGCCAAAAGCTCGGGAGATAGGTCAACGGCGATGATGTCGGCGCGCGATCGGGCGAAATATTCGGTAAATAGGCCGGTCCCGCAGCCGATTTCCATCACTCGGCTTTCCGAACCTATGCGGGCGCCTTCCAGGATCAACGCCGCGCGGCGCCGGGCGCGAATTTGTCCAGCCGGCGACGCCCAGCCCCAGATCTCCTCCGCCGAGCCGCCCGCCAGGTACTTACCATGCTGGATCTCGTTGGCGGCGCGGTCACGGACGGAATCGGATACCATGAAAAGCTAGTTTATTCCATGCCAGCCGCCGCACCAAAGGAAGCCTGGGGACCGGAGGCGCTTCGGCTGAGCCGCGAGGCCCGGCGCAATTTCCAAGACAGTATCGCGGAAAAGCGCGACAAATGGATCCAATCCAACCGGTATTTTTACGATCAGTTGAAGCGGGTTCTGCGCTTCATCGTCGAGCCGGGGAAGCGGGTGCTGGAACTGCGCTGCCAGACCGGACATTTGTTGGCTGCCGTGCAGCCGTCGGAAGGTGTTGGAGTCGAAATCGGCACGAAGTTAACCGAAATTGCCCAAGCCAATCATCCGCAGCTTCGGTTCGTGGCCGCGGCCCCCGAAGAACTCGACCTCGGCGAGGAGTTCGACTATGTCATCTTCGACCACGTCTTCGACACGGTCGATATCCTGGGCGCGCTGGAGAGGGCTCGCGATCACTGCACCGAACAGGCCCGCCTCCTGGTAATCAACTACAACCACCTCTGGCAGCCTTTGCTCGAATTGGCCAGCCGCATCGGTTTGCGGGCGCCGTTCGTCGAACCAAACTGGGCCAGCGAGCAGGATTTGCGGGGATTTCTGGCGCTGGCGGGATTCCGAGTGGTGCGCAGTCATCGCTTCATCCTGTTTCCCAAATGGATTCCCGTCATTTCCTGGCTACTCAACGACTTTCTGGCCCGCTTACCCCAGCTTCGAAGACTCTGTTTGATGGAAGTGCTGGTGGCGCGGCCGGCTCCGGAGCCGAAACGCGAAGAGGATGTCACTGTTTCTGTTGTGATCCCGTGCCGCAACGAGCGGGGAAACGTGGAGCCGGCGGTCGAGCGAATTCCCTGGATGGGCAAACGCACCGAGATCATTTTTGGCGACGACCAGTCCACTGACGGAACGGCCGACGAGGTGCTGCGCCTGCAACAACTTCATCCCGAGAAGAACATTCGGCTGGTGCGCGGTCCGGGAATCTGCAAAGCCGAAAATGTCTGGACATGTTTCCAGGCCGCCGAAGGCGACGTACTCATGATTCTGGACGGGGACCTGACTGTGATGCCGGAGGAACTAACCTACTTTTTTCAGGCCATCGTGCGCGGGACTGGCGAATTCATCAATGGCAACCGGCTGGTGTATCCGGTTCCGAAGGCGGCCATGAAATTCACCAACCGCGCAGGGAACAAGCTGTTCGGCGTGATTTTTTCGTTTCTGCTGCACCAGCGCATCAAAGACACGCTGTGCGGCACCAAGGTTCTGTGGCGCGAGGATTGGAAGCGCATCGCGCCGCGGCTGGGCAGTTGGGGCTTGACGGACCTGTGGGGCGACTACGAGCTGCTGTTCGGCGCGGCCAAGCTGCATCTGGAGATCGTCGAGGTGCCCGTGCACTACCAGGAGCGCTTTTACGGCGTCACCAAGATGACGCGCGTGTTCCGAAACGGCGCGCGGATGCTGGGCATTTGCTGGAGCGCGTGGCGGCAGTTGACGTAGCGCGCCGGGTTGCTAGTCGGCTCGAAGGATCTCCGCGATGTCCAGGCGGCGGATGCGCCGGGTTGCAAGCCAGATGGCAGTCGTTGCAACAAAGGCCATCAGAGCGACGCAGGCAATGTACACGCCGGCGCTGATGGATTGAGCACCGGCGATCAGGCTGGCGGCGTAGCGTCCACTGAGCATTGCTCCATAAATTCCCACGGCCGCGCCAGCAGCCACTGTGATCAAACCTTGACCTAACAGGGAAGATCGAAGCCGGTCCGCCGTGGTGCCAAGAGCCAGGCGCACACCCAGTTCATGAGTCCTTTGCACAACGCCGTAAGACATCGATCCGTAAATGCCGATGACTGCCAACAGCAGAGCGAAACCAGCGAAGAACAAGGCAGCTACGCTGTAGAATCGCGGCCGGGCGAGGGCTTCGTCCAGCCGTTCATCCATGGTCTTGGCGGCAAAGACGGGGACCTGCCGATCGATCGCCTGGATGTCATCGCGGACCGTCGCCAGGTGGTCCTCGGCCTTCCCATCGACGCGGATCACGAACGTAGGGAAGTAACTGCCGGGCGCGTGGTCTGGAACGAAAATCTGTGTTGCATTCTGGTCGGCCATGTAATCCGTGGTTCGGACTACGCCGATGATCTGCCTCTCGTAGCGCGTGCCGAGGCGGATCTTGCGGCCCAGCGCGTCGTAGGAGTGGCCGAATTCAGCAGCGAACCGCTCATTGACCAACGCGACCGGAGCATCCGAGCGCACTTCCGCGTCGGTGAACTCGCGCCCGTAGAGGATGCGTCCGCCGATGGTCTCAAAGTAATGCGGCAGCACGGGAACAAGCATGGAATACTCGGCCGGTTGGCGCCCGTCCATCCCGAACGGCGCGCCCAGGAACACCGTGGCGCCGAGCGGCAGGAAGCCGGTTGCGCTTGCGTCTTTGACGCCCGGGAGCCGCCGGACTCGTTGAAGGGCTTCCTCAAAGTATTCGAGTTCGCGACCGTCTCCCTGGTGGATGGTGCCCTCCAAAGACGCGCTCACCGTAATCAGACCCTTGGTGTCGAAGCCGTGATCGGCGTGCATCAGATGGACGAAGGCGCGCCCGATCGAGAAGGAGCATGCCAAAAGGATCATGGTAAATGCGACTTGAGCAGCGACGAGCAGCTCGCGGGAAAGCCGCTGGCCGCGCGTGCGATTTGAACGAATGACCTCCAGGTTGTGGGCGCGTCCCGCGTAGCAGGACGGCAGCACGCCAAACAGGAGACCGGTGAGAATCGAAACGCCGATGCAAAAGGTCAACACCCTCCAGTCGAGAACCGAGTAGGCCTGCGAACCGAGGGGCGCCGGTTGAACCTTCGTGGCGACGGCGATGGTCCAGCGCGCCACCAGCAGTCCGGCGGCTGAGGCGGCAAGCGACAACAGCACGCTTTCAATCAGCAGTTGCTGCGCCAGGCGGGCACCGCTCGCGCCCAGCGCTGAACGGATGGAAAGCTCGGCATCGCGCTCCGTGGTGCGAGCCAACATGAGACTCGCGACATTTGTGCAGGCGATCAGCAGGATCAGACCGACGCCTGCCATGAGAATGAGAGAGGCGATTTTCACTGGGCCTGCGAGATCGTCGCGCAGGCGCGTCATCGGGTGAGGATACCTTTTGTTGTGGGCCTGGCTGTGCGGCGGAGCGAGGCGGTCGGCATCCAGCGCAAATGCTTCGCTCGCCTGCGCCCAACTCAAGCCAGGCTTCAGGCGCGCCACCGTTTCGGGAATAAAGCCCGTAGCGGGTATGAGGTCGCGCGAGAAGGCGGTGGGGGTCCAGAGAACGGACTTGGCAGGGTAATCGAAGCCGGGCGGTGCGACTCCGATGATGGTGAGCGGCGCCCCGTTGGCCCGAATGATAGAACCCAGCGCCGCCCGGTTGCCTGCGTAAAGCTGCTGCCACAGCCCATAGCCGATTACCGCGACCGCGCTTTTTCCCGGCGTGTCTTCGCCGGGCGCGAATGTTCGACCGATCCAAGGCTTACTACCGAGCAATGAGAAAAAGTTCCAGGATGTTTGCGTGAGGCGAACTCGCGCGCTCTCCGCAGTGCCACCCAGGTTCGCGTCGCCGTTATAAGTGATGGTGGCGTCTTCGAGATAAGTGCTCTTTTTGGTCCAATCGTGAAACTGTTGCTCGCTTTGGTTCGGCGGAAGAAACCAATGTGTGGCGATCAGGCGATCCGGGTCGTGGAAGGGGAGCGAGCGGAGAAGAAGTGCATTGACGACACTGAATACGCCCGTGTTCGCTCCTATTCCAATGGCGAGGGCGGAGATGGCGAAGCCGGTGTGGAGGGGACGGCGGCTCCAAAGGCGAAGGGCGTGGCGGCTGTCCTGCACAATTTCCCGGGCGAAGAGAAGCGGCGCGGAGACTGCAAGATCGCACAGGACGCGGATCCAGAGCGCTGCGCGGGAGAGCGGGCCATGGGCGTCCGAAATCTCATCCAGAAACTGGCGTTCCATCGCATCGCCATAACTGGCCCGAAAACCCGCAGGATAAAGCTTCAGCAGCCAGCGGTAGCTTCTGAGGGCGAATCCGGACTCAGGCATGGCGAGGAATTCCGAATTTCGCGGAGGCTAACTGGACCATTTCGCGCATTCGCGCTGCCTCTGCCTGGGCCACTTTTCGCCCAAGAGCGGTTATGCGGTAATAGCGGCGCCGCTCATCGTCCAAGTGAGGGTCGGGGCGTTCGTCGGACTCTTCGATGAGGCCCTGCTCGAGCATCTTACTGATCGAGCCATACAACACCCCTGGCCCGAGCTTCAGCTTGCCGCCGGTGCGCGAGGCGATCTCGCGTTTGATGGCATAACCGTGGCGTTCGCCTTCGGCGAGGGACAAAAGGATATGGAAAACGGTTGGCGAGAGGGGGATGAATTTGTTGACATCCGAATGATTTGAATTCGGCATACTAGTACAGAATCAGATATAGTATTCGACGCGGCTGACTCCTTGTCAAGGGCTTTGTCGCACGGCACCTCGGCAAGCGGCTGCGGTCCGGCGCCACTATAGCGCGCGGATGTTGGGGATTTGCTGGAGTGGGCGTCAGGGCGTGCCGCGCAACAGACCGGCGACACTAAGGTCTTCGTCGAGATCCGGCCAGTGGATGCCTTCGCCGTCACCGAGGAGTTCGAAATTCTGCCGTTGACCGGAGCTGGCGTGCCGAAGCCGCGGGAACCAAACTAGGGGTACTGAGATCGTACGGCCGTCGGCGAGCAACACCATCAGTTCGTCGTCGCTGATGGAAACCTCACGAGCCTTGGGGCGAATCTCGACGACCGAAGAATTCATGCCACGCCTCCAGCCAGGATCCCCGATTCTCGGTGACCAACTGTTCTAACTGCCGAAGTTCCCTGGCCGAAAAGCCAGTTGCATGCGGAGGGCGACGGTTTCCAGCCAGAATTTCGCCAGCGCCTGTTCTCGCTGGATGTGGACGTGCGGAGGCTCGAAGCCCTCGTTGCTGAAGAAGAACACGCGATAGGGTCCAACCCGAGCGATCGTCGGCATGCATGTTCTGATGCACCTGGGACGAGTATATCAGTTGTTGTTTACAAGCTCGATGTGATTCGCTGCGGGATATAATGGTCACTCGCGCGACCGGAAACGCAGTTGTTATAGGGAGGGAAGATGAAAAAGAATCACTGGATCGCTTCGGCGGGACTGCTGACTTTGGCGGCGGCCTGGGTGCTGCAAGGCGCGTCCGATAAGATTGATCCGAAGGATCTGGTCACCGGCCAGGAGGCGTTCGCCGATTACCGTACGGAGCGGCCCGGGCTGTTTCACAAGATCACCGTCGACGCGCTTCCCAAGCCCTACGCCACGAAGTCGAGCGCGAACTTCCCGCGCGTGGTTCCCAAGCCGGAAAATATGTGGCCGCAAGCGCCGGCGGGGTTCAAAGTTGAGCTATACACCCACGAAGGGCTCACCGAACCGCGCCAGATTCGCATGGCCCCGAACGGCGACTTCTTCGTGGCCGACAGCACGCCGGGCCAGATCAAGGTTTTTCGCGGCAGGAGCGCCGACGGAAAGCCCCAGCAGGTTTCCACCTTCGCGACTGGACTGAAGCGGCCGTTCGGCATCGCGTTTTATCCCGTTGGCGCGAATCCGCAATGGATCTACGTCGGCAATACGGATTCTGTTGTGCGTTTGCCGTACAAGAACGGGGACCTGAAGGCCACGGGACCGGCGCAAACCATAATTCCCGAGCTTCCCACGGGCGGTTTCCACTGGACGCGCGACGTGGTGTTCTCGAAAGACGGCAAGCGCATGTTCGTGGCCGTCGGCTCCGGGTCTAACGTGGACGATCCGGATACGCATCCCAAGGAGCTTCATCGGGCCGACATTCTGGAATACACACCGGACGGGAAATTCGTGAAGGTCTATGGCGCGGGCATTCGAAATCCGGTTGGCCTGGCGGTGAATCCGCAGACCGGCGAACTATGGTGCTCGGTGAACGAGCGCGACGAACTGGGCGACAACCTGGTGCCCGACTACATCACGCACGTGCAGGAAGGCGGCTTCTACGGCTGGCCCTGGTATTACATGGGCGCGCACCAGGACCCGCGGCTGGAAGGCAAGCATCCTGAGCTGAAGGACAAAGTGCTGGTGCCGGATGTGCTGATGCAGCCGCACAACGCGTCGCTCGGCATCACGTTCTACGAAGGCAACCAGTTTCCGAAGGAGTATCAAGGCGATCTGTTTGGCGCGGAGCACGGGTCGTGGAACCGGTCCACACGCGCGGGCTATGAGATTGTCCGCGTGCCGTTGGAGAATGGCCACGCGAGCGGCGTCTATGAAGACTTCATCACCGGATTCGTTACGCCGGACGGCAACGCTTGGGGACGGCCGGTGGCTGTAGTGGTCGCCAAGGACGGCTCCTTGTACTTCACCGACGATGCCTACAAGGCCATCTGGCGCATCAGCTACACCGGCAAAGATGCGCGATGAACTGGAAAGGGCGAGCGGGCACATACTGGCCGGCGCCGTCTACAACAGCCTTTTCCATCGATAGGAGAACCGTCATGCCGCCCGAAGAAAAGTCAGCCAACGAGATTTCACGGCGCGCCGTCATCGCAAGTGCCGCAATCGTTCCGGTAGCGGCTCTCACCGCCGCCGCACAGCAGCCCGACGAATCCGCACTTTCTGCCACGCAGATTCGGACTCTGGAGGCATTCGTCGAAAGGATAATCCCCAAGGATGAGCTGGGGCCCGGAGCGGCCGAAAGCGGCGTTGCGGTCTACATCAATCGGTCTCTGGGCGACTATCTGAAGGGCGAGAAGGCCGCTTTCGTCGAAGGCCTGGAGGCGACGGATGCGTACGCGAAGCGTTCGCACGGCCGCGCGTTTGTCGAGCTGTCGCCCGACCAACAGGACGCCGTGCTGACCGCCATGGACGACGGCAAGGCCGACGGATTCGCCAATGCCCAAGCCTTCTTTGCGCGTACCCGCAGGCTGACGCTCGAGGGCATGTTCGGCGATCCCTACTATGGCGGCAATAAGAACTTCGCCGGCTGGGACCTGATTCGCTATCCCGGACCGCGCATGGCCACTTCGCCCGACGATCAGAAGCTGGGCGTAGCGATCAAGCCGGTGCACATGTCGGCGTACGGCGCCAAGTATGGCCATTAATCTGAAGCCTGTGGACGTGGCCGTGGTGGGCCTGGGCGCCGCGGGTGGCGTCGCGGTGCTACCGCTGGCGCGCGCGGGCCTGAAGGTCGTGGGACTGGAAGCCGGCACGTGGATGAACCCGGCGCGCGACTTCAAGCCGGACGAGATTCACAACAACGTGCGGCAGCTGGTGACCACCGTGCCCAAGGCCAAGCGCGAGATTCCGACGTTTCGCACCAGTCCCGCGATGAAGGCACGGCAGGCCGCCGCACACCCGATGATGAACGCGGTGGGCGGCACGTCGATCCACTATCACGCGCAGAGCTGGCGTCTGAAGCCGTGGGATTTCAAGACGCGCTCGGAAACGATCCAGCGCTACGGCGCGAGCATGCTGCCGAAAGGATCGACGCTAGAAGACTGGCCGATCGGCTACGACGAGCTGGAGCCGTACTACGACACGGTGGAGTACGAGATCGGCGTGTCCGGCAAAGCGGGCAACATTCAAGGCAAGCTGGATCCGGCGGGCAACGTGCACGAAGGACCGCGCCAGCGCGAATACCCAATGCCGCCTCTGCGTACGTCGGGCTATCTGGACATGATGTACAAGGCCGCGCAATCGCTCGGCTGGAAGCCGTTTCATGCGCCCGCGGCGATCAACTCGCAGCCTTACCGCGGGCGGCCGAGCTGCGCCTATCACGGCTATTGCGATCGCGGCGGCTGCCATATTCAGGCGAAGAACTCCACCTGCTTCACGACGATTCCGGAAGCGCAGAAGACCAAGAACCTGACGGTGGTCGACCGGGCGCAGGTGACGCGCATCGTCGCGGGCAACGACGGGAAAGTCACGGGTGTGACGTACATTCGCGACGGTAGAGAATACTTCCAGCCGGCCAAAGCCGTTCTGGTGGGTTCCTACACCTACGAAAACACGCGTCTGTTGCTTCTGTCCAAGTCGAAAGCTTATCCGGGAGGACTCTCCAATAATCACGGCCAAGTTGGAAAACACTACTTCGGGCACTGGGACATACAATCGGGCGTCGGCGTGACGGCGCTGTTCCCGGAAGATCTGAACACCTGGTATGGCGCGATGCTGTCGCAAGGCGTGGTGTGCGACGAATGGGCCGACGACGCGTTCGATCATTCGGGCCTGGGGTTCATCGGCGGCGCCAGTTTGTGCGCCTTCATGGAAGTGCACCCGATCGCCTCGGCGTCGATGAGCACGTTTGGCCGCGCGCCCGGCTGGGGATCGAAGTGGAAGGCGTTCGTGCATCAGAACGCCAACCGCTGGACCTCGGCGTACCTGCAAACCAATAGCTTCCCGTACGAGAACACCTATCTGGATCTGGACCCGGAGGTGAAAGATCCGCTGGGCGATCCGGTGTGCCGCGTCACCAGCGGTCCCAAGGAGAACGAGACGCGCGCGGGTCTACACGCCGAAGACAAGATGGCCGAGTGGTTCAAGGCCGCGGGCGCGATCGAAGTGGTGAAGAGCCAGCCTTTCGGACCGGCGCTTTCCACGCATACTTATGGCGGCACGCGCATGGGTGATAATCCGGAAACCAACGTCGTCGACCGCTGGGGCTTTTCGCACGAAGCGCCAAACCTCGGACTGGTCGGCGGATCGGTCTTTGGAACCAGCGGCGCGCGCAACCCAACGTTGACCATGCAAGCGCTGGCCTGGCGCACCGCGGAACACTTAGCGAAGAACTGGAAGTCGATCGCGGGTTAAGCTACTTGCCGCCTAATTCCTGCTTAATCACTCTGGCGTTCTTTTCCGCCTGGTCCTGCATCGGATTCCTGACGCCTGCCGACTCCTGGAAGAAATTCAGGCCTTGCCGCATCTGGCTGCGGTCGCCGACCAGCTTGCCCAGGCTGTAATTCGCCAAGCCGAGATAGAACAGTGCGGTGCCGCGAAGGTCTTCATCGCCTTTCAGCTCAGGAAGCGCCGCGCGCAGCGCTTTATTCGCTGGGCCCCACTTTTGTTCCAGGCTGTACCCTACTCCGACATAACAATTGGCGCCGCCAACGATGCCCGCCTTCAAGGTGGCCCAGTCGGCGTCGCTCATGCCCTGCTCCTTCTGGCGGGAGTTGATGGCTTCCAAGGCCCGGCTGCCGTAGGTGACCACGCTGGCGCCCCGCTGGGACCTCCACGCGCAGTTGGCCGCCACAAGCATCGCTTCGGCGTTTTTGGAACCAGCCCCGGACATCCGCTCGGCAGCCGTGCAAACTTTGGCCGCTTCGCCCGCTTTGCCCAGCGCCGCGAAATAGGTTCCGCTCACCAGCGGCAAATACTGGCTCTTGACGTTCAGCTTTTCCAGCTCGTCAACTAGCTCGATGACGTTCTTGGGATTGTCCTTTTCCTTGAGCGCGGTGACGTACAGCGCGTATTCGGCGTACTCGTCCACCTGCTTGGAGTATTCGAGATCTTTCTTGGCGTCGTCATCGGCGGGGGCCTTGTTGGCGGCGATGTCCTTGCCTGCGGCCTCGGCCGTCCGCGCCGACCAAATCTTCACCTGGTCGACGTCACCCTTGGCGACCGCGGCCTTGAGAGCGTAATACGCCATGTCCATATCGGGGACGTTGGGCCACGTTGCGTTGCCGGCGGCCAGCGCCTTGTCGTAGTCCTTCTGCGACACCAGAATCGACTCTAACTGCGCGCACACCCAGCCAGCGCCTTCGTGCTTGGGATATTTCGACAAGAAATCCTGCGCGAGCGTCGCCTTTCTGGCGTCGTCGGTCTCCTGGCCGATGGACTGCAGAAGCTGTCCTTCCGGCGTGCCCACGTTAATCGTGAAGCTCTGTTTCTCTTGGGCGGCCGCGGGCAAGACCAACAAGACCAGGCCCAGAATGTAACTTTTCATCAAGTCTCTCCTATCGGAGGAAATTTATCACAACTGAGGGCCGCTTGGCTGGATGCGGACTGGCACGCGGAGACAAGGCGTGCCGCGTCAGGGCTGCTTGGCTCCGGTTTCCTTGGCCAGCCGTACCTTGGCGTCTTCAATCTTCTTCTGAATTTTGGACACTTCGGCGTGGTCGAGGTCAGCCGGCGGACCGGCCTGCCACTCGCGCAAGGAACTCTGCCATTGCGTGATGGCTTCCTTCACCTTGCCTTCGCGGAAATAGACTTCGGCCAGGTGATCGTGCACAGTAGGATCGCGCGACATGTACTGCATGGCCTGACGTAGCTTGTCTTCCGCTTCCGTGAGCTTATCCAGGCGGAAGTAGACCCACCCGAGACTGTCCAGGTAGGCGCCGCTGTTCGGCTCCTGCGAAACAGCTTTCAGAATCATGTCTCGCGCCTCATCCAGCCGCTCGTTCCGGTCCGCCAGCATGTAGCCCAGGTAGTTCAACGCGGCGGCGTTGTCGGGATTGAGGACCAGCACTTTGCGGAATTCGGCCTCGGCGGCGGGCATATCCTTCATGCGCTCATACATGGCGCCGCGCAGGAACAGCACCGCTTGCTTTTCGTCGTTGGTTTGCGACAGTTTCTCGGCGGCGTCCAGCGCCTTTGCCATCTCGGGGAAATTCTTGCCCTTCTCGTAGACTTCGGCAAGGTTCAGGTAAGTGTCCCGGTCGTTCTTGCCGTCCAGCATCTTGCGCGTCTCGGCAACCGCCTGATCGGTCTTGCCCATGTCCGACAGCAAGGAGGCGTGTTCGGTGCGCACCAAACGATCGTTCGGATACTTCTTGTAGGCCGCGTCGGCTTCCGCTTCCGCCTTGGGGAAATCCTTGGCCTCGCGATACGTCTCGATGATCTGGGCCAGGGCGCGCGGCGCGGAATCCGGATCGAGGTCGGCCACCTGACGGAACGTGTCCACGGCCGGCCCATACTGCTCGACGGTGCGCTGGAGATCGCCCAGACTTTGCAGCAGGAAAACCCGGCTGGTTTTTTCAGAAGCGCTGTAGCTCTTCTTGCTGGTGGCGTCGAGAATGCCCTTCAAAGTCTTGATCGCGTCCGGCACTTTGCCTTCGGCCTGCAGCAGGTTGACGTCGTTGAACTGGACTTCCAGGTTGTCGGGATCCAGTTCCTTGGCTTTGTCGGCAGCTTCGCGCGCCTTGGCAAAATTCTGCTTCTGGCGATAGATCTGGGAGATCCGCAGGAACGAATGCGAATCCTTGGGATCTTCAGCGGCCAACCCCTGGTAGGTTTTGAGCGCGTCATCCAGCTGATTGGATTGCAGCAGATCTTCGGCCAGCGCGCGCTTCAGCTCGGAGTTCTGCGGTTGCTGATCGAGCGCCCGGCGCAGCATTTCAGCCGCCAGCGAATAATCTTTCAACTGCTCGTAAACGCTGGCCAGGCTGGTGAGGCTGCGCGGGTTGGGGTCTTTTTCGGCGACCTTGCGCAGCATGTCGGCGGCGGCTTTGTTGTCGCCGAGGTCGGCATAGACGGTGGCCATGCCGGTCATCGCGTCTTCGTTGTCCGGGTCGAGAGCTAGCGCCTTCTTGTAAGCATTGAGGGCTTCCGTAGAATTCTGCAAGACCTTCTGCAGACGGCCCTGCATGAGCCAGCTATCCAGATCCTTGGGGTCGGCCTCGGTGATCTTTTGGTACTGCTGCAGGGCCTTCTTGACCATGTCCTGGTCTATCTGATTGGTCTGCGAATCGCCGATCAGACGGGTATAAATGCGGGCCAATAGCCGCCGCGCGTTCAAATCGTTGGGATTTTGCTTGAGCTGATCCTCGGCGTCGAGAACGGCCTCGCGCAAGCGGCCAGCTTGAATGTAGAGATCCGAGAGTTCTTCGGCGATGAAGGTGGCGCTGGGGTCGGCTTTCAGCGCCGCCCGGTACGCGTCGACGGCTTTATTGAAGTAATCGCCGCGATTGCCGTAAGCCGCGGCCATCTCCGAGTAAAGGTGGCCGAGCGAGTAGTTGTAGTAGGCAGCAGCTTTGTCGGCAGCGGTTTTGTCGGCCGCGGCGGTCGGCTTGGGTGGTGCCGGATTCTTCTGACCGAAAGCGGCCGTCGCCAGCAAAAGTAGACAGGGGAGGCTCGCCAACCGACGTGTTGGGATCATCGAAAAAACGCTCTCTTTCCCTTACCCGGATCGCAGCGATCGGGGTGCAGACGTGATCAACTTCAGTATAACCCTGAACCCCGGCAGGCGGTCGCGGCCAAAGAGCGTTCTCCGGCCAGCATTGTTCGCAGCCGCGCTACCATCTCCAGCAGCGTGGACGAACACGGTCTGACTCCGCTTCCCGTAGTGCTGGGTCCTACCGGCTCGGGCAAGAGCGAGCTGGCGATTCGCATCGCTCTGGAGGTGGGCGGCGAGATCGTCAACTGCGATTCGCTGCAGCTCTACCGTGGTTTCGACGTAGGCACGGCGAAGGTCCCGCTCTCGGAGCGGCGCGGCGTTCCGCACCATCTCGTCGATCTGCTGGAACCAGACCAACTGTTCACGGCGGGCGATTACTCGCGCGCAGCCACGGCGGTTTTGCGCGAGATTGCCGCGCGAGACCGTGTGCCCATCGTGGTTGGCGGCACAGGCTTCTATCTGCGTGCGCTGCTGGAAGGCCTGTTTCCCAGTCCGCCCCGCGACGCCGCACTGCGCGCCAGGCTCTCGCGGCGGGAAGCCCAGCGCCCGGGAAGTCTGCATCGCATCCTCGGGCGTCTGGACCCGGCTGCCGCGGCGCGCATTCACCCCAACGACAAGAACAAGACCCTGCGGGCGCTCGAGGTGCGCTTGCAGGCAGGTCGGCCGATGTCGCTGTTGTTCGAACAAGGCCGAACAGCCCTGACTGGGTTCCGGCCCATCCGGGTGGGGCTCGATCCGCCACGCGAAATGCTGTACGACGCGCTGAATGCTCGCGCGGTTCGCATCTTCGAACATGGCTTGATCGCGGAAGTACGCGCCTTGCTTGCACGCGGCGTGCCCCCGGACGCCAAGCCGTTCGAGTCACTCGGCTACAAACAGGCGTTGCAAGCCGTGCAGGGCCGCATGACGGAGCAGGACGCGCTCGAGTCCACGCAGCTGGAAACACGCCGCTACGCCAAGCGCCAGCTTACCTGGTTCCGCAAAGAGCCGGGAGTGCACTGGCTGAAAGGCTTTGGAGGCGAGGCGGAGCTTCAGGCCGAAGCTCTCGCGATCATTCGCGCGAACGCGCTCAACACAGCTTTGTAAATACGCTGTGAAATTTGGCGCGCTGCGGATCTTTTTTTCCTTTGTTGCGGAACACAATTCCTCCACACACGTATTAGTACGTGAAGTTAGTAAGTCTGAGTTGAGGAGTTACAACAATGGTTAAAAACGTTCTATTGGGATTCAGCTCTGTTGCTTTGGCCATCGCGAGCGCGGCCACCAGTTACAACGTGACGTTTTTCGAGCCGGTAAGCATTAATGGCACGCAAGTAAAGGCTGGCTCTTATAAAGTGGAACTGGACGGCAGCACCGCCGTGATCCGCGAGAGTGGAGAGAAGAAGACGCTTACCGAGGTGCCGGTGAGGGTGGAAAACGAAAACCGCAAGTACGCGAGCACTTCCGTCCGTCTGGATGGAACACGCGTGGACGAGATCCGGCTGGGTGGCACGCACACCAAGCTGGTCTTCGAAAAGGCCGGAGCCGCAACGAACTGAGCGGGATGCCGCGAACGGTTGCTGGCGGCAGGCTTGCTTTAGCTCACCGCCAGCATTCGCCGCCGTTCCAGGCGCATTAGAATAGAGATGTGCGCCGTTTTATCTGGCTTCCCGCCGTCCTTTGCTTTTGTCTCCCCGCAGCGCGGGCGGCCACCTTTGTAGTCCTGCCGTTCTTTAACGTCTCCCACCAACCGAACCTGGACTGGATTGGCGAGAGCCTGGCTGAATCGGTTCAGGAAGCGCTTTCTTCGCAAGGATTGATGGCATTCGACCGCGACGATCGCGTCGAAGTTTACCGCCGGCTCTCCATCCGGCCCTACGCGCTGCTCACCAAGGCTTCCATCGTCCGAATCGGCGAAGAGCTGGACGCGGAGCAGGTGATCTTCGGGCAGTTTGACTTGAAGCCGGTTCCGAATTCCGTGAAGAGCCGTGGATCGCTGCAGATCACCTCGCGCGTGCTGGATCTGCAGCACGTGCGGGAAGGACCTGAATTCCGCGAGGTGGGCGCGCTGGAAGATCTGGCAACACTGCAGGAACATCTGGCCTGGCAGATGCTGCAGTTCGTGGATCCGCGCGGAGCGCCGTCGGAAGCCGACTTCCGGGCGCGTCACACCGCGGCGCGCGTGGACGCCGTGGAGAATTATATCCGCGGCCTGCTGGCTCCTAATGCCGACGATAAGCATCGGTTCTTCACTCAGGCCGTACGTTTAGACCCGCACTATGCTCTGCCCGACTTCCAGTTGGGCCGGTTGCTGTGGAACAAGAAAGATTACGCTTCAGCCACGGAATGGTTCCAAAAGATGACCCCGGCCGACGACCACTACCGGGAAGCCAATTTTTTTCTTGGCCTTTGCCGCTATGAGATGGGAGACTTCGCCGGTGCCCGGGCCGCCTTCCAGCTAGTGGCACAGGTGGTACCGCTGAGCGAGGTGTACAACAACCTCGGGGCGGCGGAATCGCGCGCGAATCTTCCCGCTGCCGTGGACGACTTCCGTAAGGCGCTGGAAGGCGATGCGAGCGATCCGGTCTATCAATTCAACGTGGGCTATGCACTGTGGCGCTCCGGCAACTTTTCGGCCGCCGCGGAGCGCTTTCGCTCCGTCCTGGCGCACGATCCCGACGACGACCAGGCAGCGTTGCTGTTGGCGCAATGCCAGGCACATACCGGTCCGCGCCCGGGCGATGCGCATACCGAGGGCTTGGAACGTCTGAAAACCAACTATGAGGAAAGCGCCTACTGGCAACTGAAGGCCGTGCTTCAGCCGCAGCGCCACTGAGAGATCCGGCTGGTACTCGACTAGCCCGGCCATGGGCGGAATAAATCCAGGAAACGGGTATAATCCAAAAAGCTCATGCTGGAAGCGTTCGGATTGTCGGATCCTGGTTGTGTCCGCCAGAACAACGAAGACTATTATCTGCTGTTGCCGGAGACGGGCCTGTTCGTGGTGGCGGACGGGATGGGCGGGGCACAGGCCGGCGAACATGCCTCCAAGCTCGCTGCCGAGACCGTGGCATCGTTCGTCGAGGACGCGGGGCGCTCCGACTTCGACACGCTTTCCGGAGCCTTCCGCGAAGCGAACCACCAGGTGATTACGGCTGCAGCCAGCGACCAGGCTTTGGAAGGCATGGGCACAACCCTGGTGGCTGCCTTGGAATCCGGTCCGGAGCTGCTGGTGGCCAGCGTCGGCGACAGCCGCGCCTATCTTTTCGACGGCCGTGAGTTGATCACCATCACGGAGGACCAGACTTGGGTTCACGAGGTAGGCCGCCGCTTAGGCCTGGATGAACTCAGCCTCAAAACCCACCCGATGCGGCATGTCTTGACGATGGCCATCGGCGTCAGCCAGGAGCTGCGCCTGCATTCGTACTCCGTCCAGCCGCGGCCCGGCGAGACGATTCTGATGTGCACGGATGGGCTGCACGGCGTGGTGGAGCCGGACGTGATCACGGATGCCTTGTCGGGCAACGGATCGCTCGAATCCAAGTGCCACGCTCTGATCGACGCGGCGAAGGAAGCCGGCGGCCCGGACAACATCACGGTGATTTTGCTGCAAGTCCAATAGGGGCGAGCAGGCCGCCGTTTACCCTCTTTTACACCGATTCTCGTAACCGTTACCGGCTGGAGTGCGATCCTTTAACTAGCAGTCATGAACGTCAAGTTGTCTTTTGGCCACTGCTGGAATCTCTTTGCGCTGTGCTATCTGGCCGCAACGGGATTGATGGCGTCCGAATATCACGGGCTGGTCACTTCGACTGGACTGCCGATTCCCGGCGCCACGGTGACGGCCACCCAGGGTGACAAGAAGCTGGTCACGACGACCGACGAAAAAGGCGTCTACAGTTTCGCTGATCTCGCGGACGGTACTTGGACAGTGGAAGTGGATATGCTGGGTTTCGCCAAAGTCAGCGCCCCGATTGCGATTCCGTTTGGGACTGGCGGCTCGGAATGGCATCTACAGTTGTTGTCAGCGGAGGCTTTCAACGCACAACCCGGCGCGGCGACGCGAGGGCCGCGGAACCGGACGCAAGAACGTACGGCGCAGGCTCCGACATCGGGAGGAGCGGCACAGGCCGCTGAAGCCGCGGGCGGCAACGCGTCTGGGCGGAGTCCTCGGAATTTCTCCGGATACGGGCGTGGCGCGGGGCAGGGTGGCGCCAACGGGCGTCCTCCGTTTGGACAGGCAAACGCCGCCGACGCGTTCCAGCGGCTGGACTTAAACCGGTCGGCGGAAACCGCGGCTTTGGAAGACGAGAGCGGACCCGCGGAGGGTGCCAATGCAGTGGGAGACCTCAGCCAGAGTGGTTCGGATGCCTTGGTAGTCAATGGCAGCATCAGCAGCGGCGTGAACGCCAACGCGCCGCAGCAAAATGACTGGATGATTTTCGGGCCCGGCGGGCCCGGCGCCTTTGGACCCGGAGGACCTGGAGGACCGGGCGGCCCAGGCGGACTTGGCGGCGGCACGGGAGGGGCAGGAGGCTTCGGCGCTCGTGGCCCGGGCGGTTTTGGCGGGCCGGGGGGCGGTGGCGGCCGATTCGCCGGTGGCCGTGGCTTTCCAGGAGGGCCCGGAGGCGCTCGGAGGTTCGGCGCGAACAACCCAAATTCGTTTGGCAATGCCCGACGGAACCGGCGCAATCAGTACCGCGGCAATCTGGCTCTGATCCTGGACAACTCCGCTCTCGATGCGAAGCCTTTCTCTCTCACCGGCCAGGACACAGCCAAATCCGCCTACAACCATCTCCGCACCACGGGCGCTATCGGCGGTCCGCTGAAGATTCCCAAGCTGCTGAGCGGCGAGAACACCACGTTCTTCATCAACTACCAACTGACGCGCAATCGCAACGCCAACATCAGCACGGCGCTCGTGCCGACTTCCGACGAACTCAAGGGCGTTTTTCCCGGACTCACGATTCCGGCTTCGGAATTCAGTCCGCAGGCCCAGGCGCTTCTGGGTTTCTATCAGCCTCTGCTCGCCACGCCGAATCTGACCAGCAGCTCGCGCTATAACTACCAGACCTCGCTGGTAGGGATCGGCGACGTGAGCAACGTGAACGCGCGAGTCAGCCACACCATTAATTCCAAGAACCAGCTTACGGGCAACTTCTCCTGGCAACACAGCTACACGACAATCCCGAATCTATTCAACTTCGTCGACGACGCTTCCGGTACCGGCATCAACACCGGCCTCCAGTGGACGTATCACTTTACACCGAACCTGATCAGCAATCTGAACGGCCACTTCAGCCGTTCGGCAGGCCAGACAATTCCCTACTTTTCGAATCCGCAAAATGTCCCGCAAGGCGCGGCAATTCCTGGCAGCGATCAGAATCCCTTGTTTGCCGGCGCCCCCACGCTGGTATTTTCCAATGGAATTACAGGTATTTCGGACTCGACGTACTCGCTCAACCACAACAATACGTCTCAAGCCGGCGAAAACCTGATCTGGGTGCATGGCAAACATAACTTCACATTTGGCGGCGACTTCCGCCGGCTCGATTTCAACCTGCTGTCCCAGCAGAATCCGCGGGGCACTTTCGTGTTCACGGGGCAATATACGGGAAATGCTTTCGCCGATTTCCTGCTAGGGTATCCGGCCAGCAGCTCACTGGCTTGGGGCAACGCCGACAAATACTTCCGCGAAACCTGGCTGGATGGATTCGTGAACGACGATTGGCGGATGACCAGCAGCTTGAGCCTGAATATCGGCGTGCGCTGGGATTTTCAGGGGCCGGTCCATGAACTCTACAACCGGTTGGTGAACTTGAACATCGGCCCGGATTTCACTTCCGCATCGCCCGTCTGCGGCACGGCCGCGCCCGGGTGCACTCAGGCCGGCCAAGCCGGCTATCCCGACTCGCTCGTCCGCCAGAATGATCACGAATTCCAGCCGCGCATTGGCGTCGCCTGGCGTCCGTTCGCGCAACGCTCCACGGTGGTTCGCGCCGGATACGGAGTTTACTACAACACTTCGGTCTATCAGCCGCTCGCGTCCGAGATGGCGCAGCAGGCTCCGTTGTCCAACAGCCTCACCGAGCCGAATCCCGCGTGCACTTTTCCTTGCACGCCGGTCTACACGTTAGCCAACGCTTTCCTGACGCCGGTAACAACCGCGACCAGGCAAACCTACGCGATCGATCCGAATTTTCACATTGGCTACCTGCACTCCTGGCAAGCTTCAGTGCAGCAGAACATCTCGCCTTCGATGGTCCTGACACTCACCTATCAAGGCAGCAAGGGCACGCACCAACTCCAGGAATTCCTACCCAACACGTATCCGGCCGGATCGCCGGCCAGCCCTTATCCGTCGGGCTACGTCTACATCACATCCAACGGGAATTCGAACTACAACGCCGCGAGCGTCCAACTGCAGCGCCGTTTCCGCAGCGGTTTTGCCTGGAATGCGACGTACATCTTTTCGAAGGCCATCGACGACGCGCAGGGCATCGGAGGCCGCGCCAACCTCGGCTCCTCGTATGCGCAAAATTGGCTCGATCTGAGCGCGGAACGCTCGGTTTCCAGCTTCAACCGCACTCACTCGTTGAATCTGACGGCTCGCTACAGCACGGGCCAAGGCGTGAACGGCGGGGCACTGCTGAACGGGTGGAAAGGCGCCCTGCTGAAAGACTGGACGGTTCAGACTTCCATCGTGCTGGGCAGCGGCTTGCCGGAAACGCCGATTATCCTGGGTCAAGTCGCCACCGGAACAGGGGTGACAGGAACCGAACGCGCGGAGTACATTGGCGGCTCGCTTGCGGCCGCCCTCCCCGGTTATGGATTCAACCCGGCGGCTTTCGCCGATCCCGCCGCTGGCCAGTACGGAAACGCCGGGAGGAACATCATCACCGGCCCGATGCAGTTCGGCATGAATGCCTCGCTGGGCCGGGTCTTCCGCCTCGGCGAGCGGCGCAACTTCAACATACGCTTCGATTCCACCAACGTGTTGAACCACGTCACCTACAGTTCCTGGAACACGACGTTTGGAAACGCTCAGTTCGGTCTGCCCGTGGGGGCCAACGCCATGCGTACCATGCAACTCGTGCTGCGGTACAGGTTCTGATATGCGGCGCTCCGCCATCACCCTCCTGCTCTGCTGCTTGGCCGCTCCCGGACAGCAACAGCAGACCCAGAACGCGCCTACGGTGCCGGACACGGGCCTGCGCATTTCCACGACCACGCAACTAGTGGTGGAGGACGTGCTGATCAAGAGCAAAGACGGCAAACCGGTCCTGGGCTTGAAGCCTTCAGATTTCACCATCACCGAAGACGGCAAGCCCCAGAAGATCAGCGTATTCGAGTTTCAGACCCTGGAGCAGGAACAGCCGGTCGCGCCGCCCGCTCCGGCCATAGCCGCTGTCAAGCCTGCGGAGGGATCGGCCGTCAAGCCGCTGACCTCCATCCAAATCAGCCCGGAAAAGCCGGGCGACCTGAAATACCGCAACCGCCGCCTGATGGTCCTGTTCTTCGACATGACCTCCATGCCGATTCCCGATCAGAAGCGCGCGCAAACCGCCGCGTTGAAGTTCCTGCACACGCAAATGACACCGGCGGATTTGGTTGCCATCATGACTTTTTCGAGCGATGTAAAGGTAGTCGAGGATTTCACCGACGACCGCGATCAGCTCGAAAAGGACATCCACAAGCTGATCATCGGAGAAGGGCAGGGGTTCGAGATCGACAACCAGGACGACAGCGCCTCCGACACCGGCGCAGCATTCCAGCAGGACGATACCGAATTCAATATCTTCAATACTGACCGCCAGTTATCCGCGCTCGAAACCGCGGCCCAGATGCTGGGATCGCTGAACGAGAAGAAATCGCTGATCTACTTCGCCAGCGGCATCCAGCAGAATGGGCTCGACAATCAGGCGCAGCTAACCTCCACGGTCAATGCCGCGATCCGCGCGAACGTGTCGTTCTATCCGATCGACGCTCGCGGGCTGGTCGCGCAAGCCCCTATGGGCGATGCAACCAAGGGATCACCCGGCGGCCAAGCCATGTATTCGGGAAGCTCCGCGCGAACGGTCACCAGCAATTTTCAAAATCAGCAGGAGACGCTGGACACGCTGGCCGCGGAGACTGGCGGCAAGGCGCTGCTCGATAACAACGATCTTTCCATGGGCATCGTACAGGCCCAGAAGGACATGAGCAGTTACTACATCATCGGCTATTATTCCAGCAACACCGCGCTGGACGGCCGTTTCCGGCAGATAAAAATATCGTTGAACAATAAGCCGGCCGCGACCCGCATTGCCAAACTCGATTACCGGCGCGGCTACTACGCCGGCAAGCAATTCAACAAATTCACGGAGAGCGACAAGGAACGGCAGCTCGCCGAAGCGCTCATGCTAGGCGATCCGATCACAGACATGAACATCGCGATGGAACTGGACTATTTTCGCCTCGCGCACGACCGCTACTTCGTTCCCCTGGCGGTCAAGATCCCCGGTTCGGAAATCGAGCTTGCCCGGCATGGCGGCGCGGAGAGCACGCGCCTCGACTTCATCGGCGAGATTAAGGACGCCAAGGGCGGAACTGCCGCAAACGTGCGCGACAGCATCCCCGTCAAGCTGAAAGGCGAGAGTTCCCAGCAGCTTTCTAAGACCTCGCTCGAGTACGATACCGGGTTCGTCCTCGCGCCCGGCGTGTACACAGCCAAATTTCTCGCACGCGAAGATACCACCGGAAAAATGGGGACTTTCGAGACCAAGTTCGTCGTGCCGGATCTGACTTCGGAGCAAAAATACCTGCCCATCAGTTCCGTGGTCCTCGGCAACCAACGCGAGAAGTTGGACGCTGCCGTGGCTTCCGCCGAAAAGGACAAGAAGATTCTGGCTGCTCATCCGCTTGTCCAGGACGGCGTGAAGCTGATCCCTAGCATCACGCGCGTGTTCCGCAATGGCCAGGATCTGTACGTCTACCTGGAAGCATACGAACCGGCGGCCACCGCCACGCAGCCGGTGATCGCTGCGGTCAGCTTCTTTCGAGGCAAGACAAAAGCCTTTGAGTCCGAGCCGCTGCACGTTACGGAAGGACTGAATACCAAAACGAAGGCCGTGCCGCTGCGGTTCAGCCTGCCGCTGGCGAAGCTGCGCCCCGGCCGCTACACGTGTCAGGTGAGCGTGTTCGATCCCGCGGTCCAGAAATTCGCCTTCTGGCGCGCTCCCATTGTGATCCTGCAGTAAGTCCGGGCAGTTACTTCTCGTTGTATTTGAATGCGAACTGCAGCCGGATTTGATTGCCCCGGAACTCGTTCGGCAGCGGCGGGAACGGAACCGACGCGCTAATGCTCGCCACGGCGGCGCGGTCCAAGGACTGCGAGCCGGACGGCGTCGCGATCACCAGCTTGGGCACCTGACCGTTGCGGTCAATGATGAACTGAAGCTGCACCAGCCCGTGATTGCCCATCCGCGCGCTCTCCGGAATCACAGCGAACCAGTTTTGCCGGACGCGCGCGAGGATCTGGATGAGGTACGGCTTGAAATCCACGCCCCTCGGATCGCTCAACAACTCCAGGCTGCTTCCCGACCGCCCGGGTGACGGCGGCAGGTGGATGTCCTCGGGCAACTCCGGAGGCTGTTCCACGTTTCCCACCACTACGCCGCCTTGCCCCCCAGCGCCATGCAGCGTGCTGCGCGCGATTTCCTGCACGTTCGTCTCGGGAGGCGCCAGCTTTGCTCTTCCCTTATTCTCGCTAGGCCCTCTCTGCCCCGGCGTTTCCAGAGCCAGCTTCGGCTGCTCCACAGCCTGGATCTGCAGCGGCGGCGCTTTCGGCGTGCCCGACAGGGCGGGCAATTCCGGAGGCGCATTTGCAGCGGTTTGAATCTTCGGCGGCTCAGTAATCCGCGGCGCCGGGGGCTCCGGCGGCCCGGGAGCCTTGGGAGACGGCGGCTGGAACGTCCGCACAGCAGGTGCGGGAGGCAGGCGTTGCTCCACGGCGGGGCGCGGCAGCAGGTCTTCCACGTTGACTTCCTTCGCGACCTTGCCGCGATTCGGCGCCTTCTGCGTCAAATCCGCCGGAAGGAACAGCGGTGTAGCGCTGGTGATATCCGAGTAAATCTCGGTCGCACTTTTGGGCGGCGTGGCGACTTGCAGACTAGCCACCAGCGCCACGAACGCAAAGATCACGATGTGCACGGCGATGGAGCCGGCGCCCGCGCGCAAAAGGCGATGTTTCCCGTCGGACGCGTGCCAGTCCAGCAGGAAATTCGGACCGGAATCCGCGTCTAAGCCCATGGTTGATCGAATAGAAGACGTCTCACGCCGGCTGGAAGTTGCTACGGTAGCGCCTGAATGCGCTGCGCGACCACCTTCCTGTGCGCTTCAATTTTATCAAGGATCGCGAGCGCCACTTCCAGCGCCCGGAGGCCTTCTTCGCCCGGCACCAGCGGCCGCGCGCGCCGAGCGACCGCGTCCAGGAACGACTCCACTTCCAGCCTCAGCGGCTCTTCCTTGGCCACCGCCAGCGGCTGGAATCCGATCTGCTGGGTTCCGCTGACCGTGAAAGCCACTGCCTCCTGCTTCTGGTAATCGAGCGAAATGTACTGGTGCGGCTGGAAAAGGCGTAGCTTTCGCACGCGCTCGGTGGAGACGCGGCTGGCCGTGAGGTTGGCGATGCAGCCGCCCGGGAAAGCCAATCGTACGTTGGCGATGTCCACTTTCTCCGAGAGGATGGAAATTCCCGCGGCGCGAATCTCCTCCGGCATCATACCAGCCAGATCCAGGACGATGTCCAGGTCGTGAATCATTAAGTCCAGCACGACGTCCACATCCAGGCTGCGGGGGCTGAAGAGACTCAGGCGGTGGATTTCGAAGAAAAGCGGCAGGCGAACGATTTTCTTGAGCGCTGTGACTGCCGGATTGAAACGCTCCAGATGCCCCACCTGCAGGATGCGCCCATGCCGCGCAGCCGTCTCCACCAGACGGCGCGCCGAAGCCAGATCGGCCGCGATCGGCTTCTCCACCAAGACATCGGCGCCGGATTCGAGCAGCACGCAGCCCACTTCGGCGTGCAGCGAAGTCGGCACAGCCACGACAGCGGCGTCGATCTTCCCAGCCAATTCCGCGGGCGACGCGTAGGCCTGGCATCCGTACTCGGCAGCGGCAGCGGCGGCCCGCTCGGAGTCGATGTCGACGACACCGGACAATTCTGCCGAATCCGACTTATTTAAAATGCGCAAATGGTGCCGTCCGAAGACGCCCGCGCCGATGACAGCAACTCGAATTTTTGCCAAAACTTAACTTAGCATGTGCATTAAATCGACTGCGCCGGAGAGGAATCGAGCGTTCGCGCCACTCGGCTTGTGGTATGAAGACCAATTCTGTCCGTCTCCTTACTTTCGCGCTGTGCGGCGGTTGCCTTCTTGCGGCACAGGCAGTCGACGATACGGTAGCCAAACAGGTGATTATCTTCGGCCGGCACACTGTGCGAACGCCAATCTTGCCCAACACAGCGCTCGACTTCTTCGCCGTGCAACAATACCCGGACTTCGGTGTTCCCCCTCCCAATATTAGCGTGATGACTCCCAGCGGCGCGAAGAATGAAGTGGCCCTCGGCGGATATTTCCGTCAGTGGCTCATCCAGGAGGGATTGTTGACCGGCCACGACCAGGCCGACGCCAACTTCGTATACGTCCGGGCGAATAATGCTCCTCTGATCCTTCAAACCGCGCAGCAGTTCGTCCTGGGCCTGTTGCCAGGCGCCACTGTACCCGTGGACTCCTATCCGGCATCCGCCAACGACCCCATGTATAATCCGGTGGACGCGGGTGTCGCCACCCTTGACTATCCGACGGCCGTCGCCTCCGTGAACGGACGTCTCGGCAGCAATCCCCAGTCGTTAGCCACGGCCTACTCCGCCGAACTCACGCTCCTGCGCTCGGTTTTGTTCAACTATCCGGTTAGCGAATCTCCGGCGCCTCCAGCCCCCGCAGGGAAGATCGACGCAACCATGGAGCCCATCAGCATTTCAGCGGGGAATTCCACATTGCCCGTGACAATCAAGGGGTTGACCGATGTTGTCGCAGCCATCGATCCTTTCGTGATGGAGTACGCGGACGGGCTGCCGATGGCCGACGTCGGATGGGGCCAGCTGAACGCCGCGAGCATCGGCCAGATCAACCGTTTGTACGACGTTCTGCTGGATCTGGAATACCGCACGCCCTATCTGGCTGGGGTCCAGAGTTCCAATCTGGCCTCGCACATCACTCGATCGATGGTTCAGGCTGCCACTGGAAGTTCGCTGGGGGGCGCGCTGGGAACTCCTGCGACCAAGGTGATCATGCTGGCCGCTTCGAACATCAACATCGTCGGAGTCGCCAGCCTGTTCCGTCTCGACTGGCTGGCGTCAAGCTACCAACGCGACGTCAGCGCTCCGAGTGGCGCGCTGGTATTCGAACTGCGTCAATCGAAAAGTACCGGAGTGTACTTCGTCCGGGCATCCTATGTCACGCAAACGATGGATCAGTTGCGCTATCAAACCCCGCTCACGGAGGAGCCGCCGGTGGTAGCGCCGGTGCTCATTCCCGGCTGCCAGATCAGTGACGCCAATCTTGACTGCCCGCTTTCGACCTTTGTGCAGCTGGCGAATCAAGCGATCAATCCGCAGGCTGTGGATTTGGTCAATTAGGTTCGTATCCGGCGATGGCGATGTCGCAGTCGTTCGCCTGCTGGAGCATCGCTTCACGGTCCAGCAGCAGCGTTCGGCCGGCGTCCACGGCTAGCGCGGTGGCGCCGGTTTTCTTCATGACGGTGATCGTGCCGGGGCCGGCCACAGGGACGTCAAACAGCAGGTGGCCGCGGCGGCGCGAGACCTTCACCAGCCGCAGCGGCTTGCCGTTAACAAGCGAAGCCGCGCGCTCCAGCATGGCGTCGGTGCCTTCCATCGCTTCCACAGCGACGCAGGCGCCATCGGAAACCGCAACGCTTTGCCCAACGTCCAGACCCGCCAATGTGTTTGCGATGCGCCGGCCGTGGGCGATGTCGCGCTCTTCGTCCGCGGTCGGCTTGCGCTTGGTCAGCACGCCGAGGCCCGCCAGCAGCGGCTTCAACAGCAGCGTGGAATCCACCAGATGGATACCTTCGTCGGCCAACACCTTGGCAACAGCGCCGATCAGCGAGTCGGTGTTCTTCTCTTTGAGCGCCGCCAGCAGCTTGAACAGCTTCCAGTCCGGCCGGATGGACGAAAAAATATTCGCGTGCTTCACTTGTCCGGCCATCATGATCTCGGTAATGCTTTCCTGCTTGAGGATCTCGATCAGACGGCTTAGCTCGCCGAGGGAAATCCAGTAGCAGCGTCCGGCGAGTTGCTCGACCTCTGGCGCGGCCTCTTCGCGAATCGCCACCACGATCACTTCGTCACCGGCTTGCCGCGCTGTTTCGAGCGCAAGTACCGGGAAACGCCCGTTGCCGGCGATCATGCCGTAGCGGCTCATTTGACGAATCCGCGCTCGGAGCGGGCGATGAAACCGAGCAACTCTTCCACCTCCGCGCCCATATCTACTTCCTGGCGGATGCGCTCCACCGCCTGCGTGGTGTTCAGTCCCGCCTTGGTCAGCAGCCGAAAGGCCTTGTGCAGACTCTCGATGGTCTCCTTGGGAAAGCCCCGCCGCTCCAGCCCCACTTTGTTTTCGCCGAACACTTTGGACTCGCGCGGAGTCACCGTGAGCGAGTACGGCAGCACATCCTTGGTGATCACGCTATAGCCGCCGATGAACGCGTGCCTGCCGATGCGGCAAAACTGGTGCACGCCGCTGAACGCCTCAATTACAGCCCAATCTTCAACAACCACGTGGCCGGCGAAGGTGACCGCGTTGCCGAGCTGCGCGTGGTCGCCCACTTGGACGTCGTGCGCCACATGCACATAGGCCATCAGCAGATTGTCGGAGCCGATTTGCGTAACCAGGCCTCCGCCGTGCGTGCCGCGGTGAATCGTGACAAACTCGCGAATCTTGTTGCGGCTTCCGATGCGCGTCTCCGCGCGCTCGCCCTTGTATTTCAGATCCTGCGATGCGACGCCTACGGAGGCGTAAGGGTAGAAAACGTTGTCTTCGCCAATGGTAGTGACGCCTTCCACGTAAACGTGCGCCATCAGCCGCGTGCGCGCGCCGATTTCGACATCGGCGCCAATGACGCAGTACGGGCCGATTTCCGCGCTATCCGCGATGTGAGCTCCAGGATCGACAATGGCCGACGGATGAATCGCCATGCCGGCTTAGACCACTGCGGGCTCTCGGTCGCTCAAGACGCACATCAAGATCGCCTCGGCCACTACGGAACCGTCCACGGTGGCCTGGCCGTGCATCTTGGCGACATTCGCCTTGCGCCGCGTGACCTTCATTTCGATCCGCAGTTGGTCGCCGGGCAGCACCTTCTGCCGGAATTTGGCTTCCTCGATGGATGCCAGCAGGACGAGCTTGTTCTTGCGGTCCGGGATGCTTTTCAGCACCAGTACGCCCGCCACCTGCGCCATCGCTTCCACCACCAGCACGCCTGGCATCACAGGGAACTCCGGGAAGTGTCCCATGAAGAAAGGCTCGTTCACCGTGACGTTCTTGATGCCGACAATCCGCTCTTCCTCGAGCTCCGTAATCGCATCCACCAACAGCATGGGATACCGGTGCGGCAAGATGTCGCGGATCGCCTGTATGTCGAGGAGGGGCATGGGAAGTGGCTATTATAACAGGCAATGCATCCATTTCTCGCTTTTGCGGAAGCGAAACAATCCGAGATCATTGCGTTGATTCGCGAGTTCGTGGAGTGCGAATCGCCGAGCGACCATCCGCAGTCGGTGAACCGGTTCGTGGACTTGCTGGCGAGCCGCGTGGAAGGCGCGGCAAACGTCCGGACCTTTCCCGGAGGCCGGTTCGGGCGTCACCTGCGCTGTGAGTACCACCTTCACGGCGCGAATGCGGAAGAAGGGCAGATCCTGGTGCTCGCGCACGCCGATACGGTCTGGCCGCTCGGAACGTTGGCGCACATGCCGTTTCGCGAAGAAAAGGGCCGGCTGTGGGGGCCGGGCGTGCTGGACATGAAGTCGGGGATCGCGATGTTTCTTTATGCGATTCGTACGCTGCGCGTATTGGAGGCGCCGGTACGCCGGGACATCGTCCTCCAGGTGAATTCGGATGAGGAAATGGGCAGCGAGTCATCGCGCGCGCACACCGAAGAAGCGGCGCGGCATAGCGCGGTGGTGCTGGTCGTGGAGCCGGGCACGGGACTCAAAGGCAAATTGAAAACCGCGCGCAAGGGCATCGGCGATTATACGGTGACGGTGAAGGGCCGGGCGTCGCATGCAGGCGTCGATTTTGAGGCAGGCGCGAGCGCCGTCGTCGAACTGGCCCGGCAGATCCAGCGCATCGCGGCCTTTACGCGATTGGAGCAGGGCACGACCGTCAACCCGGGTGTGATTTCAGGTGGGACACGCTCGAACGTGGTGGCCGAGGAGGCCCGCGTTGAAGTCGATTTCCGCATCGCCCGCATGCAGGATGCCGCGGCGCTCGACAAGAAATTCCACGCTCTGAAGCCGTTCGATAAGCGCTGCAGTATTCAAGTGGAAGGCGGACTGAATCGCCCGCCGATGGAGCGTACACCCGCGATCGCCAAGCTTTTCACTACCGCGCGCGGCTTCGCAAAGGAACTCGGCGTGACGCTGCAGGAATCGTCCACCGGCGGCGGCTCGGACGGCAATTTCACCGCTGCGCTCGGCGTTCCGACCCTGGACGGACTAGGAGGCGTCGGCGAGGGCGCGCACGCGTCCAACGAAAGCATCCTTGTGGATCGGATCGCTGAGCGGACGGCTCTGCTGGCTATGCTGCTCTCACGGATCTGAGGATCGCGAGCGCCAGTTCCTCTTCCTCGGACGGAAACACAGTTCGCAAGTCGAACATTAGGCGGCCGTCTTCAATGCGCGCAACAACGGGCGGATCACCTGCGCGCAAGCGGCGCTCTGCCTCCACGATCTCCGCGCAATCGATCGCCACCAGCCAGCCTCCGAGCGGCTGCCCGGGCGTCGATCCGCCTCCGATCATCGATTCGCCTTGGATCACTTCGGCGCGCAGACCATCCAGCCGGCCCAGCAATTGCCGCGAACGTGTCCGCAGCTCTTCGGACGATTGCGCAATCATGCGCAGTGCGGGGATCTGATCCCAGCGTTCCAGCACCAGGTTCCGCAGCGTCGTCTCCAGGGCTTGATAAATCAGTTTGTCGAGCCGCAGAGCGCGAAACATCGGATTGCGCCGCAGCCGCGCCACCAGCTTCGCGTCGCCCGCCAGAATCCCCGCTTGCGGGCCGCCCAGCAGCTTGTCGCCGCTGAAGGAAACCAGGTTGATGCCGGAACGAAGGCTATCGGAAACCAGCGGCTCGTGGACGCCGAACGCGCGCAGGTCCGCGACACAGCCGCTGCCCAGGTCCTCGTAGAGTGGAACTCCGCGCTCGCGCCCGAGCGCCGCCAATTCACGCAGCTCCGGACGCGCCGTGAATCCCTCGATGCGGAAGTTGCTCGGGTGCACGCGCAATAACAGGCGCGTTCGCTCGTTGATGGCATCGCGGTAATCCTCAATGCGCGTGCGGTTCGTGGTCCCCACCTCGCGCAGCACGGCTCCGGAACGCTGCATGATTTCCGGTATCCGGAACCCGTCGCCGATTTCGATCAGCTCGCCGCGCGACACGATCACTTCAAAGCCCGCCGCCAGCTCGTTCAGCGCCAGGTACACCGCCGCGGCATTGTTGTTTACCGCAATGCCCGGCGCGCCGGTCAGCCGTTCCAGCAGTTCTGCAACGTGCATGTCGCGCTTGCCGCGCTCGCCGCGCCCCAAGTCGTATTCCAGGTTCGAATAACCGAACAAAGGCCCAAACCGGGCCAGCGGAGCGCGCCCCAGATTGGTGTGCAGCACCACGCCCGTCGCGTTGATCACGCGGCGCAGCGAAGGCGTCTCCAGCTTGGCCAGGTTCTGTTCAACGCGCGCCTCAATCGACGCCGGATCTGCATGCCGTCCGGCGCGAATCTCCTCGCGCGCCCCCTCCAGCACGCGCCGGATTTCGTCCACGATCAGTCGCCGAGGAAACCGCCCCTCCAGATGCGCCAAGCCGGAAAGCACTTGATCCACAGCCGGCAAGCCGCGCAACTGTTCCTGGGACGCCACGTCACGATCTTATCAGTCTCTTCGTGCTATCTTCCTTGATTCATGGACCCGATTACGCTTCTGGTCATTTCCAGCCCGCGCTATCCCATCACGCAATTTCTCGACCGGGTTCCGCAGCCTGTTCGAATTCTCGCCAGCGACGACCTGGAATATCTGAAGCAACACGCTCCGGAAGCCGACGTGATCCTGAACAGCTTCCACGACGCGGGATCGCTCAAAGCCATCCTGCCGCTCGCCCATCGCGTGAAATGGATTCACGCCCTCTCGGCCGGCGTGGAAGGACTGCTCTTCCCGGAACTGGTAGAACACGTCGCGCCGCTGACCAACGGCCAGGGCGTATATGGGCCTGGGCTCGCCGAGTTCGGCATCGCCGCCATGCTTTTCTTCGCAAAAGACTTCCGCCGACTGATTCACCAGCAGCAAGCCGGCCGGTGGGAGCAGTTCGACGTCGATTTTCTCCGTGGCCAGGTGCTGGGCGTGATCGGCTACGGGGGCATCGGACAGGAAACCGCGCGGTTGGCGCGCGCCCTGGGTATGCGCGTGGTCGCCACACGGCGCCGCTCCGCCTCGACGCCGGGCGACTCGATTCTGGAACGTGCCTTCCCGATCGAGCAGTTGCACGAACTGCTGGGAATGTCGGACTTCGTTTTCCTGGCAACACCACTGACCGCCCAGACGCGCGGCATGATCGGAGAAGCGGAGTTCAATGCGATGAAACCTTCCGCAGTTTTCATCAATGTGAGCCGCGGCCGCGTGGTCGACGAAGCCGGTTTGATTGCCGCGCTTACGTCCCGGCGGATCCGCGGCGCCGCGCTCGACGTGTATGTGCAAGAGCCTTTGCCGGCCGGACATCCCTTCTACGGCATGGACAACGTTTTGCTCTCTCCGCACAGCGCCGACCACACCGTAGGCTGGACCGAACTGGCGGTGAAACTCTTCCTCTCCAATTTCGAGCGATTCCGCGCCGGTCTGCCGCTGGAGAACGTTGTGGACAAGCGGGCGGGGTATTAGCGACGCGATGAGCGACATCCAGCTATCCGACATTCAGACCGCGGCCGAGCGCATCCGGCCGCTCGCACACCGAACGCCGGTGTTCACTTCACGCACCTTCGACTCGCTCGCCGGGGCCAGCGTGTTCTTCAAATGCGAGAACTTCCAGCGCGGCGGCGCATTCAAGATTCGCGGTGCGGCGAACTTCATTTACTCTATCCCCAAGAATGAAATCGGCCGCGGCGTAGTGACGTTTTCGTCCGGAAATCATGGGCAGGCGGTTGCGATCGCGGCAGAATCGCTGGGCGTTCCGGCTACAGTGGTCATGCCCGCCGACGCGCCCCGATTGAAGATGGAGGCAACACGCGGCCACGGCGCGCGGATCGTCACTTATGACCGCGCCACGGAGGACCGTGAAGCCATCGGCCGCCGCATCGCCCAGGAAACCGGCGCCACCGTCGTGCCGCCGTTCGACCATCCCTGGACCATCACCGGGCAGGGCACAGCCGCGCTGGAATTGCTCGAAGAGATTCCCGGCCTGGACGCGCTGGTGGTTCCCATCGGCGGCGGCGGGCTGATCTCCGGCAGCTCGATCGCGGCTCACGCGCTCCGTCCCGGCATCCGTGTCTTCGGCGTCGAGCCAGAGGATGGCAACGACACGTTCCTTTCCTTGCGCGCCGGCGAGCGCGTGGAGATTCCAGCGCCAAAAACCATCGCCGACGGCCTTCGAACGCCTAAACCGGGCGCTCTCACGTTCCCCATTATTCAGAGACACGTGGAGAGCGTCGTGCTGGTCAGCGACCGCGAAATTCGAGCTGCCATGCAGTTCCTGCTCACACGGATGAAGATGCTGGTTGAGCCGAGCGGCGCCGCGACAGCCGCCGCATTGCTCCATCAGAAGCTTCCTGCGGGGCTGGGGCGCGTCGGCGCCATTCTGTCCGGCGGCAACGTGGACCTGAGCTTTGGGTAAGCCCGCGCAGCCACAGGCTGCGGCAAAGCACTCAACCAGAGCCAAGAAGCTGGGTTTCTCACTTAAAGTCAACAACTTATGGCTTGGTGTGCCGGTTGCGCGCTAAACCGCGGACAGGAGGATCATATGAGATTCCGGACGCTCGTGTTGTTCCTCGTTTTGTTCTTTGCGTTCTCGCAGATGGCCGGTAAGGCTGCCACCAACAAGCTGCCCGTTCCGACTCCGGCGACCTCCGGCGAGGAAATGTTCGCGTCCTATTGCGCCGACTGCCACGGCCGCGACGGCAGAGGTTTCGTCCAGGCGCACCGCCCCGCGGCGCCCGATCTGACGGTGCTCACGAAGAAAAACCACGGGCATTTCCCCTACGGCGTCGTGCGGGATGCCATTCGTGGCGAGTCCCACGGCTCGGTCTACGGACCCGGTGAGATGCCGCCCTGGGGCGAGTTGTTCCAATACGTGGGCAGCGGAAGCGAAGCCGAGATCCGCGTGCGTGTGGAGAAGCTGACGGAGTTTATCAAGTCGCTACAGCGGCAGTAGCGTCTACTCTTCGACGGCTTCGAGGAAGCAGCTTTCAAACGCCCGATCCAGCAGTTCTTCGGTCAGTTCGAAGGGCCGCCGCTCAAAATGGATCAGGTCGATGGCATGCGAAAGAACATCGCGAGGATGGCAGCGCCGAAACGCTTTGCCGGCCCGCCGGTAGTGTTTCTCGATGAAACGGTGAACCAAGCCTTCCGCGTGAGGCAGTTCCCTGGACTCGCAGAATTGCCGGAAGATTGTCTTGAACTCGTGTTCGTCCGGGCTTCGGAGCAGCATTTTGTACTGAATGCGGCGCAGAAACGCCTCGTCGCCTAGTTGCTCGGGCTTCAGGTTCGTCGAAAAGACCAGGAAGGCCTCAAACGGAACCGTCATTTTGCCGCCCGTGTTGAACTTCAGGTAATCCACACGGCGCTCCATCGGCACGATCCAGCGGTTGAGCACTTCGGCCGGCGTGCATTGCTGGCGCCCGAAATCGTCAATCAGGTAGATGCCGTTGTTGGCTTTCACCTGATACGGCGCGTCGTAGACTTTGGACGTGGCGTTGTACTTGAGATCCAGCATCTCCAGCGTCAATTCGCCGCCCGTGACGATGAACGGCCGGCGGCATTTGATCCAGCGGCCGTCATGACGCGGTTCCAGCGCCAGGACAGAAATCTCCTGGTCGTCTTGGACAGCTTGGTGGCAGATGGGGTCATAGACCTGGACGATGGTCCCCTGGCACTCCAGAGCGTGAGGAAGATAGATGCAGGAATCGTCCAGATTCGCCAGCGCCTCGGCCAGGAACGTTTTGCCGTTGCCGGGCTGCCCGTAGATCAGGAATGAGTTGCCGGAGCTGACCGCCGGTCCGATTTGCGACAGCATCCGCGGGGTCACCACCATGCGCCTGTACGCCGACGCCAGGCCCTCCGGCGTCAGCCAGCCCTCCGCCCGCCGCTGCCGCCGGACGATATGGGTGTATTGGTAAAGCGGTACCGGCGCCGGTCCGACATACTGATTGCTTTCCAGGCACTCGCGCGCCTGGTTGCGGCCGGTTTCGGTGAGCGCGAACAGTGACGTGCTGTTGCCCATGCCCAGCGATTTTTTAGCCTGGATCAAGTGCTGGCGCTTGAGAAACTCAACAATTTCCTCAATCAGGCTGAATTTGAGGCCCAGCGCTTCCGATAAATCGCGCCCCAGCACCTCGCCGCGCGAGTACAGCAGCTTCAGGATCAGTTGTTCCAGAACGGAGGAGGCCAGGCCGATATCTTCCAGCGTTTGTGGAACGGGCGGAGCGAAGCTCTCCTCATCGGCAGGGAATTCCAGAACGGGTGCGGTAGCCATGGGTGAAGTTCGATTTTGCGGCTGGCGGACGGCGCCTGCAATAGGAAGTTCGTCCCTTTTTCGCGTAAGTGAAATTCCGGGATTGACAGGACGAGCGCTAGTCTTTGGCGGCTCGCAGCGAGCGCCGCGCGGCCCATTCCGCGCCGCCTAAGACCACCATCGAGGCCAGAAAACCCCACAAAATAATGGTCACGGTGTAGTAGAAGGGGCCGTATTCGGATTGTAACTTTGCTCTAAGGTACGGCCAGGTCCAGAGGTTGATGTATTTCAGGATCTCCAGCAGGAATCCAACCAGGATGGCGGCTGGAACGATCTCCACCGGCCGGATTTTCCGATTCGGAAGCAGCCAGTAAATCAGAAAGAGCACCAGCATCGAGATAGGGATGGCCGCTGCCTTGAAAACTACTGTGCTTGCAAATGTGGCCACCGTCGTCGTCGCCGGGGGCGTGCCGTTGAGAAATTCATTGTTCAGAGCGGTCAACGTGATGGACATGAGCACCAGGCCGCCACAAGCGAAGATCAGCCCGAGACTCACCAGCTGGTTCTTGAAGTAATTCCGGTTCGCCGGACAGCGCCAAACGCGGTTCAGCGCCACTTCCAGCGGTTCAAAGATGCCACTGGCGGTGAAGAACAGCAGCACCAGCGAGATAACCTGCACGGGTCCGCGCGAAGCCACCGTGACTTCGAAGTTTCGCCGGATGAACTGGCCAAAGGTGTCGGGGAAATAGTCGTTCAGCGCGAAGTAGACAGCGCTGACGCCCGCCCGCCACTTAAACACGTAGCGGCACAGAGACAGCATGAGGGTCAGGAACGGGAAAAAGGACAGGAGCATGCCGGCCGAAACCGAGAACGCGAAGACGTGAACTTCGGTCTGCATGAGATACCGGAGCGTGGGAACAAAGGTACGTCCCAACCGAACCAGCCAGCTAGGGGAATCGGTTACGTTGCCCGCGGTGAACATGGGAATCAAGTCTTTCAGCTTAAGATCACGCGGCGGCCTTCCACCCGCCAGCGTCCCGAAAGAATAATGCTAATGGCTTCGCTATAAATGCGGTGCTCTTCGCTAAGAATGCGGGCCGCCAGCGTCTCTTCCGTGTCTGTGTCCTGCACAGGCACCGCAGCCTGCAGGATGATGGGGCCGCCGTCGAGTTGTTCATCGACGAAATGTACGGTACAACCGCTGATCTTGACGCCGTGCTCGAGCGCCTGGCGTTGCGCGTCGAGTCCCGGAAAGGCGGGAAGCAGAGACGGATGGATGTTCAGCACCCGCAGTGGAAAAGCGCGGCAAAATTCGCGCGTGAGCAGCCGCATGAAGCCGGCCAGGCAGACCAGATCTGCGCCCCGGCGCTGCAGTTCAGCCACGAGTTGCCGGTCATAATCTTCGCGAGGTGCGCCCTTCGAAGGAATCGCCACAGCGGGCAATCCGCGGGAACGCGCGACCCCAAGGCCCCGGGCATCCGGCCGATTGGAGATCACCACGCCGATCTCCGCTTCCACGCGCCCGCTTTGGACGCTGTCCGCGATGGCTTCAAAGTTCGACCCCCGCCCGGACAGCAGAATGCCCAGCTTCTTCAACTGCCACCACCAACGTACACCACACGTGGACCACGCGACTCCACGACTTCGCCGATTTCATAGCAGGCTTCCCCGGTGCCGCCAAGGATCGCGCGCGCTTTCGCCGCATTGCGCTTCGCAACCACCAGAATCATGCCAATGCCGAGATTGAACGTGCGCCGGTAATCCGCCGGATCGAGATCGCCGATCTTGCGCAGTTCTTCGAAAATCGGCGGAACGGCCCAGGCGGAAAGGTCGACGCGCGCCGCCAGGCCGCGCGGCAGAATCCGCGGCGTATTGTCGGTGATGCCGCCGCCGGTGATGTGCGCCGCGCCCTTGAGAATCCGCACTTCGGTGAGGGCGCGGATCGGTTTCAGGTAGCTGCGGTGCACTTGCAAAAGTACGTCGGTAAGCGCGCCGTCGAGCGGGCGGCGGGCGACCTCAAAGAGAAGCTTGCGGGCAAGCGAGTAGCCGTTGGTATGCAATCCATTCGATGCCAAGCCTAGCAACACGTCTCCGGTCCGGATGGCCGCGCCGGTGAGCATGTCCTTCCGTTCAACGGCGCCGACGATGAATCCCGCCAAGTCATATTCGCCTGGCTGATAGAGCCCGGGCATCTCCGCCGTCTCGCCGCCGATCAACGCGCATCGGTTGTTCCGGCAGCCGCGCGCGACGCCCGCGATCACCTGCCCGGCAACACGGGCGTCCAGCTTGCCCACTGCAAAGTAATCCAAGAAGAACAACGGCACTGCACCCTGGACCGCGATATCGTTGACGCAATGATTCACCAGGTCCTCGCCGATCGTGTCGTGGCGTCCGCTCAGGAACGCGATTTTCAGCTTGGTTCCCACGCCGTCGGCGGAGCTGACCAGCACCGGTTTCTTCCATCCTTGTAACAGGTAGCCGCCCCCGAAGCTGCCAATATCGGTCAGTACCGAAGGGGTGAAGGTGCCGCGGGCATGCTTGCGGATGAGCGACACGGCGCGGTCGGCTTCGTCGATGCTGACGCCTGCGTCCTGGTAGCGGATTGGTTTTCTAGACGGCATGCCCCGCGGAGAACTTTCATCATAAGCGATGAAGCGCCAAACCCGCGCAGGTGGTCGCAGGGTCTTGAAAGCTGGATTAGTCGATGAAACCGCGCCAGGTTTTGCCGCGGCCGTCGCGGAGGATCAAGCCCGAATTATCAGACACTCCCGTAATGGTCCGGCCGCTTGCGTCGCGAAAGGTGTAGCGCACCGACTCGTCGCTCACTTTTTCGGCCGTCCCTCGCCAGATATTGCCGAATTCGTCGCGCAGCCGCAGGTGATCCCCGTGGCCGAAGCCATAGAGGCGTGTCGTGGTGGAGTCTTCTTCAAAATTGAAGAAACCACCAGGTATCTTGCTATGGACGCGCCGCCGTTTGAAGATCCCTCTGTGCAGCATCAATTTCATTATCAGGACTGTCGGGCTAGTTTCAGATCAGGCAATCCACTTAGTGCATGAGGAGGGACGTACCTATGCCAGACTAAGATGTGCGCGGCCCATTCGTCTTCCCGGTGGGGCCGGAGGAGGCCCTAAGAATCCGTGAGGATCGTCATACAACGAGTGAAGAACGCGCAGGTGACGGTGGAAGGCACCGTGGTTGGAGCTATTGGGGCGGGATTACTTGTCCTCCTTGGTGTAACTCACGGCGACACGCAGGAAGAAGCCGATTACCTGGCGGATAAGACCATCCAGCTCCGGATCTTTCCGGATGAAGCGGGGCGCATGAATCGGAGTCTAATAGAAGCGGGCGGTCAACTGTTAGTCGTCTCGCAATTCACGTTGTATGGAGATTGCAGAAAGGGCCGCCGTCCGGGTTTCGATGAAGCCGCGCCGCCGGAGCAGGCGCGCATGCTCTACGAGTATTTTGTGAATCGCTTGAAATCCAGTAACCTCATTGTGGAGACAGGCGTCTTTCAGGCCGATATGCAAGTCCAGCTGATCAACGACGGACCAGTTACTTTCTTTCTGGATAGCAATCAACGGACACGAGTCAAATAGGTAACAAAGTGACATACCCGCTGTGAAATCGAGTTGGGTATGATCCAAATAGGAGCACACATGCCTCGCGCAGCACGAACACTTCAAGACCAATCTTTACTGGCCGCCGCTCTCGAAGGACTGCAACTGCAGAAACAACGCATTGACGACCAAATTCGAGAAGTGCGTGCTCTGCTGGGAAAAACCTCGGGCCGAAGGGGACGTCCGCCGGGTCCGGCTGCCAAGCGTGGGGCGAGCCGTTTGAGCACATCGGCGCGGAAACGAATCGCCGCGGCTCAGAAGCGCCGCTGGGCCGAGTACCGGAAATCAGCGGCAAAAGGCGAGTAACTCCAGTCGTAACGGTGCACGATTTCGTCCACCGATCCGTCGGCGACTAACTTCCCTTTCTCAAAGAAAACGGCACGGCTCGCCAGCGCGGCCGCAAAGCGTGTATTGTGTGTCACGATCAGTTTCGCCTGCGGCAGATCCCTGAGTAAGTCCGCCAGATTGCGTTGCGCGGGTGGATCCAGAAAGGTGGTCGGCTCATCCAGCACCAGGATTTCCGGTTGCATCGCCAGGACGCCCGCCAGAGCCACTTGCCGCTTTTCGCCGGCGCTCAAATGATACGGCGCTTTGTTGGCGGCGTGCAAGAGCCCCGCTCGCTCCAGCGCAGCCTGGGCGCGTGCCACTGCTTCCTCTTGCGGCAACCCTTGGTTCAACGGTCCGAAAGCGACATCCTCCAACACCGTGGGCATGAAGAGTTGCTCTTCGGCATCCTGAAAGACCATGCCGATCTTGGAGCGAATCGCCGCCAGGTTTTCCTTGTTCACCGGCAGGCCGCAGATCGTGACTGTGCCTTCGCCGCGCAAAATGCCGTTGAGTTGCAAGACAAACGTGGTCTTCCCCGAACCGTTTGCGCCAAGCAGAGCTACGGTTTCGCCGGGCTGTAGGATAAAATTCACGCCTTCCAACGCCTGCGTGCCGTCGTCGTAGCGGAACGAAAGATCGCGAACTTCGATGAGCGGCGTCATAACGTTAGCGTCAGCCCCAGGAAGAGCGAAAGGCCCGCCAGAAAAAGGCCGTCGAGGAAGCCAAACCGGGAGGAACGAAGCGGCGAGAATTGGCCCGAGAAGGCGCGCGCCAGCATGGCCCGGTGGATCCCTTCGGCGCGCTGATAGGACCGCGCGAACAGCACTGCCAAGGCTCCCGCGGCGGCGCGAAACCGCGGCTGCCGATTCTTCCGGCTACTCTGCCGGCAGGCCGCGGCCACGCGCATGTGCTGCGCCTGTTCGGAGATCACGAACAGATAACGATACAGGAATTGCGCGACCAGCACCAACGTCCGCGGAACCCCCAGCGATTCCATACCGGCGAGAAGCCGGGGTAAGGGTGTCGTGCCAACCACCAGCAGCACCGCGAGTGTCGAAAGATAGCTCTTTTCGATGAGCGCAACAGCGCGCCCAGGCTCACCGGCAAGCCAGCTCATCAGTCCGAAAGTCAGCGACAACGGCAGCACGACCATGGCGCGGGCCAGAATCCCGAAGAACGGCAGGCCGGCGATGAGAATGCCCGCAATCAGCAAACTCGCCTGGATGCCGATCGCCAGGTAGTTCTCCGCCGGGGTAATCGCCAGGGCCACCAGGAACACAACCAGCACGATGATCTTGGCGCGAGGGTCGCGCGCATGCAGCGGGCTCGCACTCCGGCTCCAGCGATCCAGCAGAACGTGATGCACTCAGGCGCTCTTTTCCCGGCCGATCCATTTCGCCGCCGCGACGCACACGCCGTAAATTAGCAACAATCCCGCCAGTGCCGCCGCGGCCTTCCGCAGCCAGGGCGATCCGAAGTAATTCAGAGTGTAATCGGCGAGCGGTGCGTGGAAGGCGGTCTTGGCGGCGATTCCCAATTGGATGCCCAGGCGCTCGATTCCGTCCGGCGCGGTGGAGGCGAACAGAAAGCCCGCCGCGCCCAGCACGATCGCGGAGCCACCCAGTGCGGCCATGGCCCGATGCGACGCTTTCTCGGGGCTCCGCACAAACTTGGCATCCAATTTTTCCAGCGCGCCGACCACCGTGACCGTAATGCCGCCTTCAATCAGCGCATTCACCGCGAAAATGCCGAGCGTGGTGAGGATCATGAACCGCGGCATAGCCACGCCGGAGATAAGTAGCTCGCCAAGTGCCAGCGATCCGCTGACCATTACCGATAGCAAGGCGCCCGCGAAGATGGCCCGGCTGCGTCGCGAGCCTCCGCCCCAAAGCCGGATCGGCAAATATCCCGCCAGCACGCCCGCGATCGCCATATTGAATACGTTGGCTCCCAGCGCCAACACTCCGCCGTCCTGGAACACAAACGCCTGCGTCGCGATAATCACCGTCATCACCAGGACCGCGGGCGCCGCGCCCAGCGTGCAGGCCAGCAGCGCGCCGCCTACCAGGTGGCTGCTGGTTCCCACCGCGACCGGGAAATTGATCATCTGCGCCGCGAAGACGAACGCGCCCATGATGCCCAACAGCGGAATCCGGGTATCTTCCAACTCCCGGCCGGCGTGCTTCACCATCAGTCCCACGGCGGGGATACTAATGGCGTCGAACGCCGCCCAGACCGGCGTGGAGAGAAAATTGTCCGGGATATGCATCTTTCGTTTCTCTCACGGTATCACGATCGTGAGAAGCGTATGACGCCTTGCCGCGGTACACGCGCTCGGCTACTCTGGCTATACCGATGAGCGAGCTGAGTAGGATTGGCGTGGCCATCGATTCCACGCTACTGAAGAAATTCGACGCCTTGATCCAGACGCGCGGCTACACGAACCGTTCGGAGGCATTTCGCGACCTGATCCGCGACGAGCTGGTCGAGGAACAATGGGAGCAACCCGACAGCAATGTAGTCGGCACGGTCACCCTCGTTTACGACCACCATGTGCGCCTGCTGAACGAAAAACTCACCGATATGCAGCACTCGCACTTCCACCACATCCTCTCCACCATGCATGTTCATTTGGACCACGACAACTGCCTGGAGGTACTGGTGGTCCGGGGCAAGGCGCGTGCGGTGAAGAAAATCGCCGACGCCTTGATCAGCACCAAAGGGGTGAAACACGGGCGCCTCACCATCACGTCCACCGGCGCCGGGCTGTGATCGTCGGCATCGGGCTGGACTTGGCTGAAGTCGGCCGTATCCGCGCCGCGGCTGAACGGCACGGGCGCCGCTTCATCGAGCGCATCTACACGCCGGCCGAAATCGCCTACGCCGAGCGCAAAGCGAACCGCTACGAGCGCTACGCCGCGCGATTCGCCGCCAAGGAAGCCGGCATGAAGGCCATCGGGACGGGGTGGCGTCGCGGCGTCCGTTGGCACGATTTTGAAGTGCTTAACCTGCCCTCCGGCCGGCCGACGCTTCGCTTTCACGGCGTAGCCGCGCAGGTGGCTGAGGAATTGGGCGTCCGCAACACGGTGCTCTCCTTGACCCACACCGCCGACCAGGGAATCGCGATTGTGATTCTCGAAGCCTAGCCGCAGAGACATTGAGAGAACTCGACCCGCCCCGCCACTAGCCCTATATCCCGAGAGGGTTTGTCCGGTGCTACGAATTACATTCCTGTTCGCGGTAACTGCCGGCCTGCTGGCGGCGCAGAACCCCGATCCTGCCTATCAGCCTCTGGAGCGAGCCTACGCGGCGCTGCGCCAGAAGAATTACGATCAGGCCATCGCCGGATTCGACCAGGCAATCGCACTCGCATCCAAGCGCGCCTCGATCCACACAGATCTGGCCTACACGCTGCTCAAAGTCGGCGAGAACGAAGCTGCGCGCGATCAGTTCGGCGAAGCGATGCGCCTGGATCCCACCAACGAACACGTGGCGCTCGAATATGCGTTCCTGTGCTACGAGACCAAGCAGCAAGCCGAAGCGCGCCGCATCTTCGACCGCATCCGGAAGACCGGAAACGCGACTGCCGAGCAGGCGTTCCAGAACATCGACCGGCCGCTCGCTGAAGGCATCGCCCGCTGGCAGAAGGCCGTCCAGCTGTCGCCGGACAACTTCAGCGCCCACCGTGAGTTGGCCGAACTCGCCGAGCAGCGCGACGAGCTGGAACTCGCCGCCGAGCACTACGAGAAAGCCTGGAAGCTCCGGCCTGACGAGCGCTCCCTCATGTTGGACCTGGGCCGCGTCTGGAAGGAGTTGGGACGTACTGCCGACGCCAACTACGTGCTCCTGGCGGCTTCCCGCGGCGCCCAGCCACGCGTGGCCGAAAAGGCCCGCGAGCTCCTTCCGGCCCGCTATCCCTACGTCTACGAATTTGAAAGAGCTTTGGAGCTGGACCCGAAGAACTTCGAACTGCGCCGCGAATACGCCTACCTGCTCCTTCAAATGGGCAAGAACGACGACGCCGAGCGCCAGTTCCAGATCCTTCACCAGGCTGCTCCAGCCGATCTGCTCACTTCCGCCCAACTGGGTTTCCTGCGCCTGAACCGTCAGGATTACGCCGGCGCCCAGCCGCTGCTCGATCAAGTGCTCAAAGGCGACGACGATGAACTGGCGGATCGCGTCCGCACCGCCCTCAAGCTCCCGCAAACGCTCCGGAGCCGCAGTGCTTCCGCTCAGCAGACTTCCGAAGAGGCCAAAACGCTGGCCGAAAAGAGCATGAAGGCCGGCTATATGAAGGACGCGCTCAAGTATCTGACCATCGCGCAGGAAAACGACCCGGTGGATTTCTCCGTGATGCTCAAGCTGGGATGGGTCTACAACATCCTGCACGACGACAAGGACGCGGTTAAATGGTTTCAACTGGCCAGCAAGAGCCCCGACCCTTCTGTCTCCACCGAAGCCGATCAGGCCTATCACAATCTGGCGCCCGAATTCGCCCGTTTCCGGACCACCGCGTGGATCTACCCCTTCTATTCCTCCCGCTGGAGCGACGCGTTCGGCTACGGCCAGGCGAAGACCGAACTGAAGCTCGGCAAATTCCCGATCCACCCGTATCTTTCGATGCGCTTCATCGGCGACTCGCGCGGAACCGTTGGCGCGACCACCAGCAATCCGGCTCCCCAGTACTTGTCGGAAAGCTCTTTTATCTTCGGAGTGGGCCTCTCCAGCATTCCATGGCACGGCTTCGTGGGATGGTTTGAAGCCGGTGAAGCCGTCAAATACCTCACCAATCGCAACGATGTTGGCGCGGCGATTCCCGACTACCGCGGCGGCGTCGCCTATGCCAAAGGCTTCGGCCATCTGATGAACAGCACCAAAGGGCTGTTCTTCGAGACCAATGAAGACGGCGTGTTCGTCAGCCGCTTCCAGAACGATATGCTGCTCTATTCGCAGAACCGCGCCGGCTACACCTTCGCGCAAGCCGAAGGACTGGGCGGCCTTCAGGCGCAACTGCTGTGGAACTTCAACGGCACCACCGATCAGCTGCACCAATACTGGGCCAATTACGCGGAAACCGGCCCGGGTATCCGCTTCCGTTTTCACGATCTGCCCAAGTCGCTGCTGTTTTCCATAAGCTTCCTGCGGGGCGCCTACACGGTCAATGAAGGCAATCCGCGCCGCCCCAACTTCTTCGACCTGCGAGCTGGATTCTGGTATGCCTTCACGCACTAATTTTGCTGTCGTCGCTTGTTTCGGACTCGTCTCCTCGCTTGGCGCGGCGACGTTCAACTACTACATCTCGGGCGACGACCCCGGTCCCTGGCCGCAAATACTGTCCTCGGTGGGCCTGACACCGGCGGTCGGCGGCCCCACCGGCCTCTTCGTCGTCCGTCACATCGCACCGGGTTCGGTACCGCAATGGATCCAACGCGTCGAGCAGGGCAGCGTGGTCATCGTAGAAGGTGACAACGATCTGGCTGCCGCCGTGGGCATCCGTCCGGGCAAGAAACACGTCCTGGTGCGCAGCATCGTCGATCGCCGTGCGCCCAAGCTGCCCATCATCTGGGAAACGCCTCTGGAGATTCCGGTCTTCGAGCTGCCCAAGGACGCAACCGTGCTGGCTACCGAGCGTTGGGAGAATGCGCCGGTGATGGCTGCGGTGCGCCGCGGCTCGGGCGCCGTCCTGTGGATCGCAGCGCCTCCCGGCAAAGAAGGCTATGAACGTTTCCCCTATCTTTTGCAGGCCCTCGACGATCTGGGCGTGAAGCCGCCGTTCAGCAGCCGGCGCTTGTGGGCTTTCTTTGACAGCGCCTATCGCTCGCGCGTCGATCTGGACTACTTCGCCGAGCGCTGGCGTAAGGCCGGCATCGGCGCTCTGCACGTCGCCGGCTGGCACAATTACGAACCAAATTCGGAAAATGACGACTACCTGCGCCGGCTGATCGAGGCCTGCCACCGTAGAGGGATCCTGGTATACGTATGGCTGGAGCTGCCGCACGTCAGCGAAAAATTTTGGGCGGATCATCCGGAGTGGCGCGAGAAGACCGCGCTACAGCAGGACGCCCAACTCGACTGGCGCAAGCTCATGAACCTGAGCAATCCGGATTGCGCCGCGGCCGTCTCCAAAGGCGTCCGCGATCTGATCGAACGCTTCGATTGGGACGGCGTCAACCTGGCCGAGCTCTATTTCGAGTCGCTCGAAGGCGCCGCAAATCCCGCCCGCTTCACTCCCATGAACGCGGACGTCCGCGCCGAGTTCCGCAAGCTGCATGGGTACGATCCGTTGGAGCTGTTCCAAGCGCCCAAGCCCGACGCCGGCCGCCTGCGGACGTTTCTCGACTATCGCGCTGATCTCACGCGCCGCCAGCAGGAACACTGGATCAACCAGATCGAATCGATACGCGCCACCAAGCCCGGCTTGGATTTCGTACTGACGCACGTCGACGACCGCTTCGACACCCGCATGCGCGATCTCATCGGCGCCGACGCCGCCCGCGTGCTGCCCCTGCTCGACCAGCACGACTTCACCTTCCTGATCGAAGACCCCGCCACTATCTGGAACCTCGGCCCCCAGCGCTATCCCCAGATCGCGGCGCGCTATCAGCCGCTCACTCAGCACACCGGCAAGCTGGCCGTCGATATCAACATTGTCGAGCGCTACCAGGACGTCTATCCCACCAAACAACAGACCGGCACCGAATTGTTTCAACTGGTGCACATGGCATCCCGGGCATTTCCGCGCGTCGCCTTGTATTTTGAGAACTCCATTCTGAAGCCCGATCTCCCGTTGCTGGCTTCAGCCTCGGCCGTCGTCGACAAAGTGGAGCAGGACGGCGCGCGATTGACTGTCGCCTCCCCGTATGGCGTCGGCATCCCCTGGCAAGGACCAGCGCTGGTCAATGGCCGTCCCTGGCCGGTGCGCAGCGACACCACTCTCTGGTTGCCCGCCGGAGCGGCGCTGGTTCAGCCCGGACCCAAGGAACAGGGACCGCGCATCCTTGATTTTAACGGAGATCTGCGTTCCGCGAGCGCGTCGGCAGCAGGCCTGGAGTTCTCTTATGAAAGCAGCGCGCGGGCGTTAGCCATAGTCGACGCGCGCCCAGGGCGGCTGCAGATAGACGGCGCTGCCGCCAATCCTAAGGTTCTCGAGTGTGGGTCGAGCTTCGCCATTCTACTGCCGCGCGGGCAGCACGTCGTTCAACTGGAAATAGAAACAGAACGCTAAAGCGCTTAGGACGCCTTGGCGATCTTGCTGATCATGATCGAATCGCCGGAGACCTTGCCGGATACCTTCACATCCTCACCGGCGTACTTCATCAGGCCCGGATTCTTCTGGTTGGAGATCTGGTAGACCTTCCCCTCGGACACCAACACGTACTTGGCGCCCTTTTTCACGCAGCCCAGTGTGCACTGCTTGGCAGGTGTTCCCGAAGGATGGCTCGCGCCGCACATGCTGTCGCTGATCGTTCCGGTCATATCGGCACCGAAGAGCCCCATGGCGCCAAGCGCCAGCGTGGCGGCTAAAGTCAAAGTCAATCGCATGACAGTCTTCCTCCCTTCTAAACACTATACGCCTTTAATTGGCAGGGTGACGGCCTGTGACAGTTACTTCCCGCCGCACTGCCCGCCCGGGCAGCGGTTATTTTCCTCGCAAACGTACTCGTAGATTCCCGCCTTGTCCCAATCCGGGCGCGCTTTCATCTCAAAATCCTGCGTAAAAGCCGAAACGAAGATCTTGGGATCGTCAATGGTCAACTGATACGAGAGCGTTTTGTCGTCCTTCCAGCGAATATGCTCGATGGTGCGCATTGCCTCGCTGTGCATCCGGTATTCCTTGGGATTGGTGTAATAGTAATCGTCCAGCGACCAGCGCTTGAAGTTGGTGGTCTCTATCACCAGCGTGTCACCTTCCCAGTGGCCCACCGGATCGCCGTAATACATCGGCTCCAACCCCTCGCGATGCTTGCGCCCATCCAGCGGAATGATGCGGCTCATGTGCTGGAATTCGTGAATCATTACCAGGTAATTCTTGTTCTGCACGAACTGCACGGCGTTGGCCGAAAGCATCCCCGAGGGGAATCCAGCCGGCATGCAGAAGGACCGCGGCTCGTCATGGCGCGGGTCGCCCGTGCGCGGTTCAAAGAAAAGTTCGCCGCCGGGCTTGAATGCAGGGAACTTAGTCTTGTCGAAGATCGTCGCCGAGCATTTGCAGTGCTCTCCCGACAGCGCCTTGGGCCATTCGTACATCCCGCTGAAGTCGGGCTTGCCGTCCGCCGTTCGAGCCTTGGGATCCTGAGCGCGCAATCCTGCCAGCGCGAATACCGCTATCACGAAAAGAGCTTTCCTCATCGCCCGCTCCTGTGCCTACTTGCCGCGTTTGGTGTCGGATTCTTCCGGTTCGCGGCTTGAAGTGAACACCATACGCCCATCCGGGAAAGTTACCTTGTTCCCGTTGGCGTTATTCGATCCGTCTTTCGCGCGGAACCCATCCACATTGACGGTCATGCCCGGCTGGATGGCATCTTTGGTGATTCCGCGCCGCATCAATTGGCCCGGAGCGCCGCCCGAAAAGGCCCAATGTTGCACTTTGCCGTCTGCATCTTTTGCGTCGACGTAAAACCAGATATGCGGATTGAGCCACTCCACTTTGGTTACCACGCCCGTCACCTTCACCGGTTTATTTTCGTCGAATTCGGCGGCGAAGGAATGATGCGCCAGGGCCGGCAGCGAGCTAACAGCGAGACCCAGAACCAATGCGGAAAGATATCGAGCTTTCATTAAGATGCACCTCAGTCAACGGCAGCATAGCGCGGCGGCTGGCGCCAGCGCAAGGCTCGAAAGGGCCGAAGAATGCCGACGTCGTCAACGCTCAGCTACAATGGTTGCCGCCGAAAGGATCCACCATGTCAGCAGCCGATGCTCCGGCTTCAGTCCTGACCCTTCAGATGCACACGGAAGGGGAGGCCAAGGTTATCAAATGCAGCGGGAAACTGGTAGCGGGCGTTACAGACGCGCTCCGTTCCGAAGTCAAAAGCCTGATCCCCAATACCAAGCGCATCATTCTCGATCTGACCGACCTCGAGAAGATGGACAGCATGGGCCTGGGGACGCTCGTGGGCCTTTATGTTTCGGCGAAGGCGTCCGGCTGTAGCCTGGTTTTGGTGAACCTGAGCCAGCGAATCCGGCAGATGATGCGGGTTACCAACGTGTGGTCGGTCTTGGAAGTTTACGGCGACAACCCCTTCCGCATGCCATGATCTCCCGGCGTCTCGGAATCCTGCTAGTGTTCGCCGCGCTCCTGGCGGCGCAGAACAAGAAGGTCCCGCTCGCGAACTTCACCGGCACGGTTCGGGGCGTCTCCAGCAAACGGATCACCATCGAAACTCAGGAAGGCAATCTGGTGGACTTCGACATCACCGGAAAGACGCGCGTGATGAGCGGAAAGAAGAAGATCCGCATGGACGACCTGAAGCCGGGCGACGCAGTGACCATCGAGGCGCACGAGGAAATCCGGATATTGGGCCAGTACCTAGTGGCGGATATCATCACGGCGATGCCGCCGCCCTAGTCAAGCTTCATAGGTTTCGAATTCCAACTGATCCCCGCGCGCGGTTTGCGTTGCCTCCGCGGTGCCGCTGGGAAGCTCCAACACGGAATGCGCCCGCAGGCACATCGACATCCGCCAGCGCGGCATGGCGGCGCGAATTTTCAGCACCTTGCGCTTCTTGCTAAGGAACAGCACATCGATCGGAAATTTCATCCCGATGGTGTGCACGCCTTCACAAGGCGTGATCCAAAGCCCTTCACCGGGGTCCAGCTTGCTGTGCTTGAGCAGGCCGACCTTCCGCTTCGCGCTGGTGTTGGCGATATCCGCGCGATCCGCCAGAACCGCATCCCGGGATTGATTTCGCACCCTCAGTTTTGGCAACCTCATATTATTGCGCCGTTGCCAGTGGGCCACTAACGACCTCGCCATCCGCTACCACGACGAAGAGTGGGGCGTGCCCGTCCATGATGACCGCACGCTGTTTGAGTTCCTGATTCTCGAAGGCGCGCAGGCCGGCTTGAGCTGGAACACCATCCTGCAAAAGCGTGAGAACTACCGGCTGGCTTTCGATCAGTTCGACCCCGCTAAGGTCGCCCGCTATAACGCGCGAAAGGTAGAGCGGCTGCTCGCCGATGAAGGCATCGTCCGCAATCGCTTGAAAATCGCCGCCGCCATTCAGAACGCGCGTGCGTTCTTGGAAGTGCAGCAGGAGTTCGCCGGATTCGATCCCTACATCTGGCAATTCGTCGGCGGCAAGCCTCGGAAGAACAGTTGGAAGTCGCTGAAGGAACTTCCGGCCAAAACCGCCGAGTCCGACGCCATGAGCAAAGACCTGGCCCGCCGCGGTTTCAAGTTTGTCGGTTCCACCATCTGCTACGCCTTCATGCAGGCCGTCGGCATGGTCAACGATCACGAAATCGGATGCTTTCGGCGCTCTCAGGTTCATTAGATTAAGCGACAATCAACGGGCTATCTTGTGCCGCTAGGAACGCCGGAAACGCCGGCGGATCCTTCTGAAAGTAGACGTTGTACCGCCGCACAAACGCAGGTGGCGGGGTTGCTTCTCCACCGTTCAGCAGGCTGGGCTGGATGCCGGTCGCGAAATACATATCCAGCTCGCGCTTGTCCTTGGTGAGCACCTTGCCGCGATAATCGCAAGCCAGAAAATCCTTGACCCGCGAGTACGTCCGCTCCGAAATGTTGATGCGATTCGCCTCCCCGCTCGATTCCATGCGCGAGCTGTAGTTCACCGTGTCGCCCCAGATATCAAACGCGAACTTGTTGATGCCCACCACGCCCGCGATCACCGGGCCCGTGTGGATGCCGATGCGCACCTTCCATTGCGCCGGCCGGTCCGCCCGCGCGCGTTCTTCCACGGCGTGCAGCATTTCGAAGGCGGCCAGCACCGTATCCACCGGATGCGCCGGATTGCGCACCGGCAGCCCGCTGATGCACATGTAGCTGTCGCCGATGGTCTTCATCTTTTCCAGGCCGTAGCGCGCCACGATCTGGTCGAAGGCGGTGAAGTAGTCGTGCAGCATTTCCACCAGCTCTTCGGCCGCCATCTTTTCGGTGGAAAGCGTGAAGCCGACAAAATCGGTGAACAGGATGGTGACGTCCTCGAAATACTTCGGCGAGACCATACCTTTCGCGCGCAGTTCGTCCGCCACCTGGCCGGGCAGAATGTTCAGCAGCAGCGATTCGGCGACGCGCTTCTGCTGCTCCACCTGCTGATGCCGCTGCTCCAGTTCGCGGTTTGCGACGAGCAGCTTTTCGCTTGCCTGCACGCGGTCCAGAACCACGGTTAGCAGGCTGCCGATGGACTTCAGAACCGTTTCCGACAGCATCGCACCACAGAGCGCCAGATTGCCGACCACCTCGTCGCCCATTCGCACCGGCACCATCGCAGCATGGGAGGAAAGGCCGCTGCGCAATTCTTCATCCGGGATCGCGCCGGACTCGCCCGCTCGCAGGATCTCGTCGCTTGGTCGCAAGTGGAATGCTGCGCCCTTCAGCCCGAAGATCGGGATCATCTGATTGACCGCAATGTAGGCCGTGGTTTGCAGGCTCTCACTCGCCAGCATCGCCTGGCCGAACTGGTAAAGCCGCTCCGTCTCTCGTTTGCGCTCGAGCGCCTCGGCGGCTCGCTTCCTTGCCGTCAGCGCGGTCTGGCTGACCACAATCGCGGTCAGCAGAAAGCCGATTACCGTGACGTAAGATTGCGGATCGTCCACTTTAAAGCTGCGGACGGGCGGTTGAAAGTAGTAGAGGAATGCACCGGCCGCCACCACCGACGCGGCGATGGTCTCCAGCCGGTCCCAGCGGACGGCGAAATACAGGATGGCCAGCAGCAGCGAGTAAGTGACTGTGGAATTGCGCAGGCCATGAAAGTGAAATTCAATCGCTGCGACCGCGCAAACCACGGCCACCGCCAAGGCTACGCGTCCCGCCCGCACGAGCCAGCCTTTGACGAGCCCCATACCTCCGCTCTATCGACTGTAACCCGTTGAAACTTTAAGTGTTATGAAAGGATCAGACTCGCGGCGCCATGGGAGCCGAAGCCAGGCCGAAAAGCTGTTCGGTCTCGCGATTCAGCAACACCCAGAAGCCGTAAACTCCCAGCGCCGTACCAAGCGGGATGTTGAACAGATCCAGCGCCGAGAGGATGATCGTCAGAATGCGCGCCCACGACTTGAATTGCAGCAGTCCGATGCCGCCGATCAATCCCGGCAGCGACACGCATAAGACAATGATGGCGAGGATTCCGCCGATGCCGCCCAGGATCGGGATCGCGACCAGACTGTCTTGAGAATGGGCGTTGGCGCCGACGATTCCGGCGATGCCGCCGAAGATGACCAACAGGACGATGGCTCCGAATATTCCGAGGCATCCGAAGACGATATGCAGAATCCCCAAGATCTTCACGTGCTGCGCCATGGGACCTCCCCGTGGATTGTTCTTTTCGACATTCTATACGAGATTCTTAGCGCGCAGGTTCCCGCGACTTATTTTGCGAACGTAATTTTCGAATCGGCGCCGAATTTCTTGTAATCCGTGTAGCGGATCCTTAAGCGGATGCGCTGGGCCCCGCCTCGGAAGTAGAGCGTATCGTCGCCATAAGTCAGTACCGGAAACCACAGATCGCCGTCCACCTTCTCGCGCAAAGTGGTGAAGTGGGGAAACAGATTCTCGGACTTCAGCAGGTGGATCTGCGGCACGGCCTGGCCTTCGCTGCGAACGATTGAATAATCGCTCTTGGCCGCCCAGATCATCCCGTCGAACAGACGCTGGCCGTCCAGGATCTGACGCGGGCTGATCTGGACCACCCAGCAATCCACACCGTCGATCGTCTCCTCGCCGCGGAAGTGCGTCTCGTACAAAAACACCTGGTCTTTGGTGAGCAGGAACGGCTGAATCTCGCGGATGTCGCGAAAGTCTTCGTCGGTGAGCTTGATGTGCGTCAACCGGTCCGACGGCTTCTCCGCGAACTGTTCCGTGCGCGCCTGCGTGGGCGAAAAGATAATATCGCGCACTTCGTGATAGCTGCCCTCGGTCAAGCCGCGCTTATCCAGTTCGTCGAGGGTGACGCTCTGGCGGTATGTGTAATTGCTCTGCGCCTCGGCCGTTTGGGTTTCGCGCGCGGCCACCAAGCGGATCAAGTTCCCGGGCGGGTCCGCCGCAAACAGGGGAGCCGCAAAAACAAGCGATGCTAAGATGAAGCGGATGCGCCAGTTCCTGACGACGCTGGTCGTGCTTTGGACTGCCGGATGCATCGCAGCCTACCTCTACTCCTCTCAACAGCATATCGCCCCGGCGGTCGCGCTCGCGGTGCTCCCCGCATTTCTGGTGGAGTTGGCCTTCTATTTGGTTCCTGGTTTCCCCAAAGTCCGCGCCGCTTTCGACGCGCTAGCCTCCAAGGCTCTGCGGGCAGCGTTGCTCTCGGCGAGCGCGGTGATTCCCTATCTCATCGTGAGCACGCTTACGGGTTCGTTCCGGGTGGCTTCGTTTTTTCAACTAGCCGGTGTGGCGCTGCTGGCTTCGTTTTGGTACGCGTGGCTCCGCCGCGGCCTTGTGATCGATCTTTTGTTTCTTGCGTTTATGGCCGCGGTGTATCTCACCAAACTGTTCGACCAGGTTTACGGCACCCCCGCACCGCACATCGCGCTCGCCATCCTCGGCAGGCTCATGTGGATCCGAGTAGGGCTGATGGCGGTCCTGTCGCTGCGTACGCTGGATGACGTTCAGTTTGGCTTCGTTCCTTCACGCGAGGACTGGCGGATCGGTGCGCAATACTATCTCTACTTCCTGCCCGTGGGCGCGGTGCTCAGTTATCTGGTTCACTTTGCCGGCTTCCGTCCGGTGCACACGGAGTGGTGGAAGTTCGCCTTGGTCCTGCTCGGAACTTTCCTCGGCATTTTATGGGTGGTTGCGTTGGCCGAAGAGTTCTTCTTTCGTGCTTTCTTACAGACGCTGCTAGCCCGTAGCCTGCGCAGCCAGACCGCCGGTTTGATTCTCGCTTCCGTGTTGTTCGGATTGGCGCATCTCTCTTACCGGTCTTTCCCCAATTGGAGCTTCGCCTTGCTGGGGGGCGTGTCCGGCATTTTCTATGGACTGGCATTCCTTAAGGCCCGCAGCGTTCGGGCCGGCATGGTGACGCATGCCTTGGTAGTGACGACCTGGCGGGTGTTCTTCACCAGCTGAGTGACCGGAGCCGAGCGGTTTATCCCAAAATCGGGCAGTTAATCTGTCAAACGGATTGACCAGCTAGAACTTTTAAGCGGTCACAGACGTGCCGCAAGACCCGGAGTGTTGCGCCACAATCTGACTTTTGCATTCCGCCGGCTCCGCGCGAGCCCGGGCTTTACAGCCGCCGCGATTGTGACGCTGGCTCTCGGCATCGGCGCCAACACCACAATCTTCTCGCTGGTGAACGCTATGGTCTTCCGCCCATTTGGCGTCGAACACCAGGACCAGTTGGTATCCCTCAACATCCGCAGTTCCAAAGCGCAATTCCCGACGCTCTCCTATCTGGATTACAAGGACTATCGCGACCGCAATACGGTGCTCAGCGGCTTGGCGATGTACCGGTTCGCGGCCATGAACGTGAGCCGAACCGGCATTGGGAATGTGCGTCTGTGGGGCTACGAGGTCACCGGGAATTACTTCGATATGCTGGGCGTCCAGGCCGTCCGGGGCCGCGTCTTGCACGCCGCCGATGACGTGAAAAAAGGTGGGCATCCGCTCGCCGTGATCAGCTACAGCTGCTGGCAGAGCCGCTTCGGCGGCGACCCGGATATTACCGGCAAGCGCGTCAAGATCGGCGGGCTCGATTACACCATCATCGGCGTGACACCTCCTGCGTTTATCGGAACCGAGCTCATCTACACCCCCGAGATCTTTGTTCCCGTGGCAATGGCGGAGCAGATCGAGCAATCCAAATGGATGGATGACCGCGGCGATCAGAATGGACTGGTGGTCGGCCGTTTGAAGCCCGGCGTGTCTTTGAAGGGCGCTCAAGCGGCCCTGAATGCCATCGCCACCCAACTCGGCCGCGAGTACCCGAAAGACGACGCAGGCATAACGATCGTGCTTTCACCGCCCGGCATGGCCGGCAGCTTTCTGCGCGGAGCGATCACGGGATTCGCCGCTGTGTTGATGGTTGTCGCCAGCATGGTGCTACTGATTGCCTGCGTGAATCTGGCCAGTCTGCTGCTGGCTCGCGCCACTGACCGGAGAAAAGAGACCGCGATCCGTCTGGCTTTGGGCGCAAGCCGCGGCCAACTCCTGCGCCAGCTTCTGACCGAGAGCCTGATGCTTTCCCTAGCGGGCGGCGCGGCTGGAATCCTGCTCGCGGTCTGGCTGAACGATCTGGTGAACGTCTGGCGGCCGCCCGTGGACATCCCGGTGATTCCGCACGTCGCGATGGACGCGCGCGTACTTCTGTTTACGGCCGTTGTTTCGGTCCTGACCGGGCTCCTGTTCGGCTTAGCACCCGCGCTGCAGGCCACGCGCGCCGGCCTCCTGGGGGCGATCAAGAACGAAGCGCCTTCGGAGAGATTTCGCCGTCTGAACCTGCGCGATGTTCTGGTCACCACGCAGGTGGCGCTCTCCGTTGTTTTGCTCATCGGGAGCATTCTCGTGGTGCGTAGCCTGCAGCACGCAGTCAGTTTGAACCTTGGATTCGACCCAGAACATGCTGCCGTCCTGTCCTACGATTTCGCGGCACAAGGCTACGACGAGGAGCGCGGGCGCCAGTTTGAGCGCCGGCTGCTCGATAAGGTCCGCTCCTTGCCGGGAATTGAAGCTGCGGGGGTTATCGACGGCCTGCCTCTTACTCTCAATATTTCCAATAGCGGCGTCTTTTTGGAAGGCAAGCCGGAGCCGCGCGCGGCCGACGTTCCTATGGCCAACATGTACTTCATCACTCCCGGTTATCTCCAGGCCATGGGGACGCGGCTGATAGCCGGCCGCGACCTGGATCAGCGGGATACCAAAGACGCAGCGCCCGTCGCCCTGGTGAATGAGGCGTTCGTCCGCCAACTCCTGCCGGGCGAAGATCCCATCGGCAAGCGGTTTCGACATAGGACAACCGGAACATGGATCCAGATCGCCGGAGTGGTGGAAGACGGCAAATACCGTTCTCTCGGCGAAACACCCTCGCCGACCATTTTTGAGCCGATCGTGCAGAACTGGAGCCCGCAGCAGACGCTGGTGGCGCGATCACCTTTGCCGGAGCCGGAGACAGTCCGTCTGCTGCGCGGCGCGATTAAGGATTTGGATCCTTCGCTCACGGTTTTCGGTGACGGCAGCCTCGCGAACGCACTCGGACTCGCGTTGTTCCCCGCCAAGCTTGTGGCCGTGGTGCTGGCGTCGTTCGGGTTGCTCGCGGTGGTGCTCGCGGCCACCGGTGTTTACGGAATCATGGCCTACGCGGTGTCCCGAAGAACGCGGGAGATTGGCATCCGGATGGCTCTGGGGGCTGCGCCGTCGCAGGTGGCGCGGGTCGTCCTGGCGCGAACGGCGAGATTGCTGGCGGTGGGGATTGCACTCGGATTCGCGCTGGCATTCGCGACGGGAAAATTCTTCGGCCAAATCTTGTATGGCATTAGCGCGCACGATCCGCTCACGTACCTTTGCGCGATCGCGCTCATGGCGGCTATCGCATTCATTGCATGCTGGGCGCCTGCCCGCCGCGCCATCCGGACCGACCCACTGGAGGCTCTCCGTACAGAGTGAGATTTCTCGGATGTCTCCGCGAATGCCACGGAACCCGGTTCCCGATTCCGCGTAAACTTCTACTGGGGGATAGTCCATGAGACTGTGGCAGGAGATCCGCTTTGGCGTGCGTACATTGTCCAAGAACCCGGGGTTTGTTCTCACGGCGGCCGTCACGATGGCGCTCGGCATCGGCGCGACTACCGCGATTTTCAGCCTCTGTGACGCCATGCTCTGGCGGCCGGCGCCCTTGCCGCACCTGGATACGCTGATCACCGTGCTCGAGCGCGTTTCGAGCGACCCGAACGATTGGGACTCGGCGACGCCGGCGGACGTCGACGAGATCCGCCGCGGCGCGACTACGCTGGCCGGTCTTGCCAGTTGGGAAAACGGGCAGGCCAATCTCGCCGGGGCGGGCTCCGAGCCGGACCGCGTGGGCCAGGCGCTGGTCAACTCGAATTTCTTCGATGTCGCGGGCGTGCAGCCTAGCCGCGGGCGCGCGTTTCGCCCGGACGAGGACCAGCCCGGCGGGGATCATGAGGTGATCCTGAGCGATCAGCTCTGGCGCACGCGGTTCAATGGCGACCCGGGTATTGTCGGCCGCATCATTCGCCTGGATGACGTTCCCTACACCGTCGTCGGGGTCATGCCGGCCGGGTTCGAGTTTCCGCTGGCGACCGATGTGTGGACACCGATGGGCCTCAAGTGGGAAGCACGCAGCTCCCACACCGCGAACGTTCTCGAATCCGTAGCACGGCTCAAGCCGGGACGCACCCTCGAACAGGCCGCCGCCGAAATCAACGGCATCGCTCTGAGGCTTGAAAAATCTTTTCCGGAGACCAACAAGAATCGCCGCTTCCTGGTGTGGCCGGCGATGCGGCTGTTCGTGGATTACACGACGCGGCAGTACTTGATGATGCTTCTGGGGTCCGTATTGTTTGTGCTGCTGATCGCCTGCGCCAATGTCGCCAATCTGCAGTTCGCGCGCGCTACAGGAAGACTTCGCGAAATGGCGGTGCGGCGCGCGTTGGGCGCGGGCCGCGGGAGGCTCGTCCTGCAACTGGTGGTGGAAAGCACGCTGCTTTGCCTAACCGGCGCGGCGTTGGGCCTGTTCGTGGCGCAGTGGGGAATCCGGCTGCTGCATCTCGGCATGCCGCCCGAAGTGGAGCGCTACGTTCTCGGTTTCAAGGATGTCCAAATCGATGGCCGCACGCTGCTGTTCACGCTGGCCGCGGCTTTAGTGAGCGGCCTTCTGGCGGGACTTGCGCCGGCCTGGCAATCCTCGCAGCCCAATCTCACCAGTGCATTGCGAGAAGGCGGCCGCGGGACGTCCGCTGGAAAAGCCCGGCGGCGGCTGCGCAACGTTCTGGTGGCCGCGGAGATTGCGCTCGCCACAGTCCTGCTGGTGGGTGCGGGCTTGATGGTTCGCGGGTTCCGCGCCATGGTCGACCACGGCAAAGCGGTCCAACCGGAAACTCTGCTGACGATGCGGCTGGCCATCACGGATAACAAATATCCTCAGAAAGCGCAGGTGGCTGAGTTCTACCGGCGTGTGCTGGAGCAGATTCAAGCGCTGCCGGGTGTGCGCTCCGCCGCGGCCGTTACCGCGTTGCCTTATAGCAACGATTCCAGCGGCCGCAATTTCCTGATTGAGGGCCGTCCGCTGGAGCCGGGGAATCCGCCCAACGGCATGTATCAGGTCACGAGCCCAAGCTATTTCGAAATCCTGCGCGTTCCACTGCTGGACGGCCGCTTTCTGCGCGACAGTGACGGCCCATCTTCACAACCCGTCACGGTGATTAGTAAACGCCTGGCGGAGCGCTGGTGGAAGGGAGAATCGCCCATCGGCAAGCGCATCCGGATCGGCGACAGCGATTCCAAGAGTCCCTGGATGACCATTGTCGGCGTCGTGGGTGACTTGCCGCACAATGCCTACGATCGCTTGCCGCGCCCCACCTTTTACGTGCCCTGGCAACAGGAGCCTGGCTTATGGATGAACATCGGCGTGCGCACCGCGGGAGATCCCCTTCTGCTGGCGCCGGCAGTGAGAGCGGCGATTCATTCGGTGGACCCCGACGAGCCCATCAACGATCTGCAGCCGATGACGAAATCGATCCATGACCGCGCCCTCGGGCTCAACTACGTGGCTGCTCTGATGGGCATCTTCGGCGGCATCGCGATGCTGCTTTCGGCGATCGGCGTGTATGGCGTCATGGCCTACGTGGTCTCCGATCAGACGCACGACATCGGCGTTTGCGTCGCACTGGGCGCGCCGCGCGAGAGGATCCTGGGCGCCATCTTCCGCCGCGGATTGCTGGTGACCGCAGCTGGGCTTGCAGTCGGCCTGCCCGCAGCGTTCGCACTCGCGCGCTTGCTGGCTTCGTTGATTTTCGGCGTGAGCGCGACGGACCCCGTTACCTTTATCGGCATCCCGCTCGCGTTGGCCGCCGCCGCAGCGCTGGCGATTTACGTCCCGGCCCGCCGCGCGATGAAGATCGATCCCATCATCGCTCTAAGGTACGAGTGAGCCGCCGCGGTTGTGATATCATTCCTCCCAACATTGGGGAGGACGCAATATGCCGCGATCGCTCGACGAATTCGCCAGGCTGTCCTTGGGTGTTACCTGCCTGCTGATGGCGGCAATGCCCGTGTGGCCGCATCATTCCTTCGGCGCCGAGTACGACGTCAACAAGCCGGTTACCCTGACGGGTGTAGTCACGAAGATTGAGTGGACGAACCCGCACTGCTATTTCTTCCTCGACGTGACGGACAAGGATGGCGCCGTGACAAATTGGAAATTCGAAGGCTATCCTCCGAACGTGCTGTCGCGTGTGGGCTGGAGGAAGGATGTCACGATGAAGGTCGGAGACACGGTGACCATATTCGCCTGGCGCGCCCGAGACAACGCGACTTTGGCGCATTCCCGGTACATCACCATCAAAGACGGCAAAAAGCTGGAGTCCGGGCCGCCCGCAGGCACCGGTGACGGCGGAAACGCTCCTCCCGTGGCGCCCTAATGGCACGGCGCGCTCATTCCCTCGCCCTGGCTGCCGCTCTGGCAGCATTTCTGGTTGGGCCCGCGTTCGCCCAGAAGTCCACGACCCCACCCGTGCCGCGCACCGAGGATGGCCATCCCGATTTGAACGGAGTCTGGCAGCCGGGCAGCGACCGGCCCGGAACCTGGGAGGAGGCGAACCAGGGCGTTGGAGTGCCGGAACCAGGATCACGGCCGCCGGTGACGCGCGGAGGCCCTCCGCCTTACCAGCCTTGGGCCGCGAAGAAAGTTCTCGAATCCTACAAACTTCGCCGGATCGACGAGCCCGTCGCGCGTTGCCTGCCGGAATTGGACCTTCCGGGCATATCGCTCTATCCCATTCAGATCGTTCAAAACGCACAGACGGTGGTGTTTCTGATTGAACAGCGCCATCTCTTCCGCATCACCCCACTGAATGAGAAGCATCCCGACGACCTGGACCCCGCCTACCTGGGCGACTCCGTCGGCCACTGGGACGGGGACACGCTGGTGGTCGACGTCACCGGTTTCAACGAGAAAATGTCGGGCGTGAACATCCACAGCGACGCATTGCATATCGTCGAGCGCTATACGCGCGTGGATTACAACACCCTCGAGTACGAAGCTACCGTGGAAGACCCCAAGGTGCTGACCAAGCCTTACACCATCCACAGCAAGATCATGCTGCGTCCCGGCACCCGCATCCGGGAATCCGTCTGCGAAGAGAACAACCAGGACCCGGCGCGTTTCGAGCAGTTGCTAAAAGAGGGTCTGGTCCAGAGGAAGTAACTCGCGTTGCGCTGGACACTTCATTTGCTGGACAATAGCGCTGTCGTGCGAAGATTGGCCGTGCTGCTTCTGGTTTTGGGCCTCGTGCCGCTGGCTGCACAAACCCCGCGCGCCCAACAGCCTCCCGCGAAGCCTCGCCATAACGGCTTCCTGGTAAGTCGCACCGTCCCGGATCTGGCAGCGGTGAAGCGCGGCGAAAAATTGTTCGTCGCCAATTGCGGCTTTTGCCACGGCTCGAAGGCCACCGGCGGCGACACTGGGCCTGACTTAGTCCGCTCTCCGCTGGCCCTCGATGATGAGGGCGGCGATAAGATCGGCCCTGTGATCCGCGGTGGCCGGCCGGGCAAGGGCATGCCCGCCATTCCTTTGACTGACGCGCAGATCAAGGATGTGGCAGCCTTTCTGCGGGACCGCCAGCAGGCGGCGATTGACCGCAACGCCTACGCCATCCTGAATGTGGTCACTGGCGACGCCAGAAAAGGCGAGGCTTTCTTCAACGGCGAGGGGCGCTGCAACACGTGTCATTCGGCCACCGGCAACCTGGCGCACATCGCCAAGAGATTCGATCCGGTCGGTTTGCAGTCGCAAATGCTCTATCCACAGGCCTGGCCTGGCGGACCGCCGGCCGAAGCGCTTCAATCCAGCGTGACAGTCACGCTGGGCGGCGCGTCGTTCTCTGGGCGTTTAGAATATATCGACGATTTCGATGTCGCTTTGCGCGACGCCTCGGGCGAATACCACTCGTTTTCGCGCGGCGACGACGTGAAGGTGGAAGTGCGCGACCCGCGCGCGGCGCACGAAGAGCTGGTCAAGCGAATGACCGACACCGAAATGCATAACGTCCTCGCCTACCTGGAGACGCTGAAATGATCCTCCGGCGTTTGTTTGTCATCCTGGCGCTCGCCGCCGCCGTGCTTCCGGCCCAGACGCTGGATCCCGCCAAGCTGCTGGAGCAGCCGACCGACACGTGGCCCACTTATAACGGCGATTATTCCGGCCGCCGCTTTAGCCCGCTGGCGAGCATCAATACTTCCAACGTCAAGGCCATGACCCTGGCTTGGGAATACCGGCTGAACCCTGGGCAAGGCGGCACGATCACGGCGCCTGTGAAGTCGACGCCGCTCGAAGTGAATGGCGTCTTGTATTTCTCGATCCCGGATCACGCCTGGGCCGTGGATGCGCGCACCGGCCGCGAGCTTTGGCACTACAAGTGGGAGACGCATGGCGGCATCCACATCGGCAATCGAGGCATGGGCATGTACGGCGACTGGCTGTTCTTTGAAACGCCGGACAACTACCTGGTTTCGCTCAACGCCAAGGACGGCACGGAGCGCTGGCACGTCGAGATCGCCGACGTCAAGCAGGAATATTTCTCCACGCCGGCGCCCATCATCATTCGTAACCACGTTTTGGTCGGCGTGGGCGGGGATTCGCTGGACGTTCCGGGCTATCTGGAATCGCGCGATCCGGAAACGGGCCAGGTGCAGTGGCGCTGGAACACTACGCCGCGCAAGGGCGAGCCGGGCGCCGAGACGTGGCCAAATCAGGACGCCATGGAGCATGGAGGCGGCATGACGTGGCTGCCCGGCACATACGATCCCGAGCTGAACCTGTATTACCTGGGCACGGGCAATCCCAATCCGGTGATGGCCGGCCAGGGGCGTAAGGGCGACAACCTATGGACCTGTTCGATCGTCGCGCTGAATCCGGACACCGGAAAAATGGCCTGGTATTTCCAGGCCTCGCCGCACGACACGCACGACTGGGACGCGGTGGAAACGCCGGTGCTGATCGACGGCGAGGTCAACGGCCAGCCGCGCAAGCTATTGGCGCAGGCCAGCCGCAACGGTTATTACTTTCTGCTGGACCGCACCGATGGCAAGAACATCGTTTCGAAGCCGTTCGTGCACATCAATTGGTCGAGCGGCGTGGATGCGAAGGGCCAGCCTATTGGCAATCCCGAAAAATACCCCAGGCCCGACGGCACGATCATCACGCCGTTCATGAGCGGCGCCACCAACTGGATCCCGCCGAGTTTCGATCCGGAGACCGGGCTGTTTTACGCCAACACGACGCGCTCCTACAGCATCTTTTATCAGACCGACACCGGTGAAAAGCCGGAAGGGTACGGCGGGCGCGATACCGGCTTATTTCTGAAGTATGTTCTGAAAGCCATCGACCACAAGACGGGCGATATCCGCTGGAGCCACGAGTATCCGGCGCACAGCGGAACGCCCTCGGGCATCCTGACGACGGCGGGTAAACTGCTATTCACCGGGGACCCATCGGGCAACTTCATCGCCTACGAGGCGCTGACCGGCAAGGTCCTGTGGCATTCGCATCTGATCGCGCCGGTGACGAATGGGCCGATGAGTTATGAGTTGGACGGCCGCCAATATGTGATCGCCGGCGCGGGCGACTCGCTATACGCCTTTACGCTACTTCCCTAGATTCAAACCAGCAAGCGAGTCATGATCCATCCGCCGGAGACGAGTCCGGCGAAGATGGTGGCGGCGAGCAATAGCGGCCGCGTTCCGGCCTGCTTCATTTGCTGCCAGCGCGTGGCAAGGCCGAGCGCAAACATCGCGCTGGATAACAACACGGTATCCAGGTCGATGAGGTGCGCGCGAGCGGTGTGTGGAATGGCGACGAAGGACTGGACCACAATCACCGCACCGAACCAGAACACGAACCAGGGGAATTTAGTGCTTCCGGATACGCCGGCCTTTGCGCCCCGGCGCAGGCGGCTGATAATCACCAGCACCCCAGCGAGCAGCAACACTCGCACCATCTTGGTGATGACCGGTGTGTCGCTGGCCGCCTGGCTGACCGCGCGTCCGGCCGACGGCGGCCTGCGCCGGTTCTTTCAGTTTTGCGGAGTGAAGCCGCCTGAACATTGACAGCGCTTCCTGTCTTTGCCCCGGCAGGCGTGTCCCACGTTACACGTTTCGGTAAACCTTACACGCCGCCCGGCGGATCTTCCTCAGCGAAGATTCTTAGTACCAACGTTTAACTCATTGGGAAATCAGCTCGCCGAAGGGCCGAGCCAACAGTGGCATACGCCGTGCATCATCGGATGCCAAGTCCGGATCGAAGGTTTTTCCGGCAATGCCCAAGGAGGGCAGTATGTCTACCAGTAATTCCGAAAGTTCGCAGGATTCCCCGCGGCCGCGCTCCCACACCGGCATCCTTTGGTTGCTGTTCATCGGGATGGCGCTTGCGCTTGCGGGCAACGTCTACCAGTTCAACAAGAGCGACCGCCTGTCGCACGATCTGACGCAGTCGCAACGCAGCACCGAAATGCAAATCGCCAAGCTGACCGATGCGGCGACGGCCGCGCTGCAGCAGACTCAGCAGCGTTTCGACCAACTGGAAGACGAACTCCGCACCTCTACCAGCGCCGCTGTCAAGCAGGCTCGCTACGAATCCAAGAAGAACAGCACGCAGCTGCAACAGGCGTTCGAACAGAAGCAGCAGGATGTCGTGAAGCAACTCTCCGACTTGCAACAGGAAACGAGCACGCAGTTGTCCGACCTGAAGCAGGACACCAGCACGCAATTGTCCGGCATGAAGCAGGACACCGACACCAAGATCGGCAAGGTTTCGACCGACCTTGAGAAGACCGGCGCGGATCTGAAGCGGGTTATGGGCGACATGGGCGTGATGAGCGGTTTGGTGGCCACCAACGGCAAGCAACTCGCCGAACTGCGCCAACTGGGCGAACGGAATTACGTTGAATTCGATCTAACCAAGGCGAAGGAGCCGCAGAAAGTCGGCGACGTCCGCCTGGTGCTGAAGAAGGCTGACCCCAAGCACAACCGCTACACGTTGGAAGTGGTGGCCGACGACAAGAGGGTCGAGAAGAAAGACAAAACCATCAACGAGCCGGTGCAGCTATATGTTTCCGGCGGCCACCAGCCGTATGAAATCGTCGTAAACCAGGTGAAGAAGAACGAAGTGGTGGGCTACCTTTCGATTCCGAAAGTGAAGCCTCCGCGCAATCAGGCAAGCTAGTCCCTCTTTTCTCACTCTTCCCTCAAAGGTCCGGCGCGCGTTCTTGAGTCCGTGCGCCGGGCTTTCTTTTTACAAAGCATCCAACCCTACCTAGCCACGCTGCAGGTCGCTGTAGCTCGGCAGCCCCGCGAGGCCACGCGCATTCATCACCGCCCGGAGAACTGCCTGCGCCATCACGTCGGCGGCGAGTGCGCCGATGGCTCCGTAGTTGGCCCGTGCGGGGATCGCGCCGGTGGCCACCGCGAAGATGGTATCGCCGTCGTCCGGCGTGTGCACGGGATAAATCGTCCGCGCCAGTCCGTCGTGCGCCATCTGGGCAATCTTGGTCATCTGCGCTTTGTCGAAGGCGACGTTGGTGGCCACCACGCCGATGGTCGTGTTCGTTGCGGTGGCCACCACGCCGTGACCTTCGCGGATGAGCGCCATGGAGTCCATGAATCCGGATCCATCCGGCTTGCGCGCTCCCGCGATGATTTTGCCGCTCTTCGGATCCACCACGTCGCCCACCGCGTTGACGGCGACGATCGCGCCGACCACAATGCCGGTGTTGCCAACGCGCAAGCTCGCTGTGCCCAGGCCCGACTTCATAGCGGATTTCATGCCGAACAGCTTCCCTATCGTCGCGCCTGCGCCCGCGCCCACATTGCCTTCCGCTACTTTCCCCGTGCTGGCCGCTTGCGCCGCCTTGTAGCCCGACTCGGCCGTGGGGCGAATCTTCGGATCGCCGACGCCCAGGTCGAACAGGATCGCCGATGGCACGATCGGCACCACCACGGGGCCGGCTCGAAATCCCAGGCCGTGTTCCTCGAGGTATTTCGATACGCCCGCCGATGCCTCCAACCCGAACGCGCTGCCGCCGGAGAGCAGAATGGCCTGCACCTGCTGCACCATTGCGGTGGGATTCAGCAGATCGGTCTCGTGCGTTCCGGGCGCACCACCGCGCACGTCGACGCCAGCCGTCGCGCCCTGATCAAAGACCAGAACCGTGCAGCCGGTGGGCCGGCGCGTTTCGGTCCAGTGCCCCACCTTGATCCCCTGGACGTCGGTGATGCCGCCCGCGGACGTCTCGGCCGCAATGCGCGTCGACAAAGCCGCGCCTGTGGTGAGCGCCGCCACCGCGCGATGGAATTCCCGTCTCTTCATGCGTGCTCCTCTTTCAGGTTACTCCCCCCACGACGTTGCCTTTCTCGCGCATGAGCGCTACAGTCGCGTCAGATGATCAAAGCGGCGTTCGGCCTGTTCCTGTTCTGCGGCGTCTTGCTGCCACAAAGCTCCTCGAAAGGCGCCTGGAAGTTCGCAGTCTCCGGCGATTCCCGCAACTGCGGCGATATTGTCATGCCGGCCATCGCCGCGGGAGTCCGCCACGACGGCGCGTCCTTCTATTGGCACCTCGGCGACTTCCGCGCCATCTACAAGCTCGATGAGGACATGGCCCCGCCTCCCCAGCTCGGCTTGCACGCAAAGCCTCTGAGCACTCCGGACTATCTCAGCGCTGCCTGGCCCGATTTCATCGCCCACCAACTTGTCTCTTTCGGCAATCTTCCCGTATTTCTCGGAATTGGAAATCATGAAGCCATTCCACCCATGACGCGGGAGGCCTGGCTGGTGCAGTTCGCCGATTGGCTGGAAACGCCGCTGATTCGAGGACAGCGCCTCAAGGACGATCCGGCGGACCACAAGCTGCACGCCTATTATCATTGGATTCGCCGCAATGTCGACTTCATTACGCTCGACAATGCCACTCCAGACGCATTCGACGCGGCGCAGATGGCGTGGCTGCATGCGCTGCTCGAACGCGACGAAACCTCAAGCCAAATTCAGACCATCGTCGTGGGCATGCACGAGGCGCTGCCCGACAGCGTTGCCCACATGCACAGCATGAGCGCCTCCGAACGAGGCGAGCAAAGCGGGCGCGAGGTCTATGAGGCGCTCTGGCACGCGCGCGAAGCCGCGCACAAACAGGTCTATGTTCTGGCCAGCCATTCGCACTTCTATATGGAGAACATCTTCGACACTCCCGATTGGAAAGGCAAGATACTGCCCGGCTGGATCATAGGAACCGCCGGCGCGGTGCGCTATAAGCTGCCGCCGGAAACGACCGCCGCGCAAAACGCGCGGACCGACGTCTACGGCTACCTGACCGGAACGGTGACAAACGCCGGCACGGTGTCGTTCGCTTTCCACACGCTGAGCCTGGAGGATCTGCGCAAGGCCGTGGGAGAAAAGTATCCGGAGCCTCTGATACGCTGGTGCTACGACGAAAACAAGGAGTAGGAGGCCCATTCATGAAATCCCTCAAGCAAATGCTGGCGGAGGCGAACGCGGTGGTCGAGAACGTGACCGCCGATCAAGCGATCCCGCTGCTCGGCGATCCCGAAGTAGTGTTTATTGACCTGCGCGACAGTTCGGAATTGCTGGGCGAAGGCCTGATTCCCGGCTCAGTCCACGTCAATCGGGGCGCGTTGGAGTTCATGATCGATGCGGACAGTCCCTATCACAACCCGGTGTTTGCCTCCGGGAAGCGGCTGCTGTTCTATTGCGCCGGCGGCGGACGCTCGGCTTTGGCCGCGAGCACCGCGAAAGCCATGGGACTCGCCAACGTCGCCCACCTGGCAGGCGGGTTCCGAGGCTGGAAGACAGCCGGCGGCCCGGTAGCGGCGAAAGCCGAACAAGCCTCGGCGTAGGCCGTCCGTCCGGCGGCCAACCCACCGTTCCATGCTAAACTGGCCCTACCGGTGAACCATGGTTCATCGGAAGTCCCTGTCGACTCAAGCAGCTCCGTCCTCTGCGCGACCCCAACCCTGAAAGGAGCGCTTATGTTTTCCCGCCGAGAGTTTGCAGCAATGGTCGCGGCCGGTCTTACCGAAGCCGCTTACGCGCAACGCGCCAAAGTACCGGGCGTCGCACCTCCCGACACCGTATGGCTCAACGGAAATGAGTTTCCTCTGGGGCCTCCCAAGGCTTCCGTGGAGGCGATGGCGCAGGTGATCGGCACATCCAACCGTTATCACTATCAGGAGTTCCCGGCTTTTTACAGCAAGGTAGCCGCCGCGCACGGACTGACTTCAGACCAGGTCCTGGTCGGCGCTGGTTCGAGCGAAGTGCTGCACGCAGCCATTGAAGCATTCGCATCGCCAACGGCTCCTTTCATCACGCCTTGGCCAACGTACGAAGCACCGCCGGAATTGGCGCACTACTCGGGCGTCCCGGTGATCCGTACCGCGCTTACTGCGGCTTATGCGCCCGACGTCCGGCGCCTGGCAGCAGAAGCCGAGAAAGCCGGCGGCGGCGTCATTTATCTCTGCAATCCGAATAATCCGACCTCAACGGTGACCAGCCGCGACGACGTCGCCTGGCTGGTAACAAACCTGCCGAAGAACACTTACCTGCTGGTGGACGAGGCATACCTGGACTATGCCACCTCGCCCGAGGCTGCTTCCGCGATGCCCTACGTCAAGGAGGGCAAGCCGGTCATTGTCACTCGCACCTTCTCGAAGATCTACGCTATGGCTGGCCTGCGCGCCGGATTCGCGGCGGCTCGCCCGGACCTGATCGCGAAAATGGCGCCGTTCCGCAACAACGTCATCAGCATTGTGACCGCGCGTTCCGTGATGGCCGCCCTCGATATGGGGCCTTCACTGCTTGAAGAGCGCAAGGCCATGATCGACAAAACGCGCTCGGAGCTGTGCTCCTGGCTCAAGGAGAAGAAGATCGGCTTCATCGCGCCGCAGGCGAACTTCCTGATGGTGGAGACGGGCCGCGACGCGCACGAAATCCAAGCGCTGATGCTCGCTAAGGGAGTCGCGATTGGCCGGCCGTTTGACGCACCGCTCACGAAGATGACTCGCGTGAGCATCGGAACGGACGCCGAAATGGCAAAGTTCCGCCACGCGCTGCTCGAAGTCCTGGCAAGCTAGAAGGAAATTTCGGCCGCGACACCGGCTCTCTGCAACTTTTCGGGTAGGAGTGCGTCTTGAGAAGAAGTATGTTGCACGCGGCGGCAGCTCCGGTAGACCATGGAGCTGGGAGGGTTATTGCGTCTTCTCATTGGTTTCGCACTCATGTTACCGGCTTGCTTACTTTGTCAGCAAGCCGATTCTCCTTTGGTTGCCTTCACTTCGGACCCGAGTCAGCCCGCTTCAGGCGAGGATGGGCAGAGTCAGGCGGAAGGAAAATCGAGCGGCCAGGGCGAGGCTTCGGCACAGCCCGAGATTCCGGTTTCCAAGCAGCAGCCCAAGCGAATCCTCGGCGTCATGCCGAATTACCGTGCCGTCAGCGCCGGGGCAATCCCGCCGCCCCCGACGCCCAAGCAAGCTTTTAAGATCGCCACTCAGAACAGCTTCGATTACTCGTCTTTTGTGTTCGTCGGCATCACTTCGGCGTTGGCCGAATGGTCCGATGCGCACCCGCAACTCGGCGAGGGCTTCAAAGGCTACGGCCGATACTACTGGCGCGGGTGGGTGGACAAGACGGATGGCAATTACCTGGTGGTTTTCGCCTTACCGACCATCTTTCATCAGGACGAACGCTACTACGCCAAGGGTGAGGGCGGTTTCTGGAAGCGAGGAATTTACGCGGCTTCCCGCGTTCTCATCACGCCCAATTATCAAGGGCATAATAGCTTCAACGCGTCCGAGATCTTAGGCCGAGGCATCGCGCAAGGCATCTCGACGTCCTATTACCCCAGCCACGACCGGACCTTTGGAGCGCTCGCCGCGAAGTATGGTTACGCCATCGGACGCGACGCGCTCACCAACGTCTTTCGCGAGTTTTGGCCCGATATTGCCACCCACGTCCTGCACCGGCACCCCTGATCCTCGCGGCGTCAAACGCCCCCGCCGTGGTCATTGCGCTATGATGAGCTTGGAACACCGTTTTTCGCGGTGTAGGGGACTACCATCCAAGATAACGAGCCCAAACCCGGCCAAAGGACGCCTATGGAAAAGCTGGCACAAAACATCCAGGAAGCTTTTCTAAATAACGCGCGGAAGGACAAGACCTTCCTTACTATTTATTTGATGAGCGGCGTGAAGCTTTCCGGCCGCATCAAGAGTTTCGACAAGTATTCAGTCGTGCTCGAGACCAACAATCAGGAGCAGCTGATCTTCAAACACGCCATTTCGACGGTTGTTGTGTCGAAGCCCTTCCATGCGACAGCGGGCGTTCACCCCGCCGGCCCCGCGGGAACGGCGGCCGGGCACTCAGCGCCCGCCGATCCGGTTGAGGAATAGCTGTCCGGTTGGCCGCTGACGGGCACGAACGCGCCATCCTGGTCGGGTTGGAGTTGAAGTCCGGCTCGCGCCGGGCAGCCGGTCACCTGCTTTACGGGGCTGAGGAATCGCTCGAAGAACTCAAGGCGCTGGCCGAGAGCGCCGGCGCCAGAGTCGAAGAGACAGTCATTCAATCCCGGCCCGCGCCCGACGCCGCCACGCTCATCGGGTCCGGAAAACTCGAGGAACTTCGCCGCGTGGCCGGCTTTCACGATGCGGATGTGGTCCTGTTCGATTCCGAGCTGACGCCTACGCAGCTCCGCAACCTGGAACGCGCGCTGGATTGCAAGATTCTCGACCGGACGCAGCTCATTCTGGATATCTTCGCCCGGCGCGCCCGCACGCGCGAAGGCCAATTGCAAGTCGAGTTGGCGCAGCTGAACTATCTGCTGCCGCGGCTCACCGGACGCGGCGCGCAGATGTCCCGGCTTGGAGGCGGCATCGGCACACGAGGCCCCGGCGAGACGCAGCTCGAAACCGACCGCCGGCGAATTTACCGCCGCATCAAGAAGCTGGAAGATGAACTGGAAAGCGTGCGCGGAGGACGCGGCACGCAGCGCCGCCAGCGGCAATCCGTTCCGCTCGCCACAGTGGGATTGGTCGGCTACACCAACGCCGGCAAATCCACGCTTTTCAACCGGCTCACTGGCGCAGGAGTGCTGGCGGACGCGCGCCTGTTCGCCACACTCGATCCGACCGTTCGGCATGTCACCTTGCCGTCGCATCGCAAGGTCCTGATGAGCGACACGGTCGGCTTCATCCGCAATCTGCCCGCAACTCTAGTGAAGGCGTTCCGCGCGACGCTGGAGGAGGTCACCGAGGCGGCGCTACTGTTGCACGTCGTGGACGCCTCGTCTCCCCATGCGCCTCACCAGACGGCGCACGTTCTCAAGGTATTGGCCGATATCGGAGCCGAGCAGACGCCGCAAATCCTGGTGCTTAACAAAATGGACTGCCTGAGCGACTCCGAAGAGGGCATCGAAAGTCTGGCGCAGCGGATCATGGGTGAAGCCCGGCTCAGCGCCCGCACTGCCACCGTGCCCGTTTCGGCCCGAACCGGCGCGGGTGTCGACGCCTTGCTAAGGACCATCGACGAAGCGCTGCCTCTCGATCCGGTGTCGCACGCCCTGTTCCGGATTCCCGCCGGCGAGGGTGCCCCCATTCACCTGCTCCACGAACGCGCCAAGGTGCTCTCCAGCCGGTACGAGGACGCCTATTGTGAGGTGGAGGCCGAGGTCCCGGAATCGGTGAAACGCCGGCTCGCCCGCTACCTTGTCGGGTGATATTCTGGCATCAGACATCCTGCACAATTTGGGTGCCCTGCATGAATCTGCCGAACGCGCTCACCATACTGCGCATATTCTTCGTGCCGTTCCTCGTGGCTGTGCTGGTGGAACAGGACCTCCGCATCGAGTGGCATGGCTCGGTGCTGCTGGCCAATGAATTTCTGGCTCTCGGGATCTTCTGGTTCGCCGCCGCAACGGACCTGCTGGATGGCTATCTGGCCCGCCGCTGGCGGCAGATCACTACGGTGGGAACCTTGCTGGACCCGATCGCTGACAAGCTGCTGATCTCCGCGGCCCTGGTTTCGCTGGTGCAGATTCGCCGCGTTCCCGCCTGGATGGTGGTGTTGATTATCGGCCGCGAGTTTGCCGTTTCCGGACTCCGCAGCATCGCCGCGGCGGAAGGCTACACCATCAAAGCCAGCGATCTGGGCAAAACCAAGATGATCACCCAGGTGGTCGCGATTTCGATGGTCCTGGTGAGCATCCGCTGGGCCACACTCAGCGGTTTCGCGATGCTGTGGATGTGGGGCGTGGTTATATTCGGCATCGCGTCGGCGGTGCAATACTTCCGCAAGTTCTGGCGGAAAGTGGACTACTCCATCAAGCACAGCCGGCGGAAAGAACTGCTGCGGATCGAGCGTCAGCGCAGGCGCATCGCACGTCGCGAGCAGCGCGAAGAGAAGGCCAACGCCGGGAAACTAAGTCCGCAGTAGCGCTTTACATGCCGACGGCAATGTAGAGTGTCTGAGTTCCCGCCACGCCGCCTAGCTTGAATGTGAGTTGCGCGTTGCCGGGCGCGACGGCGGGCACAGTCACGTTGAATTGATAGAGGCCCGTATAGCTCGGGGCAAGGCCGGAGTACGACGCCGTGGCGGGCATTCCGCCGATCGAGATCTGGAAAGTCGATGCCAGATTGTTCAGCTGCTGAACAATTTCGCCGGCAGGGCTATCCGGCATTACCGGTCCGAATCCGACGCCGTATAGCGTGATCGTCTCACCGGGTTTGGCGGGTCTCGAAGCGACCCCTGCGATGGCGCCTTCTGGAACCGCGTACGTACCGTCGGCGAGGATACCCACGGCATACTGGACCCCATTGAGCTTGAAGGATGAAGGCGCGAGGAGTCCGGGCTCCGTAGGGTTCACCTGAAGGTCATAGGAGGCGCTGGTGCCGGCGCCGGTCGTGACGGTCATCTGCTGAGTGCCGGTTGGCGTGTCCGAAGCAACGAGGGCGTTGACCTGCGTAGGGCTGATGTAATCGATGAACGCGGACTTTCCGCCAATCGTCACCTCGGTTCCATCGAGCTTGGTTGGTGCGGTGTTCCCGTTGAAGTCCGAGCCGGCCCACTGCCGCGTGTCGCGGGCCAGGTTCATGCCATAGATCTCAATCCAGGAGCCGGGTGAGACAGAAGTGAACCCTCCGAAAGCGCTCGCGCTGACGACGCCGCCCGGAGTAATCGCCGGCGGGCCTCCTACGGTGGACGCCGGCCCAGGCTGTGCCGCAATCGCAACCGGAACTTGGTCCAGAAGGAGGGTAGCGCCTGCCGTGCCGGTCGTGGTATTGACCGGGTAAACGAAGAGCGGCGCCGCTGCATAAAGTGTCTTACCGTCCGGCAACGCCGCCAGGACATTGGCAAGTGCGGGCGTGGTGATTGTAGCGGTGACTGAGGAAGTCGCAATATCGATAACCTGTATTTCGGTTCCCGCTGTATAAACTTTCGATCCGTCTTGTGAGAGGATCATGTTGCTGACAGCGCCATACGCTGCAATGATTCCGCTCTTCGTGGTGAAACTGGTCTGAGTGCCGGCGGCCGGATCGCACGAGACAACCGTGGCGTCGGTATTGTCGGTCATATAGACCTTGCCGTTCGGCAAGGCTAAGGCGAAGCGTCCGCCGGGTTCATGGCAGGCGGTGGCGGATACCGCGCCACTCGCAAGATTGACCGCGTACAAGGTGCCGGTGTTCTGGTCCACCGTGTAGAACGTGCTTCCATCGGAGGAGAGCGTGGCGCTAGGGGTCACGACCACGCCACCCGTACTCGTTTCGAGTTGAATGGTCTTCACGATCTTGTCACTCGCGGTGTCGATCACCACCACGTCGCCGGAATCGACCGCTGCATAAGCTGTGCTTCCGTCCCGCGATAGCACGATGCCGCTCATCCCCGCGTAGACATTCATGCTCGCCACTTCGGTGTTGGTCGCTGTGCTGATGACCTCCACGGTGCCGCCGCTGCCGGTAGTGACGTAAACCTTGCGGCCATCCGGCGTAACCGCCAATGCGGACGGACCGTTGCCAACGGGGATTGGCGACCCCACGGCGGTGTTCGCCGCCGCGTCGATGACCCACACCTGGTTGTTCCTCGCGTCCAGAAGATAAACGTTCTGGGCCGCGGCCGAGGCGGCAAGGCCAACCATAGCGGCGAGGGCGACCAGCGGGCCCATATTGCCCGAGCTCATGCTTTCCTCCTCAAGTCCTATTTACCCACGGCGATGTAGAGCGTCTGGGTCCCCGCCACTCCGCCCAGGTTGATCGAGATCGGCTCCGCGTCGTTGGCATTCACATTCGGCACTTCGACGTTGAACTGGTAGAGCCCGGTGAACGAAGGCGCCAGGCCGTCATAATCGATCTTCGCGAGAGTCTGGCCGAAGAAGATCTGAAGCACTCCATTTAGCGAGTTCTGTGTAGTCACGATGGTCCCGGCGTCGAAGTTCGGCGTAACAGAGCCGAAGCCGATGCCGTAAATGGTCAGCGTTTGACCCGGCGATGCGGGTTGGGAAGCAACACCCGCGATGGCGCCCGCCGGCAGGGCGAACGTCTTGCCGTCCGGAAGCAGGGCCGCAACATACTGCTTTCCTTTCACCTGGAAGGTGGCGGGCGCCAGCAGGCCCGGCTGGGTCTGGTTCACATAGAGCGCGAACGGGTCGCTCGTGCCGTTGTCGTTGGTGAGCGTGACGTCGATGGTCCCCGACCCGAAAGGCGCATCGGAGGGAACCAGCGCGTTTACTTGCGTGGGGCTCACATAATCAATGAATGCAGGTTTACCGCCGACGGAGACCGTGACGCCATCCAGCTTGGTGGGGCCGACGCCGTTCTTAAAGTCGCTGCCGGACCAACCCGCGGTGGTGGAGGCGAGTTCCGAGCCATAGATTTCGATCCAGGTTCCCGGAGCAATGGTGGAAAAGGCGCCGAACGCGCCCGCGCTGATGATTCCGCCCGCTGTAATGACCGGTGGTCCGCTCGGAGCGGCAAGCGTGAAGGCGATGTTGTCCGCGATCGAATTGAGAGACGGGAAATTCAGAGTGATTCGTACACGACGGGTACCCGAGGGAAGAGGCCCGGATTGGCTCGCTTCGACAAGCGCCGTGCCTCCCCGCGGAACGGTTACTTCCGCGGTGGGTGCCAATGGCTTTCCCGACCAATCGTAAAAGACGTAGGTGATTGAGGCGTAGGGCGAGCTGACGCCGCCGAGCCAGCCTGAAACCTGAAAGGTCACCTGGTCCGAGTCGATCAGAGATCCAGTTCCCGATACATCGATGTCCTGGTACAGAACAGCGTTGTCCAGCCAGCCGCAGAAGACATTGACTCCCCGGTCCGGAGGTCCGGGCGCTGTCGTCGAAATCCAGCCGGTGCCACCGTATGGAGCAATGGAAGCGGCAAAGCTGGTGGTCGACCATCCGGGGACGTTCGTAGAGTGCGCCCGCAGGGGGACGGCGGTGCCTATCTCCGCCCCGCCGTTAACAACCAGGTTCGTGCCGAGCATCGGCGTTTTGCTCAGTTGGCTGAGCACGAGAGAGAGGCTGTCGGCGACGCCCGTGTCGTAGTTACCGTCTTGCAGCGTAAGAGTGATCGTGATTGTGACGGTACCTTGTGGCACCAGCCCGATCTGCTGTTGGAAAAACATTCCGATCGAACCGCCTCCGAAAGGGAACGTCAACGGCCCTACCGTGATTGTGGAGAAAGTCTGGCCTTTCGCATTCTTGAATGCTACGTCCATCTTGGTGCCGACCGATACTCCTCCAACACTTCCCAAGTACGCCGATGCGGTGAACTTGACGTCCCCGCTATCGATGAGCGCGCTCGCGGATGAGACGTCGATGTCCTGGGTCATGGTGCCAGGTAGAGAGGGGAAGGCCGCGGCGAAATATTGGAACCCATGATCCGAGGGCGTCGGATCGGTGAGTTGCACAAACCCGGTCAGATTGTAGGGTAGAACAGTGGGCTTGCCGCCGGTAACCGTCCAGCTAGGGATGCTGGAGACCGCCGTCTTGACATCCATTCCCGCAGGGCCGGCCTCCGCATTGCCGTTCGCGATCAGATTCGTCTTGCCGTCCACAATGCCCTGGGCAACGATTGTTGGCGCTCCAACAGAAATAACCATCACAAAAAGGAAATGACCAAAGTTTCTTGAAGTCATAGATTAACTCTCGCTGAACACTTCTGCGTAACGGCCGTCTCTTTTTGCCCTGAATTTTCGGTGAAACGAGCCTGTCTTATTTGATTCCGATCGTGACCGGATTGGCGGCAGTCAGCCCCGGGCTCTGCAACATGACAATCACAGTTCCCGTCGGAGCGTCTTGCGGGATCTGCACGTTGATTTGATCCAGCCCGATGAACCCGGGCGCGAGACCGGCGTAGGCCACCGGCGGCGTCACTTGCATTCCGGAACTGGGGCTTTTCAGGACCACATTGATCGGTAGCGACGCAGGAGAGGCGGCGTTCGGCGCGATGTGGCCCGTCGCCGGATCGAGGACTGTCGGGCCGATTCCCGTGGCCCAAATGATCAATGTGTCGCCTCGGGAAGCCGGCGCCGCCGGCGAGACAAGCGCGCCGGTGTTGTAGTCCGTGATAATCGGATCGCCGGCTCCGGTAGTGAAGATTCCGGCCGCGAACGGAGCCAGCTTGACCGTTTGCGCAATTCCCGGGACTCCGTTGTTCACCGGGGTGACGAGCGCGCTGGTCTTGCCATATAGCTCCATGGGAACCTGCGCGACAACCTGTGTCGGGCTGACGTAGAAAAGCGGTGCGGGGATCGTGTCGAAATAGATCTGCGTGCCGCCGAGCATCGCGGGAAGCGGCGTTGCACTCGGCAGGCTGGTTGCGCCCAGGTTTGTCCCGAAGATCGCAACCATGGAGCCGGCTGCCACAGGGCCCGTCGCGAAGCCGGCGTTACTCACGATGCCGCCGTCGCTGATTTGGGGAGCGTTCGGGTTGTCGGGAGTCACTGCGACGATGTTGGAGCCAGGCGACTCCGTTCCGCCGCCTCCGTCGGCAAGAATCAGGCGCGTCGCCCCGGCGGGCACGGTAAAGGTTCTGTCCTGGCTCATAATGGTTGTGCCGTTTCCGATGTAGAACGTTTGTTGGAGCAGCGGCTGGACGTTTGCGGACGTATAGTCGGCCCGGAGTCCGGCCGGGGGCTTCGTCGCATCAATCTTGTCGCCCACAAACACGCCCACCAATCCGAATGTCGGCGCGGCGGACAGCCCACCCGCCGCACTCGTCGGCGACGTGGTGAGCCCCGCGGGAAGCAAGCCCATGGGGGCCAGCGCTATACGGTCCACTGCGCGAAAGTGCAGCTTCTCACCCGCGGTCAGCGTGAGCGGGACTTTCGGAGGCGCGCCATAGGGCATCAGCGCAGTGGCGAACGGAGTGCCAACGCTCGTTCCGGCAGGCTGGTCCGCGAGGAAGAGATCCGCCAAACCGGAAAGCTCGAGAGGATTGCCGGCAATGGCCGCTTCTGGAATGGTGGCCGTTGACACGGACGCCACAAACTCGCCCGTGGCGTCGAAGCCGCCCGCGATGCTCGCAAGAAAAAGCCGCGTGGCGCCCTGCGGGTCCACGAACACGCGTTTGTCGCCGCTGGGAGTTACGTCATCGCCGACGTAGAAGACCTGCTGAAGCATGGGGTACAGGGTCTGAACGTCCGGCATCCCGCTGAAAAAGAAATCCAGGCTCGGCGGTGTATTCTCGGAATCAATCGAATCGCCCACGAACACGCCCAGCAATGCGCTCTTGCGCGCTACGACATTCGAGAGCCCGAACATGCCGGTGCCCGGTGGCAGGAACGGTTCGAGCGGCAGGCTCGATGTTCCCGAGGCTCCGCCGTTCACAGCTCCATCCGGGGGCAGCGAATTGATCTGACCTCCGGCCAGAATATGGAGTCCCTGGCCCGCGGTCAACGAAATCGGCACTTGAACAGGCGAGTTCGAGGGGACCGACAGCGTACCGAACTTCGTTCCGGCGGGCTGGCCCGCGAGATAGATGGAGGCCAGGCTGGGAACATTCACCAGTGTCCCGGCGGGCAGGGGATTGATGGTGGCAGTCAGACGTCCGCCGATGCCTGCGGCGGCCGTCTTGGACGGTTCAAATGCAATGTAACAATTCCCATCCGCGCCGCCGTTCGGGCGCGCGAGATATAGGTTCGCCGTACCATTCACAGTGATGCCCGTGGTGTCGAACACGGGGCTGTTATTGTTGGCGCCGCCGACGTCCTGCCCGCATCGGACGAAGACTTGTAGAGCCGCGGTTGGCGGCGCGATCTGTACATCCACGGACAGTTCGATCGGGCCGGGCGGAATCGGAATAACGTAGCCATTTGCGCCGTTTAGAATTACAGCGTAGATTTCGGTGACGAGGAAATGAACCGGCACGCCGGAACGCAGCTGGATCTGGCCGTAAAGGGCCCCGGCGCTCGCAAGCAAGATATTCAAGGCCAGAACCGGTTTCGCCAATCGCATCAAGGAATCCTCCCGAGGATATCTGCGTGGTAACGGCGCTTCTTTGCCCGGAAATTTTCACGGCACAATGGGGCGAAATTCACGCAGATCCTGGCAGGCGGTGTATACCTGAAATAACATGAGCCGGCGGCTCAGCACCTTCGCATTCGTTTGCCTGTTGATGACCGGCAGCTCGCTCGGCCAGCAGTATCCCTTTCTGCCTGTCGCAGGTGCGCCGAACAATGTCAACGTCTTATTTCAGGACTCGCTGGGCCGTTTGTGGGTTGGAGGCGACCAACTCGCCTGCTTTGACGGCTCCCACTTCTTCTTCCTGCGCGACTACGGCTTTCCCACGGTCTCAAGCTACTCGATCGCCGAAGACGAAAGCGGCGCAATCTGGATTGGCGCCGAGACCGGCGTGTTCCGGTTTTCGGGCGGGCACGTGGAACAAGTTGGCCAAGGCGTAGCGGTGAAAGTCATCCCTGTAAGGCCCGACCTGGTTGTCGCGGCTGTGGGTCCACTGGGCAAGGGCCTTCCGGAGAATGCTTCCCTGGTGCGGTTTCAACGGAGCGGGAGAGTTTGGAAAGCGGAGACCGTAATGAGCCTGGCTTCGCCCGGGATCATGAACGCCGACCGCAACGGCGTGATTCTCTATCTCCGCCTGGACAAGGGATGGGGCGAAATCCGGCCGGAGGATCTGATTCGGTGGAAACCAGGCGCTGTTCTTCCAGTCACGCTGCATTCCGGGCCTGCGCCAGGAGCCGGAAAGATGAAGATTATGCGCGACAGCCAGGGCTGCGTTTGGATGGGATCGGAGAACTACAATACCTACAGTTGCGATGGGAGTTCGTGGCGCAGTGCACCGTTTGACAACGCCTCCGTGGGTCTGGATATTGAGCCAACGCCCGATGGCTCCGTACTGCTCACCGGATACGGCATGCTGGCGCTGGGACATCCGGGCTCGTTTCGCGTAGCTACGCGCGCCAACGGCTTACCGGAAATTGTCACGGCGATTCAGGCCAACGACGGGACCATCTGGATGGGGGGCGCGCACGGGCTTTACCGTTTCCCATCGCCTTTTCGCATGGAGTATTGGACGGCGCGCGAGGGCGTTGACAATCCCTGGGCGATGCAGCGCATCGGAGACAAGGTCTATGCCGGACTCAACCGGAGCGTCGCGGTTCTCAGCGGGGATCGCACTCACTGGCAGCGGATCGCATCGTTTCCGAACTATGTAGTTGCGAATTTGTTGCCCTTCGGCAAGGACGGGCTTCTCGCGGCCCTGAATCCGGGCACCGCCGCTCTCCTCACGCCCGACGGAAGGATTCTCGCCCGCGCCATTCCGGCTCCGGGCGTATATGGTCTCCGGCTGGCGAGGACGCCCGCGGGCGATGTCTGGTGGAGCGGAGTCTCGATGGGGCGGCTGACGCGGCGCGGCTCACTGCTCAAAATCGAGAATCATCGCTTGGCCACCCAGCCGGCCGGCAACGTGCTCGATGTTCAGTACGAACCGCACACGCGCAAGCTTTGGGCCTGCTACAACGGCGGCCTCGCCGAACGAAACGACGACGGAAGCTGGCACGAGTTCACCGTGAAGGACGGGCTGCTGGTGAATCCGTGCTGGTCGCTGGCGGCGTTGCCGAATGGCGATGTTTGGTACGGCTACTACAACGCACCCGCGATCGCCTTAATTCATCCCAACCCGAATGGTCCACCCACCGTGCGCCAGTTCCGCGCTGCGGATGGCGTGCCCGATCCCGAAAGCTTGACCTTCGATATCGATCAACGCGGCTGGCTTTGGAGAGGCGGCAATCGCGGATTGTCGGTAGCGGATCCGGAGTCCGCCGCCGCCGGAAAATGGCTGTACCTGGACCAATCCGACGGGCTGCCGGGGGTCGGGGTCAACAGCGGTAGCTACTTCGACGATACGGATGATTCGATCTGGATGGGCATGGATGTAAATATTTTTCACTATCTGCCACCGCCGGATCTTGTTACTCCGCACTTCGCGCCGCAAGTCTTCGTGTCCGCGTTCTCCGTGGAAAGCCAGGCGCCCAGGCTCGTCAGTGCCACGGGTGGCCTGCCCCACGGTTCCGAAGTCGTGGCTCACATCGGCTCCCTGCAGTTCGACCGGCGTAATGCGGTACGGCTGCGCTATCGCGTGTTGCCGGAACAAGCCGCGTGGCGCGAGACCAGAAATCTCGACGTACCTTTGGGCGCTCTTTCCTGGGGTTCGCACACGCTCGAGGTTCAGGGCCGCGTGTTTACCGGGCCCTGGTCGTCCGCCGTTCGCCGGTCCTTCACGGTGCTGCGGCCCATCTGGCTGGGTTGGCCGTTCCTGAGCGCTTACGTTCTCACCGCGGGCTCGCTCGCCGCAGGAGGCTACCTGTTCCACCGGAACCGCAGGGACGATGCCGAACAGGTTCTGCCCGATCTGGCCGCCTGGCGGCTGGGAGCGCTGCTGCCCGACGTGCATGAAGTGGCTGGGACGGTGCTCGACTCGCGCTTCGAGGTGGGCCGTCTTCTGGCCCGCGGCGGATTCGCCAGCGTCATGGCGGGGCGCGACCGCATGCAACAGCAGCCTTGCGCGATCAAAATCTTCCGGACCGAGGTCAAGAATAAAGCCTGGGTGGACCGAAGCTTCACTCAGGAGATCGCGGCCTTGAAGAAAGTCCGGAATCCGAACGTGGTATCCATCTACGCGCACGGGCACACGCCTTCGGGCGCGCCTTACCTGGTGATGGAATTCGTCGAGGGCCGGAACCTGCGGGAATTGCTGGATGGTGGAGCGCTCCCGCGATTGCGGACGGCGCGCTTGTTACAGCAACTGGCGGGCGCATTGGACGCGATTCACGCCGAAGGCATCTGCCATCGAGACGTCAAGCCGGAGAACGTGATCGTTCGCGACTCGGGCTCCCAAGAAGAAGCAGTGGTCCTGATCGACTTCTCTATCGCGATCGTCAAGGACGCTGACGAAACGCTTCACGGCCTGTCGCGCGCCGCCGGCACCTTCGATTACATGGCGCCGGAGCAGGCCATCGGCTATGCCGCGCCTTCCAGCGATGTCTACAGCCTGGCGAAACTTGTCCTTGAAATGCTGACCGGAAGGCAACTGCGCGATCTTCTGCCGGACGCGTCACTGGATCTTCCCGCGCGCGTCCGCGATCTGGCCGGGAGTCTCGATCTCTCCGCGGATTCGATCCAGATGCTGGCTAGCGCGCTGGAGTTCGACCCGGCGCGAAGGCCCTCCGTGGCAAGTTCCTTCGCGAAGCCGCTGGTGGAAGATCTGCAGTCAACCGGCGCGCAGCGTGCGCTTTAGCCACTTCAAGCCGCGCTCCCAGCGCGAGCGCACCTGCCGGAATGTGAGACCCGTTTCCGTGGCGATTTCTTCCAGCGTGAAGCCGCTGAAGTAGTGCATGTCCACCATGCGGGCGGCGTCTGGATCCTTGGTCTCCAGTCGCTCCATGAGCTCTCCGATTTCGACGATCTGTTCGGCGTCGTCGAGAGCTCCCGGCAACAGATTTCCTTCCTCTTCCAGCGGCAGCACGGTTGCTCCGCCGCCCCGGCGCTCCGCCAGCCGCTTGCGGGCCAGATCAACGAGAATGCGACGCATCGCCAGGCTGGCCAGAGCGAAGAAGTGCCCGCGGTCCCGGATCTGCCATCCGCCTTTGGAGAGGTTGGTCAGCCAGACTTCGTGAATCAGCTCCGTCTTGGTCAAGGGCGCGACGTAGCGCTCGCGCTTCAGCTCGCGGATGGCAATCTCATGCAGCTTGGGCAGGACCTCTTCGAGCAAAGCGTCGGCGGCCTGCGCGTCGCCTTGCATGAACAGTTGCAGCCGCTCGGTCAGCGAGGATTTACTGCTCATCGCAATGACGACCGCGAATTCGCGTTAGTCGCTTTCCTTCGGCGGGGCAAAAACCTGAAAGTTATCCGGCGTGAAGACCACGATCAGAACCTGGCCGCGCTCGCCCAGCATGGGGAGCAGCCGGCCGTTCAAGTGCACTTCCAGACCTCCCGCGTTGCCCACGCGCATCTTAGCGACCTGCTTGCCTTCCACGATCTTGCTCTCATTCGGATGCAGCAAGCCGGAAAAAACTGGTTTGCCATCGGACGAGACGGAGAGCCAGGTCACCTCGCGAGCCACCAGGTCAAGGAGCACCTTCGAGCCGGTTGCCTGCGGGGCTTCACTCGACGGCGGATTGGCAGGTGAATTAGCTAGCGCCACTGGAACCGCGCTTGCGGGCGCTGTCTCCGGCTGGTGCGTGACATTGGCAGGCTGCGGCGCAGGGGCAGGCTGCGGCGCGGGCGCGGACTTGACCGGCGTGGACGCCTTGGCCATTACGGTCGCGCGCTGGCCGTGCCACCATACGTAGACGGCCGAACAGCCTCCAATCACTAAGGCCAAAGCGGCAAAAGTGGCGAGAATTGCGAACTGCCCGCGCCTGGGGAATCGGGACGTCACCGTTACAGGCGGAAGGCTTCGGACATAATCGAGTTCCTGCCCGGGCAAAGGCAGTGGAGCATCCGCGCTCAAGATACGATCGAGCTCAGCATCGATCTCGCGTGTGTCTAACGACAGCGCGCGCGCGTACTGGTGAACGAAACTTTTGTAGAAAAAGCCGCTCGGCAGTGCATTGCGATCATCGGATTCGATCGCTTCCAGGTACCTGGCACTGATCTTCGTCCGTGTCGCAAGAGTGGGTAAATCCAGCCCCTGCTCGAGACGCGCCCGCCGAAGCGCTTCACCAACCGAAAACATAGGAAGTTGCTTGCTAGCTTACGGTTATAATACTACAGTCCGTGAGATCACACTGCCCGGGGACGATTTCGGTGGTGGTGGTGAACTGGAACCGCCGCGACCTCCTGAAGGCGTCTCTAGAGTCCCTGCGAAAACAACAAATTGGAGCTCGCGTGGAAGTGATCGTTGTAGACAACGGCTCGAGCGATGGCTCGGCAGAAATGGTGTCGCGAGAGTTTGCTTGCGACACGATATTGCCGGTGCACCTCATCCAGAACCAGGACAACCGCGGGTTCTGCGCCGCCAACAATCAGGGGTTCGCCGCTTCGGAAAGCGAGTTCGTCGCGCTGCTGAATAACGACGCCGAAGCTGAGCCGGGATGGCTGGCCGCGTTGGCATCGGCGTTCGAAAACCGGCCGGATGTCGGCATGGCCGCTTCCAAAATTCTGGTCTATGAAGATCCCCGGCGGATCGACAAGGTTGGCCACTTGATCTATCCCGACGGGCAGAATCGCGGCCGAGGCACGGGCGAGCTGGATGAGGGGCAATACGATCACGTCGAAGAGGTTCTGTGGCCGGACGGTTGCGCCGCGATGTATCGTCGCGCCGTGTTGGAGCAGATCGGAGGATTTGACGAGGACTTCTTCGCCTACGCCGACGACGCCGAGCTGGGTTTGCGGGCCCGAATCGCGGGATGGAAATGCCTGTATGTGCCTGGCGCGGTGGTGCGGCATCATCGCGGCGCGACCTTGGGAGTGCGGTCGTCGCGGAGGCTGGAACTGATCGAGCGAAATCGCGTGCTGCTGGCCGCGAAACTGTTTCCTTGGAGCCTGCTATGGCTCAATGGCGGCTACTACCTGATGCGGCTTGGCGCGGGACTGTGGGCCGCGCTGCTGGGCGAAGGCGAAGTCGGCCAGTTTCCCGGCATCGCTGGAAAGGCCCGCGCCGCGCTCGCTCTGCTGAAAGGCGATTTCCAAGCTCTGGCGCTCGTGCCGCGCATGCTGGCGAAGCGGGGCACGCTGGACCGGTTCCGCAAGCTTTCTCCCGGCGAAGTTCGTAGACTCATCCTCGACCATCGAATCCCGCTGCGGCAACTGATGCGTCAAGCCATCTGATTGAGAACCTCTACACTGAAGAGAATGCTCTCGAAGACAGCTTTAGTCCTCCTGTTGAGCGCCTGCACGTACGGCGCGGACTTCGGCGGAACCGCCGCGCTGGAATACACCAGGAGAGCGGTTGCGTTCGGGCCTCGCCCGCCCGGCTCGGAGGCCAACAAAAAGCTGCAGGCCTATATCGAGTCACAGCTTAGAATGCTGCATTGCCAGATTTCCGGCGATGCGTTCACGGCGCAAACTCCGGTTGGCCCGGTTGCCATGCATACGATCATCGCCAAGTTCCCGGGCACCTCGGGACGCGCCGTAGTGATCACTGGGCATTTCGACACGCGGCCGACACCGGGCGGCGTCTTCGTCGGCGCCAATGACGGCGGCTCCTCCACCGGCTTGCTGCTGGAACTCGCCCGCGCAATCAATACAATGGCGCATCGCGATGAACTCGACCTGGTGTGGCTGGACGGCGAGGAGGCCTTCGGGGAGTGGTCTTCCACCAACGGCACGTACGGCAGCCGCCATCTGGCCGACAAATGGTCGCGCGATGGCACGCTGGTGCGCATCAACGCGTTGATCAACGTCGATATGATCGGCGACAAGGACCTGGGAATTCTATGGGAGGCCAACTCATCCCAGCCGCTGGAGCGACTGGTCTGGGAGACGGCGGCGGATTTGGGTTACGGCAAGTATTTCCTCGGCTCGCGTGCGGCGATAGAAGACGATCATCTGCCCTTCTTGGAACGCGGCGTGAATGCACTCGATCTGATCGATTTCGACTACGGCCCCAACAACAGCTACTGGCACACCGACCAGGACACCATGGACAAGCTCAGCGCGCACAGCCTGGAGGTGGTGGGGAACGTCTTGCTGGCGGTGATCGGGAAGCTGCAATAGCGCGATGCAACGAGCCCATTCCTAGAACGATGCTGCGCATCTATGTGATCGCGACCGGCGGCACGATCGAGAAAGTGTATTCCGAGCAGACCGGCAACGTCGAGAATCTGGACAGCAAGATAGACCGGTACTTCCGCCTGCTGCGCCTTCCGGACGCCGAGGTTCACATCACGCACCTGATGAATAAGGACAGCCTGGAGATGACCGGCGACGATCGCGAGCTGGTGCTGGAGACGGTTCGCGACCGGCTGCGCGAGCCGGCGCCGGTGGTGATCACGCACGGCACCGACACGATGGTCGAAACCGGGTTGTTGCTTGAGAGACGCCTCAGTGACTTGCAGCATCCCATCGTGCTGACGGGCGCGATGACCCCGCTCGGGTTCGAAGGCAGCGACGGGCTGCAAAACCTGACGGAAAGCCTGCTGGCCGCGCGCCTGCTCGCGCCGGGCGTCTACGTGGTGATGCACAATCAGGTGTTTCCGGTGGATCGAGTGCGCAAGGATCGAGAGCTCGCGCGATTTGTTTGGAAGTAAGCGGCGCTCAAGCGTCCTTGCGCCAGAGTTGCGACACGATCAGGCCGCTCCGCCGCTCGCGCCGCTCTAACTCCTCGAACCCGGACACAGTCAGCAGCGCGTGGTAATCGGGGAGCGTGGTAGTCCGCAATCCAGTGGTGATCCCGAAGAAGCGATACATGGTGTTCAGCCACAATTGCGCGTGGAGCCGGCGCCACCCGCGCGCAGGCGTCTGAAACTCGCCCACCAGCCACAATGCGCCGGGATCAAGGAGAGCATGAACTTTGGCAACAATGGCGGCGACACCGGCACCGTCGAAGCAGTCGAGAAAAAAATGCGCCACCGCGCGTCCAAATGTTGAAACTCAACGCGCGCCTGCGCACTAGCAGGAAGCCGCCGGCGGGCCAGATCCAGCATCCGGGCGCTGCTATCGACGATCACAATCTCCGCGTGCGGATGGCATTCGACCAGCCGCGCCAGAAACCGCCCATCGCCTTCGCCGAGGATTAATATCCGCCGTGCCGCAACCGCTCGCTGCAAGAACTCGAACCGGCAACGCTCCAGGGCGCGTCCAAAGGCGGCATATTCCAGCCAGCGGTAGCTTGCGGCCAGCGGGTCCGCATTCATCGCAGAAACAAGAGCGGGCTGAGCAAGACGCCATCCACTAGAACGCGCCGCAGATCGAGCGAAAGACGCCCGCGAGTTCCAAACAGCACGGCGCTAGCCACCGCACTGAGCGCCACCGATTGATACCACTGGGTGCGTCCGCCGAACAGGCAGAGAATGCCCAGCGCCGGAACCCAGACCAGGTACGTGCGCGCCAGCCATCGAGTCCAAAGATGCGGTTTGCTGGGCCGAGGCAATTCGTGCCACTCCCAGGCTTCGATCGCCACCAGGTTGGCCAGGCACAAGAAGAAGAAGGTAAGAGCGGGCCAAATCAGCATTGACGCCGCGCCGGGCGTCCAGGAGATCAGAAATGTCCCCGCAGTGAAAAGCAGAGCGACGGCAAGTTCCTTCGGTATCCGTGCCCGGCCGCCGGGCGAGTGCCAGGCTGCAAGGTAAATCAAGACGCCTGCCAAGGCGATGATACCTTCGCGCAGCAGGGGCGGACGCAGCCACAAGACCGTGGCGATGATGTCGGCTGCACCGGCCAGGCAAAGCACCGCAAGCATCAATTTCCGATGCCGCCGGTAATAAAGATGACGCGCTGGCTCTTCGGGAGTCGCAGGCTGGCGGGCGTCCAGCAGCCGGTCGGCCAGGTAGATGCACCAGACCGTCAGGCCGAGCGCAATACGCCCGGCGGGATGAAGCGGCACCGAGTAGCAGTACGCGATGAAGCCCTGCCAGACCACGGCGACTAGCGGAGCATCCAGACTGAGCAAGTTCGGCCACAGCCAAAACGGCGCCGCGCCTCTCTCCACCTTCGAGAGCATCTATTACCAACGTACGAGGTAAATAAGATCGCGGCAAGTCGCACGAAGAGATCAATGCGGCGGGCTAAAATACGTGCGCATGAAAGAGACGGCGGCCGGACTCTCGCTTCCATTCGTGGATAGAGCGCCAGGCGACGCAAGAGCCGCTTGCGGACAGCTCCGGCGGGCCGCGATGAGAATGAGAGAATCAAACCCAAGATCGCGCCGAAACCGCGGTGGACCGATGATGTCACGGCACGCCCTGCATTCGAGGAGTCCGCTGGCTGGAACCCAGCGCACGGGTGGGCCATCCCGATGCAGGCTGGCCAAATCGCACACAGCGGCGCCGAGGCGGTCCATGAATTGCCGCTCGGTGCCGACGATTCGGACCCGCCGGCTCATCGAAACCGCATCGTCGTGCAGGGCGGGAGAGAATGCCGCCGCGACCAAGAGGCCGAAGGCGGCAAGAGCCACGCTCCAGGGAAACCCGGCATGAGCCGCGTCATCGCTGCCAAGCAAAGTCAACCCACTCGCCATCCAGGCGAGCCAGAGGCCCAGAAATGGCAGCGTTACGTAGTAGGCATTCAGAGCGATCGGATACTCCCAACCGCGTCCGAGTCCGATCTGCGCGATGGAGAGAACGAAGACTACCCCGCCGCCTGCGATCAGGCTGGCAAGATTGGCTTTCCGGTCCGGCGGAATCCTCTTGGACGTCGCCAGCCGCTTGGCCGCGGCGGCAAAGGGCAGAACCAGCAATATAAGTAGCGCAATGGGCGAATACCAGTTGCGGAACGAGGTAACCAGCAGGACCTTGTTGAGAAAGAAGGCGCCCACATTGATGAACAGGCTCCCGTCCCAGAGTCCGGTGGGATTTACATGGTGGTTTACGACGTACACGCTCCGGCCCCAAAGCGCGAGGGCGGTGGGCACCAGGGAAACCGCACAGAACAGGGCCAGTCGTTGCAGATCCACGCTTCGACGTGAAGAAAGCAGTAAGGGCGGTAAGCAGAAAGCAGCCAGATAGATGGCGGGCGCCAGCGTCTGGGACGAGATCAACACGGTCCCGGCAGCCAAGGCCAGTGAAAAGGCAACGTCCGTCCAGCGCATGTTTTCGCCGAAGATGATCCGCCGGCCGTGCAGGACGTAGACCGCCAGAAACGCCGCCGAAGCGGTTAGCCAGAACCCGCCGGCGAACCACGCACGTGCGACGCCGTAGGTTGGCCACATGGCGAAAAGCCCGACGAGAAGGACCAGGAGCCAGGGGCGGCGGGTCATGCTCCACAGCAGATGGGCCAGGACCACAACGATGAGGAGAAAAGCCGATTGCTGCAGGCACGCGGCGCCGATGTAATCGAACCCAAAGAGGCGAGTCATCCCCAGGATGACGAGTTTAAGCAAGGGGACGAAGTGATCGTTGAGCGGCGCAAGCATGTAGGCCACAGCCGACTGAGCGCCGCCGAGATAGCCCCAGTCGTCGTAATACCAGTAATTGACGAAAACGGGACGGGCCCAGGCGAGCGAGTACGCCACAGACCCAATCGCGGCGGCCCGGTAGGGCCAGCCGAGCATGTCGGTCGTGGAGATCGCACCGATGAGCGCCAGAAAGCCTTCTGCGGCAGTTACGAACGCCAGCCCGAGAAGGGTTAGCAGGGCAACGTGAACGTAAGGATTTCCGCCCGGCGCACCCACCACCCAGAGATCTGCCGCCACGGCGGCGAGCAGGTAAGCCAAACCACCAAAGACCAGCATTACCACCGCTCCAGCGCGTGTATGATATGCTGAAGTTGATATGGCGATCCCCAACGTGAAGCGCTTCCGACCCTTCTGCCCGACTTGCAACGAGAACTTCACCATTATGGCAGTCCTGCCCAAGGACGCCAGCGTGGACTCGTATCTCTCGGATGCGGTGGCGCGGCACGATCACAAGGCGTTCCAGGAAGCCAAACAGATGCACTTCAAGATCCGCGTCGGACAGCAGAAGCAGAAAAAAGCGAAGTAATTCCTTCGCGACGCTCAAGCAGCGGCAGGTTGCAGCTTTTTCAAGTGCGGCGCCGGCGACGCCAGTGTCAGCGCAAGATTGGCCGCGAACAGGCTCACTCCAATCAGCTCGAGAATCGCCGAGCAGGGCAGGGCGTGCCAAGCAGGGCTCCAGTTGTATTCGTAGGCTGGAATCTCCGAGCACACGCGCAACAAACAGCCCAGGTTTAACGACAGCGAAGCGGCCAGCATCAGCCTGGGGCTAAAGAGCACCTTCATGCCGCAAAAGGCTGGTAGAACTCTTTGGCCGATGGCGAAGATCATGCCGGCCAGGAAGCCCACTGTCAGGGCGTGCCGCGAGGCGCCCCAGATGCCGCCCTGCGAATCCGCCATCGCCGCCCAGATCGACAGCGCGGGAGTCACCAGCAGCCAGCCGTAGCACAGGCGCACGAAGAATGGGAAGCTTGGATGAATGGCCTGGGTCTTGGCAGGCTGCCGGGCTTGTTCAAAGACGTGCAGTGCGAAGATAGCGGTCGCCGAGGCAATCAACAAGAGTCCCGATGCCAGCCGGAACGATCCAGCCAACGCAGCCAGGACGCCCGACGCGCAAAATGCCAACGCAGCGAGAAGTCCAGGGTTGGATGGCTTCGGCAAGCCCAGGAAGACCGGCAGCCAGCGTGCGTTGAATCCCCAGACAGCAAGCACCGGAAACCCCCAGGTTGCCAGCACCAGGTAGCGCTGATCGAACCAATGCGGGAAGTCAGGGGCTGAAGCTTGCAGCGCAAGATAAATACTGGCACCCAGGTTCACGATCAAGAGAAGCAGAAAGCCGAACATGGAGGCGATCACCAGCCTCATCCAGTGCTCAACGTGCTTCCGCGGGCTGCCGCTCTCATGCCTGCTCACGGTAGCGAAGAAGATCAGGAACGCCGCCAGTTCGAGCGCCGCGGAACACGGAAGCAGAATGCGCCACTGCGCTAGATAGACATTGGCTATCCAGCGGAGAATCAGGCCCGCGGTCCACAGGCCCCAGCTCAGCCAGGCGCGGCTTACAGCGAACGGCGCCAGATGTCCCATTTTCGATAGAGAGTAGTAGCCGATGCCGATGACGAAGGTCCCGATCCAGCCAAAGATCTGAGCGTGCCCATGCGCTTGCAGCCAGGCTGCCGATAACGAAGCAAGCGAGTGGCGGCTGCTGATCGCAATCAGGTTCCACACGCCCAGAAAAGTGCCGGGCAGCAGCATGAAAAACAACCCGGTCACTACATAGGCGGCGGTGGCGCGCTGCAGCTTGGCTTCGTCAGAGCGTGACACCGGACTCCTCCGTAGTGAGATTCGTCGCCAGGACCGCGCGCGGAAACAGGATGTTGTTTTCCAGATGGATGTGCCGGTGCAGGTCGCGCTCGAACTCTTCCAGGCCGTGGTAGAGCGCGCGAAAACTCGGGCAGGCATCGCCGGGAGCGCGGAACTGCCCGGTCTCGGAACGGATCGCGCTTAGCAATTCACCGGCGTTGTCGTGCTCCGACATCATCTGGCGAATCGGAAACTCGACGTTGCGATATTCGCCGGCGGTGGACGGCGCCGATCGGCTGGCTTCTTCCAGGCGCTTAATCATAGGAAACAACACGCGCTCCTCTTTGAGCATGTGGTGGTTGAGTTCGAAAGCCAAAGCGCCGAAGGTTTCCTCGATCTTTGTCAATTCGGGGTGAATCGATCCATGCCTCGAGCGCACCTTGGAGGCCAGAGCCGTCAACCGCGGCGATTCCTGACGGACAAACGCATGATGCTTTTCGACAATGTGGTCTGCTAAGTCCGCCAGCGACGCCTCCTGCCAACGCTGGTCCGGCTCGTCAGCGGCCTTCGGCTGGGCCAGCTCTTCCAATACCTTTTCCACCGCGACGTTCGCTTCCCGGCAGGCTTCCTCGAGCGGACGCCGCCCGCCGCAGCAATAGTCAATCCCGTGCGATTCAAACACTCGCACAGCCTGCGGGTGCTCCACGGCGATGTCCCGAACCAGGGTTTCGCGATCAGCTTTCATGCTCTGTTCTCCTCTGACTTGAGTCTGGAGCAGGCAGCGGACGAAAGCAGTGACCGAAGTCACGCAAGTACAAATTTCATGGTCTAGTTATTCGTGTCGCAGAGCGACCACGGGATCCACGCGCATCGCCCGGCGCGCCGGAATCCAGCAGCCCAGCACTGCGGACAACACCAGGACGGTGGACGCTACTGCGAGTGTGAGCGGGTCACCGGGAGAAACGTCTACCAGCTCGGATTGCAAGACGCGAGTCAGGGCTTCTGAGCCAGCCAGTCCGAGAGCAAGTCCCATTCCCAAGGGAAAGATCCCCTGAAGAAACACGAGCTTGAGAATGTCGCCCGCAGTCGCCCCCACCGCCAGGCGAATGCCAATCTCCTGAGTGCGCTGGCTCACCGAATGCGCGATCACTGCATACATGCCGATAGCCGCCAGCAGGATCGCAATCGCTGCAAAAATCAGGAACAGAGCGGCGCTGACTCCTTCGGTCCAGTAATTGTTCAGCGCCAAGCTCTCGGTCAGGGGCTTGGGACCCTCGATCGATCCAAGACCGGAATAAATGACGAGATCGGGATCGTTCGCCTGAATCTCTCGCCGAAACGCACTCACCAGAGTTCCAGGAGGGACACCCGTTTGCGCCAGCACATCCATGTCCGCCGCCGGTCTCTGGCGGAAGGGGACGTAGACCACGGGATTGAAGGTTTGGCCGGTTGGGTCGTTCTGAACGATGCCGGACGCGATACCCACGACGGTCCGCCAAGCGTCCGGGTTCTTTCCGTCGAATAACCGAAGACGTTTTCCCAGCGGGTTTTCTCCGGCCGGCCACAACTCACTTGCGAACCGTTGGTTCACGATCGCGACGGGGGTTCCGGAAGCACGATCGAAATCGTTGAATTCCCGTCCCGAGAGCACCGTAGCACCCAATGTCCGGAAATAATCCGGGCCGATGACAACCGTGGAAACCGTCGGCCGGAGTTGCTCCTCAATCGGCGGGGTGCCGGCAAGTTCATAAGGAAGGCGCGGCGCGTAGAGTCCCGGAAGGCTGTCGGCAAGGGACAGAGAAGCCACACCAGGGATGCTTTTCAGACGGGCCGCGAGGCGCTCGAAAAAAGCGACCCGCGCCTCCGCGACGGGATATCGAACGGCTGGCAGCCTCAGGGCCGCTGTGAGGATCTTGGACTTCGTGACACCCAGATCGGCCGTGTAGATCTTCACAAAGCTCCGAAGCATTAAGCCAGCTCCGGCCAACAACACGATCGACAGCGCCATTTCTCCGGTCACCAGGAGCGCGGAGAGTCCTCGCCTGCCGATTCCGCCCGCAACGCCGCGGCTGCCATCTTTCAGCGCAGCGTTCACGTCGAGCTTCGAGAGTCTCAGCGCGGGCGCCAAGCCGAAAAGGACTCCCGTTGCGATCGAAATCGCGACGAGATAGGCGCAAACGCGGGCATCTACGGCGAAATCCCAGTGATTGTACGAGCTCGGAGGATTCGAAAGCAGCTCATACGCGCGAACAGCTGCTAAGGCGATCAAGCAGCCTGCGACGCCTCCTGCGGCCGAAAGCAGGAGGCTCTCAGTGAGGAGCTGGCGAATGATTCGCATCCGCCCGGCGCCGAGTGCGATGCGCACCGAGATCTCGCGGGAGCGCCCGATGGCGCGGGCCAACGTGAGATTCGCAAGGTTCGCACAAGCGATGAGGAGCACAAAACCAACGGCACCCCAGATCGCGCCGTAGAGTGCCACAGCGTGCCGGCCAATAAAGGCCTCGTCGAATTGGGACAGGTGCGGATGGACGCCTTGATTGGTCAGCGGGTAAGCGCTTTCGAGCCGGCTTCCGATGGTATCCATTTCCACCTGGGCGCTTTGGATCGTCACGCCGTCCGCCAAGCGGCCGAAAGCAAACCAGAGATTTCGCTTCTCCCGCCGGAGCGAATCGGCGGCCGGCACGAGCGGCACCCAGAGATCCACCCTGTGATGCGGGAAATCGAAGCCCGCGGGCATAATGCCGATCACCGTGGTCGGGACGCCGTTGAGGCGGATGTTTCTTCCGATCAAAGACGGGTCCTGCGCATAACGCCGCTGCCAAAACGCGTAGGTCAAGATCGTCACCGCGGGCGCGCCCGGTACTGCATCAGAAGGCCCGAAATCCCTGCCGAGGATCGGACTTTGGGCCAGCACATGAAAACTGTTAGCGCCGAGCAGCGTTCCGTCGCAGGCCTCCGGCGGGCCACTCCGATCGTTGACGATCATCCGCAGGCCGCCGTTCGATACAACCGCCATTCCGCGGAAGGATCTGGCCTGCGCTCTCCAGTCCTCAAAGTCGGGATAGGAGACGCCAAACCCGCGGCCCTCCTTCAGGGTTCCGATGTACAGGATTCGATTGTCCGGGTCCACATGCGGGAATCCGCGGAACAGCACGGAGTTCGTCACAGTGAAGACCGCCGCGTTCACTCCGATGCCGACAGCGAGTATGGTGATCGCCAACGCCGTGAACCCTGGACTCTTCGAGAGAGTCCGAAGGCTGAAGCGCACGTCGCTGATTAGGTCCATGCAGGCTTATCGGGATGTGGCTTGTCCGCCCAGGGCGGGATTCTTAGCCAGGCTCACCAGATTGGCCAGGATGCGATAAGCGCCGGGCACGCCGTCGGGCAATTGCCGGTAGAGCGCGAAAGCGTCATAGATGTAAACTCCCTTGCCGTAGCGCGCCAGCAGCAGGCCGCCGCGCTGCGGGTCCTGGTCAGGATCGTGCGCCTCCACCAGTGGCTCATAGTGCGAGTCCCAACTTTTCAAGAAACCGTGGCCGCGCTCTTCCACCCAGCCTGAAAAATCGGCCCTGGTGATCCGATTCGGCCAAGTGAACGCAGGGCTGTCGGGCTTGAGCAGTGTCACCTCGGAGCCTTCGTCCACCACCTTCTGAGGATTGTTGCCAAGTTCGAAGGGATACGGACCGTAGTTCTGGTCGAAATCCTGGAGGTTGTACTGCACGATCAGCACACCGCCGCTTTTGACGTAGTCCAGCAGGCGCGCGTTGGCGGACTTCAGTTCGGGCCGGACCGCGTAAGCGCGCGTGCCGAGGATGACGGCGTCGTAACCAGAGAGATCGCCTTGCGCGATGTCGCTGGCGGCCAGCGTGCGGACGTTCTGGCCTAGATTCTCGAGCGCACGCGGCACATCATCGCCGGTGCCCGGCAGATAGCCGATATGCAGGCCCTCGGGGATCTTCACATCCACACCGACCGCGCGATAGACGGCCGGCCTGTAGTACGGATAGGGCCGCAACCCGGCATAGCCGACCAGCCGGTAGCCTTCTTCGTAGCGTTTGCCTTGATATTCGGCCACCGCAGTGATGCGGTGTTCGCCGGGGGCGACGGCGTTTGGCAGCACCGAAAAGGTAATGGTTTGATCCTCGCCATCACGCGCCATGGAAAAATCGGCGGACTCGGGCGAGGACCGCCAGCCGGCCGGCAGTTCCAGACGGAGCACGCCCTTCGCCGGGCCCTTCACGTTGCTGTGCACCGTGCAGGAAAAGGCGAACGACTTCGCGCCCACCGGCACCGCGCCCGCAGCCGGAGAAACGGATACGGAAATCGCGGGTCCCACGATGAGCGGCTCTTCTACAACACCATCGGTCTGGATTCGCTGCCGGGCCTGTACCACTTCGGCGAGCTCCAACGGCACGCCCCGATAAGAGACGCGCGCACGCGCCGACAGCGGATAGGGCGCGGTGGATAGATTGCGATAGCGCGGATCGGTGAGATCGTAGTAAGCCTGCTCGTCGTTCGGACGCGTGAAGTACGGCCGGGTGAGTGCAGCGTCGGCGGGCGCAGTCACGGAGAAGTGCGCAGGCGCAAGCGCACGGCTGGTAAACGTCTTGGGTGCTGCTTCGCGGCTCTGAATCTGCCAAACCCTGCCGTCCGACGCGGCCACCGAAACGGATTCGATATTCAACGGCTCCGCGCTTTGGCTGAACAGGTCAACCTGGACGTCGAAGGACTGACCTGGAATAGCGACGCCGAATGTCGGGCCGGGCGGCGCAAACGGATTGCGCGCCGGCGCCTTGCGTGAGGGCATAACGGCGGCGTCCATTGAAAGGCCCAGGGCGCAAGTGAGCGCGTGCTGGAACTGGCCCTCTTTGACGCCCAACTCGAAAAGCACGTCATCTTTGGCCGATTCCGACAAGCTTTCCGCCCGGACTTGTCCCATCAAGGAACGGGTTTCCCGTAAGCCGTCGGCCAGAACCGGCGCGATGCTCTGGGGGCGATCCGCATGATATTCCGTCGATGCCTGAGCTGCCAGCCGCGCGATCTCCGCCAGGCCTTTCTTCAGATAATCCGGCTCATTCGGGACCAGCGAACCGATGCCGCCAACTGAGACATCGATACCGTCGAAGTAGGATTCCTCATGCTCGGCCGCAGGCACGCGCGAGTCGTAGCGGTGATATCCGGATGCCATCGGCGTGGGCTGCGGAATGGCGACGCCGTCGTTCTGGCTCTTTTGAAAACCGAGCCCTTCACGGCCGATTTGCAGGTAGGTGAGCCCAACCGATGGCGCGAAGCCGCCCTCCTGGATCTCGAGAGTCGTGGAAGGCTTCTTCTCCGACCAGGTTTTGTGAATGTAATCGAAGAACCGCACCGGCACGTACTTGTCGGTGGCGTAGTCGTACATGCCTTTCGGCGTGATGTCAAAGAAAGGCACGCGAGCGTATACTTTCAGCGGAGACCAGGGCCGCAGGCCCTCGCGAATCTGTTCGGGAAACATGGTGGGGTCGCCAGCCGCCAGAAACGCCTCCTGAGCCATCTGGCCGGCCACCTGGTGATTGCCGTGGCCATCGGTGGGCGCGCCCACGAACACCGAAGTGATGACGAGCGGACGAGTCATACGAATCACGCGCACCACGTCCGAAAGAACGCGGTCATGATTCCACTTCTCGAGCGCTTCCTCGCGGGTTTTCGAGAAGCCGTAGTCGACGGCGCGCGTCCAATATTGATCGACGCCGTAGAACCGGTCGGCCGCAAGCAGTTCTTCGGTGCGCACCAAGCCGAGCGCGTCGTAGAGATCGGGCGACATCGCATTCTGGCCGCCTTCGCCGCGGTTGAGCGTCAGCAGGACCGCTCGTGCGCCATCGCCGCGCGTCTCGCGAGCCAGCATTCCGCCGTCCTCGTCGTCCGGATGCGCCGTCACCATCAGGAGGCTGGCGCGGGTTTGGAGCGCGTGCAGCCAGTGCGTCAGGCCGGGAGCGCCGCGGTCCACGTCCACCGGCGTTGAATCGAGCGTGATCGGCCGCGGTGGATCGTTTGCCTGCGCCCATGCGAATCCGAGCGCGAGAATCAGGACGGCTAGCGCGCGCCAAGGTACGCACGAATCTCGCATATATACAGACTACAGCGCCTTCGCCTCTCGCATCACGCCACGGGCGGCGGCGCCGTTCAAGGACGAGCGCGCGCGCAAACAATTTCCGGTATGATTGAGTCCAAAACCAGCATGAAAAGCCTTTCGAAGTTATTCGTTGTTGCCGCACTGTTGCTTCCGTGCAGCGCCCGCGCGCAGCATCACGCGCCACCTCCGCCGCACTCGCTGCGGCTCTATGTATTCGACTGCGGCAGCCTGAACATCTCCGATCCGGAGCGGTTCCGGTTTCACAAAGAAGAGCTCGCCACCACCAACATGTCCGTAGCGTGCTTTTTGATCGCGCATCCCAAAGGCACCTTGATGTGGGACGTCGGCGCGGTGCCGGACCGGTCGTTGAAGCCGGGCGAGAAATCCGTCACCGAAGGGTACGCCACCATCACGGAGAAACTGAAGCCGCAACTGGAAGCGACCGGCTACGAACCATCGGACATCACCTATCTGGCCCTGTCGCATTATCATTACGACCACATCGCCAACTCGAATGACTTCGCCAGCGCCACTTGGCTGGTCCGGAAGGTGGAACGCGATGCCATGTTTGCGGCGAAGCCGCCCGATCGCGTCAATCCGGCCAATTACAACCTGCTGCGGGACAGCAAGACGATCATCATCCCGGCCACCGAGGACTACGACGTATTCGGCGACGGAACCGTGGTCATCAAGTATGCGCCCGGTCACACGCCCGGCCATCAGGTGCTGTACCTGAAGCTCGCTAAGACCGGCCCCGTGGTGCTCAGTGGCGATCTCTACCATTACCCTGAAGAGCGCAAGCTGAAGCGCGTGCCGACATTCGAATACGACCAGGCCGAGACCGCGGCCACACGGGAAAAGATCGAAGCGTTCCTCAAGCAAAGCGGCGCGCAATTGTGGATTCAGCACGATTACATCGCCAATTCGAAGCTCAAGAAGGCTCCGAAATTTTATGAGTAAGAAATGGGCGGCGCTGCTGGCCACCACAACAGCGCTTCTCGCTCAGCAGAAGCGCGCGGTGAAGACGGTTCAGTCGGAATCGCCGTCCAGCTTTACTTACGGACCCAATAAAGAGGGTTACCCCACAATCGACATCAGCGATGCCGCTTACGAAGTCGTCGGGGAGGGTATACCCGGCCGTCCCACCAACGAGCGGCTGGTGCTGCGCATGACGATTCACACCAAGCAGGTTGTCGATGAAATCGGCATGAAGGCTTCAACGACCGTGGAGGCTTGGCCGGTCGGCGTCGATCTGAAGCAGAAACCGCTGTACTCGCTTAAGGTGGAAGGCGTGGACCCCAAGCCGGTCGGCAGCGAGCTGCTGTCGATTTCGCGCGGCCTGGAAGATGTGCAATGGTGGTCGGTTTATAAGCTAGCCACCGGACAGCATTTGTTCGACACATACGTCCCGCTGGTGCCATTTTCGATTTCCCGGGAGATCCAGACCATGCGTTACGCCGGCCTGGAAGTGCCTCCCGACGATGCCGCGGACGCGCGCCTCAAAGAGGCGCATGTTGTGGCGGTGCTGACCTACGCCTCGGCCGAGCGAGTGATCCGCGAGGCGCTCGTCACCAGCGAAGACCCCAAACAAGCGATCCTGCTGCGCTCCTACGCCGACGCCTCACGCTGGCTTGGACTTGCCGATGGGCCACCACCGTCGGGAAAAGGCGAACCCGGGCGTAGTCTGAAACTCATATTCTTCCAGAACTACCCCGCGGCCTCGGCGCCTGTCATCGTCACGATCCCTATCGCCAAGGACGATCTGGATTTGGCCCATGCACAATTACCGCCGCGTCTTCACCTGGCGAGTTGGAAGCGGTAGGCCATGAGGGGCTGGCCCGCGCCGGACTGATGGGATAAAATGATCGGCGGTTGCAAAGGCGCGTGAACAGGGTCATCAGGTGCGGGGCTTGGATCGCTTTGGCGCTCTGCGGTTTGCTCATTTCGGCGACCGTTGACAAAGTGCCGGACAGTCCCGCCGAACTCAAGCAGCTCACTCGATCCACGGCGCTTTCTTGCGATCACCAGGCCCGTCCGGGCGTTGATGCTGTGCGGATTCCTCTACGCGAGACCGATCGTCACGACGCCATACCAAGCTGGCGTCACAGTCCGCAAAGCCACGACGCCCTGAAACGCCCGGCCCGTCCCCGGTTTCTTCGCTTGGCCGCCGATTCATCTCCTCCTGCCCTCGTTTCGTAACACATTCGGCGCACCCGCGGTACGGCCGAGGACCACTGTCCTTCCAACCCGGGTGACAATGCATAAATTGAAACAGGAGCATGTAGGTGCAAAGCGAGAGCCACCCCGAAATTGCCGTCCTCACGGACGTCTCGGCGCGCCTGGGCCGCAATCCGCTGCTCGTGCAGGCCGCTTCTGGCAATACCTCCGTCAAACTCGACGGTGTTCTTTGGATCAAAGCCTCGGGCAAGTGGCTGGCGCGGGCCGGCCAGGAAGAAATGTTTGTCCCAGTGGACTTGGAGGAGATGAGGAAAGGCGTCGCGCACGGACTGGATCTGGCCAGGGTCCGTAGTTCGGTGGGCCAGAACTTGAGGCCGTCCATCGAGACGGCCATGCATGCCGTCATTCCTCATCGGGCAACCATCCATGTGCATTCGGTAAACGCCATCGCGTGGGCGGTGCGCAAAGATGGCCGTGAACGCTGCGCCGAGCGGCTAGCTGGCTTGGAATGGCAGTGGATTCCGTACGTCTCATCGGGCCTGCCCCTGGCGCACGCGGCGCAGAAAAGCCTCGCTCGGTCGCCGCGCGCCCAGGTTCTCGTGTTGGCCAATCACGGCCTGGTAGTGTGCGGTGACGATGTCTTAGCCGCCGAGGAGCTGCTCCAAGAGGTGGAGAAGCGGCTCTACATCCAGCCTCGTGAGACGCCTGCGCCGAGCACCGCGCTGCTCGAACAAGCCATCATCGGATCCGACTGGCGGCTGCCGGACCGGGATGTGGTGCACGCGTTGGGCACCGACACCATTTCCCGCGCAATCCTGCAAGCCGGAATCCTGTATCCGTGCCAAGCCATCTTCCTCGGTGACCGCGTTCCCATGTGGCCGGTGTCCATGCCGCCCGCACGCGAAGTGCGCGGCCAGCTTCGCCAGGCAACGGCGCCCGGATTCATCGTTGTCGAAGATCGCGGCGTGATCCTCAGCAAAGCGCTGAACGGAGCCGCGCGGGAAATGTTGCACGGGCTGGCTGAAGTGATTCAACGGCTCGATAGCCAGGCCAATCTCCGCTACCTGACGGGCGCCGAACTGGATCTGGTCATGAACGAAGACGCGCATCGTTACCGCGGCTTGGTGGAGCAGGCGGGAAACCGCGCGCACCGGGCAAGTGCCTGAAATAGCAGATTTTTTCGCACCCCCAGAGTGGGGGATATCACGCTCAGTGGCGGGTGAAGCCACCCGGCCTGCCGCGAATCGCTAAATCTTTCTTAAACTTACGCGCGAGGTCCCCACGGGGACGAGGCGGTCTGTCGCATGCATCCAACAGGCAGCGAGGGAGGACCGTATGTCTCAAGGCTCATTTATTTTGCTCCTGCTGATCATGTGGGCGGTGGTGGCGACACTCTACACCGTCATCTTCAAAGTGACTCCAGGTCCTGAAAAGAAGGCCAGCGAAAGCGCGCCCGTCCATCCTGGCGAACGCAGGATAGAGCACAGGCTGCCGCACGCGGCTTAGCCCTGCAGAGCAGCTAGAACACGCTTCGGCGTCAGAGGAAATTCGTGCATCCGGACGCCGGTTGCGTCAAAAAAGGCGTTCGCGATGGCAGCCGCGGCTGCCGCCATTACTTCCTCGCCAGCGCCGGACGGCTGCTCATTCAGGCGCTGCACCACGACCGGCGTAACGTCAGGGCATTCTTCAAACCGCAGGATCGGATAGCTGCTCCAGTCCACGCTGGTGACGCCGGTTGTGCTAAACGTGACTTCCTCGTGTAGCATTCGGCTGGCGGTTTGCACCAACTGGCCAACGATCTGGCTTTCGACATTGCCTGGATTCACCACGAGGCCCGCATCGATCGCGCCGTAGAGATGTTTGACCGCAACGCGGCCGGTTTCCTTGTTCACTTCAATGTCGGCGACGGCGCCGCCCCAGGATTGAAGATGCGTGCCCAGCCCGATGCCCCGCCCGGTTACGACTTTGTCCCTCGACAGATTGGATGCGGCCTTGTGATGGCTCCAGTTCGCCGCCTTCGCAGCCGCGTCTAGAACGCCCTGCCAGCGTTCGTCGGCAATGTTGTTTTGCCGGAATTCGTGGGGATCCATCGAAAGTTGATAGGCTAGCTGATCGATCGCCTGTTCGGAAGTGAAAGCGAACGCCAAGTCCAGCGGCGAGCGCAGCCACGCCCCTTTGAGATAGGCCATCCCCGGCAGCTTGTGATTCACCAGCCGCAGGTTAGAAATCTTGTACATCCCACCGCAGGTCCGCGGGTTCACACCCTGCACGCCTTGCGCCGGCCCGAAGCCCCATTCGGTAGCGGGCGCGCCGGCCAGTTGAGCGGATGTCTCCGTGCCACTCCAGTTGTGCTGCCAGCCGTGGTATTCATACGCGACCAACTTGCCGTCGGCATCCGCCGCCGCCCGCACTTCTCCGACGTGCGCGGGGCCATAATTGTCCCAGCCATGCTCATCCCAGCGCATGAACTGCAGACGAACCGGTTTGCCCGCCAGCTTCGAAAGCAGCGTGGCCGCCTGGGCCACATCGTCGTAGCAGCTGTGGCCGTAAGTTCCCGAGCCTTCGTAATACTGCACCCGAATTTTGTCCACAGGCAGGCTCAGCAGCCGCGCCAGGGTGCTGCGCGTGCCGTAGACATCCTGCGTCGAACAGATGATGAGCGCCGAATCGGGCTTCACGTCCGCGATGGCGCAGTTGGGTCCGAATGGCGCGTGCGATTGATAGGGAGCACGGCAAGTCAACGAGACCACGTGAGCTGCGGAAGTCAACGCGCCAACGTCCCCGCGAGCCGTGACAATTTGCTCTTCGGTCTTCGCCGCATGCATGTGTTCATGCAGCGCAGCGTTGCCCGGAAGCGTGGGTGCGTTGTCCCAGGTGACCTTTAACTGCTGCGCGGCGCGCACGGCGTCCCATTCGTTCCCGGCCACTACACCAAGGAAATCGGCTTTGCGAAGAACTCGCGCGCCGGGGATGTTGCGAATAGAAGTCTCATCGATCGCCAGAATCTTCGCGCCCGCACCATACGCGCGCTGGCCCCTCGGGCGGACCACGCGGCCATGCAACATGCCCGGCACACGGATGTGCTGCATGTAGATATACTGGCCGCTTACTTTCTCCGGGATGTCATTGCGGGGGATGCTGGCGCCGACCACTTTGTATTCCGATGGCGGCTTCACCGGCGCGGACCCAGTAAATGGCAAATTGAAGCGCTTGTCACCCAACAGTTCGCCATAGCTTACGGAGCGCTTGCTGCCTTTCGCGGAAACCACGCCCTTCGAAACCGTGAGCAGCGAGACAGGCGCGTCCAGCTTCGCGGCGGCCATTTTCAGCAGCGCGGCGCGAGCTTCAGCAGCAGCCGTGCGAACTTGAGGTCCGCCGCGCTGTATGGAAGCGCTGGAATACGTGCCGCCCTGATTCGGCGTGACGTTGGTGTCCAGGCGCACGGTCTTGATCTGGCTCATGTCCAGATCCAGTTCTTCGGCCGCCATCTGGAGCAGCGCGGTGGAATTCCCTTGGCCGAGTTCGGCGAAACCGATATAAACCGTGGCGGTGTTGTCGGAGTGGATCGCCAGCCAGGTGTCCACCTGCTTGGGATCGGGCGGACCGGCTATCGTGCCGCGCGCGCCAGCGGTCTGCTGGGCAAAAAGCGAGTCGCGCAGCGGAAACCCGATGACCAGCGCGCCGCCAGTCTTCAGAAAATCGCGCCGGAGTGTCATTTGCGCACCTCCGCCATCATTTGGGACGCTCGCTGAACTGCCTGAATAATCCGCGGGTAGGTTCCACAGCGGCACAAGTGCCCGTTCATGTGCGAACGGATCTGCTCTTCTGTGGGCTCCGGCGTTTTCGCCAACAGCTCCGACGCCTTGATGATCATGCCGTTGTAGCAGTAGCCGCACTGCACGGCCTGCACGTCGATCATGGCCTGCTGCACTGGATGCAGTGCCGGAGCCTGCCCATGCCTCCTTTGTCCGGCGTACCACGCGGGTAAGCCTTCGAGCGTGGTGACTGATTTGCCCTGGACCGCGGAAACCGGCGTGACACATGAGCGCGTTTCGACGCCATTCACCAGCACCGAGCAGGAGCCGCACTGCGCCAGCCCGCACCCGAAGCGTGGGCCCTGGAGCTGCAGCTCATCGGTAAGGACATACAACAAAGGCGTGTCGGGGGCGGCGGCGATCCGCCACGTCTTTTCGTTCACTTTGATCTTAAGTTCGCTGGCCATTGAAGATGCTCCCGGCGAATGGTGTGACTCGCGTTTTCCAGGGTATCAATTACGGCGGCTCCCGGCAGTATACTGGATGGCACGCCTTTGGCGGCACGAACATGGTGGAAACAAACACGAACCTGATTGGCGATGTGACTGTGGTCGCACTGACCGGACGGCTCCATCTCGGCAATTCGCTGACCTATGTCGAGAATGTGCTCAACCGCCTCATCGAAGGCGGCATCCGCAAGCTGGTGCTCAATCTGACGCAGCTCGAATATATCGACAGCTCCGGCCTGGGAATGCTCATCGGCTGTAACGGGCGCATGGATCAGCATGGCGGAAAGATGCACGTCGCGGGAGCGCATGGCGCAGTGTCGAAGGTGTTCGCCGTGGTCCACGCCGACCGCATTCTGCAATTGGACGCCGACGTCGAGTCCGCGTGCGCCCGGCTATCGACCGGAAGTGCCGCCGGTGCATAGTCACTGACCTGTCAGTGACCGTTCGTGCATTGACCCTTGCCACGGCGCGATACTAGACTGAAGCGAACGACGTGGGGTCTTTACTCAGTCCTCATTCTCCGCAGACGCAGTCGATCGAATCCCTCTTCTTACTCGTTCTTACCATCGCGGCAGCAGTGTTTGTAGTGGTCGCCGCCGGGGTGGTCTGGAGCATCGTACGCTACCGGTGGCGCGGCGGCGAAGGCGAACCACGGCAGCGCTTCGGTTCGCGCAGCGCTGAAATCGCCTGGACCGTCATTCCCCTCTTTATCTTGACCGGGCTCTTCATCGTGACCGTCCGCGCCATGGTCTTCATCGACGCTCCGCCGAATTCCAGCCGCCAGCCTGACCTGATCATCACCGGTCATCAATGGTGGTGGGAGGCACGCTATCCCAACGGCGTCGTAGTGCCGTGGGACATTCACATACCCGCAGGACGCCGGCTTCGCGCCCGCATCGAATCCGACGACGTGGTACACGATTTCTGGGTGCCCGAACTGGCCCGCAAGATGGACGCCGTGCCCGGGCGGCCGAGTTACATCTGGCTGGAAGCCGCCACGCCCGGAGCTTATCTTGGCACATGCTCCGAATTCTGCGGCGCCGATCACGCCTGGATGCGCTTCCGCGTGATCGCCGATCCGGAGCCGGATTTCGACGCGTGGCTTCAAAATGAAGCGGGGAGCGAGCCCAACGAAGTCCCGGCCAGGGACGAGCGTCTGTTCCGTGCAAAATGCGGTGAGTGCCACACCACCACTGCCCGCCAGACTAGCTCAGGGAAAGGTCCGAGCCTAGCACACCTCGCCGGCCGCGAATCCCTCGGCGGCGGCGTTTCCCGAAACACTCCCGAAGCCCTGATGCTTTGGCTGACCGACCCACAGGCAGCCAAGCCCGGCAATCGCATGCCCACGGTAAAGCTAACGCCTGACGAGCAGCGGGTGATCTTGCGCTTCCTGGAGAGCCTGAAATGACCGCCTGGCTATGCGCCATCGATCACAAACGCACCGGCATTCTCTACCTGTTCTCCTCCCTGCTCTTCTTCCTGGCCGGCGGCATGGAAGCGATGGTGATGCGCGCGCAACTCGCGGCGCCGCACCTCAAGCTCATCGCGCCAGAGACGTACAACCAGATGTTCTCCATGCACGGCACCACGATGATCTTCCTGGTTGCGATGCCCGTGCTGACCGGCTTCGGCGTGTACCTGATCCCGCTGATGATCGGCGCCAACGATACGGCTTTCCCGCGCCTCGGCGCGCTGAGCTTCTGGCTGCAGTTCTTCGGCGGAATACTGCTTTACTTGAGCTTCGCCACGGGCGGCGCGCCGGATGCCGGCTGGTTCAGCTACGCGCCGCTCAGCGAAAAACCGTTCGCACCGGGCGCGGGCCTGGATTACTGGGCGCTGGCTTTGCTGCTGGTTGTCGCGGGCAGCATAGGATCCGCCATCAACCTCATCGTGACCATCGCCACCTCGCGCGCACAGGGGATGACCATGCGCCTGGTGCCGCTGTTCGTCTGGATGACGCTGGTGACATCGGTGATGATCGTCTTCGCTCTGCCGGCGCTCGGTGCTGCGCTGGTCTTGCTGCTGAGCGATCGCATGTTACATGCGCATTTCTTCGACCCTGCGCACGGCGGCTCGCCCCTGCTCTGGCAGCATTACTTCTGGATCTTCGGACACCCCGAAGTCTACATTGTCGTCCTGCCCGCGTTCGGAATGATCTCGGAAATCATTCCGGTGTTTTCGCGCAAACCGATCTTCGGCTATCCGTTCGTCGCGACGTCCACTCTGGCCATCGCGTTCTTGAGCTACGGCGTGTGGGTGCATCACATGTTCGCCGTCGCCCTGGGCCGCAACTTCCTGGCCGTGTTCTCAGCCGCCAGCATGCTGATCGCCGTGCCGACTGGCATGAAAGTGTTCAGCTGGATCGCGACCATGTGGGGCGGGGCGATTCGATTCACGACTGCGATGATGTTTGCCATCGCGTTCCTACTGGAATTTACGATCGGCGGTCTGAGCGGCGTCGCCTTCGCGACGGTTCCCGTGGACTGGCAGCTCACCGATACCTATTTCGTCGTCGCGCACATTCATTACGTGTTGTTCGGCGGCACCGTGTTCGCGCTTTTCGCGGCAGCCTATTACTGGTTTCCGAAGATGAGCGGCCGGATGATGGACGAGACGCTGGGCCGCTGGAATTTCTGGCTCGTCGTGATCGGCTTCAACACAGCCTTCTTTGTCCAGCACTTCCTCGGATTGATGGGGATGACGCGCCGCATCTACACCTATCCCGATTTCCCCGGGTGGGGCGCGCTCAACCTCATTTCTACGATCGGCGCCGGCATTCTCGTCTTTGGCGTTTTCCTGTTCGGCGCAAATCTACTCATGAGCTTGTATTTCGGATCCGCGGCGGGTGACGATCCCTGGAACGCCTGGACGCTGGAATGGTCGACGACGTCGCCGCCAGCGCTTCAGAATTTCGCCGAGTGTCCAGCTGTGCGCAGCCGCCGGCCGCTGTGGGACTTGAAGCATCCGGAAGCCCCCGACGAGGTGCACGCATGAGGAATCGCGCGCAACTCGGCATGGCGTTGTTCCTCATCTCCGAAGCTGTATTCTTTTTCCTGCTAATTCTCGCGTGCGTTTATTTTCACGCCTTGCCGCGTTTACGCGCGCCTTCCGGGTGGGTTCTCACGGCTCTGCTCTTTGCGGGTAGCGTGAGCATTTGGCGGAAATGGCGTTGGGCGGCGATTGCACTCGGCGCCATCTTCCTAGTGGTGCTCTTCGGAACGCCGTTCGCCATGTTAACCGCCGTCATCGGGTTATTTGTTGGAGCCGGTGTGATCGCGCTTGCCGTCGTCCCAGCGTCCGGCATACCAGCCCTGAGCTTGTATTGGTTTTTCTTTACCGGCGTCTGGCTGATCATCTTTGGAGTCGCGGGTCAGGCATGATTCTCTGGGACTGGGAACCGTCCGTCGTCATTGGCTGCGCGGCGCTCGCGATCGGATACATCGCACTGTTCCGCAGGCGCGGTCTAAACCGCATCGGATATTGGCTGGCCGGTGTGCTCCTGCTGCTGCTCGACTTGGTCTCTCCCATCGACACCCTCGGCGATCAGTATCTCTTCAGCGCCCACGTACTCCAGCACTTCTTCCTCGCGCTGGTCATTCCTCCGCTCCTGCTGCTGGGCACGCCGCGCTGGTTCGCCGAAGCGGCGCTGCGGCGGCCGATCCTCGCTACGACCGAGCGGATTTTCGGCCAGCCGCCGGTTTCCTGGCTGCTAGGTGTCGGCGCGATGCTGGCCTGGCACATCCCGGCGCTGTTCAACACAGCACTGGCGAACGACACGCTGCATATCGCGCAGCATCTCAGCTTGCTCGTCACCGGCGTCATTTTCTGGTGGCCCATCGCCGGACCGCTGGAGCCGCGCAACCTTCAGGCCCTCTCGGCCGTCACATATTTGTTCAGCGCTTGTTTGTGCTGTAGCTTGCTGGGCGCGTTTCTGACCTTTTCGCCGGCGGGCCTTTATCCGGCCTACCTGCATCCCGGCGACTCACTGGGCGTCCTGCCGCTGCTGCGCGACCACTGGGGCCTCGACCCCGGAAGCGATCAGCAACTGGGCGGTCTGATGATGTGGGTGCCCGGCTGTTTTGTGTATCTAACCGGCATCTTGACGCGTGTGTCGCGCTGGTATGCGGAGCCCGGCTCCGCCAGGGAGCACGCAGCATGACCCGTCCCACCAGCTACGCGCCGATTGCGCTTGCTGCCGGCTTGATGTTCCTCTTGTGGGGCGCGGTCTCCGCCTGGATGGTCTCAGTGGCCGGAGTGCTCCTGGCGGGCATTGGCGCCGCGCGTTGGATTCGAGATCTTCGACATGACAACTGACACCCTCAGTACTCCTGTGGTGCAGACCGCCGGCCTGCACCGCTTCGCCGTTCTCGTCGCGCTTTTCGCGCTCGCCGCCATCGTAGCCGGCGCCGTCGTGACCAGTATCGAAAGGCCCATCGCGGCTACCACCGCCGCGGTGAGTGCATCCGCAGCGTTCCAAGTCTGGCACCGGACCATCGCTTTGGTAGCCGGCGCTCTCATGGTCGGCCTCGCATTCTGGCTGGCGTTCGGAAAAGTACAGAAAGGGCTTCGCTTGTTGGGCTGGGCAGTTCTCGCGGGAGCTGCCGTTGAGGCCGCTCTCGGCGCGCAAGAGGTGCTTCGTTCGCTCCTTCCGCTATCAGGTATCCTACACGCGCTGCTCGCCTACTTGTTCTTCGCCGCCGTGGTTGTCATCTGCGTGCTGACTTCGGAAAGCTGGAGCCGTGAGCCTCAATGGGTCCAGGACACCTGGCGTCCCTCCATGCGTTCGCTGGCCATCGTCATGCCCGCCATCGTGATCCTCCAGATCACCCTCGGAGCCTCCTTCCGCTACAAGGCGCTAGGGGTCCTTTGGCATATCATGAACGCCATGCTGGTGCTGTTGCTGATCTTGATCGTCTGCGTTTTCCTGATCCGGCAGTTCCCTACTCACCCCGTCCTTCGCCCGGCTGCCGTCGCGCTCGCCGTGCTCACAGGGATCCAGGTCCTGCTCGGATTCACAACCTTCCTGATGCTGCTCCTGTTCCCGGAAAGTAGCCCGGCCGTGATCGTCGCCAGCGCGCTTCACGCGGGCACGGGCGCCCTCACTTTGGCCGCGAGCTGCGTGCTGGCCGTCCAGATCCGCCGGAATATAGCGGCCAAAGATGTCACCGCGCGGTCAGTGACTGCAAGTTGACCATGCCACGGCTGGACTTTCCCGGACGCTCTGATAGACTACCCTATCGGGTGCCCTCCCGGTCCTCACCGCCTGGTGGTGACACAACCCAAGTGCATGTTGATTGAGAATCCGCTCAACAGTTCTGAGCTAGTCTTCCCTGTCCTGGAGTGTTGCCATATCCTCGGATTTGCGGTCTCGATCGGAACGATCGCGATTGTGGATTTTTCGCTGCTCGGCGTTGGCATGGTGAAACAGAGCCCCGCGCGGCTGGCCAAAGACACCTGGCTGTGGACGCTCAGCGGCCTGGTGCTGATGCTGTTCACCGGGCTCATGCTGTTTTCCTCCGACCCCGACATGTACTACCTGAATTGGGCGTTCCTGATCAAGATGGGATTCTTTGTGGCGGCCGTCGCTTTCCACTACACGATTCATCGCAAAGCTGTATCCTCGGAAACACCTCCATCCAACGGAAAGCTGGTGGCCTGTGTCTCACTCATTTTGTGGCTGGGCGTCATTTTTGGAGGAATTTTCATCGGATTCATCAACCCAGGTCTGGAGTTAGGATAGGCAACGCATGCTGCTCTCCTTTGCGCAGTGGGTGCAGGCGACGGCGTTTTTCACGGCCCTGCGCGGATCTTCGTATGTCTATCCGATCATTCTGTCCCTTCATATGGCTGGGGTCGCGTTCTTTGGTGGCATGGTGCTGCTCACCGACATGCGGCTGCTCGGGTTGGCGATGCGCAAGCACTCGCTCGCCGACGTGGTCGGGAACTTCCGCGTGCCCAAGCGCGCGGGTCTTCTGATCGTCGCCACCTGTGGGATTCTCCTGGCGTGCTCGAAAGCCGAAGAGTATTACTACAACGCCTTCTTCCGCACCAAGCTGATTCTCCTGACGCTGGCCTGCATCCATGCCCTGGTGTTCCGGAGCAGCGTATACGCCAAGGCCGCGGATCTCGATCGCGCCCCAAAGATCCCGGGCAACGCCAAACTGGCCGGGGCGCTTTCGCTGCTGATCTGGGCCAGCATCGCCTGCATGGGCCGCGGCATTGGCTACATCGAGCCGCCGCTCAACAAGATCCACGCCCAGATGCACGTCATCCAGGAAGCCGCGCTGGCCGCTTTCCGCGCGCCGGCCGAGTTCATAGAGAGGGGTCATTGAGATGTTATTGATCCAAGCAAATGCGATTGCAGACGCGCTCAACAGCTCCGAGTGGGTGTTCCCGATCGCCGAGTGCTTCCACATCACGGCGTTTGCCTGGTCGATCGGTTTGATCGCCGCGGTCGACTATAAGCTTCTAGGCTTTGGCATCCAGCACGCAAAACCTTCGGAGGTTTTGCGCGACACCGCGCCGTGGACCATTTTAGGGCTGGCGGTGGTATTGCTCTCGGGGCCGATCTTGTTTCTGTCTGACGCCCGCATGTACCTTCACAATTCGTCGTTCGTATTCAAGATGTGTGCCCTCGCGGTCGCGCTCCTCTTCAATTTCACGGTGCATTGGAAGGTGGCCAAGTCCGACACTGCTGGCAAACCTGCTCGCGTTGTGACGGCAATTGTTTCTTTGGCGCTGTGGATCAGCGTGGTCTTTGGCGGGCTGTTCATCGCGTTCGTCTGACCCACGGAGAAAACTATGCTCGAACTATTTCAATGGATTCAAAGCTGGGGCTTCATGTCGTTCATCCGGGAATCCGGCTGGGAATATCCGATCGTCATGAGCACCCACCTTACCTGCATCGCGATATTCGGCGGACTCATTGTGATCACTGATCTGCGGCTGCTCGGTTGGGCGTTTGTGGACAAGTCCATTGCCGACGTCGTAAACGGCCTGCGCTGGTGGAAGAGAATTGGCTTTCTGATCATGTTTGCGATGGGCTTTACGCTCTTTGGCTCCAAAGCGTCGGAATATTATCCGAACCCGTATTTCTGGGCCAAGATGTCGTTTCTCATCCTGGTTCTCATCCACGCGATCATCTTCCGCCCCATCGTTTACAACCATCCGGAACAACTGGACGCCTCCCCGGTGATTCCCACCCGCGCGAAGGTCGCCGGGGCTCTTTCGCTCCTGCTCTGGACTTGCGTCCTTTGCGCCGGCCGCCTGATCGGCTATTGGGAGCCGCCATCGCGCCAGAACCCCGTTGCCATGAACCACTTCCAGACGCACGTGCTGGAGCGCTAGCTGACATATCAATCTATGGGATGGATAGTATCATCGACGTTTGTCGACCGGGCCCGACCATCAGAGCTACTCTAATAGTCGGAAACTAGCGCAAGTGTCGAGTTTTTGGTCATGAGGGGGCATATGAAGAAGAGTTGCCTGTTAGTCCTTGGAGCCGTGTTCTTCGCCGTCGCCGGCCTTCCCGCTCACGGTCAAACGAAAGCGAGTTCAACCACCCCCGCCCCTGCGGACTTCAGCCCCTCCCTGAGCGGCCCGGTGAAGGACCGGCCCGCGCCAACGGGTTGGCCCCCCAAGGGACCGACGCCGATGACCCCGGATGGACATCCCGACATCTCCGGCGCCTGGGCGCCCAACGCGATTCGGCAAAATGTCGACTTGCGAGCTACGCTGAAGAAGGAGGGCGTCGAAATCCCGTTCCAACCCTGGGCGGAGAAGCTGTACCTCGAGCGTAAAGCGAATTTCTCGGCCGACGACCCCGAAGGGCACTGCCTGCCACCCGGCGTTCCCCGCATGACCACCACCCCCTATCCCTTCCGGATCATGCAAACACCCAAACTGACCCTAATCGTCTACGAGGGCGGCGCGCACATCTGGCGCCAGATCTTCACCGACGGTCGGAAGCACCCCGAGGATCCCAATCCCAGCTGGCTCGGCGATTCCATCGGCCACTGGGAAGGCGACACATTCGTGATCGACACGGTGGGGCTAAATGGCCTGACCTGGCTGGATGAATCCGGCCTGCCCACCACCGAATCGCTGCACGTGATCGAAAAGATCCGCCGCCCAGATCTGGGCCATCTGGAAATCGAAAACATCATCGACGACCCTAAGGCCTACACGCACACCTGGAGCTTCACCACGCACCCGTACATGTTGAAGGGCGACCTGATGGAGTACATCTGCCAGGAAAACAATAAGGACGTCCAGCACTTGGTGGGCAACGAGCACCGCGAGGGCAAATAGCCGCGTCCTGGTACCGTAAGTACAAAAGTTAACCTTGCCGAAAGCGCCACCACGCGGGTCAATGGGCTATGCCCATCCTCGCTCCCCTGGCGCTCGCTCTGGCCGCAACCACACACGCTCCGGCGTCTCTACCGGCGCAGTCGCCCTTTCCGGTGAAAGCGCCGACAGCCTGCACGATTGTCACGAAGGCCGAGCTTGAACAAGCTTTCGGACGTCCGGTCTCCGGTGGCGCGGAACATCTTACCAGTGCGGCGCAATCCACCTGCGACTACGCATCCGGTGACGGCGAGATCACCATTGCCCTGGTCCATTCCGGCGACAAGCTGGACGCCGACGAAGAGATGAAGGAACTGAAAAAGATTCTGCCGAAGGGCGCGGTCCGCGAAGCCTCCGGAATCGGCGTGCGTGCGTTTTTCCTGGACATTCCCCACGCCGGCGCCCAACTGCATGTCCTGCGCGGAGAGCACGACTACCTCATGATTTCCGTGCTCGGGCTCGGCGGACCCGCCGACGTTTCGAGCGCCGCCCTGCAAATCGCCCGCAAGGCGCTCGACCGGCTATAGCCGCCTTTCGGTTAGCTGCGGGTGCCTTTTGGTTAGCGAATCCGGACGCCGTATTTCGTCTCGGACGGGATTTGCACGTCCGCTAACCTGCCAAACCAACGTCCTACGCTGGTAACTGTCTGAAGAGCCTTCCTCATCTTCGTTGCCTCCCTTTCGAACTAGCTCCATTTGGCGAGCACTTCAGTGGCCATTTAGCTAAGTGGCCCTTAGCTATGAAATTAGTGTTTTGTCGGAGTGTCCAACAGGTGTTTTCGGACGATACACAAAGAGACACCTATGTCCGCTCCACTGGCCGGCAAGTTCCAAGACCACTACGCCATCCTCGGCGTCGACCCCAAGGCGGACTCGGAGACCATCCAGCAGGCCTACTCGAAGCTCGCCCAGAAGTATCACCCCAAGAGCCCCACAGGCGATCCCGAGAAGTTCGAAGCTGTCAACCAGGCTTACGAAGTTCTGGCGGACCCATCGCTGCGGGCGGCCTTCGACCAGGTAAAGGGCGTCACTCGCGAGGAGAGCATCCCGAAGTTCAGTGGAGTGGCCTTCTTCGAGGCGCTTGGACGGGAAGCGGCCATGCGCCTTGCCATCCTATGCGTCCTGCACGACCGCCGCCGCACGAACCCGTCGCGCCCCAGCCTTTCGATGCGGCATCTGGAGAATATCGTGGATGCCACCACAGACGAGCTGACCTCCTCGCTGTGGTATCTGAAACAGCGCGGCCTGGCGGTGAGCGACGACAAAAGCAGCCTCCAGATCACCGTGGACGGCATGGATTTCCTGGAACAGCGAAAACCCACCCCCGAAGACGTGATGCCGTTCATTAAAGGGGCAACGCTCCTGGCGCCCGCAGCCAAGGCCGGCCAGCCGGAATCCGTGCTGAGCGTGCTGAATCGCGCACTCACCCGGGCGTGAAGGCCGGTTGCGGGCAATTCCGGTAAGTGATAAAAATAGCGTGGAATAGTCAGGAGGTGCCGCTCCGATGCGTCTATTGCTTGGCGTCGGCCTGGTCGCAGGCCTCACGTGTTTCCTCCCCTTGGCCCACGGCGACGATTACCAGCTCATCATTCGCGGCAAGGTGACGCTGCCGGACGGCTCTCCGCCTCCCAAGGCCGCCGGCATTCAACGCGTCTGTGACGACATTTACGGCTCGGCGCCCGGAGTCCTCACCAACCGCAAAGGCGAATATCTGTGGCGCATGGACGTGGATCCCATGCGGACGCGCGTCTGCCACCTGGAAGCCACGCTGGCGGGCTATGCGTCCTCTGCCATCGATATTTCCAATCTCAACGGCTATACGAAAACCGAGATCCAACTTCCTCCCATCATCCTGAGTCCCAAGGGCCAGGACCCGTACACCATCAACGCTTCCGAGTCCGATGTACCGGGACGCTCGCGTGCCGCCTGGAAGGCCGCGATGAAGGCTCTCGACTCCGGCGGCATCGCGGAGGTCGAGAACCAGCTACAGGAGGTTGTCAAGGATTCTCCGAAATTCGGACGCGGATGGGACACGCTCGGTCTGGTATTGGATAACGAGCAGAAATTGCCCGCGGCGCGCGACGCCTATCAGCACGCCATCGAAGCCGATCCCAAGCTGCTCGCCCCGTACGTGACGCTCGCGCGCGTGTGCGACCGCTTGATGGACTGGGAGTGCGCAAAGAAAACCGCCGATGCATTGATCCAGCTCGACAGCAAACATGCGTTTCCGGAGATCTATTTGCACGACGCCATCGCGCAGTATCAATTGAAGGATTTGGATGGCGCCAAGGCCAGCGCCGAAACTGCCATCCGCGAATCCACGGCTCCGGATCAGAAGAAGAAGGCCGCCCGCGCGGAGTTTGTGCTGGCCAAGGTCTACGCCGCCAAGGGCGATTATCCGGCGGCGCGCGATCACCTTTCCAAATACCTGACTGAAGATCCCAACACGATAGACATCGAACAACTCAAGGCATACCTTCAATTACTCGGCAAGCCGGAAGGCGCCGGGGTGGATCCGCCCCTCGAACTCCCCTAGGTCCCTTAAGAAACTCCCTTTCCTTTCAGGAACCCGCCGTATTGCTTGTCGTGAGCGCAGATATGGTCCACCAGCCAGCTCCGCAAGAACTGCATAAGTGGAGTCCCGGCGCTTAACGCGCCGGCGGAATATTTCGCTTCCAGTTCCTGAAGCTTTGCGATCAAAGCGGCGTGCTGTCCGTGGTGTGCGGCTGAGTTCGGGTAACCGTGTTCGGCGAACAACTGTTCCTCGTACTCGAAGTGAAATGCCGTGTACCGGTTCATGGCCTGAAACAGCGGCGCGACCACTCCCTTGACCCGGCCTTCCAGCATCGCCTCCTGCAGATGGCGGATCATCGAGACCAGCAAACGGTGCTGGCTATCGATGGAAGGAATATCGAGACTGTAAGCCTCATCCCACTCAATCAGCCCACGAACCGCCAAAGCCACGGCAATACCCTCATAGTCGTAGTGCCTGAAAGCCGGAATCCTTCTCTCCCGAGTTTCGGGCCGGCATTCCTAAGTTCCTTAAACTGGCTTCAGAACTTCCCGACGAACATCATGTATGGAAAGCTGTATCCAAACGGCGCGTTGCACTCCTTCAGATACTCGCCCGGGAAGATGTGCCCATAGCCTGCCCCGATTTGCCAGATTTTCGACAGCTTGTAAAGGCCGTACAGGTCGAGCTCCGATCCGACGTGACGGCTGGCGGCCTTGCGGTTCAGAACGATTCTGGTTCCGCTCGAATTGTAGAGGCCGTCCTGGGTGGTGGCCAGGTAGAACTCGTTGAAATCGGTTCGCACTTTCAGTTTCTTGGTGACCTGAGAATCGAAGCCCACGCGCGGATTTCGCATGTTCTTCCAGCCCATCTGGTCGGCGATTCCGTAATAGGAATGATTCGTGGGATAGAGTTGGTCGAAAGTCTCCCGCACGCCGTCTTTACTGTTGGGGTCGCCCGAGGCATGGTTGAACTCGGCGCTGAATCGCGGTTTCAAACTGGAGTCGTTCACTGTCCAGCCGACGACATAGCTGCCCGCCAGACCCGAGACCCTATCGGCCGAATAGGATCCTCGCTGCACGGCGATCTCGGTGGTGTAATCCAGCCGCGCCGGCCCTTTCCCGATCACTCGAACACCTGGGGTCACGATGAGTGCGTCTCCGATTCCTCCGGTTTCATCGGTCACGAGCAGCGCCTGCTTGAACAGGAGATAAGGCTCGACGTCCATTCCCGGAAGTATGCTTTTTACTGAACCGTAGGCGCCGTACAGGTGTTCGCCGGGCTTGTGCTGGTCGAATTGCGTCGGGTCGATCAACACCACCGAGCCGCCGAACAAGTCGAGCTTGGCGCGGCCCCGGCGTAGCGTCACGTCGGCTGCGTCGAAGGTTCGTGAGATGCCCCAATTGCTCGCGCCCACCAGACGTTCGCCACCGAAGATCAGCTCCTGGCGGCCGACCCGTGCGGTGACGTCAATCTCTCCCGCATGGCTGAGCTCCACATAGCCCTGGCGCAAGTCGATGGGGTTGTATATGGAATTGGGCGCCGGCGACTTGTTGTAGCCGGCGACGCGCGCGTCCTGAGCTTCCGCGAAAAAACGAAGCCAGTCGGTCGGCTTGATTCCAACATCCAGCCGGATACGGCTCAGGTAGTAGTCATCCGACACGTTGCTGACGACGCTCGCGCCGGATGGGCCCTCGAAGCGGCCGCGAATCTCTGCGCCGAGCTGAAGCCAATCCGGCAATCGGTTCTCCGCATCCGGAGCCGAGGCCGGCGCTGCGGCATCGGAGGTCGCGTGTTTTGCGGAATCCGCAGATCCGTCCTCGCAAAGAAGGGCAAATGGCGTCGCACAGAATGCTGCGATCCCAAGGAAGATATGAAGTCGTCGCATGGAAGTCTCATCGGCGCAGCTGGATCGGCTATGAATCGCAATTTACCCGCCGATACGAATGTCGTGGGAACGGAGGAATTCTGTGCTATCGAGGATATCCGTAGGAAAACAGCTTGTAGCCGTCATTGCCGCCATGCTGCTGATCGTGGTGGGGTTGACCGTATCGTCTTTGTACTCGGTGGGGGGAGTGGGTGAGGAACTCAAAAAATGCAGCGGCCCGATTGCTGCGAAGCTGGCTCTGGCCGGAGATCTCAAGGCCACCGCGAACATTATGCGCACCGGTCAGCGCGGCGTTCTTCTGAATACGCTGCAGCATGACCAAAAGGCTCTGGCAAAAACGCAGCAGGACTATACCAAGCACCACCGAGAAGAGCTCGCGATGATCGCCCGGCTGCGGCCGATGTTGGTGCTCGAAGAGGGCAAGGCCGGGCTAAATCGCCTGGAGACCGCCGTGGCGCATCATGCTTCGTGTTTCCAACAGATCTCGGAGTTGTGCGCGGTGGGCAAAATCGACGAGGCCGGGACCCTCTACCGCAAGGAGGGTGCGCCCGCCGGCGTCGAGATGGAAAAGGCCGCCGCCGAACTGATGGACATGCAAACACAGTGGATGAAGGAAAGCGCCGCGGCCGGCGCCCGCAGGCTCACCCACGCTTATGTCACAGCCATCGCCGTGAATGCGCTTGCCTTGGCGGTTGTCGCCATCATGATCATGGTGGTCCGGCGCATCACGCGCACCTTGAAAACCGTCACCAGCGCACTCGATGAAGGCGCGCGCCAGATCGCCGCCGCAACCGTGCAGGTTTCCACCGGCAGCCAGTCGCTGGCGCAGTTCGCGTCCGAACAGGCCGCCTCACTGGAGGAGACCTCGGCGGCCAGCGACGAGGTTACTTCCATGACGCGTAAAAGCTCTGAGAATCTGGCAGCCGCCGCTCGCTTGATGGCGGACGTCGACGCGCGTGTGGGCGATGGCAACCGGGCGCTCGACCAGATGATCTCTTCCATGCGGGCGCTCGCTTCCTCAAGCGACAAAATCTCGAAGATCATCACCGTGATCGACGGCATCGCGTTCCAGACCAACATTCTCGCGCTGAACGCGGCGGTGGAAGCCGCCCGGGCCGGCGAGGCGGGCATGGGCTTCGCGGTGGTCGCCGACGAAGTCCGCAGCCTGGCGCAGCGCTCCTCGCAAGCCGCCAAAGACACCGCGGAGCTAATCGCTGACTCGCTCGCCAAATCCAACGAAGGCGGCGCGAAGCTGGAACAACTCGCCACCGTGGTTCGCTCCATTACCGACAGCTCCTCGCAGGTAAAAACCTTGGTGGATGAAGTAAGCGTGGCTAGCCAGCAGCAGATCCGCGGCATCGATCAGATCGCGAAGGCCGTCGCGCAAATGGATGACGTGACGCAGAACACGGCGGCCAACGCCGAAGAAAACGCTTCCGCTGGCGAACAGCTTGCTGCGCAGGCGGAGGCTCTGCATCAGGTAACGGCCCAGCTCCAAACGATGGTGGGCGGAGCCAGCAGCCGGCCTTAACCCGCAATTGATTTCCAGGCTTTCGCGAGATGCTCGGCCGTGCGCCAGGCCAGCGCCTGCACGGTCAGCGTCGGATTGCGCGCCCCGCTGGTTCCCATCACCGATGCGCCCAGAATGCCGAGATTCGGCGCCTCGTGCGAGAAGCCCCAGCCGTCCACCACGTTGCGCTCCGGGTCGGCACCCGTGCGCGTTCCACCGTAAGCGTGCGTGCTCACGGCCGGAACATTCGGCGGCGGCTTCAAGACTTCGATTGCTCCGGCCGCGCGGTACCATTCCTCCAATCTGTTCTGCGCGAAGGCGAGCGCCCGCATCTCGTTCTGGCGCGGCGCCGAGGTGATCCGGCAGACCGGATCGCCCAGCGGATCGCGCACTGCGTCGTCCAGGTCGAGGAACGTTTCTTCGTATGGAAAACTGGAAGCCTGCACGTATGCGGCGTTCCATCTTCCGGCGTTTTGGTGAACGAACGCCTTCCAGCCCGATCCCCATGCGCGCTGCTGCCCAAAGGCCGCCATATCGGCGGATTCGATGGGATGCAGCTCCGTGTGCACGTGCAACGTAGCACCGCCAATGAAGCCCAGTCCCGAATGATCGAAGCTGTCGTCGGCCCAGTTGTCCACGGTCGTGCCTTGCGCCGGCGTGCCGTACCAGTTGTTGATGTCAAACGGAAACAGCGCGATTGCGCTGCCCGCGAGCGTCGCCGACCAATGCCCGAAATAGTGCCGGCCCACCTGTCCGTGATTGTTCGCCAATCCATTGGGGTACGCCTTGGATTTGGAGAGCAGCAGCAAGCGCGAGTTTTCGTAGGTGTAAGAGCCCAACAGAACGACCCGCGCCGGCTGGAAGTACTCCTCGTCGTCCCGCAAATATAGGACACCGGTCACGCGGCCATCGGCGCCAGCCAGAAGGCGCGTCACTTGCGCCTTATCGAAGATCGTCAGATTCTTCGTCTTGAGAGCTTCCGGGATCGTCGTCACGGCCGTCGAGTTCTTCGCGCTGATGTGGCACCCGCCCGTGGCGCAATATCCGTGATAAGCGCACGACGGGCGGCCGCGATACGGTTCCGAGTTGATCGCCGCCGGCGGCCGGAAGGGATGCCAACCGAGTTTGCGCGCCGCTTCCGCCATGCGTTCGCTAAAACCAGAGCCGCGCAACGGCGGCATGGGATACTCGCGCTGGCGCGGCGCTTCAAAGATATTACCCGCTAGATCGATGCGGCCTTGCAAATTGCCCGCTTTGCCCGATACGCCGATTTCATGCTCGACGAGATCGTAGTACGGCTCCAGCTCGTCGTAGGTGAGCGGCCAGTCTTCGAGCGTGGAACCGGCCGGTATCGCGTTCGCACCATAACGCCGGATGACTTCGCTGCGCGTCCGGAAATCCCAGGGCTTCAGGCGCCAGCTTTGCGCCCAATAATGGATGGTCGTGCCGCCGATCGCGTTCATCATCGGATGCAGCGGCGCGCGGCGAGCAGGCGAGGAAGCATTCGCGCGGATGGTGGGGACCTCGCGCTTGGTCTTGGGAACCGACGTCACCTGGCCGCGGACGTTGTTGTGGATCTCATCGGGGCGGAATTGCCGCGGGTCCATCCAGGTGCCCGCTTCAATGGCGGCGATCTTCAATCCAGCACGGCCAAGCGGCAGCACCGCGACGCCGCCGGCCGCTCCTAAGCCGATCACCGCGACATCCACCGGCTTCAGGTTGATGGCCATCGGCAGCATCGTACCACGGGCCGCGGCTAAGACTCGCACCCGGCCGGGCGATACGTATTACAGGGGGGCAAGGACTGAGATTTCCATGAAGAAGATGCCGATCGGAACCAAGTTGATGGGGTCCGCCGCTGTGATGCTGGCGCTGACGCTCCTGGTGAGCTATACGGGGCTGAGCACGTTGAGCACATTCAAGCAGAAGTTTGACAAGGCGGTGGAGTCCTCGGTACGCAAGATACAGCTGGCCGGCACGCTGGTCGCCGCCGACTCGGAAATGATCTCCGATCAGCGCGGTGAGATTCTGGCGGCTTTCGCCAAAGACGCGGCAGATCTGGACAAAAGCGAAAATGCTTACAAGCAAAATGCCGACGCCATGCGTTCCTCTCTGGCCGAGATGCGGCCCATGATCGTCAACCCGGAAGCCAAAGCCCTGACAGAAGATCTGGAACAAAAACTCTCGGAGTGGCAACCCCTTCATGAAGACCTGCTGCGGCAGTGCAAGGCCGGAAACGTGGCTGAGGCGAACCGCGTCCGCAAGGACCTTATGGCACCGATCTACAACAAAATTGCGGCGGATGCCCACCGGGTATCGGCGATCCAGGACGAAATCTTGGCGGCGGACAAAGCCGAACTCGCTCAGAGCTATTCCTGGAGCCGTTGGATAGCGTTTGTCTTGTTGGCGCTTTCTTTGGCCGCCGTCGCGGGCGTGGTCTTGCTGGTGCGGAACATCAGCCGCGGCTTGCGGCAGGCCGTCACCGAGCTTTCCGAAGGCGCCGGCCAGGTAGCCAGCGCGGCATCCCAGGTTTCCGCCTCCAGCCAGTCGCTGGCACAGGGCGCCTCCGAACAGGCGGCATCGCTCGAAGAGACGTCGGCGTCGAGCGAAGAGATCAACTCCATGGCGCGCAAAAACACCGAGAACTCGCATGCGGCCGCGGAACTCGTCACTGAATCGCAAAAGAAGTTTTCTGAGGCCAACCAGTCGCTGGATCAGATGGTGGTGGCGATGAGCGAGATCAAGAGTTCCAGCGACAAGATCTCCAAGATCATTAAGACCATCGACGAGATCGCTTTCCAGACCAATATCCTGGCGTTGAACGCGGCTGTCGAAGCGGCGCGCGCCGGAGAGGCTGGCATGGGCTTCGCGGTGGTGGCCGATGAAGTCCGGAGCCTGGCGCAGCGCTGCGCGCAGGCCGCCCAGGACACCGCCGGGCTCATTGAGGAATCCATCGCCAAATCGAATGACGGCAAAAACAAAGTGGATCACGTGGCATTGGCGATCCGCTCCATCACCGAGCAAGCGGGCAAAATCAAGACCTTGGTGGAAGAGGTCAACGTGGGCAGCCAGGAACAGGCGCGAGGCATCGAGCAAGTGGCCAAAGCCGTCGCCCAAATGGAGCAGGTCACTCAGAAATCAGCAGCCAGCGCGGAAGAGGGCGCCTCGGCGGGCGAACAGTTGACCGCTCAATCGGAGACGCTCAAAGAAATCGTGAGTCGCCTGACTGCCATGGTCGGCGAAGAGCAGGCCGGCTTCGAAAAAACGTCCGCGCCTCGCCAACCCGTTGCTTCGCGCCGCCACGCCGAACCTGCGTTCGACTTGGCCTCGCTGCGCTCTCCGGTGTCTCACAAAGAACCGGCTCACGCGACGGCCGGCAAAGCCGCGCTCCCGCTCGACGACGACGAGTTCAAGGCTTTTTAGCGCCGGCTCGGCTACCGGCGATAGTAGTGGCCGCGTCCCCAATAGCCGGGATAATACCGGTGCCCGTAATAGCGCGGACCGTACCAAGAAGCGCCGGCATACGGCGGACGAGCCCAGTAACCGGCGCGCCATACATACCGGCCACCGTACGGATACCAGTAACCGGCCACCCAGTTATAGCCGGGACCCGGGGCTGGCGCCGCGTAAGCAACAGCAGGTGGAGGAGGCGGCGCATAGGGGATCCCCACACCGACTCCGACTACAGCCCGGGGCGCGGCGAACAGAGCGCTCCCCGCCAAAAACAGAAGGCCAAGCAATTTCGTTTTCATTACCGTCTCATCCTCCTGTGCGGCTGAAATGCAAGATGGGTGCCAGACGACAAGTGATTGAATCGGCGTGACTAAGGAGTCCCCAGAACTGGCTCGTGAGCACCGAAGGTGGTGGATCTCGGCCAGCGCGCCAGCGTTATTAACGGCGATCACGATCCCGGCCGCGGTCGTGCTCGCGATGCTCCTCCCGGGGCGGCCGCTCGCCGCGCCGCTCGGCCTCGCGCTCGCGCGGGCTGCGCTCAATCAGTTCGTGATGCTCCGGAGCCCGAGGGCCGGCAGCATAGCGCCGCACCTCATACGGATGCACGTACTCGCGCCGCGTTACCCAGGTGCGCCGCCACGGTGCGTTGTTGATGATGACAACGCGATGACCCCAGTCAAACCGATTGTAGCCCCACCCCCAGGGCCGGAAGTAAGCTCCTAGCGTCACACCCCAACCGAAGCGGATTGCGCCGCCGACGAAAAAGCCGGGGCGCGGGGCGTAGTACACGATGCCGGGATCGTAATACGGCACCGGGACGTACCCCGGATTGACGGGCACAATCGTAATGTAAGGCCCGTCATTCACCACGATCTGCGGGTTGCTGCGCAGATAGCCGTAATTCCAGGCTTTGTGACGCTCCCGCTGCACCGCGTCCATGACGTCGGGCTGCTGGGCCAGAAAGGCGTCGCCGAGCTGGCGCGTCCAGTTCATGTCCGACGCCATCATGCCCAGCACGGAAGGAAACGGCAGCAGCGCCTGAACGCTCGGGTCCCACGGCAGTTGATCGGACTGAATCGCGTTGGCGAGCGCCTGCCCAGTGAGGTAGTGATGCTCATCGGCCCAGCGCGCCGCGTCGGGAATCTGGTCCGAATAAGTCGCGGCGGCCAGGATTTGCGAAAGCAGCGAGTCGGGGTACAACGCGATACGGTCCACCAGCCGGTCCAGTTGCCCGGGGGGCAACAGCGGGGGCGGGGCTTGGGCAAAGGCGGGCAGCGATGCGAATGCCATCAAGGCGCCAAGGGCTACTCGGATTCCATCTGTCATGTTGAACGTCATCCTCTCTTCTGGCCGTGAGACGGTGATAGCGAGTTACATGTTTCGTATCTCAATAAACCTTCATGCTTTGCGCGAAAGCATCCACTCCCAGGCCAGTCACGCTTCGAGCCGCCTTGAGGGCCACTTCGCGGTACGAGTTCCATACTTCGCTCGTACTCTGAGTATCTCTCCGGCGGCTTAGTGGTATCTTTGAACGTAAAAGGAAACCCGCTGTCCACGCGGCGTCCGATGAAGAACGCTACGCGCAAATCCGGGAAGCCCAGCAGCAAGCGCAAAGTCGCCAAACCTGCCAGGAAAGCGCCAGCCGGAGCCGTAGCATCGGCGGTCCCATCCAAACCCGTCGCCATCGTCGGCATCGGCGCCTCGGCGGGCGGATTGGAGGCCTTCATTCAACTGCTGCGCGCGCTGCCTCCCAACACGGGCATGGCATTCGTCTTCGTACAGCACCTGGAGGCCAGGCATGAGAGCATGCTCACGAAGATTCTCGCCACGGCCACGGAAATGCCCATCGCAGAGGTCGTGCAAGGAACCGTGGTGGAGCCAAATCATGTCTACGTGATCCCTCCCAACGCCGATATCCGGGTGGCCGGTGGAGTGTTGCAGGTGGCCCGGCGCAAGGCTTCCGTGGGCAGGCATCTGCCGGTGGATCTCCTGTTCCGGTCTCTGGCGGAGGATCAAGGCGCCAGGGCTATTGGCGTGATCCTGTCCGGCACGGCGTCCGACGGCACACTGGGTCTTAGAGCCATCAAGGTGGAAGGCGGCGTTACGTTCGCCCAGGATCCGGACACAGCCAAGTTTGATGGAATGCCCACCAGCGCCATTTCCGCAGGCTGCGTGGATTTCGTGCTCCCGCCGGAACGGATCGCCGTCGAGTTGGCGCAGATCGGCCGCCACCCTTATGTCGGGCTGGCGCACGTGCGGGACGTGGTTCCGGCGCTGGATGAGGAATGGCTGCGCGTTTTCCGGCTCCTCAGGATTGCCTCGGGCGTTGACTTCACGTTTTACAAGAAATCCACCATCCAACGCCGGATCGCGCGGCGCATGGCGCTCCACAAGATCGAGCAATTGAGCAAGTACATCCAGTACCTGGAGTCTGATCGCGAAGAACTGAACGCGCTCTACCAGGACATCCTGATTCATGTCACCAGCTTTTTCCGGGAACCGGAGGTCTTTCGCGCATTTCAAAGGAATATTCTTCCCCGCGTGCTGGCCGCCAAGCCGGCCGGTGAGCAAATTCGCATGTGGAGCGCCGGGTGCTCCACCGGAGAAGAAACCTACTCGTTGGCCATTTGTCTTCTCGAATACCTGGGCAGGCGGGCCAGCAGCACGCCCATCCAAATTTTCGGCACCGATGTCAGCGAGCAGGCCACCGAAAAGGCGCGCGCCGGAATCTATCCGGCCAACGCCATCACGCAGGTCTCCGCCGACCTTTTGCGCAAGTACTTCACAAAGGTGGACGGACGTTACCAGATCCATTCCTCGGTGCGCGATCTGTGCGTTTTCGCGAGGCACGACCTGACCAAAGATCCGCCGTTTTCCCGCCTGGACATCGTCAGTTGCCGCAACGTGCTCATCTACCTGGAGCCGGTGCTGCAGAAAAAGGTACTGGCGTCTTTCCACTATGCTCTGAGAGACTCGGGAGCGCTGCTGCTGGGCAAATCCGAAACCCTGGGAGGCTTCCCGGACCTTTTCGCCGTCGTCGATCGTAAGAACAAGGTTTTCTCCAAGAGAGGCGCCTCCAGGATTGCGTACGAAATTGGTCCAGCAGCTTTTGAGAGGCTGATGCCTCAGGAAAAACGCGCCCCGGAACGGGCGCCCAGCTTCGATCTCGAACGAGAGGCCGATCGCGCCGTCTGGGAGCGCTACGCCCACGCCGGTCTGGTCGTGTCGAGCGACCTTCAGATCCTACACTTCCGCGGAGACACGAGCGCGTATCTCCGGCCCGCTCCGGGCAAAGCTACCTTCCAACTGCTGCGCATGCTGCGGGATGAACTGGTCTTCGAGCTGAGAGCCGCGATCCACAAAGCGCGCCGTACCGGCGACATTGTCCGGCGCGAGCAGATCCGGATCAATCACAACGGCAGTTCTCGCGAAGTCAGCGTGGAAGTGCGTCCCCTGGCGGGGCCCGGCGCCCAGGAGAAGTACTTCCTGATCCTGTTTGAAGAAACCGGCCGCACCGAGGAGCCGCTTGTAAAGGCACAAAAGCGCACCAAAGGGCAGGACCGGGAACTACTCAAGCTCAAGACCGAACTCGCGCGGACCAAGGAATACCTGCAGTCGGTGATTCAGGAGCAGGAATCCACCAATGAAGAACTAAAAACGGCCAATGAGGAGGCGCTTTCCAGCATGGAAGAGCTGCAGAGCGCCAACGAAGAGCTGGAGACGGCCAAGGAAGAACTGCAATCCAGCAATGAAGAACTAGTCACGCTCAATGAGCAGTTGCAGAACCGTAACACCGAGTTGACACAGCTCGGAGACGACTTGAATAACGTCCTGAGCGGCGTTAATATTCCGATCCTGATGCTGGACCGCGACCACCGCATCCGGCGCTTTACGCCCACCGCCGAAAAGCTGCTGCACCTGCTGGCCGGCGACATTGGCCGGCCGCTGGGAGATATTCGTTTGGGTCTCATCATTCCCGGCCTGGACGACTTGATCTCCACAGTGATGGACAATGGCGGGGACCACGAGCAGGAAGTACAGGCGGAAAGCGGCAGTTGGTTCTCCGTTCGCCTTCGTCCCTACCGGACCAGAGACCGGGTGATCAACGGCGTGCTGATCGCGTTTGTGGACATCCGCGAGCTGAAACAGACTCAGGACGTGGCCGACAAGGAAGCGAATCTCGTGACCGCCATCCTGGATGCAGCGGCCGGCGATCTGCTGGTTCTGGTGATGGATCCTGAAGCACGGATCCTGCGCTTCAACCGCGCCTGCCAGGAGCTGACCGGCTACACGCAAGAGGAGGTGGAGGGGAAACGGGTCTGGGATTTCCTGCTGGCGCCGGGCGAAGTCGCAGGCGCCAAGGTCACGTTCGAGGATATCCGCGGGGGTGCGCCCAACCGGCGGGAGGACAATTGGGTTACCAAGGATGGCCGTAAGCGGTTGATCGCCTGGTCGAGCAGCAAGGTTGTCCGGAATAATAGCCTGGAGTACGTTGTAGCTACTGGGATTGATCTTACCGAGCGCCAGGAGGCAAAAGAAGAGGCCCAGGAGAAGGAGGCTACTGTGCAAGCGCTGCTGGAGTCAGCGGCGCAGGCCATTCTAGCGCACGACCGTGAGGGCCGCATCGTGCTGGTGAACGCCTCCGCGGCAACGATGTTCGGCTACAGCCGCCAGGGGCTGCTGCAGATGAGCGTTGAGAGCTTGCTTCCCGGAAACCTGCGCGAACAGCACGCCCGCCAGCGCCGAGGATGGTCTGCGGCTCCGCAGAACCGGCCCATGGGCAACGGGCTGGAACTCAGCGGCCGGCGCAAGGATGGCTCGGACTTTCCCGTGGAAGTGACCTTGAGCCACATTGAGACCAAGGACGGGCCGCTGGGTGTCAGCATCATTTCCGATATCACCGAACGCAAGAAAGCACGCGCGGCTCTGCTCAAGTCCCAAGAGGAACTGCGCGACTTGGCGGGCAGGCTGCTTCTGATCCAGGAGACCGAGACGAAGTTGATTGCTCGCGACCTGCACGACGACCTCAGCCAGAAACTGGCGGCGCTGGGCATGCAGGCCTCATCGCTGGCCAAGGCTCCCCCCGAACCGCCGGATGTGCTGAACGAGCGGATTCGCGATCTGGGGCAAAAGATCGGCGGCCTTTCCGAAGACGTGCATCGCATGTCGCGCCGCCTGCATCCGGCCATTCTGGACGATCTTGGCCTGGAGGCCGCGCTCCGGGAAGAATGCCTGAGTTTCTCGCAGCGTTGCGGCATTGCCGTGCAATTTCAGGCCAACGAGGTGCCGCGCGCGCTTCCATCGGACGTTGCTCTGTGTCTTTTTCGGGTGGCCCAGGAGGCTCTTCGCAATATCGAAAAGCATTCCAACGCCGGGGAGGTTCACATGGTGCTGGCGCGCCACGGGCCGGAAGTCGCCCTGGTGATCGAGGACCGCGGAGACGGCTTCCAGGTGGCGGAAGCCAGAGGCCGCGGCGGGTTGGGTCTGATCAGCATGGAGGAACGCGTGCGGCTGGTAAACGGCGAATTTTCGATTCGTTCAGAGCCCGGAAAGGGGACCGAGATCGAGGTCCACGTGCCTTTGGGTTCGCAGCCCAAATGACACCCTGGAAGGTATTGCTCGCCGACGATCACGACATCGTCATCGCCGGCCTCCGCCAGGTGTTGGATCGGCCTGACTTCGACATTGTCGGCGCCGTCAAGGACGGGCGCGCGCTGATAGAGGCTTTTCGCGAGTTGAAGCCCGACGTCGTGATCACCGACGTCACCATGCCCTTGCTGAATGGCCTGGATGCGGCCAAGCTGATCCGCACGCTCGATCCGAAAGCGAAGATCGTTTTCCTGACCATGCACTCCGAAGTGGGTTACGCAGCCGAGGCAGTGGCGCTAGGCAACTGCGGCTACGTCTTGAAGAGCTCGGTGTCGGACGAACTGGTTCCCGCCATTCACGAGGTGCTGAAGGGCGGCAACTACGTCGCCCAGCCGATCGCGGAGGTCGTCCGCAAGGCCATCGAGGCCCGCTCGCGCCAGAAGGCGCCCGGAGTCCAGGCACTCACCTCCCGCCAGCGTGAGGTCTTGCAGTTGCTGGTGGAGGGCCGGCCTGTGAAGGAGATCGCTTTCCGGCTAGGCGTTTCCCCGCGGACCGTCGAGTTTCACAAGTACCGCATTATGGAAGAGTTGGGCGTAAGGTCGGTCGCGGAACTGGTCCGTTACGCGATGTCGTTGGGCATCCTGAAGTGACCTAGGGGTTTTGCTAGTGGCCCAGACAACACTGTTGCCGCACACTCAAGAGGGAAATTACTGGGAGCGAAGCCGGCACGAAACGCTCGGTGACACGATCGTTTGCATGGGGTCACGACTCTCCTCCCAGCGCCGCGATTATAGCGCAAGCATGCGCGATTGCCTAGAGTGTAAGCATCTTCGAGCCAGCTGTCTTGAGTCTTCGGCGCGACTGGCGGCGGTTCGTGAGCGGCTAGCTCAGTTCCAGACCCCGGAAGTGAGCCCAGCGTTTCGGGATCTTTCCGCCGAGTGCCGGGAAGCTCTGGCGGCGTCCCGGTTCCTGCGAACAAGGTTGCTCGGGCACCTGAGGCGGCATGGCGAAGGCGGCAATTCTTTGGCGTTAGCCGCGATTCAATAGCGCCGCTTCGCGGATTCTTCCACCTTAAACCAGACGTTCATTCATTCTTAACAGTGACACGTTATAGTCAACCGCTTCAGGAGGACTATAATGTCGGAACTTCGGGGCCGGTATACCGCGCCCATGCGAGTGTTGGTCTCAGCCAGTCTGTTCCTTGCTTTCTCCGGCGCGGCGATGGCCCAAAGCCATGCCGTTCCTTTCATACCCGGCGCCCTGGTGGTCAGCCGCGTTCACTACGCCGGCAACACCTTCGGTAGCACGGAAGCTTTCCCGGACATCTTCAACGATCCGAACATCTCCGGAATCACCGCCCCCATTTTTATTGACGAATACCTTCCGCTGCCATTCTTTCCGGCCATCAAGACGCTGCCGCTGACTGGCATCGTGACCAGCTTCAGCTCCAAATCCGAAGGCGCGCTCACATTGTCGGCCGACGGAAAATTCCTGACCTACATGGGTTACGACGCCGGTGTGGGCTTGAACGGCGTCTCGAACTCTTATAGCACGGGCGCCAATCTGGCCGGCAATACGGCGACGCAATACGACCGCGAAGTCGCGCTGATCTCCGGCAACGGATCGGTGAGCCTGACGCCGGAAAGCAATGCGTACAGCGGCGACAATCCGCGCGCCGTGATTTCGGCCGATGGCACACAGTTCTACATGGCGGGCAACTCGGACTCGACCATCGCGAAAGATGGCACCGGGCCGGGCACTACCATCGGCGCGCGCTATGGAACGCCGGGGTCGAACACGTCCCTTCAACTGGGTGCGTACTTCGCAACGGATCGTCCCGACGAATCCACCAAGCAGCACGTGAAGGACAACAATTTCCGCGGCGTTCAGATCTTCAACGGCAATCTGTTCGTCTCGAAAGGCAGCGGCGGCAACGGAGATGACGGTATTTTCCAGGTGGGCAGCGGGCTGCCCACGGGCACGGGCAATACCGTCACGGAGGTGCTGGGCACTCCCGCAACCGATCCTGTGAGCGGGGCCAATTCGACGATCGTCCCGTTCGGCTTCTGGTTCGCGAACGCTACGACGCTGTACGTGGCCGACGAAGGCTACGCCAACACCGATGCGAACGGAAACCTGCTTCCCGATCCGATGGCCGGGCTGCAGAAGTGGAGCCTGACCAATGGAACCTGGACGCTGGACTACGTCATCCAGAACGGATTGGAGCTCTATCAGGCGAAGAGTGTGCCCGGCTATCCCGTTCCCACCTATACGTACGGGATTCGCAACATGACCGGTGTGAAGAACTGGGATGGAAGCGTTACGATCTTCGCCATTACCGCGCAGTACAGCACGGAGTCGGGCGGCGAGCCGGATCCCACGCGCCTGGTGGCGGTGACGGATCAGCTTTCGGCCACGTCGCTCGCCAGCGGCCCGCGCGCGTTCCTGTTCGACAGGTTCATCACGCTGCAGCAATCCAAGAGCGGAGACGTTTTCCGCGGCGTCGCCTTCGCACCGTGCTCGTTCTGCGGGGGCGGTGGCTTCAATCCGGAATAACCGAGGTGCTACGACGCCTGTGCGCGGCCCGCAGTTCTACTAAACTGGAGTAGAGCATGTCCGAGGCCGCGCGCGCGCCGATCCGCGCGTTTAGTTTTCCCGATCTGCACAACACCGCCCTTTATCTCAATCGCGAATTGAGCCACCTGGAGTTTCAGCGCCGCGTTCTGGAAGAGGCGCGCGATCCGCGCAATCCTTTGCTCGAGCGCGTGAAGTTCCTCTCCATTCTCGGCTCGAACCTGGACGAGTTCTTCATGGTCCGGGTCGCGGGTCTGATGCAGCAGGTGGAAAACGGCGTCATCGAGCCGGGCATCGATGGACGCGCGCCAGCTCAGACGCTGGAGGTGATTCAGCGCGAGGCCGGCCGCCTGATAGGCGAAGCCTACGACCTATTGCGGGAACACTTGATTCCCGCGCTCGCCGCGGAGAGCATCCGGCTGCTCGACCTGGCCGACGTCGATCCCATCCGGCGCGGACAGCTCGACGTCACTTTCCTGGATAAAGTCTTCCCCGTGCTGACGCCTTTGGCGTTCGATCCCGGCCGGCCCTTCCCTCACATTTCGAATCTGAGCTTGAACGTGGCGGTAGTGGTGCGTGATCCTTCGGGGCCGGAGCACTTCGCGCGCGTCAAGGTGCCCGATTCGCTGCCCAAATTCCTTCCCGTGAATCTGGCGCGCGAGAACGGCCGGCGTGTGCAGGGCTTCGTGCCGATCGAGCAGTTGATCATCGCCAATCTGCACCATCTGTTTCCGGGCCTGGAGATTGTCCAGGCGCATGTGTTCCACGTCACGCGCGACGCCGAAGTGGCTATCAAGGAGCTGGAGACCGACGATCTTCTGGAGACCATCGAAGAAGCCGTCTGGCGGCGGCGCTTCCGCGATGTAGTGCGGCTGCAGGTGGACGCCCGGATGCCGGCGTCGCTGGTGAATATCCTGGCGAACAACCTGGAAGTGAAGCCCGCGGGTATCTATCGCGTGGAGGGCCCGCTGGACCTGAGCCGCATACGGCTTCTGGCCAACCTGGACCGCCCGGAGCTGAAAGACAAGCCTTTTTTGCCCGCGAATGTGCCGGGCTTCAGCTCGGAGGAAGACGACCTGTTCGCGATGATCCGGCAGGAGGACCAGCTCCTGCATCATCCCTACGATTCCTTCCAGCCCGTGATCGAATTTTTGCGGAAAGCCGCGAAAGACCCCGACGTCCTGGCCATCAAAATGACGCTGTACCGCGTAGGCCGCAACTCGCCCGTGGTGGACGCGCTGCTGGAGGCTGTGGAAAACGGCAAGCAGGTGGCCGTGCTGGTGGAACTGAAAGCGCGCTTTGACGAAGAAAGCAATATTGAATGGGCGAGGGCGTTGGAGCGCGAGGGCGTCCACGTGGTCTACGGGCTGCTGGGCCTGAAGGTGCACTCCAAAGTCACGCTGGTGGTGCGGCGCGAGGGCGACCTGATCCGACGCTATTGCCATCTCGCAACGGGCAATTACAACCCGGTCACGGCGCGCCTTTACACTGACATCGGATTATTCACCGCCAACGAACAGATCTGCGCGGACGCAACCGATCTGTTCAACTACCTGACTGGGTACTCGCACAAGCGGGAGTATCACAAGCTCCTGGTGGCGCCGCTCAATATGCGCCAGCGTCTGGAAGAGATGGTCCAGCGCGAAATCGCGATTCATCGCCAGGGCGGCCGCGGCCATCTAATTTTCAAGACCAACGCGCTCGAGGACGCGCCGCTCATCCGCCTGCTCTATGAAGCCTCACAAGCGGGCGTCGCTGTCGACCTGATCGTTCGCGGCGCCTGCTGCCTGCGGCCCGGATTGACCGGCGTGAGCGAGAATATCCGGGTCAGCAGCGTGGTGGGCCGTTTTCTCGAGCACAGCCGCATTTACTACTTCTCCAACGGCGGCGCGGAGGAGTGCTACCTGGGCAGCGCCGACCTGATGCCGCGGAATCTGAACCGGCGCGTGGAGGTGCTCTTTCCGGTGCTGCGTCCCCGGTTAGTCCGTACGCTGCGCGATGAGGTTCTGCACGCTTACCTGGAAGACCGGACCAACGCGCGCCGCATGTCCAAAGACGGCTCCTATGCGCCGAAACCCCGCGAGGCTGGCGGCGTCGACAGCCAGGCGCGCTTCCTCATCGAGCGGACCGCACGCCAAAGCTAGCGGGACGCGGCGCCTTTAATCAAGCAGGTGCCCGAGTTTTTGCTTCTTGGTCTTCAAATAGCCGGCCGCCGATTCGTGCGGGGTAACAAGACACGGGACGCGCTCAGCCACGACGATGCCGGCGTTCTCAAGCGCGGTGATTTTGTCCGGGTTGTTGGAGAGCAGGCGCACGCTGCGAATCTTGAAATAGCGCAGGATGTCGGCGGGCATCTGGTAATCGCGCAGGTCGGCTTCAAAGCCCAGCCGCTCGTTGGCTTCCACGGTATCGGCGCCATCGTCCTGTAGCTCGTAGGCGCGCAGCTTGTTCAGCAAGCCGATTCCGCGGCCCTCCTGATGCTCATAGATCAGCAGCCCGCGGCCCTCTTCGGCGATCAGATTGAGCGACAGCTCCAGTTGCAAGCGGCAATCGCAGCGCAGGCTGTGAAAAACGTCGCCCGTCAGGCACTGGGAGTGAATGCGCACCAGGGGCGGCTCTCCCGGCGAAGACACATCGCCCAAGCGTAGCACCACGCATTCCTCGATTTCCTCGTCGTAGGTGCCTTCGAAGCCGTAGATGCGGAAATGCCCGAACCGGCTGGGGAAATTGGCTTCCGCGACTTTCGTGAGCATGGGGGAGCGTGTTGCTTTCATTATAATGACGGCAGGCGCGTCATGGAGTCCCAACAACTGCTGACCTTGCTGCTGCGCGTGGCCGTGGCCGCGTCTCTGGCCAGCCTGCTCTCCCGCTTCAGCGCCTTCCAACGGATGCTGATGCGCGAGGAGCGCACTTTGGTGCAGCGCGTTCAACTGGCGCTGACCTGCGCGGCTCTGTATGGCGCGAGCGTCTTCTTCCGGGTATTAAATCCGGCCAAGTACGATGCCGTGGACATGGGTTTAGAGGGCAGCCTATTGGCCGGAATGGTGGGCGGTTACGTTACCGGCCTGCTGTCGGGCATTCTCATTTCGCTTCCCGCCGTTTTTCACCATGAACTCATGTCGATGCTGCTGTTCGCGGGCGTCGGCGTTCTGGGCGGTTTGCTGCGCGACCTCGCGCCCGAAAAAGAAGATGTCTGGCGTTTTTCGCCGATTTTCAGCCTGAATCCGCGCCGGCTGCTCCAACGGCCGTACCAGATGCGCCTGCTGTTTCAACTCGGCTGCCTGATTACCATCATTTTCACGGCGCTGCTGCGAGTTTCAGTATCGCGCATTCCGTTCCGCGAAGGAGTGTTCCTGGCGCCCATCTGGACCGACAACCATCTGCTCACGGTCATCGCGACCTACGCGAGCTCCGTGTTCGCCGTGATGCTGCCGCTGAAAATCTGGAACAACGCGCGCACCGAGAAGAAGCTGGAAGCTCAGCAGCTGCGGCTGAACGAAGCGCGGCTGGCCGCTCTCACCAGCCAGATCAATCCGCACTTCCTGTTCAACACGCTCAATTCGGTCTCGTCGCTGATCCGCACCAACCCGGAGCAGGCGCGCAGCGTGGTCTACCGGCTGTCCAGCATCCTGCGGCGGCTGCTGCGCAAGACCGACAACCTGACCCCGCTGCGCGAAGAGCTGGCCTTCATCGACAACTACATGACCATCGAGATGGTGCGCTTCGGCGAGAAACTCCAGTTCGTGAAGGAAATCGACGCGGAAACAATGGACCGCCTGGTGCCCAGCATGCTGCTGCAGCCGATTATCGAGAACAGCATCCGTCACGGCCTGGCGAGCAAAGTGGATGGCGGCACCATCCGGGTACGCAGCTCGCTGGCGGATGGCAAGCTCCACATCGTGGTGGAGGATGACGGCGTCGGTATCCCGGAGGCCCGCCTGGCGCGGCTGTTCGAGCAGGGCATCGGCGTCAGCAACGTCAACGAGCGCTTGAAGGTGCTATTTGGCCAGGACTACCGCATGTGGATCGACAGCAAGCCGGGCGAGGGAACCCGCACGGGAATCGAGATTCCGGAATTGCAGGTGATCAGCGAAGCGGGCGAGGAAGTACAGGCCGCCGGCTAGAAGATCGAAACCAAGGCGGCGGGCGGGGCGTCCCAGTAGACAGTCGGACCTAAGCCGACGATTTTCTGCCCGGTTTGCAATTGCTGTACAATTCCCGTCGAATTGAAGGAGCGTAATCGGTGACTTCCAGCGCCGCTGTGGCAAGTCTTTATCAGGAACGCGTCAACCCGCAGTGGGTCCGCTTGCTGGACGTGCTGGGGATGAACGAAGAGTACGTCCGCTGCGAAGGCACGGAATTGTACGCCGCCGGCGGCCGCCGCATTCTGGATTTTCTTTCGGGCTACTGCGTCCACAACGCGGGTCACAATCATCCAGCAATCCTGGACGCGCTGCGCGACGAACTGGATCGCCGCGGGCCGGCGATGCTCCAAAGCCATGTGTCCGAGCTGGCCGGCGAACTGGCGGAAAAGCTGTGTTCTCGCGCGGGTGGCCGCGTCACCAAGGTGTTTTTCTGCAGTTCCGGCAGCGAAGGGGTTGAGGCCGCCATCAAGTTTTCGCGCGCCCACACGCGGCGGAACGGACTGCTCTACGCCCAAAACGCTTTTCACGGGCTCACCTGCGGCGCGCTTTCACTCATGAGCGATCCGTTCTGGCGCGACGGTTTCGGTCCCATGCTTCCAGAGACCGAGGGGATTCCGTTTGGAGACGCCGCCGCGCTGGAAAGTAAGCTGGCCACGCGGCGCTTCGCGGCATTCATCGTCGAGCCGTTGCAGGCCGAAGGTGGTGTTCGCTTGCCGCCGCCGGGGTATCTGGAAACCGCACAGGCATTGTGCCGGCGCTATGGAACCCTGTTCGTGCTGGACGAAGTACAAACCGGGATGTACCGCACCGGCCGGTTCCTGGCGGCGCATCACTTCGGCGTCGAACCGGATATGGTAGTGCTGGCCAAAGCACTCAGCGGCGGCCTCATTCCAAGCGGCGCAGTGCTGATGTCGGATGAAGTTTACGAATCGGTTTACGGCTCGCTCGAACGGGCCATTGTCCATACCTCGACCTTCAGCGAAAATGGCCTGGGGATGCGCGCCGGACTCGCGACTCTCGACGTGCTGGAGCAGGAGCGCCTGGCGGACCGCGCCGAAGCGATGGGCGACTACCTGCGGAGCCGCCTGCGGTCGGCTCTCTGCGGTTACGAGATGGTGAAGGAAGTTCGCGGCCTGGGCCTCCTGAACGGCGTCGAATTTACGGCGCCTCGCAAACTGGCTCTGCGAGTTCCCTTCGAAGCATTCGGCAAAATTCACCCTGGCATGTTCGGGCAGGTGCTGGTGATGCGGCTCTTCCGCCAGGGCTTCCTCACCCAGATCTGCGGCAACAACTTCATGGTGTTGAAAGTGGCGCCGCCATTGATCGTGAAAGAACGGGAGGCGGACGAGTTCGTGACGGCGGCTAAAGACGTGGTAGACATCATGCACGCCTCTGGCACATTCTGGAGTGAGGCGCTGGGCTTGGCGCGGCGCGTGGTGCGAATCTGACAATGACCCGGGTTTCGCTGGCAATTCTGATCGGACTCACTGCGCTGGCACTGCCCGGTGCCGGCTCGCCCGCGGTCCAGCCAGTCATCGATCGCGGCTATCGCCAGATGTACGATCTGCAGTTCGCAGACGCGCACCGGACTTTCCTGGATTGGGAGAAGGAGCATCCTGGCGACCCGATCGGGCCGGCCTCCAATGCCGCCGCCTATTTGTTTTCGGAGTTCGACCGCCTCCATGTTCTGCAGTCGGAGTTCTTCGTCCAGGACAGTCTGTTCCGACGGCTTCCCAAGCTGCAGCCGGACCCGGCGGTCCGAGCGGCCTTCGATGCGGAACTCCAAAAAGCCAGCCAGCTTTCGGACGCCATTCTGGAGCGCATGCCGCAGGACGCCGACGCTTTGTTCGCGCGCATTCTGGCACTGGGGTTGCGCGCTGACTACGAATCGCTCATTGAACGGCGCGATTTGGACGCGCTGAAGGTCATCAAGACCAGCCGCGCTACGGCCGAAAAGCTGCTCACCATCGAGCCGGATTACTACGACGCTTATCTAGCCGTCGGCGTGGAAAATTACCTGTTCAGCTTGAAGCCGGCGCCGGTGCGCTGGTTCCTGGAGATCGGCGGCGCGGAGACGGATCGTGACCGCGGCATCGCCGACTTGCGCCTGACCGCCGAAAAAGGACACTATCTTTCACCCTACGCCCGGCTCCTGTTGGGCGTCGCGGCTTTGCGCGAGAAGGATCGCGGCCATGCGCGCGACATTCTCAAAAGCCTCGCGCAGGAATTCCCACACAACCGGCTGTACACGGAGGAGCTGGAACGGCTCCACTAGAGGAGCCCGAGCACACACAACGATGAACATCGCCGGAGTCGCCAGCGCTTTCCCACGTCATCGATACGACCAGCGAGTATTGCTCACGGCCCTGCAGCGGCACTGGGGGCCCAAAGTGGACAACCCCGTGTTTCTTGAGCGCCTGCAGGCGCGCGTGGGCGTTGAGACGCGTCATCTGGCTTTGCCGATCGAAGAATACTACGGCCTCACCAGCTGGGGCCGCGCGAACAATCACTGGATCGAAGTGGCACAGGAGATCGGGCAGAATGCGCTATGCTGCGCGTTGTCGCGCGCCGGTCTCGCGCCCTCCGATCTGGGCGCGCTGTTCTTCGTTTCCGTGACCGGCATTTCCAGCCCGTCCATCGACGCGCGGCTGGTCAACCGCATGCGCCTGCCGGTGAACATCAAGCGCATTCCGATCTTCGGCCTGGGATGCGTGGCGGGCGCGGCGGGCATCGCGCGCGCGGCCGATTATGTTCGAGCTTATCCGGGCCAGGTGGCCGCGGTGCTCTCGGTGGAGCTTTGCTCGCTGACCCTGCAGCAGGACGACACGTCCATCGCCAATATCATTTCTTCCGGATTGTTTGGCGACGGTGCGGCGGCGGTGCTGGTGGCGGGGGCCGATCGCGAGGCGCCTGGTCCTGCGATCCTGGCCACTCGCTCCGTGTTCTACCCCGATTCCGAGCACGTCATGGGCTGGGATATCTCCGAACGCGGCTTTCGCATCGTGCTGTCGCGCGAGGTGCCCTACGTAGTCCACGAGCATCTCGCCCAGGATGTGGATGCGTTCCTCGAAGATCAGGGCTTGACGCGTGCCGAGATCGGAAGCTGGGTCCTCCACACGGGCGGGCCGCGCGTGCTGGAGGCCACCGCCGCGGCGCTCGATCTGCCCGAAGGCGCGTTGGACACATCCTGGGAATGCCTGCGCAGGACCGGCAATTTGTCTTCCGCCTCCGTGCTGGTGGTGCTTGAAGAATTCATGACCAAGCGGCGCCCAGCGCCCGGCACTTACAGCATTCTGGCCGCGATGGGCCCGGGCTTCTGCTCGGAACTTGTGTTGTTGAGGTGGTAGTTTTGGCATCCACCAGTACAGACGTATTCGTGATCGGCGGCGGGCCGGCCGGGCTTGCCGCGGCCATTGCTGCACGAGTGCGAGGATTCGACGTGACCGTGGCCGATGCCGCGCAACCGCCAATCGACAAGGCCTGCGGCGAGGGACTGATGCCGGATTCTCTCGATGCACTGCGCCGGTTGGGCGTGACGCTTGATCCGGAGCATTCTTTCAGTTTTCACGGAATTCGCTTCATCGGCTCTGGCGGACGAGTCGCGGCCAATTTCCGTCGCGGCCATGGAATCGCTATGCAGCGGATGCGGCTGCATCAAGCCATGATCGATCGCGCCGAAGAACTCGGCGTCAAGCTGCGGTGGCGCACGCGGGTCACCGGAATTGACGGCATCGCCGCCTGCTGGATCATTGGAGCGGACGGAGGAAACTCGCTCGTCAGGCGATGCGCCGGCCTGGATGCTGCGCAGTCCGAGTCCTTCCGCTACGGTTTCCGGCGGCACTATCGCGTGCCGGCCTGGACCGATCTCGTCGAAGTCTATTGGGCCGATCAATGTCAGATGTACGTTACGCCAGTCGGCGATGACGAAGCCTGCGTGGCGCTCATTACTCGCCATCCGCATCTCCGTCTGACGGACGCAATGCCACTGTTCCCTGAATTGGCGCGCCGGCTTGAAGGTGCTCCGGTGATGGATCGCGATCGTGGCGCCGTGAGCGCGACGCGCCGCCTGAAGAATGTCTATCGTCAAAACGTTGTCCTGATCGGAGACGCTTCCGGTTCGGTGGACGCAATCACCGGCGAAGGCCTAAGCCTGGCGTTCCGGCAGGCATTGCTGTTGGCCGATGCGCTCGTTACTGGCGACCTCAAGCGATATCAAACTGCACATCGGCGCATGGCGCGGCGTCCGGCGTTTATGGCCCAACTCATGCTTTTGCTCGACCGATTCCCCAAGCTTCGTCCTCACGTGCTGCGAACCTTCGCCGCCGAGCCGGCGATTTTCGAGCGTTTATTGGCGGTACACGCCGGCGTATGAAACTACTTTGCACCTTGGCATTGGCTCTGGCGCCCTTCTATTGCGCGGGCGCGAGCTTCAACCTGGATCCCGCCAAGACAGAGGTACATTTCACGCTGCACGACGTCTTGCACACCGTCCACGGAACATTTCAGTTGAAGCGCGGCGCGGTTGATTGGGATCCGGCCACCGGAAAAGCCTCGGGCGAAGTAGTGGTGGATGTCACCAGCGGCGCCAGCGGCAGTAACGCGCGCGATCATCGCATGCACAAAGAGATTCTTGAAAGCCAGAAATATCCCGAGGCCGTCTTCACCCCGGATCACGTCGAAGGACAAATCGCGGAGCAAGGCGAGTCGCAGGTGGACGTGCACGGCATGTTCCGCATCCACGGCGCCGAGCACGAACTTGTGATGCACTTCGTCGTCGAGGCCGCGAGCGGCCAATACTCCGCCACCGCACACTTCACCATTCCCTACGTGAAGTGGGGCATGAAGAATCCCAGTAATTTCCTGCTCAAAGTGGACGAGCACGTCGAAATGGACATCCGCGCTGTGACCGTCACACACACCTGAGGATGCCAACGGACGAGTCCTTCCTCAGCGCCGCGCTGGAGCTGGCACGGCGGGCCGAAGCCGCGGGCGAAGTTCCCGTGGGCGCCGTCGTGGTGCTGGACGGCGAGATCATTGGCCGCGGCTACAACTCTCCCATTCGCCTGTCCGACCCGACCGCGCACGCCGAGATTCTCGCGCTCCGCGAAGCAGCCGCCAACGCCCGCAATTACCGCTTGGAAAACGCCACGATGTACGCGACGCTCGAACCGTGCGTTATGTGCGCCGGCGCGCTGGTGGCCGCGCGCATCCGCCGGCTGGTTTTCGGCGCTCGCGATCTGCGCTTTGGCGGAGTCCGCAGCAAGTTCCAATTAGCCGACTCCGATCTGCTGAATCATCGCGTCGAGATTGTCGAAGGCGTGCTCGCCGCCGAGTGCCTCGCGCTGGTCAAGCGATTCTTTGAAGACCGCCGATAGTTCGCTACGATTGGTCCGTGGACATCAACGGAAAAGTAGCTCTCGTGACGGGCGGCGCGTCCGGTTTGGGCGCGGCCACGGTGGGGATGATCGTCGCGGCCGGAGGGCGGGTCGTGATTGCGGATCTAAACGACAAGGCTGGACGCGCGGTGGCGAGCGAATTCGGCGATGCCGTGCGATTTCAGCGCACCGACGTTAGCGACGCCGCCGACGCCGACCAGGCCGTGAAAACCGCGGTCAACATTTTCGGAGCACTGAATATCTGTGTCAATTGTGCGGGCATCGCCGATGCCCAGCGCGTCGTCGGCAAGGAGGGCCCGGCCGACCTGGCGCGCTATTCCGGCGTGATTCGCGTGAACCTGATCGGCACATTCAACATGGCGCGTCTGGCCGCCTGGACCATGTCCCGCAACACGCCCAATGACGAAGGCGAGCGCGGCGTGATCATCAATACCGCATCGGTGGCGGCCTTCGACGGCCAGATCGGCCAAGCAGCTTATTCCGCTTCCAAAGGCGGCATCGCCGCCATGACGCTGCCGCTCGCGCGCGATCTCTCGGGCCTGGGAATCCGCGTGATGGCGATCGCGCCCGGCATCTTCGACACGCCCATGCTGGCCGGGATGCCCGAAGAAGTGCGCAACGCGCTCGGCGCCATGGTGCCCTTCCCGAAGCGGCTGGGCCGCCCCGCTGAATACGCGCAGCTCGCCCGCCAGATCATCGAGAATCCGATGCTGAACGGCGAAGTGATCCGGCTGGACGGAGCCATTCGCATGGCTCCGAAATAGCCATGGGCCGTCGGCTGTTCGCTGCTCTGGCACTCACTTTCTTTGCGCGAGGGGCGTCGATTCGCACTGTGGATTTCAAGAACTTCTCTTACCCATTCCTCAATAGCAAATATATATCGGTGCCAAGCCGACCTCGATGGATGCCGCTTGTCGGAACCGCCCGCGTGCCCCTCCGCGACAGCCGTTACACATTCGCTTGCGACTATCCACCTTGCCGTCTCATTACGTTCGACCAAGTCGTATTCGGCAAACTTGATGGCCTCGGAGAAGTGGCGATCCCAACTACTGTCTTCCACACCGGAGGTACCGCCAATTGGGGATACCTGTACGTAATCGCGATGCGATCTGGACGACCCAAAGCGATTGCGTGGCTGGAAGCCGGATCGCGGGCAGATATGGGCCTTCGCAGAGCCGCAGTCGATCACGGCGATCTCATGCTTGTGTTGAATGACCCGGACAAGCGCGAGGGAGACTGCTGCTCTAACGGTTCGGTTACATTACGCTACCGCTGGATCAATGGTTCGTTTCAGCAATTCGGCAAGCCAATTCGAGCCGATGATCCGCCAAGGTAGCTACTTGATCCAAACCGTCTTAATGTTGACGAACTCCCGAATGCCGAATATGCCCAGTTCGCGGCCGTAACCCGACCGCTTCACCCCGCCGAACGGCAGCCGCGGATCCGATGCCACCATGCCGTTAACGAACACTTGGCCGGCCTCGATTTCGTTGATGAACTTCGCGCGCTCCGCTTCGTCGTTGGTCCACACGCTGGAGCCCAGGCCGAAGTCGGAATCGTTGGCCACTTCGATGGCTTCATCGGCGTCGCGCACCGGAAACAGCATCGCCACGGGTCCGAAGATCTCTTCGTAGTAGATCGGACAGCTCTTGGGAATGCCGGCGAGCACCGTGGGCTCGTAGAAATTACCCGGGCCATCGATCCGCTTGCCGCCCGTCAGCACGCGCGCGCCACCGTCAACGGCCGCCTTCACCTGATTTTCGATATCGCTCAAAGCCGAAGTTGTCGACAGCGGTCCAACGTCGGTACTCAGGTCCATGGGGTCGCCCACCTTCAGCGACTTCATCGTCTCCACATACCGCCGCTCGAACTCCGGATAAATGGACTCATGCACGATGAATCGCTTCGCCGAAATGCACGATTGGCCGTTATTGATGCAGCGCGCCTTTACCGCCGTCGCGACGGCTTCCTCCATATTGGCACTCGGCATCACGATGAACGGATCGCTGCCGCCCAGTTCCAGCACGGTCTTCTTGATCTGCTTGCCGGATTGCGACGCCACCTGCATGCCCGCCGGCTCGCTTCCGGTGAGCGTGGTCGCCACCACGCGTTTGTCGTCGATCACATGCGCCACTTGTCTCGAATCAATCAGCAGCGTCTGAAACTCGCCTTTGTCGAATCCCGCGCGGCAGAAAATCTCCTCGATCGCCAGCGCCGACTGCGGAACATTGGAAGCGTGCTTCAGCAGCCCAGCGTTGCCGGCCATCAGCGCCGGCGCCGCGAACCGGAACACCTGCCAGAACGGGAAATTCCACGGCATCACGGCCAGCACCACGCCCAGCGGCTGGCACTTCACGTAACTCTTGCCGGCGTTGGAGGCGATCACTTCGTCAGCCAGGTGCTGCTCGGCGTTGTCCGCGTAGTAGCGGCACACCCAGGCGCACTTCAGCGCTTCGTCGCCGGCCGACTTCAGCGTTTTGCCCATCTCAGTAGTCATGATCCGCGCGTAGCGGTCTTTGTCAGCTTCAATGACTTCGGCGGCGCGGCGCATCTTCGCGGCGCGCTCGGCAAATGTAGCCTTGCGGTTCGATCGAAAAGCGTCGTGTGCGATTTTGATCTTAGCGTCGATCTGCTCGGTGGAGAGCGCCTCAAACGTGCGGAGCGTTTCACCCGTCGTGGGGTTGATTGTTGCGATGGCCATACCTATTGAGTTTTGACACCATTGGGCCGAAAAATCAACACTGGGGTATGCGGCTTCTTGGAATCCTCCTGTTGGCGGCCCTTTCCGTCGGCGCGCAAACTGACATATCTGGCGAGCGCATCCGCGCGCACGTGAAATTTCTATCGAGCGACCTTCTGGAGGGCCGCGGCGTCGGCACGCGTGGCGGCGACCTGGCAACCGAGTACATCGCCAGCCAATTCACGGTCGCTGGAGCCAAGCCGGCCGGTGAAAAAGGCACCTATTTCCAAACTGTGCCGATGGTCGGAGTCGAGACCGAACCGAGCGCCACGCTTTCCGCCGATGCCGCCGGCAAGAGCGTTTCTTTCCGCTGGCTGGACGATTTCGTCGGCGTCACGGAAGAGCAGCAAAGTCAGCAGTTCGACGCCGAAGCGGTCTTCGTCGGCCACGGAATCGTCGCGCCCGAATTCCATTGGGACGATTTCAAAGGCGCCGACGTGAAGGGCAAGGTGCTGGTGCTGTTCACCAACGAGCCGCCCTCGGACGATCCGAAATTCTTCGGGGGTAAAGCGCTCACCTACTACGGCCGCTGGACCTACAAATACGAAGAAGCCGCGCGCATGGGCGCGAAGGCCGTGATTATCATCCACACCACGCCTACAGCGGGCTACGGCTACGACGTCGTCCGCAGCTCCTGGGGCAAGGAAGATCCGCAGTTGAAGCTGGAGCCAGGCCAACCCGCGCTCGCGTTCGCCGGATGGGTCACCAAAGACGCAGGCGAAAAGCTGTTCGCGCTCGCGGGCAAGAACGTCGACGAAATGTTGAAAACCGCCAACTCGCCCAACTTCCGGCCCATTCCTCTCGGCATCCGGATTCACGCCAACATCCCGACCAAGATCCGCCAAATCCAATCGCGCAACGTCATCGCGATGGTTCCCGGCAGCGACCCGGAGCTGAAGTCGCAAGCCGTGGTATTCACCGCGCATTGGGATCATTTGGGCATCGGCCCGGCAGTCAACGGCGACTCGATCTACAACGGCGCGGTGGACAACGCCACCGGCTGCGGCATCCTGATCGAGATGGCGCGCGCCTGGGCCGCGCTCGAGCACAAGCCGCGCCGGTCGGCGCTATTCATGGCCGTCACGGCTGAAGAAGCCGGACTACGCGGCACTGAGTATTACGCCGCGCACCCGGTGATCCCGCTCGCGAAAACTGCACTCGATTTGAACTTCGATGCCTTCTATCCCTTCGGCCGCACAAAAGACGTTTCCGTCACCGGCGCCGACCGCACTACCGTGTGGCCGATTGTAGAGGAAGCATCACATCGCATGGAACTCACCATCAAACCCGACTCACACCCCGAGCAAGGCACGTATTACCGCTCCGATCATTTCTCGCTCGCGCACGCCGGTGTTCCGGCGTTTTCCATCGACCTGGGCACCGAGTATTACGGCAAACCAGCCGAGTACGGCGAAAAGATTTTCAACGAGTACAACGACAAGCACTACCATCAGCCGTCTGACGAATATCACGACGACTGGGACTTCGCGGGCATGGAAGAAGCCGCGCAGTTCGGCCTCCTGATTGGAATGGATGTGGCAAATCAGTCGACGCTGCCCACCTGGCATGCCGGCGACGAATTTCTTCCGGCCCGTCAGGCCGAGAAGTAGCGCAGGCACGCGAACTCCTCTGTGCCGCCGTCCCACCAATACCTGCCTCGCAGAATAGGCACCTGTAGGAACTCAAGCCGCTACCCACAGCGTGACGCCGTTGGCGTCCATAATTCCAAAAATGTGCCGATGCTGGACGAACAAGACGTCTTTGTCGTTGAGGCCGTGTTGCGCGCTGTTTACCATATCCTGATCGATTTGTATCTCGAGATTGGCCCCAACCTTTCTCACGATTCCCCAGAATCGTTCACCGTTCAACTCAGGGTGCGTGACGCCGACTTTCACGAAATAGCCGGGCTGAACTCGATTGAGCACCTCTTGAGGCGGATGACCCCAGGTTTCGGGATGGTCTTTCGACCTTTGTTCAGAATCGACCAACTCGAAGCGGTTTAAGAAGGAATTACTGACCACGTCGGAAAATCTCACTTCGCGTCCCTCCAGTTCTCGCCGATCCCTGTGTCCACGATCAGCGGCACATCCAGCTTGTGAACATTTTCCATTTCGCGCTTCACCATTTTCGAAACTGGCTCGGCTTCGGCCGGCGGTGCTTCAAAGACCAACTCGTCGTGCACCTGCAGCAGCATCTTGGCTTCCAACCTCTCCTGCCGAAGAATCTCATCGATGCGGATCATCGCCAACTTGATCAGATCCGCCGCCGTCCCCTGCAACGGCGTATTCACCGCGGTCCGCTCAGCAAACGATCGCGCGTTGGGATTCCGGCTGTGCATATCCGGAATCGGCCGCTTGCGCCCGAACAGCGTCACCGCGACGCCGCTTTCCCGCACCTCCGCGATGGTCTGCTGAATAAACTTCTTCACGCCTGCGTGCAGCTCGAAGTACGTGCGGATGTACGCCTCGGCTTCCTTGCGATCGATCCCCAGCGATGTCGCCAAACCGAACGGCGTCTGCCCATACACGATGCCAAAATTTACCGCCTTCGCACTGCGCCGCATCTCCGGCGTCACCATCAGCGGCCCTACGTGAAACACCTCCGCCGCGGTGCTCGTGTGAATGTCCTCGCCGCGCCGGAACGCGTCGAGCAACACGGGATCTTGAGACATGTGCGCCAGCAGCCGCAGCTCGATCTGCGAATAGTCGGCGACCACCAGCTTCCAACCTTCGCGGGGAACGAACGCGGAACGGATCTCGCGGCCCAGCTCCGTGCGGATGGGGATGTTCTGCAGATTCGGATTCGACGACGACAGCCGCCCCGTTGCCGCGCCCGCCGGATTGAAGGTCGTGTGCAGGCAACCCGTCGCCGGATCGATCAGCTCCGGCAGCGCATCAATATAGGTCCCCTTCAGCTTGGTGAGTTGCCGATAATCCAGCACCTTGCGCGCGATCTCGTGCTCGGCCGCCAAACCCTCCAGCACATCCGCCGCCGTCGAAATCGTCTTGCCCTTACCGTACTTCACCGGCGCCGGCAGGTTCATCTCTTCGAACAAAACCTTGCCAAGCTGCACCGGAGAATTGATGTTGAAAGGTTTTCCTGCGAGCTCATAGATTTCGCCCGCCAGCCGCTGAATATCGGTATCGAGCTGCGCCGACAACGCGCGCAACTGCGCCGGATCGATGCGAATCCCGGTCCGCTCCATGCGCGCCAACACCGCCGCCAGCGGCAAATCGATCGTCTCGTAAAGCTGGCGAAAGCCCTGGCTGTCGATCTCCGGCGCCAGCCGTTCCGTGAGCGTGATCGCCAAGTCGGCGTGCTGCTCCGCCGCCGCGTTCAACTTTCGATCCAGATAGCGCTCCGCCAACACCTCAGGCGAGCACCCCGACGGATCGGCGCACAACAAGAACGCATAGAGCAGCACATCGTGCCGGAAACCCTGAGCCTCCACACCCTCCTTCGCCAACGCCACCATCAAGGCTTTCACGTCGTGCGCCGCTTTCACGCGCACCGGATCTTCCAGCACGGGCTTCAGTGCGTCGAGATAATCCAGAGAAAGCGCCCGCGCGACCCCCGGCTCAAACGAAACCCCAATCATCGTCAGCGGCAGCCCGCCATCCACCGTCGACAGCATCGCAAACGCAATCGTCCGTGCGGGTTCCAGCCGCGCCAGCGTATGCCCGTACGCCTCGGCTTCCTCGCGGCTCGTGATGGTCGCATAATCCCGCGTGTGTGAATCCTCAGTCGGCCCGGCTTCCTTCAGCAGGCTGTAAAACTCCAGCTCTTTATAGATCTTCTTCAGCTCGGCGATGTCCGGCTCCCGCGCCGCCAGTTCGTCCATGTGAAACTCGATGGGCACCGAGGTATCGATCGTCGCCAGCCGCTTGCTTAGCAGAATCTGATCCCGATTGTTCTGCAGGCTCTCGCGATACATCTTGCGCTCCACGTCGCCCGCGTGCTCCAACGCGGCCTCCACCGAGCCAAAGCGCTGGATCAGATCGCGCGCGCCTTTGTCGCCGATGCCTGGCGCGCCCGGAATATTGTCGACGGAGTCGCCCTTCAGCGCCAGCAGGTCCGCCACCTGGCTCGGCTTCACGCCCATGAACTCCTCGGCCGCCGCCGGATCGTACCAGACGTCTTCCTTCACCGGGTTGTACATGTGAACTTGATCGTTCACAAGCTGCAGCATGTCCTTATCGCTCGAAACGATCACGACGTCGTAATCCTGGCTGGCCCGCTGCGCAATGGCCCCGATCACGTCGTCGGCTTCGTAGCCCTCATACTGCAGGATCGGGATGCGCATCGCCTCCAGCGTCCGCCGGATGTAGGGAATCTGCTCGCCCAGATCCGGCGGCATCTCGGTGCGGTTGGCCTTGTACTCGGCGTACTGTTCCTCGCGAAACGTCTTGCCGGCTTCAAACACCGCCGCGATGTAGTCGGGCTGATATGTCGCGCGCAGCTTCCGCACCATGTTGTGGAAAATGAAGATCGCCTCGGTCGAAATGCCTGTCGTCGTGCGCATCGGCGGCGCCCCACTCCGCGCCCGCGCGTGATAAGCGCGGAAAATGTACCCGTAGCTGTCGATCAGAAACAGACGTGGCCGAGCTTGCGCGCCTCTCTTCGCTCCGGTAACGGTGGGCATCCTCAATCAGCATAACCCGTGTGCCCGCGGGCGAGGCCGGACTTTTGACCTGATTCCGCCACAAGCCCAATCTTGAACTGTGGCTATCCTGCAACACTACGAACTTTACAAACCTTTTCGAATCAAAAGTCTAGCGGCTCGGCTTCCTCGCTGTTAGAATGGAAAATTCGATCGGACCACCCATTTGCCGAATCTCGAAAAACGAACCCAAGGAAATCGCATTGCGCTTTGAAACCACCGTTCAGCGCCCGGTGGAAGCCCGCGGTGTAGGGCTTCACAGCGGCGTTCCCGTTTCCATTCGAATCCTTCCCGCGCCGCCGTCCACTGGCGTCGTTTTCCTCCGCACCGACCTCGACAACTTCGCGGTCCCAGCCAGTTGGCGCTATGTCGCACGCGTCAGCTACGCTACCAGCCTGATGCGCCAGGGCGTGTTGATCTCCACCACCGAGCACCTGCTCAGCGTCTTTTACAGCATGGGCGTGGACAACGCCTACGTCGAGATCGACAACCTCGAAGTCCCTATCCTGGACGGCAGCGGCTCGCCGTTTGTGGACCTGCTCAACGCGGCTGGCCTGCGGTCCTACCGCCGGCGCAAGCGATTCTTGCGCATCCGCCGCCCGGTCACCGTGGAAGCCGCCGGCAAGCGCATCACCATCCTCCCTTCCGACCGATTCCTGCTCACCTGCGACGTCTTCTACGATCATCCGCTCATCGGCCGCCAGTCGTTGGACCTGGAGGTCACGCCCGAGCGCTACGCGCAAGAGATTGCGCCCGCGCGCACCTTCGGCTTCCTGCATGAACTGGATCAAATGCGAAACATGGGATTGATCCGCGGCGCGGCGTTGGAAAACGCGGTCTGCTTCGACCGCACCGGCGTCCAGAACCCGGAAGGACTGCGCTTCTCTGACGAATGCTGCCGCCACAAAGCCCTGGACCTGATCGGCGACCTGGCGCTCATCGGTAAGCCGCTGCTCGGGCACGTGATCGCCGAACGCGCCGGACATGCCATGCATACAGCACTGGTTGCGCGCATCATGTCGGATCCTTCGTTGTACGAGATCCTCAGCTTCGACCAGTTGGCCACCCGAGTCGCCCACGCGCTCGTGTCCTAATCGTTTTGTTCAACCTGCCGAACCTCTTCACGCTGGCGCGGCTGGTCTTGGCTCCGTTCGTTGCCTCCGATATCCTGCACGGCCGCTACGACCGCGCCCTGGTGCTGTTCTTCCTGGCCGGCGTCTCCGATGCGATCGACGGTTTTCTGGCGCGCCGCCTGCGCCAATCCTCACGCGCCGGCGCCTACTTCGACCCGCTCGCCGACAAAATCCTCCTCAGCGTCATCTACGTCGCCCTGGGCATCGCGCATGACGTTCCCTGGTGGATGGTTGCGGTCGTATTCAGCCGCGACGTCCTGATTCTCGCCATGGCCGGCTACGGCCTGCTGTTCACATCCGTCCGCGCCTTCCCACCCTCTATCTGGGGCAAAATCAGCACGTTCTTGCAAATTGCCGCCGCGCTCGTAGTGATGGGCGCGCAGGCGGGCATCCCTGCCCCGGTCCAGTTGGCGCTCTGGCTGATGGTGGCAGGAACCGTTGTAAGCGGCTTACACTACGTCTGGACCGCCATTTCCCACTTGCGGGCCCTGCCCCAGCACTGATATATTGCGAGCCTGTGCTACGATGAAATTGCCCCGCTAGAGAGGTTTTTCCCGTGAACAAACTGACCCGCAAAGACATGAAAAGCGACAAGTTCGCGCTGGAGGTGCAGCACAGCGTCGAATTCGTCAGCGAGCACCGGCAGCAGATGATCCGGTGGGGCGTCCCTGCCGCAGTCGTGCTCCTGCTCGGCCTCGCTTATTACTTCTATTCGAACCACATGCGGGATGTGCGCCAGGAGGCTCTCCGAGACGCCTTACAGATTCAAAATGCCAATGTTGGTCCCGCACCAAACCCGCAGACCTTAGCTTTCCCCACCAACGATGCTCGAGACAAGGCCGTCGTCAAAGCCTGGACCGAGCTGGTCAACAAGTATCCCCGAACCCAGGAAGCTTACATGGGCCATTACTATCTGGGCACCACCGCATCCGACACTGGCAATCTGGCGGAAGCGGAGAAACAGTTCCGCGCGGTTGTGGATGGAGCCAGCGGGCCGTATCCATCGATCGCGAAGGTGGCGCTCGCCCAGGTCCTGGCCGCCGAGGGAAAGCTGCCGGAAGCCGAGAAGCTGCTCGAATCCGTCATCGATCATCCGACGGTTCTGGTTTCCAAGGAATCGGCTACCCTGGTGCTCGTGGACCTGATCAAGAACAGCGATCCAGCGCGCGCGAAAAAACTCCTGGAGCCGCTTCGGACCAGTACCCGCAGCGCGGTCAGTAAGGCCGCCATCAACGAGTACGGCGAACTATCCCAGAAGTGACCGGCCTGGGCCGTTTGCGTTTTCCGGTTGCGCGCAGCCGCGGCAGGCGCTATCCCGAACTTCCGCATCCTTACCGCAACGAGTTTCAGCGGGACCGCGACCGTATCATTCATTGCCGGGCTTTTCGCCGCCTGGAGAATAAGACCCAGGTCTTTCCGGCGGGCATTTCCGATCATTTCCGAACTCGCCTCACACACACCATCGAGGTATCGCAGATCGCGCGCACCGTGTCTTTGACGCTGGGGCTCGATGAAGACCTGACCGAGGCGCTTTCGCTTGGCCACGACATCGGCCATCCGCCCTTCGCGCACGCCGGCGAAGACGAACTGGACCGGCAGATGCGCCGCTTCGGCGAGCGCTTCGACCACAATCAGCACGCCCTGCGCATCGTCGAATCATTCGAACACCGCTACGCGCGCTTCCCCGGTTTGAACCTGACGTTCGAGGTGCGCGAGGGCATCGTCAAGCACTCGCATGATTTTGAGAAGGGCGAGGACCCGCTGCTGGACGAGTATCTGCCCGGCCTGCGCCCGCCGCTCGAGGCGCAGTTGATCGACCTGGCCGACGAAATCGCCTACAACACCGCAGACCTGGACGACGGTTATTCCGCGGCCTTATTCAGCATCAAACAGGTGAGCGATTGCGTGCCGGAGTTCGCGCGGCGCTACGAAGAGGCCGAGGGACAGTTCCCCGCGGCAGTCGAGCGCGAGCGCTTTCAGGAAGTGCTGCGCGGCCTGGTGGACTGGCTGGTATCCGGATTGATTCAAGGCACTATTGAAGCTGCTGCCGCCGCCGGCGTTGTGGACCCGGACCAGGTGCGTGAGCATCCGCGCCGCCTGGCCTGCTTCACGGCTGCCTCCGAGGCCACGAATCGTTCGCTCAAGCAGTTCCTGCACCAGGCCGTCTACTACTCCGAGCCGATGGCGACTGAGCGCCGGCAGTCCGCGGGTATGATCGCCGAGCTGTTCGAGTTTTGGGTGGCGCATCCCGAAAAACTGCCGGAAAACTACGTGGAATCGCTCAAAGACGCGCCCGTGCACCGCGTGGTCTGCGACTACATCGCCGGCATGACCGACGGGTATTTCACGCGTACGTATCAACAGTTGCTTCTCAAACCGGGGACAGACGGGACGTTCCCTTCATCCCAACGGTAACGCGACCTGCGCCGATCCCTCCTCGCCCTTCCGCGGCCGCCCTCCTCTCTGGGGCGCCAACGACCGATGCAGCGTGCGCTCCAGCGCCTTCACGAAATCCGAAGTCCCCAACGGACGCCCCGTATGGGTGTTTGTCCGCAGAGGTATGATTTCTCGCTCGGTCTCAACTTGCCCAACGAACTCGCGCCAGCTTGCCGTATTCCAGCACGCCCGCCACAGTTCTACTTCGACCCGGAGCGGAGATTGACCCTGCGTCCGGCCGCAGTGCAGAGCGGCGCTGGACCAGCGGTACAAATCCGGCGACGCCACTATGCCGGCCCGCACCGGGTTTCGCTCGGTATAACGCAGCGCCGCCCACAAGTGCCGGGTGTCCAGAGGGCATGAATAATACCGTCCCTGCCAGACGTGGCCCGAATCGCCACGGCGAGCATTCAGATAGGAAGCGTACCGCCCATGGGCGTGGCGTAGCGCAAAGCCCATGGAGTCGAGCCGCTCCGGGACCACGATCAAATGAACGTGATTCGACATAAGACAGAAGCCAAGCACGGAGAGAGCGTGTAATTCACAGTTGGACTGGAGGAGGTTTAGATAAACCAAACGATCAGTGTCGGATTCGAAGATGGTTCGGCGGGCGTTGCCGCGTTGAGTGACGTGATGCGGGAGGCCGGTGGCGACGACGCGCGCGAAACGAGCCATCATACAAGTGGTGTGGTCGGGCTATGAAACTTCTCGGAAACATTCCGTCTGTCCCCGGGTAAAGGGTAAAGGTGCTACTTGGCCATGTGCTGGAGATCGCGCTCGCCTTCGTTGCAGATGAATTCCATCAGTTCGTAATTCGTGGCGAGCGAAGAGACCTTCTTCATGGTCCACGGCTTGGCGTAGGCTCCGGGATCGTCGACCGTGATCTCGGTGGCCAGGTGTCCCAGGTCGGGCCGGGTATAGCGCTCGGTGATGTGCAACTTATCGGTCGACGGCTGGCCGCCGAAGCCCACCCACGGCTTGCCGTTGAAACCCACCGTGTCCACCACCAGCGTGTCGCCTTCCCAGTGACCGATCGAGTGGCCGAGCCAGGTGGGATTGGGGTCGTCCGGGTGGCGGCGCCCATCCATGTAAATCTCGCGCGAAGGCTCACCTTCATAAAGGATCACCAGCAGCTTCGGCGTCTGCACCAACTGATAGGGGAACAGGAACGTCGACATGATCACTCCTAGCGGCAGGCAGTGCCCGGAAGGAATGTCCGCGTTGTGATTGGCGTTCCGCTTCTCGATCAATGCCGCGGCCCAGGGCAGCGGCTCGGGTTTGCCGGGATCGGTGGGAAAAGACGGAAGCCAGACACCCGAGAGATCCGGCTTGGCGTCGGCGGTGCGCGGCGCCGGCCCGGTTGGCGGGGCCTTCCGCGAGACGAGGTTGTCGAAAAGCGCACCGGGATTGTCGCCCAAAGTATTCGCCTGGACGTCGAAGTGCAGGAGGATGTCCAGGTGCAACGCCTGATCCGCGGCGACGGTTATGGTCTGTTGAAACGGCGTCAATGCGGGTCCGCTGGCCGAGAGTTCATACGCGCCGGCCGGCAGCGCGGCGAGTCTGTAATTTCCGCCGGCATCCGTTTCCGCGGACAAGGCCGCGCCCGTGGTTGCATTCTTGGCTTGAATCTTGGCCTTAACTACTGGCGCGCCGTCGTCGTTGGTGACCTTCCCCGTGATGGCGCCGCTTTGCGCGAAAGCCGCCCAGGCTAGCAGGAAGACGCAGAACTTGGTCATGCTTTGGCGATCAGTATACTACTCCGCTCGAGGAATTCGAGGATCGTCGCCGCCTGGCCGGGAATGAAGTGCCCGGCTTGGGGCAAATAGCGAACTTCGGCTCGCGGCGCGTTCGCCTCCAGCCGCCGCTTGGTTTCGGCTGAATCGAGCAGGACGTCTTTGCCGCCGACGATCGCGAGCAATGGCATGGCGAGCCGCTTCAGCGCGTCGTCGCGGAACACCGGCAATTTGAAATTGCGCGGTCTTGTGCTCTGGTGAACCAGCGACATGAAGCCCGCGAAGGCCTGGACTACGGGCGGTAGCTTGGCCAGATTCGCCGGCCCGCGGCCCAGGATCATCTCGCTGAGCTTGCGAGTGCCCCAGCGGCCCATCAGGAGCAGCGGAAGCGACTTAAACAGGAGGCTGATTTTTTGCCGGCCCACGCCGGCCGGGCAGAGCACCGCCAAGCTGGTAACACGGTCAGGCCGCCGTGTCGCGTAGTCCAGAGCGAGCCATCCGCCCAGCGACACGCCCACCATCGACGCGCGCTCCAGCGCGAGGCCTTGCATAACATCGTCCAGCCAGAGCGCGTGGGCATCGGAGGCGAGGGGCGGGCGAGACGGCGGGCTGAAGCCCGGTTCGCCGATCATATCGACAGCGTATACGCGGAAGTGCGCGGCCCACGTAGCAATATCGAACATCCAAGAGGCCGAGTTCGCCACTGACCCGTGAAATAGCAGCACGGGCGGAGCATCCTGGGGGCCGCTTGCGACCACAAACGTCTCGCCTTCGCGCGTCGGCACGCGGAGATGCTGACTGGGCACAGGCCATAGCTTCAAAACCTCGGCGTAGTGCTGGCGCACCTCCTTTTCGAGTTCCGCAGATTTGTAGATTGAAGTCATTTTTGTGCCTCCAGATAGAAGTCGATGCCGTGCAGAAGCGCGGTAGTGCTCGCGATGCTGCCTGAGAGGATCACCTTCAGCCGCGCGCGCTCCTGGTTGTAAATGGTCTCGATGCGCAGCGGCTCGTCACCCTCCGGGCGGCCCTTGGCGGCGGCCGGGAGCATGTTGGCGAGGCGCATCGCCAGTTCCTGGCTGATGGCGTCGATCTCGACGATGCTGGACACCTCGATGTGGCGCTGCCGCGGGACGCCGGCGCGATCGAGCGGCACCATCGGCCGGCCGGTCATCGCCTCCAGGTCCTCACGCGCAATGCGGTATTGCTTGCCGATCCGGACCGCCTTCAGCTTACCCTCGCGAACATAGCTTCGGACGGTTCGGACGTGAAGATTGAGCAAGTTGGCGACTTGTTCGACGGAGTATAGATCCTTTTCCATGCTTATCTTACTCTATCAGCCCCTATTAAGATGTGTCAATAGGTAATAATAGGGAACGAAACAAGCTGCCTATCGCTATCGCCGCGGCGGGCCGATAGAGCGGTTGCATCACTCGGATTGATGACTACATTGCCCTACGCGCGAAGCTGAGCCTCTATGTGGACCCATGTCCTGTCCGCGCTCCTGACAGCGCCGTTCGCCGTGGGCGTCGTATCTGCCCGTCGCAAGCGGCCGGCGGGCGCATTAGCGCTTTGCAAAGCAGCTTTGGATCAGGTCACGCATGAACGGCACGTTCTGGACCTCATCGCACGAGCCAGACCGTGCGAAGAAGTGTTGGATGCGCTGAGTCAGGGAATCGAGCGTCTCACCGGCGATTGCTTCTGCGCGGTTTTCTATGTGGACAAGGAAGAGAAATGCCTGGTGGAAGGATCGCGGGGCGGGCTGCCGGCGGGACCTAAATTCAGTCAGAGCCGCCTGCCGTTAGAGCCCAAGAACTGTTTGTCCAGTTCCTCGGCACTTTCGAATCAGACCATCGTTGTCCCAGACATGCTTGCGGAGACGACATCGGATCAAGTCCGCGATTTTGCGCGAACGTATGACGTGCGATCGTGCTGGTGCCTCCCAATTTCGGATGGGGCTGAAGGCGTCGCGGGCGTCCTGGCCGTGTATCATCATGCGGCCGGCCCGCCGTCGGAGCAACAACTCGAGATCGCAAGATCCGGGGCGGCGGTAGCAGCGATCGCCATCGGCCGGATGTTCTCGGATCAGAAACTCCAGCGCCATCTCCATACCGTGAAGTTGGCCGAACAGGCCGCCAACTTCGGAATTTGGGAAATGGACCTCGTGACAGGCATCGTAAAAGGTTCAGAGGCATGGGCAGTTCTGGAACGCGTCGAGGACGCCAGCGTCGGAACGCACGCTGATTTAGTTCGGCAAGTGGTGCACCCGGAGGACCGGGCGCTGCTCGGGGAGGGCTCCGACCGGGCATTCGCCACGGGAGAGCCGTACTGTGTCGATTTCCGTATTGTCCCCGAGCCGGGGGTGATCCGCTGGAGGCGGAGCACCGCTCAAGTGGAGTTCGTCGACGGCAAGCCGCGGCGGTTGATCGGCGCTTCGCTCGACATAACGAACGAGAAAGAAATGGTGGCCGCCGCGGAGGCCGCAAACCGTGCCAAATCGGAATTTCTGGCCAACATGAGCCACGAGATTCGCACGCCCATGAACGGCATTCTGGGGATGACCGAACTGGCGCTGGACACCGACCTGGACGCGGTTCAGCGAGAATACTTGAACGCCGTACGGTATTCGGCCGAATCGTTACTGACCATCCTCAACGACATCCTGGACTTCTCCAAGATCGAAGTCGGGAAACTCAGCCTGGACTTGATTGAGTTCAACCTAAGGGACCATCTGGGGCAGGCGATGAAGACCCTCTCCGCGCGAGCTTACGAAAAGGACCTGGAGCTGGCGTACTTCGTGCCTCCGGAGATTCCCAATCATGTCGTCGGCGATCCAGTCCGGTTACGCCAGGTAATTCTTAATCTGGTCGGAAATGCCATTAAGTTCACCGAGAAGGGCGAAGTGATCCTGAGAGTGGAGGCTGAGAGCCGCGATGCGGATGGTCTCACCCTGCACTACTCAGTGCGAGATACCGGCATTGGCATCCCTCTGGAGAAACAGAACCTGATCTTCGAGCCGTTCAATCAGGCCGACAGCTCGACCACCCGTAAGTATGGCGGCACGGGGCTGGGGCTTACCATCTCCGTACGCCTGATCGAGATGATGGGCGGACGCATGTGGATTGAAAGCCAGCCGGGCAGCGGCTCCACGTTCCACTTCTCGGCCCGGTTCGGACACGCCACGGAAGTCAACTCCAGCACCGCCTCCGCGGATCCGGCCGTCCTGGACGGGTTACGAGTGTTAGTGGTCGATGACAACGCAACGAACCGGCAGATCCTGGAGCATACGCTGCTTTTCTGGCGAATGACGCCGACGGCGGTATCAAGCGGTCGAGCCGCCCTCCAGAGCTTAAAAGAAGCCAGTGAAGCTGGTGCACCATTCCGCTTGATGATCATCGATTGCCATATGCCCGAGATGGACGGCTTCATGCTCGTGGAGGAGATTCAAAAGACACCGCAGCTCGAAATGCCCGCGTCGGTAATGTTGACTTCCGGCGGCCAACGCGGGGACGGCATCCGGTGCAAGCAACTGGGGATTGCGGCCTACTTGATCAAGCCCGTGTCGCAATCGGACCTGCTCGAAACTCTGCTGCGAGTTGTTGCGCCGTCTGCCGGCGACGGAAGAGCGACGCAACCGATCACCCGCCACACCTTGCGGGAGGCGCGGAAGCCCATACGAGTTCTGCTGGCTGAAGACAACGCCGTCAATCAACGGCTTGCATCCCGTTTGTTGGAACGGGAAGGGCATTCAGTGGTCGTAGTGGCAGATGGGTTAAAGGCCGTGGAAGCGATGGAAGCCGGCGCGTTCGATCTGGTCTTGATGGACGTTCAGATGCCGTCGATGGACGGCATGGAAGCCACCGCACTGATCCGCCAGAAAGAGAAGGATACCGGGCTGCACGTTCCCATCATTGCCATGACGGCCCACGCTATGGCGGGCGACCGGCAGCGGTTCCTGGCCAGCGGCATGGATAATTACGTTTCCAAACCGATTCACTCGCGTGAGTTATTTGAAGCGATTGACGCGGTGCTGTCGTCCGCACCCTAGGCGCGAACAGCCCGGTGCTACGATGGGAAATAGCCGACGCTTCCCCCATGAAATGCAAGATCTGTGACACGCGCAAACCGCGCCGCTTTTGCCCGGGCGTCAGCGGCGAAATCTGCTCCATCTGCTGCGGCAACCAGCGCGAAGTCACGATAGATTGCCCGTTGGATTGCCCGCACCTGATGGAAGCGCGGCTGCACGAAAAGACGACACCTCTCGACCCCGAAAATATCCCGAACAAAGATGTCCAGGTGACTGAGCAGTTCCTGCGGGAGCACGAGCCGCTTCTCGTCTTTCTGGGCGCACGGCTGCTCGAAGCGGCGCTAGCGACATCAGGGGCGGTGGATGCGGACGTACGTGAAGCTCTTGGTTCGCTGATTCGCACGTATCGCACGCTCCAAAGCGGTTTATATTACGAAACGCGGCCCAGCAATCTGGTGGCGGATGCCATCCATCGCAAGATGCAGGAGGCGGTCGACGCGCTGCGCAAGGAACTGGCGGAGAAGAACGCCACGCCCATCCGCGACGCCGAGATTCTAGGCACGCTGGTCTTCTTGGAGCGCGTCGAATTGCACGAAAACAACGGGCGCCCGCGCGGACGAGCGTTCGTCGATTATTTGCGCGGGCATTTCCCACAAAACCAGTCAGCCCCGCTGAACGCTCCGCCGCTGATTCAGGTGTGAGATGACGGGCTTCATCGTCTTCGCGCACGGGTCCCGCATCGAGAGCGCCAACCAGGCGGTGCGGGATGTCGTGGCACAAATGGCGGATTCCGGCCGGCACATTGTAGAAGCAGCGTTTTTGGAACTGGGCCAGCCGGATCTGGCGGGCGCGGCCGGGCTGCTGGTGGAACGCGGCGCAAAACGCATCGTGGTGATCCCCTATTTCCTGACGCTCGGCACGCACATGCAGCGCGACCTGCCGCGGCTGGTTCGCGCGGCGGCGGACGCACACGGCGGCATCGAAATGGAGATTACGGCGCCGCTGGACGGTCATCCAGCACTGCTCGCGGCTTTGCTCGACCGTGCCTCGGAAGCCCTGAACCGCCCATGAGAGCGAGGCTCTTGGAGTCGCACGAAATTGCACCGGAAGTGCGGCATTTTGTTTTCGAGGTGCCTGAGATCCAGCAACTGCACTTCAAGCCGGGCCAGTTCGTTTCGCTAAGCGAAGCGCTCGGCGGCAAGAAAATCACGCGGGCGTATTCCATCGTCTCGATGCCGGACGGCAACCGCTTCGAGCTGTGCCTGAACCTGGTGCACGAGGGCGCCTTCAGCCCGCATCTCTTTGCGATGCACCCGGGTGACACGGTGGAGATGGCCGAGCCGCTCGGTTTTTTCACTGTCCGCAATCCCGCGCGCGAGGCTCTGTTCGTGGCCACCGGCACCGGCATCGCGCCGTTCCGTCCAATGGTGCGCGATTACCTGATGCATCCGGAAGCCAAGAAGCTTACGCTGCTATTCGGCGTGCGGCACGAAAGCAGCATTTACTACGGCGGCGATTTCGAAGCGCTGGCTCGCGAATATCCCAATTTCCGATTTTGGCCGACGCTTTCGCGCCCAGCGGATTCCTGGCAGGGGCGCAAGGGCCACGTCCAGACGCATCTGCTGGACGCCATCGGCGAACGCCGGGACCTGGACGTCTACATCTGCGGCCTCAAAGCCATGGTGGACGACGTCCGCGCTATCCTCAAGGGGTTGGGTTTCGACCGCAAGCAGATCATTTTCGAAAAGTACGATTGAATGAATCGCACTCTTGCTCTAGCGCTAGGATTGGTGGTGGTGTTCGTCCTGACGGTCGGCGTTCTGGTGGTGGTGATGCCCGGGCCGCACCAAGCCACCGACTACCTGGTGATCGGCGCGATTGCGACGCTGCTTTGCCTGCTGCTGCTGTTCCTGGCGCTGATCAAGACCACCAAGCGGCCCGTCCGCAAGCCTGACTCTGAATAGCCATTTTCGATGCAGGTACCGTCCGATATAGTGAGGAGCGGAGGCAAGATGAAGCTCGTATCGAGGCCGCTAGTTCTGGCTGCATTCGCGGCGGCAGTGGCGTTTGGCCAGTCCAGGCCAGACCCGAAGCTGATGGCCGATCAGGTTTTCAAGAACGTCAAAGTGCTGAAGGGCCTGCCGGTGGACGAGTTCATGGCCACGATGGGGTTCATCTCCGCCTCCCTCGGCGAGACGTGCAGCGATTGCCATTCGGCGGAAAGCGGCGGCAGCTGGGAGAAATACGCCGACGACACCCCGCGCAAGGTGGTAGCGCGTGGCATGATCGTCATGATGAACGGGATCAACAAGAGCTACTTCGGCGGACGGCGCGAAGTGACCTGCTATTCCTGCCATCGCGGCGTGGAGCGGCCCAGGATCACGCCGAGCCTGGCCGAGTTGTATGGTCCTCCAGCGCCGGTGCAGGAGCCTGACCGGATGCTTCAGGCCGCGGGCGGGAAATCGATGACGGCCGATCAAATTCTGGACCGGTACATTCAGGCGCTCGGCGGCGCGGAGGCGTTAGGCAAGCTCACGAGCTTTACAGGGAAGGGAATGCAGCAATCGTTCGCCGAGGCCGAGAAGAGCCCGTTCGAGATGTGGGCCAAGGCGCCCGATGAGCGCGCGACGGTGATTCATTCGGCGTTGGGCGATAGCAGCACGGTTTACGACGGCCATACAGCTTGGATCGCCGCACCGGCGACCGAGCGTCCCGTGCAGGTGTTCGAGCTGACCGATGGCGATCTGGACGGCGCGAAGCTGGATGCGGCGATCACGTTTCCCACGCATTTGAAGAGCGCGCTGACCGAGTGGCGCGTCGTGCCAAAGACCACGATCGACGGTCAAGAGGTGGAAGTGTTGCAGGGAACCACGAACGGCAAGTATCCGGTGAACCTGTATTTCGACGGGAAGACCGGCCTGCTGGTACGCATGGTGCGCTACACCGAGTCGCCGCTCGGCTTGAATCCGACGCAGGTGGATTACTCGGATTATCGCGACGTGGCGGGCGTCAAAATGCCGTATCGCTGGACGGTGACGTGGCTGGACGGCAAGTCGGGGATCGAGCTGAGCGACGTGCAGGCCAATGTGGCGGTGGACGCCGCGAAATTCGCCAAGCCGTCCGCGCCCGCGGCTCCGGCGCAGTAGACGCTTGACCCTGGACAAGCCAGTTGATCCAATCTAGGCAGGAGATACCCGATGATCCGCTCTGCTGCACAGTTCGGTCTACTGGTCTCGTTCGCTGTGCCTGCGCTGCTGTGCGCAAAGGGAGACACGGTACTGATCGAGATCCAAGGCGGGTCGCTGCGCGCGCCGATCAGAGCCACGGATCCGGCCATTGAGCAGTTCAATGTTTGGGCGGGTCCGGGGGTCAACGACGCCGTACTTGAGAATGCGACAGGCTTCATCATTGACTGGCACGCAGGGATCGTTACGGAGCCGCCGGCCCGGCTTCCGCAGTACCACGTCTCGTTCTACGCAGGATGCCGCGGAGGATCGAATGAACCCGGCTGCGCCGGCGAGAAACCGCACCTGGCTTACGTAGTGTCCTATGATTGGGATCCCTCATCAGGACAGGGCTTCGTTTATCTGCCCGGCTCCGGCGACCCGCGGTGGCAGCGGAACGTCACCTCGATCTATCGCAGCGTGGAGGGTCACTGGTTCCGCGCGAGTGATGCCTGGGACCATTTCGTCAAGCCTCTGATCGCTAAGGCTGAGAACCCTCGCCCGTCCCGCTAGAGCGGGACATCGAGTTCACTTCGACTACTTCCACTGACTTGTAAATTTCTTTGGTCTGCTCCAGCGTTGCGAAGACGAGACCCGGGAGGCGCGCGGAAGCAGTGCCTGCGGCGACGGCCCAGCGGACGCAATCGGCGAAGTCCTTCTTCTTGGAGGCGGCCCACACGAAAGCCGCGGCCAGCGCGTCGCCTGCGCCCAGTGGAGACACGGCGTCGACGCGCGGCGGGACCACCTCCAGCAGCCGGTTGCCATCCGTCGCCACGACGCCGCGGCTGCCGAGCGACAGGATCACGGACTCCGCGCCCATGGCTTTGATTCGCGTGGCTGCTTCCATGAATTGAGCGCGCGTGATGAGAGCGCGGTTCAGCAGACGTTCGGCCTCGGCCTGATTGGGACTCACTACGGTGGGTCCGGCTTCGATGCCATGCAGCAGTGCGGCGCCGTCGGTGTCGAGCAGCGTCTTGACCTTGCGGTCGCGCGCCATTTGGATCAACTTGGTATAAAAGTGTGGTGAGACTCCGGGCGGGATGCTGCCGCACAGCATCAACCAGGTTGCGGTCTCGAGGCGGCTTTCGACCGCTTTCTCAATGCTGGTCAACTCGTCCGGCGTGATCGGGGGCCCGAGTTCGTTCAGCTTGATGGTCAGGCCCTGGCGGTCGGTGATGGTGAGGTTCACGCGGATCTCATTGCTGATCCGCACCACTTTCACCGGGAAGCCGGACTTCGCGGCCAGCTTTTCCAGACGCTCGCCCTTGGCGCCGCCGGAGGTAACAATGGCCAACGTTTTGGCGCCGAAGGCGTGCAGGACACGCGACGCGTTCATACCGCGGCCGCCGGCCGAATCGCTGCTCGCGAGGATATAGGCGCGATCCTCGAACACCAGCCGATCGACTTGGATGTTGCGGTCTACTGAGGGGTTGATCGTCAGGGTCAGTATCAACCCTCAATGTTACCCTGAAACATTGCGGCAGCATCCCCAGTTTACTGCCTATCTAGCACTGGCCTCGGTGTGCTTCTTCTGGGGCACGACGTATTTGGGCATCCGCATCGCGGTGGAGTCGATTCATCCCGCCGTGCTCATGTGTCTGCGCTACACGATCTCGGGCACGATCCTGCTGGTGAGCGCGTATTTTTCCAAAGCCCACCTGCCTTCCTGCCGTGAGCTGGGCTACACGGCGCTGTTCGGCGTCATGATCATCGGCATGGGTACCGGAACGCTGGTGTTCGCCGAGCAGTGGGTGCCGAGCGGGCTGGCTGCTCTCTTCATTACGTTGTCGCCATTTTGGATGATCGGCATCGACGCGCTGATTCCGGGCGGCGAAGCGCTGCACGGGCCCACGATCCTCGCGATGCTGGTGGGGCTGGCGGGCACCACGCTGCTGGTTGCGCCTGAGATTTTGCGCGAAGGCTTCGGCGGGCCGTTGCTGCGTGGCTTCCTGCTCATTCAATTCGGATGCGGCGGCTGGACGCTGGGATCGATTCTGCAGCGCCGGCATCAGACCAAAGCGCACGCGGTGGTGAGCGGCGCGGTGCAGCAGTTGGCTACGGGACTCGCGTTCGTCATTCCTGCGCTGTTGACGCGGCCACATCCTTCCGCCTGGACCACGCGCAGCATGGGCGCAGTGGCCTATCTTGTAATGTTCGGCTCCATTATCGGCTACAGCTCTTACAGCATCGCACTCGAACGGCTGCCGGTTTCCGTGGTGAGCATCTACAACTACATCAACCCGGTGATCGCGGTTTTTCTCGGCTGGATCGTCTTTCGCGAGCACATTGGAGCGGAAGAGATCGCCGGGATGCTGATTATTTTTTGCGGCGTCGCGCTGGTGAAGCGCTACTCGCGGAAGCCCGTTCCAAAGCCGGCTCAAGCCTCTGCGGCTTCGTGAGGACGGGTTCGAACAGGTCACCCACGCGCTCGAAGCGTTCCAGTACGTTGTGGATGTTGAACTGGCCGGGTTCGAGGCCGGCTTTTACTTCCGACCAATCCAGCGGCGTCGAGACCGGTGCGCCGGGATGCGCGCGCAGAACATAGGGTGCGGCGATGGTTTTGGCGCTCGAAATCTGCAAGTAATCGAAATAGACTTTGGCCTTCTTGCGTTGCGAGACCGCGCGCGGCGTGGTGAACAGATCCGGTTTCTGGCGAATGACGAGGATCGAAAGCAGCTCGGCGAAGGTGCGTACCTGTTCGAATGTGTAGATCGGTTCGAGCGGCATGTAGATGTGCATGCCGTCGCCGCCCGTGGTTTTGGGATAACCTGCGAGGCCCACGGCATCCAGCGTGTTCTTGACGAGCTGCGCGGCTTCGACGATCTGGCTGTAAGGGCAGCCTTCCGTCGGGTCGAGATCGATGAGCGCGAAGTCCGGATTGTCGAGCGAGCCCAGGCGGCTCATCCAGGGGTTCTGATCGATGCAGGCGAGGTTGGCGAGATAGACCAGCGTAGCGCGGTCGTTGCAAATGATGTAGTGAATCTTGTCCTGGTTGTGCTCGGAGAAGATCGGCTCCAGGCGCACCCAGTCCGGCACCTTGTCCTGGGCCTCTTTCTGGAAGAAATATTGGCCGGTGATGCCGTTGGGGTAGCGCTTCAACGACAGCGGGCGGTCGCGCAAATGCGGAAGAATCAGGCCAGCCACGGCGTCATAGTAGTTGATAACGTCGCGCTTGGTGATGCCTTCGCCGGGATAGAAAATTTTGTTCAGATTCGTCAGCTTCAGGCGATGGCTTTCAATTTCGAGCGACACTTCGGCGGGCGAATCGAGCGGCACGAGCGGTCCGGTTCGCTTGGCGGGCGGATCTTCTGCCTCAGTCTGGCGCACGCATTCCTTGGGATCTTTGTCCGGACGAAGGCCAACAAACACCGGCGCGCGCAGCAGGCCATCGGGCGTGTATTCCAGGAACTTGATTTCGGCTACCAGTTGGGGCTTCACCCAGGTCACGTCGCGCAGCGCTTTGACCGGCCCGGAGAACGGAGTCTTCTTGACGATCAACGGCTCTAGTTTCGTGAAGATGTCTTTCAGCGATTTCTCATTGAAACCTGTGCCGACCTGTCCCGCGTGCGTGAGCTTGCCGTGATCATAGAGGCCAAGCACCAGCGAACTGAAATAATCGCGGTCACCGTGCGTGAAGCCGCCGATGACAAAGTCGTCGGAGTTCGCGACCTTGATTTTGATCCAGTCGCGGCTGCGCCGCCCTTCGTACTTGCTGTCGCGCCGCTTAGCGACGATGCCTTCCAGGCCGTGCGCGCGGGCGGCTTCGAGCATTTCCTTACCGCCGACGGGGAAAAGATCGGAAAGGCGGACGTGATCGGCCGGAGTCAAGACCGCTTCGAGCAGCCGGCGGCGTTCTTCAAGCGCCACGCCGCGCAGGTCGTAGCCATCCAGATACAGAAGATCGAACGCGAACAGCGTCACCGGCGCGGAACGCGAAAGATGCGCGATGGTGTTCGGATCGGCGACCGAAATGCGCGGCTGAATGAGACTGAAGCTGGACCGGCCTTTGTCATCCAACACCGCGATCTCGGCGTCGAGGATGGCGCTCGACGCTTTGACGTAATGCGGCAGGACGCTGAGCTCGGGATATTGTTGCTCGCAGCGCTTTTGATTGCGCGTGAAGATGCGGAGCTGGCCATCTTCGATGAAGCAGAGCGCGCGCACGCCGTCCCATTTCACTTCATAGAGCCAGGCTTGGCCGGAGGGCGGATGTTCGGCGAGCGAGGCGAGCATGGGCGCAACCGTGTGGGGCATGGGAGATTGGATCGCACCTTCGATCGTCGCGAGATCAGTGGCTGGCGTTTGGTGGCCGGTGGTTGGTGGATCATCCATGACTGGCGGCAGGTCCTGGGCAATCTCCTGCTGCGTGCGTCCGGTGAGCACACTACGCGCGTAGTCTTCAACGTTCCAGCCGGGCCTGGCCTCGGCGTCCTTCTTCTTGATCAGCAGCCACTCGTTCCCTTTACCGCGGCCACGCATCAGCACCAGCGCGAATTCGCCGCGCAGCTTTTCGCCGTGCAGGCGGAACTTGAAATCGCCGCGCTCCATTTGCGCGCGGGCCGGCAGATCGCCGAGCACATCAAACGTGCCGCGATCCCACAACATAACGCTGCCGCCGCCGTACTCGCCTTTGGGAATGTTGCCCTCGAAGCCGCCGTATTCGAGCGGATGATCCTCCACGTGCATGGCCAGATGCTTCGCCAGCGGCTCAAGGCTAGGACCTTTCGGAACCGCCCAGGATTTGAGCGTGCCATCCACTTCGAGCCGGAAATCGTAGTGCAGCCGCGTGGCGTCGTGACGCTGGACGCAGAAGTAATTGCCGCCCGGCGCGATTGCCTTGGGGGCTGCCGGCGCGGGCTCCGGCGTCTTATCGAATCGGCGCTTGCGCTTGTATTCTGTGAGCGACATGCGGGCTGTTTCCATTCTACGCGGCGAGTAGCAGTATACTGAGGCGAGATGCTCAAGCGTTTGGCCCAAGTCCTACCCCGGCTTTTCGCCAGCGCGCTGATCGTCTTTCTTTTCGCGCAGCCCTTCACAGCTCTGGCTTTCGACGACTGCAGCAGCATGAGCAGCATGGCCTGCTGCAAGGACAAATGCTGCTGCCGCCGGATGCACCATGCGTCGACGGGGCCGGGCCTTACATCCAAAGACTGCTGCGGCCAGTGCCACATCACGGTCCGGAACACGCAGCCGGTGGCTACCAGCATCGATCCACCGCCGCCGGATGTAAGACTCGCGCCGGTGCTGGCCAAGGCGGAATTCCACCCGGCGTGGGTTCCTCTTACACGCCCGAATCCGGTCCTCTTCGAACGTCCTCCTCCTTCCGTAGCCTAGCGTTTTTATCCACATTTCGATTTAGGCATCGGGAGGATTGTATGAAATGGACTTGTATTCTTTGTATTCTCGTGTCGCTGTGCGCGGCGACCCTGGGAACAGTGCGAGGGGTGGTGCACGATCCGCAACATCGGCCGCTCCAAAACGCAACAATAACAGTGCAGAGCAACCAAGGAGTGACGCTGGCGACGGCTCAATCGGACGCCAATGGCGAGTTCGTGATTGAGAACGTACCAGAAGGTCCGGCGACGCTGCGGGCGACCGCGGAGGGCTTCGGCGCTCTCGAGCAGACGATCAATGTCGCTGCGGAGAAGACGCCAGTCATACATCTCCAGCTCGAGCTAGCGCCCGTGAAGTCATCGCTCGAGGTTTCCGGGGCGCTCAGCCGGCTGAATACGCAATCGTCCACGGTGCGCACCACGGTTACGCCGCAGGAGATTACGGAAACGGCGGGCGCGGATCAGACCAACAGCCTGGCCATGATCACCAATTTCACCCCCGGCGCCTACATGGTGCATGACATGCTGCATATGCGCGGCGGCCATCAGGTGAACTGGTTTCTGGACGGCATTCCAGTCATCAACACCAGCATCGCGGCCAACGTTGCGCCGCTGGTGAATCCGAAAAACGTCGCGGAACTGGAGATCGAACGCGGCGGGTATTCAAGCGAGTACGGCGACCGGACCTACGGCTTCTTCAATGCGGTGACGCCGTCGGGGTTCGACCGTAATAACGACGTTGAGCTGATCGCGTCGGCCGGCAATTTCTGGAGCACCGACGACCAGCTCAATGTGGGCGGCCACACCGAGCGCTTCGCTTACTTCGCGAGCGTGGATGCCAACCGCTCTCAGTTGGGCCTGGCGACGCCGATTTCACAGGTGATCCACGACCAGGAGAGCGGCGTGGGCGGGTTTCTGTCGCTGCTATATAACGCCACTCCGAAGGATCAGTTGCGCTGGGTCGTGTCGCTGCGCGAGGACCATTACCAGATCCCCAACGATCAGGATACGCAGGCCGCGGGCATCCGCGATCTCGACTTGGAGCGCGACTACCTGGTGGGCTTCCACTGGATGCACACGTTTTCCGAAGGCGTGCTGCTTACCGTTTCACCGTACTTCCACTACAACGCTGCGCATTACGTGGGCGGGCCGCAGGACACGCCGTTCATTCTGGACGATAACGGCCGGTCGGACTACGTCGGCGGGCGCGCTGTCTTTCAGGTGCAGAAGGGAAGGCACAACGCACGGCTGGGCGCCGAAGTCTGGGGCCAGTACAACGATACGTTTTTCGGGCTCACGGGCAATCCCGGCGGCGCGGTATTGAATCAGCAGGAAACGCACTGGGCGAATTCGAGCGCGTTTTTTCTGGAGGACCAGTACAAGCTGAATCGATGGCTGACGCTGGATCTCGGGCTGCGTCTGACGCACTACGGCGGCCTGGTGAACGAGAATGCGGCCGATCCGCGCGTGGGCGGCGCGATCCGCATTCCCAAGTTGAACTGGGTGCTGCACGGCTACTACGCGTACTACTATCAGCCGCCGCCATTGGACAGCCTGGCGGGTCCCACGCTCAATTTTGCGCTCGATCAAGGTTTCGGATTCGTCCCGCTCCCGGGCGAGCGCGACATCCAGCATGACATCGGCTTGGAGATTCCGTTCCGCGGCTGGGCGATCGAGGCGGACAATTTTCACACCAGCGCGCGCAATTTTCTGGATCACGACGTGATCGGAGACTCGGGCATTTTCGTTCCGCTCACCGATCTGGGCGCGATCATCCATGGCACCGAGGTGAGCGTGCGGTCGCCGCGGCTATTTCACACCGCGCAACTGCGCATCGCCTATTCCAATCAGATCGGGCAGGGGATTGGACCGATCACCGGTGGGCTGCTGGAGGACTCGGACTTCGGCAACTTTCTGCTGGATCACGACCAGCGCAACACCGCCAGCGCGGTGCTTTCGCTCACCTTGCCCAAGCAGATGTGGATGACGCCCGCGTATCAGTTTGGTTCGGGATTTCTGAACGGAGACGGGCCCACGCATCTTCCGCCGCATTCGACCTTCGACCTAAGCGTTGGCAAGCGTTTTGGTGAGAGCTTCACGGTCTCGGTCAACGCGGTAAACATCGCCAACACACGTTACCTGCTTGATACAAGCAACACCTTTGGCGGAACGCACTATATCAATCCCCGGCAAATTTACGGCGAGGTAAGATATACCTTCCATTACTAACCCATACGACTTTCGTCGTATATCACATCGTGTACATTTATTTCAACGAAGATAACTAAGCTACTTGGGGGCCAGGTTACTTCCAGGTTATAAAACTATCCCATTCGCTGTCACGGTTTTATCGTTGATTTCCCCGTTTAGTCGGCATATCTTTACATTGGAACTGACTTTTTCGTGGGGGGCCTTGCATCAATGAGGAAAATAGACTTGGAGCCGTTGCGCTGTAGCGTTCTCGTCGTGTTCGTTCTGTCCATCGCTGGGTCGCCGGCGGCGCTAGCGAATTCCATTCACCGTCATAATTCTCGAGCTGACGCAGTTGCGGCGATGGACCAGCTTATGCTTTTTGGCAATAGCGCGCCCTCAACACAACTGGTCGAATCGAAAAGCCGGCGCTCTGCTGAAAACGGGGGAGTAGCGACAGACAGTGCCACAACATTTTCACCGTCTTCAGTATCGTCGCTGGATACTCCCATCGATACTGGTACTCCCCGCCTGCACCATCGACAGAGCTTGAACGTGACGTCCTCGATCAATGACCCAGGCCCCATCAGCACGGTTTTGGACACCATCCCGACTGTCCAATATGGCCGTCATCATCATCCGGGCGAGGTAGTCAGCCTGCAGTCGGGCGTGGTCTTGGACTCTCCCTTCAGTGGCGCGATCACCGAGGGGATGAATGACCGATTAAACACTCCGCTGGGAGATCCTTTGCCGGCACCGTCACCCGTTCCCGAACCAGGCTCACCGGCGCTGACGCTGGCAGCGTTCGCCGTTGCCGGCTTGGTTTTCCGGAAGGTGACCGCCAAAGCGTAACCGGCGCGCAGCGTTTCATTGAAGCTCCATATTCTTGGTTTCGGGTAGCCCGAAGATAATCACGGCAGCGATGAGAAAGAAAGCCGAATTGAGGGCGAGACCCGCGCCAAATCCGCGCCGATCGGCAATCGCGCCGACCGCGAAAGGAGCAAGCGCGCTCGCGGCGCGGCCGGTGTTGTAAATGAAGCCCTGGGCCGAGCCGCGAATGGAAGTGGGATACAGCTCCGACAGCATCGCGCCGAACACCGAGAAAAAGCCGGTGCCGAAGAAGCCGACGAACGGCCCGAGCGCGAGCAGCCAGAATTCCGCCGATGCGCCCGCCCAAATCGGCGTCAGCCCGTAGATCGGCGTCAGCACCGCGGCGATCAGCACATAGATGACGAAAGCCGGGCGCCGCCCGATCCAATCGGCTATCCAGCCGAAGGTGGCGTAGCCCAGGAACGTGCCGAACTGCATGATAAAGATCCAGGCGCTGGTCTGAAGAATGTTGAGGCCGCCTCCGCCTTGCGCGCGCGGCGCGGAGAGAAAACCGGGCAGCCAGGTGTTCAGGCCCCAATAAGCGAACAGCGTGCAGGTGGCCAGCGCCGTTCCCACCAAGGTGCGCTTGGCGAGCGGCCGGCGAAAGAGATCCAGGAACGGGCTGGCTTTCGACTCGCTGGTCCAGAGCTTCGGCTCGGCGACTTTGCGCTGGATCCAGATCGTAAGCAGCGCGGGCGCGAGTCCCGTGAGGAACAGCACGCGCCAGCCGAAGCGCGGCAGCACCAGAGCAGTAACCGCGGCAGCCAGCATATAACCGAGCGCCCACCCGGATTGCATCAGCGCGATGGCTTTAGCTCGATGCTTCGCCGGCCAGCTTTCGGAAACCAGAACGGCGCCCGCCGACCATTCGCCGCCCAGGCCCAAGCCAACGATCGATCGCCAGAACAATAGCGACACCAGACCGCCCGCTAGGGCTGAGCCGCCGGAACCGATGGAGTAGACCAGAATCGTCAGCACCAGCGTGCGCCGGCGTCCGATGCGGTCCGACAGAATGCCCGCCGCGATGCCGCCGATGGCCGAAGTAATCAGCGTGGCCGAGCTGACGATGCCGGCCGTAGCGGCGGACCAGCCGAACTCGGTCCGCAGCGCTTGCACCACAAAGACGTACAGCAGGACGTCGTAGGAGTCCAGCACAAATCCCGCCATGGCGGCCCATAGCGCCAGGCCGCGCGGCTCGGAGACCCACGCCAGAGGCTTCGCCTGAGTGGCGGGCAAGCTGGATGCCATAGAGTTGCTTCAAAATAGCACGGAAACGGCTCGGCGCCGCTTAGTGGATGCTCGCTTGCTGGGGTCTGGATGAGGCTTCTTATGATCAGCTTCGGCCGTATTCTGTTTCCCGTCGATCTTTCCAAACAAGGGCAGGAAGCCGCGCCGTTCGTGGCCGCCATGGCGAAGCGCTTCCAGAGCGAAGTGACGATGTTACACGTGGTCGAGGTGCCCTGCCCGTGGTACGAGTCGCCCGAAGCGATGACTCTCCAGTCGACGGCGAACCTGCAGACCGTGATCAGCGAATCCAAGGACCGCCTCGACCGTTACCTGACCGACGAACTGGCGGGCGTCCGGGTGTGCCGGATTATCGCGCAGGGCGAACCCGCGCGGGCGATTACCGACGTGGCGAGCCGCCAGAGGGCCGGCCTCATCATGATGCCAACCCACGGTTACGGTCCGTTCCGGGGGATGCTCATCGGGTCGGTGACAGCGAAGGTGCTCCACGACGCCGAATGCCCGGTCTGGACGGGTGTACATACCGATCAGATCTGGTCCCACCACGGTGCGGGTTGGCAGCGCTTCCTGTGCGCGGTGGATACCGAAGCGCCGGACCGCAAGCTACTTCAATGGGCCGCGCAGTTCGCTCAGGAGCAGGGCGCCGAATTGCAGGTCGTGCACGCGGTTCACGAGGCGGCGCCGATTCCCTCTGGACAAGAATCAGAGACGCTGCAAGATTTTCTGCTGGGCGTGGCGCGGGAGAGGCTGGACAAGATGCAATCTGAGCTCGGCACGCATTTCGATATCTGGATGCGCTTCGGCAAAGTCGGCCCCGTCGTTCACCAAGCGGCGCTGGATCATCGGGCGGATTTGATCCTGATTGGCCGGGGAATGATTCGGAAAGCATTCGGCCGATTGCGTAGCCAAGCGTACTCGGTGATACGGGAAGCACCCTGCCCCGTGATTAGCGTATAGTCCCGGTACTGCTCACACGGCCACGCCCGCTTCCACAGTGATGTGGTCGGCCACTTCCCGCACGCCCGGAGCCGACCAGGCGGCGTGTTCGGCAGCTTCGCGACCCGCCCAGGAATCCACGGTGCCCCACAAGGTGACGCAATCGCCGCGCACTTCCACAATGATCCGCCGGGCATCCAGCTCGGCGTTGCGGTTCAGCGCCGTCTCGATCTCATCCTTCGTCTCTTCCACCGGAACCGGCGGACTGACAACGACGAGATTCGTGACGCCTACTACGCCGGCGAGATCAGCCACAGCATCCTCTGCCGCAGTCCGCTGAAAGCGCCAGTCCACCGTACCTTCCAGCGTTACCCAGCCCTCGGAAACCGCGACGCGAATGCGCTCGGCAGGCACTAGTGCGTTCCAGGCGAGCACATTTGCGGCAGACCAGGCGATGTCGGGATCGGAACGGCCCGCCGACACAGCCGGCCGTACCTCCAATTCGCTGCTGACCGCGCGAACACCTCGCACCCGCTCGGCGGCGCGTTCGGCGGCCCGCTTCACCGCGTAGCTATCGACGGCGCCGGTGAGCATCACCACGCCATCCCGGACAGCTACTCCAATTTCCGCGGAACGAACGATCGGCTCCCAGCCTAACTCGCGTTCCACGTCTTCGCGCAAGGACAAATCATCAGGCATAAGGAACCTCCACGAATTAACCGTGCAAGCCCCTTACCAAAGCCAGGCGATCAGTTCAATCGTTGGCCCGAGCCGGCACTCGCGGCGTATTGAGATCGATCCGCTAAGCCCCTCTGATGAGTGTTTGGCTCGAGAACCACGGAAAAACCGAACAAAGTGGTGGAGCTGCCATGCTCCCAGCTGCTCGTTTTCCAGCCGGCGCGGAGGTATCGGACGTCCGGATGCTTTGATAAGTCGAGCTGGACGATGTAGTTACCGCAGTAGTGCTTGGGAGGAAGCGATATCAGAGGAGCGTCGCCCCAAGCGACACCATCGGGCGAGCCCCAAACAGACAGGCGCAGAGCTCTGTGTTGCATAACATGGTCGATCTCGAGATGAATCGCGAGCGTGTGGCCTTGGAAAGGACCGATATCGATGGCCGGTCCGAACCCATCTTCGTGGACTAACCGGTTCGCCAGCAGATGCTTATGCTCGCCGAGGGGTTCGGGTGGCTCAGTTACGGATTGAGCGCTTGGAACAGTTTCGATCATGGCTTTGTGAATTGCCTTGCATTTGCAACACCATTTTGGAGACGGGATGTTTTACGCCCAAACTAAAGAGCCGACGAAGGATAATTGGGCTATATGGCGCACCCACGGACCGTGATCCTCAGCATCGGCGTCGGTCTGTTGACTGTATACGCCGGGCCGGCCGGCCAAGCGCCCGTGGAGATGCGTAAGTTATACGTCAACGTGGAGAAAGATGGGGCGCCGATCGGAGGACTGGGTGCCGAAAATTTCCACCTGTACGTAAACGGCCAGCCTCATTCCTTTGAGCTGGAAAAGCCGGGGGCGGCTTCGATCGCGCTGGCCCTGGAATACAGCACCACGTCGTGGCGCCAATTCCAGGAGTTGAACGCACCAATCCGCGCTTTCCTGGAACGGGCTCCCAAAGACGATTCCTACGCTTTGGCCGTATACTCGCGACCCCTAATGGTGGCTTTCGAGTTCACCCGGCAGGCCAATGTTCTTCCAGAGGTTTACGCGGCGCTAGGCAGCCCGGTATGGAGCGAGATCAACACATATGACGCCGTCTACGGCATGCTGGAACGGCTGGGGCAGATCCCGGGGCGGCGCATTCTGGTATTAATTGGCTCGGGTGCCGATACACTCAGCGGGCACAGTTTGGAGGACGTCCAAAGGAAAATCGAGACGGAAAATGTCACGGTATTCGTGATCGGCACCGGGCCGCTCTTCCGCGAAGCTTATGCCGGCGCGCTAGGACCCCGAGCCGCCCCCCGTTTCGCTGGAGCCCAGTCTTTCCTGCAAGTGCTCGCCACCGAAAGCGGGGGCGGCGCATGGTTTCCGAGCCAAGCCGCTGAAGTTCCAGCCATCTTAGACCGTATCCTGGGCCGCATCGCCGACGAATATTGCCTGGTCTACCAGTCGTCCCAGCCGCGCGCGGGAACGTTCGAGAGCGTCAAAGTCACGATGGCCGGACCAAGCAACCAGGAAAGCTACAAAGTCCTGGTTCGACAAGGCTGGCGCTAAGACATTTTGATCAACTACACCCAGGGGCTTCTCAGGCGATATTGCGCAAGTCCAAAGGGCTCAACTGTCGCGCTTCCCGGCCGATTCAACAAACTCCACGACTTTCGATCCTAGTACCAGGCGCTAGGTGGTTGGCATTGGGGCTGCACGAACTGTAGGCAGATATATCGAAGGGTTTGCGCTAACCCCGCATGGGGTGAGCGGAAGGAGAACGAATATGACGAAAGCACTCAAATTGGTACTGGCGGTGCTGTGCGTCGGGGTGCTTTTTGCAGTTCTGCCAGCGATGGCGGATAGCTGGAACAAGCTGACCACCGTCACGTTTAGCGCGCCAGTCGCGCTCCCGGGCATCACGCTGCCCGCGGGGACCTATGTCTTCAAGCTGCTGGACTCGCCATCGGACCGGCACATCGTGCAGGTGTTCAATGAAGATCAGAATCACCTCTATACGACCATCCTGGCGATTCCGAATTACCGGCTGACGCCCAGAGACGAAACAGTTCTGAACTTCAAAGAGGCGGCTCCGGGTAAAGCGGTCGCAGCCCGCGCCTGGTTCTATCCTGGCGACAACTTCGGACAGGAATTTGTGTATCCGAAAGAGGAAGCCGCTGAAATCGCCGCAGTGACGCACGAAGCGGTGCCCGCCGCGGAAATCAAGCCGGCCGAAACGCCGCAAGAGTTGGTCGAAGAGCCGGTGACCACGGTCGAGCCACAAAAAGAAGTTGAAGTGGCGAAGGCCCCCGAGCCCGCACCGGCGCCCGCAGAGGTTGCCGAAGCGGCTCCTGCACCAGCGCCTGCTCCCGAACTTCCCAAGACCGCCAGCCCGGTGCCTTTGGCTGGCTTGCTGGGTCTTGCTTCGCTCGGCCTGTCCAGACTGCTGAAAGCTGTCAATCGCAAGTAAGCTTCATAAAGTTGCTTCTTTGCAACTGCGCCGTCTGGCCGTCCATCGGAGGGCCAGACGGCTTATTTCTATCCGGGAACGCTCCGTGCGTTACTCTGGTGATGTGGGCCACCGTGACACCGGCGCAGCCATTGAAGCCTCCGCCATTCAAGCCTTGGATCTGACGCGACGCTACGATGCGCTGGTGGCCGTCGATCATCTCTCCTTTCAAAGCACCGCCGGGACGATCTTCGGCCTGCTCGGTCCGAACGGCGCCGGCAAGAGCACTCTCATCAAGATGCTGACGACGTTGTTGCCGCCCACCAGCGGCAGCGCATTCGTGGCTGGCTTCGACATCGTGCGGGAGCCGGCGCAGGTTCGAAAACGCATCGGCTATGTGTCCCAGATGCTCTCCTCCGACGGCGACCTCACCGGTTACGAAAATCTGTTGATCTCCGCCAAGCTTTACGGAATCCGCAGTCCGGAACGCGCCGAGCGCATCCGCAATGCGCTGGACTTCATGGAACTCACCGAGGCCGCCGGCCGGAGGGTGAAGCAATATTCCGGCGGCATGATCCGGCGGCTGGAGATCGCTCAATCCATGCTGCACCGTCCCACGGTGTTGTTCCTGGACGAGCCCACGGTCGGCCTGGACCCGGTTGCCAAGCGCTCCGTCTGGCAGCGGATCTTAGAACTGCGGGAACGTTTTGGAACTACCATCCTCATGACGACCCACGACATGGAGGAGGCCGATGAGCTGTGTGACACCGTGGCGGTGCTGCACCGCGGCCACATTGTCGCTCTGGACGCGCCCGCCCGCCTCAAAGCCGGCATCGGCGCGGAAGCTACGCTGAACGACGTCTTTATCGCCTATACTGGCGCATCGATCGCGGAGGAAGGAAACATACAAGATGTCGCAAGAACTCGCCGTACCGCAAGGCGCCTGGAGTGACACCAGCAAGCCGCTGGCGTTCGTCCTTCAGCTTTTGGTAGTCGCCGAGGCCGACATCCGCAAGCTTCTGCACGATCCGATGGAGCTGTTCACGCGGATGCTTCAACCGGTCCTGTGGCTGGTTGTCTTCGCGCCTGTCTTTTCGCGGGCTCGCGTGATTCCGACCGGTGGAATGCGCTACCTGGACTTCATGGCTCCGGGAATCCTCGCGCAATCCGTTCTGTTTGGCGCCATCTTTTACGGAGTTTCGCTCATCTGGGAGCGCGACGCGGGGATATTGCAGAAGTTCCTGGTAAGCCCGGCTTCCCGGACCGCGCTTGTAGCAGGCCGCGCTCTCTCTTCGTCGGTCCGCAGCATCCTGCAAGCGATACTGATTTATTTTGTCGCGCTGCTCCTGGGTGTCTCGCTGCGCTTCGAGCCTTGGCGGATCGCCGCGGTGCTGTTGGCGGTCATGCTGGGATCGGCCATCTTCGCCACTTTTTCTCTAATCGCCGCCTGCCTGGTGAAGTCCCGTGAGCGTTTCATGGGGATCGGACAGGTGCTGACCATGCCATTGTTCTTCGCCAGTAATGCCATCTATCCGTTGACCCTGATGCCCACGTGGCTCCGGACGCTCGCCCTGATTAATCCGCTGAGCTACCAAGTGGACCTGCTCCGCGCGCTCATGGTGCGGGGCGGTCAGAGCGTCTTTGGAATCGGGTTCGATTTGTCGTTCCAGTGCCTGACACTCATCCTGTTGTTGGCGGTGGCGACCAAACTCTATCCCAGGATCACAAGCTAAGCTTGCTAGCTCGTTTGGCGGACCGGCGGCGATAACCAGCGAGCCCGGTCGCCAAGAGCAAGACCACGACGGCAAGAGAAGGCTCGGGCGCCGTGGCGGTCTCCGGCGTCGCCACGAAAATGTGGTTTAATCCCTGCGCGTCGGTCTCAAGTCCCATGATCTGGCCCAGATCGTTCACGCCGTATGCAATGGTCAACAGTGAGCCGGGGACATCGAACTGAGTGAAGGTCCCGTTGGTGTAGATAAACGAATGGTCCTGGAGGCCCGCCGAGATAAAGCCGACAATCTCGCCAGAGTCGTTAATCCCGAAAGGGAGCGTCTGATCGGCGCCAGGATCGTTGAACGGTGACAACTGCCCGCCGGAGTCAAAGAACCCCTGGTTCAGAGTGTTTCCGCCGTTAAAGTAGTAGCCAATGATCTGCCCGGATGAGTTGACCCCGGTGGGATTCGTGTTCAGTGCGCCTGGATAATCCAGGGTTGCAAACTGCCCGCCTACATCCGTGAAGCCATGCTCACCCGGGCCGGCCAAGGTGATCTCGCCCACGATCTCGCCGGAATTGCTAATGGCCCTGGGAGTGGCGAAGAACGCTGAAGGATCCGTTACCGGCAGAAAAGTCCCATTGGAATCGACGAAGCCCTGGAACACCGTGGACGTATTGTAGTAGCCCACAAGCTGGCCGGCGTTGTTGATCCCCGTCACTTCCGTCGTCGTGGCGCCGGGGGCCTCAATGGTTGGTAAACGTTCCGTTGCTGTATAGGAACGTGTGGAAGCCGGACGCATCGCCGTACGCTCCGACGATCTCACCCGAGTCGTTGATCGCGTATGGCGTGAACCCTGTGGCGCCGGGAATGTCGATGGTCTGAATGCTGAACGAATCCGCAAAGACCATGCACGGCGACAGCGCCAGGATCGCGACGCAGAGAATTCTTGCAGTCATCGCGCCTTGCTTCTCTTCTCATTGGGCATTGTTCGCATCCACACAACCGGTCCCGTTCAAAGCTATGGCCGTTCCCTGATTGGCGGAAACAGTGTTGCCGACGACGCTGCTTGGGCAATCGGTTTGAATGCCGAATCCCCCATTCGCGAGGATGGTGTTATTGCTGATCGTGGAGTGGCCTGTGTTGATTCCACCACCGCCATTCTCGTTCACTACGTTGTTGCTAATGAGGCCGCCCAGTACCCAGATCCCATATCGTCCGTTCAGCGACGCGTTATTGGAGTCGACCAGCGCCGCGGAGCTGAAATCGACGATGTTCAGTATGCCGTCGTACAGGTTATTGAAGGCTTCTACCTTCACGATCCGGAATCCAAGGTTTTCGCCAAGGATGCCGAACTTGAATCCGCGTACTGTACCCCCGAAAATGCGGACGTTCGCCCCCGTAACGAAAACGCCAAAGCCGGCATCGGAAGGACTGCAATCTTCCTGCACTACCGGAAAGCCGTCACAGTTAACGGGCCCGCTGATCATAAACCCGTTCAAGTCCAGAGTGACGTTCGCGGCGCTGATGTCAATTCCGTCCGCCGTCCCGGGCACCGTCAGGTTGCCCGACAGCCGGTAGCTGCCGGATTGGCAAATCTGGATCGGGAAGCCCGAATGTTGGCAGCCCGGCAGGCCGTTGACCGAAGTGCTCTGGTTGATGAGCACCGTGCCGTCCACGGCCAGCGCCCGGGGCGCCGGCGCGAACAGCATTGCGGTGAAAAGCAGTGCGCTGAGCGCCCCGTGGAACTTACTCATTGCTGTCTCCTCCTGAACATGCCTTGATCTTGTAGCGGCGCGCTGCGCAGAATCCCGCCAAAGCCACGGCGGCGAAAGCGAACATTGACGGCTCCGGGGCCGCCACCGAACCGGCCCCGCTGACGCTCGCGATCGTGCCTTGCAGGTCGGTCTGGCTTCCATCGTCGAAGTTGCGTAGAAATTCGAACTGAGAAGGACTGGCGGTTCCGTCACCCGCGAGTCCGCTGGCCTGGGCATCCAGCGAACTCGGATCGGTTACTCCTCCTGTGAAGTAAAGATTGATGAAGTCGGCCTGGCAATCGCTGGCCGTACAGATTTGAAACGAGGTCGTACCCGGACCATAGGCGCCGGGCGATGCGAACTCGATGTAGTTTCCCCCCGCCGACGAGTAGTCGAACTCGTAGCCGTCGAATTGCAGTTCGGCGGTTGCGTTCGTCAAGACATACGAACTGCCGGACTGCGTGAAACTGGCCGGATTGTAGCTGATCAGCAGGGAGAAAGGATCGCCGATGTTGATCGTGCTCGGATCCGTGATGACCGGGTCGCCCGAACCGACGGCTGTCCCGTCCGAAGACAGATTGCCGCTAATAGTGACAGTGTCCGCCATTGCCGGCCGGATGCCGCCGCAGGCGGCCAGCCCAAGAAGCACCAACAGATATTTCATCATTGAGGATTTCCGTTTCGCTGAGAATACGGTTTGCGGGTGCGAAACGGAATAAACCGGGAGCTTTCCAATCCAGCAGACACGGTCTATCAGTTCTAGAACCATGTGAGGTGAGAGGCCGGGTAGGAATTACCGTCCGATTTGCGCCCCAAGACCCGCTCAAGCTAAGATGAACTCCTAATTGGCCCGAGGGTAGCGGCCCGCGTTGAATGAAATCGGGGACTCGGGGATTTTCAGCTACTGGATTACACGCGGATTGATCCGTTCTGGCAGGCTCAAGCGTATAGTGTGCAGGGATTCGAAGGTGTGTACAAGCAGTACCGGGATGTCGTTCTTCGATTCGCGGTGCATTGTGTAGGGCGCCGTGACATCGCTGAGGAGCTGACTGCCGACGCTTTCCTGCAATTGCACCAGAACTGGAAGACCATTGACAGGGAACGGCTTCCGGCGTGGTTGTTAACCGTAGTCCGGAATCGGGCCGCCGATCATTGGCGGAGGGTCCGGCTGGAACAGCGGTACCTGGACGAGGAGCGGCCGCCGGAGCGTCCGGCATTCGGTGAATTGTTCAACGGCCTCTTTGAGAACCCCGCGCTGAAGGCGATTCATCGGATTTGCCTGACACTTCGATACGTGCATGAAATGAGCGTGGCGGAGATGGCGGCCTACCTGGGGTTGAGCGAGGCTCAGGTGAAAGGACACCTGCAATACGCGCGCGGGCTGCTTCGCAAGCAGCTTTCTACGGAGCGGCCCAATGAGTAGAACCGATTTCGAACCCGAGGAGCAGGAATTCCGGCGCGATATCGAGGCGGCGTTGAGCGGCCAAGCCGGGCTTGGCCTTTGTCCCAAACCGGATCTGCTGATGGCCGCGCGATCCGGTGTCTCCTTTGAAGGCGCGGAAAGCGTCTTGCGCCGTGTAGCGCTCTGCCCAATTTGCGAGCAGTTAAGCCGTGATCTTGCCGAGCACGAATTTCCGCCCGCTTCCGATGCCGAAGACCGCCGGATTCGTGGCAAATGGCAAGGCAGCGAGGGCCCCCTTCGCTCCTGGACCCGGATGGCGAGGCCTCTTGCTCTGATTGCGGTGGCGGCGGTTCTGGTGGCCGGGTTCTTTGTCGTGAGGGACTGGCGCCGGCCTACTCCGCCACGGCCCACGGAGACCGCCCCGCAGACGACATTCGTGCTCACCAAGGCGTCCATTAAAGTTCCTGCTTCCGCGGTGCTTACCTATCGCGGGAACGTAGAGGCTGCAAAGACCTATCTGGAGGCGCTTGCCGCCGCATTGGAGCCTTATCGCCAGGATGATTACGCGGAGGCTGCTCGCGGGCTGGCAGAATTGTCCCGGAAGTATCCGAATGCCGCCGAGCCAGCCTATTATCTTGGCGTGTCGCAGTTGTTTCTGAATCAGAACGAGGCCGCCGTCGAGTCACTACAGGCTGCCCGCAGCCACGCGGACGACGCGATGCGCGACGATGTCTCCTGGTATCTGGCTGTGGCATTCGATCGCGTGGGAAGAACTTCTGACGCCCGCCGCGAGGCTGAAATGCTGTGCCGGCAGGCTGGCGAATACAAGGACAGGGCTTGTGCTGCCCTGAAATAGCATGCGTTGCACGGCCTTCACCCTTCTACTGCTCGTTCACGCTCTGCCACTCGCGGCGCAAAATCCGGCTGCGCAAGCCTTGAAGAAAGCCGAAGACGCCGACCGGGCCGGAAAGCGGGAGGCTGCACGCAACGCGCTCGAGCAGGCTATCGCTCTCGCCGTTCAGGAGAAGAACCAGCAGGTGGAAGCGGATGCACGTTATTACCTGGGAGCCGCTTTGGAAAGAAACGGGCAGTACGTGGCCGCCGAACCGCAGTTTCGCGCCGCGCTCGTGCTGTTCCAACGGTTGGGCAGCCAGAGCCGGCAGGCCCAGGCGTATAGCCGTCTGGGCGGTAACGCGTACCGCACGAGCAAACAGGCGGAGGCTCGCGCTTATTTCAAAAAGGCGCTGGATCTATACGGGACGATCGGCGACCAGCGAGGCGCTGCCAACGAACATCGAAATCTGAGTTTCGTGACTTCGGGCGCAGAGAAGTTCGAGCACATTCAGCGCGGGCTGGAGCTGGCTCGAAAAGCAGGCGCCAAGGAGGTCGAAGCCAGGCTGCTCCATTCCTGGGCCGACGATGCATATGCGTCGGACGACTTTGACGCGGCTTTTGACCGCCTCAATCAAGCCCGATCTATTTTTGAAGAGTTAGGCGAAAAGGATGACCTTGCCCGGGTTCTGACCAGCATGGGCCGCCTGTACCGTGTTCACGGGCATCCCGACGAAGCGCTGCGCTACTACAGCCGCGCCCGGGAGCTCGAGCGCGAAGGTGGCGACGTACAAGGTGAGATCCAAAGTTTGAACGCGATGGGGATTGCCCTCAACAACTTGAGCCGGTCGGTGGAAGCGCTGCGTTACGATCAGGAAGCGTTGCAACTCGCGCGTCATTCAGGCTCGGCGCTGCTGGTGAGCTACGCGCTGCAATCGGTTGCCTCCACGGAGCTCCACCTTGGTCGAGGCCGGAAGGCTGCCGCAATACTGGAAGAGGCCCGGCGGATTTCGGCGCGCCGGACAGAAGTGTTATCGCTCTTGTCGGCGGCACGTCTCGACCTGGGCCAATACGAAGCCGCGTGGAAGGCCGCGGATGAAGCTCTCGCGATCGGCAGCCCCGCTAGCGAACTCACGCGCGACGCGCTCGAGAACCGGGCGTATGCCGCATGGAAACTGGGCAGGACTCAGGACGCGCTACGCGACGTACACCAGCTCATGGATTCGGTGGAACAAGCCCGTGCCAAACTCGTCCCTGCCGATTTCATGAAGCAGGGGTTCTCAGACGCCGACCGCAAGGTAACCAGCCTTTCGATCCAGATCCTGCTGGATGGCGGCGAGGAACGCGAGGCGTTGGAGACAGCCGAACGCGCGCGCGGCCGGGCTTTTCTCGATCTGTTGGCGACCAAGTACACACGCCCAGAAGCGCCGGCGCCTGCTGCTCGTTCCGTTTTGCAAAGCCGCGGATCGTCTGCATCAGCTTCCCTGGATGAAGCGCTTGGGCTCGCCCGCAGGCTGGACTCGACAATCCTCGCTTACTGGGTGGATGATGCCTCCACGACGGTTTGGACCATCTCTCCCGACGGACCGGTGTCTCATGTGCGTACCGGCATTGGAGCGCGCGCCTTGGAAGGCTGGATCGACGACGCGCTGCACCACACCTCGAAACCGGAACACCCCGGATCGTTGCTGATCGCCTCCCGCGGCGGTGAAACACTGCTGGCGGCACGCGGGAATCAGGACTCGTGGCGCCGGCTGTATGACGCTTTGATTCGCCCCTTGCGTGCCAGCCTGCCCCATAAGCCAGGCAGCCGCCTGATCATTATCCCCAGCGGTCCCCTGTTCCGGCTGTCGTTTGCCGCTTTGCTGGACGAAAAGGGGCGTTACCTGATTGAGGATTACGCCATCAGCTCTTCGCCGGCCATTGAGGTCTTCCGGTACACACAGCAGGCAAGAAAAAAGACGGCGGAGCTACCCATGCGGTATCTGCTGGTCGCCAATCCCTCCGGCATGCCGTCATTCGATGGGAAATCTCTTCCCGCTCTCCCGGGATCGGAGACAGAGGTGCAGAGCATCTTCCGTCGGGCGCCTGCGGATTCGACGCTACTGCTGGAAGGAAAACAAGCCAACGAAAGCGCCGTCCGCCGGGCAATGCCCGGGGCTAAAATCATTCACTTGGCGACCCATGGGGTGATCGACGATGCCCATCCGCTAAACTCGTTTCTGGCGCTCGGAAAGACCAGCGACGAAGCGGCCGGCAACGGCCGCTTGACCGCCGAAGAAGTGTATTCATTGGACCTGCACGCCGACCTTGTGGTGCTCAGCGCCTGTAAAACGGGCCTCGGCCCGATTTCCGGCGACGGAGTGGCGGGATTGGCGCGGGCTTTTTTCTACGCCGGGGCCGCCTCCGTGGTTTCCACGCTCTGGGACGTCGCCGATCAGCCCACCGCGCGGTTGATCGAGGATTTCTACCGGTCATTAAACAGCCGCGGCAGCAACGGAAAGAGCGAAGCCCTGCGCCAAGCGCAGCTTAATCTCCTTCACTCGATGCGAGAAGGTCAGGTTCGCGTGGATACGCCGTTCGGGAAATTGGCTCTGCCTGAGGATCCGATCTTCTGGGCCGGCTATATCTTGTTAGGCGAGCCGCAGTAGCCGGACAAAAAAAAGGGGCGCTTTCGCACCCCTTGAACTGCTCATCAACAACGGTCGGATGATGACCTGCTAGTGAATCGGGATCTGGCGGAGATTCGGTTTCGCCTCCGGCACCGGGATGACAACTTCCAGGATGCCGTTGGTCAGTTCGGCCTTAATCTCCTCCGCCTTGGCTCCCTTCGGAAGCGGAATGGACCGGTAGAACTTGCCATAGTAGCGCTCGCTACGATAGAAGCCTTCCTCTTTCTCTTCCTTGACGCGCTTACGTTCTCCTTCAATCACCAACGCGTCTTCCAGAACTTCCACCTTGATTTCTTCCTTGGTGAGGCCAGGCAGTTCCGCGGTGACGTAGAACTTCCCTTCCTTGTGCTTCACTTCGAGCGGCGGAGCCCACAGTTCGGCTTCCACCGGTGGAGCAAAGTTGCCGAGCATGCGGTCCATCTCCTCGTTGAACCGTTTCATGAGGTTAAACGGATTGGCGCCGAATAGAGTCCCAAACGGAAAATACGCTTCCGGGCGGGTCAGCGCGCCGCCGTTTTCCTTTCTAACTTTGATTTCAGGCATATGAATTCCCCTTTCCTACGCGGCTGCGCAATCGCCCTTCTTGCGAGAACGGGCGCGCCGCTGTATTGCTTTATAGGTGTCTTCGACGTCCTTGTATGAGACGTCTTGCCCCAGAACGTGCCCCCGTGCCTGGAGCACGATGTCGTCGATGGAGAGTACGCCGATCAACGCGCCCTCCGGATCAATCACTGGAAGCCGGCGGATTTTCGCGGAGCGCAGTGTCATCAGAGCGTTGTGAAGATCGTCGCCAGCAGTGCAGGTAAACAACTGCTTCGGCATCACATCCCACACGCGCACTTCGCTAGGCCGCTGGTTCCTAGTCCCTAGTGCAATCGAGATGTCGCGATCGGTGATCACGCCAATCACGTTGCCGCCTTCGCCGGTCACAGGCAGAAAGCCACACTGGTGCTTCCACATCAGCACGGCAGCCTCGGCCAGGTTTGTTTCAGGCTTACAAGACACTGTTTTGCGTGCCATGACGTCCCGGACTTGCATTGGCGCCTCCTCTCTTGCCGCCGTCAGGCGGAGCGCGGGCAGTCGACGCCTTCTCACTAAACAAGCATGCACAGGGGCACCCGAAGGGAACCGGCGAGAAAACTCAATCAGTTAGGCTGCGTGGCTGTGTGTTCTTGACCACTTCGGCGCACCCACGGATTGGGTGAAGGATCTCAGGGAGGCCGCCCGCGCTAAACGTGCCCCGGATTGCTCAAAAAACACCTGGCAATGGAATGAGGGAGCATGATTGCATTTGCGTTGACGTTCGATGGTCCACTGTACGCGTAGGAACGCGATCTGGGGCTGGCCGGCAAGATTCAGAAGCGTGGAGTGGATCCCCGAGTATTGCCGAGGCCGCAATCGGACCAATGGGTGGAACTTCTCCCCGTCGGGCGATCCCCATAGAGACATAGTGAGCAAGTGACGATCAATCGCATCGTCGATGCTCAAAGTAACTACCAGCAGTCTGCCGCACTCTTCGCCGAGTTTGACCAGCGGCCCCACGCCGTCCGAGTCCAGGACAGAGTTGGGAAGCAGACATCTCGGCTCAGGGTGCATCAGATTGCTCCTTGTTGGACTACGCCGTAACGTCCGGCGGAAATCGGTGAGCAATTTATGCGCCGTTACAATCCATTGATTCACTGGTCAAAGGCCCGGTTGCGAATGCCGGCGCGACATGCAAGTTGGGCATCTTGCGCAATTACTGCGTGAGATTCACCCAGGGAGGAAACAAGTCGCAAGCTGTCTTACATTTGCGCCGTGGTGCACTGGTTGCAGCCGATGCAGGAGGGGACTCGAGATGAGGCCTTTGGCATTGGTTCTGGCGGCATTGGCGCTGGCAGAGCATCCGGTTATCGGCCAGGAGCCCGGTGACCAAAAGGCGGTCCTTCTGCGTCAACTGGTTGACACCGGCACCCTCGAGTGTCTACGTTGGCCGAACTTTTCCAACATCCAGGCGGACGTCCGGAGGCTTTATGTATCAATCGGATATTCGCCCGCCTGGGTGCGGGATGGCGCTGCTACAGTGCAGGCGCGCCAAGTCGCGCGCGCTTTAGAGAATGCAGCGTGGAAAGGCCTGGATCCGGAGGATTACGACGGTTCCCGCTGGGAGAAGCGCCTCGAGAACCTCTCCGCCGGTCACTCCTCCTCCAGCGATCTCGTGCAATTCGACCTGGCCTTGACCATCTCCGTGATGCGCTATGCGTCTGACCTGCACTCGGGAAAGGTCAATCCGCAGGTCTTCTGTTTCGGACTGGATATCAGCCAGAAGCAGTGCGACCTGGCTGCGCTGTTGCGCGATCGTTTGATGCACGCCTCGAATGTGCAGGCCGAATTAGAAAAGCTCGAGCCGCCGTTCGAAGGCTACCGGCGCACGGAAGCGGCCCTGCAACGCTACTCGAAGCTGGCGCGGGAGGATGACGGCGAGCTGCTGCCAGCCACTAGCAAACCGGTTGAGCCAAGCAGCTCCTATCCCGGCGCGGCCCGGCTAGCTCGCCTGCTGCGCCTGCTCGGCGACCTACCCGCCTCGGCGAATGTCCCTCAGAATCCGCACGTCTATGAGGGCGCACTGGTGGACGCTGTGATGCATTTCCAGGTCCGGCATGGCATCGATCCAGACGGCCGCATCGGCAAGACGACACTCGAACAGCTGAACACGCCGCTCAGGCACCGGGTCCGGCAGTTACAACTCGTCCTGGAGCGCTGGCGCTGGGTTCCCGACAGCTTTCCGCGACCGCCCATCGTCGTGAACATTCCGGAATTCCGGCTCCGCGCTTATGACGACCGGTATCGGCCTGAGCTGGAAATGAAAGTCATCGTCGGCAAGGCGTATCGTCGCCAGACACCGGTTTTCGCCAATATGATGACCCATGTGATTTTCCGGCCCTACTGGAATGTGCCGCTCAGCATTCAGCGGAATGAACTGGTGCCGGACATTCTGAAAAAGCCGAACTATCTGGAAAAGAACGGATACGAGGTGGTCGATTCGCGGGAACACATGGTCTCAAGCTCGGTGACGCCGGAGCTGATTGCCCAACTGCGTTCTGGCAAGCTGTCCATTCGCCAGATCCCCGGTGACAAAAACGCCTTGGGACTCGTGAAATTCCTATTCCCGAACGAGTACAGCGTGTACCTGCACGGCACGCCGGCCAAGTCACTTTTCGCCAAATCGCGCCGCGATTTCAGTCACGGCTGCATCCGAGTGGAGAAGCCGGACGACTTGGCGCTATGGGTCCTGAGGGGGAAGCCCGACTGGGATCTGGATCGCATCCGCGCCGCCGAAAACGGCACTAAACCCTTACAGGTCAATCTGGATAGGCCGATTCCGGTGCTGGTGGTCTATGGAACGGCAGTTGTGATTCCGAACGGCGATGTCCACTTCTTCGACGACATTTACGGTCACGACAAGTCGCTCGAAGAACTGCTGGACTCCGGCTACCCCTATTCAGGCGCTAAAACTGCCAGCGGCGGACTCTGCCGACGTCCACGTGAATGAAGTTGGACTTGGGGTAGTAGCCGACGCCACCGCGGTGCAGAGCGAGCGCCGCGTCGCGGAACACGGAGGTTTTCAGACCGGGCATCCGGATATCGATGGCCTCTGCCTGCATGTGCAGGCTGCGCTTGGCCACCCCATGGGTATGTGTGCGTAAGAACTCGTTACTCCAGGGGCTGCGGTATCCGCAGATCACGTCGATCTCGGCGCCGGCCCGGTGAACCTGAGCGGTCAGATCGTTCAACAGATCGAATAAGCGGGGATCGTAGTGGTGGACATCACCGGTGCGGTGATCGCGCAGGAAGTAATCCAGCCTTTCCAGCGCCTCCGGGATGTACTGGTCGCCGTGGCGGTAGACGATATCGAGGGATTCGCCGGTGTGCGTGTGATAGAAGCGCAGATGATAGTCGCGCGACGGAGCCGGCTGGGCTGGGGGCAGAGATGCCGAGGCAATCAGAAGAATAGGGAGAGACAGCAAGGGATACACACCTTCATCATAGCGGCTGCCATGGGCATTTCGCCTCGCAGGGGCATGGCACTCGGAATGCTACGTTCAAAGCGGAGGGCTCCATGCGAGTACTTCTTACCACCGACGGATCGAAGGAAGCCACGTCCGCGCTTCGGACTGCCAGCCGTCTTCTGAACCGAAACAGCCTGGAGGCGCACGTGCTTTATGTTCAGCCACAGCCCCGGGCACCAAAATCGGGCAAGATCACCAAACGCGAATACCAGCACCGGCTGGCCGCCGAGACCAAGCGAGTCCTCGAAGAGGCCAAGAAGGTGCTCCTGGAAGAAGGCATTGATGCATTGACGCTGTGCGAGTCGGGCTCACCGGCCAGGATCATCATGCAGGAGGCCGAAGACTACGATCTCACGGTTCTGGGCGCCAAGGGACGGGATGTGCGCTCCGAGGTCGGTCTTGGCCCTGTGGCCAGCCGCCTGGTGGAGCACGCCACCGGCTGCGTGTTGATCGGCCGCCAGCCTCCGGGCGACCGGCAGCCGCGTATCCTGGTGCCCCTGGATGGCTCCGACGGTTCCCAGAAGGCGCTGGACGCGCTGGCATCCTATTTCGATTTGGAATCGGCCGAAATCACGCTCCTGCACGTGCTGGAAACCCTGTGGCTGCCGCCCGAGGAGGAGGACGAAGCAACCTCCGACGTGGAGGAGAACGATCAGGTCACCATCGAGCTGCGGCGCGAAGCCGAGCAGCTCCTGACACAGGCGCAGATGCGGATTCTCCCGCAGCATCCTGGGGTAACGACATCGACTCGCGAAGGCATACCGGCCAACGAGATTCTCGCCGAGGCCGATCAGGGCGATTACGACCTGGTAGTGGTTGGAGCAACCGGCGCCACCGACATGAAGCACAGCGTGCTTGGCAGCGTATCTAGCAAAGTGGCCTGGAACGCGCCCTGTTCGGTTCTGGTAGTGCGGATTCCGGAGTAGCTGGGTGCAGTAAAGAGGCGCATATGTGGAGAGCACGATCTTTGGCCGCGGCGGCCGTAGGGGCCGCGGTGATGATCGGCGCTGGCTGCGAAATGCTCCGGTTCCCAACGCAACTGCCGGGGCCGCCCGCTGCCGTTCCCGAGTCCATCGACCCGCCACGGCGCGTCGCCCGACTGAGCTATCCGGAAGGGACGGTTTCGTTGCGTATCGCGGGCACGCGCGCATGGGCGCCCGCTTTCCTGAATCGGCCACTGACAGACGGCGACGAACTGTGGACCGAAGCGCGGGGGCGAGCCGAACTGGATCTCGGCGCCGTGGCAGTGCGGATGAACTCGAGCACCAGCCTGGGCATTCTGGACCTGGACGACCGGAGTGCGCAATTCAAAATTACGCAGGGGCAGGCCGGCATCCTGTTGCGTCGCCTGGACCCCGGGGATACGTTTGAAATCGATACTCCCAATGCGGCCATCACGCTGCTCCGGCCGGGCGACTATCGCATCGACGTGGATGCGGGCCGCGATCTGACTTCCGTCACGGTGCACGCAGGCACCGCTCACGTGACTACTTTGAAAGAGAGTTATACGATCTATCCGCCGCAGCAAGGACTGGTAACGGGGACCGAAGCCTCAACCTACCGGCTTGTCCCAGCGCGCGAAGCCGACGCTTTCGATGAATTCTCGCAAACCCGTGACCGCTGCGAGCGGGCGGCGCGGGCCTCGGTCTACGTTTCACCCGACGCCATCGGATCTTACGAACTCGACGAGTATGGCGCCTGGCGGATCGACCCCACGTGGGGTCCTGTCTGGACGCCCCGCGCTGTTCCTGCCGGTTGGGCCCCGTTTCGGTTTGGCCGGTGGTTGTGGATCGAGCCCTGGGGTTGGACTTGGACCGATGATGCGCCCTGGGGCTTCGTGACGTCACATTACGGCCGCTGGGGATTTTTGGAAGCGCGCTGGAGTTGGCTTCCCGGACCGAGGTATGTGCGACCGGTGTACACGCCGGCGGCCGTGATGTTCCTGGACGGCGAGAACCGTCCTGTGCGGGGTTTTGGACGGCGTGTTCCTCCCGAACGCGAATTCCTCTGGATGGGCCGCCCCGAACTGGCCTGGTTTCCGCTGGGGCCGGGGGAAGCCTACATTCCTCCTTTTCGATGCACGCACGGTTATCTCACGGATATCAACGTCACGAACACCGCGATCGCAAATCCGCTCGAACTTCCCAATCTGGATGTGGCGCAGGAGCAGTATTTGAATCGGACCGCGCCGGGCGCCGTTACCGCAGTAACACAAGAGACCTTCGCCGGAGGCGGATCAGTAGGCCGGGCTGCAATCGCGGCGCCTCCGCACATAGCCGCAACAGCGAAAGTGTCGGGTAGGGCACCAGCGGTCGCCCCTACTCTTTTCAGCGTGTCGCCGGGGATGGGCAGCGGAGTGTCGCAGCCACCAGAAGCGCTACGAGTCCGGCAGGTACTGGTCTGGCGAATACCGATTCCCGAGCCATTGCCGTTTGAACGCATCGAGACCCTCCGCAAGAGTCAATCGGCAGGCCAGCCACTCGACCGAGCGAGACTCGACCAGTTGCGTCGCATGGAGCCCAGCCCGCGACCCGACGTCCGGCCGGTACAGCCGAGCGGGCTGGAACCGGGCCGGGACGAGTTACTCGAGTTACAAGAGCAACGGCGCTAGTAGTAACATCATCTAAATAGAGCCGGGCACAAGCCCGCACTGCCTGACCGGAGGACCAGGTCATATGCCGACCATTCCGCGTTGTACGGACCAGTGGTTGCTGTCGCAGATACAGAAACGCATCGGCGCCGCGCCGATTCGATTGGCCATCGAAGGTGGAGCGAGTGTGGCTCCGCAGGGCGTGCCCCCCGTCGCCACAGCCGTGATCCGCGATCGCGGCGTGCTCACGGGCTTGCTGCTCGACCCGGAAATGACGTTCGGCGATGGCTACGCCGACGGCCGCATCGAAGTAGAGGGCGATCTGGTGCAATTCCTCGAAGCCGTTTACGGCGCGATGGACAATATCGCTACCGCCGGCCGCTGGTATTCCAAGCTGGCGTCGAAGTGGATGGATCTTTTGCAGAACAACACGCGCAGCGGCTCGCGCGAAAACATTCACCGCCATTACGATCTGGGCAACGACTTCTACAAGCTGTGGCTGGATGACCGGATGCTGTACACCTGTGCGTATTTTCCGACTCCTTCGTCGACGCTGGAAGAAGCGCAGATCGCGAAAATGGATCACGTCTGCCGCAAGCTAAGGCTTCAGCCCGGTGAAAGCGTCGTGGAAGCGGGCTGCGGTTGGGGTTCCCTTGCGCTGCATATGGCGCGGAAGTACGGCGTAACCGTGAAGGCGTTCAACGTGTCGCGCGAACAGATCGCTTTCGCGCGCGAGCGAGCGCGCGCCGAGGGACTGAGCCATCAAGTGGAGTACATCGAGGACGATTACCGGAACATCTCCGGAAGCTTCGACGTGTTTGTGTCGGTCGGCATGCTGGAGCATGTGGGCGTAAAGCATTATGGAGAACTGGCGAAGATCATCCACGGCGCCATCGGCGACACGGGCCGCGGCCTGCTCCATTTTATCGGCCGGAATTATCCGGCCATATTCAGCCGCTGGATCCGCCAGCAGATTTTTCCTGGCGGGTATACACCATCGCTTCGCGAGGCGCTGACAGTGATCGAGCCATTGAACTACTCGGTCAACGACATCGAGAATCTGCGTCTGCATTATGCCAAGACGCTGGAGCATTGGCTGGACCGTTTCGAGGGATCGAGGCAGCAAATCGCGGCGATGTACGATTCGCGTTTCGTGCGGGCCTGGCGGCTCTACCTGGCCGGGTCGATCGCGGCGTTCCGCTGCGGAAGCCTGCAACTGTTTCAGATCCTTTTCACCGGCTCGCGTTGTGAGCCGCTCTTCTGGACGCGCGATCCGCTCTACGCCGGCGCGAAACAGGCGCCCGAGAAGGTGAAATGGGTGCATGTGGTGTCCTGATCGCCGGCGGTGGCCCGGCCGGATCGTCCTGTGCCTGGGCGCTGCGGCATTCGGGACTGGACGTCGCGATCCTCGACCAACAGACGTTTCCGCGGGACAAGGTTTGCGGCGGTTGGATCACGCCAGCGGTGTTGACCGAGTTGGAGATTGACGCGGCCGACTATACGCGCGGGCGGGTCTTCCAGCCGATCACGGCGTTTCGAACCGGCTGTATCGGCGGAAGCGCGCTCGAGACCAATTACCGGTCGCCCGCCAGCTACGGGATTCGCCGCCGCGAATTTGACGATTACCTTTTGAAGCGCTCCGGCGCGCGGATGCTGCCGGCAGCCAAGCTGGAGACATTAGAGCGCTGCGCTGATGGTTGGGTTGTCAACGGACAGATGAAGGCGCAGTTAGTGGTTGGCGCGGGAGGGCATTTCTGTCCGGTCGCGAAGTTGATCGCCGCCAAGCCCGCGCGCGAAGACGCCGTGGTCGCGCAGGAGGCCGAGTTCGAAATGGATGCCGCGCAGCAGGCCGCCTGCCGCGTGCGCCCGGAGATGCCGGAGCTGTATTTCTGCCGCGACATGAAAGGCTACGGCTGGTGTTTTCGGAAGGGGAATTTCCTGAATGTCGGTCTCGGAAGGATGGATCAGCACCGGCTTTCCGGGCACGTCGCCGGATTCCTGAAGTTTCTGAAAGACACCGGGCGGGTTACCTTCGATATTCCCGCACCATTGGGCCACGCATACCTGCTGTACGGCGTGTCTGAGCGCAAGGTCTGTTCCGACGGGGTGCTGTTGATCGGCGACTCGGCCGGCCTCGCTTACAAACAAAGCGGCGAAGGCATCCGGCCCGCGATTGAATCCGGATTGCTGGCGGCGCGCACGATTCTGGCGGCGCAGGGCGACTATTCGGAACGGGCGTTACAGCCGTACCGCGCTGCGCTGGCTGCGCGTTTTGGCAAGTCGGGTAGCGATTTGGCTTCGAGGCTGGGCGCGCATCTGCCCTCCTCCTGGACAGGCGGCCTGGGCCGTCTGTTGCTTTCCATGCCCTGGTTCGTGCGCAGCTTCGTCATTGAGCGCTGGTTTCTGCACACGGGCGACGCACCGCTCGTGCCGGACCCAGGCGTGATGGCAGCCGAAGTGCAACGCCAATTGGCGTGACGACGCGTGTCTCCATTCCGGGTCTCGACGCTGAAAAGATCGAGGCCTATCTGAAATCCGTCCTGGGACCGGGTGTGACTCTGCTCGATCTGACGCCGCTGGATGCCGCTCGGGACGTGAAGGGTTTTGGCTACGGAATTCCGGTACACGTGGATTATCAGATTGCCGCTGGGGAGCGCCGCAGCGCCGTGCTGCACACCATGAGCCCAGGGCCGTTCGGGCACGAGCACATGTCGGATCGCGCCCAGATTCTGTTGTGGTCGCATGAAGCATTCAACCGGCTGCCGCGGCATGTGCAGTCGTTGGATGTGGCCGCGTTCGAACCGGGAGGCAGCCTCATTTCTCTCGGGCGCGCCGAGGAGTTTTGCCTGCTCACAGAGTACGCGCAGGGGCGCACTTACGCACAGGACTTGGAGCGGCTGCGCAGCTCCGGCGCTGCGACGGAGCTGGATCTCTCGCGCGCCGATGCGCTTTGCGACTACCTGACGGACATTCACGCCGTGCCCGGCGGCGAGCCGGGTTTGTATGTGCGCCGCAACCGCGAGCTGGTGGGCGACGGCGAATGCATCATGGGGCTGGCGGATTCTTATCCGGCGCATCCGCTGTTCACACCGGCCGTTCTGGAAAGCATCGAGCATAGCGCGGTACGCTGGCGCTGGCGCTTGAAGGATCGCACTCACCGGTTGCGGCAGGTCCACGGCGACTTTCATCCCTGGAACATCCTGTTTGACGAGGGCAGGGATTTCCGGCTGTTGGATCGTTCGCGCGGTGAGTTTGGCGATCCGGCCGACGACGTCACCTGCCTCAGTTTGAACTACGTCTTCTTCTCGCTGCAGCGCAGCCAGCGGCTGGAGGGGGTTTTTCAGAAGCTGTTCGAACGGTTCTGGTCGCGTTATCTGGAAAAGACCGGTGATCGCGAGATTCTCGAAGTCGTTGCGCCGTTCTTTGCCTTTCGCGCGCTGGTGATGGCGAGCCCCGTCTGGTATCCGGCGATGCCCGAAGCCGTCCGCCAGAAGCTGTTGTCGTTCATCCTGGCGGTGCTGGACCAGCAGCGGTTCGATCCCGCACAAGTCAACGCCTATTGTGGATCATAAAGAAACCTTCGCGGTGTGGATCACTGGGCTGCCTGCTTCGGGCAAGTCGACTGTGACCGCCGCGTTGAAAGCAAAGCTCGCGGCGCGCGGCGTCGATGCTGCCGTGCTGGAATCCGACGAGTTGCGCAAGATCTTGACGATTCGTCCGCGCTACGACGAAGAAGAACGGGATCGGTTCTATGCACAAATGGCCTGGATCGGCGAGCTGCTCGTCCTTCACGGCGTGCCGGTGATCTTCGACGCCACGGCGAACCGCCGCGTCTATCGCGACCGGGTTCGTCAGAAGATTCCGCACTTCATCGAGGTTTTCGTGGATGTTCCATTGGAAACTTGCATAGCGCGGGATCCCAAGGGCATCTATCGCTCAGCGCGGGCGGGAGGGTCGGCCACGGTACCGGGACTGCAAGCGGAATACGAGCCGCCGGAAGCCCCCGAAGTAGTGGTGCATGGGGATCCACCCGAAGTGGCGGCGCAGCTCATCGTTGCCACGCTCGCCGAAAACGGCTACCTCTAAGGCTCCTGATCAGGCACCAGGTCGAGCGCTTCGAGCCAGACAGTCGCTTCGCTATCGCTGGGGGCGCGATAATCGCCGCGCGGCGAAAGCGACCCGCCTGACCCCACCTTGGGGCCGTTCGGGATCGCGCTGCGCTTGAACTGGCTGAATCCGAAGAAGCGCTGCAAGAAGGTTCTGAGGTGTCTCTTGATGTCGCCGATGACGTATTGGCGCCGCTGATCCAAGGGGATGTCCGGCCATCCGCCGCCAGCCGCATCGCGCCAGGCGCAATAGGCGAGGAAAGCCACTTTGGGCGGCGCGTAGCCGAAGCGCAGCGTGTAGTAGAGATGAAAATCCTGAAGCTCGTAGGGGCCGATGACGTCCTCGGTGCGCTGCGACGGTTCGGCGTCGGCTGCGACGCCGGGTACCAACTCGGGGCTGAACTCGGTGTCGAGGATGGCCAGCAGCGTGTTGCGTGTCTCCGCCTCAATCGGCTCGGCTTCGGCCACCCAACGGAGCACGTGAGCGATCAGCGTTTTGGGAACGCTGACGTTCACGGCGTAGTGCGACATATGGTCGCCCACGCCATAAGTGCACCAGCCCAGTGCGAGTTCGCTCAGATCGCTGGTGCCGACAACCAGCGCGTTGTGCAGGTTGGCGAGCCGGAACAAGTGGCTGGTGCGGTCGCCGGCCTGCACGTTTTCAAACGTGACGTCGTAGGCCTTGGCGCCGCCGCCGGCTGGATGGCCGATGTCTTTCAGCATTTGCGTGCTGGTGGGCCGGATGTCGATTTCGGCCGCCTGGCAACCGATGGCTCGCATCAGGCGGTGCGCCTGTTCCAGCGTGCGCGCGCTGGTGGCGAAGCCGGGCATGGTGTAGCCGAGAATGTTGGTGCGCGGCAGCCCGAGAACGTCCATCGCCTCGGCCGAGACCAGGAGGCCCTGGGTGGAATCCAGGCCGCCCGAAATGCCGATTACCACGCGCTCAATGCCCGTTGACTGCAGGCGCTTTACCAGGCCTTGCACCTGGATCTCGTAAACCTCGCGGCAGCGTTCCTGGCGGCGCTCCGGTTCAGAAGGCACATAGGGGAAGCGCTCGTAGTTGCGGGTCGGGAGGAGGCGTGTCGCGCGGGGCAGCCGGACAGGGCATGCGATGCTCCGAAAATCCTGAAGCCGCGTGCGCTCGCGAATGACGGCTTGCCCGAAGCTGTTCTGGCGCATGCGTTCTTCGGAAAGCCGGTCCAGGTCGATTTCGGATGTGATCAACTGCGGCTCGTAGCGAAATCGCACCGACTCGGCCAGCAGGTTGCCATTCTCGGCGATCATGGCGTGACCGTCCCAAGCCAGGTCCGTCGTGGATTCGCCGGGGCCGGCCGCGGTGAACAGATATGCCGCCAGACAGCGCGCCGACTGCCCGGTCACCAGCTCGCGCCGGTAATCCGCCTTGCCGATCGTGATGTTGGACGCGGACAAGTTGACCAAGACGCTCGCACCCGCCATGGCCGCATAGGACGACGGCGGGATGGGGACCCACAGGTCCTCGCAAATCTCGATGTGGAAGGTAAACAGCGGTTGTTCGGGAATCTGGAACAGCAGGCGGTTGCCGAATGGCACGCCGTGGCGCCCGAGGAGATCGATCTCGCTCCGTACGGCCGAATCGGCGGGAGCGAAGTAGCGCTGCTCATAAAATTCGCGGTAGTTGGGCAGGTACGTCTTGGGGATGACGCCGAGTATCCGACCGCCCTGGATCACGACGGCGCAGTTGAACAGCAGATGATCCACCTGGAGCGGCGCGCCCACGATGCAGACGAGCTGATGTGCGGCGGAAGCATCCACCACCTGGCGAACCCCTTCCAGACAGGCATCCAGCAACGCCTTTTGATGAAACAAGTCGTCACAGGAGTAGGCCGACAGGCCCAACTCGGGGAAAACTACCAGTACCGAATCCGTTTTCGCCGCATCGTGCATCAGCAAAACGGTTTCGGCGGCGTTGTATTCGGGATCGGCCACGCGCACGCGCGGCACCGCCACCGCGACGCGCGCGAAGTTGTGGTTATAGAGATTGAAGAATTCTTCGCCGGGCCGCACTAGGCAGGCACCGCCGCCGTCGACGGCCGAAGAGTGAATTTCTGATCCAGCGTGTTCAACTTATCCATTATGCCCGTATATTCGAGCTCCGACATGGGCAGCATGGCCGCGCCGAAAAAGCCCTGGCGGCGCATCTCGATGGCCTTGCGGGAAACCTGCGACCGCACTTCGTTCCAGAAGGGCTGCGCGAAGTTGTCGACGCGCTCGGTCAGCAGGCCCTCATGCACGCAGAATCCGGCGCAACTGACGATGGGCGGGCCGTCGAAATAGCTGATCCCGGTGTTCACCTGCACGGGCATCAGCGGCATCTGGTGGGAGCCGCGCATGCATCCGGCGACGAAGTGGCCCATCGCGAAGGGCGCCAGAATTTCGCCGGTCGCCGGGAAGTTCATCTGCGCACGCACCAGCATCACGGGGTCGTCTTTTCCAGTGTATTTGCCCGCAATGTTATGCAGGCGGCTGGTGGCGACCGCGACCGCCTGTTCGCCCGTTGCGCGGGACCAAATGGACTCCACCACGTAGCGCTCCGGATCGCGCAGCAAAGCAGCAATGTCGTACAACTCATCCGGCGCGTTCAGTTCGATGACGCGGTCGCCTTCGGTGTGGTTTACATCCATGATGACGAACCGGAAACCTTTCGCCATGTGGGGCGAAAGCAGCAGCCCGGGCGTGTTCATCGGGTCGGCAAAGGCCAGGTAGAGCGGCAAATTGTAGGCGCCGGGGTCGGTCTTGTCGGCGGCAAAGAACAGGAACGGCTCGTTGGGACGTTCCTCGAACTCCATCTCGGCCACCGCCGGGCCCATACCCTTCACGTTGCCGGAAAATGCGTCTTTTAACAGGTCCTGGCCTGCGCCATACAACCCTTGCGCCTTGGCGACGGCCGTTCCCTCGACGAAAGCCTCCCAGGCCAGCTTGTGAATGGCCTCATCGCCTTCGCCCCGCGTGTGGGTCATCAGGATCGCGATGTCGTCGCCGGTATGGCTGATGTTGTAATCGGTCAGCAGATCGTGGCCGTGCTTGTGGATGAAGGCCTCCATGGTATCCAGCAAACGGCGGGACGGGGCGACGTGGCCGCCGATGGAGCCGATATCGGCCTTGATCACACTAAGAGTGCGCTTCATACTTACCTCCACCGATACGGTGTTGCAAGGCGAAGGCCACTAACGAATAACTTCGACCGTACAAGGCGCGTGCAGCGCGACCGCTTCGGAGACGCTACCCAGCAGGAACCGGCCGATACCTCGCCGGCCGTGCGAGCCGACCACAATGATGTCCGCGCCCCAATCGTCGGCTTCCTTGAGGATCAGTTCCTTGGGCGTGGCAGTAGGGACCGCGATGCTTGTGGACAATTGCAGCCCTGCCGCCGCAATCACCTGCTCGGCGAAGGCGACGGCTTCCTGGGCGTGCCGCATGGCCTCGGCGCGGGCATCTTCCATGGCCTTGTGCTCGAAATAGACCTGCGCGTGGCTCAGCGGGATGTGCAGCTCCACTACGCTCACAATACGGACCACACTGCCGACGGGCCAGGGCCGGTCGGCCACCGAGCGCACCGCGGCCTGCGAAAAGCTAGACCCGTCGGTAGCCACCAGGATTCTCCGGATACCGGGCCGCGGCTCGCCGCGAACGATCACCACCGGGCAGGGCGCATGGCGCACCACAGCCCGGGCGACGCTGCCGAGCAGAAACCGTGCCAAATCCGAAGCATCGTGCGAACCCACCACCGCCAGATCCGCGCCCATTTCGACCGCCTGGTCGATCACGGCCGCCTTCGGATCGCCGTCCAGAATCGAGGTAATGGCATTGAGGCCTGCCTGCTGCAGCGTCTCGGCGGCGCTCGCCACCGCCTCCTGGGCGGATGCGCGCAGGCTGTCCTCCAGACCCGGCACGCTCCAGCCATAGGAAGGCTCGACAACGCTGACTACTAGTACCGTTGTCCCGTCCGGCCACGGCCGCGCGGCTACTTCCTTGGCGGCGGCATCGCTGGCGGCCGACGGATCGACCGCGAGAAGCAGCTTCATGGTTTGCTCCCTTCCATTGCCCGTTCAATGGCGCCTGCAATCATCCAGCCAATCGGCGTCCTAAGCGGTCTGCTGGCGGTGCCGGAACGGCAGCCACAACAACAAGAAGACCACGAGCGCGACCGCCTCGCCCGTGAAAATGTACAGCGGCCAAGGCCCCATGTAGTTGAGCAGGCTCTCCCCGCCTGGTTTTTCGCACAAATAGAAATAATTGGTGTGGAACTCCAGATTGAACACGCCGATTGCGAGGGCGTAGACATTCAGCACCCCGACAGCCACCCAGATGCTCAAGCGCCGGGGCCGGAGCAGCTTGCCCCAAGTGAGCGTAAGAATCGTCACGATGATGCCGCCGTGCGCCACGAAGAAGTAGATGGTCGGATAAGAGGCCATCGGCGCCCAGAGATCCGGCGTCAACAAAGCCGCTCCGCTGCCGGCGATGCCGGCGTAATAGGCGAACTCGTAGCACCAGCGCGTCAGGGTGAGCGCCGCGAAAATGGTGAGCCAGAGCGTCAGGTCGCAAAGCTCAAAGGGCATGCCTTCCGGAAAGCGCCAGCCCTCGGTATGCAGCTTGAAGGCGTACCAGATCACTTCGTTGATCAGAAGGAAGAACCCCAAAATCAGGCGGGTTACGGTTGCCCGGCGCGCGCTACGGCGGCAGATGGCCGATAGCAGCCCGGCAGCGGCCGGAACAGAGGCCAGGATCGCCAGGTGCGTCAGCCCGAAGAGGCGGAAGCCGGGTGCCAAACCGATTTCCAGTGTAACGAATATGGAAGCGGCGCAATTACGCCGTGGTTTGCGCTGCGAGAGATGGGCGCAATGGAAAGTCCCATCACCATCGCAAGTTAACAACACGCCGGGCAATTGGCCTTTGCTTGGCACAGCCGCATGTGGTACAAGCAGCTCTAGAGAGCAAAATACGGGACTTCCGGACCGCTCGAAGGAACTAGTGATCAGAGCCTCCAATTCCAGACTCATTGCCACTGCGGTCACGCTGGCAAGCCTGATTGTCATAAGCGGGACACCTGCGCTTGCCCACCATTCGTTCACGATGTTCGATCAGTCAAAGACGGTGACGCTCGGTGGCACGGTTAAGGATTTCCGCTGGAGCAATCCCCATGTGTTCATCCAACTGCTGGTCAAGAATGACCAAGGAAACGAAGAGGAGTGGAGTATTGAGATGACTAGTCCCGAGCATCTCTCGCGGGATGGCTGGCGGCCCGGAACGCTGAAACCGGGTGATAAAGTCACGTTGAAGATTCATCCCTTGCACGACAATGCCAAAGGCGGTCAGTACCTCTCGGGAACGGGAGCGAGCGGAGCGCCGCTCGGCGTACGGCCGCCATCGGAAGGTCGCAAGTGAATCCACGCCGGTGCGCACTCGCCGCCGCGCTCGTGACCGTGCTCCTCACGGGCTGCTTCGCGGCGATGGGTGCGTCGCCAGAGCCGAGATTGCCGGACTGGAGCGGCCAGTGGCAGGAGGTCGGCGCGACACCAAGTCCGGACGGAGGCTTCTACGAGTCGCTCGACCAGGTGCTCAAAGAGATGCAGTGGTCGCCGCCGAACAAGCCGGCGGTTCAGGCAAAGATCGACAAAATCGTCGCGGCGGAAAGGAAAGAAATGGCGGCCGTGCGGCGCGGAGCGAATCCGGGCGGCGCCGTGCGCGCCTGTACCTTTGGATATCCGACAATCATGCTGGACTCGCCGCTCATGTTCGAGGCTTTGGTCACGCCGAAGGAGACCGCCCTGATCTTCTCCAGCCGCGAGATTCGCCATGTTTACACCGACGCGCGCCCCCATCCCGGCAAGGACGATTTGTGGCCAACGCGCTGGGGGGACTCGATCGGCCATTGGGAAGGGCAGACGCTCGTCATCGACACCGTTGCCGTCAAACCTGCGATTGATTTTCTGCATCTGGGCGGCACGCCCGTCCTTGCTTTTGGTGGGATCGAGGAAATGCAGGTAGTCACGTACCTGAGTCCGGAAACGCACTTCATTGAGCGGCTCCGGATGATCGACAAGAATCATCTACAGGACCAGATCACAATCATTGATCCGGTCAATTTCACAAAGCCCTGGAACGTGACCCGCACCTACGAGAGAGTGCAAACCATCAACCGCATGGTGTACGAAGACTGCGAGGGCGAGGAACGCAATCCCATCGTCAACGGCCACTTCACGCTCGCGCCCCCGCCGTCTCCAGCAAACCGATAGCCATCGAATTGAGATAGCGGGAGGATCTTCGCTGTGACCACCGGTGGACACGCCGGACAAGCTTCGAGACCATCTTTCGACCGAGTGACACTTTTGAGATATCTCGCAGGATCGTCAAAACACTTTCCCTTCAATGGAGTACGAGAGAGACTCGGGCTGGCGCGCTGTTTGCACGGCTAGCTGCTGCCAAATCACCAGTAAAGGAGCCACCCACCATGGCGACTGCTAGCAGCCGAGTCAGCGAACAAGCAATCGACGAGAAACCGATTCGTCCGTTTCATGTGCATATTCCGGAGACGGACCTTACTGAATTGCGCAGACGCATCCACGCCACAAAGTGGCCCGAACGGGAGACTGTTTCAGATGCGTCGCAAGGAGTGCAGCTCGCGACGATTCAGGCGCTGGCACGATACTGGGCGACCGAGTACGACTGGCGCAAGATTGAAGCCAAGCTGAACGCCCTGCCTCAGTTCATCACGGAGATCGACGAGTTGGACATTCATTTCATCCACGTCCGCTCAAAGCACGAAAATGCGCTGCCGCTGATCGTCACGCACGGATGGCCCGGCTCGATCATCGAACAGATGAAGATCATCGATCCGCTGATCAATCCCACGGCTCACGGTGGAAGCGCATCAGACGCCTTCGATGTAGTGATCCCGTCGATGCCGGGCTACGGGTTTTCTGGCAGGCCGGCCACGATTGGCTGGGACGCACCCCACATTGCACGTGCCTGGACTGTACTGATGAAGCGCCTCGGATACCCGAAATTCGTGGCGCAGGGTGGCGATTGGGGCGCCATCGTCACTGAATTCATGGGCGTGCAAGCGGCTCCGGAGCTGCTCGGCATTCACACCAACATGCCAGGCATCTTTCCAAACGACGTCGACAAGGCGGCACTATCCGGAGCACCGGCGCCATCAGGACTCTCAGCCGACGAAAAGGCCGCCTACGAAGCGTTGCAACTTGAATATCAAAAGGGAATCGCCTACGGCTACCAGATGGGACTCCGGCCGCAGACGTTGTACGGGATTGCGGATTCCCCTGTCGGCTTGGCGGCATATTTCCTGGATCACGACGCGCGCAGCTACGAGCTGATCTCGCGTGTCTTTCAGGGAGAATCCGAGGGCCTCACGCGTGACGACATTCTCGATAACGTCACGATCACCTGGTTGACGAACACAGCGCTTTCCGGGGCGCGCCTGTATTGGGAGAATTGGGGCAAACTCGGGTTCTTCAATGTCAAGGGCGTCAGCGTTCCAGTTGCCGTGAGTGTCTTCCCTGATGAACTCTACCCGGTCCCGCGGAGCTGGGCCGAGCAGGCGTACCCCAAGCTCATTCACTTCAACAAGCTCCCTAAGGGCGGGCACTTTGCGGCCTGGGAACAACCGAAGCTCTTTTCCGAAGAGGTTCGCGCGGGCTTCCGATCGCTCCGGTAGGGATCTTCACAACAAGGGAGTAAATGCGCCATGCCTGACACTCCGCAGTTCAACATTGAGCGTACCTGCCCGGGCCTGTGGACGATCACCTTCAGTAATCCGCCGATCAACATGTTTGTTCCCACGACGATCGTCGAATTGGGGGCGCTGATGATGGACCTCGAAGCGGACCCGTCGGTCAAGGTCTTAATTTTCCAGTCGGCGAACCCAGAGTTTTTCACCGCCCATCTCGACGTTGCCAAGGCAGCGGAACGGCCCGAGGCGCTGGACCTTTGGCGCGACTTTGTGCTGCGCCTCGCGTCGTCGCCGGTCGTGAGCATCGCCAAGATTCGCGGCCGCACGCGCGGCATCGGCAACGAGTTCGTGCTGGCCTGCGACATGCGCTTCGCCAGCCGCCAAAACGCCCTCTTCGGCAACCCTGAGGTCGGCGTCGGACTGATCCCGGGCGGTGGAGCACTCGAGTGGCTCCCGCGTTTGGTCGGCCGGTCGCGGGCACTTGAGTTCGTGCTCAGCGCGGATGATTTCGACGCGGATATCGCCGAGCGTTATGGCTGGGTGAACCGCACGCTGGACGATGCCGACCTCGACTCGTTTGTCGATACTCTCGTCCGGCGTCTGGTTTCATTCGACCGTGAAGTAATAGCCGCAGCGAAGGCCCAGCTCAATCGCTTCGGGATGCCGACAGCTACCGAGCTTCAGTCGAGCAACGACATGATCTTCCCGATGTTGGCCTGGCCCGGTGCGCAGGCACGCCGTGCCAAGCTCCGTGGCATCGGCTACGGCGTTCGGAGCGACTTCGAATTGAACTTCGGCCGGTACCTCCCTGAGTTCGGGCAGGCGAACGACCATCACACGGCTGCGCGGCCTGCCTGATCGCCGCCCTGGATTTCTGAACTCAGCACCGGCGCTCGACACCGGGCTCAGCGAACCAGCGCAGGCGATCGCAGTTTATGGGCGATCCAATCGTAGCACCTGCCTTTTGGTATCTTCTCCGGCGAGTTGCACGATCTTCTCCATCCGGAAGCCAGCCTTCTGGAAGGCCCGCAAAGATCTGAGGTTGCTCTCCTCAGGATCAGTAACGACGGCGCAAACGGCGGCCTTTACAAAGATGAACTGCTTTGCGAACTCACGGATCGCAGCCGGGCCGAAGCCCAAGCCTGTCCTATTTGGTTCTCCGATGGCGAGGTCGATGCCAGCCGAAGCAGGTTCGGCTCCGAGTTGTCGCGCATGCTCCGGATAGTCAGCCCAGAGGTACCATTGAATCCAACCAATGGGCCTGTCCTCCTGCTCAATCAGGAATACGTGGGTGGGCTCAGTACCGTCGATGCGCGGTCCATATTTCGCCTCAATACCGGCCAGATCCAGGCGCTCCTTCCACCAAGCCAGCACATGCGGGGCGGCGAGCCATTCTTGAAGCAGCGGAAAATCGGATCGTTCAAGCGGTCGGAATGAGAGGGAAGCACGCATCGAGCAGCCGAGTCCAGACCATTATCCGGCCGCCAGAACCGCGTGAGGAGCGATCGTGCCCGCTCTCCCCTTATCTCAGCAATTCACCAGCGCTCGCGCGCGATTTTTTTCACCACGGTGCGAACAGTTCTCCGCGTGTGACGCTCTTATAGGTGTAGGCACATGACAGAGCCTTGGAACGTAGACGGCTTGGTGGTGGTGCGCGCGATCGCCGGCGACCGTGACGTCCTGGACGGTATCCTTGCGGCACTGCAACGTCCGCTCTACCGCTACATTTCGAGGCTGCTGACACATCGCGAGACGGCAGAAGACGCCCTGCAAGAGGTGCTATTTCGAATCTGCAAGAAGATCGTCTGGCTACGGGACCCTGAGCTTCTCCGTCCTTGGGCATTTCGCATTGCCAGCCGGGAATGTTTCCGGCAGTTGCGTTCAGAAAAACGTCGCGGCGAGGAAATACTGGATCTGAATTCTGTCGAAACGGGCGCCAGCGAGAGCATCCCCCAGGAATGGGAGCCCCGTCTCCTGGATTGGGTAGATGACCTGCCGCCTGCGAGTCGCGCCGTCATCGTCCTGCATTACCTGGAGGAGATGAGCCTCGATGAAGTCGCGGCTGTACTCGAGATTTCGCCGGGAACTGTGAAGTCCCGGTTGGCCTATGGCCTCGCGCGATTGCGCAAACATACTGCCAGTACGCAAATCAATGCTGGGGGAGCAACTCACACATGACAGAATTGCCATCGGCTCGTCAGAACGCTTTGGACCGATTTGACCGTTATGAACGGCGCTACTACCTTTTTGCGGTCATGCTAACCGCAATTGAGCTAATTTTTATTTGGGGATTTGCGCAATTGGCGGATTTTACCAATCGCGTGCACGTACTCATCTTCTGGTCGCTTCTCGCCATCGATGGACTAGTGGTGATGGGGGTTGGGCTGTTGTGGGCCCATGTAAGCCGATGTACAAGGCTCGTGCTGAAGGCCATCGATCTGTCCGCGAAAAAGGTCCCGGTAGAAGCGGCGCGCACGCCCGGCCCGCTTGGACTCGAGCCAGACCGTTGAATGAATGCGCGAACCGCAGATATGCTTGATCGCACTCGGGGTGGTTCGGGCCGGTAAGTGGGAACCCGGCTATGCAGTGGCCGGCGCGGCGGCGCGGAAACGATCGATCTCGGCGATTTCATCCGCTGTGAGACGGAAGTCCATCGCACCAATCACGCCGTCCACTTGCCTGGCCGAACGCAGCCCGACGATGGCAGCGGTCACCGCCGGATGCCGCAGCGTCCAGGCGATGGCGACTTCGCCCGGTGTGCGCCCGTGCCGCTGGCCGATCTGCTCCAACATTTCGGCGATTTTCAAGTTGCGCGTCAGCAGCGGCTCATTGAAGTTGGGCGTGCGCTTGCGGAAATCGTCGTCGGGCAGCGCCGCGATGCGCTCGCGCGTCATGGCGCCGGTGAGCAGCCCGGATTTCATCGGCGAATATACGATCACGCCGATGTTATTGGCCTGCGTGTACGGCAAAATCGACTGCTCGATATCCGGCGAAATGATGGAATAGGGAGGCTGCAGCGACGTGAGCGGCGCGATGGCCTGCGCGCGCTGCATCTGCGCCGCGTTGAAGTTGGACACGCCGATGTAGCGCACCTTGCCCTGCTCCTTCAGCTTGGCCATCATCGTCCAGGCGGCTTCCACTTCGCGGTCGGGATCGGGCCAGTGAATCTGATACAGGTCGATCACGTCGGTCTTGAGGCGGCGGAGGCTCGCCTCCACTTCCTGGCGGATGGAATCCGGGTTGATGGTGCGCATCGCTTCGCGCTTTTCGTTCCAAACGATGCCGCACTTGGTGAAGACGTAGGGCTTGGGCGCGCGGCCTTCCAAAGCGCGTGCCACCACTTCCTCGGAATGGCCCAGGCCATAGATGGCGGCGGTGTCGATCCAGTTCATCCCCCGATCCAGTGCGGCGCGGATGGCCGCGATGGATTCGTTGTCGTCCTGCGGGCCCCAGCCGAACTGCCAGCCGTTGCCGCCCATGGCCCACGCTCCCACGCCCAGCGGGGTGATCTCCAGGTCGCTCGTTCCCAGCCTTTTCTTCTGCATGCTTTCCTTGTAGCAGTTTTCGCGTGGAGAGTTTTCCGCGCGAAAAGTCACTAGCGTAGAGGCTCGCGTGAAAAATCCTCTGGTTGCACCGGTCGTCGCCTTCGCTGCGGGCATCGCCGTCTCGCGATGGGCGGGCATAGGTACTCAGGAATCGCTGGTTGCGCTATTCTTACTGGCTGTCTTGACGGCTTCAGCCCTGCGATGGTCGCGGCGGCTGGTACTGAGTTGCGTGATCGTCACGACCGCCTTCTTCGGCGCGGCTCTCGAGACGCTGCATCGGCCAGGCCCGGCGCCTGAACTCGACGCCGCCGCTCATGAGACCGTTCTGATCGACGGCTGCGTGGTCGCGCCACCCGCCTTCTATGAAGGACGCGACCAGTTCGTGCTGGAACTAGCCCCGCGAGCGCGCGCCCAGGTGAATCTCATGGTCCGCGACGGCGAAACTCCGCCTGATTTGCGCTACGGCCAGCGCGTGGAGCTGGAGGCGCGCGTCCGCCGCATTCGCAATTTCCAGAATCCGGGCGCGTTCGATTATGAAGCATACTCGGCCCGTAGCTACATCTATTGGACCGCGAGCGTCGCGCCGGGCAACGCGGTGAAAATTCTCCCAGGGCGCTGCGGGTCGCGCTTCTTCGCCGCTATTTTCGCGCTGCGCACTCGGGCGCTCGGACGAATCGAGCGGCTCTATCCGGAGAACCCCTACGCCACAGGAATGATGGAAGCGACGCTCATCGGCGAAACGCACAAGCTGGAACGCGTGTGGACGGAAGATTTCCGCCGCACTGGCACCTATCACATGCTGGTGATCGACGGCCTGCACATCACGGTGCTGGCCGCGTTCCTTTTGTTCTTGCTGCGGCTCTGTTTTCTGCCCGAGATGACCGCGCTGGCTATCACCGCGTCCGGCGCCTGGCTCTATGCGCTGGTCTCGGGCTGTAACGCGCCCACCGTGCGCGCTGCGGGCGGATTTACGCTGTACATCGTTGCGCGCTATTTCTACCGGCGCGGCCGCGTCCTGAACCTGCTGGCGGCTGCCGCAATCCTCTACCTGATCTTCGATCCGGGCCAGCTCTTCGAAGCCGGATTCCAGCTTTCATTCCTGGCCGTGGCGGCGATCGGTGCGTTCGCCATCCCGATCCTGGAAGCCACCTCGGTGCCCTTCGCGCGAGGCCTGCGAGGCATCCACCAACGCAGCCGAGATCCGCGTCTTCCGCCGCGTGTTGCCCAGTTCCGTCTGGAGCTGCGGCTGCTCGCCGAGACGCTGCACTACTATCTGCCGATTCCCGAAGAATGGCTCGCTCGCGGAATGGCGCTCGCGGCGCGCGTCGGTTATTACGCCTGGGAGCTCGCGGTGATCTCCACTGCCATCCAGATTGGGCTCGCCCTGCCCATGGCCATCTACTTCCACCGGATTTCGCTCACTGGATTCTCGGCAAATGTTCTGGTCGTCCCGCTGCTGGCCCTGGTCGTGCCGCTGGGCTTCATCGCCGTCTTTCTGGGATGGCATCTGCCGGCGGCGATTGCCGGATGGCTGCTGGCCGGCGGCCAAAAGGTCGCGGACTGGCACATGCATTGGGAACCACAATGGCGCGTCGCCGATCCGCCGCTGTGGCTCGCAGTCGCCTTCTCCGCTGCGTTGCTTACGCTGGCGTGGGCGATGCGCCGGTCGCGCCGCTGGGCGTGGACGTCCACTGCCGCGGTCCTCGCGCTGTTCGCGTTGATCTTCTGGCATCCGTTTCCACCGGACATCCACCCGGGCCAGCTCGAACTGACCGCCATCGATGTCGGCCAGGGCGACAGCCTGCTAATCGCGTTCCCCGACTCCAAGCTCATGCTGGTGGACGGCGGTGGCGTGCTGTCGTTCGGGCGTCGTGTGAAGCCCAGGCTGGACATCGGCGAAGACGTGGTCTCGCCCTACCTGTGGAGCCGGTCCATCCGCAAGATCGACGTCGTGGCGCTCACTCACGCGCACGACGATCACGCCCGCGGCCTCCCGGCGGTCATCGAAAATTTCCACCCCGCCGAGCTTTGGACCGGCGCCACCCCGTCCAGCGATGCATGGGACGCGGTTCGGGATAAAGCCCGCGCGGAAAACGTCCGCATCCTGCCGATGTGCGCGGGCCGCAGCTTCCAGTTTGGCGGTGCCCGCATCGACGTGCTCTCGCCGCCGCCCGATTACACGCCTAAGGACGCTCCCACCAACAACGACTCGCTGGCCCTGCGCATCACCTACGGCCAGCGGTCTTTTCTGCTTACTGGCGACATGGAAAAACCAATGGAATTTCGTGCGTTGGCCTCCGGACTTCCCCTGCGCGCCGACATTCTCAAGGTGGGTCACCATGGCAGCAACACCTCCAGCATCGAGCCGTTTCTGGATGCGGTACGGCCGATTTTCGCGATCATTTCCGACGGGTTTGAGAATTCGTTTCACCACCCCAGTCCCCAGGTGTTGGAACGGCTGGCGGACCATCACGCCCGAGTCCTGCGCACCGACACCGACGGACTCACAACCATCCGCAGCGACGGCCGCCGCATCTGGCTGGAAACGTTTCACCCGCGGAACGCATCGCACGTCATGTCACCCTTTTCGATCCCCGCCCTTCCGCTTTTCTGATGCAGCGGCAGGTGGGTGGAATCGCCGTTTCCGCGCTGCGGCAAAACTGTTGGTACTATAAAAGCACCCGAGGTCTTAGACACGATGTCATCGCCCCGCCGGCGTCTCTACCTTTCTTTCCCCCTGCTGTTGGTTCTCTGCAGCACGGTCCCCTCCCAGTTAGCGGCTCAATCGGAAGCCGACGTGAATGCGAGCTTGAAGAAATTCACGCAGGTCTATGAGGCCGTGGAGTCCAACTTCGCGAATAAAGTGGACCCGGACAACCTCGTCTTTCACGGCGCCATTCCGAACATGCTGCGTACGCTCGATCCGCACTCGAATTTCTTCGATCCCAAGGCATATGCGTTGATGCGGGAAGGCCAATCGGGGCACTACTTCGGCGTGGGCATGTATGTGGGCGCGCCGGACGGCCAAGTGGTGGTGATTTATCCGTTCCTGGGCTCGCCAGCCTATCGGGCTGGCCTGCGGCCGGGCGATCAGATCATCGCCGTTGACGACACCAATACGGAGCACGCCACGGTCACCGATGTTTCCGGAATGCTGAAGGGTCCGAAGGGCACTCCGGTCACCATCACGGCGCGGCGCATGGGCCACGCCGAGCCGATGCGCTTCTCGCTGGTGCGCGATAACGTTCCCCGCGGCACAGTGAATTATGCGTTCTGGCTGCGTCCAGGCATCGCCTACATGCGCGTGGAAGCCTTCAATGAAACCACCAGCCGCGAAGTGGATCAGGCGCTGGCGAAATTTCCGGAAGCCGCTATCGATGGATTGATTCTGGATCTTCGCGACAATCCCGGCGGGCTGGTCCAGGAAGCCGTCAATGTGGCCGACCGTTTTCTGCGTAAGGGCCAGTTGATCGTCTCGCATCACGGACGCGCGTCGGCCGAAACACGTTTCGTCGCCAAACACGGCGAAAAGGGCTCCCAGTATCCGATCGTGGTGCTGGTCAACCGCGGCACCGCTTCGGCGGCTGAGATTCTCACCGGCGCGCTCCAGGATCACGACCGCGCCTGGGTATTAGGCGAGAACACGTTCGGCAAAGGACTGGTGCAGGCCCCCTTCCCGCTCTCCGGTAACAGCGCTCTGCTGCTGACCATCGCCAAGTACTACACGCCCAGCGGCCGGCTGATCCAACGCGACTACGAGCACCAGGGCCTGTTTGAATACCTGAGCCGCGCCGAGGACGGAAAAAACAATCCCAAGGATATGCGGAAGACCGATAGCGGCCGGATCATGTACGGCGGTGACGGAATCACACCGGATGAAAAGTACGAAGCCCCCAAGCTGACGCCGCTCGAGGCGCAGCTTACCGGCAACCTGATCTTCTTCTTCTACGCGCCCGAGTATTTCGCGGCGCACCCGGCCACTATGGCGAAGGACTGGCAGGCCGACGAGCAGGTGATGGCCAGCTTCCAGGCGTTCTGCACCAAGCACGGCGTCGTTTTCACCCCAGCCGATTTCCAACGCGACAACGCCTGGATTCGCGATCGCCTGCGCGAGGAGCTGTTTATCACCGCGTTCGACAAGGAAGCATCGGACCGGCTGGTGTTCCGGAACGATCCGGAAGTGGCGCGCGGCGTCAGCGCGCTGCCTTCTTCCAAGGCCATGCTCGATCGCCTGCATGACCTGACCGCCACGAAGAAAGTCGCCGCCGTCGAGCGCACCCAGTAAGCCGCTGCCGCCCTCTGCTGGGATATACTTTCGGAGCGCTAAGCGCGACGAAAGTCTAGCAAGCGGAGGTTGGTGTGGGTTTCTCTTGTAACAAGCGTGTTATCTTTCGGGCCTTGCTGTGGGGCCTGCCAGGAGCGGTTCTCGCTTTCGCCTATCCACGTGTCTTCCCGACCGGTGTCACGCTGTACGATCCCGCTCGTGCCTACAACAGTTTCGTGTTCTTTGGGACATTGCAGGATGCCGGCGGCGGGTCCTACCTGATCGACATGAACGGCAACGAGGTCCGCAAGTGGTCTTACAGCGGCATTCCGCCCGTGTACTTGAATCCAGCCTTGACCGGCGGCGCGCGTGGGCACGTGCTGGTGCAATTGTCGGCTATCGATCCTCAACCCGGCGTCCCAGCAGGCCCCGCATACTTCCGGAACAGGACCATCGGCGAATTGGATTGGGATGGCCGCATCTTGTGGCAGTGGGGGAGTGAAGCGCCCGGCGGCGCGGCGCGGCAGCACCACGATCTGCACCGTCTGGCCAACGGCAACACCTTGATCCTTTCTGAGATGAGCCACGTGGTCACTGGCTTCACATTGCCCAAAGTCACCGACGACGCCATCTACGAAGTGAATACTCGCGGAGAAATCGTCTGGAAGTGGCTGGCTTCCGAACATCTGGACGAGTTCGGCTTCACTGCTTCCGAGCTGAAGCTGGTTCGTGAAACGAAAAACCCGGATTATCTGCACCTGAACGCAATGACGCCCCTCGGCCCCAACAAGTGGTTCACGCAAGGCGACCAGCGCTTCGATCCGCAGAACATCCTGATCAGTTCGCGTAACGCCGATTTCCTGGCGATCATCGAAAAGAAGACCGGACACGTGGTCTGGACGCTCGGCCCGGATTATCCGGCGCGGGCCGGCGGCCGGCAGAAACTCCCGCGTCCAGTCGACCAGATCGTGGGGCAGCACAATCCGCACCTCATCGCCCCCGGCCTGCCCGGCGAAGGCAATCTGCTGCTGTTTGACAACGAGGGCGAAGGAGGATATCCGCCGGCAGTCATGCAGACCACGGGCGGTTCCCGCGTGCTGGAAATCGACCCTATCAAGAAAGAGATCGTCTGGATGTATACGGGATCGGATTCGGACCTGTCATCCTGGACGTTCTATAGTTCGTTCATCAGCAGCGTGGACCGCCTTCCCAACGGTAACACGTTCATCGATGAAGGCATGAACGGGCGCTTCTTCCAGGTGACCCCTTCTGGCGACATTGTTTGGGAGTACATCAACACGCACTTCAGCCACTCCGCGGCGGGCGGAGGGCGCTCGCTCAGCAATTCGGTCTATCGTGCCGAGCCGGTGCCCTATGATTGGGTCCCGGAAGGCACCCCGCATTCTGAGCACGCCGTGGTGCCACCCGATCCCGAAAATTTCAGGATTCCTGCGCAAAGCAGGTAGTTGTCCGGCTTACCGTCCGGCTGCGCTACCCTGAAATACAGCGGAGGAATTCCATGAGTAAGCTGGCCCTCGCCCTGTTGGCTGCTTCACTGCCCGCCTTGTGTGCCGACGAGGCGCTGCCCACTGCCGAAACCGTCATGAACCACTGGTTGGAAGCGAGCGGCGGGAAAGCCGCCTGGGAAGCGCGCCACAACACGGTCCAACATGGCGCGATCGACTTCACCGGCCGCGGTCTGAAAGGCACCATCACCATTTATCAGGCTGCTCCCGACAAAAACCTGGAGGTGATTGAGCTTCCCGGCATCGGCAAAGTCGAATCGGGCAGCGATGGCAACGTGGCTTGGGAGAATTCCGCGCTGCAAGGCCCGCGCATCAAGCAGGGCGTCGAAAGGACCAACGCACTTCGCGACGGCGCCTTCAACGCATCGCTGAACTGGCAGAAGCTGTACGCCAAGGCCGAGACCACCGGGGCTGAAACCGTGGAGGGCCATGAATGCTTCAAAGTGGTGTTATCGCCCGCCGAGGGCCAGCCCGTCACGGAGTTTTACGACAAGAAATCCGGCCTGCTCATCGAGACCGCGGCCACGCGCACTACCCCCATGGGCGACATCTCCGGCGTGGTTGTCTACGACGACTATCGCAAGGAAGGCGATGTGCTGGCGCCGCATAAAATGATTAACCGGTTCGCACAGCAGGAATTCCAAATCGAGATCCAGAGCATCGAATTTAACGTCGATTTGCCGGTTGACCGCTTCGACCTGCCTCCGGAAGTGAAGGCGCTGGTGAGCAAAACCGTCAGCCCCGGCTCGCTCCCGAAAGTAACGAAATAGCCGCTGGAGTCACTCGTATTATGAGCACGCCAGAGCTATCACCCACCCGGCCGGATGCCGGTTTCCAGGCTGCCTTGGAGGCTTACCTTGCCGCGATCCAGGACATCGCTGAAACGGTTCTGGCGATTCGTCCCGAGATCGGCGCCGCTCTCCAGGAGCAGCTCCTGCGGCTGCGCGATAAGCTGGCGCTGGACCCCACTCCGGAAACCCTCGAGGCCGGCAGAACCGTGCTCCGGCATTTATTGGAAGATCTTTGGGAAAAATCCCGTCACTACAATCAAACCCTCGCGCGCGACCTGAACCAGACTCTGGCCATCGTGGCTCAATCCGAAGATTCGCGCTCGGTTCGCAACGTGCAGTACGTCGAACGCCTGGTGGATTTCGTCGAGCAAATGGAATCGGCGGTGAAATCCGGCGACTTGACCTGGCTGGCCACCCAGGCCGGCCACTTGCGTGCCTTCGCCGAGTCCATTGAGCTTGACAGCCGCGACTCCTACCGCGAGCTGAACGAAAAAATGCAGGAAGTTCAGCGGCGTTTGCGCGAAGCCGAACTCCAAGCCAGCCTGGATCCGCTGACCGGCGTATCGAACCGCCGCGAATTCAACCGCCAGCTCGCTTCCCGGATCGAGTCTGGAAAGACGTTCTGCGTCCTGCTGTTTGACCTGGACGAATTCAAAGCGGTGAACGATCGCCTGGGTCATCTCTACGGCGACGAACTGCTGAAACAGCTGGGAGCGCGCCTCAGCGGGCAGGTGCGCGCGCGCGACTTCGTCTGCCGCTGGGGCGGCGATGAATTCGTCGCTATTCTGGATTGCGAACTGGCGCAGGCCGAAACCCGCGCCCGCCAGATCGCGCAATGGCTGAATGGTCCCTACCGGATCAGCGCCGATGGACGCGAGATCCGCGTGGATGTTGGCGTCTCCGTTGGGTTCGCCGAATACGTGCCCGGCGAAACGCGCGACCAGCTTCTGCGGCGCGCCGACGAACAGATGTACCACAACAAACATAAGGGCACGTCTAGTTAGCTTGCCGGGCCGCCACTCGCCGCGCGTTTGTACTAACTTGGATTGGAAGGACACCCGCTAGTTTGCAAACCCTGACCAACGCCGGTGTGCTCGTAACGGGAGCCGGACGGGGCATCGGAAAGCGGTTGGCAATCGGATTCGCTACTGCCGGAAACCGCGTGGCGCTGCTGGCGCGCAGCAAAGCCGAACTGGATCTCGCCCACCTGGAAATTGAACATGCCGGCGGAAACGCCCTGCGCATCCGCGCCGACGTCACGGATTTCGAGCAGATGGCGGCGGCGGTGGACCGCATGCGCGTCCACTATGGCGAAGTGGATGTGCTGGTCTGCGCCGCCGCCATTCCCGGGCCCATCGGGCCGTTCGTCGAGCAGTCGCCCAAAGCCTGGGCTGAGATCATTCACGTGAACCTGCTGGGCGTCATGAATGCCTGCAAGGCGGTGCTGCCGCACATGATCGCGCGGCGCGCCGGCAAAATCATCGTGCTGAGCGGCGCGGGCGCCACGGCGGCGCGGCCCAATTTCTCCGCTTACGCTGCTTCGAAGGCCGCGGTCGTGCGCCTAGTCGAAACCATCGCCGAGGAAGTCCGCGACGACAACGTGCAGGTCAATTGCATGGGCCCCGGCGGAACTTATACGCACATGACCGACGAGATTCTGCGCGCGGGCGAACGCGCAGGCTGGAAAGAGAATGAAGAAGCGTTAGAGATCCGGCGCACTGGCGGCGTGGCGCCCGAGAAACAGATTCAGCTAGCCCTGTTCCTGGCATCCGAGCAATCCAATCACATCAGCGGCAAGTTGATTCACGTTACCGACGATTGGAAAAGGCTGAAGAACGAAAACGTCCACGAGGACATCTACACGCTGCGCCGCGTCCAGAAAGTTTAGCCCACCGTCTGCCGCTTCAATTGCCCGCACGCGGCGAAAATGTCCCGCCCGCGCGGTTTCCGCACAAAACAGGGCATCGCTCGGCGCACGATGGCTTGAAACGCCTGGACGCGCTCGGGATCGGGCGTTTCGAAGGCGATCCCCGGCCCTGGGTTCAAGGCAATCAGGTTCACTTTGGCGTTCAGATGCGCCAGCAGCTTCACCACGCGCCGGGCATCGGCGTCCGAATCGTTGACACCGTTCAACAGCACGTATTCAAACGTCAGCTTCTCCCACGGCCGCAGCGGATATGCCTTGCAGGCCGCCAGCAAGTCTTTCAGCGAATACTTGCGCGTAATGGGCATCAGTTCGCGCCGCTGCTCTTCGGTGGACGCGTTCAGCGAAATCGCCAGTTTCGGCCGGACCGGCTCTTGGCCAAGCTCTTCAATCTTCGGCACAATGCCCGAGGTCGACAGCGTGATCCGCTTAGGCGACAACGCAACGCCCGCCGGATCCGTCAACAGCCGCGTCGCCTTAATGACGTTGGGCAGGTTCAGCAGCGGCTCGCCCATCCCCATCATGACGATGTTCAACCGGTCCGCCGGCGTTGAGATCTGATGCGTTTGCATCACAAAAAGGACTTGGCCGACGATCTCGCCGGCCGTCAGGTTCCGCTCCAGGCCCATGAGCGCGGTCAGGCAGAACTGACAATTGACCGGGCAGCCGACCTGGCTGGAGATGCAGACGGTGTCGCGTCCCTCTTCCGGCATCAGGACCGTTTCCACCGTCCGCCGGTCTTCGAGTTCCAGGAGATAACGGCGCGTTCCATCGGTCGATTTATACTCGGCGGCGGGCTGCGGCAGCCCCACAGCCAGCCTGGAAGCTAATTCTTTTCTTAGGGTTGCAGGGAAAGTCGTGATCTGAACCAGGTCTGAGACCCGCTGCCGGTAAACGGCGGTGTAGAGCTGGCGCGCTCGAAACGCGGGCTGGCCCTCGCCCAGAGCCTGTTGTAGGTCCGGAAGTTCAAGCCCTACAATAGTTTGCGCCACTTCCTGAGTATATCACGCGAGCCCGCGCCAACCGCGTTAAAATGGAAGTACATGGCTGGAGCCGTTCAGACAATGCGCGACATCGAGACCACCACCCTGGCAAACGGGGTCCGGGTGATCAGCGAGGAGATGACCCATGTCCGGTCTGTATCGCTCGGCGTGTGGATCCAGACCGGTTCGCGGCGGGAGACCGCCGAGGAGAACGGCATCTCGCACTTCATCGAACATATGGTGTTCAAAGGCACCAAGAACCGCTCGGCCGAGGACATCGCCCGCTCGGTGGATTCCATCGGCGGCGGCCTGGATGCCTTCACCGCCAAGGAGATGGTCAGTTACAACACCAAGGTGCTGGACGAGCACCTGCCACTGGCCTTCGACGTCCTGGCCGACATGGTGCGCAACCCGCTGTTTCGCGAAGAAGATATCGAAAAAGAGAAGGGCGTCATTTTGGAAGAGCTGAAGATGGAGGTGGATAATCCCGAGTACCTCCTACACGAGATCTTCTCCAGCAACTTCTGGAAGGACCATCCGCTCGGCAAGCCCATCCTCGGCACCAAGGACACGGTCAAACGGTTCGACCGCGACATGATCGGCGATTATTACCACCGCTATTACTCGCCGTCGAACATCCTGATCACGGCGGCCGGCAACCTATCGCACGCCAAGCTCATTGACTTGGCCCGCCAGCATTTCGAGGACCTGCGCATGAATGGCTCGCTCCAGCCGGATGTCGCGCCGGTGCCCCATGCGCGGCTGGTGTTTCGCGATAAGAAGTCGCTGGAACAGACGCATCTGTACATCGGCGTTCCGGCTTATCCGTTCTCTCACGAGCGCCGCTTCGCCTGCTGGGCGCTCAACACGCTGCTGGGTGGGGGCATGAGCTCGCGGCTATTCCAGAATATTCGGGAAAAACAGGGCCTGGCTTACGCCGTCTATTCCGAGCTGGCGATGTATCGCGATACGGGCTGCCTGGCCATTTACGCGGGCATGGCCGTCGAAACCGCGGGCAAGGTGATCGAATCGATTATCCAAGAGTTCCGAGATCTGAAAGAGAATCTGGTTCCTGAAGAAGAGCTGCGCCGCGCCAAGGACCATCTGAAGGGCTCGCTGATGCTGGGTCTGGAATCCACATCCAGCCGCATGGGCAACCTGGCGCGGCAAGAGATGTACTTCAAGCGCTTTTTCACGCTGGACGAGATGCTGGAAAGCATCGAGGCCATCAACGCCGAACAGGTGCGCGACATCGCGCGCGAGTTCTTCGACGCGAAGAACATCACGCTGGCCATGCTGGGCAACCTGGGCGATTTTCGCGTAAAGCGCGAAGACCTGGCCTGCTGAGCGTACCGTGAACAAACTAACGCGGCTGCTGCTGGTTCTGTGCGCCACTGCTGCGTCTCTTGGCGCGCTGGATCTCAAGTCGCTGAAGCCGCAGGGCTATGTCAGTGATTTCGCGCATGTTCTCTCGCCGGAATTACGCGCTCAATTAGAAGCCTACGCCGGGCAAATCGAGCAAGCCACCGGAGTTCAGATGGCTTTCGTGACGCTCGATACGCTGGACGGCAATCCCATCGAAGACGTCTCGAACGATTTATTTCGTCAATGGGGCGTCGGGAAAAAGGGAAAGGACGAGGGGATCATGTTGCTCCTCGCCATCCGCGACCGGCGCGACCGCATCGAAGTCGGCTATGGCCTCGAGCCGATCCTGCCCGACGGTTTCGACGGCAGCATCCTCCGAAGTATTCAACCGGTCTTGCGCCAAAACGAATACGGACCGGCGATGATCGCGGCCGCCGAGCAAATGGGCACGGAGATTGCTCGCGCCAAAGGCGTATCGCTCGGCTCGGGCGCACGCCGGATTCGAACGGCGCCGGAGCGGAGAAACTTGCCCTGGCCCGTCATCATCATCGGCATCTTTGCTCTTCTGTTCCTGCTTCGGGCGGGTGGAGGCGGCGGGGGCGGTTTCTTGGCTGGAATGATTCTCGGTAATCTATTAGGACGCGGCGGACGAGGCGGCGGCTGGGGCGGTGGTGGCTTCGGCGGCTATGACTCCGGCGGCGGTGGCGGCGGAGGATTTGGCGGATTCGGAGGAGGCGACTCGGGCGGCGGCGGCGCTTCCGGCGGCTGGTAATCCATGGAAAAAACGCTCCAGGAATTGGTCGATCGTCTGCGCGAAGCCCAGCGCGATCACTTGGTCTCCGTCGTTCTGTACGGCTCGGCGGCGGGTAGCAGCCATCATCACAAGGCTTCCGATTTGAATGTGCTCTGCGTGCTCACCCGCGTAACACCGGCTGAACTGAGGGCGTCGGAGCCGATCTTCGAATGGTGGCGCAAGCAAGGCAACCCGTCGCCGCTATTGCTCAGCGAAGAGGAGTTACGCAACTCGACCGACTGTTTTCCCATTGAATTTCACGACATGCAGGAGCGGCGGCGCGTTTTGTTCGGCCCGGATGTGGTAAAGGATCTGGTGATCGACAAGACGTTTTACCGGGCGCAGGTGGAAATGGAACTGCGCGCCAAGCTTTTGCGTCTTCGTCAGAAAGCGGCCGGTGTGCTCTCGGACAAACAGGCGCTGCTGCGGCTCATGGTCGAATCAGTATCCACGTTCCTGGTTCTGTCGCGGCACGCGCTGCTGGTATCCGGCCTGCCCGTCTGGCATGGCAAGCATGAGGTGGCGCACCACTTATCCGCCATCGGCGTGGATGGCGCGCCGTTCGACACGCTGCTCGCCATTCGCGACGAGGCGAAACACGCCGAAGATGTCGAGCCGGAGACGCTGTTTGCAAATTATCTGAAGCAGATCGAGGCGTTGGTGGCGCACGTGGACGCACTCGAGAAATGAGGTTCTCATGAAAATCGCATTAGCCGTCATCGGGGTTTTGGTTTTGATTGGCTTGGTGACGTTCGGTTGGGCCATGGGCGCGCGGAACACGCTGGTCACCGAGCGCGAGTCGGTGAACGCGGCCTGGTCGCAGGTGGACGTCGCGCTGCAGCGCCGCTCCGACCTGATCCCGAACCTGGTCGAAACCGTGAAGGGTTTCGCCAAGCAGGAGCAGGCGGTGATCAAAGAAGTCACGGACGCACGAGCGGCTTTGGGCGGCGCGCGGACTCCTTCTGAAAAGATCCAGGCCAACACGCAGTTGGATGGCGCACTCAGCCGGTTGCTGGTGGTCGTGGAGAATTATCCGCAATTGAAGTCCAACGAGAATTTCCTCCGCCTGCAGGACGAGCTGGCCGGCACCGAGAACCGCATCGCCGTCGAGCGCCGTAAGTACAACGAGACCGTGCAGCGCTACAACACCGACATCGCGTTGTTCCCCAACAATATCGCCGCATCGATGTTCCACTTTGAGCGCAACGACGCCTACTTCAAGACCGAGCCCGGCGCGCGCGCCGTACCGAAGGTGGCGTTCTAGAATAGACATATCGCGTCCGGCTTGCTTCAGGAGTGTGCCCTTGATGCGAATCCTTTTCTGCGCTCTGGTCTTAGCGGCTTATGCAACCGCGCAACCGGTAATCGGTGCGGCTGGCTATTCTTCTCCGACGCCACTTCCAGTCGCGCCCGGTCAAATCATCTCACTGTTTGTGCAGAATATCTCCGGTCCGGCGCCTTCGGTCTCCGATGTTTCCGCCGTCTTTCATCAGAATTCGGACATTCCAATGCCGGTTCTAAACGTGCAGGCCATCTGCGCCGTGCCGGGCGAAACGTGCGCGGCAACCATCCGCGGCATTACGGTGCAGATTCCCTATGGCATCCAAACCTTGTGCCCTTTGTGCGCGAACCCGTTACTTCCATCCGGTTACATCACCGTCAGCATCCATGGCGTCTCCAGTGGGCCGCTCGGCGTGCAGCCGCTGGCCGACCAGGTGCATTTTCTGACGCAGTGCGATGTCTTCATAGGAAACCCGGTCAGCTTGAATAATGGCGGCCTGCCTTGCGCACCGATGATTACGCACGCGGATGGAACGATGGTCAGCGCAACGAAACCCGCCAGCAGCGGCGAGGAACTGGTGGCCTATGCGACCGGACTTGGTGAGACCAATCCGCCGCTCACCACGGGAAAGCCAGCACCCGCGGCGTCGCCCACACAGACCGTCTTCTCGATCGACTTTGATTACCGGCCGAATGCGCTGGCTACCAAGCCGCCTCCAGTCCCGACTGGAGAGGGTATCGGGCTCACGCTGTGGGAACTGGGTCCTCCTTTGTTTACCGGTGCGACCGCGGGGTTCATCGGCCTTTATCAAATCAATTTCGTAGTACCGCCAGCGCCGGCCGGCTTGCCACCGTGCGTCGATACGACTACGCTTCCTCCCGGCGCCAATGTCGTTCAATCCAACCTCACTGTCAGCGTCGGCTCCAACTTCTCTTTCGACGGCGCGGGCATCTGCGTCCAGCCCGGGAGCTGACCACTGCAGCTGTAACATCCCGCGGTGGCATGCGCCGTGCTTATTTCCTTCCATGGGAGGAAATGAACCGTGGGGATATGCAAAAATTTCAGAGGTTTCTCGATTGTTACTCCGCTGATCCTCGCCGCGGCCCTCGTTGGGTGTAATAAGGATCAGGCTGCGAGCGACATCAGTGGGAATCCCGCCAACGGCAACCTCGCTTCGGTGACTCCAAGTTCTACCGGGCAGCGTTACGCTCCGGCTGCCAGTGCTTCTTACAACACTGCGCAGTACGAAAACGCTGACTACGATCAACCGCCCGTCCGAGTGACGGAAGCGCCGCCGCCTCTTCCCGTTTACGAACAGCCTCCTTGTCCCGGCCCCGATTATGTCTGGACGCCCGGTTACTGGGCTTATGGTTTTGGCGGTTATTATTGGGTGCCTGGCGCTTGGGTTCTGGCCCCGTACATCGGCGCGCTGTGGACGCCGCCGTGGTGGGGCTTCGCCAATGGAGTCTATCTATGGCACGTGGGCTATTGGGCTCCCCACATCGGCTTCTATGGCGGCATCGACTACGGCTGCGGGTACACGGGCCGCGGCTATTATGGCGCCTATTGGAATCACGGCCATCTGTTTTATAACCGCGCGGTGACCAACGTTGACCCGGCGGTCCTTCATAACGTTTATAACTACCAGGTGGCCGTTGGCTTCCACAGCCGCGTGAGCTACAACGGCGGGCGCGGCGGAATCACCGCACGGCCTACGCGGCAGGAATTGGCCGTGGCGACAAGCCAGCGCACACCCCCGGTTGGCGCTCAGGTACAGCATTCGCGGCAGGCGGCCGCGAATCGCGCACAGTTCGCCGCGGTGAATCACGGAAACCCCTCGGCTCTGACAGCTACGCGTCCGCTGGCCACCACCTATCGAGCCCCGGCAGCGCCGACGCCCGCAGTGCGGCGAGCAGAGCAGCGGCCCGTCGCGCAAACCCCAGCGCGGCAGGAGCGGCCGAACCAGCATGGACCGCTCCAGGCTACTCGAGCTCCGGAAAACCGTTCGGCGGCGCAGCCGATACAGCATCCCAAGCCGCAGCCATTTCCCGAGAAACGTGTTGCGCCGGAGCAGAACCGGGCGTTCAGACAGCGGCAGGCGGCCCCGGTTGAACACGCTCCGCAGCGGCCCGCGCCGCAACGTCCCTCTCCTCAAGTACGCCCCGAGGCGAGACCGGCTCCGCGTCCCGCGCCTCAGCCTCATCCGGAAGTTAGACAACAAGCACCACGCGGATTTGTCGCGCACGCTCAGCCGCAACCCAGGCCCGAGCAGCATAACGTGAGGCCGCCGCAACCGAGAGAAGAACACAGACAGCATTAGCGGTTTGCGCGGGTCCTTCATAATAAGGGCATGAGCGACCGCACGCGCCTGCTGTTGATCGGCGCGACCACCGGCTATCAGACGCGCGTGTTCGCCGAAACCGCCGCGCGGTTGGGCTACGATCTGACGCTGGCCACCGACCGCTGCCATGTGCTCGACGATCCCTGGGGCGACCGGGCAGTCGCGCTGCGCTTTGAAGATCCGGACGGTGCGGCGGCAGCATTGGTCGCGCAAACGAGCGTGTGCGGCATCGTCGCGGTGGGCGACCGTCCGGCTTACATCGCAGCTCTGGCCGCGCAGCGCATGGGCATCCCCTACAATTCGGCGGACTCAGTGCAGGCGGCGCGCAACAAGTTTCTCGGGCGCGAACGATTTCGGCTCGCCGGTCTATTGGTTCCAGAGTATCGGCGGGTCCCGCTTTCCGATGGACCGGAGGAACCCGCAAGGACCGCGCGTTATCCCTGCGTGCTTAAGCCACTCGGATTATCCGCTAGCCGGGGGGTGATCCGCGCCAACAACGCCGGCGAATTCATCGCGGCATTCCGCCGGATTGAAACGCTTTTGCGCGACCCCGACATCGCGCGGCTGCACGAAGACCAGGACCAATTCCTGCAAGTGGAGACCTTCATCGAAGGCCGCGAGTTCGCGTTGGAGGGCATTCTGACCAATGGGCGGCTGCGTGTGCTGGCGCTGTTCGACAAGCCCGATCCGCTGGATGGCCCATTCTTCGAAGAAACGATCTACGTCACGCCGTCGCGCGGGAACGCGGCGGTGCAGCGCGAGATGGTGCGGACCACGGAAACAGCCATTCGCGCTCTTGGCCTCACTCACGGCCCGATCCATGCCGAGATGCGCGTGAACCCGCGCGGCGTCTGGATGCTGGAAGTGGCGGCGCGGCCGATCGGCGGGTTGTGCGCGCGCGTCCTGCCGGGACTCGAAGAGCTGATCCTGCGTCACGCTGCCGGCGAAGACGTCACTCGTATCGCGATGCCAACGGACGCTGCCGGTGTGATGATGATCCCGATTCCGCGCGAAGGAATCTACGTGGACGTGGAAGGCCTGGAAGCCGCCCTTGCGACGCCGGGCATCGAGGACGTGATCATCACCGCGAAGCAGGGGCAGAAACTGATTCCCCTCCCCGAAGGCAACAGCTATTTGGGATTTATTTTTGCGCGTGGCAATTCGCCTGAGGCCGCGGAAGCCGCTCTGCGCACGGCGCACCAGCAGCTCTGCTTTGAGATCGGCGCCGCGCTACCGGTGGTTTAATTCTTCGCTTTCGGCGGCACGTATCCGGGCGGAAGCGCCGCACCTTCGCCGAAGAAATAGTCTTCCATCTGTTTGAGCAGAAATTCCTGAGCCTCTTTCGTACCCAGGTTGAGCCGGTACTCGTTCATGATCATCTTCATCTGCTCGAGCCACATCTTCCAGGCTTCCTTGGAGACGTTTTCGTAAATCCGCTGGCCCAGCGGGTGATTGTCAAACGGGACTTCGTCCAGCCCCGGCATCTCGCGCTGAAACTTGACGCAGAAGACCATGTGGCCTCCGCTTTTCTGTTCTTCGATTTGCGGACCTGGTGTCCCGTTACCGCAACCCATGCGAGTCTCCTTCGACCTTCAGGATACCTTACGCGGTGCGCTTAACGGCTGACTTCTTGTTGCTGAGGTATTCGGAAAGCGGGAACGGGGTGGGCACGGCGCCTTTTTCCATGGCGCGCTGCACCGCCTTGTGATAGCGGCGGAGGGTTTCGCGCTTCACGCCGTTGCTAAGCTGACAGGTTTCGATATCGAGCAAAATCTCTATCTCCCACGGCTGGAACGTGTTGCGGTTCATATTGCCGCGGATCAGCTCCTGCATCAGGCGGTTGAAACGGTTCAGTCGGGCTTCACTGTCGAGTGTGTGCGCAAGCATGTCCAATTGGACTATCGACAGAAAAGGGGCGTATCTTAAGGGGAAATTCCGGTTTTCCCCTAGGCTTTCTCGTCTTCCCAGGGCCGCGGCTTGCGGTGCGTGATCTGCTCCAGGCTGGCCGGCTTGGGCCGGTAGACTTCGCCGAAATGCTTATCGACATCTTCTTTGTAGCTCATGCGCGGACCGGGGTAGCCGATGAGCTGCCAGCCGATCAGGCCGGCGTTGCCGCCGTGCATGGGGTCGGAGAACATGCCTTCGATGGTGTGGGCGCGCAAGAGCGCGAAGAAGTGCGTCTTCTCGACGGACTGGAGCTTGGCGATCTGGTCGGCTTCTGGAAGCTCCGCGAAGTTGGCGCCGAGCTTCGCGATGCCGTCTTTATACGTCTCGCGCGGATTGGCTTTGCCCTGATAGCCGTGTTCGGGTACGGACTGGACCCACGGTCCTTTGGTGTAGCGATACTTGTCCGCGCCATAGGGTCCGGCGAGCTGGCGGTCAATGTAAATGACCACACCGGCTTCCTTGGCGCCGGGACCGCTCGCGTCACTGGGGAAGATGCGCTCGCAGGCAGCGGCGATGACGCGGGCCTCGGCTTCGGTGAAGAAGCGCAGCGGCACTTTGACGTGGCCGTCCTGCGCCTGGAGCCGGAATGGCTCGCGCGCCAACGTGTACATCAGCGCGCCGCCCAGTGCGCCGGCGGGGATGGTGAGAAATTCGCGGCGTTTCATGGGAGCCTCCCGGGATGCTTCATATAGTTGTTGATCAGCGCGTCGGCGGCCCAGTAGGTGACGGCCATCACGGTGAGCGTCGGATTGCCGGCGGCAGTCTGCGGGAACGACGAGGCCCCGATGACCCAGAGATTCGGCATGTCCCAATGCTGGAGATAGCGGTTCACGACGCTCGTCTCCGGCGAAGTTCCCATCACGACGCCGCCTTGGATGTGGGTGCTCTGGTAATTGATGACGTTGTATTTTGCGCGCGAGGGGCGCCGCGAATCGACCTTGGCGCCCATGGCGGGCGCGACTTTGGCCGCCAGATCGTAGGCGAACTCGCGCTGCTTGTGCTCGTGCTCGGTCCAATCGAGCGTGAAGCGCAGCAGCGGATCGCCGAATTTGTCGGTGTAGGTGGGATCCAGGTCGATGTGGTTTTGGCGGTAGGACATGTGCTCGCCGTATAAATTGAGCTGCGTGGCGCGGTCGTTCCAGCGGAGTGCGGCGGCCTTCCAGTCCGCGCCCCAATTGGATTTCGCCTCGCCCGGAGGGATGTTGCCGAAGGAACCGATGGGCAGGTTGCCATTGCCATTCATGCTCAACATGCCGTAGCGCAGCAGACCGTCGTTGCCGGGGAGATTGTTGTCGCCGTCGAAGTCGGAGAAGCGGCTGCCGAGCGATCCGGCGCCCATGAACAGGTTCAGCGGCTTGTCGAAATAAATGCGAATGCCGCCTTCCACCTGATGCGTGAGGTAGCGGCCGAGCGTTCCTTTTTGCGTTGCCGGATCGTACTGCGTGCCGATTTTGGAGAGCAAAAGCAGCCGGTTATTGTTCAAGGTAAAGGAACAGAGGAGGACGGTTTCGGCGGGCTGGAAGAATTCGTTGCCCTCAGCGTCGGTGAACTGGACTCCGGTGGCGCGCCCGTTTTCATGCACGATGCGGTGCACCCAACTTCCGGTGCGCAGTTCGAAGCTCTTATGCTTGCGCAGAACGGGCAGCAGCGTGTTGGTGGGCTGTGCCTTGGCGCCGATCATGCAGCCGAAGCGCGAGCAATAAGAGCAATAGGCACAGGCCGCGCGCGAGACGCCGTCGGGATTGGTGTAGTTCTGGCTCAGGTTGGCCGCGGGCGTGGGATAAGGATGATAGCCCAGCTTGCGCGCCGCTTCTTCGAACAGGTGCGACGCTTGAGAATGCTTCAGCGCAGGCGTGGGGTATTCGTGCATGCGCGGCGATTCGAAGATGTTTCCGCCGTCGATCAGCTTGCCGCGCAGGTTGCCGGCCTTGCCGCTGACGCCCATCATTTGTTCGGCGTACCAGTAGTGCGGCTCGAGCTCCTCGTAGGTGACGCCCCAGTCCTTTACGGCGAGATCCGCGGGCAGGCGCGCGGCGCCGTGCTTTTCGGTGAGATGCGTGCGCAGGGTGAAGACGCTAGGCAGAAAACGGAAGCACATACCGGTCCAATGCTCGCCCGCGCCGCCGACGCCGGTGCCGGGATGGAAGGAGCCGTACTGGCGCACGGGAACCGCGGTTTCGCTGGGCGAGTGGCGATGCGTGACGGTCTCTTCGGCGATGTTCTGCATCATGCGCAGCCGGATGTTGTAGTCGAGCTCGTCCATGTCCATCGCGTACTCGGCCAAGCCGCGGGGCTGGCCGCGCTCGAGCGCGACGACATTGGCCGAAGTGCGGGTGACGATTTCCTTGGCCATCGCGAGGCCGGTCCAGCCGCCGCCGACGATCACGACATCTACGGGTTTGAGATTGGTCATAGTGGGTACCTCGGCAGGCGCGGGGCGCGATGCGCCGCCGGACGCCGGTTCGAGAGCATAGCCGCGTTTCTTGATGCTATGCCAGCGGGGGGTGGAACGCAACTGGAGCTGTCTTCACGCGAGAAACTGGGTAGTCTGCCGGACTAGTGGGGCTGAACTATTGAGAGCTAAGAGCGTCACTCTGCGGAATTTCTCCACATGCATGCTCTTTGGTGTGATAACATCCAACGAATCCCATGAAGCCTTGGAAACAAGCGGTCGCTATTCTTTTGTCCCTTTCCTTCCCGTATGCGATTTATGCGGGCGATAACAGCTATAAAGTTAAATACGATGGAGGATCAGTCCAGGACCTCAAGACTGGAAACGAACTGAAGCTCTACATGGACACGAAACAGATCCGGTTCGTGAAGGACAAGAAGGACGTCATCGCGATCCCCGTCTCCGCGGTAACCGAGATCAGCTATGGGCAGGATGTACATCGACGGGTTGGCGCCGCTATTGGGCTAGCTGTCGTCAGCTTTGGGATAGGCGCGTTGATGGCCTTAACCAAATCCAAGAAGCATTTCGTGGGGTTGACATGGGCTGATGGCGATAAGAAGGGCGGGCTTGCCATCCAATGCGACAAAAGCGACTATCGAGGCGTTCTCACGGGACTGCAAGGGGTCACCGGCAAAAAAGCTGTTGACACTGACACCCTAACCGTCAAGAATTAATCGCGCAAATTCTCAAGGATGCAGCAACTGCGTGGACGGATCGCTCACGCCGAAGAACGAGTGCGCGCCTTCGCCGCTGCCTAGGCCGACGTAGGCGCGGAACCAGACGCGCTCGCCGCTCCATAGCGTCATGCCGAAGCCGAAGCTGTGGCGCAGGTTCGAAAAACTCAGATCGCTGGCCTTCACGGCCACTTCGCCGGTGTCATAAAAGGCCATGATGCCGAGCGCGCCGGCAATCTTGCGGATGGTCGACGACTGTGCGCCAGGTTTCGCCGGAGGCAGCAGCCGGCGCTCGTACTGCGTCTGGATCACGAACAGGTCCGGTCCGCGAAAACGGTAATCCTGGAACCCGCGCAGCGCGGCGATGTTGTCGATATCCGACCCGCCGATGGTCTCCTGCATGTAGAACGGCACGACATTGCCTGCCGAGGTTTGCTCCGACGTGAAGCGGCCGAAGATGTACAGCACGCTGTCGAAATTCGGCTGCGAGCGCGTGCCTTTTCCGCCGTTGGTCGACTCAGTTTTCCGTTCGGGATAAATCGTCTGCATCACGTCCGCGCGGAATTTGCGGAATGAATACCGGCCAGTATCGGTGTCCTGGTAGAAATCGTAGGCGGTCTGAGAATAGAATTTCGTCCATTTCCACTCGCGACGCGGCTGCGCGAAGATGCGGTAGTGCGCGAAATTCGGCTGGCTGAGGAGTCCCGGCGCCGTGGCTTCCGAATAAAAGGTATCAATCGAACGCACGGAAGGATCGCTGATGCCGTTGATCCGCGGCGCGACGTATTCTAACGCGCCACCCACCGCCAGCCACGATTTCAGCGGGATGAACGCGTCGATGCCGGCCGAAAGCTGGCGCTCGCCAAAGTCCACAAGATCCGAACGCGCTGTATCAGGTCCGACGCCGTAAAAGGGCATCAGTGGCAGACCTTTGGCATGGGCATAAGCCCGGAACCGGTTCCGGTCGCGCGCGGTGTTCCAAGCGCCGCCCCACCTGCGGTGGAAGAAGCTCAGCGCCGCGTCGGCGAACCAGAACTCGCGCAGCGAACTGCCGGCGGATATGGTGAGGTTGCTGTCGGTCCAGTCGGTAATGTCGATCGGCTGGGCGTACATCACGCCGAATGCCGTGCCGCCGCCCGGCACGACGCTGGAAGGAATGGTCAGGCGCACCGGCTTGCCCCCGTTGAACAGGAAGCCCCCGCAACTGCCGATGCCCGCAAAACTGGTGAACAAGCTGGAACAACTGGCGTTGAACTGGTCCTTCTCCATGTCCCACTCGTTGGCCCAGGCGAGCGGCGCGAGGAGCGCGCAAATACCGGCCGCGACAAGGCATCTTTTGATCATGAGGGTTCCTTTCGGCTGCCTAGCCGCCAGCCTTCTTGACCATGGGCGGATGAATCACGGACTTCACTCCGGCGTTGAAGGCGGATGCCTGGGCCTGCGTCATGTTCGCCGTGGACAGGGAGGCCGCCGACATCATGACTTGCATCAGCGCCTGTTGGTGATCGGACAGCGGCATCGCGGCCTGCTGGATGGCCCGATCAGCCATGGTCAGAGTGCGCCCCTGGATAGCCTGATTGTGTTTCCCGGTGATGTCCACCTCGTTCGCGGCTCGCGCGACAGCCCGCGTCACGACGCCTTCGAACGTATTGGCCTGCCGGTCGCGTGCGGTCAGTCCGCCGTTGCGCCACCCTTCTCCCAGGAAGATTTGCTGCGCGGTGGCGGCGAGCGAGGCATGGTCGAAGATCCGGTCGTTGATGATCGTGCCTGCATCGATATAAGGCGAGATTAGAATCGCCGGCACGCGCACGCCCAGCCGGTCGAAGGCAAAGGGAGGATTCGGCGGGGATGTGTTGATGTTGTCCGGGCTCACCGTCGCCGGCGGGGGAATATGGTCGAACAACCCGCCGTGCTCGTCATACACGATCACGAGCAGCGTGCTGTCCCAGGTCTGGGGATTCGAGCGGATCGCGTTATACACGTCGTGAATGAGCGTCTCTCCTTCGGCGACGTCGTGGTCGGGATGCTGGTCGCTGGCGGCGATCGGATCGTCGCCGGTGGTGGCGTTGTAGCGCGGCTCAAGAAAACAATAGTTGGGCAGATTGTTGTTGCGGCAGTCGTCGTAGAAGAGGCTGAAGTCCGGAACGAAGAACTCGTTCTGCCGGTCGATCATTCCGCCATAAGTGAGCGCGATGGTCGAGTCGGTGTAGTAAATCTTGGCCGTGAAGCCGTGATCCACCAGCAACTCGTAAATCGTCTTGCTCACCTTCCACCAGTTAATGGTCATGTCCACGTGGCCCACCGAGGTGGCAGCATGCGCGTAGGCGCGATTGGGCAGAGTGGGCCCGGGTATGGACGCGAACCAGCGCGTGCAAACGGCGTATTGCTGCGCCAGCGTGGTGAGCACGGGTATTTTTTGCGGGTCGAAACACTTCATCACGTGATGCGACTTGTCGATGCTCCCGGACACGAAGCCGTAATTCTTCACGAATCCGGCCATCGTCGGCTTGGGCTGGGTGCCGGGTTGAATGTTCCGAGTCCCGAAAATCTGTTGGTTCACATCCAGGAAGTCGTGCGCGACGTCCGGATCGTAATCACCCGAATAGCCCGCATCCTTGGTCACGAAGACCTGCTTATTATTGGCGTCCAGGTTGAACTGCGTGCCGTCCACGCCGTCGATTGGATAGTTCGGACTCTGCAGCCAGCCCAGCATGTGATCGAAGGAACGGTTCTCGAGCATCAGGACAACAAGATGTTTGATTTCGGGCATTAGCCTCCCCGTGGATTCTCTTGATATTACAGCGAGAATGCGCCGCGATTTCCGCCAATTCGTTCTAACGTTTTGTAACGTTGGCCGACGGCGGACGCTTCTGCGGCACAATGGAACTGGAGTGAGCCATGTCCAAGCCCAAGTATGACGAACCGCGGATCGCGCTGAACCGCATCTACACCAAGACCGGCGACGGCGGCGAAACTCACTTGGCGGGCGGGCAGCGCGTGCCCAAGGACTCGCTGCGAATCGCCTGCTACGGCACAATCGACGAGCTGAATGCTTTCACCGGCATGGCCCATATCTCGGCCGCGGAAGCAGTGCCCGATCTGGCTGCAATTTTGCGCCGCGTCCAGCACGAACTGTTCAACCTGGGCTCGATCCTGGCCACGCGGCCGGAGGATGTGCATCCCAAGCAGGCGCGCATCACCGAGGCCGAAGTGCAGCAGCTCGAAATGGAGATTGATAGCATGAACGTGGAGTTGGAGCCCTTGCGTTCCTTCGTGCTGCCCGGCGGCTCGCGTCTGAATACGGAACTGCACGCCTGCCGCACCATCTGCCGGCGCGCTGAACGGCTGGCGGTGACCCTGGCGCGCGAGGAATCCATCCCGCCGGAGGCGATCCAGTATCTGAATCGTCTGAGCGACGCGTACTTTGTCTGGAGCCGTTGGGCGAATCACGTGCTGGGCGTGCCGGAAGTTCTGTGGGAGCCGAATCTAGCGGCGTCCGGCAAGTCCACGCAGTAGCTCCCAGGCGCACAGAACTTTCGCAGGGGCGCAGCTGAACGCGCTCAACCCCGGTGTTGTGCCTGCATGACGTTCCCAGGCCGGCGGCAACCACGGCGCCGTCGACGAGCGCGCAGTAAGAAAAAGGCACGTAGTACCAGCGGTTCAAACCTTGGCCGGTCCGGCCGATGAGTCTCACGTGGGCATATCCGTGTCACGCCTTCGCCCAGAGTCTCCCCGGCCGAACGTCGCGCTGCCCATGATTTTGACGTTGCTCTGTGCGGGCATCCTCGCCGCGGGGAGCGCCTACTATGAATCGCAGCGCCGAAGCATGGAAGCGCAAATTGACAGCCAGCTATCGGCGATCGCGGATCTGAAGGTTCAGCAGATCCGCTCATGGCTCAAGGAACGTACCGCGGATACGGCTCTTCTGGCGGCCGACCCGATTGTTGCCGCGCCGGCCGGAGTGCAGAGCCAATCCCGGTTGCAAAATTGGCTGGAGAGTTTCTGCCAGCACGGCGGATACACTGAGATCTCGCTCTTCGACGCAGACGGGACAGTTCTCAACTCGGCGGCCGAGTATGCTCTTCCGATAACGACGGAAACGGTTCGGCTGGTCGCGCGTGCGGTTCAGACGCGAGCCGTGGCAATGTCGGATCTGCATGAAGCAGCCGGAACCGTGGTCGTCGACTTTGCCGCCCCGGTAGTGAGTCCCGGAGGTGCTCTCAATGGCAACGTGGTCGTCTTGCGCGTCGCCGCGGCCGAGTTTCTGAATACTCTGGTGCAGGCCTGGCCCGGCACGAGCCCGACGGCGGAAGCTCTGCTGGTGCGCCGCGAGGGCAATCGGGATCGCTATTTGAGCAAACTGCGCTTCCGGCAAGGGGCTGCGCTGGAGATGACGCTTCCGGTGGAGGCCGACATTCCGGTGGGCGATCCGGCGCGCGGCGCAGCGGGCATCCGGCGGGGCGTGGACTATCGAGGCGTGCCGGTGCTGGCGGCGCTGCGGCAGGTACCGGGGACACCTTGGGCGCTGATCGCCAAAGTGGATGCGGACGAGATTTACTCGCCGCTACGCCAGCGTTCGCACCTGATCGCGCTAGCCGTTGGACTACTTCTTGCGGGCTGCCTGGCCACGTTCGGCCTCTTCTGGCATCTGCAAAGGAGCCGCTTTTACCGGCGCCAGCATCAGGCGGAGTTGGAGCGGGGTGTTCTCGCGGAACGCTACGCTCATCTGAGCAGTTGCGTGAACGATATCGTTCTGTTGATCGGCCCGGATGATCGAATCGTGCAAGCCAACGATCGCGCCGCGGCCGCTTATGGCTACAACTTGGCGGAACTGGCCGGACTCCCGCTCGCCGAGCTGATTGACATCTCGCAATGGCCCAACGTGGACGACCGGGGGCGGAAGACCATGGAGCAGGGCTGGCTTCTGTTCGAGAGCGTGCACCGGCGCAAGGACGGGTCGCCCTTCGCGGTGGAAGTCAGTTCGCGCGTGGTGGATTTGCAGGGGCGCAAGTTCCGGCAAAGCATCATCCGCGATATCAGCGAGCGGAAACGCGCCGATCAGGAGCTCCGGCGCGCGGCTCGGGCCTTGCAGGTGCTCTCGGCCAGTAACCAGGCCCTCATACGCTCGCGGGACGAGGCCACGTTGTTTCGCGCCGTTTGCGCGGCGGTTACGCGAGCCGGCGGCTATCCGCTGGCTTGGATCGGGTTTGCCGCGAACGACGAACGGAAGTCCATTCTGACCGCGGCCTGTGCGGGCTCCGACACCACATACGTGGATTCGCTCAATGTCACCTGGGGAGATGAGTCCTGCGGCCGGGGCCCGATCGGTAATTGCATCCGCGCCGGAAAAATCATGCTGTGCAACGATGCGGCCGCCGATCCGGCCTTCGAGCCCTGGAGGGAGAGCGCCGCACGTTATGGATACAAATCGCTGATTGCGCTCCCTCTCCGCTGTGAAGGTGTGACGATCGGCGCCTTGGCGATTTACGCCTCCGAACCGGATGCCTTTGGCGCCGAAGAGTTGATGCTGCTGGATGAGCTCGCGGGCGACTTGTCTCACGGGATCGAAGGGCATCGGCGCGACGCGGACCACTCGCGCGCCGAAGAAGCGCTGCGGCAGTCCGCCATGGAGTTTCGCGCCCTGTTCGACGCCGCCAATGACGCCATCTTCATCATGGACCTGAAGGGCCGCCTCCTGGAGGTGAACCAGGTAGCGTGTCAACGCTTGGGATACAGCCGGGAAGAACTGATGCAGATGACGGTAGACGACATCGATTCGCCCGCGTTCCGGGAGTTGCAGCCGGCGCGGCTGGCTCAATTGCTGGAGCGAGGGCAATCCCTGATCGAATCGGCTCACGTACGAAAAGACGGCAAAGAACTGCCGGTGGAGATCAGCTCCTGCTTGTTTGATTATCGCAGGACGCTCGCCGTGTTGGCGGTAGCGCGCGACATCAGCGACCGGAAGCAGGCCGAAGCCCAGGCGCTCCAGCACGCACGGGAGTTGGAGCGCGCCAAAACCGAGGCCGAAAACGCCAGCCATGCCAAGAGCCAGTTCCTCGCCAACATGAGCCACGAAATCCGGACGCCCATGAACGGTATCCTCGGCATGAGCAGCCTGCTGCTGGATACGGCGCTGGCCGAGGAACAACGCGAATATGCCGAGACCATCCGAAAATCCACCAGCGCGCTGCTGCGCATCGTCAATGACGTTCTGGATTTCTCGAAGATCGAGGCTGGCAAGATGGAGCTGGAACTCGCTCCCTTCGATATGGTCACCTGCCTCCAGGAAATTGGCGAACTGATGGCGCCGCAAGCTGGCGCCAAAGGTCTGCGCTATGTTTTCCAGACGGATGCGAAACACTGTTGTGTGCGTGGAGACGCGGGGCGCCTGCGTCAAGTACTGCTGAATCTGCTTGGGAATGCGATCAAATTCACTGATCACGGGCAGGTGACGCTGCGTCTGGCCGACTCCGAACCAGTGGATGGGCAGGTGACATTCTCGATCTCGGTGGCCGACACGGGAGCGGGAATCCGCGCCGAGGACTTGCCGCGTTTATTCCACGCATTCACGCAGGTGGATTCTTCGACGAGCAAGAAACACCAGGGAACGGGGCTCGGGCTGGCCATCTCGCAGCGTCTGGCGGACCTGATGCACGCTTCTCTGACCGTCTCCAGCGAAGTGGGACGCGGCACGACTTTCGTGCTGAGTCTCCGGCTGGCGGTCGCGGGCGAAGAGTGCCCTCCGGCGGATCCCGGCGCCGAGTCCCTCGCCGCCCTGACCGAGCAGCTGTGCGCCTCCCGCCGCCGGGTGCTGCTGGCGGAAGACAACCTAGTGAATCAGAAGATCGGCGTGCGGCTGCTGGAAAAGTGCGGCTGCCACGTGGACGTAGCGGCCGACGGCGCCGAGGCGGCGCGCCTGGCGAGCTGCTTTGCTTACGATCTTATTTTCATGGACTGCGGCATGCCGGGAACCGATGGATACGAGGCCACGCGGCAGATCCGCGCGCGCGAGCGCGATGGATCGCACGTCCCCATCGTGGCGCTGACCGCGCATGCCATCGCCGGCACACGCGAAGAATGCCTGACAGCCGGCATGGACGATTACATCGCCAAGCCCGTATCGCCGGCGGCAATCGAGCGCGCACTACTGAAATGGTGTCCCTGCGCGCAACAGCCGGTGACATCGTCCTGACCCCGCCGCTCGCCTTGCTACCCTCGTTGGAATGAAGCTGCTGATCTTCTCCGATATCCATGGCAGGAAGTCCGCGCTGGAATCGTTGATGGCGGTTGACGCCGACTATTACTTCGCCGACGGCGATCTTGCAAATTGGGGGCGCGGCCTGGACGAGCTGGGGCCCATCCTCCAAAAGCGGGGCGATCGCATGTACGTGCTGCCGGGCAATCACGAGTCGGAAGCGGATATCGCCAAACTTTGCGCCGAGCGGGGCTTCCACAACTTCCACGGCCAGAGCATTCGTGTTGGAAAGTTTCACGTCGCCGGCCTGGGTTATTCGAACCCCACGCCATTCAACACGCCGGGCGAATACACGGAAGAGGAACTGGCCCGCCGCCTGGAGGCGTTCGCGCCCCTCGATCCGTTGATCCTGATCTGCCACACGCCGCCGAAGGGCACCAAGCTCGATCGCGCGGGCGAGGGCAAGCACTTCGGAAGCACCGCCATCCGCGACTTCATCGATCGCTACCAGCCGCGATATTTCTACTGCGGCCACATCCACGAAGCGGCCGGCGTCCACGAGGTCATCGGCCGAACTCAGTGCTGGAACGTGGGCCCGCGCGGGCAGGTGCTGGATTTGAGTGCCCTGCTAGAATAAGGTTTCATGACCCTCGAAGAACAGGAAAGAGAGTACGCTTCGCTCCGCCAGCAGGCCGACGCTGTGCGGAGCTATCTTTGACGCACCTGGCAAAAGAGCACAACTAGCCAAGATCGAGCAGGAAATCTCCGGCTCGGATTTCTGGAGCCAGGCTTCCGAAAAAGCCCAAAAGACGATGCAGGACCGCAAGCGGCTGGAGGAGGCCATCGCCAGCGAGGCTGAAGTCTCGCGCCTGACCTCCGACCTGGACACGCTGTTTGAGCTGGGCCGCGAAGGCGAAGACGTCTCGGCCGATCTGGAGCGCGAGATCCAGCGTTTTTCCGAGCGCCTGGAAGCGCTGGAGACGCAAATGCTCCTCTCCGGCCCGAACGACTCCAAGAGCGCCATCATGGCCATCCATCCCGGAGCGGGCGGCACCGAGAGCCAGGACTGGGCCGAGATGCTGCTGCGCATGTATCTGCGGTGGGCCGAGCGCCATAATCTTCAGGCTGTCGTGACCGACCGGCTGGAGGGCGAAGGCGCGGGCATCAAATCCGCCACGCTCGAAATCAACGGCGAGAACGCCTACGGGCTGCTGCAATCCGAGATCGGCGTTCACCGGCTGGTGCGCATCTCGCCCTTCGATGCCAACGCGCGCCGGCATACCTCATTCGCGTCCGTATTTGTCTATCCGCAGATCGAAGACGACATCAACATCGACATCAAGCCCGAAGATCTGCGCGTCGACGTGTTCCGGGCGTCGGGCGCGGGCGGCCAGCACGTCAACCGGACGGAATCGGCCGTGCGCATGACGCACATTCCAACGGGCATCGTGGTGCAGTGCCAGAACGAGCGATCGCAGCACAAGAACCGTGCCAGCGCCATCAAGCAGCTCCGCGCCCGCCTATACGAATACGAAATGCAGAAGAAGCGCGTGGAGCAGGACAAGCTGGAAGATTCCAAGCTCGACATCAACTTCGGCAGCCAGATCCGCAGCTACGTCCTGGCGCCCTACCGCCTCATCAAAGACCACCGGACCAAGCTCGCCATCGGCGACGTGGACCGTGTGCTGGACGGCGACCTGGACCGTCTGATGCACGCTTTCCTGGTCTACAAACACACGGGCAAAGTCTCAGGCGACGGGAAGGAGGACCTGCCTGAGTGAGGCATCCGAGATTGCCCGCGCCGCCGCGTTGATCCGCGCCGGTGAGCTGGTGGCGTTCCCTACCGAAACCGTGTATGGCCTGGGCGCGAACGCGCTGGACCCGGCAGCGATCGAGAAGATCTACGCCGCCAAAGGCCGCCCACCGGAAAGCCCGCTCATCGTGCACGTGGGTTCGATCGAGATGGCGCGCAGCCTGGTGCGCGAGTGGCCGGAGAAGGCTGAGAAGCTGGCGCGTAGGTTCTGGCCGGGTCCGCTGACGCTGGTGCTGCCCAAGCAGCGGCATGTGCCGGACCGGCTGACCGCCGGTTTGGATACCGTGGGCATTCGCGTGCCCAATCACCGGATCGCTCTGGCGTTGATCAAAGAGGCGGGCCTCCCCATCGCCGCCCCCAGCGCGAATCCATTTCGCGGACTTTCGCCCACGACGGCCGGGCACGTCCGCCGGTCCATGGGCAGTCGCGTGGCGATGGTACTGGATGGCGGGCGAACGACCGTGGGAATCGAATCCACTGTGCTTTCCCTCGCCGGCCCGGACGCGGTATTGTTGAGACCGGGCATGGTGACGAAGGCGGAAATCGAAGACGTTATCGGGCCAGTTCAAGGGCTGCAATCGGCCGCGGAAGGGGCGCATCCTTCGCCGGGATTGCATCGGAAGCACTATAGCCCCAAGACGCGGCTGATCCTGGTGGAGCGCGGCCAGCTTCCGCGCACCGGCCGCGGCATTTGCATTTCGATGCCGGACAATCCACGCGAATACGCAGCCGTGTTGTACGAGCGTCTGCATCAAGCCGACTCGGAAGGATGGGACTGGATCGCGATTGAGAGACCGCCGGCGGGCGAAGAATGGGCGGCGATTTGCGATCGACTCGAAAGGGCTGCCGCCGAATGACCAGTCTGATCCGCGCCATTGAGGAAACCGAAGCCGATTCGCCCGTGCTGTGGTGGCTGGGGCACTGCGGCTTCGCGGTGAAGTTTCAGGACATCGTCTTCTACGTCGATCCTTGCCTTTCCACGCCGGCGGGCCGGGCTCGCCGGCATGCCTCGCCGCTGGTCCCCCAGGAGGTCACCAACGCCGACCTCATCCTGTGCACGCACGCGCATCCTTCGCACATGGATCCCGCGAGCGTGCCCGCGATGTTGAAGGCATCGCCGCGCGCCAAAGTCGTGCTGCCGAAGAGCACCGCGGAATTCGCTTGCTCGCTCGGCATTCCATTGGATCGCATGACCACTACGGACTCCGATCTGCGCGTCGAGTTCTTCAAGAACGGGCCTTACGGGCGCGTGTATTCAGTGCCGTCCGCGCATCCGGAGCTGGACTGGACGCCGCTCGGCGGCTACCCGCATTTGGGCTACTTGATCCGCTTCGGCAACTGCACCATCTACCACGCTGGCGATTGCCACATGTACGAAGGCATCGTCGGGCGGCTGCGGCCTTACAACGTTACGGTGGCGCTGCTGCCGGTCGCGGGCGAAGGCAACTTCGACGTCGCGCAGGCCGCCCAGCTCGCAGAGGATGTGCGCGCCCGGTGGCTCGTGCCCATGCACTACGGCACATTCGCCGACCAGACGCCGGACGCCAACCGCTTCGTCGACCACATGCTCGGCTTCCATCCTTCGGTTGGATTCAAGGTTTTCGAACACGGAGAAGGTTGGGCGATACCATAGAGGTGACACGGAGCGCGTGTGTTCCAATGAGCTTTCCTAAATCACTTCTAGCGGCAATGTTCCTGATTGGCCTGATCAGCTTGTGCGCCTGCCAGCACCAGCAAGAAGCCAGCAATCTTCCCATCAAACAGTACCAACTACATGGGCGAGTAGTGAGCCTCAATCCTCAAGACCACACCGCTACGATCAACGGACAGAAGATCGAAGGTTGGATGGACTCGATGACCATGCAATACCCGGTGAAAGCAGACAGCGAATATCAAAAGCTGCGGCCCGGCGAGCAGATCAGCGCGACCGTGTTCGTGCAAGGAATACACTTTTGGATAGCCGGGATTCGACCAGAAGGCTCGGCCGGCAATTGAAAGCGCTTAGCGCGCGTAGCAGGGCTGCGGATTCCACCCCGCCGCATCCGGCTGCTTGCGGAAATGCGTGCTGTAAATCATCGTCCGGAACAGGTACTTGGGATCGTCGATGATCGTCTTCAGCACGATCCAATCAGCTTCGGGCTCCTTGATGACGTCGAAGTATTCGGTCATCTTGGTGCGCTCGCTGTACGGCGCTCCGTTACGGCGGATGTAGCCAGGCAGCAGGTTCGTCGTCGTCACCACGAGCGAGCCGCCCCTGGTGGGATCGAACGCGGTTCCAAAATATCCGACGCCGCCCGCGGGCCCAAGCCACTGCGCGGCCGAGTAGCCCTGAAGCGAAGGCGGGCCGCCGGGTGTTCCGCGGAAGTGCAGCAGACGCGTCTGCGTGCCGTTGTCGGCTTCAATCTTGAGGGTTTGATCGTCCTGCCAGGTGATGTGCAGGCGCGTCGGCAGGCGCATCACGCCGACCGCGCCGTAAGCCTTACAGATGTCGCCCGATGCTTCGTCTTTGGCGGGGTCCCATTGGTTACCCGCTTTCACGCCTTCCGGATTCAGCGGAACGCCGGCGAAATCGCCCTTCGGCGCGGAGATCATGCGAAAGCGCCAGTCTTCGCTGACGATCGAAACCCAATATCCGGTGAGATCAATGGGTGCAATGGCTTTGGCAGGCCGGGGAGGGCCGGGCGGCGGACCGCCGGGAAACTGCGCGAAGACCGCGATGGGCAAGGCCAACGAAACTGCGGCGAATAGAAATGTCTTCTTCATCTCGGTCTCCTGCTATTTCTTCTTGAGGGTGGTGTAGACTGCCTCGACGAACTTGTCGGTGGTCCAGAAGCCGGTGGTCGAGCCGTACAGCGGATCGTAGTCCACCGTCGGACGCGCGGCCTTCACCTGCTCCAGCGTCATGCCCTTGTTGATCATGTCCTGAATGCGATCGCGAATGATGATGGTCATTTCGCGGTAGTTCAGCACGTCGCCGAAATCGCACAAGCGGCCATGGCCCGGGATCACGTAGGTGCCGCCTTCCTGGCCGTACACTGGGATGATCATGTCGACGATGCGCTGCAGCGCGTCGACGATGCCGTTAATGCTGCCGCCCGCCGCGACATCGATCACCGGGTAATTGGTGGTGGTGAAGATATCGCCGGTGGCGATGACGTCGGACCGTTTGAAGTAAACGATGCTGTCGCCGTCGGTGTGCGCGTTGGATGGATGGATGATGTCCACGCCTTCGCCGTTGAACCACAGCTTCTTCTGATCGCCCAAGTAGGTATCCGTCGGCCAGCCGCCTTCGGGCGAGGGCGCCTGTGCTCCTGTTGGCGCGCTCATGCGGTTCAGCACGTTGTTGTGCGCGATGATCTGCGCGCCGACCGCGGCGTCCTTCAGATCGCCCGCGACGTTCGCGCCGGCGATGGTGCTGCCGGCCGCACGCAGCTTCTCATTGCCGCCGGTATGGTCGCCGTGATAATGCGTGTTGATGATGTAGCGGATTGGCCCGTTGGAAAGCGTGCGGATGGCGGCCAGAATCTTGTCGGCCATGGGCGCAAACTCGGTGTCGACGATCAGGACGCCGTCCTTGCCCACCTGCACGGCGACATTGCTGCCCGCACCCACCAGCATGTAGACGTTGCCCTGCACCGGCAGAACGTGCACCTGCACGTTGTCAAAATTGCGAGTCTGCTGGGCGCAGGCGAGGCCGGTGGTTGCAGCCAGCAGGGTCAGGAATCTTTTCGTGTTCATGCGCGTGTCTCTCATTTCCGCGTCTCGCTCACTTTGACGACGAAGCCATCTTCGCGGCGATGGCCGCTGCTTCCGCGCGAATCTTGTACTGGTATTCGGGATACATGGTGTCAGCCCCGCCGCGCGCCGCTTCCTGAGGAATGCCGTGCTTGGTGGCGAACTCCGTGAGGAACGGATTGGTGCCGGGCAGATGATGCGGAATCTTGCCTTTGGGCCGGATGACCTCCTCCACGCTCTCGCAAGGATACGGGGCGATCTGGCCGCCGATTTCATACACGTAATCGCGCGTACGGATCATCGGCTCGGTGAGATACGCCGGATCGCGGATGACGGTCATCAGGGTGAGGTTTTCGCCGTGCCGGATGAAGTGCTCGGTGAACGTGGCTCGGTCGCTGCGGGCGATTCCGTTGCGGCGGATCCATCCTTCCTTCAAATGCGTAGTGTAGACGGCCAGCGTGTCGCCTTCCCACTTACCCGTGGAAAAGCCCATGCCGGTGTGCAGCGCGTAATCGGGCGGATGCGGACGGCCGTCCATCCAGATGGTGCGCTCGGTGCCCCAGGCGAAATGATGAATGTGGATGGCGACGAGCTTCTGCGTGTCCCGGTCGAACTCCTGCCAGATGCGGATGCCCGCGAAGCTGGGCGCGTAGTCGGAGGGATGCACACGGCACTGGTATTCGGGCAGCGTGATAAGCGAAGCGTCCCAGGCGTCGCCACGATGGCGGTCGGCGTCGTTGATGGGAATGCCGAGGTAGTCGCCCAATTCGGGGCCGGGCAGGCGCTCCGGCTCATCTTCATGCAGGATCTGCAGGTTGTTCCACACGCCGTCCAGGTTCACCTGGGCTCTCGCGGGCGCGCTTGCCAGCACCATTAACACGGGGAACAGCCCTGCGGCGCAGGCCGTCCGTTGGATTCGTTTCATGGGACCTTCCTCAGTTCGTTCTGGAGTCCGGCGAAGCCGCCGAACGGTGCACTCGTTAGAGGGACTCAAATGATTGTATACAGGTTGGGTTCGTTTTGTCATTTCGCTCGTTTCGCGGGCTTGCGGGTTATAGTAGAGATTATTGAAACGTCAGCTATTTGCGGGTTTCGCCTGTCCCGGCGCGGTTTCGTGGCTGCGGCCATTGCGTCCGCCGTTGGATGCAACCGGCGCGCGGAGAGGCCTTCGTGGACGCCCGCGGAGATGATCCAGTTTTCGGCGGTCGACGCCGTTGCTGCGCTTCAGCGCGGGGATTTCACGGCCGAGCAGTACGCTTCAGCGCTGCTGGCACAATGCGCGCGCGGAGACCGGCTCAACGCCTTCATCACGCTGGTCCCGGACCGGGTGCTGGAAGCGGCGCGCGCGGCGGATCAGAAACGGCGTTCCGGCGCAAAGCTCGGCCCGCTTCACGGACTGCCGATCCCGATCAAAGACAGCATCAATACCAAGGATTATCCGACCACAGCGGGTACTCCGGCACTGCGCAACTTCCACCCGAAGGACGACGCGCCCATCGTCAGCAGGCTGCGCGATGCCGGCGCGATCGTGCTGGGCAAGACCAATCTCCACGAGCTGTCGTTTGGCTGGACCAGCAACAACCACGCTTTCGGGCCGGTTCACAATCCGTACGACACAACTCGGATTCCGGGAGGAAGCAGCGGCGGGACCGGGGCTGCGATCGCGGCACGAATGGCTCCGCTGGGCGTGGCCGAAGACACCGAGGGATCGATTCGCGTGCCCGCCGCCATGTGCGGCATTGCGGGCTTTCGTCCGACGACGGGACGATTTCCAACTATGGGCACGGCGCCCATCTCGCCACTCTTCGACCAGGTTGGGCCGCACGCGCGATCGGTGGCGGATCTGGCGTTGTTCGATTCGGTCGCGGCCAACGATGCGACTACGCTCGCACCGCCTCAGCTCAAAGGAGTCAAGCTCGGCGTGGATCGCAGCTATTGGTTCGCCGATTTGGACCCTGAAGTGGAGCGCATCACCAGCGAAGCTCTGCGCAAGCTGCAGGACGCCGGAGTCGAACTGCTTGAGGCCCCGGTGCCGGATCTGGCGCGCCTGGTCGGCCTGATCACGAATCAGGTGCAGAATCACGATGCGCGTTATGCCCTGCCCAAGTACCTGGCCGATTACGAAACTGGCGTCACATTTGACCAATTGGTGGCGCAAATGAGCGCCGACGTGAAGCGCGACTTCGTGCACGACGTGCTTCCGGGCGGCTCTGGCTTTGTGACCGACGCCGCTTACAGGACCATTGTCGATGTACACTTGCCCAAACTCCGCGAGACCTATAAGGACTATTTCGCGAAGGCTGGCGTCGCGGCGATCATCTTCCCGGCGACGATGGTGCCGCCGCCGCGGATCGGCGAGGACAGCGAGATCATGGTTGGAACTAGGAAGATCCCGTTTGAGAGAGCCGTGGCTCGCAACATCGCGCCCGGCAGTACCGCGGGACTACCGGGCCTGGTGTTACCGGCGGGACTGACTTCGGGCGGGCTGCCGGTCGCGGTGGAGCTGGATGGTTCATCCGGTGCGGACCGCGCGTTGCTGGAGCTGGGAGTGAGCGTCGAGCGCGTTCTGGGCCACTTGCCAGCACCGAAGATCTAATCACACGGACAGCTTCGCGCGAAGAAACGCAAGGATCGCAGCCACGATTTCGTGTGACGCGTCGCTGTCATCCAGTAAATCGAACGCGTGCGGGCCATTTGGGTGGTTCATCAACGTGAGAGAAATGTTTGAGCAAAGCGCAGCCGCGACGAAGGCATCCAGGGAGTCGTTCCCGAACTGATCCTGCCCCGCTCGAGTTCGTAAACGATACGAACCATTCCCGACGCCGCGGAGAGCTGCACCCACGAGATCGTCATGCCCATCGTTCGTCCCGAGTAAGCCACGGCACGCCGTGGGAAGCAGAGTCAAGCAAAGAGCGGGGATGCGTGTGACATTCGCGCTGGAGTGATATGCTGCACAGAGAAGTCTAGGAGGTCCGTAGCATGAAAGTACGTGCGGCCGCAATTGCCGCTATTCTCGGCGCGGCGCTTTTACAAACTCCGCCGGCGCTGGCCCATCACAGCAACGTCGCGTTTTATGTGACAAAAGTCATCACCGTCAAAGGTGTGGTCAAGGAGTTCCGGTGGTCTAACCCGCACACGTGGATCATCATGACGGTCGACGACAACGGCAAACAGGTGGAATGGTCCTTGGAAGGACGCCCGCCGGGAGTTTTGCTGCGTGCCGGATGGAGCAGGAAGTCCATTATGCCCGGCGAGACGCTCACGGTTGATTTCAGCCCGGCCAAGGACGGGTCGAATAATGGCCTGATCGCGCGTGTCACGAAAGCGGACGGGACGATCCTGCCCAACGCGCCGCCGCCAACCGAGTAGAGGTCTGATGCCATGACGCACTGCAAGATATTCCTGCTGAGCCTGATCGCGGCTGTTCTCGCGATTCCCGCGCAGAGTGCTACGAATTCCACGCTGCCCGATTTTTCCGGCGTCTACTATCCTCTTAATCCGTTTGGCAATTTCCGAGGAGGCCCGCGCGCAGGCGCGGACAAAAAAGGCGGACCGCCTGCACGTCCCACGGCGTCTGCGCCGCTCTCCGATGGTTCGCGCGGACGCAGGCCCGACGAGCCTTCGCTCAAGCCGGAGTATCTCGCCAAGTGGGAAATGATCAGCAAGTCGCGGGTTGCCGGTTCGTCGGAATACGACCCGGTCGCGCGATGCCTCCCACCGGGCATGCCCGCAATGATGAGCATGGCTTACGGCATGGAGGTGATGCAGACCAAGGATAAGATCACCTTCTTCAGCGAGCTGAACGATGCGCTGCGGCGCGTGTATCTGGACGGGCGCAAGCCGACGCAGAAGGTGCTGGATGATCCGACTTACGCCGGGTATTCCACCGGCCACTGGGAAGGCGACACGCTGGTGGTGGATACCATTGCGCTGCGCGACGACACATTCATTGAAGGCTTCACGCCGCACAGCGACGAGATGACCGTTCACGAACGCATTCGTTTCGTCAGCCCCGGTTTGCTGGAGGACCACATCACCGTAACCGATCCAAAAGCGCTGAACCAGCCCTGGGAGACCGTGAAGCAGTATCGCAAGGCGGGCGCGGGCAAAGACGAACTGCGCGAGTTCGCGTGTCCCGAGGGCCTGGAGACCGTTAAATAAAGGCTCGTGCGTTTTGCGCGGCCACCAGGCGGACGAAATCCGGCAATTCGTGCAGCGAGACGATGCCTCCGGAGGGATCGCGGAGAGCCAGTCGCATGGCCTCGTCCGGGTCGTTCATCATCAGCACGGCGTTGATGCCCACGCCTTTCGCAACGTGCAGGCCTTCCGCGGTATCGGTTAGGAACATCGCGTTGTCGGGCGCGAGACACGCCGCTTCCAGCGCCCGGGCCAGCGGCGCGGCTTTGATGCCGTGGGCGTTCTCACGGGTCCAGACGGCGTCGAATTCGTGCGGGCATTTTTCCAGGAAGCGGGCGGCCGCAGCGTTCGACAACGAAGTCGTGATTATGCAAAGGACACCCATGGTTCCGAGTTCCGCGAGCGCGGGGAGTACGTCTTCGTAAACGCTCGCGCCGTCCGCGGCCTCGATTTCCTGTGCTTCGATGGAGCCGCCGGCGGAGGTTTCCATTAGGTTGAGCAGATGCCAGTAAGACCGGCTGGCGGATTTGCTCGCCCTACCTTTGCGGCCGTAGAGTCTGACGGCGATCTCGTGAAACGGTTCCGGCGGGAACTCGGCAAGGCAGCCGACCGGCTCGAACAGGACGGCCTTAAGCGGCTCCATTGAGCTTCGCGACGCCGGATGCCAACAGGCCTTTAGCCATGTCGATCTTGGTGGCGTTGTACTTGAGCGGTGCGGCGTTGGCGAGCGCAATGGTGGCGGCCTGATTGCCCAAGTCCGCACTCAGCGTCTTACCGCGAAGGAAGTTTTCGACTGCGTGTTCCCGTAATGGTTTCCCGGCGATTCCGCCAAAGACCACGCGCGAATCTTCGATGGTGTTGTCGCGAACATCGAGGCGGAGTGCGAGCGACGCCATCGCGAAGTCCCATACGCCGCGCGGCCGCAGCTTCTCGAACGACGCCCGCAGGCCCGGCTTCGGCGGCGGGAGAATGACCTCCGTGAGAATCTCGTTGAAGCGCACGACGTGCGACTGGATGCGTCCATCGACCAGCAGATCGCCGGGCACGAGTTGTTCTAGCGTCAGCTCCTTCGGCCCGGATGGCGTGGCCAGTTTTACGCGAGCATCGAAAGGAATCAGCGCAACGGCCGCATCGCCGGGATAGACGGCGTAACAAAGGCGCCCGCCCATCGCCGAATGATAGTAGCTGTTGTCGCCAATTGCGCCGTAGCAGAGATGGCCGCCGTTGCGCCAGCACGAATAGCCGCCGCGCAGATACTGGCACCAGACTTCCTGCAGCAAGTCGCCGCCGAGCGTCGAAACGTTGCGCAGCTCCGGAGACGAGATCTTGTGGACGGCCTCGACCAGCATCGGATACCGCTTCTGCAGGAGCTCGGAATCCGCCATCTCGGCGAGTTTCGTGGCCGCGCCGATCTGAACTCCTCCCTGCCCGTCGTCCTTGATGTAACGGAGATTGTCGATGCGCTTAATGTCGACCAGATATGTAGGCGCTTGCTCCAGCCGGTTCTTGAGGCGTACCAGAAGGTCCGTGCCGCCGGCGTAAACGCCCGCTTGCTTGCCGTGTTGCGACAGAATCTGCATCGCTTCGTCGACACTGGTGGGCCGGTAGATAGAGATCTTCTTCATACGCGCCTCGCTTTGAGGCCGGCCATAATTTTTTCGCGCGTGATGGGATGCTCGCGAATGCGCACGCCGCAGGCGTTGTAGATGGCGTTTGAGATGGCTCCCGGAACCGCGCCGATGGTGGTTTCACTGAAGCCTTTGATGCCGTAAAACCAGCGCGGCTCCAGGCTGTCGATGTAGATCTGCGTTTGCTCGGGCACGTCCATTATGGTGGGCAGCCGGTAGCTCAGATAGCCGACGCTGTAGTGCCGCGTGCCGGGAAATTCGCGGTCCCATGGAATCGCGTCGGTGGTGACCTGCGTGCTTTCCACCAGCGACCCGACCATGTCGGCTTCGGCCACCAGCGGGTTGATCACCAGTCCGGTGTCGTGCGAGTAGACCGCGCGGATGAAACGCCAGTTGCCGGTCCAGGTGTCGACCTCGACTTCGGCGAAGCACGCGCCAACGCCTTTGTTGGAACGTCCTCGTTCACCGCCGGAAACGCCGCGACCCGTCAGGCGGATGGCGCCGTTGTTGTGCTTAGCCAGGGCGGCGAAGGTGACGCGTTTCGCAGGATTGTCTTTCGCTGCGATCACGCCGTCGCGTATCTCGAGCGATTCGGCGCTCAAGTGCAAATCCGCGGCGGCGCGCGCCAACAGATCCTTGCGCAACTTGTCGGCGGCGCTGCAGATGGCCGCGCCCTGCATGGTGACGGTTCTGCCGCCGTACCATTCATCGCTCGAAGGCGCGATGTCGCTATCACCCCAATCCAGGCGAATCCGATCGCGCGTCGTGAAGCCGAGCATCTCCGCCGTCAGATGCGCCAGCGCAGTGGCGTTGTTCGATCCACTGTCTGGCAGCGCGACCTTCATGGTGACGTATCCGTCTGTCCCCAGTTCCAATTCGGCAGTGAAGATGCTCGCGCCGGGCGCCGCGGCCAGGCGCGCGAACGGCTCCTCGCCTTCGTGATAGCCCATCAGACCGCCGTGATGCTGCGACATGCCGAGACCGAATCCACGCTTGAATCTTCCGGGATTGCCGCCGGCAGTGGGATTGCGCTTCGTCCATCCGAAGGCCTTGGCCCCTTCCTGCAGCACTTCGACGGAAGCGAACGACTCGTACGGATGTCGCGTGTCCGTGGGCGAGATCCGCGTGATGTGCAGCATGCGGAACTCGACCGGATCCTTGCCCACCGCGTCCGCCATCTCGTCCATCATGTTTTCCCAGGACCACTTGGTTTCCTGCTGGATGTGGCTACGCGACGGCCCGGGACGCGGGGCGTTGGTGCGGTAGGCGCACCACAGCGAGCGCCAGTTTGGGACGTGCGACGTGTAGAGTTCCAGCTGGTTGAACGCGTTGCCGGGGCCGTCGGCGTGTACGCCGAACTCCAGTTCGCCGACACTCACGTAGACGGTGTGTTCAATCGCGATGATGCGTCCGTCTTTCTTCGCGCCCACTTTGAATCTGGTGATGGTCTCGGGCTTGATGACCAACTGCGCTAGTTCCTGATCCTTGGGCAGCATGACTTTCACAGGCCTGCCCGTTACTTGCGCCATGTGCGCGATCAGTGGATAGAATCGTTCGGCCGACATACGCGCGGCGCCAAAGGTAGAGCCGTTCCATTTGTTGATGAACCGGATCTTCGACGGATCGATGCCCAGCGCACTTGCCAGGCCCTTCCGCGCCGGATAAATGCCCTGACCCATGCCCCACATGGTGAGCCGGTCGCCGTCCCATTTCGCAACGCTGCCGCTCGGCTGCATGGGAACCGAAACCGCGCCGGCGAAGGGATAGGTGAACTCCTTGACGATGTCGGCTTCGGCGAATCCTTTGTCGATGTCGCCTTGCTCGGCGGCCCAGGTTGCCTGGGGGTATTTAGCGGGCGAATCGGCGTGCCGCAGAAGATTGCCTTTGCCTCCGCGGAGGTCGGCCGCATCGGGCGCCATGGTGTCTTTCAGTGTAGAAGCGAAGGGCAGCACTTCGTAGTCGACGCGGATCGCGGCGGCGGCGTCTTCGGCTTGGTCTTCGGTCTCGGCGGCGACCAGCGCGACGGCCTCGCCCTGAAGATTAAGTTCCTGGGGAAGCGCTTCGGGCATGGCTCGCAAGCCCGCGGGGGCCGGGCCTTTCGGCTTGGGCGCATTCTTGTAAGTCAGGATGGACTTCACGCCCGGCATCTTCTCAGCGGCGGAAATATCGATGTCCCTGACACGCGCGTGCGGATGTGGCGACGTGAGGAACTTCACGTAGAGCATGTCCGGAAACCACACGCGGCTCGCGTATTGCGCTTTGCCAGTGAATCTCGGAACCGCCACTTCGGGGACCGGCGGAATCGGCTTGCCCACCACATTGAGGTTTTCCGGCGGGTAGCCCTGCCATTTTTTGGTGATGACGTTCCCTTCTTCGGTGACTTCGTCGCCTGCCAGATGCCCGCCGCTGGTGGTGTAATCGCGGACCATGGGCATCTTGATGTGAATGATCGATTCGGCCGCCGGTTCGATTGCGGCCTTGCTCCCGCGCAGTTCGGCGGCGCAGTCCATCACCGCGCGGATGATATTCGGATACGCGGCGCAGCGGCAGATATGGCCCGCCAGCGCGGCTTTCACATCGTCGGCCGAGGGATTGGCGTTCTTGTCAAGCAGCCCTTTCGCCGTCACCATCCATCCCGCGGTGCAGAAGCCGCAATCAGCCGCCACGCGCGTGTGGGCGATGCGCTGGAGCGGATGTAAATTCTTTTCGTCTCCGATGCCTTCGATGGTGAGGATCTTCTTGCCGGCGGCTTCGGTAGCCAAGGTGTGGCAGGAATAGACGGGCGTGCCATCCACCAGCACGCTGCACGCGCCGCAACTGGCCTTGTTGCAGCTCCGGTTGGTGCCAGTGAGGCCGGCCTTCACCGCGATCACTTCCCACAACGTGGTTCGCGCTTCGTATTCGGCGACGAATTGCTTGCCGTTGATGAGGAACGGCGACTTCTCCCGGGTCATCGGCGAGGGAAGAGCCGGAGCGGCGGATGCGAGAAAGACAGTTTCGCCTCCCACGGCGGTCAGGACGACGCCGGACCCCGCGGCTTTCAGGAAGTTTCTGCGGGAGTAACTCATTTCGACCCTCCTTCCCGGGGAAATACGTTCGGCCGGAATTGTTTGTGGCAGGTGGTGCAGGATGCATCCAGCGAATCCGTGACGGCGGCGAGCGCGGCGAGGTCTTTGGCTTGCGCGGCCTTATACGCGGCGGCCCCGGCATCACTGAGTAGCCTGGCGTCCTTCGCCCAGTCCCCTTGATCGCGCGCGCGGCCGCGCTCGGTGAGCAGCGTACTCGACTCCGCGAGCGTCAACGCGCTACTGCGCACGGCGGCCCAGTCCGCGTCGTCCTTCGACCCGCCGCGATTGACGAACAGCACAATGTCGTTCGAAGCCGGGTGAATCAGATCCAGCATGAGCTGTTGCATGCTTGCCCGCGGCGTTGACTCCTGCGCGAAGACGGCGACCGTCAGCAGGAATCCGATCATCAAGGCTGGCTTCATGGCTCTGCCCGTATACCCGGCACGGTGCCTTTGGTTCACTCCAGTTTACGCGAACCACCACCTCGCTGGAATGGCCATTTTGGAGCGTTCCCACGGCCGTCGAGGTAAGCTAGATAAATCATGAAGGCCTTCGCAGTCGCGATGTTTCTCGCGGCGATCCCGGGAACACTCCTGGCGCAGTGGCCCGATTACCCGACGCCCGGCGTCCCTCGCACGCCCGACGGCAAGCCAAACCTGGAGGGGCCCGTTCCGCGAACAGCCGATGGTCACCCGGATCTATCAGGCATCTGGGAGTTCCTTGGATTCCGGCGCCCGCCCGCTCCCAGTAAGACCGGCATCATCATTGGGTCGGCTGGCGTCGCCCCGGCGCCGCCTTCCGGTACGGCAGCCTCCGGTGGCACCGGACTTGGCCCACGTCCGCCAGGAGCGAATCAGTTCTTCGATATCGGCTCGACCATCGGTGGTCTGCCTTACACGCCCTGGGCGGCGGATCTCAGAAAGCATCGCATGGCGAATAACAATAAGGACAATCCCGACGCCCATTGCCTGCCGCTCGGCCTGATGCAACTGCATACGCACCCGCAGCCACGCAAGATTATCCAGACGCCCAAGCTCATCGTGATCTTGTATGAGGCCCAGGCCGGCGTGCGGCAGATCTTCATGGACGGCCGCGCTCTTCCAAGTAATGATGCGGAGCCGTGGTGGTATGCGTATTCGATCGGACACTGGGACGGCGACACGCTGGTGGTGGAAACCGGCGGGTTCCGCGACGATGTCTGGCTGGACGTCGAGGGCAGCCCGCTTACCAGCACGGGCAAGATGATCGAGCGCTTCCGGCGCGTGAATTACGGCACCTTGGAGATCGAGGTCACTGTTGAAGACCCCAAGGCGTACACAAAGCCCTGGACCGTCAAGATCACGCACAAGATCATGCTCAATACGGACTTGATTGAGTTTATTTGCCAGGAAAACGAGAAAAGCGCCGTGCACTTTGTGGGCGGCAACAACAAGTAAGCTCGGCATCTATCTAAGGCCCCCTTCTTAGCCGCCATCCCGCCTTAGGCCTACAGTTTTGCTCCTCCTTAGCCGAAGTTGCAAGAGGACCGTCTTCAATCCAGGATGCCGACTTCGCCTCTTTGGCCCGGCTGGACCGGGCTTCTGCGCAATCTCTCTCCTCGCGAACCCTCGCATCTGGATGACCCGGCCTATTTTGGCGGCAACTTCATCCGCAAGCTTCCGTATCCGCTAGTCGCGCTGATTCTCTTTCTTGTGCATGTGGGCATAGTCAGGCTAGGGCATATGGCGCTGGACGGCGACGCGCAAATGGCGCCGGTGTGGCCAGTGGCAGCGTTCGGATTGGGATCGATGCTGATCTTCGGCGTCCGCTATTGGCCGGTCCTCCTGCTGTCTTACATGGTCAATGGCTTCGAACGGCATCAACCCGGGCTGGTCTGCGTCGGCACAGCCATCGCGGGAGTCGCTCGCGCCTGGACTGGCATCTGGGTCTTCCGGTTCGTCGGCCGATACGCCGAACAACTGGGGCACTTCGAGGACTTGGCCACGGTTATCTTGGCGGGCATCCTTGTACCAGTGACGTCGGCGGGCATCGGTCCCGCAACAGAAGTGATTGGCGGCGTGCTTCCAGCGAGCCAGTGGGCCGCGACAGTGGAACGCTGGTGGCTCGGAGACGCTTTGGGGCTGCTCACCGTGCTCCCGGTCTGCCTGGCTGCCGCGAAAGCTCTGGTCAAACAGCGCGAGCGCATCAATTGGGTTCTCGGCGCGGAAACAACCGCCTTCGCCGGCCTGGTGGGCGCAGCCTGCTTCTTCATCTTTTTCCGGCCGGAAACCTCTTATCTGCTCTTTTGGTCCTTCTTCCTGATTCTGGTTGCGGCTGCGTGGCTTGGACCGTTTGCATCGCGCCTCTCCGCGCTCGTGGTTGCCTTGTCCGCGGTCTGGGCGACGCGCCTTGACGCCGGTGTGTTCTCCGGTGGAACCTTAACGGCGAACCTGCAGAACCTGGATGTGTTTCTCATCGCGGTTTCGCTCACTGGAGTTGTACTGGGCGCGCTGCGGGTGACTGGGAACCTCTTCGCTCCGGCAGCGGTTCTTATCGCAGGCTGGGCACTGAGCGGCTGGCTGTATTCATCGCTCGATCATGAGAGAGTCCGTGATGACGAAGTGCATCTGGACCGGCTGATCATGTCGACCGAAAGCGAAATCAGCAACAATCTCGCGGTCTATCAGAACGTATTGCGTGGAGCGGCCGGGTTGGTGTCTACCTCCGATCATCTCAACAGCGAGAACTGGCATCATTACGCCGAGTTGCTGGACCTACGAGCGCAATACCCGGGCACGAGAGCAGTGGAAGCGGTGCTGCCAGTGCCCGACGGACAACTAGAAAGCTTTACGTCCGCGCGCCGGAGGGACCACGCGCCGGACTTCACTGTGCTGCCGATTCCGGCCGACGAACTGGCGCCGCCAAACGACCCCGAGCACTTTGTGGTGGCGTACGCGGAGCCGCCAGATTCTGCGGGACACGTGCTGGGCATGGATTTGGCTACCGAATCGCGCCGCCGCACTGCGGCACTCAGGGCACGCGACAGCGGCCAGCCAACCCTGACCAGGAGCCTGGTCCTGCACGGTAAAGACGGCGCCGCTCCGGCGCCGGGAAACGGTATGTTGTTGTTCACTCCGGTTTACCGCGCTGGAGCGCCGGTCACGACGCTGGAGGAACGCCGGAAGGCTTTCCTCGCTTGGGTGGCCGTTTCCTTCGGCGCGAATGCGTTCTTTGAGTCCGCCTTGCTCCCAGCGCAGGGCACGGTGGCGTTGTCGGCTTTCGACGGCGGAACGGATTCGGGCAGCCTGATGTTTTCGTCGAACCGGCCCAGCGCTTCGGGATTCGCGCGCGTCACCAAGCTGCAGCTTGCCGGTAATGTCTGGACGCTTGGGTGGAATCGCACACCGCGGTTTCCCTTCGAAAGCAAAACGCCGTCGGCGTGGGTGGCGGGCTGCGCTGCGCTGCTTTCGCTGATGATGGCCGGGCTGGTGGCGAGCCTGCAGTCCACCGGCAAACGCGCCGCGTCGCTGGCGGCGGAACGCACAAGGGAGCTGGCGCGCGCCTTGCATCAGGCTGACGCCGCCAACCGCGCAAAGTCCGAGTTTCTAGCCAACATGAGCCATGAGATCCGCACGCCCATGAACGGCGTGATGGGAATGACGGCCTTGTTATTGGACAGCCCGCTGACCGAAGAGCAGCGGGACCTGGCGCAGACCGCGCACAGTTCAGCCGAATCACTCTTGACGATTCTGAACGATGTTCTCGATTTTTCGAGAATCGAGGCGGGCAAACTGCAGATCGAATCCGCCCCCTTCGAGCTGGAACCGCTGGTCGGCGGAGTTGCGGACCTGTTGGCGCCGCGGGCCGCGGAGAAGGGGATTGAGCTGGCGGTGCGGTGGGCCTCCGGCGCGCCACGGTCTTTGATGGGAGATGGAGGGCGCATCCGGCAGGTCCTGCTGAACCTGGCGGGCAACGCCGTCAAGTTCACGTCTCGCGGGCATGTGTTGATCACGGTGGAATCCGGGGAGCGTTCGGCAGGCGCATCCCTGATTCGCATCAGCGTGGAGGATACCGGCATCGGCATTCCCGAAGACATGCAAACCAGCTTGTTCGGCAAGTTCACACAAGCGGATATGTCCATCACGCGGCGGTTCGGCGGGACGGGCCTGGGACTGGCCATCAGCAAGGAACTGGTGCACCTGATGGGAGGCCAGATCGGCTTGAAGAGCACGTTGGACCAGGGCTCGACGTTCTGGTTTAGCTTGCGGCTACCGGTGCACGCCGAATCGGACGACGCAGAGCGGATCTCGGCGTCAGGCAAGCGAATCCTGATCGCCGATCCACAGCCCTTGAGCCGGCGGATCACCAGCGAAATGCTCGCGGCGGCTAGGATCCAGCATGAAACAGCCTCGACCGGGAGCGAACTTCTGGCCGCGCTGAAAAGAACCCGCGACCCGTTCGACATCGTGCTGGTGGATCATCGCCTTTGGCAGTCCTATCAGGCAGCGATCGAATCCAATCTCGGCTGCGCGACCAAGGCGGTGGTTCTGGCTCCGCTCGGATTGCGCGGGGACCCGGACTTGCACTTCAGCACGGGCGTACATTCCTGGATGACGAAGCCGGTCCGTCCCTCGCAGTTGGCCAAGGTTTTGGCCGGGGCTTTCATCCACGACGCTGTGACGCCGCTCTAGCGAGACGCCGCCAACGCTTCCAACAGCGCGGCCACAACTGCTTCCGGCTTCTCACGCGGCAGAAAATGCCCGCCGCCCTGGATGACGCGCCGGGCAACCAGCGCGGGAAACACGGCGCGCTCGGCCGGCGTCTCGGCTGGGCCCGCGTGCACCAGAGCATCGGTGGCGCCGTAGAGCAGCACAGTGGGTGCCTGGACGGGGGGATGCTCCGCCAGCTTCCGCTCCATTTCTTTGAAGCGCTCCTCGCCCGGCGCGTTACCGTTGCGATGCCGGTAGGAGTGAATCACCACGTCGACGAAGTCGGGATTATCAAACGACGGCGCGGTGCGATCGTATTCTTCGTCGCTGAAGTTCCATCCGGGCGACCATGTCTGCCACAGCAACCGGCACAAGCTGCGGCGATACTGCGCCAGCCCCAGGCGTCCGCGCTCGGTGTTGAAATACCACTGATACCAGAACTCGCGCTCCACTTTGGGGGGCGCGGGCCGGGGAGGGGCGAGCGTGTTTTGGATCAAGTAGCCGCCCAGGAAGGCAGCGGCGCGCACGCGTTCCGGGTGCAGCGCCGCCATGATGGCCCCCGCGCGTCCGCCCCAATCGTATCCGGCCAGCGCGATGCGCGGCAGTTTGAGTGCATCGGCGAAATCCAGCACATCCTGGCCGATGGCCGCCTGTTCGGCCATCCGTGGCGCGGCGGGATCGCGGAAGCGCGTCTGTCCGTAGCCGCGCAGGTAAGGGATCAGCACGCGATAACCGGCTTGCGCCAGCGGCGGCGCCACATGGTCCCAGGCGTGCGCGTCGTCAGGGAATCCGTGCAGGAGCACCACCGGAAAACCGCGCGGGTCGCCCTGCTCTTCGTAGGCAATGTTGAGGACTGAGGTCTGGATCGTCTGCATAGTGGAAGCTGCGCGAACACCGCCAACTCCGGCCGCTACGGCGGCCGCCTGGAGAAAGCTTCTGCGGGTGGTTTTCATACGGCCTTTTCATCGATTGTAAAGTAGAAGAGAGATTCGAAAGGAGACGGCGGTGCCTTTGTACGACTACGCGTGCGCGGATTGCGGAGAAGTTTTTGAAGCGCTGGTGCTTCACAACTCCCCGCCAACCGCATGTCCTCGCTGCCAGGGGCAGAACCTCAAACAGCAAATCTCGATGTTCGCCGTGGACTCGGAAGCGACGCGCCAATCGAACCTAGCGGCCGGGCGTAAGCAGTACTCCAAGGTGCAGAAGGACAAGTCGATGGCGGAAGCAGAAGCGATCCGCAACCATGACGACTGAGACGCCGCGGCTGCTTGCCGTGATTCGCACCCGCGGACCGGCCTGGCAGCACGCGCGGACCCTGGAGGATCAAGAAGGCTGGCGGGCTCACGCCGATTTCATGAACGCACTCCAGGCTGAACGTTTCGTCGAGCTATGGAACCTCCGGCTCGGCAATTTGCCTCAGCAACTCGGCGTTCTATTGCAACACACGCAATTCGCTGGTGGGCGCCGGAGCTGCGACCGGGTCAGTGAGCATTCTGCCGATGGCTAGTGACGCGCGGAAGATCGCTCCCACCGGTAGCACCCCTGCCAGCCGATGATCGGCGACGGCGGCTAGACCCATGGAAGCCATGCAGCCGCACGAAGCGCAGTCTGGATTACCGCCGAACTGGCACGGCGTGATTCTGGTTTTCAGATCCGCGGAGACGGTTTCGGTAGTCTGGGCGAAAACGCACTTCTCCGGACTTTTCGGAGGCGACGCGAACTGGCGGATCAGCACATCGCTCATGTCCAGCTTCGGAAAATCCCGGCGCAACGCCCTCAGCTCGGCGATCGCGCGCCGCCGCTCGTCGGGCCGAAGTATCTCGGGCCGCTCGTCGCCCACCTGCGGGGTAAAGAAGCTGAACCAGACGCGGCGAATCTCCGGCTGCGGCGTCCAGAACTCCAGAAACTCGCGCAAATAGCCCGGACGCTGCATCATCGGCGCGGTGATGGTGCAGTGAACTGTGATGCTATGCCCGGAAATGTTTTTCAGGATGCGGTCGTAAGTGGCTGGCGTGCGGCGCACGTCGTGTTCGGCTTGCAGCCCGTCAATGGAGACCGAGACGTTCAACTGTGCCAGGCCCTTCCAACTTTCCGGTAGCGGCCGGAAGGCGCTCGTGACCACCTGCACGTGAAGTCCCCGCAACAGCAATTGCGGCATCAGTAATTCCAGTTCGCGGTAGCGTACCAGCGGATCGCCGCCGACGATCGACAGGTGCAAGGGGCGAAGGCGGTCGACTAAGTCGAGGACGCCGCGCACCAATTCGTCGCCGGTGTAGTCGGTGATTGTATTCAACGTTACACCGTTGCCCAGATGATCGTCTTCATAGGCGTAACAGCCTGGACAGTGAAGCGGACATTTAGAAGTAATTTCGATCGAAAGCGCCGGTCGCTGTCCTTTCAGTATCTTGGACCAAGCGCGCACCACATGCGAGGGACCCATGCTGGATGAGATGCGCTGCTGTGTTAACGGTTTCAAAATGAGACAGTAAATTGAGCCAGGAGCCCCGGCACCGGCTAGTGAATGTACTGCCAGCCGGCCTTTTGCTTGCGCACCAGCTCCGCCACGCCGGAATCGACCTGTGTGGTGAAGGGAAACAGATCTTCCGTCTTCACGTTGAGAAAGCGCATCGCGTTCTGGCAAGCCGCCAGCGTGACACCATTGTCGGCCAGTTGTTTCAAACGCTCCTCATAGGCCGAGTTCTTCTTCAGAATCATGTTAAGTCCTGGCCCGAAAAACACGACCTCAACCTGGACATTATCCTTTCCGAGTGCTTTCTGAAGATTGGTTACGTGCGCCACCATCATATCCCATGCTTCGCCCTGCGGTTCCGTCAACTGAAAGACGGCCTGGTATTTCGGAGTGCTGGGCGCCTGCGAGAAGACCGCGAGCACGGCGGCGAGCGCCAACAGGCCAGCGGCAACAATCGTTTTTTTCACAATGTCCTCCTTGGTCTCCTCATGATAGCCGCATTTCCTGGGAAGGCTTCGATTACACTATCTGGTTGTGTCCATGAGCGCGAGCGCGAACCCGGCTGCCGGCACGCCTTTGGTGGAGATGCGCCTGGTTTATGCACACGGACTGGCCGCCATCGTCACGCTGCTGATCGCGGTGACGTTCGGGATCCTGGTGTCACTGGAGCTGTTGATTCCGGATCTCGCGGCGAACCATGTATGGCTTAGTTGGGGCCGCCTGCGCTACGACCACACCCAGGGCATCCTGCTGGGCTGGCTCGGCAACGCATTTTTTGCGTTTCTCTATCACGCTGTGCCGCTGCTCACCGGGCGCCGCGTTACCAGCGCGCGCCTGGGCCATTGGCTGTTCGGACTATGGAATTTCGCGGTGGTCGCGCCGGGCTGGGTGCTGGTGCTGGCCGGATTCAGCCAGCCCTTGGAGTGGGCCGAGTTTCCCGTCGTGATCGACGTGTTCGTCGTCCTTGCTCTCGCGCTGTCCATTATCCAGTTTCTGCCGCCGTTTTTCTGGAAGGGTCTGGAGGATCTCTATGTCTCCAGTTGGTACGTCATCGGGGCGCTCATCTTCACCCTGCTGGCATATCCGATGGGCAACTTCGTGCCGGAACTGGTGCCGGGAGCGCGCGGCGCGGCTTTTAGCGGCTTGTGGATTCATGACGCCGTCGGCCTCTACGTGACGCCCCTGGCGCTGGCCATCATCTACTTCGTAATCCCCGCGGCAACGCGCCGGCCCATCTTCAGCCACTTCCTTTCGATACTCGGCTTCTGGCTGCTGTTCTTCTTGTACCCGCTCAACGGCACGCACCATTACATCTTTTCCGTGATTCCGATGAACGCACAGATCGGCGCGATCACCGCCTCAGCGCTGCTGGGCGTGGACGTGATCATTGTCGTGACCAATCTGCTGCTGTCGCTGCGTGGCTCCGGCGTCTTCCCGCGCGATGTGGCGCTGCGCTTTGTTTCGATGAGTACGATCTTCTATCTGGTGGTTAGCATCCAGGGCTCCATTCAGGCGCAAATGGCAGTCAACCAGGCGATTCACTTTTCCGACTGGGTGATCGGGCACTCGCATCTGGCCATGCTCGGATTCGCGACCTTCGCGGCGGCGGGCGGCCTAGCGCACGTGTGGCAGCGGATTCCCTGGGCCCGCTACAACGCCCGCGCCTTCGAGTGGGCTTACTGGCTGTTGTTCGCAGGCGTGATCCTGATGGTGACGGATCTTACCATCGCGGGGATTGTCGAAGCCCGGCTGTGGCAATCGGCGGCGCCGTGGCTCGATTCGGTGCGGGCGGCGAGGCCTTACTGGATCGTTCGAACTGGTTCGGCGATTCCCATCGCGGCCGGGTTTATCGCGCTGCTCCTCGGTCTTACAACCGGCCCCCGCGGCGCGGGACTGCAAGCAGTCGAAAAGACCATCGGCTTGGAGCCGGTTCAGGAAATCGCGCCACGCCTGGCGCCGGTGGCATCGGAGGCTTCGTGAACGGCGGACGCTTCCTTCGCATGTCGTATGTGGTGGCGAGCGTGTGCGGCGTGTTGTTTTTCGCGATGTCAGTGGCGCTGCTCGGCGTCTGGCCGGGCCGCGTGCTGGAAGACGAGACTCGCAAGATGTCGCCGCCGCATCCGCTGGGCCTTAGCGTGAGTGAGCAGCGCGGCCGCGCGATCTACAGCCGCGAGGGCTGCGCCTATTGCCACTCCCAGCAGATTCGTTACCTGCATGCCGATATGGCTCGTTTCGGCGCGCCCACGCTGGCTTGGGAAACTCGTTTCGATTATCCGCACCTTTGGGGCACGCGCCGTATTGGTCCGGATCTTTCGCGCGAAGGCGCCAACCGCTCCGAGGACTGGCAGCTCTCGCACCTCTATGAGCCGCGTTCACTGGTGCCGGACTCGGTGATGCCGGCCTACCCTTCACTGTTCGACGGTTCCGCCGACCGCCCGCGCCAGGAAGCGCGCGATCTGGTCGCTTATCTGGGCAGCCTGGGGCGCGCGCGGGAACTGGCCGGGCCGGAGGGCGAGGCGCACGCCCGCGTGGGGTGCAATTGCCCAACCGATGAAATGGCGCAAATGGCGTTCCATGGCGCGCTCGACACGAGCCCTGCTCGCGCGCTCCGCCAAGGCGCCGCGCCGAAACTGGCCGCTACCGGCGATCTGGATCGCGGCCGCGAGCTTTACGCCCACAACTGCTCCGGCTGCCACGGATCGCGCGGCGAGGCCGATGGGCCTGGGGCCGCCGGGCTGCATCCAAAGCCCACCAATCTTGCCGGGCATGAGTACACAGTGGACCGCCTGAGCTCTGTTCTGTGGAACGGCGTCGCGAGCACGGCGATGCAGGGCTGGCGGGATTTTTCCGCAGACGACCTCGCCTCCATCGCGCAGGCGGTTCGCGCGCTGCACGTGTCCCAACAGGAACCCACGCTTCCCCAGGACATCCTCGACCTCGGCGCCAAAGTCTATGCGGCCAACTGCACGCAGTGTCATGGCGATCACGGCGGCGGAGACGGATCAGCGGTGGGCGAGTTGGCAGTGGCTCCGGCCGACTTTCGCGGCGGCCGGCCCAGCGTGGCCGAAAGCCTTCGCGCCCTGCGCAACGGCGTCGAAGGCACGAAAATGGCGCCCTGGACCGGGCGGCTCAACGAGGCCGAGCTTACCGCCGTGGCTTACTACGTCCGCAGCTTCTTCCAGGGTGCGCAATGATCACCGACGTCATCGTCCTGGCCGCTGTCGTGTTCGCCGCGATGTTCTTCGCTGTGTGGCTTGCGCGGCCGGACCTGCGCCACTGGATCGAGCGGCCCAAATACCGCTTCCAGGCGAATGTGCAAAGCTATGATCATGTCCGGTGCGGCGGTTCTGGACCCGGGGAGGTAGATCCGCATGAGTGAACCCGAATCACGCAGCCAGCGCGGCGGCATGCTGCCAGTGCTCCTGGCCTGCTGCGCCGTCGGAGCCATCACCATCGCAGCCACGTTGACACTCGGGCCGCGGCGATCGGCCGCCTCCAGCACCAGCGTGCCGGCCATCGCCACCGAAGAATACGGCGAGCGCCTGATCGCGCAGACCTCCGAGTACCTGGGCCCCGATAATCCCGATCCCAAAATGCGCTTCACGGGAAGCCGGATGGCGTGCGGCTCCTGCCACCTGGGCACAGGCACAGAGCCGGGCACTTTGGCCCTTCTTCCGGCAACGCAGCACTACCCGCGGTTCTCCCCGCGCACCGCCAGCACCACCGATATCGAAGATCGCGTCAACGAGTGCATGCAGCGCAGTCTCAATGGAAAGGCGCTCGCGCGCAACAGCCCGGAGATGATCGCCATGGCCGCCTACATCCGGTCGCTGGGCGCGCGCGACGCCGCCATGGGAGCAAGTCTTCTGAAGGCGAAGGAGCCGCCGGCGTTCAAAACTCCCAACCGCGCGGCCGATCTCAAAGCCGGCAAGCAGGTGTTTGACGAGCATTGCGCGCGCTGTCACGGCTCCGACGGCTTGGGTTTGCTCGCCACGGCCAATCCGCTCCACGGCTACGCCTTTCCGCCGCTGTGGGGCCCATATAGCTTCAACGACGGCGCGGGCATGCATCGCGTGCTTACCGCTGCGCGCTTTATCAAGGCGCGCATGCCGCTGGGCAAGGCCGATCTGACCGACGATCAGGCTTTCGACGTCGCGGCGTACATCAATTCCCAACCCCGGCCGCACATGGCGAATCTGGATCGCGACTTTCCCGACCGCACCAAGAAGCCGGCGGACGCGAGCTACGGCCCCTATGCCGATTCCTTTTCGCCCGAGCAACACCAGTTCGGGCCGTTCCAACCGATCGAAGCCTACTATAAGAGTCTAAAGAAAGCCAAGTGAACCAATGCGAACTATCGGGTCCCTACTTCTGCTCCCTCTTCTCGCCGCTGCCGCTCCCGCCGTGCGCAGCAACATGCTGGTGTCCACCGGCTGGCTCGCGGACCATCTGAACGATTCGAAAGTCGTCATCGTGGAGGTGTCGCGCGACCGAACCGAGTACGATGCCGGCCACATCCCGGGCGCCCGCTTCCTGGCGTTAGGAGACGTCGTCGTGAAGCGCGACGGGCTGTTGAACGAGCTGCCGCCCGCAGCGACGCTCGAGAGCTTGTTCGAGCGCCTGGGCGTTTCCGACGATTCGCGCGTGATCCTGTACGGCGACGCTTCGGTGCTCCCGGCGACGCGCGCGTATTTCACGCTGGATTATATGGGCCACGGCGATGCGGTGGCGCTGCTGGATGGCGGGCTCCCCAAGTGGAAGGCCGAGTCGCGGCCGCTCAGCAAAGAAGCGCCGCCGGAGAAACAAGGACATCTGACGCTGCGCTTGCGACCGGATGTGGTGGTGCACTATAACGCGGTGAAGGATCTGTCGTTCGCCGACACCAACGGGCAAGCCGCGTCAGCCGTCCTCGTGGACGCCCGGCCCGCCGCGGATTTCAATGGCGCCAATGCGGCCAATGCCGAAATCCCGCGCCCCGGCCACATCCCCGGCGCCGCCAATGTTTTCTGGATGCAGACCCAGACCAGCAAAAGCGACATGACCCTGCTGCCCGAGGCCGATCTGCGCAAGCTGTACGAGAAGCTTGGCGTCACGCCGGACCGCCCGGTGGTGACCTATTGCAATACCGGTATGCAGGCGTCGCAATCCTATTTCACGCTGAAGTACCTGGGCTACGACACGCACATGTACGACGGCTCGTTCTCGGAATGGAGCGCGATGAAAGATTCCGAGGTACAGAAATAATCTGCGCGCAATCCTATGACTAAACACATTCTGCTCTTGACTGCTTTCCTGACTGCTGCGGCGCTTCCAGTCTTTTCGCAGAGTCCCCAGACCGCGTCGAGCCCTAAGCATAAGGTCGTGTTCGAATTGAACGCGCCCGCGCCCTCCGGATGGGACCAGCTCTTTCACAACGTCGACAACGTCCAGAAGATTTTCGGCGGCGAGGGCGTCCAGGTGGAAGTGGTGTTCTTCGGCAAAGGCCTGACCATGCTCTTGAAGAACAACTCCGCTTATGCCGACCGGCTGAAGGCCGAAGCAGACAAGGGCGTGATGCTGGCCGCTTGCCAGAACACAATGCGCGCGATGAAGGTCAAAACCGAAGACCTGTTTCCGTTCGCGACACAAGTGGACTCGGGCGTGGCCGAACTGGTCCGCAAACAGGAAGCCGGATATTCCTACATCAAAGGCGGCGAATAACCGCTCTCAGTTGATCGGGATCATCACGTGGGCGTCTGGCGTGCCCGCGAGCATCAGCCAGGGCAGACCGTGACCCTTGAGCGCGGCGTCCCGCTGGCTGGTGGTCGAGACGCCAACCGACTCTGGCGTCGCGTAGGGTACCGACATCACCCAGAGCCGCTTGATCGGGCCGTCTTTGGTGGCTAGCCGGTAGGACATGGTTCCAAAGGGCGGGACTTTCAGCGTGCCGTCTTTGATCGCAGCGTGCACCGCATCCCGGATCTCTTCATTGGATTTCTTCTGCGCTTTCAACTTTGCTTCCATTTCGCGCCGCGGCGTGCGGGTGTTGCTGTAGCAGCGGATGAATCCGTCGTCCGGGTTCCTGGGCTCGCACTCGATCGTGTTGGTTCCCTGGCGAAGCACGTGTCGTTCGCCGGTTGCGGCGTCGTAGGTGACGACGGTGGCGCCAGCGCGCAGATCCTCCGGCAAGGGCTGGACGGCTTCGGCGATTTGATCATCCGCCGATTGGTTGGTGGCGGCCTTCGCCACAGGAAAAAGGTTCGCGAGTAGTAGCGCGGCAACGGGGCCGAGGTAACGTTTCATGCCATTCTCCTTTGGGAGATTAGTCTCCCACAAAGCTCGCGGGGACTCAAGAAGTTTTTGTTTAGCGTTCCCGGTACTCGCCGAAGACCGCTCGCAGCCGGTCGGAGATTTCGCCGACCGTCGCGTAGGCTTCCGAGCAGGCCAGGATGTGCGGCATCAGGTTGTCGCTGGATCGGGCCGCGTTTTCGAGCGCGTCGAGCCGCTCGGCCACGGACGCCGCACTGCGCGATGCGCGTAATTCCCGCAGCCGCGCCACCTGCTGCTTCTCCAGCTCCGGATCGATGCGGAATGCTTGCGGCGGCTCCTTCTCCGGCTGCTGGAATTTGTTCACGCCTACAACAATAGCCTCGCCGCGCTCGACAGTCTGCTGATAAGCGTACGCCGCGTTCTGAATTTCATTCTGAATGAAACCGTTCTCGATAGCCGCCAGCGTCCCGCCCATGGCGTCGATACGGTCGATGTACTCGCGCGCGCCACGCTCGATTTCATCCGTCAGCTTCTCGATCACATGACTGCCGCCGAATGGATCGGCCGTGTTGGTCACCCCGCTTTCGTGCGCGATGATCTGCTGCGTGCGCAGCGCTAGCCTCGCCGCCTCCTCGGTGGGCAGGCCCAGCGCCTCGTCCTTGCTGTTGGTATGCAGCGACTGCGCGCCTCCCAGTACCGCCGCCAGCGCCTGCATGGAAACACGCACGACGTTCACGTCGGGTTGCTGGGCGGTCAGTGTTGAACCCGCCGTCTGCGCATGAAAACGCAGCATCATTGAACGCGGATTGTGCGCACCAAAACGCTCGCGCATGATCGCCGCATATAAACGCCGCGCGGCGCGGAACTTCGCGATCTCTTCCAGGAAATTGTTATGCGCGTTGAAGAAGAATGACAGCCGCGGCGCGAAAGAATCCACCTGCAAGCCCGCGTCGACCGCCGCACTGATGTAGGCGATCGCGTTGACCAGCGTGAAAGCCACTTCCTGAACCGCCGTCGAACCAGCCTCGCGGATGTGGTATCCGCTGATCGAAATTGTGTTCCATTCCGGCAGCTCGCGCGCCGCCCAGGCAAAAAGATCCGTGATGATGCGCATCGCAGGCCGGGGCGGATAGATGTAAGTTCCGCGCGCGATGTATTCCTTCAGGATGTCGTTCTGGATGGTGCCGGATAGTTTGCGCAGATCCGCGCCCTGTCCGCGCGCCACCAGCACGTAGAGGCTCAGCAGAATCGCGGCGGTCGAGTTGATGGTCATCGACGTGGTGACGTCGGCTAGGCGGATCCCTTCGAACAAACGCTCCATGTCGGCCAGCGAGCAGATCGCGACGCCAACGCGTCCCACCTCGCCCGACGCCAGAGAACAGTCCGAATCCATCCCCATTTGGGTGGGAAGATCGAAGGCGACGGAGAGCCCCGTAATGCCTTGCGAAAGCAGGTAGCGGTAGCGGCGGTTACTTTCCTCGGCAGTGCCGAATCCGGCATACTGGCGCATGGTCCAGAGCCGGCCACGGTACATATCAGGGTAAATTCCCCGGGTGAATGGGTGGTTCCCCGGAAGCTCGGCCGGGTCGGTCATGACTTGGAGATTTTGCGCGCTTTCCAGAACGACGAAACTCCAAACCACGCAATCAAAAGGACAAAGACGCCGCCCACCAGCTCCAGTCCGACGGGTTCGTGGCCGCGTGCGAGCCGGGCTCCGAAAACAACGGCCAAAACAATGAAAACGAAGCCGATCATCTGGTTCCACAGGATGTGGATGGGACGGATCACGCCGGGCAGCACGTGGCCGAGGAACTTCTTCGCCAGGGAGAACATGGCCTTAGTACTAGTGTAGCCGACATGGGGGACGGCCTTGCTCCTCCGCATTGGCGGGCAAGCGCTAGTTGCTACTGGGATTACGAATTCCGCCGATAGAGAATGTGAGAGCGAAATCGAACTGTGAGCCCACTTTCATTTTGAATGAAACTCTCTTTGCTTGCTAAACATCAGGAAGGTAGCGTGATATGCTGAAGGTGCCCGACGGAGAAAGGGGCGTGGCGTGGAAGAAAAACTAAAAGAGCTGATGCAGGAACTAGGCAACGCGATCAATGAATCGCTCTCAGACTCTGACCGCATCGCGGCCGCCATCGGGGAGATCAAGCGAGCGGGGTACGATGTTTTCCTGGTGCTCGAAGCCACGATCGGGTTCAACAAGCGCGACGAATCTTCCGAGTACGAATCCGAGGACGGGGAAGCCGAGGCGGAGACCGAAGCGCCGCCCAAGCGCAAGTTCGAATCCACTGGCAAGATCAAGTTGACTTCGCAGGATCAGAAATTTCTCAAAGCTCTGAAGATTGCAATTGACGAAGACAAGAGCTAACTAAGCGAATAGCTCCTCATAGACACTCCAGGTCCGTTCGACCGCCTTCTCCCAAGTAAATTGTGCGCTGCGTGTGATCCCTTTGGCGATCAGTTCCGCTCGTAGTGCGGCATCTCCGGTGACGCGGCGCAATCCTTCCGTGATGCTTTGCACATCCAGCGGGTCTACCAGCAGGGCCGCGTCTGCAACCACCTCCGGCATGGCCGAGCGGTTCGATGTCAAAACCGGAACCCCGCGCGCCATTGCGTCCAAGAGCGGCATGCCGAAGCCTTCGTCGAGTGATGGAAAAGCAAACACGGACGCGCGCCGGTAAAGTTCCTCCAGCGCGGCGTCGCTGACGTAGCCCAGTACCTGGATGTCCTCCTTCCGGGTGCTGGTTTCGATTCGCGCCAGCGCCTCCATCGAGCCATAGCCGTAGGAGCCCGCCAGCACCAGTTTCCACCCGGGTTCCGTCTCCTCGAAAGCTCGCACCAGCCGGACAATGTTCTTGCGCCGCTGTATAGCGCCGATGAACAGAATCATGCGTTCCCTGGCGGGCGCCGCAGCCGATGGCGCAATGGGCCGGACGCCGTGCGGCACCACACGGATGCGGCCGGGATCGACCTGCAGGTGCTGCTCTACCTGCTGCGCGGTGAAGTGCGAAACGGCGATGATTCGGTCGGAACGTTCGGCGGCGGCGCGCGCCTGCGACGTGAAGCGCTCGCGAAACTCAGGCGTAGAGTACTCCCCGGTCATGACGAACAGGTCGTGGAAGGTAACCACGGTGCGGGCGTGCCGTGACTCCACGCGCTGGTTCAAGGCGTGAAATAGATCGGCCGAGGCCGGCGCGCTCTTCCACAAAATCCTGCGGCCGGCGTTAGATGGAATCCGGTGCGCAAACGATGGCAGGAGGCGGTGAGGCCGGTAGCAGAACAGGAAGCGGACCTCCGGATGCGCCCGCGCAAGTCCGTTCAGGATTTCCTTCGAGTAGACTCCCAGACCCGAGAGGTTCTGGCCCAGGCTGTAGGTTGCATCGAGGGCGATTTTCAATCTGCCAGCATAACGGGTTTCAGCCGCAGGCGCATGTCGGGCTGAGTCGTGAGGATCTCCTCCAAGCGGTCCTTCGATGAGAGGGTATTCACTGAAGCCCGCACGGTGACGATTTGCCTGCCGCCGCGACTGCCCGAGGCTTCGATGTCCGCGGCGCAGCGGTCTAGAAGGGCTCTGGCGGTGGTTGAGGTAAGCCCCGCGGTGATGACGCTGAACCGCGAGCGCTCCAGCCGGCCGATCAGCGCGGGCGGCTCGAACGCACCGCGCAGCACTTCGCCTGCGTGAGCCAGCAGCAACTCGCGCGCTTCGCGGTCCTCTTGCGTATTCGCCGGCGGCGCGGAGATTTCCAGGGAGGCCAGAAGCAAATCCGTCCGGCTGCGCCGTGAGAGCTGGGCATAGTGGTCCGCGATGGTGACAAAGCCCTGCGGGGTGAGCACACCCGTGAGGTCGTCCACAAAAGGCGAAGCGCCGAGAGCCTGGGCTCTGCGTTGGCGTTCAATCGAGTGCCGCACGGTCCGGGCCAGCAGCGCGCACTCCAGCTCGCTCTTTATCAGGATGTCTTGCGCGCCATCTCGCAATAACCGGTTGGCCAGGTGCGGATCGTCTTCATCGGCCAGGATCACGATGGGTGCGCCTTTGACGGCGGCGCTGATTTCCAGAAACGTGTCCAGCAGGGCCGGGCTGTCGGGCAAGCTCAGGTTCAGCAGGATCGCGTCGAAGGAGCCCTGGCGCAAACAATCCAGCGCATCCGAGAGCTGTTCGACCTGCACGATGGTGGACGTGCGCCAGTTGCACCAGAGGCGGTTCTCTTCAATCTCGATGAGCGCCTCGCACAGAAGCTGCTCATCGTCGAGGTCGTCTTCCACCAGCAGGAGTTTTAGAATCTTGGAGTCAGTCACTCGCCGTGATAGTGCGCGGCGGGAGACTTTCTTATCAAGCTTTGTGGGCCGCATCGCCGGCTTTTAGACAGCGAGTTGGTATTCCTTCAGCTTGCGATACAGGGTGGTGCGCCCGATGCCCAGCAGGTTGGCGGCGATGGCGCGGTCGCCTTTGGTGTATTCCAGCGCGTTGAGGATCGCCTGGCGTTCCATCTGTGTCAGCGGAACAATGGGCGGGCGTTCGGCCATAGTGCGATGCTCGTGCGCCGGGGCTTCTCCAGGGGGCTTGGCCAGGGGATGCGAGCCCACCGCGGCGGACAAGAACTGCGCTTTACGCGCGATCAAATGATTCTGGAGCATGGAAGGCAGCTCGGCGGCATGCAGCAGCGGGCCGGAGTTGATGGCCACCATGTGTTGTATGCAGTTTTCCAGCTCGCGAACGTTGCCCGGCCAGTCGTAGGAGAGCATGGCCTCGAGCGTCTCCTGGGTCAGGGTATGGCCCCTGCCATGCCGGCCGAGGAAATGCGCGATTAGCGCCGGAATGTCTTCCTTGCGGTCCCGCAGCGGAGCCAGCCGCATGTTGACGACATTGAGCCGGTAGAACAGATCGCGGCGGAACGTGCCTTTCTCAACCTCTTTGGCCAAGTCGCGGTTGGTAGCCGCGATCACGCGGAAGTCCGAACGCCGCTGTGTTAGGGAGCCAACCGGCCGGAATTCCTTCTCCTGAAGCACGCGCAGTAATTTCGCTTGCAGATCGAGCGGCAGCTCTCCAATCTCGTCGAAAAAGGCAGTGCCCTCATTGGCCGTCTCGATCAGCCCCGTCTTTGCGCCGGCCGCCCCGGTGAAGGCGCCCTTGACGTGTCCGAACAACTCGCTCTCCATCAGCGGGCCCACCAGCGAAGAACAGTCGATGGTCACGAAAGGCCCTACCGGAGTCTGATTGTAGATGGAGCGCGCGACTACTTCCTTGCCGGTACCCGTCTCTCCGAGCAGCAGGACGGGCCAGCGGCAACGGCCGAGCTTTTCCACCATGCGAAGAATGTTGCGGAGTCTGGGAGACTGCCCTACCAGGAGCGGAGGAGGGTGCTGTTCGGCTTGGGCTACCATTCTTTTTCCTTGGATCGGCGTCCTTCGGGAATATAGTGTCTAGTACCTTGATAAACTCTACGAGGACTTTAGTTTTTCAGCAACACCCCAGGGTGTTGAATGCGGGGATCATTTGCGGTGTCGCGGCCACCTCATTTGTGGGGGGCGCATTAGTACGGCTCGTAGGGTGGGCAGGCCGCCGCTGAGGCGAAAACCCGAGCGTGGTTCTACGGTTGAGACTCCGCAGTGGCCGGGTCTGCAGTTGCTGGACGCACTGAAGCAGAGGCGTCCAGCCGTACCACAAAGCAGGTACCCGTTTCCTGCCGGACCTTAGCCGCGAGCGCCGCGGCGGCTTGCTCGGATGGTTCGCGTCCCACCAGCACGCGCCAAAGCGAAGGATTCCCCGGACGTAGGACCAGGCGGGCGGGCCCGTACTCGTGGTCGAGTGCGTCGCGGACGCGCTCGGCCCGGTCCCGGTCCCGGAATGCGCCCGCTTGCACACCGAACCAACCGGCGCCCGCAGCCGGCACCGAGAGGACGTCCAGGCGAACCCGCGCAACGCCGGGTCCGATGAGGCCGATGGCCTGCGCCGCGGCGTGCGACAGATCGATGATGCGTCCATCCACGAAGGGACCGCGGTCGATGATGCGGACGTCCACGGTCTTGTCGTTCGTGAGATTGACCACACGCACCCAAGTGCCGAACGGAAGCGTGCGGTGCGCCGCTGTGAGCTGCTCCATGTCGTAGATCTCGCCATCGGCGGCGGGCCGGCCATCATAAGGATGTCCGTACCAACTGGCTAACCCCGTCTCGCCGGAGCGAATCTGCGGAGGCGCAGGGAGCGTCGCGGTGACGCGGTGTTTCTTCGCGCAACCGGCAAGCGCGAGTGAGGCCGCGAGCAGCGCGAAGGCGGCAGATGCGGGGCGCAAGGCCATTTGGTCCGATCGTAGCGCGCGGTTGGGCGGCGGGCAAGAACAAAATCACGCGGTTTTGACGCGGCGAATCTGAGAACAATCTCACATAGAAATGGTTTTGCGGCCTACGAGGGCCTCCGCGGCCGGTACGGAGGGGTCCGATGTGCATTTTTTTCTTGACTTTCGCCTCAAAGAACCTTATATATGAATCACACTGCGATCCAACGATCGCAAATCTGATGTTAGGGAGAATCAATCGATGAAGAACGCAACAAAGAAGGCTGCGAAGAAGGCCGCGAAGAAAGCGCCCGCCAAGAAGAAGAAATAGTGTTGGCGCCCCGAGAGGGCTCGCAGTCAGTTTAGGGTTCATGCAAACGGCCCCGAGAGATCGGGGCCTTTTTTATTGCCTGTTGGAGCTGGTTTCAGCCGATGTGGTTCAACGCCGCGCGCAATTCATCGATCGTCATCGCACCCGGATGGTACAGGCGCACGATGCCGCGGCGGTCGATCAGCACCAGCGTGGGCGTCGTGCTGGCGCCGTAGTTGCGGAAGTTGGCTTCGCTAACCGGCGCGGGCAAATCCAGCAAGTCCGCGTAGTATTGATGGCGGATCTGGTCGATGTACTTCAGCTCTTCGGCGGGGCCGGCTTCCTCGCCCTTGGCCACATAACCGTAGTGCTGTGTCGGAGCAACAATGACCAGACCTTTGTACTCCTTCCGAAGCTCCGCCAGGATGTGCTCTTCCTGCTTGCAGTCCGGACACCAGTGCGCCCAGAAGAACAACAGGACCGGCTTGCCGCGTAGGGCGAGCAGAGGGACCGGCTTGGCTCCCAGGTACGACCGCTCCTCCAGCGCGGGCGCGGGCTTGCCCTCCAGCGTCAGCAGGTTGATATTCTTCTGAATCCGGGTCCGGATGGACGTAGCACGGTAGGTGGCCAGTTGCTGCCGCAGAAAATCCAATGCATCGCCGCGCCGGCCTTGGACCATCATCAGTTCGGCTTCGACCTCGAGGGCGGCGCCGAGTGCGAGGGGCAGATGCGGTTCGGCGTCGAGCGGCCGTTTCTTCAACTCCGCGAGCGCCAGACGCTCGGTCTCCTGAGCGTTCGCTTCGGCTTTGTCAAACTGCCGGGTGTAGAGCTGGCCGCGCGCCAGCCAGGATAGGGCCTCCAGATACTCCGGCGTGACGCCGAGGTGCGCGCGATAGTTTTGCACCAGAGCTTCGGCCAGCGGGAAGTTCCCCTTCGACATCGCCTGCTCCACGTCGGTGACCACGGCCGCCACTGCCGCGACCGCCACCAAGCCCGCCGGTATCAGCTTCCGGAGCATCTACATCGAGGATAACAAGCGGCCGCCGTCGACGATAATGGTCTGGCCGGTCAGATAGGACGACTCGCCGCTGGCAAGCATCACCGCCACTTCGGCAATCTCGGGCGGCTGCCCCAGGTGCTTGATGGGCTGGATCGACATGAGCTGCTGAAGCCGCGGCTCGTCTTTCCAGTAGTACTCGCTCAAGCGGGTCTCCACCAGGCCCGGAGCAATCGCATTCACGCGCACGCCGTGGGGGCCGAGTTCCACCGCGTAGGATTGCGTCATCATGATCAGCGCGGCCTTGGTCATGCTGTACAGCAGGCTATGAAACTGCGGGCGGATGCCGGCGATGGACGCGACGTTGATAATCGACCCCCAGCCGCGCGCGCACATGCCGGGCGCGACCAGACGCGTCAGCCGGTACGCGCTCTTCAGATTCACGTCCACCATCTTGTCGAACTGGGCGTCGGTCATTTCGACGGCCGGCCCCTGCGCGATATTAGTGGCGGCGTTGTTGACCAGGATGTCGATGCGCCCGTATTCGCCTATCGTGAACTCCACCAGGCGTTCCAGATCCTCGGTGCGCCCCACATGGCAGGCCAGCGGTGCGACGCTGCCGGCCATTCCGCGCAGCTCCGCGGCGACTTCGTTGAGCGTCTCCTGCTGGCGTCCGCAAATCACGACCAGCGCGCCTTCACGCGCGAAGGCTCCGGCCACAGCTTTCCCGATGCCGCGGCTCGCACCGGTGACGATTGCAATTTTGTCTTTCAGTCGGCTCATCTGCCGGGCGCGTCACAGCTTCATCTGTTGCAGGTATTCGCGGAACGGGCCGCCGAGATCGTAGCGGCGCAGGGCGAACTCGACGGTGGCCTTCAAAAAGCCCAGCTTGTCGCCGGCGTCGTAGCGCGTGCCCTCGAAGCGGTATCCATAAATGGGACGGTTGCGGAGCAGGTGCTTGAGCGCGTCGGTAAGCTGGATTTCGCCCCCGCTGCCCGGTTCGATGGATTCGATGGATTGGAAAACTTCGGGGGTCAGGACATACCGGCCGATGATCGCGAGATTCGATGGCGCTTCCCCCGGCTTCGGTTTCTCCACCAGGTTGCGAATGCGAAACAGCCGGTCTTTCCCGGAATTGTGCGACACCGGCTCGGCGTCCACCGCGCCATAGGCCGAGATCGCATCACCCGGAACTTCCATCAGAGCCACAACCGATGCGCTGTAAAACTCATATACGTCCAGAAGCTGCCGGAGGCAAGGAATCTCGGCGTCGATCACGTCGTCGGAGAGCACCACGGCAAATGGCTCCTCGCCGACCAGGTCCTTGGCGCGATGCACCGCGTCGCCCAGCCCGAGCGCTTCCTTCTGCCGGACGTAGGCGATGTCGATCATGTCGGAGACATCCCGCACGATTTTCAGCAGCTCTTTCTTGCCTTTGGCTTCCAGCGTTTGTTCCAGTTCGAAGCTGACATCGAAATGGTCTTCGATGGCGGTCTTGCCGCGCCCGGTCACGATGATGATGTTCTGAATACCCGAGTGAATGGCTTCCTCCACTCCGTATTGGATGAGTGGCTTGTCCACCAGCGGCAGCATCTCCTTGGGTTGCGCCTTGGTGGCGGGCAGGAAGCGCGTGCCCAGGCCTGCGGCCGGGAAGACTGCCTTGCGCACTTTGGGAATCATGTGGTTGGAATCTCTTTCGTCGTTTTTGGTTTCTGGTTAAAGATCGCCAAAAAGCTCCGATGGCGTTAATTGGAACGAGTAGTCCGGCAAAGTAAGTGAGGAGACGTTTTGTAGGCCCAGCTCGGTGTACACGGAGAATCGCTTGGCCAGTGGATCGACCACCCAGATGTTGGCCACGCCCCAGATGCGGTATTCCTCCAGCTTTTCCATGAGATCGTGATAGCGGTCGTCTTTGGAAAGGATTTCGATCACCAGCAGGGGCGGTGAATCGGGAACCGTAGTCTGTGGCGGAGTGGCAAACACTGCTACATCGGGAATGCGGTAGACCTCCGGCTCCACCCTCATTCGCACCTCAAGACACGGGTACAAGCTGCGGGACGGAGTCAGACGTCCGAACGCCAGCGATAACAGGAACTGGATTCTTCCGTGGATATAGTCTGGCATGCTGCGCTCGACAATCTCGCCGTGCACGAACTCGGCGTCATGCTCGAACGTCATATGCAGGTACTGCTCGGCCGTGATCTGCGCCCTGGTGGCCATCTGTGGGAAGCATAGCATGGCGCGCCGCCCCCGGATTTCTTCCATCTGGCCTTGAAATCAAGCGTTTCGACACCCCCCGTGCGGCCGGGAAACGGCCTCGCGCTATAATGAGGCTTACTCACCGCGCGGTCCGGCTGCTGGCCGTGCTCTGGAGATCAAATGGCTTACGTTATCGCAGAACCATGCATCGGTACCAAGGACACGGCGTGCGTCGACGCCTGCCCGGTGGATTGCATCCATCCAAAGAAGGACGAAGCGAACTTCGGCGAGCAAAACATGCTCTACATCGATCCGGTGGAGTGCATCGATTGCGGCGCGTGCGTACCGGTTTGCCCGGTGTCGGCCATCTTCGCGCTGGACGACCTGCCCGAGAAGTGGTCCAACTTCGCCAAGACCAACGCCGACTTTTTCGGCCGCTAGCCCTTACGGGCGATACACGGCCGAAGTAGTGTCGGTCTCCCAGACTCTCACTTCCGAGATCCGCACCGGAACCTCGTTTTTCAGGCCGGTGCTCAACCGATCGAAGAAATACTTGGCCATGTTTTCTGCCGAAGGGTTCATCTCGTCGAACGGCGGCAGATCGTTGATGAAGCGGTGATCCAGATATGCCACAGCTCCGCTGATCAACTGATTCAGGTCCAGGAAGTCCACCAGCAGTCCGGCGCGGTCGAGCTGGTCGCCCTGCACGGTCACGCGCACGCGGTAGTTATGGCCGTGCACGTTCTCGCACCCGCCTTTGTAGTCCCGCAGGGCGTGCCCGGCGGCGAAGGTCTGTTCTACAGTGACTTCAAACATGGAAAAATTTCTCTACGTCGCTCAGTTTCGTGGTGAAACGGTAATCCGGGAGGCTGTCGAAGAACACCTGCCCGTACCTCTGCTTCGTAATACGATTATCCAGCAAAACCAGCACGCCGCGGTCGGTCTTGCTGCGAATCAGACGTCCGAAGCCCTGCTTCAAGGCCAGCGCGGCCTGAGGGATCTGGTAGTCGTAGAACGGATTGCCGCCTTCTTCGCGGATACGTTCGATGCGCGCTTCCACCACCGGGTCGCTCGGCACGGCGAACGGCAGCTTGTCGATGATGACGCAGCTCAATTGCTCGCCCTGCACGTCCACGCCCTGCCAGAACGAGGACGTGGCGAACAGGACGCAGTGCGGCGTGGCGCGGAACTCATCTAGCAGAGCGCTGCGCGGTCCGGTGCCTTGCAGCAGCGTCGGGTAGTCGATTTCGAGCGAGACACGATCGTAGACCTGGCGCATCTGCTGGTAGCTGGTGAACAGGACAAAAGCACGGCCCTCGGTGTGGCTGAGGATGCGCGTGATTTCCTCGCCCGCGGCGCGCGTAAAGGCGGGTGTGCGGGGATCGGGCAATTGTTGCGGAACATACAGCAGCGCCTGTTTGGAGTAGTCGAAGTGGCTCGGCACCACCAATGACCGGGCATGCCGGATCCCCAACCGGTGCTCGGCGAATTCGAACGTGCCCCCCACCGCGAGCGTGGCCGAGGTCAGGATGACCGTGTCTAGCTTCTCGAACAGCTTCTCTTCCAAAATCGAGGAAACATCGATGGGCGTGGCCTGCAGGAACACGCCACGGCCCCGCCGCTCCACCCAATAGACGTAGGATCGGTCGTCGCCTTTGCTCCACAGCGCCAACCGCTGCTGCAGTTCCTGCGTCCGCCGGAACAGCGGGATCACTTCGTCGGGTGCGCTTTTCACCAGTTGCAGGTGCGTGCCGATGAGTTCGAGCGCGCGCTGCACGTCTTCGTAGGCGTCCTCGTGCTGCTCGAAAAACGCGGTGTGGCCCTTGAACGCCACGCGTCCCTCGGTTTCCCCAAACAGCGCGAAGAACTGCTGTGAGCGATCATCCAACGTGTCCAGGATGCGGTCTAACTCGCCCGAGCCGAACTGTTTGGCGCGCGAGACGGACGCGATGTCACGCACCAGCTCCTGGACCTGGTAGTTGCTCACACCCAGGCCGAAATATTTCCCCGCGACATCCTCGATCTCGTGCGCTTCGTCAAACACCACCGCCGCGTAATCTGGAATGATGCCGGCGAAATCGTCGTCCTTCACGGCCAGGTCGGCGAAGAACAGATGGTGATTCACGATGATGATGTCGCTCTCGTGCGCGCGGCGGTGCATTTCGGTAATAAAGCAGCGCTCGAACTGCTGGCACTTCTGGCCGGTGCACAGCTCGCGCCGGGCGTCGATCTTCTGCCAGGCCGTGCTCGACTCGGGCAGCGTCTTGATTTCCGCGCGGTCGCCCGTGCTTGTCGTCTTCTCCCATTCACGAATCGTTTGAAAGTCGGCGATCTCCTCCAGACCGCTCAGAATGGGCTCCCGGTCGGCATCGTAGATCTTCTGGCGGCAGGCGAAGTTGTTGCGCCCCTTCATGTAGCACACCTGCAACGGCCGCTCAAAATGCCGCTGCAGGAATGGAACGTCCTTGAAGAAAAGCTGCTCTTGCAGATTCTTCGTTCCGGTGGAAACCACCACGCGTTTGCCCGAAAGAATCGCGGGCACCAGGTAGGCGAGCGTCTTGCCGGTGCCCGTTCCGGCGTCCACCAGCAGGCTCTTTTTGTCCGCCAGTGCGGCCTCCACGGCTTCGGCCATTTCGAGCTGGCCGGCGCGGAACTCGTAGCGCGGATGCCATTTCGACAGCACGCCCTGGCGGGAGAAGAATTGGCGAGCGGTCAGCGTGTTGGCGGCGGAAGACACCTTTTTGATTCTGACACGTGCCAAGATAAGAGAAACCATGCCCGACTACAAAATGCTCGAAAGAGAGTTCCACCGCATTCTTTACTTGACCCGGCGGCCGGTCGCCGTCTGCCTGCGGGCGGAAGCTCCCACCGGCGTGGAAACGTTCTCCGGTTCGGAACCCTCCGGCTGCAGCTTCTGGCGGCTGGCGGCGCATGGCCGCGTGTTCTCGACCGTGCCGTCCGATCACTACAATTGCCCTGTCGGCGCGCACACGCACAAGATCCCCTTGCCGGAGAACCGCACCAATGAGCTCCCGGAAATCCTCCAGACCATGACAGGCCTCGGCTATCTGAAGATGGAGGAAGTGCCCGGAATCCCCGTTCTTCAGGAGACGCCGAAGAACATCGTGTTCGCTCCGCTCGGTGACACCCCGGTCGACCCGGATGTCGTGCTGTTTGCAGCCCAACCCGGTAAGCTCATGCTGCTCGAAGAAGCTGCCGGCCGCGCAGGTGTCGGATCTACGATGCAGCTCCTGACGCGCCCGACGTGCATGGCGATTCCGGCGGCGCTCGCGCACGGCGTGGTGACCAGCGCCGGATGCATTGGCAACCGCATTTACACCGATCTCGGCGACGATGAGCTGTATTCGGTGGTCCCCGGCGCAGCTTTGGAGCGCGTTGCAACGGAGCTTGCGACCATCGTCGCGGCCAACGAGGCGCTGGCGCAATACCATCGCGCGCGGAGGCATCAGCTCTCAACGGCGTAGCTCGATCCATCGCTCGCGCCACGGTAGAATCGAAATACGGATGCGAACCAAGGTCGCCTGTGCGTTGTTGCTGGCTGCCAGCCTGACGGCGCGCCAACCGGTGCGCGCGCGCCATGGCATGGTGGTGGCGCAGGAGCCGATCGCCGCGGACGTCGGCCGGGCCGTTCTCAAGTCGGGCGGAAATGCCATTGACGCGGCCGTAGCGGTTGGGTTCGCGCTCGCGGTCACGTATCCTTACGCCGGCAACATCGGCGGCGGCGGCTTCCTGCTGGCGCGCTTTGCCGATGGGCGCACTACTTTCATCGACTTTCGCGAGAAGGCGCCCCTCAAGGCCACTCGCAATATGTATCTGGACTCGCAGGGCAAGCTGACACCGGACAGCCTGATTGGATGGCGAGCCTCCGGCGTTCCCGGAACCGTCCGAGGCTTCGAACTGGCTCACCAGAAATACGGACACACGTCTTGGGCGGAACTGCTGGAACCCGCGATCACGCTCGCTTCAGGCGGTTTCCCCGTCTCCTACAGCTTTGAGCAGTCGCTAAAGCAGGACAGCCAACGTCTGGCGCAGTTCCCTGAGTCCAAACGCATCTTCATGGCGGCGCATTACGGCGAAAAGTTTATCCAGCCGGAACTGGCGGCGACGCTTCGACGTATCCGCGATCATGGCGCCAGTGACTTCTACGAAGGCGAAACCGCCCACAAGCTCGCCGCTGCGATGGCGGCCCACGGCGGCTTGATCACTCTGGCCGATTTGAAAGCCTACCAGGCCGTGGAGCGCCAGCCGTTGCACGGGCGCTACCACAACTATGAAATTCTGACTGCGCCTCCACCCAGCGCGGGCGGCGTCGGGATCCTCGAAATGCTCGGGATGCTGGAAGGCTCAGGCTACGAGAAAACCGGTGCCGGCTCGGCGGCGTCCATCCATTACGTCGCCGAGGTGATGCGCCGCGCGTACGCCGACCGCAGCGAGTACTTCGGCGACCCGGATTTCGTCACGGTTCCCGTGAAGAAGCTGCTCGATCCGCGCTATCTCGCCAACCGCCGCGCCAGCATCGATCCGCAGCACGCCACGCCTCGCGGTCAGATCCGCCCCGGGAACCTGAAAGTCTACGAAAGCACGGAAACCACGCACTACGACATCGTGGATAACCAAGGAAACGCCGTCGCCGTCACGTACACCTTGAACAACGGGTATGGCAGCGCGGTGACGGTTCCGGGCCTGGGATTCCTGCTCAACGATGAGATGGACGATTTCGCGGCGAAGCCCGGCTCGGAAAACCTCTTCCACCTGATTCAAGGCGAAGCCAACGCCATCCAACCGTCCAAGCGCCCGGTCTCGTCCATGGTTCCGACCATCCTGCTGCGCGGCGGCAAACCGTTTCTGGTCCTGGGTGCCCCCGGCGGATCGCGCATTCCCAATGGCGTGCTGCAAGTGATCCTGAACGTGGTCGACTTTCACATGAACGTCCAGGATGCGGTAGACTGGCCGCGCTTTCATCATCAATGGATGCCGGACGTGCTGTATGTAGAGCAGGGCATTTCTCCGGATACAATCAGTCTCCTGCGCGCCATGGGATACAAAGTCTCTGAGTATGCGCCCGGGCAGGGGGTGGCGCGCGTAGAAGCGATTCTCGACGACGATGGCTGGCTGGAGGGCGGCGCCGATGGGCGTGGCAACGCCAAGGCCGAAGGATACTGAGGGAAGACCCAGGAAGACGATCCCGAATGAATCACGTTCTCTCGACGCACCTGCTCGTGAACCATCGCTTGACCACCGTTTGGCTGGACAAGGTCCGGCAGGCCGGCGTGCCTGCCGTGGAAATTTTCTGCGCGCGGCAGCATCTGGATTACCGGGATCGCGCGCAAATCAACGAACTCGGACACTGGTTCCGCGACTCCGAGCTGAAGCTGCACTCGTTGCATTCGCCCATGTATAGCGACGATATGTGGGGCCGCTCGGGTCCGAACGCCCATCTCAATCTCACCGAACCGGTGAAATCGAAGCGTTTGGAGGTGCTTGACGAGATCAAGCGAGCCGTGGATATCGCCGAAGTTGTTCCGTTCCGCTATTTGATCCAACACCTGGGCGTTTCCGAGGAGGAATACGACGAGCGTAAGATCGAATCCGCTTTCACCGCGCTCGAAGAATTGAATCTGTTCGCGCGCGAGCGCGGCGTGGAAGTACTGCTCGAGAACATTCCCAACCAACTTTCCAGCGCCGGGCGCCTGGTCAATTTCCTCGATCAGACCCACCTGAAGATGAACTTCTGCCTGGACGTCGGGCACGCGAACATGAACGAGGGGGTCGCCGCGGCCTTCACGATCCTGAAAGGCCGCATCCGCTCCACCCACCTGCACGACAACAATGGCTCGGATGACAGCCACCTCTGGCCGTTCTTCTCTCCCGCCGGAACCATCGATTGGGCCGAGACCATGACGCTGCTGCGGTCGCTGCCGGACGGCTGCCCGGCGCTGCTCGAATTGCGCGACTATCCCGAATTCCCGCTGCCCCAGTCGCTCGACACCGTGAAGCAGATCTTCGAGAAGCTGGAATCCATTTGATGGCCTACGCCCGCATTCGCATCGAGGACGCCGGGCGGCACGCCGGCGAAGCTGTCGAGATCGCCGGATGGCTTTACAACCTCCGCAAGTCCGGCAAGATCGTGTTCCCGCTGCTGCGCGACGGCACCGGCATCATTCAGTGCGTGGCCGTGAAGGCCAATTTGGACGAGGCGTTGTTTGAGTCGCTCAAGAACCTCACTCAGGAGTCGTCCGTGATCGTGCGGGGCAAGTTGCGCGCCGAACCACGCGCGCACGGCGGTTACGAGCTGGACGTGGAAGGCGCTGAAATTGTCCAGCGCGTCCCGGAATCGGACCCGTATCCCATCACTCCCAAAGAGCACGGTACCGATTTCCTGATGGATCATCGCCATCTGTGGTTGCGCAGCAAGCGCCAGCACGCTGTCATCCGCGTGCGCCACGAAGTGATCCGCGCGGTCCGCGAGTATTTCGATACGCACGGCTTCACTTTGGTGGATACGCCCATCTTTACGCCAGCGGCTTGTGAAGGCACCACGACGTTGTTCGAAGTGAACTACTTCGAGGACGAGAAGGTCTATCTCACGCAGTCCGGACAGCTCTATAACGAAGCCGACGCCATGGCGTTCGGCAAGGTGTATTGCTTCGGACCGACGTTCCGCGCTGAAAAATCGAAAACGCGGCGCCATCTCACCGAGTTCTGGATGGTCGAGCCGGAAATGGCGTACGCCACGCTGGAAGACGTCAAGCAGGTGGCTGAAGAGATGGTGGTTTACGTCGTCGGCCGCGTGCTCGAGAACCGCCGTACCGAACTGGCCGACCTGGAGCGCGACGTCAGCAAGCTCGAAACCGTGAAAGCGCCGTTCCCGCGCACGAATTACGACGACGCCGTCAAAGTGCTGCAGAGCAAGGGCAGCGAAATCCAGTGGGGCGGGGACTTCGGCGCCGCCGACGAAACCATGATCACCGAGGGCCTGGACCGGCCGCTGATGGTGGACCGCTACCCGACGCAGGTGAAGGCGTTTTACTTCCAGCCCGACGCCGAGCGCCCCGAGCTGGCATTGGGCGTCGACGTCATCGCGCCGGAAGGCTACGGAGAGATCATCGGCGGCGGCCAGCGCATCCATGATCTCGATCTGCTGCTCAAGCGCCTTGAGGAACACAATCTGCCACGCGAAGCGTTTGAGTGGTATCTCGACCTCCGCAAGTACGGCAGTGTTCCGCACGGCGGTTTCGGCATGGGCATCGAGCGCTTTGTGGCCTGGATGTGCGGCCTGGAACACATCCGCGAGACGATCGCCTTCCCGCGGATGTTGTACCGGACCCGGCCGTAGCCAATGCCCCAGCACAACATCGCGATCCTCGGCGCGCCCCTCGATCTCGGGGCCGGACGCCGCGGCGTCGACATGGGCCCGTCCGCCATCCGCGTGGCGAATCTCAACGGCCGCCTCAGCGAGCTGGGTTATCAGGTCGAAGACCTCGGCAACGTTCCCGTGATCCAGCCGGAGAGCCATCCGGAAGGCCATCCGCGCGCCAAGTATCTGCCCCAGATTACCGATACCTGCACCCGCCTGGCCGAGCTGGTAGAGAAGGTTATCGGCTCCGGCGGGTTTCCGCTGGTGCTAGGAGGCGACCATTCAGTGGCCGTCGGCACGGTTTCCGGAGTGTCGCACTACTTCCGCCGCCAGAGCAAGGAAATGGGCCTGATCTGGATCGATGCTCACACCGACATGAACACGCCGGACACCAGCCCGAGCGGCAATGTTCACGGAATGCCGCTGGCCTGCTGCGTTGGTATCGGACCAGCCGAACTGACGGGTATTTTCGGCTACTCACCGAAGGTAGATCCCAGGCGTGTCGCCCTGGTAGGAGTACGTTCCGTGGACGGCCGGGAGCGCGGGATTGTACAGGAATCTGGGGTACATGCCTTTACGATGCGCGACATCGACGAGCGCGGCATGCGGGCGGTCATCGCGGACGCCATCCACGTCGCCAGTGACGGAACGGCCGGATTTCACGTCTCATTCGACATGGATGCCGTTGATCCCCGCGAGGCCCCCGGCGTTGGCACGCCCGTGCGCGGCGGCATTACCTACCGCGAGGCGCATCTGGCGATGGAAATGCTAGGCGATACGGGGCAGATGACGTCGCTGGAGGTCGTGGAGGTGAATCCAGTGATTGACGAGGCGAACCGGACGGCGATCCTGGCGGTGGAACTCGTCCTGTCAGCTATGGGAAAGAGGATTTTGTAGCGGCAATGAAAACGCGGGTTGCGGTGATTTATGGCGGGCGCAGCGGCGAACATGAGATTTCCTTGCGTTCAGCCCGATCCGTCATCGATGCGATGGATCCCGGCAAGTACGAGGTGCTCCACTACATCATTTCGAAGGAAGGTAAATGGAGCCCCGGGCCGATCCTGCCGGAGCCTGACGGAAATCCCGGAATCGATGTGGTGTTCCCGGTTTTACACGGAACTTTCGGCGAGGATGGCACCGTGCAGGGGCTGCTGGAGCTGGCGGACCTTCCTTACGTCGGCGCGGGCGTGCTGGCGTCCTCGCTTTCTATGGACAAGGATTTGATGAAGCGCGTCGCCTCCTCCTGCGGCTTGCCGGTGGTGGAACATGTTGTGGTTCCCTGTGACGGACGTTGGAGCATCCCATTCGGATTCCCGATGTTCGTCAAACCCGCCAACCTTGGATCGTCCGTCGGCATCTCGAAGGTGCATAACGGTGAGGACTTGACCGCCGCGATCGAACTGGCCAGTTCCTATGACCGCAAGGTGATCGTGGAGCGCGGCATCACCGGCCGCGAGTTCGAGTGCGCCGTGCTCGGCAACGACAAACCGGTTGCTTCGGCCCCCTGCGAGATTCTGCCCTCACGCGAGTTCTACGATTACGAGGATAAATACGAACTGGATCAGGCGCAAACAGTGATCCCTGCCAATCTTTCTACCGAACAAACGGCCGAATTGCGGCTGCTGGCGGTGCAATGCTACCGCGCCGTCGAGTGCGAAGGCATGGCGCGCGTCGACTTCCTGCTGGAAAGCGAGACCGGGAAACTCTACATCAACGAGATCAACACCATACCCGGGTTCACGTCCATCAGCATGTACCCTAAGATGTGGGAACATTCGGGGCTTCCGATGCCTCAGCTCATTGATCGCCTGATCGAGCTGGCGATGGAACGGCACGAGGCCAGGAAGCGTCTGCGGTATTCGAGGTAATGGTCTTACCGCTTCTATTTCTGTTCGCAGCGCCGCCCAATACGGCGGACCTGGACAGCGCGATCAAGCGCTTCACCGAGCTGCTGTCAGTCGTGGAAGAGCATGCCGCCGATCCGGTGAATACCCAGCAGGCCATCTATCAGGGCGCGATTCCCAACATGCTGCGGCAACTGGATCCGCATTCCATTTTCTTCGATCCGGACCAGAACGAGCAGCTCAAGCAGATGGAGAACTCGGAGCGCAAGGGCTTCGGCACCATCGTGTCGGTCCTGCCGGGCCGCGTCACCGTGCTGCAAGCGCTCCCAGGGTCGCCTTCGTCCAAGGCCGGTCTCCAGCCGGGCGACGACATCGTGGCGGTGAACGGGGTGGCGCTGGCTCGGCTGGAGTTCAACCAGATCGTGGAGTACCTCGGCGAATCGCACCAGCACCGCGCGCAGCTGATCGTCCGCCGGCCCGGCAATGCGCGGCCGCTCGAATTCGTGCTGGATCCCGAGCTGCTGGACTCGCCCAGTGTGGACCGTGCCTTTCTGCTGCGGCCCGGCATCGGCTACATCCGCGTGAATGGCTTCGATCCGCAAACCGCGCGGCAGCTCAAGGACGCCATCGAAAAGCTGGGCGGCGCCAGCATGAAAGGCCTGGTGCTGGACCTGCGCGACAACCCCGGCGGGGTAGTGCAAACGGCGCTCGAATCGGCGGCCTATTTCCTTAAGCCCGGGCAGAAGCTGCTCAGCGTGAAGGGGCGCAGCATCCAGGACCAGTCTGTTGAAGTGCCCAAGACGGCGGAGCCCTACTCGTTTCCGATAGCGGTGCTGGTGAACGGCAAGACCGCGAGTGCGGCCGAGATCCTGACCGGCGCCTTGCAGGACCACGATCGCGCCGCGGTCCTGGGCGAGCCCAGCTACGGCAAGGGCCTGGTGCAGAACGTATTTTCGCTGGCTGGGAACACAGCGCTGGCGCTGACCACGGCCTTCTACTACACGCCCAGCGGCCGGTCGATTCAAAAGCCACTAGCGAGCGGCCACCTGGCCATCGAGCAGCAGACCGCCGAGTATCATACCGATTCAGGACGCACGGTGACCGGCGGTGGCGGCATTCAACCGGACACGGTGGTCCTGCCGGAAGCGCCTTCGCGCCTGCGAGTAGCGCTGGACGCCAGCGGTGTGGTCACGTCCTTCGCCACTCAGTTCATCCAGGACCACAAGATCACCGATTCGTTCGATGTTACTCCGTCGATTCTCGAAGACTTTCAAGTATACGCCGGCCAGCGTGACATTCAGCCCTCGGTGGGCGAATGGGCACAGGAGCGCGATTGGGTGCAGAGCCGCGTGAAGCAGGAGATCTTCAACCAAGCCCTGGGAGTCGCCAAGGGAGACGAGGTGGAAGAGCAGCGCGACCCGGTAGTGCGAGCGGCGCTGGAGCGTTTACTCGGTAGGCTGTAGCTGCGGTTTGCTCTGCAGCTTCGCCCGTATAGCGTGAATGAACACAGGCAGCAGCGACAGGAAGATGATCAGGAGCACGAACTTCTCGAAGTTGCGCCGGACCAGCGGGACCTCTCCCAACAGGTAGCCGAGCACCGTAGTCGAAGCGACCCAGCCCACGGCTCCGAAAACGTCAAAGGACAGGAATCGCGGATAATGCATCCGGCCAACGCCCGCGACAAAGGGCGCGAACGTGCGGACGATGGGAACGAACTTCGCGTAGATGATCGTTTTGCCGCCGTGCTTTTCGTAAAACGCCTTGGTGCGTTGCAGGTACTCCTGCTTGAAGAAGCGCGAGTCGGGGCGATGGAAGATCGCCGGACCGGCGCGCTTTCCAAGCTGGTAGCCGCACCAATCTCCAGCGAGGCACGCGCACATCAGCAGCAGCATGATGACCAGCAGGTTCAGTTCACCGGCTCCCGCTACGACGCCGATGGTGAACATCAAGGAATCGCCGGGTAGGAAAAAGCCCACCAGCAGTCCGGTCTCCGCGAACACGATCGCGGCCAGCGTGCCGTAACCCAGCCAGCCGGTCAACACCGTAGAAAGCAGATGGATCAGTCGCTCGGGCGTGGTGAGCGTCCGCAGGAAATCCAGCAGGGTGTGAATCATGCCCGCTGGTTCTTTAGCTCTTGTACTGCGCGATCAGGCGATTAATCACGTCCTGATGGATCTTGACTTTGCCTTGCCGGATGAGCTGAGTGAGAATGCTGTCCTGCAGCAGGCTCTGCCTGTCCTGCGCCATCTTAGACTTCAATTGAAAGACAATCTGGTCGCGCTCTTGAGGCAGCTTGGACATGTCGGCGTCCTGGCGGCCGGTGATCTTGCCGATGATGGACTGCGTTCCGACGTTGATGGGGCCGAAGGTTGAGCCCACTGGCAGGTAAAAAGACTTGCCGAGGAAGCTGGCGGATCCAATGCCTTCAGCCGCGCCGGTGTGGGGGAAGAAGTCCGTGCTGGTGACGGTCAATCCCACGGCTTTCGCAATGGCATTGAGATCGCCTCCGTTCTGCTTAAGCAGCTCGACGGCCTTGTTCAGCTTCTGCTTGGCGATCCCGACCGACATCACCTGACCGTATTTCTGCCGAACCTGGCTTTCCACTTCGCTGAATTCCGCCTGGCGCGGCGGATGGATCGCCGTCACCACGGCGACGACCAGCTTGTTACCGGATTGCAGCACCGGGCTTACTTCTCCCGCCTTCATGGACACCAGCGTAGAGTTGAGTTGCGGATCCACTCCAATGCCCGGGACCAGGGCTCCAGCCACGAATTTGTCCGACGTCACGAAACTTAGGTTCAACTGATTGGCGATCTGCTGCGCGTTTTGGGGCGCTTTCGCCAACTGCGCGTGCGCCTGATCAGCCAGCTCCTGCATCTTTTCGTTGACCGACTGATTCCGCAGCGTCGTCAGAATCTGGCTCTTGACTTCATCCAGAGTCTGCGTGTGCGCCGACTCCTTCTCCAGGACTTGGATAATGTGGAAGCCGTATTCGGTGCTGATCACGTTGCTGATTTCTTTGGGTTTCAGCGTAAACGCGGCATCCTCAAAGTTCTTCACCGTCTGGCCGCGCACGATCCATCCCAGATCGCCGCCCTTCACGGCGGAACCGGGGTCTTGGGAGTACTTTTTGGCGAGGTCGGCAAAGTCGCCGCCCGCTTTGATTTTCTTCAGCAGATCTTCCGCCTGAGCCTGGATCTTGGGAACTTCGTCCTTAGGCTTGTTCGCGGTGCTCAGAAGGATGTGGCGGGCATGAACGCGCTCCGGCGTGCGGTATTCGTCGCGGTGAGCGTTGTAATAGCTTTGGAGCTGGGCGTCGGAAATCTGGATGGATTCACCGACCTTGGCCTGATCGGCGACAATCATCTGCACGCTGCGGGACTCGGAGATCTGGAAGCCGCTCTTGTTGGCGTTGAAGAAGGCCTGTAGTTCCTCCGGGGTAGGCTTGACGTCGGCAGCCAGCTTAGAGGCGTCGAATCCAATGTAGTCGATCTTGATTTTGTCGTTGCGGTTGTGGAATTCGGCCTCTACCTGCGCGGGAGTAACGATTACGCCCTCGCTGCCGAGCATCCCCAGCGAATTCTCGTACATCGTGAGCCGAACGTTATTCTCAAACTCAGGCACGCTCATTCCGGTTTGCTGCTCCACCGTCTGTTGATACTGGTCCGGCGGCAACGTGCCGAAGGGCATCGAGCGAAGCGCGTCGGCCAGAGCGTGGTCCGAGACGCGGAAGCCCAGTTGTTGGGCTTCATATGCGACCGCGCGGTCGGCAATGGCCTGCTCCACCAATTGGGGAATAAACGTGGCGGCTAGACCTGCCGGCATTTGCCGGCCCTGAAACTGATTGCGGAGGGCCTGTTCGATGTCGGGCACCGTGACCTCGGTTTTGCCGATTTGGGCAACCACCTGATCGCCGGTATCCACGGTGGGAGTGCCATAGCCTGGGATCAGATACACCAGCATCGAAAGCGCGACGATGGTAAGCAACGCGCCCAGGAAGATACGCACCAATTTCGCCCTGCTACGGAATAAATCAAACATGCCAGAGGACTCCTACTAGAAAACGGTGGGTCTAACTTCAGTATAGTATAGCGCCCGCTCAAGACCCCAATTCAACCGGTTTGCCGTGCGGCGTGTGCCGGTAAGCATCCGCCCAGGCCTCCTTGCGAGCCAGTAGCGCCACCGGACCGGCCAGGCCTTTTTCGGCTACCAGGCGCTCCAGTGCCGCCAGCCAGTGTTCGTAGTAATGCGAGCCGTCGTCGGGCTCGCCCCGGTCGGCAGCAGCCTTCAGTTCGCGAGCCAGCGCTTCCGCCCATTCCTTCCAGGTAAAGTGTCCCTGTTCGGACAGTTTGACAGCCAGCGCAAAAGCCTGGGCTTGCCAAGGTTCGGCAAAGACGGGGCCGCCGGTGTCGCGCGGCAAGTCGGGAAGAGCGGACAGGCGGTCGGGATTGGGAGTCGAGTCAGGCTGGTTCAAGATGATCGTCCCAAAGATCTATGTAAACTGCATCACGGTCGGAGACTTCGGCGCCCCACAATTCGCGCGCGGAGAATCGCACGGAGTAGAGATGCTGGGGCTTCTCACCGTTACCGTGAGCATTCGAATCCGGAAAAACGAAGCCACCGTGGTTGCGGTGGATGACCCCGGCTTTACCCCGGGCGTACCGCGGAAGCCTTGTATGACCAATAGGATGCATGTTACGAGCGCGCACCGGCTGGCCCGTCTGGAAGCGGGGCGGCGAGGAGACGTCGCGAGCGGCGGCGACCGACCACTCGGCGGCGATCGCCGGGACCATCTCCGCCATCAGAGGAGGAGTTGATTTGGCCGAGCCAGTCGAGGGCCGGCCGGTGTCGATCTCGGCCCGGGTCACCATTTCGGTTTGGACCAGAAGCTCTACCAGGCGGACGTGCCACTTCTCGTAGTAGCTCATGCGCAGGTATTCGGCGGGCGGAATGCGCTCGATCTCGTAGCGCGACGCATCAATGTTCCACTTGTTCCACCGCCGCATCGCGACGTTCATGGCCAAGGTGAGCGCTTCCCAGCGCTCGTGAAACACCGGCTCGTCCTTTTCGTATTGAATCGGGCCCATGCCGTGCATACCGCCCATGTCGTGCACACCGTTCACGACGACGCTCCGGGCAAGGTAACTTTTGCGACCCCGACCATGGCATCGCGCGTCACCAGCGCAGCCAGTTCATCTTCGCCGAGCCCTTCGGCGCCGGCCGGACGCTCGGGCAGCACCAGGTAGCGCACTTCAGCGGTGCTGTCCCACACGCGCACTTCCACATCACCGGCGACCGTGGTACCGAACTCGCGCAACACGCCGCGGGGATCAATGACCGCGCGCGAGCGATAGGCGGCAGATTTGTACCAGACCGGCGGCAGCCCGAGCAGAGGCCAGGGATAGCAAGAGCACAGCGTGCAAACGATGAAGTTGTGCACCCTGGGGGTGTTTTCGACGACTCTCAGATATTCGCCTTGATGGCTGCCATAGCCGAATTCGGCGACCGCGGCCGTGCCGTCGTCGAGCAGACGTTGCTTAAATGCCGGATCCGTCCAGGCCCGCGCGACAACGCGGGCGCCATTGCGAGGGCCGACCTTGTGCTGGTAGGCGTCGATCAGGGCATCCAACGCGGCCGGGTCGACCAGGCCTTTCTCCACCAGCAACGATTCGAGCGCTTTCACGCGCAGCGCGAGATCGGACGGAACGGCCTGGTGTGCGTGATCGTGGTCCTGTTCGTGATGCGGGCTCGCCATCCGGGCTCCTTTGGGTAGATGATACGTCAGATTCCGGCTTCCAGGCGAAGCGCGAGCAGTTCGGGCAGGCCGGCCTCAAAGATTTTGCGCTGCGCCGACTGCACGTCGTACTCGGCGCGGCACAGCGTCACCAGGCGCTCTTTGGGCTCATAGAAGGCGTAGGCGGCGCGAGGATCGCCGTCCCGCGGCTGTCCGACGGAGCCGGGATTAATCAAATAAGCGGCGTCGGGCTCCAGTTCGATGCCCATCTCCGCATCACCTTGCGCACTGCGTAAGAGCTTGACGCCGTTGCGATGACAGAGGAACGCGCCCTGCACGTGCGTGTGTCCGAAGAATGAGACATCGCACTCCAGGTAGGGCGCCACCTGAGCTACGTCCTGCTCGGAGACGACATATTCGTCTTCATCCAGCGGCGACCCGTGCAGAATCTGAAAGCCGTTGACACGCTCGGGCCCTTTGATGAGATCGCGCAGATACCCGAGGTTGTCGGGCTTCATGACGCTCTGGGTCCATACTGCGGAGGCCTGCGCGACGGGATTGAACCACTCCATGTCCTCCAGCCCTGCGCACACCTTGTCGTGATTGCCGCGCACGATGGCGTTCACGTTGTTGCGTACCCACTCGGTGACGGCATCCGGATCCGCGCCGTAGCCGACCACGTCGCCGCAGCAGACGACGCGCTCGTAGCCGGAGCCGGCGCGGGCGAGCACGCCCTGGAGGGCTTCCCAGTTGCCGTGGATGTCGCTCAGGATCAGGTAGCGCACAGGCGAAGGAGCGAGACCTCGGCGGGCGCGCCGAGGCGAACCGGAACACCGATGGTTCCCAGCCCCGACGAGACATAAACGGACGATGCGCCGCGGCGGTAGAGGCCGCGCACAAAGGGAGTAAAGAAGCGGGCGACGTCCAAGTGCTGGTCGAGAATCTCGACGTTCACCTGTCCGCCGTGGGTGTGGCCGGCGATGGTGAGATCGTAACCCTGCGCGGCCGCGACGGGAAAAACGTCCGGATTGTGTGACAGCAGGACGTTAACGGCGCCGGGCGCGATGAGGCGTTCCGCGCCGCGCAGGTAGTGCGATCCCATTCTTTGATAGTCTACGCCCGCGAAATTGAGCGCCGCGCCGCGGAAGCGCAGAAGTTTCGATTGCGAGCGCAGGAAGTCGATTCCGATTCGGCGGCCCTGCTCGGTGACGTAATCCTGGACCTCGGCGTAGACTTCGTGATTGCCCAGACAGCCGAGCACGCCCGCTTCGGCCCGCAAGCGCGCGAGTTGACGCAGACAGGCATCCAACGGATCGCCGCGCCGGGTGATGAGATCGCCGGTGACCAAAGCGAGGTCGGCGCGCGTTTCGTTGGCCATGTCGATGGCGCGAGCAAATTCGCGCTCGCTCAGAAAAAGGCTGAGGTGGATGTCGGTGATTTGGACGATGCGCAGGTTTTGCAAAGCCTGGGGAAGATTGGGGATCGGCACATCGACTTCGGTGAGGCGGAACCGGTTGCGGCCGATGACTCCAACTCCGCCGGCGATCAGAGGCGCAACGCCCAGTCCTGCGCCGGCCGTTCGCAAGAAAGCACGGCGGTCTGGGCGGAATTCGGCGGATCTGCGCCAGAGTCGCCATGCCAGAAACAGCGCGATCAGCCAGACGGTCTCCACTAGCGCCGCGCATTCCACCCAAGTGGACCAGCCGACGGGAAAGAGCAGGAGCACGCGTTGGAAATTCAACAGGTAGCCCAGCGCGAGGACGATGGTGGACACGCCCGCACCGGCCATGACGATACTCTGGCGCCCATGGGCTTCAATGAGCCGGCGGACGAAATAGAACTGGATGCCGAGGCCGCAGACGAGCAACACCAACCCCGGGAAGAAGTGCACGCGGAGAAGCACTGCTCTTATTCTAGCGGCTTGTAAGCCAGGACACAGGCTGATTGTGCACGGCGCGAGTCACGCGGGGCTAACGATGGATATAAATGGGGCGGCCCTTCACGGTAATCAGCGTAAATAGTGGATCTTCGTAGACCTGGATGTCTGCGTCGGTGAGGTCATCCTCGATGGTGATTTCGGGTTCTTCGGCCGGTATTCGCAGGATTCGCAAGACCCGCAGCTTGGCGGCTTTCAGACGGCCCCGCCAATGCCTGGCGCCTTCCCGCGTGGGGCACCGCCCGGATTGGAGACCTGGAGCAGACATTCGGTGGTTAGACTCCTGCTTCGCCAAACCGTTTCATGCTTCGCCCGGCCTTGCCGCCCGAACCGTGAAGCTACAATGTAGCTGGAGGCAAGCCGAATGATTCTGGAAGCGATTCCGATTTCCGAGAAGGAAACGAATCCGTGGGTCTCCGCCGAGGCGCGTTTCAACGAGGCCGCCGAGCTGCTGGGCCTGGACGAAGGCCTGCGAAAGATCCTTCGCACCGCGGCGCTGGAGCTGAAGGTCGCCATTCCGATCCAACTCGACGACGGGCGCCTGGAGGTTTTCACGGGCTACCGCGTCCAGCATTCCATCGTGCGCGGCCCCTCCAAGGGCGGGATTCGCTTCGCGCCGGACGTCACTCTGGATGAGGTGCGGGCGCTGGCCGCCTGGATGACGTGGAAGTGCGCGGTGGTGAACATCCCCTTTGGCGGCGGCAAGGGCGGGGTAATTTGCGATCCGGATCTGCTCTCGCCCGGCGAACTGGAGCGCATCACGCGGCGCTATACCTCCGAGATCATGGACATCATTGGTCCCGAACGCGATGTTCCGGCCCCGGACATCAATACCAACCCGCAAACCATGGCTTGGATCATGGACACGTATTCGATGCACAAGCGCCAGACGGTGACGGCAGTGGTGACGGGGAAGCCGTTCGCGCTGGGCGGGTCGCGCGGGCGCACGGAAGCCACCGGACGCGGTTGCATGATCGTCACCATGCAAGCGCTGCGCCGCTATGGCCTGAATCCGGCGGACACGCGCGTGGTGATTCAAGGCTTCGGCAATGTGGGCGGCATGTCGGCGCGGCTGATGGCGCGATCCGGGTTCAAGATCATTTGCATCATCGAGTACGATGGCGCGGTTTACAACAAGAACGGCCTGGACATCGAAGCGCTCATGAAGCATCGCCAGGAGACCGGCTCGATTACGGGCTTTGCCGAGGCCGAGGACATGGATCGCGACGCGGCATTTTTGCTGGATTGCGACGTTCTGCTGCCCGCAGCGAAGGAAAACGTCATCACGACGGCCATCGCCGACCGTATCAAGGCCAAGATCATCTGCGAGGGCGCGAACGGGCCCACCACGTCGGAAGCCGACGCGGTGCTCGCCGAAAAGAAGATCTTCGTGCTGCCGGACATTCTCGCCAATGCGGGCGGGGTCACGGTGTCTTACTTTGAATGGGTGCAGGACCGGCAGGGCTTCTTCTGGAACGAGCAATTGGTGAACGGGCGTCTGGAAGAGATCATGGTAAACAGCTTCAACGACGTGGTGGGCTTCGCAGACAAGCACAAGGTCCACAACCGGCTGGCGGCGTACATGCTGGCCATCGATCGCGTCGCAAGCGCCATGCAGACGCGCGGACTCTATGCCTGAGGCCGCCGACGGCCAAGCCTCCCCCTCCACGCCGCTGATGCGGCAGTACCACGCAATCAAGCAGCAGGTTCCCAATACGCTGCTGATGTTCCGGCTGGGCGATTTCTACGAGCTGTTCTACGAGGACGCCGTGACGGCTGCGCGCGAGCTCGAAATCACGCTCACCTCGCGCAGCAAGGAAAAAGGGCAGGCCATTCCCATGTGCGGCGTGCCGTATCATTCGGCCGAAGGCTATCTGGCGCGGCTCATTCAGAAGGGCTACCGGGTGGCGGTGTGCGACCAGATGGAGGAGCCGGGGCCGGGCAAGAAGTTAGTAAGGCGGGAACTGACGCGCGTGGTGACGCCGGGCACTGCCACCGAATCGTCGCTCCTACGCTCGCACGAGAATAACTATCTGGCGGCGGTGTGCCGCAATGGGAGCCGGGCGGGGATCGCGTACGTGGATGTTTCGACGGGCGAATTTCGCGCCACGGAGCTGGATACGGGCGAAGTGAACGCGGCGCTGGAGAATCTGAACGTACGCGAGGTGCTGGCTGCCGAATCGGTGACCGATGTGCCGGGGCTGCGCACGGCGCTGGACGACTGGATCTTCAGTTTGGACTACGCCGATCGCGCGCTACGCGAGCATTTCCATCTGCTGACACTGGACGGCTGCGGTTTGGGCGGCAAGGCGCTGGCAGTTTCCGCGGCTGGCGCGGTACTGCACTATTTGCGCGAGACGCAGAAATCGGCGCTGGATCATCTGGACCGGCCTTCGTTCTACGACCGGTCCGACGCCATGATCCTGGATTCGGTGACGGTGCGGAATCTGGAACTGCTGGAGCCATTGTTCGCGGGCGAGACAAGGGAGTCGACGCTCATTCATGTGCTGGATCAGACGTGCACGGGCATGGGCGGGAGGATGCTGCGCAATCGTCTGCTGCGGCCGTGCTTGCAGCTCGAGGAGATCGAAGCGCGGCTGGATGCAGTTGAGGAAGTTTTGGGCGCGACGATTGCGAGGTCGGAGATTCGCAGACTGCTCGGCGGTGTGCTGGATCTCGAACGGCTGCTGGCCAAGCTGACGCTCGGTACGGCGGGGCCGCGGGAGTTACTGGCGCTGGGACGGTCGCTGGCGCTGGCGCCGAAGATCAAGGAACACGTGAGCGCGTTCCAGGCCGCGCGCTTGCGAGGAGTCGCCGGCGAGTTGGACGAGATCCCTGAGCTGCGCGACCGCATTCTGACCGCGATTGCCGAGGAGCCGCCCGCGAATTTAGCCGACGGCGGAACGATCCGCGCGGGATTTCATGCAGAGCTCGACGAACTACGCGACATCAGCCGCAACAGCCGGCAGTACATCGCGCAGATTGAGCTGCGGGAGCGCGCGCGGACGGGAATTCAGTCGCTGAAAGTCCGCTTCAACAATGTTTTCGGCTATTACATCGAAGTGTCGAAGGCGAACCTGCATCTCGCACCGTCGGATTATGAGCGCAAGCAGACGCTGGTGAACGCGGAGCGTTTCACGACGCCGGAACTGAAGGACCTGGAAAGCAAGGTGCTGGACGCGGAAGAAAAGATCCTGGCTCTGGAGCGCGAGATCTTCCAGGAACTGCGTCTGTTCGCGGCTCAGCATGCGGGGCGCATCCGGCAGACCGCGTCGGCCGTCGCCGAGCTGGATGTTACGTGCGCGCTGGCGCAGGTAACGGCCGAGAATCGCTACGTGCGGCCGCGTTTTTCCGATTCGGGCGAGATTCGCATCGTGGCGGGACGGCATCCAGTGATCGAGAAGCTCACCGAAAAGGAGGCGATGCGCTTCATCCCCAACGATCTGTACTTCGACGCAGAGTCACAGTTCATCGCGGTGATTACAGGGCCGAATATGGGCGGCAAGTCGACGTATCTGCGGCAAGCGGCGGCCATCGTAATTCTGGCGCAGATGGGATCGTTCGTGCCGGCGGACTCGGCGACGCTCAGCATCGTAGATCGCGTGTTCACGCGCATCGGCGCGGCGGACAACCTGGCGCGCGGGCGCTCGACGTTCATGGTGGAGATGACCGAGACGGCCGTGATTCTGAACACGGCGACGCCGCGCAGCCTGGTGGTGCTGGATGAAATTGGCCGCGGGACCGCCACCTATGACGGGCTGGCGCTGGCATGGGCGGTGGTCGAGCACTTGCACCAACGCATTCGCGCGCGTACGCTTTTTGCGACGCATTATCACGAGTTGACGGAGTTGGCTGGGCAGTTGCCGGGGGTTGTGAACCTACACGTTTCGGTGAAGGAAGCAGGCGATCAGGTAATTTTCTTACGCAAAGTGGAGCCGGGACGGGCGGATCGCAGCTATGGTATCGAAGTGGCGCGGCTCGCCGGGCTGCCGGTTTCCGTGATTGAGCGCGCGCGGGAGATTCTGTCGCTGCATGAGCGTTCCGAGCAGGCCGTCACGGAGGAATTGACGCCGCACGCGGCGGGGCCGACGCAGATCCAGCTGTTCGAGCCGGTGAATTACCAGATCGCCGAGCGCATCCGCAATTTGAAGGTGGATGAGCTGCGGCCGATCGATGCGCTGCAGTTGCTGAACGAGCTGCAGCGGGAGCTGAAGCGTTGAGGGTTGCTGGTCTGATTAGCGGGACATCGGCCGATGGGATCGATGTCGTGGTAGTAGATATCGGCGAGAGCATCCAGGTGGTCGCAGCGGCTACCGTGCCCTATCCAGGGGATGTCCGCGAAGCGATTCTCTCGGTTTCCAACGCTAATACGCACACGGCGACGATCGCGCGGCTGAACTTCCTGCTGGGCGAGCTTTTTGCGGAAGCTTTGACGCGCACCGGCGTTCCACTCGAGACCATCGACCTGATCGGCTCGCACGGCCAGACCATCTTTCACGAAGGGCAGCGGGTGGAGTTCTTAGGCCGCAAGGTGGCAAGCACGATGCAAATCGGCGAGGCGGCCGTGATCGCCGAGCGGACGGGGATTGAAACGATCGCGGACTTTCGCGCTGCCGATGTCGCAGCGGGCGGCCAGGGCGCGCCGCTGGTTCCGTTCCTCGACTATCAGCTTTTCCGGCATCCCGAGCGCGCCCGCATCGCGCTGAACGTCGGCGGGATTGCCAATGTCACCGTGATTCCCGCAAACGCGGCTCCGGATGATGTGATTGCGTTCGATACCGGGCCGGGCAATATGGTCATGGACGCGCTCGCACCGCCCTTTGACCGCAACGGCGACCGCGCCCGCGTCGGACGCGTGAACACCGTTCTGCTCGGCGAGTTGCTGGCCGATCCTTATTACCATCGCCAGCCGCCGAAATCCTGCGGGCGCGAGCAATTCGGCGCGGAGTTCATCGAGCGTACCGGCATCGACATCGGTACTGCGGCCGAGTTGACGGCACGCACCATCGCGCTGGCCGTGGAACGCTATCCCGCGACGCAGGAGGTGATCGTCTCCGGCGGCGGATCGCACAATCTCTATCTGATGGACCGGCTGCGCGCGCTCCTACGCCCCAAGGTCACGACTTCCGCCGAGTTTGGCATTGATCCCGACGCGAAGGAGGCGATCCTGTTCGCGGTGCTGGCGTACCAGACGCACCAACAGCGCGCGGGTAACCTGCCGTCCGCTACCGGCGCGCGAAAACCGGCCATTCTGGGCAAAGTTTCGTACGGAACAAAACGCGCTCCTGGAGCGTAGGTTTATTAAGAGGTCAACGTCGATGTTTTGCACGAAATGTGGCGTTCAGTTGAGAGATCAGGACAAGTTTTGCCCCGAATGCGGTGTTGCGACGGGCCGGGGCGCGCCGCTGCCGAGGACCGCGGAACGGCTGAGCCGCCCGATGAGCGAGGCCAAGATTGCGGGCGTGTGCGCCGGCTTCGCGCGCTATTTCAACGTAGACGTGACGCTGGTCCGCGTTCTCTGGCTGGTAGTCAGCGTGTGGCCACTTCCCTTGTTCGGCGTCATTTCTTACATCGTGGCCTGGATCGTGATGCCGAAGGACCCGCTGGCTCTGCCCGCGGCGCCGCAGCTGAAGGCGCTAAACGGGCCGGCATCATCCTAGACGCTAGCGCAGCTGGTTCTCGACTTCTTCCAGCCAGTCCGGGCGCTTCAGCACTTCGCGCGGCTTGCTGCCGTCGGGTGGGCCGATGATGCCCTCGCGCTGCATCATGTCGAGGATGCGGGCGGCGCGGCCGTAGCCCAGGCGCAAGCGGCGCTGCAAGGTCGATGTTGACGCTTTGCCCATTTCCAAGACCACGCGCACGGCGTCGGTATACGCAGGATCGTCGGCCCCTTCAAACTCCGCTCCTTCGACCTCTTCTTCATCGGCGGGCGGCGCTTGCAGGAAGGTCTGATCGTATTCCGGCCGCGCCTGGCCTTTCCAGAATTCGACCACGCGATTGATTTCGGCCTCGGTGACAAACGCGCCGTGCACGCGGGTGAGTCGGGAGGAACCAGGCGGCAGGAACAGCATATCGCCCTTGCCGAGGAGGTGCTCGGCGCCCATCACGTCCAGCACCGTGCGCGAGTCCACGCGCGTGGCCACGCGGAAGCTGATGCGCGATGGGAAATTTGCCTTGATCAAACCCGTGATGACGTCCACGCTGGGCCGCTGCGTCGCGAGCACCAGGTGCATGCCGACGGCGCGGGCCATCTGCGCCAGTCGCGTCACGGCTTCTTCCACGTTGCCGCGCTCCACCATCATCAAGTCGGCCAATTCGTCGATCACCACCAGGATGTATGGCAGCGGCTTGAGATCTTCATCCACCGGCTCTTCTTCTTCGAAGAGGCTGCGCGGCTCATTCATGAGCTGGCGCACTTTCTTGTTGAACTGATCGATGTTGCGCACGCCGTGGCCCGCGAGCAGCTTCAAGCGCCGCTCCATTTCGAGCACCGCGTTGCGCAGCGCGTTGGTGGCCTTTTTAGCGTCGGTGATCACGGGCGTCAGCAGGTGCGGAATCCCCTCGTACAGGCCCATTTCCAGGCGCTTCGGATCCACCAGGATCATGCGCACCTCGTCGGGCGTGGCTTTGTAGAGGATGGACATGATCATCGAATTGAGCATCACGCTCTTGCCTGCGCCGGTTGAGCCGGCGATCAACAGGTGCGGCATCGACTCGAGCGCGGCCACTTTGATGCGCCCGCTAATGTCCTTGCCCAGGCAGATGGTGAGGCGCGAATGCGAATCGGCGAATTCTTCCGATTCGAGAATCTGGCGCAGACTGATCACCTCGCGCCGCGAGTTGGGAACTTCGATGCCGACGGTGGGTTTGCCCGGGATGCGCTCGATCAGGATGGATTCGGCTTGCAGGCCCAGGCACAAGTCTTCGGTGAGCGTTGTGATGCGGCTGTACTTCACGCCCGCCTCGGGCTTGAATTCGAACGTCGTGACTACTGGCCCGGGATTGATCTGCACCACGGCGCCGTGCACGTTGAACTCTTCGAACTTGGACTTGATGCGGCCGGCGATTTCCTTCAGTTCCAGAGAATCGTAGCCGCTGCGAGCGGGGATTTCGTTGAGCAGCTCGGTGGCCGGCAGGCGGTATTCGGGATGTTCGACTGCCTCGGCCATTATTGGCTTGGGTTCGCGAGAGCGGACTGGGACTTGCGGCTCCGGTTCGGGCTCGCGTATGGGAGCCTCCCAGGGCGCGGGCTCCGCGGCTGCCTGACGTGCCTCGAAGTCGAGAGTATGGATCGGGATTTCTAAGTGTTCGGGCTCCGCTTCGGGCGTGGCGTACGGCTCCGGAACGGGCGCGGGTTCCGCTGCGTCCACAACCGGAATTGCCGGTTCGACGACCGGTTCCCGGGCGGCTCTCGCGGCCAATGCGTCGGCTCTACGTTGCGCGCGGCGCTCGGCACGTTCGCGTGCCGCTTCCATCCGCGCGCTGCGCCAATTCGTCCAGCGCTGATTCATGCGCCCGAAGAAAGCGAGAGGGCCAGCGAACATCCACGCCACGGTGGACATGGAGAACCTCGACACCAGATACAGAGACAGGATCAGGCAGATCGCCGTCAGGAGAACCGTTCCAGTCAGGTTCAGCGAAGACACCAGCGAAGCGGCGATCAGAATCCCGATGACGCCGCCAGCCGAGAAAGCCCCGTTCCAAGGCTGCCAGACGTGCCAGATCGAAAGCCCGGTCGACAGGCTCAAGAACAGCAGCAACGAGCCCAACACCTTCACGGTAGCGGCTTGAATCGGCGCCGAGCGAATCCATTTCCAGGCCAGCATCCACAACAGAACTGGCAGGCTGAAGGCGCTGAGGCCGAGCAATTGGAAACAGAAGTCCGCGGTATACGAGCCGGCCAGGCCCGTCAGATTGTTTGCATGAATCGCGCCGGTGGCCGAATTCCAGGACGGATCGTGCGCATGATACGAGATGAGGCTCAGGATGAAGAAGAGTCCTGCGAACAGGAACACTAATCCCCCGGCTTCGTTTAGACGGTGGAAGCGCGTCGGTCCTAAAATTCTCATCCCGCTGTGAAGCGGAAAAATGCAGCCAGAGCGATTACTATTATGCCAAAAATGATGCGGTAGTAAACGAAGGGCATCAGGCTGCGGTGGCGCAGGTAGCGGAGGAAGAAAGCGATGACGATGGCGCCCAGGATTCCGGTGAGCACGATTCCGAGCGCGATCGGAACTTTCATTTCCGCCGGCAGGCCACCGGATTTGTGCACGTCATACGCTTTCTTGGCCACAGCGGCAGCGATGGCGGGCGTGGCGAGCAGGAACGAAAAGCGGGCCGCGGTTTCGCGGGTCATGTCGCGGAACAGGCCGGCGCTAATTGTGGATCCGCTGCGCGAGACACCGGGGATCACCGCGAAGGCCTGAGCGATTCCGACCACGATTCCGTCCGCCCAGCCGGTCCTTTCCATGGATTTGTCGCCGATGCGGCGGCGTTCGGCCATCCAGATCACAATGCCCACGATGATCAGCATCGCGCCGATCAAGTAGGGCTGACGCCAGGTCGTGTCGGCTTGTTTGTCGAATAACAATCCAACGATGCCAATGGGAATGGAAGCGACGGCCAGCAGCCATAGCAGGCCGGGATTCTTTCGGAGCTGGGGATCGCTGCCCCAATTGAAGCCAATGCCCTGGCCGATGATCTGGACCCAATCTTTCCAGAAGTAGATCAGGATGGCGACCAAGGTGCCCGCGTGAAGCGCGACGTCGAAAGTCAGCCCGGCGTCTTTCCAGCCGAACAACCAGGGGACCAATACCAGGTGCGCCGTGCTGCTGATGGGGAGGAATTCGGTGAGCGCTTGAACAACGGAGAGCACCACGACCTGGTAGATCGGCATGAAACAGCCATGGTAGCATCCGCTCCCTCACGGGTCGCGGCTCAGTTTAGTGAATGACGACTTTGGCCAAGCCGGCGTTGTTCGCCGAGTCGTAGGCGCGGACTACCAGCAGGTGCTCGCCGGGGTGCAGGTGATCGAGCACAATGTGATACTGCTCGTGCGGCGAATCCGTAACGCCGTCGGCAGCCTCCACGGGCGACCACGGGCCGGCGTCGAGCGAATACTCGAAGCGGCGTAGGGGTGAAGTTTTGTCCGCGACCTCGGCGTCCACTTCTACGCGATCATCGTTGCGCTGTGTCGCCTTGAGCACCACTTCGGGCGGCGTGTTGTCGATCAGCACCGGCGTGCTGACCAGCTCGTCCGTGCGGGCGGCAGCCGCGGCGTTCGATGGCCGGTCGGAAGCCACTACGCGGAAATAGTAGCGGCCGTCGGCCAGAACATCGCCATCCAGCAGCAGAGAATTTTCCGCGATGTTCGTGCGCAGCAGCTTCCATTCGCGCTCGTCCTCGCCGCGGAAATAGACGGAGTAGACCAGGCGGTCGCCATCGGGATCGTCGGCCTGCCAAGTGATTTGCATCTGCGAACCGGAACCGTGCGAGAGGGCGTTTGTGGGTGTTCCAGCTGGCGTGGAGGTATCGCCGGTGTCGGTGACGGTGATGCTGTACGCCGCGGCGGTGGAGCTGGAGGCCGCGGCTTTCTGCGCGGCTCCGGCGCCCGCCTGCATCGTTACGTTGATGCTGCGCACCACCGGCGGATTGTTCTGCGGCAGGTAAGCGAGGCTGACGTTCTCGACGGCCGCTCCCGCGCCTTCCAACTTCGCGCGCCATTGGATGTAGCGCGCATTGGGGCTGCGGATGATGGAATCTTGCGGGTCCGTCAGCGGCTCCGACCAATCGCTCCAGGTAGCGTCGGGCCGCGACGAGTTGCCCGTTCGCGTCGAGAATTGCGCCTTGCCGCCCGTCGTGCGCCAACTAAGGCGGCCCCAACGCGCCACGCTGCCCGAATCGTGCACGGGCGACTGGTAGGTTCCGCTCGCGCCTTCAGAGGCAGACAAACGGAAAAGTTTGCCTACATCGCCGGTAGCGGCCACCAGACCGTTGGGCGATTCGAGCAGCCGTGTCGCCTCGCCTTGCTGGGTCTCGACGATCAGTGTGGCCTTGCGATCCGGGCTCAACCGGTAGATGCGGCCCTGCGCATCAGTGGCGAATATCAGACCGCCGCCGGGCTGCGCCAGCATACTGTAAACATTTTCTTCCTTGGAGCTCCAGAGCGTTTCGACGGTGTCGTCCGGATTGATGCGATACACAGCGGATTTTTCGACGCCGGGAATCTCGGTTAGCGCGCTGGTTGCCGTCGCGGTGGTCTGTTGCAGTGGCTGCGCGGTAGCCCTGGACGCGCCCGCCGTGGGCTTGATGTCAGTTTCGGCTTGGGTGTTGGTCGAGGAATCCGCCGAGTCCGTAACGGTGATGGACATGGCCGGAGCCGTGACGATGGCGCCGGATGACGAGGAGAGCGACGTGGTCAAAGGCGTGTTGCGGTTGGCGATGGATCCACCCAAGGCGGCGGCGTACACAGTCCCATCGGGCATCGGAACAATCGAGCGGATCTCCGGCAGACTCGCGTTATATAACACGAAGGCTTTGTTCTGGCCGCTGATGCGGTAGAGAAGACCGTTCGGTTCCGTGCCGGCCAGCACGTTGCCGTGCGCATCGAACGCGAGCGCGGTTACGTGCGATTGGCCGGTCTCATAAAAGACCTCCGGCTTTCCCGTCCTGTCGACGCGATAAATGTTTCCGGGCTCGCCCGTACCCACAAACAGGCTTCCGTCCTTCGCGAAGACCAGCGACCAGATGTATTTCGCCTTAGGCGCGAAAAATTCAATAGCCTTGCCGTTTTCGATACGATAAACCTTGCCGCTGGGCGACGTGGCCGCATAGAGCGTGCCCGAAGCATCCAGCGCCACGGCGAAGACTTCGGGTTCGTCAGAAGTCCACACAAGCGTCCCGGTGCCTGATGGACTGATGCGATACACGCGCCCGCGATGGCCCGTTCCGGCGTAGATGGACCCGTCAGCAGCCTGCGCGATGCTCCAGATCGTGGGCTGGCCGGAGGAAAAGACCGTCTCCAGTTTCGGCGCCAGCAGCAAACGGCCGTCGCGATCGAGCGAAACACCTTGAAAACGGCCCTTCAGGAAATCCTGGTAGGTATTCATCTCCCAAGTGGCCGTGGTGGCGGACCACAACGGCGTCATCAGAGCCGCGAGAGCCAGACAAGGAGCGCCGAACTTGAAAAACAACTTCATTCCTTCACTTCCACCTGCGCGGTCTTCGTTCCTGTCACGACGACGTTGCCGGTATCGATCTGCAGTTCGTCGATCTTCGATCCGCGCGGCATCAACGCGCCCTGCGCCGCCTGTGCGCGAGCGAGGATCAGGCCCACCGATGGCGGAGGATCGGGCAAGTCGTCGCCTTGCACCTGGAACGCCGGATCGGTGCGCCACACACGCACGTAGGCATTCGTATTCGGCCTGAGATTGTTCAGGAACGAGACAAGCTGCGTCGGGCTTTTCGCAACAGTGGCGGCCATTTGCTGATAGTCCAGCGCATTCGACAAGGAGCCGTCAGAGACCGTGAAACTCAACGGACCTGCGGGCGCGCCCACCGGGACGCGATAACGCACGGTCTTCTGTAACTCGGCGCCATTTTCACCGGTAAACGTGACGTACAGGTCGACCGAATCACCCGGCCGGACTTTGCCGGGCGAAGCGACCACCTGGTCCACCTGGAGCATGCGCTTGCGCTCGGACGCCTCGATCGCCAGCGTGATGTCCTTGATCTTCAGCTTGTCGAAACCCGCGCCCAAGACGGAAGCGATCGGCGAAGCGACGCCGAGCGATGCCTGCGCCGGAACGTTGAAGTCGCCCGCGAAGGTATTGTCCAGCTTGAGCGGCGGGATGCCGCGCTGAAACTCGATGCCGCCGCGCACCGTGTAGCTGCCCAAGCCGAGCGTTCGTTCTGTAGCATCGATGGCCGAATACACCGCCATCTGCACGATATAGGGCGACAGCACGCGATCCTGAACCATCTGCATGTGGTACACGAGCGGCGAGCGACGCCCGTCTTTCATCGTGATCGCGAGCGGGACGGTGTCGGCCTTGCGCCCCAACTCGCCAAAGATGCTCGTGCTGCGGTCCTGCGTGATGGTGCCCATCCACTCCAAGGGCGACGAAATCTTGAAGGAAGACGATAGATTCGGCAGCAGCGCCAGCACTTCGGCGCGCGCAAACGGTAGTTCTGTGTTTCCCGCCGACATGAATTGATGTCCGAAGGCATAGATCTGTTTGCCGTCCACGGCGGTGACGGTGCCTTCCGCGCCGATGCTCAAGTCGCCCGAGAGCAATTCGACTGCGATCATGTCACCGGGCCGCAGCGCCGCCGGGCTGCCCAGCTTGGGTGGCAGCTTGCCGCCGCTCGAAACGCCCTGCCGGGGCTCCAGGCCCAGCTTCTTCAACTCAGGTGCGAAATGCTCCAGCGTCGAGGATGTAAATCCGCTGAAGGAGACTGGGGTGGCGATTTGAACCAGGTTAGTGGAGAGCGCTCCGGCGCCGGAGGATGCGGGCGCGAACGGCACTTCGCGCGGGTAGGCCCGAGCGACGACGGGCTCTTTCTCTTTCACGGCGGCCTGTTCGCCGACCGCCAACATTTCCTCGATCGGCCGGATTCCAGCGATGGGCTCTTTGGCGAAATTGAACGCCAGCGCCACGGCGCCTGCGAGGCGGCCATCGATGTACACTGGACTACCGCTCATCCCCTGCATGACGCCGGTCTTATCCAGCGGTCCACCGGAGAGACGCGCCAGGATCACGGACTGCCGGGGACCGACGTTTTCGAGTACACCCAGGATCTCCACCTGGAATTCGTCAATCTTGTTGCCTGAGAAGACTGTCTTGCCGATGCCGTGCTGGCCGGCTCGCACATCCTTGAGCGGAAAGATCGGCATCTGTGCGAACGCACTGGTGGTCACGATCAGAGTGGTGAAATACCGCAAAAATCCCACGTTCTTATTCTATCGCCCGGCACAGCCGCGCGCCGCTGCAATCGCCAGTACAATCGATGGAATGACGGCGTTCGACGTCATCGTGGTGGGTGCGGGGCCGGCGGGCGCCACAGCGGCTCGGATGCTGGGCGAAGCCGGCGTTTCCACGCTACTGCTCGACAAAAGCTCCTTTCCACGCGATAAGCCGTGCGGTGGCGGGATCAGCGCGCGCGTGCTCAGCCGCTTTCCTTATTTGCACGACGCCCTGGCCGCGATCCCGGTCAACCGAGTCAACAAGGTCTATTTCGAATCGCCGTCCGGCGACGCCGTCGATTACCGGTCAGACAGCGCGCTCTACCTGATGATCCGACGATGCGAGTTCGACAATCTTCTGTTCTCGCTGGCGCGCACACGCGTGGAAGCGGCAACCGCAATGGCTCGGAAAGTGACCGTTCATCCGGATCATGTAAGCGTCGGTACCGATGACAATGAGTACCAAGCGCGGTTGGTCATCGGCTGCGACGGAGCTAATAGCGTTGTCGCGCGTGTTTCCGGGCTGCGCAGCGGCAGCGTGCAGGACCAATACGCCATCGACATGATGGAGGAGACGCCCTACCAGGAATTAAGCACCGCGGAGCGCGACCGGATGTACATCTACTACCGCATCCGCAGTCACTACGGCTACGGGTACGTGTTCCCCAAGACGAGCCACCTGAATGCGGGCATCGGATTCAAGCTGGATTACTACCTTTCCCATTTGCGCGGAGGCCACTACGCGCATCACAAAGCCTTCGTTGAAGACCTGACTGCGAAAGGGCTCCTGGCAGGCGCGTCGAATCCCAACAATTTCCGCGCGTTCCCGCTGCCCATCTCCGGCCCACTGCCGCGTACGTACGGCGAGCGCGTTCTACTCTCGGGAGATGCAGGTGGATTCGTCAATGCGCTGACGGCTGAGGGCATCTACTACGCCATGGTCAGCGGTGATCACGCAGCACGCGCTGCGATCGCTGCTCTACGCACTGGCGCTCCGCTTTCCAGCTACGAGCGAGCCTGGAGAAGCGAGATCGGCGACGAACTGCGGCACAGCGTGCGGCTGCAGAAGCTGCTGCTTTCGGACCCCGAGCGCATCGATCGCGTGATTCGCGCTGCAAGCCGTCATCCGGCGCTGGCCGATGTGCTGGCACGCTACGCCACCGGTTCCATCACGCACAAACAATTCAGGAGCGCGATGCTGCGGCGCGCACTGCCGGTCTATCTTCGCGAAAAGGCGCGAATGTTATTCTCGATTTGAGAGCGCGGCCACATGACTTTCCGGCAATCGTCGTGGCTGGTGGCGGGCGGTCTCGCCCTGTTCGGCTCGCTGTACGCGTTTCAGCGCCCTTTCCGGCAATACCCAGGTATTGAGTACGAAGAGTTCGAACTGCCGCCCGGCTACAACGTCAAAACCGAGTTTGCCTTCGCGCGCCTGATGTATCCGCCGGCTCCAACTGCGATGTTCGACCGGGCCGGTCCGCGATGGGCCGAAGGCATGTCGAGCTGGACGCAGGATTATCCGCGCGCCGACCGCCACTTTCTGCTCGCGCTGCGCCGGCTGACGCGCATCGACGCGCGCTCCGCCGAGCAGCCCGTCAATCTGGACGACGGCGACGACGTGTACAACTGGCCGTGGCTCTACGCAGTGCGTCCCGGCGAATGGCAGCTCACCGACACCCAGGCGCGCAAACTGCGTGATTATCTGCTGCGCGGCGGATTTTTCATGGCCGACGATTTCTGGGGAACGCCCGAGTGGGCCGTGTTCTGGGACAGCATGCGGCGTGTGTTTCCGGATCGACAGGCGGTGGAGCTCGAAAACACCAATCCGATCTTCCATACGATTTACGATCTGGATGATCGCTACCAGGTGCCCGGCGCGTGGGGCCTGCATGGCCGCGGCTACCAGAACGACGGGAGAGTGGCGCACTGGAAGGGAATTTTCGACGATAAGGGCCGGTTGATGGTGGCCATCACGCAGAATTCCGATTTGGGCGATTCCTGGGAATGGGCCGACGCGCCTCAGTACCCCGAGCGATATTCCGCGCTCGGCATTCGCATTGGCGTGAATTACATCGTGTACGCGATGACGCACTGAGGGAGTTTGTGAGGGGGAACTTGCGGGCGCACGGTGGCGTCAAAAGCTCTAATGATGTGGCGCGATTTTGCTGTATCCATGTTGTGTGCCACCTTCGTAGCGGCGGCGCTCGGACAAGGTATACCGACCTTCGAAGCCGCGCACGTGCAGCTCGGCAACCGTCCGGCGCCCCTGGCGCCCGGGATGTTCTTTTCCATTTATGGAGCGAATCTGGGTCCCACAGGTGGCTGCGAAGGCCACGCTGATCCGCAGAACCACGAGGCGCCCAGTCCGCTGCGGCCGACACAGTCTGCCCTGGAGACGCTGATCTATCCCAAGGAGCTTTGCGACACGCAGGTATGGGTCGGCGGGAATCCGGCCGGCCTGCTGTACGTCTCCGGCGGGCAAATCAATTTCAAGGTTCCGCAGGAAACGCCGATCCAGGGCACGGCGGAGTTGCGCGTCGTTTATCACGGGCAGTCCAGCCGGCCGGTCGCGGTTCCCCTCGGGATTGAGACGACCACGCTGTCGTTGGAAGCTAGGGCTCGAGTAGGCATGCCGGTGTGGCTGCGAGTGAAGCTGCCCTATGAGCACGAGCCATCGCTTCGCTATCCGTTCATGATTTTCCCGGCGGCGTTCGGCTGCAACGAGATTGAGGTTAGACGTGATGGGAAGCTGCTCCCTCGCATTGCCGATCTAGCGTCGCAGGCGTTCATGGGCATTGTGATCGCGGGCAATATTTGCGGCTCTATCGCGTTGTCCAGCGAGCCCCACTTCAAAGGAAGGATTCCGCTTCACTTGCAATACCGCTTCGATCAGCCGGGCACCTACGAAGTCCGCCTGATCGAGAGTAGTCCAGGTTCGCAGGCGCCGCCCGTCAGCACCGATTGGACACGCATCGAAATTCTCCCCGCCGGCGCCGGCGACCGCCCGCAGTGGCTCGCGGATCTGAGCGCCCACGCGCCCACCAGTGCAGCGGATCTGCTCAGCGACTTCCTACCGGACCTCCTCGGCATACCGGACGAACAGTCGCTCGCGATTCTGACCGGCTACCTGTACCACCCCGACAGAATCGTCCGCGAATACGCCATGTACGGCCTGACTTACTGGCCGAAGCCGCAGGCCGCAGCCGCGGCTTGGGACCTATTGCGCGTTAACGGTCCCAGCGATGTCACCATTGAGTACCTGACTCATTTTGCCCCGGATCACGCGGCCCAAATGGCCGAGGTTTCGATTCCGTTCCTGCAATCGGATTCCCAGGTCCTGACGCTGGGCGCACTGCGAGCGATCTCCCGCATTGTTTTGGCATCCGATTCGCGAGTGAGCGCGCCCCTGCGAGCCCGCGCCGAAGACGCGCTGATCCGCGCCGCCGATCATTTCGCCCAATCTGATCCACAAACGGTCAACGATTATGTATCCGCCATCGGCCAAGCCCACGATGCTCGCGCGCGTGACCTGCTGTGGGACCTAGTCAATCGCCACGTGGGCTTCGAACAAGCTGTGATCGCGCTGGCTTGGCTGAAACAGCCGGCAGATCTGCCCAAGCTCGCGCAACTCGCCCTTCAACGCTCCGACGGCCGGACGCAAGAGCACGAGCTGGCCGGTCTTCCTTTCGCTCTGCACAACGCCTTCGGCGATGCCGCGCTTCCCTACCTGAAGCGCATGGCTGACCTCTCCCCATACGGGCGCGTTCGAATCGAGAGCGCTCGTGAACTGGCGCTGGCAGGCCGGCCTGCCGCGAAGTAAGAAAAGGGTAGACTGCTTATGATATGCCGCTTTCCGCGGGCGACAGACTGGGCGCCTATGAAATCCTCTCTCTGCTCGGCTCCGGCGGCACCGGCGAAGTCTGGAAAGCGCGCGACACGCGGCTGGATCGCATCGTCGCCGTCAAGACCTCCAAGCAAGAGTTCAGCGAGCGCTTTGAGCGCGAGGCCCGCGCGGTCGCCGCGCTGAATCATCCCCATATTTGCCAGATTTACGACGTCGGCCCGAATTATCTGGTCATGGAGTACGTCGAGGGCGAGCCGCTCCAAGGCCCGCTTAGCTTGGAGAAAGCAGCTGAATACGCCAACCAGATCCTGGACGCTCTGGACGCCGCACACCAGAAGGGAATCACGCATCGCGATCTGAAGCCGGGCAACATTCTCGTCACCAGCCAAGGCATCAAGCTGCTGGACTTCGGCCTAGCGAAACAAGGCGGCCCGCTAAAGGAAACCGATGCCACACTGACGCAGGCCATCACCGGCGAGGGCCAGATTATCGGCACGCTGCAATACATGTCGCCCGAGCAATTGCAGGGCAAGGAAGCCGACGCCCGGAGCGATTTATTCTCGTTCGGATGCGTGTTGTACGAAATGCTCACGGGCCGCCGGCCATTCGACGGGCCGAACGCCGCAACTATCATCGCGGCCATTCTGGACAAAGAGCCGGCGCCGCTGCCGGTCTCGCCCGCGCTGGAGCGCGTCGTTAAAACGTGTCTCGCGAAAGATCCCGGCCAACGGTTTCAAACGGCAGTCGAAACCAAGCGGGCTTTGGCCTGGGCGCTGGCGCAACCCGCCGGCGCATCCGCGCGCGCACGGGCCGGATGGTGGACGGCCGTCGCCGTGGCGCTCGTCATCGGCGCGGCGGGCGGCTGGGTTCTGTTTCACTTGCTGCAGCCACACGCGGCCGAACGCGCGCTGCACTTCGACATCGATCCTCCGCCGCACGGCCGATTCACGCTGGGTGCCGGTTCGGGCGGCCTGGCCATTTCGCCCGACGGTATGACGGTGGCGTACGTCGCAACGGCGGGCGACAAAAGCGGCCTCTGGGTGCGAACACTGGACGGAACCACAGCCCGCCTGTTGGCTGGAACCGAAGGCGCCTATTCTCCCTTCTGGTCGCCCGATAGCAAGTCCATCGGATTTTTCGCGGAGGGCAAACTGCACCGTGTCGACCTCGCGGGAGGCCCGCCGACGGCAATCTGTGATCTTGGCCTGGGGCGCGGCGGCGCATGGACCAGCGACGGCCGCATCATTTTCGCGGCCTTGGGAACCTGGTTGATGCAAGTGCCTGCGTCCGGCGGCACCGTATCCCGGCTGACCCAATTCGCCTCCGGCGATGCCGCGCACTACTGGCCGCAAGTGCTTCCCGGCGGCAATGTCTTATATTTGGTCCAGACCAACCAGGCCGATCGGGGTGGCGTCTATGCGGCTTCACTCGCGGACCCCAACCGGCGCGTCCGGCTGGTCAACGTGGATTCGAACGCGCTTTACGCTTCCGGCTACCTGCTGTGGATGCGCGGGTCCACGCTCGTGGCGCAGCCATTCGATCCCATCCATCTGAAGCTCTCCGGTGAGCCTCAGCCTGTGGCGGATCCTGCTGGCAGGTCTGCCATCACAGGACGAATGAACGTCTCGGCTTCCTCCAACGGGCTGCTGTTGTACTCCACGAGCGGCTCGAACCAACTCACTTGGCTCGATCGGGAAGGAAAGCCGCTTGGAACCCTGGGGGAACCTAACGATTACGTCATGTTCCGCATCTCGCCCGAGGGACGCCGCGTGGCTGCGGCAATCGGCAATCCAACGCGTTCCGATCTCTGGCTCCTCGATGTGGCGCGCAACGTCGCCACCCGGTTCACATTTAGCCACAATGGTCATTGGGATCCGGTTTGGTCTCCCGACGGCCGAGTGCTGCTGTTTCGTACCGCGGATGGGATGTTTCGCAAGGACTCGAGCGGCGCCGGAGACGAGCAGCGTGTGTTGAAGTCCACTGGGCTCCAATTGCCGACCAGTTGGTCGCGGGATGGACATTTCGTTCTCTACGAAGAAGGGATTTCAACACCTCCGCTGAACATCTGGATTCTGCCGGTAACGCCGGAGGGCGAGGCAGCGGGCGAGCCCAAGCGCTATCTGGACAATCCCTTCGTGAACACAGACGGCCAGTTCTTGCCGGAACCCGATCCCCGGTGGGTAGCTTATGAATCGAACGAATCGGGCCAGCCGGAAGTTTACGTTCAGGCTTTCCCGGCACCGCATGGGAAGTTCCAGATTTCGGCCGGTGGAGGCCGTTTCCCGAGATGGGGGCCCGGCGGCCGCGAAGTATTTTACGTTTCGCTGGACGACAAATTGATGGCGGTGGATCTGAAGCTTCGCGCGGACTCTGTCGAGCCGTCCGCGCCGCATGAGTTGTTTCCGCTGCCGACGCCGACCATCAATTTCATCCCCTACGACGTCACCGCTGACGGCCAGCGCTTCCTGGTGCAGGCCCCACCGGAGCAGCCTGCGCCCCTAACCGTGATTGTCAACTGGCCCGCGCTGGTGACGGATCATTGATGGCGCCGTCGGGACGCTCCCCGCGCAGGGCTTGCAGGATATTTTCGGCCGCGGCGCGCTCGATCGCACGGCGCGCGGAGGCGACGGCGGAGCCCAGATGCGGCGTGAACAAAGTCCGATCCGTCAAGCGCAGCAGGCGCGGCGCGATCGCTCGCGGCCGGTCGCTGCGCGCCCAGTCTTCCATTTCGAACGTGTCGGCGGCGTAGCCTGCCAGGTGACCGCGCTCCAGCGCGTCGGCAACAGCTTCTTCGTCGACCACCGACCCCCGGCTCACGTTAACGAGATAGCTGCCGCGCTTCATCCGAGCCAGCTTCTCCCGGTCTAACAAATGGAACGTCGTAGCGGTGAGCGGAAGCAGCGGAAGCACAAAATCACTGGAAGCCAGAAGTGCGTCCAGCTCTACCGATCCGTCCGCGGCCGCATCGTGGTGCTGCAGTTTGCAAGAGAATCCCCGAAGTAGCATCGCCAAAGCACGGCCCACCGCGCCCAAACCAATCAGACCGACCGTGCTGCCCGCGATGCCAGTCCCATAAAGAACCGGCCGCCAGCCTTCGAACTGGCCGCTGCGAATCAGCCGGTCTCCCGCCGACACGTTGCGCGCGAGCCCAAGCATCAGCGCCAGGGCTAGCTCCGCCGTCGGTTCGGTCAGCAAGTCGGGCACGATGGTGAACCATATGCCGAGCCGCGTGCACGCATCCACGTCGAAATTATCAAAACCCTTGAGCGCCGCGGCGACGATTTTCAGGCTCGGGCACGCCCTCAGGAACTCTTCATCCAACGAATCCGGCATGAAAACCATCAGCGCATCGGCGTCGCGCGCCTCGCCCACAATCACGTCCGCGTGGGGCGCGAGCAATTCGAGCGTTTCCGGGAACACCTGCTGCGTGATCACCACGCGTGGACGCGCGCTCACGCGTAGCGCTCCATCAGGCCCATATCCGAGCGGAATCGGCTGCTGAAGAAATCGACTGCTGCCACAATGACCCACGTAATCGCGATATAGGCCATCATCTGCTGATAAAAGAACAACTGCTGCGCGTTGTACAGCGCCTGGCCGATTCCGCCCGCGCCGATCACACCGACGATGGTCGCCGCACGCACGTTCCATTCCAGGCGGAACAGCGAATGAACCGTGATGGGAGCCAGCGCTAAGGGCACGTAAGCGAAGCCCGCGGTCGCCACCGGCCGTGCTCCCGTCGCCGCCATGGCCTGCACAGGCTTCGGTCGAATATTTTCGAATGATTCGGCGTACAAGCGCCCCAACGATCCGGTGCCGTGCAGTGCTAGCGCGATCACGCCGGCTTCCGGACCCGTGCCGATGACACTGACCAACACCAGCCCCCAAACCAATTCCGGGATGGCGCGCAGCGACTCCAGCAGCCGGCGCACGGGAAGCGAGATGAACGGCGGGACAAAGTTGCGCGCCGCCGCCAGGCCCAACGGGAGCGCGCCAACCATGGCGAAGAACGTTCCGCCGACGGCGATCTCCAAGGTTTCCAGCAACACCTTAGGCAGCGTCAGAACCGCATCGTGTGGAAGCTTCGGCGGCAGCATCCCGGCGATCGTCGAAACCGAATGCGAGAACGCCAGCATACCCGGCCGATCTTGCCAGAAAGCCAGAACAGCCAGCGGGAAGACCGCCACCAGGATCGCGGGCTTTTTCTTGATCCAACGCGCTCCGAAGTCGATCACCGCGATGAGCGCGATCAGCAACAGGATCACGGTGGACGCCCGCCGGAAGTCGAGCGCGTTGATGGTTCCCACCAGCTCTGTGCCGATTCCGCCGCCGCCGACCGCTCCGACGATCACCGAACAGCGTACCGCGCTCTCGAATTCGTAGGAACCGTAGCTCAGAATGTCTTTCGACCGCAGCGGTAACAATCCGAACAGCGCGACCGATAGGCGGCTCGCGCCCGTGGCCTGCAACGCGCGCACCGGCTCGCGATCGGCGGAGCGGAACAGGTCGGCGAAAATCTTGCCGACTGCCGCGCTATAGAAGATCGCCAACGCCAGCATGCCCGCCGCCGGGCCGATGCCCACCACCACAACGCACAAGATGCCCAGCGTCAGATCCGGAACCGAACGCACGCTCGCCAGTGCGGCGTAGACCCAGCGGCCGCCAGGCAGCCCCGCACCGACCCACAGCCCCGTCAGCATTCCCACCACGACGGCAATCAAAATCCCGCCCGCCGCCATCTGGATGGTCTGCTCGAGCGGCGTCATGGCGGCTTTCAAATAATGCAGCGAAAATTCCGGCGGAAAGAACTGCTTCAACAACGTGAATAAGGCCCCCAATCCCACCGTCAGATTCCCTCGCCCAAGGCAGGATAGAGTTCCGGAGTATCCAGCCGGCTCTCGCCTCTGTGCTCGCTTGCGATCTGCCCGCCGCGCATCTCAATTACGCGGTTGAAGTAATGCTCGGCCAGATGCGGCTGGTGCAGCGAGCACAGCAGCGTCACGCCGCTTTCTTCCGCCAGCCGGCACAGCAGCTCCAACGTTTGATGGGCGAGCGCCGGATCGAGCGAGGCCACTGGCTCGTCGGCCAGCAGGAGAACCGGGTCCTGCACCAGCGCCCGCGCAATCGCTACCCGTTGGTGCTCTCCGCCCGAAAGACTCGACGTGCTCGCGCGCAGCTTGTGTTCCAAACCGACGCGCCGCAATGCCGCTTGCGCTTCGTCCAGCTCCGACGCGAGCGGCCAGACCAGGAAGCGCAGCGCCCGCGCGCTCGACCATCGCCCCAGCGCGCCCGCCATCACGTTCTGATGAACCGCGAGATTATCCACCAGGTCGTGGCGCTGCGAGACCACGCCAATCTGGCTGCGCATGGCCCGCAACGCGCGCCCGCGCAGTCGCGTCACTTCCACGCCGTCCACCAGCACACTGCCGGATGCCGCGGACGCGAAGCCGTTGATCGTGCGAAACAATGTCGTCTTGCCTGTTCCACTTGGCCCCAGGACCGCGACGCGTTCTCCGCGCCGGGCCTGAAAGGACACTCCGTGCAGCACGGTGTGCTCCCCGAAACGAACCACCAGATCGCGGATTTCCAGCGCAGCGCGAACGTCAGGCAAGATAGCGACTAGCCTAAAGCATCTTCAATTCGGCCGCAATTTTGCGGATGTTGGAATACTCGGCGTCGTCGGCGCGGACGAAATCCTTGCCCCGCAGGATGTTCAAAATCGCGTCGTCCTTGCCTTCTTTCAAGGACAAAAAGGCCTTGGCGAGCGATTCCCGCTGCGCGGCGCCGACATCCTTGCGCGCCACCCAAACGTAGTCCACGAATGGCGGCGACGTGTGGAAGACGCGAACCTTGCTGCCGTCCACTTTGCCTTCCATCACCATCGAATGAAACACCGTTTCATCCAGGGCGCCTGCGTCAGACGCCCCTCCTTCCACCGCCTTGGCCGTCGCGCTATGGCTGCCGGTGAAGCGGAATTGGAGGTCGTGATCGGGATTCACGCCCGCCTTCATGAGTTCCTGGTGCGGGATCAGATGGCCGCTGGTGGAGTTGATGTCGCCGAACGCGAAGCGCTTGCCTTTGCAATCCGCCACCTTATGGATCGCCGAGCCGGATTGCGTGATGAATAGCGAATGGAAATTCTTGTCGGCCGCGCGTTGCACTAAAGGCAGTACACCGTACCGCTGGTGCGCCTTCACGTACGTCAGCGCGCCCAAATAGGCGAAGTCCAGCGAGCCGTTGCCCAGAGCTTCCACGGTGGCGTTGTAGTTTGTGGGGATGATCAAGTCCACGGATGTGCCGGTCGCTTTCGCCAGATAGTCCCGCAGCGGTGCTTTTTCCTCGATGGAAACTTGCGTCGCGCCGGCGTCGGGGATCATGCCGATTTTGATTCCATTTGCCCCACCGAGCGGTAGTGCCAAAACTCCCGCCGCGCCGATTGCGCCCGCGATCCAATCGCGCCGTGAGACAGATTTCGTCAGCTCCATAACTCCTCTACTATATCGATAGACAAGCACGACTTGCGTTACGAAATGATGACAGGCCAGTGCTACTTGCCGGGCATCAGCACGTCGAAGATCTGCCCTAACACGGATGTCACCTGCGCCTCGGAGATGGTCTCGGCGTCGTAGGCGTGTTCCAGCACCAGACCATTGAGCACGGCTTCGAGCGCGGTGCGGCGCATCGAGCGCGACTCCGGTTTGCCGTTCAGCAGGCTGGGAATCATGCTGCGAATCGTTTCCAGCTTGAGTGATTCGCGGATGCGCCGGTGCGTTCGCGCCAGCTTTGCACGAAGCCGAGGATGGCGTAGCGCGAAGAGCTTGAACTCCAGCGTCAGCATCACCCACTGCCTATCGCCGGCGCGCTGGACGTAGAATTCGCGCAGCGCTTTCAGGCGGGCTTCCGCGTTGCTGCACTGTTCCAGGGCGTGGCGCAGCATGATCATCTGCTGGCCGGATTCCTGCTCGAACAGCGCGAAGAACAGATCTTCCTTGCTGGCAAAGTGGGCGTAGAACGCGCCGCGGGTGTGGCCGGTGGCCGCGGCGATGTCCTCAATCCGCGAAGCTTCAAATCCGTCCCGCGCAAAAATGCGGCGCGCGGCTTCGATGAGCGCGCGGCGCGTCGCCTCGGTTCTCCGTTGGTGCTTGGTGGGCTCCGCGCGTGTCTTCGAAGCGGCCGTCGTCATGCCTCCTACATTATATGCATGCAAGTATGCATATGTTAAATTGGGAGACGTGCCCCATTTATCCCGCGCTCTGCTTGTATTCTCCCTGGCGCTCCCGGTGGCTTGGGCGCAATTCTCCGCCGCGCCTCCGCCGCCAACGCCGGCGCGCCAGTTGCCTTTGTCCGGCCGCGGCGGCCAGGCCGGATCCGTGGCGACGCCCCTGACTACGATCCCCGGCGGCGGCGGCAACGATACCCTAACCGGTTCAGTTCAAGTTTCGGGCGGCTATCAGGGAAGCGTGCCTGCGGCGAACGTTCCCGCGGGCGCCATCACGCTCGCACTGGCCGATGCCGTGAAATTCGGCCTGTCCGCCAACCTCGGCATTCTTACCTCCGGAGACGCAACGCGAGTCTCTGAAGCCGAACGCCTGCACGCCTTGAGCGCCCTGCTGCCCTATGTTTCCATCAGCGCCACGCAGACCAGCAACCAGATCAACCTCGCGGCTTTCGGCTTCCAGTTCAAGACGCCGCCAGGCCTCAATTTCTCGATTCCCACCGTCGTCGGGCCTTTCGGCACTTCCAACTTGCAGGGTAACTTCAGCCAGACGGTCTGGGACCTCACGCAGCGCCGCAACTGGCAGGCTACCAAGGACACCGAACACGCCTCCCAGTTGTCCGCGCGCGACGCTCGCGAGCTGGTGGTCCAGGCTGTGGCCGGGAGTTACCTGCAAACGGTCGCCACCGCGGCGAGAGTCGAATCCCAGCGCGCGCAGGTGGCCAACGCCCGGGCCGTGAATCAACAGGCCGAGGCCCGCAGGCAGGCCGGCACCAACGCGCGCATTGAAGTGACGCGAACGTTGGTGGAGTTGCAGGCGCAGGAACAGCGCCTGAGCGCTTTCGAATCGGATCTCAGCAAACAGAAGCTCGTGCTAGCGCGCCTCACCGGCCTCCCGCTGGATCGTGAACTGATTCTGAGCGACCCACTCGCCTTCAATCCCCCAGCCGTTCCGGATCCCGCGACGGCCGCGCAGCAGGCATTCCAGAAGCGCTGGGATCTTCAGGCCGCCGATGCGCAGGTGAAGGCCGCCCAGCGAATCCTGGCCGCTGCCCGCGCGGAAAACATGCCAACCGTTTCATTGAATGGCGATTATGGCGTGCTCGGCTCCAGCCCCATCGCCGCGCATGGTGTATTCACCGTGGCGGGAACGGTGAACTTCCCGGTATTCCAGGGCGGCCGCGTGAAGGCCGACATTGAACAGGCCGAGGCCACCCTGCACCAGCGGCAATCGGAACTGGCGGATCTGCGCGGCAGCGTCGAGGCCCAAGTTCGCACGGCGATCATCGAGCTTAATACCGCGATCGGCCAGGTTCGTCTAGCAGACAGCAGCCGGAACCTCGCCAACGATACCTTGCGCCAGGCTCGAGACCGGTTCAACGCGGGCGTAACCACCACCGTTGAAGTAGTGCAAGCCCAGGAGCAGGTAGCCGGCGCGGAAGGCGACTATATCTCCAGTCTGTTCGCTTTTGACTTGGCGCGCCTTTCGCTCGCCCGCGCCATGGGCGAAGCGGAAGCCGATCTGCCCAATCTTTTAAAGGGGAATGCTCCATGAACGCGCAAGACGAAAAAGTCGGGTTCGTCGAAAAAAGGATCGAAGCGCCGCGCCCCAAGGGCCGCAATAAGGCCTTCATCGTATTCTTCCTCATCCTCTTAACCGCCGGTGGCGCAGGTTTGTATTACTGGCTGCAGGCGCGGCAATTCGAGACCACCGATGACGCCCAGGTGGACGCGCATCTGAACCCCATCAGCTCGCGCGTCGACGGCACCATCACGCGCGTCTACGTGGACAACAATCAAATCGTCAAGGCCGGCGATCCGCTGGTGGATCTCGATCCGCGCGACTTCCAGGTGGCGCTGGACCAGGCTCGCGCCCAACTGGCCCAGGCCCGCAGTATGGTCGCGGCGCCGCAACTCAACGTGCCCATCACGGAAATCGAGAACAGCACCAATATTCAGGGTGGCGAAGCCGACGTCGCCAATGCCGAGGCCGCGCTCGGTGCGGCTCAACGCGACCAGGAGTCCTCCGCCGCGCGCGTCACCGAAGCCGAAGCGAATAATGCCCGCGCGCAATCCGATCTGGCCCGCTATACGATGCTGGTTAAGAGCGAGGAAGTCTCGCAGCAGGAGTACGATCAGGTGGCCGCCACGGCCAAGGCGCAAGCCGCCGCGGTCCTGGCCGCCAAAGCGTCGCTTGCAGCGGCAGGACGCACCGTCGATCAGCGCAGAGCGCAGCTCCAGCAGGCCAAGAGCCGCTTGGCGCAGCTCCGCAGCAACGCACCGGGCCAGGTGGCCATCCGCCAGGCCAACGTCAAATCGCAGCAGGCCAGCGAACTCACCGCCGGCACGCAGGTGGAGCAGGCCGAACTGAAGCTCAGCTACACCAAGATCGTGTCGCCGGTGGCGGGCATCGTCCTAAGGCGCTCGGCCGAAGTGGGCGCGCACATCAACGCAGGCCAGCAGCTGCTCCTCATCGCCCAGGTAGGCGACGTCTGGGTGACCGCCAACTTCAAAGAAACGCAGCTGCGCAACATCCACGCCGGACAGCCCGCCACCATTCATGTCGACGCTCTCCAGCAGGACTTCAGCGGCTACGTGGAAAACATCGGCGGCAGCACGGGCGCCATCGCCAGCGTCCTGCCTCCCGAGAACGCCACCGGCAACTACGTCAAGGTGGTGCAGCGCATCCCCGTCCGCATCCGCTTCAAGCCGGATCAGAAGGGCCTGGACCGGCTGCGCCCCGGCATGTCCGTCGAACCCGAGGTCCGCATCGGAGGCTGATTTGAATCCCGCAGTCTCACATCGCGATTGGAAGCCTTCGCACAACCCCTGGGCGGTCGCGCTCACGGTCACGCTGGCCACCTTCATGGAAGTGCTGGATTCTTCCATCGCCAATGTCTCGCTGCCGCACATCGCGGGCTCGCTCGGCGCCACCTACGACGAAGCCATCTGGATTCTCACCAGCTATCTGGTTTCGGCCGCCATTGTGCTTCCCGCTTCGGCCTGGCTCTCCACCATCTTCGGACGCAAGCGCTTCTACATGACTTGCGTCATACTCTTTACCTGCTCGTCGTTCCTCTGCGGCATCGCGCCCAATCTACCGTTCCTCATCGTCGCCCGCATTTTGCAGGGAGCAGGCGGCGGCGGCTTACAGCCTTCCGAGCAGGCGATCCTCGCCGACACGTTTCCGCTCGAAAAGCGCGGCCAGGCGTTCTCGGTTTACGGCATGGCCGTGGTTTTCGCTCCAGCCATCGGTCCCACGCTGGGTGGCTGGATCACCGACAACATCAACTGGCACTGGATTTTCTTCATCAACCTCCCGGTCGGCCTGCTCTCGCTGTTCTTCACCAGCCGCCTGGTGGAAGATCCACCATGGTTGAAATCGGAGAAGCGTGGCGGAATCAAGGTCGACTACATCGGTCTTTCCCTGCTGGTTATTGGCATCGCCTGCTTCCAGTTCGTGCTGGACAAAGGCCAGGAGTCCGACTGGTTCTCTTCGCGCATGATCACCACGCTGTTCATGATCGGCATTCCGACGCTGGCGGCGTTCTTTCTGTGGGAGTGGTACGCTCCCAACCCGATCGTGGACGTGCGCCTGCTCAAGAACCGCAACTTCGGAACCGCCGTCTCGTTCTCCTTTGTTTTGGGCATGGTATTGTTCGGGTCCACGGTGCTGATTCCGGAGTTCCTGCAAAGCAGTCTCGGCTACACGGCCGAGCTGGCCGGCATGGCGCTCTCTCCCGCGGGCTTTGTGCTCATGTTCATGATGGTGGTGGCAGGCCGGCTTACCGCAACGAAAGTCGACCCCCGCTTGCTGATCTGCATTGGCTTCCTGGGAACGTCGTTCGCCTTGCGCCTGATGACCAACATCTACCTGCAGATCGACTTCACCACCATCGTCCTGCTGCGCATGTTCCAGGTGATTTTCATGCCGCTGATCTTCATCCCCATCACGACGCTCAACTACATCGGCGTTCCGCGCGAGAAGAACAACCAGGTATCCGGCATCTCCAGCTTCATGCGCAACATCGGCGGCAGCATCGGCACATCCATGCTGAGCGTGTTCCTGACGCGCCAGAACCAGACCCACCTGGTGGCCATGGCGTCGCACACCTCCAGCAGCGATTCCAACTTCCAGCAGTTCTTGAACGGCCTGACCGGTATGTTCATGTCGCAAGGTTACGACGCCGCGACGGCCGCCAAGAAGGCCATGGCCATGGCCTATTACGTCGTGCAAAGCCAGGCCAACGCGCTGAGTTTCAAAAACAGCTTCTTCGTGATGTCCATCATCATTGCCTGCCTGGCCCCGCTGCCCTTTATCATGCGCCGGCCCAAGCCGGGCGAACGGCAGCCCTCTCTTTCGCACTAGTACTACTGGGCCAGACAGTTTTTCCTGTCGTGCCATGGACATTCTGTCCGCCTGCGCAACGCGTCTCCGCGTAACTATTTAGTTTCACGTCCCCTTCAGCCTGGTACTCCAAATGCTCCAAAAGAAGGCGGACGAAGGAGAAGCGGACATGGAATCCGAAATGAAGGACCTGATTCAAGAGCTGGAGAAGGCGATTAATGAGGCTGTCTCCGAGTCGGACCGGATCGCGTCCATTGTCGGCGACATGAAGGGTGCCGGCTACGACGTGTGCCTGCTTCTGGAAACCACAGTGGCGCTCACCGCGATGAAGAGCGCGCGGCGTGACGTCGCGGCCGACGGGCCCGCGGATCTGGACATCTGCTTCACCGAGCAGGACCAGCGCTTCCTCGAAGACCTCAAGATCGCCGTCGTGGAAGACTAACCCGCTATTTCGTTAGCGGCCAAACGACCTCGGTCTTCCAGTCCTTGGGATCCGGAAACTGGCTGGGATCGGTAATGTAAGATTCCCAAGGCGCTCCGTAAGGCGCTAAGCCCTGAGCCTCCGTCCAAATGTGAATTGCGGCGTGCGCTTGCGATAGCGTGTCGTAGGGTCCGCAGTGCATGGTGACGGCCGCCGGCCCGCCCGGCAACATCACCGCAGCTACTTCAGGGTCGCCCGCTTCGGCGGCAGGCGATGCAACCGGAAAACCCGCCTCCATGGTCGTCATCCCCGGCCCCCAGTCGAAATAACGGGCAAAGGGCGCTCCGGCGAGCGCGATCCCTTTCGCTTGCATCAATTGATAAACGCGGCCGAACATCTCTCCCAGCGCTTGCGCGATCTCGGCTCGCTTCACCCGCCGCTTCATCACGAGAGCGGGCTGAGCCGCCAGTTCTTTTTTCGTAATCGAATATTCCACCGAGTGCCTCCGAGGTTGATCTTCGTCTTGAATGTGATACAAATCGACGCACGGCCCGACTTGCGCCACCAGTGCGGCATGTCCGCTTGCCTGATCTCCATTGGTCTGCTGGCTGAATCCACGCTCGCGGTAAGCGCGCGGCGCCATCTCAAAGCGCTTGCGAAAGGCCCGGATGAACACTTCGTGGCTCTGAAACCCGCACGCGAGCGCAATATCCAGCACGGTGTCGTCGCTCGTCAGCAGGAGCGCCGCCGCCCGCTCCAGCCGGAGCCGCAAGGTGAGCTGCTTGGGGGACTCGCCGACGGTCTCAGCAAACACGCGCTGCAAGTGGAACGCCGATAAGCCCGTCTGCTTAGCCAGCGCCGCGAGCGATACGTCTTCATCCAGATGCCTGGCCGCATACGCCAGAGCCGGCTGGATCTTTTTCAGACGCTTCGTGCAGGCCATCTCGATCCAGTCTACTGGAGAGGAGCTCCCGTATCTTGATGTTTCTTGCGAAATTCGCGGGCGAACGCAGCTTCGAGCGCAGGCTCATTGCGCTCGCGCACGATCTCCTCGACCCGTCGGCGCACCGCTTCGTCACGCGCGTAAAGGGTCAATCCGGCCAGCGCGTCCGCCGCCACTGGCCCGCTCTCCTCGCTCAGCCTGCTGATCAGGAATTCCACCGCTTCGTCGCTGCGCAGCATCGCGATCGCGACCAGAAGCGTTCGCCGTTGCTCGCTGGCCCCGCCGCGCTCCCAAACCTGCCGCAACACCTCGAACGCCGCCGGCAAGCGCGACTCACCCAACGCCAACGCGGCCTGCTCGCTGACAACTTCGGAATGCGAATCGAGAAACTTCGCCGCGAACTCGACCGATGGCGCGGGGTCCAACGCGAGCAGCGCGCTCAAGCACTCGCCCAGGATCTCATCCTCGCGATCGCCCAGCAGCGCTTTCAGCCGCAGAAGCAACACACCTTCAGGCCTTCCGGCTTCGGCGATTGCTTGGATCGCTCCGGCCCGCGCGGTAACTTCCGGGTCGGCCAGCAGCGTCACGCATTCCAGCAGTGCGTCGGGATGGCCCATCCGCGCCAGCCCGCGCGCGCACAACCCTCGCAGTGCCGCAGCCGCATCCACCGGGGGACCGAAGCTGCCTTCTCGTTGGACATGCCGGATGCCTGCGAAATAGACCTTCGCGGCCGGGTCGTCGAGTTGGATCAATGCCCGCGCGATCGCGGTCAGAGCTTTGCATCCGGGGTCGCGCTTGGCACCGTCCCCGATCAGGCGTTCAAAAGCGTCCACCAGCTCGGGTGCGAGGGCGCCGGCCTCCAGACTTTCGGCGGTGGCTGCGGCCGCAGCCACGACATGGCTGCTCTTGTGAGCCAGCAGGGGCCCCAGATCGCGCTTCAAATCGTGACTCTCTGGCGCGCGCCGAATGGCTTGGATCGCGGCTAACGCGTCTTCCGTGGATGGCGCTTTGGTCACAGGTCAATTATCCTAGTTGAAACGGTTTGGATGGCAAAGGAGGTTTTCCATGCGCCATCGATTCTTCGCGTTTCTGATGCTCGCGGCGCTGGCCTACGCAGCCAAGCCCACCGACAAGAAGACCTGGCTTCCGCCTCGCACGCCGGACGGCCAACCCGATCTTCAGGGCACCTGGACCAACGCCACCATCACGCCCTTCGAGCGCCCGGATTCGCTGGCCGACAAAGCCGTGCTCACGCCCGAAGAAGCTGCGGCTCTAGAGAAGCGCGCCGCAGCCGCTCGCGTGGATGGCCCGCCCAAGCCCGGCGACGTCGGCTCCTACAACCAGGCGTGGTTCGATTCGGGGACCAAGGTAGTCGGCACCCGCCAGACGTCGCTGGTGGTCGATCCGCCCGATGGCCGCGTCCCGCTGACTCCTGCTGCGGAAGCTAAACGCGACTACAACACCGCCCACAACGCCGACTCGTACGTGTACATGAGCGTCTGGGACCGCTGCATCACGCGCGGCATTCCCGCAGGCATGTTCCCAGCCGGCTACAACAATGCCTATCAAATTCTGCAAACGCACGACTACGTCGTCATCCTGTATGAGATGATTCACGAGACCCGCATCATCCCGCTCGACGGCCGCCCGCACGTCGCTTCCGGCATCCGCCTCTGGAACGGCGACTCGCGCGGCCACTGGGAAGGCAACACGCTGGTGGTGGACACGACCAATTACAACAACAAAGGCTCCATCGGCACCAGCGCCGCCACCGCGCGCATCAAGGGCATCCCGCAAAGCGAATCGCTGCACGTGGTGGAGCGCTTCACGCGCTCTGGGCCTGACACCATCAGCTATGAAGTGACCATCGACGATCCGCCCATGTACACGCGGCCCTGGAAGGTAGCCTTCCCGCTGACCCGCAACGACAGCTACCGCATCTACGAATACGCCTGCCACGAAGGCAATCATGCGGTGGAGAACGTCCTGAGCGCGGGACGCGCAGCGGAGAAACCCGGAAGGTGACTTTGTGTCTTCGATCTTGAATTGGTCGCTACACGCGTCCGCGTTGTTGATCGTGCTCTGTCTTAAAGCCTTGGCCTGCGATTGCGTGCCGCCTCCTGCGGCCTGTGAGGCAGTCGGCCAATCGCAGTTTGTGTTCCTTGGGACGGTAACAGAGATGGGTGTTCCCTCGAATGGCTTCAAAGTGGCGAGAATGCATTTAGATCGGGCGTACAAGGGGAAATTAAAGGATACAGTCGAGCTCTTCGATGGTGGAATGTGCGATGGTCCCGCACTTGAACTCGGACACCAATACCTGATGTACACGTCAGGCGATCCAAGCCGGGCATTGCCGTCGAGAGGATGCACCAGAAGCCGTCGGGTAGAAGATGCGAACGAAGACCTGGAGTTCCTCGATCAATACAGCACGGGAAAGGTCAGGACGCGCATTTCAGGGACGGTCCGATTCCGGCCGGACGAGCCGGATGATAGCCGGTTGGGCGACGCTGGACGAACTCCGCTGAAGGATGTCCACGTGATCCTTTCACGTGAAGGCAAGGACTTCAGAGCCACTACGGATGCGCTTGGTCACTACTTCTTCGCAGGCCTTGCGCCCGGTGAATACGAAATTGATGCTGAACTTCCGGGCTATCACTTAGACTGGGCACCTGACACAGTGGCGCTTTACTCGAGCGGTTGTGCTGAGGCGGATGTGCTCATGAAGGTGGACCGCCGGGTGCAAGGCGTTATTCGTGATCGTAAGGGATCCCCTGTGGCGGGAGTTCTCGTGGAGATGGCACCCACGAATGCCGCGCTGAAGAGCTGGGAACGGCCTGTCCTGCTGGATGTCTCAGACGAAGACGGCCGCTACACGATCAATGGCATTCCGCCTGGGGAGTATTCTCTTGGCGTAAACATCGTTAGCACACCAACGAGAAAATACCCTTTTCGGCCTACCTGGTATCCGGGCACGACGGACAAAGATCAAGCGACGAAGATAATTGTGACGCCCGGCGTTTCAGCGCAGGTGTTTGACCTTCGAATTTCAGACAGACTTCCGTTGGTAACGATCCACGGGCGCGTCCTGAACGTCGATGGCACCCCACCCTCTCCGCAGGATCACCCACAAGTCCGAATAAAGGAGCCGGGTTTGCGCGGCCAGATCGAACAAGCTCCCATAGCCGTGGACGCTGAAGGACGGTTTCAATTTGAGCTCTGCGAAGGTATCCAATATAGTGCGTTTGCATTCTCCGGCCCAGTCAAATCCCGGATATACAGCCCACCAGTTGAGTTTGTTCCAAACAAGGAGCACGATCAGATGGACTTAGTCCTGAGCAAGACCGCCGAGGAGTTTCTCAAGCTCCGCAGTCAGTGACCGACGGGTCGTTGCTTGCGGTGACACACTCTTCTTTGCTCGGCGGCCTCATGTCATTGAAGTCTTGAAGCGTACGAATCTGCACTGGGCCCTGTGATCGAAGCTTGGCCGCGCGGAGACAGCCGGATTCAGCCCAGACCAGTCTATTTCGATTCCAGTCCGCCCATTCCCACACCGGAAACGACAACTTGAGTCCGGTCTCTAGCTGCTCAAGCTCATGCCGGTCGGCCTTCGTGAACCGGGTGATCCTCTTGAGTGTCCATCCTTCTGGAAGCGCCTTCTCGCAGTAGAGCCGCAAGTCAGCCCCCCCTTCCCGACCCACCCATCCCGTTCGGCTCGACTCTTGGCCGGACGCCGGCCGAAGCTCCGCAGCTTGGTCACGGTTCCATGAGATGACTCGTACAAATCTCGTCGGCCCTCGTCGGAATATAACTCCGACCCGCGCTTCCGAAGCAAGCAACGCAGCGAGGCGTGGTGGAATATGGCCCTTTGGAGACTGACTCCTATATCTGTTGTGCCCAAGGTCTGTTCAAGAAATCGCTTGGGGGGCAAAATTACCAAACGAACCCAACGTAAAATAAGTGCAATGAAAACAAAAGCTTACAGCTCTGAATCCGACCGCCGCCCCGCCCCAACTTCCCTTCCACATCCCGCCTAACTTTCGCGTCTACAATAATGTGAAGCACCTCCCGCTATGGGTGTCCCTTGTCTGCCTGCTTCCGCTCCAGGCCGCAAGCGCCGATCTGCCTGCGCTCCTCAAGGGCGTCGAGCAGCGCTACAATCGCGCTAAGACGCTGCAAGTCCAATTTATTGAGTCATATAGCGTCGAGGGCCAGCCGCGAAAGAGCGAGTCCGGCGAACTCACCCTCCGCAAGCCCGGGCGCATGCGCTGGGATTACTCCGCACCCGCCGGCAAACTTTTCGTCTCCGACGGCAAGGACGTCTATCTCTTCACCCCCAGCACCCATCGCGTCGAAAAAACCAAGCTCAAAGCCAGCGAGGACATGCACGCCCCCATGGCCTTCCTGCTGGGCAAGCTCGACTTCGCCAAGGAATTCCGCGACTTCGACCTGAAGCCGGACGGCGCCAATTACCTCATCACCGCCAAGGCCAAGACCGACCAGCTTCCTTACGAGAAAATCGAAATGCTGGTCACGCCCGACGACGCGATCCTCCGGCTGGTGGTCACCGGCCAGGATCAGTCCGTGCTCACATTCCAGTTCTCCGGCGAAAAGGTGAACCCGCCGGTGAACGACGCTCTCTTCAAGTTCAAGATGCCGGACGGTGCAAGTCTGGTGGCGGAGGGCAATCAGTAGTGGCCGAGTTCGTCCTCAAGTACGCCGACCCGCGCGGAGAAATCCACCAGCAGGTGGCCGAAGGCGCCTCCGAGAAGGACCTGCGCGAGCGCTACACGCAGCAAGGCTTCCTGATCTACTCCATCAAACCGCGGCGCGAGATCGCGGGCATGGCCGTCGGCGGCGGCAAGAAGAAGATCAACCTGGAGAAATTCCTGATCTTCAACCAGCAATTCGTCACGTTGATCCGCGCCGGGCTGCCGATTCTCAAAGCCCTGGATCTTCTGTCGGAGCGCCTCACCGACACCAAGCTGGCGCCGCACATCAAAGCAGTGCGGGAAGAAGTGAAAAACGGCGCGCTGCTCTCGGATGCCTTCGGGAAGCAGGGCGTTTTTCCGCCCATCTATGTCACCACGGTGCTGGCGGGCGAGAAGAGCGGCTCGCTCGGCGAAGTGCTGGACCGTTACATTACCTATCAGAAGCTGGCCTTGGCCGTTCGCAAGAAGCTCATTCTGTCGCTCGTCTATCCCTGCCTGCTGATCGTGCTGGTCATCTGCCTGATGGTGTTTCTGATCACGTTCGTCGTTCCCAAATTCGCCGAGTTGTACCAGAGCATGTCGGCGCAATTGCCCACCGCCACGCAGATCCTGATCGCCGTCGGAACAACCGCCCGCAACTACATCCTGTTCGGGTTCCTGGCGCTGGTTCTGGCGGCCGTCGCGTTCCGCTTCTGGGCCAAGACCGAGAAAGGCGAAATCACGGTGGACCGCTGGCGGCTGCGCACGCCGCTGGTGGGCGAAGTCTGGATCAAGTACCAGGTGGCGCAGTTCGCCCGCGTGCTGGGCACGCTGCTGGTGGGCGGCATTCCGCTGCTGCAGGCGCTCGACACCGCTTCCACTTCCGTCGGCACCCGGCTCTTGAAACAAAATTTGGGGCAGGCCGGCAAAATGGTGAAGGAAGGCCAGGCACTTTCGTCGTCGCTCGCCAAGACCGGCATTTTCCCGGGCCTGTCCATTGACATGATCGAAGTGGGCGAATCCACCGGCGCGCTCCCGCAGATGCTGGCCAGCGTGGCCGAGTTTTACGAAGACGACGTCAACACCCGCATGACGGCGTCGTTATCCCTGATCGAGCCGGCCATCATGATTTTCATGGGCTTTTTCGTCACATTCGTGTTGGTTGCGCTCTATCTGCCGATCTTCTCCCTGGCGGACACATTGAGGTAATCCATGGCTACTAGCGAACGCATCAAGCTCACCAGCCCGGCAGACGAAATCGCCGAAGCCAAGTCCTTGGCCACGCGCTACCGCTGCGAGTTCGTCGACCTGCGAGAGGTCCGCATCGATCACGACCTGTTCCACTCCGTACCGGTGGACATGATGTTCCGCTACAACTTCGTGCCCATCGATTCGCAGACCGGGCACCTGGATATCGCCGTTGCCGACCCGCGCAATCTCAACCTCATCGACGAACTTTCCGTCCTGCTGCAAAAAAAGCTCCGCGTCAAGGTCGCCACGCTGTCGCAGATCTCCGACCTGCTGAAGAAAACCGAGCAGTCGCAGCGCGTGCTGGAAGAAGTGACGGAAGGCTTCACGCTGGACGTCATCGGCGAGGAAGAAAACCAGGACGAAACGCTGTCCATCGACAAGCTGACCGCCGACTCGGACATTGCCCCGGTGATCAAGCTGGTGGACACCACCATCTTCAACGCGCTGGAGCGGCGCGCCAGCGATATTCACATCGAAACGCGCGACCAGGAAGTGGCTATCAAGTATCGTATTGACGGTGTGCTGCATTACGCGATGCCGCCCATCGCCAAGGATTGGCACTCCACCATCATTTCGCGTATCAAGGTCATGAGCGAGCTGGATATCGCCGAGCGCCGCATACCTCAAGATGGCCGTTTTCGGGTCCGTTACAAGACCCGGCTGATCGACTTCCGCGTCTCCATCATGCCCACCATCCATGGCGAAGACGCCGTGCTGCGCGTGCTCGATAAAGAGTCGATGAGCGAGAAATTCGCGAAGCTCTCGCTGGAGGTAGTCGGATTCTCCGACGCCGATCTGGTGAAGTTCCGCCGCTACATCAAGGAACCGTACGGCATGGTGCTGGTCACGGGGCCGACCGGTTCGGGAAAAACCACTACGCTCTACGCCGCGGTGAGTGAGATCAAGAACGACGAAGATAAGATCATCACCGTCGAAGACCCCGTTGAATACCAGATCAAAGGCATCACGCAGATTCCGGTGAACGAGAAGAAAGGCCTGACCTTCGCGCGCGGCCTGCGATCGATTCTGCGCCACGACCCCGACAAGATCATGGTCGGCGAAATTCGCGACCAGGAAACCGCGCAGATCGCCATCAACGCCGCCCTGACCGGCCACCTGGTTTTCACCACCGTCCACGCCAACAACGTGCTGGACGTGTTGGGGCGCTTCCTGAACATGGGCGTCGAGCCGTACAACTTCGTTTCCGCGCTGAACTGCATCCTGGCGCAGCGGCTGGTGCGCGTAATTTGTTCCTACTGCAAGGCGCCGGTGAAATATCCCGACTCCTATCTGGAAGAGAGCGGGCTGGATCTGGCACAATGGCGCAACGTCACCTTCTATGAAGGCCCGGGCTGCTTTGAATGCGGTGGCACCGGCTTCCGCGGCCGCACCGCCATCCATGAACTGCTGGACCTGACCGAACGCATCCGCGAAATGATTCTCGACCGGCGTCCGGCTTCCGAAATCAAACGCGCGGCGCGGGAAGAGGGCATGACGTTTCTGCGCGAATCGGCGCTGGACAAGGCCCGCGCCGGAGTAACTACATTGAGGGAGATCAACAAGGTCACGTTCATCGAAGGGTGACCCGGAAGTCCGATGCCGCTAGCCAGCCTGCTCAAAGATCCGCCGCCGACGCACGCCTTCGAGCTTTCCGAGGAAGGCCTCGCCTTCGCTCGCATCGCCGAACCGAAGCTGGTGGAATTCCGGCCTTTCCAGCCGGGCGTGCTGGCGGTCTCCCCGGTGAATACAAACATCCAGCAGCCGCACGTGCTGCTGGAACACATCCACGCACTCGTCGCCACCGGCGGAAACCGCAAACGCCGCGCCGCGCTGGTGGTGCCCGATTATTGCGCGCGTGTGGCCGTGCTCGATTTCGACGCTTTTCCTTCGGACCCGCAGGAGCAGCAGGCCCTGCTGCGCTTTCGCATGAAGAAGAGCGTCCCGTTCGACGTCGACTCCGCCATGGTCAGCTTCGCTCAGCAATCGCGCGGCGCCGACAACCAGGTGGAGGTGCTCACCGCGGTGATGGCCTCCGACATCGTGGAGCAATATGAGGCTCCCTTCCGCGCCGCTGGCTTTCAGCCCGGCTTGATCACCACGTCTTCTCTTGCCGCGCTCAATCTGATCGACCCGGACGGAATCACGCTGCTGGTGAAATTGGGCGGGCGTACGCTCTCCGTCCTGGTCCTGGACGGCAGCGCCATCAAGCTCGCGCGCTGCGTGGAAATGGATGAGCCCACGGCCGAGGCGATCGAGTCCGTCCTGCACCCTACCATCGCTTACGTCGAAGATGAACTGAAAGCCCGCCCCAAGCACATCTGGCTGGCCGGATTCGGAGCGGAGACGAAAGGCTGGGCCGATCGCTGGCAGGACGAATGGGGCGTCGAAGTGCACCCTCTCCAGTCCCGCTTGGGAACGCCCGGCGCGGACAATACCGGCCTGCTGGGATACCTGGAATCGGTGGTGGGCTGACATGGCCATTCACGTCCCTATTAATCTCGCCAGTGAGCCGTTCCGCCGCGATCGCGCGATCCTGGTTGGATCCGCGGTTCTGGCGATTGTTCTGATCCTGCTGCTGGGCGTTCAGATGCTCATCATCCGCTCCGGGCGCCAGCAAGCGGCCGGTCTGCGCGTCACCATCAATCGCCTGAACACGCAGGTGCACGCCCTGTCCGTCGAGCAGGCACGGCTCAATGGCACGCTACGCAGACCGGAAAACGCCGCCGTGCTGGAGCGCAGTGTCTTCCTGAACACGTTGATCGACCGTAAGGCCATCAGTTGGACCAAGATCTTCGCCGACCTCGAGAAGGTCATGCCCTACAACGTTCGCCTGGTTTCGGTGCGGCTGCCGGCAGTCAATGCCGAGAACCACGTGCTGCTCGACCTGATGGTCGGCGCCAAGGACGTACAACCCATCCTGGAATTGCTTAAACACCTGGAGGGCGCGCCGGAATTTGGGAACTACAGCGTTCCTACCGTGACGCCGCCTTCTCAAACCGATCCTCTTTTCCGCTGCCGCGTGACGGTGAGTTATGCCCAAAAGCTTTAACCTGGGATCCGCGGGCAACCCGCGCACGCTCATCCGGCTGGGGCTGGGCGTGCTGGCCGCCGCCAACCTGGTCGCGGGCTATTTCGTCTTCCGGCCCCTGGGCGGCTCGGCGCAGGATCTCAGTGAGCAGGCCGCCCAAATGCGGACCCAGATCCGCCAGCAGCAAAACACATTGAACCGCACCCGCGCGCTCGTCGAGAAAGTTCAAAGCGGCCGTACCGAAGGCGACCAGTTCATGGGCCACTATTTCCTCTCGCGCCGCGCGGCGTTCTCCACCATCATGGCGGAGCTCAACGATTCCGCGGGCCAGTCCAAAATCACGCCCAAAGAGAGCGCCTACTCCATCGAACCGGTGGATGGCAGCGACACGCTCGAGATGATGCAGATCTCGGCCAACTTCGAAGGAACCTACCCCGACCTCATTCACTTCGTCAACATGCTGGACAAGTCGGACCGGCTGCTGGTGATCGAAAGTCTCAACGCCACGCCGCAGCAAACCGGCGGCAAGCTGAACGTCATGCTGAAGCTGGACACCTTTGTGAAGGAGGATGGCGCGGGGCAATGAACTGGGTGCCATCCAAACTCGGAGCGGAGCCGAAAAAGATAGCGGTTCTAGCGGCTTTGGTGCTCGTCGCGGGATACTTTTTCATTTCCAGCCGCAACTCCGGCGAAACCGGCGCAGAGGCGCCGCGCCCGGCTGCGAATACTCCTGCTCCCGTGACGAGTCCCCGGTCTGGCGCCCGCATTGACACGCAAAACACGGCGCGCGTTGGGCAGCGCATCCAGACGACCTCCGCCGGCGGCGAATTTCATCCTTCGCTCAAGATCGACATTCCCGATCCGTCCAAGGTCGATCCTACTTTGCACCTGGCCGAACTGGCCAAGCTCAAGGATGTTGGGGTGGAAGCGGGAACGCGCTCCCTATTTGAAATCCTGGCCTCGCCTCCGCCGTCACAGTTGAAAGTGAAGGAGCCGGAAAAGATCAAGGTGGCGCGCACGTTTGTCGGGCCGGAGCAGCCCCAGAAACCGCTGCCGCGGCCGGACCCCAAGGCCCCTCCCATTCCGCTGAAGTTCTACGGCTTCGTCAACCGAACCAAAGCCGGCGACAAGCGCGCTTTCTTCCTCGACGGCGAGGATATAGTGATCGCGAGCGAAGGCGACATCATCAAGAAGCGCTACAAGATCGTCCGGATCGGCGTAAACTCGGCAGTGGTGGAGGACACCCAGTTCAAGAGCAACAATCAGCAAACATTGCCGCTGATCGCGGAGTTGGCGGGATGAAACGCCGCCGCGAAGAGTCCGGATATGCGTTGTTGCTAGTCTTCCTGCTGGCCGCCGGCATCGCCATCTCGCTCTACATGGAGATGCCGCGCGTCGCCTTCGAATCGCAGCGCGCCCGCGAGCAGCTCTCCATCGACCGTGCTATGCAGTACGAGCGCGCCATTCAGCTCTATTACCGCAAGTACCGCACGTATCCGCAGACGCTGGACGACCTGGAGACCACGCACAACATCCGCTTCCTGCGCCAGCGTTACAAAGACCCGCTCACCGGCAAGGATTTTCGTTTGCTCCACGTCGGCCCGAACGGCCAGCTTCTGGATTCGCTGGTTACGCCTGCCAATCCGCTCCAGCCCGGCGCCCCAGGCGCGAACGCTACAGCGGGCGGCTCGTCCCCGACTGCAGCGTCGACTTCGGCGTCGAATTCAACACCCACCGCCATCGGGCCGGACGGCCAGCCGATCCAACCCTTCGATCCTTTGAATATGGCCGCACGACGGCCGAGCGATCGGCTGACGCCGACCGGCACCGGACAACCTGGCGCCCAGGAACCGGATCAGGAGCCGCAACCCGAACCGGGGCAGACCGGTCAACCTCAACCTGTGTATCCGGGGCAGCCCGGTTATACGGGCCAACCCGGCCAACCCGCATATCCAGGCCAGCCAGGATTTCCAACGCAGATTGGTCAACCGGGTCAGCCGGTATATCCCGGGCAGCCCGGATTCCCCGGACAGCCGGTCACTCCCGTCCTACCCGCGCAACCCGGCGATACACAGGATCCGTCGCAGACACAGCAGCAATACCCCAATCAGCAACCGTATCCTGGTCAGCCCACACCTTACCCTGGTCAACCAACCGGCGCTCCGCCCGGCGTGCAGCCGACGCCCTTTAGTCCTTTCCAGAATCAGAACCCGGCCCAGACCTACAACCCGTTCCCACAGAATCCGGGACAGATTGCCGGTCAACCGATACAGGGCGCACCCGGTACTCCGCAGCCGCTAGGCGGGGCCGCGCAACAGAATCAGGCCGCTAACCTCATCCAGCAATTGTTGACCACCCCTCGGCAGCCACCGCCCTCGGTCGCGGGCATAAGCGGGGGAAACCTGGGTGGAATCGCGGGCGTGGCCAGTAATGCAGAGGGCAAAGGCATCCATGTCGTCAACGACCACAGCAAGTATAAAGAATGGGAGTTTGTCTACGACATCAAGAAGGACAAGACGGCAGTGGGCAACGCGGCCGTTCAGCAGCAGCAGTTCGGTACGCAGGGAGTACAAAGCCCGTTAGGGGCCAGCCCTCTCGGCGCCGGCGCGTCACCGATATCCGGCTCAACTTCCGGCACTTCGACCGCCGGGACTCCAGGGCCCAGCGCGGCGCCAACCGCGCCGCCGCCCAGCAACTAAATAAACATCTCTTCGTCGCTGGTGGCCTGGTCGACGTTCGGGCGACTGCTCCGGCCCAGGAACTCCACCGCCGCCCGAATCCCCGCAGCGACGCCGTTGAGCTGCCGCAATGGCTTTAGGATTCCCGTATGCAGCTCCGCCACGGTCTCGTGCGCGCGGGTCAACGTATCGTCCACCACCAGTTCCACGCGCTGAATCTGCACTTTCGCGCGCGCTGCAGCGTCGTTGACGACGTCTTCCACCACGGCCAATTGTCGTTTGGTTGAGTCCAGAATCTCGTTGGCCCGTGTGGTGACCTCGGTGACTTGCTGGCGGCTCTGCTCTACCGTCGTCCTGGTGGTCTCCACCAGGATTTCCACCTTAGGCACGAGGGGATTGATGGTTTGCTGCAGTTGCTTGACTGTCTTGTACAGCCCCGCCAGCATGCCGGCTTGGATGGAAAGCGCGACCGCGGCGATAATGACGAACGCCGTCATCACATAGAGCAGGGCATTCGGGGTCATGGTCAACCTGGAGGTTTCAGATACCTTCGACGGAATCGCCCGGAGCGCCGCTTACGGCGTCGCGATAGGCCTGCCTGCCGGCGTCCACAGCGGCGGCCAGATTGTCCCGCTGGCGCGAGACCGCGCTTTTGCTGCGTTCGAACGCGTCGTTGGCGGAATCGCGTAACTCGACCGAGCGCCGCCGCAAGTAATCCTTGCCTTCGTCGGCTTTGGAGCGCAGCAGCTCGCGCGTCTCCGGACCGGATTTCGGTGCAACTAGCAATCCCACCGCCACGCCCAGTCCAAGGCCCAGAAAGAAGTACGAAAACTTGTTGTCGTCTTCCATGGTTGTTGTTCCTTTCTTCCGCTAACTCTACAATACCAGTCTCCAATCTGATAGTGTTCCTTTGTGGCGGCTAAGCGCAAGCCAAAACTGCTGGACCAGGAAGGCTTGATGAATGCCGCTCTTCGGGCCTTGGGTGGCCGCGCCCTTTCGACGGGTGAAATGCGTGAAAGACTGAGGGGCCGCGCGGAGCACGCCGCCGACGTAGACGCGGTAATCGCCAAGCTCAAGGAGGCCGGCTACCTGGATGACCGCCGTTTCGCGGAGAACTTCGCGGCTGCGCGGCTGCAAAACCAGGGCCTGGGAAAGATGCGCGTACTGCGCGACCTGCGCGGGCATCGCGTCGCCGGAAAACTGGCCGAACAGGTCACCGACCAGACTTATCAGGACACCAACGAAGCCGCTCTGATCGAGGATTTTCTCCGTCGCAAGTACCGCGGCAAGCAGCTTGGCACATTCTTTGCCGAGCAGAAAAACCTGGCCGCGGCGTTCCGCCGTCTGCGCTACGCTGGATTCTCGGCCGGCCAGTCCATCCGGGTCCTGAAGCGCTTCGCGCGCGAGCCGGAAGTGCTCGACGCGCTTGAATCGGACGACGCCGCAGAACGAGAGAACGAATGAATCCAACAAAGACGACGCTGTTTCGCGAGCTTCATCAAGGACCGCACATCCTGGTGCTGCCGAATGCCTGGGACGTGGCCAGCGCGCGCATCTTCGAGGAAGCCGGATTCCCGGCCGCGGGCACCAGCAGCGCCGGCGTGGCCAACATGCTGGGTTACGCGGATGGCGAGAAGACGCCCGGGGCTGAGATGATCGCCTTCGCGGCGCGCATCGCCAAGGCTCTGCGCATCCCCGTTACGGCCGACGTTGAGGCGGGCTACGGCGATCCGGTTGGAACCGCCCAGGCGTTGGCCGACGGTGGCTTGGCGGGAATGAATCTGGAAGATATGCTCGGTCATGACCCCGGCTCGCTGGTTGAGCTGCGAACGCAGACGCGAGTGATCGAGCAGATTCGCGCTAAGACCGATCTGGTGATCAACGCGCGCTGCGACATTTATCTGGCGGGAATCGGCGATGCGGCTACGCGCTTCGAGCGCACGGTCGAGCGCCTGAATGCGTACCGCAAAGCGGGCGCGGATTGCCTGTTCGCACCCGGCGTTCGCGACGCGGAGACCATCGGACGTCTCGCGCAGGCGGTAGAAGGGCCGCTCAATGTCCTGGTCGGTCCGGGCATGCCGCCGGCCGCGGAATTGGAACGGCTCGGTGTCCGGCGCGTCAGTGTCGGTTCGGGAGCGATGCGAGCGGCCATGGGTTTAACGCAGCGGATCGCCAAAGAATTGCGCGACCAGGGTACCTATTCGTGGCTGGACGGCGCGATGCCCTACGTCGACGCCAACGGCCTCTTTGAGCCGCGACCGTGAGGGAGCCGGACTAAGCCGCGCGCGCCGGATCGAAGTGTGCCAAACGTCGCCGCAGCGTGGCATATGCGCGGAATAGCATCGACTTCAGCGCCGGCAGCGAACAGCCCAGGACTTCGGCGATTTGCCCGTAATTCATCCCCTGGTATTTGTGCATCAGCACGGCCGCTAATTGCTTGGCAGGCAATGCGTCGAGGGCGCAGCGGATTTCTCTGGCCCGGTCCTGAACCATCAGGCGCTGATCCGGCGCGAGACTTTCATCCGGAGGCTCGAACCGGCGCCTCTCCGCTTCTGCGTCCAACGGCAAACAGGCCGACGCACGGCGCGTGTCCCGCCGCCAGTTCAGTGCGACGTTGGTCGTGATGCGAAATAGCCAGGTAGTGAACTTCGCCTGCGGTTGATAGCGGTGCCGCGAGCGATAGACGCGCAGAAAGACGTCTTGCGCCAGATCCTCGGCCGCCGCGCGGTCGCGCACCATGCGGTACAAATGGTTGACCACCGTGCCGCGATGGCGCGTCAGGAGCAGCTCAAAACTTGGCTCGTCCCCTCGGCACACCTGCGCCATCAAAAGCGCGTCGGCTTCCAGCGCCCATTCGGTGACCATGCCTTTTGGACCGCGCCCGCATCCGGCGGCGTTTCCAGCGGCATGTAAGGATTGGTAAACGGATTAAGTGGGCCGTTCCTGATGTTCAGGAAACACGGCGTAGCCCGACGGCGGCGGATACAGGCCGTAGAGCACGTTCAGCCGCTTCCGCAGATAACGGCTAGGCAACTGGCGCGGCCCTGTCTCGACGTCGATGTCGCAGCAGATCCCGTGCAGGTATAGCGTCAGCGTGTCGACGAACGACTGGCGAGCATACTCACGAAACAGCTTCGTCTCCTTGCGGAGGTTCGTTTCGCGCCGTAGCAGCCCCTGCTTCATGTGCCAGCTTTCTTCATCCACTTCGCCGTGCACGCGCCCGCTCAGTTCCTCGCGCAGCAGCGCGCTGTACTCGATGCGCGCCTCGTCGGTCCAGTGGTCCGCCGCCAGCGTCGCCAACACGTGATACAGGCGGTAGTGATACTCGGAGACGTCCTGGTCCTTCAGAGCGAATACCAGCACTTCTTCCTTTTCGAACCGTACCTGGGTGTTCCAGGAGAGACGGTTGTCCGGCGGCTTCTCGATGCACACGAATTCGTCCCGGCGGACGGTGCCCTTTTCTTTTCCGTCGACGCGCTCCAGATAAGGCACCAGCATGATGGAGACCTTGGGAAGCAGCGCCGCGATTGCAGGCGGCAGCGCCGCAATTGGCTCTTCCAGATACTCTTTCAGGTCTTCGTCGCTCAGCGGCACCGAGGCGCAAAAGTACGAGAAGGTATTGCTGAGCGGGATCATTTCGCTGCGAAACTGCTCTGCGAACTGGCCTACGCTCAGTTTGGAAAGATCGGGTTGCGCGGACATCGGGTGGGTTGCGTTCACTTGATTCTAACATGGCGGCGTCCATGGGCCGGCGAGACACTGGCTGCCGGGATGGTACCAGTACCCCTAATTGGGCCAAATAGAAGCTTCCTGGGTGAATCTGTGGCACGATGGTGGTTCAGCTGGAGGAACCGCCCGTTGAAGAATTTCTTAAAGTTCATCGCATGTGCTGCATTTGCGCTCAGTCTTCCTGCGTTGGTATCGGCCGACACGGTCTGGAACGTCGACGCAACGTTCGGCTATAACAACCTGACGAACGCCGCGACCGGGAGCTTCACGCTGGATCCGAGTCTCAATCTGCTCTCCTGGAATATCACTGTTGGCGGCTCCAATTCGGCCGCCGACAATATGTACAATTCCGGGGACAGCATCGCCATTTTTCCGGATTTGACTCACCTGGACTCTTACGACGGCTCCACCAACCAGTACATCGACCTGTATCTGGCGTCCCCTCTCAGCAGCGCCGGCGGGACGATCAACCTTCTTTACGGCGACGGCGGCCTGTCGAACAATGCAACTATCGTCTGCGACGGCTGCGGAACACTCATTTCGGGTTCTGTCAGCACCACCGCAGCCGTGCCGGAGCCGTCGTCCATCGCTCTGCTCGCAATGACCGGCCTCGCAGGGATTCCGCTGCGGCGCCGCAAGAAAGCTTCGCTCTAGTTTTGGGGAGACGGGTCCCCAATTGCGGACCCGTCTTCGTTTACCGCCGGACGCCGGCGTCGTAGCGGCGGTGTGTCCGCACTGCCGGGTAGCGGCCGCGATACGTCCCCGTCGCGAGGTGCGCGGGTGACCATGGCCGGCCCCGCGTTCGCTCCTCCCTCGGGCGTCATGTAGGCGCGCCGGTACCGGACCTCGGCGGCGGCAAAACGGCTGCGTGCCGCCGGCGACAGATCCACTTCAATATTCCGTTCCTGCCCCGCCTGCACACCTGCCGGCAGATTAAAGAACAACGCATAGCGCTGGCGGATGCGAGACAGCGTCTCTTCGAGCGCCGAGGCGTCATCGACGGACATGCTGTCGCCGCCGGAATCGCGGGCGATTTGTGCCGTACCAGCGGAACGATCGCGCGAGCCACCCATGCGGCCTCCCCCGCCCGAACCGCCATAGGGCCCGCCTCCGCCGCGGGGCCCGAAAATGATGCCGCCCAGTGGCCCTCCCAGGCCCGGACCTCCGCCCCAGGTGCCCCGCCGCTGTCCGCGACGCGGATAACCGCCGCCGCTGCGGATCACCGCCGGTGCGATCAACGCGCACATCACCGCATCGGCCCGCGTCAGCGCCTGCCCAACTCCTTCGTCGTCCCGTTCATACTGCGTCTGATCGTCCGTCAGGATGACTATGGCCCGCCGCGCGTCGCGTCTTCCCTCCTGGCGGATGTACTGCGCCGCGTCCAGCATAGCGCGGGTGATATCGGTTCCTCCGTTGAATTGCTCCTGATTGAGCAGCCGGTTGAATTCGCGCTGCACTTCCGAGCGGCTGCTACTGAACGGCAACCGCACGCGAGTATTGCGGTCGAAGACCATGATGGCCATACGGTCGTCTTTGCCCATCACGGTGAGCGCTTGGCCGGATGCGTCTGCGATCCGCTCCACGTGAGGCCGCATGCTGCCGCTGACATCCAGCAGAAACAGAATATCCACGGGCATATTCTCGCTGGCGAAACCGCGAATCGGCACCACGCGGCCTTCCTCGCGAAGCACGAAATCGTCGGCCTTCAGGCGGGTGATCGCGCGGTTGCCATCCAGGACCTGGGCATCTACCCGCACCAGGGAAACGTCGCTGTGGAAGACCAGGTCGTCGTCGGCCGGCGCGAGCCAGGACCCTCCAACCAGGCAACCCAGGAGAAGAAGACGGACGGCTCGGCTCATGACTCCCCGTTTCAGGACATAATCGCTGAAAATACTTGCTGATTCCTATAACGTGTCCCGCTGATTCCAGGTTACGCGATTCTCCGGGGGGGCCGCTATGTTGGCTCCAGATCCGCTAAGCTCGATGGGACGTGCAAGGACTTGTCTTTGAGTGGGATCCGAAGAAGGAACTAGCGAACCGCCGGAAACATAGGGTCGGTTTCGCGGAGGCGAGCACAGCGTTCGGCGACCCACTCTCAGTCACCATTCCGGGGCTCGATCCCAGCGAAGAGGAACGTTTCGTGATCTTGGGCATGTCCCGCAAGCAGCGGCTGTTGGTTGTGGTCCATACTATGAGAGGAGCACGGATTCGCCTGATTAGCGCCCGTACTGCGACGAAACATGAAAGGCGACAATACGAAGAGGGCTCGAACTAAACGGACCATGGTGGACATGAGGCCTGAGTACGACTTCTCAGGCGGCGTTCGAGGCAAGTACATAGAGCGATATCGTCGCGGCACTAACATTGTTCTTCTCGAACCCGACCTCGCCAAGGCCTTTCCCGATTCGCAGTCCGTCAACAGCGCGCTTCGAGAATTGCTCGCAGTTGCAACGCGAGCCAAGGCCCGCAAACCCGCATAAAACATAGCTTAACCTCTCAACTCGCGCCAATGACGCCGAACCTCGCGAGAGTGTGGTCTGGAATGGCTTTTGTGGGAAAAGTCTGGGCACCGCTGTTGTTGCTCGGAAGCAGTCCTTTGAAGATGCGCACCCACGCGTTGTGGCTGTGACTGCAATCCTCTTCCTGGTGACATGCATTGGAACAAAGCGGTTGCAGGACAGAGCGCGCGGGATAGCCGCTGTTCTGATGGGCATCGCTGCGGCAAGCCTGTTCTGCAATCGATAGCCGTGTCCTGAACGCCCCAAGCCGCCCAGCGCGTTAGACTAAATTGTAGTGGCCCTTCGAGTTTTGATTTCGGCCGGCGAGGCCTCCGGGGATCTCTATGCCGCCGGGCTGGTAGAAGCCCTGAGGCGCCGGCGGCCTGACATACAGTTCTTCGGTTGCGCGGGACCGCGCATGCAGAAGGCCGGCGTGGAAACTGTCGTCGACGCCCATAGCTTGGCGGTGGTGGGACTGGTTGAAGTCGTCACCCACATCCCGCGCATTTACGGCGAATTCCGCAAGCTGCTTGGGGCTGCGCGTGATCGCCGCCCCGATCTGGCCATCCTCACCGACAGTCCGGACTTCCATCTGCGCCTGGCGCGACGCCTGAAAGCCCTGAAAATTCCGGTCTATTATCTAGTAGCTCCGCAAGTCTGGGCCTGGCGAAAGGGCCGGCTCAAGCTAATGCGCCGAGTGGTCGATCGCCTGCTGTGCATCTTCCCATTCGAGCCGGAGTTCTTCGAACGGGGCGGCGTCAATGCCGTCTACATCGGCCATCCTCTGACCCGTTTGGTGAAGCCCACCGCCGGCCGCGACGAGTTGCGCCGCCGATATGGCGTCCCCGATGGCACGCCCCTGATCGCCTTGCTCCCCGGCAGCCGCAGCGGCGAGGCGGCCCGGCATCTGCCTGACTTACTGGAAACGGTCGAGCTTTTGCGCAAATCAGCCAGTCCGGCGCCGCAATTCATCCTGGCCGTCCCGCCTGGTACCGTACCGGCGGGGTCAAAATTCCGGGAACGCATTCTGGCGTCATCCATCCAACTGCTTGAGGGACAGACCTGGGATATCCTTGCCTGCGCGGACCTCGCGCTGGCGGCCAGCGGCACCGTTACCGTCGAGGCCTGCGTGTTGGGTACGCCCATGGTTACCTTCTACCGGGTGAACAGCCTGAGTTGGCACATGGGTCGCCACTTCGTGAACGTGCCGTTCTATTCCATGGTGAATCTGGTGGCCGGGCGGCGCATCGTGGCGGAGCTGATTCAGGACGATTTCACACCGCGCCGTCTGGCGGACCAGGCGCTGGCGCTCCTCCAGGATGAGGCGGCGCGGGCGGCGATGCGCGGAGATCTCGCCGAGGTGGCGCGAAAACTGGCGGCCCAGGAAGACCCGCTGGAAGTCGCGGCTTCCATCGTGGAGGAGGGTTTCAAAGAGGAAATGGTGCATGTCTAGCAAGACGATTCTGACCGCGTTCCTGCTGGTGCCGTTGCTGTCTGCGCAGGACCGAAACAAGCCGGGGCGCATCGATGTCGAGAACTATGCCATCGACGCAGAGATCAATCCGCGCACGCAGTCCCTGAACGCCACGGCGAAGATCCGCCTGACAGCCTTGGACAACGACGTTTCCACCGCGCTGTTTGAACTGAATAACGCCCTCACGATTTCCCGCGTCGTGGACGATACGGGCCGCCAGATTCCGGCTTCGCGCGCGAGCGATCTGGGTGTTCGCGTCAGCTTTCCCGCCCCGCTTACCAAGGGCAAAGAGACCACCCTGACGTTCGTCTACGACGGCCGCTTGAGCGGCCAGGAAGATTCGCCGGTCTATGGCATCAAGTTCGCGTCGATTCAGAACAGCTTTGCCTATCTGCTCTATCCGGCGCGTTGGTTCCCCATTCACGACTACACGGTGGACCGCTATTCGGCCAACCTGAACATCACCGTGCCGACGGGCTTCCAGGTGGTGGCAAGCGGGACCGAGTCGACGCAGCCGGCCGCCGACGGAAAAGTCACTTACAGCTTCCAGTTCGACAAGCCGTCGTTTCCGGGCAGCATCGCCATGGTGCAAGGCGACCCGGTGCGCGTCAATTCCGAAGGTGTCACCACCAGCGTGTATTTCCGGCAGAAGCAATCCATGGCCAACGATTATGGCGACGAAACCGGAAAGATCATGTCTTTCTTTACCAGCGAGTATGGTTTGCCGCCGACAGCCAATCTGACCCTGGTGGAGACCGAAGACGGCACTCCGAATGGTTTTTCAGCGCCCGGGATCATTTTCCTGTCGCCCCGAGGCATCGGCAACAGAGTCGCGGACCGGCTGCTTGCCAACCAGGTGGCGCGGCAGTGGTGGGAGACGCTGGTGTCGCCCATCAACCGCGATCACATGTGGCTGGAGAACGGAAGCGCCCGTTACGCGGAGCTTTTGTGGGACGAACACAACGCCGGGCCATCCACGATGCAGGACGACATTCATGACACTTACGTGGAAGCGCTCACCGTGGACAATCCGCCGCTGATTCAATCCAGCCGGCTGGAGGATTACTCGCCGGAGTATTGGGCGCTCACGGCCGCCAAAGGCGCGGCGCTTCTGAATATGCTGCGCAGCGTGATCGGCAACGACGCGTTCACTAAGGTGATGGCCGCCTTCCCGAATCAATTCGCGTGGCAATCCGTGAGCACAGCGGACTTCCGCAAACTGGCCGAACAGATTTCCGGGCAAAATCTGCAGTACTTCTTCGTGCAATGGGTGGAGTCCAGCGGCGCGCCCGAGTTCAAGATCGAATACACCATCTTCCGGACGCAAAAGGGCTTCCGCGTGATGGGCAAGATCGCGCAGGATCTGGACACCTTCCAGATGCCGGTGACCCTTAAGATCGAGACCGAAGGTAATCCCGAAACCAAGCGCGTGGACGTGGTGGGCACGTCGTCGGAGTTCAGTATCGACACGTTCGGCAAGCCGAAGAACGTGACCATCGATCCCGACGGCGCTGTGCTGCGCTGGAGTCCGGCGATGCGCATCGCAGTGGCCATCAAGCGCGGCGAGCAGTTCGTAGCCATCGGCGAGTTCGGCGACGCGCTCAAGGAATACCAGAAGGCGCTGGAGGTGAATCACCAAAGCTCGTTGGCGCATTACCGGCTGGCGGAGGTCTTCTTCCTGCAGAACAGCTACCAGTCGGCCGCCAACGAGTTCCGCGAGGCGCTCAACGGAGATCTGGACCCGAAGTGGACCGAAGTGTGGGCCCACATCAAGCTGGGAAACATATTCGACGTCTCCGGCCAGCGCGATCGCGCGGTAAACGAATACAATCTCGCGATCCGCACGAAGGACGATACGCAGGGCGCGCAAGCCGAAGCCGCGAAATATCTGAAGGAACCATACCAGCGCAAGCGCGACAACGTGTAGCGCTTCAACCCGCGATCTTCGGCGTCAGGTACCAGCGCAGTACGCCGTGCGGGTCAGCGGTAAAGCGCTCCACTTCCACGCAGGCGATGGCGCCTTTCTTGAAGTCGATCTGCAGTTCGGGCGCGTTGAGCAAATACGCCGTGAGCCGGCTGAACAGCGGTTCGTGTCCGGACAGCAGAATGCGCGATTCGTCCTTGTGCACACGGATCTCGTCCCACACCGGCTTGGGCGACGAACCTGGCTCCAGCGCCTTGGTTCGCAGCAGCTCGCCTTTGTAATCCAGAATTTCGGCGGCAAGTTGCGCCGTCTGCACCGCGCGCTTGTAGGGACTGGTGAGGATCAACGAGGGCGCGACGCCCGCGGCCGCGGCTGCCCGCAAGACGTTCCGCAGCTTCTTCTTGCCATCCGCGGTAAGCACACGTTCAGCGTCAGGCTGGCCCACTTGCCCGTCTTCGGCGATCCCGTGCCGGAGAAGATAGATCTCCATTCCTGTTAGCCTACTGGATTGAAGCTGTATCTCGAGCGGAGCGCCTTCTATCTGACGTGCGCCGCCCTTGTATCTATTCTATTCTCGATCGCGGTCTCGCAAATCCTGCTCGCGGCTGCGCTGGTGGCGTTGCTGCTCTCCCGGCAGCCGCTGCGCCTGCCGCCCATCAAGCTGCCGCTGGCGCTGTTCATCGCCGGAACCTCGATCTCGCTGCTCGCATCCGGCCACATTCACGAGGGCCTGCCGCAGATCAAGAAGTTCTATGTGTTTCTGATCCTGCTTGTGGCTGCGAGCACCATCCGGAAGATCGCGGAAATCCGCGCGATCGTGCTGTTGTGGACCGGCGTGGCGTCGCTCTCGGCTCTCTTCAGCCTCTATCAGTTCTGGCGCAAATACCAGGAGGCTCATAAGCTGCACGTCGGCCTGTACGACTTTTACGTCGGCTCGCGCATCACCGGCTTCATGAGCCATTGGATGACCTTCGGCGCCGAAGAGATGATCGTGCTGCTGATGCTGGCGGCTTATCTGTTCTTCTCCAGCGAGCGCCGCTGGAAGCTGGCGGGCTGGCTGTGTGCGGCGCTGCTCGTGATTTCGATGGTGCTGGGTCTCACGCGAGGAATCTTCCTGCTGGGCTTCCCCGTCGGACTGCTGTATTTACTGTGGTTCTGGAAGCGCTGGCTGGTGGCCGCGGTGCCCGTCGTGGCTGTGATCGCTTTCCTGGTGGCGCCGCCGTTCGTCAAGGAGCGCGTGACCTCCGTCATCCATCCGCACGGCGACGAGGATTCGAACAGGCATCGAGCAGTGCTGCGCGAAACTGGCATGATCATGATCCGCGCGCATCCGTGGCTCGGGCTGGGGCCCGAACAGGTGAATCATCAGTTCAAGCAATGGGTGCCGGCTGATGCGCTGCCCTTGCCGGAAGGCTACTACGGCCACCTGCACAACATCTACCTGCAGTATGCAGCCGAGCGAGGCATTCCCACGATGCTCGCGATGATGTGGCTGATCGGAAAGGCCCTGTGGGACTTCGCCGCCGCATTGCGGACGAAGCTTGCGAACGCCGAGGCCCGCTTCATCCTGCACGGCAGCATTGCGGCTATTCTCGCGATTCTCGCCGAGGGATTCGTCGAATACAACCTCGGCGACAGCGAAGTCCTGACGTTGTTTCTGGCCGTGGTGGCGTTCGGATACATCGCCCGCGAAGCGGCCGCTTGAGCCCTACTGCATCGGCAGATGGTCGAGCGAAGACTTCTTCTTGCGCCCACCACCGCCGCCACGGCGCGGGCGGTCCGTATTGCCGGAGGCCGCGGCTTTGCGTGGGCGGCGCACCGGCTTGGGTTTGGCCGGAGGTGGATTGGGCTCCAGCAGTGAAGGCTGACCTTCCACGATGGGCTGCTTTTCCTCTTCCTCTTCCACATGCTCCTCGGGCGGACGCTCGGGTTCGGCGGGCGGATAGAATTCCGCGCCTAGGTAGACCATGAGGCCCTTCTCTTCATCGGGCTCCACGCGCACCACTAGTTTGTCCTGTGCGTAATTCAAGAACTCGGAGAACTCCTGGAAGCCGTACTTTGCGTTTTCGAAGTTGGGCACTTCGGTTTGCACCCATCCGGCAAGATCGTCGGCCGATGCTCCATTTTCCATTTCGAGGCGGTGGGTTTCCAGCACGTCGCGTAGCGCCGGCAGCGCCTCTTCCGGCTTTGGCGTGGGACGCTCCGGTTGTGCCGAAGTCTTGCGCTCGATGATGTAGCGGCCGCCTTGGCCGCTGACGTTGACGTAATCGGCTTTCTTGAGCTTCTCGACAAAGTCTGAAAAGCTGTTCGCGCCGTATGCCTTTTCCGTGAAGGCCGAATCGAGCTGCAGCATCGTGGATTTCAGCAGGCCTAGCTGGGGCTGCACGGCGCGGCGCTCCAATACTTGCAGCGCGCGCTCCACGAGCGGCATGGCCTGGGCCAGGTCGAGCGGGGCGGGTCGAGAGCGCTGGCCACCCTGCTGGCGATCGCGCCCATGCCCCTGCGGTGCTTGACCCTGCTGTGCGCTGGGCTGCTGCCGTGGCGGACGCTCGCCGCCGCGGTCCGAGTCCCCCAGCAGCGATTCATAGCTCATGAACTCGTTGCAATTCTGCTGGAGAATCGTGCTGGTGAACGATTTGCCGCCCACCACGAACACGGTCTTGCCGTATTCCTTCAGCTTGTTGACCAGCGGGATGAAGTCGCTATCGCCGCTGATGATGGCGAATGCGTTGACGTGCGGATGGGTGAAGGCCATCTCCAGCGCGTCCAGCGCGAGGTTGATGTCGCCTCCATTCTTGTCGCCGCGCGGCGAAGGCAGCCGCTGCACCATTTGCACGGCGTTCTCGGCCATCGAGCGGGCCGCGCCCTCCTGCCGTCCCCAGTTGGCATAAGCAAATTTGGCGACCAGGTCGCCGCGCTCCTTGAGCGCATCGAGCGGAAGCGATACATCGAACTCCCGCCTTAAAGTAGATTTCACGCCGATTTCGATGTTGTCGTAATCGACAAACACGGCGATGTTCAGTTTTTCCATTAGTTTCGTCTTGTACACAGGCCCCGCGCCGGTGTTACGTTCTTTCAAAATTAGCGGGCACGTTAGCCCGCGGCTGACTTCAGGCGGTCTGCTTTACCGAAGACCGGATAAAGTCTACTATCTCCTCGAGCGAAGCTCCAGGCTGGTATACGGCCGCCACGCCCAGCTTTTTTAGCTGAGCGGCGTCCTCGTCGGGAATTATACCGCCAACCAGGACCAGGATGTCATCCAGGCCCTTTTGACGTAACAATTCCATGATACGCGGAACGATGGCGTTATGGGCGCCCGACAGGATGGACAGGCCAATCACCTGGACGTCCTCCTGCAAGGCGGCATTGACGATCATCTCCGGTGTTTGACGCAGGCCGGTGTAGATTACTTCCATGCCGGCGTCGCGGAGCGCGCGCGCGATTACTTTTGCGCCGCGGTCGTGACCGTCTAATCCGGGCTTGGCGACCAGAACCCGGATGCGATGCTCCATATGCTTGATGGTAGCATCGCGAGCTGGAAGCCTGACGAGTCCATACCCGAACGACAGAAACGCTTACCAGCCGGTTGCGCCCACCAGCGCGCTTTGAGAATCTCCGGGCCACTCCCCGTCCCGCGAGCGATTGACTCCCAAATCCGCGCGAAGGCCGTCGGCCTTGGGATCAATTTCGAAGAACAGCACCGCGTGCGAACGCTCCTCGCGCGCCCGATGGAGCTCTTGGACGGCCTCTTCTTTTCTCCCCAGGGCGTGGAGCAGCAAGGCCATGTGGTAGGCATCCACGTACTCGTCCGAGCGGTTTTCCTGCAAATCCCCCAGGATCCGCATTGCCGCGACCGGCTGCCCGTTTTTGGCAAGAAACCTCGCGGTGCAGGCGCGGATCCAAGTAACATCCGGGCCGATACTGATTGCCTTGCGAAATTGGGCCAGTGCTTCCTCGTTTCTTCCTAAGAGTTCGAGCGCCTCACCGTAGAAGACCCTGCCGAAAGGCGAAGCCGGATGCAAGTTCACGGAGTTCTTGCTGTTGGCAAGAGCCAGGTCGAACTCGCGGCGGACGATATGCACGCGCGTCGCCACGAACGTGAGCGGTGGCACCAACATGTCGACAGTCCGGGCGAGCCTCACTTGAGCCAAGGCTTCATCGAAGCGGCCCCGGGCCATATAAATCATGGCCAGGCGCGCGAAGAGTTCGGCGGAACAGGCTTTCTCTTTCTGAAGTTCCACGAGCTCCAGCTCCGCTTGCGCCACGTCTGCCTCAAAGACAAAGCGCGCATACGCGTGGTCGAGGCGCAACTCGGCGGTGGAACCGTGCAGCGCGAGGGCTTGCTCGTAAGCAGCGAAGAACCGGCCCTTCACGTCGCGAGGCGGTCGCAGGTAGAAGGCACCGAGAAAGAGGTAAATGTTCGCCAGTGCCTCGGTTGCACGGAAATCGGCGTTGTCTCTCTGGACAGCCTGCTCAAAGCAGCGCAGAGCGTTCTCAAAACCTGTTCGCGTGAATTGATTCCGGAAATGCCGCCCGGTGACCATCAGATCTTCCGATTCCGGTATCTCGAGGCGGTGGCCAAACTTAGGCTGGCACGTAATCCAGGATCCACACTCGGCCAGCACCTCTTTGATTTCGGCGATCGTCACCGCGACCGTGTGTTTGGAAACCCGCACTCCGTCCCAGGCGTCGCGGATCATCTGTTCATAGCCCACCAGATGACCGGGATTTTGAAGCAGCACCCGCAGGGCTCGGAAGGCGCGGGGCCTCAATTCCACCTCTTTGCCGCCACGTAGAAGCCGGGTGTTTGCTAAGTCGACACAAAATGGGCCGAGTGCAACGTGTTCCTCGGTATATGGCGCAACTGGCTTGGTCGACATCCCCGGTTGGCCCCCCTATCACGAATTTAGCCACCCCGGACCGTCCGCGAAATTTGAAAGTTCTTTGACTTTCGGGCCGCGAAATTTGATCGATCCTCGACTTTAGCTTCGCGCATTATACCATACAATCCCTCTGGTAGGGTCCAGGGACTTGTCTGCCCCAAAAAAGGCGGTCGCGCCGCCTTGAAAACGGTATTTGGCTGTCGCCTGGACAATCTTCTACGGGCTGAGGAAACAATGAACTCAAAGCTGCCTTTTGCATGGCTCATATTGACGCTGCTGGCGGTTTCGTCCCTTACGAGCAACCTTCTGGCTCAGTCTGCCGGAACCGCGGGCCTCACGGGAACAATAACCGATCCTACCGGGGCGGTAGTGCCTGGCGTTACCGTGACGCTGACCAACGCGGACACGAATCAGTCCCGCACGACGACCTCCAATGGGGAGGGCGTGTATAAGTTTTCGTTGATTCCTCCCGGCAACTACAAGGTCAAGTTCGCGGCGTCCGGCTTCAAGCCGTCCGAAGTGCCGTCTGTCACCTTGAACGTAACAGAGACGCCGGTGCTCGACGGCAAGTTGCAAGTGGGGGCCGCCAACGAGCAGGTGACCGTCGAGGCAGCGGCCGAAGCGTTGCAGACTTCGAGTTCCACGCTCGGAACAACCGTCACATCCAGCACCGTTACCGCCCTGCCTTTGTCGAGCCGCAACTACACGCAGATTCTCGGCTTGGCCGCGGGCGCCAGCACGGGTGCCAACAACGCCACGGCGTTCGGTAAGGGCACGCAGGATATCAGCACCAATGGCGCGGACCCCGGCCAGAACAACTACCAGATGGACGGCGTGGCCATCAACAACATCGCCAACCCGGGAACATCGGCCGATAGCGGCATCTATGCGGGCATTGGCATACCGAGTCCGGACGCGATTCAAGAATTCAAGATCCAGACCTCTACCTACGACGCAAGCTACGGACGCAACCCCGGGGCAAACGTGAACGTGGTGACGAAATCCGGCACCAACTCCTTCCATGGCACGGCGTTCGAGTTCTTCCGCAATTCGCAAATGAATGCCAACGACTTCTTCTACAACCGCGACACCTGTTCCCAGTTCACGGGTTCATGCCCGAAGCAGGTTCTCAACCAAAACCAGTTCGGAGGCGTCATTGGCGGGCCGATCAAGCGCGACAAGGTGTTCTTCTTTGCCAGCTATCAAGGAACACGTCAGAAGAACGGAGTGGCTTCGCAAGGTCTGACGCCGGGAGCCAACCTGCCTCCGATTCCAGCGGGAGACCGCAGCGCGCCAGGTTTTGCCGCGGCGCTCGCGGCAGCCAACTGCAATTTTCCGACGATTTCAACCTTCGTAGAGGGCGGCGCGCCCTTGGCCTGCGACGGCTCCAATATCAGCCCGGTCGCCTTGAAGATCCTCCAGCTTAAGAACCCCGACGGAAGTTACTACTTTCCCGGCTCCAAAGGTCCGGGCTTCCAAACTGTGAATTTCAGCGACCCCGCGATCTACAATGCCAACCAGCTCCTGCTGAATGGCGACTACATCATCAACGACAAGAATACGTTGGCCATGCGATATTTCTATACGCGCGACCCGCAGTTGATCACGCTCAACGGTTTCCTGCCGGGCACTCCCGTAAATCAATACTATTCGAACACCAACGCGGTGCTGAAATTGACGACCATCGTCTCGAACACATTCGTCAACGAGATTCACGGTTCGTTCCAGCGGAATGTGTCCATCGCTACCGATCAAATGCCCGCGGGCTTCACCAACGAAAACCTCGGAATTACGGGCCTGGTCAGCGACGCCGCAAAGGGCGGGATCAACACCGCTGCCGGTTCGCAGGAACCTCCCTTCATCGTCCTGGCAACCAACGGTTTCAATTTGTTTCAATGGGCTCCCAGCCCGAGCTACAGTCCGACCAGCCAAATTCAGATTGGGGACCAGATCTCCTGGACCCACGGCCGGCACACCATCCGCGCCGGCTTCGAGTATGAAGAGACGCAATGGAACATCGTGTTCGCGGGCTTGGAGCGCGGCTTCCTGATCTTCCTGGACTTCAATTCCCTGCTGGTCGGCGGGCCGAGCAACATTCTCGAGTGTCTGTTCTGCACTCGCAGCGGGCCCGATGGAATCATCCACGGCTACCGGCTGCCCAACATGAATTCTTATGTCCAGGACGACTGGAAGGTCAGCAACAAGCTGACTTTGAATCTAGGCGTGCGCTGGGAGTATGACGGCATGCTCAGCGACAAGTACGGGAACCTGACCACCACCTGGCTCAGCAAACTGGTACCCAACACCCAAGTCCCGACGGCGCCCACTGGCTCGCCCGCCAACTACGGCGGGTGGATTGTGCCGAACAATTTTGTTTCCCACTACGGCCAGCCGCCGGCCGGCGTATTTGTGTCGCCCAACAGCGTGCCGCTGTCCAAACACCCTCCATACAGCAACTTCGGTCCGCGCGTGGGCTTCGCGTACCAGTTGACCGACAAGATCGTCCTGCGCGGTGGGGCAGGCATCTTCTACGACCGCGTCGGTGCGAACCAATTTGTGCACTCAGTGGAGCAGGGCAATCCCTACGCCATCACGGTTGACTACGTCGGCTCGAACCCCTATACGCTCGCGAATCCCTTCCCCGCGCTGCCGGCCCTGGGGACTTTTAGCCAGCGCTATGCCAACCTGTCGGCAGCCTGCCAAGTAGGCGTCGCCGACACGACCGCGGCGTGCAACTCTTACCTCAACGTGCCGTTCGTCAATGAGATGGAGCACACGCCCACGGTCCGGCAGTACAACTTCAACGTTCAATACCAGTTTGCTCCCACCTGGGTCCTGGAACTGGGTTACGTCGGTTCGAGCGGCATCAACCTGACTGACTACAACCACAACTACAACACGGCCCGGCTAGCCAGCCCGAGCAATCCGATCAACGGGATTACCACGAACTCGGTGGAAAACGTGCAGTTCCGCGTGCCCTATTTGGGCTACCAGGCGGTGGGACTGCAGGGAACAGCCTACGATCTGATTTCCAACTACAACAGCCTGCAGGCCACGCTGCGGAAACAGTTTTCGCATGGGCTGACTCTCCAGGCGGCATACACCTTCAGCAAGTCCTTGAGCAACTCGAACCAGGAATCGGCGAACAGCAACGACGCCAGCAACACCGCTCAACAGTACGGGCCGTCGTGGTTCAACCGCCCCAACCGGTTCGTCATCAACTATAGTTACGACCTGCCGTTCGGTAAGCATACCGGCTTGCTGAACGGCTTGCTGGGCGGATGGAATCTATCAGGCGTAACCACCATTCAGTCGGGGGATTCGTTCTCCGTGATGGATTCATCGGGCGGAACGATCTATGGCACCAGCAGCACCACCACCAGCGGAGGATTCTCACGCGCCCAGTTCTGCCCGGGGACAACCTTCTCGAACATGTACAGCTCCGGTGGAACAGAGGCTCGGCTCGGCGGTCCCAGCGGCGGTCCGGGTTGGTTCTCGGCCAACGCCTTTTGTCCGCCGCCTGCCATCGGCGACGGAACCGATTTCGGCAACACGGGCGCCGGCATCGCTATGGGCCCCGGCCAATTCAACTTCGACGTGACTCTGCAGAAGACGACGAAAATTACCGAGAGGAGTACTCTGCTGTTCCGCGCCGAGTTCTTCAACCTGTTCAATCACCCGCAGTTCATGGATCCGAACACGGCCTACGCTGTTCCGGCCAACTTCGCGCTGCCGGACGTAAACGCCGGTCCGGGCGTCTTCGGCAGAATCATCGCGACTTCAGTAAGCCCGCGCGTGATTCAGCTTGGGCTGAAATTCATCTTCTGAGGGCTTCGGGGATTAGAGAACCGTAGTCTCCGTATAGCTGCCGAAGACATCCCGGAAAGCGTCGCTGATTTCCCCCACCGTGGCGTAAGCGCGGACGGCGTCCAGGATGAACGGCATGGTATTGTCCGAGCCTTCGGCGGCGCGCTTCAGCCGATCCAGTGACGCCGCAACGGCCTGACTATCGCGCCGGGCCTTCAGCCGCGCCAGCTTCTCAACTTGAAGCTGCTGCGACGACTCGTCGATTTCCAGCAACTCGATCGCTTCCTCGTCCTTCTCGACGAACGCGTTCACGCCCACGATCTTCTGCTCGCCGGTCTCGATCGCGTGCTGGTATTCGTAGCTGGCATTGGCGATCTCGGTCTGCGGGAAGCCGCGCTCGATGGCGGGAATCATGCCGCCCATTTCGTCGATGCGCCGGATGTATTCCAGCGCGCGCTTTTCCGTCTCAGCCGTCAGGCTCTCGACGAAATAGCTGCCGCCTAGCGGATCGGGCGCGTCCGGCACACCGCTTTCGTACGCAATCACCTGCTGTGTACGCAGCGCGATGGTGACGGCGTGTTCACTCGGCAGCGCGTAGGCTTCATCCAGCGAATTGGTGTGCAACGACTGCGTTCCTCCGAGCACGGCCGCCAGCGCCTGCAGCGTCGTGCGCACGATGTTGTTATAAGGCTGCTGCCAGGTGAGGGAACAGCCCGCGGTCTGCGCATGTGTCCGCAGTTTCCAACTTCGCTCATCGAGCGCGCCGAAGCGATCCCGCATCGTCTCGGCCCAAATCTTGCGCGCCGCGCGGAACTTCGCAATCTCCTCGAAAAAATCGTTGTGCGAATTAAAAAAGAAGCTAAGGCGCGGCGCGAAACTATCGACCGGCAACCCCCGCGCGATGGCCCATTCGACGTACTCCATGCCGTCGCGCAGCGTGAATGCCAGCTCCTGCACCGCTGTCGACCCGGCTTCGCGAATGTGATAGCCGCTGATCGAAATCGGATTGAAGCGCGGCACGTGCTGCGTGGCGTATTCGATCACGTCCGTCACCAGGCGCATCGATGGGCGCGGCGGATAAATGTATTCCTTCTGCGCGATGTATTCCTTTAGGATGTCGTTCTGCAGCGTGCCCGACATCCGCGACCAGTCCACGCCCTGCTTCTCGCCCACCGCCAGATACATGGCCCAGATCACGGGCGCGGGCGAGTTGATGGTCATCGAAACCGTCACGTCGCCGAGCGGAATGCCGCGGAAAAGGATTTCCATGTCTTCGAGCGAGCAGATGGACACGCCGCATTTGCCCACTTCGCCGAGCGACGTCGCGTGATCGGCATCGTAGCCCATCAGCGTCGGCAAATCGAACGCTACCGAGAGGCCGGTCTGCCCCTGGCTCAGCAAATACAGGTAGCGGCGGTTGGTTTCCTCGGGTGTCGCGAATCCAGAAAATTGCCGCATGGTCCACAGGCGGCCGCGATACATCGTTTCGTGGATGCCGCGCGTGTAGGGGAACTCGCCGGGCGGCGGAACGCTGAGCCCCGCGGCATCAGCCGCCGTGTATACCGGTTCCACGGGAATGCCGCTGAGCGTTTTCCGCAGAGGCGTCGTGGTTGTGCCGGAGCCCTTGGGCATCTATTTCATTGTAGAGCGTTGCGCTCTCATCGCCAGCCGCGGGGCTAAAATGAGGTATGGTTCGGTGGCTGCTGGGCGTGGTCTTCTTCCTGGCGCTTGCGCCGGCATTCGGTCAGGAGGCGGAAATCGCCGTGGGCCGGTTTCTGGTCGCCAGCCGCGACCTGGGTGACCCCAATTTCGCGCAGACCGTGATCCTGCTCGTGCACTACGACGCCGATAAGGGAGCCGTAGGCCTGGTGATCAACCGGCGCTCAGACGTTCCCATTTCACAGCTGTTCAAGGATATGCGGGAGGCCAAGGGACGCACGGATCCTGTCTATCTGGGAGGCCCGGTCGAGCTCGATAGCGTTCTCGCGCTGCTGAAATCATCCAGCCAGCCGGACGACTCCATGCGCGTCTTCGGCAACGTGTACCTGATCGCCAACAAGGACGCTCTCGCAAAGACTATGGGGTCGGAAGCCGACGCCGACAGCTTTCACGCCTACCTGGGCTATGCAGGCTGGGGCCCGTCGCAGCTCGAGCACGAGGTACAGCTCGGCGCCTGGCACATTATGGCGGCGAACACGGGCGAAGTTTTTCACAACGATCCCGATTCGGTCTGGCCGCGCCTGATTCGCCGCACCGAGCTGCAGATCGCCCGCCGCCTGACGCTGCCTATTTGTACGCCGCAATGCCGGTGACGCGCTCGCCGATCACCAGCGTGTGGATGTGGTCGGTGCCTTCGTAGGTCTTCACGGTTTCCAGATTGCACATGTGGCGCATGATGGGGTACTCGTCCATGATGCCGTTGGCGCCGAGCAGATCGCGGCTCAGGCGCGCGCATTCCAGCGCCATCGCGACGTTGTTGCGCTTCAGCATCGAAATGTGCGCCGGGTCGATCTTGCCCGCGTCTTTCACACGGCCCGCCTGAATCGCCAGCAGCTGCGCCTTGGTGATCTCGGTGATCATCCACGCCAGCTTTTCCTGCACGAGCTGGTGGCTGGCGATGGGCCGGTCGTCGAACTGCTTGCGCACGGTGGAGTAGTGGCGCGCAGTTTCATAACAGTCCATTGCCGCGCCGATCACGCCCCAGCCGATACCGTAGCGGGCTTGCGACAGGCAGCTCAGCGGCCCTTTCAGGCCTTTCGCCCCGGGTAGCATCGCGGACGCCGGCACGCGGCAATCCGAGAACGCAAGACTTGACGTGACAGACGCCCGCATCGACAGCTTTCCGTGGATGTCGGACACCGTGAAGCCCGGCGTCCCCTTCTCCACCAGGAATCCGCGGATGCCCTCGTCGGTGCGTGCCCACACGATCGCCACGTCGGCCATGCCGCCGTTGGTGATCCAAGTCTTCTCCCCGTTGATCACCCACTGCGAGCCGTCCTGCTTCGCGCGCGTCTGCATCCCCGCGGGATTCGATCCGAAGCCCGGTTCGGTCAGCCCGAAGCAGCCGATCGCCGCGCCCGATTGCAGCTTCGGGAGCCAATGGCTCTTTTGTTCGTCTGAGCCATAGGTGTGAATCGGATACATCACCAGCGCCCCCTGCACGGAAACGAAGCTGCGCAAGCCGGAATCGCCCCGCTCGATCTCCTGCATGACCAGGCCGTATTCGACATTGCTCATGCCGGCGCAGCCGTATCCTTCCAGATTCGCGCCCAGAAATCCGAGCTCGCCGATTTCGGGAATCAGCTCTTTCGGAAAGCGCGCGTCACGGAAGCAGTCTCGGATAATCGGCAGGACGCGGTCATCCACAAACTGGCGCGCGGTCTGGCGCACCAGCAGTTCCTGCTCGGAGAAAAGCGAATCGATGAGTAAGTAGTCGACACCGGGGAAGCGGGCCATTGCCCCATTGTAAGCGGAGGCCGCCTGGCGCGGCGCTAAACGTCCAGATTCCGCACGTCCAGCGCGTTCTCTTCGATGAACTTCCGGCGAGCCTCCACGTCTTCGCCCATCAGCGTGGAGAAAATGCCTTCTGTCTCGGCCAGGTCCTGCAGATCCACCTTGAGCAGCGTGCGCGTCTCGGCGTTCATGGTCGTCGACCACAACTGCTCGGCGTTCATTTCGCCTAGGCCTTTGTAGCGCTGGATGGACACCTCGCGCGTGCCTTCGTTTTTCACGAACTCGAGCAACTCTCGCCAACCGGGCTGGATCTGCGCTTCGGCTTTGCCTTCCTTCAGTACTTTGAAGGGAGGCTGATTGAACTTGGACACTTGCCGCGCGATCGCGCGCATGCGCCTGTATTCGGGCTGAACGGCGAGGTCGACGCCGATCGAGCGTTCGGCGTTGGTGGGATCGTGGTACACGATCTTCCAGGCTTCGTGCTCTTCTTCGCGTTCCAGCCTGGCCTCAATCTTCGCCGTCTTCAACGCTGCGAGCACCGGCTCCAGGTTGCTCTTCTCGTGGAAATCCGCCTTGGCGTCCAGTTTCAGGTCGATATTGGCCAGCGCTTCCACCACACGCGGATCGCGCATGCGCCGCTCCATGCGGCGGAACATTTGCTGGCATTCGTCCAGCGAGATCAGAAACGCCCGCAACTCTGAGCCTTCCAGCTTCACACCGTCTTTGGTCTCGACCGACAGGTTTTCAGTCGCGCGGCGCAAAATCTCGCGGGTGAACTCCTTGTCGTCCTTGATGTACTTCAGGCTCTTGCCCTTCTTGATCAGATACAGCGGCGGTTGCGCGACGAAAACGTTGCCGCGCTTGATCAGCTCCTGCATGTGGCGGAAGAAGAAGGTGAGCAGCAGCGTGCGGATGTGCGAGCCGTCCACGTCCGCGTCGGTCATGATGATGATCTTGTGGTAGCGCAGCTTGGTGATGTCGAAGTCCGTGAGGCCGATGCCGGTGCCGATGGCCGTGATCATGGACCGGATTTCCTCGTGCCCCAACATCTTGTCGTAGCGCGCCTTCTCGACGTTCAGGATTTTGCCCTTGAGCGGAAGGATCGCCTGGTAGCGCCGGTCGCGGCCGCTTTTTGCCGTGCCGCCGGCCGATTCGCCCTCAACCAGGAACAGTTCGCAACGGTCGGGATCCTTTTCCTGGCAGTCGGCCAGCTTGCCCGGCAGACCGCCGGAATCCAGCGCGCCCTTGCGCCGGGTCAGATCGCGAGCTTTTCGCGCGGCCTCGCGAGCGCGCGCGGCATCGATTGCTTTGCCGACAATCTTGCGCATCACCGCCGGGTTCTTGTCGAAATGTTCGCCCAGCTTCTCATTCACCAGTTGCACAACAAAGCCCTGAATGTCGCTGTTGAGCTTGCCTTTGGTCTGGCCTTCGAACTGCGGCTGCGGCAGCTTCACGCTCACCACGGCGGTTAAACCTTCGCGCACGTCGTCGCCGCTCAGGTTTTCCTTGACATCCTTGAACAAGCCCGCCTGCTGGCCGTAGTAATTGATGGTGCGCGTAAGCGCGCTGCGGAAGCCGCTCAAATGCGATCCGCCGTCAACCGTATTGATGTTGTTGGCGAAGCTGAATATGTTCTCCGAGTAGCCGTCGTTGTACTGTAGCGCCACTTCCATGGCGAGCGTGCCGCCGTTGGGCAACTCGCGCTCGCCCTCGAAGTAAATCGGCTTGTCGTGCAGCACGGCCTTGCCCCGGTTCAGGTGCTTGATGAACTCGGCGATCCCGCCGCTGTAATGGAACTCGTGCTGCTTTACCGGGTCGACGCGCTCATCAGTCAGCGTGATGGTCAGACCCTTGTTCAGAAACGCCAGCTCGCGCAGCCGTTGCGCCAAGGTGTCATAGTTGAACACCACTACGTCCATGATGGTGGCATCCGGCTTGAAGGTGATCTTGGTGCCGGTCTTCTTGCCGGCCTTCCCGGTCTGCTTGAGGCGCCCTAGGGGAATCCCTTTCTCGTAGTCCTGCTCCCAGGTGAAGCCCTTGTTCCAAATTTCCAGATGCAGCGTCTCGGAAAGAGCATTGACGCAGCTCACACCGACGCCATGCAACCCGCCCGAGACTTTGTAGCTATTGGAATCGAACTTACCACCGGCATGCAGCTTGGTCATCACCACTTCCGCCGCCGAGATGCCGAACTCTTCTTTGATGTCGGTTGGGATGCCCCGGCCGTTGTCCGTTACGGTGATGGAATCGTCAATCAGAATGGTCACATCCACGCGGTCGCAGTAGCCGGCCAGCGCTTCGTCCACCGAGTTGTCCACCACCTCGTAAACCAGGTGATGCAGACCGTTCTCGGTCGTCGAACCGATGTACATCGCCGGACGCAGCCGCACGGCTTCCAGGCCTTCCAGCACCTTGATGCTAGTGGAGTCGTAAACTTCCGCCGGAGTCACTTCTTTTGTCGCCATGGGTTAATACTTAATCCTTAAACTGCTTCTTGTGTGCCCTACTGTTGCCCGTTAGATCCTCATGGGCATCACAACGTAACGGTACTTATACGTGGCGCCGTCGGCAGCCGGCCGCAATTCGCCCGCGCTGTTCGGGTCTTTGAAGTGGAATGTCACTTTCTCTTCGTTCAAGGCCCTCAGAAAATCCAGCAGATAGCTCGCATTGAACCCGATTTCCACTGTCGCGCCGTCATACTCGGCAGGCAGGCTCTCCTCGCTTTCACCCGTCTCCGACAGGGACGAATGAATATGCAGTTCGCCGGATTGCATGCGCAGCCGGATAGCGCGCGAGCGTTCATCGGAAAACTGCGAAACACGTTCGATGGACTTGCGCAGCTCCTCACGATCCAAGGCGACCGCGTGTGGATGATCCTTCGGAAGCACCCGTTCAAAATCGGGAAAATTGCCGGTCAGCTTCCGGCTGAGCAGTAGCCGCTCGCCAAATTGGAAGAACAAATGGTTGTCGTCGCCGGCAAACTGCAGCATTGCATCCGGGCCCGCTTCCTGACCCAGCTTCTGAATTTCTCCCATCGCCTTGCGCGGCAGCAGCGCCCGGAAGGAACCGGTCACGCCGGGCAATTCCACCGGGCTTTCCACCATCGCCAGGCGATGTCCGTCGGTCGCCACCATGGCCAGCCCGTTGCTCTTCAGCATCAGGAGCGAGCCGTTGAGTGTAAAGCGTGACTCCTCCATTGAAATTGCAAAGATCGTCTTCGCGATCATCGACGCCAGCGCGTTGACTGGGATCTGCGCCAGCACCTCCGGCATTTGCGGAAGTTCCGGAAAGCTTTCTCGCGACATCCCCGCTATCCGCGTGCGCGACCGCCCGCAAACCAAGCTGGCCCACTGGTTCTCCTGCAGCTTTACCTCGAGGTCCGAATCCGGCAGCAGCCGCACATAATCCAACAGCCGCTTTGCCGGGATGGTGCCGGCCCCCTGCTTCTTCACCCGCGCCGGGCACGAGGATCGGATCCCTAACTCCAGATCCGTCGCGGTCAGATTAATCCGGTCGCCAACCGCTTCCACCAGCACGTTCGACAGGATCGGGATCGTCGTCTTTTTCTCGACAACACCCTGGGAGAGACTCAACTCCCGGACCAGATCTGCCTTGCTGACTGTGAACTCCATCGTTTCCCCCGCGCGAACCTCTTGTATCGTCGATGCCATGCTAGTAGCCTTCTGTTCTAGCCTAGAAAGTCAATCTTTTAGAACCGTAGTAGTAGGGCCTGTTGAAATGTTGATTTCTCTCTAAATTATACAAAACTCAGAAACTTCCTGCCACCGAAAGTTGTGAATCAATGGGTCGGCCGGGCTGCATGATTCCCGCTCCGGGGCTATGCTCCACAGGTCTGCACAAGCCTACAAAAAGCTCCTTGTGGAAAAGGCCAATAAGCCTAATGAATCGAATCAACTAGACTGTGGATGAGATTGTTCAAATCCGGGTCGCGTTGTCGCAGTTGCTCAATCTTCTGGACCGAGTGCAGGACCGTGGTGTGATGCTTGCCCCCGAAAGCGCGCCCGATTTCAGGCAGCGACGCCGATGTCAGGTCCTTGGTCAGGTACATGGCGATCTGCCGGGGATAGGCGATCTTGCGCTCGTTGGTCTTTTGCTTGATCTGCGATGGAAGCAGCGCGAATTTGTCGGCCACCGCTTTGATGATCGATTCGATCGTGATTCTTCGCTCCTGGCCGATCGACAGGTGCTTCAATACCTGCTGCGCCATGGAGAGCGTAATCGGCGATCCGGTGAGCGAGGCGGACGCTATCAGTTTCACCAGGGCTCCTTCCAGTTCGCGAACATTCGACTTCGTTTTTGTCGCAATGAAGATGCGGACTTCTTCCGGCAGCCTTGTACCTTGAGCCTCGGCTTTCTTATCGAGAATCGCCATCTTGGTTTCAAGGTCCGGAGGCTGCACATCCACCATAAGCCCCCATTCGCAGCGTGAGCGCAGACGCTCCATTAAGCCGGGAGTGCTCTTTGGCGGGGTATCGCTGGAGATGACGATTTGCTTCTCGTGCTCGAACAGGTCGTTGAACGTGTGAAAGAACTCTTCCTGGGTGCGCTCCTTGCCCGACAGGATCTGGATATCGTCGATGAGCAGAGCGTCCGCGGAGCGATAGTGCCGGTGAAACAGTTGCATGCGGTCCTGGCGGATGCACGTGATCATCTCGTTCATGAAGCGTTCGCTCGAGGTATAGACGATGCGCATGCCGGCGTAGTGGTCCGCAAGCGACCGTCCGATGGCATGCATCAGATGTGTTTTGCCCATGCCCACGCCGCCGTAGATAAACAGCGGGTTATAGCTGTGGGATGGCTTCTCGGCTACAGCCTGTGCCGCCGCATGCGCGAATTGATTGCAGGAACCCACCACGAAGGTCTCAAAAGTAAATTTCGGGTTCAGGCTCACGGACGGCCCGAACAGTGGCTCCGGCTTGTCTTCCGCAGCCGCCGGGTTGGCGCTTGACGCCGCCGCGCCCTCCACTTGATACGCGACTTCGCGCACAGGCAGCTTCAGTTCCTGGATGGCGCCCCGGATTGCGTCCGAGTATTCGGCGCTAATCCAATTGCGCGTGTATTCGTCGGGCACACCGATACACAGAACCTCACCCTCTGCCCTGAGAAATACCGCTTTCGACAGCCAGTTCTGATAAGCTTCGTGACTGATCTTGTTGTTGTTGCAAATGTAATTCTTGATTCTTTCCCAACTATTCATGCCAACGTGTGTCTCCGCGCACTTTTTGCACAATATTTCCACAGGTTGTGGAAAACCTATACACCCAGTTTCGATTCAGTAGGGAACCGACGGCTTGTGAACGACCTCCTCAAGCGGCTAACCCAACCTCCTATCCGCTTGAGGCAAAGCAAGTCTAGCACAGTCCAGCATGCGAGGAATACAATTTTTTGGAACCGCTATCTGTTTGGCCTGCAATGCTTTACATAAAACAGTATTAGTTGCAAATGTGCTATCCTTCGGCTGTTGAGAACTGTGAATGTTTGGTAAACATGCGCGTGTTCAGGGCTTGTACGGGTATTTGACAGCTTCGTCATAAGCGAGCGACAATGGAGTCGCGCTGCGGGAGTAACTCAGCTGGTAGAGTGCAACCTTGCCAAGGTTGATGTCGCCGGTTCGAATCCGGTCTCCCGCTCCACCCCCCTTCGAACTGATTCGAAGCTTTCCTCGTATATCATTAGCGGAGGGCTGCGATGCTCGGTTTCCTGCTGTGGTGCATTTTGTTCGTGCTGTGCTGGCCGCTAGCGCTGGCGGCGTTGTTCCTGTACCCCATCGTCTGGCTCCTCCTGCTACCGTTCCGGCTGGTGGGCATCGCCGTAGGCGGCGTACTGGAGCTGGTCTGGGGTTTGATCACACTGCCGGCCCGGGTAATCCGGCGGATAGCTTAGGCTAAGCCTCTCGGTCGATATAGATCCGCTTCACGCGGGCATGGATTCCGCACAGAACGCTGTAGGAGATAGTGCCGGCGATGCGGGCGATCTGCTGCGCGTCGATCGACACGCCGCCTTCAGAGCCGAGTAGCGTGACCGCATCGCCTACGGCCAGCGGCGGGCAGTGCGTGATGTCGATCGTGGTCAGATCCATCGAAACGGCGCCGATAATGGGCGCTGCATGCCCTCTGGCAATGACGCGACCCTTGTTGGACAGCCGGTGTGGGATGCCGTCCGCATAACCTGCCGCTAGAACGGCGATCCGTGTCGGCTCCGCGGTTCGAAACATCCCGCCATAGCCCACCAAGGCCCCCGCCGGCAAATCTTTCACCGCCAGCACCGCCGTCTTCCAGGTCAATGCCGGCTTAACGTTCAGTAAGCGCGGCGGCGCGGTCCCGTTCGCCACCGGCGAAACATAGCCGTAGACGGCGTGGCCGGGCCGCACCATGCGATGCCAGGCGTCGCGGCGGCCATAAGCAACGGGCGTGCTGCTCGAAAGATGCAGGATCGGCGGGTGCACGCCCGCCCGCGCCAGCTCTCCGCAGACGGACTGGAACGTGTGTAGTTGCTCTTCGGTTTGCGTGCTGGCGTAGTTCGCCGCCGAGGCGAAGTGCGTCATCAGACCTTCCAGCTGGGCGTGCCTGGCACTTCCGATCGCATCCAAAATCTCGGACGCCGGGGCGCGTGTGCCCAGCCGCCCCATGCCGCTGTCGATCTTCAAGTGGTACGCGCCTGCGACGCCGCGGCTGGCTGCGAGCCGGTCCCACTCCTGAATGTCGCCAAGCGAATGAATCACCGGGGTCAAGTTGTAATCGAGGAGACCGGCGCGTTCGGGTGGCAGGAAATCGGCCATCACGAGGATGCGCGCGGTGATTCCCCGGTCGCGCAGGATCGCGCCTTCTTCCACGTTGCTGACCGCCAGCCAGCGGGCGCCGGCACGAACCAGCTCATGCGAGACTTCAACCGCGCCGTGCCGGTAAGCGTCCGCCTTCACCACCGGCATCACTTCGACGTCCGGCCCGACGACGTCGCGAACCGCCCGGAAATTCGCGGCAATCTGCTTCAGGGAGATTTCGACCCAGGATCGGTAGGCGAAGGGGCCCATAGATCCATGGTACGGGACTCCTGGCGCGTCACTCTTAATGCGTCGCGGCCGTGACCCGATGCTGCACTTCGTGCTCGCACTCCGGCACGTGCAGCTTCCTCAACACGGTCATCGCCGGGCACCAGTTGGTGAACGCCGATTGGAATAGGTTCAGGCCCACGAAGGCCGTCAGCAGATACCAATACTCACTCACAAAGTAGCCCAACGCCAGGCTCAGCAGCACCACCGTCCCGGCCAGCAGCCGCAGATAACGGTCCAATGTCATACAGTCCTCCTGCGGGATGATCGTGGGAGACGCTCTCTTGCCAGCAGCATGAACTCTATGACATAATAATGTCTAAATTAAGCCATTGTTATGGCCAGAAAAGGCAATGCATCGGATGGCGAGACGATTAGGATCACCGTTTCCAAACAGTCAGCTGGACTGCTCCTCAAGCTCGCTGCTATGGGCATCTATGGCCGCAATCAATCCGAGGTGGCCGGCCGGTTTGTCGACAAAGCGCTTGAGGCGTTTGTCGAGGCGCCTAAGCTGAGAATCGACTCTCGCGGAGAGTCGAAGAAGCGATGATCACGTGTTGAAGCTGAGGATGTCGTCGTTCCTCGCGGAGTTGCACGATTCAGAGCCGTGTCGCTCCGACCCTCCCCCGAAAGAAGCCGAAGCCTAAGGAGCTGATCGCATGCTGGATCAAACGTTCATCCACATTCCAGGGATCGGACGCCGAACCGAGAGCGAACTGTGGAAGGCCGGGATTACTTCATGGGGTGACTTTGCCGATTTTTTCACCCGGCCGGCTCCAATCAGTTCCAGCTTGAGGCGGCGACTAGAGACATATATTCCGCAGTCTATTGACGCAGTGCGCCGAAAGGACGCATCGTTCTTCCGGCGTCTGACCAGTTTGGGTGAGTCGTGGAGGCTTTTCCCTGAATTCGCTGGTCGGTGTGTTTACTTGGACATCGAAACAACAGGTCTCTCGCCGGTGTTCGACACGGTGACGGTGGTTGGTTTGTTTGATGGTCGCCGATATGAGGCATTCATCGAGGGCCAAAACCTCCAGGAGTTGCCAGAGCGCCTCAAGAAGTACTCGGTTGTGGTCACGTTCAATGGTTCCGGTTTTGACCTACGGTTCCTCAAGCTCGCATTCGCAGATCTGGAGCTACCCCCCGTCCATATCGACTTGCGGTGGGTGACCCGGCGACTGGGCTACAGAGGTGGCCTGAAGTCCCTCGAAAAAGAGCTCGGGATTCAGCGAGACGAATCTGTCGATGAAGTCGATGGATATGAGGCGACTGTCCTGTGGTCACGGTATCTGAGGGGAGACGCAACAGCCCTCAGGCGCCTCATCACTTACAATAGTGAAGATGTCGTTCATCTCAAAGCGATTATGGAGATGACATACGACAGGCTAGCCAAGCAGGTCGCGGGGAAGCTTTGGGATAAGAAACAAACGTATATCGGACTCGGTCCGCTCCCTAGGACTCCCAGGATCCGCAAACACGTACGCGACGTGTCAAAGCCGCTGGTGACAAGTCTCGTAGAACGTAGCCGAGTACCAAGTCCCAAGATCGTCGGGATTGACCTGACAGGCAGTGAACGCAGGGCCACCGGTTGGGCAGTGCTACAAGGTAACGTCGCAGAAACGAGAAGCATAATCACGGACGACGACCTCGTTAAAGAAACTCTTGCGGCCAATCCAGACGTCGTGTCGATCGATTCGCCACTTTCAGTCCCGGAGGGCTGGGACCGCTCCCAAAAGCAACTAGTGGATGGCGCCCCAATCTACCGAAGGTGCGAACTGGCACTAAAGCGGATGGGCATCTCCGTGTTTTGGTGTTTGTTACCTAGCATGCAATCGTTAACTTCCCGCGGTATGCGTCTTGCGGATCGCTTGAGGCAGCGCGGCTTGCACGTTATCGAAAGCTATCCCGGCGCGGCACAGGATATTCTTGGAATCCCTAGAAAAGGGTTGAGCCTCGAAGAGCTCAAATGGGGATTGAACAGAGCGGGCATTACAGGCTCATATCTCAAGGGTCGTGTCACCCACGATGAGGTGGACGCCATCACGTCGGCGCTCGTCGGTTTATTCTATTTAGCAGATGACTACATCGCGCTTGGGACACCCAGGGAGGACTACTTGATCGTGCCAAGGTCTCCTAAGATCAATTACGAGAAACTCGCCGAGATTCTTTCTTCCACCGGTTTGGATGAACTGGCGACTGATGCTGGACGGGCAGGATACAACCACGATGAGCCAGCGCCCATTCCACCCGTCGCCTGACCGGCCGAGATTCGTAGGATTCGCTGGCAAAATGGGTTCAGGCAAGACTAGCGCTGCAACGTATCTGAGCTCCAAGTATCACTTTCAGTACAGGAGATATAGTCAGGTCCTTCAGCAATGGCGCGGCGCAGACGTTCATTCCGGCGACCGACTTCAGGCGATCGGGTGGGACGTAATGCAGGGCGGTTTGCAGGTCGAACTAAATGCTCGACTGATCGGATTGCTGGACCACACCCGAAGCGCAGCCATTGACGGCTTAAGGCATCAGATTGATTTCGCTAGCCTCTCAGGCATCTTTGGTGACGGCTTTGAATTGGTATTTCTAGAAGCGAACGAAGCCTTAAGATATTCCCGGCTGGGCCGGAGGTTCGCGAGCCTCGCCGCCTTTCATTCGGCTGATTCCCATGTGGTAGAGTCGCACATCGATGATCTCCGGTCCCTTGCGACTTTGACAATTGCGAACGATGGCCCATTGGAGAGTCTTCACTTACAATTGGACACCTGGATGGCAAACGCGGGAATGAGGAGTTAGACGTGAGTGTTTGGGTCGTTGTGGGCGGACAGTTCGGTTCAGAAGGCAAAGGTAAGATTGCCGCAATCATCACGCTGCAAGAACAAATAGACGTGTGTATCCGATGTGGCGGACCCAATTCCGGTCATTCCTTCCAGAAGGCGAATGGTGACCTGGTTCTGCTTCGCCAGCTGCCGACCGGCTTCATCCGGCCTCAGACCCGGCTTCTAATACCAGCTGGAGCCCTCATCGACCCGGATGTGCTGAGATTCGAGATAGACAGCCTCGGGCTGGACGCCACCCGCGTGGGTGTTGATCGGAATGCAATGATTATCTCGGAGAGCGACAAGGAACGGGAGCGCCAGGTTGGGCTGAGCGAACGTTTGAGTTCTACTCTGTGCGGCGTTGGGTCTGCCGTGGCACGGCGCGCATTGCGCTCCGAGGATGTCAGGTTAGCAGCTGAGCGGGCGGAGAGAGAGGTTTGGCTACGCCCCTTTATCACCGATGTGAGTGCAGAGGCGAATGACGCAGTGGATTCCGGTAAGAAAATTCTCGTGGAGGGAACTCAAGGCTCTGGACTCTCGCTATATCACTCGCCGTTCTATCCAAAGACAACCTCGCGTGACACAAACGCCGCGGGATTTCTGAGCGAAGTCGGCTTGAGTCCGCGACTCGTTTCGGAGATAGTGCTCGTGTTCCGGACGTTTCCAATCAGGGTGGCCGGCGATCAAGCAGGGCCTCTGCTGGATGAGATTACTTGGGATGAACTCCAGAAGGAATCAGGCTCTCCGATTTCGCTCCAGGAGTACACTAGCGTAACGCGCAAGCTGCGTCGGATCGGGAGATTTGACTGGGATACCGCCTGTCGTGCAATAAAACTGAACCGACCCACGAGGATAGCGGTCAATTTTCTAGACTACGTCGACTTTAGTAACCGCCAAGCCGCAGGCTGGCATGAGCTTAGCCAAAGAGCAAGGGACTTCGTCGGTGACCTCGAGCAGCTGTGTCGAGCTCCGGCTTCGTACATCGGTACTGGCCCTCGTCTGGCTGACAGTATCACTCGGATGCCAGCAGGTCTAACCGGAATAGGTAAACATGAAGCACTCAAGTTGAACGCATGAGGCCATATGAGCACGAACGCAGACGACAGCACTGTCGCAATTAAAGAGGCGGAGCGTCGGCGCCTCTTGCAACTCCCAGGGTATCCGCACCATCGTCCCGCTGAAGAATGCGGAGTTCTGTTAAGCGATCGAATCCAGCACTACTGCGACAAATACCAACTGATCGATCCATTCGAGCGCGAGAACTTGAAGCCGGCCGGGTACGATCTCACTGTTGGTCGCAACTATTCAAGAAGCGGCCAGCAGCTGGCACTGGACGATGGAATGGAACTGGTAATTGGGCCGTACCAAGTCGCGATTATACAGACGCATGAAACGCTGAATATGCCTGAGTTTCTTATTGGAAGATGGAATATTCGCGTGAAGCTGGCATATAAGGGTCTGCTGTGGGTCGGTGGAGCCCAGGTGGATCCTGGATTTCGCGGCCATCTTTGCTGCCCGATCTACAATCTTTCGACCGAGCCAGTAAGGCTGAAATTCCGGGACACGATCGCGATGATAGATTTCGTGACAACCACACCCTTGGGGCCGGCGTGCAAGAGGTTTGATTGGCGCAGTAAATGGCTCGTATTCCGTGAGTATCCGCTGCTCAGCAGTGGTATCGAGGCTCGGGTTAGTGAATTCAAGGACGAAATCGAGTCAGCTCGGAAAGAAACGAAAGACGAGCTCAGCAAAACCAAAAGCAACAACGACCGTTCACTCGGAGAGATCAACAGTCGGATAGACACTTTCCTGGCCCTAGTCTTTACAGTTGTTGCAGTCCTCTTCGCTGGACTTGGCATTGTCGCAACTACGAGCCCTGGCGAACGTTCTTTCATCAACCCTCCCGCATGGGTAGCAGCAATAGCTCTGTATTTTGCTTTGCGCGCTCGCCGCCCTTTGGGCGCGGTTGGCGAGCAGCCGTGGTTTTCGCGACGAGCTGTGGCGTTGATAATCGCTGGGGCGGTCGTCATTGCGAGCCTCGCGGTCCATAGTTGGGACGCCCGGATGTCTTATACGGATCTTACGACCGCGAAGGACCGAGCTACACGTGCACTGGGAACCGCCGATAGGGAGGTCGAGGACCGCCGAAATGCCATTCAGGAACTCCGGCGGCAATCAGACGGGAGATTTAACGCGCTTCAGCAAGAGCTCGATCGGCTACAGAAAACTCCCTCAAAGTAGACCTACTCACAAACCGTGCTTTAATGCGTCGCGGCCGTGACCCGATGCTGCACTTCGTGCTCGCACTCCGGCACGTGCAGCTTCCTCAACACGGTCATCGCCGGGCACCAGTTGGTGAACGCCGATTGGAATAGGTTCAGGCCCACGAAGGCCGTCAGCAGATACCAATACTCACTCACAAAGTAGCCCAACGCCAGGCTCAGCAGCACCACCGTCCCGGCCAGCAGCCGCAGATAACGGTCCAATGTCATACAGTCCTCCTATAATTCGCGATGAAGTACAGCACCGGCACTGTCATACGCGACAGCAGCAGCGATGCGATTTCCCCGGCCATGAGCGCGATGGCCAGGCCTTGGAAAATCGGGTCGAACAGAATCACCGACGAGCCAACCACCACGGCCGCCGCGGTCAGCATCATGGGCCGGAAGCGCACCGCGCCTGCATCGATCACGGCCTGGTCGAGCGCCATCCCCTCCTTGCGCCGCAGCTCGACGAAATCCACCAGGATGATCGAATTCCGCACCACAATGCCCGCGCCCGCGATGAAGCCGATCATGGAGGTCGCCGTGAAAAACGCGTGCAGCAGCCCATGCGCCGGCAGAATGCCGACTAGCGAGAACGGAATCGCCGCCATGATCACGATCGGCGTCAGGAATGAACGGAACCAACCCACCACCAGGATGTAGATCAGGATCAGCACCGCGCCGAAGGCCACACCCAGGTCACGAAACACTTCGTAAGTGATGTGCCACTCGCCATCCCATTTGAGCGCGTACTTGGACGCGTCGGTGGGCTGATGCGAAGTGTACTGCTCGATCTCGTATCCTTCCGGAATCTTGATCTTTGAGATTTCTGGCCCTAGCTTTAAGATGGCGTACACCGGGCTTTCCATCGCACCCGCCACATCGCCGGTCACGTAGGTCACCGGCATCAGGTTCTTGTGGTAGATGCTCTTGTCTTCGGTGACGGTGCGTTCGGACACCAGCTCGCGCAGCGGCACCAGCGTGCCATCGCGGCCGGCGATCCTCAGATTTTCCAGGCCATCGATGGACGACCGCTCGGGCCGGGCGAGTTGGACGTTGATGGGAATGTCTTCTTTCTCGGAATCGACGTGCAACAGCCCGGGCGAATCGCCGGCCGAGGCCATGCGCAGCACGCGCGCCACCTGATCCTCGGTGATGCCGTGCAGCGAGGCCTTCTCTTCATCCACGCGGAATTGGACCTTCGGCCGGTCGTGCTCCACATACCAGTCCACGTCGACAACGCCGTCCGTCCTGCCGAACAGGTCGCGAACCTGGCGGGCGAGGGCAATCCGTTGGTTTTCGTCGGGGCCGTAGACTTCGGCCACTAGCGTCTCCAGCACCGGCGGGCCGGGCGGAACCTCGGCCACCTTGATGCGCGCTTGGTTGCGATTGGCGATAGGCTGCAAAGCCGTGCGCACCAATTTGGCGATCTCGTGGCTCTGCCGGTCGCGGTCGCCTTTCGGCAGCAGATTCACCTGGATGTCGGCGATGTTCGAGCCCGATCGCATGTAGTAGTGCCGCACTAGGCCGTTGAAGTTGTAGGGCGACGCGGTGCCGGCGTAAGTCTGCAGGTTGATCACTTCGGGTTGGCGCAGGATTTGATCGGCCAACTGCCGCGTAACGCGCGCGGTTTCCTCGAGCGTGGTGCCCTCCGGCGTGTCGACGATCACCTGGAACTCGCTCTTGTTGTCGAACGGCAGCATCTTCACCTTGACGAAGCCGATGTAGACCAGCGCCATGGAGCCGAGCAGCAGCACGACGACGCTACCAAGAAACCCCCAGCGCGGCACCGGCTTGTGCAGCAGCCCGCCCATCACCCAGCGATACAGGCGCGTCAGCCGGTCTTCGCGTGCGCCTTCCAGGTGTTCGTGCGCTGCCGGATTCAGGATACGGATCGCGGCCCACGGCGTCACCATGAAGGCCACCATGATCGAGAAGACCATCGCGGCCGAAGCGCCAACTGGGATCGGCCGCATGTAGGGCCCCATCAGGCCGCCCACGAAGGCCATGGGCAGAATCGCAGCGATCACGGTCAGCGTGGCGAGGATGGTCGGATTGCCGACTTCATCCACGGCCCGCACGGCCACTTCGCTGGTCGAAAGGCCGCGGTTCTGCGGCAATCGCCAATGCCGCGCGATATTCTCCACCACCACAATCGCGTCGTCCACCAAAATGCCGATCGAGAAGATCAGCGCAAACAGCGTGATGCGATTCAGCGTATAGCCGTACAGATAAAACACGGTGAGCGTGAGCGCCAGAGTCACTGGAATCGCAACGAAAACGATAAGGGACTCGCGAAAACCCAGCGTCAGCGCGATGAGCAGGCTCACCGAAATCACCGCGATGCCCATGTGCCACAGCAGCTCGTTCGATTTTTCGGCCGCCGTCTCCCCGTAATTGCGCGTCGTGGTGACCTGGACGTCGGAAGGAATCAGGCTTCCTTTCAAGCGGTCCACGCGCTCCAGCACGTCGTGCGCGACGTCGATGGCGTTGGCTCCCTTGCGCTTGGATATCGCCAGCGTCACCGCCGGTTGAAACGAAGCGCCAGAGCCTCCCGAGGCGAACTGCACGTATTCCGACGGTTCCTCGCCCGAGTCCGCAACTGTGGCGACATCCCGCACAAACACCGGTTTGCCGTTGGCGACTCCCACTACCACGTGGCTCACGTCGTCGGCGCAGCGCAGTAGCTCGCCCGTCTCCACCAGAAATTCGTGATTGTCATTCGAGAATTTGCCGGACGAAAGCCTGCGATTGGAAGCCGCCAGTGCGTTGAACACCTGCAGCGGCGACAGCGAATAAGCCGCCAGCTTCGACTCGTCCATCGCCACCCGCATCTCGCGGCGCTGCCCGCCGATGAGGCTCACCGCCGACACGTTGTTCACCTGCTTCACCGTGTCGTCCACCTGCGCGGCCAGACGGCGAAGCTGGAATCCGTCGTAGCGGCTGCTCGAAAACGTCAGCGCGAGAATCGGCACGTCGTCGATCGACCGCGGCTTGATGAGCGGCTGCGACGCGCCCGGTGGAATGAGGTCGAAGTTAGCGTACATCTTCTGATTCAGCCTGACGATGCTCTTCTCTTCGTCCTCGCCCACTTTGAAGCGCACGATCGCCAGCGACTGGCCCGGGCTGGAGGTCGAATAGATGTACTCGACGCCCGGGATCTCCCACAGCAGTTTCTCCATCGGCTTGGTGACGCGCTCTTCCACTTCGCGCGACGACGCGCCCGGCATCGACACCATGACATCGATCATCGGCACGATGATCTGCGGCTCTTCTTCGCGCGGCAGGCGCCAGATGGAGAACAGACCGATCAGTAGCGACGCGCCCAGAAACAGCGGCGTCAGCTTGGAATTGATCCAGGTGTGCGCGACCCGGCCCGCGATCCCGAGCTTTGGGTTCCCGCGCTCGTCGTTCACGGCCGCGCCTCCAGGCGTGCCCCGTCGCCTAATGTCAGCGGGCGCGGTGAGATCACCAACTCGCCCACGTTCAGCCCCGACAGAATCTCCACTCGATCGCCTTGCTTCTGGCCTGTGGTCACCAGGCGCGTGCGTGCGATGCCGCCGTCATCTACCATCACGGATTGCACTTGACCCTGTTCAGTGACCGCGGCTGCTGGCACCGCGATGACGCGTCGCGTTCCACGCGAGAACTGCGCTTTTCCGTAGACGCCCGACCGCAAATTTGGAATCCCGGGCAGATCGATCTTCACCAGAAACGCCCGCGACGCCGGATCCACCGAGGGCACAATCTCGGATACTCGCGCCTCAATGGTCCGATTCAGTGAATCGAACCGCACGGTGACCGGCTGTCCAACGCGCGTATCGGCCAAGAATGATTCGTCCACTGGAACCTCCAGCCGCAGCGCGCCGGATTGTTCGAGGGTCATCAGCGGCGCGCCGGGAGTGGCCAGAACGCCAGGATCCACCGGCTTCTCGGTGACGATGCCGGCGAACGGAGCGCGAATCTCGCTGTAGCCGCGCATCACCGCCGCGGCGTTGACGGCTTCGTCGGCCTGGCGGAGTTTGGCGCCGAGCTGCGCCCGCCTGGACACGCTCATGTCATAGGCCGCTTGCGCCACTTTCAGCTTCGACGTCGCTTCGTCGTATTCCTGATCGGAGATGGACTTTTTCTGGTAAAGATCGTCCATGCGCCGGAAAGTCGCCTTGGCGAAATCCAAATTGGCCTGCGCGGACGCCACCGCGTTGGTCACCTCCTGGCCCGCGTCGACAGCTTCCTGCCGCGCGGCCTGCGCCTGCTTCCAGGTCGCGTCCAGATCGCGTGAATCAACTGTAACCAGCAACTCACCAGACTTCACCGTGTCGCCTACCCGCACCTTCACCTCGCGCACGTAGCCCATCACCTTGCTGGAGATCACTGTGGAGGTACGGGCCCGCACGGTGCCAACCGCTTCGGAAATCGACGGCCATTCCACTGCGGCCGCGGCCACTGTATTCGCCGCCACGGGTTGGGACACGATGGCTTCTGCCTTGCGCGGAGCCTCATGGCACGCTCCCAGGAAGAAGTACGCCGCCACAGTGGCGGCTAGAGATTTACTTGAGAGCATCGGAGTCTCCTGATAGGGTTCCCGCGGCCAGCTCCAGAGCCGTCGCGGCCACGCGCTGCTGATAAATCGCCTCCAGCCGATTGGTCTGGGTTTCGAGCGTCGCGGTTTCGTTTCTGAGCAGTTCGGTCACGGTGGTGAGCCCGGTCTGATAGCGGTTGCGCGTGATCCGGAGGCTCTCTTTGGCCTGCGCCACTGCGGCCTCAGCGACGCCAATGCGTTCCTGGGCGGCTTGCCAATCCGCATAAGCGCGGCGGACCTGGAGCTGGACCGTCGAATCGGTCTGCTTCTGCTGCGCCCGCGCGGCGGCGATCCGCTGCTCGGCCTCCTCGCGCCGGGAGCGGTCCGCGAAACCGTTGAACACGTTCCAATCCAGCGACACGCCCACCAGCCAGTTGGCGCCGCCCTTGGTTGCGAACGTCTGCCTGTCGGCTTCGAACGCGCCACGCACGGAAACGCGCGGAAAAAGAGCCGACCGCGCTACCGAAGATTCCGCTTCGTTGACAGTAACCTGAAGCGCCGCCTGGCGAGCTTCCGCGCGCTCCTGGACGGACATCTTGCCCAGCCCCGCCAGATCCGCGTTGCTGAGTTTCGCGGCGCTGAGCGGCGTCGACAAATCGTGTGTCGCATCCAGCGGCTGCCCCAGCGCATCGTCGAGCGCGGACTGCGCGGTGCTGACCGCGTAGCGCGCCTGGATCTCGCGCTCGCGCATGTCGGCCAAGTGTACGCGGACCGACAACACATCGGCGTCGGTGGACAGGCCGGCCTGCCGAACGGTCTGAGCCGTAGTAAGATCGGCTTCGGCCGACTTCACCGATTCTTGCGCCACCGCGAGGCGCTCCTTTGCGAGTATTGCGCCAAAATACGCACTGGCTACCCCGGCGATGACATTCATGCGTGCCCGTCGCTCGTCCTCGCCGGCGAGCTGGCTGCCGAGCCTCGCCGCCCACACCTGGGATTTCGTGGCGCCCGCATCGTACACCGTCTGGCTGACGCCCACTTGCGACTGGAAGTTATTGAGAAAATTAGGCCGATTCAGAGTTCCCAGGTTGAAATTATCTTGTGTGAACTGGTGCTGCTCCAGCAAAGAACCGAAAACAAAGACCGGATTATCGCTGCGCTGGTAGGATTCCGAGTAGTTCAGTTTCGGCAGATATCCGCTGCGCGCGCCTTCGATCCGGGTATCGGCGGCGCGCTTCGACGCCGCACTGGCCTCGATGGCCGGGTGCTTCTCGAGACCCATCTTCACCGCGTCCGCAAGTGATAGAGCGGATTGGGCTAAAAGCGTTGGTCCAGTGGCCAGCAGCAGGACGGCTGTAAGTCTCATTTACCAGCCGAGATGCAAACGGCGGGCCAGCGTGACAATCGGTCAGCGAACCAGCTGGAGAAGCAGCGCCTCGTACCGGTCCGTGACGGCGTCCCAGCTATACCGTTCGCGGACCCGCTCCGTGGCCCGGCGGCTCCAGCCGGCGCGTTCGTGGTCCGGCATTGCCAGGACGTCTCTCAGCTTCTCAGTCAGATTGCCGGCTTCAAACGGGATCCCCGCGCCGCCGGCGACCTCGGCGTTTTCCGGCGTGTTCAAAAAGAGCACGACCGCGCCGCGGCCCATGGCTTCGATCAAGGCCGGGTGCGTGCCGCCGACTTCGGTGGCGTGGATATAAGCGAAGCAGTGCGACTGCAATTCGTGATAGCCCGCGCCATAGATCGCGCCCGGCATCACGACGCGTGGATCGCGTGTGTCGCGCACGCGCTGGATGTATTCGGCGGCGTATGGCGCATCGCCAATCAACGCCAGCTTCTTCGAGGTCGCGATCTTTTCAAACGCTTCCCGCACCGCCAGCGCGTTGTTCTCCGGCTCCATCCGGCTGATGTAAAGAAAATATTCGCCGCGCTCGAGGCCCAGTTGCTTCAGAACTTCGTCGCTTGAGACCGGGCCGATTTCCGCGCCATAGGGGATAAATTCCGACTGTTTTTTGTAGCGCTGCAAATAATATTCGGCGATTTTGGCCGCGTCCGTCACGATGGCCGAGGGACAGAAGGTGGCCAGCCATTCCGACACCAGGTACCACGTGCGCGCCAGACGGTTCCACTTTTTGCGCTTGCGCTCCAGTCCGTCGACGTTGAGGGCCGTTGGCATGCCGGCCAGGCGCGGCCAGAGCGTGAAAACCGCGTTCGCGGCGTTGCAATACAGCGCGACGTCGCAGCGATGAAAAATCAGGTGGAGCGTGCAGAAGAAGGTATGAACGATCGTGTCGAAATATTTATGCCGCCAGGTGGGTAAGTAAATCAGCGCAACGCCGCGATAGGTGGGTTCCGAATGACGCTCGCGGCAATATACGGTTACCTGATGCCCGCGATCGACCAGTCGAGTGGAGAGTTCTTCGGCGAAGGTTTCAAACCCGCCGTAGCGGGCCGGTATTCCCCGCGTCCCGAGAATCGCAATGCGCGCCGCGTTCCGCCTCCGCTGCTGCTACTGCCTGCCCACTGCTTTTGATCGAGCCAGAGCGCGGCTGCTGGCCGCCTTCGACTTCGCCGCCGGAGCGCTTACCGGATCGTAGCGGAACCAGTTCGCAATGTAGGCGTCATCTACGCGCTTGCGGCTCATGATGATGCGCCGCTTGGCCATCACGCGCTTCCAATTACGGATCACGTACCAGAAGGCCTTCAACGAGGTCTGTTCGCGCAGCAGGCAGCAGGACACCACGATGATGTCGCGCACCGTGATCGAGAACCAGTTACGCCGGTACAAATCGCCGGTGATATTCTTCATGCGCATCAGGAAGCGGTTCTTCACTGAGTGCATGTTGATCACCGGCGGCAAAGCGCGGCGATTTCCCGGCAGCACGTTGCGCACGTGATAGCCGCGCGCGTGCGGCGTATAAATGCAGCGCCAAGCCATCAGTTGCGCCCGCCAGGCAACGTCGGCGTCTTCACGGTACACGAAAAAGTCCGGATCGAAGAACTCGTCATCGATGGAGATATCGTCGATCATGCTGCGGCGGTACAGCGCTGCAGCCGCCGTGGCCCCGAAAACAAATTCGTGGTTGAGGTAATGCCCGTTATCCACTTCCTGGCTGCCACGGTCCAGGTGGCGCAACATGGGCGTGAAGTAAATGCCGGTGGAATCCACCAGCGGCTTCTCCGGCAGGTCGAAACTGGCGCGAATTGCCAGCAGCTTTCCGCACACCGTCCCGATCTTGGGATCGATCTGGCCGGCATCCACCAGAGCCTGGATGAAGTTCGGCAACAACAGGACGTCCGGATTCAGAGTCAGGACCCACTCTCCGGTGCTCAGTGCGATGGCTTGATTCTGCGCGGCGGCGAATCCGATGTTCTCGTCGTTGTAGATGACCCGGCAGCGGTCCTCAAACTGCTCCAGGATGTCGATTGTACCGTCGGTGGAGGCGTTGTCGATGATAATGATTTCCTTGTTGGCATAGCGCTGAGCCAGCACGGACTCCAGGCATCGCTTAATAAACCGGCCGCTGTTGTAAGTGACGATTGTTACGGAAACCCGATCGTGAATCGGCATGTATGTGGGTCGTGTCTCGATTCTATGATTTGTTGAAAACCTGTCTTACCCTTCGGCCTTGCTATAGCTACTAAAACCGTTTGCTTCTCCGAAACGGCCGGAGATCAGACTGCGTCCCGCGAGCCGACCTATATTCGCGTAGACCTTAATTGGCCTGAAACTTCTTCGCCGTACCATCTCCACGGCTGTTCGAAACACGGAACCGAGCAACACTGCCGCGCTCACCCCGCGATAAGCGTACGAGCGAAAGTGCTTCGAGGTGTACTTTAGCAGGCTAACATACCAGTACACCTCCCGGCAGGACCACTCCAACCCTGCAATACTATGGCCACCTTGATGACGCGCAGTAACTTGCGGGACGTATTGAATCTTCACGCCCAGATCGTGCGCGCGGCGGCAAAAATCCACGTCCTCGAACCACAGCGGATGGAAGCGTGTGTCAAAACCGCCCAACCGGTGCCACACTTCGCGACGGAACATGAGAAACGCGCCAGCCGGTTGCTCCACTTCCGCGGGCACGGAAAGGTCCAGATCCAGGCAGCGGTAGCGGCGGTTGACCGGCGTCCACGGCAGCAGCCGGTTCAGACCCAGAACCTCGAAGATCAAAGTGAGCGGCGAGGGAAAACGGCGTAATGTGAAACCCGCCTGGACCTGCCCGCGCTCATCCACCAGCCGGCCCGCAGCCACGCCCACGCCCGGACGCAGGCAGGCAGACTCGAGCTGCTCAATCCCGCCTTCCAGTTCAGTGTCCGGGTTCAGGAGCAGCACTAACTCGGTGTCCAGAGCCGCCACCCCCTGGTTGACGGCTTGCGCGAACCCGCAGTTACTAGAGTTAGCGATCAATTTGACGCCTGATCTATGTTGGACGGATGCGCAAGTAGAGTCGCGTGACTGATTATCTACAACTACAACCGGCAGCTGGGCGCAAGAATTCAGGCACCGGGCGATCACATTCGCCGAGTTGTAAGTGACGATCACAACGCCCGTGCGGCTCATGTTAAGGCAAAGTACAGTCTCCAGTACAGGTCGAAGCCTGTAGATCTCTGGAGTTCCAGAATTTCGTTTTCGCTCTGTTCGAGGATGGCACCTAAGCCGGCTCGGCGTTCGCCGCGCAATTGATGGAACTGGCGTAGGCCTTCGCACTTGCCTGTGAGGTAAGCTACAAAACACCGATGCCGCAGGGCGGTAAGTCCCCATAGTGTCTGGGCGATGAAAACCGGCCAGCCATAGCGTAAGATCCATCTAGCCGGATAGTGTTTCGCAACTATTAACAGCTGGTTACGCGCGATCCGGCGCACCGTATCCGGATGCCAGCGGCCCAAAGTCGCGCTGCCGCGGTGCCAGGCCGATGCTTCCGGGACATAAAGCCCTGCGAATCCGGCCGCCGCTGAGCGCAGCCCGAAGTCGACGTCTTCTAGATAGGATTCGAACCGCTCATCCAGAAGGCCGACCCGCTCGAACAGCCCGGCGCGAAACACAGCGGCCGTGAATGGGGGAAAGCGGATTTCGCGGGCTTGGTTCCAAAGCGGCGAATCCGGCCGCCCATGTCCGCACCGCCACGCGCATGCCCCGCGCGAGATTTCGTCGAAACAGCCGTCGATGCGATCGGGTGAGCCGGCATCCAGCAGCTTGCCCGTTGCGAACCACGCGTCTGAGGAGGCCAGCCGGTCCATCAGCAACGCCAGCCAATTCTCGGGCAGCGACACATCATTATTCAAAATGCCGATCCACTCGGTGCCGGCCGCGCGAATCCCACGGTTTACGGCTGCGGCGAAACCAGCGTTCGTCCCCAGCGCGATTACCTGAGCGCCCGCGCGCTCCGCTACTGCCGCGGAATCATCGGTGCTGCCGTTGTCCACCACGATGACGCGTTCGATCGGGTGCGTTTGCCGCTTCAGACCGTCCAGCAGACTGGCCAGAAGCGCCGCCCCGTTCCAATTCGGAATGATCATCGTCACGCGATGCATGGGGGTCACCGGTTCATGTGCGCGGGCGCCCGGAAAAGCGCTTCTTCACTAGAAAATACAGATTGTAGAACCCGTCGCGCCAGGGATTCAGCTTGATTTCGCCCATCCGCGAGGTGTACAGAATGGAAATCTCGGCGAATCGGATGCGCGAATTTTTCAACGCCTCGATCTTGATCTCCTCGGAGAAGGCCATGCTGTCCGACTCCAGGTGCATGTCCTTCAGAATAGAGCGGCGGAAAACCCACATGCCGGACTGCGAATCACGCACCCAGCGGAAATACAGAATCGACATCGCCAGCGACAGAATCCAGTTGCCCACCTTGTGTTTGAAGCTCATCGCCTTGGGATCGCGCACCGGGAACCGCGAGGCGTTCAGAAAGTCGACATCCAGGTGCAGCAACGCTTCCAGCAAATAGGAGATCGCGTCCGGCGGATAGCTGTGATCGCCGTCCAGTGTGATGATGATGTCGCCGGTGGCGTCGGCGAATCCGCGCTTGTAGCTGCGGCCATAGCCGCGGACCGGCTCGCGGATCACTTCGGCGCCGAACGACCGCGCCACTTCCGACGTTCGGTCCGTCGACCCGTTGTCCACGACAATCACCTGATCCACAAAATCCGGCATCCGCCGGAGCACCTGCTCGATTCCCTGCTCCTCGTTCAGACAGGGAGTGATTACTGTGATCCGCTGCGATTTATACACGTTAAGGCTGGGCGCCGGCCCCGTTGCGGCTCAATCCTGCCTCGGCGGCGCTGGTACCATATTCTCATGAAGTTGTTTTCCCTCCTGGCACTCGGCGCGGCTCTCATCATGGCCGCCGCGAATCCGCAACTCCATCAGGTGAGCCGCGTTTACATCCTGGCGATGGGCGGCGGCATGGATCAGTTCCTCGCCAACCAACTCACCAAGTTTCATGTCTTCGACGTGGTGACCGATCCGCAGAAAGCCGACGCGATCCTGACCGACCATGTCGGCCAGGCCTTCGAAAGCCAGCTGGACACGATCTATCCCCCTCCCAAACCCCCTGCGGAAGCCAAAAAGAAAGATGAGGAAAGCAGCACCGACGACGGCAAGGCGAAAACCAAGGACAAGCTGAGCGATGTCGATCTGAGCGGCGCGCCACATGTCTCGACGTTCGGCCGCGGCAAGGGCAACTTCTTCCTGGTCGATCGCGGGTCGCGCTCCGTCTTATGGTCAGCCTATCAGCGGCCCAAGGATTCCACTCCCGGCGAAATGGAGAAGACCGCCGGAAAAGTGGTCAAGCAGCTAAGGGACGACCTGACAGACAAGACCGAAAAGAAGGCCGAATAGAGCTGGCCGCTGCCCGTCCTTACGGACGCGATGCTTCGCGCACGTTTCCCGAGGGCCGTTCAAATAGGCTCGCGTCCGCTGTTCCGCCGTACGTCAACCGCTTGAGCACGTACACGGTGTCGGCTTGGTACGCCGTTCGCCCGTCCCCAACCGAGAGCACCGCCCGGCGCGAAATCATCAGGCCGTCTTCGATATCCAGCATGGCCCGCTCCACGCCTTCGAAAACCGGCGTGAGATCGAGGCCGGGACTCAGGCGAACAGATCCGGCCTTGACTGGCACTTCCACGATCACGCACACATGATCGCTTCCTTCCAGGCCGCAGGGCCGGCGCTCCACCTCCAGAGCTTTCGACCAATCAGGGTTGGCTAGCTCGTACGGCGATGGCGCGGGAACCTCATTCCTGGACGGGCGCTTCAGCCGCACGTATTCGTTCTCTCGATCTTCGATCAGGAAAAGGTCCGCGCCATCGAAGATTCGGATGCGCTCCCCGGATCCCGAGCGCGTGCTCTCGCGCCAGCGTTCCTGGGACTGATCCAAGAAGGTCTGCCACTTCGAGTCCTGGTCGCCGTTCGCCAGCTTGACAGTGCGCGAAACCTCGAACTCCTCGTGGAACGTCGACAGCTTCTGCCGTTTGGCCTGAAGATCCTTCCACAATTGAGCGGCGGGATTTTCCGCGGCCGCCAGAGAGGCGGACAACATTGCAAACAACGCGAGAAAGCGCATGACCCCGTGCTTGCTATTTTACGCGGCCTTTGAACCCTTGCGCCTGCATCGGGACTTTATAAACGGTCATCGCGACATTCCGCACGCCCGGCGGTGTGGTGATGTTTTGTCCGTCCGGACCAGCCGCGCCCATGCAGCCCACGTACAGCGTCTTTTTGCCGGGGCCGGAGAACGTCACCGTGATGGCGTTGCGCGGCGTGGGAATCAAGCCGAGGTATTTCCCATCCGGGCCCAGTACCTGGACGCCCGAGGGACTGGTGACATACAGCCGGCCGGCCGCGTCGATCTCCATCCCGTCACCGTTGCCCCCGCCTTCCAGCTTGCCGAATTGGTGCTCATTCGTCACCGAACCATCGGGCTGGATGTCGAAAGCGACGATCACCTCGCGGTTGGTGATGTACAGCGTCTTCTCGTCGCGGCTGAGCATGATTCCGTTGGTGCGCAGATCCTGGCCGAAGGCGGTCACCTTGCCGTCGGGGCTGACATGGAACGCGCCGCCGCTGGTGAAATAGATGTCGCCTCTCTTGTCGGTAACGAGATCGTTGACGCGCCCCAGTCCTTTGCCGTCGACACTATCGGCGATTACTTTGCGCTCGGGCGTCAGAGCCGCGACGTCGGTCGGCTCCTTGCAATCTTCCGGCTTGGTGCCCATGTGGCCGCCCGGATCGGTGCAGGTACGCTCGACCACGAGAATCACGCCCTTCGGGGAGATCGCGATCGCGCCCGGCCCGTGCGGGTTGGTCAAGTAGACCGAGAATTTGTCGTTCTTGTCGAGCCGGTTGATGTGGTTGCTCTGTTCCTGCGCGAACAGAATGCCGCCCTCGAAGCCGACCATACCGTCGGCGGTCGCGGTGCCGTGCCAGACTTCAGTCCACTTCGCGCCCGCAGCAACTACGCCGGGGATCGCTGTGATGGTTACCTCCTTGGCGGGTCCGGGCTGCGGGAAATTTCTGGGCTGCTGCGCGGGCAGCACACTGAGCGAGAGAGCGGACAACACGAGAAGCGAGATTCGGGACATGTTGATGTTATACCGCGTTATTCGTAGCGCAACGCGGTGGACGGATCCACTCGAACGGCGCGCCGGGCGGGAATGAAACTGGCGAGGGCGGCGACGGCCGCCAGCGTCGACATGGCAATGCCGATGGTCAAGAGATCCAACGGCGTGACACCGTAGAGCAACGACGCCAACAACCGCCCGGCCGCCAGCCAGACGACGAAACCGCCTGCCAGCCCGAACGCGACCGGCGCCATGGATTGCCTTAGGACCATTCGCAAAACGTCCGCGCCCTGCGCGCCCAGCGCCATGCGAATGCCCATTTCATTGGTCCGCAGCGTGACCGAATACGAAACGACGCCGTAGATGCCCAGGCTGGCCAGCAGCAGGGCCGCCGCCGCGAACAGCAGGATCAGGCTCATCTGGAAACGTTGCTGCGCCACGGAATCGTCGAGAATCTGTTCCATGGTCTGGAATTGTGGAACCGGCAGTTCAGGATCGATGCGGTGAATCGCGCCTCGGATCGCTCCGGTAACGGAGAGGGGATCTCCGGTAGTTCGAACCGCGAGCGTTACGGCACGGCGCATTTCGCCGCCCTCCCAATAAGGACGATAAATCGTCAGGAATGGCGGTTTGTCGAGCGCCGCCCCCCTCACGTCGCCCACTACGCCGGCCACCTCCAGGTACGGCTCGCTCGGATCACCGATTTTGAATCGCTTGCCCAATGGATCCTGCCCAGGCCAGAGCTTTTGCGCGGTCAGCGCCGAAACCAACGCAAGCTGGCGGTTGCGATCGGTGTCTTCAAAGATCCGGCCTTTGAGCAGCGGGATGCCCATGGTCCGAAAGAACTCGGGATTGACATCGCGAATGTCGGCCACGGGCCGTTCCATCAGAGGAACTTGAGCTCCCTCCAGCATGAGCAGGTTGTTGTTGCCTTCGGCGGTGAGCGGCAGCATGTTGGAAACGCCCAGGGACATCACACCGGGCAGCTTGCGCACGGAATCCAGCAGCGATTCGGAGAAGCGCGTCTGCTGAAGTAGCTCCGCATAGCGGGCCCGCGGCAGATTCAAATCGACGGTGACGATGCGCTGGACCACGAATCCTTTGTCGGTGGAAAGCAGCTTTGCGTAGCTGCGCAGCAGCAGGCCGCCGGCGATCAGGCAGAGCATGCTGAGTCCCACCTCCAGGCTCACCAGCAACGACCTGAGCTTCGCGGCGCCGCGCCCTTCCGTGCTTCCTCGCGCGCCCGATTGCAGAGCCTCTTGAGGGTCGATTCGTGCAAAACGCAGCGCGGGCAGCCAGCCGCAGGCGAGCCCGGCCACGAGAGAGATCGCCGTCGCGAAGAACAAAACCGGAAGATTGACGTGCACTTCGTCCAGGCGCGGTAGATTCGCCGGCGCGTGAGCCAGGATCGCGCGCAGCGCGCCGTATGCGAACAGCACCCCCAGGCTGCCGCCGATACCTCCCAGCAGGAGACTTTCGGCGAGCAACTGCCGCACCAGCCGCCCTTGGCCTGCGCCAAGCGCCGAACGGATCGCGAGTTCGCGGCGCCGGGATGCGGTGCGCGCCAGCAGCAGATTCGCGATATTGACGCAGCCGATCAGTAGCACCAGCCCCACTGCGGCCAGCACCAGCTGCAAGCCGTTGCGTGAGCGGCTGGTGATCTGATCGTGTAGCGGAACCAGAGCGGCTTGGAATTCGATCTTCGCCGGCGCCTGGCTGGCCAGCCGCGCTTGTGCCGCGTTCAGCTCTCCCAGCGCCTGGCTCAGCGAAACGCCCGGCCGCAGCCGCGCGATGCAGACAAAATTGAAATCGCCCAACGGGTCCCGTTCCTGCGGCCGGAGCGCGAACGGTTTCCACAATTCCGGCGCTTCTTCGGCCACGTTCATCGCGAAGAGCTGGCTGAGTTTCGGGAAATGGAAGGCGGGGGAGAGCACTCCGATGACGCGGTAGGGCCGGCCATCGAGTTGAATCTTGCGGCTGAGAATGTTCGGATCGGAAGCGAAGCGGCGCTGCCAAAATGCGTGGCTCAGCACAACGACGTCGTCGCGGCCGGGCTGGTCCTCTTCGTCCAGGAATGTGCGGCCCAATTCGGCGGACGCGTGCAGCATCGGAAAGAGACTGGGAGAAACGCGCGCCGCCGCCACGCGCTCGGGCTCGCCCGCGGCTGTGAGATTCAGCGTGATGCCGCTGATCAGTGCGATTTGTCCGAACGCGTGAACGTTCCTGCGCCAATCCTCGAAGTGCATCGCGTTCACTGGGAGGCGCGGTGCGATCCGGCTGAACATGGGCACCACTTCGTGAATGGCAACCAGGCGCGATTCGTCGCCGTAGCCCAGCGGACGCAGTAGGATTCCGTCGAAGACGCTGAAGATGGCCGTATTCGCGCCAATGCCCAAGGCGAGCGTGGCGATCGCGATGGCGCTGAGGCCCGGATCGCGCCGCAATGTGCGGAATGCTGAGCGGACATCGCTTCCCAAGTGCATGCGTCGCTCCTGATCTAGGTTGCTAGAGGGAGTACGTTGCGCCCGGCCGGCCGGTTCAGCGAATTAGTCTTTAAAAATGATTCCGAACAGGCCCCTTTTGTTGAACCGCCGCAGATCGGGCATAACCGGCTCGGCGTCACAAACCAGGAACTGATCGCGCGGCATCGTTCCAGTGAAAACCCGGAACGCGCCATTGACGTCGACGTCATCCACCACAATTGCGCCGCCGGGTCTTACGGCCGCCCAGGCGCGCTCGAGCTCGAAAAGCACGTTGCGCTCGCTATGCAGGCTGTCGTGAATGAACAGGTCGATTTGGCCGAGTTGAGAAAAAAGACCGGGAAGGCGCCGCCGGCTGGAGCCCTTGATGTAAGACCATCGATCTTTGTGACCGCTGCCCACCGCCACTCCGACTTGCTTTCGCCAATCCCGTTCCAAAGGCGGAAGATCGATGCTCCAGAGATGACCCTGTTCGTTCCTTTCGAGCGCATCCAGAATCACGCGTGAAGTGACGCCGTGCGCCACGCCGGTTTCCACCACGCGCTGTGGCTTCAAATGGCGAACCAGACACCAGATCGCGCGCGTCAGTCCCGCATCACCGTCATTCCATGTGCGGAAGCTCCCCGGACCCGGACGGATACCCGCTCCTTCCAGCTCTTGCATCACCTGAGGGAAAAGCGCCCCGAATTCCGCAGTCGACGGACAGGGCCAATCGAGGCCGAAATGCCGGTGCAGCCGAGGCTCCCAGTCCGCGTCGGATTCGTATGGATACGAAGCCGGCGGGCGGCCCGCGCTCCAGTCCGCGTATTTCTCTTCGAATTTGATCCAGACTTCGACCGGGTCCGCGACCGCCGTCACCGAATGCTTCAGCAAGTATGACAACGATATGCCTAGCATCTCCTCTGGCCTCCAAAGCACTAGCGTTTGAGATTTCTAAGGGAGCCTCATTATACTGCCGAACAGCGTCGATGGCGCTGCGGAATCAATAAAAGAAACGCCTTCTGAGTACTAGAAGGGCTATAAAGGAACTCGCCCTCGCTTTTGGCGAACCACCGCATGGTAGCTTTCCACCAGGCGTTCCGTGAGGACCCGCATGTCGCGCGTGGAGACTACGTGCTCGCGCGCCCGGCAGGCCATTTGACGCGCGGTTGCGGGATCGTGGAACAGTTCGAGGATGCGCTCGGCGAACGCGGCCGGGTCGTCGGCCAGCGCACAGATCTCGCCGTCCTTTTCCGCCAAGCCTTCAGCGCCCAGGTGCGTCGAGACGACAGGGATGCCCGCGGCGAACGCTTCCAGCAGCTTCACGCGCATTCCCGATCCGCTGAGAATCGGGCAGACGAACAGCGAGTAGCGAGAGAGCGGTTCGCGAACATCCTCGACGAAGCCGCGGAGTTCAATGTTGCCGGGAAGATGCGGCAGCGAGTGCCGCGGCGGTGGCTCGGCGCCTACGATCACCAATCTCGCGTTGGGCGAGCGTTCCAGCACGCGCGGCAGCACTTTGCGCGTGAACCACGCCAGGCCTTCCTGATTGGGCAAATGGCGGAAGCTGCCGAGGAACAGCATCGTCTGCGGCTCGCGGTCGCCCGGCCGGAATTCGTAGCGCGCCGTGGCGATGCCCGCGCGGTTGTCGTCGATGCGGTCCTTCAGGCGCGGCAGGTACGAGAGCAGGTAGCCGGCATTGGCCGTGCTGCACACTTGCACGCGGTCGAAGCGCGGCAGCATCCGCAGCTCGAAACGCAGCGCGCGAAGGTATTCGTAAGCGGCCTTCACGCTCTTGACGGCCCCGCGCATGCCGCCGAGCGCGCGTGCGATGGATTGAAAGTAGATGTCATGTTCGAAGAGCAGGCACGCGATTTGTTGGAAGTCGCACCAATACTGGCTGAGCGACGTGTATTCCAGTTGAACGACATCGACGTTGCGCAGGTAGATCTCGCGATGCAGCATCCACTCGAGGTCCGGGTTCGCGCATTCGCGCACTGCGTTCGGAAGAATAGAGCCGAGCTCTTTCAGATTGCCTTCGGTGCGCACCAGATAATCTACCGATGCAGTCACTTGTTCAAGTTCTACGTGCGGCGGGCGCTGCCAAGCGTAATCGAGCATGATCAGCAGGTGCAGTTCGGTGCGTGGAATCAGCTCCATGACGGTTTGGTACATGAAGACGCCGCCGCCATGGATGGGCGGGCAGATCGGATAAGGCGAAACGAAGAGCACGCTAAGGCGCTCGGGATCTTTCGGGGTGACGGCGAAGCGGTCGCGGAAATAGCCGCCCAACGGTCTGCGGAACGCCTCCGTGTCGTCGATGGTGGCCAGGGCCCGTGCCCGCGTGCGTGAGCCCATCGCTGCCGGAAGCTGCCGGAAGGCACGCCAGAGTCCTGCGAAATTGGCGCGCTCGGGCGAATCGCCGAAGAACACTCCGACTAAGGCGCCGGCATAGGCGAAGAAGAAGTGCGAGCCAAGTCGCCGCCACTCGTGGATGTTCTTCCAGCAAAACAGAACGAAGTTCTTCTTGAGAACCGCATCGATCTGCGCGGGCGTGAAGCGCTTTCCGATGGTGCCGCGGTGCTCGTGATAGACGACGCTTTTCGGCTGATACAGAACCTTCCAGCCGCGCTTCCACGCCAGGTAGCCGAGGTCGGTGTCTTCGAGGTAGAAGGGTCGTAGCAACTCGTCGAATCCGCCGAGTTCGAGAAACTTCCGGCGGTCATACGCGCAGGAACCGCCGCCGCCGTAGGCGCAGGGATAGAGCGATTGAATGGCTGCATCCGCGCGATGCCGCACGCGCAGCGCTCCGTTCTCCCACCAGGATTGCGTGAGTCCGGTCTCCTCGCGAATGCGGTTCGGATCGCTGAAGAATATTTGGCAAGCGACTGAGAAGACGGTTTCGTCGCTGAAGCCGGCGAGCAGCGGCGCAAGAAAATCCGGTTCGACTCGCATGTCGCTGTTCAGCAGCACGACGATCTCGTTCTTGGCCGTGCGGAAACCCGCGTTGGAGCCGCCGCCGAAACCCAGGTTGCGATCCAGCGCGACCAGATGGACGGAAGGAAAGTTCTCACGGATGAACTGCGCGCTGCCGTCTTCCGAGCCGTTGTCGACCACGATCACTTCGTTGTCCGGATGGCCGGCCATGGCTTCGATCACCGACGGCAGGTACTTGGAGAGCAGATCCCGGCCGTTCCAGTTGGGGATGACGACACTCGCCGAAGTATTGGACGGACGGCTGTTCGGCGGAAGTCGTTTCTGGCGGAAGGCCGTTGCGAGGTCGGAGACGGCGAGCGCGGCCATCGCCAACAACAGCAGAAAAGGAAACAGCAACACCTGCGGCAGAGACTTGAGGAAGCGCCAGAGAATGATGAGTAACGTTCGCACCGCGTCAGGGCTTTTCTACTATAGGGCCGAGCCCGACTCTTCGGCTCAACTTGAGCCAGCGAGACGAACGCACGATGTCCAATTGCGCGGCCAGGTGCTCGCGCTGCGCCTCGGCCGTCTGCGCCCAGAGCGTGCGCTCGCGGACGGAGGCTTCGGCGGTGTCGAGCAGCTTCACGCAATCGGCCAGTTCCTGGCATTTGGCGGCGAGTTCGGCCGAGGTCTTGCGCGCCCACTCGGTTTTGATGCGATCCTCTTCTTCGAGCTTCGAAAGCTGGGCCTGGTAACCGCGAGCCAGTTCGGCTGCCTCGATTTGCAAAGCGGCGATGCGCTCGCCGGCGGCCTTCAAATCATCATTGAGCCGCTCCGCCCAGCGATTGCGTTCCTCCATTTCATCGGTTTGGCGGCGGTAAAGGGCGAGGACCGAATCGCGCTCTGTCCGCGCCTCATGGAGTTGATGTTCGAGGAGCCGGATGTGCTGTTCGCGCTCGCGCAAAAGATTGGCGGCAGTGGGCACATAGATAAAAGGCTTCGGATCCGGCGGCGCCGAGAAGGAGCAGAGACCGATCAGGAAGTGCGCGTGCTCGGCGCTCTCGCTCGCGTCGATGCGCGCGTCCGCTGTTCCGAATCCGACGGCGGGATGAAACGCGAAAGCCTCCACGCGATTCTGTTCCACGATGCGCACGTGTTGGAAGACGCGTTCCAGTTCGCGGAAGAATTCGTCCGGCTCGAACTCGTGCTCGTGATAGGGATTGGGTCCCGCGCCGCCGCGCGATTCGGTGTAGTAGCGTTTGTTGGGTGAGGAGACGATGAACAGGCCGGAATGCGTCAGCACGCGAGCGCACTCATCCAGGAACGCACGATATTTCGTGAGATGTTCGATTACTTCGAAGCCGACGACGATATCGAAACTGTTTCCCGCGAACGGCATTGCCGTGCAGGACGATACAGCGAAGCGGAGGCCGGGAAGCCGGTAATTCGAGCGGGCAAACGCGATCGCGTCGTCTGAAATGTCTACGCCCGTGACGCTGCCGGCCGAGAGGGCCAATTCCGCCGAGCCGTAGCCGGTTCCGCATCCGGCGTCGAGAACGCGTTTGCGTTCCGTGTAGCGGCGCGCGTAGGCATAGCGCGCGAGGTGCTCGCTCCAGAGATCGTCGGTCACTTGGCCGGGAATGACGCGCTCGCCTGTAAACTCAACCAACGTTCGGCTCCGCGTGAGACAAGGCCGCGGCGCGTTCGACCAGCGGCCGGTTCACCTCGACGCGGCAGGGCAAGTGGACGTGCCCGTAGATCTGGCCTTCGGTGGGACTCATCTGGAGAACGATCGCGTTGTCGATCCAGTCGCAGGTGCGGTAGGCGTGCAGCGTTCCATCGGCGATAGCGGGCGAGAAAGAGAAAGCCGAAGGATACAGTTCGGGAATCTGGAGATGAAAGTCCACGGTGTAGACGTCGCCTGCGGACATCGGCGGCAGGTCGTAGCCTTCGCGCGCGGTGTTGGTGCCGGCGAAATCCAGCCCAATGTGATTGCGCATCATGAAGCCGACGATCGGTAGTGTGATGTTTTCATGTGCGCGGACGCTGATGCGAACTACGATGGACGAAGACGGCTCCAGGACGTAAACCGGTGAGCCTGCGGGGTCCAGAACGGCGATGCCGATTACTTCGGCGCGGCCGTCGCCGAAGCGGTGGTCGATGTTGGGAATCGAGTCGGCAATTTCAGGCGCCAGCACCGGCGCGTGCTCTATGCTCTGCTCCTTCTGGTGCGCCGCTTGAAGATAGACGTTGTCTTTCTCGGCCATCGCGGCCATGTACTTGGTGACGACGGCGTCGGTGCCGCCGAGTTCGCGCGCGCGGCCGGAGTCGAGCCACAGGGCGCGATCGCCAATGGCCTTCACTTCGGAGACAGCATGTGAGACGAATAGGATCGTAACGCCGGCGGCGCGCAGCTCGTGAACTTTGCGGAGGCAGCGCTGGCGGAAGTAGATGTCGCCTACAGCCAACGCTTCGTCGACCAGCAGGATTTCCGGGTCGACATGAATTGCCACTGCGAAGGCCAGCCGGATGGCCATGCCGCTCGAATATGTTTTCACGGGTTGATCGATGAACTCGCCGATCTCGGCGAACTCCTCAATCAGGCTGAACCTGGCATCGATTTCTTTGCGCGAGAGGCCCAGGATCGCGGCGTTCAAATAGACATTTTGCCGGCCGGTGAACTCCGGGTTGAAGCCAGTCCCGAGTTCCAGCAGCGCCGCGACGCGCCCGTTCACGCTGACTTCGCCGTGCGTTGGATACAAGATGCCGGCGACGATCTGCAGCAGAGTGCTTTTGCCGGAGCCGTTTTCACCCACGATGCAGAAGGTTTCGCCGGGAAAGATCTCGAAACTGACGTCCTGGAGTGCGGCGAAGTCGCGATGGAAGGAGATGCGATTCAGGCAGAGAAGTTCCTTGAGCCGCGCGCTTGGGGAGGAGTAGATCGGATAGCTCTTCGAGACACCCCGGAACTCAATAATGGGTCGCGGCACTAACTCGAATCTACTGGAGGGAAAAACCGACTGTCAAATAAAGGCCTGAAGTGAGTTCGGGACGGCCGCCAACCCCCGCTCTACGGACTCGGGCTTCTGGAGTGCGGTGAAACCGCCGCTAGCCGGTGAGGCCAACTTTTTCTCACCCTGCTTTGTCCGCCCTAAGCCTCGCATGTCGAGGAAGCTGGTAGCCGCCCCGAAAGGTAATCGCTGTCGATAGGACCTCCTTAGGTCTTTCTCCACTCCGCTGAGCCAACTTCGTCCTCAGCTCCTAGTTATTAAGTAACTCTAATGTCACTCGCTGTCAAGGGATTTAATCGAAATTATATACTTGACAAACCAGGATGGTCCGGCGCATAATTGAAGCATGGCAGACCTAGTTGCTCCTCACTTCCAAGATGAAGAAAAGGCACGCCAATTCCTAGAAGCGAAGCGCTGGCCGAACGGCCCGGTATGTCCGCACTGCGAGGCGGAAAACAACGCTACGAAGCTGGAGCCGAAGGAAGGCAAGAAGACCCACGCCCGAAAGGGCGTGTGGAAATGCAAGCCTTGCGGACAGCAATTCAGCGTCACGGTCGGCACGATCATGGAAGACAGCCACATCCCGCTGAACAAGTGGCTCTACGCCTTCCATCTTCTGTGCGCCAGCAAGAAGGGCATGAGCGCCCATCAACTTCACCGCATGCTTGGCGTGACCTACAAAAGCGCATGGTTCATGGCGCATCGGATTCGTTGGGCTATGGCGCAGGAGCCGTTATCATCAAAGCTCACTGGCACAATCGAAATCGACGAAACCTATGTCGGCGGCAAGCGGCGCAACCGCTTCCCGCACGCGACGAAGCCCGGAGAGCGTGAACAGGATCGGCCTGCCCCTTTTGAAGGCAAGGAAGCGGTCGTCAGCGTCCTCCAGCGCGGCGGTCGGGTTCAATCCATGCACGTGGAAAAGGTCACTGCCAAGACCCTGAAACCTGTCGTTCGCCAGATGGTCGATGAGTCCGCGCACGTCATGACCGACAGCGGAACGGCGTTGAAGTTCACCCACAAAGAATACCGTCACGACATGGTGAACCACAGCGCGGGCGAGTACGTCCGCTACGAGGACGGCGTGATGATCTCCACGAATTCCATCGAAGGCTTCTTCGGCATCTTGAAGCGCGGCGTGAACGGTGTCTACCATCACGTTGGCAAGCGCCACCTGCACCGTTACCTGAGCGAGTTCGACTTCCGATACAATACCCGGAAGATGACGGACGTGGAACGCCGCGATCTGGCCATCAAGCAGGTTGAAGGAAAGAGATTGCTATACCGGGAATCACCCGGAATGAGTGCATAGAAAACAAAAAGCCGTGACTGCGAATCACGGCTTTTTAGAAATCTTTGGTTGGGTGCCTAGTGCTCTCTGTGGCGCTGCGAACGCCTCGCGAGAGCAATACAGTATGAGTGCGTCTCTGGATGCACCTCCTGAACGGAGGATAGCACAATGAGCGCAACACCAGCATTCATTAGTCCTAGCGTATTGCGCTGGGCGCGGCAACGCTCTGGTCTGTCCGTGGATGAACTAGCGCAGCGAGTCAATACGCGGCCTGATCGTCTTACAGCGTGGGAACAGGGAGACAGGCGACCCTCTATACGGCAAGCAGAACATGTTGCTGGAGCATTACACATACCATTCGGTTATTTGTTTTTATCCGAACCTCCAAACGAGACGTTGCCCATAGCTGATTTCAGATCGGGCACCCAGTTCAAAGGCTCGATGCCTTCTGCGGACTTGATTGACGTATTGAACGATGCGATCATCAAGCAGCAATGGTACCGCGAGTTTCTTCGCGAGGAGAACCGAGCGCGTGTACCATTTGTAGGACAGTTCAGGGATTCTACGGATTCCATCCGTATCGCCCGTAGCATCCGAGAAACAATCGGCATAAGTACAGCGGTCAGGGGAGAAGCGTCGAACTGGGAAGGATTTCTGAGCGAGATCGTCAAGAGATCCGAAGCAATCGGCATTCTGGTTCTCAAGAGCGGAATTGTTGGAGGTAATCCCCATCGCAGACTGAAACCGGAAGAGTTCCGTGGATTTACGATCAACGATGAGTTTGCTCCTCTTATATTTGTAAATGGAGCGGATGCGCGCGCAGCGCAGATATTCACCCTGGCTCACGAACTAGCACATATCTGGATTGGTCAAAGTGGCGTCTCTGACGAAAAGATGAATCGGATCACCGACGTCTTGGACAGCCGGGTGGAAGTACTCTGTGATCACATAGCGGCAGAGGTATTGGTTCCCTCTGAAGAGTTCAAGAGCCATTGGGATCAACAGTTGTCCGTGGAAATGAATATCCAAGTCGTCTCCCGCCACTTCAAGGTGAGCCGTCTTGTTGCACTGAGGCGTGGCTTTGATCTTGGAAAGATTGATCGGGAAGCATTCCTACGCGAATATAAAACCGTCGAAGGCCAATACAGGTTGCAAGAAGAGGAGCGCGAGGGAGGAAACTTTTTCCCAACACTCTTCGTGCGGAATAGCGCAACATTCACACGGACCGTCATCGGGGCCGTCAATGACGGTCACGCGTTATACCGCGAAGCGGCCCAATTACTAAATGTCAAAGTTCCAACGGTCGCCAAAGTGATCGCTTACGCGGAGGGGAAAGCGCAATAGGATGCCCACCTTTTGGCTTGATAGTAATGTGTTTCTGCAAGCCAAGAATCTCTACTATGCGTTCGATATTGCTCCTGGCTTCTGGGACGTAATCTCGGAGGGTGTCGCAAAAGGTATCGTACGATCTCCGATGATGGTATATAACGAACTAGCTACCGGGGCCGACGATCTGGCGGATTGGGCGAACACAAAAAAACGCAGCGGAGAGTTGTTCGTTGAGCCAGATGAGCGGATGCAAAACTACTTTTCGACGATTGCCGACGACATCATCGATAAGGGCAAATTCCCTTCCGCGGAAGTCGCCCTATTTCTCAAAGGAGCGGACCTCTGGGTAGTTGCTTGCGCTGCCGCTACAGAGGGGATTGTGGTCACTCACGAGAAACTCGTAGGAGCCGACTCAAAAAAACTGAAGGTCCCTAACGTGTGCAAGCAGTTTGGCGTGGAGTACGTGACGTGCTACGAAATGCTTCGGAGGATCGGTAGGCCATTGCAGGCTTGAACCCGGCTAGTATGAGTACAAGATTTCAAGGTCTAGACCCACAAGACTAGCCGTGCGAACCGATCAGGATTTACACCCCGCTCAAGGCATTCGCAGTTCTATCGCGATTGAAGTATAACACGATCACAGAGTTGGTGACAAGATAGTCCTGTATGCGCCCGGTGGGATTCTAACCCACGACCTGTTCTTGCGATAGAACTGCTCTATACACCTGAGCTACGGGCGCAATACAATGATACTGTGAACAAAAAAGAGCGCCAACTGTCTTTGCGCCCGTTAACCTTTGACGAAGCAGTCACGGATATCCTGAAGATCAAGCCAGAACCGAAGCAACCGAAGAAGGCAGGAATTTCATCAAGTGGAACGCGAGACGATTCGAAGAATACGAGAAGCCGCAAAAAGCGGTAAACTCGGCTCGATATTCTCGCCGTCCGAAGTCAACGCGGTGCTTGCGATCCATTGGGCTGGCACCTTCCTTCCAAAACATCGGGTCGGCAATCCGGGAGGCTACACTGAGTTGTTTGTTCGCATGGGCCCTGGAAGGTACCGCTTAAAGTAGTGGTCCGGCCAGCGGGCCTTGAACCCCCACGCCGATTTGACTCGGCACCGGGATGCATCGTGGCCCAGCAATTCTAGGCCGCCATACAACCCGGCGCGTCTGCCAATTCCGCCATGGCCGGACACTTTTAGACTACCATTTCACGGCAAAATTTAGTGGCCTATTTCGGTCTAAATGCTACAATGATGCAGTGTCAGTGAATCGAACATTTATTAGCTGATTTGTTGTAGCTGCCGGGAGGCCCGAGGCCTTGTTCACCTCGGGTTGCAAGCGATGGGATGGTTGGTAGCCACCCCAATCGTAAAACAAAACCTGCCGGGAATGCAACAGGGAAAGTGTGCTCATAAGGAGACAACATGAAACCAATTGCTTGTTTTACGAAGGCGCTGTTCGCGCTGGCGGGAATCGCCGCCTGCTCGACGGCGCTTGCTCAATCAACCACTAAGCCGTGCTACGCACCAGGAAAGGGTCCGACGTTCACCATTACGATGGAAGGAAGATACGCGAACACCATTACGAACGTGAATGTATTGGTTACCACCGACGCATCACAGACATCGGATCACCTCAATAGATTTGGTAGCCCTTCGGAGCATCCATCTTCTCCTAGGGTCTTCACTGTCACTGTGCTGATTCCTGCGAATGCAGTAGCTGGTAGATATTCAGTTGCCACCATCAATGCAGCCGGAGAAGGTTTTGCTGTCGCTTACCAATCCCCAGCCGACTTTACGGCACCGCCGCCGTTCGAAGTCTGCGCCAAGTTCGAGAAGCCAAGCGTCAAAAGCATCACTGAGACGCCTTAGGTTCGCTGTTGGGACACCGTGCGTAGACAAAGATGCCGTCCTTGCTCTCGGGGTAGATGGTAAGGATGTTTCCTTCTTTAATTACACGCGCTACGTACTCGCCGATCTCTCCCGGTGTCAATTTGGTGCGGTCGCCGTTGTGTAAATTTCCGTAGGAAGACTCTTTGCAAGACGCAGCGTTGAGCGGGGAATCGCTTGGCCCCACGGTGATCGTAATCTTGGCATCGCGTTTCGATCCATCTTGCGCAGCTATAGCAGAAATCACCATAGCCAGGATCATCGCGCATCGGCAGGTCGTTCGCATTTGGGCACACCTCCGTGTTACCTTGAAATGGAGATCGCCCACCAAGATTAAGAACAGCCGGATTCACGGTCCGGCTGTTTTCATTTTACGCCGATTCGGCTACACTAAGGGAGTTCGATCCAAAGCACAGCGTAGCCTAGCATCGCAGTGTAGAGCATTGCTGAGCGCGGTAAAGCAAATCAAAGCTAAGGGGCCGCTGAAACATGCGGCCCACAAATTGCTCAAGCAGCGAAAATCACGTAATGTTGGGATCGTCCCAGAAACGAAACCGGCGTAGAATCACTGGTGCTGGGAGGCGATCTGCCCCCAGTGTGGAACACCGTGTTATCGAGTGTTCCCACGGCAGACGCGCTCCCAGCACACTAGTAAGATTCACGTGAGGCTGGCTTAGCTCCAAGCATGTAATGTAAATAACATACTTGAGGCTAAGGTTTGTCAAGTATACAATTTCGGATTTAATGATTAAATATCTTCGAGTTGACATGTCCCGCCCGCTCTGCCTAACCTGAAAAAAGCAATACTTTGCCGGTGTAGCTCAGGTGGTTAGAGCGGCGGTCTCATAATCCGCAGGTCGCAGGTTCGAGTCCTGCCGCCGGCACCATCAGTCCTTGCGGGCAGGGGACACGATCCACTCGTAAATGCGGTTCAGCTCTTCCTGGGAGTAGTATTCGATTTCGATCCGGCCTTGCTGATCCGATTTCTCCACGATGCGAACTCTGGTTCCGAGCGCACTCTCCAGTTCCCCGACAGCGGCCTTGATGTTGGGATCCTGCAGTGGCTTCTCGGAGGGCTCTCTGGGTTCATTGACCTTCTTGACGAGCCGCTCCACTTGGCGGACCGAATAGCCCTGGGCGGCTGCTTTCTCGGCGAGCTGAGTTTGCAATTCCGGTGTCGCAAGGCCCAGGATGGCACGTGCGTGGCCCATAGAGAGCCGTCGCTCGGCGACCAGGAGCTGAACATCCTTGGGCAGGCGAAGGAGCCGGATCATGTTAGTGATTGTGGTCCGATCCTTGCCGGTCCGCGCGGCGATTTCGTCGTGGCTCAGATTCATCTCACGGCTAAGCCGGTCCAGCGCTTGCGCAGTTTCGATCGGATTCAGGTCTTCGCGCTGGATGTTTTCGATCAGTGCGATTTCCAGGATCCGGTCGTCCGCGTAGTCTTGAACGATCGCCGGGACTTCGGCTAACCCCGCGAGTTTCGCTGCACGAAGCCGACGCTCGCCTGCGATGAGCTCAAAGCCAGATCCCTTGCGCCGAACCAGCAATGGCTGTATTATCCCATGTGTTTCTATTGAGTTAGCGAGTTCTTCCAGGCGTGAAGCTTCAAAGACGCTCCGGGGCTGCAATGGATTTGGCTGGATCTCAGATATCGCAATTGTGGACACGCGCGAAACCGGGACGGATTGTTCCGTCGCGATCGGGGTAGGAGCAGCCGAAGGCTTCTGTGGTAGGAGGGCCGAGAGACCCCTGCCGAGCGCCTTACGTTGTTTGTCCTGCAGTTTGTCCACGGGCCAGGATCTCCTTTGCGAGCTGGATATAGCTTTCGGCGCCACGTGAGCGGACGTCATAAATGAGAATGGGCTTACCGTAACTGGGGGCTTCTGCCAAGCGGATACTGCGAGGAATTACCGTCGCAAAGACAGTGTTCTCAAAGAAGCTGCGGAGATCTTGCTCAACTTGGCGCGTTAGATTGGTACGGTCGTCGTACATCGTCAGCAGGACGCCTTCCACCTTGAGTTCGCGATCGAAACCTGTGCGGACGCGTTCCACCGTATCCAACAACTGCGAGATACCTTCGAGGGCGAAGAACTCGCATTGAATGGGAACAAGGACGGAATCCGCAGCGACCATCGCATTCAGAGTCAGCAGGTCCAGGGCTGGAGGGCAATCGATCAGGACGAAGTTGTAACGATCGCGAATGGGTTCGATTCTCTCGCGGAGCCTTGATTCGCGCTGGGGAATATCGACCAACTCCAGGTTCGCGGCCACAAGATTTTTGTCCGAGGGGAGAAGATCCAGGCCTTCCACCTCGGTGTGGAGGATCGCGGATGCGATGTCGGCGTCGCCGAGCAGAACCTCATAAAGGGTTGGACGATCGCCGGTTTTTGCGACGCCAAGTCCTGTCGTCGCATTTCCCTGTGGGTCGGAATCGATGAGTAAAACGCGGAGGTCGTTTGCAGCCAACGACGCGCTGAGATTGATGGCGGTCGTGGTTTTGCCGACGCCGCCTTTCTGGTTTGCGATGGCTATAACTTTTGCCATGTTCCACGTGGAACCAATAGATCATGTTTCACGTGGAACAAACTCCCCGTAGACGCACAATCTTCGGTCTCCCCAAGGTAACCGAACCGGACTAGCCCATGCAATGTCCGAAAGCTTCTGAAGCTCCGAAAAATCATCTTCGCCTAGCATCAGCCCCACTCGAGGAGCCAGGCGCGGTAGCTTCTGCAGGACGTCGCGCGGATCTACCGCCCGAGAAACGATCCAATCCCCTCGATCCATTATGTCCTCTGCCCGCTTCGCCAGGACGCGGGTGTTGCTAAGATGCCGCGTGGCTTCGCGTAGAAACACGGCTTTCCTCTGAACGGATTCTATCAACTCCAAACGCCAATCTGGCCGGAGGACCGCCATGGGCACACCCGGGAAGCCTGCCCCCGAACCAATGTCCAGGATTGATGCTCTAGCGTCCGCAAACGGCAGATGGGCGCCAAAGAACAGTGACTCGCAGTAGTGCCGGATGACCATTTCCGGTCCCGGCCTTACGGACGTTAGGCTGATCTTCTTGTTCCATTCAACCAGGAGAGCATAATGCTGGTAAAGCTGACTGATTTGTTCGCCCGAGAGGCTGACCCAGAGTTTAAGCTCTTGCGTCAGGAGCTGGGCAAACCAGGCCGGGACCGGCCGGGACTCAGGCGTGGGCACCGAGGCTGAGGTAAATGTCCAAGACCGCAATCGCGGCGGGAGTGACGCCGGGAATCCGCCCCGCTTGTCCCAAGGTTTGCGGGCGCACACGTTCCAGTTTCTGCCTGACTTCGATCGAAAGACCAGGAATTCCGGCAAACTCGAACTCAGCGGGAATACGTCGACGCTCGGAGTCGCGCAGACGCTCGATTTGTCGCTCTTGTTGGGCGATGTATCCCGAATATTTGGCCTCGGTCTCAACGGTTGCCAGCAGGCCGTGGACTGGATCACAGCGTAGCGTCTCCCGGATTTGCTGCGCAAGCGTCGCGATCTTCGCCTCAGGGCGCTTCAGCCATTGCCATAGCGTAGGGCGATCGTCGGCCGAACCATTTCGCGTAGTTCCGAGCATCCGGGTTAGCTCATACTTCTGCTCCTGTTTGCGCTGATAGAGGCTCCAGCGCTCCTCGCTGACCAAGCCGACTTCCCGGCCCAAGGGCGTAAGCCGCTCATCCGCGTTGTCGATTCGCAGGTGCAGACGGAATTCGGCGCGCGATGTGAACATGCGATAGGGCTCGTCGGCGCCTTTGCTGATCAGATCGTCGATGAGAATTCCAGTGTACCCTTCAGTCCGGCCGATCACCACGGGATCGAGGCGGCCAATCCGACGCGCGGCATTGATCCCGGCGATCAGGCCCTGGCACGCGGCTTCTTCGTAGCCCGATGTCCCATTGATCTGTCCGGCAAGAAAAAGCCCTGCGATCGACTTCACTTCCAGGCTTCGCTGAAGCTCGCGAGGATCGATCGCGTCGTATTCAATCGCGTACCCTGGCCGGATCATCTCGGCATTTTCCAGACCCGGTATGGAGGCCACTACAGCCGCCTGAACGTCGATGGGCATGCTAGTGGACATACCGTTGACGTAGACTTCGTTGGTGTCCAGGCCTTCGGGCTCCAGAAAGAGTTGATGCCGATCCTTATCGGGGAACTTGACTACTTTATCTTCGATAGATGGGCAATAGCGCGGGCCGATGCCTTCGATCTGGCCGCTGTAGAGAGGGGAGCGGGCGATGCTATCCTTGAGAATCTGTAGCGTCTTCTCCGTAGTGTACGATATATAACAGTTTATCTGTTCCCGCTCTATCTTGTTAGTAAGAAAAGAGAAAGGAGTTGGTTCCAGGTCGCCGTGCTGCGGCTCGAAGCGCTCCCAGTCGATCGTGCGGCCATCCAAGCGAGGAGGAGTGCCGGTCTTGAGGCGCGTCCAGGCAAGGCCCAGGGTCCGGAGTTGATCGCCCAGCAGATTCGAAGGCGCCTCGCCGTTTCGGCCGCAGCTATACTTCATCTCGCCGACGTGCGCGAGGCCATTGAGGAACGTCCCCGTGGTGACCACAACAGAATCGCTTGCGATTGTTCTGCCGTCGCGCAGGTGAACGCCCGTCACCCGGGCATTTTCGATCACTAGTTGCGCCACTTCGGCTTGAAGAATCCGCAGGTTCGGCTCACGCTCCAGCATCTCGCGCATCTTGATGCGGTACTGTTTCTTGTCGCATTGCGCGCGCGGCGACCAGACGGCTGGGCCGCGACTGGTGTTCAAGAGCCGGAACTGGATGCCCACCGCGTCCGTCACTTCGCCCATCACGCCGCCGAGTGCGTCGATCTCGCGCACCAAGTGGCCTTTGGCGATGCCGCCGATAGCGGGATTGCAGGACATCTGCGCGATCAGGTCGAGATTCATCGTGATCATCGCAGTGCGCAGGCCCATGCGGGCGCACGCGCGCGCGGCCTCGCAGCCGGCGTGTCCGGCGCCAACGACAACGACGTCATATCGCGATGACTTCACGGCAGTTCAGTACTTAGTGTGGCATACGGGTTCGTGCGTGTGTTAGCTTTTGCATTTACTCGAATGAAGATCCTCGTGATTGGCTCTGGAGGCCGCGAACACGCTTTGTGCTGGAAGCTTGCGCAAAGCCCCAAGACGTCCGTTCTATACGCCGCGCCCGGAAATCCGGGGATTGCACAGGTGGCGAAGTGCCTGGCGACTTCGGACTACCTGGCGGCCGCGGAATCCATCGATGCCGACCTGACCGTGGTGGGTCCAGAAGCGCCGTTGGCCGCCGGGATCGTGGATCAGTTTCGGGCGGCCGGACGGAGAATTGTGGGTCCAACGGCAGCCGCGGCGCGTTTAGAGGCCAGCAAGACTTTCGCGAAAGAGTTCATGATGCGGGCGGGGATCCCGACGGCCCGATTTACAACAGTGAGCAGCGTCGATGAAGCTCGTGCTGCGCTCGACGAATTCGATTTCCCAGTTGTTCTCAAAGCCGACGGCCTGGCGGCGGGCAAGGGCGTGATCATCGCCGAAACACCGGAAGATGCGGAAAGCGCCGTCCAGCAGCTAATGCAACCCGGATCTAGTCTCGTCATTGAAGAGTTTCTCCGAGGCGAGGAGGTGAGCTTTATCGTCTTGAGCGATGGCGTCAACATCCTACCGCTGGAGCCGACGCAGGACCATAAGACCGTTCACGATGGCGATACGGGGCCGAACACCGGCGGGATGGGTGCGTATTGCGACGGGCGGATCCTGGATGATTATCAAAAGGCCGATGTGATGGCGCGCATTATTCGCCCCGCGGTTCAGAATATGCGCGGCGAAGGTGTGCCGTTTACAGGCTTTCTGTACGCGGGCTTGATGATGACGGCGCAAGGACCGAAAGTGCTGGAGTTCAACGCGCGGCTCGGCGATCCCGAGACTCAAGTGCTGATGCATCGCATGGAGTCGGATTTTGTGGAACCGCTGTTCGCAGCGGCACACGGAGCGCTGGACGAATCGCCTTTGAACTGGCACGCGGATCCATCGGTGTGCGTGGTTGTGGCCGCGGCGGGATATCCCGGATCGGTGCGAACCGGCGATCCAATCACGGGACTGAATCGGGTGGGCGATGCGATGGTGTTTCAGGCCGGAACAAAATCAGACAACAATGTTCTGAGGACCGCTGGCGGTCGCGTGCTCGGCGTGACTTCGAGCGGACGCACGCTGGCCGAAGCAATCCACCGCACTTACGAAGCGATCCGCCCCATCCATTTCGATGGCATGCACTACCGCAAAGACATCGGACACAAGGGCCTCAAGCGCTGGTAGAGTGGTAGGCGGAGTTTGCCATGGCAACGGAAAACAACAAGCGCTCGCGCAGACAGTTGATCCAAGCGGGAGCAGCCGCGGCGGGCGTCGCGCTGGCGCCGCAAGTGCCGCTGCGCGCCCAGACTGCGCGTCGATTCCGCGGATGGGTCTCGCGCGGGACGGGACCTGGCAGGACCACACTACAAGAACTGACCCTGCGTCCCATCACCGGGCGGCAGGTGGTGGTACGAACCGAAGCCACGAACCTGTGCTACTCCGTGTCGACGGATGTACTCGGATTGCCGCCGTCGGGGATGCCCGCCGCCGAGAAGAACGCGCCGCCTCGCAAAATTCCCGAGGCATTTCTCGCGCTATCCCGCATGGCTCTGATTCAGGGCCATGGGGGCGTTGGCATCGTGGAGGCGGTCGGACCAGAAGTCCGGCGCGTCCAGGTCGGCGACCGCGTATGCGTTTCGGGAACGCCGCAATGCGGATCTTGCTACCAATGCCTACGCGGGCGCGCGGACATGTGCCAGTTTCTCGGCCGGCAAGGTCCCAATGACTTGGTTCCGGTGGCGGATATGCGCGACGGCACTCCTGTGTACATGAACTCGCACATCGGCGGACTGGCCGAGCTGATGGTGACGTTCGAAGAATGGGTGGTGCCCATCTTCACCAAAGCGCCGGCGGTGGAACTCGACATGGTGTGCAGCTGCGTTAGCGTCGCGGGGCTCGGCTGCACGACGGCGCAATCGCTCGCCACAATCGAGCCTAGTTCGACGGTCGCGGTGGTTGGCGCGGGACCGTTGGGGCTAAGCGCGGTGCAAGGCGCGCGCATTGCCGGTGCGTCGGTGATCATCGCCATCGATCCGATTCGCGTGCGGCGCGAGGTGGCTCTCAAAGTCGGCGCAACGCATGTACTGGATCCCAACGCCGAGGGCGACGGACTGGTCCAGAAGGTGCGCGAGCTATCAAAAGGACCGAACGCTCGGCTGTGGGCTGGCGGCCGTGACGCGGGCGGGCTATTGGGCGGCGCGGGCGCGGACTTCGTCGTGGAGGCCGTGGGCGCCGATCGCGCGAAGCCGAAGCTGGAGGAAGGCCCGGATCCGACGGGCATCCTGCCAATGCAGCAGGCGTACTTGATGTGCGCCCCCGGCGGGCATGTGGTGACGACAAGTTTGCCGACGGGCAATATCACGCTGCCAGCGGTGTTCTTTTCGATCGGCGGCCGCACGCATCACGCGGGGCAGGCGGGCGGAGCGAATCCAATGCGCGACATCCCGCGTTTCGTCGAGATGCTGGATGCCGGGCAGTACGACGCGAAGTCGCTCGCCACGACGGTGGTGCCGATCGAGGGGATGCTGGACGCGTATCAGAAGGTAGTGGATCGAACGACCATCACAGCGATCATGACGGCGTGAGCCGTTGCTAGAATCGAGTTGTACTGGGGACGTAGCTCAGATGGATAGAGCGGTCGCCTCCTAAGCGACAGGTCGGCAGTTCGAATCTGCCCGTCCCTACCACCTCACAACCGGCTTGGCGTGCAGCCGAAAGTATTCTTGAAGGCCGCGATGAACGCGCTGACGCTCGAGTAGCCGGTGTCGAGTGCGGCATCGGTCACCGATTTTCCTTCGGCCAGGAGCCGGATTGAATCCAGCAGGCGGACCTTTTGGCGCCACAGCCCGAAGCTGAGGCCGGTTTCGTCGCGGAACAGGCGTTCCAGAGTACGGCGGCCGACTGCGAAGCGGCGGGCCAGGTCCTGCAACGAGTCGTCGGAAGACGGGCACGCCATCACGTGCTCCGCGACCGCGATGGCGCGCGCATCGGCCGGCAGCGGCAGCATCCACGGCGTCACGGTGGGCACGTCCATCTCATCCAGCAACAGGTCAAGCAGACGCTGGTGCGAAGGCACCCGCGCATCGAGCGCCGCCAGTTCGATCACACGTAGGATCAGCTCACGCAGCAGCGGCGTCACGGAAAGAACGCGGCAGCCAGCGGCAGCGAGCGCGGAGTTTTCCAAATCGGATGGAAAGTACAGCGAACGCATCGCGACGCTGCCCCACATCCGGATGGAGTGCGTGCAACCGGCCGGAATCAGCACCGCCTTGCCGGGCGGGATCATCCACGTCGACCGTCCCGCGTTCACCGTCATCGCACCGGTGGAGGCGTACAGGAGCTGGCGCCAGGGATGGGTATGCGGCTCGATCACGAAGCCGCTGCTATAGGTGGTCGCGAGCGAGCGCACTTCCAGGAACGCTTCCTGCTCGACACTGAGGCGCTGGCGGGCCGGCGACATTTCTTGTCACTTTATCGCAAGACGGCCAGTGCCGCTGTACCGTATACTCGCCCCTATGCCGAATAACCTTGCCCGATTCGCGATCAATGCTGACGACGTGGCGCGCGCGCGCCGCTTTTACGAACAGACCTTTGGATGGCGCTTTGAACCGTGGGGTCCGCCGAATTTCTATCTGATTCAAACCGGAGACGAGAGCGATCCAGGGGTTGGTGGGCTGCTGGAGCAGCGCCGCGAACTGATCAAAGGCTCGCGAATGGTGGGCTATGAATGCACCATCGGAGTCTCCAACATCGATCAGATCATCCGAGCCATCAACGCCAACGGCGGCAAGATCAGCATGGAGAAATTCCACATCCCTACCGTGGGTACAGGCGTTTACTTCACTGATCCGGAGGGCAACGTCGCGGGCGCGATGCAATATGAACCCGGCGCCAAATAACACCGCATCCACCGCGGGTTAGACTATGCAATATGTCACTCACGAGAGGATTGGCGGTATTGACGATGATCGCGGGCCTGGCTGCGGCACAGGGGCAAGCCCCGCAGGCGGCCGCGAAAGGCACGCCCAGCTTCCTGGGACCGTGTTCAACCCTCACCTGCGAGATTCAGAACGACTGGCAGCGCAACAACGTGGTGCTTTATATGCTCGCCGGCGCGATGCCGCCGGACAAATATGCCTTCAAACCGGTCCCGGAGGAACAGAGCTTCGGCGAACGTGTGATGCACGTGGCCCAAGTGAACCTCAGTTTGCTAAAAACTCTTGGAGCCAAGGCGCCTGCGCCCACGATTGACGATAAAGCCACGTCGAAGACGGAGGCGATGGCCGCGCTGCAGAAGGTGGGCGAGTATGGCGTCACGGTCATCAGAGAATTCGGCGACCAGGGACTCGGCACGCGTGTTGACTCGCCGTTTTTCATGGGACCAATGGCAACCCGGCAGCGCATCCTCTATTTTCTAATGACGCACAGCCAGGACACCTATGGGCAATTGGTGGTGTATCTGCGGCTGAACGGGATCACGCCGCCGTTGAGCCGCCAGCCTTAGCGGACTGCCGGTGAACGTCCGGCTAGAATGGGGCATGGCCAAACTGGCGCTGGTGTACGGCATGCGGCTGCTTCCCGCGGACGAACTCGACAAAGTGGATGACGCGGAGGTCACGCTGAAAAGCGGCAAGAAGGCGCATGTGACCATGCACCTGATCGAAGGCGGAGAGGACGAGATCCGCAAGCAACTGCTGCAGTCGCTGGACGCGTTCTTCGAGTTTTATCCGGAGATCTGATCCGGAGATTTAACCATGATCGCTCCGAAGGAGCTGGAGGGACTTCCGGAGAACGTCGCAAGGGTGCTGGCCGATTTCACGCGTTCGGCGTTGCAGGCGTTCGGCGCGAATCTCAAGTCCATCATCCTTTACGGCAGCGGCGCGGAGGCCCGTCTGCGTGCGGCTTCGGACGTGAATTTGCTGCTGGTGTTGTCGTCGTTCGATGCGGCGAAGGCGGATGCGATCCGCGGACCATTCGGGGTGGCGCGTGCGGCAATTCGAATGACGGCAATGTTTCTGCTCGAATCGGAAGTCGGGCAGGCGCAGGAGCTGTTCGGGCAGAAATTTTCCGATATTGCACGGCGCCACCGCGTGCTGTACGGCGCCGATCCTTTTGAAGCATCGACGATCCCGCGGGCGGCGGTGCTCTTACGCGTGAAACAAGTGCTGCTGAACCTGACTCTGCGGCTGCGCGAAGCCTACGTAGAGCGCGGTACAACGCCGGAGCGCGTCTCCGAACTGGTGGCGGACTCGGCGGGCCCGCTGCGTTCTTGCGCGGCGACGCTGCTGGAGCTGGAAGCTAAGCCCCAACTCCCACCCAAGGAAGCGCTGATCCAATTTGTGCAGGGATTCGGAGAGCCTGGCTGGGACGAAGTACTGGCCCGCATTTCGGAGGCTCGCGAAACGCGGACGCTTTCCGCGTACGCAGCGGATGCGACGCTGTTCCATATGATCGAATTGGCGGCGCGGCTGCGCACGCGCGCCGATGCGCTCGATTGAACATGCCGTCGCCGTTCGATCTGCGCGGGCCGGAGTTCCTGGTGTTCTACATCGCGCTGGGCGCGGTGGTGCTGTTCATTCTGTATCTGCTGCGCTACGCGGGGCAGCCTTCCGATCCACCGCAGATGGACCTGTCGGATCCTTACCAGATCGCTTATCTGCGCGGCGGTCAGAACGAGGTCCTGCGCGTGGCCACCGTTTCGCTGATCGATCGGGGTTTCCTGCAGGCTTCCGGGACGAAAGTATCGGCGGTGCGGGAACGGCCGCCTTCCATGTTGCGCCTTCCGCTGGAACAGCATCTCTGTAATTTCTTCGCCCAGCCCGCCGAGGCGGTGCTGGTCTTCAAAGCACGCGAATTCGACCGCGACACCAAGGCGTACGAGCGTAGCCTCGCTCAACTGGACCTGGTTCCCGGCCTTTCAACCAAGAGCGCGCAGACGTTGCGGCTCGTGGTGGCGATTGCGGGGATGTGGGCGGTTGCGATCATCAAGATTCTAGTCGCCCTCGCACGCGGAAGGACGAACATCGGGTTTCTCTTCGTACTGGCGATTGCGTTCGCGGTTGTTGCGTTCAAGGTGGCGAAGCCGCGGTTGACACGACGCGGTGCGGCGATGGTTGCAAGTCTGCGGACGCTGTTCACCGGACTGAAAGACCGGGCGTCGCTCTTCACGCCGGGCGCGGACGCGAGCGACGTACTCATGCTGGCCGCCGTGTTTGGAGTGGCGGCGATGCCGGCGGCCGTCTTTCCGCACGTTCGGACGCTCTATCCGCGCGCGGCGAAATCGGCGAGTAGCGGCTGCGGTTCGTCATGCGGGTCATCGTGCGGCAGCGGATGTGGAGGCGGTGGTTGCGGAGGCGGGTGTGGCGGGTGCGGGAGCTAAAAACATGATGGACCGTGTGGGATTGGGCTGGCGTCCGGAGCTGGCTGCTGGAATCTTCGCGCATCTCGACGAGATTGATGTGTTGGAAGTGATCGCGGACGATTACTTCGATTCGGCGGCGCGCGCTCGCGCGATTCAGACATTGGCGGCGCAGCGGCCGGTAGTGCTGCACGGAGTCGGGCTGGGGCTTGCCTCGACGGTGCGCGTTGATGAAAAGCGGCTGGCCAAGATGGCGCGGTTAGTCGAGAGAGTGCGGCCGGAATGCTGGTCGGAACATCTTGCGTTTGTTCGGGCGGGCGGGATCGAGATTGGTCATCTGGCCGCGCCGCCGCGAACCCGGGCGACCATCGATAGCACGGCGGCCAATCTGGACCGGGCGCGGGCGGTGGTGGGAAGCCTGCCGCTGGTGGAGAACATCGCGACGCTGATCGATCCGCCGGCGAGCGATCTCGACGAGCCTGAGTGGATCAATCAGACGCTAGACACATCGGGCGCGCGCCTGTTGTTGGACCTGCACAATCTATACGCGAATTCCGTGAACTTTGGCGCGCTGGCGGAAAAATCGCTTGCGCGGCTGCGGCTGGACCGAGTGCATCAGGTGCACATCGCGGGCGGGAAGTGGATCGAAGATGGCGAGGCGAACCGGCGGCTGCTGGACGATCATCTCCACGATCCGCCCGATCCGGTTTACGATTTGCTGACGGAACTGGCGCGGCGGTGTCCGAATCCGCTGACGGTGATCTTGGAACGCGACGGATCGTACCCGGCGATGGCGCATTTGCTTGCGCAACTGGATCGCGCGCGGCGGGCGATGGCGCGCGGCCGGGCGGAGAAGGCGGCAGCATGAATTCTCCGGCGTTGGAACGATTCCTTGCCAAGATTTACGTGGATGCGGAAGCGCGGCGGCGATTTCTGGATGCGCCTTACGATGAAGCTGCGCGCGCCGGGTTGCCCGATGAGCAGTGCCGCGCGCTGGAGCAGATCGACCGCGTGGGCCTCGAGATGGCTGCCCGCAGCTTTGCGCGGAAGCGCGAACCAAAGAGGCGGGTCCCGCGCTAACGGCCCAGGATGCGACCCACCGCTTCCGCGAGGCGATTTTCCTCGTCCCCGCATTCGGCTGCACGCCATCCAACATGGGCATCCGGCCTTACCAACACGCAACCCGACTCGGCAATCTCTCTCGCGTTGGCCCATTCGCCGTAGAGATCCGTCAGATCGCGTCCAGGTCCGATGACAACAGCCGCGATTTCCACTCCGTAAGTTGCGGAAACTTTCCGCGCCGCTTCCACCCATCCTTCGCCGCCGATACCGGTGAGGACTGCGAAACGGCCCTTGCCGGCAACGTCCAGCGTGGATATCGGCCGGCCGTTTTTTTGCAGCCAGACATGCGGCAGGCGCGCGCCGGGCCACGTGGTGGGATGGTAATGGAGCTCCGCATCGCGATCGAAGAGCGGCTCCGGCGTACCGTCGGGAACCACCGCGGCCGAACAGTAGCGCTGGTTCATCTCCACGCCGTGTGTATTGAACTCATAGCATTTATGCGCGATTGCCTTACGCAGCTTTTCGCGCTGGATCGCGGCGTCCGGCGTGTTGGCCTTGCGCGCTTCCATGTTGCGCCGCATTTGCGCGGCTTCCGTGGTATCGTGCAGTCCCAAGGCTTCGAAAATGGGACCGGTCTCTTCGATGCTCTTGTTCGCGCGCTTGACGATCTGCCGCCCAATGGGCGCCCGTTCTTCGTTATACGTATCGAGCAGCGATGGGCTGGCTTTGCCCTTCAGCACCAGCGCCAGCTTCCAGGCGAGATTGTACGAATCCTGAATCGAGGTGTTGGAGCCGAGACCGTTCATGGGCGGGTGCCGGTGCACCGCGTCTCCCATGCAGAACACGCGGCCATTCGAGTAGCGCGTGGCATACAGGTCGTTCACGGTCCATAGCGACGTCGACCGGATTTGAATGGGCACGTCGGGATCGCCGATGAGGTTGCGGACGATTCCTTCCGCGGCAGCGTCGTCGAGCTGTGGTTCTCCGGCATTGATGTCGTAGCCCCAGATCGCCAGCCACTCGTGCCAGGGGCGCACCATCCGGATGACGCCCATGCCGACGCCGCCGATGTCCGAACCGGGCTGCAGCACCCAATACAGGACGCTAGGACGGTACTCCACGTACTTCGCCAGGTCGGCCCGGAAGACGATATTGATGCTGCCCGCCACGCCCATCTTTCCTTCCATGGGCAAGCTCGCATCCTCGGCGACTTTGCTGCGGCTGCCGTCAGCGCCGAGCAAATACTTGGCACGGATTCGATAGCTCTGGCCGGAGACGCGGTCGCGAAGCTCGGCCGTAACGCCGTCGGCGTCCTGTTGTGACGAAAGATACTCGGTGTCAAACCGGACCTTGGTGCCGCGCGTGGCGGCAGCGCCGAGTAGGATCGGTTCGAGTAGGTTTTGCGGCAGATCGCAGGTGGAGCAGGGACTGGCGAGCTGATGATTCGCCCGGCTCCGCGGGTCGGTTCCGAAAGTCTGGAGGCGGCCCAGTTCCTCGCCCGCGAGACTGGTGCAGAAGGCGGTGTGGCCCAACAGGTGTTGCGGCGTGGCCTGGGCGACGGCCTCGGCCTCGATGCCTAAATCGCGCAGAATTTCCATCGTTCGTTGATTGGTGAGATGCGCGCGAGGCGTGTCGGCCAGCCAGCCGTACTTGGTGACGATGAGGTTGGGGATCCCGTAGGTGCTCAGCATCAGGCCGGCGGAAGATCCGGCAGGCCCGCTGCCGACGATCAGGACGTCGGTTTCGATCATAGGGCCTGCGTTTACTTGCCCACCAGATGCGTGATGTCGCGATTGTTTTCCTGGCAGATGAACTCGAGGATTTCTTCGTGCGCCAGGTCGGCCTCGCTTTTGACGGTCCAGGGCTTGGCTAAGACGCCCGGATCGTCGACTGTGGTTTCGATCTCCATGTGCCCGACGTCGCGGCGGTGGTAGCGCTCGACGATGTGAAGCATGTCGGAGTGCGGGTGCGACGCTTGATCCAGCCAGACGCGCGGGTCGAAGGCCACGCGATCCACCACCAGCGTGTCGCCGTCCCAATGGCCGATGGAATGGCCGTACCAGGCGGGGTTCGGATCGGCGGGATGTCCGCGGCCGTCGATATAAATCTGATGGAAGCCCGGGCTTTCGTCATCCGAGATATAAACCAGGAAATCCTTGCTCTGGACGAACTCCCAGAGCGGGCCATAGCGCAAGGGGCCGGAAGGCAGACAGTGCGCCTGCGGGCTGCTTTTGCCGTTCTCTGCGAGGCGTTGCTTGGTGATCGCCATCGCTGCGGGCAGGAACTCGGGGTGGCCGGGATCGACGGTGTTGGGCCGCCACCAGACGCCCGACAGGTCGGGATGCCCGTCAGCGGTGCGCGGCGCCGGACTGGTGTCGGTCACATGGCGCTTCATGTCGGCGAGAGCGTGCTCGCGATCTTCGCCCAGAGTATTGAGCTGCGTGGTGTCCTTGAAGTGGATGTCGAGCGTCGCGGTTTCCGACGCTTTCACATCGACGTCCTTCCGTGCGAAAGGCATCAGCGCGGGGACTGCGGATGAGACATCGTAGACGCCGGCGGGCACGCGCTCGATCGTGTATTTGCCATCGTTCGAACTGACGGCCTTGAACGTCGCGCCGGTTTGCGCGTTCTTGGCTTGTACGGTGGCTTTTTCGACCGGATCGCCGATGGAATCATAAACCTTGCCACTGATCGCGCCCGTCGGAGTGCCGGTCTGGGCGAGCGCGGCGACCGCCGCCAGTCCCAGGCTTGCTGCGAAACAGAATGTCCGTGTCATGCTTTCCGTCCTTTGCGCTTCGCCTTCGAGCGGATGCGCCGGTAAGTCAGATAGATCTGACTTTTCGAATAAGTTCTATTTTCCACCAAAGTGAAGTCGCGCTGCGGGAAGCCGGCGGGGAAGAGCGGGATGCCCGAGCCGAGCAGGATGGGGACGACGCCGAGAGCGAGTTCATCAATGAGGTCGGCTTTGAGGAAGCTGCGCGCCAGTTCGCCGCCGCCCATGTGGAGGATGTGCTTACCGCGGCGGGCGCGGAGTCGCTTGAGCAACGCTGACGGAGATTGGCGGGTGAAGGTGACGCCACCGCGCTCGCCGGGCGGTTGCGACCGGGTGAAGACGAAGGTTTCGGTCTTGGGGCCGGGCGGCTGGTAGGTCCCGCCCCCCAGCTTCAGCGAGACGTCGAAGGTCTTACGGCCCATGATGAGGGTGTCGGCGGACGCGAAGAGGGCGGTGAGGTCCTTCTCGCCTTCTTTGGTCATCTCGAGATAGTCGATGCTGTCGTCGGCTCGGGCGAGATAGCCGTCGAGAGTGATGCCGGCCAGGAGGATGACCTTGCGCATGGAGAGATTGTATACGCGCCAGGGAGCGTTTGCAGCAGGGTGAAAGGGTTAGTGCCCTTCGTGTTCCAGGAACCGCTCGGCCTCGATGGCGGCCATGCATCCGGCGCCGGCGGCGGTGATTGCCTGGCGATAAGTCCGGTCCTGCACGTCGCCCGCATGAAAAACACCCGTGACGCTGGTCCGCGCGCCGCCCTTCGAGATGATGTACCCGTCCGGATCGAGTTCGATCTGGCCCACGAACGGCTTGGTGTTGGGGATATGGCCGATCGCGACGAAAAAGCCGTCCACGTCGCGCTCCCAGGTTTGGCCGGTCTTGATGTTGCGCAGCTTGACGTGGGTCACGAGGTTCTTGGTCGTGTCGTAGACGTCGTCCACCACCGTGTCGGTGATCAACTCGATTTTGGGATTGTTGCGCACGCGCTCCAGCATGATCCGGGACGCGCGGAAGGTATCGCGGCGATGCACCAGCGCGACCTTCTCACCGAACCTTGTCAGAAAATTGGCCTCTTCCATGGCGGTGTCGCCGCCGCCGATCACCATGATCTGCTTGCCGCGATAGAAGAAGCCATCGCAAGTGGCGCAGGAGCTGACGCCGTGGCCGATGAGCTTCTGCTCGTTGGGAAGATTGAGCCAGCGCGCCGAAGCGCCGGACGCGATGATCAGTGTCCGCGCTTCGTGCCATTCGTTGTCGACCTTCAATTGAAAGGGCCGCTGCGAGAGATTCGCTTCCACGACCGTGCCGTGCAAGTACTCGGCGCCAAAATGCTCGGCCTGCTTCTTGATGTTCTCCACCAGCGCCGGGCCGTCGATGCCCTCGGGGAATCCCGGGAAATTCTCCACCAGCGTGGTGAGCGAAAGCTGGCCGCCCGGCTCGTGCCCGGCAACCACGAGCGGTTTCAGATTGGCGCGCGCAGTGTAGATGGCAGCCGTGTTTCCGGCGCACCCAGAGCCGATAATGATGACGTCGCGAAGCATGGAAGTCCTATGCTAACAGACGATGTTATGGCCGAGTAAGTCGCAGCGAAATCAGGTGAAGATGCCGGAACGCACCACCTGGTTGGTGATCATCGCGCACAGGTAGGCCAGGAACGTCATGTAGGCGAACTGGATGGCGGGCCAGCGCCAGCCGCCGGTTTCGCGGCGCACCACGGCGACCGTCGACATGCACTGCATGGCGAAGGCGAAGAACACCAGCAACGCGATGGCGCCGCCGGGGCTGAGATCTCCGCGCACGGCCTGCTGCAGGCCCTTCGACTTCTCGTCGCCTTCCTTGCCGTAGATGGTACCGAGCGTGCCCACGATCACTTCGCGCGCGGCAATGGAGCTGACCAAGCCGATGCCGATCTTCCAGTTGAAGCCGAGCGGCTTGATGGCGGGTTCGACCGCGTGGCCGATCATCCCGGCGAAACTGTCTTCGATTGGCGGCGGCTGGCCGTTTTTCACTGGCAGGTTTTCGAGCACCCACAGCACAACGATCACCAGCAGGATGACCGTGCCAGCGCGGCGCAGGAAGACCTTGGAACGGTCAACCAGTCGCAGTCCCAGAGACCGCAGAGTAGGCCAGCGATACGGCGGCATTTCGAGAACGAACGGAACGCGCTCGCTCCTGAGCACGGAGGATTTCAGCACGCGCGCGGTGGTGATCGCTGCGGCGAAACCGAGAACGTAAAGCCCGAGCAGAGAGGCCGCCTGCGTACCGAACAGTCCGCCCAGCAGCGGATGGCTGGGAATGAAGGCAGCGATGATCAGCGTGTAGATGGGGAGTCGCGCCGAACAGGTCATGAAGGGCGCGATCAGGATCGTGGCCAGGCGGTCGCGCTTGTTCTCGATGGTGCGCGTGGCCATGATAGCCGGCACCGCGCAGGCGTAGGCCGAAATCAGCGGGATGAACGATTTGCCTTGGAGGCCGAATTTCGCCATGGTGCGGTCGGCGATGAGGGCGGCGCGCGCCAAATAGCCGGAGTCTTCCAGGACTCCGATGAAGAGGAACAACAGCAGAATCTGCGGCAGGAAGACAATGACCGTGCCGACACCCTTCCAAATACCATCCACCAGGAGCGAGCGGAAGATGGAGGCAGGCAGAATGTTTCCGATCCACAGCCCGGAATCCGTGATGAGATCCTGCAGGCCGTCCATGAGCGGTTTCGCGCCGGCGAAGATGGTTTGAAAAACTCCGGCGACCACCAGGATGAAAATCAATGGGCCCATGACCGGCTGCAGGAAGATAGCGTCCAGCCGCCGCGTCCACATCGGCGGTGCAGGGGCGTGGTACGCTGCGCCTTCGCCAACACGGTGCGCCCACTGGCGGCAGCGCGGGATGTCCTGCAAAACCGGCAGTTCCACTTTGGGCGGCGTGAGCGAAGTGGTTCCTCCCGAGGTGCCTTCCATGAACTGGAAGACTTTTTCGATGCCTTCGCCCTTGGAGGCGCTGATGAGCGCGACGGGCGCGCCGAGTTCACTGGCCAGTTCGGCGGTATCCACCTGGCCGCCGCGGCTTCGCAGGTCGTCGGCCATGTTCAGGATCACCAGCGTCGGCAACTTCAGGCTGAGGATCGGCGCGGCCAGCACCAGGTGGCGGCCAAGGTTCGTGCAGTCCAGAATCAGCAGGACGGCGTCGGGCTTGGGAAGACCGGGCATGGTGCCCTGCAAGACATCATTGGTCACCTGCTCGTCTTCCGAGCGCGGATTCAGGCTGTAGACGCCGGGCAGATCGACGAGAATGACCTCGCGATCCAGGTGCGGCATGCGCGCGCGGCCCAGGCGCTGCTCCACGGTGACGCCCGGGAAATTGGCGACTTTCTGGCGCAGTCCTGTGAGGCGGTTGAATAAAGTCGATTTGCCGGAGTTGGGCGGGCCGATGATCGCCACCACGTGCGCGCGCGTGCCTTTGGCATTCGGCGGTGGCGCGACGGCAACCGAGCAACCTTCGCAACTGTGGCAATCGCTCATGGCTCAGTGGCTCTCCCCACGCCCTTGGCGGGCGGCCTCAAGATAATGCGCGAGGCGGTTTCGCGGCGCAATGCTACTTCGGAGCCATCCACGCGATAAACGCGGGGTTCTCCTCCCGGCGCGCTGCGAGCCGGGACGATCGAGTGGCCTGGCAGGAAGCCGAGTTCCATCAGGCGGCGCGCGATGTCTTCGGGCAAATCGAGGCGATCGAGGATGCCGGACTGGCCTTGAGGAAGCTGCGCGAGTGTGTGGGCCGCAAAACCAGTGCGCCGGCCGCTGCTGGACTCCCTGTTGACACTCATTTGCAGCATGGAATCAGTATCCGTGGTCTTGGTCAAGCACGTCAAGGGCCTGAGGTCCTATGGGGTACGGTCTCCAAAGACAGTATAGCGGACCTTTTCGGTCGTAGATAGAGGCGTGTCAATATTTTTTTAACATCATATAACTTGACAATCATACACTAACTTTTTATACTGGTGTTGACAGTAACATACAAGGAGGTTCGAAGGTTTATGCCTATTGTGAAATACTCGCCTTTCGCCGACACAGAGGACTTCGGCACCGGAATGCGCCTGTTCCAGGACAGCATCAATCGGCTGTTTAGCGATCAGACTACGGCTCGTCCCTGGACGCCGGCCGTCGATATCCTGGAGACAGAGAATGAGTTAGTTCTGAAGGCCGACGTTCCCGGCGTGGAGATGAAGGACATCGACATTCAGCTGGAGAACGGCACTCTGACCATCAAGGGCGAGCGCCGCTTCGAGAAGGAAGAGAAGGACAAGGGCTTCCATCGTCTGGAGCGCAGCTATGGTTCGTTCGTGCGTTATTTCACCCTGCCGGACACGGTTGACCCGGAAAAGGTGAAAGCCGAATATAACGCGGGTGTCCTGACGGTAAGTCTCCCCAAGAAGGAGATCGCCAAACCGCGAGCCATTAAAGTGCAAGTCAGTAACAACTAATCCTCTCTTTGCTGGGGCGGTCTTTGGTACCGCCCCACTCCGTTTTCTGCCACCGTCGCCCTGCCTGCGATAATCAAAAGAAGTGAGCACCAAACAAAATTTATGAACAGCGTGAAGACCGTACTCCTACTGGGCGTCATGAGTGGTTTGCTGCTCGCCGGCGGCGAGGTTTTCGGCGGGCGCAACGGGCTCTACACCGCGCTGGCCATCGCTGTAGCGATGAATTTCTTTGGTTACTTTTTCTCCGACAAGATGGCCTTGTCGATGTATTCGGCACAGCCGGTGACGCCAACCGAGAATAGCGACATATATGCGCGCGTGTTTCCTCTAGTCCAGAGCCTGACGCATCGTATGGGCCTGCCGATGCCCAAGCTCTGGCTGATCCAGGATCCCTCGCCCAATGCGTTCGCGACCGGCCGCAATCCGGAACACGCGTCGGTGGCCTTCACAGCGGGTGTCTTGCAATTGATGAATGACTCAGAGCTGGAAGGCGTGGTCGCGCACGAGCTGGGGCACGTGAAGAATCGCGACATCCTGACCAGCTCGATCGCCGCCACAATTGCCGCGGCCATTACGTTCCTGGCGCGCATGGCGTTCTGGTTTGGCGGAAGCCGCGATGACGACGAGCGCGGCAATCCCTACGCCGCACTGATGATGCTGATCCTGGCGCCGTTCGCCGCGATGCTCATCCAGATGGCCATCTCGCGCACGCGCGAGTACGCCGCGGACGAAACATCCGCGCGCGTGACGCACAATCCGGATGAACTGATCTCGGCGCTGGGCAAGCTGGAAACCTGGTCGCAGCGGATTCCGATGGCGGACGTGAATCCGGCCACGCAGCATCTGTTTATCGTCAAGCCTTTTTCAGCCGCAGGTCTGACGCGGCTCTTTTCGACGCATCCCTCCACCGAAGACCGCATCGCGCGCCTGGAGGCGATGCGACGGAGCGTTTGAAAGCTACGGCATGACGGTGATGTAGCCGCCGGTGGGCGTCGTCACACCGTTGACGGTCAGGACCAGCGTCTGATTGAACGGGCCCGTCCCGCTGCCCGCCGGCAATGCCGGAACGACAAAATCCACCTGGTACAAGCCGGCGAAGCCTGGCGTTAGTCCCACATACAGCACCTTGGCGTCCTGGCCGCCCACGGTGAGCGAGTAGTTTCCAATGACATTGGCCGCGGCGGTCGCGAGCGTGCCAATGGGATCGGTGGACTCGGTAGCGCCCCATCCGACGCCAAACGCCGCCAGGACATCGCCAGGATGGGCGGGGGCGAAAGTGGCCCCGGAGAGCAGGCTCGGAGTGCCGACGTAAGCACCAGTGGCGTTTTCAATCGCCGCCACCGGGTTTTGTCCATTCTGATTCGCAACGAAGTACAGGAACTCGGGCGTGGAGGCCGCCACGTTCACATTCACTGCTGCCGAGGTCACGTCATTCCCTGTGTCGCAATTGGCGACGACGGAAACCGGAACCGTTCCCGAGGTGGGAACGCCGGGCGCGAGCGCGTTGATCTGCGCAGCCGATACATATAGCAGAGGCCATCGCGTGCCATTGCTTTCGACGCAAGTACTGGCGAGGTTCGTGGGAAGCGCTGTGCCGTTATTCAACAAGTCTGAAGATGTTACGGCGCGCGACACGGACTGGCCCGCGAAGCTGGTTCCGTACAAGGTAAAGAGACTGTTAGTGGAAACGCCCGTGACCGGCGGCACGCTGTTCGCCGCACCCACTACGCTAGTGATTTGCGGAGGCGCGGGCGCCGCCACAGGCGTGAGTAGGAACGCGCGCTCCTGCCCCTGGTAAATGCCGGTCCCAACGATCTGACCCGCGTTATTGATCTGGGTGGCCCAAACCAGCTGCCAACCGGATGTGCCCGGTATCAGCTGGCCCAGGTTGTACATCGTGCCGTTGGCATATAGAAACGCATGGAACCCGGACTTGGAAGCGGCCAGTAGTGGCGCCAGGCTGAGACCCAAAGGCGGAGGCTGGTTGTCGCTAAAGCCCACCACCCAACCGGAATTATTGATTCCGAGCGCGATGCTGCTTTTGTCGCCCTCCAGCGTGCCTATGTCCGTCACTGTTCCATTGCTGTAAAGAACCGCATGGGCGAGGGAGCCGGGCACGGGGTTCGTGGTGCTATCGAGGTCCATGTCGAAGGCGACTCCGGCAGCCATACCGGAATCGTTCACAGCGGTGGCGAGGCTTTGCGAATAGATTGGGACGCCGTTCTGGGATAGCACCGGAAGGAGCTGCGGGACCTGGTTCTTCCACAGCATGGCCTGAACGAACGTGCCGGGACCAACACTTGCCCCCGCCACCCAGTTATTGGCCTGACTCTCGCCGAACGCGATCGCAGTTGGAGTTCCGAAGATGCCTGGCGCAGGAGGCAGAATCGTTGGGCTGGAGCCGGCGCCGGCGACAGTAGTCAGCAGAGCCCGGCTGTAGAGAACGAAATCAAACCCCGAGGCAATGTTCAGCTGAGTGCCAATAATCTGGCCAGAGTCGTTCAAGCCCAGCGGCAGCAGGCCTTCCAGCTTGCCTTCCAGGAGTTGAGACGTGCCGTCGCTCTGAACTACGAATGGGTTGGCGGAGCTACCGGCGGCGAAGTTGATGTCCAGGTATGCTCCGGTGACCACCCCGGAGTCGTTGACGGCGGTCGGCACCGGCGTCTGGAACGTGGTGAGGTTTAAGTCCTGCATCGCGCCATTGGTATACAAAAACGCGTCGACCGGGGGACTCCCCGTGGCACTCAACAGGGACAGGTTTGCGTCGGGCAGGCAATAGCCCACGACGTTGCCGGACTGGCTGATCGCCGTGGCCCGGCAGTAGGGCAAGTCCGTGAGCTGCCCCAGGTCCTGGATGGTGAATTGGGGAGTCTGCGCGAACGCGATCGTTGAGACAAACAAGCCGCCAAGGAGGAAAGTTCTCATAGCGCAACCAGTTGACTAAGTCGAGATTAACGCGAAAAACCGCCGCGCGCTACGTTACATTGCTCGATTTAACACCTTAGACTGGAGAATTGCACACCGTACGAGTCACCAGGAAAGGCGCCTCCCGGATCGCCTCCGGCCATCCCTGGATTTTTGCGAGCGACGTGTTGGATCGCGGACAGGCGGGCGCCGGCGAGGCGGTGTTGGTTGTCGGCCCGCAAGGCACTGCGCTGGGGACCGCGCATTACAGCGCCTCCTCACAGATTTCGCTGCGATTGCTCTCCGAGCGTGCGGAGACGATTGACCGGGCGTTCTATCAGCAGCGGATTGCGGCCGCGCAGGCGTACCGGGAACGGGTCGTCCAGGATTCGGAAGCCTACCGGCTGGTCTACGGCGAAGCCGACCAACTTCCCGGCCTGGTGATCGACCGCTACGGCGCCTACTTCACCTTGCAAACCCTGGATCAGGGCATGGACCGCGTCAAGGCCGAGATCCTGAGCTCGATCGAGGAGCTGTTCGCACCGCGCGGCATTGTGGAGCGCAACGACGTGGCGGTGCGCAAGCGCGAGTCGCTGCCGCTGGAAACCGGGGTGCTGGCGGGCGAGGTTCCCGAGATGGTGGGCATCCGGATGAACGGTCTCACGCTTCATGCGGACCTGCTGCATGGGCAGAAGACCGGCATTTTTCTGGACCAGCGGGAGAACTACCTGGCAGCGGCCCGCTACGCACGTGGACGAGTGCTGGACTGTTTCACCTCGACGGGCGGCTTCGCTCTGCACCTGGCACTTCACGCCGAATCGGTGGAGGCGGTGGACAGTTCGGAGGCGAGCCTGGCAATCGCGCGGCGCAATGCGGCCGCCAATGGCATCACCAACGTGGAATTTCGGGAGGCGGATGTCTTCGATCTGTTGGCGGGCTACGCCGGCGCGCGCCGCCGGTTTGACCTGGTGGTGCTGGATCCACCCGCGTTTGCGAAGTCCCGTCAAAATCTCGAAGCCGCCGTGCGAGGCTACCGGGAGATTAACCGGCGGGCGCTCGAGCTGCTCAGTCCGGCAGGAGTGTTGGTGACCTGCTCCTGTTCGCATCACCTGAGCGAAGCGGCGCTGCTGGAACTGGTGGCGGAAGCGTCGCTGGACACCGGGCGAAAACTGCGGGTGCTGGAGCGCCGCATGCAGAGTCAGGACCACCCGGTGCTGCTCACAGTACCAGAGACTCTCTATCTGAAGTGCCTCATCTTCGAAGTGGTCTAGACACAACCAGCACGCGGTAATGAACCCTCCGGTCCAGGCTTTGCCCAAAATACCCTATCAGGCAAAGATTCTCCGATCGAGCTCCGATGGCGTGCCGATAAAAGAGACAAATGAAATCCAGCTTTCTTTGTCTAGCTATCCTTGTAGGTTTTTCGGCTGTGGTCGTTTTGGATGAGCCGATGCGGGCTCAAGTACTAACAAGCGGCAAATCGATCGATCTGGCAGCGGTACGGCCTGCGGACCGTATCACCAGCGCCGTAGACGAACGTTTGCGGGTCGTGCGCAGAGGCAATGTGCATCCTTTGGCGCGGCCCGAGTTTGACCGAGGGCCGGCCGCTGCCGACACTCGCATGGATCGGATGGTTCTGCTACTCCAGCCCAGCGCGGCTCAGCAGGAGGCTCTGGAAGCGCTACTCGAAGCGCAGCAGGACCGCCAGTCGCCCCAGTATCATCAATGGCTAAGCCCGGAGGATTTTGGCCGGATGTTCGGAGCTTCCGACCGCGACGTGGAGCGGGTGGTGGATTGGTTGGAATCCCACGGTTTTCAAGTCGAGCCGGTTTCGAACTCGCGCCGGCAGATTGTGTTCAGTGGGACCGCCGCTCAAGTGCAATCGGCCTTTCACGCCGAGGTCCACGTTTACAACGTCCGCGGCACGCTGCATTATGCGAACGCGACCGACCCGGAGATTCCGCGGGCGCTGGCGGAGGTAGTCGGCGGCGTCGTTTCGCTGCATGACTTTCAGTCCAAGCCGATGCACGGCGAGTTTCGCCCCGCGGATGCGCCGGCTCCCGAGTACACGTCCGGAGCAACCCACTATCTGGCGCCGGCCGACTTTGCGACGATCTACGATTCGGCCGGGCTCTACTCGCAGTCGATTGACGGAACGGGGCAATCCATTGCCGTCGTGGCACGCAGCGATTACAAGGCATCGGACGTTCAGGCGTTCCGGAGCCAGTTTGGGCTTCCGGCGGCGAATCCCACGGTGATCGTGAACGGAAAGGACCCGGGGGTGGTTTCGACGGACGAACAAGGCGAAGCGACGCTGGATGTGGAATGGGCGGGAGCGGTAGCGAGAAAGGCGTCCATCCAGTTTGTGGTGTCGGCTTCCACCAACACGAGCGACGGGGTTGAGTTATCAGCGCAATATATCGTGAACCATAACGTCGCGCCGGTGGTGACGTTGAGTTTCGGCTTGTGCGAGGCGGCACTCGGAAGCGCTGGAAATCAGTTCTGGAACAGCCTGTGGCAGCAGGCGGCGTCGCAGGGCATGACCGTGTTTGTCGCGTCCGGCGACAACGGAGCGGCGGGCTGCGACTCGCCTTCTGCCACGAGCGCGACGGGCGGGAAAGCTGTCAACGGGCTTTGCTCGTCGCCCTACAGCACCTGTGTCGGTGGCACGCAGTTCAAAGACACATCGAATCCGACCGCCTACTGGTCCGCTAATTCCAACGCCACCACGTTTGGCTCGGCATTGAGCTACATTCCCGAGGCGGTATGGAACGAAAGCGGAACCGCGTCGGGAGGTTCGGAGCTATGGGCCGGTGGCGGCGGTGCAAGCCAGGTGTATGCCAAGCCTTCCTGGCAGGCAGGACCGGGCGTACCGGCGGACGGGCATCGAGACGTGCCGGATGTCGCGTTGACGAGCGCCGTGCACGATGGCTACCTGGTTGCGATGAACGGCGCGTTCTATGTGTTCGGTGGGACTTCGGCGGCAACGCCGTCCTTTGCGGGCCTGATGGCTCTGGTCAACCAGAAGACGCAAGCGCGGCATGGCAGCGCCAACCCGACGTTCTATGCGCTGGCCACCAACCAGTCCAAAGGCGGGGCGGGCGTCTTTCACGACGTGACCTCGGGGAGCAACTCGGTTCCGGGGCTGACTGGGTTCGCTGCGGGCGCCGGATACGATGCGGCCAGCGGCTTAGGATCCGTGGATGCCAGCCTACTCGTCAACCATTGGACGGACGCGAGCATTCCGGCGCCGGTGAACTGCACCTATAGCCTCGGCGCAGCGGGCATCAGCGCAACGGCGGCAGGCGGCAGCTTCACCGACGCAGTCACGACGCAGTCCGGATGTACGTGGTCGGCGGCTCCCAACGCATCCTGGATCAGCATCGCCAGCGGCAGTTCGGGCGTGGGGAACGGCAGCGTCGGGATTTCCGTTGCTTCCAACACTGCGCTGACGTCCCGTACGGGCACGCTCACCATCGCCGGACACACGCTGACTGTGACGCAAGCCGCTGCTGCTGCCGTCTTCACGCTGAACCCCCTGTCGGCGACTTTCGCGGCGTCCGGAGGCACGGGCAGCATTGCCATCACAGCCAGCCCTTCGACGGCATCGTGGACGGCCGTGAGTAATTCCAGTTGGATTAGCATTACCTCGGCCGCGTCCGGCACGGGCTCAAAGAGCGTCACTTACAAAGCGGCGGCGAATACCGGCGCGGCCCGCACAGGGACTTTGACGATTGCCGGGCTCACCTTTACGGTGAATCAAAACGGCGTTGCCCCAGTAAGTTGCAGCTACCTGGTTTCCTTGGGCGCGATCACAACCACGGCGAACGGCTACAGCGGGACTGTCTCCGTGAAGACGACCTCAGGTTGCAAATGGACGGCATCCAGCAATGCCTCCTGGTTGAGCGTGACTTCGGGCACCAACGGCAGCGGAAATGGAACCGTTTCGTACCTGGCAGGCGTGAACACCACGAAAAGCACGAGGACGGGCGTCCTGACGGTGGCCGGCTACACGATCGACTTCACAGAGCCGGGACACTGAGGGACGGCAGGAAAGGCAAGGCAAGTCTTGATTTAACAATGATTTCGGGCGGGGCCGGCCGTCCCGCCCGAAATGCCGCAGCGGTCGCGGGTCCCTGGTACTATCCCGCCTAAGGTTGCACGGTCGCGCCCAGTGCGGTATCGTGATCCAAGGTATTTAGGCAATCTGTAATACCCGTCTTTCGTAAGGTGTCTCCCCAACCGGGGGACCCCCCTAAGTTTCTCTGGAGGATTCGACCGAATGCTGACACCTCGCGTGCCGTCACTCCGGCGCGCCACGCTGTTCCTGCTGCCACTGCTACTGGCAGCCACGATCTTGATGAGCATGTCTTTGCCTGTCATGGCCCAGGAGTCTGGCGGCGCGGCCGGCGAAGCCAACCTGGTGTTGCCGGATCTCAGCCAAGCCACGTTTTTGGGCGGGACCAACGGCCGGTCGCTGCTGATGTGGGGATTGATCGTGTGTGCCCTGGGGTTGCTGTTCGGTCTAATGACCTACAGGCAACTGCGCGATCTGCCGGTGCACAAGTCCATGCTCGAAATCTCCGAGCTGATTTATGAGACGTGTAAGACTTACCTAATCACGCAAGGCAAGTTTTTGCTGCTGCTCTGGGTTTTCATCGCGGTGGTGATCGGCCTGTATTTTGGCTGGCTGGCGCCGGCGCCGGGCAAACCGGTAGCCGTGACGCTACCGATCATTCTGCTCTTTAGTCTGATCGGCATGGCCGGCAGCTACACCGTGGCATGGTTCGGAATCCGGGTGAACACGTTCGCCAACTCGCGGACGGCGTTTGCCAGCCTGACGGGCAAGGCGTTCCCCTGCAATTCGATCCCGCTGAAGGCCGGCATGAGCATAGGCATGATGCTGATCAGCATCGAGCTGGTCATGATGCTGTTCATCCTGCTCTTCATACCTGGCGATTATGCCGGGCCCTGTTTTATCGGATTTGCGATCGGCGAGTCGCTGGGCGCGGCGGCGCTGCGCGTGGCGGGAGGTATTTTCACCAAGATCGCCGATATCGGCGCGGACTTGATGAAGATCGTGTTCAAGATCAAGGAGGATGACGCGCGCAACCCGGGCGTGATCGCGGATTGCACTGGCGACAATGCGGGCGACTCGGTGGGACCGAGCGCGGATGGCTTTGAGACTTACGGCGTGACCGGCGTGGCGCTGATCACTTTCATCCTGCTGGCCGTGAAGAGTCCGCTGGTGCAGGTGCAACTGCTGGTGTGGATCTTCGTGATGCGTGTAGTGATGATTTTTTCCTCCGGTGGGTCGTATTTCCTCAACGGCATCGTGGCGAAAAACCGTTATGCAAATGTGGCCAAGATGAATTTTGAGGGGCCGCTAACCTCGCTGGTCTGGCTGACGTCAATCGTTTCGATCATTCTAACCTATGCGGTTTCCGCTGTGATTATTCCGAATCTCGGCGGCGACACGACGCTGTGGTGGAAACTGTCCAGCGTGATCACCTGCGGCACGCTAGCCGGTGCGGTCATTCCCGAGCTGGTGAAAGTGTTCACCTCGATGAACTCGCGTCACGTCCGCGAGGTGGTCACCGCGTCGGAAGAAGGCGGGGCGTCGCTGAATATTCTGGCGGGCTTTGTTGCGGGCAACTTCAGCGCGTATTGGCTGGGCATGGCGATGATGATTCTGATGGCGATCGGATACGGCGTCAGCACGCAAGGGCTCGGCGGCCTCATGGTGGCGCCGGCGGTGTTCGCCTTCGGTCTGGTCGCGTTCGGGTTCCTGGGCATGGGCCCGGTGACGATCGCCGTAGACTCCTATGGTCCGGTGACCGACAACGCGCAGTCGGTGTTCGAGCTTTCCACGATCGAGCAGATGCCCGGGATCGAGGGAGAAATTCAGAAGGATTTCGGCTTTAAGCCGGATTTCGAAAAAGGCAAGGAGAATCTCGAAGAAAACGACGGTGCAGGCAACACATTCAAGGCGACCGCGAAGCCGGTGTTGATCGGAACAGCAGTGGTGGGCGCCACGACGATGATCTTTTCGATTATTGTCGCCCTGACGAACGGTTTGAAGCCCGAGTTGCTGTCGAACCTGTCCATTCTGCACGCGCCCTTCCTGCTGGGCCTGATCACCGGCGGCGCGGTGATCTACTGGTTCACCGGCGCATCGGCTCAGGCAGTGACGACCGGCGCTTACCGGGCGGTGGAGTTCATCAAGGCCAACATCAAGCTGGAGGGCGTGACGAAAGCTTCGGTGACCGACAGCAAGAAGGTTGTGGAAATCTGCACGCAATACGCGCAAAAGGGCATGCTGAACATCTTCATCACGGTGTTCTTCGCCACGCTTGGATTTGCGTTCGTCGAGCCGTACTACTTCATCGGCTACCTGATCTCGATCGCGTTATTCGGCTTGTACCAGGCGATCTTCATGGCCAACGCGGGAGGCGCCTGGGACAACGCGAAGAAGATTGTGGAGACCGAGCTGAAGCAAAAAGGCACTCCGTTGCACGATGCTACGGTGGTCGGTGACACGGTTGGCGATCCGTTCAAGGACACATCGTCGGTGGCGCTGAATCCGATCATCAAGTTCACCACCCTGTTTGGTCTTCTGGCGGTGGAACTGGCGGTTTCGCTCACGGCCGGGCAGGGCTCGGTGTTCACCGGCGTGCTGGCCGCGATATTCCTGGCGATCTCCGTGGTGTTCGTGTGGCGGTCCTTCTACGCCATGCGCATTGAACGCGGCAAGTAGCGATTCGATTAAAGACAAATAATCAGCCGCTGTGAACCTTCCCGTGTCGCTCGGCGCGTCTCAGATGGCGTGGAGGGCCGAACATGAGAAGGCTTCTAACGGTGGCACTGCTTGGAGCGGGACTGGCAAGCGTGGCGGCATATGCGCAGTACGCGCCACGCTATGAATCACGCGATTTTCAGCGCGGCGATCTATTCGACCGGGTGCGCGCCGACCTGGATCGTGTCGAAGGGGCGTCCTACTGGAACGGCGGCGACCGTCATCGCCTCAACAAGGTTCGCGAAGAGCTGGGTGAGTTTCAACGCGGCGGGAACCGTCATGAGCTGAACGATGCCATCGGCGCGCTCCAGAAGGTTGTGAACGACAACCGGATGCCGCCGCGCGACCGCGAGATGTTGGCCAGCGATTTGTTCCAGATGCGGGATTACCGGGCACGCATGGGCTGGCGTTAACGCAAGGTTTCAGTACCCAAGTAACCGTTTGTCTGGCATCCCATACCTGCTGCGCCACGTCCGCTGGGGTAGGAGGTAAGTGGAGCATGAGACACCTAATACTGAGTAGCATCGTTGGCTCCGGCTTGCTGCTCTTCGCCACAGCGGCGAGCGCGCAGCAAACACCAAGAGCCTTCGCCGGGTCTCAAGATCGCGATGCTTTCCTAGCCCGCGTTCAAACAGACCTGGACCGTGCCGCCGCCACTGCCGATGGGTTCAACGGGGACAGGACCCGGATCGATCGGGCGCGGGATGAAGTGAGCGAATTCGAGCAGCAGATGGACGACGGAAACTACAGTCCCTCAACGCTGACCGATACCATTGTTTCTTTGCAAAGAATTGTCGACAACAATCGCCTCTACGAACGCGTCCGCACCTCGGTATCGGATGACTTGATCCGGCTGCGCGACATGCGCGATCACTACGAACACGACTACGACCGCCCGTAAGCGGCTTAGTTTCGTTTCAACAGTACGGCAATAAACTCGGGATCTGAGGCGGCGAGGACATTTTTCGGGACATAGCCGTAGCCCTTGTCGCCCCAGTCCGTGCCCCACGAGTTTTTCAGGATAAAGAAATTCCCGATATAGCCGACGATCAGCATGGCGTGCCGGCCGTGCCTTCCCCAAGGAGCTTCGGCGGCATTGAAGACGCCGTCGCGGCCGACGCCCGAAAACGCCGCGCCAGTGTTCATGGAAACATGTACGGGGCAACCAGCGCTCAGAACCTTGCGGACGTCGTCGAGCGCGATGGGCAGCGGGGCGCCTTCTAACCGGTAGCGTTCGGCATCTTGTTCCAGCTGCGGTTCTCGCGCCGCCGGCTGCGGCCGGTCGTCGGGCCAAAGTTCCTGGCGGCAGGTTCCGTATTCGACCAGCACGTTGCCGGGATCGGGACCGCTGACGGTTCCGTCGCCACCCTCGTAAGCGTACGTGTAGTCCCGCGCGTCGCCTTGCATGCGCTGGAACTCGAGCATGGTAAAGTTCGGCGACAGACGCACCGGTTCCTCGTTGAGGATACTGCGCGACATCTCCGTGGCATGGGTCCAGGCGAACGCGGAGCAGCGGCCGGTTTGGCCTTGGTCGCCGATGGGTGTGGCGTATTTGCGCAGGTCGACCGCGTCTTGCTCGGCGACGTTGGCAAACGCGGGGGGCAGCGGCTGCGGCTGAACCGGCTCGCCCTTTTGCGGGACCGCTACTTCCAAGCCGCTCAGATCGATGCCGGTGTAGCGGGCCGCAAGCATTTCAAGCACCGCTTGCGACACTAAGCCGAAGGCGAACAGCCGGCCGTCGCGCTCGAAAAGTTGCACCGTGTCGGACGTACCGGGCGCGATCTGGTCGAAGGCTCGGGTGAAACCGGCGTCCTGATAGGGCTGAAAACCTTCGTCGGTCTTCTGCTGGATCAGCGTGTCGCCGAAGAACTCGTGATCGCCGAAGAGATTCTGAGCTGACTCCTGATAATCGTCCGGAGTCCAGTCGCCGGTGTCGTCTTCGAAGTCGGAGGCGTCGGCGTTCGGGAAATCGTCGGCCGTAGCGTAGACATCGTCGTCGACCTGCGGCAGGTCTTCGTCGGAGGCGAAGAGGTCGTCGAGGTTCTGATCGCCGCCGTCCCGGCCGTCCTGATCTTGCCCGTCGTCTTGCTGATCGTCGTCCTGGTCATCACCCTGGTCGTCGCCGCCTTCGTCGTCCTGATCTCCGTCGTCTTGGTCGTCGCCTTGATCGTCGTATTGATCGTCCGCGTTGCCATCGTCGCCGTCGTCATCGAAACCGCCGCCGTCGCCAAAATCCCCGAAATCGTCGCCCATTTAAAGCTCCTCGGCCGGCACCCAGTTGCCATGCACCTGAACGCGCAGGCGGAACGGAATCTTGATCCGCGCGATGGGGCCTTTTTCGATATGCTCCGCCTCGACGATGGCGACCTCAGACAGTTGCTGATCGTGCATGTCGCAGACAAACGCCAGGTAACCTTCGTGACCGGGGATCTTCGACGGAATGTGAACGTGCTCCTGCACAGTGACCGTCGGGCCGAGCGACAGTTTCGTGTGCTTGCCGGTTTTCACCTCCATCCGAAGGATGGTGTTAAATCCCGCGCCGACGGGTCCGGCGATCGGCGGAGGCCCGTCCTGCGGGGCATTCCTTGGATCAAAGGTCTGGTAGTAGCCGATGTCGAAGTCGCGCATCTGGTCTTTCAGCGCGGTGCGCGGCATGTCGCCGCTGGGGCCGATGACGTGCTCTTCGAACGTGTCGCCGGGTTTGGAAAGATCGAAGGTCCAGCGGACGAATCCAATGCGCACCTGATCCGGCCGCAAGTTGATCCCCGACGCCTTCTGCATGAACGGAAACGGCGGCACTTTACTGACGCCGAAATACAGGTGGACAAAGTTGCCTTCGCTGTAAGCGTTCATGAAGTGGAAGGACGAGCGGGCGGGGCCGCGGAACCAGCGCATGTGCTTTACGTGCGCGTCGCGGGGCAGAATGCCGATGAAGCTTTCCTTATCCTGCTCGAAGATCCAATGGTGGCCGCCGGCCTTGATGCGTTCCAGGTTCGCGGTGATGGGGAAGACCGGAAACACGACGTGTTCCCGCGTAACAGCAAAATCGTGCATCAGCGCGACGTACGGTGCCTCGAACCATTCCTCGCGGACCAGGTTGCCTTTCTTGTCGGCGACGCAGAACGAGACGTCGCGCGTGCACAGGCCGCCGGCCTCGTAGCCAAAAAAGTAGAGATCGCCGGTGTCGGGTGCGAGACGGGTGTGCGCGGTCATGGTCTGACTTTTCAGCTTTCCGTCGTAATCCCACATACCGATGGTCTCGAGCGTGTGCGGATCCATTTCCATGGCGTGGCTGTCTTCCTTCGTAGCCAGCAGCCGGCCGGCGTGCCAAACCGGCGTGGTGTTGTTCACATTGCGCGGCTTGCCTTGGACGCTGGGGTCGTCCGTATAAGGATTGCGATACAGGCCGTAGAGCGAACGCCGTGCCGCGCGCTCGTTCTTCCAGCGCTCGGTCTTGACATAGCGCATCTTGAAATCGACGTGGCCGTTTTCGAAGCGGAACAGGCTCACCATGCCGTCGCCGCTCAGGTAGGTGTCGTCGCCGAGCATGGGCGAATATTGCGGATCGGGGATGGAGCGGTACCAGTTGCCGTTAATCTCTTCGGGCAGATTGCCTTCGACCACGAGATCGTAGATGTCGCACTCAATGCGCGAGGGGGCGTTCCAGCCCCCGAAGTCCATCGTGTTGGGAAACGGCTTGGCCATACTCGACCTACTTTGCGGCTGCTTTGGTGATGACCGGCGGTTTCTCGATCTTGACCTCTCTACCGGTCACCGGATGCGGATAGTGGAACGGCAACACGTCGGTGTCAGGCCATAGCGGCGGCGTGGGTTGTTCAAGTTCGTCGGGGCCCGTGGGATTGGTCGGATAAGTGTCCGTATAGAAGGGCACGTAATGCGGCTTGGTGAAGGCCCACCCTTTGTCGAAATCGGCGTGGTAAACGGGGCGGTAGTTCAGCACCTTCATTTTCCAGATACCGTTATCCTTGGCGTAGACGTTTTCGTACAGCGAGCCTTCCCACCATTGGCGCAGCGGATGCGTATCGTCGGTGTACTCGTGATGGCGTCCGGCCTGCATGAACACGCGGAGACGCGCGTAGGCGAGCTTGCCGTCGGGCGAAACGTCGATGATGTCCTGCAGCATCATGTGATCCAACAGGTAGCCTTGCACCGGGCCGTTGTGGCCGCCCGTGAAGTTCTTGCGAAACCGGCCACAATACAGGCGGCGGGCGCTTTCTTTACCGCGGAATATCCCGCCGATGAAGTGGACCTCACAATCGTCGGTGAACAAGTCCACAACTTCGTCGTACAGGCACTTGTCGAGATAGTAACCGTACTTGAACTGCAAGTCGCGGACTGCCTGCGTGTCTTCAAGACGCGCGAGGCGTCCGGTGAGCTCTTCAACCTTCTTTTCGAGCGCGCGAACCTGGTCGTCAGTAGACATGCAAGACCTCTCTTTGAAAGCGGATTGGATTGGATCGCCGGTCAGTAAGGCGAACGGAACCAGTTTACTTCAGCAGCTTGTCGATTTCCTTGAACAGCCCATCGCCTTCGAAGATGGCGTGCGTGGAGTCGTCGTAGCCGAAATCGTTGCGGATCATTCCGCGGCTGTCGATCAGGAACATGTGCGGGACGTCAATGTGCTGCATGGTGGCGGGGTTGGCGTTGAAATAGGACGCCGTCATCTGACCCATGTCGGCGATCACCGGCACAGTCACTTTGTTGGTCTGGATGTATTTCGCGATCGTGGATTGGTTGTCCGGCGGGAGCACGACTTCCAGAACGACGACCTTGTCGCCATAGTGGGACTTGACCTTCTCGAGGGTGGTGCTGAGCAGCAGGCAATGCGGGCAGCGCGTGGACATGATGTCGACGACAACCACTTTGCCGCGGTAATCCTGCAGATCGTAGTAGTGCTTGTACTCGGGATCGGGCAGCGCGAAGCCGGGCGCGCGGCGATTAGAGTACTGGCCGGAGGCTGCGAATGCGCTGAAGGCAGAAAGCAGAAGGCAGAATGCGGAACGAAGCATAAATCCTAACTTACCAACTTTCTTAGGGATTCCGAGTAGGGCGCGCGGGCAACGCCGCGTTCGGTAATGATGGCGCTGACGTAGCGGTTAGGCGTGACGTCGAAAGCCGGGTTGGCTACGGTCGTGCCCTCGGGCGCGACCGGGACGCCATGAACGTGAGTGACTTCGGTGGCGGCACGTTGCTCGATCGGAATCTGTTCGCCCGACGCTAGACTCAAGTCCAGAGTCGAAATGGGTGCGGCGACGTAAAATGGCACACCGTTTTCATTGGCCAGCACGGCGACCGAATAGGTTCCGATCTTGTTGGCGACGTCGCCGTTGGCAGCGATGCGATCGGCACCAACGATGACGCAGCCGATGCGGCCGGAATGCAGGAAATGGCCGGCCATGTTGTCGGTGATCAGCGTGGCGGGAATGTTGTCGTGCTGCAGCTCCCAGACGGTGAGGCGCGAGCCTTGCAGGAACGGCCTGGTTTCGTCGGCGAAAACATCGATGTGCTTGCCGGCGGCGACGGCGGCCCGAATCACGCCGAGCGCGGTGCCGTAGCCAGCGGTTGCCAGCGCGCCCGCGTTGCAATGGGTCAACACAGTCTTGCCGTCTGGGATGAGCGGCGCGCCATTCTTACCGATGCACTCGTTGATGGCGATGTCCTCTTCGCGAATCAGTTGGGCCTCGGCGATCAGGCATTCCCGAATTACGTTCAAGTCCCGGCCAGACAGATCCGCGTAAACGCGGCGCATCCGCCCGATGGCCCAAAACAAGTTAACAGCCGTCGGGCGCGTACCCGCGAGCGTCTTGCAAATCTCGTCGAACTCAGCCTGCGACTGCGACTGCTGCATGCCGAGCGCAATTCCCATGGCGGCCGCCACGCCAATCGCCGGGGCCCCGCGAATCACCATACTGCGGATCGCTTCAGCGACCTCGCGGTAGTTGGTACAGGTGACGTAGCGTTCTTCATGCGGAAGCCGGGTTTGATCGATCATGACCACGCCGGCGTCCGTCCATTGGATGGTTTCGATCATAGGGTTCGCGACTGCAGGAGAAAGGCGGCGAATTGCATCAGATTGAAGGTGGAGTGGGTGCAAGCGGCGGCGATCGTCGATCCGGTCTTTTGCTTGGCCCATCCGAAAACACAGCCCGCGCCGGAAATCAGCAGCATGTAACGCCAGGACCATTCATACTCGTAGCCGTGCGCGCAGCCAAAGATGACGCCGGTCAGTACGATGCCAGCTGCGGGGCCGATGCTGCGAATGAGCAGAGGCATCAGAAATCCGCGGAACGCGAGTTCTTCGCACAGCGGTCCAATCAAGACCACGAGCAATCCCAGCAGAACAACGGTGGCAGGGCTTTTCAGAAGCTGTTGAAACGGCAGCGGAATCTCCGGCGTGTGGAGCGCTGCGCCCGCGATTCCCAGGGCCAGCGCGAGTACCGGCCCTGCAAATAGGCTGGCAACGGCCGCCGTGAAGGAGAGCGACTTCCAATCCAGCGAGCGCCAGAAGGGCTTCCCGTAGCGGAGCAGAAGCAGGACTTTCAGGGATCCGAAGGCGAGGATATACCAAAGAATTTGCGCGGAAACCAGGCGGAACGCGATGCTGAGCGAGGTGAAACGCGATAGCAGCGCGGCTGCGAGGAAGGCGACTCCCAGGCTCGGGACCGTGAGCAGGATAAAGAGAAATAGATCCGAGTAAGACCAAAACGGGGAGTTGACGGGCGGTGGCTGGTGGTCGCTGGCTGGTAAGGGTTCGTTGGGAATCATGCTGTGCGCTCGATCAACGCGGCGGCGAGCAGCGGAATCATGATTTCGTGATGGCCGGTGATGGAGTAACCATGTCCGCCGGCGCGCGCGTGCGGGCGCTCCACCACGTTCACTTTCGGGCGATAGTGCTGGAGGAAATCGAAGTTAACCGTTGTGAAATTGGCGAGCGGGTTGCCGAGATTTCGTACGACGGAAACGGCCTTCAGAAATACTTCAGGCAGAACCACTGCTGAGCCCACATTCAAATAGACGCCGCCATCGTGCATCTCTTTCACCAGCGAACAGAGCAGACGGAAATCGTGATGCGTGGCGCGTCCGATGGAAGCGCCTTCCGCGGCGGGATGTGTGTGCGGCGTATCGGTGCCAACGGCGACGTGGACGGTCACCGGCGTGGAGCGGCGATAGGTCTCGCACAGCAGGCTGGAGGCGGCGAAGCGCTGATCGGCTAGCTTTTCCAGATGCAGGCCGAGAGCTTCGCCAAAACCTTCCGGCGCGCCCGGACAATTCAGCGCGACGTTCATTTCGCGCCCGGTTTCTTCAGCGGCGCCGAAACGGCCGTCGGGGAGCACCGCTTCCACGTCCTCGCTGGTCTGGCCGACGATCGCGATCTCGAAATCGTGAATCGCGGCGGCGCCGTTGAGGGCGAAGGCGGTCGCATAGCCGCGGCGCATCAGGTCTATCAGCACGGGTGCGAGGCCGCATTTGATTACATGGCCGCCGAGCCCCCAGAGGACCATTCTCTTGCGCCGGCGCGCCTCGACCATCGCGTCGATCACGGCGCGCAACGAGTCAGCCGCCAGGATGTGCGGCAGCGAATCGAGTAAGGCCGCAACGCCGCCGCCCGTGTAGGGCCGGCCGAAATGCTCGGTGCGCACCTTGCCGCCGCGGTCCGCGATCGGGATGGTCCGCAGGCCGCTTAAATCCATCGGTTCGCGGCCGTATTTGCTCATGCGACCTTTCCATTGCGCAGCACTTTTTCAAGCGCATGCGCCGTGTGGCTTTTCTTCACGCGCAGGATCTGCTCGGGCGTTCCCACCGCCACGACGTAGCCACCTTTTTCGCCGCCTTCCGGCCCCATGTCGATAATCCAGTCGGCCGACTTCACGACATCCAGGTGATGTTCGATCACTATGACAGTATTGCCCAGATCCACCAGGCGTTGGAGCACGTCCAGCAACCGGCGGACATCCTCGAAATGCAGGCCGGTGGTGGGCTCGTCCAGAATGTATAGCGTCCGGCCCGTTTGTCGCTTACTTAACTCGCGTGCCAGCTTGATGCGCTGCGCCTCGCCGCCGGAAAGCGTTGTGGACGACTGCCCCAGGTGGATGTAGCCCAGGCCCACGTCGTGCAGGGTTTGCAACTTGACATGAATCTGCGGGATGTTCTCGAGCACCGGAACGGCGTCTTCGACAGTGGACTCCAGCAGATCGGCGATGGACAGTCCCCTGTACTTCACTTGCAGCGTCTCGCTGTTGTAGCGGCGGCCGCGGCAGACGTCGCAGGTGACGTAGACGTCGGGCAGAAAATTCATCTCGATGCGCCGCAGGCCGTCGCCCTGGCAGGCCTCGCAGCGCCCGCCCTTGACGTTGAAGCTGAACCGTCCGGCCTTGTAGCCTCGCTCGCGCGATTCGGGCAGCATCGCGTAAAGTTCGCGGATCGGAGTGAAGACACCGGTGTATGTGGCGGGGTTCGAGCGCGGCGTACGGCCGATCGGCGACTGATCGATCTCGACAACCTTGTCGATATGCTCCAGGCCCTCAATGGCGCTGTGCTCGCCGGGCGCGTCGTGGGAGCCGTACAACTCCCGGGCCAGTGCGCGGTAGAGAATGTCGTTGATCAGTGTCGATTTACCGCTGCCGGAAACCCCCGTGACCACAATGAACGTTCCCAACGGAAACTCGACGTCAACATCCTTCAGGTTATGTTCGCGCGCTCCACGGACAACCAACTTCTTCCCGTTGCCGTGCCGCCGGCCGGAGGGCGCTTCGATTTTCATGGCGCCGGACAAATACTGGCCCGTCAGCGAGGCGGGGTTGCGCTGGATGTCGCGCGGAGTGCCTTGAGCAACCAACTCGCCGCCCAGCCGGCCGGCGCCGGGGCCCAGATCGATGACGTAGTCGGCGCGCTCGATGGTCTCGGCGTCGTGCTCCACCACCAGCACGGTGTTGCCGAGATCGCGCAGGCGAGAAAGCGTGTCGAGCAGCCGGTCGTTATCGCGCGGATGCAGCCCGATAGACGGTTCGTCCAGCACGTACAGTACGCCGCGCAGCTTCGATCCGATTTGCGTAGCGAGCCGGATGCGCTGCGCTTCGCCGCCGGAAAGCGTGGTGGCCGAACGCGCCAGGCTCAAGTAGTTCAGGCCGACTGCGGTGAGGAACTCCAGGCGATTGCGAATCTCTTCAATGACGCGGCCGGCGATCTGGTGTTCGCGTTCATTCAGCTTCCAGGCTTTGACCGCGGCCACGGCGCGGTCGATGGACACTTCCGTGAGTTCCGCCAGCCCCATGCCCTTTACGCGCACCGCCAAGCTGCTAGGCTTGAGACGCCGGCCGTGGCAGGCGGGGCAAAGTGAAGGCGACATGTAGTCCATCAACCATTCGCGATAACCGGCACTGGCCTCTTCGTACGTTTCTCCGAGAATCTGGAGTATCCCCGGAAAACCGTTGCCGCCTTCGAGCAGAAGAGCCCGCGTTTTCTGCGGCAGCTCCTCGAAAGGCTTGTTGATCTTGATGCGCAGGCGCTCGGCGCCGTCGGTGAGCTGCTGCTGCATGTAGGAGGAACTCGCGCCCGGCCCGAGCCCGCCATCGAGCAGCGGCTTGGATGGATCGACGATGATTTTCGCCGAATCGAAGCTCCAGGTGTTGCCCAACCCGTTGCAGGTGTCGCACGCGCCGAACGGGCTGTTGAAAGAAAATGAGCGAGGTTCGAGCTGCGGAATGCTCGCGCCGCAATTCGGGCACGCCAGCTTTTGCGAATACAGCTTCTCTTCGCCGTTCACCACCGCCACGGTTACCAGCCCGTTGGCCAGCTTGGCCGCCGTCTCGATGGAGGCCTCGATGCGCTTCTCCGAGCCGGGCTTGAGCGGCAGGCGGTCCACTACGATTTCGATGGTGTGGTTCTTGCGCTTGTCCAGCGGAATCTCTTCGTCGAGCGAGCGCAGGATGCCATCGACGCGCGCGCGCACGAAGCCCTGCCGTGAAAGTTTCTCCAGGTCCTTCTTATATTCGCCCTTGCGGCCGCGCACGATCGGCGCCAGGATCATGATGCGATTGCCTTCCGGCAGCGTCAGGATTTGCTGCAGGATCTGCTCGGTGCTTTGCCGCGAGATCTCGATGCCGCAGTTGGGGCAGTGCGGCACGCCGATAGACGAATACAGCACGCGCAGGTAGTCGTAGATTTCCGTAATGGTGCCGACGGTGGATCGCGGGCTACGGTTGGTAGTCTTCTGCTCAATAGAAATCGCCGGACTGAGGCCGTCGATGGAATCGACTTCGGGCCGCTCCATCTGATCTAAAAACTGCCGCGCATAAGGCGAGAGCGTTTCGACGTAGCGGCGCTGGCCCTCGGCGTAGATCGTGTCGAACGCCAGTGAAGATTTGCCCGAGCCGCTCAGTCCTGTGATCACCGTGAAGGTGTTTCGCGGGATCTCCACGTCGATGTTTTTGAGGTTGTGCTGGCGGGCGCCGTGCACGGTGATGCGTTTTAGCATTGTCGGCCGGGGAAATTTGATTTTAGCAGCAGGTCGCGGGGCCAAGCGGACTTTAAGCTAAAATAAGGTTAGCGTCTGAAGTGGGCGGCTAGCTCAGCTGGGAGAGCACGGCGTTCGCAACGCCGGGGTCGTGGGTTCGAATCCCATGCCGTCCACCAGTCCATCTCATTCTGTTTTACTTGCGAGTCGTTGTTTTTTCGTGTGCCGGATACGTGCCAAATCCGCGTCAAGAGGTCGAGCAGCGTCGCGCCGTCGCAATTTCGGCCGGTGTCCGTGGGCCGCGCTTTTTCAACAGCAGTAAGATTTCTTGGCCTTCGGGTCCTGCTTTGAGTTCCATTCCTTCGGTGACGACCGAGATTCCAGGATTCGGTCCGCTGGCGTTGAAGCCGATCCGCAGAATTGCCTCTGGAATCGATCGGCCTTTGATTTCCGCGAGTTTATTCTCTGGGCTGTTAGGATCCTCTGACGGGTGCGCTTGCCCAGAGCATCGCTGTTCTCGCCATCGTGGCCAACAGCGCTCGGATTCTGCCGCTCGCAAGGCCCGGCATTACCACGTAGGCTTATCGCGGGGCCGACCTCTAGGATGGCTTTATTCTCTTTAGCGTCAACGGTCGTTTCAGAACGGTTGGGCGAGGCTTGAGGCGCAGCCTGGCCATGAGCAGGCAGACACGGTATAAACATAGACATTTTTATGTGTGCCGCTCCATAAAAGCGCACGACTAATGAACCAGGAGGAGATCACTTATCCGCGGGGGACGGAAGAAAAGCGCAGTCAAACCACCGAAACTGGAGGCCGCTGACGATCCGGGCGTTCGTCGTCGCAGGCGTTGCAAGTGAGGTATAAGAACCGCTAGGCTCAGAACGTCAGCCTTAGCTGCAGTTCAATATGGCGGTTTCCAGCCCCCGCGTTCGGGCCAGCCCCGGGAAGTGGGCCAAATGTATTCAGTCCGACCGACCTTCCGAAGAAAGGAGAACTCAGATTACCGATCGGCGTCGCCGGGTTCACATTATTCAGCGCGTTCCGGAACGACGCAGTCGCAGTCAAATTGAATCGCCTCGCGGTCGCGACGCCTCCCAACACGCTCGCGAGGCCCGATTGAGTGGAGCTTCCGCTCAAGCCTCCATTGCGGATTGCTTCGCCGCCGCGGATCTCGTCGGCGCCAGTGTTCCCTCCACCGCGGCCGACCTCGCCAAAAGACCAGCTCCGGCTTACGCGAACTGTCAGCGAAAGAATGCCTGGACCCTCCAGATAGTTGCGCGGAACGATCACCGCATTCGCCAAGGTTCCCGGCGCCGTATCGAACACGCCGAATCCCGGTTTGTCGATGACGCTGCCCCGCGACAGATTCTGTGCGAAGGCCGGCCGGTCGTCGTTGGGATTTCCATCGTTGTTCGTGTCCACACCGGAGGTCAGGTTATAGGGAAGACCCGACTGCAGGTAAATGAACGGAGCCATCCGAATCCTGAACGGCAGGGTTGCCGTGGCGCTCACGAAGGCCCGATGGCGAAAATCAAACGCGGCGCGGCCGTAGTCGGTTCGAAGATCATAGGGATTCGACGGCATCGTGCCCGCCCCATCCGTGTCGCTCATGGCACGGTTGTAAAGGTAGTAGCCGAAGACGGAAATCGTGCGGTTAATTTTGGCGTTGAATGAAACGATTATCTGGTGCTGCCGGAACACGCCGCTGCCCTCGTACTGGTATATATCTCCCGCTGCGTTGCCAAAAGGCCGGGGACCGATGGCCTCGGCCACGCTGTTGAACGTGGTCGGCAGAGGCGCGTTGATGTCGCGTGTCAGAAGCTGGTGAATTCCCCACGTGCCTGCATAATTGACCGCCATGGAGAGGCCGCGGGGAAATTGGCGTTCGACGCCCACGGCCACTTGAGTCATGGCCGGCGAGCGCATCCGTGAGTCGGTCTGGTATGTCGCGCGAGTAGCGGTTCCCACTTGTTGGGCAGTCAGGACCGCAAGAGACGCGGGGTCCGGAACGTTCGGATAAAAGAGCGGATTCCGGATAATGTATTGCGTTTGGTTGATGCCGTTGAGAAGAACCGAATTGAGCAGCAGGTTCGAGGCGAATCTGTCATAGAAGATCCCCGCACCCGCACGAATCACGGTTTTCGCATTCCTTTTCGCGGGAGCCCAGGCAAGGCCTACGCGTGGCGCGAAATCGGCGTGGTCCGAAATTCCCGTTTGAACCTCGTAGCGGAGCCCGCCGCTCAGCGACAAGTTCGGTCGGATCCGCCAGTCATCCTGAAGGTAGAGGCCGGAGTCGAACACGTTCACGCTCGCACGCGGCCTGCCGGCCGTCAGGAGAAACTCGGAAGGCCCGAAGCCCAACACCGCGATTTGAGATTGCGGCACGCCCTGGGCGGCGAGAACCTGATTCTGCTGCCAGACCCCGAGCGCCGAAGCGCCGCCGGGGATCGCCGAGAAGATGAACCGGCCATTGAAATTCGAGGTCGATTGCTGATCGAGCCGGTCGTCCCTGAGGCGCGCGCCGAACTTGATGGTGTTCGCCCCGCTCACAACGGTGGCGTTCTCTTGCAATTCGTACTTCGAATCGTCCGTGTAATTCAGAGGAAACGTTCCGCCGCCCGTGAACGCACCCTGAACGTCGAGTTCGGGAGCCGAACTGACGCCTGTCTGACTCAAATGGCTATGCAGGTACTGAAACCGGATGTCGTTCACAGCCCTGGTTCCGAGCACGGCGGATTCGGCGGCTTGAAAACTCTGCTGACGGCTGTCTTGCGCGTAGGCACGCGACGCGACGTCGAAAGTTTGTGTGGCGATTCCCTGATTTCGCGCGTTGGTTTCGGCCAGTGAATAGCGGAGCGTCAAAGTATTGTTCGGATCTATGGCGTAATCGAAGCGCGGATTGGTGCTGAAACGGCGCGATGGCGCGACCAACGCGCTGCTGATCGTCACCGGATTCAATGAAGCGTCGAGCGACGTGTAATTCAGCAGCGAGTTTTCATCGGTGATGCGACGGTCCGCGTCGATGAAGAAGCTGGCTTTCTTTCGGATGGGTCCTGCGAAGTTGCCGGCGAAGATCTCCTGCCGGTAGTTTGGCACGATGGGTCCGGTGAGGTATGGATTGCGAGCAGTCAGCGCCCGGTTGCCGAAATCGAATGACGCCTGCCCATGGTACAGGTCGGAGCCGGGCTTCGTAAACACTTCGACACGTCCAAAGCCAACGCGGTCATATTCGGCCGCAAAGGGATTCTGGTTTACTCTGATTTCGCGAATGGACGCTTTCGGCGGCATGATGCCGCCCGTGAAGCCATCAACGAAAATCTGTCCCGCGTTGGGACCGACCGCCGGCCCTGCGAGCATTTGAAGCTCGTTGGACAGGTCCTCGGCGTCATCGGCAAACGCATCGAGATCGTCGCCGCGGAGAACAATCTGGCCCAGGTTCTGCGAAGGATCGACTCCCACCTGCGACGCGGAGTCGGCGACTGTAACATTGGCTCGCGCCGCCTGGATCTCGAGGCGCGCATTCACGGTTTGAATCTGGCTTCCGACATCGATCGCCGCGCTCGTGAACAACGCGAAACCAGGACGCTGAATCCGCACCGTGTACGACGCGGGCGGAAGGCCATCGATCCGATAGCGACCTTCTTTGTCGGCGGCGAACGTTCGAGTCGAACCGTTCGATCCGGTGATGGTCACTGCGGCGCCCGGAATTGCCGCGCCACTGGCATCAGTTATCTGGCCCTCGATTACGCCGGATGGGGCCTGTGCCAGTGTCAATTCGGGAGTAATCAGGACAACAACTGCCAGCGCAAGTTGTCGTAAAATCGCGTTCGGCAAGAGAATCATTCTAGCCTGATTCAGCAAGCCGGAGTGTCCTGAAAATACGATGCCGCTCAAAGCTCAAAAGCACCCGTTCAGGTGCGTCGCGAGGCCTTCCATCAGCGGTCTATTGCGGGTGTCCGGAGGCGGTAGCAGAATCGATAGATTTCACTCATCATGGTTCTCTCGTTATCGCGCGTCGCCGCACCGTTCGTCTTCCGGGCCAACGCGGTCTGGGCACAGACGCCTCCGACCAGACATAACATCCAACTCGCCCGCAAATCCGGATCCATCTTCGGCACGATGATCGATTCCCCCTTTAACGTCAGGGCCGAGCCTGAAGGGCGAACTGCCCCGTATTTTGTACCCGTTCGTTAGTGAATATATCCAACGTCACACGGTTGAGATTCGAAGTATTCCTTCGCCTGCATCTTTGGATCAGTTCGGAAAACGGAATCGATCAGCTTCGTGCGGTCGCGATCGGACCACACTGAGTCGCGTTGAAACTCCGGCTCCAAGTTCAGATGTTCGTTCTGAAATAACTTGACAAGATCTTGTACAGTTCTCGTCTCTGCCGTGTACGCAAGTTGATCCTTCGTAGCCATGTCAGTTCAATCCGCCAGTATATATGCTGGCTTTCCCAGAGGTCGAGTTTTCAGCCAACGAACACGATAGTGTCGCTACCTAAAGGCGTCTTATCCGCTCTCCAAATCCGGCAAACCGCGAATGCCGCAGATGCATGTCCGGTGTCCACTCCAGGAACTCGACCTGTCCCACCAGGACGGCCTCAGCCAACGGCAATTCTTCATCTTCGCTGCAGTCAGTCCTTCACCCCAACGTCCACTCCTCAATTCGGGCAAGTTGGCAAATGGACACTCGGTGATCTCAAGTCCCTGGAACCGTCGCATGAGCGTCTCCCGCACATAGAGCAACCTCGGCCCGGCGTAGTAACCGAAGATCAGCGCGTCGAATGTTCTCCGGCATAGCGTGGTAGCCGCCGATCACGAATTCCCGAGCCCGATTGGCCCGACATCTTCGCCCAGGTGCCCGAGCGCGCACCGGGCTCGTACTGGCTGTCCCGGCGTTTTCACTACGAGCCCTTCAAGGCCCTGCTCCTTCACGGAACTAATCAGATTTGCGTCCGGCATTGGACCCAGAGCTTCCGCGAGGCTGCGATGCCTGGTGTTGAAGTCCTTGTCATTGCGTGAGCGAAGTTGGACCTTGCCGGCGGTCTTGATGGCGATAGCCCAGTAGCCGTCGAGCTTCAGCTCGTAGAGCCAGTTTGGGCCTTCCGGCAGGCGCTCGGTGCAATCAGCAACATGGGCGGGATGAATCCAGGTTTGGTCTTTGGACGGGACACAGAGGTTTACAAGAGGGCAAAGGTGAACTGTGGATTCAAATCAACGCCTCCGGGGCCGCTTAGTCTCGGTTTTGGCTGCGTCGAATCGTTCCGCGAGTGCGGTAAATCCAGGCGTCGGACCGCCCCAGTGCAATTGGTCCACGTCCTCGAAGAGGGTTATGTCGGTCCGCAACGAGGCGAGCGTTCGGAATAGCAGCGCCTGGTCGCGCTCGCTCGACAGCGTCTGTGCGAGGGCACTGGCGTTGGCCGCGTTCACGTGCCATTCCTGCCAGTCCGCGGGGATCGATTCCAGATGGCCAAAC